>Ga0315312_1000002_pt1 | contig 1945029 bp, 2031 predicted proteins | sample TDP7_MG_FD_203629 | JGI IMG/M metagenome (GOLD analysis project Ga0315312, IMG submission 203629) | Freshwater sediment microbial communities from Lake Towuti, South Sulawesi, Indonesia - TDP7 | ecosystem: Environmental > Aquatic > Freshwater > Lake > Sediment | place: Indonesia: South...
TGGCATCTCCATTTTAGATCCTCGTCTTCAAGCCATTCTTGAACCTTACCAACCTTAATTTTGTTCAGATTCTCCACTAAGTCTTCATTGCGTTTTAAGCAATAGTTAGCTATTTGACGGAATTTCTTGCAATTAGGAAATGTATCGCATTCATAACAGAAATTTAGCCCCTTTGCTTCTAGACACTTGATTATTCTGCAATTTTTGCCCCAGTGCTCGTCTTTGAGGTCCCATCCGTTAATTAAGACTGTTTGGCATCCTTCACATCGAATTTCTTCAGGTTTACATTTTTCTCTCTCTTGGCAATTTTCTGTCTAAGCTGTTCGGAGTCTTTGTATGCTCTATAAATTAAACATGAACCACAATAGAGCCCACATCTACCAACAAGATTTTTGTCAACCAAGATCATCACCATTTTGTTTTTGGTTGTTAAATGCTATAACTTCCTCTACCTTCCAAATTTAACAACTTCTAGTGGTTCATACATTGGAATCAAGACCTTAACCTTAGTTTCTGGAGTAGGTTGCTCAATGAAAATCTTCCAAAGGCATGTTTAGAACCACTCTCCTAGAATTTCTTGGAAAATCCGCTCCATTTCTTCTTGAGGGAAATCTTTGTAGGAAATTGAAACTACTCGTATGCCATGCCTTTTGAATAGTAAATCTCGAAGTTGCTCATCACGGTCAATATGTGACCTATGACTTTCGATTCCATCTATGTAAATTGCCAAGTTTTTGTCTGGAAAATAGTAGTCTGGAGTCGTAGATTGAACACAAAATTCCTTGTCAACTATTGGATGCAAGCCTTTTTCATGTAGTTTTAGGAGTAAAGCGTCTTCCATTCGACTATGCTGAGGACGCATAACTGCCTTGCGTTGTTCCAAAGTTTCTTGAGGTTTAAACTTTTTGACTTCAGATTTAGCCACTCTAAGAAGCCTCCTTTCTATTGTTTTGTTGTTTTGTTTCGTTGATTAGGCGGCTTAGTGCTTCCCAAAAATCAAAACTATCCTTAACCAAAACCTAAATCTCCTTCTTCTTCCCAAACAGTCACCACAACTCTTATCTGTTTCTGAAAATGTTTGGTCTAGAGAGCGTGTAATGGTTTGAGTGAAGACATAGTTGAAAGACCTCGACCCCAATCTGTCAATGTTAAAGTCGGTGAGTTGACTCCAAACTCCAAAGCGGTAAACGTCACCGCAAAAGTTTTGTCTAAAGGCGAAGTGCGAAGTACAACAAGCGGACGCGATTATTCACCGCACAGGGTTGTAGACGCGTTGGTCGGAGACGAAACTGGCTGCATCTACCTGAACCTTTGGGATGACAACATCGATAAGGTCAAGGAAGGCGAGACCCTCAACATCAAAAACGGCTACGTAAGCCTGTTCAGAGGCAGTATGCGCCTAAACATAGGCCGATACGGCAGCTTCGAAACAGTCACAGAATCTCCAATAAAAGAAGTGAACACTCAGAACAACCTGAGCAGTAAACAGTATGAGCAGGAAAGACGGTTTGGCGGAGGATACGGTGGCGGCTACGGAGGCAGACGAGGCGGATACGGCGACAGACGCAGAGAAGACTACCAAAGAAGAAGATATTGAAACGAGAAGCTCAAAAGAACCCTCTTCTTAACGCAAAAATGCACATTCGACCCATCGAGTACACTCTCTACGATTCGGATTATTTTTCACTGGCATAAAACCACAAATAGTACGCGCGAGACAAACCTACAGACATGAACTCAGAGATAAAAAAATCGTTAAAGAAGAGCTTTCAGGCGAAAACGCATGCATGCATGCTGCAGCTCAAGCCCACCTCTCTCAAGCCTCTTAGTTCTTTGCAACCTCTCTATTAGAAGAAGCAATATTCAACACTACCATCATTCATGCTATCATGATTCATCTAGATATTCTTGTGTAGTGCGTCTCTAGTAAAATGCGTGGATACATACATTCCATGTCACAACGAAAATGTAGAAGGCTACAAGAGCAACCAGTATTCCAAGCAATGTTTTCTTAGCGAAAGGGCACTCAGTAGGCTTAGCAGAGGGGCTTAGCAGTAGGCTTAGCAGTAGGCTTAGCATAGGCTTAGTAGGCTTTAGCCTCAGTAGGCTAAATCCACAGTGCCCAACGTGTGGGAAAGTTTTGGACATCGAAGAAGTTAGTAAGTCAGCGATAACGGAGGAAGAGGTACTATCAAGGTTTTCAAAAACTGAGGGAGTGAACGATGGCAGAGAATGAAAATGAGACTTTGATTCTAGAGGATATTGAGAAGCCAGGCGAAATCAGCGATGAGCCTATTTTTGGAAAAAGTCTACGCGAAATCAGACTCGGCTCAAACAGACATACAAAGGTGAAGACAGGCCATTCCTATTGTAAGAAATGTGGAAGACCCTTAACGAATGAAAAAGCGGTGCGGTGTTCAGACTGTTTAAAACTGGTTTGTCGTGACTGTAGTATAGTCTATACGAATGCCATTCACTGTCAAGAATGTTTGAGAGATGTGCACCAGATCTTTTTAACCAAAGAGAATTTTATGATTTCACACTGCATTTCCAACGAGTTCTCAGGAAGCATGAGCATATTCAAACTGACTGGGATTGAGCCGCAAAAAGTAAAGGAAAGAATCAGCAGTCTGATGAACACTTATTTAACGAATAAGCCTACAAATTTCATTGAAAGGATTTTTCCCAAATTAAGACTAACGAACTTAGGCAACGATGCTCTCCAAGTGTTCGATTCTATCTACGGAAAAGATGCTGATGTTCAAATTCTCAAGCAAAAAATCGCTGAGCTGAAGGCAGAGAAAGAAAAGGACTATCGTTTGCTGTTGGAGGAGGATGAATGTTCTCAGCAAAATTCCTCGAAAATAATCACATGGATGATCCTCATTGGGTTCGTTGCTTTCTGCTTTGGTTACATCTATGTGGTTGTTTATCTATTGAGCTCATTTGGAGTTCCTTCCGAGTTTTGGGTACTCATCATCCCTCTAGTGCTGCTCTTCCTCGCTGCGTTCGGATTGAAAATATTCAGGAGTGTCTTCGTTGCTAGAAAATAGACTCAGGAAAATCGTTGATTACGCTGAGGCATCCAAAAGAGAAAATGTAGAGCAATACACAAAGTCACTTCTCACAAACTTGCTTCTTGAAAACGGAGACGAACTAACTGAAACTGAGGAATGGATAAACGACATCATTTTCTTGAAGTTGGCTGCACAGGATCTTACTCATCTAAAGCTTGGGTTCCACTCTCCAGAAAAAGTAGGGGCAGTCGGAGATTACAGGCTAGGACATGTTCTGAAAGGAAAGAGAGTCTTGCATGAATTCGGAATCAGAAACATAGAAATTTCAACCAATCTTTTCGTGAGTGGCATCACAGGAAGCGGCAAGACTACATCAGTGTTGACATTGCTATACCAATGGTGCTTAGAAAGGAAGTCAGCAATGATCTTCGATTGGAAAGCTGACTACATAAATCTGCTCAAGCCCTTCCACGACGTGAACGTGTCGCTGAGAGATCACTTGTGGATTTTCTCAGTTGGTAGAGACGAATTCAAATTTAACCCGTTAAGGCCTCCAGAATCAGTCGATGTTCTGACATTGATTGAGACTTTCACTGACATGTTCATTCATGCCTTCGGGCTAAGAGAACCCTCAGCTTCGATACTCGTGAAATGTCTCAAGGAATTGTACAAAGAAAACACTCATCCAACACTGGCAGAACTTGCAAGCAAAGTCGAAGGTTATCAACCAATCTCGAGCTTCGATAAAGAAAGCTGGAGATCCATACTGACGAGACTCACGCTGTTGACCGAAGCAAGTTTAGGTTCAGTCTTCTCCACTAGAACCGGTGTGAAACTTGAAGACTTGATGAAAAGATTTGTCATCTTCGACCTTTCCAGGATTCCCTTGCTCGAAAACAAGCGCTTCTTCATAGAAGTAATCTACGGCATGGTCTACGAATACCTTAAGGCAAAAGACGATAGAGAGAAAACGAAAGGGTTGTTCGTCATAGAAGAGGCTCACAATGTCTTCGGACCTAAAACAAACTTTGACAGAGACATCATGCTGAAGCCAGAGATTGCTCTTTGCGAAATGCGAGATTTTGGATGGGGAACTATTGTCATAGACCAACAACCTTCAAAGCTGAGTTCAGAAGTTGTAGCGAACACTGCGAACAAGATCTGTCACAAGGTCGTAAGAAGAGAAGATCGAGAAGTCATAAGAAATGCAATGAGCTTAACCAAGGAGCAGTCAGAACATCTTGGAGAACTAAGCAAGGGAGAAGTTTTTGTAAAGTTAGACAGGGATTCATTTCCCTATACTTTTCACGCTCAGATTGAACCCGTCGCGTTTACAGGACAGGTGGCAAGAAACGAGATTGACAAGTACATGCGATTATTTTTCGAAACCTATCCTATCGACAAAGAAAGTGAAGTTGTTGAAACCGATGGAATGGAAGGGATCAATGTAACTTCTACGAGTTCTAGTATCGAATCATTTGATGTCAATCCTAAAAAAGTTCTTGAAAATCCAAGGTGGCTCAACTCGGTCAAGAAGAAAATCGAGAACTTTTCGGATGAGAATCGCAAGCCATTACTACTCTTAGGAGAAGGTTCAGCGTGCAAATCTTCTGATTTCAAATCGTTGATGAAGATACCTGGAGAGAATTTCAGAAAGATCGCTTTTGAACTAGCTAAGAACGGATTGATTGGTTTCAAGAAACCGAAAGCTCCAGGCAATCCAGTCATCTATTTTCTAAGACCAGAAGGATTAGTTGCCTTCCACATCTTGACTGAAAAGTGGCCTTTTGAAGTTAGAGCATCGAACTCTGAAAAGAAGCATCGACATTCAGAGATGAAGGAGAAGGCAATTGAGATCTTCAGAAAAGTTGGTTGGGAATTAACCGAGAGCAAGGTTGAACACGGCTATGTCGACATCTGTTTGAGAAAAAATGACTTGACGATACCAATTGAGATCTGCACAGGCTCCAACAAGTTCGAGCAAGTCTACAACAACGTCTTGAAGTGCGTTGAGACTTGTGGCGGAGTCTACTTCATTTGTGAGAATGTTGTTGCGTACAACGTAGTTCTGCAGCAAGCGTCAAAATTCTCTTTCGATCACAGCGATGTGAAGTTCCTTCTGTACATCATACTCTACGAGAATTTTCTGAGAGGTGAAAGTTTTGAAAAATACGAGTTTTAGAGAAAAGGGGTTTAGGAGAATTAGGAGAATGAGAAAGAGGGTTGCGCAACAACCCATAAGCAAAATGCGGCTTAGTCCTGATTCCTTTCACGAGAATACAATTCTCATAATTTCAAATTCTCAGAGGAATTAAAATGTCAGAAGATTTTCAGAAAGAAGACGAAGCGGAAAAACTTGCTGAGAGCAGTGAGGTCATAATTGAATACTTGACTGAACACGGAGCCATCAGCAAGGAAGACTTCATCTCGCTATTGATTGAAAAATGCGACTTAAGAAGAGATGAAGCAGAGAAGATTTTCGAGGATTACTTGGAAAAGAGAAAGATAAGGTATAGCAAGGATAAGGGTGGATACGTTTGGGTTTATTCTCTTGCCCCAAAAATTCTCATATCTAAGTTCTCAGGTCCAAAATTTCAACCACACCACAAAGCGGCTGGACGACTCGATTCTGTTCTAAAGCTACCACCAGATCCACACATGTTACCAGTTCAGAGTCATTTTCTTGCCAAGGACAATCCTTCGCAGATTTACTATCATCCAGCTATGGATCAAGACAAGTTAGCCTACTTGAGAGCCAAGGAGAAAATGGGAGCAGGGGCTGATTGGCCAGCGTAATTGAAAAGGAGGTGAAACGATGGAGAAAAGGATGCCAAGCATTGAATGTCCTCATTGCGGGAATCCAATAGCAATTCAAGTCATGAAACCAGAGTCAAAGACAGAGCAAACAGTCACAATCGATGCCGTCAGATCAGCAATCAATGAATGGGATGATTGTATTGACGTAGTTGAACAAGATAATGCCATCATCGTAACGCCAAAGGGTTATCTTGGAAAAGATGTCTGGCAACAAATCAACGAAGCACTCAAACCATTCAACCCAGAGTGGATTTCGGCAAAGAAGGAGAGCAGATGGGTAATCGAAACCGGGGCGTAGAGTAAATCACCAGAAAAAACAGGGAGGTGAAAAACATTGCGTATTGCTATGTTTCCCATAAAAGGCGTTGAGATGGAAAAGTTGGATGAAGCTTTCAAAACAGCAGGGTTTTCGACGATACTTGAGCTGAGCGGTGTCTCTCTTCCCAATGAAGAAAAGAGAATCCTTGCAGGGCTACTCGGCATTTCCTGGGACTTTACATCTACTCGTCTCGGGATATACGCTGACAAGAACGGCATCGTCAAGGTTGTCGACATCAAGAGAAAATACGTTAAAGATCCAGTAATCGTTGTCTATGATCGAGACGAAGAGAGAACAACTTCGGCTAGAGTGGAAAGGATCATTGTAGACGTCCTAAGCTCCGAAATCCTTTCTTATCTTTACCAATCGCTTGGAAATGATCGCAAAAATATGGTCAGGGAAATTCTAGATAGGGCTTTTGCAGCCGTGAACTCAGTCATTACAGATCCTTCTACGAAACTTCAAGAAAGCGTTGTTGTCAAGGTGACGTAAGAAATGACATCAATGTCCAAGAACAAAGAAAAGCAGATGGAATGGTGATGGGCATGGAAGATCAGTTACTCAAGCTAATCAGAAGTCTTAGAGTTCTAAAACTACACAACCCTTTCGAATCCAGAGTGTCCTATCGATGTCGGACTAGATTGGTTGTCAATACGTACAAAGGCTGCTCAAATCTATGCCAATACTGCTACAGTTATTCGTACACAAAGCTCCCCGACATCTTGGATCCGAAACCCAAGGAGGATTTCGAAGAGCATTTGGAAAAAGATGTTGAAAAGTACTGCTCAAGCGGTCTTCCAAAATATCCAGTCTACGTTTCATCGAACTGTGAACCTCTGCAACCTCTAGAAGACAAGTATAAACATACCCTTTATGCCTTGAGAAAACTTAGCGAAAAAGAATTTCCAATAATCATCATGACAAAGATTCCACACAGGCTTCTAGAACAAGAATACTTGAATGCGATGAACAGTGCTAGGACCATAATTCAAGTAACAGTCCCATTCTTAGATAGTCGATTTGAACCTTTCGCACCTTCACCAAATGAAAGGATTCATGCCATCCAGTGTTTGACATCTTCAGGGTTCAAAGTCGTTGCTAGGATAGATCCGATTATACCTGTTTACGGACCGATTGAAGGTCAATCAAAAGATGAAATAGACTCTCTGATGAGTCAATTGCACAAAGCTGGTGTGAGGCTCGTAACTTCTAAGTGTCTACGCCTAGTGCCCGGCATCAAGAAGATGTACCCACACCTTCACGATCAGCTCAAACCGTACTATCAAAGGAACAGGTCCAGAAAAAGCCCTTATGAATTAAACCCAACTCTTAAACAGAAACTCTTGACACCAGTCTACGAAGCTTGCCAGAAATATGGAATGAACATGGCAACATGCCTTGACAGTAGACACGTGAGTTTCCCGAGGGGTTTGAGGTGTGATGGTTCCGAAGAGATGTTACAACAACCACGAATCAAGGGAAGCAGATAGATAATACAAGAAAGTCAGAATTAATTCGAAGGGTATTCTGAGTTCCGATGACCACCCCTGAAGTCCGCCCTCACTGTTTACGCTGCAATTCTAGCAAGGTCTGGCACAACGGACATTCGAATGGAAGTCAGCGATACTTATGTGGAACTTGCGGTTACGAGTTTACGGACTTTCAGGTAAAGCGTCACGTCCTCAGCAAGTCTGTCAAAGGTTTTCACTCGATGCCGAATCTTCCTGAACCCAGGGAGAGCATTTCCTTCCAAAACAGAACGAATGATTTCCCTCTCTTTCTTAGTGAAGATGTATGTCCTCAATTTTCATCGAACGTCTCTATTGTAGGAAAACCTTTAAGTAGGTTGCGTTCCTGTAGTAGGCATGCCCAAGTAGGCGCTCAAGAAAGAAAGGCGAAAAACTTGGACTCCTATAAGGAGAATATAAAGACGGTGGCGAAGGCAGAGGACGCCACACAATCAGACATCAAGGGCAAAATCGTTGAGTTCGCTTGGTGGCTAGTGAAGCAAGGCTACGCCGAATCAACTGTTGACAGTCGCGGCAAACTGTTAAAAGTACTAGTAAAAAGAGGAGCCAATCTGTACGATCCTGAAACAATCAAGGATGTGATTGCAAGACAGAAATGGTGCCCAGGTCGAAAAGAAAACGCTGTTCACGCATATTCGAGCTTTCTCAAAATGGTTGGAGGCAAGTGGGATCCCCCGAGGTATCAACGCATTGCAAAACTACCATGGGTTCCGACAGAATCAGAAGTTGATCAACTCATTGCTGGATGTAGTCGACGGATCGCAACCTTCCTTCAGTTGTTAAAGGAAACTGGAATGCGACCAGGTGAAGCATGGTTTCTGAAATGGACAGACTTGGACTTCGAGAACAGCAACGTCCGAGTGACTCCAGAGAAAGGTAGCAACCCACGTATCCTCAGACTTTCTAACATGCTGATTGCGATGCTCAAAACATTGCCTCAAAAAAGTGAATATGTGTTCAAGAACGGGCTACTAAGGCACTTTGCAGACGGCTTCAGTCAACAACGAAAACGCATGGCTAACAAACTCAGGAACGCTAGGATCAACATGATTACTTTCAAGACGTTCAGACACTTCAAAGGAACGATGGAATATCATAGAACAAAGGATATCCTTCACGTCATGGAAGTTCTTGGCCACAAAAACATCAAGAACACACTCGTCTACACACATCTTGTAAATTTCAAAACCGATGAATTCGTTTCAAGGGTTGCTAAGACTGCTGAGGAAGCCGCTAAGCTTGTAGAGGCTGGATTCGAATACGTCTGTTCCACCCCCGAAAGACTCATGCTCTTCAAAAAGCGAAAATGAGGAGGGTTCGTCTGTGGTGCGGGGGGTGGGACTTGAACCCACGGAGGCCTTCGCCAGAGGATCTTAAGTCCTCCCCCATTTCCTAGAAGGCGTTTTTCAGCCTTTTCTATTTAGACCTGGCTCGGGTACCCCCGCCCATCGCATTTATTCACTACATGTTTCGACTTAAATATTACTTTAGAATGTGTGGTAATATGCAGCGTAAATCTTCGTTCTTCACAACTACGTCAACGTTCTTTTCAACTTCTTCGTTACTTGGGTTGATTGCTATTCCTAAGGCTACTTTCCTGAATAATGGTATCATGCTTTCGTCATCGCCTACAGCACAGCATTCGTCGGGTTTCACGTTGAACCTATGTAAAATGTGGTTGAGGACTCTATCCTTGTTATTTAATGAAACATTGACTTTCACTTCGCCAGTAAGAAAATTATTTCTCACGATCAGTTCGTTGGATAAAGAATAGTCAATGTTTAGTTCTCTTTCAATTCTTTCGCCGACAAGAGATATGCCGGCGCTCAAAAGAATAACTTTTACATTGTATTTCTTCAAAGTCTTTATGACCCCTTGTGCTCCATCTACATAGGGTATGTCATTAACTATCTCTCGAATCTTTTTCAAAGGTTGATTCTTCCATAAAGAAGCGTCAAGTTGTGCCCATTCTTCATAGGTAATCCTTCCATGATAGAATTGTTCCGCGTTCTGCTTACCTTCAGTCCATGTGCCAAGTTTCTCATGCAAGAAACGCCAAATGCTATCCACTTTAATTAGAGTTCCATCAACATCAAAGACTATCAATCGCAGTTTTTTCATTTTCTTTTCACACTCATTGGCACGGTCATGGATTTAAGATTTTTAAGCCACAGAGCAACCCATATTTCCATGACAAAAACGTCCGACTGGGCCCGTAAACAAGAGCTATAAGCCATTGTCGGGAAGCGCAGTTCGGACAGCGCAGCAGCCCCCTAAAGGCATATTTTGCGCCTTGGAGTAAGCTGTTGGTCGTGGGTTCAAATCCCACCGGGCCCGCTAAAACCCACCAAAAGCGAGGAAGCAAAATATGATGGAACCTGAAAAGAAAAGAAGCGATTTTGAAGAAATCTTAGCTGTTGCTCTCATAGTTGTTTCATGTTTTTTTGCTTTTACCTATTTCCTGACAGCAGTATTAGGTCCTGCAGTATTCTTCTTTACTCCAGAGGGAGTTGCAGCTAGCGTAAAGTCTATGAATGGGGTTCTAGTTTGGCTGTTCGTTGTGTTTTTCTTTTATATTCCCCTCATGCCCAACGTGGGAGAAGTTTTTTTGTTTCTTGTAGGAGTCTTTTTCTTCTGTCTTTTAGCAGCTTGGAGGTTCAGAGAAAGCTTCCATAATGTGATAAGAAAAGGCTCATCACGCCCCATAGGTAAATTTTTCAATAATTTTTTGGTAGCCATGCCAATTATAACGAGTATGCTTCTTATAGCGGTCTGGGCAATAATAAGCCTTCAAAGCTCTGCGGGACTTCCAACAAAGCTTCCAGAGGGTGTGCTGGAAGAACCTCCTTTCATACTATTTTTTCACGTTAGTTATGCGGTATTTATAGAAGAAATTGGGTTTCGCATAAGCCCAATTGGTCTTTTCCTAATAATCCACGTGTTTGAAGCTCGAGTACGAAATGGAATAATGCTCTCAGGAAGGGAACGATTGAAACTATTCTTTACCGCATTAATATACCCAGAGAGAGCCAAGAAAACAGTCGGCCTAAAAACTGTAAACGATTCTGGGATAAGAGGCGGAATAAGTCGAGGCGAATGGATTTTGATTTTTCTAACTGCTTTTGCTTGGGGTGTAGCACATTTTTTGGTGGGCGGTTGGACTGTTGGAAAATTTACTTCAGTTTTTGTGGATGGCATAGTTTTTGGTTTAGCATACATAGTTTATGGTGCATATGCCCCAATTCTTCTGCATTGGTTTTTCAACTATTATCTTTGGGTTCTTGTTAATTCATTAGAATACTATCCTTATTTGCTTCCGATAAGTGCTTTTGCTGTGCTTCTGATGCTTGCTGTAGGTATAGGTGGATGGATAGCTCTCGCAATCATAGGTGTAAAGAAGTTACTAAAGTTGAAAGCAAAACCGTCAATACCTTTGCCGCCGCCGCCACCGCCACCACTGCCACCACTTGACCAAACTTCAATTAATGTGGAAAAAGACACAACTTAATCATCAATCGTTGTTGCCTTAATCTTCTAGAATCTCTTTGGCAAGATGCTTAATCTCAATAGTTTTCTGCTCTCTTTTCTCCATGTCTCGTAAGACCACTTTATCCTCCTTAAGTTCCTCTGCGCCCACAATAACTGCATTTGTAAATCCTCTTTTACTGGCATTTTGCAGAGACTTGGAAACTGTGTGACCCATAATTTCAACATCAACAGGGATTCCTGCCTTCCTGAGTATGCGCGAAAGTTCCAAAGCCTTTGCTCTCAACTTCTCACCTATCGGAACAACAACAACTCTTTTTTTCTCGGAAGTCAAGATGCTAATTTTCTGTTTTTCCATCACAAGAGATAAGCGATCCATTCCATGGGCAACTCCCACCGCAGGTGTCGGTTCTCCTCCAAAAAGTTCAACAAGTTTATCATAGCGTCCTCCTCCGCCTAAAGCTGTTTCAGAATCGGGGACGTATGGCTCAAAGATCATTCCTGTATAATATTCAAGACCACGCGCAAAGCCCATTTCTGCCAGCAATTCTATTTTGGCGCCGCCCTCTTGCGTCAGATCAATTATTTCATGCAGATTTTCAACGGCAGCAACTGCGGCTTCGTAGTCTTTCACTGCTTCCTTTGCTCTTTTAAGAACGTTAGAAACATCCTTTCCTTGAGTCTCGAAAATGTTTTTCATTGTTTTTATGCATTTTTGCGAGACACCAAATTCTTGCAAGGTTGCAAGCGCATCGTTCCATTGTTTTTTGTCCAGTAACTGCATGATTCGATTTTGTTGTTCTTCTACTATGTTTTCTTGGCTTAAGATGCCACGCAAAATTCCTACGTGACCAATTTTGAAGTAGCAGTCACGGAGACCTAGTTTCTCTTTTAGGTCATAGCTTAATGCCAAGATTTCGGCGTCTGCCTCAGGTTGAGTTGAGCCAACGAGTTCATAGTTTGCTTGCCAAAATTCTCTGAAACGCCCATACTGAGGCTCATCGTAACGGTAGAGACTCCCTGCACAAAATAGTTTCAAAGGCTTAGAAGCACGCTTTAGTGTAGTTGCTACAAGTCTAGCAACCGAAGGAGTGAATTCTGCACGCAAAGCCACTTTGCGCCCACCTAAATCCTCAAATGCATACATTCGATGCCGAATTTCTTCGCCTGCTTTCGCTGCTAGAAGTTCGTAGGATTCAACAACAGGGGTTATCATTTCCTCAAAGTCATAGAGTCTTGCAATTTCTCTGGCAGTCTGTTCTATATATCTCATGATTTTAGCTTCTTCTGCAAGGAAATCTCGCATTCCTCTTACTGGTTGAAACTTGGACATTTGATCACCTAAACCATGCACTATAGATTTTCGCTTAAAGTGAATTGAGAGACAGAGTAGTATACGATTTCTCCTCTTCGGTTTATGACGGCTAATACTAGTTTCTTTTTTAGATTTAGAACGTAGCTTAATGCACGCGCCAGTTCCTCAATTAAGACTGGTTGCCCTTCCTGAATCACAAAAATTAGATACGTAGCAATCTCTTTTCCATACTCTCCACGTTCGTAAACGCGAAAATCTATTCCTAAGCCAAAGCCTTCTCGGACAACGTAGCCGCGACTTCTTAAATCTCGATAGACTAAATACTTAACCCATGCATCTTTGTCAGTTAATTGAAAACGTTCAAGTATATCTTGAAAACTTACGTTTTTTCCAGTTTTTTCATCATAAACTTCGAGGATTTCTTTACTAACTAGGAAGAGTGCCTCAAAGAAAGTGAGTAACAGGTTTTCATTTTCGGGTACGCCATAACCTCTTGTTGAAAGGCTTTCGATACCTTCTTTTTCAGAAACAAGAATACCCCTTTCTTTAAGCGATGCTTTTACCTTAACTATTTCGGTAGTACGGCTTTCTTCAACCTCTTGCTTTGACTCTTCCAAACTCAGGACCTTCCAGCTTATGGCTATTATGAGCTGTCTTAAAGTTTATATCCTTTCAGTCATAGGCTTTTTTTGAGCAATTTCACTTGCTGACAAGATTCCTTTTTCACAAATAATCGCGGATACATATTTTAGGGGCGTCATGTCGAAGGCTGGGTTTAGGACATTTGTTCCTTTTGGAGCAATTCTCTTAGACCCAATATGTGTGACTTCTTTTGGGTTTCTTTCTTCAATGGTTACGTCTCCAGATTCGTGTGCTAAGTCGAAAGTTGATGTTGGGGCGGCTACATAGAACGGAATACTATGCTCATGTGCCAACACTGCCACTGTGTAAGTGCCAATTTTATTTATTACTGCGTCTTTGACTATTCTGTCTGCTCCAACAATCACCTTGCTTACCAAATGTCTTAACATAACGTAGCCAACCATGCTGTCTGTGATTAACGTAACAGGAATTCCGTCTCTTTTGAGTTCGTAGGCCGTAAGCCTCGCACCTTGCATTTTTGGTCTAGTCTCGGTTGCAATAACTTTGATTTTTTTACCTTGTCTCCAAGCAGTTCGCACAACCGCCAATGCTGTGCCATAATCAACAGTAGCTAGGCTTCCAGCGTTGCAATGCGTTAAAATAACATCTTTATCATCAATTAGCTCAGACCCATATTTGCCTATTTTGCGGTTAACTTTGACATCTTCATCTGCCATTAGTTGTGCCTCTTCGACAATTTTCTTGGCTGCAGTTTTTGCATCGCCAGATGTATCTCGTGCTTTCTCGAGAATTCGGTTCACTGCCCAAAAAAGATTCACCGCAGTTGGACGAGTTCCTCTCAAAATTTTAGCAGACTCTTCAAGTTCCTTCATTAAAGAACCCTTTGTCTTAGCTTTTGAATGATAGGCTGTGAGAGCTAAGCCATATGCACTCGCAACGCCGATTAGTGGTGCTCCACGGAGCTTCATCTCATTTATAGCAGATGCCATCTCGCCACAGTTCTTAATCTTCAAGAATACTGTTCTGTTAGGTAGTTTTGTTTGATCTACTGTAGTAACTGTGCCGTCTTTCCATTCTATAGTTCTCATCGCTTATCCCTCTAGAAAATTCTTTATCATTGACTAATGATTTTATTCTTATTATAAGATGGGTTGCATATGGATAAAAAGCTCACAAATTTATTGATTCAGCAGTTTGGGCAAAAATACTCTGAAATCTTGGGAATAAACTTGAAAAGCGAAAAGAAGGAGGAAGTGTTCAAGTGGTTTCTGGCTTCTATTTTGTTTGGCGCACCAATAACTGAAAGTGCGGTGATAAAAACCTACAAATGCTTTGAAAAGCATAAGGTGCTAACACCTGAGAAGATTTTAGAAACTGGATGGGACGGTTTAGTGGAGATACTAGATGAAGGAAGTTACACAAGATATGATTTCAAGACAGCAGATAAATTGCTCGCAGTCATGAACAATTTGATGGAGAAATATGAGGGAAATCTAAATCTTCTTTATGAACGTGCTTCCGATTCTTTGGATTTAGAAAAACGTTTGAAGGACCTTGGAAAAGGAGTAGGAGAAGTAACGATAAGCATTTTCCTACGAGACCTGAGAGAATTGTGGAAGAAGGCAAATCCAAAACCAACGCCTTTAGTTGTTCTTGCAGCAGGAAACCTAGGAATTACAGAAGAAGAAAACCCTGAAAGAGCGCTTAAAGACCTAAAGAAATTCTGGAAGGAGAACGAAATCCTTTCCAGAGATTTCGTGAATCTTGAAACTGCCCTACTTCGACTCGGCAAAGATTTCTGCAGAAAGAAAAAATGTGATACATGCAGATTTCGAGAACTTGTTAGCTGCCACCAAGTTGTGGCTTGATTCTTGTCACGACTTCGACGGTGCATCCCTTAGGTATATCTATTTTTTTCTGCCAATCTTCCCCAACTGCGATGAGGGAGTATATGCCAGAAACTTCTGCTCTTGCCTTATTAACCAGTTTGACCAACGCTGCTTGTGTTTCTCCAGTTTTTATCATGTCGTCCACTATTAGTATGCTGTCTCTTCGCCTTATGGCATTCCTCGGTATGTAAAGCGTCTCGGTTACGCCAGAATCTCTTAGCGCATATGTCTCTTCTAGAAAAGCTGGAACTCCAATTTCCTTATTCCTTTTTGCTATTACCAAGTTGACTCCAAGAGAGTTGGCAACCATTGTTGCCAAGGGAATGCCATCCACTGCAGCTGTTAGTACTTTCGTCACCCTTCTGCCGGCGAAGGCAGCTAAGGCATGATGAGCAGCTTGTCGCATTATGTTATAATTGCCTATAATCCATGTGTTGTCAAAATATCCTTCCTCATTGAAGTGAATTCTTCTGCGTAATTCGGTTTCTAAGCCAACGAGTTTGGCGAGTATTTTCCAAAGTTGACGGGCTCTAGCAGTGTTTGGCAAAACATGCCCCTTAGCATATCTACTCAAAACTGTAACAGGTAAACCTGTTTTACTGGACAAATCCCTATAGGTAAATTGTTTCTTTGCGGTCCTAAGCAACTCAATAGTATTCAAGCGAAGTTTTAGGTCTTCTGCATGCGTACTCATATTTATCCCTTCAATGTTTTTATACAATAACGCATCAAACTTGAAAGAGCGCATTTATAGTTTTAGCTTAGTTGAATTAATAGCTTTCGTAAGCAAAGGTAGATAGATACTGCTAAATTTATTTTAAATATTGACTGCAATATACGTTTTTATACTAGTTGATTGCTTGTTTGAGAGAGCGAGCAACAATGGGCTTAAGATCATTCCTTCAATCCGCTTCAAGACTGCTGAAACTTGCCATAAAGCCTGGAAGAAGTGAGCTCTGGCTATCAATAAAAATCTGTTTTCTCGGAATCTTAGTACTCGGAGTGGTCGGCTTCATCATAAAACTCGTTGCGGGAATCATGTCAGGACTCGCCTGAAAGAGAGGATCAACTTGAGTGAGGAAGCAAGAATCTTTGCTGTTCGTACAACCGCAGGACAAGAAAAAAACGTTGCAAATCTCATCGCAGTAAGGGTTGAAACAAGTAAATTACCTATTAAGGCTATATTGGTACCAGAAATGCTGAAAGGCTATGTTTTCATTGAAGCAGACGGCCCCCACTTGGTTGAAAAGGCAATAACAGGCATAAAGCATGTGAGATCAAGGGTCCCAGGCATCGTAAGCTTTTCCGAAATTGAAAGATACATAGTTGTAAAACCAGTGATTGAAGAATTAAGCGTAGATGACATTGTAGAAGTCGTAAGCGGACCCTTCAAAGGAATGAAAGCCAAAATCACAAGAATTGACACAACCAAAGAAGAAGTAACACTTGAATTGTTAGAAGCAACATTCACACTCCCCATCACAGTGCACGCAGATTACGTAAAACTTATGGAGAAAGCCAAAAAGGAAGAATAAAAAAATGGGCGAAAAAAAAGTAATCGAATCTTTAGTAAGCGGTGGACAGGCCACTGCGGGACCGCCACTTGGGCCCATTTTGGGGCCACTTGGCGTCAATGTCATGGCTATTGTGAACAAAATTAATGAGATTACGAAAAGCTATGCAGGCATGAAAGTTCCTGTCAAGATAGTCGTGGATACGGAGACAAAGGATTTTGAGGTAAGCGTTGGTACTCCCACAGCTTCTGCATTGATTGTTAGCGAACTGGGCATTCAGAAAGGTTCAGGCACTCCAAAAACTGCTAAGGTTGGCAATCTTTCAATGGAGCAAATAGTTCGTATAGCTAAAGTTAAACGTGCTGAACTTTTGTCAAGAAAGACGAAGGCTGCAGTTAAAGAGGTTCTAGGCAGCTGCGTTAGTATGGGCGTAACAGTGGAAGGCAAAGACCCAAGAGAAGTACAAAAGGAAATCGATGAAGGAAAGTATGATTCATTATTAGAGGGAAAAGAGTAACTTTTTATAAATGACCATCATACCTCTCTGGCACAATAAAGTGGCTTCAACATGTCATCCCTAGAAACCAAAAACGTCGTTCAAACAATTAAGGAAATGAAAGAGAAATCCAAGAAAAGAAATTTCATACAGTCTATTGAACTTCTCATAAACTTACGAGACATAGACCCAAAAAAGCCTGAGGGCAAAATCCAAGAAGCCATAGAACTACCCTACCCCGTCGGAAAACTAGGCAAAATAGGCGTAATTGCTTCGGGCGAGTTAGCACTTAAAGCCAAAAAAGCAGGCGCAGACCTTGTAATTGAGAGAAATGAACTTGAAGCACTTGGAGGCGATAAGAAGAAGCAAAAGGACCTTGTAGAATCTTATGACGCCTTTATTGCAGAGGCTCCATTAATGCCTCTTATTGGAAAGGTTTTAGGCGCAACATTGGGACCAAAAGGAAAAATGCCGACTCCTGTTCCTCCAAACGCAAACATAGCAGCAGAGATAGAAAAACGCCGAAAAACAGTCCAGGTGAGATTGCGTGGTCAACCAGTCCTCCAATGTATCGTTGGAACAGAAGAAATGGGTGACAAGGAAATAGCAGAAAACGTTATGACGGTCATAAGAAAGATTGAAGGAAAACTCAAGCGAGGAATCAAAAACATTAGATCAATAAGCCTAAAGACCACCATGGGGGCACCAGTCAAAATACATTTATAGGAAAGAGCATCGCTATGTCACGTCAAATTATGGTTGAAAAGACAAAAGAAGTCGAGGAAGTAAGGGACCTCATAAAGCAGTATGAATCTGTAGGAGTTGCAAGTCTACAGAAAGTTAGGGCAGCGCAACTTCAAGAATTAAAGAAGAAACTAGAAAATAGTGCCTATCTTCGTGTCACCAAGAACACTTTAGTCCGAAGAGCAATTGACGAATGCAAAGACAAACCGGGAATAGAAAAACTCAAAGAACTCCTAAGCGGGTCAAACGTGTTTCTCTTCACAAATTTGAACCCATTCAAACTTGCGTTACTTCTCGAAAAGAGCCGAGTAAGAACAACCGCAAAAGCTGGAGACATAGCGGCAGAAGACGTTATTGTTCCGGCAGGAAACACTGGATTACCTCCTGGTCCAATAATCAGCCAACTAGGCTCTGTAGGTTTACCAACAAGAATTGAGGCTGGAAGCGTATGGATTTCACGTGACACTTTTTTGGCAAAAGGAGGCGATGTCATAGACGCCCGTCTTGCAAGCGTATTGTCGAAACTTGGTTTGAAGCCAGTTGAGGCTGGTCTTAGCCTAAGGGCAATGTATGATGATGGCTTAATCCTGACTGGAGAACAGTTACGATTAGACCTGGAGGCGATAAAGCATGATTTTGAAGAAGCTAATGCGAGCGCTTTCAACTTATCACTAAATGCCGCTTATCCAGTGGCTGAGAATGCTAACTTTCTTATTCGATTTGCTCATCAAAGAGCCTATAACTTGGCCATTAACGCAGGCATTACTAATCGTGAAACAGCCGCTGACCTCATAAGAAAAGCGAATATGGAAATGATAACTTTAAGTAGTCGATTACCTAAAATGACCGAAAAAATCGAGCCAACAGAGTCCGCTCAGAAAGGTTGAAAAAGAAGAACACAATATGAGAAGAGGGATGGTGAAAAAACATGGAATATGTATACGCTGCAATGCTTCTTCACAAAGCAGGAAAACCAATAGATGAAAAAAGCTTAACTGACGTACTCACCGCAGCTGGCATTAATGCAGACCCAATTAGGGTTAAGGCTCTTGTTGCTTCTCTTGCAGAAGTTAACATAGATGAAGCAATAAAATCTTCTCCAGCCTTTATGCCAGCGGCAGCAGCTGCACCAGCGGCAGCGGCTTCAACAGCACCGACCGCAGCTAAGCCTGGCGAAGAAAAGAAGAAGAAAGAAGAGGAAGAGAAGAAGAGAGAAGAGGCAGCGGTAGAAGGCTTAGGCGCCTTATTCGGATAAGAACTAGGACTTCTTGGCTTCCTTTATATTTTCTTTCAAAGCGTCAACAAGTTGACCTATTTTCCATAAGACAACAGCAACCATGACACCAATAGTCAATAAGGTAATAGAAGTAATCAAATCAGAAATGTCAATAGTTAATGCCACGCTTTTTCACCTCCATTACGCTGAATAAGTGTCAGTCCAACTTGGCTGGTGTGGCGCAAGGCCTTTTTGAAGCATTTCTTTCCACTCGCTGTCGCAAAGCCTTTGAAAACCTAGCATTGGAAACTCGTAGTAAGTGAAAACGGGCCCAACTGCGGCTATCCTTTCTCCAGTAGGTGTCTCGTAAATCACTATGATGAAGTTGACATAACCTGTTGCCGCGTGAAGTACTTGAGGAGGTTGCCCTCCAGGGCGGAGGTCTCCAGCTGCTGTCATGACGTCTGCTATGCATGGAACTTTGCTGTCTTCTATATTCGTTTTCTCAATTAGCGATGGATACCACCCAAGTTTTTTAGGTGGCACGCCACATACTCCCCCATCTTTCACGACCGCTACATTTCGGATGAAATCCATTTCTGCTTCAGTAAGTGCTGTGCTGTTGAGCTCTTTTTCGCTGATGCCACGGAGGGTCAGAGTGATATTTGCCATCTCATTCAGAACATTCTCCCAAGATGGGCTAAGAACTTGAATTTCCTTGAGAAATCTTACGGTTTCTAAGCACAGAGCTTGCATTCCATTGTAAAATTCGGGATATGGTTCCACGTATCCGGTAGGTATTCCACATACTATTCCCGTGGAGTAAGGCTGCTTTGCATAAAGGATAGTGTCGTGACGTAGTTGAGCCCATGAACCAAGAACAGTATTCAGCTTTTCATCTTGCCATGCAAATGTCCGCATAAAAGATGGATAACTTTTATCAGGTATGGTAGTAAGTAAGGGACGAAGGACGTACAGCCAAGAGAAGTAAAGGCTACTTTCCCAATATTCGTTTGGAAACTTGGCAAATTCGTTAGTAAGGCTGTCTAGGTTCTGTTGATAGTTGTATTTCTGTATTTCTGGTTCGAGGTTTTGAATGGCTCTTTCTGATCCCAGCACGGCTGCTACGTCAAGTCCAGAGCCGAGAAGTCTAACATTATTATTGTAAGGTGGAACTCGATCATAGGTTACGTTTTGAAGAACGTAAGAGTCTGGAACAAATCTTTGTCCCATAAATTGGAAAATTTTCGGAAACTCCATCGGTTCATCATGAAGATCAAGATAAATAACTGAGGAAAAGATTTTGGACACAGTATATTCAGATTTCTTCAGCTCGGTTCTCAGTTCTTGGAGACTTCCAATATCTTCAAACAGGTCAAGTTGATAGGATTCGCCGAAAACTGTACATGTGGCATTGTGTAGGCTCAGCGGAGTCAAAGTGTCTGCAACCCCTACAAAAAGAGAGGTTACCTGGTAAATTTTTTTCCAGAGAGCTAATGCTTCTTCTGTCGAGAAAAATAGGTGAGTTGCCAGCACCGCTTGAAGAAGAGGCTCATCTTCATCTATAGCGAATATTTTCCTACCGAGCCACATCATGCATCTGAAATAGGACTGTAGTTCTGGATCTTTTTCGTAGTGTCCTCTTGGTTTATACTGTGTATAATCTTCGCCTGGATATTTCTCCACCAATTTTGCGTCAAAAATTTTCTGAACAATTGTTGTAGTTTCGTCACGAACCGGTGAAGGTATGGAGACAGTTGAATCAATGAGTAAGGCGGCAACTGAAAAATATAGAAGTACTTCTTTTGCAGCTTTTTCTAAGTTACTTGAACTCGAGAGTACCGAAAAGTAAATTTCCGAACCTTTTTGCAGAAGTTGATGAGTCATTTGCTTAATCATAGGAATTAAGTGTTCTTTCTCGACATTCTTCAGGAGATTGTCGAATATTAGGTGATAAAGGTGAAGAATAGAGTCTGTGGTTATGAAAACTGGAAGATCATTGAGAAATACAGTGCAATAAGCATCCTCCATTGTCTCTATATTAAAACTAGAAATGGCAACGAAGCCATTCTGAGACAGCTTACCCAATGCATCTTCACTTGGCGCTAGAACTCTTTTAACTAGTTCAAGGTATTCTACCTGTTCGAGACTAAGTGTTAAGGATAAACGCAAATCGTTAATGGTTGCCTGAGTAGGTTTAAGATTAAGAAGAGGAAGGCGAAGGAGTGCTTCTAGAGAAACAGAATTGTAATTGTCCGAAGCAGATACGTTTGAGTTGTAGTCGTAGTTGCTTAAAAGCAAACTGCAAAGAAGTTGTGCGACAATTAGCAGAGCTAAGATATGGATGAAGGAGACATGCAGTCTAAGAGTGGTTTTTTTCAAATTGAATACTTCCCAAGAATGCAACAGGTTCTGCTATTATTGTATGTAGTTCAACATTTAATCCTAATCCTTAGAACAGCGTGTTCTAAATCTAGTACACATAGGAAAAGCAATGTAAAACTTAAGGGTTAAATGCTTCTTTGAATGTTTAACGTAGGTTGTTTAGACATGCGAATGTTGGAGGTCAAGGGTTGAAGCGTTTCCCCGAAGGCGAGTATCATGTTCCCTTCTTTGACGAAGTCGGTTACGTTAGAAAGTCATGTCCTGTCTGTGGTGGCTATTTTTGGACGCAGAATCCCGACTTAAAGGTTTGTGGTGAGGCGACTCCAGAAGGCTGTGTTAAGCAGACTTTCATAGGAAATTCGCCTGCAAGAAAGAGTTATGACTTAAAGGAGATGCGTGAAGCGTTTTTAGGCTTTTTTGAGCGGAATGGACATGAACGCATCAAGCCTTATCCTGTTGTGGCTCGGTGGCGAGACGACCTCTATCTTACGCATGCGAGTATTATTGATTTTCAGCCCTATGTTACGAATGGGATTGTTCCTCCGCCTGCTAACCCTTTAGTCATAAGTCAGCCGTGCATCAGGCTTGTAGATGTGGACAATGTTGGACCCACTTTTGGAAGGCATCTCACATTCTTTGAGATGGGTGGGCATCATGCTTTCAACTATCCTGACAAAGAGGTTTACTGGAAAGACGAGACGGTTAGGTATCATCATGTATTTGTCACTGAAGAGTTGGGCATAAAGTCTGAGGAAGTTGTCTACAAAGAAGATGTGTGGGTTGGAGGAGGCAACGCTGGACCAGACCTTGAAACCATAGTTCGAGGATTGGAAATTGATACGCTGGTTTTCATGAAGTTTAAGGTTGTCAACAACGAATTCGTTGAATTGCCAATAAGAACTGTTGACACGGGTTATGGAATTGACCGATATACATGGCTGTCACAGGGATCAATAAGTGCTTTTCATGCAATTTATGACTCTATCTTGAAAGAAATTTTTAAGATGGCTGGCATAGGCAAGGTTGACAACAAACTCTTGACTAAAGTATCTGAGTTATCTGGCTTAATGAGCCTGACAAAAACGGCTAATAGAACAGAGGCTCGGAGAAAAGTTGCTGATCAGGTTGGAATAGATGTAGATACTCTTAACAAGACTTTATTGCCTGTTGAGAATGCTTTTGCAGTTGCTGACCACACGAAATGTCTGGCCTTCATGCTTGCTGAGGGAATTGTACCGTCAAATGTGCGTGAGGGCTATTTGGCTAGACTTATGATTCGCCGAACCCACCGCCTGCTTAGAACTTTAGGCATTGAAGAAAGGCTTCCAGACATAATTGATATGCAGATAGATTATTGGTCGCCAGATTTTCCATATTTGAGGGAAATGCGAAATGAAATTTTGGAAATTCTTTCTGTGGAGCAGGAGAAGTTTAGGCAAACTCTTGAAAGAGGGAGCCTACTAGTTAAGCGGATTGTTCAAGAATTAAAGAAGAAAGGCGTGTCTGAGATTCCAGTTGAAACGATGAGTGAGCTTTATGATTCTCATGGGCTTCCGCCAGAAATTGTTCAGGAAACCGCTGAAAAAGAGGGCGTAAGGGCTGATGTGCCTGAGGATTTTTACACTATGATAGCAGAGAGGCATGTACAGGCGCCTCAGGTGCAGGAACTTGAGAAGGTTAAGGGTTTGGAAGCGAAGGTTTCTGACTTGCCGAATACTCAAATGCTTTTTTATGAGGATGCGTATCTTAGGGAGTTTGAGGCGAAGGTTCTTCGTGTTATAGACAATGAGTTTGTTGTGTTGGGTGAGACTGCCTTTTATCCTGAAGGCGGGGGGCAGCCAGCGGATCACGGCTATCTGGAGTTTGATGGGAAACGGATTGAGGTTGAGGATGTTCAGAAGGTGGGGAATGTTATTGTTCATGTTGTGAAATATGGCAAGGCTCTCAAGAGTGGAAGCAGTGTAAAAGGCGTTATTGACTGGGAGAGACGCAGTAGCCTGATGAAGCATCATACTGCTACGCATGTTATTAATGGCGCTGCTAGACGCGTGTTGGGGCAGCATGTTTGGCAGGCTGGTTCACAGAAGGATGTTGACAAGGCAAGGCTGGATATTTCGCACTTCAAGCGGATAAGCTTGGATGAGATACATAAGATTGAAAGACTGGCAAACGAGGCTGTCATAGCGAATATTCCTGTTCAAACTATGTGGCTGCCTCGTACAGAGGCGGAGCGGAAGTATGGGTTTAGGCTTTATCAGGGCGGTGTCATACCTGGCAAAGAGATTAGAATTGTGAAGACTGAAGGTTGGGAAGTGGAAGCCTGCGGCGGCACACATCTGCGTAATACTGGGGAAATTGGGTTCATAAAAATTCTTCGCACAGAACGGATTCAAGATGGCGTGGAAAGACTAGTTTACAGTGCTGGGATTTCAGCTGTGAAGGCGGTGCGGGAAAATGAACGGTTGGCTTATGAGGTGGCTGAGATTTTGGATGCTCCTTTGGATAAACTTGCTGAAACTGCTAAACGTGTTGTTAACGAGTGGAAAGAAGCTAGGCGTGAGATAAAGGAACTGCGTGATGAATTATCGAAGATTGATAAAACTAAACTGCTCACAGGTCAAGTCATAAAAGAGATTGGAGGATTGAAGTTTATTAGCCGAGAGTTTGAGCAATTGGATGTTGATCGAATGATTCAAACTGCAAACAAGATAGTCACTGAGAGCCCAAATACAATCACTGTATTTTCTGGATCTAGTGAAAACATGGCTAGAATAGTAGTAATGGCCGGAGAAGAAGCAGTGAGACGTGGTATTAATTCAGGTTCAATAGCCGAGAGTGCTGCTGCAGTACTTGGCGGCGGTGGAAGTGGAAGACCAAACTTCGCACAAGGAGGCGGAACACAGGTTAAGAAAGTGAAAGAGGCACTTGAGAAAGCTGAGGAAGTTGTGAGGAAAAGTTTGAAAAAATGAATTTTTATGTGAGAATACTTAAATATGTGAGTTCACTTATTTTGATGTATGGTTAACGTGACTGTTTCCATTCCTGAGAGTTTGTATAGGAAGATGAAGAAGTTCTCTGAGGTTAAGTGGAGTGAGGTTGTGAGGAAAGCCTTAGTAGATTATGTTATGCGTCTTGAGGTTATGGAGCGTGGAGTTATGTCTTCTGATGAGTTGTCTGACATGCTGAAAGGGGCTAGGCTTGATGTGGGTTCTATTAGTTTGGATAAGGCTGTGGAATTTTATGAGAAGGCGAGGGAGTTGGAGTGGAAGAGGTCGTCTACGATACGAGTGCGCTCATAAATCTTCTAAAAAGTGGAAAACAGACAGCTAAGGGTTTTACGACTGTGTTTAATGTTATTGAGTTTCCGAAGGCTTTGGGTCTTAAGGAGTTGGGTGTGATTTATCCTACGGTGGAGGATTATGATGAGGCTTTGAGGATTTCTGCTTCTCTTCTTAGTGTGGGTAAGCCTTTGCCAGCTATAGATGTTCTAATAGCTTCAATTTGCATAAGAAGAGGCTTACTACTACATACAGCAGATGTGCATTTTAGGCACATTAAGACAGTAAGAAGAGAATTCAAAGTAGAAGTAACTAAGTAAGCTGTTGTTTTTTGTGGTGCAGACGAGAAGATTGCTAGACTTTAGTCATGGCTGGAGAAGAAGCGGTTAAGAAGGTGTAGGCGCAAGCGAAATAGCTAAAGAAGTGTCTACAGTGCTTAGTGGCGGAGGAAGTGGAAGACAGAACTTCGCATAAGGAGGAGGAACGCAAATCAAAAATTCAAGGAGCACTCAAAAAAGAAGAAGAAAGAAACCATTTTAAAAAAATAGAATCGCACAAAAAGCCTAATAGGTTTTCACTGTTTTAATAGCATGTGATAACAATGGGGCTTCTTAGTGATTTTGTTGAAGCTGCCAAAGAAGCGGCAGTAGATTTGGGAATGAATGAAGAAAAGGTCAAGGTAAGACATGTTGAAACTTCTAAAATTGGGCTTGACTATTCTGCACTTCTCTACGAAGGTGTAAAGGGTTTTAATTTTCATCTCCGCACGATAACTGAAGACAAGGACCCAACAAGCGGAGAGATGCGAGCATCTTTAAGCGTAAGTTTCGATGAGGCTGTAGCTCCTTACGTTTTTCATGAGAATATCGATTACATAAAAGGACATCCTGCTTTTTTAAGCAGATGGGTTTCTTGGGCAATCTTCAATTTCAGGCAGGAACATCAAAAAGCTAATCTGCAATCGCTTTTTCACAACATGGATATACGCGTGTATGGAATACCTGGATATTGTAGTCCTGCAGAGGAGGAAGCAGACCTTCTTTTTCATGGCGTACTCGCAATCCAAAAGGACAAAGTCTTAGTCTACAAATTTAGGCACATAAGCAGAGAAAACTATCTTTGCCGAAACTTTAGTTATGCAGTGCATGTAGGACCAGAGATGGGTCACAGTTTCTGGGTTGTCTTCCCAGACAATTGTGGTCTGGATGGTGGAGGTAGTTATGCTTCTTACCGACACTTTGAAAGACTGATAGAAATGGTTAGTCAGAAACTTGATGTTGAAGTAAGGAAGTATGATGTGAAATATGAGGACTTGGAAAAGTTTCTTTTGAGGAATGCAACTGGTTTCTTCTCTGTCTTAAGAGAGTCTACCTTGGAACCTTTGCACCTTTTCTCAAAGCCCTTAAGGATTTTGGAAGAGTCGGAAGTGCAGTTTGAAAAGTTTATGGGCAGACTCGCAGAAGAAGACTATTCACAAGCGCTAAGAGACCTCCGAGCATTAGTTCAACAAGCCCAAGAAAACGTTGCCAAATTCAAGAATCTCGATTACTCAGTGATTCCTGAGCCAAACATCAATAAACTAGCATCTTTTTTAGTAGGGAAGAAACAACTCGACGGTAGGCTGCTTCCATGGTTCAACGCATTTACCTCAATTGCAAATATAGCTTCACATAAAGACTTCCCATCCAAGAAGGACATGCAGAACGAAACAACGCGAAGTCGAGTCTTGCTAACACTATACTTAGGGCTACAGTTGCTTGAGGAATTAAATGCCGTTGTGTATCCTCGCCTTTCACTAACTTCGTTCTCCGTCTCCTAACAACAATCTTGAAAATCATTTTTATCAACTGTTATCATAGTTATCAAACCCCAATAGAACCCAAAGCATCGCCTATTCCAAAATCAGAAAGCCACAATATACATATTGCCCCCCTATTTATAGGGGGGCTAGTATAATCTTTGCTAGACAGACACCTATTTCATAAAGTTAAAATACACGCCTAACACTATGCTTCTATTTGGTGCACATAAAATGAGGGATAACTACCTCCTTAGATAAACGTAACAAAACTTTTAATAAACCAGTAGGCACCTCAAAGGCTTTCATGAAACTTCTCAGACAAATCGAACAAAAATGGCAAAAAAAATGGGAACAAGCCAAAATCTTCGAAGCAAACCCAGACAATAAAAAACCAAAATGCTTCGTCACATTTCCTTACCCATACATGAACGGACCCTTGCATGTGGGACACGGCTTCACAGCGTCTAGAGTTGACGCATACGCACGTTTTAAACGAATGCAAGGCTATAACGTCTTATTTCCATGGGCATGGCACTGGACAGGTCAACCCCTAGCAGGCGCCAGCGAACGAGTAAAATGCGGAGACAAAGAATTCATACGGGCACTAAGAGAAGTAGACGGCGTCTCAGAAGATAATCTGAAGAAGTTTGTTGATTCAGTCTACATGGCCACATACTACACAGACGAAGCAAAAGAAGTCGCCAAGCGCATAGGCTTCAGCATAGACTGGCGAAGAGAATTCCAAACAACAACCCCAACATTCAGCAAATTTGTCGAATGGCAATACGAAAGACTAAGAGAAAAAGGCTACGTGGTTAAGGGAACACATCCTGTGGTCTGGTGTCCCCATGATGAAAGCCCAACTGGAGACGCAGACAGACAAGAGGGAGTAGGAGTCTCACCTGAAGAATACACGCTAATGAAGTTCCCCATAGAAGACGCCTATCTGCCAGCAGCCACATTCAGACCAGAAACAATCTACGCAATAACAAACATGTGGATAAACCCAGACGCAGACTATGTAAAAGCCTATGTGAACAATGAGAAATGGATAATAAGCGAAGATGCAGCCAACAAACTAAAACAACAGCAGAGAAAAATCAAAATAATACAATGTTTCAAAGGCAAAAAACTAGTAGGCAAATACTTCACAAACCCAGTCGACAACAAAAAACTGCCCATACTGCCAGGATGGTTCGTAGACCCAAAACACGCGACAGGAGTTGTTTACAGCGTTCCAGCACACGCACCATACGATTGGCTAGCACTAAAAGACCTGCAACAGAAGCCTGAAGTACTGAAAGAATTCGGCATTGAGCCAACCTTACTGAAAAAAATACAGCCCATATCAATGATTAAAGTCGAAGGATTCGGCAACTTTCCAGCCATAGAAATAGTTGAGCAATTAGGCGCAAAAGACCAGTACGACCCAAAAGCAGAAGAAGCAACTAAGGTATTATACAAAAAAGAGTTTCACAGCGGAATCCTAAAAGACATTTGCGGCGAATACGCAGAAAGAACCGTCTCGTCAGTAAAAGACCGTCTAATACAAGATTTCAAGCAGAAAGGCATCGCAGACTCAATGTACGATTTACCTCAACCGGTTGTTTGCCGATGCCTAACGCCATGCACAGTAAAAATCTTAGAAGACCAATGGTTCCTGAAATATTCAGACGAAACATGGAAAAATAAGACCAGAGAAGCATTGAACCAAGCTTCTATCTACCCGGCCTCTGCGGTACAATGGTTCCTCAACGTAATCGACTGGCTAAAAGAATGGGCATGCGCAAGAAAAACAGGCTTAGGCACGCCTTTACCATGGAGCCCAGGCTGGATAGTCGAAACCCTAAGCGACTCAACCATATACATGGCATTCTACACAATAAACAAGCATATCAGAGAGTATGGTATAAAGCCCGAACAATTGACCAAAGAAGTATTCGACTACATATATTTCCATAAAGGCAACTTACAGACGATAGCCAAAAAATCAGGTATCAGCACAGAAATTTTAGACTCGATGCGAAAAGAATTCCTATACTGGTACCCAGTCGACCTAAGAAATTCAGCAAAAGAACTCGTTCCAAATCACCTAACCTTCTTCTTGTTTCATCATGTGGCATTGTTTCCAGAGTATTTGCCAAAAGCAATCGGCGTAAACGGCATGCTCATGATTAAAGGAAAACCAATGCACAAGTCAAAAGGCAACTTTGTAACATTGAAAAACGCCATCGATGAGTACGGGGCAGACGCCACAAGATGCGCATTGATGTTAGCCGCTGAAGAAATGGATGACCCAGACTGGAGAGACGAAAACATACGCGACATCCACAGCAAAATCGAATCCTTCTACAATTTAGCCAACAACATAATCAAAATGAAAGAAAAAGGAAAAGCAGGGCACTTAGAAGAATGGCTAATCAGCATGCTACAGCGTAGAATCAGAAAAGTAACAGAAGACATAGAAACACTGAAAACAAGAACAGCAATCGAAAACGCTTTCTACGAAATCTGGAACGACTTCCGCTGGTACATGCGAAGAAAAGAAGAAAGCCACACTAAAACTCTAAGAGAAGCACTGGAAATCTGGACCCGCTTACTCGCGCCATTCATACCATACGTATGCGAAGAAATATGGAACAAAATGAAGAAAGAAGAGTTCATCGCATTAGCAAAATGGCCAACCTTCAACAAAAGGAAAGTCAACATAAAGGCAGAAGAAACAGAAAATCTAGTTGCAAACGTTTTAGAAGATACGTCAAACATTCTGCGAGCAACTAAAATGACGCCAAAACGAATTTGCTATTATTCTGCTACATCTTGGAAATGGAAAATATATCTAAAAGCCTTAGAAAAGTCAACTGCTACAAGAATAGTGTTAAGCGACTTTATGAAAGAACTGATGAAAGACTCTGAATTACGCAAAATAGCTGAAAAAGTTGCAAAATTTGCCAGTCAAGCAATTGCTGAGATTAATGAGATGCCAGAAGAGAAGAGACGCAGACAACTGCAAATCGGGATTATAGATGAACAAGATATATTAGCCGAAGCCATTAAATTCTTTGAGCGAGAGTTCAACGCAAAAATCTCCACTTATCAAGAAGACGACCCTAAACGCTACGACCCAAAGAAAAGGGCTGAATTAGCCAAGCCATATCGTCCAGCAATCTATATCGAATAGCCTTGAATAACTCACTTGTTTACTTAAAAAGACAAACATATTCCAATCATCAAAAAGTTTCAATGAAAGAATTATATTTAGCATTTCAAGACTAAGATTTGGAGGACCCGTGGCCTAGTATGGATAAGGCGGTGGCCTTCTAAGCCACAAATCCGGGGTTCAAATCCCCGCGGGCCCGCCAATAAAAGAGAGGAACAATTAATGATAGTCACTAACCCATTCGCGGAGTTTCGTGCTAGTTGTGAGAAGGCTTTACAAAAAGCGCTTACAAAATTGTTTCCAAAGACTGTTATTCCTTCCATATTGCTCGAGTCTCCGCCTAGTTCCGAGTTTGGTGAGCTTGCTTCTTCGGCATGTTTTGATCTTGCGAAGCAGTTTGGAAAGAAGCCTCGTGGATTAGCTGAGCTAATTGTGAAAACCATTAACGTATCTAATTTTCCATTGGTTCAATCCGTTGAAGCGGCTGGAGAAGGATATGTCAACTTTCATGCAAATTTTGGTAAATTGGCGACTATAACCTTTCAATCTATCCATGAGTTAGGCGCTGAGTATGGATATGTTAAAACTGATAAGCCACAAAAAATCGTTGTTGAACACACAAGCAAGAATCCTATTTCGCCACTTACTATAGGACAGGCCAGAAATCCTATTTTAGGAGATTCCATTGCTAAAATCTTAAAATCTAGGGGTAATATTGTTTACCGCCATTTCTATGTTGACGATGTAGGGCGTCAGACAGCTGTAATAGCCTATGGATATGAAAAACTTGGCAAACCTAAACTTGAAGGAAAACTGGACCATCAATTCGGTGCAATATATACTGTAACAAGTTGCATACTTGAGATTAATAGGTTAAAGAGAGAAATAGAGAAGGCAAAGCAAGTATCTGCACTAGATGAAGTTTCACAATACCAAAAGCAGCTAGATGAATGGGTTTCCGTAGCAGTAGAGTTAGAAACTAAGTATCCCAAACTTTTCGCACAGCTGTCTGAGAAGATAGGCAAAAGAGAAGACCTGGAATCTGAGGTTAATAAGCTAAATTGCGCATACGAAAGCGGCGACAACAAAGCAAAGCGTCTAATCAGAGAAGTCTGCCAACTATGCCTAGACGGCATCAAGGAAACACTTGCCAAAGTCAACATCTTCTTAGACTCTTTTGATTGGGAAAGCGACTTAGTATGGACAGGTGAAGTTGCAAAGACGCTCGAAAAACTTAAGAAAACTCCATACGTCTTTCAAGTCGGAAATGTACTGGAATTCAATGCTGAGAAGGTAGCGCAGGATTTTGACCTTAAAAAGACGCTTAATTTATCCGAAGAACACGAAATTTCATCTTTGACACTTGTTAGAGCTGACGGCACAACGCTTTACACAACTAGAGACATTCCATATACACTATTGAAGTTCAAGAAAGCTGACAGAGTAATAAATGTGGTTGGAGTGGAGCAATCTTTATCACAACTTCAATTAAAGTTAGCTCTTTATGCTCTTGGACATGATGCCCTTGCAAGAAATTTGACTCATTTCGCCTACAATTTGGTTAGTCTTCCAGGCTATCGGATGCGAAGTCGTATGGGTCGATACATAGCCTTTGATGAAGTCATAGATGAATCTATCAAAAGAGCGTATGAAGAAGTTTCAAAGCGGTCTCCACAATTGTCGGAGGAAGAAAAGAAAAACATCTCAAACATTGTAGGCATCGGAGCAGTAAAATACGCTTTGGTCGAGGTAGATCCTACAAAACCTGTAGTTTTCACTTGGGACAGAGTATTAAATTTTGAAAGGAACAGTGCCCCATACATTCAATATTCACATGCGAGAGCCTGCAGTATCATAAGAAAGGCTTCAAGAGAACCCGAAAAGCCAGATTATTCTTTGTTGAAAGAACCATTAGAACGTGACTTGGTCCTTATGCTATCACGTTTCCCAGAAATTTTCATTGAGACAACGGAAAATCTTAAGCCCAATCTAATTGCAGATTTCGCTAATTCGCTGTCAGATAAATTCAACACGTTCTATACGGCGTTACCAGTGATAAAGGCTAAGCCAAAGGAATTAAGTGATGCAAGGCTTGTGCTTGTTTACGCAGTTAGAACAGTGCTTCAAAATGCCCTTGCTCTTCTTGGAATAGAAGCCCCAGAAAGAATGTAGATCCTTTTAAATAGTTATTTTGCCCTGCTTCATTAGGACTTTTCCATTTATGGTGACTGTTGGCTTCTTTATGATGCCGTCTGAATGAATGAGAGCGAGAGCATCTTGGTCGTAGTTGCTGCCAATGGCGAGATGGACTGTGCCCAGAACTTTCTCGTCTTCTAGAACGTTGCCAACTATTTTTGCTTTCGGATTTAATCCTATGCCTAGTTCGCCAATGTTTCTTGCATTCTTCGAATATTCTTTGGCTTTCGTGTCGTCAAGTTCGCCTTTTTTAACCATCTCGAAAGGCTTCTTTTCGGCTTCTTCAATATACTTTGAAAACTTCTTTGCCTCGTTTTTTCCATCAATTTTTGTTACAAAGCCATCTTCAACCTGTAACTTTATAGGTTCTTTAATGATCAATGTTTTCTCCAATGTTATGCTTCCATCAAAAACTAGAGTACCGTTTGAGGCTCCCAACTCTGGAGAAATAAAGACTTCTCCTGATGGAAGGTTTCCACCCTTTCCTGGTGTGCGGAAATCTCCGTCGTCTGTTTTGGGTTTGCGTCCTTTGATGCTAACTGAAATGTCTGTTCCTAATATTGTTTCAACATGAACTTCTTTGGCATCTTTCATTAGCTTCGAAACTTTTGCACAATTTTTGCGTAATTCTGAATAATCTATTGGAACTGTGCGTACAAAGATGTCTGCTGTGACTTCGGGCGACCAGAAAGCTCGAATTTTTTTCAAGCCATGAAGCATGTGGTTAAAAATATGTGCGTAGGGTTTTCCATCTAAACCCTTGTATGGGTTTTTTATTGCTTCTTTATCCTTGCCCATTCTTTCGGCGCTTATTGAGATTATTACTTCGGGTTCGGTTTTGATAGCATTTATGACCACGGGTTCTGCATAGTCAAAAGAGAGCTTTTTTTGTTGCGTTATCAGTGCTGGTGAAGCGCCTGCTTTCGCACTTGCCATATATAATGCTTGAGATATTCTGTATACATCTTTAAGTGGATTGGTTATTATCAAAACGTGTTCGCCATTCTTTACGGCAAGAGCTTCATGAATGGCAATGTCTGCAGCGTTTAACAAACTTTCATCCACGCGAAAGTATGGTTTAGACATTTCGTTAACCTTCCATATGAATCGAGCCTTGATACTGAAAAGCTTTACTCAAACAAGTAGCTCCAAACTGATTTAGAAATTAGAGTACTCTAGGTCTGCGCAAGGGAAAAAAAATATTTTTTCATCATCACCGAGAATATTGTTTTCTATGTTCCTTGATAACGTTGATGAAAGCAATAAGCGCATGCGCTGTCTTGCTATTCCTTCGGGTAATATTCTGTCAGTGCTTGTTGTTCTAAGGCTTTATTTTTCTTTAGTTTTTTCCATTCTTCTGATTTGATGAAGCCGCCTACTTGTTCTTTTATTTTTCTGGCAACTTTTGGTCCGATTAATGGTAGGCTTGTTAGTCTTTCAATGGGTGCTGTTTTGAGATCTTCAATTGTTCTTAGTCCAGAGTTGAACAGTATGCGCGCTCTCACCCTACCGATTCCTTCCAGCCTTACCAATGGAAGCAACTCTGCTTTCACTCCTTTCTCAACTCTGTCGATCAGTTCTGCCAAGTTTTTGAGAAGGTCCTTGTAACCGAATAAGGAGCCAATTTCATGTGACGCGTATAGAAGCCATCTTGCAGTTGAAAGAAGCCTATACAAATCGCCAGGCTGAACCCTAAACTTCTTAATTATTCCGTCTTCTGTTACTTCTTTTATCCAAGCATCCATAACCATTGCAAGCTTAGCTTCGCCTAAGAATTCTTCATAGTCAATTCTGCTTTCCCATTCGTCGGGCACTTGAACCATGAATTCGTCACGATGCCCATCAACAAACAATGCAAGTTCATCGATTTCGTTTGAGTAGGGACGAAGCTTAGGAAACATATCAGGCATATGCGCTATCATATGCAGAAAACTAATGTCAGTCAAGAACGGCGCACGATTCAACATTGCATCCCGCATTATAACCGCAGAAACTGGGTCAATATACAATTCTGAAACTCTGCGACCAAACTTTGTAGCCAAAACATCATTGCCATCTACCTCAATCATTTTCTCTTCATAAAGAAACTTTAGAATCCTCGCGATAACGCCCTTAATAGCCTTTGGGTCGTATTGATATGCGTAGAAGGTTTTGCCAAAAAAGTCATATATGCCCTGTTCTGTGTGGGCAAAGTCTGCGGCAACAGTGGCCAGCACATGCCCTCTAAGAATTCTTTCAACCGCTAGCTTTGACCAAATCCTTTCAGGCTCGGCCAAAACATAGCTTTCCATTAGATAGTCTCTTTCATCGTCAGTTTTTGCAATTAGTATGGCTTCTCCAATCTTGTCGTAACGCGGTCTTCCAGCTCGTCCAGCCATCTGCTTATACTCAAGCACAGTAATCGGATAATACCCATATCCAGGTTCGTATCGCCTATAATCTTGAACAACGACCATTCTTGCAGGTAAATTTACTCCAAAAGCTAAAGTCGGCGTGGCAGCTAAAACTTTGATTTTACCTTCTCTGAAAGCATCTTCAACAAGTTTCCTATGAGCTCCACCTAATCCGGCATGATGAAAAGCAGTTCCACATTGAACAAGCTGAGCCAAAGACTCGCTTATTCTCGTTCTTTCACCACTTGAAAGAATCTGCTCAGAAAGTCGCGTCAAAGAACGCATCATAGGCTTTGAAAGCAAGCCTTTAACGTTTGCTGCTGTTTTGGCTGCAAGGCTAACTGCATTTTTTCTTGTTCCTGCAAAAAGTAGAGCTTGCCCTCCAAGTCGAATTATGTGTAACGCCAAGTTTATGGCTGAATTACTTGTTGACCTTTCTATTTTGATGGCGCTTCCATCTTTAAATTGTATCTCATCATGAAGGAGCACACCTTCCTTTAGTACAACTGGTCTCCATTCTGTTGTGACAGAACCAGCTTTCAGCCATTCAGCTGCCTCTTCAGCATTTTTGACAGTAGCGCTTAAGGCTAGTATTTGGGCATCTGGATTTACTTGCATTAGGCGCGCAAGAACCACTTCAAGCGTTGGTCCACGGTCAGCATCATTAAGCAAGTGCACCTCATCAGCAACTACGAGAGAGATTTCGTCTATCCAACGTGCTCTATGACGAAGTAAGGAATCAGCCTTCTCATTTGTAGTAACAATGATATCATATCTTTCTAGCCACGGATCACTACTATCATAATCTCCCGTGCTTATGCCTACACTAACTCGCCTTCCACTCTTCTTCTGAATAGTCCCGTACTTCTGGAATTCTTGATACTTTTCACTCGCAAGTGCACGTAAAGGCGTTAAATAAAGAGCCTTACCATCTTTTTCCAAAACATGTTTGAGGGCGCAGAATTCAGCAATGAGAGTTTTGCCAGAAGCCGTTGGACTTGCTAAGACTAAGTTTTTTCCGTTTAGTGCTCCTGCCCTAACAGCCTCTTCTTGCGGAGGATAGAGTTCAGAGATTCCAGATTTGATTATGACCTCTTTCACAGATTCTGGCAGAGGCAGTTCTTCAATTCTCAAATCTTGCGCCCTTTCTTGTGGCTATGTCTTCTTTAGATAGCCAGTTTTTGGCGAATAAATTGTTCCCTCTTTTTCTAACTGTGCTAAGAGTTTTTCTGATTCAGACCTGATCATATCACGTTCTTTCTCAAGCTTCTCTAAAAGCGCTGATTTTTCTACCATTCCCGTTTCTTTTTCCATCTCAATTATTGTACCCAAAATGACTTGCAATCTATCACGTGCGCTTTTTGGTTTGCCAGTCATTATTATGTCTATGTCCAACTTATGAGAGGAAACGTCAATTCCAACTTCCTCTAATGATCTTTGCATTATCGCTACTGCTGCTTCTGCGTCTTCTGCAAGAATCTCCTTCCTAAATGCCATACGGGCTCTTGCCTCAGCTATCCTAACAAGCGATTCCAGTTGTCGCGCAGTTATTGCAATTGGGGTTCCTTCAGTTTCGCTTGCTGACCGCATTGCTAAGTAGAAGTCTTTGAGGCGCTGTAGTGCTTCATCCGTTAGTATGGGCTTTATGTTCCTCGCATAACTTATGTATTTGCGAAGAAGAGCAGCTGGTATAGGTGCCTCTGTTGGAGCCATGCCTCTCCTATGCAGATCAAGTATGTGCTCTGACATTTTAGTGTCTAATTCTTTTTCAGGAACATCTTTCAGCACAAAGATAAGGTCGAATCTTGACAAAATCGTGACTGGGAGAGCGATGTTGTTTGCAACGGTTTCGAATGGATTGTATCTCCCTAAAGCTGGGTTTGCAGCTGCTAAAACGGCTGTTCTTGCGTTTAGGGTTGCTACTATTCCGCCTTTGGCCACAGAAACCGTGTGTTGTTCCATTGCTTCGTGTATGGCTACTCTATCTTCTGGACGCATCTTGTCGATTTCGTCTATGCAAGCAACTCCCTTATCTGCAAGTACAAGTGCGCCTGCTTCTAAGGTCATGCCGCCGTCACGTTCCCGAAGTACAGCAGCGGTTAAGCCTGCGGCTGTTGTTCCTCTTCCGGAAGTGTACAAGCCTCGCGGAGCGATTCTTGACACATATTGGAGCAGTTGTGATTTTGCTGTTCCTGGGTCGCCTACCACTAAGATGTTCATGTCGCCTCTTATGGATATGTCTGGAAGAGTTTTGGCGACTCCGCCGAAGAGAAGATACATTATTGCTTCTTTGATGTGTTCATAACCGTAGATGGAGGGCGCAATTGACCGCATTATGTTTCTGTGGACCCATGGGTCTTTTGCGAGTTCTAGTATCCTTTTCTCTTCTTCTGGCGAAATCAGCACCAGTTCTGGTTCTTTGCTAACAACATCAATGTATATGGCGTCTACGCTTAGTCTGAATATTCTTAGTTTTCCGCCTTTTGGAAGCGTAGAAACAGTTGCTCGAACTATTCCGACTATGGAAACATGGTCACCTGGTCTTGCAATATCTACCATGTCTCTTCCAACTATGTCAATGTTAATCCATCTTGGTAGCTGCCCAGGTGGCAGATCTTCTGGGCGTTCTTGAATGCGCATCTGTTGTGAGTCTATAAACTCTGATTGCTCTTGGACAAGTTCAAAGGCTCCTGTTCTACTGCATGTAGGGTCGCTGCATTTGAATGGAGCCCTAATGAATTGTCCTGTTTGGTTAACGTATGTGATTGTTCCGCATCTTCTGCATTTGAATGCGGAGCGTGTGATCATTGGGCTGGCAGGTGTGGCGCGGACTATGATTCCTTCTAACATTATGAGTTTTCCAATGTGTTCTGATCCTATGTATCGCATCTGTGTCGTTACTGGCAAGCTACGCAGCCTAACATTGACAGCCTCTATTTTTCCTGCGTATTCGGGGTCTTCAATTTGTAGCTGAGCCAATGCAGCGTTGTTAGCATGCTTCAGGTATTCGTCTGGGGTTTCTTGGATGCTTTGTGCAAGTGTTGAGTCGACGGCTAATAGGTCATCAAAGTCTACAATTAACGATGTCTTGCCTGCAACTGCCATTTGAGAGATTCTTTCGCGGTATTTTTCTGATTTCAGAAAGTCTTGGAATCTTTCTTGTGGACCACTGACTACGATTTCTTCTTCAGTCATTGTTCGCTTCCTCCTTCTTTAGGCTTCAAGATTTCGGTTCTCCAACTGCTTATTATGGAGTGCAAGCGTTCATAGATAATGCGCTCCTCTTTTGTCAGATTGTTAAGAACCTGATTTGTTTGATCAGGCGCTGAGGAGAGTGAAACTATTTTCTTTAGCCTACAGTTGATTATGTCATGGGAAAGGCGTGTAACTTTCTCATATTCTTTCATTTTCTCAGGCTTCTTAATGCAGTCTTTCTTTAAGCTGGCTAAGTTACGGCGCAGCTTTGGGTAGAAGTCTTCTGTGAGTGGGGCTATTTGGTTTGGTGGCTGAACGCTTTCTTTCCAGTGCAGTTTGTAAAGTTTAACAGCGTCTAGTTGTCCTTCTTCGTGAAAGCGAGCAATACCAGCCTTTTCTAATTCTTCGGCTATCCAAAATTTGACCTCATACTCCTTTCCCTCTTCAAAAGGACCGACTTTCAAGCCTACTAACTCGATTTCAGGACAATTCCTATTAATGACAACCTTAACCGGAGTATTCTCGAATATGAAATCCGAATCTTCTATTGATGTCAAAGGCTTTGCCAAATCTGTAACTCCTCCTTTTCTGTAGAAAGACTCTTTTGCCCCTTAGAGAATGCGAATTTCAAGTTATAAAAGTTATAGTCAAAGCTTTTTGGGGAAAATATTTAAAAGTGTAGAGATGTTTATCCCATCTTCAAGGTTTACATTTGTAAAGGTGAGAATGAAAAATGAGCGAACGTGTTCACAAAAACTCTGCATACCTAAACGCCAAATCTAGCTGCGGAACACAAACAAGAGTAAAAGACGTAAGTCCAACAAGCGGCATGTGCCCAATATGCATCAGAGACTGCCCCTTCCTATGCGAAGTCGGCCTATCCACATTCAGGGGAAGAGAAGCACTCTATCCTGAACCAATACAGTTCGGCTACAGCACTGCCAGCGCTCTAAAAGACTTCCGCCTCGACTGGTCAGACTTCCAAATTCAAGCAGCCCTATTCGAAGCGCATGGAATCAAACCAGACTCAGACGTGGCTTTGTTTGAAAACGTAAACGTGGAAAGCAAGGTTGCAGGCATACCATTGAAAGTGCCAATCGCCACAGGAGCCTTCGGCTCAACAGAAGTAGCGAGACTAAACTGGGAAGGCCTAGCAACTGGTGCAGCATTGTCAGGCGCCATCGTGACAATCGGAGAAAACGTGTGCGGAATGGACGAAGAATCAAAAATAACAAACGGCAAAGTAACCTACTCAAAAGAATTAAAACGCAGAATCGACGCCTTCAGAAAGTTTTGGGACGGAAAATACGGCGAGATTGTTGTCCAGACAAACGTTGAAGACCAAAGACTCGGCGTAGACGTTTACGCTATATCAAAGCTAGAGGCTAATGTGATCGAGAGAAAGTGGGGTCAAGGAGCCAAAGCCATAGGCGGCGAAGTTAGAATAAGAAACTTGGAAAAGGCGATTATGCTGAAGAAGAGAGGATATATAGTTATTCCAGACCCAGAAGACCCAACGGTTCAAGAAGCCTTCAAAGAAGGCGTATTCAAATCATTCGAGCGCCACAGCAGAGTCGGCATACCAACTGAAAGAGGCTTCCTAGAAGACATAGAATGGCTGAGAAAACAAGGTGCAAAACATGTCATCCTAAAAACAGGCGCTTACAGACCCTCTGCAGTTGCTTTCACAATGAAGCTAGCCTCAGAGGCTAAAATTGAGGCAGTAACCTTCGACGGTGCAGGCGGCGGAACAGGAATGAGCCCGGTTCCAATGATGGATGAAATGAGCACCCCGACAGTTTATTTGGAAGCTCAAGTCTTGAAATGCTGCGAAATCCTAAGAAAGAAGGGCAGATTCGTGCCAGATGTCCTCATGGCTGGAGGCTTCATCAAAGAGTCACAGATGTTTAAGGCGATTGCAATGAGCAACTTCGGCAAGGGACCATATGTAAAAGGAGTCTTGATGGCAAGGTCGCCTCTACTTTCAGTTATGAAGTCATCTTACTTCACAGAACTAGCCAAGAGTGGCAAACTGCCCAAAACATTCGCAGAGAGATATGGCGAAACACCAGAAAAATTCTTCGTGACCGCACCAAAGCTAAAAGAGAAGCATGGTGAAAGGTTCAAGGAAATTCCATGGGAGGCGATAGGACTGTACACATATTTGACTGAGAGAATTAAGGTTGGCCTAATGCAGTTGATGGCTGGAGCAAGAAAATGGAAACTTGACCTAATAGACAGAAATGACCTAGTGTCCTTATCAGAGAGAGCTGCTAAAGTAACTGGAATCCCACTTGCAGAAGAAGCAGAAAAAGACGCAATCGAAAGAATACTAGGGTGAGCATCTCTTTCTTTTTTTATTTTTTCAATAGCAATTTTGTTACTAGAAGTATTTTTATTCCTTAGATATGAATAGCTATTGTGCGTCGTTATTTCTATAAGTAAGCACAACATTTCTATTAGCAATAAGTGGTGGTTATTGTGAATGCACCAATAGAGGATTTGATGGCTAGAGGCGTTGAATATGCATTAACTCTCGGAGCATTCCTTGCAGAAGCAAAAGGAGAGGACACGGTTCAACGCACGTTAGAAGTAATAAACGGAGAAGTACGCACGGTTTCGGAAAACCATAATCTAGGCATCGGCATCAGAGTATTCCACAAAAAAGGAAATGGATTCTCTTTCTCAAATGTTTTAGACATAGAAAATATTCGGCAAGCGGCAGAAACTGCATTCAAAATCGCAAAGGTCTCTTCTAAAAAATCGTTACTCAAACTTGAAATGAAAGAAGTCAAGCCTACTGTGGAGAAGAAACAAACGAGTGTGAAAGAGCATCCGAAAGATGTTGTATTGGACGAAAAGAAAGATTTCTGCTTAAGAGAATGTAAAACGGCTTCCGAATATAGCAAGCAGATAGTCAACGTAGCTGCCAGATTTGCGGAATATTATGGCTCCATTTACTTTCTTAATAGTGATGGAACAAAGGTTTCTTACGAACCCTTGCTTGTCGGTCTCAGTGCAAGTTGTATTGCTAAGAAGGGAAGCACAATCGTAGATGCTAGAGACGTATACGGCGGAAGCTACGGACTAGAAGCGTACAAACAAGAAGAACATACGCCTGAAAAACTTGGAGAAAACGTAGCGAAATGGGCTATCGAAAAACTAAAGGCAAAACCAGCGCCAGCAGGGAAGTTCTCCGCTTTGATAGATAATCGACTGGGTGGAGTTCTCGCTCACGAATCCTTTGGACACATGTCTGAAGCCGACGGTGTGATAACTGGCTCCTCGCCCTTGACTGGAAGAATAAGCGAGAAGTTAGGAACTGACAACGTTACGATAGTTGATGAGGGCTTACCAAAAGAAGGCGGCTACCAGATCTTTTTTGACGATGAAGGAGTTCCATGCAAAAGAATTGAAATACTGAAAAACGGGGTCTTAACCAATTTTCTCCATAGCAGAATGACTGCACATAGGCTTAGGATGGAGCCAACTGGAAATGCCAGAAGCCAAGACTATTCCTATGACCCAATTGTCAGGATGCGAAACACCTTCTTTGAAAAGGGAGATTGGAAAAAGGAAGAAGCCCTAAAAGAGTTTAAACAAGGAATCTATGCCATAGACAGCGCTGGAGGTCAATCTGACGACACCGGAACCTTTCTCTTCAAGGCTGTTAGAGGCTACTGGATAGAGAACGGTGAAATCAAATATCCACTTCTTGATGTTGCTTTAACGGGAAATATTCTTGAGTTTTTGAAAAATGTTGATGCAGTCTGCAATGACTTGACAATATCTTCTACTCCTTTTGGTGGGTGTGGAAAAATGGAGCAAAGGGCTTTGGTAGGTCTGGGTGGGCCGCATTTAAGGGTGAGAGAGGTTCTTTTTGGAGGAACAGGCAAATGATTGACAGGCTACTAGACATTGGAAACAAGATAGTTGAACATGCAGAAAAACTTGGAGCAGACGAGTCAGAGGCGTATCTTTACGTTGAAAATCTCACACTTGTAAAATACATCGGCGGCATAGTTGCAACAAGAGGAGGCACATTCAAGGGAGTTAAGGCATCCCTATTTCGCTTGGTAGAGCCATGGATAAAGAAAAAGGGTATAACCTTCATGAAAAACGGAGTGAAAGCAGGAGTTGGCATCAGAACAGTAATCAACAAATCTGTCGGATTCACAAGCGTCTCAAGCATCGAAGAAAAAACCACTTTAAAAGCTGTGGAAGAAGCGATTCACATAGCGAAGATTAGACCACCAGACCCAAACTGGAAATCTCTACCAGACCCTAAAAAACCAGCTGCGCAGAGTGGAATTTTTGATCAAAAAGTAGTGGATGCAGACCCAGCACAAGTTTTATCGTTATCTGCTGAATGCTGCGTTTCTGCGTCAGACTTTGACAAGAGAATAATGAATGTTACAAGTGGAATTCAGACAGGGGTAGTCTACAGTGCAATAGTCAATTCAAGAGGCATTGAAGGAGGCGACAAAGGAACAGCATTTGTAGGTTTAGTCATGACAAAAGCAAAAGATGGAAGCGATGAAGTTACAAGTGCTGAATCATTGTTTTCAAGGCGATTTGTAGAAGACCCAAGAGAAATTGGAACGAGTGCTTCTAGGAGAAGTATAGAGTGCTTAGGAGGCAAGCGTTTGGAAGGAAAAGCGTTGGGATCAGTGGTTTTTGAAAACGTGTCCTTCAGCGAAATGTTTGAGCTCATGCTGAGTAGCAGTGTATCAGCCATAAATGTGCAAGAAGAACGTTCAAGATACAAGGGGAAAATAGGCGAGCAAATAGCAAAAGAAGACGTCACAGTTACGGATCATGGAACATTGCCAGGAGGCTTCAACACGACATCAACCGACGACGAAGGCGTTCCAAGACAAAAAACACAGGTCACTGAGAAGGGCATCCTAAAAAGCTTCTTATATGATAACTATTCTGCCAAACGAGAGGGACGCGAAAGCACTGGAAACGCTAACAGAAGAGCGATGTTTGGACCTGCACCTTATGCTATTCAGCCAAGAGTTGGCCCATCAAATCTAGTTCTTGAATCTGAGAAAGGCAGTCTACAAGGCCTTATATCAGAGGTTCAAGAAGGAATCCTAGTGAAAGGCTCAATGATGGGCGTAATGCACTCTAACTTCGTGACTGGTGACTTTTCTGTAACTGCCCTCAATGTGTTCAAGATCAAGAATGGACAATTAGCCTATCCCTTAAAGCCCTGCAGTGTGAGCGGAAACTTCCACGATTCTTTAAAATCTATAGTGGCGATTGGTAGCGACGGTAGATGTTGCGGATTTACTGGAAACGTAGTTTGCCCTTCAGTAGTTGTTGAGAAACTAACGATCTCAGCTTAAGTACATGATTGAAAGCAAACACATTTATGACGATCACAGTTTCTAAGATAGCATTACGGAGGCTGACACTTGAGTTACGAAATGTGGGCTGAAAAATATCGTCCACAATCCCTCGGAGAAATGGTGGACCAAAAAGAAATCGTAGAACGCCTAAAGAGTTTTGTTCAGGCACATAATATTCCGCATTGTATTTTTGCTGGCCCACCTGGAACTGGAAAAACAACCGCTGCCCTATGTTTAGCGCATGATTTCTATGGGGACGGATGGCGAGAGCACCTAATGGAATTAAATGCAAGTGATGAACGTGGCATAAATGTTGTGAGAGAAACTGTGAAAACTTTTGCGCGGATTAAGTCAATCGGTGAAATCCCGTTTAAAATTATGATTCTGGATGAAGCAGACAACATGACAGGCGACGCCCAGCAGGCTTTGAGACGAACTATGGAGCGCTTCACAGAGACATGCCGTTTCATTCTTATCGCCAACTACAGTGGAAAGATTATTGAGCCAATTCAATCTCGCTGTGCACCTTTCAGATTTACTTATTTGAGAAGAGAAGATCAAGACGCTTACCTAAGGCGTATTATTCAGAAGGAGCATGTCAAGATATCGGATGACGGGTTAAATGCGATTTTTGAGGTTTGCGGCGGAGACCTGAGAAGAGCGGTTAACACTTTGCAGGCTGCAGCTTCTTTGGGCAAACCCATAGACAGCGAAACTGTATATTCGGTGATTGGAAGAGCGAATCCAATTGATGTCCGCAACATGATTACTTTAGCCATGAAAGGCGACTTCATAGGTGCTAGAGAAAAGCTGAGAGAAATGATTCTGAAGTATGGAGTGGCGGGAAGCGACATAATAAGGCAGATTCACATCGAAATCTTCCGTTCTGGACTGCCCGAAAAATGGAAGGTCAAGCTAGCAGATGCTATTGGGGAAATAGATTTTAGGTTGGTTCAAGGCTCTGACGATGAAGTACAGTTAAGCGCTTTACTGGCACGCCTAGTTGAGGCTGGTTCTGATATACAGAAGGGCGGTTAACCAAACGTGTACGACGCTTGGACAGTGAAACACAAGCCTAAAACTTTGGCAGAAGTTGTCGGAAACGCTGAGCCAATAGAGAAACTTGTTGAATGGATTAAATCATGGAGCAAAGGCGTACCAAAGAGGCGAGCCGTTTTCCTTCATGGACCGCCAGGCATAGGCAAAACCGCAGTGGTTGAAGCGATTGCTCATGATTTAGGCATGGAATTAGTGGAAAAGAATGCAAGCGACTATAGGACTGCAGAAGCGGTTGAACGTTTTGCAGGTTTAGCCTCTCAGTATGGAACATTGTTTGGTGGAAGACGCCTAATTCTTTTAGACGAATTAGATGGCATAACTGGGACCGCGGATAAGGGTGGAGTAGCAACAATTACGGAGATTGTGAAAAAGGCGCAATGTCCAATTGTGCTTATCGCTAACGACATTTATGACCCGAGGTTTGCCACGCTTCGAACTCACTGTCTCCTCATAGAGTTTAAGAAGCCAACTGTGCTGCAGGTGGTTAAGCGCTTAAAGGAAGTCTGTAAACGCGAAGGCATCGAAGCCGATGAAGAAGCGTTAAAGTTTATCGCCGAAAGGTCTGGGCGTGATGTAAGGTCTGCTGTGAATGATTTGCAGGCTTTGGCACAAGGCAGAAAAAGACTAGTATATGATGATGTTTCTTGGCTTGCTGAACGTGACCGAAAAGAAGTAATCTTCAATGTTTTGAGAACCATCTTCTACTCAAGGGATTGTTTAGAGGCGAAGAGGGCTGTTGACTCTGCAGATGTTGACCCAGACATGCTTTTTCAGTGGATTTATGAGAATGCGCCGCATCAGTTGAATGACCCACATGACTTGGCAACTGCAATGGACTCCTTGTCCTTAGCAGATGTTTACAGAGGAAGACTGCAAAGAAGTCAAGATTGGAGTTTACTACGCTACTTTCTGGATTTCATGACCGCTGGCGTGGCGATGGCAAGAGAACGCTCCAAACCAGGCGGCTGGGTTCCATACAAGTTCCCAGAAAAAATGCGACTGCTGTCGATGTCAAGGGGCGAGCGTGAAATGAAGTCTCGGATAGGAATGAAAATTCGCAAGAAATGCCATGTCTCAGCAGTAACAGCGGTGAAAGAAGTTCTCCCATATTTGAGAATAATTTTTGAAAATAACAGAGAGATGGGTGAAGGTTTAGCAGAATGGTTAGATTTAGATGCAGAAATGATTGATTATTTGGCTGGAAAGAAGAAGGCTGAAGTAGCGCTTGAAGAGTCCTAGTGGAATGTTTATTATTGAGGCTTTAATTTCCTAATTCGATGAGCATGTTCGACTTTATCGTCGCAGTTGTCCTCATCACTGCTTCCGGAGCACTGATGCCGGGGCCATTGTTCTTCACCACCATTTCTCATGGGATGAAGTCTGGAGCAAGAGGTGGATTAGCTTTTTCGATTGGGCATACTTTGTTTGAGTTTTCGCTGGTTCTCTTTTTAGCACTCATTTGGAATTTTGGTGTCAAGCAAGTTGCAGGTCAATCAGTCATAAGGCTATCCATAGGAATCGTTGGAGGACTAGCACTATACGCCTTTGGCACTTTACAAATCTATGAATCTTTCAAGTCAAAAACCTTCGACTATCAAAAAGAAGTGAAGTCGAAATCGCAGAAAGTTAGACATCCGTTAGTTTTAGGCTTGGCTTTTACTGGCTTGAATCCGTTCTTCATTGTTTGGTGGCTTACAGCAGGACTAGAGCTAATTGAAAGGGCTCTGACAATCGCGTCGTTTGCAGGCGTCTTAATCATGTACGTCGCTCATGTGTGGATGGATTATGCTTGGCTAATTGCGACAGCCTATCTTGCAAAAAAAGGAGTAAATGTTCTAGGTAGCAAGGGGTATAGAGTACTTATGGCAGTGCTCGGGGCTCTCCTAATCTGTTTCGGCACATATTTTCTCGTCTCAGTTCTCATAGCCTAATAGTGTTCAAACTTTTGAACAAGGTGTTCAAAAACATTGCATTATATCGCACGATAGCCTAAAATATCTTTGTCAAGAAGGTGAAAACGAAATGACGAACGGAGCCAAAAAGATTGGTTTGTATGCTGGCATCGGCATCTTAGCAGCGATTCTGATAATCTCTGGCGTAGGCTTTTCTGGCTTAAAGTTTCCAAGTTTGAAGTTTCCAGATTTCTTCCACCCTCCGCCTAGCACGGGTACTCTAATTATACAAATAATGGATAAACCCGTTGAATTAAAACACCTCAACATCACAATTGACTGGGCTAGGATACAGGACCAAGACGAAAACTGGTACAACCTGACGTTAAAAAGCTCACCATTCTATTTCGATTTGCTGACGCTACAAAATGTCACCGAAACCTTGTCTGAAACTGAGATTCCAGCTGGAAACTATACTATGATAAAGATGCATGTGTTAACTGCCAACGCAACCTATCCCGACGATACCACTGCGGATCTCAACGTGCCTAGCGATGTTATCAGGGTGATCTTACAACCGCACCTAAAGATGGAGAGCAGCGGCTCCATAACAGTGCTCATCGACCTACAACCCGACGACCTTAAGTCTATAGCCGTAAGTCATAGCCTTAACCTACGACCAGTGATAAGAGCAAGAGTGGGCGGATAGCTCAACCCCTTTTTTCTTTTTTTGTTCTAGAAACCTTGATAGTTATTTATGGTCTTTGTCTCCATGCCCTAACCGCTTCAAACCACAAAATCACAGTAGCCAAAACGCCGAAGATTAGGGCAAAGAGACTATAGAAGTCAACTCGCTTAAACTGAGTCAAATAGAAAACAAGAAGCGTAGTAAACATAGTAGCATATAACACATAGCGGGGAAGAATGATTGTTCCAAATCGCACGAATTGTTTCAAGACGCCCACGTTGACAATTTTGGCTAGATGGTATTCATCTCGAACTTTTTCAACTAGCCCTAATTCTGTTAACTTATCTAAATGGTAAACAGCCAATGCTGGGCTAGAGAATCCTAATGCTCTTTGAGTTTCTCTAACTCCAATTGTGCCGCTTGGAGACCTTAATAGATGCCAATAAACCCTAAGCGTATTGCCTCTTAACTCGCTCGCAACACGTTCCTCATCTATTTTTGAACTTGCCAATAGTCTCTTTACCTAATACCCATTGAATAGTGACGTTGTTCAAAAACTATGTGGAGCTGAAATATGAATTCTTTGTTACTGCTTTAGTGGATTTTGCTTCCCACTTCCACGTCTTTTTCAGGCTGTATCAAGATGACGTTGCCCTTACTGTCTTCAGCCGCAAAAATCATGCATTGGGATTCTACACCCATAAACTTCTTTCTCTCAAGGTTAAGTAAGAAAGCATACTTTTTGCCTACAAGCTGTTCAGGCTTATACCATTGAAGCAAGCCAGCAACAGCCTGCCTTTTTTCAGAGCCAAAATCAACAATCATCTTGATTAAATTTCTTGAGCCTGCAACTGCTTCAGCTTGCAAAACTTTGCCAACCCGCATATCTAAATTCTGAAACTCTTTAAACGAAATTTCTACCATCAAATCACCAATAGAATCATAGGCACATAGGAATCGCTATTAAGCTTTATGGGTTAAGCATGTTTGTAGTAGGGTTCTCTTTTTTGACAGGCCTCTTTAAATAGATTTGTTATTGTCTTGTCATCTTCTCCTTTGCGCATTGGCGTTAATACGTCTACCAAGTCTGTTTTTTTCATTAGGCATGGTTTCAGTTTTCCATCACTTGTCACCCTCAAACGTGTGCATCTTGCACAAAACTCCGTATTCTCTATCGGATGTATCACTTCCACCTTCACGTTTGGCAGATGATATATATGCCTATTCTGCATGTCGCCCCGAGTCTCAACCTTGACTGCTCTATTTTTTAGTTCAACCTCTTCTTCATCAAGCGCACAATGATACTGCTCATAATATGCACTACTAACGTTCACAGGCTCTAACTCAATTAACTGCAAAATAGCGCCACTTTCACTTGCAAAACGCATCATTTCAGGAATGTCTTTTTCGTTTACGACTTTCAAAATTAGCATGTTTAATTTGACTGGCTTGAGTCCAGCTTTAATCGCAGTCTTAATTCCGTTTAGAACGTCTTGTAAGTTGCCGCCAGTTAATTTGCGATAGGTTTCACTGTCTAATGTTGGAATGTTCACATTTACACGCATCAAACCATTGCGACGCAAATCTTCTGCATATTTAGATAACAAGGTTCCATTTGTAGTCATTGACAAGTCTTTTAAGCCATTTAGCCCAGCGATGCCTTTCACAATGTCTAAAATGTCCTGTCTAATCAACGGTTCGCCGCCTGTGATTTTTACCCTTCTCATGCCAAGACTGACAGCAACCCTTACGATGCGAACTATTTCTTCAGTAGTCATTTCAGTTACAGAATTGCTTACACGCTTTTCTTCGCCCTCTCTATGGCAGTATGGGCAGTGCAGATTGCATCTTTGCGTAACCGAAACTCTTAGATTGAGTAGTGGACGCCCAAAACTATCTTTGATCATTGTTGTCTAAGCCTTTTCACGTGCATGCTTCACGATGTGAGCCACTTCGGATAATATAAGTTTTTTAACACAAAGCCTGACTGCCTGAGGCGAACCAGGCAAACAAAAAACCGCTTTTCCATCGGCTATGCCTGCTGTTGCGCGACTAAGCAAGGCAGCGGAACCAATTTCTTCAAAACTTAATCTGCGGAATAATTCGCCAAAACCAGGCAGAGTCTTTGCCAGCATGGGTCTAACGGTCTCAATTGTAACATCAGAAGGTGCAATCCCTGTTCCGCCACAAGTAATAATGGCGTCAACTTCGCCTAAGCCTAAGGCTTCGCTCATTTTCTGTCCAATTAAGCCTCTGTCGTCAGGGATTAAGACTTTATAGACTATTTTATGCCCAGCTTTCTCAAGCAATTGCACAATCAAGTCGCCGGAAGGGTCATCTACATGCTTCATCAATTTTAAAGCCTCAAAACGAGAACTACTGACGACAATAATAGCGAATCCTAGTCGACTTGGTGCCTCAGCCTTGTGCTGACGTGAAGACTCACTCACCTTAACCTCAACCTCTAACCTTATTGAATCTTATTACCAACATATTTGTATTACATAGAAACCATTCCGGGTGAAGAAGGAGAAGAAGAAATAAAAATAATTTTGACCACTCTCACTCAGGCCCACAGAAGATGTCGAAACTTCTTACCGTCTACGCACTCTTCTTTACCTTGCTTATCACATGAACATTCTCTATGACCGTGCCCGGATACTGCCCAAACCTATCTTTCTCATACTGCTTTGTCATGTCCCAAATAGCCAACAAAGCGACAGAGACAGCAACTAAGGCTTCCATTTCAACACCTGTCTGCGCCTTCGTTTTCACGGTTGACTCAACCTCAACCCCACAATCAACTATTCTCAAATCTAATTCAACATTAGTCAAGGGCAAAGGATGACAGAGAGGAATCAAATTGCTTGTATTCTTTGCTGCCAGAATCCCTGCAACTTTTGCCACACTGAATACGTCGCCTTTTTCAACATTCCCCTTTTGAATTAGTTTCAGAGTTTCCGGTTTCAATTTGATTAAGCCCTTTGCCTTTGCTTCACGATAGACTTCAGGCTTGGCAGAAATATCAACCATAGACATGGATTACGCCCCTTTTCACTTTACATTTTAATTGAATTTATTTTGTTTGCTCCCACAAGTCTACAAGCTTTCTAACCATTTCTGCTCTTGGGTTGCTTTCATTGAAGCGGAAAATGCGAATTCTTCCAAACTTCTTATGCGAAATAAGCCCTGAATGTTCAAGCGCCGTTAAGTGCTCGTTTGCCGTAGTATAATTAAGTCCTGCGCGCCTAGCAATCTCGGAAATATTCAACTCGCCGATGTTAGATAGGATTTTCAATATCTTAACCCTTCCTTTCGAAGACAAGACTTCTTCAATCGCCATATAAACTGCTACCTCCTCGTTGCAGAGAGAAACTTAACTAACTCACGTTCTAAATCTTCAGCAGGAACCTTTGGCAAACTAATAATAGTTGTCTGTCCACGCTGTCCAGTTCCAGAGGGTTTAGTCTCAATAATGCCAGAAGCATCCAAATCCTTCGCATACTTCCAAAGCTGAGTATGCTGCAACCCTTTCTTGCCATATTCTTCACAAGCAATTGCGTAAGCTTTTTCAGCGTCGCCCATGGAAACATAAGCCGAGCCAGTCTGTTTAAAATATCTAGCAACACCGAGTAAGAACAGTTTTTCATGAACCCCCAAAGAAGAAACTTCATCTTTCCGCACAACAGGATAAACGCTCACAACCGCTGCACGAACATTCTCAGGTGAAACCATTGGCAATTGCAAGGCATCAGCATATTTGCCAGCCCGCCATATAAGCTCAATCGCATAACGAGCATTACCTCCTTCAGAAGACGCTGATTCGGCAACAAAGTCCAAAACTGACTGAGAAACAGTGCCCTGCCTAAAAGCCATATCAACCCTATCGATCAAAATGTCTCGGAGCTGACTTTTCGAATATTCATCAAGATGAATTATATTCCGTTGAAGAGTGCTCCTCGTGCTCGGGTCCAGCGAGTCCAAGTATTCAGTTTCACGAAGAATGCAGATAAGTGAAAGTCTTTGAGGCGCGTTTAAGCGTCCTTCTTGAATGCGAGACAAATTGTAAAGCGGATCTGAGCCTTCGTTGCGAATTAAAGCGTCAAGTTCGTCTAAAACTAAGATGGCAAAAGCGTTTTTCTCGTCAAGAACTTGCATTAACATTTGCAAGATTTCTGTGGCTGAATAGCCGCGTCTCGGAAAACTAGGATGAAACCGTGAGATAACTTGATGAAGAATCATGAAAAGGCTTCCCTTGCACTCACGGCAATTAACGTGAACATAGTGAAAGTTTGCCCCTTTATCCCGCGCTTCCCTAATTATCTGTAATCCAAAGTGCTGAGAAAGAACAGTTTTTCCAGTTCCAATCTTTCCAGTGATTAAGACTCGCTGAGCCATTTTCCCAGGAGTTTCCACAACCGAACGGAAAAAATGGTTTAGAAGACTTAATTGGGCGTCCCTGTGAGGAAGGCGAGATGGAACATAATTGATATCTAACTTACTCTCATCCTTAAAAACACTAGAGTACTGGCGCATAACAGGAACCTTATCCTTTGTTCTTTGAAAGGGAGATTTATGCTTTTTGTTCATTAAAAAGACAAATGATGTAGTGGGAAGTCGGAAGTAGTAATCACTATGTTATGCAAATGGGTAGTGGGCTCTCGCATTCTTGGGAAACGTTGATTAGCGGTTTCCTCTCAAGATCTCATTCATCTTGTCATTGGGGTCAGAGTCGTCATCGCCCACCAATGAAACTTGCGCATCTCTAAAATAAAAGCGTATAGTCAGCATGTAAAAGAGGAGTCAGGGTCGGAATATGTAGTTGTAATTCACAAGTCTTATTGTTATAGTTTGCTGAATTTGATGGAGATAACGAACATGTGAGAGGGCGGTTTTGGTTCGAGACCAATCTAGTCGAAATTGGAACAAGAGGAATTTGCATATGAAAAATGCTAGTTTAAATAAAGCGTTGATTGACGCTGTAGACTCTGGACTTCTCGTTCTAGGCGAAAACTCAAGAAAGGCCATCTATTTTCACTTGGAGAAAACTTTCAAAATAAAGAGAGAAGAAATCGCGATAAAGTTTGAAGAATTCAAAGAAGCTTTGGAAAGTATCTTTGGCCCAGGAGCAGAAATCATCAAGACAGTCATCATCAAAGAATTACAGATTAAATTAGACTTGAATTTTGAAGAAAAGAGAAGTTTTGAACTCGCAAGTTATGCTGGCCTCACTCAAGAAGTTCAAAATGTTGACAGGCCAAAATAGGAAAAATGGAGAAAAAACTAAGTTGCAGAAAAGTGAAACCGCGATTTCTGACAAAAAGGTCAGTAGTATGCTAGATAGATTGCGCGAGCATACCCATGGTGCAGTGATAACAGGATTAGATGGAAAAATCTTAGCTGCAAACGAAATTGTTCTTCATCTTCATCAAGTTCCACGAGATAAATACGTTGGAGAAAATATACAAAGCTTCATTGCATTTGATGATCGATCAAGAATCGCTAAAGAGATGCAAAAAGTTCTGAAAAAGGGAACTTTGAGCATCGAAATCCGTGGATTGCGAAAAGATGGAACAACTTTTCCCATGGATATAGACTTGTCCGTATTAAGGGATGACTCAGGAAAAGCGCAGATGCTTATTGGAGTAATAAGAAGCACGGCATTACGCAAACGAATGGAAGATACACTCAAGAGGGAGAGGGATTTTTCACAGAGATTGTTAGATACAGCGAATGCGCTTATTATCATCGTTGATGCTGATGGCAGAATCAATTTATTCAACCGAAAATGTGAGGAGCTAACTGGTTACTCAAAAAATGAAGTAATAGGACGTGTTTTTTGGGAGTTTTTGGTTCCTAAACGATTTGTTAAACTCGCCAAAAAGGTTTTTTCAGATTTGTTGGCTGATCGTCTACCTAGCAATTTTGAAAATCCATGGGTTACAAAAGATGGAAAAGAACGTATCATAGCATGGAACAGTACAAACATAAAGAATGATGCAGGGAAAGTGGTATGTGTTATCGCCATTGGAGTTGATGTCACTGAGCAAAGGCAGATGGAAGAACGAATACAAAAGCAGACCAGTCAGCTGACGGCATTAATGAAAAGTTCCACAGAAATGCTTCAAACAAGAGACTTGCGAAAAAGACTTAAAACGATTGCAGAGGCGGTCCGTGGGCTCGGTTGGAGACGAGTTGTAATCCACTTAAAAAATGAAAGTCTTGAAACGATTGACTTGGTTAGTGCTGGATTATCGCCAGAAGATGAAAAGTATCTGTGGAACCATATGTCACTTGGACATGTGTGGCGAGAACGATTAGGTCCTAAGTTTGAACGATTTCGATTGGGCGAATTCTACTATTTGCCTTGGAGCGACTCCTTTGTTCGGGAACAATTCAAGTATGCACTTGCAAGCAAGATCCCACATGAAGAGATGGTTGACTGGAATCCAGACGACTTATTGTACATTCCTTTACGCTTGCCTGATGGACGAATCGTTGGCGTAATCAGCATAGACGACCCAATAGATGGTCGACGCCCCACAAAAGAATCCCTTGCTCCCTTCGAACTCTTTGCACATCAAGCTGCAGTTGTGATTGAAAACGCTCGTCTGATTAGCGACTTGGAAAAAGCACGCTCTCAGGTAAAGGATTATGCAGAAAAACTCGAAATAAAAGTGAAAGAAAGAACCCAAGATTTAAGAAAAAGCGAAGAGAAGCTTAGAAGCATATTTGCCGCCTCTCCAGATGCAATCACAGTTACTGACCTAAATGGAAACATAATTGAGTGCAACCAAGCAACATTAGATTTGCATGGTTGTCCATCAAAAGAAGATTTGATTGGCAAAGGTGCTTTTGAATTTATTGCAAAAAAAGACCATAAGAGAGCAATGGAAAATTTGAAGAAAACTTTAGAGCATGGTTCAGTGAAAAATATAGAACACACTTGCTTAACTAAAGACGGACGCGAATTCCCAGCGGAACTTTCTGCAAATGTCGTGCGAGATGCTTCAGGTAACCCCACATCTTTTGTAGGAATAACCAAAGACATTACCGAACGCAAACGATTGGAACAGCAACTTCTCAATTCTGAGAGAATGGCTGCTATCGGAGAATTAGCAGCCAGCGTAGGGCATGACCTTCGCAACCCGTTAACTGGGATTAGAGGCGCCGCATATTACCTCAAGATGAAATGGGGTTCAAAACTAGGCAAGAAGTCAAAGGAAATGCTTGACCTCATCGAGAACGACGTAGAGTACTCCAATAAAATCGTAAACGATCTTTTAGACTTTTCAAAGCAGATAGAACTGCAACGGGGCATTGTTAACATCAAGTCTTTAATAAGCGAAGTGTTGTCTAAGACCGAAACGCCCAAGAAAGTGAAAATTGTAGACCTCACAAGGAAGACGCATAAGGCATCTCTTGACACTGACCAAATGAAAAGAGTACTCAAGAATTTAATAAAAAATGCAATTGAAGCTATGCCAAAAGGCGGAACGCTTACAATAAGGTCAGAAAAAGCAAAAGACTTCATCAAAATCTTCGTAAAAGACACTGGAGAAGGAATACTTAAACGAAACTTGGGCAAAATGTTCATGCCTCTTTTCACAACGAAGGCGAAAGGTGTAGGCATGGGACTACCAATCTGCAAGCGTTTAGTTGAGGCACATGGAGGCACAATAACGGTGGAGAGCAAGGAAGGGAAGGGCACATGCTTCACGATTACTGTGCCAATTAATGAACAAAAAAGAGTTGGAGGTGAAAAAATATGGGAGGAAAAGGAAGCATCCTTATTGTCGATGATGACTCCAGCATTAGAAAGGTTCTCACAGCCATACTAGAAGAAAAAGGCTACGATGTAGAAGCAGTTGAAAATGGAAGAAAGGCAATAGAGAAAACGAAAACAAAATTCTACAACCTAGCCTTAATCGACATTCGCCTACCAGACATGGAAGGCATAACTCTATTGACTGAAATGAAAGAAAACGTGCCAAAAATGGTCAAAATCATGATAACTGGTTATCCATCTTTACAAAACGCAGTTGAAGCCCTCAACAAAGGAGCAAACGCTTACATCATCAAACCCATCGATATGGACAAAGCTTTAGCCACCATAGAAAAGCATCTGGAAGAGCAGCAAAAAGCCCAAAAAATGACAGAAGACAACCTTGTAGATTTCCTTGAAACACGAGTGCGCCAGCTTGAACGAGAAAAAGTGGCAAGATAAAAGTCAGATACGACACCTCATTTTTTAAATTAAACCCTGTTCTCTTATCTTGTCTTCACAATTTTTTGATAGAAATATCCATAAGAAGATAGTGATTCTATGTGACTAAGTTCGTGTAAATGTGAGAAAAGATGCTGAAAAAGATTAGGGTTGTTCCTTTGGCTGCAGAGAGTTTCGGCGTTAGGTCAATGTGCACCTATGTAGAGACGATAGACGTAAAGGTTCTCCTAGATGCAGGTGTTTCCTTAGCGCCATCTCGTTTTGGTCTTCCGCCTCACCCAAAAGAGTATGAGGCAATTATCGAATGTCGTAGAAAGATTGCCGAGGCTGCAGAGAAGGCAGATGTTGTGACATTGAGTCACTATCACTTTGATCATCATACACCTTCTTATACAGATTGGTTTTGCAACTGGTCTTCTGCAGAGGTCGCAAGACAAATCTATGAAGGAAAGATTGTTCTTGCCAAAAGCTATAAGGATAAAGTGAACTTCAGCCAAAGACGCCGAGGATGGATGTTCAGCAAGACTGGAGGCAAATATGCAAAGAAAATTGAGAGCGCAGATGGCAAGACGTTTGACTTTGGGGATACTAAGCTGAAGTTTTCCGAACCTGTCTTTCATGGGCCTGTAAACTCTGCATTAGGTTGGGTTATTATGACAACAATAGAATGTGACAGTGAGAAAATATTATTCGCATCTGATGTTCAAGGCCCAATGCACAACCCGACTTTGAATATTATTCTTGCCCAAAAACCTCAATTAATCATAATCGGTGGACCACCGACTTATTTAGCTTGGACCAAAGTTGAGGAAGAACATCTGGAGCGAGGAATGAAAAATCTAGAAACAATAGTGAGCCATGTCCCAGTCACAGTTTTGGAGCATCACCTTCTCAGAGACGAAAAATGGCTAGAATATTCGCAACCAGTTTTCAACGAAGCAGCAAAAAATCGGCATAAAATCGTTACAGGCGCTGAGCATATACAAATGGAAAATAATCTCTTAGAGTTCAAAAGAAAGTATTTGTTTGAAACTGAGCCACCAAGTGCCCAATTTGAGAAATGGATGAAACTACCACTTTCAGAGAAAAAATTAGTTAAACCTCCTATTTGATGTGAAAGATTTGAACTTATAGGTCTACGTAGGAGAAAAAATAATTTTGGTTCTTTTTCACTGAAAATGTGCGATGTGGTGTTAGCTCTCTTTTTTCGGAACAAGGATGGCGTTCAAGATTCCGTCTTGTCCTAGTCGAGAAGTTACGCGGGCGATGCCTAGAGAAGTTTCAATGATTGTTCCTCTTGTAATGACGCCTCTACGGTCGTAATCCACGTTAGCTGGGTTCTTTACCACTCGTGTAATCTCAACTTTTTCAGTTTTTCCAGTTGAGGGGTCAGAAATATTAGCGTGCGAGGCAGTTAATAGACGAATTTTGATGTTGCCTCCTCTTCTGCGGCTGAATTTCTTTTTTGTTTCTCCCAGTAACGCTTCTGTTGGGAATGCCCCTCTTTCAAATCTTCTCTTCATCCTGAACGAACGTTTTTTGCCGCCTGAAGGCTTCTTCTTGTGTAGATCGCCATGCCATACTGACAAGTTTTTAATTCCTCAATAACTTCCATCAGACTAACAGAACATGCCATATAAGTTTATCTCTAACAATCATCGTCTTATGATATTGAGCATAAGTGGCTATTATGCACTTTTAGCAGAGTCTTCTTCTGTTGTCTCAGTTTTAGCAAAATCTCCGAATGCATTTTTTAGCTGGCGCTTCATAGTTCGCAAATCATGGCTTAAGCCAAAGTAGTCAGCAAAAAACTCGGTAGTTCTAATCATCCTTGATTTTCCAACCCTTTCACGAACAATTAAACCCTGATCTTCCAGTTCTTTAAGATGCCCATAAGCATGTTCACCTCGTACATCAATTACTTGCGATTGAAGAACTGGTTGCCTATAGGCGATGTATGATAAGGTTTTCAGAGGACCCATTGGAAGAAGAGGTCTTAATGAAAGTTTGCGAACACGAGGTGTGTGTTCAGATTTCAATTGCAGAACAAATCGTTTGTCGTCTAATTTGAGAATTTCAAGAGCAGTATCGCGCTTTTCATATTCCTCTATTAGAGTTTCTGCCAGTTTCTCAGCTCTTTTCTTAGATCGAGGTTTAATGAGTGAACTTAATGTTTTTAAGTCAAGGGGGCGACCTGCCACGTAAAGCGCTGCTTCTATCAAAGCCAAATCATGCTTGAGTTTTTCTTGTTCAGGTGTTTCAGGCGACTTCTCTGGGTTCTCCAAGAGATTCTCCTTCTGAAAGGGTTATGTAGATCTCATCGTAGTCATCTTTTTGCCAAAGACTGACTTTCCCCTTTTGTGCGAGAAATAGCAGAGTGATAAATGTTTTTATCGCTTCCAGTTTTTCGAATCCAGCGATAAGTGTGGAGAAAATAACTATTTTTCCCTCAGTGGCAAGTTGAACTATTGAGTAGAGTAAATTCTTCATTTTATCTTCAATTTCTATCAGGTACATGTCGACGGCGGGAACAACATCGGTGAATGGTAACAAGGGTTCTTTAGGCGCCTTTATCGGAAATAGATGCTCGCCTTTCAACACTTCATCTAGTACGTTTAATAGGTGTTGAATTGTTGTGGATGTTAATTCATAACGGAGCGGAAGGAAAAGTGGCGGAGGCAAGAAGTCTGGAGGAGGCTTAGGGGTTGGCGGTGGTTCTTCCAGTTTCAGCAAAAGCTTGGTCTTTAATAGATATATTGTCGCGGATGAATCAAGTGCAACTCCTGAAGCTCTAAAGTTGACTTCGCCTATCCTCTCCATCTCTTCTAAAAAGGATGATAAAAGAAAGGAAATGTTGACATCCCACGGGTGTATTTTTTGGAATTTATGTAATTCAAAGAGGATGTTCAATGGCGGTCTGAGGTAGAAAGGTTTCTCAACTGAGGTTGAAGCTGAGACCGAAGAAGCCACTATGCCGCCTCCTGAACCATTTGCTTCGAAGACTCTTTAAAAGTTGCAGAAACAAGGTGGGACACTCCATTGCGTTCGTAAACTCCATATACTCTTTCAGCTTTTTGGACCATTTCAGGTTTCAAAGTGATAACGAGAAATTGAGATTTGGCTGACTCTTCAACTAGGAGCTCTCCCAATTTGCTGACATGCAATGCGTCTAAATGGGCATCTACCTCGTCGAGTAAGTAAAATGTAGCTGGCGTAAAGTCTTGTAAAGCAAATATGAATGCAACTGCACTTACTGATCTTTCACCGCTGCTGGCTCCATTGACAAGGATTGGGGACTTGCCAGGAAGTTGCACAATCATGTCTATTCCACCAGCGAAAGGTTCTTCCGGATTCTCTAGTTTTAGAGCAGCTTCTCCGCCGTCCGTGAGTTTTGAAAAGTATTTGCTAATTTTTTCGTTTATTCGGTTGAAGGCTTCCATGAAAACCTTTTGTTTTTTGCGTTCTATTTCTTCCATGAAAGAAATTATGGCTTGTTTTTCCTTCTCCAATTCGTTCATACGTAGAGATAATTCTTTGTAGCGTGAGATTTGCTCGGCATAATGCAATGGTGCTAGTTGATTTACCGCTCCTAGTCTTTCTAACTCTAATCGCATGAGTTTAAGTGATGATTCTGCGATTTGAAGTTGTTCTGGCAAAACTTCTATGGATTCTTCGTAGCCAAGTTCCTTCAAACGACGAAAGTCTTGGTCCAATTGCAACTGGAAGGTCTGTGCTTTAAGTTGAAGACTATTAAGTATTTGACTGGCTTTCTCATGTTCTTCATCATAGCGTTTCAGTCTACTGTCAATGTAGTCGATTTGAGTAGTGAAGCGTTTGGATTCTTCTTTAGCGTTTAGTACCGAGCGAGATAGTTCTTCCTTAGATTTTTCCAGTTCTGAGTGTTCCTTTTCCAAAGTCTCTTTTTGTTGAATTGCCTCAAAAACTTCCTTCTCTACTGTAGAAAGCTGATGCTGCACCTTTCGAAGTTGAATTCTAATGTTGTCCGCGCCTATTTTGAGGACATTAGTCATTTTTGATTTGAGGGTTGAAAGTTCTGTCTCCATGCTACCAAGTGTTTGTCGTGATGCAATGATTTCATCTGCTAATCTCTCCCGTTGAATCTCCATCTCCTGAATTCGCGACAAATCTACTTTCTGCTGCAAGATGCCCAGTTCGCAACGCAGTTTTTGCATTTCTTTTTGAATTGCATCACGATGAGTTTTCTGAAGAACTACCTCGGTTCTTTCTTTCTCAAGATGCCCCTGAATATTCAGGATTTGTTTGCCAATATGTTTTACATTCTTTTCAGTGGCCTTTATGTTCCTTCGTACTCTGGCAATTTCTCCTTCCATTGTACTTACCATTTCTGTTAATCGGGTAATCTCTACTCGCGTTCTGTCAATGTCTTCTTCTAAAGTTGTTATGTCACTTTCTCTTCTAGTCAAATGTTCTTGAAGCGCTTTGACCGCTTGGTCTAAGCTTTGCACTGCATTTTCGCTTGGAATTATTGAGGAGAAATCTATGGGCGCTCGGTAATAACCACATTCGATGCCGCCTCCTGTCTCATACAAGTCTCCATTCACAGTCACAGCTCTGTAGCCTTCGCGGGAAGCTGCAATAGCCGCTTTATCATGCCTCGCTATGAAAGTGTCCCCAAAAACAAACGTCACTGCAGGCGCATACTGCCCAGAATACTTAACGAAGGCAGAAGCAGCACCGCCTACCTCTTCGATTTTCGGGGTTGCTGCAGGTTTTAAATTAGGCAGTCCTTGAAGTGGAACAATTTTGATTCTGCCAAGTTTTAGGCGCCTCAATGTCTCCGTGCAGGTAAAGGCTGTATCAAAGTCTTGAACCACTAAGGAGTCTAGCCAACCTCCTGCAGCTGCTTCTATTGCACGTTCATAACCTCTATCTATCTTTATGAGATTTCTGAGGCGTCCATGAATACCCGAAATTACGCCAAGTTCCCCAAGTTCCTCAATATTTCGCAATGCCTTTTCTTCTTGCGCAATTTTCTCCGCTATCTCTCTCTGAGTTGCAAATTCCACAACTGCTTCTCGAGCTGATTTGGCAATTTTACCCGCATCAACAATTTCTCTTTCCACAGCTTCTTTCTGCGCAATTTTCCTATCTAACGAGCGCTGAAGTGCTTCAAACTGATTTTCTTGTTCCTTTTTTACTCCTTGAAGGTCATTGAATGACTCTTTAAGTTCATTTAAAGTAGATGCGAATCTTTCTTTTCGTATATTTAGGTCATTAATTCTACGGGAAAGAATTTGTAGCGTTGCTTGGCTTCTTGCATAGTTGTTTCGAAGTTCATTTAGGTCTTGATTGAGGTCGTCTAGTTTCCGCTGGGTTTCTAGTATTTTTTTGCTGTTTTCTCCAAGACTTGCCCTTAGACTTGCGGTTTCTTCAGAAATTGTGTCGTGTTGCGCTTGTTTAGATGCGATTTCATTGGCTAGTTGGTCATGGGTTTTTTCAAGTTCGCGAGTTCTCTTTGTGTTTTCTGAAATTTCGTTTTCAATAGCTGCTAACTGCTGTGTATTATTGTCTCTGACTTTGCGGAGTCCTTCGTTGCTTGTTTTTCCCGCATCTATTCTTGTTGTAAGCTCGGTTAATTTTGATTTCAAGTCGCCTATCTTGACTTGGACTTCGAAAACTCGTGTTCCACCTTCATCAACCATTTCGGAACTTAATTGCGACCATTTTGCTTCAATCCCGTGGCGTTGAGTTCTTAACCCTTCTCTTAGTTGCCGTAGTTTTTCAACTCTTGACGAAACTCCTTCGATTTTAGATGAGAGACCAGTGACTTCGTTTTTGATTTCTGCGATTTCGTGGGAGATTTTCATGGCTTCAAAGCGTTTTATTTCATTTTGAACGAATGTGTATCGAATTAGTTCGTTGCGTTCTCTCTCTAAGTCGTCTACTCTTTTCTGCACTTCATCTATTCTGCCCATTGCGGTTCGAATTGAGATTTCGGCGGCTCGAAGTTTTTCTTCTGCCTCAGCTTTTTCAGCATCATACTGTCCGATACCGACCAAATCTTCTATGACCTTTCTGCGTTCAAGTGGAGCGATTTCAGCCATACGTGTAATTGTTCCCTGTGCAACTACATTGTAGCCAGAAGAACTAATCCCTGCCATCGACAAAATATCAATAAGATTAGCCCTAGAAACCCTTCTTCCATTAAGCCTAAAGACGCTTTCACCATTTCTATGAACTTCACGAGAAATGGTTACAGTATTTGTTTCAACGGGTATGCGGCTGTCACTATTGTCAAATTGTATGACAACCTTTGCAGTCTTTGCTTTTTCAACTCCAGTGTTTGGGGAGCCGTGAAATATTAATTTTGCAAAATTTTCAGCACGGAGCCTTCTGGAACTTAATTCACCTAATCCAAATAGTATAGCGTCTACTATGTTGGTTTTTCCACTTCCGTTTGGTCCAGTAAAAACTGTGAATCCCTTATCTAAGACAACATGAGTGGTTTTTGGTCCTCCAAACATCTTGAAGTCTTTTAACTCAACTTTCTTTATGAATGGCATCGCGAAGACGCCTCCTTTTCTTGTTGATTCATCAAGTTAGCTAAGATTCCTCTATAACACTATTCTATAAATAAAATCAGGTTGTTTTAACTGTTTTGTATGCAAAGGGCTCAAAGTTTTCGTTATCTTCTTGCGTGGCGAAATTTTGCAGCCATTTTTTTAACAAACGCCTTTATATTTTCGTCACTGCCATAAACGAGCATATATCCATCCTTTTGTATTTTGTGCGACAAATTATTTTCCTTAGCCAGTTTCTCAATTTCTTTTCGAGGAGTGTCTTCTGAAATTTGAACTCGCACCCAATGCTTGTCTCTTGGAAGTCCAGGAACAAACCTTGTAGACTCTTCTTTCTCTTCAGTAACTTTTCTTCTAGCTTCTTCAAGTTTTTCCATCCATTTTGCTACAAATTCTGATCCAACCTTCTCTTGCCCTATAGAAATTAGTTGAGCCTCCACGTTTTCTAGATAAATTTCAATTCTTGGAATATTTTCGATGTGCGTGGTGTCAGCCTTGAAAACCTGTATCATTGTTTTCGCTGAATGCAAATCATTCATAACATTCGCTGGAATGAGTTGCCCTTTTTTTCGAAGTTCGGTAATCAAATCTTCAAGAACATTCCACACTTCTTCGTAGTTCATTTTTTATCGCCTTAGGCTATTCTTAATATCGCTTTGCTGGTAATTTAAGCATCTTTCTAAATTTCTCTTTTCTTTGGTTCATGCACGAAGAAAAATATGAGGTTATTTTCAGAAGATTAAATTATGATTTTTCGTTTCTTCAAGTCTTCAGCTATTTCTTTAATCCCAAGTTTGGCTAATGTTTTGTAAGTTGGTTTTCCTTCTTTGTCCCATCCTCTGAGGCAGTAATATTTGTCTAGGCATTTTTCAAAATCTTCCTTGGAGATGAAAGCTTTGCAACCCTTTGCCTTTCCCTTCGGCGTTGGCTCATTCATTTGTCTTGGCGGCAACTTGTCATCTTTGCGGCTGAACCCCTCTCTTACATTGAACGCTCTTGTTAGAGTGTGGATTCTTTCGCCAGTTTCTAGGTATTCGTCTGGAGTTAGCTTCCATCCAGTCACTAAGTTAAGCAGATTTGCTATTTCTTCCCATTCGATGTTTAGGAACATGCACAAGCCGTTTGAATCGCGGAAATCCGCCTCATTCTGTGATCTAATAAACTTTTTCACTTTACGCAGTGCAGATGCTTTTGGCGGTTCTGAGCCACTAACCCAGCCCTTTGTGTGGAAGCCTCCGCCTTCGCAGAGTGCATACATAAGTCCTCTGCCCCTTACTCCTCGGGCTTCCCACGCGGGCAGTTCTGCACCTTTCACATGAACCGCAAATTTCTTTGTGTCTTTTCCAATTTTTTCTGCTGCTCGCTTGACTCCTTCTGCGAGCAGGTTGCCGATTCCCTCTCGGAAGGCTATTTTCCTTATTAGCGGCATCATTGCTTCTGCGTTTCCGAAAGTGGGTTTTAGCCCATCTAATTCTTTGGCTGTTAGGATGCCTCTTTCATAGCATTCCATTGTGAATCCTATGACTACACCTGTTGAAATTGTGTCTAATCCAAGTTGGTCGCATAGAAGATTAGCGTATGAGATTGCGCCTAGGTCACTTGTTCCACAGTTTGAGCCCATCATGCCTAAGGTTTCGTATTCTGGACCCACAAGCGTTGTGCCTATCCATGGTCCAGACTTTATGACGGAGAGTTTGCCACATGCCCTTGTGCAGTTGAAGCATGGCACATCTTTTACTACTATCTTTCTGCGCATAGTTTTGCCATTAATTTTACGTGCTTCTTCATACCAGCCTTGCTGAAAATTTCTCGTAGGCAGCGAAGAAGTGTCTTGGGCATCTTGCAAAACGCCCGGGGTGCCAAATCGGTCAACTCGGTTTTTCTTGTAGATTTCAACTACTGCCTTGCGGAGTTTCTTTGGTTTGGCTATGGGCACTTGTTTTGTGCCGTAGACTGCTATGGCTTTTAGTCTTTTTGAGCCTAACACTGCGCCTGAGCCTCCTCGTCCTGCGTTTCTGTAGGTGTCGTTTGTGACGCATGCGTAGCGGACTAGGTTTTCGCCTCCTTGCCCGATAGAGGCGATTGAGGCTTTTTTGTCGATGTCTTTGTGGATGATGTTTTCTGTTTCGTGTGTTGTCTTGCCCCATAAATGTTCAGCACCTAAAAGTTGTGGTGTTCCGTCGTTTATGTATAGGAAATATGGTTTGTCTGCCCTTCCCTCTATTACGATTAGGTCGTAGCCTGCAAAGCGAAGGTATGGAGCGAAAAATCCACCGCTATTTGTGTCAACATAACCGTTTGATAAAGGCGACTTGGTAACTATAGCATAGCGGCAGCCTAAAGGAACTGGAGTGCCGTCAAAGGGTCCTGTAGCGAATACAACTATGTTTTCTGGTGAAAATGGGTTTATACGTGGCGGAACCATGTCGTAGAGAAGCTTGGCACCTAATCCTTTTCCGCCAACAAATGACTTTGCCAAATTAGGCGATAATTTGACGGTTTTCAGTTTTCGCTTTGATAAGTCAACGTGTAGGATTTTGCCCATGTAACCAAACATGACTCTGCCTTCTTGTAGCGAAGAGTAAGCAATAGTTTGATTGTGGAAAATAAGGGTTTTTGAAATGGAATCTGTGAATCTATTAGTTAGAGTGAAAACTAGAGTCTAGCAAAAGTCTATAGACCCCCCTTATATATAGATAAATATTAGATGGTTTGTGCTTCGCAAATTGCCAACCGATAAGTTTGCAGTGACTAGAAATGAAAAAAAGAGAGTAGGCGAGTTTATTTTTTGCTTCGTAGGGTTCCGCCTGTTGCGAAGTGTGTTTTTGGCATGTCGTTGAATTCTACCCAGACGTCTTCTTTGTTGACTTTTAGTATTTCCACTGTGGCGTCTGTTATTGCTTTTGCCAGTTTTTCTCTTTGTTCTTGTGTTCTTCCTTCAAGCATATGCACCTGAATAAATGGCATGAGGTGTCACCTTACTACTTGTTTCGTCTCTCTAGCAGAGAGGTATCTAGCCCCCTATAAATAGGTGATTTCTGTTACAGTTTAGGTAGTCTTGTTATTCCTTCTATTTGGTCAAAGTCCTCGTCGAAGGAGTATATTTCTTTTATACTGTTCATTCTCATGATGTCGACTGCTAATGCGTCGTTGGCTTCAAGTCTTAAATCTTCACCGAGTTCTGTTGCCGCGAAGTAGGCTTCTGTGGTTACTCCGAATATTTTTACATTGTTTAGCATGAATAGGCCGAGAATGATGTGGTTCAGTTGTTCTAGTGGCATGCCGTGTTTGAGGATGTTTACCATTTCAGATATGTGGACAACAGTCATTACGATTTCTTCTTTTCCTTGTGAGACTTCGGTTATTATTTTCTTGGTTTGTTCTTTCATCTGTTTTTCTTTTTGGGTGAGTTGCTTTTTTGGTTTGTAGTAGGCATAGATGAATATGTTTGCGTCAAGGAATCTCATTTGCCTGCCTCATAGAATTTCTTTTCGAATTGTTTCCAGTTTTCGATGGTTTCTACGCCTAAATCAACTTTGTCAAAGTTTTCAGTTAAATCAACACGGTGTTTGGGAACTATTTTCAAGTATCCTTTTCGCTTTATGATGTAGAGTTCTCGGCTTTCGCCTACTTCAGATTCACGCCAATCCGCAGGCAAAATAAGACGACCTTGAGAGTCGACTTTCTTAACTTCTACTCCAGTTTCCAAACGTTTTCACCAGTAAATAGTATTTTTGCCATAATATAAGGTTTCCTCCATAAATGTCGCCGCCATGGTGAAACATAACACTTTTGTAGAAAAGGTTAAAAGTTCAAATTGGTGTGCAAGTATATTTTTATACTTGTATAGCAATATATCGTTTGGTGAATAACATTGGGTGAGACAACAACAATAAGGGTTTCGAGAAAGACATTGGAAACTCTAGAACGGCTAAGGGAAAAACTTGAAGCTGAAAGCCTTGATGAAACGATTCAAGCGCTTATCAAGAAGCAGCGTAAAATTGCTGTTGATAAAGCCTTTGGTTTGGACAAGGGTAAGTTAGGGTCGTTTACTGAGGAGGATCGTGGTGAAGATCGTAATTGACGCTTATGCGTGGATTGAAATTTTTATCGGGAGTGAAAAAGGCAATAGGGTAAAAGAAACTGTAGAGCAAGCAGATGAAATCTTCACACCAGACACCGTAATGGCAGAAGTTGCTCGTAAATACCATAGAGAAGGAGCAGAAGAGCAGACTATTCGTGCAAGGTTAGAAACGATAGGTGCGGCATCGAGTATAATCTCAATTAGCGATGAATTAGCTCTGGAAGCTGCAAAATGCTATATGGAATTATTACGAACAAAAAGAGCAAAGCTTTCAAAACCGAGCCTTTTCGATGCAATAACATTAGCTACAGCTAAACTGTTGAAAGCAAAAGTAATAACTGATGATGAACATTTCAAAGGCTTACCGGAAACAATATGGATACAATAGGAAGCATTGCTTCCTCGTATAATGTGGGAATTGGAATGCAGTTTGGGGTAGTTCTTCACGTTTCCGCTACATATGCCAACTGGGATACTTTCTTAACTATTGCAAAAGAAGCAGAACATCTAGGATATGATTCTGTGTGGGTTTCTGATCATTTTGTTTCGCCTAGTGGTCGCCCCTATAGTCTAGAAGCTTGGACCGTCCTAACTGCGCTGGCATTATCAACCCATAATGTAAGGTTGGGCACATATGTGCTTTGTAATCAATTTCGCCACCCATCACTGCTAGCCAAGATGGCCTCAACACTGGATAATATTTCAAGAGGAAGACTGGAATTAGGCATCGGTGCTGGATGGCTCGGAAGCGAACATATAGCTTTTGGCTTCGGTTGGGATAAACATTCAGTGAGAGTCAAACGGCTGAGAGAAACTATAGAATTAGTAAAGAAACTCTGGACAGAAAATCACGTGTCTTACCATGGGGAATACTTCCAACTGAAAGACGCTACTTTGGAGCCGAAACCATTTCAGAAACCCTGTCCCTCTGTGTGGATTGGTGGAAACTCGAACGCTATCAAGAAAGTTGTTGCCGATGTAGGCGATGGTTGGATTCCAGTTTTGCCTTCGCCAAAGCAACTAGCTAATGGTGTGTCGCAGATCAAAGACATAATGAAGCAGGCTGGAAAGGATCCCAAAAGACTGCAAGTCGCTTATGGAGGAAGCGGTTGCGCCTTAATAGCAGAAAATGAGGATTTAGTCAAGAAATTAGCAGAACCATTAATTCGTTCAACGCCAAAGACTACAAGTGAAGCATGTCTCATCGGAACTTCAGAGCAATGCATTCAAAAGATAGAGCAGTACCGAAAAGCTGGAGCCCAAAAAATTGTAGCAGGATTTTACGATTTTCCATCCCTGAAAGGCATGAACCTCTTCGCAAAGTCAGTTATTCCTTACTTCAAATAACAAAATTGGAGTAGTTTATATTCCAAGGTTTGCGAAAGACTATGAAGGAGTATTTTGTTTCGCAACCTTTATACGTAAGTTGTAATTGAATTACATATTACACAATCAGACAAGACGAGTGAATATGAAAAGAGGAGATAAAATAAAAGAGAGCAAGAAAGAGGAAGAAGACTCTGAAATAAAAGTCGTTTGCGCCTGCCCACAAGATTCGCTCAACTTGCAAAACGTTCAGCAAATTGTCCACTCCATACGCACTGCTTTGAAGGAGAGGGGTAACGTCATAATGACAAGACTGAACGACGAGGACTTGGAGAAGGTGGATGGGCTCGTCGAAGTCGAGCTTTTCAAGAGTCGTTCTGAAGCTGCAGCCTACTTCATTCAAGAAGGAATAAAGGCTAGGAAAGACCTTTTCGAGAAAGTTACACCCACTGTTGAGAAAATACGCCAACTCAAGAGAGAAGCAAAAGAAACTCTCACAGAATCAAACAAATCATAACCAGTGAGGGATATCTATCATGGAATTTAGATTAGCAAGCAAAAACAAACCTCTAATAATCATAAAGGCAGAAGTTAACCAAGGCAAACCTCTAGACTTTGCTCTTGACACAGGCGCATCGGCAACCGTATTGTCTACTGAAACCGCTAAGAAACTTGGAATCAAAACCAAAAAACTGCCTAAAGAAAAGAGTTGTTGTGGCTGTACTGGAGAAGAAATGCAAGCACGGTTAGGTTCAGTCAAGTCTATTCGGGTCGGCGATATAGAAGCCAGAGACGTGGAAGTAGCAATAATGGATCTGACAAATATCTCAAAGATGTTGGAGACAGAACTTGCCGGCATTATCGGATACACTTTCATGAAGAATTTTCGAGTCGTTATTGATTATCCAAATGAAAAAATCTCATTCCAAAACTCTCCAACCATCGTCTAAACCGATATCAAACCACCCATTAACTAACAGCAGTGTTTTGCGTTCTTTTGTTACTAAAATATGATTAGCAAAAATGTGTAAATGAATTAGAGATACGAAAAGGTTTTTAGTTGAGTTTTCACACTTGAAAAGGCAAAACCGCGCTTAGAAACGTGAGGTGATAAAAAGATATGTCAGTATTCGCTGCGCCAGGCGCCTACGACCGAGCAATCACCGTATTCTCACCAGACGGAAGACTATTCCAAGTAGAATACGCCTTAGAAACCGTTAACAGGGGAGCAACAATAATCGGTGTCGCATGCTCAGAAGGCGTAGTATTAGGCGCAGAAGAAAAATTAGAAACAAAACTCCAAGACCCAGACTTCACATTAAAACTATTTGAAGTAGATGAACATCTTGGAGCAGCCGTTGTCGGCTTGTCATCCGACGCCCGCATACTATTGGATCAGGCTAGAATTTACGCACAGAGCAATCGGTTGATGTATGATGAACCAATAGATGTGGAAACTGTTACAAAACGCGTCGGAGACATAAAGCAACTATATACACAACATGCAGGAGTAAGACCTTTCGGAGTCTCAATCATATTTGGTGGAGTAGACAAAACAGGTAACAGAGTATTTGGAACTCACCCAAGCGGCTCATACAGAGGCTATAAGGCTACATCAGTGGGAATAGGCCGCGAAACAGTTGAAAACGTCCTAAAAGACGAGTACAAAGAAGACATGACCTTAGATGACGCAATAAAACTTGCAATAAAATGCCTCATCAAATCCTTCGAGTCGAGAGGAGAGCCCCCACGAGTCAAAGTAGCAGTTATTCCGTCCGCTACTAAAAAGCTTAGAATATTACCTGACCATGAAGTTGAGACTTACCAGAAAGGGGTTTAGAAGGCCGTGAAGACAAATGAGCGACCGCTTCACAATAGCCCGCATAACCAGAGACAGCGACCACTTCGAAATTCTAGTTAAACCCCAACCAGCCTTCTCCTACAGACTCGGCAAAACATCATCAATTACAGAAGTCCTAGTCACAGACACAATCTACACAGACGCAAGCAAAGGCTCAAGAGCAGCAGAAGACAAACTAAAAAAGGCTTTTGGAACAACAGACACCCTCAAAATAGCCGACACAATACTGAAAAAAGGCGTGCTTCAACTAACAACCGAACAACGAAAACAGCTTACCGAAGAAAAAAGAAAACAAATCATTGCATTTATATCACGACAAGCCATCGACCCAAGAACAAACCTTCCACACCCACCATTACGCATAGAACAAGCAATGGGAGAGATACATTACTCAATAGACCCATTCAAAGAAGCTGAAGAACAAGCAAAGGACATAATAAAACTTCTACGACCAATACTACCACTCAAAATAGAACAAATCTCTGTACAAGTCCGAATACCCCCAGAATATGCAAGCAAAGTCTACGGAACAATCAAAGGCTTCGGCACAATAAAACACGAAGAATGGCGACCAGACGGCTCATGGGCTGCAACCATAGAAATACCCGGCGGACTCTATGGACCTCTCCTAGAAAAACTCGGAGAAATGACCAAAGGCGTAGCCGAAGCAAAAATGGTGTAAAAAACCGTTTAGAGAAATTAGGAAGTGATAAATTTGTCAATATTTTATGAAAAAAAACAACTTGTACTGCCAGGCGATTTACTTGCCGAAGGAGACTACGTAACAGGTGACAACACATACAAAGAAGGTGACAAAATTTATGCCACACGCATTGGACTTGTCGACTATGAAAATCGAAAAATCCACGTAGTCGCCTTAAAGTCATTCTACATCCCTTCTGTTGGAGATACAGTTATAGGAAAAGTCGTTGAAGTAGGCATGAGCAGTTGGACAGTTGACATCAATGCTCCTTATCTCGCAACACTTCGGGCATCAGATGTTTTCGACCGATCGTTCAAGCCTAGAAAAGATGAGTTACCTTCAATCTTTGATGTAAGCGACCTAATTATAGCCAAAATAGTTTCATATGACAGAACATGTGACCCACTACTTACTGTTCGAGAGCCAGGCCTTGGAAAAATCTCACGAGGACAAATAATAGAAATCACACCTACAAAAATCCCCCGTGTTATAGGCAGAAAAGGCTCAATGGTAAACATGATAAAAGACGAAACAGGATGCCAAATCACTATCGGCCAAAACGGATTGATTCTCATTAACGGCAAAACTCCTGAAGACGAAAGAATCGCCATAATGGCTATTCGCAAAATCGAAGAAGAAGCCCACACAAGTGGCCTAACAGACCGCATAACCGAAATGATTAGAAGAAAAAAGGAGGAAAAGTAAAACATGTCTAAAAAGTCATCTGAAAAATTAATCAATAAAAATGATATTAGAGTAGATGGAAGAAAACTGAACGAGTTAAGACCAGTAAAACTCGAAGTCGGCATTCTTGCAAACGCCGACGGCTCCGCATACATTGAACAAGGAAAAAACAAAATCCTAGCAGCAGTGTATGGCCCAAAGGAACTACATCCAAAACATCTAGCACTACCAGATAGAGCATTGCTTCATTGCCGCTATCATATGGCACCGTTTTCAGTACAAGAAAGAAAGTCACCTGCGCCATCAAGGAGAGAAATAGAACTTTCAAAGGTAATTCGAGAAGCCTTAGAACCATCCATCTTTGTTGAATACTATCCGCGGACATCCATAGATGTTTTCATAGAAGTCCTGCAGGCAGATGGCGGAACCAGATGTGCAGGTATCACTGTTGCCTCTCTTGCTTTGGCCGATGCTGGAATTCCAATGAGAGACTTGGTTTCGGCTTCTGCAGCTGGAAAGGTAGAAGGTCATTTAGTGCTTGATTTAACTGACGTAGAAGACAAAGCAGGTGAAGCAGATTTGCCTCTAGCTTTCATGCCCAACTTCAACGCCATAACATTGCTTCAAATGGATGGAAAACTAACCTCAGACGAGTTTGAGCAAGCAGTTAACATGGCAGTAGAAGGCTGCAGGCAGGTATACACGCTTCAAAAGGAAGCGTTGAAGGCAAAATACGTTGTAAAGGAGGCAGTAGAAGAATGACTATCCCAGGTATGGTTGTACGTGTGAAGCAGAAAAGAGTTGCAGAACTGATTTCCCATGGAAAAAGGTTAGATGAAAGAGGATTAAATGAATACAGAGATATTCAGCTTGAACTAGGAGTTATTGAACGTGCTGAAGGGTCTGCTCGTATACGTTTAGGCAAAACTGAAGTCATGGTTGGAGTTAAGATTGAAACGGGTGAACCTTTCCCGGATGTTCCAAATGAAGGTGTTCTAACCGTAAATGCAGAACTGGTGCCGTTAGCGTCACCTACATTTGAGGCTGGACCGCCAGATGAAAATTCAATAGAGCTTGCAAGAATCGTGGACAGAGGAATCAGAGAATCTAAGGCAATTGCACTGGAAAAGCTTTGTATAACGCCGCAGAAAAAAGTCTTTATTATTTTTGTTGACCTTTACGTTCTCAATCATGATGGAAATCTAATAGATGCTTCTGCTATGGCAGCACTGGCGGCTTTATTGAATACCAAAATGTTCAACTATGAAGTGAAGAATGACGAAGTCAAGGTGAAACCAGGTTACACTCAGCTTCCAGTAGTAAACTATCCAATAGCGGTTACGTTTGCCAAAATAAATGACAAAATAGTAGTTGACCCTTGGCTGGAAGAAGAACAGGTCATGGACGCACGTTTAACAATAACCATGGATAAAGATGGCAAGGTTTGTGCAGTGCAAAAAGGTGGGTATGGCTACTTTTCTAAAGAGCTGATTCTAGAAGCTGCAAGAATATCTAAAGAAAAATCTGAAGAATTGCGAAAAATGCTGGTGAAAAGCTGATGGGACGCCGTACGAAGAAAGTAGGTTCGACAAGAGGGTTTGGGGCACGCTATGGGGCTAGTGTTCGGAAACGCTATGTTAAAGTGATTTCAGATGTAAAGAAAGCACACAAATGCCCCCAATGTGGCACAGAGTCTGTTCGACGACAAAGCGTAGGAGTCTGGCAATGTAGAAAATGCGGCTTCACCTTTACAGGTGGAGCATACGCTCCAGTTACTAAACTTGGGGTTGTAGCAAAGCGAGCGGCGAAAGGCTTGGTTCCTACAGAAGTTTCAGTAGAGGAGAAGGAGTAGCCGTTTTTATTTATCATTCATATTGAGTATATAGTCATAAACTCTTTTAAGGGGTCTATCTGAGAATGAAGTGACGTAAGGTGCTTTGAATGGCTAAAGAAGAACAAGATGTGAAATGGATTCTGATAATTTCTTTGATACTATTCTTTGTGTTTGAAGGAGCTTTCTACTACTTCCCATATCGCTCTTACATTCTGTTTAATCTTTGGTGGTACATTGATTTCATAAATCTATTCTTCATTCTGTTGACTGTGACTTTTGCGACTTTGAATAAGGTGGGCTTTTGGGACAGAGAATTAACTTATCGGCTTGCAGTGTATTTCTTCATAATTTCAATAGTGCTAATCTTCATATCAAACCTTAGACTGCTACCATTCGCATTTTAATAAGCAATATTCAAGAGACCCAAGATGTCCTTTTATATTATAGGAAACTATTTTTAGAGAAATAAGAGAATACATTGAAAACAATGTCCACTAGGAAAAATGTGTTATTAACTACGTCGCGAGAGCCAACAGATAAGATAAGAACCTTTTGCAATGACATCGCATACTCTATACCCAATGTTATTCGTGTTAACCGTGGCAAACTAAGCCTCGACGGAGTTGCAGAAAAAGCACTTGAGCTCCAAGCTGACCGTATTGTTATTATTGACCGCTGGAAAGAGGGATTTGCGAATATCCGATTCTTTCGGGCAGGTATTCACGGCTTAACTCCTTTCCCCCCACTAATCAACATTGCAAGTGTACGACTTCGAAGAGAATTTGAAGCAAAAACCAAGCCTATCAAATCCCTCGCTATAACTATGCCTTCCAGAGACTCTTCACTAGTCAAAAGGCTGGCGCATTCGATAGGAGACTTCTTTGGTATCCCAGTATTTGTAGGTAAAGACTCGGTTTCAAATTTTTCCGCAGTCATGCGCATTTCAAGTAGCGCTTTAGATAGGCTTCAAATCACTTTCGTTCTTCCAGCATTGATTGAAGTTGGACCTCGTATCAATGTTTCAAAAGTTGTCTGGGATGAATGAAAATGAAAGCGTCTGCGGTGATTGTCTTGCATTTTTCGTCTAAGAAGCGGTTAGAAATGGTTTTGAAGGCTTTGAAACCTGAGATTGAAATGCATCCGTCTACACGGCGTTCTAGAGTTAAAGTTACTTGTAAGCAGAGCTGTTTGATACTGAATTTTGAGGCGGGAGATACGTCTGCTCTAAGAGCCTCGATAAACTCTTACTTGCGATGGATTATGCTCATAAACGACTCATTCCTTGCCATAGAAGAACTAAACAAAAAATGATTGTACCTTTTTCCACGGGAAACACTTTAATTATGTGTATTATCCGTATGATTAGGCTATAATTGAAAGGGATTTGAAATGAGCGACGAACTTTCGAGGCTTCCACCGCAGGTTCAGCAGAGGTTGCTTAGGCTTCAGCAGCTTCAGCAAACATTGCAGACAGTTTTAACGCAGAAGCAGCAGCTTGAACTTGAACTCAATGAGGTGGAGCAAGCGTTAAGCGAATTAGAAAAGCTAACAGACGCTGCAGTAATTTACAAGTCTATAGGCTCACTTCTTGTAAAGTCTGAAAAAGCGAATGTGACAACTGAACTCAATGACCGAAAAGATCTCCTTAAGACGCGAATTGACGTTCTTGGAAAGCAAGAAGAGCGTTTACGCAGTCAAGTAAAAGATTTGCAAACTAAACTGCAACAGGACTTGCGTCCATTGTCGCCTCCGCCTTCTTAGGTGAAAAAGTTTTTGGAAGAAATAGGGATACCAGAACTCACCGCAGAGCAAGTGGAAGAACTATGCGAGATTGGAGAAAAAGCAGCAAGAGACTATATTTCGTCGAAAATATCAACGCGCAGAATCTCTTCGCTAGACATAACTATAGATGTTGAAGGCGCCAAACCAATTACGGTAAATGTTGACATTGAGATTGCCTTGCCACCTTTGATGAAAGACTATGATGTTAGAAAACTAGTTAATGAAGCAAAACAAAAGGCGTTCACTGCAATTGAAGAATACTTGAGGAATATTGCATGCAAACCCAAGGGATAATTTCTCTCCTAGACAAAACAAATGCTAAACTGATAGTTTTGTTGTGCCATCAGAACGCGGACCCAGATGCAATATGTGCCGCATTTGCTTTCGCTAAGTTTCTTCAACGTCTAAAACCAGAACTGACAGTTGAAATTGCGGCAGCTCAGGGACCAAGTCGACTTTCCAAGTCTCTACTTAACTCTTTACCATTGACATTGACAACCCAGCCACACATTGACAAAGCCGACATCATTGCATTACTTGACACAAACACTATTCAGCAGTTAGCTGAATGGGGAGAACGTGTTAAGACAGCTAATGCTCCGCTGGTTGTGATTGATCATCATGCGAGTCATCCGGAAACGGAGCGTCTTGCAACATTATGCATATCAGATGAAGAAGCCTCTTCTGCCTGCGAAATTGTCTATAAATTCTTTAAGGAAGCTGGCTTCACACCGTCAGAGATTGAGGCTAAAGCCATTTTTCTTGGAATAGCATTTGACACTCGGCATTTTGTCCTTGCAAAGTCGAACACATTAAAGATTCTTGCTGACCTAGTCGACGCAGGAGTAAAAGCCGAAGAAACTCTTTCACTGCTTTCCTTGCCCATGGACCAGTCAGAGCGAATAGCACGTTTAAAGGCTTGTAAACGCGTAAAACTGATGAAAATTAATGATTGGCTGATCGCCTTCTCTCATGTAAGTGCGTTTCAAGCGTCTGCTGCACGGGCGTTGGTTGGCTTAGGCGCCGATGTAGCCGTAGTTGCAGGGCAGAGGGGAGAAAAAATTCAGATGAGCCTCAGGGCAAGCGAGGGGTTCTATGAGAAAACTGAAATACATTTAGGACGTGATATAGCTAATCCGCTGGGTGAATATCTTAAGGGCATGGGCGGCGGACATTCAGTTTCCGCTGGAGTAAACGGGGTTGGAGATTTGAAGGCAAGCCTTAAACGTTGTGCAAGAGTTTTTAAGGAACGTATTATGAAAAAGTCAACGGATGCAGAAAGGCATGGTGAAGAAAAATGAAGAGATCAGATGACATGAAACTTGCAGCTCCATGTGGCGAATACTGTGGCTTATGCCCCTATTACAAAGGAGAGAAGACTCCACATTGTGCTGGTTGTGGCTTTCATAAAGGGCATCCCTTCTGGGGCGAATGCAAACTCTACGCCTGCGTCACAAAACATGATATTGAACATTGTGGACTCTGCACAGACTTTCCATGCGACTTCTTCATTGGGCACTTTGACCAGGAGAACCCTGAAGGTCAAAGAAACGCTGTAGTGCGAACAGGACTCTTAGCATATCGAAAGAAGCACGGCAATAAGAAATGGCTAGACCTTTATAAGAAACTGAGGGAGAAAAAGGCCAAGTCTGACTAAGTTGCTTCTAATCATCATTATTATTTTGGTCAATATAAAGAATGCTAAATCAAATTTGGGTAGTAACGTTTTAGAGTAGCTACTCATAAATCGCTATCTTCCATTCATCCGCCAAAAGAAGAGGCTGAAGATTGGCTCTCATCGAAGCAAAAAATCTCTCCTACACCTATCCAGGCGCAACAAAGCAATCTATTCAAGATGTCTCCATAACAATTGAAAAAGGCGACTTTGCAATTCTCACAGGTCCAAGCGGCTGCGGAAAAACAACCCTCTGTCGATGCTTCAACGGGCTTATCCCACATTTCTACAATGGAAAACTCGAAGGCAATTTGACCGTTGCAAGCCTCAAAGTAGCCGACTGCACAATCCATGAACTCGCTAAGCATGTGGGCTTCGTCTTTCAAAATCCAGAAAACCAGCTATTTGCACTGTCCGTCGAAAAAGATGTAGCCTTTGGGCTTGAAAACTTTGGAACGCCAAGAGACCAAATGCGAAAAAGAGTTGACTGGGCTCTTCAAACCGCTGGCATAGAAAGCCTTCGTGAAAGAGCACCCCATGAGCTTTCTGGTGGTCAACAGCAACGTGTTGCAATCGCCTCTGTGCTTGCCATGCAGCCAGAAGTAATGGTACTCGACGAACCCACATCTTTCCTTGATCCACTCGGCGCACTGAAAATCTTTGAAGTAATCAACGAGTTGAACAAGAAACTGGGAATCACCGTTGTTTTAGTCGAACATAGGTTGGATTTGGCTTCAAAATATGCCAATCATGTAATAGTGATGAATGAGGGAAAGGTCGTCTTAGATGGTGAGCCTCGCAAAGTCTTCAACTCAGAAGAGGCACGATTAATCGGTGTCGGAATTCCAAAGGCGACTAGACTTTATCAGATTCTGAAAGAAGATGGAACACGCCTTAGCAAGGTTCCAGTGAATTCGGAAGAGGCGGCGCAACTATTGCGGGAGGTTTTGACGCGTGATAGAAGTTAAAGACTTGTATTTCAAGTATCCAAGCGGCGTCGAAGCCTTGAAGGAGGTCACGCTTACCATTAGTAACGGAGATTTTTTGGCAGTAATGGGTCAAAACGGAGCAGGCAAAACGACCTTAGTTAAGCATTTTAATGGGTTACTAAAACCCACTAGAGGAACCGTTTTAGTTGACGGAGTGAACACTCGCGACGTTAGTATAGCAAAGCTTGCTCGAAAAGTTGGCTTTGTTTTTCAAAATCCTGATCATCAACTTTTCTGCGAAACCGTTGAGGAGGAAGTTGCTTTTGCCCTTCGAAACTTTGGGTTTAAAAAGGATGTTATTTCGAGGCGTGTTACTTGGGCTCTTAATCTTTTGGGCTTGACTCAGTATCGCGAGACCTCTCCTTTCATGCTTAGTGGCGGAGAAAGAAAAAGAGTTGCCTTAGCCTCTGTTCTTGCTTGGGACCCGAAAATCGTTATTCTTGATGAGCCAACTATTGGTCAGGATCATCAGCAGAAGGAGAAATTGCGTCAGTTTATTATTCAGTTGAGGGAGCAGAAGAAAACTGTTGTGATTGTTACTCACGACGTTGAGTTTGTTGCTGAATGTAATCCTCGCGTAATTTTGATGTCTGAAGGAAAAATTGTGGCAGATGGAGATGCTTACAGAATTCTCACTGATCAGAATCTTGTTGCAAGGGCGTCTATTGTGCCACCACAGATAGCTCAGATTTTCATGAATCTTGCTGACTTTGGGTTGCCGATGAATGTGATCGATGTTTATGAGGCTAGGAAAATTTTGCTTGACTTTCTTGAGGCGAATCATTCATGAGTGTTTTTGATGGTTTGAAGTTTAGGCGTGTGTCATCGCCGATTCACAGGTTGGATCCGCGGGCTAAATTTTTCTATGTTATTATTTTGTTTGTGATAGCGGTGATGTTTTATCAGTTATTGCCGCTTATCATATTGTTTCTTATTCAGATACCATTTGTGTTGGTTGCGGGTGTTCAGCGAGAATGGATTCGTTCTATGAAAGGAGCCGCGTTTTTGGCGACTATTATTTTCGTTTTTAATTTTGGTTTCAACTATCTCTACAATACTAGCGCACCTATTGCGCCTCTTTTAGAGTATTCTTTTGCTATGACTTTTCGTTTCATAGTTCTGGTGGAGTCTTTTTCCATGTTTTTCTTAACGACTTCCCCCGACCTTTTAGGATTGGCGTTGGAGCAGAGTCATGTTCCTTATGAATTCTGCTTCGCTTTTACTACTGCTGTGCGTTTTGTTCCTGTTTTGGCTGAGGAGGCGCAGACGATTATGGATGCTCAAAAGTCAAGGGGCCTAGAACTGGAAAAAGGAAACTTCCTAAAAAGAATTAGGAATTACATTCCGATTCTTATTCCGCTCATTGTGAGTGCTATTAGGCGTAGTTTGGAACTTGCGGAAGCGATGGAGTCTCGTGCTTGGGGTGCAAGTGAAAAGAGAACTAACTTGTATGTGCTTAAATTGAGGAAGCATGATTTGGCTCTTGTAACTATTGCGGTTGGTATGTTGGTTTCGGCTGTTTATGTTTGGCTCTTTATCAAAAATATCCCCTTATTAACTACACTAATCCATCTCTAAAAATAAGCGAAAAAGGGGAAATTGAAATTATTATATTATGATTATGGATGTTTTATCTATCCATGCTTTGAAGTTTGGTGTTCCGTGGATGATTATTTTAATGGCTATTGTGTTAGCAGGAAGTAGGACTTTTATTGAAGCGTTATACCATGTGATTTGTGTCCCACAAACCCAATCGCCGTTTATGGTTCGGTCGGTTCCGTTATCAAGCACATAACGAATTTCTGCTCTTGCATTGGGTGCAACTGTTTCTGGTTTGAAACAGAATGTAAAATTGATATTGTGACCTTTCATGGCGTTTACGTCGTGGTCGCAAAGCCATTGTGATATGGTATAGTCTCCGCCTCCGTTTGTGAACCAAGAATATATGCCATCTAAATATTGCAATACGTCATAATTGTAGGAATTAAGAAAAATGGAAAGGTCATTACCATCTATGTCTCCATCTCCATCAAAGTCTGCATGCCAGTCATAATGCCCGTTATAGTAGTATATAAAGAGGGCAAAGTCATCGCCGTCGCAGTCACCGTCAAAGTCAAGGTCACCTCGAACATTGCGCCAACCTTGTCTGTTATTTGCCCAATACCACGACTCATAAACTGAGAAAACTCTTTCTTCAAAGCTTGGATTTCCAACTCCTACTGTGTCTATTGCAGTTAGGTGTAGAGCTGTTATACCCGCAGAAGGTTTAACGTCGTAGAAGTTTGACCATGCCACATGGGCGAAAGTCCAAAATCCGTAGTCAAGTTTGTATTGTTGGCCAGCGAGTAATTTGCCCTGATAAGTGAGTTGTATAGCATGGGAGCAGTTGGCATCATACGCATGACCCCAGTCTACTTGGTGTATTTTCTCCTCAGTACTTGCCAAGATCGTATCTCCTTGCCAAAGCTTTAAGGTAGCGAAGAACGTTGCGTATCCAAGGTCGGATTCCATATAACCTATATCATGGAATCCGAGGAAGAATGTTGGATTGGACATGTTGTGACTTGGTGTGAATGTTTTGTTCAGTCTTGCTTCTGCTCTTGCATCTCCACCTACTGTTCCTGCTGCCCAAATTCTGAACGTTCCGTTAAGGTATGCAATTGCTCCGGCGTTTCCCCAGTAGTTTTCGTATTTGCTTTCAGCTTGATCTGGTGGTATTTCTGTGGAACATGAAATGGCTCTAGTAGCGTCAACAATTCCCTTCCCCCTATCATTCTCTGTAAGTGGTTGAAGAATATCATTTAGGTTAGCTGTTGCTTTTATAGCGGATTTGACCATGGCTGGAGTCCATTTTGGATGAGCCTGCAAAATCAAAGCAGCAACACCAGCGATATGAGGAGCGGCTGCACTGGTGCGACCAAAGGCGCTATAACCTCCCATGTTGTTCGGGGACATAATATTGAAGGGATCTCCTCCAGGAGCAACGACATCTGGCTTACTTTTGTTAAGTAGAGTTGGACCTCTGCTACTAAATCTCATGAGGCTATCGTCGTGTATAGATGGAGTATTTAAGTCATTAATCGCTCCGACCGTTATTGCTTCTTCGCTACATCCAGGGCAAGTTATAGAACCAGCTCCAGGTCCTGCATTACCAGCAGATTTGACAAATACAACTCCTCTTTCAACAGCCCCCTTGACTGCTCCACATACGTTGCACTGAGGACAATTGCAATTGGTGCCTAACCCCCCACTCATGCTTATTATATTGGCATTGTGCTGCACTGCCCAACCGATGCCGTTAACAACATCATTGGCGGTGCTCACTTTCACATTTAGCAACCACGCTCCAAAAGCAACTCCTGGATAAAAGCTTCCCACAGGTGAACCTGCCCCTGTTCCTGCAGCAATACCTGCAACATGTGTTCCATGGTCACTTGGGTCTCCAAACCCGGTGCCGGTATAGTCAATATGATCAATGACCTTGCCAACTAAACCTGGATGAGTCTCATTCATCCCAATATCAATAATCGCTATAATCTTTCCAGAACCATTGTAATTGAGGTTTCTCCAAACATAGGAAGCATGTACAGTTTGTGTGCTAACATCAAGTTCCGGCTTGAATGGACGTTCTCCATCGCCCAAGAGCTTCACAAATTTATAAGCAGCTATCGCCCTAACTTCAGTAGAATTTACTTTTGCGGTCAAGAATGGTAAGACCGGTGTAATACATATTTGCTTTGCATTGTGTCGTTCAACTAACAAGGCTGTCGTAGTAGTCTTCAGTGTTTCAATGCCAGCCATTGATTGAACTTCAACTAATCCAATTGTCAGGGACATTATTTGTGATGTCCTATTGCTTTCTAGTTTCACAATTTTATCCAAAAGCCATGGTTCTAACTTATCTTCAATACTAGGCTGCGCTTCTGCATTTTGAGACAGAGGTGGAAATGCCATTGTAACTAGAAATGCTATCACAAAAATTGTGGTTACTTTTTTGATGTTCATGAATTTTGCCCCTTTTTCGTTTCTCGCGCGGTGGACAATATGCTAAGTTTTCGTATTTATAATTTTTGATTGTTACTAATAGCAAATACGGTATGATTTCATGGATTTTTACTCGTTTTTCTTAAGAACTGTCCAGATTGAATTCTCTTAACCAATGGATATCTGTATGGGTGGCGTCTCTAACTGTATGGGTGGCGTTTCGTAATTGATTATGTTATTTAGGGCATACAATTCATCGAGAAAACCAATGATATTGTAAGTTCCGACTTTCACACGATGAACCGTGTCAAAATATCGCAGATCACCAGCTTTTTGATCCCACTCATGTGTCTGACCTATAAAGCTGCCAGGATCTAAGGAGATTTCTTCGACTGCTTCCGCAGCAAAATACAAAGATGTGAATATCAAATCATCTGAGGCGCTGTAGACTTTAAATTTGAGCCAACTAGTGGGACTAAAATTACGGAACCGTAGCGTGAGTGTGGAATTGCCTATATTTATCAGTCGTAAGTCTATAGTCACTGATTCCCCAAGCATATATTCCGTCTTGTTGAGACCCATAACGAGTTTGAGAGGATGTACAATTACTTCAACTTCTGCTTGAGACACGGATTTCACCTGGACAGTTTCTTTCAGCCCGAATATAACTGCGCCACCTAGAACCCCTATAGTCAATATTACGCAGAATATATATTTTGCAGATATAATCATTTTTTATCTCCATTAAGAAATAGCGACCTTTCAAGTATTTTAATCATTTTTTTGAACAGCCTGTTCTACTTCTAGAACAGCCATAGATTTAGGAATAAGCCTATAAAACTCCACAGTTTCTACAGCATTAAAAACAATACCCAGTAAAGAAAAAAGCAATGCTATATTTCTCGCCACATCAATAAGCAAAAGAAACGAAAAAATAGCCATAGCAAGATAAAAGATCATGTAGAAAAATGTTCTAGGAACAATAAACCGTCTCACCACAATAAAGAATTTTAGTATGCCAAATTTTCTGGGAACAACCTCGTAAACTCCATAACGATCCTTACTGACCAACTTCAAACTACTAAGCTTATCTAAATGGTGAATTGCCAAAGAAGGACTAGAAAAACCTAATCGCTCCGCAACCTCCCTAGCAGAGGCCTTCTTAACCTTAAGCATCAAAAGATAAACCTGAAAAGTATTATATTCACCCGCCACCTCTTTCTCTAATCTTGATCCACTCATCTTCTCCCACAACCCGCTTATATTAGATTAGTATTCATGTCACATCTTAAAACTGTTCACAATGTTTTTGTGCATTTCAGTAATAGTCTTGATTGGAGTAACTGCCTATGTCTAGTAAATTTCGTGTCATCGCTGACGAAAGAGAAAGACTGTCAGGCATTCCAGAACTGCTGAAAGTTTTTGGTTTGCAGGTTGAGTATCGAATGCTCGATGTAGGCGACTACATAGTTTCGCATGAGTGTGCGGTTGAGCGAAAGCAAGAGAGAGATTTCCTCAAGTCACTATACTCAGGCAGATTGTTCGATCAGGTTCACCGTTTATGCGAGGTTTACACTCGTCCAATCTTGGTAGTTGAAGGAGAGATGCCGATAGTTGCAAAACAGATGACGAAACCTCGAGCTTTCTGGGGTGCACTAACTACACTAACCTTCCAATACGGCCTAAACATCTTCTTCACTGCCGAAGCCAAACAAACCGCAGACTTCATCTACACTTTGACAACCATAGATATTTTGCAAAGCCAAAAGGACCTTTTAAGGGATTTTCTCCCGCCCATAAAACGTCTAAAACCTACTGTTAGACTATTTGCCAAAGATTTTGTGTGGTGTAGTCTAGATCCAAATAACCTCTCAGATGTGAAGAGAATTGAGAGTATTCTAAGAGGAACCATCTCTGATGCAGTTTAACGCAGAAGCTGCCATACCCTTTTTTAGGAAGAAATTACTATTCAGAAGTTTCTAATTCAAGGTGACTATTTATGAGAAAAGTTGCTATCGTGGGCGGAGGCGCAACCAGATGCGGTAAGCGTGAGGCTAGTTGGCGAGATTTAGCGCAAGAAGCTGGAAAGGCGATGTTTGAAAACGTCAAAAACCTTTCGCCTAAGGATGTTGAAGCCCTTATAGTTGGCGCTGCACAGCCAGAAAGATTCGTTTTTCAAGCTCACGTCGCTCCTATGGTTGCAGAATATTTGGGCATAACGCCACGTAAGGTGCTTGCAAGAACTGAACTGATGTGTGCTTCTGGGCAGGCGGCTATACGGTATGCTTGGGCTTGTGTTGCAAGCGGTATGGCTGAAGTTGCTGTTGCCTTCGGTGTTGAAAAAATGTTTATGCCTGATATGGCTGAGGCACAGACGAATATGACTTGCGTTTTGGATAGAGAATTTGACGGCGTAAACGCTTTGTCTGCTCCGCCTTTCTTTGCCATGACCGCGCAGAGGCATATGCATGAGTTTGGCACAACGAAAGAGCAGATGGCACTTGTGTCCGTTAAGAATCATCATTATTCAACTATGAATCCTTTAGCCCAGTTTCAAAAAGAAACCACTGTGGAGGAAGTGTTAAAATCGCTTATGGTGGCTCCGCCTCTTAGCCTATTCGACTGCTCTGGCATAACAGATGGTGCAGCTGGAATTGTTTTGGTGCCAGCTGAAAACGCTAAGAAGTACACGGATACGCCTATGTACATTATTGGGTCTGGGCAAGCTAGTATAGGGAATGTGGTAGGTAATTTAGCCAGTCTCACAGAGTGGATTCCGCTTAAAATGGCTGTGGAAGAAGTTTTCAGGACAGCAAAAATCACGCTGAAAGACATAGACATCGCTGAGTTGCATGACTGCTTCACAATATCCGAAATCATGGAATACGAAGCCTTGGGCTGGTGTAAGAAGGGGAAAGGCGGAAAATTCGTCGAAAACGGTGAACCATACATAGGCGGAACCATTGCTGTGAACCCGAGGGGAGGCTTACTCGGCTGCGGTCACCCATTAGGCGCAACTGCGATTCTGCAAGCGTTAGACATTTTGCAGCAGTTCAGAGGAGAAGTTCCGAAAGGAAGGCATGTGAAAGACGCAGAAACAGCAATTGCACATAATCTGAGCGGTCCCGCAAACGTGCACAGCATACTAGCATACGCAAGGAGCTGAAAAAACATGAAGAAAGTAGAATTTGAAAAGATAAAGCGGTTAGAAACTATAAAGCTTCCTTCTATGTTGGACTTTTACCCCTTAGAAGATGAGAAAAGTACAAGAGTTAGCCAGTTTTTCAAGAACCTCAAAGAAGGGCGATTAACAACAACGAAGTGTAAGAAGTGTAATAAGGTTTTGTGGCCGCCTCGTATCGTCTGTCCTAATTGTCTTTCTGGTGGGCTTGAGTGGGTTGATTTAGGCGTTGAAGGCGAACTCTACGCTTTTACAGAGATGAAGCTTGGTGCTCCATTGGGTTTTGTTCAGGATGTGCCGTTTTGTGTTGGCATTGTGAAAATAGGTGGACTGCTAATTAGTGCAAGGATTGACAATGCTAAGTATGATAGCCTAAAGATAAGGGAGAAGGTTCTGCTTAAAGTTGTGGAATTGGAAGACGGAAGAGTATTCTACAGATTCAAACCAACAAAATAAATGCTTGCATGGGTTACGTCTATTTGAAAAAAGGAAAAAAGAGCATGCTTACTAACATAATTAAACGAGGATTTTCAATGCGAAAGCTATTACGTCAAACATTAGATGAGCGCCCATCAATACCACTAGATTGCGTTCCCGCACATAATATATTCTAGCGATTAAGCCCAAAAGAAAGGTCACGATCAATTTATCTGGGATGAAAAAGCCGTGAATGAACGCGAAAGAAACCGAGGAGAAGAGAATCGTCTTCCACTTGTTGTAGCCTTTCGCTAGAAGCTTCTTGATGAAGTAGCCCCTCCAAATGAGTTCCTCGACGAAGCCTGCGGTGATCGGCGATAGCATAAGAAAGAAGAGAAGTTGAAAGGAATTCAGGTCCTTCATCGGGGGTATTGGAATTAAAGGATAAAGTATGTTGAGCGTAAAAAGTGCGTTGAGAGAAACGAAAACTAGGAATGCAGGTATCCACCTAAATTTCTTTCTAGGCATAATGAATTCCTTCAATGGTACTTCCAGTCTCCGCAATCTTCTAATCACCATGAAGGCAAGTAACCATTCGATAACGAATACTAATAAGTAAAGTACGAAGTTTAATTGCCTCCAGTCAATGGTTGATCCGAAAGAAATGGCATACAGCAAACCAATAGAAACAATACCGATCACATTAAATAAAAGCGGAAAATATACCAAATCCCTCAAAGATTCGGTTCTGAATATTTCGTTCAAGTTCGTTTTCACATGCAATCCCTGTGCATCAAGTTCTTCGATTTCTTCTTATACAGATATAATTACATAATTTAGTATAGGTCTTCTTCTAGCCCTATGTTTTGTTCTGGCAGTTTCCCATACTTCTTCAAAAACTGCTGCAAAAGCTCACTTTCCCTCATCGTAAACATCTTAGCCTCCTCAAAAACAAAATACTTCGCCTTCTTATTGCCAGCAGCCAGCTGTTCCTCCAATTCCTTCCTCAAATTAATAGCACCTTTAATGTAAATAACCATCTTATTCTCGTCTAATAGTTGGAATACTCCTTCAGTCTCAGGAACAGACGCTACATTAGCAGTCTCAAATCTTAGCCACTTCTCAGGCGGCAAAACAGGCTGAACAATCAGCAGTCTCAGGTCACATCTTAAACAACGCTTAGCTTCTGCTAAGGCAGTTTTCTCGTCAAAACCCAACTCAACCTCAGCAAAATTTCCCCTACGCCTCTCAACTGCCAAAATAGGCATCTTAGCACGATGTCTAAGCGCAAAGTCTTCTTCTCTTCCAAACCACGGACTAGGCTTGTCTAATGTAACAAGTTGTTCATCTATATTTCCGCTACCACCTAAATACTTGTCAATTGCCTGCGCCGCTTTTCTACCAGACGCTGACGCTTCCACAATCGATGTTGGACCATGGACTATGTCGCCACAAGCAAACACACTTGAAACATTAGTCTCCATTGTAGATGCATTCACTTTTATTGTTCCAGTTTCCGACATTTGAAAACCCAAACTACTTAGCGTTACAGAGTCAGGTGCTTGTCCTACAGCAAGAATCACCATATCACTCTCCAAAACTTTTTTGTCTGCTTCATCAAAAGAAGGATTAAATCTGCCATTTTGGTCAAAAACCGAAACACAACGAATTAACTCTGCACCAGTAACCTCTTTACCGTCGCCCAGTATCTTCTTAACGCCATAAGAATTTAAAATTGGAATACCCTCTTCCAAAACTTGCTCAACTTCCCATTTAAACGCAGGCATCTCCTCCCTCTTCTCCAAGCACACAACCTGCACATTTTTAGCCCCTTTTCTCAAGGCTGCTAGTGCTACGTCCATTGCTACGTTTCCGCCACCAAGCACCAAAACCGAATCCTTCAACCTAACATCCTTATCAAGACGAACATCTTTAAGAAAATCTAAGCCACCTAAAACGCCTTCAAGATTCGCTCCTTCAACCCGCAACCTTCGACTAATCGGCAGCCCAGTGGACACAAGAATAGCATTATAGCCTTCATTCTTTAGGCTTTCAATCCTCAAGTCCTTTCCAAAAACCACATTCTTCCTAACATCGATGCGTTCTCCCATAATTTCCTTCAAATCCTTTTGAAAAGCCTCGTTTGGTAGCCGATACTCTTGAACTCCATATCTGAGCATCCCGCCAAGTCCTGGCATACTATCAAATATCGTTACAGAATTACCCAGTTTGGCTAAATAGTATGCGGCTGTAAGCCCCGCAGGTCCAGAGCCAATTATGGCTACACGTTTACTAGTTGACTGACTAAATTTAGCCTTCAATTTCCAAGCGTCTGTAGCATATTCGCTTGCAAACCCCTTAAGAGCACAAATCGAAATTGACTCGTCAACCTTCCCCCGTCGGCACTGGCTTTCGCATGGACGTGCACACGCTTTACCTAACACGTTTGGAAAAGGCACTTTTTCTCTAACAACAGCAACTGCATCCGTAAATCGACCTTGACCAATTAAGTAAACATATTTGGGCACATCTATGCCTGCCGGACACGCATACTTGCACGGAATAAGGCTTGCTTCACGTTCACCCGCCTTCAATTCTTTATCCGTTAGCGCCCCAGTTGGACAAACTTCCACACAGGCACCGCAGAACTTGCAGGCTGAATCCTTAAGCGTCTGGGCTACAGTTCCAACCATCGCCTCATTATTTTGATAGATGAAGCCTAAAGCCTCAACACCACGCAAGTCCCGACATGCTCTCACACAGCGAGTACAGCCGATACACAAATTATAGTCTCGTGCAAAGAGTGGCTCATCTTTCACAACTGGTAGGTTCTTTGGAACATAACGAGGCGTATCAGACCTCGCACCAATATACTCTGCAACTTTTTCCAGCTCGCAGTTTCCAAGTTTTGGGCAACAACGCTCTGCAACTGGAACATTAGTTGGACATGGCTCTCTCGTACAGCCTTCTTTTTGGGCACAGATTAGGCAAGCGTGAGGATGCTTCGCAAGGATTAGCATTAATTTTTCTTGTCTGGCGTCTTTGACATGTTTTGTGTCTGAAAGCACTCTCATGCCATCTTGGACTATTGTATCGCATGATGGAGCAGGTTCCTGCTGCCCCTCAACTTCCACGAGGCATAGGTTGCATCCTTCAAACTCCTTCTCTGGAAAGTCACCTACTACCTTCTCGGCACCTCGATAAACATGGCTAATGGCTTTTGTTTTGCGAGAAGGCGGTAAATCTTGATGATAACATAGAGATGGAATATAAATTTCGGCTTTTCTTGTAGCCTCTAATATTGACATGCCTTTCGTTGTTTGAACCTTAGTGCCATTAATGAACAACGTGACAGTGTCCATTGGATTCAGCCTTTGTAAAGCGGTTTGGCTACCATGAATGAGTTATGGCCTTTGGCTCGCAAGCTAAAATGCATGGCATCTTTCTTTCTCCGCTAACTGGCTTGCATGGAGCACAAGTGTACTTGATTTTTTTGCGTTGTTCTTCTCTTACAGATGCCATATTGCCGCCTTCGATATCATAGTCGTTTGCGATTATTTCGAGAACTTGGTAAGGGCATACTTCTGCGCATTTGCCACAGCCATTGCATTTGTCTGTGTCGATTATTATGAAGTAGTCGCCTGAACCGTCTTTGTAGCCATAATGAGCCCGCATTTTCTATCAATCACCTAGTGTTTAACGTAGACCCAATTCCTTTTCGTGAAGGGCTTGAGCAAACAACGCAGCACCGATTGCTCCAGCAAGTATCGGGTCCATTTTAGGCGTTAAAGACTTTATTCCCAACAGCTTTTCTACTCTTTGAATGATACCCGCGTTTTTGGAAACTCCACCTGTTGTTACAAAGTCTTTTTCAACGCCTACACGTGTGAGCAAGTCAACTATCCTGTCCGCCATTGCAGCATGATAAGCGGCTGCAACTTTTTCCTTTGGCCATCCTTGGCGAAGTAAGGCAAGTGATTCAGCCTTAGCGAATATTACGCATGTGTTGCTAACTGGCGGCGGTTCTTGTTCGACGCTTAGTGACACTTTGCCCAAATCTGCTATTGGAACGCTTATCAAGTCTGCAAAGACCTCTAAGCCTCTGCCTGTGCCTGCGGCGCATTTGTCATTCATTAAGAATGAGAGCACTTTTCCCTTTTCATCGCATCTTATAGCCTTGCAGTCTTGTCCTCCAATGTCTAAAACCGTTCTGACCGTTGGACCATAAATGTAGTGTGCACCTCTTGCATGGCAGGCGATTTCGGTTATTGTTTTCTTAGCGAATGGAACATTGACTCTTCCATAGCCTGTGCCTACCACATAGTTTATGTTTGCCATTTGTAGACCTGTTCCTTCAAGTGCCCAGTTAGTGACTTTTACCGCTGTGGCTTCGCTTACGCCTCCAGTTCTCATGACAGAGTAAGCGTAAAGTTCTCCGTCAACTATCACAGTGGCTTTACTACCGACAGAGCCTACGTCCACGCCAACTGTTACGCTCTTTGCGTTGTGCCAATCCCTGCCAGGAACCGTGTATCGGTATTCTGGCCATCTCCAATATTCCTGAGTTCTCACTTCAGCCAAGTTTATCACACTCCACCTTTTGCGGCGATTATTGCAGCGCCTAAAGCGCTAACGTATTCAGGGTATTCAGGGATAATTATGTCAGTGTTAAGTTCTTTCTTTAATGGGAACAAGAAACCTGGATTCAGTGCTACTCCGCCTATGAGGACAACATCTTTTTCAACGCCGACTCTTAGAACCATTGAGCTGATCCTGCTTGCGATGGCATCGTGAATAGCCTTTGATACGTCTTCTTTTGACACTTTCGAATGAATCAAGGTTACGACTTCTGACTCAGCGAAAACACAGCATTGGGCGTTCATCGGAATAGCCTGCGTTGACTTTAATGATAATGGACCCATGTCTTCAACCCTAACCTCTAATGCTCTAGCCATTGCTTCTATAAAGGTTCCAGCACCAGCAGCGCATCTTTCATTTATCACGAAATCTTTGACTTTTCCGCCTTCGCCAACTTTGACTCCTCTTCCTTCTTCAGCTCCGACATCTATGACAGTTTTTGCGGTTGGAACAAGGTGGAAAGCGCCTGCTGCGTCTGCGACAACTTCGGAAACAACTTCTTCAGCGTTTATTGGCGGCTTATTATGAACCGATTCTCTGCCCAAGCCTGTGGCAACAACTTTCTTGATATCACTTCTTTTGAGACCAGCATTCTTAAGCGCACTTTCAAACAAGTCGCTTGCAGATTTCCCAACGTCGAAGCCAACAAGGGCCTTAGCTCTTCCAATGACTTTTCCATCGTCAAGGAAGACTATTTTAACAAATTTCGCGCCGACATCTACGCCTGCTGTTATCACATGTTTCCCTCCTTTATTCACTCCACTATTTTCTTTAATCCCATGCTCTCGAAAAATGCGGTTAAGCGTCCCAATGTTCCCGCCAAGTCGAATTCTCTTTCGTCGCCCATGTTGCCCTCAAATGGAAAGACTTGGATTCCTGCTTTGAGCAAGCCTAGGCGGTTTTCGGCTATGTGGACGCTTAATCCTTCGCAACCTCGATTATAGTGCAGTAAAACAGCGTCTGCTTTCCATTGGTCTACTATGCTTTTCATCATTTCTGTTTTTAGTTCAGGCCTATAGAAGTGTGCCCACTCTGGCTTACTTAATGTCCATTCTACTATGGCTTTTAAGGCTTCTTCTCTTGTTTTAGGCTTCTTTTGGGGTAAAGGCTTTGGAGTCCATGTGCCGTCTCGTTTGTATTCCCACATTCCTATTAAACCGAAAGTGTAGAGTGAACCCAATGACACAACGCCATATTTTTCCATTTCTCTGAAAATCTTTAAGAAACCCCAGGGAGGCTGCGTATCTGTTATGACTCTAAAACGTTCATGTGGTACAGCGGCTATTCCTCTCTTAACCCTATTTTTGGTCTCTTCTTTTAGCCTTTCATAGAAAGCGACACATTCTGGTCTATGCTTCATCAAAGTGCCCATAACATATAGAGAATACATGGTTTTTTCATCTAAAGGTGCTGGAATTGCTTGGTTTAAGGCGCAGATTTCAGCCCATAACGATGTAGACCTTATCTCATTCCAGACGGCTTCACATAATAGTTTGTCATCGTATTTTCTTCCAGTAACTTTCTCAAGCCAGTTTATGCCATCGTTTAACTGTTGAATGATATAGTTCTTCTTGTATTCTTCTAAGGGTTCTGAAGAGTCTAAAGAGTAACCTACCGAAACGTCTATGCAGTACATGGGCACTTCCTTCCCCTTCTTCTTCTCCAGCCACTTCACTACTTGATACCATTTCCCATGGCTGCAGCAAATGTGGTCTTGCCATATGAAGTCTGGTGCAGGATATCCATCGACAACACTGCCATCGGCTAATATGAATTTGTCAAGTAATATTGCGCCCCAATAGTTTCTCATGTAGGCGCAGAGGGTTCTTGGAAAGCCCGCCGCCTCTGTTGCATCATGGCACTTTGCCGCAAAATCTTTGTAGAACGCTATTGTTGCGCCGTATGGTTCGCCTGTTATGAAATAGACGTCTTCGCCTAATCCCGCTGGTATGGCGCTGAATGCCCATGCTCCGCCTGCCCAACGTATCCCGCCTTTATTGTGAGCGTTTAAGTAATCTTCGTAATAGTTTTTTCTGAGGGTTTTGGCTTCGTCCCAGCATTTCAGTGGTTCTGTTGGATATTCCTTAATTTGTTTTGACATTTTCTTTCTGCTCCTCTTTTTTAATTAGAATAGTTCCTCCAGTCCAGTTAGTGTCTCTAAGAATGCTTCAACTCTTGTTCTGAACTGCCCCCAAGGAACTGTAACATCAAACTCTAACGGATAAGTCGATACGCCAACAGACTTTAAGGCGTCTCTTAAAGGCGGAATTTCAATTCCATGCGGGTCACAGAATTTATTCTGGATTACGAGGGCTCCTTGCGCCTTGAACTCCTTAGCCAAATTAACCGCATGCGTTATTCTCGTGAATTCTGGCCAGTCTTTGCTTGGGCATGGCACTCTCTGCACATAACGAGTTGCAATAGCCTTTAGCCTATCTTGACTTGGCTGTACATTGCTCCATAGGTATCTGCTGCCTGTGCAGTGTTCGTCGATGACGAATGTGGCTCCTAAATCTTCTACGTTTCTCATGAAAGTCCTATCGTCGTCTTCGCTGCCAATTATCATTAGCCTAATGCCTGTGTTACGGCTTATTTTTCTGTTTGGCAACTCTTTCAGCAATTGTTCCAAAAGTTTGTTGTGTTCTTCTTTGTCCATCATTTGACTTGAGAGCACCATTTCCATAGTTTCGAGTCCAGTTATTTTCGGATTGTCAAGTTTTCTGTATTCATAGATGTTGCGCATTAGTTCTCTGTTCTTGTTAACTATTGCTATTCCTCTGTCAAGGTCTGTGTCTGTGATTTTTTTACCAGCCCACTTTTCTAAGGCTTGTTTGAATTTTGCCAGTTCCTGTGTTAGGTATGGTATGGCGTGAGGTGTCTGAATTCCATGTGGAACATATATATAATGCGTAAATTCTATTGGTACGTGCAGCCGCCAAGCGTTGAATGCCTGACGCAGATGTAAGCATGATTGCCCCTCTATTATTCCGTCTAAATAGTCAAATTTTCCCTTTAATCCTTGAGCTAAAGAGTCTCGGCATAGGTGGCAGAACATGGCAAATATGTATGGCTCTGTCACGGTTGGCGGTTCATGACTGCCCAGAATCCTCACGGGTAATATTCTGGCTGCGTAAAGAATTTCCTCTGGCACGTATGTGCAGAAGTAGCCTACGACTTTGCCTTTCGTCTTTGCTTTCCATTCTTTCGCATACGTATGCCTATTGTCTATTGAGTTTCTGAAGGTTTGGAATATTTCTTCAATCAAGCATGATACATCCTCGAATATCATTTATATAAAAAAGAAAAAGATAATATAAGTTTTCCGCATTTTATATATTTGCTTGCATAAAGCAAAAAATCATATTAACCATCGACGACAAACTACAGACACATACTATGGAGGTTCATGTTTGAGTCCAGATTTCAAGAACATCATTTACGAATCAGCAAATAGAGTCGCAAAAATCACAATCAACCGCCCACCATTGAACATTTTGAATGCTGAAACAATGGAGGAAATCATTTCAGCTCTGAAAAATGCACAATCTGACAAAAATGTAAGTGTAGTAGTCATTGCCGGGGCTGGCGATCGCGCATTTTCAGCAGGCGTTGATATTAAGGAGCATCTTCCAGACAAAATCAATGCAACGCTTGAATTGTTCCATAGAATGTTTCATTTGCTAGCAGACATCAACAAGCCTACTATTGCTGCTGTGAATGGTCTAGCATTAGGCGGAGGCTGTGAATTAGCATTAGCCTCAGACATTATAATTGCCTCTGATAAAGCGCAGTTTGGGCAGCCAGAAATCAGTGTTGGAGCAATACCAACCGTAGCAACGGTATTACTGCCTAAACTGATTGGAAGAAAGAAGGCTTTTGAACTGATCTTTACAGGCGACGTAATAAGTGCGCAAGAGGCAAAAGAGATTGGCTTGGTGAACAAGGTAGTTCCGGCGGATAAGCTGACTGAAGCAACAGACGAGATGGTTAAGAAACTTAAAGACAAAAGTCCAATAGTGCTAGAAATTGTCAGAAAAGCAGTTTATCAGGGACTTGATAGAGAATTTAGGAAAGCATTAGACGGCGTTACAGACATTTATCTAAATGAACTAATGAAAACAGAAGATGCTGTAGAAGGGTTGAAGGCGTTTCTGGAAAAAAGAAAACCACAATGGAAAAACAAATGACAACACCATAAAAACGTTAATTAAAGGTAGAGTGAAAATTTGTCTGTTAGCGGAGTAGAATTTACCCCAACCAACCAACCAACATGCATGCATATTTTTCGATTTTTATGAAACATGACTCGATATATAAGCGGTGAAAAAGATGCGTGCTCTCGTTCTTATTCTACGTTAAGCTAAATATGCATGCATAGTACAGTTGTGGACGAATATGCGTAATCAACCCTCCTTCATTCTCCTCAACTGAAGGATTTTTAGTATTCTTCCTCCACACATATTCGTTCCATACTCCGCCTGGTTAATACATAAGCTTATTCGTAAATCTTAACCGCAAAGCAAACAAAGATAGTAGGCACAAAGGAAGAAGGGAGGTGAACGGTTTGAAAAAAGAATTCGTTGCCTTGGTCTTTTTTGTCTTGCTGGTTGGGTTGGGTGGAGGATATGGCTTAGGGATTGCGATTTATCAACCGCAAATCTCAAAGATGCAATCTGATATTTCTGATATTCAGTCGATATTGTTTCAAAACAAAACATGGCATAATGTGGCAAGTTTCAACCTTTCAGCCGATAGTGAGTGGGCATCTTCTGTCTTTTCTATCCAAGGAGAACAATGGCGAATTAACTGGACCAAAGCCGGAACATTTATAACTCTAACTGGGTGGACTGGTTTCGTAATATGCAAACCAGGTCCATATGTGATAGATACCGTTGATCTGAGACCAGTTTTTAGCGGATTCTTCACAGAAAAACAAGGCACTTATTATGTACGCGTGCCGGGAAACTACTTCATAATACTTCAGGGAATTGGAGCTGATGGAATGAGTTTCACTATTGAATCATACTACTGAAGTACTGCATGCATGTTAGTTGGTTGGATAAAACTTTACCGCACACACACACAAAATCCATCGTGGCTTTCAGATGGCACGTGAGGTTTCCCGCCACTGGCGTGGCTACAGCATGAATGCATGCATGCAATTAAGAATTCAGTCATTGTTTTGCTTTGTCTTCAAGCAAGAAAAATACCACTGCAAAGACAATAAATGGAATTATGTAAAACCATAAAACTCCTAGAAAGGGTCCACCTGGCATATAGGGACCAATAAGAAATGGTGTTATGAAGAAAGACAAGATTCCTGCAATTATCGAAAGTGCTATTCTTTTGGCTAGTTGCACTCTATTCCCGATTCTTAGGATAGCGAACGTTTCTCCTTAAATTATTTATGCCCCCAACTAAGAGCCGACTAACTCTAAGGGTTGAAAGGGTAAATGCATGCATGCTCGATGGGTTTCGGTCACCTAATAAAAGTCTTCTTCAGATTCATCTTCAAATATGAAGTGAAGGTCACGTTCATCTACTCTCTCAAAATCACAGTGAATATAACCTGATTTGCTCAAACCAAATTGCATTAGATTATATGTTTTAGGACCATAACTAAAACTCTGACTTGACATTTTGAATGCGGTATATAAGTTGTCAATTGCTATATGAAAAAGCCATTCAATAACAGCTTTCTCACCCAACCCTTCCTTCTTAGCATCCCAGTATGTTTTTATCGTATTTTTATCGTCTTCATTAAAATGATGCCTTTTTATTCGATGTTCGTGTCCAAGATTTCTTGTCGATTCATCAATCCACCTATGTAGTTCCGCAAAATCATTGCCTGTCCTTTTCTTGCTTATTGCACAATGAGTTTTGAAATGTGGCATAAACCAGAATGGTTACAGGATGTATAAAAGAATAAGTGCATGCATTCAGGTTGGTTGGGTAAAGTTTTATCCCCAGCAAAACGAGATTATATCAAAGCGGTTTCTTCTGATGTATTTGGTTTCAACGTCGCAAACTATTCTTTCGGTTCTCCCTCTTCTTTGAGTTTCTTGCACATTTCTATGAATTTCTGTGTTCCTACCTTCTTGCGGTATGCCAATAACCCAGCTCTTGTAAAAGCGCTCTTCTGCCCGTGAGCAGGGTCAAACTGATTCACGAACAAGGCACATGGAAAGTCTTCGCAAATCCCACAGTGCTCAACCCTGCCTGTTGCACAACCGTATAGTTTGCATTCGCCCCAGAAAAGATGCCCACCCTGGTTACCACATCCCGAACAACTAGGTTTCTCCTTTCTGTTCAAGAAGGTGCATGTTCCACAATATGTGCCACAAGGTGCTACCAACTTTTCGCTCAAGCATCCCGCCTCAACCATAAAAAGCAATCAGATCAGCAATTATTCTTTTTGGTTGGGGTAAAGTTTACCGCCCCCCCCAGAAACAAAATATCTCACTATCCTTCTGTCATTTGGATCTAAGTTCTCCATTAGCAAGCCAACTGAACTCAGTGTCTTGAGGGTCTTTCTAGCATGGTCGTAGCCTATTTGCTTATGGAATTCTTTGAAGTAGGCTGCCTGAAACTCGTTCAGTGAGATTCCGTTTTCGTCTATTTGTGGTCTCAGTTTTTGGAAGATGTTGTATAGTTCTGGGCTTACCCCCATCTCATTAGCTTCTGCCACAGTATAGTAGAGTTCGAAGCCGACCTCTACGTCTTCTCTGTCAACCTCTATTGAGTCTTCTATTCTCTTTCGATGCATAAGTTTAGGAGAGTATGCCCTTTAATGATGGCTAACAGTCTGCTGATGTCTCTTTGGTTTCTAGGAATCAAATATCTGTGGTCCTTCAGAAACTGCTGGTAGATCTGTCTTCTGAGTTCCTCAGGAATGTTGATGTGCTTGATGCGGGCGTTTTTCACGTCTTCAACTCTTTGAGCTAACAGCCTTCGATTGGAATCCTCTTCCATGCGTTTGTAGAATGCTTCTCGATTGCTCTCCCGTTCAATTTTGAAGAATATGCTTTCTCGGAGCTTTTCCTGGTTAGTTTCGGGGCTGAGTAGCAATAAGCGCGTTTTCTCTTGCTGCTCCATCCCGAATTGGGCACTGCAGAAAATTACGGTTGGAAATCCTCTGATGACAACCTTCTTTGTCCTTAAGCCATACTTTTCGGTCTTGTCTGTGATTTCAAAGATGATTTCTTTGTCATCATGGCTTAGCAGTGACCTGAGTCTCTGGAGAAGTTGGTCATGTGGTTGGTCAAGAAATAAAAGGATTTTCTGGCACAAGTCGATGTATTTGACTTTGCGTTTCTTACTCTCTTCCACATCTCTTTTGTCGCCTAGGTCTGTTTGCCATTCGCCTTGTTGATGGAAAAAAGCTGTGGGACTGGCATAGCCTAGTTTCAGAATGTCTTCTTTTGGGAAGAACCAACTTAGCTCTAGAGGGAGGTAGCTTTTGCCTGTGCTGCTTTCAGCCAGAAAACCGATGTTAGTTTGGTCAGAGTTTGTGTAGGTCAACAGCATGGTTAGAAACGTGATGACCTTGTTTTCATTATCATGTTTCACAGTTGACCCTAAGATTTCGATGAGATCATTAACCGTTAACGGTTTGTTTAACTCTTTTAGGCTCTGTTCCCACAGGATTCTTTTAGGAGTCTTTTCACGCGGCAATCCAAGCGGGACGTCGCTTATGGTCAAAGCGATCACTTTTTGCGTCTATCAATGACTTCCTGGTCTTGCTGATGAAACCAGTAGCGATGCGTTTTTGACTGCCAGAACCCATCATGTTCTTTCAGCGTGGCTTGCAGTTTTTGGAAGAGGTCGTTGTTGCCGTTGTTTTGTTTACTTGTCTGCTGGTAGGGTCCTTTTTCTCCTTTCTTTTCAGCCCACAGCAACCCTTCGAAATCTGGAGTTTCTTCATCTTTAGGTGCTCGACTCTCCAGGTATTCGTTTGCTGCGTCTGCTATCATTTGGCAGGCGTCCCTAAGCTTTACTAGGAAAGGAGCTTCACTCACGGGTTATCCCTCAGCAAAATCGTGAACGGCGCTTGGCAAATCCCTCAGCAGGAACCTCAGCTTAGGCGCATCTTTTCGCTCTGGGTCTAAATGGATGCGTTCGTACTCATTCCACAACACATAGTGTTTGTTCCGCAATTCTTTCAGCTTTTCAAGAATACTGCGTATTTTCTTTCTATGCTGGTCGATTTCGCTATGCAGTTCTTCTGCTTCTTTGTCGCAGGTTTCAAGTTCGTTCCTGATTTGTTTTATTCTTGGTTGTTGGTTTTCAAAGTATTCTAGTCGCTTAAGCAGTTTTTTATGAACTTCAACTTGAGATTCTAATTCGTTGTTCAGTATCCATAGTCTTTCGGCGATATGTTGTGGATATCTGTCTTCTTTCACCATTTCTTCCAGTTTTGCTTTCTCAAGCGTCTCAATTTCAGCTCTGATCTTCTCGACTCGTGTTTCGGTTGATTCGGTTCTCTGCAGAACTTGTACACCAGTTAATTCCTCTAAACTTATCTACTTCACCCCCTTCAAGGCGTCTTGCAAAATATCCGCTACATAGGTGCTTCTCGGTACTCTTCCCCTCCTCTCGTCAATTAGTCTCAGTAGGTCCGTTGGCAGCGATAATCCGACAGGTTTTGTTTTCTTCAAGGGATTCACCTTCAATTCTGTCTCTAAATTGTTAATCGTGCAACTTTCTTAAACATCTTATTATCCCGTTTGAGATAGTAGCTTGTTTAGGCTAATAGCACTTATTGACGAGTTTTAATCCATGACAGAAACCAGTCAAGACCTATTTTGGTCAATAAGCCATGATTTGCACAGCAAATAGGCAGGTTTATTAATCGTTTCAAGGGTTTTCAGACGTCCTAGACAAACTGAAGTTCAATTCACCTTTCTTATGTAGTTCTGCGAAGGAAATCATCGGTTTTTAGGATATTTTTTTAAGGTTGCACGTTAGAGTAAATATGTGATTTGATGTTGATGTGGAGAAGGTTTCTTGCCGTCCCTTGAGTATTTGCAAAATGGCAGATATGCAATCCTAAAGAAGCTTGGCGAAGGTGGAAAAGGTGTTGTCTACAAGGCTAGAGACACTGTTTTGAATCGTGTTGTCGCAATCAAAATACTAAAAAGTGCGGTTCAAGGTGAAGAGGCATATTCACGTTTCATGCGAGAAGCGCAAGTAACAGCCAAACTTAATCATCCAAATATTGTTTCTATCCACGACATTGGGAGAGAAGATGAAAAACAGTTTTTTGTAATCGAGTTTGTTGATGGAATGAGTGTACGTAGCCTTATGGAATCATACCCAGAAGGTAAATGTGACATACAAACCGTCTTAAGAGTCGGCGTAGATGTTTGCAGTGCTCTTCGGTACGCACACTCTCAAGGCGTTCTGCATCGAGACATTAAACCCGAAAACATCATGATTACCCAAGAAGGCATAGCGAAACTGATGGATTTCGGTTTAGCCAAGATGCTCGGTCAACCTAGCGTCACAGATGAAGGAATAATAGTCGGAACAGTTGCCTACGTAGCTCCCGAAATAGCCTTAGGAAAAGGAGCTGACGCTAGATCTGACCTGTACTCTTTCGGCGCAGTCCTTTACGAGACCGTGACAGGAAAACCACCTTTTCCCGGAGAAGATCCTGTAAAAGCTATTTTTAGTCATATTCATGACTTTCCGGTTTCACCAAGTAGACTGAATCCGATGGTTCCACAAGCTTTGGTTGACTGTATTATGAAGCTTTTGGAAAAAGAGCCAGACAAGAGATATCAATCCGCGGCAGATTTGCTTCAAGTGTTGAAAGAGATTGCCGAAGGTTTCGTGAGAGAAGTTTTGGTGCCTTCTTACAAACCAAGCGCTCTTGTTCCAAGCCCTCGTCCTCCTAGGGCAAGAGAGGTTCGGCTTATCGATAGAGTTGAAGAGATGTGCCTTCTGAGGGACGCTGTTGACAAGGCTGTTCGTGGCGAAGGTAACGTTGTCTTTCTGTATGGAGAGGCGGGAATTGGCAAGACAAGGTTAGCTAGAGAATTAGGAGCTTATGCACATCTGCGTGGGATGCAAGTTTTGTTAGCCAAGTGCTCATCGCTGTACAGGATGGATGGTGTTCCTCCTTTTGTTCTTTGGAAAGAAGTGATTAAGAACTATTTGGAAGTGTGCCCTCCCGAGCAATTACAGAAGGTGATTGGCTATTATCCAAGCGAGGTTTCCAAGCTGGTTCCCGAACTTAACCAAAAACTTGGAGTTGTTCCTGAGTCTCTACCCATAAATCCAGAGCACGAGCGTGACAGGTTGTTTGAAGCAGTTTCTCAGTTCATCACCAACATTTCTAAAGAAGGACCATTGCTAGTCCTTCTTGATGATTTGCATCTGTCTGATCAGTCTTCGCTCTTGCTGCTGCATTATTTGGCACGCGGTGTCTATAAGGAGCCTCTGCTCTTCTTGGGTGCTTATCGTGACGCTGACCTTGATGAGAGACATCCTTTGTCTCCTATTTTGACAGAACTGAATAAGGAACGTATGCTTCAGTCTGTCCAGTTGAAACGCATGTCTTCGAATGATGTTTCACAGATGATTGAAGAAATTCTGGAACAAGGTGATGTGCCAAAAGATTTCTGTGAACTCGTCTATATGAAGACAAGAGGCAACCCATTCTTTGTTGAAGAGGTGATAAAATCCCTAAAGGAAGAAGAAGTCATCTACCGCGATGAAAACAAATGGAAGTTTAAGGAAGTTTCCACGATTGAGTTCCCCAAGACCGTTAAGAGCGTTATAAAGCTGAGAATAAGTCGATTAGAGGATGAATGTCAAAATGCGTTGACTATGGCTTCTTTTATTGGAAACGATTTCACTTTTGAGACTCTATGCGGAGTTACCAGCTTTGAAGAAGATAAAGCGCTTGAAGTAATAGAGAAAATACTCAAAACAGGACTGGTTAAGGAGAGAGTTATTCGCGGAGAAGATGTGTACTCCTTTACCGATATTATCGTTAGAGATGTTGTGCATGAGGAAGTTAGCCATTTAAGGCACAAGAAGCTTCACGACGTAGTTGGATGCGCCTTAGAGAAGGCGTACGCAAGAAATATTGATGAACATTTCGGAGAACTTGCCTACCATTTTCTAGAGGCCGGTGAAAAAGATAAGGCACTTGACTATTTCCTCAAAGCTGGAGAAAAGGCGGCAACGGTTTACGCCAATAACGAGGCCGCCTCCTACTTCCAATCCGCCCTTAAGCTACTTGAAGAGAAGGAAGGCAAACTAAAAGAAAAAGTCTATGTCCTTGAGAGACTTGGAGACATCAAAAAACTTGTTGGGGAAAATGATTCCTGCATAAGGCATTGGAGTGATGCGTTGGTGTTGTGGAGGCAACTGGATGAGAAAGGAAAGGTTGCAAGATTGCATCGTAAAATAGCTAACGTTCTTTGGGACGAGATGGGTAATACGGAAAAGGCTAAGGGCCATCACAATGAGGCTTTAAAGATTTTGGAAAATGAACCTGAAAGTGTTGAATTGGCGAGCCTCTGCGAGGATATGGCACGTATGTTATATCGCACTGGAGATATGGCTGAAGCTCTTTCTTGGGCTGAGAAAGCGCTTGAACTTGCCAGAAAGCTGAATGCTTTTGAAGTTGTTGCAAGTTCATACGCCAGTTTAGGAGTAATTTTCTCTTTCACTGGAGACAGTAAGAAGGCCATTGAATGCCATGAAAGGGCGTTGAAAATAGCACTCGATAACGGTTATATGGACACTGCATTGCGTTCATATAACAACCTTGCTGCAACACTTCCAGCAGAAGAAAATGAAAAACAGATGGAATGTTGCGAGAAAGGATTAAAACTTGCGAAAAAAGTAGGGAATGTTTACTGGATATCTTGGATCGGCACTAATCTGGCAGATAAGTATATTGACATTGGAAATGTGAACGAAGCAGTTTTCTTGGCAGAAGAATCCGTTGCCTTAGATAGGAAATCTAACAACATGAGTTACCTTTCTGTGTCTATGGATGTTCTCGGATTTGCTTATCAGGTGTTGGGAGAATGGGATAAAAGCGAACAATACTATAAGGAAGCTTGGAGTATCACCCAAAGGCTAAACCAGTTTCAACAAATCGCCTACAGTTACGGAGTTCTAGGATGTTTCCATTTTGACAAAGGGGAATACGTAAAAGCAAGAAAATTCTTTGAACAAGGGATTGAAATCTGTGAAAAAGCTGGAGCAAAATACTCTAGGGTCTCTCTCACAGAAATCTTTCCTTATCTTACTTGGACATACATAGAGCTTGGGGAAATCGAGAAAGCCAAGAGCCTAATTGACAATCTACACAAGGTATCTCTCGAAGCAAAGGATAAAGGGCTCATCGCCGACAGACATGCACTTAAGGCAATGCTGTTCCGTGCTCAGAAGAAATGGAAAGAATCTATCGAGTATTTTGAAGAGAGCCTTCAGGAGCATGAGGCTCTGGGTGCAAGGCGGTGGAATCTCTACTGGTTCGCCAAAATGGTCCTCTGTGAATACGCTCGAGTATACTTAGAAAGAGACCAGAAAGGCGACAGAGAAAAAGCCGACAAACTACTAAACCAAGCATTAGAAATATTCCAAAAACTAGACGCCAAAAAAGAAATAGAAAAAATAATAGCCAAAAAGAAACTGCTCACAGCCTAGAGACAATGTTTTGAAGGAAGGAGGTAAAGTTTTATCCAACCAACCAACCAACCAAACGTAGATATGGCAAAAAAAGAAAAACTTAGCTAGCTAGCCAACGAGCGCATCAACGGCGCCGAGCTAATGTCTTTGCTTGCACATCACAAATGCCTGACAGCCAAAAGTAAACCCTTCCTTAAGGGCTTTCGCAATTATTCTGTAATTCCCGTCCATGACTTCGAATTTTTCAGGTTCCAGTTCCCTCACGGTTATCGGTTTCCTAGCAAACTCGATTTCCTGCAAGCGCCAAGTGCCCACAGCCTGCCACCATTCGGTTGAGGAAAGTATTTTTTCTTCCCTTTTAACCCTATTAACAATTTCTTCGAGTGAGTAATAGGTGGGCTTGAAATAGTCGGATTCGTCCACTCCGAGCGGTTTGTAGATTTTCTCATACTCATATAGAGCGCATCTCATACTCATATAGAGAGCGTGGTGATAAGCGCACAGCTGCTTGATTTTCTCTGAATCCAGAAAGATTTTGTAGAAGAACTCAAAGGATTTGTAAGAGGGGTTGTACCAACGAGCTAGCCATCCCACTTCTTCATTTCTTAGGTGGTTGAAGAAGTCTTCTGAGGTTATGCTCTCATACTCCAAAGTATCACAGCGAATATTGCACACGCCATCTTAATATTTCTAGCGGCGCGTGCGAAGCACAAACTGGCGTTTTTCTGTTATACACAATCGACAAATTCCTTATGCATGCATGCATTGTGGAGGATATGTTTGCCGTAGATGTTATACTGTCAAGACTCGCTTTTTGGGTGGCAAGGAAGACTACTACTGCAAAAAATGTGGAAGCAAACTGGAAGAATGGGAGAAATTGCCTGAATATTAGTATGCTCAACTACAAGCATCACAAGCATGCATCACTTTCACGAGTCAATTTGGTTGGTTGGTTGGAGTAGAATTTACCGACCATGCTATGCGGAAGTTTGAGATTTTAAAGCGTTTGGGTTTGCTGGTTTCGATACAGCAAGTTATCCGAGTTGTTGAGAATCCGAAGAAGGTTGAAGTTGGTTGGAAAGGTAGATTTATAGCCTCGGCTAAGCTTAATAGAGAACACGTGCTACGTGTGGTTTATGAGAAGGTTGGTGATAGAAAACTCGTGGTGACGTTTTATCCGGCAAGGAGGAAAAGATATGAAGGTTAGTTATAATCGTGAGTCTGATGTACTACTAATTCAAGTTTCTGAGGCTAAGGTTGACTATGCAGAGGAGATGGGGCCTATTATTGTTCATTTTACGAAGGATGGCAAGCCTGTTTTACTGGAGATTTTGGACGCTAGTGAAGTCATTTCTGAAGTAGCAAAGATTGGAATGAAGACAAAGAAGCCGACGCCTGTGGAATTGAAAACATAATCATATTACTAAACCCACTTGTATCTTTAGACCGAAACTCATTTTTGTGTTCGATGAAATCGACATAAGGTTTATTTCTGAAGTGCATATCACCAGTTAAAAGTCGCATATTTTCGTTCACATATGAGTATATTATGCCGTCGATGAGATAGAGACCTTCCTTATCTGCTATCTTTCCTGCTTCAACAGCATTGGTTTCGTCGAGGCTTAGTATCAGGCTACGCTTCTTGATGAACCCTAGAATCTTAGCGCTCTTTTCTCTTGGCACTTTCTTTCTCGCCAGTATTCTGCTTATTTCTGCTAAGACAATTGAAGGAGTGTAAAGCTCGTTTTCCTCAATAGCAGATTTGAATTCTTTTTTTCCTTCAAAATATGAGATCCAAGCGTAGGTGTCAATGATATAGGTCTTCATGGGCCTCTTCCTTGACAATGTCTTTCGTGGATATCACGCCTTTCAATTCACCGAACATGCTTTCACCCTTACCAAATAAAGCCTTTTTAAGTATTTTATTGGCCAACTCTGAAATATTTCCTTCTGACTTCTGCTTGAGCTTTTTGAGTACGACATCTTCCAAGACGAGAGTTGTTCTAGTCTTTCTTCTAGCGCTCATACATCATATATCATACGACATACAACATATAAACTTGTCGAAATTTCGGATTATGTTCTAATAGGTGAAGAAGAAGGGCAGAATTATTTTTTCTGCTAGAGTGGAGGGAGCTAGCCAGCGTATTTAGAAGTCTGGTGTGAGTACTATTCTTTTCATCAGTTTCTTCGTGTGCGTCTCTTCGAATACTTCCTTAATCTTGCTCATCGGCCTCATTTCTGTGAAAGGCTTAATCTGAATAACCTTATTCAAGACGAGTTCAAGCACTTTTGGATAGTATTTTGGTAGGCAACCCCATGTGCCTATGATGTCAGCGTCAAAAGCCATAAGCCTCGAAATGCTATACTCGTTCTTCTGCAAGCCAAAGCCAATCACAATCAATTTGCCAATGAAAGACAAGAGGTTGAGAGCTATTGCCTGCCCCTGCAGCATCCCCGTAGCCTCAAAGATTATCCAGCCATAATTGCTTGGAAGCCCCTTAGCCTTGCACAGTTCCCTAAACTCATTTCTAACAGCTTTTTCATCTTTATTAGTGGAGTTTATGACGAAGTCAGCGCCGTATTTTAGCGCTCTTTCCAGTTTCTCTGGGTCACGTGCAATGCCGACAACGGTTTTGGCGCCGAAAGCCTTAGCCGTCTGAGCCACGTAGACGCCGACGCCTCCTGTGACACCGACAACGATGACATTGTCGCCTTTCTTCAATCCAGCTCTCATACATGCCTGATATGGAGTTGTCACAGCATCTGCAATAACCGCTAATTGGGCTAGTTGAAATTCACCGCGATTCTTCACAATACACAAATCTTCTGCAGGCACAGGGATATAGTCTGAGAAGCCACCGTAAATGCCCAAGCTATTGCCAGGCATTTTCTGTGATAGGCATCTGTTTCCTCTTCCTTCCGCGCAGATGGGACACTTGTTGCAGGGCATGACAGCAGGCACAATAACCTCTTTGCCAACAAGTTTACTGTCGCCAGCGACCAGGGTGCCGCTGATTTCATGTCCCAACGTCAGCGGAGGCTTAGTAACCGTGGAAATGCCATCATAGAAATAGCCCAAGTCTGTGTGACACACGCCGCAGCCTGCAACCTTCACTAGCGCTTCTCCAGGCTGAAGTGGTGGAACAGGAATTTCGGTTTTTTCAAGTTTGCCCTCGATGACTTTGCCAGTTTGCGGTTCTTTAGTCCACGGCTGGGTCATTTGCCACGTTTGTATTTTGTCTGGGATTTTTGCCATCTGTCTTGCCTTCTATTTCTTAGTAGATGTCGGTTGCTTTGGTTTAGGCAATACTTTCGCGTATGTTTCGTCGTCTGCAAACTTTCCTTGCGCAATGAATTGGCGGAATTTGATAAAGTCTATTGTATCCTTTTCGGTGATTTTTCTTGTGTTAAACGCGTGGAAGCCCAAGAACGCTTCGTAGTTCATGTTTGCGGCTAGCCAGTGCCTATTATAATTCTTTGTGGCGTCCCAGAAGAATTTCTTCTTAGCCCTTATGCTGTCTATAGCCTTGATTAGGCATCCTGGAAATAGATTCGCAAAGGTCCAGATTATCTTGTCCACTTCTTTGTCCAAGAGTTCAAAGTCTATCTTATTCTGATCTCTTGCCTCCCTAACGTATGCAGACGCCTTGTTGTATTCTTCTCCTGTTTTGTATTCGCCATAGACTAATTCGCCATTTTCCACATACTTGTCTGTAATAATCGTTGGGTTGCGAACCCATTTGCCTCCATCCCTAATTACCGGAACAACCTTGCTTACTAGCCCCAAGCGTTTCATTTTGTAGGCGCTCCACATTTCGCATGATACGCAGTTCCACATAGCGTCTTCGATGCCCAAGTACCATGGCAGAAAGTCTGTAGCACCGCCGTCTGGAGAAGACCCATGTCTTGGACCTGCTTGTCCAAAAACTGCCAAGTCAGAGGCAACCGAGAGGTCGCATGACATGCCTATTTCTTGTCCGCCTGCAACTCGCATTCCGTTCACTCTGTTAATGACAGGTTTTTTGCATGCTAGGATTGCGTCTACCATGTGGTTGAATAATTCCATGTATTCTCCGTATTCGTTTGGTCTTTTGCTATAATATTCAGCGTACTCTTTCGTGTTTCCGCCCGTACAGAACGCAGCTGAGCCTACTCCTGTGAAAACTACGGCTACGACGCTTCTGTCCAATGAAGCATTTTCGAATCCTGCTATTATTCCTTTCACCATTTCAGTTGTGTAAGAATTATACTGCTTTGGATTGTCTAATATTATCCATGAGACGTAAAGGTTGTCGACTGCTTTTCCTTCCATGTTTTTTAACGGTCTTTTCTCGTATATTGTACGTGGTGCTTCTTTGCCCCAATGTTGACTGCCATGAAGACTGTGGTCCTTGATTTCATTATCTCTTTGTAACCAATCTAAACTCATACAATTCACATCCCCTTTGAGAGATAGCCTATTGTATTTGATTTATTTATATAGCATTCGCAACGCAGAATTATATTATAGAGGGAAGAAATGATTGACTCCTACAGCTTCGGACAAATAGTAGTTAACGGAAAACGCTATACAAGCGACATCATAATTTTTCAAAACCGAATCAAAGACAACTGGTGGAGGAAGGAAGGCCACAGCATAGATGTTGAAGAATTGAAGGAAGTGATTCAGGAAAAGCCCAAAATATTAGTCATTGGCACCGGCTATTTTAGATTTGTGAAGGTTCCAGTAGAAGTCAAGGAATATGTGAAAAGTAACGGAATCGAGCTGATAACTCAGTCAACTAGAGACGCTTGCAAAACCTTCAATACCCTTCTCAAGTCTGGGAAGAAAGTTGTAGCCGCATTGCATTTGGCCTGCTAGATGAGAGGGGCGTATATTGTTTCCTGCATGGGCTGGGTTTCAATGATATTCTCTTTCTGGGATGTTGAGTGATTTTCTTGTGCTTGCTGTGAAATCAGAAGGCAATATGCGATGTACCAAATATCTGAATTGCTTGGTCTATGATTTATGAAATACTCTATTATTTTTAGGTTTGTCTCAGTTATCGATATGAGGTGTGGGATAAGTTTAAGAAGTTCGGAGATATATCTTCGCAAATAGGCATATGTGCTTGTGTAGGTATTGTGTATGTTTCTTCTTCTTTCCAGTTGCTTGCGTCTTTCTCGTTCACTTTCATGCAGGATTTTAAACATTTCTTTGTCCTCCTCTTCCTGCTTCAACATGTTATAGAGGCCCAACTGCCCTGTCTCTAGTCGATCATTTGCAGTTATCAAACAATAGAACCACTTCTCCAAATCAGATAAGGTCACCTGAGGTTCAGACAAGCGGTCAAGCCCAAAGACTGTATGGAACCTTTCGACTTTATCAGCTAGGTTCTTTGTGGATGGTTTTGCTATTTCACTCTCAATCGCTGCTGAAACTTCTGGACAGATCGTGTTTAGCACGTTTTTTGCAGCGAACGCGGAAATTAGTTCATGGTGGCGGGAGATTTGGTAGGCTGACGTAACTGCAGATTGGCGTGCTTCGAAAAAGACGTCAGTTTGACAAGTAGTGTTGCAGACGTATACAGCTGATCGGTAAGATAACCTAGCGCTATTTATCCAGGGTTCGACTTGGTTTCTGGCTGTCTCAACCACTTGGCCAATGTCGACTACCCCTAAATTGACTTTTCCTTCCTTCAAAATGTAGTATAATAGTCGTTTTCTTCCTCTTTCTGTGAGCATGTAAAGATATCCACGAACCCTGCCATGCTTGTATGGAGTTCTTTCCAGCAACCCCTGCTGTTTGCATTTAAGTAAAGTCATAGAAACATTCTTGTCTTTGACTCCAAAAGGTTTTAGCTTGGTTGAAATCTGGCCGCTAGTACCCTCACCAAACTCTTGGACGCATTCCAGCACAGTCCTTTTCAGTTCGTTTCTCTTGAACATAGAATTCCTCTATAGAAGATATTTCTATTCTGCCTTTTAGGCTTTTACGGGTAAATGCTAGCATGAGCAGACCGAGGAAGAGCGAAGAAGCCTCTTCAGAAACTGGCGAGATCACATTTCTTCTGTCTCAAGGTTTCCGAAGCATAGCAGGTAATGCGTTTTCGAGGCTTTGCTGTCAACAGAGTTGGATATCTTTTGGGCTAAGTTATGGAGCATGAGTTTGACAGGATAAACAGATACTAGGGGTCATAAAATAGAAACTTTATAATTCAGTCACCACTTTGGGTAGTTCTCTTAGATCAAGCAGGCGTTTGTCTGGTTTTTCAATTTCTTCGTCTTCATTCAATGACGCTTTTCTGACCAGTACTGTTTTCATCCCGATTTTCTTGGCGCCTTCGATATCGTGATGAGGTGAATCGCCTATGAAGACTGTTTCTGAAGCCTTTACTCCTAAAGCCTGCAGCGCTTTTTTGAAGATTATTGGGCTCGGTTTACGCCACCCAACTTCCCCTGAAACGATTAAAGCGTCAAAGTATTTGGCTATGCCGAATCTTTCCAAGGTCTTCTTTAACGCTGGGGGATAGGCGAAGTTTGATACGAGTCCTATCTTGTATTTGCCCTCCGTTTTCAGTTGTTTGAGGAGTTCTGGCACGTAAGGGTTCATCTGCATCATAGCGAGAAGAGCGTCTGCAAATGCGTTTGCACTGCTGACAATGATGTCGTCTTCTTGTTTGAATGAATAGCCAAAATGTTTCAGGGTGTTAATTATCCTTAAGCGGAATTCTGCTTCTAGGAGTGAGTCTTCTGTTTCTTTGTACAATCTGTTGCGGACATCGAAGTAGAGATTCTTAAACTCTTCGTAAGGGACGGTTACGTTGTTGTTGGCGAGGCTTTCATGGACTTTCTTTAAGCATGTGTCATAGTCAAATTTGTCAGTGCGAATCAGTGTGTCGCCGAAATCGAATAGTATCGCTTTAACTGGCATTAATGATTCTCCTTCTTAGCCAAACTGCAATTCAGTGCGCGCGGCATGAGGCTATACTAATAGTAAAGATACTAAAAGTTTTAGCGTATGGGTCTAAGAGCACTATGGCTATTTACCGTCAACTCAACAGCAACAGCGGCTTCAGGAATCATCATAGTTTTTATCGTCAACTTAACTTCTGCCTAAAACATAGGCTCATAGAGTTGCAGGGAATAGAGAAGAAATGGGGAATCCCGACTAAGACGTATAAGCTAACAGAGAACGGACAACAAATACTACAAATACTAAACAAAAAAGACTAAGAAAGCTCTGAGTTAACCAGTGGGAAGAAGTCTAAAAACGATATGTGTTGCTCGGTTTTCAATATACTACAAATATGCTCTATGCTTCTGTTTAATCAGCAATGATTATTAATCTGTGCATAAAATATCGTGTTATGGACTTTAGCGATTTCGATAAGTGTTTTAATGAACTGCGGACTGTATTAAGAAACAGATTAGGTAATGGCAAAAATACCGAAAAATCGGATATTTATGGAAGTTACCTTCATTATGGTGATGAAATAAAAGTCATCGTTGACAGAATTGAGACTGAAACTCAAAAAGACATGACTCTAACGAAAAGTCTCTTTGACGTATTACAAAAAGGTGAAAAACCAGATGACCAACTCGGTATAGAATACCTCAAGAATTTAATAATAATATCTGTAGACATAAAATCGTTCTTTATCTTTACAAGAATATTCTTGGATACTCTAGCGCGAATAATTAAGCAATACTATGGCAAAGAAGGAAACCAATTGCCATGGCGTATGCAAAAATTAGTCAAAAGTAAAAAATTCAAGGAATTGGACTCTGACTTTGCTAAAGAACTGGAAGATAGGATGCGTTGGATGGATGATTTTGTGAAAACTCGTGTTGAAATCGAACATTATTTAGGCAATATATATTCAACCCACACCAGAAACGGCAAATTTGGGTTTGACATTCTTGGCTTGAGGACTCGCAGATACTGGGGAACTGATACTGTGGAATCCATAACCGACTATATCAAAGAGGCGCTACATAACCTATCTGAAGTGATTTCATATATTTACAGCAAATTTCAACCTAAAAACTGAGTTATGTAAAAAGTCCAAAAGAGTTATAGCAGAACCGAAAGAACTAATTAGAATTGTGAGAGAAATCAATGGAACTGAACATAGAGATTGAAACATACGACAAGATGCTTAGTTCTGATTTGTTTGAGACAACCAAGTTTTCTGCTGGTCAAACAAAGAGAATCATTGCGGAAGGAATTTCCATTCGATATGAGGGCGGAATGATTCGGAAAGCAGTCGATTTTCCAGAGATAATTAATATTGCTTTGACTATAGGTGAGCATGTGGTTTTGCCAATTGCTGTCGGGATTTTGTCACGGTATCTTTATGACAAACTCAAGGATAGAAAGGCAAGTAAAGTCACGATTAACCATACACAAGTGGAGATAAATGCAGACAAGATTGAGACGCTCATTCTTGAAATACTGAAGAGAGAAGAGAAAGAATAGAACTTTCTTCTCAGATTTTTCCAATCGTGCTGCAAACGAATAGATGAAGACAACAACTATTAATCGTTAATGAGTCTGGAACCTTCTTTCTCAAGTCTTTAATACAACTTGAAATCATGCTATCGTAAAAAGAAAGAAAAAAGGAGGCGATCATCCAATATGGCAAACAGTTTACAAAACCAGCCTTTCAAGAACCGCGAACACGTAAAGGCTGAAATTAGAAGATGTGCATTAGCTGGTGAAGTTGTTCAGCTTCTTGGCATTCTATTCGCTACGTTAGGAATCATTAGTGACGCTTTGAATATCACTCTAATTCTAGAGCCAATGTCATGGTTTCTACTGGCAATCTCTGCTAGCGTATTTGCCATAGGTCCAACACTGCATCTCGTTTTGGCTAAACATTTGCTTGGCATAGAAACTGAAAGCAAAAAATAGGAGCGAACTCTTCAAGACTTCACTATCACCCTTTATTGATAAAATATAACAATTATTAAATATCAACAACAAATATTCAGCATTGAAAGTAGAAGGAGGAGTGATATCTTGACAAGGATAGAAAAGCCGATTGAAATCAGGGCTCCACCAGAAAAAATCTGGGAAATGCTAGCTATAGACCGGCTCAAAGAATGGGAAGAAGAAATGGAAAAAGGTCTCAAGAGCTTGGAATACTCTTCCGAGGTCCGCACACAAAAAGACAAGTATAAAGTGGGTACACAGGGACACATGAGCCTAAAAGGAATGGGAGGGGGAGAATTCGATTTTGAGGTCACTGAGAGCCTCGAAAACAAGAAACTTACGTATCATGCGAAAAAATCAGGGACCACCCAAACAATGGCTATTATTACAGGTATCTTGGAACCCACAGAGGACGGAACCAAACTCACATACATATTTGACTACGAAATGCCATGGGGAATCTTCGGCAAATTCCTCGACAAATTATTCGGCAAGAGAGAAAGCGAAAAGGCACAGGAGAAATGGCTAAAGAAGCTGAAAAACATTCTAGAGAAATAGTTTAGCGGGAATGTGATATTTTGACTAGGGTGGAAAAGTCGATTGAAATCAATGTTTCACCTAAGAAAGTCTGGGAAATGCTTGCTTTGGACAGGCAACCAGAATGGAATGAACAATATGAGAGTGTGGAATATACTTCAGAGGTGCGCACTCCAGAAGACAAGTATAGAGTGGGTGCATCTTGTCGCATGACTACAAAAGAAGGGGTATGGGATATTGAGATTACGGAGAGTCTCGAAAACGAGAAGATTACTTATCGAGTGCAAGGCGTAAAGGGAGTGCGAAATGTGAATGGAACTTTTACCCTAAAACCAACTGAGTTAGGAACTAAAATAACGGCTGTAAGTGACTATGAACTGTCCAGCTTGCTGCTGAAAATGTTAAGCAAACTGGTTAGCAGAGCGTTAGAAAAGGATTTCGAGAAAGGGTTAGGGAAGTTGAAGAGCATTCTGGAGAAATAAATGGAAGGTGACTTCTATGTCGTTGGAAAAGAATAAGGCTATCATCCGCAAGTTGACTGAAGCCTTTAATAAGAAAAACCTAGCCATACTAGACGAGTTAATAGCACCCGATTATGTTGACCACACCCATCAGTTGCGAGGTCTGGAAAACGTCAAACAATTCTTTACTATGCTTATCAAGGGCTTTCCCGATTTCCAATTTACTATTGAGGACATGATTGCAGAAGGCGATAAAGTTTGGGTCCGGTTTAAAGAAACAGGGACACACAAAGGCGAATATCTTGGATTAGCCCCCACTGGCAAGAAGATCACAGAAACAGCAGTTCACAACTTTCGCATAGTTAACGGCAAGGTTGTAGAAGATTTTTCCGTCTCAGATGACTTAGCTTTCTACAAACAACTAGGTGTCATCGAACCCACAGAAAAAGCAAAGAAACTCTTCCCAAAGGACCTTTCGTAACTGCTTTGACTTACAAGTTAGGTTAGGCTAGGTATTCGCCTGGTTAAAACTGTAGTTATTCGACTATTTTAAATGCAAGCTATAAGAAACATTCAAAGGAGGTGAGTTGAATGGCAAGGTTTTTGGTATTGTGGCGGACGAATCCAGTAGCACCGTGGCCCAGAGACCCCGTAGAATATTCAAAGCTCGTAGAGAGGATGTGGGCTGGTATAGACGATGCCATCAAGAAGGGCACAGTGAAGGAGCACGGCTCCTTTCTAGAGGGAGTATCAGGATACTCAATCGGTGAAGGAGAAGCCACCGATGTCTTCAGAAGCGTAAACATGTTCTTGCCCTACGTTCTCTTTGAGGTGCACGAGATAATACCATACGAGAAAAGCAAGGAAATCCAAAGAGCACTAATAAAAGCCCAGATAGAAGCAGCAAAGAAGTGAACTTTCACATCCTTAAACACCAGATCCTCCCTCTTTTTCACATATTATATTATAGACTTGATACAATTCAGCAATCCACTTGCCTATCAAGTAAGTAGCAAAGCATTTTAGAGAAATTGACCGAACAGAAAAAGAGGGGAAAGCTAAAACCGAAATACGATAAGTGGAGGCTATCTTCTTTTTTCGGGCGTAGGAACAAGACCAAGTTGCTGCATAAAGCCCAGTGTGTCAAATCTTTCCCATGTTTCCACGAACTTGCCGCCAGCAATGCGGTCGATGGCGATTCCCCACATCGTTATCTTCTTATTGGTAGGAGGAACACCGCTAAATTTACCTTTGTGTGTGCCAGTCATTGTCCAGCGCACCGCTGCCTTGTCTCCTTCGACGACCATGTCGTTAATGGTGAAATGATTGTCTGGAAATGCGCTGAAGAACTCGCTCATATATTGTTTGAAGCCCTTGATGCCGTGTATTTCCTCGCCGCTGCCACTGTGATAGACGACGTTGGTGGCGCATAACTCGTCTATTGCTGCCATGGTGGCTGCCTTGCCCTTGTTCCACTCCTTAAAAAAACGACGCTCGAGTGCCTTAATTTCTTTTGCTGACATGACAAATCACCCGCTAATTGCTAACTAGCCTAATATTTAGTATATATAATTTTAACGTGCCCACGCAGAGTTACTAGCGATGTCACCAAAATGAGGAGAAATCAAGCCTCGATCATACGTAAGCAAGAGAGTTACCTTTAACGAATCCGTAGCAACTATTAAATGTCAAAAAGAAATATTAGGATTAATAATAAAGGCGATGTTCTATGTCATTAGAAGAGAATAAGGCTATAATTCGCAAGGCAAATGAAGCCTTGAACAAGAAAGACCTAAGCGTAATAGACGAATTCATAGCACCAGACTATGTTGACCACACCAATCAAGTACTAGGCAGGGAAAAAGTCAAACAATTCTATACCAAGACTTTCAAAGACTTTCCCGACTTCCACAGAACCATTGAAGACATAATCGCTGAAGGAGACAAAGTCTGGGTTCGATACAGAGTTACGGGGACAGCCCCCACTGGCAAGAAGATGGAATTAACAACCGTCAGCATCCTACGCATAGTTAATGGCAAGGCTGTAGAAGGTTGGGGCGTCCCTAAGGTTGTGGGGAAGAATCTGTCGATAGATAAATCGTTATATGAAAAACAGCTCTGACAATTCAGCAAGCCACATGTCGGAATCAAAGTTCGGTTGGAAGAAACGAAAAATTATTTGTTACTTGCTATTTTGATAGCTTTTGTTGGACATATTTTGGTGCAGACACCACAACCCCAGCAAAAAGCATCATTAGCTGCTATTACTCCCCAATCATTACAGATTTCACCTTTAACTCTTTTCTTTGGGTAAGTTCTGAACACGACTGCTGGACAATTTTTCAAACATTTTCCACATTCGAATGGACCTACACATTTTCCTTCATCGACTTCTACGCTTACAGTATATTCAGGGAAGTTAAGTTGTCTCAAAGATACCATTTTACCACATCTCCTTCACTGCTGGAATTTGGCTTCGTGACACAAGCCGTATCGCATTCTGAGGACAGGCATCACGACATAAACCACAACCTGCACATATCTTCATGTTGATAATCGCTTTTTCTAAGTAAGGAGAATACGATATGGCTCCAAATTGACAGCGAGATACACAGACACGACAACCATTACATCTATTGAAGTTCTGCAGGGCCACGTATTCAGCCTTCCTGATGAAAAAGTTATACCAGTCACCATAATACCTCCTTGCACGGATTGCGCCACAAGTTGGAAACTCACAGTTACAGAACCCTAGAATCGCAGGAGAATCGAAATCTCTCCAAATTGAGGCTACATATCCTTTACTGTTAAATTCTTCCATTAACTCCTCTGTCTCTTCTTTAGAGATGTAGTCTATGCCTCCTCTAGTATAGTCAGGCCACTTTTTAGCATATTCTAAGTAAAGTGGTCCTAATGCTATGCACGTTTTTTCATCAAAACTCGCTCTAACAGCTCTCCTGCACACACAAGCTATCTTAGCTATGGGTCCTGATAGTTTAATGATTTTCTTTACATCTTCTAATGGAACTATCTGTCCTCTATGAGGAGAATTGGTTTTTATAGCCTCTTTCGTAAGTTCCACATATTCAGCAAATTTCTCATCATCATGAATGTTGAGAACCGAAGGGGGGCCCATTGGCTTTCTTGTGATGGACTCAATTCCCATAAAATATGCGTTCGCTGCTTCAATTGCCGCCTTATCTTTAAGAACATCTTTTGAGTGGTTCTTGATATTAAGATACCATTTCTTGCCATCACCATGTTCCTTACACCAATCGCACAATTTTAGATACCTCCAGCGCGCGCTTACAATTGCAGAGCCTTATAACATAATCATCTTTCTAAATTAATTAATCTATCGAGTAAGCAGCAAAGCATTGTAGAATTATTCTCTATCAATATCCATAAGCATCTACAGTCTTCCTTCCTATGATTCCTGAAAATTGAACATAAGGGAATAAGAAATTAATTCTTTAATAGTTAATAAAAGAGTAGCTAAAACACACGCTTTATGTTGTATAGGAATGATCACAATGAAGAATAATGAGATGCCATCTCACCACGGAGTAGAAGTATCCGTTAATGATAAATATCCAAATCAAACATTAAAACTACTCACCGAACGTGCCAGCTGCCGAAACCTCTCTAATAAGAAAATTTCCCCAGACATTCTGCAGCTAATTCTTTCAGCTGGAATTCACGCGCCTAGTGGAGGGAACCTACAACCTTATTCCATAATAAAGATAGAAAACGATGAAACAAAACGAAAACTAGCAGAAAAATGCGGGCAAGACTTCATAGGCAAAGCACCAATTCTTCTGTTGTTCTGCATCGATTTTCACCGTTTAGAAAGATGGGCAAAACTCGAAACCGCCCCATTCACCGCAACCAGCGCTTTTCCACATTTCTGGATATCATTCATAGACACAGTCATCTGCGCCCAAAACATCTGCACAGCCGCAGACTCACTGGGACTAGGCTCAGTCTACATCGGTACAATCCTAGAATTTCCTAATGATATTAAAAACATGTTTCAACTGCCAAAAGGAGTATTTCCAGTCGTTCTGCTATGCTTAGGATACCCAGAAACCAAACCCACTCCACGAAAAAAACTCGACCCCCAAGTAATTGTCCACGCAGAAAAATATCAAGAAATAGAAGACCAAAAACTCATAAACTCATTCAACAAGAAATACCCCGACTTGAAAGTAGAAATAACCAAAGAACGACTAGAAACAATCTCAGAAGTCTGCCGAAAAGTCCACGGAAAAGAATTCGCAAAAAGATGTGTCGAGAAAATCAAAAAGAACGGATACATCAACCCAGTGCAACGGTACTTTGGTCTTCACTACCGCGCCGATCTTATGCCGAAAGACAATGACACCTACCTGAAGATCATGGAGAAATTCGGATTCAACTGGTTCAAGAAATATCGTCCACATGACACTGCACGCAAAAACAAGAAACTTAAGTAAAGCTGATTTACCGCAAGCATGAATCTTGAAAACTAGGCTTATCAGCTGTTATCATGGTTATCAAATCCAACAGAACCCAAAGCAATGCCTGTTCCAAAATCAGACAGCTAAGGTTACGCTTTCACTTGGCAGTTGATAATGAAAAACAAATTTTTTCTGTTTTATCACTTAGAGAATATACTTTCACCGCTTAACATTCTTGTCTTCATAACCACATAAACCTATAATCGGGCATTCGTAGCATTTCGGATTCTGCGCCCTACAAGTATACTTAGCCAAAAGCCACAACAAGCCACTTGCTCTCTCATTCCCCCTCGGCACAAAGCTCAACAAAGCTTTCTGAATCTCATCATAATCGGCATCTGCCTTCACTAACCCTAATCGTTTGGCTATTCTGTCATAATGCGTATCAATCGGAAGAACCTCACGGTACGAATAGCGATCCGTCAACAGAACATCAGCGGTTTTAGGACCAATCCCAGGCAACTCCATAAGCCTCTCCTTAGCCTTTTCCTTCGGAAGATCAAGAATAGAGGCTACGTTGCCTCCGAATTTTTCCATTACTGTTTTAGCCAAATCCTTTATTCTCTTAGCCTTAACATTGTAGAGCCCGCCGCTTCTAATAGATTCCTTCAACTCATCTAAGTCTGCTTTTGCCAAGGCTTCAGGTGTAACCTCAAACCTTGCAGCCAAACCCTTGTATGCCCTAATGCAGTTAACCTCACTTGTATTCTGTGAAAGCACAGTCAAAACTAAGCTTTTAAACGGCTCTTTTGACAAGTCTGGATAAAAGTCTGCAGGCCACCAAAATTTACCATACTTCTCTTCCATTACATTTATCAATTCTTGCGTTAGCGTTCTCAATCTGGATTCCAGCTTGATTTCTTGTGCTTGCTGAAGTCTTTAAGGCTTTTCGAGACAATATTCTGCGTGCGCCGTTGATGAAAAAACCAAAAAATTTTCTGAGTTTTCATCCAGACCTAGAGAACCTCAAACCCGCAAAAACAAGACATAAACGATTAAATCATAAAACCTCACAAAATAATTATTCAAACGGCGTCATAAAGGTGAATGTGTAGTATGCGTTTCAATCCGCCTGCTGAAGGCTTACAATCAGACGAAAACATAGTATGGGCAAGAAAACAAGGCATAGGATTCTGGATACCCTTCTTCGCCATATGGATCCTCGTCGGCGGCACACTACTAATATCCTTCGGCTTCGCTTTCGGAGGACCAATAATAGGCATCATAGCCATAATCCCCGTAATAGTAGCACTATACTTCTGGACACGCACATTCATAAACTCCTTCAGAACAAAATTCTTCCTAACAAACAAACGAATAATCCAAACTAAAGGCGCAATAATAGTCAAAGAAGTCCCACTATCAAGATTCGGAGACAAACCCATAAAACAATACATCGAAATAAAAGTCGCATACCTAGAAAACAATGAACCACGCTACGTCATAAAAATAAACGACCCAGTCACAGCAGAAAACATCGTAGACTGCAGAGGCTTAGACAAAACTTCAGTAGACGCATTTGAAAACATAGGAAAAGAAGTTAGGTGCAGTTACTGCGACACCAAAAACTCCGCCCTTAACGCAAGATGCAGCTACTGCGGAGCAAACCTATAACCGCACCAATGATTTTTCGTAATCGACAACAACGTATTTTTTGCCTTTTTGAACTACCTCATGCCCCTCTTTCCCTAAAAGCTTCTTTTGACCCTCAACCCCACCAGGATATTTCTCGTTTACCACCCCACCAGTCTTCAAGGTACGCCAATAAGGAGTAATATCCTTCTCACCCTTCAGCCTCCGTTCTTCGGCAGCATTAGCTGCAATCCAAGCAAAGATGCCAGTAGTAATGGGACAGCCAATTGTCGCGTTGTGTTTTCTCGCTAGAGTTGCGCGAATCTCATTTATGGTGATAACCTTTCCTTTAGGCACCTTTCTCATAACTTCATCGACTTCCATTGGCGCTGGGATAGCCACTGTACCTGTACCCCATCTTTTGCTCATTTTGTCAGTAATTTTTTCTACCGTTGGCAGACCCTTGCTGTCTTCCAATTTTTCAGACCAACTCTTTCTTTTTGACATAGCCTTCCCCAAAAATTAGTTTTCACTTTTCTTAATAAGCCTTCGCGCATCCTTCTAATCTTCAGGAAAACAAATCGTTAATAAGTCTGCAACATGAAGCAATGACTACACTATGAACACAAAGAAGGCACTCAACTCATGGCAGTCTTCAGGCAAAAGAGTTCTTGGCTCTCTAAAGAATTCTTTTTCGGCGCCTTAAACAGGGACCTATGGCTAATCTTCCTCTCAAACATACTAGGCGCTTTCGGAGACGGCCTATACTTCTACGTCTTTCCACTCTACATTCGCTCGGAAAAATTAGGCGGCACTGCAGGCGAAGTAGGCATAATATACTCAGTCCTAGGTTTAGCTTCGGCCTTGACACCACTCTTAGGCGGATTCTTAGCTGACAAATACGACAGAAAAAAACTCATGATTTTAGCTTGGTCAATTTGGGTCCCCGTCCCGCTGATGTTTTCATTTGTGAACCATTGGAGCCAACTGATACTACCCTCATTCCTATACGGCTGCTTCATAGGAGGACCAGCAACGAGCGCGTATATCGCAACCTCAGCAAAAAAAGAAAAAATGGCAATAACCTTCACTACGATTTCAGGGTCATGGTCACTTGGCTACATATTCGCTCCAGGCATAGGCAGTTACTTGGCAACAATCATTGAAATGAGACAAGTATTCTACATCGCTTTTATCTTGTTCGCATTGGCTACGATAGCATTATTCTTTATTCGAAGTCAACATGCCACAACCCATTCTTCAGAGTCGCCAAAGCCTTCAACTTCATTCAAACCGAAGAAAATATTTGCGTGGGCGCTGTTCTTTGCCGCAATATTCTTTACAATGACTCTATTCAGACCAAGCGTTCCCCAATTTTTCAAAGACATCTATGGCTACAACGAATTCCATGTAGGCATATTCGGCTCAATAACATTTCTAGGCTCATTTATGTTCGCAATTGGTTTAGGCAAAATTGGCGACAAATGGAAAAAAGCTACAGCAGTTCTAATAGCCTTGCTACTGTCGATTGCTTCGGTTGGGTTACTTATTTCTGTTGGAGATTTTGTCATCTTAGCCCTCTCCTCCTTTCTGATGGGTGCTTCCTACGTTATCTGGTCATTAATGGGCGCCCTAATTGGTTCACTTGCTCCGGAAGCATCGAGAGGAAGATGGATGTCGGTTGCACAAACAGCAGCACTTTTAGCGGCGTTCCCATCGCCATATATCGGAGGCATACTTTATGAAGCTTCATTCTATAATCCCTTCTTAGTAGCCATGACAGCAACTCCAACATTGGCAATCATAGCCTTAATCATAGCATTTAGGAAAGAAGAAGCTTAGAGAACAAACCGCCAGAATAGACAATACAAAAAGGACAGTTATATCTATTTTTAGACGATTAAAGTAAAAGAACAGAATTTTTAGTGTGCTTTTTTGTAGGCTATGGTTTTCTCTTCTTCTAGTTCTCTGACTCGCGTTTCAATGAATTCTGTGACTTTTTCTTCGCTGTATTTTTTGGCTTGTTGCTGTTTCTCTAAGTGTTCTTTGATTGTGTTGAGAACACTGTCCATGTTAAAGGGCTTGAGTACATAGGCATCTGCACCTCTGTTTACGGCTTCGATAGCGTTTTGCAATGAGGGATAACCCGTGATAATTATTTTTACCATTTTTGGAGTGGCTTCTTTCATTACGGTCAGTAGTTTTGTTCCTTCTATATCTGGGAGTCTAATGTCTATCAATGCGAGATCGTAGAATTTGGCTTTTGATTTTTTGATTGCTTCTTTTCCATTTTCAGCAGTGTCAACCGAGTATCCTTTTTCTTCGAGTATTGTTGCTAGAGTTTTTCTTATGCTTTCGTCGTCGTCGATAACAAGGATTCTGGTATGTTCACCCATATTTTTTCACCTCCTTCTAGTTTAGGCTCAATAGGAATTGTGACCGTGAATGTAGTTCCTTTGCCCACAGTGCTTTCCGCAGAAATGTTGCCTCCATGTGCTTCTACGACGCGTTTGCAGATTGGTAGGCCGAAGCCCATTCCTTTTGCTTTTGTCGTAAAAAGCGGCGTCCACAATTTTTCTACAATATCCTTTGGCATACCTATTCCAGTGTCAGTGAAGGCGATTTCCAAGCTGCTACCTATTTTCTTGCTTTTTATTGTGAGTTTGCCGCCTTTGGGCATGGCGTCAATTGCATTTTTGATGATGTTAACGAAGACTCTTTTCATTTTCTCCCCATCAATCTTTATTCTCGGTTCGCTCTCTGTTGAGTCTGACACTTGGATGTTCTTGGGAACTTTGACTAGAGATAATGCTTCCTTGACGATTATTTTTGGGGTGGCTTCTATCAGTTCTAACTGCATCTCTCTTGAGTATTCTAGGAGGTCGTCTATGATTTTGTTCGAGTATTCTATGTCCTCTTCAATAAGCTCCAGCATTTCTCTTGTTTTCTTACCCGTTTTTGGACCTGCCTTCATTTTCAAGTAGTATATGGCGCCGGCAATGCCTGTTAACGGATTGCGCAGGTCATGTCCCACCATTGCTGCTATTTCTCCGATGGCAGCCAGCCTCTCCGATTTGAGTAGCCTGTTTTGAACTTCCATTAGTTCTTGGGTTCTCTGTTTTACTTTCAGTTCAAGTTGGTCCGCATATTCTTTGATTTCCTTTTTCGCTTCGTTCAATTGCTGAATTAGTTTGGCATTTTCAATGGCTACTGCAGCTTGATGTAGGAAGAGTTCTAGGGGTGCTAGAGACTCCTTGGTTGGTCGTTTTCCGTCCAATGGGTCATCTATGCTTAGACGACCTACGATTCGTCCGTCAGCCAACCGAAGTGGAGCATAGAGTAAGTCTTCTGGATCCCAGTCAACCATTTCTTCAGGCTTGAGATGGCTTGGAATAGTGAACATTTTGGAAAGTTTCTCTCTAACCCAAGGATCTCTCCATTGAAGGTAGTAGAATTCGCCAATTTTGAAGCGTTCATATTCTGGTCCAAAGCGCTCACGAACTACTTGCCCTGGTGGCCTGTTGTTCCATAGAGATTCTCTTTCTTCGTCTGTTAAGCCCACAGTTACCATGTCCTCAGGGCCTGTCATCTCCATGTTTTCGTCTCTGACGGAGATAACAACCCTTCGCCATCCGAGATCTCTAATTGCCTCGGCGATTTTTTGGAGGCGTTGGCGCAAATCTGTGGAGTGAATCATCTCGGCAGAGTTTTTCATTAGCGAAGCCAGTTGGCTGGAGCGTTTCTCAATTTCTGTTCGTTTTATAAGGTTGCTGATTGCGGTTGCAGCGTGTGACGCCAAGATTTCAAGTAATTCCTGATCTTTTTCGTTAAAAGCATTCAATGCTTTGCTGTCTACGCCTATAACTCCAAGGACTTTACGTCCAATCTTGACGGGTACGTCGAGTCCGGAACGTATGCCAGGCATAAATTCGACCCAATCATCATCCTTTTCCGCGTCTGGAACGTAGATCGGTCTGCCGGTTTTCGCCACCTTAACGCTTACGCCTCTTTTCGTCCCGTTTAATGGCAGCTTAATAGAAAAGGATTCTGGATATCCACGATGATCCACAACGCAAAGCATGCCCTTGTCCGCAATCATAAAAAATGCAATTTCAAACCCCAGCGTCTTCTCTATGGCGTCCAAGGTCAGCCGATATATTTCTTCTCTACTCTCCGCTGTGTTCAAGTCTCGACTATATGTGTGCAACGTGGAAAGCCTTTCATCTAGCATCTTTCTTTCTGTGATGTCTTCTGTGTGAACCAAAACCCGGTCGGGGGGCACGAAACCATAGCTAACAGATAAATGCTTGCTTTCACCAGTAGAAAAACGATAAAGCATCTCCCGCTTGATAGAGGTCTTTTCGGCAAAGCACCGCGATAGTTCCTCTAATATCTCTGGCCTATCCTTGTACATTTCACTGGCTCTTTTTCCAACAAAATTGGCGACATTTCCATGTGTAATTGCCATAGCAGCATCGTTGTAGTCTACTAACACAAAGTCTTCCTCGACCCTCTGCCAAGTGTAAGTGGGAATAGGGATGCCTTTGTATTGCGCTCTCAGCGTCTCTTGGCTCTCTCTCAGTGCTTTCTCTGCCTTCTTGCGCTTGGCTAAGATTCTGGAAAGGAATATACCGAATATGATAAAAGATACTAAAATATATGATCGAATATAGGTCTCGCCCAAAGGCACTGCAAATATTAACACATCCAAGAATGGCCCGTCATGGAAAATGAAGGCATCTACTGCTGCATCTATTATGTAAGCAGATAGGCCAGCAATAACAGAAAGAATAATTACTTCATATTTACCTAAGCTTCCATCCCCAGTTCTTCGCATTCAACCAGCTCCTCCGTCATGTTGGTTCTCTTTTTCTCTAGAAAACTCCGTTTAGCCACAGACACATACTCAGTAAACGCGAAATCTGTGGGCTCATGCCACTCAAAAACTCCTCCAATCTTTTCATAGAGTCGTTTCATAATCAAAATTTCAAGAAAATTGGCTCCTAACCCAAGAATCTTTTCAATCGCTTCGGCGAAAGCCCCGATCCTAAGAGGAATTTCCTCTTTCTTGATGTTGAAGCTTTTCTCCAGATGAAAATAGATTGCTTGCTTTGCAGAATCTCCTAACGAATACAACCCTTCATCTACAGCTTCAAGTAGAATCTTTTCGAAATCGCGTTTAGACAATGGCGTGATGCCTCATGCAAACGAATGTCACGAACTTAGAAATTCTTTATACATGGACGGTATAAGTCGCTTATGACTTTCTAATTTAGATTATGAATAGCTGAAGAAGAAGAAGAAAAGAAAAAAATTTAGGCGACATACACTTTATAGAAGGATAGGTCCTAAATAAAAATGAATAAGCGTAAACTGCTTATGGCAATATGCGAAGCCTTAGTAATCTATGGTCTAATCATTGTCGGATATGGAATAGTGGTCATTCACATAGCCCGCACATGGTCTGGAGACTGGCCAGTGGACAGAAACCTTCCATGGTTCACGCTAGACGTTTTCATAATGATTAGTTTTGCCCTCTCCTTCTTTGCATACATAGCATGGAGATACCTAAAATCTCTTGACTTATCTTCTCAAAGCAAACTTTGAATATTTCGCAAAGCAAAAATTGATCCAATTTTTTAATATCGAAACTTTTTAGGGACCTAGTTCGTTGTAGCATTGTATGAATAGTGCTAGGTCAAAGCCGTCAACCTTTTCATCGCATGCGAAGAAGCCGCCAGCGCTACCAAGGTCGCCTAGATACATGGCGTTTTGTGGAGCCAAGTCGTTGTAGCACTGTATGAATAGAGCCAAGTCAAAGCCATCAACACTTCCGTCGCATTTGAAGAAGCCACCAGCACTACCAAGATCGCCTACCATTGTTATGAGTATCCAGCCGTCTGTGCAATTGTTGTCTGCGATGTTTGTTTCGCCTAGAACAGGCCAAGCATAGGCGCTTATAGTATAATTGCCTAAGGCAAAACCCGTAGTGTTCCATGTGAAGATTGTGTTCGTAGAACTTTCACCTGTTAGTGTGATAAGTTGAGATCCAATGTATATTGTGTTAGCATAGACCGTGACGTTTAATGTTTCATTCATTCCCCAGTTTTTAATTGTGACGTTGATAAAAATAGGGTATCCTTCACCTACCACATTTTTATTGGGAACAACGTTTTGGATTGTTATATCATGCAAACCGACGAGCTTTATCAGCCAGAAGTCTGGGTCCCAACTAGGGCCAAAAGAGTATGTCGTTCCTGCAATTATGTATCCTCCGTCGCTAGTTTGCTGAACAGCGTATGCTTCGTCTTTTTCTGTTCCTCCATAGGTTTGGCTCCATTCGATGTTTCCAGACGAATCGGTTTTAATTAACCAGATATCACGATTGTAGCTGAGAGAATCTGTGAATCCTGCAATTATGTATCCTCCGTCGCTGGCTTGTCGAATTGCGTATGCTTCTTCATCAAGTAGTCCCCCATAGGTTTTGTTCCATTGCATGTTTCCAGAGGAATCAGTTCTAACTATCCATACGTCAAATTCGGTGCTTGAAGAATATGTGCTTCCTGCAATTATGTATCCATTGTCGTTGGTTTGCTGAACGAAATATGCATAGTCACTGTTTTCGCCTCCATAGGTTTTATTCCACGCCATGTTACCGTTTGGGTCAGTTTTCACTAGCCAAAAATCTTCGTAGCCAGTGCCGAAGGAACTTTTATAGCCACAAACTATGTATCCTCCGTCATTTGTTTGTTGACTAGAATATGCGATGTCATCATAGAATTCGCCAAATGTTTTGTTCCATTGCATTAAGCCATTTTCATCGGTTTTCACTAAATAGAAATCTTCATAGCCGGAACTAAATGAATTTGAGCTTCCAGCAGCTATGTATCCTCTGTCACTTGTTTGTTGAACGGAAAATGCGACATCCCAGTGTGTTCCTCCGTATGTTTTGTTCCATTGCATTAAGCCATTTTCATCGGTCTTCACTAAATAAGAATCCGAGAAGCCTGCACCGAAGGAATATGTGCTTCCTGCAAGTATGTATCCATTGTCGTTGGTTTGCTGAACAGCGTATGCTTCATCTTGGAGTGTTCCTCCGTACGTTTTGTTCCATTTTGCATTACCGTTTGAATCTGTTTTGACAAGCCAGAAATCTGTGCCACCAGCTCCCAAAGAACTTGTGTAGCCTGCTATAACATATCCGTTATCATTCGTTTGTTGCATGGAGTAAGCCACATCAGGCTGGTCGCCTCCATAGGTTCTATTCCATTTCACTTGAGGAGGATTGGAGGCATATGCATATGGAATGAACTGCACTGTAGCTATAATAAGTAGGAAAATTAACGACACGCTAATCTTCATTTCTTCATCCTTCTTCTGTTACGAAATTTTCATGTTGCAAGTGAGCATTAGTTGCGCTGCGAAATAAGGATTATGAAAATAAGTTCTATAGGTGAAGGGTCTTACAATTAACAAGCGCTATAGAATAAGATTCCACAAAATTGAAATATCCATCTCACATTAACTCATACCACCGAGGAGACAGGAGAAAAAAGGAAAAATGAAATTAGTTGATTCGACTAAGGTGGCACTATCTATCACGTTTGCAATACTTCTACTAAGTTCACTGGTTTCAGCCTCTTATCAGGCAAATAACAGTTTGAAACTTCCAGACCATTGGTGGGTTGACGGCACCCATAACATGCCATGGCGAGAAAAGAAGTCAGTGCCTGCACCCATGTATATTGGAGGTGGCGGTGGTGTTGATCCACCAGACTTCGGAAGCTGGGTGGGAGACTGGGGAACTGGCATGGATTATTGGCAAAACTTTCATTGGGTCATGACAGGAACACACTGCTACATATATGTGGCTTGGGACGCTGAGAATTACTATGACCCAGTAACAGACGAGTACGTGTTTGAAAATCCACTCTACCCGATAGGCGGTTGGAGTCCAGAGGACAGAATTTCAACAGCGCAATTGACATACCTCGTGAACGAGTTTGACAGCAACATCTATCCTACAATGACGAACACCTTTGGATTCCCAGTTCCAAGACCTGCTAGCGAAACAAGAATCTACATCCTGATAATGAATATTCGTGATCCATCCTACTACGATGCAAGCATAGGCTGGTATGTTGTCGGATACTTCTCTTGGGGCGAGGACGTGGTTGCGAACAAGAACATGATTCATATAGACTCATTTGATTGGGCTAACAGAATAGGTCCCAATGTAGCAAGCCCCTACACTTACGAAGGCACATTTGCGCATGAATTTGAACACCTAATCCACAATGACATTGACTTTGACGAAGAATCTTGGGTTGACGAAGGATTAGCTGACATGGCTATTTACATATGTGGCTACGGTCATGATACCGGGAACATAGCCTACTACTTTGCCTATCATCCGTGGACATCATTGACGTTCTGGGGCGGCAACCTTGAAAACTACGGCTGCTGCTATCTGTTCCAACTGTATTTGTGGGAGCATTTCGGCGGCACACCATTCACTGTGGACCTTGTTCACAACCAGCTTAACGGCATTGAAGGAGTAGTAGACACGCTACATGATCGTGGATATATGGTCAGTTTTGACCAAGTTTTCCAAGACTGGGCAATTGCTAACTACATTGACGACTTGTCCATTGGTAATGGCAAATACGGCTACTATACTCTAGACATTCCATCAAGAGACACATGGGGCTATTCAATCCAATACTTCCTATGGAACTGGTGGATCAGTATGGAGTTCAACCGAGGATTTGGTTGGCAAGCATCTTGGTGGCCAGGAACAGTTCAACCCTACACCGCAAACTACTGGGAATTTGGATTCACTCCAGCTGGACAAGAAGTCAACTTCCTGTATGGTGGCGATGCGTATGCTGGGTTCCCACCTCACAGCGGCATGTATCACTGGTACGGTGGTGTGGGTAACTGGGTTTGGCGACAACTCCATCAAACCTTTTCAATTCCTGCATCCGGAGCTACGCTGAGATTCTGGACTAGGTACGAGATTGAGGTAGACTGGGACTATGGCTACGTAGAAGTACATGATCTAACAAGCAACACATGGACAACGCTTCCAGGGCTTATGACAACAACAACCTTACCTCACGAACAAGATAATCCGAACACTCCTGCTGGGCGAGAACCAGTGGACTACTTCCACAGTGGTACTTGGAACGCTCTCACAGGCTTCAGTGGCGGATACTACGAAGAAGTAATGAGCTTAGCGGACTTCGCTGGGCATGAAATAGAGTTGTACTTTGTGTACTGGACCGATGGAGCATACAACGAGGTTGGCTTCTTTGTCGATGACATTTCAATTCCTGAAATGGGCTTCAATGACCCTGTAGAGGGTGCGGGCACTTGGACAAACGAAGGCTGGACTTTAACCACTGGAACAGATTTCCCCAATAACTGGCAAGGCAAAGTCATAGATGTTACAGGCATTGAGCCTTATAGAAACCCAAGCTGTCGCTATAACATGCGCACTGGCAAGATGATTAACTTCCAACCAGGAATGCTACACAACGTTTGGTGCACTACATCAGGGTCGCTAACGATTCCAAGGGAATATGTAAACACTGGACACAAGTTCGTCGCAATTTTCTGGAATGCAGCACCACACATACTCCGTGGAGACTACTGGTTCTACGCTTACTAACAGCAAGCAAACGCCAAAACATTTCCCCCCTTTTTTGTATCATTACGCAATGCAAGATTAGCTTTCTTCGTCAAAGGCATTTACACCATACAAGTTGCCTTGGGAACTATGAGCACGCTTTTTGAAACAAGCATTGTTACAGGAGAGCAATGAACTTAGAATTGAATGATTGTACACAGAAAAAGAGGGGAAGAGTGGAAATTTTCTTAGTCGTCTGAGTCTGTTGTTTAACTATTGACGCGGATGGGTGGAATTCGCACTCGGAATTGATAGTCAAAGAAGCCTTTTCGCGATATGGCGCTGACAACCAGTATGACGTAGTTCGGGGCTCGAATGTTTACACCTTCGCTGGGCTCTTCTGTAAGAGTGTCAGCTACTAGGTAGTTGACGATTACACCGTTCTCTACGTACACGCGGACCAGTGAGACTTGGAAGTGTGCCTCTAGAGGGGCCTTGTCTGTCGTTAATGTTAAATCTGTGCCACTTAGTTTTGCGCTTTGTATCCACCATCCTTGGCCAAGGGTCGAAGAATCAGTCATGTAGCGGAAGCCTATACGCACTGTTTGACCCGCATATGCTGTTAGGTCAAATGTCATAGTCAACCATGCAGGATATCCTGGGTTCTTGCCGGTGAGTCCTGGAAGGTTTGCAACTATGGCTGGAAGCGCGCTTGGATCGTGATTCATTGTTGTATACGCGTTTGATTGAGAAGTCCAGTGGGCTCCTCCGTCTGTGGATACTTGGATGAAGCCGAAGTCCCAGAGATTCTCAATGTCGTATTTGGTGACTATTTCAAGTGCTGGGTTTGCTGGATTCACATAGGCTTCACCGTAAATTAGATCGTTTATGAGGTTGACCGTTCTTCCCGGGCCGCCTGAATACCATCCATCTGCGGTCATTGCCCATCCGTAAATGGCATAGTCGTCGCCGTCAAAGTAGATTATGCCCATTTTGTCCCAATTGTTCAATACGATATAGTCTGAGCCATAGGGTCCAATTGTGGCTATGCCTGTGTTATAGGCAGGTCCTGGAGGTACCATGATGCCATTCCAGGTCCACGTTGTTCCGAATTCTGTTGTTCCCCTTGTCCATGGAACTGGAATCCCGCTAATTGTATGCTTGAATGCTGGTATTGCAAGTGTGCCTCCCAAGTCAATGGATCTGTAATTGTATCTACTATCCGCAACAAGATTAGAGTGGATTAGGTTGGCGATTCTCCAATCGTGATAGACATCGTCGAATGTTTCCGTATACCCAAAGTATGCAAGAGCCGCATCAACACCGGCGATTCCAGGTATCCCTGCTCGCACGAAATGGCTTAAGAAAGCGGGTCCTCCATAATGGTCGACTAGATAGACAGCCCAAAGCAAACCTGCGCCATAGTCTGCTAGGATGTTTATGTCGCCTTGATCTCCCCACTCCGTGAGTGAGTTATCAGGCGTATACAAGTAGTAGTTGACATGTCCCCAAACCGTGTTTGGATAACCGCATAGCATTTGAGCGTAGTCGGAGCAACCTTCGTTCATGAAACTTGGGTCATTTGGGTTCCAGTCACGGTGGATATTATGCTGAAATTCATGTGCCACTGTCGACTCCATCAGATACGCGCGGGAGGCAGGAACCTTATACGTTGGGTGGTCTGGTAGGAGCCATTGCTTTCCTTCTGGACCTAGTCGCTGCCACCACCGCCAACAATCAATGTGAATCATGTTTCTCTTATAATAAGTTCTAGTGTATGTTGAGCTGTAAAACCCAACAGTGTAGTATGGGTAGGCAGGGTTGTAGTAGCCGGTGTCGCGAATGTTTAGAACCTTTATGATTACTCTCTGAGGATTGTCGGTTGCAATCCAGTCCCAATAGTAGGATGGCCATCCTAACTGTTGGAAGATGGTGTTTGTTCCATCTCTGTCCGCGGGCGCTCCGAAGTAGATGGTGTCAGTTGGGTAGATAACGTTGTTAAACTCGTCTGCCACATACTGGCACATTGCGTCAGTGACATCCAAGGCATGTCCTAAATCATAATTATTTCTTGGGTCTCCAGGTAGGAACCACAAATAGTCTTGTGTCCAAACTTCAACGTTGCCCGAAATAGCTCTTAGAGTCATCCAAGGTTGTGTGCCAGTTGGAGTGCCGACGCTTATTGCCTCTAGGTACCAGTCATATACCTTAGTTCCAACTGGGGGAGCGGTAGCAAATGACTCTATTGGAGCGGCAGCACCTTCAACAGGTGCCCCTTCGATTGTAGGTATTCCTTGCCAGCCAGACTGACTTGTCTGCCAATCCATGGGCTCGTAATCTGGAAGTTCTTCAGCGCCTTTTCCGAGTTGAATTGATGCCATGCCAACTATGTTCAGCATCAGAAGCGTTGAAATGAGTATTGCAAATGCTCTCGATGATGTAGTCTTCATTTTTTTCTTTCTCCTTCCTCAAATTCTAAAGAACCTAACTCTTTCTATCTTTTACATATTTTAGTTTTATGGAACGATGTTCTGGAACCATATTCCAACTAATGAGAACACACGCGCGTACAATTTGCTTTGGATTCTGTAACCTTATTTCTTAGAGTTCCTATACTCTCAATTTCTATCTCAACTACGTCGCTAGACGAAAGAAACTTTGGCTCAGGCTTCATAAATACACCTACACCTGCCGGAGTTCCTGTTGCAATCACATCGCCAGGTTCCAAAGTCATCACGAGACTGAGATAATGGACAACTTCATAAACGTTTAAAACCATATTCTTCGTAGAAGAATTCTGCCTCAATTCACCATTAACTCTCGTGCAAATACGTAAGTCATTAGGATTTCCTATCTGATCAGCAGTTGTGATGCATGGGCCCATGGGTGCAAAAGTGTCAAAGCTCTTTCCCCTTGTCCACTGCTTATCCTTAAATTGAATATCCCGTGCAGAAACATCGTTAAAGGCTGTATATCCGAAAATGTAGTTTTTGGCATCTGAAACTGGAATGTCCTTTCCTTTCCTACCGATAACTATGGCTAACTCAGCCTCGTAATCTAACTGTTTCACGAAACTTGGCCGAATTATGGGCTGTTCTGAACCGATAACCGCTGTTCTAGGCTTCATGAAAATAACCGGCTCATCTGATGTCTCTGCCCCTTGCTCTTCTGCATGATCTCGATAATTCAAGCCTAAGCAGACGATTTTTGGAGGTGAAGGTATGGGCGGCAAAATAGTCACTTCTTCCACGCTGATTGTTGCATTCCTCTTCTCAGTGTTTGTTGAACAATGCATCAGCTGCTCAATAATGTCTATGCCTTTTTTACCAAGTGTTATGACTTCATCAAGACTCAGAGGAGGAGGAATTTTTAGAGCCTTCAAGAGACCCATAGGAGATATAATCTCATTGCCAACTAGTATGCCATATGACTCCATGTTTGAGCAAACATAACGAATTAACTTCAAAATCTCTCACCAACTTCATATATGTCTTATTAGGAGATAAAGCCTAAAAAAAGAGTTGAGATTTCATGGTAGACTTCGATGAGATTAAGAGAAAAACAGTTTCAGTTGACGAATATCTCTCTTCAATGGCTAGCTCTAACAAGCAAAAGTTTCTTACCCGCAAGGAAAGTTATCAATTAAATCAAGACGCAGTTAGCAAATTGAAAAGAATGGCTGACAAATATACAATAGTGGTTTTTTCTGCAGAATGGTGCAAAGACTGCGTCACCAATATCCCAGTTCTGGAACTAGTTTCACAAGCTACTAGACTTGAAGTCAGAGTTTTTGGACACATTAAGAGGGATGTACTTAGCACAAGAGAAAAATGGAGAATCCCTCCGTCTCCTCCTGAAGTCAAAACTTTTGGCGTAGAGAAACTGCCTTGGATTATTGTCTTAGACGAGAATGGGGAAGAGGTAGGTAAGATTATAGAAAATCCAGTGCACACTGGTTCCATTGAAGAAGAACTACTGTACATCCTACGCCAAAAGAAATAAGTTGAGGCTAAAATGAAGAAAAATGTGTCTCCGCGTTAAAAAGGTGTTCCCAATTGTACGATGTCATAATCATTGGCTCAGGTCCAGCAGGCTTAACAGCCGCAATTTACACTGGAAGAGCGAAACTTGAAACACTTGTAATCACAGGCGCAACTTTTGGCGGCCAACTAATGCTTACGGGAGAAGTTGAAAACTTTCCAGGCTTTCCAGAAGCCATTTTAGGATCAGAACTCATGGACAAGATGCGAAAACAAGCTGAACGCTTTGGCGCTAAATTCCTATTCCAAGACGCAACCGCTGTCGATTTTTCTTCCAAACCATTCAAAGTAAAAGTAGGCGGTCAAATTTTTGAGACAAAATCTGTAATAATTGCAACTGGAGCATCACCCAAATGGCTCGGCTTAGAATCTGAAGCAAGATTTAGGGGAAAAGGAGTATCTAGCTGCGCGACTTGTGATGCCCCATTCTTCAGAGACAAAAAGGTGGTTGTGATTGGCGGAGGCGACACAGCGGTAGATGAAGCTTTGACGCTTGCCAAGTTTGCCAGAGAAGTAACGCTTGTTCATAGGCGTGATGAACTTAGAGCAACAGGAATTCTGCAAGACAGAGTATTTAGTAACGAGAAAATTAGTTTTGTTTGGGACAGTGTGGTTGAAGAGATATTGGGCAAAAACAAGGTTGAAGGAATGCGTATAAGAAACGTTAAGACTGGAGGAGAATCAGAAATTGAGACCGACGCTGTTTTTGTCGCTATTGGGCATAAGCCTAACACAGACATTTTCAAGGGACAGGTTGAACTTGACAGTAATGACTATGTTGTGGAAAAAGATGAAACAAAAACCAGCGTTGAAGGCGTCTTTGTCGCAGGAGATGTTCTGGACCCTCATTATCGGCAGGCAGTTACTGCGGCGGGTTCTGGATGCAAAGCAGCGTTAGATGCAATAAAATATTGCGCAGAACATTACCGTTAGACGAACTATTTTTCCCATTGTTTGACTATTTTGTTTGTCTCTGTGATTTCTGCGTTGTAGACGTTTTTGAGGTATTCTAAGCCTTCTTTGTAGTCTTTTTCTGTGAAGGCTTCTGTGGCGTCTTGTGGAATTACTAGTTTGTAACCTCGGAAGAAGGCGTCTGCAGCTGTGTGCCTAACACACATGTTTGTGTGCAGGCCAGTTAGGATTAAGGCGTCCACTTTAAAGTTTCTAAGCACTGAATCTAGTCCAGTTTCAAAGAATCCGCTGTAAGCTCTCTTCTCAAGTATAATATCTTCTTTCGTTGGTTTGAGTTGAGAAATAACTTCTGCTCCTTTAGTGCCTTTCATTGCGTGTTTTCCCCATTTTTTAAGTTCAAAATCAGTGGGTAAGTGGGCATCATTAGAGTATATTACAGGAATGTTCCTCTTTCTTGCAGTTTCAACGAGTTTCTTTATGTTAGGAATTATTCTGTCAGCTCTTTCGCATTTGAGTTCGCCTGTCACAAAATCTTCAAGCATATCAATTACAACAACAGCTTCCATTTAATCACCAGTTCGCAAAGAATATTTGTAAAGAGTTGTAAAAATCTTTATTGCTTCTTGAGGAAGAAAAGAAGGAAAGTTTTTATGGAGTTTTTATGTTGAATGGTAGCACCGCATATGCATGTACGTTGCTTGCGTTGATTATTTCGTAACAGAAGAGAACGTAGATGCTGTATGTTTCCTTTGTTACTAGGGTTCCTTTGAGCGTCTCCACAGTGATGCTTTGTCCGACGGCTAGGTATCCAGTTTCAGAGAGGTCTTCTGTTTCTAACACTTTTTCTCCAACTATCCATTTTGGTGGCAGAAGAATTCTCACTTGCCCTTCTGTGGTGTTCAATACTAGCATGCGCTTAACTGACGCAACGACGGTTCCGTGAATCTCTGCATGTGTTGAGTTGGCAATGAATCTTCTAAGTAACTCATGTCTAAACTTGCCAAAGCTTTGAAGATACAGCGTCTCATTATTCATCACCATTGGCATAATAGGATTAGTCTCTTCATTTCTATGATTATTGCGTGAACCTGCCAAAGTCAATGGAACATATATTAGTAAAGCTGTAACCGCCACAACGACAAGCGCTATTCCTAAGATTTTCGTTCTTGATGTCATATTTTTCACCTCTACTAGTCGCAATGTAAGAATGTCTTTTATATCCTTTCGGCATGATTCATCTAGACGAATCATCCATTGCTAAAGGTGCTAAAAAGTTGGCTGAAGAAAAGGAAATGACAACCACTCTTGAATTGCTAAAGGGCTTTGAGTTTAAAGTAAAATTTGACCTAGAAAATGTAAGGGACTTGCTTATGGATGAACCTGCCCCAGTTGGGAAAGGCTTAGGACCAAACGCTTCTAGAGTTCTGTCTGCAGCAGTTGGCAACTGCCTAAACGCCAGTTTGCTTTTTTGTTTAACGAAAGCAAGGGTCAACGTTGAAGGCTTGAAAACAACCGTGGCAACCACATTGGCAAGAAATGAAGAAGGATACTGGAGAGTTAAAGACATTCGGGTAAAGATTTTTCCAAAGGTAGAAGAAAAATTCAGCGCTCAAATGAAAAGATGTATTGAACTTTTTGAAAGATACTGCGTAGTTACGCAGAGTGTGAGAAAAGGCATAAATGTAACGGTAGAAGTCCTGCCGAAATCTGACACCTAATTCTTCCGTTACTGAACAATATTTAAATAAGAAAGCTTATGCGTTTCGTGTTCTGAGAGTGCTTAACATGCGCGCTCTTCTCGAAGTAAAGAATGTCAAGAAAACTTATAAAATGGGGAAGGTTCTGGTGCCTGCACTGCGAGGGGTTACATTTGATGTTGAAGAAGGCGAATTTCTAGCCATTCTCGGGCCCTCCGGAAGCGGAAAGTCAACATTGCTACATACTATTGGCGGATTGGACCGACCAAGCGAGGGAGAAGTTTTCATTGATGGCATCAATCTCTATAGGCTAAGTGACAACAAATTAGCCGAAATACGCTTGCATAAGGTTGGATTCGTTTTTCAATTCTTCAATCTACTTCCCCGATTAACAGCACTAAAAAACGTAGAATTGCCCTCTGCATTAGCCGAAGATTCAGAGAAGGAGTCTATGGAGAAAGTCAAGAAAATGATGAAACTCGTTGGACTTGAAGAACGAATCAGTCACCGCCCCTCTGAACTCAGCGGAGGAGAACAACAAAGAGTTGCAATAGCAAGAGCGCTAATCAACAGTCCAAAAATCGTCTTAGCCGACGAGCCAACAGGAAATCTTGATACAAAAACTGGATGGGAAGTCATTCAGCTGATGAAGAAACTGAACAAAGAGAAGAGGCAAACGTTTGTCATAATTACTCATGACCCAAGCATAGCAGAAGAAGCAGACCGTATAATCTACCTAAAAGACGGCTTAATCGAAAAAATAAAAAAAGCTCCAAGGAGGAACAAAGAATGAAGTCAAGCAAGATTTTGGCCGTTGCTTGGGAAAACATGACTCAACGAAAACTGCGAACGTCACTAACAACTTTGAGCGTTGTAATAGGCATAACAGCAATAATCGGTCTAGCATCTTTAGGCGAAGGGTTCAGATTGGAAATAAGGCACAGAATGCAGACGGGATTTGAACTTAACAATTTAACAATTATACCTGGAAGCCTTTTTGCAGGCTTATCAAGAGAACGTTTCACTGATGAAAATATTCAGGAGATCTCCGAAATCTCTGGAGTTAATGTTGCAACTGGCGTTATGCAGCTTGGAAATGTTACTTTGTATAATGGGAATAAAAAAGTACAAGCTTTTGTTGCTACAGCGGTTAACTTCACTGAGTTTGTCCAAGCTTTTCCAGACAGATTCGTTTTCGATGGCGCTTCACGGGTAGAATACAAAAATGACACGATAGTGATTGGGCACAAAGTCAATTACCCATTTGGAAATGAAACAGAACCTTTTGCGGTCGCAAATGACACCATAGTCTTAACCCTTGGAATACTTCGGCAACGACCAATACCTCATATTGAAATGCAAAACTACACATTCACGGTTGGTGGAACATTGGTGAAGACAGGAACATCTGGAATAACAAATTTTGACTATTGGATTTTTATACCCTTGGAAAAAGCAAGGAAAATCTATGATAGCCAAGAGTCTGATTTGATTTTTGTCAGGGTAAATGACCCGAAAGAGTCAGAGAGGATAGCCAAAGACATTGAAAGCTTGTTCCCTCTATTTAAAATCACAATCCTTGTTCCTTTAACCTTCATTAGACAAGTTGACAATATCTTAAACATGGTTCAACTCTTTTTAATGGCTATAGCCTCTATTTCGCTTCTAGTTGCTGGAATAGGCATAATGAACATTATGACGGTCTCAGTTATGGAGCGAACACGAGAAATTGGAATATTAAAGGCTATAGGAGCTAAAAGCCGAACCGTCCTCATCATGTTTCTTTCCGAGGCAATCTTAATAGGTCTAATAGGCGGGCTAATAGGCGTATTCACAGGATATGGATCATCCTACGCGTTAGCCTATATGCTTTCGAGGTTTATGCAGCCACAACAGCAAGACACATTTTTCCATACTCCTGAAACCCAAAGAATTGCTATAAATCCTGCTTTTTCACCCGAATGGACAGTAGTAGCCCTCATTTTCGCAATAATGGTCTGCATAATCTTTGGCTTATATCCAGCGAGAAAGGCAGCAAAACTTGACCCACTCGAAGCATTGAGATACGAATAAGAATTCAGACAAGAGGATGGCCCTCATGAAAACAGAGAGATATAGTTTGCCCGAGAGAATGAGATATGCGACATTGAAAGAGAGAAAAGAATTTTATCAGAAGGAATTTGACACAAAAAAAGTGAAGGAATGGTTTTTGAGGGTTAAGGGGAGAACAGTTTTTGCCGTAATAATGGGGAGGCACACGAGAATCTTCCGTCGCAAGTATAAGGAAGATATGGCGACCACTATTCTCATAGACGAGTATAACGGATTTGAAGATGTTAAGGCTCAGATTCTGGAGTTTCTGCCAGAAGCTGCATACTATGACAGAAACGTGTATGGAGATGAGGGCAAGGTTTTGGGGCAAGAATTAGCCTTTGACCTTGACCCAGAAAACCTAACATGCCCAGTTCATGGAACGTTAGAAGATAAGATGCGTAGACATCAGGGCTTAGGCTTTTGTGGATTAGAGTTGAAAATGGTTGAAGCAGAAACTGTTAAGCTTTATGAAGAGTTAGAAAAGAGTTTTTCCGAAATGAAGATTGTTTACTCTGGAAGAGGCTTCCACATTCATGTTTTCGATGAAGACACTTACAATTGGGAATATGATGTGAGGAAGGATTTTGCAAAGAAGTTGAAGGCAAAAGGCTTTCTAATTGATGAATGGGTTACCACTGGAGGAATGCGATTAATCAGACTGCCTTACAGCCTTCATGGGATGGTATCTCGCATTGTTGTTCCTTTGGAAGTGAAGGAGTTGGATGCGTTTAATCCAGTTTTGGACGAGCGGTGTATTCCAGAATTTCTTCACTTGTCCTAGTCTATTTCTTCTTTTTCGCTACTTCCTTAGCCTTCTTTTCCTTCTTCTTGTAGTAATAGTATTTCTTTTTCTTTTCAGCTTCTGCCATTCTGGTTTCACTCAGTTATGCTATTTTCGTTGGGTGAAAATAAATAATTTACCTTAGTTTGCCGCCATCGAAAAGATTAATCTACGCACAATCGCCTTCTTTTCTGAGAAGTGCCATAGATGCACCAATTGTTGCAATATCCAACAGTTCACGAAGCTATGCTCTACCAGAAGCTGCCAAACGACAAGGTGAGATGTGGATTATGTGAAAGAAGATGCCTAATTCCAGTGGGGGATAGAGGCTTCTGTAAGACTCGAATGAATGTGGAAGGCAAGCTTTACACGCTTGTTTATGGAGACGTCAGCGCACTAGAAAGTAGACCAATCGAAATTAAGCCGTTCTTTCACTATTGGCCTGGCTCAACGGCACTCACGTTTTCCACATGGTCATGCAACTTCGACTGTATCTGGTGCCAAAACCACCATCTCTCAAAAACTATTCCAAACCCAACAAAATCCAATTATTTCTCTCCACAAAAGATAGTTGAAACTGCTCTTGAGTCAAAGGATGAGGGTTTGTGTGCAAGTTTTCAGGAACCAACGATACTGACAGATTGGGCGATGTCAGTCTTCAAAATAGGGCATGAGAAAGGGTTGTATTCTTGTTATGTTTCCAACGGCTACATGACTCTCGAAACCCTAAGACTGTTGAGAAAATCTGGCATGGATGGACTCAAAATAGATATGAAAGGCGATGCAGAAACCTACAAGAAATACTGCGGCGGGGCAGATGTAGAAAAGGTTTGGAGAAATGCCAGAGAAGCGAAAAAAATGGGTTTTCACGTAGAAATCGTGAATCTAGTCGTTACAGATGTGAACGACAATGAAGAATGCTTGCAATGGGTGATTGAAAGACATCTGAAGGATGTAGGTCCTGAAACTCCTCTTCACTTCACTAGGTATTATCCAGCCTACAGATTCTATAATCCTCCAACGCCAATCGAAACATTAGAAAAAGCGTACATTATGGCGTCGAAAGCTGGAGTTCTATATCCATATCTTGGAAACGTTCAGGGTCACAAATACGAAAATACCTACTGCCCAAACTGTGGAAAGTTACTTGTCCAAAGACTTGGCTATACAATAGTTCATTACAATGTCTCAGAAGGAAAGAAATGCCCAAATTGCGGTCAACCCATTCCCATCATAGGCAGATACGTTAGAAAACATTAGTCTTTTCTATATTTTTATATAACTTATATAGTTATTATTTTTGAATAGACTTAGAGGGATAGTGTATGGAGATTAGGCGTTTGCAGAAGATTAAGGGTGGCAGTTTTACTTTGTCGCTTCCTAAAGAGTGGGTTGAGAAGAAGAGTATGAAGAGTGGTGAGCAGTTGGCTGTGGTTGAGGAGGAAGATGGTTCTTTGAGGATTTTTCCTGTCTCTTTTGCGGCTGAGAGGCTTTTCGAGGTTACGTTAAATTTTGATGATTATCCTAATTTGCGTGCCTTAGAATACGTTGTTGGCACATACTATATTCAGGGAAGCCACAAAATCAACATAACCTCAAAAGAGACAATTTCTGCGGAAGATAAGCAGAGGCTTAAACTTCTTCGCATAGAGTTGCCTGGAATGGAAGTTGCGGAAGAAAAGTCGGATAGGCTGAATTTTCAAGTTTTAATCGACCCTTCAATATTCTCCTTAGAATCTCTTATAGAAAAGACTGCTTCTTTTTCGCTTCATTTGCAAGAGGACGCTATCAGGTCATTGTTTGAGAGGGATTTTCAGCTTGTGGCTGAGGTGATGGAGAGGAGTCGGGAGGCTTTGAGACATTATAGGATGACTATTAGGCAGGTGGCGCTTGCAAGCCTAAGCAAATCTTTAGCCAAGAAGGTTGGAGTCAAAAGTTGTCAAGAATGCATCACTTTTGCGTTGGTTGCACGAGACTTGAATAGGCTGGTTTATCATTCGGCTTCCATAGCCCGACATGTCAATGCGCTTAAGGAGAAGAAGGAATTTTCAAAAGAAATCTTAGATACTGTTGCAGAAATGTCTAAAGTTGCCTACGAAATGCAGGAAAAGGCAGTGCAAGCGTTTCTAAGGAAAGATGTGAAACTGGCGATTTCCGTTATGGGAAAGATGAGTGAAATTAAAGATAGGGAAGGAATACTACTGAAGACAGTTATTGGAAGGATAAGGGATGTTGATACCGCTGTTGTTGTTAGTATGATTGCTCGTGACTTGAGAAGGATAGCGGGATATGCTGTAGCCATCGCAGACGACGCAATGAACAGAATCCTAACGCCAAAACTCTAACTACGCCTATTTTTGTGGAATTGTTTTTGTTAGTATTTTTGGTTCTTTCCATTCTTCCCTAAGAATACTATAGAGAAGCATGTCTCTCCATTCGCCTTTAGTGAAGAAGGATTTGCGAATTGTTCCTTCCCTTTTGAATCCAGCTTTTTCTGCGACTTTTTGGGAGGCTTTGTTTCTTGGGTCGATGTGAGCCTGAATCCTTACTATGTCTTTTGAAAGAAACATGTAGTCTACTATGATTCTGACTGCTTCTGTGCAGTAGCCTTTGCCTCTTTCGCTTGGAATTATGGCATAGCCTATTTCGAACAGTTTGCCTACAAGAAAGTGGCCAACACTGCCAATTTTGCTTCCATCTTTTTTCTCTATAATAAACCACTTTATCTCAGGAGGCATTTGGTCATATCTTTTCTCTAACTCTGTTCTGGATTCTTGCATGAGAGGGTTGTATTCGCCAAAATAGTCAGGATTGTTTAGCCATTCTGCAACTAATTTCATGTCTTCTTTTTCCTCAACCCTCAAATTCACATTCTTACCTTCAAGCATGTACATCACCATCCAAGCTCTTTAGAGACTAAGTACCATCTAACTTGCATTTAACAACTTCTAGTGTTCATTCACTCTAGTCAAGAAAATTCTATCTATCTGGATGTACACCGTTTCCTTAATTGAGAGAAGAAGTAGACTAGTAATGCAATGATTAGCATTGCAATAGAAAGGAGCCATATCCATTCTGACCTTAAGGAATGGTTTATGATGAGCAATGCTGCGATAATCCAAACTAGAATGGTTGCAACTGTTCTAATCTGCAACTTTACAACCTCATTCAGAGAATCTTATCCTAATATTTCTCCTATGTTTTCTAAAAAGCTATTAGTTCCTTAAGTTCAGCTATGACTTTACCACACTTATTACATTTAACAACTTCTAATTGCAGAAATAATTTAAGGAGAAAATGTTCTATTCGTATTGATATGAGAACAATCTGGGAAAGGAAGCCGATGGGCTGTTGGTATGCAAAAATCATTAGTTGATTTAATCAGATCAAACATTTGCATGCATGCATAAATATAAGTTATAGAAAATAAGTAAATTTGCATGACATGTGGAAGGAAGTGAGAAATTTGAAGATTAAGGAGATGCCTATTGAAGAGAAATACGACAGACTCCTTGACACTTACTTATTGGCTATCGCTACGGGTTATGCTCTCCATAAAGAACTAGGAGTGGTAGACAAGAGCAACGATTTGTGGGTGAAGGTACAGAAGAACATGCTTCCAAGCGTTTTAGGTATAGGGTTAAGGATGTTGAAGGCTATTGCTCCTGGTAAAGCGTTCACGCAAATTGCCAACCAGTATGTATACACCCAGCAAACATTCGTACCACTGTCAAACATAGAATTTACTTTGATCTCTGATCGTGAAGCAACTCTAAGAATCAAGAACTGCCCTGTTCTTAGAAGACTAGGAGACATAGTGAAAAAAGCAGGTCTCGACCTAGAGCCAAGACTCCTTTGTGAGACGGATACAAAAATTCTCCCTGAAGTAGCCAAAGAGTTTGGAGTAGTCCTAACTTTTGAGCTTGAAAAAAACGGATGCAAGACCACAACAAAACTAAAATGAGTTTAGCTAGTTCTTCTCTTCTCTCTTTTTTTCTGCGCGCGCATCATTTGGAGTTGCATTAGTAATTTTAACAGAAATCATCTGTATTCTAATCAGTTCTTTTGGTTCAGCTACTATCCTACCACATTTCTCACATTTAGAAACTTGCATAGGCTCATATGTCGGAATCAAAATCTTAACCTTACATTCTGGGCTAGGCTGTTCAGTGAAAATCTTGTTAATTGGAATACGATTCCAATAACATTCTTAACTGCCATAACATACTCAAAAAGGATAATGAAGAAAAAATAATTTTATTCTCACACGAACTAGCGAGATCTCAACGGTTGCAGTATTCCCCTTATCTGGCATAAGCTTTTTCCATCCCTCAACAACAATCTTGAAAACTTATTTTATCAACTGTTATCATAGTTATCAAACCCAACAGAACCCAAAGCAGCGTCTATCTCAAAATCAGAAGACTAGGACTAAAGGTATCAAAATCAATTGATAATGAAAACAAAAAATTTTCTGAATTTTCATCCAGTATAGAGCCGAAGGAACTTACTTTAGAAGCAATATGTATCTATGTTGTTTTGGCTTACAAGAGAAGCGCTCCCATATTCGCCTTGCAAGTTTCAGTCGACCTTTTTCTTGCACATCTAAGGAGGTGATCCGGCCGCAGGTTCCCCTACGGCCACCTTGTTACGACTTTTCCCTTCTCGCGAAGCTTAGATTCGACGCAGCCAAGAAGACTACGCCTCACCCAAACCCCACTCGAATGGAACGACGGGCGGTGTGTGCAAGGAGCGGGGACGTATTCACCGCGCAGTGATGATGCGCGATTACTAGGGATTCCATGATTCATGAGGGCGGGTTGCAGCCCTCAATCCCAACTGAGGCAGGGTTTAGGGATTACCTCCTCCTCTCGGAGTTGGAAGCTCACTGTCCCTGCCATTGCAGCTCGCGTGTGGCCCGAGGAATTCGGGGCATACTGACCTGCCGTGGCCCACTCCTTCCTCCGCCTTATCGGCGGCAGTCTCCACAGTCTTGCTCCTCGGAGAAACCTCCTCAGCCGCAACAATGGATGTGGGTCTCGATCGTTGCCTGACTTGACAGGACACCTCACGGCACGAACTGGCGACGGCCATGCACCTCCTCTCAGCTCGTCTAGCAAGACCTTAAATCTGGCCTTCATTCTGCTGTCGTCCCCGGTAAGGTTCCCGGCGTTGACTCCAATTAAACCGCAAGCTTCACCCCTTGTGGTGCTCCCCCGCCAATTCCTTTAAGTTTCAGCCTTGCGACCGTACTCCCCAGGCGGCGGGCTTAACGGCTTCCCTGCGGCACTGAAGTGGCACGTAGCCACCCCAACACCTAGCCCGCATCGTTTACAGCTTGGACTACCCGGGTATCTAATCCGGTTCGCTCCCCAAGCTTTCGTCCCTCACCGTCAGACACGTTCTAGCCGACAGCCTACGCCACTGGTGGTCCTCCCAGGATTATAGGATTTCACTCCTACCCTGAGAGTACCGTCGGCTTCTCCCGTTCTCTAGCTAGGCAGTATCTTCCGCAGTCCAACAATTGGGTTGCTGGATTTAACAGAAGACTTGTCAAGCCGGCTACGGACGCTTTAAGCCCAATAATCATCCCCACCACTCGGAGAGCTGGTATTACCGCGGCGGCTGACACCAGGCTTGCCCTCTCCTTATTCCTCCGCCTCCTTACAGCAGAGAAAAGCCATCCTCAGCGGACGGCACTCGGGGTAGCCCCATCACACTTTCGTGCATTGTGGAGTTTTCGCAACTGCTGCGCCCCGTAGGGCCTGGATCCTTGTCTCAGTATCCATCTCCGGGCTTCCGCTCTCACGGCCCGTACCGGTTATGGGTTTGGTAGGCCGTTGTCCTACCAACAGCCTGATCGGTCGCGGCTTTGTCCTTGGGCGCCTCTTGAGCATGGTCTGGAGGCTTTTGGGTGATAAACCATTCCAGGCCTTGTCGCTTATCAGGGATTAGCCCCAGTTTCCCGGGGTTGTCTCTGTCCCAAGGGTGAATTGGCCACGTGTTACTGAGCCGTATGCCACGTTTCCACCATAGCCTAGAAACGTTCGACACGCATGTTTTAGCCCCACCCCGATAGCAGTAGGGTCCGGCAGGATCAACCGGATTTGTGCACATGATTTTTGGAGAGTATGTTAGGCTCTCAGTCGCAAGTTAAAGGGTCGACTGAAACTGAATTTAGGCGTTTTTGGGAGCATTCTCTCTTGTGAGCCTATTTCAGACCTAACTATGACGGTTGTTTAGGTCTACATGTCCGTGTTGTTGCCGCAACTGGAGGTCAACTGTGTTTCATCCATGGGGCGTCTGTGCGCCTTTATTGTCCTGGTTGAAGCCGCCAATAGTTACGGCTAATGAAGCGATTCATATCGCCAAAATACTTCTTGGGCGATTGTCGCTAATATAAATGTTACTTATTTCAAGCCTATAAGGGTTGTCGAACCAACAAACGAAATATGTGTATTTAGTCTGCTAGAATAATTGCGCCATTCATGTAAAATTCAGATTTCTACTAGAATCTGGTAGGGATTTGCATCCCAGACCAAGTAGAGATATCTCCCCAAATGAGAATTCTAACTTCCGATTTCCACTTTCTCTATAAGCAAGTAATTTTTGTGGATTAAAGACTGATGAAAGAGACTATCATTTAGCACCCCTAATAGTCACAACTATTGATTACTCAACAGTCGCTCTCTCTTCGGCATCTTTCTCTGACCAGTAATTCCAGAAAAGAAAAGACACAAGATATAGCAAACGCTAACTTGGTTATTGTCCAAAAATAAGATGGATTTCCTGTGTAAATGATGAACCAAGCTACCGTAGGAAGAAATAGAAAAAATCTGACAATAACCATGCGAGGGAGCGTTACCCAAAACGGATAATTTTGTTTCGGCATCTTCTTATAATCGAGGTAGTCAATGGTGAAAATGGTAATCTCCCTATACAGGGGTCCTAAAAGCGAAAACATTAACCCTACATCTTTAATCCAAGGCTGGGTTTTCAGAATATTTAGGTTAAAATCTTGCAAAACAACTGCAAGAACCACAAGAGACGCAGAGGCTACAACAGTAGAGAAGACAAGGGTTGAATTTTCTCTTGCGTTTACTCGGTCTTGAAGTTCCATTAGGTCCCCCAACATTAATTATTAGCACACGGGATATTAAGTTACAGTGAAAGGCAACACTATCCACAAGAACGAGATGAGGTCAATAAATCTATTCAAATCTTAAATATTCAATAAATCACTGTTTATCATGTTGTGAAGTAGCAATGCCAATTGTTGAGATTCGCTGTCCTCGATGTGGTTCTCCATCGAGCTTGAAAGACGAGAAAACGCTTGAGTATTATTGTGACCATTGTGGAACGACATTTCGTTTTGTAGATACAACGAAAAGGGAACTCGTTCGAGATATCCGTAGGCATAACTGTCCAATTTGTGGACGACCAGTACAAATTGATGAAGGACATGTTTGCAAGGAATGTGGAATAGAAGACTTGTGTGAGAACTGTGTGGATGAAGTAGGTCGTAAGATTATCTGTAAGGAATGCATCAAAAAGGAAGAAAACGACTGCGTCATCTGTGGTAAGTTTGCAACATGTAAATGTGCGGTTTGTGGACGTAGAGCATGTTACAAACATGCTGTCGCGTTTGATCTTGAAGGTAATTACTGGAGCAAGAGTTGCAACTACTTCTCGTTATCTTGTCCCACTTGCGACCATGATGTGTGCATGTATTGTTGCGTTGAGAAAAGTAGCTTCTTAGGTGGCAAAGCTTATTACTGCAAAAAATGTGGGACAAGATTGAAGGGGGAACCCCCAAAAATGAACCGCCATCTGAGCATATGAATATGTCTGTAGTTGCTGCGCGCTGTTCATCGCCCCTTTGGTAAGAATATTGAAATCCTTTCTGCAGCAAGATGTTTATGTCTCATCCTTTTGTATCTTTGCAGTAAATGGAAATGAAGATGTTCTGTCATTGATTTATCCTCATACTCAATTTCGTCTTTCTCACAATGCTCACAAAACTATACAAATACACTTTTTCTGCCTTCAAGTTTCTTTTCATAAGGTCGATGGTTTCTAAGTATTCTGCATAGGTTAATTCTTTCTTCATCAGTAAACCTCAAAATGTTGGATACATCGTCATATAGTTGTTAATGTCTCCTTGAAATGACTAGTATTTTTCATCTACACGAGGAAACTTTTCGAGAACAGCTAAAAAATCATCATTGCCCATCACTCACCTATGCCACGCTCGATTTGTTTCTTTGAATAGGGGTAGGTTGTCTTTAGGAAAGACTGAAGATTCATGTAGTTCGCCTCTTCTGATTTAGTCCATGGACATGTTTCATAAGGAATCTTTGTCTTTAGAGTATCAGCCAGTATCCAAGACTGAGCCACGACTCTTTTGTGAACTTGACTTCGTTTGGTTGGACATAAAATGAAAATAAAGGCGCCCGATATCTGTTCGCAATAACCGAGCAATCTTGGATAGACCAGCTCTCCAATGAATCTCTTTGGGTCTCTGGAATTTGCAACTTCAACCAAGATTCTCTCGTCGTTTGACATAATAAGTATGAGATCAGGTCTAATTTCGACTGGATACCATTCATTTAATACTGGGATTCTAAAAGGTTGGCGCCCGTAGCCAGAAATAGTTTGTTCTTTTTTCAATCTTTTAGCGAAGCGAGGTAGAATTTTGTTGACAATTTCTTTATGCATACCGACTCCATAATATGTTATAACATTGGAAAACCCTTGAGAACGTCTGCTCTTGGGGTTATTCAAGTGTTTTGTCCTCAGAAGCATAAGGACTTGTAACAAGTATTAATGCTTGACCCGTGATGCGGCGTAATACCTTTAGCGGATGAGATGATGTGCTTAGTTTATGATTCTAGTAGTTGGTTGGTTGTGGTTTTATGCCGAAAAGCTTTACAAAGTCTGCTTGTGAGATTACCTTAACATATTGCTTTGCCTTTGACGTTGCAAAATGTCTGTTATATGTTACGAAATAGTCAGTCTCTGCTATTATAGCGGATATTAAATGTGGTAAATCCTTGTCTGGCACAATACCTCTATACTTGCCTATCTGCTGCCTCACTTTATCTTTAGAAACAATTTCAAGATTTGGCAAACTAATCAAATAATAAACCTCATTCACCGCTGTCTCTCTGTCATATCTTCTTGAAAAATACTCTCTCAACTCTTCTAATACTAAATATGAAACAACTGGAACTATCTTTCCCTCTTCCACCAAATCCAAAATTAACCGCGAATTTGACTCTTCTCTTTCCTTGCCAAAAATGAAAACATTCGAATCCAAATACGCCCTAATGCCTTTAGGCTTCAAAGTAGTCTTTTCCTCTACGCCAAAGCTCCTCACGAATCTCTCTCAACTCTTCAATCACCTTATCAGGTTCCTCTGGCTCTTTTCCAGAAGATTTTATCGCTTCCTCGACTCGCAGACGATAATAACGGTAAGGCTCAAGCAAAAGCCTCTTAGACTCAATCAACCGCCGAGCAGCGTCCCTAATTGCTTCACTCCTACTCTCATAAAGCCCAGCACTGACTAAAGAATCAATTTCCTCCAACAGCTTTTTAGGCATGCGCAAAGGCAACGAAACTGTCTTCACAGTAATCACCATAAAAAAAGTATACTAAACACACATATAAACGTATACAATCTCCAGAAGCGCTAATAAAATGCAGCCAACATATATGACATAACAATCAAAATACTCAAAAAAAGAGGATAAACAACATATGAGACGACAATCAAGCCGATTCGCAGAAAAAGCAGCAAACTACTTCAAACAAGACTACAACTGTGCCCAAAGCGTCCTACTGACCATGCAAAAATACTACGGCATTCGCAAGAACAAGTTAATTCCAAAAATCGCCACAGCCTTTGGAGGAGGAATCGGGAGATGTGGCTCACTGTGTGGAGCATTAACAGGCGCCATAATAGCCATTGGGTTAAAGCATGGAACCAACAAGACAGTCTTAATAGAAAAAGAAAAAGCATACGAAATTGCTCTAAAATTCTACAATCAATTTGTAAAAGAATGTGGCAGCCCCTTCTGCAGAGAACTCATTGGATATGATTTAACCAATCCCGAAGAACTCGAAAAAATGCGAAAGTCAAACGTGCGCGTTGAAAAATGCTCCAATTTCGTGAAAAAGGCTGTTGAAATACTGATTGGTTTGGAAGTGTAGTTGAGCCCAGCGCACGCAAAGAATTGGCAACAGGGGTTGCAATGTATTCTTCATGAAGGTGCTAGTTATTCAAAGCTATTTAACCGAAGAGAGATTCTAAACGTTTATGTGCTACAATATTCTATTTCTTTCTTAAGTGAGTTTCATTGGGGCATGTTCACGTTAAGGTCAAGTTGACAAGTCCATCAACAAACAAAAGCATCACCACAGATTCTTTAATAGACACAGGTGCCACGTTCACCACAATTCCTAAAAATCTAAGTAAAGAGCTGAGGTTGCCAAGCATCGCCAAAAGAAAGGTCACAACTGCAAGTGGCGAAGAAGAACTAACAGAATCATACCTTCTAATTGAATTGCTAGATGAGAAAACGATGACGCCTGTGTTAATAAGTGACAAACTTAACCGCGTCCTAGTAGGCGCATTAACTCTTGAAGCCTTAGCTCTCAAAGTTGACCCAAGAACGGGAAAACTTGAAAAAACAGAACTTCTCCTGCTCTAAGAGAGCACAATTATGTTTGAGTGATTTTCAGCATTCTATATCTTAATTCCCATGACTTTTATATCCAAGATCCATAGGTTACTTAGAAGGGGTGTACTATGGAAAAGGCAGAGCTAATACGCAACATAGAAGTCGACTACGACCATGAAGGGGACGTGCTTTACATAAGCTTCGGAAAGCCCCAAGAAGCCGACGACTCAGACATAACAGAAGAAGGGGTAATAATCCGCCTCAAAGAAGGAAAAATAGTTGGACTAACCATACTAAACGCTAGCAAAAGAATGCCACAAAAATAAAGCTAAATGCCCTTGTGTAGCAACATTCCTTTCTATTCTTTAAGGCTACACGTCGTCATGGCTGTCGTAACAAAAACATTTAGAAACGTTTCAAGAAGAAAAATCATATAACAATAGTGAGAGGTACGAACATGAAAGGGTTAAGAAATCTGGTTAGAAGGGAATATCTACTTCTGTCTTTGCTTTTTGTTTTGGGTTTTGGATTCTACCTGTACATTTTGACGAGGCACTCGCTTATTTATGGTATTGATGGCCCATACTATCTCACTCAGATAAGAAGTTTAATAGAAAATGGGCGCTTAGTGTATGGTGACCCTCCTCTCACCTTCTTCATATTCACATTTTTCACCTTTCTCTTTGGTGGCGACATCACACTTGGAATCAGGGTTGGAGTTTCTCTGTTTTCTGCCCTTTCAGTAGTTCCACTTTATTTCTGGATTAAGAAAATTACGCATTCTGAGTTCTCTGGACACGTTGCCATGTTGGCGTGTACTTTCTCTGCGTCGCACATCCGCTTGGCGGAAGACTTTCTTAAGAACGCTGTTGGAGCATTTTTCTTACTTTGCTTTGTGTACTACCTTCATTGTTTGGCTATTGAAAAAGGAAACAAGAGAAATCTGTTGTTTGCAGCCGTCTTCTTAGTTTTGACAGGAGTAACCCACATACTGATCCTTGGTATTGCTCTACTCTTTCTCACATTGTATCTGATAGTGGCGTTATTATTGGGTGTAAACCGAAAGAGCATAGCAAAAAACGCAGGAATCTTATTGTTGATGATCCTAATCTTTGGTGTAGCGGCATTCCTAGCATTTCCATCACTTTTCTCAGATTTCTCCAAGGGATTAGCTTTCCTCCAAGAGTTGTTTTCAGTCCAACCCCTTGCAATGCCTTTATTTGATCCGATGATTGGGGTTTTGGTTCTGCCAATTCTTGCAGTAGGAATTATTCTAACATCCCACGAATGGCGAAGTAGAAAGAAGGAAGCGGCGTTGGCAATTGCTACAGTCACGATTGTTGGAATTTTGCTTGCGTTTCCATTTATGTCCGCAGACTGGATTTTTCGCTTTCTTCTAATGGAATTTATACCAATAGCTTTCATTGTAGGCTACAGCGCTTCAAAGATTAAGGGAAAAACTGCAGTTTCAATCTTGCTTCTTTTATGCTTATCTCTGCTAGTCCTGCAGACTATTCCTATGTCAAAGCTTATCGGGCCAACAATTCGGGAAACTGACTATCGTGAACTTGAGTATATTGGAGAGTTTATTCCTTCAAACTCCGTTGTAGCAGGTGATTTACGTTATGGGTACTGGCTTCAGTATATTACCCGATGCAATGTCGTATCGTGGCCTTCCCGAGAACTTTGGCAAAAATATGAGCATGTACTAGCCCTAGTAGACAAGATCTCTCCAAGGTTACCGCCACCAGTGGTTTATGATCCAGGACAGCCGCCAATACCTCCAAACTCGACCAAAATAGTTGAAGGAAACCGCTTTGTCTTATATGAGTTAAATAGACCCTAAGCAAACTATGCAAAGTTGTTTTGTTTAAATAATTGCGTCATTTTCTGCAAAATTTCTGTTTTATTGAATCCAGCATGGGTTTTGGAATCGGTTGCTCTAGTAGATTGCTGGTTGTGGTTTTATGCCGAAGAGTTTTATGAAGTCTGCTTGTATACAATCTTCTATCTCTGAACCGCCATGGAGAAGAGCTTTCCCCGTTGTTTATGTAAATCTCATGTTTACTCGAATCTGGCGGAGTTTATTTGAACCCACGACCAAGTGGGGAATATCTCTAACAAAAAAGAGAGGGATTTATCGGAACACTTTAGAACCGTCAACTTACCTCAATGCAACTTGCGACGAGTACCCAAATAAGACTTCATTTCAAAATACCTAAACCATCCTTCTTTTTCCTCGAATTTGACATGCTTCTGAAGGGCTTCTATATCTGTCCACTCTGAAATTGAAAAAACAGCCCACTTTCCGTCTGACCAATTGCAGTCGCCGGCGACGATATGTTTACCACCAACCCCTTCAAGGTTCTTAAGATCTCTATCAACGAGTTTTTTCAACTCCGCTTCAGATAGCTTATATCCCGTTTCCTTAACTTTCACAAAGTTCACTCTAATGATAGGTTTTTTCTCAGCCATCTTATCACCTCCTAAATCTGTATTTATCATTCATTCTCTCTTTAGAATTTAACTGCCGTTTTGAGTAGCGCGCAAGTCTACCTATTTTGACTCGCCACGTATCTCCAGACCGAGGAAAAGAGGAATTTTGTATTTTTCAACTTTTCTATGGGCTACCACACAGGACCGTTGAAGTGTGTGAAGTTTTATATGCTTTGGAATCACAGACACTTAAAACACTATTATGGGGGGAGGTGAAAATCCTGGAAGATTGGAAGATAAAGATTTCCGTGCTATGGCTATTTAAGGAAGCGGCTTTTTTGGCTTACATAATGTTTGCGAGTTTTGAGCCAGGCGTACTAAAGGAATTTCTAGATAAAGGAACAATAGGAGGCATGAAAGTAGGACCTGAATTCTTGCTACTATTCGCAATCATATCGTTGGTACCGTTGATAATGGCATTCCTGACCCTGACCCTAAAGGACTCGACAAATCGCTGGACAAACATCATCGTGGGCATAGTCTTTACCGTTCTTGGGCTCATTGATCTTGGTGAGGCTCTGGGAAAACTATCTGCATATGCGACGCTAATGACGCTTTCAATGTTTTTGACGGGAGCACTGATTGTCTGGTACGCATGGAAGTCTAAACAGAAAGCATGAGTCTTACTTGACTGCTTTAACTTCTTTGAAATACCCCGTAATGTAGCCTCTCCTCTCCCTTCTTCCTTAATTCCCAAATCGTCTTGAAAATCCGTGATGTAAAGGATTCATCCAATGTGGACGGGACTTGCACTCCGCATTAAGTGGAGACATCTTCCGCAACTCCGTTTTTCTATTAAGCATAAAGTACACGCGAATTAAGGGTAGTAGTTGATGCTAAAAACTGCCTACTTATCGGATTTGGCTCTATATCTTGTTCTTTCGGAGAAAAAATCCATCACTCTGCATTTGCTCAGGAACCTTATGTAATGTTTTGCTTTGGCAGGAATGACGTATTCATCGCCTTTTTCAATGATTTTTGTTTTGCCGTCGATGGTTAATTCCATTTTTCCTTCTATCACCATTCCCCATTGAGGATAGTCATGACTATGCTCTGGCACTTGTGCAGAAGGCTCGAATTCGAAGAAGACTAATTGATGCCTTTCACCTTGTAGTATCCATGCTTTGGCGCCTTTAAACGCAATGTCTACCTCAGGCAAATCTGTTATGACTTTAGGGAACTCTTGTAAGCGTCTGTCCTTTGAATCATCCATAATGTTTCATCCTCAGGGGCATAAGTGATAGGGAAGAAGTATTAATGTTTATAATTGTACTCTAAACTTGCAGATGTTGTCGCCTTGTTTGATTGACTTCTCAAGCTTAACATCTATGGATTTTCCTAATGCTGATTCGAATAGTTCTTTTATCCAGCCTCGTGAGCAGTTGCACCATGTCGGCGACAGTTTTTCAGGGTATTCTTTGACTAGGGGGCAGTAACATTTTTCGTAGACAACATAGACATTGTTGCCTTCCAAGTGTAGACTCTTCCAAACTTTGCTTAGCTTGTCCAAGAATTCTTTTTGGTTCTTTGCGTTCTTCTTGCAGGTTTTGGCTTTTAAGATGAAGCTGTGTGTGATGCAGTTTCTTCCGCAGTTTTCGAGTATTTTTGCTTGTGTTTTTTCGTCGAGTTCTGTTTGTAAAGCGGTTATTAGGGATTTTATCCACTTATGCGAATGCTTCATTCAGTTGCCTCCCTATAGTTTTCAATCAAGGGTTTTTAATGCTTATTTTCTTTGTCTTTTTCTGTCTCGCAGATTGATTTGCCAATGCTAATTACTGCTGCTTTGCCCTTGGCTTTCTTCTTGCAAAGTAGACCGTCGTTATGATAAGAATTGCTGTTGTTGTTATGAAAATGTACATCACATTTAGGATGCTGTTTGTTTGATTGATTAGTGAGTTATACTTTTCCTGTAGTTCTCTGATAGATGTCTGTAGGGTTGAGTTCAACGAGTTAATTTGTTCTTGCAGATTGGTGATCGTAGTTGAGAGAGAATCGTAATTTTCTTGTAAGTTCGTGATATTGTCAAGCAGTTTGTAAAGTGTTGAGTTCAAAGAATCAAAATCTGAATGAAGTTCAGCGTATTTGAACAAGAGATTTCGATAAGCTATTCTTATTTCTTCCATCTCTGGAACAAAAGGATACATTAGTGGATACTTGTCACGATTGTTTTGGTCAATGGTGTATTGTGAGTCTCCTATCCAATCGTAGCCAGTCTCGTTTTGATAAGGACCACTGCACAAGTCTGTGCCATTGTAGTCGTCCCAGTAGTTGCCACCTGAAGGATAGCCATTGTCCCATGTATTGTTGGATGTGAATTCATCAATGTTAGCTTGAATCTGGTTGTTAATGAAACTGTTGTGGTAAATCCAGTTATAATTGGCATACTGGTATAGTTGGATGCCGAATCTGTTATTCCGTATAATGTTGTCGCAAATGGTATTATTGTAGTAGTGTTCAGAAATGAGATAGCCACCTATTAACATCCCCCTTCCCATCAACCATCTATGATGAGCAGTTATCATGTTTCCTCTGACAAGATTATTCCTAGAATCATATACAAAGACGCCGTCCGCATTGTTGGCTACCACATTCAAAACTACTTCGTTACCATTAGAACGATCTAGCACAATTCCATATCCGCTATTATTAAATGTGTTTTCACTAATGGTGTTCGTATGAGAATGATAGGCATAGATACCATATGCTCCGTTGTCTTTTGCAACGTTTTTTGTAATGATGTTGTTTGAATTTTCCCAAAGATCAATACCATGGTCATTGTCATTTAGAGTGTTTTCACATATGATATTTCTGCTGGAAGCCCACAAGTAAATGCCGTAATAATTGCTTTCTATTACACTTTCACTCAGATTATTGTCATTGGAGTAAGAGGAGTATATTCCAAAAAAGTTGCTTTTTATAGTATTCCTTATTATAGTGCTTTTTGAAGAGTTGAGATAGATCCCATAATATCCATTCTGTACTGTAAATCCATCCATTCTCACACTATTTGTGCATATATTGACAACAGTCCCTGTTGTACTTCCATCAACAATAGTAGTGCTTCTATTTTCCCCAATCAATGAAACTGTTTTGTCTATGATCAAATGTTCATAGTATGTTCCATTGTGTACATATATGATGTCGCTACTAGACGCATACTTCAGTGCACTAGATATGTTCTGGAAAGGATGTTCTCGAGTCCCATCCCAAGGACCTGTAATGTTGTCATCATCAACATAAATTGTCTTAGGCATCGCTCGAGCTATTTGAAACCTATATGTGAGCAATCCTGTAAGAAACATTAAGGTTATTGCCAATACGATCTTTCTACGCATTCTGATCATTGATTACATTTCCGTTTCAATTTTTATGTCTTCCGCAAGAATTTTCGATTTATTTTTAATGACTCGCAACTGTTATTTTGGGAATCTGTAAAATTGTAGTTTACTTTTTTAGAACACTCTATTTCTGTGTCGCTGTAAAGAATGGTTTTATCTGTTTTTGTCTCGTTGCTTGATTTGCCAATGCTAGTGCACATACGATGCCGTCGTGGCTTTCCTCTGGATGTGAAAATGTTAGGTATCCCGTCTTATTGTATGCGTATTGTTGCTCATTCAGTTGTTGGCAAAGCCTGCGATGATAAGGCATCTTAAGCATATGTTGTTCCATAGCTATTTTCAGCCCTGTTAACATAGCTTCCTTTATTCGAGCTGTAAAAGTTACGCCTTCAGCATTCCTTACACCCTGCTCTTTCAACTCTTCCAAAACTACTTCACCAACTCCAGTCTGGTCAACCAATAGGCTCTGAAAACTAAACTTCTGATTTGCTCTTGCCAGATGCCCAATAACATTCATGTACGGCGTGTTTAATAGGAACTCGTGCAAGTAGACTAGTTTTAGTAAGTCGCCTTCCCTTTTCAAAACAACGATAACGCTATAGTCTTCGAGTTTACCAAAATCGCAACCTCCAAAATATTCGCCGGAAGGAATCTCGATTTCAAGATTTGGAATCAACTCTAAAGTTGGGTCAACGCATCCTCTAATCAAGTCTTGTGAAAAGAAGCAGTTGAAATCTTCTGCAAATTCTGCTTCAAACTCCATCTTGTAGGCTTCAGCCGTCATATTCTGCCTCTGCTCTTCAAGAAACTCAGCCGAAATCAGCGGGCACTCGCTCTGATGGAAAAATGCTAGGATGCGGTCGAACATAATCATACTCTGGCGAAGAGAGGGACTAACAATAAGCATAGTTGTATTAGGATTGCAAAAGGCAAAATGAATAGCCTTAGCCGCAATAGTTGTAGTTTTACCTGACTGACGCCTCATATACGCCACAACACGATCAGACGTATCATTAAGAAGCCTAGCTTGATATGAAAAAGGCTTAAAACTCAAAAAAGTCTCAGAAAACAAAACAGCATCACCTTTTAACCTTAACAACACACTTTCCAAAAGAGTCACACCTTCTCGCCATTCGCCGAACCTTTTTAGTAATTTTCTGCAAAAGTTTAGCTAAATCTTGACTTTCATCTGTCTTGACGCCTGCAATCTTCAGAAGTCTAGCTAAAGTGTTAGTGTGACTCGCCAACGTCTGATAATAAAAACTACGCTGTTTATCATACCGCGCCTCCTGCGCCAACGCCCACAACTCGTCAATAATCTTCCACTCCAAAGCAATAAGCTTCTCAAGCGAATCTCCACTAACAACCGCAGAATCACACCCTATTAGAGACCTATTTATAAGGGGGGGTAGACTCACTTTTGCTAGACTCGTCATCTTCAACCATAAATCATCCTCTCTGCCCAAAAAAAGCACCCAAAATCGTGCCAACAACAAGCGTAATCGAAGCGAAAATTTCAGTGCTGAAAGAATGCAAGAAGACAATATGCAACGCTTCAAGAATTGTCAACGCTACCAAAGTCAAGAAAGCAAAATATAACCCATAAACTAGGCGTTCGCTTGGCGACAACTCAACACGCTCAAGCTTCTTCTCACCTCTAACCTGCTTAACCACTGTCTTTGTCAAAGCTTTCCTAATAACGGCTGTGAGCATATGTTTAGCCAACCTCCCCTTTTTTTGATTAGTTTAAAAGTTTTGAGATAGAGTTTCTTTAGTCGTCGTTTGACAGCCTGATTCAAAGCAACTTTACTGTGCACTAGGATGCGATTTATCATTCCAACCGGTATGACGTTATAATGATACGTTTTAGAGTCAATAATCTCTTTAGCAATGACAATATGCCTAGTCTTGCGACCCTTCACGCCTAAGAAGAAGCCGACTGAGCATATTGGCGTATCAAAACAATCATGACTTATGTTGTCAGTTGCCTCGCTTGCATCCAGCCAATCAACCTGAACCAAATCGCCAAAACGCAGCGAATCAACCACTTCAGCAATATTTGAGTTAACCAATCTTTTTCACTGGGATAGGCTAAGAAGAAAGGCTTTGTTAAAAGGAAAGCGCACACAGTAACAGTGGCACAATAGCACGTTGGCACAGTGGCACATAGTGACATGCTTTTGCTAACATGCCGTTAGATAGTTGTCTTTTCCATGATGCTGTGGAATCGGTAGCCAGAATATGGTACAGAGCTTGGAACATCTTCACTCGATGACGTTCCCGCGAATTTTCATGAAATTTTATCTGTCTCGGATTGCATACGATTTTCTCTTTCAGTCTATCAGCCGTATAAAGAGACAATTCTTCAAACTGCCTCTAATCTAAAACTAGTTCGCGCACAGTGGCACTCAGTGAAGGAAGACTTTGCACTCATTCTACAATGTCTACTTGCTTGGTCGAATGTTCTCTGCATATAATGTCATATCATCTTGGTAGAATGTGCCCATCACAATCATTGGGTCCCCGTTTTGGACTTCGCTAATTCGTGGAGAAAGGTCGATGCCGTCATAGCCGTAGCAGATTAGTAGCTTTCCGTCAAGCTTAAAGAATGGACCATTTAGGTTTCCGAGGTCGCTTACTCTTCCGAACACTTGCACCGCTTGCTCGTCATACCTAGTGGCGTTAGCAAGAAGTTCACCTACCGTTTGTGCTGATGGATAATATGGTTTCACCTTTTCAATTTCGTCCGCGTACAGTGTAGAGCGTTCTTGGAAGAATGTGCCTATCACTGTGACATAGTCTCCGTTAGTAATATTCTGTGCGTTAATCTGTTCGGAGAGGTCATTTCCATAATACTTGTAGCAAACCAGAAGCTTTTCATTCAGTTTAAAGAATGCATCTTCAGTAAAGCTAAGGTTGCTTACTTTTCCAATAAAATACAGCCTCCAACGATTGTATTTGGATGGATTAGTAAGGGGTTCATCTATAGTCGTCGCTCCCCAGGCACCTTCTGGCTCAAAAACCTTAACCAATATTGGCGGTCTGTCCACCGTTACTTTGAAACCCATGAGACTATATTTTGTCACAAGACCACATATAGTAAGGCATTCCTGTGGATCAACCAATAGGATTCTGGGGTCTTGTGCAAGAGTTTTCACCACATCAACTTTTAAAGACACCTGAAGAGAAATCACGCTAATCATTTTCAAGCCTTGTTTGGGATATGTGATCCACTCTTCAAGATACTCAGGACTCGGTGCACCTAGAATGATTGTCTCTAATTCCCCACTTGTCTCGTTCTCTATAATGATTGCAGACTGATCCAGCGTAGCACTTTCAGCAATGTAGTTTTCATAAAGATTTTTGAAATCAATGGGTTCTAAAGGTTCTTTGAAAGTTACGGTTACCCATACCTTCCTATCCGTGCTTAAAGAATTTAGCAATTCGTTCAGGGCATTCGTTCTTGAGTTTACGTAGGCTAGAAGGTCTTCTTCGCAGGTTATGTAGTTGTGTACTTTTATGCTGTTGTCCCATGTGGGCTGAGGGATGTATATGGGGTGCCTGTAGACCACTATGGCGCCTCCTGGAAACAGCACCCTCTCCACCACTTCAGTTACTCTTCCGCTTTCATCAATGTCAGAAAACAGATGGAATCCTGAAGGAAACGCTATTTGAGGCAACAAAACTATAGTAACCAGCATAGTTAGTAAGAGCCCACCAATCAAAATTGAGATGTACAGCGGTACAGCTAATCTAGTAAAACTTGTTGAAGCAGACTTTATAGGTCTTCGGCACCAATACCACAGTTTTCTGTGAATGTTCATTTTCGTTCACCTATGAGCTTGGAGAACAATGTTTCAGCTAACTGAGAAGGTGGCATTGAGCGCTGGTTTTCTGAGAGTTGAATGTCTCGTTCCTCTGCCTCAGCTAGCAGTGTTGCTCTGCATGCTTGGAGTTGATCGCAATTCTTGCAGTCTCCTTCGTGTCTGTACCAAATCTGAACTCCGTTTTTAGCTGAAAAGGTGATCATAGCTGTGGTTTTGAATTCTGGGCTGTAGCCTACTAAGATTCCGTTGGTGGGGTCAATGGTCTTTATTCTGATCTTGTTGAGCTTTGCTGTTTCGTGAAGTGCTTGGGAGACTTTATCGTTAGCTATTTTAAGGGCTTTGTGCACGGTTTGGCGACTCACATCCAATTTTCTGGCAATGTTCGCTTCCAAGAAACCCTTACCTTTTAGATTCCAGATACACTTCTGTTTCGAGGTTAGGTAACCATTGCTTAGAGCCATAATCAGTTCCCATAGTAAGCTTCTTGAGGCTGACAAATATAAACCTTTCTAGATGACTGCGCTTGCGTTGATTTCTTGCCAAGACTCATAAGAGATAGAGCTAGTCCTGTTGCGGTAAATATCATAAGGCTGAGAAAACCGGGTACCAGTAAGAAAATATTTATCCACTTTTCTTTTAATGTAAATCTGATTGAGCTTTGGATGCTGCCAGTGTTTTCGAAGGTAAACCAGTACAGGTCGTCAGCAGGGTCTATAACAAAGCTGTAATTTTGACTAACGAAGACATTTTCTAAGTGTTGTGTGTTGAAGCCGTTTGCTGTAAAGTTGATGCCTCCGCCTTGGACCAGCACTGCGCCAATTAAAGCCGATTTACTAATAACCCTAGTATGGTGATAAATTCCATTTTCCCCTGGTCCACGCTTCTCACTAGGCTCCAAGACAAAAGAAATATCAATCGCAGTATCAGTTTTTGTCGCGATTACAAATGACAAAATAAATAAAGAAACTCCCAGTGCCAACAAAACTAAGCCTGCAACTATCTTCATCTCATTCTGACCTCCTAAACTCTGCTACTTTTTAGTGAGCGTCCTCGCCTCCTACAATAGTTATGGTAGCCCAATTTTGAAAGAGACATGGCCATTCAACGCCTTCTGAATCGATGACCGTGTAATTTACTTCTAGAAACAGAGGATATTGTATATGCTTACCCCTTGATATTCCCATGCAGGCGAGGACAAAATTGTCAGTCTTCGGTGTAAAGTACCACTCAGCGCTCCATCCTTGTCTCTCTGAAAGTTGCTTGAACGGAGATTCACTTATATTGATCATGTATGAAGGGTCAAGTTTCACACTGTTTAAGATGACATACGAGTTGTCATAAAACGTCGTTGCATTTGGCAAGCCACCAATATTCTCCACAGAGAAAAGGAATGCAATTTTACGACTGTAATTCGTCACCCACAAAGAGTCCGTTGTTAAATAGGTGCCTACCACTGCACCATGACAGACATCTGTCCATTCAAAACATTTGATAGAATCAACAGGGAGAGATACAATTAAGGTTGTGGAAAAGATTACTGCACCCAACATTACTGCGGCTAATGCTACCGCAACCAACAGAAATCCTGCATTTTTCATGCAATTGCTTCCTTCAATAATGAACTTCGTAGAAATTGATAAAAACATTTCCTAAACTACGAAAAAAATCGTAGCCTACATAAACAATTAAAACGGAATCCGCTAACTATTACTTGCATGAAAATGAACTCCGAAAATGAGAAAGATGCAGACGTGATGATAATTCCCCTGTCAGATGATAGACTCAAAAAGTAGCCAGAGCCTTGTCAAATGAAACAGCCGTGACAGTTTTGCAAAAGCTTGTTGAAAAGTCTATGTCAGCAACCGAGTTGTCGGAAAGCCTCAAGATTCCCTTGACGACTTTAGAATACAATATAAGTGCGCTTTTGGAAGCAGAGCTTATCAAGGTAGACCGCGTCAAATTTAGCCGAAAACGGCGTGACATTAAATATTATGCTCCAGTAAAACGAGCGTTGATTTTTGCGCCAGAAAAAACCGAAAAAGGAGTGATAGGGTTTCTAAAAAGGGCACTGCCTTTCCTAATAATTATAGCGTTAAGTATTCCAGCAGGTTTTTTCATTCAGTATATGGTCATGTTGTATGGTGGACCGCCATACGAGCTTCCAATAGACCATACCTACATTCCATTATACGCTTTCATGACAGGCGTGATATTCGCCATAATAGCGTTCATAGTCATTGAGCGGTTCATCAAAACTATAAGAAAGCAAACACAATAGCTTGTCGTCTTTATCAAGAATGTTGCTAAACCGTATCGCTCCTTTTGAGACATAGTAAAGGAAATGGCATAGAAAAAAAGGAGAGCCGAAATACATTTATTGGTATTACGTGTAATACTTTCTTATGACAAGAACAAAAATTACTTCCAAATATCAAACTACCATACCAGAAGAAGTCAGAAAAATCCTTAAAGTTAAGTCTGGCGAAGAAGTAGAGTGGCATGTAGTTAGAGGAATTGTTGTAGTTGATTCCTCTAGAAAAATAAGGAATCCGGTAAGATTTCTTACTTCCCAACTTAAGCTCGATCTTGACGCTGTGAAACTTGTGAGAGAAGCAAGAGAAGATTTTGCATGAAATACTTGGATACTAGCATCATAGTCTATGCTGTTGAGAATCATCCAGTTTATGGTGAAGCATGCAAAGAAATATTGTCCCATGTAGAAGACGGGAAACTTAAAGTCTGCTCATCAATTTTGGTTCTAGTGGAATTTTTGAACGTTCTAACAAAGGTAAATAAGCTATTGAAGAGAGAGAATGAGAAAACCGTTGATTTGAGAAAAAACATTGATGCTGTCCTCTCTTTACCAATTGTTTGGTACGACTTGAATTTTCTATTGATAAAACATGCTTCAGAGTATGATTTTGATGTTTCTGGAGTGGACTACATTCATGTGGCGACAATGGAGTTAAATGGAATACATGAAATTCTTTCTGCAGATAAAGAACTTGACAAAGTTAGTTTCATAAAAAGAACAGATCCATTAAGGTATTAAGAGTAAAGAAAATGTAAACCTGTAAGAAAGTATTGCTTAGATGTATCACACAGAACTTTATCTGTTTCTTGGGTTGCACACCATTTTCTCTTTCAGTCTCTCAGATGCATAAGAAGACAACTCTTCAAACTGCCTCTCATCTAAAACTAGTTTCGCCTTAGCCAAAATTTCTAGGCAAATATCTTTAAACACCATTTCCGTGCAGCCGAGTTTTGCGTCATCAATTAATTCCTTGCAAGTTACCAAAATAACATGGCTGTTGTCCAAGTTTTTCACCTTGAGCCTCAAGTTTCAGAAGGATAACAGATTATACTTTATGACTTAGAAATCAATATTCCACGTAAGCATTCCTCAGTTTTGCTATATTGCTTTTCCATGCAATTTTGACTTAAAAGAACGCTCCGACTGAATTGCTTTTTGGCTGAAAAAGTTTGGGCACACTACTAAAGAAGATTAAAAACGTTTATGGGAGACTTGCAAAGAAAGAGAAACGTGGAGTGCTGCTTCCAGCCTTTCGAACAATTGTAGGCGAATCACCTTCTATTTCGTTTGACGCTTTAGTTGACATCTATTTATGTGATCCCGCTGCGAGAGCTGCAGTTGACTTTCTAGCCGATCAGACCGTTGGCACAGGCTTCTACACAACAGCGGAAGATGCAACTGCCAAGGCTGTTGTAGATGAATTTAATGAAACTGTTAATCTAGACGACATGCTTTTGCGGATGTGCCGTGAAGTAGTTGCCTTTGGTAACTGTTTCTGGGAGAAACTTGAACCCACTTACTTGGAGAGCCTAAAAATTCTGCCAATCACTAGCGTAGATAGGATTCTGCGGGACCAGTATGGCGAGGTTCAAGGGTTTAGGCAGACAGTTCGCTATGGCGGCAACATCTTAGACCCCGAACGCATAATTCATTTCTGCTGGAATCCAGTTGACGGTGAAGCATATGGCACAGGCATCCTACGCAGTATAGCAGAAACCATGAATCTAGGCGACAGTGAATCTAGACCCTCTTTCGTGGATATGAAGGCAAGCCTTGAGAAAGGCATGATAGAAATAATGCGCAAATACGCTGGACCAACAGAACTATGGAAGTTTCCAGGCTTGCCAGACGACAAAGCAAGCGAATACGCATCTTTGCTAAAGTCAATGCCGAGAGAAGGTGGAAGATTCGTTGTCAACATGCCAGCAGAAGTGGAAGTCATAGCGGTTGACCCAAGAAGTAGATTCGACGCCTATGTAGAACATATTTGGAACCAATATATTCTCGGCTTGCAGACGCCTTTACCCAAACTTTTCACAACACCAGGCTTCACAGAAGCCTCTGCTAAGGCAGCGATAGAAGTGGCAGAGCGCAAGGTCATGGCTTTGCAGCGCTTCATAAAACGGGTTGTAGAAAGAGAGGTCTTTGTGCCTGTTGTCAGGCAGGCGGGCTTTGAACCTAAAGAAGTGCAGGTGCGGCTGAATTGGGGTCTACCTAAGGCTAGTGAAATGCGCATTGAAGACCTGTTGAAGGCGTTTGAAGACGAAGCCATAAGAAAAGACGAGTTGCGCAAGATGCTGACAAAACAAGGTTGGGAACTCTCAGAACCCACAGAATGAGCCTAGAAGGGAGGTGAAAACACAAAATGGATTTCACATCTTTTACGCCCCTAATTGAATGGCTCATCGCATGTATAATCTTTGTTGTCGGCGTCTACGTCATAGACGTAATAGCCGGGCAGAGAAAAGAGGGAAAAATCTACGACTTCATGAAACTAATGCTCGCATCAGACTTGGCAGAAAACAACAAAAACAAAAAACAACAATAACCTAGCACCATTTCGTATCGCCATACTCACACTTAAATGCCTTTTTACAGAGTAAATTAATAAGGTGCTTGTTCAATGGTGGTCAAGGCGGTTTTGTTTGATTTGCATGGTACTCTCGCCTACATGAAGCGCTCTGTCAGTGATTGGGCTGTCTCTGATTTTCTTGTCCGTAATGGCTATGAAGTTTATCCTCAGACGTTTAACACTGCTTGGCGTGTCGTTGCCTTCATAGACTATCCAAGATATGGCTACAGAAACTATCGGCAATTTCTTCAACGAGCCCTATGGCGATTAAAGGTTAAGGTTGATAACGCAACCTTAGTCGGGCTGGTTAGGCTGTATGAACAGGGCATGTGGGAATTATATCCAGAAGCTTCAAAAGCTCTGGCAAATGCAAAGGAACATCAATTCAAAACAGCGGTTGTAACCACAATTGCTCGGTTCAAGTTTGAAAATGCTTTATTGCCCATCATGAAATACATTGACGTTGTTATGGATGGCTACAAGGCTGGATGCGAGAAAACAAACCCAAAAATGTACAAGAAAACCCTAGAAACCCTAAAGGTTGCGCCATCTGAGGCTGTTATGATTGGGGACGACTTGGAAATAGACGTCATGCTTCCAAAGAAGTTGGGCATCCATGCAATACTTCTGGATAGAGAGGGAAAAATTCAATACAATGCCTCTGCAGATGCAGTTGTGAAGAACCTTAATGAAGCCATAGAAATAATAGTGAAGTTGCTTTGAATTTCAGCTTAGTTGTTTTTGAATTGATGTAAGCAACGGATTAATATCTAATCCACTGTATCCTATCATCTTAGCCAATTCTACCACATCATATTTTTGGCCATCCGCCCACAATTCAGTCAAGAATCTTCCAGCCTCCGCACTGTTGAACCATTCTTCCCCGAACTTCTTCTTTAGCACTGCTCGTAGTTGTTCCTCAAAAATCCATGCCTGCAAATATTGGGCGCAGTAGAAGCCGTCATCATGGTCCACCAAATAATGACTTCTTCCATTCTTGAACTTCAAAACCTTGCCAAGAGTGGCTTCATAGACTTTATCCATTCCTTCCAAAGTCTCTGATGTATGCAACTTTATTTCATAGGGCAGTTTTGCACCATAACGTCTGACAAAGAAGAGTTTGTAGAGGTGGAGGAAGTCAAGATACTTTCTGACATTTTTCATAGGTGTGTGTTGTTTCAGCCAGTTCTCACTTGCGAGCAAATACTCTAGCAGAAAAGCGTAAGTCTCGGTCACAGAGCTGTCGCCTAACCGCTTATACTCCATACCCAAATCAGCATTGACAGAGCCATAGTGTTCTGCGTGTCCTGCCTCATGGAATAAAGCCGCATAGTCGTCATGCCCGCCTTGCGGCATTATAACTAGTTTTATTTCATCTGGAACTTTTATTCCGCTGCAGAAGGCTCTTGGCGACTTGCTTGGTCTCTCTTCTGTGTCGATTGCGATGTTCTTTTGCTTGTCTAAGCGTATGCCCATGTTTACTAATGCCTTTTTTAATGTTTCAACTGCCTTTTCCTCCTTGAAATAGTTGTCGTATTCCTTTGCCCTAAAGAAGTAGGCTATGTCATGTCTTTCAGCGTCTTCAAGTCTCACGCCAACCTTGTCCTTCAACGCCTTATCCATAAGAGTTGTGTAGAGGGATTCGGTTTTGTCAATAAAACTGTGCATAATTTTTTCTAGGCTTAGGAAATCAATTTTCTTAACGTTTTCAAATAATGTCATATAGTTTTTGTATCCGAGTTCTATTGAAGTGTCGTGGAGTTTCTGCATCCTCTCTTTTAAGACAGGGTTTATTTTGCCAATTACCTTGTTTCTTGCTTGGAATATTTTGCTCCGTTTGGTTCTGTCTGGCTCGTTTGCGATTTTTACTGCTGCAAGCCTAAATGGAATTTCTTCACTGTCTACTTTGATTTTTTCTTTTGATTCCATTGTTTCGGCTTCGTCGCTTAGTTCTTTCACAACCATCTCCAAGTAGCCACTGACAAAAAACTGCTGCAAATATCTTAGCTTTCTTTCCTCTTCACCGCTTGCACGTTTACGCCTTTCTTTAACTTCCAAGATTAGGGGTTTAGTGAATAGGTGCCCATACTTTTCGTATATGGCTGAAATATTCATTTCCGTTTTTAGTCCAGCCCAATTAAGGAACCATTCTCTTTCTCTTTCGGTAGAGAAGTTTTCCACATCTAACCTAATTTTATCCAAGTCAATCACAGTTGATTCTCCACTCATGCCAAAGATACTTATCTGCATCTGCAGTGACTCTTATATTTTGCTTTTGCTAAAACATTCATTTCGTTTTATTCATATTGTTCTCTGCGCCATGTGTTGTAGGGGCATTGTCTCCAGCAGTAGGTGCCGCCTTTCATGATGCATCCTCGGCATTCAGCTTTTTCAAAGAGTCTAGGTCTTCTTGTACGCTTAGCCAAAATATTACTTCCAAAAAGTACTCGGCTTGTACCATAATAAAGTTTCTAGAAGACTGATCTAGCACACTTTTTGAGCATGTGCGAATTTCTTTCAGAGATTAAGTCAAAGACTATCGCCGTCGTGGTTTCAATAGGTTTCAATATATTGGCGGCATTGCGTCTCCCACATCTTTTCATCTGCATATTTCTTTCGGCCTACTTCTATGGTGAGGTCGCATCCAGTTAGTTCTCGGCATGTTACATGGCTGAACTCTTTCTCAAATCGTTCTAGAAGTTCTGCTGCAAACCAGTAGGCTTTCTCTTCTTGCTTCTTTGGGCTGCTTCTTCCAAACTTGAGTCCCAGAGCAATTATGCCTCCGCTTATGGCACCGCACACTTCTTCTCTGCCGCCCATGCCTGCACCGAATCCTGTTGCAATTTTTGGAATCAACCTATTTCTTACTCCTAGATAGTTGCTGATTGCTAGCAAAACAGATTCAGAGCACAAGAACCCATTTGCAGCATAAGAATTAGCCAGCGAGACAATATCTTCCTTGCGTGTCAAATTGGTTCCTCTAAATGACTTCAAACCTATCTACGTATTAAGTCTTCCACATGTGTGTGTTTGGCATCAAGGTTTAAAAATTACCTTTGTTAATCCAGTGGTATGGGCATACTAGAAGCGTTTTTCTACCTAATCATAGGCTTCACTGTCGCAGTGCCCGCATCTATGGCTGGCCTTGGAGGCGGAATCCTCATAGTTCCCATCCTAATCATTTCTGGGTTGCCAGCCCAGAACGCCATAGCAATTAGTCTTGTAGCCATTTGCGGAACGACCATTTCTGCCACAATTGCATATGCTAGGCAGAAAAGAGTGGACTACATGCTTGGGGTGCTCTATGACTTGTTTGACATCCCAGGAGTTGCCGTTGGTGCATATTTGACTACGCTTTTTCGGTCAAATCTGCTTGCTGGAATTGTCGGGGTCTTCATAATAGTCATGTCCATTGTGTTAATGAAGAATAATAGGGAAAAGCATGAAGTTTCAAAAGTTGAAAGTGGAGGATGGAAGAGAAGAAAGACAGATTCTTCGGGAAAAGTATTCGAGTATGTTGTGCGCAAGCCTTCCTTGGCATTGATTAGCAGTTTTACTGGTGGACTTGTAACAGGGTTGGCTGGCTTGGGCGGAGGAATAACTGACACTGTGACCATGATTCTTCTCGGTGTGCCACCACATATTGCGGTTGCAAGTTCTGAGTTTGCAATGGCTATCACAAACGGAACAGGAGTAGTAGCGCATGGGCTTTTGAATAACATTTTAGTTGAGTATGCGTTACCAATAACCATAGGCACGATAGTTGGAGCTCAAGTTGGCTCCTATCTTAGTAGGCGTGTGGGAGAGAGGGCTCTGAAAAAGATACTTGCCTTCATAGCCTTTTTTGTTGGAGTTAGGCTAGTCTTATATGTTTTTTCTTAGATGACGGCTAGAATTGCTTAAAGATTGAGTCTGGTATAGAAGAGTTGTGATTAGGGTGGTTACTTGTATCTTTGTCTGCGTTTTTCTCTCTTCTGTTTCTGTCGGCGCACTCGCTTCTTCTTCCATTTCTTGCGGATATTAACCTACCCCTTCTACTGGTTAGAGGCATTACATTTCTTCAGATATTAAAAATCTTGTGGTATCGCCTATGTTTTAGGCTCTTTTTCATATTTTCTCTCCATACAAAACTAAGTGTTTTGACATTCCTTTAACAGATGGTTCTCTACTTAGTTTTAACACCATCTCGGTCGTCTGCTTAAAAAATTTTTCGTCCCAATCGCGAGAGTTTAAAACTTTTTTTGGGATGCGAAGCACATCTGTCCAGCCACAAACAGCATATATATCAAGAACCCTGATTCCCTCTGCCTCAAATAAATTTCTAGCTTCTTCTAAGCTGACAGCTCTGTGTTTCTCGTCATGATGGTAGATATAATCCGAACGTGATTTGATTAGCTTAATAGCCAATATAGGGTCTTTCGGGAATAGATCAATGGCTCCTCTGCATCTATTAACTAGGTATAATGAAATTCCCCCTCGCTTCTTGGTTACCCTTATTAACTCTTTCACAGCCTCTATACTCCCATCCCAACACAACACGAAATCAAAACTTTCATCAGCAAAATAGAGCTTACGAATATCGCACTCCAAGATTTTTACTTTATCGAATACTTCTTCTCTGAGCATTTTTTGCTTCGCCACATCCAGCATCATGGGGGATATGTCACATAAAGTAACTGAATATCCCATTTTTGCTAAGGGTAAAGTTATTCTTCCAGTTCCTCCAGCGGCATCTAAGATTTTTGCATTTTTGTTTTTTGGTAGATATTTCTTTAGCAGTTCCCAATCTACATAGTTTTCAACAGCACCCTTAAAAGTCTTGTAATGTTCATCATATGTTTCAGCACGATTGTTCCATGTTTTTCTCATTCTTTTCACTTCCTTGAGTTTATATTCGCTCATTTAGACGCATCCTCTTAGCTGAAGTTGCTTGGAGAGTTTTTCGGTAGGACGATAGCAAGCATCTAAAAGCGCTGATGTTTTCTCTGATTTCTTTCTTTCAATGCCATCAACCGAAGAGAATTCTGCAGTCGACGCGTTGAAAACCTTTCTAACCGTTCCAAATCTCTTTAACGCTCGGTCAGCGAGTTTAGGTCCAATGCCCGGAAGATTAGCGACTAGCGACAACTGATTTTTCTCCAATGAAACAGTTTTCAGCCTTTTCTGGATAATGCTCCAATGTAATTTTTCTCAGCAGTGTAAAAATGTTGTGATTCACCAAATTCTACAATAAATCTTTGAACTCAACAAAGAAATCACAATTTGGGAGAGTCTTTGCTTTAACGAAATTTTTGAAACCTCTATGATTTTGGAGAGTCTCGTAAATCTCTTTCAGTTTGCCATAACACTGTGTGTTCCTAAAATCTTCTGGATGCGTCCCCATTTCAAACTTACAACTTGGCTCCACTTTCCCATAGATTATTCCAAAAAATTTTCTAACTGCGTCTTTGCATTTTGGACATCTTTCATCATGATGAGACCTTGAAAACAGTATCTTGTTAAGCGTGTTTAAGCCTCTTATATATCCATGTCAGAGAATGTTGTTCTTGTTATGCATACTTTGGTTTCCTTGTTTCGAGAAAGGTTTTGACTCCTTCTTTGAACTCTTTGGTTTGCGATATAACTCCGAAAGATTCAGCTTCATGTGCCATTCCAGTTCTAGGATTAGTTTCTGTGCTGCTGTTTACTAGTTCTTTAGCTAGTTTGATGCCTACACGAGGTTTCTTCATTAGTTCTTTAGCCATTGCAGTAACCGCAGTTTTCAACTGGTCTGGTGGCACAACCGCATTAACCAAACCATAGCGTTCAGCAGTTTTTGCATCAATCATTTTCCCAGTTAGGATAAGTTCTTTTGCAATTGCCTTGCCCACGTATCTTGGAAGCCGCTGAGTTCCGCCCCATCCTGGAATTAGTCCTACATTTATTTCTGGCTGTCCCAGTTTCGCATTTTCTGAGGCTATTCTTAGGTCGCATGCCATGGCTAATTCTAAGCCGCCTCCCAACGCGAAACCATTTATCGCCGCTATAACTGGCTTGTCAAGGGTTTCCACCTTGTCGAAAACTTCATGCCCTACCTTTGAAAATTCTCTTGCCTTAGAAGCGCTTATGCCCTTCATTATGTTGAGGTCTGCACCTGCTGAGAATGCTTTCTCTCCAGCGCCTGTAATGACTATTACATAGACTTTATTGTCTTTCATGGCATCGTTAAGTCTTGCGGAGATTTCTTTAACCGTTTTTGGGTTCAATGCGTTGAGTACCTGTTGACGATTAATTGTGATTGTTGCTATTCCATCGCCTTTTTCATATAATGTGTTCTCATATTTCATCGATAGCTCCTCCATAACCGCCTATTTCTTTTCCCAATTGTAAAAGCCTTTTCCAGTTTTTCTGCCTAACAAGCCTGCCCTAACCATTTGCCGCAGTAGTGGGCAAGCTCTATACTTTGAGTCGCCAAAGTCTCTCAGAAAAACCTCTGTAATCGATAATGTGGTGTCTAAGCCAAGATAGTCTAACAGCGTTAATGGTCCCATTGGCCAGTTTAAACCTAACTTTATAGCCTTGTCGATGTCTTCTGGGTCTGCTATGCCCTCATGCACAAGGTAAACAGCTTCGTTCAACGCTGGAATAAGAACCCTATTAACAATGAACCCAGGCGCATCCTTCTTACAAAGGACTGTCTCTTTACCCATCTTCTTGGCTGCTTCAGCAACTACCTTAACAGTTTCATCGGATGTTTTGGCTCCACGAACGATTTCCACGAGGTTCATTAATTGCGGTGGATTGAAGAAGTGCATGCCACAGAATTTTTCTGGTCTACGTGTTGCTGATGCCATTTCTGTAATACTAATAGAAGAAGTATTCGAAGCGAACACTGCGCTTTCTTTGGCGAATCTGTCAACTTCTGACCATACACTCTTCTTGAGTTCAATATTTTCCGGAATAGCCTCTATTACTAGGTCTGCGTCTGCAACTGCCTTTTTCATATCTATCATTGGGTGGATTCTGCCTAGAGTTTCGTTCATGTCTTTCTCTGAAAGCGTTCCTTTCGAAACGAATTTTTGTAAACTCCCTTTAATCATTCCCATTCCTGAGTCTATGAATTCCTGTTTTATGTCTCTAAGATTAACCTCGTATTTTGCGACTTGAGCTGAGACTTGGGCGATTCCATGACCCATTAATCCAGCGCCTAAAACTGCGACCTTCTTTATTTCCATCATGGACACCTCACTTTGATAGGATATCAGAATAAGATAAAGTAGCAAATATAATAATTTCTCATGACGCCAAAAAAGGTGATGATGAAGAAGATGAAGATGGTGAACGAAAAATTTTAATCTAAATCGCTCAGAAGAAGGGAAAGAACAGTTTAGACTATGGAGAGGCTATTATGAACCAAGAACTTCGATTCGGGATCATCACGCTTCAGAATGTCGCCTGGGAAAAACAAGTTGAACACTGGCAATACATCGAAGCATTGGGGTTTGACACAGTGTGGCTTGCTGACCACTTCGTTAATCCTTATCGTCCAAGTGAGCCTTGGTTTGAGGCATGGGCACTCCTGGCGGCTCTAGCCACCCAGACCATTCGCATCCGAATAGGGACACTCGTTACGCCCATTGCTTGGCGCAACCCCGCATTTCTAGCCCGCCAAGCGCTCACAGTTGATCATATCTCACATGGTCGACTAGAACTTGGTCTAGGCGCAGGATCTGGCGGAAGGGATGTTTCCCACGCGATGACTGGTATCCAAGACTGGGCACCTCATGAACGGGTAGCCCGCTTCGGTGAAGTTGTAGAGATCATAGACCAGTTACTCCGAAACAAAGTAACGACCTATCAAGGGCGTTACTATCAACTAAGAGACGCAACCATGGTCCCCGCTCCAGTCCAAAAGCCTCGTCCGCCGATCACGATTGGTGCATTGGGTCCAGCTATGCTTAAGCATGTGGCACGTTATGCTGACACATGGAACTCCTATGGTGGCCCCGCAAACATGTCCAAAGAAGAGAAGATGGAGAAAACACGCCAGCGCAATGCATTGCTTGATAAGTACTGTGCCCAAATCGGTCGTGATCCGCAGACTCTTCGCCGCTCCTTTTTGGTGTACATGCCAGAAGCAGAGACTATCTTCGACTCAGTAGAAGCCTTCCTAGATGTTGTCAAGTGTTACCGAAAAATAGGCATAACTGAGTTCATCTTCTACTATCCCCTTACCGATAAGCAGCTTCCCGTCTTTGAGCGAATAGCTAGAGAGGTTATCCCAAAGTTGAGAGCGAAAGGAACAGCAAGCGCATAACTCTAATAACTTGAAAAGTCTGAAAGATACTGCAAAGAAATGTTCTTTGTTGTAAGTGAAGAAGAACCAAATTTATTTTATTTCTGAGTGATGATGAAGATGAAAAATAAAAATAGTTTTAAAATCTCTGGTGAGTCTACTCTATTCATCTTAAGATTAGGGGCTTAAAGCATGGTTTCGCTGAATTTGGGTCAAATTCTAGAAGTGCATGTAAAGAATCATCCTAAGAAACTAGCTGTCAAAGATTGGCACGGAAAAGTTCTGACGTATCCTGAATTAGAGTCGAGAACAAATAGGCTTGCAAATGCTTTACTGAATATGGGTTTGCGTAAAGGCGATAGATGTGCGGTTATGCTGTACAACTGCACCGAATTTATTGAAATCATTTGTGCCTTTGCAAAGATAGGTGTTGTAGGGGTTCCAGTTAGCTGGCGCTACGTTGAGAAAGAAGTCGAGTACGTAGTCGACAATTGCGATGCAAAGGCAATGATTGTATACGAAGACTTTGTTGACTGCGTTAATTCTGTTCGCGCAAACCTCAAAAAAATAGAAGACAAAAACTACATAATAATCGGCAAGACAACACCAAAAGGCTATGTAAACTATGAAAAAGTCATTGCAAATTCTCCAGACCATAAGCCAGATGTGAAAGTCGATGGAAAAGACACATGGCTTCAAATCTACACTTCTGGCACCACTGGCATCCCGAAAGGCGTTGTACGCTCTCACGAATCTTATATAGCCTTCTACCTAATTAACGCTGTAGAATTTGGTTTTTCAGAGAAAGATTATGGAATGGTCATTATGCCTCTTTATCATGTTAACTCTACGTTTTATGGACCCTTATTCCTATACATTGGGGGCTCTCTTTTTGTCGGTCGAGACAAAGGCTTTGACTCCATAGACCTTTTAGACGTGATAAGCAGAGAGAAGATAACTTTCACCTCTTTGATTCCAACACATTACAGCTTGATTCTAAACGTGCCAGAAGAAGTGAGGAAAAAGTATGATGTTAGTTCTATAAGGAAGCTTTTGTGTTCCTCTGCGCCAGCAAGAAGCACCATAAAGAAGGGAACACTTGAATACTTTCGCAATGTTGAACTGTTTGAAGCGTATGGGTCAACTGAAGCAGGCATGGTGACACTTCTTAGACCCGAAGACCAGCTGAGAAAAATAGGCTCAATCGGACGAGAATGCCTCGGAACAGATGTCATCAAGCTTTTAGACGAGAGTGGAAGTGAGGTTGGCGTAGGCGAAGTGGGCGAATTATATTCTCGCGGTCCAATGATGTTCGACGAATACTATAAGATGCCAGAAAAAACCAAAGCCTCTTTCAGAGGCGACTACTTCACCGCTAGGGACATGGCGAAAAAAGATGAAGAAGGCTACTACTACCTAGTCGACAGAAAAGACAACATGATAATAACAGGCGGAGAACACGTCTATCCGTCTGAGGTTGAAGAAATAATATCACGCTATCTAAAAGTATTCGACGTTGCGATAATCGGCGTATCAGACGATGTGTGGGGAGAAGCCGTAAAAGCGGTTGTCATTCTGAAAGAAGGTGAAAAAGCAACAGAAGAAGAGATAATCAATTGGTGCAGAGGAAAAATGGCTGGATATAAAAAACCAAAATCGGTAGACTTTATAAAACCTGAGGAAATGCCAAGAACGGCAACAGGAAAAATCTTGCACAGAAAACTAAGAGAGAAATACTCCACACCACTCTAAAATGCTTCTAAACTCCAGTGATGAACCTTTTTCCTAAACCTTGATAAGTTAGTTTTTCATTAAGATGCGAAGGCTTGTGACCCTCAATGGCAGATAAGGCTATAGTCGCAGAGCATCTATGCAAAATCTTCAATGTTACTAAGGGGACCCTCCGAAGGACAAAGAAACAAGTTGTTGCGGTAAAGGATGTCTCCTTTGAAGTAGAGTACGGAGAACTCTTCGGACTGGTTGGACCAAACGGCGCGGGCAAAACAACAACCATAAAGATGCTGACCACAATGCTCATTCCAACTTCAGGCAAAGCCACAGTTCTAGGCTATGATGTTGAGAAAGATGTCACAAAAGTCAGAGAAAAAATCGGCATTGTCTTAGGCGGAGAAAGAGGCCTATACACAAGAGTCAGCGCCATAGATAATCTTCGATACTTCGCCGACCTCTACGGAGTACCAGTAAATGTCGGAGAAAAGAGAATCAAAGAACTGCTAGAATTCATGGGACTAGCGAACCGAGCCAGAGACAGAGTTGAAACATATTCAAAAGGCATGAAACAACGACTTCATCTCGCCAGAGGATTAATCAACGACCCCCAAGTAATCTTCCTAGACGAACCGACACTAGGGTTAGACCCTGAAATTGCCAAAGACACAAGAAACATGATAAAAGAACTTGTGGAAAAAGGAAAAACCATCTTACTGACTACGCATTACATGTTTGAGGCAGATGACCTCTGCAAAAGAGTGGCGATAATAAGAAACGGCGAAATCGTAGCACTTGACACACCAAAAGGACTAAAAAAATATGTTATGGACACAAGCGTTGTTGAAGTCGAAGGCTTCGGAATAACCGAAAAAGAAGTTGCCAAATTTAAAGAAATATTGGACGTTCTTTCTGTAAGCGCTGATTTAAGCGAAAACAAGCAAGTCTTGAAAATTCAGACTCCAAAAGGCTCTGAAATAATATCAGCAGTGCAAGAAATATTGAAAAATAGTCGCATCTACGACCTCAAAATCAAGGAACCAACATTGGAAGACGCCTATCTTAGACTTGTCGAGGGAAGTGCATAAGATGCCTCCTCAGACGCTTAGAGTTGTTTACAGCGCGTTTAGAATGGCTATGCTTCACTGGGTTGCAGATCCTCAATGGGTTATTCCAAACATTATTGCACCATTCGTTTTCACCGTTGTAGCTCTCACACTCTTCAAAAACGTAACTGGACCATTCGCTCTATATGCCGTCTTAGGAGGAGGAATGATGGGAATGTGGGGAAACACACTTTACTCCTCAGGATTCGCCATCGAATTCGAAAAATGGCAAGGAACCCTCGAGGAAATCTTAGCCGCTCCGTCAAACCTCATGCACGTGATCGCAGGAAGATCAGTCTCCAACGCCTTGTTGGGTTTGACAAATATGGTAGCGATACTTCTCATAGCAGCGTTTGGATTCAGAGTTCCCTTAGGCATTGCGAATCCAATTCTGTTTGCTATTTCATTAGTTCTAACGCTTCTTTCGGTATCTGCATTAGGTTTGATTTTTGCATCTGCCTTCATCCTCAGTAGATCAGCACAAGTATTCACTAATGGACTGGAATTTCCCATATACATAATCTCTGGCTCTATGTTTCCAATAGCACTCTTACCTTACTGGGTTCATCCAGCATCATATATTCTGGGACCAAAATGGGGAATAGACGCTATTAGGGAAGCCGCAAGTACAGAAAGCGTTTCTTTCGAGTTCTGGAGAAATATGGGGATAATGCTTCTAATCACTATGGTTTACATAGGTATAGCTACTGTTCTCTTCAAGTTTGTTGAAAAGAAAGCCAGACGAGATGGGTCGCTGGTTGAGGCATGAGCAGTCTTAGAATATTCTTCAGCAGTGCTATATTCTCTTTCAGGGCGCAGTTTAGTTGGTTAAATCCTCCAATGTGGCTAACATTGAAATTCGTTCTTGGATTGTCTCAGATGGCATTCTTTGTTTTTGTAGGACAATACATTCAAGGCTCAAGCGTAATTCCCTATATAGCCATTGGCAACGCCTTGCAAACAGTCGCATGGAACACCGTGTTCTCAGTCATAAACATCACAGGTCACGATAAATGGGATGGAACATTACCACTCTTGTTAGCTACGCCAGCAAACAGACTACCCATCTTCATTGGTAGAGCCATGCTTCATGTACTCGACGGCATGCTGAGTGTTGCAATAAACTTTTTCTTCGCCATCTTCTTGTTTGGTGTGAACTTCGGAAACGCAGACCTACTGGCTCTAACCATAGCTATATTTCTGACAGCATTCACAACGGCAGGATTTGGGTTACTCATTGGAGGCTTCTCATTCTACTTTCGTGACCCTATGATACTCGCAAACATTTTCACATTCATTCTCCTAATATTCTGCGGAGTAAACTTCCCTATTGAACAACTTCCTCAGCCGCTTCAACCCATTTCGTATGCTTTTCCATTGACTTACGGTATAGATGCAGCAAGAAAAGCCATAGCGGGAGCAACATTAATCGACGTTGCTCCCGTGTTAGGTCTACAGTTGATAGTCGGCTTGGTTTCAATTGCAATTGGATACTTCTTTTTCATGTCTTTTGAGCGTGTGGCTAGAAAAACGGGAAGAATAGAGGCAGTATAATCAAAGCCTAAAGTCTATGGAATCTCTATCTCATTAATCTCTTCTAAGGTTTCTAGGCTGTTCATTTTTATCTTCTTGCTAGAAATTGTGTAGAGCACGTTGTCTATGTATAGTGATCTCTCCACAGAGTATGCAGAGTCAAAGTAGTATCCGCTTTTCATTAGTTCCGTGGTGTTTGTTAGGTGAGTGATTCTGCCTTTAAGCACAAGCCCACTCAATGATATGTTAAAGACGTAGGCACCTTGAAACACATAGTCTCCATAAGTGTTCGGAGGATGACCATTGGGGTATTTTGCCTCATCTATCTCTGCGACCAAAACAGGTATTACAAGAAGGCTCCTTGACCGATCAAACAAGAACGCCTTATGATCGCTTAGAACGGGTGATTCGGTTCCTCTGTCGCCTATTATGTACTTATCTATCTCTTGTGGATGCTCAACATCGCTGACATCGAAAAGCGATATTTTTACTCCTTGATACCATGCAAAGTTGCCTCCCTCGCCTTCTACAGTGTCTTTGCCCACGCCTATGATGTGGTTTTCGTCGTATGGATGCAGATAGTCAGAGTATCCGGGTATATGCAAGTCTCCAAGAACTCTGGGGTCAGATGGATTACTCAAATCTATTACGAATAGGGGGTCGATTTTTTTGAAAGTCACTACGTAGCATCTGTTGCCCATGAATCTGGTGGAATGAATCTTTTCTCCGGGTGCAAGATTTTCAAGTCTTCCAACAATGTTTAGGTTCATGTCGAGAATGTAAACATGATTTAATGCCGTCGATTCTCCCCAACCCCAAACTTCTCCAGTCGTAGTCGCTATTCTGAAGTAGCCGTTATACTCGTCCATAGAGAATTGATTTAGCACACTGCCCTGAACATGACCGCTTGCTCCCTCCTCTATTTCGCCGTCTTCTATGTGGATTCTATAGATAGTTGTTCCCCATGCCTCGTTAACACTTAAGATCCTTATGGACGATTGGAGCGAGCTTGGTCTAGGTTCTCCACCAGATCCTTGAAAAGTTATGTAAATAGTGTTCATTGAGACATACATGTTGCTTGTTGCTCCCAGCAGAATCGTCTTTTCGGCTGGCTCTTGCGCATCGTTTTGCATGTTGATGGCAATTATAGTTATATATGTATTAAAAGTGTCAGAGACATCTGAGTAGTAGATTTCTGTGGCGGCTATTTCCTTAATTTCTCCATCGGAGTAGATTTTTGGGAGTGACACCCAAGTCTCATTAACATATACGGGCTCATTTATCACAGCGTAGACATAGTCGCCTATCATTCTAGAGTCAAAGTAGCAACCGCCTCGAGTGACATTTCTTGTGGAAACTGGATTGGCTCTATCTGAGACGTCATACACTCGAATGAAAGTACCTGACACGCTGTAATAAGGAAAAGATTTGACGGAAGGCGCAAAAGTTGTGCAAGAAATGTAAGGATCGTATCCGCCTTCAAAGATGACCATTTTGTTCCCGTTTATGAATAAGCCATCTATGGCTCCGTTTAGCGTGATTTGTGATAGGATTTCAGCCTCTTCTGGCGGATACGCCTTCAGAATTGTAACGTTCTTTCCTGATATGATGTAGATGTATTCTCCATCGGTTTTTACGATGTCTGCTTCGTCGACTCCTTCAACTTGGATGTTTGTTTTCGAATAGTCAGGAGAAAGGAGAGAGTAAGTTTCAAGATTGCTATCCAGCGACAAGGCTCTCAGTTGTTGCGTACCTCTAAGGTAAAGTTGCGCATACTCCCATCTTGCTTCGCAAACAAAGTTTTTCAACTGTTCATAAGAAGAAAACCTCCTAAGCCGATTTTCACCCATAGCCACATATCCTCCTAGGTAGAGTGGAACAATCAAGCCAACTATAGCCAAAATTAAAACGATGAACAGGATGCTACTCTTCATATCTTTTCACCAAATGTCGCATACTTTACACTTTTAATTATGTGGCTTTGTTACTTAATGCTATGTTTTAGAACAAGCCGTACTAAAAATAGAACAGCTACGATGAGTTTTGGGTCTCATCTTTTTTGGCTTAGTATCTCAAGAAAGCCTTCAATCTTAGCCTTAATCTGTGCTTCATTGTAGCTTCTCCAATCCGAAGAGTCAACATCAAGGATTAGGCTTGGAACTCCAAATTTCTCATAAACCGCATCCTTAACGATTGTTTCATTTACAGACATCATTCTGCATCCCCAATTGGTAGGAAGAATCACGCCGTCAGCACTGAAGCCTTTAACTAACTCTATTACCAAGTTGACCTTCCTATCAATGCTTGCGTTGGCAAAATTTGGAAGATATTTTCTCGCCAAACTTTCTAAAGGCTTTGAAGGTTTCAGTCTCCCCATCCACACATGCGAAAAGGTTTCAGCCACAACTACAGCGCCTAGACTATTCAAATGTTCAAAAATCTGCAAGTTAAACCACAAAGGCAAGTTATCCCAAATCAGCCGATATTTTTCATCCGCGATAACTCCAACTTTATTCTCCACTCGTTCCTTAACCTCTTCGCGCAATCTTTCGTAAAAATCGACAGCCATCTTTGTACTAGGGATGCAGAGCATAAAGAAGACAGCTGAAAACGCATCTCTTGCATCCATAGGCGTTGGAATAGTTTTCCGATAGTCTTGAATTTGACCCCAAAGCATGCTTGTACGGTCTGAAAGTCTGACAGTTTCTTGCAATTTCTTCTTGTCCAATTTTGTGCCAGTCTGCTTTTCTAAGAACGCGATTAACTCTTCCAGCTGAGACACATACTGCTCAATGTGATAGTCTTCAAGGTTTTCGGAGTCGGCGCCCGATATGTTATAAGGCGCGTCCAAGAGAAAGAGCGGACATTTCAGCATTCGGCTTACAAGTTGGAACCATTTCATGTGAGTGTCGCATGCACCAGTTGAAGCAACTAGGAAGTCTGGTTTTGGTAGTCCATCTTCTGGCAAGTTTTCGGTGTCAAATAGGGAGCCAAGCACACATCTTGCATAAGAACACAAGTCCCTTGAGAAACCTTGTCTTTCAAATGCTTCGCAAAGTTTTACAGAAATTTGCCTAGCCGCGCAAACAGAGGCATAGTTTTCAGGCCAAACTGGAAAAATGTCCATAGCTAACAGAATTTCTACTGGAAAAGTTGAGATAACCCATGCCACTGGACGCTTTTCTGCTTTCGCCTTATGCGCATCTTCGTAGAATTTTTTAATGTAGTTTCTGTAAAATCCTTTTGTTGTCTGTAAAAGTCTTTCTGACATTGTTTATGCTACTCCGCTTACCATTTCTATGAAAGCCTCAATTCTTGTTTTCAACTGTGCTATTCCGCTCATGGCGTGTTCCCATTCTAGATATAGGACAGGCAGCCCTTGTGCTTTCAACTCTTCCACAAGAATTGGGGCATCAAATAAATGTGTATCACAAAACTTTAAAACAAAAATTATCGCTCCTTCAACATCATACTTCTTGGCCATTTCTAAAGTATGCCGAAACCTGTCTTCAGAATGAACTGTGAATGGACATGGAATCTTATCCAAGTAGCGGTTCGCAATAGCATGCAAGAGGTCAGCAGTTGAGTTTACTAAATCCCAAAAATATCTTGACCCCGTGCATAGGTCGTCAGCAACCACATTTGCTCCTGTACCTTCAATAATTTTCATCATTTCTGTGTTGTCCATTACGCTTCCGGATACGAGTAGTCTTGCACGGCTTTTTGGTGTGTCAGTTCTACTTTTAATTTGGCTTAGCAACTGCTTTAGTAGTCTGTTATGTTCCTCTTTTGACGTTAACATACTTGAGAGAACAATTTCTAGGGCTTCAACTCCAGAAATAAGCGGTGGGTCATTTTTCCTTAGGTCATAGACTTTTTTGAGAAGAACTCTATTCTCGTTGTAAACTTTAATTGCGTTTTTCAAGGATTCTTTTGAAACGTCAATTTTGAAATTGTTTTCTAACGATTCTTTGAGCCTACGTACCTCTTCATAAAAGAAGTCGTGTGCCTTCTTGCTTCTTGTATGGGGGGTATTTATGAAATAGAAGTATGGGACTTTGACATGGTATTTCCACATGTCGTACATCATGCCGCAATTGTCGCATGTGTTCGAGACAATGTAACCGTCTAAATAATCGTATTTGCCTCTCAAAGCTTGGTCAAAGCAACTGCGGCAAAAGGAACAGACATTCTGAGGCAAATAAGCATCGGCTAACGGGATTCTTTCTAAGCTGCCCAAAATCCTAATTGGCAAAGCATTTGCAGCATAAATAATTTCTTCAGGCGTGTAAGTGCAAGTCCATCCAACTACTGGTTTACCTTCTTTTTTCCATCGTTTCGCTACATCGTGCCTCGTTAGAAGCAGATTTCTAAACGACTCCAAAGCATGCACAGTGGAACACTCCATTTTTCAATTATTACATTTCTTAAAGTGTACCAGTATCAGTAGCTCTCTGACTTGCGAAACAAATCAATGTGTCGGTTTATTAGGTTTTGTTTCAAGGGCAACTTACAAGTATGCTCTAATATGGCTGAGAAATTTGAGTCTCTTGGTCTAGATGAGAGGAGTACAAATTATTTTTTGTTTCATCTTCATCTTCACTGAGAATTGCGGAAGATGTCGGCACGAAAAGGAAGATTAGACAGCATTGAAAGTAATGAAAATATATGCGTACATATAATTGGTCGATATTAAATCGAGGTGCCCTAGTTTGTCGCAGAAACAAGTTGCGATGCAGAAAATTGCTGGATTATGCGGAATAGTATGTCCTCTAGCAGCTCTTTCATTCATAGCATTATCTATTTCTAATTCTCTCTCTTGGTTCCGCTGGACAGAGAACGCTCTAAGCGACCTAGCCGGCACTCAAGCAACTGCTACTGCAGCTGTCTTATTCAACTCTGGTCTAATCATCGGCGCTCTTCTTGTCATAATATTTGCGGTAGGTTTAATGCAAATCCTACGCAAGCGAACACTGGGGTTCATTGGGGCTTTCCTTCTTATTCTAACTGGTATTAGCCTCCTTGCCATAGGTGTCTTCCCAGAAACCGCGGGTCGCATACACTTCTATGTTTCTGTAGCCTTCTTCACCTTATTTCCGATTTCACTGTTTTTCATAGGCGCCTCCATGGCAAAGGAGGCATCTGAAAGAACTTTAGGTTTTGCCACAATGTTATTTGGCATGTTCGTGGTTATATCAGCAGCCCCAATTATATTGGTGAGAGTGAATGATGTTGGAATTCACGAGCTTCTTGCTGCCCTTTCAGGCTCAGCGTGGTCAATAGTCTTTGGCATTAAACTGTATAAGCAGTCGATTCTACGTTGAGTATCTGCTTTCTATCATCTTCAATAACCCAGTAAAAGTGGAGTTGACAGGTGTTGGAATCCTACATTTCTCCCCGTAACGGGCTATCGCGCCACTCATGAAATCAACTTCAGTAGGCCTCTTATTCTCGACATCAATAAGCATCGACGGTTTGTGTGCACCGCCTTTTTCAAGATATAAAGTGAATTTGGCTAACGCATCTTTGCCAAAGTCGTATCCGTCCGCTTTAGCGACCTTCAATCCTTCGTCAAGGATTTTCACTGCAAGATCACGTGTGTACTTGTATTCCATTGCTTCCTTCATTGTTTGCTCAGTTACAGCGCAGATTGAGCAAAGGGCAGAGTTTAGGATTGTTTTCTCCCACACATGCCCCTTAATATCTGAAGACTCTTCTGTCTTCAATCCGGAATCTGTCATTATTTTGGCAATGTATTTTGTAGTTTCATCAATTGTGTATTTTCCCTTATGATAGGCACCAATAAAGTTAGGCGGCTGGAACCAATTCATCTTGACATTTCCAGGGCTTATCGTATTTCCTGCGTAGTTGATGACCACACGATACGTGGTGTCGATTCCCAATTTATTAGCAATAAACTGTTCATTGTCAAGCCCGTTTTGGAAACTGACAATTTTCATGTCAGGCGTGTAAATCTTCTTAATTTCAGGAAGAATCTTTTCCAGCATGCAGGCTTTTGTTGCAACAAATATTATGTTTGGACTAAATTTTGAGAGTTTGGAAACTGAACTAGCAGTCTTACCTATTTTTGCTGTTAATTCTACGATTCCAGATATGTTCAAGCCTTCTTTCTCTATTTTAGACAAAAGAGATTCTATGATATCTTGCGCTACAATGTCTTGGCCACTTTTAGCCAAGTGAGCGGCCAGAATTGAGCCTACTGGACCTAAGCCTATAATTCCAATTGTCGGCTTTTTTGACACCATATTTAACTATCCAACCTACTGCTTTCGCCTAAAACTGCATCTTATGGGTTTAAATTATAAGAATGATTATTAAGGATTTATTTTCATTGAAGACGCTGTGATGTGAGAAAGATGAGAAAACCACTTTGGACGCCTTCCAAAGAACGCATAAAACACGCTAACATAACTCGGTTCATCAACTTCGTCAATAAGAAGTACGGCCTTCAAATTAGCTCTTATGACGAATTGTACAGGTGGTCGATTGAAAATATTCAAGATTTCTGGGCATCTATGTGGGAGTTTGGAGAGATAAAAGCTTCCCACAAATATAATGTGGTGGTTGACGATTTAGCCAAGTTTCCAGGCGCAAAATGGTTTATCGGCGCAAGATTAAATTTCGCTGAGAACCTGCTAAGGTATAGGGATAACCATTTAGCCTTCATATTTAGAGGAGAAACCCAGAAAATAGCCAGAATGACCTATTCAGAACTATACGATTCTGTAGCGTGTTTGGCTAAACCGCTAAGAGAATTAGGCGTCGCTCATGGAGACCGCGTAGCTGCCTACATGCCTAACTTAATGGAGACAGCCATTGTTATGCTTGCCACTACAAGTATTGGTGCCATATGGTCTTCTTGCGGCACTGAACTCGGTCCAGGAGCGGTTCTAGATCGTCTTAGTCAAATTGAACCAAAAGTCTTGTTCACTGTAGATGGAAACCCCTACAAAGGAAAGACTTTCAACATTTTGCCTAACGTTGAGAAAATCGCCAAAGGAATACCCTCGCTAGAAAAAATCATTATAGTTCCTTATATGGAAGAAAAACCCGATATTAGTTGTATTCCAAACTCTGTGCTTTATACTGATTTCATATCTCAAGAAAGACAACCGAAAATTCGATTCGAGGAGCTGCCCTTTGATCAGCCTGTTTATATCATGTTTTCTTCTGGAACTACGGGTAAGCCGAAGTGTATGGTTCAAGGAGTCCAAGGTATTCTCATCAATCACTTAAAAGAACTGATACTCCATACCGATTTAAAGCGTGAGGATAGGATATTTTATATAACAACTCCTAGCTGGATGATGTGGAATTGGTTAATAAGCTCCTTAGCGGTTGGAGCTACCGTAGCGTTGTATGATGGCAATCCAAATTATCCTGATTGGGGTGCCATGTGGAAATTAGTTCAGGATGAGAAAATAACGATTTTTGGTTGCAGTGCAAGTTACATAAATTATCTCAGAAGCGTAGGTGCTAAACCTGCCAAAGTTTATGATTTGTCATCGCTACGGGAAATATCTCAAACTGGTTCACCGCTTTCAGCTGAAGGATTTGAATACGTTTGCCGAGAAATCAAAGAAGACTTACATTTAAATTCTATCTCGGGAGGCACAGATATCAACGGCTGCTTTGCTATTGGAACTCCCATCCAACCTGTGTATGCTGGTGAATTGCAGGGTCCAGGTTTAGCAATGAAAGTGAAAGCGTATGATGAAAGGGGCAAGCCCATAGTTGGTCGACAAGCAGAACTTGTCTGTGAAGCTCCCTCCCCTTCCATGCCTCTCTATTTCTGGAACGATCCCGAAGGCAAAAAATACAGAGATGCTTACTTCAGTGTTTACCCCAATGTTTGGCGACACGGCGACTGGATAATAATTCATAGCGACACAGGTGGAATAACTTTCTTAGGCAGATCTGACTTCACTTTAAAACCCTCTGGAGTGCGCATAGGCCCGGCTGAAATATATAACGTTGTGGAAAAATTTGCAGAAATTGCCGACAGCATAGTTGTAGGGCAAGATTGGAAGGGAGATCAGCGTATTATTCTTTTTGTCAAACTCGCACTAAGGTTTCAGTTGACTGAGGATTTAAAAAATAGGATTAAGAGAGCTTTACGTGAAGAGGCTTCTCCTAGGCATGTTCCAGCCTTAATTATTGAAGTGCCAGATGTTCCGTACACTTTTAATATGAAGAAGGTTGAAAGCGCTGTCTCGAACATAATACACAGCAGGCCAGTCACGAACAGGGATGCTTTGGTTAATCCAGAATCGCTGGATTTCTATGAAAAAATTCTTCCAAAACTACAAAAAGAATAACACAATATTCAACGGTGAAAAACAGACTTATTAACTGCTATCATAGCGAAGAAATTTAATAGAACTTTTAGCGCTTCTGTTTCAAAATCAGACCGTTAGGATTATGGCTTCTTCTAATAGTTGATGATAAAAACAAAAATTTTTTCTCGTGTTATCACACAGAGAGGAAGAAAACTCTCTGCAACATAATGCAAGCATAGTAGTTATTTGATTATTGCTATTGGTTCTCCTCTTCTTATGCTTGCTCCTTCGGAAACTCTAATCTCCTTAATCACTCCAGCCTTTTGAGCAGTTATTTCATTTTCCATTTTCATAGCTTCCAAGATGCAGAGCCCATCTCCTACTTTCACAACGTCTCCTACGTTTACTTTTAAAGCTACAACTAGACCGGGCATTGGAGCAGTTACAACACCTTCTTCCATAATAATTTCTCTTGGACTTTCTCTCGCAAGTGTTGGCAATGTTGGCTCCATGATTTTCGGCGTTACTCTTTCCGCAACTTCGTACTGAACCTTAAATGACTTACCATTAATTTTAATTGAAAACGGCGTTTTCTCATTTACTTCGCTAAACTCCACTTTAACAGGCTTTCCGCCAATTTTCATTGAAACTCCTGTGTCACTTTTGAACTCGCTCGTAAGCTCCACTTCATATGTCTCGTCGTCAACTTCAAATTGGAAAGAAGTGTCTCTAACTATTCTAAGAATTTTGACTCGATGTGACTTTCCATCGACTGAGATTCGGTATTCTCTCAATTTATCTTCTCCCAATTCTCCATGCTGACGCTCTTCCTGTTGTTTTCTTCGGAATGACTGCTATCCCCTTTCTATTTTTGGTTAAATAAGCGACTAGAACCGCTGACAGAGCAGCTGCTTTTTCGCTTTCATACATTTCCGGAGCTAAAATCTCGCCGATTCTCTCCTGAACAAAATTTGTATCCACTTCTCCTCGTCTAAAATATTCGTCGTTTATGATTTTCTTGTGGAAAGGTATGGTTGTTTCAATCCCCTCTATTTCATACTCGTCGAGAGCATTTTTCATGCGTTGTATGGCTTCATTTCGGTTTATGCCCCATGCAGCTATCTTAGCAATCAATGAATCATAAAAGACAGGTATAGCATAGCCAGCGTACAGAGCGCTGTCAACTCTTATGCCATTGCCGCCTGGAGCATGGTACCTAGTTACTGTGCTTGGACATGGCACAAAATCATTGTAAGGGTCCTCACAGTTAATTCTGCAGTTGATTGCGTGCCCTCTCGCTACTATGTCATCCTGCCTAAACGCTAACTCCTCTCCAGTAGCTATCTTAATCTGCTCTTTGACGATGTCGACTCCGGTAACCATTTCAGTGATAAGGTGTTCAACTTGCAACCTTGTATTCATCTCTAAGAAGTAGAAGTGCCTCTCTTTGTCGACCAAAAATTCAACAGTGCCAACGTTAGTATAGTTTACAGCCTTTGCCACTCGTATTGCTGCCTCTGCCATAGTTCTTCTCAGCCTATCAGTCATTGTAGGCGAAGGCGTCTCCTCAATTAATTTCTGATATCTCCTCTGAATGGAGCAGTTTCTCTCGCCCAAATGAACGACATTACCTTTCTTGTCAGCTAATACTTGAAACTCAATGTGCCTCGGCTTTTCTAACAGTTTTTCAACATAGAGCTTAGGATTTCCAAACGCAAAATCTGCCTCTAAACGAGCTAACTCCATAGCTTGCCGTATATCATTCTTGTTGTTAGCAATACGCATACCTCTGCCTCCACCACCATAAACCGCCTTAATAAGTACTGGATAACCAACTTTCTCTGCCACTTCCACTGCAGCGTCCTCGCCTTCAACTGCTTCTGTACTTCCAGGAATCACTGGGACATGTACCTTTGCCACTATTTCACGAGCCTTAATTTTGCTGCCCATCCTCTTTAGGGCGTCACTGGATGGACCGATGAATTCAATTTCATTTGACTCACAAGCCTTTGCAAAAGATGAAATCTGCGCCAAAAAACCGTATCCAGGATGAATTGCCTCACAATCAAAGTTTTTGGCAGTTTGGATTATTTTTTCAATGTTCAAGTAGCTTTGTTCAGATTGTGCTGGTCCAACACAATGGCATTCGTCTGCATATCGTAGATGTAAAGATTCTTTGTCTGCTTCTGAATAAATTGCAACGGTTTTGATTCCCAGTTCTCGGCATGCTCTGATAATTCTTAGCGCGATTTCTCCCCGGTTAGCGATTAAGACTTTTTTAAACATAGTTCATCCTTGCATAGTCGATGCTTATATTTGACTAATTTCACATAAGAACTTTTAATGTCTGCTATGTGGATGAAGAAAAGATGGTAATCATAGATTTTCATGTGCATGTGGCAAAATATCACATGTGGAAGCCTTGGGTTCACGAATACATGAGAAGCATGAGTCCCAAGATATACAAGGATTTTGACGCCTTTATGACTCCAGACAACATTCTAAAATTTTTAGATAACGAAGATGTTGACTTTGCTGTTTTATTGGCTGAGATTGCACCTTTAACCACTGGAATCGTGGATAACGAGTTTATTGCAGAATTTTGTCGCAGAAGTGAAAGATTGATTCCCTTTGCTTCGATAAATCCCGTTACTGACTCAAACCCTTCGAAGACAATAGATAAGCTAGTGAAGGAATATAATATGAGAGGGCTCAAGCTGTTGCCTCCATACCAGCATTTCTACCCAAACGACACTGCCATGTACAAGATTTACGAGAAAGCACAGGAACTGGAGATTCCAGTGGTTTTTCACACCGGCACATCTGTCTTTCAAAATGTCAGGTTAAAATATGCAAATCCCTTGTATCTAGACGACGTTGCAGTGGACTTTCCAGATTTGACGATTGTTCAGGCACATGGAGGAAGAGGCTTATGGTACGACACTGCCTTCTTCATGGCTAAACTCCACAAAAATGTTCACATTGACATCTCAGGGCTTCCGCCACAAAATCTTTTGAACTACTTTCCAGATTTGGAAAAAATTGCTGATAAAGTTGTTTTCGGTTCTGATTGGCCAGGAGCTCCGAGTATTAGAAAGAATGTAGAAGTTATTGGGAAATTGCCATTGAAGGAGGAGACGAAACGCAAGATACTTGGAGAAAATGCGAAAAAGATATTGAAGTTGTAGCCACTCTAGCGTTGAAAATTCGGATGAAAAGGTTTTCTCTCAGTATCTACTTTACTCCGTTCTATCCCAAACTATTTTAAACTTCTTAGAATATGTGAGTAACATTATTGCCAACGTTGGTAGGCGGTTAAATTGAAGGTTTTGGGTTTATCGTGTAGTGCAAGGAAAAATGGAAACACTGCAAATGCGTGAACATCGCCTTACAGTATTTGGAGAGTAAGGGCACCGAAAGTAAGTTGATTCATTTAACAGACTACGACATCAAATCTTGCAAAAACTGCAACATGGAGTGCTACCATGACAAAGAGTGTCCAACATTGGATGATTCCAAAGTTCTTGCGAATTTTCTCGAAGAATTTGATGGCTTAATTGTTGGTTCGCCACTCTATAACGGAACAATACCTGCCCAGTTGTCGGCTTTCTTAGAGAGAAATCCATACCCATATGACGAAGTTCTGAAAGACAAAGTAACATCAGCCATAATTGTTGGCAGCATAGGCGAAACAGTTGCTGCCCTAATTCTGACATCATGGCTTGCTCCAGGAAAACATTTCGTCGGCTGGATTGAATTAGACCCAAGAGGGACCGCGTCCAGAAATGCTAAACTAAAAGATTGCTGGATTAAGGGAAACATGATGGAAGACGAGCAGAACCAAAGAAGAGTAGAGGAATTAGCAGAAAAAGTTTATACTAAAATATTGAAGCGAAAAAGAGGCTGACCTCCAAGCGCTGAAAATTATTTTTCCTCATTTTTTAGAATTGCTTTCATCAGGTTGCTGAATATTTTCATGTCTGAAGCCTTGACTATTGGGATTTGCATGCCCTTTTCCACCTCGTACACTCTAACGTATTTTGGAAAACTGGCGTAGCATACTTGGCTTATTGGGAATTCTTTGTTTTCCATTTCTCGTTCAAATGACGCCTCATAAACCTCTACACAGAGCAAGTGCCCGTCTACCCAGAAAAGGCGATTTATCCCATACGTGGTGGCGCACCAAGCCAAGTCTTCTACAGACCTTTGATCTACTCCAAAAACGACTATTTTCTTTGTCGGAACAATTTCTATGTCCATGCCTTTTTTTACTCCTTGTATGGCGTATTCAAGACTTGTTTGACTTTTTCGGTGATTTTTGGTCCTAACCCATATGCGTCTTTGGCCCATTCATCTACGCTTATTAGAGCGTTTAAAGGAGTTTGATAAGACTTTAGTAAAGATATCGCTTTCTCTCTTCCGATGATTGGCAAACTGGCTAAGAAGAAAATTTGTGCTTCAGCTAGGGTTTCATGCTTCTTCATCGGATGCACGATAGGTGCTCTTTTCTCAACTATTTGTTCTTGTCTTGCAGCTGTATAGAGAAAATCAACTGTTTCTTTGTAACTGTTTGTATGAATCATGAAGATTCCCTGTTTCGCCAAAGCGAACATGGCACCCCAAACCGCTGCTGGCTGAATCTTACTGAACTTATAAATGATTGGCAAATAACCCTCTATCAAGATAAAGGGTTTAAGATAAACCTCTTTCAGCCTAAATGTTTGTTCAAAAAGGTATCGCCGAGTCAACGTGTAAACAAAGTCATGCACGGTTTTTCTTTCTACAGCGCATCGGTCAGAGATTATGTAATCGCCCTTTTCTAATGCCTCTATCTTCACTTCAGCGCCTAATTCTTTCAGTCCTTTCAAGATTTTAGGTGCAGCAGTAGCTTCGCGACTATCCATGATGATTGTGATTGGTTTTTCTTCTTTACTCTGTTCCTTCATGTATGGCAGTAATGTTTCAGTTCCAGACATGGCTTTCACTTCTACTCCTGTTTGAGAGTTCTTGAGTAGCCTAAACAAATAAATCTTCATCATGATTTCTTCGCCTTGAAAACTGGAAGCTTAATAAGCAAAAAAACATTTGTAAAGTTTCAAGTTAAATGTAGGGGCCGGTCGTCTAGCTTGGTTAGGACGTCTGCCTGACACGCAGAAGGTCGCCGGTCCAAGTCCGGCCCGGCCCACCAGAACTAGCGATTAATTCTTCTAAAGTTTTGAATACTAGCTGGCAGTTAAAGAAAGAGGGCTGTTTTCGGCAGAGTGGGCATACAGAAACTTTGGCCTAGAAGAATTCTTAAAGCGGATGTATGTAGTAGAAAGTAGAAGAATCAGGAGGACATGCATTGACTTCACTAGAATATGAAATTGATCTTCTTTCGAAGCTAGTTGAAATTGATACCGAATCGGTTTCGAAGAAAGGATATGGTAGATGTGCATCGCTAATCGTGGAAGAGGCACAACGAAACTCTCTAGATGTGGAAATAATTGACGGAGAAAAAGGAGCCAAAGATGGACTTTATAGGCCAAACGTTATCGTAACCCTTAACGCAAATTCAGACGTAACTCTGCTTTTAGAATCCCATTTTGACATTGTTCCACCTGGGCCTAATTGGACGTATCCCCCATTCAAGTTAACAGTCAAGGACGGAAAAGCTTATGGAAGAGGCACTGCAGACAACAAATCAGGTATTGTAGCCACAATTGCTGCAATGCGACATCTAAAGAAAGAAAAGTTAGACATAAACCTGAAACTAATTGCGGGAGTAGATGAAGAAATCGGCGGAAGATATGGCCTAGATTACGTATTAAGCGACTACGGATTAAAAGGTGATGCAGCAATAATCGTTGATGCAGGTCCAGAAAGACTCTACCTAGGAGCAAGTGGTATTATCTGGGGAAAAATAGCAGTTGAGGGCAAACAGGGACATGCTGGATACCCATTCAAATCCAAGAACGCCATTGATGAAGCCTTAAGACTACTCGCTGCACTTGAACCCTACAAGAATGTAGTGGAGAAAAAAGAGTCAATCTTACGTGCGCCACCCGAAGCTCCAAGACAATTCGTTTGGGGAAGATATTCAGTAACAATGATCAACGCAGGAGAAAAAGAAAACGTAATACCTGGAAAATGCGAAATTCGCTTCGACCGAAGACTTCTACCTGAAGAGCCCTTAGAACAAGCTGAAAAGGAGTTGAAAGAGTTCTTCCAGAAAGCAGTTGAGAAAACTGGCTGCAAAGCCTCACTGGAAATCACTACCAAAGTTCAGGGCTATCATACCCCAAAGGAATTGGTGTTTGTGCAAACAGTTTCAAAGAACATTAAGAAAACTGTTGGCAAGAATTTACCATTCGCTGCAGAATTGGGAGGAAATGATGGAAGTTTTTTTGCCAAGAATGGAATACCAGTGGTATGCCATGGAACTATCGGAGCTGACACACACTATCATGGAATAGACGAATTTGTATATCTTAACGATATGAAGAATACACGAGATCTAATAGTCAATCTAGGAAAGGAACCGAGGGAGAAAATAGCATAGCGCAAGCATCTACAGGGAATATATTCAGGTTACTTAACAACTAAAACTGGGCAAGCTACATGGTGCATTACTCCGTCGCTTACGCTTCCTAAAAGCATCTCTCTCATATGGCTAATTCCTCGAGCCCCCATAACAATTAGCTCAAAATTGCCTTCTTTCGCGACTCTAATAATTTCTTGAACAGTGTGCCCCTCTTCAAGCAGTTTATTAACTTCAACTTTTGCAGCTTTAACTCTTTGCTCGCCATCCTCCAAGACTCTACTGCCAGCCTTGCGAGCAGTTTCAACCAATCTGGAAACGTCTGGGGCAGCCATAACTGGAACACCTGCAGTCGCCATACTAGGTTCGGGCATCACAACAGGCGTAGCGGCTATCGAATATACGTGGACAAGTGTTATCTTTCCTCCAAATTTCTTAGCTATTTGGATTGCGATGTCTAGGGCTTTAAGTGAATGCTCAGAACCATCCAATGGAACTAGAATCTTCTGAAACAACTTCATCAACATCCTATATCAGACTATTAGCACTAAATCAAATATAGTTTTGGTATGTGTCTTCAATTAACTGAGCAGAAACTTCGCTTTCATGTTCTCATGGAACAGAAGGCGGAAACTAAGCGAACAATTCAAATAATAGTGCTGCATATTGTAAGAGTCTCTGAGAGGTATATCAAATGCATAAGAATCTGCTTGAGAAACTTCTGTTTGAGTTAGTTAAAAATTCCAAGAGAAGCGACAGAGAACTTGCAAAAGTTCTAGGAGTTTCGCAACCCACCATAACCAGAGCCAGAACAAGACTCGAACAAGAGAAATTCATAAGACAATACACGGTTTTTCCAGACTTTGCGAAAATTGGATTTGAACTAGTTGCCTATAATTTTATCACATTGAAGCCTTCTCAATCAAGTGACCTAGAAAAAATGCAAAAAATGAGAATCGGATGGGCAAGAGACAACTCAAGCGTAATTTTTGAGGTCGGCGGTGAAGGGTTGAGAGCAAACATCTTAATGATATCAATCCATAGAAATTACACTGACTTTGCTAGCTTCATAGCCAAATATAGAACTGATTGGGCGAACTATCTTCAAGATTTGAAATCATTTATCATTAGTATACCAAATAGGAGTCTTGTAGTCAAAGACTTGTCTTTCAACGATTTAGGGAAAATATAAGTTTTAGAAAAGATGTCTATTTTTGTCCATATAATTTTTCTTTGTACGCGGGCAAGTCTAGGAACCCATGTCCACTTATGTTCATGCATATGACTTTTTCTTCTCCCTTCTTCTCGTTTTTAATTGCTTCATCTATTGTTGCTCTTACAGCGTAGCTTGATTCTGGAGCGATTAGCCATCCTTCGCTTTGCAGGAAAATCTTTGCTGCTTCAAATATTGCCTTCTCATCTGTCGGATATGCTACTGAGTTAACTATGCCATGATGCCTAAGAAGACTTATTATTGGAGCCGCTGCATGATACCTTAACCCATCAGCCTTAATCGGTAGCATTTCAGTTTTATGCCCTAAAGTGTACATCTTCATAAGAGGCGTGTGTTCTGCCACATCACCAAAATCATAACGATACTGACCTTTTAATAGGCTGGGGGAAGCCATACTTTGCGAAGCCAGAAACCCGCATTCTCGCTTCTTCTTTAGAACCTCGCCGATAAATGGTAGGGCTATGCCACCAAAGTTTGAGCCGCCACCTAAACAGCCTACAATTAAGTCAGGCTGCTCATCGATTAATTCAAACTGTTTAATTGCTTCTAATCCAATGATAGATTGATGTAGTAGAACGTGGTTTAAAACAGAGCCAAGACAGTAAACGCTTCCCTCGTGTTCCTCAGTATATTCCAAGCCTTCAGAAACGGCAAGTCCTAAGGAACCATGATGACTAGAATTCTTGGCAAGGGTTTCTCTTCCAATTTTGGTTTTCTTGCTCGGCGACGCATTCACCTCTGCTCCAAACAACTCCATAAAAGCTCTGCGGTCAATCTTCCAGTCATAAACCGACTTAACCCAGAAGACCACACATTTCAAATCCATCAGTCTAGCGGCATAAGAAAGCGCGGTTCCCCACTGTCCAGCACCAGTTTCGGTGACCAGAGTGTCTTTTCCTTCCTTTACCGCAAAATATGCTTGAGCTAAGGCTGTATTGGTTTTATGCGAGCCAGTAGGCGACAAATCTTCGCGTTTGTAATAAATTTTTGTCTTCTTCAAACTTAAACGTTTTTCGAATCTTCTGGCACGACATAATGGTCTTGGTCTTCCAGCCTGAATAAAGAGCTCTCGCACTTCTTCAGGTATTGGAATCCAGCGTTCACTTGAACCCTCTTGCTTCAGGCATTCGTTTACCATCGTTCTTGACAAAAATTCAAGGCGTGACAAGCCATCTTCAGGCTCTTTAGGCGGTGGAAAAGGTTCCGGCAAATCTGGAATGATGTTATACCATTTTTTGGGCAATTCATCAACCGGAAGCGATATTTGATTTCCATTCATCTGCTCTACCTGCTTGTAAAGAAAGCATTAGTATGCGAAGTATCTAAAGATAAGAATTCCGCTTACACAGTTTCTGGTTTTGACAAAACCTCAATCGACGTAGCAGAACGCGAGGTGAGTTCTAACTGATCTCCAAATCCCTTCCTAACATATGCGTTCCTAATTCTAATCTTTGTTCCAGCATTGAAGTCTTTTGCAGTGTCTGCCAACTTTCTCCAAAGAGAAACCCTAATTTTCCCAGTTTCATCGCTTAAATTAAATGAAGTAACTGCAATCTTTTCAGTTCGCACTGATACTTCTCTTGTTTCTGGCGTTGTGGCGATGATTCCTTCAACGGTAAGAGGGCCGCCTTCTGTTTTTATTTCAACCACTCTCACTTTCCCTTCTTCAGGAGACAAGACTTGCAGATCGCCTCTTTCGCTAAGATGAAGTTCAATTTTTCCATTTCGACCTTCTCGAGTATATCCATGCGTAACTCTAACTATCTGCCCTTCCTCAACCTTTGCTCTTTCTACGATACTTGCTTTGTCATTCCATAAAACCACTTTCAACTCGCCTGTTTTGTCAGAGATTAGTAAATGCGCTACTTTTCCTTCGGTCATGTCAGAGCGAACGAAGGTTTGAACGGGATAAATGCGGGTTATGCGTCCAACTACAGTGACAGCGTTTAAACCTGAGATAAGGTCTTTAATCAAAACTTCATGTCGAAATAGCTCGCGAGGTATTTCTACTCCGAGTTCTGAAGCAACTATGCGCACGGCAGCCTTGTCTGTCAAGAATCCTTCTGCCGTCTTCTTTTTTTCTTCAATCCTTTCTAGGATCTCTGCTCTTGTGAGATCTTGTCGAATCTGCAGAATTTTTTCTATTATCGCCTCTATTGACATTTCGGTTCACAGCATATTATTAGAGATTGCAAAATTATTTTTCCGGTGTTTCTTCTTCCTTGTGGTAAATCATGTAGAGGAAAAACAGAACTAACGCAATGAATGATACCACCATCAAGATGGTGATTACCAATGTGAAGTACGTGTTGATGTTCATGTGAAACGCCTCATTTTCTTTCCCATATTTGATGAGGATAGGGTATTTAAACTGTAACCCTTTTCCACTCCTCCATCAAGAAATCATAGAGCTCGTCATCTTCCTCAAATAGGTCATACCATTTTAGGGCTTCTGCCATCTTCTGCGCAATGAGATGATAACACAGATGTACTTCCTTGTCCATAACACGAAAATAAAAATCATCGCACGAACAAAAGTCGGCGGCAGGCATAACCAGATAATCGCGTTCTTTTCCAACAACTATCCAAACAATTCTGTTGCTTGGCATAAACACATATTTCTTAATTCTCCTTGCTTTCAACGCTTCCCAAGCTTTCGAGAATCTTTGACCGAAAGCCTTAGAAAGAATAGTCAAATGTGTTCCAGTAACTCGTCCCTCTGCTTCAATCTCTTTGCAAATTTTCTTTATGACAGTTATTTCTGAAGGTTTCTCCATCAGGATTCCAAGTTAAAGATGTATGGAAAGATTTTATTTAAATCTATTTTGATAAGTAAAAAATGTTATTTTAGATGTTTACTGTTTGTACCTGTTGCATCCTTCAATTATGAATACGAAGTCTTGAATGTTTGGGTATGGCACATTAAAGGTTAGGTCTGTTGTTTCCAGGAGGAATGTTTGCACTTTGCGGTCGTCGCTTGTGAGTAGTTCAGGTAGAACGTTTCCTAGTCTGCTGTGTGTTGCGATTATTAGTGGGGTTAGGTAGCGTTTTCCCTTACTGTTTATCGCATATAATCTTACTTGGTCTATGACTGATTCTGAAAAGTTTAGGCCTGGCCAACCTTCTCTAAGCCTAACCGTAGCCCTATTATTGCTTATGTTCATGTCTTCTGTTTGGATATATACTTCCCTTGTGACATCTTCACCAGTTGGGTTGTGGATGTCTATGACGCCATAGCTTACATAGTCTATTCCGTTCCAGACGAGCAGTGCTGGACAGGAGTCGCCGCCGTCGCCTTCATTTATGGTCACCGTGCGGGGTGCTGACCATTTGCTCCACGCTTCATATGGGTCTTTTGCCCTAACTTCAACATAGTATGTTCCAGATATACTCCATGTATGAGAAGCTGAAACCGTAATGCCAGAAGCGTATGAGCCTGTCAATGTTTTTGTGTTGTCGCCCCAATCAAACTCGTAGCTTAAATGGTCGCCGTCAGGGTCAGTCGTGTTTGTGGAGTAGCTATAAGACACGCCTACAGATCCAGATGAGTAGCCTAAAGGCGTTGAAGGAGCAAGCGGTACAGAGTCAAAGCTAATAGTCATATTATAGAAGCCATATTCCACCGTTGCATTGACTTCTATGTACCACCATGCGCCAGTAGATCCGTACTGTTCACCATGAGCAAACTCATCTTGCCCAATACCATTTTCAGACTTGGCAACCAAATATTCGCTTGAAGATCCATTGTAGAGATAGAGGTTTAGGTCGTCATCGCTGTCAACATCTATCTTAACTTGTAAGGATTTTTGGAATTCAACATAATTTTGTAGAAATCAAATGCATCCCATCTTCTGTCTGCATAAAGCCACGAATACGTGCCTTCTTGAACTTCTGTTGCGTTTTCAAAACTGTTATTATTTATTTTGTTGGGTGAATCTGGCGTAACTTTCAGGTTTACCGATGTGGTAAGAACCTGAAGTGTTTCAATAGGATAGCCGTCCCAAGTTACCTCATAATATTCCAGTTTGGCCGTCATCGTAAGATTATGCTCCACATTGTTTGCGTCGTCAAGTATCCAATCAACGTAAACGCCTATAGTTGAATCTACAGCGCTTCCGTATTTCCGATTGTATCCCGGCGGAACTGACGCTATGACATAAGCTCCACGTGGGATTGGATTGTCATTAAATTGGTCTCTTAACTCCAAATATTCTATGGTGCTTTGGAGGCTGCGAACAAAGGGGGAGAGCCAATCCAAAACAACTAAGACCTTGTCATAGAGAACACCTCCCAGTTTGCTAAGAAGCACATCTACTCCTTTTAACGCGATCTCGTAGCTTGCTTCTGGATCTGTCGTCCTAGGCTCTTTCAACGCTACATTATAACCTCTTAAATACTTCCAGCTATTGTATATCCAGAATCTGGTTTGGGTGCTTGTGTCGTTGAAATTTAGTGTGAGTTTGCTGAGGAAGTAGTTGGAGCTGTAAGGTGTTTGCTGGAAGTGGTATGACTTTGATTGGAAAGAAGTGAGGTTTGACCCTGGAAATAGACTGCCAAAACCCCTGTAGCCTTCTTGATCTTCTATCCCGAAGGCAAAGCTTGTGCTTATGGAAGAAACTGTTTTGTAGCTTATTCGGAATCGGCTTTGCCCCCATGTGATGTATGGGTAGCCATAGTATCCTGGAGCGTTTGCGAGGACTATTTGGAATGTTAGGCGTTGTCCACTAGCCTTGTGTTCAACTTTATTCCATGTTACGAAGAATGACCAGTCTGAATAAATGAAGTTGTATCGCCATCCATAATATATCGCTGACTCACTGTCAAGGCGTAGGTCCGACCAGACAGCAGCTATTATGGCGTTAGGGGCTTGTGGGTCGGGAATGTAGGTTGGTGTAGAGCTGTTGGATTTTGATTGGTCAAAGGCTAGGAAGCCATTTGTGGATATCCAAACACTTGTATTCGGCACTTCCATTTGTCATTAGGTCTCCCGCTCCACCCCAAAACCTGAACTTGTAAGGGTAAGGGTCAGATGGAGGAGTCATGTTAACCTCGAAACCATAATCATCAAACTCACCAACAAACGCATCGTCGGTAATGGGATTATAATCGATCCAATATAGCTCCGAGGATTCGTAGTATGTGTAAGTAATGTGCTTTCTAGAATTAGCCGTCATGCTGACGTTCAATCCGACGACATCAGTACCCTCTGGGGAAGTGCCTTCTTCATATTTCCACGGATTTACACCTAAGCCAACTGAGGCTATGCCATCTGTACTGCTGTTTTCGGTTCGAGGTGGTAGCTGATAGTCCATGCCTGATCCACGCCATGGTCTTTCAATCTGCCAAGCCAAGGCTGGGTTTAACAGTATTCCAATTAAGAAAAGCGGTGAGATTGTTAATATCTTCTTCATGGCTACTACTCAGTCTCCACGTTTAGCAAGTATATGCCGTTGTCCGATGCTGCAGATATTTTTATGAACCAGTATCCGTCCGCATCAACCTCATAGACAAGTTCTTGCAGGAAATGCGGGGCATCATCATAGAATTCTCCTGAAGACGTATATGCTCTTGAGTTTCCAGTTGGATCGTATAATGTCAAGTTCACATAACCCATTTGACGAAACGCTGCCCCTACCCTGACAGTTTGACCTTTGAGAAGCTGAATCCTGTAACAGTCTACTGGATCATCAGTTCTGTTAAATGCTGAGAGATAACCCCTATAACTTCCGGCACTTATTGCCTTCGAATCCTCAAATGTGTTCCCGATATCCGCAATTAGATTAATTAGTATTGGAAGCGCAACTTTGACGTAGCCTGTTCCGTTAAAGTATGTGACCTCGGCTGCTATCTCAAGCTGCTGACTAAAGTTTTCGGGCGCTTCCAAAATCCAACGGATCCAGTTGGAGCTGAATAGTACTCTTTTTGGGTTGTTTTTGCCAATCGCCTCGATGAAAGCTTTCTGGTCGCCTTTCAGTTTTTCTTCTATATCGATGCTGTCAGCCCAGTTTACTATGGTAAGATTTTCTCTTTTATAGAAATATGGGTTCGAACCTGGATCCCTAGGCAAATCTATATGCGACCTATTATAGTCTTCACTGAAAACGATGCGCATGCTTTCTACAAAACCTTCGGAAACGCTTACTGTCGCATTTACCGCCAGAGAAAGTACTGATGAACCGTCAAACCATGATCCAATAGCATAAGTCCACGGGATTACCGAGAAGGCGATGCTGGCAATACCGTTTGTGTATGAATTATTAACGTAGGTCTCGTTTGGGCTGTTGAACCATAAGGGATAGTTTGTGCTTCTGAGCCCTATTTAACACTTCTGCAACAAGCTTCTAGAACCAAAAAAAACAACAAGTAATTGGAATCGAGATATTCAATAAAACCCTTATTTCAACAACATTAATTCTATTCAACTCCAATAAGAGATAATCTTAGAGAAGAAATCTAAAAAAGCATATTGACAATTGTGACTGTTTCTATGACTGCTGCAGCAAACAATATAATTGCTACCAAGACATAAATGCGGGCGCACTCTTTCAATGCTTTCTTGATAGACTCTGACCGAGACGCTTCCTCACCTTTCCACAGCCATCTCGGCATAAGCCCAAGAGAGACCTAAAACAACTCCAACTAAAGCTGCCAAAACATATCCTTCACCTTCAAGAATCACTGTAGGCAAAGCAGATAGAAACTGTGAAGAAGACAAGCCACTAAGCAGTAGGCCCCACAAAAAACCTCTAACACAAAGAAAAACAACAGGCAAAACAAAAAACAACAAGCCAGTAAGCGTAACCACAAGAAAACCACTCAAAAACAAGTTAAAAAGAAATATAGAAACAACGGTGACCACCATGTTACCCGTCTGCAACTGAAAAACCTCCTCACCAACAGGCCATCTGAAAACACTGACATATCCGCTTTGTCTCAAAAAAGCCCCAATAACAATAAAGCCAAAAAATAACCAATTCAACACCATAAAAAACAAAACTCTTCTTGAAACAACAGAAAAACAAGTCTTCAAAAAACCCCAGCCCCTCAAACAAGCACCCAAGACATATCCTAAGACCCTCCATTATATATGATTTTATGAACTTTATGTTTAAGATTGGTAAACTTGAATTATCGAAAAAAGAAAGGTGCTATTGATTTGTTTACTCGATTTTTATGGGTTCTCCTTTAGGCTTCTCTTTCTTTTCGGCTTTAGACACCGTGACTTCTAAAACTCCATTTTTGTAAACTGTTTTTGCCCCTTTCGGATTTATTTTCGCAGGCAACGCTATTTCTTTGAAGTATTTACGTTTGGGCGTATCTACCGAGATTGTTAGGCTGTCTTCTGTTCCATGCAGTTTTATGTCTTCTTTTTCGACGCCTGGTAGTTCTGCTATTACTTTGACTTCGCCGTTTGTGGTCATTACGTCTACGAGTGGTTCGCGTTCCTCTTTCACGTCAAGGCTAGGCTTGGTAAGTCCAAAGGCTTCTGGCTTAAGCGATGGCTTCACGTTGCCAAATTCTCTTATCTCAGGTTTTCCATCTGGACCAATGGTCATGGAGTAGCCGTAAACGAATGGTCCCAACTCGCGTATAGTAGAGCCGTCTGGCAACTTGCGTTCTCTCACCAAATCCTTCGGAACACGAGTGGTAAACTCCTTGTATTCTCTTTCCATCATTTCTTCCATGTCCCTAACATTTCGTCAATGTCTCCGAAGAGCCAACCTCTAGAATAAGGAGAACGTCGCATTCTTCTTCTAAACCATTCTGGAAAATCCTCCCACGACACGTTTTCACCCCCTTAGAAAAATGACTATTTTTTGGTTTTCTATAAAATTTTCGGAAACATCCAACAAAAAAGGCGTTGTTTTATGCCATTGCCTTCAGCTGATTCACTGTCCCCAGAAACGTGCCATCAAGCATATAGACTTCCGAATCATCGATTTTTACGCTTTTGGAACGTAAAATTGGGCCAATAAACGCACTTGACTTTTGGTCTTTCCTCAAGTTTTTCTCATTGATAGGTCTTCCTCCCAAAAAATCGTTGAAAGACGGCATTATAAAAAGGTTCAATGCTCTAAATTTTATCTTGAAATGTTTCTGCAATAAATCTATTGGGTCTTTAGCAGACTTGATGTTTAGGCTTTTGAGAAGGGATTTTGCAAGATGCTGACTATTGCATTTGGCTTTTACCCAAACTTGTCTAGTTATTCTGAAGCCAAGAGGATCGCGAAAAGCAACTGTTGGATGAACATGACTTGTGACGAGGTCTCGACACTTTAGCAATTCAGGTGCTGGCCAGGTATGCCCATGAAAAAGTCCGACATCACCAAAAACGATTCCTATTGAAGGCAAAACTTTCACTGTCTCTGGCAAAAGTGGTTCAAGATTTCCATCATGATTTCCTGGAATAACTTGGATGTTTAGCACTCTTTTAGTGATTGTTTCAAAGAAGTCTGGGATGTCACGCCATTCTTCCATCTCCACTTTTGCTATCGCATGTTTTACATCGCCTAGAAAGATTATGCCAGTTGGTTTGCAGTTTTCGATGAGTTGAATCATTTTTTCAAGAATTTTTGGTGTTTGTGATGGGACATGGATGCCTTGTTCTGCTAGTTTTACTTCCCACCCCATGTGCAAGTCAGCAACCACTAGCATGCGTTCTTTCTGTTTTTGTATTAGAAGTGCAGGATAATTTTGAACTGGAGTTATCACGTGTCTTAGGTGCCTCTTTACTTTATTTGCTCCATAATTATTTTATGTAATCTCCTATTTCCAGTGGCTATGAATGACACTCGCTGCGTTGGTGCAAGTTCAGCGTTTAGTTCATTTCCTTCCAGCGTTGTTATTGTACCTCCTGCCTCCCTTAGGATTAGATAGGCTGCTGCAATGTCCGTTACGCGCAGTTTGCCATGTAAGTCTATGAAACCGTCTGTTGTGCCATCCGCTACGTAGCAGAGTTCTAACGCGTTTGCGCCAAGATGACGCAGATGTCTAGTTTTCTCTAGCACCAATTTTAGACGACTGGCTATCTCCAATGCTTTATGTGTAAAGTCAACACCTATTACCGCCTCATCTAATGATTGAAGTTCAGATGGCCCTATTCTTGCCCCATTTTTATAGGCGCCTTCGCCTCTTTTGGCCGTGTAGGTGACATTGTGATATAAGTCGGTTACCAATGCGGTTTCAATTTGGTTAAGATACGGCTTTTTGGATACCGCCATCGAAGTTGCCATAAATGGGATTCCTCTTGTAGCATTTGTTGTGCCATCTAGTGGGTCTGTTGTGACATAGAAGTTTGTTGGATTATCTCCAATTTCTCTAACGCCTGTTTCCTCGCTGATGAGGGTGCATGAAAAACCCTCTTTCTCAATTGTCTCTATCAGCGTCTTCTCAGCGATCAAGTCTATTCTCTTCATTATGTCTCCGCCCGCGCCTATGCCGAACCCAAAATTAGCTTCAGGAGATTTGAAGAAGGGCACCACTTCCTTTCTTATCTTTTTTGAGCATGTTTTAAGGAGGGTTAACCAGTCTTTCAAGATGTTTGCCTCATGCTGACTCTATAGCCAGTCGAGATTTAAACTGTATGCGCGAGAAAAAATATTTGAGGTTCAAAGGCTTTCAGTTTATGTTATGAAAGGATTCAGTGAAAATCTGATTGCGCCTTGTGGAATGAACTGCGGAATCTGTAGTGCTTATTTGGCTTACTCAAGAAACATTCCTAGAAAGAGAGGCAAAATCATTCATTGTATCGGATGTCGTCCTCGGAACAAACAATGCGCATTTCTTAAAGGATATTGCACGGAACTGAGCGAAGGCAAGATAAGATTTTGTTTCGAATGCAGAGGTTTTCCATGTTACCGGCTCAAACGCTTGGATGAACGCTACAGAAAAAACTTTGGAATGAGCATGATAGAGAGCCTCAATGAGATTAAAAACAGAGGAATCGCTGATTTCCTTGCAAATCAAAGAGAGAAATACAAATGCTCCAAGTGCGGAGGGGTTATCTGTGTTCATAATAAGAAATGTTTTGACTGCGAAAAAATTGAAAGTTGGAAGGGTTGAACCTGCACGCGAAGCCACCATTAGGGCGGAGGAGGAGGTGGCGGTGGTGGTGGGGGTAAATACATTTGCAGTGCCTCGCCTTCTTGTCTTCTTTTTTCCCTAGCTCGACGAAAAGTCACTATGCCCAAAGCCATGATACAGACCCCTGCAGTTAGCAGTAGAGGAGTAATTCCGCGATATGGGGAAATCACCAAGGGATGTTGCTGAAAATAGATGAAAGCGATTAGGCCTGATATGGATAATCCGCTTCCAACTCCAACCAACACAAATCCTAAATATTGCCAATGAAAGGAACGCATTGTTTACATCTCCCGCGGATTTTCAAGAATTATAGACAAAAACATCGAGTTCCGTCACCTTCTAACATGTCACAGGAGAAGTAAACTAAGTGCGTAGAGAGCAAAGCATGTTACGAATAACAGGAGCCACAAGATTTTGCTCCAGTCATATATGTCCTTGCCATTCATTGGCGGTATAGGGATAATGTCGAAAAAAGCCGCTGTGAGACAGATTATTAGACCCATATTACCTATCAACGTGAAACCATTGATAAAGAGTATGTAGAAAATGGCGGCAAAAGCTAAGGGAACAATAACTGCGGTAAGCGAGACTAAGCCAACAGAACGTTTCGTAAACTTGAGAGAATGATGCCTAATCCGACTTGGCGATGAAAACGGCGCTTTAAAGACTATAGATGAAATCAGGAACATGGCGAGCCCAATGTACCATAGACGATACTCCGACCATACTCCTTGGCTTCTGGCTACCACATTTCTTACAAGGTCTTTAACAAAGTCTACGATTATAGCTGTCACTAGAACAATAGGTATCAATGACAAAATTTGGTTCAGAGTCTCAGCCTTAGCGTAAGAGAAAGCAAATGTTATGACTGACAGAGAAATGGCAATAGAAAATATTTCCTGCTTCGTAAACATGAATAACATGCCAACTCTATGTTCAACAGGTTCTCCAGTCTTTGAAGATATGAAGGACTCTAGCCACTTTTTGACAGAGTCAGGAAGAATATCATTAATTTTCTGCGCTAAGCTATTGCTTGGAAAGTTTTCAGGATTGCTTACAGCAGACGCAACTGCTGAAACCCCACTTGTTATGCCTACGGTTAAAGCACCTGCAACTAAAACTCCTTCAGCAGGAGGCGCCCAAACAGCTGATCCCCCTCCAGTTTCAATTGCCTCTTTAAATGTTGTGATATAAGCGGTTACTTCTCTTCCAGCGCCTGGACTTAGGTTGACTGGATCCCAATAGTACAAAACTGCACTATCTGTTCCACTCATTCCTGCAACTGGCTGGCTAGTGGTGTTATAATCGTAAGCGTGCAAATAGGAACTACCCCATGTAGCTAACGCTAGCCTATCTGGCTTTGTTGGCTGCGGCGTCGCTACTGGCGAAGTTACTGAGCCATATATTGAGAATAGTGGATCCGTTGCGTTGTTGGTTGCTTCCCAGAATTGAAAGTTTGGAGATGTCCAGTTGTTTTCTCTGTCGAGCCATGTTTGTGGTGTGTATGGGTCTGTCCAAGGTCTGAGATACGAGCCGTCTCTGTCATCAATCATTATGTCCCACTCGTAACGGATCCCCACGATATGTGGGATATTGTCGCCATTTGTCACGTATAGGCTGATTCTGACCAATGTGTTTGTTATGCCTGTGCCAGTTACTTCAATTACCTGAGATATCGCAAGATGCTCTGATGTTACCCAGTTGACGGTGACGGTCGTTCCTTCCAGAACCGTACTGAGCCTTTTTTCATCCAAAGGTTTTAGAGTATACCCGATAGAAGCGAGGGGTCCAGAACTTGCTGTCACGTATTCAGTATGGTTGTCGACTACTTTGATCGTCGTATAAGTTGTTTCAGAATATGGGTGACCGAAAAGCACCTTCAACCCAGGGTTTGGATGATTTGGTCCTGTGCCAATAGTGAATGTGCCAATACCTGAGCTGTTTCGAACTGCCACATCCAAGATGCCATTAGAGATAGTTATAGTTCCCGCAGCTTGCATGGGCTGTACTGAATTGTTTCTAGACGCTGAGTAAGAGGCTTGAATCGAAAGAATTACAATAACAAATGAAAGTGCGAGAAGCATATTAGCGATTGCTTTTGTTTTTATCTTCATCCTTTTGCACTCAGTATAGGTGGATTTAAGGTTGGTGGGGCCGGTCGGAATCGAACCGACGACCTATACCCGAAATGGCCTTGTTGTGCCATTCCTACGGGTTTCTCTAAGTGTCGCGCTCCAGAATTTCGTCATCCTGAGCGCCAGTCAGCAAACCCGTTTTGTTTGGTTTCTGGAGCCCGTCGTCATACCTGGCTAGACTACGACCCCACCGCTGTCTAGCCGTAGTCAAGACATTGTATGCTTGAAATATAACCATTTTTCTTTGGCTGGTAGTGTAGCGAAAAGTATATTTATCTACTCTAGTCGATTCTAGTGGGGTTGCCGGCCATAGGGCGTGGGACCCACCTGATCCCATTCCGAACTCAGAAGTTAAACCATGCTCCGTTTCCGGCTTTAGTGTGGTCTTCGGCCATGCGAACCCGGGAAAGCTGGCTGCCCCACTTTAACTAATTATCTAAATTAGAGTTTGAGGATTCTCTTTGTTTCCTTTAGAATTGAGGCAATGTCTTCTGTTGGGTTGCCCTTCATTTTAGACGATGAAATTTTGCCGTCTGGTGTATGTAAATGGTGTGGATGTGTTTTTACGTGTTTGTGGTGTGGTGCGTTGTCCCATCCCATGATGCGCTTGTTTTGTTTTACGATAGTGTAGCTGTATTTTTGAAAGGTAGCATTGTAGTAGATGTCGAGGATGTAACCTTTCGGTAAGTATGCTCGAACTTTTGTTCCGAAGAATTCAATGTCTAAAATGAGTGGAGATACGAGTAGTTTTTCTGCGGTTTCTAAAAGTGTGGGAAGGCTCATTTGATGGCGAATCCAGCTAATATGGCTCTGAGTTTGGCGGCTTCTTCGATGGCGTTTCTCCATTCGATGGAGTCTTCCCATGTCTCGTGTTTTTCTGTGGGGACACCTTCGGCTTTTATTTTTTCTTCAAGTTGGATTAGTGACATCTTGTATTTCTTTTTGAAGCGTTTTTCTATTCCTTCGAATAAGGCTAGTTCTTTCAGTAAGTGAGAATGTAGTTCTTTGGCTGATTTGTTTTCGATAGTGATTGTTTTCATTGGTAGAGCCCTTCAAATATACATAAAGTACAGAACATTAAAGTCTTTCTACAAAGATGTAGTGAGTTATTTTTCCTAGAAGGCTATCGAACAGAGTGAATCTCTTATCTCTCAAGCTTCAAAATAATGGCTAAGGTTCTCTTTCTACTTTTTATTTTGGTGGAAACTTCTCTTTCTTCTTCTCTCTTTCAATTGGTCCTATCCTTGTCCTTGACTCTTCTAGTTTTTTCTCAGCTTCATCACGCCGTTTTTTGACTTCTTTCAGAACATCTTCAGATGCTGAATCTATTCTATCTTGCAAATCTGGAAATCGCCTTGAAAGGTTAGTGCTCGAATCAATGGTCAATTACTCATAAGTATCGATGTCTGGAGTTTTGCATGTTTTTGCTCGAATTTTGAGATAATGAAAAATGGGTTCGACGTGCTCTTTCCAATCCACTTTTCGTTTCTTAAATATCTCTTCAAACTTTCTTCTAAAGAAATTCACGAGTGTGGTGTTAATACTGCTCAATTCCGTCTCCGTTGAAGATTCTAGCATTTTCCATATTTAACAATTCCCTAATGACTCAAAGTAACAGATGCAGACATACTTCAATTCGTTTGTAAAAGCTTATCAAGAAGTGCCATGATTTTAAGGTATTGTGGAACGCGAGATGTGCCCTAAGGCTATTGAGGGGAAATATATACTCAGCAGGAAACCTGAAGAATCTTTCTCTTTCATCCAACAAGCTTTGAGTGAAATTGGTTTGAAGGAATTGAAAGTAAAGAAGTCAGTTCCTTCTTCTTACCTTGTTATGGAATATAAAGCTGGATGGAGAGACAAAAGGGAGATTGAGTTCATACTCAAAGATAGACAAAATGGTTCTGAAGTTTCCATTAAGTGGTTCTATCCATCGCATTTTGAAGAATTTGAATCGATTATTGATGATGAAAAAATCATTAAGATGTCCAGAGGATTCGAAAAGAGCTATAAAGAGAAAACGGAACGTCTCTTTGAAGAGCTAAAGTGTAGAATAGGAGCTAGAGACACCCCACTAGAAGAAAAAGAAAAGATAGTCAAAGAGAAAGAAATGATAAGAGAAAAAGAAGTTATTGTTAAGATTCGGTGCTCTTATTGTCATAATCTGTATGATGAAACACTTGATAAATGTCCTCATTGTGGAGCGAAGAGATGATAACTAGGGATTCTTTATTTTGCATTTTCCTAAGAATTCAATACTGAAAAGTAGAAATCCCTTTGTATCTTTTTTCAGCAGTCAAGAGTATTAAAACTTTGTATAAGCGGTCTTCGGTATGTGAACCGGGAAAGCTGGCTGCCCCACTTCATAGAGTATGAGGATTCACTTTGTTTCATCGAGGTTAATTTTGGCGCCGCATTCGGGCATATTGTTTCTATGTCAGGGTTGCCGTTTTTGAGCCATTCGCCTTTTTGGAAGACCATTAAGCCTGATTCGTAGTAGTGGGCTGAATCTATTTCGGCTTTACACTTTGGACACTTCGGCATTGTGTTCTCTTCTGTGACTTTTTCCTTTATGCTTGATATACTTCCATATGAAACTTATGGCTAAGTCTGTTATGAAGCCTAAGCCTAGACAACATAGTATTAGAGTGAAAAATGGAATGAGCAAAATCGGACTATGACTCAACTCACCAATAATTGCACGAATAGCTTCTAAAGGATGCTGAAGATACCATGCAAATTCACCAGAGCCACTATATGCCCTCATGATGAAGGAAAACAAGAAGATAAGATGAACAAGAAAATAGATAGTTGCAAACACAAGAATTCTCAGGATTCTCATCCAAACATTCTTAGGTGATTTTGACACCTCACCCACCGCAATAAGTGAGGCTTTACGGTTGAGCATGCCTGCCTTTTTGGTAAAGTCCAAAAGTGTTTCCATCTGGATCTGCAAAAATCGCCATGAAGTTTTCACCTTCTCTTGCTTTTGGCATTATGACTTTTCCGCCTGCTTTCGCAACTTTTTCTAAGGTTTTTTCAATGTCTTCTACAAGAATGTAGACTATAATGCCTATTGGTTTCGTCTTTGGAAAGCGCCACATCCCACCGCCAGGCTTCTCGCCAGTTTCTATAAGCCAGTAGGCAAAGTCCTTATTCTCTTCGCCAGTTATTTTCCAGTCAAAAAGGCTTTCATAAAACTTCTTAGCCTTCTCCAAATCCCTAACCCGAATCTCAACCCAATTAAAAACATTCTTCACTCCTACACACCTCTTCCTCCTACTTTACTTATGAAAACTTTCTTATCAACTTTTATCATAGTTATCAAGTCCAACAGAACCCAAAACAACGCCTATTCCAAAATCAGAAAGCTAAAACAAAAGATTCTTTCGACAGTTGATAATGAAAACCAAAAATTTTCTGAGTTTTCATCCAGCAGAGAGAGCAAGTTAGCATACTTGAAAATGTAGGAGAAATCCTCAAACTTTATCTATTACCTGTTTATCCCTTCATCAAAGGGAACAAAAACAATGCTCATCTCACAAGTAAATCTCAACGGCGGAGACAACAACCCCATTGGATGGATACTCCAAATAGCATGGCTAGTATTTTTCGTAGTATTCATGTTCTATGGGCAACGCATACAATTATACATATATCTGAGAGAAATAGAAGGGTTCCTAGGCCGACTCAAACTCTTACGCGATGAAGGAAGGAAAAACGCTATACAAACAATAAAGGAGTTAGGCAAACTAGAAGGCGACCCAACAGCAAGAGTAGACCAATTCCTTGAATATTTAACATTGACACCGCAGAACATGGACCCAGCTGGCATAGTGTGGAAACTCGAACACTTGCTAGATGTAAGAGATGCAAGATTCGAAGACGAAGTAAAAATAATGGCACCAGCAGCAGACCTAACACAAACAAGAGACCTCGAACTCACGTTAGAAGTGGCTTTAGATCTAAACTTCCTCTACAAAGTTGTCAGACACTTCTACATACTCGGGAAAAAAACCCTAAGCCTATATGTAATAATGCAAGTTCAAATGGTCCTACCACTCATAATGCGAATAGCAGAAGCATACTCAAGCGGATTAAAAGCCTTCACCTCTGGTCAACCAATCGGCGACGGAGCAGGCGCACTAGTCGCAGCCAAACTAATGCAAGGACAAGAAAAAAGAAAAATCCCAAAAGACTGCGTAGTAGCCACAATTCCGTTTGAAGGACGAACCGCACATGTCATAAAAGCTGAAGGACCAGGTGGAAACGTTGGCAAACCTGGAGACGCAGTAAAACAGATAATAGAAGAAAATGAAGGAAAAATTTCCAACATCATTATGATAGATGCCGCACAAAAACTTGAAGGAGAAGAACCAGGCGAAATCGCTGAAGGAGTAGGCGTAGCAATAGGCGGTCCAGGAGTAGACCAGTTCAAAATAGAAGAAACAGTGTTGAAATATAAGATTCCAGTGAATGCGGTTTTAATAAAAGAAGACGTTGGAGACTCAGTTTCACCGATGCGGAAAGAAATATGTGATGCTGTGAGCGTTGCAATTGATAGAATCAAAAGAGTAGTCCGAGAAAGATCAAAAGAAGGCGACACAATCATAATTGCAGGCATAGGAAATAGTATAGGAATTGGGCAATAGAAGGTTAGAAAAATGTCAAACGAAGTTGAAAAGCCAAGAAAAAGAATATCCTACTTGCTTCTAGCCATAATTTTCATAACATTGGCTCTGTCTGCAGTCGCTCTTTACCAAGCCCTCATAGAATTTTACAAGGGTGGAGATGGAACCTCACTTCTGTTAATCGGCGGCTCAGGATTCGCCCTTTCAGCTTACATGCTACTCCAAACACGAAGAAAAACAATGCGACTGGAAATTAAGGAGCATCCAGTGGTCACGACCATAATATGTCAAAAGTGCGGATTCAAAAATATCCGCGATTTCCAACGCGGAGACTACATATTCAAAGAGGCAGATCCCTGCCCTAAATGCAACGAAAAAACATCTATTGCCTCAATCTACCGCGAAGTTGAAGAGAAGCATTAGGTCAATACACGACAACCATCTTTTTCAATCAAAACTGTATGCTCAGCCTGTGCCACTGGCTTTCCACTCGCCTCAACGAAAACAGGATAGGACACTAGACTTCTCGACGAAATAAGCTCTGAGAAAGCCTCTCTAAAATGGTTGGGAGGCACAGCGTCATGAAGCCAACGTTCAGCAAAGGGAAGAGTGAAAAATTTTTCTTTAATAAAATCTAGAAGTTGCTTAGCATAAGGGTTCTTCAGGGTTTTCTGCTTCAAAAACCTGAAAATATATGCGTTCGAACTGCTTCCAACTCTGCCAACTGCGTCTGCGACAGTTACGAATGGCTCTACCGCATAGACTTCTCCTTCACTTATACTAGATATAGAAAATAGAGGAACATTGGGCAAAGATTTTCCAGTGTGAATTAAATATCGCCCAACTTGATGCCCATTAAGGTTTGATATAGGTTTTAGACCGTTGTCTCTTATTACTCTTTCAATTATAGAACCAAAACGTGAAAAAGATAATCCTGGACGGAGTATCCTGATCGCTGTTTCAAGGGCTTTTTCAGCTGTCTCTACAAGATTTTTTTGTTCTTGATTGAAGCAAAGGGTTACTGCCGTGTCACCGATGTAGCCATCTATGTGAACGCCAACGTCTACCTTAACAATCGAGCCTCTTGGGACGACTTGTTTATCCGATGGAGGAGAAGTATAGTGCGCAGCAATTTCATTGACCGATAGGTTACATGGAAAAGCGGGCTTTCCTCCCTTCTTGCGAATAAGAGATTCTACTCTTTCGCATATATCTACCAATAGCATGTCTTCGCGAACAAAATTTTTTGCTTCTTCTCTGACCTCTCGAGCTATCTTTCCCGCTATCTCATACCTTTGCAAGACTTCTTTGGGAATAGGCATATCTTTTACACGCAGATTCTTTAAATGTCCTATAGTTAAAAAGGTTTAGAAAAGAAGGAAAAAGCGAGAACGGTTAAAGTGGCTTGGGCACGCTACATTTGAAATGAGATAGCAAACAAGATTCTCCTGATAGATCCGTGGTTGGAAGGAAACCCAAAAGCATGCAAGAAAGTTGAAGATTTAAAAAAGGTTGATGTCATTTGCGTTACACATAATCCTCTTGCCCACACAGCTCACTAGCACAACGTGTTCTGGGTGGATAAGCCTATAGGCTGATGATAAGTCAACTTTAACTTTCTTGACTCTCATTTTCAATCACTTTGAAATTTCGATATGATGACTTTCTTATTAATTCAAGCTCCAGAACCCTTAAGTATCCCACATTAGCATTTTCCTAGACAAGGTGCCCCCATTGGACTGGCGTTAACTACATCACACATATTCACTTTTGTTTTGTTAGTTAGCAAATTTTATCAGACTAGAGAACTTAATTCTGTCAAATCAACTCTCTCTCACAATGAAGGAGGCTAAAACAGTTGTCAACTGCCGACGAAAAGAAAACGGTTCTTGACCCATTTGGAACAACAGTAATCGAAGATTACGATAAATTATATGCGGAGTTTGGAATCCAACCATTCAAACCTCTGCTAAATCAAATGCCAAACCCAAGCATGTACATGAGACGCAACGTAATTTTCGGGCACAGAGACTTCGAAAACATCTTAAACGCCATGAAAAACCATGAAAAATTCGCTGTAATGAGTGGCATAAAACCAACTGGAGAATTTCATTTAGGAACCTTAATGACTGCTAGAGAAGTTATCTACTTTCAACAGCAAGGCGCCAAAGCCTTCTACTGCATCGCAGATGTGGAAGCCTACGAAGATAACAAGATTCCATTCGAAAGAAGCGAAAAATATGCTGCGGGCAACATTGCAGACTTGCTTGCGTTAGGTTTCGACCCAAAGAAAGGTTACATCTATCGACAATATAAGGAGATTCGGGTTAAAGACTTGGCCATAATTTTCGGCAGAGCAGCAACATTAGCCACAATGAAAGCAATCTACGGCGAACGCCACATAGGACTTTATCTATCAGCGCTTATTCAAGCTGGAGACATATTAATGCCCCAACTGAAAGACTTTGACGGTCCAAAGCCCACCGTGGTGCCAGTCGGTGTAGATCAAGACCCTCATTTGAGGTTCACGAGAGATTTGGCGTGTAGATTCCGTCGAAAATATGGTTTTGTGCTTCCGTCGTCTACAGTGCATAAGATAATGAAAGGCTTGGATGGCTCTCCAAAAATGAGCAAGAGAAATCCGATGAGCTACTTCACGTTACATGAAAAACCAGAGACCATAGCCAAAAAGATTTCAAATGCCTTCACTGGTGGAAAGCCTACGGTTAAGGAACAGCGAGAATCTGGTGGAATCCCAGAAATCTGCCCAGTATACGAGCTGTGCATGTATCAATTTGAAGAAGACGACAAAGAAATTATCAATGTCTACAGCGACTGCAAAACCGGAAAACTTCTTTGTGGGGAGCATAAGCAAAAAGCCATTGAAAATGTCGTAAACTTTGTGAAAGAGCATCAGCAGAAACGGAAAAAATATGTTGGCAAAGCCAAAGAAATATTGCAAGTTGAATAGTTAAGCATATATCAGACTTTATTGTATGGTGTGGCGGTGAAGGGATGTCCTACCAATTTCCCTAACTACACATCTAATTCTCTTTTTAATCAGCAAACTACGTAATACAATCTTAAAGTCTTTAAGGACTTCTTACCAAACTGCTAAAGCAAATCACAACGTTACTCGGTTCTAACCGCGGAGGAAAAAGTATTGACCGAACTAAGAGAAAATGAACAAAAAACTTTGTTAGCCCTGCAGAAACTTGAAGGAAAAGGAAGCATAGAGAAAATAGTTGAAGTCAGCGGTTTAGCTCATGCAGCAGTCATGCGAGCAGCCTTAAGTCTTTCCACTAAGAAACTGATACAAGTTCATGAACAGACGCAGACCATAATCACATTGAATGAAGAAGGAAAATATCATGCCAAGAGGGGATTGCCTGAACGTCGCTTAGTTAATGCCTTGGTCAAACTTGGCGGTGAGGCTTCTGTCAAAGAAGTTTCTGAAAAGTCAGGTTTGGAGAGCAAGTTTTTAACAATAGCCTTAGGATGGCTACATCGAAAAGAGTGGGCATCAGCAAAACAAGGCAGGCTTGTTCTTAATCCAAAATGGAAGATAAGAGAGCCTCCATTAGGAGCAGATGAGAAACTTCTACTTCTTTCGCATCAAAAGGGTTCGCAAGTTGTAGAAGACCTTGATAAAGAGTTGAAAGACGTTGTTTCTGTTTTGAGCAGTAGAAATCTTGCGGAAATCGAGAGACAGGCGCTCAGAGTATTAGAGCTAACTGAAACTGGCTGGCAACTAGTAAAACAAGGCATCAAACTAATTGAAGAAGTCAGCCAATTATCTCCAGAACTTATTGTGAGCGGAAAATGGCGCGAAGTTAAACTACGGAAATATAATATTGAAGCGCCAGTTGCAGAAGTGTGGCCTGGAAAAAAGCACCCATATGTGAAGTTCTTAGATGAATTAACCTCCAAACTTGTCGCACTGGGCTTCAAAGAAATGACTGGCCCACTTGTTGAACTAACGTTCTTCAACTTTGACAGCCTTTACACCCCACAGGACCATCCAGCACGCGAAATACACGACATCTATTTGATAAAATCACCAAAATACGGACAACTAAGCGCCTATTACAAGGCTCCATTAAAAAATGTGAAAGCAGCGCATGAATATGGATGGAAAACAGGTTCCAAAGGTTGGGAATACAAGTTCTCCGTAAAAGAGGCTAAACGCTTAATGTTGCGATCTCATGGAACAGCACAAAGCGCCAGAACCTTACTAAGCAAAGATTTAGAGATTCCAGGAAAATATTTCTCAATAGCCCATTGCTATAGACCAGATGTAGTTGATAAAATACATTTGTCTGAGTTCAATCAAGTCGAGGGCATAGTAATAGACGAAAGTCTAACCTTGCGCGATTTGTTGGGAGTTTTGGAAAAATTTGCTATAGAAGTTGCAGGCGCGGATAAAGTCAAATTTAGACCCGACTACTTCCCTTTCACAGAGCCAAGCGTTGAATTAGTCGCTTACAAAGAAGGTTATGGATGGCTTGAATTTGGCGGTTCAGGAATCTTTCGACCAGAAGTCACGTTGCCATTGGGTATTAAGATTCCAGTAATTGCTTGGGGACTTGGCGTGGACAGATTGTTTATGATGAAAGCCAAAATCGATGACATCCGCTACCTGTTTTCACAAGACTTGGACTGGATAAGACACAAGGAGTTGACATGAAATGCCAACGATTCAAATTGACTTTGAAGATTTCCAGAAATTACTCGGAATCAAACTGCCAAAGGAAGCTGATGAACTCGATGAGGTACTTTCTTACGTGAAAGGCCAAGTCACCCTCTTTAACGGACAAGAAGTGCACATAGAAATCAAGGACAGCAATCGTCCAGATTTTTGGCATGTTGAAGGCTTAGCAAGAGCGTTACGTGGATTTCTAGGCTTTGAAAAAGGATTGAGAAAATACGTCGTCACTGGCGATTCAGGTGCAAAAGTTAATGTTGATTCAAGGTTGAAGAACATACGTCCATACATCGCGTGCGCCGTAATCAAAAATGTCAAACTAAACGACACAATTATTCGCCAAGCAATGCATCTGCAAGATAAACTTGACCAAACTTATGGGAGAAGAAGACAAAGAGCCTCAATAGGACTATACAATTTCAATCTAATCGTCCCGCCTCTGCATTATGGGGTCGCAAAACCAAGTGAAGCAAGTTTCATACCGCTTGGTCTTGAAGAAAAGATGAGTTTAAAAGAAATTCTTGAAAAACATCCAAAAGGCATGGAATATGGCGACATTGTCCGCAGACATGCAGTATGGCCCCTACTCTCAGATTCGGAAGGAAAAATTCTTTCGTTTCCGCCTATTATCAATTCTAACGACTTGGGAAAAATAACTGAAAATGTCCATGAAGTATTAATTGAGGTCACTGGCACGATTCATGAAACTGTTCTAAATACATTAACTACGGTTGCGGTTTCTCTGGCTGACCGTGGAGGACAAGTCTATTCGGCAACTAGCATATATCCCTATACGGAATTGAAGAATGTTGTGGCGCCTCAACTAAAGACGCAAACAATGCAGTTGGACGTGAAGTTTGTGAATAAGGTTTTAGGCTTTGATTTGAAGACAAAAGAAATCGTTGATTTACTGCAAAAGGCACGCTTTGGCGTTGGCAAAGTTTTAGAAGACAGTCTCATGGTGGAGATTCCATGTTATCGAATGGACGTCATGCACCCGGTAGACATAGCTGAAGACATTGCGATAGCATATGGGTACAATAATATTAAGCCTCGATGGCCACAACTACCAACAGTTGGGTCTGCATCTTCTCAAAAGCATTTCAATGATTTAATCCGAGAAATTATGATAGGTCTTGGATTCCAAGAAATTTTAACTTTTACGATGTCTAATCCAGAAACATTATTCAACAAAATGAATTTGAAAGCAGAAAAAGTTGTAGAAATCTCTAATCCAAAAATGCTGACTTTCACATGCCTACGAAACTGGCTGTTGCCAAGTCTCATGGAGTTTCTAAGTCACAATACGCATGTTGGGTATCCTCAAAAAGTATTCGAAGCAGGTTGGGCTACAATTTTTGACAAGAAGGAAGAGAATAGAACAAAAGATATCCAGAAACTCGCAGGTGCCATTATACACGCAAACGCAAACTTTACAGAAGTCAAAGCAATTTTAGACGCGGTCTTCCTAAACTTGGGATTGAAGTACGACATAAAAGAGAGCAAGCATAAAAGTTTCATCGAAGGCAGAATTGGAAAAATCGTAGTTAAAAACAAGGAAATTGGAGTCGTAGGTGAGATTCATCCAAAAGTTCTAGAACCTTGGAAACTTGAACATCCAGTAAGTGCCTTTGAAATAGACCTTGAAGAAATCCAGTAAAACCCTAGACCTTCGACCTTGAGGGGCTTGTATCAAATTCAAGATAGCAAGATAGACGCATTCTCAGTGATGGTAAAGAAGAAAAAATAATTTGACTCTCTTTCAGACCTAGACGAACTTAGTCACTTTGGAGCCCCCTCCGGGATTCGAACCCGGGATCTTCAGCTTACAAGGCTAACGCCTTACCGACTAGGCCAAGGGGGCAACGTGCGCGTATTTAGATTCGTATAAGGTTCTTGAAAATAAGCCATTCGGAAAAATAGAAGGGGAGAAATCATGTTCTCCTATTTTGGCTGTATTCCCTGCGTCACAGTGTCAACAATGGAATTAAACCTGAGAAGGTTTTGAAGCGCGACAGAAAGCCTATAAGAACTCTTAAAGGTTCTCAAGATTTCCGTTAATAATGTTTCTGGACGTAGGTAGAAGGCTTTGAAATATTCGTATATAGCTCGTGTTATTTCCTCAAAAGGCACTGCATGGGGAGAAACTTTGGGCACGTAAACGCCTGTTTCCCAATATTGCTCTTCATTTACGTAGCCTTTATTCACTAATTCAGTCCACAAGTCTGTTCCTGTGAAGCCACCAAGAATGTTTACTTGAGGCACATCAATGTCCAATTTATTTACAAATTTCAACGTATTCTCAATTTCTTGTCTAGTCTCGTCTGGAGCGCCAAGTATAAATGAGCCTACGACAACGTCCATGCCCGCTTTTCTGGCATTTTTCACCGCTTTTTCGGATTCTTCAGGAGTTATTCCTTTCCGATAATAGTCTAATATACGCTGATTCGCGCTTTCAATTCCAAAATAAACTATGCGACAGCCTGCTTTCACCATTTCACGCATCATGTCATATCTACAGTTGTCTACACGCGAGTCGCAGAACCACTCAACATCTAATTTCTCTTTTCTAAGCCTGCGACAAAACTCGACAACTCTCTTAATGTTTAGAGTGAAATTGTCATCAACAAAAAGAAACTGTTCATACCCCATACTCTTAAGCATCTGCAATTCTTTAATGATGTTTTCAACTGATCTTGGGCGCCAAAGTCCACGCGCAAATTTTCTGCAACCGCAAAAGGTACATTGAAATGGGCAGCCTCGAGAAGAAACAATCGTAGAAAACTTCTTAGACGCAACCTTTACACCATAAATTCTTGAACTATATTCTGCGCCAACTAAATCACGATTTGGAAAAGAAAGAGAATCCACATCCTTAATCAATGGTCTGTCAGGCGTAGAAATAATTCTTCCATTTTTCCTGAGAGTTATGCCCTTAACATCTTCGATTTTTCCATTTTTCTCCAAACATTTTGCTAATTCGAGACTCGTAAATTCTCCTTCTCCACGGACAACTACGTCCACAGAAGGATATTTTCTAAGCATTCTTTCGGCATTGAAGGTGGCATGATAATTTCCAAAAACAATTGTAGCATTTGGATTCTCCTTTTTCACATATTCTGCCAAACTAGGTGCCTCTCTAGCCGAACTACCCAAGACCGAAAAACCAACAATGTCCGGGTTTTCCCTCTTAACCCAATCCAAAGTTTGTTTCATAGAAAATCTTCTAGCCGCTTGATCAAGTATGGAAACTTCAATTCCATTTGCGAGCAAGACTTCTGCAATGTATAGCATGCCTAGAGGCGGCCATGCCGTAACAACCATGTCTGGCGTCTCTGGATTAGGACTCGGGTTTATGAATGAAAACTTCATTTCAGTCACGTACTGCAAACTCTTTTGAGGTCAAGGTAAGATAAACTTTGCCAAAAACGAACCTTAATGATCTGTGGAATCTTCTTTCTCTCTGTTTGATAATCTAGAAAAATTTTTGGTTTTCATTATCAACTGCTGGATAAATCTTTTGTTTTGACTGTCTGATTTTGGGATAGGCGTTGTTTTGGGTTCTGTTGGACTTGATAACTATGATAGCAGTTGATAACATGGGTTTTCAATAGTGTTTTTTAGTATCCTTAACTGACTTCTTTAGTCTATGCATTATTGTTCCCGCTGGCTTTTGGTCAAAGTTTTTAATAGTGAGAGCAGTTTCTCTTTAAAATGTCTAAACATATCGAGGGGCTGTCGGCTAGCTTGGTCTAGGCTTGGAGACTTGGGCTCTCTAGACCCCGGTCCAAATCCGGGCAGCCCCACCATTCTAGAACTGAATAGGTACGGTTTCCCCAAACACTTCCCCCTTTTTTACGATTCAACGCATACATTTCTAACAAAGTCCTCAAGTCTAAAACCAAGAATTTACGTCAGCTGCGAATTCTAGTGCGGGGGTTAGGTTTAAACATCGGTTTAAATTCTCGGTTTTTTGCATAGACCAGATCTGATCGGAAGACTCCTTACTCAAGAGCTTTTTTTCAGTATGTAGTCTCCTTTATCGTATGAATGTACGTGACCCTGAGGACATTGATGCAGATTTCCCAAATAGACAGAAGTTGCGAATGATCGGGGATTTGTTCTAACACCCGCAAAGAATCCGTTACCACATGTCTTGCACCTAACATACAAGTCATGAGGCGTGGTATCAGTTGGAATGCCTTCTAGTGGAACTTTGATAGACTCCTCCTTTATCAGAATACTAGCCCCTAGTTTAGTCTTTGAAAAGGCATAAACATACTCTTCCAGGTTCCTATACCAAATAGCTCCCCCGTCAAAGTGGCAAAGGTCTTTAACGGTCTGCACGATTGTGACATTGGGATTTACGATGACTAGTTCCTCAAGATCGTTCGCGGAGAATGCTTCCAAAAGGAGCTGTCTAGTAGAGAAATCACTAGGCGAGAAAGAGTATCCAATCACGACCAGTCTTCTGCACTTTGATAGTGCATCTCTTGCCATTTCCCAAATCTCTTTAAAAGGATGTTCTCGGAAGAATCTGTTCTTGTATAGGATGGGCGTAATGATAATTGGGTCAATATACCACCCATGGTGGTCAGGTGGCTCATTGAACCACCAATGACCTCGAACCAACACGATTTCATGTTCCTTTTCTTCCAGAGTTGGTTTATCCTCTCCCGGCAAAGTTGGAAAGCTACGTACTGGTAAGTATCTAAACCAATTCAAAGAACCGTGTAGTTTCAAGATAGGCCAAGAATACAGCTTGTTTTTGGAATGAGAATAAAACCTCTTTTCATCTACATATTTACGTATCCCTGCTTGTTGCAATTCAACCTCGTCGAAAGTTATGCCATAGCCTAAGGGCCTATTCCAGTTGTGATGACTGTAGGTCAGTAGTTCGTCTGGTATTTCGCGTTCCTCGAAAGGCTTCAAGTCATGAAACTGTTTTGGAATTGAAGGGTTTACTCCAGAGGCTGATTCAATTACAGATTCGAGGATGCAGTCATAGTTGAAGGTGATTATAGTGGGCTGTTCTTGATAGAGGATGCGTCCAAAATTATATGTATCAAGGTTAAAGCCAGAGTATTCAAATTCTGAAAGAACTTCGGCTAAGAAAGACTTCAGACGAAATTCAATTGTCAGTAATCGCCTATATTCTTCATGATCTGTTTCATAAGCTTCCTCTTTTTGGCGTTCGAGAAGATTAAAGCATTGCTCAAGATCAAAAGGTTCGTTTGCTAGATCAGATTTGGTCTTTCTCCAATATTTCTCTATGTAGTCGTATACTACTTGAACTTTGTTCATGTAATGCTCATCATAATATTTTCTTTTTTTCAGTGCAGTTTGAAAAAAATTAGTAATCATAGGTGGCGAGAGGTTGTCAAAATCCCTCAATGATTGGTTTACACCTGCTCCTAACAAATAGGCTGTGCTACTCATTTGTTCACCGTAACCTTTGTCACCGATATTTCACTATTCAACACACGCCCTTAATACATTTAAGTCGCATAGTCTCAAATGCTTCAGGGAAGAAATACAATAGGTGAATCAGTTGCCAGAACTTGAAGTTAAATGTAAGACATGCGGAATTTGGTTCAAGAGCGGCATAGCTGCAGATGAAAAGTCCTTTGAAACTCTCATATTAAAAAGAAACTTCCACCGATGTCCGAGAGGTCATACTCACGCCTACGACAAGGAAGATTACCGTCTCAAACCATCCTAAGATAGTTACAGGCGCACGTTTTATAGTCATCTCGTCAAAATAGGTATTTGCAGGGGCAGGTCAGGCGCTTAACGACTGGCTCCCACCTAGGATGGTCGAATAAGCACCTAGCCTTGCCTTCATGCATGCATGTGGGAAAGATACTACTTAACGGATAACTTGGCAAATTGCGTGCAATAGTCACAAGTGAACACTGTATTTCCCAAACAACTCTGCTAGTAACTCTGGATCAATCAATGCACAGTACATCTTCTCTGTTTCGTTAACTCTTGTGAAATGATGATAGGCAGCTTGTATGGAGCTCTCAACTCGTCTTGAAATTGGGCATCCATAGACCCAAACAAACCCGTTCATATTATACTCTAGGGCCTTAGATGTCTCAGCCCGTATCTTATCTTCAGAAATATCGTCATTTATGCTCTTTATCTGGAAACCTATTACCACTGATTTCTTGAGTTTCTTTGCGATATCTACACCTGAATATTCCTTCGTTCCGTGCAGTCGTACCTGTGCAGACTGTGTTATCTTCTGAAGCAACGTTTCGAATGCTTCGATTAGTTTTGTGTGAGGATCCTTAGAATTCCTCAGTTTCGCAATGACAAGATTTGTATGTTTGGCGGACTTTATTCTGTCGTAGCCGATCTCAAGATAGTCTGATATATAGTCTTTTGCCAAGTCGTAGGGTTTCTTCAAATATTTCATAAGTTTGGCTTTGAACAATGTCTCCTCTCCAATCTGTTGAAAGCAGCTTTGCCCAATGATTGCGATCGGTCTTAAACAAAGGGTAACAATGCCCTTAGGGATAACATCGATCTTTGATAGTGGGATTTCTATACTAACTTTCACCTTGGATCTTTTTGAATATGGCAGAGACGACTTGGTTAAGCCTCTGAAACTTAGCTCTGGTATTGAATACTCAATGAAACAAGGAGAGGTCCGTAATACTTTTTCAATTTCAGTCGTCCTTTCTAATTCAACCAGAATTTGGAAAGGTTTGCCTAATTCTATAACTCTGGGACTTCGTAAAACACTCAATTTGAAGAATCGTGAAGGCGCTCTATGGAGTGGACACATAGGTGCTGGTGTTGCAAACGGATATTGATCTACAACTCTACAAAGAAGCTCTATCATCTTATCTTGACCACTTTTGAAAGACCTTTTATAGACTTGTGAATATTTTCTCACTACAAAATCCCATTCATTCTCATCCGACTCTTTTAAACATCGAATAATGCTGCGAAGCATTAAGAGCCATAACTGAAGATTTGACCTTTTTGAAGAACGTGTTGTGCTAACCAAGACGTTGGAAAAGGCACTACACTCCTCCAGAACTGAATTGGTATCAAATTGCTCAATTCCATAATGACTGGCTAGGTAGTTGGTGAATAATATTTGAAAACGCGCTATAGCAGAATAAGACCTTAGGAGACTTCTTTCTCTTTGTGTTAGTCTCTTCGCTAAGGACAGCCCAAGGAAAGAACTTTGGGCAAGCGAAAATCTCCTTCGAGCCTCCTTGATCAAATCTAGATTGAGCGCACGAAGACCCTCGCGTCTGAGGAGACAAGCTTCCAACATCTCACTTGTGGTGACACACATGTCCTTCCTGAATGTTGCAGCCTTCTGGTAGTCCAAATCGAATCGAGAAGGTGCCTTAAGTGCACGGACTGAATGGCATGCCTCGTCAAAGAGATGTGTAGCTTTTTCTATTTGATCAAGCGCTCTCTCCAGCTTTCCTCTCATTGTTTCGACTATTGACGATTCAAAAAATGCCAACCCTTTGCTATAGCAATAGTCCCGCGTGGAAAAAAGGCTGGCGAATCTTGCGGATATATGATAAAAGGCCTTGGACATTTCATGTTTTTCTAGAAACGAACTGATGCCGCCCGCTTTCTCTGCAAAACTAGCCAATGTTTCTACATTTGAAATCGCCTCAATATCGTCTGATAGTGATCGGCGTCGATGAGACTTTAGTCGAACTCTGCATGATCGAAATAGAGCATTCACATCTATCAGATCAAAAGCTTTTTGGTAATAGGAAAAAGCCAAAGCGTAGCTCTTCACCATCTCTAAGTATTCACCAGCACCTAAGTAGTCGAAAGCAGCCTCCAGTTGATCCGATTCTTTTGTTGCCAACTCAACACAGTAAGCAGCGGTCTCGTGAGCGGTTTTCCGTGCCTCTCTAAGTTTTTTGACTCTAAGATACTTTCTGATTAAATCATCGCACCAGCCACCAAAAGCAGCAGATTCTACATCGCCTTCTTGTACTAATGTTCTAATGATCAACCGAGCATAATCAATCGAAAAAAGAATGTGTTTGCGGTTGATCTTAATGCCATAAACGAATTCAAAAAACCAAGCGTCATCTTCAACCAAAATGAGATTATCCCAAACTAATCGCTTGGTTTGCTCAACTTTTTGTTTGTCGTTTGGGCGCGGTTCAACCTGATACCGCATTTGCCTTACTATGTTCGAAAACATGTCAAGAGCCTTCATATGATGCTTCTCGGCCTGTTTAGTATTACCTAGCCATAGAAAGCATGATGCTAGATTTTCCGTGTATAATGCAATATTTGAAAGAGATACCCAGTAAAAGTCTCGAGAGGGATCAAGCCCAGACAGGTATGTCTTTTCAAGACAGATGCATTCTTCGAGCGTCTCTTTGGCTTTCTCAAACTCTGATAGTTTTATGAAACATCGGTGGAGTAGGTAGAGAACCTTTTCAGCTCCTTCAGGTCCACCCAGATTCGCCCAAGACCGGAACTTATCAGTTGCTTGTCGCCAAAAATGTTTAGCTCTTCTTCTATTGTTACTCTTGAAGAAGTCGCCGAGTTCATCATAAAGATCGCTGAGAAATCTAAAGTGTACAATAGGGTTCTTGGTCTCTAGCAACCCAATTTTTGTACCCAAAACAAGTTTATTAATTTCGTCTAAAATCAAATGGGCATATCCTAGTTGATTGCAAAAGTCATCTATCTCTTGCCGACCCCCCTTAAAATCATGGTGACGATAACTGTCTAACGCCTTTTGCAAGTGTTGTTTTGCTTTCTTCAAACATTCCTGTTTGGAGACTGCTACTGAACTAGACCCTCTTGCCATACCATTGTTCTTCTCGGCAGCATTCAATCTCAATTTCACCAAGAATTTCTTTGGTATTCCTATTCGTTGAGGATTACATATTTATTCCGCTTGTGCGCATTCTTTTTCTATTGCTTCATTGCTTCAAATATCCGTTGAACGGCATGATTCGCGACGGCTTTCGTTACTGCATCTCAATTAGACCCCCCAATTGGGAAGGCTACAAATGGATTTTCCAGCCCTAAACGAATTTTCATCAGCCATGAAGCAGACTGACATTCAATCAGCCGAACTACTCTGTGAACTCTACGCTAAAGAGCAGGATACACCTCTCATTCTTCCACAGTTCATTCACTACGTTAAAAGCAAACTAGCCTGCGACCACATTAAGGTTCACATAGGAATCTTTGACCTTCTTAGCCTAGATGGGCAACCTGTGATTAAGAGTTCAATATGGAAATACCAATTAGTTTCCTCATGGTTAAAAGACAGCTCTCATGCTTCAGTCTTACCATACTCTTACGCTACCACTAGAAATGAAGTTGAAGCCTTCTGGAAGCAAAGCGTTAAGGAACAAGGCTACGAGGGTCTAGTCGTTAGAGCCAACAATGACACATTCAAGATTAAGCCCTTCGCCGAGTTAGACGCTGTAATCATAGGCATCAACAAAAGAACCAGCTATGGAAAAGGCAACCTGTTCGCCCAGAATCAGGTTACAAGCCTACACTTGGCGTTAATGACGGAGAAAGGCTACTTCGTGGAAATAGGCGACGTAGCATCAGGCATAGACCATCAACTACGTTCAACCCTGTGGAAACTCATGGACTACAAAATAGATGAAGACGACGATAAAGTATGGATTAAGCCCCTCATTATCTGCACTATCGAATACACCGACCTCTTCAAGGCACGAAACAAAGTGTATGATTTCCAAAACAACAAATACGGCTTCCTATGGACAACCAACCTAATCCGAATGAAAAGCCCAAGACTCAAAGGCTTCCGATCCGACAAGAAGGTTACTCCACAAGACCTACGGAAAGAGCAAATTCCCCAAGAATATCTTATGGAGGAAACAAACAATGTATATCACTAAGCGAGAGATAAAAGAAACTCTCGAAGACGCTTTAGGACGCAAAGCCACACGAAGAGAACTCAGCGACTTTAAAGCCTACTTGAACACAGACCTTCCACAATGGCTAAGGGACAACGCTAAATCGTTTGTCAGGGATGAGTAAACATGACCGAACAACCAGACTTAGGCGGTCTTCAACCACAAGTTGTAGAGAAAAAGAAACTCTTATGCTCAATCTGTAACAAACCCTGCAAGAAAGAGGACTTAGCTCTTGGAAGCTGGTGCGCTGACTTTGAAAACGCTGGAAACCCAATTCCTTTCTGTTGCCACTGCGGTGAACCCCTGACTGAAGTAACAGAGTTTCGAGATGACCATGAAGACTTTGAATGGAATCCTGAAACCCAACGGTTTGAAGGTCAAGGATGGGACTGTAACGAAGCCACTCTAATATGTGCTAAGTGCAGTAATGCAGTGCCTTCTGAAGAAAGAAGCCTCATCTACGATAACCGTCGCACCAACGAAAGCCTCATAACCCTTGAACTTGAAGGCTACGAAGACCTCATGCAAAAAGCCTTCGGCACAACAAACCCCACAATCATAACTCAGACCCTAGAAAACATGCATAGCTTTTTCCAGCAGGTTCGAGAAGAAACAGCAAAACACATAGCTACAACCAATGAGGAGAAACCAAATGCCGAAGCAGCTACGGTGCAGAATGTTCATACACCAACACCTAACACAGTTCAAGAAAGACAAGAATCTGCTGAAACTCATCAAGAACATGATAGCTGACAGTCGAGACTACCAAACCGACACACAAGTGAACGCTTTAGACGGTGAACTCGAAAGTGTCTTCAAAGAGATTCTTTAGAGCTGGAAAAGTGAGGACGTAAGATACCAGCATGAAGACGGTCAAGAGTAACGTGAAGAGTATCGCTGTCGCCTCTAACCAATCGGGCGTGAACGGATGGACGAAAAGGCTATGCCCGACCATCCTAAGAACCAATCCACTTCGTAGGACTTAACGGCAGGATAGAGTCAATCTGCTTCGTGGGGTTCAACGGTTAGACCTGCCTTGACCATACAGCGAGAAGAGTATCGTGAAGACCATCAAGAGTAATGCAACCCCATCTTACCGCCCTCACTCCAAAAGCCCATCAACCCCTATTTTTCTAGAAGCAAAACAACAGTCATAGTTATTGGAAGGCTTAGAAATGAAGAACGATGAGCCTAAACTATGTTCTACCTGTGTTCTCATGGACATTTACCGAAGTGAAGTTCAAAAAGATGAGTCTTCTCTTAAGACCTGTATTCGCCTTAGAGCCTTAGCCCTACGAGATGGCAGACTATTCTTATGTAAACCCTTTAACTACGGCTTCGGCGTTGAGCCTCAGTGTCCTCAACCCAAACCCAAAACTGAGGAACAAATACCGCTTCTAATGTTCACAGAGCGCCGCCACACAGGTGACATGGAAAGTTGGCGATAGGCTCTACTGCCCCGACAAAAAGCAAAACAAGGTAACCTTTCTTAGTGAGGATTGAAAACGATGGAAGACATTACCCAGCAGATGCAGGAAGAAGAGAGAAACCACAAGCACATTAAAGCGACACTTGGCGACCTCATAGAACTAGGGCGCAAAACCTTCTATCTTCCAGAGTATCAAGCCAACATACCACAAGAAGACATTTTAGGCGTTATAGTTGCCAAGTTCCTAGAATGGACACCAGACAAAATCTTAAAGACGTTCTCCTCAGCCCTTGAAGATGCTAACTGCCACGAATTAAGCGCACAGATTGACGACCTAGTAAACAGCAAAACACCATAGCCTCCTTATGAGGATTGAAAAGCATGGAGACCGAGACCGACTTGGGGTTAAAAGGGCTTGGTTCTTTCATTGGCACACAAAACTATTATGCTGCCTTAGGCGCAAACGTCACCGACGGCGTAAAATACATTATGGATAATGGCTACGCTTGGCTAGTTACGGACAGCTTAGCCGTTATAAAGTGCCGTGCAGATCTCAGAGAGCAACCTTTCTTAGTTGTTAGGCTGACACGCACAGGAGACCAAGAGGCAGACCTAACCATAGACGACGGAAACGAGAACGTGCTATATACTCAGCATTACGACTACACAGACGCAAGGCGAGACGTTAAGCTGTATTTCGCTGATAACGTGCTAATGCTTTCAAATGAGTATTAACAGCCCTACGAGAAAACGTTAGGCTAACACCCCTCTTTTCTGTTTAACACCTATTTTTACGCAACCCCTCTTTTCTGTCTTAACTGTCTTGTTGTTCCAAAATCAAACTACGTCGAATTTTCTCCGTTTCAAGGAATATACGAACCTTGTTTTGGGTTTGCGCCCTGCAAAAACGTCGTCCAACACACGCTTATTTATTTCGCCAAGTTGCTTCACATAATAACCAGCTTGAGCATACGTTAGAGTCCTTTCCTTCTCTTTAGCTTCAACTTGCATGGGTAGAGTTAACGGTTTGCCCTGCGGTCTAAGCTCCGCCTCACCGTAAGCGATTCGTTTCAATTTTTTAATTCGATGTTTTTCAGGCTCTTGAAACATTTTTTTTCTGAGTCTTGTTTTAATTTTACTCCAGAAAGAAGGAATTTCGATCAAGGGCTTTTTCTTGCCATATTTTTTTCCTTTCATTCTTTCGGCGACAGCCACAGCCACAACGGGAAGAATTTCCCCTTCTAACTCAGCGAAACCTTTAGAGCCATAAGAATGGTATGTTGCTAACGTAAATTGTAGCTTTGCGTAAAGCTGTGCCTGTGTTGGTGTCCACCTAGTTTCAGGGATAAAACGATAATACGCATCCATGCGGGAGCTTCCCCGCACATACTCAAACAACAACTCATATTCAGCGTATTGCCCGATAAACTCTTGAAACTCAGAGCCTTTCATAAGTTAAATTAGTTTTTGACCATTATTTAACATTACGTAACACACTCTCTACTTTCTGGAAAGTTTTTCTTATAGTCCACTCGCTAACCTTGGACTGCTTCGCAATACTCCAAAATGAAACCCGTTTTTCCTTATGCAATACATAAATATCAAGCATATCTTCCGCCGACAACTTACGTCTCCGCTGGATAGAACGCTTTAACGCTTCTAATTGACGCTTCCGCACAGCTTCAGGCAAATAATCCCTAATGTCTGGTAGAGAAGGAACAATAACAACACCAAACAGTTTTTCAGCAATTAATGGGAGAATTTTCTCAGCAAACGCATTCATAAAAGCAATCACATCGTCTGTATCTATTTCAGCCTGTCTCATATCAATCTCATAACATAATTATGGCTTCATCATAGATAAAAACATACACAGTTTACAAGTGCGAGGTTAAGACCCCTAAAAACACCCATGTTTAAGCGTTACAACCCGTTTTGAACGGTCAAACCGCTAGAGCTACTACAAGGAGTTAAGGAGTTAATGCAAGTCTTAAGTTGCATACATAACCTAACGCCACGCAACCGACAAAAATAAACACACCACACCAAACCAGCACAACACGCTATTAAACCCCACGAAAACCCCTAAGACCGTAAGCCAAGAAAGAACGAAGCCAGACTCAGCCATGAAGATTGGTCTAGACCAAAAATCGAAAGACCCAGAGACCCCGAAATTATTCCCATTGGAGTCTCGAGCTCGAGCACAGATGCATGGAATTTAGAGTGGTACGTCATGGCGAGGTTTCTCTGCGTAAGAAAGACCATATGTGTCTTGAAGTAGATCGTTCCATTTTTGAATAGCTAAGTATTTGTTGTATAGAGTTTCATGTTTCTGAGCATCGGGTCGTGCCGAAACTGATGGATAATCCAGATGGTATTCGACAAGAGCGAAGCGCAGTGGAAGGTTCTTATTGATGGACAACAACCTTTTAAAGAAACTTTCAACATGATTTGGTGGACACATATTAGAACCAAATGTTGGGTAAATGTCTATTTTGTGCTGAATCAGAATCTTAAGCCCATTCAATAAACCTTCAAACCATTTGCTATCAATGCGAGTGGTTTCGTACAAATTTTCGGGTGTAATGCCATGAACACATGGATGAAGAGCGAAATTCTTAAAACTCGAAATCTTATTTAGATCAACCCAATTCTCTGCAAGTGACTTTTCGGATCCAGCTGGCTTGAGAAAGGGAGATAAGTTTGTCTCACTCCAAACAAATATTCTCTCATCAAGCCTCAATCTCTTAATCTCTTCCAAGCAACTCAATATCATGTCAGGGGCTAGGAAAGGCTCACCACCACTAATCCTTAAAACGTTTGATGGCAATCCTAATTCAAGATCTTTTACACGTTGCTCCAAAAACTGTTTTACCAATTCCTCTGGTGTCAAATAGACTAGGTTTTTTCCTGTCAATAGACGATCGTCACAATAGCAATACCAACATCTGAAATTGCATCCTCCAAGCTGAACGGATACTAATCTATTATATTGTTCCCATGCACCATATATGCCCAATTTGGATTGAATTATGGTTGGATAGTCTAACAAGGAATCCAAAAAGATGTTAAACTTGTGCCCAAATTGCATGTTTAGTTTTCTCTGACGATCAATGCTTACTGGCGTGAATACTCTGAAGATATCACTTATGGCATCTGGCATCATTGTTCCACTGAAACTTGCTAGTCCATATTTTCGATTTGGCTCATCGACAAGTTTACGTCTCCAACCTTCGGCTGATTTCAGGGCGTCAATTCCTTTCATGATTGAGGCCTTCTTTATTTCAATAAGTTAAATCATATAAACTAATAAATAAGACAAAATGTGAAATGGTGATAATTATGTCACGTGAAGAAGAAAGGGTTTTGCTGTTTAAGAATCCATCAGGAGGAGAATTGTACGCTCAAGCTCTGCTGACAGTTTTGTGCGCTCCAGCAGGGACAACAGTCAAGCTTACAACCTATAGGAGAATCTGGGTTCCTGAAGATATCTTTACGAATCCAAGAAATCTAGAAAACCGAAAAGCATTGATGATTTGTGTCGATGCTGAAAAAGACAGGAGTAACAAGTGGTGGGTGAAGAATTTCTATCCCGTTCGGGAAGTTAATATTAAAAAATCCGAGATTGAAGGCGACTTCCTTGCATTATGGGTTGAAGTTCAGGGCTATGTAATATGTCCTAATTATGAAACATACACTGAAAACTTGAAGAAATCACTTTCAACATACCCACCAGATGAAAAGAGCTATGTCGTTTTTGATAGCATTCGAAACCTCGAAACAGTCAGCCCCTCGGACCAAAGTAGAACATTGAATGCTTGGCAAAGTCTGGTCGGAACACTTGCTAGTATTAAGGCTTTGGAGAAAGCTGCATTTTACACTTTGTCTAAAGTCCAAAGCAAGAAAGAAGGAAAAATGATTAATCTTGAGAAGACTCGTATTTCTGATCCAAGCGTTGCCTATAAATTTGTTCAGAATGTGGAATACATTCTCACCTTTTCCCATCTATTACCGTTCTATAATCAGAAAGAGAAACTTGGAAGACTTGAGATCAGATTACGTCTACCCACAGGGGTACAAAGTGACAGAGACTCGATTGAAATATTTGGGAAGCATGATTCTCATAGTGTGACTGTCAGATTCAAAACAAATACTTTGGGCGAATGTTCAACTATTGAAGCCAGTCCAAAAGATCCAAGTTTTAAGATGTCACCAATCCTTACGATTCCCATCAAATTTATCTCACGCCCACTATGGAGACGTTCAGTAAGACATCTTGGCTTGTTTGCAGCAACTTGTTTCGCAGTTCTCCTCTATGCTTATGGACAACTTTTGCAAGCCACAAAGAGTTACCCTACTTGGGAAATGCTTCGAACTATTTCACCTGAGCTAATTGGTGCCACACTTTCTTCCTTGATGCTCATTGCTATTCCAATTTTTGTTTCTCTAATAATTAGGGGAAAATCCCACGAATAACATCAAAAAAAGAGTAAAAATTGCTTTTATGTAGAAAAAATATAGAGATTCACCAATATAGAATGCATTGCTGAGTCCCTCGACGTTAGACTGATCAATGCCTGCGTGCATGCATCACTGAAGTATTCAAAGCCCACCTCTATCAGGATGATTGCTGCCCAGAAGTCTCGAGAGATTGACGATTCAGCTAATCTTTGCATTGCATGTATAGGAGCTAACATTAATTGGCTTTAGCGAGGCAAGCAGACCAAAAATACGGAACATGCGCGGACTACATCATGCAGTAAGACAGAAAGCTTTCAACTAACATCCTCTTTCTTTTTACTTAGAAAAATTAGAAATGCATACATGCACATAGAAAACTGGTGTTACGATCATGCAAGTTAAGAGGATTTCTGATCAAGTTCTGGTTATCATTTTTCCAGAAAGAAGGATTAAGGAAGACTTTGGAATTAAGGAAGATATGTTTTGGGGCAGAATTCCAGAATACTTAGTTTCGAGTTTCTTTATTAGACATTACAAGAACCTTAGAGAGGATCTCAAAGATTGTGTCACTGAATACGGGAAGAATCGTTTACCTAATGATTGGGATAAAGCCAAACTAGGTTTGGAGGTCCGCGTCCCAGGACTAATACCCAGAAAAATAGACATAGTCCTACAAAGCCAGCAAAACTATTATATTATCGAGACTAAGTCTGGTGGTCAAATTCAAGAAGCAATCACCGAAGTCATAGTAAATGCCGAAGCCTGGGAAGAGAAACACCCAGACTCTCTTCTTGTGAAACCTGTTGTAATAACAAGTCGCAGAGGAGATATGACCTGGGCAAAAATTCATCTAAAACCATGGTAGCTATGAGCGTCATCCTTCATTATAATAAGACGTCTAATGCATGCATGCCCGATTGAGCTGGTTCATGCTTTGTGGGATTACTTGAACGAGCACTTAAACCCAAATCCCTGAATCCCTAACATTTAAAGACTCTTGCACATTATAGTTTTCGGGTTATGCGATGGTTCGAGCCAGCAAGCTTCCATTCGATAACTTTGAATACAACCTGCGGCGAGCCCAAGCACTAGCTCGATTAGACGGCTATTTGGAAGACATGCTGTATCATGAAGGAAAACGCACAATTGGTGCACTTCTTGATATCCCTAATGAATTGATGCAGTCGATTGGAATAGACGACTTCACGAAAGACGTAGAAAAGGCAATGGAAGCGCGTTTCAAGGCACAGTATGAGCTAAAAGGAAAAGAGTACTTTGAAAGAGTCGCAAAAGACATAGTGAGGCGGCTTAAGCCTCGTATTAAAAAGATTTCTGTCATATTTGAAGACTTAGGGTTGGTTATGGACCAAACTTTGCGAGAGCAATCTCTCGTTGTAGCTGTTAGTGCTTTTGAAGTTTATCTTCGAGAAATTGCGGTTTCAGTGATCACGCTTAACCCAAGCATTAGAAAGAGGTTCCATGAAGAGATTAAAAGTGCGATCAGCCTCTCTAAGCTGGAAGAGTACAGAGAAGACGCAAAACGTACTCAAGGTGAGATTGTTGCCGACTTGGTCAAACTAGATACACGTAGGATAAAGAGTCTTTTGAAGCGATTAGTTGGTGTAGAAAACGTGTTTGGTGACAGCAAGACCGAGCGAAAGGTTCGAAGAATCTTTGAGTGTCGTCACATCGTAATCCATCGTGCCGGTTTAGTGGATCCTAAATTTAAGAAAGCAACGAAGTATAGAGGAGGCATCGATAGACAAATAGAGATCAGTCGTCGATATGTGCTTGAATCAATAGGTGTTCTTGAAGAGCTGGCAAATAGGATTGAAATGCACGTTCGCTCAGCTACCTGACATTTTTTATACAGTCTAAACTTGTAGGAAAGATAGCCATTGCTCTTTAGGCAAAATATTATGATCTCTTATGGCTTTTTCCATAGACCTTGTTAAGCTCAAATAAATCTCTCTTTCCGCAACATAGCCGAAGAGAGGATTCATTGAGAGATGGATTAGATAAAGAGCCTGTTCTGTAGTTAAGGGCTCTTTAAAGTCCGCTTTTACAAGCTCGGTGATTTTCCTGGCCGTCAGCTTGATCTTGTCAATTGCGACTCCGTCTGCCTCATTTAAATCTGGTTGTGTGGGTTCTACCCGTGTTATTTTGCTCTGCTTTTCGAGCTCCCCTATTTTTTCCTTTATTACTATCTCATCTCTGAGTTTGTAGAAGCCAAATCTCACGTGTGCAGGAACCCTAGGTGGGATATTGTAACAATTATAATAGAATCCGATCAAATCTCCATTCTTTATGAGGGTCTTTGCAAAAGAGCTAATTGTGTCGATTATTTCTTGGAAAATATCTGGGGAACTTACAAACAAGTTATAGACTTTCCATTCTTGATTCATCTATTCATCCTCATGTTCATATTGTAACCAGAACCTTTTACTACTCTGATTAGTTCTTTCGGTTCTGCTAGGACTTTCCCACATTTTGTGCAGTTTGACACCTGGAGAGGTTCATACATTGGAATCATAACTTTCACCTTAGGCTCGGGACCTTGTTGCTCAATGAATAGTTTGTTTACTTGGACACGGTTCCAGTGTCCGCAGCTGGGGCATTTCATTCTTAAGGTTCTTTTCATGTTTTCACCTTGATAAGGCAAAGTGGTAAGCCACAAATGTTCCGTCAGTCGTTCCATACAGCGTTTTGATGTAGGCTTTTGCTTCTTCCGAGTTGTTGGCAGAAGGGATAATTTCTTTGAAGTTAAAGTTTTGCAAGAGAGTCGATAGATTTCCTTCATCCTTTCTGATAATTTTCCCTCGGAGAATGTTTCGTCCGCATTGAAAGTGTGCTTGATCCCCCGCCCTGGCTTTGCCCTTCCTTAACTCAATCGTCTTTTGGCCTGTCTTTATCCATTCGAAGACTTCTTTCTTGACCATGAAAAGGGGCGTATTCTTCACCTAACTTTCATTTTGGGCGTTCCTAGTTTAACACTTTTACTCAATTTTCCCTGTTTACTACTAGGGGCATCCTTTAGGGAGATAAGTGACATGATTGACATAGGTTTTGAGAAGGTGATTCAAATCATTCTGGAAGCCCCGACCTTCAGAGCTTCTTAATCGACGGCCTTTTCAGGATTTGTCCATATTGCGTACAAGTTTGGTTCTATCTGCATGCATTCTATCTGTTGGGCTTTACCATTCCAAGTTCGCAAACACTAGCTTCTTGCGCGTTTCAGGCGTTCTCTTTGCTTTGTAGTGTTCACAAAACACATTCTTCACTTCTTTTCGTGTTTCGCAAGATCATCTTTAGCGCGGGCTAAGTGGTCCAATACATCTTTCAATTCATTGTTTGTTGCGGTTTCAAGCATCACCAGAAAAGGGTATATCTTAATGCCCGCCGACCGCCATTTTGTAGTTGCTGGAAGTCTGGGGATTCCTGGCAGAGAGAATGAGCGTAGTGAGAACGTTTGCAACTTACAACTCGCATAGTGTGGGAGCACAAAGTCTATTCCCTCTCTGGAGTAGACTAGAAGAGCGGGATTTCTACCAAACCGATAGCCAGTGTCTCCGTTATAATCTGAAAATTCGTCGCGTATCGAGAAACCGCTTTGTTTACCATAAAGACGACTGGTACTAGCCCGGTGAGCACAAAGCGTATAGGTATTTCTGAGCTCTTGCTCACCCATGCTCTCGGCATCTATTAGATCACAAGGCAGTCCAAAGCTGTCCTTGAACTTCTGAAGTAACACAGAAATTCTATCCACCTCCTGCTTCTCTGAGCTAGTGCTGTCAAAATACAACACAAAAAGACGCAGAAGCGGCTCTGGAGGTTTCAGCCAACTCATTTCTGATTTATATTGCAAATAGAACTTGATGCTATAAACATGGGCGTGCAGAATATGGCCTACCCGATCAACAAGCTGTTTTTTGAAGAAATCTTCGTCAGATTCCTTGTCGGTCTCTTTTGGCTGATTGAACCCTTGCTGTTGCGTGGATTTTACACTGATTGAGACTTCCACCAATTCCCCGTGCTCTTGGCAAATCGCGAATCCTTTTTCTGGATTATCGGCTAGGATGTAAACCTTTGCTGCTTTGAACTGATGTCGAATGGCGGCATGGTCTGACGGGCACCACAGGCTCTTCGGAATAATGGTTTTTGTCTCCACAAACACCTTTTCTTCTTTCTTGTTTTTTCCTGCCCCAGCATCAATAGTCATGCTTTAGTTTCACCAAAATCTTCTTGACCGACTATAGTTATAATGTTTCTGTATGCAGCAAATTGCTGACGAAGTGAGGCGTCAAAAAGATTACATGCACGAACTCTCCCTAAACTATTAAAACCTGGAGATTAAACTCATAAAGTGGGTAAGCATTTGAATAGAGAATATCTTGAAGACTATCAAAAGAAGGAACCTGAGGCATTTGAAAGATTTGCGAAAATGCAAGCATATTGCCTAGAAGGGTTGCTCTGTAAAAGGTAAGTATTAGAAGTCTTATCGGTCTTAAGGTAATCATCATTAGGTTGTGTTGGTGGTGGGTGCAATGGGGCTGTCCCCTAGTGTTAGATTCGACTTTGAGTTCTGGGTAGGTAAACTTCGTGAACTTGGCTTTCCCATTAAGCCTGTCGAATTGGATCTTTCAACACTGAAGGAAACTAAAGCCTTACCTTCTGATGTCGAGACGTCCAGAGTTTTGAGGCTTTATTTTGACGATTATGTTGAGGTGGCTTTGATTGATTCTGACAGTTCAGCTAAACTGAGGAGAAGTGTTTGCACTCGGACCGCGCGGTCTTGGAAAGAGAACAGACTTATCAAACCGATGTTGATCTTTACGAATGGAGTTGAGAGTTTTGCGGTTATTGTGCCTGGAAAAGGTATTGGAGGAGAGGCGAAGGTTCTGGGGCTTTCGGATAGGCTTTACAGGACCGACCTTGAGGTTCTTGATTCTATGCGTTTCCCTGGTAAAGCGGAGGAATTGAGTAGGAAATATGATGTTGAGTTCTTCCCGTATGAGAAGGTTCGGGATGAATTCTTTGAGGGTTATAGGGATCTTTATGAGCGGCTTGAGAAAGCTGTCAGGCGTGATTTAAAGGCAGAGAGTACATCTTATGCGCAGCGTTTTCTTGGTAGGCTCATGTTTCTGTATTTTCTTCAAAGGAAAGGTTGGCTGAAAGGCAATAGGCGATTCATAGACACAATCAAAGATTATAAGGAGTTGAACAAGCTTTTTTACGAGAGTCTCAATAGGGAAGGGGTTCCAGGCATTCCATTTCTTAATGGTTCGCTTTTTGAAAGAGAACAATACATGACTAATCAAACTGAAACTCATCTTTATCCAAAGATGGACAAGCTGTTCAAGGAGGCTCGAGACTTTTTCAACGATTACAATTTTACTGTTGACGAAACGTCGCCTCTTGAGGTGGAAGTTAGCATTGACCCAGCTCTTATTGGCACTGTGTTTGAGAACATGTTGCCGGAATATGAGAGAGGCTCCAAAGGGACATTTTATACTCCGAGAGGTGAAAGCTCGTTTATTTGTAGACGCGCTCTTGCAAGCTACATGGGGTTTGAAGACGAAATTTCCTCTGATGGCAAGACGTTCATCGATGGTTTGTCAAAGTATCTTGAGCAGGTTGCGAAAACAAAAAGTGAAAGAGAGGTAAGAGAGTTTAGGGAAAGACTCCTGTCTTTTAGGACCCTTGACCCTGCTGTTGGTTCTGGCGGGTTCTTACTTGTCATGATGCAAGAAATTATAGGCCTTATTCAAGAAGCTGAAGCGATTGTTGGCTGGAAATCTGATGCTGAAGTATACAAGAAAAGAATCCTGCCAAATTTGTATGGGTTTGACGTTGAACCTGAAGCCATAGAAATTGCAAGACTGAGGCTTTGGTTGTCTCTGATAATAGATCAAAAGGAACCTGAACCTTTACCTAATTTGGACATGAACATAATTGCAATCAATGACTCTCTGATTCAACCACAACCGCAACGAACGCTAGATCCCAGAGTTGAGGAATTGAGAGAGACATTTGCAGAGACAAAAGCGAAGTACCTTAATGAACATGATGCTAAGAGCAAAAAAAGATTAAAGGAACAGCTTCGAGCGATTTCTGAGCAAATAGCACAAAAAACGGGTACTGACCCCAACGTAATAGAAGCATACATTCCTGAACTTCCAGATATCGTGGTAATGAACCCACCCTATGTGCGCCATCAATCGTTGCCCAAGAAATTGAAACTTCAATACTCCAGTGAATATGGGTTGGATCAGAGGTCGGACCTTTACAACTATTTCATCCTTCGTGCTCTTGGGCTCCTGTCAATCAATGGTGTTTTTTCGGTAATATCTTCTGACAAGTGGTTGGAAGTGGATTCGGGCATTCCACTTCAGGAAAAGCTGAGAAACAACCTTATCGCCATCTATGGACAGAAAAAGAGGAGTTTCGGTGCAGATATCAATACAGTGATAACTATCTGCTCAAAGAGACGAGTGGATGCACCAATCAATTTTGTGGCTCTGGAATCATACGGCAACAGGGATGTTGGGCAGACTATCGCAGTTGACCGAAAGAAGTTAGTTCCTGGAAAATGGTTCTATCTAAGACTGCCGAGGAACTTCTCAGAGAAAGTAGTTCCTAAGCTTACTCATAAATTGAATGATTTTGCGGAAATAAAGCAGGGATATGTCTCCGGTGCGAATGAGTTCTTCTACTTGAAGGATATAAGCAACATTTACGAATCGGACTTTATAGCGAATCCAGCAAAATTCAGAGAGATAGGAGTCAAGGCAAGAAATCAATCCGACTTAAAGGCTCAAGGTCAAATCTATGTAGAAAATGAACTGCAGGAGAGATTTGTGATTGAAGCAAGTAGTACGAAACCTGTCCTACGGTCAATCAAGGATTTTTCTGCTCCTTATATATCGACTTTGCCAAACAGGTTGGTGCTATCGCTTGCTGGTGCTATCTCCAATAAAGTTCCTTTGACTGCAAAGTACATTCACTGGGGTGAAAAGGTACCAATTAACGTGACCAGAGGCTCACACAAGAGGAAGGTCATCGGCTTTCACTCCCTCACAGCCCCCAAGGCAAGACCTATTTGGTATGTCCTGCCGCATCAGAGTCCAGCGAGAATTGCTCTTCCTGAGTTATTCTCTATGCGTTTTCTGAATTTTTTCAGCGAAACTCCAATACTTGGAGACCACTTGTTTGATATGCTTTATCCACGTCAAAGTTCTTATGAACGGGCACTTTGGCTTTATTTGAATTCTACTATCTATTTCATAATGTTGGAGCTTTGGTCTCCAAGGATGGGTGGGGGTGGAGGAGCTCTTCATCCGCGCACAATTGAGTACAAATCAATTCCGGTTCCGAACATGGAAGAACTCACTCCTCATTTAAAGAGTATTGAATTTGGTCAACGTCCTACCTTGCCTTATAGCGAAGAAACAAAGCAGAAAGACAGAATCATGTTAGATACGGCTGTGCTGAAAGGTCTTGGATTCGATGAAAAAGCCGCTGAAGCAGTTTTGCATGAACTATATAGAGAGTATGTTGAACTTGTAAATGATCGCCTAACAAAAGCTGGAAAGTATACTGTTCAAAAAATAAGTCAAGCTGAAAATATGACTGAAAAAAGTGCGGACAATCTAATAGAGGGAGATTAAACGACAAAAATAATCGACAATTCTAAGGAAAAGCTCGCATCGGCCTTAACCAAGGAGTTTATTGAACATCAAGAGGTTGCAATCGCTTCTGCATACTTCAATATTCGAGGGTATGGCGCACTGAGTGAAGGGCTCAAAGGCAAACCACTTCTATTCCTTTTGGGTAGAGAACCCACTGAAAGCATCAAATGGGAAGAAGAAGTCCTCAAAGAATTAGAAGAAAAAGAGGATGATCAGAATTATTTTCAGTTACTTCAGCAGACAATCAAGTATTTTGAAAATCAGAAAGTACAGATCAGAACGATAACTGGTCCATTTTTCCATGGGAAGGCCTACATTGCTGCGAGCCCAAACTTCAAAGAACCAAAAAATGGAGTCGGTTCAGTGGGATCAAGCAACTTCACTTACGGAGGACTTGTATACAATAAAGAACTGAACATGCTAAACACTGACAGAGAGGTAGTCAAAGAATTAATCGAATGGTTCTTCAATCAATGGAACAACGCTCAAGACTTCAAAGAAACATTCCTTTCATTCCTAAAAAATTACGTGACAACAAGAAGTCCCTATGAGGTCGTGGCAAAAGCTCTCTATGAAACCTACAAAGCAAACATAGAAGTATCAGCAGAGAACCTCAAACTCAAAACCCTCTACGCCCACCAAATACTCTCATTCAGAGACGCCTCAGCAAAACTACAAGCTCACAACGGTGTCCTAATTGCAGACGCGACAGGCCTCGGAAAAACCAGAACCGCGCTGAGATTAGCCTTAGACGCCATAAGAGACGGGAAAAAGGTTCTTCTAATAGCTCCAAAAAGCATCCTCGACACAACATGGGACGACGAAATGGAAAAGACAAACATCCATCTTAAATGCATCTCATCAGAAAAACTCTCAAGCGACCCAGACACTGTCGTCAAACAATTTTCAGACCGAGATGTCATAATAGTAGATGAAGCGCACTATTTTCGCAGCCCATCAACTAATAGATATGCCGCGCTAAGAGACTTAATAATCAAACAAAACGCTGAAGTAGTATTAGCTACAGCCACACCGGTCAACAACAGCCTCATGGACCTCTACTTCCTCCTATCCCTATACTTAAAAGAAGACAGCATAAACGACCTTACAGGCCAAACACTCAAAGGCTACTTCACAGCCAACCAAAAACGTTGGCTGCAACACCAAAAAATTGAAATGGAACCCGTTCTCGAACGCTTCATAGTAAGACACTCAAGAGAACTTGCCAAAGCTCTGGACAAAGAAGGAAAACTGGACTTTCCAAAAAGAGTCTTAGACTCCGATCCACGTTGCAAATACACAACAAACATAGATTACCAAAAAATCGACGAAATGCTCGACAAAATGAACTTCACCTTCTATGACCTTTCCGTAGACAAACTCGCAGGCCAAATGAAACTACCCGACGGCGCTCCAGTATCGCAGGCAGTGGAAACAAAAAATAGAGAATTCCTCAAAAAGCTCATCAAAATAATTATCATCATAAACATATTCAAAAGACTCGAAAGCAGCGTAGAAGCCTTCAAAGCTACACTCACATCGCTTGACGAATACATTGTAAAGGCAACAAAATACGCCCAAGAAAAGGGCTATTTCGTCCCCCCGGCCTTAAAAGGAGACCCACTATTCACCCTTGATGAAGGAATACCTGATCCAGAAGAGCTATTCTCAAAACCAAAATACGCAGCGATGATAAACTCCCTAAAGTTGACTTCGCAAGAAGTAATGCAGTTCATAGCTGACTGCAAAAAAGACAGAGAAATAATCGAGAAACTGATTGGAATCATTCCAGCCAGAGACAAAAAATACGACCAATTCAAAGACAGACTTACTGACATAGTTAAACAGATACCATTGAACTCCAATAATGGAGTCATCATATTTTCACAGTACACCGCGACCGCAACATACCTCCACACAAGGCTTGCAGACGAGAAATTCAAACACCCTCTAATGCTCACGACAGGAACAGTATGCATAGACTGTGAAGATAAACACAGCGGCAAGACAAACGTGATTAGAGAATTCCAAAAAGGCGGAGGAATACTCGTCAGCACAGACGTTCTGAGCGAAGGCCAAAACCTACAGAACGCCCAATACGTAATAAACTATGACTTCCCATGGAACCCAGTCGTGCTCATACAAAGAATAGGCAGAATAGACAGAATGCTCTCCCAACATAAGATAGTCTACCTCACAAATCTGCTTCCAAAAAACGGAGACCCAAAAGACCCAACAAGCCTCGAACACTTCATAGGATTAATGCAAAAACTCTACAACAGACTTGAAGCCATTAGATCCACAATAGGGCTTGACGCATCCACCCTTGGAGAAGAAGCTGCACCAAAAGACTTCGGCTTCCAAGAGGCAATAGCCAAAAACGATTCAACATTGCTCGACATCATGACAAAAGAACTTGAGCAGTTCACAAACAGTCCGATGGACGCCCTTGCCAAAATAATGAGCGAAAAAGGACTGGATTGGCTACAATCACTCCCCCAAGGCATAGGCGCCTACAAACAAGGCAAACGCCAAGGATTGTTCATACTCTTCACCGACGGAGAAGAACACTACTGGAGACTCAAATACTACGACAAAGGAAAAGAAACAGTTTCCTCACCTAATGAAATCATAAACGTCCTTCTACAAGGCGAAACCAAAAACAGCGGAGAAAACATCGGCTACGAAAAGCTAGTCGACCGCATGATCCAAATCAAACAAGAACTCAAGACAGAAATTGAAGCTAGCAAAAGGAGAGAGAAAGCCATAGAAGGATTTCCCGTCCGCGCAACATACATCATCAAAGAAATCTACGATGAACTAGCAAAATCAGGCGAAAACGGCGAGAAATTAGCAATAGCATTCAGAAAAGCCTCCAAGCGACAAAGCGTAGTCACTACCTTGAACCGCGCCAGAAGAGAAGGAAATCTCCTACAAAAAGCAAAAGAACTATTAATTAAACATGAAATCCCACCCTCCGTACAGACCGCTGAAGACAAGGAAATAAGACTCACAAGAGTATGTTGGTGCTGGATTCAATCCTAAGGGTAGGTGCAGTCACATTCCAAGACTCAATACTGAACACCTAGCAGAATCTATATGAAAAGTTTCATTTTCGTTGGGTAGTTTTGGTATCTACTTGGTTTTTCAGATGTGGACCCCATATTTAGTTGCCAGCTGTGTCAGTATTTCCTTTTCTAGAACCCCTTCTTCAAGTAAGTGCAAAACTTCTTTTTCAATGGTTTTCCTCAATTTCTCAGTGACTGGTCGTGCTAATCGGGCAGCCCTTTCCCTAGCCTCAGCTTCAACAAGAAATTCGAGAGGTACGTTTTCTTGAAGTCCCCTTTCTATCAATTTGTAAAGGGTCTTAGGTCTGATTGCCTCGACTTCCCAGCAACGATCCCCATACTTTTCAATATACTCCTTTGCCCTAGAATCTTTGATATTGACTGGTCTTGAAGGGGGTCGGAATCTTTTGATTTGCTCCATGGTAATCGCTAATCTGGCGAACTTGATTCCCATTTTATGATCCATCTCTCCTTCAGCCACTTTCTCTATCAAAAGTCCGCTGGGGTCCCAGTCGCCAATGTATAAGACCATTGTAACACCTCTTTTTCTGGCTCTTTCGAGGGCGCGTCGGTACATGGATAGGCTGGCAAAACCTCTTAGAATTTGGATTCCCAATCTGTATTTGACGGCTAATTTTCCTATGAAATTTCTAATCGAATCTTTTTCAACCCAGCATTCTATTTTGGGGAATCGCAAAGGTGGAATGGCAAATGGTCTGGTTGGATCTATAAATTTTTTGTGAACAGCTGGGTTTACTCTTCTGATTTTCGTGAGATACCGGTCCAAGCGTTTATAGAAGGCTCGAGTTGCGGGATACTTGAACCTGGAGATCATAATGTAGTAGAGCTGACGGACAGTTAAAAGGCCATATCCTCTCACGGTTTTGAGGACCCTCCACACCAAGAGAAGGTTGCTTTTACCTTTTATTTTGTATTGTTCTCGAAGAAATCGAAGTGCTTCAACGGTTTCAATTGTCAAGTTTGGTCGAATCTAACTTGCAATAAAGTTTGATTTAAGGCTACTTCGACAAAATATGTCTATTCTTTGTCTATTTAGGCTTTTAAACAGCAAAAACTGGCGATATTCTTTTAAAAAGATTCTAGCATAAGTTAGTTTGGTGAGTAACATGAAGTGCTATTGGGGCTGCGGTTGGGAAGGAACAACCTCGCAGTATAATGAACATTACGATATTTGTCCTGCAAAAGTTTGTCCCAAGTGCGGGAGCACCAATATTTTCTTTTTTCGGGTAGATGAAATTGAATGCATTACGTGTGGGCACCAGTGGAAAAGGGGAGAAGTGGTGAAGGTTGAGGAAGCACCGCCCGCTGGAGAGGAAAAAACTTGGCTCATTAGGGATGAGACCCTTGTAGAGGTCGAAGGCAGCGTTGAAGAGCCTTTGGAAACGCCAGAAGAGGTCGTTGAAGGTGAGAGGGCTTCAGAAGGCTAGGTGGCTAGTGTTTAAGACATGCACACATGCAAGCCCAATAGAAGTTCTTTAGTGGCCAAGTACAACCTCGTGCATTGTAGAATCCGCACTTCTAAACTTCTCCAAAGTGATTTTAACCCTATTATGGAATATTCTTCCCGGGTTTTCCATGACATAGGCTTTGATCTCCTCATTCTGGTCTTCGAAGAATCTTCCAAAGTACACCCATACAAGAAAATCAGCTGATATATCTTTTTCAGAAAGTTCCTCGAATGCACTTTGTCCAGTTGCTTTTATTTCTGCCGTCTTCCTTGCTGCATTTGGAAACAGAACCATGACGTCACATGTTCGACCACCAGAGATAGCGTTGGAACATCCGGGAAACAATTTTCCTCGTTCTAAAATACATAGTGATTCACTTAGTATTGATGGGATCTTAGGAAATTGGATCCATCTAGCAATGGGATTGCGATTCCGCAGATCTGACACAACGGAGAAAACCTCTGTCAGCAAATCAATAAGTTCTATTACCTCATCCCAGTTCAAGCATTTCCTCGGCAAGATTTTCTCTCCGAATACGTTTTGTTCCAGCAAGAGTTCATTGCTCAAGATATTATATTCTTGCGGTTGCATGCATGCAACACCCTGACTTTAGAGAGATCTATCCGATCGTGGCTGTTAACATAGGCTTTGGGCACTTAATTGTTCGTGGGATGCACACCAAACGCATATTGTGAAAGCATGACCCTTATTTGGTGATTGCATGTTTTGACCGAATAAAATTTCTCTAGAATTTATGTCTAGGTTCAGGTGTAGTGCGTTTCAGTTTTCTAGACATTAGATCATTTGTAATTGATTTGGATTGAGAATGCAGTTTGAATATAATGTTGTTCTGATTTTCTTTGCTTAAAGCTGGAAACCAAAGCTGTAGCAAGGACGTGAAGATGTCGAGTTCTTTGAGGAATTTGAATCCATGCATGCATTCAGTTTAAGCCGAAACTGTTGGCAGTTCTAGCTCCCTAAATTTCTGTGTTGGCCAGTATTTTCCAGAATTTGTGGTCAGGTCCAATCTTGAGCAAGGTGCGGTTGAATCCTCTAAGCGGTTTGGACAACTTAAGGGAATTGTCGTAATCCCATGCTTTGGTCCAGTCGATTTGCCGAACATGATCAAAGAAGATCCTTTCCCTTTTCAGTTTGGGCGAAAATTCGTACTCATTTTGGCTAATTATACCAAAGCCAAGAAATAGATCATATCCTGCCATTGCGACCACAAAATCATTTTTTGCAATTTTGTTGCAAAACATTTCAAATTGGCTGTGCCACTGTGGAGAGTGTGAGCGAAAATTTTTCTTTTCAGCCTCGGTTTTATTATTCCAGTCCATGTTCACATCCGATCTGTCGAGTCCAATCAAGTGGTTTTTCTTACCAAATTCCCAATGTTCTCGCCTATCATCGCTTTGTCTGGAACCATAATTCAGATGTATCAAATAGATGTAATTCTTGCCATCAAGATAGTACTCAAGTTTCATGTTCTGAGCCTATTTATCTCATTGCCCTCAAGATTCATTTAAGGTTTGCAGTAAGAAACCAGCATGTATGCATGCTAGAATCTGGGGTGTGGTCTTCTCGTGAGTAACTGTTAGGAAGCTATATCGCTTCAACCACAAGTAAAAAAAGCGAAACTCACAATAGACATGTACCTAACACTAAGGGCTGGGAGGAGGGAAAACGTCTCTTCAAATTCTTCATTGTAGCGATTTACACCTAGACAAAAACTTCAACATAGCGAATTTTTCCAAAGCGTTCCAAAGGAAGGAGGATCTGAATAGAAACTTCTCAGAAGTGATAGAGTATGCCTTGGAAAACAAGCCTGATCTCTTCCTGATTTGTGGCGATGTTTTTGACAGAATTTCTCCAACCAATTCTGCCAGAGTATTCTTGACGCAAAAAGCAAAGCAACTCAGAGATGCAAACATCCCAGTTTTCATAATTGGAGGAAACCACGACGTACCGAAATTCGGTGAGTCCCCCTCGCTAGCTATAGACGTACTTGATTCAGCCGGACTCGCGACTGTTTTTTCAAGGTTTGATTGTATCGAGAAGAAAATGCTTCACATTAATGGAAGGGAGATTTGTGTTTCGGGCAGGTCTTATGACGCCCGTTTTGAGGGAACAAATCCCCTGCGGGGGGTAAACATACCGCTTGATGGAGATTTCAATATCTCGATGATACATGCATCTCTTCAAGGGCTAAATGTGGCTCCTAGCAGCCCGGAAATGGCAAACCAAAACCCTTTCCTAGCCGATGACATAAAGAAAGGACTCGACTATCTCGCCTTAGGACATTTCCACAACTATTTTGACCGGCAACATTTGGGATGTACAATTGTTAATCCGGGATCATTGGAAAAGTTGTCTTGGGCTGAAATAACCGATGAGAAGGGGTTTGTGTGGGCAGAGTTGAAGGAGTCTGAAACATCAACCGAGTTTGTCAAACTTGAAACAAGACCAATGGAAATACAGGATCTTGTACTATCTAAGGATGCAGAATATTCCTCAAGAATCAAAGACTATGTTGTAGACTTTCTATCTAAGATAGGCGAAAAGGAGAAAGTGCTAAAGCTCAATCTTCATGGCCTAATCTCTCAAGAACAATATGGTCAACTCAAAGTGAATGAAATCCTTAATGTCTGTAGAGATATGTTCTTCCACCTAATCCTAGATAGGAAAGAACTTGAAGTAGAGGGGTATGGCAGAATATTCCTTGAGCGAGTTGACAATCCAGTGGACGCCTTTTCAAAACGCTTGAACTCTTTAATCGCACAAACTGGTTCCGACGAGACTGAAAGACACTTGCTTGAACAAGTGAAGCATCTTGGAATAAAATACTTGGAGGCAGTCAAATGATCATCAATTCTTTGAAGATGTCGGGGTTTCGAATTGTGGGAGAACTAGTAGATGTCAAATTTCCCGAAGAAGGCAGAATAGGCATAATCGGACAAAACGAGTGCGGCAAGACAACGTTCCTGCAAGCTATCGAGTATGCACTCTATGGATTGAGAAAAGGAATTGGAGTAGAAGGAGAAAGAGAAAACCTCATAACATGGGGGAAAAACGAAGCAAAACTGGAAATTGAATTCACTTCTGGGCAAGACACATACATTCTTCAGCGAATCTTCGGCGCAAAGGCAGGCCACAGAGCCAGCTTGACTCCAGTAATTAATGGCGTTAAAGACAAATCAAATTCCACAACGAGTTTAAAAGATATAGAAGCACGAATTGAACAAATCACCGGGATGGACAGAGATTCCTTTTCAAAGCTCATCTATATAAGACAAAAAGATTTGGATGCTTTAAGAGAACTAGCAAAATCCAAGAGAGAACAATTAGTCAACAAGGTAATGGGAATAGAAGTATTCGATGATGCTTTGGCCAATGTAAAAACTTATGTTTCAAGCTTCAGGAATGATTTTGAAGGAAAGAATCTTCGATTGCAGAATGTTCGCAGAAACAAGGAGCAATATGAAACAAAGCAAGGACAAAAAACAAAACTTGAGTCATCAATCGATGATTTGAAGATAGAGTTGAAACAAAAAGAGGGGCAGGTAGAGGAAGCGAAAAAACTCCTAGAAAAATATGATTGGCTATTTGCGTCAAATTCCAAAAAAGATGTAACATCTTCCTTGAACGAGCGGCTTTCAAGAGTGCAAGAGGATATTGAAAAAATCGCCACTTTGGAAGAAGAGATCAAGCGATACAAAGCAACGCTAACCAAATATAAACCTAAAGTTGAAGAACTCGAAAATCTGCAGAATATATTTGCTGATTTGGAGCGGCGATTGACAGAGGCAGAGGATAACAAGAAATCAATTGAAGCCCAAAGACAGACTGTCATAGCAAAAACGAAACTTAGAAGTAATGACCTAGCATTGCTATCACAGGATCTGCAAGCCAAAAAACGACACTTCTTAATCTATTTTGTTCTAGGGCTTATGGCAAGTTTTGGCGTGGTGTTTGTTGGGCTCGTTACGAATCTAATCTTAGTAACAATATTCTCTTTGCTTTTTTTTGGACTGTCTGCCTACTTGTTTTATTATTATCTGAAGATAGACAAACTGGTTACCGCCAATTCTGAAGTGAACTCTTTGACAACACAGCTTGAAGCACAAACATCCAAAATCTCAGGATTAGAAGCCGAAATAGGAAAGGCGACTGCAGAAACTTCGTTCAAAAACTCCGGCGAGGTCAGTACCAGACTCTCAGGCATAGTAGAGGAAGTTAAGACAATAACCGGACATGACTCGATATTGGGAATCGAGGCTGTCGCTAGGAATGTGAATAAGACGCTCAACGAATTGAAAGATTCTAATCCATCGAAAAAGAAGGAAGAGTTGGAAGAACAAATCCGAGCCAAGAAAAAAGAAATTGCAGACCTGCAAAGCACAAAACCAGTCTCTGTTGATGAACTGCACTACGAAAAGGAGCAACATGAACTTGCCAAAGAGAATTTCGAAACACTCCAAGACGGATACAACAAAATGGACAAGGAAATAGGGAGCAAGCTAGCAACAATCCAGCAACTAAGTCTAGATCTTGAAGGACTCAAATCGGATTATGATCTCTATCCAGTCCTTGAACAGGAAGTCCAGACATGCCAAAATAAAATCATGCTGCTTGAACGTGTCTCTGTAGAGTTGGCTGAAACAAGCAAAGAGCTGAGAAATAAGGTCATCCCTCATGCCAGATTTATTATTAATAGCATTCTTCCAACTCTTACAGCAGAAAGATATTCTGACCTAGAAATCACTGAGGACCTGAAATTCAAAGTTCACTCCAATGAAGCAGGAGGTTACAAAGAGAGAGAAATCTTCAGTGGCGGCACACAGGACCAGTTCTTAATTGCGTTGAGGCTAGCATTTACCCAAAGCATCCTTGACTCTCGAGTTATGGCTGATAGATACTGTCTGTTGATGGATGAATGCATTTCCAGTAGTGACGATGTGAGAAAGCAGGGGATATTTGAAGTGTTAGACGTAATGAAGAAGACGTTTTCACAAATCTTTGTAATAGCCCATGAGGACATATCCAACTACGTCGACAACCATATAATACTAGCCAGAAACGATCACGGGTATGCCGAAATAAAGTCGAGAAGCTGGTAAGATGTTCGAAATTGACAGTATCATAGCAACCATTTGCGGTAAGATTCCTGAAGGGTTAGCTTTTGAACTATCTGATACGGATTTGACCGAATATTTTGTCTCCACAGTAAAGGGAGAGAGCGAAGGAGTAACCTTTGTAGATTTGACTGAACAGGAAAAATGGAAGGAAGCTCGATCGATTGTTCCGAAGTATCCCATTGACGCTCAAGTGGTAGCGATCGACACTACAAATTTTACTCTCGGCCAAGTGCCAGACGGTGTCGTAGGAGCAGTCAGAGCTTCAGTGATCACAAAACCAGTTGGCAAAACCGGCCACAACCTCGAACTATACGGTCCCTATCTCTCGCCGATTACAAATCAGAACAAGGATTTAGTATACAGAACAACATACAAAGCAGTTTATGGAAAAGAAACCACTGCTCATGCCCCAGACTGCCTTAAAACTCTTGACCGAATAAGGAACCTTCTCGAAAGATACATTCAATTGGAAGTAGCTAAGAACTGTAGAAACAATCTAATCTTGGTAGATGGAAGCTTGATAAGCGGGACTGTTGGAGACCCCACTTTCATCATGAAAAAGATAATAGCTGACTCCAACGTGAATAACAATTCTATAGTTGCTATCTCCAAGTCAACTGGACTCACTCTGCAACAATCTCAGAGAAATATCCTTTCACTCCTGGATGGCGTCAATGGGCCATGCTGCATTGGAGGCATCAAAAATCACATCACCCAAAAACCAGAAAGATATCTCGGAGATATATACGTGGCTAAACTTACACCCAGAGGCGAACCGTTTAGGGTTGATATGCCGCAAAATACGCCAATTTCACATGACGAAATACTTTCCAAAATCGCAGGATTGGCTGGAGATTATGGCTACCCCGAAGAACTGAGACTAGCACATATGACTTGCGTCCTGAGTTCAATTGAGATTGTCGAACTGCAGTCGGCAGCGATAGTTTTACATGGACTAACAATGAAAGAAGAACTGAGACCAAAAATATTCCCATTATAGTGATCGGAAAATGTACTTGCTTACAAAGGAAGCAGACGAGCTAACGATCGTCTTCTCACCTGAAGAACGACTCAGGCTAGGTGACACCCTAGCCATCGATGGAATAGTAGCACAAGTCGTTGATATCCAATTCGCAAACCTTCCAGGAGTCCTCGAACACATACTACGAAAATCATTGATCTCAAAATCTGAAACAAAAGAACATATACAACCTGAAGTCAAAAGCGTAATTGACTCATTAACGGATCAACGTCTTGCAATAGCGAAAATAAGAGGACACATCGAAGTCAGCGACTCAGAGGGAAAAGTGAAGAAGGTTTTCAAAACTGGTTTAAGTGAGTTCAACATAAGTAGGGCGAAAGCAGGCATCAAGGTCTTGAATCAAGAGGAACTATTCGAAGCGCTTGGGCTATGTTTTCCAAGTGTATGTGATTTTGGTAAAACCATCTCAAGCGAACCAAAAGACTTTGAGATACTTGCAGAGAGACTTGGTATCAACCTGATTACAGGAATGAAAGGATCCGGAAAATCCTATTCGGCAAAAAGGCTCCTTCTGAAACTCATTGAAAAAGGAGTACTGACCCTAGTTTTTGACTTGAACGCTGAATACCTGAACCTTTGGAAGACCAACGAAAATGATCCCAACAAATACGGAGAACTAGTCAAGATATTTACACCACGTCTGAGAGGAGCTCAAGCTCACGAACTGCCCTTCTTTATTCCATTGAGCGAGATTTCCTACGACGACTTTGCCACTTTTCTAAATGTGGATTCCGGCACCCCAACGTATCAGCATTTGATGACCTTCTGGAGAACTAGAGCTGGAACTCAATTCGATTTGAACGATTTGGAAACTTTTGCAGACAATATTCCGAACGAAGCGGTCAGGATAGCTCTTCAAGGAAGAGTTGACGCAGCTAGGGCAACTGGACTTTTTGGCCCTAGCAACCTCACCAATCTAATCACCGACATTAACAAAACAGGCGGAGCAATCATCTTCAATCTTGCTCAAGTTGGTCAATGGGAAAGAAGCATCATAGTCGAGTTTGTACTCCGAAAGCTGACTCAACTAGGTCAGTCCAAGGCCATAAAGGCTGTTTCGCTGTTTCTAGAGGAGGCTCAACTTTATGTTAAGCCTCAAAACATCGTCAACATTCTCACCAGAATGCGGCACGTCGGCATATTTCCAACATTCATAACAAATGACCCTCGAACGCTCCCTGACGAAGTATTCACTCTGCTCGACAACCTAATGGCCTTCATGTTTCGCAACGAAGATGAACTGAGACAATTAGCCAAAGCGGGACTTGTCGACTTGAAATCCATCAATGCCCTGAGACACTTGGAAAATAGACAATGCATTGTCGTTGGTAACATAACGTCAAGTTATCCAGTGTTCGTTGAAGTGAATCCTCAAACTGACGTTGTGATGGGAGGAGAAACACGAAAGCTCGTTAGCTGATCAGTGGGATAGCCAAGTTCACGAAGTTAACCTAACCAGAACTTATGGTCGAATCTAACACTGGAAGATGACTATTACACTCACCAACGCAATCTAATGATGATTATAAGACTAATAAGACTTTTAGCACCTACCTTTACGGAACATCCCTTCAAGGCAATAGACTGTAAGTTTTTCTCTTTCTGGACATTTTGTTCCTAGGTCGCATTTTGGGCAGAGTTGGGAAACATCATTGACGTCTAAGGTCCCCATTTGCTCGTGCAAGGAATAGAGCAGCTTAAGATATTTTCCTTCAGCTATTCTGGGCACTTCGTATCGTCTATCTAGCTCATACCATTCATAGAGTCGCCTATCACCCTTCGAAGAATTGCAGCTTCTGCACACCCATACTGCATTGTCTGGCGAGTCCGGTCCACCTCTAGACCTTGGCAATATATGATCGAGAGTTAAGTCGACCTTGGTACTACAATAGATGCACTCCCCTGCTTTCTCACGCTCCCTCACGTACTCCCGAATAGAAGTCGACCATGAAATCTCTTTAGAAGCAAGCTTCTTGAACCTATCCATTACAAAACCATACTGCCTCTTTCCAGCACCAGCAGACTCGGAAATAATCTTAGCATACTGCCAATAGATCAAATCCCGAATAGTCTTAACCGCAGGCGGTGGCATTAAACTCCCTCAGGTTATCTCCAGAATCTAAATACTAAATTTTGCTATTAAAGACCATGTCTACTTTCAGGACTGAGGATCCGGAAGGCGCTGCATTGGAAGCTTAACTCATGCTCCAATCAAAGCCTCAGTGCTGATCAAAATTGCATCTAAAAAATGAATACACTGACTGAATGACAGAGAGATTGCTAAGAAAAAGTGTTAAACTACCAGCATGATACATAAGACATAGATTGGTGAAGAAGACGCCTCTATTCATGGTTAAGAAAGAAGTCTTCGAATGGATAAAGACAGGCAAAAAGACGATTGAGTTAAGGAGGGGCAAGGCGAAGTCTGGAGACCAAGCAGTTTTTCAATGCGGCAGAAAAATTCTCAGAGGAAAAATCATCATAAAAAGCGAAGGAAATCTAACTGCACTTTTACAAAGCCTTAACTTCAAACAAATAATTCCAACAGCTAACAGCGCAGAAGAAGCCAAAGCCTATATCAAAAAGCTGTATGGAACTACTGATGGAATATTCACGGCTTACCACTTTGTCTTATCTGGGTGAAAAACATGAAAAGAACTCTAAAAATGAAATGCTCAAACTGTGGACATTGGAACAGAGTTCCAGTAAACAAGATTTTCATCGAACAACTAACTCCAGAAACTAAGGTTAAAGTCTTGATTCCAATTTATGAACCATTACAGATCTCTGAATGTGAGAAGTGTGAAAAGATTATTGCAGAGCCCAGAGAACTAATTAGGATTCAGAAAAATGGATATTGATGTTGTTACTATAAACCGTTTATCCGTTTATCCTCCATATGTTCTAGTAGCTTTATGGCAATCCAAGCATAATATCTCACAGTTTGAGGCTATATCCTTTCCACCTGCAGCTTGACCTTTTTGTATGAAATATCACATAATTAGAAAATGAGGCATTCAAGTGACTGCAGAACCTGAAACGCGTCATCACGAAACTTCATTCCATTTCTCACGTCGCCTTACGGATATATTAACCAGCGTCCAGTTGCAGCCCTCTCAGCAGACAAGATCACGCCAAACATAAATGAAACAGTTACATTTGACGCTACCGATTCCACAGACGACGGTCGGATAGATTATTATTTCTTCAATTTTGGAGACGGAACAAACAGCAGCTGGACAACTTTACCTGTGGTTACACATATGCATGCAGCCTGAGAGGAATATGCCCCGAGATGGGCGTCGCAAAAAGACAAGGACACATGCTAGACCAAAGCAATCGCACAAATCATAAATTCTAAGGGCTTCATAAAATGATAGAGCACCTGAGGTGTCGAAGTAGTTGGGCAAGAAGGTTTTCGCAGTCACTACATATCATAAGTCAGTCAATGAAGCAACAGAAGCGGCCGAGGAGTGGAAAAGAGAGGAAATATGTGCGATTGGTTGGTCATTTGTTAAGAACCTGTGCAGTTGTAGAAGTGAGGAAGAAGTAAGAGAACGATTGAAAGAACATGGTGGAGGTTTTGGGGGCAAAGACGTCTGGAATTTCGTAGGAGTAATGGAAGAGAATGACTTAGTGCTAGCATATTCTCGCCACAACACTATCTCCTACGTTGGCGAAGTGAGAGGCCCTTGCAGATTCAACACTCGGAACGTAGTAGGAGATCTTGATGGACGATTTCGTTATCCTCACCAAAGAAAAGTGTATTGGTGGGATGAGCCTCATCATTTTGACAGATATGATCTCCCCGAGTTCTACGCTGCTCAGTTTGGGAAAAAAGGAATTACTGTGAGACAAATTGATCTGGGTTCGAAGAGTTTTGAAGAATTTGTCAGATTACTTAGAGCATGTGCGAGTTCCAGCTCCAAATTTCCTGGAATAAATGAAGATGCTGTTAAAGCGGGGCTTCTAAAGCATTTGCATCATTCTCTGGACAACCTTGAAAAGGGGCTGATATTGAATAGTGCTGAGGCTGCAATAGGTAAACAAAAGGAGTCAAGACCTGATTTTGTGGCCCAAGATGAAGACGGCAGAATTGTGCTTATTGAATGCAAGGGAACAGCAGTGGAGAGTACAGTCGAACAGATTCTTAGTTATGGAAAGGAATATGGTGAGGCAAGAAGCCCACGGCTGATGATAGTGGCATTTAGAATAAGTGAATCTTGCAGAATGGCTGCAAGAAAAGCCAAGAATATCGAACTAGTTGAGTGCGACCTCATTTTTAACAAGATCTAGTTAGTGCATGCGCACGTATAACTGCAGAATGAAGCCTTTAATATCGGATAGACGAATGAATTACGCGATTCAGAGGGCAGTCATTGTTCAAGGCTAAAAAGAAAAAAGAAGAAACGCAGCGACGTTTTAACTATATCATTACCAACTACAGAGAGGTTCGCCAAAGAATTGACCAATCGAAGAGGCAGTTAAATGAAACCTCCAGAGAACTCGATGAGACGATCAACATTTATAACATGGTGAACAAGTTCTATGGCCAGATTTATAAGATGCCAAGGGGGTCTTTCTCACAGTTCCAAGAGGCAAATATGGGAAGCCTTCTTGTCTCTGGAGCTGACAATGCAACAATGGCCGTAGATAGGGCAAAGGAAATCGAAAAAAGCATTCCGCATTTCTCTGCAGTAGTTGCTTCAGGAAGCACAATTGCTTTGGGCATTGCTGAAATCACAAGAAACATGGCTGAGAGCTCTGAGGAGACGAGAGAACTGGTCGCAGAATGGAACCTGCCTACGCCCAAAGAAAACGAGGACACGCTCAGTCCTAAGCTTCGAGAAATTGAACAGCGCCTTGAGACTAAACTTAATGGAGCTTGGCAAACCTTGTACGACAGAACTAAGGATGATAGATTTCGCCAATCCTCAAGCTCAATGAGAGAGCTAATCTCCGACACTCTACAGGTTCTGGCTCCAGATTCCAAAGTGAAAGAAACCACATGGTTTTCCGAAAACGACCCCAAAAGAAAGCCAACTCAAGCAGAGCGTGCCTACTATGCCATTGTTGGAAATAACTCATCGATTGAACAAAAGGATGTAAAGTCGGCAGAAGACTTAGCCAAGAATGTTCGCAAATCGTACGAAGAACTCAACAAATATACTCATGAAAGAAGAGGCCACGGTCATGTACCACCTGAAGACCTCGAAAGGCAGTTGGTTAGTGTTTTCAATCAGACTCAGATCTACATTCTTGAAATCCTCAGAATGAGGCAGAAGTTTTTCAGAGAATAATATGACTTTTTCAGCGTGAAGTCTATTCTTAGATGCATGCATGCAGAACTATCCTCAGATCTTTGAGATGTGACATTCTTCATTTATTAAGAAAACTTGACAGAAAGGAATTTGAGAAAGCTTGTGGCAATTGCTACAAGATTCTGAGGAAGGAGAGTAATTTCGGAGAATTGCAGGTAAGTATACCATTGTAGGTCTCACCAAACTTCTTGTTCTGTAATCATTATCCACATAATCGCGTGCATAATAGTAATGGAGATATCTAACAGTATAGCTCTGGGCTTGTTCTGAGTTTTGCAACAAAAAAGGGGAGATTTTGGTATGAATTACAGTCTGGGAACGGTAACTCCCGGGCTACCATACTCAGGTTACGATTTATAATTTGCTATCTTAAATGCCCGATGTTCTTTCTCCATACTTGAAATGAGAGCAAACCTTTTGGAGTTATATAATAAGTCGTTTTCTCTGAAGATCTCTGCAATTTATACGAGGAACATAGGAAGATATAGGCATCCTTAAACTAGAGAAAAGGTTGGAAGCGCGAGAAACAAGAAAGGTTAAAGATTGAAGGAGACGTATTTTCGTCAAAGTCGAAACTTAGCAAGTTCTTTGGTCACTACTGGGGCGCCCTAGCCCGTCCAAAGCGCATTCTCCAAGTCTTCCATCAGCTTTTGGCTGTTGGGTCCCCAGTCATTGAAACCAAGCACTTTATCAGTTTCGATGGTTGAAGGGTTTCTACCAAAATATCTATCTCTAATCTTCTTTAGGTTATCATAAAATTCATCTAACTCATTTGGTAAATCATGTTTGATCTTATATAGGAAGTGAGTATTGTACATGATCCGCGCATCTTCATCATAAACGAGAGCCTTTTTTGAATCTTTAATGACAGTGAAAAATCCGGTGTCAATTTTGTCGGGGTTTATGCTGCAAAGAACCTGTCTTCTATCTTTGACTCCGCCTTCCTTAAAAACGATATTTTGCCTCTTAAAGTCGGCTAGTAACTGCTCAATTCGTGTCCTTGAGATGTCTCGTTGCCAGTCTTTCCTCAGAACTTCTTTAATGGTTTTGATTGAGCTTTCTGGGAACTCGAGGAGGACATACAACACGAGGTCTCGCGTGGAAACCTTGGATTTCACCATTCGCTTATCTCCTCATTACCCAAGTTTCTGATACATGAACTCTTTGGATTTTCTTTTGTATAAGCCTTGTCTTTAAAAGAGTAGATAAGAGGTGCAGAAACTGTGCAATTACATATTCAGCTCGAAAATGATCAGTACACGAAACTGCGAAAGGCCATAAGAGATCTGGGATTTAAAACAATCAGCGAATGGGTTCGCGCCCAAGCGAGACAGGCACTTCAAGACGCCAAGCAGCAACGGATCCTTGAGGAGCATGACACAAACGAAGAAGAGTGAAAAAATGAATCCTCCCTCTGCACCATTTGATTTGCTGAAAAATGCACTACGAAAACTTTTGGAAATCGACACACTGCATCGTGAATTCGATGAGCTAGACCACGATATATCATGTGCTATGCTCGTTCTGTTCTTTCAAGGGAGACCCTACCTTTCCTGTGACCCAACAACGGAGCGTTTAGGGTGGGGGCATGGGGATTCAAAATTGATTTGGGGTTCCCTACCCAGATAGGGGGTCGGCTTTTGACGCGAGATGGTGTTGAAGCAAGATGGAACAGAAAATGGAAATACTGGTCTAGTTTTTCAAGGCTTGACTTTGAGATTCTGATTGCCATAGCAATGGGCTCTAATACAAACAAGCAATTAAATGAGAAATTAAGGAAAAGAAAGGGAAAAAACGTCCCTAAAGCTACAATAAGCCGACATGCAACGAAATTAAAGAAATTGGGGTTAATAACACAGAAGAAAATCTACAATTTTAGACCCTTTGAGCTCACTGAGAATGCTAAGGTAGCTATTTCCATTTTTCTGACCGGGGGTGTAGGGGAAATGGAACAGGTTGTTCGTGGTCATGGTTTTGGTTTTGTGTGTGAGGTTTTGCGGATGCCTGATGGGTTTGGCGAGAGGTTGCGCAAGGCTGGTTGGGCTGAGTTTTATCCTAAGAATCGTGTCGGTTATAAGAAGGGTCTGTGGGGTTGCACTGTTATCTTCAATCCTCGTAGCGTGCAATTCATCCCTGAAGAGGTTTACAGCGCGAGTCAGGATGGTGCCTTTGACGTAGCGTACCGACTCGTTTTGAAAGTTCAGGATGAATTGCAGAGGGAGTATGAGGGCCTTGTTTTGGGTCCGGTCACGGCAATATATAGCCAGCAATATGCTCGAATGTTTGACCCTCTCGCTGTAGAGTTTCTTAAAACAAGCATGAAAGAAAATGTCAATCTAACGTATGGAAGCGACAGACTTGCCATAGACCAATCGAAGAAGGTGCCTGAACTAGAGACCATCCATAAAGTTTTTTCCAAAGACGATCTGCGGAAAATATGCGAGTTCTATGAGGGGCTAATCAGAACCAACTTCAAGATTGAGGACATTGAGGACTTAAAGGAAGCCGCAGAGCTACAAGCAATGGCCGGGTTGTACCTCGCACAAAATCTGAAAACACACGTTGATGTTTTGAATGAGATTAGAGCTGCGATTGTTGATCTCCGCAAGGCCAGTGCAAAGGAGTGATTGGAATGCAATTTAGCTTTTTCTTTGAGCTCTTTGACTTGGAAAAATTCCCAAAAGTGGATTGGATGATTCTATACCAAGACCCAGATAAATATGCTCGCTACAAGAAGCGCCTCTACTCCATCTACGAGAAGGGATTCGAAATCAGGGTGCATGCCTGAAATGAAGGCGTCTGTTGTTAAAATCCGCTACCGGGACCACGTGCTGTATCATCGAGGTGACCCAGCCGTCATGAAGCCGGAGATCCGAGAGGCTGTAGGCTGGCTTGTCTACGACTGCCAAGACTACATCATAATATGCTGGGACAGAAACGCTGAACCGCCCACATTAAAGGGGGGAGACCCCAGAGCCTCCGGGTTGGTGATTCTTCGATCAGACATGCTGGAGATGAAAAAATTGCTTAGCCATGGTGTTTTTCCGGAGTTCAGCGACTTCTCATCAATAAAATAGCAAACGCTGACAGGCTATATAGTGAGGAAGGCACATGAAAACCGCAACCAACACCCAGCTGATCATCAGACCCAAACAATTGACAGTAGAAGACCTCAAAACCCTGTGCGTACCAACACAAATCCAAAATGGCGTTCTCATACTGGAAAGGAGCCCTCGAGGACATGTTTTCAAGAAGCCGGTTAAAATACCAATAGAACATGTCTTAAACGCTGGACAGCGAGGCGTAGTTGACTATATCATACGAAGCCTCAGCTCCGAAAGACCTCTACTCATCCCCTTCGCCCTCCAAAACAAGACAGTTCTGAAGCTGACTAAATATCTGCTCCGGTATCGAACAGGCAGCCCTGGGACTCTCTATCTTTACATTGAATGCATCAGCCGCTATAGTCGATGGCTAGGTCAAAGCCCAGACATGATCATACATGATGTCAAGGCTGGAGGCAACATTCAAGATCCGCTTAGGGTTCAGAATCACGTCGGCTTCTTAGAAGACTACATTGGCGAGCTTCAAGACCAGGGCTTAGCGCCCTTGCGAATATGCAACTATGTGAAGGCTGTAAAAGCCCTATATCGCGTCAACGAAGTGGATTTAGAATTGCCTCAGCCCCTCAGCCAAAGAGTCGTTAGAAAAGATAGAGCCCCCAAACCTGAGGAGCTTGCCAAACTCTTAGACATTGGAACCTTAAGGGATAGAGTCACAATATCCATGTTTGCTCTAGGCGGATTCAGGGAAGGAACACTTGTTAAACTTCAATACAGACATGTTCTAGATGAACTGGAAAGAGGCATTGTACCAATCCACATCCATGTAGAGGCAGAAATCACCAAGGGCAAATACCATGACTACGACACTTTCCTAGGACAGGAAGCAGTTGACTTTCTGAAGCTTTACTTGGAAGAAAGGCGTCGAGGAAGCCCGGATGGAAAAGTTCCACCTGAACAACTGACACATTCGAGTCCTCTCATCCGAGATCAGACAAGTCGAATGCCAAAACCTATAGGTGAGAAACAGGTCTATCAACTGGTCCACAAACTCTATTTTAAGGCTGGACTGCTGAAACACAACAACGACCACATCTATGACCTAAAAGTTCACAGCATACGCAAGTATTTCAAGACCCAGCTGATGGCCCTTGGCGTTCAATCTGACTACGTGGACTACATGATGGGCCACACAGTGGACACATACCATGACATTCAAAGCCTAGGCGTTGATAAACTACGCAATATATACGCCAACGCAGGCCTTTCAATAAAATCCAAAGTCAAAACCAGCAAGATCGAACTCATAAAGGAGTACATTCGAGCCTTAGGAGTTAACCCCGAAGCAGTTTTAACCAGAGAAGCACTAACACAACCAGCTAGAACATACAGCAGCCAAGAAGACCGAGAAGACTATCAACTAAAGGTTCTCAGCCAAGCCTTGAAAGAAGCATTAAAACGCGAACTGCTCTCAGAAAAACACAACGAGGACGGTACCTATTCAGCTCTAGAGCGGTGAGTACGGGCAGCCCCACCAAACCTGACTTTTACCAGCTAGTTCGAAGTTATTTTTTGCAGAGAAAGTTGAGAATTGGTTTATTCCAGTTTGATAACTTTGCAGCATCTTCGTTCCAAATGCCCCATCAAATCTATGCCTGCTTTCGCCCTTTCCTCCTCTTCTTCAAGATGCTTTTGGAAACCTACCTGTCTAACACGATTATAATTATCGACAACAAAGGGATACCAATCTCTTTGATATGTTGTGTGCTTACAAGTGAGGTAATCATCGCATAGAAGGCAGCTTTCAAGCTTCTTTCCAGAGGCGCATTTTCTGTTTTCGCAAGGTGCACCACCACCGTTCAAACACATAGGGCATTGGGCACTAGCAAACCACTCTAAGCCTTTTCTGAACTCACTAAATTTGAACCCAGGCTTTGCTTCAGGCAGTTCTAACCATTCATAACGAACTGTGTCGACAAGTCTCTTCAACTCCCCCGCAATCATCTTGACTCTCCCATTTCCATTGGGGCACTGGCCACAATAAACTCCGCATACTCCGTATTGATATTTTTTCTTTTCCATCTCAAATCACCAATAACAATTGAAATAATACCTGATGCTGATAAAAATAGTGTGCGCTAAAGCGCTAGTCTACCTCTCTAAAGCCGCTAAGTTCTCTACAGTCTCTCTATTGGAGAAGTATTTCTCAACATCACTATCGTTCCGCGCTTAAACGGTGTAGACTTTTCCTGTTATTCCGCTTATTGGAACGACTTTAATTACTCCAGTCTTCAAGTGTCTGAGACGTGCTTCGTAAATTGGTGTATAGATTGCAGAAAGTTCTGTTATTTCAAAGATTTCGTCAACTATTCTTTCAATATCTTGCGGTCTTTTGACGATTCGTCCACGAATAATGCCTACTACAGCATCTGGAGTGGCTGCTGGACTTCTCAGTTTGTTGCCTAAACCCCTCAAAACACCTTGCGAATCTAGCTCTTCCACGCCTGTAGGCAGTTTCTTTGAGTCTATTTCTTTGCCATTCTTGTCTAAGCAAATGTATGCTGGAACGTTTGTTGTTACCCTTTCTTTTGCTTCAAGGCTAATTTGTTTGCCGCCTTTTTCTTGTCCACTGGGTTGTAGGGTTTTGTCGAATATTACTACTTCTCTCACTGTGCCCTCCACTCTGATTGGGTAAACTTTTTTTCTATAATAGTCTATAGTGTAGTTAGCTCTTGCAACAACATACTGTTCATAGTAGAGTGCTATGGCTTCGCAGACAATCTCTTCAGGTTTAGGCTTGAAGACGCCAAGTTTAGAGTAGAATCCAGTTTTTTCTTTTTCTACAAAATTTCGCACAGACATCTCATCTACGGCCAGTCTGTGCACGACTGTTCTCATTCCACATATTCTCTCTCTAATTTGCCCCACTGCCGAAGTGGTAGGCGGAGGTGGCGGGAGTGGAAGTGAAGTCAAGCTAAATCACCATTCTCATATTAGTTGTTTTCTTAATAAATAATCTTCTAAATTAGATAATTCCTATATTTACTGCATAATTGAAATAATAGAAAGTAAGGTGATACTATGCCATTAACCTTGTTTGAAGCTCAGCAAGTTGCGTGGAAAATATTCAAAAAAATTAACGAAAAACTTGACAAGAATAGAGGCAGAGGCTGGGATCCTTTCGTCATTGTCACCGACATTCTTGAAGAGGCTGGCGAAGTGGCGGGAGTTGTGAAGGGTTTAGAAGGGTTCAAGCCTCCAGACAAGCCGAAAACGAAGGATATGCTTGCTAGAGAACTTTCTGACCTGCTTTACGGGATTTTTGTGCTAGCTGAGCATTATGGTATAAATTTGGAAGAGGTATTTCTTGAAACCGTCAACGACTACATGCTCAGATTCATTTAACCAACTACTGTTTAGTCAAAGTTATTTTTTTTATCAACACGGTTAATGATAGAATGCTGGTGCCTGTATAATATATGAGACAAGAAATATCGGTTCGAAGAGAAGATGACAAAGAAAGGATACTTGCATTTCTAGAAAAAGACCGTGTTTGGGCTGGTTATGCAATATGCGACTTGGAACCTAAACTGTTTTCACTCTGCGAATGGTACGCCGCCTATTTGAATGGAAAAATCATTTCTCTTTGCCTGTGCTTCAAGGGATTTGAAACACCTACACAAATCACATTTGGAAATAGTTTGGGCATAAGTAAAATTTTTGAAAAGATTAATATCCCTAAGCAAATGCATGCTCACTTTCTCTCCACTCACAAGAAGGTCCTAACCGAATACTATAGCTTTGACAAACTCAAACTGATGAAGCGCATGGCTATAACTAAAGAATTTTTCACTCCAGTTGCTGGTTCAGCGTTGAGATTAACAGAAAATAACTTATCAGAACTGAAAACTTTCTATGCAAAACGTGCAGAGACCTTCTTTCTCTCAGACATGCTAACATTAGGCGTTTACTATGGGATAAGAAGAGAAGGCACGCTTGTTTCTGTTGCAGGAACTCATGTTACTTCTTCACTCCACAAAATCGCTTGCATAGGGAACGTCTTCACACTTCCTTCTCATCGCGGTAAAGGATACGCAACCATCTGCACCAGTAAAGTCGTAGAAGACCTTCTACTTAACCACAAAGACATAATATTAAACGTAGACAGCAAGAATACTCCTGCCATAAAAGTCTATAAAAAATTAGGATTCAAGGAACATTGCACATTTTTTGAAGGGACTGGAACAGCCAAAAAGCTAGGCAAACATTAAGTTTTTCTTTCAACACTGTCTAAATAGACTCTATGCAAAAACATAAGATAGTAATCCTGTTAGGTTCCAGAAAGGACATGCCATTCGCCGATCACATCAGTCAATTCCTCAAAAAAGAGCGTTTCTCCGTAGAATACGAATACAATGTCGCTTCTGCCCACAAAACTACACGCAGACTCTTGGACAAACTAGAAGCATATGAGCGATCTAACGAAAACATAGTTTACATCACGGTTGCAGGCTTATCCGACGCACTTTCAGGAGTCGTTGCAGGCTATTCAAAGTATCCAGTCATCGCATGCCCGCCAGATTCTGAAAAATTTGGATGGAGCAAAGCTTTTTCATCCATGATAACACCAGAAGGCGTGCCAGTTCTATTTATCGCAAAGCCTGAAAACGCCGCTTTAGCAGCTGTAAAAATCTTAGCGCTCTTAAATCATTCACTGCATGAAGAGATTAAAAAATATCAGCAGAAGAAAGAGGCAGAAGTTGTTGAGGCTGATAAAGAAATAAAAAAGAAGACTATGGGGTAAAAGATGAGTTACGAAGTCGTGGAAACAAATCTGCCATTTCCAGTTTTTAAGAGAGGAAAGGTGAGAGATGTTTATGATTTAGGCGATAGACTACTTATTGTTTCTACTGATCGGATTTCTGCTTTCGATGTTGTCTTGCAGAATGCTATCCCGCATAAAGGCGAGGCTCTGAATAGGCTTTCGGTTTGCTGGTTCAATAAAACGAAGAACATAATCCAAAACCACGTCTTGGATGTTGTTGATCAAAGAACAGTGCTAGTGAGAAAGACTGAACCAATTAAAATTGAGTTCGTCGTTAGAGGCTATCTCTATGGCTCTGCATGGGAAAGCTACGAAGAAGGCAAAACGATTTGTGGAATCAAACTGCCAAAAGGTTTGAAAAAGGCGGAAAAATTGCCCGAACCGATTCTTACGCCTACTACTAAGGCTGAAATCGGACACGACATTCAAATGACGAAGAAAGGTATAGTTAAAATCCTTGGAAGCAATGTTGCAGAAGAGATTGAAGAGGTATGCATTAAGCTTTATGAACAATCTTCAGTTAAGGCTGAGACAAGTGGAATAATAATTGCTGACACCAAGTTTGAGTTTGGTTTCTGTGAAGGCGAATTAATGCTTATTGATGAACTGCTTACTCCTGACTCTTCTCGTTTCTGGCCTAAAGACAAGTATAAGATTGGCGAGAATCAACCTAGCTTTGATAAACAGTATGTCAGAGACTATTTAGAGTCCGTTGGCTGGAATAAGCAGCCGCCCGCTCCTATATTGCCAGATTATGTTGTCTTTGAAACTTCCAAAAAGTATATAGAGGCTTATGAACGACTGACTGGTAAAAGATTCTAAATTCGGGTGATTCAAAAATGGTTATAGAAAGAGAAGATGCACAAAAGATAGTTAAGTCCTATAAGGAGCCAATCTGCCTCAATTTGGGGTCGCATTCAGCCCTAGATGCTTGGCAGGGGCAAAGAGACTATGGCTTAAGAAGCATAATCTACACAACGCCTCAAAGAGCTAGAATATATCTTCAGAATCCAATGGTAGGCAAACCGAGTGAAGAAATAGAAGACTTGCCTGAAGTGGCTAAAAGAGACTTGAAGGTTGTTAATGACCCAAAAGATTTGAAAAAGAGCGGCAGTTGGCGAAGCGCAATCGTAGTCTTAGACAAGTATTCTGACATTGTCAAATACGTTAAGGAACTAGTTGATTTAGAATGTCTGCAGATTCCTAACAGGGCGTTTTCTGCCTATGTTGGTGGCGACGAAAAATGCAGTGTTATTGAAAACAAATATGGGGTTCCTATTGTTGGGTCAAGGAAACTGTTGAAAATTGAGAATCGAGGCGAATTTGAAAAGGACTACTATTGGTTTTCTGAGAAGGCAGGCATTCCTTATCCAAAGTCGTACAAGTTTAAGGTCACTAAGAATGGCATAAAATTCGACGAACCCATTGACGAGCCAATGCTGCTTAAAGCAGAGCATGCTCATAGGCGTATTGAGCGTGAGTTTATTTTTGCTGCAAATTCAGAAGACTTGGAAGAGAAAGTGCGTAAGGAGATGGTTGCTGGAATTTTAGATGAAGAATCGCTAAAGAAGGCTCGTGTTGAACAGATTGTTTTAGGTCCTCATGCGAACTTTAATTTCTTCTTTTCGCCTCTCTATGCCAAGGAAGACTGGGGCGACTTGGATGACTGGTATTCTAAACTTTACAGCACTAGTATGGAAGATGCGAGAACATGCCTAGCAAACGAGTTCCTGTCCATAGATGAGCGTAGGGAGACAATTCTTGACGGCGTTAAGCGCATGCCAATTGATGTACAAGAGAAGTTACGGAAAGTACCCTCCTTTGAAGTTACAGCCCACGTGCTCATGAGCCTCAGAGAGTCTTTGCTGAAAGATGTGCATAGGTATGCTGACATGTTTCTCCTAACGGCAAAAAAGTATGAGCCTCCGGGCATCATCGGCGCCTGGTGTCTGCAGACTTTGATTACTTGGGATAAAGTGTCTAAATATGAGTTGGCTCCGAAAGTTAAGGTTGATTTTACTAGTGGTGCAGAGGCTAAAACTGCGGTTGATTATGGCTTATACGATGTGCCGAAAGGCGGAGAAACCTACATGCATATTCCTGTTACGCAGGATGTGGCTTTGAGGCATGGTGGCGGAACCAATGTGCATATGGGAATTGGCTCTCAATACGCAAACGCAAAATATCAGCGAACTATGAGTATGGGCGATAGAATAGCCTTAGAAATTAGAAGAGCATGGAAAAGTAACCAACTCAAAGAAATTGTAACATAATCAACTTGCGTGTCCGCCTTATGTCAAAAGAATTTACCTACGCGAAAGCGGGTGTAGATAGAGAGTTAAGGGCAAAGTCGAAAGAAGCCTTAAAACGGCTCAATGCGACGTACAAATATAGCCGCTACGGAAAAATTATCAAGCTTCCATACGGAAACATTTTTCCTTTCGGCGACCGTTACCTTGACTTTGTTATTGAAGGCGTTGGGTCTAAGGTTCTTTTGGCTCAGTTAGCAGACAAGTATGACACCATTGGCATTGACGCAGTTGCATTGGCAGTAAACGATGTGATTCGCTCTGGCGCCAAACCTTTAGCTATTGTTGATAATATTCATGCACAAGTTTCCAATCCGCGTCTTGTAGATGAATGGATAAAGGGAATAGCGAAAGGCGCAAGTGAAGCAGAATGCCTTGTTCCATCCGGTGAGATAGGGGATGTTGCAGAAGTAATAAGAGGTTTAATGGAAGGAAAAGGTTTTGACATGGTTGTCGCTAGCATAGGAGAAGTCGCTGAAAAAGACATTATCTATGGTAATGACATAAAGCCTGGCGATGTAGTCATTGGCTTAAGAAGTTCTGGCATTCACAGTAACGGCATATCTTTGGCTAGAAAGATTTTGTTTAAGCAGTGGGGAGGCAAATATGAAGAGTTTGACATCCCCGACGGATTAAGTAGAGCGATTGTTTTTGAGGTTTTGGAGCCGATGAAAATCTATGTTAAGCCTATAATGAATGCGCTAAAAGAATTCGATGTGAAAGGACTAGTGCACATCACAGGAGACGCATACCTGAAATTCAATAGGTTAATGGAATTTTCGAAAGGAATAGGATTCGAATTCAACAACCTCAAGCCACAACCAGTCTTTCAACTCATCCAAGAAACAGCAAGAGAATTGAAAAGACCAATCTCAAATGAAGAGATGCTAAAAACTTTCAATATGGGTTGGGGGTTCGCAGTAATCTGTGAGAAAGAAAACAAAGACGACATTATTGACAGCTTTGATAAATGCAAAAAAGAAGCAGAGCAGATTGGAAAGGTAAACGCTTCGGAAAAAATAGTGGCTACATGGAAGAGGAAAATTCTGCTTCAATAGATTCTACAATACGGTAAGTAGCGCTTTTTTCCTGCTGTTGTTCTCTAATCGCTTCAGGAGCAAAATTCCAATAATTATGTAAAGGGATGCCAACAGCGTTATGTTTACAATATCACTCAAAATATTTGCCATGTCTGACGTGTAAATCAAAGCACTTCTCAGAATGTCCAAACCATAAGTGAACGGTACTGCTTTACTTATGATTTGCGCCCAACTTGGCATTAACACTATTGGGCAGACTACTCCTGAAAAGACGAGTAAGATAGTCATCAAAGTGTTTGCAGTATTGACTCTATCTCTAAAGGTCAGAGTGATTGCGTTAACTATTAGGCCTAAACCGAAGAGCGCCAGAACCATCAAAAAGACTCCGATTGTCAACAATATTACATCTATATGCTGCGCCCTAAACCCAAGAATGTTGCCAAGAGAGAAAAGCAGGAGGACATCAACACTGGATATAGCAAAGGACGCGGCTGCCATGCCTAACATGTACGCTACAAAATTCATCGGCGACAGAAACAGCGCTTCAATGGTACCTTGTGCTCTTTCCCAAAACATTGCCCGTCCAAGACCGAAAAGTGACGAAACTATATAAACATAGAAAATGCTTCCCACCAACACAAATGAGAAATAATCGGAGGAATTAGTTGCCAAAACAAAATCTGCTGAAGTTGCACCTTTGAACATAGTATTGTAGAGTGCCCACGCAACTCCCAAATTCAACAGTGGCGGAAACATACGAAGACCCATCCCACTCCATCTGAAAAAGCGCCACTGGCTTACAAAAGAAGCCTTTGCCGTGGATTTCATAACCCTCAAAAAATGCCACAAGTTAGGTTCCTCCTCAAAACAATGCCAGAGTTCCTTTGGTCTTTGCGCTTTTCTCTGCAATCTTAATTAGGAAATGGGCGAGCACTACGTACACTACAATCATAATCAAGAGAGACAACAGTAGGAGCTCAATGTCCTGCAGTAATGCTCCCCCAAGGAGCGAAAGTCTTAACGCTATTAAGCCGATAGTAAGCGGAATCAAATATCCCGCTTGAGCCAAAGTCTGCGGAAGAGCATTCTGAGGAACCACAAGCCCAGACACGTAAGCCACAGGTTCCTGACAAGCTATCGCAATCAAGCCTCCTCTTCTTGAATAAATGCTGAAAGCCGCTAAGGTAAGCCCAAACGTTAACAACGCTATGAAAGAAAGCAACAATGAAAGAAAAACTGCAGCAAAATCATTCATTAGAATGCCGACATTGAATGAAAAAGAAAAAAAGAAAACTGTCCCAATCAATAGCCATAGGTACCTTATTGATGTGCCAAAGGTATTTCCTAACAGTATTGCTAATCGATTAGCTGGCGACAAAAGCATCATCTCAAAAGTTCCTTGCTCTCTCTCTCGATCAAATATAGCCCCTGCCATAAGAGTTGAAAGAAAGAAAGTGTACACAAGCTGACCTGTCAAAGTAAAACCAACGATGTCCATATTCAAGGGGCGTCCTAACCATTCGAAGATGATACTAGTTTTCGTGAATGGCAGATACATGAAATAGTAAAGTAGTCCGTTGCTAAAAGGTAGAATCAAAACCCAAAATAGAGTATAATAAGTGAAGAAGAACTGTGCATAGTTTTTTCTCATCTCTGCTAAGATTACTCTTAAGATGCTCAATTTAGCTTTCCTGCCTTCTCGAAAGATGAATGTAAGCGTCTTCAAGGTTTGGCTTTCGGACATTAAGCGAAAGAACTTTGGCGCCGGATTTCTCAAAGTGCACGACAGTCCGTGGCGTCAATTCGTCGCTGGCTACATGAAGAGTAATCTTGAATGCCGATACGCCCATGTGTTCAATGTTTTCTATTGAAACAACTTCGACCTCTTTGAAAGTGTTTAGTCCCTTTACAGCTTGCTCTGTGGCTCCTTGAACTACTAATTCGATCGTGGTGAATTTGCCAAGCATTCGAGATAGTTCTGAAGGCGTTCCTAATGCAACTAATTTTCCTTTGAAGAGAAAGCCAACTCTGTCGCATATTTCTTCAGCCTCTGCCATGTAATGCGTAGTCAAGAGCACGGTTTTTCCTTGCTCGTCCACAAGTCTTTTTCGAATAAATTGCCTGATGTCTTTAGCAATATCAACGTCTAAGCCGATTGTAGGCTCGTCTAAAAAGAGAACTTGTGGATCATTAATCAAACCTCGGGCGATCTGAAGCCTTTGCTTCATTCCTTTACTATATTTTTCAACTTCATCATCTGCTCTGTCACGAAGCCCAACTAATTCTAAGAGGTTGCTGACTCTGGACTTTACCCTCTCTTTCGGAACGTCATATAGTTCAGCGAAATATTCGAGATTCTCGCGTCCAGTTAACCGATAGTATATCATTCGTTCTCCTCCAGCGACCATATTCACAATGCGTCTAACTTGATTCGCATTCTTCACAACATCGTAGCCTCTTACTGTAGCATATCCGCTTGTGGGCAAAAGTAATGTACAGAGCATTTTCACAGTTGTAGTTTTGCCTGCACCGTTAGGTCCTAATAAGCCAAATAATTCTCCTTTCTCAACCTTAAGGTTCAAGTGATCAACAGCGGTAACTGATTTTATAGTCTTTTCCCCAATGACCCATTTTCTCTGAGAGGACTCGTAAACTCTAGTCAAATCCTTACACACGATATCTTCCATCGCTACACCAACGTCTATTTCTCAATCAAAGAGTATTTTCTCTTCCCCCAATTATCCGTTTATACACGTTTCTATTTAAATTTTATTGCAATTGATAGCAATAACTTGCTTTAAAATTGTTAAAGGATTTTGTTAGATTGCTTGTCAAGAGTTCTGATCATCAACTCTGCAAAATATAGAATCTTTGAAAGCCAGTTTTCTCTGTCAGAGAGGAAAAGTAAAAATTACTGGAAGAAATAATGCTGTAGTTCTCTCATTTGAGGTGAAGCCAAGTGAGCAAGGTCAGTTTGGCAAAAGGCCTTTACTGGGTAGGCGCGATAGACTGGAATATCCGAAGTTTTCATGGATACATAACTCCTCGTGGAACAACCTACAACGCCTACCTAATAGTCGATGAAAAAATAGCCTTAGTAGATACAGTTAAGGCACCATTCTTTAACGAAATGTTAGAAAGAATTAAAGAAATTGTGAAACCAGAAGAAATCGACTACGTCATATCAAATCATGTGGAAATCGACCATTCAGGCTCCCTTCCTATGGCAATGAAAATAGTAAAAAATGCAGAGTTAATTGCAACAGAAAAAGGAAAGTCTGGCCTAATGAAATATTATAAGACAAATTGGCGATTTGCCACGACTAAAGAAAGAAGCGAACTCGATTTGGGCAAAAGGAAGCTAAAGTTCATAGAGACCCCTATGTTGCATTGGCCAGATTCAATGGTAACCTATGTAGAAGGAGACAACATTTTGCTGTCAAGCGACGCTTTTGGACAGCATTTAGCCACTTCAAAACGATTCGACGACCAAGTAGACTTAGACATTGTCATGCAAGAAGCAGCAAAATATTACGCCAACATAATCCTACCTTTTGGCACGGTAGTTCAAAACGTCTTAGGCAAACTTCAGAATTTGAAGATAAACATAATCGCGCCTGCACACGGGGTAATTTGGCGCACTAATCCAAAGAGAATAGTTGATGCCTATGGCAGATGGGCTAGAGGAGAATCAAAAAATAAAGTCTTAATCATTTATGACACGATGTGGGGAAGCACAGAAATGATTGCAAAGGCTCTGCTAGATGCAATTTCAAGTGAAGATGTAGAAGTTGCTTGGTTCAACTTAAGCAAAACAGATGACAGCGAAGTAATGACACAAGTTTTAGACGCTAAAGTATTGCTAGTCGGTTCGCCAACATTGAACAACGGAATGTTTCCAACAGTTGCCAGATTCCTAACATATCTAAAAGGCTTGAGACCAAAAGGAAAAATTGGAGCATGCTTCGGTTCTCACGGTTGGGGCGGTGGCGCCGTAAAAGCAATGGAAGAAGAACTGCGAAGAACAGGCATCGACGTAGTTGAATCCAACCTTGATTTCAGATATGTTCCAGATGAAGAGGAATTAAGGAAGGCTAAAGAGTTTGGAAAGATGATAGCTCAAAGAATCAAACGGAGTCAGCTGCTCGAATAATATAATAAAGGTAGTGCAAGCAATACTATGTTGCGTCCTTTAGTTGTAAGGAAGTATTTTACTCGTAGCGGCGGTCCTTGATCTATGGTTCGTCTAATATACTCATATTGTTCTAGGCTTCTCAGTTTATTTGATAATGTGCGGGAGTTTACCCCAAGAATCTTCTTTAATCCGTTGAAGCCCATAGTGTTTTTTAGGAATAACGTGTAAAGTATTTAGAGGCTCCATTTTTGAGATAATAGATTGAAGCTTTTTTCAAGACTTTGTATGGCTTCTTTTAGGTCTTCTAGACGCATTTCCTGATTTTCCAGTATCCGTTGTAGTGTATCTTCTATTCCTTTAAGAGTAGTTTCCATACGTGTTTCTACAAGCCTGCGCAGCTCGCTACTCAATGCAGGTTTTGAGTTCATCTATTTTACACCTAGTGTAGCGGAGGATACTTCATATTTTATAAAGGTTTATTTCACAACTAGGTATATCAAATACACCATGTCAAAAGTCATAAAATTAGGAGATAGTTGATGTTTGAAGAAATTTGATGTTATCGTAGTTGGCGCCGGAACGGGCGGATGCATAACTGCAAAGACTGTTGCTGACAAGGGTCTTGACGTTTGCTTGATTGATAGAAAAGCAAAAGCAGATGTTGGAGAGAAAGTTTGCGGAGACGCAATTGGAAAACATCATTTCGATGGGTTAAGATTAGAGTGCCCAAAAGGTGAAGAGTTAAAACGAAAAATTGTAGGAATAAAAGTCTTCTCTCCTAACATGAAAACAGTTTTTCGTGTTAAGGCAGAAAGGTTTCATGGTTTCATCATAGATCGCCTTCTTTTTGGACAACGACTACTTAACGATGCCATAGATGCAGGTGCAATCTTCCTCGAATCAACTCAAGCGTTAGAACCCATCATGGAAAATGGTTATGTGACTGGAGTTGTGGCGATAGATCAAAAAGAAGGAAAAGAATTTTCTTTGTACAGTCGAGTTGTGGTAGATGCCAGCGGTTATCCAGCAGCTTTACGAAGGAGTATCCCTCCAGAATGTGGGATTGAAACAGACGTTGATAAAGGAGATGTAGTAATTTGCTATCGCGAAATCCGGGAACTGAAAGAGCAGATTAGTGAGCCAGACTCTTGTGAAATTTATCTTAACCAATCGCTCTTTCCAGGAGGATATGCATGGATTTTCCCAGAAGATGGGGCGAAAGTTAATGTGGGCTTGGGAGTTGCGATGGCAAGCAAGTTTCCAAATCCTAAAAAGCAGCTCTATGAAAAAGTCTTGTCTCAACCATTGTTCGCAAAGTCATCTGTGGTAAACGGCGGAGGCGGTCACGTTCCAACTCGAAGACCAATTGACTGCATGACTGGAAACGGCATCATAATTGTTGGAGATGCTGCCTGCCAAGTTAATCCAATTCATGGCGGTGGCATGGGGCCGTCTATGATGGGCGGGGTCTTAGCTGGTGAAACAATTGTTGAAGCCATAGAAAAAGGCGACGTTAGTCGAGAAGGGCTTTGGCTTTATAACACTAAGTATATGCAGTCTTATGGGGCGAAGCAGGCTGGTTTAGATGTTTTCCGGTTGCTTCTTCAACAATTAGGCGACGATGACCTAAATTGGGGAATGAAATATGAACTCATTACTGAGGAAGATGTTTTCAAGACTAGTATGGGTGAAGATGTGCGTCTCAACATAACTGAAAAGACGCAGCGAATTTTCAGGGGAATAAAGAAACTTTCGCTTCTCAAAAAGTTGCGTGATTCAGCCAATCTACTAAGAAACGTAAAGGCACATTATAGAAATTACCCAGAGTCGCCTAAAGATTTTGACGCATGGAAGAAAAAAGCGCATAAATTGATTGATCAAGCAAAACGGTAACCTTCGAAAGAATAATATGCTATTTGTTGCTTAGTGAATTGGGCTTGTTAGCGAATGATGAGAAGGTACATTGCTCAGAAACTAGTTCAAAGGTTAGATAGAAAAGTAAAAGAGAGATTTGACCTTCAACAGACTTTACTTTTGGGAGTTGTTTTAAAAGGGCTTCCAGTTGCATATTCTTTAGCAAGAATTAATAATGTTACGAAAAATTTTGTACCGCTTGTCGCAGAGAGACCTTTCACCATGCAGCACTATGTAGAATCCTATTTTCCAAGCTTAGAATGGGAATCTTACTTTCAAAAACTGCTGAAACATTGCAGTAAACTGCTTATCATTGATGATGTAGTGAACAGTGGATTCACAAAACAGAAACTAGAAAGCATTGCCTATTCTCTGACAGAAGGGATGGTCCCATATAGTTTTGCTGCTTTAATTCTTAACCGCAAGCTGCTGGCTAACCCGAGTTTCATCAGATCAGACGATATTTTTGCTTTACGAGTGAATGCTGAAGAAATTGAATGTGACTGGGGACTTGTAACCGTTCCTCTTTGGGATTCATCAGTAGAAGCATCTATTTTGAAATGCGAAACGTACTTTCAAGGATTCTGGCTGGGTGAGCAGCGAATTATCAAAATAACCTATTAGGGTTTCCGAAGATATAATGTTCTAATGTTGTTGAAAGATTCTAGTCTAGGTCTCGATGAGTGGATTAAAATTATTTTTGTTCTTCTTCTTCACCGACAATGCCGCTACATCAGATAAGATTTTAACTCTATCCGTTACTTTTATGCATGAAATAATAAGCGACCAATTGAAACATCAGGGAAACAACTATTTGAGGCAGATAAACCCCAGAAATACAACATAGTTGCATAATTTCATGAAAATGCAGATGCCCATAATTTAGGGGTCTCTAGGCGTCTAGTTAGAAGATAATTCCATAGAATGCTTCCACAAAAGGTTAAGAGTTGCAAAGTTCTTTCTATTTTGAGGAGTTTGTCTGCGCTTTTTGCAGTCAGACTTCCAAAGCGCCGAGTCTGGGGCGCGATGACAAAAGTACCCGAACTAGAGAGAGGAGGAAGAAAAAAAGGTGAAGCGTAACAGAGTCTTGGCTATCTCTTTGCTATGCATCATTCTGGCTTCTACGATTCTGGTAGGTTCATGGGCTTTATCACGTGCATCCATTGCGTACGACTATGCGACACAGTTTGCAGAAATGGCAAAGATTGGTGTCGGAAGTAGTACAAACCTGTCGCTGACGATTTACGGCGATCCGGAACCCGCCCGCCAAGTCTTTGATCTTTTCCAATACGTCACAGCTAAAAATATTGAATGGAGAGGCGCAACCACGGATCAACAAGGAAACATTATCAACGTTAACCTCAGACTTGCAAGCGTTAAGTTCGAGAAGTTGAATGAAAACAATTACGCTGGTAAGGCTGAAGGGTTAGATGCACACCTCACTGTAGGTGATTTGCTTAACATTCTTGTCCGGGCTGACGTGGTTGACGTCAACATGGCATATTGGTCTTACATGGACACGTTTCCCGCACTTAACGTTACAGCAGTGTTGACTGGCAATGTCGAAATCAGTCTTTTCGTCGCTGTTCTGCCAATTCCAGGATTGACACTGGCACTATATGAATACAAGGGGGACCGATTCACCATATCCATATGCGCTATGAAGCCTATAGACGTAATCATAGAAAGACCTTCAGATGGAGACAGAGTTAGCGGTGACACGAAGATTCAAGCATTAGTCAAGGCTGTGCCAGCAATTGCGATTGACAATGTTCAATGCTGGATCGACAACAGAGACAATGTGCCAATGTGGTACAACGAGACAAGTGGTCTTTGGGAAGGCATTTGGCCATCGTATAATGTTGGAAACATGGGCGTTGAGGTCAAAGTGAGAGCAGAAGGAGTCATCAGAAAACCTGGGGTTCAAGAGTCCAGATATTTTGGCGAAGATAGAATTAGAGTAGAGACTAACAATCCTTGGGTCAGCTCATGCATTTCCAGAGATGGAGGATTAGAGTGGTTCGGTGGACTGGGAATAAGATGGGAATATGAAACAAGAGTTTGGCCTAGAGGCACATCCTTCAACTTCTGGCCTTGGATCGGCTCAAATCTCACAGCTCCAGAATACTGGCAGAATGGAAACATAAGATTCAACAGCTGGAGAATAGACGACGAATATGGAAATACGATATTCCAATCTCCGGACCTAACACTCACTATCACAGAAGACGTATTTGGCAAACTATTTAATGGCGCAGGCAAAGCAAGAGAGTTGAAATGCATCTACATGCCAGTCTAATCTTGGGCAAAAGCAAGAAAGAAAAACGGTTGATCTGCATAGACAAGATCCATTTCGAGCAGGCTTCAAACTTGTATAGCTGAGCAGAAGCACTAGATACTCAAAAATAAGGAAAACGAGGGAGCCACGGGTAGTAGCTGATAAAAAATAGCTAAAGCCTTATCTTTATGCTTTCATGGTTTCTATTTTAGCGATGAGATGAGCAATGTTGAATCCCACCGGAAACCTCTAACGTGAGGACTCATGCAGACGGACTCAACAGAGGTCGGCGACAAGCCTTACGCCTGTGACAGCGAGTTTACCCAGACATGGGACACGGTGGGCGCGGGCGCTCTATCCCAAACCCGCGTCGAGAGAGCTTAACTGAGATGAGCGAAAAATGCTCTAACAATGAAGTTAAGTGTTAGTTACGCGGGAAACAAGCGCCCGCGATACCCTATTCAATGATAACTTTAAGTCATTGCTTGCAAGAATTGAAGAAAAGGAGAAGACAGAGTTGGATATAGAGACAAAAATTGACCTCATAGATAGGTTGCCAACTGAAGAAATACTAACGGTAAAGGATTTGAGACATCTTCTGGAGAATGAGGAGCACCCCATTGCTTACAATGGTTGGGAAACTTCTGGCCTCGTTCACTTGGGAACAGGTAACATTTGCGCTTACAAGATGAAGGACTTCATAGATGCCGGAATAAAATTTAAGGCATACCTTTCAACTTGGCATGCATGGATAAACAGGAAACTAGGTGGTGACTTAGAGCTCATAAGAAAATCTGCAGACCTTTTCAAGCATTCTTGGGTAGCGTTAGGCGTCCCAGAGAACAAAGTTGAATTCATTTACTCAGACGAACTCTATCAAGACATCGACTATTGGGCAAAAACAATCTCGGTTGCAAAAAACTTGACATTAGCTAGAGCAAGAAGAACCTTAGAAATTGCTGGCAGAACAGGAACAGAGGCAAAACTTGTTTCAGACTTTATGTACACTCCCATGCAAGTTGCTGACATATTTCATCTTAAAGTCAAAATTTGCCAACTAGGGCTAGACCAGAGAAAAGCAAACGTAGTGGCAAGGGAAATAGGAGAAAAAATCGGCTTCTGGAAACCAGTATGCGTTCATCACCATCTACTTCAGGGCTTACAGAAACCAGCCATCTGGCCAGTCCCAAAAGGCAAAGAAAAAGAGGCTAGAATGTCAGCGAAAATGTCCAAGAGCAAACCAGAAACATGCATATTCATTTATGACTCTCCAGAAGACATAAAGCGGAAAGTATCAAATGCATTCTGCCCAGAAAAAACTATAGAAGTAAATCCAATACTTGAATACTGCAAATACATCATATTCAGAGAACTAAAGACATTCGAAATCGAAAGACCAGCAAAATTCGGAGGAAACATCGAACTCGCCAGCTATGAGGAATTAGAGAAAGTTTACCGAGAAGGCAAATTACATCCAATGGACCTAAAAAATGCGCTTGCAAGGGAACTAACCAAAATCTTGGAGCCCGTAAGACGTTATTTCGAAAGAAACAAAGAGGCAAAAGAAACCCTAGAAACAATAAAGAAAGCGGAAATCACAAGGTAGGACATTGTCAACAAACATCAAAGAAAAACTGGAAAGGATTCAAAAACTTCTTCAAAGATTGGCAACAGAATCAGCAAAAGGCATACCCATCATTGTAGAAGGCCCAAATGATGAAAAAGCCTTACGCGAAGTATGCATAAGCGGAGAAATCATTTCAGCTAAGACTTTTAGATCATTCATTCACATAATAAGCGAAATAGAAGAACGCGGACAAAAAGAAGTTATTCTTCTTATGGATTTCGACAGACGCGGCAAAGAATGGACAAAACGTTTAATGCAAAATCTTGAGCGAATGAGGATAAAGCCAAATGTGCTTTTTTGGAATGGCCTTCTAAACCTTGCTGGAAGAGAGATAAAAGACATAGAAAGCTTAGCCAGTTACATGAAAACATTGGAGAAAAAGAGTGGATTAGAAGATAGTAAAGTATAATAGATACAAGTTGATTAAAGCGTAGAAGCCTCCTATTTTAATGTGTATGAGGTTGAAAATCATTGATTGAGGTGAAATTTAATGGGTTCATCACAAACACTTACGGTAAAGTATGTAGTGAGAGCTTCCTTCGAAGTGGAGGGAGTGGTTGAAAAACCAGACGTGATTGGAGCAGTTTTTGGACAAACAGAAGGACTATTCGGACCAGAACTCGATTTACGCGAACTCCAAAAGTCTGGAAGAGTTGGAAGAATAGAAATCGAACTAAAATCTGAAAAAGACAAAACGACAGGCTCAATAACTATTCCATCAAGCCTTGACAGAGTTTCAACAGCAATTCTAGCCGCCAGCCTTGAAAGCATAAACCGCGTAGGACCTTGCGCAGCGAAAGTAATTCTAGAAAAGGTAGAAGACATAAGAGATGCGAGAAGAAGAGCGATTATAGAGAGAGCAAAATCTATACTGAAAGAATGGACCATAGAAGCTGCTCCGGGAACTGAAGAAATTTTCAAAGAAGTCTCAGAAACATTAAGACTTGCAAGAGTTGAAACTTATGGACTAGACCAGCTACCAGCAGGACCAGACATTGACAGCGCAAAAGAAATCATAATCGTAGAAGGCAGAGCAGACGTGATTCACTTGATGAGATATGGAATACAAAACACAATAGCCCTCGAAGGCGCCAAAATCGCAGACACAATCATTAAACTAAGTCGAGAGAAAGAGTGCACGGCCCTTCTTGATGGCGACAGAGGCGGAGACCTAATATTAAAGGAGCTAATGCAAGTAACCGACGTCAAATACATTGCGAGGGCTCCGTCAGGAAAGGAAGTAGAAGAGTTAAGTTCAAAGGAAATTGAAGAAGCACTACTGAACAGAGTTCCTATGAGAGAAGTCAAAGGAGCAAAAAAAGAACGCAGAAAAATACTCGTTCCCAAACAAATTGTTAAGGCGGCAAAGGAATTAGAAGGAACTTTAGAAGCAGTTTTACTTAGTGAAAAGATGAAGCAAATAGAGCGCATACCAGTCAGCGAACTTGCAGAGAAACTTCAGCAAGCCAAGGCTGTGGACACTGTAGTCTTTGACGGCGTAATCACACAAAGACTGATAGACATCGCATCTGAAAGAAACATAAAATACATTGTCGCAGCCAGAGTTTCAGATGTAGTGAAACAACCACTAAATGTACACTTATTAACATTTACAGACATTCAAAGTTAGTTTCCCGTAAATTCTAGCAGACTTTTCGCTCCTTTCGAAGGCACAAGTGCATCTTCGCCTATGCCAAAAAGAGTTAAAATTCTAGACGCTGCCGGTATTATTTGATTTGTCACATAGTATTCAACATCAATGTCCCTATAGGAGGATAGGACATACGGCTTCGCTTTCTCATATAGTCGACCAACACCGGCGGTAATGACATAGCCGACTTTGTCTCCTAACGCCAAATCCCAGCCTTCTTTCCTAAGTTTCTTTGCAGCTTCCACATGCGGCGTCTTAACTTCATATTCCTCAACAGGCTTGGTCAACGTCTTCCATATGACAAGGTCTTTGTAGGGCACTTTTCCTCCTCTCAAATCAGAAATATATTGACGCACAAATTTCGTAGCCTTTTCAGGCGCCTTCTCCTTCAGAATAATTTCTAAGACTTTCTCTTGCACGTTCTTTGCTACAGCTGCCCAATCGCCTCGCACGACTTCTAAACCCACAATATCTAATCTACCGTCTAGGAGTAACCCACAATATCGTTTTTTAGCCTCCGTGAATAATATGCGAACATATACCTTGTCAGGCTTTATCTCCAATCCAAGCTTCTGGTAGGTTTCATTACATAGTTTTTCGACTTTTTGCTGGTCATATTTTATGAAAATACTGTCGGTATCGCCATAAATTACTTCTAACCCATTTTTCTTTGCTAAATCAATAGAGCTGAGAATTGTGTGTCTGCCCCAAGCTGTAGACGCTTCGGCAACTGGTTTGATATACCAGCGTGCGCCTATCCAACCAGTGTAGCCATAGGAAGCATTGGCAATTACTTTTATTGCTTTTTGGCGAGCATCCAAGATGCGGTATTCAGCGCTTTTAGGGTCGAGTTTCTTAAGTTTCGGTCTTATTTCATCTCGAACAGCAATAAGGCTTGACAAAACTTCTTTGTAGAAGCCGTCAGGTTTTTTACGAAATCTATGTTTCACTTCTGGAGCCACATTCACTCCGCCTGAAGGCTCGGGTTCAGATGGTGGAATGAAAGTGTCGGGGGAAAGATTTTCTGTAATCATTATGTTTGGATACATTGCCTTGAAATCGAGGGTAGCAACATTTTCGTGAAGTCCTGGTTTTGGCTCAAGAACTACAGAACCAACATAGGGAATGTAGGGACGCTCAATTCTTTTCGGGATAAGTTCGTCAATTTTGTACGCCTGTTTAATTAGATACCATTCAACTCGAAAGCCTACAGCTGCTGTTCCAACATGGTCAAGAGGCAACCCGACAATACTTGATAATTGCATGGCAAAATCTAACATGGCGTCAGTAACACCCATAACGCTTTGAGCATTTTCTATGGAAAACTTGAGCAATGTGGAACGCTTTTTTAGGTCGTCCCAATAAGTGGCAAAATCGATGTCTTCGATTAATGTGCGTTTCTCAATTTTCAAAATTTCTAGAAAGTCAGCCACATTCTCCAAAGTCTTCACTTTAACTTCAGGCAACTCGTCTGAAAAATCGAAGAAATCTATGTTTGCTCTGCCAGTGAGCGACACATGCCCATATACGCTTGTGTGAGGTTCAGTGTTCGCTCTATCTACAGACAATTTTATGCCTAATTTCTTGCATCGTGCCAAAAGGTATGGCCAGTCTTGTCGATTAGTGCCATAACCCGCGATTATATCTGGGTCGAAATCTTGAACATACTTTACAAACGAATCTAAGACAGCCTTATCATCAAAATCTTCTGTCACAAACTGCTTCTCCTCACCAGCGTTTGTAATCGTAGATATGATAATGACAGGGTTTTTCTCTGGTTTTGGTGAACCTTGAGGACTATAAGCAATGGTTGAGACAGCTAAAATTCTTAGTTGCGGCAGCTCGGCTTTTTCAATGGCTTTTGGAAACGATTTTGCTAAATACACTTTGTCAGTCTTTACTCCAAACTTGTTTTCTATCTCGGTTACTTCTATTTCGTGCCAACCGCATGGAACAACATTGTTATCGATGAGATAGCGCATAGAATAGCGAATGTCATCTTCAAGGCAGTCTTTGACGCCTTCAAGCTTTTTGAAATCCTTAGAATACTTTGATATCACGTCGGGATTTTGGACAACAACTTTAATGGCTTTCACGGGTTTTCCAAAAAATCTCTTGTCTACTGTTTCAAGTTTAACAAGAAGTGGATAATTTGCTTTTTGGGACTGAATCGCTTCTGTGACAGTTTGGGGATTTTCTTTATCTTCTAAGACTAGGTAGAAATATGATAAGAAGTTGCGGTCGATGATTAGAATGCGTTTTCCTTCGTTATCTATGCCCCAAATCCATAACTCTGGCTTATTTTCCTTCACCTCATAGTTGACGTCTAGAAGCCAAAAACTTTTTTTCATGTATTAAATCCTCTATAACCCTTTTGAAGTGGCAACCCTGAAAAGAAGGTTAGCTTAGATAGATTTAATCTCTTTCTATTTCCACATTGACTTCTTTGTCAGCCATTAGTCCTCCTATGGCTTTCGCCTTTTGAATGACCTCTTTCTCCACATCTTTTTCAGGTTGCCACAAGCGTAGCTTTATTGGTCCTCTACCTTCTTCGATGTTCCGATTCCATGTTCCTACAATCTTGCCATTTAAAAGTATGGTCGGTTGCACGCCACCTCCTACATATACTGTTTTCTCGAGTTTTTCGTCGATGATTCTATCTCTTACCTTATAGCCTTTAGTGTATGGATCTTCATATGGAAGCAACGATATGGAACGAGTTTCCAAAGGCTTGAACTTGACCAACTGCTCGTAATCGTTTTTTAGCATCACATACTCTCTTTTGAGATTGCTAATTTTGACATGAAGCAGTTCTTCCTCCATTGTTGCTAAAGCCTCTTTTATGCTGGTTCTGCTGAGACCAGTCCACCACTTGATGTCTTCTTCCGTGACTGGCCCAAAAGTCTTAACATAACGCTTAACTAACATATCTCTTGCTTCTTCGCTACTGACAGACTCAAGGTTAAGATTTGGGTAGATTTCTTGAAAGAGCACATAACGGTTGGCTTTCGTGATGCGAAGAGTTTCTGCGCCTTTCTCGCTTATGACTATTCCCTCGCGCATCATTGCGCTTAAGACTATTTTTACGTTGGTCCCTTTGTAAATGGTTTTGCCAGCTTTCAACTCAACTGACCTAACCATTTCTCTTGGCAGAGTTTTCCTGATCTCTGGGAGAGTTTTTCCGCCGCCCTTTAGAACGTTGTGCAGTTTTTCGGTGAGTTCTCGATGTTCCAATGGTGATATCCCCCATTTTCGAGTCCATTTTAAGAGCTGTGATTCTGACATTTTTGTTGCCTGATAGAGCATGGGCGATAACTCTGTGGAAGTGATGAAGAGAGTGCCTCTCATAGCTCTTAGGCGCATTAGGTTTCTTCTGACATAAAATTCCTCGTCCAACTGTTTTTTCTGGAAGTTTTTCATTCTGGCGAACAATGAAAGATATGGTGTTCCCGCGGTGGTAGCATGTAGAGCAATGATGTCGTTAACGACTTGCAAAACATCTTTTGCCTTGGAGCCCGCTAGGAGATGATGCTTATGAAGAACGTAGTGATTGACGATGGGTTCCTGAAAAGTTTCCATAATCGTTAATGCCTCTGCCAATGATTTATTATTTTTCTTGACCATGTTAGAACCTTAAAAACAAGAGTGTGTAGTATATAATCTGACTTGGGGAAATAATCTTTGAAGATTATTGAAATGCGGCTTAAGAAGGGCATTGTGAAAGTTGTGCCCGAAAATCTAGACGACTTGTGGCATCTCTACAATATCATCTATAAGAATGATGATGTCTACGCTCAAACCACTCGTGAAGTGCAAGTTGAAGAAGAGTATGCTCGCCCAAAGAAGGGCAAAAGAGTCTCAGTTTTTATGGGCATCAGAGTGGAAAGCGTTACTTGGGACAAGAGTCTGAATAGATTGCGAGTGCATGGAGTAGTTTTTGATGTACCCGAAAATGTAAGCAGCAGAGGCTCATACCACACAATAAACGTAATGGTGAATAAACCGTTAACAATAGTGAAGCAAAAGTGGCAGAAACATCAGATAGACCGATTGGAGAGAGCAAAAAAAGCTGAAACAACACCTTTAATCATATTATCCATAGACGACGAAGGCTACTGTATAGGAATGTTTAGGCAATATGGCATCGATGTAAAAGTTGAAGAAAAAGTTAGTTTACCAGGAAAGTTAGAGGCAGAGAAAAGAGAACAGGCAAAGCATGAATTTTTCAAAAATGCGTTGAACGCATTAAGAAACATTTGGACATCTACTCATAATCCAATAGTAATTGTCGGAGTAGGTTTTGTCAAAAACGACTTTGTTAAATATTCGCAGAGAAACGCTGAAGCAATCGCTCAAGCAGTTATCGATGTGAAAAGTGTGAACAACACTGGTATGGCAGGCATTACGGAAGTTTTGCGTTCAGGCGTATTGGCAAAAGCATTGCAGCATGTTCGAATTGTTGAGGAAACTCGAATGGTTGAGGAAGTGCTTGAACGCCTTGGCAAAAGCCGCAGAGATGTCACTTACGGATTTGACGAAGTGCAAAAAGTAAGCAAGTTTGGAGCCATTGAAACTCTTGCTTTGGCAGATGCGACTCTTCGTGAGGCATCAGATGAAGACAGAATAAAACTGGAAAAGTTGATGACAGAGGTTGAGACGAAAGGCGGAAAAATAGTCGTCATTAGTACAGAACATGAAGCAGGAGCAAAACTGCTGTCATTAGGCGGAATAGCAGCTCTTCTGCGTTTCCCAATAGACTAGTAAGGGCAACTATTTTCCATAAAGCCTAAGACGTCTGCGCACTGCTGGGTTCTTTTCTGCAAGCTCTTTCAAGGCCATTTCAAAAGTTTTATCAGGCGATAGCTCTTTTTCTATAAAGACTCCTGTTCTGCCAACTTCATCGCGACGTAGAAGAGTGTGAATCCGTTCTCGCACTGTGTCCACCGAAATTCCCAAAAGGCGAGCAACTTTTTCTTCCTGCCCTGTCACAGTGCTTTCAACATGACCATCTCTTGTCGGCTCTATCAGCATTAGGCGTTTGTCAACGCCTGGAACACGAGTATTATCTCTAAGCATTTCAAGTGTTGTTTCGCCGCCAAATTTGTAGAAGAATCTCTCTGAAGGTCGAAGTTTCAGAAGTGGAAACGAGACACATCGTTGCTCATCTATTTCGATATACCCTTTTACAGCGTAAAGTGGAGTAGCTTGCACAATGACTCGTCGACTAACTGAAATGCCAGCGTTTTCCAGAGCAGATTCAATCATAAAGGATGAAGGTGAATCTGGCAGAAAAACATCTATGTCACTTTTTTCCGAAACGTCGCCTCTGGCAATGCTTCCATGAACAATAGAGTATAGATGGAATTTGTCCAAAGCCTCCATTATTTGAGTTGCCTGTAACCTCAACTCTTTCAGCAAATCCCAACGTTTTTTGTCATAGACAACTTCTATGCGTTCGGCGCGAGTCACAGGTTTTTTAGCCATTATCATTCACCAGCTTGAGTAACATGCGTTTTCCCATAAAGACTATAACGAAGCATATTTTAGTTAGCTTTTCCTAACAAATCGGAAGGAAAATAAGCACAATGACCTCTGAACTATGGTTTCTACTAGGAATAACCGTTTTCTGGACTCTCCTCTACGTCATCAGCCGAATTTTTCATTTAGAAAAACATGGAGTAGAGGTGCGTCCAGCATATTTTATGTATAGGTCTGAATGGATGAAGAATGCTCTGGACAAAATTTCCAAAAGTAGGCAATCTTTCTGGAAAATGCTAGCTAATGTCGGCATAGCACTAGCCTTCGGAATGATGATTTTCAGCATCTACTTTCTCGCAAACAATCTTGTAAGATTCTTCATTCCAGTTGGAAAAGCCAGCCCAGTAGTTCCAATTATTCCAGTAATCACATTGCCACTGTATTGGTTGCCATATTTTTTTGCAGCAGCAACAATAATTATTTTAACCCATGAGTTCGCGCATGGTATCGCGGCTAGAATCGAAAAAGTCCCAATAAAATCTGCCGGAATAGTTGCAGCATTAGTGTTCTTTGGCGGATTTGTTGAACCTGATGAAGAGAAACTAGAGACAGCGTCTAAATCTTCGAAACTTAGAATTATTGCAGCAGGGTCTGCAACAAATCTGGTGACGTTCTTTCTAGTCACACTTTTACTAGTCGGATTATTTGCTTCGTCATCTTCTGCAATCTTAATCAACGGAGTTAGAGAAAATGGTCCTGCTGCAAAAGCGGGGCTTCGACAATGGGATGCCGTTTATGCTATTAATGGCACCAGAATGCTAACAGCAGAAGATTTTGCGCAATATGTAGTGGCACATAACATAATGCCCGGACAGAATTTAACTTTCTCAACTCATAGAGGCAACATAACCATAACAGCTGGAACTAACTCCACTGGAAACGTGAGTTTCGGCATTTACTACTCAGACTATTATCCATGCAGACTGGAAATTTCTCCCATAGTCACTGTCAATCTCGATATGCTTTTGAACTGGCTTTTCCTAATATCTGAAAGTGTTGCAATTTTCAACATGCTTCCGCTTTACCCATTTGACGGAGACAAATTCGTTTACTATTCACTAGAAAAAGTAGTGAAAAAGAGATTAAGCGAAGTCCGCATATTCTATAACATCTTTTGCTTTGGCTTAATCGCGTTAAACATTGCCTTAACTTTAATCAACTATGGCTTAATCCCAATTTAGGACAGGTTAAAGCATGCCCACCTGCACCTTATGCAACAAAAACGATGCCATTTACATGCGTCGTTATTCAGGGGAAAGACTCTGCAAAAAATGCTTCAAAGACTCGATAGAAGACAAGGTGCGAACAACCATTTCAAAATACAAGATGCTTGAACCAGATGACAAAATTGCAGTTGCGGTTTCAGGTGGAAAAGACAGTCTATCACTTCTCCACATATTAGCAGACATCGAAAAAAGCTTTCCTCAGACATTAATTTGCGCTATCACGGTAGATGAAGGAATTAAGGGTTATAGAGACGAAGCACTGAAGTTTGCTGCAGAAAACTGTCAAGGGCTGGGCATAAAACATAAGATTGTCTCTTTCAAGGAAAGGTACAGAATCACATTAGACGAACTAGCAGACATTATTAGAGGCATGGAAAAAAATGAGTTATCGCCATGCTCTTACTGCGGAGTTCTAAGAAGACGTGCCCTAAACACAGCTGCAAGACAAACTGGTGTAAACAAACTCGCTACTGCACATAATTTAGACGACGAAACTCAAACAATCCTGCTAAACATAATTCACGGCGACGCCATACGCATAGCCCGTGTCAAACCGGTCTTAGACAGGGGGCATCCAAAACTTATACAGCGTGTCAAACCTTTCTGCGAAGTGCCAGAAAAAGAAATTGCACTTTATGCCTATCTAAAGAAAATTAAATTTCAAAGCACTCCTTGCCCTTACTCCCAAACGGCATTAAGAAATGACATAAGAAAGATGCTTAACACGATGGAAGAGAAGCATGCTGGAACAAAATTTGCAATCTTTAGATCCATAGAAAGGATTAGACCAGCACTTGAAGTGTCTGCTGAAAAAGAGAAACTACAAGAATGCAAACTATGTGGCGAACCAACCCCCGATGAAGTTTGCAAGCCATGCCAGATGCTTCAAAAACTGCACATAACATAAAAAGCTGAAATCTCTAGTCTTATGAAAACTGAGAAAAATTTTGGTTTTCATTATCAACTGTCGAAAGAATCTTTTGTTTTTGCTTTCTGATTTTGGAATAGGCGCTGCTTTGGGTTCTGTTGGGTTTGATAACTATGATAACCTTTGATAAGCAATTTTCAAAGAGGCGGCGGGTCACCAAAGGTCGACGCCCAGTTTTCGCCAAATCCTCCAACCTCTTTACTCATACCCGCACTCCCTTAAGCGCTGAACGCCCAAGTTTAGGTTACTCCCTCCCGGGCCTGGCCAGGTTCGCCTGGTAAACATAGTTGACAGCCTCCCTACGAAGGTTGTCCTATGACCGCCAGCCCTAAAGGACGGATACTCATGGTCAGAAGGCTGGGAGACTCGACGCTCTTTGACGCCTCTCTTTGGCTGTTAGCCCATCCTATAGAGGGTTTATGGTCGGGCTTGCGCCGTCAAGGGACCCCTAGCCCCCCGCCTAAGACCCACCGCCAAAACAAATCAGAACAGAGTGAGGCATATAAAAGTTATACAGCTATTGTTTATTTTTGCTTCAGAGAATTTTCGACTATTGTAATTTCTTCTGGTGTTAAGCCGTACAGTTCGTAGACTTTGGTGTCTATGGTCTTGTCGGTTTGTTGGATTTCTTTTTCGAGTTGTTCTTTTTCTTCTAGGGCTTTCAAGTATTGTTTCATTATTTTTTCGATGGTTTGGTTGTTTTTTTCTGGGTTTTTGTCGAAGCATGGTATTGGTGTGTTTAGGATTATGGATAGTAGGTTTCCTGTTCCCCAACGTTTTTTGTAGTTTTGGAAGACATGAAGCAGAAACTTTCTGAAGTATAAGTCTTCGAATCTGCATCTCAAAACTGGGACGTTGGTGAATTCTTCTTTTGTTTTGTTTGTTTTGGCAAAGTAATTTGCTTTGAATACTAGCCATGTGTCTTGTTCTTCTGCTTTGATTTGTTTGATTGTTCCTTTGCTTGTTTTGTCTAGTGCTTCTTTATCTTTAACATCGAGTTTATTATAATAATCTTTGAAATTAGCATAGGCAATTATAGGCTCAGTAAGATACCTATCAAAATCAACATTTAGTTGATTTAGTTGTTCATTCAATGAAAGTAAGCTATCTACGAGTTCAACTAATTCTCGGTGCTTCTTCTTCTGATCTTTGTTTGAGAAGTCTATCGCATAAATGGGTAGTTTCTTGAAATCTGCTGGGTAAAATTGGATGTAATCTCCACGCACATGAGTCTGACCAAATAATGTTTTGTAATAAAACCAAATCAAACTGGAATTTAAAATTGCCAGTATATACTTAAGGGAAAAATCGCTACGCTTAAGCAATATTAGTTTCACAGAATTATTTGCATAAAATTGTTTGTTATCATAAGCCACTTCTGGCCTTAGTCCAAAAAGGGCCGTCAATAGCTTTTCTTTTGCCTCAAAAATCCATTGTTCTCGAAGGGAACCATATTCTCCAGATGCACTATCAATTAAATTTTGGTTATAGTTCACCCACAATCCTTTCCATTGAATATTGTACCTATTGATACTTTCTGCAGTCACCATTGGCTTGCATTCAGAAGTGAGCTGTCTACTAACAACGAGCTTTTCTTTGACATTCCCAGTATGAATCCCATCGCGTATCCATGTTAGATCACTGAGTTTTATGCAATTACTCTGGATTTTTTCAATGATACTATAGACTTCGTCACTTAAAGAAAGGCTAAAAACGAAGTTTGGAATGACCCAAAAAATGTTTTGACGAACAATTTTTGATTTCAAGTTTTTAGATACAAAATCTTCTTTTGTGCTTTCTTGGACACAGATAATAAGATTGTTAATTCTCTTTGATTCGTCAGCCTCACGTAGAAAGATGCTGATATATGGATAGGTAGACGCATCCCTGAAAACATCAATATTGGAAACATCAACCAATTGCTTAATTGAACAGTTGTTTAAGATGAAACTTCTTATTCCTTGTCCATAGTCAGAAACAGCAAATTTATTTGACGTGATAAAGCCAAGTAGCCTTCTTGGCTTTAGCAGTTTAATAGCTTGTTCCATGAATAGAACGCTAAGATCAAAACGCTTGTATGCGCTGGAGAAATTTTTCCTAAAGTATTCCCAGTCATCATTTGGTATATCTCTTGATTCAACGTATGGAGGGTTTCCGATGATAACGTCAAAACCACCCTGCTTAAATACTTCTGGAAAAGCACTGTGCCAATCGAACGGTCTTTTTTCATGGGGGTCATCAAAATATTCTTTTAACTCTTCAGTTGTTCCAGAAACTAGGGAGTTTCCACACACGATATGATCTCCCATGTAAGGAAGTTTCCTCTTGGTTCTCACAGCTTTCAAACTGAGGTTTAATATTGTTATTTCTACAGCTTGAGGATCTAAATCCACACCATAAAGATTGTCTGTGAGTATTCTTTCTTCAACATTAGGCACAGTATGAAAATGAGCCTCAAGAGTGTTGCGATTAGCAGCTAGCTGATTCCGCCTATTGTAATTATCATACCACTCTTTTATCACATCAAAAGCCTTTATCAGAAAAGACCCTGAACCACAGGCTGGATCTAAAACCTTAATTTTCGATACTTCATCAGGCATCTTGCAATTCTTTAGTAATTCGCCTAGAGTATTTCTAACAATATAATCAACAACATATTCAGGAGTGTAGTAAATTCCATGTTTCTTACGAACACTTGCGTCTTCGACTAGTATCAATTCATCTTCTGTGAGTATTCCTTCCTTTTCTTTGATTATCGTGCCAATGTATAGCTCGTAAGCATTACCCAAGACATCAACTGGAATTAAATCAAAGTTGTAATTATACAAAAGCATCAGAACAGACTCTAAAACCTCGTTATCAACTCGCAAATCCTCACAAATATGAGGCGCAAAAAGCTTCCCATTATACACAGCATCAAAATCCCGAAAAATATTCTTCAAATCCATCATAAACGTTCTAACAGACTTGTCAATGGAGATTTTCTGCCAAACCGAAAACTGAGTCCACAAACTCTCAACTGGAATTATCAATCTGTCTTCGCAACTTCTGATAAACATAAGTCTATCCAAAATCTTCTGAGTCGACTCATTAATCTCATCCTTCGAAAGCTGAGGATTATTCTTACGAACATTTGACACCAACAGTTTGCGACAATAAACCAAATCCTTCAAAAGTTCCTCATCAACTTCTCTTCTCAATCTCCTTTTCTCATAAGTATCCAGAAGACCAGAAACAACACTCTCCTTAGAAAGAAGCCACAACTTATCAAAACTAACCAGATAGTCATTATATCTCAGTCTGAAAATCAAACCATCCTCAGGCTTCTTCACACGCGAATAATAAAGCCTAATCTCCTCAAAATTAGTCAAAATAGCCCAATCAGCCCTCGACTGCCAAGCATAATCAATAGCCATCTGCGGAAAACTCTTAACCTTACCACCCACACGTCGAGAACCATCCAAATCCTCCTCAAACTTCTTCAACTCCAAAAAAATCTTAGAAGTACCACCAACGTTCAAAAGCGAATAGTCTGCAACACCAGTTAACGTTCTTCTCTGCTCCTTCACATCCTCTATCCTCGTAGTATCCCAACCTAACGCACTCAAAAGCGGAAGAATAAACTTAGACCCAACATCAGCCTCGCTATATTCTCCCCTCTTCCCCGCTTCCACAACAGAATCATAGTTCCTAATCAACTGCTGAACTTTCTCTCTAGCAATATCTCTCAGCGCCAAGCACACCAGCCAACAATTTAGTGTTCATTCACAAGGTAATATGCCTTACCCATTTCCTAAGAAAACAGCACTTCTTCAGCACTTGCCGACCATATGAAGCCTATATATAGGAGGGCTAGGTCTTCTTTTGCTAGACAGAGCCAAAACTGTTCCTAACGAGTAGAAGAAGCCTAAATGTTTTTCAAAGGTATAAAAGTTGCTTGTAGCCTCTGTCTGTGGAAAACTATTCAAACCAAACCACAATATCTTAGTGCGGGTTGAGTTTGACTTGGATGCTTCAAAATCTGCAATCGCCAAGCGTAACGATCTTGTCGTTTTTGACGTTGAGGGAGTCCTACTGCCTAAGAGACGTTACCTTCTTTTCGAAGTGGCAAGGATGTTGAATTCTAGGAAGTTTTTGAAAATCGTTTTTCTAGGTCTTCTTTACGAAGTTGGGTTGATGTCGCTTCAATCTGCTCTTAAACGAATTTTCAAAGTCTTGAAGGGGCTTTCAATGGAAGAGCTCTTTCAGCAGTTTAGAAAGATGCCTCTCATGCCCGGTGTAAAAGAAGTTTTTGAAACACTGAATAAAATGGGCTACAAGACAGCTTTAATAAGTTCGGGACTTCCAGCGATTTTTGTCAAAGATCTAGCAAAAAGATTAGGCGCAGATTATGCTTTTGGTTTGGAGATGCAAGTCGTTGATGACCATTTAACTGGGGAGATGATGGGCGATGTCATTGAGGAGAATGGCAAAGCATTAGCCCTGAAAAAATTGTTAAAAGATAAAGATTTGGCGTCGCATAAGTGCATAATTGTTGCAGATGATAGAAACAATTTGCCAATGTTCCCTCTCTCCGCTTTAAAAATTGGCTACAATCCAGACTTTCTCCTAAGCGTTATGTCAGACTTTGTTGTGAGGGGAGATTTGACAGAGATCATGCCAATAATAGAAAATAGAGAGGGCTATCCTCAATCGGTCTTTTCAAGGGGAGAGTTGATTCGTCAAATGATTCACATTAGCAGTTTTCTTGTGACTCTAGTGTCAAAATATTTTTTGGGCATTCACATTGCGGTTTCCTTAATATTTGCTGTGACTATGCTTTATATAGCATCAGAGTTTGCCAGAGTACAAGGCGCAAAGTTCTCGATAGTGTCGGCGATAACTTGGAAAGCGGCACGGAAACCAGAATTATATGAGTTTGCAACTGCACCAATACTTTTTGCGTTGGGCATTATGGTCTCTCTTGTGCTATTTCCAGAACCAGTTAATTATGCTTCGGTTGCCATACTGACATTTGGAGATGGGTTCGCCACAATCTTCGGTAAGAAATTTGGAAAGACAGTAGTTCCTTTCAATAAGGGCAAGCGCTTAGAAGGCTCAGTTTTTGGTTTTGCATTTGCCTTCTTAGGTGCGCTTATCTTTTTGAACCCTGAAAAAGCATTGATAGGAGCCGTGGTAGGCATGCTTATTGAAGTTCTTCCTTTGCCAATCGACGACAATCTAACTATACCATTAGTCACGGGATTGGCTTTGACGTTAGTTTCATGATAAGGAGAGGCTACATCATAACCCTCTTGAGTAATATGGAGTTTCTTCTTCAACTTTAACAGTGAAATTCTTACCTTTAAGATACTTCTTAACGTCGGAAACGTAGGCTCTGTGGGCAGCGTAGGAAATTTCCAGCATGCCTGTTCCGCCAGCGCAAGAAATTATCTCTAAAACAGTCGTGTCTTTATCTGCAGATTGCAAGACCACTGCTACGGCTACGTCGCTGTTCACCCTAAAGAAATATTGTTCTCCAAGAATGACCCCAATACTCCGACCATCGCTGAAGGTAAACTGTCTTGAATAGACATTTCCAAATCCTTGTCTCAAAGATTCAAAAACCGAATCAAAGGGCGCTTCAATAATGCATCTGGCATAATGCGAAGTCAATTTTCAAACCTCCTATGCCTTTTATCAAACAAAATCAAATTTAAGCTTCCGCCTTTTTTTATGCAATAAGCTTGTAAAGGCTGTTAATTTGGCGCGGGGTGCGGGATTTGAACCCGCGCGGCCATTGCTGACCACAGGCTTAGCAGGCTTGGACTCGTTTTTGGTTGATCTGCCCCCTACCAGGCTAGGGCAACCCCGCAATTATCCCCTAACATATCAAGGCTCTTTCCAAGATTTCGTGCCTGCTCATGATAGATTTACAGGATGCTTTATTTTTGTCTTTTGTGAGTTGGAAGTCTATTGCCCGAAATGATGGCGTTATTTTCATGGTTCACCACAAAAGCAAGCATGTCTTGGTCATTCGAGAGGTGCTTACAAAATTAGGCTTCAACATAACTTTGTTATGCATGCATGATGACTGCTTTCACAATAGTGAGACGCAAAACACGCAAACAACAAACCAACGACAGAGTGCACGTGTAACGCTGGATGCATTACTCTTTCTCTTCTTCCTCAGTTATATGTGATATTGGATATTTTGTTTCAGGAAGTTCATCAACTTCTATTAAAATTTGGCTTAGGTGCTCCATTGTCTCATGCATGCAAATATTTTCTCCATTTAGCGACCAGCCTAGGGTCCTTAGCTTGTTTATAAGATTTAGCCTACAATGTTTATTGAAAGAATTGCATACTATCATAAGGTTATAGAAACTTTATCCGTAAATGATATTTGTTAGTTAGGCTGACTCAATATCGGAGAAGAGGGGATTGTTAAGGAGAATAGTTTCTGGAATAATGCTGACACTGCTTTTAATGAGCACGTTAACATTAGCATTTAATATTCTATTGGTTAAGGCAAGTGGAACCATTTATATTAGGGCTGACGGCTCAATAGACCCACCAACAGCACCAATTTCCACAGTGGACAATGTCACTTACACCTTAACTGGTAACATCACAAGCGATGCTGATGGAATTGCAGTTGAGAGAAGCAACATAATAATTGACGGAAACGCATCCATACTTCAAGGCTCAGGAAGCGGATACGGGTTCTGTTTATGTAGCATAGATAATGTGACAATCAAAAACACAAACATCAGAAGTTTTTACAATGGCATCTGGCTCGATTATTCTTCTTCTGGCAACAGTATTAGCGGAAACAACATAACAGCAAACAACGGGAATGGCATCTGGATAGCTAGCTCTTCAAATAACAACAACATCAGAAACAACACAATAATAAACAACTGGTACGGCATCTTTATCATTGAGTTTTCAAGCTATAACAGCATTTCTGGAAACAACATAACCGCAAACGATTACACTGGGATATGGCTCGAGTTGAAGTCTTCATACAATACCATAGTTGGAAACAACATAATGGGAAACGGTGGGTTTGGCATCGGACTCTTTGATTCTTCATACAATAGCATTTCTGGAAACCAAATAAAAGCAAACAGCTATGATGGCATCAATGTCAGTACATCTTCAGACAACACCATAATTAGAAACAACATAACAGAAAACAACAATCCTGGCATCTCGCTTCACAGCCTTTCAAGCTATAACAGCATTTCTGGAAACAACATAACAGAAAACTCTGTATTCGGCATTTGGCTCTCTTCTTCTTCCGACAACAACAGTGTTCGCGGAAACAACATAGCAAACAATGGTTTGGTTGGCATCGGTGTCTTCTCTTCTTCATACAACAGCATATTTGGAAACAGTATAACTAAGAAACATTATTCCGGAATCTGGCTCTCTGATACTCTCTCTGCGGGCAATACAATATTTGGAAACGACATAGCACTCGGCTTTTATGGGTTTTATATCTATGCTTCTTCAAACAATGTTATTTACCACAATAACTTCATTAACAACACCATACAAGCATACATCGAGATATCTGACTTTGATAATACTTGGGATGACGGCTATGCTTCTGGCGGCAACTACTGGAGCGATTATACTAGCGTAGACCTGTTCAGTGGTCCTTATCAGAATCTTACCGGCAGTGATGGTATAGGTGATACACCATACATTATTGACCCAAGTAACCAAGACAACTACCCTCTTATGAACCCTTGGACAGGCACATCCATAGTAAATATTCCTATTCCAAGTGGAGGAACTGCAGTTGTTGAAGGGAACGTGACGATAACCAAGGCAATTGTGACCAAGAATGCTCTTCATTTTGATGCTTCTGGACCTTCTGGGTCAACTGGCTGGGTTAATGTTACTTTCCCAATGATCAATACAACCGAAATCAAGGTGTTCATAAATAAAGTTAAGCTAACACCTCCTCCTTTCCCAATAATTACATCTAACGGAACACATTACTTCATTTACTTCGAGTTCACTTTAAGCACTCATGAAATAGAAATTGTATTTGCCCCTTTACTACTAATGAAGGGTCCATACTACACTTGGTGGGGGGCAGAATACTGGATTGTAGAGATAGGAAAACATCCAATACGTCTGGTCTCCAACTATTAAGTTGCTAGCGATTCTATGATTCGTCTCTAACAATTCTTATCAGCTCCTTTGGTTCTGCAATAACTTGACCACACTTAACACATTTAGGAACCTGTTATGGCCCATACATTGGAATGCATGCATTCCCCGAGAATATGACTTTTGCAACCGTATGGATCTGAGCATTACTTATAGAAAATTACCTAGAATGTTTCTAAAATGTTAAATTGCATAGCTTTCTACTGTGGTATAGGTGTTTGAATGAAGAAAAGTCTTGTATTGTTCATCTTCTTGATACTATCAATTTCGCCCTTCCTGATGCTTAACAATGCATTATCGTTCGGTAAAGGCTACAACTCGATATTTCAAGGTGAATCAACTCTAGTAGGCGGCTATATTTCGGAAAACACTACATGGACGTTAGCTGGTAGCCCATACGTCGTCGTAGGTGATGTGATTGTTGAGCCTGGGGTTTTCTTAACGATAGAGCCTGCAGTGGTTGTTAAGTTTACCAGTGGAACAAATCTTGTAATAGATGGAAGTTTAATTGCGCAAGGAAATTCAACGCACGAAATAACATTCACAAGCAATGCAACAACACCAACACCTGGAAACTGGGGGAGCATCAAAATGCACGCGGCTCCTCCTCATATCCCCCTTGCAGATCTGAGTTATTTAATTGTTGAATATGGAAGTACTGGAATTAACTTTGAAAGCGGATACACAACCTGTACAATAACAAACAGCACTTTCTCCTTCAACCTCGTTGGTCTCAGGATTTATGGCTATGATGTCGGGGACGAGCGCGACTGGTTTATGAATAGTTGTGAAATATCAAATAATACTGATTGTGGTGTTTTCATAGATTGGGCAGCTACCTTGAAAGTTCGTAAATCTCTGTTTTCAAGAAATGGACAAGGGTTCTCTAGCCACTATGGAGGCTTAGACATGAATGACTGTAACGTGACGAATAACTTGGGTCCGGGTTTTTCGGCAACAAGTCCTTCAGCCATTGAAATCCACAATTCACGTATTTCGAATAACAATGGATGTGGCATATGTAATCTAGCTTTTGGAAGCACCGTTATAGAAAACACGGTCATCTCAAATAATGCTGCAGATGGAATCAACTTGTATCCATCATTTCCAGGCTCTGCAACTATCTCCAATTGCACTATTACCAATAATGGAGGTGGTGGAATTATAGATGCGAATACTGCAACTATCTCGAATTCGGTCATCGCGAAAAATGCATTGATTGGAGTATCGTCAAATTCTATTAGCATTTTGAACTCTACTGTAGCAGGCAACGGCAATATAGGAATCTGGGCTTCTGGTGGTTTTGTCCACTACAGCAACATCCTCAACAACTTTCAATATGACATTAGAAACAAAGCAAGTAATGACATTAATGCCACGCACAATTGGTGGGGTACGACCAACGAGACTTTGATTCAGGAGCATATTTATGACTATTATGATGATTATAGCCTTGGAAAGGTTTTGTATAAGCCGTATTTACTTGGGTCAACTACGAACGCTACTTTGCTTGACTTTTCTCTTTTTCCAAACCCAGCATACGTTGGTCAACAGGTCACTTTGAGTGGTAGATTGACAGACTTGGGCACCAATCCCATTGGGAATGCAAAAATCGAGCTTTTCTATAGCACTGATAGGGGAGGTAACTGGACCATTATAGGTTCAGTGACTACAAATGCGAGTGGCTTCTTCGGTGGAAAAGGCGCAATTGCTTCTGCTGGAACTTATCTTGTTAAAGCATACTATAACGGTTCGGTAACATACAGTCCAAGTAGCCATATTGAAACTCTGACTGTCTTGAATAAGTCTGCAACTCAGATATTTCTTAGGCTTAGTCCAAACCCGGCAAGTCCAAGTCAAAAAGTCACTTTCATTGGGATCTTGGTAGACCAGTATGGTGCTCCTATCAAGTCAGCCACAATCGCACTTCAGTACAGCACAGACTATGGGTTAACTTGGCATCCTGCTGGAACATTGACCACAAATCAGTACGGAATATTCTCCATGAGTTTTACAGCCCCGCCTATTGGCATATACCTAATTCGAGCAATCTACGCAGAGTCTCCAAGCTACGACCCCAGCACCGCTGACATTCCACTAATAGTTCGCTGAATTTCCTTTTTTTTCTATTTGTAACTCGGTAACGTAGACTTCAAGTTTATTCTTTTCATAGAATAGGTAGACTTTTATTTGCATGCATGCACTCAGGAATATGTTTAGCCTAGTCCTAAGATAAGTGTTTCTTCAAAAGCGTCCTAATCTCCTTGCGAACTGAAGAGGCTTAGTCGCTCTTTTTCCATTGTCTACGCTGGTCCTAGGACCCCTCCTGTGGACGCCTATCCGAGAATCTACCTGAGGCACCTGCAGGATCTCGACCTACTTGATCATTTTGTAGAAAACTGCGGTTTTTAACATATTCGTGACACTGGATGCTTAGTCTTTAGGACTCTCTAGGCTAGTTGCCAGGTGCCTTTAGGACTCGTTTTAGGACAAAGCCTAACAAACCTCAGGGCACAACCTAAATATCCTGGGTGATAGGTTGCCCACAGCAGAAGAAGCATTCCTAGCTATCTGGAATAAGAACAAAGAGGATCGCCCACACGCCCTAGACTGCTACAAGAAACTTAGGATAGCAGGCTACAAGTCAGGCGAAACCTCAGCCGCAATCAAGAAGTATACAGGACACGGAGTCAAGTTTACGAAGGAGCTGGAGGAGGAGATTAGGAAGGCAACGCAGCCCTCAGGCCCTCAGCAGTTAGCGCCTCAGGAGAGTCCTAAAACGAGTCCTGAAGAGCCTAAGGAAGAAAAGCATCGTACCAACAAGTAGCGGCACTCCAATTGGATGCAATATCTCTTCATTGGCGATTAAGTTTAACGCTTTGATTGCGACATAGCCAAGGAAAATCGTCAGTATAAGAAAAGCGAAGCCATAGTATAAGGCGGTTGTCATTCTATGCCCGATTTTTACAGACATTTGGCTTTTTCACCTCCTTGGCTCCATCATTTTTTACGAAGGACACATCCTCCGTGGTTTCCCGTCACCTGAGGCTTGCTGAGATGATTCGGGCGCTATACTGGCTGTTCAGATTCTTCGAGTGATAATCCAAGTTCCTTCAAAATGGCTCTGAACTCGTGAGCTAAAATGACGTCAGGGCGGTCTCTAGCAATATTCGACAAAACTGGCAGTAACGCATTGATGTCTGGCTTTTCTGGTATTCCCCAGTTAAGTCTGCAATTCGCTTTAGCCGAATCCAACCCTGCTTACTTGATAATAGGTTCAAAAACTTCATTTTCTAGAGGGTTCAAAAGTAAACAAAATTTAGCGTATACGATATCTAGTCAAAGTTCTTCTTCAACACGAACTTGTCATTTGAGAGTTCTTTGACAAGATCCCAGCCTTCATTCAAGAACCTAATCAGCTTGTGTTCGCCCTGAACGATTCTGACTTCATTTCTTCTACATTTTCGCTCTTCATCACAATCTTCCCTGTTTTTCCTTTCATTACTTTCTTTGTAAGCGCCAAAGCTTAACTTCTTGATTTCTTGAAGTGCCTCATCTACATTCTCATACTTGGCTAGAGCTTCCTCAACTTTCTTTATTTTGTCGTCTGAAAACCCAAGTATGCTGACCATGTCTAGAACCTGCTTCTTCCTTAACTCCTCAACAGAGGATGCCTGATGCGGGAAGAACTCGATTCTCATATATTTCTCTCTTAGCTGTTCAATTTTTGTGTAGTCGTAGTATGGGTCTTGTGTTCCTGGTAAGAGGTGCCCCATTAAAAAGTCCTGATCTTTCGGGTCAAGCCTATTGTTTCTCAATGCAGATTCGTAGGATTTCCTTGAACATTTCGGCGTGACGTTCTTCCACTGTTCAATTCCGGCTTGTCTCGCCGCTCTTTTTACCATGCGTTCCAAACCGTTCTTAGATACAGGGGTACGCCTTTGCTTTTCTCTGGGTATTTGGTTGCTGTCTGAACAGAAGAGTGGTTCCTCGTCCGCAATGTCTCCAAAATACTCCTTTCTCTCCTCCAAATATTCCCTAAGGGCTTTAACAGTCTCCGAGTCAATAAACGTGTAGTAAGGGATGTCGCCCTTGCATGCAGCAAAATCAACCTCTTTCATCTCGGGATATACAGGAATCTTAACAGCACTCTGTCCCGCATCTAACTCTCCCTTCACATCTCCATATCTTATGGCTCTTAAAGTTGAGTTTCGAAGGCCTGCAGTGTAAAGCATAAAAATCATCGCTCTGTTCTTGGCTGAACCAGTAGCGTAGCCCATTCTATAAATCTCCTCAGAAGACGGAATATACTCAAGCTTCTTGCGGTACCGTGCTGGCTGATGATAACGCTCAACCTTCAGCCCTTGCCCGCCCTTGAGTCCATTCTCCCTAAAAAATGTCCTAAGATAAGCCTGACTAACATTAACGTAGCGGATACTATAACCTTTACTCCGCATTTCATCTGTAAAATTCTGACAGAGCCTCGAAGCCTCCTTCGGATCTAATGCAGCAACAGATTCAGGGTCCAAACCGCAATATTTACAGAACTGCATCAAAGCAATACAGAAGTTCTCCCTCGTCTTTTCACTCCTCACCTTCCTCGCATAATGGCGCAAAGCACTATCAACACTGCCATAACCGCTACTCCAGCCCTTTATTTTCAGAAATTCTTCCCAAACTTTCATAGCCAACCCAAAAATTTTGTATGCAGTCGCTATTTAAGCGTTAGGGTATACTTCATAAGTTACCCTACCAGGCTAGGGCAACCCCCACATCTTTTCAACTAAGACTCTTGTAACCTCTATTATTTCTATATTTCGTGTCACAATCGGCTGAAGAGATAAATGTTTGAATTGCTTGCTCCTTCAGATGTGAAAGAATTTGCTGTCACGTGTTGCCTTGGTCAAGGGTCCCAGAGAGCATGAAACGGTGTACAAGGCTATTGCCTTACTAGACAGTCTAAAAGGTGTTGTGGCTGAGGCGCCTAGAGTGCTTATTAAGGTTAATTTCATCTCCATCAAAACGTACGAGACTGGCGTCACAACAGACCCTTTAGTTGTTGAAGCCATCATTCACAGAGTAAAGGAATTCTCTGACCAAATTTATGTGGTTGAGTCTGACGCATCCATGACCAATGCTGATAAAGCCTGTAAAGCCACCGGCATGCTCAAAGTTTGCAACGACAACCAAGTAAAATTCCTAAATCTGCGCAGAGAGAAGGACAGAGTCAAATTAAAGATTCCAGATGCTGAAACCTTGAAGGAAATTACTGTGCCAAAAATCGTTGTGGACTCTGCCATTATTAATGCTGCGAAATTGAAGACTCACAATGAAGCTAGTGTCTCACTTGGGATGAAGAACATGTTTGGGCTTCTTCCAACGAAACTAAAATTTCAATATCACTTGAGGAACATAGGCAAAGTCATAGTGGACATTAATACGGTTCTAAAGTCGAGGCTTACGGTTATCGACGGCTTCTATGCTTTAGAGGGTCCTGGACCAACATCTGGGACACCTGTAAAAATGGACCTAATAATTGCTGGAAAAGACCCTGTTGCCACAGATGCCATTGGCTGCCGAGTTATGGGAATTAATCCAAACGAAATCTATCACGTCAGAAGAGCCTATGAGAAAGGTTTCGGAGAAATAGACGAGGCTAAAATAGAGCTAGTGGGTAACGAGCTAGAAGAGGTTATGAGAAAGTTTAGGAGAGCATAACTTCAAACTATTTTTATTAAACACAATTGTATAATTTAGGGCGCTGAAGGGCCGGTCGTCTAGCTTGGTATGGACATTGGCTTTACGAGCCAAAGGTCGCTGGTTCAAGTCCGGCCCGGCCCACCACACGTAAACCAGGGACATTTGCATCTAAGATTCTTGAAGTATTGCTTAACCTACGGAAGTTTGGGTATGCCGACACAACCCTTGAGGGAAAGTCTCGCAAGCTCAAGTTTCTGGCTAAGCATGCGGACTTGGATGATCCAGAGGCTATCATTGATTTCGTTGGTCGTTTGGCACATAGGAAAAGCTCGAAGATGGGGTTGGTTAATGCCTACAACAATTATGTGAAGTTTCATGGATTAACGTGGACTAAGCCAGTTTACCGTGCTGAGGCTAAGATGCCCAGAATACCTTTGGAGCGAATTATCGACGACATTATAGCCAATGCGGAAAAGCATGTATTAGCGTTTAGACTGATGAAAGAGCACGGCCTACGACCTATAGAGGTTGTTCGACTGAAAGTTAGAGACTTGGATTTGTCACAGGGTATGATGTATCCTGAGACTGCTAAGTATGGTTCGGGTAGAAGCTTTAAACTGAAACAAGAGACGTTGGCGCTGTTGAAGGGCTATGTGGCGAGGCATTGCTTAGGCTTAGATGATAGGTTATACTGCTCTGTGACGGCGATTCGGAAGGCTTGGATTAGAGCCAGAAAGAAGGCTTACAATAAGACTAATAATCCAGAGTATTTGACGGTGAGGCTTTATGATCTTAGGCATTTCTTTGCTTCCATGCTTTACTATAAAACTAAGGATATAGTCTATGTGAAGCAGCAGTTGGGGCATAGACGGTTAGAGAATACTATGAAGTATGTTCAGCTGGTTAAATGGGGCGACGAGGAATTTACGTGCAAAGTTGCAAAGACGTTAGAAGAAGCGATGGCCTTGGTTGAGCAAGGATTCGAATATATCACTGATATGGAAAGTGTCAAAATCTTCAGAAAACGCAAGTGAAAGAAGTCACTTAGATCCCCATGCTATTCCAAAAGATTGTAAAATATGTCGGTGGCTCTACAAACTCCTTTCTTCTTTCCGCTCTCAGATTCTACAAGAAATAGTTAGATTTTGGCCCCAATATGTCCTTTTCTGGAGGTGTTATCGAACCAGGATTCCATGCATCCGGTGGGCGATAGCTTTTCTCCTTCAATTTTTTTCTTAATTCAAGTGTCCGACTGTAATAGGGGAATCTATGTCTTACACAAATATTTTGGCGCCTTACGTTTCTTCGAAACTGTTTCACCAAGGCATCATTCCATTTTGGATGTATATAGTAGTCGTTGCATGTTTGTTTTAGCTTGGGCTTGTAATTGTCGTCAGTTTGATCCAAGGGTCTGTACCTGCAATCCGAAATTTGTACTCCCCATTTCCAGCACCCAACCCTTTTCTTTTCCATCTCGTAGAAGTCAATTTCCCAATTATACAGCATAAATACAGCAATCTCTTTTCTTTCGAAGCCAGCCTTACATAGAAGAGAGACCTCTTGCTTGATTCGCTCGTGTTCAGCAAACGATCCATCCCACGCTACTTTAGGATAATGAAACCCCGCCTCCTTGAGCAATCTCGCAAGATGAGGTTTAGTTAAGAGAAGTCGTCCGTCAAAACCGCACTGGCTTTCACACCGAACCCTTTTGCTGTTGCGCCTAAGATCTATGATTTCTCTCAAAATGTTCTCGATAAAGGGGTTTGCCAACAGGTTATTATCGTAAAAAACGACGTTGTCCTTTATGATCTCGTCCTTTATACTTTTCTTAAATACGAAGTTGGGCTCAAGTTTGCGAGCGCCACAATACTTGCACTGCCTAATGCAGCCTCGGGAGGTATGAATCACCTGGTAGTCTACGTTAATTAAGTCGAATGCAGGGTGGCATTTCTCTGCCTCTTTGTATATGCCAGTGAAAACTTCGTCGCAACCTGACTTCTTACAGTGTTCAGGCATCAACGTAGCATAAATGCCGCCAACTATGATCCTTGCAGCAGGATACTGCTGCTTGTAAAACGCTACACTGTTCCAAACATACTTTGACCAGTAAGTGAAAAGGGATGTAATCATCACCTGGTCTGGCTCGAACTCTGAGTCTATGTTGCCTCTCGCAAGTCTTATTTCGTGTCCTTGGCTTCTAAGATGAGAAGCTATTTTCAAAAGTCCGATCGGTAGGAAGCCTTTATGATTTCTGCTTTTATCTGGTACTGGAAACTCTGGCTCGACAAGCAAGATTTTCATTTCTTTTTTCTTTTTCTTCTTTATTAAATATAGATTTATCGATCCTTTAGAAAGCACTCTGGTCGGAGTTTTTGATGAAGCAAGAAGAATCTGCGCTAAACGTTTTTATCAGGAAAGGCAATATGAAATAGGGATTCTGCATGGAGGAACTGAGGTTTGAACCCGTTCAGTATTCAAGAGACGACATAGGTCCTAACCTTCTTGAGTCCATTACAAAGGGACTTTACGTGAATCCACTTCATATAATACGAGAATACGTTATGAATGGTATCGAGGCCTCCCCACCGGCCGAGCAAGTGAAGGTGCAAATTCAGGGGAAGGATATTTTCATATGGGACAATGGAGGGGGAATGAACAAAGCTGAACTGGATAATGCCAGAAAGATCGGATTTCCACTGAAGGACCCCAAAGAAAGTTTTGGCTTCAGAGGTCAAGGAATTTGGTCTGGTGTAAGTGTCTGCGACGCGGTCATCATATCAACAAAACGTCAAGACTCTGATAAACGGTTTTGGCTGAGAATTGACGCTAAGGGTTTGAGAGATGAACTCGAAAAAAGAACAGATAAGCCTTTGGCTCAGTTACTTAGTGATCATGTTAAAATAGCTGAGATGCCAGCACCACCTAAAGAGCATCATACACTTGTGCATCTCGTTAATGTTGCAAGTGAAGTTCAAGACCAGTTGCTCTCGGTAGATAGAGTTCGAGATTATATGCGCCGAATTTTGCCCGCGGATTTTGACCGTCATTTCCCTTATAGGAAGCAAGTAAATGAATTGCTGAGCAGGCATGTCACAGGCTACCGACCGGTTACTTTATACCTGAACAATGAGTTGATAGAACGACCGCCCTGCATAGATGACTTAGAAGCTCCAATTTCTGATGTACTCAGAAATGAAAGAGGAAAACCTATTGCTTTTTGGTGGGCTTGTCTTCATAAAGAGTCAAGAGCGATAGAACAAGCTGAAAGTGCTGGTTTAGTGTACAAAAAATGGGGAGTAACTGTTGGCGATCAGAAATCATGCTTAGAATGGTGGAAAAGATCACAGCATTTGTTGTACTGGTGTACTGGCGAAATCCATGTAATTGACCATGAAGCAACGTTAGACTCAGAAAAAACAAACTTCGAGGGTAGCCCAGCAAAAACTCGACTGATGCAAAAATGTGGGGACATATGGCTTCGATTTGATGAAGAGACTCGAAAGAAATCATTCATTGAACGATTGAAGACTGATCTTGATACAGTCTCGGAGCTCCCCAAAATTTCTATTTTCGACACAGCTGAGCAGAAGACAGAGAGGATACGACAAGTGGCGAATCTGACGAAGTCACTGAGCTCGCGAAAGAAGTCCAAATACTCAGATGCTCGAATGAAAAAATCAATTGACCGAGCTTTGGAAACCTCCAAGCAATTCGCCAGGCAATATCTTCGCACACCTACGAGAGAAGAAGAAACAAGAGAGGAACAGCCCGTCTCAATCCAGCTTCAACCGCAACCATCTCAGCAAACTAAACCATATGCGCGAGTAGTGATAGAGGCCAAACCAGAGGTGCTTCCGGTTTATTCACTTGCAGATGCGGTAGATGACCTTCAACTAAGTTCCCAAACAGACCAAGCGATTGAAATTGTGGAGCAAGTTCTCGATGGATACTTTGTCGGTGAGCCGCATGTGCGAGACGAACTGAAGCGCAGAATCGCCGAGCAGCTCAGAAGGATTCTTGGGAAATGATGTCACATATCCCCAATGTAAACAAAGATTCGATAAGACGCAATTATGACAAAACCATCATCAAAAGATTCAGAACGCATAAAGGCACTCAGCTGACGTACTTCGGCTTACCAGGACGTGACATGTCTGATGTAATGGAGTGGCGGCAACACATAGGAAGAATTCTGGCAGTGGAAAGAGATGATATAGAAAGACACCTTCTAATGGTCAAGGCCTTTGAAACTTCGTTAGACAAAAGGCTGCGAGTCTTCGTTGGGGATATCGACAATTTGTTGACTAAAGGTTACGACGAGTATAACACGCCTCTTGATAGCGCTTTTGATCTAATCAACTTAGACTATTATGGGGGTCTTGTCTGCAAAGACTTGAAAGGTGAATCAAAAAGAATAGAAGCCTTAAGAAAGTTATTTGAAAGGGAAAGAAATGCCAAACAGGACTTTTTACTTCTTTTGACATTTAACACCAGAAATCGTGATGACCAGGAATTCAAAAAAACTCTGGATCAGGTGGAACTTGAACTTGCCTCTTTACGTCTCAACGTTTCGTCTGATATTGAGTGGTACAAGGAAGCACGCTACGATTACAAGCTGAAAGTATATGTCCTCTATACGCTTGATAAAATTGCAGCTGCAAACAGATTTTCCTTTTCGCTTAAAACACTACAGCCTCCAGTTACTTATCTGGGTTCATCAAACAGACGCATGGTACATTTCGCTATTCCTTTCGACTACAGTAAAGAAGTTGCGGGTGTAGGAAGGAGCCATTCATCTGTCGAAATTCTCAATCTTCCTATGCTCGAATGTACAGAGGGCAAGCTGCAACGTTGCAACATTCAGCCTCCACTTCTGAAAATAATAGCAGAATAAAAGTCATGTACCTCTATGGAGGAAACGCTTTGGCGGGCATTATCACAGAATCGGACTACATCGTGATTCGCACAAATGAAGATTGTATATGCATGATTTGCGGAGGTTATGGAGTCGGCATCGAATTTGAAAGCAAGATTGGGAAAACTTCGATAGAAATCTGTGCCAATTGCCTGAAAGAGTTAGTACAAAGCCATCTTGGGGCAAGCTTTCAGAGATCGAGATTGTCTAAGGAAGAGTTCTTAAGAGCATACGAAGAAGGGAAAAGTGATCTGGATATAGGAAAGATGCTGGGTATTAACGCTCTTACCGTCAAAAAGTATCGGAATCTATACCGACTGCCACCTAAGGGTCAAACGTTCGGGCTCTCATATGATGGTAAGAAAAAGGCAATTTTGAGACTGTTTCAGGAAAAAGGTGTCATCACGCATCAGGACGTGTCGAAAGGCTTCAGAACCGCATTTACCAGGTTTCTTTTCGATCCAGATGTAGACGTGGTAACTTTTAGGTTTGTTCATCGAGGCACAGGCAGGTTTATGCGTTCCGCTTATGAACTGTTCCAAGACGACGTTGTGGGAAAAACTGTGTACTTTCTTAAAGGAGATAAGCGAATCATCGATTTCATCGCATCAAGGATAAGAAAGCCTGTTACAATGTCAAATGCAAAGATTTTAACCCAGCATTTGAGAGGCTTCGGCTTTACAAAGGAAGAGGCCCACATTATTATAGAACAAGCTGGCTATAAATATTCGGAAAAATAGGTAAGAATATTGTTTACTGTTAAAAACATGTCTTAACCAGCCAAAATACGAAGACCACAAAGGCTAAAAAGACTTTCGGAATATTTGCACTTTTCTTGATGCGCATCATTCTTCTAAATCAGATCCGATAATGTAGGTTGTCTTCCTGTCAAAACGTTGAGTATGCCTTCTACCCATCTGTAGTCACATCCTTCAACTCTTTGCTTCAAGTATGTGACACCCTTGACCCATGGGCTTCCCGTTGCTGTTGTTCTGGTTCCATAAATAACATAATATCGAAATCCACGCGGGCCCTTAACATAGATAGGTATGATGATGCCACGTCTTTCCATGAGTTTATTTGCATACGCTACAACCAAGTCCTCAGGGCTTTTGCACTCTCTCCATCGATCGTCCCCATAGAATCTATTGAGTTTTTCCTCGTCCCCTTTGCCCCCTTTAATAGCCTTGCCACGTACACGGGCGACAAATTGTGACTGGAACGTGAATAATAAGTCGCCAGGTTTGCTCAGCAAGTATTTCATTGTTGACCAGTCAACGTCTAAACCCTCACAATCGACAAAAGCTAAATAGTGACCTCTGACAGGCAACATATCCAAGGCCTCAGTGATGCAGTCATTGCAATCTTGGTTTAAGACAATGGCGTTGGGTGTTACGGTTTTCATTCGCTTTTTTAAGGCCTCTGCACAGCGTTGATCTTTTTCAATGAGTATGTATTTGTCAAAAGGTTTGTAGCTGACTGTGGAGGCGATTAGCGTGGATCCAGCGACGATGTCTTGCGTTTCTCTAATTTTGCAGAGTCCTGTTCCCGCGAGAAGTTCTATGTAGTGCATAGAGGGAAAGTGTCGCGGAATTATTTTGGTATAGATAGGGACATAGTTGAGTATGGTTAAGAGTTTGATTGTGCTCCAAGCTCCGGTGGTGTAATATACATCAGGACAAATTGATTTGAAAGTGTTGGCTACGCCTAACATGTACTGGAGCTTTTTGGTCAACCATTGAGAGTCTGACATTGAATCAGATCACAAAGGGTTTCTTACCATACACAATTGCATCTGCAATTTCTCGAATCAAGTCCCAAGTCTCGCCACATTAAATCAGTTTCTTTACATAACGCAATCTTGGTCTTTGGAAATCCCAGGTTCTCAAGTTTCTCATAAAAAAATAAGTAAATCTCTTTTCTTAGTTCACTTGGAATCTTTTTGCCCCAACCAGAATGCTCAGAGTCCTTAGTGAAATATTGCCTCCACGACTTGTCAACAGAATAGAGAAGTGTCTTCGCCAGTCCCCTCGGGGTGCCAAGGGTAATTCGTTCAGGTGAGAACTCTGATATAATCGAATAGACAAGGTCTTCATAATGTTGTCTCCAGTTTTCAACGGGAAAAATTGGATCTATCCTGACCCGTACTTCGTAGCCGGAATCACTCAGCACCTTGGCGCCTCTTATCCTCTCCTTAGGAGGTGGTGTTCTGTGTTCCCATCGCCCCCAGACTTCTGTTGCATTTAAGCTGAAGCTTGCGATGGTCTGCTTCCTTGGTTTCCGAGAAAAGAGTTTTCCCATATGCGATTTGGTCAATAGCAACAGTTTGTGCTTATTTTGCCCCTCAAATTTGTTTGCTATTTGCTCTATGCGGGTTAAAAGAGGGCCTTCCTTGAATCTGGCAGCACCAATAACATCGTGGAATTCCATCAAGGAGTCTGATAACTCGCCACTATTGAAGATTGTTGGTTCCGAAAGCTTTTGAAACATTTCGTCAAGGCCACGTAGAAATAAGTTGAGAGGCTTATACCTGGGTCTTTTATCTCCTCTAAATGTTCCTTGGAGGTAACAATATGCACAGCTGAATGGACACCCCCATGCCCATTTTAACTCCCAAAAGTGGGGGCAGACTATTGACTCAGGAGTCTTATTGAAAAGCCTTGCTATTTCAATGCCACTGGAGGACCGAAAACTCGAAATTTGCGGCTGGGAAACCTTGAAAACAGGCACTACTCATGCACTTCTTCAAAGCGATGTGTCTTGTCAGGATCATAATGCAGAGGCCGATATTTCTTGTTACAGATTGGGCATACCCAGATTTCGCCAGTGTCAACTTCAGTCAGTATTTTCTCCTCTTTCTCCTCGAAAGGCTTGGGAGGCGCCTCAACTTCGAGTCCTTTCTTAACTATATCTGGCAACACTTCTTCCATAGACAAACCTTTTTCTTCAGCTACCTTGTCCAGTTCTCTTGCAATGCGGGGCGGTAAGTAAGTCTCCAGCGAAACTCCAGCTTTCCTTGCCAAGGCTTCCTCCTTGACCTCTTCTACTGGTTTTTCTGGATACATCTTGAAGCGATCGATGACACGTTTTGCATCCTCTTGAGGGAGTTCTATGACCGCTTTAGCAAGTTCAACTCGTTTTTCTTCCAATCTCCTTTCAGGCAACGCTGACCTAACTTCTTCAGACCGCAAAGCAAACTCTATGTCTGTTAAGTGTTTTACTGGTGCTACGCCCTCTTTTCTTTCTTCTTCTCGAGGATACGCCTTCATGCTCTTAATAACGCCACTGGGCTTCAGTTTTACCAATGATTGGTAAGCTGTTAACAAAGTCGAAACCCATTGTTGACTTTTCCCAACATGCCTGGCAAAAACTTCTTGGGTCCATCTTTTGGGACTCAATTCATGCAGTGACAAAAAGGTCTCCGCAATTTCCTCTTCAGCTAAATCTCCCCTTTGAATATTTTCGGTGAGAGACGCTATTATTGCTTCGTCGTCGCTCATTTCCTTGACGATGCAGGGTACCTTTTTTAATCCGATTGTTTCAGCGGCGCGATATCTTCTGTTCCCTACTACTATTTCGTACCTGCTTGTGCGCGTAGGCCTAACAATTAGGGGTTCAAGCACGCCGACTTGCTTAATGCTTTCGGTCAGCTCAGAGATGTCACCTACATCTTTTCTGACATTGCATTTTCCAATGAAGAGTTTGCCAATTTCTATTTCAGATACGTGAGACATTTTTCTCTTTCCTTTTCGAAGTTTCATGATACTTTTAAAGTTTCAGTCTTATAAGTAAGAGGGGCAAGTGAAAATATCTTTTTCCTATAGCATCTTCATGAATATAAATCGCAAAAGATAAGAGGCTTAACTGGAAGAGTCAAATTAATATTGTGGTTTGGAGGAAGCGCCATTTCGTTTCCATCATGGAAGCAGGAAGACTGTTTTCCAATCATAAGAGACACTATTCTTCAACTGTGTGAGAAGAAGAAATCTTGGGTTCTCTTGGACGAAATAGTTAATGCTCTTCTTGAAAATGGAACAGTTTTAGAGTTTGTCTCTGGGGTAGATGTTTGGAGAGACGAAGAAGCGAGAGAAATTCTGGCAAACATGGTTGCATGGTTTAGTCAGAAGATTACGGAATATGAAAATGGAACTCTTCCAGACAACTACAGACAAATCGACCTAATAGAAGAGGTATATACACTTTTTGATCGGAGGGAGATAGAAGGAAGATACGCATACAAATTGCGGGCTGCTCCTGATGTTGTGCCAGAAGTTAAGGGCGTGAAAGTGACAAAGAGGAGCACTCTAATAGAAAAGCGTGTGGAAGAGAGAAAGAGACAGGAAGAGTTCAGGAAGTTTGTAGAAGATCTCAAAAGGGAAAAAGTGACTCCAGAAGAATATAGAAAACGCATAATGAAATGGCAACAAAAGGCTAACGACTCAAATTAGCACTTACGCCTTTGTACCGTAGGCCAGCTCTTTTCTTTAGGATAGCTCAGTTCCGCCATTCCGCTTATTGTTATGACAGCCATGCGAAACTGCTGGTACGTCCTCTTTAATAGATAATAAATCCCATCGAAGGTAAGATTATAGTCTACCATGCACTTTCTCGGTAACCAGACTTAGTGATTTGGCATAATCCATGAAGGCGTAACGGAGAACTTCACTCTCATCCATTCCCAAGCTGTGGCATATTCTCTCAAGAAGCTTCTTCTGCTCAGGCGTCAAGTAAACCTTAACAATCTTCCTGGCCATACACGGGTCCTTCTAAGGTATCATGCAACATTTGAATTCAAATAAGTTTCGTTGAAAACCATGAACACACTTAAAACCGAATTAGACGATGAACAAATCTTAGAAACAGCTTGTCGCACCGTTGCCAGATGGTCTGGTGAAAGCATCCACTTCCTCAGCGATGTTCCCAAATTCAAAGATCCAGAAACCTTAACAGCGCTACGATTGAAAGAAACCGTCCAAGAATACGACAGTGAAATTGGAAGATTCAAAGACATTTTAGCAAACAGAGTTCAGCCACATCCTACCATGGGTGAGTTACAAGTCGAAAGTCGAAGCATTATGCAAAGCAAACTCATCGAAGAAACACGCAGAAAAGACAAAGAAATCATTCAAAAAGGTCTGGAGATACTTGAGAAGAGACGCAGCGTATATGTAGGAAAACTGCGTTTGGCTAAACTAAAGCAGTTTCAAATCTGCACCATAACAAGGGAAGCAGACAGAATAAGCAAAGAAGCACATGAAACCCTAATCAAAATAGAGAAGTTAAGGACCCTGATCAAAGAGCAAACCCAAAAACTCACACAGCTGCAAGCAAAACATAATGAATTTTACGAAAAATTCCAGAAAATAAACATTGACCCAGAGAAAAGTTTTCCAAGGCTCAATGTGGAAATCCCGCACCATATTACTGAATTCGCCAAGTGGTAGAAAACAAGAAAACATTCGAACCTCAAAATATAGACGATATTCCGAAAAAAACGTAGGGGGTAGGGGGTTAAAACAGATTAGGGTCAGACAACTTTCTGTGCATCAATTAGCCTATAACTATAGGCTTAAGACCTACCCCCTCCCCTCTACGCTTTTCCTCATGACCCAGAAGGATTAGACGAACTTGCAAGATGCCATCAAGATTTGTGGAAGATGCACCTATGTTCGTTTAGGGCTGGGCATAGTCGCAAGCCTCGATTTTAAGGTCAAATTGAAGATGATTCTCAAGCGGTTGATAATACAATGCGAAACAACAGGCAATATAAGCATAGACAACGATTTTTTCGAGGTTTTGGCGTTACTCAACTGGTTGCAAAGGCAAAAATTCTACTGTAAAAGGGAGAAGGGCTGGATCCATCTTTTCGATGTGGCTTGCTACGCTTGGCAACCAAGCCAATCTAAACAGGAATGCTCACCATAACAATTTAATGAACAATGTTCTTAGACGGCAAGTATGAATGCTATAAGTCCGTATTCAGAAGAAGCAAGAACCAGCAGTCTAAGGACTCTGACCTTTTCACTTTGAGCTGACCCTCCCAGCTTTCAAGTGATGAATACCTTAGCTAAAGTGATAAAAAATATATAGTTAGAAGAATAATGTGAGTGTGTGCGTGCGCGCAGAGAGGCTGAAGAGAATTAAGTAGCGGAGAGGCTATTAAAATCAAAAGAGGAAGAGAGACTCCAAAGAAACAGAGAGACTAACAGAGAACATACACGCACACACGCACACACAAACTCAATCATCAAAAGCTTTGATTTTTGCAATCCGTGAAAGCTCGACTGATCTTCTCCAATAGAGGAAGCGGAAAACGTACCCCGATCAAGTCTATATCATAAACTGCGTGCCCACTTATATCAAAATCTCTTTTATAACAGATTATGCCGCCTAAATTCACAAGGTCAGAATCATTCAAGAGAACAGAATCTGCATCATGTCCTGCTTGAGTTGTTATCTGTCCAGTAGCCTTATTGGTGTAAATAATCAAATGAGGAGTTCCAAGGAAGCGGTCGGCAACGTCCTTCCCATCGAACTCACATTCATTTACATTATAAACTATGAGCGCAGCAACTTCAGAGTTCTTAAAATGAGAGAATTGTTGCAAAATCGCGTCCTTAACCCTGTCGCGGTCATCTGGCAACCCAACGAAGACAACGTCGCTCTCACCTGCATGCTCCCACAATATGTCATCGAATTTTTGACCCATTTTAGGAGCAGCTACTTCGACGAATATATTCATGCCTTCAAACGGAAATGTAAACTCGACAGATTTACAAGTGGACAAATGCGGCTCTATCACAGCTTTCCCAAAGTGTCTCTTAAAGAGAGCAGTAGTTTCAATTTCTGCATACCCCTGCCAAAAACTTTCTTTCAGTGTTATATGAGATAGAAATCTTTCGAGGCGTTGCTCGCCATAAAGAACAGCAAGGCATCTTTCCAAATTACTCAGGTGATTATGATGCCATTGCAACCGGTCAATTATGATACAAGCTGCAGCGTCGAGGGAACCTTTCTTAACAGAATCAATCTTTTCCTAATCAGGCTCACCTTTCTGCAAATATCGCACCAGCGGATGGTCTGCTTGATCAGTAATATGACCTTTGACCCACTCTCCAAGAAGAAGATTTATCATCGGAAACTTGGTCAAGTATTTGGCTATCGCTTCTTTTACGATTGAATTCCTCCATGAATACCATTCCACTCTTTATCGGTCGCCCGAAAATAAATGTTGAGCGAGAATCCATTCACTAAAGTTCGCCTGCATCATCAACCGAACGGCTCAGTAGAAATTTATAAGTTAGAAATTTGCTATCGATATTTCGTTTGAGTAGTCAAAGAAGCAAATTGCTTAGTCAATTCTCATTTGTCAACTATTTTGGAGCCGTAGCTAAAGGCTTGGATAAATACTTCCAAAGAAGGTTAAACTTGTCGACATAGTCTTGTGGCACAAAATAGTCAACCTCCTCAGCGATTTTCGGATCATAGATTATGGTTTCTCGAAATCGAGTTAATACCGCATATTTAGCTCCCAGAGATTTGGCATTGCTGATTAATTCAGCAACATCAATCTTATTGCGAATAACACCAAAACCAAGCGACTTAACTCGAATATTATGTAAGGTTTTCCTTTAGAATATAAGATGCAGTCAATGCGTTTCTCCTTGAAGTACACTTCTTCTCTTACCTCTTGCATACTTAGCACATTCCACCCTAATGCCTCAATCAGTGGTTTGATGAATTTGGTTGCAGTATCTTGTTCAGAATAATCATGAGCTCGCGCACCTGGCACACCAGTAGATTCAGCATAAGATTTCATATATCTCTCAAATAATTGTTTGACCTTTTCTTCGGAAGCTTGTATGGCATCAGAAATCATAACCTTCCCACCAAGTATAAAGTCCTCATCAAAACTCGATCAGTCGTATTTTACTTGGTTTCTTTCTATTGACTTTTACTATTCCGATTCGCTCTAAGATTGGTGTGACGTATGATGCTACGCTAACTCCATGAGTAAACTGTTGTAGGTACTGATCAAATGAGCCAGGAGGTGGGCTGCCGTGAGTAGCTCCAATTATAACCCATCCCTTCCCTCTGAGAAAAGATGGAATTCCCTCCCAACATTCAGCTGGAATGCGTATAGGCCATCCCACTCCAACCCTTATCCTCACGCCGGTTCGGTTGACAGCTTCTACTTTAAAAGTGGAGTGCCCAGAGGGAGTCTCGAACATGGAACCATCTTGTACAAGCCTCAAAACCTTTTCCATTACCATTGAAGTTTCACCAATGTTCATGCCAATAGCTTGATGGCTTGCCCATATAATACTTTGCAAGCGATGTTTGGAAGTGGAAGCAATCAAGAAGGTGCGAAAAACTAAGGTTAGTTTGTTGTTTGTGTTCTGCGCCATGGGTTCTATCAGAAACTAACGAGGCGAAAATTTTCATGTGAAATTCCAAGCAGAAACGCCTATGCGTTCACACCAATTCGCCATGACCTTTCACAAGCAAATCCAAAAATCAGACTTCAAAATCTCAAAAATTCACTATTCCATCAGCTAAAACAACATAAAATCTTGCCCATAACTTAGAAGGCAGACCAAAAAGGAGGTGAAAAAACTTGAACGAAAGGGAAGATAATAAGAAACCGTATGGTGTCTTAAACGAAGCTGCTGGTTCAAGTCCGGCCCGGCCCACCAAATATTATGCCAATCAATCGTTTTTCTATTAGAGAATGTCTGAAAACTGTTGATTAGGTGTTTTAAGTGGTTTTCAAAGGTTTTTGACAGATTGAAGCCCAATTCTTGTCTTTTCAACCAGTTCTTTGTCTAGATACAATACAACGTTTCTTTTCTGTGTCATTTTGCCATTGCACCCGAGGACTTGCGAGGGCAATGTTCTATGTTATAAGTTTGGTGATTACGATGCGCATGCATGTCCATAAGCGATAATAATCTGGCCGTTCCAATATCTATTGACGTGATATGAGCGGCAAGATTGCTCTATTCCTATTGTTCTCTTCCTTGATGTTAGTCTTGGCTTTTGGCTACGAAGCTCACATGATAAAACCAGCACGGGCAATTATTAGTGTCAACATAAGAATCCTCTCAGACCCACAATCTGGACAGCTGGTAACGCAAATTGACTGGGGAACCCTTGTGCCAGGGCAAACCGCAAGCAGGACTTTTTACTTCATAAGTGAATCAAACGTAAATGTCAGTCTTTCCCTAAGCACCCGAAACTGGTCTCCAGCATTTGCAGAAGGATATTTCTCACTGAACTGGAACATCTCAGGAAAAGTCATCAAACCAGGCGAAAACGTGAGAACTGCGTTCATCCTGTCAGTCAGTAACAACGCAATGAACCAGAACAACTTTTGCTTCGACACCATAATAACAGCAACAGGCAACTTTCCTCAACTTGCGACAAATAACTTACTCTCAACAGGTTTGTTGGGTGCGCCACCTTCACAACCAGTTGGAGGCCTTTCATTCGCTACAGGCGGGTACATACCTGCACAATCTTTGACCTTCTACTTAGCCTTGACCGTAGTCTTTGCAGCAGCTTTCACCACAGTAAGACGCAAAACAAACAGAAGAATGAAATAACTTTTGGCAAGCATACACTAATACATGCAAAGGGGGCAGTGGGTGTTCAATGTTATAAGTTTGGTGATTGGGCGATTCTTTGCTGAGTGCGACATATATCAAAACTGGATATATTATATCTAAAATAATATTCTATAAGAGTAGGGCATGCGAGGGCATAGTTGCATGCATGCAAGTGAATATGTATCAGTTTTAATACCAACGTCAGCAGTGTAGTTTCTTTTGGGTGTTAAGAATGGTTGACATTCAGACTGTTTCTATTGCTATTGCTTCTGCTGGTGTGTTTCTAGCAGCTATTTATTATATTCTTCAGATAAGAAATCAGACAAAGCTGAGACAAACAGACCTTGTCATGAGACTGCATTCAACTTGGGGTACCAAAGAATTTCGAGATGTATTGATGGAAGTTCATAATCTACAATTCAATGATTACAAGGACTTTGTGAAGAAGTATGGGCCATGGCTTTCTAAAGGACCCGCCCAAACGGCAATTTTCATGGTTGCCATGTATTTTCAAGAAGTAGGCTTTCTTCTCCAAAGAAAGATTGTTGACATTGGTTTCCTCGACCTCATGGGCTTTCGGGTAATCAAGTTATATTGGGAGAAAACCAAGCCTGTGATATTAGGGCTCAGAGAACAGTTTGATGACCCAAACATATTTGAGTGGTTTGAATATCTTTACAATGAGCTGAAGAAACGAGAACAACAACTGGCTAAAGCCAAGTAGCTCTTCTATATCCCTTTTCTTATTGATTTTCTTCTGTAGACTATGACTGCGAGTAGTGTTGCTATCATGAATTTTGACAAAATCAGGGAAAAAAGATAATTGACGTTTAATAGAAAGCTATCCTCTAACTCATAGGCTGGCTAGGTCAATGGGCAGAAAAGAACGATGTCCACAATGTCGAAGCGGAAAGATAACAGTTTCAGCTGACTCTAAGAAGTGTAATGTATGCGGTCATGAATGGACAGAAAGAATAAGAAGAAAAACTTCCAGAAAAGAGAAGGTAAGGTTCTAAGCGAATCCACATTTTGTCTTCTACTTCAGTTCTTATGACTTGTGCAGAACTCTTCGACTGAACTCCTCTAGCCCAATATCTTTTGAAAATTTCTTATTATAATAATTATAATAAGAAAAAATCAAAAGATAATTTAACCCTAGAATATCCCCGTCAAGGGACTCATCTATGAATTGGCATTCAAGCAACGTGCACCTAGTGCACAACGAAGTCTACCTCTTTACAACCTCTTAGTTCTCTACAGCCTCTCTATTATCTAATCACTGTTCAACTGCTACTGGTGTTCATGTTATCAGCTATCATATTTTCAGGTAACGAAAATAGAGTTTACAATTTTCTAATTTTCTAAGCAAAGTCAAAAATAGAAAATCAATTCCTAAGATTTTTATTAAATTATAAAGTTAGAATTTAGAAATCTATTTGCACGTGCGTAAATAATTGAGGTCATGGAGGTTATTTAGAAAGAGGTTAAGTAGAACACTGACAAGGCAAAGATTCTTTCTTCTGATTTTTTCTTACATAGAATATATTATAAGAAATTCTCGAAAGATAGTTAAGTCCTAGAGGATAATTCACTGTCTCTATGCAAGCAGCAATGCACGCTTGTGCATGTATGCTACGCCTTATTCAGACTGAAAGCCCCTTTTCAAGCTCTATCTCAAATTTCTCCTCTAACTCAGAAATCTCTTCTAATGTTTTTGCAACTTTTGAAAACTTCATTGTTGAAGCTTCGATCTGGCATTTTCCGTAGCGGCATGCTTGTTTCATTCTGGTTTCTGATGCCTTTTCCAAATAATCATCATTGAATGGCGAATCTTTGATAAATATGGCACTGTCGAAACACCTTTGAGCTGAAACTCGAAAGGTAAATGTTGCGTAAAACCTTAGCCATCGTCGTAACTTATGAAGTTTTATGTCTTCTGCAAGCTTTTTGATAGCTGATGGACCAGTGTGAAGGAAGGCATTTTCCACTGGGTATTTCCTTCCTTTTTCTCTCAAGTTTTGAAGACCTAAAACCAAAGTATTCTTGTAAAGTTTTTCAACAGAAGGCGTACCAAGTTTTTCCTTTACCAACCAAAGGGAATATGGGCCTCTTTTATATGCAATCGCCTCAGCGTTCCAGGCTTTGACAAAATCGCTTATTGGTAATGGTACCTGCAAGTATCCATCCGGGTCATTGAGAATAAGGTGATCTCTATTCAGTCCTAAAGCAATCACGTAATGGTCTGCGCCTTTCTTGAATTTACAATAAGAGTCATAAGCAAGGAAACCCATGTCTACTGGACCTATGAGAATTGGCTCCGCTTCTAAGGCTCTCTTCAAGAACGATAGAGCTTCATCTGCGGATTGAAAACACTTGAACCGATACTCATACTGCAAAGTCTTCAAGGCACGTTCAACTCCATCGTGTGGATTATAGCCATTAACAGCAAGACCACCACCATCTGACGCAATGTAAACAAAACCGAATGGAACAGTGGTCACGCACTCGAGGAAAGGCAACGGATAAAAATCACCTTTCCAGCTTAAGATCATGCTCAAACATTTAGAATAACAATAGCTCATTCTGCCAACAAAAGGGATGTGCCACAAATCCAAACCCTCACAAATTATTTCTATCTAAGGATATTTATGCATGATCATTGAATTATGAATTAGAAATCAGAGATACATGATTAGTGCGTAAATACCACATACTGTTTAGTCTAGAGGTTATGTGCAAAGAGGTAGAATAGAATTGGATGAATGCCCAAACTTGAAAAAGAATTTGAAAGATTGTGCTTGCACTTACCTATGCGATTTGAAGGGTAGATGCTGCGAGTGCATTAGAAATCATAGAGCTCATAATGAGTTGCCAGCTTGCTATTTTCCGCCAGAGGTAGAGAAGACTTATGATAGGTCAATTAGAAAGTTTGTGTCTCTTCAGAAGAGATGATAATCTTCAGCATAAATGTAACAAAGGTTTTGAGGAGACCATTGTTTTCCAATTTTCTAAATTCTAAACAGAATAAAAATAGAAATTCTAAAATTTTCATTAGTTTAGAAAATAGAAATTAGAAAATCACTTGAAAAGGGGCGACCCCCCGAAGCCCAGTTTCCCCTTAAACCCCTTCCCCCCCACATACATACATGCATGTATTGCCAAAATTTCCAACGTTCATTTTTGACTTTAGAGAATATATCATTGTGTATACTTGATTATAGCTTTCAATCTCTAACAGCTTTCACAAGCAGTGTGAATTCGTATAACGGGTTTATCATGGAATACTTTTTCTTCAAATCGTCTGATCTCTCAGCTAGATATTCCTTAGCGCTCTCATCCAAACTCAACGAGGCGATATCTTCACTTAATTTATCAGTCGCTTCATTCGTCCCTTCGCTTTCAGCCACAACTCTTGTCTTTGCTATTTTGAACCCGTAATTCTCTAAAACTCTCTTCAATATGGACGGGTATACACTCCCATAGTAACCAAACACGTGCAAGTAATACCCTATTTTTCTCAAGTCCTTAAGATCGCATACGGACGACAACTTCTGCAGATCCCTCACTCCATCACTAATCCTATCAATTTCCATTGAAAATTCGTACGATTCATTTAGATAGGATGGTTCTGCTATCAACATTATAGAATTTTTCTTGGATATCCTTTCAACTTCCCTTAATATCGTCTCGAATAGGCTGAATGGATGATGATGCAGGATATTGCTGAAATTTACGGCGTCAAACATGTTGTCCCTAAACGGAGGGAAGACGGCATCAGCCCTTACCAGATGAAACTCCTTTTTTTCTTTAGACAACAAATCTTTAGCTACTTTCAATCCTTTAGACGTTATGTCAACGCCTACAAGCTCGACATCATCGCACAATTTGGATAATGATATAAGGTCTGTCCCAATTCCAGTTCCGAAATCAACAACTGATCCCTTCGGGATGAAATCCATGACTTTAAACTTTCCAATTCTCTCTTCCACAACTTTGTTCAATTTCTCCAGTCGTTCATCTATTCCCTTCTCGAACTCTTCCACCTCTTTAAGCTTACGCGATACATAAACTTCATTCAACATGATACTCCCTCGATAACTTGAAGCCTTGTACATAATCTAGCTAGTCTTCAAATATTAAATGATGCATGCAAGTAGAGTGATTTGTAATCGTAATTTTGTAAGACTGGAGTGTAAATACGTAAATACCGACTGGTCTAGAGGTTATGCATAAAGAGGTAAATAGAACAACAGAAATTGTGTCCAATGTGTCTCACAAACATCTAGAGAAATTTTGTGATCTCTGATATGTGGTTGCACTGATAGTCCGGTTTGAAGTTTGGGTCTTCCGCTTCATTGAATGTCAGCGGTCCTTGACGCACCAATAGTGTACTTAAGCCGACTTCCATGGCCCCTTCTAGGTCACTGATTTCGTCAGCTACGAAAATGCATTCATATGGTTCAAGCTTTAGATTCTTGAGCGCCTCAAGATATATCGGTCTATTTGGTTTCCTTACTCCAACCTCGTATGACAATATGAAGCAAGAAAAATAATTTGCCAAGTCCAAGGCGTTCATTATCTCTCTTGCGCCTATGGCGCAATTTGAGACCAACGCCATTTTATACTTCTTCTTCAAAGTAGAAAGAGTCGAGATCACGTCTTCATAGAGTTTGCACACTGTAGCAAGATGGCGACTCCTGACTTTCTCTAGATTTTCTACTAACACTGGTTGTTCATGAATCCCAGATTTCTTGAGGAACAGCTCCCAGAACTCATCAAGATTCTTTATTTCGCCTTTGGTACTGTTTCTATAGGTGTCAGCTAATGTTGAAGCCAATTCGTCCAGATTTCTGCGATATCCATGTTCAGTCAATGTCGACAGAAGTGCTCCCTCGTATCTTCTATTCCCCTCTTTATCAACATAAGCCAAAGTGTCTCCGAAATCTATGAGAACTCCTTTAAGATTCAATCCTACACCTCGGTTAGCCAGTAAGTATGTGTTCTGTTATCAAGGTTCCAAATAACTTAATAATTTTATAGGTTTATACCCAAACAAAAATTAGAGTTCATAAAAAATCAATCAAAATCATAAATATAAAATTAAGTCAAAAATCGTTACCTAGCTTGATCTTCTTGCATGCATGCACATTGAGTAGCCTTGTCAACAAACACAACGTTTAGCAATTTCAAAGCAATTTCACTATTCTTGTCTTGCCAAATTTCCGTGTATTAATGACACACTTATTTGGCTAGTTTACTAAGCAGTAGCGGGTATATTATCTATGTATATTTCCTACAATTAACAAGTCTTTTAGATGTGATTGTGCGAATACTTGTGCCTACATCAATGGGGAATAATTTTTGAACATTAACATCATGAATGTTTGTTCCTCTCGTTCGAAGGCTTGCATTTTAGAGGTGAACAGATAGATATGCGAAGATCAAAACTAGAAATGTATGTCGACATCCTCAAAGTTCTAGCTCATCACGGGTCGTTGAAGCTAACCCACATTATGTATAAGGCTAACGTAAACTGTAGCGTTTTAAAGCAATCTCTAGACTTTCTTGCTCGACAAAATCTAGTTGAAGAACAGAATCTGCATAGTAAAAGAGACAAGACAAAAGTTTTCTATGCCATCACTGAGAGAGGCAGAACTGTTCTCAAATACTTCAGAGAACTAAACAGCGCTCTACAATTGACTGAGGAAACAAACAAGATTCCAGCATTGCCATACTAGTTGCCTTGACACCTAAGCAACCTTGAGACCATTATCTTTTTATTTTTTCTTATGTAGAGAATAATATAAGAAATTCTCGAAAGATAGTTAAATCCTAGAGGATAATCAATTATCCCATATTCAGCAGCGATGCATGCTCGCGCAAAATGTGTGTCCGTGATATACATAGCCTACGGGTTCCTGGTCAGACATTCTGACTAAGGTTTGGGTCTTGGCAGTTTCTACCGATGCTTAACCCCTCTTTCTCCATTGTCTACGCTGGTCTAGGACACCTCCTGTAGGCGCCTATCCGAGAATCTACCTCAGCACCTGCAGGACACCTGCAGGCGAGTGACCTGGCTGACCGATTTGAACAAAATCGCAGTTTTTAACATGTTCAGGACATGTTTAGGCACCGATTAGGTGTTCTCAGGCTGGCCTCTAGGCGCCTACAGGTGCCGTCCTAGGCGCAAGCCTAATAAGCCTCAGGTGCCTACAGGCGCGCGCGCAATTGGAGTCTTGAGCGGGCTGATCGATTCCGATGGACATGTTCATAGAAAGAAGGGACGCCTTGGACATTTTGGTGCCGATATAACAACTACGAATCAAACGTTAGCGGAACAATTGATTGATTTTTGCAAAAGTCTAAATCTCCTAGCTAAGGTCAGCAGGATAAACCCAGGAAAATCCTCTTTTAGCAAAAGACCAACATACATTGTGAGGATAAGCAAACCCGAATTCTCCAAGATTTGTTCATATTTGAATAGTATAAAGCACAATCAAAGTGGCTGTATAGCAAAATACTTTTAGATATAGAGCTTCTTTCAGAATATGAGAAAGAGCCGGGATGGCAGAGCGGCAATGCGCTGGACACTCTTTTAGCATGGGGTTACAGAGGGACAGACTCGAGATCCAGTGGGCCTTTGGGCTCACATGGGTTCAAATCCCATTCCCGGCGCCATTCTATCATCAGCTTTGAAAGAGAGACGTACTGAGATATCTTTCTCCAGAATCAGGTAGAACTACAACTATTTTCTTGCCTTTACCCAGTTCTTTCGCTTTTTTTAGTGCAACATAAAGAATCGCTCCGGCACTCATACCAATAAGTAGCCCTTCTTCTCTTGCTGCTCTTCGTGCAACTTCGAAGGTTTCGGATACCTCCTCTTCGGAAATTTCCACAATTTCGTCGAAGCACTCTCTCCTATATAGATGTGTAGGATATGGTTCTCTGGGATTTCTTAATCCCTGAATCCCAACGCCCAACTTCGGCATCACGCCAACAATTTTTATGTTTGGCCGATACTTCTTAATACGTAGGGAAGTGCCTACGCCTGTTCCGGCTGTTCCAACACCAACCACAACCATATCTAATCGCCCATTTGTTTGTTTGAGAATTTCTTTACTCGTTGTCTGGTAATGCGCCAATATATTTGCAGGATCTTTGAATTGGTCTATGTCAATGTATTTTGGAGGATGCTGCTTCAATAGTTTTTGCTTGAGTTCTATAGATCCTCCTGTTCCTTTCTTTCCAGGTGATAGAATTAGTTCAGCCCCATATGCTTTTATTATCTTTCTTCTTTCTATACTGACGGACTCGGGCATTATAATGGTGATTTTGTAGCCTTTTGCTGCAGCAATCATGGCTAGGGCAATTCCCGTGTTTCCAGATGTGGCTTCCAATATTTTTTTCTCTCTAGTCAGTTTTCCAGCTGCTTCGGCGTACTCTAATAAGTACAATGCCATTCTGTCTTTCACAGAACCTCCGATGTTGTACCATTCGAGTTTCGCATAGATTGTTGCATCGCTTGGTTCAGTTAGTCTATTTATTCTCACGATGGGAGTTTTACCGATAAGATCAGTAATGCTCTCGGCCACAATCATTTATATCGCCTCTCAACTTTTCCAAGGGAATATCAACTCTCTTTTCAATTGTTGAAATATGCTTGAGAGTGTTGCAGATTCTTATCATATGCTTAGTGGTTTTGGGCGGAAGTTTCTTCCCATTTAAGCCCGCTTCTATCACGTCTTTTTTTGTCATCCGTTCGTCATTCCTCCAAGCTTGTACTTTGATGTCTGGTAAACCATAATCAACGAAAGTAACAGGAATTTTAGTACACCCTAGTTCTTTTAAAGCATTGAATCTGTGCTCCCCGTCAAGGATTATATTCGTGTTCTTGTCAACTGCTATCGCAATTTTTAGGATTTTGTCTGATTCGATTTCTTTCTTCAACTCTCTTAGATGGGCGGGGTCAACTTCTTCATGTTGTTTCAGCACGGCTAATTCAATGAGTTGCGTATCGAGCGGTATTTTAGACTTGAGAAGATCCACACGTAAGCGAGTCACAGAGATTAGCCTCATTTAACAGCGTTAAATTAATTTAACGGCGTTAAATATATATAAACCTGGCGGCTCACAGTAACTAGAGGAATAAGAATGAAACCACCATGTATGATCGTGGTTCAATATATTCTACCAACAATAAGAATGCTAATAATGAAGGATCTTATCCAAAAACATAACATACGAAAGATCGACGCTTCCAAAAAAATGGAGTTAACCCCTGCAGCAATAACCCAATACATTAAAGGCGAGAGAGGAAAAGCCTTTGCAGACGAAATAACCAAATCTGAAAAAACCATGAAAATCGTCTCAGAACTCGCAGATGCTCTAGCAAAAGACGACGTCCCAGCAGAGAATACTATAGACAAACTGTGTGAGGCATGTACCACAATCAGAGCTGAAGGGATAATTTGCGGATTACATAAAGAAAAGCTTCCAGCCTTGAAAGAATATACATGTGCTATATGCGAGCGCCCTGCCTGCTGAGAGAATTAACTCAATCGAAAGAAATCAAGAAGCTGATCCTAAGGCTTCGAACTGAGATGTAGAACTATTCTGTCACGCTAGCAGCCTTCTTGGATAAACCAGCAGTACAGCGCGCTTTTGAGCACTATTTCTCAGAGCCAAAAACAAAGCTTTCTCCTTGTCTAAATTCTAAGCTTAATTTGTTTTGTACGAAACATAACAGTGATATAGGTTGGAGACAAAAATTTTGTAGGGATAACGTGACCGAACCGAGGGCTCCAAAGACTGACTATTCGAAGATAGCGGGTTACTATGATAAGGTACGACCGATGCCAGCAGGCCCTTGGCTGTCAAAAATCATTGAATATGGAAAAATCAACGCGGGTTGCGCTGTTTTGGATGTTGGATGCGGCACAGGGAGATTCACTTTAGGCGTTTCGGCTATGAAGAACCCCATGGTTTGTGCTTTGGATCCCTCGATTGGGATGTTGAAGCAAGTCTTTGCAAAAGGCAAATCTAGAGATATCTTATGGTTTCGAGGAGACGGGCAAAAGTTACCTTTCCGAGATAATTTCTTCGACTGCGTCTATATGACATTGGTTATTCACCATATAGAAAACAAAGAGATGGCTCTCCAAGAAATTTATCGCGCATTAAAGAAGAGTGGAAACTGCGTGATTATGACAGTCTCACACTCGCGAATTAAGGAGTACGTTCTTCACGATTTTCCAGGAGTGACTGCAATAGATCTAAAGCGCTTTCCATCAGTGCCCTCTATTAAGAAGACAATGTTAAAGGTAGGCTTCAGAGATGTTCATTACCATGTGGTTCAGAACGACGAAGGGTATATCCCCACGGACGAATGTCTGGAAAAAGTCAGAAAGAAGTACATTTCAACTCTGACTCTATTCAGCGAAAAAGCATTTCAAAAAGGGTTCAAGATTTTTGAACAGAGAGTACGGAGAAAGTATGATACCCAAATAAGGTGGATCACTAAATTTGATTTTGTTGTTGGACAGAAGTAATTTCTTCTCGTTGTAATGTGACTCCAAAACCAAAACCGAGAATGCGTGCAGTCTTAGGCTTATTCTCTATTGCCTAGTAAACGTCATGTTTTCTCTGCTACCACGATTAGGAACCATGGGATGCGGTCGTATTCATTTCCAAATTCTCTGTAATGTTCTTTTATAGCCTTTTTAGAGGGGACGGGTTCTTCAAGGTCTATGATGGTGAAGCCACTTTTGATTAGCGTCTTAATGTAATCTGAGAGCGTGTGATGAAAACTGTAAAGAGGTGGCAAGTCGAAATATTGCCAAACTTCCACGCTTCTGTCAAAGTATCGGTCAACCTTCCAGTAAATCCTGTCTTCTTTTCGGTCACTATCTTGGGGCACTCTTACCCATCCATGGATAGGTGGACTTGAAAAACATGGGTGCATGACGGAAAAGACTATTTTGCCATTTTTCTCGAGGACGCGGTGAATCTCCTTGAGTGCTTTATTCAGATCATGCACATCCATCAGCGCTAGGTTGGAAATGACTATGTCAAACATTTCACCTTGCAACATTGTCAAGTTGCACATAGTTCCTACATGATACGTGATCCCAAGAGGCTCTTCTTTCTCCTTTTGCCTTGCGATCTCGATGAACCTTTTTGAGATGTCTACCCCAACCGTTTTAGCGCCTTTCTTGGCTAGTAGCCTACAGAGGTAGCCGTTCCCGCAACCTGCATCTAAAATTGATAAGCCTTTAACTGAGCCTATAAGGCGGAAGATTGCTGGGTCAATCACGTGTTCTCTGTTTGAGTCTCCGTATTCTGTGTAGCCGCTGATCCATTTGTCAGCAACTTTGTCCCATGCTTGCGAAATTTGCTTCTCACTGATTAATTCCTTCTCTAATGAAAAAGTCGGTGTAGACTTCGGTAATGCGGTTTCATGATCTAAGCCTTCAAGTCTCTTCTGCATATCAGGGTGTAGTTGCCATGGGTGCTTACCCAAAAATTCAAGATAGTCCAAGGCTGGATGATATTCATTGCAGGCATCGCATTCAATGACGTAATAGTACGTCCATTTCCAAAATTTGCGATGAACGATTTTGTGGCTTTTGGTGCATGATATGCAAATGAATTTTTGAGTTTCTTTGCACCATGTTATCCCATTGAAGTGTCTTGGTTTTCCACAAATGCTGCACACAAATCTCCAATGCCAATCGCATCGAGGATATTCATTCTTAATGTCTCTGGTTGCTTCGTGTAGAGGATAGCTATCGTCTGAAGAGTGTATTATTTGGCAGTACTTGCAAATCATTCGTCGAATCCACCGAACCACTAATACAGCAAATAACTAATAATTAACTATATCAAATGAGACGCGGTTACTACACGTAAGTTCTATTAAGGATTTCACATAGAAATTGATGATTGTGAAGGCTGTGAGATTATATGGATAGGGAGTTTTCATTTCGTGTGAGGTTTGGCGACTTTGAGGTTGAGATTTCTGGAAGTCGTGATGAAGTGTTTAAGACTGTTGAAATGTTGCCGAGCTTGATGGCTAATGTTTCGAAGGCTTTCGAAATAGCAAAAACTAGTAAGCCAACTTCTAACGTTGCAGCATCTACTTACCCAGTTGTTTCTGGTGTGAATTGTAGCGAAGCTGCTTTGAAACTGCTTGAATCTGATTGGGGAAAAGAGCCTCGAACTTTGCCTGAGTTAGTTGATGCCTTAAAGGCGAATGCTTTGCATTATCCTTCTACCACGTTGTCTGGGGTGTTGACATGGCTAACTAAGAAGGGCAGGGTCAAAAGATGGAAAACTGATAAAGGCTATGTGTACTCTTATGTTAGGAAAGAGGAGGCATAACAGCGAATGGGAAAGATTAGAGTTGAAGTAAAGACTTCTTTTGGACAAATAGTTGTTGAAGGCGATAGCGTACAGGAGATTCTTGAAACCTTGAAGACTATGACACCTCAGTTTATTGGTGAAATAAGCGAGTTAACTTTGGTGAAGATAGCTCCGCCGATGAAAGCGCAGTTGGAGGGAATCGTTGAATTAACAACCACTGGACCCATCATAACTGCTAGAGAAAAGCTTACACATTATGAGGCTGTCGGCTTAGTTTTGTATGCGTCTGATAAGAGAAGTAATACGGCTACGCAGATTAGTCAGCTTTTAGCCTCTAGCGGAATTAAATGTATGGTGCCCGCAAGACTGAATGAGATGACTAAGAGAGGGTTAGTTTTCAAACCTGACCCAGCTAAGCCTGACTGGAAACTGACAATGCAAGGAGAAAAATGGATAGAAGAAGAAATACTAACAGAACTTCGTAGCACTCAAACTAAATAGATACTGGGACTATTTTGAAATAAGGGAGCCGTGGAGCAAAGTAAATAAGCAAATAAGTGTGGGCAAGATTATTGTTTCCATAGTTCGACATAGAAATCAAAATAATGGAGATACACTATGCTTACCAAATTAAAAGTCAAGAACTATAAAAGTTTAGCAGACTTTAAAGTAGATTTGCACCATTTCAATGTTCTCATTGGACCAAACAATAGCGGAAAAAGCAATATCCTGGATTGCTTAGCTTTTGTTTCGGATATCGTCAAAATGCGACTGCCAGAGCCTTTTGTCAAACGTGGAGGCTATGATCATGTAGTTTACGGAGGAAAAAGGGATGAAGAAATAAGAATAATTGTTACGGAAGTTGAGGGAGCCATAAAGAGGGAATACACTGTCGCTTTTCGCGATGTGAAGCTTGTTGAAGAAGAGCTTATCGTTAGGGAAGGCGAAGAGGTGATGACACTTATAAAAGGATCTGAAGGTAGGGGTCACTACTTTGATGAACATGAAGGAAGACTAATGGAATATTCTTATGGCTGGGATTATACTGCACTTAGCGCTTTACGTGACTTCAAGAGGCATCATAGAATACTGGACTTTGCAAAGGAAATTGAAAAATGGAAAGTTTATCATTTTGTTCCTTTCGAAATGAGAGAAGCGTCTCCTGTTGTGAAAAAGTTTGACCCAAGTTACAAGGGTGAAGCAGCTGCAAGAGCACTGCATTCTTTGCTTTCAGAATATCTTTCGTCCTTTACTGAGATAGAAGACACCCTAAAAAGTGCTATTGGCGAAATCGAAAACTTACTATCACCTTTAACAGACGATGGGAAAACATACATAGCAATAAAGGAAAAAGATTTCAAATATCCTTTCGACTACTATCAGATTTCTGATGGGACCTTACGTTTCCTTGCTCACTTAATGGTTGTACTTGCCCCAAAATCTGAACTGCCGAGTTTAGTCTCTTTTGAAGAACCTGAAAATTTTGTACATCCAAGACTGTTACAATTATTAGTAGAAGTTTTGAAAAAAGGAAAGACCCAAGTAATAGTTACGACTCATTCACCGTATCTTGTGGATTTTGTTGAACCCGAAGATTTAATTGTAATAGAGAAGAAAGAAGGCAAAACAATTGCGAAAAGACTCAGTAAGGAAGAAGTACAGAAATTCATGAAAGACTTTTCCCTTGGTGAACTTTGGTATTCCGGGAAGATCGGTGGCGTTCCATGACTGTGGGAGTGATTATTGAGGAAACCAGTGCCGAAGCGTTTGTAAAGAAAGTTGCGGAAAAACTAGGAATCCATGTGGATATAAAAGTTGGAAAAGGTAGAGAAAAGCTAAAAACAAAGTTGGAGGCTTATGCTAGTTTGCTTGGAGATTGTGAAAAGATTATAGCATTAGTTGATTCTCATTGCTCTGACCCTTCAGAAATAGAGAGAGATTTCGGAATCATTAACAACGTCCAACTGTGTGTTGTTGTCCATGCAATCGAGTCATGGCTTTTGGCTGACAGAAATGCCTTGATAAGAATTTTGAGAAACAACCAGCTAAGAACACCACAAAACCCTGAAAACTTTTGCAAACCTGAGGAAGAACTTGATAACTTATTTGAGAAGCATGGTAAAAGATACATAAAGGGCAGAGACGAAAAAGCCATCGCCGAATTTATGAATTTAGGGACTGTAGCCAGAAAGTGTCCAAGTTTTGCTAACTTCAGAACCTCGTTACTACATTGCTAAGTCTTCCATCTTAGTGTTTTGGTGGTCTTTTTTGTGCATATTGGTATCTTCTTGGTCTGCCTTCTCTTGTTAAGACACCGTCTTTTACCAAGTCTATCAAAGCGTGTGCAACAGCCGTGCGGTCATAGTGAAAACCTTGTCTAGCCATTTCGCTGTGTACCTCTCCTAGCCCGTGCGGTGTTGAGAACCATCCTTCTTCCCACATTCGTTGAATAATGACTTTGCATGTTTCAGCTCGTGGTGGTACTCCTTCTCGCTCTGAGATTAAGGGTGTTTCCTTTAACTTTTCGGTGACTGTTGTTAAGAATTTGCCAACAGCCTCGTTGGCTTGATCTACCGTGCCCTCGATTTCGAATTCTACGTTGCCTACTTTCATTTTTACTCGTATTGGCTTCTGCGCTTCCGTTTCTGTCATGTTGATTCCTTATTGCTTATTGTATTGTGCAACTTGCACATGCACAACACTTAAATACCCACCAACATACATTATAATTCCTATTGGTGAATTCAACTTGATTCAACAACCACAATATACACCAACAACACCCAAATATAACTTTCCACTCCCCACACAAACCCTACAAATACCACAAAAATTCATCGAAATAAGCCTCAAAACAATCAAAACACCAAAACAACAAACCCTACAACAGTCACAAGAAGTAACATTCCACAACTATTCACCAGAAAGCGGTCTAAGTGATTATGAAAATGATGAAACACAATTTTTTCCAAGCCAAAACCACTATACTATAAAGTCGATTCCACTAAAACCAGTCAAAGAAGAAACAACAATAGCCGCCATCGACACGTCAAGCATAAAAATAGGCGAAACAAACAAAGGCATAATCTGCGCCATAAGAGGAACAATAGTCTGGAAAGAAAGAAACAGATACAAATACCTACGCATCGGACCATTCCCACTGCACATAACAGAAGAAAATAAAACAGAAATCTACCACCTTCTCAGACAGCATTCACTAAACATGCCAAATGAGTTGCTTAACCATTCTAACTTAATCAATATGCCAATGAAATTAGGCAACTTACTTGAACGCTGGATAAAAATGGAAATATCATGCACTTCACAAAACAGCATAATCCTATGGGACGGCTCTCTAACATCTGGAACCGCTGATAACCCAACAAAAGCAATCACACAAATCTTAGAAATCGCAAGAAACCGACTAAACATGATTCTTGCCTTCTCAAAAACAACACAAATAAGACTTCAGGGACGCCAAATAACCGACTTAAGTGGAAGCTGTAAGCCACCTTATTTACTTCAAATCAATGGGCTCCCAACAACAGCATGCTTAATGCGTTTTCTCGGCAACACATACGTGGCAAAACTTGCAAACAGCAGTTTGGCTTTCCGCTTAGACATTGACAGAGAAATCATGCCAGAACAGCAAGTAGAAGCCGTACAAAGGCTTCTTGGAAACGACATACTATTTTTTGGCTATCCAGAAACCCTGCGACTAGCACACATATACTCAACCTTCACCGCCACTGAAGTAATAGGAATTCAACGTTTCATAACCAAACAATGCAAAATAGAAATGATAAATCGCCCAAACATACGCCGAATTCTTTTCGGAACCTTCGGAAAAGGACCAGAAGAGGGCTAAAAAGAAATGCGCCTATACAGGAAAGAAGGCAACACAATCCAAATCCTAAGTTACCCAGGAGAAAACATCGAAAAAGGAGACTATCTAATCATAGAAGACTCCTCGGCGAATAAGAGTCTGGTTGCCCAAGTAATCGATGTCCAATTTGCCAACGTTCCAGGCCTCTTGGAAGAGTTGCTAAGAGACTCCGCAGTTGATCAGCACGTTTATGGCGAAAACTTCGACCCACTCGAAATGACAACGCACATTAATTGTATTCAGGATTCGTTATTACTTGTCTGCAAGATTCGTGGAAGCATAGAAAACGGAAAACTCAGTACGAATATTTCATGGCTTCCTTCGCGCACTCAATCAAAAATCAAGAAAATGTCAACTGATTCTCTGTTAAACTTGGCTAGCAGTAAAAATGGTTTGCCAATTACCTTGGGCGAGACAAAGGAAGATTCTCCGCTTACTATTGATGCGCATGCGTTAGATGGGAGACTCAACATAGTTACAGGAAAGAAGGAGACAGGCAAGTCTCATCTTTCAAAACTTCTAGCTTTAAGCCTCATCGAATACGGAGCCACGATTGTTGTCTTAGACTTGAACGGCGAATACACGAAACTAAACTTTGCGTCAACTGGAGAAAAAAACAAATACCATGGCAAAATTCATGTGCTCACCTCTGGTATTAATTTCAAAGTGACTCTTGCCCAGATGGACTTACGAGTTATGCTTAACATTCTTTTTCATGCGCTTAATCTACCTGGCACTTCCGCAAGGGAGTTTCGGCAGATATGGAGGTCGCTTGAACGACATTGTGTGCTTACATTGAAAGATTTGGGTGAGGCTATTCGAAATTGGAAATGTAATCAGCATGTTAGAGATGCCTTGTTTTCTCGCTACTATAGCCTCGTGAATTCCGGTTTCTTCACAGACAACCCAGCAGAGGCGACAACTCTTGAAGAAAATTTTGACAACATTCGGAATGGAGGAGCGCTGATAATTAATTTGCGGGATACTTCGACTGTTGACCGTCAAATTGTTGTTGAATATGTGCTTGGGAAACTTGTCGAACTCCTAACCCAGTATAAGTTGCGAGCTGTTTTCCTATTCGCAGAAGAGGCGCACCTGTATTTGCGTGAGACCTATTGGGACGACATTGTCACACGCATGCGGCATTTCGGAATTTTCACAACCTTTGTTACAAATCAGCCAGACACGATTAGGCAGAATATTTACCGTCAAGCAGACAACATATTCCTATTCAATTTTACAAATGAAAATGACCTTGAAACAGTATCCAGAGCAGCAAAAGTAGATGCAGAGACAGTTAAGTTGATTGCGAGAGATTTGCCTCTGCATCATTGTCTTGTTCTTGGAAAGGCTGTTAAAGACTTTCCCATAGTTGCCAAAGTTAGAAGCCTAGACATTCAAACGATGGGGCAGACAAGACTTTTCTTCACAAACCAATAAAACAATAGGATTGACTTATGTGCGTTATTTCTTATTGAACTTGGTAGAGCCTATGCTTGAGAAAACGTTTAAATAAAATTCTCCAATCACGATCTTGCATGGCGCTCAAATTTCTTAATTTCCCAGAACTCAAAAAGGCGCTTGATGAGAAGAAAATCGAATTTGTGGATTTTTTTGTTGAGAAATTTGGGATAGCTTATGTTGTTGCTGTCACGAGAGAAAAGTGTAGCGGTTGCGAGAAGCAGAAGATATCGTTTGAAAAACTGTCGGACAAGATGAAAAATAAGCATGGCAATAGAGTGGAATTTTTTAGGGTCCACGCGTACTTTAGTCAAGAAAGTAAAGAAGAGACAATGCAATGCCTTGACACTTTTCGCACTGTTGCTTTTCCGACCTATGTAATCTGTGTTCGAAATCACCAAGGAAAAAATCGAGAGACGTATAGAGCCATAGAGCCGCCCATGAGTGAAATTGAAAGAAACATAAAGACTAGTGTTGAACTCGCTGTCTGGTTCGAGTCAAAGAGAGAATAAGCAAATCCTGATTCTTTTCTTCACACTCTGTTGGGTTATAACGTCTCACGCAGCGGAAGAGGAAAAACAGATTTAGTTTTTTCTTCACAAACCACGGAACCAATTAGACTTTCAACTACCAGAAAAGAAATAAACTGCACACGCGCAATGTTTATTCTGATCTCCATGTAACATTTTATAGAGGTTTTCGTGTTGCCTGTGAGTTGGGAAGACATAATACGTCTGGAGAAGGGCGAACAAATCCTGACTAGTGTTGGAGGAAAATATGACCCCCCCCGCTTCAAAAAGACCGCCTGTTCACTCTGACGCAACCTTTACGATATCGATTCCGGATAGTAAGAATGGATACATGGTTTTCACTAACCATCGAATCTTCTTTGTAGAAAAAAAGGGCATTTTCACCGAAACATACGCGGCTCTTCTTGACATTCGTTACGAGGACATCATAGGGACATCAACGGGCGGAATCATATTCAAGCATCTTTCCATCACTGACAAAACCGACGAAGAACACAAATTCCAATTCGACGAAAAGACACCTGATGAACTGATCTCATACATAAAACAACTCATGGACGCTAGACAAGAGGAAATTGAGAAAGAAAAAGCAAGAGAAAGAGTCCAAGTCATAGCAGACTTCTCTTTCTTAAAGTCTGTTATGCAGAAAGGAGGAGTAGTTTTGCAGGCAATCTCATGTCCATACTGTGGAGCCAATGTTCCACTACCTGAAACAGGTCAAGTCTTCAAATGCGACTACTGCAACAAAGATATCTACGCAGTGGATGTTTTCAAAAAAATTAAAGAATTGATGAGTTGAAAGCCCATAACAAAATTTGATTAACTGTTTTTTCACAAGGTACGACTAAACTCTTTCAATTCATCCTTATGTTTTGTGAAGAATTTGCGGAATGGTTTGGTTAAATCGTATTTTTCCACTTCTTCTAAGGGAACCCATTTTGCGTCTACTGCATCGCTGGAAGGTTTCAAGGTTCCGCTTTTTGGGCGTGTTAAAAACTGCATTAAGACATAATGATAATGTAAGCCTCCCTTCTCATCTATATCAATGTTGTCAAATGCGTCTAGTGGTCTGTCTACAACAATCTCTACGTCTAAGCCCGTTTCTTCCTTCGCTTCTCTAATCGTAGCGTCTCTGACAGTTTCCCCAAGTTCAACCAAGCCGCCTGGAATACTCCACCTGCCCTTTCCAGGCTCAACCCCACGCCTTACAAGAATCATTTTCCCTTCATTGATAATGACTGCTCCAACACCTGCAAGAGGTTGCTTAGGATATTCACGCCTCAACTCTGAAACCTCAACCGCAATACTTTCACTATCCTCTTATACTTAAAAATGTGCATAAGCACTAATGATAGAGGAATTAGGGTGAAGCCTTTCAGTTTCGTTCATGTTGCAGACTTACATTTAGGCTATACACAGTATAATTTAGAAGTTCGTCGCGAAGACTTTGACAGGGCATTCAAAGAAGTTGTGAACAAAACAATTGAGTTAAAACCAGACTTCATGCTAATTGCAGGAGACATTTTTCAGCAGGCTCGCCCATCAAACGTTACGCTTGAGAACGCGATAGACAGTTTTAAGCGCCTAAGAGACTCTGAAATACCAGTTTTAGCTGTTGACGGCTCCCATGATTCTGCCCCAAACATGATTACAGGAACTATTCTGAACCCATTAGACAGTGCAGGCTTAATCCACTATCTACCTAGACATGAAGGTGCATGTTGGCACGATGAAAACTGCTACGTATATGGCGTGCCGAATTTCAGAACCAGACGAAGAACAGAAGAGCAACTGCCCGTATTTTTAGAAGAAAACAAGCCCGTGTTAGACCCTTCTAAATTCAATATTTTCCTTTTCCATATGGCATTAGACATTCCAAACGCGACACCACCGGGGATGGAGGCAGAAGCTTCGCCAGAGCAGATTCCAGAAGGCTTCAACTACTATGCAGGCGGACACGTTCACAGCCCAAGCAAAACCCCATTCAAACATGGACTACTTGTCTACAGTGGCTGCACAGAAACAGTCAGCTACGAAGATGCCAAAGAAGAAAAAGGCTTCTACCAAGTTGAAGTTAACGAAAAAGGAAACGCAAAACTGCATCGCATAAAACTTGAAACCTCACGCCGCTTCATAATATTAGATCGTGATTACACAGGGTCAACTCCATCAAAGATTACTGAGGCAGCAGTGCGGTTGATTAAAGAAGCCGATGAAGATGGAGCGGTTATTATACCTATACTGCGCGGGGTCTTACCCACCGAAGCAGGACGCGGAGAAATAGACATAGCAAAAATTCGCGACGCGGCAAAAAAAGCATTACTTGTCAGACCTCTTCTTCTACTGAGAGAAACAGAAGTTTCAGAAGAAGTAATACGCTCCATATTTGAAGGCGAACTAAAAGACCTTAAAACAAAAGCCTTCGAGTACTTCTTAGAAGTCTTCACAGAACGCTACAGCCGAGAAGAAGCAGACAAAATATCCAGACTCGCAGCAGACCTCATCGAACCCCTAGCAAAAAAGGAAGAATCAAAAATAAAAAAGACACTGGAGGCTTTTCTCAATGAGAATTAAGACAGTGCGGCTAGAAAATATTCGCTCTCACGTCGAGTCTGAGGTTCCATTTCAAGGAGGCTTCAACTGTCTAGTCGGCGGACTAGGATGGGGAAAATCAAGCATTCTTTATGCAATAGATTTCGCATTTTTTGGAGACCCATTAGGCAGAAGCTTTGACTATCTTCTAAGAGAAGGAAAAAACAGTGGAAAAGTAGTTGTGCAGTTCACTCATGGCGGCAAAAACTACACAATTAGCAGAGGTATAGTAAGAAGGGGAAAGGGCCTCAGCCAAGACGCTGAACAGCTTAAACTGCTTGAAGAAAACAAAGTAATTGCCAGTGCAAGAAGCGAAGCAGTAACTGAACAGTTGAAAGCGATAACAGGAATCGACAAAGACGTTTTCCGAGAGGTAATCTGGGTAAGACAAGAGCATTTAAAAGAATTGCTAGATGCGACACCGCGGGAAAGACAAAAAAGATTCGATGAACTCTTCGGACTTTCAGATTATGAAGTTGCATGGACCAACTTAGCCAGCTTCCTAAGAGACTACAAAAACGAGAAGGACATTTATGAGCGCGACCCAGATGTAGTAGCCACACAGAAACTCCAAATCGACTATAACAAGGCTGTAGAAGAATTTTCAATAATTAAGACTGAACTCGGTAGTTTAGAGACAAAGCTCATTCAAGCAGAATCTGCGTTAAAGGAAGCAACCTCCCGCCTCCAAAGCCTTGAAGAATTGAGGAAGCAAACAGAAGAACTGCGAAGAAAAGAAGTTCAATTACAGTCAGACATTGCCAACATAGAAGACACCTGCGCAAGATTATCCGACGAAATGGAATTGAAAAAAGCCTCTGTCAAAGAGTTGAAAGAACGCTTAAACTCAATGGAACTGCAGAAGAAATCACAATATGATACGCTTGAAAAAGCAGGATTAAAGCCCGAACAAACAATAGACGAACTCAAAAAACATCTCACAACATTAGAATACCAAATGACCAGCATCTGGGGAGAACAAGAAGCAGCAAAAAAAGAAATGCAAAGCACACAGAAACGGGTTTCAAACCTAACAACAGAAAGCAAATGCCCACTCTGCTCACAAACTCTCACAGAAGACTACAAAAAAGAACTAACCAAGCAGCTTCGCGAAGAAAACAGTGAGCATGAAAAAAGACTTTCCGAATTACAAAAGGACTTGGATGAACTAGAAAAACTCCGAAGCATCATTACGCCAGCTATCTCGAACTTGCAGTCATTGACTCCAAGAATAGAAGAACTGAAAAATCAATTAGCCAAAGAACAAGAATCTCTAGATAGATTATCAAAGGAATTTACAGAAAAACAGGAACAAGAGAAAAAGGCGCGCCATCAACTTGGCATCGTCCGTACTGAAATAGCAAAATTTGATTTATTAGAGCTTGAAAGCGCACGAAAATTCCGTGACACAGCCTTGGAACAATATTCTGCAGTAAAGTCAAAATTTGAGATAATGGAAAATCGAAAAAATGACATGAGTCTGAGAGTGGGCGATCTCAAAGAGCGTTTGGATCATGCGCAACAGAAAATTGATAGAATGAAGAAGATTGAAAAATTACTTGGAGTGTTAGATGGGGTCCGCGGAGTTTACAGAAGTATTCAGCCAAAATTAAGAAGCGAATTCATCACTTATTTACAAAGAGTTGTTCAGCAAGTTTTAGACACCCTAGTTGGCGGAGTGGGACCCTTGCTAATAGTCAAAATAGACGAAACTTATAGCCCTCTTGTTAGAAGCGAAGAAGGCTACGAAAGAGATGTCACAAATCTTTCAGGAGGCGAAAGAACCTTACTTGCATTCGCTTACCGCATTGGTCTCGGTCAACTAATAATGCAGTCAAGAACAGGGCACGGACTTTACATGTTACTCTTAGACGAGCCGACAGAGAGTTTAGGAAGAGAAGACGGCTCCATAGATCGTCTAGCCGAAGCAATTTCTCGACTAAAAGCCATTGAACAAATAATCGCTGTCACACACAGTGATGCCTTCGCAGAAAAGGCAGAACATGTCATACGCTTGGAGAAAGAAGCTGGCATAAGCAGAATTACAGTAGAAAGATAATTATTGCAGACTATTCTTCTTCTAATGCCTCTTTCTTTATCTTAATCACAAAAGAGTTTTCTTTGCCAGCGATCACTCGGAAAACGTCTTTCAGTTCCGCTTGATGCAAGAACTTTTTAAGAAGTACCCGAATATGCGACTTTGCAGGAATTTCTGCTTTTTCTTCAGACTGCAAAATGATTTCTCCGCTTGTAACTTCAACCTTTGCGCCTATCTTGTCTTCTAAGAATTCTTTCAAATCATTCACTGCTTGGTCTCCGTCATTTCCCCTAAGCTCGGATATTTCAATTGCAATTTTCGACATACTTGAATCTCCTTCTTTTATCAGTTTCATTGGCGAACAACTATAATTCTTATTTGGTCACAAGTATCTTCGCACGAGTCGGCTGCCATTTCAAAAGTCTCTAGAAGTTGGCTAATTAAGACCGCGACTCCAGCACTCTTTATTGTCTCTGTGGCAAGAAGTGCTCTGGCTTTTTCATGGAGGTCATCTACTTTTTCTTCTTGTCTTTCAACTTCATCTGCTGCTTTTAGGGCTTCTTCAGGCTTTTCTGCTGTTCGGCTAATACTTTTTCTGAGGGCGAAGACACACTCCTTAACTCCTGCAACCATTTCGATGCATGCTTTTCGCAAGATATCTGGAACTTCGATTATCGGCAAAGCTTTGATTATGCGTGTTGATTCCTGGCTCCAGTCTGCTACCATATCAACCCGCTTCACTAGATGCATAAGATCTTCTCTATCCGCTGCTGGTAACTCTCCTCTTGCCAGTTCATTCATTACTTCTCTTCTCAAACGATCTGCTTCTTTCTCTGCCTTCGAAATGCGGTCTGCACAGACTTTCAGTTCTTTTTCGTCATTGTTTACCCATGCCTTTACTGCTCGCTCCAAGTCTTCTACTATGCTGACTGTCATTGCTAGATGCTGTTGCATTATGGTCAATGCTTTTGTTTGTCTTCTTTTTTCAAACCATTTTAAGAGTTCACTCAACTGCGAGTTCCTCCCTTAATCCTTTACTTGGATATGTGAAAACGTAACTTTTGTCTGGTGGAAAGCTAACTGTAACCTCATCGTTTACATTGAACCATTCGCCTACTAATGTTGGGCACGAAACCTCTATGCGGTCTTCGTTTTTGAGTCTAACTTCATATCTCATGTGTGTGCCTTCAAAACGCAGTCTTTCGATGCGGCCATACAGTGCATTCATCTTTTTCTTTTTTCCCTTTTCTATGACAAATGTTTCTGGACGAATCATCAAAACGACACGCTCCCCTTTCTTCTTTGTCCTATCTGAAACATGAACAAATATTTCGCCGCGCAGTTCAATAATCGTTTCTTTATCCACTTCTTCTATATGACCTTCCAAGAAGTTTGATTCTCCAATAAAGTTTGCAACAAAAATGTGTTGCGGATTCATATACAACTCTTGAGGGGTTCCAATCTGCAAAATTTTTCCCTTCCTCATCACCGCAATTCTGTCAGATATTGCCATAGCTTCGCTTTGATCATGAGTTACGTGGATGGCTGTTAATTCAAGGTCTTTGACTAGCCGCCTCACTTCATTTCTTAATGCAAGTCTGATTTTGGCGTCCAGAGCACCTAATGGCTCATCCAGTAGGAGTAATTTTGATCCAGTTGCGAGCGCTCGTGATAAAGCTACTCTTTGCATCATTCCGCCGCTTAATTCATTTGGAAATGCATCAGCTCTTTCATAAAGTCTGACCATTTCGAGCATTTCGCGTCCAATTCTTTCACTTTTTTCTTCATTCCAAGCTTTGACCTTTGGACCATAGGTTACGTTGTCCCAGACGTCCATGTGAGGAAAAAGTGCGTATGTTTGGAAGACGAATCCGATATCCCTGTCCTCTGGCGGAACGTTGTTTACTAGTTTTCCTTCTATGTAGATTTCTCCTTCATCTGGCTGAAGCAAACCTGCAATTAATCTTAGTAAAGTGGTTTTGCCGCAGCCGCTTGGACCAAGAAAGGAGAAATATTCTTTATCCTGAATTTGGAGGCTTACATTGTCTACAGCGACAATTTTGCCGCCGCCAAATCTTTTCGAGACGTTTACTACTTTGATTTCAGGCATTAGGATAAGCCTCCAAACTTTCTGTATGAAATCTCGGAATAGAATTTAAATAATAACGTATTAAGCATGCTAGTATCTTCCTCTCCCTCTTACTATAAGTCTTAAGACAAGTAGCACAAGAAAGGAAAATATAATCAAGAAGGCGCATCCTAACGGTGTTGCCTGCACTTTGCCGTTGACCCAGTCGACTAGCAAGACCGGAGCTGTTTTCAAAGTAGTACGGACTGCCAAAGTTGCTCCTGTTTCGTCAACACTTCTTGCAAACATCATAATCGCTCCGGCAAATAGGGAGTATTTTGTTAGTGGCAGAATGATTGTTTTGAATACTGTGAAAGGTTTGGCTCCTAGGATTCTTGATGCATTTTCCAAGTCTATGTCTACTCTTTCAATGGCAGCGGCCATTGCTCTGACAAAATAAGGATAGGTTATCGATAGATGAGCGAAAATTATTAGTCCGATTTCTGGAATGAATGTAAAGTTTCTCAAAAATATGCTCATGGAGGCTCCGAGAGCGATAGATGGAACAATCAGCGGAACATTGACAAGTATATCTAAAATTGCTGGCAAAACTTTTCCCATTCTTTTTCTGGCTATTAGAACAGCCATAGGTAAGCCAACTAAAACATTAAGTAAAGTGACTATAGCGGCAACAAGGTAAGACAATCCAAGACTTTGCCAATATCCCTGCCAGACTCCAACACCTCCAAATGCGTCACTTAGTGTGCCACTTGTTATGGCGTAAACTGCTGGAAAAGCAACAAAAAGTGAAGGAATCAAAACGAGAATTAGAAATATTGCAGTTGAAACGCTGTTTCGTACAGTTACTGCGCCAATGTTGCTCAATGTTCTTTCCGTATTGGGCCAGATTCTCTTAACTGGCATTTTCAATTTTGGACCAAGCATGCGGATTGCTACAAAGATTGTAGCAGAAACCAATATTAGAATTAAGCTAACTAAAACCATTGGTCCTTCTTGTTTTGCGTCTATGAACTTTTTAATGAATATTGGTCCATTTTCAAACGTGCCCGCAACAAACACAGTTGCTCCAGTTTCTGAAAGTGACCTTGCAAACGCTAAGATGAAAGAGGCGATAATGCTGGGCTTCAAAATTGGTAGTGTAACAGTTCTTGCTGCTGTCAATGATGCTGCGCCAAGAGTCCTTGATGCCTCTTCATACAAAGAGTTATAGTCTTGTAGTGCTCCAACAATCACTCTGACCACAACTGGATAAGAAAATGTGAAATGAAGTAAAATTATGAGAAGCCAACCAGGCGAGATGATACTGCTTCCGAAAAGTGAAGAGATGCCTCCTGCTGTTGGGTCACTCCAGAACAATAATAGTGAGTAGCCAAGAGTGACAGTTGGCACAATGAATGGGATGTCTGCGAGCGTGTCGATGATGCTTAGCCATCTTGTTCTGCCTCTAACGATGAACCAGGCCATTGGCAAGCCAGCGACTACATCAACTATTGAAACAAAAAGTGCTATCAAGAATGAAGCAGAAATAGCGGATATTGCCCTAGAAGTCAAGTTTGGGTCTTTGAAGACTTGCCCCATCAGGTTCCATTTGAGCAAGATTCCCAGTATCGGCGGAACCAAAATTACTGCGAAAAAGAAGATTGTGGAAGATGAGTAAATTATGTAGCGGATAACTGGCTTTGAGGAAAGTGAGTCTAGCATTTTGGTGATACTGAAGCCAGTCAAGATGATTTTCCGCCAAATATTCTTTCATTTTTGAAGTTCTTAATTGATTTTTAGTCTTTTCAGAGTGAACGTTTTCCACTCATAAATCTTGTCATAACCAACTTTGCTATTATATGAAGAAAAGAGATGAAAAATAGGGAAGGGGAAGCGGTTATTCTTTTCTTCTGTCTACTACTTCTAGTGCGTCTGGGCCAGTTCCAATTAACGTGACTGGTATCTTGATTTCTTTTTCAACTTTTTCAACGAATGCCCTTGCTTTTTGCGGCAATTCCTTGTAAGTTTTTGCTCCTTTGCATTCTGGGAATAGAATGTCCATTTTCGTTATTGTTGCTTGTGTGGCGCCGTTTAGCATTACAGCTCTTTTTGCCAAATTATGATTGAATGGCGCCGCCCTTCTTCTTCTTCCAGTTACCGTGCCTACTTCAACCCATCCTCTCTTTTCCGCTTCCTCTTCTGAAACTTCGCCTGGCAACGGTCCTGCGCCCACTCGGGTTGTGAAGGCTTTGAACACGATTAGGACATCGTTGACTTTTGTCGGTCCTACACCGACGTCTGAACATGCTGCTGAAGCTGTCACATCCTTTGAGGTGCAATATGGGTAAGTGCCATGAAATAAGGAAAGATAAGTACCCTGCGTTCCTTCAATTAACACGTTTTTTCCTTTATCGATTGTATTATTCACTTCTAGAGGAACATCGGTTAAAAGGTCTTTAAGCTCAGGTATGTCACGTGCAAGTTTCACAGTTCTCAAGGCTCTTTCTGCATTGCAAGGTCCTGTCCCCGTACCCGTTGTCCTGATCTTGTCGGCAAGTTCTCCTTTCCTATCAGCTTCTATATGCTTTTGCTCAATTATTGCACATTGAGGATCTAAACCTACTCTTTCTCTGGATTTTGTTATTTCTATTTCTTTGAGCAAAATCTGCGGGTTAACAAGAACGCCTGGACCTATTAACAACCTGCATTTATTATAGACAAAGGCACTGGGTAGCATTCTCAACTTGTACTCTGTGCCACCGTAGACAACTGTGTGTCCAGCGTTTGGACCCACACCTGCTCGAGCGGTTACAGCAATTTTATCCTTTAGCGCAAGGTATGAAATGATTTTTCCTTTGCCCGTGTCTCCGAAGAAACCACAAACTATGACGGTGCATGGCATGATTTTTCTTCCCTCAGTCATCAATTTATATACTTTTCTATTTAAATTTTGTTGTTTTATATAGCGATAATTTGCTTTGAAATTGTTAAAAGTAGTTGTCAGATCGCCCGTCGAGAGTTTTAATCACTGCTTCTGCAAGCTCTGCTGACTCTCTTAATCATCATCCAAAATGAATTAGATACGCGCTAACTTAAGGCTTTTTTGCCACGAATTCGATTCTTTGAACACCCTTGCCTTTAGCTTCTCGCCTCAAAACTTTAACTGTTCCTATTTCTCCAGTGTTTTTCACGTGAATTCCTCCGCAGGCGCATGCGTGCAAGTCTTTAATCTCTATTATGCGAACTTCTTGAACTTGAGGCGGCAGAGTTTTTAGGCTTTCGTGAAACTGTTTCACAAACGTTTCTGCTTCCTTCCGCTGCATAATCTTTGCTGTTACTGGTCTTTCTTCTTGAACGATGTTGTTTGCAGTTTTCTCAATTTCTTGTAGCATAGAGCCTAGAGGATTTTCATAGGCGACATCTAATCTTGCTTTGTCAATGTCGATTCCTGAACCAACTATCTCCACTAGAGTTCCGGTTACTCTTCGAAGGGCTTCAGCCATTAAATGCGCCGTGGTATGATTTTGCATTAAAGCGTATCTGCGCTGCCAATCAATACTGCCCATGACTTGTTCCCCTTCACTTAGTCTTCCAACTATTTCCTTGACTACGTGGATTACTCTGCCCTCAGACGATTTAATATCTATAACTCTTGTTTCGCCATTTTCTCCTTTTATTGTGCCAGTGTCTGCAGGTTGTCCTCCACCCGTTGGATAGAAGGCAGTGCGGTCTAAAATTATGCCATAATTGCCGTTAAGTTCTTGAATTTCTAAAATCTTCGCATCAAACTCCTTCAAATACGCATCTTCGTAGTATAGTAATCGAGTCTTTTGAGTTTCTTTGGATTTAGAGATAATTTTTCCTCCTCTGAGAATAATTGGCATTAGATAACATAGCGTTTAACTAAAATGTTTTTGGATACTCGTTTCCTTGGAGTTGATGGCATAAGACAATTGAACATTGGCGCTCCCTCAGTTTTAGTGATGATGAAACAAAAAATATTTTTACTCCCTTTCAGAGAGTAGGAGGCTTAAAACCTCATATAGTCAAATATCAACTGATTATTTTTATTTTTGGCTTTCTTAATGGCTAGAACTGTTTTCTTTCGTTTCCTTTTTCTCTTCTTTTGTCTCTGCCTCTTTCTTCCTAAACGTTTCAACAAAATTTATTGTCGCGATTTCTGGAAAGAATTTTTGTATATCCATAGCGATTCCTCTCTTTGCGAGTTGCACTCCTTCTATATAGAAGGATTCTTCTGGCAAGGTCAATGTGAAGGCTTTTTGTGTGAGTTTTAGATTAAATTTGTTTATGTCTACTGGAGGTACTCTTCGATGAATGAGTGCAGCAATTTTTTCTGCTTTTGTGTCGATCTTTTTCTCTATGGTAACTTCGTAAATCAGAGTTTTGCCAGCTAAGGGAGGATTAAAATCTAGTTGAACCCTTCCAGCGCCGATGGTTCTTACTGTAGCAAGTTTGCCGTCAATTTCTATGCGCATTCCTAGTTGAGGGGTGATGCCCTTTGTTATGAGCCGACGAAGAGGAGTCATTCTAACTTTTTCTGGGTCCCTACTTCCAAATGCTTTCTCTGGCGGAATCTCAACAGAATCTTTTTTGCCAGTTTCAAAATTAAGTAGGCTTTCGTCTAATGCCTTTAGCACCCATCCTTCGCCCACTACTACCAACTTTGGTTCGTAAATTTCACCTTCCTTGTAGAGCCTTTCCTTTTTGGCCACGTCCTCAATTGTAGTGTCGAAAACATCGTTTGTCTCTTTTACCTTTCCCACGTAACTAATCAGTACAAAGTCGCCTTTTTCAATTGGCATTCTAGTTCATCTCTTTTTAGCCTTGCAGTTTACATGCTTTGCCTTTTTGAGGTTTTTGTAAGGATTGTTACTTGCTTATTAATAAATTGATTTTCGGATAAGTTGAAAAGAAGAAGACCGCTATGGGGACTGTGCAAGCCTTTGCAGAAATCTGGAATTTCCTTTTACAATTCTTCCAGTTCTTTCTTTACTCTTGGATTTTCCTTAAGCAATTGTACGATTGTGTTGCCTACATATGGGTTTCCAGATTCGATAGTCAATTTCTTCAGAGCATCGTATAGTTTCCTAGAAAGCGTAACTGTGTACATGGTTCTGGTATACTCTTCTTCACTAATTATAGACTGGCTCTCTTCTTGCATACTTTCACCTTTTCATCCTTCAGAATCGAAAACTGACTTAAGTCTTGTTTTCTGGCAATTAACTTTAGAAATAAAGAATAGGGCTAAAGATTTCATTTCCACGGCAAAAAACTCAATAAAGAATAGAACGTTAAAGTGCATTCGATGATGTTCAATGGACAAAATATTGTTGGGCTGTTCTGGCTGGTCTTACAAAGACTGGGTTGGCCCCTTTTACAAGGTAGAGACGAAAAGCATGCTTAAGGCATACTCAGAAGTTTTCAAAACCGCTGAAATTAACTCCACTTTTTACGCATATCCTTCCAAAGGTACAGTTTTAGGCTGGCTCAAATACACGAAACCGGAATTTGTGTATACAGCAAAACTTCCAAAATTGATTACGCACAGGAAGAAACTTGATTTAGAATTAGGTGTTGAAGAAGACGTTAAACGTTTTTGCGAATTGATGCAACCTTTGCAGTTAAATGGAAAATTGGGGTGCATACTTATTCAAATGCCTCCTGGCATAAAATTTGATGTCAAATTGCTAGAAGATTTCTTTAAAATTTTGCCAATGGAACTTCGTTTTTCGATAGAGTTTAGGGATTTGTCTTGGTTGCAAGAGAAAACTTGGAGGCTTCTGGAAAAATATAGAATTGCATACACGATTGTGGATGAGCCGCTTCTTCCACCAGAAGTGAAAGTAACTACAGATATAGCCTATATAAGATGGCACGGCAAAGGAGAAAGCCCTTGGTATAACTACTGTTACGAAAAGAAAGAACTGGAACCATGGATACCCAAAGTCAAAGAAACAGCCAAAAAATCTGAAAAGGTATACGGCTATTTCAACAACCATTTTCACGGCTACGCAGTGAAAAATTGTTTAGAGACTATGGAAATGCTTGGCACTCTGACTCCAGAGCAAAGCGTAGCCAAGAAAAATGTAGACAAGTATTTTGAGACTTTAAGTGAAAGGCCAAAAGAAGAGCAACGACTCATAGCCTTGACTGCTTTCATGCCTGAAAAAGTTAAAGAAATGGGTTTCAATGATCTTCTTTCACTGTTTTTGCCATCATACAAAGTCAAGCGAGCCAAAGAAATTAAAGATAACGAGGTTGTGATTCAAGAAATCGCTGATACCCAAATTAGAGCACTTGTCCGTGACTATCACTTGCTAATTGATTTTCAAAATAAGATTGTGCTCCACGATTGTGCTGATTGGAGCCGAACAGTGTCTTCTAAGCAGTTTTGTAAGCATGTTGGAAAGATTATGATGATCTTGCCGAAGGAGAAAGCCATTGAGATAATGAGGAAGATTAGTTCAGAGCGGGAAAAATGGGAATTTAAACCTTATGTTGCTTGAACAATTGACAATACTAGCGATGCAAAAATATGTTATCTTACCATTCTTGATTTGCGTGTCTCTTTAAGCTTTTCTTCTTTTTCAGTTTCGGCTTCAGTTTTAGCTCTCGCTTCGCTTTCGGCTGTAATGATGCCCTTGGCTTGAGCCACTTTGCGAACTGCTTCCTCATAATCTAGCCCACTTCTAACATAAGCGTATATCTCATTGTCCAAAAGTTGTTTTGCATTAGCTACGCCCCATTTCATCGCATATTGAGATAGCATTTTGCCATAAAGAGTATCAGTATCGTCAGCATCTCGAGTTAATTCTGCAACCGTAGTACCTTTTGTCAAAACTTTTCTTTCAGCGTTTTCGCTCTGTTTTTCCATTTGTATGGAGCCTCTTTTGTAAATGCCATACAAGACCATAGGCACTGAAATGAAGAGAATCAATAGAACCCCTGCAATGAAGTTCATCAACGAGACAAAGAACCAAAAGGCAACAAAAATAAGCCCAACCATAATCCAGGCATTAGCTTTTTTAAGTTCCCTCCTGCGAAAGCATTCAGGGCAAAGAAATAGCCTCGCTTCAGCACTGTTCGTCCTCAAATCATATACTTGCAGACATTCAGTGCAGAAATGCTCGCCACAGTCATTGCACAAACCTGTTGCAAAGGTTTCAGAGTGGTTCGGACAGCGAGGAATAGTATCTTTCAAATAAGGCGAAACTGAAAATACTTCTCCACAATATTCACATTTCACTTGAGCAGCATCTGAAGGAACTACCCCTCTATAAGGGGCACCGCAAAATGGGCAAGTAAGACCTATTTTGGTGTCTTTGCTCTCCTCCATCCTAAATCAATCCTACAAAGAGTATTGCTTTTCTCTTCATAATTAATGTTTAGTTAAACTTTCAACCAATACAACAAAGAAATTTTTGCCAAAACAATTTTCCTTTAATCGTTTTCGCCATATTCTCTAAGCAATACAGAGCCCCTTTTATAAATGCCAAAGACTATTAAAAATACGGAACCCAGGAGAACTATGAGAATCATAAGGTGTCCTACTGCCGGTATCGCAGGATGAAGGAGAACCCAAAAGAGGCCAAAACCAATCACAAACAATATCCCCATAAAAATCAAAGCATTAGCTTCGCTAAGATGCCTCTTGCGAAGACATTCAGGACAAAGATGTAGCTTTGCAATTGCTTCGCCACTTTGGCCCTTCAAGTTGTATGTTTGCAGACACTGGATGCAGAAATTTCCGCTGCAATCATTGCATAAACCCATTGCAAAGACTTCTGGATGATTCGGGCAACGAGGCGCAGTATCTTTAAAATGAGATGAAACGGGAAATATGCCTCCACAGTATTTGCATTTCACTTGAGCAACATCTAAGGGAAGTATGTCGCTATGTGGAGCGCCACAGAATGGGCAAATAAGACCTGTTTCAGTGGATTTGCTCTCTTTCATACTTAATCGATCCTACGAAAACTATTTCTTCTTTCATAAGTGTTTCTAGCTTAACTTTCAATGTTTCAAATAAAACCTTATCAACATCATATAGAGAAGTATGTATGAGGATTCAAAATGAGTGAACGAGAAAAGCAGTCTATGATTGTTGTCACCACTCCAACGATACCTGGCTATGAGGTTGTAAAAGTTTTTGGCACAGTTCATGGATTAACTGTCAGAACAAGAGGTGTCGGCGGCAAGTTCATAGCTGGAATCGAAAGCGCATTTGGCGGAGAAGTAACCACCTACACTTCAGAATGCGAAAAAGCACGAAAAGAATCATTGAATAGAATGATTGAAAATGCAAAAAAGTTAGGAGCTAACGCCATCATAGGCGTAGATTTCGAGACAAGCGAAATACTTCAAAGCTCAGCAACTGTTTTCAGCGCCTATGGAACAGCAGTTATTGTCAAACCAATTTAGGGCAATTAGCTGAAGGAATTTCTCTCATGAAAATAGTTCCGCTAGATTCTAATTTGGAGCCTATGTTCTGGGACTATGTTAATCAAGACATTCCTCATCATTACTTCTTCATTCTGGATTGGAAGTATTCGAGAGATTCTACAAAAATATTACTTGCCTTAAAGCAAAATCGAATTCATGGAATGATGCTTATTTATAGACAAGAAATAGTGCAAATAAGAGGAACCAGTGAAGCAGTAGCGACTCTTTTAGAACGTCTTGACCTAGAAAAAGTAGAGATACAATCCCTATTGGAACATGAATCCATAGTTCTCAAGAAATACACGCCTTCAATACGCCACGAACTAGTTCTAGAGGCTCTAAGAAAAGGAGAGGAAACACTTTACATTAGGCATCCAGTCACCAAATTGGGCATCGCTGAAGCAGAAGAAATAGCCAGCATTATGAGACATGCAGACCCAGAATGGGACGATATGACAACACGACATATAGCTGAAGGCATAATGAAAGACTTTGGCTTGGAATAAAAGTAAATGGAGAACTAGTTTCTATAGGAAACACTCGTCTCACAGACTGGGGAAGCAACATAGGAGTAATCGCAACACTTGAAGCACATAGAAATAGGGGCTATGCAACGTCAATTGTCTCCGCGCTAGTGAAGGAGATTCTGCAAAAATCGAATCTCGCACTAATCCACGTATTAAGTGACAACCCTCCAGCTATAAGGGCGTACAAGAAAGTTGGGTTCAAACCATACAGAAGCTATTTCTTTGCACATGCAACCATGAGACGTCCATAATACTGAGTCTTGCCACTTACACAAGGATACATACTTGTCTCTACCCTTTTTCTGGACCACCAATGGCAAAAACGCCTTCTATACACTCGTTTTCAGGTTTCTTCCCAAAGTACATACGGATACTTTTAGAATACTGCTTAAAATCCAAATCTTGAAGTATCTTAACAGCCATATTGTTCACCGCTGGAACTCCAATGTAAACTTTTGTATTAGCTTTAAGAATTTCGATGCATTTTAGAAGAAGCTCTCGTGCAATTGATGAATAGCAAGGGTTACAAACCCAAGGTCCAACTCTGTATCCAGTTTCTGCTTCATAGAGCATAATATAACCAACAATTTGAGATCTTATGCGTGAAATGAAGCAAAGTTCAGGGTTATCCTCATATATCTGGCGTAAAACCTTCAATCTGTTAGCTCCAAAATACCTCGAATCAAATTTTGCTATCTCCTCTATTTCATTCATTCTTAATAGTGCGACATTTAAATTGGCTACATGATCGCCTTTTTTGTTAATTCTCATAAATCTAAGCGAGTCAAATTCATCAATGAACCCTAACTTACGGTATAAGTTTGCGATTTCAGAAACCGATTCCAATTTTATCGTCTCAACGCCTGAATCCAGTAAATAACTCATGGCTTTTTTCGTCAAAAGTGTTCCAACGCCACTTCGTCTATGCTCCTTATCGACGATTAATAGGCCGATCCATCCAACTTTACCATAACTGATGGAAAAGACATGACCTATTCGCTTTCCATCAGCTTCAGCAACAAAACATCCACATAGTTCATAAGCAAACATCCTTTCAATATTTCTTAAGTTGTAATTCCAATGTTCACTCAAACAGGATCTGTGGACAAATTCGAGGTCACTTTCACTTAATGAGCGAATGAAAACGTTGCTCATAAATGTCACATACTCGTAGAAGGCGATAATATTTACTTAAAGCATTTCCAATATGGTCGCAAATTTTGCTTCAAATCAGCCAGCATATTTTCAGCTGTCAAACGCACCCCTTTGGGTTCAAGTGGCGGCGTATAAGGGTCACTTACATTTATTGTCTCCAAACCAATCACTCCAGCTGCTAAAGCATACCAGCAAGATGGCAAAACAGTTGGATTGTATCCACTACCAGGCATTAAAACAACTTTACCATGGCACACTTTCTTTGCTACATTCACTATAGTTCTTGATATTTTGAAGAATCCTTTCACTGTAAGCCCCAAACTGCCAAGCATATCAGCAAAGTGAGGGTCGCTTCCTCCATTTGCTAAAATAATTTCTGGCTTAAACTCTTCTGCCAATGGAACAAATGTTTCTTTCAAGGCGTAGAGGTATGTTTCGTCACTTGTTCCTGGTGGCAATGGCACATTGACATTGTATCCTTTTCCGTTGTCTTTTCCGATTTGGTTGACAAATCCTGTGCCTGGATAAAGCGTTCTCGGATCTTGATGCAAAGAAATGAATAAAACGTTTGGGTCGGAATAATATATGTCGCTTGTTCCGTTTCCAAAATGCACATCGTAATCTAAAATCAGAATGCGCTTTAATCCGTATTTCTCACGCAAAAATTCTGTCAACACTGCAATATCGTTGAATAGGCAGAATCCTCCGCCATAGCTTCTACCTGCGTGATGATAACCACAGCCTATGGCTACTGCACGATTGACCTTGCCCTCAAAAATCGCCTTTCCGCTTTCAACTGCGCCACCGATTATTAGCATAACAGCCTCAAGAATCTCTGGCGACACTGGCGTTTCTATATCATATGGTCTACTTTTTTCACCCAAACGGAAAATCAAGTCTACGTAATATTCATCATGAACTTTAAGAAGTTCTTGCTTGGTGACGGGCTGAGGGCTTAAACAGATTACCTTTGGTAAACGAAATACTCCTTGTTCCTCAAAAAAGCGCATGGCATTGATGAAACGGTCTCCTCTAAATGGATGCCCAGGCCCCAAATCATACTTCGCATATTTTTCATCGTACACTATGCCTATTTTCAAATGAATCCCAAACCATTAAATTTCAACATCTCCTTAAAGAACTATAAGAACTATAACACTCTTTTCTTTGTATAGTTCAAAAAAGAGGAGAATCAACTGCCAAAACATTATTCTCAATAAAAACATGTAGAAAAAAAGAAGGGGAAGATTTAGGGCAAAAGATTATCCTTTAGGTTCCTCTTTTTCCTCGCGCTTCTTTTCTTCGTTTGTTTCTTTTTGGTCTCGAAAAAAAGCTGCTTCCTCCGTGGAAGCCTCAGCAACTTTGGCAGCTGGTGCCTCCTCTACAATCTTTTCAGCGATTGGTTCAGAAGATATAACTTGTTCTTCTTTGACTTCCTTAATGACTTCAATAGTCACTTCCTCACTAGGAGCATTTTCTTCTTTAGGTATTTCAACTGGTGCCTCTGGGGCGACTATTGAGGTCTCGGTTAGCGTTTCCGCCGATGCTTCTGGAGGATTTTCGATCCTTGTTTCAGCCACCGTTTCAGTCGCAGTCTCCTCTGGCGCTTCAGTAGGCATTTGAGTTGGCGCTTCAGGTTGAGTCTCTGTCGCTACTTCGATAGTTTTCTCCTCAACTGGAGTCTCAACTGTTGTCTCTAGCGACTCTGCAATAACTTCTTCGGTCTTCGGAGCTTCTACTTCTGTAATTTCGTGTGTTTCAAGTTGGGGCTGAATTGTCTCTTGCATAATACTTGCAATTATGCTTTTTATGGCATTTAGCTCCTGCTTGGTGGCTTCAAGACCGAGGCTGAAGGCTTTGTTTTCATGGGCATGAAGTTCGTCGTCAATTTCTCCTGCAGCATACTGTATTTCTGAACTTGCAAGAAGCATTTCCAAAGTGCTTACTTGTTCTTCCAACTCGGCGATTTTGGAGTTCATTTGACCAGCTACCTCTCTCTGGCGAGCTTCGATTTCGACAATGGCTTTTGCCAATTCAGTGTTTAAAGAATCATAGGTTGATTGCGAAATTTTGCCTGTGTTAAACAAATTGTCGAGAGTCTGTTTCTTTTTCCTTGCTAACTCAAGATCCTTGCTTATTTTCTCGAAAGAGTGTCTCCATGAAATCATTTTACTCATCCAGCAACATGCTAGGCGCAAATTAATGAAATAACTTTTAGAGATTCGATTAATAATAAATAAACCGTGAACATAGACGGATTTTTCATTTTTCGTTTAAATATCTGTCTAAACTCTTTTCATGTCAAGATATTCCTAAATAATATGATGCTAGTTTTCACCTTATAAAAAATGACTAGGATAGTTTACTCGTTAAGTATTTCTCACACAAGCAAAAGAACATCTTTTCCGCCAACGAGTTTATATTTTATTCAGATTCAGATTCTACGTCTAAATCTATATTAGAAGTAAAATATTTAAATCTTATGTAAAAAATACATATAGAACCAAATTATATAGAGGCGTTAACAAAGTGAATGGGCAAGTTATAAAAGAGATGCATGGAAGAATCGTAAAGAACTTCATGGACATATTGATTATGGCAGAGTTAAAAGATAGTCCTATGAGTGGTTACGATGTAATCTCATTTATCCACAAGAAATTTCGTCTTCTAGTTAGCTCAGGCACGGTTTACTCACTCTTATACTCTCTTGAAAGAGATGGATTTATAGAAGGAAAATTCAACAACTGAAAAAGGGTATACGCTTTAACTGAAAAAGGCGAAGAAATCATTCAAGCAATTCAAGAGGCAAGCGACCAGATTCAGGCTTTTATGTCGAATATTTTCAGAAGGCTTAATAATACAAAAATTCCGAGAGAGGAACTAGACACTGTTGTTTATTCCGATTGACTGCGCAGTTTGGGCATGAATTCGTCTACGGTTTTCTTGACTTTGTTCCATTCATCCATGTTTCTTAGCTGAAACTTGTGCTTTCTTTTCCATTTTCCGTCTCGAAATTGCCACAAATACATGGCGATGGAGCGTCTTCCAAAAGATTCTATGAGGACTATTGCTTCCCACCATTTTTCGCTTCTGAAGATTGTTGCTTGATCTATGACTTTGTAGAATTCTGAAATTGGCAGTTTTTCACTCATTTTCTTCTCCTCTCACTATAGCTTCAGTTTGAAAAGTCCATCTTTCAGAACAGTTGTATTGGAGTCATCTTCCATTGTCACGTTCACCGTTGGTTTAGAAATAAGCATATCCATGTGGTTCTTAGAATTGTTTTTCCCTCCAGGAAAGTCAACATTTTTTCCGAAGGCTATGTGTATCGTTCCTAGCATTTTCTCTGCTTCGAGAAATTCTTGTGTAAATCTTGCCTTTGGATTTATTCCGAAAGCAAACTCGCCGACTATGTTGGACCATTCATCTGAGGCAAGTGTATCCTCAACGCTTCTTGAAACTTCTTTGTCCTTACATGTGATTTTCTCTGATTTTCCATTTTTGGCGTATATCTCTAGTGGAGTTTTTAGTGGGCCGATTCCGCCGATAGCCATGTCGCAAACAAATTTTCCGTTCAATGAACTTTCTATTGGGGCAACTATAACCTCGCCTGTTGGAAGGTTCATCCATCTCATTGATTCCCAGTTCATTCTGGTGTCTGTAAAGAATTCTCTTCTTTCCACACTTAGAGATACTTTTGTTCCTGCAGGGTTGGTTATTTCAACTTTTACCGCTTTGGTTAGAGTCTGCATAAGTTTGCTTGCAAAACTTTGCATGTTTCTATGCTCTTGCGAAGTTAGTGCCAACGCTCCTTCTGTTAGCATGCTTAAGGTTATGCCTGGGCAATGCCCCAGACGTGATTTGTGGTCTCGAGTCTCTGTATCAATTATTTTTATTCTGAAAGGAGTTTCTTCTCGTGTGTCTCGCATTAGGTTGACATAAATGTCTGGTTTGTGTCGGGTTAATACTTCCAAAAGATTTGGTGGAATTTCTGTACGTATCTCTTCTGATGTCTTTAGTATCATTAGTCTTGTCCAAAGGTTTAATGCTAATGCGCCGTCTGCAAATGCGTTTCCAATCTCTTTCCTTTCATCGTCGCATATTATGACGATGCTTTCGCCTGGGATTGCTTCTAAAACGCATTCCAGGGCGTTTTTTGTGGCTTCCCAAGGTTTCATTCTTGATCGACGCACCTTTTTTCATTACATTTCTTAAGAGTCTAGTTAAGTCTTCCTATAAGATGCTTTAGTCTTCTAGGTCTGTGTGAGAATTAAAATTATTTTTTTGTTCTTCTTCACTGAAAGTGTTGTTTTCCGTGTTGCTTGATGGTGTTTGTGAAGACGAAAAGAGTTTTGTGTATGAAAGAGACTAAACTAAAAGTGGTTTCGATATGACTTGTAGAATGCTTGTGGCTGCTGGGCAATTGTCAATGCCGAGAATTTTGGATGACTTTAAACTTGTTGCTATGAACAGAAATGAAAGGCATGAATTAAATCTGAATGACCCTAACTTTACTCATTCTGACGGGTGGGGCATAGTCGCAGGTAAGTCTGACAAAATGGACTTTTATAAGAAGGCAGTTGCGTGTTGGGAAGACCCAAAGTATATTGAATTTTATGATGTGAAAGCAGATTTTTTGCTTCTTCATGCAAGAAGAGCATCTCCGGGTGTATCTGTCAATTATGCTTTTACGCATCCTTTTAGGAAAGATGGCTGGTTTTTCTGTCACAATGGAACGGTCAAAGATTTTGTTAAGCCAGATACAAGCGATTCTGAAGTGTTCTTTGAAATGCTTCTTGGGAAGATGAAGGAGAAGAATAGTGTTCCAGAAGTTATTAAATATGCTATAAAGCAGTTGAAGGAGTATACGGCGCTTAATTTTATTCTTGCGAATAAGAGGAAGGCTTATGTCCTAAATAAATGGATTCTGAACTATCCGAAATATTATACTATGAAATATTTAGAAAAAGAAGATTTTACGATTGTTTCCTCTGAACGTCTTGAACATTTTGAAGGATGGAGTCCAGTGGGAAATAATGTCTTAATAGAATTAGATATTCCGACACGTCGAATCAAGGTTTCACAAATAGGTTAGCAAATGAGGATTCTCTAAGAACTGTTTTACCTTTTGTAGGAATTGTGCTGCTGGAGCGCCGTCTATAACCCTATGGTCATAAGAGAGGCTTAGATACATCATAGGCTTAACTGCAATCTCCTTATTCACTACAACAGGCTTTTCAACTACTTTTCCAACGCCTAAAATTGCAGTTTCAGGCGGATTAATAATCGGCGTAAAAATCTCAACTCCAAACATGCCAAGATTAGTGATTGTGAAAGTTCCACCAGTTAACTCTTCTTTAGATAATTTGCTGGCTCTTGCCTTTTCAACAAGGTCATTAAGCGTTGACGCCACTTCTTTAAGCGACTTCTTGTCGGCGTTATGAATAACTGGAACCACTAAGCCTTTCTCTGTGGCAACTGCTACGCCGATGTTAATGTCTTCGAAGATTTTGATTTGCTCTCTATCCAATGTAGAATTTACAATTGAATGTTCCGCTAGTGCTTTTGCAACCGCTTTAACTAGAATGTCTGTGTAGGAAACTTGTTTTTCTTCACGAAATCTTGTCGCGTTTGTTATGTCTGCTTCCATTGTTATTGTGCTGTGTGGTGCTGTTTTGGCGCTTAAGGCCACTCTTTCAGCCGCTGTCTTCCTTATTCCAGTTAAAGGTATGACTTCTCTTACTCTTTGCCCAACTTTGCTTTCTTCAAAAAACCTCTTCACGTCTTCTTCGACAATTCTTCCTTCTGGACCTGAGCCTTTCACTTGAGCTATGTCGATGCTGTATTCTTTGGCGAGTCTCTTGGCCGCAGGAGAAGCGAGGATTCGTTCTTCAATTTTTTCTGCCTCTTTCGCAGGTGTCTCAGCGAGGATTTCTTCTGTAATCTGCTCATCTGGAGCTGTTATGATGCCTAGAACTTCTGAAACTGGAACCTCAATGCCTTCTAAAGCCAAAATTTTGCGGAGAATGCCTGATTCTGGAGCTTCGATGTCGTATGTTACTTTTTCAGTTAAGACTTCGACAAGTAGTTCGCCTTTGTTGACAGTGTCGCCTTCTTTTTTGAACCATTGGACTACTGTTCCTTCTTTCATGGTTAGGCTTAGTCGTGGCATCAGAACTTTTGTTACCAATTGCGTATCCTCTTTTTCTGTGTATGTGCTTCAGAGTTTTAGGCTGTAAGTAGTTTCTTTTTGGCTATTATCCTTTCTATATCTTTCTTTGCATCCATTTTTTGGAATATTTCCAACGCTTGGTTTAGGAGATTATACGCTTTTTCCCTATCACCTTCCTGATCTCTTTCCAAATACACTCTAGCGTACTCACATAGAAAGAATTTGGCGAACCAATAAACTAGCCATCGCCTTAAGTTTAGGGAATCGGATCCTTTGAGGCTCTTTTCGAAATATTCAATGGATTCTTCCCATTTCTTCTGGGCGCGGAACAGCATTCCTCTCAGTGTCTCTGCCATGTGTATGTACCATTTATCTTTTATTTCGAGAGCATACTTGTACACGTTGTTAAGTAGGTCGTTGGCTTCTTGGAGTTTCCCGTGCTCTATGTATATCCAAATAAGAAAGACAGAGGTCAACATCTGATTGTGTTTTGCTCCAGCTCTTTCAAGTGTTTCAACCGCCTTCTCGAGTAATTCCCTTGCCTTGGGGTATTCACCTTTATATACACCATATAGCAAACCAAGATATGCGCTATTCCAAGCGATTTGTTGAAATTGGTCGAGCCTTTGGGACAAGTCCAGTGCTTCCTTGAGATATTGCTCGCTTTTATCCCATTCGCCCCATATGAGATAAATAACTCCAAGAGTGTGTAAAGAACGCGAAAGATTTGGCATGTTGCCAGCTTTTCTGTCTAGTGCAACTGATTCTTCCGCCAAAGGGACTGCCTTGTCAATATTCCCCATGCCGATGTTCAGCGATGCCATAGTAGTGCCATTCCAAGATATCCAGCGGATAGCTCCTACCTTTTTCGCCAGTTCGAACCCTTTCTCGAAATAATCCAAGGCTCTTTCTTGTTCTTCCCATGGAATAACCATACCAAGGTTGTTATATGCATGCAGCGCAGTCTCCATATATCCGTTATCGAGTGCTATTTTCAAAGCTCTCTCATTGCATTCAACAGCTTTCTTCCAATCTCCACTCATATCGAACGTGATTTCTCCCAAAATGGTGTATGAACTCGCGATAACTCCATGATCGTTCAGTTTTTTGGCGAGGTCAAGTGCTTTCTCAGCCCAAGAGAGCGCCTTAGCCATATTTTCGGTGTGGTAATACATACGTGCCATATCTTCGTAAAGGCTTGCTAGTTCAACACTTTCACGCTCGGTTTCCAAAATCCCTAAAGCCTCCTCATGGTGCTTCCTAGCCTTTTCCGTATCGCCTATATTGCTCCAAAGAATGTTCGCCATTTTTCTATGCAGTCTTGCAGCTAATCCTTTCTCATCCAATTGCTTCCACAGAAGCAAAGCCTCGTTCCAATACTTCACGCACGCATCATATTCCCCAACGAGGTTCTTGATGTCTCCAAGACTCTCGAGAACCCGTCCTCTTTCCCGAAGTTCATTTTTCTTTTCTTCAAGAAGCGTAAGAGCATGCTGGAAGTAAGAAACAGCTTCGCCATTGGCATAAACCTTCACAGCTTTTTCTCCAGCCTTTAAGAAATAGTCAAGTGCCTTTTCATTATCTCCACTTTCAAGAAAATGTAACGCCAATTCGCCAAAATGCTCATCAATCTTCTTAGCGTACACTTTCTCTAAAGCAGATCCGACTGTGCTATGAAGCCTCTTATGCCTAAAAGGACTAACTTCCTCATGCACAACATCCCTAACTATAACATCAACAAAAGAGCATACACTTTCTCCACGGATCACTCTTTCCTTAATCAACCCAGTCTTGAGCATTCTATCCAATAATTCAAGCAACTTATCTTCTTCAATGCCAGTAACTCCACACAAAGCCTCGCAAGTGAAGTCGTTTCCAACAAAAGAAGCCATAGTCAACACATTCTGGCATTCATCATCTAACCGACTTACTCTAGCCTTTATGACATCTTTAACGGTTGCAGGAAACTCGATCTTTGCAACTTCCTTAATCTTCCACTTGTTTCCCTCACGATAGATGATTTCCTCTTCCTTCAGTGACTTGATTACTTCTTCAACAAAGAACGGATTGCCCCTTGTCCTGTCATAGACTAATTCACAAAACTCTTTAGGCACGTCATCTTGCTCCAAAATCTGCCTTATCATCTCCGAAGTATCATTAAAAGACATACGCTTCAATGGGACAGATTGAAGCAAACGCTCCCTATTCAACTCAGTCAGGACAGGCGATAAAGGATGCCTCTGATCAATGTCAGTATCACGATAAGTGCCCAAAAGAAACAAAGACTCCTTGTAGACACCACGAGCCAGATAATGCAACAATAGAAGCGAAGACTGATCAGTCCACTGCAAATCATCAAGAACAACCAGCAACGGGGCTTCTTTAGAAATATTAGTGACAAACTGCGAAACTGCTTCAAAAAGCCTATCCCGCTCATGCTCAGGACTTATAGGCAAAGACTGAGGAATAGTCCTAAGCTTTTGGCTTAATTCAGGAACCAGCATAGAAACCTCGCTTGGATAAAACCCAATCACACGATACAATTGCTCAGGAGAACAAACTTCCAAGTAATTCTTGATAACTTCCTTCCAGAGAACATAAGGAGGCACGCCGTCCATCCTAAACAACGCTGGGCATCTTCCCGACAAAACCTGCATGCCACGTAAACGTGCATAAGCGCCTAACTCTTTAGCCAATCTTGTCTTTCCGATTCCAGCTTCACCATGTAGAAAAGCAACTCCGCCCTCGCCACGAACCGCCCTATCAACAGCCTCCCTGAGAACGCCCAATTCTTCAACTCGGTCCACAAGTTGAACTTCTTTCACAGCAGAAGGCCTAGGACTCGGAACGACAATGCTTGGCTTATGAGAAGGCACAAGAACCTCTCTAAAAAAACCCTCAGCAATATCCTTCAGCACTTTAAGCAAATCCTGCGCAGATTGATACCTCTTCCCCGGCTCCTTTTCCAAAAGCTTCATAATACATTCAGCCAAAGCATGTGGAACCTTAGGATTCAACCTACTCGGCGAAACTGGATAGTCATGAATATGACTAAAGATTACTTTTACGGGGTCTTCACCTTGGAAAGGTGATCTTCCAGTCACAGTTTCATAAAGCACTGCACCAAAAGAGTATAGGTCTGATCTGGCATCAGCCCCTTTTCCTAATGCTATCTCTGGAGCCACGTAAGCAACGGTGCCTACTATCATTCCTTCCTGTGTGATACTGGTCTGACCCAACATCTTCGCCAAACCGAAATCCATCAGTTTCGCAGTACCCTCTTCGGTAATCAGAATATTTTCTGGCTTAATGTCACGATGTAGAACCCCTTGAGAGTGAGCATACTGAAGAGCATTGCAGATGTCTATGCCGATTCTTAAGACTGTTTGTATGTCACATTTGCCTTCAGGATACGTTTTCATAAGGTCGCGTAGACTCATTCCATCAACAAATTCGAGAACAAAAAACTGTTTTTCATCTTCGTTACCAATGTCATGAATGGAAACAATATTTGGATGATTAAGTTTCGCTACGGCCTGCGCTTCGCGCATAAAACGAGAATACGCATCTTCACTTGGAACTGCGTTCTTGAGCATTTTGATTGCAACAACACGGTTCAAAACAGTATCTCTAGCCTTGTATACGGTACCTTTTCCGCCTTCGCCGATTTTTTTCAAAATAGTGTATCTGCCATTTTGTAAATGTTCAAGAGATGACAATAGTACCCACCAAGGTTAATTCCAAATTGTATTCTATCTCTCCTCCAGTTTTAAAAGGTTCTCTCAACCAAAGTGCGTACATAAAAATAATGGTTGTTACTAGATATGCCTTTCTCTATTAACATTCTACCTGAATTAGTAGACGATTTCTTTCACCGCTTTGATTATACTCTTCTCGGTTGGGATGACAAACTGTTCCAGAGGTGGACTAAAAGGAATAGGCGTGTCTGGCTCAGCCACACGCTTTATCGGAGCATCCAAATAATCCAAAGCCTCCTCAGCAACCAAAGCCGCAATTTCAGCGCTTATGCCAGCAGTTTTACAGTCTTCACTTACAATAACCAATCTTCCAGTTTTCTTGACAGAGTTTATTATGGCTTTTTTGTCCAAAGGAACAATGGTTCGAGGGTCAATAACTTCTGCCTCTATGCCTTGTTCACTGAGTTCCTTCGCCGCAGCTAATGCTTTGTGAACCATGTTTAAAGTAGCAACTATTGTAACGTCTTTTCCCTCCCTTTTAACATCAGCGACGCCAAAAGGAACAGTATACTCTTCTTCTGGCACATTTCCCTTAATTGGGTAAAGCAGTTTATGCTCAAAAAACATTACAGGATTATCATCACGAATCGCAGTTTTCAACAAGCCCTTCGCATCGTAAGGCGTAGAAGGCATCGCCACCTTCAAACCAGAAGTATGCATAAACCATGCCTCAAGACTCTGCGAATGATGCGAGGCAATATTGACGCCTGCTCCGAAAGGTGTCCTAATCACCATAGGCACTTTTGTTTGACCGCCAAACATGTACCTCAACTTAGCGGCTTGATTGGCTATCTGATCCATAGCTAATGCTGTAAGGTCGCCGAACATGATTTCGGCAACTGGGCGCATTCCAGTAATGGCAGCACCAGCTGCAACCCCTATGATAGCAGATTCTGATATAGGCGTATCTCGGACTCTTTCGTCGCCAAACTCCTTTGCAAGGTTCTTCGTAACTTTGAAGGCGCCTTCCCAAAATTTGCCAATGTCTTCGCCGAGTAGAAAGACGGTTTTGTCTCTGAGCATCTCTTCTCGCAGGGCTTCATTCAATGCGTCACGGTAACTGATTTCCCTCATTTTCGCAAAACCTCTCTAAGCATATATGTCCTCTAACGCTTCTTCAGGCGCTGGAAATGGACTTTCTATGGCAAATTTGACCGCATCTTCCACCGCCTTAACAGTTTCTTGCTGAATTTGGTCAGCCTCTTTCTCAGTTAGGATTTTCATTTCAAGCAGTTTTGTCTTAAAACGTGTAATGGGGTCTTTTCTCAGCCATTCTTGAACCTCTTCTTTAGGTCTGTAAGTGGCTGGGTCGGCTCTTGAATGTCCCTTATGCCTATATGTCTTGCATTCTATTAGCGTCGGTCCTTCTCCTTTTCTGGCTCCTTCAACTGCTTTATGTGTTGCCTCATAAACGGCGAGCACATCATTTCCATCAACAACTTCGCTTGGAATCCCATATGCAATAGCCCTGTCTGCAATATTTTCTATAGCCATAACGATTGACTGTCTCGTGCCCATGGCATATAGGTTGTTTTCGCATACGAACATGACTGGAAGTTTCCAGACTGATGCGATGTTAATTCCTTCGTGGAATGTGCCTTGATTTGATGCTCCATCGCCGAAGAAGCAAGCAACAACTTGGTCTGTTCTTCTGAGTTTGATTGATAGGCCTGCACCTGTTGCGATTGGGATTCCTGCTCCTACAACTGCTGTTGCGCCTAACATGCCTATGCTAAAGTCTGCGATGTGCATTGATCCGCCTTTGCCTTTGCAGTAGCCTGTTTTCTTGCCTAAAATTTCCGCCATCGTTTTGTCAAGTCTAGCACCTTTTGCTATGCAGTGGCCGTGTCCTCGATGTGTGCTTGTTATGTAGTCGTCTTTTCTGAGGTTTGCGCATGCGCCGACTGCTACTGCTTCTTGTCCAGCGTATAGGTGTATTGTGCCTGGGACAAGATTTTGTCCGTAGAGGTCGAAGACTTTTTCTTCAAAATGGCGAATTTCTAACATTTTTCTATACATTTCTATTAGTTTTGTTTTTGGTAGTGTCAATTGCTTTCGCCTTGAAGAAATCTATTGAGGGTCTTCTATTATTTGTTTTTATGTGAGTTTTACGAGGCAATGTCTGGTGAGTGTGGGTCCATGCATACTAATATGTTTATTTATGCTTTTGTATGCAAAGGTTTATATTTTTCTTTGAGTATTAGTTCAACAGGATATGTCAGAAAATAGACATATTGTATATGCGTGTAACTAAAAAACTGTACAACAAAAATACAGAGAAAAAAAGGGAAGCCTAAATGAAGTGCCCTTACATCAGCAACAATCCGCCAAAATGCATAAAAATGATAGAAGAAGGACTCGACGGCAAAGTTTCCGACTTCGACATACAACACTTCTGCAATGGCAACCCCGTTAACTGCTACTTTTATCGCCTGCCGCCGTCACCAAAAGATGAAAAAGGTTTAAAGCAGAAAATTTTGGTCATTCTAAAGCATTGATGATAGAATAATACGCGTATACATAGCAAAACCCTAAATCAAAATGTGCACAAATATTATTTGAAGCACTATGTCCGTCTCTCAAAAAACTCATCCATATCTGTTGGGTATAGTTGGAAAACCGAATACTGGAAAATCTACCTTCTTTTGTGCCGCCACTTTAGCCCCAGCAGAAATAGCAAACTATCCTTTCACTACAATAAAACCGAATCGTGGTATAGGTTATATTAGGGCTCCATGCGTATGCAAAGAATTCAACGTCAAAGACAATCCAAAAAACTCGTTATGCATGAATGGAATACGACTGATTCCCGTCGAGCTGATTGACTGTGCTGGCTTAGTGCCCGGCGCTTGGCAAGGAAGAGGATTGGGCAATCAATTTTTGGATGAAATTAGGAAAGCAGACGCCTTGGTTCATGTTATCGATGCCGCGGGCGGAACAGACCTTGAAGGCAGACTGCTTAAGCCAGGCTCTCACGACCCTCTTGAAGATGCGCGCTTTTTAGAAGCTGAGATAACGATGTGGCTTGTCCAAATACTGAAGAAGGATTGGCCTAAAATCGCCAGAACAGCCGAGTCAAGCGGTCCAGAACTCACTGTCATGCTTGAAACTCAGTTAAGTGGGTTGGCAATCAAAAGAATTCACATTGTGGAGGCAATTAAGAAGGCAGAATTAAATGAAGACAAGCCAACTAAGTGGAGCGACAATGACCTCATCAAATTCTTAGACGAACTGAGAAAAATAGCAAAACCTATGCTTATAGCAGCAAACAAAATAGATATTCCAACCGCAGAGGAAAATGTAGAGAGGCTGAAGAAACTTAATTACAATATCATTCCAACATGCGCCGAAGCAGAACTCGTGTTAAGAAGAGCGGCAGAAAAAGGCTTAGTTGACTACAAGCCCGGAGACTGCAACTTCAGTATTTTGAAACCTAGCGAAATAACTGAAGCACAAGGCAAGGCATTAAAAATCGTTCAAGAGAATGTCTTACTCAAATTTGGAACGACAGGGGTTCAGGAAGCCATTAACACAGCGTATTTTCAACTCTTAAATATGATCGTAGTCTACCCAGTCGAGGATGTCGAGCATCTTTCTGACCATGAAGGACGTGTACTGCCAGACGCTTATGTTGTTCCATACGGCACAACAGCACGGCAGTTGGCATACATAATTCATACAGAATTAGGCGAAGGCTTCATCTACGCTGTTGAGGCGAGGGAGAAGAAAAGAATCGGAGAACACCACGTACTGAAGGACAGAGACGTAGTATCGATAGTAAGCGCCAAAAAAAGAGGATAAAGAGACTCCATCACAACTTGAGAGATCATCTACTTGAAGAAGAAGGAGAAGAACCAAAATTATTTTTTTGTGTCCTCTGTCCTTTACTTAGTATGTCTCTTCTGGCTAGCCTGACAACAATTTTGAAAACCAATTCTATCAAATCTTATCATAGTTATCAAATCCAACAGAACCTGAAGCAACGCCTATTTCAAAATCAGACAGCCAAAACTAAAGATTCTCTTGCCAGTTGATAATGAAAACAAAAATTTTTCTCAAATTTTCAAAAAGAGGGAGTAGTCAAAATTACTTTTCTACTGTAATAGTAGAGAACGAGTTCGCCTCTTAATGAGCTTTTATTGTCCGAATCTTCTTTTTCTTCGTTGATAAGTCCTTACCGCTCTTAGCAAGTCTATTCTTCTAAAGTCTGGCCAATAAACATCTAAAAAGCATAGTTCACTGTAGGCGCATTGCCATAGTAGAAAGCCACTTAATCTTTCTTCTCCAGAAGTCCGAATAATCAAGTCTGGATCCTGCTTAGACATGTGAGCAGTATACAGGTAGCGTTCAAATAATGTTTCATCAATCGAGTCAGGCTTCATTTCACCTTTCTCCACCCTTTGAGCAATCTTACGGGTAGCATCAACAATCTCAGCTCTTCCACCATAAGCCAAAGCAACATTCAAGAAATGCTTATCAAAATTCTTTGTAGCATCTTCAACCTGCAGAATAATCTCCTGCAAACTTTTAGGCAACAAACCAAGTCTCCCAATAACCTTAACCCGCATTTCACGCTTGCGAATGCGCTCATCGGTGAGAATTTCCTGCAATTTTTGACCTGCAACCCGCAGAATTTCCTCAACTTCTTCCACGGATCTTTGAAAATTTTCGGTTGAAAAAGCATATAATGTAATAGATTTTACATCCAAATCGAAACACCAGTCAAGCAAGTTTTCCACTTTGTCGGCGCCACGATGATGGCCAATCCATGGGCTCAAAGACTGCTCAGAAGCCCAACGACGATTACCATCAAGAATGATAGCAATATGCTCGGGCTTTGTTTCATTCTTCACCTGATACCAAAGCCACTTCTCATACAACTTGTAGATTCCAAGCACAGACAGTAAAGACGAAAGCATTTTCTAACCTCAAAGTCTCGCATTCTTGAGCGCACTTGCACATAGACAATGACGCTCTTTAGGTAAATTCCTAATAGTATCTCTTAAAATTTGCTCAATAACCGAAAACTTCTTTTCAGCCATTTCAACCAGTTCGCTAGCAGTTAGCTGTGCTTGCATCCCAGCCGCCATGTTTGTAACAAAACAAATAGTCGCATAACATATTTCTAACTCGCGTGCCAAAACAGCTTCTGGCGCGCCAGTCATACCCACTATGTCACAACCTAATCGCCTAAACATTTCAATCTCAGCAGGAGTTTCAAGGCGTGGGCCTTCCGTACAAACAATAACAGCACGGTCATGACTATGCGAATCGTGTTTCTTCATCGCCTCAATCAGTATTAAACGTGTTTCTGGGCAATAGACTTGGGTTACATCTATGTGAGTGACTGGCGCAGAATCATAGAAAGTGGAGTAACGAGACTTTGTAAAATCAATCAAGTCGTGTGGAACCACCAGGTCGCCGGGTTTAAAGCTAGAATTTATTGCGCCTACCGCATTAGTTGTGATGATTCTCTTCGCTCCCATCATGTACAAAGCATAGATATTCGCTCGATAATTTACCTCATGCGGAGGGACAGAATGTTGAACACCATGTCTTGGCAAAAATGCAACACAAATTCCATCAACTTCTCCAATTGATACAGGTGGTGGAAGACCGTAAGGTGTTCCTATTCGAGTCTGCTCTGCGTCTCTTAATAGGGATTCTAAGCCAGTTCCGCCAATTATCGCTACATCAATTTTCCTTGAACTCTTCAACTTCCCCTTCTTTCTCCCTGAAAAAACTAGCATATCTCCTATGCAAAAGGATAGTGACGAGAATGGCTGCCACAGTTAAAAGTATCCCAGTGAGAACAGCAAACGCAAGATCAGTGAAAGCCAAAGAGGGATTGATTAGAATTTGTGACGCTTCATAAAATATTCGGTAAGACCACGCCCAAGCCACAACTATAACTATGGTGCGCAAAAGCCTAGGATCGCGTTCAAAAAACCAACGAATAGCTCTACCACCGAGAAGAATGCAAACGCCGAAAATGATGAAAGCTATAGACTGCGCAATGAACACTCCAGCTAATTGAGGAAGCGCCCCCAGCCACTCGCCAATATTAACGGGAGGATTCTTCATAGTAGGAATATAATTTACAGCCGCAACAGCACCTTGATAACAGCTAATCACTATTAACACAACACCAGCGATCGCAGTGTAATTTGCTATTTGTATTGGAAGAGGGGGAGGCGAATATTCTCGAACCCATCTGTAAAAGTTTCTAGCCGCTCTATCCAGTCCGAACCCTTTAATGATTAGGGCGACTCCAAAAACAACGAGAAAAGCAAGTCCAAAATAGGTTAATTGATTGAAAGCGTACAATATTACTAGAATTATCATCAGTAAGCCTGGAAGCCCGAGTGCAAGTCTAGAATAACGGGGATTCTGCCAAATCATTTTGAGATATCGAGAAAACAATGCTGCTGTTTCTTCTATTCGCTCGCTGTGCTTCACTATAACTCTTCTAACTGAGGTTACAGGAACTCTTGATTGTAGAAGAGGCAAAACTGCTTCATCTGTAAAACCATCGGTTACAAGTATGACATCGCTTGCTGGGAACGTCTTCAATACGTTGGTAAGTTCGGATACAAGTTTTCTGTCAGCGCCTACGCCTCCAAGTTCAGAGCCAGAGATTGTTGCAATTTGACAGTTTCCCTTTACTTCTGCTCCCTCTTTCATACGGTCAAAAATTCTTATAGCTTCAAACATAGCGTTGGCATCTGGTTCTTCAGGGTCTTTTAGCGCAAGCGCTACTGCTGCTTCTAAATTCTCTTTTCTTCCAAGAATCGGAGTTTTTATTTTCCCTTTAATACCTATGTCGTCATCTCTATCAACACAAAGGATTAGAACTTTTTCAGGTCCTTCCTTTGTAGAGTCCGACATTTTTGTTATCCCGTGTATATGTTAACGAATGGTCACTTTAATCTTATTCTCTTTTTTAGGCTCCTTTGTCATTTATCCCTTCCCATGCCAAAACTTGGAATTCTTTCCACGTCAATTTTTCGCCATGTTTCACTTTTTCTTTTGCTTTTTTCTTAAGTTCTTCAAGAAGTTTAAGCTGACTCTTGCTTTTCTTTTCTTCTTCTATCTGACGCAACTTTTGCTTGAGAGGTGTAATTTGCTTCGCAAGATCCTTACTTTTTTGATGGACACCAGTGGCTTGTTGCTTCATTTTCACGAATTTCTGATGCATGTTATCAGCCTCCGCCCTAAAAGCGCGAATCTTGTCCATTGTTTCCATCATTTTTGCATGAAGTTTTTGGCTTTGCTGAGCGAGTTCTGAGAGTTTTTCATGATAGAGTTCAGATTTTGTGGCAAGGGCGTTTGCTTCAGTCTGCAACGCTATGATAGCGTTTCCGAGTTCTTCTATTTGTTTATAAATAATTAGTTGCGCTTCAAGGGGTTTTATTTTTTCAATGATTAGTTGCTCATCCTTAATTGTGAGTGGGGTTGTTTGGATTTTCCATTCGAGACTGTTTATCTCCTTTTGTAAGTCGTACCTTTTTCGAGAGGTTCTCTTTTCTAAAAGAACTTTCATTTTTTCGTTGAGTTTCAAGATTTGTTCTCGTTTTGCCTTGCGTTCAGTTTTGGCTTGTTCACGCATTTCCTTAAGTTCTTTGACCTTCTTGTTTACTTCATCACGTTTTTCTTTTAGGCTGGCTGCTTCAGTTCTCAGATTTTTAATCTGTTCGTGAATTGCGTCTCTTTTTTCAGCCCATTTTCTCGCTTCTTCATTTACCCGGTTTTTTTCTTCTTTTAGCGATGTGAGTTGTTGATATAGTTCATCGATTTGTTGTTGAAGAGAGTTGGGCAACATGTTTTTCTTCATCTTTCACTTTTTGCACATGTGAAAAATTTAATGTTGCCGAATGGTTTGCGTTTATTCCAGTATAATTCTTGCATCCACTGTTTTTGCTCCTTTTTTGTAGACCATGATGGGGTTTAGGTCTAGTTCTTTGATTTCCTGATGTTCCATCACTAATTTTGAGGTGTTCAAGAGGATTTTGACTATCGCCTCTATATCTGCTGGTGGCTGGCCTCTATAACCCCTAAGAATTGGATATGCTTTTACTTCTGTAATCATTTCTCTAGCGTCTTCTTCTGTAATTGGAGCAATCCTGAACGTTACGTCTTTTAGAACTTCAACGAAGATTCCGCCTAGTCCAAACATCAACGCTGGACCGAACTGGGGGTCTTTTGCGGCACCTACAATAACTTCTGTTGAAGGGGTAGCCATTTCTTGGACAACTATGCCTATGATTTTGGCGTCAGGTTTATGGTTCTTAATGTTGGCTAAGATTTTGTTATAAGCATCTTTGACGTCCGCTTGATTCTTTAAGTTAAGCATGACGCCGCCTACATCAAATTTGTGTATAATATCTGGAGAAGCAATTTTAAGAACTATTGGATAGCCTATTTCATTCGCAAATTTCATGGCTTCTTGTTCAGATTTTGCTATCTTAAACCTCGTTACAGGAATCCCATATTCCATGCAGATCGTTTTAGCCTCAGCTTCAAGCAGGTATTTCCTTTTCTCTTTCCGGGCTTCGTTGATTATTTGTGTGATTTTTTCCATGTTATTTCAGCAACCATAGCGCGAAATGTTAGTTTGCTCTTTCCATTTCTAACTTTTTTCGTTTAACCAATGATATGGAGTTTGTGGGGCAAGTGCTTATGCATAAACCGCAGCCAAAACATTTCTCCTTGGTAAAATGTAGTTTGTCATTAACAAGCTTTCGTGCATTGAATTGGCATCTTTCTACGCAGGTTCCGCAGTTTTCGCAAGTTTCTTCATTTTGTGATGCCACATATTCTGAGGCAATTACGTGGTCTGGGATGCCGAATCTTACTAGGGCGCTCATTGAGTGGCAACAGCATGAACAACAGCTACATATGATTTCAGGCTTTTCTTTTCCCTTAAAGATGTAGGCAAGGTGAACGAGTCCTGCCTTATGTGAGCGTTCTAAGACTTTAAGCGCCTTTTGAACTGAAATTGGTTTTGCGCCTCGTTTCAAGGCGTCTTGTGCTTCTCCGTTTATGCTTAGGCAAACGTCAATGGGAGCATTGCATTTCTTCCATCTTATTCTGCAGCCGCAGTCTTCAAGTGTGATGAGTTTGGCGTTTTTGAGAATTTTCTCTGCCGCAGATGTGTCAAGAACCTGTTGCTGACCTTGGATGCTAATGTTTATTGGAATTGTGACGGCTTTCATTTGGCCAATATAGTCTTTTTTGAGTTCTTCCAGAGTCCAATCATCGCCTTCATTCATTAATTCTGTCTCCACGGGATATGATTTTTCAAAAGAGTATTATGACCATATAAGAGTTGTTGATAGCGAAGTTTTGGTCGGGCGGGCCAGATTTGAACTGGCGACAATCCGGTTTCTGCATTGTACGCTTAGTAGGCTGAAATTGGCGCTCACAAGCTTTGTGAACGTCTACAGCGTCTCCGTCTGCTAGGCGATGGCTAGCAAACTCGGAAGCTCTACCAAGCTGAGCTACCGCCCGGCAGATGGTGCCCGACCAAAATGTTAGAAATAGAAACTTGTGATTTATGCATTTCGTTTCAGTTTTCAATCTTCGTAAGACAGATGTTCTATCGTAGCTGAGAGATTTGAGTCTCTAGGTCTTGTGAGTGGAAATTAAAATTATTTTTTGTTCTTCTTCATCATCACTTAAGATGCGCTCATCTTACTACTTTTACGGTTGCGTTCAATGGTGCGGGGGGTGGGATTTGAACCCACGAACCCCTACGGGACAGCCGCCTCAGAGAATGCTTATTTTGGCTTCAGAAGACATAATCGAGTGGGAAAAGTTCAAAGAGTGGGTTTTCAAAGAGTATAGGCACTTCACAGCATTGGATAGGCTTAGATATGCTAAGAAATACGCATACTGCATAATCAAAGGCAACCTAACCGATTTGAAAATGCTCAATGATGGCACAAGACTACACGTTTTGAAAGCATTAACAGCACTAGCCAAGTTCTTAGGAATATATGAAAACTTCAGAACCTTAGTCAAAAACTACGGTTTGAAATGCACTGACAGAAACACGGATCAAGTCATAATCAATAGACTTTTGAAAGTGGTTGATTCAAACGAAATCTTCGAATGGGTTAGACAAGTGAAAGAGCGCATTCCAGAACTGAGCGATTTCATTGACTTAATGCTTGCAACGGGTTTGAGGCTTATTGAGGCAATAGAAGGCTACAACCTAATAATCAAACTGAGCAATGAGGGAAAACTGAGGCAATACTACAATGAAGACAGAGAAGTTCTTGAGCATTTTAGGTTCAAAGAAATCTTCATACGCAATAGTAAAAAGGCTTTCATAAGTTTCGTTCCAAAAGACTTGGTTCACAGAATAGCCAAAAACCAAATCTTAGACTATGACAAAGTGCGGAAAGTAGTTGAGTGGAGAATAAAGAAACTAAGATTTGGAGATTTGCGAGAGTTTCACGGTAGCACAATGACAAAATATCTTAGGCAACCAGAAATCGACTTCTTGCATGGCAGAATCTCAGCAAGCGTTTTCATGCAGAATTACTTTAACCCAAATTGGATAAAAGACTTAAAACGCAGAGCATTCAGAGGCATAGAGAAGATAATGAATCAAGTGCAATGCGAAAACGTTAGCAAAACAAAATAACCCCTTTTCTTCCCTTTTTCTTTAGAATAAGCGTAATAATAGGAGTTACAGCGTGACATCAGATTCTTAAATGATTCAACGTTTCTATCACCGTGTCTAAGTCTTTTTCCAATTCATCTAGAAACTTGGGTTTTTCCTTTAAGTGAGTAGAGAGTTGACCTCCAACCGCTTCAAGTCTAATTGCTTCGTTAAGAAGTTCAAAACGGTGATACAGCGATCCCAATTCGAAAAGGATTTCTATATCATCTATCTCCAGTCTAGAACTAAGCATGTTCCAAATGCTTGTTTGAAACAAACCGAAAAAATAATGTTCACGTTCCCATCTGACTTTAAAGTCGCTGACCAGTTCTAAGTTGTCATTTAGTTCAACCAAAATCTGATTTACTATTTGCCTTGAGACTCTGACTTTTTTCCAGAGTTCGATATACCTATCTAGACTAAACCCTATTAGTATGCCCAAGACTCCTGCCGTGAATTCCGTAAGAAAGTTGAAGAAAATTTGACCGTAAAAAAGCATAAAAAAGAAGTAAATAAACGCCGTAGTTACTATGATCATAATGAAAATCTTATTTTCGGTTCTCAAACTATGCATCCTCATTCTTCTTCTTGTACTCACTTTTATATAGAATATGCGCTCTCTCTGGAGTTTTTTGTCGCTATTCTTTTTTGCTTTGTTTTTGTAAGGCTTGTTTCGTAAGATTGCATATACTGTCTTGTATTTTGCGATATTCTAAAATTGACTTGAATGTATGTTGTTTTTGGTGCATGCCTCAAACCGTGTATGTTGACTAACATGGCTTGAATGATTGTTCTTCGTAAGTATTTCTACGAGGCTACCGTCTAAGCCATAAGTGTGAGCATAGAGGCTAAGACAAACCATAGACACGGTTAGCCAAAACAATACCCCCCGTTTCGCAAAAGACCTCAAAATTTTAGCCAAACGGCAAACTCCACATCCGCTATATATCTCAGTAGAAAACTTAACTGGGTTTATGTACAGTGTGCGCACAAGAAAATCAACAAATCGTAAAAGAACATTAAATCCGCGATTTAACGAATTCCTCGATTTTCTGAAGGTCAATATTCAATGCTTGCTTTGCCTCATCAACAGTTGGCATGTCTTCGACTCTACCGTAACGAGAATTTCTTCCGAGATCATAAAGGTTAAGGTAATAATTCTGAACCTCGGACATCAGAGAAGCAACCTCGCGATTCCTCTCTTCATGATGTTTCCAGTGCAAATCATGCAATGCCAAGTATGAATCAACGTAGTGTAGTCCACTATAGAAAGAGACTATAGAAACCCAATCAGGATATTCTTCCACAAGATTCAGAAGGTATTTTCTAGCGAAATCTCTGTTTCTATCTGCCTTTAACAAGTGCTTCTTTGATTGCAACTTGTTCTACCAGCGGTCTTAATTTCATATTTTGGAGTACTCGGTAGGAATTTTGTCATTCTTTGTAATCCGAAAGTCAAATAAGAGTTGCGGATAGTCTTTCATCATGCTACCTATTATAGAAAGAACTGAAAATTTTTTGTTTCTATTGATATTAGGAATAGCTATCAGCAAGTCAATCACAAACTTTGGTTCCCGCTCAACCTCTATGATTTTGTAGCCTACCGAGGTCTCAAATTCAAGAGCCAGCAAACTCCTCTCAAGAAATATCCGTGCTTGCGAAACTAGTATGTTCGGATTAAAATACGAGATGAGTGGTTCAATAGTCTGCTGTGGCACAGTGATGAAAGATTCAATCGATCGATGATAGTTTTCTATTTGCTCATAATTTCCAATAGGGGAGGGTATTATTTGCTGTGTTCCTTCGCTCTCTTGAGCTATGTTTGATGAACTCATTTATTTCACTTTTGTGACACTAACTGAACCATTATCATCGACTTTGACACGACATCTTTCCCACAAAGTGTATTGCCCAACCCAGTTTTCTCGTGGAATAATAATGTATATTGCATGCTTGTACATTACTGGCTGAGGTCGTGGAGGTAATTGCTGAGTAGCAGGAGGCATAGGAGGCATAGGTATCGGGAGTCTATATCCTAAAATGACTTGGGTATATTCTCCGCCATAAGGGTCGAAATCTGCTCTTATTTCAGTTACAAACACTTCGTGTTCAAATGGCATTGCACTCACTCTACTGCATTTAAGACGCATGCACGCATATTTATCTTGCGTAACTCTTTTCATGTGAAAACCCACCTTTGACAGTTGATTCCAGTTTGCGCTTTTCGAGTGTTAAGAGAGATAGTAGACTTGGTAGAGGTAGTAGAGAGAAGAAGCACAAGCTATTCTACCTCTTTGGCATCGGTTATCCAATTCTCGTTTGGCTTTGGCTCTTCTCTTTCTTCACCTTTCTTTATATCTGAAATCGGGATGCCTAACCTACTAGCACATTCTTCCACTAATTGCTTGGGTGCGTAAACAAGCGTGTAACCCTGATACTTCTTTCGCTTTTCCAAGCCAAGCCTACGGAGTACACCGCTGACATGCTGGTTTGACACTTTGCGGTTATATTCCATGTTGATTAGGTCGGTCAAGTCCTTTATGCTGTACCAATCGGTTTCGGTTGGCTCTAGTTTGTATAGGCTAACTAGTGTTTGCTCTTCTTCTGCGATGTTCAAGGCTTCGAGTCGAAAATTGTTCTGGTACTCTCTGCACCATTCGCTCAAGATTTGCCATTCTTCATCATTGCCGAAAAACTTGGTCATGGTGAATAGCGGTTTAAACAGTTCCTCGAATCTTGCTGTGACTATATCAGAAATGTCCATTTTCTCGTAGAGTTCTCTTATCTCAAAAGCGTGTCTTATGCGGAGTACATAAAGCATGTTTCTTAGGGTTCTGTAGGTGTCGGGGTTTGCCTTTGGATAATCTCGGTCAACCCGTTTCATTACTATTCGGAAGGCTCTGGAAAGTGTGACTCCTTCCAAGCCCCCAATGCCACATATAGACATTGGTGAATAAAGGTCAAATCTGCGCTTAACCCGTTTGCCCTCTGTTTCATCGTATCTGGTCACGAAACCCGCATATTTGGAGTATGATGCGTTTATGAGGATGCGCAGGGTTGAATGAAGATTTGGGTTGTTCAGGTACTCTGCTTCATCTATGCAGAGTGTAGCCTTATCTTCTTCTTTTGAGCGGAAAATCCCTGCTTCAGTTGGATCGATGACTCCTTCGGCATGATAGGCTAGTGAAAGATTGAGCAAGTTCAAGCGACTTTTTCCCGATTCCGAAACTCCTAAAATGTTCTCTAGGGGAAAGGCATCGAAGACATCGTAAAAGAACGTGCCTTCTATCCATCGCTTAGCCAAGATTGCTTCTGCCTTTGGAATCGATAGATGTGTTTGAATTGCTTTGTCGATTTGTGCATCTATGTCTAAGGGTTCAATGGTTGCATAACTTGAAAACATTTGAACTGCTTGTGTGGTCATGAGGCTTTGCATGTCTTGACTTGGAAAAGTGCCTTTGACTTGGTTTTGTTCTAGGAAATCGAGTATTTGGGGTTCTTGACCTTTCTTTATCATGATTATTGAAGGTCTTAAGGCTATGTTGCCTTCTTCATCTTCGTATGGTAGCCATGCGCTTTCGGTTAAGGTGTCTTCAGCAAAACAGCATGGTTTGAGGGTTTGTGGCACTTCGGCATTTATATCTAATTTCCAAGTCTTCTTTTTCTCTCTACTACGTCTACCAAGTCTACTTTCTCCACCAAGTCTTGGTGTAAGGTTTGGGCATGCTGGATCATCGGGCAAAGCGCCTTCGCAAGCTCTGGAACCAAATTCTGCACAGTCTCGGCATAATGGAGTTTCGTGTTTTTTCTCCAAGAACATGAGGTTTCTGAGTTTTAGGGATTGCATGCGGTTTTTCACTTTAGAATAGTTTTTACTAAGCCTTCTATTCCTTCATTCCATAGGTGTTTTGGCACAGGATGCTGTCTTTGAATAACCAATTGGTCTTTGAGCCATGTTGGTAAGTCAATGGCTTCGTATTTTTCGATGGTTTCTGTTGGCAACCAGTAGTATTTGTTTTCTTTGGACAGAATGTAAACGAAGTAGTGAGGTAAATTGCTTTTCTTGGCTTGCATGATTTTGTGTTCTTGAATTGGAAAGAACTTACTTCTGTCGAAAGTGTATCTATAATCGGTTTGCACTTCAATCCGTGCGATGTCCTTACCCTTCCTTACTACCGTTAAATCAAGTGGTCGTTTCGGATCATATTCCCATTTTTCTACTTTTATAGCGTCTCCAGCACCTAATCCGCTAAAGATGACTTCTAATTTATTGTTTGACAGTCTTTCAATTTCTTTGGCTACATTGATTTCTGAATCTCTTGATTTCACATAGTCTTCGAGTTCAAAGATTGGTCTAAAGCGTTTTTGTAGGTTTTCAATTTGATGGATAGTTAAGCGAGTTGGCATTTTTGCACCTTTCCTTAAACCGTTTCTTTTTTTCGTATGCGTGCAAGAAGAAAATCGCTTTCCTTCTTTGTTAACATTGAACAGAACAAATTCCTATTTTTTGGATTGCTACTATCATAACTCAGTGTGTGGAGTAGTTTTTCAGTTAGCACACTAAGTTGCGTTGCTATGTCGATAATTTCGAGGCAATGGGTACAACTCTTACGATTTTGCATAGACTTGCATTCGCCAATTTTTCCGAGAATGCGCTCAGTACGCTTATTTGACATAGCTTATATCTCCCGTGCCTTCGCCAATTCATGAGACAACATTGCTTCCCTAATTGTTGCTATCTCCCGACGTATACGTTCCCGATGATGCCATACGGGTTCGTTGCTTTCCTTTTCTTTTTTAAGCCATTCGGGAATTTTTCTATGTGATGTAAGGTCTTCTTTCTGTTTCATTTTTTCTTTTTCCCCTCTTTTTTTCGCCAAAAACTTCCAATAGGATTTTTTTGATGGCTTTTTGCTTCTTATCAAAGTCCTTCACGACTGCGAGTAGTTCGGTTAAGGTATTTTTGAGAGATTTCAGATTGGATGCTAAATCCTTATTCACGTTAAGCACACTTTCGGTTATCAAGGACATCCTTTTCTGAAATTCACTCTCTAACTCTGCTCTGACGTGTTGTTTTGCTAGGGAAATGATTTTTTCAAGTTCTGCGTCTTCATCTAGTGACATGCTTCTCACCTAAAATTGCGACTTGTCACTCCGTTGCCCAAGCATCATTGTGACATGTCAAAGAGGAAAAACCAATGGAACTGTGCCTCAGACAGATAAGCAATCTTTAATTCTTTCTGCTATAGGCTTTGGTTGCTCTGGTGCGGTTTGCTGAATGTGCAGTTGCAAAAAGCTGAGTAGGCCTTGACGGGTTGTCTCGCCCCATCCAGTTGGTAACGCGCAAGTTGCGAAATGAGCGTATAATGCGTTTAGTTCTTTGCTGTTCAATACTTGAAGTGACTTAGCGATTTCTGAGAGATACGGGTTGCTTTGTCTTCCTTTCAACCTTTCCGCATAGTGCCATGTTTCAGTAATGATGTTTTTTGGTAAGTGCCTAATAGTAAATTGTTGCTCTCTTTCTTTTTGTCTTTTTTCGTGTTCTTCTTTTTGTCGTTGAATCTCTTGTGCGACTTCTTCTTTAGCGGTTTGAAAAGTCTCCGTTGTTAAACCGTTATTGCGGATTAAGTGCCTTATAACTAATTGTGTGTCATTGCTAGATGTACATGGTTTGAAGCCCATTCCTCGATTTATGGTGATGTTGATTTGCGGTTTGTCCGACATTTAGGTTACTCCCTAGTGACTTGCTTTTTTCCATTCTTCCAATGCCTTAATGTAGTCTTCGTTGAAGATGTAGTTCTCCTTTCGTGGCTTGTCGCTTGGCTCTAGTTCTTCATCGCCTTTTGTGAACAGTCTCGGTTCTGGCTCTCCTTTTAAGATTCTTTCGATTTGCTGGCTTGCCTCATGAAAATCAGTTGAAAGAGCCTCGATTGCTTCCTTTTCTTCTTTCTCTGTTTCTTTGGCTGCTGGTTCTGTGGTTTTGGTTTCTTGGAGATTGCCTTTTATAATGTCGATGCCATTTTCTTGTTCCAATAGTGCCTCTGCCTTTTCTATGACTTTCTTCATATTTGCCATTTTTTCTTCACTTCCTTCTTCTTTTATTATTTCATGACTTTGAGGAGATGATTTAGGATGAGTTTCATCCCAGAGATTATTTTCCTCTAAAATAGCGTTCATCCCGTAATCGTTATACTTGCGAAAACTTTGAAAGTTCTCTTCGCCAATATTCTTCAAAAAGGTTTTGAACGCATCGATAGATCGTTCCCTTCCACGTCTTACGGCTTCTTTTGCTAACATGCGGATAACGTCTTTTTCTTCACTCTCGCTCAAGTAGCGGAAAATTTTGCCTTCAAACTCAAACGTTTTCTCGCTCATTTTGACTTCTCCTTTGCTTTGGCTACCACCTCGTTAAGCAAATTTTTGTGTCTAAAAACATAAGATAAAATGCAATTCGCAAGTGCATCGACGGTAATTTTTCCTTCTAGGTGATTCTCTGCAAAATAACCTAGCTTGTTGTATAACTTTTCTGGAATAGGAATTTCAACGGTTTTCATCTTGTTCACCTACAATGATTCAACATTAACTTTCCGCTTTAACATCTCTGCCTTATAGGCTTCCAAGATTGCACGGCTTAGGGTATCTGGTAAGTTGGTGTTCCACAGTTTTTTCAATGCGTTCAGGGTTGTATACGTTTCTTCATCTATAGCCGTTGAAATTTGTTTCACTGCCGTCAGTTCTCCATGTTGATTTTTACGGTGTTCGTTTGTTGTTCCGTCATCGAAATCATCATTCTTATATAGTCTTAGTGTAGTATTTATACATACACTAAGGAACGTGGAAAATTGAGCATTGATGAGAAATGTTATGACATTCTGAAACTACTGAGTAAAAAAGGGGATATGGGCTTCAGAAAAATTATGTCTATAGGTAAATTCAATCAAAGACCGTTAGCGAAAAGGTTAAAGTTGCTTCTAGATGAGAAACTTATCTCAAAGACTTCCCTGCATGAAGCCAAACGAGCTGGTGAGCTTCCTTATTTTCTAACCGATAAGGGTAAAGAATGTCTTAAAAAGTATGTTGTTGCTCAAGAAATCCGAAACCAAGTATTTAATCTCTCGAAAAAAGATTTGGATTTGATCCATAAGATTATTGAAGAAGATAGAAAATTGCAGAAGGAATTACCAAAAATACTTGAAAAGATTAAACAAGTGCATGAGCATCTTGCTGATGGTCAAAAGGTTATTGGAATAGAGGCACTTATACGTGAAAATCTTCGTACCTTCTTGGTCGGCATAGAAACTGTTTCAAGAACACAAACAAATCTTAAGCATTATGCAAGATGGTTACTATTTCATGAAGTAGATCGGTTTGGTGAAATTTTGGTTGTTTGTGGAAAAACAGCACCAAAAGCAACCGATGAAGCGTTGAGGAAAGTTCAAGAATCTTTAGAATCTATAAAAGCGGAAAATTTGTAGATGCCTTTCCTTATACTCAGTATTTTTTGTTTTCAAATTTACCTTTCCTTATACTCGTTTTTTGGGTTTTCTGCGGTTTTTTGATGAAAAGAGCATGAAAAACAATATTTATAAGCGAGTTGTGTATCGTTGTTATGTAGCCAAGTCAACCACAAACATGGTGAAGCGAGAGAAAATAGACTTGGCAAAAAAAGAGGTGATGGAAAAATGACAATGCCGACAAGTGAGCAAATTAGGGAAAAGGCACTTGAACTCTACTATCTCGGTCTACCTATTAGCAATAATCTTCCAGAGGATAATGAACTCCGTGAATGTGGAATTTGGAATAGAGCGCAAGCCGAGTTAATGAGATCGCCAAAACCAGAGAAACAACCAAGTCAAGAAATGCCATTCGGAGATTTTGAGGTTGACATAGATGAAATTATGAAAAGTGGCTTATACATTTCGGGAACTACGGGATCGGGAAAATCGGATATAGCCATGTATGTTGCTGATAAGCTCAGGGAAAAAAGAATCAATGTCATAACTTTTGACAACTCACAAGATTGGCTAGAAAGGTCAAATATAATGGAACGCATAACGGTTTCAAGTCCTCTGAAACAAGTATCATTTACGCTTAACAACCATGACACAATATACGACATAAGCGAACTAACACCAATGGAGCAACAAATGCTAGTAGAAGCATTTTGCGAAGTCATGTACAAGAACCAAGCCATGAGAACAGTTGAACAGAGACATCCGTACTTTATCATCTTTGAAGAATCGCAAATCTATATGCCTCAAGGTTGCATGAGAGCGAAACGCTTCCAAAACACAGTTAGACTTTTGACACAAGGAAGAAACTATAAAGTGCGTTTTGGCATCATAACGCAATTTGCTTCTATGGTTGATAAAGATGTCATGAAATACATGAAAATCCGTTACTTCGGTTGGACAAGTGAAAAAAATGATGTCGAGTATGTTCAGGGTTTCATAGGAGATAAAGCGCATGAACTCAAAACGTTAGAATCTGGTCAATTCTTTTATTCGCAACCAGATCAGCAAATCCTTCGCAAAATCAAAATTAAACCACATAAACGGATAACATCTTTAGCGATTCAACCAATACATAAGCCTCTAGCATGTACTCCGCAAGCGCCTCAAGCCTCAGCACAGCAAAACTCTTTAGCGTGGTTATTTGCCATAGTGTTTTTCATTGCCTTCTTAATTGTTCTAGTGAGCAGGTGAAAGTAGAATGCAAGAACTGAAATGTCCGATATGCGAAAATCTTGGAAGGCTAATGTGGAAAGAGACTAAGACAATGGCAAAAGGGAAAGTCTACACTTATCGGAAACTCTATGTCTATCATGGCAAATCTTGGTGTTATCTGAAACCGAAAGACTTGGAATTGTTAGGCATTGCTACACAAAATACTACACAAAACAACATGCCACTACACAAAACTGCTACACAAAACGAAAACCTCAATTCTGCCTCTAAATGGTGCGGGGGGTGGGATTTGAACCCACGAACCCCTACGGGACAGCCGCCTCAGGGCTGCACCTTTGACCTGGCTTGGCAACCCCCGCTTTCATGCTTTTATGCTGTAGTCCGTAAATTAAATCTTATTCACAGAGATAAAGGCAGTGTAACGCAAGTCTTTTAGGCTATCAGAAACTCATCGGATAGTCATGAAAGCCGCTGTCTACTATCGCCTTGACAACATAAAAGTTGAGGACATACCGAAACCAAAAATAAGCCAAGACGAAATACTAGTCAAAATGAAGGCTTGTGGAATCTGCGGTTCAGACCTTATGGATTGGTATCTAAAAGGCAGAGCGCCACTAGTTCTTGGCCATGAACCAGCCGGAATTATTGTTGAAACTGGAGATAAAGTTGAAGATTTCAAAGTCGGCGATAGAGTTTTTGTTCATCATCATATCGCATGCTTAACATGCCACTACTGTATTCGCGGAAGCTATACTATGTGCGAACAGTTTGGTAAAACTCACATAATCCCTGGCGGATTCGCAGAATATTTTAGAGTACCAGCGCCAAATCTGCAAATAGACACCTTAAAGATTCCAGATACCATTTCGTTTGAAGAGGCAACTTTAATCGAACCAGTCGCATGTTGCATAAGGGCAATGAGAAAATGCGATATACAGTCAAGCGATGTAATAGCCATAATAGGTGCAGGACCATCTGGAATCATCAACACCATACTGCTAAAAAACTCTAGTGCAAGCAAAATCATCGTCAGCGATGTAATCGACTATAGATTAAAGGTGGCTAAACGATTCGGAGCAGATTTAACGATCAATTCAAGAAACGAAAATTTCGATGAAAAACTTAAAAACGCCACCGATGGAAGGGGGGCGGACTTTGTAATCGTCACTGCTCCAAATGTTGAAGCTTTTTCAGAGGGAATACGATCTTGTCGCAAAGGCGGAACATTATGTTTGTTTGCACCATCATCGCCTGAAGCGCAAGCACGCATAAGTCCTCACAGATTATTCTTTTCAGAAATTGCAATAATTCCTTCCTATTCTACGTCTCATGTGGAAACAAGAATGGCATTACAAATGATAGATTCAGGAAGGGTTAAGGCAAAAGAACTCATAACGCATCGCTTTCCATTAACTCAGATTCAATACGCCTTCAAAACAGCAGCTGAAAGCAAAGAATGCCTGAAAGTGGTGGTAACAAATGAATGAAAAGATGAAGGCAGCATTGCTATACGGAGTGAGAGACCTAAAAGTAGAAAATGTTGACAAGCCCACTGTTGGTTTAGGAGAAGTCTTGGTAAGAGTAAAGGCAGCAACAACGTGTGGAACAGATTTAAAAATTTTTCAAAGGGGCTACGTAGAAGGAGTTATTAATCTTCCCACAGTTTTTGGGCATGAGTGGGCAGGTGAAGTCATAGAAATAGGTAAAGAACTTGCATGGCCAAAAAAGGGTATGCGAGTTAGAGCAGGTAACAGTGCTCCATGCTTGAGATGCCGAATGTGTCAAAGAGGCGATTACAACCTATGTGAAGATATGATGTGGCTCTGGGGCGCGTACGCGGAGTACATTAAGGTTCCGTCAAGAATGGTTACAATTAATATGCAAGAAATCCCGTCACATTTGACTTTTGAAGAAGCAGCGATAACGGAACCCTTAGCATGTGTTCTTCACGGAGTTGAGAAGGCTGACGTCAAATTAGGCGATACAGTAGCCATCATAGGTGCTGGACCCATTGGACTCCTACATTTGTTAGTAGCTAAGAAAATGGGGACAGAGAAAGTAATAGTGAGCGACCTCGTAGAAGAACGGTTGCAAGTGGCACAGAAACTTGGGGCAGAAATAGTCAATGCCAGTCAAGATGATCCAATTAAGAAGATTAAGGGATTCACAGAAGGTTACGGAGCAGACGTGGTAATTGAGGCGATAGGGCTTCCCGCGACATGGGAGCAAGCATTGAAAATGGTTAGGAAAGGCGGAATAGTTCTAGAATTTGGCGGGTGCCCGCCTGGAACCGAAATAAAAGTTAGAACAGAACTGTTGCATTACGGTCAAGTGACTGTTCTGGGGACTTTTCATGCAACTCCACTGCACTTTAGGAAAGCATTGAACTTGATAGCGTCTAGAACGGTTGATGTTAGACCATTGATAACTCAAAAGATGAAGTTAAATAGGATAAAAGATGCTTTTGAGACTTTAATTACATCAAAGAAAGACATCAAAATTGCCATAATGCCATAATTATGCAAGAAATTAGATGATTCCTAGTTGATGTAGATATTTCTGTATCATCAGAATGCTTACCAAAATTACTATTATTCCGAAAATTCGTCTAAGGTTTTTTCCTGAAGTCCTTCTTGAAGCGTAGGCTCCAACTTGTGTTCCAAAAATTATTCCTAGGCATAGAAGTATCATATACTCCAAATGCACGTTGCCTAGTGTAAAGTGTGTTGTGGCTCCAGCTAACGAAGTAAATATCATGATGAACATTGAGGTCGCTACGGCTAAATGCATTGGAAAATCCATTAGAAAATGCATTATAGGAACCATTATGACGCCACCTCCAATTCCTAACAAACCTGAAAAGAAGCCGCCGAAGAAACTTGGTGGAAAACCTTTCTTCAAATCGGAATAATATTCAAAAATAGTGCCTGTTGAGTCAATGATTTTGCGGTGCCACAGTTTTTCGGTCTTTTTGGGTTTTGGTTTGCTAAAATTATGTGTTATCAGCATTCTTGCGGCGACGAAGATTAGGAAGATGCCGAATATTAGGCCTAGTTGATTTTTGTCGATGATGTTTGCTGCTAATGCTCCAATTATGGCTCCTGGAATAGTTGCCAATGACAGTGTTAAGCCGAGTTTGTAGTCTATCCTTTTCTGCCTAGAATAGCTAACTGTAGAGAAGATTGAGGTGAAGATTATCATTGCTAGGCTTGTTCCAATGGCTTCTTTGGGTTCGAAGGAGTAAATCATAGTCAATACTGGAACTATGAATATTCCGCCGCCTACGCCGACCATAGCTGCAACTACTCCTACTGGAAAGGCTAAGAGCGGTAGCAGAATGAAGTCGATTGGCGTCAATCTTAATCTATTCCACTTTGTTTTTAGAGCGGATATTATTCGTGCTTATGCTTTTAAACTCTCAAGTCTATTAGGATTTGCAGAAAGTATGTGAGTTGTTGAGAGCATGAATCCTGTGGAAGTTTTGAAACAGCTAGTGAAGTTTCCTACCTATCAGGTTTCACTGGATAAAGTTGAGGATGGCATGAAAGATTGTGCATCATTCCTATCAGACCATTTGGAAAGGCTGGGTTTCAAGGTTAAGGTTGATGAGCTTTTCAATGTCACGGGAGAGCGAGTCTTTGATGGAGAGAAGTGTTTTCTGATGAATACGCATTTTGACACTGTTCCTCCGGCGAGTCAATGGGAGGATGCTCTTACTCCAACGCTTAAGGGTAATAGACTTTATGGGCTTGGGGCTTCTGATGCTAAAGGTGGCATAGCTGCTACTCTAGATGCGTTGTCACGTTTGAAGGATTGCAGGTTTGCGAAGTTGATTGTGCAGTTTGTGAACTATGAGGACAATGCAATTGAGTATCGTGGGAGAAGATGGTTGGGAACACCGTTTTTTCTCTCGAATAATCCAGGCTTTGCAGCAGATTATGGTGTAAATGTTGAACCTACTGTGGTTGATGATAAATGGACTATAAACATTGGATGCACGGGAAGAGTGTCTTTTACTGTGAAGGCTATTGGAAAGGAGGCTCATTCTTCTAAGCCGCATCTGGGAAAAAACGCCATATACGATATGGTGAAGGTGATAGATGCCCTTAGGCGGATTCCGCCTGGAAGATTTAAGATTGATGAGTTTGAAAGTGAAATGCCTGTTAACGTTGCCACTATCGAAGGTGGGAGAGCGATAAACATTGTTCCTGGGGAGTGCAAAATAACTTGTGAAAGGAGGCTCTTTCCGAGTGAGAAACCTCAGGATATGATGGAAAAGATACGTTCTGTGCTGAGGAAGATTGGTGGCGTCAATGTGGTGTGTGAGTTTAGCCCGAATGTTCAGTTGCCCTACCTGGTTGATAAGGGTGAGGAGGTTGTTTCTCTTGTTGTTGACTCTGTTTCTTGCACGGTTGGATACAAGCCTTCTCTGAGTGTAGGTTTGGGGAGAACTGATTCTGTTTATCTCTATCACAATGCTGGGATTAAGACTGCGATTGTTGGTCCTGGGCATATGGGCCATGCTGTAGGTGAATACATTAATGTCGATAGGTTGGTTGAGTGTGCTAAGATACTAGGAAACATGTTGAGGCGTTAAGGCGACGAGGTTTAGGTGTGTGTCTGTCTAGCAAAAGTCTATAGACCCCCCTTATATATAGATCTCTAATAGGGTTTATATTGTGTTAGAATGATGAGTGAGGTTTTTTTTGGGGTCTGTTTGTCATGAGGTCTTCATTCCTTTTCGGGTCGGTCTGGGACGGCAACATCATCCCCCAAGTTAAGAGTGATTTCCAGACAAATAAAGTGTTTGCAATGTTGTAGCATGTTATTGATGGTGTATTTGCGATTCATTCAAAGTTTTTTCTACATCTTCCACATGTTTGATGTCGCTGAAAAACCATGATAGAGTCAGAATCAGTATTCCTAACAAAGAACATCCTAGAAAAAGGCTAGATGTCCCTATCAATTCTGCAATTGGTCCCGAAAGCATCATACCGATTGGGGTCGCAGCAGAAGATAACGCCATATCAACAGAATTTACCCGCCCCTGCATTTCTAAAGGAATGATGGTCTGAACTATTGTCATATATGACACATTCACTATTGGAATGCAAAAAAGCATAATCACACCTCCTACAGCCATGAACCAGAATAGCCCAATTGGAGTGAGAGCCACAAGTGCATACCCCACGAAAAAAACGTACAGAATAGACGTGATAGTCACCATCTTCCTCTTAAACCCCTTTGTCACCGACATCAATATTCCACCTGCAAGCATTCCTCCTTGAACAGCTGCACTGACGAATGCCCATTCTGCAGCGCCTCCCAAGTGATCATATTTTACATAGTAAGAAAGTAGAGTAGATAGAGGCGTCACCAAGAAATTCAATCCAGTTGAAAGCACCAAAAGAGGCATAAACCCCCTAGTATTCCTGACAAAAGCAAAACCCTCAGCAAAGTCCTTTCTAAAAGAAGACTTTTCCTGTTTCTTTCTCACTACGGGAATCCTAATCATTAAAAGAGGAGCTATTGCTACCAAGAAAGTTGCAACATCAATCCATAAAATCTGATCAATACTCCACATATCCAATAAAAGAACAGCAACTATTGGTCCAACTATTCGAATCGCACCAGTAAGAAGATAATTCAAACCATTTATGCGACTCAACTTATCTTTAGGAACCATTGACGGAACAATAGCCGTAACCGTAGGATAATGAAACGCTTGACAAACACCCCTCAAAGCAAGAAACACCATAACTAACCAAATGGAAGCCACATTTAACCAAAACAAAAAGATCAAACCTAAAGTAGTCAAAGCCTGCAAGAAGTCAGCGATGCCAATCAATGCCTTACGATTCAATCTGTCCACAAACACTCCTGCAAAAGGGGAGATAACTACTAAAGGAGCGAATCCAACGAGAGAGGCAATTGACAAATAGACAGCGCTTTCTGTTTGAATAGTTATCCACCAAATGATAACAAATTGCGCAATTGATGAGCCAAGCAAAGAGACTAGCTGCCCTCCCCAGAACAACAGATAGCTTCGAAATGTTGTCTGATTTGCTTGTTCTTCCATCCGTATTCCTTCTTATTGTCGCATATAAAGACCAGACTTTTATCTAAATCTTATGAACCAGCAAATGAACCTAGACCAACCTGCTTAAAGAGAGAAATAAAATATGGAAAAGAGATAAAAAACCCAAGGCTGTGCCCTTAGTCTGAGACGGCATCATTATTCCCTATTGTAAGTGTGTTTCTCCTATTAACAGGATTTTTGTTACTTTCAATACAGCTTTCCCAGTCGGGCAATTCTTCCTAAAGTGGCAGCTATCAAAGTTACAGCTAAGAGCACTGCTATGAATATGATCGTTGGAAACTCTGGTAACACAGTGATTTGAGCAGGAGTTGATGTGCAAGGTATCGGAGTTGGAGGTGTAAAGGGATCAATTTGGGGATTAGAAAGTTTGGCAGGGTAGGAGTACCCAGGATAGGCTATGGACAATGCGTATGGGCCTCCCTTTGCTATCGCATTAAAATGTATTGTTAGCAAAACTCCGCTTCCGGTTCTTGCAGTTTCTGGAGGCAAAAGCGTGCCCGAGAACCATGCAAATTTGTGAGTAGCGTTGTATGCATTGTCTGTGCTGTTCTCCATAACGTAGAACATACCGCCTGCAAGTGGTCTTAAGAAGTGGTTTGATGGCAATGAAATCCATAAAGCGTCCAATTGGGTACTATTGTAGAACATCTTTACTTCATAAGCAAAGAGATTAGCCACGTTAGTTATAGTTATATTCACTGAAAACCTGTCACCAACGTTTTGTACAGTGATTTGGTTCGGTGACACTCCAATTATTGCAGTAGAGCTTGCTTCAACTCGTTTCATCATAACGCTGAACGAAAGTAGTATTAGTAAAGACGCCATCAGTGCTTGTATCTTTTTCATGTTTTCTTATCCTCCATTTTTTGGTACCTCTCTTACCAATAAAGTTAATGGAACTATTTACTTAGTTCTTTCACAAGCACAAGCATCTTACCTATGATATACTTGTTGGCAATTCTTCCTTTCTCTACGCTTGCTTTAGAAGGATCGCCTTTTATTCCGTTTGGCCAGAAATCTTTAGGATTCGCTACAATTTCGAACTTGGGCATTTCAGAAAAATTCTTTTCAGTTCTTCCCTTAACCAAATCTGGTCTAATCGCCAAAATACGTGAGGTTTCAATTTCGCCGCCATGCCCATCACGCATGTCAAATTGTTTTCCCTTTAACTCGTATGCAAAATCATAGTCACTCAACACAATTATTCTCAAGGCACGCTTCTCACTTTCCTCTGTATATTTGTCCAAAGCATCATGAGACGCAAGCTTCAAAGCAGCCATATGCAGAGAACCTGCATGCCCACTTAAGACAATTAATCGTTTAAAGCCTTGCCTCACTAACTCATCAAGAACGTCACAGACTATGCTGTAAAGAGAATCAAAACCAACAGAAATTGTCCCAGGAAAATATCGAGTCTCAGTGCATACACCGTATCTTATAGCTGGAGCAACTAGACACCCAGCTTTTTTAGCAACCTCAATAGCGATATTCTCGGGCTGCAAACAGTCAGTGCAAAGAGGCAAATGCTTTCCATGTTCTTCAACACTTCCTACAGGAAGAATTACTATTTTACCCTTCTTCGCAGCCTCTTCAACTTCTGGCATAGTCAATTCATCCAACCACACAGTTTTCATTTTCATTCGAAATCACCTTTTTGACCTAAAACCTTCTTTCCAGCCTATTCATTCTTCAAATAAATAGAAATATAAAACCTCTGCATTAACACAGGGCTTCTGGCAGCTGTCTACGAAGTGCTTTCAGAGTGCCAGAGACTCCTAAAACCCGCATGGCTACATGTTTACCCTTTGTCTGCGTTATTGAAGCAAGAGATGCTTTAACCATGTCTAAGGCTTTGTGTGAGCACCGCAGAATAGCATAATTTGGTTCCAAGTTATATTTCATCAGAATAAAATTCGTTTGACTTGCTCCATATTCTCCAAAAAGTTGCAGAATAGCATTCCAAACGGCATCCATGAAAGCTCGTTCATCGATAGTTTCTGACCCTAAGATTTGCACCAGAAGATAGCGTCTCTTAATAAGATGCACCAAAAACTTACTTCTCCACTATACGCACACCAGGCGCAATGTAACATGGACTTAGCTTTGCCTTATTCCTCTCAACGATGGACAAAGGATCATCAGAAAGAGCCTGCAAAGCGCATGATACAGGTAAGTCAAAGAGAGAAGCCAAGGCAGCATAGTCTTGCGGGCTTCTTAAGAAGTTTTCATCTGAAGCCCCGCTGGAAATCGTTATTGGTATGTCAAACTTTCTGGCGACTGCAACTTCTTTTCGCAGGCTTGAAAGAAGCCGAATTCTTGGGAACCCTGTTAAAGAGAGAATCAGCGTCATATCTATCTCAAGTGATACTAACTTCTTAGAGGCAAGTTCAGCTTCAGCATAGTCAAAGAAGCGTTTACAAGGAAACGTCAAACAAAGCGACAATAAATCGACTCTTCTGTCCTTTGCCGCCTGTCTTGCAACACTTTTGGAACCGCATGCCACTGATACTATTTCAAATTTTCGCCTAAGACGCCCCAGGTTATTGAGTAGTTCGTTAGACGTTTTGGGCATCAAGTCTATCCTTTTGACAAACTCAACTCTCGCACTATTGCAAATCTCTTCTATTTGACGAATTCTTTCTTGCGAAATGTTTGGTGAAAGAGGTATGCCGACCATGCAATATCCCAATTCAGCCGATAAATTGACCATTCTTTCTACTTGTTTAAGATCGTCAATCGGTGCACACAGGTGCAAGTCAGCAAATTTCCTCATGAAAATATCCTCAGTTCATCGCAAATCTTAACGATCTCTTCGATTTTTCCCCTCCGAAATCTTATGCGCAAATGAATAGGGTCAGCAGCGCCAAGTTTGACTATCCCTTGAAAAGCAGCTTGCTTATCCAACCGAAGATAGAGACTTCCCTTCTCCACATGCATTTCAATTTCTCTACGAAGCGCTTCCTTGTCCAACACGCTAAGGCGGGAGAAAATACTGTCAATAACTGCTTTGACCAGTTCTTTTCCTTCTATTTTTGCCTCAAAGAAAACTATTGGGTTGCCATGATGTCCCTTCAAGCTATTTTTCTTAAAATCTATCTCTTCCGTTCGGTTTGCGGGAAGAATGTGTTTAACTGCTTCCATGACTTTCTCTAAGTCTTCGGTTGCGTGGGCGAAGAATTCGATGTTGATGTATGCTACTGGAATTTGAGGCAAGTCTATCACAGTGATTTTAGATTTTTTCTGCGCCCTTAGATTTTGCTGCTTTTCGTCGAGTAGCCGATTTTTTAGGCATGGGTTTTTTAGCCTTTGGAGCCTTGACAGGCTTTTCACGCTTTGAAGGTTTAGAAATTTCTTTTGTTTTCTTCTGCTTTGTTGGCTTTTTTAGCTTTGTGGGCTTTGGTTCCGTAACCTCTGCTTTCTCAGGTTTGGGTTTTTTTGATGGTTCAGGTGGTTTAGAAATTTTTGGCGCTCGCAAACCTAACTGCTGCCTAAGAACGTTGACATTCTCTTCATGCCTTGTCCTTCTTCGCAAATCCACAGGAATAGTTAATCTAAGTGCCTGCTTAAAATCTACTCCAGCTTCTTTGAGCTCGCCCTTACTGAAACCTTTTCCAAATCGCATTTTGCCATCTTTTCTTGCAACCATTGGATGAATCTTCAACGGTAATCAACTCACAGCAATATTACAAGCTAAAATCGATATAAAGATTACAAACTCATTCTCGGTGAAGAAGACGAAAAAAATTTTAGCCGATCTCACACAGAGATACTTTCAATTTTTATAGGGCATATTCAAATTAGAATCTAAGGATGATATTGATGAGTGGTTATGGCTTCTCGGTAGAAGCTACCGTGAAGGAGATAAAGGGAAAATGCAGCATAGGATATAAAGTGGGGGACAAAATCATTTTCGATGGGATACACATTAAAGGAAAGGTATGCCCAAGCGCCCTAGCCACTAGAGTTCCAACACTTTACGCATTTATGTGGGGAGCCGAATTTCCTTGGGATGAAGAAAGAGACGTAACAACGGTGCCTTGTGTCGATGAGAAGAATCAAGTTGTCTTTGAACTAAAACGAGACAGAAAACATCCATGGTACAAAGATAAAGAAAGACTCAGCGCGAGCGCACAAAGGTTGTTAGCTAAGGGTTATAGCCAATAAAGCCTCATCAAAGTACTTGCCATCTTTCTTTATTCGCATCTTTCTAACGGCTTCAAGTCTAAAGCCTACTTTTTGGGCTATCTTAATCAGCGGTTTATTGTTCGCAAGCGTATCAGCTTCAAGTCGCTCGAAACCTTTCTTTCTCGCCAATTCAACCGCAGCCTTTAACAGTTTTGTTCCAATTCCCCTGCTTTGATAGTCTGGATGAACAGTTATGCCTACTTCTCCAATGTGCCCCATTAATCCGCTCATTCGGTGTATTCCAACAAAGCCCACCACTTTATCAGTTGTTTTTGCAATCACGAAAATCTGGTTCTCGTTCTTTGGCAACTCTTCAAAGAATTTCTTGAACAATTGATATATCTCTTTAGCATCTTCAGTGTGAACGTCGGTTTCCCATTCTTGAACCTTAGGATGAAGCTCAATCTCAGCAAGCATACATATTTCATCGTCAGTTAGCCGTCTATCTTTTGCATCAAGAATTCGCACAGATGTTTGGTCATATTTCATATGCTTCTCTCCAGCGCTATCTCAAATTGGCACAAACAAATATAAGACGATTGGCAAAGAGGCAAAAACATGGTGCCGGGGGCGGGATTTGAGCCCGCGACTTCTGGGCATCTGGCAATCTGACCCTCTTTTTTCTAAACGCTCTCCAGATTATGAGTCTGGCGCCCTAACCAGGCTGGGCAACCCCGGCTCACTACAGTTGACTATTCTGGATGTCAAAGGCTTGAATTAAGACTTTCTTGTTATAGATTAAAGTATTTAAAAGATAGATTGTATGGTGAGAGATAGACAATAGAGGATATTCGAAAGAAAATGCAAATCGACTTTCACTACTACTGCATATTCGTTCTGGCCTTTCATGCAGGCTTCGAAAAAGAAGAAGCGAGAATAGTGGCTTATTCTTCACAGTATGTTGACGATGCCACCGAAAGCAAACCTATAAACCTGGAACGATTTCCCTTCGACCCCATCAGAACAGCTTACTATTCACTAAAAGCCTACAACTGGGATGTGCAGAAAAAAATCTATCTCCCCTTCCACTTTCTACCTCCCAACCCGTTGAGAAACACAAATCACTTTACGTACATAACTCAACCAAACTCATACTTCGCAAAAATCCTGCTTAAAGAAGCAGCAAAAAAGAAAACAGAAAACTGGCTACACCGACTTGGAACAGCTCTTCACACGTATGCAGATACTTGGGCACACCAAGGCTTCTCGGGAAGACAAAACATAGAAAACAAAGTAGAAGACATCAACTTATATGAAAGAGAAAAATGGAAACACCTATTATGGGAAAACATATTCCTTGACGCATTCCCAACAATAGGTCACTGCGAAGCCAATCGCTTTCCAGACTTTCCCTTCCTAACTTGGAAATACAAAAACCATAAAAACGAATGGATCGAACGAAACAACACCCAAATATTCCTTCTCGCCGCCGAAACGACATTTAAACACCTATGCAACGTTACTGGAAAAAGAAAAACCAGTTGGCAACAGTTAGAAGATATCGTCAAAGAGCTATTCTTATGCGATGTTGATGTAAACAAGAGATGCAAAGCCTGGATAGAACGATTTCCAAAAATCTTTGAAACTCAAGAAGACATTTATGACAAGGTTGCTTGGCGAAAGGAAGCGCTTGGGACAGAATCTGACAGAAACTATCAATGGGATGATGTGTCGCCAGAAAAGTTTGAGACATTGAAATTCGAGGTGAAAGAAGATTTTTTCGATTCAAATTGGGTAAATTTTCAGAGAGCAGCTTTCTTGCAGAGAAATTTCGTTCTCTATAACCTTACTTAAACGGGTTTATTGTTTCAGAATTTCCTTCACGATTTCTTCAACTTCTCTATTTGTTGCTTCCCAACTTTTATGGGGATATTTTTCGCTTTCTGTAATAATAAAATAATCTGCTAAGGCGATAATGCTTCCTTCTCCAAAACTCAATTCTTTCAAATCTTTCTTAACAAATTCATCATAACTTGCCAAGAGCTGATCTTCTTTCCATTTCTTTGCGTCTTGCTTTTCTGATTCTCTAGTTGACTCACCAACAAAGTCAACTCCTTTTCTCGGATGTGCAACCCTACTATAGCGCGATTTCCTCGATGCAAGAAAAGCAATAACGAAGACGTTGCTTTCCCCAAACTCCCTTCTCAGAAACTCAATTTCTGAAGGTGCTCTCATCCCAGACAAAAAGACTAACCGTCTATCTTTATGTTGCGACTTTACAATTTCAGCAGCTCTTTCAGTAAAGTAAGAGTCAGAAATGCGCTTCTTTTCCTCCGTATATTTTTTAATATTATCCGATGTAATTTCAATTCCTTTCTCTGCCATTTCACCCAAGAGAATTTGGCCAGTCTCTAACTGTGGAAATCCATATCTTTCTCCAATAACCTTAACATGACTACTTTTACCTGAGCCAGGCAATCCAACAGTGACAACAACTTTCATCAAATCATTCTCACATCGAACGTTTTCTTAGCGCGCGCGTTTTTAGAATTATTTCCTCTTTAATGTTTCGACAGTAGTTGAAGTGCCAATATAGGCAATATCCGCCATCCCGATAAAGAGTCCTGTTTCAATTACGCCTGGAATGGATTTTAGCTTGCATTCCAGTTCTTTTGGATTTTTGATTGACCCAAAATCAACATCGATGATGAAGTTGCCGTTATCTGTAATTACTGGCCCAACCTTATCCGTTCCCTCTCTCAAAAATGGCTTTCCATTCATCTCACGTATTTTCGACATCACTGTGACGAAGGCAAATGGCAAAACCTCTAACGGCACCCGCTGGTTTTTTCCGAGGCTGTCTGTCATTTTCGACTCGTCCACTATTATTATAAATTGCTTTGCCGCTGCAGCGACAATTTTCTCTCGCAATAGTGCCCCGCCCATTCCTTTAATTAGGTTAAGTTTTTTGTCGATTTGGTCGGCGCCGTCAATGGCTAAGTCAAGTCTTGGGTGTTCGTCTAAGGTTGTTGTTGGAATACCATATTTTGTTGCCAACATAAAGGCTTGATAAGAGGTTGGAACTCCATAAACTTTTGAGCCTTCATTTTTGATTCTTTTGCCTATCTCTTGAAATGCGTAGGCTATGGTGCTTCCGCTTCCTAATCCAACTACAAAGCCATCTTTGACATGTTTAACTGCTTCTAAAGCGGCTTTTCTTTTTGCTTCTTCCTTCCAACTCAACTTTTTAGCCTTCAGCTTCGATTTGTCCCAGTTTTTCTAAGACTTTTTCTACTTCTTCTTTAATTTTTTCGATTCTTTCTTCGGCTTCGGTCTTCTTTGGCGGAGTTGGTAGTTTTCCCTCTTTTCTTTTCTCTTTTTTAGGAGGTACCTCTTCTGGAGGCGTGGTTTCTGATGGGATAGGTATCTCTTTTATGGGCTTGATTTCAAGACGAGTTCTTAAATCTTCGATTTTTGCGCCTAGTTCGTCGAAGCGTTCGTTGAACAGTTTGATAAGGTCGTCTTGCATAGATTCCAGTTCATGCAACGCTACGACGGATTCGTTTCTAGCCATTGCATCCTTGATGATTGCCATTTTTTCCTTATATCCGCTTGCAAGTCTATCGCGTTCTTCTTCGCTTAGTTTTCCTTCTGCATGGGCCTCATACAAGCGTCGAATAGCATAACTAACTATCTCTCTTTCAATGTCAAGTGTTTTCAATTCTTCCTGCGCCTTTTTGGCATTTTCAAGAGTTATTGTATGCTCTTTTGTAATTGGCAATCCTTTCTCGGTCTCAACTGCTTCTGTCGGTTCTTCCTTCTTCTTTTTTCCAACTCTCATGACATAGTAGAGAAGAAAAACTGCGAAAGCAACCGCTCCAACAACAATGATAGCGATTAGAGCGATTTGCCATGGCTCAAGGTCCACAACTTTCCCTCTTTACAACATCATAATGCTTTTGCACGTTCTATATAATTAATTATGTGTAGTGATTTTAAGAATTTTGCAGTATCTGTCTAGCAACAGATGACCTACCCCCCTTATATATAGAGTTTAAATAGTCTGTGAAAATGGAGCCTCGGGCGGGATTTGAGCCCGCGACCATCGCCTTACCAAGGCGGCGCCCCACCGAGCTAGGCTACCGAGGCACAGACACGAAGAGTATTTACAATTATGCGATGTTTTAAAGGATTTCCTGTCTGCCAGAAAGATTCAAACTTATATATCATAATATAATTCTTGATGGTTGATTCTGATAAAGCGGGGGTTGCCAAGCCAGGTCAAAGGTGCAAGGCTTAGGACCTTGTCCCGTAGGGGTTCGTGGGTTCAAATCCCACCCCCCGCACTAAAATCTAAGAACTAGGTTTATAATCTCGGTTTGCGCGCGCTATCATGTCGTTAAGTTAAAAAAAGCGATTGTCACAGAATCAATGGAGAGATAATTAGTAAGGAGAGTGTGAGATGAACACGAAGCTTATGGCCTATGAATATATTCCTTTAGGGTTTGAGATAGTCATCAAGAACACTGATGTTGAGATAGGGAAGATCTGGAACCTCTGGTACAACGTTAAGCTGACCGATGATCCTGAAAGCTGGGACAGTGAGATCAATCTGATCAACAAAATGCAGGGTAGGTTAGGCAAACTAACTGTGGATCAGCGATTGATACGTGCTCAGATGGCTGAGTTCTGCCGACTGTGTCCTCTTTTCCCACGAAGTATTGACATCCTCTGTAAGGAGATAGGCTATGATCGCTTCTCCAAGCCTGCGAAGATGGGATGCGAAGGCCGTGGCTTATTGGATTCTCTTGGCTACCATGACCAGGCCAGTTTAAACGAACAACAAAAAGAGATCCTTTCAGAGTATGTTAGATCTCTCAAGAAGTGGCTGAGACAGGGTCAGCCGAAGACCTCAACCGAGTCTAAAGTCTTCGGTTTTCTGGGCCAACCGACAGATAGCAAGGTGGCTTTGGTTGAGAAGCTCGCTCACATAGCCGACTCCGATGAGCCATCAGTATCTTCTTTTATGAGGCTGACAGAGGATGTGTGCAAAGAGACACACAAGGATTTTCAGATCCTAGCGCGTGCAAGCTACCTCGGTCGCCCCTTTAACTGTTTCAAGTGCCTATCGAATGAAGGGGGCATTCCGAAGTGTCAATGTTGTTACTCATTACTCCTTGATTCAGGTCTTCTATGTGCTGGTACAGCTGGTGAGATAAGATTGATGCTTGATGAGTTCAGACGTTTTGTTGAAGAAAACATACTAGTGTACTCGGTCGCAATCAATTCCTGGTTGAAGGAAGAACCACCGAAACACGTTACATGGCTAAAAAATGCGCGTTACATCTCCAGAGACAGCGCGTCAAGAATTGCTGAAAGGGTTCACTCTTCTCTCGGTGAGAAAGATGAAGCCAAAGAATGGTTAGCGGCGTGTCTTCTAAAGACAATTAAGGACAATCAGAGATGGCACAAGAGAACTGAACGTATCGATAATTTTCCAGAGGCTACATCCTACTTCAGAGAAATACTTTAAAAGAAAAATCAAGTCATGTTTACATGCCTACGTAGATATATTTCATCCTTTATCATACTTGTAGTAGGATATTTCTTCCTTTATTTTTACGTAGGTTTTAACAATGATAAATGAGAGCACGGAATAAATCATGAAATTCATAAATAATCCCGACCCTGCTATCTCAGAATTTAGGTCATACACAGTGACATTTCTCCATTCGAGACTCATGCGGCCTCCGCTAACTGTTATATTGTGAGGATTACTCTGAATCCATCTTAGATTGTCGAATGGAAAACCGTAATGCTGTACAACCTCTTTTGGGATTTTGAAAGACGGGTCAAGTTCCGCACTTACTTCCACACTTACAAAGGCAATTGTGGTGAAAAATATAAGCAAAGCCACAAGAAATAACATATATACTATTTCTGGGCCTGAAAAGTGGAAAACACTAGAAAGTTTATCAATAGACCTCTCAGCAAAACTTTCTTTTTTCAAATGCTCTTGATCTGTCATATTTCGTCATTAGATTAGATGATTCTCAAACATTAAAATCTATCGCCAAGAAACTAAGAAATGACCAAGACCTAATCACACTTTTTTATCTCCACGTTTCGCCATACGTAGCAGATAAGAAATGGCGGGCCCGCGGGGATTTGAACCCCAGTCTCCGGCTCCGCAGGCCAGCCGTCCAAAATCCTTCTGCTGGCGTTTTGCGTAGCCGTAGATCTGAGGTTCAAATCCCAACTGCTGGAAGTTACTATGTAAGTTGGCTTGATAAACGAAGCGGTTTTCTTGAGTACGTGGAAAGCAAGAGATACGATCCGACAACGGCTAAGACGATGGTTCGTTATCTCGACAGATATGTTAAGGCTTCGATCGAGTCTCCGATGGATGTGATAAGGTTGTTCAACGGCTTATCAGTGGGTCAAGCGCACCATTTGAATCGGGCGTTGAGGGCTTTCTTTAATTTCCTTGAGATTTTGGGTTTTGATAAGGATTGGCTGGATAGTTTGAGGAAGGCTATACCGAAAGACCAGATTGGAATCGACATTAAAGTTCCTGAGGAGCAGTCTATCACTGAGAACCTGTCAAGGATATCTAAGATTGCGTTAAAATATCAAGCGTTGTGGCATCTATGCTTGGATAGCGGCTTACGGCTAATAGAGGCTATACATTTGATCAGAGGTTTTAAGTCAGAAAATCTTCAGCAAGTCAACGGATTTTGCCGCTATAAGGTCGGAGAGTTTAGAGGTAGCAAACAGGCTTACTTCGGATATTTCACAGAATATACACTGAGACTCATTCAAAGCGTCAACAGCGAGAAATTTGACCGCCCTGATGCAAGCCATTACTATTGCAAGTATGGTTTTACGTCGCCGAAGTATTTGCGGAAGTTTGCTTTTGACAAGATGATTGAGCTGGACATTTCAGAGAGCGTGGCTGACTTTATTGAAGGCAGGGTTCCAACGAGGATAGGCGCTAAGCATTATATGGCTTTGGCGAGGCAAGCAGACCAGAAGTATGGAAGATACGCCGATCACGTTACGCAGCTTAGGCAAAAGGCCGGGTTATTAACAGCCTAAAACATCCCCCTTTTTCTGTTCTTCGGTCTGTTCTCAGTGAACAAGGTAGAATCTTCTTCTATAGTTAAGTTCCGAAAATTCAAAATACAAGCTTCAATGATAGTGGTGGTTTGCCGAAAATAAGGAGAAAAGAAAATGAAGAAAACTGTTTCTCTAATAATGCTGGCATTGCTGTTAGCCAGTATGTTGACATTAGCATTTAACATCCAACAAGCAAGGTCGTCAGAACCGCCCGTAACAGAATGGAACAGAACATTCGGGGGAACAGCCGATGAAGGCGGGATCCAGACTGTGATCCAGACTGTCGATGAAGGATACGCGGTGGCAGGATCTACAGAGTCTTTCGGGGCTGGAAGCTATGACTTCTACTTGGTTAAAACTGATCCGAATGGAAACATGCAGTGGAACAAAACATATGGATATGGCGGATTATCTGATGAAATAGCGGAATCTATGATCCAGACAAACGACGGAGGATATGCACTGTCGGGGGGTTCAGATCGCATTCATTATCTTGACCTCGATGATGCATGGCTGGTTAAGACCGATATGGATGGGAATATGCAGTGGAACAAAACATATGGAGGAATAGGATGCGATTTTGCCACATCCGTAATTCAGGCGAGCGATGGAGGATATGTGTTGGCGGGTTGGACAAGGTCTTTTGGGGCTGGAGGAGTTGATGCTTGGCTAATCAAGACTGATGAAAGTGGGAATGTGGTGTGGAGCCAAACGTACGGAGGAGCAACTGACGAATTCGGCTCTGTGGTAGTTCAGACTGATGATGGCGGATATGCATTGGGTGGCTATACGGCTTCGTTCGGTGCTGGCGGCTTCGATTTTTGGCTCATTGGGACTGACGCGGATGGGAATATGCAGTGGAACAAAACATATGGAGGATCAAGCATTGATAGTTGTACTCAAATGGTTCAGACGAGTGATGGAGGATACATGTTGGCTGGCTACACGACTTCTTTTGGTGCTGGAAGCTATGACTTCTACTTGGTTAAAACTGATGCGAATGGAGATATGCTGTGGAATAAGACATATGGAGGAATAGGCGATGATCACGGCTGGGCCGTCGTTCAGACGAGTGACGAAGGATATGCAATCGCAGGATACACTTCCTCTTTTGGTGCAGGTGATACAGATTTTTGGTTGGTTAAAATTAATATAGACGGCAATGTGCTGTGGAACGAGACGTATGGAGGAGAAGCTCGCGAAGAAGTGTATTCTGTGATCCAAACTGTCGATGGAGGATACGCAATAGCCGGTTACACAAGATCTTTTGGCGCTGGAGCACTTGACTTTTGGCTGATAAAGCTTGCACCAGAAAAGATTTCGGCAACCATCAACATCGACTCTGACACTTTAAACTTGAAAAGCAACGGCGAGTGGATTACTTGTTACATTGAGCTTTCCGCAGGCTTCAATCCCGGTGACATCGATGCAAGCACAATCTTACTAAACGACACCATCGGGGTTGATTTAGGCGCCCCCATACAAATTGGAGACTACGATTGCGATGGCATCGCTGATTTGATGGTGAAGTTTGACCGTTCAACTGTAATAAACTGGCTTCGCTTAGTAGATTATGGTCAAGATACTGGAAAAAGCTTTGAAGTCAACCTGAAGGTAACAGGAATAGTTGCTGGAACACAATTTGAAGGCGCTGACACGGTCAAAGTGTTATTCAAATGACAATCAAATGGATTTAAAGCCTCATCTCCTCTCTTTTTTCCTAAACAGATAAACTTTTTTCTACGTGTTAGGATTCCCATATGGATCTAAACGATCATCTAAAGAACTAACATTACGGCTGTCCCAACCATGTTTCGAGGACCGTCCTGGGACCGTCCCGACACCGGTTACCCAGCAACTCATCAGCCTTATTCAAGCTTTGAACGAACAAATCAGCCAGAATCAAGTTGTTTTCGCAGAAAACGAGGATGATTGGCGGGCCCGGAGGGATTTGAACCCTCGATCTCCGGCTTTCAGCGCCGAAACCACAGGACTCCGGCTCCGCAGGCCAGCGTCCTAATCCAGACTAGACTACGGGCCCACATGTCTAGATTAGTTCTATTTCCAGAAATTAAAGGTTATATACTTAACACTTTGGCGAAATTCAGACAAAGCCATTGACTATCGCTCAAATAACTTGGCTTCAAATGTCGAAGAGGTTTCTCTCTTAAACTTTTTATATAACTTGAGGTGACGGAATGACCCGAGGGAGGAAACTTGAGATATAGGTATAAGATTCTTGCAAGTGCTCTTATTCTAGGTCTTATCATCTCGTTAGGTTTTGACTTTTATTATTACTTAGCAATGGTTGGCAAGCAAGCAGTGATTAACAATATGCGAGGTCGAGTAATTGTAGCATGGGCAGGCGCAATGGGTACTGCTGGATATTATTTGAAGAATGCAACTACAAACATTGATGTAGCTGGGGTAGGCGCGATTCTGAGAACTGCTTCTAACATTGGGTTAGCGGGAGAAAGCGATACAGACGACCTTTATTGGTATACACTGTCTTTTACAGCAACATGGGTCGAAGAAGATTTGTTTCCCTACATGGTAGGTTCTCCATCAACTGTGAAACATATTAACCCAACCGCTATTGAAATGTTTGGAAACCTAAGTGAGAAAATTGAGAATGTTACACATCTAATTTTCATGGAAGACATAGATCTAACCAGAAGAGATGGAGTTAACCCCACACAACTGTTAACAGAAAAAGGTATTCTAGACGACATAATCAACTACTGCACTGATATCCGAAGCTTATCTCATCAGATATATAATTTCAATCCAAAATTCCAATAGTCTACTAAACATAGTAGTATAGATACAAGGGTAAGGCTATTGTCCTAATCTATCCAAGCTATGGATGCACAACAATAAATCTAGAAATTGTCATAAAAGGGTTTTTAATGCAGTATCGCTTGTTTGACGATCGATTCGATTTCCTTCCACGACGCCATCCTTTTGACGATGGGCACCCCGTTTATGCAAACGCCTCTAGACATGCCATATTCTTCAATTACTTTTCTGTCATCTGTGTTAATTGCGCTGACCACTGCATCATACTTCTTCATGTTTCGTTTGATTTTATCAACCATCCAACCAGACCACGGGCATTGACTATTAAAAAACGCATCAATCACTATATTATCGCTCTTTTCAATTGCTCCACACTTTGGATAAATCAACTTAGGCTGTTCGTCAACACCTAAGTTCAAGTGAAGCAACACCCGACTTCCATCACGACCAACCTCTTTGAATCCGAATTTTTTAAAGAAACCGACAGGCATATAATCAAAGAATCCGAACCACTTGTCACCCTCATAACCCAAAACGCTGGCACCACCATAAACCTTAGCCTTTTCAATAACCCTTTCCACAAGACCCCTTGCAACACCACTATGCCAAAATGGCGGCACAACCCAGAGGCAATCAATGAAAAGCGATTTCTCACCCTTAACAGGCTCCGGAGCAAACTCGATAGGTAGGTATTCTATCAACCCTTTCGGGAAGTTACCATGTGTAATCATTTCACTGAATTTCGCATTTTTTGGTCCAAGAGAATTAATGACCTTCTCGGGTTTTTCAAGGGCAACAGATACTTGAAGCCCTTTATGCATCATAGTTTTCAACCATTGAGTTCTGGCGTCCATAGTGATTTTCATTGCTTCTCGCCATTTTGGCGGTATGCTTGGATCTAAACAAACCGCTGTAACATAGTCAAGTTCTTCAGTTGACACTTCGTGAATTTGCATGGGCTTACTCTTCTAATTTAGTTATGACTTTTTAGTGCCCGTTTTAACGTGTCCATAACGTTTTGTTTTCCCATAGCGACAATGTATGGACCAAGTCGTGGACCTTGGCTGACTCCTAGAAGGATTGTGTAGAGGGCTTTGAAGAATTGGCTTGGTTGTACATTATGTTTTCTGGCGATGTTGAAGATTGCGCTTTGTATTCTTGTTTCGTCTTCTTCTTCAGTTTGTAGGGTTTGAATTAGTTCTTTGATGGCATTTTTCTCTTCTGGAGTTAATTGTATTACTGTCTCTTTGATTTCCTTGAAATCTTGTGCCCAATTCAATGCATATTCGATTCTCTTTTTTAGATCGTCTGAAACTTCTTTTATTGCGTAGCCATAGTCTCTCAGTTTTTCTGCAATGAATTCAGTTTCTGTGTCTTTTGGAGCCACCTTTGCCAAGTAGATGAGCAAGTTGTATGGCACATGAAAACTGGATTTAGTGGGAGGTTTCATAAGCCAACAATATTTGTAGAGACCAATTAGCTTAGCGCGTTCCTTTTCTTCAGCGACTTTCTTCTGTCCAAAGTATATGTCTTCAAGTTCATCTAATTCGCTCATATACTGCGGTATATCGGTTATGTCTAGGCTTCTGGCGCCTACAAAGCGTTTTAACATGAGCAAATGGAGTGACTGTGGCGAGCCGTAGCGGAACCAAAGCTGAGGAGTGAATAGGCGTCCAGCTGATTTTGAGAATTTTTTGCCGCTTATGTCTAAGAAGAGTTCGTATTTTGCGTGTGTCGGTGGCGTGTAGCCTAATACTTCTTGGCATATTCTATCATTTATTCTCACAGAATCGGCGATATCTTTTCCATACGCTTCAAACCTTATATCCAATGCTTTCCAGCGGATTGCAAATTCTCCTTTCCAGCTGAGTTTTCCTTCACCTTTGGTATAGTCTGCTTCACCTTTGTGTCCGCATCCTTCTAGCCATTGTCCTTTAATTTCCATTCCTTCACAAGAGTAAAGAATCTTCTTTTCTTTTGGCAGAAACTCGTACGCTTTAGTCGTGTAGATGCGTCCGCAGTTTTCGCAAACTGCAAAGTATGGTAACGCTTCTACGAACTTTTCTTGTCCTACTTCGTCTTTGACTATTTCTCCAAGTTTTTTTGCGTTTAGCAGTAGTGTTTCAATTTCTTGATTGAACAAGCCTTTTGTGTATGCTTCGTTGCCAGACATGAACTCATAGTCTATTCCGCAAGTGTCTAATGCTTCCAGTAGTAGAGAGGTCATATGGCTTCCATAGCTTTCATGACACTTGTATGGATCTGGAATAGACAAAACTGGAAAGCCCAAATACTTCTTCAGTGATGATGGCATTCCGGCGGGTACTTTTCTTAAGCCGTCTTTGTCGTCGGAAAAAGCGATTAGTTCGGAGTTGTAGCCTTGTTCTCTTAGGGCTAATGTCACTCCATACGACCTTATTGCGTCACTTAGATTTCCTACATGGGGAATCCCTGATGCTGCGATTCCCATTTCCGTTCTAATCAAATCAAGGCTTCGCTCTAGCCTGTGCTCTCTTTCAATTACCTCCACTGCCATCTTGTCGTACCATGTGCCGTGCCCAATGATTTTCTCTGGCATGATTTTCCTTCTCTCACACTTCGCTTACAATATTTCGTCCCGTTTAATAAAAACCGTTTCGCATTTATGCACAACTATATCAAATATTTAGCGGAAGTGCAGTCGTTGTCTCTTTACGACGCTCTGGCGAGACATGAAGCAGTAGAAAAAATTGTCACGCGAAATAAAGGTGAAGTGCAAGAGAGGAAATATTGGCGTTTCAGATACGACCGCTGGTATGGCGGAATCGTAACTGCAGATGCAGTTGGTTGCGGAGTAGTTTGTAAGTATTGTTGGGTTTCGGATGTTGTCATGTTTAGACCTGCTGTAGTTGGCGAGTTTTATAGCCCAGTGTCGGTTGCAAAAATTTTGGCTGATATGGCGAAGAAACGAGGATTGACGCAGTTGAGGGTAAGCGGTGGAGAACCGACCATAGGCAAGAAACATTTGCTTCAGTTACTTGACAACCTCGAAGATAGGCAACTAAGTTTCATTCTAGAAACAAATGGAGTCCTAATTGGACATAATATTGATTATGCAAAGGACTTGGCAAAATACCCATTCGTTCATGTAAGAGTTTCATTAAAAGGATGCAACGAAAAAGAGTTCACAATGTTGACTAACGCCAAACCAGAAGGCTTTAGACTTCAGTTGAAAGCCCTTGAAAACCTAGTAGAAGCTGGCGTCAAATGTCATCCAGCGGTTATGACTTCCTTCTCGCAAGAAGAAAGTTTAAAGCAACTGATTCAACGGTTGAGAAGCATTAGCCAAAAACTAGCTGAAAACCTTGAAACTGAAGAACTGATTCTTTACCCAAGCGTCAAAAGAAAGATTCTGAAACATAAGTTGAAATGGTTTAACGCTTATGCTCCAAACGGCACAATACAAAAGAAAAAAGAAAGAGGAAAGTGACTACGGCACTTTAGCTCCGCATTCTGGGCAGAACTTGTTCCCCGCCGGAACGTCAGCTTGGCATTTTGGACATTTCCTTGTAGCTTTCAGTGTGGCTCCGCATTCGACACAGAATTTCGCTGTAGCTGGGTTTGATGCATTGCATTTTGGACAGTTAACTGTGCCTGCTACTACTTGCATTGGTGCACCACAGCTGTTACAGAACTTTGCTGTATGTGGGTTCTGGAAGCCACATTTTGGGCAAAGTACCAGAGGCGCTGCTTGTGCTGGTGCTTGTGGCTGAAGTACCTGCGGAAGGATTACTGCTCCTGCTCCCACTGCTGCTCCTGGGCTCTTTGATAGGCTTTCGCTTGACTTTTGGACAGTTTCCATTCTGAGAACTTCTGCCCCGCTGACTCCGGTCTTTATGTAGAATAGTCTGTCTCTCCATTCTGGGGTTGTGTCGATTCCTTCGAATTTTGTGTCGATTAATTCAAGGCCTATTCGTGAGAAGGCATCGAAAAGAGTATTCTTTGCGAGAAGGCTTGTTTCGTCGAGTTTGCCGTAGACATCTGCGAGCGAGTACTGACTCATTGTGTCGATGAGTCTTTCGTTGAAGTAGCCTCTAAGGAAGTTTTGCAGTCCATCCGTTGTGAATGCTCCCTGTCCACCTACAACTTCATTAACGAAGAGATTTGGTTCCTCAACTCTGAACCAGAAGCCACCGAAGAATTTTAGCGGAGCAAGTTCCTTTGTCTGACCTTGCGCTCCGAACTTCCCTTGGAACTGCTTTAATGAAACAAAGACAACAGTCGATCTGAACGGAACCTTATCAAATCCAGCAATCTTTGAAATAACCTTAGTTAACAATGGAAGACTTGCGGTGGTTAAGGCATGCCGCCCAGCTCTAAAGACATCGTAAGACTTCCCATCTCTGAAGAAGACTGCTGCCTCGTATTCGTGAACGATGAGGTTGTCTCCCCAATTAATCTCCTCGACAGGATATCTCCAGACTATGTCTCCTTCTCTCGCTCCAACCCATTCAATGACTTTTGGCATTTAAACTTCACCTCCTTTTAGTTACTCCCTTAGGAAGCCAAGGTCTCTGTCCAGCGATAACGCTTCCATTACATGCATCAACTATTACAGAGAATGACCGCCCTCCCATACGGTACTCGATGAACCACCAAGGCGAATAGATGAGTTCAGGCTCGCCTACAGGATAGGCGCCGACACTAAACCGCGACACAAATGTATACCTAGACCTAAGCTCTTGCAAAGCCAATCCTTTAGCTCTTTCGGTAGCTTCTTGGGCGTTAATTTCCACGTTAAGTGTTTCTTCACCTGTTTTCTTGAAAGGCTCCTTCTTATCAAGAGGAACCTTGTATGCTCCCGCATCAGGCTGAAATTCTGCTGCCTTTCGCGCCACAACTGGAACGTCGATAGCTTCGCTGACTGACATTCTCTCAGTCCTATCCGCTATCGCCTTCCCTGCTCCTTTTCCAGCGCCTCCGAACATACCTCCAAGTGCTCCTCCCAAGGCTTGCAATGCCACTTCCTGCGCAACCGCTCCTTTCGTGTCCTTTGTTTTTACGAGAGCCTTCTTGCCTTCAAGGTCTCCTTCGAGCTGAATAGTTACAGCCCAGTTGGGAATATATCGAAGAACTATTGAACCCCATTCAGCGCTTTCAGCCATACCGCGAGTAACAAAGATTCCTTTTGCAGCATGATCCTTCGCTATCTCGATAGCCTGCGAGCCATTGAGAACTATTGGAAGCATACTATACCTTGGAGGTTGCTCCCCAGTAGTATTATTAACATACCCGCAGTAGCCGCAGATAACTAGAACTTCTTCTGGATCATATGTAAGTGGAGCCGCACAATGCATGCAAGCTTCAAGTTTAGGCGCTACAGGTTTTGGCGCTGGTGCTGGTTGGGGCTGAGGTGGAACTGGAGCTGTAGGTATTGTACTTGGAAATATTCCAAAGCCCTTGGCGATCTCCATAGCTTGTTGCGTGGCTTGTTGCTTCCATCCGACTAATGCTCCAGGATTATCGCATGAACTTGCTAGAGCCTGCTCCACAATGTCCATAATCTCTTGTGGTCCTTCAACCTCAACATATACGTCCTGTGGAATGCCCCTAGCTTTAATCACCGCTTTTTCGAAGAAGCCCTTCTTTAACTCAAGCATGAAGCTATTCTGTCCAGGTATGGCTTTCCTAACACTCCAACCTATCTGCTGAACATACCCCGGTAGGACTTGCTGAAAATTTTCCATTCTTGCTCCGATTTCACGGTAACGGGCAGAGATCATCCTCCCAGTCCCCTGAGGATTTCCGACCTTTTATCGACAAGTCCATCGAGTTCTTCGACTTTGGATATTAAATCGTCCATTGCTGTTTTCCATTCGTCATTTCCTGGTTCTATCTTGACAGCCTTTTCAACGTCAACTTTTAGGGCTTCAGCTTTCTCTATCAAACTTAAGTCGTGTTGGATGACCGTGTCGAGTTTATCTTCTTTAACCTTAATTGCGTCGAACATTCCAGCGTATCCTGCAACTGCTCTGTCTATGCGTTGAGTAACCCTATCAAGTCGAGCGTTAAGTGTGTCAAACCTAAATGCGTCTTCACTTGAGAGTTTCTGGACAAGCATAGGGTTTGCAAAAGTTCTTCTGAATGTGGTCTTTGCAGCCTTAAGCCTATTCACGACTTCCATTCTCACAAGACGGTCGCTTTCTCTCCTTAGCTCCTTCTCTTTGTACCCTCTGTATCCTGGGATGTATCCCATGATTCTCTCTAGAAGGCTTCTTTCTCCGCGAACTTTTTCTAAATAATTCTTTTTTTCGCTCATTTTCTACTCCTCATATATGCAACTAGACCTATAATTGCGATAACAATCAGGAGAATGCCAAGGACGATGAAGGGGTTTACTACATTATAGAATGCTGAGACAATAGCAACGGCAAACATTACAGTGCCCCAAACTAAATAATAGGTGGAGTCTTTGCCTGCTATGAATGAGTAAACAAGGGTGTAGACTCCTACGGGACCGAAAAGCCATGCTGGAATATTAAGAATATTAAAAGTTAGAATGTTCCCAGCATAAACTACTGCTGCGGCACCCAAAGATATGACAAGAATGACGAGAGCGCCTACATTATAATCGAATGACTTACGTTCAGTTCCCATTTTATTCCCCGCATTACCCTCGTTTTGTATTGCATGTATTGTTGCTTTTAAAGTTTCGTTACACGTTACAATATTCCGAAGCCTGCTGATGGTATATCGCCTTTTATGGCAGTTCCAGTTGCACCGTCTATCACCAACTGATAAATTTTGCCTTTATACTCATACTTTATGAACCATATGGGAGCATGCAAGTAAACTGTTTGGCCTATCTTTATTTCGTTTTTAATTTCGATTACTCTGTCCACATCCTGCTGAGCCAAATATCGGTGAAGCTCTTCGATTTGCTGCTTTGCGATATCCTCTGCATCGTCTTTGTCAATTTCACTGTTAAGGGTTTTAGCGAAAGCCTCGATTTTTCTGAAGTCATAAGGGATTTTGCCCTCTAATGGCACCTCATATTCTCGTGTTGGAAATTCTGTTGCCTTTCTTGCCAGGACTAGCCAGTTGTATTCTTTTTCAATTTTCCCTTCCTTCACTACTGGCGGTGTCAAGCGCTCGAATACTCCTTTATACTCGCTTGTAACATTGACGTTAACAATCCAAAAGGGCAAATACATTAGGGTCTTCTCCAAAATCTTAGAAGACCTAGCCAAATCACCCGGTTTTATGAATCCTGAACGCATCCAATCACGCATAGTTTTCTCCACTTGAGCAGCGTCAAGTTGGTTGAGTATCATAGAATGCTCAAAAGTGAAGGCTTTCCCAGTCTCTATCACCACCGTGAACCCGCAGTATTGACATGTTGCAAGAATCTCACCTGGATTGAATTTGATTGGACCACCACAGTTGGAACATCGAATCTCCTGAACTATTGACATCGCCAAATCCTCACGAACGAAGTTAATAAGGGACAGATTCACATAAGTCTTCCTAACAACTACAACATGTTTAGAGGTGAAAAAGTTATGGCAAAAGTTGCAACTGGCAAGGGCTTCGAACTTGAAGTGCCCACTTCCTTCGTTGCTATGAAGGAGGAGGCTGAAAAAAACATTACGAGACTGATTGCGAATTATCCGAAAGCGAAAAAAATGTGGGAGCTGACGAGAAATGACCCAGAAGTAAACGCTGATTGGGACATGTCGAATTATATTGCTGTTGCAAAACTCGGGTTTAATGATCATGGCGACATTCACATGAAGATTGTGGCAGCAAACGCTTTGAAAATGCTCAAAATTCTATTTGCCAACGGAATCTCTACTAGCATTATCAAAGAAAAAGCAGGAGACGAGGATGATGTTTACTTAGTTGTTCTGGCTGGTGGTTTACTTCATGACATCGGAAATCAAGTTCACCGAGAAAACCACAATGTATCTGGTGTATACCTTGCTGTTCCTCTATTGAATAGGCTGTTATCCAAAATCTACAAAGACGAAGAAACCATGTACGAGATTAGAGGGCACATTTTGCACGCTATCTACTCACACGAATTTGAGGTCAAAGACCTAACTGAAGAAGCTGCACTCGTAGGAATCGCGGATGGAACAGATATGACAAAAGGACGTGGAAGAATAGCGTTCGACAAAGGAAACGTCAATATACACACAGTTTCCGCCTTAAGCATCGAAAAAGTCGAAATCGAACAAGGAAAGGATAGGCCAGTAAGAATACTGATAGATATGAATAACAGTGCTGGTGTCTTTCAGATTCAAGAGACTTTAGGCAAAAAGATTCTTGGAGGTCCACTTGAACAATATTTTGAAGTAATCGCTGTTGCAAAACCAGATAAGCCATTGATAGATCAAAGAATCGTGCATCAGATTGTCATTAGGGGAAATAAGATGCAAGCTCTTTAAACCAAAATCGTGTAGATGCCAAACGCAAGTTTAAATTCATCACAAAACTAGAAAGAGTATTTGAGGCTCGCATGCCACATGGCTAGGCTTGCTCAACTTAAGCTCTCTATGACTGTTGCTGTCCTACTTGTGTCCATAATTTTTGCCTTTTTCTTAGGAGCTATTGTTTTTCTTGTGCAACTCTATCTAGGACTTTTTTCTTGGTACTATTCTATCATCTTATTAATTGCTGCCACCGTGATTTTTGTTCTGTTCCAGTTTTTAGTAGGACCGGCAATTGTTAGGCTGTCAACGCGTTTAAGATACCTTCGTCTAGGGGAAAATCCGTGGCTAGAATCTACAGTCAAAGATTTAGCAGAAAAAAGTGGGGTTCCAGTTCCTAAGCTTGCCATTGTCCCTGACAAAACGCCCAATGCCTTTGTCTTTGGAAGAAGTTCAAAGGGTGCAACGTTAGCAGTTCATGAAGGTCTCCTTAACGAATTAAATGAGGATGAGGTTCGTGGAGTGATTGGGCACGAGTTGGGACATGTCAGGCATAAAGATTTCTTGGTGATGACAGCGCTGTCTGCTTTGCCGCTTTTGGCATACCTGATTGCACGAGGAACGTTTGAAGCTGCATGGATGAGCGGTCGAACATCGAGAAAGAAAGAGGGCGAAGGAGCTGGAGCTGCACTTATTGCCATAGCTGCCATTTCCTTCGTTGTTTACATCCTCTCTCTTCTCTGTGTAATGAGGTTAAGTCGACTACGTGAACATTATGCAGATGCCTATTCAGCATATGTGACAGAGTCGCCTAGACAATTAGAAAGTGCATTGACTAAAATCACATTTGGGCTGTCACTTTCGCCAAAGCCTCCACATGGCGCTAGAACCCTCTATATTGGTGACCCAGCATTGGCAAAGCAAGAAGTTCAGGGCATAATTAGCCGAAAAGAAGAATATGATTTGGACAAGGATGGCGTTCTTGACGAAAAAGAACTTGAATTGGCTATGGAGAAGGAAGCGAAGTCCACTTGGAGAAAAATTAACACATGGTTTACGACACATCCAGCAACCTTCCAAAGGATACTTTTGCTAAGAGAAATCGAGAAAGAGATGGAAAGCGGCACATATAGTGGCAAACGAATTTATGACCACATCTAAAATTGACCAAAAAATGGTGGGAAACGCAAACGAAACTCGTGAAAATAAACGCCTTCGACCTCCCCGACGCTTGGTATCAGGTTCTGAAGAAAATTTGGGAAGAAGGCGAACATTTTCCGGTTGGATACGGCTCTGAAACCAAGGACACCAAAAAATTGGATATTACTCTTGTGGTTTTGCATCCTGAAAATCGACCCTTGATTCATGACAAGGCCCCTTGTGACATGCAATATGTAATGAACTATGTCATGGAGTACCTGTGGTTTGGTGAGAAAAAACCTGATGAGACCTATACCTACTCTAGTCGATTGCGGAGTCCAGTTGACCAAATAGACGGTGCCATCAGCAGATACGTAGATGAAGTCTTCGACAGGCAAGTTACTCTAGTGGTGCGGGTGCCCGAGGACATTCACAAAGAGATTAAGGGAAGAAGACATGAGCCGCCATGTTTAACAATATTGGACACTGAAATCACCCGAGACGAAAATGACAAGAAACTAAGGTTCACGCTTGTCGGGTATTGGAGGTCTTGGGACGCTTACGGCGCTTTACCTGCCAATCTTGCCGGATTGCAACTCTTCAGCGAAGCTTTCGTTAAAGAATTGAACATAAGAGGCAGAGAGAAACATAGCGCCAAATGGGAAGAAGTTCACACTGGTCCAATGCTGATGCACTCTAAGAACTGTCACATCTATCAGCGGCAATTCTCCTTGGTAGAGGAATTGATGAAAGCCAAGAGACCGGCGTTTAGGGAAAATTGGAACCGCAAAGATGCAGAATAGAAGAAATAAGGTATTCAGTTTAAAAGACCTGTTTTCAGTAAAATCTTTTTCAGAGAAACAACAGCTGGGCTGTCATTCGGAAGACTTGTTAAAGGCTTTCCTTCCACATTATAATGGAAAACATTGTCATCATAAGGCACGATTCCAGCAAGCTCTACTCCAATTTTCATTGCATCTTCCGTAATCTTCGACTCCATTTCTGGCTTGAACCTATTAGCTATCAAGTATATCTTCTTGAATTGGATATGCACTTCTTTTGCAAGTTCTTTAATTCTCTTTGCAGTCTGCAATCCCATGGAGCTTGGGTCTGTAACGATGAACATGATGTCAACATCTCTATCTGTTCTGCGACTGAGATGCTCTAATCCTGCTTCCATGTCCATAATTGTCAGGTCGTAGTTTTTTGAAAGCGTGTCTATAATGCGTGTGAGCAACGCGTTTACTGGGCAATAGCATCCTTCTCCTTCACCGCGTCCCATAACGAGAAGGTCAAAGTTGGGCGTTTCTTTTAGTATTTCAAAGACATGCGATTCTAGAATGTCTTCTTTTGTCATTCCAATTGGAATTTCAGCTTTTTCAATAGATTTTTTGAGTTCGTCGGTTACCATTCCAACTGTTTTGTTAGCTGAAATTCCTAAGACGTTTGGAAAGTTAGAATCTGGATTCGCATCAATTGCAAGAATACTTCTTCTGTTTTTGTCTTCGCTTAGAAGTTTTATCATTAAGGCGGTTATAGAAGTTTTGCCCACTCCGCCTTTTCCAGAAACAGCTATAACTATATTCTTCTTGTTTGCCGTCAAACTTTTTCGCCTATTTGAGGAATAAAGCATGGGTTTAATTAATCCTTTAGGTAGACGATTTCTATGAGTACATTTCATATTGGCTTTTAACTAAGCAATGTATATGTGTTAGTATATGAGCAATGAAATTCGATATTATAAAGGAAAACATAAAGTTAGGGTTTTAACGAAAAGTCGAGGAAACTGGATTATAGAGGCTTTAGAACCATTCGAAGACGTTATTAGTGGTCAACAGGCAAATGTGAAAGTTGGAGATAGACGAATTGTTGTTCCTAATTTACTTTTTAGGATGAAGAGTCTGCCTCCGCCTGTGAAGGAGCATGTTTACGAGTTGAAGATGGAGAAGAAGCTCAAGCAGTTGATTGCTGAAGAAGAAAAGAAGCAAGGCAAGACTAGCTAGTTTCCTACCTTCGTGTTTTTAAGATACGTTAACCACAGTATTACTTACCTAATTGAGGGTTTTGTGTGAAAGAGATTTTGAAGAATTGGGGCAAAGAACTCTGGATAGCCGAAGAAGCAGAATACGGCGGAAAAATCCTAATCATAAAAGAAAACGGTAGCACATCTCAGCATTATCATAAGGATAAGAAAGAGACAATATACTGTTTCAAAGGCTTAGTAGACATAATATTAACAGACAGAATAGTCACGTTAAAAGAAGGCAAAGACATAACATTGTTTCCGAAAACAATACACAGTATAGTAGGAAAAAAGGATTCAATACTGTTTGAAGTATCAACTCCACAATTAGCCGACATAGTTAGAGTACAAGAAAACCCAAAGAAGACAGGGTAGCGCTTAAGAAATTATTGTCCCTATTTTTTCCCCTTTTACCGCACGAAGAAGATTCTCTGACTTGAAACCATTAACAATAACTGTTTTCGTCTTACTCTTCTGCAAGATTTTCACTGCTTCTGGATCAAGGATTTGGTGTATTCCTGCCTTATGCTTATCTGATTCAAACAGTTTAAGTAGGTCATCAAACTTTAGTTTGTCAAGTTTTCTTGCGTCTGGATATTTTTTTGGATCTTTATCATATATGCCATCTTGGTTAGTAGCTTTAATGAGTAAATCTGCTTTGATGCGTTCGGCAATCATAGCAGCCACTGCATCTGTTGTCATTCCGGGTTTTAAGCCTCCCATAACCGCAATTTTCCATTGTTTTAGGCATCGGGTTACATCGCCTATGGAAGTTGCTACGCTTCCGCAGCCGGCATCTCCAAGCCGTTTGTCAAGTAACTGTGCAAAAATACGTGAAACAGAGATTGCGGCTTCATCTTGGTCCCATTCGTTTAGCTCCAGCTCTTGTGCCAGTTTGATAAAGTCGCGAGCGAGTGCTCCTCCGCCGACAACTACTACTATTTCATGCCCATGCAGTTTCAAATCCTTCAAGATATCCGCATATTGCATTATTAGTTTAGCGTCTGGTGGTGAACCGACAACTGAACCGCCAACACGAATTACTACCCTCATTTCAGCAATACTCCCCGTCACTCTTATTCTTAGGATTTAATATAAATAAAAACAATCGGTCGATATAGGAATCGAATCTCTGATATACAAGGAAAAAGACGGAATAAATGTTGCCTCAGATGTGAAAAGTGGTGAGAAATGACAGAAATCAAAATAATCTTCTTAGGAACGGGTGGCGGAAGATTCGCAACGATTACTCAAAGAAGACATACAGGCGGAATCCGCATATTAGCCGACAAACTGAACGCCCATTTAGATCCAGGACCAGGCGCATTGATCTATTCGCTTCATGCTGGTTTGGATCCTCAAAAGATTTCTACTTTACTGATTTCGCATAGTCATCCAGATCATTATACGGATGCTGAAGTCCTGATAGAAGCGATGACGCATGGGACAACAAGGAAAAGAGGCATTCTAGTAGCCCCTCATAGCGTTTTGTTTGGCAACGCTGAAGTGGAAGCATCAATTTCAAAATATCATCAAGGAATGCCAGGTCGAGTATTTGAAGCCAAGTCTGGTGAAGTCTTTGATGTTGATAATGTCAAAGTTGTTGTGACAGAAGCGAGACATAGTGACCCTGACACTGTGGGGTATAGGTTTGAGACAAATGACTTGGGCGCTTTCGCTTATACTTCTGACACTGAATATTTTGAGGGCATAGGAAAGCACTATCAAAATCTTAGGTTACTAATGCTTTGTGTTCTGAGACCTTCTGGAAATCCGTGGAGGGGACACATGACGACAGAAGACGCTATAAAGATAGTGGAAGAAGCGAAGCCAGAGATGGCTGTGTTAACGCATTTTGGTATGCAAATGATTTTCAAGGGACCGGACAATGAGGCGAAACTGGTGGAAGAGAAAACTGGTGTGAAGACTGTGGCAGCTAAGGATAAAATGCGTATAAGGATTGCAGAAGAAATTATGATAGAAGCCGCTAAGAAGAAGCAGCCTGGTCTAAACGAATATACAAGCCAAGAGAATAGGCATAGAGGCTTGGAGTTATAGTTTGGCTGTTCTCTCTACTTCTGCAGAACTCAAAATTATTTTTGTTTCTTCTTCATATTCACCATCACTAGGCACGGGCATTCATGAAGGAATTTAGCTTCTAGGACCTTTATGGCAAAAGAAAATTCTACAATCCTTGCTGTCACTATTTTGCCATCTAAATCATAGAAGAAAGTTCTGTTCGTTGTTAAAATGCATCATTGTACATGTATTTGCGGATGTAACTGTAAAATTGTTCTATTGTTTTCTTTCGCCTTTTATGCCAATAACCACTTGTTCTATCGGAATGTTTTTTCCCGAACGTTCTACCGCTTTCTTCACAATGTAGTGCAACCCATTGCAACATGGAACTTCCATGTTAACTACCATTATGCTCTTTATCTTTGATTGACGAAAGATTTCAGCAAGTTTCTCCTCATAAAATTGCACATCGTCCAGTTTGGGACAGCCGACAACTATTGATTTTTCCTTAAGAAAATCTCGGTGAAAATTGCCATAGGCAAAGGGTACACAGTCTGCAACTACGATTAGGTTTGCGTCTTTGAAATAGGGTGCTTTAGGATTTACCAAATGAAGTTGTATCGGCCACTGTGCAAGCGCCGAAGATGTATGCGCAACATTAGAAATAGTAGGCGTTTCTTCCTTTCCTTCCAAACGCTTCTTTACCACTTCCTCAGCAAACTCTTCGGCTACACGCTCTTCAATAGTTATAGCCCCTTGTGGGCATTCTCCTAAACAAGCGCCGAGACCATCACAATAAATTTCGCTTACTAACCTTGCTTTTCCATCAATTATCTGCAGAGCTCCTTCTCGGCAAGAAGGAACGCATAATCCACAGCCGTTACATTTCTCTTCGTCAATTCTTACGATTTTTCTTACAACTTTCATTTTACGCTTCCTTTCTTCTGTGCAATTATTTCTCTGCACTTGTCTGCATACTCGCACCATTCAAGGCAAGATTGAGTGCCTCTAGAAACTTTTGCTCCACAATTTTCGCATTCTGTCTCAGTTTCGTCTGTCCAAATTTCAACTTTGCTTCCACAATTTGGGCAGTTAATGAATTCGGGTTTTGGACGGATGAAGTCGTCAAGGCCTGGACATGTGCGTATCATTGTGGATCAACAATTATTACAATTGTAGCGTTGAAAAAAAGGCTTTCTAGCGTATTTTTTGTAGGAGTTCATCTATTGGGCTTCGATTTAAATGCAACCCTAACTTCTCGTTTTCTATTCCCATAGCAATTCCCAGCAACTGCGTATAATACAAGACTGGAAAATTCAATGTGGCTCCCACCGTAGCGCCTGCACTCTTCTGTCTCATATCAAACATCATATGACAAGATGGACAAGCATTAACGAACCCATCTACACCGCATGCTTGCACCGCCTTCATCTTTAATCCTCCAAAAGTTAAGGCGGCATCAGGATGCGACAATAGGAGTAATGCGCCACAACAGTCGAGTTTTTCAGGGTAATCAACGCTTTTTGCGCCTAGCCACTCAATTAGTTCATCCAGTTTCCTTGGATTTTCGGCGTCATCTACCCTTCCAAGGGTGCTTGGTCTAATTATGTGACAACCGTATTGAGAAGCAAACTTTAGTCCATCAAAAGTCTTCTTCAATGCCTTTCTTATCGCTTCTTTTCCTATGACATCATGCAAGAAATCAACTAAATGCCAGATTTTAAGAGAACCCTTAAACTGCAACCCTTCATCATTTAGAAGTGAGTCAACTTTTTGCCGCAGCTTCTCGTCGGTTTTCAAGAAGTGTTTTGCCTCAGAAAAAGACAAATGACATCCGTTACATAAAACAAGCAAATCGTTTAAGCCTGTTTTCTCTGCGATAGCCATGTTTCTTGCGGCTAAGTAAATTGAGGCAAAGGCGTTCACGCTTTTAAGTGGTGTTCCACAACAAGAAACATCTTCTAAATCGATTATTTCAATTCCAAGTTTTGGCAAAACTTCTCTAACAGACATCTCATAAGCGCATTGTACAGCTGGGATAACGCACCCCCAGTAAACTGCAACCTTCAAAGCTTTCGCCTCTAAGAACTTCCTAACGCTTTCATAAAGGCAGACTTGAATTTCTCACTTGTCTCTTTAAACTTTGGTAACCCTAACTTCTCACGATTAACCTTTTCCAACCTGCGTGTCACAGTTTCTTGAGGCTTCTGAACAAAGCCACATTCCAATATAGAGCTCACAGATTGCAGATGGCTTTCTGGCACTTTAGCCTCCATTTCAACTGCCAGATTACGTAAGGCAAGAATCAAATCAACTGGAGCGACTTCTTGCGGGCATCTTTCTTTGCATTTCAAACATGTCGCACACGCCCATATAATACCAGAGTTGATTACCTCTTCTATGAAGCCCATTCTGACCAAACTTACAATCTCGTGAGGCTTGATTTCCAACATTTTGAAGGCAGGGCATCCGCTTGTGCATCGGATGCACTGAAAACAGTTGTATGGCTTGTGCTCGCCAATCTTACCTAACAACTTAAGCTGAAGATTCTTGTCAGGCTTTTTACTTGTCATTAGGTCGATGGAGCTCATATCCTAACGAAGAGAACAAATGAACCTTATAGGCATTGCTAGAAAACAGAAAACAGTATTTTTGAAGAGGTAAATTTGACATCAAAAAAGACGTTAGAAGTTACAGGTCTCGCAAGAATGAAAAATCGCAAACCTTTTCTCAAAGATGACTTCTTAGACATAAGTCTATCAAGACAGATGAGGTAAATGAATGGCGAATAAGAAAACAGTGTTAGTGATTGGCGCCGGAATTGCTGGGATTCAAGCCTCTTTGAACTTAGCGAAAGCTGGCTTTTCTGTTTACTTGGTTGAAGAGAAGCCATACTTTGGCGGACATACAGCATTATTGTGCAAAGTTTTTCCAACATTACAAGACGCAAAAGAATTGTTAAAGCCTATTATTCAATCGTTAGTTGAAAATCCAAATGTTAAAACTCTCACGTATTCTGAAGTTGAAAAGGTTGAAGGTGCAACAGGCAATTTTAGAATTAAAGTGTTGAGAAAAGCTAGGTATGTGGATGAGCAAAAGTGCAATCTTTGCGGCGAGTGCGCAGAAGTATGCCCTGTCAATGTGCCTAAAGACTATGAAATGGGTTTGGGCACCAGAAAAGCGATTTACCTTCCATCTCCCTATCCTCTACCGCCTAAATACCTAATTGACAAAAAGACCTGCTTATACTTCAAGGACAAGTCATGCCACGCTTGCAGAGACGCATGTCCAGAAAACGCAATATCATATGATGAAGCGCCGACTGAATTAAATCTCAAGGTCGACGAAATTATTGTTGCATCTGGTTTCAAGCTTTATGATGCCAGAAAACTTGGTCAATACAAGTATAGTATTTATAAAAATGTGATAACTGGAATGGAATATGAGCGACTATGCGCTCCAGACGGACCTACAGAAGGAAAAATTGTGAGAGTCGATAACAGAGGAAAGCCCAAAAGCGTAGCCTATATACTATGTGTAGGTTCAAGAGAGCAGAGACATCTTGACTATTGCTGCAGAGTTGGATGCTTAAACGCATTGAAACACGCTCTCACCCTAAAAGAGCAATATGGCAGTGAAGCAGAAGCCTATATTTGCTATACAGACATGCGCACAGTTGGAAAAACAGGGGAAAAATTTTATCGAAAAGTTAGAGATTCAGAAGTCACCTTTGTTCATGGAGAACCGTCTGAGATCCGAGAATTGCCAGATAAATCATTGACAATAGATGTTTATGATCAGGCAACATCAAAATTACTTTCCATAACAGCTGATTTAATCGTATTAGAAATGGGATTGGAACCCCGAGTGGATTTGAAAGATAAACTCAGGATTCCTTTAAATGAAAGCGGCTTCTTCAAAGAGGCTGGTCAAGGAGTTTCAACAAACGAAACACCAATTGAAGGAATTTTCTTGGCTGGGGCAGTGCAGGAACCAATGAACATAACTGAAACGCTGGCACATGCTTCTGCTACTGTTATGAAAGCAATTCTTCAAGAGAAAAGTTTGAGGCGATAGTTTTCTTTCTGATATATTACGACATTAGAATTAAAGTATAGAAGCATTAACCCTTCTACTATATTTGAGAAGCACAATGAGCAGCAACGATAAATTTCAAAGAGAAGTTGAAAAACGACTTTTAGACGTTGAAAAAATAGCGAAAGAAATATTCGACCAAATTGAATTGTTAAAACTATTATTGGCAGATTCAGGTCCAAAAAAATTGGAGACGGTTTCAGTGGAGACCCTTCAAAGAGAAGAAATCACTCTGCCTAATTGTTTACACTATTTTGGATATCTAAGATTTCTTGAAAAGACTGATTTAATTCCTGATGAATGCCTAACTTGTCAGAAGGTTACCGAGTGCCTTAAGCATACCGAGTAAAAATTTCTTTCTTCTCGATTTACATAAGATAGTTAAAGAGTTATGGCATAGAACAAAAGATTTCAAGGCAGTTATCGGAATTTTTAAATGAACGTTAGACACTATGTCATCAACTTCATAGCCAAGGAGATTACTGTATGGAGAAGATTAAAGTAATTATAATGGGAGCAGCTGGAAGAGACTTTCATAACTTTAACGTTTATTTCAGAAATAAGAAGGAATATGATGTTGTGGCTTTTACAGCAACTCAGATACCAGGAATAGAGAAACGAATGTACCCCACTGAGCTGGCAGGTCATAACTATCCTAAAGGCATACCAATCTATCCAGAAGAGGAATTGTCAAAACTTATTCAAAGGCACAATGTGACAGAGGTTGTTTTCGCTTACAGCGACGTACCTCATGAATACGTTATGCATAAGGCTTCCATAGCGTTAGCAAGTGGCGCTGACTTTAGGTTAATGGGTCCTTCAACCACCATGCTGAAAGCCAAAATTCCAGTTGTTTCGGTCTGCGCTGTCAGAACAGGCTCTGGAAAAAGCCAAACTTCAAGAAAAGTCTCTAAGGTCCTAAAGAGAATGGGCTTTAGAGTGGTTGTTATACGTCATCCAATGCCATATGGCGACCTACGTGAGCAAGTGTGGCAAAGATTTGCTTCTTTAGAAGATTTGGACAAAAATAAATGCACAATAGAAGAGCGTGAAGAATACGAGCCTCACATTAACAATGGAATAATCGTCTACGCTGGAGTTGATTACGAAAAGATTTTGAAGGAGGCAGAGAAAGAAGCGGACATTATTGTGTGGGATGGCGGCAACAACGACATACCCTTCTACAAGTCAGATTTGTACATTGTTGTAGCTGACCCTCACAGACCTGGCAATGAACTAACGTATCATCCTGGCGAGACTAACTTGAGAATGGCTGATGTTGTGGTCATCAATAAAGTGGATACCGCTGACCCAGCGAATATTGAAATTGTGAAGGCGAATGTGAAAAAGGCAAATCCCGATGCTACAATAGTGGAGGCTGCTTCGCCCATAACAGTGGATGATTCAGCATCTGTTAAAGGTAAGAGAGTTCTTGTGGTTGAGGATGGTCCAACTTTGACTCATGGCAACATGGCCTACGGCGCTGGAACCATAGCGGCTAAAAAGTTAGGTGCCAAAGAAATTGTTGACCCGCGCCCATACGCAGTGGGTTCGATTAAAGATACTTTCAAGAAATATGTGCATTTGAGTGCGTTGCTTCCAGCTATGGGATATGGCGAAAAGCAAGTAGAGGAACTTGAGAAGACAATCAATGCTGCGCCATGTGACTTAGTCATTATTGGAACGCCTATTGACTTGCGTAAAATTGTGAATATGAATAAGCCTGCTGTTAGGGCTAGGTATGAGCTTCAGGAAGTTAGTAAGCCTGATATTGAAGAAATTCTAAGAAGCCGATTTAAGAAGAAGTAGGCTTTAAAAGAAAATGCTGGAACAAAGCATTTCCCGCGTGCCCGTGAAGTTTCTGATTGAAGGCATTAGTGAAGTTGCTGAAGGCGAGTTCATTCGTTTTCTTGCTCCGAGAACTGTTGACGCAATTCTTAATAGGCTTCCGATTGAAGGTAGAGCGGCTTTATGGAAAGAGGAAGTGTATTTTGAGACTCCAGTTAAAATGGGAGAAGAGAGAGCAAAGGCTACAGTTGATAGGGGTACGATTGCTTTTTGGCCTATGGGAAACGCTCTATGCATCTTTTATGGTGAAACACAGCCCTATAGTCCAGTTAATATTGTTGGTCGAGTTGTAAAGAATCTTGAGTTGTTTGCTCAAGTGAAGAGCGGAACAAAAATTAGAATACAAAAGATGTAAAATAGGAAAATTAGCGCAATACTTAGGTCTAGCATGTTTTTTCCCTTTTTGATGGGATAGTATATGCCCGAGAAAAGGAAGAAAAAAGGGTTTTTCGACATGTTTGATTCTGAAGATGAAGATTTTCTTTTTGACGATAGCTTTCAGAGCGGTGGGTCTGGTTATTCTATTTCAGTCACTTATGATGAGCGTGGGAAACGTGTTGTCCAAGTGAAGATTCATGGAGATGTAGACGTAAGTGAACTGCGGAAAGATTTGGAAGAAAGATACCCCGGCGCAAGGATAGAGAGGCTTAATGAAAAACCGTTAATAAGAATTGTGGGCGAAAGAGAAGAAAAGGAAGAAGTGGAGAAAGAAAAGAAGCCGAAAGAAGGAAAGAAGTCAAAGAAAGACAAGGATGAGTCTCTTATTCGCATTATAGAATAGTTTGTTTATGGGAATGGGGTTTCGCTCCATCTTTTTAGGAGTTCTTCGCATTTTTGCTTGATCTCTTGATTCTTGCTTTTGTTTCTCAGGGTCTCTATGAATTGTATGCGCTTTTTTATTGCATTTAATTCTCCTTTATCATAATATAGTCTGCCTTCTAAGTAGTCTTTCATTTGCTGTGCTTTCTGGATAAAGTAGCTAGCCGCATCTACTGGTTCGGCTACTGTGTAGTTGTTTGCCCATATCGAGACTTCCTCTGTGCGAAGTTGACTGAATCCATCGATTTCTGTTATTTGTCTAATGTATGTTCTGAAGAACTCTTTGTAGTCAGCTGTTTTGATAAGTCTTAAGGCTTCTTTTACTTTTTGTTTGAATTCTTTGCTTCCTTCAAGTCTTAAGCGATGTCTGTATCCTTTTTCTACAAGTTCCCTCGCTTTTTCTACCTCTTCTATGGTGTAGACTCTTTCAGGAAAGGGCATTGTACTTTCACACTAGAAGGAAGTATAGGAAACATTCACCTTATAATCTTGAAACCCAATGTTATCAATTGTTATCATAGTTTTCAACCCCAACAGAAACCTTACCAACGTCTGTTTCAAAATCAGAAAACAAAAACCAAAGCATCCCTCAACAGTTGATAATGAAAAACCAAAAAATTTTCCAGTTATCATACAGAGAGGAGAGAGTTCCCTTTACATAACACTATTGAATAAATGCCACTGATAAAATACCTTGGAGTTTAGTCTGCGGGCTTGTATATTTTTGTGCTTCTACTTCCAGAAACGAATTGTATTACGCCCCTCTGCTGCAATTCATCGAGCATATCTCTAGCTACACTTAAGCGCAAGTCAAAGCGTGAAGCAACCGTATACGGCGTGAGAACTTTCATTTTTTTCAGCTCACTTAAGACTTTTTCACTTCTAATATCAGGTGGAGTAATTCCAGCAACTTTCTTCTCAGGTGCGCCTCCGCCACTCGATTTGCTCTCTTTCTTAGGAGGTGCTGTTTTCTCTGCCATTTTTTCCATCTGCTTAAGCGTAAGCTTCTTCTTACCGCCCATGGTTCCTTTACTCCAAACTCTTTGAAACAATACTGACACTTATAGGCTTTCCTACATCTCCATGCAACAGTAAGGCATATAAATCCGCATACTTCAGTTGATTTGCACAATTAGGAGAAAACGGAAACAATGCCAAAATGGGGATACTCCATTACAGACCTAAATCCAGAAAAAACCGCAAAAGTTAGCGGACGCGATCTAAGAGTATCCCTAAAAAACGCAAAAGAAGTATGTAAAACGATAAAAGGCATGAAACTCGAAGAAGCAAAAAACCTACTCAGACAAGTCATCAACAAAAAAACAGCTATCCCATTCCGCAGATATAAAAAGAAAGCAGGGCACAGAAGAGGCTTACAAAAGGCTTATGCAGGCAAGTATCCAGTCAAAGCAGCAAAACGAATACTGCAAGTTCTAGAAGGAGCAGAAGCAAACGCGGAATTCAAGGGCTTGGACACAGAAAGACTAAGAATAATACATGCAGCAGCGACACCAGCAATGAAAATACGCGACTACATACCACGCGCCTTCGGAAGAATGTCACCATACTTCGACACGCTTACACATGTAGAACTCGTTCTAGAACAAATAGAGGCAACATAGAAATGGCAGCGGTCAAACACTTCATAGGCGAAACCGTAAAAAAAGTAGAAATCGACGAATTCTTAGCCACAGAATTTGAAAAAGCAGGATACGGCGGAGTAGACATAACAAAAACTCCACTAGGCACACACATAGTAGTCTACGCCATGCGCCCAGGCCTAGTCATAGGACGCGGCGGAGAAACCATAAGAAACCTCGCACAGATGCTCGAAGAAAAATTTCATTTACCTAACCCACAAATCTCAGTTGCAGAAATAGAAATCCCAGAATTTAACGCCTATGTCATCGCATCTCGAGTAGCATCAGCATTAAAAAGAGGCGTACATTTCCGCAGAGCAGGATTCTGGGCACTAAACCAAGTAATGGAAGCAGGAGCATTAGGCGCAGAAATAATAATCCGTGGAAAACTACGAACCGACAGAGCAAGATACGAAAAATTCCGAGCAGGCTACCTACCAAAAAGCGGGCAACCACCAATGAAATACATGCACAAAGCTACACTACATGTTCAACTAAAACCAGGCATGTTCGGAGTAAAAGTCAACATAATGCCTCCAGATGCAAAGTTTCCAGACAAAGTGGAGATAACCGAAGCGGTCATCAAAGAAGAAACCAAAGAAATCGCTGAACCCACAAAAACAGCAGAAACAGAGGAAACAAAGAAAGAAGAGGAGACCAAAGAATAGCGATGGCAATTTTAAGAAACAAAGAAATCAGAGCAATGTCTTCTGAAGATCGTAGAAAGAAAATTAGCGAGTTACAAACCGAGCTTGTAAGATTAAAAACCATGGTCAAAGCAGGCGGATCAATAGAAAATCCTTCTCGAATAAGAGAACTTCGCAAAACAATAGCTCGCCTACTAACCATTGAAAACGAACCAAAAATCGTTGAGGAGAAGAAGAAATGAAAGTAACACCTGCCGTGCTTCAACAATGCTTCATTGGGTTAAATGCCAAAGTCACAGAAAGCTCAAATCCAGAATACATAGGCATAGCAGGGAAAGTAATTGATGAGAACCGCAATACTTTCATCATATCACATGAAGGAAAAGAAAAAACGATTATAAAAGATGTTGCTGTTTTTCACTTCACTTTGCCCGACGGAACGGTTATAGAAATTGACGGAAAGTCAATTGTTGGGCGACCTGAAAATCGAGTTAAAAAGAAAGTTAAAAGGCGATGGTGATGGCATTTTCCCTGAAAAAGCCCAAAAAAACTTGTGAAGATAAAAATTGTCCTTTTCATGGAACGCTTTCTGTCAGAGGACGCGTCCTAAACGGGGTTGTTATCAGCGCGAAAATGGATAAAACGGCTGTCATACGCCGTGATTATCTGCATTATGTGCCAAAATTCAAGCGATATGAAAGGAGACATAGTCACGTAGCCGCTCATAACCCTCCATGCGTAAACGTGAAAGAAGGCGACTGGGTAAAGATAGCAGAATGCCACCCTCTAAGCAAAACCGTCTCTTTTGTAGTGGTCGAAAAACTGAAGGGAGAATAGAATGGCAGCAAAAGCCAAAGGCCGCGCACTGATTGCAAAAGGAATGATTGGACAAAAACTCAGAGTCTCAAGAGGCTTACCAGCCGGAGCAGTTATCAAATGTGCGGACAATAGTGGAGCTAGAGAGCTAAGGCTTATCCAAGTGAAGGGTTACAAAGGACGTCTAAGACGTCTTCCCGCAGCGTCTGTAGGCGACATGATTATTACTTCTGTAAGACGCGGCACACCAGACATGAGAAACAAGATTTTTCCTGCAGTTATTGTTCGACAAAGAAGACCATATAGGCGCAGTGATAGCACATGGATTCAATTTGAAGACAATGCCGCCATCATAATGACCCCAGAAGGAGAAATGCGCGGCTCAGAAATACGCGGACCAGTAGCAAAAGAAGCAGCAGAAAGATGGCCCAGAATAGCAAGCGCCTCAAGCATCATCATATAGGTCGATGAATACATGAAGACAACTAGCCCAAGAAAACAGCGAAAACAACTATATCAGGCGCCTTTGCATAAGAGATACAAAATATTTTCTGCTCCTCTTTCGCCAGATTTGAAAAAATCTCATGGCATAAACGCACTCCCAATAAGAAGCGGCGACACAGTCAGAATCATGAGAGGAGATCGCAAGGGTATCGAAGGAAAAGTTGCAGAGGTTGACAGAACAAAATATCACATTTCCATCGAAGGTGTAACACGAGAAAAAGTTGATGGAACCACCGTGCCTGCGCCTATTCATCCATCAAAAGTCATGATTACAAACCTTAACCTCGATGACAAATGGCGAAGAGAAATCCTAAAGCGAAAAGGCATAGGTGAAAAAGCAAAGCCTCCTGAAGAAGAAAAAATTGAGAAAAAAGAGAAAAGACCTAGAAAGAAGAAAACGAAAAAAGAAAAGAAAGCATTAGAGGAAACCACTAAAAAATCAGGAGAAGAATGAAAATGGGGAAAAAAGGCGGAAGAAGACACTTAAAACGAAAGCCAGCACCAAAAACATGGCCCATACATAGAAAGGAAGAGGTCTGGACTGTTAAACCAAGTCCTGGGCCTCATCCAATTTCACGTTGCTTACCTCTTGCACTGATTGTCCGCGACATTTTAGGATTTGCAAAAACACGTAAGGAAGCAGGAACGATAATTTCTGAAGGAAAGATAAGAGTTGATGGTAAGATCAGGCGAGAGGATCGTTTTCCAATAGGTTTGATGGACGTTATTTCCATTCCAGAAGTTAAAAAAGCATATCGAATCTTGCCCTCTGAAAAGGGCTTAACGCTTCACCCAATTGGAACTGAAGAGGCTGTTTTCAAGATTTGCCGAATTGAAAACAAAACAACTTTGAAGGATGGACATGTGCAACTTAATCTTCATGATGGAACAAATATCAAAGTTCAAATTAAAGATCCACTAAAGCCTGAAGAAGATATCTATAAAACTTTGAATTCGCTGAAAGTAAGTATCCCCGACTTGCAAATTCTTGAATACATGAAATTAGATGCGGGAGCACCTGCAATAATTGTCGGAGGAAAAAACATAGGTGCACATGGCAAAATTGTCTCTATCGAGGAAAGACCTAGCCAAAAACGTAGAAACTTTCTTGTAACCATCGAAGACAAGAAAAAAAATCGTTTCCAAACCACTCTGGACTTTGTTTTTGCCTTAGGCAACAAAGCACTATGTATATCTTTGCCAGAGGCTGATTGATTTGTCAAAACCCGAGAACCCAATGTTAAAAACTAAAATTGAAAAAGTAACAGTCAACATCTCAGTTGGAAAATCAGGAGAACCCTTGGAAAAAGCATCGACAGTTCTTAAACAATTAACCGACCAGGTGCCATGTAAACGAAAAGCAAAGAAAACAGTACGAGATTTCGGCATAAGAAAAGGCGAACCAATCGCTTGTCTTGTAACGTTGAGAGGGGAGAAAGCCAGAGCTTTTCTTACTAAAGCCTTTCAAGCGGTAGATAATAAAGTCTCTAAAAGTTCTTTTGATGAACGTGGAAACTTCTCTTTTGGGATCAAGGAGCACATAGATATACCTGGTACCAAGTATACCCCCCAACTTGGAATTTTTGGCATGGATGTCTCCGTTAGTTTAAGCAGGCTTGGATATCGAGTTAACCGTCGACATCGTGCAAAATCCAAGATTGGAAAAAACCATTTGCTGAAGGCTGAAGAGGCTGCTTCATTCGTTAAGGAAGAGTTCGGAGTGGAAATAGCGTAAAGGTGACTTCTCATGGGAAAGCAGAAACCTAAAAAAGAAAGAAAGTATGGCAAAGGCAGTCGACCATGCAAAAAATGCGGATCTTATGGACCAGTTATCCGTCGATATGGAATATATTTATGTCGCAACTGTTTCAGGGAACTTGCTGAAAAATTGGGATTTAAGAAATACGAGTGAGGTAGATGAAGATTTGACTATGATGGACACTTTGGCAAATGGTTTGACCACTATCATGAATAATGAGTTGCGCAACAAACGGGAATGCATGATTAACCCAGCCTCCAAGCTTTTAGGTCGAGTTCTGAGAGTAATGCAATTAAACGGTTACATCGGTGAATTCGAATTTGTTGATGACGGACGCGCAGGAAAATTCAAAGTGCAACTTCTTGGGCGTGTAAACAAATGTGGCGCCGTGAAACCTCGTTTCTCTGTAGGTTCTGATGAGTTTGAAATGTGGGAAAAACATTTTCTGCCATCTCGAGATGTCGGGCTTCTCGTAGTCTCTACGTCAAAGGGAGTTATATCTCATCGTGAAGCAAAAGGAAAGAATGTTGGCGGCAGACTTCTCGCCTTTATTTTTTAGGGGAAAGAGAAAATGAGGGCTGTTGAAGCTGTGAAATCCATCAAAATTCCAGAAGGAGTAGAGGTCAAAGTGGAGGGAAGAGTTGTTACAGTAGAGGGTGGAAAAGGAGTTTTAACAAGAGACTTTTCCCATGCGCCGGTATATATTGGATTAAATGGAAATACCGTTGTTGTAAGAGCGAATTGGCCTCGTAAAAAGGAAGTAGCCCTCGTTGGAACAGTCTGCTCTCATATTCAAAACATGACTACTGGAGTGACTAAAGGCTTCACTTACAAATTGAAAATCGTATTTTCTCATTTTCCAATATCAGTTAAGGTTAGAGAAAAAACTTTGGCCATAGAAAACTTCACAGGTGAAAGAAGCCCACGAATTGTAAAAATTGTTGGCGACAGTAAAGTCATTGTAAAAGATGAAGACATAATTGTGCAAGGAATCAACATAGAAGATGTTAGCCAAACAGCTGCAAACATAGAAACTGGAACAAGAGTCAAGGTTAAAGACCCACGAATCTTTCTTGACGGCATCTACATCTATGAGCGACATGAGGGAATGGAAGGATGAAGAAAAGAGAAGAACCAGCGCTGAAGTTGCGAGAACGCATCAAAAGTAAGAGACCTCACTTTAGGCGTCAGGAATCTTGGCGCTACAAACGTCTTAGCGGAAGGAAAGAAAAGTGGAGAAAAGCAGAGGGCATAGACAGCAAGATGCGATTAAAAAAGAAGGGATGGCCAAAGTCTCCAGAAATTGGCTATCGTGGGCCAAAAAAAGTTAGGAATCTTCATCCATCTGGGTATGAGGAAGTTCTTGTTTTTAACGCTGACGATTTAGGCAATGTTGACCCAAAAAGTCAAGTTATCAGAATTGCTCACACAGTTGGAGCCAAGAAGAGAGTTGAAATCTCTGCAAGAGCCGAAGAGAAAGGAGTTCGCGTTCTTAACCCACGTATGGTGAAAGAAGCCGAAGAAGTGGAAGAAGAGGAGAAGCTAGAGGCAGAAAAGAAAGAAGTTGAGAAGGAGCCTACAGAAGACATAGAAGGAGTGAAAGAGACTTGAGTTTGACAAGCCAACGAAGACTAGCGGCTCAAATTCTGAAAGTTGGCCAAGGACGAGTTTGGATAGACCCAAACAGCATAGACATTGTCGAAGCCGCAATCACAAGAGAGGAAATCAGAAAACTAATCCATGAAGGCGCAATCAAGTCTCTTCCAGAAAAAGGTGTTAGCCGTGCACGAGCACGTGTCTTGCACACAAAAAGAAAGAAGGGACTGGGAAGAGGGCCAGGTCAAAAAAGTGGATCTGCGCAAGCAAAAATTTCCAAGAAAGAGGCATGGATGAACAAAATTCGAGCATTGCGGAAGAAACTTCGAGAATGGAAGGAAAGTAGAGCGATCACAGAAAGGGCTTATCGCGAACTCTATGACATGGCTGGAAGTGGAGTTTTCAAGTCAACGGCTGAGATGGAGCGCCATGCGAAGACTAAGGGCTTGTGGAGGAAACGATAAATGGTTGGCGGTCCAAGATATCGTGTTCCTTTCCGTAGAAGAAGGCAAGGGAAAACCGATTATCAGGCAAGAAGAGCTCTTGTTTTATCCAAAATGCCTAGACTCGTGGTTAGAGACACTTTGAAAAATATGATTGTTCAAGTTGTGAGTGCTAAGGCAACTGGCGACGAAGTAATTGTTCATGCTAGTTCTAGTGAATTGGCAAAAACTTATGGTTGGAAAGGCGATTGTGGAAACGTTCCTGCAGCACATTTAACTGGAATTCTTTGTGGTTATAGAGCTATTGCAAAGGGAGTGAAAGAGACTGTTTTTGATGTTGGGTTGCAGTCGCCTTCTAAGGGTGCAAAAATTTTTGCTGTTTTAAAGGGAACTCTTGATGCAGGTTTAACAGTTCCGCACAACGAGGAAATACTGCCAAACGAAGCGAGAATAAAGGGACAACATATTGTTGATTACGCGAAGCAGTTAGCCTCAAATCCAGAATTATATCAAAAGAGGTTTTCTAAATATTTGTCAAGAGACTTCAAACCAGAACAGCTTATGGAGCATTTCTCTTTGGTAAAAGAAAAAATTGTTTCTTCATTTAAGAAGGAGGAGAAAAAGAAGTGAGTGCTCGTAGAAGGGAAGAGACTGAAACTTGGACACCGCGGACTAAACTTGGGAAAATGATTCAGGAAGGGCATATATCATCAATGGAAGAGGTTTTCTCCGAGGGCTTGAAGATACGTGAACCAGAAATTGTTAACGCCCTTCTTCCAGATTTGCAGGAAGAGGTCATTAACATAAATCTAGTGCAGAAACAAACGGACGCGGGCGAAAAATCAAGGTTCAAAGCGATTGTGGTTGTTGGAAACCGAGATGGCTATGTTGGTTTAGGTTCTGGAAAGGCTTCTCAGGTGCGCACTGCCATTGAAAAGGCGGCTGCGGATGCACGTCTTAAGATTGTTTTGGTTCGGCGTGGTTGTGGAAGTTGGGAATGTGGCTGTGGAAAATCACATTCCCTTCCTTTTCAAGTTAGTGGCAAATGTGGCGGAGTTGAAATTGTGCTTACTCCTGGTCCGCGTGGTTTAGGAATCGTGGCAAGTGAAACAGCTAAGGTTATTCTTGATTTGGCTGGGGTGAAGGATGTTTGGACAAGAAGTTTTGGTGCTACAAGAACTATTCTTTCTTTTGCCTATGCGGTTTTTGACGCTTTACAGAAGACTTACAATTTGGTTACGCCGAAGGATTGGGTGAAGCAGAGTTGAGTGAGAAACGCAAATGCTTAGTGGCTATTAGGGTTCGTGGAGAAAGAGATACTTCGCATGAAGTAGAAGATACACTTAATATGCTTCATCTTGTGCGCAACTGCCATGCAGTTTTAATTGACGACCGCCTATCTTACATAGGCATGCTTCAGAAGGCTCAACATTACGTGACTTGGGGCGAAATCTCAAAAGAAAACATAACCCTTCTGCTCAAAGAAAGAGGCAGACTTGCAGGCGACAGGAAACTAGGTGAAGAATACGTGAAAGAGGCTGGCTACAAGTCGCTAGACGATTTGGCTGAGGCAATACACAAAGGAGAATTAGACTATAATAGTCTCCCAAAAATCAAGCCAGTATTCCGACTGCGACCACCAAAAAAAGGCTACAAAGGAAAAGTGAAAAAAAGTTTTGTTGCAGGCGGAGCAACGGGGTATAGGGGAGAAGCCATAAACGACATCATAAAAAGAATGATATAACGTATCTCCACATAAAATTGAAATTTTAAATTATATTTCTCCTTTCCATTCTTTCAAAAGTCTTTCCAGAAACTGTTCGACAAATTTGTGCCTTTCTTCTGCCATTTCTTTCGCAGTGCTTGTGTTGAATGAGCCTTTTACTTTTAGAATCTTTTCGTATATGTGGTTCACTGAAGTAAGTGATCTGCCGTCATGCCTCTCTTTAGGCGGAATTGATGGGTCATGTATGGGCATGTTTTCCCATCCGCCGCGAGCAAATACTCTTGCTATTCCAATTGCTCCAATAATATCCAGCCTATCTGCATCCTGCAGAATTTTCGCTTCTAAGTTCTCTGCTTTTATACCTTTGCGGAATCTGTGTACTTCGATACAGTGAATAACTTTGTCTATTTTTTCTTTAGGGAAATCGACTTCTTTAAGCACTTTTCTTGCCATCTTTGCACCTTCAACAGCATGATCTTCTATTTTACCTTCGTCTTCCATAGCTCTTGCAATATCGTGAAGCAATGCAGCTGCTTTTACTACGTCCAAGTCAGCGTTCTCTTCTTTTGCTATTTGTATAGCTAGATTGTAAACTCTTTCTACGTGGGATTTGCTGTGATGTGAATGTCTAAAGAACTTCTTGCTTCTTTCCTTTATCTTTTCAAAAATAGAATCATTCAGCATATTTTCCACTCTTTAAATTGACTAGTGAAGAAAAGAATAAAAGGTAATAGGTGGGTGGTAGCCCGGGAGAGATTCGAACTCTCGTCGGTGGGTCCAAAGCCCACCATTCAAGGAAATGCTATACACATTCTTGCTTGTCCACTACACCACCGGGCTAAACGAAACAAACGTAAATATATTTCCTATCCCACAAATAACCTTAACGTTAATACCACTTATATTTTGGCTAGTATACGAAATCTGAAAGATAGGAACATAGATGCATTTTCAGTGATGATGAAACAAAAATAATTTTGACCACTCTCGCCTATAGAAGTGACCGAAACAAATAAGATAAAGCATGCTAGAACATTCGTACTCATGAGGAACCAATATGCCTGAAGAAGTCTTTGACGTAGACAAATTTATTGAAATCTCCGAACGCGCAGAATACTGCAACATCAAACGGTTGAAACAAATAGTAAAGCTAAAACTACGCACGCCAAGAAAATTAATTACACTTAAAGTAGACCCAACAAAAGCCGAAGAAATCGTAAAAAAGCTACGCTGTGAAATTCGAGAAATCTAACCTTTAGAAGATTGGCTCATAACGAGAGAATTGCATTTTTCGCAAAGAAGAGCTCCTTTCCTATCTGTATCAGAGATAGAATTGGAGAAAAACATAACGCATTTTGGATTGTCGCAATGCCCCAATCCGAGAGTATGCCCCAGCTCATGCACTGCCTCTTTCACAGAACGCTCAACAAGAAGTTCCCTGTCATAATTTTGATTATAGAATTCTGGTCTCAGTCTGAATAACGATATTATTGCAGCTCTTCCGCCGTACTCGGCTTCTCCAAAAACAAAATTCAAATGCGGAACAAACAAGTCGACATCGGTTATTCCCAAAACACGTTCTAATCCATGTTTTTTGCCAAAATTATTGATTTTTGCCAAAATGCGACTCGAATTAAACTGTTTCCTCTTTGAATCATAGGAATCAAGAGGAATCTGCATTACGTCTTCAAGAATCTCAAAAGTCAAGTGAGGAAACGCCTTAGAAAGCCCATTTTTTACTTCATTCAAAATGTTCAATTCTGCAGATCCTATTCGCAGAATTGCAATTTGCGTTTTGTTTCACCTCAGATGGAGAAAGCATCGCCAGGCTTTGGCGCTATGGCCTTTAATCCAATCTCTGTCTCTATCCATTTGGCGAACTTTTCACAGTTTCCTTCTGCACCATGTACCGTGTATACTGTTGGACTTCCTTCCAGAGCCTTTATGGTATCACGCAACTGACTTGCGCCACAATGAGACGAGAAATCAAATCGTTCAACCTGCGCCTTTATTTTACGCATTTTTCCGTCAATTACACATTTTCCTTTTTCCAGTAGCTCATGTCCAGGTGTTCCAGGGACCTGATAACTTACAAGGAAAATCGCATTTTGCCTCTTTTTACCTAGTTTTTGTATGTAAAAGGCTGCAGGTCCGCCTTTTAGCATACCTGCTGGAGATATGACTACTCCAGGCTTTTTTGTCGCAATCCTTCGATCTCTCCATCCCTCAACCGAGTCTGAAGAATGCACTGCTTCCATAAACATTTTTGAGTCGCGAAGAAACTCTCTATTATTCATCAATAATCGATTAACTTCACGAGTCATTCCATCAATTGTAATTGAGTGTTCAAAATGGTATGCGGCAAGAATGCAGGCGATTTCTTGAGAGCGTCCTACGCTGAATGCTGGAATTAAGACTGTTCCCCCTGTTTCCACGACATCAGTAATACGATCTACAAGTTCCTTTTCGAGATTTTTTCGATCTGGATGGTCTTCATTGGCATAGGTGCTTTCAATAATCACTGCATCAAGTTCTCCGTAATCTCTATCTGCGCCACGAAGAAGTCTAGTATCGATAGTATTATAGTCACTTGTGTAAAGCAGTCTTTTACCATCTCCTTCTACAAGAATTTGAGCGCCACCTGGTATGTGACCTGAATCTAAAAGTTGAAAATCTATGTCTCCAATTGTCTGCTTTTTCCTAAAGTCAAGCGAAATGCAACTTTTCATCATAGACCGCAGCTCGATGTATTCGAATGGGAGGTAGTATCCGGAAAGATGTATGAAATCTGCAATTAGCAACTGAGATAAGTCGAAGGTTAGTCTTGTTCCATAAACATGTTTGTTATTCTGAATATGAAAAATTGGAATCGCGCCGGAGTGGTCGAGATGTCCGTGGCTCAAGATTATTGCGTCTACTTCTTTAGATGAGACGTGCATTGGAAAGCCAGGTTCATGATTGACCATAACGCCATAGTCTAACAGTATCCGAATATTCTCAGTTCTGACTTCTATCGCCGACCTTCCAACTTCTCTGGCGCTTCCAAGAAACTTTATCTTCAATTGAGTTGCATTCACCATCCACGATAGGTTTTGACTCACTCAAACATTTTATAACCATTTAATATTTCTGTCTTTATTAGTACAGATTGACCTTTGTGTTCCCGTTACATTCTGGTCATAATTTTTCCAACCTTTAACTTTATTTGCTTTATTTCGTCATTATTAAGAAACTATGGATTATTTCTGCATATTCTTGAAGATTTTCTCCTTAACCCTTCTTAGGCTTCTTTTTATATACGGCTATCCAAGGACTTCCAAAAAGTTTCCTCTCTTCTTCAGTAGTTTTTCGGTAATCCCTAAACTTTCCTTCCCTATATCTGATAAACGGGACCAAAATTGAGCATAATTTTTGGGAATAAACATCAAGCCTATTTGAAAAATACGTTGCCACAGTATATCTCCTTTTACTTCCGAAAAACCCAAAACTTTCTACGAGTCTTTCCCAATCTTCAGGATAAATGTTTCCAAATACTTCCATGAAATCAAGCACTGTAAACGAGTCTTTAGGTATGTTCTTAATAGTTTCCTCAATCTTTTCCTCTTCAACAATTGGTCTTGATCCCATTTTTGTCTACACCATTATTTGGAATGCGTTTTATCCACTATTTTGTTGATGCCACTTTTACTTTGCCATTTTTGATTGCTTTCAAAATGTCATTAACTTCTTGTTTCGCTTCGACTTTGGTGTAGGCAAGCCACATTTCCTGCAATGAATGAGCATCACTTCCTGCTACGCATGGCAGATTAATTTTTCTTGCCAAGTTTTCTGCCTTTTTGTTTTCCTCTTGCGATGCTTGAGGATTTAGAACTTCTATCGCATCAGCTTCTATGTCTTCTGATATGTCACCTATGCCAAATTTCCTGTATGGATGAGGTATGACAACTATTCCGTCTCTTTCTTTAGTAAAGTCGATGACGCTTTCAATCGACGAAGGATAGGTTGGGCATTCTTCAATCCCAAGAATGATTAAGTGGCCATTTTCTACGCTTACTTCTATTCCAGGAATTATCAGGATATCTGCGTATGCTTTGGCTAATTTGCTAACTTCTCCATAACCCCTGATAGTGTCATGATCGGTTATAGCGACTCCTTTTATGAATGGATGCGCATGAAGTTGCTCTACTAATTCTTTTGGAGTTATTCTTGAATCTCCAGAGTATTTAGTATGCACATGCAGATCAATTGCCTGAATAAGTTCGCTCTTTCTCATTTAAACACCAGAAACGCCACAATTATTACGCGCATTTATCTTAGTTTTTGCTTTCAAAACTATGAGAGGCACTTTCTTTCTTTGACAAGCTTTTCTACATGTCATCAATATTTTTCTTCCCCAGTTTTCATCATCTTGGCACAAGACCACTTTTCTATAATTGGTTGATAGAATGTAGTTTTCAACTTGCTTCGCTACGTAATCTACTGTTTCGGCATCTAGTGGAGTTGCGATTTCATGTTGAGAAAGAGGATAGACTTCATCAAGTTCGATGGGAATGATGCCGAAAGGCGCTGCATAGATGCAGATTTGAGTCATGTTCACTTCACTGCCCAGTTTCTGCATGACATCCTTCAAGTTTCTTTGATATTCCCATGATTTATGAAAAGGCTTCATCCGAGTCTGTGGCAACAGGACAAGAACTTTCGCTTCTTTAGGAGGAGAACACCTCTCGAAAAGCCTTCTTTTATAGCAAACTACTTCTGGCCGAATCTGCGCTAAGGAACTGAAAAAGAAGAGCCCACTTCTCTTTGTTAAAGGGCTTTGTTTTTCCAAATACTCCTTATACTTTGCCATTGTTCTTAATGCCTTTAATAGTGACGGATGCCCATGTGCTCTCGCTTCTAGATGCTCCCACAATCGTCCTTCCGCTATAGCCTGTCTAATTCGTTTCATTTCAGAAAAGCTAACATGAAGATTATGTAGTGCGAGCATTTCTTGTCTTTTCGCTTCTGGCATGGTTTTTATGTCTTTTGGGTCGTTCTTTACACAGATGGAGCAAGAGCATGGAAAATATTCAAGTTCGTCAAGTCTAATTGTCCCATACTCCGTTAAGTATCGATTTTCTCTAGCATAAATTGCATAAGCAGCAGAGTCAAAGAGGTCACATCCTAGAGCAACTGCCAACGAAAACATAAACGGGTGACCAGCTCCAAAAAGGTGAAGAGGACGCTCTAAAGGCAAGTTCATCTTTGCAGTCAAAATCATGTCGACAAGCGTGTCAAACAAGTACTGTTCCATTACTGGTGTCGGACTTCCCAACGCATGAATCTCAAATGGAAGTTTTCCCATTTCCTTTGCCGAATAGGCTACGAGGTCAAGGTACTGTCCTCCTTGAACTGGACCAACCCAAATAATGTCGTCACGCCTCTTAGTTTCAGGTAGATTTTTTGCTCTATTCAATGTTTCATTGACTGTCTGTTCTGCATATTTCTTTGAGATTCCCCAACTTGTCGGCACATCTAATATTGTAGCAATGTCAGTATTGATTTCTTCTTGATAGCGCACAATTTCTTCAGGAGTTACATCAACGTTTCCGTATGCAAGAATTTGGTAAGCACCAGAATCTGTCATGATAACTCCACTAAAATCCAGAAAGTTATGTACTCCCTTTTTTGCTAGTTCATTTCTAAAATGCTTTCTTAAAATATAGGCGTTAGTTATTAGTGCTTGGCATTTGAATTCCTCTTGCATTTTTTTGGGAGAAATAGGTTGAACGGCGGGGTTTACAACTGGCAACAATACTGGAGTTTCGACAATGCCACTTTTTGTTTCAAGTCTGCCTATTCTACCAAGCAGGTCTCTGCCCAATACTTCGAAGGACATGTGCGAAAGCCTCAAGTCATGTTTTAATATCACTAAAGCATCTTTCTAATATGCTTGTCAAGGAGACATAAAAACATGGTCTGCACTGTTGAAATCTACGAAAAACCCGTCTTGAAAGACCCTGTTTTCATCGAAGGATTGCCTGGTATAGGATTTGTCGCAAACATTGCCACACTGCATCTTATACAAGAATTAAAAGCAAAACTATTCGGGGAAATCCGTTCGTCATCATTTCAAGATTTTGCCGTTACCGCTCAAAAAGGTGAAATACGTTTTCCAAGAAATGAACTCTACTACTATAAAGGAAGAAATGAAGAACGCGACCTCATCATTCTTCATGGAAACACACAAGCCTTGACCACGTTTGGACAATACGAACTATGCGGACGCATATTGGATGTTGCAGAAGAACTTGGATGCCGCTACATTGTTACTCTTGGCGGATTGAAGCGTGAAGAAAAGGTAGACGCTCCAAAACTTTTCTGTGCAGCCTCCGACCCTGAAACGCTGCATGAAGCATTAAGTTTAGATGCCCAAATAATTGAAGGACACATTTTTGGAGTGGCAGGACTTCTGGTCGGATTAGGCCAACTTCGAGGTATGAAAGGCTTTTGTTTGCTCGCAGAGACTCTTGGGTTATATCCAGATGCCGTAGCTGCACGAGCGGTTTTAAAAGCAGTTTGTGGAATGCTACATTTGAAAATTGATTTAAGTAGATTAGAGACTGCTGCAAAGGAAACTCGTAACATTTTAGAGTCTTTTGGCATGATTACCGACATATCAGAAAAAGGAGTAAAAGAAGATACTGAGCATCGTGGACTTGTCTAGGTTTTCATTTCACTAAGAAATTGGTCATAAACTCTTTGAACTCTTTCAGCTGCTGGCCCTGTTCCTTCTATGACGCCTTTTTCGGTTACCTTTATTTTGTCCATAACCCAGATGAAACCTTTATCTTCGTAGAGTTTTATCAGTGTTGGGAAGACTTTTTCTAGGCGTTCTGCAAGCGCTTTGAGGTTGAAAGGCTTTTCAATGGCAAGGATTTGGGCGACAACATTGCCATTAAGAAACACTCGATGTAAGGTTTTTCCCTTCTCATCTTTTGCATCTGAGAGACATAGACTTAATGTATCAGGGTTTATTCCGATAAGAGTGCCGGTGTACTCTTTTCCATTGACCGTTGTAACTGTAACGGCTCTATCCACTAACGTTGCTATTTCGCCGAAAAACTTTCTCTGAGGTACTGACAATTTCTCACCTTTAATTCACCTTTTATTCGTGTGGTTATTAAAAGACTTATTTATTTTCAGATTTTTAATTTCAACATTCTACTATGAAGAGATACTCTATTAAAGACCCTCAAAGAGTATAGAAAAATATGATGTTACTTTATGTTCGTTGGCATTAAACAATCTAACGTTTCAGTCTACTTATTTTCTCAAAGTTTTCATTGATTTTTTCCCAATTGATGTTTTTGAAGAATACTTCGAAATATTTTGCCTTGTTAGGTCCATAATCTGTGTAGTGCGCATGTTCCCAAAGGTCTAGAGCCATTATTGGAATTGCGCCCCAAACTGCTCCTTGGTCATGGAAGTCTACAGAATAATTGTGTAGTCTATTATCGCTTAAATCGGAGCATAAGAGAACCCAACCTCTCGCAGTGTTTGCAATTGCCATAAATTCTTTTTTCCAATTTTCGATAGAGCCAAAATCTTGTTTCATTTTTTCTGCTAGTTTGCCCTTTGGGTCTCCGCCTTTTCCGCCAAGCGTGTCCCAGTAGACTTCGTGCAGTATCATTCCGCTGGCGCTGTGGCTTTCGTTCAGTTTTAGTCCTCTTATGTTTGGGAAGTCGCCTTTCTTTCTCATTTCATCGAGTTGTTCTTCAATTTTGTTTCTATTGTTCACGTAGGCTACGTAATGCGTGTTATGATGAAACTTTAGTTGTTGTTCCGAGATGCCTTCTAATGCGTTGTAGGCAAAGGGTAAAGGTTTAACTTTATAGATTTCCATTTTTTTCACCTTTTTTAATATATTTTATGAAGAATCAATTGTTTTCAAGGATTCTTAAGTTTATGGCAAATTCATGCATCTGAATTGCTATTGTCCAACATCATCCTGAGATGAGTTTTCTTCTTCTTTTTCCATTGCAATTGGGCCTTTATAACCACATTTTTCGCAGACGTATTGTGTTGGTGTGAAACCGTACCATTTTGGGTGTGACTCTATGCCGCCAGAGAGTTGAAGGTGAGGGCTTCCGCATTTTGGACAAAATTTAGGCGAAATGTTTCTTCTCTTCAGTCTCTTGACTACTTCGCGGAAGTTTTTGAACCAGTTCATAGCGCTTGCCCTATACTATCTTATTGGATTTCGAGGTTTTCTTGGGGGTATCCTTGCCTTACTAGAAATGTTTTGACTTTTTCTCTGTGGTCGCCTTGCAGCATGATTTGGCTGTTTTTGTTTGTGCCTCCACATGCGCAGTAGGCTTTGAGTTGTGTTGCTAATTTGTCCAAGTCGTTGTTGTCTGTTATGCCGTCGATGATGGTGACTTCTCTTCCCCATTTTCTTGTTTCTAAACGTACTTTGATTTTTTGTTGTTCTTTGCCTATTTCTCCGCAGACGCAAATGTCAGTGGGTAGTCCGCATTTTGAACAGATTTCTGCCATGTTCCTCAACTAAAGGATAATGGAAACCGAATATATAAGATTATTCAATTAGCAATATGTATGTTTAGTATTGTGTAGTGAAAATTTTTTGTTTGGTTGTTGTTTTGGGTTGTGTTTGGGTTTGGGTTGAGGTGTTTTATTGGTGATTTAAAGGTGATTTGATGGGTAATTTATCGTTGGTTGGTAAGCCATTCATACAATTTGCGTTAACGCTTTGCTGGAAGATGGGCAAACTCAACAACATCGTCAACTATGTTATGCCAGAAAAATAAAAGAAGCTCTGAAACTCCTGTTTAATTAAACTTTTCTTTGAGAAATCGCCGAGAAAATACTTATTTTGAGAGTAACATAGTTCGTCGAGTAGCCTTTAAATCATTCACAGTGTTCACGTTAACTGCAAGCTCTTCTCGTCTGACAATAAGCACTTCCTCCCTTAGCTCGCCTGTAGTTTCCATAATTTGAATTCCATTCACAAAGTTTAATCCAACTGGCACAACTTTCGTTCCATTTACCTCAAAAACGTGGCTAGCGGTTATTCCCAGGTTTTCGTAAATTTCTAAAGGAACTGAAACAGTCATAGCGGGTTTATCGCATTTTTCAAAATGCTGGACAGTTTCATCAACAATTTTCTCATTGATGAAGGGCAAGTCCGATGAGATGATTAATGCTTTATTGGGACGGAGCAACTTGATGGCATACTGCATATCATAAACATAATCTTCTCCTGGCGTTATTACATAATTTATCCCTAATTTCTTGATGAACCTTACCGTTTCTGGAGTATGTTTGCTAACTGCAACCACTATTTTACTTATCTTCTTAGACTTCTTCAGTGCTTCCAAAACCCACAGAATCATGGGCTTGTCTCTAACTTTAATCATGGGTTTTTCTTTTTTTAGGCTCATGCGAGCGCCCTTGCCTCCAGCCATGACAATTGCAGTTAAACCCATTTGACCACCATCAAGACCATAAGCAAAGAAGCCATACGGGCGAGTTCATTTGTTGCTCCCATAACGTCGCCCGTTACTCCCTTAAAATGGCGATTTGAGAACCAGAGTATAAAAAAGGCCGTAATCAAGCCTGCCATAATTGCGGTAAAACCCGCCACCCGGAGCATTAGAAGCGATATCGCAAATGATATGACCAAGGCTGTTGTTAGGCGAAGGTTCCGATGGCTACCATGCATGGCATTAATGAAATATGTGTTCATCCCCTTATGGGCAGATCTTCCACACCAAGCCAAAATGACCATGGCAAGTTTAGCTGAAACCTCCGACACAATCAAGATTTGGATAATAAGGTTCTGGTTAAATTGTGCAATGCAGAAAACCGTTGTTAAAATTGTTATCAAACCAAGCGCCAAGCCGCCCGCACCTGTCTGCTGGTCATGCATGACCTCAATCTTTTTCTCAACTGATCCTTGATACATTAAGCCATCTCCCAAATCAAGTAACCCGTCAGTATGATGAAGTCCCGTGATTAGCAAAATGACGCCTAAAGTCAAGAGTCCCACAATTGAAGCGGCGAGAATGTTAAGAAGCAACCAAGCAAATATGCCCGCTAACAATCCGATAGACGCACCTACTATCGGAAAAAGGTACATGTAGTTTGCTGCGTCGGTTAGGCAGTTTTGATCCATGCCTACTGGGATTATGGTGAGGAAAGCTATCAGATTCTTTATTTCTTTAAGCATCTCACTGCATCACTTTGGTCCTACTAATCGCTCGTAATTTCTCTCAATTTCTCTAAGTAAGGTATCCTTTGTTATTGATCCTTGCGACTTCGCCATTGCAGCGATTGTTGCTCCTCCTGCACCGACGCCTTCTTTCACTACACCTGCTTCGTACGCCCTTAAGCCTTCAAATCGCGATTGGCTGAAGTCAAGATCAGCAGCAAATATCGGAACGTCTGCGATTTGGGTGATTATTCCTTTCAGGTCAGCTGTTTTGTCCATTATGATCCATCGAGTGGTTCCAATAGCTATGTTATCCATGACATTCGGGTTTAATGCCTTAACAACGGCTAATACGGCACCTATCTGGGTTCCGCCAGCCATCAAAACTGGTACCTTATCTGCAGCTCCGAGGACTAATCCCGCGAAGGCGGGTATCACGGGGTCTCCAACACATGAAATCGCTTTTAGCGGATCTTTTGCAAAAACACTAAGTTCCACCTTTGAAGTTTTCAAGCCCTCTTCAACCGTTTTAATCTTGAGCTTGTGAGGGGCCCCCGGCATGCTGCTACTAACTTTTCCTTTGGCATCTATGCCCATAGCCAACAGAACACCGAGGGCGGTCGTTGTGCCGCCAGGAATGCTTTCACCAACTACAAGGTAATCAGCAGTCTTGGACAAGTTTTCCCCAGCAATTATTGCTCTCTGCATAACCTCCTCTGCATTATCTACAGCCTTACCTGTCCTTATGTTCCTTCCAGGTTTTCCTCCTAAATCCAAGAATGGAACATGAGGATTTATCTCAAGTCCACCACTAATCACAAGAACTGGTATGTTCACTAGCCTTAGTGCTGACATAGTAATTAAGGCGGGGGTTGGTATCCCTTCTGGCGTCACAGGGACGCCCGGTATGCATCTGCATCTTCCGAGAAGGAGAATCTCAACATCCGCTGGTGGCGTATAATCGGTCAACTCGGGATACTTCCCTGCTGCGGATATGCCTGGAATCTTTGCTGTCTCCGTAGTCCCTGTTGTGCAGATGAATAGCGGACTTTTCCCTTCTAACCTTGCTAAGAATGCGTTGCCTTTAGTTTCTTCGTGAAAAAGTATTATGTCATGAATTTTCCTCATATTTTCCTTCACCTTACAATGATTATCATTTTTCTTCAATATCGTATCTGGAGATGTCTAAGAGCCAGTGTTTCCAATACCCCTCTTTCAGCACCCTTTTACTGTCTAACATCTTTATGCGCCCTTTGAAAATGGGGCCATCTGTGACCAGCGTGTGGTACTCGCCCAATTCGCCGCAGATGTGAACGTTATGTTTGCTGTGGAGCTTTCGCAAGTCCTCAAGAAAACTCCTGTCGACTTTCCGTCCTAACCATTCCTCTCCAAATAGATCGGCTTTGACGTTAACCACGATTGCCTTGAAGCCCTCATTTATGAAGTCGGTTAGGATCTGTTCAGGGTCAATACCCCAAAGGGGCTCCATGGATATGATGTCTACCTCACTGCAGACTCGATTCACCCAATCCTTATGCTCTCGGATGTCGATATCGCCGAAAACCGCACCTTCTATGCCCATTTGTTTCAATTTCATCACGGTAGCCTTAAACCCCTCTTCATACGTGCCCCACGTAACTTCTCTTTGAATGATAGGAATTCCAATCGCTTGTGATTGAGCAACCATCAACTTGGGGTCTAATCCATGTGACATGCATCTTCCATCCTTCGATATGAAATTCATTAGACAAAAAACGTTGAAGCCTTCTGAAATCGCTTTGTATAAAGCGAAACAGCTGTCCTTTCCACCACTCCACGACACAACAACTCGAGACATAACAATCACTCAACGGTTAAATCGGATAAGCTCCGCAAGTTCGGCAGTAGGTGGCTCCGTCGGCTACATTGGAGTTGCACTGAGGACATAATTTGCCTTTTTGGCCGGTGGGATGCGGGGCGCCTATGGCTGTTCTGTAAATCTCGTAGTAGAACAATTGTTCTTTATCCCGAATCATCACTTTGTCCTCGTCAAAATATTTACATTTCTTATTTTTGAACTCTCCATTAGAGATCTTCTTGTTGAAGAGGTTTGGAAGTGTCGAGGTTCCTGATCCATACTCAATAGGTGTTTTAACTCTCCATACGATTTCTTCAGGTAAGATGGTTTCGAAAGTCTTGCGAATAATCCATTTGCCCCATTTCATTCCCTTTTCCTCACGGATCTTATATCTTGAATCAATCTTCATAGTGAAGGACTTGAAATCGTGATCAAGGTATGGAAGTTTTGCTTCTATCCCAAGAGCCTTCGACAACTTGGTGGATGAGAACTGCATCTCGTCCCATAGTTTCTGCAATTCCAAGTCCAGCCGTTCTTTTTCGAGATTGAAAAGAAAGCTGTAACCAGCGAATAACTCATCGCATCCGTCACCAGTCATAACAGTGCTTATTCCATGCTCTTTGGCTGACTTTAAACCGACATAAATCGCTACACTGTTGCGTATCTCCATAGGATCAAACGACTTCATCGTTTCAACAACTTTCTGAACGGCATCATACAATTCATCTTCGCTGAAGTAGCAAACGATGTGCTTAAGCCGTAATTTGTGAGCCACCAAAGTCGCATATCCAATGTCAGGTGCTAGAATCCCCTCAAATCCAACCGTAAACGCCTTTAACAAAAGGAATTTTGACGCCATAACCGCTAAAACGCTTGTGTCCAGCCCTCCAGAAAGAAGTATGCCTTCAGATAAGTTCCTTTTCGCAGATTCCTCCAACAAAAATCGAAGCTTAAAACATGTATCACGAAGAGAATCGTTCACGATCGATCAGCCTCTTCTGCATTCTTTCGGCACCACCCACTCTTGCAATACCTTGACTATTTTAGGTGCGACTGCCACAAAGAAAACCACATTGTTAAAGAGGGCTGTGGCCACTGATGCGATACCCCCGGCGAGTGACATTACAAGCACCATCATAAATGGAGTTTCAGGCGTGTAGAAAGCCCACATATACCATGCAAACCAGGTGGTTTGAAGTAGCTCACTCATTATAGTCAAAGCCACGGCTGTTAAGCCAAAGAATATGATGCCAGGATTTTTCTTGGAGTGGCGAAGTACTCCTCCACAGACTCCGATTAGGCCTATGATTGCCGCTATGAAGGGTGTCCAAAGCCCTGGTCCATACATGCTGAACATGTCGGATACTAGGATTATCAGGGCGCCAGTCACGAAGCCTTGCACCGGACCAAACGCAAAGCCAGAGACAAAAGCTAAGGTTTCAGTTAGACCAATCTTAATGAAGATGCCATAAAGCGAAAAACCGAATGATAGCGGAACGGCAGGCACGGAATAGGCAACCCATCCTAACCCCATCCTTATGACCACTCCTACGGCGGATAGCAGGGAGATAGCTGAAAGCTGCTTTACAGGAATCTTAACGTTCATCCATCCATCACGAGCCTGCCTGGTTGGTTTATCCAACCAAAACTTAAATCTTTCTATAGAGCATAAGTTATAGTCTTATAAAAAATCAGAATTTGGGATACATATGAAGCGTGAGATTCGCAACTTGCCTCTGCTCAAGTATCTTGAGGAACGAGGAGTAACGTTGAAAGATATGATAGACACGGCTTTGGAATTGTTTGTGCCTCACCCCGGTGTAGAGACGAAGGAAAGAGCCATAGAATTGCTTAGAGAAGAGTTCTTTGAAGCCTTATCAGATGTCAATGTCTCCTGCTTGGAGGTTGCATGTTTCCGCGCGGAAGAGGATGCAAAATTTGGCTTAATCCCAGGCTTAACAAAAGAAAGGTTCATGGGACGACCAGGGCTTGTAGCCGATGAACTTCTGGGGATGACCATAGCTGACTATATAGCTGGAGCAAAAGGAATTTTTGAGTTCATTAGATTTGACCAGACTAAACCAGGGATTCTAAAAAAACTCGGACCGATTACAAACGATGCCATAGGAGGACTAATTGCAGGCGTTTCATCAAACATGTATACCCGCGCCTTAAGCCAAAAAATGAAATCACCTTTATTGTAATAAAGTGAATTTGCTAAGAATAATAGAAAAGGTTGCAAGCAAAATCTCGTTTGCAGAGAGTGTCTGCAAAATTAGGATTTATATATTTTTGTTTAAATTTTGTTTGAGTAAGCTTTAAATTTTTAACTGCTATATGCTAATGTATGAAGTTCAAGGCTATCGTTAAAGTTTCTCTTAAGGCTGGTCACTCTGACCCGGAAGGCGAAACAACAGCAAAATCGCTGAAAGAGTTACTATATCAAGTTGAGACTGTTAAAGTAGGCAAGACCTATGAGATCAGTCTAGAGACTAAATCAAAGAAAGATGCCGAAAGACAAGTTGACGAAATGTGCAGAAGGCTACTTGCAAATCCAACAAAAGACAATTACTCTTTCACGTTAGAGGAAACAAAATGACCTCTATACTGTATAAGAAGAAGGCTACACCATTCGAACTAACAGAAATCAACATACTGGAAGCAAACGAGAAACAACTCATAACAATAAGCAACGAACTAGGCTTAGCACTAAACCTACAAGAAATGCAAGTAATCAAACAATACTTTTCGGACTTGAAACGCAATCCAACAGACATTGAACTACAGACAATGGGGCAAACATGGTCCGAACACTGCTTTCACAAAACCTTCAAAGGCGACATCATCAGTCCAAAAGGCAAACTCCTATCAAAAAGCCTATTCAAAGAATACATAGCCAAAGCAACAAAAGAACTCAACCCTTCTTGGTGCATATCAGTTTTTGAAGACAACGCAGGCATAATCGACTTCGACAAAGACTACGCTATTGCAGTTAAAGTGGAAACACATAATCATCCTTCCGCCATTGAACCCTTCGGCGGGGCCGCCACAGGCACAGGCGGAGTCATACGCGACATACTAGGCGTTTGGTCAGACCCAATCGCCTGCACAGACATCCTATGCTTCGGACCATTAGACTATGATTGTGCGAAATTGCCAGAAGGCACTAAGCATCCGAAATATGTTTACAGAGGCGTAGTCGCAGGCATAGGCGCATACGGCAATAACATGGGTATCCCAACCGTAAACGGAGCCATATACTTCGATGACAGCTATGTAGGCAACGTAGTCGTCTACTGCGGCTGTGTGGGCATTTTGCCAAAAACAGCCTACATCAAAAACGCTAAACCAAACGACATAGCGGTCTTAGCAGGCGGACGCACAGGAAGAGACGGCATACACGGCGTAACATTTGCCTCACTCGAACTGACAAAAGAGTCAGAGAAAGTCTCGAGACCAGCAGTTCAGATAGCAAATCCAATAGAGGAAGAAAAACTCAAACGCGCCATCATAACCATAAGAGATCAAAGGCTAGCTTCAGGCATCACCGACCTTGGGGGAGGCGGCTTATCCTCAGCCACAGGCGAAACAGCACACAAGTCAAACTGCGGAATCCACATTCAACTGGACAAAGTGCCGCTAAAGTATTCAGGCATAGCGCCATGGGAAATCTACATATCCGAATCACAAGAAAGAATGCTACTAACTGTGCCAGAAAGGAATCTCAAAAAAGTTCTAGAGATATTCGAAAACGAAGAAGTTGAAGCAACGCCGATTGGCAAATTCACTGAAAATAATAGACTAAGGATTGATTATCAAAAATGCACAGTTGCCGAATTAGATTTAGATTTTCTATTTAACCCTCCAAAGACGAAAAGAGTTGCAGAATGGAAGAAGCCGAAGCATGCGGAACTGTCTTTCGCTGAACCCGCAGACTTGACACGTGACCTGCTAAATGTTTTGTCTTCGCCAAATGTGGCCAGCAAAGAATCAGTCATACGTACATATGACCATGAAGTCAAAGGAAATACAGTTCTAAAGCCCTTACAAAGCAGATACAGCGGACCAAACGATACAGCCATCATAAAGCCCATAAACAATTCCTGGAAAGGCATAGTCATCTCATGCGGAATGAATCCAAACTATGGAAAAATAGACCCATACTGGATGGCAGCCTCAGCAATAGATGAAGCTATAAGGAACAATATCGCTGCAGGCGGCACAAGAATCGCCTTACTAGACAATTTCACTTGGGGAAGCCCAGAAAAACCAGACAGACTCGGCAGCCTACTAAAAGCATGCAAAGCATGCTATGATTTTGCAAAAGCGTTTGGAACGCCGTTCATTTCTGGAAAAGACAGCCTATACAATGAGTCGCCATTAGGCCCAGTGACGCCGACGCTTCTCATCACAGCGGTCGGCATAATACCAGACATAAGAAAAGCGATTTCAGTAGACGCAAAGCAATCAGATGCCTCCTTATATATAGTTGGGCAGACTTATGCTGAGTTAGGTGGCTCAGAATATTATAGGCTGAAGGGCTTTATTGGAAATAGTGTTCCAAAAGTTAGGGCGGTTAAGGCAAGAGGAATAATGGATGCGGTTAGTAGGGCGATAGATTGTGGGTATGTTGAGTCTTGTCATGACTTGTCTGAAGGAGGCTTAGCGGTTGCAACGGCGGAAATGGCTTTTAGTGGGGGATATGGAATTGAGTTAGACTTGAGAAAGGTTCCATTAGGAGAAGGCATAAGTAGAAATGATTTTGTTCTTTTTTCGGAATCCAACAGCAGGTTCTTGGTAGAAGTTAAGGAAAGGCATAGAGAAGATTTTGAGGCAATTATGAAAGGCAATGTTTACTCGGTTGTGGGCAGAGTCAACAAAAGTAAGCGTTTTGTTGTTCGTGGTTTGAAGGGTGAATTAGTAGTTGACGCAAGTCTAAGCGAACTATTAAGCGCTTGGAAAAAGACTTTGGGAGAGTGAAAAGATGACTTCTGATGTTAAAGTTTGTATTATGAGGGTTGGCGGAACCAACTGCGACGCAGAGACAAAGAGAGCGTTTGAAGATTTGAGGGTTAAGGCAGAAGTTGTTCACTTGAATGAGGTAGTTAGAAAAAGAAATCTTCTCGAGTATAGCGCTCTAGTTTTTCCAGGTGGATTCTCATATGGCGACTATGTGAGAGCAGGCGTGATTTGGGCAAAAGGAATAGAGGCAAAACTTAGCTCTCAACTGAAAGAATTTGTTAAAGAGGAAAAACCCGTTTTAGGGATTTGTAATGGTTTTCAGGTTTTGGTTGAGATGGGTTTGTTGCCTGAATTTGAAGGAATAAGCCAGTATCCTGAAGCATGTTTAGCCACAAATGTTCCAATAGGGTATCATTGCCGCTGGGTTTATATTAGACATGAGAATTCTGGCAAATGCATATTCACGAGTAAGATTCCGGAAGGAAAAGTTGTTAGAATTCCTGTAGCCCATGCTGAAGGCAGATTCATATTCGCTAGGGAAAAAGAGAAGCAGTATTTGGAAAAGCTCTATGATAATGATCAATTAGTCTTTAGATATTGTAACGAGAAAGGCGAATATGCTGAAGGCAAGTTTCCAATTAATCCTAATGGCGCTTTCCATGACATTGCAGGCATATGTGACCCGTCTGGAAAGATTCTCGGCTTAATGCCACACCCCGAAAGAGCATATTATGGCTGGCAAACACCAGACTGGACAAGAATGGAGAAACTGCTAAGATATGGTGATGGAAAACTGATCTTTGAGTCATTAGCAGAATATTTTTCTAAGAACTTCTGATAACGAAAGTAAACTTGTGACAAATTGGTTCATTTTAAATATTGCAGTTCAAATTAATAATTAGCCTCAACACAGGAGAAGGTTTAATGCTAAAATTCCATAGAGACATATTGAAAGAGTTTGAGCCTATGGGTAGAAGAGCGAAGGTTATTTTGTTTGGCTCTGTGGCTAGAGGCGATTATAGGCTTGATTCTGACATAGATTTAGCGATAATAACAGACGAAGAGGATTTGAAGAAGGTTTCTTCTTCTATAGCGGATAAAGTACTTGTGAAGTATGGAAAAGTTGTTTCACTCAAGTTTATCAAAAAGGAAGATTTTGCCAAGAGAAAATGGGATCCGTTTATTGAGGAAGTTCATAGAGGGAGGGTAATATATCATGGAGGATAATGTTGAAGTTCGGCTTCGTCTTTACTTCTATTCTTCTATATCATACACAAATACTGGCACTTGAATTGCGCTTCTGAAGTGTGGTAGATATTTGCACATTTTTTCAAAAGTTGAACTTCCTTGCCACTTCTTGTTATACTCGTTTTCGAGTTTTTGTTTATACTCTTGCGTTACTGCGATGTATACACCTACATCGATCTTGTCAAGATTCGAGTAGGAAGGGGCTTGCAGTTTCAGTAAATCAATACCGATAAATGAGGAATGAGAAAAAGCAACTTCTACGCCTACTCTATCCTTCAAAAAGTCAATCTTAGCAGCAATGTCAGTTATTTCTTCGAACAACTTCGGTTGTTTTGTCCATCCACGGTTTGGAAATCCTTCTTGGAATATTCTGCTTAGTTCTGGTCTAGAATAGCCGCCCGATCTTATTGAATGTATCATCTCTTCTATTTCTCTTTTTGTTGAAAGTTTACTATTCAGCATCTGTTCAGCAAACCGATAATTGAATGTTTTAAATCTCATATTATCCATTTTCGTATTATTTTCTAAATAAGTTTTGCATTTTCTCACAAATTCTACGTTTTTCGCAAGTCTGATAGTTTTGGCAGTCCATCTCTTGCGCCTATTTTTGTTATGCATCTAGAAGCCACAAAATTTCCTAACCTTCCACATTCATACAAGTCCTTGCCTTTAATCAAGCCATAAAGGAAGCCTGCACAGAAAGCGTCTCCTGCACCTGTTGTGTCAACCACTTCAACTTCATAAGGCTCAATTAAATGACTTTCTTTACCGTCAGTTACATAACAGCCTCTTCTACCCAGCTTAACCGCAACTATACTTGCGCCCTCTTTTAACAGAACCCTTGAACCCTCTCTATACCCCTTTCCCGTAAGCAGTTTCAACTCATTCTCATTCGGAGAAAAAAAATAACACCTTTCCAAAAACTGCTTAAGAACCGTTAAGCCCCTCCTAGCATAAAGTTCTCCAGGATCAAAACTTACTTTAACATTGGAAGCAGCTTTGAGAAGCTTGTTCTGCGCTATGAAGGGTTTTTCGCCGACAAAAGACGTAAAATGCAGAAACTCAGTGTTACTTACATAGTCTAAGTTAATTTCTTCAAATGCAAGTGAGTCGTTGACTCCAGGCGCAACATAAAGCGCTCTACTTCCTTCTTCGTCTATGAACCCGAAAACTACTCCACTGATTCCTATTTTAGAGATTGCTACGCCTTTTATGTCGACATTTTCTTTTTTGAAGTCGTTTAAAAGAAATTTGCCCTCATTATCATCTGCAACTTTTCCTATGTAGCCTATTCTTAATCCTAATCTTGCCAAGCCCACAGCAGTATTAGCTGCTGAGCCTCCAGCAGCCTCAACAAAATCCGTGATAAAACTGTGTTCATCTTCTCTTGCTATTCTATTAACCCGATAAAGTTTATCCACGTTTAAGGCGCCAAAACAAACAACATCAAACTTCATTCAAACAACTCTCTAAGATATATCTTATATTTTCCTAGTTTTCCACCATAATTCCCAGCAGAGATTCTAACTACACCTTCTTCATTGCGCACTGCTTTAATACCAGCCCTCATCGCCTGCTTAACCGCCTCCAACGAAGTTCCATTGATGACAATTTCAGGTATGTAATTGACACCTTCTGGAACCTTTGACTCCCTTCCCAACCGCTTTCTAAGAGATGGACAATATGGATGATTTGTTGTCGGTCCTATCAATGGAAACTTTGATTCAGTTTTTGACCCTGCGGAACATATGTCAAACGGTGTTATTACACCTTCAACATTGCCAATAGCCTCCAGCGCCTTCTTACCCGCCTTCAAAACCGCTCTCTTAGTCTTGCACATGTACCAGAAGTTGCCTCCAGTCACTCCTCTTGCATAGCCTATGTAGCGTTCTATTTGAAAGTCTGGAACCATTATTGGCACAGTAATCATTTGACGCCCATAGCGTTTTTCTTCCCACTCATAGCCGTCTCCACAGTGACCTATTCTTTCCATAGTGTCGATTTTGCCTTCGGGATTGGGCAACGCATCAAAAACAGATGTAAAAGGCTTAACAAGTATGTCTTGACGAATGCGATAGGAAAACTCTTTTTCAAACTTCTTTATTATCTCGTCAAACGGTTTTTTCTCTTCAAGCCCTGCCCAAAACTGTATAACCGCGCCATATCGTTTGTCTGGTGTTTCCTTTTTGCTGAGCCATTTTTCGATGCCTCCTTCAGTTCTGCCAATAACTGCCGAAGGTGTAGCGGTGGCGTCTTCTGCGGCTTTCTTAACTGTTGCTTTATCGTCAGCGGTTACTATAATTCTTGAATATATGCCCTCAAAAGCTTCGGCAAACATGTCTTCTATTTCGGCCTTCATCCTAACCCCCCAACTGTTTCTCCTCTAACAGTCTTCCTAAAAGCAGTGCTCTCTTTCATCAACTTATCTTTATTAGTTGAAGTTATTATTTCGACTTTGGGAAGGGTTTCAGGATACAGTTGCGATATTTGACTTTGCAGAACTGGAGAACAACGTTTCTTTAACTCTGAACAACCCCATTTTCTAACCAGTTCTAAAACACCTTTCCTCCCATAGCAATTGAAGATTTCTGCAAGAACAGAAGTTACGGTCGCAGTATCAGAAAGAACAGCAATTTCGGCTTCTCTAACAGCGTAATTATTGCCATTAAAACTAACTGTCAACCCTCCACTTTCTCTCACCAACTGAAACGACTGAACATCCGTAATACTGTCACCAACATACATCACATTACAGAGGTTAACGCCTTGTTTGGCAATGATTTCCCGAATAGCCTTCGCTTTCTCAAACCCACCAACAGGATTAACTTCTTTCAATATTTTACCACACTCCATCTCGAAGATTTCCTTCCAAAAAATCTCGTCTAATCTCCGAATAGTTTTCTTGTCTTTTGCAGAAAAATCTTTGAGGCTGGTAGCATTTTCTGGAATCTCTATCATCCGCATAGCAATAATTTCTTCTCCAAATTGTCTCAATCTTTCTTTTTCCTTTCCACTTACTTGATATTTGTCAATGTTCAATTCTGTGCAATAGACATTTTCAAACGGAAAATTTGTGACATCACATAGAGCGTGCATATACTGTTCATAACTTGTACTTACAATAAATGAAGGCATCATGCCCTTTACAAACTGTAACGTGCCCCTAGCGTTTGGAACTAGCAAGATGTTTTTAGAAGAGAACTCCCTTATTTTCTTGTTTGTTACTCCATAGACTTTGAGAAATGGCAGTATGAGCCTTAAAGTGTCGCCAGCCTTATACCCTTTCCTCTTAACAATGTCTGCCTGAACATCATCATACTTACTAATCAAAGCGAAAAGAACATTGCCATTTGGGACGAATTGCTCTGTAAGCTCGTATGCGTTGTCATTTTTTGAGATCGGGCCCTCACAGTCTGTGATGAATACTTTCTTGTTAGCATTCATTTTTGGCTCCTCAGTTTTCTCATATGCTCCACACTTTTGGCTATATGCCCTTTAGAGGCGATGTCTGTTCTGTACCAGAGGGCTCCACCTTTAATCGCTTGGACGCCTTCTAGAGAGGTTTTTCTTGCACTTTCAATGTCGTTTTCAATGCCGATTATGCATACTGTTCGTGAAGTGAGTGCGTAAGTTTCTCCATTTCTGAGTTCCATTGATGCTGGGTAAATTCGAATATTGTCTTTATACTTCTTAGTCAGCGCATATGCAACGTTTATGTCTATAGGTTTATTGATGTCATTCCATTCAATCTGTTGTGGAAAAATGTCTTTGAATCCGCCATAGTTCGGAGGCACTTTGTAAGTTGCAACAGTTGCTTTTTCTTCAAGTTCGACCTTTGTCAAATTTCCATCAAGCATCTTGAAGCACACTTCTATGAAGTCATCTTTCAGTATTGGCAGAAGGTTCATGATTTCTGGGTCGCCTGGTCTGCTGTTGTTTTCCAAGATTTTTGGTCTTTTTCCCGTATGTATAAAAGCTACGTAAAATGGTATGCCGCGTAAATTCATGTTGTTTCCTTTTCTACGAAGCTGGTTGAAAATCTTGTTGACAATTTCGGTTTCTTTCTCCTTGTCAGATGATGCCATGAATGGAAGCCAATCACCTTTATCTTTATATGAGCCCATTCCGCCTGTGTTTGGTCCTTTGTCGCCGTCAAATGCTCTTTTATAGTCTCGTGTCTCTGGCAATGGTACTATGTGTTTTCCGTCACAAAACGCTTGGAAACTGGATTCTTCGCCTTCTATTTTTTCTTCTATTATCACAGAGCCATGCTCATAATTGGATATAAAATGTTCAAACAATTGTGCGCGAGTATTGAAGTGGTCGCCCCAGACGCCTACGCCTTTTCCAGCTGCTGGAACATCTGGCTTCACTACAACCTGATTGTTGAGTTCGTCCAGCCATGAAAAGACTTGTTTTTTCACTTGTGTTAGGCTACCATAGTCTTTTGGGTTAAACACTCTAAACTTTGGGTTTGCTTCGGGCGCAACTTTTTGAAACAAGTGGCGTTGGGCAACTTTGCTTGCCTCTATAGCGTATTCTTTTGTTGGGCAAATCATTGGAATGCGTGTTTCTTCTTCAATCAGGTCTCTGATGCCGTCTATAATTGGTTTTTCTGGTCCGACGATTCCAAAATCTATTTTTTGTTCGTGTTTTTTGGCGAATTTGCAGATTTCATTTATGTCCAAGTTGGGAATGACAATGTGCTCTCTTGCCCTCTCAATGTTAAATGGATTCTTTTGCTTATCTGCAATATACATTTCAGCTACGTAGGTTCCGCTGCGAGAAAAGGCATCGACCATTGCAGCTTCTCTAGAGCCGTAGGAAACAATGAGGATGCCGACTTTTTCCATTAAATCACACTCGTAACGCCTAGCAAATTCCAGTAAACTCTGTAGGGTTTAGAGAGTTTCAATCTTTCATTATGCAGATAGAATTTCGCTTTCAATCTCATATAGTCTTCCAGTTTCCTTATGTCCACTCAAGAATCTTTCCTTCATTCTATCTGCTATTTTTTGAGCTAGTGGAGTTGGGTATTGTCCAGTTATGCATCCTAGGCATAGGTCTTCTTTTGCGAATCCAGTTGCCTTAACAAATCCTTCAATAGATTGGTAGTTCACTGTGTCAGCGCCTATTATTTGTGCTATTTCTTCAGCTTCGTGTGTGGAGCCAATTAATTCGCTGTAAGTTGCCATGTCTACGCCGTAGAAACAGGGACCGATTATTCTTGGATACGTTACGAAGATGTGGACTTCTCTTGCACCCTTATTCCTTAGCTTCTGCACAATTGTCTTGGTTGTGTCTCCTCTCACTATGCTGTCTTCTGTTGCCGCAATGCTTTTTCCATTGAGTTTGCGGTCGAGGATGTTGATTTTTCTGTCAATTGTCTTGAATCTTTCTCTTTTTAACAGAATGAACGCTCTTCTTGTCACGTACCTGTGTCTTCTGGACGCGCGTTCCCATCTTTTGCCCGTTTCCTCATGCATACCATATGCTGCGTCATCGCCAGTTTCTGGAATTGAGATAACAATGTCCGTCTTCTTTGTTATTTCAGGATATTCTCTTGCCAAGTTTCTTCCGAATTCTTCCCTTATTTCATAGACATGCTTGTTCCCAATTGTCGAATCTGGGCGGGCAAAATAGGCAAGTTCAAAGGCGCATAGAGCTCTCCTTTTGTATGGAGTTAGTTGCTGTCGCATGAACCCATCTTTTGTGGCAAAAATGAATTCGCCTGGCTTCACTTCAGAATCATATTCAAGACTATTTATGTCCAAGCCAACACTTTCAGAAGAGAAAGCGCATATGTCTTTGTCTTTGCTGTAGCCACAGCATAATGGCCTTATCCCATATGAATCTCTGAAAGCGAATAATTCTCCATTTTGAGTTATTCCAGTGACTGAAAAGGCACCGTCTATCTCTTCTATGCATTCTTTTGCCGCTGTGACTATGTCTTTTTCTTCAAGAAGTTTCATGAGAAGTTTTCTGCTGATCAATTCTGCATCACAGGCATATGGAAATTGGCCAAGCCTTTTTTCTATCTCTCTTTTCAACTGCGGAGCGTTGACAACATTGCCGTTAAATGAGATTGCAATTTTTTTTCCTTCTGCTTCGGCTAAGGTTGGTTGCATGCCAGTTATTAGTGATTCTTCGTCTGTTCCGCCGGAGGTTGTGTATCTGACGTTTCCTATTCCTACATGTCCCGGTAACTTTTCAAGCCAGCTTTGAATGTCCTTTTGTCCTATTTCTGGAACTAAATCTAAGGCTTTATGAATGTTGTATTTTCCGTCAAACGTGATGAAACCATGTGATTGATGACCGCGATGATTCTGTGCGACAAGTCCCCAATAAACGTAGGGAAAAGCGGGCTCACGGCTAAAATCATGTGCTCCGAAGACGCCGCAAGCCTCTTTCAACTCGTCGGTCATAATTGACATTAAGCTCAGAGACTATTTATTTGTTTTTTGGTAGATTCGCATTTTGAAAATCAAAAATAGACATTTTTATGTAAAGGCTTTTGTTTCAGCGCCCTTTCCTTCACAAAAAGCAATAGAACCGTTGCTGCTGCGGCTAGTCCGAGGGAGAATGCGAATGGGAAAATTTTTCCGAGACTAGCCCATAGGAAGCCTGCGATAACTGAAGCTGGTAATGCGCATACTCCGACGACGAGTTGAAATGCGCCTAGCATGCTAGCCCTGTATTTTTCAGGCGATAGTTCAGAGACCAGAGTTCTTTGGACTGGTTCTATGGCGGCTTTATGTAAACCGTATAGGACAAATAGTGAGGCGATTCCAATTTGTGACTCGATGAGTATGAAACCTACACACATTAGTGCCCAGATGATATAGGATAGAGTTAGAACCCATTTTCTGCCAGCGATATCTGCGAGTTTTCCAAAAGGTAGCGACATCAAGGAAGCTACCGCCGTGAAAATCAGGTAGAATATTGGGACAAATGTTTTCTGAAAACCAGCTAATTGTGCAAAAATCAGTAGAAAGGAGTAGCTAAACGAACCTATGGCGAAGATGGCGCTTAAGATTAGAAATAATTTGAAGTTGAAGGTTAATTCTTTGAAAGAGATTCCTTTGAAGATTTTTTCTGTCCTTTTGTCCTTTATGAATGTGATGATAAGGGTGGCGCTGATTATCGAGGGAATAGAGGCCAACAAGAAAAGGTGAGCATAGCCCAAGTAATTGACTAGTAAGATGCATGTGATTATGCCGCAGACTGCGCCGAGGTTGTCCATTGCTCGGAGTAAACCAAAGTTTGTTCCCCTATTTTCATTTGTGGAAACGTCTGCTACGATGGCGTCTCTGGGTGCGCCTCTGATTTTTCCAGATCTGTCTAGGATTCTGAAAGGGATTAGATGTTGCCACTGAGTTGATAAAGCATAGCCTATTCTTGATGATGAGCCAAATAAGTAGCCTGTCCAAATGAAAATCTTTCTTTTTCCTATTTTGTCAGAGAAATGTCCTGAGATGGCTTGTGAAATGGAGACTATGGCGTCGCCTAAGCCGTCTATGAAGCCGAGAATAGCCATGTCTACTCCGGCGAATGATAGTACGAATAGTGGCCAGATGGGATAGATCATGTCGGAGCCGAAGTCGTTTAGAAAAGAGGCTAAAGAAACAACTGTCATTACCTTTTTGGTTTCTCTGGAGTTCACATACTTCACCATTGATAGCTCTTTTCTTTTTTCTATATATTTTTAGTTTCTTTTGCTAAAGATTTGTGTCTCTAGGTCTCGGAAGGTGAAATCAAAATTATTTTTTGTTTTCATCATCAACCGCCGAAAGAATCTTTTGTTTTAGCTTTCTGATTTTGAAATTGGCGTTGCTTTCCGTTCTATTCTGGTTTACTGCTATGATAAGAATTGATAAAATAGTTTTTCAAGATAGTTGTTGTTTGGCGGTGGATGCGCATGTAGCATTGCAACTGCTGAAATCTCCCTCTAGCTAAAAGAAGTGAGTACAAAGACGCAACACTACTCAGACCCTACTACATAGCAGGCTAAAAAACAGTCAACAAAGGTAAGTGATCTCGGCAGAGACCTAACACCACTTTTTCACAAATTAAGTTCTGCAAGAATACATTTACAAGAACGCCAATGTCAAAGCAAAATGTTAATTTATTCTGTCTCAGAAGAATTACATGAGGAGACTTCACAACACCTGTTGAATAGAAAATGAAGGTAAAGCCAATTTTAAAGTTAACATTAACTATGGCGCTCTGTTTTTTGCTCGTTCTAGGGGAATCCTTTGTTTCAGGAGTCAAGAACTATTCTCCTCAATCAAAACCCAATGAATTACATAAGCAAGTGGACTGGCCTACATCTACTAAAAAGAACCCCACGCTTTCCTCTGCTTTCGAAAGAAATTGGGACTTTAATAAGGCAAACGAGTGGGCTGATTTCGCCAAAGTTGATGATAACTCGGCTGAATTGATAGTTGGCGTCAGTCACACTCGCACTAATAGCTACGATGAACTAAAGAATATCATTAGAACAAACAAAGGAACGATTGTTAATACAGTTTCGATGGGCAGCAAACGTGAAGCGGTCATTGTTGACATACCCTTAACATCTATATCCTCTTTCGTAACAGAGATTAACGCTGCCGACATCTCAGCATACATCGAGCCTAATTTCAAGTATAAAATCAGTTTCATTCCCAACGATCCTTATTGGAACCTGCAGTGGGGGCCAACTAAGATAGGTGCAGATCGTGCATGGGATAGACAATTAGGCAACAAATCCGTTCTTGTAGCAGTTATCGACACAGGCATCGATTGGAACCACCCTGATCTAGCCACCAACTACGTAGCGCTCGGCTATGACTGGGTAAACAACGACACAGACCCCATGGACGACCACGGTCATGGAACCCACTGTGCTGGAATAATTGCCGCTTCAATTAACAATAGCATAGGCATAGCTGGCCTAGCCCAAGTTCGAATAATGGCTGAAAAAGGTTTGGATCAACATGGAGAAGGCTACGACGATGACCTCGCTAATGCAATTATCCACGCAGTAGATCAAGGGGCAAACATCCTAAGCAACAGTTGGGGTAGCTACGAAGACAGCGCCCTACTTCACGACGCCATGAAATATGCTTACGATAACGGCGTGTTAATTGTGGCGGCTGCAGGAAATAGCGCATGGGACATCAAAGCATTTCCAGCGGGTTATGATGAAGTTATAGCTGTTACGGCAACTAACGAGTCTGACGCTCCAGCTTCGTTTACTAATTTTGGAGAATGGGTTGAGTTGGCAGCACCAGGCGTCCACATCTACTCAACAGTCTACGATGACAGTTATACATATATGAGCGGCACCTCTATGGCATGCCCACATGTAGCCGGTGTTGCTGCCCTCCTCTGGAGTCAGTTCCCAAACCCAACGCGAGACTGGGTACGACTTTGGTTGCGTTACACCGCCGATGACTTGGGAGATCCAGGATTTGATGTCTACTACGGATACGGAAGGGTTAACGCGGAAAAAGCGGTTTGGGAACCTCCTCCAGATCATGACTTACTCGTCTTAGATTTGAAAACGCCTCAGTACATTGAACCCGGAAGCGCAGGAAACCTCAATAGCACTATATTTAACTTTGGAAAAAGTAGCGAAACTAATCTAACTGTGCAACTATTAGCTAATGGAAGTATTGTGAACTCTGTGAATATTGACTTTCTAGCAAGCGGCGTGTCAGCAGCAGTTACCTTTTCATGGAGTCCAATGTTTAAGGGAAAATATAACGTCACATCCTATGTATTGCCCGTAATGAGCGAAGATAACACATCAAACAACTGGAAATCGGCAAGAGTAAGGGTCTACCACCCTGAAGTTGTTATTTTTCAAAACGTTGATCCTTGGGGATATTCATCGAACGAGGAAGCATTCGATTTGTACGATGTTCCTTTTGCTACGTTAAGTTCCAGAGATTTCGAAATGGTTAACCTAAGCCAATTTGTTAAGGTAGTAATCGCTTCAGACCAAGATCAGGCTTTCTATGACGCCATGAACGCCTCGAGGTGGTGGTTTGAGGGCTACGTGAGAAATGGAGGAGTATTGGAGATTCATGCGGCAGATGAGGGCTGGCATGGCGGTCATTGGAATGGACCCATCCCGGGAGGATTACAATGGGAAGTCCATGAAACAAATTATGTCACCATTGTTAACAGCACTCACCCAGTAGTGAACACACCCAACTTCATCACAGACACCGAACTGGACGGATGGTCATGGTCGGCTCATGGATACTTCTCTGGTTACCCAAACAATTCTCGTGTTGTTATCGCTGACAGCTATGATCGTCCAGTATATTTGGAGTCTAGATATGAAGCAGGATTGATAGTGGTTTCAGGACAGCCGCTTGAATGGGCATATCATCATGGGTATTCATTAATACTGGAAAACAGTTTACTCAATCCAGTTTACAGATACAAGCATGAATTAGTAGCATTTTTAGATACTCCAATTTTCCTTGTCCCTGGTAGTTTATCATTTCTAAATGCCACGGTCATAAACTATGGGTCAAGCAACGCATCAGATGTAAATTTACAGATCTTAATAGATGGCGGTGTTGTTGATTTTGTGACAATTTCAGAACTATTAACGGACACCTTCTACACGCTTAACTACTTTTGGACACCGACTAAAGAGGGGGCATACAATATTACAGCATACGCTCCACCTTTATCTGAGGAAAAAGTTGTAGTGAACAATGTCGCATCTGAGTTTGTTCGAGTAAGGCATATTAAGCATGTTCTCTTCGATCAAACTCATGGAACTGATAACATTGCTTGTTACAGCATGTGGGTCACAGCCCTTAGTGAAAGGGGATTCGTAATTTACACTCACACAATTGGCGCAATTACACCTGATAAGTTAGACAATTATGATGTGTTCGTTATCCCTCAAGCCGATAGCTCGTATCTGCCTTCTGAGATATCCGCTATACAGAACTTTGTGTTTGATGGTGGCGGGTTACTCGTTATAGGGGACAACAACCCCTCCATCTACACGAACCTTACAAGTTTTGCTGGCATAACTTGGGCAAGTGGCGAAGCAAGCGGAATTACCCAAGATATTACTCCTCACCCCGTAACTTTCGGAGTGACCTCTGTATATCTTTATTATCCCTCAGCCAAGATGCATGTAACTGATGTAGCCCAGGACATCGTAAGATATGAAGGAGACATAATGCTGGCTGTGTCAGTTCAATCATTTGGAAAAGTCATTGGCTTCGCTGACGAGACTTCCTTATGGGACTTTTGCATCCCCGCAGAGGATAACCTTCTACTTGCCAACAACATGATCGAGTGGCTTGCAACACCAGCCCAATATGAACACGAAATCTCCGTGAAGTTAGAAGCTCCAACACATCTTGCACATATTAGTTCCATCTTACTGAATGCAACCGTCTATAACCGAGGAATGAACAACGAGACAAATGTGCAGCTGTTAATATTGATCAACGGAAGCGTTGCTGACTCAGTGATTATTTCGGAACTGTCAGCTGATTCTAGTTATACACTAAGCTATCAGTGGGCACCGACAACTGATGGTATCTATAACGTGACTGCATACTCGCCTCCCACACCAAGCGAGAATAATACAGTAAACAATGTAGTAAGCAAAGCCGTGCGTGTAGGCTATGCTGATGTTGCTTTGATAAGCGTTTTCCCGAATGTCACCAAAGTGTACGATGGATGGATAGTTAATATCACGGTTATCGCCAAAAACCAAGGGAACTTTACGGAGACCTTCTTCGTCATTGCCTACACTAACACTACTGCTATAGACATTCAAGTAGTCATTAACCTAGCTCCAAATAACCAAACAACTCTAATCTTCCCCTGGAACACCACTGGCTTTGCTAAGGGCAACTATACCATAAGCGCTGTAGCGGAGCAAGTCTTAGGCGAAACAGATACGGGTGACAACCGTTACATTGATGGTCTAATACTTATAACAAAAGTTGGTGATATCGGTGGAGGATTACCTCCACAGTTCTTCCAATGTGACGGAATCATTGATGGTAAGGACGTGGCCCTATTTATACAATGCTACAATGGTTTAGCTCCACCTGAATCTATGTATCTAGCTGATCTTGGCGGCGGTTTGCCACCGCAATTCTTTAAGTGCGACGGAATTGTTGATGGAAACGATTTGGCCTTGTTCATACAATGCTACAATGACTTAGGTCCTTAAACTCAGGGTCACGGGTCAAAAATGTGATGACCCGTAAATCCATAAGGAACGAGTTGCATATCATAAAATTTTTCTTAGTGTTACGCTGCTATCTTTTCTTTAATTTTTGCGCGAACTTCCTCTTTCACTGGGCCTATCTTCGAGACTCTCGTATTGAAAGTTTCAAATATGTTCAAGATTTTATCATACTGTGGAAGAGTTGTAGTTATCGAGATAAGACGTAGAGGCTCTATGCCATAGGCTCCTAACTCTTTCTTCATCGTTGCGACATGGTCTCTAATGCTTTCCTCTTTAAACGGACTGTCATCGCCCTCGATAAAAATTATGCCATCAGCTCCAGAAGCAAAAGCATGCATTGTATGTCTTAAGCCCACACGTCCAACACTTGGCACACTAATGATACGAACATTCGGCGAATAAGACAGCCTATTTTGTCCAGCCAAGTCGGCAGACCCATAAGCCGTGTTCCTCTCAATGAAAGCAACTATTTTGGGATGCACTTTTCCCTCGCTTACTCCCCGAATTTGAGCGATTAATTGGGCTTCGGTGTTATGGTGCAAATCTATGGCATCTTTGGGGCATTTTGGAATGCAAATTCCACAGCCAATGCATGAGATAGCGTTTATTGTAACACCTTTCGACGCAGTTTGCACTGCTTTTGTAGGACAAATCTGCACACATATTCCGCAAGCGTCGCAGTTTTCAGGAATTATGTAAGCTACTTCAGGTGATATAGAAATCTCTCCCTTACCCACAAAAGTAGCGACCCTTGAGGCAGTTGCCATCGCTTCTAAGGTTGCTTCCCTCACATCTTTGGGCCCCAGAGCACAGCCAGAAACAAAAACTCCTTCTCGCTGACTGTCAACTGGCCTAAGTTTATAGTGCCTCTCCATGTAGAAGCCATCACCTCCAAGCTGAATACCCAGCTTCTTAGCCAATTCACTCGTGCTCGGATGTGGAAGAATAGCTAGGCTAAGTACAACAAGGTCAAAAATTCCTTCAACTTCTTCTCCCAAAAGCGTATCCTCAGCTCTCACCAAAATCTTGCCATCACCTTGAGGAGCAACTTCTGCGACACGCCCTCTCACAAAACGCACGTTATGATCTTGAGCAGTGGCATAGAATTCTTCGTATCCTTTTCCATCAGCCCTAATATCCGTGTAAAATATCCAAGGTTCGGCTTCTGGCACCGCTTTCAAAAGAAGTATCGCTTGCTTAATAGCAGCCATGCATCCAATTTTGCAGCAGTGTTCTTCTCCACGGTCTGTGTTCATCATTCTGCTACCGACGCAGAGGAGGAAGGCAACTTTTTTAGGTACTTTTCCATCAGAAGGCTTGTGAATGCCTTGTAGCATTAGTCGTTCAAATTGAAGATTTGTCACAATATCTGGGCTCAAGTCATAGCCATACTCTTCAAGCCTTTTAGGGTCAATTTGTTCAAAGCCTGTGCAAGCAACTATGGCGCCAACATCCAATTCCATCGTCTCTTCTTTCTGATTGAAGTTTACAACGTGGGCTTTGCAGAATTTTTCACAAATTTTGCAAACTCCTTTAGTGAAGTATAGGCAATGGTCTGTGTCAATGACGTAGGTGCGAGGAACCGCCTGCTTAAAAGGACTGTAAATAGCCTTTCTCTGAATTAAGTCAGCTTCAAACTCATTCGGAACCTTTACTGGGCATTTTTCTGCGCATGCGCCGCAAGCTGTGCATCCCTTATCCACATATCTTGGGCGTCTAGTTATTAGAACCCTGTAGTTGCCTGGGGTACCCTGCACAGCTGTTGGTTCCGCCATCGTAATAATCTTAATGCGAGGATGCTGTGATGCATACACCATCTTAGGTGTGAGGATACAAGATGAACAATCAAGAGTTGGGAAAGTCTTGCTTAGCTGTGCCATGTGGCCTCCGATGCTTGGACTTTTCTCTACCAAATAAACCTGAAAGCCTTTATCAGCCAATTCAATAGATGCGATTATTCCAGAGATTCCGCCTCCAACCACAAGGACATTGTTGCTTACTGGCAAACTCTCAGGTTCTAATGGTTCAAGGAAGCGTGCCCTCTCAACAGCACCACGAATGAGGTCTATTGCTTTAGCCGTTCCAGCCTCTTTATTGTCATGAATCCAACTGCATTGTTCTCTGATGTTTGCCATTTCGAGAAAGTATGGATTTAGGCCAGCAGACTTTAACGTTTGCCTAAAGGTGTCAAGATGCATTCGCGGTGAACATGATGCCACAACAATTCTATCGAGTCCGTGCTCCCTTATACCCTTCACTATCATCTCTTGCCCTGGGTCACTGCACACGTATTCATATGTTTCCGCTGCTTCTACGCCTTTTAGCTTGGCTATATCTTCTTTCACTTTGGCTACGTCTACTGTGTCGCTTATGTTTCCGCCGCAGTGGCAGATGTAAACTCCAACTCTTGCTTCTTTTTGCATCATTTTCGTTTTCCCGTCCACCTGTTGTCTATAACGCTTTTTGACGACTAGTCTGAGAGTTTTGAACTTTTAGAATCATGCTTAAAGGGAACACAAGTATTAATGCGTTTTTCTTAAAACATTCTTGAGGCTTGAAGTAAGTTTGCTTCAATTATGCGTTAAATGCTGAAAAGAAGGTTTATAAATACAGCGTCAATCTATTATGTTTCTCAAAACATCATAATCTCACCAGGCTTCTGAGGCTAAATGGAGGCTTAAAGACGACTGAACCTCAAAAAAAGGTTATACGCTTAGATGAATTAGATGCCGGTTTCGCAGAGGCAGTAGCGAAAGCTGGTGGAGAAAAGATTAATCTTTGTATTCAGTGTGGTACATGCACGGCTAGCTGTCCAATGGGACGTAGAACCGCTTTTAGAACAAGACAACTGATTAGAAGGGCTTTGCTTGGTTTTCGAGATGAAGTTCTTTCGGATAAGGACCTTTGGCTGTGCACAACATGCTACACCTGTTTAGAAAGATGCCCAAGAGGAGTTGACCCAACAGACGTTATCTTAGCCATAAGAACGATGGCGGTTAAAAGTGGACGGATGCTTGATAGGCATAAAGCAGTTGCAGGCTTTGTTTTAGGGCAGGGGCACGCAATTCCTATAGATGAGACAAATAGAAAACTCCGAATAAGTCTGGGTTTGAAGGAGTTCCCACCAACAACACACTCGCATAAAGACGCACTTGCAGAAGTGCAACAAATCGCTAAGAAGAAGGGCTTTGACAAGCTCGTTGGCTATGAATGGAAATAGGATGTGAAAACATGAAGTATGCTTTCTTTTTAGGCTGTGTTATTCCAAACCGCTATCCTGGAATAGAATTAGCTATGCGAAATGTAGCGCCTAAACTTGGAATAGAACTTGTAGATATGGAAGGCGCTTCTTGTTGTCCAGCGCCTGGAGTTTTCAAGTCTTTTGATCAACCGACTTGGCTTGCTTTGGCTGCAAGAAATCTGTCAATTGCGGAGGCTCAAGGCTTGGACATAACGACGCTCTGCAGTGGCTGCTTCGGAACCCTAAAGGAGACGAACCTGATTTTGAAGGAAGATTCTGCAAAGAGAGAAAGTGTCAATGCTATTCTTCATGAGTTTAAGAGGCAGTTTCAAGGAAACATTGAGGTAAAACATTTTGTCGAACTAGTGTATAACAATATTGGCATTGAAAAGCTGAAAAATCTTGTCAAGAAGCCTCTGCCATTAAATGTTGCAGTTCATTATGGCTGTCACTTGTTGAAGCCTACAAAATATCGTAAGACTGGGAGTAGTGAGCGCCCAAAATTCTTAGACGAACTGGTTGAGGTGCTTGGTGCCAAAAGTATTCCTTATCGGGATAAGATGATGTGTTGTGGTGCTGGCGGCGGAGTGAAAGCAAGTTCGCCTGACATCGCTTTAGACATGTCTAAGGAGAAACTGGAGAACATTAGGAAGGTTGGCGCAGACTGCATGGTGACTCCATGTGCCTTCTGCCATCTACAGTATGATCGAGGGCAAATTGACATTCAGAACAAGTTTGGCATTGCGTTCAATATTCCTGTGTTGCATTATGTGCAGTTTTTGGGGCTTGCGATGGGGTTTGAGCCAGAAAAATTAGGTTTGCGTAACAATGCGGTCTCGGTTGAGCCGATTCTTCAAAAAATCTAAAGTAGCCTAATCTTTGATTTTGGCAGAGAATTCTTTTTAGCAGATGCTCACTTGTTACATGTGCCTAGGAGCAGGTTTGCGGTTGCGAGCTGAAATCAAAGTTAACGGCATCGTTCAAGGCGTAGGCTTTCGACCCTTCATCTACCGAACTGCAGTGAAAAATCGTCTAGTGGGATATGTTCGCAATCGCGGAGATGCAGGCGTTGAGATTGTTGTTGAAGGTGCTGAAAACAATGTTAAACGCTTTATTAATGAACTAAAGAACAATAAGCCTCCTTTAGCTCGAATCTACAACATCACAACTGAGTATTCTGAAGATAGAAATGAGTTTGAAGAGTTTACGATATTGAAGAGTTCTGAGGATGTAGAGTTTTCTGGTTCGGTGATTCCTCCAGACGTTTCCATTTGCGGCGAATGCTTGAAGGAGATGCGTGATTCAAAGAATAGGCGCCATGACTACTTCTTCACAAGTTGCACAGACTGCGGCCCAAGATACACGACCATTAGAACCTTGCCTTACGATAGATCGAATACTACAATGCTAGAGTTTCCAATGTGCCCAAAATGCCAAAAAGAATACACCAACCCTAGTGACAGAAGATTTCATGCACAAACAATCGCATGCCAACAATGCGGTCCATCAGATTATCTTGCAAGCAACAGTGGCGAAACATTAGATAGTAAAGACCCAGTCAGAGAAGCGGGCAGACTATTAGAGAGGGGCTATATTGTAGCGGTTAAGGGTAATGGAGGCTTCCATGTTGCAGCTGCTACAACAAAGGATGAGCCTATTGCAAGGCTGAGGAAGGTGAAGCATAGGAAAGAGAAGCCTTTTGCGATTATGGCTCGCGACCTAGTAACCGTTAAAACATTTGCTGAAGTAAGCCCAAAAGAGACTGAGTTACTTACGTCTTACATTAAGCCCATTATTCTGCTAAATAAAAGCGAGGATTATTATCTTTCTGATCTTATTGCGCCCGGTTTGCATAATGTAGGCGTTATGTTGCCCTACACTGGCTTGCATTTTATGCTCTTTGACGCTGTGAAGGAGCCTGCTTTTGTTATGACGAGTGCTAATGCGCCGAATGAGCCTATAGTCATTGACAATGACGAATCCGTGGAGAAGTTGGGCTCAACCGTTGATTTCTTTCTCTTCCATAACCGGATGATTGCACAAAGATGCGACGACTCTGTTGTTAGGCTTCATGAAGGCCGAGATTTGAGTATTATTAGGCGGTCGAGAGGTTACGCGCCTGAGCCAATTCAACTGAAAAAGAGGGCGAAAAAATGTGTTTTAGGCATAGGCGCTGAGGAAAACGTGACTGCCTGCATACTATTAGGCGACAAGGTCTTTGTTTCTCAGCATATTGGCGATGTGGAAAACGTGGAGACTCTAGAATTTTTGAAGAATAGTGTTAGCCACTTGATTCGTTTAACAAATGCTAAAATTGACGTCGTAGCGTGTGATTTGCACCCGAAGTTTGCGACCACTAGACTTGCGTATGAGTTAGGTGAAAGTTTTGGTTGCCAGGTTATTCAGGTGCAGCATCATCATGCTCATTTAGCCGCGTTAATGGCTGAACATAACTTAGACGAACTAGTTGGCATTGTTTGTGACGGTTTTGGCTATGGCTCAGATGGTTCTGCTTGGGGTGGAGAAATCTTGCATGGTTTTGAAGACGGGTCTAAGCGTTTAGGGCATTTACAAGCGCAGCCTATGGTTGGTGGCGACTTGGCAACCGTTTATCCGCTTAGGATGGCTGCTGGCATACTTTATGGCTTAGTCGATGTCAAAGAATGGCTCTTAGACTACCGTGATCGCTTTCCACACAGTGAAAAAGAAGTTGAGGCGATTGTAAAGCAGCTAGAGAAAGGGGTAACCTTCAAAACTTCGAGTTTTGGTAGAGTCTTAGATGCTATTTCTGCTTTGCTAGGCATATGCTATGAAAGAACTTATGAAGGTGAGCCTGCGATGAAGTTGGAGTCTGCGGCTGTGGGGGGAAAAGATGTGTTAGGCTTGGAGCCAAAGATTGATAGTAATATAGTTGACACTTCTTTCTTGTTGAATATGATTTTCAGTAATAGGAAGAAGCGTTCTATAGCAGATTTAGCGTGTTCTACAGAGGCTTATTTGGCTAAGAGTTTAGCGGAACTAGCAGTAAGTGAGGCTGAAAGACTTGATGTTAAAACAATTGGGTTCAGTGGAGGAGTAGCCTACAACGAACACATAACAAAAACTATCAGGCAAAAAGTAGAGGAAAATGGACTAAAATTTGTTATTCATAGACTTATTCCAGCTGGAGACGCAGGAACGTCAACAGGACAAGCGATAGCAGCTAGTTGGGAAAAGTAAGCATGAAGTTGACTTAGACGACTTAACATTTTCTGACTAGAAAATATCTCCAGCAACGCCTCCTCTTTTTTTGTTTTTGCCGGGTTTTTAGAGGTTTTTGCAAAGTATGAATGCTGTAGTCGATGAGAGGAAAGTGTTTGAGGATTCTCTGGGTCTGCTCGATGATTTTATCAAGTCGATTTGTGCTGAACGCATCGCTAACGTTAGCTGAGAGTCACGAAATCGAGAAACCTCTTCCATTCTCCTCGATAGGGTTTTCTTTCATAACTGTGATCTTCTTCCGAAAGAATGAAAGCTTTGTCACCGAGGAAATCTTTCGTCTCTTTAACGTAGTTAATATGGTGTGGCTCCTTGGCTTCCCTTTCTTTGATTGCGAGATACGCACTGCGAATTTTAGGGAACATCTTAGAGATTTGGTAGAAACCTTTACGTTCTAGCGCCAGCGGTATCTCTCCACGTCTTGCAACTATTCCAAATCCTCTAACTTCAATCACGGCATGCACGGACTGTGCCGGTACATGGTCTTTATCATTGAAGGCGAAATCTTTGATTAAGGTAAGATCGATGGTGTAAAGTCGATGTGCTCTGATTTTTGCCCTTAACACAAGTTTCAGACTGGATGGTATATGTGGCAACATGAATTCTTTTATGATTTCTTCAAACCTGTTTCCATAGTCTACCTCTTTATGTTCAGGTGTCCGCTGAACCTTTCCGTATGCTTCTCTGCATCTCCTAAGAAGGTTCAGTTGCTCTTTGTCAAAATCATTTTGGTTGAACATTTACTCCCCAATCAATACTGAAGAAGCGAGCAAAACATAAAAGGTATATGACTATGACGGTTTCACCAAGTTTGCTTTAACAATCTTCGAATCCAACGTCTTAATCAAGTCTTGAATAGCGTCAACTTCTTCTCCCTCAAAATAAACTTCACCACACTGCTGGCAAATCCAAGCTGGAACTTCATCGACAAGAAGGTGATAACCATGCTTACTAAACGCATAATTCGTCTTACCCCTAACCATACTGCCCTTACAATAGAAACACTCCAACACATTCACCTTCTTCTACGAGTCTTAAAGTCTGGTTCCCAATCTAATAAACTTGGCGCATAAACCGTAATCACAGCTAAATAATCCTCTTTAGGCGCACAAACTACATGAATAACTCTTCCCCTACGACTACTTCCCCTAAGCAAATAACTGTGCCCACGAGGATCATCAGAATAATCCTCCACAACCTCGTCACTTTCAATAGCCTCACAAACCTCCTTCCTCAAAATCATCCTCTCTGACAGGTTCATCTGATTCAGCGCATGACGAGTAAAAAGCATCTTTTTCTTATAAGCCCTCAAAATTTCATCCAAAAAAGCCTCCATCAAACCTCACCCCATCTTCAACAACCAAACCTCGAGAATTCTTTCTTCCCAATAAGCTCATTAAATTTTCTCTCGTACATAAACTCAGCCCCTTCTAAAAAATATACATAAAATCGCACAAGCAAATCACCAATAAATCACCTAAACTCTACTAAAACCAACCAAAAACAACCTCCAAACAAAAAACACAAAAAGAAACAAATCTATTAGCCATCTATATATAGGGGGGTAGGTCATCTTTTGCTAGACTCAGTTCAAACTTTAATATCGCTCTCATCAAAGATACGTTTTAATCCCTCCTCCACGCCTCTTATATGATACAACATGTGCCTAGCAATCCCGACAAAAGTCATAGAAATCAAAGGCGACTTAGCTAAGGTTGATTTTGGCGAAGGCGTCCTAAGAGAAGTAAACATAATGCTCGTAGAAGCCAAAGTAGGCGAATACGTACTAGTCCACGCAGGCTATGCTATACAGGTGATAGACCAAAAAGCGGCAGAAGAGACACTTAACCTATGGAATGAAATCCTCAAATACGAACCATCTAGTGATGTTCAATGAAAGAAACAGTCAAAGCAGAAGAAGACGAAGTATTCGACATAGAACTCAACATAGACATTCTGAAGGCTAATCAAAAACTCGCTGAAGAAAACCGCAAACTTCTACAAAAAAACGGTGTAAAAACAATAGATGTCATGGGCTCCATAGGAGCAGGAAAAACAAGCCTCATCGAAAAACTAGTAGAAGCATTGAAAGATAAGTATCGCATTGCAGCGTTCAAAGGCGACTTAACAACCACAATCGACGCAGAACAAATCGCAAAATATGGGGTAGAAGTCGTCCCAATAAACACGGGTAAAGAATGCCACCTAGACGCTAATTTAGTCAAAAAAGCGCTGAAAAGACTTGACTTAACCAAAATTGACTTATTATTCATTGAAAACGTCGGCAACCTCATCTGCCCAGCCGAATTTCCCTTAGGCTCACAAAAGCGCATAGTCATTATAAGCGTAACAGAAGGACGCTACATGGTCATAAAGCATCCGTTCATCTTCACAGATGCAGACGTCGCAGTCATAAACAAAATCGACCTAGCAAAAGCAATGCAAGTAGATGTCAAAAAACTAGAAAAAGACGTAAAGGCAATAAATCCCAACGCAAAAGTTGCATTCACAAACTGCAGAACAGGCGAAGGCATAAACACAGTCATAGAAGCCTTGAGGCTCTAAAATTTGCACGAATTCTCAGTGACCTCACAAATCGTGGACAACATCATAAAAGAAGCGGAGAGACATATGGCAAAAAAAGTTGTCCAAGTTAATTTAGCCATAGGAAAACTAACCTTCCTCGGCATAGAACAGGTTCGCTTCGCCTACAAAATCCTCGTAGAAGGCACGATAGCAGAAAAATCAAAGTTAGTCATAAAAGAAAAAGACGGTATAGTAAAATGCAGCAAATGCGGATACGAAGGCGACTTCAAATACGAAGACGCCCCAATATATCACGTTCAAATGCCTACTTTGAAATGTCCAAAATGCGAAAACACAGTTGACATAGTCGGAGGAAAAGAATGCACCATAGAAAGCATCAAACTAATCACTGATAAAGATGAAGACAAATGAAAGATCAAAATAAATTCAGAGACCCTGTTTTAGCAAAAAAAGTAGCAGAACAAATCCGCAAGATTGCTTCATTATACGAGGTCAAATTCTGCCACGTATGCGGAACACACGAGTGGACAATAACGCATTACGGGCTACGAGCCATGTTGCCAAACACAGTAGATGTCATAGCAGGACCAGGATGCCCAGTCTGCATTCTACCAGCCGCAGAAATAGACGAAGCCATACAACTAGCACTTAAAGGCGTGACAATTGCAACTTTCGGCGATGTCATTCGCGTGCCAGGCTCAGAATCATCGTTGCAAGAGGCTAAGGCTTCTGGTGCAGATATTAGAATTGTTTATAGTCTTGCAGACGTCGTAAAAATGGCTAAAAAAGAATCTGATAAAGAGTTTGTGTTTTTTGCCATTGGGTTTGAAACTACGGCGCCTTCTACAGCCATTGAGGTCTTGGGTAAGCCACCTAAAAACCTGAGCTTTCTTGTTTCACATCGGCTGATTCCGCCAGCCATGGAACTATTATTAGGTGTCGGCGACTTGCACATAGACGGCTTCATTGCACCTGGACATGTCTCCACTATCATTGGAGTGAAGCCATACGAAATATTTCCTAAAGCGTATCGTATGCCGACTATTGTAGCGGGTTTTGAACCCTTAGACATTCTTTTCGCAGTTTTTATGCTACTCAAGCAGATACGGAGCAATGAGGCTAAGCTGGAAAACGAATATACCCGCTCAGTAAGTTGGGAAGGAAACGTGAAGGCTCAGAGGCTCATCGAAAAAGTATTTAATGTAGTTGACGGCAGTTGGCGAGGCCTTGGAAAATTGCCTTCTTCAGCCTTAGCGTTGAAAGAAGACTATACAGAATATGATGCTAGAAAAAAATATGCCATTAAAATTGAGCATAGCAGAGATTTGATGCCCGGTTGCCAATGTCACTTAGTCATGATTGGAAAGATTAAGCCAAACGAATGCCCATTGTTTATGAAGGCTTGTACACCGCATGCACCTAAAGGCGCATGCATGATCTCTATAGAAGGCACATGCAGAATATGGGCGAAATAGGACATGAATATTCGTCTAGAAGTTATTTTCATAAGCCTTATTAGACAAATGCTACTGAACAAGTAATCAGAAAAAACAGTTTGTGAGCTGGAAAAGTATGTCGGCTGGGCAACAAGGCAGAGGATTACTTGCGTTAGGTGGAACTGGCGCAATAATTTTGACAGCTACTTCCGTCATTATGACTGTAATTGGGCTTATGGCTGTTAATGGGCTAATGGTTGTTAACGGACTTTGGCTCCCTTGGATAACAATCGACATCTTTGTATGGTATCTAATTCTAATAACTGGGCTCGTCTTACTTTTGATTGGTTCTATCTTTATCGGAATTGCATATTATGCGTTTTATCGGCATTTCGAACGGCCTATGAGCATAGCTGGCTTGGTCTTCGGAGTTATATGCTCTGCTGGACTTTTGGTCTTTGCGGGAGTAGGCATGCTTCCTACGGGTCCTGGCTCTTTCCCCTATCATCTTTCTCCGTATAGTTGGGTTCTCTATTGGCTTGGCTTACTACTATTTGGAACAATGCTGGTCATTTGGGGCGCTGCAAATATGGCTATTCGAAAGTCGACTAATACGCCGGGTTTGTCTCTGGCAACTGGCATCGTGCTAATAGTTGCAGGCTGCTTCGTTGCGTCTTTCCTAGCGACTTTCGTAGGTTTCATTCTACTGCTTGCTTCCCAAATCATGAACGCCATAGTGTTCCTAAAAATGGCAATGTCCTCAAACTAATCTTAAAAATTTCTTCGCTATCAGTTCTATAGCCTTTTGACTGAATCTTGGCACTCTTGATCCAGAACTAGACATTGACAAGGCGATAGATTTTATAGTTACCTTTATGCTGTGTCTTGTCAAAGGTGGAAATCTTATTGAGTGAGCCTTGGTGGAGAAGAAAACGAGACCGAGACAAACGTCGCTATCCATGGTTCGATTTCTTTGAAGAATTCGACAGACTTGAGGAAATGATGGATGAAATGATGAAACACGCCTTCGAAGAAGAACCATCGGAAAAACTAAGGGCTTTTAGACCTTATGTCTACGGTTTCTCCATGTCAGTCGGACCAGACGGAAAACCAGTCATAAGAGAATTTGGAAACGTCCAAAAGAACCGTTTCGGACCAAAAATAAAAGAAGAAAGAGAGCCACTAGTCGACATTTTGGAGGAAGACAAACACGTAGTTGTTGTAGCCGAACTTCCAGGCGTGGAAAAAGAGGAGATAAACCTCCATACGACTGAAAATGCCTTAACAATATCCGTAGACACAGCAAACAGAAAATACCATAAAGAATTAGCACTGCCAGCAAAAGTTGACCCAAAATCAGCTCAAGCTTCATACAAAAACGGCGTACTCGAAGTGCGCTTGACGAAAACAACAGAAAAAATGTTTAAAGGCGAAAGAATCTCCGTAGAATGACCTTAATCACAAACTACTAAACAGAGGGATGAAATTAAATGCCACACAAACTTAGAGCAACCCGCAAAATGCGCGGCTCAAGAACCCATGGTTATGGCATAATTGGACAACATAGAAAAAAGGGAACTAAAGGCGAAAGAAAAGTAGGACGCCACAAGCATCTATGGACCTACGTCATAAAATATGAACCAGACTATTTTGGAAAAAAAGGCTTCACATCTCACAAGGGCCTGCATCAAAAAATCAACACAATCAACGTAGGAGAACTTGAAGAACTAGTTAACAAGTTGTCAGCAGAGAAAACGTTAGAAAAGAAAACTGGAAAAGTCTTCCTCGACCTCGAAAAGTTAGGATACAACAAACTCTTAGGAACAGGCAAAATAACCCAACCCATTCTAGTTAAGGTTCCAAGCCATTCTGAGACTGCAAGCAAAAAATTAGAGGAAGCAGGTGGACAAATCATCAAAGAAAAAGAATAATTTCTATTCATGGCTCATTTTTGATAGAAGAAAAATAGATGATTCATCTAGACGAATCATGCTCAAATTATATATATGCAGAAAATACTTGATACACACTAAGGAGGAATAAAGATTTGAAAAACAAGAAAATAGCATTGACATTCCTGCTGATCGGATTAACACTGATGCTTATACCTGTCATTAATCATGCAAATGCAATGGAAGAAGATCTAGGAATCCCAGTAGTGATAAGAGCGCGTGGTGTCGCTATAGCTCACATCGGAGAAAACGAAACAATACTAATACCAACACATCTAGTCTTAAGAGGCCTGCTATTCAAACCAATGAAAATCGGAAACCTTAGCATCGCACCATTGGCAATAAGAGATGGAATTCTAGAAATCGGCTTAACCAAATTTAACATCACACGAGGAAAAGGTGCACTAGTACTTGAAAAGCATGACATAATAATCGGAGTTAACGGCACAAGTCCACGTGGAGAAAACATCAGCCTAAGACTATTCGGAAAATGGATTAAATTACCAGACGAAACAATCTTACTAATGAAGATGGCAGGAGTGGTAAAATTCGAAGACGACGGCAAACTATTCCTACTTCTACGTGCCTATGCCTTCCCACGACAGCTACGACAGCTACGACAATCTGTAGAATAACATTCCCCCATTTTTTCATAACTATTTCGCTAAAGCAGTATGCTATTGCATTTCTCTCGTGAAAATTTCTTCAATGACCGCCTTGTCAATTCCACGTTTTTCTGAGAATCTTCTAATCCACTCAACATATGACTTGAAAACACTTCGAATAATCCCCACCTTTTCATCTTTAGACAATACATCTTCTTTTGCAAGAAGAAGAGCAAACCACTTACCTAGATCGGACAAAACATAATACTTTACCCAAACCATTCGACCTTCACTTTCCATCTTTTCCATGCCTTCTTTTAAAATTCCAAGATCACTCAAGGCTTTGAGGTGTTCTATCAGGGTTTTATTTGAATAGCTGAAGGCATCGATTAGGTTTTTTTGATAAATTTTTTGAGAAATTCCTTGTTTTATTGAGAATTCAAGAATATCAATAGGAACCTTAGATCCAAAAATGGCTCTCAACACGTTTTTTTTCTTTTTGGCTGGTAGAAAAATTATGTAAGGATACAAATTCTTCCTCATATTGCTCCTCCTCATTGGTCATGGTCTGTATCCATTTAAGACGCTTATTGCCAAAACTGCAGTAACAATGTCTGCTGTTGCCCCTGGATTTAATCTATGAGCGGGATCTCGAAGCTCTTTATCAAACTTTTCTAGGCTTCGTTTACCTCTTGGGGTCATTAAACCGCCACTTTCCAAAACTTGCTTTGCCCTTGCAGAAACCTCCATTGCTTTAGTCAAACTAACTTTTCTGGCAATGAGTGTATCTGGGGCCTCAGATAAAATCTTCAAAAACGTGTGCACAATTGATGTATTCACGTTTCCTGTATCTCTAGTTATCTGACTGAAATAAGGATAACCCAAATCGAAAGTAATCGGATAGTTATTAACCCACTCAGCCGCGATAGAGTCGTATTTAGAGGCAATCTTGAACACTTCATATAGGCTGATCTTATCCTTTAGAATCGTGGCCTTCGATTTCGAGTTCATGGCATCTAGTTTTGGAGCCTTACCTAATCCGCCAGGCTTAGCGACCCTTATTGCATTATAAACATTTACTGCATCCAAAGGAGCAGTTGATTCGATGACTTCTTTTAGGCTATCTCTAAGCTTTTTTAACGAAAAATGTCGTTCATTCAGGGTGATTCCAGCTGCAACTGCGATTGGTGAAAGCATAATAATTGAACCTAAACTAGTGTTTCCTCCGCTTTGCCACTTGTTTACGCTTTTGACAGAGTCTTCGATGATTTTTCCGATTCCAACTTCACCTAAACTAATCTCTCCCTTATAGACTAGCAATCCTTGTTCTGCTGCATTTCTTAGATGAGGTGCGATAGCGACGGCTGAAGCCAAAAAATGTTCATACCGAGTGTCGGAAAAATCAGCTATCCTATGAACATTACCTGGCTTGGGGAAGGCACTAACTTCTAGAAGAATCGCAAACTGCAAACATTGCGAAACATAATCTGTTACGCTATTCACAAATGACCACTTCCTAACGCGCTTGGTAGTTTAGCCGTGAAAAGCTTAATAAACGCTGTGTAGAAAACTACACAACGTCTTTGAAAGAATGGTGGATAGAACAACATGAGCAAGTTAAAATTATCGTCGGTTGAAGTAGCGTTCGTCGCAATCTTTGCTGCACTTTCTGTGGTCGTAAGCAAAGTTATTCCAGGGATTCCAATTGTTGGCGTTCCAGACGCCAGAATAAGCTTGGACGCTGCACTAGCACCAATATATGGCATAATTATCGGACCATATCTGGGTGCTCTCGCAGCGCTTTTTGGAGGCTTAATCGCTGCAGGAAGTGTCTTCAGTGTCCTTACATCGTTTTGTACCGCTGTATCGGCTTTTGTTGCTGGTTTTCTTGTTAGAAAGAACTGGAGTTTTCTTGGTCGCAATTTAGGTGGATGGACAATAGCAGCATCTACTCTTATTTTGCTCATTCTGGGCTGGTATGCTACTTGGATTGGTCAACAAGCTCCCCTCTATCCTATACTTCACTTCTTTGGGCTCTTGATAATTTTAGCTTTCAGGGGTCGCATAGCCATTTACTTTGAAGAGTCAACAGGCTCGAAAGAAAAGAAATGGATGGTGAAGCCATCTTTTATACTACTCGGAATATCAATTTTCGTCTTGGGTTATATTATTTCTAAACCATATTGGCTCGACATAAGCTGGCCAGAATTTCTTCCTTATCTTTCCCTTCCGTCATACTTTTTTGGTGGCATTCTGATTGTTTATGGATTATTTGTTAAAGGTAATGGAATGAAATTTGCAGCATCTGTTGGCTTATCGACTTACTGCGGCATAATTGCTGATCACATGCTTGGGAACATCATTTTCATCAGCGTTATCAACTGGCTAATTCCGTTTGAAGTTATCCAAACATACTTTCTTCAGCCACACGGTTTGCCAAGTGTTGCAGCTTTGTTCATGTTTATGATTCCTATTTCAGCAGTAGAAAGGTTCCTGCTCGCCGCAATTGCGACAGTTATCGGAGTTGGTCTGGTTTTGACTCTACGTAAGGCTGGATTGTTCCAGGGAGGGCGTAAAGGAAATTCCAGAATTAATTAGATTGTTTTTGCATTATAAGACGCAGAAGGGTGATTCAATGGCATTAAAGGCAAGAGAAGGCGATGTTATCAAAACAGCGGAAGAAGACTTTTTTGATGTCAAGGGTGTTGTTCATCCTCCGAAAAAGGTTGTAGCTTTCATCCGTTTTGTGCCAAGCATTGAAGGAAATCGGAAACTTGGTGAAATGAGGTATCAGAAGGTTTATCCGCTTTCAGATCGTTATGCCTTGCTTGAAAAGAGTTTTCCTCAATATTTAGTTTATGATGAAGCCTTTGGTGAGTATCTCTGCGAAGTCCCAACTAAAGCGGTTAAGAAGCATTACAAGCCCGCTGATCGCCTTAAAGAGATGCGCCAAAGCATGGAATTGGACGAACTTGAGAAAAAGGCTCTGCAATTTGCTAAATTGTTAAAAGAAACTGCAAGCATCCCATGGTGCAAGATCGGTATTTCAGGCTCAATACTCGTAAGACTACATACGAAAGATTCTGACATAGATCCAATAATTTATGGATCTGAAGACTGCCGCAAAGTCTACTACGCATTGAAAACCCTATTGAAAGACAAAGAAAGACTGGTCAAACCTTACGACCTTGAAGACTTGAAGAAGTTGTTCGCTTTTCGTTCGAAAGACACAGTTACTTCATTCGAAGATTTTGTTCGAACAGAATCACGAAAAGTTTTGCAAGGCAAATTCATGGGAAGCGACTATTTCATTCGATTTGTGAAGGGTTGGAGTGAAATAACTGAAAAATATGGCATGATTCGATACTCAAATGAAGGTTATGCCAAAATTAAAGCGAAGATAAAAGACGATTCTGATGCAATTTTCACTCCATGTACATATGAGATAGAAAATGTAAAGTTTCTTGAAGGGACATTCACGAGCAAGCCTATTGAAGAAATTGTTTCTTTTCGTGGAAGATTTTGCGAACAAGCAAAAACAGGCGAAACTGTGGTTGTTCAAGGAAAAGTTGAACGAGTGCAGCCAGAAGAAGGATGTATGCGTTTTCGGTTGCTTTTGGGAAATAAAACTTCAGATTACATGATTCTAGCTAGCTAAGGTTTCAAAACTTTCATGACTTGTTCATAATATCTTGGGCAATAAGTCAAAGTGATTTGATGAAATGTTTGCTTAGGGCTAATTACTTGTTCTAAGTTTCCTTCCACATAGACTTCTTCGTCTTTTTTGGCTTGCATTCTAAATTCTTCAACAAAAGACTGAATTCGCTGAATATTCTCTACCTTTGCTCCATCCAAAATTTTTATGAGCTCAATTTGATAAACGGCTGGCATAAAAGGCGCCTCAGAATCGCCCGTAACTCGAGCAATAGCTTCGATCCAACCTCTCCCAATAATTCGGGTATTTGGATCGTACTCATTTTGGATTTCTTCCCATTTCTTCACAGGCTCGAACTCTGTTTTGATGACTCTTCCGCTTTTTTTGTCATTAAACAATGCGTAAATCATCTTTCTCTTCTGATGCCAAACAAATTCTTCTGGATTATAATTCAAGAATTTCCATCTTTTTCCTTCAATGCACTTTGGATTTTCAAATTCATTTCGCAAAAACATCTTCTCGTCATATAAATCGCTTAGTGTCTGACGCAATTCCTCTAGTTCTTTTTTTCCATAAATAACAAAGTCTAGGTCAGAGAATTTTGGATGATAAAAACCGTGGAGAATTGAACCGAAAACTCCGAAATCACTTTGCGACAAACTTGAAGAGGTTGCTACAATTTGGAATACTTTATGCAATGCTTTTAGAAGCTCATCTGCAGGGTTTTTCTCTATCAGTCGCTGGAATGTTTCATCTGTTTTTCGCACTTCTGAGATATTTCTGCTAGCAATTCCGACGAGACGTTTCTCCAATGGCTTGTGCAGAATCGTGTATTGTGGATATTTCTCTTTGATGAATCGTAAGCCTTCATCCTCGTAGAATTTATAGTAAATCTCTTGTCCTCTTGCACGGACCGCCTTTTTTGGATTTGCGGACGTGAAAAGTATTGCTGGGCTGTATTCGGGGTCGCAAATATAAGCGCTCGATGGATGAGAATAGCCGTAGACTCGGAAGATTAAGCCTTCTTTAGTGATTATGGCATCTCTGTCCCTCAGTTTTGGGTGGGCCAAACGTATTCGTCCTCTTGCCTTCCTGTTCCTACTACAACTTGATGGTAAACCTTTCCATTTTCTATATCTTCCACTTTTTCCAGTGTTCCAGAGACTGTGAGCTTGTTTCCTTTTCTGGCGACATTTCTGTAGCATCCAATCATCGAAACCACTGTTTTCGGTATTTCGTTTTCTGCAAGTTCAGAAATTGGATTTAAGGGTTCATAGTTTTTGATTTGATAGATTGCTGGTCTGAACATGACTTCAGTATCGTCGGTCACCTCGCAGCAGAAACTGACTGATTTAACTGGAATATACCTACAGTCACCATAAGCAGTTGTGATTTCTTCAATTCTGCGCACTGCGTTAATCATGAAAACCGTGCCCTTGTATCTTCCTCTGTGTTTCCTTAGCCTATCAAGCCTTGTTGAGAAAATATGCTGCAAGACCTTTTCGCTTTCGAGTTTGTCGATTGTTTTTTCGAGTTTCCGGAAGTTTTGTGACCCATAAATCGCCAAGTCAATGTCAGACTTTATTGAATGCATATTTAGGGCTATAGATCCGCGAATTCCAAAATCATCCAGCGCTATTCTGGATTCTTTTGAAAGTAACTCTGCTAAATCTGCTGCCAATTCTTGTAGTGCATCTTTTTTCTTTTTTGCAAGTAGTTCTTGTAAGCATTTTTTCGGCACATAAATTTGTTTCATAAATTTCATCGGTGAACTGAAGACTTCTTTTCCGTGGAAAGGGCAAAAGTAAATATAATGTGGAAAATTAGTTCGGAACGTTTCCATCGTTGTTTGAAAGTTTTTTGCGCTGTAAAGTTTTTCAGGACGCACAAGAACCGTGCTTCCAAGTTTCCATTTTTTCTCAAGGAAGCGTATTGGAAAAAGATTTTTCAGTTTTAGTGGGATGTATTTTAGGAAGGAGAAAACTCGATTCTCTGGATGCTCGTATCCGAATACGTAGAATACGAAGTTTTCTTTTGTGACGAATGTGTCGCCGTCCATTGGAGTCCATTGAGCCATTGGTTTCTCACCCGTGTAAATCGGGTAGAGGACAACTATGATTTAGTCTTCTTCCATCTTACATAAAGCGTATGTTCAATATCCAGCAGATCAAGAATCTTTCCAACAATAAAATCTACGATTGCGGGCACGCTGGTTGGCTTATGGTAGAATGCAGGCGTCGCTGGAACAATTGTGACTCCTTGTTCTGCAAGTTCCAACATGTTACGGAGATGAATAATGTTCAATGGAGTTTCCCTTGGGACGAGAATTAGTTTTCTTTTTTCTTTTAGCATCACGTCTGCAACTCTAAGAATGAGGTTCTCAGCATATCCATGAGTTATTCCTGCTAGTGTTTTCATGCTGCAGGGTATTATGATCATGGCATCTGTTTTGAATGATCCGCTTGCGATGGAGGCTGTCAAATCGTCCACTGAGTAAACGTGATGGGCAAGTTTTTCAATGTCTTCCTTTGTGTCTTCTAATTCATGTTCAATTATCTTTTCAGCGGCATTACTTATGATTAAGTGGGTTTCAATTTTCTTGTTTTGCAGAACTTCTAGTAAACGTTTGCCGTAGATGACTCCGCTGGCTCCGGTGATGGCTATGATTAGTCGCAGTGGTCGCACTTACACACCACTATTTTAGTTCCAATACTTCTTTCAAGTAAGCTCGAAACGGACCTAGTTTGCCACCGTAGTTTCCAGCAGAAATTTTCATAACTCCAGGAACTTTTACGGCAGCCTTTATTCCTTCTGCCATTGCGCTTTTTACAAAGTCAGAGTTTAAGCCGTTGATTACAATTTCATATATGCTATTCACGTTGTCTGGAACTTTTGAGTTTGGAACGATTTTTTTCAGTTTTGGGCAAAAGTCATGAAATGTAGAGGCTTTGAGCTTGTATTTTATTGAGCCCGATTTTGAGCCAGATCTGCAGATGCCTCCTGGAAATGGCAGTATTATTCCTTCACTTTTCTTGTTAATAGCTTCCACTGCCTTTTCTGCTGCTTGAAGCCCTGATTTGCGATTGTCAGCCAAGATCAAGAAGTTTCCGCCCGCAATTGCTTTGGTGGCGCCAAATTTGTCTTCTACCATGAATTCGCCTTCCATAACTGGGATGCGCCAAACCTTTCGCTCCGCAAATGTGTCTCGTCTTTGGAAGCCATCGCCGAACAAACGAAGGCTTCTCCCCACTTTTAGTCTTCTTTTCGCCTCTGGCAGGGCGTCAAAGGCTGAAGTAGTTGGACAGGTCATGATACATTGTCCTATTCTTAGGATCATTTGGGATTTTAATTCTCTTCGTGTGTGATGGTAGATTTGAATTAAAACGCCATTTTTTCCGTCTGGCGTCTTTTCTGGCGAAACGATACCTTCGATTCCAGCTTCAGCGGGAGACATAATAATTGATGTGGCTAGACCAGTTGCTGTTCTGGCTGCGGTTAGTGCCCATTTTTCACTGTCCGCGGTTATTAGGATTCTTCCAGCCCACATAGAAAACATTTCGGCGAAAGTATCTACTATGGCGCAAATGTTTCCAGTCTGGCGATGTTTGACTATGAATTCGTCGCCTTCAGGTCCTTTCTGTTTTCTTATGACTTCAAGTTTATTTTCTTTTGCGATAGATTTTGACTCCGTCGCGTTCTGTGACATACTCGAATCCAGCCTTGAGAAGTTCTTCATCTTCTTTGAGACTTTTAGCAGTTGCGGTGTGGTATTCGTCGCCTTCAAAGTTCACTAGATGAGTATAAATGAGCGTGCTTTTGATGTCTCGGTGCCCAAGCATTTGTTGAACGTGCAGAAGGTCTTTCGTGCGATGATACTGCATTGTTGCATAGAAGTGCCTTAGTGTATGGAAGGTTATTTGGTTGATTCTGGGATTCTGTAGTTTGTGAGCGACACGTTTCCTCTGAAGCATAAAGTTTTTGCGGAATTGGTCAAGTTGGATGTCTCCCCAGACTCGTTGTGAAGTCTTCGGTAGCATGTTGAGCATGGCTATCAACTTCTGGCTAGCCTTAATCTGTCTAGGGTTGCTTCCTTTCTCGGGGAGATTGAACGTGATGACTACATGTTCCATGTCGATGTCCTGCCACTTCAAACGCCACGCTTCACCACTTCTGGCGCCAGTTTCTTTAAGCAATTGAAGGAATGTTGCAGCTTTTCGACTGCATCCAGCAATAAGCTCATCGATTTCTCTTTCTAAGGGGACCCAAGGCAGTTTTTGAGGACATCGTGTCCACTTTTCAAAGTTAATGTGCTTAGGGATAGCAATGCTGTTGATTTCGGTGAAGCTCTTGTAGGCTTGTGCTGCGTTGTTTTTTGAGCCATTCGACCATTCTTCATCAAGGAGTTGGCGAGTTTTGTGGTCGAAACGTTTGGCATGGTCAATAGTCTGAAATACGCTCTCAGGATTGAGTAAGTTGGTGCCACGTCTTATGAGAAGTTGCAGGGTGTTGAATCTACACTTGATTGTTTTACTTGTCAAACCAGCAAGTTCAGATTTTGCGACAAACGCTATTAGAAATCCCTTGATTTCGGTGTTTGTCTTTGTGGCTGCCGCGCTCAGCCCAGTTTTTACGGTTTCTGTTCCAGCCAAGTTTTTCGTCTCCTTTTGCGGAGCGCATACTAGGCGAAGACTATTATAGTCCCGAAAGATATTTATGGGTTTCGCTACTACAGTCCCTTCATGCGAACCTACATCTTCACACCATTGGAAAGAAAGCTTATCCGACAATTTCTCAAGGGAAGTATTTCTTCTAGCGAAACCAACATAAGGAAACTCCTTTACAGAGTCAGAACTTTCAGAGAATTGGCTAGTGACGTGGAGCTTCTCCTTGAACTCCGTAGAAAGTTCACTGAATCTAAAACCGCAATCTCTACATAGCCATCTTTGAATAGTTGAACCACCATCAGAATGACGTAAACCATCTCTCCAAACTCGCTCGCCCATACACTTGGGGCATGCAACACGTGTGTCGTCTGTCACTTGTGGACCTCACGCAACCTCTTCCGCCCAGTAGAGGTGGACTCGAGACGTGAACTTAGAGGCAAGGTCAAACACTCTTCGGGCAAGCTCTTCATCGCGAGTTATGAGAACGGACATAGTGCTCATTTGACCGAAAAGCCCCAACTCATTTTGGAGACGTTTGAGCGCTCTGTAGAAGGCAAAACGGTTTTTGCCCAGACCTATATCATACTCGACAAGCCAAACGTACTTGGCTTCTATCAAAGGTGCAGTCATGTCGCTTCCTTCCTACCATCAGGAGACAGCAATCTGCTACCTTCTACTTCGCGCAGACGCTTGTCAAGGTCATTCAGATTATGCAAAATCCTTTGTGTTCCATCGTACAAAGCTTTCACTGTTGGGAGAAGGAAACGAGTTTCTTCAGCCATCCGCTTGTGAAATTCGAGAATGCTTTGGTTCTGTTTCACGAGCAAAAAATTGAACTGTTGAAGATTGGCAGCGCTAACTCCTCCTTGCATTAACGCTATAAGCGTCTCCACAGGAATTGGAACACTTCCTTTGACTTCATGTCTCAAGCCAATTTCCTTGTTGTAGAGTTTTTCGAGAAGAGCCATGAACGTTGTAAGGGTGATGGATTGAATCCCTTCAAGCCTTATCCCTAAATAATCTTTCAAAAATTCGTAGTTTTTAGCCTTGACAGAAAACTCTGGGACACTTTCTAATACTTCATGGACTCTTTGCTTGAAGTCATTCACAGCAAAGCATAGTTCTCGATAACTTAATCCCTCATCACAACTGATAATAGCAGAGACTTGTCTCCGCTTCCAGCCGAAGATTATCTTGACATTAACATCGACCACGGAATACGTAAGAGATGGCAGTCCCTTAGGGACACTCAACTCCTCAGAAACCAACACCAAATTCTGCACACGAGGAAGCACAGGATATATCTCAGTATTCCCAGCCACCCCGTGTGTGGGAATGTTGAAAGGTTTCGCGGAATAGGGACCACGTTTGTACTCTTGGAAAACGAGTGACCGACTTTGAAGCTTTCTTAGAATTCCTCTAACGGTTGAAAAGTTCACTTTGGCTTTTTCTGCGATTCTTTCTGCAAACTGCGAAACTTGGTTCTCTTCCTCAAGTTCTTTTAGGGCATTGTATACTACAGAATCAAAGGAGTGCATGCACGTAGTTTTTGTTTCAACGTTGGTGCGTGATGTCTTCCTCAATATCTTCCATCTCTTTTTGGAGGCGACAGCGCACAGCATCTCTAATGGCTTCGGACTTGGTTTTGAAAATGCCTCTCTTGATGTATCGCTTGAGCTGCCTGTCTAGGTTTTGAGGCACTTCGAGGTGCCAAAATCTTCGAGGTTTGCCCATTTTAGTTTCTCTCACTGATTTGCGAAACCCTAAAAGGTGCGAAAACGGTAAGAAGTTTTGGACAAAAATTGTTGCGAATATGCGAAAGTGGTTAATTTGTTCAAGACTTCACACAAGAAAGAACTAAGCGCTGATGCAAGGATATTGGTCGCTCTTATGCATGCCGAGAAGCCACTGAGACCAGTTGACCTAGTAGAAAGAACTGGAGTGAATAGGTCAACAGTATATCGTATCATGCCTTTACTACTGGCTAGGGAATACGTCAAAAAATGCCCTTGTCATCTGGCAATTCGCGCCAATTTTCAACAGGCGAAGAAATGCTTCATACTAGAAACTCGACAGATGAGCACACGTGCCCGAGAAATTCGGAATCAACTCATTGATGTTGGGTGTATTCAGGACCAATACTATAATCAACAATTTCCCCGAGATGTGAAAAAAGAATCTTCTGTTGAAATGTGGAAGAAGTTCAAAAAAACGAAAGCTAAATAAGACTTCTATTTCACGTTTCAAATCTAGGGTAAATGAATGCCAAAACATTTAGTCCATCATTTCGTAGACAAGTCTATTCTCGGAAAAGCATACCCCTCGGTTCATAGAGCACTTGACTACCCAACTAGATTTGGGGTAAGACCACACAGAAAGCTATTTCACAGCGTTCCAGAAGCGGTTGTCGTCGGAGCAGTTGCTTCTTGGAGCCTCGGAGGAGGAATCTCTGGGCTGCTGCATATTCTGACTGACAATCTGTGCAGCCAAAACAAAGGCATCGAAAGATGGCTCGAGAATATGGTCAAACAGAATGCAACACGTGGAAAGTAGGCGTATAATACCCAAGTCACCGTAGAGCGAAACGTATTTTTCCTGTTGTCACACGTGTGATGCATTTTATGCATGCATGAGATTTTAAGCCCAAAAACTCATTCTCAAAAACTCCAAAAACCTTAAAACTCATCTTGAGGACTAAATAATTGCAAAGTGGACTACCATGGAAAAAGTTGGAAAGCCAACAGGGGCATTTTGGGTTGTTTTCATCGGAGCGGTATGGACAACTTTTATGGGTGTTATTGTTTTGTGGCATACCACCACCATCGGCGGGATTAGTCCTATAGTTCCCATTATGCGCCTCGCATATGCAACTGTGTCCATCATGAATCTGATTCTCGGTTTCAGTTTGGGTTTTCTGTCATTTGGGTTACGTGCCCCTGCTGAGACGTACTCAGATCGTGGAAAATTGATTATCGTCATTTCGGTGATGAGTCTACTCTCATTCCTTGCTTTAACTTTCATCTCTCGTGATCTGTTGTCCTCTCTCTTTTTGCTGGTCGGGTCAGTATTCGGCGTGATTGGTGGAATAAAAGCTATGAAATGGCACCGCCCGCCGTCCTTACCACAGGTTCCATCTCTGACAGCCACACAAATAGAGACCAAGCCAGAAGTTATGAGAGAAAGAGAAATTGTAAGAGAGAAAGAAGTTATGGTCAAAGTTAGATGCCTATACTGTCGCAGATTGTACAACGAAACTGAAAATGAGTGCCCATACTGCAGAGGGTCACGCTAAAGTGTCAGTGTTACATGATATAGAAAATTCTAACATGTTTTTTTCAAAACCAAGACATGAGCATGGTCTATTGCGTCATTACAAAAGAATTCGCCTGACGCCATTTGAGCGTGTACAGCCGTATTACAAGTTATTCACAATGCTCTTGATGTACGTCGCAACCGTCATGAATGGTCTTCAACCGTCTAATAGCGTATGCGACGTCTCAGAAACCTTCTTAAACCCTTCAAATAAGAGAGCTAATATGGGAGAAAATGGAAAAGCAAAGTCTTACACCGTCCGAACAAGAACTTGCCAAGAAAATCATTCACCTCCATGACGATCTGGGTCTAGGCTTCAGAAAGACGGTAAGAAAATTGGCTTCTGAAGGCATTCACATCAACAAGGACAAAGCTCATCGACTTTACAAAAAATACAAAGCATTTGAGACGACCAACCTGATAGAAGATGAAGAATTGAAACAGCTAAAGAAAGAAGAACATGAAGCCCAAGAGCAATTGAGACTTACAAAATCGAAAGAGGAAACGAGAAGGAACATTGCAGCTCTACTTGTTGAAGAGGCTATGGCAAGCTTTGATAGGAGATGGGAACTCTTCACGAATGAAGAGGAACTGCTCAAATTTGCGGAGGTCATTATGCCCGTCGCAGGTCCTCTAGTCTGGATTGAATTCACAGAGTACTGCGACGAACAAGGATATGACATAGCCAACGCGGTCGCCATCGCTCTCGGCGAACAGAAATATTACGAAGAACATGTAAAAACTGATGAAAAGAAAAGTCTAGACTTATATCTTGCAGAACAACTCAAGCAAGCCTTGCAGGCTTGGAAGAGGAAAGAAGAACAGTGCGAGCAGCAAACAGAGAAATCTGAGGAAGAGACCAAAGAACAAATTTCAGAAGGTTATACCCAGTATTTAGATGACGAAGGATTTTTGAATATCCAAATTCCTACTTAATGCATGCAAAAGTAAAAAGAGTGCTATTTCGTGAAATGTTGAGATTGCTTTTATTGACAAAATTCATATATATGTTGAGAAATAACAAAAGACTATGATTGGACTTGTAAATCAAATACCAAGTTGGAGGCAACCATCATTTGCGTTCATCTTTCTCGCACTACTCATTATAGTAGCACAAGTATATCTCCTCGCTCGTAACAGGGAAAAAAAGGAAAACTTAGACATTTTCATGTCATCGTTTCTGAATACGATTCTCCTAGCTGTTATCATTATACTTCTATGGAGTAGTTGGTACTGAATAACTAAAGAATGCACTACATGCATCAAGAAGCAACATTATGAAGCGTACAAAAAATGTTTCTAAATAACTTCAACAAAAGTTCTTAAGAAAAAGTCTTTCTCTGCCTAATTCCAAACTACTAAACTGGATTTGGAAAAAAGAGAGGATGCGCGGTTGGCGATGTCGCCAAGTTAAGAAGCATTTCGGCGAATGTATCGTCAATTTCGCATCCTTCGTAAGTGAATGTGTCGAATTTTTGAGCCATATTCAGCTAAGCCTCCAAGGCTTCTTTTAGGAAACAATTTGTAGGTTATCGCACTTATCTATATGTCGGTTACGCATTAAAATATGACTTAAAATGTTTGAAGAAGAACAAAAAATAATTTTGTTCTCCTTTTCATCAAACTAGAGAATAGCGTCGAATTCTAAGATATTTGATGTATGATTCGTCTTGACGATTCATTTAGATGAATCATTCCCAAATCATAAGGGTATAGTTAGTGCTATGTTTTTGTTGAGGTGATAAGCCATGACTAAGATGAGTTTAAAGAAGAAAGCTGGCATAGTAGCATTAGCTGCAGTGTTTATGGCAGTAATAATCGTTGGCCCAAACATGGCTTTTGCAACATCATCAACACTTGCAGAAGAAAACACAGTACAAGTGATCGCATACGCAAAAGGCATTGCCATCCAGAAGATAGACAATGAGACAGTGAAAATGCCTGCAAATTTGACTCTAACAGCCGAACCAATCGAATGTGGTGAAAAACTAATCCTATTCAAAATTGTGGGCGGCAAAGTTGACGTTAATGGCGCAGTGTATACAATAAGCGAAGGCGAAGGCATGATAATCAAGGCTCGACGAACGGTTATGTTGCGCTGTCAAGGTACAGGCCCTGAAGGAGCTGAAGTACTGCTTAGATTACGTGCAGAATACTTCTGGATGGGCGGGCACCTATACGTGGCAAGAGTTAAGGGCGTATTAAAAATCGGTGAAGACACAAGAATACTGCTACTCATGCGAGGATGCACTAGAATGCCATAAGCCCTACTTTTTTTCTTCATCAGGTTTCGGAGAAAGTAGCAGATTCGTCTTGGTTAGAGGCTTGCCTTCCTTTGAGTGCGGTTTTCTAACTAAGGTATCCGCATATTTTTCGATTTCGCGAGCTTCCTCAGCGAGTCTGGCAGCTACTTGGGCAATTTCATGAGCGCAAGCAACAAGTGGAATGTATTTTTCCTTTTCTTTCTCAACAAAACATGCTTTTTGGTCAATTTCTGCTATTTTCTTAGTCAATTCGTAGGCAGCCATCGCCTTTGCTTTGGCGTATGGGTTTCTGAAGTCAGAGTTGTCTCGAATATATTCTGTGTCAATTATGAGTCTTGGCAGAGTTATGCTTAGTTTCTCTTTTATAGCCGTTATTATTTTGTCAACTTCCTTGTGTATAATCCTTAAAATGCCTGTAACTGCGAGCACTTTAATTATGTTTGAATTGAAAATTGCCATCTCCACTGGGTCTAAGAACTCCCTTCTTGCTCCAATTAGCGGGTCGCCCAAAACTATTATGTAGCCTAAGCCTTGTTTTTCAATGTCGCCAGTAACTTTCTTAGCGGGAGCGTCAGATATCACGATGCACGGTATTTTCCTATTAGACAAGAGTTCTCTAGCTTTTGCAGGTCCAGGAATTGCTGCGTTTGGCGAAATTGAAACTATTAGGTCTGGATTGAACTCCAAAAGTTTTGGCAAAGCTTCTTCGATATCCTCAATGTTCATTTTTGACCCTGTTGTCACGGTTCGCACTCGAATGTCTTCTCGCTCTGCTAATTCGTCTAGAAGTAGTTCAAGCACTGGAGCGGCGCCTATGTTGCCACATTTGAAAACTCCAACTTTAACTATGTTCGCCATAATAGACACCGTTTTGAAGTAGCGTATATTTCTCATATTTTGTCTTTTTATTAGTTACTGTTTCCTCTCTCTGAATTTGAGGGAACGTGCATTTTTCATAAGACTCTGTGCAACAAGGATATCAAGACCTCATTGACTGGTTAGCTAATATTCTCTCTAAGGTTTGGGGTGTACGTGTTTGTTTTAATATTCTGCTTACTGCTGGACTTTTGGCAGAGTGTGAGGGAAAAACAAAACTGGAACGGGAGCATTTCCTAAGCGCAACAAAAACAATACAACACACAATTTAACAAGTGAAAAAGGCGAAAAGGAAGATTTTTATCTCTAATTCTTAATTACTCACTATCGTGAAACCTCTGACCTACAAGGTCTTCATTTCGTACAAAAGGAAGACGAGTGAGGACTTTGCATTACATCTGAAAGACGGCCTGGAAGCAGAGGGAATACATGCATTCCTAGACATTAAAGATATACCCAATATAATCAAGGAACGCATTGAATGGTGGAAATATAGAGATAATGCACTTGCCAACAGTGAAGTCTTCCTTTTGATTATTACGGATGGAATTGAAACCTCACAAGAGGTTAGCAAGGAAATCTCACTTGCAATGAAGAACAATATTGATTGCATATATTTCCGGCACAAGGGTCTCAAACCTCATATTGTAGTCAATCTTGAGAATACAAAGCTTGACTTGGGAGGCTTCAATCAGACCGAATTTGAGACAAAAGAAGACTTGCTCAGAAAAACCCTCCGCTATTTCAGCACGCCAAGATCTAGGAGTGACATATCAACAAACAACGGAAAAATAGTATACTGTCGGCGTTGTGGGGTAAAAGAAGGGCAACGTAGTGAGTGTATCGGTCTTAACACAGCTCATGATTTTACCATTGGAAGCGGCACTATCTACTGTCGGCGATGTGGAGTCGTTGTAGGACAACGTAGTGAGTGTGTCGGTATTTACACAGCCCATGATTTTACCGCTGGAAGCGGCAGAATTTACTGTCGGCGATGTGGAGTCGTTGTAGGGCAACGTAGTGAGTGCATAGGTCTTAGCACAGCCCATGACTGCGTGTCAACTTGATTCTTGGACTAAGGATGGAACCTTCTGGGTCACGTAGTGTGAGATGGGCTTTTACACGTTTTGCTCGAAAAGCATGGGGGCTTGAAAAAAGAGGAATTAAACCTAAGCGTTGGAGATAAGGAGGTGATGGTTAGTATCACGGATTCCCGATTCATAACTTATATTCTAGTTGGTGCATTTCTTATCTTTGGTGGAATATGCAGTGAGCGAAAAGACTTCAAATATCAAGATTAGCTTGCAGGAGTTCAGATATAGTCTGCGTTCACGATATGTGATTTTTCCAATTGACATTCGAGACTTTAGAGATCTTTTAGCTAAGAATGGATATGAGTTGTCTCCAATTCGAGGCCAAATTCCAGGTAGACCGCTGAGAATCGCCTTCAGTGGTGATATTGCTCGAAAAGGTGAAAACATAGTTTATATGGATACGTCAGAAGGAACGATTGGTATCTCAGGGAAATCTGAGAAGGATGCTATTGAAGCTTTTGAAAATATAACAGAAATTATCTTAAGCAATTTGGGCTTTGATCTAAATACGAATGCTTGGTTTTATGAGATTGTCGCTCATTACATAGTAAGAACAAGTTCATCACCGCTCTCCGGTATCTCCAAGATAATTGAAAGCAACCCGATATCTCCGAAGATCAGCGCCATCATAGGAGAGAAGACAGGTTCTTTCTCTTTGAGGCTGTCACCCAAAAATTCTTTACCTAATAGCGAAAATTGGTATGATATTAGCATAGAGCAAGATGTCTTATTGCCTGAGGCTTACCATGTAGGCGTAGTCTTTCGTAACTCAAACCGTAAGAAAGTCAAAAACTTTGCATCTTCAGTTGAGATCAAAATAGCAGAACTAGTTAAGTTAATTGAGGGTCGCCAATGAGTAGTATTCCTTTGCGTGAGGACGACACGCAAGAATTTACGTGTCCAGCCTCTTCGTCAACATTGGACATTACTGTTTGCAAAATACAGCAGCCAGATGAAGATTTTGAATTGAGACAAAGAAGTGGTATAAGTCCAATTCTGCCCAGTCTTCAATCACAGGAAGCTTTTTTGCCTAAAGTCGTCGGAACAGGAGAATTCAGTGGTCCTTGGCTTCCTCCAGAAGCCAAAACTTTGGTAGATAAGCTAAGAGTAAATGTACGACTTTCATCCTTCGAATTGCTCAAATTGATGGACATAGTTGCCAATAGAGCTACAGAACATTTTGGATTGCCATCAGGGAAATTTGCTGCCATCACAATAACTGGCAAAATCGTAGAACTTGCCGACACAAAGTTGGAGTTACTTAAAAGAGTTCAGGCTGCGAAATATTCAGAACAAACATTTGTATGGAAGACCGGATCCGATTCCTTCAGTGGGAGAATATGACCCTCGGTAATAGAGTCTTCAGTAGACCATACTCTACAGAAAGACCATTTGTGAAAATCAAGATTGCTATACTAAATCCACAAACGGGTCAAGTTAACAGCTTTGACCAAGAATGTTGGGTCGATACCGGATTTAATGGTGGAGTACACGTACCCATTTTTCGCAGATCTGAAGCCAATGTAGTCAACGTTACTCCACAACCTACGGCTTTAACTCTTGCTGGGGGAGTCAGGACACCTGGATTTGTATGTCACGCTTATCTCATACAAATTGAAGGCCACGACCTAGGATCTCCCGGATTAGAAACTGAACTAATAATGCAAGGTAATCGAGACCATGGTTTGATAGGCCTGGAAATACTCAGAAAGTGGATTGCCGCATTCAATGGTCCATTGCAAGTATTGGATTTCTACGAGAGCTAGCAGTATGCCTAGGTTAATAGATTAGGCTATTGCAAACTTTTTGTGCCGTTTATACGTATCATTAAACTGTTAATGGCAGGTAGGGAAAGCAGTTCGATTATTTTATTCCTGATTTTTCTATTACTTTTGGCACAATCCACTCAAAGCCAACAGCCATCAAATGCACTCCATCAGCCTTCGTTGTCTTCCTCACTTCCCCTACTTCTAACCTAATAATTAGATCAAGGTCATCGGTAGATTGCTTTTCTCAGACCTATAGCTATCACGTAGACTGTCTTTTCCTTCTCTATGATATTGTAGATGATTCTAAGTTTTCCCACTCGTAAACTGTAATTCCCCTTCAAATCTCCATGAAGCCCTTTCCCAGCGTAAGGCTCATTTTCTAAACTGACCAACACTTCTCTGACTCTAACTCGAACATTCTTCTGTAACTTCTTATAGAATTTGCTAGCTTGGCTCGACAGAAGAACCCTATAACTCAACAAGCTTCTTCCTTCAAAAGCCTACGTAACTCTGTTATCCTACCAGCTTTTATATCCTCAAGACCCTCACGAATGGCTTCCATCATATCCGAATCGCTCAAAATCTCAACGGTTTCCAGAAGCTCATCCATAAGCCTCGCCATCTCCTCAAGCCTCTTCCTAGTCTCCATTATAAGCTTCCGATCGCCCGCGTCAAGATACACAACTCTGGCGGTCACCAACATCACCTCACATAACTATCTACACGCTCTTACTTCCACGAATCATCAACTACATTAGATTGCTAAGACATTTATATTCTTTCACTAAGCCTTTATTCCTGATTTTTCTATTACTTTTGGCACAATCCACTCAAAGCCAACAGCCATCAAATGCACTCCATCAGCCTTCGTTGTCTTCCTCACTTGTTTAACGAGGTCGCCAAAGATTTCAATATTCTCTTGAAGAACCGCCTCTTTTCCCCCTTTCTCCTTGGCTTTCCTCAATCTTTGCTGAATCTCATCTGGCACAAATATTCCAGGAACGAACTTAACCATCCACTCCATCATCGCTATCGACTTGAAAGGCGCAATTCCAATGAGCACTGGAATATTAAGATACGCTGTGGCATCCACGAAACGTTTAGCTCGCTCAATGTCATACACACATTGTGTCTGCACAAACTCAGCCCCAAGCTTAACTTTTCTCTCAATCTTCAAAATTTCAGGCTCTAATGGATCTGCGTTTGGGTTTGCACCGATTCCCACATGAAATTTGGGCGGTTCCTCAATCTTGTTCTTGTTAAGGTCAACACCTTCATCAACCATCTTCCTAATCAAGCGCACAAGAGTTGCCGAATCCAAATCAAAAACTGGCTTAGCCTGAGGATTGTCACCAACTGTTGTGTGGTCTCCGGTCAGTGCTAGCACGTTTTTTATTCCAACAGCAGCTGCTGCCAACAAGTCTGATACTAAAGCTATTCTATTGCGGTCCCTCGTAGTCATCTGGTAAATCGCTTCAAGCCCAACTTCTTTCTGAATCATATACGACGGAATTAAAGCGTTCATATAAGCAAATGCTGTTGGATTGTCTGTAACGTTTGCTGCAACAACATGCCCCTTCAAAGCCTTGGCGCCTTCCAAAACCTCATGCAGATTAGTCGTCTTGACGGGTTCAAGTTCACCTGTAAAAACGAATTTCCCTCTCGACAGTTGTTGCATCAAATCGCTATAAACTGCCTTTGTCATTACTCTTTCTCCTTTTCTTCAGATTTGCCCAGTTCACGCGGCGGCTCTGAAACTCTAAAATCTCTTTCTTCCCTAAACTTAGTGAACAAGTCAAGACGGCCTTTTTCTTTCAGGCGGTTATATATGAGAACCCAAGCGCAGTCTCTTGTCCAGCCGCCCACTTCGCATTTGCCTTTGGTTTGTCCTCCGCATGGTCCGTTTAGCAAGCTTTTGGCGCAGCGTGTTATTGGGCAAACGCCGCTTGTTTCGAAGAGGAGGCAGTCTCCGCAGGCTCTGCACATTTCTATAAACTTTTCAGCCTTCGTGTCGTGCATTCCAATGAATTTGGTGTCATTGGCTGGAATAATCACTTTGGCTGGATACAAGTCTGCCAACGTTTGCACTCCTACGCCGCAAGCTAGGGAGATAACAGCTTCGTAATCCTCTATTAGCAGATTTAGCGAGCTTGCGGTGATTTGTCGGTCACACTGACGCAGAGTAGATATTGCCTTCGCCTTTAACCCTTCTTCACCTTTTAGTTTTCTACTCATTTCTAGCAGAGTCTTCAAAATTTCGGCTTGTCTTTCGCCGCCAACTTGAATAACCGATGCGCAGCCGTCGCATCCGACTATTAAGAGGCTTTTGAAGTTTTTAGCCATTTCAAAAATCTCGTTGAGGGGCTTCTGTTGAACTATAATCAAGACAGTATCGCTCCTTGGTGAAAGTCAAGTGGAAGCCGAGTCAACGATATAAAAATTGCTATGCGCGTGCACATTGCTGAAACTACTCTTTTTTGAAAAAAGAGAAAATTTTTGGTTTTCATTATCAACCACCGAAAGAAAGGTTGCTCTTAGCTTTGTAATTTGGGGACAGGCATTGTTTTGGGTTCTGTTAGGTTTCACCGCGATGATAAAAAGTTTTATCATTTATTATCAAGTTTATCAATTTTGAGACTTCACAAGTCATGGTGGGTTTTGCGGAAGTTTAATATGACTGTTCTCTTTTCCTTAAGCAATTCTACATCATGTTTACTAGATATATAGGAGGACTTCTACGCCTCAAAACATCTTCAAGGAAACTTGCAAAGAATATTCTCCTTGCCGTAAAGCTTGCCCCGCCGAAGTTAATGTGCAAGGCTACATCGCCCTCATTGCTCAAGGAAAATTCAAAGAAGCACTGGAAGTCATTAGGAGAGACATCCCTCTACCTTTAGTTTGTGGTAGAGTGTGTTTCAGCCCATGTGAAGACGCCTGCGCAAGAAAAGACTTCGATGAAGCGGTCAGCATTCGAGCCCTTAAACGCCTAGCCGCAGACTATGAACTAAAAATGGGGAAAGTAGAGAAGCCGAATCCTATACCAAAGGTCCATATCGAAAAAGTGGCTATAGTCGGCTCAGGACCCGCTGGGCTGACAGCAGCCTACGAATTGGTTAAGAGAGGCTATCCAGTAACTGTTTTTGAAAGTGCGCCGAAACCTGGCGGCGCGTTAAGATACTGCATTCCCACGTATAGGTTACCTAAAGACGTTCTTGAAGATGAAATAGGATACATCAAAGCCTTAGGTGTCGATTTCAAAGTTAACGCCACAGTCGGCAAAGACGTAACAACTGACGACCTCTTCCAGCAAGGTTACAAAGCCATTTTTATAGGCACAGGAGCACACAGATGCTTAAGCCTCAACATTGAAGGCGAAGAATTGGAAGGCGTAATGCATTCGCTTACTTTTTTGAACAACATAAACTATGGCAGACCTGTCACGCTTGGAAAAAAAGTGATAGTCGTAGGCGGAGGGAATGTCGCCGTCGACGTTGCCCGAACGGCAAAACGCCTCGGTCCAGACGAAGTCACAGTGTTATATCGCCGAACAGAGCAGGAAATGCCTGCGCACAGGCAAGAAGTGGAAGAAGCGAAGCTGGAAGGCGTAAAATTCCAGTTTCTCACGGCGCCTAAAAGAATAGTGGGCAAAGATGGAAAAGTTGTTGGAATAGAATGCATCAAAATGCGCTTAGGCGAGCCTGACGAGAGCGGCAGAAGACGCCCTATTCCAGTAGAAGGCTCAGAATTCAATGTGCAAGCTGACACCATGATATTAGCCATCGGTGAAACACCAGACACAAGTTTTCTGCCAAAAGAAATCCAAGTTACAAAGGGAAACACCATTGTCGCCGACCAAGTTACGCTACAAACAACCGTACCTAACATTTTCGCTGGGGGAGATGCGGTTACGGGTCCTGCCTCCGTCATCGAAGCCATAGCCGCCGGCAAGAAAGCAGCAGAGTCTATAGACCGTTACTTGAGGGGACTTGACCTTAAAGCTGGAAGAGAAATAGAAGCACATGAGATCAAGTGGGCAACTACCGAAAAACTTCTGGAGAAAAAGCCAAGACAGCCTATGCCTCGCCTAGAACCCTTGCAACGAGCTAGAAACTTTAACGAAGTTGAGTTAGGCTTTACTCCTAAGACTGGTGTGCAAGAAGCCTACAGATGCCTCTCCTGTGGACCCTGTGCCCAATGTCTCGAAATGGAAGAACTCTGTGAACCTGACGACGCTGTTGTAGATGAAGACCGCTGCATCGCCTGCGCCAACTGCGAGAAAATATGCGAATATGGTGCCATAAAAGTTGAAAAATCCGTGGCAAAGGTGAATCCAGAGATATGCAAGGGTTGCGGAACATGCGCAATTGAATGCCCAGCTGTGGCCATAAACATGAAAGATTACAGCAACGAGAAACTTTTAGCGACTATGAAAGAGACAGCATCCAAGTGGAATAGTCATAGTCCTAAAATTTTGGCTTTCGTTTGCAAGCGAGCTTACAAAGAAAGTGAAAACCAGCCCAAGCCCTCATATATGGTGCTTGTTCCATGTAGCGGTAGAGTTGACCCACTTCATGTTCTTCAAGCTTTTATTTTGGGTGCTGACGGCGTGCTAGTTGTTGGATGTTCAACATCAGACTGCCACTACGTATTTGGAGCATCTATTGCTGAGAAACGGGTTAAGCAAGTGAAAGGCTGGCTTAAAGCTTTAGGCATTGTGCCTGAACGGTTAGAAATAAAGCACACCACTGTAACAAATGGTGACAATCTTAACGAAATTCTAAGAAACTTCAAGTCTGGAAAAAATAGAAGCCAATTGATTTTGTCATCAAATTGAATGTTCGACAGTTATGCTTTTATGTTGCGAAAACTACGCACAAATTGGATTATAACAATTCTTTTGCGCTTTGATTTGGATTCAGATTCTGAATTCATACCCATTAAATACCTTGTTCTTCATATCGCTCAGAACAGTAGGTCGGTTAGAAAGTGCCAGAGGCGATACTGCCCGAGATCTTCATATTGTTGAGTATAGACCTCTTCTTACTTCTAAGCCTATTGACATGTCTTTTTGAAGAGAGATTTCCCAAAGCCCTACCATACATCTACCAAATTGCAGCGCTTATCGGCTTCGGGCAACTATTAGTAAGCAGGGAGTTCTTCGCAATATTTGGAGAATACATGCGATTCTGGTACAACTTCTTCTATTTCATTGTGGCCTTGGCTAACATCATAGGGGGCAATGTTTACCTTGCGGTTTCGAGGAAGCAGTGGACCCTGGCTAGAGCATGGTTTGGAGCTGTGGCTTTTCCAACAATTGCAATCTCGACGTTGCTCGTAACCGACTATGGCCATACACACGAGGCCCAGTTCCCTCTGTTACTACTTCAAGTGTGGTTGGTCGCTTCAGCCTTTGTCACGGGCTTGACAGTGAGCATTCTTCTTCGCCCCGACCTATTAAAAAAACTGAAAAGGAGGATGAAAAAAGAGCATGAAAAAGATACCATTCAAGAGACCGATGGCGTTCTTGACGTTGTTGTTGACCTCGATGCTCATAGCGACAGCTAGCGCTGCCGTCTACTACTCTATGATAATGCAACCTGTTGTAACCATTACTGGAGCCGTAATAGTGTTCGCTCAAGGAGACGACTGGCCAAGCGGATCGACGATGGGAACCAACAACACATGGGTTAGCTTGGCCCTCAATGCCTATCCTAACGCTACTTTAACATATGAGGAACCCCTCAACGTGAGCAATACCGATTCAGCCGACCACAGTTTTAGACTGCGCCACGTTTCGATTACGCCCCCCAATGGAAATCCTGATGTAGGCAACTTTACGTTCATCAACTTTGTCGTTAAGAACGCGGCTGGAAATTCTCAGGCTTCATTCAACTATACAAGAACAGGGAACAACTGGAATACACCGTCTACGACATCATACATGATCTTGCCAGCAAACACGCAGTGGATTATCTATGTTGAAACAAAAGCAGCGGCTGGAGCAGCTGAAGACATCGCCGCTAGCATAGTGATTGCTGTGGACGTACTAGAGTAGTCGCTCTCCCTCTTTTTGTACATACATCGTGGTTGGTTAGGTATGTTAGGTGTGTTACGACAGGGTGGCGGTTCCATAGGGATTCGACGTTGGATCTTGCTAGTGCTAACTATCTTTATTTTAACGGTTGTGGTTAGTCAATTTCTTGTTTTTCAGTTTGTTCCAAGAGTGAAGGCTTCCCCTGCTCATACATTTGATACGAAGTATCAAGGTGCAAGACTTAACACTAATCCATACACGTTCAGCTATACTTGTGGTGCTGGAACAACATTATTTGTGCTTTCAATTGTTGTTGGAGGCTCAACAGACCGCACAGGTGGAGCACCTACTTATAATGGTGTTACTATGACACAAGCAGACCAAAACCGTAAAGCAGCAACAGCACCTGAAACCGTTGTGGAGCTATGGTATCTTCTTAATCCATCTACTGGTTCATCTTATACATGTAGTATTCCTAATGCAGGTGCACTATTTCTTTCACCTGTAGCTTCATCTTACAAAGCTGCATCTGGTTATTCTTCCGCTTTAAGAACGGCAAATGGTGGAACAGGTACATCTACTAATCCTACTGGTCCAACACTTACTGGATTAGCTTCTGGCGATGTGATTGTAGCAGTTGTTGGAAGTGGAGCTAATACTTGGAATCCTACTGGCAGAACAGGCACTCAATTATATGATAGAGATGATGGCACTTATGGTAATGGTGCTCAATATCTGATTAAGACAGATTCTAATGATGTTGCTATGAGTTGGACTTTTGGAACTTCTGATGATTGGGCTATATGTGAAGCTGCTTTCAAAGAAAACAACATTCCTTCTAATGGAGCCCCAAGTGGAACAAATTGGGATGATACGGACAACTGTTATGCGCAAAGACAATGGTATCAAGCAGTAGTAGTTTACACCGATTTAGATGGATATGCAGATTTCACCTATGTAGAATTATATCTGCAGACAGGTGCACCAGTGACAAGGGCACAGTTTAGATATACTGAAGATACTAATACAGCTTCTATTCAAGCTGGAGCCACTCAATGGGATTTTGATACTACAGCAAGCAATTTTGTTAGGTCTGGAAACACCATAACAGCAACATGGAAGTTTATGCCACATTGGGATGCAACAGAAGAAATCGATTTGGACTTTAAACTTTATTGCATTGATAGTGGAACAGCGAGCGATACAGACACAATCGATGTAAACTTTGATGTAGTAACGAACCTTCTAGTTTCAACCATAGAATGCACGAACACAAACAACCCAGACAGGATAAATATCAATACTGCGACACAAATCGATGTAACAGTAAGGTATGCAAATGACCCATCTTCCTCAACTCCTACAACATTCTATCCTCCAGATGCAGAGTTCACCAGCATAGCGATTCATGACTCTAGTCATACTCTTAAAGGAACAGATACCGCAATCGTGAACGGTGTAGGAAACATAGCAATAACTTCTGAAACAACAGTTCAAAGTATGAATTATCATGCCTACATAGACATGGCAGATGCAGATTATACTGATGGTGACGAATCACCTACAGAAACAATTATTTCAGACACACTTCAAGTACAAAGCTACACTGTTTCAGATAGCCGTGCAAACATAAACGACAACGTAAACATCGATGTTTTAATTTGGTTTGACTATGACAACACGCAATGCACAACAGGAACAATAACTATAAATGGCTATAGTGCCTCACATCAAGGAAGTGGAATATATAGAATAACAAGAACATCTGCTTCTGTTACCTCAGTTACTTACAACACTGTAGCTTGTTCGGCAGAATCAACATACGGCATAACAACGGTTGACCAAAACAGTCAATCTACCACGGTAATTTGGGATAGAATACGGATTGATACACTTAATGCTGTTTCAAGTAGCATACCAGTGAATACGCAAGGAACATGGTATGTCACAGCAACATTAGAGTACGATAATCATGTATTAGGAAGTGGAGATTCATTTACTCTAAGTGGTTATGCATTTACTTGGGTTCCATCGAATAGTAGATTTGAGCATAACAGAACTGAATCATCGCCTATAACAATAACAATAAACTCTTTTACTTCTGGGAATGAAGCGACTTATGGTATAACAGTAGGTAACATCAACGGTCAATCTCAATCAATTGAGTGGTATGCTGGATTTAATTTGAATTTACATGTGATGGACTGGGATTTGACTGATGCTATAAGTAGCGCAATAGTCTATAAGGATACGGATACACAAATTAGCAGTTCTTTAGGTTGGGCAAATTGGACTCTTGTTTCTGGAACTGTTCAAATTAAAGTAAAATATTTCGGTTTTTGGGTTAATGGAACATTCCCTGTAACTATGGATAGTGAAAAAACAATTGATGTAAGATGTAGATTATACGATGCTACTATCACCGTCCAAGAAAGTATTCAATCAGCATATCTTGTTAATGCAAACGTAACAGTATTCAATAGCACAAGCACTTATGGAAATAGAATAAAAACAGGTATAACAGGAAATAAGGGTCAAGTTGCATTAACGAATCTTCCAAACAATACGTTAACCTTTACACAATATGGTAAAGATGATTGGTCACTTGTAATAGGTAATACAACACAACTTGTTAATTCACAAGGTCAATCCATCACGCTAACTTCTAATCAAAATTCTCTAAATTCATCAAGTCTATACTCAATTCCGATTGGGATTGTTGTTGGAATAGTAGTTCCCTTGAAAGGACACTCCATTACGAAGTGTCTCAAGAGGAAAGCAAAAAGAGGTGAAAACAAATGAATTTGAAAGAAAGAAAGATACATATCGGAAAGAAGAGGACAATATCTCTATTGAGTGCATTGATTTTGGTTTGTATGCTTAGTGTAACAACAGTTCTTGCAACAGCATATGTAGTATTACAGTGGACAACAACAGCAACAGTAGTGGCAAATCCAGCGGTTTGTTTCTATAAATGGAGTGACCAAACTAAGGCAAATACCTTTAACTATGCTGTGAACATCTTCCCAAATGTGAAAACAATCGATGAAAACATAACATATGCGGTCTATAATTGGGAGGCTTCATCACGCGATGTCTATTTCAGGTTAGCAAGTGAGAACACAAACGCAACAGATGTCACTTTTCTCTACTATCAAGTCTTTACTGGAAATTACGTTGGTGGAACTGTATTGTATTCTCATAATGAAACGGACTTCGGTTCACCAGACACAGCTTGGTCATCTGTTTGTAGTGCAGGTGCAACAACAAAATACAAAATCGGGATAGAAATCACCGCAGGTGCCAGTGCAGGAATAGGTCACACGCCTACGTTCACTTTCGAGATAAAAGTAGAGAACCCATAACTTCTCTATTTTCCTCTTTCTTTTCTAGTAAAAAAGTCTAAAAAAAATAAAAAAATTATTTTATTCTCTGTACAGACCTAGACTACACTAATTCTTCAACCAAATATGTCATTGTTTAAGGGCGCGTGGTTCACGTATTTTAAAGAGAACAATTGTGATAGTTTGTAGTATAGCAAAGAGTGACATGAGATAAAAGCTGAAGTTATATTCTCCTGTCATAGGCAATATTTTCCATCGATAGCTTGCACGCTCTTCTTTCAATTCTAACACCTAATGATTGTAGAAGCACGGCATTTCTTGTTTATTTTGCGCACAAAAATTTTTGTGAGTCTAAACTTGCTTCACCAAAATCTGGCATAAATAACGTTAATAGGTTGCGACACATAAGTAAGCGTTTCTAACGCCATTGGTAAAATAGTAAAAGGTTCATTCAAAGAAACAAATCGCAGGTGGCAACAATGCCTAAACTCCAAGTTTCCTTACTAACTGGTCGAACCATCGACCAAGGCAAAGGAAAAGAATGTGGCAAACTTTCTGACGAATATCTGAACAGCGTATCAATTTGTGAAATTGACCCCGGAGACCTAAGTCTTCTTGGAGTTAAGGAAAATGATGTGGTAAAGGTCACAACAGATTTTGGCTCTGTGGCTTTGAGAGCTGTAAAATCGTTGAGAGGACCACATCCGAAAGTCATTTTCATTCCTTATGGACCATGGGCAAGCATGCTCGCAAACCCTAAAACTCATGGAACTGGAATGCCGTCGCTGAAGGGAGAAAACGCAGAAATCGAGTATGCCCCGAATGAAAAGGTGTTAAGTCTCAAAGAACTGTTAAAATTGCATTTCAGGAAGGAATAAGGATGCCAGTAATTGCAGGTGTCACATGTCCAGTCTGCGGCTCCCTTTGCGACGACATCGAAGTAACGGTGAAAGACAACCTTGTCGTTAAGGTAAAGAATGCTTGCGCTATGGGTGAAGCCAAATTTCTAAACTATTGTCTCCATCGCCAGACCAAGCCACTTATTAGAAAGAATGGCGAATTGGTTGAAACCTCACTGGATGAAGCGGTTCATAAAAGTGCAAAAATCCTTGCAGAAGCCAGTTACCCCATACTATACGGCTGGAGCAACACAAGCTGCGAAGCAGTACACGTTGGATTAGAACTTGCCGAAGAAGCTGGCGGAGTCATTGACAACACTTCAACAGTCTGTCATGGACCGTCAATTCTAAGCATACAAGACATTGGCATAGTTGGATGCACTCTTGGGCAACTGCGACATCGAGCAGACTTAATTTTCTATTGGGGAAGCAATCCATGGAGCGCACACCCGCGTCATGTGGACCGTTACACTGCTTTTTCGGATGGGCGATTCCAGAAAAGCGAATGGAAAGGATACTTGTCGCGACTGACTGGCATTTTAGTAGGAAAAAGGCTTGAAAGAGTAGCTAAACTCATTCGGATACGTGAAACTCCAAGCAAGACTGAAAGAGAAAGCGGTTTACCTTATAGCTTGTTCCAGAAGAAGAGAAAAATGATAGTTGTCGATGCTCGCAAAACACGCTCCGCTGACATTGCTGACTATTTCCTGCAAGTTCAGCCTAACAAGGATTATGAACTTTTGCAAGCCCTTCGCATGCTCGTTCGAGACGAAGAACTTGACGTAGACGAAGTTGGCGGAGTGCCAGTAGAAATGCTTGAAGAAATAGTTGACATCATGTTGGGATGCGAATTAGGGGTATTATTCTTTGGATTAGGCTTGACGATGAGCCAAGGCAAACTTAGAAACATAGATGCAGCCCTCTCTCTGGTTCGAGATTTGAATCAACGCACAAAATTTCTCATAATGCCCATGCGCGGGCACTTCAATGTTACAGGTGCAAACGTTGTGTTCACATGGCAAACCGGCTACCCATACGCAATAGACTTTTCGCACGGCTATCCGCGATATAATCCAGGCGAAACTTCGGTTGTCGACATTTTAAGCCGAGAAGAATCAGATGCAGGACTTGTGGTCGCATCTGATCCAGTTGCCCACTTTCCCAAAGCCGCTGCACAGAACTTGGTTAAGAATCCGCTTATTGTAATTGATCCTGAGCCAACTCCGACCTCTATGATGGCTGATGTAGTGATACCCTCCGCTTTCGTCGGCATTGAGGTTGAAGGAACAGCCTACCGCATGGACCATGTTCCACTGCCACTCAAAAAAGTTGTGGAACCACCAAAAACTTGCCTATCAGACGCAGAAATACTGCAGAAAATTCTAAATGAAGTGCGCAGATTAAGGAGACCGAACAAATGACAGAACTTCTAATCAAGAACGGATTCGTCTACGACCCGCTTAATGGCGTAAACGGAGAAAGGATGGACATTGCAGTTAAGAATGGGAAAATTACCGAAAGAATTGATGAGAAGAAAGCGAAGATAATTGATGCTTCTGGAATGATCGTGATGCCAGGCGGCGTAGACATTCATAGCCACATTGCAGGAGCTGAAGTAAATGCGGGGCGCCTACTACGACCGGAGGATCATGTTAAAGATGTGGAACCAAAAACTGCAATTACTCGTTCTGGCGTGGGGCATTCTATTCCGTCAACGTTCACCACTGGCTATCGTTATGCAAGAATGGGCTATACAACTGTTATGAACCCAGCAATGCCGCCGCTTGAGGCGCGGCATACACATGAAGAATTAGATGACACACCAATAATTGACAAGGCCACTTATCCACTTTTAGGCGATTGGTGGTTTGTTCTAGAATATTTACGTGACGGCATGATTGAAGAGTGCGCAGCTCATGTGGCATGGATGCTGGCAGCCACAAAAGGCTATGCAATAAAAATAGTGAATCCAGGCGGCTTAGAAGCATGGGGGTTCGGCAGAAATGTAAGAGACTTGTATGACCCTATTCCTCATTTTAACATAACTCCAGAAGAAATTGTTCGCGGCTTATGCAAAGTGAACAAGTTGCTTAATCTTCCTCACACGATTCATGTGCATACTAACAATTTGGGGAAGCCTGGCAACTATCAGACTACTTTGGACACAATGAAATGCGTAGAAAACTTGGCTACGGAAAATAAGCCAGTTCTTCACATCACGCATTGTCAGTTTAGCGCATTTAAAGGTGAAGATTGGGCAACGCTAAGGTCGGGTGCAGAAGAAATCGCAAGATATGTTAATAGTCATAGTCACGTGACTTTGGACATGGGGCAAGTTGTCTTCACCGACACAACTACAATGACTGCAGACGGCCCATTCCAATTTCGTCTATATCAGCTTACTGGAAACAAGTGGATGAACCACGATGTAGAAACAGAGACAAGCGCAGGAATTGTTCCATTCAAATATAAACGCAAAAGCTCTGTGCATGCTACCCAATGGTCGATTGGACTTGAACTTGCCCTACTAATCAAAGACCCCTGGAAAATATACTTAACAACCGACCACCCTAATGGCGGGCCATTTATCACGTATCCCAAGATTATTTCGTGGCTAATGAGCCAAGTAGCCCGAGAAAGAGCAATGAAAAAAATCAGCAAAAAAGCAAGAAGAAACAGCTTGCTTCCAAGCATAAGCAGAGAATACAGTTTATACGACATTGCCACTGTCACAAGAGCTGGTCAAACAAGAGCGTTAGGCTTGAAGCAGAAGGGGCATCTTGGCATCGGAGCAGATGCGGACATAGCAATTTACAATCTAAATCCAGAAGCAGTTGACCCTTCTAAAAAGTATAAGAAACTTCGTAGGGCTTTCAAGAAGGCTGCTTACACCATTAAAGATGGCGACATCGTTGCAAAAGACGGAGAAATAGTAAAATCAGTCGAGGGAAAAACATTTTGGGTAAGCGTCAACACAGAGGCATCTGCAGAAGTTACTGCTGACATGAAGCGCAGATTTCGAGATTATTGGACGGTTGAATACGAGAACTATCCAGTTTCTGAAAAATACTTGGCTATATCGGCTCCGATTTCCGTTAAGGCGGCGATCTAAAAATGCTAATTACTTTAACTCCAAAGCGTCAGTTCAAAGTTCCAGTAGAAGCAGAATACGTAACCCCAGACAATTTCACAGAGAAACACATTGACGAAATAGCAAAACTGCCAATTTGGGAAGGAAACAAAAAACGCATTCTAAACGAACTCTTCAAAATAGAATCCAAGACAAATGAGGCATCAAAAGAGATAACTATTCAAATTTACGGGAATGTCAGCAAAGTTAGAAGAATCGGCGCTAAAATGTGTCAAGGCAAAATAATAATCGAGGGTGCTACTGGCATGCATCTAGGCGAAGAAATGGAAGGTGGCACAATCATAGTCTATGGAAATGCTGGCTCATGGACTGGCTCAATGATGAAAAATGGAACAATCGAGATTAAGGGTGACGCAGGCGACTACATCGGGGCACCTTACCGAGGAAGCACACAGGGAATGAAGGGCGGAACAATTGTAGTCCATGGGAATGCTGGAAACGAGTTAGGCTGTTTCATGAGAAAAGGACTAGTCAAAGTCTGCGGAAACGTTGGACAACTTGCAGGCATGCACATGAAAGATGGAACAATCCTTATTCAAGGAAACTCTGAAGGACGCGCTGGCGCAGAAATGACAGAGGGAAAAATCATTGTATGCGGTCAAATTCCTTCAATTCTTCCTACATTCACTATAGATAGCATAAGTCCAAGCACAAAACTAGATGGCGAAAAAATTGAAGGCCCATTCTACCGATTCATAGGCGACTTGACAGAAAACGGCAATGGAAAACTCTTTGTCTCAAAAGACAAAAATCCACACTTGAACTTCTATGAAAAATACCTGCAATAAAAGAGGCAGAAAAAATGTCTAGGCAACATTTAAGCGTAAACCAAGCAGCATGGCAACTTGTAAAAAAACTATGCGACAAGGCATCAGAGTGTGGAGTCTCTGTCAAAGAGACTAAATCTGGCACTATCTTAATCGACGCTGGAATCGAAGCGAAAGGGGGTTTCCTTGCTGGCAAAATTGTCACAGAAATATGCCTAGGTGGCTATGGCAAGGCAAAGATTACTCACATGCATCTTGACGATCTCAAACTTCCCTCAATATTCGTTTACACAGATCATCCTGCTATAGCGACATTGGGGTCACAGTTTGCTGGATGGCAAATAAAAGTTGGCGAATATAGTGCTATAGGTTCTGGCCCTATCCGCGCTTTGATTCGGAAGCCTCAGGAAATCTATGAGAAAATAGGTTATGAAGACAAAGCAGACGTAGCCGTGCTTGTGTTAGAGACTTCCAAGGAGCCGCCTGAAACTGTAGTCCAATACATTTGTGAGCAATGTAAAGTCGCACCTGAAAATTTGGCTATAGTTCTAGTGTCCACTGCATCTATTGCTGGTTCGGTGCAGGTTTCTGGAAGAATTGTGGAAACTGGGATGCATAAGCTGCTTAAACTTGGTTTTGACCCGAAGCTGATAACTCATGCATGGGGTCATGCGCCTGTCGCTCCAGTTCATCCAAAATTCGCGCAGGCGATGGGGAGGACAAATGATGCTATCCTATATGCTGGAGTAGCATACTACACAGTTAACTATGATGACGATGAAAAATTAAAAGAGTTATTGGAAAAAGCCCCTTCTAGTGCTTCTCGCAGTTATGGGCAGCCGTTCTTCGAAATATTCAAAAGTGCTGGGTATGACTTCTACAAAATTGACCCGAACTTGTTTGCTCCAGCGGTATTAATCGTTAATAACGCTAAGACTGGCAAAGTTTTCAAAGCTGGAAAAATTAATGTAGAGGTTTTTAAGCGGTCAATAGGTTTCTAATCTGCAGATTTGTTTGTAAGGAATTGGTATGCAAGGGAAAAAAGAACTCTTAGACGCCTTATATGACGCTGTAATTGCTGGCAACGTTCAGAAAGCCAGAAAAATAGCGGAGCAGACGGTTCAAAGAGGGCTGTCCGTCAATGTTGCATTAGAAAAAATGAAGGATGCCATGCGAGTGGTTGATGAGAAATATGAGAGGAAAGAATATTTTATAGTTGATGTTGCTTCTGCAGCCTCTGCCATGAGAGAAGCCTTCAAAATTCTTGAACCGCACTTGGAAGTTGAGTCTGCAAAAGTTGCTGGAAAAGTTGCTATTGGGTCATTGAAGGGTAATGTTCAGGGTTTGGGAAAAGACATTGTTGCAGCGGCGTTGCGTGCAGTTGGATTGGACGTAGTAGACTTGGGAGTTAATGTCTCCCCGAAAGCTTTTGTTGACGCTGCCGTTAAAGAAAAAGCGCAAATTATCGCTATCTCGATTTCAATAGAAGAAACAGTTCCACTTCTCAAAGAAGTAATCAGCCTAATTCGAAAAAGAAGATTAAGTAACAAAATAAAGACCATAATTGGCGGCCAAGCAGTTTCCGCTGAAACCTGTAAAGAATATGGTATTGATACATATGCAAAAGATGCATGGGAATGCGTGAAAAAGGTCCAGCAACTGCTTAGGGATTTAAGCTAAAAAATTTTGTAAAGTGGATGACTATTTACAATAGGTTTTATGCCCAGTCGCCTTGAGGCATAGTATGCTATTATTGCATCATTTATGGCACATGCTGGAATCAAGTTTTTCGCCTGTTTTACCGGTCCATAAATGAGAAAGTCTGCCCCACTGAATTGTACAAGCGCATGTGCAGATGCGTTACACGCTGCAAAACCTTCTTTCAAAAGCTTATGTTTAGAAGTTTTCCAGTCGTAAGTGGCGTTTGCAGGAGAGCAGCCCGCTGGATACCCAAGCTCGTTTTTAACAATCTTGACTGCTTCAGCGGCGTAAGCAATGCTTGGAACATCAAAAACGATAGTGTCTACTAAAATCTTCTTTATTCCAGCTTTTTTTGCTATTTCGAGTAAGCCAATTTGACCATTAAAACCCTTTAGCGCTGTGATTCTTCCTTCAGGCGAGTAATCTATCTCATTTTGTGCCAAAAGAATAGCAGCATCTATGCGAGATTTATGAATTGCATCAAGTTCTTCTTTGGGCATTTTGGGGAAAATAGCGTTGAAAATCACTTTTTTCTGTAAACCTAGTTCTTTGACAATTTCTAAGCCTGCAAGGCGAGTTTCGGAGTTTGCGCCATCGATAAGGATTACGTTTTTGCTATGTTCGGTAACAAATGAGACGTATTTTCTCATAGCTTCTGGATACATAGCCATAATGTCCAAAAAATGAGGGACACCAGTTTTCTGCGAAAGCTTTTCCGCAATTCTTATCCATTTTAAGACTTTCTTTGATTCAAATTTACCTTTCTTGTGGTCTGTTACTTCTGGCATTCCTTTATAGAAAATGTTACCAATGAGAACAGTTGGCAATTCGCCAGGCTGCCCCCCGACTCTGGTACTTTCTATTTGAAAGATTCTCTGTTCAACTTTAAACCTAAGCAAACCTTAATGCCTTCCAAGAGATACATTTACAGAGGCGCATTGTTGGACTTTAGTTTGTGGCAGACTTATTTTGTTTTTCGGAACCAAAGAAATTCAGCATGAAGGTGCTGAATCCATTATTTCCAATGAGGGCAGCCATAAGAACGCTCATAATAGATATTTCTCCCCAAGCCTTAACCTCGATGGACACGAGAAGTGGAACATTGAGCCAGCCCAAGATGTATGGAACAAGGAAAAGGAAGAAGAAAGCAGTGAACAAGCATTCTGGAATAAATCCAATCAGGACAGCAGGGATTGTCTGGAGCGAAGCATGCTTTCTCTCGCTTATCTTAAACAACCTGAAAATTGCACCAGTTGCAAAACCAGTTAAAGATTTTCCAATAGGTAAACCTACTAATCCTAGCCATGAAAGCCAGCCCATTGGGCCAAAATTGATTCCTGCAGCAATTCCTCCTGTCAAACCTACCAAAAAACCCAAAAAGGGTCCCCCATAGATTGCTACGGTGAACGTCGCGATGTGGGAGAAGTCAAAGCCAACTTGCCCAACTCGAGTCAACCCTATCGGAATGAGTGACAAAACATTTCCCAATGCTACCATCATGATTACGAAAGCTATTAATTTGGAGTCCATGTGGGATTATCCTCACGTTTCGTAGGAGTGTTTGCATTTAACTTATTTAAGAGTAACTACTTAAAAGTGCGTATTACACTATCGGCACTATTGGCAAAACTTTAATCACGGGTCAAACAAAAACGAATAGAAGTGAACGCAATGTCTGGGGCGCTTGAGCTTAGGCTTGAGGACCTTAAACTTTGGTTAGAACGAGAGACAACTTCTATTATTCAGCCCCTTAAAAATGAAGGAACGAAACTAACTGCCAATTTGAAGAGTAGACTGGAAGATTTTAGCAGTATTTGTGAAAATTTTTTGGAAAACAGCGAGAAGGAGATGTTGAAAAGTAGCCCTAAAACTTATCGTCGAGCGAAAGCAGCCTACAAACTTGTCCAAAAGACTTTAGACATTATGGATAAGATTTCTGTTCCAGAAGAAATTTCATTTGAAAGTGTACAGAAGCTTTGTGATGATTTGGATAGGGCATTTGCTTTGGTTGGGCAAGAAAGATGGAAATGGTTTCATGTAATTGAGCCATACTTCATTTTTGATCGCAGGAAATTTGATATTACATTGAAAAGGGCTGTGGATTCTCATGGAGAACTGCGAAACTTTTTGACGCACAAATATTCGAAAGTCAAGGATGCAGAATTCGCATTTTCTTCGGTTGCCAAACTCAAGCAAACGTTGGATGAGTCTAAAGAGTTGGAAAAGAACAAGGAACAAATGAAGTTAAGAAGTGCTTCTCTTGAAAAGGAGATAGAGGAAACTCAGAAGAAGATTTCTTCGCTTCAAAGCAAAGGCGAGGCAAGCGAACTTGTCCAAGTGAACCAAAAAATAGAGGAAATTGATGGAAAAGTTAAACATAGTTTGCGTCATCTTCAGAAGCCTTTAATAAAACTTCGAAGCCTCGCTCAAAGTAGTCAAATAGCAATTCCTCTGGAGGAAGCAAGGAAGCTCGATGAATATTTGAGTAACCCATTTACCGCTTTTGCAACTGAAGATAACGGTTACCCCCTATTGAAGAATATTCTCAGAAAATTGGATGAAGTAAGCAGTCAAGGAAAGCTGAAGTTAAAAATGAGTCGACTTAGAAAGGCTCAGGAACAAATAGACGCCGCTCTTTACAAAGACAATTTAGTTTCTCTTCAGCAAAGTTGCAAAGAGGCACTTTCCCATAGACAGCAGCTTTTGGCATCTGAAGCCATAACAACATTTCAGAAAGAGACGGAACAAGTTCAAGAAAACCTAAGGGAAATACAGAAACAAAAAAATCTTGTAGATTCTAGAAATGCATTCTTGGAGGTGGAGAAAAAGAAGACACTTGAGAAGATTGAAAACCAGAAAAAAGAGTTGGAGAAGCTAATTCTGAAACTGTCTAATAAGAGTGTTCGCATCATTTTGAAATAGCCAAATCTAGTCTCGTCAAGATGAGTGAGTCAAAATTATTTTTGTTCATCATCATCACCTAGAACAAATATTGTCTTAAGCACATCGTTTTTGAATAAATTTCTTAAGCTTGCTAAGTGTCGGGTGCTTTGCTTTTTGGCTGGTTATGTAATAGGCGGCAAAGGCGTTGGCGAACGCCAATCTAAATTTATCTGCGAAGTTGTTTGCGTCTGAGTAAATGTTGGCAGCATTCCAAGAGTCGCCCGCGCCTGTAACCTTTTTAACTGGAACTTTCAATGTTGGAATTATAGTGGGTTTTTTGTTTTTTGCGAGTGTAGCAGAAAAAGTTGTTGTATGTACGTCTATGCGGGCGGAAAGATGGCTTGACAATATCTTGGCGCTTTCTATGGCAAGTCTATCAAGTTTTTTGTGTTGCTTCTTAAGCGCGCTTAGTTTTTCTGGTTCCAGTTGACTAGCATATATGATAGCTTCGTTTTCATTTAGACTTAAGATGTCGACAAGATCGGTTTGTAAAACTCTTTTCATCAGCTTTGAAATTTTGTCTCTATTTGGCAGAGGATCAGCAGTGTCATAGTAAGTCTTTGCCTTTCCACTATTCTTCACGTATTTGAAGACCGTTTGAGCGAGTTCAGTTCCATATTTGCGTGTGCCTGCCCAATTAAAAATGCAGACATAATCAGCTTCGGCCAAGATTTGATAGTCGCGTGAACTTAAACTTGCAGAACTAAAATCAGCTAAGGAGCCTAAGTCACGAAGCATCACGTTGACTTTTTCATTTCTAGAGAAGAACTCAAGAGCCGTTGTAATCGATGTCTCGCCATCAGATTTAACGTGAGAAAAGTCCAAATTATGTGGCTTCAAATAAAATTTTAGTAAATTAAAGCCAAGTGGGCTCGTATGAATAAGCGGATAGACTTTTGCACCTAATGTGGCTAAAGCTGCAGCAGTATTCGCAGCGTTTCCACCTCGAATCTCCAATTGTCTAATTTTATCGATGCTTCCACCTTTTCGACTCGCAACATCTAAGACCACTTTGGAAAATTGCTCGAAATCCTTTTTGCAATATATGAAGCGGTCCAAGAAGAAATCGGGCATCACAACAGCAGAGAATTTTCTCTGTTTAAACCGAGTTAAGAAATCAAACAGTTCCGAATATTTAGAAGGTAGCATTTTAGACACATTCTCTAAATGCTTTAGTTAGGCATTAATTCTTTTAGGCTTGATTTAGATATTACCACAAACTATTATGCTATAATGCTTTAGAGGCGATTAATAATTGGAAGACAAGAAAATTCAGGAGATTAAGGCTCGAAAAGATGCGTGGGAAAAAGAAGTTGTGTCAAAGAGTTTTGCGAGACTTCCAGAACGCAAGAAAGAGTTTGTGACGAGTTCAAATATTCTGGTTGACCGAGTTTATACGCCGATTGATATTCAGAAACTCGATTACAATCGTGATTTAGGTTTCCCAGGCGAATACCCCTATACACGTGGCATTTACCCCACCATGTATCGCTCTCGCCTTTGGACCATGCGACAATATGCAGGTTTTGGCACAGCAGAACAGACAAACCAACGTTTTAAGTATTTGCTTCAACAGGGGCAGACAGGCTTAAGCGTGGCTTTCGACCTCCCAACACAGATGGGCTACGATTGTACTCATCCTTTATCTAAAGGGGAAGTTGGAAAATCAGGAGTAAGCGTCAGCAGTTTGCAAGACATGGAAATTCTATTTGAAGGCATTCCACTTGACAAGGTAACTACATCGATGACAATCAACGCTCCCACAAACGTGCTCCTAGCCATGTACGCCGCAGTAGCAGAGAAACAAGGCATTCCTATAGCTAAATTAGACGGCACAGTTCAAAACGACATCTTAAAGGAGTATGCTGCCAGAGGCATGTACATTTATCCGCCTAAGCCTTCTATGCGCCTCGTAATAGACATTTTCGAATACTGCAGCAAAAACATGCCAAAATGGAACACGATAAGCATAAGCGGCTACCACATAAGAGAAGCAGGCGCAACTGCAACACAAGAAATTGCGTTTACACTAGCTAATGGCATAGCCTACATAGAAGCCGCAACCAAGAGAGGCTTGAATCTTGACGAATTCGCCTCACGTTTAAGCTTCTTTTTTGCAGCACAAAACAACTTATTCGAAGAAATTGCCAAATTTAGAGTAGCAAGAAGGCTCTGGGCAAAAATAATGCATGAAAGATTTGAAGCAAAGAATCCCGCTTCTTGGTTGCTAAGGTTTCATACGCAAACTTCCGGCGTTGCTCTCACAGCTCAGCAACCGCAAAATAACATTGTAAGAGTTACGCTTCAGGCGTTAGCAGCCGTTCTCGGCGGAACACAATCATTGCACACCAACTCTTTCGACGAAGCCTACGCTTTACCAAGCGAAGAAGCTGTTAGAATCGCGTTAAGAACACAGCAAATTATTGCCTATGAAAGCAGCGTAACAGACACTGTAGACCCCTTGGCTGGATCATACTACATAGAATATTTGACCAACATTATCGAAGAAGAAGCCACAAAATACATTGACAAAATCGACTCAATGGGTGGAGCAGTTGCCGCCATAGAGAAAGGCTATGTGCAAAAAGAAATCATTGAAAGCGCTTACAAGCATCAAAGAGAAGTGGAAAATAAAGAAAAAATTGTTGTTGGCGTAAACGAATTCACAGTTAAGGAAGAAGCGCCTATAGAAATTCTGCGTGTTGATCCGGAAGTGGAGAGAAAACAAACTGAAAGACTAAACTCGATAAAGAAAAGACGGAACAACGAAAAAGTAAGAACTGCTTTAAACGATTTGCGTCATTGTGCAGAAGGCGACGAAAATTTGATGCCACCAATTATTCTAGCCTTGAAAGAATATGCAACGCTTGGAGAAATCTGCGATATATTGAGAGAAGTTTTCGGAGAATACAAGGCACCTACCATTTTCTAACTATTTCACTTGCATTAGCCGCCATTCTCTGTAATCTGTGGCTACCTTAATGTAGCCTCTAAGCATCTTGTCAGCCTCTACATTGCCTGTGTCAACTCGCAAAAATCCGCCTTCAATTCCTTGAATCTTGCTCTTAGTCGCAGCAACAATAATTCGTTCTTTTCCAATTTGCTTAATTATTTCAGGCGTAATCTGCTGGTTCCCACGTCCGAAAAGCATGCCTTGACGTCCAATAGGCGACAAAACAATCCATACATTCTTGAAATTCTTAATCGTTTCAAATATTTTTCTTTCGTTCACATCTTTAATTATGGTTCCATTTTGATAAATGTCGACGCCAAGCACTGTCTTTTCAACCTTAAGCAAGTCTGCTATACATTTGACTGTGGTGCCGGGTCCAAGAATGTAAATGCCTTTCTCATCCATGTTTTCAACTATGAACCTTGCAACAGCCATCTGGTTCTCATGTTCATCCAGTGTTTCTGGGCTAACCTGCTTGACGCCTTGGAGACGTAAGGGAACAAATGGTCCTTTCAGAAAGCCATAAAGCCTCACAGAGAAGCGGTCTTGCCTAATAGCGCTTTCATCTGCATCCATAATTTCAAAATCCATTACCTGTGCTGTCCCTTCTATAAAGGCTCTGACAACTTCTGCTGCTTCTGAAGGGTCGACAGCGAAGATGCCGCTATACATTTTGACGCCAGAAGGAACACCTAAAATTGATACATCGGCTAACTTGTGCAGAGCGTCAAAGATGTCTCTTGCTGTGCCGTCTCCTCCGACAAAAACAATCAAATCAACACTCGCTTTAGCCATCAGCCTAACAGCAGTTTTTGTGTCTTCTGCAGTAGTTTCAGACTTTAACCGCATGGGCAAAATTGTTGCGTGAAAACCTGTAGCCTTTGCCTCATTTTCCCCCATAACACTAGGACAAGTCAACAATTCAATAGCTTTTTCTAGTTCGAGAGATTTCAGTTTTCTAAGAAAGTCAATTGCTCTATCAGCTGCTATTGGCTTCGCCCCTAGAGCGATGGCTTGTTTTGCAACTCCGTTTGTGCCTTTTAGTCCTACTCTGCCGCCCATGCCTGCAATGGGGTTTACGATGAAACCTATCTTCAAATGTTTCGTCTTCATGGTTTGGTTCAAGCACCCGAGAATACATTGAAATCTCTAGATATTAAATTTAGATTGGGTCTTAAAATGCGGGTTCTAGTCGTCTGTGGCAGCTTAAGAGAAGAATCTTTGATTATAGTGCTTACTGACGTTGCCTATGAATACTCAAAAAAAAAAGATTATAACGATGTTGAATACTTGGACCTTAGAAAAACGAGAATAAACAATTTTGAGGTTTTTGAAGTAAAGTCACCTCAATTGCATTTCCTTTGACGAGTTTTTAGCTTCAACATTTCCTATAGATAGATAAACTTTTAATAAGAATTGTCTTCTCATTATAGTTCATGCGAAAGGAATTGTCTGAACAATTGTTGCGAGAACTTCTTAAAAACTCAAAACGAAGTGACAGAGAACTCGCCAAAGTCCTGAAGGTTTCCCAGCCAACAATCACCAGAACACGTCAAAAACTTGAAAAGAATGGAATGATTGAAGACTATACCATCATTCCAAATTTTAAAAAGATGGGTTTTGAAATATTCGCTCTAACCTTTGTCAAAATGCGTCCTGACATTCGTTTACCCGAAGTGATGGCGGAAGTTAGAAAATATGCCACAAAGTTTCCCAATGTCATATTTGCCTCCAGCGGGGAAGGCTTGGGCATGACAGGGGTGGTTATCTCATTTCATAAGAATTATACGGAATACCACAACCAGTTGCACCTACTGAGAATGGACTGGAAACACTTTACTGAAGACGTTCAAGGCTTCATTGTTCCCATCGGAGAAAGAGAATACAAGGGTTTTTCTCTAAAATACTTGAGGGATGTACCCATTTAGCTCTGTAATATGTCGCAAGTTGTTAAATTGTTAAAAAGATGGTTCACTCTTGGGCACATGAGATAATATGATTCTCTGCAAAATCTTTAATAGAAATGCTTAATCAGCTAGTTTCTTCACGCTTCAAAACTTGAGAGGCTAACATAATGTATGCAATTGTTAAGAAGAAACGTGGTCCAGGAGCTGAAATCGCAACTGTTGACACGCCAAAAATGGGAAGAAATGAAGTTCTTGTCAAAGTCAAGGCGGCTTCAATCTGTGGAACCGACATACACGTTTGGGATTGGAATGAGTGGGCGCAAAATCGCATAAAAAAGATTCCACTTATTTTTGGTCACGAACTTGCAGGAGAAGTTATTGAAGTCGGCGAAGACGTGAAAAATGTGCAAAAAGGCGACAATGTTTCTGCCGAAACACATATTGTCGATGGCACCTGTTATCAATGCCGAACAGACCGCATGCACATTTGTCAACATATTGAAATCTTAGGTGTTGACAGAGATGGAGTTTTTGCAGAATATGTGGCAATACCGGAAAGAAACGCATGGAAAAACGACCCAAAACTAGATCCAGCAATCGCTTCTGTTCAAGAGCCTTTAGGAAATGCCGTTCAGTCAATCCTGCCAAAAGACCAAGTCGAAGATATTGCGGGGAAAAATGTTGCAGTGTTAGGTTGCGGTCCAATAGGCTTGATGGCAATAGCCGCTCTAAAAACATTAGGCGCTGCAAAAATCTTTGCCACAGCTGGCGGAAGAAATAAGGTGCGCATGGAGTTGGCAGAAAAAATGGGTGCAGACATGGTTATTAGTTCTGAAGAGGCTGGAGAAAACCTCGTCAAAATAATACGTGACGCAACAGATGGCAATGGAGTTGATGTTGCTCTCGAAATGTCCGGCGCGCCCTCCGCGGCTAGGCAAGCTTTTGAGATGCTTACTCCCGGTGGTAGAGTTTCGCTTTTAGGGCTTTTAGACAAGCCCATGGAACTAGACTTGAACAATGCTATTGTTTTCAGAGGTGCGACCGTTTACGGGATTTCTGGACGCAGAATGTTCCAGACATGGTATCAGGTAAAGGGATTATTGGCTAAACCTGATTTTAGGAATAAGATAGCGTCTATTATTACGCACAAGGTACCTATGCGAGATGTCGAAAAAGGCATAGGACTAATCAATTCCAAGAAAGCTGCAAAAGTTGTTCTTGAACCGAAGTGGTGAAAAAGTTATAGGAGCATTTCAAGTCTTAAATAAAAGAATGGTGAAAGGCAATGCGAAATCCCACAGCGTTCTTAAAAGAAGAATATCAAACGCTGGTGCAAAATGAGCTAGACTGGAAACTAAAAATTCTTGAAGGCCCAAGCACTCCATGGTGCAAAGTAGATGGCAAAAAAGTGCTTATGTTCTGCTCAAACAATTACTTGGGCTTGAGCAATCATCCGCATTTAAAAGAGGCTGCGTTAAAGGCGATAAAAACTCATGGAGTTGGCTCAGGCTCCGTTCGTCCCATCGCAGGAACCATGGACCTACACATAGAACTAGAAAAAAGATTAGCCAAATTCAAGCACGCAGAAGCCTCATTAGTGTATCAGACAGGATTTGCCGCAAACTCTGGGCTGATTCCCCAACTAGTCGGAAAAGAAGACTTGATAATAAGCGACGAATTAAACCACGGTAGCATCATCGACGGCGTCAGGCTTGCACATGCTGAAAGGGCGGTTTACAAGCACCGTGACATGGCAGACTTGGAACGAGTCTTAAATGAAGCTGAGAAACATACTCCACCTTATCGAAGAATCTTGATACTTACTGATGGAGTCTTTTCTATGGATGGCGATATGGCGCCTCTAGACCAAATCGCTAAGCTAGGCGAAGAACGTGGCGCAATGGTGTTCGTGGATGATGCTCACGGAGAAGGAGTCTTAGGTGAAGGCGGAAGAGGCATAGTTTCACACTTTAAACTCGATAGGCGAAAAGTGCATGTGGAGATGGGCACCTTCTCGAAAGCTTTTGGAGTTGTTGGCGGTCACATTTCAGGCTCCAGAGACTTGATCAACTTTGCCTACAACAGGTCAAGGACTTGGCTACTGAGCGGTTCTCATCCGCCACCAGTTGCTGCCGCATGCATTGCTGCAATTGATGTCTTAGAAAGTGAGCCGCAACATGTGAAAACATTGTGGGAGCATACAAAATACTTTAAGAAGACTATGAAAGACTTGGGCTTTGACATAGGGAACAGTCAAACACCTATTACACCAGTAATTGTAGGCGAAAGCGGTGTTGCAAAGAAACTTAGCGCAAGACTTTTCGAAGAAAGTGTGTTTGCTTTGCCTATTGTGTATCCTATGGTTGCACGTGACAAAGCCAGAATTAGAACGATAATGAATGCACAGTTGACAAAAGATGACTTGAACTTTGCAATAGCAGCCTTCGAAAAAATTGGAAAAGAACTACACATCACATAATCTTATTTTTACGTTCGGAAAGTGTGTGCTTCTATGGTTCCTCAGTCGCTTTGTGTCGATTTCAAAGTGTTAAATACCCACTCATATACAAATACCAACAAAGAAAGGAGGTGAGAGACTATGGAAGCAGCTTTCAATGCAACGACCAGTATGGCGAGCATGTATGGCGGATTCTTTAAAGCAGTGGCTCAGGAAATAGGCATGGAGCGAGCTCTCGCAATCCACGCAAAGCTAGGCGAGCCCTTCGGCGTCCAGATAGGTGAAGCGCTCAAAAAGAAGTTCGGAGACAAGAAACCCGATACTGAGAGTCTCAAAGCCGTATTCAAGCCCATGCTTGCGAGCTTTGGCTATACAAACGAAGAATACAAGGTAACACCCAAAACATTGTCCATTGCAATCCCAAAGTGCCCTTTCTACGAAGGATTCAAGGCTGTAGGCTTAGACCATGAAACCATTGGAAAAATGTGCAAAGCAATGGCTAAGGTTGAATACAGTCAAGTCAAGAGACTCTATCCGAAAATCGAAGGCAGCGCACAATTCAAAGATTCGCCTAAAGTGTCTTGCGTCGAGACATGGACGATCAAGTAGTAAAGCCACAAGCGTGCGCACTTCGAATAATGGTGAAGTAGTTAATGATATCTTAATGCGGCTTTGATGTCTTCTGCTATCATCTTTCTTTTCGATTTTTCAATCAGATAGCTTTTCCCAGTCTGTAAGTATGAAGGGAAGACTCTAAACTGCTTATAGAAATACTCGCCTCTTCTAATCTTGTACGTGGAACCACTCGGAATTATGCCTTTGCCCAAACTTCTTTTTGCAATGCAATTCATAGCCTTTATTGCAGTGTCTCCCATAAGCAAAATCGCTTTAACTTTTGGGAAAAGACCGATTTCATTTTCCAGTATGCGTAGGCTACAGTTTTCTATGGTTTTAGGAGATATGGAATAGCCAGTTTTTGCGCACTTTATAGCTGTCGTGACATAGACTCCCAAGTTTAATACATCTCGCATGGAGGCAACATTATAACCTGCATCATTGAAAGCCTGCACAGTTGTCTGCACGTAGAAGGGATTCTCGAGAGCATAGAAGTAGTCACCTAAATCGCTAGGAGGCGCTTCCGAAACCATAAAAGTCTTAATCTTGATAGGGTCAATCTCTATGTTCGGGACTATGCAACATTTCTTGTTCACATCCTGACATGGAAAATCTGCACATTTTACGGACTCGTTTGGACGCATCATGTCTCTCCTCTTCCGACGTTTAGTTTGGATGATATTAAGTGTTCATCTATTTTATTGTTATAAGTATGTCTCCTTCGCTGACTCCCATACCTTCCGAAATGCTTACGTTTTGAACTGTCCCTGCTTTCGGCGCTGTAATTTCGTTTTCCATTTTCATAGCCTCCAGAATACAGAGTACATCGCCAGGTTTTACAGCGTCTCCTTCTTTCACTTTCACTGACACTATCTTTCCAGCCATTGGAGCAACTACCGTCCCTTCTTCTGCTATCTTTTTTGGAGACCTTAGTGCGGAAACGATGACTGCCTGCTCTGCTATTTGAGAGACAATTTTTCTTTCAGGCGTTTTGAATTCTATTCTGAAGGGCAACTTGTTTATTTTGACTGAGAAAGGAGCGCTTTTATCGATTTTTTTCAGTTCAACTTCATAGTTTTTTTCGCGCATTTTCATTTGCAGGGATGTTTCAGCGGCTATGTCGCCTGTAAGTTTCGCTTCATTTTGTTTATCATTAATTTTAATTGAAAACGCGTTGTTTTCTTCTTGTTTTACTACTTCTATCTTGTATGGTTTGCCGTCTACGATTATATTATATTCTTTCAGAGTAGGCACCCCATTTTAGCCCATTGGCTCTTGTCAATTCTTGTCTGCCAGCCATGCCCCAAGGCGAAACTCTCTTCATCTTTCTTAGTGGAATCACAGCTAAGACTTCTTTTGTGCTCTGAATATAAGCCACTATAGCCGTTGAAGCTGCCGCAACTTCTTCTAGTTCTTGTCTTTCTTCCTCGCTTAGGGTAAGTGCCTTTTCTTCTCGTTTCTGTCTTCTTTTCTTGAAGTATTCTATGGCTGGCTGCGGAAACAGAGCATAAGTTAATGCGTCTTCTTCTTTTTCGAAAAGTTGCTTAACCTCTTCTGGAATAGCGTTTAATTGTGGTTTTAGTAGGTCGGCTGGGCGGTGGGTTATGGCTTCTTCGTCGCCTATGATTTTCTTTTTGACTTCATTGTCTATTGGTGCTGGAGGCTTTCCGTATAGTCCTTTGACGTAGTCTTTGATTTCTTTGGGTACTATTTTGTATCTTTCGCCAGCGAGCACGTTGAAGACAGCTTGTGTGCCTACTAGCTGGCTTGTTGGCGTAACTAGTGGCGGGTAGCCTAGGTCTTTTCTGACTTTTGGCACTTCTTCTAAAACTTCTTTAAGCCTGTCTGTGGCGTTTTGTTCTTTTAGTTGTGAGATGAGGTTTGAAAACATTCCGCCCGGTATTTGATGGACTAGAATTGATGTGTCGAGTTTTTCTGACATTGGGTCGATTAGTCTTATTGGGTCGTAGTATTTTTCTCTTAAGCCTCTGAAGTATTCGGCTATTTCGACGAGTAGTGTCATGTCGAGTTTTGGGTCGTAAGGAGTATTTCTGAATGCTGCGACTATTGTTTCGACGGGTGGTTGGGATGTGCCCCATGCTAAAGGCGAAAAAGCGGTGTCTATGATGTCTGCGTCTGCGTCGCAAGCCCTTAAGTAGGTCATTAGTGCCATGCCGCTTGTGGCGTGACAATGCAAATGTACTGGTAAGCCTACTTCTCGCTTTAAGGCTGTGACTAGGTTGTATGCTTCTTGTGGTGCTAGCATTCCTGCCATGTCTTTTATGCATATGCTGTCGCAGTTTAGTTGTGCTAGGTGTTTTGCTACTTTTACATAGTGTTCTATTGTGTGGACTGGGCTGATTGTGTAGCATATTGTGCCTTGTGCGTGTTTGTCTACTTTTTTGACTGTTTTTATTGATGTTTCTAGGTTTCTTACGTCGTTTAGGGCGTCGAATATGCGGAATATGTCTATGCCGACTTCTGCTGCTTTTTCTATAAATTTGATTACAACATCATCTGGATAATTCTTATAGCCGACTATATTCTGTCCTCTTAGCAGCATTTGTAATGGTGTCTTGCGTATGCGTTTTTTTAGTTGTCTTACTCTGTCCCATGGGTCTTCGCTTAAATAGCGTATGCAGACGTCGAATGTGGCTCCGCCCCAAACTTCAAGTGACCAGAAGCCTACTTGGTCTATTTTTTCGGCTATAGGCAGCATAGAATCAGTGCGCATACGAGTAGCCATTAGCGACTGATGAGCATCTCGGAAAGTAGTATCCGTAATTTTGATAGGTTTAGGCAACAAGGTTCATCTCAATTCGATAGAGAGAACAAGAAACAATACAACAACAATTATTTTAACCCTACTCTTGCACGTAAGTAAATAATCATTGGAAACTAGAGCATTATTTCATACTACTTAAATATTTCAAATTTCCTTAACAAGAGTCAATCCTTAAATATTAATTAATAAATCTAAATTGAGTGCTGAGAGGTATGTTATCGCAATATGCGGACATAAAAAGCCTTTCTTTACCAAAAATTGTTCGAAATGATATATCTTTCCCTATGCAATTTGCTACAAGTGATATCTTTCACGATTTTAACACTGCTATTTCAGAAGTCGTAAAAGTTAACATAAATTTGCTTGATCAACTACCATTGCCGCAGCATTTACAAAGAGAGGATATATCACGATACTTTGAGAATAACATAATATCTGATTTAAAGCAAGACGCGTTATTTGAAAGATCTGTTAAAATAGGCAAATATGCAAAGGACATGTTTAAGTCAATGGAATCCTATTTTAACGAAATATTTGACTTTCATGAAGACCTTAAGAAAGAGTTGCAGTCAAGCATATTTTTTCATTCAAAAATGTTTTTGAACTCTGATTTGCCCCTGTCATTTATAAAAACTCTTGGTGATTCATTACTAACAGAGACAGATTATCTAAACCTATTTGATAGACAAATTCGAAAGGAAAGATTAAGCTTGCTTGGAGCTCGCAGTAACCGGCCAAAGTTTGAGAGAATATGCGAATCCCACAATTCCTGGGTAAAAGAATTTGGCGAAAGACTTGATGCCATGGAAAATGAGCGAGTCAAGCTGATTTGGTATGTTGATATATACAATTCAAAAACTATAGATGAAATATTCAAGGCGAAATTCATCAAGAAAAGCTCCCTCAACTTGGACATGCTATTCGACATGATTATGAGGTTACAGAAGCAAACCCAAGAAATGGAAAAATTAAACAACGCTTTTGTGAAGGAATTTCATCCGTCTTTATCATATGAAAACGATGCGGCAAGAACTTTGCTCAAAATGATGCACATCTTAAAGAGCTAGAAGAGGAACGAAGAAAGAGATTGCCATTTGGGAGATTTGGAGGGTTCTTTGTAGATTCATGCGTTTTGCTTCCTCATCCCTTGGAATCTATGACCAAATCTTGTTCAGAGTTCTTACAGAAAGCTGGAAATCTTTGTGTTATATGTTCTTCGATAAAAGAAGAAGCTATTCGCTTAATAGATGATTCTTATTCAACAATTGTTTCTGATTTTCAGTCAAACCTGAAACCTTTCCTAGAACAGCAAAATGTCAAAGAGTTGAGTAATAGAGACGGAAGAATTTTGGCGACTTTCTTCTCAGATAGAAAGAAAGCTTTGCAAGGAAGACTTCCTTATCGCTCAAGAGTTGGTTATGAAATACTTGGAGCGATAGAGCACTATGTTGCTTCAAGTTTGCATTCACTTAAAGATGGCTTTAAAATAAAGTCTGGCGATTTCCTAGCCGCCATGATTACCGAACTTACCTTGATAGTCCACGAACTCAAAGCTCCTTTCTCAAGTTTGAAGCAAGTAGACATTACTCCAGAAGATTCAACTATCTCCTTTGTGGCAGTTTCCACTCTTATTGCAAATCCAAGTGACATTAGACATCTTTCCTCCGCTTTAAAATATCAATTTCAACGCGATGAATGGATAATATTTGTTACAACTGATGAGACTGACATTCTGAGTAAAGAAAAGGAAATTTTTAATATTTTTGCTCTGCAATGTTCAAAACCAGAATGGGCTTTTGATTATCATAGAGAAATAACTAAGCAGAAATCGCCTATTGAATATTATCGAGAGATTGACAACTATTCGTCTAGGCAGAAAGAATTCGGAGATGTAATCGAAAAAACGTTGGGCATTAAAATTCTGAGCTAACCAAAAACTTAGGTTGGCACACTTGATGGTAGTCAACCACATGCTTGAAGAAGAAGGAGAATAACATAGAATAATTTTATCCTCTCATACAGACTAGAAAGGCTATCAGTCATAGTGGTATGTTGCCGTGTTTTCTCGCTTGATCTTGACTCCCTTTTGTCCACAAGCATCTCTACGCTGTTGCTGCTATTTTTCTGTGTTGAGTATCTTGTTCACAAGTTCCTTCCCCAAATTCTTCAACGCATCAAGAGCCTCTATCCCAAATAATGCACCTACACTCATCAAGACCTATAATAACGTTTTCAGCAAGTCTTTGCATGTTTCAAATCATTTTTTGTATGCTTTTTCTCGTGGACCAATATAAAGGATAATTATGGTTCTTTGAGTCCATAAGACTTCATATACAATTCGCAAGTCTCCAACTCTGGTCCTATAAATGTTATCGTAACCCTTTAGCTTGCTCACATCTGCTTTTCTGAACGGTACTGGATCCAATTTCAGAATTGACACAATTTCCTTTATGATTTTCTTTCTTTTCTCATCTAGTTTTGTGAGCTTTTTGAGGGCTTTTCTTTTAATTTTGATGTTAAACATTGGTTTTGCCCAGAACTTTCATTAGTTCTTTCTCGTTAGCTAGTTCGTCCTTTTCTTCTATGGCTTTTCTCTCTTCTCGGGTCGGTTCTTCGACTGGGATCAGTTTTTCAACGAGTTCCTTGTAGAGGAGTCTTAACTCTTTCAACTCCTCTCGAATGCCTTTTAGAACTTCAACGCTCATAGGAATGGACCTCGATAAGACAATAATACTGAACTGCTTGATAAATATAACCACACGAAATAAACTGTAACGACTATTGGATTAATCCTCTTCTAGCTCTTCAAGTATTTTGAACGTGTTTTCTTTTCTTGCACGTCTCTTTATGGCATTTAAGTTTACTCTGCTCTCCCTCAATATCGCTTTCACGTCATCTCTATCCTTCTGAGCTCTCTCCATAGGAACCGTTGCCTTTATCATACGCAACTTCGCTAAAATAAGGTCTTCAGGAACCTGATAAAAAGTAGGCAACCCAAGAATAGTTCCCCCACGTTTCCTAAGTCTCTTACCAGACAAAATAATATCGAGAGTAAAAGATGACTTCTTATCTCTAAAAGTCAATATTCTATAGCCTGACTTGAGCACTTCTTTGATTCTTCGCTCATTAACTTGCATCCCCGCCTTTCTCAAAGCTGCCACTAAACTAGTTTCTAATTCCTTCTCAGAAACCTTAACCAAAACATCAACGTCTATGGTGGTTCGGGGCGCACCATAATAACTCGCAGCCAGAGCACCAGTAAACATATAGTCGATTCTCGACTCGTTAAAACTCTCAACAACTCTTCTAACAAAATCCTCAAACTTGCCCAGTTTCCTAGACCTCACAATGACGACGTTTCTGATGCATCATTCTTGCTCTAAGCTTTTCCCTCAGCTGAGCCTCTGAAAGGTTCCCATACTGGTCTCTGATGCCATCAGCACAAATCTGCACACATACATCGGTCATGTCTATCGACATATTCACTTTTTCTTCAGGCTTCAACTTTTTCGTATTCACCCATGACACTCCAACAAATGTCTATTAGCCATCTATATATAAGGGGGGCTATAGGCTATTTGCTAGACCCTACTCAACCTTATAACGGAATATTACCATGCTTCCTCGCTGGTCTCGCTTCTCTCTTATCCACAAGCATCTCTAACGCTGTAATCAGCTTAGGACGAGTCTCAGAGGGCTTAATCACATCGTCAATATACGCCTTCTGCGCAGCTATGTAGGGGTTAGCAAACTTCGCCCTATACTCAGCTGTAAGCTCTTTTCTCTTCTGATTCGGGTCCTTCGCCTTTGCTATTTCATCTCTAAAGATTATGTTAATAGCGCCTGCTGGTCCCATAACCGCGATTTCCGCTGTTGGCCAGGCATAGTTAATATCCGCCCTATGATGCTTACTACCCATAACATCATACGCTCCGCCATACGCTTTCCGAACAATCAAAGTAATCTTAGGCACAGTAGCCTCACAATAAGCATACAAAAGCTTAGACCCATGCACAATAATACCACCATGCTCCTGCTCCACACCAGGCAAGAAACCAGGCACATCAACAAACATAATTATAGGAATGTTAAAGCAGTCGCAGAATCTTACAAACCTAGCTGCCTTAATAGAGGACTTAATATCCAAAGCACCAGCAAAAAACTTCGGCTGATTAGCCACTATGCCTATTGTGCGCCCATTAAGCCTAGCAAAACCCACTATAATATTCGGCGCCCACAAAGGATGAACCTCTAAAAAGTCGCCATTGTCAACCACGCTCAAGATAATCTCCTTCATATCATACGGCTTGTCAGGGTCATCAGGAAGAATCTCTTCCAAGTGGTCATCTATTCTATTCGGGTCATCACCAGTTTCAACAATCGGCGGATCCTCCATATTATTCGACGGCAAGAAACTCAACAACCGCCTAATAAACGAGAGACATTCCTCTTCATTAGACGCAATAAAATGCGAAACCCCACTAGTTTGACTATGAACCAACGCGCCACCCAACTCTTCAAAAGACACTTCCTGACCCAAAACAGTCTTAATCACTTCAGGACCAGTAATAAACATGTGACTCGTTTCCTTAACCATAAACGTAAAGTCAGTAATAGCAGGCGAATAAACCGCTCCACCCGCGCACGGTCCCATAATAGCAGAAATCTGCGGTATAACACCAGAAGCCATCACATTCCTAAAGAAAATCTCGCCATAACCACCCAAACTTGCTACACCTTCCTGAATTCTTGCACCGCCAGAATCATTCAACCCAATTATAGGCGCACCAGTTTTCAAAGCTAAATCCATGATTTTACACACTTTCTTCGCAAACATGTCGCCCAACGAACCGCCGAAAACCGTGAAATCCTGAGAAAACACGAAGACAAGTCGACCATCTATTGTTCCGTAGCCCGTGACTACACCATCACCCAGTATCTTTTTCTTGTCCATGTCAAAGTCAACGCATTCATGGAGCACGAAGGGGTCAAGTTCCACAAAGCTGCCAGCGTCTAATAGTAAGTCGATTCTCTCTCTGGCAGTCAATTTTCCCCTTTTATGCTGTGCCTCTATCCTCTCTTTGCCGCCGCCAAGCTTAGACTTTTCCCGAAGTTCCTCAAGTTTTTTAATCTTCTCTTTCACAGAAGGCTCTTTGGACAATGAGATTAACCCTCCAAGTACTGAGAGACTAAATGCTTTACATGATATTTAATTTAAAGCTTACACGAGTCTGCTTATGCTTTACTTTTTTCTGGCAGATAGATAACATCACCTGAAAAAACTTTTCTCACAGTTCCATCTGCAAGCCTTACAATCAATGCGCCGTTTTGATCCACATTAACAGCACGTCCCCTTACTTTTTCATTAAAACTGACAACTTCCACATTCGCTCCAAAAAGACGATTCAATTGCTTCCACTCATCTAAAATTGAGTTAAACTTATTTTCCTTAAACATCTTGTAGTAGACTTCCAACTCCGCGAGTAATACTTGAAGGAAATTTTCTTGGTCAACTTCCCTCTTAATTTCTGCTACAAGAGTTGTAACAGTTTTCTTCAAGTCACTTGGAAAAGAGTTTATGTCAACGTTTGCGTTTATTCCGACGCCCACTATGACGGAATCTACTGTTTCGCCTCTTACGCTTGTTTCAGTTAAGATGCCGCACACTTTTTTCCCCTTGATTAGGACGTCATTTGGCCACTCAATTTCAGCTTTTAGCTTGAACATCTTTCTAATAGTCCTGGCAACTGCAACTGCTGTCAGAAAAGTTATTTTGAAAGCTTCTCTCGCTTCTACTATGGGACGCAAAATTATGGAGAACCATATTCCGCCTTTTGGCGACAACCAGTTTCTTCCAAGTCTGCCTCTCCCTGCAGTCTGAGTTTCAGCAACTATTATTGTTCCTTCCTTTGCTCCTAACGTCGCTAACTCCTTGGCAACATTATTTGTAGAAGTAACCTCCGTAAAAAAGTGAGTTCTTTGCCCTATAAGCCTAGTTTTGGTATGCTTTCTTTTCATAAATTTGTGTGCTCCCAAATATGAAGGCAATGGAAGATGAAGAGTAATGTGCGCGCTAGTGCGTTTACGAGCAGTCTAACGCAAGAGTTAACGCGCGCCTGACACGATTTTGTAAATCACCTCTCCAGCTTTCTCGACAGCAGTATCTTCACTTTTCTTTTTTCTTTCTTCACGTTCTTTCTTCAAGGTTCCCATACATTCTTCGTAGTGTTCTAGGCTCTTTTTAGCAAGACCTTTCTCTATCTCTAATCGTCCTTCCAAATTCTTTATCTTTTCTTCGGCATCCGTCTTACATTGGTCTAGCTCTTTTTTTGGCACGTAGCCTTCTTCAGCCATGAATTCCACTATATACTTGCGAGCCAACTCATCTCCTTTGTTGAAACCTCTGCGGAAGTCCGCCAGTTGAAGCATGTTAATTATCTTTTTCCTGTCTGCTGGCGTTTTCCTCTCGATTATTGCTCCAAAATTCTCCACAAGGGCCACATATTGTTCCATGCCTTGAATCTTTTGTTCTAGTTTCGCAATCTCACTATTCAACTCGTCGAGTCTGCTTAAAATCGCTTCTGCATCAGCATTGGTATTTAGCATTTCACCGACCTTCCTCTCCCATTCCCCCACTTGTTTGACTCTTTCATTTATCATTTCATCGTACGTTTTGCACTTGTTTTTCTTTTCTGTTAGAATTCTTTCCTTTTCTTCTTCAAGCCTATCAATATCATCGAGAATTTTTTTCTTCGCTTTTTCAGCATTTTCTATTTGGGTTATAATATCTTGTAAAGAGCGTTGCTTTTTGTCGGCATCCTGCATAAGCACACTAATCTTATTTTGCAAAGACCCTAACTCTTCGACACATGTTGCGATTTGTGTTGGATCAAACCCAAGCCTTTTCACTTCGTTGAGTACTGCATGCAGCTGTTCGACATTCTTCAAAGTAATTCCTTGTGTTGCCAATCTTGCTTGCAGATCTACAACATCCTTAACTTTCTTCATCGTTAGATCATGTTCTTCAAGAAAATGTTGGTGTTTTTCCCTTGCCTTTTTTTCTTCATCTTCCAAGTCTTCCAAAAGCTTCTGAAAACTCTTTTCTGCTTCTTCCTTTTCATTTTTCAGATTCTGCAAGGCAGATTGCGTCTTTTTGATGAAATCCAGCAGATCTGATTTGTCTTTTTTGAGTTTTGGAATCTTGTTTGTCACTTCTTTGTATTCTTTTATCACTTGCTGATAGTTCTTGCCAGTTTCTTCTTCAATACTTGCCAGCCTTATTGCAGCTGGAACAAACTCTTCTGCTTCATAACCATTCTCAGTTGCAAGTTTCGAGCAAAGACTTACAAAAACCTTGACTTTTTCCAGACCTACGCCAAGTCCAGAGAGTTTTGTAAGCATCTTGGCTCCTTGAAGCGCTTCGGGAAGACTTGACTTGTTTCTTCTCAGCTCAACAGCTAAAGCCATGACACTTTCATATAGGTCTCGTACCCCATATTCCCTTGGGATAGTTCCTTTTCTTACTAGATCTCTGAATTTCTTTTCATAGTTCGAAACTGTACCCACAGAGACCTTAAGCTTTTTAGCTATCTCACGGTTTGAGTACCCCTTCAATTTCATCTCGTAGATTCGATACTCTTTCTCAGGCGAAATACTACTCAAAACAAATCACCTTTGACGATCGAATAATCGGTTTTCCAAAATCTAAACTTTCAACATAGGCGATCAAAGCGATCAAGTTGATCAGATCGATTAAGCTGATCACACCGATTAAGATAAGACTTGTGTTTAAAAGAAAAACAGAGCGGGGCTATCCGAAAACAACGTTGTTTAAGCGTTGAAGTCTCTTCATATTCTATTGAGGTCTGAATCTTTGTTTTCGAGGAATTAGGGTCATTCTACATGTCCTAGATGCGTATGTGTGAATTTAATGCATTTTGGCTTCTCAAGAGCATGCACGCTTTTCTTCACAAGGGATACCATCCTATCCGTCTCTTCACTACTTTTCGGTGTTTGCGGGCGCATTTCTGCGCCCGCAAACCACCATTTAAAATTAGCCAGACAATTATCGCTTTAATTTTCTGTTCCAAAACCTATTCCAAACCCTTTTCTAACTACATGACAAACCGATATTAAAAATTGTACTCGGTGTATGGGCAACGTGTATGCGTTATTTCTCGCACAATTCCACCAGCACATTTTTCATACTTTTAGGGTGCAAAAAGGCTATTTTGTGGCCTTCAAAACCAATTCTCGGCTTTTCATCAATTAGCGCTATGCTTTTTTGCTTCATTTCTTCAAGCGCGTTCTCAATGTTGTTGACTGTTAAAGCCATGTGATGAATGCCTTCGCCTTTTTTAGCGATGAATTTAGCAACTGGACTTTCCTCGTTTGTTGGCTCCAGTAACTCTATCCTTGTTCCTCCAGCCAAGAGGAGAGCAACTTTGACACCCTGATTTTCAACTTTTTTAGTTTTCACAAGTTTTAAGCCGAGGATTCCTTCATAAATTCTTAAGGCTTCGCTCAAGTTGCTTACAGCAATTCCGATGTGGTCTAATCCAGTAATCATATTTTCACCATGTCTTCTCTATCAATAGAAGTATTTTTGTGTTCATATAAGTAGCATGCTGTTATTAGCAAGTTTTAAGTGCCATTGCAAGCCTAATCACATAAACTACACTACAAGAAAGGTGACAATCATGGAAAAATATCCGTGGTGGAATGAAAAACAGAAAAAACTTGCTGACGACGCCAAAAAATTTGCAGACGAAAACCTTCCACGAGGCGAAGAAATAGCATGGACAAAAGAGTTTCCCTCAGACCTGTTAAAGAAAGTGGCTGAAAAAGGCTGGTTTGGAGCGTCGATTCCAGAAAAATATGGAGGCATAGGACTCGGCGTCACAGGTTGCTGCATTGTAGCCGAAGAAATAGCAAGAATATGCGCTGCTTTGACAGGCGCCTACAGCGTAACCATGTTCGGCGGAGTAGAGCAACTCATAAAATTTGGCAATGAAGAGCAAAGAAAGAAGTGGTTGCCAGAAATTGCTAGAGGAAAGTTAGGTGCTATTTGCATTACTGAGCCCGGTATAGGTTCAGATGCTGCCAACATAGAAACAACTGCAACACTAAAAGGCAGTGAATATATTCTCAATGGCAAAAAAAGATTTATCACAAATGCTGGTGTAGCCGACATTTACTGCGTTTACACACGGACCAGCGACAAACCAGAAGATAAAGCGAAGTACAAGCATCTCAGCGCATTCATAGTTGAGAAGAAAACACCTGGCTTCAGTATAGAAAAGATTAATGAATTGGGCGGATGGGTTGGTCTCCCAAACGGATACCTTGACTTTAATGACGCAAGAGTGCCTGTGGAAAATAGATTAGGCGAAGAAGGCGGCGGATGGGAAGTCATTGTCGATGGACTGAACTTTGAGAGAGATTTATTCGCAGCTGGAATGCTTGGTCCGATGCGAGAAGCCATAAAATACTCTATTGGACATGCACAGAGAAGAATTCAGTTCAATCAGCCAACAATTGAGGCTGAAGTTATCCAATTCAAAATTGCAGACATGATTGCAAAGTTACAGACCGCAAGGTTGCTTGTGTATTATGCGGCTAACTTAATGGACATAGATGTAGACGCAGTTTTAGCCGCAACCCTCGCTAAACTGTACGCTTCAGAAGCCTACAGAGAACTACTATCAGACGCTATTCAGACAATGGGCGGAGACGGCTGGACAAGATTCTACCCAGTTGAAAGCTATATGAGAGATGCAAAAGTAAACGAAATGGGTGCAGGAACAAGCGAAGTCATGAGAATGGTCCTTTACAGGCAAGGAATAAGAGCCTTAGCAGAAGATTTCAAGATGCCACCTCGACGAATAAGCGAAAAGCTAGGTGTAGCCACTTCTACTCTGAAGCCTTGGACAACAACTGAAATCAACGAAAAGACAGTACTTGAAATGTTGGCAGAAGACTATAGAGTTAATCCTGGGCTTTACATGAGTCGCACTGACATGAAAGCAAGTCTAGTAGGTGCAAGTGACGAGCAAATAGACAAACTTCTAACAGGGCTTGAAGCAAAAGGCTTCGTCAAACTGTTCAAAGATAGAAGAGGCACCATTTCACTTGCAAAAGCAACGTATGAAGGACTGAAGAAAGCAAAGCCACACGAATATTACAAATGGTTCCCAGACTGGATAAAAAAACAAAAACTCTTCTAAGACTATTTCTGGCCATTTTTTCCATTTCTGTTTTCGCTCAATAGATGACGTACCCAAAAGCGCTATAAATCTCATTCTTCTATTTTTCAAAACAATTTCTAACCTGTTGAGGAAAAGAGAATATGTCTCCATTCAAGAACCTGTCAGAAGAAGTGAAGTTTGGGTATGAAGGTGCTCCTTATCCATGGGAAACAATAAGCGAACTTGCAGTTTATGTTGAGAAAGAAGGGTTTGACTCTTTTTGGATGCCTGATCATACGGTTGGGTTTGGGATAAGAAACTGGGACTCTTTGGAAGCTTGGTCTTTTCTATCTGCTGTTGCTTTGAAGACTAGAAGAATAAGGTTAGGTACATGTGTCAGCGACACGTATAGGCATCATCCAGCGGTTTTGGCTCAGATGGCAACCACATGCGACATCATTTCTAATGGGCGAGCAATCTTAGGCATAGGCATAGGAGAGGCGATGAATCTCAATCCGTATGGCATAGTTTGGGACCGTCCAGTTTCAAGAACTATCGATGCTTTGCATGTTATAAAGAGGCTTTGGACAGAAGACGTAGTCGACTATAATGGTCCTTACTATAAACTTCAGAAAGCGTTCTTGCAGCCGAAGCCTGTTCAGCAGCCTCATGTTCCAATTTTTATTGCTGGGAATTCGCCTAGAACAATGAAGATGGTTGCAGAATTTGGCGACGGCTGGGTTCCTGCTTCTATGCAGCCTGAAGAGTATAGAGAAGGCTTAAAGTATGTTTTAGATGAAGCCTCTAAAGCTGGAAGATTTTGGGATGGCATGGGCTGGGATAAAAGACCTGAGATTGAGCCTGCACTTTTCGTTTATGTTGTTATAGCTAAGGATTATGATACTGCTAGGCAGCTTGTGCTTTTGCCTGCTAAGATGTATTTGCTTTCGAGACCGAGAATTATTGAGCGGCTCGGCTATCCAGTTCCGACTAGGGAGTTTGATATGACTGAGAGTTTGGTCTTTAATGTTGAGGTTGGTGACAAGCTTCTGGCGAAGGCGAAGGAGATTCCTGATGAAGTTGTGGACAAGTCGCCCATTGTTTTTGGTTCTCCAGACGATGTCATAGGCAAAATTGAGCGGTATATTGATGCTGGTGTGCGGCATTTTATTACGCCGTTTTTTGTTTCGCCTGGAATGATGAAGGAAACCTGTAGCCTTTTCGCAGAGAAAGTCATATCCTACTTCAAAGTGCATGATGATTGTCAAGATAATAACTTCTGGCAATATTGCAAGCAATAACATCGTATTTTCTATGTCCGTCCAAGTTCGTTATGTTCTTCGGTATGTTTTACGGTTAGTTATTGGTAGAGTTAATGCTAGGATTGCTATTATGGCTAGGTAAGGAGTTAAGGGCTTTTCTGTTGTGTATCCCTCAATTGGAAATAGGTAACCTCCAACTAGCGGCGGCAGAAGCCTTTAAGTCTTACAGCATTTCACTCATTTCGCTTCTTGCTTGTTGCCTGACGAAAGGTGACGACCCAAATGAATGCTGATGATAAGCCTACGCCCAAGTATACTATGTGCGGTAGAAGGTGAAGAACCCAACCGAGAAAAAGAAGAAATAGTGGGGCAAAGGTAGCCAGCCAAACTTTCTTGTCAAAGTCGAAGATTTCTTTTCCTTCAAGAGGTTTTATTGGTATAAGTGAATAACTGACAGTTGTTAGAATAATCAGGAGTCCGGTATCTCCCAGTGACATGAAGCCAAATATGAATAGGAGGGAGAATGGAATTGAAAGCGTCAAGAAGAGGAGCGTCTTTGACAAGACAAGCAAACCCTTAGTTTTCTTGGAAATTTCTCCACATTGATAGGTGGATCTACTTGGACCCGCAAAAGGAACTAGGAATAGCAGACCAGAAACCAAGAAGGCTATGACTCCGTATAGCCAAACTTTGGATTCACTCTTAACATTATAAATTTTTGAGGATAAAGCTGTGAAAAGTGCATTAGTAACTGAAATGACCGCGACTGTAGATAAGACAGGCGGAATGACAACAGCGAGCACAGATAGAGACGAAAATTGAGGTAGACCATTAGCTTCAACGTATCCAAAAACTATAGTAATTATTGAAGCGGAGAAGATTATCGTAGCTATTTCCTTCTTAGTAAAAAGAGGAACTTTCTTTCTAGCCTTTATCTTTTCTTTAGTTAGAGTTTTAAAAACTTCTTCAGAGTATAATTGAAGAAAGTCTTTCAGCCAATCAGGAATATTCATCTTTGCTATTGCAGCGTTCAAAGATTGTCCAAGGCCACTTATGCTCATCAAACCAGTAACACCAACTGTAATGGCTGCGCCAGTTGCAACTGCCACAGCTGCATTTTCTGGGGGAGGAGTCTCTCTTATCGGGGCTATCGGAGTTGGTGGAGGCGTTTGAACCGTAAGGAAGACTTTGTTAGAAGCACCCATGTTTCCAGATGTATCGTTTGCATAGACTGTTATGCTATGTTGCCCATCTGACAAACTTGTCAAAGTTGTGTTTCCACTGATTGTAACGTTTGCTTGGCCGTCTAATGAGTAGCCTATCCAAGAAGTAGGTTCGTTGACGGTGAAAGTTAAGGGAATGGAACTTGTTGTGTAAGTTGTGTTTTGAGGTGAAAGAATGGTTATGGATGGAGAGGCAGTGTCTGGAGTCCAGATATAGTGAGGGTTCATCAAGGGATAGTTGTCTTGATTGTTCGAATCAATAATGTATGGAGAATCTCCCATACCATCGCCATTTGAGTCGATGCCCATATAGTCGCTCCAATAATTTCCGCCAGAAGGATAACCGTCATCCCAAGTATTAACACCTGAGTAGTAGGAAAGTGCTTGGTTTAAGTTGTTGATGAAGTTGTTATGGTTAAACTTGTTGTTTGAAGAAAACTCGAGCTGGATGCCACACACGCTGTTGTTTGTTATGTTGTTTCCACTAATAGTGTTGTTTGAAGAATAGATGAGCCAGATGCCATACTCGCTGTTGTTTGTTATGTTGTTTTTGCGCATTTCTGTGCTGTTTGTTTCCCAGAGTTCTATTCCCACAGCTGTGTTTGAAAGGTTTAGGTTTTGAACCGTTATGTTATTGCATTTGATGAGTATTACTTGACCTGCCTCCCCCACCACTCGATCTAAAACACCTTCAAGATAAACGAGCGGCTTAGCATTCACCAAATTATCAACAACCACATTACCATAAGAAACCCCAATAAGCAAACCATCATTAACAAATATATTTCCACTAATAGTGTTGTTTGAAGAATAGCTGAGACTGATGCCATACTCGCTGTTGTTTGTTATGTTGTTTCCACTAATAGTGGTGTAATAAGAAAAGTCGACCGAGATGCCATCCCTGTTGTTTGTTATGTTGTTTCCAACTATGCGATTATATCCTGAATAACCGAGACTGATGCCATGGTAGTTTTCTGTTATGTTATTTTCAATTATGGTGTTGGGGAAAGAATAGTAGAGCGAAATGCCAATCCACTTGTTGTTTGTTATGTTGTTTTCAATTATGGTGTTGTTGTTACAATAGTCGAGCGAGATGCCATTCCCGTTGTTTGTTATGTTGTTTCCAAATATGCTGTTGCTGGAAGAAGACCAGAGATAGATGCCATAAGAGTTGTTTGTTATTTTGTTTCCACTAATAGCGTTGTTTGAAGAAGACTCGAGCCCGATGCCATACCAGAATGATTGGATCTTAATCTTCTTGATTGTTACGTTGCTTCTTCCTGATAGGTCTATTCCTTTTCCGTATCCTGTTCCTTGAAGAATGTAGCATGCCCCATCAACCATAATATTATCTTTCTCAATGACAATTGAGCCGTTAATGTTGTCAGTAAAAGTGTAGATGTCTCCAACCCACTGAATTGGTGCTGTTTGGGGGTCTATGCTTCCATCAGCCCGAATGTAAATGACTGGCAAGCGTATTGTATCAAAACCAATATTGGAGTCTGGATTGAGATTGTCCTCATCATAATCATCAATGATAATCTTGGCTATATTAGGAGAATCTGAAACAAATCCAACAAAGGTAGTACCCCCAGACGCATTCCCACTTTCTGGAATTGGGATATAGCTGTTACTGTACAACACGTTGTCCGTTGCGTCGAGCAGTGTGATAGAAGTGTAGGAATATCCGTCTAATAATTGATACAGAATGTCAAATCCTATTGCTGAAACTGGAGTCGAAAGCGTCATTGCCAAATCATCATTTTCCTTCAGAGGATCAGGGCCAGGGGCAAGTTCAACGCCTCCTGGAGATAAGATGTTTTCACCACTAGTAGCGAAAAGTCTGTTATCAGGCCCATACCAATCGAACCCTGGAGATGAGTAAGTGTCTGATCCTTTGACAACAATCAGCGCTGCACTGGGTGCTGGCTGATTCCCGAGGTGAAACGTCACTCCATGAATTGTAAGATCTGTAATATTAGTGTTCGGTGTTACATCATCAAAATCCACTACGATGGGTGGAGAACCTGCAGCAACATTGAAGCCTGCTAAGTCATTAAAGAAGGCAGTGATAGGAGGTGACGCTTTGGTCGTTAGGATTATTGCCGAGCTAGAAATAGCCAAAAGGATTGCTGAAAGTATAATTGACAACAACTTAACCATTCTCTTATAATCGCCCCCTCTCTGTGTCAAGCAGTTTAATCTGCAAATAAAGTTTTTGGGATTATTTTTCTATACCATTGTTTATTGTGTTGTCATAATACTATTATGTGTGTACATGATGGTTAATGTGTAATTGACTTGGTTTTTGCTGGATGTCTCTACCTGCAAAAATTAGATAATGCATTCTTAGACTATGTTTAACTTCCAGAAACTTGCATTACAAGGCAGAAACAGATTAAAACTCACTAAACAATAATATATGGCTCAAAATGGGGATTAAAACATGAAAAAAGTTGCAGTCGTTGGTGTTGGGCAGTCGAAGTTTGGTGAACGCTCTGACGCCTCTATCAAAGAAATAGCTTTCGAGGCTTTCAAAGAGGCTATAGAAGACGCACACTTAACGCCTAAGGAGATTGAGGCTTCGGTAGTCTGTACGGCGTCGCATTATGATAAGCAGCGTTCTCCTGCTGGCGTTATTGCCGAATATCTGGGACTTAATCCTCAGCCGACTTTTACTGTTGAGGCTGTCTGTGCTTCTAGCGGTGTTGGTGTTAGGACTGCTTGGGCTTTGATTAGTAGTGGTTTGCATGACTGTGTTGCTGTTGTTGGCTTCCAGAAGATGACTGAGTTGAATGCTAGTGAGGTTCAAGAAGTTATGGGCAGGTCAGGTGATGTGCAGTGGGAGTCGCCTTTTGGGACTACTATGCCTGGTTACTTTGCCATGTACGCTAATGCACATATGAATAAGTATGGCACAAAAGAAGAAGACTTGGCTCAAGTTGCTGTGAAGAATTATCATTATGGGGCTAGGAATCCGAAGGCTATGTTTCAGAAAGAGATTACCTTAGAAGATGTTTTGACTTCTCGCCCGATAGCGAGTCCGTTGAAGCGTTATGATTGCTGTGCTAACAGTGACGGTGCAGCATGTCTAATACTAGCTAGCGACAAGGTGGCTAGGAAGATTACTGATATGCCTATTTGGGTTGCTGGGTTGGGGGCGGGTTCTAGTCCTATGACTTTGACGAGTCGGAGTTTGCCTTTGACTTCGTTTGGTTGTGCTGTCGAAGCGGCTAAGCAGGCGTATAAGATGGCGAAAATAGAGCCTAAGAACGTGGATGTGGCTGAAGTGCATGACTGTTTTACGATTACTGAGATTATTAATTATGAGGATTTGGGCTTCGCTAAGGGAGGAGAAGGCGGCAAGCTAGTTGCGGATGGGCACACTTATGTTGGTGGGAAGATTCCTGTAAACGTTGACGGTGGCTTGTTGGCTAAGGGGCATCCTGTGGGCGCTACTGGTGCTTCGCAGATTAGGACTATTGTGCAGCAGCTTAGAGGTGAGGCGGGTCAGACGCAGGTGGCTGGGGCTAAGATTGGTTTAGCGCATAATTTGGGTGGGATAGGCATGTATTGTGCTGTTACGGTTCTTTCGGTTTAGGAGAGTATGGCTATGATGGAGAAGTTTGGTAAAGTAAACTTTGTGGCGCAGACTAAGGTGAAGGATTTCATAAAGTACTTAGAAGAAGGCAAAATAGTGGGTACAAAGTGTAGGAAGTGTGGTAAAGTGTATTTTCCGCCTCGGGCTGACTGTGACTCTTGCTTGTCCAGTGATTTTGAGTGGGTGCCTTTAAGCGGCAAATGTAAGCTAGTCACATATACTGTTGTGCATTTTGCTCCACCAAGGTTTAGGTATGATTGTCCATATGTGTTAGCGGTAGCACAGTTTAGTGAAGGACCAATGGTGTTTGCACCGTTAAGCAAGGAGATTAAGCAAGAAGAAATCAAGATAGGAATGCCACTAAAACTAGAAGTAACTAGACTAATAGGAGACAAAATAATATACGAACTAAAAAAATAGAGCAAACTATTGTGAAATGAAGATTAGATATTATTACAAATATGCGAAGTCATAACACAACAAAAAGAGCCGATCAGAACTTCGAAGCAAGTTCCTAACAAATAAGAATTATTAAACCCTTAATATATTGATAATCTATGAGATGCCACGTTCTTGAGAAATATAGAACAAAAGTTTTCAATTATATCAAGGAAGCAATAGCTTTATTCAATGGAGATAATTTGTCTGGAGACAAAATTCTGCAATTTAATGAAATAGTTTATGTCCTAGGCAATCTTATTGATTTGCCTCCTCTAAGTTCCAACAATGAAGAAAAAAGACGTTTCATTTCCTCTGCACTGAGAAGAGTGAAAAATTACAAAAAATTAAACTTGCATAATTTCCTAAGACGCATTGACTTGGAATATAATATCTATCTCAAACAACCGAGAAAGAAATATTATGTGGTTTTCACCAATAACGTAGAGCATAACTCATACAGAGGAAAAAGACTTCTCAGAATTTTGAATACGCCCATTAAAATTCATAATTTTTCGTTTATTGATAGGGTTTTTAAGTTTGACAAGAAAATCCAGGGTGACTTGCTACGTTATGATCTGTTCGATAAAAGTTCCATTTCCACTTTGATGAGTTTTTCATACTTTGTCATTGAAGAAAATGCGCTCAACGAGACTTCGGCTTTCTACTCAGCAAATCGCAAGAAAGAATTATTGAGAGCCATTTTCAACTATTACGAAACTTATAGAAAAGTTGAGTACCGTTATGGAAAACAGGCTCCTTTGTCAAGGATACAACCATCCAAGTTGATTTTCATATTTGATGCCGACAAGAAGTACAAAACCTTCTGGTATACAATAGGTGAATTTGAATATAGGATGGTATCTTTGAAAAAAGAGGAATTAGATGGTTGTTCAAGTCTGTTGAAGAAATTCAACTCTCTGAAAGATAACGAGCTAAAGGATATTCTAACTGAGTCGTTGTTAAGGTATAACTATGCACTTGACGAATACATCAGTGGTTCTACATTCATTTACTTCTGGCAAATTTTGGAATTTATTGCTCTCAAGCACTTGTACGATATCACAGAAAGGGATGTTTGCAATCGAATTAAAACAATTATGACAATGCAAGGAACAAGAGAAGTTTGGAAAGATGTTGTTGATGCGATATATGAAAAAAGAAACTACCTAATTCACGAAGGAAAGATCTCCGAATATACTATAGATGACATCAATCTGATAAGGCTTGTTTGTCAACTTGCAATAGATTTTTTATTCTACTTTACTAACAAGCTTCAGAGCAAGGAGAGGCTGGATTTCTTCTATAGGAATTACGACTTAAACAAGGAAGATTTCAGACGTCGAGAAGAAGTATTAAAACATATCGGGAAACTAAAGAAATACTAATTCGAAACACAGCAAACATCTCTGTCTAGTTTGTACCATCGCCGAATTCACATTTTTCGATTATAGAACCAAGTCAGCAAGACTCACCATAGTTGGATAGTTTGCATAAAGCAAATAACATTCTCTGCTCTTATGTTTAGTCTTCTGATGCTTGCAAGGTTAAAACTCTATGCCTATTAACGCTGATGTCATTAAATCTCTTCAGGGTATTGTTGGTTTAGTCAATGTCTTAACTGATGTTGAAGACTTGTATGTTTACTCTTTTGAGCACATCTTCCGAAAACAACAATACCCCACAGTAAAGGCAATAGCAAAAACACAATCGCAAAACGAAATAAACAAAATACTAAACCTAGCTAAAGAAGAAAACTTCACCGCTGTACTAAGAAGTAAAGGCACAAAAAAACCAGCCAAAACAGACATCGTACTCATAGACGACACAAAACCCACAGAACTCAAACCACAACAACAAAAAACACTACCCAAAGAAATAATAGAAAACATAAAAGAAATCCACAGAACAGGACACGGAACTCCAAAAAATATCGCCCTAGCCTATCAAACACTATTAAAAACTAAACCATTCAGCCAATGCTTAGAATGCAAAACATGCTCAGGCTACTGCACAGTAGCGCCTTCATATCGCTACATAGAAACATGGACATCAAAAGCAAGAACCCTATTCAAAGACCTATATATAGGAGGGATAAGGGAGGTAGGTCCGTCTCTGTCTCTGCTAGAGCCCTCTAAAAAACTAATAGACATTCTCTATACTTGTAGCACATGCGGACACTGCTACGCCAACTGCTTTCAAGGCTTGGAAATCGACAAGGCAATAAGAGCTACAAGACACACGCTAACAGAAAAAGGCTGCACACCAGATGTTTTCATTCAAGCAGCCAGAAACATACGGGAAGTAGGCGACCCATCAGGCATGCCCATAACACGCAGGCTACAATGGACAAAGGCACTCCCACAACAAAACTTTCCCAAAAAAGCTGAAATCCTATACTGGATCGGCTGCATGGTAGCCACAAGAACACCAAACACAGCAAAAGCAACAGCAAACATACTAAAAAAAGCCAACATAAACTACACAATGCTAGCCGAAAAAGAAGGCTGCTGCAACTACATACTCATAGCCTCAGGCTTATGGAAACAAGCAAAAAAAGAAGCAAAAAAACTATTAAAAAGAATTAAAGAAACAAAAGCAAGCCTCTTAGTCACTCCATGCGCAGGCTGCTACTACACTTTCACGAGGCTTTATCCAGAAATTCTAAACACAGAAATGCCGCTGGAAGTCTGGCACACTTCACAATACATAGACAAACTACTCCATAACCATGCATTGGAATTCAAAGAACCAAACGAAAAACTGAAAATAACCTATCATGACCCATGCTCACTTGGACGACACAGCAACGTCTATGATGAACCAAGAAACGTACTAAAAGCCATAACAAACATAGAATTCGTCGAAATGCCACTTAACCGAAGCCAAGCCAGATGCTGCGGCGGAGGCGGAGGACTATGGACATTCAACAATCAGGTCAGCCTCGAAAGCGCTGCCACTAGATTAAGCAACGACACAGAACCTCTAAAAGTAGACTCGTTAGCAACCGCCTGCCCCACATGCCAACTCAATTTCCGCTTCTCTTCCACCAAAAACTCCATTCCGATAAAGATTTATGATTTGACAGAAGTCGTTGAAAGCGCGCTCGAGAACCAACCAAGAAAGTAAAAAGCAAACCTCACGCACAAAGCGCCATTGGACACAACAAACTTGCAATTCGTATGTTATCAAGCGTTATCATAGCTTCGAAGCTCAACAGAACCCGAAAAAACGTCTATCTCAAAATCAGACAGAAAAAACCAAACTATCGCTCAGCAGTTGATAATGAAAACCAAAAATTCTCTGAATTTTCAAAGAAGAGTAGACAACACAAAAATCAACACAAAAAATGAAGAGAAACAGAGAAAGATATTATCTGCGCATACATAAATTGGTTTTCTTATGATGTTGCCAACAGCTTCTTCATCAACTCTGAATACCTTTCAGCCGCAGCTCTCCGCTTCTTAACATTCACTGCAGTCGCATTCAAATACTGCAAAGCAGATGGATCACAGAATTTGACACACACGGGCTCGCCTTGGCACAAATCGCACTTGAAGACTTTTCCAGCTCTTGCATCGATTTCAACTCCGCCAAAAGGACACAACTGAACACATAGCCTGCATCCCACACACTGATTATAGTCTATCAGCATAGCGCCAGTTTTTGCATCACGCTTTATCGCCTTAACTGGGCAGACGGTTTCGCATATTGGGCTATCACATTGCTGACAGATTATTGGAATGTATAAGCCTGCGGTTTCCCATTTGACTACATGGACTCTTGCCTTAGCTGGATCAAACACTTTCTCATGATGCATCGAGCATACGGTTTCGCAGAGTCTGCATCCAGTGCATTTTTCTGGGTCTATAAACAATATCTTCTGCATTTTATGCCTCCTTCTAAATGATGTGTGAAGGCTCTTTATCCAAGCCTAACTGTTTCAGCGTTTCTTTTTTGGGAATACCGTTGTTGTCCCATTTGTGAAGAGCATAGTACTCGTCCAGCATTTTGTTGAACATATCTTTATCTATTGTCTTGCCTTTCGCTATGGCTAAACCTATCGGCGTTGGCTCTTTAAAATAGCGTTCTGGCAAGGCGTCATCTTTTCTTCCGAAGCCTTCTCGATTGTTGAACATTCTCTCCAATGTGTAGATTCTTTCTCCAATCTCCATTAACTGCGGCTTAGAAATTTTCATTCCAGTAGCCAACCGGATTAGTTTTGAGAATTCTTTCCATCCTGGAGCGTGAACAGCGCAAAAAGAGGTTTGAAATTTGCATGTACCCAGCGAATCTGTAACAGCGTATAATAATTCTTGCCACCAGACCATTCGACTTTTACCATCATAAGACGTGTAATCAGATGAGACTTTGCCTTCATAAATTTCTTCTAACAAGTCTTCAGGCAAACCGTACAAGTCCATTGCAGGACGACCTCTCAGATGGTCTGCACCTCTTGTTGAAGTTGCGATTCCCAATGCGAAACTTGGTGTGGGTCGCTCATCAGAATGTAAGTTGCTCATGCCTTTAACTTGAATCGCGTAATATTCTGAGCCTTTTCCTATCTTTGGTATTGCAGTTTTAAAACCGTCTGCTAAAATATTGCCGAATCCTTCTCTCTCAGCGATTTTTCTTATCAGCTCAAATAGGGCTTCTTCATTGCCCCATTCAAGTTTTAAGCCGTCTGTTATTTTATCGTTGATTATTCCTTTTTCGTAAAGTTCCATTGCCCACGCTATGAGTCCTCCAGTTTCCAATGTGTCTATGCCATATTTGTTTACCAAATGATTGGCTATGAGTACAGTTTCCATTTTTGGGCATCCAACCATTGTTCCAAAAGCGCCTAATGAAGTATATTCTGGACCTTCTCCATATAGTGGTCCGTATTCTCCTTCTTTTAGCACATAGCGGTGTCGACAATGGACTACACATCCGTAACATCCGCTCATGCCAATTGAATATCTGTCCATATTTTCAGGTTCCAAGTCTTCGCCTTCCTCCATCCTATTTAGCTGGAAGTTTCTTGTTCTAATGAGGCCTGTGGCATTTGTGTTGTTAAAAATTACCATAGTGCCCCATTTAGACTGAGCCTGCGCCCATTTCGTGTCCATTATCATTTTGTTCATTTCTCTACAATAATCCAGAAGTTCTTCTGGGTAGGCAAATTCTATGTTCATTGTACCTTTGACTGCTATGGCTTTGAGGTTTTTGGAGCCCATTACACAGCCCATGCCAGTTCTTCCAGCAGAGTTCTTCATTCCTGTTCTTACGTTGGCAAATTTGACTAGGTTTTCGCCTGCAGTTCCTATGACTAAGGATTTGATTTCTTCATCGTCCAAGTCGGCTCTTATTGTGGTTTGGGTTTCGAATGTGTCTTTTCCCCATAGGTGTGAGGCGTCTCTGATTTCGATTTCTTCGTCGTTAATCCAAACGTATGTGGGTCTTTTACTTTTTCCAGTTATGACTAGATGGTCAAAGCCTGCAAGTCTTAACTCTATGGCAAAGAATCCGCCTATGTTCGAGTCGCCTACCGCGTTTGTTAGTGGTGATTTGGCTGCTATGTCGCATCTTCCTGAGCCAAGACATGGTATTCCGCAGAGTAAGCCGTTGCCTATGAGTAGCATGTTTTCAGGCGATAACGGGTCAATGTGAGGCTTGACATGATTGTAGAGAAGGTACATGTCTATGCCTCTGCCTCCGAGGTACGGTTGCCGCATTTGTCTCGGTACTGGCTTCTGGACGATTTTTTTTGTTGATAAGTTGATGTAGGCTATCTTTTTGTTCCAGACCATGTTTCTAGTCGCCTTTTTTGGTTTTGTTTATGTTAAGCCTCTGATTTTTGCTTGTCCAGTGGTTAACCAAGAAACGCGGTATTTTGTTTTGCAGTTTGGGCATTCTGTTGTTTCTGCTTTGGATTGTACTTTGAATCTTTTTAGGCAGTTTAGGCATCTGATTTCGGCGCTCATGTTTATCTCTTCTAGCCTCCGCCGACTGGAACTGTAATCATAATTACATCGTTGTCTTTAAGTTTAATGTCTGTTTTTCTAACGTTTTGCCCGTTTATCGTAACTAATGTGTCTGCGTTGACATGTCCTGTTTTGTGGTCTATTATTTTGTTAAAGTCTTTCCCATACTGCTTGGCAAGTTTGGATAGAACATCTGCTAAAGTATAGTCTGGGTTAACTTCCTCTATGACTTCTTTTTTCCCCGCGATTTCTCGAAATGTTGCATGAAAGAGAAGTTTGATGTGAGGCATTGACATGAGCATCATAGTTTGAAAGAGATGTTAAAAATATAAGGGTTATGAGAACTCGTCCTCTCTCTCTCTTAAGTGAGTCAAATTATTTTTGTTTCTTCTTCTTCTTCACCTATATGGGATTCAGAACATTTAATATTGTGTCATTGTTCAAAACGTTGTGGAGAGGGCCGGTAGTTCAGTGGAACTATCAAGAAGTGGCGATATCTCCCGCAAAACCCCCTTTTTTTCTCAGATTCAAAGAAATAAATATCCGAAGAACAATCTCCGAGAATGCATTATGCAAACATCGAGTGGAGGAGCCTTACTGAGTACGCTTACGTTTTGGTCTCCAACTGAGAAGCTTAAGCCGACAGCTGAGCCACCTGTGAGATAACAGATGACATAGATAGCGGAAAGAACTGTGATTACTTCTTTTTCTGCTTCCGTGCAATTGCTGTAGTCAATTTCTTTACTTGTTTCTAATTCAAGCGTAACCTCAGCACGCTTAACCATCTTCAAAACCTTAGAGTCTGGAACCTCAGCTGAGCTAACATTAACTACATCACGTACATCATCAACGGAAACGCTTGCCAAACAGACTCTGGCCCCAAAAGCAAAACGGTAAAGAAGCAAAATTTAAGGAATTTTGGCTAAAAAAACCATGTTGAAATAACATGTTAAGAAACGGAGTTTTGAACAAAGTGGTTTTGACTCTGTAATCTGCCAAATAGGGTTTAAATCCAGAATCAAGATTAGAAGTTTTAGCTGAGATTCTTGGGAGTATGCGCGCAAATTCGCACGTTTCATTAAGTTTCATTAAAAGTGTGTGTGCGCACCAAGGAATACACAAACCATTAAGATTATAATAGCGTCCTTTTAACATTATAATCTGTGTCAGGAAGTATCACGTTAAGACGGAATATTCTTCGTTTCACTCCACTTGGGTTTCTTGTAACAGTTGTAGTTATTTGGATTGAATACTACACAATAGGTTTTGGGAATTTTAACAAGAACAATGCTGTGACAATATTCAGTTCAGTAATTGGAGGAATGTCCGCATTGTTATCGGTAGCTATTGCTGTCATTATTTTTAGAACCCAGAGTTTGGAAAACCGTAGCCAGTCGCTTGAACAATCCACATTGAATTATATCTATCAAACTACAGGATGGACATATCCTCAATGGACATCTTCAGTTGAAGATGACATCACAAATAAGAGCATAACGAATCGATATTACGAAAGATTAGTTTCGCCCACAGAAGAGTTTAGAAAAGAAGAAAGAGATAGACAACAGAAGAGGCTGGAGGAAGCCTTGAGTCTTCATACTAACATAACGATTACAATAAAAAGGATAAGAAACGGATTCTACACAAGTGCGATTTGGCTGATAATGCCTATACTATCAAGTTTGTTACTGTTAATGGTTTCAGATGCCTTAAATGTAATCTGGAATTTCATTTTTGTCTCTGTAGTAATCTTGATGTCTGCTCTTGGGATTACATTATTGATAAGGATAGTCTTCGAATCCACACTTCATTGACAGTGTTTACGCGCGCACCCCAAGTCGCATACCTATGCGTGCACCTTAAGTTTTAAATCCCTGATAATTGTAAACAAATGATGCAAAAGAGGGGTTACATTGTCGTGGCAGAGTTCAATTATTCTTGAGAAAGGCGAAAAAATAGTCACCTATTGGCGGGGCAACCGTGAAATGACTGAGAAAGTAGTCGAAAGAGGTTCCTTCGGGCGACGAAAAGTAGAGGAAGCAAAGGAACGCAAAAATGGTTTTTTAGTTCTGACAAATCAAAGACTGTTGTTTCTTGAGGAACATGGAGTCTTTGGAAAGTCATACCACCAAGTACTTGCTATACCCTTGATGAAAGTAGGGGGAATATCCATTGGAGGTATGCTTTCTCCTTTTGTATCGATAGCAGACGATTTCCAGACTTATACTTTCCATCTTTCTGGAGTTGGCAAAAGCGAATTTGAACCTTTTAGGCAATTAATCGTAGAACAGTGTCAAAAAAGAAGAGAAGAACTCGAAGCGGAAAGGAAAAGAGAAAGAGTTCAAGTTGTCTTAGACTTTTCAGCATTGAAGGAATACATGGAAAAGGGTGGCTTAGTTCTTCAGAAAACAAAATGCCCAGAGTGTGGAGCGCCGATGGCATTGCCCACCACCGGGAATCAGACAAAATGTGAACATTGTGGAAGTACGGTATACGCACAAGATATCTTTGAGAAAGTAAAATCACTAATTGGATGATGTTCTAACGCAACTTTACTACGTGCCCAAATATCCGCGCAAAATTGGCTGATGCGCGCGAAGGGGCTAATCCAAAATCTCCAATAGTTTTTCTCCTTTTTGTGTGATTTTGTAGATGCCTCGGCTAACTCTTTCGACATAGCCATTTGTAAGTAGATAGTGGTAAAATTGTTTTCTGACAGTGTTTGATGTTGCGAAGCGTAGGCATGTTCCAACGGCTTCTTTCTCAATATCCGTGTAGTGCACATGACCCTTCTTAACGAGTTCAAGGATAGTTTTGCGTAGAATATCTCTTTCTTGGTCCTTCATATTAGGCGAACTCTTCGGGTATGTTTTGGAAGACGTGAAAGAGGAGAATAATCCTTTTCCCAATCCCAGGAGCCCCAGTGCATGCTTTGACCTCAAACCCGAGAGAACGTCTTAAACGGAGAAGTTGCGTGCATAACTCTAATATGTGAGATATACCACCACTCTTAGTGGTAAATTTGTGACATAATCTTTCAAATTTTGAGGGGTAAATTTTGGGCGCGGTGACTGAAAGAAGGTTAGAATCGTTAAAGCTGGAAGGAATGGGCTTATCTCAACCAGAGATTGTGAAACAGATTAGCCAGAAGTTTCAAGTTTCTGCCAGAAGCATCTACAGAGACTTTCAACTCCGTAGCCATTGGCAACCTGAATTATTGCAGTTAAAAGACAGAGAAAAAGTCATGCAGAAAATCATTAACCGTTATGAGCAGATCTATGAGCGTGCTGCGTTCAAGCATGTAACTTCTCAGAACGAGAACGTGCAGGTTGGAGCCTTGAAGATTATGTTGGACACTAACAGCAGGCTTTGCGAAGCGGTTGTGCTGTCTGATGTTGCTGACAGGTTGAAGATGCTTGAAGCAGAAGCAAAGAAAGGGGTATTTGTGAAATGAAGGTCGTTGATATGGCACAGAAACTTAACGCTATTGCTGAGAACATGAAGGATCTTCAGATTGAGGGAACGACTCGGATAGACTGGAATTGTTTGACTGAGAGAGAAAGGTTGCTGTTTGACAGAATAAGGGAGATTCAGGATGAGTATAAGCCTTATTTGCCTCCAGATGATGTTCTGAAAGAGAATCATGCTTTGTTCAATAAGGGTATTGAAATACTTGCAAGGCGGGCGGTAGATCTCTTTCGAACTTTCATGACAACATTGTACGTGACAAATAGTCATGAGGATAAGTTGATGGACTTCATTTTTACTACACGTCTTTTCTGGTTTCTTCATGAAGTAAAAAGGCATGCTGAACAAATGCGCAAGGAAGAGGAACTTTACGAAAGGCATGGAGATTCTGAGGATTTTGAGAAGGCTTGGAAGGAATACAGAGAGAATCTAGAGGATAAGACAGCCTTGTGGTCTCAAGAGAGTTTTGAAAGATTCATTCAACCGCTTTTGAAAATGGTATGTGCTAAGCGCAGTTGTGAAAAAGAAGCTGGAGAGCTATGATAGAGTTATGACTGAAGTTGATTTGATACCTCCTACAGAGCTTGTTGACGTGGATAGGCTTCGTGTGGATTCTCAGAATCCTAATGTAATGGGCGTTAGGCAGTTTGAGGCTTTGAAGAAGAGTATTTTGCGTTGGGGTTTTGTTGTGCCAATCATCACGAATAAGGACTATGTAGTTGCTGATGGTGAGCATAGGCTAAAGGCTGCTAAGGATTTGGGTATGAAGCAAGTTGCTGTTGTAAGATTGCCTGTAGATGAAGTTGACCGCCGTTTGATCCGGCAGGTTATGAACAAGATTCGTGGCGAGCATGATGTTTTTCTTGACGCTGAAGAATATTATCGGATCTTGTCTGAAGGTTCTCGTGACCTGATTAAGCAGTTGCTGAATGAGAATGACCTTAGAATCGATAATCTGTTGAAGCTTAGAGAGCCTCAAGTGTACAGTGATGATATTCTGAAGGCGTTAGCGCAGCAGTTTGCGACAAGAGTTGAAAGCAATAAATTAGACAGAGAATGGGAAAGGGCACATCTTGGAGAACCATTGACTCTCAAGTGTCATGTAGAGTTTTCCACAAAAGCTGAAGTTAGTGAGAGAACGATAGCTGTATGCGAGGCTTTTGGACTAGGCGTAGATGAGGCTAAGCATTTTGAGGTTTTCAATAACTTCTCTTTGGATTTTCGTAGAGGAAATGTGATCTACGTAACTGGCGATTCTGGAGGAGGAAAAACACTGCTTCTTAGGGCGTTCAAGGATTTCTTCAGTGATGAAGCTATAGCCTTGAGTGATCTGGAGGTTGACCCCGAAGAGACGCTTGTTGAGGGTGTTGGAAAGGATGTGAAAGAGGCTATTGAGGTTTTGAGTTTGTGTGGTTTGAATGATGCTTTTCTTTTTCTAAGAAAATTTAGGGAGTTGAGTGATGGGCAAAAGTATCGTTACAAATTGGCTAAGCTCATTGACAACCGGGAGAAAACGGTTTGGGTTATTGATGAGTTTTGTGCTACGCTTGACCGTGTTATGGCTCGGATTATTGCTTACTTGGTTCAGAAGACGGCTAGGAAGCTAGGAAAGACTTTGATTGTTGCCACAACGCACAATGACCTCTTAGAAGATTTTCAGCCTGATATTCTTGTTGAGAAAGGTTTTGAAAAGGATGTTAAGGTTACGAATCTTGAGTTCAAGCCTAAGAGCTGCAGCATCTTTAATGATGTCTGTATTAAGAAGGGGAGCATTGAGGATTATAGGAAGCTTAGCTGTTTTCATTATAGAACCAAAGACGATAACGAATCTGTTGGTCCAGCGACAAAGGGTTATTTCAAGCTTCTTTATCGTGACGATTTGATTGGTGTTATTGTGTATTCGGGTTCTTATTTGAATTTGAAGCCTCGGAACATGGTTTTTGGAGACAGATACGTCTATACGCTAGGAGATTACAACAAGGCGAGGCTGATTAATGAGGAAATTGCCAGAATCAGCAGAGTAGTCATTCATCCTAAGTTTCGAGGCATAGGTTTAGGGGCTTATTTGGTGCGAGAAACACTGCCAAAAGTGAAAGCGAGAGTTGTTGAAGTCTTGGCAGTTATGGCACGGTTCAATCCGTTTTTTGAGAGAGCAGGAATGGTCAAGGTTGAGTATGAAAGGGGTGGTAGTTCTGAGGAGCGCAAGATCAGAGAATTCTTAAAGGCAAAAGGATTTGATTTCACTTTTAGCCGGTCAAAGATCTACTGTCAGAATTTCTATAATCAGTTGAGTGAAGATGATAGGAGATTGCTGCTTGAGTATCTGCGTGAGTTTAGTCGGCTTCCATTTATTAGGAGTGAATCTGTAACGCCTGACTTGTTGACTAGGGTTGAGGCTTCCACTGGAGTTTATTTGTATTGGGTCAATAATGTGATTTTGCCTTAACAATTTAAGCGTTTCAAAATACCTTGAATAGGTTGTCATCCACAATTATTATAACTCGATTAAGAGAAAATGGGTTATATGGCTAGTTATTGGCTTGACCTTTTCACTCCTGAAACTTGGGAAGAAGCGAGACAGAGGGGCTTTCGTGTAACAGGTTTTCGGCTGTCACGATGGGGGATGGTTTCCAAAATCAAACCTGGAGATTTCTTTGTCTGCTATTTGACCAAATTGTCAAGGTTCTGTGGAGTTCTGAAAGCAATCTCTGAACCCTACAAGGATGAAGATAAATCGAAAAAGATATGGAAATATGATTCTTTTCCGTGCTTGATAGATGTTGAGCCTTTGGTCACATTAGATATCTTGCATAGTGTTCCTAAAGATGAAGTAACGCCTAGGCTTTCTATCGCTACTAAATGGGGAGGAATTGTTCGAGGATCGCCGAATAGGATTCCGTTTGATGATGGAGAACTCATTAAAGAGATTCTGGAAAAGTCGAAAGAAGATGCGAAGGAATATCCAGTAAAAGTGAGGACCACAAGAGCCAAAGCCGTAGCCAAAAGACAATTTGCAAGACAGGAATATGGAGCTCCAATTGATTTTAGAGGCTTGAGGCATTCGCCTTTGAATGAGCAAGGTGTGGTCTATGTTTTTGCTCTTATTGCTAGAGATATCGGTTTCACGGTGGAGGCGATTGGCACTTCTTTTCCTGACTGCGAAGCAAAGCGCCAGATAGATAGAAAAGGCGAGAGATGGCAGCGAGTTCGCATAGAATTTGAATACTTTAGTAGTGATTTCAGAAGGCATAATCATCCAATAGAGGGTTGCGACTTGATAGTATGTTGGAAGCACGATTGGCCAGAGTGCCCACTAGAAGTTATAGAGCTATCAGAAGAGATAAAGAAACTTGGAGCAAGATTTGAAAAATAACTAAACCCATAATGCTTTGAAGAGAGCGGATTAGATTTTTATAGAGTTTTGCTGAATAGGGTATAGCTTGGGGAGTTTGTCTGACAGAGAAAGATGACTTGAATCCGAAGGTTGTTCATATCGACCATGCTATTTCTCCCCAAGCTCATACTCCAATGTATCTAATGCACAAGTTTTGGGCGAGGAAACCCCACAATGTTGTTGGAGAATATATCGAGCATTATTCTAAAAAAGGTGAGATTGTTCTCGATCCTTTCGTTGGAAGTGGAGTTACAGCCATTGAAGCATTGAGGAGAGAAAGAAAAGCAATAGCCATAGACCTAGACCCAATATCCATCCTTATTACTAAACTAACACTTACAAAAATCGATATTGAAGACCTAAAGAGAGTCTTTGTTAAAATTGAGCGTCAAGTCAAGAATAGAATTGAGTCACTATACCAGACAACTTGCCCTCTTTGTAAGAAGAAGGCGACAATTACTCATGCCATATGGTCAGATGTGGTTGAATGCAAAGCATGCAAAGAAAGAATCGTCTTAGTTGACGGAAATTTCAAAACACGGAAAAAATGCAAATGTGGCGAAGATGTCGACATTGAAAATGTTGCAGGCGAACAGTTGCTAGAAATAGGCTACGAGTGTTCACCATGCATTAAAAAAGCAAACAAGAGAGTAAGATTCTTGACTAAAAAACCCGATGACGATGACTACCACTTGATTCTGGAGACCGCTGAAGCTCCTATACCCTTTTGGGTTCCCAGCAATGCTGAACTGAAATACAGCAATGGCAAATTGTTCCAAGAGGGAACACATAGAAGTGATATTGTAAAAGTCATAGACCTTTTTACAAAAAGAAATCTCATCGCCTTATCTATACTCTATCACGCTATCGAGGAGTTAGACAACTCCATTCAAAAGGATTTTATGAAACTAGCCTTTAGCAGTAATCTTCACAATGTTTCAAAATTGAACGTTGTTCATCATCTCAGACTACGGAAAGGGATTCATCCTTCGAGAGGATGGGTGATGCACCGATACTGGATTCCACCTGTAAGAATCGAGCTACCAGTATGGTTCTATTTCGCTGAAAGGTTCAAACATGTCTTAAAAGGAAAATCTGAGAGCAATATTACGATTCCAGTTTCTAAGGAAGCGGATTCCTTTGAAGCTCTAACGGATTCACGACACAACGCACTAATTATGTTACATAGTGCTCTTAGACTCAAAGAGATTTTGCCATCTGAAAGTGTGGATTATGTTTTCACAGACCCCCCTTATGGTGGGTCTATTCAATATCTTGAGCTTAGTGCGCTATGGCTTGCATGGTTAAGAGGCAAGAAGAATGACTCCCGTTTTGAACTGAAATTTGGAGAGGAAATAACCATAAATGATGCACAAGAGAAGGATTTTGACTACTATCATAAGATGTTAAAGGCATCATTTGATCAAGTCTATGACATTCTAAAATCTGGAAGATGGTTAACCGTCACTTTTCACAACACAGACATCAAGATCTACAACTCGATTATTAAAGCAGTTGTTTTAGCGGGTTTTGACTTGGAGAAAATTATCTATCAGTCGCCTGCCGTTGTATCCCCAAAGGCACTTCTTCAACCTTATGGAAGTGCCATAGGTGATTACTACATTCGCTTCAGAAAGCCAAAGAGGAAAGAAAGGCTGCTCTCAGACACAGAGATTGACAAAGAGAGATATGAGAGAATCGTGACAAACACGGTCAAGCACATAATAGCAGAACGTAGAGAACCAGTAGCCTATTCAACCATCATCAATAGTTATCCTATTATTTTTGAGGAGTTGAAGAAGAACGGATATAGGTTTAGTGCTCCAGAAGGAATAGAAGAAGTTCTCAGAAAATATCTCAACAAAGAGTTTGTTCTAGCAGATGTGAAAGACGAGAAAGGAAAAGTTATAGGCAAAAAGTGGTGGCTGAAAGAAGGACTATTTCTTGACCGTGCTTCATTAAGCGAACGAGTTGAAGGAACAATAATCGACGTTTTGAACAGACGAATAGTGGTGTCTTTTGACGATATTCTCGAGGAGATATTCACCAAATTCCAAAATGCTCTTACTCCAGATACTCAAAGCATCAAAGCCATTCTTGAAGAATACGCCGAAAAGACTGATGGAAGGTGGCAATTAAAGAAAGAAATGAGGCTTAGACAGACGCAGCACAACCAAATCATAGAGATGCTTGCTGACTTGGGAAAGAAGGCTGGGCTTGAGGTTTACGCAGATTTGCCGGAATATAAGGGAAAGAAACTTGACTTGTCTCTTTCGAAGGATAAGATAGATCGAATAAGAGAAATTGATGCATTGTGGCTAAAGAGTGGGGAAGTCATTTACGAGTTTGAAGTGGAAAACTCAACTGGAATCTCAGACGCTATCATTAGAGGCTCAAACATCCCTTCAACAACCGTCAAACGTTTCATTATTATTCCAGAAGAAAGAAAGAACCTTCTTATGATGAAAATCGCTGAACCAATACTGAAGGAAAACATAGAACAATACAGGTGGAACTTCATTTTCTACGACACGTTTCTCTCCTTCTACGAAAAATGCCGACAAAAGAAAACCGTAGAAGCAAACGAAATTGACATGCTCACCAATCTGTCAACTCGAATAATACATGAACAGCAAACGCTGAGTCAATTCACAAAATAACTCAGTCTTCTTTCATAAGCTTCATGCACATTAGTGCCCAGAGCAGGACCTCTATACGTTCATGGGGTAAATTTGGGTCGTTTTCATGGGTAAGAGTGTGCTTCTAGTGAGGAAGTTTCTCTACTGCATATCACTAAGGCTCTGGTTTTTTAAAGCCAAACAAAATAGGAGATATAACTATGGAAAAGAAAGCGATTATTGAGGAATTGTTCAAAACCCATTTGTACTTAGATGAGAATGCTGATATGAAAATCGAAACACTTCATGATTATGACAATATTCCTGAGACATGCCCAAAGTGCAACGAATCTCTAGAAGAAATCTACTCACGACCAGAAGGCAACATCTCATATGACCTCGTTGTTTCAGAATGCAAGAAATGCAAGGTTTGTTATGCATTCTTGGTTGAGGACGCTACCGATGATGATACCTTTCTTGTTCCAGCAAAGGAAGATGAACATATTGGAGATAGAGTAGTAGAGCCTCATGACTGGAAACACGTAGGCAAGCCTCAGTGGGGTGAAGGAAAACAACCAAAATTCTCCAAGGAAATCGCCAAAGAATATGAGAAATCTCCTTCCAAAACACAGACTATTAGCAACAAGTTGGACACCATTATTCAAACCAAGCTTCCAGAGATGTACAAAGCTGGCTTGAGCATCGAAACGATAAACTCAGCAAGAAACAAGGTGATGAAGTATTTGAGAGAAAATTCCGCAACTTCTAGGCAACTTGTCAAGCTATTTGCAGCAGCAGTATATGATGCGTCGAATGAAGAACTTGCCGGCATTGGAGGTCTCAAGCGGATAGGAGAGAAAGTTTCTGAAAGAGAACTAGAGAAGATTTTTCAGATAACGAGAAAAACAATACGTGAGTGGAGAAAGCGTTTATCGTGCCGCATGAATCCCTCTTATGATGGGGTAATTTTGAAGCATTTTCAAGAGTAAAAGTGTGCTTCTAACGAGGAGCTGTCGAATTCTCATTCTTGGTTCTGTTGGTTGGGGCTTTGTAGCATTGTCTTGAGCAACGATGTCGATGATGAGCATCCTAACAGAATCATTAGGCTTACGTAATACCTCAAGACCTACCCCCCTCTATCTTTTTTCATTGGTTCCAATGATCCATGTAGCGTGTCTCTCAACGAAAGCACCAAAACTTTTCAATGCCTTTTGGTAAGTTTCAATTTCCTTAACGACAAATGCTTTAACATCCTTATCTTGCACTAAAGCCATCATCCATTTTTGAGGGTCCTCCATCCCGCACCAACCTTCAAATATCATAGGACTCTGCGGAAAACTAAGAAAACCAACAAAAAAGAAATACCAACATATCTTTTCCTCCAATGACTTTCCTGGAATCCACGAACTTCCTGGTTCAAGAGCATCTCTATTGTCTGCTACTGCTTTTAGACGACAGAGAGCCATTTTTCCAACGCCAATCTCATTGAAATAATCCCACTTCCCAAAAACCAATGGAAGCAAAGATTGATATGTCTTCGTAATTTTGTTGATGAAAGCATAGTCGTACAATCTGAATTCTGCGGGTAGGAGTTCCCTATAAAGAACATGAAGGATGCCCCTAAGCGTGATGAAATAGAGTTTAGCGTTTCGCTTTCCTTTCTCAACTCTTACATAGCTTTCTTCAACAACGCGATACTTACTTATGCTTCTCATTACTGTGACCCTATCAAGTCTAGGAGAAATGCGTGCAATCTGATAGGCGTTGGTTCCCGGGTTTTCAGCTATGCGCCTCAAGATTATATCAAGAATAGAAGTAGGAGGTTTGCCTACATACATATGGATTTTCCCCAACATGTTCAATTTCTCCTTGTTTCTGCACATGTGTAGTTCAAATCATGCACATGTTCGCAAATTGTATCTATCTAACAGAATAAATATTTTGTTATAACGAGGATGTCCAAAATGCCCATAATAAGAAAAGTCATAGAAGTTGGAAACTCTAAAGCAGTCTGCATACCTAAAAGCTGGTTTGAATACTACGAGAACGAAACAGGCAAAAAAATCAGCGAAGTTGCCATAGAAGTAAATCGCGTTTTGAAAATCGAGCCGCTCTTACGAAAAGAAAAGGAGCAACTAGAGACTGAAAAGGCAGACCTAAGAGGCAGCAATTAGCAATGACTGAAAAGGCGACTTGTGGTGACTGTAAGAAATATCTAACATACGACTGTCCAAAATGCGAATACAAGGACGTGGAACTGAACAGAGCGGCATCTTCATCTTCAGCATCTGCATGTGAAAAATTTGAACCGAAACCTAAGGGAAAGAGAGAGAAGCGTTTGGAGAAGGTTTCTGGCTTAGCTGATGAAGGCTACTTTGAGGCTATCTATCATAATGATGAACCATGCTTCCTAGTTTTGAAAAATAGTGAATTCAACATTCTTGAAACAGTGTCGGTTAAAGGCAAAACATTCTTCCCAAAAGAGAGACAAAAGTTCCCTTATGAACCATATGGTTATTATCATGGCGATGTTCCTAACCGAGAAGACTTATTCTGGAAGAATAGGAATGAAGTTCATGCTTTTGTAGATGTTGAACCTATATGGAAAGACATCCTTAGTTCATGTGTCCTACTTAGTTATCAACAGGAAAAGCTCCAAACAGTCCCCTACATCTATGTTTATGGTGACAATGAATCGGGCAAATCGACAGTTCTTCAACTACTAAGCTTCTTGTGTTATAGACCTCTCTTTGGTGTAACCGTTCCAGCAGCGGATATTTTCGGATACTTGGAAGATTCTGATGCTATAGGCACAGTTCTCGAAGATGAACTCCAAGGAGTTGATAAAGATGTGGACAAACTAAAAATATACAAGAGTGGCTACAAGAAAGGAGCATGCGTTCCGAGAACACTCATAACACAACATGACCGAATAATCAAATACTATAACACCTTCTGCTTCAAGTTATGCGCAAGCGAGCAGATACCACAAGTCAAAGGCTTCAGAGAAAGGTTCATAGAAATTGGCATGGTCGAAGGCTGTCCAGAGAAAGAGTGGTGTGACATAACAGAAGAAGACTTGAAAAGACTCCGCGACTTGAGGAACATGAATCTCAAGTGGCGAATGCTATCGAGAGAATGGCAACTACCTAATCCAGAGCTTTCGTTGAAAGGTAGAATTAAGGAACTCTGGAAGCCTATCCTTCAGATCACTCATGGCTTATCAATCTATCAGACTTTAGAGAATTTTGTAGAAGAACAAAGAAAAGAAAGACTTGGCACTAAACAGAACACGCTTGAAGGACACATAGTCAAAGTTGTCACAAACCTATACCAAGAAAAGCCTATTCCATTTGCAGATATCTGGGACGCTCTGGTCATCGATTTAGAAGGCAAGCTAGACGACAAGAAACCGCATGTCATGGACACAAGCGAATTCTTCCAAGTAACCAAGAATAAGGTAGGTTACCGACTTCGAGAAGTTCTTAGCGGAAAAATGAAAGTGCTAAGAGAGAAGGATGCTGAAGGCAGTTGGGTTTCCGCTAAAGCATATACTTTTGATATAGCGAAACTGAGGCGCATAGCCAAAAAATATGGTTATGAACTCGTTACCAAGTTACCAAGTTTACTGAGTTCCGAAGGTGTGCAAGTATCTAATTCAATATTAGTGAACCATGAAAAGAATGTTGAAAAGTGTCTTAACGCTTCTCTGGAAGTCGGTAAAGTTAGTAACTTGGTAACGAAGTCGGTTACTGATAAATCTACTTTTCAAGAAGCATTAGAAAAAGCTAGAGAAAGATTTCGTTTTGGAGTGGAACATACTAAGAGAGACTTTGACGACTTCTTTCTTAGCTTGGGGTTCAGTTCAGCAGAAACATCAGAAATTTTTCAGCACATGAATGGCAGTGGCGAACTATCATGGCGAAACACAGAGGATAAAACTCTCTGGAGTTGGACGAAATAGGAGATGAAGAATGGCTGAGGGAAAGGTTGGCTTCCACATTAATCGCATACTTGACAAAAGCGGCTTAAACAGTGGGAAGTTGGACTTTGTCCAGTCGCACCAGCCCCCTAATCAGCAACCAGAGAACACTACGACTATTCTGTGTCCTTCGTGTGGTAGCAGAAAGGTATGGAAAGATGGGTTTAGATATGGTCGTAGTAATGGAGCCGCTATTCAAAGGTGGCTGTGCCGTGCATGTGGACTTCGGTTCAGTCAAAAAGCCTTCAACGGTTCAAAGACGTTTCAACAACTTCCAACTGTTCATACAAAGTCATTAAAAAGAGGCTTTGACATATCTTCTAAGCGTCAAGTATGCGAGCTCTTGACAGAAGACTCGAAAAACTTGGCCACAAGCGAAACCCGAACACAAGAAAAGGCAGCGGGAGCCACAACATCAGATCAAGCAACAATCAAAGGCAAACTAATAGAGTTTGCATTCTGGTTACAAAAGCAAGGATATGATGAAGTAACACGGAAAAAAAGATTCTACAAACTCCAAAGACTAGCACAACTAGGAGCCAATCTTTGGAACCCAGAAAACGTCAAAGAAATCCTAGCAAAACAGAAATCTTGGCAAGATCCATACAAGCGGCAAATCGTGTACGCCTACGAGAACTTCATGACCATGGAAAACCTGACATGGAAACGACCACTGTACAAGAGGTCAGATAGAGCAGTGCCATTCATTCCAACGGAAGCGGAGCTTGACAAACTGATTTCTTCATGTGGGAAAAAAGTGGGCACATTCCTTCAAGGCTTGAAAGACACTGGAGCAGACCCGGGCGAACTAGCCGCCATAACATGGATGGATGTAAATCCAGAGAGAAAAACCGTAACACTAAATCGTCCAGTCAAAGGACATAACCCAAGAATCTTAAAGATCTCTCAAGACTTTATTGACAGACTTGAATCATTGCCAAAGACATCAGAAAAAATCTTCAGCCTACACACCATTAATGGTCTCTACTATCGACAACGCAAAAGAATAACCAACAAACTTGCAAACCCAAGACTCATCAAAATCGCTCTAACAACCTTCCGCGACTGGAAACTAACAATGGTAGCCCACAAAACAAGAGATCCCTTTCAAGTCATGGCAACATCAGGCCACAAATCCATGCAGAGCATAATGTTTTACATCGACCTCGCAAAAGTCGTCTTTGGACCCGGAGAACATGACGAATTCACCGTAAGAATTGCCAACAATGTCGGAGAAGCCAGTACACTAATTGAGGCAGGCTTTGAATACATCACAGGCGAATACAGTGATGGTGGCAAACTCTTCCGAAAGCGGAAATGACTAAAAGTGCGTTAGTACACTAGAAAACAATGTAAGAGGGCTGGTAGTTCAGTGGTATGAACGCCTGATTCGCAATCAGGAGGTCGCGGGTTCAAATCCCGCCCGGTCCACTTCTTTTTTAGATGCAGATCCAGCGCATTTGTTATTTTGAGACTATGTTGATTTTGTCAACAAGTATTGGTGGAAAATAGGCTTTGAGAGACGTTGGGCGAGTTTCGCTCCCTATTTCAATTATGTTCTTTATGGTTTGGAAAGCATTGCCAGATATCATAGTCTCTTTTAAAGGATATCTAACTTCCCCTTTTTCGATGTAGCTTGCTTGCTTTGCTATTCCAGAAAATTCTCCACTTTCAACTCGGACATTTCCACTGAAGCGTCTGACAACTATTCCTTTGTCGACTTCTGAAACCATTTCTTCAATTTTTTTCTTTCCAGCTTCAACTATCAGGTTCGAAACCATTATTGACGGAGGCATATTGTAGCTTTCCCGATATGCATTGCCTGTAGACTTTTTCTTTTCTTTGTTTGCTGTGAAAGAGTTTTGCAGAAAGTTTTTCAGTTTTCCACGTGTTATAACTGGTGTTTTTTGACTGGGGACACCTTCGGAGTCGAAGGTTGAGGAGCCTATACCCTTCGGTAATAATCCATCATCGGTTATGGTTAACTGCTTAGATGCAACTTCCTCGCCGAGCTTTTCAGCCCATAGGCTTCGTCCCCTCTGCACATTGTCCGCATTTACACCACTAAATATCGGATACATCAAAACTATTGATGCTGGGTCCGAATCTAGAATAACTTTGCCAACGAAGGACTCTACGGCTCTTGGTTTAACTGAAGCCAGGGCTTTTTCCGCCGAAAGTCTGCCAATCCTTTCTGGAGAAAAATCCTTCAATGACCTTGCAATGTCATATTCGAAAGCCATGCTTGAGGCTTCACCGTGTTCCTTCGCCATGCATACCAAATAGCCATTTAGAAGTGTTGTTTTTTCTTCCACTTCAACACCATGAGAGTTTGAAATCGAAATTTCATTTAAGACTAACGAGAACTTTCCATCATCGATAGACACACGCTTGTCGTATCCTTTAACCGCGTCATAAGCTCGCATTGTAAGGTTCAAAACTTCGTTTCCCCCCATACTAACAGTCTCCACATCAAATATTCCCGCTGGAGGTTTTGGAAGCTTTGCTGGTGTTGGAAGTGAAAACCAATCTGGGTTTGGTAAAGAAACATTAGCGAGGCTTTTGGCGTTGCGGCAAGTCTCTTCGATGTTTGCTTTCGAAAGTGTCGAAGTGAATGTAAATCCAAGTTTTTTATCTTTTATGAAGCGTATACCTATTCCACGTTGAGTTTTCACGCGTTCATTTTGAATCTCAGCCCTTTCCAAAACTACTTCGACGATTTGCTGATTTTGAGCGAAGGCTTCTGCTTCATCTGCACCGAACTTCTCGCAATATTTAACTGCCAATTCAGTAAGGTCTGTTAGGTTCATTTCATTCCCCCAAGCAACACTTTTGTTCTTAGACTCGCACCACCCATTCCAACATAATTTATTTGTTCTTTACCGCACATTCCAGTGCGCATAACAAAATCTTTTCCAATGGCATCTGCATTCTTCAAAACTTCAAAGGCGTTTCCACATATTGTAACTCCCCGCAAAGATTCTGCAAATTCCCCATTCTTGATTCTTATTGCCTCTTGCGTTCCGAACATGAATTCCCCATTGAAGTCAGCTTGACCTCCAAGTCCCCCCTTAAGGAAAAACCCTTCTTTTACGTCTTCAGCCAACTCTTCCAGCGAGTGGTCGCCAGCCTCAATGTAGGTGTTTCTCATTCGGATAATTGGATCATATTCGAAATTCCATGCTCTGGCGTTTCCAGTAGGATTGACATCGAAATGTTGGGCTGTTTCAAGGGAATGTAGAAAGCTTCGGCAAATGCCTTTCTCAATTATTACTGTTTTCTCGGTTGCCACGCCCTCATCGTCATATTTCATAGTTCCGAAACCGCCTGGATAACGTCCGTCATCAACTACTGTAACTTTTTCCGACGCAACTTCTCTTCCAATTTTGTCAGCGAGAAAACTGCCACCGTATACCAAATCGGCTTCTGAGCAGTGCCCCACAGCTTCGTGGGCCAATAGCCCGACAATCCTATTCTCTAGAATTACAGGGAAAAGTCCACCCGGCGCAGCCTTGGCCGAAACAAGCTTGCTTGCCCTTTCAGCGGCTTTTTTGCCAGCATCACTTAAAGGAGTTTTCTTCAGCACTTCTAGTCCAGACTGCTCTCCGATTGTTTCAAATGCTGAGGTAATATTGCCCTTTTCTTTTGCGATGGCTATTGCATTGCCGAAGCAGCGTACAATTCTCTGCGAAATTTCAGAGTCCTTAGAACTTAGGAATGCCAATTCATCATCTAATATGTTGAAGGTTACGGTGTCTGAAACTATTTTTTTAGAAAAGCTGCGAACTTCTTTGTCTACGTCCACGACGAGGCGGACTAATTCCTCCTTGCCTGTTTTGTGAGGGTCAATTTTCATTGGAGTTTCATATTTATCTGTGTAACCTTTGACGTTTGCCAGCTTAACTACCCGTTTTTTTCTGGGTTTCGAGGCTTCAGCCAAAGAGGCAGCATCCTCTAAGATTTTGTTAATTTTCTCTTTTTCAACCATGGTTGTTGAGGAGAAGCCCCAGCTCCCGTTTAGTAGGACTCTTGCACATGTGCCTTCGATGATTCCGCTGTTTAGAACGTCGATTTTTCCATCCTTTATAGAAACGGTGAATGTATCTCTTTTGTGGTAGCGCAATTCGACGTAACCACGACTCTTCTTTAGACATTCCCTTAGCAAATCCATAACCATGCTAAACCATCTGTTTTAGTTGTAGTTTGTTCTCATCATAAAAGTTTTGGCATTCTTTTGCTCGCGTGTATGAACCCTGATTCGCAATCAGGAGGTCGCGGATTCAAACCCGCCAGATCACAAAACTTTCTCAAAGAAAAAGCCATTCTTGCGCATATTTGATCCATTTGCAGGGTCATAATCTTTTGCCTAGTGCGGTCCACTTCGTTCAAGTCTGTTTCATAATTAATTTGATGCACGCTTAAATGCACCGCATTACTGATTAAATCTGACGATTCGTAAACTGCTGGGTGCTTGGAATTGAAAGAGAAGTTTGAAAAATTGTATAAGCTTTTTGATCAGAGAGCTTCGGAGAAACATCCGGTTTTTCAGGCTGCAAAAATAGCTGAAGAAACAGGAGAAGCCATCAACTTAGTTTTTAAGCTTGTGGGTTTTAGAAGGGAAAGTTATGATGTTGAAGAGATTAGAGAGAAATTAGGCAGCGAATTAGCAGATGTCGTGATAACTACCTTTACTTGCGCTAAAGTCTGCGAAATTGATTTGTGGAAAGCGGTTGACAAAAAACTAGATGTTGAAATAAGAAGATGGGAAGAATTTGGCATCTCGACTTAGTAAACTAGTTCATGAGTTGCCTAAAGTAGATTTGCATCGGCATCTGGAAGGTTCCATTCGACCTAAAACCCTTTTGGAAATCGCCAAGCAAAACAAAATCGCCCTACCAACATATAACTTAGACAAGTTGATTTCCTTTATCACAATTTCGAAGCCTAAGCCAAGTCTCAAAGCGTTTGTGAAACCGTTAGAAATAGCGGTTCGTTGCTTCTGCAGTGAGAAAGCAATTGAAAGAGTAACGTATGAAGCAATTGAAGATGCATACGGAGACAACGTGAGATATTTGGAATTGGGGTTCAGCTTCGCTTTTGTAGCATCAGCGCACAATCTTCCGCTTTACACCATCATCGATAGTCTATTGAATGGTATTAAGTTAGCTAAAAAGAAGTTCCCTGTGAAAGTTGCTCTGATAGTTGGGTTTTCACCATTGTGGAAAGAGCATAATTGGCCTTCGCCAAATGAAATATTTGAGGTTGTGTTAGGCTGCAAGGATAAGGCTATTGTTGGAATTGGTTTATGTTCCGAACTAAAGGATGGCACTCCCTTATTTGTGGCAAAGAAGGACGTCTGGCGCAATTTCATTGAAATCTCAAGAAGAGCGAAAGATGAAGGGTTATTCATTCATGTTCATGCTGGAGAGGTAGGAAAGGCTGAATGTGTAAAAGCTGCTATTGAAGATTTACATGCAGATCGTATCGGACATGGGATAAATGTTATACAAGATAGGAAAATCTTGGAGCTTGTTCTTGAAAGAAGAATTCCTCTTGAAAATTGTTTAACAAGCAACGTCATGAGCGGAGCCGTTTCAAGCATTACAAAACACCCTTTCAAAAGATTATACAATATGGGAGCGATTGTCACGCTTAACACGGATGATCCGTCATTATGTCAAATAACCTTAACAAGCGAATTCATGCTCGCAATGAACATCTTCCAGCTGGGCCTTGCTGACATAAAGAAGATAGTTATAAATGGCGTATCCGCATCATTCTTATCGCATCAAGAAAAAGAACAAATAGCCAAATCTGTTGTTCCTTGAAAAACCAGTTCAGACAAGGTTGAGTCCTTTTTTGAATCCGTCTATGTTTTTTTCTTCTGTTCCTTTTGGAACACTCTCTACTATAGCTTGCTTACATGCTTCTTCACTTACTATTCTTGTCACTTTGACTAGAGCGCCAAGCATAACCACATTTGCATATACCCTTGGACCCAGTTCAGTTTCTGCGGTTTTTGTTGCTAGAACCTCGAAAACTTTTGCCTTAACTTCTGGCACTTTTTCCACTATGCCCTTATCAACTATTAAAATACCATCTTCTTTCAGGTCGCCTACGTTCTTGTTAAGGGCGCTTTGACTCATTGCAACTAATATGTCACATTTTCTTACTTTAGGATAACCAATTTTCTTGTCTGAGATTATTACTTCACTTTTTGTAGCGCTTCCTCTCGCCTCTGCCCCATAACTTGCTGTCTCAACAACTTCCTTCCCATCATAAACCGCTGCTCTACCCAAAATTTCTCCAGACAGAACTACACCTTGGCCGCCCAACCCGCTTATTCTAATTTCAACTTTTGACACTCTTCTTCGCCTCCCTCATAACAGCGTAAACATTTTCTATGTAAGTTGGCAACTCACGATGCACGAACTCGCCTATCACAATTTTTCCCTCCAAATCTTCTTCAGACATCTTTTTAGCGTGCTCAAGTGGCACAGAGTTCTCTTTAAACCAATCAAGAATGTTGACAATGGTTTTTAACCCAACTCTTCTTCCAAAGGCTGTTGGACAATGACTCACCGCCTCTATAAAGGCGAAACCTCTTGTCCCAAGACCCTTTTTCATTGCTTCCTTCAACTGTTCTGCATGAGCAGTTGTCCACCGTGCAGCGTAACTTGCGCCAGCTGCAACCACCAAACGTGTTGCATCAATCGGACGCTCATAACTCCCATATGGAGTTGTTGTAGTCTTCGCCTTGAGAGGAGTTGTTGGCGCCACTTGACCGCCAGTCATGCCGTAAATCATGTTATTCACCATAATGACCGTTAACTCAACGTTTCTTCTTGCCGCATGAATTAAATGGCTTAAGCCAATGCCTGTTAGGTCTCCGTCTCCGCCGAAAACTACTACATTTAAGTCTGGGCGAATAAGTTTGACGCCAGTTGCTACTGGTATGCTTCTGCCGTGAGTCGTGTGTATAGTATCTGCTATAAAGTGAGGAGACGGAATCCACGCTGCACATCCAATTCCGCTACAGAAAACAAACTTGCTTAGATTGTCATAGCCTAATTCTTTAACGGCTCTAAGAAAACTGCTCATAACTGTCACGTCGCCGCAGCCTGGACAAAACGGAAGCGGTATGTCTCGCATGAACTTCTTAATTCCTATTTCGCTCATCTTCTTTTTCACCTCATCGCCTTCTTAATCTCTGCAAGCAATTCTTCTGGGGTTATCATTTCTCCACCACCTATTTTGTTCACAGGCACAATTGGAACTATGTCGCCTACTACTCTCTGTACTTCATAGAAAATCTGTCGCAAATTCATTTCAGGCACAAAAATAACCTTAGCATTCTTTGCCATTTTCTTGACGATTTTTTCTGGGAAAGGCCATAGGGTTTTTAATCGTATAAACCCAGCCTCTATTCCTTCTTTTTCGGCTAATTCCGTCGTCTCATATATGGTTCGGGATGTGCATCCATAGGATATTATGCCGACTTTGCATTTGTCTGCATTGTAACTTTCATAGTTTACAATTTCGTCTGCGTTTCTGAGTATTTTGTCGACAAGACGTTCAACAAGTTTTCTATGAATTACCGGGTCTGCAGTAGAGCGAATCCCATACTCATCGTGAGTTGAGCCAGTTACAGTAATATTGAAGCCCTCGCCGAAAGAAGGCATAGGCGGAACATCTTCTAAACCAAAAAAAGCCTTCTCGTCAGGCTTTGGTTTTCTTCTGTTAACAATCTTCACTTTACTTAAAGGTGGCAAAACAATTTTTTCTCTCATGTGCGCAATAACTTCGTCGGCTAATAACATGGCTGGCGTTCGAAACTTTTCAGCCAGATTAAACGCTCTAATGGTCATGTCGAACATTTCTTGGACAGAATTTGGCGATAAAACAATTGCGGCATAGTCTCCGTGGGTGCCCCAACGTGCCTGCATTACGTCGCCTTGACCGCATTTGGTAGCCTGCCCAGTAGCTGGACCAGCCCGCTGAACATCTACAACAACGCATGGGGTTTCAGTCATAAACGCGTAGCCTATGTTTTCTTGCATCAGGCTGAAGCCTGGACCAGAAGTGGCTGTCATGGCTTTTGCTCCAGTCCAGCTTGCACCAATAACAGCGCCCAAAGATGCCAACTCATCTTCCATTTGAATAGCGATGCCGTCCACTTGAGGAAGACGCACTGCTAAGTGTTCTGCGATTTCGCTAGATGGCGTTATAGGATAACCTGCGAAGAATCTGCATCCTGCTGTTATGGCGCCTTCTGCGCATGCTTCGTTTCCTTGCCAAAACTCTATATCTAATCTTGCCTTCTTGATTGCCAACTACTTTTTCTCCGTTGATGTGAGTCTTTATGCTTGTCTTGTGAGGCTTAAGGATTTTGTTAGAAGCGGAAAAGAATTCGTTAGATCACTTTGGTTCCGTAATCTTTTGTTTCTTGAGAATTACGTAGACCATTGAAATGATACCTGCAATGAGAAAAGATAGAGACAAAAGCCCCAAAACTACGGCTATTGCACCGGCAATGGAAGAATAAGGAGATGCAGGTTCGCTCGACAGCTGATAGATAGTGAAAACTACAAATGTGGACACATACCAGCCTGAGAGGAAAAATTCCCAAAACCTCAATTTTATCCTAAATATTCCGTAAATTATAACAGACATGGCTACTGGGAGAAGAGAAAGAGGAAGAACAACCAGAACCAATGTATCCATTAAAGACTCTAAATCAAAGTAGACGTAGAACAATGGTGATGCGATACCCAAATAGACAAACCATATGATGCTGACTGCCACATAGAAGACGACAAGACTCTTAACAAAAAATTCCAGAAGCTTGGCTGGCTCCTTCTCTCTCCGCAGTAGAGTCCATAGGATGAGAGCAAATACCCCTATTAACAGCAAGTAACCTATAAAATCCCATATTCTCCTAGCCCAAATTAACCAAATTGTAATTAATAAAATTACTAGGGCGACTGCCAAGTTCAGCTTATATTTCTCTACCAAGCCTCTTCGCATCAGCTATCATTTCAACTTGTATTAATAATTTACCAAGAGATTCTCTATGGAAGTGCAAAATTTCGCATGGCATAACCTTTTCTTGACCGTTAGCTATTCTGCAAACTTGGATAGTTCGATAGTCTTATTAGAGATTATTTTGTTTGGATAGACATTGTTAACTCATGGCGGCTGTAGTCCAGTCTGGTTAAGACATCGGCTTCCCATGAAACATTTTCGGAGAAAGCCGACAACTCGGGTTCAAATCCCGGCAGCCGCACCAACTATGCTTGTCTCTTTCGAAAAATAGAAGTATTAGATGCGCCGTAAAAATATGGTTTAGGAGGAAAAATAGCAAATGCCAACATATATTCTTCTGTCTAAACTCACAGATGAAGGATGGACGACCATTAAGGAGAAGCCTGCGAGAATTAAAGAGGTTAACAAGGAACTTGAAGCATTAGGCGTAAAAGTAGTCTATCAGTATGCGACGCTCGGATGTTACGATTTCGTGAACGTGGTTGAGGCACCAGACAACAAGACAATAGCACGGGTTTCTATAGAATTAGGCTCAAGAGGAACAGTTCAGATCATGAGTCTTCCAGCCATACCCATTGATGAATTCATTGTCGCAATGAAGAAAAGATAAACGGTACCTTAGTTAGCTTTTCTGCCCTCATTTTTTCTATGAGTTTATTATCCAAAAATGTTGATTAGCCCTCTTTACCACTGGATAAAAAAATTGTTCTTCTTCAACTAGAGAAATCCTTATTGTCTCTTCGTATGCACTTATTTTTTGGCTGGTTAAAAGCCTTTGGGAGTCAACCTAACACCTATCATCGTTAAGCATATTCTGCAACTAGAGAACCTTAAAGGCAAAGGCTTGGCAGTAGATGCAAACAATTATCTATACCAGTTTCTATCGCTAATCCGTACAAGAGACGGAACACCGCTCAAAGACTCACATGGCAACATTACCTCTCACTTGTCTGGGCTTATGTTTCGTTCTACACGCCTAATTCATAATTTCAACATCGATTTGATATTCGTTTTCGACGGGGAACCTCCAAGACTTAAGCAGCAAGAAATCCTAAAAAGGCGAAGACTCAGAGAAAAAGCCACAAAAGAATATGAAGAGGCTCTAAAAGCAAAAGACTATGCCACAGCATTTTCAAAGGCGGTTATGACAAGCCGCTTAACCAAACCACTAATTGAAGACGCAAAACGACTACTCAATTTGCTTGGCATACCATACGTACAGGCGCCAAGCGAAGCAGAAGCACAAACAGCCTACATGGCAATGAAAGGCGACGTGTGGGCAGCAAGCAGCAAAGACTATGACGCCCTATTATTTGGAGCTCCAAGACTTCTCAGATATCTAACCATTTATGGGAGAGAATTCTTGCCAAGCAAAGGAACTTCAAGAGCATTGAAACCAGAACTCATTGACTTAAATAAACTTCTTACATTCCACAATATCACTCGAGAACAACTCATCGACCTAGCAATTTTAATTGGAACAGACTTTAATGAAGGCGTTAAGGGGATAGGTCCCAAAACCGCCATGAAACTTGTGAAAGAATATAAGAAGTTAGAAAACTTGCCCAACGGTATTCAGTCGAAAATTCCCAAAAACTATGAAGAAATAAAAGAAATCTTCCTGAACCCAGAAACAACTTCAAACTATAATTTAGAATATGGCGAACTAAACGAAGACTCATTGTATCAGTTTCTCTGTGACCAAAGAGACTTCTCGAGAAAAAACGTAGAAACTGTGGTTCAAAGAATGAAAAACTTCTATCAGAACAAAAAACGAACTAACCTAGAAAAATGGCTTTAAAACTCCGATAAGAGCAAAAGACACAAGGTTTATAGAACGTGACCAATGATACTTATTTTTTGCTCAACAAGGTGAAAGGCTTGACAAAGGGGAAAGAAACAAAAAAAGTATGCCTTTGTTAGAAAATATGCTTTTCTAGCTTGTGTCATAATAGCGGTAATAGCTGGGCTTGCCGTAGGCTATATGAAATGGCCAAATAGCGAGACACCTGCCAATACGACGCAAAGCGTCTATAGATGGACTACATTTGTTCTGCTCATCCTTGGCATAATAGTGGGGCTTGTAAACATAACAGCAAAAGATGTTACCCCGTTCCTTATAGCAGCTACCGCTTTGTCACTGATAAGGGGAGAGGCTTTCAAAAATCCTCTCGACATGGTTCATCCTCTTCTAGGTTTCTGGACCTATTACATAATTAATTTCATTGTGGCTTTCGTAGCGCCAGCAGCGATCATTCTTGCAATAAAGGCAATATGCACTTTAGCTCGTGGAAAATAGTTCTTCTTTCTCCTCCTTTTTATTGCACCTTCTTCATGGAAAAATTATTTAAGCTATGTCCGAAAATAATGGAGTCATAGAGGGAAATCTCGTGAGGTTAGACTACCTTTCATATGTTGTTGCTGTCATTTGTTTTCTGTTTGCATGCATTGTGTTTGCAATCACTCCGGCGTATATATCTGATACTACAATAGTTTATACATTAACAGTGGTCTTGGCGGTTTTAGGTATAATTCTTGCAGGAATCGGCTATTCTCAAAGACCAAAGGAAATCATATCACCTCCGTCCACACCTTCACCTGCTCCACCTGCACCTACGCCTACACCTACTGTCGCTGCACCACCAGAAGAACCTAAAAAGCCACAAGAGGAAATAGAGCCTGAAAAGAAAGCGGTTAGGAAACGTAGAAAGAAAGCTTAGCTATCATATACTCTCCTGAATCCAGTGACTCCTTACTCCAGTGTCTTTAAGTTATTCAATATTCCGTTACCCCAGTAAATCTCAGTTTCCTCAGGTTTAGAGCTGGAACAGTGGTATAATTAATCATTTCTCGCTTCTTGCCCACCATTTTAATGTCTTTCAACGCTGAAAGCATGCTATCTGTGTACCGCAAGTTCATGACTGACTTTGTGACTTCACCGTTCTCTATTAGAAAGGTTCCGTCTCTCGTAAGACCAGTAAGTACAGCTTTTGTAGGGTCAACAGGATTAGTATAATGAAATCTTGTCACGAAAATTCCATGTTTAGCCTCTGAAATCATCTCTTCAATCGATGCGTCACCTGCATCGGCTATTAAGTTTATCGGAATAGGGCTTTGATATGGATAAGCTGGTCCAATTGGCGGCAACGAGTGTCCGGTGCTCTTTTTTCCCTTTTCTTTGCCTGCTGTAAAGGAATCATAGCAGACGCTCTTTTCAGAAACTACTCCTTTATCAATCAAACGCACAGTTTGTTTTGGAACCCCCTCTCCATCGATAGGTAGGGCATAGAAGGTTTCAGTGTTTCTGGCATCATCTTTTACACTGAACTTTTCATCAAAAACCTGTTCATTCAAGTGATACTTTACAAAGGATTCTCCATCTTGATATGGAGTTGCTGAAAAACCGATATCACCTAGAAAAGATATAAGCGTGTTTACGGCTCTTGGAGAAAGCACTACTTCATATTCACCAGGCGACATCTTTATGGGATTAACACTTTTCACCGATTTTTCAGTTGCTTCTTCTGCAACATGAATGTGATTAATTTCTTTTACAAATCTAGAAAACTGCTCCGCTGAGCCGAAGCCTTGAGAACCTTTTGATTCAGAAATTACCGAGGTATTCACAGTTGCCATTGACATTTTTGCCCAAGCTGAAACACCAAGGGAATTGGAGATAGCATAGGCAATAGAGCCTGTAGAAAAAGATCCTGCAACAGCCTTAACGATTCGTGACTTTGAATGCGCCGTCTTTATAATCTCTCCCACTCTTTCTGCGCGATAGTCTGGACTACAAACAGCCGTTTCAGAATCAAATGCCTTTTCTATTGAAGCCCACTTCTGAGGTTCCGGAAGACTTTTGAAATCATTATTTGGAGGCGTAACTTTAGCGATTTCAGCTACCTTCTTCACCGCATTTTTGATTTGCTTTTCTTCAAAAGTATTGACACGTAATGTTCCAATCTTTTTTCCTATTACAACCTTTATCGCTACTCCTCCACGTTTAGAGGCAACATTCTGATGAATCTGAGAATTGGCAAAACGCGAAAGGGCAGCGTCAAACAGAAATGTGGTAGCCTGTGCTTGATCAACCCTTTCTCTCAGAGCAAGTTTTAACGTCTTTTCGGCGGTATCTAACAAGCGTTCAGTTATCATCATTTTGTCACTTCACTCAATTAAGCCTACTCTAGTTTTTCTGAAACGAGCAGTGCTACAGCCATGACCCACATACATAGCTTGACCAGGTACTCCCTTGCCACAGTTTGGTGTGCCATGCATCTTCCAGTCATCCTTACTAATGGAGTCGCATGTTCTCCAGAAAGCTGGAGTTATACCTGTGTATGTGGGATTCTTTATCATCTTTCCTTTGCTTCCGTTTTTGATTCTCCATCCAATCTCGGTGCCAAATTGAAAATTCAGGCGTCTATCATCAATGCTCCAGGATTTGTTGACTTCCATGAGGATTCCTTCTTTAGTATCCTCAATGATTTCTTCGGATTTCCAATCGCCTGGTAGGAGATTAATGTTCGTCATTCTAATTAACGGCAGGGCTGTAGGCGAACCAGCGCGCATGCCTCCGCTGCTTTCTTCTAATCCCAGTTCCGCAGCTGTTTCGCGTGAAGTCTGATAGCCTACAAACAAGCCCTCTTTAATCAGGTATACTTGTTTGGCTGGGATTCCTTCGTCGTCATAGCCGAATGTTCCTAAGCCTCCGGGCACTGTGGCGTCGGCTACAATGTTCACATGTTCAGATCCGTATCGTAGTTTTCCAAGTTTGTCTGGAGTGAGGAAACTTGTGCCTGCATAGTCGGCTTCTGTGCCCAAAGCCCTATCTAATTCGGTTGGGTGCCCGCAACTTTCGTGAACCTGGAGTGCTAATTGCTCTCCAGTAAGAGTGAGGTCTGTCTCTGTTGAGGGACATTTCTCCGCATCCAGCAGCTGAACCGATTCTTTACCAACTTCCTTCGCATGATCGCCTAATGCAAGGGATTCGAAGAATTCATAGCCTGCTGTGCTGAAATTGCCATGAAAAGAACTTGGATAAGATCTTCGCTGTGCTTCTCCATTCTTCACGCCTATGCTTTGAAGCCCTCCGCCACACCAAGTTATTTGCTGAGTGATTTCTGTGTTCTCGCTACTCATGAAAAGCTTGTTTTCACGAAATGCCCTGTAAAATGCTGAAGAAGATTTTATGAGATTTGATTGTTCAGCGATAGTTCGTTCGGCAGATGTGAGGATGTCGATTTTTTCTTTTAATGGTATTTTGAAGGGGTCCTTCTTCATAGGCGTTGCATACTTGTCTTTGCAACAACAATACTTTATGGGTGCTAGCACGGTTTCTTTCTTTTTTAGTTTTGAACTTGCTAAGGCTATTTCTACTGCTTTTCTCGTTGTTTCCAAAACCTCTCTTGGAGTTAGGTCTATTGAACCTGCGAATCCCCATGCACCTTTAACAATTACTCTCACTCCAAATCCAGTGGTCTGAAAAAGAGTGACTTCTTCTGGCAATCCTTTCTTAACAGTTAGTCGCTCATCCAAGATTTCGCCAATTCTAATATCGGCGTAGGAAGCCCCTTTCTTGCTTGCCTCTTCGATGGCTTTTCTTCCCAAGTCTAACAAAGTCATCACCTTTTGTTAATGTTTCATTGTTTTGTGAATACTTATGTGTTTTATTATAACATCATTTAGAATTGATGTATGTTTTCTGAAAGAAACACAAGATTTGTCAAGAGAATTTCTTATCAAGTACACCATAAAAAAAATAAAATTCAGTAAAAGGGTGAAATCTAAAAAAGTTGAGAATGAAAAACTGTCTTTCATTTGGAGGCTGTTACTCGGTTTCCTCTTCTTCCTCTTCTGTTTCCTCTTCTTCCGTTCTTGCTTCTTCGGCTTCCGCTCCGGTTCCTGCTTCTGGTTCGATTTTTCCGGTTGCTTTCCCTAACGATTCTGCTTCTGCGAATTTTCGACTTATCCTTGTTATCTTGATACGTACTTTGTCGCCTGGTTTAGTATTTGGAACAAAGCACACTAAGCCTTTGATTCTTGCAATGCCTTCGCCACGTCTACTGGTTTCTTGAATTTCTACGTCGTATTCTTTGCCTATTTCAACTGGCTTCGGAGGAAATCTGGGGCCAAAACCTCTTCTTTCGCCCCCATATCGTCTTTCTCTTCTTTCCATCTTTTTCACCTCACATCCGTTCTTACTTAGAATTCCGCTTAAGCGACGGTTAGTTTTCCATATTTTCCAGCGTTTAGCTGAATTTCCCCTTTGAACGATGTTACGTATCCGTTTTCGATTTTGACTGTATCGTTTATGTTGACTTGGTCGATTTGTTCGTTCCATAGTGTTAGTTTTATTGTACCTGTTCCGTCGTTGATGATTGCATCGGCAACGCGGTATGTTTCGTCCTTATATCTTGAACGCACTTCTCGTGTGCTGGATTTTTCAACAACATTTGCTGTAATATCAACTCTTCTCATGCCACTTTTTAAGTCCTTTATTTTCATTTGTTCTTTTCCTCTCTTACTTCACTCGGTTTTCCGCAATTGCACATTGTCTTCTAACTTGTGGTATTTTGACTTTTAGGTACTCTCCAGTTTTTGTTTGTGACACAAATATTAGAAAGCCATTTACTCTTCTGAATTTTCGAGTGCTCGCTTGTGTTCTTCCTGGAAGGCGTCTCAGCATCTATTGTTTCGTCCCTTATCGCGGAACTAGCTGCTCCGAGAACTGCTTCGTCGGTAAAAACGACTTCATGCAATATTCTCTCTGGCAAGCTAGCGGTCATGATGAAGTAATGATGTTAGATATAAGTTTTGCTTAATCAATGCTCAACAATCTTTAAGATTACCTGTCAACTAAATTTTGGAAAAAGACTAATCAATCATAAATCCACAATTAGGCAGTGGAGAGAAATGTGTTGGTAAGAAAGATTTCGAAGAAAACGTTTGAAAAATTATGTTCTATTAGCAATTGTACTCTCGGACCATTAAACAAGCCAGTGGCAACCATAAAACCTGGTGAAGTTGTTAAGGTAGAAACGTGGGATGCGATAAGTGGTGTGATAAAACCAAACAGAACACTAGAAGACGTGATCCGCGAAGGCACAACTATTTACAAGAATCCGATTACAGGTCCGCTATTTGTAGAGGGAGCAGAACCTGGAGACACGTTAGTCGTCAATGTAATAGATATATCAATTCCAAATGAAGGAGTAATTCTAGTCATACCTGGATCCGGCGGCTTAGAAGGCTGGCTTCAAAAGTCTCCACCTCTTACAAAGTTTTCCAAACTTAAGAATGGAAAGGTCATTTTTGGGCTACAAGATGGAAGAGAAATAGAAATCTCAGTAAAACCGTTTATAGGCACTATTGGCGTGTCACCAGCCTCTGAAGCAGTAGCAACGGTTACTCCTGGAAGACACGGTGGAAATATGGACACGCCAGACATCTGCCCAGGCAACAAACTCTTCCTTCCAGTCATGACTAAAGGCGCATTACTAGGACTAGGCGACGTACATGCTGTTCAAGGGGACGGAGAGATCTGCGGAACTGCAGTTGAAATCCCATCGACAGTAACAATAAAAATCGATTTGATAAAGAATAAACAAATTGATTGGCCACGTATCGAATCTCCAGATGAAATAATAACTGTGTGCAGTGCTAAGCCATTGGAAGATGCTGTTAGACTTGCTTTCATGGAACTGATTAAATGGCTAGAAGAGGATTATGGCTTTGAACTCTACGACGCCTACATGTTTCTCAGTTTAGCAGCAAGGATACGAGTCTCTCAAATTGTTGATCCGCTATTCACGGTTGTTGCAAAACTTCAGAAAAAATGTCTGCCAAGAAAATTATGAGAAGAGCCGTTCTCTCATGGCTTGAAGAATAGAATATCTAGGGTGAAAGGAAAGCGTGAACATTACGCTTTTTACAGCATGATATATGTCTTCTTCTTTCCAGTCTTTGCCCCAATCACAATACACTGGAATTTCTTCTTCATCTCTTCCATTTTTATAGTAGACATAAATTGAAAGCGACTGCCTTTTAGAGAGAACTTCAATGTTGAAATGCAAATTTTCAGCAACTCTCGCAACAGCCGAGCCGACAATCTTCAAGCGTTCATTTTGCTTTCGAAAACTCGACGCATAAATCAGGAATTTCCCATTCCCAGCAGGTAGCATGCGCTTCACCTACATGTAAAAAGCAGATTTTCTACGCTTTTAAAAGCCTCGGCGCAATGACATAAAAGAGAGCAGAGAGAGGTAAGTGAAAGTAATAGCATGTTTGATGAAGATTACTCTTGTTTAGAATTCAAAACGATGATAGTTGGTTTCGTATTGCAACGTTATAAATATTTAATGTCTTAGCACTATATTTCTGTTGATGATATACATTGAGTGAAAAGAATCTACAGCGATACTACAAATCATGCCACGAATACTTCTATAAACTGCAAGAAAGAGAGAAAGACTTCAAAACTTGGTTTTCAAAATACTACAAATTTCTAAGTGCAAACAGAAAGGAAGGTCTAATCTTGGATGTTGGTTGCGGCGTCGGGCAAGTTGTAACCAAAATAGCAGAGGAGGGTTCAGAATGTGTTGGAGTAGATATTTCGCCCATAGCAATCAGAGCAGCCGCTAGAGAATCAATGAAAAGCATAAATGCCTTCTTCGTAGTAGCAAGTGGCTACAACCTACCCTTTAAACAAGAAACTTTTAACACAGTTGGATGCTTCGACATTTTGGAGCATCTCAATAACCCAGAAAAATGCTTGGACGAAATGCTGAAAGTATTGAGACGGAACGGAACGATAATTATTGCAAGCCCTAACCTGCTGTGTCCAGTCTATGCAAAAGGATTTAAACAAAAGATTTTGAGATTAGAGAAATTGTTTTCAAAAATCATCGAATCAGATGCCAAACTTAACTTTGAACATGTAAAGCCAAAACTAGATTGGTCTGGCAAGGAAGCGGGCTATGACCGCGATGCCACTACATTAACAGACCCAATAACCATCAAAAAACTCCTGAAAGAGAAAAAAATCAAACTCATGTACCAATCATCCTATTTGGGACCGAAACAGTCAATTGAAAAGCTTTCGAAACTTCCCCTCATCAGAAGCATAGGCGGAGGGATCTTTATAGCTGGAAAAAAAGAGTAACAATGCATGTTGCGTTTCCTTTTTCGTATAGAGTCTAAAAATTTTTCTTCACTATAACAAACATGTTAATGGTGTCTCTAGAAGAGGGAAAGTCACATTGAAAGTTAGAGCCCACATTCTTGTGAGCGGAAGGGTTCAAGGCGTATTCTTCCGATCCGAAACACAAGACGAAGCAATTAGACATGGTGTCATGGGGTGGGTGCGAAACCTACCAGACGGAAGAGTTGAAGCAGTTTTAGAAGGAGAAAAGGAGAACGTGGAAAAAGTGATTGAATTTTGCAAGAGAGGACCACTAGGGGCAAGAGTGGCAAAAGTTGATGTTCATTGGCAAAACTTTACTGGCGAGTTCAAGAATTTTAAGATAAAGTATGGATACAGTTAACAAGAAGAACAAAGAAGGTCACCATTCCTCCCTCAAAATGTTATTCTTTAAATAAATAGAGCGCCGATGCTACGTAACTAGAGGCTTAGCTATTGAAGACAATCCTGCTAATCAACGATGATGGAGTGCACTCAATCGGATTGCTTGTCCTGAAGAAGAGGCTTGAAAAACTTGGAAAAATAGTGGTTGTGGCACCGTTAGATGAGAAAAGCGGTATCGGAAAAGCATTATCAACAAACAACATGAAAGTTACAGAAACACTGTTAGGCGATGGCACAAAAGCCTATGCAGTAGCTGGCACCCCAGCCGACGCTTATCTACTGGCAGTAAACAAAATTATGAAAAGACCGCCCGACCTGCTGGTTGCTGGCATAAATCTTGGTCCAAACCTTGGCATAGATGACTTGCTCAATTCTGGCACCTTAGGCGCAGCTTTGGAGGCAGCTATTCATCATGTGCCAGCCATAGCGGTTTCCTACTGTCTGCGAGAAATAACTGAGCAAATGAGAGAGAAAGCAGATGTGTCTGCGGAGGAATTAGAAGTGGCTGCCACTTTCGCCGAGAAATCCGCGGAGTATGTGTTAGAGCATGGCATGCCAAAAAATGTGAACATTATTTCGATAAATGTGCCAGAAAAGGCTACATCAAAAAATGCAGAAGTGACCACATTATCCTATAAAGGATACGGTGACATCCACATAAAGCAAGGTGACACTTACAAAGTAAAGGGTTGGATACTGTCAAACTACCCAGACGACAAAAATGGAACAGACTTGTATGCTGTAAAAACTAAGGGGCATATTTCAATTACGCCGATCAAAATAAACTTTCACCATGACGCAAAAAGCTTAGAAAAACTGCGAAAATTTCTTGTCGCCGAATAGACTTAGCTTAGTTCTCTTGGAATCCTAAAATGTGATTCCTTCCCCGCGCTGATGTATTCTCCGCCTGCGTCACGCACAATTGCAGCGATTTTGGCAAAATTCTCTGAACCTAAAAATTGCCTTGGCTTTATCACGATGAAGTCTTTCACTTCTTCAAAAGTTAACATTCCTTCTAAGTTTTCAGGAAATAGCACTTTAATATCTTCTATCACCCGCTTCTTTTCTTCTGAGATCACAACAGGCGCGGCGGGGGCGCCAGATACTTCTTTTAAAGCCTTTGCAGTTTCTGCCAAATCTCTTGAAATCATGTTCAAAACAGTGAGAAGTTCGTCAATTCGCTGCAACAGTTGTTCTACCTTTAACTTTTTCTCGCTCATGAAACCAACCTCCACTTGCGTATAATTATTTAGGTTTGTTCCTCATTTGTTTTATCCTAGTTTAAGGGTTCAAAATGTTGAAAATCGATGGCAGCCAAAAAAGCGGTAGCGGCACAATCTTACGCTTATCGGTTGCCTTATCTACCATCGTAGGCGAACCCTTGCACATATATAACATTCGCCAAAAGCGAGATCAGCCGGGTCTGCGTCCTCAGCATCTTGAAGCAGTTTTAACTGCTGCGAAACTTTGCAATGCTGAAATTAAGGGCGCATCATTAAACTCTCGAGAATTATGGTTCACGCCTAAAGAAATCTCTGGCGGTAAGGTAAGGGCTGAAATTGGGACCGCTGGAAGCATTCCTATGCTGTTGCTTACAGTCTTGCCCATTTGTGCCTTCGCCAAAAACGCTGTCCATCTTCGCATAGTTAAAGGAGGCACAGATGTTCGAAACTCTCCAACCATCAACTACATAAAATATGTGCTACTTCAAATGTTGAATCGAATGAATCTCAGGGCATCGTTAACCATTCACAAATATGGTTATTATCCAAAAGGCATGGGTGAAGTCTCAATAGAAGTACAGCCAAGCCCTAAACTCACCTCAATCTTGCTTAAGGAATTTGGAAAAATAGAAGAGATATGCGGCGTTTCTGTCTGCACTTTCCTAGAAGACCGAAAAGTTGCAGAACGACAAGCCAAAGCAGCAAATAACCATCTTAAGACTCAAGGTCTTGAGGCAAAAATCGAAATAATTAATGATAGATCAAATCCCCTTCAGAAGGGTAGTTCTTTAGTGATGTGGGCAAAGACTAGCACAGGCGCACTTCTGAGTGGAGATGCCATAGGCGAACTTGGCAAACCAAGCGAAATCGTCGGTAAGGAGGCTGCAGAAAATCTTTTTAGAGAGATTGAGGCAAAAGCTACAGTTGACATACATTTAGCTGACATGTTAATTCCCTATGTCGCGTTCGCAGATCCCTCATCCGCTTATCTAACTCGCGATATAACAGACCATTTAGAAACAAACATATGGTTAGCCGAAAAAATCTTAGACGTAAAATTTCATGTTACAAAATTGGGAGAACTTTATCAAATCAAGAAAAAAGGCTCTTAACAAAAAAAGGGTGCATTTAGTGGCTAGCGCTAGAATTCGTGGCATTTACTCAACAGCCCTAACAAAACTATTGCTTGACCAAGGCTTTGAAATAGTGCAGCCCTCGGCGACTCTAAAAGATAGATTTAAACTTGAAGGAAATATGGAATCGCCTGACATTGACATATACGATAGGTATGACAGACAAGGAGTCAGAGTCTTAGGCAAAGCCGAAGCAGTAAAAGCTTTCAAATCAATTCTACAAGCACACTTTGACGACGTCATCATCCGAGAATGGAAAGTCACAGCAGATGGAATCTACAAAGGATTGAAAAAACACTTAGATATAGACACTCATTCAGTGCTAGTTGATATTGGTTCAGCAATTGGTGAAGTGGATGAAGAAGAAATTCGAGACTCTAATATTCAACAAGTGATTGTTCAAGTTGAACGAAGAAGAATAGGAGCCAAAGAGCCTATTTTAACCACTGAAATTAAGATTCCAGGAAAATACGCAATCTTGATACCTGGACATCAAGTCAAGGTTAGCCGAAAAATACTTGATTTTCAAAAACGCACTCACCTTATTCAGCTCGGAAAAGACTTGGATTTACGGGATTGGGGTGTCATATGGCGCACTTCAGCAACAGACCAGCCGACAGAAGTTTTAAGAAATGAAATAGCTAGCCTCTTAAAAGAAGGCGAAGGCGTCTTAAAGAAGGCCGAACAAACGGAAGCGCCTGCAGTTTTATGGGAAGGCAACCACTTTATAGAAACAGAATTTCCAAGTTTGTCAAAGAGGAAATTTGATAAGATTCGTAGAGTCGTCACACCCACATTAGATGGGCACCACCTCTACAAGACTTGTGAAAAAGAAATTTCTTCAGCAGTTGACATGGCTGAAAAACTTCTTGAAGAAGGAAAATCCTACAAAGAAGTTGAAGCCCTTTTTCAAGAAACCATTCAGAAGGAATATCCAGAAGTTGGGTCAACGATAGAGATAAAGCATGTGAAATTGGATGGTAGAGTTTTCCATCTTGGAGAAGCATTAATTGAATCCTTTGATAATAATAACTCCGTGATTGAGTTTAGCCGAGTTTTTATGAGTGAAGGCGTTTATGACGGTCTTAAGACGCGCAAGGAACCTGGCGACATTGCCATAACAGAAGCCAGAGTAGGCGAATGGTACTTTAAGACGCGGTATTTTTCAAAGGACGGCAAATCTAAAGGGACTTACGTTAATTTGAATACGCCGTTAGAATTGTATCCGTATGGTATTCGCTATATTGATTTGGAGATAGATGTTTGTATATGGCCTGATGGCAAAATTGAGATATTAGATGAAGAGAAATTTGAGGATGCAATGAGAGAAGGGTTGGTCACACAGAAATTAAGTGAGATCGTTAAGGAGAAATTGCAAGAGCTACTGAAGAATCTGTCGTCGTAACAGAAATGAGGCAAAAAACATAGATAAAAATAGCAGGAAAATAAGGCAAAACAGAGTGGGAGAGTTAACTTTCGCATCTTGTTTATCCCTTTTTTGGGAGTTAATCATCTCATTAGAACTGCTGCCTGTTGAACATTTTTAAGTTTTAAGAACGATTTTCTGCTTATAGGAGATTATCATGAACATAGATGGAGATGAGAGTCATTTGCATTTACTTTAAGTTTGAGCCAGATTTACCCCAAATAGAGCAAAATTACCACAAGCTTTTTGTATGTGTGTGATATACATTTATTTTTTGCGTAAATTATAGGAGAAAAGGAGAGAAATATTTGAAAATCAATAGAAGAACAGTTGTAACTATGTCTCTTATTGTGTCAATGCTCTTGTCCTTTGTGTTCGTTAATCTAAACATATCACCTGTCTTTGCACAGACAACTCTTTACATTGATCCCACACCTATCACGGCATCTGTCTGCAGTAATTTTACTGTTGCCTTGAACATCGCATATGTTACGGATCTCTATGCATGGGAGGTTAAAATGAGTTTTAACCCCAGCCTATTGGAGTGCCTGGGCGCTACGCAAGGGCCTTTCCTTCCCCCGCCGACGATTTGGGTACCACCAATAATAGACAATGTTGCGGGCACAGTTCATATGGGCTGCGCACGAATGATTTCTCCTGGTCAAAGTGGCAGCGGAACATTAGCCTACATTACATTCCATTGCAAAGGTCTAGGAGAGTGCGATTTGGTGTTCCTCTATCCACCCACTTGGCTAATGGACTCTCAGGGTTTTTCGATTCCTCATGAAGCAATCAATGGTCATGTTATACAGATACAGCCAGTGACGGAGAAGGTACTTCATGGAGAAAGCCTTTTCTTTAGTGTACGTCTTCACGCAGACTTTCTGATAAACCTATACAGTCCGATTTCTACTATATGGCATGAGCTTTGGCCATACTACTGCCGCCGATATCATCTAACTAGTTGGATTGACAATGGCGATGAGATGCTTAGCCCAAGTGACCAAATCGACATGATAGAGTTGGAAACTGAGGAGAAGACTTGGTGGCATGTTGATGATGTGACAGTTACAATCAAAGTGTCCGAGATAGGTGTGCCTTCACCAACTTCACTGTACCTTGAGTTTATGCCAGGTCAGGGCTTTCCAATGTACAATCATGCCCTACTTAAGGTATTATGCATCTGGCACGAGGTTTACCCAGTTTTCTCACCGCAGTCTGCAATAAGTCAATGGGTTGACAACGGCGACGGCATACTCAGTTACTGCGACAAAGTCTACTGGGCAGGAAAATGGTATCACGTCGAGCAAGTGGCTACAGACATCATTGTAACAAGAAAGCCAATTTGTACACAGTGGCATGAAATATACCCAGAATTCTGCATGCATGACTATCACTTAAGCAGTTGGATAGACAATGGAGACCATGTGCTTAGCTGGTGCGATAAAATAGACTTGACGGACAAGGTAACTGGAGAAGTGACTTGGTGGCATGTTAGGGATGTAACAGTCACAATGGTCTTAACAGAGAAATATGTGCCTCCTCCAATAGAGCCAATGTACGTTGAGTATATTCCAATTGCTTTGTCTCCAAATCCTATCCCGCCGCCACAGCCAGCTTCCACCTATTGGCATGAGATTTGGCCAGTCTACTGCAGATACTACCATCTGAGCAGCTGGGAAGACAACGGCGACGGATGGCTAAGTCCCTCTGACCAAATCGACATGACTGATGAGTTTGGAAAGGTTCATTACTACCACGTAGACGACATATCAATCGACATCTGGATTGAGCCCATACCACAACCAATCCATGACGTAGCTGTCGTCAGCCTGATACCCCATTTGACGTCTGTAGTTCAAGGACAACCTGTCCCCATAGAGGTAACTGTCCACAACGAAGGAGACCAACCAGAAATCGCTGGTTACTATGTATACATTGACCCAGATGGCAGCCCTGACTCTGGGGACGAGACCGTCATATATCAAGAAACGGACACCCTATATCCATGCGTACCCAAAACCGCAACGTTCAACTGGGATACAACAGGGGTTCCTCCAGCAACTTACCCATTATACGCCGAGATCCTCCCTGTTCCAGGCGAGACTGACTTAACCGACAATCTACTGGAAGATGGCGCCGTGACGGTTACTTTGCCATACAAAATACTTCATGGAGAAGCTGGACTCCTCTACCAGAGGCGTCTCGATGCAGGTTTCCTGGTTCCCCTTGCCCCTCCCCCGATTTCCACTCTATGGCATGAACTCTGGCCATACTACTGCCGCATGTACCACCTAACCAGCTGGGAAGATGATCCTGATAATCCTGATGGAATGCTTAGCCCAAGCGACCAAATAGACATGTTCGAATACGAAACTGAGCAAACAACTTGGTGGCACGTCGACGACGTAACCATTACCCTCTATTTGAAGGACAAAGAAGGTATACTGCCACCAATGTACATCGAGTCTGTTGGAGGCTTCCCAATGTACTGGGAAGTTCTTTATCGTCCATTATCCACCAAATGGCACGAAATCTACCCACTCTATTGCAGATACTTCCATCTGAGCAGCTGGATAGACAGTGACGGGAACGGAATGCTTAACCCAAGCGACCAAATAGACATAACAGACTATGAGACTGGTGAAGTGACTTGGTGGCACGTAGAAAATGTGTCTACTGACATCATTGTTACCAGAAAGCCTGTTTGCACGCAGTGGCATGAAATATTCCCAGACTTCTGCATGCGCGACTACCATCTGAGCAGCTGGGAAGACAACGGCGACCACGAACTAAGTCCAAGCGACCAAATAGACCTAACAAACAAGAAAACAGGAGAAGTAACATGGTGGCACGTTAAAGACGTAACAATCACCATCGTCTTAACAGAGAAAGATGCGCCTCCACCAATAAAGCCACTATACCTCGAGTATACGTATGGTTTCGAGAGACTTTACGAACCACTCACGTATCCTGTTTGCACCTTCTGGCACGAGATTTGGCCGGTCTACTGCAGATACTACCACTTGACTAGTTGGTATGACAATGGTGACGGGTGGCTAAGCCCCTCTGACCAAATCGACATGACAGACGAACAGGGGAACGTCCATTGGTACCACGTAGACGATGTGACTATCGATATCATCATAGAGCCAAAGCCTCCATGCCCCATGCCTCCACAAGTAAAATGGAAACACAAATTCGCAAAAATCGACTACTTCATGACGTTCTGTCCATCACCAGGAGTCGCAAACCTAAACTATGACCCGAACCTAGAAATAGTAACTGGAACCGACGAATGGTATGGAAACCAGAAATGGTATGCCTTCACTGCAGCAGGAGGAATCCTATGGACGCTTCCAACTAGAGTTGATGAATCAAGAACAAGCGTTGCCATAGGAGATATAGATGGCGACGGCGACCTAGAAATGGCAGGCGGAACAACAAGCGGCTGGGAAACCCAAGTCTTCAATAGCGCGGGAGGCTTTGTCTGGAGATATAGCGACCCAACACGCTACGACTGGTGGCACTCTACTCCAGCCATGTGCGATGTGAATCCAACAAGCCCAGGACTCGAAGTCATAGCAGCAGAATACGGCTACGGTGGCAACCCCAAGATATTCTGCTTCAGTAAAACAGGCTCAGTTCTCTGGAGTTACACAATACCTGAAGGAGGAATCGTTGATGCTTCCCCGGCGTGTGGAGATATAGATGGCGATGGTGTCGTCGAGATAGTAATAGGAACAGCGCCTCCAAATGGTCAACCGCACTATGTCTATTGTTTCAACGGCATGACAGGAGCTGTAAAATGGAGGCATCGAGTGACATGGCCGCCCGGATCCACATCCACATGCAGCAACAGAGCGGTTCATTCATCTGCTGCTATTGCAGACATTGATAATGATGGAATGATTGAAGTTATTTTCGGCGCAAATGATGGAAGAGTTCGTTGCTTAAGAGGCACTGATGGAACTGCAAAATGGTACACACATGTTGGTGGCTGTATTTATTCATCGCCCGCTGTTGGTGATGTCGATGCTGACGGAGCACTGGAGATAATTGTGGGCTCAACCAACCACCGTGTCTATTGCTTAAGTAGCACAGGAGCTGTGGAATGGTCCTTCCTAACAGGCGGCGATGCCATTTCATCTGCTGCTCTAGCCAACCGTGGCACGACACCAGGCCTTGGTATATACATAGGTTCTAAAGATGGATACCTCTATCTGCTAGACGGACTTGGAAACTTAATATGGAGATTCAACACTGGTGCCACAAACGGAATCACTTCGTCCCCAGCTGTCGCAGACATAGACGGAGACTCGAAACTTGAAGTTATGTTCACAGACTGGAATGCAATACCAGACGATCCAGCAGTAACCAACGTCTTCTGGTGCCTAGTGGACTGCACTTCATGGGTTGAGCCATACGCAACTGAATGGCCAATGTTCCGACATGACCGTTGCCACACAGGCAAATACTCATCAGGCATAAAAGGAATGAGTACCGTGGCAAGCGAAGGTAAGACCGCCGAGCGCTCCACCGAAATACTATCTCTAGAGGTTCATGATGTGGAAGTCGTTTTTGACTGGCTCTCCAAGACATTCATAAAAGCTGGAGAAACCGTGGAAGTTTATGTTACCGTATACAATAGAGGCAATGTACCCGAAACAACCACTGTCACAGTCACCTACGATGGAACCCCGATAGGAAGCGCACCAGTCACGTTGAACCCTGACGAAGAGAAGGAGCTAACATTTTCATGGGATACCACAGGCGTTCCAAAAGGTGTATATTCAGTAACCGCTGAAGCCAGCGTTGTCCCAGGCGAAACAGACACGGTTGACAACGACTTCTCTACGTTGGCTATAATAACGCTTCCTGTTCACGACATAGCAATTGCATATGTTGCCCCTTCCAAATCTGTAGTATACGGAGGAGGATATCTCTTCGAAGTCGATGTAACGCTCTTCAATCAGGGAGACTACATAGAAACCTTCATAGTTACAACCAGTTACGGCTCAAATCCAATCGGACCACTAGGAATGGTCACTCTGAATCCAGGGGAAAGCCTAGTCCTATCATTGACATGTAACTCCTCAGGGCTACCGAAAGGCACGGACACAGCAGGCGCATATATCGTCACCCCAATAATTGGCGAGACAGATACTGCAGACGACACTTGCACCGACGGCGATGTACTCATAACAAAGGCAGGCGACCTTGGTAGCTCACTCGGGTTCTTCAAATGCGATGGAACGATTGACGGATTTGATCTTGCTCTGTTCATACAGTGCTACAACGACTTAGCTCCACCAGAGGCTATGTACCTAGGCGACCTTGGTAGCTCACTCGGGTTCTTCAAATGCGATGGAACGATTGACGGATTTGATCTTGCTCTGTTCATACAGTGCTACAACGACTTAGGTCCTGATCCTTAACAATCAAAACAACAATCCCCACTTCGCTCCCCCCTTTTTTGTTTCACGAAACCCATTTCGTCCTTTTTGCTAAATATCAAAACCATTGTAAGTGCTATCGCTTAGCCTATTTCAGGAGAAAAAGGCATTAATCAACAACAGCATACTATTAGCTATATGTTTCTAACTTTTTTTTTAACATCTCACTCACTAGTTCAGCTTTCACACGTCCACGAGCTTTTTTCATAACTGAACCCATAAGTGCGCCAAAAGCATTCATCCCCCTTTCCTTCACTAACTTCTCATTTTCCCGCAGTAGGTCATTAATTATTTTTTCAAGTTCTTTTTCAGACATCATTGCAAATCCTAAATCTTCAACTGCTTCCTTAACAGCCGCGCCTTCATGCTTTGACAGCCAAGCTAAAATGTCTAGAATTACCTCTTTAGCAACATCACCTGAGCCAACAAGACGAAACAGTTCCTTGAACTGCTCATCCGAAACCTTTTCAACTTCAACTCCACCACGCTTCAGAGCCTTCAACGACTCGGTTAAGACAGAGGCAACAAAAGTTGGCGAAACGTTACCTTCTTGCACAATTACTTCAAATAAATCCACAAGTTCAGAATCAACAACCTGCTTAGCCAATTTTTCATTAAGCCCAAACTTACGCATAAAGCGTTTCATCAATTGTTCAGGCAACTCAGGAAGACGACTATGCAATTCTTTGACGTAGCCATCTCGAATTTGAATCGGAGGAACATCAGTTTCAGGATACATTCGCGCGGCACCAGGACGAGGACGCAAGTAGTTAGTGGTCCCATCGGGATTTGCTCCACGTGTTTCCTCTGGGACCCCATTCAAGGCTTCTCTTGTCCTCTCAACTATGGCCTTCAAAGCGTCAGAAGCATTTTCCAAATTGTCTGCAACAAATACAACGGCGTCCAATGTTTCTGCGTTAACAGCTTGCCTAAGTTCGTTGATTTCATCAATGGTAATTCCGTAAGCGGGCATCTCGTCTGTGTGAAAAATGCCTCCAACTCTACCCCAAAAACGTGCATGACTAGCCATTTCTGCTCCGAGTCTCATTTTAGGTGCAAGCTCCATTTTGAGCAAGCCTTCAAATTTTGGCAATCTAACTGCTAGCACTTGTCTCTTCTGCTCAACAGCTTTTTGAAGAACTTTGCATTTAGTTTTCTCAAAAATAGAAGTGACGTTCACAAATTCCTCTTTGACATCTTCTTCTCTTACGCCACGCTTTCTTAGTTCATCTCTCACTTTGATGAGCCCAAGTTGACGCTGCACCTCATATTCGACAGCCATAGAAACAAGTTCAAGCTCCTGAACCCCCTTTATTTCAATCAATGCGCCGTCTTTTATGGAAATGTTTAGGTCTTGGCGAATTGTGCCCAAGCCTCGTCTAACCCTCATCGTAGCTCTCAAAATTCGCCCAATAGCTAAAGCAGTTTTTTCCGCTTCCTGAGGAGAATAAATAACGGGCGCAGTTGCAACCTCGATGAGTGGGATTCCAAGACGATCAATTCGATACCTAATATTCGAACTGTCTTCTCCCATTTTTCTTGCAGCGTCTTCTTCAAGACTTATGTGTTGAATAGGAACTTTCTTTCCCTCAACGTTTAACTCTCCATCAAGAGCAATAACACATGTTCTTTGAAAGCCAGTAGTGTTTGATCCATCTATCACTGTCTTTCTCATAACATGGATTTCGTCAACTGGTTTTGCTCCACAAAGAAGTGCCACAGTGAGTGCGATTTCGACGGCTTCTCTATTAAGGTCATGTGGCGGTTCTTCATCCATCTCCACAAGGCATGATGTTTCCCTATTTGCTTCGTAGATTACCTTGGCACCTTTTTGAAACTCAAAAAGAGCTGCAGGGTCAACTTGGCCCAATTCGCTTTGGGTTGGTCTTAGTCTTCTTAGAAAGGTGATTTCTGGCTCCTCTTTAAAAAGTTGAGGTTTACAAGAGCAAAAAAGCTTAGTCGCTGTATCCAGTTGCTGGTGCACTTCGAGCCCAGTTTTCAAACCTATCTTTGAATAGTCTATGCTCATGCCTTTTTTCTCCATAATTCTCATCTAGGAAGGGTTCTTGGGGAAATTTCGTTTGCTATGTTTTCGATGAGAAGTTTTTTAGCTTCGTCTACTTTCTTTGTTTGGCCGAAAATCCACATGAGTTTCACTAATGCTGTTTCGGCTAACATGTCTTCGAGAGGAATTACGCCTGCTGCCAACAAGTCTCGACCTTGATCGTATACATTCATGTCTACGCGCCCCCAAATGCACTGAGAAGCCATAGCAACTACAACATTCTTTTCGATGGCTTTACGAATAGACGCAAGACAGTAATTACCCACATGCCCCAGTCCTGTTCCTTCAAGAATTATGCCTCTATACCCTTCGCTAATGTACCAGTCAATGATTTGAGGATTAAGGTTAGGGTGAAACTTGATAAGCGCCACCTTTTCGTCAAAATCAGGCTTCACAACTACCTTCTGGGCTGAGTTTCGTTTACGAAAATTTTCTGTGAGCATTTGGATTTCCCCGTTTTCCATTCTAGCAATCGGACTAGCGTTAATAGATTCGAAAGTGTCTCGACGACTTGTGTGACATTTTCTAACTTTAGTCCCACGATGAAAAACTATGGACTTGTCAGACATAGTTTCATGCATAGCAACAGCTACTTCAGCGAACGATGCACGAGCAGCCGCAGTAACTGCTCCAATCAAATTAGTTGCAGCATCTGAGCTAGGACGATCTGCAGATCGTTGAGAACCCACCATTATAATCGGCACTGGCAAATCTTGCAATGCAAAACTTAGCGCTGCAGAAGTATATGCCATTGTGTCTGTTCCATGGGCTATCACAACTCCGTCTACGCCTTTTTCAATATGCCTTCCAACAGATTTGGCTATTTCAGACCAATGTTTTGCGGCTATGTTTTCGCTGAACAGGCTCAACAAGATTTCAGTATCTATAACCGCGATTCTTGAAAGTTCTGGAACCACACTGTATAAGTCGCTTGCAGAAAGCGCTGGACGGACGCCGCCAGTTCGGTAATCAACTCGGCTTGCAATTGTGCCTCCAGTGCTTATGATAGCAACTTTAGGCAAGCCTAGTTCTTGTTTTGGAAGAGATGGCGGTGCAAAAGCAGGTTTTACTCCTGCACCGATTTTTTTGATTTGAGTTTTTGAAGTGATAATAACGCCAATGTTGTAGCCACTTTTTAATTTGATAATAATGTGTTTATCATCACTGTACTCAGAGCGTGGGATGAGAACACCTTCGTAACTTTCTTTATCCTTTGTGATGTGGATTATGTCGCCGATTTCTGCTTCAGCTTTTTTCAAAGCTTGTAAGGCTGCTCCCTTGTAGCCTGGGAATTCATTCATTTTTGTTTCTCCAAGAGTTTTGAAACGTATGGGCCATCGTAGTCATAGCCGAATCGCCTATAGTATTGTTTTGTTCCAATTGCGCTTATAATAACAACTTTTTTTCGGTCATAATCCTCTTTGGAGATTCTTTCAGCTTCTGACAGAAGTATGCTCCCATAGCCTTTGTGTTGCCATGCTTTAGCCATGTGTCTTCCAACAGGGACAAGCGAACCGTAAACATGCAGTTCACGAACTATTGAAACTGTCTTAGGATTGATTTCTGGTCTATGTGCTTTCTCAGACGGAATGCGTACTCTCAAATAGCCAACAAGCACATCGTTAATTGGGTCCTCAGCCGAGATGAAGATTTCTTCTCCTTCCGACGCCGTTTCCTTAAGTGCAAATATTTTTATGTTGTTTGGGTTTGGCTTCACTTTATCCATTAACAGTCGGTGTCCAACTTCACGGCATCGTATGCATCTGCATCGTATATGCTGTTCTCTTAATTTCTGCAAAACCAGTTGCCTAAGATTGCTTCGGTTCACTCCAGCTTCGATGAGAAAGGCTGGGATATCTCTTTGAACCCGCATAATGCGAACCCATGACGGGACAATCTTTTTTACTTCTACAATAAGTTCAGCTGCTTCTTCTGTGCTGTATGGGTTGTATTCTCCTTTTCTCCACCATTCATAAGCCCCCGTCCCCTTGATAACAAGACAAGGATATATCTTAATCATGTCTGGTTTGAAATCAGAATTCGTAAAAATTTCTTTAAATGCGGCCAAGTCTCGTTTGAAGTTTGTTCCAGGCAGACCTGGCATTAAGTGATAAACAATTTTTAATCCCGCATCTTTCAATATTCGTGTAGACTCTATAACGTCTTCAACAGTGTGGCCGCGGTCAACCAACTCATAAATATCATCATATATGTTCTGAACACCCAATTCTACGCGTGTCACTGCCATAGACAACATATGGTCTACATGCGCTTCTTTAGCCCAGTCAGGACGCGTTTCCACTGTAATTCCGACATTGCGTATCTTGCTTTTCTCGGCAATTTTCTTGGCTTCTGTCAGTGATTGAGAGTTTTCTTTGGTGATTGCATCTAAGCATCGTTGAACAAAATGTTCTTGATATTCTAAGGGCATGCTGGGAAAGGTTCCGCCCATAATGATGATTTCTACCTTGTCAACAGAATGCCCAATTGCCTCAAGTTGCCCAATTCTGCTGTTAACTTGCAGATAAGGGTCAAATCTGTTTTCGATTCCTCTCATGGCAGCTGGCTCAAAACCCGTGTAGCTCTGAGGAACTCCATAGACTGGTCCGCCTGGGCAGTAGGCGCATGGATTGTTTTTTGGGCATGACCAAGGTTTGGTCATGACAGCTATGATTGTGACTCCAGAAATTGTGCGGACTACTTTTCTTCTAAACAGTGGAAGCAGCTTTTTTTCGTTTGGTTTTAGGGATTGTATCAATTCAGCGTTGGATAGAATTTGGTTCGTTTTGTATTTGCCAGCGACTCTTATCTTGAGTAAGTTAACGTCTTCTCTTGTTGGATTGGGAATACTCATTAAATGCCCGATGATTTCTCTGCAAGCTTTTTGGGTCATCAGTTTCATCCGTAGATATGGCGTTAGTGCTTTCAGATAAATCTAAGCTATCTTCGCATAGACTATTTTTCCATCTACTATTGTCATTTCTACTTCAATGTTCTTAATTTCTTCTGCTATAATTGTCTCTGGGTCATGTGACAAAACTGTCAAGTCAGCCAGTTTGCCTACTTCTATTGAACCTTTAATATTCTCTTCGAAAGAGGCAAATGCAGCATTAATTGTGTACATGCGCAAAGCTTCGTTTACGGTTATTCTCTCTTCTTGATTTTCCCTTCTTGTAACTGCTGCATAAATGCCTAAAAGGGGACTGATTGGCTCCACTGGACAGTCTGAACTGCCTGTTGTCAATACTCCTTCATGCATAAGCGTTTTGAAGGGATAAGCCCACCTCGCCCTCTTTGGTCCTAGGCGGTCAATTGTCCAGAAATCAGAAATAATAAAATGAGGCTGCACTGAGGCGATTAGATTCAATTTCTTCATGCGGTCAATCAGTTTCTCCTTTAGAACTGAGGCATGCTCTATGCGGTGACGAAGATTTTTTCTCGGACTCTTTGCCAACGCCTTTTCTATGGCTGTTAACGTCATATCTACTGCTTTATCTCCGATAGCATGCACAGCTAATTGAAGGTTGGCCTCATGCGCCTCTGTGACAAGCTTATTTAATTCTTCTTGAGCGTATAATGTCATTCCCTTTGTTTTTGGTTCGTCACTGTATGTTCCGGTTAAGGCTGCGGTGCGGGCTCCTAGTGAGCCGTCTGTTAGAATTTTTATGCTTCCAATTTTTATCATTTTGTCTCCGAAACCTGTTTGTAAACCAAGTTCGATTAGATGTTTCATAAATTCCACTGGAATAATAATGTAGATTCTGATTGGCAGCTTTTTATCTGCCCTAAGTTTCTGTATGATTCGTATTTCTGTGGGCGATTCGATTATCCAATGAACTGTTGTTAGTCCTGCTTCTGTTGCTTTTTGGCATGCGAGTAAGCATGTCTGTTCCAATTCTTCTTCATTTAGTTTTGGAATTACTTTTTCAATCAAGTCCATGGCGGTTGTGTGTATAATTCCTGTAAGTTCGCCAGTGTTTGGGTCTATGTCAATTTTTCCGCCTTTGGGAGGCTTTGTTTTTTTGGTTATGCCAGCGATTTGGAGGGCTTTTGTGTTAACTACGCACATGTTTTTGCAGCTTCTTTGAAGGAACACTGGATTTTTTGGGGCTACTTTGTCAAGGTCAAATCTTGTTGGATACCGCTTTTCTTTGAATTTTTCGTGGTCCCACCCCTCGCCTAGAACCCACTTTTCCGAGGGAGTTTTCTTTACCTGTTCTTGCAGTTTTTTTTGCATTTCTTTAATTGAGGCAATATCACGTAAGTTTAGATTGTTTAAGGATGCGCCGAAGCTTAACATGTGCGTGTGTGCGTCTGTGAATCCTGGGACAACGGTTTTTCTTTTTAGGTCGATTATTTTTGTTGTTTTGCCTGCTAGTTTTTTGATTTGGTTGTTTGTTTCAACGGCGATTATTTTGTCTTTTTGGATGGCGATGGCTTGGGCTTTTGGTTTTTTTTGGTTTATGGTTATGATGTTTCCGTTTGTTAATATCATGTCTGCCTGCATTTTGATCCCTGCTACTATTTTATGAAAATGATTAGAATGTTGCTTATAATAACGTTAGTTTTTCAAAATGATTAAGACAGGCTAGCGTGTTCTTGCGTAGTTTTGTCCAGGCTTTCTTTGAAGGACTATTCTTTTTTCGTAGTTTCGTCTGCTACGTAGTCTGGGTATTTGAGTTCTCCTTGATGTGGGCTCTATTTTTGGAGTTTGTCCTCTGACTTTTCCTGCTTTTGAGAGTGATCCATGTGTTGGCATTTTTCGGTTTCCTCTTGGCTATTTAGGATTAGTTGGATTCTTTTAAGCGTTTTTGTTTTGGATCTTTATAGTTATGCGTGCGCACATTTCACGCGCTTCTATAATTAGAAACTAACAGTCGTGCCCGAAACAAACATTTCAATGAAAGTCAAGGCTATGAATGCTACGAAAACAACTATTGCCCTACTTTCTTTCGCTTTGTAGAGAGTCATAGGGCCAAGATAGAATTGCATTGTAAAGGAGTAGAAAGCAGCAAAAAGGGAAATGTAAGGTAAGAAACCGCCAAGCAGACATGGCCCTATACCGTAACACACGGCTTTCCAAGCGTTTAGAACAGATCCTTGACCACCTATAAGCCTGTAGATCACATGGAGAAGCAACGTTAAGAAAAGAAGAATTAGGATAGCGAATGCAAATATTAAAACTGCCTCGATCAGGTATGTGTATGCTCCGTAAGGGGTAAGCAAGTTATTCTTCACAAGGCGGTATGCCAAGATTTGTGCTTGATAAGACGAAGACACATCTGTACTCTTCACGCCAAAATAATTTACGACGGGTGTGACAACTGAAATGAATAATGTCACCCATAGAAAGAAAACAAAAGCGGGCTTCCACCCTTCAGTTCGTACACTGTTGAAAAATTCGCGAGGATTAGCCAACTGTTTTGCCAGTTGCCATATAATTCTGGGCATGTATCATTCACGAATCAAACGTTCTACGCATTTAAGTATAAGTTTTGTGCCACACTAATCTTGCCAATCATAAAAAGTGGAGTTTAAGACTCTCCCAGTTCGATAAAATTTTTTATAGTTTCCGACACCATTAAAGCACCTGGGGATAGTCATGACTTTCGAAGAAAACTACATAAAACTTATGGGGCAAATTGGCAACTTCACAAAAAAAGTTACAGGGGTAAGCGTCGTAGATGCCTACTTTGGCCCAAAAAACCTCTCACCAGAGAAAGCAAAAAGACGTTTGGCTCCTGAAAAACTTTTAATGAATCTTGACACGTTAATCGGGAAAGCCAAAGAAATAGACGATAAGTTAAGAAGAATTGCCATTATAAGCGACCTTGAATCCTTAAAGGTTGTTGTAAAATGGCTTTCAGAAGAAAATATCCAGTATATACATTTGGTAGAAGGAATATTTGGCATAACCCCAAGCAAATTTGGGCAAAACAAAACCCGTAAAGCACAACAAATAGTAGAAGATACATGCGCGCCTCTTACAGGCTCTGACGTTTCTGAAAAGATTCTGAGGTGGGAAGAAAAAAGCAAAATCTCAGGAGAGGCACTAAAGAAAATGATAGACACAGAGGTTGTTGAACGCACTCAAGAAATAGCGGGATTATTTGAGAAACACATTTTCGCTCATTTTCCAATTAAAGTTGAGAACAAAGGTGTTATCTATAAGACTGTGACAGGCGAACCATGGGGCGCATACAACTATTACCAGGGAAACTACACAAGCGTCAACGTAATCAATATTGATATGCCCTTTAACAAATATAGGTTAATCACGGCATTAGCCCACGAGTATGAGCATCATGTCGCAAACCTTTTCACAGAAAAATATTATCGCGAAAACAAATTACTAGACTTGTCCGCTGTCTTATTGCATACAAAACGATGCATCATCGGCGAAGGCACTGCCGACTGCGCTAAAGAATTTCTAGGCTTGCAATTAGGCGGAGAATATAGCGGACTAATCGAGTCTTTAAGCAATCTTCGAAGCATGCTAAGCCTCAATGCGGCTTACATGTTAAATGTAGAAAACGTTGATGACGAAACGGTTGCAGAGTACATTGCTTCTGAAGGCTTTTTGCCAATCGAAAGAGCCAGAAAAGGGATTGGATTCAGCAAACCCTTAACCCCAGATGGCAAACCTAACCTCTTCAAACCATACGTTTACACATACTTTTTCGGAAGAAAAGATTACGTGTTGCCTACTTTCCAAAAAGCTCAGAAAAAAGGTAAGGTCAAAGAATTCTTTCAAACCTTATACATAAATCCATACTCACGTTCAAGTGCAACATGGAAAACTGCATTTTCTAGAATCTAAAATTCTTTCTGAGACTAGCCCTTCGGTATGTTTCTTGGCTTTGCTATTATTTCTTTCACCTCAAGGTCAAAGAAGCGAGCTGTGCATGCTGGCTTAATGACAAGGGCTGTGTCGGCGCCTTCACTAGTTCCTGCGATAGTAATAATTTCTTTATCCTCTGAAATGAGACCAGCGTCAGCCGCCATTGCAGCAATTTCAACGCAAACTTTGGTTCCTTCTCCAAACAACCTTAATGTATGTGCCATAATTTCGAGAGGCATAATGGTTGCAAACTTTTTTCGCACAGCTCTTTCAACACCGCTTAACGCATGGGTAGCAGTTAGAATTTTGGCACCGTTTTCCAAGATTTTCTTGCGATTCTCTTCTTCTAATTCATCTGTGTCAGGACCTAGAAAGCCAGCATGATGCGTAACTACTACTACGTTTAATCCTTTGAACATTTTTGAGGTTTTCACCCCAGTATAGCCTCTGGATGAGGCGACAACAATGTCTTTTATTCCCTCTTCTTGCGCATACGCTTTTACTAACTTCAATAAGGCGTCGGTGTTTTCTTCTCCACCTTTATGAAAGTATATAGTCTTGCGTTCAATTGAACTCATTTTCTCCACTCTCTTAGAAAGCATCTACCGCTTCTCATATAAGAATAATGTTTCAGCTTAGTGTGGCATGTATGTGTCTATTGTTTATAAGCTAGTTTTCTCTCTGAGTGATAACTCGGAAAAATTTTTGGTTTTCATTATCAACCATGAGGAGAATATTTTGTTTTTGCTTTCTGATTTTGAAACAAATGCTATCTATAGCTCTGTCAGGTTTGATAACTATGATAAGAGTTGATAAGTCTAGTTTTCAAGATTGACTGCATTTATGTTGGTTCCGTTTTCTCTTCGCAAGTATAATTGTGGTTAAAGAGAGAGTCATAAGTAGTGGCAGAATCATGTTTGAAGGAAATTCTGGTATTACCTGATAAGTGCAATGTAGTTCTGTTCCGTCTCTGGTTGCATTGTTTCCAGCATAATCGAAAGCAACTATTTTATATCTTACTAGTGTTTTAGCAGGCTGACCAAGTATTGTGGCTTCGTAGAGATAATTGGACCAGTTATAGTTCATTGATGAGCCAGTCCATGTAGTCTCGTCGTTTATTACGTAGAATAACGTGGCATTTTTTATTCCGCTTGTGGCATCTGTAGCGTTCACTGATATCTTTACTGATTGGTATGGAGATACGTCGCCGTCTGGCATGCGAAATGGAGTTTCAATTATCGGATAGGTCTTGTCTAACTTAATTTCTGTTAAGATTTTGTGGGGAAGCTCCTCGATTCCGACGTTGTCTACACTCCAATATTCTAATGTGTTGTTGGCACTTTCAGTCGTTATGTGTGGTTGCCCATAAGCACTTACATTTTTAGTCGGATCTTCATTAATTTGGTAGTAGGTTTCGGCGACACCACTGAGATCGTCGGTAGCCATCAGGGTTATAGTGAAATCTTGAGTATGCCACAAATCGTCATAATTATGCGTAGTGACTGGAGGAGTCGTGTCACTATCTAGATAAAGTGTGTGTAGAACATCTGTTAGATAGTTGACAGCGAGGTTAAGTGATTCTCCTGCTCGGTTCTTGAAAGTTGAACTGTTCCAGTCGTAGTTTTGGTCCATCCAGACACACGTTAAATCTCCATCAATGTCAAATGTGGTGTCGTAGGCAAGATTCTTTGTAGCGTCATAAGCAGAGATTATAGTTAAACTGCCATCAAAGGAAAGATAAGAATTAAACTCTGCACTATAGCTTGAAGTTCGTCCGTTGACGTAATTTTCATAATCGCTGTGGTGCACTTCAGCTCCCCAGTCTGTGCCTGAACCCATCACATGACCGAAAACCGCCACATCCACAATGTAGTGACTCATTATTCCAGCGTTCTTTGCAGCCTTCGCATAATCCTTAGCCTCAAGAAAACTCAAAGTATTGCTATACTCAGTGGATGTCCGAACCGCCGCTGCATCATCGGTCATGATCTCGGCTGAGTTATAATAGATGTGATGCTTGATTTTATCGCCTATTCCATCTGTTGCATTCGCATTATCGGGCAGTTCAGTTCCATACAAGTAGGTTGCAAGATTGTCTAGAATGTATTGTTTCTCTTGGGTTGGCAACCAGTCTAATGCATGTTGAGCAAGCCAATCGTGCGTCCCATATTTAGGATGAGAGGGATCGTCAGAATAATCACCGTTGCTCCAACTTATTGCAGGTCTTACATTTAACATTGTGCACAACATGCCTACAAGAAGCAACATCATCACAATTCGAGAAAGTGCCTTTTGCTTCATATTTTTCATTCCCTTCTTAAAACTGCATTATAGATATATTAACATTCCAAATTTATGGTTTATGAAACAAACTTCAATATTGGAAGGTTTTAGATAGATGACAAAAGCAACGAAGCGATGGTACATATAATTTATGTTTTCTTGACGAGAGTCTTTCTTAACGGTTTTCTTTTAAGCGCAGTGCCACAGACTTCGCATACTTTAAGCCTATAGTCTGAAGGATACTTTTTGTGGCATGCGGGGCAATATAATATCCAATGCAGACGAAATCTTATGCCAAAAGTCATAAGCGGCGCAAACTCTACACCTATTTGATTCGCAACATTCTGAATTGAATAATCATCTGTCACAATTAACGGAGTATAGCCTGCAGTCTTTAACTCAAGAGCTAAAGCTAAAACCTGTTTATCCGCCTCAGAAAGAGAAAGAATATCTCCAACCTTTTTCGACGCTTCTCTAACCTTATCCACAAATTCTACGCTTGGCTGTTTAATTTTCAGTTTTGCATTTCCAACCGCAGTGGTAAATCGTGTCCATGACAAAGAGTTTGAAACAAGCTCATCTCTGACTAGCGGAACCGAATATTGCTCATTTTGAATTGTAAGCGGGTCAAAACCAGCTATAAAAGCGGACGTATCAAGAATTATGATTTTTTCCTTTGCAGTCAACGTTCTTCACCTTGAGAGAAAAGTAGCCTCGCTTTTAGACGATGATAGAAGTCTTCTTTGAATCGAACAAAGGTAGACTTGTATTCTGATTTTGTGACTGTTACGCGATTATCTTTTGGCCCTGTTTCCCTCTGAAAATGACCGTCTACAACAACAAACGCTTTTTTAGGCTTAAGAAGTTCTATACTTACCGTCGATTTTGCAGAGAATACAATTGGATGAAAAACAGTTAATGGGCAGATAGGCGTAAGAACGAAAGCATCCGTTTCCGGGTCTAATACTGGTCCGCCCGCAGACAAAGAGTAACCCGTTGACCCAACTTGAGAGGAAATCATCATTCCGTCAGACCTGCATTCAGCCACTGCAACACCGTCTTTCCATATATTGGCATACAATAGCTTAGCTGGAACAGATGAAGTAATTAGGACCTCGTTTAATGCGTCAGGTAGTCTTGTCTTGCCAATGAATGAGGCAAGTTTTTCATAGTATTCTAGAGTGAATCTGCCTTCAAGACACTTGTCAACAGCCGCTAAACCTTCTCTCGGTGTCACCTCAGCCAAAAAACCACGTACACCCATGTTAATGGCTAGAATAGGTGGTTCTGGTTTAGGGATTGAAAGACATGTTCTTAGTATTGTGCCATCGCCTCCTACCGTTATAATCAAGTCTGTTTTCATACTTTCTAAGGGTAATGCAATCTTAGTCTTGTTCAATCGTTTTGCAAGTTTTGGCTCCAAAAAGACACTGACTTTCTTCGCTTCTAGATGATTGACTAAGTTCTCTACAAATCTTAACGCTTCTCTTCTGTCTATCCGTGAGACGATACTTACAGTGTTGAACAGCCCTCGTATCCTCCCTTAACAGTGGCAATATGATTTACGTTGTGACTAAATATAAGTGGAGTGCTCCAAAAAACGAGGATTTTAATGATCAACGTCAAGGATGTAGCGATAAATTATTTAAGATGAGTGCAGTGTAGAAATTGCAATAGTTTGAAGGTAAGGGGATAGAATATGAGTAAACCTGCCGAGGTTGGGTCCTTAAAAGTAGGTAGTTATGTCATTATTGATGATGTGCCATGCCGCATCGTCGACTATAGCAAATCAAAGCCTGGAAAACACGGCTCTGCAAAGGCTAGAGTTGTCGCCATCGGCGTATTTGACAACGTGAAAAGGAGTTTTGTAAAGCCAGTTGACGCCCAAGCCGAAGTGCCCATAATTGAGAAAAGAAATGGTCAAGTCATAGCGTTATTGCCCACAGCAGTACAGGTTATGGATTTGGAAAATTATGAAATGCTCGAAGCCCCAATACCTGAAGAAGAAGACTTAAAGTCAAAACTTACTTCAGGCATTGAAATTGAATATTGGCGCATTTTGGGAAAGACAAAAATAATGCGGACTAAGGGCTAAGTCCTTCAACTCCTCACAGCGGTTGCTAGCCGTTTTCATTTCAGTTTCATTGTTACAAAACCTTATGATGTGACAAAATTGAGACACGTCAAACAAATTCATTTACGCTCAAAAATGAGTGTTGACGAACTAGTCACTGAAATGAGAAAGACAGGCGTTCTAGGCGCAGGCAAAATAGGCGAAGCAGCAGAATTAGTGGCAGAAATGTTTGCAGACCCCGACTACACGGTGTTCTTGACAATTGCGGGCGCCCTTGTTCCAGCTGGCATGAGAAAAATCATTCGCGACCTCGTTGACAAAGAATACGTGAACGTTATTGTCTCAACAGGAGCGAACATGGTTCATGACATGGTTGAAGCACTTGGGCATAGGCATGATATAGGCACTTTCTCAGCCGAAGACAAAAAACTCAAAGACGAAGACGTTGGCAGAATCGGCGACATCTACATTGAACAGAAGGCCTTTAGGCATTTGGAAAAATGGATGTACAAAATTTTGGAAAACATACCTGAAGAGAAGAGAAGCCACATGTCAGTTGCAGAACTGTTATCCATAATCGGCAAACAAATCGAAGACCCCGAATCAATACTTGCTGTGGCATCTGAGAAAAAGGTTCCTATAATTTGCCCCGCATTCGTAGATTCGATTGCAGGTTTTCATCTATGGGTCTTTGGACAAGACAAAAAACTTAGAATAGACTCGCTTCTTGATACATCCGCAATAATGGATAGAGTATACGAAGCAAAGAAAGTGGGCATAATCATACTCGGCGGAGGAGTGCCAAAACATTTCGCATTATTTGCTAACACCTTTAGAGAAGGTGTAGACCTGGCAGTTCAAATAACGATGGATAGACCCGAACCCGGAGGCTTAAGTGGTGCATCGCTTGAAGAAGCGATAAGCTGGGGAAAAATAAAGCCGGAGGGAAAGGGAGTCAATGTTATTTGTGATGCAACAATAGCCTTCCCACTCATAATAGCTGCAGCATTGGAAAAAATCGGAAAGTAACTTAATTTTCTTCTGGATTCTCTCATTTTACCTTGATTTTATGACCTATTTTTCTGGGGAGACGCACTTCTAAAATCCCGCGTTTAAACTGAGTTTCCATCTTTTTCATGTCAACTGACACTGGAACATGGACATGACAATGGAACGAAGTGAACTCGCCCTCGCGGTGAGTAATGCCAAAGTCATGGAATCTTATCTTTCGCTTCATACTAGCCTTTATCTCAATCATGTTCGCGTTTACTGCCTCAACCTTTATTGTTTTTGGGTCAATGTTTGGAAGATCTGCAGTGACAACTACTTCGTCGGTTGAGACAAAGACATTGCATAGTGGCTCCAAGCAACATGATTCAATGTTCCAACTTGGACGCTCCATCCTAGCAGACCTTAGTAATTCATCCGCAAATGTCTCCCAGTCTTCAAAATAGTCATGCATCAACTCGAAGAAATCTCTTCTTCGTTTAGTGGACATGCAGTTTGCCTCCTTCTTTCTACGTAACGTATGGAACATCGTATTCCTGCGACTTCTTCATCTGAGTTAACTCGCGTTGCGTGCGCTTCATGATGTCTCTAGCTTTCAACCGAATTTCTTCTCCCTTCTGAAGCAACTGGGCAACATCAATTTTTAAGTTTGCAATTTTTGCAACCTCTTGAATCGCCGCAGCAGCTGCTTCTGGATCAGGGTAATTGTAGTAAGATTGGGCTAAAAACGCTATAGCGGGAATCCCCTTCTCTGCGCAGTAACGCATTGTCAAAGCCTGAGGACCCACCATATAGCCTTCTCTCAAAATTTCCAATCCTTTCTCTTGTAGCAAACGGATTAGTTCTTTATTTGATGCCGCCCCGAAAACCTTAGGCTCCTTTAAATCTTGCCTGTTCTCCATTGGTATTCCTCCGACGGACAGAACCATCCTTACATTTTTTGACTGCCCCCAAGCGATAAGGGCTCGCATAATCGCATGTACATGGTTTGCTGGAATCGCAATTTCTGAAATGACGGCAAGTAAACGGTCGTTTCCAAAAACCCGCAAAGGCGCGTGCGGAAGCCCTTCATGTAACACAATCACTGGCGGCATAAGGTCAGTGTCAACGTAGGCTATTTCTGCCAAGTCAAGTTCAGAGATTATATATGAAGTTGCAATCAAGCCTACAAGCCCTACGTCTGGAAGCCCATGAAGCACAATTGCATTAGACGGTATAGATTCCTTCTCCACTATCCTGATTGTTTCTGACAAGAAACTTTCACTCTCTGCATCATATTTTCCTTAGAAGCAATAAAAAAGGTTATGGCAAAGCCCACATTTATTTAAGACGAAATACGTTTAAATTTGGAGAAAATAGCCTTGGAAAAGTTAGGTTCATCACTTTACGATGCCCTAAAGAAGATTTTCAGAGCTCCCGTTGTCGACGAGGCTGCAGTAAAAGAACTTATTCGCGACTTTCAGAGGGCGCTATTGCAAGCAGACGTTAACGTGAAACTAGTTCTTGAAATTTCAAAAAGAATAGAAGATAGAGCCTTACAGGAGAAAGTCCCGCCAGGTGTTTCAAGACGCGAACATGTAATAAAAGTTGTTTATGAAGAATTAACACGATTTTTAGGCGAGAAACCAGCGCCCCTGAAGATTGAGCCTGGAAAAAGGAAGACTCTCATGCTTGTTGGGATACAAGGTTCAGGCAAAACCACAGTCGCCGCAAAATTTGCACGATATTTTCAGAAGAGAGGATTTAAAACAGGGTTAGTTTGTGCCGACACGTATAGGCCAGGAGCATATGCCCAGCTGCAGCAGTTAGCCAATCGAATTAACATTCCAGCATATGGAGATGCAAACGCAAAAGATTCAGTCGATATCGCTAAAAAAGGATTAAAACAATTCGAAGGCTATGACGTTGCCATTATTGACACTTCTGGAAGACACAAAGAAGAGAAAGGCCTAATAAATGAAATGAAAATATTGGAGAAGACAATTAAGCCAGATGAAGTAATTCTAGTCATCGATGGAACAATTGGTCAGCAAGCGGCAATTCAAGCCCAAGCGTTTCATGCAGCCACGCCAATAGGGTCAATCTATGTAGCCAAACTTGACGGCTCAGCAAGAGGCGGAGGTGCCCTTTCAGCAGTTGCGGCCATTGGAGCACCGATAAAATTCATTGGCACAGGCGAAAAAATCGATGATATAGAGCCGTTTGTGCCTTCACGTTTTGTTGGCAGACTATTGGGTATGGGTGACCTTGAAAGCCTCATAGAGAAAGTGCGCGAAGCAGAGGTAAAAGTGCCAGAAAAGAAAATGCGTGCAATGTTAAGTGGAAAATTCACGCTGACAGACATGTATGAACAGTTTAAATCCATGAAAAGTATGGGACCATTCAGAGGGCTTCTCAAACTGATTCCAGGCTTTTCCTACGACATACCTGAGGACATGATGGAACTGGCGGAAGACAAGATGAAAAAATGGAAAGTCATAATTGAATCCATGACACTGCAGGAAAGAGAAGACCCAAAAATATTCTCTTCATCAAGAGTGCGACGAGTAGCCCGCGGATCTGGCACAAGCGAAAAAGAGGTTAAAGAACTTCTTAAACAATATTCAATGATGAAGAAAATGATGAAATCGTTAAGGAGAAAGAAGCTCCCGTTTTTCGGTAAAGGAAAGTTGCCGATGCCTCAAGGATAGAAGACTCCAAGCCTCCCAAAAATTCCTGAAAAAGGTTGTATCCCATGGACATTATTGAAAAGACGCAGAAAATGCTAGAGAAATATCCTTTATGCAATCATTGCTTAGGAAGACAATACGCCCTGTTAGGTCACGGACTAGACAATAAAGAACGCGGTGAAAACCTCAAACTTCTTCTAACAATGAAGGGGCATCAATTGACGTTGTTAAAGCAAAAAGATGGAATCGCGCTTCTTAAGACTATGGCAACAAACGGCTCATTTAACACGGCTACTGAAATACTGAAAAAAATGCACAAGAGATTCGGAGAAAAACGCCGATGCCACCTCTGTAAAGGACAATTTGGCAATTTAGACAAACTAAGCAGTCATGTTTTAGAAAAATTGAGGGATTATGAATATAATACGTTTCTTATCGGCATCGAATTGCCGACAGAAGTAGAGGAAAGAGAAGATGAGTTTAAGGCAGAATTTGAGGTGATGCATGGAGAAAGCATGAAAAACCATTTTAGCCGAGAAATTGGGAAAAAAGTCTCTGAGACTGTAGGCAAAATGGCAGAACACAAGAAGCCAGATATCGTCATCTTTGTTGACCCTTTTTCTGAACAAATCACATTACAGCCGAATCCCTTATTCATTTCTGGGCGATATAGAAAACTTGCCCGCGGAATTTCTCAGTCAAAATGGATATGCACACAATGTAGAGGGAAAGGTTGCCAAAGGTGTAATTGGACTGGAAAAATGTTATCAGAATCTATAGAAGAAATTATTGCTGACCCAGTGTTGGAAAAAACTCTAGGCGAAAATGTGTCTTTTCATGCTGCAGGAAGAGAAGATGTAGATGCGCTTATGCTTGGACGTGGAAGACCATTCATTGTGGAGGTCAAGAAACCAAAAAAGCGATTTACCGATTTAAAGAATCTTGCAGAGGCAATTAATAGCGAGGCTAAAAACAAAGTGAAGGTTTCAAGTCTCCATTTTACTAATAGAAGTGCAGTTAGAAGATTAAAGAAGACCGAGACTTCTGAAAAAATCTATAGAATGGTTGTTGAATTTGACAAGACTGTTTCTGACGAAGACTTGAAAATGCTAGAGAAAACATTAACGGGCGCCATCATTTATCAGCAGACGCCATCAAGAGTTTTGCATAGAAGAACTAATCGAATTCGAGAAAAATACATATATGAGGCAAAAATAAACAAGTTGTCACCAAACCGTATAGAAATGAAGATACGTTGCCAAGGAGGATTATATATTAAAGAGTTAGTAACCGGGGATAATGGCAGAACAAAGCCTAGCATAGTCGGAATCCTCAGTGTCAAAGCCGAACCCTTAGAACTAGATGTCATGAACATAATCGTGAAAAGGTAGAGAAAAAATGTCAAAGTCAAAAGGACTACGTTCAAAAACTCGTACTCTGTTAAAGAAGGAGCCTCGAGAGAGAGGGAAAATTGGACTCAGCAAATTACTTCATGAGTACAAGTCTGGAGACAAGGTGATGATCAAAGTGGACTCTGGCGTTCATAAAGGCATGCCTCATCGTAGATATTTTGGCAAAATTGGCACTATAATTGATAAAAGAGGCAGAAGCTACTTGATAGGCGTTAGACAAGGAGAGGCCATAAAAGAAATAATCGTACGCCCTGCGCATATAATACCTCATAAAGAGGAGTAGAAAGTGTCCAGAAGAGCGCTAAAGGAACGCCCAATAACAATTCCACAGGTAAAGGAAAGATTGGAAATGGTAGGTGAAGAAAAGTTAGATCAGTTTCAACGAAGAACGCTTGATTATGCATCTAAATTTTCTAAGGTTGATCCGCGTGCATCTGAAGAGTTAGTGAATGATCTTGTGACTCAGTTTGGGTTAGAAGAGGGGGAAGCGGTTCAAATAGTTAATTGTTTGCCAGAAAGTGTTGAGGAAATTCGTGTTTTCTTGGCTGCTGGACGCAAAATTGTTGAAACTTCCAAAATCGAAGCGATTCTTTCTTTTTTGAATGAGCATAGAAAGAAGGAATAACTGCTTTCTACATATTCTATAGTAAATTTGTGGGCAGGAACGATGGAGAAGGAAAAAGAACTAGAAAAAAGATACGAAGTGTACGCATATGTACTTGACTTTCTGCCGCATGGAAGACCGGGAGCTAGACCAGGATATAGAGCAGGGGCTCTTGTTCAAGTTATCGGTGAAGAATTTTTTACTCTTTTAGAAGCAATCGCTAAAGAAGGGACGGTCTTAAAGTCTTCTGAAAGGGTTTATGTTGGGAAAGATGCTCGTGACAAGATAACATATATTATAGGCAGAATTGGCTATGATGAGTTAACTAGCACTGCAAAAATGGAGTTAGCGACTGCCATTGAGAAGATTGTGATTAACCGTGAGCCATGGTTTGTGAATTTCTTTAACACCGCCCAAGCAATAACACCGAGAATGCATGCACTTGAATTGATACCTGGCATTGGCAAGAAATACATGTGGCAAATTCTTGATGAACGGGAAAGGAATCCCTTCAGAAGTTTTGAAGATTTGCAGCAACGGGCTAACATACCCAGCCCTGCCAGATTAATTGCGAAGAGGATTCTAGAAGAACTGTCTGGCGAAAGTAAGTATCGATTATTCACGAGAGTACCCTAGTGAAGTTTAATGAGTCTTCTTCAAAAGACTAGGCTTCTTCTTCGTCTTTACAATTTTTTTCCGAAAAAGCGTTTAGGACAAAATTTTCTCATAGATAGTGATTTGCTGCAAAGGTTAATTTTTTATGCCTCTGTGAGTGATGCAGACGTTGTCTTGGAGGTAGGCGCGGGTTTAGGTTTTCTTACGCGTCTGCTTGCCCAAAAATGCCGCAAAGTTATCGCTGTCGAGATTGATAGTAAGCTGGTAAAAATATTGCAAGAGCAACTCCGTGATTTACGGAATGTTGAATTGATTGAGGGTGATGTGCTAAAGGTTTCTATTCCTTCCTTCAACAAGGTAGTTTCTACTCCTCCTTATTCCATTTCATCGCCTTTGCTTTTTTGGCTTCTTGGAAGAAACTTCGATTGTGCTGTTTTGGCTTTTCAGAAAGAGTTTGCAGAGAGGCTTAACGCTCCCGTGGACAGCAAGGAGTATAGTAGGCTGACAGTTTCAACGTATTATCGTGCTGAAGTAGAGCTTTTGGATTATGTGCCCAAAGAACTGTTTTATCCGCCACCAGACGTTGACTCAATAATTGTGCGCCTAAAGCCGAGAAGACCTCCTTTTTCGGTAGCAAATAAAGAACTGTTTTTCGAATTAGTGCAAAGGCTATTTACTCAACGCAACAGGAAAGTTAGAAACTCGGTCATTCCCTTTTTGCAAAGACAGGGATTTGGGAGAGAAGAAGCATTAAGGATTGCAGACGTTCTCCTTTTTCACGATAAAAGGGTTCGTGAATTAGCGCCCGAAGACTTTGGAGCAATTGCCAATGAAATTACCAGAAAAAGACACGAAAAGAATCCTCTTTAACGGGTGCACATTTCTTGTTTCGCAGAAAGTCTATGAGCCTGCGGAAGATACTTTTCTTCTTGCGGAAAATCTAGTTGTGAACGAGGACGACGTTGTATTAGATGTTGGCACTGGCTGCGGAATATTAGGAGTTCTTGCTGCAAAAAAGGCTAAGAAAGTTGTGGCTACCGACATCAACCCCTATGCGGTCAGCTGTGCACAGATGAATGCCAGACAAAATGGCGTGCTTGCGAAGATGGATATACGACAAGGTAGTCTCTTTGAGCCTATTAAGAAGAATGAAAAGTTTGACGTGATTATCTTTAATGCTCCTTACTTGCCCACAAGTGAAAGCGAGAAGAAGAGTTGGATTGGTAAAGCTTGGGCAGGTGGACAAAGTGGAAGAGACATCATTGAACCATTCATGTCCGAAGTATCTAAATACTTGAAGAAGAAAGGCAGAATTTTTCTAGTGCAGTCATCTCTTTCAGAAATAGACAAGACTATTCAGCGGTTCAAAGAAAGCGGGCTAGACGCAAAAATAGTAGCAGAGAAGAAATTTCCTTTCGAAACTATAGTCGTGCTTAAAGCAGTTTTTCATTAATCTTTGCAAAAGAATTTTTATAACCAGACCGCGAGTATTGCTAAAGTCAAGGTGAAAAACAGTGTGTATCTTAGGCAAAGACAAGTTGATGGAGCTCATAGAGAATTTTAGATGTATTTACCCGTTTGACTATCATCTTTTAGACGGCGACAGCTATGTCCTCACCGTGAAGGAGGAGACTACGCTTAATTATTTGGAGCATCAAAACCTAATCTCCTACGAGATTGTGTTTACTCCGCCAAATTATGTGGCGCATCTGACAGCAAAAAGCAAGTATGGAAGAATGGGACTATCATTTTTAAATGCAGCTAAGGTGCATAGTGGCTTCATTGGACGCCTAGCGCTTGAACTGGTCAATTTGAGCAATGATCGTAAGCCTATAACGATTAAGCGAGGCGACCCCTTCATGCACATAGAATTCTTAACAAGAGAAGGTGAGCCAGCACCGTATATGGGGGCATATCAGTTTCAGTATGTGAGTGAAGAAGAGAAGAAAATGTATATACCTATTTTGAAGAAGGTTTTTCCAAACTTTGACGAACTAGCCAAAACATGGCTCAAAAAACCATAAGAATAAAAAAAGCATCCTATTATGATTTTATTGGCGCGCGCAAGAAAAATGCGGCTTCGAGCACAACAAATATCGGTGAAAAATTGGTTTTCAAAAGTTATCAAAATTTTGCAATCTAACAGACCCTTTAATGGCGTCTGTTTCAAAAACAGAAAGCCAAAATCAAAGCTCTGCCGACCGAATGATGAAAAAACAAAAAATTTCTCAAGTTTTCATAACAGAGTAGAGTAGACAGATGTTGATGATGTTGGAACAAACGATAGTGCGCTCGCAAATTCATATTTCTAATTGGGATTCAATCTAAACAAATGCTTTAAATATCCGCTTTCTGAATGCTGAGAAGGGAACACCATCATGAAGGCACGCAATTACAGGGAAGTAAAGGGGCAAGCCTACACCAGAAAGCAGTATATGAGAGGGCCCCCTCAACCAAAAATAACCAAATTCACCATGGGCGACCCCAAAATCAAATATGAATATAAGGCAATATTAGTCGCCCAAGAAGAAGTCCAAATCCGCCACAACGCATTAGAAGCCGCACGCATTTCTGTAAATCGCATTCTCGAAGCAAAATTGGGCACAAGCTACTTTCTGCGAGTTATGCCATATCCGCATACTGTTCTTAGGGAAAATAAGATGATTTTTGGAGCCCACGCAGACCGACTGCAAGATGGAATGAGGGGGGCTTTTGGCAAACCAGTCGGAACAGCCGCCAGAGTCAAGCCGGATCAACATCTTATAGAGATTGACGTAAACGCAAACGGCTTAGAAACAGCAAAAATAGCCTTAAAACGAGGCCAAGCAAAACTGCCAACTACCAGCCGAATAATAGTAGAAAAAATCACTTCAGACTAAATTAAGAGGCAAATAAAATGCAAACCTCATCAAAAGAAAGGAAACCAGCAACTGAAAAAAAGCTAGTTATTCCGTTTGAAGAATTAAGAAAGGAAGACATCCCACTTGTTGGAGGCAAGAACGCTAACTTAGGTGAAATGATCCAAGCCGGAATCCCAGTTCCTCTAGGATTTGCAGTCACAGCCTACGCTTACAGGAAATTTATTACAGAAACAGGCATCGCCGAAAAAATATACAAAGCCATCAAAGAAACCGTTACCGACGTTAATGACCCAAAAAAGTATGAAGAAGCATCCAAGAAAGTTAGAAAAATCATTGAAGCCACACCAATGCCGCATGATATTCAAAAGACCGTAGAAGAAGAATACAGTGAACTTAGCAAAAGAACAAAGTCAAGTCAAGCTTTTGTGGCTGTACGTTCAAGTGCAACTGCAGAAGACTTGCCAGACGCCTCCTTTGCGGGCCAACAGGAAACCTACCTAAATGTGAAAGGTCACAAAGACCTAATCGATAAGACAGTTAAATGTTGGTCAAGCCTATTCACGCCAAGAGCCATCTTTTACAGAACTCAGAAAGGCTTCAAGCACGAAGATGTTCTCATAAGCGTCGGCATCCAAAAAATGGTAAACTCAAAGGCAGCAGGCGTCACGTTTACAATAAATCCAGTTACCGGCGACCTAAGCCAAATAGTTATAGAAGGCAATTGGGGGCTATGCGAATCCGTCGTCTCGGGAGCAGTAACTCCCGACAACTTCGTAGTCGACAAAAAAACATTAAAAATCATTGAAAGAAGAGTTGCCAAGAAAACGGTAGAATATATTCGCGACCCGAAAACTGGCAAAACAGTCCATCTTGATGTACCAGCTGAAAGACAAGAAAAACCATGCCTAACAGACGAAGAAATAGTCAAACTTGCAGAACTCGCTAAACGCATTGAAGAACACTATGGAAAACCGCAAGACATTGAATGGGCGATAGACCGCGACATAAGTTTCCCAGAAAACGTCTTCATAGTCCAGTCTAGACCAGAAACAGTTTGGAGTGTGGAAAAGATACCGCCGAGAATTGAGGCACCAAAACCGTCAACCCCACTCTTACAAAAAATGGAGCACAAAGTCGTCGTGAAAGGCATAGCTGCTGGAAAAAGAGCAGTCGGCGCAGGCTTTGCAAAAGTTGTTCTCACAATAGACGACGCTTCAAAGCTTATGAAGAAAGGCGACATACTAGTCACACCTATGACTAATCCTGACTATGTACCGTTCATGAAACTCTCTAACGCAATAGTTACAGACAAGGGCGGAGTCACATGTCACGCAGCCATCGTAAGCCGAGAACTCGGCATTCCATGCATTGTCGGAACAGAAACTGGCACCAAAGTCATGGAAACTGGCGAAAGTTACACTGTTGACGCTAGAAGTGGTGTTGTCTACACAGGCATTATGAATGAACATGAAGGAACAGTCGTAACTCGACCAACCGAAACAACCAGACTTGCCACTTCTTCTCCAGTCGTAACCACACTTGAACAGGCGCCAATAACCGCAACCAAAATCTACATGAACTTAGGCGTGCCAGAAATGGTTGAAGAATACAAGACTCTGCCCTTCGATGGAATAGGGCTCATGCGCATTGAGTTCATCTTAGCCAGCTATATAGGTGAACATCCACTTTACATGTTGGATACCGGGCGAGGAGAAGAATTCATAAACAAACTTGCTGAAGGCATCGCTACCGTTGCCAAGGCTATACAACCACGCCCAGTAGTTGTACGATTCAGCGACTTTAAAACAAACGAATACAGAGAATTGAAAGGCGGAGAAAAATACGAAATAGTTGAAGCCAACCCAATGCTTGGCTGGCGTGGAGCAAGCAGATACATAAGCCAATGGTACGAAAAAGCATTCAGACTGGAATGTAAGGCAATCAAAAAATGCAGAGAAGAATGGAAACTAAAAAACGTCTGGATAATGCTCCCAGTGATAAGGACGGTTTGGGAAGCCAAACAATGTCTAGCCATAATGAAAGAAGAAAACCTCGAAAGTTCAAGAGATTTTCAAGTATGGTTCATGGCAGAAACCCCATCAATTGCCATAATGGCTGATGAGTTTGCTAAACTATGCGATGGCTTCTCAATAGGCTCAAACGACATGACACAAGGCATCTTACTCATAGACCGCGACTCAGAAAGACTAGGCCTAATGGGATACTTCGACGAAAGAGACCCATCAATTAAACGCATCCTAGCCCACTTGATTAAAGTGGCACACCGATACGGACGCACAGTTTCAATCTGTGGAGAAGGACCATCTAACCTACCAGACTTTACGGAGTATCTTGTCCGCTGCGGCATAGACAGCATATCCGTAAACGCTGATGCAGTTGTTTGTACAAGACAGCTTGTAGCAAGCATAGAACAAAAAATCTTGTTAGAACAGTTGGCTGAAATGCGCAAAGGCAGTTCGCCTAGTCAGAAGTCGAAAGATCTGGAATGGGCCCTTGAATTCGGCTAACCAAGTCAAGACAACTATATCGACGATTTTCAACCAACCCTTCCCTTTTCTTGTAAACGGTAACTCCATATGAAAACATCAACCTTCGACCTAGAAGAAAAACGGCTAAAAGAAGAAATAAAAAGGAGAAAAGCAAAACGCGTTCTTATACAACTCCCTGAAGGACTAAAACCTTACGGGCCTTATTTAGCCAACATAGCTGAGAAAGCCGGAGCACTTGCAATCATCTCTGCAGACCCATGCTATGGCGCATGCGACTTGGTACTATCTGAGGCAGAAAGCCTAGACGCTGACTTAATTGTCCATTTCGGTCATAGCAAAATGATTGAAGGGAAAAAGAAGGCTAGCGTACTTTACTTTGAAGCAAAAGCAAAAAGCAACGTGAAAGATGCAGTGAAAAAGGCGTTGCCACTTCTCAGAGATTGCAAGAAAATAGGATTGATCACCACAGTTCAGCATGTTCACGCGCTTAATGAAATTCGTGAAGGGCTGCTTAAGGCTGGAAAAACTGTTGCAATAGGAGACGCTGGACATGTAAAATATCCGGGGCAAGTAACTGGATGCGACTTGAGCAACGCCAAGGCAGTTGCGAAAGAGGTTGATGCGTTTCTCTTTGTAGGAGGGGGGAGATTTCACCTATTAGGCGTTGCCTTAGCGACAGCAAAGTTGACTATAGTTGCAGACCCGTATGAGAAAACAGCATTCGCTGTTGAAGATGAGGTAAATAGGATTCTCAAGCAAAGATGGGCTCAAATCTGCCTAGCGAGAAAAGCTGAAAAGTTTGGAGTGTTAGTTGGCTTAAAGAGTGGACAAAGAAAACTTGGAACAGCGATTAAGGTTAAGCAGAAACTGGAAGAAACTGGAAAACATGCGACATTGTTGGCTTTGAGAGAGATCACTCCAGAAGCGCTTTTGCAGTTCCCTGACATAGAAGCATTTGTAAATACCGCTTGCCCAAGAGTATCATTAGACGATGCGTCACGGTTTAACAAGCCAGTAATAACATTTAACGAAGCTCTAGTAGTCTTAGGAGAGATGGATTGGGAAAAGCTATGCAGAGAAGGCTGGTTCGAAAACTTGACTTAGAAAAGGCAATCGCAGAGGTTCAAGTTCATCCATCGCCTAAGGCATATTTGGAACAATATACGATACCGCCAGATGTTGCCGCAGAAATTCTCTACATAGCTGCATACACTTATGACGACATTGTTGAAAAGACTGTTGTTGATTTGGGTTGTGGCACAGGTAGACTTGCAATAGGTGCAGCTTTACTTGGAGCAAAAGAAGCAGTAGGCGTAGATATAGACAGGTTGGCAGTGAAAACGGCGAAAAGGAATGCTGAAAAACTTAAAGTGAGCAAGAAGACTAGTTGGATTGTAGCTGGCATTGAAGTTCTAAGGAATAATCTTGACACTGTTCTGCAGAATCCACCTTTTGGTGTCCAAAGAAGAGGAGCAGACAGAAAATTTATTAAGAAAGCTTTGGAAATTGGTCACAGAGTGTATTCGCTTCACAAAAGTGGCGAAAGTAATCGGAAGTTTATCAAAAGGTTTATTGAGCTGCATGGTGGAAAGGTTACTGGCATCTTCCCATTGGAGATGAATATTCCAAAAATGTTTGAGTTCCACACCAAGAGAAAACATGGTATGAAAGTTGATCTATACTTGATTGAAGGATAAGGCATATGGGTAAGTCTAAGAGAAAAAGTGGGCAGTTTGCAGCGCCTGGCGACCGTCTTGGCGTTATTGAGGAATTTATGCCCGGTTCTGGCACGTATGTGGAAGAGGGAACTATACATTCAAAAACCGTTGGATATACACTTCTTGACATGGAGAACAGAAAAGTTTCGGTCTATCCTCTTAGTCAAGCAGTTAATGTTCCGAAAGTTGGAAGCATCGTTATCGGTCAAGTGTCAGATACACAGAGTAAAACAGCTATGCTACGCATATTTCAGATAGGGAATAAGATGCTTTCAGGTGTTTTTTCGGGCGTTTTGTATATTTCAGATGCTAGCGCTAGTTATGTTGATTCAATGTTTGATGTGTGCAAAACAGGCGACATAGTGAGGGCAAAGGTAGTTAGTAAAGCAAACAGGACTTTTCACTTGTCTACTGCCGAAAGCGATTTTGGAGTAATTTATGCGTTCTGTTCACGATGCGGGCACATGCTATCCTTGAAGGCGCAGAAAATGCAGTGCCCTCAATGTGGAAGAATCGAAAAGAGAAAGATATCATCATATTATGGTATGGAAAGCATGTAGAAGAGGCGGGTGAAAGATGCAAGTAAAAGTCTTAGAAAAAAAGCCTAACGAGTTGAAGATAGAAATTGAAGGTGAGGATCACAGTTTCTGCAATGTGCTTCAGAGGGCTTTGCTGGAAGATGACACTATTGAAATGGCTGGATACAATATTCCGCATCCTCTGGTTTCGAACCCAATTGTTTATGTTCGCACTAAGGGGCAAAGAAGACCCGAAACTGCATTGCGAAATGCTACGGAAAAGATTAGGAAGCAGAATAAAGAATTTAGAGAAACTTTTGAGAAAGCGTTGAAGAATTGGCAAAAGGCTAAAAGCTAAGTTTCTTTTTTGCCAAGATAAGGAGATGGCAGAAGCCTTCAATTGCGTCTTCATATTGTTCTAAGATTTTAACTCCTTCTTCTAATGGTATCAAGCCTTTCAACCATGTATATACTATTAGTGCTTCTGCTGCATCTGCTTGTTTGTGGCGGTCAGTTCTTGAGGGCAAGTATTCTCTTAATCCTACTTTTCGTAGGGCTTCTGCTAGTAGACGACTGTCTACTTTAGCGCCTGCTGGTTCTCCGCTTTTCTTAGATATGGCTAGAGAGTAGAGAAAATTGACGTAGGCGTCGCCTAAGGCAGCAAGCTTATGATTTGTCAAGATTTCTTGCAAGTTTTCGAAGAGTGGAATGAAGGTGAACATGAATTCTCACTTATGCTATCGTCTTAACATAGAGAGGAGGTGTCTTATATAATACTAAATGAATTTATATGTGCTCTAATGTAGTTGAGAGGTTAGTCTTCTGTTTGAGAGAAGGGAGTTAAAATTATTTTTTTGTTTCATTTTCTTCAATTTTTTCGTTGAAAATGGTGTTTTCTATAATAGGTGGCATTGAAGAAAGAAGGGATTGTATAGGAGTGATTATTTTGATGCACTGTTGCTGTGTCAAGATGGCTACTCATATTTGTGAGGGCTTTTAATGGTTGTGGAAAAATGTTACATAAGTATTAAATATCACATTTGTGCACCATCTTTATCGAAGGGCATGCTTATTCTCTAATCCTGTGGTTGGAGGATGTGCTCCCTTCATGGAAATGAAAAAAGGAGGAAGGAGAAAAACAACAAAATGAAAAAAGCGTATTTCTTGCTAATCGCTTTCGCTTTTATACTAACAGTAGCAAGTGTTCAAAATGCCATATGTTACCCATGTGCTGGTTCCGATTACATGGAGCATACAACAGCCACCATAGAGCTAGAGATAAGCGGAATGTTCACTGAAACCATAACAGTGAATGGCCCCACGTTTGTTAGTAGATCAGACCCGTACAATCCTGGTGACGGACGCATAAAGATCGACACTGAAATCATTAGCATGAATTTGGTAGGAACAAGCAATTACATAGGACCAATAACAATAATTGAAAGCCCATCCAAAAAGTCGAACGGAGCAATACAGCAACGGACCGCTGGAATAGACTTTCCCGCAGATAGCTTCTTTGACGTATTTGTTGAAATCCATACAACACTACCTTCTCCGAATAAAATTCTTCACAACGACGACCCAAAACACATGAGTACTATAATCACCAAAATCCCCCCTTCGGGATCAACATACGAAGGTCCACAAGCTATTCCTCTGAAGAACGAGCAAGACACCCTCATTGGGTACATGCTATCTACTAGGCACAAAGCCGAATCTATCGTTGGCGGCATCGTCATTCCTCTTGATAAGTTGGGTTTGTTGGCTCCTTACATCGCTTTAGCTATTGCAGTGATCGCTATTCCTGCCGGCGTAATGTATACTCGGAAACGTTGGTTCGGAAAATTCTGAACATTGCAAACAGTATAAATCCTCCAATCCCCTTTTTTGTTTGATAAACATTAAGGTCTTCACTCATGAAGGCTAAAAAAAAGCGTCTTGGAACTCAGGTACAAATCAGAGCGGTTAAAGAGCGGAAGAGACATATATCCAAGACTGCCTTTTTGGCTTTCATCCTTATTGCTTCCATTTCAGTTTACCTCGCTCACTCCTACATAAGCCGATCAACCCAAGGATTCCAATTCAAGGCAGCTATAGTAGACCACCTGAGCCTCACAGCACCGAACCAAACTTTCATAGAAACAGCCAACAAAACGCTAAAACAAGCAGGCTATACCGTAGACTATTATCCAGGCGAACAGGTAAAAGTAGAATTCTACAGAAATTTACCTATGCATGGCTATGGACTGATAATTCTTAGAGTTCATTCAACTACTGGAGGATATCCAACAGTAGTCCTCTTCACATCAGAACCATATAGTAAATCAAACTACGTCCCTGAACAGCTCACCGACAAAATAGTTCCAGTTGCTTACTCTGAAGAAGATAAGCAAAGAGGGGGAGGTTATTTTGGAATCACCCCATCTTTTGTTAAGTCAAGCATGAACGGAAAATTTGCTAACACCATCGTTGTCATGATGGGATGCGAAGGACTAAACAACACAGCAATGGCAAGAGCCTTCGTAGAAAAAGGAGCAAAAGTCTACATAAGCTGGAGCGCCTTCGTAACATCATCTCACACAGACCAAACAACCACACATCTACTGCAACATTTTCTAATAGAAAAACTAACACTAAAGGAAGCAGTGAGAGAAACATTTAAAGAAGTAGGCTTCGACCCAGCATACAAAAGCCTACTAATCTATTACCCACTTGAAGTAGGAGAGCAAACAATCGACAATATCGCAGGCAACCAAACAGCAAAGCTATAGCTACGTTTAACGCTTTTAGCATAAATCAATAAATAGAATATAGCTGCCTCTATGCATGTGACAAAGTTGACTCACAAAAAATTTCGCCAAATAAAATCAGAAATAAGAATACTAGGCATCGATGACTCTGTTTTCACTCCTCGGACGAAAGGCAAAGCAGACATTATCGGCGTAGTTTACAGAGGCGGACAATGGCTAGACGGCATAATGCGAACACAAGTAGAAATCGACGGCTTAGACGCAACAGAAAAAATAGCCACAATGATAAAGAACTCGCCACATTACGAGCAAATTAGAGTAATTATGCTGGACGGAGTAACTTTCGCAGGCTTCAACATAGTCGACATAAAAAAACTTCTCGAGAAAACAGGATTACCAGTCATAACAGTCACAAGGGAAAAACCCAACTTTGAAGACATAAAAAAAGCACTAAGAAAACTGCCACATTATGAAAAACGGTGGAAAGCAATGAAAAACGCTGGAGAAATATTCAGAGTGCAGACAAGAGAAGGCGAGGAACCAGTGCATGTGGGGGTTGCAGGAATTTCAGAAAGCGATGCCACAAAAATCCTGAAAAAGACCTCTACTCGAAGCAACATTCCTGAAGCGTTAAGAGTAGCACATATCATAGCATCTGGACTGGCTCAGCCAAAAGAAAAACAATAATGATAGCCGAGTTTCATCCTCACCCGACTAATGTTGTGCCTCCAAAGGCTATCGTTGGCAACACAAAAGAATCAACAATCTTCACATCGTTCCCAACATATGCAACATTTTTCAACAATTCATACATGTTTCCAGTCAATAGGGCATGTTTAACATGTTTTGTCAGTTGCCCCTTCTCGATAAGCGTAGCATTCCTGACCTCACAGCTGAATCCGCCTGTTACTGGACTAACTTCTGGCGCCGCGAATGTTTCCACAAGCACTCCTTTGTCAATCTGCGAAATCATCTCTTCAGGAGCCATTTTTCCAGGCTTGATTATTATGTTTGAGTATGCACAAACTGCAGGTCTCGTGAAAGAGCCCTCAATGCTACTTGTTCCTCTTCTAAAACCGTTGCCTGTTGCCTTAGTCTCTGCTATGTTTGCGTTGTATGAGTCATAAATATATGATTGGAGAACTCCTTTTTCAATAATTGCTTTTCTAGATGCTTTCACGCCTTCGTCATCTGCTAATGCGCTTCTAATGCCGCCCGGATATCTTCCATCGTCTTCAACCGTAAACTCTTTGCTTGCAACTTCGGTTCCAAGTTTATTTATCCATGGGCTCCGTCCCTTATTCACTTGCTCAGAACTTGTTGCAAATTCTACTACCAAAAGCAAGCCTGATGCCTCAACTGGGTCGATTAATGATACTCCTTTTAGTTTCCCTTTGAAAGTTTCAGCTTCAAGCGTTGCAAGGGCTCTCTTTGCAATTGATTTTCCAACTTTCTGAAAGTCTACAGCCGCAATCCTTGTAGACCACTCTTTTTCTATGCCTTCCCCTGCCTTGTCGCCGCTTGTGGCTTTTGCTTTAAAATACGTGTAGACCATGGTGCCCTTATGGTCAAATTGGACGCCGAGAGAATTAGTCACATACAAATAATAACTGGCTAACCGAAGCATACCCAAAGGAACCTTTACATTTTTTGCCCCTTCTGCAGCCTTAACAGTCTCCATAACTTTGGCAACAACCTCTTCTGTTGTAATCTTCTCTGTTTCTTTGCAGAAGACATCTCTAACTTCTCCATGGATTTCTTCAGCACTTGGAAGTGATTTAAAGTAGGGGTCTTCTTCAGAAGTCTTTGCAATACTGAAAGCTTCGTTAACAATCTCTTCGACATCCTTCTCCTTATTGAGAGTTCCAGATGCGAAACCTATACGCTTTCCTAAACAAAGTTTTAGTCCCAAACCGGTCTCGGATTTATCATCTGCGAGGCGAGGGCTACCGCCTTCGATATAAACACTGCGAATATGGCTTTGAAGGGCAAAAGCCTCAACTTGCCCTATGCCCTTCTTTTCAGCCTTTTTCAAGGCTAGGGATGCCAACAAATCTAATTCTTGCAAATTATTCGCCTCCAGCAATTATTTTTGCCCGCATATACGGTCCTCCACTGGTTACAGGTATCCAGTCCTCTTCTCCTTTTCCACAAAGGCCAGAACTTAGATGAAACTCCTTTCCAACAGCGTCAACAGTTTTTAGAATGTCTAATGCTTTTCCTGTAAGGCTGAAGCCCCGCACTAAATCTTTCTTTTCGCCATTCTTTATAATATAACCTTTGAGAGCTCTGACTTGGAAGCCTCCGCCAACCGGGTCTTCCATTCCAGATATTGCTTTTAAGGCTAGCAGTCCTTCTTTTGTGTCTGAAATCATTTCTTCAAGTTTCCAGTCTCCTGGTTCGAAGAATGTGTTTGTCATGCGTACCCAAACACGTCTGTTATAGTCTTGGGTTCTTCCGTTTCCTGTGGGCGCAGAATCAAGTGCTGTAGCAGTTTCTAAGGAGTGTAGAAACCTTTTGTATACGCCTTTTTCTATGATTGCGGTTCGTGAACTAGGTGTGCCCTCTGAGTCGAATGGTATTGAGCCATATGCTCCTGCAATTGTTCCGTTGTCAACCATTGTTATGAGGCTGCTTGCAACTTTCTTTCCAACAGCATTGCTTAGGAATGATCTTTGTCTGATTACTTCGTCGGCTTCTGAGGCGTGTCCCATGACTTCATGTGCAAGTACGCCGGCAATATCTGGGTTAGATATGACTGTCATTAAGCCGCTTGGTGGTTTAGTAGCTGAAAGCATTTCTGCGGCTTCTTTGGCTACGTTTGTGCCGAAAACGTGGGGGTCAGTTTCCTTGATAAGTTCATAGCCGACTGTTCCTCCTTTGTGATCGTATCCGAATTCGCGTTTTCCTGATTCGTGAGCTACGCTCATGACGGAGACAGAAGCCCGAATTTCGCTCCATTCTATCTGCGAGCCAAAGCTATTTGCTAACTCAAAGTTTTTTAGAGATTCAACATAGTTGGATGTTCTATTTACGATTCGTTTGTCTGCAGTTTTTTGTGCTTCGTCGAGGGAGAATACGAATTTTAGTTTTTCTTCTGTGTCAACGTTTTCTGGGTTTATCTTTACCTTTGCTGGCAACCTTTTCCTAATAGATGTTGCCTCTAATGTTCCTATCTTCTCTTTTGAGTATGCGTTGGCTGTTTTTGCCAGTTTGAATGCGTTTTTGACTGCGGTTTTGAAAGCGTCTGGTGTGAGTGTAGTTGTGGATGCGAGTCCCCATGCTCCTTTATATTTTACTCTTATGGCAATTCCACTTCTTTCGACAGATGAAAATGTGCGGATTGAGCCATTTACTACGCTGATTTGTTTTGCTTTTTGTGTTTCAAACCTTGCATCAGCGAATTCGCCGCCTAGTTTTTGAGTTAAGAAAATAGCATTTTGCAATTCGTCCATCATTATGATCGCCCTTAATTCACATGCTCCAAAACGATGTTTAAGCTTTTAGGTTACAGCTTAGTGGGAGAGATAAAGAAAGATTTAAAAGAGGCGACATAGACGAAAAGGGAACGGAAAAAACTATTTGGTGTGAATCTATCATGGAATTTTGTCCCAAATGCGGAATGCGCTTAGCTCCAACGAAGAAGAAACGTAGGAATAAAACAGTTCTTGTCCTTGCATGTCCAAAGTGTGGTTATGAGAAGAAGACAACTCGTGTAAAGGCTGTTCCATCTAAAAAGGTTATTGAGCACCCTCCTCAGGAGCCTATTGCGGTTATTGGGAAGGAAGAGCAGAAGCTTCGAACCTTGCCGACAGTTAAGATAGAGTGTCCAAAATGTGGAAATAACCTAGCATATGCATGGCAGGTCCAGACTAGAGGAAGCGATGAATCTTCGACACAGTTTTTCCGATGCACAAAATGCAACTACACATTCAGAGAATATAGTTGAGAATTGTTGCTTGGATGCATGCACCCTATAACAAGTCATGAAAACCCTTTTTATCAACTGCTATCATAGTTATCAAACTCAACAAAACCTTTCAACCGCCTGAAGTGTAAATAGATAAATACTCAAATATCGGCTAATTATTAGCGCATAGAAGGAGGCTATTACGCAATTGTTTAACGTGAGAATGGCAGACGCAAAACTCCTAAAAGACATGATAACCGCGATTTCAATACTAATCGATGAGGCTTCTTTCGACATAACGCCCGAAGCAATAAAACTCCGCGCCATGGACCCATCACGCGTAGCCATGATAGACTTTGAATGGCCAAAAACAATCTTCGACGAATACAACTGCACCCAACCAATGAAAATGTGCATAAACATAAGCGAACTACTCAAACTCCTAAGAAGAGCAGGAAAAGACGAATCCCTAGAATTAGCCCTAGACGAAAAAACCGGACGACTAAAAATCACAATAAAAGGAAAATACGTACGCACGTTTAATATGCCCACACTAGAAGCCACAGAAGAAGAAGTCCCGACGCCTAAAGTTACTTTCAACGTGAAAGCAAGAGCCACAACAGAAGGCCTAAAAGAAGCCATAGAAGACGCCACACTAGTAAGCGACCACGTACGAATCGAAGCAGACAACGAAAAACTAGCCATGAACGCCACAGGGGACTTGATGGGCGCAAACATAGAATTCGTAAAAGGAAGCGACGCCCTACTAAGCCTAGAAACTAAAGAGCTGTCTAAAGCCACATTCAGCCTAAGCTACTTGTCCGAAATAATCAAGGCAGCAGTTGCAACATCCGCCGTAGCCACCATAGAATTCTCAACAGACATGCCAATAAAAATAGATTTTGAACAAGAAAAAGAAGGAAAACTAACATTCTACTTGGCACCCCGTATAGAAGTAGAATAGCGGACGCTCATACGATGGCAAAGCCATTACTCTCAGAAAACGATTTGGCAAAGTATCCCTTCATACCTGAAGCAGCAAAATACGTGAAGAACTTAGACATAAAAATCGATGAATTAGCCAGCCCAGAATACAATCGCATACTGGACAGAGCAGAAAAACGAGTGGAAGACGCGATCATAAACGCCACAATTGACAGAAAACTCCGTGAACCTAGCATTGAAATCCCCTCTTTCCCAATCGCAATAATGATGGTCGCAGCAATAGATGACTCATTCATCAAAAAAAGATATGCCTTAGCCGAGGCTAAAGGAGCATATAGTCAACTTGAAGAAGAAGAATCAGAAAAAATACTGGAAATCGCAAACAACTTCAACTGGAAGATCAAACCAACAAAAGACGAAACAAGCGAATACGAGAAAACCTACGATTTTATGCTCCACTTCACAGATTTCCTAAAAAACTCAGCAAATTTTCATGAAACAGAATGGAAGCTTGTAAACAAGCCTGTGTCAAATGGGATAGTTTACATAAAGAAAAAGGACGCAAGCCGTCTACTTCAAGAAGAAATTCTCAAATACATTGAAGAGAAACTCGACGTAAGAGTAGGTTCACTGCCCCCGAACATTATGAGCCGCATAGAGCGGTTAAAACAGCTTTTGGCAGAGAAGAAAGGAAAGGTCCGACTAGAAGAGTTCCCCAAAAAAGTGGTTCTAGCTGCTTTTCCTCCATGCATTAAGGAGTTGTATGCCACAACAGCCTCAGGACATCATATTTCACACATAGGTCGCTTCGCACTAACTTCATTTCTAGTAAACATTGGCATGACACCAGAAGACGTTATAGACCTATTTCGTTCACTTTCAGACTTCAATGAAAGAATGACTCGATACCAGGTAGAACACATAGCAGGCGAAAGAGGAACCCGAACAAAATATGTTCCACCACGCTGTGATACACTACGTACCCATGGAATCTGCCACAGCACGGAGGAAACTTGCAAGCGGATACGGCATCCCCTCACATACTATAGAAGAAAACTGAGAACCATGAAAACGAAGGCTATAGAAAACAATGAAAATGGAGAAAAACAATGATAAAACTTACTATCGTTACATAACAATTATAAGCGCTTTTATAGCAAAAGAAAGCAGAAGAATAAGTCTTATGAAACAATAGGAGAATGTGAGTAGGTCTGAAAAAGCCTACTTCAGTGAAGAAAGAAGCTGAAGCAGTCGTAAATCGCAAAGAGAGAGAGAAGAGGCTTCTAGATAATGCAACCGTTGCTATTTTGCTACCAACCTATTGCGAGGCTGAAAACATTGAAAGTCTCATTAAAAAACTGCAACAACTGAAACTCAACCTTACGATTACAGTTATCGACGATTCCAGTCCAGATGGCACCGCAAACATCGTTAAAAAACTTCAAAATGAATATAACAACATTCTTTTGCTCGTTAGACCCTCCAAACTCGGGTTAGGAACCGCAATCACCGACGGCTTCCGTTTGCTTCTTTCTCAAAAAAATAAGCCCAAATATATCATCACCATGGATGCAGACTATTCTCATAACCCAGACGATATACCAAAATTGCTACATGCCGCAAAACAGGGTTTAGACCTAATCATCGGCAGCAGGTATTGCAAAGGAGGTAAGACGATGGGATGGCATCAAATGCGATTAATAATCAGCCGCTTGGCCAACATTCTAGCCTCAGCAACTGTTAGAATGCGAATACGGGATTGCACAAGTGGTTTAAGATGTTACTCAAGAGAATACGTCAAAACCGTTCTCAGTAGTCTTCACAGCCAAACCTATGAAATTCAAATTGAAACCATAAAACAAGCGCGTCTACAAGGATTCGAAGTTAAAGAAATCCCAATAACCTTCATGAATCGAAAACGCGGAAAATCCAAGTTAACAAGAGCTGAACTCAAATGCTTCTCCTTCTACATTCTTAAAAATCTATTTAGCAAGGCAACTATCAGGCTAGGGACAAAGAGAAAAAAGGTAATCAGTTAATTCGACGTAAAACAGATAGTAGTGAACAAAATTTTTAAATTGTTGCTGATTGGTTGTTGTATTCAAGCGGCAAAACGAAGATAAGGAAGAATAGATGTTAAACATTTTGCAAGCAGCCAAGGAAAAGATTTTATACGCTGGGCAAATAGTCAAGAAGAATGTCAACATTCTGATAGCGCTATTGCCCATCCTCTCTTTTGCGATACCATTCATCATATTATACAATTTGTACCCCAAATCTTTTGAAGAAACGTGGAAAGGCAGAACCTACTACCTTTTCTTCATATGGCTAGTTTTACTGGAAACAATATTGAGTTGGGGAGAACTTCAGGTAAGCAAAATCAAGAAACTAAAGTCTATTAGGACTGTAGGCTTCCTTGTAGCTTTGTCAAGTCCAACCATTTATGTGTTTATCGCTAGCTTTCTAGGATTGAATACCGCGCTTGAGCAGTTGTATACGCAAATTATGGGACAGGGTTTTGATTGGTTTGTACGTTTTATGCCACTTTGCATAGAATATTTTGTCTTTGCTACGATCTTCGTGGCTACTAAGATTATTGTACATGGTAAAAAAGGTTTGACTGATTTTTCAATAGCTGCATCTCTCTTATTCGCAATTGGAACATTTTACATAATAGATAATTTCTATCCACACGGACTTATCAGTCCACTGCAGTTTCCTGCTCTATTTACAGCGGCCTTGGCAGCAAGCTTCTTAGCCTTGATGGGTTACCGAACAACAATATGGATCACAATGGATTCTAGCTATGGCTGGATGCCACATCTCAGAGCGCAGGATCTAAATAATTTAAGAAGGTGGGCTGAGTTTGGAATAGGCTGGCCATGCGCAGGCGTTGAGAGTCTCATAATCTATACTATTACAATTCTGCTGTTTTTGAGAAAGAGCAATATTCCATGGGGACAGAGGGCGATCTATTTTGTAATTGGTGCTGTAATCACCTATCTAATCAACGCTCTAAGAATAGCCACTATTTTCGTGATTGCAATAAATAATGGCTGGACCCCATATTACAATCCACCTGAAGTGCAACGATTCCATGAGTATTATGGCCAATTATACTCAATGACATGGATCATAGCCTATCCATTAATGATTATTGGAAGCCAAGCTCTACGGAGAAAAATCAAAAACCAAAAACTGCTTAAGCGGCTCTAATTAGCTTCAACTTTTTCGGTAGCGTTAGTTTTAAACTTTCATCTATGCCGTTATGCCGAGTTGTGAAGAACTTCACATTCCACGAGCGAAATGTTGCCGAATTTTGGAAGAAGCTTGTCGAGAATAAGTTCGCAGATGTCAAGAAATGACGATAGTTTTTGGGGTAAATAGAGTTTTTCTGCTATAATTGGAGGGATCACGTGGAGTGTCTTTTCTAACTTAATTTTACATTTGTTCTTGAGCATTTTTTCACGCAATCGGAACAAAGGGAGAATACTCACATGTCCTACACTTTTATCGAGTTTTATCACGAAAGATTGCGAAATCTTGGTCATTACTACTCTTAAAAAGCCGTAATTAGGTGTAGAAATTATAAATCCTCTTCGTGCGACCCGTGAGATTTCCTGAATTGCAATTTCAGGATCCAGTAAATGTTCTATAGTTTCCGAACATAAAACATAATCAATGCACCTGTCCTTAAGAGGTAATGCTTGAGCATCCGCCTGAATTAGCGATAGTTCCTTATTTGTTCTTTTGATCCTCTTTAGGTAAGTTGATGATACATCGAGTCCAATGGGGGCACCACAAAACATTGATACCTCAAATAGGTATTCTCCAGTGCCACATCCAACATCCAAAAACGTGCCTATACGCGAAAGAGACTTGATAAGGGTCATAACGCCTTTTTTTCTTTTTCTATGGTACCGGGAGTCCCAAAAAGAGGAACTGTCATACCGACGCATATATTCAGCTTCCTTTTCGTAATACTCGCGGAACGATAGCTCCATTTGACGTCACTTTTGCCGCAACTGTACTATTACTTTCGGATAAGCATTTTCAAACTACTAATAGAACTCGGCCTGAAGGGCTTAATATCTCTTTTAGGTTCAAACCTGTCGAAGACTTTCTCGAAAACCCTTATGTTTTTTAAGCCACGAATCAATATATTCGAACCGAAAGGAAACCTCTTAAATAGTATGTAATCTAGACGACAGATTCTATCGAAAAACTCCGCTATAAACTTCATTGGCAATCTTGAGAAGGGTTCTTCAAAATCTCCTCTATAAGATCTCAAGGAGCGACATGCCTAATATTCGATGCGGGGAATAAAAAAGTGGCAATGATATTGGATTTCCTCTATTGAGACGCCACGATTTTACTCACTCTGTGTTTGTGCCGCCTGTCACCTATTGAGACATAACATCGTCCATCGAGTCTTCCCAAATCCCAAAAATAAAGACTTTGTTGCTCGAGTATCGTGTAAGAACACTATTCCCTAGAATTCACTTTGAATATTGCAATGGTTTTATTTTTAAATATGATGGTGAAATGTTCGGAATCGTTGAGAAATCTTTGATATTCGATTACTCGGCCTTTATTTAGGAATATATAATCAATTCCGAGATCCTTGATAAGGCTGGATGACTTGTAGAAATGAACCGTTTGATCACTTGCTTCGGGTGCGGCTGTGGCGATGGATATTCTGATGTGTACATACATGCTGTCATTGAGTGGTTTCAGAGAATAAGTTGCGATAGGCGTTGGCTTCTGTGAGCCTTCAGGTAGAACCGTGGAATTCAAAAGTTCGCCGTCGGTGTCTAGAATTTTGATTTGCGTTGTTACTGCCCTGCTAAACAAGACTTTCTGGGAGAGAGTGATGGTTGAATTGTTGATCCAATAATTTTCAAGTGACGTGTAGTTAGATGCCCATAGATTTACGTTAAACTGTCTTAAGGTGGAGTTTATTGGCGATATTTTAAAAATAACATCTACTGAGGACTGCTCCAAGCCTGTTATTACGATTCGGGTTAGTTTCAAGCATGGCCATTCGTAGGTGCATGTTACTTGCGCCCAAGTCTCACCGGAATGTAGACCCAATGCTTTGTTCTCTGCGTAAAAAGGTGTTTCATGCAAAATAGCCGACTCGTTGCCAATTGGTGAGAGAAACAATTCTTGTTTATCGTCTCTTAGGAAAAGCGCGTCATGATATTGCCCATTCATAAATATTCCAATTTCTGGATTGCCCATGCCAGAGGGGAAGGATTCTGATACTCCTATGTTACCATATTCAAACGTATAAGTCCCTGCAAAGATTTTGTCAGCCAGCACTGTTTCAGATCGCTCGTCTTTATAAGTATACCACATCGCTAATCCAGTATGAAAACTCTTGCGCTTGGCAAAACCCTCTATCCACCATGAATACCAATTACCAGGCGACGAATCCTCTCCCTCGATTCTGTTTGGCCCAGAGGTAACGAATGTAGCATTTAACGGAAGATTCGCTCTAATCCATCTTAAAGCTTGAAGTTCATCGCTACCTATGCTTTGGTAATAATCTACTGCTGCTTTAAGGCGATTTGCCGACGAAATATTCGTTTCTACACCAATTATAAAGATAAAACATAGAGCAAGCAGGAGAACCTCCTTTTGTGCATTTCTAATAGCTACAAACAAGTTTTTTAGGTATAGACAAAAGCAAATAATTATAGGAATCGGCAAGAAGTAGAGCCAGCGGCCTGGCTGTTCTGTGATTAAGGCGAAAATAAGTGGCGCCAAAAAAAGGCTACATAGAAGCATACCGTTATTTCGTTTCTCTTTAACATATTTAGCTAAAGCAAAAATGCCAAGTACGACCATAATTGTCATAGCCAAATATTGACTCAAAAGCGCCAACACAAATGCAAACGATACTTCTGCCAAACGAATCAAGAAGTTGAGCTGAAAAAGTTCACTTGAAGAATACTTGAAAAAAGTCATGTAAACGGAAACATATGGCAAACTAAAAACTGCAGCAACAGAAACGAAGTAAATAAAGTTCTTAACTATTCCGCCTCCATTCTTTCGACTAAATATCCATGTTAAAGCAACAAAAATCAGAAGCGCAAGAGCCATGAAAACTGCAACCAGAAAATGAGTGCCTATAACCAGGCTTAGAGAAAATCCCGCAAGCAGTATATTCTTCCTTGAAGGTTTCTCAAACAAGTTAACAAGAAAAAACAGAGTCAACAGCATAAATGAAAACCCTAAAAAGTTAGGATTTCCTCCCCAAGCAATCATCTCAGAATACCACTCAAAAAAGATGAACAACCATGTACATATTAACGCAGCTAAATAATCACCGGAAATTTTTTTCACTAAAAGAAAAAATGGAATTGCAACAATGCAGAACACAAGCGAAGCTACAACCTTCAATGCAGTAAATTCGTCAAAAAATCTAAGAAATATGTCAACCAAAATAAAAAATAAGGGATTGTATCTAAGCCCCCAATTTTTTACATCGTATCCATGCAAAATATCTACTTGCGTGAGATAATTCCCATAATCGGCGCCCGGAGGTGTTTCATACTTATTTAAAGCGGTAAACTTGATCAAAAAGGATATGATCACTATCATCAATAGAGAGAGCCAATACAGCCATTGCTTATTCCTCAGCATGATTTGTCACCATGCGCAAAAAAGCTTCCATGTATTCAGCTACAACATCCCAGTCGTACTCTTTGGAAAAGCCCAAAGCATTGTTGCTCATATCTTTCCACAAATCTTCATCGTTCAAAAGTTGAAGAATAGCCGAAGCTATTGCGTTGCTGGTAGGATTTACTGCAAGACCGCATTTAGTATGAGTAAGTTTTTTTGCACCGTTGTCAGGATAATCAACAGTGATAATGGGCAAACCTGCAGCCATTGCCTCAAGAGCAACGAGACCTGAACCCTCTCTTTCACTCGGCAAAACAAAAAGCCAAGAACTCTTTAATAAATCAATCATTCGGTCATCTGGCAAAAAGCCATGAATGAAACAGTCCCTAAGACCTGATGCTCTATCCTTTATTAGCCGCATAGAAGGCCCAGAACCTATAATATGCAGTTCAGCCTCTGGCACTTTCTCTTTAACTTCATAAAAGGCGTCAACAAGCAATTCAACATGTTTATGGGGCACCAGCCTCCCAACATAAACAATTCGTCCCCAAACTTTATCGTGCGAGTTGTAACGAAACCTTGAATTATCAACACCATTAGGGATGACTGTGACTTTTTCAGGGTCAAGTTCCAAGAAATTAAGCAATCTGCGTTTTGTAAATTCTGATACTGCAACATGGTAGTCTCCAATCTTTTTCAAAAATTGTTGCAATATAGTTATCTTCAGAGAAGTATACCAAACTTCGCACCACTCTTGGATAAGAGGCGAAGCAGCTGGTTTAGCGAAAACTGAATGCAGCATCGGCCATTGGTTGGAATAGTAAACATCGAAATCTTGCCCGAACAACCGCATCAAAGTTTTGAAAGAATACTTGAACACACCGTTAATAGAACGAAAGCCGCTAGGTAAGAAGTAGTTGTTTGAATTAGCACATCGATGGACAGACATTCCGTCAATCAGTTCTTCCTCGGCCAAACTGTTATCATATCTCAAAGTGAAAACATGAATTTCGTGGTTTTTCTTTGCAAGTCTTTTCCCTATCTCCAGAAACCTTCGTTCACATCCTGCCATATGCGGATAGAACAACTCAATTAACAACGCTACCTTCAATCATTTACCACTCCAGAAACGCTCTCGAAAAATCACCCTCAATATCTTAAACCCATCAGTCCATGCACATAATTTTGTTGTTCCTATTCTTGGCCTATAGATTACCGGTACGTTGGCTATTCTCGCCCCTTCTTTAACAAGCTTGGTTAACTGCTCAGTTACATATGGCATCCCATAATTCCTATACGAATGCTCTTCCAAAAACCGCTTCCGTATTGCTCTTAAACCACATTGCGTATCGTTAACTTTCTTAAAGAAGACGAGACTGAAAATCAGTGAAACCAAGGTGTTTCCAAATCTATTAAGGAGGTTCATAGCGCCGCTTTGCATCTTGTTGCATAATCTATTTCCCAAAACCACATCATATTTGCCACTTAATATGGGCTCTACAATTCGCGGAATATCTTTTACATCATATGTGTAATCTCCATCAATATAAACGATGATGTCTCCACTGGCTTTCTCTATACCACTCTGTAAAGCTCTTCCATAACCTTTTCTCGACTCGAAAATAACCTTCGCCCCAAGGGCTTCAGCAATTTTGGCGGTAGCATCGGTCGAACTATCTACTACAATAACCTCATCTACATTAATCATCCTAACCTCTGCAAGAACCTTTCCTATCGCGTCCTCCTCATTTAGCGTTGGGACGACAATGGATGCCTTCAAATTTTCAAGGCACCTCGCAAGTTTTTCGGAAGGTGGCAGACATATTTTACTATGTTCATTATCCTATTGCACTTAAAACTTTCGTGCATCCAGCATTGTTTTTGTCACGAACAGAAGCCGTGAGTGTTCGGCGTGACTCAGAGTTGATTCCTTTCTGTAGTAAGCTAATTTATTCCGTATTTTTCGGCACATTTCATCTGGACTGCGCAAATACTACGAATCTTTATATGTCAAACGTCAGCAGAATATACCGTGTTCTTAACCTTCCGCCTCTCCAGCTATGTGCTCAACTTGGTGATGGCCATTCTCTCGCCATAGTCAGAAAAATTCCTAGACAGTACGTTCTTAAATAAGTTGACAAGATATATGCCTAAATTGACGACTTTGACATTTGGAGTCGAGAATGGGAGATGTCTTCCTCACCGCGCTTCATTCAAGATAAATTTGCTGAGTATTACGCGAATAATGTTATTCAACCGCCCAGTTCAATTGAACAGCGCGAATTTGGATTCCTCTTATTCAAAGAGAGAATGATGGTAAGACACAAAGGATTTGAAAATACAGATGCCCTTAATTCTTTTCTCCGAACAACAGTTCCATTACACGCTTATTATTCAAGTGCCTACTATGAGAGACCAGAGGGAGAAATGGACGAAAAAGGCTGGCTAGGCGCAGATTTGACCTTTGACATCGACGCAGATCATATCTCAACGCCTTGCGGTAAGGTTCATGACACATGGACCTGCACCAATTGCGGTTTCGTCGGTAAAGGCCCTTCACCGGAAAAGTGCCCAAAATGTGGAGAACAAAAGTTTAGTCAACAAACATGGTTATGTGATATTTGTTTAGCAAGCGCAAAGACTGAACTTATCAAGCTTGTGGACGCGTTGATGAAAGATTTTGGACTTTCTGCAAGAGAAATAAAAGTAGGATTTTCAGGACATCGAGGGTACCACCTTCACGTAGAAAGCGAAGAAATTCGGGCAATGAATCCGATGGCTCGAAAAGAAATAGTTGACTATCTAGTTGGAATAGGTTTAGAGCTTAGCCTTCATGGTTTAGGACTGAAGGGAGAAAAGAATTCACGTTTGCTTAGTGGACCACGCTTAGATGACTTCGGATGGAGAGGAAGAATCGCTAAACGAACCTATGAATTACTAAAGACCGCAAATCGAGAAGAACTTGAAAAAATTGGATTAAACAAAAAAGCTGTCAACTCCATAATTCAGAATAGAGAAACAATTTTAGAAAACTGGAAAGAAAAGGAAGAGACTTGGGGAAAAATACGATATATAAGTAGCGAAAGCTGGAGAAAAATTTTCCTATATGGCGTCGAGAAACAGTCCATAAAAATTGACACTGTGGTGACTACCGACATTCATCGGCTGATAAGAATGAACAATACTCTACATGGAAAAACAGGATTAAAGAAAGTTGAAGTACCAATTGCTGAAATAGAAAGCTTTGACCCACTTAGAAATGCTATAGCCTTTAAAGAAGGCACAGTAAAGGTTTCTGTGACCGAAGTTCCTAAATTTAGATTAGGAGAAGAAACTTATGGCCCTTACAAAGGAGAAGAAGTTGAATTACCCACTGCGACAGCAATGCTGCTCTTATGCAAAGGAGCCGCAGAGGTGATTGCATAAAATGTACGAGGAACTCTTTGAAGCATGGAAGAAAGAAAAAGAAAATGCGGAATTGCAAGCGCTGCCAAGAGATTTTTACGCCAACTTGGTTAATTATATGAAGAAGACAAGAGAAGAAAGCCGAATGATCGACAAAAAAACCACTCGGGCAAGGCTTATGTACCGAGAATTTGAAAACACGAAAAAGCTTGTAAAAGAGTTGATGAAACTTCGCAGGGAAAAGATTCTCAGAAGGACTGTGACTGGAAAAATTTTGTCAGAAGATTCCTTAACTATAGAGGAAAAAGGGCTACATCATGAACTCTTGCCCTTAGCCGAATCTTATCAAGGGTTTTTAAAAAATGTTCTGCGAGGCCAGATAATCCAAGTTGAAAGAAAAGAAAAGCCGAAAAAGATACTTGTGAGGTTTGTTCAGCAAATTCCAGCAATAATTGGCTCCGACATGAACACATATGGACCATATAGAGCGGAAGATATAGCAACGTTGCCTCCTGAGAATGCCAGAATCCTCATTAAGCAAGGTATTGCAATAGAAGCAGAGGCAAAAACATAGGTCAATTACACGTACATAAGTTCAAGATTAGGTGGCCTTGCTGCCGTATACATTAGATATTCTAGGCTTATTGGCGAATACGTAGTTTCGGCTCCACACTTGCCACATTTGAATTTGATTATTATTGGTGTCACTTTTTCTGTTGTGTGTTCTAGTTCTGGTATAGCGAGAGATGTATAAACTACTTCAACCATTTGTGTGTCTCCAATCTCAAACTTTCCAGACTTCAGATGGCGAAGATAAACCATTTCATATGCACGTCCACAGTCCTTGCATATTGCCTGATGTAAAGTAGCAAGCAGTGGATTACGGTCAAAAGCACCTTCCCTAGCTTTCTTTATTATTTTGGCTTTAAGCGCCTGTTGAGAGATTCTCTTATTTGGATTAAACTTCTTTTTCATACCGTAATAATTCTATTCTTTTTCTCGAATATTCATTTTTTGGTTAACTAATGAAGTTAAGATGGTTTTGGAAAGAGTTGAGTCTGCAATTAAGAAACCGTTAAATAGGTATTATGTGGGTTGCTCTATACCGAAATAGTTAGTGATTGCAATGAAAGTGCCGAAGGAAGTCACCACATACTGTCCAAAATGCAAATCGCATCAAGCACACGCAATCTCCCTATATAAAGCTGGTAAGAGACGAGCCTTGTCAAAAGGAGAACGCAGCCACAGATTGCGTGAAAAGAAAGGCTATGGAGGACAAAAATTTGCTCGACAACGAGATTTTGCTAAAACAACAAAAAAACAAACGTTGAAACTGAAGTGCAAAAAATGCGGGTATACTAGGCATCAGGAAGGGATGCGCCTTAAAAAATTAACGATGGAGTAATGAGAAGGGTTTTTGAATGAGTGAGTGGGAGAAGTTAATACCGAAACCTAGAAGCAAGTTTATTAGAGTAAAATGTCCCGACTGCGGAAATGAGCAAGTTGTCTTCAGTCACATCACAAATATTGTGCACTGCAACATTTGTGGAGCAACACTTGCCAAACCAACCGGGGGAAGAGCTGAAATCAAAGGAGAAATTGTTGCAGTCCTAGATTGACGAAGATGGGAGAAGAATGGAGCTTAGAAAGGTCGAGTGGCCAGAAGAAGGCGACCTTGTAATCGCCACAGTCAAAACAATAACAGACTACGGCGCCTACGTGATACTAGACGAGTACCAAAAAGAAGGATTGCTACATGTATCCGAAGTTTCCTCTGGTTGGGTAAGAAACATCCGCAACTTTGTTCGCGAAGGGCAAAAATTCGTCCTAAAAGTCCTGCGAGTTGACGCTGAAAAAGGCCACATCGACCTTTCCTTAAGAAGAGTGACAAAAAGGGAAAGAAAAGAAAAGATTCTCGTATGGAAGAAAGAAAGAAAAGCAGACAGCCTACTAAGGAGCGCTTCCGAAGAACTGAAAATATCTCCACAAGAAATCTATCAAAAAGTTGGAACCTTACTTGAAAAAGAGTTTGGAGGAATATATGAGGGGCTCGAAAAGACTGCCAGAGAAGGTGCCGAAGTACTATTAAAAGCGGGGATCCATGAAAATATGGCTACTGTAATCGAAAAAATAGCAAAAGAAAAAATCAAGGTTCCAATGGTAAAAGTAAAAGGAGTACTAAGCCTTCAATGCTCAAAACCAAATGGAGTAAATCTCATTCGAGATTTCCTCTTGGATGCCCAAAAGATTGAGTCAAAGGGAGCTAAAATACACGTGTATGTTGTCGCACCACCAAGGTATCGTATCGTAGCCTCTGCAGTGGATTATAAGGAAGCAGAAGAAATCTTAGATAAGGCGACAGAAGTAGTCATAAAGAACATAGAAAAAGCTGGAGGCCAAGGAACTTTTAAAAGGGAGAAGTAATGGGTTGGCTGTTAAGAAAATGTGAAAAATGCGGTAAATACACGTTAAGGCGAGACAGATGTCCCTATTGTGGTGGGCAAGTGCACATACCTCACCCAGCCAAGTTCTCCCCGGACGACAAGTATGCAAAATATAGGCAAGCTATGAGAGAGGAATGAAATGAAAGAGACCACAATCAAAGAAGTAACAAAAACTGAAGTAAAAAATCCAGTTTTAATAGAAGGACTTCCAGGATTAGGCATGGTTGGAAGAATCGCTGTAAATTTCCTTGCCAAACAACTAAAAGCAAAGAAAATCGCGGAATTATACTCGCCACACTTTCCCTACTATGTACTTGTAAACAAGAAGGGAAATGTAAGGCTCCTTCATGGAATATTTTCTATCTGGAAAAACAAAAGTGGAAAAGAAGACCTCATATTTTTAACAGGCGATAGTCAGGCACAAACAATAGAAGGGCAATATGATGTTGCTGACTGTATACTGCGCTTTGCTAAGAAGAAAAAGGTAAAAACAATTATTACAATTGGTGGATATCGAAAAGAGGCAGAGAATACTCCAAAGGTAATAGCTGTCTCAACAAACCCTGCACTCTTAGAAACCGCATTACGTGGGGACGCTATCGCTAGTTCTGCTGGAAACCCGATAGTTGGAACTGCAGGCTTGCTTTTGGGCATGGCGAAATTTGAAAGGATAGACGCGCTTTGTCTCTTAGGAGAAACCCGTGGCTATCTACCAGATCCAAAAGCAGCCAAAAGTATCCTAACCGTTCTACAACGAATACTGGGGATTGAAGTTGATTTGGCTGACTTGGACAAGGAAATTGAGAAGTTTGAGAAAATTGCTGAAAGAATGAAGGAAATTGAAGCTCGAAGAGAAACGTATACTCGCAAGATGCGAAGTTTAGAGGAAAGGCGTGTAACTTATATTTCATAAGATGCGATTAATATCTGACTTCGAAGATGCATACAATGCCGTAAGCTCCGCCGTAGTTTTTCTTGGAATCTCTGTAGGAAGTATATACAAGCTGGAAGTGTTGGCTAAACATGTTTTTACTGGTTTCATCGAGTTGTTCTCCAAATGAGGGATTCACATCTTGCTTTCCCAACTGCATCATTTTGTAGATTATCGTGCTTCTCCCCACCTCGTTAGGTGATAGTTCATTCTCGTCCTTTATGCCATCTTCGTTTGCGTCCACCCAGTCTGTTCCAAGAGGAAGGTCACCGCTTCCGTGGGCGTAGGCAGTGTCGTTTCGGAGGGTCCATTTTTCAGAAATACGTGCCATCCATCTCCATTTGCTTTCCTCGCCCCAACCAGTGTATTTATCACTTCCTGAAGTGTCAAAAGTGATGAATATTAAAACATGAGTTACATAATTGTTTCCTACATGAAATTGCTTCAGCATATCAATCGCCTTAGTTTCGTTTGCCAAGAACATCCAAGCAACTTGTTCTATCTGGGTCATATTCAAAGTACCGTTATCTGACAAAGTAGTCTTATTGCCAATAATTGTGATCCAGTATCCATAATCCCACCAGCTAGCCACTATCTTAACGCTTTCATTGTTTCGCATCCAAGTCAACGCGTAAAACCAGTCGGTAACAGTTTCGCTAGGCCTGAGAGGCATAGACCCCGCAGCAATTGTAACTGGCGAATAAGCATGGTCAAAAACTCGCGGATATACCGATCCAGGACTTGGTAAAACAAAAGTAAATGTTAGCAAAAGAAGCATAACAATTAGAAAGGCACCACTAAATTCTTTGCCCACATGCGCTTGAAACCCTATTTTTCTCCTAGGAATTATTGGAGCTTCCTTCATAACCGTTACAAATGGTCGTAATATACGCGTCAGGGCGAGTGCCCAAAGCAAGCAGAATGCAGGAGCCATAAGGAGGCTTAAACGAACCATAGAGCCAGCGAAATAAACTGATGTCAGACCGAAAATGATTAGGAAGAGGTTTCGGTTTGTTGGATTCTGTGCCGCGAAGAATAAGCCAACAGGTATGAAGAAGATTCCTATTCCAAAGTCATAGTAGAAGGACCCCCATGCAGACGGCCTATGTTCTTGCACGGACTCTATCAGAGGGTAGAAAAGGCGTTCATAGGGGTTTAAGATGGACATGTATTTGGTACCTATAGGTCGGATGATTCCAAGCCATGAAAGTGCTAAGAACAAAGCTGCAGCAAAAGCTAGGAAGCTTATTACGAAGATCATTTTTCGTCTGGGAGTTTTTATGTATCGTGTAGCTTCTAAGAGGCAAAGTAATAAGAAAATTCCAAACGCGACGAGAGTAGTTGCCTCCGTTAAGAATCTGAATCCTAGTAAGGGTATATTGGCTGCTATGAAAAGAGATATTCCGAATGTTATGCTGTAGGATAATAGTAGACGCGGTGTATATCTTCGTAGAAGAATGAGAACGAAAACGAAGAGAAGTGCCATTCCGAGAGGATACCTTGAAGCACCCCATGACGCAAGAATGTAGCCAAGAGATAGCCCAGAGGCAACTGCATAGGTTGCATTGCTTCTAACCGACCTTTCGGGTTCTATGGATCTTAAAAAGAAGAACATGAAGAGTAGAATGCCCAAAATTCCCACAGTTTCATCATCAAAAAATCCTAGAGCTGTCCGGCTGATGTAGGAGCCATTCAGGGCAAGGAAGAGCGCTGAAAGAAGCCCCACTTCTCTGCCACCTATGTCTTTGCCTAGGAAGTATATTGCCAAGCATGTTAATGTGCCCATAATCACAGGAAAGAGTATACAGAAATTGTAAAGTGGATCGGATGATAGAGGATTAGGAATAGGGGTTGAGGGTAAGACTATTCTTATTCCTAACGCATTTAGTATGGAGTAGAAGAATGCAGCTGTGGCGGGAAGCCCGGGATAAGACATTGCAATATTGCGTCCCCATGGGTACCAGCTCATATTATCGTGCCAATAGACCCATGAGTTAGGTCCAAAGAAGCCGTTTTCAACCATGTGTTTTGCTAGTTTGTATTGGTAATGTGGGTCGAATTCTGAAAGATAGTAGCCCCAGCGAACAGGGAGAAGTCTAACTATGAAGGCAAGGAAGAGAATAATGAAAAGCAAGGAGACATGCATAAGTGAGGAATGAGATATGTTGAGACGAAGGGCACCAACACTTTTCAAAGCCTCAGTAATTTTCTCTCTGCGAAATATTTTTCTGATGCCCATTTAGGAGCCTTTCCTCTCAGAGGAATTCAATAAGCTCTTTTATTTCTCTTTCTCTTTATTTTAACTTCTTCACGTACTCCGCGTATTGCTGTGCAGTCATTAGTTTCTCTAAATCCTTCTTCAAGTTGGTTGGGCGAACTTTTATGATCCACCCATCGTTATATGGATCTTTGTTTAGGAGTTCTGGGCTTTCTGCGAGTTTTTCGTTTACTTCAATTATATCGCCTGATACAGGTGAGAAAACTTCCGAAACTGCTTTCACTGACTCTACTGTTCCCATAGATTGCATTTGCTTCAGTTTAGATCCGACCTTAGGAAGTTCTACATAGACAATCTCATGCAGTGCTCTTTGGGCATAATCTGTTATTCCTACAGTAGCGTGGTCTTTTTTTACTTGTATCCATTCATGTTCTTTTGAGAAGCGAAGTTCTTCAGGAATGTTGTAGCCTTGTACATTCATTGATTTTCCCTGTGCCGTCTTTATGGATCTTATGCCTTTGTTTTTCCTTCGGCAAACGCTTCCAGTTTTTCTTCAAAGATTTTTCTCGGTGGAAATCCGAGTGAGGAGGCGTATGTGTTAAAGTCAATTATGGGTATCTTGTTTTTTATTGCCAAGTTTTGAAGTCTTTGAATCATGTTGCCCGCCATTGAGTAGCATGGAGCGTAACCTACCATAGAAAGAAAGATCCACGTCTGGTTGTAAATCATCTTTTTTGATAGACCTGTTTCTTTGTGCGCCCACTCAACAAAGTCTGCCATGCTTTGTTTGCCCATGTTTATTCTTACGTCAAATATAGCTCTCAGGAACCTCATTATCCGCCATTGCCAAACGACAAATTCGTTTTCAAGTACTATCGTTTCAATGTCTGACCCCGCTTTCAATATTTTAAGGAGTTCTGTTTCGTCTTTGTCGAGGTTTTTCTTTTTAGCGAGTTCTTTAAGCATTCGTGCGAATTCAAATTCCCTGAAAAATGCAATGCCGTCGGATATTTGTGCTGAAAATCCTGTTAGGCCAGAAAGTTCTGAGAATGTAGGCTTTGCGGCATATCGGGTCATTGAATTGGAGTAGTTTACTGCATGCCCATATTCTTCATGCAATAAATTTTGGATTATATCTGGGATGCTCGAGGATGGGGAAGCGCTCGGGTCTGTGGTAACGAAGAAAATATTGAACGGTTTATCAGTCCATCCGTCGATTGCCATCATAGCAGCTGTCGGTATAAAATTGACCAAGTACGGCGGTGTCTCAACGACTCGTGTTTCATACTTTGGAGTTATTCTAACAATGTGTTTCTCGAAAACTCTTTGGGATATTTTCCGAGTCTGATTCACAAAATCTAGTACTTGCTGTTTTGGGATACTTTTGCGTTTAGCCATCTCTTCCTCAATGATTTCAACGCTTTCTTCTGTTCGATAGTTTTTTGCAAGTTTCTTAGAAATTTTTTTAAGGTGAGGCAGTTCTTTTTGAAGCCATCTTGTTGCTTTTGCTTCTATTTGAGTTATAGTCTCGGGGTATCCCCAATATTTTTTGAGCAGTTTAAGATAGATAGACTTGTGATCTATTTTACTCTGTGTCTTTTGTAGTATTGGATATACTTCACCGAAATCTCCTTTCTTGATACCCTCAACAGCATAGATTTTCTTATATTCTTGCGTCTTGCGTTTTAGATTTGAGAGAGCGTTTTTAAGTTTATCATCTTTTGTTTCAGATATTATTGTGTCAAGTATTCCTATCAATCCATCTGTTTTCTGAGATGTAAGAATCTTGACTTCGATTGGCCAATCTTTTTTTGAAAGTAGTTCTAAGTATGCGTCAAGTGCCTGTTCAGCATCGTTGGCCAAGGATGCGATATGCTCAGTAACTATTCCTTCTTTAACAAGGTGTACAAAAAATGTATCCGTCAAGTCTGAAGGAACCATGTATGGTTCGTGAAATTCCAAGGAAAGAATCAGGCCTTTAATCACTGCGCGTTGTATTTCGCTTTCAGATTCCTTCAGAATGTTAGCTAACTTTCTTCGCAACATTGTAAGGTTCTTCTTTGATGGAATGAAGAATTTTCCTGTGCACTCTTCTATTCCTCTTACGTAGACAGAGGATGGGCTGAGTTCTTTTAGAAGTTCGAAAAGTTTCTTTTCAACGTCGCTCATTTCTAAGAGGATGGGGTTGAGACCCATTATCATTCTCCCTTTTTCTTGCAGAATTCTCATTGAGAAGGAGTTGATGTATATAAGGCTGCTTAAGAAAGCTCTTTCAAGAAGCAGCTTATGTTTTGAACGTTGGAACTAGTTTCTGTGCTTCTTCGTAGTTATACTCTTTGCCAAATAGGACAATTTTGTCTGGGGGTCTTTTTTGATAGAAGGGCAATTTGACAACTACTCCTTTCACTTGTTTGTCTCTTATTTTCACTGTAATCACATCGCCTTCTGTGGCATATTCTGTTTGAACGTATGCGATGGCTATGCCGCATTTGAGTTGAGGCGACATCGTTCCGCTTGTCACAGACCCTATTTTTTTCCCGTCTTTCCATACTTCAAGATGGGGGCGAGGAATACCTTTTTCGGTCATTCTTATTCCGACTCGTTTCTTTTTGACTCCCTCGCCTTTTTGCTTTAATAGGGCTTGTTTACCTATGAAATTGTCTTTTTGGAGTTTCACAACAAAGCCTAATCCTGCTTCCAATGGTGTAGTATTCTCGTCAATGTCATTGCCGTAAAGGCACATTCCAGCTTCCAGTCTAAGCGTATCCCTAGCGCCCAAGCCACAAGGTTCTATTCCTTCTTTTTGACCCGCATTTAATATGGCGTTCCACACGTTTACTGCCTTTTCAGGCTTTGACAATGGCGCATTCCAAATGAAGATTTCAAATCCGTCTTCTCCTGTATACCCAGTTCTTGAAGCAAACACATCAGCCCCTGCTGTTTTGGTCCAAGCACATTTGAATCGCCCAATCTTGCTCAAATCCTCGCTTGAAAGTTTTTGTAGAGTTTCTTCTGCTCTTGGTCCTTGCACTGCGAACATCGCAACGTTGTCTGATATGTCTTCAATTTTCACCTTGAAGGCTTTAGATTGGCTGATTAGCCAACTATAGTCTTTTCTCCTATTAGCCGCGTTGTAGACCATGAGAAACTTTTCTGCTTCTAGTCTTGACAAAACGAAGTCGTCTTTTATGCCGCCTTGTTCGTTGCAGATAGTGGAGTATTGTGCGGATAGTGGAGTTAAAGTGGATACATCGTTTGTTGTTACGTAGTTTAGAAATGATTCGGCATCTGGTCCAGTGACTAATGTGCGTCCCATGTGGGTAATGTCGAAAATGCCGACAGCATTTCTTACTGCCAAATGCTCAGGTATAATTCCCTTGTACCACAATGGCATTTCAAACTCTGCAAACGTAACCATCTCACTTTTTGTCTTATGAAATTCGTAAAGATGCGTTCTCAATGCAGGCTTACTCAATTAATCAAACCTCCAGACTAATTTTTATTCGGCAGCTTTAACTTCAACAGTGGTCGGTATTAGCGACAGTTTTCTACCACACTTTGGGCATCTACCATCGTAACTTTGGATAATCTCCTCTGGAGGCTTTAGCTCTTTGTCTTCATAAAGAACCTTTTTGCATTGCTGACAAATAACACGTTGAGGCATAATTTCACACCCAACAAACGCCAAAATACAACAGTTGCAAACTATTTATGAATTTCTATGTAAGCACAAAGAATTTATAATTTTCACATACTCTCTGAGAAGAGGAAATAATCAAATAATGGAAAAATACACTTTAATCATCACAGAAAAACCTGACGCAGCACAAAGAATAGCAACAGCTCTTGACAACAAAGAGAAACCTCAAGAACTAAAAGAAAATGGTGTTCCTTATTTTATTGCGAAGAGAAACAAAAAACTCGTTGTAGCTTCTGCGCTTGGACATCTATACACCATAATGCATACAGAAGGAGGGAGAAACGATTATCCGATTTTTGATTTTAAATGGGTGCCAAGGCATCTGGCGGAAAAGGGCGCTAAAAAAATTCAAATATGGATTCAAACCATTTCAAACTTGGCAGAAAACGCGAACGAATTCATCAACGCCTGCGACTATGACATAGAAGGGAGCCTAATAGGCTACTGCATACTCAAATACGCCTGCGAAAACAAGGAAAACATTGCAAAAAGAATGAAGTTCTCCACACTGACTAAAGATGAACTAGAAAAGGCGTACGAAGCGCCTCTTCCACACTTAGATTTTCCTTTGATAGAAGCTGGAAGAACAAGACATGAAGTAGATTGGCTCTACGGCATAAACCTTTCAAGAGCACTGACCTCAGCAGCTAATCGCCACAGCGGAAAATACACCACATTAAGCACAGGCCGAGTGCAAGGCCCAACTCTAAGCTTTCTGGTTGAAAGAGAAAAAGAAATTCAATGTTTTGTTCCCACACCATTCTGGGACATAAAAGCAGAGGTCGAAATAGACTGCTCAAGATACGAAACAGAATATGAAAAGCATGGAATCGAGAAGAAAGAAGAAGCAGACGCTGTGGTCGAAGCTTGCAAAGGAAAAATGGGCAAAATAGAAGAAATAGAAATAAAAAAGGCTCTGATAAGGCCGCCGTTTCCATTTGACATAGGAACCTTACAAACAGAAGCTTACAGTCTTTTTGGATACGCACCAAGAAGAACAATGAGCATCGCGGAGCGACTCTATCTCCAAGCCTTAATTTCTTACCCGCGAACTGGCAGCCAAAAACTACCCGTAGCAATCAATTATAAAGCAATATTGATTGGACTAAGTAGGACAACAATCTACAAAAGCCTTGCTTCACAACTTCTTAGTAAAGAAGAGTTAAAGCCAGAAGAAGGAACCAAAGAAGATCCAGCACATCCTGCAATTTATCCAACTGGCAACCTACCTGAGTCAGAGTTAGGTATGCCTGAGAGACGCCTTTGGGACCTAATTGTTAGGCGTTTTATGTCAGTTTTCGGCGAACCCGCATTAAAGCAGAGTATGAGAGTCAGCATAATGGTTAATGGCCACTGCTTTTATCTTCGTGGGAGACAGATCTTGAAGGAAGGTTGGATGCAATTTTACAAGCCATATCTAAGAACTGAAGAAGTATTGTTGCCTCCATTAAAGGAAGGTGAACTAGTCAAATTAACACAAGTGATAAGAGAGGACAAGTTCACTAGCCCGCCACCACGTTACAATCCAAGTAGTCTACTTAAGAGAATGGAAGAAGAAAGTATCGGAACGAAGGCAACAAGAGCGGATATAATTGAAACACTTTATGATAGAAGGTACATTGCGGAAGAAAGAATAGGTGTAACCGACTTGGGATTCGACATCACAACGATTCTAGCTAAACATTGCCCTACAATAATTTCAGTAGAATTCACACGAGATTTAGAAGAAAAAATGGAAAAAATTCAAACCCAAAACGAGAATAGAGAAAATGTGCTGGCAAAAGCAATTCAGACACTGGAACCAGTACTCGACATGCTTAAGGAAAAAGAACAGAATATAGGCAAAACATTGAGCGACGCAATTAAGAAAGCAGAGATACAAGAACGCGTCATAGGTAATTGCCCAAACTGTGGCACCGGCAAACTCATGATTTTATACTCTCGCAAAACGAGAAAAAGATTCATTGGTTGCACCAATTACTTCCAAAACATTTGCAAAATTTCCTTTCCACTTCCACAACGGGGGACAGTGAAACCAACTAGAAAGAATTGCCGTGCATGTGGATGGCCAGTGTTGCATGTACGCATTTATGGAAAAAGACCTTGGATGCTGTGTTTCAATCCACAATGTCCGTTAATCGAAGAAAGGAGAAAACGCCGTGAAATGCAAGATTTGCGATAGAGAAGCAATAACCGAATATTGTGAATTGCATGAAAAGGCACATGAAAGCATAGTTCAAAAGTACAATGCTTGGAAGAAAGCACTAGAAATCTCATGGAAAGAATACTTGAATGAAGCGATGAAGAACCCATACACAGGAGCTTGGGCCAAAGAAGTGGCAAAGGAACTGCTCTACGCGATAAAGTGACCTCACTTAGCAAGAGTTAAGAGGTTTTGCAAGTATTTCAAAGAGAATGGCTTCAAAATTTCGCCACCCTTTATACTGACAATAAATGATTTAACCTCTCCAAGAGTGTCTGCCCATTCCACCCTATGTTCTGTTATGAATTTCGAATAGTCTGTATAGTCTTTATGAAGAGATACCATCATCCCATCCATTCCAATTCCAGTGCCGTCAGAGGCAAAAATAATGTTTGGGTGATCCATCATCCATTTCTTGCATTTTTCAAGGGTCTTTTTTTGTTCTCCTCTTGATTTGGATTCTCCCCTTATATTCACAAAAGTCACAACCATTAACTCAAATCCAAGTGCGCTCCAATTTGGTATAATTGTGTATTCAGCGATTGCTGTATCTTCCAGTTTCTTCCTTACCCTAGTTACAGTTGGTTGAGATACCCCGAGAACCTTCGCTAACTCCCTATCACTCCTTTTCGAACCCTTCATCAACTCAAATAACAACTGTTGCATGACTTTCTTATACATGGGTGCAACTATGGAAGATTCAAAATAAGAACCTTTCCACAAGTAAGGAAAAAAGGAATGTTTAAATGAGCTTAATTGAAAATCCATATACAGTAACAGAGTTGAAAAACGTGGCAAGACAGGCAAGAAAACAAGCGACATCTCTTTCTCATTTTATACAGAAGGCGTACTGGAAAATAGTAACTATTAAACCGTCACTCTTATTAATTGCAATCATAGTAACCGCAGCCTCCATCTTCCTCCTTGGAGGAGGAATATACGACCTCTTAGAACAACCAGCTTTCGCCATATTCCCCCAAGGAAGGCCTTACTTCGCTTATCCCAGCCTAGGAGAACAGTTCGTTGGCGAAAGCATGTTCGCTATGATTTTTTATGGTCTAGGAACCATTGGGCTTCTGATAACATATCAAAGCACAAAATACGCTTACAGACCGCGTCAAGCTTTCATGATGTTGCTGATGGGTGTTCTCTTAATAATCATGGCATACATTCTTGTGGAATACCAATTTAACGCCAAATTTAACTATCCCACAGGCTAACTCAAGAGAAGTTCTCCATCCTTCATTATCAAGCGTCCATCAATCTTCACTGTAGGCTGTAGCAGAATCCCGTCCTCATGAATTTTGCTTTTAGTATGCCCGCCAACATAAGAAGTGTTATCTCCTAATGCTATATGAACTGTCCCAAGCACTTTCTCATCTTCAAGCACTACACCAATTAGACGTGCATTAGGGTTAGTGCCAATACCAAGCTCTCCAATATTATATGCATTCTTGTCTGCAGACTTTAGAAGGCTTTCAAGCTGCGTTGCGTCTGGACCTTGAAATCTTTGAGCCCATCCATTCTTGACAGTTATGGTTAATGGTTGCTTCACAGTTTTTGGGCATGCTATCTATGACTAACGTGCTTTGAGTAGTTCCCTCTACCGGAGCCAAGCACACTTCCCGCTGGTAGATTTCCCCAATCGCATTTGCTATGTCTTTGTAGTCTGCAGTTAATCCGCCAATGCTCATCATGCCTTCTGTGATTTCTGGCATGCTTGCGATTCTCGCTCCTTGTTTTGTGGCTTCTCGTCTGGCATCAGTGTGAGAGAGCGACTTTGGTTGGCATTAAGACAACGTCAGAGGCTTTCATGGCTTCTTTGATCGGCTTCGGCGGTTCCTCTTTATGTTGCTTCATTGGTTTCATGATAGAAATCACTGTTTTGGCGCCTAAGGAAGCTGATGCGTATGCGAAAGCTTCTGCAATTTTCACCTTTCCAGTATCAGTCACGATAAGCACGGTTTCGTCTGGCTTTATGTTCATGCAAGTTTCAACAGCAATTCTTGCACCTTTCATGATAGACAAGTTGCGAAACATATATTCAGAAAGGCTCCTTTTTCACATTTAACCGATATGCTACGAAGTTAGTTAAAAGATGTATGGGTGGCGTCGCAACGAGTATGACCAAGGCAACAAGCGGAGAAGGCGGTGAAATAAAAAGAGAGAAGAAAAGAGCACCAACAACAAAATCTAATTGGTCTGCTACAGGGAAAGATGCTCCTGGAGGAAGACTCAGCCTGCGCTTCACGAAAGAATGAATTAAATCCCCTGTCAACGCCCCTAATGACAAAATGAATCCAAGCAATATGTGGGGAGGTTGAAAAATAGGAAGATTGCTTTGAGCAATGCCGATGAACGTTCCAATGAATAAGCCAGAAAAAAAACCTCGAAAAGTCTTATGAGCGCCAAACAAAGGTTTTCCATCAATAAAGTTTCTGCCAAAATCCATCGGAAGACCTCCGCCAAAAAGCACTGGAAGAGCATTGGCGCAGTAGGCTGGAAGTATGAAGTATAAAGCTTGGGCAATGATCTCAGCGACAGTGGTTGCCATATCTCATCACATCTGTTTTTGGTTTAGAGAGACAGAATCTAGCGGTGGCAATTGTGGATTCCCGTTTCTTCTATCATAAAGTAACAGCTTGTTAAGCGTTTATGTTGAGGGTGCTTTTCTAAGATAGCATTGACTACATTTGTGCGTCCAGTAGGTTTCAATCTAATCACAACATCAGACCAAAATTTCAGAACTCGCGTAGCTACAGGCTCCAAATCAACTTTGGCCTCAATCAAGACACTTCGTACCTGACTAGTAACGAGAACCGATTTCTTATGTGTTTTAGCGATTTGTGCAAGGCATGCAAGTTGTCTGTTAAGCTCGCGGTTTAACGCAAATCTTTCTTTTGAACCCTCTCCAAATTCAGCACGATATAGAGAAGTGAAAGTATCCACAACAATCAAACCAACTTTCTCAGTTAAATACTCTTCAAGGTGGTCCATCGCAAGGATCTGTTCTTGAAAAGTGTTTGGCTTTAGCAAAATGATTAGTGGGGAAAGTTTTTCAAGATCATGATATGCTATTTGTGACAGACGCTTTGCAGAAAATGAGTTGTCAGCATCTATGAAAATGACTTTCTGCCCTTTTTTGGCGCAGTTGACGGCACATTGTATTGCCAGCGTTGTCTTTCCTGTTTCTGCTTCTCCATAAACCAATGAAACATTGCTAACAGGGATTCCTCCGTTTAACAGTTTGTCCAAGGAAGTGCAGCCTGTTGAAATGGCGTCTTGCAAAGGTGTCACACGAAAGCGAATAATTGGCCTGAAATTATAAAGGTTGCTTCGCGTTGCCATAAAATGACTATCCATATTTTTACATCACAATATATTTAAGATACTCATAAAAGGAATGATAACAACATCACGACATTGAGATGAAGGACTTCATATGAAGGGCTATATGATCGTAAACATAAATGCCTTTCAGTCAGTTACTGTTTTACTCCTTATTGAATGTGAAGGGACGGTTCCATGAAAGCCAAAATCGCTGTTGCAACAGTATCTGGAAAAGCCTACTATAAACTAGTAAACGAATTGAAAGGTAGGAAGATGGCTTTTCTCAGCTTGAAACCATGGGACCCCATGCCTCTTGACATCGACGTTGTCATAACAACAGAAAAAGAACACAATTTAGTTAAGCACCCCAAAGTTCTCATTTATGAAGATAACGTTGACCCAGCAACAATTATCGATGAAGCAGTGCGCCTTATTCAGGGAAAAAAGAATTATGAAAGAGTTATTGTCGGAATAGATCCCGGCGAAACTTTTGGCGTTGCAATTCTAGGCGACGGAAATGTTGTAGAAAGCTTTAGTTGCTCAAGCTCGGAAGAAGCAGTAAAAGCCATACTACAGGCATTTAGAAAGATTCCCACGTCGATAAATGTAGTTAAGGTGGGCGATGCCCCACTCTATACGAAGGAATTACTGCGCTTATTGGATGATGCTTTGCCAGAAAATGTCACAATCGAAATTGTTAGTGAAGCGGGAACAAGTCATTTTACGGGGGATACTATTCACAGAAGGGGAATAAGAGACATGATGTCAGCAGCATTGATCGCAGGAAGAAAAGGACAGTTCTATTTGAGGAGGAAAATGCAATGAAACATGCTGTTGAGAAGGGTAAGACTCTACTTGTGGATGGCCCATCTTCTGTGATCCTACTTTCGGGGGAATCTAGAGTTTTAGGTGCACCATTAAAGGCCGAGGAGCGATTTGTAATACGAGAAGGAAAGCGTATACCTCTTGAAGTTGTAGAAAAGAGCACATTTGATTTAGTGCTGGGCGAAAATGCTTCTTTTGAAGAAATAGATGGTAGTACTGTTCCTTCTTCTTGGGAAAACGTTGCTGATGAATTAATATCTGCAGAAAAGTTGCTGGCGGTTATGGTTGTGGGTGATGTTGACTCTGGCAAGACGAGCTTTTGCACGTATCTTGCAAATAAAGTATTAGATAAGAAGTTGAAAGTGGCTGTTATTGATGCAGATTTAGGGCAGTCTGATGTGGGGCCGCCGTCAACTATTGGTTTTAGTCGCATGGTAACTCCTGTAAAGGATTTGTTTGATGTTGAAGCGGAAAGCGCATATTTTATCGGTTTGACAAGTCCAAGCGGAGTCACTGAAGATGTCATTGAAAAACTGTCTTCTCTGAAGAGTGTAGCCTTGAAATATGATTTGAACTTTTTGATCATAAACACTGATGGATGGGTTGACGGAGAAGAAGCGGCTGCATATAAAATCAAGTTGATAGAGAAAATTGCTCCAGACATTATCGTGGGAATACAGCGCGAAAATGAGTTATCGCCTATACTTAGCGCATTGAAAGGGAAAAAAGTCTTTTCTGTGAATTCGCCTTCAGTAATACGTGCAAGAGACAGAGAGAAGAGGAAGATTCTACGCGAGTTAAGTTATAAGAAATATTTGAAGGATGCCAAAATACAGTCTTATCCGTTGAATTGGGTAAATGTTGAAGGTGCATTCTTCAAAACGAAAAATCATCCTGTTGAACCCGTAAAGAAGGTAAGAGCGTTGCTTTGGACATACCCTGTTTACCTTGAAGAAACGCCTACTAGTGTTTTTATTGTCTTGAGAAAGGGCGAATGGATTGACGAGGACTTGATCAAGAAGGTTGAAGGCGAGTATGGAAAGAGGGCAAAGATAATCAGGGAAGGCGATGAAGAAGGTTTGCTAGTTGCATTTCAAGATAATGATGGAAGGTTTTTGGGTATTGGTATTCTTAGAAGTATTGATTATAAAAGACTGGTGATGAAGGTTTTTACACCTGTCTATAAGAACGTGGCGACGATTCTTGTTGGGCAGATAAAATTAGATGAGAAAGGCAGAGAAATAGGAGTAAGCTCAGTTTTTCTATGATTAGGAAATTAGAACAGTCTAGGTCTGTACGAAAGATAAATTTTTTTGTTCTTCTTCATCTTCATTACTGAAACTGCTTTCTCTTGTAGACCATAACTGCCAGTAGGGTGACTACCATGAATAAAGGTAGAATAGTTAGCGATGGAAACTCTGGGATTACAAGGCCTTCCAATGTCAGTGTGATTTGCTTGTTTCCTGCCATGCTCATTGTTGCGTTGTCGGAGTAAGATTCGTATGCGGCTTCTACAGTATAATTTCCAACGGGGTACCTTCCACTGGCGTTCATTATCTTTTCAGTTAATGTCAATCTTGCCCAGCCACTTGAATTAGTTAACTGAGACTCTGCAACTATTGTGTTTGGATGAGTGGCAGCCACGTTTGCAGATGGAACATCTTGACCAATTGAGTCTACTATGTGGGCATCTAGATACCAGCTAACATAGATTTCAGAGTGATCGTAGATATAATAGTAGTTACTTGTTGAATTCGTAAGCCAAAATCTTGAATTGTCGAATGAATATAGCCCATAAGCTGTCGTGTCATAAAGACGCCAACGAGAGGAGTCCCAACCATACAAATATCCACTGATTGCCGAGTTGTAGATAGAAAAAGCTGAAAAACCGTAGGCGTGAAGAGCATATAATTCAGAGTTGGATATCGATGTGTTTGACGTCCCCCATGTAAGGAAACTCCAGCCTCCAACGCGAGTATCAGTCAACGTGAAGTTTGGAGTCGCACCTATTGACGGCACTGCAACCGAACAGTTCTGTTTAAAGCTCCAATAACTAATATAGCCTGACGCAAGTCCAGTTACAGAGCAGTTTGTGGACAAAGGTGAGATTTCAACCGAATTGTTGATCGTGCAGTTTGTTGCAGTGAAAACGGCGTTGCCTTCAGCATGCAAAACATCAAGCGTACAGTTTGAGATAGTTACAATTGGATAGTCCCAGCCACTGAGCTCTACAAATGAAGAGTCTGACATGGTGAGAACGGAAGAGTGTTGAAGATTAATGTATCCACCTGTCGAGTCTTCCACCAATGCGGAAGAAGAACTGCACAGTAGAAGTTGAGAATACAATGTTGCTGAGAGCTCATTTATTTTTGCTGAACTATTTCCATCGAACTGCACAATTAGCCCGAAACTGTTTGAAGTTATCGTCGCATTTTCCACCATAAGACGTGGATTACCGTTGACTGGATTTTGAAAAGTCATGTTAAACTGAAAATCTTCCACCTCTGTGAAATTTACTAAAGCATTCCTCAGAATCAATGTAGCGTTTTCTTTAACGATTATGCTTCCATTGATGTCAAATCTTCCCTCAATCACAGTCACATTATTTCCAGTCAAGATCAAGTTTCCTTGGTATATTGGGGAAGAAGCTCTAACGGATGGAAGGCTTCCTTTCTGTACGAATGCTAGAGTTACCGGCAAGAATGAAACAAGAATAACAAAAAGTCTTCTCGTAACACATCGCCTGATTGTGCAAATATAATAAGAATATAGTTAAAAAAAGTTGCGAAGGCAAGAGAACTTGATTTTTCTATTTTTCTTTTTCTACTTCTTTCATTGTGTCTTCTATAATTTCCATGCTTGCATCAACTAATTCTTTTGTTATGTTGAGTGGCGGAGCTATTCTAATTGTGGATGCGCCGCATGTAATGACCGCCACTCCACGTTTCCAGCATCTATTCATAATTTCGCTTGCCTTTTCTTTTCCAGGCTTCTTAGTTTTTTTGTTTTCCACAATCTCTACGCCTATCATTAGCCCCTTTCCCCTAACATCGCCGAGAATTTCGCATTTCTCCTTAAACTCTTGCAGCCGCTTCGTGATATAGTTGCCCAGTTTTGTTGCGTTATCCATCAGTTTCTCATTTTCAATTACATCGATGACTGCTGATGCTGCAACGCATGACAGTGGGTTGCCGCCGAAAGTACTTGCATGCGAGCCACCTTCCCAGTCCATAATTTTAGCCTTTGCAACTGTTGCGCCTAATGGTAGTCCAGCAGCGATTGATTTGGCTATACATATTATGTCGGGCTCAACTTTCCAGTGTTCGATTGCCCACCATTTTCCGGTTCTGCCAACCCCAGACTGGACTTCATCGTCGATTAATAGCAAGCCATGTTTGTCTGCAAGTTTCTTAAGCCTCGGGAAATACTCTGGCGGCGGAACAACGTATCCACCTTCGCCTTGAATGGATTCAAAAAGTATGCCTGCAACCTCTTCAGGCGGCACATATTTTTGCAAAACCATTTCATCGATGAAGTCTACGCACCAGTAATTGCATTCTGGAAGCGAGAGTTTGAAGGGACAACGGTAACAGTACGGGTATGGCACATGTGTCACGCCGTCTAGCAGTGGGAAGAAATATCGCCTTTGAGCAAGTTTACTTGCAGTAAATGATAACGAGCCTAGAGTTCGCCCATGAAACGCACTTATAAACGCGATGAAACGATGTTTACGTGTATGCCATTTCGCCATCTTTACAGCTGCCTCTACTGCTTCCGTTCCGCTGTTTCCAAAATACGCTTTCTTGTCAAATCGTCCAGGAGTTATTTCGGTCAGTTTTTCGGCCAAGTCTACAACTTCTTGGTAGTAGAAGTCCGTATTAGAATAATGAAGGAATCTATCACATTGACGTTTTATTGCGCTGACAACTTTTGGATGCCTATGCCCCACGTTTAGACATACAAGTCCAGAGTTGAAGTCAATGTATTCGTTTCCATCAACATCTTTTACTATGCAGCCCTCAGCAGAGTCTATGACAAGCGGATAGAAGCGCACATAGGAGGGCGAAATAAACGTTTCATCTTTCTTTACAAGCTCCCTTGCTTTAGGACCTGGCGGACGAGCGACAATTTTAGGATAATTAACCATATTTGAATCACCTTTGGAGGTAGCCTTTTACCGAAAAGAGGTTTTTATATCTATCTGTAAAAAAACTTGAAAGAATTATAAAAAAGAGAATCGCAGCCAATGATTAGGCAGCGATTACTGCGAAATTCTCGGCGATGTTTTGTCTCAAAGGCTATTTGGTTTTGGCAACTGTTATTTCGATTGTTGAGACGTTTGACCTTCGGCCTTCTTCCCTTTCGACTTCCTCGGTTCCAAGGCTAATGTTTTTGACGTTTGCGTCTTTCACAAAGGCTCGGCGAAGCAATTCGATTGTGTCAACTGCTCTGCTAATCGCCCGTCCTCTTGCCTTAACTGTAACTTCCTTTCCTCCAGCATTAAAGAAAGTTAGGCAGGCAACGACGTAGTTCATCACTGGTTTCTTGCCGATAAAGACTGTATTTTCCTCTCTAGCGCGCGTTGCTGCTGGCTTAGCTGCTACAGTTGGCTTAGCAGTTCCTGCGACTGGCTTCTTCTCAACTGGTTTCGTCTTCTGCACTGGTGGCTTCTTTTCAACTGGTTTTTTTGGCGTCGGTTTCTTCTGAGACAAGTTTTGTTTCTACCTCCTCATCTAAGATGTTTTTGCATAGATTATACCATTTATACGTCAGAGTGAAGCTTCTTATAGTTTTCCCATGTTTCATCAATCCATCTCTGAATAACTGCAATGTCTTCGTTGGTTAAGTTATTGAAGCGTCCTTGCATGCGCAGATATTCTTCAACGGGCTTGCGCCTCGCTTTATCAACGAGACTCGCACTTGGATTGTTGAGCCGAAACTTTCCATGTTCTACTTCGAATAAGGCCCACATCCCGGTTAGAACCGCCATTCGCCCAATCTCAATAGTTTTTTCAGTGGGATAGCGCCAACCGGGTGAACAAGGCGCTAAAATCTGAATATACCTTGTTCCATGCATTTCTTTCGCTTTCTTCAACTTTGAAGTCATGTCAAGGGGATATGATGGAGATGCGGTTGCAACGTATGGGATGCCATGGGCAGCCATAATCATAGGGACATTTTTCTTGTGCTCCTTCTTACCCGACGGTGTAGTGGTTGTCCATGAGCCATAAGGTGATGAGCCACTTCTCTGAAATCCAGTGTTTCCATAGGCTTCATTGTCATAACAAATGTAAATGAAGTCGGTATCACGTTCTGCAGCGCCGGAAAGTGCCTGTATGCCAATATCTGCGGTTCCGCCGTCGCCTGCCCATCCGACAACGTTGACATCTTTTATCTTACGTCTTTTTAGGGCGGCAACTAAGCCAGATGCTACTGCGGCGGTTGTTTCAAAGGCGACATTAAGCAAAGGAGAGGCAAAGGAAGTGTGCGGGTATGGGCTTTCAATGACTGTTGTACAGCATGCGGGCACTATGAATATGGTGCGAGGTCCTAACACCTTGTAAGTCAGCCTAATAGACAGTGAGGCTGCACATCCAGCGCAAGCAGCATTGCCAACTAGAAGGCACTCTTCTTTTGATAATTCTTTCAGCGCCATTTTAAATCACTTCCTTCAAACCAATCCACTCAGTCTTCTCGCTTACTTTGCCACTCTTGAGCCACTTCAAGGATTTCTCAGCAATTTTTTCAATGTCATGGAAGGTAACGTCGCGGCCGCCTAAGCCAGCGATAAAGCCAGCAGTCAAAGGCGAGTCGTGCTCTCCATACAAAGAAGCTTTAACTTCTGTGAAAAGTGGCCCTTCGATGCCGAAGGATATTTGTCTGTCGATTGTGGATATCATTTGGACGTTTTTTGCTAATTTTCGAATTTCTTCAACTGGAAATGGTCGGAATACACGTAGTCTTGCTGATCCCACCTTTAGCCCTCGTTTTCGTAGATTGTCTGTGGCGATTTTGGCTTCGCTTCCGATGGTTCCCATGGATAATAATATCAAGTCAGCGTCTTCGCATTGGTAAGGTTCAATGTGCCCACCATACTGAAAGCCAAACCTTCTTCCATATTCTTTATCGATTTGAGGAATCAAGGCTTTTGCGTTATCCATTGCCTCTTGAATAAGATAGCGAAACTCCATATAATAGTCTGGGTAAACGATTGCGCCTTGCGTGAACGGCTTGTCAACGTCAACCATGTATTCTGGCTTGTAGAGCGGCAGGAAATCGTCAATGTCTTTCTGATCAGGAATCTTGACTGGCATCGAAGTATGCGAAAGGATGAAGCCTTCAAAACAAATCATCGCGGGCAACAAAACCTGCTTATCTTCACACAGCCTATACGCTTGAATTATTGTGTCAAAAATTTCCTGATTGCTGGCGCAATAGAATTGTATCCAGCCAGTGTCCCGCTGCGATAAAGAGTCGCTGAAGTCTGACCATATAGTCCAAGGTGGAGCCATTGCACGATTAACCACTGCCATCACGATTGGAAGTCTAGCGCCAGAAGCCCAATGTAGCATCTCATGCATAAGTGCCAACCCTTGTGCAGAAGTTGCTGTGAAAGTGCGGACGCCTCCGAGTGCTGCGCCTACTAGTGCTGCCATTGCGCTGTGTTCTGATTCGACGGCGATGTATTCTGCGTCCATTTCTCCTTTTTCTATTAGTTCTGCAACTTGTTCTACAACTGGCGATTGTGGAGTAATAGGGTAGGCGGCGACGACTTCTGCTCTAGCAGCTTTGCAAGCGAAGCCTGCGATGTGGTTACCCGTATCAATGATTGTTTTTGTCATCTTTTAGGTTGTCTCCCTCTCCATTGTTATGGCGCCGATTTTGCATTCGTTGGCGCAGATGCCGCAGCCTTTGCAGTATTCATAGTCTATTTCTAATGTGTCATCTGCCAAGCGTTTTATGCAACCGTCTGGGCAGTATACCCAGCATAGTAGGCAACGAGAGCATTTTTCAGTTTTTATTGTGGGGCGGAAGGTTCGCCAGAAGCCTGTTTTGCCCATGCCTCCAACTTTGGGACGTGAAAGAGGAGTAACATCCAATTTACTAGTAGACTTTCTTGCCAATGAATGTCACCATCTAGAGAAAATAAAGTAAAGGAGCAAACAAAGGGAAAAGCATTTCGTTGCCTACTCTCTCTTTTGAAAAACTGAGAAATTTTGGTCTCTTCATCATCCAGAGATTAGAACATTGTTTTTGGCTTTCTGATTTTGAAACAAATGCGATCTATAGCTCTCTCAAGGTTGAAAACTATGATAAAGATTGAAAAAATCGATGAAAAATCTAGTTGACCGTGTTAAATGCGGTATTTTTCCGACATGCATAAATAATATTTATGAGTTTGCCGATTTGAGTTTATGCTTGAAGTTGCTGCTAGCGTTGTCATCAATATCGTACTCTTAGTGTTTTGGTCCTCGCTGTTTTATCTTCTTAGCAAGCAAAAGAAAGCCATCGTATGGGGTTTAGTTTTAGGCATTTGGGGAGTATTTATTGTAGCAGGCATGGCTTATGCGTTCCTTGATGTTATCGGCATCAAGTTAACAGAAGAGCATCTCAAGATTGTGGTCGCGCCAATAGTAGAAGAAACGTCTAAGTTGCTATTCATCGCCTTGGCTTTCCTCTTCGTTCGTAATCGAATATCATCTGCAACTAAGGTCTTTGGAGCTTCTTTGGGGTTAGGCTTTGCCTTCATGGAAAATTTTGGTCATGTGACAAGTCCTTTGAACACTCTTTTTCGTGGTTATAGTTCATGGGTCATGCATATTGGAACAGCGACGCTTCTAGCTTATTGTGTTTGGGTTGTCGGGAAATCAAGGAAAAACCCAGCTTGGATTCCTGCATGTCTAATGCTTGCTATTACAATCCATGGAGGTTTTAACGCGTTAGTACTACTTCTTGGTTGTCATTAGAATGAGGTGTAGGTTGAGTCTCAATAAAGATGTCGCGTCACGTGAATTCCATTTCGATTTTTGGCAGTTTAATCTCTGGAATTGGAATTGAGAAACCCAAAACTGAAACAGTAGTAAGAGATAAAGGATCTATAGTCACAGTGACCTTATTTAATCGAAAACCTTTTTCTGCTGCGATTTCTCTTAGTCTTGAGAGCCAACCGAATAATGCTGAGATTAGGTTATTTACAAGTTCAAGAAAGTGTTGCGACAGGTCTCTAATCTTTTCTATCAATTTCTCTTTCAGGTTCAAACTCCATTTAGAAAGAGTGGTATTGATGTTGTCTATAGCTTTCGTGACTTTATCATAGATTTGTCCAAATGCTTGGTAAATCCTTGCTACTGACCTTGTTACAGTTTCTTTTATCCATTTGAAGTTGTTTTTTGCAGTTTCGAGCCAAGATGTATTGCTCTCACGCATCGAGGAAAGCGTATCCTGTAGCATCTTAGACGAACACGCCAAACGCATAAGGGCGTCTTGATATTCTGAAACTCTTTCATATAGATCATCTTGACGAATGTACTTTTTGTTTTCATCATAAATGCCTTTGAATTTCGTTTCTAACTTAGGTTCTTCTGCTCTGGCTATGGCTACGCGTGACAAGTCAGCAATTACTCCTGGGTGGTAGATCTCTGCGGATACTTCTGGCGGAATAGTTCCTGATCTAGCCCAAGTGTCGGTTTCTTTTGCCACTTCAGGAGATATTGAACCACTATAGAACTTAGTAGAGTTGAAGAAGATTTTAGGGGTAAATAACTCCTTTGACGCTTTAACGAACTCTACAGCTATCTTTCTTCTCTCATTGGCAATGGTGGCGGCTTTAATCTTAGGAGGAGGTTTAGATGAGATCTTAGAAATTTTAATTTCAGGCACCATCGCGTTCAATCCTTCTATTCCACTAGAATCATCATTATTAGCATAAATAGTTTAGGATTTCGATAGGCACACTGGGTGTTGACTTAATGCCCTCGACAAACTGTGAGTTCTATGTCTTGGAGATGCTTTAGAAAAGAGGTAAATAATTATTACCAGTTTTTGTTTGTTTTTTTGTATGCTTGTGCTGCGCCTTCTGCGTTTTTTTCGCCTATTGCTCCTGGCCACTCTTCTCTAATCGTCTCTATGACAGTTTCTAGTTTAATTTCTCCTGTTGCTCCTGCAAAGGCTCCAAGCATAGGAGTATTCAAAACTGGCAACCCAGCAACTATTAGTTTAAGTTCTAAGGCTATTCCAGTAGCGTCCACTGTAGCCACTTTATAGCCATTAAGACTAGTTAATTCTTCAGGCTTCTTAGTCGCATTCACTACGAGTATGCCATCCTTCTTCATGCCCTCAGTCACATCTATAACCTGAAGCAAAGTAGAATCCAAAACAACCACATAATCAGGACTATAAACCTGACTACGCACAAGAATAGGCTCATCACTTATACGGGCAAAAGCTCTCACAGGTGCACCACGCCTTTCTGCACCAAAAAACGGAAAAGACTGAACCCACTTCCCCTCTTTAAATGCTGCACGAGCTAACATTTCTGCTGCTGTAACTCCGCCCTGTCCACCTCTACCATGAATCCGAATCTCCTTAAGCACCCACGTATCCTCCTAGCACATCTATTAGCCATCTATATATAAGGGGGGGCTATAGACTTTTGCTAGACTCTATAGCTTTCCCTACTTCATATTGCACTTCTTAAGCAGTCTATCCCAGCTTTTGTCAACCATCTTCTGAATGTCATTAATCATATACTCAAATTCTGATTTGAACAGATGGGCAAAACGGTGCTGCGCCTTCAAATACTCTATGACAGGCTTCTTACGGTCTGGTTTCAAAGCCATAACTTTGCTCTGAGGCGACAAGCTATATTCGCCATTTACCGCTTCCCACAACGAAAACACACAGGTTTCCATGGCTAAACGAGCAATTTCTATAGTTTTGCTAGTATCGTAACGCCAACCTCGAGGACAAGGTGCAAGGACATGAAGAAAAGCCGGACCTTCCACCTCTAGACCTCTTCGCGTTTTCATGAGCAAGTCTTGCCAATAACCAATCGAAGCCGTTGCCACATAGGGAATATCGTGAGCCACCATAATGTCAGCTATGGGTTTCTTGAACTGAGGCTTACCAGGAATTACCTTGCCCGCAGGCGATGTGGTAGTTGAGGCGCCGTAAGGAGTGCCCCCGCTCCGCTGTATTCCCGTGTTCATGTAGGCTTCATTGTCATAGAGAACATACAGAAAATCGTGCCCCCGTTCCACCGCACCAGACAATGCCTGAATTCCGATATCAAACGTGCCTCCATCGCCAGCAAGGGCTATGACATCAACATTTTCCTGGAGTCTTCCTTTTCTTTTCATCGCTTTCAAGGCAGCCTCAATGCCTGACGCATTGGCTGCAGCGTTTTCGAAGGCTGTGTGAAGCCACGGAACATCCCATGACGTATAGGGATATATTGTTGATACGACCTCCATACATCCAGTTGCGTTCGTAACTATTGTAGGTCCTCGTATTGCTTTCATTATTTGTCGCAAAGCGATAGCTGGACCACACCCTGCACATGCTCGATGCCCCGATGTGAATAGTTCGGGTTTTTCAACAATTTCTTTTGCGGTAAATTTCCAAAGAGATGCTACCATATTATCGCCTCTTATTCTCGCACTCCTGCAAATTGCACATGGTCTTTCACCTGCTTGGTCTTGAGGATTTCCTGCAAATCTCCGTAAATGCCTTGAATTATGTCTGGAGGCATATCTCTTCCCCCAAGACCATACACATAATTCACAACATATGGGTGAGATTGTGCGTCGTAAAGAACATGACGAATTTCATGAAAGACTGGCCCTCCATACCCACCGAAGCTGTTGCTTCGATCCATAACCGCAATTGCTTTTACGCTTTTCAACGCTTTCATAATGTCTGTTACCGGAAGCGGTCTGAAAGTACGAAGACGTAACAGTCCAGCTTTTACTCCTTTAGCACGAAGTTTGTCTACAACGGCTTTGGCAGTGCCTGTAGTTGAGCCGACGCATACTGTTGCGATGTCGGCGTCTTCAAGGCAGTACGTGTCAATAACGCCGTTTCCATATTTGCGCCCGCTTATTTTGGCGAATTCATCGTGGATTTTTGTAATTATTTGCGGTGCCTTTTGCATCGCTTCTTCCTGTTGCCTTTTATGCTCAAAATAGTAGTCATAAAGGTCTAAGGGGCCCATAGTTAGTGGATTGTTTGGGTCCAGTTTGAAGGGTACTTTTTTGCCTTTGTGACCCATCACAAGAGGAAATTGTCTGCTTCCAACAAACTTTCGCACTATTTCGTCGAGCAACACATTAACGTTTTCTAGAGTGTGACTCAAGAAGAATCCATCGAAACACACCATAACTGGAAGAAGCAGTTCAGGATGCTCGGCTATTCTGAAAGCCTGAATAATCGAATCGTAGGCTTCTTGCGAGTTTTCCACGTAGATTTGTATCCAACCGCAATCTCTCTCCACCATACTATCAGAGTGGTCGCAGTGTATGTTTATCGGCGCAGACAACGCCCGATTTGAGATAGCCATTACCACTGGCGCTCTACAGCCCGATGTAACATAAAGTATTTCGTGCATTAAGGCAAGACCAGCTGAAGCTGATGCAGTGAAAGTTCTCGCTCCAGCAGCAGAAGCGGCTAAGCAGGCGCTAAGGGCGCTGTGTTCTGATTCTGTGCAGACAAATTCAGTCTCTACTTCTCCATCTGCTACGTATTCGCTGAACCTTTCCACGATTATTGTTTGCGGTGTTATCGGGTACGCGGCTACTACGTCCACATCCGATTGTTTGGCAGCGAGAGCAATCGCTTCGTCGCCATTTAGCGCATAGACCTTTTGTTGAACAGTCGCCATTTCTAAGCCTCTCCCTCTCTCACCATTTTTATGGCGTCTGTAGGGCATTCGTTAGCGCATATGCCGCAGCCTTTACAGAAATCATAGTCAAACTCAATGTCTTCTGTTGTTTTATTCCATCTTATTGCTGCGTCGGGACAAATCATGGGGCATAGTAGACATTTAGTACATTTTTTGGGGTCTCGAATCGGCTTGAAAGTTTTCCAGTCACCTGTGAGGTATTCTATAGCTGGTTTCCAACAAACTCCAGCTATGGGAATCTCTTTCCAGCCCTTTTGTTCTTGGCTCATTCTGTTTTCGCCTCCTTGTATGCTTCCCTTATTACAGCGATATTTCTTTCCGCCAATGCTGGTTGAAAACGTTCTCTGATAACCTTTTCAATACTCTCCAAATTTACTAAGGATGCCGCGCGGGTTGCAGCACCAAGCATAGAAGTGTTTGTGATAGGGACGTTCAGTATTTTGATGGCGATGTCAGTTGCTGGAACAGTCCAAACTTTCTGAGATGTAATACCCAACTCTTTTCTTAGCCTCGCAGGGCTTTCTTGAGTGTTGACTACTAAAATTCCGTCTTCGGTGAGCCCATAGGTTACTTTAACTGTTTTCAGGAGCGTAGGGTCAAGTACCACTACTACGTTTGGGTTATAGATAGAGCAGTGAAGCTTGATTGGTTCGTTGCTGATTCTCGTGTAGGCTGCCATAGGAGCACCCATGCGTTCGGGACCGAACTCGGGAAATGATTGGATGTATTTTCCTTCAAGAATAGCAGCTTTTGCCAGAAGTTCGCTTGCCGTCCATGCTCCCTGTCCGCCTCTACCATGCCATCGTATTTCTTGAAGCCGAGACATTTGATTTTCCTCGAATAGTTCATTTACAATTCAAATCGTCAAATATACACATTTCGCAAGATTTGCTCGCACGTTTATCGATGTTTGCAATACTAGCTTCCGCTTTTTGCGAAACACTTTTCCCTTCCCAATGTCACTTGTTACTTCTCACGTTCGCACAATACATGAAGTCCAGCGTGCGCGCAAGCACCAGAAGGCGCAAAACAAGATGGGTAAAATCACAATTAACGAAAACTCATGCAAAGGCTGCATGCTCTGCATAAACGCTTGCCCACTCCACCTTGTACGCATCACCCAGAGAATTAATCCTAAAGGATACTATACCGCCGAGTTCGTTGACTCAGGAAAATGCACTGGCTGCACTTTATGCGCCATAACATGCCCCGAGGTTGCTATAGAAGTTTATAGAAAAGAAAAAGTTGGAGGAGAAAAATAATGGAAAAAAAGTTTATGACCGGAAATGAAGCAATCGCCGAAGCCGCAATTCAAGCTGGCTGCCGGTACTTTTTCGGTTACCCCATAACTCCGCAAAACGAAATCCCCGAATACATGTCAAAACGCCTTCCAGAAGTCGGCGGAGTCTACCTACAAGCGGAAAGCGAAGTAGCCGCGATTAACATGCTTTTCGGCGCTGCAGGCACTGGCGCAAGAGTGATGACTTCTTCTTCCGGCCCTGGCATCAGCCTAATGCAAGAAGGCATCTCATTCCTAGTTGCTGCTCATCTTCCTTGCGTAATAGTAAATATTATGCGTGGAGGGCCAGGACTAGGCGGTATACAGCCTTCACAATCTGACTACTTTCAAGCAACTAAAGGCGGGGGACATGGAGACTATAACTTGCTTGTGTTAGCGCCTTACACTGTGCAAGAGGCGGTTTCGCTTACGATTGAAGCCTTCGACCTAGCCGATAAATATCGAAATCCCGTGATGATTTTGGGAGATGGCTATTTAGGGCAAATGATGGAGCCCGCCGAATTCAAAAAGACAGCCCCACCGAAGCTTCCTACGAAGACATGGGCTCTTACTGGTGCCAAGGGGCGTCCTCCGAACATAATCAGAACTCTCTACCTTGATCCCGAGGCTTTAGAAAAGGTAAATTTAGAAATAAACCGCAAAATTCAAAGGATGATTAAAAACGAGGTGCGTGTAGAAACCTATCAAACTGATGATGCTGAAGTCGTCATTGCTGCTTATGGGATAGTTGCAAGAATTGCGAAAACTGCAATTAAAGTTCTGCGTGAAAAAGGTATCAAGGTAGGAATGGTGAGACCCATAACTGTTTTTCCATTTCCATATGAAACCTTCGAAAAAGTAGCTAATAAAGTGGAAAAGTTTTTGGTCGCTGAGATGAGTTTCGGACAGATGCTCGAAGACGTTAAACTCGGCATATGTGGTAAAGCCCAAATCAAATTTTATGGACGAACTGGAGGCATGGTCCCAAGCTATGAGGAAATAGTTACTGAAACAGAAAAACTCGTAAAGGAGGCAAACTGAAAAATGCAAGCAGAACTGAAGAAAGTTTTCACAAGACCAAGAACACTGCGTCCAGTAGCGACGCATTATTGCCCAGGCTGCGGACATGGAATTACAACACGCCTTGTAGCAGAAGTAATCGACGAATTAGGAGTTAGGGAGAAGACCGTTGGAGTTGCACCCGTAGGTTGTTCGGTTCTCTCTTACAATTATCTTGACATTGACATGTATGAAGCTGCGCATGGTCGCGCGCCCGCAGTTGCGACCGGTTGCAAAAGAGTACACCCAGAACTGATTGTATTCACCTACCAAGGTGACGGTGACTTCGCATCCATAGGAACCGCAGAAGCAATCCATGTAGCAGCTCGAGGGGAAAAAATCACAACTATCTTCATTAACAATGCGATCTATGGAATGACAGGGGGACAAATGGCTCCTACAACACTTATTGGCCAGAAAACAACAACCTCTCCCATGGGGCGGACTTCAGAGCAAGCCGGCTTTCCAATTAGAATGGCCGAGCTGCTTGCAACAATCAACGGCGCGACGTACATCGCAAGAGTAAGCGTACACAACCCAAAAAATATTATACAAACCAAAAAAGCCATAAAGAAGGCGTTTGAAACGCAAATAGAAGGTTTAGGCTACTCCATGGTGGAAGTTTTGTCGCAATGTCCAACCGCGTGGCAAATGACTCCTATCGAGGCAGCAAAATGGGTTGAAGAAAAAATGGTGCCCTATTACCCATTAGGCGAGTTCAAATCTCAAAAGTAGGGCTGATAAATGAAAAGGGCAATTGAAAAACCGCTATACGCGAATGTCATAATGGCTGGCTTCGGTGGCCAAGGATTAATGTTCATTGGAAAGCTTTTAGCATACAGCTCCATGAAAGCTGGCAAGCACGTTACATGTATACCCTCCTATGGTCCTGAAGTGCGTGGAGGAACAGCTAACTGCACAGTTGTGATATCAGACGAGGAAGTAGGGTCGCCAGTCATAACCTCACCGCAGGCACTTATAGTTATGAATAATCCCTCTTTGGAAGCTTTTGAGCTGCGACTGCAACCTAAAGGAATACTATTTCTCAACAGTTCACTAGTCACTCGTCAAGTTACAAGAAAGGACATTGAAGTCATATCGATACCTGCAGACGACATCGCAACGGAAGTTGGCGAAAAAAGAGCCACCAACATGGTGATGCTTGGAGCCTACATAGCACGGACAAAAGTTGTCCCTAAAGAAAGCATTTTTGAGGGCTTAAGAGAATTCTTTGCAAAGAAAACTCAATTCCTCGACCTAAACAAGCAGGCTTTCCAAAAAGGAATGGAATACGTTAACCATGTGCAACGTCTGAAGAAAACAGTGTAGATTAGAGAATTGTGCTGAGTAGAGTAAGAAGAATACCAGAAGTTGAAAACAATGGAACTGCTAATTTTTTAGCTCGCTGATATGTTTTTTCCGCGATCAAGCTTAGTGTTTCTATTTGTTCTTTTCCAATGACCTTAACGTTCGGAACAGATATTGTTCGCCACGAAACCTTAGTGGGTTCCACATTCTCGAGCGCCTTTACGGTTGCTTCTTTAATATACTCAATTAGCTTTATGTGGTCCATGACCTCGCCTATCGGATGATACCCTCGTCTAGTTAAGATAAGCCCCGTAACTGCATGTGTATCAGTTGTAAGAATTTCTCCATTACTGACACCAATTTTTTTCAAAGCTGAAAGAATTTTTTCTCGTAGCTCAGAGACCATATTATTCCCATCAATAGTAACGTAGGCAGCAGTTTGGTCGCTAGTTCTCACAACTATCACGTTTATGCCTCCAGGACCCATGCCATCTTCAACGCTAAACTCTTTTGGAATAATGTTTGCGGCTCCTACTTCGAGTGGAAGACGCTCACTGGCAAACGCTTTTGCAAGGCTTTCTGTTGCTACTTTCTTCAGGGAATCAGTCGCCCTGTCTAAGTCAAAGGAGCCGTTAATGCTATTATGAGCGTTCACAACAACCGCGTCATGTAAGCCTAGTTTTTTAGCCGCTTCACCAATAACCAAGTCTAATTCTTGTGGCAGATCTTCTGTAGTTTTGGGTGCAACCGTCAATGTGAGAAAGGCGCAGTCTCCAAATATTTGGCAGCTAGCACTGACTTCGTTTTCTTGGGCACGCATAAACTGCGTGCCAATTGATTCAAAACGAGAAAACTCGGAATCTTCTAGAACAGCATTTAGAATTTTCTGACTTTGAAACTGAGAAGAGAGATCAAAATCATGCCCATATAATGCGTGCGGAACAGAGACTACGCATGAGAATTTCTTTTCTAAGGCATACTGAATCATTGACGGGAGGAGGCTGCTTCCCACATTCTTGAATGGACCAGGATGAAGTGAGGGAACAACTACGACTGCCTTTATATTGCCACGAGAGCCAAAAGCCAGCATAGAAACTTTGATACTCCTTTCACTGCCAAGACGATCAAATAAAATCTCAAGAGGCTCAGTCAAATCAGCCATCCAATTCGCCAAAAAAGCCTTAAGAAGCCTAAAGGAAGGGATACCCAAAGTTTTCTTGCCCACGCGGTTCAAAAGAAAGATAAAAAGAGAAACTGTCAAAATCACAACCGGAATAGAAATAGAAAGAAAGATAGTAATTGAAGGGCTTAAACTAAATCCGATTATGGAATTTAAGAAATAGATCAGAAGGAGACTTGGAACAAGCTGAAAGAGGGAAGAAAGAAAAATTCTCGCTTGCCCCGCGAAAGATGAAGAAGAAAATACCAATAGTCTAAGAATTAATGCCGCACAAAAACCTAAGAGGAACCCCTTGATCCAAATATTAGGATCTTTAAAAGCAGCACTGAGTATGCTGCCGAGGGAAATTACTGCAAACCACGCTGAAGAAGAGAAGAGAGATAGAGCGGAACAGCGTCTCAAATTGAAGATTGGATCGCCCTTCATAAAACTGAAGCCGGTTAGAAGGTCAGAAAGCACATTGATGAAAAATATTGCTGCTCCAAAAAACAAACCCACAATCAGCCCGTTGAAGGAAAACAATAGTGGCAAAATTGCTAATATTCCTCCAAGCAAGCATGCCCCTAAGAGCAATAGGATTATCGTTCTGCTTGATGGCAAAGCAAACAGCGATGAATAACGCTCCACTAATTTGTCGATGTATCTGTCTAAAGATCTGCTTGACGCCAATCGCTTCTCCTCGAATACATGCTAAATCGATAGTGCAAGGCTTAAGGTTATTAAAACTATTTCGGAAAGTAGGGCAAAGTTTTATTCTTTGATTCGCATAATACTGTGCAGATAGTTATGCCTGAAACAAGTGTGCCTCCTACAATATTTCATATTTTGGAGCGAAACATAGGGCGAAAAATACTTGCAATTTTAGATCCCTCATACGGGTTTGAGGGAACACTAGTTGCGGTTACACGAGAGCCTCCTGGAATCTGGCTTTCTGACGCTTCAGCAACAATATTACGTTCAACAATTGCACAGCCAATCCCTCAAGTTGTAAGCAGGGAGCAAAGAAGCGAAATCTTTGTTAACCTAAATTCTGTTCAACGCATCGAAGTCTCGCATGAAAAATAGTTGCTACCTAATGAATGATAACGCCTGCGACAAGCAAGACAGCAGTTATTATTAGGGCTATTGTGAGAATGACGAGTACTTCAGGCTTTACTTTTACGCCTTGAGTTTCTTCTTCGAAGAATCTAAGTAGCCCTGCGCTTTGGGCTGGCATTGGTGCCCTTCTTTCCCGTTTTTTCTCTCTTTTACTGCTCATGATGTAACCTTCTTCTTCATATCATAGGAACCTTACTAATTAAAGTTGCGTTTATGGGTTGTGTTAACTTGATGTGAGATTCTTTTCCTTGTTAACTGTCGTGAGATGAAAGTTCTTTTAAATATCTGATAGACCTTGCTCTAATCTGGCGAGACTTTATGGCTCTAGTCGGAACATGGAAACTGAAATCGTTTGAAACGAGGACGTCTGATGGATCTGTGCTCTATCCTTGGGGAAGAGAAACTGTGGGCTATATCATCTTCAGCCCCGATGGGTATTTCTGCGCTACAATAATGGGCGCTAATCGCAAGAGATTTCCGTCCCAAGATATGAAGGGAGGCAGCTTAGAAGAAAGAGCAAGCGCCGCAGATTCGTACATTTCTTATTGCGGTCCCTGTGAGATTAAGAAAGATAAGTTTCGAGTAAAAGTCGAAATCAGTCTCTTCCCCAACTGGGTGGGGGGATACCAAGAGCGTTACTACAAGATTGACGGAAGAACGCTCTCTGTATCGACCACTCCAACGCTTGTTGGTGGAAAAGAAGTAGTAGGCTATTTGATCTTCGAGCGTGCCTGAACGGTGGAGCGTGCCTTAAGGCTAGCCAAGCTCTCTTCAGATTTCTTTTTTCATCTCACGACAGTTAACATGTATGCCCATCCCATCCCATGAGAAATTAACAGAACCCGTTTATGAAAAGCCTTATTTTTCGTTTGAGACTTGTATGATGCAGAGGTAGTAGAATGACTTCGAACCGAGAATATTATGAGAAAACGTTTGATCTGCTGAAGACGCATCATCGGTGGTTTCAGGAGTCGATTCCGCTAATCGCTAGCGAAAACGTTCCAAGCCCGGCTGTACGTGAGGCTTTAACCACAGACTTTGGAAACCGCTACGCCGAAGGATGGCCTGGAGAACGAGTCTACGCGGGATGCGTCTACATTGACCAAGTAGAACTCATCTGTATTGAATTAATGAAAAAACTGTTCAAGGCTGAATTTGTCGATGTTCGCCCGATTTCAGGAGTCGTTTCAAATCTAGTCGTTTACACGGCATTCACCAACCCAGGCGACACGATGATGGCATTATCAATACCATGCGGTGGACACATCACGATGGGTAAGAAGGAACTTGGAGGAACCGCAGGAGCAGTTCATGGCTTAGTCGTAGAATACCTTCCATTAGACTATGAAGAACTGAACATAGATGTTGACAAGACAAAAGAAAGAGTTGAAAAATTGGCAACGGCTGGAACTCCTCCAAAGCTTGCTATGTTTGGTGGCAGCGTTTTCCCGTTTCCTCATCCAATTAAAGAATTAACAGACACATTTCGTGAAGTTGGCGCCACCATTGGATATGACGCAGCTCACGTAGCTGGACTAATTGCAGGTGGCGTATTCCAAGACCCATTACGCGAAGGCGCAGACGTAGTATCGCTTAGTACGCATAAGACTTTCTTTGGTCCTCAACATGGAAGTGTATTGTCTTGGGAGAAGTATGCGGAACAAATTAAGCGAGCCACATTTCCTGGGATGGTTAGCAATCATCATCTTCATGCCTTAGCAGGTGTCGCTATCGCATGCGCAGAAATGTTAGAGTTTGGAAAAGAGTATACGAGGCAGATTGTTAAGAATTCTAAGGCTTTGGGACAAGCATTACATGAAAGAGGCTTCAAAGTTCTTGCGGAGCATAAGGGCTTCACAGAGTCACATGTTATCCTAATTGACATAACAGAACATGGCGACGGAGGAACAATAGAAGAAGAGTTAGAAAAAGGAAACATCATAATAAATCGCAACTTGCTTCCATGGGACATAAAAGCCGGACGACACTTCATGCATCCAGGGGGAATACGTCTCGGAACCTCTGAAGTAGCTAGACTAGGAATGAAAGAAAGCGAAATGACTGAAATTGCAGACTTTATAAAAAGAGTTGTCATCGGCAAGGAAGATGTAGAAAAAGTCAAAAAAGATGTAACCGAGTTCAGGAAGGACTATCAAAAGGTGCACTACTGCTTTGAAAACGCAACAGATGCTTACAAGTACACAAAAATACGATAACAGAATAACCATTTGGACAACCGGGCACAGCAACAGATCAATAGAAACATTTGCAAATCTTCTCAGGGAAAATGAAGTCAAAACATTAGTCGATATCCGCCGTTTTCCAACATCCAAAATTGAACATTTCAAAAAGGAAGAAATGGAAAAATGGCTACCTGAGCACGGAATAGAATACGTTTTCTTAGGCAAGGAACTTGGTGGATATCGTCGAGGCGGATATCAAGCGTACATGAAGACCGAACAGTTCAGAGGAGGGATAGAAAAACTCATAGAGATTTCCAAACAAGATAGAGCCTGCATAATGTGTATGGAGCCAAACCCAAAATATTGTCACAGACGTTTTATTTCAGTATACTTGGAAGGAAAAGATATTGAAGTGGTGCACATACTTAAGAGGGGGCAAGTGAGTCTTCTGAAATTTACGAATCAAGTATAACACAATTAAAAACTATATAACACAATGTTGCGAGGTAGAAAGAATGCACATTCACAAGTTTCAAGACATGATGCGACGCATCTATTTTCAAAGAGACTCGAAACGTGGACTCAATGGGACCTTTAACTGGCTTGTAGAAGAGGTTGAGGAGTTAGGAACAGCCTTAAAAGTCAATGATAGAAAGGCTTTGGAAGAAGAGTTTGCAGATGTTCTCGCTTGGCTGGCATCTTTGGCAAATGTCGCAAATATAGATTTGGACAACGCTACAACCCTAAAATACAATAGCAAGTGCCCAAAATGTCAAAAAACGCCATGCAAATGCCCACTCTCCAAATAATAACGAACCAAAAAACTTAAGAAGAATATGGAGGCATGAGCTTGCATATTGTAGGAGAGAATCTCATGGTTTATTGCACAAAATGTGGCACCAAAAATGAAGACGATGCCAAAGTATGCGTCAACTGTGGAGCAACTCTTGAAATAGGAGCTCGTTTGTCCCGAAGATATGAAAGGCATATGGAAGAAGAGTGCTTCGGCATACCTCGAGGCGGCTCAATAGTTGGCATGATAGTTGGCTTAATAATAGTGCTTGTCGGAGCCAGCTTGATTCTGTCAAAAGCTGCTGGCATTGAATTACAAACATACATAGGGCCGATAGTGGTAATTATCGTCGGAATACTGATAATCGTTGGAGCCTACTACGGAATGCGTCGGAGAAGCTAACTAATACTCACATATCTGAAACCACAATTTTCTATATCACAAGTATTGCAAATTCTCTCGTGTCTCCAGTGAGAAAGCAGTATTCGTGTGAGAAGCCAAAAGACACTGAAGGCAATTACCAGTAGATTCAAGCCAAAATTCTGCGCCTGTTCATTTACAGCAACTAAAATAAGAAAAGTGCCAAAAACGAAAAAAGCGTTTAAAGATATTCGAACGAGATGTCTTGTCCAAGCGTCAAACAATAGAATAGAAAGCATATTCAAGGCAACCCCCGAGACTCCCAAAGCAAACAAAAATAGACCACTGCCAATATGCCAGTTGCAAGAGAAGTACAGGACAGTTTCAGCAAGAGCCAACAGCCCGCCTATAAGCAAACCAGTACAACTAGCGCAAAACGTCCTACTCCTTATATGAAATACATGCGAAGAAAAGTTTCTACACGTACGATGATGCCCTTGCACGTTAAAAGTTTGAGAAATAACTTTGCCTTGTTCCAAATCGTTTGATGCAATCACTTTGAAATAGCTATGCCCTTCTTTTCTCTTGTGATTAAGTATTTGTGAACAACTGTTTGGGAAAAGGGCGGCAAGTATCCCAAATATACAAATCAACCCGTAAACTATGCCAATTATTTCCTTTTGCCAAAGAGAGCCTTCTTGAAATGTAGGTGATTCGAAACTAACAACCCCTATAAGAAGAAATCCAAAGAATGATATGCTAAGCAAAAAAGTCAAAGTAAGGTTGTGAAGCATGTCTTTGGACATAAATGATCGTTGCCTAAATCAAATTCCTTAACTGCCTCAAGACACCTTGACTAGCCATATATGTATATGCTCTTCTTTTTATCGTGTTCGTCGAGAAGATTCCGCCTAATCGTCTTTTCCAAGAGCCGAAAAAACCGCGGTAGCATTGGTAGAGTTCTTGTTGCACTTCTTCTCTCGACAATGTTTCTGTAGGCATAATAGCGTGAATCATGTCATAGTTTGCCCAGTTCCAGTCTTCAATCAATCCATTTTTCTTAGCCTCTTCAAATACGCCAGTTCCTGGGAAAGGAGTCAGAATCATGAAAATAGCCAAGTCGGGGTCAAGTTCGTTTATGAATTCCCTTAAACCCGCTATTGATTCAATTGAATCTTTGCGTTCTCCAATAATAGCAGTTGTCTGAGCGAATATGCCGTTTTCTTTCAACAACTTCACTGCCTCCCTTGCATTGTCCGGACTTATTTTTTTGTTAAAGCGTTCAAGAGTTAATTCACTTTGACTCTCCACTCCTAAAAGTAGCCAATTTATCCCAGCTTTTCGCATTTTAGGCAAGATGCTCTCACTCTTTACAATGTCATCGCAACGCATTTGAAGAAAACAGATTAGGTCATCTGGAAAATCTCTGCTAATCATCTCGTCGCATAGGTCATCCATGCGCTTGCCCATGCCAAAATTATCATCAGTCAGCCAAAGTAGTTTGCTTCCATAGTTGTTGATGCAAAATTCCATTTCATCGGCTATTCGTTTTACTGATTTATGCCTCCACTTGCCTTCCCAATGCTGCCATTGAGAACAAAACACACATCGATGCGGACAGCCTCTTGAAGCCTCGATCATTCCATATTTGCTTCCCTTACCAGCCATCATAGTAAAATGGTATCTATGTATAACGCCTTCAACAAAATGATAACCCGGCAAAGGCAATTCATCAAGATTTTCAATAAGCGGTTGCGAAGGATTTTTGCGGATTCTTCCTTCATGTCTAAAAGAGATCCCTTTTACATTTGAAAATGACTTCTTTTCATCAAGTGCCTTGACTAATTCTACAAGGGTTTGTTCGCCTTCTCCACGAACAGTTACGTCAATTTCTGGATACGTTTTCAAACTTTCTTCCGCTGTGACGGTGAAATGTTGGCCACCAGTTATCGTTACGATTTCTGGATTTACTTTCTTAGCCAGTTCTAAGGCTCTAGCAGTAGTGTAGGCGTTGCACGTAGCGAAACCACTTGAGGCCACAATCTTCGGACCAAAAGATTCGATTTTATTTTCCAGTCCCTTCCAATCAAGTCGCTCGGCTTGGCAATCTATTACTTCAATTTCAATGTCTCTGATTTTATTTTCAACGTAGGCGGCAAGTTGAAGAAGCCCATATGGCGGTGGTAGATATTCCCCCATGACAAACCAGTAATCTTTAGGTGGCTCCACGAAGAGAAGTTTCATACCCGACCGTCTCCCAATTGAATCTTTGAGAATAATAGCGCCATCGCTTCTTAAAGTATAATGCTTTATGACAAGTGTTAAAAAGAGAGAATGTTGATTTTAATTAATGTTCAAGAGGTTAAGCGTATGAGTCAACGTGAAGTGGAGTGCTTTGGAAGCCATAGGGGAGAAGGACGAGATTGGTTTGGTCTTGTTGAATTCGGTTTCTTCCTCATCCTAATAGGCACTATCCTTCTAGTTACACCAAATATCTTTAGTAGGATAGATAATTTTGTCAAAGATTTTAGGACCAAAGAGGTTTATCCGGGCATATTTCTTCCGGCCCCAATCAGCGACCATCCAGCAGCTTACAAAACAGCCATGTATTTCTGCTTCGCTTTTGGACTATTCGAAATTGTCATTTTAATCCTAAGATTCGCCCAAAAATCGCCCATAGACAAGAAAGCGGGAACACTAGGTGGGATAGTTTTTTGGCTTGGAGTAGGTGTTTTTGCAAACACCCTCGTTACGGGCGGAAGCGAATCTTGGTTCTTCTTCGTCGGTGGGCTGGTCATGATGATAGGACTGTCAATAATGGTTAGGGCTCTTGTAACTATGTTTTCTCGTTCAACATAGGAGTTAAGGCTTCTGAAGATTCATTAGTCTTTGTTGCCCAATGCCTGTTAGTTCCCAAGAAAATGGTTTGTTTCCTTTATGCGAAATAATTCTTTCAGTTTCAAGAAGACGAAGATGATACCAAACCGAAGAGTAACTTAATCTCGTCTGCTCAACAAGGGCTCTAGTATTCAAGGCTCCTTTCTCAAGAAGCAAAACTATCTTTGTTCTAGCAACTAGTCCAGGTCGAATGTTTCTCCTATCCGACAAAAATGCGTTAGGATGATAGGCGCCTTTAAACATGCTTTCTCAAAGCAGAATTCTACGTTTGCATAGAAAAAGCTTCCACTGCTACCAAGTTAAGCAAAGTCCGCGAGACTAATTTGCTTTGGTCCTTTACTTTCAAATAACTCCTTTATCTCGTCCTCAATCAGTGAAAGGCGCTGAGCATAATGTTTCGGAAGCCCATATCTCTGCACAAGTTGACTCGCCGCCTCTAGATACTTCTCTATTCCACCACGGTAAACCGTTAGGGATAAGGAGCCTCCACATTGGGGGCATATGCCCTTCAAAGGTAATCTTCGGAATTGTTTGTTGCATGTTTTGCACCGAAATTTTTGAGTGCTAAAGGCGCGTAGATTGCCAGCTATATCTCGTATAAAATGCGTTGTAAGAACTTTCCTTGCGACTATTTGGGCGTCAACAGCTTCAATCTTGTCCGCAAGGGTCAACTGACTACTCAACTTATCTATCATTCTTTTTAGTTTCTTATACATGCTATCGTGATTGCCTAAATTAATATCCGAAACAGGAATCGTATAATTAAAACCCTCAAACTGCGCCTCAGTATGCAACCTATGCTCGATTATGTCTATCAGACCCTTAACTCTCTGTGGAGACACATTTTCTAGACTCTTCTCATAGAAAGCCAAAGGATACACGCTGGCAACATCTACTTCATGAGCCTGTCGCTGTACTTCGCCAGGGTTTACTATGGGAATGATGAAAAATGGTGCATCCATCATCCCCCCTATTTGAGCTGGCAAGTAAGATCTTGAGAAGTTTAAGATAGCGTCCAAAGCAAGCATTAGAGCATCTTCGTCCCCGTCGCAATCCCTCCTTTTTGCCGAATGCCAAAGTGGATGGGCATAGCATACATTTAGATGAGTAAAGCCTATAATCCTTCCAAGAATGCCCACGGAGGTGTGAGGGGCCAACCCTACAACAAGATGCCCTATCAAATCATCTACACGCTTGACGCCATAATATGGAGGTAACCCGTGAAGTTTTCCAAGAAGTTCATCGATAAAGTTGGCTACATGAACAAAGTATTCTGCGCACTTTCGAGGGATAACAACATCCTGAATCTTAAGTTCGCATACCTGATTTGCATTGATCAACCGATTTCCTCTATGGTCATGAAGGTAACCCAACTGTACAAGTTTTTCAACAGAGAGACCAACTTCATTTGCCTTGAAATGTGTTAATGGAGCATTTGTAATATCAAACCTGAGGGTTCCATCTTTGTATACGGACAAATCATGTTTTGCGCGCAGAATACCCTTTTCAAGAACCTCAGCGGTCTTTGTTTCGTTTGTTAACCCTTTTACTCCTTTCACGAGTTCAGGAAGTGAAGTCCCTAATTTTTTGCATGCTTCATCCACCAATTTTTTGAAGTCGATTGACTGGGTTTCGTAACTTCTAGCTAAAGTTTGACAAGACGGGCATAATTCTCCTTTCACAGTTTTTCCACATTGAGGGCATGATTTTTCAACAATTGTTTCTGTGTCGCATCTGGGGCATTTTATTCGACACGTTGATTCTTGGCAGTTTGGGCACCTACGTTTTACAAGTTCAATCTCTACAGCACCTTTGTGATATGCTTCTACAAGGTTTCGTCTGGAACCTCCAGCTAACCCAATGGGGAAAAGAACGTGAACCATAGGCTTCATCTCTCGCCTCTTTGCCTTTTCAGGACGCCCCATCCTCGCGCCAACGAATGTTGGAACCTTCTCCCTTAGAAAAATCCCGCTAAGGACCGTGATTGTTTCAAGAACTGGTTTCTGCGTCACCCTTTTTTCAGGGTCTTTTAGACCAAGACAAAAAGACAGAGCGTGGGCATCATCACCCTCTATCCTAATGTAGCCATCGTTGACATTATGTGGAACGTAGAGTTTCTCAAGAATCTCTTTCAGTGACTTGTTTACTTTACCGGCTATTTCAGAGACTATATCATTCGCAACTTGAATCTGAGAATCCATAAGCCAATGGCGCAGTTCCCGGAACTCATCTTGCGAAATAGCAGACCAAAAGTATGTGAAAAGTGGATGTAAAGGAATCTTAAGTGCTAAGGCTAAAGCGATCGCCTCTCGAGCCGTTGGCTTATTCAAATACGGCTCGCCTAGAAAATTTCCAAGACGAATATCAGAAATCTTAGCAGCAGATGCGGCTTTTTCTATGTTTCCATCAAAATCTCGTTCTATAGAAAGGCGAAGATCTTCTCTCCACCATTCTTCGGTATACCCAGAATCCTGTAGAGGCTTGTTTGTGTATAGGAAGTCGCCGAAGCTAACGAGTATGTCTCCGAGAAAAAGAATCTTGTCAATCGAATTTTTTATTCGATCAGAATCTTGAAGTGAAACGCGAATAACAGAGCCATCCTTCAACCGCACGACAGGAGGTTCAATGGTGTCTACGGGAAGAACTACTCCAGCCTTGCCAGGTCCTTGAATACGCAGTTGGGTGCCGGAAGCAAGAAAATTTTGAAGGATCATCATAGTTGCTGGGTGAACTCCTACGGCTGCTAAACCAGTGTTCCTGGCTCGTCCATAGCGAAGCCTGAAGCCTCCGCGTTTCGAGGGGAACGAAAAGATTGGTCGCCCAGCGATGACGTCGTCCATAAACCCTGCTGTCCTCTTCTCTTCAATTTCTCTAAGGTTCTTTAACCAATCCCAGCCTTCGATTCCAAGTTTTTCTATGATAGTAGAAACTTTTGCATAACGTCCAACAACGCCGTCGTTCACAACTCGTAATGCTCCACCACGTACACGATTCGTTTCAATGCGAGGCAAGTTGCGAAATGATGAAACTTCAACTGGATCAGATTCCATACCTGTTACTTCTACAGGAATTGATTGGATGGCCTTTCTCAATTCCTCATCAGATACGTGATACTGAAATCGCCCAACTGAACGCTCAAACAGTCGCAGTTCCTCGATGAAACGCCCAATCTCCTCTTCTGTAGGCTTGTAACGATCTAACCCAAGCAATCGACGGACGAAGTCTCCAACAACCAAAATCAGCGCCTGCTCAGTTCCACCTGCAGAACGTATAGGCCCTGCAAAATAGATTGCAAGATATTTTGTCCGATCAAGATTAGATTTAATCGTTACTTGCGCTATGCCTTGCAAAGGAGCGGCGGTAATGCCTTCAGTTAAAATTGCAAGAGCCGTTCTTATGGCCTGTTGCGCAGCTTCACGCATGCCCATGTGAACAAATTTTCCATAAACAATCTCTTCAGCTATCTTGAAGGCGAGTTCCTCTCGTGACATCTTCATGCTGTAGTTTCGTATGCTTTCTGCCACACCTTTCGGTCCAACAAGCCCCTCGACAAGTGCAGCTAAATCTGTTGCTATTTCAGGTTCTGGTTCAAAAGTTGGGTCAAACCCTTTTTTTCTTGCCTTTTTCGCAACCTCATAGATTTCTTTCAGTTTCTGTTCTAGGCTAGACGCATATTGTTGATATTCTTCACTCATTTTGGCGTTCAAATTTTCTCTGCAAATATAGTTTCATCGAATCCTTATTGAGTTTTCTAACACAAATAAGTAAAAAGGCAGAAGTCCAAAACTCTCATTTAACCTTGATGTGCCCCACGAGTTCTGCAAGCTTTTCCTTTACCTTGGATTCTTCTGTTATATTGCCCGTGACAATAATTTGCGCTCCAGCATCTACTATCTCTCTCGCCTGCTTACCATTTCTTATACCTCCACCAACGACCAAAGTAACATTGGTAAGGTCCTTTACCATTTTCACCATATCGTTGGGAACAGGCTGTTTAGCGCCCGATCCTGCCTCCAAATAAATAAATCTCATGCCCAAGTACTGCGCAGCTAACGCGTGAGCAACAGCAAGTTCAGGCTTATTAAAAGGTATTGGACATACCTTACCTATAACGCCAGCTGTTCCTCCTTCTCCAACGATTATGTAGCCCATCGGAATGGTTTCTAAACCAAACTTTCTAATAAATGGTGCAGCTAGAACTTGGGCGCCCAAAATGAAATAGGGGTCTGCCGAATTGAGGAGAGACATAAACCATATAGCATCCGCATACCTACTGATGCCTGTAATATTGTTAGGAAAGAGAATCACAGGAATCCGAACTGCTTTCTTTATTGCCTTAACAACATCATCTAAATGCGATGCAGAAATGAGTGTAGAGCCGCCGACCATTATGGCTGTTGTTTGGCAAGATTCTGCAACATGCGCTATGTGAGAAGCAGACTTTGCATCAACTTTTTCAGGGTCAATAAGAGCGATATGAATAGCTCCATCATCCCTAATTTTATCTTTCAGATATTTTTCCACAGCGTCAACCATATATATCCCGTTAGGCTTGAACCATTTTAGAATAGTGTTTATCAGTGAATTGGCAATAAACATCGATTTCCTTGAAGGCTGGTTTGACCGAAAATTCGTCGGTGAGACCGCAGCTTCCGCATTTTATTGTGGCATGTTCTTTTTCTTTAGAGATTTCAATTTTTATTGCTTCTTTTCCACATTTTGGACAAAGAAAAACTCTTGGCAACTGCTTCTTAGGAATACGAACCACTTTTCTTCGTCTTCTACCCATTGCAAGTCCTCTCAAATTTAACTATTAGAGTTTATTTAATTAGTTGTGCCAATGTTCTTACATCTTTTCTGCTTAAATATTTGTCCTAAAGAACATAATGGTAGTGCGAGAAAAGGCGGTCAGATTTGAAACTAACAAGTGACATTCTAAAATTGGATATGGCATCCATAGAAGCCAGAATAAAACGGTTCATTAAGGATTACGTAAGCAAGTACAAAGCAAAAGGCGTGGTTTTAGGTGTATCAGGCGGAGTTGATAGCTGTACCAACGCTGCTATCGCCTCACTATCTTTAGGAGGAGACAAAGTGTTAGGCCTTGTTCTACCCGAAGAGGAGACGTATAGCGCACTCGATATTCAACACGCAAAACTAGTCGCAAAAAAATTTGGATTCAAATTACAAACCATTGACATTTCACCAATTCTGCAAGCATATCAAAGTGTGCTTCCAGTTTACAACTCAAAAGACAGGCTTAGCAAAGGCAATTTGAAAGCAAGAACTAGAATGCTATGCCTTTACTACTACGCTAATAGACTTCGAAGAATAGTACTCGGAAGCTCGGATAAATCTGAAACCATGATGGGCTATTTTACGAAGTGGGGGGATGTTGCAGCAGACATTTCACCGCTTATGGACCTTTATAAAACGCAGGTAAGACAGTTGGCTCAACATATTGGCATTCCGACAGAAATTGCCCAAAAACCTTCAACCCCAGCACTATGGCCTGGTCACTTAGCGGAGGAGGAGTTGGGAGTGAAATATGAGACCTTAGATTTGATTCTCTATGGGCTAGAGCACTTCATGACAACCGAAGAAATTGCTCAACAACTAAAATTATCTATCAAATTGGTTACCGCCATAAAAAAGAGATGGATATCTATGGAGCATAAGCGACGTGCACCATTAACCGTGAAACTTGAATATAGAACAGTGGGCACAGATTTCAGACTTCCATATACAGCATACTAAGCCTTTTCTTTCAACAGTTTGAAATTAATGTGAAGGAGATACAAGATGGTGAATGAAGTTAATGTAGCACTTGCGCAAATCAACTGCAAAGTTGGAGATAAAAAGTATAACATCGACAAAATGGTGAAGCACATCAAAAAAGCGAAGAAGAACGATGCAAACCTTATTATTTTCCCCGAGCTTTCATTGACTGGCTACACTGTTCGAGACCTTGCATACGAATTAGCAGAGCCTACTAGAGGGCCTTCAATGCGTCTCCTAGAAGAAGCGGCGAAGAAAGAAAAAGTGTATATAGTTTTTGGGATGGTAGAAAGAAGCGAAAAGGCACATGCTGTAATCTACAATACCGCAGTGTTGCTTGGCCCAGAAGGATTTATCGGCAAATATCAAAAGATGTATTTACCTACTCATAGTATCTTTGAAGAAAAGCGTTACTTTCGACCGGGTTATCAAGCACCGGTCTTTGATACGAATGTTGGAAAAGTGGGATTAATGGTGTGTTATGACATATTTTTCCCCGAAGTCGCCAGAATGCTGAGACTCAATGGTTCAAAACTAACTATCTGCATATCAGCCTCCCCAGCAGTGAGACGAAAATTCTTCGAAGTGCTGACAGTAGCACGAGCCATAGAAAACACAACATACCTTGCCTTCGTAAACCTTGTCGGCATAGAGGATGGCCTCCAATTTTGGGGAGGAAGCAGACTGATCGCCCCAAATGGCAGCATTATTTCACAGGCCAAATATGATGAAGAGGACCAAGTGATAGGCAGAGTTGACTATGATGACCTAAAACGAACAGAAACTTTTGTTCCAACATTGCGTGATTTAAGACCAGAATTCTTCGAGACTTTAAAAAGGCAAGCAGAAAATCTATGAGGATATAGAAATGGGAAAGGTAAATGCTATCCGGAACCAAGACATAAAACGAGTGCTTATCGGCATACCAAAGGGCCACAGACACTTGAGAATTTGCATAGGACTGAAGAACGGAACAAATCTAGTTTTCCAAGAAGCCACAATAGCAAACATATCACGAGCATACGTCACACTAAAAACTCACCCTCACATTAGGGCTCAAGAACTAGAAATGAAAATGGCAGACACAGAACAATTGAAGGAGGACTACACAAGGCACCAGTTGCTTGAAACCTCTAAAACGCATGAAGAAATTGAAGAAGAATTGGGAAACCTACTTGAAGCACCTATCTAATCTTTTTCACAGCTCTCTCTATTCGATTTAAGGCTTCTTCAATGCGATTATAAGAAGTGGCATAAGAAAAACGCATGTATCCTTCTCCATGCCGCCCAAACGCAGATCCAGGCACGGCAACAACTCTTCCTTCACTAAGCAGATATTCAGTAAATTCCGTGGATGCCTTTCCGAAATCCTGAATGTTTGGAAAAATATAAAACGCTCCCTTTGGAAGGATGCATCGGACCCCTTTAATTCCCATGAACCCCGAATAAATAAGTCGACGGCGTCTATCAAATTCCTTAACCATATCTCTAACAGAAACTTGTGAACCTTCTAATGCTGCTAATGCTGCATATTGCGCAGGCCCATTGACACATGCGACAGCGTATTGAAGGGCCAGCAACATTTGAGTAATAATCTCCTTTGGCCCAAGAGCATAACCGATTCGAAAACCTGTCATGGCATAGGTTTTTGAAAAAGAATTGACAACTACTGTACGTCCTCTCATCCCAGGAAATGTGGCTAAGCAGTAATGTTTCACACCATCATAAACAATTTTCTCATAAACTTCATCAGAAATCACAACTAAATCACATTCTACAGCAATTTTCGCGATGCTTGCTGCTTCTTCATAAGATAAAACATGCCCTGTGGGATTGTTTGGAGAATTTACAATAATCACGCGTGACTTATCTGTGATGCGTGACATCACAACACCGGAATCATGTTTGAACCCATCTTTCTCAAATAAAGGCACAGAAACTGGAATCCCATCTGCCATTAAAACATCTGGTTCATAACATATAAAACCTGGATCTGGAACTAGCACCTCGTCAAGAGGATTTATTATAGCAAGCAGAGCCAAGAATATTGCTTCGGTTCCTCCGTTTGTCACTAGAACTTCATTTTCTGGATTATACGACAAGCCATATTCATTCTTCACTTTTTTCGCCAAAGCCTCACGAAGTTCAGGAATACCCATAGAAGGAGTATAATGTGTTTTGCCTTCATTCAAGGCTTGCTTTGCCGCTTCCAGAACATGGGATGGAGGAGTGAAATCTGGCTCACCTATTCCCAAAGTTATTACGCTTGGAGTGCCTTGAGTTAGTGAAAAGAAACGACGGATACCGGAGGGCCTAATCTTTTTTAGGCGCTCTGCAACTTGTAGGCGTTTACTCAATGCAAACCCTCAGAAACTTGTTTCCTCGAATCTATAAAACGTTTGTGTTCGCACGGAAAACAGTTTCCAAAAGTCTTTAATACTACTTGTATACAAAACCGTATCCATTTCACAAGTCTCTTAGGTGAAGAAAACGCAACTCAAAGAAAACGTCCAAAATTGGATAATACGCTTGATAAGCGACCCTATTACAAAAATACTCATGAAAAATAGCAATCTAACCAAAATACAACTAGAAACCCTATTAATTGATATTTTAGCCCAAAACATATCTGGAAAAGCGCTAAAATACGATGAAAAAGCAAGATTAAGGCTAATAAAGGCAGGAGTAAGCCGCGGCTCTTTCAACAGAACATTGAAACAGGCGCGGAAAAACGTCATTGAAGCAATTTATACGATTCTTTTACTTGGATACTTGGGAGTCTTTGATAGCACAACTTTGAATCCCTATTTAGAAATTTCACATAAACTGAAGACTTATACCGATATGTATAAGGACGTTTTTCGAGGAAATAAACCCGCAGAAGAACATTTAAGGATAATAAAAATATTAAATGAGGAATTGGAATCAAGCCTAAGCACATTATCAAACCCCAGTACCCTCTCGGAGAAGCGTGATGTCACAAGTCACAGTTAGCAAAGCATCCGCGACTCAAGGCATTACAATGAGGTAGTTGTTACATGATTCTAGTATTCAACATCAGATGAAAGGTAAATGATGAAAAACCGACTTGTTATTTCGTGTAGTAAATCTTAAATTTGTGGTATGCAGTCCTTATGATGGATGTGATTCGTGATGTCACAAGATGAAGCCTTTTTGCACGTAATTAGCATCATAATACTTAAGTTATTCATTGTTGGGCGTGATACGTGATGTATCGTATGCAAATCACATTAGAATCACGTCTCTTTTCATTGGCGGAGGGTTTTCTCTTGTTTGACCCCGTCTTAATTATTGCCATCCTTTTGTTGTCCATTACATTAGCCGCATTTATTCTGTATTACAGAAGAATGAAGAGTGTGCAGGAAGAGTATGAAAAAGCAAAAAGTCTAGTCAGCGACGTTATCATAAGTGTCAATAAGGACTTGCAAAGGCAGGGAGAAAAAATTGCCTCCGTGTCTAGTAAAGCTGAAACACTTCTTTCCGAAAACCAAAGAACCTCAATCAAATTAAAAGAAAATGATAGTCGCTTGGTAAAACTGGAAAGTAATATCACGGCGTTCTCTGAAATGGAACCAAGGCTTTTGACGCAAATCAAAGAGGTGGACAAGAGAGTTGAAGAACTAATGATTGCCCAAAAGAAAGTTGAGCAGCAGATTGTAGAAAGTGAAAGGACGAGACGTAGAATTACGCCCCAGACCGAAGCGAAAATTGAGGCAGCAATTCCTATTAGACGGGAGAAGGCTTTGGCTCCTTTGACGCCAACGGAGTTAAGCGTACTGGAAGTTCTTGCCAACGAAGGCAAGAAAACAGCACGAGAAATTAGGGGCAGAATAAATCTCACTAGGGAGCATACAGCACGGTTAATGAAGAAATTATACGAAGACGGCTACTTGGAGCGAGAAACTGGAAAGATTCCATTTGCTTATAGTCTCAAAGATGAAATGCGCAAGATTTTGAGAAAAACAGGAGCCGAGGTTTCGTAGGCACTTCCATTCGGCATCTTTATTGTTCTTTCAGAAGTGATTCTCCTGCCTGATGAATTCTTTTTAGTTTTTCATCCATCTCAGAGAGAGCCTTCGAGGGCGCTAGTTTATAGTCGACCTTTTCCCTTTCTTCCAGATACTCCGGGTAATGGAGAACTTTTATTGGAACTGCAAATTTTATTCTGGGCTCAGAGATGAGGAGAGCCTCTCCAATGTCTAGCATCTTTATTTCAGTGTCGCTGTACTCCAAGAACGGCGTGTTCTTGGTAAGGTAGATTCTGTCTTGACTCAGTTCTGTCTTCATAATGATCTTTGTCCAAAGTTCAGCGAAAACATCAAAATTTATTCGCGAAGGTCTGGGTGTAACAGCGTTCAGGCCAACCCTATATTTTCGATATGTTAAAGCGATGTCAGAGAATATAGTCTTTGGCTTGTTAGGATCCAGGAACTCATGCGCTTCCTCGAGAGTGATTAGAAGGGTTGGGAGTTTTTCCCATTCTGAATAGTTTTCTTCCCACACCTGTTTGTAATGGCGCGCTACGCTGGAAGCTGTTAAACATGTGATGTTATGCTGTTCTTCGGAGCTTATTCCAGATATATCGACGAGGCAAGTGACCCCATTGGCGAGGTTTTGTATTACGTCATCAACGAAGTTGTAGTCGGACGGTGGAAAAAGTTTTGGAGAGAGATCGGAAAGTTTGTGCATAAGAGCCTCAATGACGCTTTTGGCTTTATACCCAACAATTTTTCCGACACCCATGTACCCTTCTGCCCCATAGGCTTCAAGGGAGCCTTCTATCCAAGCCTTACCCAACCTTTCATAGAGCCTCCTTGCAAGCCTGTTCTGAGGGGGGGCAATTTCAGGAAAAATCGTTTGAAGCCTACCGGGATGAATGGTGTATAACCCTATGCGCAACTTCCCCTCTCTCGCTGAGTAATATTGAACTTTTGTGTGGAAAAGAGGATGATCCCGTAACCCTCTCTGAGGCTTTATCTCCTTTCCTTCGAGGAGCTGACCAGCGAAGTCAAAGATCAGAGCAACCGTTCTGGGGCTTTGGTCTATGATTTTGGAGTTTAAAATCAGTTCACAATTCGTTTTTCCCGATCCCGTCATTCCAAACATGCCCATCATACGGGGGATAGCGTCAATGCTTACCCCAACTGCCCCAAGAAGCTCCTCTCCAGAGCGTAAACGTCCTATTTCCAAGTCGCCTGAAAGCCTTAGTGCCGAGCAGTCTTCTTGAGTGGTTGCATAAACTTTGTCTCTATAGTCTGGGTTGAACGTGGGAGAGCGGATTCTTCCGGCTTTTTTCTCAAGGAAGAGAACTGCATCAACATGCCTATAGTTTGAATATGGCCCAAAAGACTCTTTACCCTCTGCTTCGCGTAGTTGTTCACTAGTATCTAGTGTGGAGGAACTTCCTGCGTTCACAACCCGCGCATAGAAACTCCTATTACCAGAGTCTATCCTGACCAATTGCCCAAAGGATAAAGAAGTTCCCTTGTAGAGGAAGAAGGAAACGCTATCGCCTCTAACCTCACGTACAAAGCCTAGTGGTTCAGACACTATCTATCAACTCCCACTCAAAAGGATATTTAACTCCATGAATTTCATCGGCAAATCTACATGAAAGCTCTTCTCTACGTAAAGTCTCTAGCAAACCAATATTGCCTAGCGCTTCTTCAACTTGGTCGTGGTAAGAAAGCAACATGGAGTCAGAAGGTGCAGAAAATTCATGCGCCAGCCAAAGAGTTACTGGGTATCCAACGCACCTTGGGTCCTCAGACACGCAGGTTAAAGGCGAAAGTAATTCACTAATTTCTCGGTTAGTCAAGTATTCCATTATGTCGCAACGAAAGACATAAGGGCTTTCCTTACACAATTTCACGACTGCAATGTCCCCATACAGGCTTTTGTCTTTGTCAGCTTTTCTCACGGGGTGGTAAACCCAAGTATCATAGGGCGACATAGTGTACGTAGTAGCAATGAAATCTCTTCCCTTCTCATCATGCAACGAAGGTGAATTCTTGCTGATAGTCAGAAGGTTGACTTCATCGTTTTCACATTCTTCGTAAAGTGACACTCGGAATTTTCTCTCTCCGCCGAAATAGCCGCCACCATCGAGCAAGAGGTACATACCACGTACATGAGGATGTACGTGGTATGGTTTGAATGTCTTGTCCATGAGAAGGTTTAGGGCAATCTGGCTTTCCATCTCAATTCTAAAGTCCTGTAGGAAGCTCCTACGTACATGTGCATCCCCGACTACCGTGCACACTCTTTCTTGATAGCCCCAATCGACATCACGCTCTTTGACTGAAGCGTATGCTGCCCTCATAAGGTAGATACCCCAGTTATTCGCTCTCTTGAGCGTCCTTGTCGAGCAATCAACAGCGTGGAAGTGTACGTTGCAGATGCCTACCCGTCTCAGAGGTTTGAACTTCGACTTGTCAAGTTTAACCGCTGTCACGGGCTCTTCTTTCACCTCATGGTAACCTACTGCTCGCCCCTTGTCAATGTATTCACTTAGTTTCTTCCTCATCTCAGTTAGGTCTTCTTGGAATTTGGAGTTCATCCAAAACTCTCCTTGACAATCATACATATCCCGAGGAAATCTCTTTGCTATTCCACTTTGAAGTGTCTCTTACTTATTACTTTTGACAGTTTGTAACTCTTTTCTGGAGATTCCTGTTAGGATTCTGTATCTCCTATGGTTTGACGTTTCACTCTCTATTATAAGCCCTCGGTGGGTCATTCTAGAAAGGTATGTGGAAACCGTGCTTAAGCCTATGGGTTCTCTAAACTCCTGCTCGTACAATGCTTTAACATCTTTGGAAGCGAACCAAACTATCGGAAAATGGTTTTCAACGATCAGTCTGATTTTGCCGAATTTTGATAACTCTTGAATATGTGCTGAGGGCTCGAGATTGGCATTCTCTGGCATGCCTCCAAGCAGTTCCACAATTTCTAGGAGACGAATTGCCTTATCTCTAGTAACGTTACCCGCAAATGTTACGGTATAGCGGTTTCCACTTCCATCGACCACGTCTACTTTCATTTTTCTAGCTGGCAAATTTCGTCTACATCCTGATCGCAGGGCTTACACTTTAACACTTCACAAGTTATAGAAATTACGCAAATACTGTGAAACTGCAAAAGAAAGAAAGGGGCATAAAAACAAAAAGTAACTATGAAATAAGCCTTGTTTTGTCCCTAAAGTTCACAGAGGTTTCTACTTGCGGGAATAGCTAATAAGGAGCCAAAGTTCCCGTATTCCAGTAGAAACTTAGGGGTCATCCCTCTACAGAAATGAGAGCATAAACGAGTAAATTTCTGCAAAAGAAAGCCAGGAAATAAAGGTTAAGAAGACCAATTTTACATCACTTCGCAATCTGCGAATGCACGGAGTACATGCCACGCTTGTTATAGAGAAGAAGTTGGGAGCTGCGAGAAAGCCTTTTCAAAAGAAGAGGAGCATGCCGCGCTCCCCTACATTTCTACTGGAGAAAAAATCTTTCTTCAGAGCCAGAGAGGGTGCTACCTCTTTGTAAAATAATTTGGAAGTAGAATTTAATATAATAGATGAAAAGTGTTTTAATTTGTTAAGACGCTTACCTTTTGGAAGCTATTCCTTTTTGCAAAAAGGAATCAAATAAGCAAATATTGTTTATAGTACTCCATTAGAAACCAAGGGGTGAGGGGGTCCTTGAACAAAAGGATGCAGAAAAATATAGAAATAGGCTCTAATCCTTTAACTTAATGCCTCTTCCTTTTTGAATTTATTTTTTTTTCTCTCTGTGTTTACTTTTCTGTATGAGAGTTTTTATGTGTTCAGTTGCCAGTGAGGCTTTCCCTAAGAAAGGAGAATACCTTGGTGAATTAACGTGGATAAGCAATGTGTATTAGACAGTGTATTTGACCGATTTCTTAATGGGACTCAAATTTTCAAGGATAGGGAAGTTCTGCGAAATGATTACGTTCCTGAGAAACTTCCTCATCGCGAAGAGCAAATTCGCTGTTTTGGCGAAATGATTACTCCTGCGTTAAAGGGTTCTCGTTGCTCTAACGTATTTATTTATGGAAAGACTGGAACGGGAAAAACTGCCGTTGTCAAATACGTGCTAAACAAGCTTGTGCAAAAAGCCAGTGAACTGGGCGTTCCTGTCAAAGTTTGTTACGTAAATTGTCGATTAAGTGGCACTGAATATCGGATCCTTTCGAGCCTATGTGAATCTATTATTGTTAAAGTTCCATTCACTGGTTTAGCTCTCGGCGAAGTTTTTGATCGCTTTAAAAAGGGCTTGGGTTCGCGAAAGTTGTTGCTTATCGTTGTTCTCGATGAGATTGACGCTCTTGTGAAAGATAGAGGCGATGTCTTGCTTTATGAACTTACAAGGATAAACGAGTACTTCAATGGCAGCAAAACTTCAATCATTGGCATCTCCAACGACCTTCGTTTCAAGGAATTTTTAGATCCTAGAGTTTTAAGTTCGCTAAGTGAAGAGGAAATTGTTTTCAGACCCTACGATGCAAGTGAACTTCAGGACATTCTTTTGGATCGTGCTAGTGCAGCATTCTCTGGTGGCGTGTTGCTTGATGGAACTGTAGGCTTGTGTGCTGCGCTAGCTGCTGCGGAGCATGGAGATGCGCGAAGGGCATTGGATCTTCTTCGTGTTGCAGGCGAGCTAGCAGAGCGTGAGGGTTCTTCCAAAATTAGTGAGGGGCACATAAGGTTGGCTGAGAAGAGAATTGAGCATGATAGGGTTTTGGAGGCTCTGAATAATCTTCCGCCTCATTCGAAACTTGTTTTGTGCAGTGTTTACTTGTTGGGGAAGGCGAAAACTAATTGTGCTACGGGGGATATTTACGAGATTTACTGTGAACTTTGTGAACAGTCTGGGCTTGTGCCGTTGACTCAGAGGCGTGTTAGCGGTTTGATAAATGAGTTAGATGTGATAGGGTTGTTGAATGCTCGGATTGTGAATATGGGGCGATATGGCAGAACTAAGAAGATTCGATTGGGTGTAGGTCGCAGTATTATTAAGGAGATGTTTGCGGGTGATGAGAGGCTTAGTTGTCTGGTTGACTATGCGCCGAAATGCTTGGCACAAACCCAACATAGTAAGAGTTGATAGTAGTAGATGAACCTCCAGGAAACCTAGAGCGCTGGCCCATTACACGCGGACTCAGACAGGTGTCGTGAAATCTATAGATGTGGCTCGCATTGTTTGAAGGTTAACGATGGGAGCAATTCCAGGCGTGGGATTAAGCCTCATTTTCTCTTGATATTTGGTTTGAGTCTGCCATGCGCCTGAGTTTACTATAAGCACTCCTCGGTATGCATCACATTTTTCGACGTGAACATGTCCTGCTTGAAAGATGTCTGGCACTCTCTCTATAACCATGAAGTCTCTTGTTTCCGAGGCAATTGGGGTTCTCTCTCCATAAATTGGCGCCAAGTGTCTACTTTGCAGAAGTAACCGCATTGCTTTTTCCGGTGTGTGAAAACCTAGGTTTGGAACAGCTGCTATAACATCGTCTAAGCTGCGTCCGTGGTAGGCTAGTAGTTCTACTCCGTGAAGGCTTATTGTTGCTGGGTTTCCTAAAGAGCGGATTCTTCTTGCTTCATGGATTGGTTCCGCGTAATCGCGTGATATGGCTGGCTGAGGCAGAGCCTTTCTTGAGACGTCGTGATTTCCAGGTATGATTATTAATTCTATGTAGTCTGGGATTTGCTCTAGCAGTGCAGCCACTGCTTGATACTGCTTATGAATGTCCTTTATTGCTAGTTCCTTTCTCTGTCCTGGATAAACGCCTATTCCGTCAACGAGGTCTCCGGCGATTACAACGTATTTGACGTGCCCAGCCATTTCTCTTAGGTTTTCGTTTCCAAATTTTCCGTTTAGCCAAAGTAGAAGGCGGTTAAATGCTTCATGCATGAAAGTGTTGCTTCCGACATGCAGGTCTGAAATTAATGCTGCATAAACTGGCAACTGAGCCTTTTGAGGAGTTTTTTGAGGTATGTCTGGCCAAACAAAATCTTCCGCTATTAGCAGATTGTCTCTTCCCTTAAAGGCAGATATGCAGACAACCTGATCTAACAGTAGTGTTCTTGCTTTTTCCATGACTTCTGGGTTTGTGCTTGGAGAAACAAGCACCGTTGCATTGGCTTCCAAGTCTTCGATTCTTAGAATGATTTTCCCTTTTATTTCTCGTTTTTCGGTGATTATGGCGATAACTTTAATCTTTGAGTTGGCTGAAGTCTTAAGTGCCTCGGCTATTGATACTGCATCCTTTACATCCACCCTTTGCCTTAGAAGTCTACGCAATTTTTTGAAACGATCTTGGAAATACTCCAGGTACTCTCCGAGAGATCCTGTTGAAGAGATTTTGTCTGTGGGGTCTTCTATCACTTTTACGTCTGCTTCAATGTCCTTTGCAAATGGGTAAAAGGCTTTTTTGGCTTCTGTAACAGTTGGTGGAGGCAACAGTTCTTTTTTTGGCAAGGTTTCTTTTGCTATTTCTTCTAGGAATTCTTTTCCTATGAACAATGGTTTTTCGGGGATGGTTTCTATTTTTTTTATGGCTTCTTCTGTGAGTTTGGTTGGGTCTTCTGTCTGTGACAATGTGCCTAAGAAGTCGAAGGCTTCTTTGTCTAGTTGGTATCCTGCTGCTATTACGTGTGAGACGGCTTTCTGAAGTTTTTCGCTCACAGTTGAAGTTTCCTCCAATTGCGCTTTATCGGAACAACGATATAGCCTTCTTTTTCGTTTCCTATTAGCTGTGTCTTTCCTTGTAAGTAAAGATATCCAGTGAGAGCGGAAATGACTGCGTCAATTTCATGCTTGGTTAATGTGCGTTTTAAGTCGCCTTTCAAGCCCATTTGCAAAAAAATTGCTTGGGTTGTCTTCCGGTCTTTTGATGGGATCTCTAAAGCCTTGCGTGTGGATGCTGGATGAACTTCAAGGACGCTGAGGCCTTCTTTCTTGATTTCTTCTGCTATTTTCATTGCTCTTAGTGTAAGTTTTTCCATTGTGCGAAAGAGTGGAGGAAAGACTGGATATCCTTGTTTGTGCATCTCTCTATCGGTTTCTCTCAGCAAGCCTTTTCTTGGCAGACTTAGTGGCGCATCTATTGCAACCAAAATCGGTTGACAGTTTAGCGTGGTTTCTACGACTTCTTTGTCCGTGAAGAGTTGGCATGTGGAGACTTCCTTATCTTTCCATACTGCCCATCCAGTTGGATTCTCTGGAATTCCTGCCAAGTCTATACCTATGATGATTTTTTGTTGCAATTTTGATTTTGCCAGCCAATTTTTAATAGTAGGTTCTTGCTTTAGATAGTTAATATTTGGAGGTCTAATATATGGAGCTTCGCAAGGTTCAGAAGACAAGTGGCGGAACATTTTTCGTTTGTCTGCCAAAAGAGTGGGCTGATAAGAGTGGGCTTAGTAAGAGTTCGGTTATTTCTGTTTCTGAGGCTTCCAACGGAAGACTTGTTCTTGATGCCAAATATGGTGTTGAACGTGCGCCGCAGGTAGCGGTTGTTAAGCCTTCGGCTTTTCTTAATCGTGAAATCGTCGGCAAATATCTGCTTGGTTACGATACTATCCGCGTAGAAGCGAAGGATAGAATCACCCATGAGGACCGTGAGCAGGTTAAGTTGGCTTCCAGTCGCTTGATTGGCTTAGAAATTGTTGAGGAAGACTATGCGCGGATCGTTATGCAGACGCTTTTGGAGCCTTCTGCCTATCCGCCTGAGAAGATTCTTCGGCGAGAATATTCCATTGCAGCTGGGATGCATCGTGATGCTGTTTCAGCTTTTGTCGGTGGCGACGTACATTTGGCTAAGAACGTGATTGAAAGAGATGACGAGGTTAATAGGCTGTATTTCCTTCTAGTCCGCATTTTACGAACGGTTATTCAGAATCCTAGTTTGAGTGAGAAACTTGGAATCCTGCCCATTGGCTGTCTTGACTACCGTCTAACTGCGAGCCTAGTTGAGTCTATTGGAGATCAGTCTGTTCAAATTGCTGGGAAAACTATGCGGCTGAAAGAAGAGAAATTGGCGAAAGAAGTTTCGACTGTAATCATTAAGTTTCATAGGCTTGCTTTTGAGGCACATGAGAACGCTTTGACCGCTTTGTTTACCCGTGATGTTGCTTTGGCTGAATCTGTGAGAGCAATGAGGGAAAATGTTTCAGCTATTTTCCACGATGCTGAATCGGTTGCTAGCGCTCAACCTGTTGATGTTGCTCCACACGTTTTAGCCGTTGCTTCTCTTATTAGCCGAATTTATGAGAACAGTGTTGACATTGCAGACCTTGTTATGCCAAGAACTGCTTGAGTTTTTGCTCTCTCTGTCTAGCAAAAGATGACCTACCCCCCTTATATATAGGTTAACTTTGTGGGCGATTTGTGTCCTTATTAACTATCGGGTGATAGAAGTTAGTGTTTTGTGTAGTTTGTCTATCGTCCTTTTGTTTATGTTTCCTTTGTGTGGTTTGAATCCGCCTGAGAACCCTTTTGGTATATGTAATAGTTCGTGGATTAGGACCCTTTCTTTTTCTTCTTGGCTTAGCTTGTCGTAGCGTTCGCTGATTACTTCTATTAGGTAGCCTGCCTGTGTTTTTAGGGCGATTTGCCACAACTTGCCTAGACTGTGTATGCGGGCTACTGTGCGTCTGCTTTTTGAGCCCTTGCTTCTATAGCAATAAAGCCTATTTGGTTCTACATGCGTAAAGCCTAGTTGGGCTACTATCTTGTCAACTTGCGCCTTAATGTCTGGTGCTTCATAATAGCGAATCGGCATAGCCTCTTCTTCTCCTCATGCCCTAGCTTCTTAATTTGCCTCTCTCTGCGCATTGCTTCCTTTCTTGTGCCAAACTTTTCTTTATAGACTAATTTCTTTGGCTTGTGAATTCTTGTGTATCTTGCGCCCTTTCCCTGCTCATGCATCCCAAGTCTGACTTTCAGGTCTTTAGCATAGCCAGTATAGAACGTGCCGTCTTGACACAAGAGGACATAAACGTAGTAGCGCATCTATTCAAGCCTTTTTATGATATGATAGCCAAACTTTGTCTTAACAATAGGCGAAACCTGCCCCTTCTGCAAAACGAAGGCTGCAGTCTCAAATTCTTTCACCATCTTTCCTCTGCTGAAAGTGCCTAAATCACCGCCACGCTTACCTGAAGGGCATAATGATACTTGTTGGGCAATGTTAGCAAACTTTTCGCCCTTATTCAAACGCTCCAAAACAGTCTTTGCCTCTTGCTCAGTCTTCACAAGGATATGTGAACAATGAACTTGGTCTGGCATAACAGAGAAAATAAACGCTCACTTCTTATAATTTTTCCTCTAAGATGTATCTTCGATTTTTATGGATTCGACGACTATCGCCTGTGGCCTCGCCAGAGCATCTCTAAGCGAAGGATACTTCTGCAATACTTCCTTTGTTGGCTTTGGCTCGACAAGCCTTGACACAAACAACTTATTCCTATAAAGCGCATCAAAATAGTCTGTCAATGTCCTATGAAAAGATGAAGTTCTAAATGGCTTCTCAAGTCTCTCCATATCCCAATCGATAGTATGCTTGACTGCTCCAAAATATCTTTCAGCAGCACTCATTCTCTTTCCCTTCATGGTAATTGTTTCGAAGCATGGGTGGGGAATGGAAAAAATAAATCGTCTTTGATTCTTAAGAACTCTTGCTACCTCAGCTACTGCCTTTTCATAGTTCTCGATGTCCTGAAGAGCCATGAAACATGTTACGAGGTCGAAATAGTCGCTTGAGAACTCTTTTAGGTCCATACCGTCCGTGATGTAGTAGCGTATGCCCAGTTTCTCTTTTGCTTCTTCTTGTCTAGCAAATTCTATTAGCTTCTCTGAGAAGTCTGCGCCGACTACTTGCGCTCTCTTCCTCGCTAGAATTCTTGTGTTATATCCTTCGCCGCATGCCAAGTCTAGTAGTACTTGTCCTCTTACGTCTCCTATCAATTTGAAAGCCGCTGGATTGTTGAGCCCGTCTCTGTAATAGTCCTTGCCTCCTCTGATAAAGTCAACCCAAGCTTCGGCTGCACTATCCCACTCTTTTTTCACACGTTCTTTCCTATGTACCAACTCTTTCGCCTATCTTATGTTCGTATCTAACTTTCTAGTTAAACTTATTACAACATTCAGTGCTGTTAAAATATTGGTGCAAAGCTTTGGGCGTAAATTTACGTGATTTGGTGCCTAAAACAACCGTTACCTTGGAGAGTCTCAGTGGAAAATCAGTTGCCATAGACGCCTATAACGCCCTCTATCAGTTCTTAGCCATTATCCGTCAGCCAGATGGCACACCGCTGAAAGATAGCACAGGCAAAGTTACGAGTCACCTTTCAGGTTTATTCTACCGAACCGCTAACCTAGTTGAGTTAGGTATAAAAGTCGCCTATGTCTTTGACGGAGTGCCGCCAACGTTGAAAGAAGTAGAAATCAGACGCAGAGCGAAAGTGAAGGAAGAAGCCTTGATCAAATATGAAAAAGCGTTAGAGGCGGGCAAGATTGAAGAAGCCCGTTCCTATGCACAGGCTACTAGTCGATTAAAAGACTATATGGCAGACGATTCGAAAAGGCTACTTACATTGATGGGGATTCCTTGGCTACAGGCACCGTCCGAAGGCGAAGCACAAGCCGCCTACATAACAAGAAAAGGTGACACAAACTTCTGTGCTAGTCAAGACTATGACAGCCTGCTTTTTGGAACGCCCATGCTGGTAAGAAACGTAACGATAAGTGGAAGAAGAAAACTTCCCAAAAAAGATGTCTATATAGATGTTGTTCCAGAAATCGTTGAACTCAACCATGTCTTAAAAGAGTTGGGCATAACACACGAGCAACTTGTAGACATCGGCATCCTAGTTGGCACAGACTTTAACCCAGAAGGCGTGAAAGGCATGGGACCGAAAACAGCCTTAAAACTCATAAAAGAGCATGGCACACTAGAAAACGCCCTGCCACACATAAAAGATGCAGAGTTTCCAGTAGAGCCACAACGTATTAGAGAAATATTTCTCAATCCCAAAGTCAGAGATGACTACCGTCTTGAATGGCGACAGCTAGACGAAGAAGGCATAATAAACTTCATGTGCAGAGAACGAGACTTCTCCGAAGACAGGGTCAGAAAAGCACTAGAAAAAATGCAAACAGGCTTGAAGAAAACAAAAGGAAAAACAACCCTAGAACAATTCTTCGGCTAATGCTTTCCTTCCTTAGCTCTTTCCCGTCGCCAAAGAACTTGACTTACCAAATTGTCTAATCTATCACAAACTTTCTTTTCTTTTATCAAGGTTCCGTGCAATGAAACCTGCCCATATTCTCGTGGCTGTAGTAGAATCCCAGAAGAAGGGTGCTTAGAATCCTTGAAATCGTAAATTAGTGTATGATAGGTCATGTCTCCTCCAGCTGGAATATTTCCAATGACAATGAAGCCGAAGATCTTCCTTGTCACACACTGCTCATAGTCACTCTCGCTCTTGAAAATTCCGTGACTCCTCTCAAGAAAAGCTCGGTATAAGCCACAAGTGTTTCCACCGTAAGTTGGAACCGCCATTACAACAATGTTAGCAGTCCGCATTTTCTCATAAATCATTGCTACATCATCTTTCACTGGGCACGGTTCTTCTTTGCTCTTTAATTCCCTCGCGTAGCATTCATAATCACAGTGACTACAGGGCTTAATCTCAAGGTCATATGCGTTTACAACTTCAGTTTCAAAACCTTTCTTCGCAAACTTATCTAACACATATTTAACGGAGTCTAAGCAGTTTCCTCTTTTTCTGGCACTAAAAACCAAACCTAGAACTTTCTCTTTCATATCTTTCACTTGTATCCCTCGGCTAAACATCCTAGAACTTATATCCATGACGTCCAGTTAGAGGCACAAACGCTACGCCACCCAAGTTCTCTTCGGTAATTTTTTCATCCCGCTTCCTGATGCGCAAGAGCGTTTGATAAAGGTAAACTCCGCCAACTGGAATAACCAAGACTCCACCATTCTTCAACTGCTCAATCAAAGGCTTGGGAACGTCTGGTGCAGCCGCTGTAACTAAGATTCTGTCGTAAGGAGCCATTTCCACATAGCCTAGAGAGCCGTCGCCACAAATTATAGTAACTCTGCCGCCGTATCCAGCCTTCTCAATATTTGTTCTTGCCAAATCTGCCAGCTGAGAAACAATTTCAACAGTGTAAACGTGCCCCCACTTTTCTTTAGGCATATCAGAAGGCGCAACAATCTCCGCTACTGTAGCCGCATGCCAACCGCAGCCTGCCCCAACCTCTAATACCCTATTGCCCACTTCCAGCTCTAGGACTTCGTCCATGATGGAGACCATGTCTCGCCCAACAGGTCAAATCGGCCCATTGAGAGGCGCAGATACTGTTTGCCCCCATCCAATTGGAAGCGGAGTATCCACCGCCGCATAAGACCTCATATTCTCTGGTAGAAACTGCTCTCTAGAAACACGTTGCAACGCTTTGATGACATTTGGCGACCGCAAAACTCTCTCCCTAACTAAACCTTGAACTAAGTCTTCCCAACTCCTTTTGTCCATGCTTCATCCTCAAACAAAGAGATAGCAAAGGCGTGTCTTTAAGACTTTGTGACTATTAGGACTATTTGACTGTCACTGATTTAGCCAGATTCCTCGGCATGTCTGGGTCATAGCCTCTTTCAACAGCCATATAATATGCGAAAAGCTGAAGCGGAACAACGTATGGGACAGGCGACAAAACTTCAGGAAAACCTTTAGGAACCTCAACATAGTCATCAACCAACCGTTTGGTCTCCTCGTCGCCCTCTTCAATAATCGCTATGATAGATGCTCCACGAGCCTTCATCTCCATAATGTTTCCAACAATCGTTTTGCGAGTTTCATCCTTGGGGCAGATAAAGATTACTGGAAAGCCTGGCTCAACAAGGCTTATAGGACCGTGCTTACTTTCTCCAGCAGGGTAGGCGATTGCGGGCGCATAGGCAATCTCCAATAGTTTCAGTTTGCCTTCCATAGCTGTAGCAGAACTGACTCCTCGTCCCAAAAAGAAGAAGCACTGTTTGCCCCGATATTTTTTGGCTAACTTCCTTATCTTGTCTTCTTGCGTCTTCAAAATTGTTTCGACAACCTCAGGGATGCGCTTTAGATTGTCTTCCAAGTCTTCAATTTCGGTGTGAGAGATTTTTCCCCTTCTTTTGGCGACATTCAATGCAAGCTGCGACAAGACAGAGAGCTGCGCCGTGAAAGTCTTTGTGGCTGCAACGCCTATTTCTGGACCTGACTGCTGACAAACATAGGCTCTGGAGATGCGAGTTAAAGTGGAGTCTACAACGTTTGTTAGCCCAAGAATCGTTGCTGCCTTCTGCCGTGCCCATTCGACCGCTGCTAAAGTATCTGCTGTTTCGCCTGATTGACTGACCGCCAAAATGGTGCTGTCAATGTTTACGGCTTTCCCATGTTGCTCGATAAACTCCGAGGCAATGACTGGGTGCGTTGCGAGGAAAGCCACTTTGCCAAACATATAAGAGGCTGCAAGGCAAGCATGATAGGAAGTGCCTGCGGCTATTAAGAAGACTTCTGTGGCTCGTTCGAGAAAGGTGGCCATCAAATCCAGATAGTGCTCTTGCAGTCGAAGGGTGTTTCTGAGACTAAGCGGCTGTTCATGAATTTCTTTCAACATAAAGTGCGGGTAACCCTGCTTCTCAGCCATCTCAGGCGACCAATCGATTACCTTAGGTTTTCTATCTACGAGTCTCCAGTCACTCGTCTTGTGAATTTCATATCCATCATCGCTTAGGATAACTAGTTCGCCATCTTCTACTATTACAGCCCTATTTGTCAAAGGAAGAAATGCGGGAATATCAGACGCACAGTAAACAGCGTTTTCACCAACTCCGATAACTAGAGGGCTTTCCTTTCGTGCACAGATGATTCTGTTAGGCTCCTTAACCTGTATTACCGCAATGGCATAAGACCCATCTAGCTGCTTTACAGCTTCACAAGCGGCTTGAGCTAACGGTAAGCCTTCTTTGATTTTGTCTTCAATAAGATGGGAAATAACCTCTGTGTCAGTTTTGGATTTGAAAACGTGCCCCAAGTCTTCAAGTTCTTTTTTGAGTTCTGCAAAGTTTTCAATAATCCCGTTGTGAACAACTGCAATCTGTTCTGTGCAGTCCGTGTGTGGATGAGCATTTACTTGAGAAGGCGCGCCATGAGTTGCCCACCTCGTGTGTCCAATCGCTACTCGACCAGGAATATCATCTAGGTTATGTATGGCATGAACTTCGTCAATTTTTCCCTTACCTTTCTTAACAAATAGTTTACCTTTGTGAATTGTTGCTTCTCCGACTGAGTCGTAGCCTCGGTATTCAAGTCTTTTTAAGGCTGCATGAACAGTAGGCGCGACGATTCCATCTTTGAGGATGCAACCGAATATTCCACACATTAACGGTGCCTCACAGTTTTTGTTGAATTAGGTTTTTCCGTTGCTTGCTTATTTTAGAGAAAGGAGCCGTCTATAAGGTTTTTTAGGAAAAAAATCTCAATTTTAAAACAGAAATGTTAACGGTTGCGCCGTTCTTAAGCGCTTCAGAAGCCACAAACATAACCCTTCAACTGCGTTACACGCGATTGCAGCATAACCATTAAAAAAATGTTTATAAGGGAACTATTTTCTAGCTAAGCAATCATGAAAAAGAAACTGTTGCTCGATGGCGAACAGAACAAATATAGGGTTAAAGACGTCGCCATTTTCGATACTCCTGAGAGGCTTAAGCCTCTTCTAAATAGGCTTAGTTGGAAAATTCTTGAGCTTCTCGCGGAAAAAGAGATGTACCCCATAGAGATAGCGAAAAAACTGAAGGTGCATGAACAGAAAGTCTATTATCACATTAGAAACCTAGCAAAAACTGGTGTATTAACGGTTGTTAGAGAAGAGGAGAGAAAAGGCGCCATTGCCAAGTATTATAAGGCTCACTTTCCCGCTTTTGGAGTTGAACTTCCCTATGGTTACAGAGAGATTAAAACTATTTCAGTTCCAAGCATTGACGAGAAGATGAAACAGTTTCTAAATCCTTTTCTAAGAAATGGAGTTTTTGATGGAAAAATCGTTGTAGGCAGTCCTGACCCGCATGGTCCCTTCAAAACAACTGCGCGAGATGGTCACTATGCCTCTTACTTAACCTTCTTTCTCGGTCAATTTGTTGGCTTACCGGAAGATTTCGCTATAAAATTAGATGTAGACGTAAAAGTGGAGAAAGAAGAGAGGAATAACATGATTTTGGTCGGTGGTCCAGGCACAAATCTAATCACCCAAGAAGTTAACGAGCATCTGCCGATACGGTTTCACATGATGCCTTCTGAACATGGGTTTCTGTTAGGCGGGCTCGTGTCAGAAAAAACTGGTAGCACATACACCGCAGATACCATAGGCATAATAGCGAAGATTCCTAACCCGTGGGATGATGAAAAACGAATTATCATTCTCGCTGGAAACAAGGCTGTGGGAACAAAAGCCTGTGTTATAGCACTTACAAAGTTCTGGAAAGAATCCCTCAAAAACTATAAGGACGAGGGAAAATTTGCTACTGTTGTTCAAGGTTTTGACTTGGATGGCGACGGAAAAGTAGACTCGATAGAGGTCTTAGAATAGTTTTTTTTCTACAAGCGATGAGGGGAAATAAGTCTGAAGATAGGCGATGTTGCCATCAGCAAGTTTCAGAGTTGTAGAGACTTCAAGGACTTTGTTAATGATTTGCAGGTTCAAGGAAAAGGCTTTTTCATTAAGCCTAACTGGAGTAACGCGAATACCTACACTTCAGCCAGAACATTGGATTTTCTGTTCAACTCCTTAGGAAGCAAGAAGATAGTAGTAGAAGGCTATACTGCATGGCGAAACCAACTTAACACTGGCCCCGAGCCAACCGATTTCATAACTCCCAAAAATGCTAGACGAAAGTGGAAGTGGATTAAAGAACAAGACGCCTGGTTTCTAGAATATAGCGGGATTATGAAAGTTCTTAGAAAATATAATGTCGACTACATAAATGTCACTGAAGAAGTTTGGTCTAATAGAATCGCAGACGCCGAAGAAATAAGGAACATGGTTGAAGGAAAATTTGATCCTGTCGCTAATCAGGAGATGTATGCTTTTGTTCCACAGAAAATCTCTAGTCTTAAAGGGTGGTCGCTAATCAGTTTAAATTTGGCTCGCAGAACCAGGGAACTACTGTCTCTCTCAACGAAAAACATATTTGGTTTGATTCCTGATCCTGCAAGATACGGAAAATGGCACGGCGAAAATGATGCTCTATTGCCTCAAAGCATCGTAGATATAAACAAAATTTATCGAAGTCTATTCAAAATTTGTTTCTGGGTAAATGAACTTGAAGGCTGCAGCCTATTAGTTGGAAGCAAAAATTCCGTTCAAGCAGATGCGGCCACTGCGCATATTATGGGCGTAGACCCTTTGAAAATAGAGTATTTAAAACTGGCTGCTAAGATTTTCGGAGGATACAATAAGAGTTTACTCGCTAAAATACCTTCGAATCTTATTCAACCCGTATAGGATATAATAGTTATGAAAGTAACTGAGGTTATAGATGCCTATGGGCACGAGAATATTCTGTCAACTCATAAAACGACCTTTGAAATAACAAAAGAGATGCAACTAACAAAACGTGGTGACTGCATAATTGCCGTGAAAGCAACAAAAGGACCATCGGACTTGCCTAAAGAGTTTAAGGAAGCTGCAAGAAAAGAAAATGCGAAAATGACAATTATAATTGAGGCTGGCACAGTGAAGGAAGTTATTAATGCGCAAGGCAGCTCACGTTTGTTGTTTAGTCACCCAACAGACTTGGTGATAAGGAAAAGTGATTATGTTTGTGGGCGAACTTTAGCCGTAAAAGCAGATAAGGCTGCTTGTGACCTTTCAAGGCAACTTGTTGAAAAGCTAAGGGATCCGAATCAAAAGGTTAGGATAACGTTAAGTGTTGGCTATTGAATTTGGGCGTCTACAACTATTTGCCATTCGAAAGGTGCGGTTGCCCGAACGGTTTTCGTAAACAAGACTTTGTTAATGCTTCTACTGGCTTTTTTGACTGCTTCGGTTAATCGAACCTTCGCAGTTTCTGATGGATTCGGGGCTTTTGCGAATTCATAATAATGCATAATACCGCCTTCAGCCTTGAGCGTCTCGCATGCTACATCAATATACTCTATTGCCTTCTCAGGCAAGTTCATAATGACCCGATCTGCAACTCCGACTAACTTCTTTCTGACAACTTTTCTAACATCGCCGAGAATCGGAGTAACCTTTCCTTGAACACGATTGGCAACGATGTTTTTCTCCAAATACTTTATTGCATCAGGATTCACGTCGACGGCGTATGCTCTAATGTTCTTATGCTTTTTTGCAATTAGGATAGAGAAGGCTCCGACTCCTGCAAACATGTCTACTACCGTTTCGCCTTCGTTGACTTGTGATGCAACTCTGTTGTGCTCGTGAGATAGTCTGGGTGAAAAGTAGGTTTTCGCCACGTCTACGCGGTAGGTGCAACCATGTTCTTTATGAAGGGTCTCTGTTTTACTCTGTCCAGCTATGACCTCAAATCTTCTTACACGGAAGACGCCTTCAACTGCGCTGGACTTGGCTAAAACAGTGCTTACCCGCTTATTTGTCTCTAATATTGCTTCTCCGATGAGGTTTTTGTGGCTTTCAAGTTCTGGAGGAAGTTCAATTATGGCTACATCGCCTATAAAATCGATGGCGCGAGGGAGACTTGCTAAAAGATGCGGAGGCAACTTATCTTCAAGTGCATCGATTATTTTAATGGGTTGCTTAACTTTCTTTGGAAACTCGTGAACCGAGATTTCAAATGTTGGAATCGCCTTTTTAAACTCTTTAACGTAGACTGGCAGAGGCTTATCAACAAGCGGTATGCATAGATAGCCTTGGGTCTTTTGAACCATCAGATCACGGTTGAAAATGCCAAGTTTTTTAGTTAGGATTATTGCTTTCTCGCCATATGCCTTCGGGATTTTTAGACAAATGGTCTCAATCATGTTGCTTCTAGACTATTCTTCTGTGTTTCATGCTTAAATTTTTATTTGACTTCTCTGCTACCAAAACAGGACTTTTCCGCTCGCTATTTCAATTACGCATCGGATTTGAGAATTGAATAGTTGAATTCCCATGGAGTCACGTCCTTGTGCGTCTAACTTGAGATGGTATTTATCGATGTGTTGCTGTGTCCTACTATTAAACTCATTTTCACTTTCAATGATATGTCCTTTTCCTCTGATAATGACCGCCTCTTCATCATGATAGACTGCAATTGTTACATTGTGGTTTCTTCTTAGGTTGCGAACTTTCAGTGACTTTTGGTCGGCTTGGACATAGACCTTACCATTGTCATATGTGAAGAATACTGGAACCACATGTGGTCTGTTGTCAGTGTCTACAGTGGCAAAACTTGCCAGTCTTTCTTGAGTCATGAAACGCCTAACGTCTGACATACTTTTTAACATGGTAACCCTCTTGTTATGAAATAATTATTTGAGAGTGAAAATAGATAATTGTACAAACTTAAATACTGTTTCTGAGATTTTCTAAGGAAGAAACAAAGTTAGGTGTAGGGTTTGGAATTTGCCATCGAGACCATTGACTTAACAAAAAGGTATGGCTCCCTAACAGCAGTGGACAAACTTGACTTAAGAGTCAAAGCAAACACAATTCATGGTTTTCTAGGTCCCAACGGTGCAGGAAAGATCACGACCATCAAAATGTTAGTAGGTTTATTGAAACCAGCTGAGGGAATCGTCAAGATTTTCGACCAAGAGGTAAAGGGGGACAAACCCGATATCAGGTTGAAGATTGGCTACATGCCTGAATTGCCAAAATTCCCAAAGCATTTGACTGGTTATGAACTTCTTGATATTTATGGAGAAATGTATGGCTTAACAAAAATAGCTCGCAAAGAACAAGTTCCTAAGTTGCTTGAAATGGTTGGGCTTAAGGAGCGGGGGCGAGACCGTATCGGAAAATACAGCAAAGGAATGCAACAACGTCTAGGCATTGCACAAGCGCTGATAAACGAGCCTGAATTAGTCATTTTAGATGAGCCAAGTCTTGGTTTAGACCCTGTTGGCATGGTAGAGGTAAGAGAATTGGTAAAAGGAATCGCAAAAGAAGGCATGACTGTTTTCATCTCCTCCCATCTGTTGTTTGAGGTTGAACAAATTTGCAGTGACGTTACTATTATTCATCGTGGAGTATCTTTAGTTTCAGACACTCTTCAAAACGTTTCCAATAAGCTTTCAGGACTAACCACATTACAGATAGAGGTTGCTAAGCTCTCTGACGCAATCGTTGAAACCGTGGAGAAACTGCCATTTGTTTCTAACGTGTCGCAAGATGGCAACACGTTGACTATTGAGTTGAAAACACGTGATGATGTTAGACCGCAGGTTTCTCAAGAAATAACAAAATCCGGAGGAGTCATCGTTTCTATGAGTTTGAAGGGACAAAGCCTTGAGGAAGTTTTCATGCAGCTTGTCGCCAAATCGCATGGAGGTAAGGCAGTATGAATGCTGTCAAGAGAAAGGGAGTCAGAACAAATCCAGCTGGGATAACTCGTTTCTGGGCAGTTGTAAAATATGAGCTCTTATGGAACATTCGGAAGAAAAAGTTCCTAGGCATGGTTGTAGTTGCATTTGCTTTCGCCACCCTCTCCTTAGCGTTACTGCCGATTCTATATAACATAATTGGGCAGCCGCTAGGCCAAAACCCAGATTATGTGGTCAGCGCTGGCATCGGTGGGCTGATTCTGTTCCTTTTCGCGGTTGTAACGGTTATGAACAGCATTTCGGGTGAATTTGAGAGCGGCACAATTGTTCCACTGTTAACGAAGCCAGTCTCTAGAACAATGATTTTCCTCGGCAAGCTGTTTGCAGCTTTCATCACGTTTCTCTCGGCGTACTCTGTACTTTTTGTGTACATGGCAATTGGTGGAACAATCGTGTATGGTCCTCAAAACAACCTTCACCTCGTTCCACTCTCTTTGCTAGGGAGCATTATTAGCACTTTTGTTTGGATAGCCATAGTTCTAGCGATAGGTTCCATTTCTAAAAGCTCGTTAATAGCGGCTCTCGGATCTTTCGGCATTTTTATTGCTTTATTCATAAGTGGGCCAATTGTTTCAATGTTTTCAGGACAAGCGGGAGTTCTCACCTATGTGCCAGGATCCGGGGCGACAGGATATATCAAAGGCTTAGGTTCGCAGACACCTTTTACGCCAGGCATGTCGGTGTTAACAGGAACAGATGGCATTGCCGCCAACTTGATTAACTATGTCCTTCACCCCTCATCAAACGTAACCTTCTTCAAAATGGGCGAGTTCCGACCTCCCGAATCTCCTTCGATGATTGAACTTTACGCAGAACCCCTCTCACTCGTTCTGCTCAGATCAATAACCGTAGCAGTAGCTTACATTCTCGTGTTCCTATTTATCTCGTGGTTTGCCTTTAAACGAGCAGAAGTGCTAGAATAACAAAATAAAACTAGTTATCATTTCTGGGGAGGCGGGGTTTCTCGTGCAACCATTGAGTAGTATAGTAGAGTTGTCGCTATTGGAGAAATTGGTGCAACGAAAGCCGTTGCTAGACTGCTGACAAACGTGCCTGTTGCTCCAAGGGAAGTTGTCAATAGGCCTATAATGCCGCTTGCAATGAGGAATATTATCCCTATGAGGAGTAGAAGGACGAAAGTCTTACCCCATCGTTTACTCAATAGTTTCCTGCTTCGCCCTAAACTCTCAAAAGCACCTTTCTGCTCAATCATTATTGCAGGAACTACTAGCGAGAACATTATTGCAATAATGATGCCTGGTATGATGAGCAAAAGCAAACCTAAGATTATTAGTATCCCACTTACTAGACCCGCCACAAGAAGAGAACCCAATCTTGATAATGCCATACTGAAACTTTCTCGGAGACTAGCATGACCTTTTTCTGCAACATCAGAGGCAAATTTAACAGCAATGCCATGCACAACAGTGTTTATAACCCATGTTAAAATGCCTAACAAAAAGGCGACAGCGAGTGTGACAGCAAGAAGAGAGAAGAGAAGAGCAATAGCCTCTCTTGGAGGTGTAGCAGGCGTTATACTTCGAGCTTTCTCAACAAGTGGCATCAAATACCACCATTGAACAAGTGCGTTAGGAACACCAGTTACTATTCCCGCAATTAGGAAGGGCAAGAAAAATCGTGCAAACCTTGAAGCGTACAAGTCAAAACTCTGAGAAAGTATTTCACTAACAGACAATTCACGCAACGGTTTCTGAATACTCAACCGATGTCACTATACAACAGTTACTAATGGATTCACATATAAAAGCAACTGTTACGGAAAACTTGTTGTGGCGGGCCCGACGGGAATTGAACCCGTGGCCTACGGATTAAGAGTCCGCCGCTCTAGCCTTGCTGAGCTACGGGCCCACGCACCTTATTCGACATTCTAATTGGCTTTATTAAGCTTAACCTTACGAAAACTTATCTTACATATCTAGCTAAAATCAAATTGCTTATGAGGTGTGTAGGCTTTGGGTGAAATAGTCTTTGTTGGTTTAGGCCTATTCGACGAGAAAGATGTCTCGCTTCGCGGTTTTGAGGAAATAAAGAGTGCGGATGTTGTTTTTGCAGAGTTTTACACGAGCCTGATGCCCAATTTATCTATCAAAAAATTAGAAGGACTTGTTGGAAAAAAAGTGAACATGGTTTCAAGGCAAGTTCTAGAAGAGGAAGACGGGCGACCGCTACTTGAAGAGGCGAAGAAGCGAAAAGTTGCATTTCTTGTTCCAGGCGACCCATTGATGGCAACAACACACGTAGACTTACGAATTCGTGCAGAAAAGCAGGGAATAAGAACACGAGTTGTTCATGGGGCATCTATCACTTCAGCAGCAATTGGTCTATCAGGCTTGCAGAACTATAAATTCGGAAAAAGCGTCACTGTTCCATTTCCTCAAGGAACCGTAATTTCTGAAACTCCATACAAAACAATTTTAGAAAACCAGGTAATGGGGCTTCACACACTATGCCTTTTAGACATGAGGGCTGAGGAGAAGCGTTACATGACAATTAAAGAGGGATTGCAGTTGCTTTTGGCTGTTGAAAAAGGGAAAAAGAAGCATGCAGTCGCTTTAAACACGTTGGTCGTTGGCATAGCAAGAGCAGGCTCAATGACGCCAGTTGTGAAAGCAGGGTATTTGGGAGAATTGGTGGATTATGATTTTGGGGCTCCTCCACATACACTTATTTTTCCATCCAGACTTCACTTTATGGAAGCTGAGGCACTAATTACTTTAGCCAAGGCACCTGAAAGAATAAGGGAGACAGTTGAATGACGCTAGATGCGCTAGTTGCTAAATACGTACGTAACACTGGGCAAGTTTTCGCAGAGATTAAGATTGTCCGACACAAGTCAACACCAATAGATAAAGGAAAAATTGAGGAAGTCATAGAGACCGCCAAACACTATTTTGCAGATGCCAAATATTATCAGGGGAAAAACAAATTTGAAACAAGCCTAGTGTCAATCGTTTATTGCGAAGGCTTACTGGACGCTTTAAAACTGTTGGGAGCGGTAGAATTTTCATGGCCAGCAAGGACATGAAGAAAAGACCTGTTGTCTTAGCTTCAGGCGTATTCGATTTGCTACATATTGGGCATGTTCGATATTTGGAAGAGTCAAAGAAGACCGGAGGCGAAAACGCCAAACTGGTTGTCATAGTCGCCACAGATAACACGGTTGAGAAGAGAAAGGGTAAGAAGCCTGTTCTCCCAGAGGACCAAAGACTGGAACTAGTTAAATCCTTGAAGGTTGTTGATGAAGCAATTTTAGGATATGAAGATTTTGGCATAAACAAAGTCATAGACAAGATAAAGCCAGACATAATCACCGTTGGGCATGATCAAGAAATGATAGAAAGAGAAACAAAAAAAGCAATTGCAGAAAGAGGACTAAACATAAAAGTTATCAGAATTGGAAGATTCGGAAAAGAAGAACTAAACAGTTCGTTAAAGATTAAGAGAAAAATCGCAGAATTATATAGACGATGAAAACTCGGTTAAATGGTTGTTCCAGCCAACGCTATCATAGCCCTAAGCGCCTTATACGCTTCCAAATAATCGTCTGCAACAAAAGACACGGTTCTTCCATCTTTCCTTTTGGCACCCGGAACCATTTCAGCCATATCCGCCATACCGGCATTAATAAAAAACATTTCAACATTTATCGGCGGATTAAGAATCAGAGGCTTGAAACTTTTAACCTTCAGTAGCGCACTCTTTGCTCCAACCCTTATTAGACTTCTAGCCTTAATTGGACTCAAACATTTTGCAGCGTTTCTGCCGACACCCTCTTTAACAGTAACAGTTTCCACTTTACCGAGTAGTTGCCGCGCTTCTTCGGTGACAACTTGGTCGCCAGTCACCAGCGCTACTGGAACCTTGAAATAGCCTGCAACGGCAGCGTTCATGCCGGTTTCTCCAAAACGTTTTCTATTGAAGAATACGTCGCTGACAACGCCGCCGTGGTAGGTGTGTTCTAAGACGCCGAGGTAAGCGCCTCTCATGGCATGATAGCCGACGAAGAATGCTGCGTTAAAGGTTGGGTCTATTCCCTGCATCATAGACAATGGTTTGGGCGACCCAGTTATCAACTCAGCCATTTCGTTGAGGTCTTCTGGGATAATGTTTCGCATTGTTCCATGGGAATCGTTAACTATAATCTGCTTGGCTCCCGCTTCTAAGGCGCCTTCTATTGCCGCATTTACTTCTTGTGTCATCAGTTTTCTGGCTCTTTCATGCTCCTTACCATCACGAAGCGTATGTTCCTTGTCTACAACTCCTGCAACGCCTTCCATATCAGCTGAGATAAAGACCTTCATTTTCTAGGCGCCTCAGAACTATTTATCTTGACTTCACTAAATAAAATTTTGTTGGAGAAAACAAAGATGCAGATCAAAGAACTACTTGGCAAGATTAGCAAGATTCCAAGAGTGAATCTTGTGAACCTTCCAACTCCACTTCAAACCATGCCTTGCCTCTCAAAATGCCTGAATGGTCCACAACTCTGGATTAAGCGAGATGACTGCACAGGATTAGCATTCGGAGGTAACAAAGAGAGAAAGATGGAGTTTGTTATGGCTGATGCGCTGAGTAAACATGCGGACGTAGTCATCACAACTGGACCCATTCAATCAAACCATGCAAGAGCAACTGCAGCTGCGGCTAATAAGTTAGGCTTGAATGTGATTCTTGTCTTGCGAGGAAAGAAACCCAAAAACTACAGTGGAAGCCTTCTCTTAAACTATCTTCTGGGCGCAGATATCAGATTTGTTCAAGTAGGTTCGCAAGAAAGTCGCTCTGCGATGGAGGAAATAGCAGAAGGGGTAAAGAATGAAGGTCATATTCCTTACATTATACCTGGCGGCGCATCGTATCCCGTAGGAGCGGTTGCCTACGTAGATGCCATGGCAGAACTGCTCACCCAAGCAAATGACATCGGCATAGAAGTCAACTATTTAGTTCATGCTGCGGGTTCCGGCGGTACACAGGCGGGACTGGTTTTGGGAAAAAAGATTCTGAAAACTAAGGTTCAAATTCTTGGAATATGTGTGGAACCAGGTGGCAACTATTTAGCAAAGAAGACTGTCGAAATTGCACATGGTGCAGCGAAGATTCTGGATTCAAAAGAAACCGTCAATTTAGACGACGTAATCTTAATTGAAGACTATGTTGGGCAAGGTTACGGAATATTGACTAAGGAAGTGGTGAAAGCCATCAAATTAGTCGCGCAGACTGAAGGAATCTTCCTTGACCCTGTCTACACTGGCAAAGCCATGGCAGGGCTAATTGACATGATAAGACAGAGACGATTTAAAAAGAATGACAATATTGTATTCATTCACACAGGAGGAACTCCATCTTTATTTGCTTACAGCGCGATGCTTAGATCTCTTTACTGATGCTATGAGCTTGTTTGTCAATTTCTTGCATTCTTCTATGCCTTTCTTGTCCTTGGGAGCATCTCTTCTGTCCTCACCTTTGACTAGAACTCCAATGAAAGGCCATGACTCAGTTAAGAGTAATTTCATTCCTTCTCCTCCAAGCTGGTCTGCAACTAATCTCAGCGGTTCCTCAGCTCTTCCAGAGCCTGACACAACAAAGAGACAGAAGGGTTTTCCCGTAAAAAGTGGAACAAACCTTGAGTCTGGCTCTATTCCTGTTCTTCTATAACCATGATACTCTCTGAATTGGTGAATCATCAGTAGTCTTTCTAGGAAACATAGAAATTTTGAGGATAAGGAAAAATATTTGGGGAAGGAGAAAATTATGCCGTCTGCTTCTTTCATCTTCTTTAATATTTTATTAAAGTCGTCTTTTAATATGCAGTCTTGGGTCTCGCATTTTCCACACATATTGCAGAACTCTATTTTCTGTTCTGCTAGTTGAATTATTTCACAATCCGCCTTTGCAGATTTCATCGCCTCTTTGGCAAGCGTGTAGGAGTTTCCATTCTTTCTATGTGACCCGACGATTGCTAAGAGTTTCATGCTGACTTTTTAAAACTTGGTTGACTTAATAGTTTTGCGACATATCTCATGGTAAGATGAATATTTCCACTTTCACCTTGTTTCCATCTTTCAGTTTCAGCTTACTGCGTATAAAATCGCTCGAAATAATTTCTAACACAGAAGAGTCATAGTGACTTCGCATAGCCGACACAACAGCACCCTTCACCCTATTATTAATTATCGCTGGAAAACACTTCACTGGTCCATAGGTTCTTGTCTCATTCTTAAACCCCTGCACCTCTACAGCCGGATACGTTTCAAGCTCTGAACGCGTTTTCATGTCATAATCAGACGTAAGTTTCAGGTTGAGCGTTCCAGGGTATGGGTCAAATCCAAGTTTTTCTATGAACTGTTTGCGGTATCCATCTCGTGTCACATAGTAGGCCCCTTCACCAAGTCCGCTGAACAATATGCCCTCCAAAGTTACCGAAGGAGGATAAGTGGCTTCCATAACCGTTTTTAGGCTAGAATAAATCTTCTTCAATTCAGCGATGCCAGAATCTGTGATTTTGATTAGGCATCCTTCAGGAGTAATCGTTCGCTTTATCCAGCCTTTTCTCTCCATTTCAATAAGATGACGAGAAGCCGTCTGCTGAGACATACGCATTTTTTCAGCCAAATATTCGGTTGAAACTTTTACTGTTCTATTCCAAGCGCCCATTTCGGCTAATTTGTATAGAGTAAACAAATGTTTCCAAGATTCGGAGCTAATGTCCAGAGAACCCATGTGCGCTCACCTATTTTGAAGAGGTAGAGCATGATACCTATAAAAGAAGATCGAAACCCGCTACTGTGCTTAACAGAAATAATACACCAAAAATAATGAAAACGATGGCGGCGCCGATTTTAATGTACCGCATTGGCACAACTTTCTGAACAGCTGCGCCTACGGTCACACCAATTCCTGTAACGACTAGAAAGGCTAAAGATGCGCCTAGAAAGATTAGTAATGAACCGCCAGTTTTAGCAGTTAATGTGATGACTGCTAGCTGTGTTTTATCGCCTAATTCCATCAAAGTAACCATTGAAAAAGAGGTTAAAATAGCAAATTTACTCTCTTTCGGCTTCGTCTCTTTATTGTCTTTAGAAAGCAAAGTGTAGAGACCAAATACTATGAATATTATGCCTGCACCTATTCCTATCCAATATATTGGAAGCAAAATAGCTAAAGCCTCGCCAATTAACACGCCGATGCCGTTTACCAAAATAAGTGCAAGAGATGTTCCTAGAAAAACTGAAAATGGCTTATGCTTACAACATAATGTTATAGCTGCAAGTTGTGTCTTGTCTCCGAATTCCGCAATAGCGATTATGCCGAAAGCTGATAGGAACGGTGTCAAATCCATGAAAGTAAAATTCAAAGAGATGTATTAAAGAGTTTTTAGACTTATAGCGGAGGTTTATCCTCCTGGGGCTCCATGAAAAGGCACATTTCTCCAGAGAAATTCCCACCAGTCACCTTCCGTGATAGTTTCTCCCCTCACCACAATATTCATTATCTTGTTCAGTAGTTCATGATGCTTTTTCTCATCTGAGGCAATGGATTTAAGTAGGAACTTTATTTTCTCGCTTTTTGTTTTTCTTATGGCATTTTTTAGACGATTAATGGCTTTGTCTTCGTCTTCAATATGCTTTTTAACAACAGTCTTAAGTTGGTTGAATTCTTCATCTGACAATGCTGGCGGAAAAGACGCCAATTCTATGGCTGCTTTATATATCTGAGCGTGTTTTGCAGAGTCTAAAGCAATTCCGCCTAAGACTCCCTTAACAATAGGGTTTGGCAATGTCTTCAAAGACTGATTTATCGATTTAACTATCTGTTCCTCCAGTTTCACCTGTTCTTTGAAGAATTCTATTAACTCCATTTCAGAAGGGCACAAGAGACTCACCAGACAAGTCGGTGAGTGTCTGAGTCATATAAATCTTATCTGCGCAAGCAGTTTCAAGTGCTTTATTACGAAATGAAGAAAACGATGGGAATTGACTATGAAAAGATAGGCGATTATACTAGGCACTCTTTTAGGTAGTCGTCTAAGGTTTTGCCAGACACAACTTCTATTTTATAGTCCTTTATATCTATTGAATGGTCATAGTTTTTCTGGGGAATAACAACTTTCTTGAAGCCCCAAGCCTCTGCAGCCTTAATCTTCTCATACAATCCGCCCACTGCAGTAACTGCTATCGAGTCGCCTACTCCAAGATTGATTTCGCCAGTGACGGCTACGTCTTGTCTAATGGCTCTGCCTTCAAGAAGTGAACACAGCAGAATCGTCATTGTTACGCCTGCTGATGGGCCGTCAACGCCGTAAGCTTGTGCAAAGTCTATATGTGTCAGGTAGTCTTGTGCGATGTCAACCCCATATTTCTGTAAAATAACGCTTCTTACTTTGGCTACGCTGTCAGTTATGAATTTCTCATCTTTTGCTATGCCAGTAACTTTAAAGTATCCTTTGATTGGATAGTTTCTTGGGTTGCTGTGGCGTTTAACCATCTGTGCTTTGACGCATAAGACGTTTCCGGTTTTTTCTCCGCTGTATGGGTCTGCAACAACGGCTAAGCCGTAAATTTCGCCAACTTTCCCGCCTTCTGGTTTGATTTCTAGTAATTTACCTCTCTCATTGAGCTGATGTTCTAAAAGCTGTCTTTGGATTGTTTTGCAGTGGTATTCGATGGCTTCTGTGACATGTCTTTCTTCTACAACTTTCAGTCCCTCGTTCATTGCTAGTGTCGCAGCAGTCTTTATGATAGAGATTAATGGTCTAAATTTAGTGCTCAAAGCATCTCTTTTGTTGCTTCTTCTTCTGCCTTCGTCAATAATTTCTTCGCATGCTCCTCTGCTAAACGGGATTAGGTTGAAACGGTTTACTTCCTGCGCTATAAACTGCGCATATTTTCTTCTGTTCTCCACTGTGTTAGGCATGTCATTGTTCATTCTGACTACTTTACCATATCCGTATATTCTGTCCATCAATGCTGGATGTATTTGACCAATAGAGTCAAAGTTGCCAGCGCCTACTAGGAAGCTCATGCATGGAACTGGCTCCGTAGAGACAGCTAAAGCCGCGGTGCCGCCTTGTATCAAATGTCCTCTCGTAGTTATCGGCAGCTGACCATCTTCTAAGACTGTTAGCAAAGTGATTGCTTCAATCGGGTCTAGATTTTTAATCTCGTCTATGTACAAAATGCCTAAAGCCGCCCTGTGAACATCTCCTGCGGTTACTCTTTGGTGCTCTGGTGTGCCAAGTCCGCCTGTTTGGTATGGGTCCCACGCTATGTCTCCAAACAGCTGAGATGCTTTATGACCTGTAGCGTCTATGAAGGGCGCATGGTTTGAAGAATTGTCTACAATTAGTTTTGGCACATTAGACTGTTGTGCTCCACCGATGCCTGAAAGGTTTAGCATTCCACCGCCGAGTTTGCCGAACCACCATATGAAAACACCAAAAAACAGTAGTGAACCTGCAGGAACGAGAATGGTAACTAGTGATGGAAAAGCCTTTGAAAAATAGTCTAGGAAGTTATAGGAATAGAGTTGTTGTAAGGGCATGTCTCCTACGATGGGATTTGCAGCCCATGCTGTGAAAATCTGGTAAATGCCATACAATCCGATGAACAGAAGTATTATGCCGAATGTTATTAGAAAGGTTTGAAGCATTTTTAGAGAAAGCGAAACAATGAATTTCTTCTTTCCCTGCTTGATCTTTTCTTTGCGAATTATCTCCTTTCCTTTGCCTGCCTCGTTTATCGAAATTTTTGGCTCACCTGGAACGACAATGTTTCTCCAGCACATGATATCGAAGAGTTTAATGTTCTTTTCTTTGTATATTTGGGTAAGTTTTTCGGCTAATGCTTTGCCTATAAGAGATTTACCAGTTCCTGGATCGCCTAAAAGTAGAAGATATGGTCCAGGGCTCAGTCTGCTTTTGATTGATGGTTTTGCTTTGGTGGGGTCTTTCCAGTCTTCATACCATTTTTTTTCTTCAAGATATTTCAGTTTGTGTGCCCATTCGTCGAGACAGAGAAAGCACTCTTGTAATGCGCTGTCTTGCCCGATGACCCATGCCATTAAGTTGTCGTCGACTGGAAAGTGCTTAGTACTTTTGAAGTTTGCCCAGTTCCACTTTGTTTTAACCTTTTTTCCATTAACGAATCTCTCAATGGTCTCAGTTTCCTTTCCGAAATAGTCAGTTGGCAAAGAGGAACTCCTCCTTGGCATTTTTCATGGGTGGGCTTCACTTCTTTCCGTTTGATGAAGAATCTATGATTCAGAGGGGTTTCTGAAATTATAGTCATTACTTCATTTTCAACCGTAATGTTGCCTATCTATTATTTCGAAAACCAGAATATTTCAAAAACGAGAAGAAGAAAGGAAATGTGGCAAGAAAGTTTCAATAAAACTTTTTAAAAAAACCTATGGTAGTTAGAACGTGAATTTGCCCTTCTCATAGATGAGTTCATTGTCTGCATAGATTTCTCCAGTTCGCATGTCTTTAAGAAGATCCCAGTGAATGGATGACTGGTTTTTTCCCCCGGTTTCATGGGGAATGGGAGCGAGTCCTAAGGCAAGGTGCATACAGTGTCCCATTTTTTCGTCGAAGAGTATGTTCTTTGTGAACTTGTCTATCCCCTTGTTTGTGCCAATCGCTAATTCGCCAATTCTTTTTGCTCCTTCGTCGGTTTTGATGATTTCTTTGAGGAAGTCTTCGCCTTTTTCAGCTTCAGCCTTTACAACTTCGCCATTCTTGAATGTTAAAATAATGTCGGTTACTTCTCTACCCATTTCCGTATAAATGCCTGGATAGGTGAATCTGATTTGCCCCTGAGCAGAATTTTCGATTGGGCAAGTGAAGACTTCGCCGTCTGGCATGTTGACATGGCCATCGCAGTTAAACCATTTTCGCCCTTCCACATTCAGTTTGAGGTCTGTGTCTTCGCCGACAAAACGCATGTTTTTGGCTTTATTAAGTCGCTTGACAACGTTTTCTTGCATTTTTGAAAGGTCTTTCCATTCTTTAACTGGATCTTTCTTGTCTAGGAAGCACGCTTTCGCTATGAAATCTTGATACTCGAATAGTGACATTTCGGCTTCTTGCGCGAAAGCCTGTGTCGGGTACGGTATTATAGCTAAGCCTCCAGGTTTCAAGAGTCTCTTTGCACGGATTTCAACTATTTCTCGTTGCGAAGCAGCGTGCTGTTTTAGTTTAGTTGGAGGTACATTGGTTAGTCTTTTCGTGTTGGTTTCGGCAAAAATCTGGATGATTGCGTCAATTTCACTGTAGAAAAATCGAAGAAACGGGGATACAAATGTTATCTGTTTGTCAGTGCCATAAGTGAATAATAGTTCCTCCAAGCCATCGAGGTCTCTTAGTCTCAAATGTGGCACTGGGTGTCCGCCTTTCAGAAGAGTATGCTTGTACAGTTGTTGAATCAGAGGAGTAGCAACAACATTTCCTATAACTCCTATTTTCTTTCCTTCAGAAACTGGTACGCAATATTCTGTAGCGAGAATAGCAAGTTTTTCTACATCAAACAGTGGCAACTTTTCTTCACCTTTTGAATTCTTTACTCATAAATGGTTCGCTACTTTTAACTTTGTTGTTGAGAGTTGTAGGGTTCTATTCTTACTTTGAATTCTACGACTTCGTCAAATTCTTGCTTTATCTTCTCTTCAATTTCGGTGGTTATTTTGTCAGCTTCGTTTACTGTCATGTTGCCGTCCACTTCGATGTGCATGTCCCCTACTATATAGGGACCAAGCTTTCGCAAACGAATGTTCTGTACGCCTTTAACATGTTGAATGTTCTTTGCGATATTTTCTATGTCTGAGACTATTTCTGGGCATGAGCATGCATCCATAAGCACCAGAGAAGCCTCTTTTATTGTAACGTAGGAGACTGTGAAGATGAATAAGGCAATTATTATGCCAGCGATTGAATCTGTCTGTATTATTCTCAAGTAGTGGCTGAAAGCTATGCCAAAGAAAGCGGTTAATGATGTTAGAACATCCTTTATGGAATTAAGTGCATCAGTTCTTAGCGCTAAGGAGTCAATTCTCTTAGCTGCACGCCACTTGTAAAACAACAAAGACAACGCGATTATCGTTGCAATCAGCGCAGTTGCCATCGCAAACTCTACATTAATAATCTCTCTGGCATAGAGTAAGATTTGATAGGACTCGTACAGAATAACAAAGCCGAGACCAATCATGAAAAGTGCAGCTACGATACTTGAGAAGGTTTCAACTCTGTAGTAGCCAAAATGGAATTTGCCGTCTGGCGCCTTGCGGGAGAGGCGTATGCCAAGCCAAACAATAAGTGAAACTGCTGCATCAGCGAAAGAGTGGGCGCCGTCAGCGATTAATCCTACGCTTCCTGAAAGCAGTCCCACAAAGACTTCAAAGATGCCTACAAGAACAAGTATAGAGAAAGATTTGGCTGCAACGCCTCCGCCTTTAGAAAGTTCACTGTGTTGCAATTGTTCACTCACTTTTGATGCAGCTAATCTGGATAGATTAATCTGATAAGCGGCATACTATTTTTAGTCTTCCCCCCCCTTATATTAAGGAAGTTGAAAAAGGAGACATAGCCACATGAAGAATATGTTTAGGAGAGTGCCAAATAATTGAAGCGTGCGGTTGGGAAAGGCGTCTTCAAGAATCTGGAAGACATGATCGAGTTCGCAAAAGATGGCATCGTTAGCAAGACTATAGCAGAAGTAGAGGGAAACGAAGTCAGTTTGTTTTGCATGGCTGCCGGACAGCAGTTGTCAACGCATTCGGCAAGTTTTCCTGCGGTCATCCATGTGTTGAAGGGGAAGGGCGAGATAACGCTTGGCAAAGAAATCTATGAAGCGAAACTTAACTCATGGTTCTGTCTGCCCAAAAATTTGCCACATGCAGTGAAGGCAACAGAAAACTTGGTTTTTCTTCTTACACTGTTTAAGGGCAAGAGTAGCAGCTGAAACTGTTCTCTATTTTATTCTTTTGCAACCATGTACTGCCGACTCTTAACATCACAGTCTATTTTGCCCTCTGAAAAGAGTTTCTGCAAGGCTTTAAAAACCGTTTTTTCTGGTTTCCCAACTTGATCAGCGATTTCTGCGAGAGTTAGCGGTTTGGCAGAATTTTTAAGTATTGAGAAGACTTGTTCATCAAGTTTCCCCATAACTCTTGCCTCCAATTAGGATATCCGTTTTTAGACTTTTGCAATTATGAATCTTTCGATAATCAGCCTATGATTAGAGTAAGAGTTATAGGGGTAACGACCAAAAATGCAAGTCGTTATTAATGAAAGACTGTGCTAAGGGAGAGTTAGAAGCTATTGTCGGTTGCAGAAAACATACGCTTTGAAGAGTTGCGCCCAGACTTATGGCCTGACGTAGAGCGTCTGTTTGGTCCAAATGGTGCCTGCGGCGGCTGCTGGTGCATGTGGTGGCGCGCTGAAAGTCGCAAGGTATGGAATGAAATTAAAGGTGCTCGTGCAAAGGAAATGTTCAAAGGTCTTATACAAGAAGGCAAGGCGCATGGGCTGCTTGCTTTTGCTGAAAACGAGCCAGTAGGATGGTGCTCCTTTGGACCCAGACAAGACTTTCCAAGCTTGGAAAAAGTAGCTGCATACAAGCGTAATGACACAAGTGGTGTTTGGTCAATAAACTGCTTCTTTATTCATCGTAAGTGGCGTGGAAGGGGGTTGGTCCGTATGCTTTTGAAGGCGGCTGTTGAGGCGATTCGGAAGCGTGGCGTCAAGATTGTAGAAGCCTATCCCGTGACTACGACCAAGGATGGACGGAGACTCAGCGCTTTCTTGGCTTACACTGGGCCACTAAAAATCTTTGAGGAACTAGGCTTCAAAATAGTTCAGTCAGTTAATCCGCTTAAGCCTTTGATGAGGCTAGAACTGAAAAGATGAACTTAGCAAGTCATAGGAGCCATGGTTAAATCGTCTTTTTCAATTAGATGGTTTCTATCTTGTATAATACTTTCATTCCTTTCAGTGTCTCGTGGATGTTATCGCATAATTCTAGCACTTCGTCTAGTGTTACCTCTCGCTTCCAGTCGTAAACGTGGTCGTAGTGTCCCCTAACTGGTTTGAAACCCATAGATTGAAGTTTCTGCGCCACAAGGGAAGGCTCGGCGCCTTCACTGCTGAACCAAATCGTCAAATACGTTTTCATGAAGTTTAACCTCTTTCGCTAATTTTTTCTAACTCAATCTAATAAATTGTTTCCTAATATTATAGAGTGGTTTAGATGCTTAGAAGGTGGTGCTGGGGGTGGAATTTGAACTAAATCATATAGAGGGAATCTTTGACCTCTTCTCTATTTTCAAGGGTTAGCGGTAGCGCGATTTGCTCTTATCTCTTCTCAGAATGCTGTTGCGTAAGGATTATGGAGGTCATTAACGTTATTAAGGTCAAGGACAATTATGATTGAAGCCAAAATGATGCTACAGCTATTCAGGAATAGTTTACTAAGCAATCTATTGAAATATAGTAAGCTGTGGGCAGAACTTGATTCTCTGGAAAAATGGGTTTCATCAAACGCTAACCAAAAAGAGACGCTAATCAATAAAGGGATTTTTAATAGATTAGGTCTGTTGAACGTGCGACTTGACCCAATAAAGTTCAAAAATCAAGTATTCTACGGGCACATAAAAGCTGAGAAAAAGGTGTCTCATGGAAAGATTTGCAGAATGATATTGCCCTCAGGACAGATTGGAACAGAATTGGGTGATCTCTTTTTGTCTGTCGATCACATTATCGTTGACAGAAATTATCCTCAGGGCAAAGTTATTGCAGGTATGGCTTCGGTGATCCAAACGAAAAAGGAGGAATTGGCAGTGAGCGCTATAAATCACCGCCAATTGTACTTAATGACCTGTTGGCCACAATTCAAATATAAAGGGCAAATAACGAGTCTTCATGTTCTTCCTGATATCTTTTCGTTTTATCTATTCATTATCGATCCTTCCAAAATCCCTGCTGAGCAATGTTTGACAAGTGTTGCCTCGGCACCTATGGTTATGAGGTGGTTGGGTTTGAATAGATCAAGGTTGCTAGCTGACATTCGTGGCGATCACCCACCACTTCAAAGGAGTTATCTGAATAGAGAAGGTATTGACAACTTGGGTAACGAGATACCATTTAATCTGGCTCTTTTCCTCTTGAAAGCCCTGTTCGGGTTTGTTGGATCTCAAACAATTGGAGTAAGAAATTTTCTGAAACAAACGTTTTTCCGGTCTCTAGAAGATATTGAAGACTGCGGGCTTACCTTGCGCTTACGCGAGTCCAAACGTAGGCATCAGCTCCAGGATTATGACCCAAACCCACCCAGTCGGACCAAACCTGACAACCAAGAGCAAGGAGACAGAAGCTTGTACGCAGTTAGATTAAAGTTTGTCTTACATATAGAAAGTTAGAGAAATTCAGGGCATGCTACATGCGCAAAGTGTGGGATTTGAACCCATGAACGCCTACGGGAAAGGATTTTGAACTTAATTTGAAGACTTACATAACTACACATGTCTGCTTAAGCAATTCATTTAACTTTGAATGGGCGTCATTGTTCAACATTGAATTGTTAACAAGATTCAGAAAGTTCTCCTTCTCAATTTTTTCTTTCAGCTGCAAATACATGACTATGGAAGCCCGGGCGTACTCAAGAGTCTTCTCGGTAAGTTTTGTAGCGTTTTGTAATTCGTCTTTTTCTATTTTGGAACCATGAATGAATTTACTCCTTATTTCATATGCTTGTCGTAGCATGTTATATACTTCAAGTGGTTCATAACCAAAGACACTTAGAGCTCTTGCGACTCTTTGGCTTAATCTATGAGAGAGTTCTTCTCGTTCATTTGCTTTAAGGTAAAGCGCCTCCAAACTCATTATTCCACAGGTCAATCTGCTTTCGACGACTTCAGGCTTTAGGACGGCATCATTGTATCTCTGTAAAGCTATAACAACATGATTCACAGTTTCTGTACTTGGTGCAAGGGCTTCTGTTGGCATAAGTGGCATAATTCTGTTAATGAACCGCTGAAGACTCGGAGCTTCGATCTTTCCTATGGGATACTTGTAGGTTGCGGATGTCGGTGTGGTGCGATAATGTGTCCCTCCGAAACCAAGTAAAGATTTCGATATCCATTGTGTTCTTGTGCTGAGTACTGACGAGAGTTTGAATAATCGCAAGACTGTGACAAGCTTTTCCAACAATTCATGCACCTCAGGCTGATTTTTTGCACGACATCTGAATTCTAAGATGGCAGAGGGATGATCATATGTCATAGCAGGAGCCATCAAAGGATACATATCTAGTCGTTGTTCAAATTCCAAGTCTTCCGGTTTTGGCATCCTTAACTTAATGCCCTCTTCTACTTCAACTACCTCATCTTTCATCCAAATTCCATCAAGCCAAACTATAGGGCTCCATTCATGAGGCGTGCCTTCTAAGTCCCCAATGAAGAATACAACAAGCTCAAGTAATTGCTCCTCTTTCAAGCCCTCGTATGCACGCCTTGCAATGGTAGCGGCAAATCTGGATAACCAGAATTCAGCTTGAGCTTCATTCACTTTGTATGTTTTTGAGATTAATTTGAAAGTGTCGGAGTAAATAGGGGATTTCTTTATTTCTGAATCCATTAATTTTATTTCGTCGCTCCAATTCCATTCATCTTTTTCCCCGTATTCGTCTGTCCATTGCATGTTAATGTTACCTTCATGGTAATCAAACCGCTCAAATTTTCGCTTTGTGTAAATAACTTTTGATTTCACAGCGACCCCAGATTGCTTTAGCTGGTTCACTAAGTCTCGTATGAAGTGGGATAGATTCCACAGATTTGTAGATAAGGTCCCATCGTCGTTCGTTCAGATCACCTTCTCAAACGAGGTCTAGAAGAAGATATATCTGTTTCTCAAGGGAGCATTTTGGACTATTCTATTGTTGTTTATTCATAGTGCAGGGGGTGGGATTTGAACCCACGAACGCCTACGCGACAAGGTCCTGAGCCTTGCACCTTTGACCAGGCTTGGCAACCCCTGCTCGCATAAAACTTCAATAAAGTCTTACTTAAGTTTCTCCCACCAACATGAATCTTGAAAACCAAAGTTATCAAGAGTTATCATAGCTTCGAAGCTTAACAGAACTCTATAAGCCGTCGATTCCAAAATCTGACCGCTAGAATCGCAGTTTTGTCCAGCAGTTGATAATGAAAAACAAAATTTTTCTGCGTTATCAAACAGACTACTAGGCTATTTTTTAGCGGGCTACTTCTCTTTTCTTGAAACGCAGATTTCTGCTTCTGCATTTGCGGCAGTTAGTTGCACTCATCGGATTTCTCGCTCCACATTCTCTGCAAATCTTCATGTACAATCTATGCTGTTGAGCTATGGTTTTCTTAAACGGGTCAGTGATCGGCATTACCCTATTTCCTCACCATTATCAAGTTGTCTACTCTTCAGATTTGCAACGAGTAGATATACTTTTCTTTTTCAACCTTTCAGCCAACAGCCTTGCGACATCTCCAGGCTTTTCGGCAACATCAACACCAGCCTTCTTAAAAGCCTCAATCTTACTACTCGCTGTTCCAGTCCGCCCCATAATAATCGCGCCAGCATGCCCCATACGTTTCCCAGGCGGCGCAGTTCTTCCAGCAATGAAAGCTGCAACAGGCTTACTATAGCCTTCTTTGGCGATGTATTCCGCAGCTAACTCTTCTAAGTTGCCCCCAATTTCGCCAATTAAGGCAACAGCCTTAGTTTGCTTGTCTCGCTCAAACTCCTTAAGAACGTCAACAAAGCTTAAGCCAACAATTGGGTCGCCACCCAAACCAATGCAAGTGGACTGCCCCAAACCCGAAACCGAAAGCCTAGTCGCAATCTCATAGGTTAAGGTTCCACTTCTCGAGGCAACCCCGACAACTCCTCGCTTAAAGACGTGGGCAGGCATAATGCCAAGTTTACACTCATTAGGCACAATGATTCCAGGCGTATTAGGACCAATAATAGTGACTTTCGCCTGCTTTGCTCTATCCATAACTTGAATGGCATCTTTCACTGGAATATGCTCAGTAATAATGACAATAGTCTTCAATCCAGCTTCAATAGCCTCAAAAGCCGCATCAGCCGCAAACGGGGCAGGAACAAAAATTATAGACGCATTCGCCCCATGCCTTTCCACAGCTTCTTCAACAGTATCATAAACAGGAACACCATGAACCTGTGCCCCACCTTTCATAGGAGTTACGCCCGCAACAATCTGCGTCCCATAATCAAGCATAAGCCTCGTATGAAAACTACCTTGACCACCTGTTATGCCCTGAACAATAGCACGAGTACGCCTGCCAACAAAAACTCCCATATGGCGTTATCCTCCAGTTTTTGCAATTTCCACAGCCTTCATCGCCGCTTCTTCCATGCTATCTAAGAAGTGGATACCAGCCTCCGTGAGAATTCGTCTCCCTTCTTCCTCATTGGTTCCCACTAGCCTAATAACGATGGGTTTGGTGAAGCCGACACGTTTCTTGGCTTCCAGAATTCCCTTGGCAACTTCATCGCATCTGGTTATGCCACCTAAAATGTTAATGAATACCACTTCAACCTTTGGGTTGGATAAGACAATGTTAAGCGCCGAAGCCATCATATCTGCTGAGGCGCCGCCGCCCACATCGAGAAAGTTAGCTGGTCTGCCACCATAAAATTGCACAGCGTCTAAAGTGGCCATCACGAGTCCTGCGCCGTTCCCTATGATTCCTATGTTTCCATCGAGTTTAACATAGGCTAACCCAGCTTTTTGAGCTTCAATCTCTTGTGCAGACAGTTCAGCTTCTCCTTCGCTAGTCAGTCGCTTCTGGTATTCAGGATGGCGATAAAGAGCATTTTCATCGATTAATATGCGCGAGTCTGCAGCAACAAACTTTCCTTCAACTGTCTCGATAAGAGGATTAATCTCTATCAGTTCAGCATCGTAGTCCATAGCTATCTTGTAAAGTTTAAGGAGAACAGTGGCAAGGTCACGTACCTGACTGCCCATATAGCCTAATTTTCTGGCAATCTGATATGCATGGTAGGAGCGAAATCCATAACTTGGGTCTATGAAGACTTTGATTATTCTCTTAGGCATAGTCGCGGCTACTTCTTCTATATCCATTCCGCCCTCCGAAGAAGCGATAGCCACATAACTGCACTTTGCCCTATCGATTGTTACGCCAAAATACAGTTCTTTCTTTGCGACAATTTTTTCTTCTACCAAGACTTCCTTGACTCTAACGCCTTTTATCTCCATGCCTAACAATTTTTTCGCTACAGTTTCGGCTTCTTGCGGTGAGCTGGCAAAGAGTATTCCGCCCGCTTTCCCTCTTCCGGAAATAAGAATTTGTGCTTTTATAGCCACTGGAACGCCAAGTTTTGCAGTTACCTCCTTAACCAATGTGGGAGAAGTTGCCAAGTCTCCACGTGGTGTCGGAATTTCGTATTTTTGAAAAATTGTTTTTGCTTCATGCTCATACAATTTCATTTTATGCAACCTCATTTTATGATTTGTATAGTGATGTAGGATTTTGTATCCTGAATTCCTTCTACAGACGCCAACTTTCTTAGTGCCTCTTCAAGTTTTTCACGCTCAACAACAAGAACTGCATCCATGTCACCTGCTACTCTAAAAATTCGTTGTACAGGGAAATCTGTAATTCTCTGGTAGGCTTCAACTCGTTTCAAAGGAGAGACCTTGACAAAAACGAAGGCTGGATTTGCCGATATTCCCAATGCGTTTAATCCTTTTTCGGTTACGTCAATAAAGCCTCTGCCCGTGCGTATAAGTTTTAAGTTTCTAAGCTTACGCAAGTGCACATTCAATGCTTGTCGGCTAATTTCAAGGCGCTTCGCCAACTCACTCTGTTTAACCTCCAGTGTATATGTTGTTACAGGTTTGCCCTGTTCCATAAGCATGCGGAGTAAACGCAGTGGACGCCCAGATAGAATCTCCTTGTTCACATAACCACCTTGTACGTTGCAATCATGTCTACAATGGCATGTCATTTAAGATATATAAAATTCTACTATAGAAAAGAGAACCACAACATATTTATTAACCGAAAAAAAAGCATAGCAAGCTAAAATATAGAAAAAACAAGGAGTGAGGCGGCGAAAATGTCAAGAGAAAACAACTCAGTGTTGATCGGAAGAAAGCCAGTTATGAACTACGTACTGGCTTGCATAACCCTCTTCCACGGCGGAGCAGAAGAAATAAACATAAAAGCGAGAGGCAGAGCAATCAGTCGAGCCGTTGATGTTGTCGAGGTTGTGAGACGCCGATTCCTGCCAGACGTGAAAATCAAAAATGTAGGCATAGGAACAGAACAACTGGCACCCATTGAAGAGGGTGGCTCGCCTACAAACGTCAGCACTATCGAAATTACGTTGAAAAAGTAGTGCCAAAAATGTCCATAGAAGCTCCGCCCCCCTCCTTTATTTCCAAGGGAGGCCCCAAACGGGGTGAAAACAGCACTATGCAGCTTCTGCCTAAAAAGCGGAATCTTATGCTCAAAATGTCAATCAAAAATTAAGTCAGGAGAGGTCAGTGAAACAGACCTAAAAATCGCTCGTCTACTCTTATCCCTTGAAGCCACAAACCCCACACTTCAAGATGTTCATTTTCACAAAGCGGTTGAAGCAGATGATGTCTTAGCGCTAATAGTCGGAAGAGGCGACATGTCAAGCTTTTTGGGGCAAGGTAGAAAGGTCATAAAGATTCTTGAAGAAAAGATTGGAAAGACAATTCGCGTATTAGAAGAAAGTGTAGATGACAGAAAGTTTTTGGAAGATCTTTTTGCCCCGTTGAGTATAATAACGATAAACACGATTTGGCTGCCTGATGGAACCACGGAAACAAGAGTTATTTTGAAGAAAAAGGGAAGAACTCCGCCGCCAATTAAAGTCAATGCGATGAAGGAAATAGCTAAAAAAGTCCGCAACATAACTCTTAGAATAGAATTTGACTAACAAGAGCGAATTGTCATGAAAGTCGAACAATTAGGCGAATGGAGAAGAACTCACTATTCATCCGAAATTAAGCCTGAATTAGATGGAAAAGAAGTTCTGGTTTTAGGCTGGGTTAAGGACATACGAGATTTAGGCGCAATAAGATTCATAATTCTACAAGATAGAGACGGAACAGTGCAAATCACTCTTGTACGCAAGAAAGTTCCGAAAGAATTACTTGAAAAGACTGAAAATTTACAGAGGCAATACAGCATTGGCGTTAAGGGAACGATAAAAAGGACAGAAATGACCGCCAGAGGAGTCGAAATCATCCCACATGAAATTCGAATTTTGGGAGTGGCGCAACATCCGTTGCCGTTAGATGTTACGGGTAAAACGCCAGCAGATATAGATGTCCGATTAGACGCTCGCATTCTTGACCTTTCTCAAGGAGAGAATCGCGCAGTTTTCAAAGTTCAACATGTCACGCTTAGTACTATCCGCAAGTTTCTTTCTGAAAAAAGCTTTTTAGAAGTGCATACTCCACGAATTATTGCTTCTGCAACTGAAGGCGGAGCAGCGCTTTTTCCTGTAAAATACTATGATAGGGAAGCTTTTCTTGCGCAGAGTCCTCAACTATATAAGGAGCAGTTGGTTGTTTGCTTTGACAAAGTTTTTGAGATTGGCTCATTTTTTAGAGCTGAAGAATCGCATACTAGGTGGCATACGAGCGAATTTGTTTCCATCGACATTGAACAGGCATTTGCAACGTCGGAAGATGTGATGTGTCTTCTTGAAGAACTCATGCAGAAAGTGTGTGAGTCAGTTAAAGAAAACTGCAGAGCAGAATTGGAGACTTTAGGGCATAAAGTCGAAGTGCCTAAGTTGCCGTTTAAACGATTTACCTATGATGAAGTAATTGATGAGTTAAAGCAGGAGGGTGTAAAAACTCCTTGGGGCGAAGACATTCCGACACCCGCGCTGAGAAAGTTTGGTAAGATTCATCCTTACTTCTACTTTATCTCAGAGTGGCCAACGAAGGCTAAAGCGTTTTACATTAAGCCTCAAGAGAAGAATCCGAAATTGAGTTATGGGTTTGATTTGATGTGGAATTGGATGGAATTAACCTCAGGTGGCTCCAGATGCGACTCTAAAGAAATGTTGATTAAAAGGCTTGAAGCGCAAGGGTTAAACCCAGAATCATTCAAGTATCATTTGCAGGTTTTCGATTATGGTATGCCGCCTCATGCGGGTTGGGCAACAGGTCTTGAAAGATTAACTATGATGCTTACGGGAAAGAAGAATATTCGCGAGGTTGTGTTGTTTCCGAGAGACCGTTTCAGACTTACGCCGTAGCGAGTTAGAGAAAAAAATAGTTAAAATCCTGCTTTTATGAGGTTTTTGGGTTTCATGAATTCTCGCAAAAGAATAGTGGCATAGGAGCTTCGGTTTAACATAAAAGCCAGAGTCACTTTTCGTTTAGTAGCGTTAACCGAATCATCAGATATGTCGTTTATTGAGAAGTCCGTTATCCGTGCTATAATGGGTCGCAGTTCACCTGGCGCTCTCAATTCGGGCATACATGAAACAAAAAAGTTTTGACAAGTCACTTGTTCAGCTTCCAGAATTTTGCTTTCAATTTCTCCTTGCACCTCGCCTGAAAGAAACTGCTTAAAGCCTACTAGCGGTATTGCTAATTGGACTTTGCCTTTTCTCAAGTCTTCTTTGACATTTGTTGATGATGTTATTTGAGTGAATTCGCCTGTTGGAAGCCCTTGATCGTCAACTTTTACTATATAATCTCCATTTTGTGGCTCATTCAACGAGATGCCTTCTTTCAGTCTTTGACTTAGAAACCTATTAAAAAGATAAGACTGATACGCTTGAATGAAGAGTTTGCGGAGTTTTATTGGCAACTTCCTAAAGGCACCAGCATAGTCTCCTTTACGCTTAGACAAGTGAAGAAGCATTAATAGTTCGTAATGCAAGTTTCTTGGAAAATATTGTAATGCCTTCTTCCAGTCTTGTTCACTTTTCAAGCGCTGTCTTGCTTCTCTAGATTCTGAATGTTCGTATGGGCTTGGTTGAGCCAGAAAAGTGAGCGCCGCCTCTTCCAAGTTTCCTAAAATCAGTGCTTTGCCGACCTGATGTGTTATTGAACGGATTGTGCCGAAGCGTTGGTGTCCAAAAAAGTTTGGCATACCGCCTAAATTTGACAGTTCTTCACAAACGCCTTGCACTCTTTTCTGAATTGTTGAAACCGAATGTGCTATCGCCCTTATTGTGATTTGGAATCGATTGCCCAGTAGGTTGTTTGAGTTTAGTATTTCGTTTGAATAGTTCTTTGGCAGAACGGTAATGTCTCTTATTTTTATTTTCTGTAGTTGTTCTGGGGTCAGGCGGCTTATGGCAATGTGCTGGGCAGTCACAGCCTTAGCGTCTTTTATTCCTGCGATTTGGATGCGTTCTTGGCTTATGCCCAACCGTTCTGCAATCTTTTTGACTGCGAGTAATGTGTCCCAGTTGCATTTAACTAAAACGCATCTAAGATAACGTCCTCTACTGACAATCTGTGAATCTTCGGTGGAAGCGGTTTTAGCATGTGAACCGTCAACTAAGACCTCTTCAACAACGAAATCTTTTGGAAAACTGCGAATAACGCCGCCTATGCCAAAGGTTCTAGTGGCGTAAACTTCGATTCCGATGTCTTTCTCCATTTTAGGAACTTGCAATGAACCGCTTCCCCTAAAGCAATGGAAGGCTACCTGTTATCTTGTCAATTTGACTTGAAGGCGCTGGACCGATTCCAACACATGTTACAGTATTAGGTGGCAACTCTGTCAAGCCTCTATCACAGATGAGCGCACAAGGCAAATGTAGAGTCTTAGCTCTTTGCAGTAGCCTTAGAAGTTCCTCTTCCGACTTGGCTTTCACCGCGATTTTGCATTGTCCCTCTTCCAGCCATGCTTTCCACCATTCTGGATGCTTTTTTCTGGCTTCTTCTGCTGCAGAGACTGTTGCATGTCCTGCTTGGGCAACAATTTTGCCTTTGCTCATTTTCAAGTCAGTGCGTATTATGATGACTTGCTTGTAAGTGAATTCTGACATGAGGTATCTGCTCTCGCCGACTTTATTATAGCAAACTGATTTAAAGGTTGATTCATTAAGCATGAAGTGACTGATATGGTAGAAACTTCCGCCAAAGACGCAAAAACGAAACTCGAGGTTATGGCACATTTCGATAAAGAGGCTTCAGAATTTGACTTTGAGCGAACAGCCGCTGGTTATAGGTTACGACATCGGCTGGTAAAGAGCCTCATTGCCGCGCTATGTAGACCAAGCGCTGTTGCCTTGGACATAGGTTGTGGAACAGGCGAATATACGCTATCACTTGCCCAAGCAGGCTTCGAAGTCGTAGGCGGAGACCTTTCCAAGCGCATGTTGGCGGTGGCGAAATCCAAGACTAAAGAGCGCAAACTCGCCGAAAAGATCCAACTTATCCGACTGGAATCAACTAGACTTCCATTCCAAAACGAGCTATTTGACGCAATCACTTGCATCGCATTACTAGACTATGTGCCAGACTCTTATAGATTCCTAGCTGAGGCTAATAAAGTGCTTAAACATCAAGCCAAACTCATTGTCTGCGTGGATGCCCCGAGTCCATACAGAATTTACAGAAAGATTCAGCGGTTCATGGGTCGAAGTGGCAAAAGATACGCTCGCGTCCTTAATTCAAGAGAACTGCAACAAGCATTAAAAACATGCGGTTACGCAGTCGAAAAGTTCTTCGGAGATGTTTTGCTTGCCCAAGTCATTACACGCTTACTGTTCGACCCCAAAGCAATAGTCTTGGCGGGCAAGGTTTTGAAGGCAACTCAACCAATCGACCGTCACCTCACAAATCTGCCACTTCTCAAATCTTTATCGGCTCATTACATTATCGAGGCGAGAAAGAGATAGAATGCCATTATCCATGCCTTGGGGCTTTTAAAGAGTGGAAGAAGAGCTTTACCCTGAAAATCAATTTCTCTCACTCTTTGAAGCGTCTCGTCCACATGCAGTTCGGAGCACAAGCTAATTATTTTGTCGAGTTTGTCATCTGATAGGCGGTTAAGCATTAGTCGTATCTGCCGCATTACAGCCATATCGAAGCCTATCACTTGTTGCCACCTCTGCTGGTATCTAGATAGAAAACTTTCCGAGAAGTCATTTTGTTGTATGGCTTGATGTGCGCTTTCTCCCGCTATCTTGGCGCATGTTAAGCCCATAATGACTCCACCGCCTGTTGTAGGCTTAACTTGTGAGGCTGCATCACCTACTATGAGAAGTCCATTATGATAAGTCCTGCGAACTGCTCCTCCAAGCGTAATAGGATGAAAAGACTCTTTGACAATTTTGCTTTTCTTCAATTTTTTAGAAGCGATTGGATGGTTATGCATGAATCTTTGCAAATACTCCTTTGAAGTGCCCATTTTCGTAGCTAAACCAATTTTTGCTGAGCCATCTCGTCTTGGGATTATCCATGCATAGAAGCCAGGCGCATATTTGCGTCCAAGATAAACTTCAACTGCATCGTTTTCCACATCGTCTATGTTGTCAATTTCTGCGTGGACAGCATTCACAACAGCAGAGCGATTCAAGGTTGGATATCCTACCTTTTTCAAAAGATTCGACGAAACCCCTTCAGCATCAATGACAATATTAGAAGTTAAAGTTTCGTTCTCGCCTTCACGGCTAGCAACTATGCCTTTGACAAAACCATTTTCCAAAATTAAAGATTCAACCCTCATACCTAAACGGTATTCAACGCCAGCTTTTATGGCAAGATCAGCCACATACCTATCAAATAACTCTCTGTCAACCACACAAGTCACTGGAGAACTAAGCCTAACCGAAAACTCTTTGCCACATGGAGAATAGAAAATTGCACTTCTAAGCGTGTTTTCGACTACTTTTTTAGGTAGAGGAAGCAAGCCTAAACGTTTCAAGCCTGAAAGGCTCAAGTGTCCAGCGCAATGAGAAGGAATGCCAATAGTCTCATGCTCCTCACAGACGACAACATTTGCGCCTGCTTTGGCTACTGAAAAAGCAGAAAAAGAACCGCATGAACTTCCGCCCACGACAATTATGAAATGCCTTTTTTCCAAACTACATCACACAGTCAACAGTAGTCAGAGCAACGACAATCATCAAGATTTCTGTCGTCTGTCTTAAAAGAGCTATTCTCAAATGTAGCAACAATAGCAACAATAGCAAATAGAAACATAGCACATATAAGGAAGAAACTCCATTATCGACTGTCACATCATAAAAAAGGTGCTCTAACATATGACTGAACGAACCGCAGAAACCATAGTTGCTATGCCAACGTGCACATCCTGCAGCCACATGATTTCCCCAGGCGAGGAGGCAACAAAGTTTCCATGCCCAAACTGTGGAGAAATCATAATCATCCGTTGCAAGAAGTGCAGAAAATTCGGACGCCCATACAAATGTCCAAAATGTGGATTCATAGGACCATAAAAAAGAGGCATAACAAGATGGCACAAGTCATCATTACATTCAAAATTTATCCAACAGACATAATGAACCTAAACGAACTGAAAACAAAAATCGAAAAGAGGCTACCAAAATATGCTTCTATTCATAGAACGTCTGAAGAGCCTATAGCCTTCGGTCTGAACGCTTTAATAGCGCATATAATAATGCCGGAGAAACAGGAAGGCGCATTAGAAGAACTGGAACAAACTTTGCAAAAGATTCCGGAAATAAGTCAAATAGAAACGGTAATGGTTAGAAGAACATAGACCTTTAATCTTTAAAGTTTATATAGGAAACAGTTCTTTCCACATGACACAAGATTCTTTCAAGGTCATTAGGTGAAAATCTTCATGAGTGAAATACAATTACGAGTTGGAGATGCAAGACAACGCGATGTTGGAAGAGGAATTGCCCGTATTGACCAAAAAACAATGCAGAAACTTGGTATCTCGGCAGGTGATGTGATAGAAATTGCAGGCAAGAGGACAACAGCCGCCATAGCATGGCCCGCATACAGCGAAGACCAAGACAGAGAACTCATACGCATAGACGGCTTCACACGCAAAAACGCAGGAGTAGCAATAAATGAATATGTAGTGGTCCGTCAGGCTAAGGTGGCAAACGCTTCAAGCGTTATCTTGGCTCCAATAGATATGAAACTAAACGTGGATGAAGACTTTACAAATTTTGTTAAAAATCGCCTAATGGAACGCACACTTGTAGAGGGCGACACAACACTGGTAATGATGTTAGGTCACGCTATACCGTTTACTGTGACAAAAACACGTCCACACGGAATAGTACGCATAACATATGAAACAAATCTGCAGATTCTTGCAGAGCCAGCACCAGAGGCAAAAGGTGTACCACGTACAACATACGAAGACATAGGCGGTCTACGCGAAGAAATACAACGCATACGAGAGATGGTTGAACTCCCACTGAGGCATCCGGAACTTTTCCAAAGACTCGGCATCGACCCACCAAAAGGAGTGCTACTCCATGGTCCACCAGGGTGTGGCAAAACTTTGCTAGCAAGAGCTGTGGCAAATGAGTCAGAGGCCAACTTCTTCTCCATAAACGGACCAGAAATCATGAGTAAATTCTACGGCGAATCAGAAGCAAGATTGCGTGAAATGTTTCAGCAAGCTCAGCAGAATTCGCCAAGCATAATATTCATAGACGAACTAGATGCCATCGCCCCGAAAAGAGAAGAAGTAACAGGTGAAGTAGAAAGAAGAGTAGTTGCCCAACTTCTCGCCCTCATGGACGGACTAACAGGAAGAGGAAACGTAATAGTCATCGGCGCCACAAACAGACCAGGCGCACTTGACCCAGCACTCCGCAGACCTGGAAGATTCGACAGAGAAATAGAAATCGGAGTCCCAGACAAGCAGGGAAGACATGAGATTATGCAAATTCACACGAGAGGTATGCCTTTGGCTAAGGATGTGGACATGAAGAAACTATCTGAGATGACACACGGCTATACAGGCGCTGACTTGGCTGCGTTAGGTCGTGAAACTGCTATGAAGGCCTTGCGCCGATATTTGCCTGAAATAAACTTAGAGGAAGAGCGTATTCCGCCAAGCGTTTTGGAGAAGATGGAAGTCAAAATGGAAGACTTCTTGAACGCTTATAAAGAGATTACTCCAACGGCAATGAGAGAAGTGTACATTGAGGTGCCTGCGGTTCATTGGGACCAAATCGGCGGCTTAGAGGAAGTGAGACAAGATTTAATGGAAGCTGTTGAATGGCCACTGAAAAGTCCAGAAGTATTCAAACGTATGGGAATTCGACCGCCAAAAGGAATTCTACTTTATGGTCCACCAGGATGCGGCAAAACTTTGCTAGCAAGAGCTGTAGCTACCGAAAGCGAAGCAAACTTCATTACGATTAAGGGACCCGAAGTTTTCAGCAAATGGGTTGGAGAATCAGAGAAGGCTATTAGAGAAGTGTTTAGGAAAGGACGAATGGCTGCGCCTTCTGTGATCTTCTTTGACGAGTTCGATTCTTTAGTGCCTAGACGTGGTATGGGCTTCGCTGACAGCGGCGTAACCGAACGTGTAATCAGCCAATTACTAACTGAGATGGACGGCATAATAACTCTAGAAGACGTTGTCGTTATTGCAGCCAGCAATCGGCCAGACATTGTTGACCCCGCTGTTTTGAGACCTGGACGTTTTGATCGTTTGATTTATGTCCCTGAACCAGATGAAAAGGCTAGACTGGAGATTTTCAAGTTGTACACGAAGGATATGCCTTTGGCGAAGGATGTTGACTTGAAGAATCTTGCAAGCCTAACGAAAAGCTATTCTGGTGCTGATATTGAGGGCGTATGTCGCGAGGCAGCATTGTCAGCGTTGAGAAAGGATATCAAGTCAAAAGAGGTTGCACTAAGTGATTTTCAGAAGGCTATGGAGAAGGTTGGTCCAAGTATCTTGCCCGACATGGAAACGTGGTATAAAGGATTTATGAGACAAGTCAGGCGCGTGTCAAAACCCACAACTCCTGTAGCATAAAAAAGAGTGTGCCATATATGCCTGTCACAACTTGGAAACCACACCCATTGTATACGGCAATAGTGGAAACTCTGGAAAGGAAAGGCCCATTAAACGACGAAGAACTGCTCGACTTGGTAAGACAAGACTATGAAGAGATTGGGTTCGGAGACTTGAACAAAGCTTTGCTGAAGTTGGAAGTTGAAGGAAGAATCTACGTTTCGACACTAACGAAAGGGAAAAGAAGAGTAGAGTTAAAGAAGCCAAAAGAGGAACAGTAGTCTAGGTCTCTGTGATAATTCAGAAAATTTTTGGTTTTCATTATCAACCATGAGGAGAATATTTTGTTTTTGCTTTCTGATTTTGAAACAAATGCTATCTATAGCTCTGTCAGGTTTGATAACTATGATAACGGTTGATAAGCTTTTTTCAAGATTTTCAAAAATCTCCTTAAAGCTTGTTCTCTAGGTCTGTGGGAGTGAGTCAAAATTATTTTCTATTCTTCTTCACTGGCTTTTGATGTAAAACGTTAAATCAAACCAATAAAACTATGATTTCTTAGCCAAAAAAGAGTGGGCCGGTGGTCTAGTCTGGTTAACTTAGCAAAAAGGCTGAGGGACGGTGCCCTCACGCGGCACAAATCGCCGGTCCAAATCCGGCCCGGCCCACCATTTTCTGTCTTCAGCTAATGCTTGAGTCTCATTTTCTGTCTTTTTGCAGCTTACATCCTTAACCTTTTATTTTTGGCAAACCAAGTGTTCTATACTAGAAAAGAGGAAACGCTATGAAACTTGATGATTATCTTTCGAGATTTACAGAGTTAAAAGATGTGTATGAAGTGGTGAAAAGAGACTTCTCTGGAAAAGGGCTTATACATCATAACTGGCATCATATTCTTCGGGATCTTGCAAGAGCTATTATAATAGGCGAAGCCGAGAAAGCTAATTTGAAGGTTGTTTTAGCGAGTGTGCTGCTGCATGATATTGGAAGACTCTACCCCAAATTAGAAAAGAATCATCATGCGGCAGGAGCAATAATATCTCCAAGATATCTAAAAGATGCAGGCTTTATAGATGAAGAGATTAGAGAGATAATTCATTGTATACGGGCACATGGCATGCGAGGAATGGAAGAGCCAGAAACTCTTGAAGCAAAGGTTGTTTACGACGTAGATGTTTTGTCATGCTCAGTCGGCTATATCGGAGTTGCAAGAGTGTTTGACTATTTTATGAGAGAAGAAGGAATGAATGTAAAAGAGATGATGGAAATCCCAAGTGGCAAGAAAGGGCCAAGAAAAGACTTCTACACAAAAACTGGAAAAACTCTTGGCGAAAAAGGACTCGAAAAGGCGCGAACATTTTGGGAAGAGTTAGGGCAAGAATTGAGGAAAGAAGAGCGGATCGTTAAAGAAATAATTAGAGAGTATGAAGGAGATTAATATCAGCTTTATTCTTAATAGGAATTGGCGAGTAATTTTTGTTTAGGCTTTTCTTTGTGCTCCGCATTTTGGACAAGTCGTCACCGTTTGTGGAAACAGTGAACCACAGTATTGACATGGTATCATAACCACTTCGCGTTCCACTATTTTCTCCGTAATAACGATTGGTGCTGTAGGCGCCATAGCCACTTGAATACCAGATGTCGAACTTGTAACGTCAGGTCGCCCCTTAACCCCAATAACACCCTTGATAGTCCATGTGACGCTTCTATCCCCACCAGAATAGCTGGGTTCTCCTCCTGCGGGAATAGTTGTGCTGAATGGAAACTCGCCTCTATATCCTGCGGAAAGATGGATTGGTCCCGAACTCTGGGGGTTCTCAGAGAAAATTGTTCTAGTCATCCACTCTTGTCGCGTTACTGGCCGAGTTTCATGGCTTCCGTCAGAATGGGTTATAGTCTCGGTTGTATGTACTATCTCCTTCTTTTTCTCTTCGCATCGAAGTTCAACTCTAATTTCTGTGGCATCAACCTCTTCCTCTGAACTCACAGTCAATGTGCCTTCCAGCTTATCTCCCGGGGTGAAGGAATTCTTGTTAAGTTTCAAGGACACAGTAGCCTTAGGACTTGTCACTCTCTCCTTAAGCTTCCTAAAGAAACTCATTTGTTCAGCCTCTTGGCAATGTTCTATAAAATCTATCAATATAAGCCTTTAAGATTCGCCTAGTTTCTAATCAAAAGATGGGAAGAAGAATAAGGCTTTATTTTGAAAACAATTTGAACATAACAAAACTTGAAGCAAACAATAAGCCAGACGAAAGAAATAATACGGTAAACCCATACCGCTCAGCCACAAATGGACCAATGAAACATCCTAAGACCGTGCCAAACCCAACTAACGCATTGTGTGTACCAGCCTTTCCCTGCGGAATGAGTTCCATAGAAAGCGAAATAGTTGATATAACAAAAAATGCGTAAGTCAAACCCATCAACGCTAAGATTACTACAGAGAGAGACAGCGTGAACATAGAAAACATCAGAATTGCCGAAACTAGGCAAACTGCCAGAATGCTGCGCACAATTGCTACACCTACAACTGCAGTCTTGTTTCCCAGTCTTCTGTTAAAGCCTTTAGAAAGAATGTAGCCGAAGAACGCTCCGAAAGAATTGAGGAAAAAGATTCCAAAAACAATGTTTGAAGGCATCTGCAAAGTTTTTGAGAAGAAAATTGGCAAAGGCGTGAAAAGAACGCTGGTTGCAAAAGAAAATAGAGTTAAGCCTAGGCAGAAGATGGAAACATTTTCTTGAGTTAACTTCTCTTCGACAAACGTTCCTTCTAAGGCTTTTGAGGCAATGTATACGCCACGTTGAATAGTTCCCATTGCCTTTTCAATCTTAACTAACCCCCTTTCAAAAGGCAGAATTGGGTCTTCCACAAAGAAGAATGAAAGAAACAAAGCTGTTAGGTTGAGGAAAGCACTTATCAGCAGTAAGAATGTTCCGCCGAAGCCGAAAACTGTCAAAGCAAATCCAAGAAGCAAACCAATGCATGTGCCTACTTCTGTGAAAGCCTCGAAAGACGCGAATCCATGTTCCCAATCCTGTCTTGAATAAGATTCTGCTATAAGCACATTTTTTGGGGCTTCGCTTGCAGTATGAAAAACAGCGATTATAGCGTATAGGGTAATTAGAATTGGTAAAGCACCTGTTAAAGTGAACAGATAGAGCAGGCAAGTTAAGGCTAAGAATGATAGAAGAATGAAAACGCGATAGCGTCCAGTTTTGTCACATAAGTAGCCCCAAAAGAAAGAGAAAGGCACAGCCATAAAACTTGCAATGGCAGTCATTAAACCAAAATCTGTTAGGCTACCGCCTAATTGCCCAGTGACATATAACGGAAGAAAAATAGACAATAAACCAAACGCCATCTCATGGAAAATGAATCCTATAAACCACATATTCGGAGAGCAACAGCTCTGCTAAAGAAAAACTTTACTCACACAACAGCGCTTAGAAAGAAAAACTTAAAGACACGGGCGATAGCATGAATTGAGCGTATGCCAGTGTGTGCCGAGGTAGCTCAGCTTGGGAGAGCACCCGACTCATTTAGCAATGTCTACTTGAGGGTGAAGCTGAAGACCGGGTTGTCGCTGGTTCAAGTCCTGCCCTCGGCACCACAACCCATTCTTTAACAGGTTTGACTAAATGAATGATTCATCAATCTCTGCTGTAAAGAAGAAGTTTGGAAGCCAAAAGGAAAAATGACAACATAATCGAGCCAGCGGATTAAAAATTTGACGTAATTCAGGCTTCTTGAATAAATAGTGAAATGGCTCGTTTCGTGGGCATGTGGAACTTAGTATGCGAAGTTTCCAGAATGGGGATTCTCTTGGAACTGATCCGATCAATATTCCAGAATCGTCAAGAATGCGGCATATTTCTCTGAGAACGTGTCTCGGTCGATCCATGTGTTCAAGGACTTCAAAAAGAGTAATCGTTGAAAAGGTGCTTTTTCTAAATGGCAAGTGGTCAGCATCTGCTACTATCAATTGTGTTTTTGGAGCATGGATTTTGGCTTTCTCAAGCGCCCACCTATTGATGTCAAGTCCGACCGTGTGCGCGGGCATGCAACATAAAACTAGGCCAGTGCCACATCCAATGTCTAAGCGTCTGCCTTCTCTGCTATATAGTCTGATTAATTTTTGCATCAGTTTTTGACGGATAAGATGATATATACTTTCCATTCCTGCGAATGTGCTTACTACTTTCACCCAGTCGTATCTTTCTTCTCGCATGTAGTATTTTTTAGCATCGTGCGGGGATGTTGGTTTTTTCGGGTCTTGGATCTTCAAATTTTGTGCCACTGAAATAACTTGTCTCTATTTTAAACTAAGAGTCATTATAATATTATTTGTATATGTACCATTAAGCATCTTGACTCCTCTTTTAATTTTCCCTACATCCTTGTATCCGCATTTCTTGTAAACGTGATGTGCCCTTTTGTTTGAACCGAAAACAGAGAGTTCAAGAATTTCGAAGCCACGTTGACGAGCAATCTCGATTAAAGCATTGGTTAGTTGGGTTCCAATTCCCATATTTCTGAATCTATCTTTGATGAAGATTCCGAAAGCTGCTGTATGTGAGAACTTTCCCCTTTTTGGCTCGATGCTTGCACCTCCAACAACTTCTCCATTCACTCTTGCGACAAGGTATGTTATGCCAGCTTTCATGCGGTCATGGAACCATTTTCGCTCCATTTCCATGTCAACAACTTCTTCTTCATGCGCAAGATAGATGCCTTCTCGAATGACGCTGTTTAATGCATCTGCTATTTCTGGCAAATCCTCTTCTTTCAAAAAGTCTAATGTGACAGTTTGACCGTCTTTTAGCTTAAACTTCTTGTAAACCATCCTATAGCCTTCTTAAGAAAGGTTTTAAGAAACAGTTATTAAATTTGTAGTCTGCGAATGCTAAGCTGTCACAAGGCGGCCGTAGTCTAGTTTGGTCTAGGACATCAGCCTGCCACGCTGACAACCCGGGTTCAAATCTCGGCGGCCGCACCACATTTTCTTTTGCAAATGAGTTTCAAAAAGTAAATCAGGAACCGGTTTATGACTTCTTATGCGGCAAATGAAAATTTATGAATGCAAGTCTTAAGCTCTTAGACTAGCTTCTTCGAAGAATAACTCCTATTAGCTAGAGTTTTTTTCTCCATTTGTCTTCTCCTTTTAATATCTTTCAGTATTGGGAGTATTGGTTTCCCTTTTTTCCATAGTTCTTCGAAATATTCACGCAAAATTTTTGCTAGGGGTGGTATTCTGAGCCATAGAGCTTCGATGGTTTGAGTCTTTGTTGGCTCAGGCTCTGAGGGGAAAACAAGAATGACATCTTTTTCATCAAATACTGCAAACCGAAGTGGAATCTCTTTGACGTTTAGATACCTCACTTGGCTGCCTGCTTTGATTACTTCTTCATATCTTTCCAACTCTTCGTTGGTCCATAACTCTGTTATTTGCCTTACAACCCTTATTGATTTACCATTTTTGAGGGAAAATTTTACAGCTTCAAGTATCTCTTTTTCTGGGGGGTGCAAATCTGTTGAGGCTGCCAGAAACTCTTTCTCACAGTTCCTTATGGCTTCGCTGTAGATTGAAATGAAAGCGGTATCCCTTTGAGTGTACCATACTTTGCTTCTTTCCATTTTGAGGCGTTTGCTTTTCTCGTACATTTGTGAAAGCAGCTTCGCTAATGTCTGAGCCGCCTTCCTTTTTTCTTCCAGCTGTCTTGATACTTCTATCTCTATGTTACTTAGAAGATTTTTCAATCCCTGCTCAGGTTCAACAGCACCATAAATCGGAGGTTTTCCAGACTGCTCTATTATCAGGCCCTTCTCCATGAGACTTCGGAGCACATCGTAAGCTCTCGGTCTAGGTATCCCCGTTTTTTGAGCTAGTTCACTTGGAGACATTGGGCCATACATCATTAGAGAAACGTAAGCTCGTGATTCGTACGGTGTTAGGTCTAATTGTTTATTCAAAGTTTCAGATAGTCGCAACCAGTCTTCCATAGAGTTTCCCTACAGCATATAAACAGAACCTTGCATATAAATTTTGTTACACGAATGAAGTGTAACAAAAGCGCAAGGTTTATAAGATTCGAAGCACATTATTGTAATTGTTACACAGTGATAGTGTAACAAAATAACGGTGAGAAGAATGAAAAAATTCAATCTAAAGAAAACACACATCTTAAGAAGGGCGTCCTATAGTCAATTAGTTACATTATTCAAGAGGGCTTTCAGAATAATCGGTGGTGAATCTGAGTCAACACCAGATTTGCAAGTTTCTATGAAGGGATTACCTGACATTTTCTCGACCTATGATGAACACCAGAGAATGAATTCTCAATTGCTGGAGATGGGAATGCATAAGGCTGAAGCGATACAGTTTATGCGTGAACGCGCTCGTTTAGCATAGGACATGCAAGCACCTTTCCGCAATTTTCCCCCTTTTTATCTATGTGCACCATAAGTATGTTATTCAATAGTTTCTTTTGTGCATAGAATTCCAATGGTTCGTTGCCAATGTTCTTGAACTGATGTTCTTCGTTTGAAGAAATGAAAATTGCACTTCCCTGTTTTGCTATAATCTCCTCTTCTTCACCTTTAATAGCGCTTTCCCGCATAGAATGAAAACTTCATGTTCATGTATATGCCCTTCTAAAGGCGTGCAGCCACCGACATCAATAGTAAACAGGCGAAGCTGCAATCTCACACAGACTAGAGACCTCAGTTTTGCTCATGAAAGCGAGTCAGTGAAACCTCACTTTTTGCAACACTTCATCTATGCTCTTATACGTTTTTGAAAGCGTATCCTTCAATAATTGATCAACCCTAACCTGTTTACCATCTTCCAATTCTACAAGCTTCCATCCAGCAACCTTAAAAATGGTGCTTTTAGTTGCTGGAAATTTAATTCCTTCTAGCACTTCTCTTGCAGACTCAATTCCAATAGCTTTCGTGAGACTTGGAAATTCACTACATTCAATATATCGTCTAAACCTTAACGCGTCGTCAAACATTGTTAAATTGTTAAAAAGTACATAGACTTCCTTCCCTTCATCTTCAAAAGATTTCGCAAATCCGCACAATCTCTTCAATTCTTCATTCGAATACTGATAATAGTACATTCTGTCTCCAAGTCCATGAAGCCGAAAATACACTATGGTACTAGTATACGCTGGCATCGTCTTAAACGGGTCTGTGACATGCACCACATTAATGGTCTCCAAAACTTTGCCGAGCCTTTGGTAAACAGCCTTCTGCTCCCACAAAGGACCCCGAGTCTCCCAAACTAAAATCAAGTCATCACGATTCATTTTCTCAAAAAATTCTTCAGCGTCCCCCAAATTATTCGGTCTAAAAGATGCTGGTGTTTGAATTAACAGTATTTTCGCCTCTAATAGTTTGCATATTTGTTTCATATGTCCAAACGTGGATGCGGTAGACTCTGCCTTCAACTTTAACTTATGACTAATGTCTTGATGCGCCTTCACCGTAAACTCAAATTCTTTCGGCGCATTTTCTCTCCATTTTACAACCGTCGAAACTTCTGGGTAATCATAAAATGTTTTATTCAACTCTACGAGATGAAAATTCTCCTGATACTTTTTCATGGAAGTAGGATAGCCACAGCATCCAATCTTAATCATTCTATAACTCTCCCCCTTCCATTACAAAAGCGAGTGATGAACCCTATAGCCACATTTGCCGCATTTTGCAATGATTTTTCTGGAATGCCTGGAACCCCACAAATCAAGAGAAGAACATTTCTAGTCTGCTCGGTCACCTTTGTATCCTCAGCATCCCGATGTGGGTAGATAGCAACCAATTTTTCTTCATCAGAGATTACAACTTCGCCTCCTTGAAGAATCATCGGTTTACTCATTCCAATTCCCATGAACTTCTCACCAACTTCGGCGATGCGCATTAGAAGATTTCCCCCTCAACTTATCTGCGTCAAAGGCTGCCAATGCAATTTCCGTCTTAATAGAAGCCAAGTTGTAGGCATCAACGAGAGTGTTTATACGAGGTAGATTTTCTCCACGCAAGATTCTTCTAATCAACGCTTCAGCAGCAGGTCGATTCTTGGTTGGGTCAACTCTTATTTTCCAGAAAAAGTCTCGATACGCCCTAAAAGATGCTACATCCTTTAGGGAATCTAGATTATACTGTTTCTTTATATTATTAATTAGTTCATTTTTGAACTTTTCTAACTTTGCATCTTGCTTTCTAACCTTTACATTAGTTATCCTAAAGGTTAAAACTCGTAATCTAGGGAAACACGACTCGATATCTGAACTAATTATTAGATTCATCTGAGTATAGGGCATCTTCTGAGGTCCTTTCATGATCGGTCATTCGGCGTTATATTTCCAATATAGGAATATCAGTTTAAAAATCTGTTCTGGAACAAAATATTAGAAGATAACCTCAGAACCCTTAGTCCAAATCATGAAAGGGATGAAAGTGAGGACATAAAGTCACATAGCCAGATTCGAGTTCGCAGGTTGGTAGAGTTGAATAAGAAGAAGAGAACAAGTCTGCAGAAGACTTGTCTAATACTTTTACTTATACTATCCCATCAACTACTCTTTTTTGGCATAGCTACAGTACGAGCAAATGCAAACATTGTAGATGACCCCAGCGGTGCAATGATTGACTTATTCACTCAGAAGGAACCCTACAGCGGAAGAGGTGTCAACAAGTCTAGTGATGCTTTCGCACCTGACTCAGAAGTTATTCTATACGCCTATGTAACATACAATGAAGAACCCTTAGAAAACCGACTTGTCGTCTTTGAAGCACATGGACCACCAAACCCATACAACAACATCACTATTCTGCCTAGAACCAACGCAACCAACAAGAGCGGTATTGCCATGACTAGTTTTAGGTTACGATGGCCAAGCGATCACCCTAAAGAAACTCTCTTTGGAACATGGTCGGCTCTAGCCGCTGTTGACGTCGCTGAGAAAAGAGTGGAGGACACGTTGACTTTTAGGGTTGGGTGGATTGTGGAAATAGTTTCGATAGCCACAATTGATGAAAATCTCAAACCAAAAACTCATTTTGCCAAGGCAACTTGCATAGGCGCTAAACTGCATATAAGAAATATCGCTATGCTTCCGAAAACTGCAACTATTATAGTGACCGCATACGACAAACATAACGAGTCTTTTGCCAGTATTGTGCTGAATAATTTCAGTGTAGAACCCGGTGAAACATACATTTTCGCCCACTGCTATCTAAACATTTCAGAGCAAGCAGGGATTGGTAATGCTATGATAACCGCATATGCCTACACTCCAGAACTGGAAGCTTACTGTCCGCCAGTTTCGGCGAAATTTGTAATCACTTCTCGTGATGTTGCGGTAATCGAAGTTACTCCTTCATCGGTTGATGTTTTTGCAGGTGAAATAGTGAACGTTACGGTGACCGTAACAAATAAGGGAGATGATATTGAAACTTTTTCTGTCAGTGCTTATTATGGTTCATTTCTAATTCAAACGCTTCGTGTTGAGTCATTATCGCCTAACCAAAATAGAACTGTCACCTTTGTCTGGAACACCACCTATGTGCCTGCAGGCAGTTACACCATAAAGGCAGTAGCGGAGACGTTGCGTGGAGAAACAGAAACAAGCGACAACACGAAAATTGATGACGCCGTAATTGTTAGAGGGCCAAGGATATTTATGTTTCCAAGAGAACTTTCCATTATAGCCCTGCTCGTTGCGGCTGCGCTTGCCCTTTTTGCCATGATACTCATCCTAACTGGAAGAAAGAAACGTACTCCTCAGCCAGTAACGTTAACCGTTGATGTCCTTCCCAGTTAGGGAGAATCTCAAATTCATTTTTAGCTTATATAGCTGCTTTAAACACTCTACGGAGTGAAAGTTGCATATTGGAGGGATTGTTTTAAAGCTTACATGGACTATTTCCCTGATTCTTGTAAACGTGTTAGTTTACGCTTATACATCAATTGAAGGCAGAAATTTCATAGAGACAGACGAAAATGTTCTCTTGAGATATGGGCAATACAATTTGGCTGTAATGACTCAAGGCTCATATTGGCAACTTTTTACATCGATGTTTGTCCACGTTAACTTGCTACATATAATCCTCAACATGGTCTTTCTCCTCATTTTCGGCTTAAGAGCAGAAGAGCTTTTCAAAAGCATAGAATTTCTCTTCATATATTTTGCCTCTGGACTCGCGGGCAATATGTTAACCTTACTTCTGCCCCTTCAAACAGTTTCAGCAGGGGCTTCTGGAGCAATATTTGGGATATTTGGAGCAAGCGTCATTTATATAAGGAAAACACTTGGCATGCCCGTTTTCACCGCATTAATCTATTCTTTATTATTTTTGATGTTAAGCGCCTCTGAGGGAGTAAATCTTTTTGCTCATTTAGGCGGATTAGTAGCAGGACTGGCGATTGGATATTTCTTTGCGAAAAATCTGAAGAACAGTCTTTAGATCTAGGTCAAAAGATTAGAAAAAATATTATGTTTCCACATTCTACTATATGGCAAGGTGTGAAACTTGGCTTTCAGACTTAAGATGAATCGTTCTTTAAGAGAACAGCGCTCCAATTTAGTTTTGGCGTTAGATCTTCCTCCAGATAGACCTCGCCATCTTTTAGATAAAAGTATGGGAGTCTTGAAAAAAGTGTATCCATATGTTTGTGCAGTGAAAATTAATCATCATCTAGTTTTACCTTTAGGCTTGTTTAACGGAGTGCAGAAGATAATTCAGTTTGCCCATGACCAGGGATTGCCAACTATAATGGACTGCAAAATCAATGACATTGGCTCAACAAACCGTGTCGTAGCGGAATACTATTATAAGGCCGGTTTTGACGCTGTCATTGCTAATCCTTTTGTAGGATGGGATGAAGGGATGCAACCAGTTTTTGAAGTTGCAAGGCAGATGGGCAAAGGAGTTATCCTTCTTGTCTACATGAGCCATAAAGGCGCGGAAGAGGGCTACGGTCAAATTGTGCTTGACTCGAAGACAAAGAAACAGGGTTCCCAATATCGGGTTTTTGCTGAGAGAGCCTTGTCTTGGAATGCTGATGGAGCAGTTGTAGGCGCTACATATCCAGATAAAATTAGGGAAGTCAATGCAATCTTAGGGGATAATGTTCCCATCTATTCGCCGGGTATTGGAGCTCAAGGTGGAGACGTTGATTTGGCTATTAGGGCTGGAGCACGTTATCTTATTGTTGGAAGAACTGTGGTGCTTGCTGCGGACCCAGTTGAAGCTTTAAAGGGTATTAAGAAAGTTGCTGAAAAATATTTAGAAGGGTAAACGCTCGCTTATTCTCGCTTCACCCATAATTCTTTTTTCAATAAATCTCTAACTGACGCTCGAATGGCTGCACTTCGACTTGGATACATGCCAGCTCTAACGAGTTCATCAAGTCCTTCTAAATAGGCTTCAGGAAGTAAGACTGTTACAAGTTTCATCAAGATTTTTGCACCTCAGCGATTAGAGTAATATCATTATGGGCTTAATAGAATTTACTAACCTAATTCCCTTCTTACTGTTTGCAGTTCCCTGTCAGTTTCTTTATTTTTGATGGAAAGATGGCTAAAGTTGTCGCTTTTGCTTAACAGAAAAGAATCGAAAGTGTTAACTATTTTATAAGAATAAGAGCCCTACTTCATATTGGCGTTGGGTGGTGTAAGTCTGTCGGAAAAATACGCGTATATTCTGTTGTCCGATGAAAAGTGGTGGATTCGACGTTGCAGTAAAAACAAGGCTGGTCAAACTTTGCAATCATTTGTACGCAGAGGGGCCGTTGGCCCAAAAGATGCCAAATTGATTTTATTTTACATTAAACATCCCCTTAGAGAGATTCGCGGCTCCGGTGAATTCTTGGAACGAATTGTAGGCGATGCCGACAAACTTTGGACCGCTCTTGGTCACGAAACTGTCTTTGACTCTTATCAAGAGTACATGACTTTCATGAATGGGAGAACACGTGCTACGTTCATAAGGTTCAGAAATCTCCAAGAATTTTCTGCACCTGTTTCAGTTAAAGTTGTTTCTCAGGTCATTGGAGTAAGTCGAATGCCGAGAGGCGGCAAATACATAAGCAGAGAAATGGCAAATGCATTGGTTTAGTATGGAGGCTAGAAAGTTGGAGGAATTTAATCCAAAAGAGTTTGTGGAAGAGCAAGTTGATGAGATGAGAAAGGTTATTGGAAAGGAGCGAGTTCTCATAGCGGTTTCAGGCGGGGTCGACAGTAGCACATGTGCTGTTCTTGTTCATCGGGCAATAGGTGAAAACCTTCAGTGCATAATGCTAGACGATGCTTTTATGCGAGAGAATGAACCAGAAAGAATTGCTTATCTTCTTTCTCAGCCTCTACTGGGCTTGCCTATAAAAGTGATAAACATTCAGGAACTGTTCTTGAAAGCATTAGAAGGATTAGTAGATGCTGAAGAGAAACGTAAGGTATTTCGAGAAATATTCTATAAGACTTTAGGCGAAACTGCAAAGAAGGAAGGCTGTAGATTTCTCGTGCAAGGAACGATTGCTGCAGATGTTGTTGAGACCATTGGAGGCATAAAGACCCAGCATAATGTTTTAGCGCAGATGGGAATCAATCCTATAGAACGTTTTGGCTTTCGAGTCGTGGAGCCACTTGCTTCTCTCTATAAGTGGCAAGTCAGAAAAGTAGCCAGATATTTAGGGGTTCCATCAGAGATTGCGGAACGTCAGCCATTTCCTGGACCAGGCTTGTCTGTGCGCGTTGTAGGAGCAATTAAATCTGACAAGTTGGAATCGCTTAAGAAAGCTACAACTATAACTGAGAAAAAATTGGCTAAGCATAAGCCAAGTCAATATTTTGCAGCAATTCTTGACAACGCAGAACAGCCAGACTATCCCAATCTTAAAGGTATACAGAAAACTGCAGCTGACTTTCTTAACATTCCTTCTTCATCTGTTTCTGTGAAGATTTTCAAAGATAAAGCCACTGGCATAGTAGCTGGAAAGCGAAGTTATGGAGAGGTTGCTGCAATTAAGGCTGAAACAGAAAGGGGCAAAATCCATGAAACATCAATTGGCAATCTAGTCTCTCTTCAAACAAGAATCATGAAGAAGTATCCAACCTTAACTCGCGTCTTCTACTGTATTCAAGAGGCTAAGCGAAAGCAACCATATGTGATTGTTACTCGTGCAATTGAGACGACCGACTTCTTAACGGCAAAAGTTGCTGAAATTTCATGGGAAACCTTGACTGAAACAGCTGAAGAAATATTGGATAAGTGCAAAAACGTTTCAAGCGTTTACTATGATGTGACTCCGAAGCCTCCAGCTACTGTTGAAATGGAATGAAGGGAATGGATGAACCCATTGAGAAATGTATAAAGCCTTGAACCTTGCTGTTAAAGGATAGGGATATAATTGGTGCGAGTTAGAGTTCAAAGAATAGAATCTATTCGTGACCCTGATGGAAATCTTGGTAAACGAATTGAACTAATTGAGGAGCGGGTTGTGCCAAAATTTGTTGTTCAACCTTCGACAGAAGAAGCTAAAATGATTCAGGGCATGGTACAAGCGTTACAACAACAACTACCCATTATGCCTCAGCATAGTCAGTTTTTTCTTCCTAAAGTAATCCTCTTTTTGACTGAGGAGGAATATGAAGCATTGGGAATAGACTTCGATGTGAACCAAACCTATGAACTTGAATTATCTGGAAAGGCTGTAAAATTCAGGAAAACCCCATAGTAATATCCAAACTCCAGTAACAAACAGAGCTTTCTTCTATACAATTGATGCAGAAAGCCCTATTTTCGCGTCTCATCTAGTCTTATGATGTGAAACCCTTTAGAAAGAAAGTCCGTTCTAAAAAGCGAACAGCCGTTCTAAAAAGTAGATTTAAAAGACGCCAACTTCATAATAATTAGAAAGGGAAGGGAGAAAGCGAGTGAGAAAAGCAGTTTCTGGAGTAATGCTGTCACTACTTTTAATAGGCATGCTAACTTTGACAGCAAAGATTCAGCCAGCTAAGGCAGCGGCTGCAGCAGTTTACATCAGAGCCGACGGCTCGGTTTATCCTTCAACAGCGCCTATGGAGCGAAACGGAAGTATTTACACTTTAACTGGCAACATCACTACTGATTGTGATGGAATTTGGATTGAGAGAAGCAATGTGATATTGGATGGAGCTGGCTACACTGTTCAAGGACCTGGCGGCCTGGGGACCAGTGGAATTTACTTCCGAGGAAGAAGCAACGTGGCAATCAGGAACATCGGAGTCAAGCAGTTCTCCATAGGTATTGATATTTCTGAGTCTTCGGGTAACAGTATTTCTGGAAGCACTATAACTGACAGCGGTAACTATGGCATCTGGCTCAAGTCTTCAAACAACAACATTAAGGACAACATAATAGCAAACAATTATTACGGCTTCTACCTCGATAAGTCTTCAAATAACAGTATTTCTGGAAACAACATAGCCGCAAGCCTCTGTGATGGGATCTGGCTCTCCTATAGGTGTTCGTACAACACCATAGTTGGGAACAACATAATAGGAAACGAGGGGCATGGCATCGAACTCTATGATTCCTCATACAACAACATCTCTGAAAACGTCATAACGGCAAATAGCTATGATGGCATCACTATAGGCTCATCTTCAGACAATAGTATAGTTGGAAACAACATAACAGAGAACTACATGATTGGCATTCGAGTCTTTTATTCTAAGTATAGCAGTATTTCTGGAAACTACATTGCGAACAACTGGGCTGGCATCGGTTTCTTTCGCTCTTCATATATCAGCATAGTTGGAAATAGCGTAACAGGGAACCATGAGTATGGCGTTTGGCTCTATGATGGCTCTTCAGACAACTTAGTATGTGGAAACAACATAGCAAACAACAAGTATGGATTTTCTTTAGACAGTTCTTCAAACAATGCTTTCTACCACAACAATGTCTTAGATAATGCACAACAGGTCTCCACCTATAACTCGATAAATGTTTGGGATGACGGTTACCCTTCAGGCGGGAACTACTGGAGCGATTATGCTGAGGGTGACTCAAACAACGATGGCATAGGCGACACACCTTACGTTATAGATGCAGACAACAGAGATAGATATCCCCACATGAAGGCGGTTGTCTCAACGGTTTATCTGGCCTCATCGGCTATCATTACAGAAGCGGGTAAAACGTTCAATGTCAACATCATGGTTCCCCGTGCTCAAAACCTTTGGGCTTGGCAAGCGGGGATACAATGGAATCCTGACGTTCTTGAATACGTTTCTTGCATGTGGGGTGAGTTTCAAACAATTGCGGGAGCAAGCAAGCGAAGTCTTCCGATAATAGATAGCGCATCTGGGAAAACATCCAAACCCGCTTTGGAAGGCGCATTAAGAGGTTGGTTCGCACCAGTATCAGCGGCTGATATGAAGCTTTTGATAATAACTTTTAAAGCCATCAAGACTGGAGCCAGCTCGCTAAGACTCATCGATGTGTCGTTGAGAGGCCAAAACTCGACCAGTACAACCGCCTATTCAAGATGGTCAGATGTAAATGGCGACGGAGCAGTCGGCACCGAAGATACCAATCTCACATACACATGTTGGGAAGAAGGCTACTATAACCAAGCAGTAGATTTCAATGATGATGGGATAGTGGACATCACAGACATATCTATTGTTACGAGTGATTTTGGCAAGTGCGATACTGACCCTGAATGGGACGTTACAAACACTATATATGATATTCCGACAGCTACCGTTGGCGCTAACGTGCAAGTGCTTCCTTCTGAGGCTTACATTTCTGTGCCATATCATTCTCAGCAAAAGGGTTACAGTTGTGGTCCTGCCGCGCTTAGGATGCTTTTTGACTTTTACGGTCCTGATGTACCTGAAATTGAGATCCGTGATGTAGCAAGAACGTCCAGCTATGGGACTTTTACTTGTGACATGATAAGAGCACCTCATTTTAGCAACCTAAGCACTTCAGTGGGTAAAGAATCATCATTGAATTACACGGGTTATTCCACTCGTAAATTAGGTTACGCCGCTTTTGAACGTGGTGGAATGACCATAGACGACCTAAAGTCTCTCATAATCGCAGGTTATCCTATAATAGTCTTGACTACTTGGCACTTCCGAGTTGTTGTGGGATACAGTAGCACTCAGATTACATTTCAAGATTCCTATTATGGTCCCTTGACAAACATGACATATAGTGCCTTTTCCACCGACTGGGACTACTCTGGCCATTGGGGTCTACTCGTTAGCCCATGGAACGTAAAGGTTTCCAACGTTAGAAATGTTTTACCCGGAGATGTCTTCAACGTTACAGCAACTATTACGTATCCTTGGGCTCCACCCTTCCCCAAAGACCAGTATCCAGCATCCATGGCGAATGTCACAATCACACTGCCAGAGGGACTAACCCTAGTTTCAGGTGAGACAGCTAAGAAAATTATAGGAACAGGTTATCTAGCTGCTGGAGAATCAGTCAACGTGACGTGGACCGTACAAGCCACCAGCCTTGGAAACGGTATAATATCTGCTGAAGCTGAGGGTAAGGTAGCCGGATGGATGCCTCCTGTTCCACCTAATTATCCAGAGTATAGTTATGAAGATAGAATCGGAGGACTTGGTCAAAGTATAGTAGCAGTCACCTCGAATCTAGATGTGTCTCCACCAGTCACAGTCGACGATTATGATGGCTTGTGGCATAATCAAAACTTCGGAATTGACTTGGCAGCCCAAGATGACCTGTGTGGTGTTATGGAAACTTACTACAGAATTAATGATGGACCTGTAAAAACCTTGAGTCTTGATGGACAACCATATATCACAACTTCTGGCGCTAATAGTACTCTAGAATACTGGAGTGTAGATTGGGCAGGCAACGAAGAGTTTCCGCATAAGTTCATGTTCGAAATTAAGCTCGACAATACCAGTCCTACAATAGGAGTTCCATTACGTACGCCAAGTGGCGATATTCAACCATCTCAAGAAGTGAAAGTCACAGTGCATGTAACCGACGTAGTGACCGGCGTAAAAAACGTCACACTGTCATACACAGTAACTAATGGAATCATTTGGAAAACCCTAACCATGAACTATAATATTTCCACAAGTCTTTACGAAGCCACAATACCAGGTCAGCCAGATGGAACATTGGTAATATTCAGGATAATTGCCTATGACAACATTGGAAACAGGGCTGTCGAAGATAATTTTGGAAGATACTACATATACCAAGTGCAAGCCACTTATGAATTGACGATAACAACCACATCGGGCGGCACTACAAACCCCCCTCCAGACACATACATTTATCGGTCTGGAATCGTAGTTAGCATCACTGCCATACCAAATCATGGATACCTTTTTGATCATTGGGAGCTCGACGATGTCAATGTGGGCTCAACTAACCCTTACAAAGTCCTAATGGATAAGAATCATACATTAAAGGCTGTTTTCTTATATATCCCGCCGCTTTCAGCATCAATAAGTCCGCTTTCAGCATCAATAAAGAAAGGCGATTCTGTAACGTTCACTTCAACAGTCACCGGAGGAATACAGCCGTACTATTACCAATGGTATCTTGATGGAAATCCAGTTTCAGACGCAATATCAGACAGCTGGACTTTTACATCAACAAAAAGTGGACTCTATTATGTACGCCTTGAAGTAACAGACACTGAGTTTAACATAGTACAATCTGAGACCTCACGTATTACAGTGACAACTGCTCCAGTTGGAGGCCACTCATTTCCAATAGAAGGACAGACAACGGCAAATCCCTTAACGCTTTACCTAGTCGTAACGGCAATCTTAGCAGCGGTTTTCACAGTGTTTAGACGTAAAAGACCTAGTAAAATAGACCAAAGGATTATATTTATGACTCGCTTCATGTATGATTACGCAAGTCGAGTTTAGAGCATTATGACACAAGAACCAAACATTAATCAAGAATCAAACAGTAACAATGCACCTGTGGCAAAACTGTTAATTGATAACTCATCAGATTTCAAGTTCCACGCCGCCTACCTCACCTATTCACAGGCATGGGACAAAGCCTCTTCCCCTGAAGTCAAGATGAAGCTGAATGAAATTATTACAGCCCTTTCTAAAAATGAAATTGACTACCAAAGTTTCTACGAACAAATCAGTCGATATAGAGCTGAATTTAACCCCGAACACTACAGCGGTGGCGGTAGGACATTTATAGAGACTCAGAAGAAAAAAGATTGGAGAAGAATGCAAGAAAGAAACGCAAGAAATGCAAGACATAAAAGGTAATTTATTGAATCTCCTCTATCAACGCTAACAATAACTTCTCTATCTGAAGCATGTCTTCTAGGGAAACCGTCTCAACCGCACTGTGAGCGTAACGTATGGGTAAACATATATCAAGAGTCGGAACCCCATGCTTGATTTCCTGAATTTTATGGGTCTCTGTCATTTCCCACTCCATGCTACAGCTCTGTGTATGAATACCGTGCTTAGCTGCAGTTTCCTGAAGTCTTCTATAGAGTGGAATGTGTATGATGTCTTCTCCCTGTTTTATGAGAAATGTTGGTCCTCCTCCAAGCTTTACTGGGATCCTGCTGTCAGCCAAGTCTGGAGTGTCGCCAGTTGGAGCAATATCTAATATGAACGCATAGTCTGGCAGTACAATGTTTGCAGCTAGTTCGCAGCCAAGCATGCTTAATTCTTCTCTTGTTGTAAAAGCAAAGAAGATGTCTTCTGTCCTTTTTTGTTCTCTCACTTTTTTAAGCACTCTGTACAAGATTGTGCAGCATGCTCTGTTGTCGAATCCTACTCCAGCAACAGTATTGTTCTGAAGAAAACTAATAGAGGAGTGAAAGGTCATTGGCGTTCCTATTTTGATTCCCAGTTTTTCAACTTCTTCCCGACTGTGGACACCGATGTCTACGAACAACTCATCCATTGGAGTTACTCTCTGCGCCTCATCTTCAGGCACGAGATGAAGAGACTTCGTTCCAACTACGCCAACAATTATTTTATCTGGTATGTAAAAGGTGACTCTCTGATTCGGAATAGCTCTAGTATCCAACCCTCCAATGTAAGTAAATCGAATAAACCCTTCATCATCAATTGACGTGACAATAGCGCCTGGTATATCCATGTGCGCGGTCAATAGAATTTTCTTCTTTCCCTCTCCCTCATGTGTAAAAATGAGGTCGCCGTACTGTGTTTCCCTTGTCTTATCCGCATAATCTTTGCATAGCTCTTTGAGTCGCTTGGAAAAGTCTTCTTCAAAGCCAGATGTGCACAATGTTTCAGTGAACCATGAAAGTTCCTTTTTTAGTTCATTTATCTCATCTTTACTCATAGAAATCTATGTTACTATTTGGTTTACTCTTTATAAGGTTAAACCCAACTGAACCAAGCTAAAATGAAGTCTGATAGTTTGAAGTGACTGCAAAAATGAAAAATTCTCTACTGCATATTCTTTCATGCCCCATTTGTCATTCTTCTCTAAAGTTCGAGGGATCAAGTTCAGCAGAACGCATTATCAGAGGGCACTTTCAATGCCTAAATGGGCATATATACCAAGTAAAAGATGAAATCCCAATTTTGAAAGACCCAAAGCTTAGCAGCAAGGAGTTCGTTTGGAAAGTCGAATTTCCAAATCTTCAAAGATACGAAGAGGTTCAGAGAAAATACGCATCTTATCTTTCCGAAGAGCAAAAAGAAGCTGACAAATTGATGACAAAAAGACTTGTTGACACCGTGTCTAGAGAAAAACTCGTATTAGACATAGCGTCTGGAATGGGGCGTCTACTCATAGCTTTATCAAAACAGGTAGGAGAAGAAACTGAAATATTGGGAACTGATGTTGACGAAACCCCCCTTCGTGGCGCCAAACTCAAACTGGAAGAAGAAAAAACCTATGCAAATGTCTCTCTCTGTGTCATGGATGGAAAACATCTTGCAATTAAACGCCAAACACTTTCATTCGCCGCATCATACTTTGGGCTTGACAACATTCCAGACACGAGAAAAGCGTTTAAAGAAGTAGCTGATGCCATGAAGCCTAACGGTCGTTTGGTCATGACAACACTTTGGTTGAAAGAACGGTCTCAAAGTCTAGTTTTGTGTGAAAAGCATGGTTACGGTGCAACTCAAACAAAGGACAGAATTGTTCAGACTCTTGAATCAACTGGCTTCGAAATGGATTCTGCCGAAGTTTTCTATTCTGGGAAATGGCCACACAATCCGATGGACCTCATACCAGTCGAAGGCGATTGGTATGCACATGCTCTGGTGATAGCACGCAAAACTTAGTCTTTTGACTGTTTTATTTGTGTAAAGTTTATAAGTAAACGTGCTGAGGTATAGGCATACAAGAATAAGATTCCAAAAGGAAATCTAGTTCTTGTTTTAACAAAAAAGGAGTGCGATAAAATGTCGTATAGAAGAAGTAGAGAGTCCAGCGGCCCCCGAGAAATGCACAAGGCTGTTTGCGCAGATTGCGGCAATGAATGCGAAGTTCCATTCAAGCCCGATCCAAGCAGACCCGTGTACTGTAGGGAATGTTGGGCAAAGAAAAGACAAACAAGAAGATATTAGCGCTAATTCTTAGCAAACATTCCAATTCATCTCATAACCTTTTCATTTTTTTGTTAAAAACAATTCAGAAACAACTATGAAAATTTGTTTTTTTTCTTCAATTTTCATCCTAAAATAGTCTCATTTCAAAAGATGCCTCCATAGCCTTCTACCTGCCATTTTTCACATGTGACAATTCGGTGAAGTGAGCTCCAGACTTATTTTGCGTTATCAAGAAAAAACAGTGAATATTTTGTCAAAAATTTTTGAATTTTTGTCTATAAATGCAAATAAAAGCCGAATCTTTTACTGATAGGCTGAATTGACTTGTTTTTCTGTTTATTGCAGAGTATTAAGGCTTAATTGATTTGCCAGAACGCAAAATTTACTGAAGCTAGGTATTCGAAGGAAGAAGCGAACAAGAATGGTAACCCTTTTTATGAAGAAGGGTACGTGGAGGTGACACAGATGGAGAAGAAGAAGGAGAAGAAGAAGAAGAGATAGTCAAATAAAATGGGTTTGATGTGTCACCAATAATCTCCCCTATCTCCCCCTTTTCTCTAGTCTTGTTCGATAAGGTCTCTGGTTTTTTTGATGGCTCTGTAGGTTTTTAGCATGTTTTTTGAGAAGTTCAGTTTTAACCATTTTTCATATGTGCCTGTCACTTTCTTCAGCGCTATGTATCTTTGCCTAAGATTTGCCAGTTTTTCAGGTAAGTTTGCCATGTCGCTTCCATTTTCTTTGATTTTTGCAGAAAGCCTCTCAGACAAGGCGATGATGTCTAGTGCTTCCTGTTTTATGCGTTCTTCAATCTCATTTAGAACTTGTTGAATAGAAGTCGAGTCTTCAATAACTATTCGAGAAATAACTTTTATATTTCCTTCGTTTGCTTTTATGAGTTTTAAGAGTGTATCAACCGCGTTGTCTTTGTTAAAGAGATGTCTGTGAGGAAAAGCGTAGACTGCGCGGCAAAGGGGGATGCATGGCGTTTTCCATAGAACTCTGTTTATGAGTTTTCTTTTGCAATTTGGAATATTGTAGGCAACGATTGAGAGGCTTCCAATATCTGTCACCACGCCGTTTCTATTCCATTCGGGTTTTCTGATTTCTCTTGTTCGCCTAAGAAGAATTGGCTCGTGCTTTTGCAGAATTTGTAGCACTTTCTTTATTTTTTCTTCTTGAACTTCCCAAAGCGACTTATGCAGTTGAATACAGCCTAAAGAGCGAAGTTCGTTGGGAGTAGCCCCTCTATTCTTGTTGTTTCTTGGAGCCCTGTAAACAACGTAAAACGTCATAACTTACCTACATTAGGTTGATAATCTAAAAGAGCGAATATAAGATTTTCCAAACGCAAATAGCAGAAGTTTTGGGAATTTAGTGAAAATGGAAAGCTTAAAACGAACAAGCAAAGAATGGCGATATCTCCCGCAAATCCCATTTCTTTTTTAAGACAATTTGTGAAATACTGGTAACAATGGAGTCAACAGAATTGGAACCTGATCAAGTCAGAGAAACAGTGAAAAAGTTCTACGCAGAAAAAGGCATAGGAGAATGGGAAAGGCTTACTAGGCATCCTTATAACAGGTTAGAGCTTGATACAACCATGTTTTTTCTCAAGAAGTACCTTCCAGAGAGAGGCTTGGTCCTAGATGCTGGCGGTGGTCCTGGAAGATATACGGTTGAGCTTGCGAAGCTAGGATTTGACGTCATTTTACTCGACTTGACACCCAAACTGCTCGAAATTGCAAGCGAACAAATAATGAAAGCAAAGGTTGAGGAAAGAGTCAAAGAGATTCTTCAAGGTTCGATAGATGATCTTTCCACGTTTAAGGATAATACCTTTGATGCAGTGATTTGCTTGGGCGGAGCCTTGTCTCATCTTGTGTTTGACAAGCAAAGAGAAAAAGCAACTACTGAGCTTGTTAGGGTTGCAAAGTCCAATGCTCCAATTTTCGTTTCAGTGATTGGAAAACTCGCCGTCTGCATGAACACTATTGTATTTTTGTGGCCAGAACTGGAGTCTGCTCCAGAAGTGTACAGAAAATCTACTGAATCTGGCGACTATTTAGGTGGAACTGGCTTCGCTCCGTCTCATTTCTACACACCCGAAGAATTAGAGAGAGAATTCGGAGGCAAAGCGAAAATTCTGAAAATGGTCGGCTTAGAAGGCATGTTCTCAACGCACGAGAAAGAATACAACGAAGTTTACAAGATGGGAAAATACAACGAAATTCTTTGGGAGACGCACTTGAAGACATGCACGCACCCAAGCATTGTAGGCATCAGCGAACACTTCATGATAATCTGCAGAAAATGACATGTAGACCTCATGACCTAATGTGGTGGGTTCGCTGTAGACGGGCGGGGTGGGATTTGAACCCCAACTAACTGACATCTCCCACAAACCCCTCTTTCATATCAGACTTTGCCGATCACTCAAACAAAAACGCTAACGGTTTGGTCCTTTGTTGGAGAATGGAAAGCTTAAAACGAACAAGCAAAAAGTGGCGACATCTCCCGCAAACCCCCCTTTTTTCAGTGTTACATATCAAACAGGTAAGGAACACTTTATGAATATGACTTGATTCTGGAAGCTTAATCAATATTCATGTCATTGAAGTCTTACATATGGTACTTTAGAAGATATATCAAGCCGAAATAGGCAAATATGACGAAGCTGTATATCGTGTTCTCTCGAATCTTGTTACGCCAAATGAAGTTGCTAGGAAGTTTGGGATAACACAGAATGCGGTGAATCCGCATTTTTTACGTAGACTGTGGCTTCCTCCTGTTCAGTAGAGTGGTTAGATAGTCTACTGAAATGTTTGCTCCACTGACAATTATCGCAATTTTCTCTTTTGGCTTTGGCTGATATTTGAAAAGTGCTGCTAAGGATGCTGCTCCAGAAGGTTCAACTAGTATGTGGGCTTGATTTAGGAACGCCAACACAGCTTCACCGATTTCCCGTTCAGTTACAAGAAGAATACTGTCCACATGCTTCTTAATCAATTCAAAGGTTAGTTCAAGAGGTTTCCTAGCAGCCAGCCCATCTGCAGCTGTCCTGATTGAATCCAATTCCACAATTTTGCCTGCCTTCCATGATTGATAAACAGCAGACGCTCCTTCAGGCTGAACACCAATGATTTCAATATTCGGATTCAGGCTTTTTGCAGCAACACTTATTCCAGAAATAAGTCCTCCCCCGCCTATTGGAACAATAATTGCATCCAAATCTGGGATTTCTCTAAGCAACTCAAGACCAATGGTTCCTTGCCCAGCAACTACCAAAACATCGTTGAAAGGGTGGACAAAGGTTGCTCCTGTTTCTCCTTGTATCTTAAGAGCTTTTGCGTAAGCTTCATCATAGTCGTTTCCGAATCTTATGACTTTTGCTCCATAATTTCTTATGGCTATAACCTTTTCTTCTACTGCATTGGTGGGTACAATGATTGTGGCTTTTGCTCCACAAATCTTGGAAACATACGATACAGCCAGTCCATGGTTTCCAGAGGAGGCGCAAATCAAGCCTTTCTTCAATTCTGTCCGAGACAGGCTGCATATCTTATTAGCCGCTCCTCTTATCTTGAAAACTCCTACTGGTTGGAAACACTCAAGTTTCATAAATACATCTGCACCCACTATTTTGCTAAAAGTCATAGAATGATAAGCTGGAGTCCGATTGACAATGCCTCTTATTCGTCTATCAGCGTCTAAGATACTTCGTAAGGTCACAGTTTTTGCTCTCATATCGACCAACAGCTTATGTATTTAGAAGGTGTTATTATTTCATTGAATGTCGCTTCAGTGACGTCTTTCAAGATCTCACCATTTCTTATCCGTTTTCTTATTATTTCTGGTTTTTGCAGATACAAACGCAATAAATGCATGCAGAAGCAATTGGTGCAGCATCTTTTCGTAAATTACAAATTCTTGAATCGCGACAGATCATGCATGCATAGTGGTGCTGGAAGCGAATTTATAACAAAACTCCCCTTTTTTCTCTGCTTTTCAGTCTTACCATGCGCTTGCCAATACGCTATGTGATCTGCTGTGTCGGCGTCCATGTCTGCTGCCTGTTCCCTTGCTTAAATTTCAACAATCAGTTCTACTACCTTTTTTTCTATCTCATCTCTTATTTCTCGAACCTTCTCTATTGGTTTTCCTTTTGGATCTTCAAGCTTCCAGTCTATTACATTTTTGAGGAGCGGAGCTGGACAGATCTTTTCGACGCTACAACCCATTGTTATGATTTGATCAGCTTCTTCCACCATTTTCGTGGTAAGCAGTTTGGGTTTATTCTCTGAGATGTCAAATCCTCTTTCTTTCATGACTTCAACCACTATTTGATTGATTCTGTCTGCCAACATTGTGCCAGCGCTTGAGGCGACTAGTTTTCCTTTTCCGTAGTGATTTGCAAACGCCTCTGCCATTTGGCTTCTGCCAGCGTTTTCAACGCAAACAAACAACACGCGCTTCATTTTTACCATAAGCCTTTTTGAGTTATCCTTCGCTTGACAATACTACTATGTAATCCGCCGTGTCAGCACACATGTCTGCAGCTTGCTCCATAAACTCTATGAGGTTGTCGAGTATCAGAAGTGTTCCAGGGTCAACTTGACGTGCATATTTAATGAATAGTTTTTTGGTTTCAAAATAGTCTTTATCAACTTGACCTTCTATTTCCTCCACTTTTTTGGCAAGTTCTTTTGCTCTAATAGGGTCCGTTCCAAGTTTTTCGATGCTGCCGCGAAGCGTTGTGGCGCTCTGGACAAGTTTTTCAGCGACCTTGACATTTGAGGACCAGATTTCATTCGGGACTTCAGTTCCAAGTAAGATGATGACGCTTCTCGCAGAATCTTTTACATGGTCAGCCATTACGTCAAGACGCTTTACAAGATGCATGAGGTCTTCACGAAATTCCAATGATACAGCAACGTTTGTCAATTCCTTGAAGACTGATCGGCGCAAACTGTCTACTTCTTCCTCTTCTTTCCAAAGATTTTCAATAAATTTCTTAGTTTCTTCTTTCTTTCCTTCGGAAGCGCTTTGTATTGCTTTATGTAACAGGGTTGCGGTGTCCAGTGCTTTTGTTATTTGTTCTTGTGCAAGATTCAGTGCTTCTGTTTTGTGGCGTTTTTCAAACCAAGCGAAACTTCTTTTGGCCAATTTTTTCACCTCTCATTATCTTGTGTCAAATCATCCCAGCGTGACTTTCTCTCCTGTTGCGAGATAAATGACTGCTTCGCCGATATAGGTTGCATGATCCGCTATCCTTTCAAGGTATCTTACCACCAGCACGCTTGAGATAGTGCACCTATTTGTTGCTGGAGCCTTTTCAACCAACTTATCGAGATATCCAAAATACAAGTTATCGACTTGTTGCTCCATCTCGGACAAGCCTTTTGCCAATTCAATGTCGTGTTTTTTAAGGGAATTAACACTTGCAACAACCATGTCCAACACTTTTTTACTCATCTCCTTAAGGGATTCTTTTATCCAGATTTCACATTCTTTTAAACCATCGACTCTTTCATGAATTTGTGACACATCTAATGCATATCTTCCATATCTCGTTAAGTCATATACTATTTTCATGTATGATTTTAGAATTCTGAGATCAGTTGCAACTGGTTGAAATCGAGCGATCAGCTCGAAGGCTTTGTCTTCAGCTTCTTCTGCCATCAGAACCAGTGTGTCTGACAGGTTTTGAACTTGTGAGTGAGCGCTTGTGCTTTCGATATAGCTGTTGAGAGATAAGGAAACTGTTGTGATCGCCATTTCTCCCATACGAAATACCATGCTTGCTAACTGCTCCAAACCAGTGTCGATTAGTCTGCTCATTCTTTTTTCACCTAGCCAAACTCTCCCGTTATGTATTTCTCGGTCATTTCACTCTTCGGGTTCTCAAAAATATCCTTAGTCCGTCCATATTCTATAAGTTCTCCAAGATAAAGGAAAGCTGTAAAATCTGAGACTCTAGCTGCTTGTTGCATGTTATGTGTTACAATTATGACGGTATAATCCTTTGAAAGCATTCTTATTAGCATCTCTATTTTTGCAGTTGCTGTCGGGTCAAGAGCTGAGCATGGCTCGTCCATCAATACAACTTCGGGTTCTACAGCCAAAGCTCTGGCTATGCAAAGTCTTTGCTGTTGCCCTCCTGAAAGGCTTGCTCCTGACTTGTTCAAGTCGTCTTTGACTTCATCAAATAGTTCAGCCATTTTCAGGCTCTTCTCCACTATTTCATCGAGCTTTCGTTTGTCTTTCATTCCGTTTAACTTCAGTCCTGCAGCCACATTATCGTATATCGACATCATCGGAAATGGATTTGGCTTTTGGAAAATCATTCCTATTTTCCTTCTGATCGTAACTGGGTCAACGTTACGACCGTAAATATCTTCTTTGTCAACTAGCACCTTGCCAGAAACTCGTGCTCCAAGAATAGTTTCGTGCATTCTGTTAAGACAGCGTATAAGAGTGGTTTTGCCACAACCAGAAGGTCCTATAACAGCTGTGACAACGTTTTCTTGTATTTTCATACTGATGTCTCTTAAGACGTGCTTTTTTCCGAACCACGCATTCAAGCCTTCAATTTCAATCTTGTAACTCATCTACTTAACTATCCATATTTTTCTCGTGTGAAATACCGCACGATTACGTTAATCCCAAGGATCATAAATATCAAAATCATAGAAGCACCCCAAGCTTTAGGCCAGTCAGTAGCAGCGTATGGGGACTGTGAAAAATTGAAAATCGTCAATGGCAGGGCAGCTGTGGGTTCAGTTATACCTCCAAACCAGAATCTACTACCAAGTATAGTTAAGAGCAGTGGTGCAGTTTCGCCAGAGATTCTTGCAACCGCAAGCAGAATTCCGGTTGCAATGCCTTTCTTGGCACTGCTTAAAACAACAGTTATTGTGGTTTTCCATTGTGGTATTCCCAAGGCAATCGCGGCTTCTCTTATGGTTGTGGGAACAAGTTTCATGGACTCTTCTGTTGTTCTGGTGACTATGGGAATCATCATTATGGCCAAGGCGACGGCTCCTGCAATCACAGACCAACCTATCGCGGTTACTATTAGAGCCCAACAGAAAATGCCTATTACTATCGAAGGCATGTTGGACGAAACATCATTTAGAAATCTGGCTAGCAATGCAAGTTTGGTTTCTCGAAATTCTGCCAAGTATATTCCAGAAACCACCCCTATTGGAACACCAATTAACGAGGCTATTCCAACAACAATTATTGTGCCCTGAATTGCCGGACCTATTCCGCCGCCTGCCTGACCTAGAGGAGGTATTTCTTCAAAAAGAAAACTAAAATTTATTGCTGGCAAACCTCTTGACACAACCTCTACTATGATGCTTACGAGTGGAACAAGAGCAATTATCAGTGCTAGGTAAGAAAGCGATATCATGAGGCGGTTTTTGATTTTTCTATAAATGTAGTTGTTCATCTTAGGTCGTCTCCGCGCCTCTGACTATCTTTAGCGAGCGCCAAATTATCAGTCTAGCTAAAACGTTTATGATGATGGCAAAGACGAGCAGTACTAGACCTATTTCCATTAGTGCTGAAATATAGACTGGGGGAGAACTGGCTTCTGTAAATTCATTCGCTATGATCGATGCCATCGTGTAGCCGGGGGCAAAAAGTGAAGTAAACATGTTGAATTGGTTTCCAATAACCATCGTAATAGCCATCGTTTCTCCGACAGCTCTGCCTAATCCAAGAATTATCGCGCCCATTACTCCAGAACGCCCATAACTTATCACGACCTTTGCGCGCTCCCATCTTGTAGCACCTAAGGCAACAATCGCCTCTCTTTGGCTGTTTGGAACTGCAGAAAAAACATCTCTTGAAATGGCGGATACTGTTGGAATTATCATTATCGCAAGAACGATACCACCTGTTAGAACGGATGGACCACGTATGGTACCTTGAAACATTGGAAGAAACCCAAGTGTTGCCTGTAAGATGGGATAAACACTATTCTGGAGAAATGGGATCAAGATAAAAATTCCCCAGAGCCCATAAATGACACTTGGAATGGCAGCCAGTAACTCTACAAGAAACGAAACAGCATAGGTAAAGCGCTTTGGTGCGAACTCGGATAAGGCTAACCCTATCCCTAAACTAATTGGTACGCCTAGAAGAAGCGCTATTGCAGAAGTAACGAGAGTGCCCCAAATAACTGGGAGCGCTCCAAACACTGGCGATCTACTTGGATCAGGTGGGAATGGTTGCCAAGTTGTGCCCCAAAGAAAGCTGAATCCATATGTTTGGAGTGACACCCCAGATTTCTCGATAATCTTGTAAACGATAAAACCCAATATTATAAAAACATTGAATGCCACAACAGCGGTGGTCACTTTAAAAAAATAGTCTCCAGAGAGCCGACTCCGTAAAGTTGCAGTTTTCTTTCCAGAAATTATCCTGGTTTTTGAAATTAAATTGGAAAGAAACTCAGGGAATCTCTTACGCATTTTAATGTTTTTCCTCTTTTAAGTCCAGTTATTTACCTGTTGACCATTGAAAGTTATCATTCTAAGCGTTGCTTCATCATGTGCTATAACTGCCTCTGGCAGCGAAACATAGGAAAGCCCTAGGGCATAATGTTGTCCATCATGGGTTATCCACCATAGGAACCATGTCAAAGCCTTAGCTTTCTCCAGAGTCATTCCAGAGATGACGTTTAGTTCCTTGTAAACTATGATGTACGAGAAGCTAGTTATTGGATAGCTTTCGCCTGGGTTTGCCACCGTGTGTAGGTTGAAGTAGCTGCCAACAGAAGCCCAGCTCTGGTCTCCTGCTGGAAGAGTCAAAGACACCGCGGCTGCTGCCGTTGCCAAGGATTCCACTTTCGGTTCAATAAAGATTCCAGCTGCGTTCTTCATCTTTCCGTATGGGATGTTGTTTGAAAGGGCATAGGATAATTCGACATAACCTATTGAATATTGGTTCTGCGATACCAGTGTAGCTACACCTGGGTTTCCTTTTCCTCCTAACGAATCTTGAGGCCAGCTTATGACGTTGGCTGCTCCATAGTTGACTTTCCATACTGTATTCTCATCTGAAAGGAAGCTGGTGAACACTTTTGTTGTTCCACTTGAATCAGACCTATGGCAGACAACTATTCCAGCGTCAGGTAATGCCGCATTTGGATTTTGTACTGTAATTCTTATGTCATTCCATCTTGTTATGTTGCGTCTAAAAATGTCGGCAACGATTTCTCCAGTGAAGTTAAGTTTCATTGATATTCCCGGTAAGTTGTATATGACCACTACGCCGCCAATCGTTACAGGTATGTGCAAGGTTCCAGGGGCAGCAGCAAACTCTTCATCTCTCATTGGAGGGTCGGTTGCTCCAAAGTCAACTGTTTTTTCTGTGTGCTGCTTTACTCCGCCTCCGCTGCCTATTCCTTCGTAGTTTACTTGTACGCCTGTTAGATCATTGAATACTTGACTCCATTTTTGAATAAGTGGTGCTGGAAAAGTTGCTCCTGCTCCACTTAGTTTAACAGACTGTTTAGTGAAATACATTGTATAAACTGCAAAGCCAGCAATGACAGCGATTAGAATGATTGCCTCCAAAATGGCTATGGTCTTGTAGTTCATCTTTTCACCTTCTTCTTTACATGAAGATAGAAAACCCTATATACATTGCCCAAATAGAAAATATAGAAGTAGATGGACTATATAGAAGGTGATAAATCTATGACAGAACAAGCGCTCGATGAAGGAGAAGAAACAAGAAGGATTCAATTGACCGGCAAGTCTACATACATCGTGTCTTTGCCTAAGAAATGGGTGACGAGCATGAACCTCAAGGCAGGAAGTCAGCTTGTTCTCTCCAAGCAAAGCGATGCATCACTTCTTATAACGCCCAAAGAGTTTGCCAAGCCATCGAAACTTGGAGAAGCCACAATAACAATATCTCAGAAAGATGACTCAAACACGATTATGCGGAAGATTGTTGCTCTCTATCTTGTCGGCTACAATCTAATCAGAATTAAGACGAAAGACGAGCGCATAACCTCTTTGCAGAGAGGCTCCATCAAAGACTTAACTAGGAAAAAGCTTGTGGGCACTGAAATTATTTCGGATTCTTCTAATGAAATGAGGTTGCAAATCCTGCTTAGTTATCCTGAACTCTCTGTTGAAAGTGCCCTAAGACGAATGTGTTTCATTGCTGCTTCAATGCATGAGGATGCAATCCAAGCACTAAAAGATGTGAACAAAGAGCTTGCCCAAGATGTCATCACTTTAGACGATGAAGTAGATCGCTTCAGTCTCTACATAATCCGTCAGTTGAAAGCTGCAGTCCAGAGCGAGAGAATTCTCAGAGGCATTGGACTTTCAAATCCAAGAGACTGTTTAGGTTACAGAGTAATCGCAAAGTCTGTGGAGAGAATAGCCGATCATGCTATAAAAATAGCAGAAAATGTCCTATTATTGGAAGAGAAAATTGATGATATCGTTCTTGAGAAAATATCTCAAATGAGTTCCTTTGCAAGATCCGTATTTGATGATTCCATCAAGTCTCTGTACAAAAGAGACTACATGTTAGCTGATAACGTTGTTGCAAGAGCAAAAACAATAGTGCCTATGGAAAATGAAGCGATGAAATCAATAGCCAAAAAAATCGAAGCTAAACAACTGTCAAACATAAGAATGATACTGGAAAGCATACGCAGAACTGCCGAATATGCCAGCGATATTGCCGAGATTGTTTTGAATCTAAACATAGATCAAATCATTGCGACATGACATCAAAAGTTCTCTACGTTTCGTGCACGCATGCCAATTCCAGGAAAAAAGAATTCTTTTTTTCAGCGGGAAGAAATAGTTGAAGCAGGCTCTGTTTGCTAAAATAGGCTTGAATTAGTCTTAGATGGCTTTCAGAGTTCTTCAAATTCTATGTTGTAACTCGAGAATATTAATGTGCCGACTCAAGCAGTCTCAATCAATTGAATGACCATCTTGTAACGTATTTGCTGAGTGCTTAACTCAACTTCTTGGCGAGCGCATCTTGTACGTTTTATTAGGCTTATGTAATACCTTAAGACCTCCCCCCTCTACTTCTACTTTTTGATAAGACTGTTTCAGCCTTCTTTTTGTCAATAAGGTTTAAATTTTGCTTAACCCACGTCTGTAGATGGCTTGATTAGTTTGGGAAAGGTGAGTCTCGATTGCCTTTGACTGAATCCGTGAGTTTCAAGGCTACAATGCAGAAGGGTAATCGTATTCAGGTTCCTCGGTTGATACGTTGGCAATTTAAGCTAGAGTCGACGCAGGTTTTGAATGTAAGCGTTAAGGTTGTGGGTTCTTTTGGGGTGCGTGAAGAATTCTATGCACGAATGAGCAAGGATGGGCGCATAACTATTCCAAAATTGTTTGTGGACCTTCTTAAAGAAGAGGAAGAAAGCCTAGTTGACTATGCTTTAGAAGTAATCCTTAGCCCAGCAGAGGTTGAACCAACCCAAGAAGAATAAGTAAAGATTTCAATCTGAAGGTTCAAGACGTACAGATAGCTTCTTGGTAGACTAGTATATGAGTGGCTGAACGAGAATAAGTCATTTAACGCCCAAATGTGGGTTTATTGACTAAAATAAGTCTTGACTGATTTCTATCATGGATTAAAACCCGTCAATAAGCGCTATTAGTCTAAACAGGCTACTAGCTCGAACTGTTAATAAGATGTTTAAGAAAGTTGCACGATTAGCAATTGTAGAGCAAGATTGAAGGTGAATTGATTGAAGAAAACTAAACCTGTCGGATTATCGCTGCCAACGGATCTACTGAGACTGATTGACGAGAAGAGAGGGAAGGTACCGAGAAGCACCTATGTAGCGGACATTTTGCAAGATGCCTTGAAGGGGGTGAAGTAGATGAGTTTAGAGGAATTAACTGGTGTGCAAGTTCTGCAAAGGGCAAGATCAACCGAGACACGGATTGAAGAGATCAAAGCTGAAATTGAGACGCTTGAGAAAGCGAAACTGGAAGAAATGGTGAAAGAAGACAGATATCCACGGCATATTGCCGAAAGATTATGGGTACTCAACAACGAACTAGAATCTCAAGTTGAAGTTCAGAAGAAACTGCTTAAGAGACTAGAATACTTTGGAAGCCAGCAGTCAAGAATAAAGCAAATAAGTAATGAACTTGAAGCCTATGACAAAGAAGGAGAAGAACTCCACAGTGAAATCGACCAGCATAAGAAGAAGGTACGCGGTATCCTTGAAAAGCTGAAAGAACTGCGTAACAAACACTACGTTCTGTGGAATGAGTACGAACGCATTCATTTAGACCCAGAGCGAAAAGATGCGCCTAAGTTGAAGTTCCTACTGAAAGACTTGCCAGAAGCCGTTCATGATTTTGCTGAGGGATGACCTATGAGTGAAGTTCCTTTCCTAGTAAGGCTTAGAGACGCCTGCCAAATGATAGCAGATGCAGCCAGCGAGTACTTGGAAAAACTTACACCAAAAGATGAACCAAAACTAGACTTTAACACTCTTCTTTGGGCAGAGAAGAAAGGCGAGAAAGGAGTCTACGAGCAGACAAGCAAACAAAACAATGGAAACAACAACCTATGGCAAGCAATGCAGAAGAAGTTGAAGGACCATAACGGGTTTTGGCAACACAAAGACCACAAGTATTGGTTTCATCAGCAAGACCAAGATGTCATAGATAGGCGTAAGAAGTGAAATGCACAAGAAACCGTTGCCCGTCTCAGAGAAAAAACCACTCGATAGTTCTACCGAGGTTAACTTCACTTTGGATGAGCCTCGTAGGACTGTTGGTTTCAAGTGTAATAAGAGGCTCTGGGACGCCTTCGTTGACTATTCTAAGCACGAATACGGCTCCGTTTGTCACATACTTGAGCCAGTCATTTTAGCTATTCTCACAAGCAAGGTTAACCTTAGTAGAACTATGAAAGGCGATCAGCAGCCTATTGTTATTGAGAATTTGAATGTGCAACGGGTTGTTCATAGGATCAGGCGAATTGGGAAAGAATCGTTTGAGGAGACATATCAGGATGTTGTGCAGATTGGCAAACGTGGAATTTGTCATGATTGTAAGACTACATACGGTGTTTCTCCCTATATAGCCTCAGGAAATCAACGTGTATTTCTTTGTGGGTCTTGCGTCAAACGCTGGTTAAGCGAACATCGTATCCGCGTTGAAGAGTGGTAACGTTGACAGAAGAGGCTGACTTCCACAAAGGCGTTGAAGAGATGCACATATGCCAATACAATTCTGAAAGTAAGAAGTCAGCTGAGTCAACCGACTTGAATCTATTCCCTAGGCAGAATTCTACAAATAGTCCCCCGTCCTGCCCTTCGTGTCACAGTGACAGAATTTGGAAAGATGGCTTACGAAGGACAAGAGTTGGCGACGTACAAAGATGGCTATGCAGAAAATGCGGGTTCAGGTTTAGCGAATCAAGTTGCAATTACTCTGAAGGCGTTCAGAAAGTTCATAGACAGATTTTAAATTACAAACTTTCCACATCTTCTAGCTGCCAAGTCTGCGTGTCCGAGGCAGAAGGCATGATAAACTTGGCCGAAGTGGAAACCCGAACACAAGAAAAGGCTGCGGGAGCCACAACGCAAAATCCAGCTGCAATCAAAGGCAAACTCATAGAATTCGCCTTCTGGATGAGCAAAGAAGGTCTCAGGGAAGCCACAATCAAAGGAAGAGTCGCCCTCATAAGAAGACTAGCCGACCTAGGCGCCGATCTCTGGAACCCAGAAACCGTCAAAGAAGTCATAGCAAAACAGAAGACATGGAGCGAAGGACAAAAAGTCTCAGCAGTCACCGCATACAATACATTCCTAGAAATGGAGAAACTGACGTGGAAGCCCCCGAGATACAAGTATCAACCAAAACTTCCCTTCATCCCAACAGAAGCAGAATTGGACCAGCTAATCATCGCATGTGGAAAGAGAACAGGAACATTCCTTCAAGGCTTGAAAGACACAGGAGCTGACCCAGGAGAACTAGGCGCGTTAAGATGGATAGACATCAACAATGAAGCAAGAACTGTGGCAATCAACTACCCAGTAAAGAACCACAACCCAAGAATACTATCCGTCTCAGACACATTCATAAAACGCGTAAACATGCTTCCAAAAAACTCTGAAAGAATCTTCAAAATCAAAGGCGTCCAATCAGGCTTCTACAACCAGCAACGCAAAACAGCAGCATACAAACTAGGAAACCCAAGACTGCTCAAAATCAGTTTCATAACCTTTCGCCACTGGAAAGGCACTATGGAATACCACCGAACCAAAGACATACTATACGTCAAAAGAATCCTAGGTCACAAATCAATCCAGAATACATTAGTCTACATAGACCTTGAAGCCAACCTTTTCACAAGACCCAATGAAGAATTCACGGCAAGAGTTGCCACCAACACCAAAGAAGCATGCAACCTCATAGAAGTCGGCTTCGAATACGTCACCGGAGAGTATGAAGATGGCGGCAAAATCTTCAGAAAACGCAAATGAAGAAAAAGGGTATCCTTCGTTGAAAAAAAGAAAGGTTAAAACGAAAGACCAGATTATTTGCATGATGCTCCGAGAAAATGGGCTCCGGTAGAAGAAAAAACGCATCGTGCTTCTGCCGAATATAGCCCGGTTAAGTATTCCGGCCTTTCGAGCCGGAGACCCGGGTTCGAATCCCGGCCGGAGCACTATTAAAAACTCTATTTCCTTGAATATCTCGTAGCGCTGCCTCATAGAAAGCGTAAGAGGGCTGGACTTGGGTTGAGTGCCTCTTATGCTTTGCTTTGCTCTGATAGGATCTCTAGGGCTTTCTCAACTGCAAATTTCAATCTCTCGGCGCATTTATGGTCATGAACTCTGGTATAGTATTCCTTTAGCCCTTCCGGCGTCTTTAAGTTCAGACCAGTGAGTTCCCTGCAGTTCACTACTCCAAATTTGTCCTTGAACGAGGCTACATATTTATCGATCATATTCCATGCTGGCTGCGGATTTTCCTTCGTCTTATTCCTTCCGTATTTAATGCCTATTGCCATCGCTACACTTGAAATAGAGCCACAAAGAAGTCATTGCTTCTTTTTCCGCCATCAGCTTAGTCTTAACGGTAATTTTAAATGGGGATTGTTATCTAGGCCCAAACACCATTTAAATCTGTGGCAGTAAGAATAAGTTTATTTAAAAGAGACGGTTGCGAAATAGGGTTGAACAATGATGGGTGAAAACGTTCTTTCTTTCATAATTGACACAGAAGTCACCTTTGATCAGCTTGGAAACTTAGTTGACTTTATTTATCGTCAATATGTTTTGCCTCACCCAGAAGACTTTGCAAATGTTACAAAGACAATCGTTGGCAATAAAGCGTTTCTTGCCTTCACTATAATAGGGCCTAAAGGAGAAGTAGACGTTGAGATTATAGGTGATAAACCAATTCAAGTGAAGATGACTACAGGCAAAACGGTTCCTATGGAGTTTATTGAAGAAGTCAAGCAAGACTTGATTATTGCTGTTCAGTTTTTTGAGGAAAAAGTTAGGAAAACCACCTTATATTTTGCTTGGAGGGAAAGAGAAGAAGTCCTATCTGAAAAACTTCATGGAAAAGAGAAAAAAACTTTGAACAGGCTACTATTTGAGACACAGATTTTTCTTTTCATAATATTCATCGCAGCTAGCATTTTTCTGTTCACGTTTTTCGACTTGTTACACATAATCTGGTTGGCACCCATCGTCCTCATAGTCTTTCAACTGATTATAACTCTTAACTCTGACAAAATCATATCCAGAATTGGAGACTGGCGCATCACAGCCGACAATCCAAGCATCCACATTCTTCAATATCACTTACCTACAGAAGAGTTTGAAGCCCTCACGAAAAAATATTCAAGGGACATGCTGCTGGAGATAAAGAAGGAAATCTATGAAAACACGCTTGCTGTTGGAAAAACCATTGATTGCGAAACCGCAGAGAAAGTTTTTCTGAAGCATGGATTTGAATGTAAACCAGAAAATATGTCGACAAAAACAGTGAACATATATCAACTGGTAAAAACCGTTGCAGAAAAATTTAATTTTAGAATCCCAAAAGTCCTTGTCTCCAATACCATGCTTCCTAACGCTGCAGCTTCTGGACCAAGCCCAAGCCGTGGAGTAGTATTGGTCACTACTGGCTTGCTCGTTCAACTTGAAGAGGATGAAATTTTAAGCGTTTTAGGCCATGAGTTTGGTCATCTTAAAGGAAGGGATCCACTCATACTCTCTGCCTTAACCGCTGCGGAATACTTGTTTAGATTCTATGTCTTGTTTTGGCTCTTTCCTATTCTATATTATTCCCCTCTATTCAGTTTCCTTTACCTGATGCTTTACTTTAGTGGAATCTACTTCGTTGCCAAATTTTTTGAGGCAAGAGCTGACCTAATCTCAGCACAAGCTATTGGGCAACCTGAAGTTTTTGCTGAGGCACTGGAAAAAATTGGGTTCAGAAGACTTCAATTTGAACGGTCGCCCTCCTACCGTGTACAAGAATGGCTGAGTTGGGACCCTCACCCACCCATCTATTTCAGAGTTGGTCGACTAGAGAAGATGCAAAGCCCAGAGAAAGCGAAGCATCCACTTCTTCGATCTATTAAGGATGTAATAAATGGGTTCTTCACAAGTCTCTAAGACTTCACTGCCCCTTGATTCTTCTCCACACTTGATAGAAAACAATACCGATGGCTACGCCTATTGTTCCAATAATCCATGAGTCGATTGTGAGAAAGGTAAGAAGTCCGAGGCATGAAAGCAACCCGACTGAAGAAACGATGGAGAAATGATCCTTCTTCTTGCTTAGTCTTATGGCAGCTAGATTAGCAAGCGAATAATACGATAGAACAGCAAATGAGCTTACCGCAACTATATGCGTAAAATCAGTAAAGATAATGGTCAATATCATAAGGCTGCCAGTTACTGCAACCGCATAATAAGGAGTCTTGAACTTGGAATGAATGCTGCATAAAAATTTTGGCATGTCACCATTTCTTGCCATTGCAAAAACAACACGAGAAACACCTAAAATGGTTGTTAACAACACGCTGGCAGTAGCCATCATCGCACCCACAGAAATCAGAGATGCCGCAAAATGGCTTCCACTAACTTCAATAGCCTTTGTCAATGGAGAACCAGATGCAGACAATTCAACATAACCAATTAAGCCGATTGCAACAAAACTTGTAAGTAAATAAATAGCTGTCGAAATTCCAAGTGCAAGAAGAATAGACCGTGGGATTGTGCGACTTGGATCCTTCACCTCTTCTGCTAATATGGTGATTCTCGCAAATCCTGCATAGGCAAAAAAGATAAGCGCAGACCCTTGAAGAACACCAAGAGGTCCGTTTGGAGTAAATGGAACGAAATTGCTACCATTAATGTAGAAGATTCCAAATGCTATGAAAAATAGAAGAATGAGAATCTTGGCTGAGACAAGTATACTGTTCAGCATAGCCGATTGGCGGATTCCAACAAGGTTAAGGATCGTAAAGAGTAAGCAAACTACAATTGCCACTGCTTTTATTGGTATGGATAGAAACAACGCCGCAAAATAGCTTGCAAACCCAAGCGAAACAGCGGCTCCAACAAAAATGTTGGAGGAAATCCACATCCATCCCACGATAAAACCAGCTAATGGAGAGATAAATTCATAGGCAAATCCATAAACGCCTCCTTCTTTCGGAAGAACAATGCTGAGTTTAGAGAAACTGAAAGCAGTGAATGAAGCGATGACTGCAGAAATCAACATTGAAACGATTAATGCAGGTCCTGCAAGCCCAGCTACTATGCCAGTTACAACAAAAATTCCGCCTCCTATTATAGCGCCTAAACCTATCATTGTGGCATCAAATAACCCAATGCCGCGCTTTAGTGTCGCCTTCGTACTTTCTGCTTTTTCCATCCCATGTTTTCTCCGAGGCACATGAGAGCAACAGTTTGTCTGAAGGGCTACTACGTTTTTAAGAAACTCATAAGTTTTGGCATAAGTTCAGTGCCGTGCGCTAAAATGCCTAAACTTCCTTTTCTGCATTCTTTTTCCGAGAATCCTTGAACTCGGTCGCCCTTTATTTCGTTGCCTGAGATAAGTAATGGGACTGGGTCGTCGCTATGCGCTTTCAGTTTGCATGGTGTCGAATGATCCGCTGTGACACAAATTATGCTGTCTTCCAAGTTTATTGTTGACAAGAGTTTTCCAAAAAAGTATTCATCAATCGTAGCGATAAGCTGTGCTTTAACATTGAATTTTCCGTCATGTCCAGGCTCGTCTGGACCTTTGAGATGAATGTAGAAACAGTCAAAGGAAGATTGTAGGGCAAGCAGTTTTTTTACTCGAAGTAGGCAGTCTTCTTTTAGGTTTTTAGATGGAAGTGGTAAATCAACAACGTGCATTCCAGCTAGTTTGGCTATTCCTCTTTCAACTGGCATATCGGCTAGGCAGGCGAAACGTACATTGTATTTTTCGTTGATGTTGAACAGTTTTGGCATAGTGTCTCCTGCGTCTCTGATTAGTAGAATGTTGGCTTTCAGTTTTCCTTCCGTAGCACGTTTTCTGTTTATTATGTGATTATCTAAGATTTTTTGGCTTTTTTGAATGAATTCATTTACAAGTTTTGCTGAAATCTTAGCCTCTTCAGTCTTGTCTGTTGGTTCACATTTTTTGGCAACCATTCTCACTTTTTCTTCTGCTATGCTTATATCTTCAAATCTGGAGTAGGCTGGGTCTGTGTTTGTTATTTTGTCTGAAAGAAAGCCTTTTCTTAGATATATTACCAAGACGCCTCTATGTCCTATAGTGCTTGCGAACTGAAAGTCTGCAGGGTATGCGTCTAAGTGTGCCTTTTCATTTATGGCATTGCTTAGTTGTTTAGCCTCTTCTGTTTTCAAGTCTCTGCCAACCCTTCGGTCGATAATCCTTTTCCTATTGTCGACTGAGGCAAAGTTGCATCTGAGAGCAAGGTCGCCATTCTTCACTGGCAAACCTGTTCCGATGGCTTCGAAAATTCCTCTGCCTGTGTGATATCTATGTGGGGCATATCCCAGGATTGAGATGACCGCCACATCGCTTTCGGGGGCTATTCCCTTTCCAACGGTGTACATTAATCCATTTTTTCCTTTTTTCGCAAGAAAATCCATATTAGGTGTTTCAGCGGATTCTAGGGGGGTCTTATTTCCCAGTTCCTTGATTGGTAAATCTCCCATGCCGTCTATGACTACGAAGAATAGTTTCATGGCAGGCATCTCTCCGTCTCTGATTAGCATCTGCTGAATTAAATGAATTGCGTTGTATTCCACTATTGTTTTTGCGCGATTATATCATATTTAAATATACTCAAGACTCTTATGTTAAACCTTTAGGGATACGCAACTTTCGTAAAAGTTAAATAATGTACATTTAGAAACTTTTCTCTTTGAAGATGAAGGGAATGCGTAAAAAGAAACTCTCCTTTCTCTCTCGGCTACTTTTATAAGAGCCTAATGCATTCCCAGATTCTATTTGAAATAATCCAATTTTAAGATTATGGAATTTTCTTCTATATGGAATGGGTAGCAATTCCGTTGTGTTTAAGTATGAGGTTCTAGAACATATGCAATGTAAACTAGAAGTTGGGGGTGTATTGCGCTCGCTAAAACTCTTCGTGATGCACTCTGGTTTTTCGTCTGTTTATCCCATTCTAGAATCTTTATAGATTTTGCAGACTTTGGCTTTGATGCTTATTCGAGGAGGCGTCTAGATTGGAAAAAATTGTTGTGACAACTGCGCTTCCATACGCTAACGGCGAAGTACATCTAGGACACATTTGCTCAACCTATCTGCCTGCAGACATTCTTGTACGGTTCTTTAGACTGAAAGGCGATGAAGTAGCTTTCATATGTGCAAGCGACGATTTCGGCACTCCCATCCTCGTGGAAGCGGAAAAGAAGGGAAAAAGCCCAGAAGAATTCGTGGCGCACTGGAATCAAGAACATAGAAAAGATTTCAAAGATTTGGGGATTTTATTTGACATCTACTATAAGACAAGTTCTGACGAAAACATAAAATTGACTCAACATTTTTTTAAAGAACTTTACAAGAGAGGGCATATTTTTAAACAACTTGTTTTGCAGCCTTATTGTGAGAAATGCAAAAAGGTTTTGCCAGATAGATATGTTAAAGGCACTTGTCCATACTGTGGAGCGTTGGAACAATATTCTGACAGCTGCGAAAACTGTGGAAAAGCATTCCAATTAGGCGAAATTAAAGACCCACACTGCGCTATTTGTGGTTCAACGCCGACAACCAAGCAGAGTGAACATTATTTCTTTGAACTTTCGCAGTTTTCAAACGATTTAAAGGAATGGCTTGAAGAGGATAAGAATTTACAGCCTGAAGTCAAAAACTACGTGTTGAACTGGATTAAAGAAGGATTGCAAGACTGGGATATAACAAGAGACCTTTCTTGGGGTGTTCCAATTCCGTTAGAAGAGGCAAAAGGAAAAGTGCTCTACAACTGGTTCGACAATCATCTCTGCTACATTTCAACTACACTGAAATATTTGGATGAAAAAGGTGTTGACGGCAAAGCATTCTGGAACTCTTCGAAAATTTACCACTTTATCGGAAAAGACATAGTTTATCATCATTATTTGTTTCTGCCTGCGATGCGACTTGGAGAAGGCGAGTTTGCGCTTCCCCGGTTCATTCCAACCAGAGGTTTTTTGTTGCTTCAGGGGCAAAAGTTTTCTAAAAGCAGAGGATGGTATGTCAGCCTAAGAGATTTTCTGAACCTGTTTCCAGCCGACTATCTGCGATATTACTTAACCTCCATTACAACATACAGCCCCTCAGACGTCAATTTTGATTGGGAAGAGTTTCAGGCAAGAATAAACAACGAACTAATCGCAAATATTGGCAACTTCATCCATAGAACTCTAACTTTCATTTGGACTAAGCGCAATGGAAAAGTGCCGTCGCCAAAAACTTATGATGAATTGGATGAAGAATTTAAAGAAAGAATAACAAAAATAGCAGATGATGTTGAAGAAGAAATAGAAAAAATAGAACTCAGTAGAGGGCTAAAGAGAATTTTGGAGTTTTCAACTTTTTGCAATCAGTACTTTCAAAGAAAGCAACCATGGACAGGCGGAGAGAAAGCAGACATGTGCTTATACCTCTGTATAAACGCTGTGAGGGTTCTCTGCATTTTGCTCGAGTCTTATTTGCCATTTTCAGCTGAAGACTTGTGGAAGCAGCTAAACTTGAAAGGAGAGATTCACAGTCAAAGCTGGAATGCTGCATCAAAATTAGCCGTAAAGAGTGGGCACGTGATTAATGAACCGAGAATATTGTTCAGGAAAGTAGAGGATGCTGTGATTGGGAGAGAGAAAGAGAAGTTGGCGGAGTTAGAAGCAAGGTAGAAGTGAATATTTTGGCGCTTAAGATCGACCTTCATGTGCATACTTGCTACTCTCATAATGGCATCGCTACTCCTAAACAATTAGTCGCCTACTCTAAAAAACGGGGCTTAGACGGGGTTGCAATCACTGACCACGACACAATTCAGGGCGCACTTAGACTAGTCAATGACAAGGAACTAATGATAATACCTGGGGTAGAGGTAAGCACTCTGCAAGGTCATGTTCTTGCACTCAACGTGACAGAGCCAATTCCTCCGCAACTGAGTGTGTTAGAGACCATAGAAAAGATTCATGAACTAGGCGGAATAGCGATAGCTGCTCATCCCTCTGTTATGTTAAAAGGGTTAAGGATGCATGCGTGCAGGGGCTTGGATTTTGATGCGGTTGAAGTGATTAATTCAGCGGCTTTTCCTTTTTCTCTGTCAACTTACCTTAATCGCAAGATGGCTGTGAATTTGAATCTGCCGCAGACTGGCGGGAGTGATGCTCATTATGCGCTGGAAATTGGTTGCGCTTACACGTTAATTGATGCTGATCCTGAGAGAGATGAGATTGCGGGGGCGATAAGAAGAGGGGCGGCTGTTCCTTTTGGGAAGGCAGTTCCGTGGAGAATAAGGTTTGAGAGAGAGGCTTTGATTCTTAAGAGAAAGTTGCGGTAGCGTTTCAAAGATGGCAAAAAATTAATTAGCATAGGCACTTAGAAATGGTTTTGGAGGTTGGTTTTGATGGGATGTTGGAAATGGTTTAACAGCATGTTGAAGGAAGCTGGCATAGATGTCACAGAAGAAAACAGGGCTCAGATAGACAAGGTTATTCATGATTTTGTTGGTGAAAAGGCAAGGTATGAGCATTGTTCGCCCGATTGGAGTAAAATGGGCAAGAAGATTCATGAGGATGAAAACGAGAAAAAGAAGCTTATAGCTAAGTTGCAGGCGTCATTGTCGTAATTTGGAGGAATTGGAGAGAATCGGGCTTGCGGGTTAGGAAGGTTGCTTTGAAAGATGTTGGGGCATCTTATTGTTGTATGAGTGAGACGCCTTCTGGAGTTTCTTGGGCAGAGTTTTTGCCAGAATCGAGAAAATGGTTTAAAGAGAACTTGGGAAAGCATGTTGAAGGTTATCACATACTAGATGATAGTAAGGTGGTGGGTCACATTTATTATGCGGCTTCTGAGAATGCGCTTGTACCCTTTGAAACTGAGCCTAAGGTAGCATTCATTTACTGCACTGAAATGTTGCGGGATTATATGCGTAAGGGTTATGGGAAGATGATGTTTGACTATGCGAAGAGTGATCTTAAGAGGCGTGGGTTTAAGGGAATTTTGGTTGATGCGACGGATTTTCAGGAGTATATGCATTTTAGTCATTTTGTTAGGCAGGAGTTTAAGGTGGTTATGGAGCATGGGCCGTTTAAGTTGATGTATTTTCCGCTTTCGAAAGATAAGATAGGGGTCAAATTGTTAGAGTTGAGTTATAAGCCTTCGAAGGATAGGGTAGAGGTTACTTTGTTTAAGCATTTCTTTTGTCCTGTTGGCGCCTGTATGTATCATTTGATTAAGAGAGTGGCTCAAAGTTTTGGCGACAAAGTTAAGATTGTGGAGATTGAGCCTACGTTGGAAATTGTGAGAAGGTATGGGTTGACATGTGATCCGTTGATTAATGGTAAGGTTAAGTTGTTAGGGCCTGCTTCAGAGGAAGATGTGAGGAAGACTATACAAGAAGAAATAGCCCAATCAAACATTAGGTAATGCTTTATCCTTCGTTAGCGTTTTTGGTTGTTGGATTTCGTTGGCTAAGGCTGGGTATAGATAGTCAAGAATGCGGTTAATCTCATCATCACCAACTATCAACTAACATAGAAAACAACATTCGCAGTGATGATGAAGAAAAAATAATTTTGAATTCTGCAGCAGTATAGAGAGCATGTCAGTATATCGACGTTTGAATTTACAAAAGTGTTAAAAACTTGTAGGTTTCACCTAATTCAGCACAGAAGTGTCTGTCATGGTTGAAATTATCTGCCGTCCTCCAAAAGAAGTCATTTTCTTAGAATGCACAAAATATCCATCTCTTGACACTTTGTCTGCAACTATTGGCACTATCATAATGACTGGGCAACCTATGCTTCTTAAATGGGCTGAAGGAATGGTATTTTCTTACATGCCTCTGCCGCCTACAACAGATTCATTGATGAAAGAATTTTTAGAAGGCAAAGTCTACTGGATAGACGTAATATACGCAGCTATGCCAGAATACAAATCAACCATCAGACTAGGCACGTTGGACATCCCAGTAATCGATGTGACACCAAACCCAACTTTGCGCGATGTAGCAAAATGGATGAAAAAACAATAGACCTAATATTGATTTGGCAACGGACTAGACAATGGACATACTTCAAACACTAATTCTGGCCATAATCCAAGGAATAACAGAGTGGCTACCGATATCAAGTTCAGGACACTTAGCCATAGCACAAAAATACTTTAACGAAAAACCTACACTAATTTTTGAAATAGCCCTACACATTGGCACAATATTTGTCGTATTAATCACTTTCAGAAAAGATGTCATAGACATTATCAAAGCATTTTTCAAACGGGATTTCGAAAGCGAAGAAGGAAAACTAGCCTTATTCATAATTGTTGGAAGCATACCCACAGCCATCATAGGCTTTCTACTATTATACTATGACATCATTGAAACGATTTCTTCCAACTTGCTCATAGTTGGCCTCGCATTGCTAGTCACGGGCATCTTCCTATACGCTTCTGGACACGTAAAAGACGGAAAAGAACTAAATTATCTTGACTCTCTGCTCATAGGCATCGCACAAGGCGTAGCAACAATCCCAGGAATTTCAAGAAGCGGCTTCACAATCTCCACAGGGTTATTGAGGAAAGTGAAAAGGGAAAAAGTCTTCAAATACGCATTTTTACTTTCAATACCTGCGGTTTTAGGTGCAATGGCTGCAACAATTGTAAAAGAGCATGAAAGCTTGACAAATGCCAGCATTGACTTGAGCCTCACAGTTTTAGGCGTGATAACATCCTTTATTGTAGGTTACATAGCGTTAAATCTGTTACAAAGAATCTTCATGAAACAAAAATTTCATCTCTTCGCATATTACTGCTGGATAATCGGAATCACAACTGTATGTCTATACTTTCTGCAGTGAGAAGGGAAGACTAGGGTCTAGCAAAAAAATACCTAGCCCCCTTATATATAGATGTCTAATAGATTAGTGTAGATGGGTTGTGCTTTGCAAATCATCAATCGATAAGTTTGAAAACATGCCTTTCAAATTCTATCAATCTAATGAAAACAAACAGGGCACAAAGCAATCTCTAACTCCAAAACAGAAAGCAAAAACCAAACATTCCCGCCACAAATGATGAAAAAAACTAAAAAATTTCTGAATTTTCATCCAGAGAGAAGAAGAACACATCATCCTCAAGGCGTAATTACCTTTTTTTATCCGATAGTTACAAAAAACGGAAAAGAGTTTATAAGTTTGATTTTGCAGTATGACTGAGGTCTAAATCAATAACATACGGAGAAAAACCCTTACAGGAGTAGGAGAAGCGGTGAAAAATGGACCTAGCATGGATCGCTTTAGCTACTGGAGCGTTTGCAATGCTCATTGTAGCATGCTTTGCATGGTCCATTTGTCATATTGATAACTGCTTCATCTTATTGAACGAACATTTTTCTAGAATCTTACTGATTTTTGAAGACCTTTACGAAGGGCAATAACTAGTAGTGCTAATTTTTTTTGGAAAGTGATTTTATGAAGGATGTCGCTGTTCTTGATGTCAAGGAAGTTTTTGAAGCTCTAGAGACTTCACCTAAAGGATTGACTAGCGAGGAAGCCAAAAAGCGCCTAGCAAAATATGGTCTGAACATTCTTGTTGAGAAGAGACGCACTCCTGTAGCCTACAAGTTCCTGACGCATCTTAAGGATCTGTTTAGCGTTCTGCTGATTTTTGCAAGTGTGCTTTCAGCGATAGTGGGTATGTGGGATATGAGCAGCATGATTCTGGCTGTAGTTATAGCCAACACAGTTTTCAGTTTGTTCCAGGAATGGCGAGCAGAAAAAGCAATGGAAACCTTGAAAAGTTGGATGCCAGAATACGCCAAAGCCTTTCGCGATGGTGAGCTTAAGAAAATTTTGGTAAAGGAGATTGTTCCTGGAGATGTCATACTGTTAGAAGAAGGTGATAGGGTTCCAGCAGACTCACGACTTGTTCAAGCCTTCGATCTATGGACAAACAATGTTCCATTAACTGGTGAGTCAGAACCGCAACCACGAACGACTGAGCCGGTAACGATTGAAGATAACGCATACCTTGACGTACCTAATCTTGTATTCATGAGCACAAGCATAAGCAAAGGTCAAGGCAAAGCGGTAGTCGTCAAGACTGGAAAAAGCACCAAGTTTGGGCAGATAGCAAGTCTCACTCTCGCAATAGAAGATGCGCCTAGTCCACTGCAAAAGGAAATTGCCTATACAGCAAAGTATGATTTAATCTTAGCCGTGGCAGTTGGAGCAATCTTCTTCGCCATTGGCTACTTGTGGCTTCACATAACCTTTATCGAAAGTGTCCTTTTCATGATCGGCGTCATGGTGTGTTGCGTCCCAGAAGGTTTACAAGTAACAGTCTCAAGTGCTCTCGCAATAAATGTCCTTAAAATGTTAAAAGAAAATGTCCTTGTAAAGCGATTATCTTCCGTTCAAACGCTCGGAAGTGTGACTGTTATTTGTACCGACAAGACAGGCACAATAACAAAAGGCGAAATGACTGTCAGAAAAATATGGATACCAGACACCATAATTGAAGTCTCTGGAGTTGGGCATGAACCGATAGGAGAGTTCACTAACAAAGAAAATCCGTTGACAAAAGATGAAGCAAGTTCAATTGAAAAGCTTCTCGAAATCTCTGCGTTGTGTAATGGAGCAAAGATTGAGCCCCCATCAGACAGCAACAGATCATGGAATGTCGTCGGAGACCCAACAGATGGAGCCCTACTAGTTGCAGCGTTGAAATACGGCATTAACATAAAGACTGCTTTGGTACAGAATCCTATCGTTCACATTATGGCCTTTGATTCTGCAAGAAAAAAAATGACAACAATCCACCGCAATGGCAGAAAAATCGCATTTACTAAAGGCGCACCAAGAAGTATTCTCTCAATATGTGACCGAGTGCTAAACAATGGAAAAATAGATCCCCTTACTAACGACAGATTGAAAGCAGCTGAATTGAGGATTCGCGAACTAGCCGAGGAGGGCCTGCGTGTAATTGCTATTGCATACAGACAACTAGAGGAAAATGAAGACTTTGGACATGTTGAAAGAAACATGATTTTTGTTGGACTTGCCGCTATGAAAGACCCGCCTAGACCTGAAGTCAAAGAAGCCGTGAGATTAGCTAAGCAAGCAGGCGTCAAAATTGTCATAATTACTGGAGATTATGGTCCTACTGCACAAGTCATAGCCGAGGAAGTGGAAATAGTTGATCAAAAGAACGCCCGAATAATCCGAGGCGTCGACCTTGAGGCAAAGAGTGACCGAGAAATTGTAGATGAAGTTAGAAAAGGTAATGTTATCTTTGCCAGAGTCTCTCCTGAACAGAAACTTCGTATTATTAAAGTGCTGAGGGCGAAAAGTGAGATTGTTGCCGTCACTGGAGATGGTGCTAATGATGCTCCTTCGTTGAGAGAAGCAGACATCGGCGTAGCAATGGGAGTTTCTGGAACAGATGTGGCAAGAGAAGCTTCAGACATGGTTCTTCTTGATGACAGCTTCGCATCAATAGTGAAAGCGGTGGAATCGGGACGCACTATCTACGAGAACTTGAGAAAGTTCATAGTATATGTGTTTGCGCACAACTTTGCTGAACTAGTTCCATACTTGCTCTACGTAACTTTGGGCATACCTCTTCCACTTCTGGTAATACATGTCTTGGCTATCGATTTAGGTATAGACGTTATACCTTCGCTTGCTCTCAGCCGAGAACCCGCCGAAGCAGGCATAATGAAAGAACTCCCTAGAGGCGTCAATGAACGACTGTTTAGTGGGAAAGTTTTCTTGCGCTCGCTCTATGTAGGTCTAATTATTGCCATGGGAGCGATGATTGGTTGTCTAAATGCGTGGAGAGCTGGTGGTTGGTATTTAGGTGGACCAAATCCTAGCGACTTGGTCTATTTGAAAGGCATAACTATGACCTTTGCAGGTATAGTGGTAGGACAAGTTGGAAATGTTATTGCTTGCAGAACCAACAAAGTTTCTATCTTTAAGACAAGTGTCAAAAGTAACAAATGGGTATGGGTAGGCATCATATGTCAGCTGGCAATAGTATCCTCTATTATATATGTTCCATTCCTTCAAGGAGTCTTCCAGACGACAAGTATAGACTTAATTGACTGGGCTTACCTCGCATTGATTGCACTAATTGTCATTTTTGCCGAAGAGGTTAGGAAAGCGCTCTCCAGAAGATTTTGGAGTTAAGAAAGTTTAATCTTTGGGTGATTTAGGAAATATTTTCCATGGAGAGATGGGAATTTTGGCACACATCTTTTTAACTGTCTGAACTATAGAGTTGAGACAATTCTCTGACAAATAAAGGAAGTACATGAATTGGAAACTATGACGATAATAGTAAATGGCGCTCCTTACGGCGAAGAACGAGTCTGGAATGCCTTGAGATTAGCCTTAACATCCATCTCAGCTGCAATCGACTTGAATGTGAACATTTTTCTACTCGGAGATGCAGTTTCTGCAGCGAAAAAAGGACAGAATACTCCTCAAGGATATTATAACTTGGAGAAAACGCTTAGAGACCTTGTTAGCCAGAAAGTGAAAGTTGCTGTTTGTGTCACATGCCTTCGTGCAAGAGGACTAAACAAAGAAGACTTAGTTGAAGGCATAGAAATAGGAACATTGATGATGCTTGCTCACTGGATTAGGGAAAGCCAGAAAGTACTTTCTTTTTGAAAGTCAATGATAACCAATAAGTTTATATGAAGCCAAATAAAGTTCAATATTGATAATAATGGATGTTATCATGACGATAAAAGCAGATGAGTTTAAATTGGCTCAAATGCTCTCAAAGTTCTCAGAAGATTATAGGGCGAATTATACTTTGAAAAGACAAGCCGACGACGGTTTTATTCTACATCTAAGGACAGATGATTTTGGCGAACTCGTCAGACGCCTAAACCACATTAAAGGATGCAGTTTTAAAATTATCGAATTGCGAGGTGGAAAAAAAATGGATGTAGTTAATGTTGACTTAATCAAAACTAATGTTGACGCTTTGATGGGCAAGTCCACAATAGCCAACACAGATATTGACCCCATAAACGGTGGAGTGATCAAGTTGGCTGGTGAATTGTGGTCTTGCCGCCCAAAGCATGATAAAGTTATAAAAGCAAACGCAAGAGTTAAAGTTGTTGGAGTAGAAGGAGTTAGCTTGATAGTTGAAGAGGTGAAATAAATGTATGAGGAAATAATAGCAATAATAGGTACAGCAATCGCGCTGATTGTAATCGCAATCTTCGCTCAAGGAATCAGAAAAGTGAACCAATATGAAAAGGGCTTGGTGGAGAGATGGCATGCCTACGAAAAGACAGTTGAGCCTGGATTAAGGTATGTTTGGCCTTTTGTTCAGAGAATGTTCCGAGTAAATATGCGGGAACAAGTCATTGATGTACCGCCTCAGGAAATAATCACCGAAGATAATGTTGTAGTCACAATTGACGCTGTGGTTTACTACCAGATAGTTGATCCACGAAAAGCTATCTACGAAGTGGAAGATTTTGAGTTAGCAATAGTTAAGCTTGCCCAAACCACATTAAGGAACATTGTTGGCGAAATGTCATTGGACACATGCCTAACATCTAGAGAGAAAATAAACACGGAGTTGCGAAAAGTATTGGATGAGGCAACAGACAAGTGGGGCACCAAAGTAAACCGAATTGAAGTTCAAAGAATAGACCCTCCAGCAGACATCCAAACAGCCATGCACAAGCAGAAGACAGCAGAACAAGAAAGAAGACAAATTCGTCTGCTAGCAACCGGAAGGAAAGAAGCTGCTCTTCAAGACAGAGACGCAACAATACTCAAGGCGGAAGGAGAAAGAAAGGGAAAGATTCTCGCGGCAGAAGGAGAGGCACAATCAATTAAACTCGTTGCCGAGGCACAGGCTGAAGCGATAAAAGTTGTTTCACTATCAGCGAACCAATACTTCCAGGAGAATGCTCAACTGAACAAGAAACTAGATGTTATCAGAGACACTTTTGCGCAACAAACTAAGATAGTTGTCCCATCCACGGCGGACATACTTAATGTAATAGGCTTAGAAGGCACCTCAGTGTTGCCAATAAAAACTCGTGAAAAACCGCAGACGAAGGCAACAGAAGAATGAGCGTCGAGTTTTCTGCCTTAGACATCTTCCTCCTAATAACAATAGTAATCGTGATCTTGGCATCTATTCGGTGGATTTTCAAAAGAGGGAGAAAAACCCCAGGTGAATATGTGCAACAAAGGGAGACGGATTTGAGACTAACGTATAAGAGGTTTATGGAGCTTTACCCATACTCACAAATAACCTACCAAGAGTACAAGCAAATGCAGGCTAAACAGGCATATAAGAAGGCTGTAAGCTCTCTGAAAATCAAAAGAATGGTACGATAGGCCCCTCTAGTCTACTTTCATCAACAATGCTCCAAAAACCATGATAAGTAGTACTAGGAAAAGAAACAAGTCTACTACCGATTGCGCGGCAGGTATTGCAATGCTTTCTAGCAACTCAATCAACAAAGCTTCTAATCACATCTATTTCCTATAAGTGATGTTTCCAAAATGACAATATTACTAAGATTGACTCCAAAAAAGAGACGCACGACCACGAAAAGGTCGATTATAAAAGAAAATTGTGGAGAAATTTAAGATAGTTGCTTCTAGTATAGTGATGCTGGAATTCGAGCTCGTGCTTCTTCGATTATTGGCAGCACACTTTTTAGTTCTCTGAAGTATTTTAGAACCGTTAGACCTCTTTCAGTAATAGCGTAAACAACTCTCTTTTTGCCTAACGTTTGTTCTTCAACCAAGTTTTGCTGAATCAAAAAGTCCAAGTATTGTTTGAGGACACTGCAATTTACGTTTGCCTTGTACATTATGTGCGTAAGTTTTAATGGCCCTCTTCGGGCAAGAACTTTAAGTATATCTATGTACATTTCCAGTTTTGATCTTCGCATTATCAAATCCTCTTTCCCTCTCTATTCTGCTGTTTCTATATAAATCATTTATGGATTCTAGCTATGTTTTCTTCGCTGAATTGCACCTGTAGTTGTGGTCTTGATTGTATTTTCATGAATATTGCTAACCTGTTATGAAAAGCTGTAACTAAATCATCAGCCAAAATCCACTGAAGACCGCGCGGAAGCTGCTCCATCTCATCCATGAACAAATCTAGCATTTTTCTTTGCAGTTGTTTGCGTGTTCTTGGAGAAATTGTTTTTTCCAAACTTTTTTCCTCCGTTGAGCAACCGTTTAGAGGTTAGTATTTAACTGCCTTATGAATTCAGAATACATATCTGCAATATCATATTCTGCGCTTGCTCTCTCATGGATAATTCAGGCATATTTCTAATGTCTTCTGTGTAAAGCAATCTGAATCTAAGTGTCGTAAGACTTAATAAATAGCATATCCCTACATTTCTGTAGACGCGTCAAACAGTTCGGAGAACCAAACTTGACATACAAACGAGTGGAAAAGAGCCCTACCCAACTATTGGAGAAGATCAGGGAAAGTTTGGATAGGCTTAATGAAAAAATGGATGTATTCATTGAGATACAGAGGCATAGCCCACGGGGCAATTTGGACCAGTCAATACCTGATGTTCTAGATGTCATGACTTTGCTATCATTGCCTGATCACTTGAGAAAGACAGCAGTGGCTCTATGCAAACTCGGTCAAGCAACTGCAGATGAAGTTGCTGAACAGACAAAGAGGGCGAGGGCCGTGGAAAGTGGTTATCTGAACCAGTTGATGCTTATGGGGTATGTGAAAAAAGAGCGGAAAGGACGAAAGGCTTACTTTTACGTTGAAAAAGAGGAAAAGGAGTAAAGAGCATGGGCAAAATCATTGCTTTTCACTCGTACAAGGGCGGAACAGGGAAAACTCTGCTCTCCATCAATCTTGCTGCCACATACGCCAAATGTGGCAAGAGTGTCTGTCTGTTCGACCTTGATTTTCGTGCTCCAAGCCTTCATGCAGCCTTTGCGAGTGACAGTGTTGAATGCTGGCTCAACGAATATTTGAATGGCACATGTGATATCAAGAGGGTTTTGCTTGATCTTTCTAAGCAACATGGAAATGGAGGCAAGTTTTATGCTGGTTTGGCAAATCCGACGACAGAGGCTATTAGGGACATGTCAGCGAAGGATCGAAAGTGGGAAATGAGGGCTCTTGGACGACTAATGTCGCTGAAGAATTCTCTTCTTAACGATATGCATCTTGACTACCTAATTTTTGATACCAGTCCGGGACTTCAATATTCATCCATAAACGCGATTGTCAGCGCAGATGTTGTCTTAGTTGTCACAAGTCTAGACACATCGGACATTAAGGGAACTCAGAGAATGACACAGGAACTATACGACTTATTCGAGAAGAAAACTGGAATACTTCTAAATAAGGTGCCCGCTGAAATGTTGGCCTCAGAATTTCAAAAGAAAAGTTTGTATAAAAAACTGAATAACATACACACACTCCCAATTCTAGAAATGATCCCTTGTTTCTGCGACATTTTGAGAGCAGGTGGAACACAAATATTTGCTGAAGAGCAGCCAGATCACCCATTTACAAGGACTCTTGAAAAGATAGCAACAAAAATAGAAAAATTCTAACTTTCTAAGAACATTCCTTCCATTTCTAGATGCTTTCTAAACCCCAGATTGGTCAGTGTTTCTATTAGTTCTTGCTTTGTTGTGGAAACTGTTGTTCGAATTCTTTTGGTCCCGCACTGCTTAATTTGATCAATTGCTGCATTTATCAATGTTCTTTCAATTTCGCTTGACCTGTTTTCTGGATTTGCATGTATATCCCCGATGTGGCCTGCTTCTTTAGGAGTAGTATAACTTGCTTGGGCATATCCAACTATTCTATTATTTTGTATGGCAACTATCTTCTTCTCTGTGGAGAAACGAAGGATACGTTGCAGTAAAGGAGTTTTCAAGTCATTCTTATTGAAATCAAAGATTTTCAAGTGATTTGGATCTTCAGAGGTCTTTATCAAGTTGTAGACTTCGTTAATGTCATTTTTCTTGAAGAGTCTGATTTGAATCCCTGCAGTATTTTTTGGTTTGAGCAAAGAGTCCATATCTGCAACTAAATGTGCAATATTCTCAAATTTTTTGAACCCTAATTTTGTATACAAGTTCTTTGCTGGAGTGTTCGTTGATATTACATGTAAAACTGCTCTGTTTTCCTTTTTTTGAACGTAGTCGATGGCGCTTTTCATGAGTTTTGTTGCTATGCCTTTTTTTCTATAATTTGGATGCGTCATTACTGTTGTTATGTAGCCTACGTTTCTTCTATTGTTCACCATTGTTGTGCCGACAACTCTATTGTCAACTTCTGCGACAAAAAGTTTGATTGGTTCTCTTCCAGATAGCTTTAGGATGCCTAGAAAGATTCTTCCAAGTATCCCGAATATGCGATTAACTATTTCTCTTATGTGATCTGGATCAAAACCAGTAACTTCAAACTCTTCCGCAAAAGATTGACTTGCAACATCCAATAAATCATCCAAGTCGGATTTGCGAAAATCTCTAATCAAGATATGTTCTGCAACATCATTCACAATTGCATTTCCTCCATTTCAAAGAATTTCATAGTCTTATTCTTTCTCATACTTCTTCTTAATCTTCTGTACGTCTTCCAGATACTTCTTGAGACGCTTCTTCTCTATCTCCTTTTCAGACAAGGTTTCAGGAGCATACAGCAGAGGCAAGACTGCCAGAAACAAGAAGAAGCTGGCTAAAGAGAAGGCTACAGAGATAGGGATTGACGTAGCGTACGGTGTTACTAATATCTGAATGTAACCCGAAACGAGAAATGGTAATACGCCAATCAGATAATATTTTTCCTTAGTTCGGTTTCCAGCCAAGTCAGCCCAAATAACCAGATAGAACATAAGAGTGAAAATTCCCCATGCAATACCATCCAGAACAACATACAAATACCATGAAAGAATAATGTTTGGAAAAAATCCGAGCACAGCATATGCAATGCCGAGCACCATGAAACCAAGAATAACTACCCTTTTCCGACCAATCGAGTCAGCAAATAACCCACCTATCAATGCAATGCAACCGGTAACTCCGAACTCCGCTATTGCCAAAAGAAAGGAGAGATCGACTCCAAATAGCATGTCTGCACCCGTGATTATCATAGGTCTTTCGAGAAAATTTACTAGGCAAAACATAGTCCAAGAAATCAAGTACAAGACAAAAGATCTATCAATTAGAACTGACTTGTATGATACTTCTCTAAAATCTTGTATGTGTTCTTGCTTTGGTTTAACAAGAAGAAAAAGAACTAGGCCAAGTCCTCTCCAAAAAGTGAAAATCAATACGCCTATGGCAAAAGTGGAAATGCTGACTAGCAATCCGATTAGGAGCATACCAAGACCTGAGGTGAAATATGTAATGCCGCCAAGCCTTGCCCGATTTTCCTCAGAACTATGATCCCCGAAATAGGCGAGACAAGAAGGAAAACCCAGTCCTAAGGAAACCCCCAAAAGAAAGGAAACTGAAAGCAGATACCCTATGTTACTGGCATCAAATATGATAAGCATTGCTGAAGCTATCACTCCAATAAACATCCACAGACACAGAAAAACCCTGAGGCTCATCTTCCTACATAGAGCTGCGCCTACAAACGCAAAACCTATAGCTCCTATATAGTGAATGCTTAGTGTCACCAACAGAATGGGGAATTCAACTTGAGATTTTCTCAATACAGTCTCAAAGAAAACGTATAGCGGAAAGTACCATGAAAGAGCGTTTACAACAACAAAAAGGACTGGAAAAAAATCTTTTTTCAGCAGATCACGAAATGTAACATGTATCTTGGCCATTTTCCCTTACGACTCGCTTTTTTCAATAGTGCATCGAATAGATAAAAAGATTGCTGGCATGTATGCACACATATGTTTGATCTCACGTCGGACTCGTATTCAACTGTATATTATATATTTGTTCAACAAGACTTATATGTGACTTGTTCAACAGATATACACTTGAGTGAAAAGTGATGACCATCAAAAAGAGAAAGAGACCCCTGAGATTATACTTCTAGGGTAGCTTTTTTTACAGATCTTCAAGGGTTCCTGATAAGAACATCTGCATCTGGGATTTCAGATTTTGATTCTGCAGAGTGGAGACGCTCTTTACGGCTCTTGCAACCAAAGTCTGAATGCTCTCCTTGAATCTTCGAACGTTTCTTTCTGCAAAGATGATATCCACTATTTTTTCTGCATCCTTGTTGGAAATTTCTGGTTTTGAAAGGACGTCCATTATGGCCTTTTTGGCTCGTGAGTTCTTGAAGGCATAAAGTATTGGAAGGGGCAAGAGTTCATTTTTCATTCGATTTTGGAGTTCGTCTGGTTCAAAGATGTCTATGAAATCTTCTCTCACTCCAGTTAAGATTCCAAGCGTCCTGCCATAGTTGCCGAGGAAGTCAATTTCGGTTTGTTCTCCGCCACCAATGATAGCGCCAATGCACATGGGGGCTTCGAAGCTAGTTGCTTTCTTTTCCATGATACGCAAACTTTCTTCCGCAGAAATGTTTGTGTTACCTTTTAATGATGCTTCAAGGGCTTCAGCGTCCCCCAACTCAAAAAATTGACTGCTAATTACATCCCAGACTGCATTCATTTTTTGTGCAGAAACTTGCTCATCTAATTTGTGAAGATATGTCAGAGCTTTTATGAGGAAGGCATCACCCACAAGAAGTGCGATATCTTTTCCAAATTTACCAAACAACGTGGACCTTCCATACTTTGTTTTTGACCCGTCAATTATGTCGTCATGTATATCGAAAGCTGCAGTTAGCAACAAAACTGCAACTTGTATTGGAATCGATTTGTCGGGGTTCTCGTTCACTGCTTCACATGCAACCGAAATCAGTCCTGGATGAATGTAGTCGTTCCAGTTTTTGACATAATACTTGAAGGCTTCATTGATTTCTTTGCATTCCCTTCTCTCGCTTAAGATTAACTTTTTCGCGATGTCAACCGACTTTGCGCTTCTTTCTTGAAGGATATTTACTATTTTTTCTATGATCTTCTCATTTTTGGAAATATTTTCCTTTGGTTTATGATTTGTCATCCTTAATTCTCTCTGTCCCGTATGTCTTTTTCTTCTAGTTGCAGCCTCAGAAAGCTGTAGTATGTTTGTATGAGTTGTTTTCCTTTCTGTGTTATCAAGTATGTTTTTCTGATTCTTCCTTTTTGGATTTCTCGTTTGCTCTTGATGTAGTCGTTTTTTTCTAGTTTGTTGAGGAGTGGGTATAATGCGCCGTGTCTGATTTTTATGCCATATAGGGTTTTGATTTTTTTTATGATATTGTAGCCCCACATCGGTTCTGCTTGTATGAGTCTGAGGATATGTATATCTAATAGGTTTCTGACTACGTGTTGTACAAGTTGTTCTGAACCGTTTTCTGTCAAGGTTTTCACCCTTTTTCGGCCTATTTTTATTGTTGTTGTATGTTTGAGAAAAGGTTTTGGCTGTTTTGTCTTATTGCCTTGTATGCTTTGGGTATGTGCGAACGTTTATATTGTTGTTTCATGTATAATAAGACTTGATATGTCATAGACTGGACATATCGTATACAAGTATAACGTGTGAACTGTTGAACAGAAAAACGTAGAGAAGGAGCAAAAGTATGGTGCAGAAACTGCGTGAGGTTCAGGTTAAGTTGATGAGGGGTTTGTTAGACCTTGTCATACTTCAGTTCTTGCGTGTGCATCCGATGCATGGCTATCAGATTATTACACATATTCGGAAGAACTTTGGTGTGTATTTTGGACCAAGCACCGTTTATCCGCTTTTGGGTTTGTTAGAGGAGAAGGGTTACATTAAGAGTACTTGGGATTTGAATAATGATCGTCCGCGGAAGGTTTATTGTTTGACGCATGAGGGTGAGAATTTGTTGGGCTTCACTGAGGCATCTTTGAATCAGATATGTCGTAAGCTTATGACTATGGGTTTGAATAAGATCATAGTGAACAATGGCGTTTCAACGTTTCCTTTGACAACGACGCTTAAAACTGCAGAAACACATTAGAAACAGCCAAAATATCCCCCCTCTCTTCTACACTTTTTAGAGGCGTTAAAGCAGCTGACATGCTCTCTATACTGCTGCAGAATTCAAAATTATTTTTTCTTCATCATCACTGCGAATGTTGTTTTCTATGTTAGTTGATAGTTGGTGATGATGAGATTAACCGCATTCTTGACTATCTATACCCAGCCTTAGCCAACGAAATCCAACAACCAAAAACGCTAACGAAGGATAACATAGCCTTAATAGTAGTATAAATAGAGAGGGAGGCTATTCTTTTTCGTAGAATTCTTCTGCTCTCGGCGGTGTTGGGCTCAACCCTCTACGTTTTCGAATCTCCTCTATAACCGTCGCTTGCAATGATTCTGGAACCACTGCCCAATGACTAAACTGCGTCGCCCAGAAAGCTCTACCCTGCGTCGAAGACCTTAACTCATCTGCTAACCCAAACGATTCTGCTACTGGCATCTCCGCCTTGATAATTATCATTTCTTCTTCTGTTGGCATCTCAATGATTCTTCCACGTCTCTTCTGAACAGTAGTTAAGACTGGGCTTACAAAGTCGTTAGGCACTTTGCATTCGAAACTTATGATAGGCTCCAGCAGTTTCGGGTCACTTAGCAGGAAGCAACACCAGATTGGACGCCAAGTCATTGGAAGCACCTGTGCTGGGCCTCTATGCGCTGGGTCTTCATGAACTTGAATGTCTTCAATGTTAACCTTTAACCCATAAGCAGGCTCCTTAGCCAAGACGCACGTATGCATAGCCTCTCTGAATCCAGACTTAATATGGTCCATCACTTCTTCAACAAACTGTTTTCCCTTAATCCTGTTGACTAAGATATTCGTCTCCTCAATAGCAACAACATTGCGCGCATCATCTGTTTCCCAGCCAAATTCCTTTGACAGAATCTTCCGTTTCTCCTCGCGTCCCTGCAATTCAGATAATCTTCCCTGCCTAATCGCTTCAATCACTTCGTCTGGCAGTTTCTCCAAAGTTATCCAAAGACGATTATGCTTATTCGGGCTCTTACCCATTATCGCAGGCCCACTATAGTCATGACTAATGGTTTCGCGGTAAATCACAATTGGCTCACTAATCTTAACCTTCAAATTAGCTTCCTGCATTCGGTAAGCAGTAATCTCAAGGTGCAATTCACCCATTCCACTGAGCAAGTATTCGCCACTTTCCTTGTTAAACGTGAAACGCAAGTTAGGGTCTTCAAGGGTCAACTTCCGAATAACCTTATCAAATAAAGGCAAGTCTCTAATCTCTTCTGGTGCAACGGCTACTGTGACAACGGGCTCAGATACATAACGCAAACCTTCAAAAGGCCGAATTTCCATTCCCTGTTCTGCAATTGTTTCGCCTACATGCACTGTAGGCAACCCACCAAGAGCGGCAATGTTGCCTGCAGGAATACGGTCAACAATCTCACGGTCAGCTGCCATACTCATGTAAACCTGCTGTATAGTTCCATCTTGGCGGCTGGTGACCAAATGCACCGTCTTGCCCTTTTCAACAGCTCCGCTGAACACACGTCCAATAGCTACGACTCCACTGTGTTGATCAACTTCAACAGTACTAATGCACATGAGCGTTGGACCATTTGGATCAACTTTAGCCATGGCTTTGCCAACTGGACTTTCTGGGTCTCCAGGCCAAATCTGACTTTGTCGATAGGGTTGCGCTTGCAAAGGATTCGGCAAGTGTTCACAGAACATGTCCAAGATGGGTTCATAAAGTGGAGCCTTCTTGCTAAGTTCGTCAACCTTTCTGCCTATCTCTTCTGGTTCTCCACTGTAGGCGTCAATTATGTCCTTGAATGATATGCCTTTAGCTCTCATATGTGTCAAGTTGAGTCCCCATTTATGAAGCGCGGCACCAAATGCCACACGTCCATCTTCAACGGTAACTTGCCAATCTTTTTTATGTTCGGGGGGCGCATATTTTTCAATGAGCATGTTTACTCTGCGAATAATTTTTGCAAATTTATCTTGAATCGCCTGTGGAGTCAAGCGGATTTCCTTGATGAGTCTGTCAACCTTATTGATGTATAAGAGTGGTTTAACCCGTTCGCGCAGAGCCTGCATTAAGACTGTTTCTGTTTGAGTCATGGGCCCTTCCACTGCGTCAACAACCACCAGCGCACCGTCAACTGCCCTTAAGCTGCGTGTAACTGCACCGCTGAAGTCAATGTGCCCAGGCGTGTCTATTAGGTTGATGAGGTAGTCTTTTCCCTTGTAGTTGTGCGTGAGGCTTATATTTGACGCGAAAACGGTCATCTGTCTCTTTTGCTCGAGTTCCCAAGAGTCAAGAAACAGTTTTTGTCCTGCAGTTTTTTCGCTGATTATGCCTGCTGCTGCGAGTAGGCTGTCGGATAGGGTGGTTTTTCCGTGGTCAACGTGAGCGATTATGCTAGTGTTCCTGATGTGTTCTAGGTCGTTCATGAGTTTAACGATTTCTTCGACTTGCTTGTATCTGCCCATGACTGAATTTCCTTCTTGAAATGTTATGCCCTATTTTTGAAGCTACATGGTTGTGAAAAGCCTAACAGATTAACTTTACGATTTTGAATTATATAGATAAATGAGCGAAACTAATTAATGTTCGATACTTGCTATTCAATGAGACGTCGAAGTGGTGCAGTTGAAAAGAGAATTAAGGGTAGTAGAATTTGATGAAATGAAAGACAAAACATTCAAAGTCATACAAGTTGTAGAAAAATTATGCGAGCTTTGCGAAAAACCCTTAAGGACAGAAGAAAAGGAAGTTAAAACTCTCAAAATCGCTAATTGTGAGGATTATTCAAAACTTTTGATAAGGACGAAGGCTCATGACCGAGTAGAAGTAGATCTTGCAGATAACAAGATTTACCTTTATAACCACGACTATCCTGGAGACGTTCATCCAAAGTGCATAGAAAATTATAGAAAATAGCCCGTTTAAGCGGTTTTGTAGAGGTATCCGTCCTCTTTCTCGCCAGCTTCGGAAAGAGCACCAATTTTTCTTAGAGCAATAATATGCCTTAGAACTTCTTTCGTATTGATTCTTGTGGCTTCGGAAAGCTCCTTAATAGTTTGAGGTCCCTTCTTTTTAATTTCATTCATAATCATTTGGCGTTCCATTTCATCTTTCATTATGTTTTTAGACACGGTTCGATATTTTTGTTCATCTACTTTAGGGCCAACTTGCGATATTCCAAGTACCCATCGAAGTCTCTCCGTTTTAAAGGCTTCAATTGCTGCATCAGTCTTTTTCACAAGTTTTTCCTTTTGCTCCTTTTCTTCACTCAAATTCGCCTTCCTCCTATTCAGCTAATGCTGCGTCAATCATGGCTGATATCTGTTCTAATGTAAAATGTTTAACATATATAGCTTTAGGGGGGCAAGTAGCTGCGCAAGCTCCACAACCCTTACATAATGCCTCGTTCACCACAGCCCGCTTCTTAACAGCATCATTCTCTTTATACTCTTCAATAGAAATCGCCTTAAACGTACAAGGCTCAACACACATTGCACATCCGTCGCACTTGGACAAATCCACAAAAGCAACAGTTGGCTCGAGCTCAACCTTGCCCTTAGCCAATGGTATCGAAGCCTTAGCAGCAGCTGCACTGCCCATAGCAGCACTGTCCGTAATGTCCTTTGGACCCTGCACGGTTCCAGCCAAAAATATTCCTTCCGAAGCTGTATCTAACGGTCTAAGCTTGGCATGTGCCTCCGAAAAGAAGCCTTCAACGCCCCTAGCAATTTTCAACATCTCTTGCACATGCTGGGCATCAGAGCGTGGAACCATGCTGACGTTCAAGATAACATAGTCTGCAGGTATCGCCAGTATCTCATTTTTGGTAAGCACATCTTGAACGTTGACAAGAAGACTGCCGGAAGGGCCTTCAATTATTGGCGGTGCCTCAGGCTCATATTTAATGAATGTAACGCCCAACTCGCCTGCTTTTCTATAGTATTCCTCATGGTTTTTCCCAAAAGTTCGCATATCACGGTATAGATAGTAAACCTTGGTTTGAGGATAGCGCTCCTTTATTTCTATAGCGTTGTTAAGTCCAGCCATACAGCATGTGCGAGAGCAATATCTATGCAGTGGCATATCCTTGTCAATGGGTTGATAAACTCCAGGTTCCTGTCTCGCTCCAACACAAGAAATAAAAACTACGCTCTTAGGCGTAGAGCCGCCGGGAAGCAGTTGCCCCTTCGTAGGCCCACTCTCATTCAATAATCTTTCAAGCTGCGCTGTCGTTATCACGTTGTCGTATGCCCTGTAGCCATATTCACCTTTTGGCGGGTCATACAAATCAAGACCAGTAGCTACAATGATGGTGCCTACATCAATCTCTGTCTCTTTTGTCTGTTCTTCAAGATTTATGGCACCTTTTTTACAGGCTTCGATGCACTTTCCACATTTGTTGCAGTTTTTCTCATCGATAATGTATCTTTGAGGTACTGCCTCTAAGAACGGTAGATATATTGCCTTCCTTTTGCTTAAACCATAATCAAACTCGTTTGCTACTTCAATTGGACACTTGGCTTCACAATCGCCGCAAGCATCGCATTTTTCATTGATATATCTTGGTTTTTCAAGGACTTTTACTTTGAAGTTTCCTATGTAGCCATCTACTGCTTTTGCCTCAGAATTTGTCAAGAGTTTAACTTTTGGATTAGAGACCAGCGCATTTGCCAGAGGCTTCAGAACCTCTTGAGCGTGTTCTCTAGTTGGATATAGTTTATTCAGTTGTGTCATTCTTCCGCCAATGTATGGTGCCTTCTCAATCAAATAGATTTCAAAGCCTCTATCGGCTAAATCTAAAGCACTTCTTATGCCAGCGATGCCTGCACCTAGAACTAACGCCTTAACAGTGACTCCAACTTCTCTTTTCTGTAACGGCTCCAAACGTCTTGCCCTTGCAACTGCCATTCGAATAAGGTCTTTAGCCTTCTTCGTTGCTGCTTTAGGATTGTCTGCGTGCACCCAAGAGCAATGTTCTCGAATGTTAGTCATTTCAAAAAGATATGGGTTCAACCCACCTTCTTCAACAACTCTTCTAAAGGTAACTTCATGCATACGAGGAGAACATGAGGCGACGATAACTCGGTTAAGTTTATGCTCCTTAATATCCTGCTTAATCATTGCCTGACTTGGAGCAGAACACGTGTAAAGAGAATGCTTTGCAAGAACAACATTAGGCAGGGTTGCCGCATAGTTCGCAATATCTTCGACATCTACTGTGCCAGCTATGTTCACGCCGCAATGGCAAACATAGACGCCGATTCTATGCTCTTCTTCCTCTTGAGACATTTTTTCACCTTACTACTCTTTTAGAAGAATTGATGCTTTCATGGCAGCAGCGCTTGCCTGCGTAACAGCGTCAGGTATGTCTTTGGGGCCTTCGGCAACACCGGCTATGAAAATGCCTTCAATCGCGGTAGTCACTGGGTCAACTTTTGGATTTGCTGTGACAAAAAATCCATCTTCGCCTATTTTGATTGGCAAGATTTTTTCGAGGTCATTTGATGCGGCTGGAACTAGACCGCTTGACAATACGACCATGTCTACTTCGTCTTCGATAGGGTCGCCTAATTCGACGTTCTCCGCTCTAATCAATAGGTTCTTGGTATTTGGGTCTTCAATTATCTCTGCAACACGTCCCTTGACATAGTTAATTTTGAACTCTTCTTTTGCTCTCTGATAAAATTCCTCAAATCCTTTGCCAAACGCTCGAATATCCATGTAGTAAATTTTTACGTCAACGCCTGGAACATGCTCTTTGACTAATTCTGCCTCTTTAGTAGCATACATACAGCAGACTCTTGAGCAGTATGTGTTTCCAGATTTTTCATCTCTTGAGCCTACGCATTGAATGAACGCGACTTTTTTGGGGATTTTCCCGTCAGACGGTCTTACTACATGCCCTCCAGTGGGTCCAGAAGCGCTTAGAAGCCTTTCTAGCGCTAACCCTGTTATCACATTGTCGTACACACCATAGCCGTACTCTTCTTTCTTCCTTGAATCGAATAGGTTAAAGCCGGTTGCAACAATAATTGCTCCAACCTCTATCTCAATCTCTTGCGGTTGCTGATCATAATCGATAGCATTAACTCCGCATACATTTTTGCACAAGTCGCATTCGAGACAGTTTTCCTTATCAACCGTGTAAATAAGTGGCACGGCTTGCGGAAACGGAACATATATAGCATTTCGAACGCCCATCCTCTCGTCAAAGTCATTTGGAACTTCAACTGGGCAGAGTTGAGCACACGCGCCACAACCAGTGCACTTTGTTTCGTCCACATATCTAGGCTTTCGAAGTATCTTAACCAGAAAGTTCTTTCCTTTTCTTGAGATTCCTTTTACCTCAGAGAACGTGAGTAGTTTAATGTTTTTGTGTCTTCCTGCATCTACCATTTTTGGCGTCATTATGCAGGCAGCACAATCTAGTGTGGGAAATGTTTTGTCTAGTTGTGCCATTCTTCCGCCGATGCTTGGGTTCTTCTCTACAAGATACACTGTAAAACCTTGATCTGCTAAGTCTAAAGCAGCTTGGACGCCTGCGATGCCTCCGCCAATTACGAGTCCTGCTTTAGACACTTACCTCAGCTCCTACAGTTTCTTTTCTAAGCGGGCTTGGACCAAGTTTCCTTATTTCTTCAATCATCTCTTTGACAATTTTAGCGAATTTGCCGCCTTCTGAGGCTGAGACCCACTCAAGTCGAAGTCGTCTAGGGTCAATTCCGATTTCCTCTAGAACTTTCTTTAGAAATTCAACTCGTTTCTGGCATGCAAGATTTCCAGTGATATAGTGGCAGTCTCCAATGTGGCAGCCTGTTACGAGAATGCCGTCAACACCTGATTTAAAGGCTTCGAGAATATGTGTCGGATCAACCCTTCCACTGCACATTGTACGAATAATCCTTATGTTAGTTGGATACTGAATGCGACTTACACCAGCCAAATCTGCGCCAGCATAACTACACCAATTGCATAGGAACCCAAGTATTTTTGGCTCAAACTGTTCCGGCATTTTATGATCCTCCTACGCCACTTTCAGAGAGAAATGCAGTCTTGATTTCCGCCAATATTTGGTCGTCGGTGAAGTGCCGCATTGTTATGGCACGACGTAAACATGCTGCAGCGCAGACTCCGCAGCCTTTGCAGACAGCCTCTATTACCATTGATTTTCCTTCCTCAATTTTATGTGCGCCAAATGGGCAAAGTTTTTCACACATTCTGCAGCCGACACACAAGTCCCGATTAACGAATGCTGTGATAGCCTCTGTTCTCACTTTTCTGTTAGCCATGGGACCAGCTGCCCTAGACGCTACCGCATATGCTTGTGCTATGCTTTCACCTACATCTTTGGGTCCATGAGCTGTCCCACAAACGTATATGCCGTCTGTTGCAAAGTCAACTGGACGTAGTTTGACATGAGCCTCTAGAAAGAATTCGTCTGGACCAATTGGCACTTTAAGAATTTTTGACAGGTCTTTTCCTTCTTGATGCTGAATCAGAGGCGTTGATAAGACAACTAAGTCGCAGTCGAGTTCTGTTTCTTCGCCCAAGAGCGCATGATAGACTTTGAGATTTAATTTTTTGCCAGTGCTTTGGGTTACTTCTACCGGGCGTTCTTTAGTGTAGTTTATGAACTTGATGCCGGCATCTCTTGCTTTCCTATGATGTTCTTCATAGTCTTTTCCGTAAGTTTGGAGGTCTTGATAGATAATATAGACATCAGCGTCTGGATACCATTCCTTTATTAGCATGGCGTTTTTTACGGCTACCATGCAACAGATTCTGGAGCAGTAGGCTCTAGGTGCCTTTTCTTCCCTCGCACCTACACATTGAATCATAGCCACAGTTTTAGGTTTGACAAATTTGTCTAAGGCTGGTTTTCCACCTTGAAGAATTCTCTCCAACTCCACTTGCGTGAGAACACGGTCATATTTGCCATATCCGTATTTGTCGATTGGTTCGAATTCTACGGCTCCTGTTGCCACGATTATGGTGCCAACTTTGAACTTGTTTTCTTCCTTTTCGCCTTCTTTTGTGGTGGTCACAACGAAATTGCCTATGTACCCTTCAATATTTTTGACAATTGTTGACGTGAGAATTTCGATGTTCTTGTGGCTTTTAACTGAGTTTGTTATGGCTTTCAGTATAGGTGAGGCTTCTTCATCGGTTGGATACAATTTGTAAACGTTTCTCAGCATTCCGCCGAGTTCCTTTTCTTTTTCTACAAGGAAAACCTTGAAACCTTGATTTGCGAGACAATTTGTAGCGGTTATTCCAGATATGCCGCCACCTATGACGAGGGCTGATGGGTCTACTTGCACTTCAGCCTCTTCCTGTGGATTAAGGAATGAAGCTCTGGCAGCCGCCATTCTAACAATGTCCTTAGCCTTTTCGGTTGCTTTTTCTGGTTCACGCATGTGAACCCATGAACAATGCTCCCTAATGTTAGCGAATGTGAATAAGTATGGGTTTAGACCCGCGTCTTGGCATGCATTTCTGAATAAGGGTTCATGAGTTCTAGGTGTGCATGAGGCAACTACAACTCTGTTAAGATTCTTTTCTTTGATAGCCTCTTTAATTGAGGCAATTCCCTCTGCGGAACAGGTATAAATATTATCTTCTGCATAGACAACACCTGGCAAAGTCTGAGCATACTTCACAACTTCTGGCACCTTAACTATTCCGCCGATGTTAATACCACAGTGACATATGAAAACGCCAATTCTTAGCTTCTCTTCCATACCTGGCTCACTTTTCTCCATTATTGTGCACCTCCAACCTGCACTAGCGCCAAAGCCTCTGCTGCCCTTGCTGCTGCCGCGCTAGCTTGCGCTACAGAATCTGGAATGTCCTTAGGTGATTGGCAGTAGCCGCAAACGAAGATTCCTGGAATTGTTGTGTCAACTGGAGCAAACAGTGGATGCTTCACTTTGAAGAAGCCGCAGTCGTCAAGTTCTATTCTCATGATTTCGGCTAATTGCCTATTACCTTGTCTGGGCACCAATGCTGGACAGAGGACTACGAGGTCAACGTTTGGAAGAGTTTTAATTTCTCTTGTCAGTGTATCGTCGTACCATATTGTGAGGCTTCTTGTCTTTGGGTCTTCTCTAATCTCGCCTGGTCTGCTTCTAATGTATTTTACACCCCATTCGTCTTTAGCCCTATTGACAAATTCTTGGAAGCCCTTTCCAAAAGCCCGCAACTCGTTGTAGAAGATGTAGACTTCCACATCAGGCTCGTGTTCTCTAATTATTAACGCCTCTTTTGTAGCATACATGCAGCAGACGCTTGAACAGAATGGGCTTCCAGCCTTGAGACTTCTCGACCCCACACACTGGATAAACACAATTCTTTTTGGTCTTCGTCCGTCAGCGGGTCTCAGCAAATGTCCGCCAACTGGTCCAGAGGCACAGACCCAACGCTCAAACTCTAAGGCTGTCAAAACATTTGGATACGCTTTATAGCCGTACTCTTTAATGTTTACAGGGTTAAATTGGTCGAAACCAGTTGCAATAATAATCGAGCCAACATTAAGCTCGATATCCGTTGGCTGTTGTTTAAGGTCAACAGCCCCTGCCTTGCACATTTTTTGGCATAATCCGCATAAGATGCAGTTTTCTTTGTCAACTGTCATTGCTCTTGGCACAGCTTGAGGCATCGGCATATAAATTGCCTTTCGCATTCCAAGTTCCATATCGAATTCGTTAGGAACCTCTACAGGACAATGTTCAGCGCAGGCAGCGCATCCGGTGCACTTTGTTTCGTCCACGCATCTTGCTTTGCGAAGAATTCTTACCTTGAAATTGCCTGTCTTGCCAGTGACTTCTTTAAGTTCGGAGTAAGTTAGCAACTTAATGTTTGGGTGACGATAACATTCAATCATTTTAGGTGCAAGAATGCATATGGAACAGTCCATTGTTGGAAAAGTCTTGTCTAGTTGCGCCATTCTTCCGCCAATGCTTGGAGTCTCTTCTAAGAGATATACTTGGAATCCTCTTCCTGCAAGATCTAACGAAGCCTGAATCCCAGCAATGCCGCCGCCAATGACTAATACTGAAGGTTTTTCACTCAATTTTTGTCTCTCTCCTTTTACTTTGGCATTAGGTTCATCGCTTTTGCCACCAACACTGATAGGTCACTTGTTGGCACTTTGTCGACATGCTTTGTCGCCGTTTTCTCCGTCATTGCACAGTTTAAGTGAATTTGACATTTTGGGCACGCTGTAACCAGCAAGTCGGCTCCAGTTCCTTTTGCCTCTGCCAATCTTTCCACTTGGATTCTTTTAGAATGTTGACCGCATGTCTGCCATGCGCTAACGCCACAGCAGAGAGCATTTTCTTTGTTTCGATCCATTTCTACAAGTTCAATACCCGGTATGCTTGTCATAACTTGCCGAGGCGGCTCGTAAACACCCATGTGTCTACCGAGTCTGCATGGGTCTTGATAGGACACGATTTTGTCAAATTTTTCTGGAAATACTATCTTTTTCTCATTTATCAATTCAGCCAGAAATTCAGATGAGTGCATTACTTCGAAATCAAAACTTTTGGATATTTCTGGATATTCCAGTTTGAAAGTGCGGTAGCATTCTGGGCAAGTTGTCACTATCTTTGATGCCCCACTTTTCTTAATCTCAGCAATATTAGCCTTAACTAATTCTGTAAAACTTTCTAAATCTCCTGAAAAGGACAAGTCGTGCCCGCAGCATCTTTCATTTTTCAGCACTACAGGCGTTATGCCAGATTTATTTAGAATTTTTACCATGCTTTGAGCTATTTCAACGCTTTTCACACCTATGTCATCGAAAACAGCATCAAAGTATGGAAGACATCCAGTGAAGTAGAGGATTTCGCCCTTTTGAGAGATTTTTGCTTTTTCTGGAAGCCAACCAAGACGGTTTTGCTTGATTTTGGGTTGTGCCATAAACCTCTGTAAGGCTAAGAGTATACCTTCGTGAGAGCATGTGCCAACAATTCCGTGTGCAGCCGCTTTTGCCCTACAAGTTCGAATCAACTCATCGTATTCTATGTCTAGGGGGCATCTTTGGCGACAAAGATAACATGTCAAACATGACCACAAGCCCTTATCTAATAAGACCCCTTCTTCCATTCCCATCAAAGCTTTTTCCACTGCTAATCTTGGAGAAGCGTCTGGTCTTACTCGCGTTATCGGGCAGCTGCTTGAACATTTGCCACATTCTTGACAGTATAGGGCTTTGGTTCTTTTGAGAATATCATGGATTGACTCGTCCCCAACTACACGACTAGGTTCAGTCTTCTTCAAGGTTAGTATTGTTGACCCCATTCTACGCAGTTTTTCTGTGAAATCTTTTATGACAGAAGCAAACTTTTCTCCTTCAGCCGCGGAAATCCATTCTAAACGCAGTCTTTCAGAGCCTATTCCAAGCAAATCCAACAGTTTTCTCGTTTTTTCCACTCTTTTCTCTGCATATTGATTTCCAGACCTGTAGTGACAGTCGCCTGGGTGGCAGCCTGCGACTAGTACTCCGTCTGCTCCATTTTCGAAAGCATTAAGTATAAACGCTGGCTCAACCCGTCCACTACACATTACTCGAATAATTCTAATGTTAGGCGGATATGAAAGTCGGCTGGTTCCAGCCAAGTCTGCGCCTGCATAGCCGCACCAATTGCATAAGAATCCGACAATTTTTGGTTCCGCCACAACAAGCCTCCCCCGTTATGTTAGCGCGGCCTCCACCATCGCCTGAATCTGCTTCTCCGTGAAATGCCTCATCGTAATGGCTCCTGTTGGGCATGTTACGGAGCAAGTGCCACAGCCTTTACATGAAATTTCGTTTACTTTGGCATTAAACACGTTTGGCGCGACTTCTTCCACGTGAACCGCATTAAATTCGCATACTTCTTCACATCTGCCGCATCCTCTGCACAATTCTGGATTTACAGAAGCCGTAATTGCCTCTGTTCTCATCTTCTTATTGGCAATCAGAGTAGATGCTCTAGCAGCCGCAGCCTTCGCAGAAATTATTGACTCAGGGACATCCTTAGGCCCAGACACTGCACCTGCCAAGAATATGCCATCCATCTGAGTGTCAACAGGTCTTAACTTCAAATGCGCCTCCATCAAAAAACCGTCAGGGCTTAAGGGTATCTTAAGTGTCCGTGCCAAAAGAACAGCGTCCTTACTTGGAATCAATGGTGTTGATAGCACTACCCAGTCGCATGGAAATTCCACTTGTTGCCCTGCAAGCATGTCATAGACTGAGACCTTAAGCTTCTTGTCCGGAGTTTCACTGATTTCAGGTGTAGCTTCTTCAATGAATTTTACAAATTTTACTTCGAGGTCCCTAGCCTTTGAATAAAGGTCCTCATACTCTTTGTAAACTCTCAAATCGCCGTAAAGTATAATGACATCTGTCGCTGGAAACTGCTCCTTGATGAGTATAGCGTTTTTGATTGCGTTCATGCAACATATTCTGGAGCAGTAGGGCCAGCCTTCTTCCTTTCTGCCCGCTAAAATCTTTTTGAGTAAGCAAGCAGTGTCAGATTTCAGAAATGCTTCAACTCCATATGTCCTTATCTCACCTTTTCTCGCTCCGACACATTGTATCATAACAACTCTTTTTGGTTCCTTGACCTTTCCTTCTCTCAATAACTCATCCATTTCGAGTTGTGTTACAACTTTGTCATATACTCCATATTGATAGAGTCCAGTTGGAGGCTGATAATTTAATGCCCCACAAGCTACAATAATAGTGCCTGCATCAAATTCGACGTTTTTACTCATTTTCGAAGCTAAAACCCTAAAGTTTCCTACATATCCTTTAACATCAGATATTGTCGTTGAAGTTAATAATTCGATGTTTTTGTTCGCCTTAACCCCTTCAATTAGTGGGTTCAAAATTTCTGAAGTATCCTGCATAGTTGGATATAGTTTGTGTAGTCTTCTGAGGTTTCCACCAACTTCAGCTTCTTTCTCAACCAAGTAGACTTTGAAACCTTGATCAGCTATTGACAAGGCAGCAGTCATTCCTGCGACGCCTGCCCCAATTACTAGAACCGATTCCTTGACATCTATTTCTGGTTCTTCTTGCGGCTGTAGCCATGTCGCCCTTGCAACTGCCATTTTCACAATGTCCTTAGCCTTTTCAGTTGCTCTTTCAGGCTCGTGAGTGTGGACCCAAGAACACTGTTCGCGGATGTTTGCCATCTCAAACAAATACTGATTTAATCCAGCTTCCTTGCATGCAGATCGGAAGAGCGGTTCATGTGTTCTCGGTGTGCATGAAGCAACTATTACACGGTTGAGGCTGTGTTTTTTTACTGCTTCCTTTATTGAACTTAATCCTGCTTCAGAACAGGTGTAAATGTTTCCCTCGGAATATGCGACATTGGGCAAAGTTTTTGCATACTCGACTACGTTTGGAACGTTTACTACGCCGCCTATATTGACGCCGCAGTGGCAGATGAAAACACCGATTCTTGGCTGTTCTTTAGGTTCAAAAGAAATCTTTGGCATAGGGATGACTTTTTGTTTCTTTTTGGCTTTAGCTCGCTGAGTCTTCTTCTTTGTAACCTTTTTGCTCATTGTTCTACCTCGATTTGAATGGGTTTGGACCTATTTTCTTGACTTGCTCGGTCATTTCTCGGACAACTCTTGCAAATTTCTCTCCCTCGCCGCTGGAAACCCATTCTAAACGTAGGCGGTCACGTTCTATGCCCATGTCTTCCATCATTACGTACAGTGCTTCAACTCGTCGTTCTGTTTTGACGTTTCCATCTGTATAGTGGCAGTCGCCTGGGTGGCAGCCCGCTATTAAGACTCCGTCTGCTCCCTTCATTAGGGCATCCATTACATGTGCTGGATGAACCATGCCGGAGCACATGACTCGTATTATCCTAATGTTGGGTGGATATGAGAGTCTCGCCGTTCCTGCAAGGTCTGCGCCTGCGTATGCGCACCAATTGCAGCAGAAAGCGAGAATGAGAGGTTCGAACTCGGTTTCTCCCATTACCACCCTCCAAAACTATTATACAGATTTTAGCGGGTTTGGACCAAGCTGCTTTATTCTCTGAGTAGTTTCCCTAATTAACGCCGCAAATTTTTCGCCCTCACCAGCAGAAATCCATTCCAGTCTGAGCCTGTCAGGTTCGATTCCAAGGTCGGTTAGAACTTCCTTTAGGAACCCGAATCTTCTTTCCATCATGTAATTTCCTTGAACGTAGTGGCAGTCGCCTGGGTGGCAACCAGTTATAAGGACTCCATCTGCGCCCCATCTAAAGGCTGAAAGGATGAAGACAGGGTCAATTCGTCCACTACACATGATTCTGACTATTCTCACGTTTGGCGGATATTCAAGGCGACTTGTGCCAGCTAAGTCTGCGCCTGCGTAGGAGCACCAGTTGCAGCAGAAGGCTAAGATAAGTGGTTCAAACTTTGACTTTTCAACTTGAATTTCTTCCATACTAATCTCCTCCACTGAATTCTTCTGGGATTATCGCTGCCTTAACCTGAGAGAGGACTTGTTGATCCGTGTAATGTCTCATGGTTATGGCTCTTCTTGGGCATTCAGCGGCGCAGGCTCCGCAACCTCTACATAAAGCCTCAATAGTTTTGGACTTGCTGTTTTCAAGATAGTGAGCGCCGTATGAGCAAATTTCTTCACAAAGTCCACATCCAATGCACTGCTCTTCATCTACGACAGATGTGAGAGCTTCTGTCTTTAACTTCTTGTTCGCCATGAGAATTGCGGCTCTTGCAGCAGCAGCCTTAGCTGAAATTATTGACTCTGGGACATCTTTTGGCCCTGAAGATACGCCTGCGAGGAATATGCCGTCCATTTGAGTGTCAATGGGTCTTAACTTCAAATGGGCTTCCATTAAGAATCCGTCTGGGCTTAGAGGGATTTTGAGCATTCTTGCCAAGAGGATTTCTTCTTTGTGAGGAATTAACGGCGTTGATAACACTACCCAATCGCAGGGGAGTTTCATTTCTCTGCCTGAGAGGGCGTCGTATGCTGTGACGGTGAGTTTGTCTCCTGTTCCTTGGCTAACTTCAGGGGTTACTTCGTCTATATGCTTGACAAATTTTACTTGATGTTCTCTGGCTTGTGAGTAGAAGTCTTCGTATTCTTTATAGACTCTGACATCTCCGTAAAGAATGATGACATCTGTTTCTGGATATTGTTCTTTGATGAGTATAGCGTTTTTGATTGCGTTCATGCAGCAGATTTTGGAGCAGTAGGGCCAGCCTTCTTCTTTTTTCGCCTTGAGAATCTTAGACAATAGGAAGGCGGTGTCGGACTTTGGAAAGCCTGCTAAATCTACTGCACGGATTTCTCCTTTTCTAGCTCCGACGCACTGTATCATCACAACTCTTTCAGGCTTCGGTAGTTTTCCTTCTCTCAATAATTCGTCCATTTCGAGTTGTGTTACGACTCTGTCGAAAACTCCATATTGATAAAGCCCTTGCGGAGGTTTGTAATTCATGGCGCCACAGGCGACGATGATTGTGCCAACTTCAAGGTCAGCTTTTTCACCATTTTTGGTGACTGTGAGTTTGAAGTTACCAACATAGCCTTTAACTTCAGAGATTAGGGTTGAAGTCATTAACTGAATGTTCTTATGTGCTTTCACGGCCTTTGCTATGGGTTCCAAAACCTCAGATGTGTCTTGCATAGTTGGATATAACTTGTGAAGTCTTCTGAGATTTCCACCCACCTCGGATTCTTTTTCAACCAAGTAAACCTTGAAACCTTGATCAGCGAGAGTTAGTGCTGATGTCATTCCTGCTATGCCTGCGCCTATGACTAATACCGAGTCTTTAATCTCTACTTCAGGCTCTTCCTGAGGTTGCAACCATGTAGCCCTTGCTACAGCCATCCGTAAGATGTCTTTAGCTTTTCTTGTAGCATGTTCTGGTTGGTGTGCATGAACCCATGAACATTGTTCACGGATGTTTGCCATCTCAAACAAATACTGGTTTAATCCAGCTTCTTTACATGCCGAGCGGAAGAGTGGTTCGTGTGTTCTGGGTGTGCATGAAGCAACTATTACACGGTTAAGGTTGTGATTTTTTATTGCCTCTTTTATTGAAGTTAGTCCAGCTTCTGAGCAGGTGTAGATGTTTTCTTCAGCGTAAGCAACGTTCGGAAGAGTCTTAGCGTATTTGACAACTTGTGGGATGTTCACTATGCCGCCTATGTTGACGCCGCAGTGGCATAGGAATACTCCGATTCTTGGTTGTTCTTCCATGGCTGATTAACCTCTTCTTAACGCTTCAGCAACTCTTGCCGCAGTTGCGCTACCCTGCATTATCGAGTCTGGGATGTCGCCTGTTTTAGGTCCTAGACAATAGCCGCACGCGAAAATTCCTGGAACAGTTGTATCCACAGGACTGACTATCATGTCTGATGCCCTAAAAAATCCATACTCATCAGTTTCCACTCCGAGCACTTTGGCTAACGCTTTGGCATCTGTTCGAGGTATCAACGCTGGGCAGAGCACTACTAGGTCATAAGTTAAGTTTTCTATGGTTCCAGCTACTGTGTCTTCATACCAAATGTTGAGACTCTTGGTTGATGGGTCTTCGATTATTTCGCCTGGACTACATCGAATAAATCTTATGCCATACTCGGTTTTGGCTCGGTTAATAAACTGTTGAAAGCCTCTTCCAAAGGCTCTGAGATCTATGTAGAATATAGTGACATCAGTATTTGGTTCATGTTCTTTTATCAGTACAGCATCCTTAACTGAATATTTGCAGCAGATGCTTGAGCAGTAGGTGTTTCCAAATCGCCTATCTCTCGAGCCTACACATTGAATAAATGCGATTTTTCTGGGTATTCTCCCGTCTGACGGTCTTATCAAATGCCCGCCAGTAGGACCTGATGCGCAGAGTAAACGTTCTAGTTCCATAGCAGTTATCACATTCTTGTAGCGTCCATAGCCGAATGTTGGGATTTCAGAAGAATCAAACATGTCAAAACCGATGGCTACAACGATTGCGCCAACATTTAAATCAACTTCTTTAGGTTGTTGCTTTAAATCAACTGCGCCGGCTTGACATACTTTAGCGCAAAGTCCGCATTCTATGCAGTTTTCTTTGTCCACTGTCATTGCTCTTGGCACGGCTTGTGGAAGTGGCATGTAAATTGCCTTTCGCATTCCTAGGTTCATGTCAAACTCGTTAGGAACCTCTACCGGACAATGTTCTGAACATGTCCCGCATCCAGTGCATTTCGATTCATCAATGTATCGTGGTTTTCTCAAAACTTTTACAGTGAAGTTTCCCACAGAACCTTTGACATCTTTGACTTCAGAATATGTAAGCAACTGAACGTTTGGATGATGAGAGCACTCAATCATTTTCGGCGCAAGAATACACATTGAACAATCCATTGTTGGAAATGTTTTGTCTAGTTGTGCCATTCTACCACCGATGCTTGGGGATTTCTCGATCAAGTAGACTTTGAAACCTCTGCTTGCCAAGTCTAGAGATGCTTGGATGCCTGCGATTCCACCGCCGACTACTGCTACTTCATTTTCTGCCAATTTTCATTCCCCCTATACTCTACCTTTTATGATGTTGTCAATGGGAATTCTATGGGACTTGATTTCCCAGTCTTCTAGTTTCGTGCCCATAGCCATCTTGAGAAGTTCGATAAAGTGAATGACGGGTAAATTGTATTCTTCGTTGAAGTGTCGTTTAACTTCCAATTGACCAGTGTCAAGTTGGAGGTAGCAGAATGGGCAGATTGTAACAACGGCTTGAACATCCGCATTTTTCAAATTAATCAACTTCTGTCTCGATACTTGTCTTGCAAGGTCGTCATCGATATCGCGTAATGGACCACCGCAACACATTTCTTTTCTCTCAAACTGCACCGACTCAGTGCCGGTGGCTTCAACAAGCTGATCTAGAGCGCGGTAGCCTCTGATTATTTCAAAATGTATTCGTTTGGGCTTTGTTAAGTGACATCCTGGTTGTGCTCCCACCCGAAAACCATCAAAAGGTGCTTTGATTGCATCCTTAACTTTCTTGATGCCTACATCGTCATAGAGAACATCTACAAGATGTTTGACGTCTGTTTTTCCTTTGAACTCTTTGCCAACTTTTGAAAGTGTTTCATTCACTTTTTCGCGCAAATCCTTCTTTTCTTTCAAAAGCGTGTTAACCATGAGAAGCGATTCATAACAGTCGTTGCATAAGGTTAGGATGTCAAGGCCCATTTCTTCTGCTATGCAGAGGTTTCTTGCTGCAAGAGCCATCCAACTGGCATAGTCTAAGGATTGAATGCTAAAAGGTGCACAGCAGTTGGCGCCTTTCATTTCAACTAAATTTACACCTAAAGTGGGCAAGACCTTTCTAACCGAGACTTCATAGTTCAATTCTCGAGCAGGTATCAGACACCCCAAGAAAAATGCATACTTCATTTTTTCACCTCTTCTTTGGAACCGACTATTTTACTTAATCCTGTCTTTTTCAGAATCTTTTGAACATCATCTACGCCGGTATCGTCAATTTTGCCTAGTCCGAGACTTTCTCGTTTTTCGATGGCGGTTCTGATGGGATTTAAGACTCGTCCTGTTTCAAAGAGGGCCTTCGCTTGAGCAACAACTCCTGAAGGTACGTTGCCTTCTTTTACGGCAAGATTTCTGATTGCAAACATTACTTCGCCTACGTCGCCGCCTTGCGGGCATCTGTCTAGGCATGTGAAGCATGAAAGGCAGTACCATGGCAACTTCTCTGGGAGAACCTCTGAACGAAGACCTAAGATGACCATTTCCATCAGTCGTCTTGGATTATGCTCCTTAGTTAGCCTTGCAACTGGACAGCTGCTTGAGCATCTTCCGCACTGAATGCATAGAAGAATGCCCCTTCCTCTTGGTGTATTCGCTACTTCGCCCATAAATCCTAAATCAAGTTCGCTCAATTAACATCATCACTTCTTATGTTCTTATGCTCTTAGAAAAAGAGGACATGTAAAAACCACCTAATATATTTTCGCTTGCAGTTCTTTTTTGGCTTATCTTGACCTAATTTTTGGGTAGGTTTACGCTAAGTGTGAAATAAACCCTCCATGCATCTTAAGGAAATTGAGGAGAAAATGTCTATACTAATGTGTTTTCACTGCGTGAGAAAAAAGCGTATTGCTTATATATGTCATATATGCTTTATACCTACTTCAAAAAATCGATGAGAGGATGTATATGCCTGAATGGGCGACTGTAAGCATTCGCGAAGAACTCATTGAAGAAGTTAAGAGAATTTTGAAGGCAGGACGCTACCGAAGTATATCTGAGTTTGTTGCAGAAGCAATTCGGCTTCGTTTAGAAGAGATTTCACGTGGCAAAGTTGCAGCAGCCTTTGAAGCAGTTCCAGAAATGCCTCCTCCAACAGTTGAAAAGATTTCAGCTGTTCAGCCAATCCCCGTGTCACCCGAGGCAGAAGAAACAAGAGGCTACATAAACTCGATGCTACAACGCTCGGAGCAAATTTGGTGGGTGCTTGTCAAAATGTTTGGAGATTTAGTTCAAAGGGATGTTAATATTGATCCCGAACTTGCACGCCAATTACGAAACTGTAGGACACTTATCAACTTTGTTCGTTCACATATCTGTCCAGACTGCGATATAGAACTAGCAAATGAAAGATTACCAGACTTGCAGAATAGTTTGGAACAAGCAAAACGTGATTTAGTTGCTGTAGCGATTTGTGTTTGCGATGATTATGCCAAAGATTGGATAAACAAAATTGACAAGGCAGAACGCGGTGAACTTGTTGAACCTTCGCCTGTGAGACCTAAATTTGTTCCAGGCTTGCCTAAAGATGTCGATAAAGGATGGACACGAATAACCTTGTCCAAACCTATTGCCAAGGAGAAGGTGCAAGAGATTTCAAGGTTGTTTGGTGTGGCAATAAAGTTCGAAGATGATTTACGAGTCGTTATCAGAGGGGAAAAGAAGCCAGTAAGAAAAGCAGTGCAAATGCTGTACAAAATGCAGACTAGATAGGTTCTTTTGCATCGTGGAGGCGTCAGGATGACCAAAACAGTTGGAGCAACACTTGTAGTCGGCGGTGGAATCGCAGGCATCCAAGCATCTCTGGACCTCGCAGATGCAGGTTTCAAAGTCTATTTGCTGGACAAATCGGCTAGTATAGGGGGCACAATGGCACAACTAGACAAAACTTTTCCAACAAACGACTGCTCGATGTGCATTCTCGCTCCAAAGCTTGTGGGTGCTGGAAGACACCCAAACATACAGCTCATCACTCATGGAGACATAAAGAAAGTCGGTGGCGAAGCAGGTAACTTTGAGGTTACAATATTAAGAAGAGTCAGATATGTAAACGAAGAAAAATGCAACGGATGCGGAGTTTGCGCTCAATACTGCCCAATAGAAGTCCCCAACGAATTTGATGAGAAAGTTGGCCTTCGCAAGGCGATATACGTTCCATTTCCACAAGCTGTGCCACTGAAATATTCCATTGATGAAGAATACTGTATAAAATGCGAACTATGCCAAAACGTGTGCAAGGCAGGAGCTGTTGATTTCAATCAAAAACCTGAAACGATTAATCTGAATGTTGGCGCGATAATTTTGGCGACAGGTTTTGAAGAGTTTGATCCTCGTCTAAAAAGTGGATATGGCTATGGGCGTTACCCAAATGTAGTATCTAGCATCGAGTTTGAACGAATTCTAAGTGCCTCTGGGCCATTCGGCGGAAAGATAGTCCGTCCATCAGATGGACTTGTGCCCCGAAAAATAGCTTTCATTCAATGCGTGGGTTCAAGAGACGACCAAGTTGGAAACAATTACTGCTCTTCTGCCTGCTGCATGTACGCAATCAAAGAAGCGGTAATAGCTAGGGAACACAGTCCGCACCTTCAGTGTACCATCTTCTTTATGGATATTCGTGCCTATGGAAAAGAGTTTGATGAATATTATGAACGGGCAACGAAGGAATATGGAGTTAGATTTGTTAGATCAAGAGTTTCCAACGTTGAAGAAAAGCCTGAAACACGAAATCTCATAGTAAGACATGTGGTAGAAGAGAAGCCCACAGATGAAGAATTCGATTTAGTAGTTTTGTCAGTTGGAATGAAGCCACCAAAAAACGCTGAAGAATTGGCAAAAGTGCTTGGCATAGAATTGAACAAATATAACTTCTGCGCCACAGAAACCTTTTCGCCGGTCGAAACCTCTCGTCCTGGAATATACGTATGTGGCGCTTTTGCTTCTCCGAAAGATATTCCAGAAAGTGTCGCTCAAGCAAGTGGTGCAGCGGCAAAAGCGGCAGCCATGACTGCTTCAGAAAGAGGAAAACTCACAGCAACCAAGGAATATCCTCCAGAAAGAGACGTATCAAACGAAGAACCACGCATAGGCGTGTTCGTCTGCCACTGTGGCATAAACATTGGCGGCATAGTGAACGTTCCAGAAGTTGTGGAATACGCCAAAACTCTACCCAACGTCGTGTATGCGGAACATAATTTGTACACTTGTTCGCAAGATACTCAGAAGACGATAAGGGAGAAGATAATAGATAAAGGTCTTAACCGTGTGGTAGTTGCTTCATGTACCCCAAGGACGCATGAGCAACTTTTCAGAGAAACGGTTCGAGAAGCAGGGCTTAACATTTACTTATTTGAAATGGCAAACATCCGAGACCAATGCTCATGGGTTCACATGCGTGAACCAGAAAAAGCAACAGAAAAAGCCAAGGATTTGGTAAGAGCGGCAGTTGCTAAAGCCAGATTATTGAATACTTTGCCAAAGCCTATGATAAATGTAGTACCAGTTGGCCTCATAATAGGCGGTGGACTCGCAGGAATGACTGCTGCAGTAGAGCTGGCTAGACAAGGCTTCGAAGTTCACTTAGTTGAGAAAGAGAAAGAGCTTGGAGGATACTTACGCAACATACATTACATGCTTGGGTCCGAAGATCCGCAAGAAAAACTAAAGGCAATTATCAAAGAAGCATCAGAAAATGAAAAGATTCATGCTCACTTAAATACTGAAGTTTTGGACATTAAGGGATATATTGGGAACTTTAAGACCACATTGAACGAGAATGGTGAAAAGAAAGAAATCGACCACGGAATTATTATAGTTTCAACAGGCGCTGTTGAATACAAGCCAAAAGAATACCTTTATGGAGAAAATGGGGTTCTTACACAACATGAGTTAGAAGAGAAACTTGCTAACGGACATTTTAAGGCTAAGACTGTTGTCATGATTCAATGTGTAGGATCTAGAAACGAAGAACGCCCAAATTGTTCAAGAATCTGTTGCGCACAGGCTGTCAAGAACGCATTGAAGATTAAAGAGTTAAGCCCCGAAACCGATGTCTACGTTCTATACAAAGACGTTAGAACTTATGGTTTTAAAGAAGACTATTACCGTGACGCCGCAAGCAAAGGAGTCTTATTCATACGCTACGACGACAAAACCAAACCAGAAGTTTCTCAAGAAAATGGACGCTTGCAAGTATCATTTTTTGAGCCAGTTTTCAATGAATGGATTCAGATTGAACCAGATTTGCTAGTGTTAAGTGTGGCAACTATTCCAAATCCAGACAACAAACGCATAGCAGAAATGTTGAAGGTTCCCTTGACTCATGAAGGTTTCTTTCTGGAGGCTCATATGAAACTGCGACCAGTTGACTTTGCAACAGATGGCATATTCCTATGTGGAATGGCGCACTCGCCAAAGTTCATTGACGAAAGCATAGCACAAGCATGCGCCTCTGCCGCCAGAGCTGCCACGGTCCTTTCCAAGAAAGCATTGGAAATGGAAGGCACTATAGCTAAAGTAAATGAAGACTTGTGCGGTGGATGCAGAATATGCGAGGCGCTTTGTGAGTATGGGGCTATTGAAGTAAAAGAGAATTCAGGAAAACTTAGATCTCACGTTATCGAAGCGTTATGCAAGGGCTGTGGCGTCTGCGGTTCCGCTTGTCCCACAGGCGCTATTAACATGGGGCATTTTACTGACAAGCAGATTCTAGCTCAAGTTAGAGCTGCATTAAGGGAGGAAGCGAAACATGACTGAAGAATTTGAGCCAAGAATTGTGGGTTTCCTCTGCAACTGGTGTGCATACGCAGGCGCAGACTTGGCAGGCGTTAGTCGCTTGCAGTATCCGCCAAACTTGAGAGTTGTCAGAGTTATGTGTAGTGGACGAATTGATCCTGTCTTCATTCTGGAAGCACTAAAGAATGGGGCAGACGGAGTGTTAGTGGCAGGCTGTCACCTTCCATACGATTGCCACTATATTTCAGGTAACTTTAAAGCCCAACGTAGAGTCACGATTTTGAAGAAATTGTTGGAGCAGTTTGGTGTAGAACCGGGTCGTTTAAAGATTGAGTGGGTCTCTGCATCAGAAGGAGACAGATTCGCAACCGTTATTAGAGACACGGTGAACGAGATTAAGAAACTTGGACCAAGCCCGTTAAGGAACGGAGGTCAAACATAATGTCAGAAAAAGAAAAAGAGCCAGAAAAAAAGACTATACAGCGAACAGTGCTGAAATCAAGCGAAATGGATAGTAAATTCAAGTATGAAGTCAGCAAGATTCCAGGCGCAGAAAGAATAATGTTATGCTTCCAATGTGGAACATGCACAGCTGACTGCCCAGTTGCCAGATTCAGCGAAACATACAGACCAAGACAAATAATGAGAATGACACAGCTTGGACTAAAGAACAGAGTTCTTTCTAGCGACGTTATTTGGCTTTGTGCTGCCTGCTTCACATGTGTCGACCACTGTCCACAGGATGTGGAAATTGCTGCTGTTCTTAGGGCTTTGAGAAACTTGGCGGTTGAAGAAGGCTACATGCCGTCGGTTTTCAAAGAATTAGCATCAAGCGTTCAAGCGACAGGTCTTGCCTATAGGATTCCGGAACTTCGTTTAAAGAAAAGAGAGGAAGTTGGACTGCCACCTTTACCTAAAACCAACATAGACGATGTAGCTAAATTGTTCGAGGCTGTAGGCTTTTTCAAAAAGATAGAGAAGGGGAAATCATAGAATGGCAGAGCTAAAATATCTACTCTTTCTCGGTTGTTCCATACCATACCGAGTTTCAGCTTATGAGATTTCGACCAGAAAAGTTGCTGAAAAGCTTGGAGTACAGTTAGTTGATATGCCTGACTATAACTGCTGTGGGCTTCCACTTGATCCTGTAGACCATGACTTAATGCTCACGTTAGCGGCTAGAAATCTATGCATTGCAGAAAAACAAGGCTTGAACATAATGACTCTGTGTCCAGGATGCGCGGGAACCCTACGTAAAGTAAACAAGATGTTGAGAGAAGACAAGAAAATGCGGGAGAAGGTTAATGGATACTTGAAACAGATAGGTCTCGAATTTAAAGGAACAATTGAAGTTAAGCATCTAGTTCAAGTACTGGCAGAAGATGTAGGCTTTGAAAAAATCAAGGATGCGGTTCAAAGACCACTTTCAAAGCTGAGTGTTGCCGAACACAATGGATGTCACGTTTTGCGTCCAACCAAATACATTGGCTTTGATGACCCCGAAAATCCAGTAATGTTAAAAAAGCTTATTGAAGCCACAGGTGCCAAATGCTTAGATTACATGGACGAAACAGAATGTTGTGGTGCACCAATCGTGGGAGTAAATGACCAAATTCCTCTTCAGCTGGCAAGGGAAAAGCTCGGTCACATTAAAGAGGTGGGAGCACAAATGTTGATTACGGTTTGTCCGTTCTGTCATATGATGTTTGATACAAACCAGCTGCGCATAGAACGCATGTTCAGCGAGACCTATGCCATTCCAGTGCTGCACTATTCACAGTTGTTAGGTTTAGCTATGGGCTTCACTCCAGAAGAACTTGCGTTAAAAGAATTGAGAGTTGACGCATCAAGACTTGTGAGTGCGCTATAAAAAATGGGGAAACTAAAATTTGCTTTTTACTGGGCAGCAAGCTGCGGAGGCTGCGAAATTGCAGTTCTCGACATTAATGAGAAGATTCTTGATGTCGTAGCCCTCGCGGATGTAGTGTTCTGGCCTGTAGCAATGGACATAAAGTATAAAGATGTTGAAGCCATTCCAGACAAAAGCATAGATGTCTGCTTCTTCAACGGTGCAATTAGAACCGAAGAAAACGAGCATATGGCGAAATTATTACGGCAGAAGTCTAAGGTTTTAGTCGCCTTCGGCTCTTGTGCCCATGAAGGCTGTATCCCTGGCTTGGCGAATGTTGCAAATAAGAAAGAAGTTTTTGAGAGAGCGTACTTGCAGTCGCCGTCGACTAATAATCCAAACCATGTAACGCCTAAGACATCGTTTAAGGTTGCTGAAGGAGAATTAACTTTACCCGAATTTTATGATACCGTTAAAACTTTGGACCAAACAGTTGACGTAGACTATTACCTGCCAGGTTGCCCTCCACCAGTTAAACTTATAGCAAACGCGGTTGAGGCAATCGCAAAGGGTCAGCTTCCTCCAAAAGGTTCGGTTTTGGCTCCAGAAAAATCTCTCTGCGACGAATGCCCCAGAAAGAAGGAAAGTAAGAAAATCTCTAGGATTTATAGGGTTTATGAGAAGGTTCCAGAGCCAGAGAAATGCCTCTTAGAGCAGGGAATAATTTGCATGGGACCTGCGACACGTGCTGGGTGCGAAGGGCAATGTATCAAGGCTGACATGCCGTGCACCGGGTGTGGAGGTCCATGCCCAAATGAGACAGAGCAGGGAGCCGCCATGATAAGTGCATTAACATCTATTCTTGGAGTGGCCGAGGAAAAAGAAAGAGAATACGATGCTGAAAAGTTAATTAGCCAAATTAAAGACCCGTTGGGAACCTTCTACCGATATTCTCTACCCGCCTCCACTCTTAGAAGGAGAGTAATGGAATGAAAACGATAAGTATAGAACCAGTCACTAGGCTAGAAGGACATGGAAAAATCGAAATATTCCTAAACGAGCAAGGAAATGTACAAAATGCCTATCTGCAAGTTCCAGAACTGAGAGGTTTTGAAAGATTCTGCGAAGGACGCAAAGCGGAAGACTTGCCACAGATAACCACAAGAATCTGTGGCGTCTGTCCAGTTGCACATCATTTTGCCTCAACAAAAGCTCTAGACGCCGCTTTTCATGTTGACCCTCCACCAGCAGCCAAAAAGCTTAGGGAACTTATGTACAGCGGCTACTACACTTATGACCATATATTGCACTTCTACTTCTTGGGCGGACCAGACTTTGTCGTAGGTCCAGACGCACCGCCAGCTGAAAGAAACATTCTCGGCGTAATAAAAAAGGTAGGCTTGGACATTGCAAAAGAAGTGATTAAGCATAGGGCTTATGGACAAAAGATTACAGCAATACTTGGCGGAAAGGCCACGCACCCAGTTTGCGGCTTGCCAGGAGGAATATCAAAACCGCTAAGCGAAGAGGATAGAAGAGACATTGAGAATATGGCAAAATCCTGCATTGAGTTCGCCAAGTTTTCTTTGAAACTCTTTGATGATGTAGTCTTAAAAAATAAGAAGTATGTTGACTTGATTCTAAGCGACGCTTTCACTCATAAAACGTATTATATGGGGTTAGTTGACAAGGATGACAAGGTCAACTTTTACGATGGCAAGGTAAGAGTGGTTGACCCAAAAGGAAATGAGTTCCTAAAATTTGGTCCACAAGAATACTTGAACAACGTTGAGGAGCATGTGGAAGAATGGACATATGTCAAACTGCCTTACCTCAAAAAGGTTGGATGGAAAGGCTTAGTTGACGGACCTGAAAGCGGCATTTACAGAGTAGGACCGCTTGCAAGACTAAATGCAGCAGATGGCATGGCAACACCGCTGGCGCAAGAAGAATACAAGAGAATGTATGAAACATTGGGCGGAAAACCAGTACATTCTACTTTGGCATTTCATTGGGCAAGGCTGATTGAATTGTTGTATGCGACTGAAAGAACGCTTGAATTAAGTCAAGACCCGGAGATTACAAGCAAAGAAGTCAGAAACCCAGTAGGAGCTCCAGACGAAGGCGTGGGAATAGTTGAGGCTGCAAGAGGCACATTGATACATCATTATCAACTTGATGAAGAAGCATTGGTTAAGAAGGTCAACTTGATAGTTGCTACAACTAATAATGCTCCAGCGATTTGCATGTCAATAAGGGATGCGGCAAAGGGCTTGATAAAGGGCGGAAACGTGAACGAAGGCTTACTGAACATGGTTGAAATGGCCTTCAGAGCCTACGACCCATGCTTCGCGTGTGCCACACACTTTGCGATAGGGCAGATGCCTTTAGAAGTCAGCATATACGACCAAGATAGAAAACTGTTGAGAACTTTAAAGAGATAAAAGGCTCTGAATATTTATTAAAAATGTGCCCTACTTAGTGTAGCATGGTAAAATTATATTTTCTCGGCGGAGAGGACATAGAAAAAAGAGAGTCAAAAGAAATCAATAAAAGAGCATTCATTGATGCTGGCGGAGCGCCCACTGTTCTTATTTTTATTGGTTGGACCTCGGAATCAGTGGATAAAGCAGACAGATATAGGAAAATAATGGCCAATTATTTTAAAGACCTTGACGCAAGCAAAATCGAATTTGCAGAGCCTTCAGATTCATTTAAAGAAATTACTGAAAAAGTAAACAGATCAGATTTAATATATCTGCCCGGCGGAGTTACAAGAATTTTAGTTGAACGAATAAAAAATGCAGAGATCGATAACTTATTGCGAAAATACGATAAGGTTATAATTGGGAACAGTGCTGGCGCTCTAGCACTTTGTAAAAATTGCATACTCACTAAAGGTAAAGACAATCCACAAACCGCAGTGATCTCGGGTTTTGGATTAGTGAATTTCAGTGTTGAAGTTCATTACAATACTTCGAAAGATAGAGAATTGAAAAGGTTGTCAAAGAAAAGGAAAATCTATGCTATACCTGAACGATGTGCGCTTGTTTACGATAATGGCGATCTACTATTTATTGGTGATGTGTATTTGTTTTATAACGGCAAGAAGACAAAGTGTTAACCAGTTTAATTCAAAAAGGGGAATTTTGGCTCCTCTTTCTCGGTCTGCAGAAGACATTCTCAGTGAAGAAGAAGAACCAAAATTATTTTTTTGTCGCTGTAGAGAACCAGCCACTCATTTCCAGAGAAGCTTAAATCGCATCTTATAGATTATTTAGGGTTATGAAGAGAAGAAGTGGAGAAAGTCGCAGTCTTAGTAGAGATGAGATAGAGCAGACATTGCGAAAATGGTTTTCAGGTGCCAAAAGAGTTGTCTTGGCTGGCATTGGAAATGCGCTTCGAAAAGACGATTTTGTTGGGGTAAAAGTTGTCAAGGATTTAGCGAATAGGGTTTCTCGAAACGTTTTCCTCATAGAGTGCGAGACTGTTCCAGAAGGTTTTATCGAGCCTATTGTTGAGTTCGAGCCAACTCACATTCTGCTCGTTGACGCTAGTCTTCTGAATCTTGAGCCAGGCTCAGTCAAATTTGTTGAAGCAAGCAAAATGTCTTCGCAGGTTCCAGTGTTAACTCATGCTCTTCCTCTTCAATTATTCTGCGAATACTTGACAAAAATGACTCATGCTAAAATTGCCTTGCTTGCAATACAGCCGAAAGAAACAGATTTCGGAGAAGGCTTGACACCGGAGATAGAGAAAACTTCAGAGTATTTGACTAATCTATTGCTGAAAATTCTTCCTTAGAACATGTCTTTTAGTCAGCGATAAATCTTGAAAACCTATGTTATCAATTCTTATCATAGTTATCAAACCTATCAGAACCCCAAACAACGCCCAATCCAAAATCAGGAAGCCAAAACCAAAGTTCCACTTAGCGGTTGATAATGAAAACAAAAAATTTCTCAATTTTAATCCAATATCTATAGACAGTGAAAATCCTAAGCATCAACCCAGTCAAAACGTAGAAAAATAGAAAATAAGGGTATGGTTTGGCTTTCTATTTGGACGGGGTTGTCTTCATCGCTTCTTGGAATAGCTTCTTAACCGCTGTAATTCTTGCCTTCTGCGCTAAGGTGTCTGAAGTCACAAAGTCCAAGGCTTCTTCTGGGCACCAAGCAACACACTGAGGCTTCTCCTTATCTTTGCATAAGTCGCAGAGAAACACTTTCTTGGTCTCTGGATGCAATGTTATAGCGCCATAGTCGCAGGCTTCGATACACCAGCCGCATCCATTACACTTGTCTTCGTCAACCATTATCACGCCATTTTCTTCAGACGCTTTTAAAGCGTCTCTTGGGCACGCGGCAACACATGGTGGGTCTTCACAGAGTCTGCATGTCACAGACAAGTTGACGAGTGGATGCAACCGCACAACACGTATCCTCGATTTCAGTGGGTTGTATGCCTTTTCTTTTTCAAAGGAACACACGTATTCACAGACTGCACAGCCGACACATTTTTCAGGGTCAGCGGAAACAAACTTTCTCTTTGAAACTGATGCCATTATTTTTCGCCTCCATATGATCTTTCCTATTTCTTTTTAGCTGGTTTCTCAAGTTTCGGCTTTACAATATAGTCCAAGTCGTCAAGTCCTATTTCATTTAGTTTCTCTATTGTAGGAACTCCTTCTTTTGTCCATCCACGTGTTTCATAGTAATCATCTAGCAATAGGTCAAGTTCTGCTTGGGTCACGTGAGCTCCTTTTGAAACGCCTTCATCGGGTATTGGCACATTCATAACTTTAGGTGGCAGATGGTCATCTTTTCTTGTGAAGCCTTCTCGAATGTTTATGAGACGTCCCAAATTGTTTATTCTTTCACCAGTCTTCTGCAGTTCTTGCGGTGTCATTGCAATGCCAGTGTCTAATGTGTAGTATTTTGCAAGGTCTCCGAAGGCGTCAGGATATACGCCTCTAGAAAACTTGCAGACAATCATTGAGTCAATAATAGTGTAAAGGTCTTCAATCTCTCTGACTAGCTTTCCTCTTCCCTTCTCAGCCTTGAAACGGTTGACGCTTCCTTTCACATCGGGCGCGTAAGCTCCATGTCTATTGTGGTCCGCTCCTCTGAATGAAATAGCATACCCCAACGCTGCAGTTTTCAATCCTCTAATGTCGTAGCCTGTCATTTCCACGCCTTTAATGTGATTGGCGAATTTCTCCGCGCCTTTTCCAATTTTTTCTGCTGCCCTTTTAACGCCCTCTGCCATTATATCGCCTAACCCTTCACGAGTACCTATCTTCTTCAGCATTTCCAATACTGCCTCGTGATTCCCGAACTTGAGGTCCAAGCTGTCTGAGTCTTTCTTTGTTAGAATTCCATGCTCATAGCAGTCCATTGCAAAACCAATGACCCCTCCTGCAGATAGGGTATCCATCCCATAAAAGTTGCACAATTCCACAGCCTTTATGATAGCGTCAAGGCGATCCACGCCACAGTTTGGTCCTAAAGCCCAAAGAGATTCATACTCCATACGTGTAGCAGTTCCCTTGTACGGACCCTCTGGAACCACAGCGATGTGTTCGCAACGCATGGCACAGGAAGAGCATCCAATGATTTTGGCGACGAAGCGTTCGTTTAGGTATTCGCCACTAACCTTTTCGGCACCATCAAATGTTCCTCTGGTAAAGTTGTTTACTGGAAGGACTCCAAGAGAGTTGAGGACAAGAACGTTCTCAGGAGTCCCCAAAGTCTTATATTTTCTTGTGGCTGGGCCTTTCATTCTTTCATGAAGCAATTTCACAAATTCTTTAAACTCTTCTGGCTTTGCAACTTTCATATCCTTTGTCCCACGCACAGCAACTGCTTTAAGATTCTTCGAGCCCATCACTGCGCCCATGCCAGTTCTTCCAGCAGCTCTTGTTCTGTCGTTAATGATACATGCAAAGCGGACTAGTTTTTCGCCAGCTGAGCCGATTGAGGCTACGCGAATGTAGTAATCGCCCAATTCTTTTCTTATCGTTTCTTCTGTCTGTTCAGGCGACTTGCCCCACAGGTTTTTTGCATCCATCAATTGTACGGAGTCATCGTCAATCCATAGGTAGACTGGCTTCTCTGCTTTACCCTTGATGATAACTACGTCATAGCCAGTTCTCTTCATTTCAGAGCCAAAAAACCCGTGAGCTTTTGATTCGCCTATTCCTCCAGACTCGGGCGACTTTGAGATAACCGCGTACCCGTTTCCAGCTGTGGGCCCCATGGTGCCGCTGAGAGGGCCTGTGATGAAAATCAGTGAATTTTCTGGGCTAAAGGCGTCTACTCCAGGTTTTGAGTGGTCGAGGAATAAGCGCATTCCAAGACCGATGCCGCCAATATATTTTTTCGCTAGTTCTTCTTTTAATGGTTCAGTTTCAGTTTTTCCAGTTGACAAGTCTATATGAAGTATTCGTCCAGCATAACCCAATATTTAATCCTCCTTTTTTAGAGTAACATTCTGATTGCTTTAAAGATGAATATCAGTAAGGAAAGATAGATATTAATTTATTTGTTGTAAGGATGGCCCATATCTATTTGAAATCTTTTGGGGAAACACTTTTTGAAAGATATGATTCTGATGGTGCAAAGTATCATTGCGATAATCACTGTCACGGATGCTATTATGGTGGTTATTTTCAGTCGGAAACGGATAAATATCGATTTTCCAGTTATATGCATTATAGAGAGTAGCGCCATGAAAGTTAAGGTTCACTACTTAGGATACATAAAGAACATGCTTGAGAAAAAAGAAGAGGAACTTGACATCAGAGAGGGCGCTTCACTTTCAGAATTACTTGACAAACTTGCTGGCTTATATGGGCGACCCTTCAAAAAAGAAGTTTTTGAACCTGGATTAAAAGACCTTAAAACTGGATTTGTCGCAACAGTAAACGGCATCCTAATGGATCAACTCAACGGCGTAGAGACTGGATTAAAGGAAGGCGACAACATAATTTTGATGTCACTCATGAGTGGCGGCTAATTAACCAGAACTCAGCTCAATAGACTAGCATAAAAGTTATAGTTCTACAACAATTCTAATTCAGTTAAGTTTGGTGAAAAGAATTGAAACATCGAATTGAATCTCTAAAGCATCTTCTTGAAACGGAAAAACTGGACGGATACCTTGCAGCTAAAGAAATTAACCTCGTGTATTTTATTAATTATTTGAGCGAAGAAGCAAAACTTCTTGTCCCACATGATGGTGAAAGCATTCTCTATGTTGACGGACGCTTTTACGAAGAAGCAAAAGAGAAAGCCAAAGACTGCAAAGTTGAACTAGCAAAGAAAAAAGTAGCATTGAACGAAATGGTCCAAAGTCAGATGATAGACCTAAAACTTAAGCACATAGGCTTTGACTCTCTCGATGTTGCCACATACTTAAACTTCTCAAACGTCTTAAGCAATACCGAGTTTACGCCTAAAAATGAAATAGTCATGCAGCTTCGCAGCGTGAAGGACAAGCAAGAGATAGAATGCATTAGAAAGGCTGCTGAAGTAACAAGCGAAGGAATGAAAGCAGCAATAGACACTGTTGGACCTGGCTTAAGGGAATATGAGGTCGCCGCGGAGGCAGAGTATAAAATGCGCAAGTCTGGCTCTGGAATGGCTTTTGAAACAATAGTTGCTGGGGGCTCTCGCTCTGCTTTTCCACATGCTAGATGTTCGGACTATAAGATTAAGAAAGGCGATTTGGTGGTTATCGACTTGGGAGCATCTTTTCAGCATTATAGGGCAGATATGACAAGAACTGTTGTAGCTGGAAAGCCTTCGCCTAAACAAGAGAGAATACATGAGATCGTGAGAGACGCGCAAGAGAAGGCATTTCAAAGTGTTAAGGCAAGAGTCAAGTGTGTTGATGTTGACACTGTTGCAAGGAAACACATTGAAAAGGAAGGTTACGCTGAATGTTTCGTTCATGGCTTAGGTCATGGTGTTGGGTTAGAGGTTCATGAAATGCCTACTTTGAACTCTGAAAGCAAAGATGTTTTGGAATCAGGGAATGTAGTGACTGTGGAGCCTGGAATATACATTGTTGCCTTTGGTGGAGTTAGGATAGAAGACACGGTTTTAGTAGGGGAGAATAAGGGAGAAAAACTCACTAAAGCATCTTACACTTTAGAAGTTGAATAATCTTATATTCCCAGAAACATAATTATTGAATCACAAAATCGTGGGAAGGTGAAAAAAGATGGCAAAGAAAGGCACGAGATATAAATGTGAAGAATGCGGAGTTGTAATGGTGGTTGACGAAGCATGCGACTGTGTTCCATGTGACCTGATATGTTGCGGCGCTCCAATGAAGGAAGTGAAACCGAAAGCCAAGAAGTAAACCTTCGAATAGCAAGTCTTCAGTTCAATCGTCTTATTTTTTCCTTGTACATAGGCAACAAGTCTACATCTTCTTACATTGCGTGGTGGGCCCGAAGGGATTTGAACCCTTGACCACTCCCCGAATGCGAGTAGCACTCACATTCTACAGGTTATGAGCCTGTCGCTCTAAACCGTGCTGAGCTACGGGCCCCTTTCTTCTCAACTAATAAAGTTTTACGCAACTGTTATTAAACTATTTTTGCATTTCTAGGGCCTCATTTGCATGTTTGAGCCTTGTTGACGTTAACTCGCTCAGCATTGCAACTTGCTCTGTAGATAAGTAATTGCCAACAGAAGAATCAAAAAGAATATTGGCAGAAGCCTCGAACTCCCTGCTTTCAGCCCACAATATGACCGTGATAGGCACTAAAGGCAAAGAATGAATCTTGACGGAGCAATCTCCATACTTTGCTTCAGAGCCGCCTAAAAGTTTTGCAGTTTCAATGAGCCTCTCTGGCTTTAAGCCGAAAATCTTCTGAATCGGATTTACTGCCCGTCTAAGAAAAGCGTTATAATAAGCGTATCCGCCAAGCAATTGCCTAAAAGAGATTAGTTTCAAGGTTTCTGGAATAGACTTCGCATCTGCATAGCCTGAAAGAATGCAGTAGAGGCTAGGCGCAATTGCTGCAGACGGTTGATTCCTTAACTCGTCAAACACTGAACCATTTTCAAGAGAGAGGCTTAATGCTAGAAATCTTAAGAAAGGTGAGTCTGTGAAGCCAAGTTTCCCTTTTAACTCGATAATCTTAGTCTTACAGCGCCTCCAAGTCCATGAGTCTTCTTCAAAATCCTTGTTTGACACTCTGCTTTCCTCTTGCATTTGATTCTACTAGTAGAATTTTAATCTGTGCATAAAAATCCTAGAAGCAATAGGGTGAAAGCATTCTAGATGATGAGGATGCTGAAGAAAAAATAATTCAAACTCACACGCAGACTGCAAGTCTTTAAACTTTAAACTCCTCTTCCTCAACTCAACGACGATGGCGATGAAGAAGATGCGGATGGAAAGCAGGGTGGAATAAGGAACCTACACTTATTCCATTGGCTCTATTACTTTTTATTGTGCTGTTCCCCATTTTGCCTCTATCTTCAAGAAAATCAGGTCTATTTTAATCGTTAATTCCTTTGGGACAAGGAACGCTAAATCCTTAATTTGCAATTCAATATTTCACGTTCCTTTTTAGCTTACAACTGAAATAATGGGAACTCAGAAATAAAAACTCTCCTCCACAAATTAGCCAAATCACTACGACAGTTAACAGGATTCAAATCCTACAAGGAGTTGACGAACCTTTTTTGATATAATATATTAATTCTAGTAATATATTAATTCTAGTTTCATAAACTATTTAGAGAAAAATGTGTTTACTCAATGAATGATTGAAATGTCAAGAGCTTATAGGTGCAACGTGGACAGCGTCATCAATAGACCAATCCATTGCGTTGGACGTGCGCACGGCAATAGAGCAGGTCGGTGGTGCCTGTATTGGAACGATAAGACCATGGTTCGACGTAAATGTGACCACCTTGATATTTCCAACAAATGAAGACGGTTGCCACAATTCTGAACTTCAATCTAACTACGACCCTTTAGCTGATGCAGAATAGCAATAATCCAACGCTAAAGGCTTAACCGAAAAAGAAAGAATCAGAAGGCACGCTAGATGATTAAAGAAAGAAAAGGGTATGCGTTAAAAAAAGAAAGCTTGAAAGAAATGTTTATGCCCACTTCACAAACCTTAAATTGCTTTTGACTTTCTCAAAAGCGTAGAGGAATTGAAAGTGCCATTTTGTCCAAAATGTGGGAACGAAAATCCTCAAGGAGTGGTGTATTGCAATTCCTGTGGTAGCCCATTGAGCGTTCCGACAACAAGAGTCGAAATAACTCACCGATACGAGAGAGCACAAACATACAAAGTGGTTCACGTACGACATGCCTATTGTGACGGAAACGGTATCGATTACAGACCCTCTCCAATGGGCGTTAAGTGTAATGGATGCGATGGAACAGGTCAAGTTAGTTTAAAAGTAGAAAGCACAAGCAGTCTTGTTGAATGCCCATGTTGTGAGGGAACAGGCGTTGACCATAAGGTTTCTCTCATAGGCGTTGAGTGCAAGAGTTGTCACGGAATAGGTTTAGTTCCTCAAAGAGTTTACACTCTTTAGGCTTTAAACTTTAAATATCGCAGAAATTGGTTAACATACAGCGCCGCCGTAGCTCAGCTCGGTAGAGCGGCTGACTAAGCATCTTAACCATTGCTTAGGCTGAAGCTGTTAACCAGTCGGTCGTCGGTCCGAGTCCGAAAACAGCGAACACGCGTCCTGTTTGACTAAACCGGCGGCGCCAAAACCCTTACTCTGATTCTGTTCTTGCTAGAAGCAAAAAAACGCCGAAAGCGACCAAGGCCAAACCAGCGATTATGAAGACGAATGAGTAGTTGGCAACTTGCCCACCATTTTCAGGTGGATTGGAAAGGGTGAAGTAGACGAGTAATGTACCAACGATGATAGTCAATAGCCCGAAGAATTTTTCCGCAACGGTCAAGCCGATAGGCGCTTGTTTACTCATCGCTACTACCTTGAAATTATAGACTTCAAAGGAATACTTCATGCTCATTTATTAAACTAGCGATACTCAACCTGCCTCCTTCAATTTCGCAGGCAAGTACTCGTCAACAATGTATGTTAGACCATAACGACTAAATGCCTCTTGCTCAGCCTTCTTCTTAATCTTTAAAAACTGTTTAATCTCTCTCTGCCATAATGCACCCTCATAGCGTGGGTCTTTCTGCAACTCTAACAAACGTTTAATGTCAATCTGAGTTAACTCATCGCTTGGCAACTTGTAATCTACGATGTCAGTGGCCCAAACACCACTCCATTTGGCGTCAGGGGTAGTTAAATCTCGCAAATGTGCAGCATTAGCCGAGCCAGAAATAATAACCATCGCTATATGCATGCCCCATGGGTCGCCATCGGTGAAAATGTAAACAGGCAACTCTAACTCTTTATTGAGTCTGTGAATGAATTGCCTCGTCGCTCGTGGCGCTTGTCCAGCAGTAAGGATAAGTAGAGCGTTATATTTCTTGTGAACTTCCTCTTCGATAAACCTGGTGAATAATCCGCCTTTTTCAATTGCAATCACGATATCTGCGGTTGTCTTAACAAATTCTGCAGAGGTCAACGCTGGCCCAATCATAACGCCGTCGGGATGAGACGTGAGATTGTATTGTTTCCCCTCATAACCAGGAACCGTATATTCAATGGTTAAGTCGCCGAAAATAGCTGAACGCTCTTCAGGAAATACCTTAAAATCTTCACGAGCATGTCCAACAACCGTTTCAAGGTCAGTTATGATAGCGTTTGATTCTGGTTGATCCTTGAATGCAACGTCGTAAGCCTGGGCAGAATAGTAAACATCTCGCAGAGTAGAAGTCTTCCGATTCTGCGAAAGTTCATCCGCAAAATATGCAGCCCAAACCAATTGAGTAAAAGGCTTAATATGACGGATATTTCTGGCACTTCTACGCACACTTTTGTCACCCAAAACGTATTGCCGAATTTCTGGATTGTAGAAAATGTTCTCAATTGATCTGCTAGGCATTTTGATCCATGGGAAAACGCCTTGAGCCATCTGTTCATAAAGCTTTTTTCCAAAATCAGTCAAGTCTGCTAAGACTTCTTTCCTTTTTCCAGTTACTGAAGTTTCAGTCTCCTTCTTCTTCAAACTTTTTCACACTCCTTAACAATGCTTCAATGTTTGGCTCCTTTTCTTCTTCAGCTAGTTCTGTTGAGAATTTGGCTATTTTTGGTAAATATTTGGAGAAGACACTTAGTCGCCTTTTCTCTTTCTCGACGTGTTCTCGTCTACTTAAGAAAAGTTGTAATTGACGTGCGACTTCGCGGATTCCATTTAAAACTTCGCTTTTCACTTCTGGTCTGTCTGCGATAAATTCTTTCCCAACTGTTTTGTATGGAACTTTTGTGCTACAGACATGAACCAGTATGGCGACAGGCATGCCAGACGAAACTTTGTATCTGCGCCAATTGATTTCTTTTATGACTTTTACTGAAACATCACTTGCTTCATCATATAGTAATGGAATACGGTTGGCAAATCTGTAAACTGTGATTTCATCGCTTGCAGGTATGTTTCCGCCATAGGCTATGGCTGTTTCGATAATGAATGGGTGACCAGAATATGCGGAAGGCTTGCGTTGACAAACCGCAATGAATTCGGGGTTTAGCTCTTTCAGAATTCCAGCCTTCAATAGATCTTCGCCTAACGGAGACAAGCAACTCGCATCTGGGGGAAGAAAACCGTTGAATCTCTTCATCATTTGCACAAGTTTTACAATTTCCTGAGGCTTCAACTTCTTCGGATCCTTTGCCACATCAATTTCGACAAACTCTAGAAAGTGCTGTGAAATGATTTCGCCTACTCTGTGGAAGTGGGTGCGCATAAAATCCAGCATGTTTCTACAGTTTGTGACCTGAATAATACGTTGAATGGTTTCTACATCTACTCCATATGGATGTGGAAGCGTCTCTTTAGGAGGCGATGGCACCTTAGTGGTGACACGATTAAACTTGTATAATCTTCCTTTTGGGTCAACGAAAGTGATGTTGGCATAGGGATTAAGCAGAGCTGTCTGTTTCAGATACTCCAAAATCTTTGGCATAGCCCTAAAGTAGTCTCCTTCCAAAGAGAATTCGACGATGGTTCCGCGCCACTGCTCTTTGTTGATTCGTATTTTGCGGTCTAAAATTATGGGTCGATTTCTTTGAATGTCAATGCTGAGCTTGTAGCGGTAAATCTTTGATGAGCCTGTGCTTGACGTAATCTGAACAGGTTTGTGAGTTGTTATCTGTCCATAGAGAATTGCCATTTTTCCGCCTAAACCGAATGTTCCTCGAGCTTGCTTCAACTTGTATTTTGAGCCAAATAGAACTTGACCAAAAGCCGAAGGTATGTGACGTGGAGGAACGCCTGATCCGTTGTCTTCTATCCTTAACTGGTAAGTACTGACCTCTTGATTCTCTTGGTTTCCTTGATTTATCTGATTTTCTTTGGTTTCTTCGCTATCATAAGACAACCGAACATAAATTTCTGATGGCGCGCATAGCATGTCGGAGGCGTCAAGGGAATTCTCCACAAGTTCTCTGATAGAAGAAAAAATCGCTTTCGCTAGGCTTGTGAATCCAGCTATGTCTCGGTTGCGGTAGAAGAAGTCGGCGGGACTGATCTCTTCGAAGGTTGCCACCGCCAATTCGCCTCCTTTCAACTATAATATCAAACGCGAAATATTCCGCTTTCTTCACTTTTCCAATTTTTCGTATGGAGTTTCCCATAATTCCAGTTTCTTTTTCTTTAATTCTCTTCTTTTTTTATGCAAGAATCTGTAAACAGTGCTGTGTTGACTTCCTTTAATTAGCATTGAAATAGCTTCTCTTGCAACCTCAATTTGGTCTATACCACCAATTATTAAAATTGTGTATCCGTAAACAGAGACGTAAGTTTCGGTTAATTCTTCTATAATCTTCCTTGTTTTCCCAGCCTTTCCAATGACTCTTCCTTCCAATCTTTTTATGTCAGAGAGCGATCTTCCTACAATCTCTCGCAGGTCTATAACATCTAACACAGTGTCCTCGTCTTCAAATAGCCTAAATGCACGTTCTGGCGAGAAACCTCGGCCGATGGCGGTAACAACTTCTCGAGCTCTAAAAAGGATGGTTGGATCTTGCTCAGTGGCATTTTGTGTTATCGTCACATCGCCTGCTTCGCTATCTATTTGAAGTGACACCGAAAGCTTCTTCTCCACGGTTTCTTTAACGCGCCCATCAGGGCCTATCAGTACTCCTATGCGTTCTCGCGGAATCTTCACAAAAAAGCTTGGTTTAGCCACCAACAACTCTCCTGTACATTTCGTCTACTGGCAACACATCTACATCAATGTTTCGAAAATATTGAAATAGATTTTCTAAATCTCTTCTCAGAAATCGACTTGCCATAGGATGCTTAATAAGAACTGCTTGTGCAAAATCAAAGAGAACAGGCTTACTCTTCCATAGCATAACATTGTATTCGCTTAGGTCAGCGTGGACAAGTCCAGCTTTCTGGTATAGCTTTTCTACATAAGCTAATAATTGTTGGTAGAGTTTTCCTGGGTTTTTTGGAAAAGACTCCTTCAAAAGAGGGGCACTAACTCCATCTTCTCCAATAAACTCCATTACAAGCACGTTATGATTTACGGCGATTGGCTTGGGCACCCTAACTCTTGCTTCATGAGCTCTTTGCAGGTTCTTGAACTCTTTTTGAGCCCAAGTGTAGATAAGTGAACGCGTATCTCTTTTGACGTGAGTGAATCTTGGGTCGCCTTCAATGTAGGAAAGCATGCCTTTTTTAAATTCTGCAGAAACTGTCAGATAAATTTTAATTGCCAACTCATTTCCGCCAGAGTCTTTTCCCCAGTATATTCGCGCTTCTTTCCCAGCGTTGACAACGCCAAAAATACTGTCAATTGTTCCTTTGTTCAAAAAATCATAGATAGTCATAAGTGTGGAGCGGTCAAAAACTTCTTCTAAAACTTCGTATTCTTCACTTCTCTTCTCTTTCATCAACCGTTCGGTTTCATAGGCTTTTTCCTTGCGTCTTATCCTTCTTTCCACCTTCCTCCGAAAAGACACCTTTTGCCTCCTCATCTAACAGTAAGGTAACCATTTTTTCTCAGCGTATCAGCCTGACTCCTTGTGTAACGCCAAATAACGTCGCCTCGTTTGTCAGATTGAAAATCCCATGGAGAAACAAGAACTACGTCTCCTTCTCTTATCCACACCCTCCTCTTCATCTTGCCTCTTATCCGACATAGGCGTTCATTACCGTCTTGGCATTTTACTAAAACTCTGTCAAAGCCCAATAGTTTTATGGCTATTCCAAGCACATCGTTGGCTGATGGTAAAACCATGTCACTGATTTCTTCTTCGCTGAGGACTTTTTTCTTGCCCAAACAGCCACCTCAACAGTCACTTTCGCTACAGAAGGGGTTAACCTTCCTTAAAAAATGTTCGTACTTAAAGAAAATTCGCATCAAGCATTGCTGTAACTACATTTTGATGATTTGCGCATGTGGAACACCAGAAATTTTTATTACTGCTTCTGGATGAATTAAGCCCCTCTCCACTGCTCTGTTTACGATCATATGTCCAACCATGTTAATGATTGTAGACTGCTCTACGAGGTCTATGGCTTCTTCCACACTCACTTTTAGTCCCTTATAAAATTCTTCACGTATTTCAAAGACGATTTTTCCTTCGCGCAAGACCTTACCCAGTAAATTAGCGTCACATGTCGCTAAGAGGGTGCATCCGCCCCATTTCCGCATTTTCACATACACTTGCAACTGCTTCATTTTAAACAAGTCTTATAGATGATCGTGCGCCACAAGCTTCGCATACTAAGAATGTAAAACGTTTTTCTTTAACTATTTTCGTGTCAGGGCGTTTGCAAACAGGACAGACAACGAATTCGTCAACATATCTTTTAATCAAACGTTCAATAGTGTCGCCCGGAAACTTTCCCTGAAAAATTGCGCGCCCTCCTTCTAAACCCGCCTTTGTAGCTATCTCTCCCGTCAGAAACTTGAGCAAATGATTTTGCTCCCGATTAAGCATGTTGCAGATTTCGCCAAAGTTATGAATTACGGTGCGCATACCGATTGTGGATGAACGAACTTTAGGAATTTCAAAGCGCTTATGCTCAGAAACTTGTTGAGGAAGTTGCGAACGAGCGCGCTCCAACATTTCCTTGTAACTAATTTTCATTTAAAGTCCTTCAAACAGTTTTCCAAGTCTAATGAACATGCACTCTCTAAGTATGAAATAATCATTTAAATATATTAATGTAGAGCCAAGAAGCTCAACGTTGAAAAACCTTAAAGAAAAAGAAACTTCAAAATACATCTCTACTCCAGTGGTGAAAAACTTGGACAAATCTTTCGTTCATCCTTACATTCCAAATTCTATCCCAGAAATAAAACGGCAGATTATGAAAGAAATTGGAATCAAAGACATTGAGGAACTTTACAACGATGTTCCACTAAAGTTTAGATTAAAGAAAAAACTGAAACTGTCAAATTCAATGTCAGAGCAAGCGGTAGAAGCATATGTTGAGAAGCTTTTATGCAAAAACAAGACTCTTCAGGATATGCCCATATTCTTGGGCGCAGGCTGCTGGCCCCACTATGTGCCTGCGGCAGTTGAGGAAATCATTCAAAGGACAGAATTTCTTACATCATATACGCCATATCAGCCAGAAGTTTCGCAAGGAATCTTACAAGCCCTTTTTGAATATCAAAGCATGATTTGCGAAATCACTGCTATGGATGTTGCCAACTGCTCCATGTATGACTGGGCTTCTGCCTTAGGTGAAGCTGTTAGAATGGCAGTTCGGTTGACTCATCGTACGGAAGCGCTAATCCCAAGAATAATTCATCCGGAGAGAGTTGACACACTAAAAACTTACATCGACCCTGTGGGATTACATATTAAAACCGTGGGCTACCACAAGGAAACGGGACAACTTAACCTTGAAGACTTGAAATCGAAGATTTCGGAAAAAACTGCAGCCGTCTATATAGAAAATCCAACTTACCTTGGCTTCATAGAAACACAAGTTGAAGAAATTGCCCAGGAAGTTCACAATCATGGAGCGTTATTCATTGTTGGAGTAGACCCAACTTCACTTGGCATACTAAGACCGCCTGGCGAATATGAAGCAGACATTGTTATTGGCGAAGGTCAACCGCTTGGAAATTATCTGAATTATGGTGGACCACTACTTGGCATATTCGCCTGCAAAGATGACATCCAAATGATTAGGCAAATGCCAGGGCGAATAATCGGAATGACTACAACATTGGATGGAAAAAGAATGGGATTTTGCAACGCTTTGCAGACTCGAGAGCAACATATTAGAAGGGAAAATGCGACCTCTAACATCTGTTCAAATGAAGCATTATGCGGAGTTGCAACTGCGGTTTATTTAACTTTGCTCGGTCCAAAGGGTTTGGAGGAACTTGGAAAAACTATTATGAGTAAGGCACAATATGCCATGCAAATTTTGAATAAGATTGATGGAGTTAAAGCGCCCCTATTCAAATCTGTTCACTTTAAGGAATTTACAGTAAACTTTAGCGGAACCAAAAAAACTGTTAACCACATTCATGAGCAACTTCTTCAAAAAGGCATTCATGGAGGGGAAAATATTACAAAGGAATTTTCAGAACTTGGCGAAACCGCACTTTACTGCGTTACTGAAGTTCACTCTAAAGAAGAAATCGATAATCTCGCTAGCACTTTGAGGCAAATTATAGAAGAAAGGTGATTGTGATGTTTAGGCAAGCTCGCTGGGATGAGAAAGTCATTTTTGACTTGGGATTTGCTGGACGAAGAGGCTTTGCTATACCAAAAATCGAAACTGAAGTCCAAAATGTGGTAGGCAATGTCGAAGCATTGATGCCTCAAAAGATGAAGCGAAAAACACTACCAAAGTTGCCTGAACTTTCTGAAGTGGAAGCAGTAAGGCACTATATACGTTTGTCTCAAATGAATTACGGAGTAGATTTGGGTTTCTATCCGCTTGGAAGTTGCACAATGAAATATAATCCCAAAATTAACGAAAAACTTGCAAGATTGCCGACTTTAAGTATGATTCATCCGTATCAAGATGAAAGTACAGTTCAAGGCATACTTGAAATATTATACAAGCTTTCAAAGTGGCTTGCAGAAATTACAGGAACCTATGAAGTGAGCCTGCAACCTTCTGCAGGAGCGCACGGAGAATTTTTGGGCGCCTTAATTATGCGAGCGCATCATAAACTAAACAAGGACCATGAAAAAAGAACCGAACTCATCGTTCCCGATTCTGCACATGGAACAAATCCTGCAAGCGGAACCATGGCTGGATTCAAAATAGTAGTAGTTCCTTCTGACGATGGAGGCTGTGTTAACATTGGAGCCTTGAAGGCAGCGGTTTCGGACCGCACTGCTGGGCTTATGTTGACAAATCCAAATACTTTGGGAATTTTTGAGAGAAACATTGAAGAGATTGCCGAAATCATTCATGGGGCAGGCGGGCTTCTCTATTATGACGGAGCAAACTTGAACCCAATTCTTGGAAAAGTCAGACCCGGAGACATGGGCTTCGACATCGTGCACATTAACATACATAAAACCTTTGGAACACCGCATGGCGGAGGCGGTCCCGGCGCTGGACCAGTTGGTGCCTCAAAAGAATTGGAAAAGTTTCTGCCCGTTCCAAGAGTAGTGTTCGATGGTAAGCGCTACCGCTTGGACTATAACAAGCCGCATAGTGTTGGTAAGATTAGGAGTTTTTACGGAAATACCGCTGTCTTGCTGAAGGCATTTGCCTACATTCTGAATTTGGGCGTTGAAGGGCTTGAAGAGATTGCAGAGGTTTCAGTTTTGAACGCCAATTATGTGATGAAGAAGTTGAGGGAAATTGAGGGCTTTGAACTGCCATATGCCGATAAGCGTGCAAGGAAGCATGAATGTGTTTTTAGCGTCAAAGGCTTGTCTAAAGAAAGGGGAATACGAGCTTTGAATGTTTCCAAGAGGATTTTGGACTATGGTATGCACGCGCCAACAACATATTTTCCACTCATAGTCGAAGAAGCGTTAATGATTGAACCCACTGAATCCTTTGAAAAAGAAGAGTTAGACAGATTTATCGAAGTAATGAAGAACATCTCTAAAGATGCACGTGAGAACCCTGAGAGAGTTTTGGAAGCTCCGCAAAACACTGCGGCAACAAGGTTAGATGAGGTTAAGGCATCTCATCCAAAGACCATGATACTAAGTTGGAGAATGTACAAGAAAAAAGCGAGCTCTGATGAGGTGCAACATACACCTTATAAACATGAGAAACTATCAGATTAAAGCTCACAAAAACTTCCAAAGAGGTTGAAAAATGACCGAAATAGAGAAGAAAGTCAGAGAAGAAGTAGAAAAAGTAGTAGATCCAGAAACAGGATTAACATTTGGTCAAATGAACATGATTACCGATGTGAAGGAGCAAGAACCTGGAGTCGTGAAAATTGATTTCATACCTTCCAGCCCATTTTGCCCAATTGCCTTTAAACTTGCCATGGACATTAAAGACGCTGCCAAAAAGGTGAAAGGAGTCAAAAAGGCTCAAGTGTATTGTCACGGGCATACAATGGAAGAGGCAATCAACCAGTCCGTTAACAAATGACTACCCAAACGATGTGGAGCATTCAGCTAATGAGAGTCACGGTGAAATTTTTCACGGCTCTCCGCGAAATAGTTGGAAAAAGAGAAGAAGAGTTCGAGTTTTCAAGAGGCACTACTGTTAAAGAGTTATTAAAGCATCTTTCTGAAAGCTATGGCCAAGCGTTTAAAGAATACATATATAATGAGAGAGGAAGAGCTAAAGGTCATCTTGAATTCTTGATTAATGGCAAAAGCATAACAACTCTGAAGGGGTTTGAAACAAAACTGAAAGATGGAGATAAAATCGCCATTATACCGCCAGTAGGGGGCGGATGAAAGGTTAAAGGATTTTAGCCCTCAAATAAGTTGCAAAAGTTTTTACAACCTTAACATCAATAAACTTTCCAAGTAAAGTTTCATCGTTTTTTACAACTATTGGCTTGTAAGCAAAATTTCTCCCTATCCATGAATCAGAAACTTTTCCTTTTTCATCGATTAGAATTCTTCCTTCCCATCCTACCCACTTTTTATTTTTCTCTAAAGAAATTTTCTTTGATAATTTTGCCATCTTTCTACTTCTCTCACTTATTTCTCGCAAGGGAACATGTGGTTCCATCTTTTCTGCAGTTGTGTGTGGCCTTGGAAAGAACTTAGATACATTGACTATGTCTGGTTGAGTTTCTTCTATAAGTTTCAGGGTCTTGCTGAAGGCTTTGTCGCTTTCGCCCGGAAAACCACAGATGACATCTGTGGCAATTGTTATGTTTGGAATTTCTTCTCTAAAACGATGAATAATCTCCTTAAAGTCTTCCGTTGAATAAAAGCGATTCATGTTCTTCAAAACTTCGTTGTCTCCGCTTTGAACTGGCAAGTGCAAGAACTTGAAAATCCTATCATCCTTATAGGCTTGAATCAACTCATCCAATGATTCTAGCGCATAGTTTGGAGTCATCATTCCGACACGAACAAAAAATTCTCCATCAATCTTGCAAATTTGCCCCAATAACGCAGCAAGATTAGATTCAATGTCTTTCCCATAGCATCCAGTGTCTTGAGATGTAAGCCAGATTTCTTTGACGCCAGAAGCCAAATCAAACTTTATTCTTTCAACTATTTCGTCGATTTTGTAACTTCTCAGTCGTCCTCTAGCAAAGACAACACAACAGTAGGAGCAAGAGCCGAGACAGCCATAATTAATTGGAATTATTCCAATGACCTTATGTTTTCTAACTTTGGAAACATTAAGGCTTGGCTTAAAATCTTTTTCCAACATGATAACTTCTTGTCCACTGGCTACCTTGCTTACAGCCTCGACAATTCTAATGCCTGGTGACGGTCCAACTATTCCATCGGCTTTAGTTTCTACTCTTAGTCTTTCAAAGTTTATCAGAGGGAGGCATCCAGTAACAACTAACTTCTTGTTGGCAGGTGAACTTTTCAGGATGTTCATAATTCGATTCTCAGTAGGTGTTTTAACTGCACAAGTATTGTAAATCAATATGTCAGCTTCTTCTATTTCCTGAACAACTTCATAACCTGCCTCCGAAAGATAATCTACGATGGCTTCTCCATCTGCAAGATTTGTAGGACACCCGAAACTTCTAACATAAATTCGCTTAGGCGTCTTAATCATTAGGGTTCTGCTAGCCTCACCAGTAAGATGACAAAAGCTACTAAATAAACCACACACGAGTCCAGCAAATCTAATCGCACAACGAAAACTAAGCTGAATCAAAAATAGTCAAGAACTAAAGAATAGCTTTATAAGGAAAAAAATATTCATATTTGAATCATATTTATATCTAAACATATAGTAATATAACCTTCAATGAGTCCCCTATGGTTCTCGCAAGCATAGGTTATTGGAGGGTTGTGAATGAAACTCATTACATTGCATCTTCCCGAGCCTTACATTCAAGCTTTGGACCGTTTGGTGAAGGAGAAGTATTACCCGAATAGGGCTGAAGCTATTCGAGTTGCTGTCCGTGATCTTCTTAGTGTTGAGGCGTGGGGGAAGAGGCATAATGGCTAAGCCAATGCGGAATGAGGAGTCTTTTGGGCATCGTCGCATCTTAGTGGTGGGCGTAGGCAACGCAGGAAGTAAAATCGTTGCTTTGTTGATGAAGAAGATTCCAGGTATAGAGTGTATGGCAATTGATACAGACGTTAAAGCTCTTAACGTAATTGAAGTTCCTCAGAAAATTCTTATTGGAAAAAGAGTTCTTCAAGGCTATGGTGCAAAGGGTAATCCAGAAATTGGAGAAGCAGCGATTAGAGAGTCAAGAAAACGAGTGGAAAACTTTCTAAGAGAAGCCAGTGTGCTCTTTATTATAGCGGGTTTGGGCGGCGGAACAGGAACTGGTGCAGCTTCGGTAGTTGCTGAGATTGCTCGTCGCAATGGAGCAACTGTTGTTGGAATTGTTGTAATGCCTCTAAAAACTGAAAAAGAAAGGGTCAGAAAGGCGTCGAAAGGATTAGCTGAAATGAGGAAGAATTGCAATACGGTTGTGGTGATGGACAATAATAGGCTTGTAGAATCGCTGCCGCGCGCTCCTTTGAACGAGACGTTTAGAATTGTAAACAATGCGTTGACAGATATGGTCAAGGGGATTATGGAAACGGTTTCAGGTTCAGGCATGATTAATGTGGATTTTTCAAATTTCGAGACAATCATAAAAGATGGCGGAGTCGCAACTGTTGGAATTGGTGAATCAAACGCTCCTAACCGAGCTGAAGAGGCGGTTCGAAATGCTTTGAGGAATCCTCTGTTCAGCATATCTTATGAGGACGCTAAAGGTGCATTGATTCATGTTTCGGGAGATGACCACATGACAATAGAAGAAGTGAACAAGGTTGGAGAACTCGTTTCAGAACTGATGAACAAAGATGCTGTCGTAACTTGGAGTGCAAAAGTGAACCCAAATCTGGCAGGCATGTTAAGAGTGACCCTCATGATGACTGGTGTGCGTTCGCCACGTTTGCCCAGTGGGGTTGAAATAATGACACGACAAATCTATAATATAGATCCGTATCCAGAATTAGGAAAAGCATTGGAAATTGATTTAGGCTTAGATCAAATAGAAAACTTCGAATAAAAGCAGTTTTCCTATTTTCGGATCTGCCTAAGTTTAAGTTTTCTTCTTCTCTAGTGAAAGATTGTCTTTCTTCTTCTTTCTCTTCATCATCAACTGCCAACAGAAATCATAATTCTAGCTGTTGAAAGTTTACCTCTGTAGCCCCCGTTATACTAGCCCCCCTATAAATAGGTCTATTATGAATTGTGCTTGTGGCTACCTAGAACTATGTGACAACGCTGGAGAATTTTTGGTTTTCATCATCTAGAGTATGCCTTCGCTACCAACCTTAACCTCCTATCTACTATGAGTCTTGAGTCAAGAAATGTTTTAATAAACTACTTCTTTATTCTCTTCTTCATGCCAGACAGGCGGGCCGGTAGCTCAGCTTGGTTAGAGCGTTCGGCTGATAACCGAAAGGTCGAGAGTCCAAATCTCTCCCGGCCCACACTCTAATTCTTTCCGCCCATTATTCGCCACATCTAAAGTGCTTCAATCCTAAAGGCCAACATTAGACTCTTAAATTACCTATTCACTATCTTATTCTTGTACAACAAGCTGTAGGCGTAGCAGAATATGCGACCGAGAATAGTTTACCCCTTTTCAGCCGTAGTCTCACTAGACAAATTGAAGCTAGCCATCCTAATCAACGCCATTAACCCGAAAATCGGTGGAGTTCTGATTCGAGGTCCAAAAGGTTCTGGAAAAACGACTGTCGTTCGAGGACTGACGGACATCTTATCAGAAATAGAAGTCGTAAAGGACTGTCCATTCAACTGTAATCCGCATGATCCATCGAACATGTGCGAAAAATGCAGTGAACGCTACAATAGTGGAGAGAAATTGCCAGTTGAAGAAAGAAAAATGTTAGTTGTTGACCTTCCGCTCGGAGCAACCGAGGATAGAGTAGTTGGAAGCTTAGATGTAGAGAAAGCGATTAAACTTGGGATAGAAGCCTTAGAGCCAGGTATCTTGGCAGAAGCAAACCAAAATATTCTCTATGTTGACGAAATAAACCTGCTACCAGACCACATTGCAGACGACCTTCTTGACGCGGCTTCAACTGGCTGGAACGTAGTAGAACGCGAAGGAATATCAATTAGCCATCCTTCCCGATTCATTTTCATAGGAACAATGAACCCTGAAGAAGGACAACTCAGACCGCAGCTGCTAGATCGCTTTTCGCTTTCTGTAGACGTTGGAAGAATCTCCTCAGCTGGGGAAAGAATGGAAGTTGTCAAAAGAAACATAGAGTTCGAGACAAGCCCTGAAGCCTTCCTTGAAAAATACAAGTCAAGCCAAGAGGAACTTAGGAATAGGATAATCCAAGCGAGAGAGATTCTGCTAAAAGTCGAAATGCCAGAGAAACTTCTGGAAGCAATATGCAGGGCATGTATAGACTTGAAAGTAGATGGAATGCGACCCGACATCGTGATTGGCAAAGCAGCACAAACGCTCGCTGCATTTGAAAATCGAACAACAGTCACGCCAGAAGACGTTTTAATAGCAGCTGAACTCGCTCTTAACCATAGAACAAGAGAAGGCGGATTTTTAGAATCCGCAACACCAAACGAAGTCAAAGAAACTTTCATAGCCAAGATCAAAGAATCAAAGTATGAGGCAAAACCTGGACCAAAAGCCAAACTAGAAACCAAATCGGAAGAGGAAGCTAAGAAAAAAATTAGGGCAAAAGTCTTCTTTTGGCCCAAAAAACAAGAAGGCAAGAAGGAGAAAGAAACTCCAGAAAAACATCCAAGCAATCTTTACAAAAAGTTGAAAAGACTTACTTTCAAGGTTATTGCTACTTTAGACGAATTACCAATTAGAATGAGGTTTTGGCTTAGAAAAGATAAGTGGGAAAGCCCTGAAGGAGGACGAGTTCTAGATACCGGGATTATTTCTGAAAAATCTCCACAGGTAACCAAGGGCGTTCCTCTACTCAATAAGATTAAAAGAGTTTTCCTCTCGCCTTTCAAACTATTTTTGAGACCAAAAAAAATTCCAAGCGGAATCGGTTGCGCGATTGGAAAACGTGCCGAGACAGTAACCACACTTCATAGAGGGCGACCATTCGGATGGAGATTTCCACAAGGCAAGCCAAGGGACATTCATTTGCCAGCAACAATTAGAGCTGCGGCTATGATGCAGAAAGTTAGAGACAAACCTCTCAAAACAGCGCTGAAAATATGCCCTGAAGATATTCGTGAAAAATTAAGACTTTACAAGGCTCCCATGACTATGGTTTTTGTCATTGACTTAAGCAAATCGATGATGTTTAGCATTGAAGAAGCAAAGGAGGCTATATTGAAATTGCATCAAGACGCTTATAGGTATAGGGACAAGGTTGGAATAGTTGGGCTTAAAGACACAGGAGCTGTGGTTGTTCAGCATCCAATAACTAACTTAAGGGTTGTCGCAAACAAACTCTTGGGATTACGAGTCAGTGGCTTCACTCCACTAGCAGCTGGAATGTCAAAAGCATGGGAGGTTCTGAAAGAAGCCAAACGAAGAGACAGTTCAACTATTCCAGTTATGGTCATTATAACTGACGGAGAAGCTAACGTTCCGCTGAAGAGAAGTTTAGAAACTAACGAAATCCGAACGTTCGATATGCTTGAATTAGCTTTTCACAAGCAGGAGGATTCTGCAGTTATGGATGTGATGTCAGTTTCTGAGATGATCAAAAGAGAAGGAATTTACACAGTCGTTATAAATACAAACCCAGTGTTAGCTGGGCCATCAACCTCAGGGTTTCTAGTAACCGAAATTATAGCCAAAATAACAAATGGCACTCACCACGAAGTTGCCAAACACGCAGATAAAAAGAAACTTATTAAAAGAACCTTTGAAGCAATAGCCCAAGACCAAAGAAGAATTTCACATCAATTTTCTGCTGGTGCTTCGAAATCAAGTATAAGTGCAATCAACTAAAACCTTTGAACGGTCACCGAAGTGACTAGCATGGCGGAAGAGAAGCATTGTGAGATGTGTGGAAAAGCGACGCGTAAAGTTTTGCTTAAAGATGGTCAAATGAAGATTTACATTTGTTCAAGAAAATGTGAACACGAGTACTTTGAATCATTACATGGAAGGGGCAAGGCTTTGCAAGAAGTTTTACTTTATTTGGACAAGAAAATAGCTAAAATGAAAAAGTATGAATTGTGCTGTTGGATGATTACTCTTCTAGGAATTGTAATTATATTATACTCCATATTTCTTGCAAACACTTCAGCAACAAAAGGACAACTTGTCGGGACGCTCTTTTTTCTTGGAGTCGCGCCATTAACAGGTAGCTTGTTGTTAACAAGTCAACTCAGTAAAGAAAAACAAATGTTAGTAGAGAAACGCAAGCAACTTGCTTTAGCATATTCAATTTGACAAAGTTGCGTTACACTAGCTCATGGTTGAAGCAAATATTTCCAATGTAGATGATAAATAGGGTTTTAAATAAAGTTCAAGCAATAGATAGAATGAGTGGGGGTAAGAAAGATGGAAAAAGAGCCTTGGTGGAAGAGTCCATTAAAATATTTTTTGCATGGACTTGCATTCTCCGTTATATTTCTTGTGTTGGCTTTTGTCTGGGCTTTTATTTTAGTAATACTAGTATTGATAGGTTGGCTCGTAGGGTTAATAATTGGAGTCATCGTGCTCTTCTTTCTCATAGGCGGTCTCAACAGCTTTTTAACAGACTTTATATGGTCTATTCCGATTAAAACCAAATGGACGAGTCTTTTAGGCCATGGGTTCCTCTTATTTATTGCGTTAATCTTTGCACACATTCCTGCTCTACTAATTAGCCTTAGTGTACCGAGCTTAGCTACCACGATAGTGCTTCTTATCGTCAATGCTTTCGTCGATGGTTTCGTAGCCAAAAACGTAGCTGCCATCTGGAAAGTGGAAGAGGAAGAAGAACACGAAGAAAGTGACTATGAGGCACGCACTCCTCCGGAATGAGAAATCAGGGCTCATGATATCAACCTTTTTAAATATTAGGAAGCTTACATGTTTTCAAAATCCTTTCAAAATTTCGTCGGCTACGCCGTCTCTTATAGTTTTTCAGAGATTCTATTAGCATGTCTTTATCAATGTAGTCAAGTCTTCTTTTCATAACTTTGGCAACTTCGCTTCCGATAAAGAGATATTGACATATCGAGGTCACGTTAGAAACTCTTCGGTTTATGCTGGCTGTTTCAAAATCAACTATATGCGGCTTGTCTTCCTCATCTATTATGATATGTTTAGGGGCTTTGCTTAACTCTCCATGGTCCAAACCTACTTTGTCTAGCCTCCAACATTGCTCCAAAATATCTCGTAGAACCTTTTGAATCCTAGACTTTGCTCCTCTTCCTTTTAACGTTAAAATCCATTGAAGAAGTAAAGGTCCTTTGATAAATTCCATTAAGAGGAAGTTTTCACTTGCTCCTAATAATTTCGGACCTACATTAACGGTGTTTGCTTTCTTCAGCATTTCCGCTTCATGTTGCATCCCACTTCTGTCAGCGTCCATTCGACGAATTTTAAGAGCCACCTTTCCCTTTTTTGTATAAGCGACTGCAACAATGCCTACACAGCCCTTGCCCAGAACAGACATATTAAAGACAGTCTTTTCGCCAACGAATTCTAGAGCCTTAACTCCTAGCCTACTCAATTCTTCAACACGATTTTTCAACTCGGCTAGATCATATTTAGGATAGCATAGAACTCTGCCGTATTTTTCCTCAAAAAATCTTTCTAAATAAACAACATTGCTTTGATGCAAATAAGTTCCCAAGTCAGATAATGATAATAAGTTAGATAAAAATTGTGAATAAATCTTTGCCATACGTGGGAAAGATAGAAGCCCAAGAGTAGAAAGCATTAATTCGTTCGTTTATCAAGTCTCATGGACAAAGTGGGGCAATAACCTTATGCCAGTTATAACATTGTTAACAGATTTTGGAACGAAAGACCCTTATGTGGCAGAAATGAAGGCAGTTATTGTTTCTATCTGTCCAGAAGCCCAAATCATTGACATAAGTCACGAAATTGAAAAATTTAACATACGTATGGGCGCTTTCGCACTCGCTTCTGCAGCACCCTATTTTCCAGAGAAAACTATCCACGTTGCAGTTGTAGACCCTGGTGTCGGCACGAAGAGGCGCCCAATAATTGTTGAGACTCAGCGATGCTTCTATGTGGGGCCAGATAACGGGATTCTTATGCTATCGGCTCAAAAAGAGGGGATAAAGCGTGTTTGTCAAATTAGCAACCCTCTTCTTATGCTTTCTAAGGTCTCGAAAACTTTTCATGGAAGGGACATATTTGCGCCTGTTGCAGCTTATTTGGCGAGAGGAAAGGCAGTTTCAGAATTTGGCTCTGAGATTCACGATTATGTGGTTCCAAAATTTGCTAAGCCGGAAATAAGAGGGAGCGGATTGCTTGGAGAAGTTATGCATATAGATGACTTTGGAAATATTATCAGCAACATTTCTATTAAAGATTTAAGGAAGATAGGTGCAAAAGAGAATCACTTCTTAAATGTGAAGTTTAAAGAAAGAATCTTGCGTCTAAGATTTTGTTCCACCTATGGCGACGTTTCCCCTAAGCAGCCGTTAGCGCTTGTGGGTAGTCATGAGTTTCTCGAGATTTCTGTGAACCAGGGGAATGCAGCAAACAAGTTTAAAGTTAAGGTTGGAGATTCTGTTCGTTTATTGCGGTGTTGATTTGTCATTTTGTTTTCTTTCGAGGAGTTTTGCGATTTTTCTTGCCATTTTGTAGGCTATTCTTCCTGGCATTGTGATTAGGTATCTTCCTCTGGTTTTTTCTTGAACAACTAGTCCTGTTTCTTGAAGTACATCAAGATGACTTGAAAGAGTGCTGGACGTGATTTCTGGAAGCTTTTCCTGTAGTTCGCTGATGTATTTTCCTCCGTACATTAGGTCTTTGAGGATTTTGAGTCTATATTCGTTTCCTAGGGCGCTCATTGCAGACGATGCCTTTGTAAGGTTGACTTTTTCTTCTTCTTCGAGTGCCTCTCTGTCATGGTAGATTTTTATTCCGTAAGGACCTATGAAGACGGATTTTTCTAGTTCGCCGCTAACTCCTTCGGCTACGCCTTCTAGTGCGTCTTCAACGTAGTCGTGTATTCTGTTTCCGATGTCTATATAGATGCCTCTACGCCTTTCTTTTGGTTTTGTTTCTGACATTTCCTTTAATTGTTCTCTTAGGTTGGCTAATTCTTCTTTCAGTTTTTTCATTTCATCCTTCAAATCTTCTGACAATAATTTTTCACCTCTTTCTAATGGATGCTAATAGATTTTAATTCTAAATTTTTCAAATAGAAATCGATAAATATAAATGTTGTCCCTAGAAAAATCTAGCAAGACTTGAATAAAAATTTTTCAGTTAGGTTTTTGGGGCTTTGTCGCTTTTGACCAAGTCTTGTAGTCTTTCTACTCCTTCAATTTTCTTGATAAATTTGGCTACACTTCTCGGAACAAGTTTTTCCCAGCTTTGATTTTTCAGCATTCTTTCTCTTATGGCAGTTGAAGAATATTTTTCTCTATTGTGAAAAGGTATGGATTCTACCTTGAAGCCACCTTCCATGAAAAGCCGACGAGTAAGAGGCTCATTAGTATATACAATGTCAAATTTTGGTGTGAAACCTACTACCTCAGCAACCCAAAGCATGTGGACATGTATGTCCCGAATTGGAATAATTAAGTAACGAGACGGCTCAACCTTAGCCTCATCTAATGCTTCTCTAATCATCGTAACGCGTTCACCAGCAGTAAAAGGATTATCGATTCTGTGACTGTACTGTGCACTTCCAACAACTATTATGATTTCGTCAACCTTTTCCAAAATGTCTTCGATGGCCCCTAAATGCCCCTTGTGAAAAGGCTGAAATCTACCTACAAAAAGCCCACGTTTCACCATAATACCGTCTCCTAATTAACCTTCTGTCCAACTTTTTTAAAAAGCTCGCCTACTGGATACACAAGCAAAACTCCAGATTCTGTCGTTATCTCTTTAGGCTTCTTGTAGCCTCTATCTTCTCTCTGCAAAATCTCTAGCTTTGTTTCTTTGCCACCTCCGTAACCGCCAACACTGAAATCTGCTTGCACAACTCGATGGCATGGAATCAACGGTGGAAAAGGATTTGTCGCCATTACACGCCCCACGGCTCTCGGCCTTCCACCACAAGCTTTAGCCACAGCGCCATAAGAGGTTAAGTATCCAACGGGAATCTGCCATACGCATTTGAGCACTTTTTGAGAGTATTTTGACAAATGCCTCATGACTAAATTGAAACTGGAAGAAGCATCTTTCCCTTCATAGAGCGCTTTCAATAGTGTTAATAATTTTTCGGAGACTGCATCTTGCTTCTCGGCAATTTGAAAACGCGTATCATATGGAAGGCTTCCAAGTAAGTTCTCCAGTGCATTCCTTCTGTTTTTGCTGAAGGTTGTGGCGAAGACTTTGTCGCTTTCTATTGCTACACCAAAAGTTACTTGATTGATTTCCTTTAAATGAATCGATATCAAATTATAACCTCTTTTATTATGCGTGAAGCCTATTTTGCTTTATTATGGATTTAAGATTTTTATGAGTAAACTTATTAGTATCCAGTGTATTAGTGCATGGCACAAGTAAAGTTAGGAGCAAGTTGGATTGTTTGACCCAAATCAACCTCAAATGCCTTACATCCCAGGTGCCACCACATTAGGCTTAGTATGTTCCGACGGTGTAATTCTTGCCTCTGAGAAAAGAGTCTCTTACGGCTATTTTGTAGTTAGCCGTACAGGCAAGAAAGTCTTCAAGGTAACCGACAAAATCGGTATGGCATGCGCAGGTTTAGTCTCTGACATGCAAACTCTAGTGCGAGAAGTGGAAGCCTACACAAATCTATATAGGCTAGACACTGGAAGGCCAATCGCAGTGAAGGCTGCCGCCAAACTCATGTCAAACATTCTCTTTAACCAACGCTATTATCCATTGATTACCCAAACAATTGTAGGCGGAATGGACAACGAAGGAGCATCCGTCTATGTGCTGGATGTGCTTGGGTCACTCATACCTGATAAGTACGCTGCTGTGGGCTCTGGAGCCGAGATTGCAGTTGGAGTTTTGGAGGAAGGGTACAAGGAAAAAATGACAGTGAAAGAGGGAAAGGAACTTATTGCAAGGGCTATAAAATCAGCTGTGAGCCGAGATGTCATGAGCGGTGACGGCGTAGACTTCCTCATAATAACCGACGAAGGAATGCAAGAAGAGTCCACAAAATTTTAACCCACAATTGAGCCGTCGCAAATTCTATAGGTTACGTCAGACATTTCAACAATTCTCTCGTCATGCGTCGCCACAATTATAGTTGTCTTTCGTTCTCTACAAAGGTTTGCAAGCGTCTTCACTATTTCAAGTCCAGTTTTGGAGTCAAGTTCTCCAGTCGGTTCATCTGCGAGGATAATGGAAGGATTATTTGCTACGGCTCTTGCAATAGATACTCTCTGCATTTCTCCCATGCTCATTTCTTTTGCTCTATGCTGTAGCCTCTTTCTAAGTCCTACATCTTCAAGTAGCTGAACAGCTTTCTCACGTTGTGTCTTCTGCGGAACATGAGCCAACGCCATAGGCAGTTCAACATTTTCCAAGGCGGTAAGCGTTGGCAGCAAGTTAAAGGTTTGAAAAATAAATCCGATGTTTTGAAGCCTAATTTTCCTTCGCTCTTTTTCATTTAGAAGCGAAGTGTCCTTGTCTTTAAAGAATACCTTTCCAGAAGTTGGGTAGTCATTTAATCCTATAAGATGAAGGAGTGTGGTCTTTCCAGAGCCTGAAGGGCCTACAATGGACACAAAGGTTGCTTCTTCAATTTCCAAATTTACCTTGTTTACTGCCACTATGCGAGATGCACCGAGACGATATACACGTGTTAACTCCAGTGTCTTTACTATCAATATTCTGACCTCAAGAGGCTTCCAACTCTCGTTCTAGTAGCAAACATAGCAGGTATAAGGCCTGCAACACAGCTTACGACTACTGTGAGCGCTATTACTTCAACCATAAAAAGCGGTGGAACAATAGTAAACAAGTCAGGAAAAACCATGGAAACTGGAATGCTAGAGTAAAAGCTAGCGATCAATACGGCTGCCACTACACCAGTTATTGTTCCAACAATACTGCCTAGCAATCCTATTAGTCCGGTTTCGGCGACAACCATGCGAATGATAAAGCTCTTTGGGGCTCCTAGGGCATCTAGCGTGGTGAAATCTCTTCTTCTCTCTGAAATGTTTATCATGGAAACTGTTGTCGCGATTGTTGTGCTCACGAAGAAAAGGATGCTGGTTATCGCTAAAATCCAGTTTTCGATGTCTTGAAGAAGAGGTGCAATTATTTCGTTTCTTTCATCACTTGTTAAGGCTTTAACGCTTACTATATCAGTTTCAATTCTTCCTGCTAACCCCTCCGCCGTAACACCCTCCTGCGGCTTGACAACTATCATATTAATCATCATATTGTAACCATACATATTCTGAGCCAATTGAATGGGCATAATGATCGCACGGGATAGAAGTGCAGACTGTGTTTCAAGAATCCCTGTAACATTCAAGGCCTGTTCCTTTAGATTCAGTTGCGAACCAGTAACAAGATCGTGTTCTTTTGCAAAAGAAAATCCGACAACAACTTCTCCATCCGCTGAGTTGGTTGAGGGCCACCTTCCATTTGGTAGAAGAGGCGTAGATCCAACTAGGGTTGACCAGTTTCCAGGCATTCCGATGACAGCCCATAGTGGTACAGGATGGATGGCGCCTCCTAAACCAAAATCCAAAATGAATAAGAGGGGAATCGCAGTTTTGACTCCTTCCACAGCTTTCACCTTGTCAACCACGTTTTCTTGAATGGCTCCTCCAATCGGGAAAGCCTGCACGACCAATACTCCTCTGGCGACAACCACAATGTCGTTGCTAAAAAACAAATTCATTTCCTTAATGACTGTCACGTATCTTGTAGTTGTTGCGCTTATTGCCACCAAAGACATTGTAGCCAAAGATATGCCGACAAGAGATAGTAGGGTTCTGAGGCGTCTGCGAAACAGATTTCGTAGACACATTAAAGTAAGCCGCATGGCACTGCTCTCCGTTCTGTTATTCGTTTAAGTAATAAACCATATATGCGATTCTCCAATTACTTATAAGCACAAGGTGACTATATGAAAATAACTAGAAAAATAGTAGCGGTTATGGCGGTTTTTCTTCTAATTCTGCAAATTCTTGGGACATCATTGTGCTTAGCAAAAATGGATGGGAAAGAGACTCACGAAGCTAGTCTCACTGGCAAAATCTATGACAGAGGAGTTGACACCGATCATAATGGAAAGTTCGATTACTTGGAAGTATCAGTCGAAATAAATGTTACCGCCCCAGGCGAGTATAGAATTGAACTCTATGGTCTAACAGATTCAAATTATTATTTCATCAGTGCGAATGATTACGCATCCGCATATTTGGGCGCTGGCATACATCTTCTCAATCTATCACTTTATGGGCCAACAATTTATGCTTCTGGCAGAAATCCAGCATACGTGCAATATATTGGATTACTTATATTTAGAGAATATCAATTATTTACCAAGTTTTTTGGTATCATTGATTCCAGAGAGCAAGTCAACCTAACTAGAGTGTATAGCTACAATGAATTTGATGCTCCCTTCAAAGATATCGAAACAAGAATAATAGTAAATCCAGATGGTCAAGTTCACTTTTCGGGAGCATTAAATTACACTCATATGGAACCTCCCAACGAAATGATTAGAACTCGAGGAAACGCGAGAATCGAGACAAATGGCAATGTAACATCAGCATCAACAAACTGTACATTTACTGTTCCACCAGAAAGTGCTTCAGAGTTCCCATATAATTCAACATCCTTTTCATGGCTTGAAGAATACTCAAACAAACATTATAGCATGGGAGCAAACGCAACAGTAACTCTGCCAGTGAGCACTGCATCGGAATTTCCGTTTAATGCCACAGATCTATCATTAAAAAGCACATACTCAAAAAATGGTCTTCTCACTACTGAAATCAATGCGTCAGCGATTCTACCAAAAGACTTTGCTTCCCAGTTTCTGTTAAACGCTACAGACTTTACAATTCAGGGGCAATATTTGGCCAATACACTAAGCGGCGTAATCACAGTTCATATATTATCAGGTTTTCCACTTGGCGACGTAAATATAGACTTTCAGGGAAACACAACTGATCTATTCTTAACAGGAAATGTGATAGTCATATATAACATTCCCACGTATCCACTGAATAAAACAACTCTCGAACAAATGCTTCTATATCTCAACAGCACCATTCCAGGACATGGTCCAGGCTCTTTGTATGAAATGACCAATGGAACGCTTGACTGCCCATACCTAGACACTAAGATGACCCCATATGATAGCACCGGAGCAAACGTTGTTTTAAACGCGAGCATTCATGGGGACTTCATGCGAGCCTTAATCGATGCTATACTCGGTTACTCTATCGCCTTCGAAGGTGGAATCACTCCACAAACACGTGAATTAGCATATTCGGCATTAAATGCAACAGTGTCGTCGGTTAAGAGTGCCTCTTTTCAAGTTGCCTATACACATGCTTCAAAGGAAATTTCGATCAGGTTGACTTTTGTTAACGACTTCTTGAACCTTGTAAAAGATCTGTCTGCACTTGCAGAAGAGATACTGTTCTATCCCCTATATCCACCCCTGTATCAACCCCCATATCCTCCTGAGATGTCAATGTGGTTCTCAGAGTCTTTTTCACCAAACACTACCACACATTCAACTTCCTTAATGATGATGATGTCGCTAACGTGGGTTTATGGCGTACTAGGATCAGTAATGTTCTTGAATGCAACACTTCCTTATGTAGAAGACGCAAAAATTGAACTAACCTATGCTAGTGCCAGTAAAAAGCTTGAACTTAAATTAACTGCTCAAGCCGAATTCCTAGAAGAGGTGCCTCCAATACCCGAAGAAGTGTTCCCAGAAATTCGGGAACTAATAGAATCGTTGCACAATACAACATATTGTACATTGAAATCAAGCAGAGAGTCAATAGTATACGAAAATGGTGTAGCAAACCTTAAAGTAAATTACGTCATTGAAGGTGACCTGAATGCTGAAATCAATTTTGTAAAGAACACCATCCTAACTTATATGAACAAGACTTCACCGTTGTCTTGGCAAGAAACAATCATCAACGAAACGGTGATAGACATAAACAACTTAGAAATCAACTTTGACTACAATGAGACTTATGTCACAGGCGATTTGGAAGGATTAACAGTTTTGCCGCCTAAGGATCCCATTAACGCTACATTCTTCCAGTTTGAAAGTTTTTTCAATATTGCAGAGAATCTCTACGAAAGCCCTGTAAAAAGAGAACGTCTCCAAATTATAGTTGAAGGCGGTAGCAACGTCACTCACGCAGTTATACTGCATCGGCCAGAAACGGTTCCTCCACCTGACGAAACTTCTCCTGACATGAGGACCATGGTATGGTATAATCAAAGTATAAGTAGCCTCAAAGACCTCATCTTTGAAATTCAAATACAATCTTACGGCATAACAGTGACTACAAGTGATCAGTCGGGAAATCCGGTACCTAACGCCATTGTGAATGTGCGTTGGCCGAATGGAACATTGTGGAAGACGCTGTCTACTGGCGAATATGGATTTACATCAACATTTAACGTGGACTATGCGTACATGCCGCTTGGAGCATACAACATAACGGCTACTTACCAGGGAGTTTCAAGAACCCAACATTATACCATCGATCACACAGGAACTTATACGATAAGTCTTCCAGTGAATAGCCCACAAATCGTTATTAATATAACAAATCCGGCGGTTGTTACACCTACAAACCCGGTCACTGGGGACGCCACCCAAAATGCAGCAGCAATCTTAACTATAAAACAGATCTCAGAACCAGTCACGATAGCGGTTCGAAATGTCGCGGCTCCAACAGGAGCACCGCCACCTAGCACATGGAAAGTATTAGGCAACTACGTGCAGATTATTGCAAACGAGACAACCATAACGGTTAATGCTACATTACGAATCTACTACACGCCAGACCAGTTGGCTGCCGCGGGATTAGATGAAGGTTCGTTGAAGATCAATTATTGGAACTCTACATTAGGTCAATGGGGTTCTGTTCAAGGTCAAGTGAACACGGCTGGACATTATGTTGAAGCGGTTATCACTCATTTCAGTGTTTGGACGATTATGGGTCAGCCTGGAGCAGCGCCAATGTGGACACAACCTTGGTTCTTGGGCATAATAGTTGGCATCATGATTTTGATCGCAGCTGCAGCAGCTTACGTCACTGTAAAGAAGAAACCTTTGCAACAAACAACAAAAAAATAAAGTTGCTTGCCACCTTTTTTTTGGGGGTTATTAATAATCCATGCAAAAAGCTAGAAGTAGTGACTTCTCGATAGAATAATAAGACAATTTGAAAGATTAATAGCAGAGGCGAACTAATGTGCCGTTTCAGTTGACTCAGAAGGAAGGAGAATACCTAGTTAAGCTAGCGAGAAATGCGGTTGAAGAATATCTGAAAGCGAGAAAAACTTTGACCGTGCCGAGAAATGTTTCGCCCAAGTTTATGGAAAATTGTGGAGTTTTTGTTACCTTAAACAGTGTAGCACATGGGAGAAAGGAGTTGAGAGGTTGTATAGGTTTTCCCTATCCCACAAATCCTTTGGCTCAAGCAGTGATCGAATCTGCGATAGAGTCTGCAACTCAAGATCCACGTTTTCCATCAGTTTCGTTGAAAGAATTGGACAGTATTGTTTTTGAAGTAAGTGTGCTTACCCCGCCTGAACTTATCGACGTTAAGAAGCCCACGGATTACCCTTCCAAAATTAAAGTTGGGCAAGATGGATTAATTGTTGAAAGAGGCTATTGGAAGGGGCTTTTGTTACCTCAAGTGCCAGTCGAATGGAATTGGAATGAAGAAGAGTTTCTCTGTCAATGCTGCATAAAAGCAGGCTTGCCGCCAGATAACTGGTTGCTTAAGGAGACAAAGATTTACAGGTTTCAGGCAATTATTTTTGAAGAGCTAGAACCTAAAGGTAAGATTGTGCGAAAAAAGTTGTAGGAATAAATGTTTAGCTAAGAAGGCTCTATACTGGATGAAAACTCAGAAAATTTTTTGGTTTTTTTCATCAACTGGTGAGTGGAGGTTTGTTTTTGGCTGTCTGATTTTGAAACAGATGTTGCCAAGGGTTCTGTTCGGTTTGATAACTATGATAAGAATTGAAAAATCGATGAAAAATTTAGGCTTGTTATGCCAACACGATGCGAAAAGAGTTGTAAGTTCTAAGAACTTTTTGTGGTGGATTATTGCACTTAATGTATATTTATAATTGTGAAGTTTCTAATTGTTGAGTTTAAGGAATGTAGGAAAAGAGGGCAAAAACAATGTTTTTCCCCAAAAAAACTCTGGCAAACAAGATTAACAAGTTTCTGCAGGAAGATATTGGGCAGGGTGACATAACAACCGCTCTACTTCCACCAAACACAATTGTTGAAGCTGAAATAATCGCCAAAGAAGACGGAATAATAGCTGGAATCGAAGAAAGCATCGCTTTTCTGCAGAGCCAAGACCTTCAAGTAAAACCCCTAGTATCCGACGGAAAAAGCATCAAGAAAAAGACAGTCGTACTAAGAGTAGTAGGCAACGCGAGAACGCTACTCTCCATAGAAAGAACCCTTCTAAACTTACTTTCAAGAATGAGTGGCATAGCAACAAAAACTAACCGCCTAATAGAAAAAACTCGAAACGCTGGCTACAAAACCCGAATCGCATGCACACGAAAAGTGGCGCCTGGGCTCCTATACTTTGATAAGAAGGCCACAATAATTGGAGGAGGCGACACGCACCGCCTACACTTAGACGACATGATACTCCTAAAAGACAATCATCTAGCAATAATAGGAGACATCAGTAGAGCAGTAAAAAAGACGCGAGAAACCATATCATTTTCTAAGAAAATTGAAATTGAAGTCTCATCAGTAGACCAAGCTTTGGAAGCTGCAGAAGCAAGAGCAGACATAATTATGCTTGACAACTTTTCCCCACACAAAATTAGGGAAGCAATAAATCTGCTGAAGAAAAAAGGATTGCGAGATAAAGTTCTAATTGAGGCTAGTGGCGGAATAAACGAACAAAACATCCTTGAATACGCTGCTACAGGAGTAGACATTGTAAGCCTCGGAGAAATAACCGACAGCGTAAAAGCGTTGGACATAAGCCTGGAAGTGACAAAAGTAAAAGAAAAATAAAGTTCCATTTTCATATAGCATCTATCCATAAAAATGATTCAACGGTGCTCCATCATTGCAGACAAAAAACCACAAGATTTCAGTGGTTCTCTTAACCAAAAACTCAGCAGCAACAGTTAACAGAACTCTCGAATCCATAATCAACCAAACCCACAAACCAGACGAAATAGTTGTCGTAGACGGAAATTCAAAAGACGGCACACAAGACATTGTTAAGCAGTATCCCATCAAACTCGTAACAGAACCAGGCTTAGGCTTCGGGCACGCGCGCAACTTGGGCGTCAAAAACGCTGAAGGAGACATTATCTTCTTCATTGACTCAGACTGCTATGCAGACGAAAAATGGATAGAAAAGACTATACAACATTTCTCAGACCCAAACATTGCTGGGGTAACTGGGCAGACGCGCTTATGGAATACCAATCATGGAGTTGCTCGCTTCCTCGCATGCGTAGGCGGCAGAATGGACATGCCGACAAAGCAACGGTTTGTTGAAATTGCTCCTACTATGAATCTTGCTATAAGAAGTGAAGCAGTGTTCGAAGTGGGCGGTTTCGACGAAAGCTTATTCCGTGGAGAAGACACCGAACTCACGTTCAAGGTAACCAAGCGCCACAAGATACTCTACGAGCCTGAAGCAATTGTGTGGTTTAAGGGTTCTCCAACATTGAGAATCGCATCAAAGAAATGCATCAACCATTTCATCGGGGTTGGGCAACTCTTTGCAAAATATGGTTTCAATCGATTATTTGTGCGTTTCAGTCTTCCAGTTAGAGGCATCATCTTAATCACGGCGATAATTTCTTTTTTCCTCACACCTTTACACTATGTTCCATGGTATATTCCAGCAATACTTTTCGCATGGTTACTTGCAGAGTTTCTTTACAAGTCAGCAAAAATGTATATGCAATATCACGACCGCTGTGTTATTTACTACATAGTTTTCTTCACTTTTTGGTCATTAGTAAGCCTAGCTATTTTCTATGGCTTATTTCATAAAACAGGAAAAAATAGATGATTAAGTTTTGGGTTTGATTTCTAAAACCCTGAAGCCTCGAGCTACTGGGTTAGGGATCTCTTGAATTTCAACTTTTTCAAGTATGTTTTCGTCGTCTTTGACAAAGGTTATGAGGTCATGTTCTCCTGGCACTAAAGACTTTAACGTAATACTGTTTTTCTCCATTATCGTAGTGCATTTGGCGGGTAACCCCATTTTCACATCCTTCTTCTCTCCTAATGCCTTTTTTGCAGAGTATAGGGTAGCATATGCACCGCAGTGTAGTTCTGCAATTCGCACAGGCATGCTTTCTTTTCCTATAGCCAAAACATCAATTCCATAAACGCGTTTTATATCGGTTGAAAACTTTCTTATTTTTGGCAAAATCTGCAGGATATGTTGACGTGCTCTGCCTGAAATTTTCATTTTAGAAAGTTCAACTGCTGACAGTTCTTCTAGGCTTAGGCTGCCTAAGGACATGTCTAAATGAACGCTGTCAGCCTTCTCTTCTTTTAGAAGTTTCTGACAAAGCTCCAATTCATGAATGATTAGAAGATGCCCATTCTCAACATTTGCAAAGAGGGGTTCGGCTAAAACGCGGGTGGGCTTTCTATAGGGGGCATCAACTAAGACAGCAGCCGAGGCAACAACAGACAATGGATGATAATAGTCATCCAAAATTGCAGCACCGGAGTCTGCGGCAACTACTTTCAACGCTATTTTCACCCAAACTCTACATGGCAGTATAGGCATTTATCTTTACTGTTAAGGAAAAGGTTTTATGGTTCCGTAAACCTATATGCTATTGAATGATGATTCAGAGTTACTCTGAAAAAAGATGATGAGTACCTGATATCTGAAAAACACTCTTTTCCCATAGTGTACGCGGTATTTATTCTTAGCGATTTTGAAAATAGATAGTGGCAATGTTCTCAGATGAAGAAGAAGGAGAAGAAGAAACAAAAATAATCTTGGCTCCTCTTCTCAGACTAGGAAGAGGATTTTCTCATGCCAATTCTATTTAATACGAATCCTACCGCTGTTAGCACTGCTGCTGTGTACATTGTTGCGGTAAAGCCAAAAAACTGCGCGATCACTCCGCCTATTAGTGACCCGACTACAGCGGCTAGACTAACAACAGAGCTAAGTATACCTGTAGAAGTTGCCTTTTCAACATTATGCTTCATCAGGTAGAGCAGTGAACCAACATAGAGGCATGACCAAGAGCATCCAAGTATGACTTGCATTGGCAGAAGATGATAGAAAACTTGTGCAATGCTGAAGGAAAGGAAGGTTATGAAAGACAGCAAAAATCCTGCAATAATCAATGCCCTATCTCTAAATCTGTCAGCAAAACGCATCACAAAAAACTGCGAAGCCGTATTGACCATATAGATGACACCCGTCCAAAACTTGTCGCCACCAAGAGACGCAATGTACAATGGGTAAATGACCCAAATACAATTAGCGCCACTATGCCTCAAAAAGAACGGCAAATAAATAAACCAATTCTTCTTTAAAAGTTTCTTTGGAAAAAACGGAACCTCAAGACGAGGACTATTAACCTCGGTCATTTTGAAAGAAATTAGGAACGCCAATAGAAAACAAACGGAAGATAATAGGAAGATCCCCCAATACAATGAAATTAAGCCAGCAACGAATGTGCCAACCGCCCAGCCTAAAGCGCCGAAAGAACTGAAACGCCCCAACAGATTACCCGACTCATAAACATGAGCCGTGAGAGCTGCGGGAAACATTCCTAAAGAAAAGCCTACTAAACCTCGAGCAACCGCAAGCAACAATGGATTTGCAAATGCAAACAGTGAGGGATCAGTCAATATTTGAAGAAAGAAAGTGAGGACAGAAACTCCAAGCCCTAAACGCAACAAAAATTTTCGGTTGTATACGTCTGATGCACGGCCGAAAAGAAAAGATGATAAGAAAATAGAGGTGTAGTAGACAGCTGCAATTATTCCAATCTCTGTGTCGTTTGCGCCCAAGTCTCTAGCCAGATTTGGAATAAAAAGAAGCGACGCAGAAAGCGCCAAACTGGAAAGCATTTGAATAGCACTTGGCTTCATACCCATCACCAGACGCTGAAACGGATGCCTAAACATGCCAAAAGGAAACATAAATCATTTTTCACTAATTCACAAATTAACTTGTAGAAAATACTATGATGAGAAACAGGAGCAAAAGATGGACGGTAGAAAATGCTTACTTATCGAAAATATGAAAAAAATGAGGCTTTAATCTTATAAGAAGACTTTTTAGCCATTATACTTACTTTTTGGCAGCTTTCTTCTTACCGCCCTTCTTGGGCACTCCAATCACCTCTGTATTTCTGATTTTATTCGTAAGTTATTAATAAAATTATCGGAAGAGCGCTCTATAAACTTCTTCTAGATAAATAGGAGAGAAACAAGAACCGCACACGAGACCATGGCAAAATTAAGCCAAAAACATTGACAAAGCATAAGTTGGAATGCCAGAAGTCATCTTAATTTTTTATTTTTGGAAAGCGAAAGCAATAATTATTTATGACCTATCTACGCTTTATTTGAAGGGTGGAAATATGGGTCTTGCACCGAAAGGCGCACAGTACAGGGTAAGTACACCAAATCTCGAAGGCATAAAAGATTTCCCATACGCTTTCAAATGGACAAAATTACCTGGCAAAACAGTTGCAATTTCAAGGGTTATTGTCACATTGATAAATCCTAAGGAAGATGCTGCGGCTGAAATAACTTTTGGCGTTTTCAGCTCCAGAGAGAGTTTCAGTAGGGTATTTCGATCTGTAAGTGACCTTCTGAGGTCGTGTGACAAAATAGATACACAAAGCATTATCAAAGAATCAGTCTCAAAGTTTTATTTCGACATTAGCCCTCCCGTAATTTTGGAAAATAAAACTGACCGCATTGAACTAAACTTGAAAAAGAAGGCAAATCTTGCAGAAGAAAATTACATTATGTGCGAAGGTTGGATGCATGAAAGTGAAGAGGCGACTGTGAAAGAGATAATGCGTCAACCCATAGAGGTTAAAGAAGGCACAACAGTAAGCGAAGTGGTTAAGTTGATGGTGGAAAACAAGATTGGAGCGATTCTTGTGAAGAAGCAAGAAGACGTGCTATTGGGTTATACTGTAGGGATAGTTACTGAGCAAGATTTGCTTCAAAAAGTTCTAAGCAAAGGAATGGATCCGAAGAAAACTTCTGTGGAGCAAATCATGACAACTCCACTCATCACTGTTAATGTGGACACAACTTTAGACGATGCAATTGACATAATGGTGAAGAAAGACGTTCGCAGACTCCCAATTGAAGAGAAAGGAAAAGTTGTAGGAATGATAACAGACCGAGACTTAATCAGAGCCATTCCAATGTTTTTTAGAGGAGCAACAAAGAAACGAATATTCTTTCCATACTGATTTTGGTGCTTATGCTAAGTTTGCGTTAAATATCTTATGTCATATATACTTCACATCTACTTTATAGATAGTCACAAAGTTAAAAAAGGACACAGAAGTATCACTACTACTCTATTGACAAATCTAAGTTTGGTGAACAAAAATGCCTGTGAAAGTTGTAGAAGAATGGTTGAACATGTGCGGCGGATGCGAATGTAGCATGTTGGATGTTGGCGATGCACTCGTCGATATTTTACCACAACTTGAGTTCGTTCACATGCCCGTGCTGATGGACCACAAATACTATGGACAAACTGGCGAAGGCACCAAGATCGAAGTTCCCCAAGCAGACATAGGAATAATTACTGGCGGCGTCAGAACAGAAGAACACAAGCATGTAGCCCAAGAAATAAGAAACAAATGCAAATTTGTCGTAGCGTACGGCTCATGTGCATGCTTCGGCGGGCTACCAGCACTAGCAAACATGTTCACAAAAGACGAAGTTTTCAACAAAGTCTACAAGACATCGAGAAGTACAATACCAGGAGAATTTCCCTCTACAGGAATTACGCCGTGGACAGACCGCGTCTACGCTGTAGATGAAGTAATAAAGGTTGATGCGAAAGTACCTGGCTGCGCACCTTCTCCAGACACATTTGCCGACGCCATAACCGCATTATTAACAGGGAAACCTTTCGCGCTTGAGGAAAAGGCAGTTTGTGAAGATTGTCCACTGAAAAGAGAAAAGAAAGCAATGGCTACCATAAAAAGGCCATTGGAAAATGTTCCAATCAAAGATCGCTGTTTACTTGAACAAGGATACCTTTGCCTTGGACCTGCAACAAGAACAGGGTGCGGAGGACATGAAAAAATTCCCAGATGTATCGCGGGCAATTTTCCATGCAGAGGATGTATGGGTCCAATAAAGTTTGGTGGCAACCAAATGGTGGACATGATGGGAGCTCTTGCGACGATTGGGATTAATGTCTCGCTTATACCTGATCGTCTTGCGACTTTCAACAGATTTGTTGGAGGACATGGGATTCTAAGGCCACGCAAATTATAGGTGATAAAACATGACAAAAGAAATTGTTATTCAACCTGTCACAAGAATTGAAGGAGACGCAAAAGTCGTCATTAAGCTAGACGATAAAGGCGATGTTGCAGATGCAAGAATGCACACGCTTGAATTAAGAGGATTTGAACAATTCTGTGTTGGTCGCCCAGTTGAGGAACTACCGTTAATAACGCCTAGAATATGTGGTGTTTGCCCATGGGCTCACCACATCGCTTCGGCAAAGGCTACTGATGGCGTCTTCGGCGTAACTCCCCCCGAAACTGGCAGAAAACTCAGAGAATTAGCATATCTGGGCGACAAAGTAATGGATTTCATACTGCATTTCTACATACTTTCAGGTCCAGACTTTGTTATGGGGCCAGATGCCGACTACACTGTCAGAAATATCTTCGGCATAGTCAAAGCTAACCCAGACCTTGCCAAAAAAGTGATCCATCATCATCATCTTGCCCATAAAATGGTTGAAATGATTTCGGGCAGAAGAATACACCCAGTTGCTGCCGTTCCAGGCGGTTGGACTAAGCCTTTGAAGAAGGAGGAAAGAGATAAAGCTATTCCAATGGCTAAAGAATTGCTGGAGTTTGCTAAGTTCACTATGAATTTGGCGAAAGAGAGCATATTTCCGAAATACTTGGATCTAGTGAAAAGTCTTGCAGTCATTAAAACTGGGTTCTTAGGTTCGGTGACTAAAGATGGTACTCATACTATTTATGGCGACAGATTGAGAATGATGAATGCAGATGGCTCATACGAGGATTTTGCTCCAGAAAACTACCTAGATTATATTGCCGAGCAAGTTGAACCTTGGACTTACCTTAAATTCCCATATTATAAGAAGGCTGGAAAACTTTCGATGGATCTGGATAATCCAGTTGGAGTTTACAGAGTGAACACGCTTGCAAGAATAAACGTTGCCGACAGAATGTCAACACCATTAGCTCAGAAAGAGCTAGAAGAATTCAGAAAACTCTTTGGCAGACCAGCTCAGCAAACACTACTGTATCATTGGGCAAGGCTGATAGAATTACTAAGCTGCGCAGAAAAAGTGAACCAACTACTTGAAGACTCTGAAATAACAAGCGAAAACACAAGAGTTCCAGTTAAGCCTCGTGCAGGTCGTGGAATAGGCGTCGTAGAAGCCTCCCGTGGAACGCTAATACATGATTATGAAACAGACGAGAATGGCATGACAAAAGAAGTTAATCTCATTGTTGCCACATGCCAAAACCACGCTGCCATAAATATGTCAATCTTGAAAGCTGCTAAAGACCTCATAAAAGGCGGAAAATATGATCAGGGCATTCTCGACAGAATCGAAATGGTAATCCGCCCATACGACCCATGTCTAAGCTGCGCCACCCATGCTTTCGGCAAGATAGCCGTAAAACTAGAAATTCTAGATTCTGACGGACAACTAGTAGATACATTGGCTAACTACTAAACTTCTTTTTTTCATTTATTCAGTTGCCACTTCAGGCAAGCCAAACACAAACTCGTCTTCTTTCTTGTCAACAAATGCGATTTTTCCAAGCTGCCTCAAAGCAACGATATGTTTGAAAAGTTTCTCTTTGTCTAATCCAGTTGCCTCTGAAAGCTTGGCTAAGGTTGATGGTCCTTTTTCTTTGAGTTCTTTCAAGATGAGTCCGCGTTCTTTGTTGCGTTCTTGGATAATCTTTAATTTTTCTGGGTCAATTTTTTTCTTTTCTTCGGACATTTTCTTCCACTTCCATTAAGGAATCGGACATGATTAGTTGCATGTTTTTGGCAACTATTAACAATGCTTTGTTTATAAATCTTCTTTTACAAAATGTCGCGAGTTCAGAAGATAAGTCAATTTTATAAGTGCATATGCTCATAGGTTATTTTGGCGATGAAAGAGTCTATGGGAAAGGGATCAAGAAATGTCGAAGGTCAGTTGTAGGGAATGCTACTTCATTAAAGTAAAGGGGCAGAACGTCAACGATATAATCGAGAAAGTTCAGTCGGCTGTAAAAGAGTTTGGAGTTCCACCAAAGTATGACATAAATGTCTACCAAAATGTTTACGCATGTTGTGGGGTATCTGGTGTTGGGTTAATAATCGAAATTACTGGACCTGAGGAGAAGAAAATAAGGGCAATTGACCTTAAGGCTGTGGCTAAAATTATGGAAATATGTGAAAAAGAAGGACTTGAACACCACAGCTTCGAACCATTAGACATAGTGAGCAAATAATTTTTTAGACTATTTTCTTTGCAACAATCATGCTGGACGTTTCTGTCACATTTGGGAGTCTTCGTATCTCCTCGAAGATGAATCTATCTAGCTCCTCAATAGTTTTAAACTGCACCTCGATAACTAAATCAAATGCTCCATACGTTGCATTCGCTTCTGTAACCTGCTTTAATTTTCCAAGATTCTTAACTTTTTCAAATACTTCTTCATCTTTTCCAGCTACTAATTTAATCATGACATATGCTGTAACCATTTTTGAACCACCAATTCTAGTGTTATGGTCATTGCAAACAATATAAAAAAGTTTGCATTTCCAGTCTTTAGGCTATTTTTTCTGCATCTGCATTATTATCTATTTCTGGTCCTGTACATCTTAAGGAATCTTTCTGAGTATGGAAAGAGGTGCTCCTCGTAGAATTTACATGGAAATTCTTGGCAGTCCCTCATGCAGTAGCCTATTCCTTTTCCAATTACGCATTTAAGCTTTGAACAAATATGCCCCAAGTTTCTCATCTGTTCTTCCATTTTCCTCTTAATAACTTCCTTGTCCTTTTTAAGTCCTGAGCCACATGGTAAACAAATGCCTTTTAGATAAAGCCCACAGGCACTACAACATATACCGCAAGCAGCAATATGAATACGCTCTTCATTTTTGTTGACTTTCCTCACATGCATCACTTCTTCTCGAGTAGAATTACCGAAACTCTTAATTTGCTTTCTTCTTGTAAGCAATGGATAAAACTGGTGTTTGATGGAGGTTTACGATTGCTAAAAATAATTGTCTGCGTTAAACAAGCACTCGATGTAACGCAGATAAAGGCAGACCCTGCAACAAGACAGCTAATAACTGTGGATGCAAAACGAAAGATAAGTGATTTCGACAAGAACGCTATAGAAGCAGCATTACAGATAAAAGAGAAACAAGGTGCAGAAGTAGCTGCTCTTACGGTTTCGGCAGAAGATGCAAAAATGATTCTCAGAGAAGCGTTAGCAATGGGGGCAGACAAGGCTTACATGGTAAGCGACCCCTCATTCGAAGGTTCGGACACGCTCGTAACTTCGTATATACTTGCAGAATCCATTAAAAAAATTGGAGAATTTGACCTAATCCTCTGCGGTGAAGCATCGGTTGATAGTTATTCAGCGCAAGTTGGATCACGCTTAGCAGAAAGGCTTGGGATTCCTCAAATAACTTACGCCAGAAAACTCAGCATAGAAGGAAGTATTCTGACGGCTGAACGAACTCTCGAAGACTGTTATGAGACAGTTAAAGCGAAAACGCCAGCTTTAGTGACAGTAACCGCAGAAACCAATACACCAAGAATCCCGTCGCTGATGGCAATTATGAAAGCGTCGAAAAAGGAGATTGTCATATGGACCGCACAAGACATCAATATATCAAAAGAGAGGGTTGGCAAGACAGGCTCTGCTATCCAAGTTGCTGAGGTTCTTGCTCCTAAGGTGGAACGGAAAAAGATTGTGATAAAAGGCGAAACTGCCACTGAGATTGCGGAAGAATTAGCGAAGGCGCTTATTAAGGAAGGAGTCGTAGGAAGGTGAAAGCCATGAGTGAACAGCACAAAGGCGTTTGGGTCTTCTCAGAAAACAAAGAATTAATGCTCGAACTGCTCGGAAAAGGAAAGGAACTTGCAGAGAATCTTAAAACAGAATTAGCGGCCATTTTGTTGGGACACAATGTCAAAGATAAGGCTGACGAACTCTTCGGATATGGCGCAAACAAAGTCTACTTGATTGATAGTCCCCTGCTAAAGAAGCTGCTTGCAGAACCTTATGTAAGCGCTTTGACAAGCCTTGCTAAGCAATACAGACCTGACATTTTCCTATTTGGCTCAACTAGGAAAGGAAAAGAGTTAGCTTCAAGAACTGCTGCAAGACTGGAAACTGGCTGCGTCCCAGACTGTACACACTTAAGCATAGATGCTAATAAGCGATTGTTAATGGGAAGAGTTGTGTATGGCGGAAACGCTGTTGCAACACACTTCTGTCGTACTAAGCCTCAAATTGCTGCAGTGCCTCAAAGGGTCTTTGAAAAACCGCCATACAAGGAAGGAAAAGGTGAAGTTGTTGAGTTTGATGTTAAACTTGAAGAGCCGAAGACAGAAGTCGTAGATGTCAAAAAGATTGAAGCTGCAAAAGTGAAGATTGAAGAAGCGAAGGTTGTTGTTGCTGGTGGACGTGGACTAGATAAGAAAGAGGACTTTGCGCTTTTAGATGAACTTGCAAAAATCTTGGGTGGACAAGTTGCCTATACACGCCCGTTATGTGAAGATAGAAAATGGTTCACAGACTGGATTGGGCTTTCAGGACATTATATTAAGCCAGCACTTTACATTGGCTGCGGCATCTCAGGCGTGATTCAGCATGTTGCAGGGATACGTGATTCGCAGATTATTGTTGCCATAAATAAGGACCCGGAAGCACCTATATTCGAAATTGCAGACTACAAAGTAGTCGGTGACCTATATGAAATAGTGCCTGCACTGTCGGAGGCATTGAAGAAGCACCGGAAAAAATAATTCTTCATCTTTCTTATGCTGTTATGCCAGTTAAATCTGGCACTGTTCTTTCCAATTCTTTAGGGTGATACTGTACCGCAAAGTAGGCAATTAAGGTTGAAACAAATGGAATAGCAAGACCAACCCATGGAGCTGCACTGTTTAATGCCAGGAAATATGTGAGTGGCGATATAAACGCAAGTATGCCACCGATTATTATTAGAACAAGGCCTATGCGACCGCTGAAAACGCTTCCTATGACGAAGCAGTATATGGCAATGTTAAGTAATGTGATTACTATTGGAAGGAACAATGCTACTCGTGTGTCTCCAGATGTGCCCAATGGGAAGACGTATGTAGGTGCTATAAGCGTGCTACCTACTGCAAACCATGGCACAAACAGAGAGATTGCACTAAGCACCGCGCCTACTATGGCAAGTCCATTCACTCGTGTCTTATAGCCTAACAACGATAGGAAGCCCAAGCTTAAGAAGAAGTAAGATAGAGAGATTAGAAGAATTGAGGCTCCCATGCTGATGGGATAGGCAATGAGGAAAAATGATGTTGACGGACCATACATATCCCATGTCAATAATGATACTGCATTAATAGTTGTGCCGATTATTACTTGAACTATTTGTGAAAGAAAACCTAAAATGAAGAATTTGAAGCCTCTTATTTCGCTTCTTCTTCGCAAAGCCATCAAGACAGCTATTGCTATTAATGGAATTGACAGGCTTACAAAACTATACGAAAGTGTAGGTATTATTGCAGAGATATCCAAAGTGCTTCCTCAAGCGGACTTTTATGCACTGTTTTCTTAAAGCATTTTTGCTATCCAAAACTAAGAACATAAACGCAGAAGCACCAATATTCGAGATTGCAGACTACAAAATAGTCGGCGACCTATACGAAATAATACCAGCCTTAACAGAAGCACTGAAAAAACAGTTAAGAACCACGTAACCAACCTTTTTCTCTACACGGTCAAACCAACCAATCCCACAACCCTCTCACATAGTATGAAAACCTTCTGATAACATAGCAAAAATTATATGCGATTAACACATTGTAAAGTGATGAGACTTGAGCTTGAATGCCTACATGGCACCAGATGCAAAGAACAAATTCTGTAAGGTCAGTAACTTAAGAAACGAGAGTGATGTCGAACAATTCTTTGTAATTCAGTTGCTACACGACTTGGGTTTTACTGATACACTGATCAAGACTAAAACTACGATAGTAGAAGTTGCCATGGAAAGGGAAAAAGAAGGAGACAATACCGCCCAGACTATATCACCTACTTAGATAAGGAACATAAGAAACCAGTCATCCTATTAGATGCGAAGAATCCCAATGAAGATGCCGAAGAAGGAATCGCTGATTCGCAGCTCTATGCTTCAGTCATGAGGCGCAAACTTGAACTGCCAAAACCTGATCAATTCTGTATCGGCACCAACGGTATCAGACTGATTGTTAAGCACTACGATTCCGATACACCCTTGTACCAATTGGATTTCAGAGACTTCATTGACAACAACCCAAAATACATTGCACTTAAGTCGTCTCTCTCTTTAGAAGCATTGCAAAATCAGTTCAGAATCACTTATGATGTCTTTGATTATCGTAAGCCAGAAATATCTGCCATCAAGAGTATTTTTGAGGCGTGCCATAAGTTAATCTGGAAAACAGAGAAAAGAAGCCCATCCTCGGCATTCTATGAGTTTACAAAATTGATGTTCATTAAGTTAAATGAGGACAAAAAGCTTCGTGAAAAAGAGGAATTAAGGCGCAAGATTGAGACACTTCAACCTTTGCCAAAAGATGATGTCATTTTCTCAACACATTGGATAAAAAGAGAGGAGAAAACTGATGCTAACCCTGTTGATACTATTCTATTTAAAAACCTTAGACTCCAACTTGAAAAAGAAATAGCAGATAGAAAAAAGAAACGGATTTTCGATGAAAATGAAAGAATTGACCTTGAACCTTCAACCATAAAAGAAGTTGTAAAGTTATTGGAACACTACGATCTTTACGGAATCGATGAGGACCTTAACGGACGCTTGTTTGAAACATTTCTGAATGCGACAATGAGAGGCAAGGAACTCGGTCAATTCTTCACCCCTCGCACAGTTGTCAAGTTTATGACTGATATGGCACAGCTTAAAGCCATGAAAATCATATCGACCGTGTTCTCGATGCATGTTGTGGAACTGGAGGTTTTCTAATAGAAGCAATGACGGATATGGCTAATAAAATTGAATCAAACAAAAAACTGACTAATATAGAGAAAACAAGGCTTCTTGACACGCTCAGAAGTGAATGTCTTTGGGGCATAGATGCTGGAAAGAGCCCTCCTGTTGCAAGAATTGCTAGGATTAACATGTTTCTTCATAGAGATGGTGGTAGCAGAATCTATTTTGCTGATTCTCTTGACAAAGATTTGTTGATTGAAACTGGGCTTGAAGATGAACTCAAACGTGACCGAGAAGAGTTGCGAGATGCAATTATTTCCAACAAACTAAAGTTTGATGTTGTTCTTACGAATCCACCTTTTGCTATGAGATACGAAAAGAAGAAACTACATGAAAAGAGAATACTCGAACAATATGAGCTAGGATATGAAGACTCAGCGAGGAAGAAATTAAGGACTTCCGTGAAATCAGCAGTGATGTTCCTAGAAAGATATTATGATCTTCTTAATCCAGGTGGCAAACTCCTGACAGTCATGGATGAGAGTATTCTGAATACTACATCTAACAAACCTTTCCGAGATTACATAAAAGACAGGTTTATCATAAAGGCTGTAATTTCTTTACCTAGAAATGCTTTTGTGAAAGCAGAAAGCACAGTGAAGACTTCGGTGCTTTACCTTAGAAAGAAAGTCTGTCCTGACGAGTCGCAACCAAGAGCGTTTATGGCTATTAGCGAAAATGTTGGGCATAGTGACACTGGGAAAGAGACACCAGAACTTAACGACCTTCCACAAATTCTACAAGACTTCCTAAAATTCGAAAGCTCATGAGGAAGTCACGATGCCGATAACATATACAGTCGATTCACTTGACAACAGAACTAGCAGAATCGATGCCCATTACTTTGATCCACGTTATTATGCCACGATGGAGAAGTTGAAATCAGTTTCAAAAAAGTTAGGACTAAAGATTACTCCATTGGGCTTATTGTTGGACACTAGCTCAAAGACCTGTCTTACTGGTGGAGCCACGCCATTAGGGGCTGTGTATGTTAGTGAAGGTGTAAAGTTCATCAGGGTTCAAAATGTTCAACCAAACAAACTTGAATTGAAGGATATTGTGTTCATTAACTACGCTACTCACGAGACTCTGTTGAAACGGTCGCAACTCAAGCCTAATGACATCCTCTTAACTATCACGGGGACATATGGAATCACCTGTGTTGTACCCCCAGATATTGGAGATGCTAATATTAACCAGCACTGTGTTAAAATGGAAGTTGATCAAACTAAGATTGATCCATACTATTTGAGTTGCTTTCTTAATAGCGATCTTGGCAAGCGTCAGATGGACCGGGCTGTAACGGGGTCATCACGTCCAGCACTTGATTATTCTTCGATAAGAGCTTTATTGATTGCTCACCCTAAAGATATAAAAGAACAGAGTGAAGTAGTTCAGCCAATTCAAGAACTGGAAAACGAAGCTTTCAGTAAGATTACTAGGGCAAACAAATTAATAGAAAACGAACGAGACATTTTGCTTGAGCTTCTAAAGATAAAACTTCCTCCTAAACCTGCCAAAGGAACTTTTGAAGTAGAACCAAACAATCTTTCAGATAGACTTGATGCAATCTATCATGATCCTGGATATAATGCGTTGATTGGGTGTCTAAAGCAAGGTGCATTTCCATGCGAGCCGCTTTATAAGTTGGCGAAGGTTGATACAAAGAGAATTGATCCTAAGGAGTTTCCAGACACCTTGTATGAGTATATAGATCTTGATGATATAGATGGAGAACTTGGGGCAATCACTTCTAGAGAAGTCTTTGGTGTTGAAGTAAGAGGAACAAAGACTTCCTTCGAGTCAGGTCATATTTTACTTTCACGGCTCAGATATTATCTTAGAAAGATTGCCTTAGTGCCACAAGGATTTGGTAACGGTCTAGGCTCGCCAGAGTTCCATACCATAACTTGCTTTGAAGATATTGAACCATTCTTCCTTACATCAGTCCTTAGACATGAGGTTGTTGTAAAGCAGACAGAACATAAGGCTACAGGTTCATCTAGACCACGATTGACCAAGACAGATATAGAAAACCTCTGGATTCCTCGACCTCCTTATGATGCCCAACAAAACATTGCAATCAAGATGGGAGAACTATATTCTCAGATAACAAAATTACGTAATGAAGCCAAAACTTTGTTGACTGTTGCAAGACAGAAGCTTGAAGAACATCTGCTTACTTGATGGCCGTCACAACCGAAAGAGAAACAAGTACAATTCTTATTACAAAAAGAAAAAGAAGAGAATGTTGGTTATTTGTATGGTATGAATTCTTTGCCCAGCAATTCTCTGCCAATGACTATGCGCTGAATGTTCAAGGCTCCTTCTGCTCCGATTACATAGGACATGATTCCACGCCAAGCCATATCAATCGGACATTCCTGAGAATAGCCGTAAGCTCCCATCCAAACCATAGCATGTTCAGCAGTACGCATCGCAAATGGTGGCACTTTCAGCTTTATCGCAGAAATATATTTGACGCATTCTAGTGGCGTAAACCTGTTGTGCTTGTAGCGTTCGTCTACCATCCAAGCCGTGCGATAGACAAATGACCTCATCGCTTCCAGTTCAGCCCAGTCATCAGCTAACTCAAACTGTATACCCTCAAACTTACCAATTGGACGTCCGAACGCTTTACGCTGCTTAATATAGTCCATGCCAATTTCTAATACTCTCTGAGTCACACCAATACAAACTGCAGCAATCAGCAAACGTGCTAGGTCAAATCCCTCCATTGTTGGATAGAATCCTTCGTTTTCATTGCCTAGTCGGTAGCTGTCAGGAATCTTCACATTTTTCATGCTGAAGCCGCCTGTTGAAATGCCCATTCTGCCTACATCATCGAAGCGCTTGGTAACTTCAACACCTGGCGCCTTGATTGGCAAATAGAATCCCGTTAATCCCTTGTGCGGTGCCCCTGGCGGCGCTGGCGCAGTTCTAACAGTTATCCAGTAGCCTCCGCCCATCTTCTGAACTTCTTCGGTGCCGCTTATGTACATTTTTTCGCCATTTATGATCCAGTCTTTGCCTACTTTCTTGCCAGTGCTCTTGAAAGCGGCGACGTCTGAGCCTCCACCAGACTCTGTTGTGCCGATGCCAATGAAGGCATTGCCCTTCGTTGCAGGTCTAATGACAGCGTTTCTAACCTCCTCTGTCGCATATCGGTCGACCACAAAGCCCCAGCTTGATTGCACTAGGAAAAACACAGGCACAGCACAGCTTATGTCAGCGTAGCCCAATTCTTCAGCTGCTATGCACGCGGTTATCCAGTCGGCGCCAGCTCCACCGTGTTCCTCGGGCGCGGTCATTATGAGCAGGCCTAAGTCAGCCATTTCTTTGACTAAGCCGTCAGGCATCTTCCCTGTCTTGTCCATCTTTCTAACCGCTTCCAAGTTGAGTTTCTTTGCACACCACTCGTGTATAGCCTTGCGAAACAGTTCTTGTTCTTCTGTGAAGCTAAAATCTACCATTTTTTTCACCATTTTCATTTTTTGACTTTTGAAGTAGCAGAGAGTTTATCCACGTCGCATATAAGATTTGCCAGAAAACTACTTCCATGAGTGTGCAGACTTGCTCTCTCTACTACTACAGCAGAAAAAAAATAATTTTGGTTCTTCTCCTTCTTCTTCAAGTATTTTTGTTATCCGTAATGCATATACTTTTGCACTAGTTCTTCAATTCTTTGCGGTTCACTTTTTAGTTTCTGTAACAAAGCCTTATCCTTGTAGGATTTAAGCTTCTTTATTGTATTATCTATTACAGCTTTAGGGAAAACTCCTTCTGCTTCGTAATATTTTCTGTCTTTTTGAAGATTTGCCGCTGATTCGCTACAGGACTTGGGTAAAAGCATGAACCTTTTATTTCCGTTAGCTGTTTTTTCGATGTGCAATTCTTCAGCAACTCGCAGAGTCTCCTCAGGATTCTTTAATCCATATTCTGTGGCAACTGCAATTCCAGCAAAAAGCAGATAAGCATTTGCTGATGGGTCTGGAGCTCTAAACTCGAATGTTCTTTTGCAGGGATCTGTTTCTTCTTCGGTTTTTTTAAAGTTCCACCATAAAGGAATGCGTATCAAGGCTAGACGATTTCTGGCTCCCCAACAAACATGCATTGGAGACTCTCTTCGTGAAACAAAACGCAAATACGAGACGGGTATTGTATTTCCGAAGGCTGTAAGGCTCAAAGAAAAACTTAAGATTCCGCCAATCATCAGTTTTGCTTCAACACTTAAACTCCCGTTAGGCTCTGCAATTATATTCCTGCCATCTTTTAATCCGCAAAGATGGATGTGCATTCCATTTCCAGCATGCTCTATCAGTATTTTAGGCGAGAAGGAAACGGATACGCCGTATTTTGCACAAAGGTTGCGTATAACCCATTTTGCAATTGCGATTGTTTCAGCAGTTTCTGTGAGGTTCTGGGGCATAAGCTCTATTTCATGTTGTTCCATGACTACGCCGTTTTTTCCTTGTATTTTGCCAACTTCAGCATGTCCATACTTTGTAGATATTCCAATATCAGTCAGCGTAACTAGAATTTCATCTCTTAAATTTTCGAAGTTACTAAACGGTGCAGACTCATGATAATGTCTCTCCGGAACGCTAGAGAAAAGGGGTTCAGTTTCCAGCTTAGAAATGATGTAAAATTCCAGTTCAGCCAATGCTTTCAGGGTCACATTTGTTGAAGAATGCAGTTTTTTCTCTGCTCTTGATAGAATATTTTCTGGAGCAATGTTTAAGGGGTTTCCATTCTCATCTAAATATCCGCATAAAATGTTTAATGTGGGTGTTGAACAAAACGGATTAAGGAATGTCGTCTCCAGTTTAGGCATTACGTAAATGTCGCTTTTGTTTGGGTCAATGTATGAGAATAGGCTTGAACCATCAACTCTTTCACCAGACTCCAAAACTTGGTAAACACGTTTCTCATCTGAGGCTGCGAAGCTTAAGGTTTTAAGACGACCATCTTCAGGAATGTGGCAGAGATTAAGGATTTTAATGTCTCTTTCCGAGATGAATTTGACAACATCTTCCTTTTCACTTAGATTCAGTTTTCCCGGCATGAAGAGAGACTCCAGTTCATGTAGTGAAGCGTTATCATTAAGAATCAGATATTTTAACTCTCCCATACTTGTTTTAATAGTAGAAGGTAAGCCAATGTTTAGCCAAGAAGTTTTCACAAATATTCTCTTAACGCTTCTCTGCTACGCTTACATATTACTCATAATTTTTATCTCAAGCAAAATGGACAAACTTTTACACATCTCGCAGAAGGCTTCTTGCAAATTCTTACACGCGATGATTAGAAACCTTCCATTTGTTATCCCATTTTTCACATCGAACATCTATCCAGTTCTAGTTGCTACTCCAGTCATATTAGTAACTTTTCTTGCGTCACCCTATTCCCTCTCTAAGAACATTAGCAAAAGACTGAAGGACTTGCAGACCTAACTGAAGAGGGGCACAGTTTAGGACTTGTATTTTATGCTGTTTCCTATACTTTCCTAGCGTTATTTTTTCGCTTTCAAGCCATATGTTATCGCTACTGGCATTTTGCCTATGGCTTACGGCGACAGCGCAGCCTCAATAGTGAGTGAAAAATATGGCAAGAGAAAGTACAGAATTTTTGCAGACAAAAGTTTGGAAGGTTTAGCCGCAATGTTTTTTGCTAGTTTCAGTTTTACAATAAGCCTAATCTTCTTTTCTGCGATATATTCATTTTCGGTTTTTGAAAAGATTCTTCCATCCCTTGCAGTCGCCGCCGTAGCAACTTTGGTTGAAAGTTTTTCACCTACGGGTTTCGACAATCCAACTGTGCCTATTCGCGGTGCATGCTGTTCTTCAGAAAACGTAGATATTAACTAGCATTTTTTATGGATCTAAGAACCCTTAGTATCTTTCTTGAACCTTTCCAAGGCCTTAGCTTTAATGATTTTGGGGCGAGCAGTGAACTTGGCCGATAACTTTAAGCTTCCATACACAATAGCAAGGGCTGACAGGGAATAAAAAACAAAGTCTAAGATTAGGGCGCCCCATAAAAGCGTCGGCTGAGGTGTAGCTCTTCTAAGAAGTGCTGGAGTTCCAGCGTAATAAGTCAGTTTCAGCCACCTTAAGGGAAAGCCATAATAAGTAAAGAGGAAGTAGTACTGCTCCCCTGTCAATTGTTCTGCCGTTGGTGCACTAAATATAAACCACAAAAAAGCAAATAGAAAAGCTAGGATACAAACATAAACAAAATTTTTGAAACTGTACAACTCAGAACGATATAATGAATCGCTAATAGATCCAAAAGCTTCTTCCAACTTTCCAGGCTCTCTCTGCTTTCTCGCTAGAGAAATGTAAAATGGCAGGCTCTCAACGTTTTCCTTACAGTGAGGGCAATTTCTATTATTTTGCGGAACTAGTCGTCCACAGTAAGAGCAGAAGGCCCCTTTTGATTTCCAGTGTAAATTTTTTCCACAAGTGAAGCAGAGATTGTTATTAGTTTTTATCCAAGGTGCTCCGCAGTATGGGCAATACTTTCCCCTATAGAGAAATGAAGGCTCGAAAGCAGGAGATAAAAGGGCTTCTCGCCAGAGTTTAATGTAGATAAAAGATCCGCAAAACATTAGGATGGTCCCAGTGCACGCTAGGAAAATTCCTTGATATGCTGATAGGCTGAAGTAAATATCCAGGTTTTGGATAATATTTGTGAGAGACAAAATGCTCACGACTAAGCTAATTGCTCCACAAAGTCCTACATTTTCACCATGTAACGATAGAAAGGGCATTAGAAAAAACGTCAACAGAGAAAGGACCTCAATTGCTAATAGTGTATAGAGGTAACTGTAGCCTAATTCATACATGCCTGGACCATATGTCGGAAGAAATCTAGAGATGAACCACATCAATAAAAAGAGCATGGAACCAGATGCAGTTAGTATGGTACCAGTCTCAACAAAGAAACATGCCTCCCTTTTCCATAAGGCTTTAAATGCAGGCTTCGTATAGGCGTAAACTGTAGCAATTAGTGCAATAAACCCCCCTAAGAATGATAGGTAATTGAAGCTTGAGATTGCAGATAAGCTCAAGCATAGAAAAATTAACATGCAAATGGCTGCTGTGCGCCATAGATTGAGTCCTACAAGTTTTGGTGTTGTGGCAAAGACATAACCTATAGCGACTATGATAATAAAGCTTGGCAAATACACACCTAAAAAGAAAAGTGTGGACTCATACTGACTGATGTTGCTGAAGATGGAGAAGAGTGGAGGGCTAAATAAGGTGTATATTCCAATGGTGACTCCAATGAGGATACCAAATAGTACAACGTAGCCACTAGTTCGCATAATCCTTAAAGCATGCTCATGTTCACTTTCTCTTCTTTTTAGCGAGACCATCAAGCTTTTGTTTTAGAAATCATTAATATACGCTTTGTGGATAAAAATGGAAAGAGCATATAGAGAAGACGAATTGCTGGGTTCAATCGTTGTTGATTCTGAAGGATATATTTATGGAAAAGCTGGAAAAATTAACATCAAAGAAGACGAAATCGAGCTTCTCGTATATGAAACTAAACCAGATGAGAGGACAGTAGTAGACATTGACAGCCTCTTTGAGGAGCTACAAAAAAGGGTAAAATTGACATTTACTGCAAAGATTCAAAGGTTATCACGTGCTGAGGTCTTGACGCAGAATATTCAGAGAGAGTTTAGTTTAAAACCTGAAGAACCTCTAGCTGACCAGCATTATATAAAATATGCCGAAAGACTAGGAATTGAAATTCCTCATAAAAAGATTATAGAAGAGAGGGAAGAGCCTAAAGGGACCGTAACCTTAACTGAGGTAAAGTCTATAAAAACATCAACAATAGGAACACCAGGGCAATCACGCCTAATCAAAGTTATTCTTTTGCATGAACCGAAGGAAGCTAGGTTCAGAAAAATTCCAGTTCAGAAAACTGTTCCTTATCGAATCACTGAAACGATAAGGGATAAACTTGTTATCGATCCCAGCGGGCTCGCAGTAGGATACGTTGATTCAATAGTACTGTTCAGCGACAAGCCTGGGATAAGAATATACACATCTAAGCCAACAGATTCCGTGAGTCTGAGCTGGTTATTTGGGCATCTAGAGAAAATTGGCAGACCAGATATCGTAGAAGCAATAACGAAGCACTTGAAAATAAGAAGGGGTGCTCACGTCTATCGTGCAGGAATGGATGAGCTAGAGGATTTCATGGAGAAGACAAAACTTACCTTTAAAGTGCCCGAAAGTGCTTTCTTTGAACAAAGTACAAAGGAGTTCATAACGGATATACCTTGGGACATATTGGATAAAATAGGTGATGTCGTCTTACTTCGGCAGACATTGTCTGAACTTAAATCTAAGGGTTACTAAGGTGTCGCTAATGGATGACCTTGCAGCTATCAAATATTTCTACGACAAAATTACGAACGAGTTTAATCATACCATAATAGGATACGAAAAAGAGATAAGACTTGTATTAGCTGGCTTGCTCGCTAAAGGACATATTCTTCTTGAAGGAGTTCCAGGAATCGCTAAAACAACCATTGCCAAAGCTTTAGCAAAAGCCTTGAATCTAAGAGAAGAGAAAGGCTTTCAAAGAATACAGTGTACCCCAGATCTCATGCCAGCCGATGTTGTTGGAACATTGATTTACGATCCAAAAACAAAGGACTTTCGTCCTCATTTTGGGCCCGTGTTTACAAATTTTCTTCTTGTAGACGAAATAAATCGAGCGGTGCCAAGAACTCAGTCAGCCTTGTTGCAGGCGATGCAAGAGAGGGAGGTAACAATAGGCGGCACCACACATACTCTTAAAGAACCCTTCCTTGTAATTGCAACTCAGAATCCTATTGAACAGGAGGGAACCTATCCGTTACCTGAAGCTCAGCTTGATCGTTTCATAATGAAAGTTAAAATGGGATACCCCGAAACTTTTGAAGAAGAGATAAATGTTCTTGATTTACATGAAATGAGATTAACAGAACCTGTGGAAGAATTCAAAACAGTAGTAAACGATCCCTCTCAACTATGTAGCATGCAATTAACAATAGCAGAAAAAGTTTCTGTTCCTCCATTAGTTAAGCAATACATTGCTGAGATAATAAGATACACAAGAGCGCGAGAAGAAGTAAGTTGGGGTGCAAGTCCTCGCGCTGGAATTTTCTTAATGAAATCAGCCAAGGCATATACAGTTTTGTCGGGTAGAAATATTGTCCAATTGGAAGATGTAGACCATGTGGCTTATGCCGTGATTAACCATAGAATAATTCTAAAGCCTGAGAAGGTAATTGAAGGGGTTCAGCCTGAACATGTAATAAAAGATGTTATTGAGATTGCCAGAAAAACGGTGACAAAAACTGTTTAAAGAAACCCCAAGGCAACAAATACTCGAAATATGCAAGAACCGGAAGAAAGTGCTTATCGATATTAAAAGCAAAGTTAAAACCATGCTTCAGGGGGAGCATCCAAGCCGCTATATAGGTTTAGGTATGGAATACGAAGACGTAAGAGAGTATAAGTTCGGAGACGATTACCGAAGAATAGAGTGGAGTATTACTGCAAGAACTCCTCCTAAGCCTAGTGGAGATAACCCCTTATTCATAAAGCAGTATCGAGAGGAGAAGAATCTAAACGTATTGTTAATTATCGATCAAAGCGGAAGCATGGAGTATAGAAATAAAGTTCTCACCGCAATAAGGGCAGCATTAGTGATAGCGGATTTGGCTCAAAGAAGAAGCGATTATGTAGGCTTAGTTTGCTTCAGAGACAAAGTTAAACTCTTCCTTTCTCCGATAAAAAGCGGCGAACAAGCCTACAGAATTCTGAGAAATTTATGTCAACATTACCGAACAGGTGAAACTTCGAATTTAAGAACAGTGGCTATCGAGGTTATAAGAACTTTGCAGAGAAGATCCATTATTAATCTAATCACCGACATCAACCATGAAGTTGATGACTATGTTTACTTCACCCGGCTCATGTGGGCTCGTGGGCACATAATAAATATACTACTAATAGCGGATGAAAGCGAGATTAATATGCCAAATGTTGGCTGGCTGACCCTGACAGAAAGGGAAGAACAAAAGAGGATAACAATCGACATCTCGGAGTTCAAGAATGAGTATAACGAAGAAATTTCTCTTCTCTTTAAGGGCATAATTAGCGGTTGCACCTTATTTGGAGCTAAAGTCCTTTTACTTAAAAGTCCCCGCGATGCTGACGCCAAAATATTGGAAATAGCAAGTCTCTACCGATTGGCCAGAGAAGGCGCATACCGTTGAAGCACATCTTTTTACTCATCTTTACGCTTCTATCTCAACTGCTAACTCCTCCATTTGCATCTCTAAATCATCTTGCACTCAAAATAAGCCAAGAAACCATTTCTTTCGGAGTTTCTCCTCAACCTATATATGTTAGACTTCAAGCCATGCAGGAAGGCAGTGTTGTTTTCTGGCAATCAATACCTCAAAGTTTTCAGGATCACGTCGCAACCATAAACGTAAGTGTACTGGGTGTTTTGGTTTCTTCTAACGCTCGAAGCGTAGACCTATACAAAGATGAGATAGGAAATCTTTGGTTGGCAGTAAACTACACATTCAAGAAAGGAGACTACATTAGTACTCTAACATGGGTTTCGTCAGAAACTGTTGAGCCCCAAAATCTCACAATTCCAGAATTGGTACCCTTTCCTGAAAGTTACCCAAATAATATTACCCGATTTCTCAATCCTGGCAGAAAATTGCCTGTCAACAACACAATGATTAAAGAAATAGCAGAATCCTATGCAGGTCAAGATATGATTCAAACCATCAAGAACATTTTGAATTTTATTAATGCAACGCAAACATATGATCGCGAAAAAGTCAGACTCTTGATGACTGGGATGCTTAACACAACTGACATTCTCGATTTTCTTAATGACCCATTAAAAAGCCTTGAGTCTAACAGTTCTTTCTGCTTTGAAAGAGCCTTGCTTGCAGTAACGATGCTACGAGCTGTTCGGGTTCCAGCCAGAATCTTCACTAATGCTGATCTTAAAACTTGGATTCAAGTCTGGCTTCCCAACATCGGCTGGGTTGATGCAGAAGTCTTGTGTACTCAAAAAAGTCAACCTATTTTCCCTCGTCCACTCTCCTTTACTGTACCTTTGATGACTGAAAATTCTTCTGATGCTATGTTTCCCTTTACATGGCATCCAGAAGTCTTGATGAGAGTTGCCAACTTGACTTTAAGTCATTTAGAAGCCTTTAAGATTAATGATTATGGAACAGTTTTGTCCCAGCCCATAGATGTGGAGATATATGAAGCAAATCCTGACGGATTTAGTTTTCCAATAATCTTTGAACCTGAAATAGTCCAAGCAGCCTTAACGTTGAATGGTTCAGATATCACTTTTCATCTTAGTAAAGGAGAGAGAAAGATATCTAAGACGCTAGTTTTAGGACAGATAAATAAAATTGAGTTTGAAGGTTTAGGGGTGTCCTTTACGCCCATCCACCAAGGCGATATGATTGTTTTGAACAACTTTTCAGTTAATGAATTATGGATATTTGACGTTAGAATTTTGATTCCCATTGTTGCTGCCGTTCCTATTCTAATCTTCTGGTTTTATTGGAAAAGAAAGAGAGTTAAACCTTAGCTATTACTTTGACTTCGGCAAACTTATAAGATTCTGAAACAGATTTTTAATATGAGCCTTATGATCAAGTTTATAGAATTGAAGACTGGAATAAAGGTTGCAGTTCTTCTAGGCATATTAGCCCTAGTAATGGCCGCTATAACAGCCGCAGTTTTCCTCACTAACCAAGGTGCCGAGCAAAGAAGCCATCTAACCGAGGCTATAGAAGGCGGCGAGTCAACACTTACAGCCATTAGTAGAAGCCACGAATCTATAACAAACTTTGTAGGCGATAATGAAGGACTGGCTAGTGAGCTTCTCAAAGCCTCAAAGGCATCACAAGAACACGCGAGAGCAAGGCTGACCTCTGCAAGAGGCACAAGCGACGATTTTGTGTTTAAAATGACAGAAAACTATGAGTTTCTTCTTGACTCCTCACGTATTATGACTCAAGGTGTAGATAATTTATTAGATATTAGTGGTGATTTAGAGAAAACTCTGAATTACTATCGGCAAGAAGCATATGGAGAGGCTGCTGAAAAAGCATCTGTTTGTTTGCAAACTCTAGTTCCCCTAGTTGGCCATTTTGAGCAAGGGAATCAAACTTTAGATGGCATTAACTTATTTTATGTAGCTTCAGGTCACAAAGACCGGGTGAAACTTGCCATTATTCAATATAGAAATGAGATGGGAATCTATCTCCAATATATTTCCCTTTTGGAAAGTATTATGGAGGGGTATAATTACTTAGAGCAAACGGATACTATGAACGAACTATTTGACCAACTGCAGCATGAAATTGCCAGCGAGGACTATGAAACTGCTCAAAGAATTCTTCAAGAAATTTTTCAGCAACTTCAACTTTTAAAGGATCCACAATATCAGAACGCCACATCCAAAATCCTTGAACTAGACCCGAACTTACTGGATGGCACCGCTTATGAGGTCGCTCTAGACCTTAAAAATCAGGTTAAAGATTCGGAGGGATTTGAAAACTATCTAAAAAGTCTTCAGAAATACATAGAAGCGTTAAGCTATTTTGACCAGGGAAACCTCGATGCAGCAAATGAGGCAATAGCTCAAGGCCTTTTATTATTGGGAAATGGAGCAAACCCAGCTTACCCTGAGCTTCAAAGGTTTTTCGCAGGGCTGGAAGGCGCATTTAGCTCGTTGGAGATACGGATAAGAGGCCAGCCGGACCAAGGCTGAGATGCGCATGGCCATGCTAGAATTTCCAGTAAAGTTTGAAAATCCATTGTTTGGCGTTTTTGGTGTGATTCTGGGAATTATCTTCGCGACTCTTTTTTATCTCTCACACAAGAGATTGAGAATCGCTGAAAAAAATTTGGAATTGGTTAAATGGCAGACCGTGAGAAAAGTAATTAATTTTACAAATATCGGCACGAAAATAAGCATGATTGTCGCACTTTCATTTTTGCTCGCTACTCCATATTTTCCAATTACTGTAAAAGTGCCTATTGAAAAACTCTCTGATGAGCAGCTAGATCAAGGCAGTGTAGCTATCATGTTGCTCATGGACGTGTCTTACAGCATGAACATTTCTGACCTTAAGCCAAGTAGGCTTAAAGTAGCTAAACAAATGACTAGAATTCTCGTTGACAATATTGGTTCTGCAGATCTAATAGGGTTCATATCGTTTGCTGGAGAAATCTACAACAACGTGTTACCAACATTGAACAGATCTAGCGTTACAGAAACGATTGACGAACAAGCGCTTCATCAATCCACTGCGATAGGAACAGCTTTGCAGACAGCACTTGGAGTGCTCGAACCATATCAGGGAGGAAAGGCAATCGTGCTATTTTCGGATGGAAAAAACAATATGGGAATAAATTTGACCTCTGTAGGCGAAGCAGCTGCAGCAATGAAAATTCCTATTTTCACAGTTTTCGTTGGAACTTACGGAATATGGGACGCTGACCCCGTGGCCCTTGAGGAGGTATCAAGTATGACAGGTGGAAAGTTTTACGAGGTTAAAAGCGAAGAGATAAAAGCTCTGGTAGCAGAGGTTTCAATAATTTCTCGAGAAGTTAAAGTTGGTGCCATGAAAGCAGTCTCTGATACAATTACCTTTGAGTCAAAAGATTACTATACACCTATGCTGTTTTTTGCTGTTTTGCTGGTTATTTCTTTGTTTTTAACATGGTTTACGGGTGTTTAGTTTTTGATAGAATTCGCAAGGCTTGAATTGATTCTTCTCATTCCTTTTTTTATTGCTCTAACCCTCTTAAGCCATTATTTTGCTCAAAAGATTAAGAGAAGCTTAGAGGTTTTTCATTATCCTCCAGTTGAGAGGTTGATTAGGCTGGCCATGAGAAGGAGTGTTCGGAGACATTCCTGGCGGGGAATCAGCCTAGTGTTGAAAATAGCCATAATCATAGTTATAACATTCAGTTTAGCTGGTCCCACTCTCTTAACGGCTAAGGAGATAAGTCAGACGGTAGAAATTCCTATGGTTGAAGAGAAGGACATTGTTGGGGGAATGATTCTGGCCATTGATGTTTCGCCATCCATGGGATTCAAAGATGTAACCCCTTCCAGGTTTGAAGCCGCCAGGAATTTACTCATAGAATTTGTTAAAAATTCAAGTGAAAAAGTTAGATTTGGTGTTGTCGCATTTGATGCGGAAATAAAAAATTCACTTCCTCTAACAAAGGATAAGGAAATGGTTGTTTCTGTTTTAGAAGAACTGCGACCCAGTGAAAGTTTACCTTGCCTTGAAGAAGTCACCGACATTGGATATGGATTGCGAACAGCCGTAGAACTACTAGCTCCATACGTTTCGCCTAACAGCACGTACCCAGTTATTTTGATATCCGATGGATTCACAAATTATGGTTATCCAACCCCATTTACCTCTGTCTTCTTGGCTATGGAAGAGGCTGCTAACGAAAACGTTCCAGTATACACGGTGCATATAGCTAAAATTGGCCTGGATTCTAATCCTGACCTCTTAAAGCGGATTGCAGAAGAAACTAATGGAAAGTTTATGCACTCCACAAGCATTGAAGAGTTGCAGAATGTACTCGCTACACTCGCAAAGTATCATACACCAACAAGTGCATGGAACGCCACCGTGGAGATCAAAACGACAATTCCCCAACGAATGGAGCTGGGAACTATACTCATGTTTTGCGCTTTAATATTTATTCTCGTTATCTGGATTGGAAACTACAAACACTATAAAACTTGGTTTTAGCTTGCACCTTACCACGGTAAGCGGTTAATGTTCCTTAGAAAACGTAAATAAACATCAAATCACTTTAAAAGTGGTTGAAACCAGTCACAGGTGGCCGAGGTGAGGTAGCCTGGTAGCCTATAGGCCTGTGGAGCCTAGCGCCCGAGTTCAAATCTCGGCCTCGGCCCTTCCAGAAGATCAATTTGCCATTTTCTGAATTTCTTTCTCCACCTTCTCTATGGCATTAAACTTTTTCTTCATCGCCATTTTTATCTCGTCAATAGTTTTAACTGAAACTGGATCAACACCTCTTAAAATCGCTAAATAGACGCTTGTGAAATCGCCCAAATGCAGTATTGAAAACATTTTTGCCAGTTTTCCTTCTCCCTTCGCATAAACTTCCAGAACTCTTCCAGCTTTCTGCAACGCTGTTGACTTGGTTGCTTCAATCCTATTCTTCATTTCATCAGGTTCGTTGCGGTCTCGGATCAGCAGGACTGAGAATATCTTTGTCAAATCTTCTGATGCTTCCCATCCAACAATCTCGTTGTGGTTGAGTTCAGGAAAAACCTCGTATCGGCTCGGAACCTTGCTATTTTCATTGAACTGCGTTTTAAGCCTATGCGCTACTGCGCCATACTGCCTAAAGCCATAGATCAAGGGCACCGAACCCATCAGTTGCAACGCCAACTTTTTAGAAAAATTATTCTCTACAGGGATGTTGGGCGAGTTTTCTTCGCTCACCATCTTAATAACATGTATTGATTCTTCAATTTCACTTCTTTTGCCTGCAAGAGCGTCTATCTTCTCCATCAAAACAGGAAGTGGGAAAAATACATAGGGGAGTGCGGCACGAGGAGGCAACCCAGTCGGAATCATAATAAGGGGTAATTGCATTTTTTTGGCGAAAGATAGAAGATGTCCGCCAGATGTTATTGCGATTATCATGCATTTTCGGCGAATAGCATCTACGAATGCGTTAAGTGTTTCTTCGGTTTCTCCAGAATAACTCACGGCAAAAACTAACGTATGCTCACTCGCATAAGCTGGCAAAGTATAATCGTTACAAACATCTATGGGAATGGAGGTTTCATCTCGTAACCAGTCTCTGAGAATTTCTCCTCCAATTGCTGAGCCACCCATACCTGCAATAACAATGTTTCGAGGCTTCTTGTACTCAACTATTATTTTCTTGGATATGCTCACTTTTTCTGGGATTTCAACTTTTTCAGCACGGGAGATAACGTCTTGACAGTATTCTGCTGTTTTCAAGCAGTGGGTAAGCATGCCATTCTTGTCAATTCTTTTTATGCCGTCTATCTTATCTAGTATTGTGGTTCTGTGCAATTGCTTCTTCGCCTCTTAGCCACTGCTTTTATTTCGTTGAAACTCCTTTTTAAGAAAGAGGTTTAAGACTTACGTGCTTAATAACAAATAAAATAGAAGGCTTATCTATGCTTCCTAATCGTCAAGTCTACATAGCAGTGCCCGCTTCTTTTGTCTCCGACATTCCTCATCTTCGAGAAAAAACTGTTAAAATTGGCTCACTAGCAAGAGCAGCTGCGATTTTTCGCATAGATGAAATCATCATATTCCCCGACCTTCCAAACGTTAATCAAAGTCGGGACGCAAGCTTAATCGCTACCATACTTTCTTACGTTGAGACTCCGCAGTATCTGCGTAAACGGTTGTTTAAAATTAAGCCCGAACTACGATATGCAGGCATTTTGCCTCCTTTACGCACTCCGCATCACCCGTTATCGGACAAGATGAAGGCTCTGAAAATTGGAGAATATCGTGAAGGAATTGTTTCATCCTTCACTAAGGATGGCTCGTTTGTGGAGATTGGGGTTGAGTGTCCAATACTTGTTCCTAACATGAGATTTTTGATAGGCAATCGAGTTACAGTGAGAATAACTGAACTTGGAAAACATCCCAAAGCAGTCTTAGCAAATCGCAGAGAAATTCAGTCCTATTGGGGTTACAGAACAACAGTTTCAAATGTTTCTTTTGGACAGTTAGTAAAAACTCGCGACTTTGACTTGGTGATTGCAACTTCAAAGCGTGGAGCACCTTTCACGAAAATTAAAGGCAAATTGGCTGAACACTGGAAAGAGTCACTTTCCATTCTTATAGCGTTTGGTGCACCAACTCAGGGTTTATATGAAATTGTAGCCCGTGAACACCTTGAACTAGGCAATGTCGCCCATTTTACGGTCAATACGATACCGAATCAGGGAACTGAAACTGTTAGGACAGAGGAGGCAGTTTTTGCCTCTCTTGCAATTCTAAATCTACTGGATTTGTGACCACAAAGTAAATCTTTAAGACATGCAGATTTAGTTGCATGCCATTTGACATCTTGCTTCCCTCAGCACTTTTCTTCCTAACAGCGGCGGCAGTCTTCCTTTATCCAAAATTAGAAACAAAAGTCAAGGCGATTCTTGAGGAGAAAAAATTTAGCATTCGAGATGTTGTCGTGCTTGTAGTGGTTATGGGTATTGCTGTAACAGTTTTAGTGATTATCCCAGGATATGCGATAAGGATTCTTTTCTTAATCTTTTACTCGATAATGCTATTCTTGACAACGTACATAGTTGTGCCAAAATGGTACATTGGACTCTTGCTTCCAGTAACATTCCTCGCTTTGTACTTCGTTTTTTGGAATGCGTTACCTACAGACATGTTTATATTGATCTTTATGGACGTATTTGCAGCAATCTTTGTAGTTTTTGCTTCAGTTTATATGGGCACACTCTTCGGTTGGGAGACAGTAGCAGTTTTTGCTGGTTTACTAACTATCATGGACATTATTCAGGTTTTGGTTACAGGGTTTATGGTAGAATCTGGCTTGAAGATGCGCGATCTAAAATTGCCTGTCATGATTTTTGTTCCAACTTTCCCACTTCAAAGCTCTGGAATGCTTCTTGGACTTGGTGACATCATGCTCTCAAGTCTTCTCACAATTCAGACTGCAAGGAAATATGGAAAAAAATTCGGATACATTTCCATCGCTTTTATAGCTGCCGCATTTCTGATTTTTGAGTTTTTAATGTTCTACTATAAGACTGGGGCTATGCCTGCAACTGTCTTTATTGTTTGCGGCTGGTTGGTTGCTTTAGGAGTTCGGCAAATATATAATTGGCTAACCTCTAAAAAGAGACTTGGTGAATGACAATGAAGATAGTTAAGGTTAATGGCAAAAAGAGAAGCCATAAAGTCTTCATGTACGCCATTAGCACATGTGCATGGTGCAAACGCACAAAACAATTTCTTAAAGATAACAATGTCGAATTTGAGTATGTTGACGTTGACTTATGCAACGATGAAGATCATGAGAAGATTGAGAGAGAAATCACTAGACATGGAGGAAGACTATCCTATCCCACCTTAATTGTTGACGACAAAACTCTGATAACAGGTTATAAACCAGACAACATATCGGAGGTATTGGGGCTTTGACAACTCTAGAGGCAGTACGAAGGAGAGCGGAAAGTGATGCAAAGGACAGAGGATACTACTTGAATCCTGACCCGAAATTTCTTGCAGATTTGATTGAAGGCTTGAAAACGAACGAAGACCGTTACGGTTATCCTTCTTGCCCGTGTAGACTGGCTTCAGGAGTTTTTGGGCTTGACCGAGACATCATTTGTCCATGCGATTACAGAGACCCAGATGTAGAAGAATACGGGTGCTGTTATTGTGCACTTTTTATTAGAAAAGACATTTTTGAAGAGAAAAAACCTATTGAGTCAATACCTGAACGGAGACCACGGGAAAAAATCGCTTTAGCCCATGCCCCTGCATCTCAGAAGGTGGAAAGACCCACTGAATTTGTGCCTGCTTTAACTGCGATTCCTTTGAAGACTAAATTAAAAATGTGGTATTGTAAGCAATGTGGCTACGTGGTTTTTCGTGAAGAGCCACCATATATTTGCCCGATATGTAAGGCCAAGAGAGAAATGTTTGAAGAAATTAGGGCAACAATTTACTTGGGTACATGACCAAATTGTAATATGACGATTATCTCTTTTTGAGTTTAGAAGCCAATTCCTTAGCATATTTTTTAGCGTTCTCGATTTCGCCTTCCTTCAACGGTCCTTTAAGTCCCATAACTGCTGTCTTCAGAACTGGAAGAACTTGTTTCAACCCCTTCTCAGAAAGCTTTTTCGCAATTTTTTCTGCAGCACTTGCACTACCCTTCTCAATGACGCCTTGCATTTCAGTGTCAAACGATGCGAATAGTTTGTCCCTCCACTCCTCTCCCCTTATCTTTCCACTGATGAAACGGCTGACAGTAAAGCTCATGTTACCTATTCTTGTTGGAGAACCGAGAACGAGGAAGTCATAGTCTTTGGCATTTAACTCTTTAACATCTTTCACGTTGAATAAGCGAACTTCTAGCCCAGACTCCTTCAATGTTTCTATGATGTTTTCTGCAATTATCTTAGTGTTCCCATATGAAGTGTCGTATATGACTATTCCTTTCATGTTTGCCACCTTATGTTCTTTCTCTGTCTTCTTGTATATTTCATCTTTTCGCCTACTTGCCTAAGAGTTATAAAGAGTTAACAGTATCCTATTTTCGGAACATTTATAACCTAATTTTCTTATTGAAACAAAGACAACGCTGAAAAAACATTGTAATAAAAGAAGGCTAAACAACATGGGTCACAGGAAGCACAACGCACCAAAACGAGGTTCACTAGCCTACTTGCCCAGAGGACGTGCTGCAAGCCCAGTGGGCAGAATAAGATTTTGGCCTTCTGTGAAAGAAGGGCCCACAGTGTTAGGGTTTATGGGCTACAAAGCAGGAATGACCCATGTATTTATGATAGAAGACAAGCCTGGTTCACCAGACTTTGGCAAAGAAACAGCCCATTCAGCCACAGTTGTTGATACCCCACCAATAACAATCTGCGCAATCCGCGCCTACATAAAAAATCATTTTGGCTTGCAAACATTCACCGAGGCATGGATGAAAGACCCTCCAGACGACCTTGAAAGAGTTTTCACCTTGCCAGAAAACTTTGATCCAGCGAATGGCTTGAAAAAAATGGAGGAAAACCTCGACAAGATAGCGGAATTTCGCCTATTAGTCGCTACACAGCCTCGACTTTCGGGCGTTCCAAAGAAGAAGCCAGATGTGATGGAAATTAAGGTAGACGGCGGCTCAATCAAAGAACAGTTCGAATATGCAAAGAATTTGCTAGGCAAAACAGTTTCAGTGACAGACGCTTTAAAGGAAGGTCAATTCGTAGACATCATCGCAGTGACGAAGGGAAAAGGTTTGCAGGGACCAGTGAAACGTTGGGGCATAAAAATTAGAGACAGAAAATCCAGAAAAACTCGTAGAGGCGTCGGCACACAAGGAGCCTGGCATCCAACAAGAGTGTTATACACTGTTCCAAAGTCAGGACAAATGGGCTACTCCCAAAGAACAGAATACAACAAACGCATCATAAAAATCGGCGCCAACGGAAACGAAGTTTCTCCAAAAGGCGGTTTCCTACGATACGGTCCTATAAGAGGAACATACGTCCTATTAGACGGCAGCCTACCTGGACCAGCAAAACGCCTCATACGACTACGCTATCCTGCACGCCCACCAGAAAAGTTTCCAAAAGTTCCACCAAAAATCACGCAAATATCATTAGAATCGGTTCAATAGCGAAATGGTAAGTGAAAAAGGAATGGTAAAAGTCTCGGCTAAAGTTTTTGACCTCAAAGGCAAAGCAACTGGAAAAGTTCGCCTTTCCCAAATTTTCAGAACCCCTCTGAGGCCAGATGTCATAAAGCGAGCTGTTGTCGCTATTCAATCTCACCGTTTTCAGCCTCAAGGCAGAGACCCTATGGCTGGCAAACACACAACAGCAGAATCTCGAGGCGTCGGCTTGGGCATATCCAGAGTCTCAAGATTAAAAGAAAGGCAAACCGCAGCCTTCATCCCATCAGCAGTCGGTGGTCGAAACGCGCATCCTCCCTTAGTTGAAAAGAAAATTAGAAAGAAAATTCCGCGAAAAGAGATGCGGTTGGCTCTGCAGTCGGCAATAGCAGCCACGGCATCAAAAGAAATTGTAGCTTCGCGTGGACACGTAGTAGACGAAGTTCCCGACTTCCCATTAATCGTAACAGACGAAATTCAAGAGCTAAATAAAACTAAAGATGTAAAAGGCACGTTTCTGCATTTGGGAATTTGGCCTGACATATACCGAGTGAGAGAAAGACGCAAAGTTAGAGCTGGAAAGGGCAAAGGACGCGGCAGAAGAATAAAAAATGCGGTTGGGCCACTCATAGTGATTAACGAGAATAAGGGAATCGCTGAAGCAGCACGCAACATTCCAGGCGTTGACATTGTTACAGTAGACAGTTTGAACGTGGAATTGTTATCGCCAGGTGCTCATCCTGGAAGACTTACCATGTGGACAAATTCAGCTTTTGAGAAGTTGGATAAACTCTTTGGAGAAAGATAGCGATGGACCCTTATGAAGTGATAAAGTATCCATTAATGACTGAGGTTACAAGCCGCATGCTTGAAACTGAAAACAAACTCGTATTCATCGTAGACAGGGCAGCAAACAAAAAAGAAATCAAACAAGCAGTGGAGCATCTTTACGAGGTCGTGGTAGCAGAAGTTAATGTCGCAATCACGTCAAAAGGCGAGAAAAAAGCATACGTGAAACTTCATCCAGACTACAAGGCGGCTGATGTAGCAATCAAACTTGGTATTCTATAAGGAGGCTCAGTGACATGGGTAAACGCATTCGAGTTCAAAGACGCGGTAGAGGCTCTCCCGTTTTTAGAGCATCTACACACAAAAGAATAGCAGCGATTCATTATCCAGTCATGTCCAAAGAGGAACTTGAAGGAGTTCTCCGCGGTCATGTCATAGAAATTTTGCATGAGCCTGGCAGGGGCTCGCCATTAGCCTCAATAAAACTTGAAAGTGGCCAAACCTATTACTCAGTGGTTCCAGAAGGTGTTGCAGAAGGGCGAACAATGGAAATAGGAAGCAAGGCTTCAGTAGACATTGGCAATGTATTACCTTTAGGAAGTGTTCCAGAAGGAACCATGGTATGTAATATTGAACTTTCACCAGGAGATGGCGGCAAAATCGCACGTTCCTCAGGCGCTTACGCAACAGTCATTGCTCATGCACCTGATGGAACAATGATTAAACTTCCTTCAGGCAAAACCCGATACCTAAACGACCTTTGCCGAGCGACTGTTGGAGTTCTTTCTGCGAGTGGTCGTACTGAAAAACCTTGGATGAAAGCTGGAACCAGAGCGCATTGGATGCGAGCCAAAGGCCATAAATATCATATGACTCGTGGTGTTGCTATGGTAGCTGCTGCACATCCGTATGGAAGCAGCAAAAGAGGCGGACGCAAAGTTACAACTGTTGCGCGTGGGGCGCCACCAGGCAAGAAAGTAGGCTTAATAGCGGCAAGAAGTACAGGTCGCGGTCGCAAAAAGAGACGAGGCTAAGTTGGAAAGATTTAATAAACTCGCGTAAACCAAGTTTTGTGAGGAAAAAATAGGATGCCAAAAGAATTTGCCTATCGTGGACATACTCTCGAAGAAGTTCAAGGCATGTCGATGGATGAATTCATTCGCTTGCTTCCTTCAAGACAACGTCGTAGCCTTCAAAGAGGACTTACACCAGAACAGAGAATCTTTTTAGAAAACATTCGCAAAGCGAAGGAAGCACTTAAAACTGGAGCAAAAATTGTTGTCAAGACTCATGCACGCGATATGATAATTCTTCCAGAAATGGTTGGCACAAGAATACTTGTTCATAATGGGAAAGAATTTGTTGCGGTAGATGTTGCACCAGAGATGATTGGGCACTATTTGGGCGAATTTGCTGTGACTAACAAGCCAGTTAAACATGGGACTCCAGGTATAGGTGCGTCACGGTCTTCGATGTATGTTCCATTGAAGTAATTACTTTATTTCTTTCTTTTTATGCCCGATAAGCTGGTTCTGACGGCTTTTTCTGTTCGCTGGGCGGTTGGATTTGTGGAATCGGTGGAGGTACATTTAGTGTTCGTGTGATAAGAAGGGATTCCATGAATGCGACGTTAAATATGGATTGAAAGAGTTGAGGTGGCGGAGGCTTCTTCTCCATGTATGTGTCGAGAATTTTTTTAATTTCCTCTCTTGTTCCCTTTACGTGTGCTTTTCCTGTTAGGCTGATTTGTGCGACAGATGGTGTGTAGTTTATCGCGAAAACGAATGGAACCTCTAGTATGTCTTCTCGTTTTTTATTAACTCCCACAAGGTTGAGGTTTGTAGCTATCTGAACTGGGGGAATTGGTTTTTCGATTTCCCAAAGCCTTTCGGCTGAGATTTTGTTTACAAAGATTCTTATTTGAATCCTAAATTGGCTCATCTAAATGATGCCTCATCTGCAGAATTATCAATGTGTCTGAAGATTTAAAGCATGTGCTACTAGCTTGGCGGTGTTTCTGCGGGCTTATATTTTGTGAAGCCGCAGTGTCCGCATGTGAAACGGTTGCCATGATTAGCCATGAAGTATCCTGGGCCACATCTCTCGCAGAATGGCAGTAGCCTCTTGAATCCTTCTGTTTCGACTTTGTAGTGTGAAAAAATGCCGGGTCTTTTCTTTTTGGGTTTCTTTTCTGCTTTCTTCTTTTCTTCCTTTTTCTCGACTGGTGCTTCTGGAGCTTTGGCTTTTTCAGGTTCCTTGGCCTTTTCTGCTTTCCCTACTTTCTCAGCTTTTTCAGGCTTTTTTTCTTCTTTTTCTTTCTTTTCTTCGATTTTCTTGGCTTCTTTGGCTTTTTCTGGCATAGGCTATTTCTCCTTCTTTTCTTCTTTTTTCTCTGCTGGCGCTTCCTTGGGTTTTTCAGGTTCTTTAGCCTTTTCTACTTTCTCCGCTTTGGGTTTTTCTTCAACTTTTTCTTCTTCTTTTGGTTTCTTCTCTGAAGGCACGTTTCTTGCGATTATGTGTTGGGATTCTACGAGTTTGGCTTGTTCTATGGTGTCGTAGATGTTTGCTTCTCCTTTTGCTTGCATCGTGCCTGTTTTTGTTTGCATTTTTCTGATGTAGACTAGTTCTACGTTTGCCTTTAGATTTTCTGCCAGCACTTTTCTGACTTCTATGCGTGATGGTGTTCCCTTTGTTTCTTCGTGTCCTATTTCGAAGGTTATTTCTTTTCTTTTGAGTAGTGGGTTGTGTTGTTGAGAGGTGATGTTGATTTTCATGTTGTCCTTCTTCCGATTGATTGTTGATTTTGATGAGCCTCTCCTTTACTTTAACCTTTCGTATCTCTATGTAGCATGTTTTAATGTAGTTGAGAGATCAGCGTCTCTAGATCAGGTGACGGGTCAAAATTATTTTTTGTCCTTCTCCTTCTTCTCCTTCACCTTTGTAATTAAAATTATTTTTTCTTCTGCATCATCACCGAAAATATTTTCCATGCTAATAGATAATGTTGGTGGACACATACAATCATTCGCCATCTGTTCTAAAGCGTAGGTTTATATTTTTCAAAAAGTAATTGAATCTTTGGCAGTCATAATTGACTTCTTTAAACAAGCTGAAGGCACATGCAACTAAGATTAAAGCGATGATTCTTCTGGCATCTCTCTTTTGCGTTGCAACCTTTCTCAGTTTTTATTTTCGTCCCTATTACGGAGAGTTAATCTATGAGGAGTGGTTAGCGGGTTATTATGGCTATGCAGATGATTATACTTACATGGGCGTGCGAATAACTGATGCAATTGACTTACAGAAACTATCTACTCGGGCTCAAGCTCGTGGGTATGATACAACGCTTGGGTATGACATCACCACTTACTACCATACCAGTAACAAAACTGCTCAATATATAAAGACCCCAAGAGTTACGATAAAGTATGTGATAACTTTTGAGGAAAACAAATCAGCAACTTTCACAGTTACAGCATACAATGAAGGTTTTGTTAAAATCGATGTAGAATCAAAGTATTTCCTAAATACAAATTGGATTAGGCTAATCTTCGCAAAGATGTTCTTTGATATGGGCCTGCCAACTATTAGTATTTGGAGATTCACAATTACAGAAAATTGGATAGGCAAACTTGATTGAATTTAGGACTCACGGTTGCGGAAGATTGTTTATTGTTTTCTTTTTCCGTCTATGAATTCTTTGAACCATTGTTCAGCCATTTCTAATGGTAGCATTTGTGGCGGGTTCTTGAAGGCGTATGCTGAAAGGCTTATGAGTGAGCCAAAAATTCTCCTGTCAAGGGCTGTTTTGACTCCTCTTATAACGTCAAGCATCACTGAACCAGCGTTTGGAGCATCAATCGTACTCAGTCGCAAGTCTAGTTGCATAGGAGTTCTTGCAAAGTAAAATCCTCTTATCCAGAAGAAGCTATCTCTACGATTGCCTAAAAAGTCCACATAGTCTGTTGAGCCAGCAACAACCGCCGTTTTATAGGGCAAAGATGCCTCAACTGACTTTGTCTTCATAGCCCTCTTAGCCTCCCTAGACCTCTCCAACGTGTCAAGCGACTCTGTTCCACCACCAACGTCTAATTGATAAGTTTCAGCAATGCGCACTCCTTGGTCTGCTAGGGTTTTGAGAAGGATTTTGTGAAGTATTGTTGCGCCAACTTGGTCAATTAAGTCGTCGCCGACTACTGGCAGTTTTGCTTCTCTAAAACGTTTATTCCATGCGGCATCACTGGCAATCAGAGTTGGCGTCGCATTTATGAAGGCGCATTTGGCTTCTAACGCCTTTTCGGCATACCAACTTGACGCCTTAACAGCGCCGCTGGGAAGAAGATTAATCACCATACCTGCTTCACTTTCTTTCAGCTTTTGGGCCACATCAACTTCTTTTAATCTGCTAATTTTGACAACGTTCTTCAGGTATTCGCCTACGCCGTCTAAGACTGGCCCTTTCAAAACTTCAACGCCTAAATTTGGTACTTCTGCTATTTTTGGGGCATTATTTGGCTCTGAAAAAATCGCTTTTGAAAGGTCTTTTCCAACTTTTCTTTCGTCTATGTCGAATGCTACTACAAATTCTACGTCTTTAGGGTGATAGTCGCCTACTAAGAGGTTTTTAAGTCCTAAAGCGTCTTTTTCTTTTTCAGCATTTCTATAGTAGTAGGCACCTTGAACAATTGCTGAAGCACAGTTTCCTATGCCGATTAGTGCAACTTTGATTTTTAGCATATCCTGGTCACCGACCATAGTGAAGTATAAGAGTTCTGTTCATAAAACTTCATATTTCAATGCTTTCCCTTCCCTGTCAAACACCATCATGTCCTGCTGTGTCTGATATGGATAAGCGATTATGACCATAATTCTTCCATAAAACTTGTTCAAATCCGTTGTAGATGGCTTTAATGCGCCTGACGGATGAGAATGAGCTACGCCTATTATAGAGAAGTCTATTGGAAGCGTATGCAATGGGAAAGAAGTGAATGTCTGTCCATGAGTGGCAAAGGGCGGAATTTCCACATCGCTAACCACAATTTTCTCTTTATCCACCTTTCCTCTCAAAAGTAAAACCCCCTCCCTCGGATGCAGTATCCTAGAATAGCTCAAGAGACTATCCACAACTTTGGAGTCAAAAACTATAGTCTTAGTCATTCAACTTCACCTAACCGCTAATTTTTCTCATAACTTTCAAAAAGAAAACTATAGTGCCAAACACTACGATAAGGGACGAAACTAGAAAACAGTTAATGTAGGCTATATGTGCAGAATAGCCTAAGCTCGCAATTTGAAAATCTGCTAGCGGTCCACCGATAAGAAGCCCAGCGGGTCCCCAACTAAGCGCCATCACAGTATTGTATCTACTCAGCAATCGTCCTCTCTTATCCATAGGAGTTAAGTCGCCAACTAGAGCAAAACCCACAGTTTGAACAGTCCAAAAAGATACACCATTCAAGCCATAAACAGAAGCCATAACAAAAACAGAAGGCGTCAAACCATAGAAAACAGGCGTCAAAACAGCCAAAAACAGTCCAAACAAAAGAACAATAGCCCTCCCAAATCTATCTGCAAGTCTTCCCGACAAAAGACTGACAACCATTCCACCAACAGTCCAGGCAGTCAGAATAAAGCTCTTTTCAGGGTCACTTGTATGCAAGCCTGCTGGAAGCTTTAAGAAAAGCAAGAAAACTTGACTAACAGATGCTGCCCCCAACACAATGATGATTAGGGAAATAAGAAACCATCTATGAACGCTCTCATTTTTGTGTGCCAAATCATCGTCAGCCTCCTTATCCCTGTCTCTTCCTTTCAAATGCACATCTTCCACTTTCGCATCTTCTTTGATAGGCCTTGAAGTCAACCACATCATTGTTGCTCCGGTAAACAACATGGCAGTTACGATGTAGAAAATCGTTCCTTGCTGGAAGCCGTTTCCATCACCATAAAGGAAACCAGCGAAGATTATTCCTACCATTCTGCCCAAAGAAGCCACGAAGTTAAGTATTCCAACAACTGTGCCACGAGTCTGCAAAGTTGTGACATCGGTTAATAATGTTGCCCATCCAACATCTGACATTGACCAAAAGAATTCAAGCAATGACAACCCAAAAATAATAGCCAAGCCTGCGGCAAAACTGTTTCCCCCATTAATCAGGGACCGATGCAAAAAGAAAACGCCTAGATATGCAAAGCCTGCAATCGACTCTCCTACTATGATGAGTTTAGTCCGCAATTTGTAGCGGTCAGAGATTTTGCCCCACAAAAGATTCTGACCCAATGCTGAAGAAATCATGTTAAGAGTTCCAAGCAACGCAGTTGAAGTAACAGTTTGCATTAGGATGAATAGGTAGTCAATCATGAAAGTGTAGAAAACGCCCCGCCTAACAAAAGTCAAGAACTGGAATAGCCCGAGACTGAAAAAGACGTTTCTTCTAGACCCTTGCTCGGAAATTGACTGCATACATTTTTCGCCTATAGCAAATGTTGTAAGAGGATATTAATGCAAACCTAAAACGTTTCTCCCAAAAAGAAACGTACATAACAAGGATTGTTAGGCATATATAGAGAAATCTTGAAATAAGAATAAAGTTGGAGCCAAAAATTCATGCCGAACGTTGACAAATTTGAAATCGTAAACGAAATCGCCAGACGCCGAGGATTCTTCTGGCCATCATACGAAATCTACGGCGGAGTAAGCGGATTCATAACCTTCGGACCATTAGGCTCTATACTGAAAAGAAGAATTGAAGAGAAATTCAGAGACTTCTTCATACGCCCGCTTGGCATCCAAGAAATAGAGTCTCCAGTAATAATGCCCAGCAAAGTTCTCGAAGCGTCTGGGCACGTAGAACACTTTAAAGAGCCCATGGTTGAATGCCAAAAATGCAAAAGAAAATTTAGAGCAGACCATCTTCTCCAAGAACAGGCTAAAATGAGTGATACAGAAACCGAAAAATTCAACCTCAAAGAATTAATGAACCAAACCAAGAAACACAACGTTCGCTGTCCAGACTGCGGAGGAGAACTTGGCAACCCCAAATATTTTATGACAATGTTCACCACAACCATTGGTCCATACTCAGAAGCCATAGGCTACGGACGCCCAGAAGCAGCCCAAGGAATCTTCGTAGAATTTAAACGCCTGCACGAAATTGTAAGAGAGAAACTTCCATTCGGAGTTGTTCAAATTGGTCATGCACTGAGAAATGAGATTTCGCCAAGACAGGGTCCGATAAGGGTTAGAGAACTGACCATCATAGATATCGAATTCTTTTTTGATCCAGAAGAACCCAATTGCCCTCTACTGAAGAATGTTGAAAACGAAAAACTAAGGCTAATACCTGCAGAGAAAAAGTTGAAAGGCATAAAAGAACCCGTGGAAGTGACAGTCAAGGAAGCCCTGAAAAAAGGATACATTAAGGCAGAGTGGCAAGCATTTTTCATGGCTTTGTCAAAACGCTTCTTAATGGAATTAGGTGTCCCTGAAGAAAAACAACGTTTCATGGAAAAAACAACGTGGGAAAGAGCACACTATTCCGCTCAAGGATTTGACCAAGAAATCTACCTTGACAGATGGGGATGGACAGAAGTTTCAGGCCACAACTACAGAACAGACTATGACCTAAAACGCCACATGGAATTCAGCGGCGCAGACATGAGAACATACAAAGAATATGAGAAACCAGTGGCAAAAGAAGAGGTCGCTATCAAACCAATCATGTCCACAATAGGGCGAACCTTTAAGAACGATGCACCCAAAATCGCTAAAATACTTTTTACACTTGATTCTAAAGTGTTAGAAGAATCTTTGAAGAAAAAAGGCTTCTTTCAGGTTGAGTCCTTTAAAATATCGCCAGAACATGTTGAAATTCTTCATAAGAAGGTTGAAGAAAAAGGGAGACGATTTATTCCACATGTAGTTGAGCCAAGTTTTGGATCAGACCGACTAACTTACATTGCCTTAGAGTATGCCTATAGGAAACAGGAAGATAGAGTGTTGCTGAGTTTTCCGAAAGAAATTGCACCAATACAGGTCGGCGTTTTTCCTCTTGTAAATAAAGATGGTTTGCCAGAAAAGGCAAAACAGGTGTACGATGCATTGCTTAGCGAAGGCTTTCCAGTTGAATATGATGAGTCAGGGTCTATTGGAAGAAGATATGCACGGGCAGATGAAGTAGGCACTCCACTTGGATTGACAGTTGACTATCAAACGCTTGAAGATAACACTGTAACCTTACGTGACCGAGACACCTGGGAACAGGTTAGAACAGAAATTACTAAACTTCCAATGTTACTTCATGCTTATTTCCGCGGCAAAATAGGTTTTAGAGGCCTAGGTGAACTAGTTAAGGGCTAAGTGTCCGATTTCTTTAGCTATCTTTTTTAATACTTCCTCATATCTTATACAGAGAGGTCATAATAGGCAACTTTGAGGGTTGAGAGCCGATGGTTTTTCCAGTGGAGACCGAGGAACATGTTAAACGAAGAGCCTTAAACGTTTGCCAAGATCACCTACGTAAGGTTGTGGAAATTACACGAAAGGTTCCACAGATTACAGAGTCTTTCATAAAAGGCGACAAAAATACTGCACGACAGTTGTTCGTTGAGATCAGAAAGTCAGAGGAGGAGGTGGACAGTGCAAGACGAATGGTTTCGCGCGAGCTCGCCGCTATAGGCGCTATTTTGATTAGTCGAGAAGACTTTCTCCGTTTTACGAATTTAACAAGTGAAATTGCGGATTTCTGCGAAGGCATAGCCTTTCGGCTAGTGGAAATATTAGAGAAGAATTGGCAAGTGCCAAAAGAAATTAAAGAAGGGCTACTGAAACTGTCGGAAGGTGTTTTTGAAACTGTGTCAAAGCTTAGGGAAACTACTATGACATTGAGTTATGGCTCAACAAAAACCCTTGAAAAAGCTAGGGAAGTGGAAGTTGCGGAGCAGGCTGTTGATGACTTGTATAGAGATTTGGAAATAAAGATTATTAGTAGTCGCATAGAGATTCCAGTTCTGCTCTTGTTGAGAGATGTGATTCAACTCTTGGAGGATGCTGCGGATAAGGCTGAAGATGCTTCAGATGCTGCCCGTGTGTTGTCTTTTGCCATGTAGAATAAAAGGGAATGATAGTGCCTGAGAAAATTGAAGCAGAATTCATCGAGAACTTTCTAGTTGTTTGGAACCCAAAGGAAGGGTCAGAGCTTTATAAGATTGGTTTTTATGGTAAGCCTGTTGGGATTCCTAAGCCTAAGATTGCTGAGTTTGATGTTCCTTTGATTCTTGATCTCATGGAGGGGCTTTATCTCTTAGAAAAGGAGAAGATAGTGGTTTTGGAGGGTCCAGAAAAGGCAAGTGTTGGTTTTGAGAGTCTTCGTAGAAGGGCAAGAAAATTATACGATGAATTTGACTTGAAATACGCTGTCTACAAGGATTTGCGTGAGAGTGGGCTCATTGTGACGCCGGGCATTAAGTATGGTTGTGACTTTGCTGTGTATAAGCATGGGCCAGGTGTTGAACATGCGCCGTATATGGTTTCTGTGAAGAAGATGAGGGATGAAGTTACGGCAACTGAGGTCGTGAAGGCTGGGAGATTGGCTACAACTGTTCGTAAACGGTTTATAATAGCCATACCAGACATGGAAACAAAACAGATACAATACCTGATATTTAAGTGGTTTAAGGCTTAAAACAGGACTCCCCTTCACAAAACAAGCAATTTTGAAAACCAGTTATCAAAAGTTATCATAGTTATCAAACCTAACAGAGCTTTCATTGGCGTCTGTTACAAAATCAGACAGCCAAAACCAAACTGTCCCTCACCAGTTGATAATGAAAACCAAAAATTTTCTGAATTTTCATCTAGAGCTAGCGGCGAGTTTTTAGTAACTGTAGTGCTGCCATTTTTGCTCCAAACTCTGCCCTTATCTTTTCATCTGCACTTCCTATTATTATGACATCACCCTCTTTCGGACTCAATTTTGACAACAACAAATTACGAATAGCCACATTACCCTTGAAAACATCCTCTTCAGTACGTGGCATAGTCAATCTATTCTTGGAAAAGATTAGAGTAGTCGCTCCTTTTGCTCCTGCCATAATAGCCGCATCTCGCTGTTCCAAACCATACTTTACAGCATCTGCCATGCCTCTTACAAGAACTGCAACATTGAAAGCCCCAATGGTCAAAGGACTAGCTGGAATCTCTATCTGCTCGCTTATAACAGCCCTCAAACTCGAAACCAATTTTTTTCCATGCCCAGACAACATGATTCCTAACTTTGAAATTTCAATCAACCCCTCATTCTTAAGATGCTTAACAAGCGTCCTTGCCGCACCTTCTCCCAATTGAAGTTCCTTTGACAACCTCAATCGGCCAACACTCTTCTGAGCACTAATTTCTTCTAGAGCCCTAATCACATGAGCCTCTGTAAATAGGGGCGAGCGCCCAGGCGCGATTTTTCCTGTGACCCTTTCAACTATCTCAAGGATTTCCACTTTATTTTCCTCACCTGTCTAATTATTTTGTATTAATATAATAGTAATTCTTAAATAAAAGCTGGATGGATAATCTAACCAAGTGAAATACCTGATGAATGCCAAAAAAGTAGCATTAATCGCTGCGTTATCAGCAGTTACGATTGTCATTGGCTTTGGGAAAGGATTAGGTATGTCGACTCTTCCTGGTTTGATGGAGTTTATGACTGTAACAATCTTTGTCAGTGGTTTCTGTTTTGGATGGATTATTGGCGGTATTGTTGGCGGAATTGCAACCACAATCTATATGCTTGTTCCTGCTCCCTTTACCAACCCTGCTGCATACATCTTTGTTATTTCTCCCGTTCTTCTGATAATAATGGCTATTTTAGGCGCACTTTATGGTGTTGTAGGCGGACTTTTAGGAAAGTGGCGAAATCCAAGCAAGAAGAGATTTCTGTTTGTCGCAGAAATGGCTTTCTGGGGCTTTCTCTTAACTTTTATCTACGATGTATTTTCAAGTGTTGGCTTCTATCTAGCATATCCTGTTTATTCATCAGTTTTTGAAGCCATTTATCTAACTTTTATACCGCTTTACCTTCCTTATCCTCCTATCGTGCACACATTCACTAATACAATAATTTTCGCCCTTGTTGCCCCTCCACTTATTATCGCTGTTCAATCCTTACAAAAACGCTGATGTAAAGAATCTAAAATTTTTCTCGATGAATTATTACTAAGATTTTTAACCGGAAAGTACGGTTTCCATAAAAAATATGTGTAAGAAAGTTGAGTGAATCTCTGTTGAATAGCGCATAATGGAATGCGGTCGTGGTCTAGCCTGGTTTAGGACACAAGCCTTCCAAGCTTGCAATCCCGGGTTCAAATCCCGGCGACCGCACCAAATTTCTTAGCATCTCTCTTTAACAATCTCCCTAATTTTCGCTTGTACAACATTGACGGGTTCAATAGTGTTTACAAGGTAGCAAGGTGCAAATTTGAAAAGTCTTCTAAAAAAGTTCTTTCTAATCTCCACTTTCTCTGGCGTTTTCACGATTAAGTAGGGGTTCATGAATTGCTCTGGCTGCGCTGTTAAATATTCGACTGCTTCTTCTATGTCCATTCTTCTTGCGAGTTCTGAGTCATTTTTATCTCTTTTTAGCAGTATGACCTTTCTGATTCTTGTTGTGTCTACGAATTTTTCTGGTCCAGATATCCAAAGAGGGTCAAGCATTGCGCGGGAGTATTCGTGTGCTATATACGCGTCTTTCAGCATTTTTTCCATTTCAGTTTCCTCAAACCCCTTCTTCCTTAGTTGCTCTGTCTCTTCTTTAGTTAATGGCTCTACGTTTTCCAGTTTGCACTTGTCTAGTAGAGAACGAATTTCCGGAAAAACTCTCACAATGTTGGTTCTTATGTAGAATTTTCTTTCACTTATGTCCGCACTGACTCTTCCTTTCTCTCCGCCAATGAATCTTACGTATATCCAGTCGTCGCTGTGAAGTCTCGCGCCTTGCATTTTGAGTAGAGCATAGCTGTGCGTTGATTTTCCAGTGCCTGTGGGCGCAATTAGGACTATGCCGTCTCCATTAACTTCGATACAACTTCCATGAATGCTGTGTATGTCATGTTGGTCTTCGGCTATGTCGCAGGTGATGCCTAAAGCCCAGCTTTTGACTTGGCCATAATACTCTGTGTTGAAGATTACGGCTGTTTTTGTTTCGGAGTTGTAGAAGGCATAAGGTTCGCCGCTATTAAAATCTGGGTCTAAAACTGCGTATATCCTGCCGTGGGATCTAATTGCCCTTGACATGGAGAACCAGTTTTCTATCCAAAATTCGTAGAGGTGAGGACTGTTTGTGAAGAGTTGCATACAGAAGCCATCAATGCTTGCTTTCCAGCCATACCATTCGTTGCCCAAAGCCTTCTCAGCCATAGCAACTAGTTCGTCTCTCTTCGCTTTACTTACGATGTTGCTTGCTACTCTGCCTCTTACTTTTGTAATCTTGTTGTAGGAATGCATCTTGACATCTTCTTCTGAGCGTATTCCTTTATGGGGAAACAATGCCAGGAACTTTTGGGAAAGGCACCGCTTCCCAGATGTTTTCTATTCCACAAATATATCTAGTTAATCGTTCAACTCCTATGCCAAAGCCTGCAGACGGTAATATTCCATTCTTTAGCATTTTCAAATACCAACCGTAGCAAGCTGGGTCTTCGTTGGAACTTCTTATTCTTTCCACGATTTTTTCATATCTATACTCTCTTTCTCCACCGGAGATTGCTTCACCATATCCTTCTGGATATAATAAGTCAAAGTCTTTCAATACGCCAGGCGTGTCTGGATGCTCTAAATAGTAGAATCCCCTGGCAGTGATCGGATAGTCGGTTATCCAAAAGGGTTCTTTGTGAATGGCGGATAAGACTTCTTCCTCGGTCCATGGAATCTCGTCTCCATTCTTCAAATTGAAGCCAAGAGATTTGAGTAGGATAATTGTGTCGTCATAGGTGTATCGTTTGAAGTGAGGGCTTGGTGTTTTCAATTTTCTTCCTAAATCGTCTAGTTCCTTGTGGCATCTCTTGTTTACTGTTGCAATCACTTTACATAGCAGTCGTTCTCCAAGTTTCATGATATCTTCGTACGTAGCGCAAGCTTCTTCAATATCAATTTGTCTAAATTCGGCTAGATGCCTTTTTGTCTTAATCGTTTCCAAAGGTTCAATTCTGATGTTAGGCGATAATGCGAAAATCTTTGGGATAGCGTTGATCGCCATCTGTTTGTATAATATCATGCTGCTCATCAGTTTAAACTCGCTACCATAGTAGTTTATAGAAACTTGCTTGGCTCCCCTTATACCTGGGTCGGTTACAGGACCGATTATAGGAGCGAGAATCTCGGTGTAGCCTTCTTTTTTCAAAGATTCTCTTATTGAAGAGACAACTTCATCTTGAATTCGAAGGATGCAAGCAGTCTTCGGTTCCTTTATTGTAACATAGCGATGTTTAATCAAGTCAAAGTTTTCCGGCGACATGATATGTGTAAATGGCTGCTCGAGATTATAAACTTTTTATGAAAAATCTTATGAAAAAATCAAAAAAGTTAACTTTATATGCCCAATTATTGTAGTATTTACAATTATGGAACCCAAACTAGATGAAAAGGATATTGAGATATTAAACTTGTTGCAGAAAGATTGCAAAATGACAGCTAAGACAATTGCCCAAAGAATTGATTCTCCTGTTACAACGGTGTTTGCAAAAATAAAAAGAATGGAGGAGTTGGGCATAATCAAGGGATACAAGGCAATCTTAGATTCAGGAAGACTCAATAAGGAAACAACATCTTTCATCCTTGCCTCATTCTCCTATCGCCTTGAAGGAGAAGGATTCCTTTCTCAGAGAGAAATTGCGAAGCATGTGGGAAAGTTTCCTGAAGTGCAAGAGGTGCACATAATCACAGGAGACTGGGACATTTTGATCAAGGTTAAAGAAAAGGATGTCAACACTATAGGGAAGTTTGTCATCGACAAGTTGAGAACGATAAAGGGGATAGAGAAAACATTAACTTGTATGGTTTTTGATACTGAAAAGGAGACAACTGACATAGCGTTGCCAGTCAAGCAGAGATTGCCCTAAACTCTTATAATACCAATTCTTCAAATTTAGTTGAAGCGTGGGATATTTTTGACTAAAGTAGTGTGTTTGCCCATAACTGATGATGTTCTTCGACTGTTAGGTTTTTTGCCTGTCGCAATAATTACTACGGTTGGCAAAGATGGGTCGGTGAATGCGGCGCCTTATAGTTGGGTTACAATAGTCAGCTATGATCCACCTCAAGTTCTGTTTTCGACTAACATCAAGCGCGACACTTACAAGAACATGATTGACACAAGGGAATTCGTCATTAACATTCCAAGCGTTGACCTGCTTAGAGCTATATGGATAACTCAGAAGCATTTTCCATATGGAGTCAACGAGTTGGAAGAAGCAGATTTGACAGCATTTTCTGCGGAAAAAGTGAAACCTCCAAGAATAAAGGAATGTAAGGCTCACCTTGAATGTAGGGTTCTTTGGACAAAAAAAGTAGGTCCCACATGTCTAGTCCTTGGAAGCATCGAGACAGTTTCAGTGACGAAAGATTTGGAAAGACTCGACATGAAAGAGCGAACAATCGCATTGAATCGACCAATATTCTTTTCATATCAGAAAGAAGGAAGTATAAGAAGGTGGATGTTTGCTGAAATAGGAAAGATACATACCTTAACTGAAAAGAATGGAATGGTCGAGATTAAAAGCGAAACACTCTAGTAAATAAGGTGGGTACAGAAATGTTCTACGATTCTCTTTTTTGAGTAAGCCTTTTTCTTGGCAACGAAATTGCACGTTCATATTCATAGATGAGGCGTGAAGTAATTGTCCATGTTTCAAGCATTTCTGGGTCTATGGCAACTGTTTCGTCAGCCAATTTAGATGTCTCTCCTGAGAAGTGCCCATGGGGAAAGCCGCCTACAATTGCTACTGGCTTCTCCTTGTTCGAAAGCTTTAGAACCGCATTTTCAAGGGTGCACCTGTTTCCTTTTCTGCTGAAGGCTAAAACGTAAGTTGGTTTTACTATCTTAAGCAGTTGTGGCAATTTCTGCTTTTTCACTGTCAGCAAGAAGTGTCCACTCGGCGGGATTTTTTTAAACTCGAAGAGTTGTTCCATTAGACCGATAAATCGATTGTAATTTTTTGGTAGCCGCGTTTCTGGTGCTACTGTGATTACATAGTCGCTGAAGGTGTGAACGTAAACTTGCAGAAGTCCTTCTTTGTTTAAAGGTGAACCCGAGGCTTCAAGTAGAGCGAAATGAACTATGTCTGGACGTCCTCGCTTTTCATTGCCTTTGAGCGTTTTCATGGCAGTATGATGATAAGACCTGTCAAGAAGAATAAATTTTGGATGTTTTCCACGCTTTTCAGCGTAGCGAACGACGCTGGGGTGATTCCATAAACTTTTTGGAATCGTTTCAAGAGCAGATTCAGCAAGTATGAAAGTCAACAAGTCCTTATCCTTCAATGAAGAAGGAGAGGGAAAACTAATCTTAATAAACATTTAATGAAGATTGAGGAAAATCTAAAGACAATGAACACTACAAAACAAATGGCTTTGCAACATGTACGTATCCTCTTTGGCAAGGCTAGAGAAGTCATTCACGAGAATCCAGAATTAGCACAGCATTACGTGAAGATGGCGAGAAAAATCGCAATGAGCACTAAACTGCGCTTACCTAGCGAGTATAGGCGACAGATTTGCAGACACTGCAAAAGTTTTATTCTACCCGGCGTGAACTGTCGTGTCCGAACTCAATCAAGAAGAGAACCACACATAGTAGTAACGTGCCTAGTTTGTGGCAAGCATTCGCGTATTCCATTAAAAAACAGAAAACGGGAAAAAGAATGATAACATCAAAAATGAAGAGAAGAATAAGAAGCGAATTAAGCATCGAGAAGCCAACCATATGGATTGGAAAAGACGGTGCATCTCAACAAATACTAAACGAAATTTCTAGGCAATTGGAAAAAAGAGAGATGGCAAAAATCAAGATTCTAAAAACTGCACTTGAAGAAGAAAAAACGGAAAATATTGCATCAAAGGTTGTGGAAAAGACTGGTTCTACTTTGATTGACCTTAGAGGACACACGATAATACTTTACAAGCCACGGAAAAGAAGAAATGAAAAGTCTTTATAAGAGTCTTCATTCATTACTGAGAGAAAAAACCATCTAAAAGGGAAGAAAATAACTTGCCAACACCATACGATGTTCCTGCCTCAACTCTGGTCAAGAAATTAGCCACGGATCTAAAGGAAAAAGATCAGATAGTTCCGCCACAATGGGCCCCCTTCGTAAAGACTGGTTCTCACGCAATTAGGCGACCAGAGAATCCAGAATGGTGGTACATCCGCTGTGCCTCACTTTTAAGAAAAATCTACCTGAAAGGACCTATAGGTATAATGCGTCTGCGTTCAGAATATGGCGGACGACTTGACCGAGGAATGAGACCTGAACACGTAAGAAAAGGTGGAGGCTCAATAATAAGAAAAGCGCTGCAGCAACTTGAAGCAGCAGGACTTGTAACACCCTTCCAAAATCGTGGAAGAATCCCAACAAAAGAAGGAAGACAACTAGTCGACAAAGCATGCACCGAAATAAAAGAAGAACTAGAAGAAACCCTCCCAGCGCTCAAAAAATATTAATGGTGCCCACCAAAATGAGTGAAGAAGAACTTGAAGAACTGCGACGAAGAAGAATGAGCGAACTGCAACGTCGATTTGCTCAAGAGCAGGAACGAATTCAAAGGCAACAACAAATTGAAATGCAAAAGCAAGCAGTTCTTCGTCAGATACTTACTCCAGAAGCAAGACAACGCCTAAACAACCTAAAGATGGTAAAACAAGAATATGCCGAACAACTCGAACTCCAACTAATCCAGCTAGCACAAACAGGAAAAGTCAATCTCCCGATAACAGATGAGCAACTAAAAGAAATCTTAACAAGACTACAGTCACGAAGACGAGACATAAAAATTAGGAGAGTTTAACCCGTGGCAAGAAACAAACCAACAGCAAAAAAACGCAGACTAGCAAAGGCTGGAAAACAGAGAAAACCTGTGCCCACATGGGTAATCGCAAGAACAATGGGACGAGTAAGAACCAATCCTGCAAGGCGAAATTGGCGCCGAACAAAAATAAGAGCTTAGAGGCGACAGAAAATTGGAGAAAGCAGAAAAAATAGGCAAAGAAGAGTCAAAAGAGAAGGAAACTGTTGAAGAACTCGTCGAAGAAGAAAAAGCGGAAGAGGCGCCAATTGAAGAAGTTGAAACTGAAGAAGAATTAGAAGAAGCCGAGGAGAAAGCAGAAGGCCTCGAAGAAGAGGAGGCTGCAGAAGAAGCAGTCGAAGAAGTGAAAGAAGCCGAAGAAGAAAAGGTTGAAGAAGTTAAGAAGGAAAAGAAAGAGGAAGCCGAAGAGGAAATCGTGGAAGAAAGAATCTATACGATACCCTTAAGCCGAGCATGGATAGGGCCTCCCAAAAAAAGAACTCCGCGGGCTGTACGCATTGTTAAAAGTTTCATTCAAAAGCATATGAAAATCAAAACCGAGGCTGAAGAAGAAGGGGAAGAGCCTGAAAAGCTTGTTTTGAGTAATGAGGTTAATCAAAAAATTTGGAGCAGAGGAATAAAAGAGCCGCCAAGGAACATAAGGGTTCGAGCGGTTAAGGATAAAGAAGGTGTCATAACAGTCTATTTGGCTGAAGGAGACTGATTTTTGGGGTTATTCCTCTTTGACTTTTTTGGCAACACGAGCATAGGAGTCTACTCTTTAGTCACAGACAAAATGATGATTGTTCCACCCCAAGTCTCAGACGCTAGAGCAAAGAATCTTGAAGAATGGTTAAAGGCTAAGGTCGTAAGAATACCAATAGGCGAATCTGTTCTAATAGGCGCATTGGCATGCGCTAACTCAAACGGTATAATTCTCCCTCATTATGTGCGAGAAGAAGAAATTTGCGCCATAAAGGCGTGTTCAGACCTTAATGTCACAGTTATGGAGACTAAGCGAACAGCTTATGGCAATCTTATTTTGGCAAATGACTTTGGTGCATTAGTTGACCCTCGACTGAAAGAAGCAGATGTGGCAAAAATAGCAGACACGCTGGGCGTTGAAGTGATTGCCGGCGAAATAGCTGGCTTACCCTATGTTGGCTCTCTTGCTACTGCAACGAATAAAGGCGTTTTGGCGCATCCGTTGTTGAAGGAAGAGGAGCAGAAGATTTTGAAAGATGTGCTGAAAGTTCCTGTGGATGTTGGAACAATTAACTGTGGGGTTCCTTATGTGGCTACTGGGCTAGTTGCAAATGTTCACGGCGCCATTGCAGGATATATGACAACAGGCCCAGAATTGTTCATAATTGGACAAGCGCTTGATATTGTTGAAGAAGAAAAATAGTCTGACTATGCATGTTTAACATTTATATGTTAGCGTGGATTCCATTGGCTAAAGGTTGAGCGTGATCCTAATGGCAAAAAAGTCTTCTGAAGTTGGTTCAGTTGGCGTTAGGGTTTTTAAGGTTATTGGCAAAATCACTAAGCCTAATTATAAGACTGATTTTCAGAAAGAGGTTAGGGCTGTAAAGCCCGAGGATGCTATGGAGACTGTTTACAAAGACATTGGTAGCAAGCATAAAGCTAAGCGTTTTGAAATAAAAATCACTGAAGTTAAGGAGATAAGCCCAGACGAAATCAAAAGTCCCCTAATACGAAAATTGACTTTGGGAGAAGGCGAAAGTGTCAAGTGACGAAGAAACCTTTCGCAGATTAGCTGTTGAACTCAGAATTTTAGAAGGAACAGCAGACGCTATACAGTCAAGAGTAGGCTTGGTTAACTCCGCTCTTACCGAACTCATAGTCGCAAGCATGACGTTAGAAGGATTGGAAAAAGAGAAAACGGATGCCCCGCTCTTTGTTCCAATTGGCGGAGGTTCCTACATAGAGGCAAAACTTGGAAGCGAAGATAAGGTCGTTGTTAGCATAGGCGCAGGCGTAGCAATTGAAAGAACATTAAAGGAAGCAAAAGACACTGTTGGCACTCGCATAGCCGAACTTGAAAAGACACGAACCACCCTTGAACAACAGTTGCGTCAAGTTATAGAGAAGATTCAGGATAATAGGGCTCAGCTGCAAGAGTTGTCTGCGAAACTGAGTGAAAGGGAGAAGGCGGCTGGTGTTTGAAAAGCTCAGAAAAGGGCTTAGCGGACTTGTTAACAGGGTTACTACCACAGAATTAACAGCTGATAAGCTTCACCCAGTTTTAGGCGATTTTAAGTTAAATCTAATCGAAAACGATGTTGCAGTTTCTGTTGCCGACCACATATGCGAAGAAATGGAAAAACGACTGAATGGTGTCCAAGTTAAAAGGCTAGAAGACAGAAAGACTATAGTGAAAGAAAATCTAAACAGAATTTTGCTTGACATCTTGACTGCCAAAGAGAAAATCGACTTACTGAAAAGAATGGATGAAAAACGAAGGCAAAATGAACCTTATGTAGTCATGTTTGTAGGAATAAATGGCACAGGCAAGACCACAAGCATAGCTAAGGTTGCCAAATTTCTCATGAAAAACGGCAACTCCGTTGTCTTAGCGTGCAGTGATACATACCGGGCTGGCTCTATTGAGCAGTTGGAGGAGCATGCAAGGCGCTTGGGCGTAAAAATGATAAGGCAGAAGTATGGTGCAGACCCTGCAGCTGTAGCCTATGATGCGATTAGTCATGCGAAAGCGCAGGGAATAAATGCTGTGCTCATTGACACAGCCGGGCGTATACAGACGGACCGCAATTTAATGAATGAGCTTGGGAAGATTAAGAGGGTCATTACTCCAGACTTGACGATTTTGACTGTAGATGCGTTAACTGGGAATGATGCGGTTATGCAGGCGGAAGAATTTCACAAGACTGTTGGCATAGATGCAACAATTTTGACTAAGGTTGATGCTGACGTGAAAGGGGGTTCAGCATTAAGCGTAACCTATGTGACAGGTAAGCCTATAATATTCATTGGAGTAGGTCAAAGATATGAGGACCTGCAACCGTTTAGTCCAGAACAATTTACAGAAATGATTCTAAAATAGACTAATGATGACTTGACCTCTCTAGCTCTGGATGATAACGCTAAAAAATTTTTGGTTTTCATTATCAACTGGTGAGGGACAGTTTGGTTTTGGCTGTCTGATTTTGTAACAGACGCCAATGAAAGCTCTGTTAGGTTTGATAACTATGATAGTAGTTGATAAGCGGTTTTCAAGATTTCGCTAGTTTGTGTGAAAGAATAAAATTATTTTTTCTTCTTCATCATCACAGAGAGTGCAGTTGCCTTAGTGTAACAGTTTTAGCAGTATGCCTTTTTCTAATGCAACATATTCTCCACTTGTTCATAATTATCAAGTTAAGGCTTACTCTCTCGGCTCGCTATTAACGACAAAAGGCTTTCATCTTGCATCTTGGTTTTGCCTTCTTCCAGCAGTTCCATAACCTCATCTACTAAACTAAAGTATACAGATTCCCTTAAGTATTGGGCGCGAGGTCTTGGGATATCAATCTTCACCTCTCCAATAACCTTCCCTGGTCGAGGCGTCATCACTATCACTCTGTCTGCCATAAACACAGCCTCTTCAACGTTGTGACTCACCATGACAAAGGCATTCGTCGGCAAGGCAGGGCTTCGCCAAATGCTAAGCACCAACTCACGCAGGGTTTTGGCTGTAAGTTCATCGAGCGAAGAGAAAGGCTCATCCATCAACAAGACTTCTGGTTTCAAAGCTAACGCTCTTGCAATTCCCACGCGCTGCTTCATTCCACCTGAAAGGTCATGAGGGTAAGTGTTTTCGAAGCCTTCCAGCCCTACCATTTTCAAATATTCTTGAGCGACGTGAACTCGATTTTCCTTCTCGACACCAAGCACTTCCAACGGCACTTCAACGTTTTCCAACGCGGTTTTCCATGGCAACAAGCCGAAAAGCTGGAAGACCATGGAAATTTTTGGAGTGGGTTGGGTAATAGACTGCCCATGGAACAGTATTTTGCCTGAATCGGCTTTTTCTAAACCTGCTATTATCCTTAGGAGGGTGGATTTTCCACAGCCGGAAGGCCCAACTAAACAGACGAACTCGTCCTTTCCAACCGCTAAATTCACGTTGTCCAAGACTAGAATTTTGGATTTTTCTGTCATGAATGTTTTCGTTATGTTTTCTGCTTCAAGCACTGACAAAGTTTACACCTCTACATGGTACTTTTCAAATTTTCTGAGTAAGCGCCGCCATACAAGTCCTTCCATTGAAAGGACGATTGTTGCGACTATTCCGAGAATAAAGATGAGAAAAACAGTATTTCCAAATTCGTATCCTGCTTTGTCCAGTAGCGAACCCAAACCTGGAACTGAAACAGGTGGGATAGTTGGTTCTGTTGACGGCAAGTATTCAGCGAATATTATGGTATTCCAGCCTGTTCCCCATGAAAGTATGCTTCCTGTCACTATAGATGGCAATATGGAAGGAATGACCAAATGCGTTATTCTTTTCATACCCTTAAATCCGAAAAGTTGACCAACTTCCCTCATTTCGGTGGGAATATTCTTTACTGCGCTTACGATGTTGAGGAACATGTACCAGATCATGTCGAGAACCAGCATTATTATACACGTAAGTTCAAGAGCAAGCCCCGGTATTCCAAGGAATTGGCTCAATCCGAGGAAAATGACCGGAAATAAAGCAAGAATTGGCACTCCTTGCCCAATATCAAAGAGCGGATAAAATATGGCTGCAAATCTCTTATGTTCCGCAGCCAGAACTCCCATACCGATCGCGACTGCAAGAGAAATCCCATAAGCAATTGTAAGACGTCCCATCGTGAAAGCAATATACAATGGTAGGCGGACAAGTTCTTCTGCGGGCTGACTACTAAATCCTGCGCTGATTATTGCAAATGTGGGGAATTGACCAAATACTGTGTACAAGACAAAAATAACCGCTGAAAAAGCCAAAACTGCGGCAACAATTTTTTCGATGTGAGAATATTTTCGCAATCTTTGAGCGGCGATAGAAAAAGATTTTGGCCAATGTAGTCTTCCAAAATGTAGCCAACTGGTTGCCCTTGCAACTCCAAGTTTTCCAACTCCTGAAAGGTCCAATCTGAATACAGGCTTAAACGTGCCTGTGCTTGCCCGCTCCATGAGCCTGTGCCAAGTTAAAGTATTGAAGTATACAACAATGAAGGTTATGAATACTAGCAGGATTATGGACACAGTCATGTCTTTATAAAAGTAAGCGGCTCTTGCAAGGAGATAGCCTAATCCTCCAGAAGGAGGCTTTACAACGTTTCCTTGATATTGAATGTATTCGGCGGCGATCATGAAAAACCAGCCGTCGCACCATGCAAGGTTTGCTCCCGAAACTAGTGCTGGGGTAATTGCAGGCAATATTACATGCCTGATGTATCGCCATCCTGTTATGCCAAAGCTTTGTGCCGACTCAGTGACGTTTGTTGGGATGCCGCGTATGGCTCCTAATACTCCAAAGAAGATAGCCCATGCCATGGATGTGAAGAGCAAGACTATGACGGCAAGTTCAATGCCCAAGCCGCCTAATACGAATAGAAAGCCTATGACCATCGGGAAATATCCAAGTATTGGAATGGATTGTAAAAGGTCTATGAAAGGTGTGAGAATCAGCGATGCCCACTTGTTTGTGGCGGCTAGTATGCCGAAAGAAACCCCCCAGACAACCGAAATTACGAGTGTAATCATAATTCGGGAAACTGTGCTAAAAGTGTACAAAGGAAGATCGTTGATCTCTGGATTTTTCACGAAGGTTACGATTAGCCAAGCCATGACGCAAAGGATAACTAATCCTGCAATGAAACTGGTCATGTATTTTCGCATGATTTATGCGCCTGTTCAGCCTTAACCACTACAGCGAGAACAGTTAGATAACAATTTAAGAATATCGTATGCTGATTTACCTTTCCCTACTGCTGCAGGATTCAAAATTATTTTTGTTTCTTCTTCACTGAGAATGTATCTGCCTTAGCCTAACAGTTTTAGTAATATGCCTTTTTCTGAATGCAATCTATTTTCGGCTTGGTCATAGATTATTGAGTTTTGGCTCGTTATCACTTCTGCGGTTATTTCGTAGCCTCTGTGGATTGGCATATCATGCATTATCAGAGCATTGCTGCCTTTCAACAGTTCTTTGTTTATTTGGTACGGCATCATAACCCGCATTCTTTTCTCTTTTTCTTCTTTATATTTTGGGTCGAGGAAGAATTCCATGTCCACCCATGTGTCGGTGTAAACTATGTCTGCATCTTTTACCGCTTTCTTTACGTCTAAAGTGGTTTCGTATAGGCCTGTCTGTTTAGCCGTATCCATTAATTCTTTGTCGAAGGCATGTTCGTTGACTATAGGCGTTACTGTGGTGATTTTTACTCCTGTTTTTGTGCAACCAACCATTAGCGAGTTACAGACGTTATTGTGAACGCCAATGTAGACAAGTTTTATTCCCTTCAGCTTGCCCTTCTTCTCTTTAACCGTCATTAGGTCGGCGATTGCTTGGCACGGATGATATTTTTCGTCGCAACCGTTTATGACTGGCACTAGGCTATTTTCTGCCATTTTTCTCAAGTCTTCATGCTTCATTAACCGTGCCATAATGCAGTCAACGTTTCTTGACAAGTATTGGGTTTCGTCGCCTATGTCGGCTAGGGCAAAGTTTGTTGCTCTCCAGTCCAAGAATATGGCGTGACCGCCCAATTGTGTCATGGCAACCTCAAAAGATACTCTTGTTCGAGTAGAAGTTTTCTGAAAAATCATTGCTAGGGATTTGTCTTTTAAGGCGGTTCGGTATTTTTCTTGGTTTTTCTTGATTTCGATTGATTTGTCTATGACTTCGTTTATTTGCTGTGGTGTCCAGTCTTTTAGGGTTAATAAATGCAATTTTTTAACGCCTCATGATTGGTTTTGCTTTTGAAAGGCTTTTAGACTGATATAAGTTTTATGAAACCTCCTATCCTTCTATGTGCTTGTAGAAGGCGCAGAACATGATTCTGACAGTGGCATCGACTAATGATGTTGCAAGTATGAACATTGCAAAACTACTCATTGACTACTATAAGTTTGAAAAGACATTAGACCTGTTTGACCAGACCCCCCTCTATATAAAGAACGTTCAAGGACGGGAAGTTAAACTCATCTTCATCAAAGAAGACCTCATTAACGCTCAATTTATCACGGAACATTTCAGTCCACAACTAATAGTCTTCATTTCTCGGCATAGTAGCGAAAGCGGAATCCCAACACTCTCAGTTCACACGCCAGGCAACTTGGGCAAAGCAGAGCTTGGAGGAATTCCAAGAAAGGTTTCTATATCGCCTGCAAGTGCGATGAAAGACTGTCTTATGGAAATGATGCGACTAAAAGAGGAGATGAAGTTGAATTATCAGGTTTCGTATGAGTGTACGCATCATGGTCCGTCTTTAGATGTGCCAACTATGTTTGCTGAGTTAGGCAGTTCATTAAGCCAGTGGAGGGATTTGAAGGCAGCAGAGGCTGTAGCTCACGCAACGATGCATGCTATTTTGAGGCAGTCAAAGTATGAGGCGGTGTTAGGTATAGGTGGTCCACATTATAATTATAAATTTACTAGAGTTGCTTTAGAGAGTAGGTTTGCTTTTGGGCATATTATTCCGAAGTATGCTGTTTCGCAAGTTGACTTGGATATTGTTAGGCAGTGTGTTGAAAGGACCGTGGAGAAGGTTGAGGCTGTAATGCTTGACTGGAAAGGAATCAGAGGAGCGGACAAAGAACCATTAATGACAATACTGAACAAGATAAAAGTTCCGACACAGAAAATTTAGCATAGTTTCCACAAGTCATAAATAACGATGTAGCAGACACATTCATCTATTTATTCTCATTTCGACGGAGGTGATAGGTTGAAGTTTAGTGATGTTATAATGGCTGTGACATCAGCAGCTGTGATTCTTGTCTTGATCATGTTTCCCATGGATATAGTGTTGGTTCCGGCTTTAGGTTTCTTTTGGGGAATTAATGTTGGTGGGGTTATCTCCGTTTTACTTACGGCGTTGATTGTCGGCTACATATTCGCTGAAAAGATATTGGAATCCAGGATGGAATCAATCACAAAGATAACGGTTTTATCGGCAGTTCTTTTTGGGTTCTTTGTCGCGATAGAAGCTGCAGCTACGGACTATTCTGCGATGGTTAAGGAAGCGTACTCATGGGCAAGTCATACTGCATTTGAGTGGCATGTCGTGGAGGCTCTTTCGCTATCTGGACAGATATTCTTTAACGTGGTCATTGTACTTGTGTTAGGTTTCATCGGGCTCTACGTTGGTTCGAGACTGCCTATGACATTATCGTAAATAATTCGCAAGTTGTTAATGTTGATGAAGAAGTTTCGAAGGAAGCTGGTCTGTTGCATTCAGAGGTGCGAAGGGATGTGAAGGATTTTAGGCTTGCCGATGCTTACGTGTTAGCCACTGCGAGAAGAATCAACTCAAAGATTCTGACCGGAGACTTTCACTTTAAAGGCGTCAAGGAAGCAATTCTCATACAGTAAATGACACATTTTCTGTGAATCGTGTTATATTAGACCACACCTCTGCTTGTTTTTGACTAAACGCATTTACATCTTGGCCACTGAATATTTAGGTTTGTTCTACCCATGAGAATTTGCGTTGAAGAGTCTTGGGATAGTAGAGTTTCCAGTCAAAATCCATGTTCCTGCCCCAATTATGATATATTCTTGGGTCAATGTAACTCTTCAAACTAGTCCTAAGATTATAGTCTTTAGTCTCTTTAACCGCCAAAATCTTATAATAAAGAACCTTCGCCTGCTTCCTAGCACTTTCCGTACCCTTCGCATTAAGCTTCTTCAACCTTTCAACTTTCTTAGCCAAAGACTCTTCCCAATTCTTCGGCGGCTTCCGCTTATGATTACAAACAATAGCCGCCTCCAAATTAGCCATAGTAGCCACATGCCTCTTCTTGTACTCTTCATCATCCTTAGAAACTTCAGAACCCTTCAAAAACTCGTCAACCACTTTTGAAGCATGAAAAGTCCTAAAAACCTTAGCCGTCAAACCAGGCAAAACCTCGCTTAAGAAAGAGGTAACCTTATCTCCACTCACACCCTCAAAAATTGTCGACTTAGACTCCCTCATAAACTCCTTAAGATTATCGACAACAGACTCAGGAAGCGTCAACTGCTTCTGCCATCTTACTGCATCTTTCCCAAGAAAATCAAAAGTAGTCAAACCCCCAGACTCAAACCTAATATGCTCAGACCTAAGCGTAGTTGCACCAACCGTATCTGCCTCATCTGGGTCTTTCTCGTCGCCGACACGTAGCTTCAAAGCATCAATCAAGTAGCAGACAGTAGCAACCTTACGCCTCTTAATATCCTCTGACATTAAATTAGCGTTAATATACTTCAAAACATCATTAATCCGAGTCCTCAACTCCACAGCCTTATCAAACTTCAAAATCTCTTTCTGCTGCTTAAGATGCGAAGTATCAGCAACCCAGATATACTTCTCCTTACCCCGCAGCTTATCATCCCACTTGGCCACCCACATAGAATTTTCTTGCCAGACAATATCTTTCCACTTGCCTTCAGGCTTCGGAGCATCAGGCGAAAGATTCAAAACAACATCGCTTGAATTGGGACCAGGTTTCCACCTTCCACGCAGTGGATGATTGCCACGCCCCATAAAAATCGAAGAAGGCTCAGCCATGTAAGCGCCTATTTCAACTTTCACGCCGTCAACAACCGCATAACCATACTTCTCCTTATTCTTCTCCTTCTCAACCTTACGCTCCGCCGCTAGTCTTTTCTTCTCCTCCTTCGGCATATTCTGCTTGAACTCCCTCTCCCTCTGCACAAACTCCTCGATTACTGTGAAATCAAACGCTTCCAGCGGAACCTCCTCCTTAATCCCCAAAGCCGCACAAAAATCTTCAAAAAAATTCTTGACAAAAACCCTGTCCTTAACGTACTCTGTGCCAAGTTTTTTTACCCATGCAACCGCCATTTCCTCCTGCTCAGAAGACAACTTAACCTCTCTACCCTTCACAAGAATCGAAAACCCCTTAGGCTCATACCTCTTCGGAAACAGAATACCATTATGCGCCAGATACTTCATCAAGACCCACTTGCAAGCGTTTTTCCTCTTTAAAAGAAGAGACTTTGATTTAAATCTTCTATTTACTCACAATACTTAGCCGTAATTCATAAGCCAGATTTCTACCCCAAACCGCCTCATACATTGGAGAAAAAGACCGATGCCAACAGTTCCAAGAGAATCCATTGAAAAATATCAGCAGCTTAGCCAAAAAATAGCAGACCCACAAATCTTAGCCGACCTGAGAAATCTTTTCGAAAGAAAATACTCTCTGCCTGAGTTGTTAGAATGGCTTCACAGTAAAGTAAAATGGGGCAAGGGCAACATAAAACGATACAACAGTCCAAAAGAAATATTGACATATGGAAAAGGAAAATGCGGAGAATTTAGCATCCTCTTCACGGCTCTCTGCTTAGCACATAACTATCGTGCAAGGTTAGTTCTTGACATGTCCGATCACGTTTGGACAGAGGTATGGAACGAAAAAGAGAGAAGGTGGGTTCACATGGATCCATCGGAAAAAAGGATAGACGACCCGAAAATGTACGAAAGAGATTGGAAGAAGAACTTGAAGGAGATATATGCTTTCGAGAATGGCAGCATAGAAAATGTGACAGAGAGATACAAGTTGAGCACGTAACTGATAAATGACTAGGCGAAAATCATGAAAGAAGCAGTGCCCACTGAAAACAAACAAAAAGGGCAGACAACAGGATTCTATCGAGGAAATATTGCAGTTATCGCGAGTAGTAATGCCATTAGGGGTTTTGGAGGAGGAATAATAGGCACTTTTGTTTCCAAATACTTCGTCGGAATAGGCGGAGACACTATCGCACTAGGACTAATGACATCAATCGCGTCTGTAATTCAGTGTTTTGTACTTTTTCTTGGAGGCTTCATAGCAGACCATTATGGCAGAAGAAAAATCTTGGTTTTAACGGCTTTCTACAGCGTGCTCTTCCCACTACTTTACGCGATTATTCAAGACTGGCGCATCTTCGTTGCATCAACTATAATTGCCGCTTTCGGAGCCGTATCTAGTCCTGCGTCTCATGCGATAGTAGCAGACTCCATTCTTCCTAAAAGACGAACCACTGGGATAGCGTCGCTTCAAGTAATCTCTTCAGTACCTATCATTTTTGCTCCTTTGATTGGAGGATGGCTTATTAAAATCTACGGGTTACTTAATGGTTTCAGATTGGCATGTGTCTACACAGCGGCCACTGCTTTGGCTTCAGCTCTAATCATCCTTTTCTTCCTCAAGGAAACGATGCCAGACGGAGTTGGTAAAAAACCAAAATTACTGAGTAACAATACGCTAAAAGACTTTACAAAACGTTTGACACAGTTGCCTAACAGCCTAAAAGCCTTACTTATCTCATATGCGCTTGTTGTGTTTGCCAACGGATTAGTTGGTCCGTATTACATCCTTTACGCGACAAAAAATATTGGTCTCGCGGACTTAGACTGGGGAATAATTGTCAGCCTACAGTTTCTGTTGGCAACCGTTCTAAGAATCCCTGGAGGATGGATAAGTGACAGATTTGGAAAGAGAAAAGTCATGGTAATCTCGGTTTTGACATGTGCCCCATGCACTATAATCTTTGCCCTATCTCAGTCATTTCTTCAAGCCGCTATTGCCGCTCTTCTTCTTGTAGCCACTGGAATATATTATGCACCAGCTCATGAGGCTCTTCAAGCAGACTTGACACCTAAAGCGGTGAGAGGACGGATCACGGCGATTTGGGACATCGGCAATGCTATTTCTGGAGCTTTAGGCGCACTTTCTGGCGGTTTTCTCTTCCAAAAAGATCCGACAACACAATTTTACTCGACAACACCATTTTACCTATTTACCGCAGTTGAGCTAGTTGCTGCATTCTTGATAATTAGTGCTGTTAGAGAACCCTCTGAAAAAGAAATTTAGATTTGCGGGAACTCCTTGTTGCAGTGGTAGCATTTCTTTGCGCCTGTCGGCAGAGGCTTTTTGCAGTATGGGCATCTGAATCTTTTCTTAGACTCTTTCAGCCACTCCTTAACTTTGCCTGACTTAATTTTTTCTAGGTTGGCTCTGATGTCTACGTTGTCTTCTAAGTATCCTTTTGCAAGTTTTTCAAATTTTTCACAAGAACGTTCTTCATATTTGGGACATTCGTAGCAGAATTCATAATCTTTAGTCTTGAGGCATTGAACGATTTTGCAGTCGTTGCCCCAACATTCAGGAGTTAAGATTTGGCAGCCTTCGCATCTAACTTTCTCCGGTGGACATTTGAAACGATTGGCTAGGCGTTTTAAATATCCACCATTATCTTTGTACGCTCTGTAAATGCTGCATGCACCGCAGTATAAGCCGCATCTGCCTACGAGATCTTCATCGGTCATAACATCAAATCCACGCTTTTTGACTAGGAAAGATAGAGGTGAATAATAAAAAGGGAAAGTTGTATATTAGGCGTTCTCATAAAGCGCGTTTGGATGGACTAAGAATTATCTCTATTGATGAGGCTTGAAAAAGTGACAGCAGACATAAAACGCAGGGTTTTAAAACAGATTGAAAGAGATCGAGAAGAGATAGTGGGGTTCCTACAAAAGCTCATTTCGATTCCAAGTGTAACGGGAAATGAGAAAGAGATACAAGAGTTCATATCTGAAAAATTAAATCAGATGGGTTTGTCAGTTGACGTGTGGGAACCTGATGTTAATGAACTTAGAAAGCACCTTGGATACGTCCCTGTGACCAATGACTACAAGAACCGGCCTAATGTCGTGGGTGTAAAAATGGGTAAAGGCAAAGGAAAGTCGCTCTTGTTTAATGGGCATGTAGATGTTATTCCTCCAGGGTCGCTTGATGCATGGAGATATAAACCATGGGGTGGCGAGGTTAAACATGGCAGAATCTATGGGCGTGGTTCGTCTGACATGAAAAGCGGTTTAGCCGCAATGACTATGGCTTTAGACGCTATTATAAAATCTGAAACAGAGCTGAAGGGTGACGTCATTTTGGAATACACCGTTGATGAAGAATTAAGCGGAAATGGAACCTTGGCTTGCGTTCTGAGAGGGTATAAAGCAGACGCCGGAATAAGTTGCGAAACTAGCAGCCTCAGGGTGCAACCGGCTTCTATCGGACGCATTTGGTTCGAGATTTTTGTGCGTGGCAAACCCGCGGGGATACAAAGAAGATGGGAAGGTGTAAACGCCATTGTTGAAGGATACAAAATTGTTCAAGCTGTTTCTGCTCTTGAGAAGATGAGGATTGCCAAGTTGAGCCATCCTTTGTATCCTGACACGAGAGAAGCTTTACCGTGTATAGTGTGTATGTTCCAAGCGGGGTCTTACCCAAGCGCCTTTCCCGAAACTTGCCTGCTTAAAGGGAGCATTGCAACCCTTCCAGGAGAAGGCTCTGAAGTGGTGAAGAAGACTTTTGTTGAATACATGCATGAAGTGGCTCAAAGCGACCCTTGGCTCAAACAACATCCTCCAGAAATCAAATTTACAGGATACTTTGCTGAGCCGTCTGAAATTCCAGTGAGCCACCCTATAGTTCAGACTGTCTCACATAATTTCAAAGGACTTACAAACAAGGATCCAATAATTTCAGGAAGGAATGGTGCCGCCGATACTAGGTTCCTCAATAAATACGGTGAAACCCCATCTGTTATCTTTGGTCCTGGTCTAACCGAGCAGATGCACGCCATTGACGAATGGGTTCAAATCGACGATTTGATGATTGCCACAAAGGTGTTGGCACTTACAATTCTTGACTGGTGCGGGTAATTTTCATATTATTAAGTTACAAAGATGGATATCCCTAAGATAAGGACGCCATACATTTTTTACACACAATTATTTCTAAGTTTTTAGAAAAAAATTTTAATGAGATTTGTACAACAAGAATAGAATGCAACAATATGAAAGAGGGCAGAGCACCTTATGATTAAGGTGAGAGTAAATCTATTCTTAATGCTCAGAGAGATTGTGGGAGAGAAAGTTGTAGAATTAAACCTTCCCGAACACTCGACAATCCTTGACCTTATAAACTTGCTGGCTAAGAAATATGGCAAGGACTTTTCAAGATACGTCTTCGATGAGAAGAATAAGGTGCGGCAATACCTTAATTTCCTAGTAAATGGTAAAAACATAGAACACCTGAAGGGCTTCAAAACAACTCTTAATAACGGGGATTCTATAGTGATTCTTCCACCACCTGCTGGTGGTTAACTATTTAAGCTAAAAAAGAGAGAAGGAGTGGGATAAATCTTGAACAGATTTCTTCAAGCAAATCTGGACATGTGTACTGGCTGTCGCACATGCGAGATGGTTTGTTCACTAACGCATTCAGGTGAGTGCAATCCCCTAAGATCGAGGATACATGTTAGTAGAATGAAGTTAAAGGGCGTGATGATTCCAGTTTTCTGTAAGCAATGTGTAAAGCCACTGTGCGCAAAAAATTGCCCAGTGGACGCTATTCACCATAACGGAAAAACTGGAATTGTTTCAATAAACTATGAAGCATGCATCGGATGTAAGAATTGCATTCAAGATTGCCCATTCGGCGCAATGACATGGGACTCAGACGCCGAAAGAGTAATTAAATGCGACCTGTGCGCGGGGAACCCTCAATGTGTTAAGTACTGTATAGATAGCGCATTGATTTTCACCCGATTTGATGACGCTGGAAAAACAAAAAGAAATGATTACACAGACACTGTCTCACGATCATACTTAAGCAAATCTAAGGGGGCATAAGATGAGGTACGCTGTACCCGAACGTATCTTAAGACTTGATCTCTCTAAGAAGAAAATTGTTAAAGCGCCCTTGCCTGAAGAACTCGCAAGGAACTTCCTTGGAGGACGCGGAACCAATGCTAAAATCCTATATGGCGAGTTAAAACAGGGAATTGACCCGTTGGGTCCAAGGAACATTCTTGTCTTTGGAATCGGTCCAGCAAATGGTACGCTTGCCCCAGCATCCGGAAGGTATAACGTGTCAGCTAAATCGCCGTTGACAGGCTTTTTTGGAGACGCAAACTCTGGAGGGCACTGGGCTGCCGAACTAAAGTACGCAGGCTGGGGTAACCTTGTTTTCTATGGCAAGGCTGACAAACCCGTTTACGTGTGGATAGACGACGAGAATGTTGAAATCCGCGATGCAAGCCACTTATGGAGAAATGATACTTGGGTAACCGAAGATATGATTGTAGAGGAGCTAGGTGACCCAAAAATAAAAGTCGCATGTATTGGTCCCGCTGGAGAGAATCTCGTAAGGTTTGCTTGCGTGATGAATGAAAAGACAAGAGCCGCTGGCAGGACGGGAATGGGTGCGGTAATGGGTTCAAAGAACCTCAAGGCTATAGCTGTCAGGGGAACCAAGGGTGTAAAGGTAGCAGATATTCAAGGGCTACTTGACTTTCGCGAGGAAGCAAACAAGCTGATATCCACCGACCTCTTCTATGAACTGTATGCTCGATATGGGACTCCAGGCCTAATGACAATCTATAACGAATTTGGTTCACACACATGCTTCAACAGCAAGGAAGCCTACTGGAAAGGGGCAGAGAAACTCTACGGAGAGGTTGTTGAAGAAAAAACAACAAAACATATAACTGCTTGCTTCTCGTGTCCCCTCCATTGCAGTAGGGTTTATGAAATCAAGAATGGTCCTTACGCATGTGTTGGCGAATCGTGCGAGTATGAAAACCTTACCGCATACGGAACTAGATGCGGAAACGATAACCTAGAATCCGTAGTATACGCATCAACATTAGCAGACAAACTGGGAATGGACACTATTTCATCTGGAGCCACGATAGGGTTCGCAATGGAATGTTGGGAAAAGGGATTAATAACCTCAAAAGACACCGGAGGCTTAGACTACAGTTGGGGCAATATAGACACAATAATTGAGTCACTAAGATTAATGGCGCACAGAGAGAGTTTCGGAGACCTGCTTGCAGAAGGAGTTAAGAGAATGGCTCAACGAATCAAAGGATCCGAGAAGTTTGCCATACACATAAAGGGTCTTGAAACTCCAGCAGTCGATCCGAGAGGCGTGCAAGGCTATGGCGGTCTTGGATACGCGGTGGCTAGCAGAGGCGGAGATCACCTAAGAGCTCTGGCAGCTCTGGGATACTCGCTACCACAAAGGGCAAAGGAGCTCTTTGGAACCGACAGAGCAGCTGACAGTTTTTCCACAGAGGCTCAAGGTGCCGTTGTGAAGTTCCATGAAGAGATGAGGGCGGTAGCAGACTCACTTGACATATGCAAGTACATCACGAGGACAGCTCTGCTATTACCGGAAACCATCGCAAAACTAATAAATGTCCTAACAGGGTGGGGGGTCGATCGCCAAGAAGTTCTAAGGATCGGGGAAAGAATAGTAAACATTGAACGAGCATTCAATGTAAGAGAAGGTCTAACAGTAAAAGACGACACACAGCCGGAGAGAATGTTAAAAGAACCAATACCTTCTGGTCCAGCCAAGGGCAAAGTTGTAAACCTTGAGCCTATGTTAAAAGAGTACTATGTACTGCGTGGATGGGATTTGAAAACCGGCTACCCAACTAAGAAAAAACTAGTTGAGCTGGGACTGGATTATGTCGCGAAGGATTTGGGGAAGTTAGGCAAGTTAGCTGAGTAATAGGGATGGTGTAGATGGTTAAGATTGAGGTTAGAAACCTTTTGATGTTTTACAGGCTAAGTGGCAAATTCAGAGAAATCATCGAACTTGACCAAGCTAAACCCACATTGAGAGACTTGGTCGCGAAGCTTGAGGAATTGCATGGAAAGCAATTCTCAGACGCTCTCATCGATCCAGAAACAGGCGATATAAGATATATGCCCGATCTAAAAAGAGGGAAGAAGGCGGTTAGAATACTGGTGAACGGAAGAATGGCATGGTGGTTAAAAGGTTTAAACACGGAATTGAAAAGTGGAGACGTAGTTCAGTTGTTTGGTTAAAGTAAAGGAGATGAATTAGATGGTAGACATAAGTGTAGATTTCGCGGGTGTTCAGCTTGCAAATCCCATAATATTGGCTTCTGGAGGTCCTGGCTGGGACGGAGAACACTTGAAGAAAGCGGGACTGGCTGGAGCGGGCGCGGTGATTCCCAAGTCCATAGGTCCGCCAGCAAGATGGCTTCATCATCCTCGTGTTGGAAGGATGGGCCTCTTTAAAATTCAAAAAACTCCCTACGGCATGATCAATCTGGAATTGTTTTCGACTCTTCCAGTAGAAAAATGGCTGAAAAAAGAGCTAAAGATCGCCTCTGAGGGCGGAGCACCCATCATAGCAAGCGTTGTGGCTGACCCAGACCCATCTAACACGCAAAAGATGGCATCAACGGTCGTGGATACCGGTTACGTATCCATGGTTGAAATCAATGTCTCCTGTCCGATGCCCGTCGAAAAAGTTGGTATGCACATCGGAAGGGACCCAAAATTGACGGCTGACCAAGTCAAGACTGTAAAGCAGGCGATCGATGTACCTGTGGCGGTCAAACTGTCGCCAAACTTTGCATACATCGGCGAGATAGCTCAAGCGGCTGAGAAGGCGGGTGCCGATGCAATATCCGCTACGAACTCTGTACAGGCACTGTACGGAGTTGACATCGAGACAGGAAAACCTATACTGCCAGCTTTCGGCGGTTACTCCGGACCCGCAATCAAACCTATCACTCTGAGGTGCGTGGCGCAGGTAGCTCAAGCAGTCAAGATACCTATATCAGGGGTAGGTGGAGTCTCTAACTGGAGGGATGTGGTAGAATACATTATGTTTGGGGCTACCACGATACAAACATGTACCGCTGTTATGTGGAGAGGGTTAGGAGTTTTTAAGCAGTTGAGTGATGGGCTTAAATCTTTTATGGAGAGAAAGGGATACGAAAAGGTAGAAGATTTCAGGGGAATTGCGCTAAAGCACTTGACCACGGTAGAAGAGCTAGCAACAAGAAAGCCCATGCACGCGGTTGTTGACAAAGACCTCTGCAATGAGTGTAAGATTTGCGCCACGGTTTGTTCTTACGATGCAATCCACATGGTGGCAAACAAAGCAGTGACTGACCCAAAAAAGTGTGATGGATGCGGCCTGTGCAGAGCATGGTGCCCCACAGAAGCGATTGAACTAGTGTAATGACCAGTTCTAATCCACTAAGATGTCCCTCTTCACCTTTTTCCTTCCTAATAGAATCTTTTCAATCTGTTCAATAATAAACCTAGAAAGTATGTTTTCGCCTTGCACGGGCATTTAGAAGAAAAGTTCTCTGTCTCCGTGCGGCTTTTGCGCAGAAAAAGATCGAAATGTTAGCTTGGACTCCCATGATTAGAGCTTGTTAATCATTATAAAAAGAAGGAAGGATGGGTGCTTTTTTCCTTTTATGCTGTTGGTACTTTTGGTGTTGTTGGTATTTCTACGACTTCGATTACCCCAGTCTTCCGAAGCGCCTTGCCAATCCAAAGACCGAGTATTCCTCCCCACAATCCTTGGAAAATGGTGCCTACCGCCATTGATGGGATGAAGACCTCCAGTCCGCCAGGAAATCCGTAGTACGGGAACCATATTAGTCCGTCAACAATCCAGAATTCGATTACGCCAGCCACCCACCAGTTAGCAAGGCTTTCTTTCCAGTTCCTGAAATTTAGCCATAGTCCTGCACCCGCAGTTCCAGCAGTGTACATTAACGTGAGCAATGGTCCATCCGGATCTCCCAATGCCCATCTGATGGCACCGAAGAGGAAGCCAACTAAGATCATAACGCCGATTTTCTTTCGAAGGAAACCAGCTATAAACATGGGGGGCCACATAAGTCCTTCATAGATATAAAACACAATGTAACCTGCAACGCCCGTAGCCATCACTATCTTTTCAATGTAACCCATAGCTCCAGCGATTACGTATGCTGCCTCGATTACTGCCAAAATCACGGCAACAGCAATGTCCATAGTGTTCAGCTTAAAATTTTTCTCTGCGAATGACATAGGGCATTATTCTCTGAATACCCGATATAAAGATTTTTTGGTTCATTTTGGATAGCGCTTTGTCCAATATTCAAGCATGACGATGGCGGCATTTTTTCTCCCTAGCCCAACTCTTGGCCTTCCTCAGGGGAAACAAAAAACATTGGCTTTTGGAAGAAGTAGTCAATTCTTTTTTAATTGTCTCTGCTACGTGAACAATCACTTGACGGACTCACTTTGCACCCAATTACTTCGACTCCTTCTAGAAGATTGGAAGTCCACCAAAGCTAACTCTTCCTATCGTTATGAAGCCATAAATCCATACAATTGTGACCACAATCCAAAAGGCGGCAAACATCTTGCCACTCCAAGGTTTCTTAATCGTTCTAACATATGTTCTATCCTTGTAAGCACCGAAAGCCCTAGTTTCCATAGCGATTGCTATGGTCTGCGCGTGCCTAAGACCACGCATAAGCAAAGGCAACAGTAATCCTCTCAACTGAGTAATCTTCCTCGAGACAGGATTTTTTGCATCCGCTCCGACTCCCCTTATTGTCTCAGCATACGTAATCGTTTGCAGTTCGTTTTCAATAACTGGAAAATACACAAGACCCATCTCAAAAGTATGAGCTATAGTGTATGGAACCAATTTCTTACCTCTTACCCTTAACTCAGAAAGGCTTTGAACAAGATCTCTTGGATGAGTTGTCCACATGACTGTTAGAGAGGCCGTTGCCACGCACAATATTCGGAAGCCGATTGTTAAGCCCAGGAACAGTCCTCCATAAGTGAAGGGAATCGGGAATCCCGGAAACACAGGTTTACCCGGATGAACTATTCCTTCAATTATTGGGTACCCTACCACAATAGAGATAACAAGTGGAGCTAAATACTTGCCCACCGAAAGCACACTTTTTAGAGGCACTCTCCCTCCAACGAAACATACACCTAATGTTAGAAGAAACAGAAGCATTAAGGCCTCTATTGCCCACGGTAAAAGTACCATTACCGCAACACAAAGCAGGTACACCAACTTGGGAAGAGGATCCAATCTATGGAGAAATGAATCCTTTTCTATGTACGTAAGCCGGGATTCAGGCAATGAATTACCTCCTCATATTTTCAATGAATTCATCAGTGGATAGAATGTATTTTCCTTCATCAATCATATTCGAAATACGGGAGACGGGGGGTGGAGAAAGGTGAGCCTCTGACAGAATACTTTCGTTGGCCCAAAGTTCTCTCGGGCCACCAGAAAATATTACTTTTCCATCCGTAAACACGTGAACACTGTGGGCGAATTCTGCAACCAACTTCATATCATGAGTTATGAAAACCACTGTTGTTCCCTCTTCGTGAAGTTTGTCCATGTGATCCATGAGTATCTTTACGCTGTGACGATCTTGTCCGTAGGTAGGTTCGTCTAAGAAAACAATTTTGGGTTTTGTCACTAACATGGCTGCGACGCTAAGTCGTCGCATTTGTCCCATGCTAAGACTGTATGGATGTCTATCTTTGAGATCAAGCAAATGAAGGTTAAAAAGCTCTTCTTCTACTCGTTTTTCAATTTCCTTTTCATCTATTGTGCCACCCATTATTTTTAAGCTATATTTCACTTCATTAAATATTCTAGCAGTGACAAATTGATGTTCTGGGTACTGAAAAACATAGGAGACTGACCGAGCAAGTTGTGTTGGGCTTGTTTTATTAACATCAAGACCGTCCACTTCAAGGTGTCCTGCTGTAGGCTTGTATATGCCTATGCAGTTCAGGGAGAACGTGGTTTTTCCAGAGCCGTTTTGTCCAACGATGGCTGCCAAATCGCCCTTCTTGATTTTCAGGTTTACACCCTTTAAAGCCTCGAAACCATTAGGATAAGCGTACCCAACGTCCTCTGCTGATAGTATGTCTTCACTGCTTTCCACCGCCTTCCGTTCTTCATATTTTAAAGGTAAGCGAACGTGCTTTCGATAAACCTCGGCACCCTCCTCAATGGTAATTGGTATTTTGCTTGGTGGGTTCGAAAAGCCCGGGGTATTGCACGTTTCAATTGCTATAACAGATGCCTGTGGAAGCCATAAACCCATGTCTCTCCAAAGAGTATTCCCATAATTGCTCAATATCTCTCGAGGAGGGCCTTCAAACGCGATATTTCCTTCGTCACCCATAATCACTAGTTTGTCGGCGTGGTGCATTAGCTCGTCTACTCTATGCTCGACTATTAGTAGCGTCATGTTTAATTCTCTTTTTATTCTATTAACGGTGTCACAGACTTCTTGGGTGCCAACCGGGTCTAAGTTTGAGGTGGGAGCATCCAAAACTAGTATTTTGGGTTGCATCGCAAGCATTGATGCAATTGCTAGTCTTTGCTTTTCTCCTCCGGAAAGATTCATAACCCGCCTATTGTGAAATTTTTCCAATCCTACGAAGTCGAGCGCTTCATCGATTCTGCGCCTTATTTCGGTGTGATCAAAACACAAGTTCTCCAGTCCAAAGGCAACCTCATCTTCTACTCGAATGTTACAAAGTTGCCAGTCGGGATTTTGAAAAACTATTCCAATATCCTTAGCCATATCCTTTACTTCTGTCTTATGCACATTTTTTCCCGCAACAACTACTTTGCCCTTCACTTCGCCTACTATGAGGTGAGGAATAACGCCGTTTAAACTGACACAGAGTAAAGTTTTGCCGCATCCACTCTTTCCCATAAGCAGGATGCATTCGCCCGGTTTAATTTTCAAATTCACGTTGTTAAGAACGGGCTTTTCGCTTCTGGGGAATTTAAACGAGTAGTTTTCGACATCTATGATGTATTCGTAATCGCTCATTTCAATGTGTTCCAGCTTGCGTGTTTAATTGAGCATCCATCCCAATATACATTTCGCGCGCCTTCCCCTAAACGTTAGAGGCCATCCTTTTTAGAAAGGATTTGACGTACCTAAGAGTCTCATAGCAACTAAGGCGTATACCTTGGCTGCGATAACGAGTTCCTGCACTTCAACGTACTCGTTTACGGTGTGGGCTAAGCTAAGGTCGCCGGGTCCATAAGCCACAGTTGGAATTCCTGCCTCAACGAAGTGTCTCATGTCAAGACCGCCTATACACATTGTGGTCGTAGGGTTGCGTCCGGTAACGTCTCTTGTGGTCTCGACTGTTTTTTGGTATATTAGAGAATTGCTCGGAGTTAAACAGGCGTTAAATTGTGACACGACTTTGGTTTCAATTTTCAATTCAGGGTCTTGCCGTTGCAACTCGTTTAGGAGGTTAAAGATTTCACTCTTTGCTTCTTCTAATGTTTCTTCGGGAATTAGACGCCTGTCAATCGTTACCAAACATCGATCTGGCACAATGTTCACGGCTTTACCTGTTTCTACAGCGCCACCGATGCTGATTGTTGCGGCACGACCTTCCGGCGGAATAGTAGGGTGAGAACTAATTTTTTTGGTCAATGTTGGCTTAACCTCTCGATCAATTGCGTTCACTACTTGAACCATTTTTTCAAATGCGTTTACGCCAAGCCACGGAGTTGAACCGTGAGCCGCTTTACCGATTGTGATAAGCTCCATCCAAAGTGTTCCTTTGTGAGCATTCCAAACATTGTTAGCACCAGACGGTTCACCAACAATACAGTAATCAGCTCTGACTTTTCCCTCTTTAATAATAAAGCTAGTGCCCCCGAATCCGTCTGTCTCCTCGTCAGGCGTGGCTGACATTGTTAACACCCCGTTTAAATGAATGTCAGATTCAATTATGGCTTTAGCGGCAATTATCATGGAGGCAATGGCACCTTTCATATCCGACGAACCTCGACCGTAGATCCTACCATCCTTGACTGCTGGCTTGAAAGGATCACCTGTCCAATCGTGTGTCGCTGGAACAACATCGTAGTGACCGTTAAAATGCAGTGCAGGCCTTTCATTGCTCTTGCCTGGAAGTTCAGCTATAAGGTTGGGGCGTGGCAAGCCTTTCCCTTGAGGAGTAAGTTCAGAGAGTTGGCTTTTTGGAACTCTGATTACTTTGACATTTAAACCCGTCTCTCTCAATGTATCTGATAAGAAACTCACGCATTTCTCATAGTTCTCGCCTGGCGGATTAATCGTTGGAATGCTGACCAAATCTTTTGTTATAGAAATTAATTCGTTTTTGAATTGATCAATTTTTGTAATGACTTTCCTCTCGAACTTACTAATCAACTTGAAATTCCCAACTTCACGAAACTTTTGATGTTACTGACTTTCTTCTGCAAAAGATATAAATATAAATCGTATTATGTCGCTAGCGAGGTTTCTCCTTGGAAAAAAGCGAAAAAAATGTTTTGGAAATGGATGTTTTAATCGTTGGAAGCGGTGGCGCAGGCTGCTGCGCTGCTATTGAAGCAGGCAAACACGATGTTAGAGTAACACAAGTCACCAAAGGTCTTTTCGGGAAGTCAGGAGCAACTCTCACTGGAGACGCCGACTTCGACGTCGACAGTAAAAGCTTGCACGATCTCTTTGGTTTTCCGGGTACAGATAAGAATGACAACCCGGACGCATTCTTTGAAGACATGGTAAAGGGAGGCAAATATCTAAACGATCAAAGACTTGTTGAAGTGCATGTGAAAGAAGCTCCAGAAAGGTTTAAAGATTTCATGGATTGGGGAATAAAGCCGCAATACGTCTTCAGGTCTTCTGGCCATAGATATCCAAGAGGAGTCGTTATTCCAGGAGTCGACTATCAAAGGATTCTGGACAGAGAAGTCAAGGCAGCTGGCGTAGAAGTAATCGAAGAAACAATGATAACAGATCTTTTAACGAATAAAGGACAAGTCGCAGGCGCCGTTGGTCTTAACATCAGAACAGGTGACTTTACTGTATTCAAGGCGAAATCCGTGGTGCTGGCAACAGGAGGCCTTATGCGAATATATCCAATAACCACAGCCCCAGAAGAATTGACTGGAGACGGCTATGGAATGGCATACCGAGCTGGGGCTGAGCTCATCAACATGGAATTTCCCATGTTTCTGCCTGGCTGCTTTGTGTGGCCACCAGCGTTGCGTGGAATAGACTTTCCATTCTTAGTCTCAACAGAAAGGGAACTCAGAGGCTGGTTGCTCAATAAGTATGGAGAACGGTTCATGGAGCGTTGGGATCCAGTAAATATGGAGTGCACCACAAGAGACATTGCGTCGGTTGCCATGACAATTGAGGTTTTGGAGGGCAGAGGAAGCCCACATGGAGGAGTTTACGTATCATTAAAGCATCTACCTGACAACCTAATTGAATACGCTGGAGAGTGGGCTCCTTGGTACAAAGGTTTCAAATATGGAAATTTCGATCTGAAAAAGCTTCTACCCGACCTCAAGAAGTACGCGATGGAGGCGGTTCCAGCGTCACACTTCACAAACGGCGGCATCAAGATCAACGAAAAATGCGAAACCAACATAAAAGGACTCTACGCAGCTGGAGAAGTGACTGGGGGAGTCCACGGCGCCAACAGGTTGTCAGGAAACGCTTTCACCGAATTCGCAGTCTTTGGTGTTAGAGCGGGGAGATACGCCGCTGAACAAGCCAAGGGGTCTTCCCTTGTAAGCGTCAATGAGAAACAGGTGAAATCCTTGGAAAAAGAGTCGCTCAAACCCTTGGAAAATGAAGGGGTTAAACCAATCGAGCTTAGAGAAAGAATTCAAAAACTTTCTTGGGAGAAATTGGGTCCCGTTAGAACGAATGAAGGATTAAGAGGTGCCATAAAAGAAATTGGTAATCTGAAGAGACAGGTTGAGCATATTGGCACGGTGTGTAAGGATCGCAGATACAATAAAGAGTGGGTTGAAGCTATTCAAGTTAAAAACATGACTCTTATGTTGGAGATGATAAATCGCGCCGCGTTGATGAGAACTGAAAGCAGAGGTGCTCATTACCAAAGAGACTTTCCCAACACTGACAACGTGAACTGGCTCAAAAACATAATAATAAAACAAGTAGGTGGAGAAATGCATCTCACAAGCAAGCCAATAATCATAACTAAATTATCACCTCCTAAGGAAATCTTCCCTTATGGACCAGCGAAGTGATGAAAAATGCCTGAAGGTAAAGAAAAAATAAAGGTAAAAATTCTTAGGTTCAATCCAGCTAAAGATAAACATCCGTACTACAAAGAATATGAGATGCCATTCAGCCAAGGACTAACTGTGCTTATGGCACTCAACCACATTTATGAGAACATTGATACCAGCATCGCATATTATTACTCTTGTCGAACTGGCAAGTGCGGCGGTTGCACAGTAATGGTCAACGGCAAAGCTGTTCAATCGTGTGTAGCCCTTGCTGAGTGGGATATAGTTGTTGAGCCTCTGCGCGGCTTCGAGGTCATTAAAGACTTAGTTGTGGATGTTAGAAAGCCTTTGAAAGGTGGCAGGAGAGAAAAATGAGTTTGTTAGATTATAAGCCATTTCCGCGTTCGGAATATGAATTGCGGTGGAAGAGAGCTAGAGAGTTTATGGAGAAGGAGCATCTCGACGCCCTTTTTATAACCGAGCCATTGAATTATCACTACTTTAGTGGAGCATCTCCATCCTTTTCGTACACGAGATACACAATCATTGTTTTTCCAAGAAAAGGAAAACCCGTAATAATTGCGCATGAGTTCGTTGAGGAAAGTACGCGACGGGAGACATGGATAGAGGATTTGAAAATTTATAAGAACCTTGCAGAGATTCCATTCGCTTTAATCAAAGAAGTTTTTGAAAAGCTGGGACTGACCGACGGTCGTATAGGCGCCGAATTTGGATATGAACAGCGATTAGGATTAGCTTACAAAGGCTTCCTTAGAATTAAACAAGAATTGTCGAGGGCTAACTTTGTTGACGGTTCTTACATCTTTTGGAAGCTCAGAATGATAAAGTCAAAGGCAGAAGCCGAGTTACTTAGGAAAACATGCGAAATAACTAGTGAAGCATACGAAGAATGCTTTGAAAGCATAAAGGATGGCATGAGTGAGAAAGAAGTTGAAAAAGTTTTCCTTGACGCAATAACTAAGAGGGGTGGATCACGTCCTTGGTGCTTCATAAATTCCGGACCATACAATTACAATGTCATTAGTGGAAGCCCTACAAACCAAAAACTGAAAAAAGGGAACATCATCTGGATCGATGGAGGATGCAATTACGGAGGGTATTGGTCAGACTTCTGTAGGATAGCGTCTATTGGACCCCCATCGGAAAAACAGAGGAAAATGTATGAAACAACTATCAAGCTTACGGAAAAGTGTATCGATATGGTAAAACCTGGAGTCAAAGCTTCTGAAATCGCTAGAGTTTGTGATTCTGAACTGAAGAAAAGGGGATTGGAGTTGACATTCAAGGCAGGAAGGATCGGTCACGGAATCGGATTGATGCTCACCGAGCCACCTCACATTGCCTCCTACGACAAAACTATCCTTGAACCTGGAATGGTGATTACGATAGAACCAGGCTTCGTGACTGACTACGGCGTCTTCCAAGCAGAACAGAACATCTTAGTAACTGCGGATGGTCACGAAATCCTTTCGACAGCTAGTACAAAGCTACGCAAGATTTAAGACATAAGAAAGATTTTAGGACGCGGTGTATATACAAGCGTACTCAAAACATCCTCTATTTATTAGAGGACTTCATTAATCGAAAAGGAAAACGCTCAAGACTCTTTGTGGAAATGATCTCACAAACATTCTCCGATTTTCCACAATAAGAGAAATAAACAACATTGAGTGATTTTACTGGAAAGGGAAGAGCATGAAAAAACTCGTTTCCGACGAAATTGACTGGGGCATAAATAGGAAAGCTTCTGAAAGTATTTTCCATTTGATAGGTAAAACGCCACTTGTAAAATTGAAGAGAATACCCGAAAAAAGCGGTGTTGCATCGGCTATATTTGGAAAATTAGAATTTTTTAATCCTACTGGAAGTTTGAAAGACAGGATTTACTATGAAATGGTAATTAAAGCAATAGAATCTGGCGAACTAAAACCAGGCATGGAAATCATTGAGGCTTCAACTGGAAATGCAGGTATTGCTTGCTCTTTCATTGGGCATGTACTTGGCTACAAGGTCACAATTGTTATGCCGAAAGGAATGAGTCAAGAAAGGATAAAGATGATTCGCGCATTTGGAGGCAGCGTAATATTCACGGAAGGCGGAGAAAGCGATGTAGATCTGGATATTAAAAAAATAAAAGAAATTATGGAAACAAACCTTGGCAGATACTGGTGGCCAGATCAATTTTCAAATCCTAACAATCGAAACGCGCACTATAAAACGACCGGCCCAGAAATTTGGGAACAAACAAATGGAAAAATTGATTGCTTCTTAGCTTCTACAGGTACAGGTGGCACCTTGACAGGAGTGGGAGAATTTCTCAAAAAGAAAAATCCAAACATTTGCATCTACGCTGTTGAACCTTCTGAAGCACCTCTGTTGTCGAAAAGAACATGGGGATCCCACAGAATCGAAGGTATCGGTGACGGTTTTGTCCCCAGAAACTTAGACTTAAGCCTTATCGGCGGAGTTATTACAACAACCTCCGAAGAGGCAATAGAAATGGCGAAAAGACTTGCCTTAGAAGAAGGAATCTTCTGTGGAATATCTTCAGGCTGTAATGTAGCTGCTGCAATAAAATTTTCCAAAAAGCACCCAGAATTTAAATCAATTGTAACTATGATAAACGATTCGGGTCAACGATACTTCTCTACAGAGCTTTGCGGAGAGAAAAAGGAACTTGAAATACCTATTCGGGAACATCCACTGGACGAATACACACTCAGAGAACTAGATAAGTATCAAGCAAAATGGGATATAATTGAATAAAACTTAGCCGCTTCACTTTTTGTCCAAGAAGCCGAAAGACTAATTGAAGCAGGATTTGATTACGTTACCGACATGAATGGCGTGAAACTTTTCAGGAAGCGGAAGTAAATGACGTCTCAAATGAGCCTCAGGATTTTATAGTGGGGTCGCGGGGATTTGAACCCCGGATCGCCAGCGCCCCAGGCTGGTATCCTTGACCAAGCTAGACTACGACCCCAAAGCTACGACTATCTTGCGCAATGATAAAAATAAGGGTGCTGTCATTCTCTTCTTTCAACTATCATTGTGCAGTTTGTGGCTAAGGCTGCAATAGCACCTAACGCCGCTGGCCAAGGAACAAGTAATGCTCCGATAACTCCTACTGTCACAGGCATTTCCAAGAGAACCCCGTCCTTTATCATCTTTAATGATTATTCTTGTCACATTTCCTTCATGAATCAGTTCCTTAACCGTCTCAATAAGATTGTCCGCTGAAATCGAGAATTTCTCTGTGACAATTTTTCCAACGGGGCATCCGCAAGATGGACAATATTTTGCGTCAGAAGGCAGTTTGGTTCTGCATCTTTCGCAATATGGCAATACATCACTTCCTCGGTATAACGAATAACAGTCTACACATAGAAAACTTTTCCTCTACTAATTGAAAGGATACAGCACCAAGGCCACATACGTAATAATAGACGCACATAGAAACTGAGTAAATATGATTGAGAAACGTAACCACGCCTTTTCCTTCGCCATGTTTTTAGCTGAAATAATGGCTAATGATGGAGCCATCGGTAAAACATAGCGAAAGTTTCCAATATCTTGCTTGTTGATGATTACAAAAAGAAGAAAAATAACAACGATATGAGCCAATAGCAGTTTCGAGTCCAAGTCAAATTGACGTTGTCTCACCCAAGAAATAAGAGAGAAATTGGCGAGGACAAAGGTCCAAATAGCATAGAAACCGATGTTGAATGCAAATATGGGAAAATAGGAACGAAGATGGAAAGGAGCAAAATAGATCGGGGAAAAAATGGTAAGAAGACTTGTGGAAGGAAAAAGATTGTACAAGGCGGAATAATAGCCAACAAAATTCCCAAACTTTTGATACACTAGGTAAATCCAATAAACTAAGGGAAGCAAAGAAACAGCAGCCACTCCAAGCATTTTTAAAATTTTGTCTCGCCCCAAACGTTTTCCCAAAACAATTAGCCAAACGAATGAAGTTGTCAAAATTATTGGGGCAGCTGTATATTTGGTGAGAGAAGCCAAAGCTAAGCCAAATCCGCTAATCAGCAGAAACTTTTGTTCGTCCAGTTTCAGCCAACATAGAAAAGATATTGTGGATATTGTCATGAAAGCAGTCACAGGGCCATCTGTAAACATTACAAGACTTCCCAAAAGCATGTAAAGCCAGTTAGTCGCCAAGAGAGCCACCGCCAGTCCTGCAATTTTGGCCCCATACAATCTTTTGCACACGTAAAAAAGGAAGAGCATACCGACCAAAGAACACATCAAAATTGCCATCCGTGGCATTGGACTGAACACGGTCAGAAGATACCACAATAATGGAGGATGAGGAACCCAGTAAGCGCTGGGGTTCAAAGGAAATTTGTCAAAAGTTAGATAAACTGTTTCATCCCATCTTGGAGGAGCCCAAAGCAGAGACGAGGTCAAGATCAGGAATAGACTGATGAAAATTAGGTCAAGGTTTTGATAAAGCAAATTTTTTAGGTTACGCATTGCGTTTGCATCCTACTTTGGGAAGCAAGTAAGATGAGTTTTTGATTTTTCAAGTTATTTTGATTCTTGCTCCACAGTATTCACAGACTGATTCTCCAGTAACTTCATCATATTTCATTATACCATGGCATTTGGGACAGATTTCTGGAAGCAAATGTACAGAGAACAATTCCTGGAAAACGTCGTATTCTTTACATTTTTCATGTAGGGTATTTATGAAGATTTTGCGGGTTTCCTCATCTATAACTTCAGTCTCGCCCTCTTGAATCTTGACAAGCGCTTTGTCCAATTCTGCCATATTTGTACGTTCCAAGCTATTTGTGGCAATAAATACGGCTTCCGTGAATTCGTCGCTGTTATAGTCCATTAGTTCTTTGCTTAGCAGTCTTGCTTTGCCGAACATGTTTTCGCTGATGCATTTTATTATACAGCCCAAGTAGGCTTTCGCAACTTCACTCTTATCTTGAGAATGCATTTTCAAATATGATGGGTCACACAATTTTACGCTTAAAGTTCTTGCCTTTTTTGTCTCTTCACTCAATATCAGACATTCTATGGCAGCATCATAGTCTTGTGCTTCCTCAAAATATCTGGCTGCCGTTGATAACAATTTTTTTCTTTGATATGAATCTTTCACTGATTTGGCTCTTTCGTAGAAGCGCTCTCCAAACTCTTTCGGGGTCTGAGGCTTCTTCTTAAAGGGATCTAAGAAACTCATGCGAGTCTTTCTCCACAAACAGGGCACTCAGAAAGATAAGATTCTAAGATGGCTCCACAGTTTAAGCACTTCTTTATCGTGACTTTAGTGACTACTTCTGAACAGGCACTTTCAATTTTTACTTTCCAACTTTCCGGATTACGAACTTTAAACTCGTATCTTGGTAGTCCAGCAACTTTGTCTTTCTGTGTGTGTATGGAGATTTTTTTGAAAGGGCCAGCACCTATTATGGCTATTTCTGAAATCGCCTCTAATGGCAGGTTTACAGGTGTGCCTTTACTTTTAAATACAAATCCTCTTTTTTCATACACGAAAGCCAATCTTCTATTCGTTAAATATAATGTTCCCTTTGTACCATAATAGTTTGCATCACTACTCATGGTAACTTCTTCGCCTGGAAATAGTGAAAGCATTACCCTCTCACCAACTCAATTCCACATTCGGGGCAAGCTGGCTTTTTGAATATGAAACCAACCTTTGGGCAACAAGCTGCACAGAAAAGCTTTTTGCATCTTGGACACTGCCAAGATGTATCTCTTAAGAATCCTCCAATCGGTTTTCCACAAGAGGAGCAGAATCCTCTGACCACAAGTCGCACCCTACCATGTGTTCTTGTTCTAGAATCTTAAGAATTACGGTGAAAATTCATGTAAAGAATTGAATATTTCTATTTGTCATCGCCTGTTCTCTTTATAACTTGTCTCACATGTAAACTGCAAAGTATATACTATTTAAAAGAAATCTTCTGAAATTTACACAAACAATTTAAATCCTCTTTCTTTGTCAATATTCAGCAAAAATATGCCATTGAAGGTGAAATGATTGGATTTGTTTGACTTGTATCTTCTAAACCTAATGGTTACCTTAGCCATGTTCATTGTTCTAATCTTCCGAGCTTGGATAGAGCTAAGAAACTACAAGTTAATGTGGAAGGAAATGGAATGGAGAAAAACCTACGATGTAGCCAGCAGAATACTCAAAGCAGAAAAAGACCTTTTCCTAAAAGTTGAGGGCGGAGAAGAACTCTACGAAATTCTAAGCGAAATGTTCAAAACTAAAGAATCTAAATAAGCTAACTACGACAATTGTTACTATAAGAAAATAGGGGATTTCCTCATAGCGCTCATGGGTACGCTTGTTAGGGTCGCGTTCCTAACCCAAGCGCAAAGGTCATTGTTTGGTTGTTTCTTACTATTGCTACGTTGATTGTTTGTCCCGGCAAAGTGTACTCTTCTAGGTAGGTTGAGAGGTCGTCCATGTTTTTGATTCTTGTGCCATTAATTGCTATTATGATGTCGCCTCCAATTGTTACCTGTGTTCCAGCGATTAGGATTTGTTGTGTTCCGCCTCGTAGGCCTGATTTGTCTGCTGGTCCCCCACTTACTACTTGGGTAAGTAGCAAACCGTAAGTGATGTTAGTGCCCATTGCTTTTGCGATTTCATAAGTCATGTCTGTTCCAGATACGCCTAGCCAAGGATGATTGTTGTATGAACCGTTCGTAATCAAAGATCCGATTTCCCGCAGTATTGTGCTCGAAGGGATTGCTAGCCCAAGCCCTTGAGCAGCCACTCCTTCGTAAGTTGCAGTATAAGATGTTATACCTACAACTTCACCTTCATAATTCAGAAGTGGTCCTCCGGAGTTACCAGGATTTATGGGTGCTGAGGTCTGTATGCAATCAGCTATAGGGTAGCTTGACCAATCCACTGTGACTGTTCTGCCGAGCGCGCTGACTATTCCCGAAGTCATTGATCCAGTATATCCTAGCGGATTGCCGATAGCAATTACAGGGTCGCCAACTTTCAACGTTGAGGAACTAGTGATTTCGAGGGGATGATATTCATCCTGCGAAGCGTTTGCTGAGAGCACCGCGAGATCTACGTAAAGATCCGAACCAATTACCTTGGCTGCATAGGCGTTCCCGTCTATGAACGTTACAGTAATGTTGATGGCACCGTCCACAACGTGGTAGTTCGTAATGATCACAAACTGCCCTGTTGAATTAGAGACAAACCCTGAACCCTGCACCTCCGAGTAGTAGGAATTATAGAAGGGCCAACCAGAGTTTTCTACAAGCCATCCTTCAACCACGACGACAGAATTCTTGACTTGCTCGTACAACTGGGAAAGTGAGAAATTCTCTCCTAGGAGGTAAGTGATATTTTGAATGAAGTTTTGGTAGGTAGAATTTCCAGTTGGCCGAATGTTAGATATCTGTTCTTGCAGGGTTGAAATTTTATCTTCCAAGTCATTGATCTTTCCAGAAAATATTGAATAACTTACTAAATAGCTCAGAACTCCTCCAGCGAGTAGGCTAACTATGGCAATAATTACTATAAGAGCCGTTGCGGAGTGTGTTGTTTTTAGTTTCTGAAAAAACTTCAATTGTAATCACCTACATTTGTCTACAGCCTTTTCCCGCAACTGGGACAATACTTATCATCAGGTTGAGTATTTTTGCCGCAATTTGGACACTTTAACCCACCTTTCATGAGGTGTGTTCCTTGCTTCTCTTTTGCAAGTAGTCTTCCGTCACTGAGAAAGAGCATTCTGCCCGCAAATGAAGCCATGTGGCTGTCATGGGTTACCATGATAATGGTAGTTCCTTGGTCAATGCTCAATTTGCTCAATAGCCTAACAATTTCATAACCAGTTTTTGAATCTAAGTTACCGGTAGGTTCGTCAGCTAGAACTATGGTGGGGTTGTTTGCTAATGCACGTGCAATAGCGACTCTTTGTTGCTCTCCTGCACTCAGCCGATGCGGCTTGTGTTCTTCTCTCTCTGACAGCCCAACCATTTTCAATAGTTCGCGTGCTCTCTTCCTCTTTTCGTCTCCCGACTTCTTTGTGCCTTCCATGGGAAGTTCTACGTTTTCGATGGCGTTCAAGTATGGCATTAGGTTGAAAGTTTGGAAGATGAATCCAACCCTGTACTTTCTTACTTTAAAGAGCCTCTTCTCCGGCACCTTTGTGATGTCTACGTCGTCTAGAATAACTTTCCCGTGGGTCGGTTTGTCGAGGCAACCTAACATGTTCAGCAGTGTTGTCTTGCCAGAGCCAGAGGGTCCCATGATCGAAATGAAGTCACCCTTCTTCACTTGGAGGTTTATATCAGAGAGGGCACGAACCTGCCGTCCACCTAGCTTGTAGACCTTGTCCAGTTTTTCTGTTTTTAGAACCATTTCACTCATATCTCAATGCCTCCATTGGACTTGTTCTGGATGCTCTCCAAGCAGGGTACAAACTGCCCAAGGCTCCCAGCAACGCGGCTATACCAAATGCCAACAATATCAGCTGAGGGTCCAGTGCAGCTGTTGCAACTTGTGACCCAGGTGCTCCAGGGTTTGTGTATCCTTGAAAAGAACCTGGGCCTCTTTGTGTTCCAAACATGCTAATATGGGGAAGTAAAAGCGATGATAAAACAGGTGCACCAATGCTTCCTATCACAATGCCGACTACTCCCGCCATTAGGCTCAGCAATATTCCTTCAAGCATAAACTGACTCATAACATTCCAGTTACTGAAGCCTATCGCTTTAAGTATGCCAATCTCTTTTGTCCTCTCACGTACACTATACAGCATTGTAAACAAAACTATTAGGCTTGTAGCAACAACTGCTATGAGAATTTCTTGGAAAGCAGTGGTTTGTGTCTGGCTAAGGGTTGTCTCAGCATTTTGCAACGTAGTCTGGTACATATCCTGCATATTCTGGAGCCGGCTTAGACGTCCTGAAGCTGTTGTAACAGAGAGCTCTGGATACTCAGACTCTATCGTACTGGCTATTCCATCTACGACGGACTGATCTTCTGCGTACACGTCTAATCTACTTATTTTCCCCGCGAGATCAGTTATCTTTTGAGCATCAGAAATATTCATGTACAGCACCATTGCTTCTCTAAAGCCCGTTTCTCCATGGACTCCCACCACTGTAAAGTCGCTTCCTAAAATGTTTACTTTATCACCGACTCCTACTCCGAAGTACTCTGTGTTGTTTAAACCTAAAAGGACAACTCCACTATCTCCCTCACATAAGTTTCTTCCCTCAGCTATGTTCGTTGGCAATATAGCATAGTTATCGATGAGGGAGGAATTCAGAGAAACACCCATAATCGTGTAATCTGGTCTAAGGAAAGTGAAAGTCCTCTCAAATCGCGTCACAGTTTGGTTAGTGCCCTCTGACTTTTCTAAAAACGGCACAACATCTTTAACGCCTTGAATGGATTCAATGTAAGAGATGATACTTTCGTCAAGGTAACTCTCACTTCTGCCAGGCATAGGGGGTCCGAACGTAAATCCAGACGAACTGCTACATTCTATTAATGTTAACGTCGCGTTAATTTCTTCTTGCATATTAGTTATGAGTTCATTATAATTTTCAGTTAGTCTCTGTATACCTGTCTGGTTTGCCACAATGCCTGATGGAATAGAAACCATGATTGCTATGGAGAAGCTTAGGGCAATAACCACTAATAACGCCCTGATTTTTCTTCTTGAGATATTCCTGAATGCTCTTGTAAAGACACCCAAATCCTTCACCTTTAGAATGTATTCGAAATCTACACAAACGCCGTGAATTATTAAAGAGTTTTTCAGAATTAGACCAAAATCTATCCGAAAAAATCTGCATCTGTGAGCAAAAGCAAACACGAAGTAACGTAATAAAGTGGAATCAGATATTACTCTTCTTTTGAAGAACTCCAAAATTGAATCCCAAAAAAGAAAAAAGAGGTTATCGCTTTAGTCATAGGCAGCATTCTGCGCGATTGCTATGTTGACGTATTTGTAGGCATATTTCATTACGACTTTTGCACATGTTTTTCATATATGCGTTTATTTTTCAATCACGGTTCTTGTTAAGATCTCTATCCTCGTCACTTTTGCCTGTTCCACATTGACCCATACAGACGCTCTGCCTGTTGTATCCTTGCTCAACATGACTATCGCGGTTGTTGCTTTCATGGTGACCGTGCCGTCTGCCTCAACTGTAGCGCTGATGATGGGTCTTACCCCTGTGATGTTATACCCCTCATTGAGTAATGCTTGCACATCTGTGTCGCTTTCCGTTATGTTGAGTACGTTTTCCTTGTACTCTTCGCTGACAGTGATGGTGTTAAACCATCCGCCGTGTCCGCCTCCAAATCCTCGTCGTCCAAATCCGCGTCCACCACCATAGCAATCGCCATAATTGAGCATGATATTAGATTCTGTGCTTGTGTCATTCGTTACTTCGTTGGCGTACGCCATTACTGCTATCCCGGACAATATCGCTAGAACCAGCAGTGTTGAAATCATTAAGGTTTTGGTTTTTCTTTCCACTTTCAATCACCTCCGTTTTTCTCAAATCGTTGTCATCTCGGTTGAAGTATTGTGAGCTATAAAGGAATTTTTCAGAATTTGACCCAATTCTATTCCTAATATGGTCATACTAGGCTTTATTTTACTGTTGAGAATTGAGGGACATATTTATTACACTAATTCAAATAGGTTTAGCTAAAACTCCTTGGTACATTGTGGAGTTGTGTGGATGTCTGCTAGTGCGCGTCCGTTGAAATATTTGCTTGGATGGCTGATCGCAGGCACTAGAGGTGGCGCAACTCGTGCCAAAATGATTGAGATCCTAAAGGAGACTCCGCAAAACGCGAATCAGTTGGCAAACCTGCTTGGAATGGATTATAGGACAATAAGGCATCATCTTGAGGTCCTTGAGAAAAATAAATTAATCACATCAGCAGGAGAAGGGTATGGCACCACATATTTCTTGTCTCCCGCAATGGAGGAAAATTACGCTCTTTTCGAGGAGATTCTGAAGAAAATCTGGAAAAAGTAGAAAAAGGAGTAAAACAAATGAAGCATGATATGAACAAAAGCATGAAAGCATGGCTAATACTAGCAACTGTTATAGTGATGGCTATACTGGCGACACTTTGGGCTACGTCTACATTTTTGTTTGTAACCCCTCCTTGGGCACACCACGGGTTACCTCCATTTAATATTCCTTGGGACATAGAGTTTTTCTATACAGCGAAAACAGTAGTTTCCACGATCAATGTGACGCTCTTAGTCTTCTTACTAGTCACATACATTGGCATATACAAGAAGACAAAATCAGAGTTCACGGTCGGATTAACAATATTCACAGTGGTTCTCCTTCTCTATGCACTTACTTCCAATCCCTTGGTGCAATGGGCATTTGGCTTCCGCGCGTATGGTCTTGGACCGTTTGCCATGGTGCCAGACCTATTTACATGCATAGCATTAGCTGTATTGCTATACCTCAGCGTCAAATACTAAGAATATCACTTGATGCGCGCACTACATTTTTTGTATTCTAATGTTTATTCGCGTGCATATTCAAGACTAGAGAACCCAAAATAAGCTAATTAAGGATAATGCCAATTCGCAATCATCCTTTGTGACTTGCCAGATTTTTCTTTGCCGTATCGGCAATGAGGCTTAGTTAGATGCCTTTGAGAACGTGGTGGAGTTATGTACAATCCAGTTTTGATATTTCGTTCGTTTTCTACAGCCAGCTTTTTTGCTTTTGAATTGCGAAATCCACATCTGTCACATTTGAATCCCTTATCCTTTCCCATTGACTTCATTGTTTTGCCACACTTTGGACATTTTGGATTAAGTAGAGTAATTTTCGGCTTCAATTCGAGTATGTGCATTTTTTCAAGGTTAACAGTCATTGGATGTTTCGATGAGGCGGCACGCACACCGCCGTAGGCTTTAACAATGTCTCCAAGCATTAATTGCTTAGCTATTTGTCTAAGGCTTCCACTAGGCTCATAAGCTGCGCAGTCTACTTCGCCGGTTTTGTCTTTTATTGAAAAAACTACATGCCTAACTGGAATAACCCTTGGTTCTTTTGAAACTGCACTTTGAACAATTACTGGATTGAAGGGTTTTATTTCTTTGATTGAACTAGTTTTACGTAGATGAGCGTCTGTTCCGTGGTTTGTGCGGAAAATTATCCATCTCTCTACTGGTTCCCGTGGATGAATCATTTTTTGGGCTTGTCTAACAGCTTCTGGAGTTTCTCCTCTAACACCATATAGAATCGGATCTGGTCCGCGCGGGGTTATTAGAATTCGGTTTGTTTCAGGGTCAATGTTATTGAAAGTGAATGGCGAAGTTTCTTCATCCATCTCCTTAACTGAAGAGGCTTCTATTTTTCTTTTAGTGCCACGATTTTCTGGAGTTCGATACGCTATAATTTCGTATGTGTGGTCTTCCTCTAACGTCTCGCCAATGGCAGCTAGGCTTCCAATGATGCCTCTTCCAGTTTTGAAGCCTACTGCTTCAGCCCTAAACTTTCTAATTAATTTTAAGGCATCTTTCATTTTCACTATTCCCTGAATTGTTTCCTTGGCGAAGGCTTTAACTTCAGATGGAATAGTGTTAAAGAAGAAGACAACGCCTGGGTCTGTGCCCTTATACTCAAAATCCGCGTTTTTCTCGATTGTATCAACAACTGTTTCCATAACTTCTTCTACAATGCTTTCTTCGCATTCTATTCTGAGGCAGAGGGCACCGTTTCCGCGTGTCTTCCATGGAACGTTTGGGTTGAGTCGAATGAGGTTTGGGTAATCAGTGAAAGTTACGCCCTTTTTCAGTAGCTTGTTGACTAGAAGAGCCGCTACGTATGTAGTGCATCCCACTCTAGGAGAGTCTGTGTCATCGAATCCAATGTGCATTTTAATCATTTTGATATCAGCTCTAGTCTTTATGATGAACAGTTTGCGGATTGATAAGAATTTTCGGTTAAGCGTACGCATAAGAAAAAAGAGGGGGGATTTTAGGCGATTACTTGGTAGATTCTTCTGTAACAATCATTGTCAAAGTTGAGCGCACTTTGTCAAGTCTTCGTATGTTCCATGTTACCATTTCTTTTAGTTTATCCATTGAGTCAGCTTTTATTTTCGCTATCACATCGTAAACGCCGTAGACGCTGTATGCCTCGACTACTCCGTCAACCTTTTTTATTGTTTTTAGAACATCGCTTTCTGAACCTATCTCAGTGTTTATCAAAACGAAGGCTATAGGCATATATTTCTCTCCGATTCTATTTTGTATCTGATACCCTAAAATATTTTTGCCTACGCATTTAAAGATGATGAACTATGGCTAAGGAAAATAAGATAACGAGTAAGGAAATGCGTGCCCTCGAATTGAACGCTGAATACTTCGGAGTTTCTAGACTTCAGCTAATGGAAAATGCTGGAAGAAGCGTCGCTACAGAAATAGCGTCTAGGTTCAAGCCGGATAAGACAAATGTTGCCGTTTTCTGTGGTACTGGCGGAAATGGCGGAGATGGCTTCGTAGCGGCACGTCATCTACTTTCATATGGCTTTGAAGTTGAAGTAATATTGGCTGGAAAACCAATTGACATTATCGACGAGGCAGCATCAAAGAATTGGCAAGCCCTAAAGCCTTTAGAAGGCATAATCAAGTTGCATGAAATTTATGACTCTGCGCTTATTCCAAATATTAAGGCAGAGGTTGCTGTCGACGCATTACTCGGAATAGGGCTCAAGGGCTCTTTGCGTCCACCAATTTTGCAGCTAGTGAATAAAATTAATGCCATGAAAGCTTTTCGAGTTGCAGTAGACATTCCTACTGGGATAGATTCTGACACAGGAGAAGTTTTAGGCGAAGCTGTCAAAGCTGATTTGACAATAACTTTTCATAAAGTGAAAACAGGGCTAGGTGAAGCCAAAAAATACACAGGAGAATTAATTGTAAAAGACATGGGCTTACCATACGAGTTTGAAAGTTTTGCTGGTCCAGGCGATGTCTCTCTAGTTGTGAAGCCACGTCCAAGTGAGGCGCATAAGGGTGATTTTGGCAGGCTCTTAGTCATAGGTGGAAGTGAAGTCTTTTCTGGCGCTCCTACACTTGTAGCCTTGACTGCTCTTCGTACGGGCGTAGATTTGACATATATTGCTGCTCCTCAAAAGACGGCTTACGCCATTGCTTCTATGTCTCCTAACCTAATTACGGTAAAGCTGGAAGGGGAACACCTTAACCCCCGCAACAATGCAGTTATTAAGCGCTATCTGGAGTTTTCAACAGGAGCCGTCGTTGGGCCAGGATTAGGATTACACAAAGAGACAAAAGATGCATTGAACGAAATTGTAACATTGGTAGAAGCCGCAAAGATTCCTTTACTATTAGATGCTGACGGGCTCAAGGCATTTGCAGAGTCTAAGCGGAAAGTTAACGTACCGCTGGTCTTGACGCCTCATGCTGGAGAATATAAAATATTGACTGGAGAAGCACCGCCTACAGATTTAAAGAAACGGGCGGAAGAGGTGCAAACGACAGCGCAAAAATTAGGCGCTACAATATTGCTCAAAGGAAATGTAGATATAATTTCCGACGGAAATAGAGTGAAACTAAATTTCACTGGCAACCCAGGCATGACTGTTGGCGGAACAGGCGATGTCTTAAGTGGAATTGTAGGCGCTTTCTTGGCACAGAAGGCAGACCCCTTTGAGGCTGCTGTTGCAGGTGCTTTCATCAATGGTGCTGCAGGCGACTTTGTAAAAAGCGAGAAAGGCTATCACATGGTTCCAACAGATATAATCGATTGGATTCCAAGAGTTATGGACAACCCAATGGCTCATTTAAAGGTGCGCAAGAGTGTGTCAGAAAGAAGTTAGAGTTGTGGTCTATCATGCTAAGCAATGTGATCCGAAGAAGTGCACAACATTGAAACTTGGACGCCACAACCTTGTCAAGGTGGTTCATAGAATTAGAGCATTGCCAAAAGGATCGGTCATTCTCAATCCTTTTTCCAAGAAGGCTTTTTCTCCACAAGATCGGCTTCGACTACAAAAGCGAGGCTTGACCGCTATTGATTGTAGTTGGATACATGCTGAGGAGGTTTTTGAACTTTCTATGCGGGGTGCATCGCGTTGCCTGCCTTACTTGATTGCTGCGAACCCAGTGAATTATGGGGCACCAACCAAACTAAGCACAGTAGAAGCGTTAGCTGCAGCCTTATACATTGTTGGCTTAAAAGACAAAGCAGAGCGTTTGCTGTCAATTTTCAAGTGGGGGCCTCAATTCATTAACTTGAATCGAGAACTTTTGGACAGTTACGCCAAGGCAAAGGACAGTACCAAAATAGTTGAGTTACAAAAGAAGTTCATGCCCCAATAACCTCAGCCACCATAATTTTCTTCATCAAAAATAACTGCTATTGAACAACCAAAAAGAACCATGACATAGCGATTTGTGAGATCCTATGAAAAATATGGAAAATCTTAAATAAAGTAACTTTTCAAAAGCCATCAAGCAGTGGAAAGCTTGCTATCTCCAAAAAAGCCTTCTCAAACGAAAGTGCAAAAAAATGACCCTTCTACTGAGCGGAGTAAGCCTAGACTTTTAAGCAAGTGCCCTAAATGCGGTCAAGATATTGCATGGGTCGAATTTTCAGGTCAAACATATGGCGGTAGTTATGCCCTCGAAATGCAGCACACGCTTAGCTTTACGTGCCCAAAATGCCACTACGTTATCTATCAACTTAGTTTTAGAATAGACCAGAAAGATTTGACGCCAACTACATGGATGGTTGCAGAGGAGAAGAAAGAGGAAGTTTCATAATTTTATTTTTGGGCTGGCATGTTGATCAAAATGCAATTCTAAGGAAGTTACACAAGACATTAGCCGCTGTCATAAATCAAAAATGAGTTCCTTTCGTAGACATTAGATCTATCCCATTTTGGTTATAAGGGAAGATAGGAAAAAAATATAAACTGAAACAGCATCTTGGATAAGCGATGAATAAGAAGAGGAGGTGAAAACGATGGTGCATGAAGGTAGAGGAAACCTATTCAGAAGAAAGGACGATAAATATTTGATTTACTTGCCCAAAGACCTATGCGAGGATAGCATGTTTCCGTTTCACGTTCCTAAAGAAGAACCATCAATGAAAGTTAAAGTAAGCTTCAAAATAGGCGGAGAAAAGAAGATAATTATCGAAGAGTGGAAAGAGTAGTTAATCTAATTCTTTTTTGTCGCTTGCTTCGACAGGCTGAAGCATTAGGTTCGACTCCTCTCATGATTTCCTAAGCGTTTCTTTGACGCTTGTGTACACAACTATAGCTGTTGGCAGTATTAGGAATCCTGAAATCACAAACATCATTCTCGGACCAAGTGACTCCCAAACTAAAGCAGAAATAAGTGGTCCAGGTGTTGCTGCTAAACCTGATATGAAGCTGTAAAGGCTGAGTAGTTTCACTCTATGTTCTTGTGGCATCAGTTCTGTTTGTAATGCTCTAAAACCTGGTACACCGATTGCGCCAATACCTCCTAAGATACTGGCCAAAACCAGATGCATTGGTGTTGGGGCTATGGCAAAGCCAAACGCTTGCATGGTAGCTAGAATTTCATGTACTAGCAGGGGTGGTATTCTTCCTATTCTATCGCTTATCGCTGCGGCAGGAAGCATTGCAATTATGGATATTGCTGTGGATAGGCTTGTGATTATGCTCACTTCTAAAGATCCTGCCAATATGACTTTATAGGCATAGATGACAAACAGTGAACCACCTACAGCTCCTCCAAAACTGATGATTATTTGTGCTAAGACTAACATGTAAAGCGATCTAGAATCGGGTAGGGAATGATGGATTTGTTTTATCTCCGATAGTTTCCAAGGAAATATTCTTGTTTGTTGTGTTCCTTTATGAGTTTCTTTCAGAAGTAAAAGCACTCCGATTAAGGCTAGTAGGTACATTGCGAATGTGAATAGGAAAGGTGATCTTATTCCATATGTTATCAACATCCAGCCGCCTACCATGGGTCCCAGAATATTGCCTACAGCCCTTAATGTTTCCACGTAGCCAAATGCAGATGCTCTTCTCCTGTCGGTTACAGATTCTGCGGTCATAGCGGTCATTGTTGACACTATGATCGAAGTCCCTACGGTTGAAAGAAGAACTGCGGTCAAAAGTTCAATTATGGTTTCGGTTTCGAAGTATATGATTGCTCCTGTTGAACAGAAGGCTATTCCTAGTATTAGGATGAGTTTTCTTCCATATTTGTCCGCAAGCAAGCCGCCTCCAATGCTGACTAGACTTGCGGCGAGTGAGGCTACAGCTAAGATTCCACCCAATGCTATGTTTGAACCTGAAACAAGTAAATCTATGAACTTCTGAGTAACTGGGGTTAGGGAAGATGTGGCTACTGCAACTATCGTGCCAGCTAATGCCAACGCTTGGATGTTTGTCTGAGACACGATTGCTTGCTTGAGTTTTTCTGTGATGTTCAACATGGATTCCTGCTTTTTAATTGAGTTGCAAATATTGTATGTGTGTGCTATAAAAACTCATTACTGATAGTTATTCAGATTTCATAATCCTTATCGTATTCGGAGTTAATCTATAGTGTAGAGAGTGGTTTATTTGGATCAGAAAGAGATACTTTTGAAAGAAATTTCCATAAGAGTTGGAGACAAGATAAGTGAACAAACTGTTTCTGAGAAGGTGGATCAATTCATAAAGTATGGCAATGTGTTTCTTCTTTTTGAAATGATGAACTTAAGGAAAGAGATTGAAAGGATTAAAGAAGAAAATCAAGCATTAAAGAATAGATAGAAACTCTATATTGTTCTGTTTTTAGTACGTTTTGTTCTAAAACATAGCATTAAGTGGCAGAATGCCTAATTAACCGTGTGATAATTATTTAGATAGAGGGAGAAAGGGAAAAATGAAGAAGACAATTTCTGGAATAATGTCAGTATTGCTGTTAATAGGTATGCTAACGTTGACATTTGATATCTCAACAGTCAAGGCGAATGCTAGAATAGTAGGTGTTGAGGTTGGCGACTGGGCTAGATACGATGTTGCTTTCAGCTGGACTGGCACTCTTCCGCCTCATTACGAAGATACGAAAAATGTGGAGTGGGTGATTATTGAAGTGACGGCTATTTCAGGGACAGTGATAACCTTCGACGGAACTCTTCATTTCAAAAACGGAACAGAAAATACTACGACTGGTCTCCAATGGGATGTTGATCCGCCGTTGGTTTATCTTCCTTCGATGCTTTGGTTCATCGGGGCAGAACTGGAAGCTGGTGACGTCATTTATCCATATTCTGGGTGGTTGGCGACTATTAATGAAACTGAGACACGAACATATGCTGGAGTGCCTAGAGAAGTAAATCATTTCACTGGAACTGTTTTACAGTATTATTATCATAGTTTTATGGACTGTTACTGGGATAAAGAGACTGGGATTTTAGTAGAGCAAACTTTGGAACAATATTTGCTGGCTACATCAACGGACACTATTTCGATATCCATTGTCATAGTTGAAACCAATATCTGGAGCTCCACATACATCCCTGCTACGGTAGATGTTACTCCAGAATCATTGAATCTTAGGAGTAGAGGCAAATGGATTACAGCTTATATCGAGCTTCCAAGCTACAATATAAATGACATTAATGTTTCGTCAATAATGCTGGATGAAACTGTTCCAGCTGAACCCAAGCCTAAAGCTATTGGAGACTATGACAATGATACTGTTCCAGATCTAATGGTTAAGTTCAATAGAGCTGAAGTCGAATCATGCATTCGTAGGAAAATTTACATAATTCAGATTGTAGGCATAAGATACATTCGTATGACAATATCATTGACCATAACTGGCTATCTAAACGATGGAACGCCATTTGAAGGAACTGATACAATAACAATATTCTGGAAAATGCCAAGATGGATGAGACTAGAAATACTAGGAACATTCTCAATCTAACACTTTTTTCTCTTTAATTATGAGCATTTGATGAAACTATCTATGACATATAACCCTAGATATTTTACAACATTATTTTGCAATTCTAATTAGTTCTTTGGGTTCAGCTATAACCTTTCCACGTTTGTTACATTCAACAACTTCTAGTGGTTCATAATGGAATCAAAACCTTAGCCTAAAGCATTTGGGTTGGTGTGTTGGTCGTAACCCGCTTTCTGTTCAAAGACGGCATTTAGCTAAACGGGCTACCCGCACCTTCTGGCAGAAACTTCATCGGCGCTTATTTGCCCTTTCACCTTGCAGGACAGCCGTTTCACCGTTTCCATATCCAGCATCCTCAGCAACTTAGCAATGTATCATAGTCACATACTGGACAGACGTTTCGTTTCTGCTCTGGAGCCAAGACTTTCGCCTTACGCTTTACAGCATTGCAATTCTGCATAGTGAGCGGAGTTTCCTCAAACCCTAAGGGTCCGAAAGCCGTCCGCCAACTCACCAACCCAAAAATACAATAATAAAATAGCTTCCAATAAGACTTTTGGATAGGATTCAATAATCCTTAAATGAAATCGAACCCAGAATCTTCTATAGCGAATATAAATGAAGCAAAAACTATTCGGCACTTCAGGAGTCAGAGGAGTCGTTAATGTAGATTTAACTCCTGAAATAGCACTTCAAATCACTTCAGCAGTGGCAACATACACTAACTCTGGAAAAATAATAATCGGTCACGACACACGAACCTCCGCTTCCATGCTTGAAAACTCCCTCATAGCAGGATTATTGGCAAGCGGTTGCCAAGTCTACACGCTTGGGTTAATACCCACGCCAGTCCTAGCCTATCTTACAAGAGAAATCAAAGCAGACGCAGGAATAATGATAACAGCATCGCATAATCCGCCTCAATATAACGGAATCAAATTATTCAGCAGAGACAGCATTGCATTCGACGAAGAAAAACAAAATCAAATCGAAAAAATTGTCGAAAACAAGAGTTTTAGGCGAGTAGACTGGCAAAACATCAAAAAAGAAACAAGAATCGACGAAACACACCGTTACACAGATGCCATTCAGAAAACCGTGACTCTTAAGAAGGAATGGCGAATCGTGTTAGACACAGCAAACGGCGCCACAAGCAGCATAGCCCCAATTCTATTCTGCGAATTAGGCTGCAAAATAACAGCCATAAACTCTCAGCCAGACGGCTTTTTCCCAGGAAGAAGCCCAGAACCAAACGCAGAATCCTTGCAACCGCTATGCCAAATAGTGAAACAGTTAAAGGCTGATGCCGGAATCGCATATGACGGCGATGGCGACAGAATGGTCGCTGTAGACGAAAAAGGCAACATATGTTCTCTCGACCGAATCCTAGCCGCATACGCTTCACATGTAGTTAGAAAGAAAAAGGGCGGAACCGTAGTTACGACTGTAGAAGCATCGATGTGCCTTGAGAAAATAGTAAAGCAATACAATGGAAAAGTTGAAAGAACAAAAGTCGGAGATGTCAATGTGGCAGTCGCCCTTAGAGATTGTAACGCCATTTTCGGAGGCGAACCCTGCGGCGCTTGGATTCATCCAAAATATCACTATTGCCCAGACGGCATCCTCTCATCTATACTTCTTCTCAAAGCACTTGAAGAAGAACCAAATTTATTTTTATCCAAATTTGTTTCTAGAGCACCTCAATATCCAATGATTCGAGAAAACGTAACATGCCCAAACAACATCAAATCAAAAATTATGAATAAACTAGAAAGAGCAGTAGATTCCACTTTTCCAAAAATTAAAAAGAAACTAACCATCGACGGATTACACATAACTCTTGAAAATGGGTGGGTTCTTATTAGAGCGTCGGGCACAGAACCTCTAATACGTGTTACTGTAGAGGCCGAATCAGCAAATGAAGCTAAAGAAATAATGGAAAAAGGAATAAAACTCGTTAAGAAACTAGTTAAGGAAATGATCAAATGAAGGCAGTTGTTTTAGCAGCGGGTGAAGGGATTAGACTTCGTCCACTTACGTTAACTCGCCCTAAGCACCTCATTCCAGTTGGTGGAAAACCCCTTTTAGAACATCTTCTTACATCGTTAAAGACTGCAGGCATAAACGAATCCTTAATTGTTGTCCATTATATGGCAGATAAAATTCAACAATTCTTTGGCGACGGCGCACATCTGGGAATGAAGCTTGAATATGTGGTTCAAAAGCAAATAGGCGGAACAGCAGACGCAGCTAGCATGGCAGAAGACTATGCCAAAGAAGACTTCCTACTAGTCTATGGCGACCTTTATATCACATCAAACATCATTAAACATGTTCTTCATTCTTATGAAAAAGAAAAACCTGTTGCAGCAATGGCAGTTGTTCCAGTGAAAAATCCTGAACAATATGGCATAGTAGAACTCGATGACTCACACGTAACTGGCATTATTGAAAAACCTCAACCAAAAGAGGCACCAACAAACTTGGCAAATGCAGGCATTTACACTTTTCAACCAGGAATCTTCAAAAAAATAGGGCAAACAAGCAAATCTTCACGAGGTGAATGGGAAATCACTGATTCACTGCGCCTTCTTATTCAAGAAGAGAAAAAGTCTATACTCGCTGTCCAAGTTTCTAGTGGAGAATGGCTTGATGTTGGAAGACCATGGGATTTGTTTGAGGCAAATCAAAGAGCACTGAACCAAGTTGAACCTATTATTGAGGGCGAAATTGAAGACGGTGCACATCTTATAGGTCCCGTTACTGTGGGCAAACAAGCCCGAATTCGTTCTGGAGCATACATTGAAGGTCCCATGTCTATAGGTGAGCATAGTGACATTGGACCAAATTGTTTCATTCGTCCACATACAAGCATAGGGAAAAATGTGAGAATAGGAAACGCATGTGAAATAAAGAACAGTATAATTATGGACAAGACACACATTGGGCACCTATCATACGTAGGCGACAGCATAATCGGGGAAGAATGCAACCTCGGAGCAGGAACAATCACTGCAAACTACCGTTTCGATGCTGAGACAATTAAAATGATGATAAAAGATGAGATCGTGGACACAGAAAGAACAAAATTGGGCGTCATTCTTGGCGACCGAGTGAAGACAGGGATTAACACTTTACTTATGCCTGGAGTAAGAGTTGGCAACGACAGTTGGATTGGTCCAAACGTCATAGCCTATCAAGATGTTCCGTCTGATACTGTTCTTCTTTTGAAGCAGGAAACTGAAAAGAAAGAAAATAGAAAATAATCTGAAGGTTTCCAAGAAAAACCTATTATGGAAGAATAAACTTTAATCTTGGAGGCTCTTGCCAATGGAAATACTCCAACTTGTTGTGCGTATTGGACTAGTGGTCGCTACCACTTTTATTTTCGGAATAGTCCTCTTGGCTTATCTTCGCTTAAAAAATCGCAAGATGTTACTGATTTTAATTGGCTTCGGAATCTTCTTTGCTCATGCGCTCATCGCAATTCCCGAACTGTTCAGCGAAGCCTATGCAATAACACTTGACGAAAACATGCATCTTCTCATCCATTTGATAGCCTTAATCTTCATATTGCTTGGCATACTGAAGGATTAGCAAGGAATGTTCAAAGACGAAATCTTAGAGAACGAAAGAAGAAGAAATATTTACGCAATTATAGAGGCAAATCCAGGCATCCATCTAAGGGAACTTCAAAGAGTTTTGAACATGCCATTAGCCACTCTAGAATACCATCTCAGCTATATGACGCGAAAGAAAGTTGTCTTTGGGGAAACAGACGGGCATTATAGAAGATACTATGTTAAACCGCTCGAGCAAGAAGACAAGAAGGTACTGTCCGCTTTAAGGCAGAAAAGAATGAGGGAAATAGTCCTTATAATTCTAACAAATAAGAAAGTGAAATACCAATTTTTGTCAGATTATCTAAAATTACCACGTTCAACACTTTCTCTTTACCTCAAACATTTAGTTGACCATAACATTCTTGCAAGAGATAAAATTGGCTACGAAAACATCTATACGGTTCAAGACGAAGACAGAGTTGCCAAAATACTGATAGCATACAAATCTAGTTTTCTAGACAAACTTGTGGACAAGGCTTTAACCACTTGGATGGAAACACGCTTTCGCAAAGAAAAAGAAGAATTTCAATGATTCAGTCCAACTTTTGTTCGAATTCTGTTCATAATTTGTCCGACAGCATTTATAAGATTAGAATGGCGTGTGACTAAAATGGGAGGACTGAGAACGAGTTAATGACACACTGTTCTCCAAAAAAAGGCTCGTCAAGGTCTGGAGCGCGCTAAATTTCTGAAACTCTCTCTCCTTTCTCCTTCGGCGCTGCTCTGGGCCTTCAACGAGAACAGTTGGAGAATGGCGGTTGTAAGCGATGACGTTTATCCCAAGAGGATGATGACAAATGGCGGATAAACAACTGTTATTGGAAGAGAGGTATTCCTCGTTGAGAAAGATGCTTGATAAGAATTTGGAGAGAAAGCATTTTGTGGAAGGCACTATAAAGAAACAAAGGGAAGAATTGAAAGAAATCGAAGTTTTGCTAGAGAAGATGCAAGTAACTCCGATATATCTCAGTCGTCGTTAGACGTTTTTAGGATTCGTAGTATTCTCCGCATAAGATGTACGAGCAGTCGTTGGTTGTAAGAATTGTGGACTAAAAAATTAGGGAAGGTAGCGAAGGGTATTTTATCCCTTCTGTGTGATTTCCTTAACAACTCCTGCTGCGATAGTTGTTCCCATGTCTCTTATTGCGAATCGTCCAAGTTCTGGAAAGTCTGTTACAGTTTCCACTGAGATAGGTTCTAATGGTTTAAGGCGAACTAGTGCACCATCGCCGGTTTTCAAGAATGCAGGTTTTTCCTCTACTGTTTGTCCTGTTCTTGGGTCGAGTTTTTTGACAAGTTCCGAGAATATGCATGCGGTTTGTCCAGTGTGAGCGTGTAGAACTGGTGTGTATCCTGCTGCGATGGCTGTTGGATGGTATAGAACAATGATTTGTCCAAGGAATTCTTTCACAACTGTGGGCGGGTTATCTGGGTGACCTGCTACGTCGCCTCTTCGAATGTCTTTTTTGGCTATGCCTCTTACGTTGAATCCTATGTTGTCGCCTGGTTCAGCCTGTGGAATTCTCACATGGTGAGTTTCGATTGATTTGACTTCTCCTTTCACGTTTGCTGGCATGAAGATTAGTGTGTCGCCCTCTTTGAGTATGCCTGTTTCAACCCTTCCAACTGGAACCGTGCCAACGCCAGTAATTGTGTAAACGTCTTGTACTGGTAGACGTAGCGGTTTTGTTATGGGTTTTGGCGGCACTTCAAAGGTGTCTAACGCCTCATAGAGTGTTGGTCCCTTATACCACGGCATGTTTTTGCTTGATTTGACTAGGTTGTCACCTAACCATCCGGAAGTGGGTACGAAGGCAAATTTTTCTGTTTTGAAGCCAGCCATTTTCAATGTGCGGTTGATTTCGTTTTTGATTTCTTCATATCTTTCTTGTTTCCAGTTTACAGAGGCGTCATCCATTTTGTTTATTGCGACAACTAATTGGCGAATTCCTAAAGTGAATGCCAGAAAGGCGTGTTCTCTTGTTTGTCCTCCAGGTCCGATGCCTGCCTCGAACTCTCCTCTTTTTGCAGAAACAACGAGAACGGCTGCGTCTGCTTGGCTGGCGCCTGTGATCATGTTTTTAACAAAGTCTCTATGTCCAGGTGCGTCGATTATTGTGTAGAAGTATTTTGGTGTTTCAAAGCGTAGGAAAGCGAGGTCTATTGTTAGGCCTCTTTCTCTCTCTTCCTTTAGCCTATCTAGTACCCATGCGAATTTGAAGGTTTCTTTGCCCATCTTTTTGGCTTCTTCTTCATAAGCCTTTGCGGTGCGTTCGTCTATTGTCCCTGTTAGATAGAAGAGGTGTCCTGTGGTGGTTGATTTTCCGTGGTCAACATGGCCGATGACTATTAAGTTTAGATGGGGTTTTGTTGGTTTGCTCATTCCTTTTTTCATCCCTCTTTATTTTCTATATTTTTCCTCTAATTGTGGTGAAATTCGTTACATCATCAGTTCATTCAATTATTTTAAGCTTACTAGCTTTGGTCTGTTAGTAGGGTTTCTGAAAAAAATTTTTGATTTTTTGAGTTGATGGTTGTTTGTGTTTTGAGTTTTGTTGTTGTTTTGGGTTGTGTTTGGTGTGGTTTTTGGGTGTTTTATTATGTTGTTATGCGTGATTTATTCGTGATTTAATGGTGGTTTATAGTTATCCTCAATAATGATTTGGTTTACGTTCTTGTGAGCTTATCAAGGGAAAGACTAGAGCTATTTCGATTCAAGGTGTTCAATTGTTTTGAGTGTTTCGTGATAGATTTTGGCGCTTATGTAGAAGTTTGCTTCGATTAGTGTTGCCATCATTTGTTTGGCTTCTTCTTTTGTTATTAGTTTTCTTTTTGTGGCTGTTAGGATTATGAAGATTGTTCCTCTTGGGGTCAGCTCGAGATGCCGAGCGACTTGTCTGGCGTTTGTTTGGTCTATGAGGACGAGTTTTTCGCTTTTTTGTTTGGTGAGGATTATGGCTTGGGCTTCGCCTATGTCTATTCCAGTCATCTGTGCGAGTGTTTCAGATTTTTTTGTGTTTTCCGGGGTTAATGGGGTTAGGATGAGCCATTTGTCATTTAGTGCTTGCTCTATTGCGTATGCGTCTGGGTATCTCTTTGCTTTTCCTTGGTCAACTGTTTCGGTTTTTACTTCTTGTGGAATCTGTACATGAGTGAATATGTCTTTTAGAAGGTGAAGTTTAGCCAGTCTTGCCATGTAGATGAGGGGTATGGCGTCTGAGACTGGCATGTGGCTTCGTTTTACTCCGTTAGTGCTGCCTTAACGTCTTCTTCAAGGTCTTTTGCGGTGTATTGGAATTGGATGCCCTGTTTTGCGGCTAGTTCCATCATTTCTCTGAGCGTTATGTCGGCCATTCTAGCTGCACGCCACAATGTTATTTTCCCTTCGCGGTAAAGTCTTAGGGCTCTTTCTATCTTCCATTGTTCGATGGCTCTTACTAAGAGTCTTCTTACTATTGTGGCTCGGTCTGTTTGCTCTTCTTTTTCTATTTCTTTCAGGTCTTTTGCAATGTCTTCTGGAACTCGTGTGGATATAATTTCGGTCATTTTTATTGCCTGTATACGTTTGTTGTAAACGAAAGATATGAATGTTTACACATTAGCAAAGTTCGAAAAACTATGTTTAGCTGAATTTGAGTGAATTATGTTTTAGAATGTAGATGGGTTTGTTGTTTAGTAATGTTGATCTTGTGTCTGAGAAAAGGGAGTCAAAATTATTTTTTCTTCATCGTCATCAACACTGAAAAATACTAAAAGGCACATCATCAAAAGTAGAAGAGCAGTGCGTGGTTTCAATATGACTCGTGCAAGAATTGTTCAGGAAGAAATGAAAGAGAAGGAAACATTTTTCCTATCCACTTATGTAGAGACAAGAAACGGAAGTCTAACCCTTTTTAGCGAAGGCGAAGAATTGTTTGGCACACTTGCCGTGGCTATACCCCAGGCACAGGAGATGATTGGTCCGCCATTATCTTCAATCTTACTCGGCGAAAGAAACACAATACTTGCCCGCATCTTAGCCGAACGCCTAGCCGCGAAAACAAGAAAAATAGCCTTAGTATCAGTTCACATCAAAACAGTTGAAGAAAGAGAGGCAGGACAAATCCTTATGAAACTAGCGGACAAAGTATTAGGAAAAGAGGAGATCCGAAAATGAGTTTGCGAAGTTTTCTCAAAGAAATGGAAAAGCAAGATGAAGTAGTTCATGTTAGAGAGCAAGTTTCGCCTCGCTTTGAAATATCATCGATTATGAAGGCATTTGACGGCGGTCCAATACTAATTTTCGATAATGTGAAGGGTTTCCGAACAAAAATTGTAGCCAACACCTGTGCAACTCGCAGAAGACTCTGTTCTGCATTAAACGTGAAACCAGAAAAACTGTATCAGAAGTTGATTGAGGACTGGCGCTTGCCGACTCCGCCAAAAATCGTTAAAACTGGATCAGTTAGGGAAGTGATTGGGAAAGCAGATTTATCCAAAATTCCCATTTTGACCCATTTTGAAAAAGATGCAGGCCCATACATAACGTCTGCAATAGTTTCAGCGCGCAGCCTAAATGGAAAGATTGAAAACGTCTCTATTCATCGTCTCATGGTCGTGGACAAGAATCACCTAGCGATTCGACTAGTTCCAAGGCAACTTTTCAAACTATGGAATTTAGCTAAAAAAGAGAAGAAGGACTTGGATGTTGCCATAGCGTTTGGTTTGCATCCAGCGATTATGTTGGCAGCTACTTCGTCTGTTCCCTTTGGCATGAGTGAATACACTGTGGCAAATAATTTTCTTGAAAAAGGATTACACCTCATAAAATGCGAAAACGTGGACGCCTATGCTCCTGCAGAAGCTGAAATGGTGCTTGAAGGCAAAATATCAGCGAAAAATGAAATCGTAGAAGGCCCACTCGTAGACATCACGGGCACATACGATGTAAAGAGAAATCAACCAATTGTCGAAATAGTTGGCATAATGCATCGCGAAAACTACATTTATCAGGCGCTTTTGCCGTCTGGAACCGAACATAAGTTGTTGATGGGCTTGCCTCACGAAACCAAGATTTGGGAAGCAGTTGCAAACGTCGTGCCCATTGTGAAGGCAGTAAATCTCTCTCAGGCCGGATGCGGCTGGCTTCACGCAATCATTTCTATTGAAAAGCAAAAAGACGGCGATGGAAAGAACGCGTTAATGGCTGCCTTTGGGGCTCATCCAAGTCTTAAACATGCAATAGTCGTTGACGACGATATTGATGTCTACAATGTTGATGAAGTTGAGTGGGCGATTGCAACACGCTTCCAAGCAAACGAAGATTTAGTAATAATCCCAAACGCTAGAGGGTCAACTTTAGATCCCTCCGCCGACCAAGAAACAGGTCAAACAACAAAACTTGGAATAGATGCAACACGCCCATTAACAAAGCCAAATGAAAAATTTGTGAAAGCAAAAATCCCCTTAAACCAGAGAATTACAAAAATCATAGACGAAATGAAGAAGAAGATGGAAAAATAGACACAGGCGTGCCTATTTAATTAACTCCATATCTTCTCCACAACAGACAAGAGTTCCACCGCCAACTTTAGTCACTCTTACCTCGTTGCCGCAAATGTTACAGCGATATCTTTCTCCAATTTTTTCGACACCCACCTTTTTCACCTCCGCCTGGTTTGCTGGCCACATGCTGTATTAATGCATGTTTTTAACGGTACCAAAACTGTGTCTACCCTGTTCAGAGTAGGCGCGTAATAAGCGGTTTTCGCAGAATTCGTCATCAAAGTGCTGAATCCAAGATTTTTTACCCAAGTTACCACAGCACAAGTGTCGCATAAAACATGTCCGCCTGTTTTTTCAATGATGTCGACGTAGTTTTTCGCTAGGGTCTTGACATGGCGTGAAGTGCAAACCCAAAGTTCAGTTTCACTTTTGACCCTTTTGCCCTCTAAAGCATGAGCCACTTTTTCAATTTCTTTTAGAGAGCAGTGTGGGCATCCAATGAAGATAAGGTCTGGAGTTTGTCGTGTTGTAGATAAAGTTTCTATGGCGTTTTCCATATCCTTTCTTCCTATAGAAATTGTTTCAATGTTATTTTGTGCAGTTGGCTTTTGATAATAGAATATTGACGTCATTCCGCTTGATGCGAGTCCAGCACCTAACTGCTTCAAATCATCTTCTGCATAATTTGTTAGTCCTTCAAAAACTGGAATTTCATCTTTCAACATTTTTCCAACATAAATTCCTAGCGCACCGAATTCTGCTTCATTTCTTGGATTTGCTTCCATCTTAACTACAATGCTTGGCTGTCGATTTTCAGATCTATGAACCCCGCAGTTTGGTGTTTTTCCGATAAGTGCTGCTGCTAAGGCGCTTGGAGCACCTTCTCTGTTTGTCCATGACTTCAAAACCGAGTTAGCGTAAACCACTGCTGAAGACTCTGCCCATGCAAGATGCCAATTTGGCTTAGGCTGCTGCAGGTAGTATGGTGTACAGGTTAAAACTGTATCTACTCCCATTCGTTTGTACAAGTCAATTATACGCGTTTGCTTCGCTTGATACTCCTTTGGAAACCGTTTAGCCAAATAATCTGGGTCAAAGCCAGAGGGATTAACCGTGGAAGAGACTTTTACTTTCCCATCAGATTTTACTAAGGCTTCTAGAAAGTCAATTGGCGCATCGCCAATTGTCTTGTACGAAACTCCAGAAATGTGTGCAGACTTAATCGGTATCAGTCGGGTGGCTTTAAAAAGGTCGCCCAAACGGACAAGAATCTTCATTGAAACCTCATAAGCCCAGCCTCTTTCGCCATTAAGTATCCTTTCTTCTTCGGGGGTCAAATACATAGCCTATTTCTTCCTGACTTTCACTATTCCTTTTTCGCCGTCAACTTCAACTTCGTCGCCTGTTTCGATTTGTTTTATGTCAACTTGGTCAATCATTGGAATATCTGCTATTATGGCGCCCACAACGATGACAGGGTCTGCGGATTGATTAATAATCGCTTTTGGACCAATACCCTTCTTTGCCAATGAGTAAAGCACATAACTGCCAACAGTTGAGCCATGACTATTTGGAAAACAAAGAATCTTTTCAGCTATATTTTTTCCTTGTAAGTCATGATTTTTTTCTATAACTATGCCTGAATTTGGGTCAACGCCTCCAAGAAAACTAATAGGCTTCAAGGAAACCAGAGCTAAACCTTCAGCATGCCCAGAAACTATAGATCGCCCCTTCAACGTTATAGTTTTCATTTGCTTTGTCCCTAATACGATATTTTTGCAGATGTGGGTACTCCGCCTAATATTTTAGCTGCAGCAGTTTCAACCTTTTCCCTATTCTTCTCTTCTGTGTAAACTCGCAGAATGTTGATGAATCCTTTAAGTACGTCAAAAATTCCAGAAACTTCGCTTAAGCGTTGAGGAATCTTCTGCCCATCCCTAGTCTTGTAAAAGACTGGAATTTCCATGGGCTCCATTAGAACTGAATGGCGATAGGGCACTGAAGGCAAAGTTGGCACGTCAATGAAAACTGACTGAGAATTCACTTCTGCTTCTTTAGCGATTTTCTCCCTTATCTGATTCCTAATCTCCTCCACACCGAAAATGCTTGAAATAGTTTCATCTTTCACATAAAAAGTTCTAGCATACGCACATTTTAGCAACTTGCGTTTTTCCAAGTTCTCGATAATCTCACGTGATTTCTTGCAATTTTTCAGCATGGTCCAAACAGTATAATCATTAAACGCTAAGTATTCTTCTGGGGTTTTGAAATCCACTAGATGCAACTCGTCTTTGGCTTTTTCCATAGCCATCGCAATCATGATTTGTACGGCTCTTCCAACTCTATGGAAGTAAATGCTCTTGAAAGATTCCACTCGTGCTAGTATGAAGGATTCTAGAGCTGAGAGTGCGCCTAAATCCACTGCCAGATTTTCGTCAAGTATGTCCAATGTGTGAATTAGGCGGAAGATGTCCACGTATCCGTATTCTGCGCCTGTATGGTAAGTGTCACGAACCACGAAGTCAAGTTTATCCACATCCACGGCGCTTCGAATAATTTGGTCCATGAACGCTTTGCTTGGCTTGTGTAGGGCGCCTATCGCAAGTCGCCCAATTACGTCTGGGTCATATCCGAGGCTTTTAATTACGTCTGCTAATTCTGACTTCTGAATGATCCATAAGGTCATGTCTTCATGAGTTTTCTTCATAAACTTGTCAAGTAAGTGTTCAAAAATATGTGAAAATGGACCGTGTCCAACATCATGAAGTAAAGCGGCTATGCAGACTGTTTGAATCTCATCTTCCGAGAGATATTGAGAAAGATTTGAGTTTCCTGCAAGAAGTTTAGCGAGATACATAACGCCGACAGAATGTTCAAATCGTGTGTGATTTGCGCCTGGATAAACGTATTCTGCTCCTGCAAGTTGTCGCAGTCTACGTAGCCGCTGTACTGGAAATGAGTCGATAACTTCTTTTTCTGCTTCTGTTATGTAGACGTAGCCGTGAACAGGGTCCTTGATTTCGCCCCAGTGCCGTCGCATAGTTTTGGGTTCTCCTTTTTAAGTCATTCAATCTTTAACATATTATTATTAAGGTAATCATAAGTTTTTTCCAATATTATTTAATGCATGCATGCATTTTGCTTTTGAAGATATGAGTTTAGAGTAGGAATTTTGATTTTTTGAATCACACAGATGTAATGTTAATATCGCACTCTTGCAAAATAGTAAAGATTAAGAACTAGCCAGGCATAATTTGGAGATATGGGCATTCTTCGGAAGGACAAGCCTAAAAATCCGTTTGAGGCGTCAATGATTCTCGACAACCCTGATATCAAGATAGTTGAAGCAAGGTATGATAATGTCCCCTTCTTTTTTGGAGTGGGAAAATCTGTGCAGAGAGAGAAAAAAGTTGCTGGAGAGGTTGACGTTTCCAAATTGGGAGGAAAAGGAGAATACCAAACACAAAAAAATTTGGAATGGCAAATCTACATGAATCCTGGTGCTCTCCCAAAAGGATTCATGCCAGAAGAGAAATTGAGAGATTGGATGGCAGGAACAGTCTCGGCAGTTTCAGGAAGTATGGATGTTTACAACCCTTCAACTAAATACGAACCCCGCGAGTCTGCGATGTCTGAAGAGGCAATTCCCGAAAAGAGACCAACTTCAAAAACCTTTCCAGACGAATTCTTGAGAAAGGTATTCGGCGACGTGGACAGAAAATCCATTGAGACTTTGTTAGAACGAGACAAAAAAGTACGCACAATTCTTGAAGAATACTATAGGATTTATGAAGAGAGGAAACATAAACATTAAGTGCGTATATGCTTTAGAATTCTGATGTCTACATGAACAACTCATCTACGGAATATTTCGGAATTGAGCTATTTCTGAAACTGAAATACGGTTTAAAAGTCGGGGTATAGAAGACTGTTCTAGAAGAAGCCGAGATAGACTGCACTAGAAGCATCATGAGCCATCCTAGGTGGAAGCCCGTGATGACTGATGTTTCTAGGGGTTCTCGAGAGCTTCATTTTTATTTGTTGTCTGCTGTGTATTTTAACGTTATTGCCAAAGTTTGAATATATGCCCGCATGTACATCCTTTCTAAATACATACATGAGTTTAGATGAAAAACATATAGACCAAAATGGAAAAAAGTGAACGTTAGGTTTACGTTTGTTGATATATAGCATTTAGCCTCATCAAATTCTATCTTTCTTCCTTGCACTTACCGTCCTCAGTGTGGCACGAAAAGAATAGTAATGCATGCAAGTTTTGTATGGTGGAGAAATGAAGACGATTTTTTGATGTGTCTCAACGAAAAGTCAAAAATAAAGGTTTTTACCTATGATTTTTAAGGTAACAGTATAAGATTCTGATGGTGTTTGTATGGCGTTTTGCAAAAACTCAGTGAACAATGAATAGATGGAACTACATTAATCCCACTAATATCGTCACGAAGTATGCTGTGATGAGAGCAAGAGAAGCACAGAGGAGGACTCCTATCATACGTGCACCTGTTACTCCGAATATTTTCTGAAGTTTAGTTATTCTTTGACCTGTTGTACAAAATAGAGACATGGGAATAATTCGAAGGATTCTTTTTGCTATTGCAAAGTGTACTACCCCTTTCTTTAACCCTTCAAAAGACTTTTCTGTCGAATTATCTAATGGGGCATGTATGACAGCATTTGCTAAGACTCCGTACACAAAATGCCTCATTAACAAGAACCACAAGGCAAAAGCAGCTAGAGATAAACCGAAGAAAGCCATCCAAAATCTTACTCCAGAAATTGGTTTCTCCAATTGCAATATGACTTCCAAAAGTGAGAATAATATAACAGCAAAGCCCACAATCAAACGACCGTGGGTTGTTAGCTCCGACGAATAGAAATCAAGCAATAACTTACGAGCTTGAATCTCATCTGTCTCTCCTTGCCTTGGTTCTGGCAACTTGGTTCACATTTTCAGAAACAATTCTTTCATATAAACCTTCTAACAAATAGCGTGAACGATTTCTGGATTCGAATGGTGATATGACCCATGCTTCGACAGAAAAAGATATAGACTAAAATGTAAAAAAGTTGAGATTAAGTTTATGTTTGTCTTTTGCCGGTTCCACAGTCTCGGAAAACAAGACTAGCTGAATCTTGTTCCCTTAACGAGTGGACGAACTCTTGGCAGGGAACTTTCGTTAAACAGAGTAGAAAAACGAAAGTTAGATTCTTCTTCCCACTGTTTCTTCTGTGGTGTCAATTAAAAATTAGAACCTAAGAGAGGAAATGGGGATTTGCGAGAGAATTTCCATAGTCACCATATAAAGTTTAAATACCCAGATCAAGTCGAGGATTACGGAGCTATTGAAGTATGATACCGCCAGAATTCATACTCGAAACTTCAGCCACAATGATAGTGGGAATTTTGTTCATCATTACTCTAGCAAAAGCATTGAAAGTGCCATACATGGCGTCACTTATGTTTCTGTTTACTCTATTCGGCATCATTCCTTTCTCAATTTCAGCTATTCTGGTATTACTTGAATACTACGAAGCGGCAAGATTGTCTTGCGTAGCTGGGTTTGTTCTATTCACTTTCTTTCTTACACTTATGGTCTTTGGTGCAGCACGAAACGAATAGTATGCATGCGAGTTTTGTATAGTGGTTGTTTGAAGAGCTAACGAAAGTTCTAATAAAGGTTTTTACCTTTGATTTTTAAGGTAATCGATTCACTATACCAACTGGTGACATGAAATGAGGAAGCGTGGGCTATTCATCTGTATTGAGGGCATCGACGCCAGCGGAAAGACTACTCATGCCCGCCGACTAGTAGAAAATCTTGGGCGCAAAGGTTTCGATGCTATCTATACAACTGAGCCAACTTCAGGAGAGATTGGAAAATTAATACGAACCCATATTCTGCAAGGCAGAGAACGAGTGCCAAGCGTGATAGAAGCACTTCTTTTTGCGGTAGATAGAATTCAGCATGTAGAAAATACGATAAAGCCTGCTTTGCAAGAGGGAAAAATCGTGATTTCAGACCGCTATGTTTACTCCTCTTTAGCCTATCAAGGAGCCACTGGACTCGACTTGAGATGGATTAAGGAAATAAACAAATTTGCTATTTCACCAGACTTGGCTGTTTACATCGATATCCCAGCTGAAGTTGTTTTTAAGAGATTAAAACGAGAGAAATCTGTTATGGAAAATTTTCAGACTCAATGTAAGGTTCGAGAGGTCTACTTGAGGCTAGTTGAAGATGGAAAACTGATACTGATTAATGGAAACAGACCTGGAGATGATGTGGAAAAGGATATTTTAACAACTGTTCTCCGTTTTATAGAAAAACATCAAAAGTAATCGAGGCAATTTGCCTTATTGGATGGAAAACGTTTTATTGTCATCGTATGTAATATTTGAGAAGGGAATTTTATGGCTAAGTGTCCTAAATGTGGAAGAGAAGTCAGTACTCCTACAAAGACTTGGAAGATGGCTGGTAGACGAGATAAGAGTGGCAAGAAGACGGAGCTTACAATCGGACTCTTCAACCATTGTGGAAAGGCTTATAGAGCTGTATTAGGCAAGAGAAAAATCTAATCTAAGGAACCACTATACCCCCTCTTTTTTTCTATACTCTTATCGCTAGGATCAGAGAGTTCGCAAGTATCGTTTACCGAGTGCTTCTAACTTTTTTTTGGCGAGGTCATTGTTTATCTGCTTTATAACAAAATTGCAAAAGTCCTCTAAGTGGATGCGTTGGGTTCCCCTTTCATGAACAATACGTAATTCCAAGTCTCTTTGATAGAATATGAAGCGAAGAAAATAATGGTCAAACTTCAATGGAACTTGCTTCCCGCCTGTTTTTACAACATGGTAGCGAGCCACACAAAAAAAGTCAAGAAATTGTAAAGTATCTTTTTGAACACTTTTCTGAAATCTTTCTAGCTCTTCGTCATCTAGGAAATTGAATGAAATATCTTCGGCTATGCCAACTTCAAAACTGACCTTACACTGCAACGATGATGAGAGATGCGTTATGTCACTTAAGTCGTAGGTTTCTTTGTTAAGCCTATGGAAAATCTGAAGGACTGCTTGTTGCAATGCTCCAACTGGAAATTTGTAGGTGAAACGGCCTATTCCATGGACTATTTGAGGAAATTTTTCATATTGCCCCAGCAACTTAACGCCTTCACGAAGTCTTTTTGGTTTTTCTCACTTTTTCTAGGTTTTCAAGTAACGTAGTCAACGTGTTTCCTAGTTTTTGTAGTTTTTCGGGGTCTTTTTCTTCTTTCATTTCCTTGTCTATTTCTTGTATTTTTGTGAGAATTGTGGATTCCAGTGCCGTAAGCAGTGTAGGGCTTGTTGCTTTTGCTAAGTTTTCTCCTTCGCTTACTTTGATGACTCGTTTTTGGCATTGTTCGCACCAGAGTTTTCCGCTTTTTAATTTGAATAGTGGCGAGGCGCATGCTGGGCAAGAGAGTTCTGTTAGGGTGGCACCTTGGCGAAGAAGGTTAGCCATGGATTTGATGCTTTTTTCTTTTTGCGACAACTTTTTGCCTCACAAAGATTTTTAGTAAGGAGTTAGTAATTTGAGTATCGCTAAAGTCTTCTTGGAGGTTTCTGGATGGTGGGCAAGAAAAAGATGCAGGAGTATGAAGAGAAGGTTAAGCAAGCAGTTGCGGTTCTTGGACTAGTTTCTGAGGACACTACAACTCCACGAAATATTAGGCGAGCGGCAAAAGAATCCATAGATGCTCTTCAGTTGATGCAGTATTCTTTGGCTGTGCGTGCCTCAAATGCCATATCGATTTTAGATGAAATTTTGCAGGATCCGAATATGCCGCCTTACACTCGAGTTAAGTTGTGGAATGTAATGAGTTTCCTAGAAGCAATAAAGGACTAGCTACAGCGCTGAAACACTGTTTTTGAGTTTGAAAAGGTTTTTATCAAACATTCTTGAGAAAGCTAGAGGAAAATCTCGGCAGGTGGCCTAGGCATCAAGAAAGGTATCGTTTTCAATATCAAAAAATTTGCAACTGACGACGGACCAGGAATACGCACTACCGTATTTCTTAAAGGCTGTCCTCTACGCTGCTGGTGGTGCCACAATCCAGAAGGGCAGTTCTTGACAGCTGAATTGATGCATAGAAGGAACATATGCGTCAGGTGCGGAGAATGTGTAAGTAACTGCTCAAGGGAAGCCCTTTCGTTAAGTACCAAACAATTATCGATATATAGGAAAAAATGCAATCTCTGTGGTCAGTGTGCTCAGAAATGTCCTACAGGCGCTCTCGCTGTTGTTGGAAAGGAAATGAACACTAAGGAAGTCATGGAAGAAGTAAACAAAGATTTAGCATTCTACGACGAATCAGGCGGGGGAATAACAATTTCCGGAGGAGAACCGCTTATGCAAATCAACTTCTTGAATGAGCTCCTGCATGAATGCAAAAAGGAGCATATTCACACTGCAGTTGATACTTCAGGGTATGCGCCATGGGGGGCAATCGAAAAAATCAAAGATAAAGTGGACATTTTTCTGTATGACATCAAAATTATGGATAATAGAAAGCACAGAAAGTTCACTGGCGTGTCTAATAAGCAGATTCTTGCAAATGTCAGAAGACTTGCAGAAAATGGAAGTAACCTAATGGTTCGTTTTGCTGTTATTTCGGAGATAAACGATGATGAAGACAATGTTACGACTACAGCCAAATTCATTGTTTCATGTGGTATAGAGCGCATATGTCTTCTTCCTTATCACAGGGCGGGAATTGAGAAATACAGAAATCTGGGCAGAGGTTACAGACTAGAGACAACAAAGCCTCCTCAAGATCAAAAGCTGAGCTTAATCAAAGAACAACTTGAGGCTTTTGGCTTAGCCGTGACGATAGGTGGAGGATAAAATGAACAGAAGAGTTAGAAAACTAAGGAACCAAAGTATCGTAACCAAACCATATATCACATCGGAAAGAGCAATTCTTGTAACTGAATTCTACAAGAGCAACATTGCTGGTCAATCATCTGCACCAGTGAAGAGAGCACTTGCATTGAAGCATTTACTTGAAAAGAAGAAAATATGGATCGGAGAAGGTGAACTTATTGTTGGTGAAAGAGGGCCTTCTCCAAAAGCAGTTCCAACGTATCCTGAGATATGTTGCCACAGCCTTGAAGATCTTGGCATCCTTAACTCTAGAAAAAAGACGCCGTATCTAATAGATGAAGAAACAAGGAGAATATACAAAGAAGTAATCATTCCTTTCTGGAAAGACAAGTCAATAAGAGGTGTGATATTCAACCGAATGTCTGATGAATGGAAAGCAGCTTATCAAGCTGGAATATTTACGGAGTTTCTAGAACAAAGAGCTCCTGGACATACTGTTTTGGGTGATAAGATTTACAGCAAGGGTCTGATTCTCTTTGAAGAAGAGATCATAGGGAGCATGAAAAGCCTTGATCTCTTGCATGATCCAGAAGCATACAAAAAGGTGGAAGAACTTAGAGCGATGAAGATTGCTGCAGATGCTCTAATACACTATGCTAAACGCCACGCCGAGAAAGCAAAACAATTGCTGAAAAACGAGAAAGACCCTGACAGGAAAGAAGAATTTAAGAAGATAGCTGAAGTGTGCACTCATGTTCCAGCTCATGCACCGCGAGACTTTTGGGAAGCACTACAATATTATTGGTTTGTACATATTGGAGTCATAACGGAACTTAATCCGTGGGATTCGTTCAATCCTGGTCGACTTGACCAACATCTCTACCCTTTTTATAAGAAGGGTATTGAGGATGGCATTCTTACAAGAGAAAAAGCAAGAGAACTTCTGCAGCTGTTCTGGATAAAATTCAACAATCAGCCTGCTCCGCCGAAAGTAAGAGTAACTGCAGAAGAGAGTAACACCTACAACGATTTTGCACTAATAAATGTAGGAGGAGTCAAAGCTGACGGCTCGAACGCGGTTAATGAACTTTCATATCTCATACTTGATGTTGTAGAGGAAATGAGAATCCCTCAACCCAGTTCAATGGTTCAGATAAGCAAGAAAAGCCCAGATGATTTTCTGAAGAGAGCACTTAGGATCATAAGGATCGGTTTTGGACAGCCGTCAGTCTTCAATACAGACGCGATAATTCAGGAACTTCTAAGACAGGGAAAAACCATTGAGGACGCAAGAAACGGAGGAGCAAGTGGGTGTGTAGAAACAGGGTCATTTGGCAAAGAATGCTATATTCTTACGGGATACTTCAATATGCCCAAAGTTCTGGAAATAACTTTGAACAATGGCGTGGATCCGAGAACAGGACAAAAGATCGGGCTTGAAACAGGCGACTCAATTAACTTTGGTTCTTTTGACGAACTCTTTGACGCATTTAGAAAACAACTTGAATATTTTGTTGACATAAAAATTAAAGGAAACAATATAATAGAGCGACTATACGCAGAATATCTTCCAGCACCGTTTCTATCACTTCTCATAGATGATTGCATACAAAAAGGCAAAGACTACAATGACGGCGGGGCTCGATACAACACGAGCTATATCCAAGGTGTGGGACTCGGTACAGTAACGGATTCATTGACCGCAATAAAGTTTCAAGCATTTGATGAGCAGCAGATCACGTTCAGAGAATTGCTCAAAGCATTAAGAGTCAACTTTGAGCGATATGAGAAACTCCGTCAGAGGCTTTTGAACAAGACACCAAAATATGGAAATGATGACGAATACGCAGACCAGATCATGAAGATCATTTTCGACGCTTACTACAACGCAATCGATGGAAGACCTAACACAAAAGGAGGAAATTACAGAATAAATCTGCTGCCGACAACTGTTCATATTTATTTTGGGAAAGTCACGGGGGCTATGCCTGATGGTAGAAAATCAGGTGAACCTCTATCCGAAGGTATATCGCCCGTACAGGGGGCAGATAGAAAGGGTCCGACAGCTGTAGTAAAATCTGTTTCCAAAATAGACCATGTTAAAACAGGCGGAACACTTCTGAATCAGAAATTCGCTCCTGAACTCTTGGCTAATGAAGATGGACTAGACAAATTGGCTCACCTTATTCGTACGTATTTCAAACTCGATGGTCACCACATTCAATTCAACGTAATAAGCGCAGATACCTTACGTGACGCACAGAAGCATCCTGAAAAATACCGAGATCTCATGATAAGAGTAGCGGGATATAGTGATTACTTTGTCAATCTTAGCGTAGAGTTACAAAATGAAATAATCAAAAGGACGGAACATAAATCCTTCTGACAACCACGCACTAGCAAACTTTCAATATTGAAGTTTACCACGCGCACAAAAAAGAGGGATTCTGCGGGAGATGTGATAAGTATCTTGGATTCATATCCTCTGTTTTAAGCTGCTGGTCATAAAACTTACTTATTATACCATTTTTATTGTCAATGTTGTGAGGACAGATTAGGCATGAGTCTTAGGGACTATTTGCATGAGAAAGCTGAAGAGTCTAGGCATAATGAAACTTTAGGTTTTCTCATACTTGTCATAGGCGTTATTATATTGATGAGTGGGCTGCTCATAACCGCCATAAAGGTGGAAAATCCCGATTGGCTTCTGTTCATTCCTTACAAACTGAATACTCATCCCTTTGTTCTTTTGGCTTTATCTCTTAATTCGATTGGTTTGACACTGCTGATCCTTGGAATAGCCTTTAGCACGCATTCTGCCTTGCAGAGAACAATGTATATAGATCGTTTGAAGGAAGCTCAACAGAATTTTGAAACAAGGGTCGTAGAGCCTGAAGTACAGCCTGAAGTGCAGATGGAACCCGCACGACAAGAACAGAAGAAGCAGAAGAAGTAGACTTCTTTGAACCGATGAAAATATATTGTGCCTATGTAACTTACTTTTGGCTTTAAGAGGCGATGGGTTCGATGAAGTTTGATGTAATCATCGTTGGCGCTGGACCTGCCGGCATCTTTTCTGCCCTAGAACTTACTGAGAAAACAAAACTCAATGTTCTCATGTTAGATAAGGGTCCAGACATAAGTAAACGTAAATGTCCTGCGAATAGGGGCTTAGGTTGTGTAAATTGTGACCCATGCACGTTGTTATGTGGATGGGGCGGTGCAGGCGCCTTCAGTGATGGCAAACTTACCTTGTCAACTGAAGTCGGTGGCTGGCTTAATCAATACTGTTCTAAAGAAGAATTGTCTAAACTCGTTGACTATGTTGATGGCCTCTATCAGAAGTTTGGTGCTCCCGGGCACCTATATGGAGCAGATTTGGATAAGGTTGACGAGATTGAGCGGAAAGCATCTTTGGCTGGCCTTAAGCTTATTCCTCAGAAACTTCGGCATATGGGCACTGATAAATGCGGTGAAACATTGCGTAAGATGCGTCATGAATTAGATGGTAAGGCAGAGATTCGGACAAGGACTGATGTGAAGGGGCTCTTAGTTAAAAATGGTGTTGTAGAAGGCATAGAAACCACTAAGGGGGAGAAAATTTTTGGGAAGTATGTTATTTTGGCTCCTGGCAGAAGTGGCGCTGAGTGGCTAAAATCCGAAGCGCAGGTTATGGGGTTGAAAACGCTGAATAACCCTGTTGATGTGGGTGTACGGGTTGAACTTTTGGCTTCTGTTATGGAAGATTTAACTGATGAGTTATATGAGCCTAAGATTGTTTACTACTCCAAATCTTTTGATGATCAAGTTAGGACTTTTTGCGTTGCGCCTAAAGGTGAAGTTATTACCGAGTCGTATGATGGGGTTTTGACCGTTAATGGGCAAAGCTATGCGGAAAGAAAGACTAGAAATACAAATTTTGCTATTTTGGTTAGTACTTCTTTCACTGAACCCTTTAAAGAGCCTATTGCCTATGGCAAATATTTGGCTAGGCTGACGAATTTGTTGAGTGGAGGCGTACTGATTCAAAGGCTTGGCGACTTGCAAGAAGGCAGGCGATCTACAGAAGAAAGGATTGGAAGAAGTGTTGTGGTGCCAACTTTGAAGAATGCTACGCCTGGTGACTTGAGTTTTGTCTTGCCTTACCGCTATTTGGCGGATATTCGTGAGATGCTTCAGGCTCTGGACCAGATTTCGCCTGGAGTGAACTCTAAGCACACTTTGCTTTATGGAATTGAAGTCAAATTCTACACGTCAAGGCTGCAGTTAAGCGACTGCTTGGAAACGAAGATTCATAATTTGTTCACTATTGGCGACGGGGCTGGAGTGACGAGGGGGCTGGTGCAGGCTTCGGTATCTGGGGTTATAGCGACAAAAGAAATCATAAAAAGAGAGAAAGTGGCAAAATAGAAGATATTCAGTTTTCTAGGCATGCCACACGTCATTGAGTAGTCTTCTCTCGCCTTTTATCTTTTGAATTTCTGTGATGTCTTGGCTTACTTCAAGGCAGCCCAAGTATTCGCCTTTCTCGTTTCTGACTGGAAAATAGCGTATGTAAATCTTCTTTTCTTGCACATCTATCCAGAAATCTGCTGAGGTTCTTCTGCCCTTTCTTAAGTCGTCTATTACTCGGTTCACTATGTGAATGCTCTTCAGCGGATGACACTGCTGAACCTTGCGACCTATAATTGCTTTTGTTCTCGGAAAAATCCGTTCTTTTGCTTTGCTAAAATAGCGTACAGTGTCGTTTGCGTCTACGAAGGTTATGTCCACTGGCAACGTGTTGAATATTGCCTCAATTTCTGGTTTTGATAAGTTTCCAGTTTCAAAGGCGATTAGTCCTTCAGGCGTTATTCCACGTTTTTTGGCTTCTTCTTCAAGTGATACTCTTGCATATTCTGGTGTGAAGCTGCAGTATCCGAGTTCGTCGCATTGTTCTTTGATGTCTTTCCATTCCTCTTCTGTTGTGGTTGCCAACGCTGCTGGGTAAAGGATGTTATTTTCTTTGTAGATGTGGCTCGTCAATGTCTCTGCAATGTAATTAACTGTCTCTACTAGTTGTTTTTGAAACTGTTTAAAGTCAAGTTTGTCGATTGATTTTGTTAGTTCAATTAGCTTCTTCTTTTTGTCTCTTAACTCATTGTGTTCCGCCCACATAATCGCAGGTGGCTCAGAAATACCATGTTTCTCAAGATGCGGAAAGAGAACATTTTCTTCTCTTACATTGTGTTTTTCTATTTCCATGAGGTTTTCTGCAATTTTCTTTAGGTCGTCTGTGTCATGTCTTATTTCGTTGAAGCTTTTTGCAGCCTTAACTTTTTGAAGAATATTTTTCAGTTGTTCGAGTAACTGGAGGATTATTTTGTGTTCTTCCATGAAAGTGTATATCGGATGACCTGGCTTTACTTCTGCTTTTGGTTTTTCTAGCGATTCTTTGAAGACTGCAAGATGGATGTCGCAGAGTTTTCTTATCTGTTCTCTGGGCATGCCTTCAGCTATAAGTTCTTCTTCTATTCGAGTGATTTCTGCTGGGCTTATGTTTCTTAAAACGTCTTTGAACTCTTCCTTAATCTGTTCCAGCTTCTTTCCTGCATGGAGAAGCTTGAGTAATTCCTTTATCCTTTTTTTTCTTTCAGTACTTGAATCTGGCATGTTAATTCTTTCCCTGTTCGTGATTGTTTCTTTCATTATTTGGCATGGATATTTAAGCATGACCTGCCTCTTACAATGCATGATGATGAGTGGTCGAGGTGTTTGGACCAATACCGAATGGTCGTAAAAATAGAACCTGAAAAAAGGCTAGGACAAGCGAATGTGTGCAGTACAGTTTTAAATAATCAAATGGAGATAGAAGCATGAATTGGTGAATGGGATGGAAATAACCTGTCCTTACACTGACTGTGGAAAGAAATTCTTTTGGGAACCCTCTAAGGATACGGTGACATACAAAGTGTTGGATTTTCAAGGATTTGAGGAAAAGGAGGAAAAGAAGCCAAGGAGATACGTTGCCACTTGTCCTTACTGTAAGAGAGAAATAAGTGTACACGTTAATGGAGAACCTATATGGAGAGTCTTCTGAAATGGTGAAAGTTGGAATTCCATCCTCTCCTGAAGAAGATAAGTTTTGGGTCACTTTTGGTCAATCGCTGATTTCAGAGACAATTAATGTCTTAGACGCCCGTGCACAATTCATGATAACTACTTCCGCTTCTCTCCTCACCGCTGACTTCGCAATATTAGTTATAACGTCAAAAATTGCTGCCTTTACGGTTAGTCCTCAATTCTTCTTTGCGCTTTCAGCTCTATGCTTTATTCTCTCACTTTTTCCAAAGCGGTACGCGGTTAATCCTTGGGTGCCCGATGAGACAAGAAGCACATATTTTAAAATGCTAAACCGCAAACACAAGTACCATCTCGCTGGCTTTCTGCTGCTGTTTATAGGGCTAATCCTTGTCGTTATCTCCTCTTTTCTTACATTTGCATAGCCTTTCGTTGCAAGTTTGCTGAAAAAGAAATGAAAATGATGGGGCTGGAGAGATTTGGACTCTCGTCCCGAGCGCCCGAGGCTCAGAGCCTAGACCAAGCTAGCCGACAGCCCCTTTATACAGGGTCTACAGCCCTACAAATGTTACCGAGGCTATTCTAAAGACTTTATGGCTTAACCGCCACATGAACCATGTAAAGAAATTCGGTTATGGGCTTAAAAGATTAGCCAAAACGTGTGATCTCTCACACAGACCTAGAGAGCCACAAGTCCTTGGGGAAAATCTTGAAAAAAAAGTTTTCAACTGCTATCATAGCGACGAAGCTAAACAGAACCCTTGTTAACGTCTGTTTCAAAATCAGAAGGCTAAAACTAAGCTTTTTGTCCGTGGTTGATAAAAAAACAAAAAATTTCTCAAAGTTTTCATCCAGAAGATAGAGGCCAAACCAAATAAAAGTAAGGGTTAAGAGAAAGAATCTTCTTTCATTGATAAAAACCTTAACAAGACTCAACATTTGAGCAAGTAAAGATATAGAATAGGAGATTTAGAATAAAGTAGGTTCTCTTAGCATCATATATTTTTGGGTTTTAAAAGTTGTTTCTCATTTCTGACTATTTTTAAACTTTATGGAAGAGTGTTCCATAATATTTTTCTATCCCGCCACGATGGAATTTCATGGTGCAGGGGCAAAAACACTGTTGAAGCTTTCGGCGAGGCTTAGTATGGTTTTTCCTTCATTTCCTGCACCATAACCGAATCTAGGATTGTCAGAAACTGGATATTGGCTCAAGAATAGAAAATATGGGGAAATAGGCGAAGGCCCTCGATTTACGTTTTCATCATCATTCTTAGGTATTCGAGATCTAAGTTTTGAAAGAGTTTTAATCCCCTTGGAGTTAGTTTGTAAATCTCTCCGTTCTCAACCATTACGTAGCCATTGCGCAACAAAAGGTCGAGATATTTGTTTAACAAGTCGCTACTTAGACCAGCGCTTTGCATTATGTTGGTTTTTCTTTTGCCCTCTGGTTTTCTGAGAAGTGAACTTAGAATGTCTCCTATGATTGTAGCTCTGTCCCTATACTTAAACGTGAAACATGAAAGAAGAATTCGGAAATCCACTTTCTCCTACCCATATATTTATTATGTCGCAGGGAAAATAAAAGTTTTGCTAATCAAGTTAAATAAAGTTCAATTATATTCATGGATCTAACTCTAGCAGAGTCCATGTAAATTCTAAAAGGTCCTCGAGTTTAGATGTTGTTTGAATCAAGATTCCCCCATCTTTTGTATTCCAACATTTTTGGTAGGAGAGCTTTAGTATAATTTTTTAAACTGAACTAACGTCTATTAGTCGTTAAAAAGAGGGCTGTCACAAATGTCTCATCGTCGTCGTCCAGGCTTAAAAGTGTTGAAAGCAGTTTCGTCATCATTAAGACTTGAGGTTCTAAGCCTACTCTTTGAAAGAGGTGCACTTTCCTACACTGAAATGATGAAAATCCTAAGGCTGAACCCAAGCCGCGATGCAGGAAGATTTGCCTATCACCTAAAATTCCTACTAAGAACTGATTTAATCGAGCCAGATGTGGAAACCAAGAAGTATCGTCTAACCGACTTGGGCAGGACAATGGTAAGCATCGGCGAAGACATTGAACAACACTTCTTCAAACGACGCAAAATGATGGTGCGCACCTCAAAGTTTTCATTAGAAGAGTTTGACAGAAACAAAATAGCAGAGTCGCTGATAAAAGAGGCAAATGTTCCGGCAGATTTGGCACAAAAAATCGCCAGAGAAACGGAAGGCCGCCTTTCAGAGTTTAAGACAAAATATTTGACAGCGCCTCTAATTAGAGAGATCGTTAACACAATTCTGATAGAGAAAGGCTTTGAAGAGTATCGCCATAAGCTCACACGTTTGGGGCTGCCAGTTTACGATGTAACGCAGTTGTTAAAGTCAATGAGTGCAATGTCACTTGGTGTCGAGGCAGTTCATGAAGCAGCAGGAGACAAAGTAATCGAAGAATATACGCTTCTAAACGTTCTGCCAAGAGACATCGCAGACGCTCATCTTTCAGGCTCACTTCACCTAAACAACCTAGGTTGCTGGATACTAAAACCAAACGAACTAATGCATGACCTACGCTTTTTCCTTAAGCATGGGCTTAAACTTGCAAAAACAAGCTTTCTAATGTCTTCTTCGCCGCCTCCAAGAAACCTTGAAACAGCACTGTTAACGGTCTCTAACATTCTCAAAATTGCAGCCACAGAAGTTTCAGGCGAACAAGCCATAGACTTCTTCAACGTTTTTTTGGCGCCTTACGTGAAAGGGCTCTCTCCAGCCGACGTTAAGGAAAAATTGCGTTTCTTCTTCTTCAACCTAAACCAATCTGTTTCAGGAGAAGGCTTTCCAATAAGCACTTCATTGGGCATAGAACTCGCTGTTCCTGATTTCCTAGAGAAGAAGGAGGCAACTGGGCCAGACGGAAAAACAGTTGGGCGTTACTCAGATTTTGTTGAAGAAAGTCGTCTTATCGCCTCTATGCTTCTTGACCTAATGGCAGACACTGACAAAGGCAGTTGTGTATTCAATCCAAGTCTAATCATGAAAATACGTCCAGAAGCATTCAAGAACAAAGAATGCGAACCACTTCTTTTTCAGTCTCATAGGCCTGCAGCAGAGAAGGGGCTTCCATACTTCGCCAACCTATGTCCCAAAAAGCAAAAATATGCTTCCTACACGGCAACTGGATGCAGATTTGCGGCTGAGTGGAAAGAAGACTGGGAACTCGACACACTGCAGACTGGTAGCGTGGACAGTGTCATTTTGAATCTGCCTAGAGCATCCTATGAGGCTGAAGGAAAACTGCCAGTTCTGTCCAAATTCTTGGATGAGCAGTTGGAGATGGCTTTACGTGCCCTAGAAATAAAGTATCGAACCCTTAGACAACGCATAGGAGAAGGCTCACTTCCATTCTTAACACAGAAAGCTAACGAAGACCGTTACTTCAGATTAGAAAACGCCACACGCCTCATCAGCCTTATCGGATTAAACGAAGCAACACAAGCATTTACTGGAAAATCCATGCACGAAGACGAAAAAGCTTTAGGCTTCGCAGAACAAATTGTCAAGCACGTTTCTCAAGTTGTCCAAAAATATGCAAGAAAGCCTGAGGCAAGGGCAGTCCTTTCGATCGTGCCCAACCCAGATGCAGCCGAAAGACTAGTAGAATTAGATGTGGAAAAATATGGATGGGCAAAAGTTCGAGCACAAGGCACAAGAGAACAACCCTTCTACACTGATATGACAGCGCTATCGCTTGAGAATACCGTTTCGTGGCAAAAGCGATTAACCATTGAAGCAAAACTCCATGAACTATGCCCTGGAAGCCACTTGGCAATCATACAACTCGCGGACTCGGAGCAAGACCCAAACCAACTCTTGTCACTCACAAAAGAAATTACAGAAACCTATGCCCTTGGACTTTACACCTTCAACCGCAATCTCGCTTACTGCAGCAGCTGCGAAAAAACCTTCTATGGACTGCCATCAAGGTGTCCCATATGCGGCTCAGTCAACACAATTACTGGTTTCAGTCGTTTATCAGCGAAATATTTGCCAACTCCTCTTTGGACACAATCCCACCGTTCCGCTCTAAACAAACGAGTGGGGTATGATTTTATTAAGTAGTTTTAAGGAAAAGCTCGTTAACCTTATAGCCGAGCATATTAGCTGCCTATTATTAAACGAAAATCGTGCATGTAAATTTTGAATAGGGTCTTATACAGAATTTTAAATAAATTTCTCTAATAATCTTAAGTACTACCCACTCTATTTCTGTTTCCTTTGGCGAGGTGTTCTCATGGGCTATAACGAAAAGAGCGCTGATTCCCTCACATATAATCGCAAGTTCATAGTTTACACCACGAATGGCTGTGTCAAATGCGCCACACTAAAAGAGTGGCTCAAAAGCAAAAATACAAAGTTTGAGGAAAGAAACCTAGAAGACATAAATGTCATGACAGACCTGGTCATGAGGGATATCGTTGTTTTGGCTGCACCAGCTCTCGAAACTGAAAACGCATTTTTTACTGAAGATCAAATCTTTGATCAAAATGGAATGCTCAACGGCAGAATTTCGGAACTTTTGCAGGGTGGATCTAATTCAACTTGACCGAACTTATCCTTCCAGAAAATTCAGAAAATTCAGAAAACTCAAAACTGATGGTGCGAAGAACAGACGGCTTCATAGTCCCATGGAACAGAAACGCTATAGTAAAACAACTTATAACAGAGACCAAACTCGCAAAAGATTTTTACGAAGTCAGACCGATAACCCAAGAAGAAGCTGAAGCAATAGCCATAGAAGTAGAAAAAGAAATCCTAAATTTGAGACTCGGATTCGTCAGCGGACCTCTCATAAGAGAACTAGTAAACAATATCTTACTTGACAAATCAAAGGAGAAACCAGAATTCGCACTTTACAGAAACATTCTGACAAGGGTAGGCACACCAGTTCACGACGCCTACGAAATAGATGTGGGCAAAGGTTTTAAGGCCAATGAGAACGCAAACCTTCAACCGAACGCTGAAACTTCGCATAAGAGAAAAGCCGACTGGGTTTCAGAAGAAGAATACCTTCTATTGATGCCTCCGAAACTTGCAGACCTTCATTTGTCAGGAGATTTCCACATTCATGACCTTGAATACTTTGGAACAAGACCTTTCTGTCAAGACTGGGACCTCCGCTACTTCTTCTATTACGGTTTGATGCCAGATGGAATGGGCACAAGAACAAGCATTGCAGGTCCTGCTAAGCATCCTGAAGTTGCAGTTCTTCACACTGCCAAGATTTTGGCTTCTGCTCAGACGAATTTTGCTGGAGGCGAAGGCTTCTACAACTTCCTTGTTTTTCTTGCTCCTTACATGAAAGGCTTAGATTATGATAGGGTTAAGCAGCTTATGCAAATGATGTTTTTTGAGTATACGCAGGCTTACGTTGCTAGAGGTGGGCAGCTTGTTTTCAGTAATATTCAGGTTCAGCCTGGAGTGCCTCTGCTCTGGAGAAACGTGCCTATAGTGGCTAAGGGCAAAGTTGGACCCGATGTCTACGGCGATTATGAAGATGAAGTTCGAATGATGTTTAAGGCGCTTTACGACGTAGCCCTTCAAGGCGACTACTGGGGAAAACCATTCAATTTTCCAAAACTTGAAAACGGCATCAGCCCCGAATTCTTTAAAGCCGAGTATGACGAAGTTTGGCTAGATGTGCACAAGGTTGTTGCCAAGTTTGGAACGCCATACTTTGACAATATGATGCCGGCGTATAGGGGCTATGGAAAAGGCGTTTCATGCTACCAATGTTGCGCATACTGCTTTGTAGAGACGCCCGAAGGAAGCCCTGAATTCCATGACAAACTTCACTTTGTCAACGGCAAACATTTCACTATGGGAAGTTGGCAAGTTGTCAGTTTGAACCTTCCAAGAATTGCCTATAAGGCTAATGGGAACGATGAGAAACTTTTCGAAGAAGCTAGAAGGCTAATGGATTCTGCGGTTGAAATCTTTAAGATGAAGAAGAAATGGATGAGTCTAGTCCTGAAGAATAATCGGATTCCCTTTGCCACGCAGCATCCGATTGATCCAAAAACTGGTGCAAGAGGTCCGCCTGCTGTTGATTTCGATGGTTTGTCGTTTGTTATTGGTGTTGTTGGCGGTAATGAGATGGCTCAGTGGCATACTGGCAGTCAACTGCATGAGAGTCCTGAGGCTGTTAAGATTCTTGTGAAACTTATCTTGGAGATGCAGAAGCACAAGAAGCATCTAGAAGAAGAGAGTGGGCTTAAACTAGCCTTAGCTAGAACTCCAGCCGAGTCCACTGCTCAACGCTTTGCCATCGCAGACCTACTAACTGAGAAGTATCGTTTGAAGGCTGAGAAACTGGTTAAAGGCGACTTAGTTAACGCTCAGGCTTCGTTTGCGGAAGGCACCAAAGATGCCTCAGTCTACTATACTAATGGAACGCATGCTTACGTTGGAGCGAAGATAGGTTTGCTGGACCGGATAAATATGGAGCAGAAGTTCTTCCCACTGCTTAATGGCGGTAACATGCTTCACGTGTGGCTGGGAGACTCGTCGCCTGACCCTGAAGCGTTATTTAAGTTGACTAAACGCATTGCTAGTCAGACGCATGTGGGCTATTATGCCTATACTAAGGATTTGACGATTTGCAACAATTGCGGCAAGGTCACCTCGCCAATTCATAAAACATGCCCGTACTGTGGTTCTGTTGAAGTGGAGTGGTGGTCACGGGTTACGGGGTATTATCAGGCGGTTAGCGGATGGAACATGGGCAAAAGAGCAGAACTAAAAGACAGACACAGATACATAATATAAGCCGGGTGTTGCTCCTATGGGTTCTGTGTTAACTTTTGAAGTGGTTTCTGTTCATGAAGCGAAAAACGTTCTTCTGAAGTTTATATACGACTCAGACAACTGAACTCAATAATAATTAATAATACCTATGTAGTAGAATTGAGATTATGCCAAAGATTTTCAACCTCATTAGTAGCAATAGATTCAAAAGATTTCATTAGAAAAGGTTATCGAACTAAAGATAAGAAATTCTCACAATTTAGAGGCGTATATGGAGTAGCTGTCAAGTTTGAGGATAAAGATGAATTTGAAGTCAAGTATGACACAATTCTTAAGAAGATTTGTGATAAATATGGTCTTAGAAGAAAACACGATGTTCTGAAGTCCTATGAAATTCTTTCAGCATTGGGTTATCCGCAAGGCCCTTTTTTCTTAGAGGAATTCTTTAATGAGATTCGGTCTTCATTGACAAATCTGGAGATATACTACACTACAATACCATCAACCAAAGTTCCAAAAATAAAGAAATATGGAGCTGATAAGACCGGAGTTGAACTAATAGATCCAATTAGTTTCCTAAAAGAACTCAGTCCTACTTATCCTCATTGTTGCGCTTGGGCGTACATAAATGAACATCCAGAGGATGCAATGACTCCAATTCACATTGATTACTTTGAAGGAGAGATAACTGATGCATGGAAACAGATTAGAAGTCTGCCAAACATTAAAGTATATGTAGCGGGAGATGAATGCAATTGTTACATCTCGGCAGCTGACATGATCGCTAAGATAATTGATTTACGCTTATTTAGCAAGCGTTATACCCTTTATAAGACGTGCATAAAAGAATGCTTTCCCGAGGCTACTATTCTATTCATTGACCAGCTAAAATCTATTGTTCCTGTATCTAAAGAAAAAATTGATGTGGGTTCCAAGCTTGCACATCCCATAGTTTTCCTACTAAAAGAAGGAATGCATGAAGAAGTCGTCGGTTCAGCCAGAGAAAGTCATGTAATTGGATCTTCCCCAATTATGGATAGAATACTAAAGCTCGCACATGATGCTGGTGGTTGTTACAAATTCTTTGACATAAACATAGACCAGAAATTGATTCAAGAGGGAGATTACTTCGTATATTTTGGAGCTAAAGGTCTAGAAACAGCGAATTATCTAAGAAGTATTGGCTACAAGATTAAGCCATTATCTAGTTCAGCTTTGTGAACAGAAGGAAGGGTTTTAACTCTTATTCAAACAGTACACGGATGAATATGCTCCCTGGGATGAGAACATATTCGCAATTATTAAAGAGAGAGAATTATCTTAAAAAGTTTGCGAAAGATTCTTCTATAGTGTTAGTAAGCTTCATGAGTTGAATAATGGTTCTTCATTGGAGGACTTCGATTTTTAGAGTTTTAAAGGACATGTTTTTCAAGAATCGAGAATTACTTTTGGAGAAGCTCCAAGAAATCCTTGAAAGTAAGTCTTTCTATGTCTAGTTTGTCGTATGTTTCATCGTTTGAAACCACAACAAACCTATTATTCAACGCCACAGCAGCATGCAACTCATCAAAAAAGTCCGAAACAAAAATTCAATCTATATATAAGGGGGGCTAGTATACCTTTGCTATCGTCAGAAAATTTATTCTCATATTGTTTAAAGGCAAAACATTCTTAACAAGACATTTCCAAATACTTGGGCATGCCTCCTCAAGCTAGCGGTACAAAGAATAGTGAAGGGGTTCAGTTCGTTCTAACAGGTTCAGCCATTGATATGAGTGACTTTCATCTTGACCCTTTTATCGCCTTCACTGGTGCTTTTCCAACCAAAATTATCCCTAGAGGGCTTTTGAGGAAGATATTGTATCCGCCGGTGCCTAGAAGTGAGGATGGCAGTGCAAAGTATGCTCCTTATGGCATGAGGAAAATTGAAGCCCTTCTTGCCAAGGAGTTCGGTGAAGAGAATGTGGTTGTCGCTCATCCATACGACCTTGAAAGATTCGTTGGCCCTAAAACCAAGGCTATCGGCATATCTTCCATGGAGCCTGCGGGCATAGGTTTTGTAAGTAGGACATATACTTCTATTGTTGGTTTTGGCGGTGAGCCTCTAGCCGCAGCTGAGTTTAGGGATCTAATTGCGAAGCCAATACTTCGAAAGTGGGGAGCAAAAATAGTTGTAGGCGGTTCTGGAGCTTGGCAAATTGAGCGTGCTAAGCTTAGAGAAGTCTATAAGATTGATTCGGTGGTCATGGGCGAGGGAGAAAATGGTGTACTAGACCTCTTTCACAAGGCAAGTAACGGTGAGAACCTTCCTCCACTGGTTGAAACCGAAAGTCCAGAATCAGAGAAGATTCCCCGTATTATCAATCCTTCCATTTTTGGAGTTGTAGAAATAAGTCGCGGATGCGGTCGCGGATGCAAATTTTGTTCCCCAACTATGAGGCATCGCCACTCGTTTTCTCTTGACTCTATTCTAGCTGAAGTGAGATTAAACGCGAAAAAAGGCACAAGAATGATCACTCTTGCAACTGAAGACTTTTTCCTTTACAGGTCCAAGGAGAAGTTTCTCCCAAATCGAGAGGCTGTGGTAGATCTAGTTAAGTCGATTGCTGCGGTTCCTGGAGTTGAGTTTATCCAGCCTGCACATGCTTCATTGGCACCAGTGGTTTATGACCCACAAATGATTGAAGAAATTGGGCCTACTCTCAGGGAAAAGGCACGTTGGGTGAACGGTGGAGTTCGGCATAGTTCCGTTGAGATTGGTATCGAGACAGGTAGCGTCCGGCTTATGAAGGAGCATATGAAGGGTAAAATGTATCCTTACAAGCCTGAGGAATGGCAAGACATTGTGGTTAAGGGGATAGACATACTGAACAAGAATGGTATCTACCCCCTCTGCACATTGATAAACGGATTGCCTGGAGAAAAGGAAGAAGACACGTTAGCTACTTTGGAACTTCTTGATAAACTGAAGCATTCCAAAGTGCTTTATGTTCCCCTTCTGTTCACATCTGAGGAAGATTGTATGCTAAGAGAGGCGAGACATGCAGATTTGAGAGGTCTGACGCCTCTGCAGTGGGAACTGATTGCTACATGCTGGAAATATAATGTTGAAGGGTTTGCAACCAAGTTTCAAAAGTCGATGATTATGTTTTGGTCGCTGTTTGCCTACATGTTTTACTATCGTTGGAAACATGGGAAGAAAGTTTTGTCACCTATTCTGAAATTTTCCGGGTGGGAGAGATTCTTCAAAGAACAAAACTTTGAAAAAAGAGATGATTGACTCGTTTAACCGTGTGCATAACGTTAAGGACATAATACTGTTTGTTTCTTTATTCTGTTGCTCTTAGTATGAAGGCTACTAACGCCATTCTCGTAACTATACCATTCTCATGCCTACCTATAAATAAGGGGGGCTAGAAGACCAGTGCTATCGTCAGAGAATTTCTTAAGCAATAAAACTGCTTCCACCTGATTCCGCTTCTCCTTTGACGATTACAAGAAGCTAGAAGAAAAATATGCGCGATACAATATTCAGTTTGTTTACGACGGAATGAAAATCAAATTATAAATTGTAACGCCTAGTCTGGTAGCGCAAGACCCAACTGTCTCTTCAAACTCTTATAACGATTCCTAACAGTAACCTCTGTTACGCCAGCAGCCTCAGCAATATCCTTCTGCGTCTTCTTCTCATCCTTCTGCAAACAAGCAATGTACAAAGCCGCAGCCGCCAAACCCATAGGATCTTTCCCAGCTGCAGCCCGCGCCAACTTTGCATCCCGCAAAATCTTAATCGCCAAACCCTGCGTTTGGCCACTTATTCCAGTGCGCTCAGCAATTTTAGAAATATATGTAAGCGGGTCGGCAATAGGCATCTGCACATCTAATTCGCGTAATAATAGTCTATAACAGCGGGCAACATCCTTCTTGTCAACAAGACTTGCTTCAGCAATTTCACGCAAAGTTCTCGGAGTTCCAGTGGTTCGACACGAAGCATACAACGCTGCGGCAGCGATAGCAGCAATGGAGCGACCACGCACCAAACCCTTATCCAAAGCCTTACGATAAACAACCGCAGCTTTCTCTTTTACAGGTCCGGGGATGTACACCTTGTCGGATAGACGATCCAACTCGGCCATAGCCTGCGCAAGATTTCGGTCAACGCTTGAATGAACACGTGAGCGTATCTGCCACTTCCGCAAACGCCACATTTGCAACCGAGTTGAAAGAGGAAGCTTACGACCAAAGGCATCACGATCCACGCGACCAATAGCCGTTGACAAGCCCTTGTCATGCACAGAATAGGAAGTTGGAATACCTACACGGCTTCTAGAATCTTTCTCTTCCTGTGTAAATGCTCGCCATTCAGGTCCTTTGTCCATCATTTGCTCGCGTAAAACGAGTCCACAATTTCCACAAACAGTCTCGCCTGTATCATAGTCATGAATAAGGTTTTCACTACCGCATTCTGGACATTTGTCCATGAACCGTTGCTGTTGCCTTTCTTTCATGACCTTAATCAGCCTCGTTTTCCCTAATATATAGGCGAAAAACCGTCACAATCCAAAGGTTCTAAGTAACCTTCAGAAACAGAATCCGTCCATCTGGCCGCCAATGTAAAAAATACTCACTGCACGTCTCAATATATAAATCTTGCGGTTCCATCAAACATATTCGAAATCAATGAACACAACAATAAGACTATAAAACATTTATGAAAGCAACACAATTATCCTTCAAAGTGGAGGAGCCCGGGGAAGCCCGGTGGAGGAAAGAACCATTCTTCCGCCGAATGTAGCGGTCAAGCATGGTGGGCTCTGGACCCACTGACGAGAGTTCGAATCTCTCCCGGGCTACCATAAAACCTGAGTTGGAACATTTCAAGTTTGCCATTTGCCTGCTTGTCTAGCTCGCTTAACCGTTTGTATAACGTTATGGGCGGAACACTGTTTATTCCTTTATTCTGTTGCGCCCAGTATAAGGGCTAGTAGTGCCATTCTCATAACTATGCCGTTGTGCATGCATTCTTTCGCAGAAACTCACTTCTTAAACGATACAAGAATGAACTTGTTTCCATCTGGGTCTGTGAACATGGCTGTTCGACCACCCCAGTACTGGTCTTTTGGCTCGGTAAGAAATTTTACTCTCTTTCCCTTCAAAGTGTTGTATACCTTGTCGACATCGTCTACGGTCATGTAGATTTGAAGTTCTGCTTTAGGGGCAGGGTCAAGCCCGAACATCATCCCGCCCACGTCGAAAGTTGCATAGTTAGACCACTCCTTACTCTTCTTGAGACCGACAATGTTTTCATAGAAGTTGACAGCCTTCTTTAGGTCTTTCACAGGGAACGTGATGTTCTCTATTTTCTCAATCAAAGTTACTCACCTCCTTCATCTTAAGATACCGAGTGCTTGGGTCTTGATGATGTTATTCTATAGCGCCTAAAATTAGTGCTAGTAGTGCCATTCTTGTGACTATGCCGTTCCATACCTGCTGGAAATACCGTGCATGCGGTGTGGCGTCTACCTCGCTACTGATTTCGTCCACTCTCGGTAGGGGATGCATAATAATCAAGTCTTGTTTGGCGTTTTTCAGCAAGTCTAAGTTTATTTTGTAGGCGCCTTTAACCTTCGCGTATTCAGCCATATCTGCAAAGCGTTCTTTCTGTATGCGTGTCACGTATAACACGTCAAGTTTTGGTAAGACCTCTTCTAAACCTGTCTTTTCTACGACTTTGGTTTTCTCCTTAATCGCCTCTAAGACTTCTCTGCGCATTCGCAGAAGTTCAGGCGAAATGAAATACAGTTTTACGTCATAAAGCGACAAAGCATAGGCAAGAGAATGCACGGTGCGCCCATAACGTAAGTCGCCCATTAGAGCAATGTTTAAGCCGTCTATTTTTCCACTTTCCTTCGAGATCGTATACAAGTCTAACAGTGCCTGTGTTGGATGCTCTTCAGCACCTGAACCTGCGTTGATGACTGGAATCTTTGCGAACTCTGCTGCCAAGCGTGCTGCGCCTTCCAACGGATGCCGTACAGCAATAACGTCTGCATAGTTTTCGACAACTCGCATAGTGTCTGCTAAGTTTTCACCCTTCTTCACTGAGGCGATTTCTGCTTCTGCAAAGCCTATTGCGTCGCCGCCTAGTTTGTGCATTGCTGCTTCGAAGCTTAAGCGTGTTCGAGTGCTGGGTTCGAAGAACAATGTGGCCAATATTTTTCCTCGAAGCATGTCCGAAGTGGTTTTGGCTATGGGCTCCATTGCGCCTGCAATTTTTAGAATGTAGTCAATTTCTTCGCGTGTGAAATCCTTAATCGAAATGATGTCTCTTCCCTTAAACTCCAAATTTGACACCTAACACATCTAAGCAATAAGTAAATAACTCTTTTTGCCTACGCCTGCTTTGTCTAACAATTAATTATGAATACTAATCTTGCCTTCAGGAACCTTTTAAATACGACATAGTCTAAAAGAGTAGCGAAACTGCATGTACAAACATATTTTGGCAAACTTGGGCTTTCTGCTCCAAATTGCTGGCTTACTGACTGTTTTACCGATTCTTGTCGGCTTATATCTCAACGAGATTCAAACTTTGGCTCCACTCTTCCTAACATGCATATCCTTCCTAGTCTGCGGTTTTCTCATGAACGCCCTCTGCGAAAGAAAAGACCTTGACTTCAAGTCTTCTTGCGTCCTAATTCTATTGGCTTTTCTACTGATGCCTCTGATAGGTGCAATACCGTACATTTACAATGACCCCTTCAACAGCCCAAACCCAGCAGACAGACTCACAAACGCCTACTTTGAAAGCGTCTCAGGCTTCACAACAACAGGTTTCAGCTTTGTAACCAACAGTGATGCTCTGCCAAAATCTTTCCTAATATACCGCAGTATGACTGAACTAATGGGCGGAGTCGGCATAGTCTTCCTACTTCTCGCTTTCTTCCACTCAAGAAAATCTTTGAATAGTTTAGGTAACGCTTTAGGCATAGAAAGCATCGGAGACAACTTAAAGAGAATATTCTTTTCAGTTTTCCTAATCTATAGCATCTACATAATAGTTTTTACGATAATTTTCTATTTTTTGGGAGTCCAAGATATTATCAAAGATGGCTCCTTCGTTATTGATACAATCACTGGCGGATACCAGCCTTCTCTTACACAATTTCAACAGTACTTGTCCATCCCGATGAGAGTCTGCATTATTATCTTGATGCTTGTCGGCTCAGTCAACTTCAGTTTCAATTATCGCCTTTTCACTCTCAAATTGAAAAAAGCATTATCAAAAGAGATTCTTCTATACTTGCTCGTAATCATAATTGGCACTGTTTTAGTTTTCTTTCTTGTAGGAAAAGGGGCTTTAACTTCGCTTTTCCATGTTGTAAGTATGTCTTCCTCAACTGGATATGACTACATAGATATTCCAAAGCTTGATGACACTGTCAAATCTATCTTTATTTTGATTATGATTCTGGGCGGATGCGGCTTTTCAATGGCTGGAGGAATCAAAATGTACAGAATCATTTCATTCTTAAAATCAATTAAACAAAGCGTAAGAGGCATATTAACCAAGGAGAAAGTAATTCAGGAAAAGAGCAAAGAAGCGGAAGCAAATAATTTTGAACATTTCTCCATTTTAGTCGCAATGGTACTCTTTGTCATTACTCTTTTCATTTTCTCCATTATTTTCTCGACAATAGGCGTATCATTCACGGACGCGTTCTTTGAAGTTGGCTCTGCTCTCACAACAAACGGAATATCAATGGGTGCAACAACCGTTTCTATGCCCATGGCCTATAAGTGGCTATTAATCACAGCAATGATAATTGGAAGAATCGAAATCATACCTATTCTTATAGCATTAAGTCCATACAAGAAAAAAGAGTAGGAAAGCATTTCTTTTTATTTATTAATAGCCTAAGATAAACTTCTGAAGAGGGGATGGCAGAAATGGTTGAAACAACTGAAACAACTGAAACAACTTTGAAGATTTCTAAAATCAAGAATGGCACAGTAATCGACCACATCACAGGAGGTCACGCTTTAGACGTAGTAAAAATCTTGGGAATAACAGGCCACACTGGTGGAGTCGTTTCCATAGCCATGAATGTTCCAAGCAAGAGACATGGCATAAAGGATATTGTGAAAGTTGAGGGAAGAGAACTGAACCCCCGAGAAGTTGACAAAATAGCCTTGCTAGCGCCCCGTGCAACAATCAACATCATCCGCGACTATGAAGTTGTAGAAAAGAAGGTTGTTAAGTTGCCAGAAGTTATAAGGGGCACAGTTAAATGTGCAAATCCAGCTTGCATATCAAACAGTAACGAACCCGTCCAATCTACCTTCTATGTAGAATGTAAAGAACCGCTTATGCTGAAATGCCATTACTGCGGCTACATAATGGAAAAACCAGATGTACTAAAACAATTCTAACCCTTTCACTTCTGGGATAACAGTAAAATCGCTTGAGCCAAATCCCCATTCGTCTGCTCAAGCGCCGCCTTCGCCTGCTCCACACTTACTTTTGCCTGCTGCGCCACCAGTTGCACGTCTTCCTCAGGAATCGCAGTCTTCTTTTCAACTGTGACCGCTTTTTCCACGATCTTTTCTCCAGTTATTTGAAAGATCTTTTGACCCTGCATCTCCAGCACGGCGACTGAAGGATTTTCTATAACAATTTCTTTAGAACCTGTTCTGATTATGACTTCTTGGGCGTCGGGCACTTCGCCCATGTTTAAGCCCATGCGTTGCATCATTCGTTTTGCTTCTCTTGGACTTACTCTTCGCTTCATTTTGCCTCTTCCCTCTCACTCACATAATTATTGTAATGCATTCTTTTAACTTTCCTCTGCAACTCCTCTCCTAACTTTGACAGCTACGCCTTTCTTAAATGCCTTCATCTCCTTTCCAGTTAAAATTGCTTTTCCAACAGCCAAAACTTCGCCTTCCTCATTGAGGACTATTACTTCTTCCATTGGACGAATTTCCTCATCAGCGTCAACTATGTGTTTAGCGAAGACGCTTTTGCCCTCGGCAATAAAAGCTGAGACGTCATCTTGCACTTTAACCCAATAGCGCAAAGGCTTGACGCCTTCAACTATTCTTTTGGCTCCAAAAACTGTTAACGAAAAGAAACCATCACGAGGTCGCAACGTAACCAGCCTTTTACCATCCAAATATACATGCCTCACTCTCCCAGTCCTCTTCGAATAAACGATATCTACATTATCTGGAAAAAGTATGCTTCCAACGCCTTTTCCAAACTGATAGTCCGCTATGCAACGAATCTTCCACAAATCTCCAGCCCTGTCAGGCATATTTTCACCATGAGGCATTCGACAACTATAAACAATAGTAAATTGATAAAACTGTTTGGGTGAAACAAAACATATGCGATGCGAGGTCTGCGGACGCAAAATCATAGGAAAACCAATCAAAGCCATAATCGAAGGTGCAAAAATGATAGTTTGCCTAGACTGCTCCAAACTTAGCAAAGTCAAATGGGAAATAGAAAGCATTCCTTCTAAACCTCGCACAATAAAAGCAACAAAACTTCCAATGCCCGCTATCTCCACAAAAAAGCAGATTCCGCAAGTCGCTGAAACATTAGAACTCATAGATAACTTTGGCTCGCATATAAGGCAGGCGAGAGAAAAAATGGGACTAACCCACGAAGATTTGGGAAGAAAAATCAGCGAAAGAGTTTCTGTTCTTAAGAAGATTGAAAGCGGTAAGATGACTCCAACTTATCAACTTGCGGAAAGGCTTGAACATATGCTTAGGATAAAGTTGTTTGTTCCGCTTACAGAGCCTAAGATTCCATCTGGCTCTATGCCTTTGAAACATCGTGAAGTTACTTTAGGCGACCTAATAAACGTAAAGAAGAAGACGGAGGAAAAAGAGGAACGAAAGCCGTCATAGTGCAACGGCGACTCTCAAACGAGCACTCCAGCTTAAATGAACTCAAAAGCCTCGCCGAATCAGCTGGATACACAATTGTAGGTGAAATTGAGCAAGTTAGAGAGCAAGACCCACGCTACCAAATCGGACGTGGTAAAGCAATAGAACTTGCCGACATGGTCGCTGAAAGAGGCGCTGAAAAAACAATATTTGATAACGAGTTAAAACCGGTTCAAGCCTACAATCTAGCTAAAGTTACCGGTGTAGAAGCCATTGACCGCTTTCAGCTTATCCTCGAAATCTTTGTTCGCAGAGCCTCAACGTTAGAGGCTAAGCTTCAAATAGAGTTGGCCAAAATGCGACGTGAACTATCTGGAGCCAAAGAAAGAGTAAGATTGGCAAGAATGGAAGAGCAGCCGGGTTTTATGGGCTTGGGAATGTATGAAGTAGACCTTTACTATGAAGAAGTCAAACGAAGAGTCAACACTATACAAGAAAAACTGAAAAGAATACGAAGGAAGAGAGGGTTGCATCGTGCTCGCAGACTTGAATTAGGCTTTTCCTCAAGTTCCTTAGCCGGATACACCAATGCTGGCAAAAGCTCCATCTTCAACGTTCTTGCAGAAGAGAAAGTTCCTGTAGACGCCGGCTTATTTACAACTCTTTCCACAACAACAAGGATTGTGTCTCTTTCTGAGAAAAAAATATTATTAACAGACACTGTGGGGTTTATTGACCGTCTGCCATTGACACTCATACAAGCCTTTCACTCGACTCTTGAAGAAACAATCCTCTCAGACCTAATTCTCCTCGTAGTCGACATAAGCGAACCAATAGAAGAAATAGAGAGAAAACTAACATGCAGCCTAGACACGATAGAAAAAATAGGCGCAACAGGAATCCCAATCGTAACCGCACTTAACAAAATCGACATGCTGTCAGAAAACGAAATGCTAAACAAAATCAACACTATCCATGACCTTGCACCTAACGCGGTGCCAGTATCTGCTTTACATAAAACTAACATGAATTTGCTGAAGCAGGAGATGCTGAACCACATAAAAACGAATTTCGTCCAAGCTTCTTTTGCAGTTCCAATATCTGACAAATCAATGTCGTTTCTTTCTTGGCTTTTCAGCCATGCCGATGTTCAGGAAGTAAAATACAAGGAAGACAGTGTAGAAGTTGTGTTCCAATCGGTTCCCTGGTTTGCAGACAAAGTTAAAAGGCGTATAGAGCAGCTTAACGGGGTCTTCAACACTATCTGTTAGACTCATTAAATAATGAGGCAGGAAAAATGGCCAAAGTTGTTGTTTTGCGTTGGGGGCATCGCTACAGAGATGAAAGAGTCACCACTCATGTAGCGTTAACCGCTAGAGCCTTTGGCGCATCTGGCATGATATTAACTGATGTTCTTGACGAAGAAATCAATAAGACAGTTAAGGAAGTTGTAGAAAGTTGGGGTGGCTCCTTCTTCTTCAAGATGGGTCTTCCATGGAAACAAGTTGTTAAAGAATGGAAAGAGAAGAAAGGCATCGTAGTTCACCTAACTGCTTATGGCGAAAACATACAGACAAGCGATGTCATACAAAGAATAAAAGCGTCTGGAAAAGATGTTCTAGCTCTTGTGGGTAGTCAAAAGGTTCCGTCGGCATTCTTTTCAAAAGCAGTTTCTGACTTTAATGTCGCAGTTGGGAATCAGCCTCATTCTGAATGCTCCAGTCTCGCGGTTTTTCTGGACCGCTTTTTTGAAGGTGACGAGTTGTCTAAGGAATTTGAGGGAGCGAAAATGAAGATTATTCCACAAAAAAGTGGAAAGAAAGTGATAAAAACATAACATGCTCTGATTCAGAATTGACAAGAAATTTAAGTTTGAACTGCGTGTATATTATTGAGCATAAGCAATAGTCTAAAAATGGCAGAGGATTTTAATGCAGACGTTCATCGACGACGAAACCCTAAACAAAGTAGCTCAAGTATTCGGAAGCGATGATGCAGTTAAGGTTATCGACATTCTCAGAGAGGTTGAAGAAATCACAGACGATGAAATTGCCAACAAAACTGGGATTAGGCTAAATTTTGTCCGCAAAATTCTCTACAAACTCTACGATCATTCATTAGTAGGCTTAAGACGATCTCGAGATGAATCAACAGGATGGTTCATCTTCCATTGGCGACTTCAGCCAGATCAGCTTGAAGGCTTCATTCAAGGTCAGAAGAGACGTATCCTTGATAAATTGGAAACAAGGCTTAGATACGAGAAAAACCATGATTTCTACTACTGCTACACACCAAGATGCAAACGCATTCCCTTTGAAGAAGCCATGGAACTCGTTTTCAAGTGTCCTACATGCAATAAGTCGTTGATGCATTATGATAATGGCAAGTTGGTCGAAGCCTTAAACACTAAGATTGAGCGATTAAGGAAGGAACTCGGTGAATGAGCAACTGCCATCAGGCAAGATGGCACTGAAACTTCTCTCTGAAAGTGGATGTTCTCGCAGGGTCATAAACCATTGTAAAGCAGTTGAAAAAGTTGCCACAGAAATCGCCGAAGCCTGCAAAAAGAAAGGACTAAACGTTAACGTGAAACTAGTTCAAGTTGGCGCGCTTCTACATGACATTGGGCGTTCAAAAACTCACAGCGTTGACCACGCTATAGTAGGTGCAGAAATTGCTCGATCATTGAATTTGCCAGAAGCAGTAATATCCATTATTGAGCGACATGTCGGCGGTGGCATAACAACCGAAGAAGCTGGAAACTTAGGTTGGCCAGTTAAGAAATATGTTCCAGAGACTTTGGAGGAAAAAATTGTAGCCTACGCCGACAAACTAATTGAAGGCTCGGAAAGAGTCTCAATTGAACAGACAATCAAGAAGTTTTCTAAGAAACTTCCGCCATCTGCAATCGCTGGAATGAGGAAATTACATGAGGAAATCACTTTGTTAGTCGGGGATTTTGATGCCGATAGTCACGTTGCTTGAAAAAGTGTATGGTCCATTTTTTGTGGGAATCTTTGAACCAGTTTTCTCGTCTCTTTGCGAAGGGCTTAAAGTTCAAGTGAAGGTTGTTGGCAAAACAGACCATAACTGGGTCAAGGTAGAAGTTTCAGGTGAAGATAAAATCGTAGCATTGCGGTATTTAGATCAAAAGTTTGGCCTTGCTCCTACATCTGTTGATGAAGTGAAAAAGTTTTCCACAGCAAAGGGAAAAATTGTCGCTTCTGAGGAAAACGAAGAAAATGGGCTACAGGTGGATATTGGCGTTTCTTCACCTCAATTTTATGGTGCTTTTATTCCATTAGAAACTTTGAGGGCGCAGATTGCTGACGGAAAGAATCTGCTGTATAGACAGATAGTTGATTCTTTTTGCCTCTACGAAAACTTGCCATTAGAAATCAAAGTAGTTAGTAATAGAGAGAATGAAGGAGAATGGGTTAGGGCTGAGTTTTCAGAAGGGCAGTTGTCTCAGTTTGCACGATGGCTCCATGCCTACATTGACCGCTTAATTGTTTTTGGTGCTCCTCGTTCCCATGTTGAACATGCGGTGAGGGAATCAAAGCATATTCGTGACATAATTAGGATTGACTCGTTGGGTTTGCTTGAGCATGCGGTTGTTTGCAAGTTGGGAACAGATGCTGTTGGGCTTATACCGAAACTTGGCAGGTTACTTTCTACAGCCAAACTTGCACCCTTCTCTCCTAGAAGAATTCCACAGCTTATTGGTAGCGAGCGAAGCAATTATTAATTATCTGTCATAACGATTCACTATATTCAAGGCGCAATAAACGGAGACCCACCCTTCATGTCTGCATCAGTAGAAATTATCTGTATAGGTACAGAACTTCTAATCGGCAAGACTTTAAACACAAATGCCCATTGGCTGGCCAAAAGAATCACCATGTTAGGGTTGAATGTACATCGCATAACCAACATTGCCGACGATATAGATGAAATATCCAAGATAATGCAAGAAGCCCTACAATGCAAACCACGCTTTATCATAACGACTGGAGGTCTTGGACCAACTTTCGACGATAAAACATTAGAAGGCATTGCAAAAGGTCTGAAGCGTAAAATCAAAATAAATGACGATGCCCTAAAAATGATTGAGAAAACGTATAGTAGATATGCTGAAGAAAAACTAATAGATAAGGTTGAATTGACGCCTCCACGTGTCAAGATGGCAAAACTTCCAGAAGGAGCCACTCCTCTACCTAACCCTATTGGAACAGCCCCAGCAGCCCTAATGGAGCATGAAAGCATAACTATTATTGCTCTTCCTGGAGTCCCTTCCGAAATGGAGGCTATTTTTGAAGAATCTGTTGTCCCAATTCTGAAAAAAGCAGCTGGAGATGCAACATTTTTTGAAACTAGCATACATGTCTTGGGAGTTATGGAATCAGACATTGCTCCTTTGATTGATCAGGTTATGCATAATAATCCATATGTTTACATAAAGTCCCATCCTGGTCGGGAAGGAGAGAAAAAACCACGTTTAGAACTTCACCTAACCACAACCGCCAAAGACTTGAAACTGGCAAAGAACCGAGTCAGTAAAGCACTTATCGAAATCACGGAACTCGTTCAACAGAAAGGTGGAAAAACAAGGTCGTCAAGAGAAGTTACAACGGAGGCTTAACTCATGTACATAGTCTTCATCGTTGGCACAGCAGGCTCAGGAAAATCACTCCTCACAGCCTCCTTTACCGAATGGCTGAAACTGGCAAAGCAAAAAGTAATTGCCGTAAATTTAGACCCAGGAGTCGTAACCTTGCCTTACTCTCCTGACATAGATGTCCGTGACTATGTAAGTGTTGGAGAACTCATGGAGAAACATGGACTAGGACCAAACGGTGCCCTCGTGATGGCTGCAGACCTAATTGCAGAAGAAACAGACACTATTGCAGAGGAGATTGAGAATGAGAGTCCCGATATGGTTATTGTGGATACGCCTGGGCAGATGGAGCTTTTTGCTTTTAGGGCAAGTGGACCCTACATTGTAAGTGAGTTAACGAAAGACCCCAAAGCTCTGGTTTATTTGTTTGATGCAGTTTTTTCTTTGAACCCTCTCAACTATGTTTCAAACTTGTTTCTTTCAGCTGCTCTCTATAGTCGCTTTTTTGTTCCACAAGCCTATGTTCTATCGAAATGTGACCTACTGCCCCCAGACAAGCTAAATCTCATCGTTGACTGGTCCGCCAATCCGAAAGCATTGGAAACCGCAATTGAAGAGAATTTAAGTGGAACAAAACTTTTGCTCAGCCGTGACACAATGCACGTCATATATCGACTTGGATTAAAGTTTCTTTTAACACCGATCTCATCAAAAACGAACGAAGGATTTCTAAATCTAAACGCTATCCTAGAACGCATATTCTCCAGTGGAGAAAAATTCACTTATTAAATAGGCAAACAAGCACGTAATAACATAAACTTAAAGAACCCCAAATTATGTTCTCATGTAACGGAAAAGCAGGGTCCGTAGCTCAGTAAGGACAGCGCTAAAGCGTCCAAAGCATCGGGCTTTTAAACACGAAGAAACCCGAGGGTCCCGGGTTCAATTCCCGGCGGACCCGCCATACTCGGATATTTTGAGTACGTTTTTGTGTAAAACTTTCGATGAGTGGGGTGCGAGGTTCTGATTCTTTCCACCAGTATAGTGGGAAGAGAAGGGAGAATTAAAAATATTCTTTGAACTCGCCCCCAAAAGAAGATTCGAAGATATGCACATAAAAAGTTTGTGCAAAATTTTTCCATATTTATAAGCAATTTCTTATTTGAGGTTCATTGCGAGAACATATAACTCTGCACTTTTAGGTCTACTGGCCTTTGGCTTAACCAATTTAACAAAGGCGAAATATTGTTTAACTTTCTTCACAAAAGTCTCTGTCATCTCACCTTGAAAAATTTTGACAAAGAAATTTCCATTGGGCCTGAGAGTGGATATAGCAATTTCTAAGGAACGTCTTGCTAGATCGATTTGACGCGCATTGTCAACTTCCCAGATTCCAGAGATGTTTGGTGAGACATCTGAGATCACTACGTCTGCTTGTCTGGGCAGATGCCCTTTGATTTGCTCAATTATTTGAGGATCCGTTATGTCGGCAAGAATTGTTTGAAAATTTTGAGTTTCAAAGGGTTGGATTGGGTTTACGTCGATTCCTAACACGAAGCCCTTATTCCCAACTGTTTTCTGAGCAACTTGCATCCAGCCGCCTGGAGATGCACCCAAATCAACTACAACGTCGCCAGGATTGATAAATTGATATTTCTCTATCACCTGGAGAAGTTTGTAGGATGCTCTGCTACGGTACTTTTCTTCCTTGGCTTTTCGGTAATAGTATTCTCTCTTATGCGCTTTAATCCATGCCTTTGGCAAAATTAACTGTCACCAGAAAGATTCACATCACTATGCATAAGACTTAGGAGCCAATCAGTCAACTTTTCGCAGTCAGTGGGTGATGGAGTACCCCAGGATCCGCATCTTGGGTCTTCTGGGCACATTAGGCATGGGCAATCAATAATGGATTTAATCGATGCTGGCTTACGTTTAGGATAAATTCGGTAAGTCCAACGTCCATCGAATAGTTCACGTTCTCGACGAATCAGACCCTTATTCTCGAGTTTCAATGCTATTCTTGAGCCCTCTCTGCTGCTGGCGCCAAGTTGTCGCCATAGGTCAGATTGAAGTACGCCATTGTTTCCAGTGTTTATGATGAACTGGAGCGCTTTATGTTCCATGTCGTCGCGTCTAGGCATATTTACCTGTTCCTCAAAGCCTCGTAATAATATATAGGCGTTTATTGCATAAAAATATGATGTCGCAAATCGAAGATTCATTTCACGTATATGTGCAAAAATGTGTGGAAGCAAGAAAATTGGATAGCAACAATTCAATGACAACCTATTGTTTAGGCATCGAATCTACAGCAGATGACTTTAGTGTTGGTATTCTCTCTTTCGATGGCAAAGTCCTTGCCAATGTAATTAGTGCGTTTATGCCTGCAGAAGGTGGTATTCATCCAAGAGAGGCTGCTCGGCATCATTCAGAAGTCGCTGGCAAAGTACTGAAAGAAGCGTTTCAAAGAGCTGGAATAAAGCCTTCGGACATCAAAATCGTATCTTTTTCTCAAGGACCTGGTTTAGGGCCATGTCTTCGTACAGGAGCAACCGCTGCTCGCGCCTTAGCCTCTTACTTCAACATCCCTTTGATTGGGGTAAACCATTGCATAGCGCACATTGAAATAGGCAGATTGGTGGCAAAAGCGAAAGATCCCGTCACCTTATATGTTTCTGGGGGAAACACGATAGTTTCTGCTTATGAAGCCGAGAGATATCGTGTTTTTGGTGAAACATTGGACATAGCTATCGGAAATTGTCTTGACTTTTTTGCTAGGGAAGCAGGTTTTCGGCAAAGTGAAGGAAGACCCTTCGGCGCCATTGTTGAGGAATTAGCAAAAAATGGTAGAAATCTTCTGCCTTTGCCATACACTGTAAAGGGCATGGACTTGTCCTTCAGTGGGCTTCTTACAGCGATAGTTAATATGCTTCATGAAAAGAAACATCCGCTAGAAGATATTTGCTACAGTCTGCAAGAAGTTGCTTTTTCCATGTTAACGGAGGTAACAGAAAGGGCGCTGGCTCATACAGAAAAACTTGAAGTCCTATTAACTGGAGGAGTTGCAGCCAACAAAAGACTGCAATCTATGCTTAATGTAATAGCCGAAGAGCATAATGCCCAGTTTTGCGTGGTTCCCAAGGAATATGCGTTAGATAATGGTGCCATGATAGCTTGGACTGGAATTCTTGCCTATCAGCATAAGATGATAGTTCCCATCGAGAAAAGTTTTGTCAAGGTTAAGTGGCGGCTTGACGAAGTTCCTGTGCCATGGGTTGAGGAATGAGCCATGCTTATCAAGAAAGGTGCTGAAGCGAGCCTATTTTTGGAAGATTGGCATGGTCAAAAAGTAATACTAAAACGACGACTACCCAAAAAATATCGATTAGAGAGGTTGGATGACGAAATTAGACTTCAAAGAACTGCACATGAGCCGCAGATTATTCATAAGGCTAAAGAGGCTGGAGTTTCGACGCCGACCATTTTTATGGTAGACATGGCAGATGCGACAATAATAATGGAGTTTGTGGAGGGCAAACAGGTCAAGCAGGTTCTTAACAGCCTTGGTAAAGAGCAAAGACTCCAGTTGTGTTGTCATATTGGTAACTTGATTGGTCGCCTTCATAGTCAAGGAATCATTCATGGTGACCTTACTACATCGAATATGATTCTGACATCGCATGGAAGGGTTGTTTTTGTGGACTTTGGCTTGAGCGAAATCTCTAAAGAGTTGGAGATTAGAGGTGTTGATTTGCATCTTATGAAGAGAGCGTTTCAGAGTACGCATTATAAGTATGCGAAAGAGTGTTTTGAGGCGGTTATGGAAGGATACGCTGAAGTTGTGGGAGATGCTGTGGCAAAGGATGTTCTTGAGAAGATTCGAGAGATAGAGAAAAGAGGGCGCTATATTTCTGGAAGATGATGCCTTATTAGCTCCATGTTCCATAAATGAATCTTACGCCATGAATGTCGCCATATCCTAAACTTCGTTTCTTGGTTTCACCTCTGGCACCATACCCGTACATGGTAAGCTCTTGTGCCGCTCTACTATATAGGTCGCCTAAACCTAATGTGTGGCCTACTTCATGTGTTCCAATGTTCTGGACGTCATAGGCGTTTATTGTTGTGCCGCCTTCACCATCTGGGTCAATGCCCCATGAATAAAGAGTATTGAAAACGATACCAAACTCAACTATGGCTCCAGTGTAACTATAGTACCATGTATAGCATACTGCCAAAACTCCCTGACTCAACTGTCTCCATGAAATAACGTTTCTTCCATCATATCTGTTCCCATAAAGCCAAGTCTGCTGCACATTGTCGTCGAATAGTTCAACTTTCCTGCCTAGATTATCCACAGCATTATCCCATGCTTCAAATGAAGCCTTAACTGCAGCAATTGCATAAGATGCTATTAGCCTACTGCCGCTTGGATTAACATAATATCTTACTGGAAGAATTGGCAGGTATCGGCCAGTGTGGTCGGATATGTCGTATTGGTCTGTGTATGGGTTAGCGCCAGTTCCTATTAGAATTGTAAATGTTGTCATTCCTATGCTGTCTTCTTGAATAGAAGTATATGCTAATTGAATTGCAAAAGGTAAGGTTAAGATTAGAGTGAGCCAAAATGCTACTTTTTTCTTCATAACCTGTATTTGCCCTCCTTATTTGCAGTAAGTAATTTAGTCGTCGAAATATATTAAGTATTCTGTAATAAGATATGCTATATTCAATATGCGAAAAACGAAAAAAGGAAAACAAACACAATAGACTCCATGAACAAGTTTCCAATAGGCAAAGTAGCGTTTTTCGCAACAAGCAACATTCATAAATTCAATGAAGCCCGCCTTTCGCTATCAGAATTTAAGATTGCAACCGCCATGTTAAAAGTCAAAACGGTTGAAATTCAAGACAACAACATAGAAAACATTGCAGTAGCCAGCGCATTAGATGCGGTCAAAAAATGTCACTTGCCCATAATCGTCGAAGATGCAGGACTCTTCATAAAAGCATTGAACAATTTCCCAGGACCATACTCATCCTATATTTTCCAAACAATAGGAACAAAGGGGATTCTAAAATTAATGAAGAATATAGACGACAGAAATGCTTACTTTCATTCAGTCATTGCTTTTTGCAAACCAAAAGAAGAGCCGATAGCATTTCGTGGCAGAGTTGAGGGAAAAATTATTCAAGAAGAAAGAGGCGATGGTGGCTTCGGTTTTGACCCCATATTTACACCATTAAAAGGTGGTGGCAAAACCTTCGCAGAAATGGAAACAAGAGAGAAGAATAGGTATTCTCATCGGGCTGAGGCTTTAAGAAAATTTGCTAAATGGTACATTAGCCAATAATGGATATCTTTTGACTTATCTGTTATGAAAGCCTTTGAAGTACATGAATTACCTTTTTTTAGCTCTTAGGTTTGAAAACTGAGAAAATTTTTTATTTTTTTATCAACCGTGGACAAGAAGCTTAGTTTTAGCCTTCTGATTTTGAAATAGACGCTGTCTTGGGTTCTGTTTAGCTTCGTTGCTATGATAGCAGTTGAAAACCTTTTTTTCAAGATTTTCCCTTAAAGATTGTGGCTCTCTAGGTCTGGCGAGAGATAAAATTGTTTTGTTCTTCTTCTTCAAGTAGATGTAGTTCTTTTGTTGCTTATTCCATTGTTTTACTTTCTCTGATGAGTTCTTCAATGGCTTGTTCTCTTGTCTTGCCTTCCTTCATTTTCAGCGAAATATGAAACTCCAAAACTCTAACGAAGGTTTTAAATATCCGCACTGTGTCGCTCTTTAAGAGCCAGACGGTGGAAAAGTTGCCAAAACAAGAAAAAGGAAAATCCCATTCAATTCGACCAGTCAGCAAAAGACCACCTTCTTGGTGCAAGTATAAGCCAGAAGAAGTAGAAGCCATCATAATCAAACTTGGAAAAGAGGGGCACCCGCCTCGCGAAATCGGAACAATCCTACGTGATCGACATAGCGTCCCATTGACCAAGCCTATCACAGGAAAGACAATAACAAAAATTTTGAAAGACGCTGGCATGGCACCTTCTATGCCTGAAGATTTTGAAATTCTCCTAAAAAAGGCTGCTAGTCTCCGTGTTCATCTTGAAAGGAACAAGAAAGATTTGCACAACAAACGAGCTCTTCAATTGGTAGAGGCTAAGATTCATAAACTTTCAAGATACTACAAGAACAAAGGCATTCTCTCACCTGACTGGAAATATGGCACCGCAAAAATGGCTATGTAATTTCGGGGTTTCCTTTGGCAATTAGCAAGGAACAATTCGATGCTTTTTTGAAAAGCGCCTCTGAAGCAGCAGAAGTTATTCGAAAGTATGTGGAAAATAATGAAACAATTCACGTCATTTCCCACTTTGACGCAGACGGATTGGCTGCAGCTGGAATCATCGGCAAAGCTTTGTTAAGATTAGGTGCAACATTTCGAATTCGCATCGAGAAATGGATAGACGAAAAAGTAACAGAACAAGTAACCACAGATAAGCCTTCTCTAACGATATTCACTGACTTTGGAAGCGGCTATCTAGACCTTCTAAATGCAAAGCTCTCAAACTATGCCATTACTATTCTTGACCACCATCAACCTGTGAGTGAACCTTTTACCACATTTGTTCAAGTTAATCCTCACGTTCACGGAATAGATGGTTCTCGCGATTTGAGCGGTGCAGGAGTAGCATACTTTGTTGCCAAGGCTTTAGACGAGAAAAATGTGGATTTGGCTTGTGTTGCCGTTGTTGGGTCGCTTGCAGATTTGCAAGATAAGTATGATCAGCGGAAGCTGGGAGGCGTCAACGAGAAGATAGTTGAAGACGCAGTAAACGGAGGCTTCCTTAACGTTGAAACCGACTTGCTCTTTTTCGGGAGAGAGACACGCTCAATACATAAAGCGTTAGCATGCACCACAAGCCCATTTATTCCAAGCATAAGTGGTGAAGAAGACAAAAGCCTAGCCTTTCTTGCAAGCCTTGGAATAGCACCAAAACATGGCGAAAAATGGCGTGCTTTAAGGGATCTTTCCGAAGAGGAGAAGAAGAATCTTTTCTCCGGCATAGCCGACTACCTTGCTTCAAAAGGCTTTCCAAGCGACATTGCCTTAGGATTGATTGGAAAAGTCTATACTTTGACTAAAGAAGAACCATGGACCCCACTTAGGGATGCACGAGAATTTGCTGTTCTATTAAATGCAACTGGTCGCATGGATAAGCCGAGCCTCGGTGTAGCAGTTTGCATGGGCGACAGGGGAACAGCGTTGGAGCAAGCGAACGCTGTATTAGAAGAGTATAGGCGAACAATAACGAAATATTTGAGCTGGCTAAACGAAAAGCCTGAGCGAATAGAAGAGTTAAGTAGCATTTACGTTGTTAAAGGAGAAGACTATATAGACGAAAACATAATCGGTGCAGTTTCGTCTATTCTTTCGACGAGTCTTCCAAACCCAGAAAAACCATTAATCGCATACTCCTTTGTTCTTGGAGAAGATCAAATCAAAATTTCCGCAAGGACTTTGGACATTATGACGAATAAAGGCTTGAACTTGGGGGAAATTATGCGTGTTGCGGCAGAGAAGTACTCTGGAAGGGGTGGCGGACATAACATTGCTGCGGGTGCGCAGGTGCCGATTAAAAATCTTGACTCTTTTGTTCAATTTGTAAATGAACTCGTCAAAAAGCAGCTGAAGGAGACAGCCCATGGAAGCTAAAATCATTTTAGCCTATGGAAATAAGCGTGAAGCAGAAGCAGTTGCCAAGGCAGTTTCGCCAGATAATGTAAAAGTTCCATCTGGCTTATCAATCAAGACGACACGTAGAGGTACAAAAGTTTTCACTTTGATCAAATGTGAAACGACGTTGCCAACTTTCAATGCGACAATAGACGACCTTTTATGTTGTGCTTCTATTGCCGAGAAAGCTTTTTCGGTTGCGAGTGAAGTGGAAGGTCACATAGGTTAAATATGTGATTTTCATGTAGAAACTAACGGCGTTTCTGCTCTCTAGTGATTCAAAGGGAATAGAAAAATGTTAGACATAAAGCTGATTCGAGAAAACCCCGATATCGTTAGAAGGGATTTGGAGAAGAGAGGGAAGCCTGAGAAAATTGTCTTACTTGATGAACTGCTTAAGCGAGATAAGGAATGGCGGCGACTACTAACAGAGGTGAATAATCTTAGGCATAGGCATAATATAGTGACTGCCCAAATCGCTGAAAAGAAGAAAAGGGGAGAAGACGCCTCAAAGGAAATTTTGGAAGCAAAAGAAATTCCAACAAAAATAAAGAAACTAGAAGCGAAAGTTGAGGAAGATAAGGCTAGGATTAATCAGATTTTGCTTAATCTACCCAATATTTTGCACGAGTCGGTTCCTTTAGGCAAAGACGAGACCGACAATGTGGTTTTGAGGGTTTGGGGTAAACCGCCTAAATTTGATTTTAAGCTTAAGAATCATTTGGAAGTTGCCTTGAATTTGGACTTGATTGATGAGGAAAGGGCTGGAAAGGTTGCTGGCAGAGGATTCGTCTACTTGAAAAAGGACTTAGTTCTCTTAGATTATGCGATTATGCGTTATGCAATGGACTTTTTGGTTAAGAAAGGCTATGTCTTGGTTGAGCCGCCTTTCATGATTCGTAGAGAACCCTACGAAGGCGTTGTGGAGTTAGCTGACTTTGAAAATGTGATGTACAAGATTGAGAATGAAGACTTGTACCTGATAGCGACAAGTGAGCATGCGATGGCCTCAATGCATATGGACGAAGTAATCAACAAGAAGGATTTGCCGATAAAACTCGTTGGCGTCAGCCCAAATTTCAGGAAGGAAGTAGGCGCCCACGGCAAATACACAAAAGGCCTGTTTAGGATGCATCAATTTAACAAGGTTGAACAGTTTATTTTCTGTCATCCCGAGCAATCTTGGGAACTGTTTGAAGAGATACAGTGGAATGCGGAGGAATTGTATCAAGGTTTAGGTTTGCATTACAGGGTTGTTGAAATCTGTTCTGGCGACATGGGCTTAATCAAGGCAAAATCTTACGATACTGAAGTGTGGATGGCTGATGGACAGTTTAGGGAGATTGGCTCAAACTCAAACTGCACAGACTATCAAGCAAGAAGATTGAACATACGGTTTAGGGAGAAAGAAGGACAGGCACCAGCAGGATTCGTGCACACATCAAACAATACAGCATTAGCGACTAGCAGAACCATGATGGCAATATTGGAGCAGTATCAGCAGAAAGATGGCTCAGTTGTCATTCCAAGAGTGTTAAGACCATACATGAATAAAAAAGAAAAAATAGAATAAAAAGAGAGAGCGGTTAGTTTGATGCATGAGTTATTAGAAACCCTTGAAGTCGCACAAGACAGTGAGCTTGTTGAAGATTTGAAGGTTGCTTTGCGAGAGGTTGAAGAAGGCAAGACAAGACCGCTAGATGAGCTTATACGAGAGTTCAAGTGCGAATCCTTCACCAAGTCAACATTTTGAAGACAAACCCATATGAGGAAAGCCTTTACGTGGTGAATGGAAAGGGGGCTACTCTTTAAGAGTTGGAAACTATCGAATTCTTTACCAGATCAAAGGAAACGAAGTGTTTCTGCTAGTTGTAGGTCATCGCAAACGCATTTATGAATAAGCATAAAGCTGAAACGTGCAATTCCAAAGCCTATTCCAAAAATAAAGCTCAATTCAAACGTTTTATATAGCCCCGCCTTATAGTGTGCATTGTCTACAAAATCTATGATAACAAATACAAAACGCTAAACCTTTTAATACTTCTGTGCCAGAATTTTCCAGCCTATACAGTGGAGGTTTAACGTGTCTTCAGAAACAGCAACGACAGAAGTAACAGCTAAGAAGAAACGTGTTAAGGATAAGTGGCGAGGCAAAGACTGGTACACAGTTATGTCGCCATCCTATTTCGGCAACGTCGAACTCGGGTCATTGCCCTCAGATGAAGCATCAAAACTCGTAGGAAGAACCATAGACTCTACGCTATACGAAATAACCAACGATTTCGCGCATCAATACCTCAAAATGTACTTCCAAATCACAGACGTAGAAGGAAAAACCGCTAGCACAATTTTCAGAGGCCACGAATACTCACGCGACTACTTACGTAGCCTAGTCCGCAGAAGAACGACACGAGTAGACAGCATGCTAAACGTAACCACAAAAGACGGCTACAAAGTTCGTGTAGCAGTTTGCGCTTTTACACTAACGAGAATAAGAACGTCACAAGAGCACACCATAAGAACAGTCATAAAGAAAATTGTTGAAGAAAAAGCAAAAGAACTCTCATTTGACCAATTCGCCCAAGAAGTGGTTCTAGGAAAAATCGCATCAGATATATACAACGAAGCCAAAAAAATCTCTCCATTGCGCCATGTTGGAATAAGAAAATCCAAACTTGTAATCCAATCTGCAATCGCCGCATAACGCACTGTCTTTTATCTCGCAAACGACTAATCAACCTTAGTGAAAACCTTGAAAAACAAACTCCAAACCGATTTAAGAAGAAAAGTGGCTTTAGAAGCCGCATCTCTACTGTACACGTCACAAGAGAAGGAATTCAAACAAGCAAAACTCAAAGCCGCAGAAACCTTAGGCGTTCGCATTCTTCCAAGCAATCTAGAAATTGCAGAAGCCTTCGACAAAATCGCAGAGGAGAAAGAAGGTTCGTCAAGGCAAGAATTAGTTATTCAGATGCGAAAAGAAGCCTTACAGATAATGGAGACCTTAAAAGATTTTCATGCTAGACTGATTGGAAGCGTTTGGAGAGGAACAGCCCACAAGAACAGCGACATAGACATAGTCACATTCTCCCAAGACCATAAGAAAGTTCATGCCAAAATAAAGGAAAACAATTTCAAAATAACCAGAACCGAGTGGCTTTCAGTAACCAAAAAAGGCAAAAGAGAAGCATCATTCCACATTTACATAGTTCTCCCTTCCAACAACGAAGCAGAGATAATTGTCAAAAGCCTAGAAAAGAAAGATTCTCCCGAAAAATGTGAAGTATACGGCGATGAAATGACTGGCTTAGATTACTATCAACTTCAAAAACTTCTAAAGGAGAAGCCAGCACAGAGATTTGTGCCAATCAGATGAAGTTTTCTTTTGCACGTCGCTTAAATATTTGTTATTTCATAGATGAAAATAGGCACGACGACAAAGAGATGAGTCAAAGTGGAAATTGAGAAAGAGCAATTCAAAAAGATGTTTCCACACTTGGCCAAGGAAATGGAAAATGATGAAAATAGTGATGGACACAAAATTCAAATAAATTCTGTTCGCTCGAACCCCCAAATCGAAGAAAAAATCCCCGGCAAGTTTGGCACATATATGCCAGATGCAATCGACTTTATTCGTCGATGCGACAATGAAGAACAAGCGAAGGAAATAATCGACTATCTGGAGAAAAAGGGAGAAATAGCCCCCGAATATGCTCGAAGGCTTAGGAAGCAACTTAGAGAGAAAGGAGTAAGAAGTTTCGGAACTAAGAAAGAAGAAGGCTACTACTTTAAACAGGGCGGACTTTAAATCCCATCAACGCATCTACAACTTCTAATCAGAAATTTAAGCAAACATATGATGTTAAAGGACAAAGGCTGGATGATTTTTCATAAAAGTAAATAAAGGTGTTAGGAATAAATACCCAAGTTCAAAATTAAAAAAATACAGCAAGAAAGACGGTGCATAGCTTGAAGAAAACATCGATTCTAACACTCCTATTCATACTTTATCTTATATCTCTCCTAACATTCGCTTCATCACAAGTGAGCGCTAAAACCCCTAATGTAGCAACACCAAACCCGCCGCCTTCTGTCGACATTCAAGTCAAACACTTTATAGAAATCCGAGAAGGCGGATTAGTCCTAGTAAATGATACTATCACATTGTCTCCAGGCGAAAATGCCAGTCTCATAAACAGTTTTCTTATAGGCTTCCCCTTTGAATACCATAGGGATCAAACAACAAAAGAAAGATTTTATCCAGAATACTGCTTCGCCTTCGATTCGCATGGAGAGTTGAACATGTCTTCTGATGTCGGATTGGGAAGACTAGGCTTCTATGGAGCAAACGTGACATTACATGTGGGCAGCACTGAGCAACCGTACAGTTTCACTATAGTCTTCGTCTTCTCGAGCCTCATAAAACCGGGTACACTGGCAACTAGTGAAGTAGGGTGGAATGTAACTTTTCCCTTATATCCAAGCATAATTCAAGAAGTTTCTTCATGCCTTGTGAAAGTTTTTCTTCCAAAAAATGCGACCTATGTAAGTGCAGGAAAGAATTTCAATATAACCTCTCTAGGTTCACGTCAAATTCTAAATCTTACAAAAACTCCACTAACGAGCTTCACTTCTGAATCTGGATGGCTAATATTTAGTAAATCTACCTTTCTAATGCTGGAAGCAAGAGAGATGATAAGGGATGTAACATTGGATGAGTGGGGGCGAATATTCTGCTCTGAATCCTACAGTCTAATCAATAGGGGAGCATTAGATGTCGCATCATTGAAAATCTGTGTACCTCAAGACACTTATGGCATCTCTGCACAGGCCATAACTGGTGAAAGTCTCTCAGTCTCACCGCAAACAGGAAATGCAACTACACCCACTACTGCAACAATATCCTTTGCGGCGAAGCCTATTCAAAAAGATGCAGAATCAACGTTCATAGTGACATATCAGCTTCCATGGAAAAACCATGTCAACCAGTATAGTTGGCGTGACCATAACTTATCTTTTGCATTTTTTGAACGACAAAATTTTGATTGGATTATCAAAAAATTGACTACAACTATTATTTTGCCTGAAGGTGCGGAATTCCTTCAATTGCCTACTCTTCCAGAAAATTTGCGTTTGATAGCATATAGTTCGCTTCAAAAAAATGCTTTTCAAGAAATCTTAACCTTCAATTTCTACAATGTTACATCGTTTCATGATTTAAATTTCAATCTATCCTATGGATACCTCATATTCTGGGCGTCTTTCCGTCCCACATTGTGGATGGGAACCACAGTTTTTGTTGTCTGTGCCTTAGCTTTTCTCTGGCAACTACCAAAACGTCCAGCGGTTTCAATAACTCCTGTTCCGTCAAAGGATTTAAGGAACTTTGTTGATGCCTATGAAAAGAAGACAAGTATCCTCTCAGAACTTGTATCAATGGAACAACAGTTGCAGAAAGGCAAGATTCCGCGACGCAAATACAAAGTGCGAAGAGAGACGCTTGAAGGTCGTCTTTCTCTGCTGTCTCGTGACTTGACCGAACTCAAAGAGAAATTGCGAAGATCAGGTGCACGGTACGCAAGCATTATTGGGCAAATTGAAGTAAACGAAACAGAACTTGAAGGCTTAGAGACAGACATTAAAAGAGTGGAAGGTCGATACAGACGAGGAGAAATTTCTAAAGGAGCCTATCTAAGACTTCTTGAAGAATACCATCACAGAAGGGATAGAGCAAGAGTCACAATAGATGGCGTTCTTTTGAGGCTGAAAGAAGAAATCAGTTAGGAGACACAATGTTTTTATCTTATTCAAAGTACTTCATAAGAATCTAAATTTGGGAGGTATGAAAAACTCATGGTCAAAGTCAAAGTCAATAAAGAGAAATGCGATGGATGCGCAACATGCGTTGATGTTTGCCCAGTAGAAGTCTTTGAAATGGTGGAAGAAAAGTCAAAGGTCAAAGACAATGACGCTTGCCTAGTCTGCAGAGCATGCGAAGTCCAATGCCCAAACGGCGCTATAGAGGTCATTGAATAACATCCTTTTCTCTCGCGTGCGCTACAACAATTGTAACGAAGATAGTTGACTCTGAACTGCCTGACCATAGGGGGTCGTTTGGTATAAGGTTTGCAAGTCATTGAAACGAGAGTCAACGTGGGTGGTTATCTCTGCAATTTCGTCGAGTAACTTTCTCTCATCTTCTGTTACTTCGTGTTCTGACTTGTTAATTAAATTGTGAAACGTGTCAAGCCCACAAGCTCAACTTTGTTGAGTGCATCAAAATCATGCAACAAAGCATATCGAATGGGAGGCATCCCCGTGTCATCTGGGCTATCTCCGAATTCCTCTGGATTTGCTTTGCCAGCGCGACATCTCTGCCAGACCTCGCCAGCCAATAGAAACGGTGAGTGACTATCAATGTTGAGCGTGTCAAACTGGAGATTCAGCTTTTGACGCCTGGCATCGTCCATCATGGCGTCAACTAGCACCCAGTGGTTAAGCTCCTTATTCCAATACTCTGCAATGCGATGGTCCACGTATTTAGGCTTGGGAGATATGAAGTAACCTGCGAAGCCGATGCGTAAACGTGCAGGGACGCCTTGATGACGGAGCATTGAGACAAGCAGTACAGCCCAATCGCGGCAGATGCTTACCTTGCGTTTTTCAGGCGGACGCCCCATAGAAAGTGGCCTTGGGTCTAGCTCGAGAATGCACTTAAGCATTTGAGGGACAGAACGAAGATAGAACTCGCTGCGTTTTTCATCGGGTAAGTTGCATGCCTCTGGCCATGCGGGGTGGACGAGCAGTCCTTACACGATTTTGACCAGACTCGGAACATCATGTGGCAGATTATCGAACAGGTAGGCGTATTCACGCGGATTAGTGATTGCGCTATGTTGAGCGTAGTATTTGTGAATTAACATGTTAATATTCTGAGGCATTCTATTCTTTCCTCTATGTTCCAGTTTTGACAGATAGAAACAAGATTAGCTCTTTCTGGCTTCTATAAAACTCTATTGTGCGCATTTCTTGCTGCTATCTAGAGAGAATTCTAAGATAGGTTCCAGAAAGAGGATTGAATATTTTTCACTTCATTTAAAATTTCTTCAGCACGTTTCTTGATTCGGGGAGTTGCAGTCAACTGCCTATCTTGAATAGAGTATGGTACACCAGCCATTTTTGCAATTACTGCAGCTGTTATAATTCCTAAAAAGTCTTTGCTGTAACCTCCTTCCAAAACTGCTACAAGTTTTCCCTCGCAGAACTGTGATGCCAAAGCCAGTATTTTCTCAAAAGTTTTCGCATAGCAGGATGTTGAAAGAGAAAGTTCTCCAATTGGGTCAGAGTAATGTCCATCAAATCCAGCTGACACAAGTATGAATTGAGGCTTATATTGGCGAACAATAGGAAGCACAATCTGGTCTACTGCTTCAAGATATATTTGGTCGTCAGTGCGAAATGGAAATGGAATATTCACTGTGTATCCTAGTCCTTTATCATCGCCTACTTCATCTGCAAAACCTGTTCCTGGAAAGCCCTTTGGGTCATGATGAAGACTCGCATAAAGCACCTTGTCAGTTTCATAAAAAATTTCTTGGGTGCCATTTCCATGATGCGTATCCACATCCAAAATTAGAACATGCTCTAAACTGAAATTCTTAAGAAGGTGTGTGGCAGCGATGGCTATGTTGTTGAAAAGACAAAAACCAAGGGCATAGTAAGGTCCAGCATGATGACCTGGAGGACGAACCAAAGCAAAGGCGTTCTGAAACTTTTTTTCCATGACGAGGTTTACAGCGTTTATGGCGCCTCCAACTGCGAATAGGGCAGTGTCAAAGCTTTTGGCGCTTACAACTGTGTCGCCGAGGTCAAGAATTCCTCCACCGCGTTCTGAAACTTTCTTTACAAGATGAATATAGTCAGACTCGTGGGCAAGTTCAACATCTTCAATTCCTGCTGGCTCTGGCTCTATCAGTGAGCATTTTCCAGATTCCAGAAGACCGCTATTATGTAGTTCTTTCATAATCCATTTCAGTCGTCTAGGCGATTCTGGATGACTATGCCCAGACTTGTGGTCTAAATATTTTGGAGTATAAATAATTGCGGTTTCTGGCATGTTACGCTTTCACTTCGGGATACACTTTTTGAAAAACTTTTTCAACATACTTCTGCAAGGGTGATCCTTCATCTCTTGCCAACTTTCTAAGCACCTTGTCTACTCCCGTGGCATACTGGATTGCTTTCTTTCTTCTATTCACGATAGAAGACGGCAACTTTAGGTTTTCAGCAACCTTGCGCAATACTCTTTTTCTGAGCGGATCTTCTGCAGATTCTATCTTCAAGTTGATAGGCAAGCTTAGCGCATATTGTATGACCCCACTGTCTACAAAGGGCAACCTTAACTCTACCTTGTGAAATGCGCATATCTGGTTGTCTCTTTGAAAATTTGTCTCGTAAGAACACGCTACATCGTGATACATGGCTTCACTAACAGAAGCAATACCTTGCCTATACTTCGCGAGGTACCTTTGGTAACCTCCAAAGAGTTCGTCGCCTCCTTGTCCAGCCAACATAACACGGCACCCAAGTTGCGAAGCAACTTTAGCTACGCAATAAAATGGAATAGCGATGCTAGCGTTTACTGTGTTTGGCTGTTCTATCAACCACAAAACTTGAGGAAGAATCTCTCTGACCTGCTCCATCCCAAATATTTGCACATGGTGAGGCATACTCAAGTTTTCAGCTGCATCCTTTGCACATTGAAGTTCTTCCTGATTTGCCAGTCCTACCGAAATTAGATGCACTTCTTTTTTGCATAGTTTTGCCAAAACTGCAATAACACTGCTGTCTAAGCCACCCGAAAAGGCAACAGCAACTTTCTTGACATCTGAAACCCTCTTTCTCGTTGATTCCATCAAAAGATTTTGAAGATGTTTTGCTGCTGATTCCATGTTGACAGATTTCATACCGGAATGTCTTATGGTTTGGATTGATTGAAATGCTAAGCCTCTAGCATCTATTCTCGCCAAGTTTCCAGGCGGAAAAGATTTGACATTTTTGATTCCGATTTTCCATAACGCCTTTCGCTCAGATGCTACAGCGCTTATGGTTTCATTTTCGCCACAATAAAGCGGTGTCGTTCCTAAAGAGTCACGACCAACAATCAATCTGTCTGAGATTATTACGCTGAATACGTATGAGCCTTCTGTTTCTTTAATTATGTTGGCACAATTCTTCTGAACGTTAGAAGTGGTTTTCCTTAAAAGCATTTCAACCGTAGGCGTTTCAGAAGGAGGAAAAATGTGTCCTTCAAATATGAATGCGTAACCATTGCCCAATATTGGCTGGGGCTGTTCATTGGAGAAAATTTGAGATAAGTTATGTCCCAAAGCAATGTTTGAGCTTAGTTTTTCTGTTTGATCTATGGACTTGGCCAACCTCACCGAGTTTGGTGTAGCAATTCCACAAGTATCTATTCCTCTGTGTTTTAGCTCGCTTAGCATTAGGGCTACTTGTGGAACAACGTTTTCGCCCTTTTTGTTTATCGCAGCGGCTATTGCACCCATAACTGAATGACTCCGAAGCTAGAGAATAGTGCAAACCAGAATAGTGAATAGACGTGTAGTTGTTAAAGTTTCCTTTTAATGTAAAAAGTTAATCTGCCAATTGCGCAGCTTTTAACAATTTTGAAGCAAATTATGACCACATATATTAATAAAATTTAAATAGAAAAGTGCATATATTATGCTTGCTTGGAGGAACAAAAATGCCTATCCTTCCAATCGACACTGGGCGATATGGGACACCCGAAATGCGACGTATTTTTGAAGAAGAGAACCGTTTACAGAAATTGCTTGATGTAGAAGCGGCTTTGGCTTGGGCACATAGTGAAATCGGAAACATACCGCGAAAAGATACAGAAAAAATTGTTGAAATGGCTTCCACTAGGCACGTGAAAATTAGCCGCGTGAAGGAAATAGAAGGCGAAATTAAGCATGATGTTATGTCTTTAGTCAAGGCGTTGTCTGAAGTGTGTGGTTCAAGTGGGGCGTATGTCCATTTTGGAGCCACAAGCACCGATATAGTGGATACTGCAACGGCACTTCAATTAAAAGAAGCTGTTCATTTAATTGCTAAGAGACTCGATGATTTAGAAGCGGTTCTTATTGAAAAGGCAGAGCAGTATAAGGCAACCGTTATAATGGGTAGAACTCATGGCCAACATGCATTGCCAACGACTTTAGGATTTAAGTTTGCGGTTTGGACAAGAGAAAACGCGAGGCATATTCAACGACTCTGCGAATGCAGTGAGCGATTGTTAGTTGGGAAAATGAGTGGTGCGGTTGGAACCCAAGCAGGTTTAGGCATTGATGCAATAAAAATTCAAGAGCTTGTGATGAAGAAATTAGGCTTAAAACCAGCTGATATTTCCACCCAAGTTATACAGAGAGACCGTTATGCAGAGTTAGTTTGCTTATTCGCTATGATGGCATCTACGCTTGACAACATTGCCACCGAAATCCGAGAACTGCAGAGAACCGAAATTGGCGAAGTCTTCGAGCCCTTCAAAAAAGAAAAGCAAGTTGGCAGTTCAACGATGCCACATAAGCGTAATCCTGAACTCTGCGAAAGAATATGTGGTCTAGCAAGGATTTTGAGGAGCCTTGTGGTGCCAGCGTTGGAGAATGTTCCAACATGGCATGAACGTGATTTGATACAGTCATCTGCAGAACGGTTCATAATTCCAGAAGTCTGCATTCTGACGGATTACATTCTAACTTTAATGATTAGCATCTTGGCAAGTCTGCAAGTTGACGAAAAAAGAATGCTAAAAAACATTGAACTATCGCAAGGACGAACAATGTCAGAGGCAATTATGCTGGCGCTAACAAGGAAAGGCATGAATCGCCAAGAAGCGCATGAACTTATGCGCACCTTGACTGTAAAAAGCGAGAGCGAAGAGCACCCATTCAAAGAAACCCTTCTCAAAAATGATACCGTTCGAAAAATGTTAAATGAAAAGGAAATCGATGCAGCACTTGACCCAAGAAACTATTTGGGCACAGCGATTAAACAAGTAGAGCTAGTAATTCAGAAGACGAAGCAAGAAAGAAAGACTAGGAGCCAACGAGAAAGTAAAGTTTATTAGCACTGAGAAGTGGCGACATCTCCCGCGCGCGCAAAATATACACGCGTGAAAACCCTATAATGCAAAAACGGAAAATGCGGCGCCCGCAATCACTTCTTAGCTCGTTCCCTTGCTGGCTCATATTCTGCACTATGAAACAATGGGCTAGAAATTATTAGATCCGCTGTCGCCCTGTTACAAGCAGTCGGCACATTATACAAGACAGCTATTCTAAGAAGCGCTTTAACGTCGACGTCGTGAGGAAGAGATTGCAAAGGATCCCAGAAGAAAATCAGGTAGTCCAATTTCTCATTAGCAATCAGAGCGCCAATCTCCATGTCTCCACCATAAGACCCGCCTTTAAGCAAAGCGACCCTTAGATTAGTTTTCTCCACTATTCTCTTTCCAGTATCTCCAGTTGCATACAAGTTGTGAAGAGCCAAGGTCCCTTTGTTGAAATCAGTCCACTCTACCAAATCATTTTTCTTATTATCATGCGCCACCAACGCGATGTTTCTTTTAGGAGTCAAGATTTCACTTCAGACTAAGCCCAGTATGTTTTAAGAGTTTAAACGTTTCTGAACCCTCCAATCGTTTGCGCGCGCGCTAAAACCTAAAATACCTTGGTAAATGGTCAAAACTCTTAAATTTTGTAATTTTAACTTTGTTCTGGAAGGCATGAAATGTTTCAATACTTAGAGGCTGCAAGAGTTGGGAGTTGGCTTGGATGGATTTTCAATTTTGGTTTTGGGAGTGTTCTCTTTGGTGTGCTTCCTTTTGAGCGTACTATTATAGTCCTTTTTGCCTTCTCACTTGCTACGGCAAGCGTCTTCGTTTTGAATCAATATTTTGACCGTGAGGCGGATCGAGAGAATGAGGTTAAGTCAAATCTGCCTGTTGCCTCTGGTCGAATAACGCCGAGGAGGACATTAATCTTCTCTTTCTTACTAGTCATCTCGTGTTTAGTTTTGGTGTTCATAGCCAACATTCATGTTCTCCCGTTGTTTATTGTTTACTTAGGACTATGGACTGCTTATTCCACTCCTCCATTCAGACTAAAAAGCGTACCAGTTGCAGACTTCGTGATCTCAGGTATAGGCGCTGGCTTTCTGCCATTCTTAATGGGGTTAGGGTTAAGTGACAAGTTAATCTCCAATATTCCATCAATTATGTTGGGTGCCATGCCGCTAATGCTAATTCACTGCGGTGGCCATATTATCCAAGCCGTTGGAGACTACGAAGCAGACCGTAAAACTGGGGTTCACACTTTTGTTGTTAGGTATGGAAGGAAGAAGGGTGTTATCGTCGCTGGATTCATGTTTTTGATAGCGGGTTTCTCGCCATTCGTCTATTCAGCTTTTGGTTTACTCCCTTACAAACATTTATTCTCGTTTTTTATTCTCGTCCCCCTTTCTATACCCATTATCATGCGTTATGCGGATATGTTAAAGAACCCGTCAACAAAAAATGTCATTAACATACAGAAAACTACGAGAAAGTATGGAATTATTGGGGTAACAGTGATCTGGGCTTATGCACTACTCGCAAAAATAGCCATCTTTTAAAGGCTTAGGGCGCAGCTTTGAAAAGATATTTACGAGTTTTCTGCACCTAGCTATAACCTATCACCTAAATGCGAAGTGGATTCTGTGTCTAAAACCGGTCTAGGCGTCATCGTGAGTTGTCGGAGGGGACCAAAAAACCCAGAAACCCAAAGAATACATTCTCCGTTTTTTCACAACACTTTCCACAATTTGAACAACGTACGAGAAGCAGACTCTCCAACTATCATAACGAAAAGATAGCCGAGTTATAGTCGTTTTGGTAGCCCGGGATAGGTTCGAACTTCTGTCTACGATGTTTTTGTATCTCTTTCGATATGTCCGTTTTCTGATACTGTACTTTGCGGGGCTCTTCAAAGTATATTATACTTCGGACGCCAGAAAGTCCTTAAACTTTTGAAGCAACACGGTAGAAAGGTGAGACCGTTTGGTCAATCTAGTTGAAGATTGGGAAAGCATAGAAAAATATACGGCGTATCTTGAGTACTGGGTCAAAATTGGGTCTTATCAACTCAGAAAGTCTAGTGAAGGCGTCCAAATCTTTCGAAAACGAAAATAGCAGGATGCAATGGTAATGCAGAAAAAATAAATGGGGTTCTGTCAACTCTTCGTCGGATTAGCTCCCTTGTAAATTTTCGTCGGATGACTTGCATTTTGAATTAATGTAATCCACTTGTTGTTTCCTTCGACTTTGATTCCACAAGCTTCAGACGGTGTTTTGCCATTTAACCCTTCATGCTCTCGCACATAGTTATGAAATATTTGGTAGCCAGAGAGTATCGGGGTATCAGCCTTCTTTAATCCTCTCATAACTTTCTCTCTATCTCGGATTTCTCCATTGAATCTTTCCATTTTGTTGTTGTTTCTATCTCCTCTAATCGTAATGTGCCTAACGTGTTCTGTTCTCTGCCCTTTTAATGTCCAAAACTCTTTCTTGTAAGCATCATGATAAATTGGCAATCCATCCGTTATTAGCGTCATAGGTCTTTTGCCAGCTATTCTCTTTCCTAACTCGAAAAGTTTTCTTGCGTCATGCTTGTATTTTGATTCTGCTACTTCCTGAGCTATCCAAAAACGTGTCTCATCATCCATCAAAGCAAATAAATACTTCATGTCACCTTTGATTTTTACATATAACTCGTCCGCTCTCCATGTATCGCTTATGTTAGGATGCAATTGTTCAACGTAATTCTTCATTAGAGCAACATACTTCTTAATCCAATTATAAACAGTTTGATGCGAAACTTTGACACCTAACAATCTCAGAGATTTCATTACATTTCTTAAAGACTCACCACTAAAGTAAAGTTGCATAGCTGAAGTTATAGCTTGAGGATTATGCTTCATTCTCTCAAAACCAACATTAAACGTGAAATAGTGCGAACAATCCGTACAATAGAACTTTTGAATGTCTCCATGTTTATTATGCCTAACTCCATCTCCAACAATGCGAGATGAACCACAAAAAATGCACTCAGTAAGATTCTCAAAAGGCTCTATTCTTGCTAGTGAAACTTCTACTCTTATCGCTATAGAAAACTCTACTGCAAAAATATGCTTGCACTTCACACCTCTAAACCTATGGTCTGGGCATTCACATATCCATCCATTCAAATTTTTAGAAACACAGTATTCTCCATTGTTGGATTGTGATTTTACGAGGTAAGTATCTGCATCAAGCCTTTTGATTTGGTTGCTCATTTTGGCAATTTCCAAGCCTCTTTGTTCACGGTTGTTAAGGTTTGTCGTTACTGTCATTTTCGGTACCTACTGTATTATTAGGTACCTAATCGTATTTATACCTTTCGGTACCTAAAACTTATATGGTAGAATTTACACTTTACTTAGATAGGGAATTAAATTGAAACTTCAGAAGCAGTTATCACGAAAAGCTCAAGAAAAAGAATATGCAAAATGGGTTATTGTTATACCACCCTCAACAGTAAAGAAATTAGGCTGGAAAGAGGGGCAAGAACTAGGAGAAGCAACTGATAGAAATCGTTTGATTCTAATGCCGATGGCGAAAGGAAAAGCTAAGTCTTCAAAGGCAGTTGCTAAGGATTAGCACTTTTTTTGCTCTTTGTATACTCTTCTATAACATCTAAGAACTTCTTTTTAATCTCTTCAGAGCCATCTAATAGCAATTCAAAGACCATACTACGTTTCTCTTCTATTCCGTTTATCTTTTGCTTGAGTCTAGTAATTTCTTGGTTATGTATGCTAAATTCACCGTTATCGTTTATATTAAGTAGTCTAGAGTTATCTCTTTCGATTATTGCTATCTGAGGATTATCATCAACGACAGAATCTACTTTCGATGTCTGAATGATTGCATGTATTCCAATTTCCATTGCACGTTCTCGTGTTATGTCGGCTTTATAGAGACTTTTAACAATGTTGTGTGCGTGACGAGAACCATCACCCACACATCTAAAGCCCTCTCGAATCGGTTCAGCGAATCCGTTTTGATGTACATCATAGAGTTTAGGTTCTCCATTAACAAGTCCTCCAAGAATGCCATCTATGAGAGTCTCATCAGGAGAGAAACTCGCCCTACCACTCGCAGGAGATTGATACCAATACCATAAGTCCTTTACTTCCGACTCAAATAATCTCCTTAAACCTTCTAAACCTCTAATGTTACGTTCACTTGCCTTCTCTTGTACTATATGGATAAGGTCATCTCTGACGCCAGCTAATCCTGACGTTGAAAAGAAGACATCATCCACAATTTCGAATATTTTTTGCTCTGTCGAGTAGTCTGGACCAAACATCATCCTACTATCAGAGACGATTATGCTTCCGTTACAATTACCATAGTACATGCCTATTATCAAAGTTGGCATAGGTTTCACCTTTAGGTACCTATGCTTAGGCTTAGTCGGGTATATAATTGTTTTCTTTTTCACAGAAAATCACCTCTTTCATCTACATCCGACGATTTTTTACAGAAGAAAAATCCGACAACAACTTTACAGAGTCATAAATGGGAAAGTTTATTATCAGTGAAAGTGGCGACGTCTCCCGCAAACTCCCTTTTTTTTGCATATTTATTTTAGAGTTCTGGGCACAAGTGAACATAAAAGTTAAATCATGCAAAATTCGAACCAAATATCCATTTTCAACGGAGTTTAAATTTATGTTAAGTGCCAAATTCAAGAAAAAGCTGGAAAGGCAAGCAAAACGGATAATGCTCCATAACATAGATTGTAAGACTGAGGTTCTGTACCCAATTACTGAAAAAGGTATTGAAACTGGACACAGAGTTCAAGGCTCTAGAAACTCTGTTCGATTAGCTAAGGATGAGCAAATCGGACGTCACATTATAGGTGACTTTCATACCCATCCATACGGAGAAGCTGACTTCAGTGAAGACGACCTTAAAAGTGCTGCATTGAGCCGCTACAAAATCATCATGGTTGGGGTGCCACAAACTGGTGAATTGAAGACGGTTTTTTGCGAAAAAGCTTTGCCTCCTCACATGCGGAGAAGCTTTGTCAAAACCCAGGAAAAAGTGCTTTTGGCCCTAAACACCTTGCGCGAAGATGGCGAACATTTTGTCACAGTTTCAACCGTGGCAGTTCTTTTAGGTATGAGCCGCCAACGATCATCAGTTTATGAAGCCTTAGATTCATTGGAAGGAATGGAACTTGTAGAAGGAAATTCGACCAATAATAAACAAGCAAAGGTTTTTGGTCTTACGAAAGACGGCATGAAAGAAGTTAAATTGATGCGAAGCTTCATTTGCCCTAGGTGCCGAAAAAGAATAGAACGATTCGTCACCTTCTGTCCTCGCTGTGGCACTTACCTCTACTATTAGTACTGCAAATGCGCTGGCACACAGGCGTTAGATAGAGGTTCACTGACCATGATTCGTGACTGGCATCCCAAAGAACTCGGCCAAGTAATTCGATTCCGACCATTATCAACCCTACAGCAATGGTTATCCCAAATGGGGCACCTACAAGAATAAGAAGCAACACTGCAATACATCCACCTCCAGCTCCGATAAGGATGAGCTGAATCCCTAGGCGCTCTAAACTTTCGCTTGCTTGGATGCCTTCTTCGCTTCCCAACCCATTTCTATTATTTCCTCATACAAATGTGATAACTTTGGGATCTTCTCTTTTGACCTAAGTGCTTCCATTATCAACTGACGATAAAAATCCTCTATCTCCTTGGCCAGTTCTTCTCTAATTGTGATTCCAATTTTTATTCTTCCCAACTTGACCATCCAGACGCTATATTACCGCATACTGCTTAAAAAACTTCCTAAATCTGATTTTGAATTTCTGAGTTGGGAAATCAGATATTATTAAAAAGGGAATCAAAGAAATATGTAGTTAAATAATCAAATATCCGATTTCTGAAAGAGAAAAGTATATATTCCCTTTCTGACACTCTTCTAGTGACGACTGTATGAGGTTTGATAAATGGAGAAAAAAAATAGTGGAAAGGTGCAAACGCAATCTTCAGTAGTATTCGAACTACTTATGAAGGGGTTCTGTTTCAAGAATGAAGAACTAGCAAAAACACTCGATGAAGAATTGCAGCGGACATGTCGGCTGCCTCCATTCCGTGAGCGTGCATGGCTGTTGCCCGTAGAAGCCTCGGTCAAAAAAGTGCCGCCACACCATGCTGTCGATGGTACAGATAAGTGGGAAGTTTTCAACGAAATCAAGCGTGTTTTTGACATCACGTTATCGTCAAAGCGTGGTGCTGCTATTTATGACCTTGAGGAGATACGTAAGATCGAAAAGATTGGCTATTCGCTAGATGGTGCAATTCTAGTGCATCCTCATCCTGTGTCCATGATTCCGACACCTTCAATAAACGACATAATCACCTTCATGGCAACTGACATGGGCTTGAAAAAATCTTTGAACTATGCCGTTGTTGCTGCTCAAGAGAAGAATTACCTCATCAATCTCTTTAATTTTAGACACTGCACTCAATGTCCTCATTTCATTTCCTTGACAAACGCTCCGCTTTTTGATATTAAAAAACAGGAGGTGAAGTAAAAAATGGCGGAAATCTCTATAAGGGAACAAGACGGCACTAGCAGAAATGCACAGGTAGAACTGACAGGCAATGAGACTGCAGAGGAGCTAATTTCTATCTTCGGCTTGAACACTGAAGACTATGTAGTGAAAGCTGGTGGGAGGGCATTGCGTTTAGACGAACTTGTGCCATTGCGGGGAACAATCGTTGTAGAGAGGAAGAGTCAGATGCGTCCAATTCTGTGGCAAAATCCAATGGAACCAAGGAAAATTGCCCTCACTTTAGCTATACATCTAGCCCGTAGTGGTTCTCAGACAGTTGCCACAGAAGTCTTGCCGAATGTGACGCCCCATCAATTGGCGGACACTCTTGTGAAGCAATTTGGCGGAGTCAACCCTAATGACATTACACACATGGTTGACTCTCAGGGAAGGAACTTGATGGAGAGACAGTACCAGCATCAAAGCTTCAGAGACTTGGGAGTACAGTCTGGAGAGTCTTTGGATATACAAGGCGATATTGTCCAGGGAGACTGAGAGATATGTCTGTGGTCCAGATTAGGAAAGGATATGAAGGATGGCTCCAGAGAAACTACAAGGACCTTAAGACCTTAGAGGCGCAGCATCGTGGAGATATAGTTGTCACTGCCTCAAAAAACAAAGGGAACTACCGAATAACAATAAGAGGCAAAGGAAGATTCAGAAACCACAAGTTAGAACTCGCTTGCTACTGGCCAATTCCAGCGACCCCTCCTACTTTCCAACTCTTGAACACAACAGAGCTTGCTCAAGCTAATCACCCACACATAAGGGACATATATTGGTGTTTGAAAGCCCCTTGGACGCCTAAAAAACCACTTAGTGCCGTCGTAAGAGACATTCTCAAAGTTTGGTGGACCCCGAAGTACTAGCATTTTGGAGGATGCACACTTGAGTTTTTTCAAGAAGATAATCGGTTCGAGAACAGTTGAAAAAGGGAAAAATGTGGAACTCGAAAAAATGGCTGAAGAAACTCCAAAAGAAGAAAAGCCCATAGTATTCAAGACTTCATTCGAGTTAAAGCGGATTGAAGACATTGAAGTCAAAGTGTCCGAGTTTTGCAACTTCATTAACATGGCTGTCAAGTATGGTGACCGAGAAATCATCGCCATTGGGACTGGTGTGTACGATGAAAAAGCTGAGAGAGTAAAGGTTGAAAGCATATACCCAGTACAAGAAGGTTCCGGCAGTAGATCTTCGGTTTCTTTGGGGGCGGACATGCACAAGTTGCTTGATCAAACCCTAGAGCACTGGAAAGAAAAGCCAGAGTGCGCAGTTTTCCACACGCATCCAGGATTCTCTACCTTTAAGTCGGGGACAGACGATGGACGTGGGATTAGGATGGCCTCTTTGTTTTTTGGCGGAGTTGCTGTGATGGTGATAGTTGACCCTTTTAGCAGAGACGGCATAGACGTTTCGGCTTATGCGATTGACCCAGGCACAAAACATGTTAACAGAATTCCCTTCAAGCTGGTGCCGTAAATGCAGGAAGAAATCAATCTTGCTAACATTTTCGATAGAACCGTACGCCTGATAGGCGATGAAGCACAAAGAAAAGTAGGCAATCTGGCAGTTGGAGTAGCGGGTTGTGGAGTCCTTGGGCATTTACTTGTCGTAGTATTGTCCAGAATGGGGGTTGCTGAGATTAGAGTTCTGGATTACGACGTTGTCGAAGCTGAGAATCTGGCTAACAGCCTACTTTTAGACAAGGCAGACCTAGGTTTTAGAAAGGTTGAAGCAGCCACGTCCCTCGCTAAGGAATTTAGTTTGAAGAAAACGAAGACGAAAGTGTATCACCTTGACGTGACGGACCCTCATAAATTCAACTCCTTGCTTGAATTTTTGGATGGTTTAGATGTTGTGTATGGCTGCTTCGACAATATACCAGCAAGGCTCGCTTTGAATTCAGCAGCACTCATCAAGAAAGTTCCCTACGTTGACTTAGGCATTGAAGGTTTCGCCGGCAGGATCAGAATGATAGATTCACAAAGAGCTTGCTACGCTTGTAATACCTTGGTTTCTAAAGCCCAAGAAATTAGCATCTTTAAATTGACCAAGAATGGGAAAGGATGTGATTATGCATCAACCGTGACGATATTACCTGTGACTTTGGCTATCTCGGCACATGCCATCAATGAGAGTCTGAAATACCTTGGGATTATTGGTGAAAGACCATGGTATGATTACATGTATTTTGAATTTCTTTCACCGTCAAATCCTGTTAAAATGAAGATTACGAAAAGGAGAAAATGCGAGATATGTAGTCGTAATGGCTTCGTAAAGTGGTATGAAGAATGGTTGAATTGTCACCCGAAAGCATAGCTGTGATCGCAGGAATTGTTTCAGGTATATTTATGCTGGTCCATATTAGAGGCCTTCCCAGAAATCTTAGACAAACTTTCAGTCCTGCTGTATACATAATGCCAATAATGACGGTATGGGGAACTTATGTGTTGCTGACATGGGCCTATTCAATATCGCCAGTAATTTTCTATGGCTTTGTGACCTTAATACCACTTACGTTAGTGGGCATTTTTATGTTTAGACTCATCGTTTCTGTCAGGCAGTGGCTACAAAGGAGACATTGGGACCCTTTTGGGCAAATAAACGTACCAGTCAATCCCCCGCCACCTCCGCCGCCGAATAAAATTGCATTCATTGAACGGCTGCCAATAACACAATTTCAACCTCAAGTCGATTTCGACAATGCTCCTATTATCCAGTACAGCCAACAAGGTCAAGCAGTTTGGCAACCAACCCCTGTCCTAAACCTCCGAGGTAATGTTCCCTTGACTGCTGACTGGGTGTCCATTGACATAAAGATACCCGAGAGAGTGAGGCAGGGCGAAAAACTGGCGATTAGAGTTGATGTTAGCAACAATCATGCTTCGAGAGTGTTAAGGGATCAAGCACTACTAGAAGTTAGATTTCCTACAGGTGTTGCCCAAGCACTGGGGCCAGATCCTATCAATATAGAGCCGAGTGGGGACATGGTTTCTCTTTTCTATACCTGGAACGTCCCGTATCTAGCTGGAAATTATGTCATTCGTTATCATCTACTAAACTTGAGTTCAAAGACTGAAAAAGCATTGGCAGTGCAATAGGAGATAAAAAGTTGATTCCGCCAGAAATCATGCTGTACTTCAGATGGATTGTCGCCGGACTTGCATGCTTCGTTGTTTTCTATACAGTCTTGTCCTTCGCAATAAAGGATAGGAATTGGGTTGCAGTTCTTCTGGCCGCTTGTTTGTCTTTCTTTACGTATGAAAAGATGGCAGAAGCACTGAACCACCTCAGTCTCTACATGGTCTGGGGTTTCCTTGGGTTGTTTGTTTCAGTCGTGATATACAATGGGGTAAAGAACAAGTTTGGCAAAAAATAACATAGGTAAGAGGCATCAACATTATGAATGACTTTTACTTTGATCCTCTCAGTTCTTTGGCAATAATTACTGCATGTATCATCTCTGGGTTAAGTACGCTGATTCTTTCAAAAAATAGTGCATTGAACCACTACGGTCAATTGAGGTATCCAATACTTGCTTTAACTTACTTCCTCTGCATGGCAAGCTATCTTGCCTTTGCTACAACACACCTTTTGTTAATGATTGTCTGGTATTTTATCGTTGGTTCTCCTACATTCTATCTTCATTACGAGATGTTTCGCCATCTCAAGAAAGAGGTTAAGACAAATTTGTGAGGTGAGAAAGTGGTAGAAAATATGTCTCCTATTCGGCTGTACATTTTAGAATGTGTCACTAAAGGATACGATACCGAAAGAGGGATTGCAAGAGCACTAAACGTGGACAAAAGAGATGTAAGAAGAAACGTAACTTTCCTGAAAGACATGGCATACTTAAGAAGTCGTGGAATACTCATGCGCAGATTGAGGCTGACAGCTGAAGGATACGACATACTAAATAATCTTGGGCACGCACCACAAATACCAATACATGAGCACAGAATCGCACCTAACAAGCAAAAAATAGAGCACACAACAACTATTGGCACAGCTTTAAAGGTAGGTTTTGGCCTTACTTTGGGAAAAGTGATTGCCATTATTCTAATTGGTTTCTTGATTTCCCTCGTTTATCATTTTGGATTCCTCGTCGTAGTTCAGCAAGGGATTGTACCAGACTGGATAGCCAGCCATCTTCCCTTTAACAACTTCATTATTAACTTCATTTTGGGTTGTCTAACTGCCATCGTAGGTTACCTCAAGCTGCGAAAAGGTGGCTAAAATGCTAGGTTTCGTCGACTTGATCCTAACTTGGTTAGTCATCGTTGCAATTGTCTCGGGTATATTCGCAATTACCGGGAACAAAAAAGCATCTGTCGTATTCTTTGTTTTTGTCGCTTTATTGATCCTAGTCTATTGTTGGCGCAATGACATCAATCTCCTAGAAGAACTTGAGAAATTTCTACGCAAGCTTTTTGGGCACAACGTCAGATGGTTGATATGACGTAGACATTCTCGAACGTAAAACTGATCAAGAGTATTGTTATCGTAAATGTTGAGCAAAATTACACTATGCCTTGAGCTTCGGAAACTATCCTTATAATTTTTGACTCAACTTCGCCTCTACTTCTCTCAAAGATTACGTGGCGAACGAATTCACCTTGACAGATGTGATCCAAATAACAAAAAACGCCTATACCGAAGCACGTCAAGTCCAACATCGTGTATATCCCTAGTAGCATATTGCCAGCCTTTACAGAGCCGAGTTTATAGGGAACCTCTATGGATATGTAATCATCCTCGTCCTTTATGGTTATTTTTTCTCTGACTCTTTTGGGCTTATCTCTTCTAAAGAAACTTCGAAAATTCCCGAATTTGTCCTTGGGAGACAACCGGATTAACTCTCTTCAATGTTGAGGCTTGAGACGTCTATCACGTTAAATAATCGTTTAGGTTGCTTATAAGTGTTATCAGCCTTGCCACTGCAAGGCTGCGGCGCTGTGTCAACAGTGCTGCAACACAGCCGTCCCGTTAACGTATTATCACTGCGTCAATGGCGTTACATCATGGAGCGCAGGATGCTACCATCCTTGCACATAAAAGAGACCTTTCTGTTTCGCAATTACGTCTAGAACGCACAAAGAATTATGCGATTTCGTGTTTGGTTCTTTTATTATTAGGTGAAGTTCGATATCGGTAATAATGCGTAACCGAAAGGGCATATGTCGTGGGCGCTAACAGCCCCTGCATGAGGCATGAATATGGGTTCACGTATTCTTGTTGGGTTGAAGAGAACCATTATTGCCAACTTGCCAATGCGAAGCGCAGACTTAGGAAACTTACAAAGCTTGTTGGCATCTGTTGCATGCTATATCAGACTAAAGTATATGACAACATAGAAAACGGGCTAAAAAACCCCATATTTAGCTCCTCCTATACAAAAAACCGTTGATTTGGGAAATATCAAGAGCACCCAAAATATAGCTCACATAGCGGTTTGGATTATGGAGGTGCTCATGCGAAAACAATTATTGTTTTACTGTGGCGATAATTCCTCTTTTCTGTATTTTCTCTTGTTCTCCTTCAGGTACGTAGTCAAAGTCTTCCTTAAAGAGAGGCAAACGTACACCCGTTTTGACTTCTATGTTTTCTGCCTGGAAGCCAGCACGAATGAGAAGATCAAGTAGCTCATTCTCTGTCATCCACCGCGAATACACGCCTTTCTTCGTCCGCACAACGGCATTATCTAAATCCTTCCGGTTAAAGATAATTTTGCCTATCGATTTAGTTATTTTTCCATAGTATTTTTCTAGATAATCAGAAAAAACTTCCTTGCTAAAAACTGATACTACTACTATTCCATTTGACGATGCGATTTCTTTCATCTTTTCTAAGAGTTTTATCTGCAACTCGTGCGTCACCTGGTTCCCCAGTGTTTGAAAGACACATGCCACTACCTTCGTGCAATCTTGGTATTCGGTGCCTTCGAAGGAGAGATTGAGATGTTGAGCGATACCTAACACTTGGAGAATCCTATCTGTGTAGACTAATTCATCTAGTTTGTTAGTGGTTAGCCATCTTAACGCGTCTCTTATCATACGCTGTGAAAAATCGACGCCTATTATCAACTTCAAATAATCATCATACCTTTTGTCATAAGCGTAGAATCTTTTTATGTCTTCAACAGTTCTGAAATCTAAGCATGCATCTTTTCTTTTAGATACTTTAGCGCCGTATTGCACGAGATACCTACCAGGTCCAGATCCGAGTTCAATCAGCACTACCTTTCTTTTTTCGTCGAAACATCGTTCTAATATGTCGCGGAGAACTAAATCTTCGTAACGTTCATAATAGTATGCAGCACTAGTGGCTGATCGATAATCTACCACATATCTCAGATAACCTGGCGCCATCTTTTCAGAAGCTGCTATTTGCTTAACTATCTGTTGTTCTTCTTCATTCATCGACTTGAGTAATTTTGATCTGGAGATGAACCCGGATTCTAGGTATCTTTGAAATATAGGCGGTAGCAAGTTAGGAATACCTACTTTTTCTATTTCCACAACGGAATATTTCTTACCACATTGTATACAGGACAAATCGCCTTGGAGAACGTGATTGTCATATATTTGAGCAGTATCCGTGTCGAGTTCGAGTCTACCACGGCAAGTTATTGAAGAACATCTGAGTAGTCTCAGCTTATCTAACAACATTTACGAATCGACTCATTTTTCAACTTTGACTTTTCTGGTTCCAGATGATATTTCCTTGTACATTTCGTTTATTCTCTTGTAATGCTGATTGAAAGCAGCGAGATAATAATCATAGTCTGGAATCTTGACGGGATCGAATTTAAGTCCCGTAGGTGGCCATATGCGCTGAGTCATGCTTTTTTCAATGAACCCTTTATCTCTTAGCTTCCTAAGCATACTTGAATACTGTGTCAAGTCATTTGTATACATCATCAGTATGGCGTCATACTCGCCAGTACCTTCAATTATACCCAACAGTCTAATCATGTCAAGTTCTCTACCTTCCTCATCTTTCTCTTTCTTATCGATATCCCAAATTTCTCCAATATCCCACCACCCTCTCGCCCTTAAAGGATGAGCAATTGGGAATTTTATATAAGTGTGGAAAACATGATCATATATCTTCGTAGGATCAATAATTATCGCATGCAAGAATTTAACTACCCCTTTGCTAGCCATTCTTTCGACTCTACTCTCAACATCACGTCTAGTGAGATCGGTTCCAAGTTCTTTATTCATCTCGTCAGCCAAAGTACTTATGGCAGCACCTTCACGTTTCCATGGCTTCATTTTGTATTCATCCAAAAACTTTCTTTCTTCTGAAGAAAGATCCCTTCTTTCCCAGCCATAGGTTTTATCGTTTAGTTTATTCAGAATATATATGTCGATTGGATCCAACTCGTTCTCCAAAATACTTTTTGGGAAACGGGGTAGTTCTGATACAGCCATTTCTCTAACCTCAAAGAACTAGAAATAAGGTTGTCCGAATTTAAGCATTGCTGTGGCGGAATTGAGTCAAGGCTGTACACAAAACAGAGAGGCGCTACGAACTTGAAAGAGAATTGTTAACGGTTTCAGTGATAAGGTCTTTTAAGTTGTACTCAGCAAGGATCCTGAAACAAGTCTCTCGCCCTTTTGAATATTTTTCTACAAATCCAAGCCGGTATAGGTCATTTAAGTAACCAGAACTTCGACCTTGGCTCAGTCCAGTCTTAGCTGCAACTTGCAGCGTCTTGGCTTCTCCCCCTAATATGATTAAGCCTTTAAGCACTCTTATAAGGTATGGAGGGAGAATGTTTAACCTTTGAATTGCTTCCTCTTCTGTTCTTGCTCCGTATCCTCTAAGTTCAATAAATTTTGTAGAAACAATGTAGCCATCTATTTCTTCAGGATCTATAGTTATTTGTTTCCTAAGTACCAAGCTTTTCTCCAATTCTTCTAACTTCTTCATATTCTTCGGGTAAAGTACTATGCTCATAACATATCCCTCCGTGTCGAAAGATCACATTGAGAGTTTTCTAGCCATAATCTCAAACAAAACATCGCTCTGAAATAAGTTATGAACGTCAAATATTGAGCCTTGAGTAGCGAACCACTCACTTAATAATATGACGTACGTCATATTTAAATTCTTTGTGCTTTTAACTTTATGTTACCTACGCCCTAAACCATTTGAGTAGTAGTAGGACCGTTGAAAGTTACCGCAATTTCCAGACATTCTGAAGTGTTACTCTTTCATTTATCTTTCGAAATTTTGATTATGATTACAAGAAAAACTAAGAGAAGTGCGACGGCTATGGGAACATTGGGTAGCCACCAATTTCTGGGAATTGACCGTGCCATTGAAAACAAGAATGGGATCGTTTCATTTATCCACAGCATAATCGAAACTTCGGAGGCATCAGACCACCAGTCATGATCTGTATCTCCGTCTATTGGAGAGGTTTCATAAACCATAACTTCTTCATAGTCGAGTATCCCATCTTCGTCAGTATCCTGTTTCAAGGGATCAGAACCAACTTGAAGTTCAATTCCGTCATTTAAACCATCATTATCAGTATCAGGCCTGTGAGGGTTAGTTCCCAATTCCAGTTCATGATTGTCGTTAACTTCGTCTCTGTCAAAATCTGAGATGGAAAGCCCTGCACCAATTTCTTGTTCATCGCTCAAGCCGTCACTATCTGAATCTTGGTTAAGAGGAAAGCCCCAAAACTTGAAAAGTTTTGTCAAGTCTGAAGAAGTTGTCAGAGACAATAGATAAGCTAGAAAGTTCATTTTAGCTGCAAAAGTCGAAGGCACCATACTTCCAAAGATCGATTGGCCTTTTTCTTGTGATGCGAGGGAAAAAAACTGTCTGAAAATTTCAAGGCCATATCCATCTGCAACCGCTAGAAGTATTCCAGCAGCTAATCGGTCACTTGGATATTCATTGTCAGGGTGTGCTTCAGACCACTTAACCTCTGCGAATGGGTTTCTGTTGTCTTCATAATTTCGAAGGATACTTGAAATCCATCGATGAAGAAACTCCCCATATTCAACTACGTTTCCACTTAATCGAGAGTATAAGAAGATTGCGCCTAAATCGGCTAGGCCTTCGGTCAACGAAGGAACATCCCCCCAAACTCTCCATAGATTTGGCGGTGTAAAATCATGGGTTAACTCGTGAAAGAAGATGTAAAGGTCTTCACTCAAATCTCCACTTGGATAAACCTTTATATGAATTGGATTTCCAGACCATCCAATAATGTTCTCTGGCTTGTCATTGAAAAAAGACTTGTCGAATTTTATTTCGATTTTATCCCTATTATAAGGAGCAAACTGAGTCCATTCCGAAAGGTACTCATATGCTTGATCTAGAAAAGGTAACAGATTCTGTATTCTCTCTACAATTGTCATATTGACTGGTTCAATGAACGTTACCTTGATGTGCACACCCTCCAGGCCATTTTGCGACATTGCTTCTGGAGTTTTTAATAGATTCGATACAAGGATCAAAAAGAGAAAAAGGAAAACAAATTTCCTAAGAGTCAATTTTGCCTACTTCCCATAGGCTTGATTTTTGGGATATCTTTTGGGGTTTGCATCTGGGCATAACGTTCAATATTCGCTTTATCTCCCAGCCCTCTTACAGAACACGCAACACATTTCGGGTCTGGCTTTACTAAACGAGGCACGACACGTTGCTCTAACATATCGTAGAAAGTGTAGATTTGAGCATGTCTGAACCCAGTTACAAGAGCCAAAAACTCTGTAATGGCTAAAGAAGCAATTGTTCCATCTAAAGAGATGACAGAAGGTGATGGGATATCCGCTCCAGATACATAGCCTTGGCTCTTTCTAACTTTCAACTCTTCTGTTGGTGCCAAGTCATCTGATGCAGCCTCTATATCAATCTCTTTGCAGCAGAGTAAGCATGGACCATCTAGTTGGACCAATATGACACGTCCCCCCGCTTCCTTGATGACGTTGCTCTCTACAATGATTCCAAAAGCGCAATCGATGTATGGGATAATGTAAGCAAGGGAAAACTCGTTAAGAATCAAGCGTGGTCCATCTCTATCTACGCATCCAAAAATGACATCCACTTCCTTTAGGGCATTTAAAGATCGTTCATCTCGAATATCGGTTTCAAACCTTTGTATGCGCAGACTGCTCTTGCCAGCAATTCGTCTAATCATCCTCTCCGATATATCGACCTTATACTTGCCCAAGTCCTTAGGTTCAGCGCCAACAAGTCTGTTAAGATTCATAGCGCCGACTTTGTCAAAATCAATAAGTGTAAAGTCTCTCACACCTAAATGTGCTAACATCTGCGCAACTTGAGAGCCCAGTCCCCCGAGACCAACAATAGCTACTTTGGTTTGTTTCACATATTCTTGCCCTTGGGCTCCAATCATAAGAACCTGCCTAGACACTTTTTCATCCGAACCATCGTTAGATTTTATTCTCGATTGTTTGAGGCTCGAAGGAATAACCAAGCATGTAAGGTTCTGTCCAACAATTCGAATCTCCGAAAGCAAATCTTGATTTTTTGAGGAGGATTTCCAGCATAACCCATCTACAGATTCTTGACCCCATACAGTAGCCGCGTAGGGCTTGCCTGGCAGATCGTCCAGAATATAGGGTACAAATTCCTTTAGACCATCTAAATCAGTCTTGCTGAAGTGCACGCTCGTAGTAGCCCATGGATGACTGTGAGCTTCTACCATGGCTAAACCTTCTTTTCTGGCCTTGTTAGTTATGCGCAACAGTGTTTCTAGGTTCAGCTGAAGACCTTTACCTTTAGCGAGCTGCATGTCTGTATCAAGGATAGGAATGACCTCTCGTACAAAGAATGAAATACCATCATTAACCTCTGCCACTCCACATAAGAAGAAAGCAAAGTGTTCTCCATCCATTTGCAACAGATGAGCCTTAGCGATTTCCCAATGTGACATGCTCATAACAAGCTTGTTCAATCTAGTTGACCTCTTTCAATCGACTCTCCACACCTAACATAAACGTCAGAATATTATCCCCCTCCAGAATATCCGTTTTAGGACTCCACTGTTCTTTTTGCACATGAAAGGAGAACTGGCCCCATTGTTGACCAAGATGGCTCTGCCCCTCGCTATAGTTAGATGGCGTAGCACCAGATGCAAGACGAAATCCAACGGGTACATAAAAATTGTCGGGAGGAATCACTGGGTAGCCTGAGGGAATTAAAACCAGTAGAGGTGTCGTGGCTCTATTCCATCCTTGCGGCAATGGGAATTCTTTAAAAAGTATCCACTCTAGGTTCGTTCCATACTCTAGTGTGCCGTACCTCTTGCGTAGTAGTTCAATTTCCTGAAGTCGTCTATCCAGCAAATCTTACCCTCGCACGAACCGTGGAGCTTTTTTGAAGCGGCGGCCTGGTTTAAGTTCGATGACTTCGTCTTCTCTAACTTGTACTTGCGTGCCATCCTCTAGAATAAGCAGAAGACCTAGCTCGTGTGGGATGCTGCCCATATCCATAATCTCGGCGCCAGTAAGCGCTGACTTTTCTGTATGGTACTCTTTGCCATCAATAAAAAGTGTGTAGAACTTACCTTCAACTTCTTGTCCAATTGCTGACTGCATGGTTTTTCACCTCCATGTTTCTTATGGAAACTTGATCTTTACTCCGAGAATCGACATGATAACGACGATAGCTATCAAAACCACTGCTAGACCAAAGAACCGGTCTGCACTATCCTGTAAACTTGGATGCGACATGCTGGAAAGGAAGAGCAGTGCTGACAACGCTAGACACAGGGCAATGATGCCAGTTGCAGCCACTTTTATGTCTATCGACATAGGACAAACCTCTTTTGCTCTCTCCTTTCGCTTTGAGTAAATAAGAAGTTTGCTCAGAAGAGCTTATATAGTAAATATATAACACCTGTTATGCGAAAACTTGAAGAAAAACGGAGACAACTCCATGAATATGGATCGAGTGTTCATCGCATTGGGCAACGAAACACGTAGGGCAGTTCTAAATGAGTTGAAGTCACGAGGCACCATCTCATTCACCCAGTTTAAGCAAATATTGCGAATAAATTATGATAGGACTTTGAATCACCACCTATCTAAACTTGAGCAAGCATCTCTCATTAGAAAGTCATCGTATACGAGAGGTTATGAACTCACAGAAGACGGAAAACAAGTTGTGGGCTTAATCAAAAGTCTGGAACAACTCCCTAAGAGATTAAGAGGACCGTTAGTTAAGGTATTCCTTAAAGGAAAGGTCAAAGGTAAGTGGAATTTCTCAGGTGCTCTTGATATTATGAAAAGACATCCATGTATGATGTTGGAGAACGTAGTTGAGGGGGGCGCATCTTTCAGACTGCAAGAGGATGTTTCAGAAATTTCCCTTGAAATCCGAGAAGACGGTATCTTTAACGTCGTCGGGTCAATTCCCATACAAAGAGTACTGCCGCTTAACAATCCAGAAGATGTAAAAAACATGGAACGGGGTTTTGAATTCTTTTATCACTTGCTTCCCGAAGGGAATGAAGAACGCAAAGAGATTAGACAGGGCGTGCCAGCTTGGGTATTTATGGTTATTGCAGCCATTTGGTCACCAGTCTTCTTCTTTTATTGTTCTCTCACAGACAGTGGGCAAAGTGTTAAAATCTGTGATATGAAATTCCAAGCGAATCTACTCTAGGTGATGCAGAGTTGACAGTAGCATATACCTATGAAATAAATCATGTTACAACAAGCGAACTTCTTCCTGATAAAATCAAAGTGGTTCGCCTTCTTCCCACAACTGACGACTTCAAGTATAGCCATTCAAAAGTGGAAAGGCTTGTATACCTCAATAACTTAGCCAGAAAACTCAGAACTGACAAACAAAGCCCCATAATAGCAGACGTTTTGGAAGACTCAATTGTCGTTTTACCACAAACTGAATTTGAGTTGAAAAGTATATCAACACATGGTTTTCCGAAAAAGAGTTTGCGTCCAATGGATAACCCTGTACAAGAAATAGGCATTGAACGGGAAATATATAGGAGACTGATGCTTCGATCAATTGAAATAATGTTACGATCGCAGAAGTATATGGTTAGAGAAGGGAGACCAGGGGCTTATCAGTATTCTTTGTTCTCGACTGCTTATGTCTACAGTAGCGGGTTGAGTAGTGAATTTTTTGAAGTATATAGGGGTTTCACGTTTCGAGTACTCCTATATTCAAGAGAAAGAAAGATGTCGGTGGTCATTGACCCGAAGTTTAAGTTTCTTCCTCGGTTAACGCTCTACGACATATATTCAAACGAAAAGAGAAAGGACTTCTTGATCCATTGGGGTGGAAAGGCTGAAGGAAAAGCGATTTCTTTCGATAGCCTTGATGTGGTTGACGTCTGTCCAATTCGTCCAGAGAAATGCGAAGTGGATGCAAGAAAAAGTCCATATGAGGCGGATTGTAAGTTATACAGAGAGAAATCTGGAACCTCTTTGAGTTGGTCTTCTGGTGGTTGCCGTCTTCTTCGAATAAACTCAGATTTAATAATGAAAGACAGACCTGAGATTCTGCGCGCGGTTAAGGGATGTGAGCAATTAACAAAATTTTTGGATGACAAATCCGCTGTAGCTGAAGTATCTTTTTCCAAAGATCAGCAAAGAAAGACATACTATTATCCTCTTGAGCGCTTGAGAAAAACATTCGAAATTGACCTGATCAAAGACTTCGTTGTCGTGACATCTGGTTCTGATAACAGTGTTGAAGAAATACAGAAAAACTTTGCTCGAATAACTAAGCCCTTATCAGACGAAAGATGCTGGTGGACTGAACTTTTCGTCAAGGACTTTAAGGCGATAACTTTTGGCAATAACTTGTTGAATTTTCATCCAAGACTTGTACAAGTTGCAATCTCGAGAGTGAGAAGCTAAAATGTTCAAAGGATACAAGTTATCTCAACCAACTTTTCAGTTTAGCGAAGGCTCATCGCGGTCACCTTCAGATATTTTTGCTAGGAAACCACTTGATCTTGCTCATACACCGTATTTGGAAAGTCGCTCCTGGAAAAGTCTAAATCCTGTTATTTTAAGTGAATTGCCACTAACTAAAGAAATAGAAAGAACATACAACAATTTGTTCTTTGGTACAGCCAGTTACCATGGGATGAGCAGAATTTTCGAACTTGAAGTCGAGAATTTTACCAACGTACCCAAACTTGACCTCAGTAAAGACTTTCAACCTAAATCAGTGGAGCAGTCATGCCTGAACTACAAGAACATGAACATAGCTCTGACATTTCTCAGAATTAGATCTCCTAACAGCGATTTACTAAAGGCGATTCTCAATTACCAAGGCGTAGCGACTCAAGGAATAACCTCTAGAATTGTGGAATTTTCTTCTAAAAAGCAATTAACAGAGAAAGAAAAAAGAAATTACTCAAACATACTCAGAAACATAATGATTGAAATTTATGCGAAATGTGGTGGAGTTCCTTGGAGTTTATCTAAGCCATTGAGGAAAAACTATTATGTTGGCATCGCCTGGGGCTATCTCCCTTCATACTACATCTTCACGATAACAATATTTGACAGCTACGGTCTACCTAAGTATGAGTACTTCAGAACTGATTTCATTGATAGAGATCAAGAGTTCTCCAAATGTATTGAGAATATGGCTGAGAAACTGGCTCAAACTTTACCTAGCGGTTCAAGAATTACAATTCATTATCATGGAAGCTTCATGGGAGCAGAAGCCGTTTTCCAGGAAAAACTTAAGGAAAAATTTGATTTTTCTATGCTTTCAGTCGAAAGACCTACCGATCCTTATTTTAGATTCTACAACAAAGATTTGACTGATAATCTTGCCGAAAAAGGCATTGTAGTTATATTGGACGAAAAGAAAGCAGTACTCTCTGCAACGGGTTATCCTGACTTCAGTATTCAAGGAGTACCGGCGGCTATCTTTCTTGAAAGCGGCGAATGGTTAAACCAAGAAGTATTTTTGGCTGAGGTTCAAGACGTGTACAGTCTTTCGCAATTAAATTGGGCACATGCCAGGGGTTACCATAAACTCCCGGTCACAACTTTATTAGCATCTAACATCGTCTGGGGAATTCAAAGAATTCATTCTGTCAGACAAAGACATGGTTTGTCTGTTAATTTCTCTCAACCTATCAATTATCGATGTTTTTGGTGATTGGTGTAAAATGAAACAATCTGTCATTCTTGACCTGCCAACATCTCTGTTTGTAATCGATAAGTTTTCATCATGGTATCAAGCAAAATGGATGCCTTGGGTGCCAAAAGATAGTAAATGGCATCATTACAGAGTGGAAACTTTCGATGGAAAGTGGAAGAAACTTTGGGATAAAAGAATTAAAAGTAGAAGTATCCTCAGAAAAAATCTCTTAAAGCCCGCAATTTTCCCTCCACGCAATGTATATTATTCAGTATTGAAATGGCTTAATCCTAAGGATTTAGGATCGAGAAAGGTCGGGAACTACAGCTTGGGAGGTCCTTTGATCTTTGACATTGACGCCAAGACTCCTAAGATGTATGGAGACATGACGATCGAGAAGGCGAAAGAAGAGATACAGAATTTAGAAGAGTTCCTTACCAAGACATATGGTTTTAGTGATTTTGCCTATACTTTCTCAGGGAAAAAGGGTTTTCACCTCTATGTAAAAGATTTTAGTCTAAGTAATATTAGAAAGGTATATGATCAATCGAATAGAGAATCTGTGGAAAAAAACTTGAGGTCCACAATCGCAAAAGAGGTACTACGCAAAAGACTTAATATAGACGCTGAAGTAACCTCCGACGTCAGAAGGATAGTGAGATTACCTAATACGCTTCATGGAGGAAGTGGCTTCCTATCTCTTTATTTAGGCTCGAAAAGCGAATTGACTAGTTTCAATTTATCCAAGAGTATTGTATTTACCTCAGATATTTCTGTTAAAGTCAAAACAATCACAAGAATCCCAAAGATAAGTATAGATAACATTACAGTGGATTCGGAAGATGCAAAAAAGGAACTCAACCTTCCAATGAGTATTGCGGTCTTGCTTTTACTATCCGGATATGCGAAGATTGCTTGCTAAGGTTTTTATATTAAATCACTCTATTATGAAGATTGCACCGGCTAACGAGCTTTAAGCGATGAGGATGAGGAAGAAAATTGTAATTAATTGGTGCATAGTAATCGTGAGGGAAGCCGGGCCCAATGACCTGTGCCGGCACCATCCTTATTGTTGCCAAACTTTTGGATCACAAAAGAAGCGGTTTTTATTCCTTTCTTAACGGACAGGCAAAAATAAACTTCTGAACTTGACGACAAGATATGTTCTGTGGATATGCTTTTCTTCCAAAACTTCAGGATCCGCGATTATTCCGTTTACCGTCCAAAAGAAATTTACTTGATGGAAAAGAATAAATAGATTCGCGTATTCTTGTTGCAAGTTTTTCTTGTAAACTACATCATAAATCCATGTGATACAATGCTAGTGAGTATTATGCGCACTGAGACAGATTGTCTAGAACACATTTATACTCAAAAGAATTATTCAAGACTATGACTACTAATCTCTTGGCTCCAATTACTGAAACTTCTTGTCTTGTTAACGTAATGCATGAGATACTAGTCAGTCGATGGAAAAAGAAGAAACCTTGTATTGCAGTTTGTCCAAGCCAGCATTTGGAAAAATATGTCGGGTTTGATGTTGCTTTGCCAGGGTTCAACAAGGTTTTAGCTCTACAATTCAAAGCATACAAACGTCGGCAAGGAAATGTTTTAGATTATTTTTCAATCTATGGAAGACAACATAATACTCTGCTGAGGTACCCCAGAAACTGTGTATTTTATGTTTTACCTAATTACAAAACACATCAAAATATGGACCAAGATAGACGCCGAGAATTCGCTGGATTCCCTTACTTAATTCTAAAAAACACATGGTTTGTAGAAGCTCATTCCATTCCAAGAAATACGAAAAGAGTCGACAGAATTCAACTCACTTCTGGTGCAATATCAAGTTCTAGCTGGCAAAACATAGAGAGAGGATTGACAAGATGCCAATTTGGATTTCGCATAGCAAGGATTGAAGATCGTTATGTTTTGTATGATCCTGAAGAGAATGAAGTAGAAGTACTCGAGATTCCCACTGGGCGCTTCTCCTTATTCTACACACAAATTTAGCTTGAAAATCAAACAATTAGTTTATGTTTTTCGGGCGCGATTCAGTGATAACTGTCCAATGACCTTTCCACTGGCCAAATCATAGAACACAACTTCAAGCTCACTTCTATTTTGATCATATGGTTCTAGTTTATGTTGCATGCTATCGAGTTTCTTCTGCTCGCCAAATATCACCAAAATGCCAACCTGATAACTAAGAGGAAAGTCTCTAAACTCGTCAAGTTTCTCTAGATCTTGTTTGATCCATCGTACGCCAGATCTAACATTCTTGAACTCGATAACAGCAAAATTCCCTTCATCTGTATGAGGAACATGAAATATGAAGTCAGGCACTTTCTTTATGTTACGATACTGCTTGTTGAGTTCTCCATGAAGAACGAAAGAGCAGTCACTTTTGTCCATACGTCTTCGAAGTTGATGATAGAATTCGTAGCAGATTATGCGCTCGTAAGGTCTGGTTTCATAGGGTCTTCGATATTGATCTTCTATGGCTTTTAATGATTCAACAATCAATTCCAAGAGTTTTTCTTTATTCATGAGAATTTTTTAGTTTAGGCTGAACTTAAGTGTGACGCTAAATAAACATAGCCATCGGAAAACTATAGTCAAGTATACAAAATAATTTATTATTCGACCATCAAAAAAATAATGGAGATTTTGGCAGAATATTTGTCTGCAATGGATATGTGATGGTGCTGTTTCTCCAGAGTCGGGCGTAACGGCACTGTCGCATGTCCTTAACTAATAAAGAGATGAAAATGTAACGTGATTTTGTGAGTGAAGCCGACGTAGTCTACAATTATCCAAGAACCCTCGAAAGAGAATTGAACAAGCTTAGAACAAATTCTTTGGGTAAGGAAAATAGCGACGCCATTCTGCGTTTCTACAAACAACTCGCTGCCGAAGGCATCGGCAATGCTAGGATAATCAAGTACGTTTCCAGCTTGAGGCGAATTGCATCATTTTTCAACAAGCCATTCAGAAAGGTAACGAAGGATGACATAATAGACTTCATCGCAAAGATTGAGCAGGAAGATTATTCTGAATGGACTAAGACTAATTACAAATTTATACTTAGGAAATTTTACAAGTGGCTTCGTGGCTGCGAGGACGAATACCCATTAGAAGTAAGATGGATAAAGGTCAAGAGCAACATCCCTAACACACTCCAAAAAAGAGACTTGTTAACGATTGAAGACATTGAGTCTATTAGCAATAGCGCGAGAAATATTCGGGACAAGGCTTTCATATGGGTTTATTTCGAATCCATGAGAAGACTCGGCGAAATCCTCACCTTGAAGATTGGAAATGTGGAATTTGACGATCTCGGCGCTCGTTTACTTGTGAATGGAAAAATGGGAAGAGATTATGGACGTGTGATAATTTCAGTTCCTATTCTCTCTGCATGGCTTAACATGCACCCTTTCAGGGACGATCCAAATGCTCCTTTATGGGTGACTCTGGGTTCGAAAAAGAATATTCGACAACTTTCGTATGGTGCAGTTAGGTCAATCCTAAAGGATTGTGCTGGAAGAGCTGGCATCAAGAAAAGAGTCTGGTTGTATCTTATCAGACACTCAAGGATAACTCCCGCAAGCAAGATTCTTCCACATTCTCTTCTTTGTGCTACAGCTGGCTGGAAACAAGGGTCGAGGATGCCTGCTGTTTATATTCATCTCGCTGGGGAAGACATCGACGAGGCACAGTGCATGCTGAGTGGAACCGCTAAGGTCGAAAGAGAAGATGAACAACTCAAGCCTATAGTTTGCGAGAGATGTCATAGCAACAATCAGCCTGGGTCAAAATTTTGCAACAAATGCGGCGCACCATCAGATCTAAAGACAGCGAGTCAACTGGATCAGACCAGAGCGAAGTTAGATAGGTTGCTCGACAAACTGACTGAAGATCCACAGAAGTTAGAGAAACTTTTGGCTCTAGTGGAAAACACTTAGCCTTCTTTTCGCATGTGCTTCCCTCAGCCTTCTAAACCAGAGTGGCATTCTTTTCAGGATTTCTTCGTTTAAATCTTCTGTCAAAACATCGATTGCTTTTTCGTTTGTCATATCCAAGCCTTTTCGATTCTATCAACTCGCTTGCTCAACAATCTCGTAGATCCTTCCTCTCTTTTCGCCAATGCTCTTAACCAAACCCTTGAGGCATAGATTCTGCATGTAATTCCTAAAAGACCTTGCACCTTTCGGGTATCTTGCTTTCTGAGAATAGAAGCCATAGAGTGCATTGCTTGCTAGAGTTTTCTGTTCTCGCAGTATACTTACAAGTATTCTTTCATCAGCACTTAGTTCTTCATGCTCGCAATCGACTTCATATTCATATTCAACATCCTCTATCAAGTCTTTGCCTTCACTTTCAGCCTTCAAAGCCAGAGCCTTCAAGAGATTCAAACCGAGGGTAATGTTGCCAGAACTGCTTTGAATGATTTTTCTGATGGTGTCCTCAGAGTAGGCTGTTCCTTCAAGTGCCTCTCTCGCTCTATCGAGTAGTATTTCAAATGCTTGGCCTTCGCTGTAGTTTTGGATTTCAATGATGTTAGTGATGTTTGCTTTTCCGATTGCATTCAGTCTTCTGTACGTCTCTGAGTTTTCAGAAACCAAAATCAGTTTCACTTCGAGGCTCAGAAGCCTATTTACTGTCTCGATTTCTTTCAGACGTTCAAAATGGTCTAGACATATAGTAAGCCCGCAGCCAAGGTTTCTCATCTTTGCCTTAAGTCTTTTAGTCAGATCATAGTTGCTTTTGCTCGATACAATGGTATTCAGAGAAAGCAGAATCTCGTGGAATATTGCGTTGGTAGTTTGGTATAGACAACAGTCAATGTAGATCGCAATCCCCTTCCTTCTGGCATTAAAATCTTCGATGATTTTCTTGACTAACAGAGTCTTACCTGAACCACTAGGACCGTGAACAAATGTGTTGACAACATTGATGGCATTAGAAAGATGGGCTAGTTCCTTTTCTCGATGCAGAATGTTCTCGGGGATATGAGATTCAGACAACACTTCTATATTGGCAATTATTCGGGAGCCCACAATTTCAACTTGAAAAGTTAATTATAAATAGGTTACATGTGTGCGATTTGCCGTTTTTCAGGGCGAAAACTATGAATAACCATTGACAGAATTCTTACGCATGCATTATGACGTAATCTACAGTTCATTCCTTCTAAACAACAGAAAATTTATAGCGTACGTTTGTGGCGAGCAGCAATTAAACTGTTGACTCACCGCATTTTTGACAATTGAACCCTTCCCCTACTATGAACAGAGGGGTTCCACATTTTTTGCATTTGGGCATATCTGACGGTACAAAACGGCTGGATATCACCGCTACGTTTGCTGAACCAGATAGATTTGTCACTATTCTTTTTATTTTCTCAGTCTCTTTCCATACTTCGTAAGGCGTAGCATTTCGGAAGTATTCGTCAGATACAAAAACTAATTGGTCGAATTTTTCTCCCTTACCATACTCTACTCCCAAATCTTTAGCCGAAACCCCAACTTTCTTTTGGGCTTCAGATCGAAGGTCTATCCAAGTAACATTTTTGCCAGGAAATCGAACATTATAGAGCTTACCTTTTGCGATTTCCTTAAAACTTGGTTCATTCTCTTTCCTGTCTTCTGACTTGTTGGGCATGGTTATCAGAAATATCGTCCTAACTACTCATATTTAAGAATGATTCATGCACCAGCAAGATTCGTAAGGGTAGTAATAGTTTCAATGCGACCCAGCATTTGAGATGTTTTTTCGAATTGCTCTGAAATTTTTGTTGATTATGGATAAGACAATTAGAGGTATTAAGGGATATAGACTTAGATAGAAATTCCAGAGAGAGTGAGCAACAATCGCTGACATAATTCCATTTTCTATGAATAGATAAGCAAAGATAATACTGACCAAAAAGATAGTTAGATAATCTGGTAATGTTTGGTATTGAATATGAAGTAAAGTGAATAATGCGGCATTGATAAGCATAATAAGTACTTTTACGGCTAGTTTTGATCTAATCCATTCACTGCACGTCTTCATTAAGCCTAAGGCACAAAAACGAAAGTACATCTCTTCTCTCAAGCCTTGAAGAATGATTATCGTATACCATTCGTTAATCTTGTTCGGTGGGAAAAGCAAGACTATACCGAACGATAAAAAAGCAATCAGCGCCGAGAATGCTATCGACCTTTTTGAAAGAAAATTAGTGAAGCCTATTTTCAGATAAGCGATTATTGTTAAGAATGAATAGATCGGTAAAAGAATAAGGAAAGTATTGTCGATTCCAATAATCAGTGACAGAAGATAAAAAGACAAGAGCACAAACGAAGAGAGCACAAACCTTCCGCCGAAAGTGTTTAAGAAAGATTTTTCTTTTTTTCCCAATTCCCCAATTTCTGCCTCTTGTTTTCAATGCATACATGCATAATAAGTTGACAAGGACATAAAAAGTCAATCATTGAACATGTATGTTTGAAGGTTAGGGGGTCATCAATACCCTTCGCAGTTGTTTTTTTTGCAGTAATGGAATCATTATGCATCGATAAAGATGTTCATGTAGTTTCTCTTTAATCTCATACGATCCAATGAGAGGTTATTGTCCAACGTGCAAAGAGTACCGATCAGACAATGGTCTTGACGCTTGGGTGATTATCTGGCGGAAAGGTAGACCTACATGTGAAAGATGTAAGGGTTATGTAGACATTTGGAATAATGAAGAAGAAATAAAAAGATTGATTAGATGAAGATGTATGCGTTTGATACCATCCATTCCTGTCTCTCACATGTAACGTACCTTGTTTCAGGTGGTTAGGGGATCAAGATATTTTCGTGATGTTATGGATGAAGCACCGAGTCCATGGGATGATTATCATAAGTGGCGTAGATGGGCGTATGAGCAGACGTATGGACCTGGGAGTTGGGATAAGGGAACGCAGACAGGAAAAGAGATTCCAAAAGGGTTTCTAGAGTACAAAGAACCTTTTAAGGCATATTGGAGCAACGAACAATCCATCGGTATCCTTGAAAGAAACAGCAAGTTTATCGGAATAGCGTGCTTAGTTGCGAAAGAAGTCGTCGACAAGGAGAGTTTTGTGAGGAAGTTTGGTCTCAGTTTTGAGAAAGATATCCAATGGAAAGCAGCTTCGACACTCTTAGATCATCTTTCTAGGTCGCCGTTGTTCAAGGCTGTCCTCGTTACGATAAATAAAGTTCCGTTCAAGCTAGAGCCAGATGTTCCTGAAGAATTGGAAGGCCGACTGAACTGGGCTAAGAGAAATTATAATTACCATAAGTACATCGGCCAAGGCCTTCAACAATTCACTCAAGAGCATCCTATTGCACATGCTCCGCACCATCCGAAACAGATGAAGGAAGAGGAGGATTATGCGAGGAAGTTCCTGCAGACGTGTAGAGACATAGAGGGAGAGATAAGGGAACACATGAAGCCATATTTTCTGATAAAGGAAAACTTGTTCGCCGCCGCTCTGTTCCTGTACATCTATACTCATCCTTGCGATACTTTTCAACAAGCCGTGGATGAAATCTTAGGTAGAATGAGGTCTGCGAAGATAGAAGCCAACCTAACCTATTTTGTCAAGTGTACTGAAGTTAAAGATCCTATCATCGTCTTCAACTCCGAATTTTTTCCGCTTTGGGATGAGGTAAAGAAGCATTACTGCTTAGCTTTGAATGAAGATTGTGCTGGGTTCGGTTGTGACAAAGACGTTGGTTCAGTCCTTAGAAAAATGTTTACTACTGCTTTGGAAATTCCGAAGGAAGAGGAAATCGAAGAACAAATTCACCTTCCAAGCGAGGAAGTGAGTGTTGAATCGCCTAGAAGGGCTTTTCTTGGTTATGTTGTTGAGTCAGTTGTGAAGAAGATAGTTAAGAAAAGAAGAGTCTATTTCCCACTCGACGTTCTCACAGGACATGCAATACTTTTTGGGAAGACAAGAACTGGAAAGAGTTTTCTTGCATTGATTTTGATTAAGGAGGCTTTAGCCAATAAGATCAATGTTATTGCCTTTGATCCTCATGGAACTTTGTTCAATAAACTTGGTCAGCATGAATTGTTAAAAGTTGTTTTCACTCATGGAAAGAAGGATGTCACTGATGAGTTAGAAGAGATTTATCAAGATGCATCGACTTGGCCTGAAACAAACGAACTGAAATTACTCGTTGTTTTGGATGAGACTAGACTGTTGAGAGCAAAGAATCTCATCAATTGTTTGAATGAATTGGGAAAGAGAGGCGTCGGTTTCATCCTGGTAACTCAATATAGTACAAGCATACCATCAGAAGCAAGAAACTTAGGAACTTATTTTATCATGGCTGCCATGAGCGAGAATGAAATACAGAGGTTCAAAGATGTGACATTGCATTCAAGTTCAAAGTTGATAACAAGGCTGCCTAGAGCATATTCTTTCGTCTTTAGCCCGTACTGGTATCCAGAGCCGTTTTTCATTAGACATCGAAAAATCATATAGATCTTAACAAACTCCTTCGGTATGTATGTGCGAAACACCTTTCTGGCGAAACTTTATGTGTACAATTTCGACAGTTGTACTTGAGAGTGATAGAAGTTATGCGGCTTAAGGCGATGAAATTAGTGCAACAAGGCACGATTCTATACTCGACAAAATTGAGTGCTACTCAGATAAGGGAATTGCTGGAAAATAGGCAACTCATAGTCGATAAATATGACCCGACAGACCCAGAAACGAAGGGATATCAACGAGGGTTAGAACAATCTAGGGTAAACGATATAACAAAGTTCTTGTCTAGTAAGGTCCAAATTCTCCCACCACTACTTCCAGGTTCACTAATTCTGAATTGTCGAAGAGAGGAAGACATTAGATTTGATGAGAAGAATGAAGAGCTGATTGTTTCTGATGATGCTGTCTTCCATGTGGTAGATGGGCAACACCGAGTAGAAGGCCTTGCTAGAGGAGCTGTTCAAAACTACGATTTACCCGTAACTATAATTGAAGGGTTGAATATTCCTCAAGAGGCCGGACAATTCTTGGTTATAAACACTAAACAAAAGAAAGTTCGCCCAGACCTTCAGCTCAGAATTTTGTACCATCAAGATCGTGAAAACACTAGAAGATTAGTTGAGGCTTTGAGAATAGACAACTGGAAACTCGAAGCTTTAACACTATGCATCGCACTAAATGATAGGAATGAGTCTTCATGGCGAAATCTAATATTACGTCCAGGCGAAAGAAAAGAAGGGCAATGGAAACCTATAACAGAAGCCAATTTTGTTGATAGCCTAAGATTTTTTTGCGCTCGTGAAAGCCCAGTTAATTACTTACGGACTGACGACAAAGAGAGATTTCTCATAAAGTATTGGGACACTATTCGTCGTCATTATGAGGATGCATTTAAAGAGGACTTAGGGCGTGAATATGCCATTTGTCGTGGTTTAGGTGCAGGCATTTTCAATACTATTGCCCCTATCATTTACAATATTCAAAGCGTTAGAGGAGATAACCTAAATGAGCTAATTGAACAACTGGCTGAGCAATATCCACTGAAAGAGTGGCGACGAAGAAGGGGCAAAATGACAAAATATGGCTCTGGGCATAAGGTTTACCGCTCAGTTGCTGAAGATATGATTAAAACTCTCATTCCATTGCTTGACTACATTGACGCATCTCGAATGTATCGTCTTGAAAAGAGGGTATCTGCTCAAGCACACAAGAACATACTCCAGAAAGCAAATAATCTGCTGTCTCCAATCTACCTGAGAAATGCAAGCGATCTTAGGGATCAGGACTGGAGCGCCAGAGCTTGCTATTCTTTAGTCGATTTGGCAGATGATGAAATTTCAGTGTATATTGGAAAAAGCCAAAACGTAAGAAAGCGAATCCGCCAACATCGCGACTATAATTTATATGCTTTCAAACCTTGCGGTAGTGACAGAGAGTCGGAGAATCTTGAAATGGCGTTGTATCATATTGTAAGAACAAGAGTAAGAGAAAACAGTGTTCATCCTCCGCCGAGAGAGTACTGTCCCTTTTGTTAACGAGCGCACAACTGCAACCAATCATTGTATATTCCAAAAAATCTTTCCACAACCACAGCTAACTATATCCTTAGGAGTCGTACCTTTGCTTTGGATTCTTGAAATGATTGCTCCGCACGAATTGCAAGTAAACAAGCCAAATAACTCTTTGAAAGCCTTGACTACTGGCTTAAAATCATTTTTGTCGAATTCGTCCCATTTACTGTAATGAACATTAACATTGATCATCCATTGCTCAATTTGTGACCTATTAATTATTTCAGTGGCTTCCTTCTCCATCTTTTCCAATTCCTTAAACTTTGATTGATCAATTTTTTGAAAATTCGATTTCGCTTTTCTCAGATAATGTTTATAGGCTGAAATCGCAGCAGCTGCGAAATCTCCTAGTTCCCATTGATGATTCCCTTTGTATAGCACATCTGCCATGAGGAAATCGCAGATATTTTCGAAGAAGCACTCAGCATTCCTTCGTAACCTGTGGGCTGCGGCAGGTACATCGTTCTTGTTCAAATCCTTCTCTATTCTGTCCCAGACATCTTCTTCAAACTCAAATACAGGACCAGTGTCAATATTCCAGTTAGCGAAGTGTATCATGTTCTTCTGAGCCACTACTCCTTCAGTTCTAAGCTGTTTCGCCCAAGCATTGTCATGAGTCGTGATTATGTATTGTCTGTCAGGGAGAACTTCTTTCAGTAGCCTACAAATTGCTCTCCGATGAGTGCGGTCAATAGACATGATCACATCATCCAATACAACAACCTTTATAGCATCTTTAACGAGATAGCCATTCAGCGCGAAGAATAGGCACAGCCCCATGCTGTCTTGGTGACCCTCGCTGTGTAATGCATGCGGTGGAAACATACCTCTTTCATAAAAGTCGACTTCGAGATTTAATTCAGCTCCACTCTGCGAAATTTTTGATGTAAATTTGCTTTCATCATCGGAGTGAATTGTCTTATAGTGTTTTTCGAAGTCTCCCTTAACGGCATCGTATATACTTTCTAAAATAGAATCTCTTGCCTCTTCAAAATGATCAAGTGCGGCCTCTGCTCTATTTTTTAGAATTTCGCAAGTCTCTTTCTCACTTAATGCCTGTTGATACCTTTTCCATTGATCTTCCATTTTTGTAAGAGTATCCCATGCATTTTGTTGTAGAGAGAATTTCTCTCCAACTTGCTTCAAAGCATTCTCGATTTGAGACAATACCTTAACTTCTAAGAAAGACGTGGCAAACATGTCTTTTGGACTTGAGGTTGGCCATTTATTCCCTTCAAAGAAATCTAAAGGGTTCACCATAACTTCAGACCAACAATCAAGTTCAGACAAGTATTGTTTCAACTCCTTCTCATCAGTGGTTTTTAAGCTAAATTGTTCAAGAGCCTTAGCACAATCAACTATGTTGGTTCTTAGCAAGTCGAACTTTATTTTGATAAAAGATGAAGTTTCATCAATTTTCGATTGCTTTGCTTTTGAAATTTCTGTTTCCTTCTTCTTCTCTTCTAAATATGCCCTGAAATCTCCTACTTCCCATTTCCTTTTGCACAGAGGACACACATTAGACGCATCAACTAAACTTATGCCTGTTTCAAGTAATTTTTCATACAATAAATGCTGCTTGAACATCGCATCTTTGAGCACTTCTTGAAGCAGAGTTCTTAATTCGGATTCTTTCTCCACTACATCATCTTTTTCTTGCACAAGACTTCTAATTCCTTTGACCGCATTCTCAATCTGGCTTCCAGTTAATGCACCCTCCATAACTCTAAATGGACAAGGCTTGAGATTTTCCTTAACTTTTTCTGGCAGCAACTGATCTATTTTAGAGCCACCTAGGGATTCTCTTAATTCGTTCACTTTGTTCAGAGCAGTTTCTTCAGAAAAACTAATGAGTGAAAGAAGTTTAGAAATATCGTTTTTTGCTATTTCAAAGTCGCTTTCGGCATGTTTGAAATCCTCCCTTGCTTCATTTCTAACAGTCACCAAAGTTGAGCGAAGATTTTCTATGTCCCCTAGGTTTAACAAGCTCATTACTTCTTTTGCTCTTTTGCCAGCCTCCGCTGTAATGTACTTCAGAATCTCTCTTCTAGACAAAATGTGTAACCCAAGCATTGCGCTTTCTAAATAAGGTTTAACCAAAGCTTCAAGTTCCTTAGGCTCGACTTTCAAAGAAGAAGGTCTATTCATGCTTCGTTTCAGCATCACTTCTTTTCCGTCAACATCAAGAGTGGCAACAACAACTGTGTTTTTCAAATCCTTCCTAAAATCAACATGACAACCATGCTCCTTTAAGCTTAAACCTTTAGTACCTTCACCAGAAAGTCTAGATATTTCCCCGGTCAACAGAAAGTCAATAGCATCTACAACTGCGCTTTTTCCTGTGCCATTGGGACCGAAAAATACAACATTGTCTCCTTTTGGCTCAATTTTGATGTATTTGATACCTCTAATATTCTTGATCTCGAGACTTGAAATCTTCATTGCTTTTTCCTCAACAAATTTATTATATCGGTCTTGCCTGGTTTCCCTTGCCGAACTAAGTTTGCTAGATCGTCAGAAATTCCTTTGAACAAAGCATCGTTTCCAACAACTTCAACGAATTTATCGAAAATCAGATCCCGAACGGATTTTTGTGCCATGCTAGACCCCACCTAGCAAATGTTATTCAATTATACTTGCGTGGTAGTATTCTTAAATAATTTATTCATAGAGTTCATGCATAGATAATCAAAATCTTACTGACTCCCCCAAAGCTTGCTGTTATTCATTTCCACTCGTAGTGTCGAAAGCACACTCTCGCAAATACATAGAAACGGAATTTCATTCATCGATAAATATCATTACATCTCGTTTCTCTACTTAGTATGTGAATGCATGCTTGGAGCAACAAAAAAATCAAAGTATAGAGTCGATGTCTACATAGGTAGCGACAACGATTCAGGAAAAATCCACGACGGCTACCTAAACAAGGTTAAGAAATGGGCGAACACAACTTTCCCTAATGGTTACACGCTTGTTAAAGGCGAAGGCTACTACAATGGCGCTTCAGAAGACTCGATTCTTCTTCACACATTTTTGAACTATGATCCTGCTCTAAGTCGTCAATTAGAGAAACTGAAGCGAGAGTTGCGACAAGAGTCAATACTTGTTGTCAAGTCGTATGTTGATTTTGAGGTGGTTTAGTGAAATGTTCAGCATGTGATGAGAAAATAAGAAAGACTGAAGTGTATTTTGGTGACAAGAACACTTTTTATGAAGACAAACCACTGTGCGAGTCATGCTATTACGAAGACGAACCTTGCGCTACAGTCTTCTACAAAAAAGATGATCAGCCTTATGTCATCAGTCATACGAGAGATGAGACTGAGGGAGATTTTTCAGTAGGTTGGCACAGCACAGATCCATGGAGAGGTTATTACGAAACAAAGAGTAATGAGTACCGTTTAGTCAACACTGCAGAACTCCTATCTTACCATGAAAGCGAAGAGATGCTAAAAGATTTTGACGAAAGAATCAGAGAACTATTCGATGAACACAATATTGACTACGCAAGGGTTTTTGCGAGAAGTTCAAACGTTTTCTATAACAATTATGATCTCTATGTGAAGAAGGGACAAGAACTTATCGCAAGCCTTCTAGTTGCAAAAGCAAAAAGTGAAGTGGATTACAACAATCCCAAATGGTACAGGAACATAGTTTTTGATGAAGATTCACTGAACAAATTATCTCAGTTATTTCCTGAACATCAGATCAAGACTGATCACGATGCCACTAGACTTTTAGAAGAACTTGGCAGCGATGCTTTGAATGAACTACAAAACAGGCTGAGGGGAAGTACGATCTCAAGAACGAAGAACAACGTTAATGAGGCATAGTTTTCTGGCCTTGTTTAATCTTAACGAAAACATGATGTAGCGATGCCGTCTAAGCACAATGGAGAAAGTTCTCCTACAGATTTTTCTTTGGTACAAAGGGGCTTCACATCACATTCTGGACAAATTCGTCTCTTTATTTCATTCATCGCAAGATTGAGCATTCCTCTTTCTTCTAATGTCTCGTAAAGAAATTTCAAGTATTTTCCTTCAGCGATTCTTGGGACGTCGTATTTTGCTCCCTTTAAACCTTCTTTAATTGTCCATAATTCGTAAAGTCTCTTTGAACCTTTTGATGAATTACATTTAGAGCATACCCATATAATGTTCTTTTCGTCATCAGGCCCATTTAACGAACGAGGGAACAAATGGTCAATGGTGAGGCTAGTCTTTGTACCGCAGAAAATGCATTCATCATTCTTCTCTCTTTCTTTTATATACTCTCTGATCTCGTTCCAGAATATCTCACCTTCTTGGAGTTGCGTGAATTTTCTCATGACAAAACCCCAATTCCTTTTTCCCATGCCTGCTGACTCTGCAATAATCTTAGCATATTGCCAAAAGATCAAATCTCTAACTGTTTTTATTGCAGGCGGTGGCATTCTTCTCTCCTCAAGTTGAAGACGGTTTGCTAAATATTTATTTCTTCTTTTCGTAAAAGGTGAATCTCGCCAAAATATTCAACTTTTTTTGTCGTGATGCGAGTAAGCAATTTTGATAATGAAAGAAAGTTCGATAATTTTTGTTACGATGGAAGGGGATCTTCGATGTAAACGATGCCACCCCTAACCTTTATTAATTGTTCGCCGTTCCATTTTCTGGCATTTGCTATATTTATGGGGTTATCAAGTTCTTCTATTCTTAGGATCTTAATCCATGTTTTGCTCGGCTCATGCTCTCTACCGTTTTGGAACCGACCCAACAGACATTGACGCCTAAATTCTGGAATATAGATATGTTCATTCTCTATTCCCAAGAGTGTTTCTCTACGAAGAACATGAGCCACTCTGCACCGATATCTAATCGCTCCGTTGATGTAAATATATCCGTTAAGGGGTCCTTGTAATTCACTCGCTTTTTTTGCAGAATCCCAGTAGACCGCTCCTTTAGAGTTGGCAATCACTCTATGCCTTTCTGGATCAGCTTCCTCAGCGGGCATATCAGATCCTGCCAACTTCGGATTTGCTGGCCAAACTATAGCCATCATTCTTTCACGACTCATTTCAATTCCTCAAAAGTGAATAATTGTAGTTATCTATTACTTGTGCTTTTTCTTAATATGGAAGAATTGGAATAATCACACATCAGTAAAAGTCATGTTTATCAATTTTCATTTCTTTCTCATGCCTGTTGATCGTGAACTAGCAATTGAGTCTTTGAAAAGGCTCGATCAAAAAGTCTACAACATGTACCATAGAATGAAGGAGTTAGAAGATTATCTTAAATCCGATGTAGAAACATCCCAGAAGTTGCACATTTATCTTCTTTCTTTAGATGCTATGGATGAGTTGGAGAGACAAGGAATTGTTGAGATAATTAATGATTACCAGAACAAGGCTGTGCTCTTGAGAAGGAATTATGTTTAGTTAATGTGGTTGCATGGAACAGAAAATCCCAAAGCTGTATGAAACCGAGAATGTGCCAATTGAAAAGAAGATGATCTACCAAAGATACGATATCAAAGAGATAGACTTCTACTGGCTTATAGCAGAGCTGGACAAGAGAAAGAATCTTGCTTTCGGTTATGCTAACCTAAACGACGATGTCTGTGCAGAATGGGGATACATATCCATCAAGGAGTTACTGGAGAACGGTGCTACGCTTGACAAAGAATGGAAGCCATGCACTTACAAAGAAGCAATGGAGAAGATAACTGAAGAGAGAGCGAAGGTGAACTATTTCAGAAAACGTTACTTGGAATTGTTGAAAATGCAAGACGATGAAAAAATATCCGAGTCTGATGAGCACGTCTTAGATCAGTTGGAAGGTGTTGAAAGAGAACTCTATAGGCTTGGTCAACACGGATGGATGGAGAGAGCCGCAAAGAGACACATGTGTTCTTAACATTAGATAGATTGATTGGAATTAAGGGAATTCTTCATTCTTACAAACGGCTATCTGATTAAGAATAAATTCTCGAAGTAAATTCTTCATATGTTTGACGACAAATCATGTGAACATGTACCCCTGTCCCTCATAATAGGATAGAGTTTTGATGATTCCCTCAATTCTTTCCCGCATTGTCATTATCGGCAGTTTCACATCAAAAACCTCCCATAAATGGGAAGGTAAATCCAAATTGTTATTTACTAACTCTTTTAAACAATTTATAGCTGCGGTTTTATTGCCTGTCAGGAATATTGCCCAGACATCTGCCTGCAACTCTTGTTGTTTGGTAATAGCAGCTTCAGGCGGCAAACCGCCTTGAAAGCGAATCCACAGTTTTATGAAATCCCACAAAATGGATAAGCCTAAAGCTCTGACGTCCACTTTTCCTAATTCATCGATTATAGCTTTTGGCAACTTTAGTAACACAGAGGCGGGAAGGTGATTTTGGTCAATATGAACAACTTCATGCGCTATCACAAATTTGACTTTATCTTCTGATAAGTTTCGGAGAAAGGGTTTACTAACCCATATTCGTCCAACTGGTATGTTGAATAATTTTATGCCTCTCGCTCCGGCGATTATTTTTAACTCATCCGTTATTTGAACTGAGACTTGAATGCGACTATTGCCTAGCTTAGAGAAGAATTCATTGGCAAAATTTTGTAATTTTGAATTTTCAGCTTCCACGGATATTCCCCGCTTTATTCTAATCCCTTCTTAGACGGATAATAGAATTTCTATATCAACAAACACCTTTTTTACTATTTTACTTTCTTCTCTGATCTAAAATAAATTTTGAATCGTCATTGCAATTTCTGTAATAAACATAACGGTATTAACGGAGTTTTTCATTCAGACAAAAAACTTACCTGTTTAGTAACAATTCTTTGAAGTGAAGTATCCAAAAGGCACAATTGATCATCCGTTAAACAAAGGCAAGAAACAAGAAATACTAGTCTCAGTATGGGATTTTAGAGCAATCCACCCTCAATCTGAAAGAAGTTGTTACATTTGCAATGACCACCCAGCCAAGATGCGTCCTTCATTAGCGAGAGCAATTTTGCAATTGTACGGAGAAAGTCCTGTCCTTGATCCGATGGCTGGTATTGGAACAACACTCGTGGAAGCAATGCTTCTAGGAATGAATGCTATTGGAGTTGAATACGAAAAGAAGTTTGTAAAACAATCCAACGAGAACATCATATATATCTGCAAAACTTTTCCGACTGAGAATTTGGGTAAAGCATTCTGCATTCAAGACGATGCCAGAGATCTATCATGTTTAAGCCATGAGAAAGTTAGAAGCGTTTTGTTCTCTCCTCCTTATTTTAATGCGGTTAAGGCTGTCAGCACTGGGCATCAAGGTCCTGAGTACGGACATCTAGAAAGACAGCATCAGCTAGCAAAAGAGGGAAAGAGCGGTTACGGTTCTCACAGCAATATCGGACATGCTGAAACTTATGGTTCAATTGCTTTCTCGCCCCCTTTTTTCAACGCTTTAAAGAGGGGAGACGAGGGACCATTTTCAAGAAACAAGAGAATCTCTTACGTTGAAAGAACAGAAAAATTTCAAGGTTATTCAGAAGATAAAGATAACATAGGAAATATTCCTCAGTTCGGATCAATAGTTCTTAGTCCGCCTTACTTCGATGCCTTGTCCTTGAACAAGGGTGGTGGAAGTAGAAATTCGATTCTTCATGAAGAAACTACTCAAGACTTGCAAATGAAGAGAAGTGGGCCTTTCGGTGTTAAGAAAAATCTACCAACACCCTATTCATCTAGGCAAGAAAACATTGGAAATCGAAAAGACTATGGAATCTTTGGCTCAGTGGTTCTTAGCCCACCATACTTTTGTTCTGTGAGCGATGTTGTAAAGAGTCGATATCGCTATCCTATGACAGAGCAAGGCATGGGTAGGAGGCAAGAATATTCTGGCGATCCGAGCAATATTGGAAACATAGCCGAATTTGGTTCAATAGTTTTCAGTCCTCCATACATGAGCGCTATAAAAGGATCTGGAAGGAAAAGAGAGGAAGCGATTGAAGCAATGCGTAGAGCTGGGGTAAGTGAGAAGAGAATAAAGACTTTCATGGGAGAACTTGGATGTATAAAATGGCAGAACAGAGGATACTCGTTTTCTAGTAATCAAATTGGCAATTTGAACGGAACCACTTACCTTGGCGAAATGCTGAAAGTTTATCGAGAATGTTATCGTGTCTTGAAACCAGGCAAGTTTATGGTTGTTGTTGTCAAGGATATTCAAAGAGATTGGAAGACTATTCCTCTAGGAGCGGATACGATTAAACTCTGTCAGTTGGCTGGGTTTGACTGTCATGATGTGATCATAAACAAAATGTATTTCCCGAGTTTTTGGATGCTCAGTCTTGCGAAGAACGCACAGAAAGAAGAGATAAAGAGGACACAAAAGTTTCATGCCTTGAAGAGCCATGAATATGTCTTAGTGTTCAGAAAACCTTTGAACCGTTAAGTATTTAAATTATTACCACCATAGTAATATTTATGTCATACTATGAATTGTGGAACGTGTTATGGAGCTGGAGAAAAGAATTCACTGTCAGAGAGTTTTCCTCTGTCTTTGCTAGTCCTGACCCTAACAAAGTTTTGCATGACATGACTAAGAAGGGTTTTTTGGAAAGGTCTGGATGGGGTAAATACAAGGTTAACTCTCCAGAGGAATACTTGGCCAGGAGAGTGAACATAGCCAAAGCCTATGACTTTTTGAAAGACGTCAGTATGAGTTATGCCTTGACAGGACCAGATGCCGTCTTCTTATGGACGAAAGGAGGATACCAAGTCGACAGGTTCTTTGGCTTCTATCCAATTCACTTGAAAGTCAAGAGAAAAGAATTAGAGAGATGGAAAAAATTCTTGGATTCAAGAAGACAAAGATTTCAAGTCAACGGTCAACCGATCAGAGAAACTTTGTTCGGCTTGTTCTATGTGTTGTACCCAGAAATCGATTTCAAAATAGAGGAGGTAAGTGGTTTGAATGTAATTCCGTTGAAAGAAACCGTAGACTTTTGCCAAAGAAACATTTACTCTTTCGAGCCGGCTTTAGAAATGTTAGATGAGATGTACGGTTTAGGCTTAAAAGTAACGTACAAAGAAGCGAAGACTAACTTCTAGTGGTTTACATGGGATTCTTAAGAAGAGAGAACGAGATACTTCGAATTCTTAGGAAGTTGGCAGAGGAAAAACTTGATTTCATTGTTGTGGGCGGGTATGCGGTTAGTGGCTTGGCAAGACATAGGTTCTCAGTTGATTGCGACTTGGTCATTCCTAAGGGAGAGCTGGCAAAACTAGAAAAAGTTTTGAAAAAAGAAGGGTTTGAAAAGCATGTTGCAAAAAGTGGGTTTGATGAAGTCTACGCTGGAGAATTTGTTGGTTACAAGAAAGAAGTTAACGATCTTCCAGTCACAGTCGATCTTCTTGTTGGAAGTCTGGTTTGCAGAGCCACAGAGGCGTCATGGAGTTTCGATTACATCAAGAAGAATTCGATCGAAGCTAACATCACTGGTATTGAAACTTCTGTAACTTGTAGGATTCCTGAAAAGGAATTGCTCATCGCTTTCAAGATCCATTCAGGGAGAAAAGCAGATATCCGTGACATGATTATGCTGAGAGAAAATGCAAACTTCGAGAGAGTTTCAAAGCATATAAAGAAAGGTAAGGAAGAGGCATTAAGAGAACAAATCAATACGGTATTAGAAGCGCTACAGGATCCTAATCTGGTAAACTCCTTGAAAGGTGTTTTCGCTCTAAGTGTAGATGTTAAGAAACAAATAGAAAGCGCACGGAAAGATATCGACAGCATTTTAAAAAGAATTAGCACATAAAAGCATGACTTCTACACAAAGTAGATTCACTAACTAGATATAGATGGTGTAGGTACTCCACAAGTAATGAGGTAGTCACGGAGCAGATCTAACTCTTTTCTAGATATACCGTACAATTCTGCAATAGCATCATCCAATTGAACAGCAACTTCTGAATCTGCCCCCTCACATTCATGCATTCTCTTTGAAAGTTTGATAATCTCTTTAATCTTTGGATCTTTCATATTTCCTTCCGCAACAGCCTTTGGAAGTGGAACAAGACCTACAGTCCAAGATATGTGTCTGAAATATCTTCCTCTAGCTCGTTCAGCAAAAGATGTAATGAAGCTTCTTACTGGTGTTGAATTTAGAAGTGCTGCAAGGAGATAACCGAAATCCTTGCTATTTGCCGCGATTGAGTAGACTGTCTGTATCGTTATCAATCGTCTTTTTCCTAACTTCTCATTGTTGAAAATATCAGGAAGTAGAACTGTCTCCATTGTCTTGGACAATTCTCCCCACGCAATCTTGTTCTTTAATTTGCCTCTTGAAACTCTGAAAATTGTCCACATCGGTTGCCCCTCTTTGTAATCGTCTCTCCTCAACAGCTTCTTCTTATATCTAGTGAAGTATTCAAGAGCGTTCTCAGGGAGTTTCTCATTCACGTCACCCGTGACATCATCATGTGTCCAAATGATGTATCCCGAAACTTTAAAACTCCATGTTGTAATGTCTTGTCCTCTCACAAGAGGGCGTAAGAGCTCTTCCTCAATATTCGCTCTTTCATCTCCCTCGTTAGTTATTGTGACGACGCCTTTAGTTGCGGTTGGAACAAAGTCCCGGACGAGATAAACATCGTTTGCTGAAGTCATGACTCCCCTTTGAACCGTATAAATGTCTCCTAGTCTGGGCTTGTCGTTTTGCATAGTTCGAAATATTCTGAGAATATTCGGTGGCGCCATACACCAAGGTGACTCTGAGTCCTTGCATAGCAGCAATAGATTCTTCTGGTCAATATCCCAAGCCATCTGACCAGCAGCCACTATCGTAACTTTTGTATCGATGTCTGGGAAGGGGATAGTTTTCTTTAGGGCAAGAATCATTGGATAGTTCGTAGCTTCCTCAAAGAATTGTTTGTCTGAGAGCGAGTAATCTATTATCTTGAGAATCTCGTTTTTTTCTAGCAACATTTTTCTGAGCAAGTTTGCGTATAGAGAATTCATTATTTTCGCTGTGATCACAAAGCCCAGTTTACCTTCTTCCGTTAAGTAGCTCAATCCGGCTTCTACGAATGCCATGCAATAGTCTATTTGTTGAGGGAATGGAACGATTGTCTTCTTCAGTCTAGGGTCCCATCCAACAACCTTTCCACTTTTCTTATCTCTTTTGTAGACCTCGAATTTCCCCATCAATTCTTTCCGAATATCTTCATTCACGTTGTGAATTCTCACCCAGGGGGGATTGCCAACTACATAATCACATCGGTTTCTCATTTTATCGATAATTATAAAATTGCGTAATGTTGATAGCCACCTACCATCTAACCCGCGTTCCTTTCTATCTCTAAAAGTCTGTAGGAATTTTAGAAGAACACCTTTGTAGGACAGTCTCTTATCTTGAGAAAAATCTGCAAGAAATCTCTCCTCAGACCAATTGTTGTCAACCGCTGTTAATGTCAAGTCAATGAGCCTATCCCAATCGATCTCATCAGGATTAGGAAGAATGAATGTTCCCAACACAGGCACTGCTACTTCTACAGTTCGCACTGTAGCTATACCTCCCAATTGGCTTTTTGTCGCGGCTCTTGCAAGTGAATCTGCCCAATAGATGGGAATAGGGAGACTTCGCAATCTTCTCCGTACAGTTGGGTCTATTAGCCTGCCAAGAGCAAGAAGGTAATTGACTTTCGCCATAGCCACAGCGAAGGGGTGTATGTCAATTCCTATAATTTGCTCAGTTACTTTCTTCAAGGCTTCAGATTTATCTAGATTGTTACTATTGCTCAGATTAATGAAACGATGGATAGCACGGACAAGAAAAGTACCAGATCCGCATGCTGGATCTAAAAGAACTGTGTCAAGTATCTTTTTGCCTTGATAATCAACTGAGTCTAAAACCTGATCGACAAGAATATCAGGTGTATAAAATTCCCCCAATGCTCTCCTTGTTGCAACATCAAAGAAGCCTTGGTACATTTGTTTGACTAAATCAGTCGAAACACCAGTGAAGTCCATTAGGTCCAAGGTCTTGGCTATCTTTGACAAGTAATCCGATATCACTGTACCTAGTTGGGGAAAGACGTTTGTAAGATCCACGAACCAGTAGAATGTGTCATACTCAAAAACTCTTGAGAGAAATGGTATGCGATCAGAAAGTTTTTCGTAACCAAGCACAACATATTCTCCCAGAAGTTCTTCCAACGAAGCTGCAGAAATTATACTTTTTTGGATCGCTACCTCGCCTACTAGTAGCTTCATCAAAATGGAGAGATAAGTCTGAACAACGAATAGGAATTCTTTCACTTCAGCAGTAGTTCGTAGTTGAATATACAAAGAATTCTTGGCAAATGACTGCACGGCCATTATGGCTTTCTTATTGAGGTTAGTCGCGCATCCATAAACACCGTCCCACATCTCAAAGCTTTCCTTGATAAAAGGATCAGTCTTATGATTCCTGTACTCTTCAAAAAGTTTCTTGATAAGAGCTTTACCGACGCTTGAAGCTGGTCCAAGATTTGTTGTAAGGTCTATAGGAGATGCTACCTTCATTGATAGAGCGGAAACCCATGCCTCTAACATCCATACGTGGTCTTCAAGTTTACCCTGTTCAATGATTTGCTTTTCTTCATCCACGAAAATTATATTCTTGCCATCAGTTAGGATGCCTCTCAACAGAAGATTTTTCTGTCTGTATTGTTCTATGTAGTCGTCTATCTGCTTCTTCTTTGCTAGTAGTTCCTGCATAAGCTGCATAGGTTTCTTGAACTCAAAAACTAGACCACCGATTCTTGCATCGCTTCTTCCACGAAAAATCTTTCGTTGTTGTTCAATTATAGGTGATATGCCATGCTCTTTCAACTCCTCTTCGATGATGTTGAGAAAGTTTCTTTCAAGCTCGCTTTCAGTCACTATTGCCCCTTGGTCGATCCTTCCAATGATGTCTGTGATTCTTTTAGTGAATTCTATAGACCTAGACATTGGCAAGCACTAGTTAACTTTTATCGCCAATAGTATTTATTAACTACATCGCTTCCGAGAACTTCAAGTGTAGATTCTGTGCATTTGACCACTTTTAACAATTCGCATTGTTTGGTCCTGAGTATCCAATAAAGGTAGAGAGTATCGCCTACTTTGATCGGTGTTTTCCTAGCCTTCCTAATTGTTTGTCGCTTTTCGCCGTTTAATATTTTATCTTTAAAGACTGTTAAACCTAAGATTGACGTTTCTGTCACCTCTTTCTATGAACAGTAATTATTTTTCTGCACTTAATCCAGCTCTTCCTCCACTAAATACCTAGTCGAAAGATCTAGTGACTCTTCATTTTCCGTATTCGACTCAGCAGCATAGACGTCTTTTTTGTACAGATCCCTTTGTGAACCTTGTTTCTTTCTCGCCCTTTGTCTTCGATAGTTGTTCCTAGATTCTTCTTCTATCTGAGCTTTACATCGCCTACACAAAGGTTTCCCCATCCAGTCTCCTTCTTTAGCAAATTTGATCTCGCCCGCTTCTATCCACTTTTTGCATCTTGAGCATCTCATGCAAAGGAATGTTTATTAATAAAACGTTTATTTTGCTGCTGGACGAAGCTTCCGATATTTCATCGTCTTGTTCTAATGTGACTCAGCCATTGTTGATTTTCGCAAATGTAGAAGCAATAGTGCTTAATGATGAAGTATAAATTTTTTATCATTAAAATCTTAACAAGTACAAAAGTGATTTTGTGAAAGATCCGTTGCAGGAGTGCATTAGAAGATATGATAAATATCTTGCTAAACTCAGAAAGAGGTTTAAAAGAAAAAAGATCAGTTTTCTCAGATATCAAGCTTTGAGTTTTAAAGCTATTGATGATATTGTAAAGAGGTATGAGAAGTCTACAGGAGAGAACTTATATTGGGTTAAGAATAACCTCCTGTATCACTGGATATATTCAGATCCACTTATTTATGCTCTGGAGAAAATTGAATTCCTCACAAGAGGTCTGCATGAGGAAAAATTAGAATGGATCGGAAAATACTTAGTTAAAGAGTTTCTAAAAGGACGCGAAACGAGAACTAAATCTTAAGACCTTTACACAGCGAAATGATCGGCATTCTTTCGACAACATATTCAATAGACCGCTGGAATAACCAAGATCTTTTTGACATGAGTCTATCCATTGTATCTAGCGCTTTGGCAAGTCTTCTAATGGGGTATCTTTTGTTTTCGACTAGCGAAGTTCTAATTACATAAACTTGTGGCAAAGTGTCGACGATTCTCTCACCAACTTTAATTTCGTAACGCTCAGCTCTATCTGGGATAGCGCTTAACATATCAATCATAGCTTTAGATCCTGCAGTCGCTACGATTTTGTGGTAGTCTCCATTGATAAATCCCTCGATTAACTTTGCTTCGTCCTTGACTTCATCAGTTTGAAGTTTTTTCTCTATCGCTACCCTCCTTGCAAACTTCTCCCGAAATGCAGTTTTTTCTCGATGAAAAACTATGTTTTCCTTTCCTTCTTTACGTTCCAGATAGTGAAGTACTGACTGTTGTCCATGAGCGCCAAGTAAACAAAGTTCTTTAGTAACATTTGAGTCGTTTTTCAAGACTTCTTTTAAAGTCTCGATAGGAACATTTGTGAAGTCAGCTTCATCATCTCGGAGCATTTCAATGGCTTGTATGCTTGTTTCATGAGGTATATTCTCAGGCAAGCGAATTCGAGATCTTAAAGCCTTTATCGCAAATCCCTCGTCATGGGCATCTGGAAGCCCAGTGTACCTCAATAACTCTTCATTTTGGCGTTTCGAACTCTTTGAGGTTTTTATTGAATGCCAGCTTTCTCTTGTCCATTCTATTAGATTAGGGGATAAATTCCAACGATATTCAAACACATCGAGTGGTATAGGATTGGGCCTTATTTCTCTCGTAAAGTTAACTACCAAAACGGCTTTTATTAAACCCAGCTCGGGAAAGTCATACCAAGTCTTTGGACCCCGCTCTTCACCTTTCAAGATTCCTATTTCTTCACCACTCAAAAAACTCAATGCTTTACTGATTGTTGGGAGATCTACAGGAAGTCTTTCATGACGTTTTTTTGCTATCTCCTTTCGAAGTTCTGTGGGAGTTAGTGGATGATGTTTTAACAAAGTTTCTATGATATCCAGTTCAAGCAAAGGGAGTCTTTTCTCGCGATAAGATCTACTGTCCCTTTTTCTCAATTTATAACAACCGAACTCGATTAACTATGCGCTCAGTTAAGTAATAAACGAGCAAAATCATGGATTTAAGCATTATTCATCCACTAATACAACTTGGATTAGAACTACTTATCCTTTTAGAATAATCGACGTTTATTTTGAGTCTCAAACGGTAGTTGAGTTTGTGAAAGTTGGAGGACAAGAAACTTTGAGCGAAAGAAAAGGGAATGAAATAGTTGACCATCGGGATATTCGTGAGCGGGTCACCCCTCAAAATGATCGACAAATCATTCTGGATGAGAGTAGGGTAATTGATAGAAACGGGCTCGGCGGGAGGCAAGTTTTAACAACTCAGCAAGGAAGCATTGAACGTAGAATCCTTGTTCCTCTGTGCCATGTCTGTGGCAGACTTGTTCCTGACGTCGATCTCATAGTTTGTCCTTCCTGTAGTAGGGTTACATGTTCATCATGTTCAGTATCTTTCAATAAAAGCACTATATGTTTAATGTGCGCAAGAAACATCTTGCCTTCAAAGAACTGGTATAAGGTAGTTTGCTGTGTAGCGAATCGAATCTCAAAAGTGAAAGGAGTTTCCGAGTTAACTCATATCGTAAAGGAAAATGTGGAAGATATCCTAGTCGAACTTTTGAACCGCAACCTAATTGTCAAGAGAGGAATACTCTTCCTTTCTAGGTATGAAATCACAGACCTTGGGCTTGAGTCAATTTCCTTGGGCAAAAAGATCTATGGAGACGAGTTTGACATTCATCTCTTGGACGTTGAGCTCCGAAGATACGTTTTGAAGGAGACGGACAAGCATGGGCTCACTAGATTTTAGGCATTTCGATATCCAGCAAGTTCTTTGCTTTCAGAGGCTTGCTGGCTCGGTAAGTTCACCGAGACATGTTCGGCGACGAGCATGCAAAGTGAACCAAGAAGGAGGTAAGAGAGAAAAATGGTGAGAAGAGTAGTCGTTCCAAACTCCGAGGGGCAACAGGTCGTAATCGAGGGAGAGCAGAACGAGCCCTTGCCTGAGGGTGTATTCTATGTCGATCCAACGAGCAATAGCGTGATAGGGGGCCAAGAAGGAAACACTGTAAAGGACATACCAAGTAATGCGATAGAACTACCGAGGCGGCCATGGCACTCATCTTCCCCTCTCCCTACCCCTTGGTACAGAACAAAAGAAGGGTTAGAAAGGCTTAGGCCAGAAAACGTTGAAATGCAACGCTATTTCCCAGATTTCCAACTATTCATGGATGATAAGAATGAAAATAAGTTGCTATGGGTTGGGAAGCTGATAAAAAACAGAAACGACACCACAATTTACATTGTATATCCCAATGAATATCCCAAGGCAAGGCCTATAATTATCTTGCCAGAACAAAGCGAGACCAGAAACCAGTCAATAAACAAAGCTATCCTTGGGTTGTGGAATGCTGCCGTCACTGCCCCAATGTTGATCGTCATGGTTTTGAGAATGTTATTAGAGGAGGAAGGCAAAGTTTGCAATGGTACAGAACAGACGACGGAGTAAAGCAGCTAAGGTTTGAGAAGGCGCTTATGAACAGGTTTTTTTCCCGGTTCAGTCTGTACGCCGATGACTATGACAATCTTTTCTGGAGTGGACCAATTTATCTCGACGATCTAGGAAAGGGGCACAGTGACGTTCAGCTTGTATATAACTATAATCATCCGTACTCAATGATGGAGGTCTACGTCACCAAGCCTTCACTAAATCCTTCAGTAAGTCACCACATTAGAGAAGACGGAAAGAAAATCTGCTATTTGAAGGGTGAAGACTGGAGACTAACCTATACTGCAGTAACGGTCACTGGGATGGCAATTCGCTTCTTGCGAGAGTATTGGACAGGTAGGCTTGAGCCTTGATCAGAAAAATCTTGTTTCCGAAAAAAACCATAGATTTAATACTTGAAGACGCTGAGAAATGGAAGCCCAGAGAGACAGGTGGCGTGGGCATCGGCTATCTGTTTCATGACACGGCTATTACTACAGACTTTATAGACGGTGGAAAAAATGCTGTACGATCAGAAGCATACTTTGAAAAAGACCATGACTATGTTCAGCAGAAAGCTAATGAAATCGCGTCAAAAGATTCTTCAAAAAAATATCTTTTTGACTGGCACTCTCATCCATGGGCAGAAAACCCTCAGCCAAGCCAAGGCGACAAAAAAGAAATGAGGGATACAAAACAAGATGATAAATGGAAAAATCAAATCATACTCATCGTCGGAAAAAACGCGTTTAGTGTTTGGGATCTAGATTCAACAAAAGATGAATTTGTTGAGGTTCCTTATCAGGTCATTAGTAAAGATGTAAGCCCTGACCTCTTTGACAGAATTTCAAAGGTTATTCAACATGAAAAGTTGATGGCAAAATCTATTCTAATAATTGGGTGTGGAAGTGGCGCCTCAATAGTTACAAGGTTCCTCGGATGCACAGGAATAGGAACATTTCATCTTCTAGACAACGAACAGCTGGAACTTGTGAACGTGATTAGACATGAAGGTACGATAGAAGAGATCGGTGAGTTCAAGACTGAAATTCTGAAGAGGCGAATAGAATCCCACAATCCTTTCGCTGTAGTCCAAACGCATAATTTCGATGCGTTGAAAGAATCCGACAGGCTGGCTCAACTTGTTGAAAAAGTAGACCTCGTTATAAGCTGTGTCGGAGCAGTTGGCGTTAACAGTGTGATCAACAAGTTATGTCTAGAAAAAGGAAAGATGGCTCTATACGGAGGAGTCTCAAAAGGGGCAAAGGTTGGCTTCACGCTAGTTGTCAAACCCAAGGAGACCTGTTGCTACGGCTGCGTATTCGATCTTGTGCCAGAATCTTACTACGTGGACAGACAGACTGCCTTGGATTACGGGTTGAACTTGGATGAGCTTCATGCAGCTCAAGGGCTTTGGATAGATGTTGCCATGCAGGCCGTGCCCATGGCTGAAGTAGCTCTGATGGTGTTACAAGATGAGTTCGACTACAAGAAGGGAAATCTCATCCACGTAACTCCAAAGAGTTTTGAATTGCGATGGGAACTGGTGAAAAGAAAAGATGACTGCCCCGCTTGTAATCATTCCAATTGGCTGAAGACTCAGTTAGAAAAAACAGGAATCGAACTAGACAAGACGTTTGACTTCCGAAAAATCTCCAAGAAACCTCGTAATGACGCAAAAACCACAAAAGAGGATGAGTAGTTGACCCACAAACAAGTCCCTAGTCTTATCGTCACTACAATCTTTGCTCTTGGGCTTCTCATGGTTGGGGCAGGGTTGGCGCTTTGGGTTTACGAAAAGTTTCAAGAGTTCAACGTATCTTGGCAGATTACACTGGCAGCACTTGGATTAATCGTTTTGATATTCGGATACATCGCGGCAAAGCTCTTCTCGAGAGAATAGGGGTTTTTCATGTTGGATGAGTGGGTTGAGACTACTAGAGAGCTAATCGGAAAGATAAGTTGCTACGTGAATAAGGATTCTCTAGAGAAGCTCGTGCAACTCTATACTCTGGAAGATAATCCTATCCAAAAGGAAGAGATGCGAGCTGAGATAGAATCGATCATCGGAATTTATGAGCCACAGCTTTGGCTTTCTGATAGGCCTGTTATAGCCGCACCTTCACAGGAGGAAGTGAATGGAGACCTCAAGATAGGGACAGTTTATCAAGGAGACGTTCCAGTAGCTGAGTTTAAGTTACCTAAGCGTGCACTTGTTCGTCACTGCGCAATATACGCCCAGACTGGTCATGCCAAGACCACAGTTCTGTACAATGTTCAAGATCAGTTGATTCGCTCTGGCATTCCGTTCTTAGCATTCGATCCTAAGAAAGATTGTAGGGCATTATTGAGAAAGTTTGACAATCTTGTTGTGCTTCCTTGGTATAGGTTCCCTTGGAACCCTTTACGCCCTCCTCCAGGCATGCCGCTCAAGGCATGGTGGGCAAACTTTTCTCAAATATGTGGGTATTCATTCGGGTGGTTTCTAGCTAGTTCAAACTATCTACAAGAACATCTTGATGGCTTATATGATCGATATGAAGAAACTGGAAGGTTTCCGACTTTGCATCAACTCTACGCTTCTATAGTTCAAACGACAGAGGGTACAAGAAGGAAATCGGAGTACCACGACTCAACTGAGAATAGAATTTTCACTCTTGTCTCAATCTTTGGCGATAATCTCAATGTTTCAGAGGGAATACCTCTGGAGAGAATCTGCGAACTCCCATGTGCTGTTGAGCTCCATGGTCTAAGACCTGCAGAAGCCAATTGGCTTGTAGAGGTGATACTGAGTTGGATATACTTTTACCGCTTGTATCAAGATCAGCGAGGAGAAGAGCTACGCCATGTAATCTTCGTGGATGAATGCCATCGCATCTTTGACAAATCAAAAGAATACCGAGAAACAGCTATAGAGATGGGAACTCCGATCATCACTATTTTCCCTTCGCAGTTCCGGGATTTTGGAACCAGTTTAGTCCTAGCTTCGCAACAGCCATGCCAAGTAATGAACTCTGTCCATAGCAACACTCTGGTTAAGATAGTGGGTAATCTCTCGAGCGGGTTGGACATCCAAGCGGTCTCTGAAGCCATGGGGTTTGACGATGAGCTGAAGGAATGCATACACAAGCTTAAGCGGGCTCAATGGATAGTGCGAATGGCCGATAGCTATACAGAGGCTTTCCTCATTGAAACGCCCGATTACCCAGTTGAGAAAAACGTGTCTGATGAAGAAGTACTTGAGCGCCTAAATTCAACATTCGAGAAATATCTTCCAACGAATCCAAGACAAGCAGAAGAACCCAAGCCGAAAATCATTTTGCCCCAACTCTCAGACGATGCATGGTCGCTCTTATTTGACATTAACAGTCATCCGTTCAAAGGCCTGACATCGAGGTATAATGACCTAAACCTTTCAGGAAGAAGAGCAAGTTCAGCCAAACAAGAACTTATACAAAAAGGTCTCGTAAACGAGGTCGACAAAACTCTCGGAGGCTATAGACCGGTAAGATTTCTTACGCTTACAAACTCAGCTGTTAACCTCTTGAAGAACGTTGGCCATGATGTCAAGTTGTGGAGACACACAGGGCACATGGGCTTCGAGCATCAACTTTACACTGTGCTTATTGCCTATACCTTTCGCAAAGTGGGCTATCAAACTTTCATCGAGAAGTCTGTGAACAAAGAGAGAAGGGTTGATGTTCTAGCAATAGTTGAGGGCAAAACTATCGCTGTGGAAGTGGAAACAGGATCGAGTATAGACATTCAAAACAAAATCAAAATTCTGGAAAATGTAGACGAGCTCGTTATAGTTTCTGATGATAAACCAAGCCTCGATGTAGCCAGAGCAATGACCAAGGACAAGAAAGTCAGGTTAGTTTATTTGATTGATTATCTCCACGAGTTGAGATCCAATTATAATAGTAAATCTTCTGGAAATAAGTATATTAACCGTAAAAAAAGGGATTCAAATTCCTATTATGGAAATAAAGATGGAATTAACTCCAATTGCAAAGAACGACTTTCTTCATCTTATGAATTAACGAAAGAGCCAAAAAATAAGGAGAACAGCCAAGTTGAGTAGGTACAGAGACTCAAATCTATACAAAAATGGGCTAAGCCACTACAAAACCAAAAGCTCAGACCACTATCACACATCCAAACCCTATGCAAGGCCTTACAGCAACTCAAGACCCTTAAGAAAATACTCTAGACCACAAGCTGGGCGAGGAGGAAGGAGCAGACTTCCTTATCCTAAACCCCAGTATTTTCAGAGTCAAAAGCCCGAGAAAAAGTACGAACATGCACTAAAAACCGGGCATACGAGTAGCCCTTTTACATCGAAAACCCCGAGGTACACGCTGGAAAACCCTACCTTCGAGCCATGGGTTGACACGGATGAGATTGCCAAGGATGTCGAGAAGAAGCTAGACAGTAAACTGACCGAACGATTCCTGGAAAAGTTCGGAGCCGATCTTGAAGAAATCATGCGAAGGGTTGAGAGAGGTTCTGAAACCTTAGAAAAGTCGACAGAAAAATCTGAGACAGAACAAGGAGCCAAAAGACAGGTCGAAGCCAAGATAAATGATGACCATGAGCAGAAGAAAATTAGTGAAATAGCAAAGACTGAAAGTATCGATCATTCAAGTGAAATTCCCGAAGAATCAAAGGAAGACGACATGCTCTTGGATGGAGGATTCAAGGTATCCAGAACTTTTGGTGTAGCCATTCCCACAGAACCCGAGGAACAAGATTCGGAGCAGATGCCCCAAGAATCCAAGGATAAGGACGAAATCACTGACAAAGAAAGTGAAGCTGATCAAACTGAAGTTGAGACTGCAGAAAGTGAGCCACAATCTGATGAGAACAGGGAACTAGAGGAAATCGAAGATCTGAAGGTGGAAGAAGGCGAAGTTGAAGCGGAAGGTGGGACAAAGGAAACTGAGAACTTAGATGGTACAGAAGAATTGGTTGAGAGTGAAGACCCGAACACTGAAAGCACACAAACTGAGACTATGGAAGCTTGGGAAGATGTGGAAAATGAGATCGTTCCAGAGGATATGACAGAAACCGACGAGATGATGTTGGAACCTCTTCCAGAAGAGACTGAACTCTATCCTGTTGAAGAGCCTCAAGAGGTTGAAGTAATCTAGGAGTGTTTTGGCACGATGAAACAAACCAAGGGAGTTCAGAACAAACGAGTATCAGACTATGGAGGTGAAAGAATGGAGAAGAGATTGGTATGTCCACACTGCGAGAAGCCCATATACATTAATGTGACTCTGGGAAACGCTGCTAAGAAAGACGTCCCACTGGTTGAAGCAATCAAAGGTGCAATCAGCAAGTGGGCTGAAAACGTCGACATAACCCAGAAGAACGGAACCGTGGTTGTGACGCCAAAAGGCTACTTGGGCACTGAAATGTGGCATCTCATCAACAGTTCTCTGAGTCAATTCGAGACAAAGTGGGTCTCCGCAGGAAAAGAAAGCAGATGGGTAATCAAAAGAGGGTAGCATAAAGAGGGAAAGATGGTGACGCAGAGCATCAAAGATCATTTACTCAAGATAACCAGAAGTCTCAGAGTTCTGAAACTACACAACCCGTTCGAATCTAGAGGGATTTACCAATGCCGGACTAGACTGGTTGTCAATACGTACAAGGGTTGTTCGAATTTGTGTCAATACTGCTACACTTATTCTTACACAAGGTTCTCTGACATCTTGAATCCAAAACCCAAAGATGACTTTGAAAAAAATTTGGAGAGGGATATTCAAAGGTACTGTTCAAGCGGGCTGCCAAAATACCCTGTGTATGTTTCATCGAACTGCGAACCCTTGCAACCGTTGGAAGACAAGTATAAAAACACTCTCTATGCCTTAAGAAAACTGAGAGCAAACAACTTTCCAATACTTATCATGACGAAGAACCCTAGCAAACTACTGGAACCAGAATACTCAGAAGTGTTAGACAAATCTCGGACTGTGATTCAGGTAACTATCCCGTTTTTAAACAGTCGTTTTGAACCTTATGCGCCTTCACCAAATGAGAGGATTCATGCCATAGACTGTTTGACAACATCAGGGTTTCAAGTTGTCGCTAGAATAGATCCAATCATGCCTGTCTATGGTGCAATAGAAGGGCAGTCAGTCAATGAGATAGATTCTCTTGTAAACCAGTTGCATAGAGTTGGTGGAAATCTCATCGCTTCAAAGTGTCTGCGTCTTGTACCTGGAATCAAGAAAATGTACCCACACCTTTACGATCAGCTCAAACCATACTACCAGATAAATAGATCCAGCGAAAGCCCTTGGGAGTTAAATCCCGAGTCGAAACAGAAACTCCTGACGCCCGTCTATAAAGCCTGCGAGAAACGCGGGATTACGATGGCAACGTGTGTAGATGGCAGACATGTAAGTTTCCCAACATCCTTGAGATGTGATGGTCTCGAAGAGATGTTGCAAAAGAAGGCTGATGTGTCATAAAGCCCTGAGAGATCTTTACATTGTCAAAAAATTCGAAGCTCGTCTGTCCAGATTGCGATAGCTCCAGGGTCTGGAAAGACGGAATCCGCTACACGAGCTACGGGGAAGTTCAGCGATTCATCTGCCGTTCGTGTGGGTACAGGTTCTCTGAAACGAGTGTGAAACCTTTAAATCCTCCGTTGACCTCTGGTGGGAGGCGCCAAGTATGCGTGTCCTTGGCAGAAGGCTCGAAAAACTTGGTTGAAACAGAATCCCAAATTGAAAAGCGGGCTGCGGGAGCCACGAAGATTACCGAGGCAGACATCAAGGGCAAAATCGTTGAAACTGCTTGGCGTCTCAAAAAAGAAGGCTATAGTCCATCAACAATCTCCACATACCCAAAATTCCTTAGACTATTAGTCAGGCATGGAGCCAATCTTTATGACCCTGAAAGCGTCAAAGAGGTCATCGCTGAACGGGAAGCATGGGGAACAACAAGCAAAATCATGGCTATTGCAGCATACACATTCTTCGCTTCCATCAATGAGATACGATGGCAACCACCCAAGTACAAGCAGACGAGGAAACTACCATTCATACCCTTAGAAAGTGAGATCGACGCCTTAATAGCCAGAAGTGGAAAGAAGATCGCCGCATTGCTTCAGCTACTCAAGGAAACTGGGATGAGAATAGGAGAGGCCTACAAACTCAATTGGATAGACATCGACTTAGCGAACAACACAGTAACGGTTAATGAACCAGAGAAGAACGGGAATGCAAGAATGCTAAAGACATCAAACAAGTTGTCAGCCATGCTCAATGCACTACCAAGAAAAGGCCAAAGGGTGTTTGAAGGAACATGCTACAGCAGCCTTGAAAGTAACTTCCACAACGTAAGGAAGCGAACTGCCGAAGTCCTGAAGAACCCAAGGCTACTCAGCATCCATTTCCACACACTACGCCATTGGAAAGCAACGATGGAATACCACAAGACCAAAGACATCCTGTACGTCAAGAGGATACTCGGGCATGAACGAATAGAGAACACTCTGCTATACACACAGCTAGTCACTTTCGAGAGCGATGAATACCACTCGGCAATTGCAGAAACTATGGATGAAGCAAAGAAACTGGTCGAAGCAGGCTTTGAATATGTATGCACTCATGAAGGCGCCATGCTGTTCAGAAAAAGGAAATAATCCGCATTAAATGGTAATGCGGAAAAATGGATGGGAAAGTTTATTAATTTGCTGTATGGTTTAGGTTGTTAGCACCGCAAAACATGATGGGAATTACTCCAGATTCCCAGATTTTTAGGGTCAACCAACGCCAAGCCCATTGGAGGAACCTCCTAGTTTGAAAAAACCTGTACATAGAGACGTAATCCCTTCTTTCGCAGAACAGCTAGGAGTTCGGAGGTTATAAAAAATGGAATTCTCACATGAAGATTTACTACTCCTTCAAAAATCCTTCCTAAAAGAAAAAGGCCTAGTTAGACAGCATCTAGACTCATACAACGAATTCATTGATCATGGCCTCCAAGAGGTAATAGATGAAATCGGCGAAATCCTTATAGAAATCCCTGAAAGTCCCTACAAAATAAAACTCGGTCAACTATGGGTAATTGACCCGCAGTCAAGGATTACAGGACCGTATATCACTGAGGTTGATGGCACAAAACACGAAATATACCCGATGGAAGCAAGATTCCGCAGCCTAACATACGCAGCCCCACTCTCAATAGAGATGACTCCAATAGTCGACGGAAGAGAACTCGAAACAGAACTAGTTGTAATAGGTGACCTTCCAGTAATGCTAAAATCCAAGCTTTGTGTACTATCCCAACTTCAACCAGAGGAATTAGTAGCTCAAGGAGAAGACCCAACCGATCCAGGCGGATACTTCCTCATTAACGGGTCCGAACGCGTCATCGTGGCACTAGAAGACCTAGCCCAAAATCGCATTCTGGTAGATATTGACACACGAGGCGCAAAACCAGTTTATAAAGCAAAAATATTCTCAACTACAGTTGGCTTCAGAGCAAGAATCGAGCTAACACTAAAATCCGATGGGGCAATCTATGTTTCGATTCCAGGCGTCCCCACCGAAGTACCCCTTGTAATTCTTATGCGAGCACTCGGCTTAAAATCTGATAAGGAAATTGCTGAATCAATATCGCTAGAAAAGAAAACACAAAGCCAGCTAGAAGCATCCTTCGAAAAAGCCGTCAGCATGGATATGGTTGAAGACGCCATAATATACATTGGAAATCGAGTAGCACACGGGCAAGTGGAAGAATATCGCAGACAAAAAGCCGAAAGCATCCTTGACCGAAACTTTCTTCCCCACATTGGCCGCACTGCAAAGGAACGCAGGGATAAAGGTCTCTTCTTAGGCGAAATGGCTTGTCGAGTTATAGAATTGAAACTTGGAAAAAGAAAGCCAGATGACAAAGATCACTTTAAAAACAAACGCCTGAAACTTGCTGGTCCAATGCTCGCAGACCTTTTCAGAATAGCATTCAGAAATCTATGTCGCGACATAAAATATCAGTTGGAACGAATGGGTTTCAAGCGACAAATGATTATGGTTTCCACAGCTGTGCGCCCTGGAATAATCACTGAACGCCTTCAACATGCACTGGCAACTGGCAACTGGGGAAGAGGACGAGTAGGCATAACACAACTTCTCGACCGAACCAATTATCTCTCAACTTTAAGCCACCTGCGAAGGTTACAATCCCCGCTTAGTCGCAGTCAACCCAACTTCGAAGCTCGTGACCTACATCCAACTCATTGGGGAAGACTATGCCCAAACGAAACCCCCGAAGGATCAAACTGTGGACTAGTAAACAATTTAGCACTGTCTGCAAGCATTTCCGTAAGCGCTAACCCTGATAAGGTGAGGCAGCTCCTCTATCGGTTAGGCGTGATTTCCTTTCAGGACGCAGATGAAGAGACACGATTGAATGGCACTAAAGTCTTTGTGGACGGTTGCTTAATCGGTTATAGTACATCCCCCCAAGAACTCGTCACAGAGTTAAGGAAAAAGCGTAGAAAAGGTGAAGTATCCACAGAAGTCAATGTTGCATATTTCTCCAAAATCTATGGAGAAAAAGAAGAAGTCTACGTCAACTGCGATGAAGGACGTGTTCGCCGACCTCTCATCATAATTGAAAATGGCATACCGAAATTACAATTGGAACATATTGAAAAACTTCGTTCAGGCGAATGGACATGGGAAAACCTGATAACTAGCGGCATAGTTGAGCTCATCGACGCAGAAGAGGAGGAAAACGTTCTTGTGGCCTTAACACCGCAGGACATTGCGCCTGAACATACTCATCTAGAGATTGCATCCTACACAATTTTAGGAATATGTTCATCTCTTATACCCTATGCCGAACATAATCAGTCTCCACGTAATTCTTATGAGGCAGCAATGGCAAAACAAGCTTTAGGGTTGCATTCGGCAAACTTCTTCTATCGTGTTGACTCTCGTTCTCACATTCTACATTACCCGCAAGCTCCCTTAGTGAAAACTAAACCCTTAGACGTTATTGGCTACGATCTCAGACCTTCTGGGCAAAACTGCATCTTAGCCGTCATATCGTTCGAAGGATACAACATGGAAGACGCACTCATTTTCAATAAAGCATCAATTGAACGAGGGTTAGGGCGCTCCTCATTCTACCGAATATACGAGGCTGAATGCCGCCAATATCTTGGAGGACTCAAAGATCATTTCGTCATTCCAGAACCAGGGATTCGAGGATATCGTGGCGAACAATATTATAGGCTTCTAGAATCTGATGGCATTATAAGCCTTGAATCTGAAACTGCTGGCGGCGATGTTCTCATTGGGAGGACAAGCCCTCCAAGATTTTTAGAGGAATATAAGGAGTTTGAAGTAAAAGGACCAACGATGAGAGATACATCTGTGGATGTTAGACCATCTGAAACTGGCATCGTAGATAATATTTTCATCACAGAAAATAGTGAAGGGAGCAAACTCGTTAAAGTCAGGCTACGTGATCAACGCATTCCAGAATTGGGCGACAAGTTTGCATCGCGCCATGGGCAAAAAGGCGTAATTGGCATGATTGTACCACAGGAAGATATGCCCTTTACTGCAGATGGAATTGTTCCAGATATAATCATAAATCCTCATGCTATGCCCTCTAGAATGACGATTGGTCAATTTCTCGAGTCAATGGCCGGAAAGGTGGCTGCAGCAAGAGGAAAGCCAGTTGATGGTACACCTTTCATTAACGAAAACCCCGAGGAATTGAAGCAGACGTTGATTGATTTGGGCTTCAGCAAGACTGGTCGAGAAATCCTTTATGACGGTGTTACTGGTGAAAAGTTTGTTGCTGATATTTTCATGGGAATCGTGTACTATCAAAAATTACATCATATGGTTGCTGACAAAATTCATGCTAGAGCGCACGGTCAAGTTCAAATGTTGACAAGACAACCCACAGAGGGGCGCGCAAGAGGCGGAGGGTTACGCTTCGGTGAAATGGAGAGAGATTGTCTAATAGGGCATGGAGCTGCAATGCTGTTACGAGATCGTATGCTAGAAGAATCCGACAAATACCTTCTCTACGTGTGCGAGAACTGTGGTTACATCGCTTTCTATGATATCAAGCAACGCAAATACATATGCAGACTTTGTGAAGACAAGGCTCGAATTTCGCCAGTAATAATTTCCTACGCCTTCAAACTTCTTTTGCAAGAGTTAATGAGCCTTTGCGTGGCGCCTCGTCTCAAGTTAAGGGAGAGAGCTTAAAAATGTCTGCGGAAGAAACAGTGCATAAAGTTATAGATAGACTCTTCTTCGGAGTATTATCCCCCCAAAATATACGCAGACTTTCTGTTGCAGAGATTCAAACCGCTGATACTTATGACGAAGATGGCGCTCCAATAACCTCTGGACTTATGGATGGTCGATTAGGAACCCTTGAACCAAGACAGAGATGTAAGACCTGCGGTAATACCGCCATAAGATGCCCAGGACACTTTGGCCACATCGAACTAGCAGTCCCAATAATCCATATCGAGTTTACCAAGATAATTCATGAAGTTCTCAAAGCCACATGCAGAAACTGTGGACGAATACTATTGCCCCCAGAGAGAATAACGAAGCTTAAGGCTAAGATCGAACGCACTCGAAAGTTGCTAGGAACTATACCAAGTGCACTCTATAAAAAAGTGTTACGGGAGGCAAGAGAGAAGTCATGCCCTCACTGTGGGACTCCTCAATATAAGATAATTTTTGAGAAACCAACGAAATTTACTGAAGATATTCCAGAAACTGGTGCTCAGCGATTAACGCCCAGCATGATTAGAGAAAGACTTGAACGCATACCAGAGAATGATCTTGAACTGTTTGGTTTCAATCCTCAGAGTGCACATCCGGAATGGATGATTTTGCAGGCACTCCCAGTCCCACCAGTTTATGTTAGGCCCTCCATAACTTTGGAGTCTGGCATTCGCTCTGAAGATGATTTAACCCATAAACTCGTTGACATAATTCGCATTAATCAACGCTTGAAGGAAAATATGGAAGCTGGAGCTCCTACGCTTATTATTCAAGATTTGTCTGAACTTTTGCAGTATCATGTGACCACGTATTTTAACAATGAGGCTTCTGGAATCCCGCCTGCTAGACATCGTTCTGGCAGAGCGCTTAAAACTCTATCACAGCGTCTGAAGGGAAAAGAAGGAAGGTTCAGAAGTAATTTGTCTGGGAAGAGAGTTGACTTTTCGGCTCGCACTGTGATTTCTCCAGACCCAAATCTTGACATTAATGAAGTTGGGGTTCCACTTGAAGTTGCCATGCGACTTTCCATGCCTGAAAAAGTTACCGAATGGAACCTAAATGAAATGAAAAATTTCGTAAAAAACGGTCCAATAAATTATCCTGGCGCTCTGTACGTTGTTAGACCTGATGGAAAGCGTGTCAGGCTAGAGTTTGTTGTAGATAGAGAAAAGGTTGCAGAAGTCTTAGAACCCGGCTTCATAGTGGAACGGCATCTTAAGAATGGTGACATTGCCGTTTTTAACAGGCAACCTTCTCTTCATCGCATGTCAATTATGGCACACTATGTAAAAGTGTTACCTCACAAAACTTTTCGCCTGCACCTTTGTGTCTGTCCACCATACAACGCAGACTTTGACGGCGACGAAATGAATCTTCATGTGCCTCAAAGCGAAGAAGCACAAACTGAAGCCCGCCTTCTTATGCAAGTGCAAGACCAGATCTTGTCACCAAGATTCGGAGGACCCATCATAGGCGCGATTCGAGACTTTATAACAGCCGCATATCTATTCACTCGAAAATCCACTAGGCTCACAAAAGAGGAAGTTTGCAGACTTGTGATGGCAGCAAATTATGATGGCCCATTGCCAGAACCAGAAGTAGAGGAGCCAGAGTCACGGTGGACAGGAAAACAAATTTTCAGTCTCTTCATCCCGAAAGATATGAATTATGTATTGAAAGCCACTACATGCGTTGGTTGCGCAACATGCCAATACGAAGACTGCCCGTATGATGCCTACGTAGTTATCAAAGATGGTAACCTAAAATGCGGTGTGATTGACAAACGCTCAATAGGCGCTGAGCAGTCAGAAAGCCTACTGCATCGAATAATAAAAGATTATGGGGCTTACGCTGGAAGGCAGTTTCTAAATCATATTTGCCAACTTTTAAAAGAATTCATGACCGTACGTGGATTTACCTACTCCTTCGACGAATTAGAACTGTCCCCAAACGCTCAAGAAAAAATCTATAGAAAGATTCAAAGCTTTGAGAATAAGATACAGGGACTCATAAACGACTATCAGAAGGGAACATTGCCTAGGCTTCCAGGTCAAACTCTTCAAGAGTCTCTAGAAATCTATGTAATGAACGAGTTAGCTCAGGCGAGAGATGCGGCTGGAAAGATTGCTGATGAAGACTTTGACATGAATAATTCTGGGATTGTAATGACGAGAACGGGAGCACGAGGTTCCGATCTTAACATTGGTCAAATGACCGCCTGTGTGGGTCAACAGTCAGTGCGAGGAAAACGAATCATGCGTGGCTATCTTGAACGCGCCTTAGCCCACTTCCAGGTAGGCGACCGCTCCTCTGAGGCAAGAGGTTTCGTACGTGCCTCTTATCGAAGTGGTTTGAATCCAATTGAATTTTTCTTCCATGCGATGGGTGGACGTGAGGGCTTGGTTGACACCGCTGTAAGAACTCAACAAAGCGGTTACATGCAAAGACGACTTATAAACGCCTTAGAACATCTGCGGGTCGAGTATGATGGAACCGTTCGAAACTCGGTTGGAGACATCATCCAATTCAAATACGGTGAAGATGGCGTAGATCCGGCAAAAAGTGACCATGGAAAAGCAGTAAATGTAACCCGCCTCATTGAACAACTCAAGATAACGATTGGAAAAGGGAGACCAGCATCCGCAGATTATGTTAAAGACCGTCTCAAAGAAGTTGAAGACAAGTTTCCACCAATTCTAGTGAAAGAGTTGAGACAAGAGTTGGCTAAAGCTGAATTCAACCGAGAAGGTGTTGATCAAGCAGTTAATTTGACTCTTGAAAACTATAAGCGCGCCCTTGTCGAACCAGGCGAGGCAGTTGGCATCGTAGCTGCACAGTCTATGGGCGAGCCTGGCACTCAGATGACGCTTAGAACGTTCCACTATGCAGGTGTTAGAGAGCAAAACGTCACTCTAGGTTTACCTCGTCTCATTGAAATCGTTGATGCTCGCAGAACACCTTCCACTCCGATCATGGCTGTTTATCTTGACAAGGATTTTCAATTGAGCAAAGAGAAAACTATGGAAATCGCTCGCAATGTTATATGCACAACAATGGAAGACATTGCTAAGGCTATCTATGATGATCCGGAGAAAGAGGAAGTCGTCATAGAGCTTAATTCAGCTATGATGAAAGAACGGGGAGTCACGAGTGAAGAGTTACAGAAGTCTTTGACTTTCCCGAATTGCTCAATCAGAGTTTCGGAGAATAAAGTAGCTGTTAAGCCAAAGAAAGCTGGAGATCGAAGGAAACTGCTTGATAAAGTTTCATCTCACTTAGTTAAAGGAGTTCCAGACATTCGTAGGGCTCTCGTTACAGAAGAGACGGGCAAATGGGTTATAAGGACAGATGGTTCCAATCTGCCTAAGGTTCTGGAAATTTTTGGTGTGGATCCTACAAGAACAACAACAAATCATGTACACGAAGTAGCCAAGACATTAGGAATTGAGGCAGCTAGAAACGCCCTAATTAAAGAGGCGTTAGGCGTACTTGAGGAACAAGGTCTCGACGTGGACATAAGACATGTCATGTTGGTAGCGGAAATTATGACTGCAACAGGTGAAGTGCGACAAATTGGCAGACATGGAATCAGCGGAGAAAAAACCAGCGTTTTAGCAAGAGCAGCTTTCGAAATCACTGTTCCAAACATTGTTGACGCTGCCATAAAAGGAGAAGACGACCCATTAAGAGGCGTAACCGAAAATGTTATAGTTGGGCAATCTATACCCATCGGCACAGGATTAGTTGATCTTTATATGTCTACTGCGCGTCGAGAGGAGACAAAGGAATCTAGAAAAACTGAGGAAACAGAGAAATGACTGACATAAACAAAGCCATCGCTTCAACGGTAAAAACTGGAAAAGTTTGGTTTGGAGCGAATAATTCTATAAAAAATCTTAAGATGGGAAAGGCTAGGCTGGTTGTTATAGCGGAAAATTGCCCCAAAGACGTCCGTGAAGACATTGAATATTATTGTAAGCTTTCTAAGATTCCGATGATTATTTATAAGGGAACAAGCTTAGATTTGGGTGCAGTATGTGGAAAACCATTCATGGTTTCAACGTTAACAATCAGAGAACCAGGCGACTCAGACATACTCAAGATCACGGAGGCAACGAATGTCTAGTGGAATTCGATTTACAGGCACTGAAATGCGATATATAGCATTGTTTGAAAGTATAACTGGTGCAAACGTGAAAGATTGCATACTTGACGAGGATGCTAGTAGAATAATTTTTGTTGTAAAAGAAGGAGAAATAGGCGTTGCCATAGGGAAACAAGGCAAGAACATTCATCTTCTAGAAAAAATGACTGGGAAAAAACATGAGATAATCGAACATTCTGAAAATCCAGCGCAGTTCATAAAAAATGCCTTGAGACCAGCCAGAGTAATGGAGATAAGAATCACTGAACGCCCAGATGGAAAATCTATCGCCGTGGTCTCTGTGAATCCAAGGGATAAAGGAGTTGCCATCGGCAAGAATGGAAAGAATGCTGAACGTATTAGGTTCCTGGCAAAACGTTACTTCCAAATACAAAATGTTTCCATAACGTGACTTGCAGACGCAAAAAGTATATTATTTTGAATGAGAATCGCTATTGAAGGTTAGTTCCATGTCTAATAAACCAAAGGCTGACCGAACCTTAGATTGTATTGGTCTCTATTGTCCTGAACCAATTTTTAGAACTCGCCAAGAATTGGACAAACTAACCGCTGGACAAGTTTTGGAACTTATTGCCGACGACCCAGCAGCAGAGGCAGATATTCCGAGTCTTGTGAAGCGCACTGGGCATCAACTATTGAAAGTGTGGAAAGAAAGCAATCAAATTCATTTTCTTATCAAGAAGGTTAAGTGAAGACGTAGTGGTCAGGAATGTCTGTTAGGAGGATTTATATGGATTGTGGGGCTGGAGTGCCCGTTGACTCTCGTGTTTTAGAGGCCATGAAGCCCTATTTCACCGAAGCTTTTGGAAATCCTTCTTCTGTGCATTCTCGCGGGCAAGAGGTGAAGAAGGCGGTTGAAGAGGCTCGGAAGCGTGTTGCTGATTTGATAGGCGCTGAGACAAAGGATGAGATTATATTTACTTCTGGAGCCACAGAAAGTAACAATTTAGCCATAAAAGGAGTTGCATACCGCAACAGGAGTAAGGGCAACCATCTAATCACGTCAACAATCGAGCACATGTCCGTAATCAATACTTTCAAATATTTGCAGAAAGAAGGCTTCACAACCACCTTTGTACCTGTAGACAAATACGGAATAATCGATGTGGAAGCACTGAGGAAGGCGATAACGGACCAAACGATTCTCATATCGGTAATGTATGCAAATGGCGAAATTGGCACAATAGAACCCATCAAGGAAATTGGCGAAATCGCCTATGAAAAGAACATTAGTTTTCATGTAGACGCCGTTGCCGCGGAGGGACAAGTGCCAATAAACATAACAGACGAGCATATTGACTTGCTCACGTTGTCTTCGAATGACTTGTATGGTCCAAAAGGAGTTGGGACGCTTTACATTAAGTCTGGAACAAGAATTCAGCCTATCATACAAGGCGGTGGCCAAGAGAGAGGTTTGCGGTCTGGCACTGAGGATGTGCCCGGCATTGTTGGTATGGGAAAAGCTGCTGAAATAGCGTTGAAAAAAATGCCTTCAGAAAGTCTCAGGTTGACTGAGTTGAGGGATAGACTGATAAAAGGTGTTTTGGAAAAGATACCCTACTCTTTCCTAAATGGGCATCCGACCCGGCGGCTTCCAAACAACGCTAACTTAAGATTTAGTTATATCGAAGGCGAATCATTGATACTGAGCCTTGACATGGAAGGGGTATATGTTTCTTCAGGTTCTGCATGCACTTCAAAGACTCTTGAGCCTTCTCATGTGTTGTTAAACATTGGCTTGGTACATGAAGAAGCACATGGCTCTCTATTATTCACTTTGGGAAGGTACACAACCGAAGAAGATGTTAAATATGTAGTTGAAATACTGCCTGGCATAGTGAAAAGGTTAAGAATGATTTCCCCATTAACTCCTAAGGAGCTGCGAGGCTAAGAAAGAATGAGTATGTACACTGAAAAAGTCATGGAGCATTTCAGAAATCCCCGCAACATGGGAGAGATTCCAGACGCGGACGGTGTAGGCACGGTTGGAAACCCAGTGTGCGGTGACCTCATGACAGTGTACATTAAAGTTAAAGACAATCGCATAGAAGACATAAAATTCAAGACTTTTGGCTGTGGTGCAGCAATAGCTACAAGTAGTATGATTACAGAGTTGGCTAAGGGAAAAACAATTGAAGAAGCCATGAAAATAACGAGAGGAGATGTAGCGGACAGTCTTGGAGGTCTTCCGCCGATTAAGATGCATTGTTCAAACTTGGCTGCAGACGCTCTACACGCAGCTATAAAAGACTATCAAGCCAAGAAGGGGGTTAAGCAATGAAGTTTGTGAAATGCGAGTCCTGTGGAGCAAAAATTCCTGAAAACAAAAGATGTGAACTTGCAAATTACAAAAGAACCATTGATGGAGAGCAGTTCATATTTTGTTGTACAAGATGCGCAGATGAATACGAGAAGAAGCAGAAAGCAAGGCGACGCACAAAAACCTGAATGTATATTTCTCTTCCTTAATTTGATGTCTTGAAATTCTCTGCTTAAATCATGAAGCACTCATCTTTTGACTTACCCCATGGCCTTTTAAGATTTTCAATTGTCAACGTTATCAGCTAGCATAGAAAATAACGTTTTCAGTGAAGGAGAAGAAGAACAAAAAATAATTTTGATTACTCACACGGACTAGCCTCCTTCTTCAGCTTACCTTTCCACTTTGCTTCTTACATACTCTGATGTGTAGAAGGCGCTGCCTAACTGCACTCTGACAAGGCTTCTTATGGGTATAACCTTGTAGGAAAGGTCCTTCTCAAGTTCACTATTCCATTCTTTGATGTGTTGCAAAATCTCTTCTTCAAACCCCTTATTCCGCAACCCTTTGACACAGCGGTAAAGCAAGCCAAGCATTAAGAGCCCATAGAAGCGTATTATAACATAGGAATCAAACTTCTCTGCAACCGTAGCTTTCCTCTTCAAAGATTTGTCTGTCTTTGCCCAATGTTTGTCTGCAGCGATTTCGTCTGGAAAACGTCTCAGATAATTTTCTATTGCGTCTATGAAGGGCTTCTTATTTTTTAAACCTTCAACGTATAGCTTGACTTTTATATAATTGTCCTTCATGGATTCATAAATTTGTTCGCTTAACCCAATTCCATGCAAAACTGCGTCTCTTCTGACAATATCTGACTCTGAAACAGAGTCTATTCGTGGATCATAATAGTATGGCATCTCACAGACTAGAGTAAAAGTTCCTGCAACCCTTCCGGCATAGTCATCGCTACTCGTACCATAATTAATAATTTCAGCAGGATCCTTTTTCGTATGCTTTTTAAGATAGTCATAAGTTTCCTTCGATGTTGGCATCTTGAATATCGCATCCGCTAACTTCTTCATGTAAGGAGTTTCTGGCTCACCCAAATGCAGCGGCAGTTTCTCTCTCTTAGCCAACCCCTGCAACTTCTTGTACAATGGTCCACACGGCGAAGAAACATAGAAATAGACTCCGCCAAATCCAGAGTTATGGAGGCTATACATGAACTGTGGCTTTGCGTCTTCAATAATTTTCATTAAGGCTTTCGTTTCAGGAATTGGTTTGTCAAAAATAAGGGTTTTATACTTAATTGGAAACGTCCATTCAATCTGCTGATAACCGGGCGGTCGATAATAATTTAAAGCATAATTCAGTGGCGTAAACGGTCCCTTAAACCACCCTTCATTCAATCTTGCACCATCTGGGTCAATGCACTTCACAATATACCATATGAAGCCAAGCCGACCCAACAATTCCTCATATTCCAATAGTTTCCATGAAAAATACTCCAAAGTCATGCTTCCAATCGGCTCGTTAGGATGAGGAAATCCAAAAAGCAACGCAGTTTTCTTGCCTTTACCAATTTTCAAAGCCTTTATCTTCTCTCCCATTCGAGATTTGCCAATCTCAAAAATCTCCACCTTTCTCGGATACATCTTAGCGAGTTTCTCAGAACTTTCATTTAACTCGTCGACAGTGTAAAAAAACCTGTAATTTGGTACCTCATCGATTATGCTTTCGTACATCCTATTTTCCTCAAAGAAAAGTCTATGAAACAATATTTATAACTTGTCAACAGAAACGACATCTTTCTTTTTTAGGAAATACTTTAAGCATCTGCCTAAGAAAGTTATTCAGGTCCCAAAAGGGGCCCGTTGCCCAGCCAGGATTAAGGCGCCGAACTGTCAAGTGCCAAAAGCAGTGCGTAAGCCTTCGGAGCCGGAGGACAGGGGTTCAAATCCCCTCGGGCCCGCCATTTCAATTTGCATTTTAGGTATTATTTGACCTTATTTCGCCTAAAAAAGGAAGAAAAAAGAATCAAGAGCAACTGGCTTTATCACTATTTACCATTCTCTATACTGTTTTAAGAGTTTTAACGCGTTGATTGTGGTAGATACGTTATATCTAGCGCCGTCTGCGCTTTTCCAGCCTCCATCCTTATCTTGCAGGGTTATTAGTTTCTTCAAACATTTGCGCACTAGGGCATGTCCACGTGGCATTTCAGCATAACTTAGGAATTCTAGATACCAGCATAGGAAAGATGCATCTTCCTCTGGTTCTTCAGCTAACCAGCCTTCAACTAAGTCTAACGCTTTTCTCACGTAGGGGCTATCTGAGCCTTCTAACATTCCAAAGATAGCCATTGCAATCCAAGTCGCTATTTGGGGTCCTTCAACTTTTCCTTTCTCATCCATATGTTCTAGGAGAAATTCACACGCTTGCTTGACATGTTGTGATTTGGCGTAACCTAGCTGAACCAAATGGACAATGATGTCGCCTGTTAGCCACATTCTGGTGTTTATGTTGTTAGGGTTGTCCCATCGGGGAGGATTGAATTGGCTGATTTCGGGATTCTCGTTCCAACTACCGTCTGGACTCTGAATCTGAAAAAGGTAATTTATGACCTTTTGGCCTACATCGGATTCATCCAAATTAAGCTCTGCAATAACACTAAGTATTCCGCTGGTTTCGTTTACACTACTGGGCTTACCTTTTTCAAGATTGTAGGGAAACCCACCGTCCTGATTTTGAAGTCTCCGTAAATAATGCAATGGAACTTCATTATCTCTTGCCCCTTGAAACAAGTATTTTGCCCTATATCGTTCCAGCATATTTCCAAAACGTTCAATAAAATTGAACGCAGATTCAACATCCATATTACCACCGACATTTTGCAACTTTCCAAGTGCACTCATATATATGCCAAAGTTTTTAATGTTTAATCTATCGGCGTTCCTGTTGCCTGTTTTGGCGTTTCTGTAATGCTAAAAATGGGGAATTTAAACCAGGATTTGAATCTACGCTGGCCCACCGTATTTGCTATCATAAACAGATTTGGTGTTTGGGGTTTCATTGTCTGTTGGTTTCAACACGTGGTTTGAGTGTGCTCATCAAGGAGAAAGGAGGAGACGTCTTTTAAAAATAAAAAACGCCGCTCCCACGTGTTTCACACCCACTCATCCTTTTTTATGGATCTTTCAACCTCCACCCCATTATCACTCTTGCGTATTATGACTTACGATACTATATTTAGATGGAACCCCTATAAAAACTTTCTTAGATAGAACCGAGAAAAAAACTATTCGATTCCTAATGCACCTTCAAAAATCTTCTCTTCGTCAAGACCTAACTCTCTTGACAACCAGATTTTAAGCAATTTTGTATCTTGCGGAAACTCTCCACTGTATGTCAAAACTTTACCTTCTTTCAAGGCATCAACTTGAAAGGCTCTTTCTGTTTCTTTGAATAGAAAAGAAACCGTTTCTGCGCCAGATGCTAAGACCTTAAACTCTTCCCATTGTTTGCATCTGACAATTAATGGTGTGCCATGAGAGAGAGTCACCTTTTCAGCGACTCTTTCACGTTGTGAAGAGGAAATAAAGCCGATTAGGTTTGATATTTCCGTCTGAAGGGATGAAAGCCGTTCTTCAACGCTCCCAATTTTACTTGACAATGTCCCAGTTTCACCAAACTTCTCCGATGTCTTGCCCAGTTCATTGATTAAGCGGTCTAAATCCTTCTCATGCTCTTTGAGGACGTTTATGATGAAGTCAAGAGCCTCGAGGGCTTCATCCCTTGATGGTTTTTTAGCCATGTTCTCTCCCCTTTTTTTGGGCAGCTATATTCTTGTCTTGCTATGTAAATAAACATAGCGAATCGAGAAACAATATCTATGTAGAAGTATGCGTATACATACTCACAATATAAACAAATAAAAATTAGGCACCATATGCATTTTAAAAATACATAAAACATATTGTATAACATGTAAAATCCAAAAACTATGTATGACGAGAGTTAAAATATTACTTCCTTTATTAAAACAATTATTATGGGCAAAGTCTACCTTGATGGAAGACAAAAATTTCTAGACGAACATATAAATGGCAAGCGAAAAAGCGTTGATTCAGAAATCGTAAGATGCTTAAACTGGAATATAAGAAATCCTTCTTTACGAAGAGCTACAAAGCAAATGAACTGGTTAGAGAAAAATAGCTTTGACATAATTGTTTTGTCTGAAGTGAAGCCTTCTCAGGGAGGCATCTACATTAAGGATAGACTCACAAGTCTGGGCTATACCGTTATTTTTCCCAAGCCTGAAAACGAGGATTATGGCGTCATCCTAGCCATTAGAAAATTTTCCAATGAAATTCCAAAAATTTGTGTCGATTACTTACCTTACAGAGTATCCTTTGCAGTCTGCAATTTTTCAGGGAAAGATTTACTACTCACAGGTATGTACGCGCCAGTTTGGAAAACTGAGAAAAAGAAAACGTTTGTAGAGACGTTTGAAAAAGTAATGGCTAAGGAAGATTTAAGAAAGAAATTCTGTCGTTGGATAATATTCGGCGATCTGAATGTGTTGGAACCAAATCATATTTCTCGATATCCAGTTGACAAAGATGGCGAACGTTTCTATAATACTTTTAGCAACTATGGATTTGTAGATGCATTTCGGTTTCTTCATCCTAATGAAAGAGAATATTCGTGGTTTGGAAGAGAAGGAAATGGCTATCGTTTTGATCACATTTTTGTTTCAGAAAACATCCTGCCTCTCCTCAAAAACTGTTTCTACATTCACGAAGTAAGATTAAAAAAACTCAGTGATCATTCTGCGATGTGCCTTGAGATTAAGCCATTCTAATATGTGTGCGTTGGTTCACCCAATGAAGTTGCCTCTCTTCAACTCTACTGCAAGAGGATTCTGCACTTGCCTCCCAAAGTACAATTTAAACCCCTATGTTGGAAGATGTGCTCATCAATGCATCTACTGTTATGCTACAAAGTTTCCAAGCTTTGTCGGTTCACCAAAGCCACGCCTAAAACTGTTAGACCAAATAGAAAACATGGCTAAAAACACGAGACTAAAGCTTCCAGTAATGATAAGCGACTGCACCGATCCTTATCAGCCACTAGAGGAAGAATATGAGATTACTAGAAAATGCATTCAAATATTATCGAAGCATAATTTTCCTCTTCTCATAGTTACGAAATCAGATTTTGTCTTGAGGGATATCGATGTTTTCAAGAAGACAAAAACAGTAGTATCTATGACAGTAACAACACTAACAGAAGACATTGCAAAGATTATTGAACCCTATGCACCTTCTCCGAATCGCAGAATTTCGGCTTTGGAGAAAATTGCCGAAAACGGGATACCTGCAGTAGCAAGAATCGACCCTATTATACCGGCAATTAACGATAATGAAGAAGATTTTGAAAAGCTAGTATCCGCACTACCAGATATTGGAGTGAAGCAAGTCACAATATCAACTGTAAAACCAGTAAGAGGCTTTTTCTCTTCCTTAAGGCAAAAATGCCCAGAAGTTTATGAAAAACTAAATAGAATCTACAGCGACGGCAAATGGGTCTTGGGGTACAAGTATTTACATGAAGAAAAAAGGTTGAAGATTCTGGAAAAATTGCGTCCCATCGTGTTAAAGTATGGATTACACTTTGCTTCTTGTAGAGAAGGGCTTCAACAGTATAACACTACACTATGTGATGGTTCAGCCTATTGTAGATAATTATTAAGTCAATATTCTAAAGATTTGTTCGGCTAGTCCCTGCCTCCCCTAAGCATTCTAAATATCAATTCAATCACAGCTATGTAGAAGTTCTTTTCGGGAGGGCCTATAAAGTATCCGCGGTAATGAAAGTAGGGTCTTAAAACCCATGCCAATTGTGTTCCAACAAATATGAAAATGAAACTTCCGATTAGAAAGGATAGAATCCACTCCCCGCCGGAATATAATGCCATAAAGCCTCTCAACCAATACACAAGCGCAAAAAAGCCTGCGAGAGCAAAAATCAGCACGTTCAGCAGAATTAGGAAAGCTTCGGTTGAAGAAGATGCGTTCGCAGTTGTAAGCAAAAAGAACAAGTTTACTGGAATCAGAGCAAGGAGAATTATGGACATCACTGTGAGACCGGAAAGCAAAAGCACAACCATTTGAGAAAGAGAACGTCTACCTCCAAGAAGCGAAGTTAACACGTAAAAACTTGGAGCAGTTATATAGAGAGAAATCAAAAGAAGCATTGGAATTTTCACGGCATCATAGAGAATTTGCAAACCACCCGGATACAGTCCCATGATTGCTCCATAAACTGCAGAAAGAACTATAATAGCTACATTTGAATTAATGAAATAAGTCTTGAGCTGCCTTTCTTCTATCAGATTCTTAATGAACTCTTGTCTTCGCTTAATGTATTCTTCGACAACTGAGAACACCTGCAGAACTCTTTGACGAGACACTATTATTCCTCAAAGATAACATTCGCACTTTTGCCTAATAAAATTATAACTTAAAAAACAATACAGTATGTCGGGGCGTTAAGATTTGTCAATGAATTCACTTGCAGTCGGAATCTCTGCCTTCAATCCACGCCTTTCACGTATCTCCTTAATCACATTGTGTGCAACATTTTCAGGTACCTTTCCCCAGTGATCAAAAGTGCTTTGCCAGAAGGCATGGCCTGAGGTCGCCGATCTCATGTCAGCTGACAAACCAAATGTTTCAGCTACTGGAATGTATCCTGTAATCATGGTAAGCGGTCCTTTCTGCTCAGATGACAATATTCTCCCACGCCTACGAATTATCATGTTGCTTACTTCTCCAACCCACTGCACAGGAACAGATATGCCTGTTTTGTAAACAGGTTCCAGAAGAACTGGCTTAGCAGTGAGAAATGAACCACATAATGCTCTCTTTATGGCTGGTATAACCTGCGCAGGTCCACGATATGCGGGATCTTCATGCAAAGAGGCATCTACCAATTTTACTTTTATGCCTCGCATGGTTTCCTCACAAAGCGGGCCATTTGCGCATGCCCATTTAAAGCCTGAAATAATCATGTCTCGTGCTTCACCGAGATACTGAATCCCCTTTGTCACATCGAGAAGAATATTTTTGTGTTCTTCAACTGCCCAAATACTTCTCGCTTCTTCTGCGAGCCAACCAGCCTCTTTAGTTAGCATATAGCCTATTTGTTTTCGCCCAATTTCATCTGCAATTCCTCCTTTATCAATTAGTTCTATGACTTTGTCATCAAGTGGTTCTACCTGAATCCAGAATCGATTGTGTTTGTTCGGACTTTTTGACATTGCGGGGATACCTTTCTCCGAGATGCATTCATGGTATAAGACGATTGGTTTTGAGGTGACAACTTCTAATCCGCCACCATAATCTTTCAGAAATTTGCAAGCAATTTCAAGGTGAAGCTCTCCCATTCCGCTTAGCAGATATTCGCCTGTCTCCTTGTTTATTGTAGCCATAAGGTTGGGGTCTTCGACAGCTAAGCGTTGCATAACATCAACAAGTCTGGGCAAATCTTTTGGATGTTTGGGCTCTAAGGCGATGGTGATAACGGGCTCAGAAACATATTTAATGCGTTCAAAAGGCACCATCACATCTTTGTGTGCAACATCAACTAGGGTTTCTCCGGCTCTAGCGAGGTCAAGCCCAAGCAACGCAACTATGTTTCCAGCGACAATCCTGTCTACAATTTCTCTGAAAGCCCCCATATACATGGAGACTTGTTGAACTCTATAGTCTTTTTTGGCTCCCACTAGGAAAACTTGATCTCCTTCGTGGATTGTTCCAGAAAGCATTCTTCCTGTGGCAATCAATCCAGCATGTGGGTCCATTTGTGCTGAAGTAAAACACATCGCGGTGGGGCCATTATCTTCACAATTCATCATGGCTTTTCCTATCTCAGATTCTAGTTCCCCTTTCCAAATCTTGGGCACACGATATTTTTGAGATACTACTGGATTTGGAAGGTGCTTGACCACTATATCTAATATAGCATTGTGGAGGGGGACAGTTTTTTGAAGTTCTTGCCATTGTTCTTTTTTGTAGACTTCTGCGACATCGCTGAATTTTATTCCCTTCTTTTGGGCTATGTCGAGTGTGAAACCCCATCTATGTAATGCTGATCCAAAAGCAACTGTTCCTTTGATCGGGTCTACTTTCCACTTGTCTTTGTATTCTTGTTCTCCATACAAGTCGATTAGATTATTAAAGTCACGGATAATTCGGAGAAGTTTACTTTGAACTTCTTCGGGGTTTAATTTTAACTCTCTAATTAGGCGGTCCACTTTGTTGATAAATAAGACCGGTCTAACCCTTTCTGCTAATGCCTGTCTTGTTACGGTTTCTGTTTGAACCATAACTTCTTCAACTGCATCTACTACTACGACAACTCCGTCGATAGCCCTTAACGCACGAGTCACTTTACCTGTAAAGTCCACATGCCCAGGCGTATCAATCAAATTAACAAGATATGGTTTGTTCTCAACTTCATGCAACAAGGAAATGTTGGCAGTTTTAATTGTTATACCTCTTTTTTGTTCTTCTTCAAGATAGTCTAGCGCTCTGGCTTCACCTGCTATTTTTGGTGACAGAAGTCCAGCTTCAGCCAATAAAGAGTCGGTCATTGTTGTTTTGCCATGATCTATGTGGGCGATTATGCCAATGTCCCGAATGTTCTCTTTCCTACTCATTAGTCGAAGAATGTCGCTGGTCTGCCTGAAACGTGGGCACATCTATTTGGTTCTCCTTATTTGTCCATCTTTAAGCGTTCTCGGAGTATGGAAGAAAGAAGGTCATAAAAAGGCTTTTGCGAACATTAAATCTCATAAACTGAAGAAAATACTACTAATGCTCATGAATTCTGGCAAAATCGGGATTCTTCTCAATTTCCTTTCTTGTTGTCAGAGACCATGAAATCTTCTTGTTTGCTTCTAATTTGATAAGAAAAACGCTCTCTTTAACATCAGAAAGCCCAAAAGATTTGAGATCAAAAATTAAATCAGCCGGAACATTTGCCACAACGCCGTAATCTTTCTTGTTCTTAACTTCTTCATATTTAATTTCTAATTTACCACACCCTTTTTCCATGTCATAGTCTACATTTATCTCTTTCACAGTATGCCATTTGCTGTCTATATGGAGAAAGATTCCAGAGATTTTTTCCGGCTCTAATTCAATTGTTTTCATTTTGACCATCGCACTCTTGGATGCGAAGTGTTACCTATCTCTAAATGTTAGTCAAACATAGAGCAAAGATAGAAAAAGAGTTAAGTCAATTTTTGATTTCGCGGCATTCAATGTTAGAAAATCTCTTTTTCTCCTATTTTTCTCAGCGCTTTTCCTTTTAGCTTTACGCCTGGCCCTAATTCTTCTGGTTTTTTCTCTGTAGTCTTTCTTTTTATGGTTTCTCCACAAACTCCCTTTGGTAGTAGACGTCTTTTTGTGCACGTTGCATAGCTGCAGTTTGCAACTTCGCAGTCCTCTTCGGTCCATCGACACCATACAGTGTTTCCATGGTAGACGATAGCGTTTTTTCCGCATCTAAACATTTCACATTTTGGATAGCAGTATTTTATTTCTGCCAAATCAAACACAACCTAACTTTGAAAACAAAATCTCATAGAATAGGTATCCATTAGTCAATTATGACTGAACACATTTTGATGTTATAAGCTTTTCCCAATTTTTCTAATATTTTTCTCTGAATCTAACTATCTTTTCGTAATCTTTTGCAAAATTTTCTTGTAAGTCAAAACTATGCCTACTGAGATTATTAACAAACCTAACGCAATGTATACAATCATGTGGCTAGTTTCAAGGACAAGTCCACCGACTGCAGTGTACTTATCCATCTTGAATACGAGCATACTACTTTCATCGATATAAAAGGACTTGATGCCACTGAGGTGCCCCATCACATATACAGAAATTGAATAGTCTCCACCAATCCTTGGCAGTAAAGCAACTCCATTTGAATCGGTTCTTTTACCCGGCGCAATTTCAACCCATTCTTGTTTGATTTCTGAGAATCTTTCAATTTTGACTTCAGCGTTTGGGATAGGCTGCCCAAAATAGTCAATAACTAAAACTGAAGGTGTCAGGTTAACTATTCTGCAATGCACTATTTCAAGCAACCTGTCTGTCAAATCTACTACTGTTTCGTTTAGAACGACTAGACTGTTAAGTTCTGCGCTATAATTGTATACCTTGATTTTATATCTGCCAAAGGTGAGGTTTAGAGAAACACTTCCCCAAACGTCTGTTGCATTGTTTCCGACGAGAAGTCCACTGCTCCATTCTGTAACATTCACAGAAACGTGTGTAAGTGGAATTTCTTTCGAATCTACTGCATGAACGAATAGTGTGTAGGTGGGGCATGTTATGTTAATCCACTGCGTAGCGGTTAGATTTCCGATATATGTACTATTGAATATGTGGTCATAACGTTTAGCCTCGATTTGATAGCTCGTGTTGACGAATGTGTTTTGGAAGTTTACAATTCCTGTGTCGTCAGTTTCAAGTGTTCTCGTGTCTGAACGGGTACTACCATCAATTCTCGTGTAGTCATATTTCAAGTCGATGGCAATAAATGGCAAGGGATTTTCAGCCTTATCCTTTATGAATAGTTTGATGTTAGCGAGTTGGCACACCAAAGTCTGATTGATGTCCCTTCCGACGTTCACATTAGATACGTTGGCAACTAGAACGCCTGAAAATGTAAGTGCTATAAAAGAATACGTGCAGGCTTCAACCAAAAGTTTTGCCAAGCCTGAATTGTCGCTTGTGCTGTAATAGTATCTAGTCCCGCTATATGCATATACATCGACGCCACTCACATTTTCGTTGTCAAGATTTTTAACTTGAATCCAACATTGAAATGTAGCATTGAAAATAGTAAAGATTTGAGTGTCGCGTATTGGTTTGATTGTTTTGGGCGAAGTAGAGCTGTTTACAGTTACGTTGTAAGTTCTATACGTTGCGTTCCATGGAATAGTCCAATTTGCATTGACTACCCCTTCGATTGCTGGAACATTTTTTGAGAAAACGGTTTTTCCAGCTGACGTAATGTTTATCCAGACTCTTTCGTCGGGTTGAGTGTAATTTGCGCCTTGAATAGCGACAGTGTCAAATCTATGATATTGTGTTGCGTTTGTCAAGCCAACTTGGAAAGACTTGACTGCAAGAGTGGTATTGAAAGCAATATTATAAGTATCGGTATAGTTTGTGTGAGCGTTAGGCCCGAAATCTCTGGGGTAAGTGCAATTTGCCACATATTCACCAGGTCTCGTTGTGTTCACGAGTTGAAGTGAGCTATTATAGTAAACCGTGTTTGGAAGATGTAGCAGGCTTACGGTGACATTTGCCCCATAAGGTTTGTCTGCTTTTCCCCCAGTAACGTTTACTCTAATTGTCGCCGATTGACCTTCCATTAATTGCGTCTGTTTGGGCGGCATGATTGCATTTATGTAATATTTTGTATCAACTGTGAAATTCATGGGGGCGCTAGTAGTGTTAGCACTTACATCATGTAACGTTAGAGTATGATTGCCTTTATAGCAATGAGGTGTCAAAAACGTGGTATTCACCTTTTGTGGTGAAGCCGTTCCGCTAGCCACCAATTTTTCGTCAAAAAAGATTTCGTATGTTCCATTAACCCTATCAATGGCTCCGACAACTCGCACAGGGTCTCCAACATGGCCTCTTGAAGGAGATATAGAAATTATGGTTGTGGGGGATGCAGCTACTTTAGGCGTGAAGTAAGTAACAAGAAGCGTTGATGTAAGGAAAGCAATTATAAAAACTGCTGTGACTTTTTTCTTTAACAGAGTTGCAAACACATCTTTCCCTCTTTTCCAAGCCGTTTCATATTCAGCCTTTTTGCATTTTTAAGGAACGCGAACATTTTAAACTTTGTCTCTCTTAATCTTTTGCTTTCTAGAAATCCAACACAAATGTCAAGTACCTCTTAATCTTCTAACTTAAAGAGAAAGTTTCATGGTGACAATCTATGATTGACGAAATCTTAAACTTAACACAAAAACACGAGAAATGGCGTGGAAAAGAATGCCTCAATCTTATTCCTTCAGAGAATGTAACCAGCCCTGCGGTTCGCTCTTTACTTTCCTCGGATTTTGGGCACAGATACACTTCACTGGACAGATTCTATTTTGGTACACATCTTATGGACGAAATCGAAGAATATGGAGAAAAACTTGCAAAAGACGTTTTCAAATCTGAAACTGCGGATTTGCGCCCACTTTCTGGTCACATAGCCAATCTAATATTTCTTGCCTGTTTCACAAAGCCAAAAGACACGATTCTTTGTGTTTCACCATTAGATGGAGGATATCCAGGAATCTCGGAAAAAGGTTTATCAGGATTTTTAGGGCTCAAAGTAATGAATTTTCCATTTTCAAAAGAACAAATGAACATCAAAACAGAAGAAACAATTGACCTAATATCGTGGGCAAAGCCAAGAGCAGTTATTTTTGGAGCAAGCCTATTTCTATTTCCTCATCCAATGCGAAAAATTGCTGAAGCAGCAGACGAACTCGATGCCCTCATTGCGTACGACGGTTCACACGTATTAGGATTAATCGGAGGAGAAAGTTTTCAAGACCCCCTTAGAGAGGGGGCTTCAATTCTGTTTGGCTCAACACATAAAAGTTTCTTTGGTCCTCAAGGCGGAATTATACTTGCAAAAAAGGAATACAGCAAAATAATCAAGGAAAGAATTCACCCAGCCTTCGTGGACAACGCGCACTGGAACAGAATAGCTGCCTTAACATTAGCGCTAGCGGAAATTAAAGTATATGGAAAGGAATATGCAAGACAAGTGGTTAAAAATGCGCAAGCCTTAGCCAAAGCCTTGGCAGAATACAATTTTCCAGTCGCATGCCGAAACCTTGGCTACACGAAGTCTCATCAGGTTTTCCTAGATTACGGCGGATACAAACAAGGAAGGCAAATAGCCGAAAAACTTGAGAAAGCAAACATAATCGTTGACTGTGGAGTCAGACTTGGAGTCTGCGAAGTAACCCGGAAAGGAATGAAAGAAGGAGAGATGCAGAAAATAGCGGATTTAATAAAAAGGATAGTTGTAGACAATGAACAAATGCATCTCGTCAAGAAGGAAGTTGTCAAGTTTGCAAGCGAATTTCAAGAAATAAAGTTCACTTTCTAAGCTAGATATGTGCTAGAACTCCTCGACTTTTTCCAAGTATTTCAAAGAAAATGGCTTCAACAATACGCTTCCTTTCATGCTTATAATGAAAAATTGTATTTCTTTCAAGTATTCTCCCCATTCAGTCTGAACATCTGTAATGAAATTTGTAAAACTTGTGTAATTTTTGTGGAAAGAGATGGTTATGCCACTCTTGCCCATCCCATCACCGCTAGATGCAAATATGACGTTTGGATGTTTCATCACCCAATCTTTCGCTTTTCTAATCTTTTCTTGCCTCTTGTTTGGTGATACAATCATATTGAAAAATGTAAATGCCATAAGTTCATATCCAAGTTCAACCCAGTCCGGTATTGCAGTGTATTCCTTTATTGTTTTCTTTTCAAGCTTTTGTCTCATTCTAGTTATGGTGGGTTGTGAAACTCCTAGAACTTTTGCAAGTTCTCTGTCGCTTCTCTTGGAATTTTTAACTAACTCAAATAAGAGTTTGAGCGCTATTTTCTTCTTCCTCATGCGCATTCCCAGAGATAATTAGTAATTCAACAATTAAAAAGATTTTGCATAAATCCGAGTACAGTACAATAGAATGTTCTATAATGCGCTCAAGAAAAGGCAAACAAAATTGAGAACTCTTTCTAATGTTTATTAATGAAAAACCGTTTTTATGTTCTGAAGTGCGGTGACTTGCCTTGCAGTCTTTAATTTCTAACAAACTTCTCGAAATGTTAAAAACTCAAAAGTATCATGTAGTTGGAACACACTCAGCAGTCAAACGTTGCAGATGGCTTTACGAGACCCTTATTCACAACAGATTTTGTTACAAGCAAAAATTCTACGGAATAAAAAGCCATCAATGCATCCAAATGACTCCCACAGTTCTTAACTGCACGATGCGTTGCCTCTTCTGTTGGCGTGCACAAAGTGGTGATCTAAAAATAAAATGGAGCGAAATAGAGCAACCAAGATGGGGCAGTCCTGAAAATATTGTGGAAGGCTGCATCAAAGCGCAACTAAAAATTCTCAGTGGTTACAAAGGCAACCCAAAAACAAATTCGAAGAAATTGAGTGAAGCATTAAGCCCGAAGCACGTCGCTATAAGCCTAGCAGGCGAGCCAACACTGTACCCATCGTTAGGTGATTTGATTCAAAGTTTCCACAAAAAAGGATTCACCACATTCCTTGTGTCAAATGGAACTCTTCCGCATTCCTTATCTCAACTCAGTGAGGAGCCAACTCAACTTTACATTTCAGTTTGCGCTTTCGATAAAGAAAATTTTTTGAAAACTTGTCGTCCTCAAATTCCCTTTGCATGGGAAAATCTTAACGAAACCTTATCCTTACTTCCAAGTTTCAGATGCCCAACTGTGATTCGGATAACTCTGACGAGGCATCTGAACATGAAAAATCCAGAACTCTATGCCCGTCTTATCGAAAAGGCAAATCCAACATATGTTGAACCGAAGGCTTACATGCATGTCGGTTTCTCACGACTACGCTTGGGATTTGACAATATGCCGACACATAAGGAGGTTCAAGAATTTGCGGCTAAACTAGCTGAAGAAATGGGGTATAATATTCTTGATGAATCTCCGGAAAGTCGAGTAGTTTTGCTTAGTCGTTTGAAGAAGCCAATAAAACTAACTTAACCAAACTATCTTGCCATGTGGGAAAACTCATTTAAGTCAACCGAGTGGATAGTGGATATTATGTCTCTAGAGAAAATTTACAATTATATTGAGGTTAACTCTGAGAAATTCATCAAGGAACTTGTTCGCCTTGTGAAGCAACCAAGTGTATCAGCAAAAAATGAAGGACTGAAAGAATGTGCAGAAATAGTAGAGAGGATGATGAAAGAAGTTGGGCTCTCGACGAAAATCATTCCTGAAAGAGAGGGCAATCCTGTTGTATTTGGAGAAATCAAGGGGAAAAAAGCCAAAAAGACTCTTCTACTCTATGACCATTATGATGTGTAGCCGCCAGAACCACTAGAAGAATGGATTTGCGACCCCTTCAGCGTAGTAGTACGTAATGGAAAAATATACGGCAGAGGCGTTTCTGACAACAAAGGAGATTTTGTTTCAAGACTAAAAGCAGTTCAAGCCTTTCTAGAGACTGAAGACGGTTTGCCAGTGAATGTAAAATTTGTAGTTGAGGGAGAAGAAGAAATAGGCAGCATACATTTACTTGAGGTCATCGAGAAAAATAGAAAACTCTTTTCGGCGGATGCAGCGATTTGGGAGTTTGGGGGAACTGACCGCCACGAGCGTCCCAGAATATATTTGGGGCTTAAAGGAGTTTTGAGCGTTGAACTTAGAGCAAAAGGTGCATCTAGAGATGTGCATTCTTCAAATGCGCCTCTGATTCCTAATCCAGCTTGGCGTCTCGTATGGGCATTGAATACGTTGAAGAATGAAAAAGACGAAATACTAATCGACGGGTTCTATGAGGATATTAAAAAACCATCAGAAGAAGAAATCGCCTATGTCAAAGATATCCCTTTCGAGGATGAGGAAGAAAAGAAAGATTTGGGTTTAAAGAGTTTTCTTCACAACTTGTCTGGATTAGATGCAGTTAGGACGTTATTGTATCAGCCAACATGTACAATAAACGGTCTGCTCACTGGATATACTGCCTCAGGCTCTAAAACGGTCTTGCCAAATAAGGCTTTAGTCAAACTTGACTTTCGTCTGGTTCCAGAGCAAAGAACAAAAGGTATTTTTGATAAATTAGTGAAACATTTGAAAACTCATGGATTTGGAGACATTGAAGTAATTCGGCAGGGTTCAACAGAACCGACAAAGACGCCTCTCACAGACGAATTTGTGCAGACAGTGATAAAAGCCGCGAAAAAGGTCTATGGAAGAAAAGCTGTTGTTTACCCTACTAGTCCAGCGTCTGGACCGATGCACCTATTTCGAAACTATTTAGGCTATCCTGTTGTTTCTGCCGGTTGTGCTCATGAAGAATCTCATGGGCATGCTCCGAATGAAAACATAACAGTTAAAGGATTCGTTGAGGGAATCAAATTCATGGCTACAATCATAAGAGACTTTGCCACAGACTAGATTGCGTGGGCGATATGACATTCAAATCTATCTTGGATAAAATCCAGAAGGAACTGGTGAAAAAGGATAGGGTTCGTGAAGAAATCCAAGCTGACATGCGTAGAGCGACTCGCTTATCGAAACAGGCAATTCTTTTTACTCATCAGAATAGGTTTGGTGAAGCAAAGAAATTGCTCAGGGAGGCAAATGATCTTTTTAGTAAGCTTAAAAAAGTTTCTCGAAAGCATCCTGATTTAGCATATACTAGTATAGTGGACGCGGCATTTGAAGAATACACTGAGGCATGTGTGCTTCTTGGATTGGTTGAGAAAGATCAGTTTGCTGCTCCTGAAGAAATTGGTGTTCCCTTGATTTCTTACGTTCTTGGAGTATCAGATGTTATTGGAGAGTTGAGGCGGCGGACTCTTGACTCTCTCAAAGGCGGAGATGTGGATACGTCTGAGAAGTGTCTTCAATTGATGGAGTCAATTTATGCAGAATTGATAGCTATGGATGATGCCTACCTTTTGATTCCTGGATTGCGGAGAAAATGTGATGTGGCGAGGCATCTTATCGAAACAACTAGAGGAGAGGTTGCGATAGAGACTCGAAGAAAATCATTAGAAACCGCCATCAGAAGATTGGAGAAAACTATTGAAAGGAAAACGAAAGTTGAGAGAACAAGTCGATGAGACAAAGCTTGGCTTGAAATTTTCTGTTGAAAAAGCGCGTGCTGCCCAGCAATTGTTGTCTAAGCGGGTTATATGCAAAGATAATTTGCCAAAGGCAATCAAATGTGTGGGTGGAGTGGACGTAGCATACTGTGAAGGCATCTCTACAGGTGCGGTAGCGGTCCTCGATTTCAACTCTCTTGAACTGATAGAATTTCAAACTGCCTATTGTAAAACTAGGTTTCCCTATGTTCCAACTTTATTGTCTTTTAGAGAGATTTCACCAGTAGTTTTGGCTATAAAGAAACTGCAGATGCAGCCTGATATTTTTCTTGTTGATGGGCAAGGGATTGCGCATCCGCGTCGGCTCGGTTTTGCTTGCCATTTGGGTTTAGCAATTGATAAGCCTACGATTGGCGTTGCAAAAAGCCTGCTTTGTGGCGAGGTTGGAAGATTTAATGATGAGGGTTGGGCGCCCATAACCGATAAAGGAGAAATTATAGGTGCAGCGGTCGTAACGCTTTTTGGTGAAAAGCCCGTATATGTTAGTGTTGGGCACAGGATTTCTTTAAGTAGGGCAATTGCTATTGTGAGGCATTTTGCACGTGGGAGACGTATTCCAGAACCTATTCTGAAGGCGCATAGAATAGCGAATGAAGAAAAGAAAAAATTAACGGTTATAGACTCCAAAAAGTGTTAGACTTTAGTCTGTGTGAGTGAGTTAAAATTATTTTTTCTTCATCTTCATCATCACCGAGAATGTTGTTCCTCATGTTAGTTGATAGCGTTGATGAAGACAATAGGTGAAGACAATAGGTAAATGCTGAAGATAGGTCCCTCTTATACATGTTTGCCTATGTTTTGAAAAGGCAAAACATGTTTTCTGAATGAAGTAGAATTTTCTTCCATAATCTAATACTAGGAAAACGTAAAATACAACTTTTCAGTAAACGCAATATTTACCTAAAATAAAAGGAGAAAGGAAAATGAAGAAAGTAATTTCTGGAATATTGCTGACACTGCTGTTGATAGGCATGTCAAGCATATGGATGTCTGTAGTTTCTGTGAAAGCAGAGCAACCATTTTTTATTGACATAAGAATACTTGGCTTTAACGCATCACCCACAATTGTCTACTCAGGAGAGATTGTCACCATCTCTATCACCGTTGGGATCGATTGGACTGATGTATCGGTAGAGCAGTGGCCTGGGATTTCAGTTTATTACAACAATACATTCCTAGATAGTTTAATCATGCTCGTCATGGGCTCTGGTCACGCCATTCAAACTTGGAACCGTCTATGGAATACATCGGGAGTTGAGCCTGGAAGCTGTGGGATGAAAGTGATAGTACATGATTATGATTATTGGGATCCTGAGATTTACTTCTTTGGTCCTATACAAGTCTTGTCTCCAACTGTTATAGCTGCTATAGATATTAATCCTGATACTTTAAATCTGCAAAGTAGAGGGCGATGGATTACCGCCTACATTGAGTTTCCAGAAGATTACGATGTAAATGACATTAATGTTTCCTCAATAATGTTAAACGACACTATTCCAGCAAATATCAAGCCTATAGCGATTGGAGACTATGAGAGCGACACAGTTCCAGATTTGATGGTTAAATTCGACAGAGCCAAAGTCACATCATATATCTTGGGCAACATCGACATAGAAGAGAAGTTCACAACCATAACATTAACCATAACTGGCAAGCTATATGGTGGAACACCATTTCAAGGAAGCGACACAATCAAAATAGCCTTCATAAGACCAAGACACTGGAGATTCCTAATATTCTCAATGTAAAAGAAAACTAATCTCTCTCTTTTTCACCATTAAGAAATCAATCGTTTTGCTATTCTTCGGATTTTATATTTCATTTAATATTGTTTTAATAAACCTTAATTGTGTGGTGAAGATGACTTAGGAGAGTTGTGAGGAAACAAATTTGGATGCTCGCCTCAAAAGAATTATTGACAAAATTAAGAATAAATCACTTCGAGAAAAGGTTGCTAATATTATTGAAAATCCATCCATTGAAATAAACGGAGAAACCTATACTGGCCTATCGCTTGAGCAATCACCTGCTGGTATGTCTCTTCATCACAGTTACGCTGGAGGCTTCATCGAGCATGTTGTTGCCACAACCGAAATTGCTCTAAACCTATGCAACATCATTAAGCGAATCTACCATGGAAAAGTGGACAAAGACCTCGTTCTCGCAGGAGTAATCCTACACGACATCTTCAAGCCGTTAACCTACGAAGAAAAAGATGGTGCATACGTGTCAACGCCCTTAGCCGAACGCTTAGACCATTTGACATTAATTGTCTCAGAGCTAGTCCGCAGAGGCTTCTCACTAGACCTCATTCACATAGTTTGTGCACACCACGGCGGAGATGCAGGCCCAATTTGGCCAAGAACAGTTGAAGCACTTGTCGTCCATCTTGCAGACATAACCGATTCGAGGCTAAATAGTGAAGTGCTAAGAGCCGCAAGATATCTTTCAAGAGAAGCCACAGGTGAAGAACTGCAACCAGCAAACTCGAAGGAAGCCTTCGAAATAGTCAACTCGAAAGTAGCCGAAGGCTGGAAAGGAGTCCAGAAAACCGTAGAAAAGATAAAACAAAAACGAATAAGCGCCTAACATTATTCTATATGGATTATCTTGACTTCCAAAGTTTCCGTATTCAATGTGGCGATAGTTGACTTTCCAGAAAGATAGCCACAAACCTCTCCAGGATTTATAACCAAAGTCTCCCCTTTCTTGTAGGTTTTTGCCTCATGCGAATGTGCATGCACAACTACATCATGTCCTTCCGCATTGATAAGTGCACGAAGCAACTCTTCTTCCTCACCATGCAACATTGCAATCTTCAGCCCATCAATTATTATTTCAGCGAACTTTCCACGAATTTCAGCGCCAATTTCTGCAAATCGCTTTCTTAAAATGTCTTTGTCCCCATCGTTGTTGCCAAAAATGCCAATGAAATCCGCTTTTAACAGTTTGAAATGCGGTATAACGAAGGGGGCAATATAGTCTCCCGCGTGTAAGACAAGACTGACTTTTTCTTCGTTTAATCGTTTTACTGCCTTGTCAACCAAAGGCAAACGGTCATGCGTATCCGCTAATATGCCTATTATCAACTGTTTTCACCACAACTGTCGTTAATGAGTGAAAGCTATTTTGCTCTTTCCTTCAGAAGACTTTTTCCATACTCACAGCCTTTTGCAAAAGCATCCATATTCAGTTTTTCTGCGCCTTTAGGAACATTACTCAAAATAGATTTCTTAACAGCCTCTGCGTCTATTAGACTGGTTATTGAGGTTAAAGCGCCAAGCATAACGACATTCGCCACAATAGTTTTTCCAAGTTCTTCCGCCATTTTTGTCGCTGGCACTTTAAACACTCGAACGTTTGGAATATCCTTCTGCTTGCGAACCAAGTCAGAGTCTAATAGAAGGAAGCCACCTTTCTTCACATCCTCTGCATAACTTGTGTAAGCCTCTTGAGACATCACGATTACGGCATCGGGTTCAGTAACTTTCGGAAAATCGATTTCCTCATCTGAAATCACAACTTCTGATTTGCAGGCTCCTCCTCTTGATTCTGGACCATAAGATTGCGTTTGAACTGCATTCTTGTCGCTATGGATGCAAGCAGCTGCGGCTAAAACTAGTCCAGCCCTTATGACGCCTTGTCCACCGAATCCCGCAATACGAATTTCCAACCTCATCCTTGTTCGCCTCCTTCGGTTTTCTTCTGAACTTTCGAAATCATATCACGAAGAAGATGGTCATAAGTGGGCTTTTCAATGTCTATGAATTCGCCTAAAACAATTTTTTCTGAAGTTATTTCAGCTTTCGCGGGGTCGGAATTGTTTTGAATATCTGATGCTTTCTTGAACCAATTCATCATTTCGATTCCTGTAGTCATCTTATTGCGTCTTCCAAAGATTTCAGGACAAGGAGTAATAACCTCAATGAAAGAGAAGCCTTCCTTCTGCAACATCTTCTTAATCGATTCTACAAGTCTTCGGACATGAAGCGTCGTCCACCTAGCCACATAAACCGCTCCTGAAGCAGCGGCCAAGTGAACTAAATTAAATGGGTGCTCAATGTTTCCATAAGGCGTTGTAGTAGTCCAAGCATTGAGAGGAGTAGTAGGTCCATATTGTCCACCAGTCATACCATAGTTGAAGTTGTTGGCGCAAATCACTTTAATGTCAACGTTTCTGCGAGCGGCATGAATGAAATGGTTGCCTCCGATGGCGAAGAGGTCACCGTCTCCACTTATTACAGTAACAGTCAAATCTGGATTTGCCAACTTGACACCAGTTGCAAAAGCTATTGCTCTGCCATGAGTAGTATGATAAGAGTCAGTGTTCGTATACCCAGACAAGCGACCAATACAACCAATCCCCGAGACTACCACGATCTTGTCGATATCCATTTTCAAATCGTCAATAGCGTGAACAAAACAGTTCAGTATTATGCCATTTCCACAGCCTTCACACCAAATATGCGGAATCATCCCGCCTCTCAAGTATCTTTCAAACGGATGCACTTCTTTACTCATTTATGCACCTTCCTTAAGGCATCCAAAATTTCTACAGGCTTATGCGGCTCTTCACCCAATTTTGGCAGAAACTTCACTGGAGTTTCCTTTGCCGCCCTTTCCACCTCGCGGACGAGTTGTCCATAATTCATTTCGGGAACCACTAATGTCTTGACTTGCTTTGCAATTTCTGCCACATATTTGTCAGGAAAAGGCCAAACAGTAACTATTCTGAGAAGCCCAGCCTTAATTCCTTCTTGTCTTGCTTTTCGCACAGCACTCAAAGCTGCACGAGAGGTAATTCCATAGGCCACGACAGCCAGGTCAGCATCTTCCAGCATAACTTTCTCAACTTTTGCAATTTTGTCCACGTTTTTGCGTATTTTGTCACATAATCTTTGAACAAGTTTCCTTTGTGCTTCAGCGCTATCTGTCTGTGGGCGCCCAGTTTCGTCATGTGTCAACCCTGTCGCGTAAAAGTGGTATCCCTGTCCAAAAATAGCCATCGACGGTACCAAATCCTTATCTGACTTAAACGGCGCATATTTTTCGGGCGGAACTTGAGGCTTTTTTCTATTCACAATTTCAATTGCTTCTTTTAAAGGAATTGTCAAACGTTCCCACATGTGCCCAACAATTTCATCGCCCAATACAATTACAGGAATGCGGTAAATCTCTGACAAATTGAACGCTTCAATTGTTAAGTCAAACATCTCTTGCACTGAGTTAGGTGCGAGAGCAATTATTTCGTAGTCGCCGTGTGAACCCCATTTTGCCTGCATAACATCTTGCTGTGCGGGCTTAGTTGGCTGACCCGTGCTTGGTCCACCTCGCATCACATTAACGATAACGCATGGAGTTTCTGTCATCACTGCTAAACCGATGTTTTCTTGCATCAGGCTGAAACCTGGACCCGAAGTGGCGGTCATAGATTTTACTCCAGCGTAGGATGCTCCAATAACTGCAGCCATAGAACTGATTTCATCTTCCATTTGAACGTAGATTCCGCCAACTTCAGGCATTCTTTGTGCCATTCGTTCAGCAACTTCAGTGGCAGGCGTGATAGGATAACCTGCGAAGAATCTGCAGCCAGCAGCTATTGCGCCTTCGGCACAGGCTACATCGCCTTCCATAAAATGTTTACCAGTTAAAACTGTTCTATCCTTTTGTGCCATCCCTTAACAACCATCCTTACATTCCTTTTTGACGCTGTAGATAGCAAAGTCTGGGCAAACCGCTTCACAAAAACTGCAGAGAGCGCATACGGATTTGTCCTTCACTTTCGGCGGATGCACACCTCTCTCATTAAACTCTTCTGAAGTTTCTAACATTTCTTTTGGGCAGAACTCTATGCAGAAGTTGCAGCCCTTACATCTGCTTTTTATTATGTGTACTTCGCCTTGTGGAACCTTCACTTTCTCTGTGTCTAATGGTTTGCGCCACATTCTCACTGGCATTGTAATCACCCAGCCTTCCCTTTTGCCATCGTTTTCGATTTTTCAATTTCTTCCTTAGTTACTTTACTGACAACATTCTGCATTGCTTTGATTGTAGATGCAAATTTTTCGCCTTCTGCGGCAGATATCCAAGCTAACTGCAGCCTATCCTTGTTCAAGCCAAGTCGTTCCATTTTCTTCCACAATCTTTCAACTCTTTTCTGAGCTTGAATGTTGGCATTTATATAGTGGCAGTCGCCTATGTGGCACCCTGAAACCAAAACTGCTGCTGCTCCTCTGGCAAATGCTCTTTCAACAAATTTTGGAGCCACACGCCCAGAACACATAGTCCTAATAACACGCACGTTAGGCGGATACTGCATCCTACTGACGCCTGCAAAATCTGCGCCTGCATATGAACACCAGTTGCAGCAGAATGCCACAATCTTCTTATCCGCATTTTCTTCAGTTGCAGCATCAATTTGCGCATAAAGTTGCTCGTCTGTGAAATGTCGCATAATTAAGGCTTCATAAGGACATTCTGCGCCGCATGTGCCACAACCAGCACAAGCAGCTTCGATTAACTCAGTTTTCTTCATCTCTTTATTTGTAACTATTGCGTTGAAGGGGCAAACTCTGGCACATAATCCACAGACCTGACATTTTTTGTCAATGACCATAGGCGTGATTGCTTCTACTGTTACTTTTCCTTGAGACATGAGAATGCTTGCTCTTGCCGCTGCAGCACTTGCCTGTGTCACACTATCTTTAATATCCTTAGGGGATTCTGCACACCCAGCTAAGAATACTCCTCCTGTCGGCGTGTCTACTGGGCGCAGTTTTGGATGAGCTTCCATGAAGAACCCATCTGCGGTTTTTGACAGTGTGAATAGACGTTGGATTACTTCGCTGTCTTTTTGCGGCTCAATTCCAATTGAAAGAATGACCATGCCGACATTAATTTTGTACAATTCTTTCTGTAATGTGTTTTCTCCAATTAGCCATAGGTTATGTGTTTTTCTGTCTTCAATTATGTCCGCTGGTAAGCCTCGAATGAATATGGCTCCTTCTTTTTTAGCTCGTTTATATAGGTCTTCGAATCCTTTTCCGAATGCCCTTATGTCCATGTAGAAAACATAGATTTGTGTATCTGGCCAATGCTCCTTGATAAGTAGGCTGTCTTTTATTGTATTCATGCAGCATACGTTGCTACAGTAGGGGCGTCCGCCTTTCTCACTGCGGGAGCCAACACACTGGATAAAGGCTACTGTTTTTGGAATTTGCATATCACTTGGTCTAATTAAATGTCCACCTGACGGACCGCCTGCATTTATTAGCCTCTCAAACTCTAGCGAGGTGATGACATTTGGATATTTTGTGTATCCATATTCGACTAAAGACGCTGGATCGTAGACGTCTGCTCCTGTCGCCACTATAATTGTGCCCACTTCCAACTCAACGTTTTCGGGTTTCATGTCGAAGTCTATTGCTTTTCTTTCACATGCTCTGATGCACTTGTCACATGTGATTATGTTGTCCTTGTTTAGGCATATGCTTCGGTCAATTATGTAAGTTGACGGCACCGCTTGAGCAAAAGGCGTATAAATGCCATGTCTAGTCGCTAAGCCCACATCGAATTCGTTTGGCGTTGTCACGGGGCACTCTTTGATACAGTCGCCGCATGCTGAACAGTCTTTTGTCACGTAACGAGGTTTTTTCAGAGCTTTGACTTTGAAGTTGCCAATATAGCCTTTTACCTCTTTGACTTCGCTGTTTGTTAGAAGTTCGATGTTTGGATGTCTGCCGACATCTGACATTTTTGGCGCTAAAATGCATATGCTGCAGTCCATTGTTGGAAATGTTTTGTCGATTTGTGCCATTCTTCCGCCTATGCTTGGCTCCCTTTCAACCAAGTAAACCTTGTAACCAGTGTCAGCCAAGTCCAATGCGGCTTGTATGCCTGCAACTCCGCCACCTATGACTAATGCCTTCCTAATAATCGGAACCACTGCCTCTTCTTGCGGCCAAAGCAATGCTGCTTTTGCAACAGCCATCTTCACTAAATCTTTGGCTTTTTCAGTTGCCTTCTCCTTTTCGTATAAGTGCACCCAACTGCAATGTTCACGAATGTTTGCCATCTCGAATAAGTATTTGTTAAGTCCAGCTTCTTCGCATGCTCTTCTAAAGGTTGGTTCATGCAAACGTGGGGAGCATGAGGCTACAACGACACGGTTTAGCTTATGTTCTTTTATGTCCTTCTTGATTAGTTCTTGCCCTTGGTCTGAACACATGTAACGGTTATCTTTAGCCAAGATAACATGTGGTAAAGTTGATGCGTATTTTGCAACTTCTTCGCAGATGACTGAGCCTGCAATGTTTAGACCGCAGTGGCATACGTATACGCCTATTCTGATTTCTTCTTCAGGCTTAGATTGCGGGGTGCTCATTTGTTTTTAGTCCCCTTCTTCTTTAGTTTTGAGGGTTTAAGATAATTGTGAATAGATTTGGCCACTTTTTTTCCTGCAACCACGGCTTCAACAACAGTTGCTGGCCCAGACGCGCAGTCTCCACCTGCGAATATGCCTTTCTTGTTTGTTTCCATTGTCATCGGGTCAACTGCTATGGTGCTTTCCTCTGTCGTTTCCACGTCTTTAGGTACGAATGCGAGGTCTGGAGATTCGCCTATAGCCAAAATTAGTGTATCCAGATTAACAGTGAATTCTGAATTTGCAATCGGCATTGGTCTTCTTCTGCCAGTTTCGTCTGGTTCACCTAATTCCATGCGAACGCATTCTATTCCAGTTACATGCTTGTCTTTGCCCAAAATCTTCTTCGGCGCAACTAGGAACTGAAATTTTACTCCCTCTTCTTCAGCTTCTTTTATTTCCATTGGGTTGGCCGGCATTTCATCTCTTGACCTTCGATACAGGATTAAGACTTCTCTAGCGCCTTCATGAATGGCTGTTCTTGCTGTATCTATGGCTGTGTTGCCTCCACCAACTACAGCCACTTTGCCGAGTTTCATTCTTTTTCCACAGTTTGCTTCATTTAGAAAGTCTAAAGCGTCGTAAACGCCTTCGTAGTCTTCGCCTTCTACATGGAGTTTTCTTGTTTTGTGTGCGCCAGTGGCGATGAAAACTGCTTTGTAGCCTTGTTTGAAAAGGTTGTCAAGAGTTGTGTCCTTACCTACTTTTGTGTTCGTTTTGATTTCTATGCCCATTTGCTTTAGGCCCTTTATGTCTGCATCTAGGATTTCTCTAGGCAAACGATAAGTAGGTATACATGTACGTAACATTCCGCCAAGCTGCGAGCAAGACTCAAAAGCTGTGACCCAATAGCCTTTTTTGGCTAGTTCGTAGGCTGCTGTTAAACCTGCAGGACCAGAGCCAATTATGGCAACTCTTTCCTTGTGAGTTTTAGGCGGTACATTGCCTTTGCGACTCGTTAAGTATGGTTTGAGGATTTTCGTCATCGTTGTTTTGTCGATTTTTGTGCGCTCTGGATGGAAGCATACCCAGCAGAAAATGGCTGGAAAGGCGATTTCATTTTTTATTGTTTCCATCGCCTCTTGAAAGCCTTCTAAGAAGCCCTGTTCTTTTGCCATCTGTCTTGCTGCCAAAAAGATTTCTGGTATTGCTAGATTTTGTGGACAGCGTTTGGCGCAGCGGTAGCACCATGCGCATAGCCACAGTTCTTTGTCAGACATTATTTTATCCGGGTTTAGGCTAATGTTGTGAAGTAGGATGCGTGGATTATAACTTGTTGGGAATAATTCTACCATGGGGCATGCGGCTGTGCATTTGCCACATTCAAAACAGTATCTTAGCTTCTCAGAGTCTATTATCTTTTGGAAAAGACCATGGAGTTGCATGGTTTTTTGAGGTTTCAAACGTTTTATGCCCCTTGTTCCTTCAATATAGGCGTAGGGGCAAGATATAAAAGTTTACAAATGTAAACCCTTACTCTACGCTGCAAACACTTTCACTTTGAGTAAGCTCTTATCTTATTCACATGTCCCCTAATATCCACCTATTTATAGGGGGCTAGGTAATTTGTTGCTAGACCCTATCATAATTAAACCAAAAGATAAAATACCAAGCCTACAATGGAAAACAGAAAGCTATGAAGCCCGACACGATTCTAGTCCTTGACTTCGGAGGGCAATATTGCCACCTAATCGCAAGAAGAATCAGAGAACACAACGTTTACTCAGAAATAGTTTCTCACGACATTAGCCCAAAAGAAGTTGAAGCCCTCAAAAAAAGATTTAGCATAAAAGGAATCATTCTTTCAGGCGGACCACAAAGCGTCTACGAAAAAGATGCACCAAAAATAAGTATAGAAATCATGGACATGGGGATTCCAGTTTTAGGCTTATGCTATGGGCATCAACTCATCGCGCAAGTTTATGGCGGAAACGTAAAACGAGCCAAGAAGAAAGAGTATGGCATAACATACGCTACAATCACCAAACCAAACGATTTACTCAAGAGTTTGGGCAAGGAAGAGAAAGTTTGGATGAGCCACGGCGACACTGTCTATGCGCTTCCAAAAGATTTTGAAGTCCTAGCATATACAGAAAACTGTCCGGTTGCAGCGTTTAGGCATAAGGAAAAGCCAATATATGGTTTGCAGTGGCATCCAGAAGTCATCCACACAGAGAACGGCGTGGAAATGCTAAAAAACTTTCTATTTGAAATCTGCAAGTGTGAAGCTAACTGGAAAATGGAAGATTTTATAGGAAAAGTAGTAGAAGAGATTCGACAAACCATCGGAAATGGGAAAGCTATAGTTGCCTTAAGTGGAGGAATAGACTCTAGCACGGTTACGGTCTTGACAGCGAAGGCGATAGGAAAAAACCTAACCGCAGTTTTCGTCGATCACGGCTTTATGAGAGAAAACGAGCCAAAATTCGTAGAAGACACATTCAAAAAATTTGACATAAACTTTGTCTCCATAAACGCAAGAAAAAGATTCTTAGCAAAACTAAAAGCGATTACAGAGCCAGAACAAAAAAGAAAGATAATAGGCGAAGAATTCATTAGAGTCTTCGAAAATGTGGCTAAAAAGGTTAAAGCAGACTATCTTGTACAAGGCACTATTTATCCAGACAGAATCGAATCAGGCATCAGGAAATTCTCAGACAAAATAAAAACTCATCATAATGTTGCAGGACTACCTACAAAAATCAAGTTCAAAGCCATAGTTGAGCCGCTAAGAGACCTCTACAAAGACGAAGTAAGAAAACTTGCAAAGGCGTTGGGACTACCAAAAGAAATAGTTTTTAGGCAGCCGTTTCCAGGACCAGGTCTAGCAGTAAGAATTATGGGCGAGATAACTCAGGAAAAAGTTGACATCATTAAGAAAGCGGACAAAATTGTGACAGAAGAAATAGAGAAAAGTGGGCTAAAAGATCAGTTGTGGCAGTATTTTGCAGTTTTAACTGAAACAAGAAGCACAGGAGTTAAGGGAGATGCGAGAGCATATGGCTACACCATCGCTGTCAGAGCAGTGGAAAGCAGAGAAGCCATGACAGCCAGCTTTGCAAAAATCCCCTATAATATTTTGGAAACAATTTCCACAAGGATAACTAACGAAATCCCTGAAGTCACAAGAGTAGTGTATGACATTACGCATAAACCGCCAGCAACAATCGAATGGGAATAGCCCTTTCTCAGAAAAGGCAGAGATACAAGAAGGACAATATTATTAATGATGAGTCATGAAAATGCTCAAAGAATATCCACGTTTTATCGTCCCAGACTTTGAACCCTTTGACCCTGTGGAGTTGGCTAGAGAAACAGAGAAAATCGTGACTAGAACGGGACCTGACGGACAGGAGCGCAGGTACGAAGATTTCTATGCAACGGGTGTGTATGGCGGCATAGCAACTGGCTACTGCATTGGATGTTGTCTCCGTTGCGTCTTTTGCTGGGTAAGTTGGGGACGTGACTTCCCGGAAAAATTCGGTCAATTCTACTCGCCTAAAGAAGCGTTTACTCGGCTAAAAGAAGCTGCGCACAACTACAAAGTTAGCAAATTGCGCATCTCTGGAGCTGAACCAACTCTAGGCAAAGAGCATCTTCTCAGTTTACTGGAATTTATAGAGAATTCCGAGTTTTCGCTTTTCATCTTAGAAACTAATGGAGTCCTCTTTGGCGTTGACAAAAATTATGTCAGAAAAATCTCAAAGTTCACTAAACCTCATGTTAGGATCTCTTTGAAGGCGGGAACTCCCGAAGCTTTCGCAAAGAAAACAGGCGCTAAACCCGAGTTTTTCGAGATTCCTTTTCAAGCCATCAAAAATCTGCTAGACTGCAGCGTCAGTTTTCACGTTGCTGCCATGAGCGCGGATCCACGCATAATGACGAGAGAAGAACGAATGAACTTGTTTAAGAAATTGGCTGAAATCGATGCGAGGTTGCTATTGAATCTTGAAGAAGAAGTTATGGATGCCTATGACTCAACTATTGCCAGATTGAAGTATGCTGGCATAAAAGTGGAATGGCCGCTAAAACAGGTTTATAAGCCTATTAAAGAAATGCTGAAAAGAAAGAAGACTATCTAAAGAAACTTTTACATAGATGCCATGAAATACAGCATATTAACTGGAGTACTTCAAAATTGAAGGCATTAATCTTAGCTGGAGGAGTTGGAACAAGACTACGTCCACTCAGCTGCACAAGACCTAAACTTCTTTTTCCAATAGCTAACACGCCACTGCTAGACTGGACGTTGGAAAGACTAGCAAAAAGTGGTATCAAAGAAGTAATATTAGCCGTAAATTACATGGCAGAAGCCTTCATTCAACGTTATGGAACAGCCAAATTTGGAATGAAACTTCTGTATTCTCGTGAAGGAAAACCATTAAGAACAGGTGGCCCCATTAAGAAAGCTGAGGAATTAATTGGGCATGATGACCCATTTCTCGTCTTAAACGGAGACATACTTACTAACATGAACTATGCAGCCCTTGTTAAAAAACATAAAGAGAATGATGCGGTTGCCACAATCGCACTCTACAAAGTCGAGGACCCAAGCAGATACGGCATAGCTGAAATGACCGAAAAAAACCGTGTATTACGCTTTTTAGAGAAACCTACTCGCAAGGAAGCACCTAGTAGCCTAGCAAACGCAGGAATCTACGTTCTTAACCCAGAAATATTCAACTATATCCCAAGTGAGCGTCCAGTCTCAATCGAACACGAGACATTTCCAAAATTGGCGGAGAAAGGAAAACTTTTCGGATACAGTTTTGAAGGACTATGGACTGACATCGGTGAATTAGGCGACTATCTCAAGGCTAATAGGCTTTGGTTAGATACTGAAATTGGAAAAAGCAAAATCGAGAAAAATGTCAAAATGGAAGATGATGCAGACATCGCTAATCCAACAGTTCTCGGAAAAAACGTAACTGTCGGAGAAAAATCTAAGATAGGTCCTTATGTAGCGATTGGCGACAATGTAGCAATAGGGAAGGGAGTGCGCATTGAAAATTCGATAGTTTTTCCTGAAACCATTGTCTCAGACTTTACATCGGTAAAAGGCGCAATCATCGGTGAAAATGCCATTATTGAAAAATGGGTAAAAATTGAAGATGGATGCATTGTTGGCGACCACGCTGTAATTAAGGATAATGTAGCACTTACACGAGGCGTAACCGTCTGCCCCTCGAAAGAAGTAGCAGAAAGCGTGCTCACACCCAAATGCCTAATGTAATTTCAACCAAGGAGAATTACACGTGCAAGAAAGACGCCTATTCGGAACTAATGGAATTCGCGGCTTAGTAAACCTTGAGTTAACTCCCGAATTCGTGACTAGAATTGGAGGTGCTATTGGAACTTTCTTTGAAAGAAAACGAATAGGAGTGGGATATGATGGCAGAACTAGTAGTCCAATGTTTTTAGGGGCAATTATTTCTGGATTAATTTCGGCGGGGTGCGATGTTTATGAGGCAGGTATGGCGCCCACTCCGACAATTCAGTATGCAGTTAAACATTATGGAATAGACGGCGGCGTAATAATCACAGCTTCGCATAACCCACCAGAATACAATGGAATCAAGGTAATCGCAGACGACGGAATCGAGTTACCAAGAGAGCAAGAAATAGAAATTGAAAACATTTTCTTCGATGAAAAAATCAAGCGAGTGCCGTGGAAAAAAATTGGAAAAATCTATCAGTTACCAGAAGTTATCAACTTGTATAATAAGGCGATAGAAAGTCATGTAGATGTCGCTGCCATTCAGAAAAAACATTTTCATGTAGTAGTAGACCCCGGAAATGGTGTAGGCGCTTTAACAGCCCCATACATGCTCCGAGATTTGAAATGCCAAGTTACAACAATCAACGCGAATGTCGACGGAACCTTTCCAAGCCGACTTTCAGAGCCTAGACCTGAAAATCTTGGCGATTTAACATTAGCAGTAAAAGCGGTTGGAGCAGATGTGGGCGTCGCGTATGACGGAGATGCTGACCGTGCAATTTTTGTGGACGAGAAAGGAGAGATCCATTGGGGAGACCGAACTTTCGCTCTCATTGAAAAATACTTTTTAGAAGAAAATCGTGGCGAAACCATTGTTACTCCAGTTAGTTCTTCGCAGCTTATCAAAGACATTGCGGATGAGTATGGGGGAAAGGTTGTATGGACTAAAGTTGGCAGCGTTATAGTATCGCATACTATGAAGCAAATCAACGCAAAACTCGGTGGCGAAGAAAATGGCGGGGTATTTTATGCACCTCATCAGCCTGTTCGAGACAGTACAATGACGACCGCCTTGGTTTTAGATATTATGGCGAAAAGTGTCAAGAAACTCTCAGAACTATTGGCAGAGTTACCATCGTATTATATAGAAAAGGACAAAATCGAATGTCCAAATGAACTTAAAGAACAATTACTGCAACGACTATTAAAGCAAGTTAAAGGTGCTGAAGTGGATACTATCGATGGCGCAAAAATATGTTTTCCTAACAAGAGTTCAATTCTTATAAGACCAAGCGGAACTGAACCCTTATACAGATTTTATGCTGAGGCAAAAACACATGCGAAGGCAGTTGAACTCGTGAAGAAATACAAAGCAAATATTCAGGAAATCAAAAAAGCATTGTTGAAAACTACTTCTTCTGCTAAATGACTCTGTCTTTTTCAAGAACGATTATATAACTTGATAAGAGAACATTGTTAGGGACAATAACGTGCAAAAAAATGTATTGATTCTGGCCGGTGGCGGAGGGCACACTGGATACGCATACGCTTTAGCGCAAGCACTTCACAAAAAAGTACGCTTATCCTTTCTTGCACCTAAAGGGGACTCATTGAGCAAGAATAGGCTAAGCAAATTCGGTAATGTTGAATTTCTTGTCAAGCCTCGTGGCCCAAAAACATCTGCAAATATATTCATGGCTCTTCTCGCTAGAGCCTTCATTAATTCTGTTAAACTTCCTATCCAAGATTTCGATGTCGTAGTGAGTACTGGAAGCAATTTTTGCGTTTCCCCAGCACTGGTATCTTGGATAAGGGGAGTTCCTGTAGTTAACTTGGAAAGTTCAGTTCGTTTCGTGAAAGCATCCAAAACTGCCCGTGTATTGCAACCGTTTTCAACATTAACTGCATTACAGTGGGAGGAACAAAAAAGACTACTAAAAGGAGTGGTTGTTGGTCCCATACTTCCTAAGCCTGAGGTTAAGCCATGGAACGGAGGATATATCCTAGTCACAGGGGGCACTTATGGACATAGGCTTTTGTTTGATGCATTGGCAGAAAGCAACCTACATAATGTAGTTTTGCAGACAGGCAGAATTAGCCCCGAACCATACAAGAAAAAACACCACGAGTGGGAGGTGATTACCTCAACAGATAGATTTCATGAACTTCTTGCAGGCGCGGAACTGGTAGTAACACATTTTGGCATGACATTATTGGAGACTGCCGTCTACAGAAAGCCTGTCGTGTTGGTTCCAAATCCTGAATGGGCAAGAACGGCAGGCATGGAAGACGCACAATACTTGGCGAAGAAACTAAATGCTGTTCTGGTTTCCGAAATAAAAACAAAAATTCTCTTAGATGCGATAAATGAGGCGAAAAAGAGAAAGGTTCCTGTTCTCCCAGATGGGGCTCAGAACTTAGCAAACGAGATAATTACATTAGCAAAAAAGTGAAAAAGCTAATTTGAGTAAGATTACCTTACGATGGAGAACTCGATTACGGTTTAAGGTGGGATGGTTGTCTTCGCTTGACATTGGATGCGGATATGCCACGGACCATGTAAGGAAAGGAGATATTGGAATAGATTTAAAACGTGGGCTATGCGACGTGGTTGCTTCGGCCTATCACTTGCCATTTAGGAACTCCTGTTTTGAAAAGGTAATTATGAGCCACATATTGGAGCACCTAATCGGTTGCTATGAGGCATTAAAAGAAGCTGCTAGAGTTTTAACTACGAAAGGAACGTTAGAAATTGAGGTACCCAATCCCTACAACTTCGGTATTTTTAAGGATATATTACTGAGGAAAAAGGGCTTCTACGAAGCCAGCAAGGATCACATCTACGCTTTTGGCGAAAATGAGCTTCGCAGCATGTTCAAAAAGTTGAATTTTGAAGTCATAAAAGTAGAGTATGTTAACTCAATAGGGGCTGAAAAGAAATTAAAAAAGTCTTATTTCTTTAAGAGAGCTGTGTACAAGTGGATGGGGGCGGTCTTTCCAGAGTTGAAAACAGCGATAAGATTAGAATGCAGAAAACTTGGAAACGTGAGCGCGATATAACCTTTGAAAATTCTCTTTATTCATCCAAGATTAGGTGTGTTTGGCGGTGCAGAACGTGTTCTAGTTCACATGCTTAGAGCTTTACAGGAAGATGAGCTAAGCGTTATGACTGATTATTGGGACACAGAGGCTGTCAAGAAGATGTGTGAAGTAGAATTATTCGGGGTGAAATGGGTGAAATGTCCAAGTTTTCGTCCATCATCTCAACATCTTGTAGCATTTCAATGGCTACGTTACACGAACAAAATAAATTGTTTGATTCGCAGTGTATGTGGGCAATATGATCTCTTAATTGAGACACAACAAGTTTATTCCGATCCTTATTCGGACACGCCTCTAATTAGTTATATTCACTATCCAGATTTGGCTGCTCCTCCCCCTGAGGGAAATGTTACTTCATCCATTTACTATGCACTTTTGAGACCCTCAATTCGCCGAAGGGTCAAGAAGATCAAATTGGCTCTTACAAATTCTCCATTCACTGCTAGAATAATTGCGGAATATCTGAAGATTAAACCTCTTGTGGTATATCCGCCAGTCAATGTTAAGAAATTTCATTCCGACCGAAGTTGGTCAAATCGTGAGGATAAAGTGGTAAATATTGGGATGTTTCTTTCCTTCAAGCGCCAGCACTTGCTTCTAGAGGTCGCTCGGCAATTGCCAACAGTTCAGTTCGTCATTATTGGAACTATTAGCGCAGATCATCGAGGTTATTATGAAAAATTGAACAGTCAAAGGCCAAATAATGCTACAATAATGGCAGATGCTTCTTTTGATGAGGTTAGGGAGCATCTTGCATCGGCGAAAGCTTACGTTCATCTCTGTCCAGAGCACTTCGGCATTTCAGTAATTGAAGCGGCATCTGCTGGCTGTGCCCCCATAGTTTACCATGTTGGCGGTCCAGCTGAATGCTTGGGCGACGCGTCTCTTAAATGGAAAGATTTGAAGCAATTATCAACGTTCATCCATGAGCTGATTAAGAATGAGAACCTGTGGTCTGAATTGAGTGAAAAAGCCAAAAGGAAGTCCTTGGAGTTTGACTCTTCAATCTTTGAAACAAGAATTAGAAATATAGTCAAAGAGCAATTATGGAAGTAGAAGGATGGAGGCTTTCCTTGAAAGAGCCTAGGATTTCAGTGATAATCCCTGCAAAAAACTCGGAGAGAACTATTGGCAAGTGCCTACGAAGCGTGCTTAATCAAGAATGCCCTCCACATGAAGTAATAGTTGTCGACGGCGGATCAACCGATAGAACGAGGAGTATTGCAGAAAAGTATGGAACACGGGTTGTTATTGAACCACGCCATAAAAGAAGTGCCCCTGGCATTGGAAGAAATTACGGAGCAAAAAGTGCACATGGAGATATACTTGCTTTTCTAGATTCTGACTGTTACCCAGAAAGAACATGGCTAAATTTGGTTGTAGACATTTTTAAAGATCCGCAAATTGGCGTGTATAGCATAGTGGTGAGTGACGGGACAGGTAAGATCATAAGCCGTGCGTATCATTATCTTCATATGCAGATAAGTTACGACTTTGCGCCTTCAAGATGCATGGCTGTCAGACGAGAAGCCTTTATGCATGTGAATGGTTTTGATGAGACGTTGACCACTGGGGAGGACAATGACCTATCTTATAGAGTGAGGCAATTAGGATACAAAATTGTTGTGGATAAGGAAAGCAAGGTTTATCATGATGACGACCATATGACGAATTTAAGGGGAATATGGCGTCAGCAACTATGGTACAGAGAAAGTGAAGAAGAGATGAGGCAAAGGTACCCGAATAAATTTAGAAAATTGAGGACAACATACCCGCTAAGAGAACATTTGATACCTTCAGTCAAATCTATCAGATTTGGAGTTAGATTTGCCCTAATTTGTTTGATAATTAAACTCCTATCAGTTTGGAGGCATATCTACTGAAATTCTACAATATCCACAATCTTCTCAAGATAGGAGTGGAAAACCTAGAATTGAATCATATGCTCCCATATTTCTTAACAAACGAGACAATTGGAACCTTAGACCTAACGATAAAAGTAGGTAGATTTGACACACGCTCCGCATTTAACAGAATGGGGCGGTTCTACTTAGGAGAAAATGAATTGGTTGAAAAACGAAATTTCGGTTCACTGCAATTGAAAGAAGTGCTTGGAAAGACCGAACTCAACGCCACAGCTGGATATGTTAGAGCACGCCCATTCATAACACTTATAGAAAGCATCATAGGACTCAAACTTATAGCAAAAAACCACGCTCTAGCTCACTCATCATGCCTAAGCAAAGATGGAGAAGGATACTTAATTTGCGCATGGCATGGAACTGGCAAAACCATGGTCACTCTAAAGCTTGTTAAAGAGAAAGGCTTTGGCTTTCTATCCGACGACATGACATTAATCAATGCTTCAGGTCAGGCATATTGCTATCCAAAGGACGTTAAGCTATCTTTACCGCATGCTAAGGAATTCGGGCTCGATGTAAAAATGAAGCTTGAACTGTTAGTTGGTGAATTAGTAACACGCATTCCAGTGATTAGGCGACATCTGGAAATAACGTATAACACACCTATAACAAAAATAATAAAAAAGAGTAAGATAGAAAAAGAATGCAAGCTTCGCAAGGTAATAGTCCTTCAACAAGCGGAGAAAGAAGAAATAGTAGAAATTGATTTCAACGAAATCGCTAAGCGCCTTCTGCTATTGAATTCTTGGGAAAGAATTTTTTGGACCGATCGACTCTTTATACCATACGCATTTTGTGACAAGAAGTTTGATTTGCAAAGACTTGAGGAGAAAGAACGCAGTATTCTCCAGCAAGCGTTAAAAAATGTACCATGTTATGAGGTAAGATTCCGCAAATACGCATATGATCAAGTCGCAAAACTACTGATGGATTGAGTAGAAAAATGGACAAATTGGCAGCTATAATTCTCCACGGTTCCAAAGTGGCAGATAAGGAACTTCTAAGAGATTTGGTTGATCGAGCAGAGGAAAATAGAGTTCCATTGCTATATTTAAGAACAGTATCAAGATTTTGCGACGACTCTTTCATTTCATCTCAACTAAAAATTTGGGAACAGAAAAAAAGAGACTATGACTTGGGTCTTCAAAAACTCCTACAGAGATTGATCAGCAGTGGTATTCAATTCATGTTAGTTAAGCACGCTCGGTATCCTAGGGCATCATACGATGCGGATATATTATTCAAGAATGCTGAGGAATATGAAAGGGCTATGCCTGTCTTGCGTGAAACAGTTAAGCTTGGACTTATACGTCCAGACCCACATGTTGGGGGACTTCGAGACATGAGAGGATGCACAATAGTCATACCAACCAAGGACTTGTGGTCAAGGAGACAAAAGAAGAGCTACTTCGGCATGGAAATATATGTTCCATCAATTGAAGATCAAATTGTTCTGTTTCATCTCCATATGCTTAAGCATCGCGAGATATTCTTGGGGGATGTGATTTCAACATTGCATCTATACAATACAGAACACAATTCGATTCTACTTTATCGTCTAGTCCACAAGTATAGTCTTATGCCAATTTTCCATTTCGTTTCCAACCTTTTTTATTACTTGAGACTAAGGGAGCCGGAAATTGCATTGAGAATGCCACTACTTTCTCAATTTATCAAATTTCTTGCATACGAAAAAAGCCAGGAACTTTTCCCCATAAGGATTCCCAAGTTTATTCTAGGTCTATGTGTCCTGCATTTTTCGCCGACATAAGAACTTGCTTATTGTTAGCTCCAAACTAAAATTTTGAAGAATATCATTTCCTCAGAACCACATTTAGGTTCTGAATGATTTCTTGGCTGTAGTGCTCCCATGTAAATTGTTCACTAACATACTTCCTTGCTTCCATGCCCATAATCCTCAGTTTCTTTTCGTCTAAAAACGCCTCTTTAATAGCTTCATACAACCCTTGCACATTTCCGGGCTCAATGAGCCATCCGTATTTGGGTGTTACAACGTAAGGGGCTTCTCCGACACGGGTTGCAATAACCGGCTTTTCACATGCGAAAGCTTCTAGGATTGTATCCGGTATTCCTCCCTCGGTATAAGAGGTACTTACCAACATGTCACTCATATTATAATACTTCGGCATTTCCGAATAAGGCTTTATTCCAAGACAATGAACGTTCTCGGGCATTTTTGGCATCTCCATAGCTGCACCACCGACCACTAGAAAATGTACGTCTTTTAGCATGGCAGCCACTTTAAGCAAATCCAGTATGCCTTTTTCACGGCTAATGCGCCCTACAAAAAGTACGACCTTTGAGTATGGCTTTTTCAAATTCATAGGTCTAAACTTGTTTACATCTACTCCATGAGACACAATTGTAACCTTGGAAGAATCTACCCCCACGCTTAGGGCAAGTTCTTTAAGCTCATGAGACAAGCAAATCAAACGGTTTGCCTTCTTCATAGCGTATTTCGTTAACTGGTTGCTTGCGTTTCTTCTAATTGAACTTTTATACGTGAAGGTTCGCAACTTTAACTCGTTAGTGCGAAGTCTTAGAACCCAAGGCAGTCTTGCCAATTTAGAAGTAAGATAACCAGACAATTCGTAGTATGGGCCGTCCAGTACATAAATGACGTCAATTTTGTGTTTCTGACAAATTTTCGTGGCTTTTAGGGCGGTGGCAAAAGCCAAAGGAACTGAAAACGTTCCAAGGTTAGGTAATTGGAGTTTGTGTAGAAATATGTTTCCATCTTCCAGTTTACCTGCTAAATGGCAGAGATGGAATTCTTCAACTTGGTTTGCTATCTTCTGTATGTATGGTGGATAATGATGAAGTAAGTTGAGGTTTATGAGGAAACTGAGAACACGCATGGCTTTTCACATAAGTCTAGGATAAAAGTAGGTTTATAAGGATTCATGCGGATTGTTTTTGAACCTAATTAAAGAAAACGTATTTTAAGATAATTAATGCATGCATAATTGAGGCAAAGAAAACTGAGAAGAACGTCTGTGGAGCCACTTGAGGGATATCATGAACCATGTAGGTAGGGTATAGATGACTAATCTTTTGGTTTTAGGCAGCTACGGCGACTTAGTGGGTGGAATACCTACTGTATTGAATTCTGTTGTTCCTCGGCTTAAAGAAAATTTTGATGAGATATTAGTAATTTCTCCAAGGAAACGCAGAAAATTCATTTCTGACTTTAATGATGGTAATATTAGAGTGGGGTATCAACCTTGTGGATCAATTCCTCGCTTAGTAGTTTCGCAACCCTTTATTGAGATAGTGAGAGTTTGGCAAAGAATCAAAAAGGAACTGGAAGTTTTCAAGCCAGATGTGACATGGGTGAACGATGAGACTTTACAAATGGCCGCTAAAATTGCTGGATTGAAAAACAATGTTAGAACAGTTCATGGCTTGCCTCGTGAAGCAATTGAGCCAGAAAAAGAGGTGGAAAACATTTACGAGAGGAAATTATACATGCTGATTCATAAGTATCTAGAAAGAGAAGGATTAAAAGATATCACAGCCATAACAACCTATTCAAATTACTTGAAAAACAAATTTCAGTCAATATACAACACTAAAGCACCTATCTATGTTATTCCTAATGGCATAGACCCTCTTCTATTTCGTCCAACGCACTCAAGTAAAGAAAATGTTATTGTGTATGTGGGTTATTTCGCTATTATAAAGGGGGTCCACATCTTACTTCAAGCAATGAAGCAAGTTCATAAATTGTATCCTAACTGGAAGCTCTGGCTTGTCGGAGATATTTTTGACCAGAGCAAGGAGTACTTCGAGGATATCTACAATCGTGGAGTCATTTGGACTGGGCGTATATCTCATGGAGACATGCCAAGAATACTTAATCAAAGCAAGATTTTTGTTATGCCGACTTTACGAGATGGATTTGAGATAGCACTAATGGAAGCAGTTGCATGTGGTGTTCCATCAATTACAACGGAAGCTTATGAAAGAAAAGAAATATATCAAAATCTCGTGACTTTCTGTAACTTAGACGATCATATTGACTTAGCTCAAAAAATAATTTATTTGATAGAGAATTGGGAAGAGTGCAACAAGAAGGCTCAGAGAGTTTCTGAGGTTGCAAGAAGGAAATTTTCTTGGGATCACATAGCTAAAGAATACTTGAAGGTGTTTGAACATGTACTCCAAGATTAAAAAACATCTACGTGCGTTTATGAGGGAAAACAGAGAAAAACCGATTGTGGGTTTTTTATATAGAAGGCTAAAAATACACGAAAAAAAGAGACATCTTAAAACTGTTGGACGAGAAATAATTGTCGATTTAGAAAGGACAAGAGAAATTTATCGCAATGACAAAGAATGGTTTGACCTTGTCAGAAGCTATATCAAGAATGAAACATTGGATATCGGCAGTAAATATGGCATGGTCACTGAAGGCAAAGATGCCGTTGCTCTAGACATTGTTAGAAAGTTTTTGCAAGTCAATCTACATATGAACAAAGTTTTAGCTGACGCTTGCAACCTTCCGTTTGTCAGCGAGTATTTTGCCACTGTCGTTGCCACAGAGATACTTGAGCATCTTGAGCATCCGGAAATAGTAGTGAAAGAAATAAGGAGAGTTTTAAAGAAAGATGGACGAGCAATAATTTCTGTTCCAGATCGATACAATGTTTTCTCAGAAGTGGAGCACATACAATACTTTACAGAAAAGAGGTTTCAAAAGATCTTCAAAGATTTCGAAGTTGAGATGTGCAGAATTTTGCCCAGCGGGCACATATTTGGAGTTTTTAAAGTGATCAAATGACAGTAACCTCTTCTAAGCTCAGACTTGACATAGGATGCGGCGACTCTCCACACGGAAATGTAAACTGTGATCTCTACTTGACCGAAAGTCCGGAAATGGGCAAAGGTAGAAAAATCGATCCAAAGAAATGCCCGAACTTCATAAGATGCGACGCTTTTCACCTACCTTTTAGAGATAACACATTTGAAGAGGTTTTCAGTTCCCACTTTATGGAACACATGGATAAACCCCTCAAAGTATTAATGGAGATGCTCAGAGTTTCAAATTATAAAGTAGTCTTCGTTGTACCTCATAGAATGTGCAGAGGGTTTAGAGACATCTTTTACCCCAAGTTCTGCAAGGAACATCATAAAAATACTTTCAATTACAAAAATATCGACAAGTGGTTAAGAAACAGCGGATTGACCTTCGATATTAAGATAGAGAGAAGATCACTTCTCCATCCAGTTCTTCCTATTGTCTCAATTCCTTGGGACATTTCAGTGACCGTATATAAACCATACTAGAAAGGGTGATCAAGTGAGTATATGCATGGTAGTCTGTCATTTTAATGACCCTCATCTATCCTACGCTATCAATTCATTGAAAAAACAATCGAGAAAAACCAGCATAGTCATAGTAGATGACGGATCTGACCCAAAATTTAAGCGAGTATACCAGAACGTGAAAATAATTGAACTTCCTCAAAACAGAGGTGTAGGATACGCTAGAAACATCGGATTAAACTATGCCCTTGAAAGAAACTACGACTACATTGGTTTTCTAGATTCCGATGGAGTTGCACACTCTTTGTTCATCCAAAAAGCTGTCGATTATTTGAATAGCCATGGCAACATTCTTGGTGTTTCAGCCAAGAAAGATATAGCAAATCCAAGTTGTAAAATCGCTATGTTGAAATATCGCTACAAAATCTTCGCCAGAGATGATTTTCAGATAGATTGCAGTCTGTTTAAAGCTAAAGCTTTAAAAAATCGGAACATACCTAGCAGGAGAGTTGCCGAGGATTCCGTTTTTCTTCGGTCCTTCAGTCAAAACGAATTGTCAAAGTTGAGCATTCCTTACCACCATTTTGAACGCAGTAACATCCCAGTCTACTTCAAAGATGAGTTTTATGGTGCCTTCTATTCTTGTAAGCCGAGAGATGAATTCCAAAAGGTCCTGAAACGATTTCTAATCACGCCCTACAGTTCCATAAAGATGATTTTGGTGAAAGGCTGGTTTCTGGAAGGTCTATTCTTCCCCTTGCGCCAGATGGTATGGCTCACAGGTTTTTTAATCGGGTACAAAATGCAATATTTTTAGAACGAAATAGCCTTAATACTTCTTAAGAGAAAAGGATAAGGAGTTTTCAATAGGCGCTGTAAGTGTGAATCTTATGGTCAAAGGTAAGATTAGACTCAAATACTCAGGATTACTGATGTTTGCATCTAAGATTCTTAGCCTAGTAACGGGATTCGGCTTTATTCTCATGATCGCAAGAAGCACCTCTATAGAAGAATTTGGAATATGGGGAAACATCAACGACATTTTGGGATACTTCGTTTTACTTGCCGGCGTTATCCCATTTTGGACTACTCGATTCATATCTAGAGGACATGCTGGATCAGCCAAAACAGGATTCATTGCCAACATAATCATATCCATTGCCTCACTTTCCATTTACCTTGCATTAATTCCAATCATTATATCTATCCTGCAAATTGGCAGCGCCTATGCAATTCTTTACGTTGTTTTATCAATCCAAATAATCCAACTATACACAACTTCGGCCTTAGAAGCAATTTTAGTATCTGAAAAACCACACACACTCGGATACGGACTACTCATATCCGAAATTTGCAAAGTCATTCTTGGTTTCATCTTGATTATACATCTAAAACTAAGCTTGCAAGGAGCAATCTACAGTATGATTGGCGCAAATATCGTTCAGGCTTTGTTCTACTTGAAACTCGCTGCTAACACATTTAAGGAACGTGTGAATTGGGACTACCTAAAAGAGTGGCTAAAGGCTTCTCCAATCAACTTATATTCCATAGTTGGCAACAGAATCGCTGCGTTCACGCTCATCTTCCTATTCATGTACGGAGAATTAGCGCGAGGATATTATCAAGCAGCCTTCACTGTAGCTGGCATTGTCGGCTATTCATCATTTTTAACGTTCGCTCTATACCCAAAACTTCTCTCTCAAATCAACATCGAAGATATATCCACTTCATTCAAAATGATTCTTATGTACGCTATTCCTATGACAGTGGGAGCTATAATTTTGTCGGATTCTTACCTAGCCATCTTCGGGTCACGTTACACCGACGCCAGAATCGTCTTATCCATCTTGGCGATAAGCACTCTTAGTGCAAGCGTATCACAAGTCTTTCAAACAATCGTAGTGGGCACCGAAAAAATTGATGTCAAAGCAAAAATTGCATTCAAACAACTAATAAGGACACGACTTTTCCAAGTCTTCACTTTATCCTATATCCACTCTGCAATAGCCCTACCAGCAACGTTTTTCGCCCTAATTTATGTTGCAAAAACTCCATTAGAGGCGACCACATACCTTGCCCTAATCGGCTTAGTCGTAGAATTAATCATGCTTCTTTGCAGAATCATTCTTGTACGGAAGTGCTTAGTTTTCAGTTTTCCTTGGAAAAGCCTGACCAAATATATTATAGCCTCAACAGTTATGGTAGTCATACTTATGATACTTCCACACCCCGAAAGACTATTACCAACGCTAGGTCTCACTATATTGGGAGCAATCATATATTTGGTCACATTGGCCACAATTGATCGCGAGACAAGAGAGATGGCGAGATCAACCATGAACGTTGCCATATCTTGGTTAAGCAAAATAAAATCTAAATAAGTCAGCAAAAAGGATGACAAAAATGTCTACCATAATGACCATAGACGAAAGAGACATAGACTCTGTCGAGAAACGGAAGAATTTCACCATAGGCATAATAGGAAGCGGACGAATCTACTTGCTATATGCATGTCTTTTTGCACAAGCAGGCTTCAAAGTAATCGCCGCTGATTCAAATCAATACATTCTCACCTTATTGAAAAAAGACAAAATCCCTTCTCTACAAGCAGAATGCAACACACTTCTAAAGAAGCACATTAAAGATGGTCTTCTTATGCCTGCAAGTAACGTTAGGGAAGTTGCATCAAAAAGTGATGTCCTCTTGCTCCTTATTCATACGGTTATTGACCGAAATAGAAAACCAAACTATTCAAATGTTGAAAAAGCCTGCAAGGAAATGGGTATGAATTTGCGTTCTGGATGCTTGGTTATTGTTGCTAGCATGATGGGGTTCGGCATAACTGAAAGTTTAGTTAAAGAGACATTAGAGAATGCGTCAGGATTAAAGGCGGGAGTAGACTTTGGTCTCGCTTACAGCCCCACAAATATCGCTTCTAGACCTCTCCTTGAGGATTTAGCAAGTTTCCCAAGAGTTATCGGTGGAATTAACAAGCGTAGTCTTCAAAGTACATACCTCATCTTGAAGACAATAATAAACGGAGAAATAGTCAAAATGGAAGATATAAGAGCAGTCGAAGCTGTCAAACTTTTCGAAGATGTATATCAAAACGTTAATGTTGCATTGGCGAATGATCTTGCTAAGTTCTGTGAAAAAGTGGGAATTGACTTCATGGCAATCCAAGAGGCTATGAATATTCACTCAAAGAGTAACATGCCTCTCCCAAGAATTGCCAAAGGAAAAAGTTTGAAAGCCTTGTATCTCCTTTTAGAAGAAGCAAGATTGACAGACGCAAGACTCCCGATGCTATCGCTTGCAATAAAAGTAAACGATGACATGCTACGCCACGGTCTTCGTTTAGTGATGGATAGTCTGCGAGCATGCAACAAAACTGTACGAAGATCTAGAATTTCTGTTTTAGGAATTTCTAGTCATCCCAATGTAAAAGATTTGAGAGATTTTCCTGCGGAACAATTTGTTAATATGATGAAGAAAAAAGGAATGACTATTCGAGTTTATGATCCGATTTTCTCATATAACGAGTTAGTAGAGATGGGGTATCCAGCGGAAAGGACACTGAAGAAAGCTGTTGAGGGAGCTGACTGTCTAATAATTGTGAGTAGGCACGATCAGTTCAAGAATCTTAACCTAAAGAAAATCAAGTTTCTCGTTAGGAAACCATCAGCAATAGTGGACATGGCTTGTGCCATCGATCCGATCAAAGCTGAAAGAGAAGGCTTTATTTATCGAGGTTTAGGGAGAGGTGCGTAAACAAAACAAAGAATTTAATTCATAAAGTAAAATAAGAGGAGAGGTTTAAAGAAGGCAGCAGAAGGGTGTAGAAATGATTATTCTATTGGCTTCTATTATCGTGTCCGCCGCAGTAACTTTCTTAATTACTCCTTACTTCATACGTTTTTTGCGTGACTCTGGAATTGTCGGCTTCGACCTTCAGAAAAAGAATAGACCCAAACTTGCTACTTCCGGAGGAATATGTGTAGCCTTTGGAGTTTTAGCAGGATTACTAACCTACATTGGCTTGCAAACATTTATTGTCATGCAGGGACGCTTAGAAGAAGAATGGCTATGGCTAGTTCCTCTTCTCGCAGTTACATCTTCCGTTCTTATAGTTATGTTCGTAGGTTTTCTTGACGATCTGAACGTCAAACTATATACAGAAAACACTAAAGAAGGAAGAGACATTAGGATAGGTCTGCCTCAATGGTTAAAGCCTCTGCTGACGTTGCCAGCAGCAATTCCTCTAATGGTAATAAATACAGGTAAATCGGCAATGGCAATTCCTTTTGTTGGAGAAGTTAATTTCGGTATCATCTATCCGCTTCTGCTCATACCTTTAGGTGTTGTAGGTGCATCCAATGCTGTCAATATGCTCGCTGGATTCAACGGATTAGAAGCGGGAATGGGAATCATCTATTTTCTAGGGTTGGGGATCTCTGCTGTGCTGAACCCGCGCGCGACAACTGGAGGAGCCGTGATTTTGCTAGTAACTTTCGCTGCTTTGGTTGGCTTCATTTGGTATAATTGGTATCCTGCAAGGATTCTGCCAGGCGATTCATTGACATATTTACTAGGCTCGGTCGTTGCGTCTGGTATTATTATTGGGAACATGGAGAAAAATGGGATAATTATTATGTTGCCATTCATCATCGAGTTCTTTCTAAAGTTAAGAGTCAAATTCAAGGCAAGTTGTTTAGGAAAACTGAGGGAAGACGGCGAACTAGATCCACCCTATGGAAAGAAAATTTACAGTTTGACTCACCTAATAATGAACTTAAAGCCAATGACTGAAAAGCAAGTTACTATAATATTGATTCTTATCCAAGCTTTATTTACTATTCTTATATTCTTACCATTGTTTTGAACATCTTTTATTCTTGAAGATGAAGGTGAAGAAGAAAAATAATTTTAGTCACACAGACAACCTCAGAGCTTTTCTTTCTTGATTTTCCCTCTCAAGTTGAATGGTTTGCCCTCTGAAATTATCTCCTTTGGGAATTTTTCTCTCCATTTTTTCATAAAGGGTAACTCCTCCTTCTCCTCTCGTAATTCGTCTGGAAGCATTTCAGGAATTTCTTCTCTAATTGGATACCAGCGTAGACATTTTGGGCATATGATTACGCCTTCTACAATTTCCTCTTTTTCCTCAAAGACATGCAGTTCTAGTGGATAATATTTGTCAATTGGGCAAGCTAGAATATCCATCAACTTCTTTTTCATACCAATCCCCTTTTTAACAATACTCTTAAACTGCAATTATTAATAAAAGGTTTGTCAAGTGTAGGCAAAGTTGATGTTTTTCTCCTTTATAGAAAGGTCATTTTCTTACCAGAATGTCTATGACTATTTGATACCAGTTAGGTCCAGTAGTTCGCACAACTCGGCTGTATGGCACTTCAAAATCTATGCAAAGTTTTTGCAGTTTCTCAGAAATCTTTGCTTTAACTTTTTCTTTAGGGTTTTCTTCTTTTTTGGCGTGTTCAAAGTCGTAGTAGTGAATCCATCCTCCATTTGGTTTGAGTGCAGAAATTGCGTAATCCAGATAGTTGTAGGCTAGTTGTGGCAATGGCATCACTACGCGGTTTGCGGTTCCTTGCATTTTTTCCTTTATAACTTCTTTTGCATCTCCTTGAATTGCGAAAACCTTTCCTTCGACTTTGTTAAGTTTGATGTTTTCTTGCATGTATTTGATTGCGATTGGGTTAAGGTCTATAGAATGGATTTTGTCTGCTTTAGAATGTTTTGCAATAATAATGGAGTAACAGCCTACTCCAGCAAACATGTTAACGATAACTTCCCCAATTTGAACTTGTTGAGCAATTCGCTGTCTCTCGTATGAAAGCCTGGGTGAGAAGTAGCAATGAGCTATATCTACTTTAAAAGTGCAACCGAACTCCTTATGAATGGTTTCAGTTCGCTTTTCGCCCTTAACCCATTTTAGAGTGCGTAATCTAAAATCTCCTGAAACTGGGCTATGCTGTCTCCATACCGATTGTACGTTTTTGTGAGTTTCCATAATATCTTCAGCAATTTTTCCACATTGTTGTTCCAGTGATTCAGAAACTCGAATGATAGCTGTGTCGCCAACTACATCATAAGATTTGTAGGCAGTCTTAAGGTTTTTTTCAGTCTGCAAGCCCCTATGCACCTTATTCAACGTGTGCTATTCGTCCTAGCCATTTGGAAATTGGCTTCAGTCTATCTGGAAGATACTCATAGATGAGTTCCATATCTTGTTTCTTGATGGCCTTCAATGCGATCAAAGATATGAAATAAGCAACCGCGCCAACAATCACATAAATGGGAAGTAAATGTAAATGGAATATGAGGAAATACTGTGATGAGGTAAAGTATTGTCTTAGCACATCTAGAAGAACAATGGCAAATACCATTACAGCACAACTGACAGAACTTTTCCACAACGCATCCTTATCGAAGGATAGTCCTGGGTTCTTCTTTAAGGCAAGTATACCGAGTGCAAATCCCATGAAGGCTACTATAACTTTCGATAATGCAGCGCCAGGGGCGCCTAGGTTAAGAAGGGAAAGAAAAACATACAATGCAATCATTTCAGAAAATAAGGAAGCAATTGTTATTATTGAGGCAATTTTAGTGCGTTTCATCGTCATGAGAATGGCTGTTACTGCGACGCCCAAAGTTGTCGGAAGCGTAGATATACACAAGATTATCAATGGGGATGTAGCTTCCACATATTTCTCACCTGCAAAGAGAATTATGATGGGATGAGCCAAAGTTGCTATTCCTATAATTGTTGGAAAACCCAGTAATGTAGCGTATCTGGTTGACGTGAGAAATGCCGTCTTCAAACTTTTGGCTCCATTTCGGGTATAGAGTTCACTAAGCTGTGGAAACAAAGCTGCTATGATAGATGTAAACATCAGGCTTGGCACCACAGACGCTCTAATAGCCACATAATATTTGCCAAGTATTCCTTCAGCGAGTAAACCTTTAATAAATATCATATCAATCCAGCCAACAAGAAAAGTGAGTATATTTGATAAGTAGAGGGGAGAAGAGAATTCGATTAATGGTCTCATAGGATGAGATTTTCTTGAAATGCCGAGAAACTGATATGCAAGCACCAAACTCATCAACAATGATATGAATACTCCAATAAGCCAACCATAAACAATTCCTAATAGATCCCATCCCATGAAAACAAAGTACATTCCAAAAAAGCTTTGTAAACTTGCGAAAATAAGACTCACCAACGATACTTCAAACATTTTCTGCAAGCCTTGTAAGAAACTCACCACACCTAAATAGAGAATATTGAAAAAAGCAACGAGAGCTAGCACTTGGAACAACCATGTATAACCGGACACGCTAAACAGCCATAGAGATAGCCATTGGGCTGAAAAGAAGAGCGCAGAAGAAAATAAGATAGAAGCAGCAAGGCATACTTTTAGTACTGCACTGGCGACAGCCTTAGCTCTGTCAAGTTGCTTTTCTGCACGATACTGTGCGATATACTTAACCGCCGCAGACGTCAGGGCTAGTGTACCAAATGTTTGAGCTGCGGCGACAAACAGATTCAGCATCGCAAAAATATCCATTTTCAACGGTTGTTCAGCGAACCTATGAGTGATGACCATGAAGTAGATTATGCCGATCAAACTTGTGGCAAAACCCCCAACGAACATGTAGGTTGCGCCTCGTGCCACTCGTGCTCCTGGGCTTAATTGGATCACAATCATTCCTGCCTGTAAAGAATAGTTTGATATAATTTGCATTTAATAAGCCTTAAAATCCATTCTGACTTTGATTAAGGTACACATTTTGATGATGTCTTGCTTAATGTTCAGCGATAATAAACATTAAATCAAGAGATATATAAGAAACATTTAAATGCGTACTTTGTGTGCTTTCCAAGTTTGGAGAAGCAGAAGACATGTCTGAAAAACGTACGCTTGGAATCATTTATGAATGTGTCAAGTGCGGTGCAGAAGTGCCTTTAGAGGAACTGGATTTACGGGGCGGAAAAGTCAAATGTATTATTTGTGGGTATCGTGTGCTTAAGAAAGTGAGACCTCCTGTCGTGAAACGAGTACGGACTGAATAAAGTTACATTGCAGATTTGATGGCAGTTTTAGCTAATCTTATTTTATCTTGAATGGTCTTCATAACTGTATTTGTTGCGATGACTTTTAGTCCTAGGTTTTCTATCCTTCCTTTTTCATCGCAGTCCATATTATCTATGATGAAGGTGTCTATAAAGTCTCGATACAAGTTGGCAACAGAGTATGCAGAGACTTCTAATCCTAAACCTCGCATGAGCTTGTCTGCAGGTCCTTTTAACGGAGCTCCACGAATAATTGGGCTTATTGCAACAACCTTAGCTTTTGTTTCTTTCAATGCTTTTCTAACGTTCTTGATGGAAAGAATTGGACCTATACTCACTATGGGGTTGCTAGGGCAGATGATAATCAACTCTGCGTCTAATATTGCGTCAGTGACTCTTGGGGCAGATTTGGCTTTTTCTACACCGTCAAATATTACATTAGTAACTTTGTCTTGAGCGCCTCTCTTAACCATGTATTCCTGAAAGTGCATGACGCCCTTGTCTGTGACGATTTTTGTTTGAAATCGGTTATCTGTCATTGGTAGAATTCGTATGTTCAGACCCAGCTTACTGCATAGTCTGCTTGTGACTTCAGTTAGAGAGTATCCTTCTTTTAGGAGTTGTGTTCTGTAGAAGTGTGTGGCTAAGTCTTTGTCGCCGATTTTGAACCATGTTTCGTATCCATACTTTTGAATCATTTCGAGCCAGTGGAAAGTGTCGTTTTTGACGCCCCATCCCTTCTCTTCGTCTACTATGCCTGCCAACGTGTATGTGACTATGTCAAGGTCTGGAGAGATATGCAGACCGTAGAGTTCAATGTCGTCGCCAGTGTTAGCAATTATTGTTGTCTCTTTTTCCGGGTAGGCTTTTATTAGTCCTTGAAGAAATTTAGCTGCGCCTACACCTCCGGCAAGTGCCGTAATCATTTTGATGTCACCTTTCTTTAGTCTTTGTGCACATGTGTTAAAAAGGGTAATCGAAAAAGTTTAGTTTGACATGTGTGTTCATGCTCTCTATAGTGTGGGCCGATAGTTCAGTTTGTTATTAACGGCGCTGACCGATAGTACTATTTATATCCTAGTTCTGCAACAGATATAGGTGGGGGCGAGAGACGTGAACAGGTCTAAGCTTGGGTTGTTTGCTCCGGGTCCGAAGGTTTACGATTCCTTAATGAGGTATCCATGTGTGGTTGACTGGATTGAGGGATATGACAGCCATTTTACCAAAGACCATTTTCTAAGAGCGTTCTATCTTTTCGTTCGGCATACTGGCATGACTCCAGATGAGTTGCTGACTTTAAAACCGCAAGAGGCTAAGCAGAAGCTTGTTGCTTTCGCTCGGAGCATCCGAGATCAAGGTAAATCATCTTGGGCCTTTAGTATAGTCAAGAGTGTCAAAAGTTTCTATAGGCATCATGGCGTAGAGTTGAAATTGCAAAGGACGGAGAAGATTAGGGTTGCGAGGAAAAGGGTTAACGTTGAAATAATTCCAAGCAAAGAACAGGTCTATAAGATGGCTGATTTTGCAGGCAACCTTCGAGACAAAGCGATCATTCTATGTTTGTGGCAGTCTGGTGTTAGAATTGGCTGTCTCAACAAGTGGACCTTTGGTTTAGTTAAAGATCAAGTATTTCCCTCAGATAATCAGATGAAGATTCCTGTTTATCTCAGGATAACAGAAAGTGTGGATACTAAGCTTAGAAGTTATGATGTGGGATACTACTGTACCTTTCTAGGTCGTGAAGCTACTGAAGCACTAAGAGACTATTTGAAGTGGCGTATGGATAACGGGGAGAAGTTAATGCCTGATAGCCCAGTATTTGCTTCGCATGCAACGACTATTAGAGGCACTCCACTTAGTTCCGGCTCGATCAGGGATATTATTAAAAGATGTGCTAAAAATGCTGGAATAGACCCTGAAAGGATTTGGACTCATTGCTTAAGAAAAGCTTTCAGAAAGGTTCTCAACAATAGCGATATCGATGAAGACACGAGAGAAGCTTTGATGGGACATAAACTTCCAGGCTCAAGGGGAAGCTACTTCGATTCTCATGATGTGGAAGAGATAGCGAGAAAGTACATGAGGTGCAACTTTGCAAGAACTGAAGCTATGCCAGAAGATGTGAGGAAGGAGATGCTTCTATTATTATGGAGAGACCAAGCTAAAATGTTCGGTATAGACCCGATGAAGATCAAAATAGAGAAAGAAAAGGTATTGGGTAGGAAACCAAATACAGAAGAGGAGATAGAAGCTATACAGATGGAGATAAAGAAGATAGTGATTTCACCGATGAAGCAGAAGGAAGAAAGCAATGACTGCAACGGCAAGCCATACATGAGCAAGATAATTTGCGAAAAGGAGCTAGTGCCATATGTAGAAGAAGGATGGGAAATCGTAAAAGAGTTAACCAATGGGAATTTCCTGATCAAGAAACCGAATCATGCAACGATCTAAACACAGAGAGTAAGCAAATACCAATAACTACCTCTATGTCCCTCAATGCTAGAATCCGGATATTATCTAGAAGAATTATCTCAATACCTAGGAATTCATGATTAACCTCATTCTTGTCTTGTCTACATTTCATCAAGAATACTTGATTTTTGCTTGCACATTGGCTCTATCGGCTTGGTGGATGGAAAATAGGTGTAGTGGGACGAACGAGCTGATCATAGTTTATTGTTGTAGATAACCGTTATTAGCCACTGTCAAAAAGCATATGTACGAGACTTCCTGTTGGTTCTTTGGGTTAAGGGAGAGGATAAAATGGTGAATGCGAGGTTTCCAGAGGATGCAGCGCTCAAAGTGGAAGAATTGATAAAGCTTATCCAGGAAAGGAAACTGGCGGTCTTCCTATGGGTACATGGATAAACCAATTTGCACGCGTGCGTAATTTATAAACTACGTTAGATTTTATAAACATCTAATTTTCTTTTGTTTAGAAAGTTATAAACTTAGAAAACATATTCAAATGCGACGCGCTATGAAAATATACCACAGCTTAGAAGGAGACCTCGGGCAAAAATAGGGCTGTTAATTATGTTAAATAAGTTAATTTAGTTAAAACAAAATGGTGAATGGCCGGGCACAAACTGATTATGTTGATAAACGAGCAAACGTACCGAAGAAGGGAAGAACTTGTTAATTCTCTTTGCCAGCTTATCGAACAGGACGAGGTCAAAGAATGAAAAGAAGTATGTATGCATGCATATTGATATACTGATGTTGTGTCAAGGCGGCTACTCACATTTATGGCACTCTCAATGTTTATAGAAAAAGGTTTCATAAACGTTAAATATAGCTTATGCGCAATAATCTTCATCGAAGGGTAGACTCGTTCATCAATCTGAGATTACTTGCTTCACAGAGAATGGAGAAAGGGGAAAAAGAGGGTATGGAAGACAAGGCTGCTCTACTGGTGCTGATTCTTCTATTCTTTATCATTTTGCCTATGCCAGTTGTATCTCCTTCTTCAGGTTTATCTGGTTTGCAAGGTTTAGGAAGCGCCTGCGGAGGCAGTGGTGGTTGTGGGACTCTTGGAGGGGCTACTAGTTCTGGGTGCGGAGGTAGTTCGAGTGGCGGTTGTGGTGCCGGCGGCCAAGGCGGGTGTGGTGGTGCCGACGGGGATGGTGGTGGCTGTGGTGGGTCTAAAGGTGTTGGCAGTCAAGGCTCTAATGGTTATGGCTCTTGTTCTTCTGGCGCTGTTGCTTCGGGCGGTTGTGGAGGCGCCGGGTCTTCGGGTTGTGGAACGCAGATAAGTAGTAGCTCTGAAATCTCCGGTCCAGGGTCTAATTCAGGCTGGAGTGCAGCAGCCACCGGTTGTGGACCTCCCTTATCAGAAAGTAGTTATGAAAGCGAGAAACGCGAGTTTTTTGATTCGACAAGTGTGAGTTCAAGTTTTGATGGTATTTCCGAGGTTAGCTATTTTGACGATTCAGCAAATTCTGAGTTATTTTTTAGAAGTGGAGGTACTCTTGCCCAAATGGTGGCATCAGTCTCGCTAGCAAGTGATACTACACCACCAACGATTAAGGTGATTAAACCAGAGAATTTGACCTACTATCCGCCGCAAAGGGTTCCAGTCAGCATTAATGCTGTGGATCAAAGTGGCATTGACAAGATTTGGTATAACACTTGGAATGTTACGGCTGGTTCATGGGTGTGGGCCTCAAATAGAATTTATACGGGTCCGACGAGTGAGGGCGATTTCATCAATGGTAAGTATAGGTTTTTTGCTTGGGCTAATGATACCCTAGGGAATACTGGTGTGAACAGCACGGTGTACTTTACCTACGGAATAATCTCTATTTGCGGTTTTGCCGATTGTGATTGTGCGTCTTGTTCTGACGATTGTGGAGGTGACTTTGTTGCAGACTTTTGTGATTGTGGTCATGCTGACTGTACTTGCGGCTTTGAAAGGGACTGTGCCTTCTCACCTGTAGATAATTACAAGCCATGCTGTGGAACCTCCGTGAATGACCCTTGTGACTGTGGTGGTGTTGGTTGTGATTGCAGCTTTGAAGTTGACTGCATAAATGGCATAGACGATTTTATGCCATGTGGTGGAATAGCCGTCGACCAATGTGCTTGCGGTGGAGCTGGATGTCCGTGTCTACCTCGAATTAGATGCCGCGCTGTTATTCTCCCACCATGGATGCCTTGTGGTGGAGCAATCGGTCAGCCATGCGGTTGTGGAGGTTTTGGCTGTCAATGTGCTCCTAGACCCGTGTGCCGTGCTGGTCCTGTGTTGCCATGGGTTCCTTGCCTTGGCTCTATTCTATGCGACTGTGGCGGAGTTAACTGTATGTGTCCCCCAATATGTCCAACATCGCCCATATGGCCTTGTGGCGGGGCTATCCTCCAACAATGTAACTGTGGTGGTGCCTTCTGTGCGTGTCTGCCAGACGGATTAGTTTGTCCGTTAGGTCCAGGTGTTCCATGGATGCCCTGCGGTGGTGCTGCACCTACTCCATGTAATTGTGGTGGTGATACTTGCTTGTGCGCTCCTACCCCGTGGCTTGGATGCCCACCTTTTGCTCCACCTTGGCAACCTTGCGGCGGTACCGTTCCAGACCCATGCGTCTGCGGTGGCGACACTTGTCAATGTCAAGCTGGGGTTCCTGACTGTGCAGCATTTATTACTCCAGATCAACCATGTGGCGGAACTGTTCCAGACCCATGCGTCTGCGGGGGACTCTTCTGCAACTGCGCCCCAGGCACCCCCGACTGCAAGGCCTTCCCAACCCCAGACATAGGAGCATGTGGAGGAGCGAAGCCAACTCCATGCAGTTGTGGCGGTGCTGGTTGTCAATGTCCTCCAACGCCTGGGCTTGAATGTCCAGCCTTTGCTCCACCTTGGCAACCCTGTGGTGGCACCGTTCCAGACCCATGTGTTTGCGGTGAAGAAGGATGCGCTTGCACTGCTCGAGTCCGTTGTGCTGCCGCTGTTCTACCTCCTTGGATTCCATGTGGCGGCGCCGCTGCTGATCCATGTGTCTGTGGCGGCGTAGGATGCGCCTGCGCGCCTCGGATTCGTTGTGCTGCTGCGGTTCTGCCTCCATGGATACCCTGTGGTGGTACTGTTCCTGACTTCTGCGACTGTGGCTTAAACGACTGCACATGTGGTTCTGAGGATGACTGCGCGGACTTTCCAGTAGACGACTACGAGCCATGCTTTGGGTGGTGGGATCAAGATTGGTGCGACTGCAACGGCATAGGCTGTGAATGCGGCTTTGAAGTCGACTGCCTCAACGGCATAGACAACTACATGCCATGCGGCGGAGCATCTATACGCCCCTGCCAATGCAGTGGTACAGATTGCCAATGCCCACCTAGTGAACCTATTTGCAACTCGGTAACGATCTTCTATTTGCCATGTGGCGGAGCAACTGTTGAAGATTGGTGTGATTGTGGCGGCGCCTTGTGTTTCTGTGGTTCTGAAACCGATTGTGTCAATGGAGCAACAGACGATTACATGCCCTGTGGTGGAGCGTCTCTACGCAACTGTCAATGTGTTGGCGCAGACTGTCAATGTCCCCCTATACTCGTATGCAACCTTTCAACAATTTACTATGTGCCATGCGGAGAACTCATACAAGATTCGTGTGATTGTGGCGGCGCCTTATGTTTCTGTGGCTTTGAAATGGATTGCGTGAATGGAGCAACAAACAACTTCATGCCGTGTGGAGGAGCGTCCTTACGGAATTGCCAATGTGCAGGTGCGGATTGTCAATGCCCACCCATATTTGTGTGCAACGCGTCAACGGTTTACTATTTGCCATGTGGCGGAGCAACTGTTGAAGATTGGTGTGATTGTGGCGGTTATCAGTGTGATTGTGGCTACGAGATCGATTGCGTAAACGGCATAGACAACTACAGACCCTGCGAATTTTATTGTGTATGTGTTGGCGGCATAAGCATGGTCGATACTACATTAAGCGAGCCTACCTTGCTGACGCCTTACATTGGTTCAGCCTCAACAATCATAGCCCTAACAGTTGCAACAGGCATCTGTGTGAAGCGTGTTAAGCGTAGAAAAGAGAAACAATGAACCAGCTTTAGCTCTCATTTCCCAGCAACCAGTATATTTTTTATTTCTTTGAAAATTGCATGCATGCAAAACAAAAACTCAAACAGGAAATCATAGCCGAAATACTAAACGCCACACTCAAAACAGTATAAATTACATTAAGGGAATGGTAGCCCGGGAGTTACCGTACGCTAGAGTTGAATTTATACTATTTTTCATTTGGGTTCTCTCTTATTTCTTTGAGTAATTGCTGTTTTAGGGCGATGCTGAGTTGGTGAATTTGGCTTTGCTCCATTTGGCTGCGGTCGATTACTGTTCTATGTGGTTCTGTTAAAGCTTGCCTAGTTAAGATTTCTTCGGGATTCATTCCCCAAGCCCGTATTATTTCCTTGAGAGCATCGATCTTGCTGACTCTTGTTTTCGGTTTTATTGAAAGTCCTGAGGCTATGTAGATTCCCCTAAGGAATTCTACGCCCTTCATTTTGATGTCATGGTAGGTGCTTATGGTGTGCCCCATCATGTATTCGATATAATCTCTGTCTACGCCTAAAGCTGCCATCTGAGTGCGAAAGAATTTTCGTATGCTGTGGGTTCGTAGGTCGTATCGTCTTCCGAAAGGTTTTGCTTGAACTAAGCCTGCTTTGACGTAGAGGTCGTGGACGAGCTTATGTATTGCCGCTGGCGTTAGCGGAATGGCGTGCTTGGTTTGATGGTTGCGTATTATCGGTGTTTCATCGTGTATGTTTTCTGGTGGGATTTTGCTTGTTTTGCTTCCGTTGCGTCTCATTTCTATGTAGGTTTTTAGGTAGTCTGTTGCCTCTTGCCCTAGGAATGTGTCATAGTCGTGGTATTTGCCCTTCGTGATTTCGGCTTCAATGTGAATGTGTATTGGTATCACTGGTTTTTCCAAGTCGCGTTTGATGTGGCGATATTGAAGCTTTGCGAGTGTGCCTATGCGGAAACCGCCTAGGGATAGCATTGATATGATGACCTTTAAGCGCAGATCAGCAATGTCAATCAGATGCTGAAGTTCTTCTGGGGTTGGTGCTCGGTCGCTGTATATTGTGCGTTTTGATAGGCTATAGGGAAGCTCGAGTTTAAGCCTGTTAACGCGGAAGAGAGCTTTGACGCCTTTGACGTGGTTGGATACTGTTCCTGGTGCTAATCCTTCTGCTTGTAGGTTGCCTATGAAGTCGTCGAGGAGTCGGCTGTATTTGGCTAATGCTTTTGGGTCTGGGTCGCCTTCTGGGTCTTGGCAGCTTTTGATAAGCTGATCTGGTTGAGTGTTTGTCCATTGAGAGAAGCGGTGTACTCCGTAGATGTATTGGTAGAGTGTGCCTGTGCTGGCTGTTCGGTGGCGCATTAGGTGTTTGGCTAATTCTAGAGCTGAGTTGTTGTTGAATGTGAAGGGCATTAAGCTGGGCATTTTCCATGAAAGGCTGTCAATGATATACCGCTGAAGTTTTTCGTCAGCTGCGTTTTGAGTGTCTGGCACTGAAAGCGTCAGCGGATGTTTGAGTTTTCTGCCGAGGGGGCTATGAGTTATTGTTAACGCTTGCATTGGTTTCGCTCCCCGTCTCGTTTACTTTGGCTGAGTTTTTCGCTCCGCCGTCTGGAGCGCATACTCAGCGCTAGTAGGTTTGTCGTTTTGGCAACTTAAAGACCCTCGTGGAAGATTTTGTAGTGGCAACGCACGAATTTCTAGGATGCAGCTTTTCAGTAAGATCAGCCCGCTGGCTTTGCCGCTTGAGTAGCTAATGCTTTCTATGGTTCTGTCGTTCTGAATGCATAGCAATTCTCCAGTCTCTTGGAATAGCCATCCCACTGCTTCTCGTTCAGGAGCATCTTCTGGGATATGCACTTCATTTTGGAAGAGAACGTGGTCCTTGTAGCGAATGTAAACAACTGAACCCTTCGGGATGGCCTGGCTCATTAGGTTTCACCCACCTTGCTTATTTCATGGTCCGCCTCCGCTCTGTTATAGGAAGAAGTATTCGTCTCTGATGCTGTGATTTACTTTGATGAATTCTTTCTCTTCGCAAAAATCTAGGATTTTTTTGAAGGATGGGTCTTGGTTGTTTTTGAATGTCTCTTTAAAGCCGACTTCGCTCACTAATACTCGGATTTCGATGTTCTTTGAACTTTCAATGATTTGGTAGAAGCCAGGTCTGCGGTTGTTGGCATATGCCTCGAAAACTTGCCAGTCTTCAACTATTCTAACCAATGGTCTCACCTTTCTACTTTGTTGCTTCAAAAGTTTAAGGACTTTCTGGCGTCAACAAAGTATAGTATACTTTGGAGAGGCTCGCAAAGTACAGTATCAGAAAACGGACATATTCAAAATAGACACAGGGATATCGGAGACGGGAGTTCAAACTTATCCCGGGCTACTATGAAACCCAAGTCAGGGCAGCGTTCAAATTATCGGTTTGCTTTGTTCATGTTTGTTACTTCCGTGAGGCACCCATTCAAGTTCCAGATGGATTTCATGTTTGTGATTTTCTTTGGCATATAGTAGTTTCAAGAATACTGGTTGAGTTGGCTTAGCTCGTTTTTTCTCTTCTGAAGAAAAGATATCAGCAAATTCTATAGCTTTGTTTTCAAATGCGCTTCCGAGCTCTATGAGCATTCTGGAAACTTCATCAAGTGTACAGGCTTTTTTGAATTTGAATAATGCGTGATGTACTTCTTTATATGTGTCGATCATTTCGGTCATTTTTGCCCATTGTTTCATCGCAGATTTCAGCTCATCCGCCCCTTTGGTGGTAATCGCATAGTGTTTCCTGTCTGGTCCATGTTCTCGAAATTCAATTTGCCCTGTTACAAGTCCGTTTTCTTCCATTTTCTCAAGTGCAGGATAAACTGTGCCAGTTTTGGGTTGCCAGTATCCAGAAAATCTTCTTTCCAATTCTCGGATGATTTCGTAACCATACATGGGTCTGTCTGAAAGCAATAAGAGAAGCCAAAGCTGCACAATGCCAATTTTCATGCTTCTGAGTCTATGCATTTCGCTTCACATTTCTATCATATGCGCTAAGCTTATATAAGTAGATATTCTACTTAGGATAAGTAGTTAATCTACATAGGTGAAGCATATGAAGTGGGTAACAAGACAACACGTACACGTTGATAGAACTGCTTGCCCATGGCTAATAAAAAAATTCGTCGACCCAAAAGCAGAATTCATCTTCGTTCCCGTGGAAAAAATCGAAGAAACCGCCAAGAAAGAGAAGGCAATACCTTATGATGCGCCTGGTGTTGAGCTTGGTCATCGTGGCGACAGATGCAGTTTTGACGCGATAGTCGAGAAGTACAAGATAAAGGATCCTGCAGTCTTGGAGTTAGCCAAGATAGTACGTGCAGCTGACACTGATAGAATGGAAGCTGTACCTGAGGCTACAGGGTTGGAAGCAGTCATGACCGGCCTTGGCATCGTATCAAAAGACGATCACGAGACCATTGCCAAAGCGAGTCCGGTGTATGACGCGTTCTACACCAACTGTAAACTGAAACTGATTCGCGAGAAATACAAGACTGAAATAGAAAAACTGGAGAGAAAAGACCGAAGAGAATTTCTGAAGAAGAAACTGATGGAGACTACCTAACAACCTTTTTTTCTTTTTTTAGGTGAATCCTCATGACATTGTCCCTTCTTCAAATCACTGATCTTCCACCTCACCAGCCAGGAGGCTTTGATCATGCTGATGTTCATCTCAAAAGTGGTCGTGTTTATGTCGCTCACACCGCCACTGGAACCGTAGAAGTAATAGATGGTGAGCAGGCTAAACATTTAACAACAATAACAGGATGCGTTGAAGCAAGCGGAGTTGTCTGCGCCCAAAATGAAAATCTTGTATTCGCTGCCGCCAGAGGGAATGGCAGAATCCTCATAATTGACGCTCTAACCAATCGGGTCTTTCACGAAGTGCGAGCAGGCTCAATGCCCAACGGGCTCGCATGGGACAGCAATCTCAAACGACTATTGGTCGCAGATGTCGAAGATAATCATGCGAGACTTGTTGATCCATACTCGAGAAAAGTCGTTTCAACCACAAAACTACCTGGAAGACCCCGGTGGTGCGCTTACTCGAACAAGAAGAACGCCTTCTTGGTAAACGTCCGCGAACCACCCGGATTAGCAATACTTGCACCTGAAAACGGAGCACAGAAATCGTTCATGCCAGTTTCAGTCTCTGGACCCCATGGTCTGGACATTGATGAAACTAAAGACAGAGCATATGTTGCGTGTGACGGCGGAGCAGTGGTTGTTTTGAACATCACAACGGGTAATCAAGAAACCACCGTTCCAATCGGAGAAGGCCCAGACGTAATCTGGCTCAACGCCGATAGACAACGCCTCTATTGTGCCATCGGAAAACCCGGAGTCATCGAAGTCATAGATACTAAGAAATTAATTGTAGATGAGAAAGTAACGACCGAAGAGGGCGCACACACTTTCACGTTCGACAGGAAAAGACAGAGACTCTATGCATTTCTTCCAAAGAGCTGTCGAATGGGCATTTACGAAGAGAAATAGTTCATGATGCACTTACGATTCCCATCAACTCTATATTTAACCAAGTGAGCGGTTTCGCCATAACTCCTTTTTCTTTTTCTAGTTTGGTCGGTTGGCGTTGGGAGAAAGAAAAAGGAGGATGAAGGAACCTCAGCTAAAAGTATAAATTATAGCTTAGGCAATGGTCTCCTTAAACATGAATTCACACTTTTTCGTCTTTTCTCGTTTCCCAGAATTTCGTCTTTGAACATGTTTTGCTAATCCTTCAAAATTCCAAGCAGGATGAAAACTAAGGCTATTAAATGAACAAAAAGATGCATATTCTCTTCAAAAGTTATTGCATATACATCGCTGAACAGTTCAGGAATCGTAATAAGGGCATGAACAAAAAAGATTCCAAAACCAATCGAAATCAGCAGCAGTTTGCGACTTCTCAAGCGAATGTAAGCAAGAAAGATAATTGCGAACATGACAGTTGTAGCTACAACTAACCCAACACGCACAATAACATCAAGAATCCCGATGTGCATAGCATAAATCTCCTGGAGAAAAAGATTCAGCTTACTCTTCCATAATAGGTTTTCTCGAAACACACCTAACTATTTCTTGTGTCATTTCTTCTCTGTCTCTGAAACCCTCGTCTGGGCAGTATTCAAATTCTCGGTTTAAGCCTTGACAACTGTCTACTGTTTATACAGAATGTAGACGCCTAACAACATTACAAATCCAGCTATTAGTTGAATCGGGGAAAAACTTTCTCTGAGTATTAGAAAGGCGAAGGCAGCGCCGAAAAGTGAAGATGTTGAGAATATGACGCCTGTTTTCATAGCCCCTATCTCTCTGAGACCCAACAAGAAGAAGAGAATCGAGAAGCCTATGCTGAAAGCTCCCACGGATATCAAGTAAGGAAAAACAGACAAAGAAATCTGAAACTCAAGTCTAAGTGCCCACGACAGTAAGAGCAGAATTGTTCCACCTATTAGGCATTTCAGTACTGTTATGAGGATAATATCCTCTTTTTTGCTCAAGAATCTACTCAAGCTGTTATCGATGCCCCAAAACAAGCATGCTGTTACTATTAGCATGTTGCCAAATAAACTCTGAGTTAAGGTCAACCTGAAGAATTCGCCATTAGTCGTTAAGAACAAGACTCCCACAATCAAGAAAAGAATCCCAATCCAATCTTTCTTGCCTGCCTTCTCTTTCAATAATAGAAATGCAATCAGCACTGTGAATAAGGCTTCTGTGTTCTGCAATAAAGACGCGTTTATCGCTGTTGTTTCATTAAGACCGTTGAGGAACAGAAAGGGCGCAATAGTCGAGCCAGAGAGCACGACCAGAGCAAGTATAGCAAAATCTTTCATGTTAATCTTGGCTTCAGTCTTAGTAGGTGTCTTGAGGAGGGACATGATTCGGTTGCGAAGGGGTGAAAAGCGAACTAGTGACAAGGAAATGCCTGCAAATAGGTAGATGAGTCCTGCTACGACTGTTGGATGTACCTGTGCCAAGACTATCTTGTTCAAAGCCGCACATTTTGGCATCATTGTTTCGCTGCTTTCACTATACAAAGGAGAGGAAGAATCTTTTCAGGTTCTTCTATTCGTTCTGTTGCCTTGAAGCCGGCGAGACTAAACATTTCTAGCAGCTTCCCCGCCGAGGTCAGGTTCCATTCGAGATGATCAGCTATATGCTTGATTATTCCTCTCTCTGCAGCTGGAAAGCGTTTGCTCCACTCAGCTACTGTCTTCTCCGCGTCTTCGGAGTGTATAGCATCGCAGACCACCGCTCTGCCGTTGGGTTTGAGAACTCTGTAAAACTCGTTTATTGCTACCTGCTTTTCAGCCTCAGAGAGAGCGTGTAGCATGAAGTTGCTGAGAACTAGGTCGAAAGTTCTGTTAGGAAAGGGTATTTTGAGAGTGTTGCCTTCTCTGAATTCACAAATCTGGCTAACGCCTTCAGTCGAGGCGTTGCGTTTGGCTCTCTCTAGCATTCCTGGAGTGATATCGATACCGATCACTTTACCGTTTTCACCGACTCGTCTTGCTGCTTTTATCGCCAGCCATCCTGGGCCACTTCCTGCGTCAAGAACGTTTTCACCAGGCTTCAACTCAGCTTTCTCAATCAATGTTGAGAGTATGTTTTCGTAGAAGCTCATTTGAGCGAGGTGTTGAATTTGTTCAACGTGTTCCTCAAAACGTTTTCTAACATCCCCGTTTTCTATCATTAGAAACGCCCACACAAACATGCCTGTTGTAACGCCTTATTAGACTTGCTCTAGGGGATGACTATTGAGACACCATGGGGGATGTATGACGCTTTGTTGTCGCTTATCATATTGGGGGATCAGTTCGACGCTGTTCCAACCGATATTTTTCCCTAGTCTACCCGTCATTTTCGCTAATTCGAGGTGAGAAATTTAAACGAGATAAGTCACGTATCCCGGGCTACCATTATACCGTAGACAAGGCGAGGTTTAAATTATCGGTTTTCCTGTCTCGTCATGAAGTGTAAATGCTTAGCATTCATTTCTCAATGATTTGGAATGTTAGGGGTAATGGGTCATTTTGTTCTAATTAAGCGAACCGAGTTTAGAACCACTAACAAAGCGTTGCCTTCGTGAATGCCCGATGCTAAGATCGGGCTTACTGTTCCAATCGTTGAAAGAGCTATGCCAAGAATATTAATTGCAAGTGCAAACAGAATGTTCTGTTTTATAACGCTTAATGTCCTTTTGCTTAAGCGGAGGGCTTCAGGCACCTTAGCCATATCATCGGTCGTCAAGATGATACCCGCGGTTTCTATGGCTATGTCAGTTCCAGCGACCCCCATAGCTATTCCGATATCAGCTGAAGCTAGTGCAGGTGCGTCATTAATCCCGTCGCCAACCATAGCCACCGTATGAGTGCCCCTGGACTTTTCAACATAAGCAACCTTATCTTCTGGAAGCAATCCTGAGTTGACTTCCTCTATTCCAGCCTGTTTTGCAACGCTCTTGGCGATTTGTGAAGCGTCACCTGTAAGCATGACAACTTTCTTGATACCAGCCTCTCTCATTTTCTTAATGGCTTGAGGAACATTTTCTCGCATCGAGTCGGCGATCCCAATCATTCCTGCGAGTTCTCGACCCTCAGCAATCAAAAGTGTAGTTCTTCCATCTTTCTCTAACGTTGTTAAATAATTCTCAGAGGTTTCGTCGATTTTTATTCCTTTGTTCTCTAACAGCCTTCTGTTTCCAACGGTGATTTCTTTACCATTAAACTTAGCTACGACGCCGTAGCCAGGTAGGACCGTAAAGTCAGAAGGATCAGCAATATCTATACCCAACGCACCTGCCTTTTTAAGCACAGCTTTAGCTGATGGATGTTCAGAATACCTTTCTGCAAGCGCAGCGAGAAAAAGGATGTCTGCCTCCTTTCTCCCGTTAACTCCTTTTATGGTAACAACCTCAGGATAACCTGTTGTCAGCGTTCCAGTTTTGTCCATGACCACCATATCAACTTTAGCGGCCCTCTCAAGGATGGTTCCACCCCTTATCAGAATGCCTCTTTTAGCTGCGTTTCCGATTCCCGATATAACTGCTGTAGGAGTAGCAATGGTTAAAGCACAAGGGCACGCAATAATAAGAATCGAAATCACCCTGAATGCATCACCGGTTACAAGGAATGCCAAACTTGCAACGATTAAAATTATTAGTGTAAACCACCGTGCGTAACGATCAGCTACTCTCTCTATAGGAGCTTTACGAGCTTTGGCCTCTCTAACAAGTTTAATGATGTGAGCAAAGGTTGTGTCCTCACCAACCCTAGTTACTTTAACCTCCAAGGCACCTAACTCTAAAATGGTGTTGCCAAAGACTTCACCGCCCACAATCTTGTTCACAGGCAGCGATTCACCAGTTATCGTTGCTTGATTGACCGTTGCCATTCCTTTTGTGACTAAACCATCAACAGGGATTTTCTCTCCAGGTTTAACAATTACGATGTCTCCTAACTGGACCTCTTCAATGGGTACTTCAATTTCCCTTCCATTCCGGCGCACTCTTGCCTTTTGGGGAACTGATCTAATCAGTTTTTCAATAGCTGTGGTGGCTCTTTCTGAAGCATAATCTTCCAGCATTTCGCCTCCAGATAACATAAGGACGACAATCGCAGCGGCTATATACTCCCGAACAAGAACGGAAGCAACGATAGCTATACTCGCAAGGAAGTCAACATTGAAATTTTTGGAGAGAACCGCTTTAATTGCGCCCAAAACAATAGAGGCACCCCCGATGGTTACAGCAAAGAGAACAAGCCCATCGGTCATCAGGCTGGGAAGTAGGTTGAGATAGGATAATGCCCAACTTGTTATAGTCGTAACCAAACTAAGGATGAAGATAAAAGTCCTATGATTTGGGAGCTTCATCAATTCAGCGATCCTATTGTAATGTTCCAAGCCATGTCACAGAAATCTTGCGAGAGCCTCCTTCAATTCAGCCACCGCACTTTCACCAGCGCCTTCCTTTATTGCCTTTGAAACGCAGGTTTCTACATGATCTTCAAAAACTATCCGACCAACTTTGTCTAACGCGGCGCGGACTGCAGCCAGCTGAAGAAGAACCTCTGGGCAACTTTTGTCCTCCTCCACCATCCTCCTCACCCCACGCAAGTGCCCCTCGATCCTAGCCAACCGCTTAATAACATCCTCATGTTTCATGTGAACGCCCATGTTTATCCCCTCCCCCAGTATGGGATACACAATCAGATAAACTTTGCGCAAGTGTTCAAAGGATCTGTCTATCTAACAGAGAAATGCAGAAGAAGCATGAAGACACTCCAACACCCACAAATGAGCCAACTCTATGTACCCTTTTTCAAATCTCTGCAATTATTGTCAAAAACAAAAAGACCACATAGACAAAGAGGAGTGAAAAACCTTTCAATTTTCCAATTTTCATTGTAATCATGTAAATGAAGAATAAGGCAGTTATGAAAAGGAAAACACTGCCGTTCAATAGCAATGTCTCACTTGAAACTGGCAACGGATTTATGAGCGCCGTGAGTCCAAGAACAATCATTAAAGTGAACAAATTCGCACCAAGACAACCTGCAACAGCCAAGTCACCATGTCCTTTTCTAGAAGCCGCAATTGCAGTGGCAATATCCGCAAAAGACGTTCCTAAGGCGACAACAGTAATTCCCAGCAACAACTCAGAAGCACCAAGAATAGCAGCAATATTAACGACCGACCGCACAAGGAGATCTGCAGTAATCAGCGATACGATTATCCCAAGTGCAAAAGAAACATAAGCGTTTCTTATTTCGAGGCGCTTTCCAGTCAGAGATGTAAGCAATTTGATTTCGATTGCAACTTCTATAGCTTCTCTTTCCCTCTCTTCTGGAGCCTCAATTTTTTCTTGCTCATACACATTGATGATGTAAAACACAGCTAAAGATAGAAGGACAATTCCTTCAGTCTGTGACACAAAGCCATCCAACATAAATGCGAAAGCAGAAATTGTGGCAACCATCAAGAAAATACCGTCTCGTATTATCACTCTTCTATGAACCAAAAGCGTTGAAAACATGGTGGAAAGCCCTATCATAAACGCAATGTTGCCGATGTTCGACCCAACAATATTGCCAAAGGCTATTTCAGGCTCGCCTTGCACAACTGCAAAAATGGAAACCAAAAGCTCCGGAAGAATATACAAGAGCGAGACCAAGAGTATTCCCAAGGCAACCTTTGTGGTATTTAATTTGTGGGTCAGAGCAATAACAGAATCCGCAGTCCAATCTGCACTTTTAGACAAGAAGAAAACACTAATCAAAAGTAGCGCGACCCAAAGCACTAAGTCGATCATAAACTTATCGAACAAGATAATAGAAAACTCTCTTTATAAATCCTGTCAATTGATTTTCAGAAACCCTTTCTCGCCCTATACTATATATTAGTGAATGAGTTACACAAACTGCTTTCTATAGCAGTAAGCCTCAAAATCTCCCCTGAGCCTTCGTCAACACTCAAAAGGGAAGTCAAAGCTCCCCTTGATAATGCGAAACTGAACGAGAAATCTAAACAAAAAGTCAATATTTACGAGTATCACTCAAAAATACTTTAAGGTCGATTTGACGACATTTTTCTGAAAGGAAAAAGAATCAAGTTTTAACGCTGATAATTTAAACCGATATTTTAACCTACTCCTGATACTCGGAAACTTTAGCTAGATGAGACCTCAAAGACTGACATTTCAGGGATAATAGCTGCTAAGATTGCTAGAATGCTTTCTTCATTTGCTTTTTGGATTAAGTTGTCTAGGTTGACTCTGTTGAATAAAATAGCAAGGTATGCTCTCACGGTTAGCTGATATAGTGAAGCCTGAAAGCCAGCTTGCGTTTTTCTGGTGCCGACTTTCTTGATGTAGCCATACTCTTCGAGAACTTTGACTCTACGGTTGATGTTGGTGTATTTTGTATGCTTCAGACCTCTTTGAGCTTTAACTTCTTTTGATATTTCGTAGATTGTTTGCGGGCTTTTGAGGGCAAGGATGTGGAATATGGCTTTGTTGAGCCTTGCTTCTCGTCCTTTGAAAACTGAGAGTTTTCCACTTTTTGCCTTGCGCCTCGACACATGCGATTCTCACTTGAACCCGCTAGAAGAAAAATGACAATTAAGTAACCTATCACGTTAATCAACAAGTTTGTGTACCTCAAAACCTCGACGAAAAAGTTTCTGCGTGCCGAAACTCGTTAGTCGCAAAATTTTCTAGGTTTGAGTATTTAAGGACAATCTGCGTTTTCATGATAAAAATGTCTGGTAGAGGTGGGTTTAGGCTGGTTTTTTGTCGGGGTGTTTTCGGCGTGCCGAATTATTTTTGCGAGGGTGCAATGCGATTATGACGCCATCGCTACTGTCAGTTAAGTCTATGTCTAGTTTGTGGTTTAAGAGGTGTTTGATTTTGTCGTGAAATCTTTTTGGTATAGGGACGTAGATGCGTTCATGTTCATAGGCGTATTTTCCTCTAAGGTAGCGTTTCTTTCCGAGTCTGCGATATAGCTTAATGGCTTGATTGTTTCTAGCCATAGATTTCCCTTAATTCTGCCTTATAATGATGGAAAAAGAGGGTTAGAGGGCTTTCAGCATCTCTTGTATCTTGTCCCATTGTCCTTGCTTGACTAAGCTCTGTATGTGTTCTGCTCTTTTTCTCAGTTCTTGTGTGCTTGATGCCTTTCTGCCCTCATGCAAGACAAGCCTAAACGCATCTTCTACTCCTTTCTCATAACTCATGCCTAGAGTCACCTCCGTAAAAATTCAATCTGGCTAACTTGCTGCTTAAGAAACCATTGCCCGAAAGAAACCTAAGAAAGTGGAGAGAGTTGAGTGAAAGTAATTTCTACGGTAAAAATGATTTAAGATGTGTTGAGTATGTTGCAGTTGTGTGTTGGTGGCTGAAAGATGGAATCTGCTGTTGTAGTTCTTTCTCGTTACGAGGAGAATATTAGGTGGCTTAGCAGGCACTATGACAGTGTTTCAACTGAAGTATCTTAAGAGTTTGGGATAAAGCCCTCTGATGTCCCAATAGTGTTTCTCGCTTTGAATTGTCATCTGCATCTCTGAAATCAACCGCTGATCTGATAGTAAATTAACGATTGCAGAAGCTAGGTCTTCAACCTTGTACTGATGCATTTTGAACCGTATCATGTCTTTGTAATTATACCATGTGAATCCGCTTGATGGGATCAAGATTCCATTTTTGTTATGCTTGATAATCTCGTTAAATGGTGGGGCGTCTACCGCTATTACTGGTTTGTTAAATCTGAAGGCTTCTAGTATCGGAAGCCCGAAACCCTCTGAGTAACTGGGCTGTACATAGATGTTACATATATCGTAGAGAGCGTTTAATCTAGTGGGAGTTAGTTTTCCATAAAGGTTTGTCAGCCATGATCTCTTGATTTTCAAATCCTTAATTATTTTTACTAGACTATGATGCCCTGTTTGCTTCGAGTGCAAAATTAGAAAGCTATTTGGAATCTCATGCTCAACAAATCGATAAGCACTAAATAATCTGTCAAGTCCTTTCCTCGGGTCGTTTGCAGCAACCGTGAGAACTATGTTCTTATCTTTAAGTTTTTTCTTCAGATTTTTGTAGAATGAAGGATTTACTTTATGATTATTTACATCTAAACCATGGTGCACGACCCCAGCGACTCGAATTCCGCTTTCCTCAAGCATTTGTTTGACAAAGTTGCTGACAGCAATGACTTTGATTTGACTTGCGATCTCAAGACTAGTCTCATCTAGAAAGCTGCGTCCTTCTGTTGTCCCATAAAAGACGATACTGCTTTGTCGAATGAATCTACTTAAGAAATTGAGAGTTTGATAAAAAACTGTGCCTATGAACAAAATGTTACCTCCAGGCTTGGCTTTTGTCCAGTCGTGAATCGTACAATTACAGTGCGCTTTCAATGCTTTACTAACCAGTATGGCAACATTTCGAAAAGATGGCCAATCAAGTTTTGTGATGATTTTAATCCTCACTTGCATCCCTGCAATTGAACCAATTTTTCTTTGAGCAATTTTCTTTGTAAGACGATGATTTCAATTAGTTACGCCACATATTTTCCTAGATATCGGAAAGATAGAATAAATATTTAAAGATTGGACCTTGATTTTTAATGTGCATCTATGGCGGGCTAAGCTGTGTTAGGGAACTTTACGCATCAAGAGAATGAATTAGACAAAACTGCCCCTCATAAGGCTGTTGTAAAATGTTTATTCTTGGACTATGATGGAACCATAAGTCCCTTGAACGTTCCAAGAAATGAATCAGAGGTTCCAGAAAAAATAAGGGAAGTGCTTCAGCAAATTGGTAGACTTATCCCAATTGTGATTGTAAGTACCAAAGATCTCCAATTTTTAGTGCAGAGAACTCCCTTTGCTCACGCTTGGTCTGCAATCAGCGGGTTAGAAAAAAGAATCGGCAAGGAAATTCTGAAGCCGTCGAGCTTTAAGCAAAGATTGAAATATATTTCTCTTGCTTTGAACTATGCTAGATCACATATCACCGATGTTGGCATTTACATAGAAGAAAAACGGGATTCTACTGGGCGCACGATTGCCTTTTGCGTGGACTGGCGCCAAGCTAGAAATGCAGAAATAGCAAAGTTTGAAGCTAACCTTGTTGCGACATACTGTAAGATGTTGTCATTGGAATTAATTAGGTATGAGGGGCAGCCTTTTTACGATGTTTACCCTGTGTCTGTGGACAAGGGAAGAGCGCTTAAGGAGATACAAAAGAAACTTAAATTGGAAAATGGCATCTTGTATATGGGGGACTCAGAAATAGACAATCCAGCGTTTGAAGCGTCCAATGCAAGTATAGGCGTAATACACGAGGGTGCTCCCTTTTATGGTCTTGTTTGCAACTATTTTGTGAAGTTCGAAGAAGTGGCCGATTTCTTGAGCATGCTTTTGGCAAATCATCTTCTGTTCAGCTCTGATTTTCCGATGATTAGAATTAATCCCAGCAGAAGGAAATACTATTGAAGAAACGAATAGGCGTTTTAATGTATCAAACAAGCATAAGCAAAGGTCAAGAGCTTGTTGCACAGCGAATGGTTCGAGACTTCATTGCTGTGGGACATAAGGCTTATTTGGTAACCAGTGTTTATCACGACGATGTTGAAGTTATTCCACCAAAAAGTTTGAGAGAAACCAAAGGCTACGTTTTTGTTGAAGACCCAGAGTTGGGAATTCCAATTATTCGTGTTGACAGTTATATTGCAAAGTGGCCTCGTCGTCGTATCAGCTTTCGAGACTTTATTCATATTCTAGAGAAGATAGTTGACGAATTTGAGTTGAACGTGCTCATTACCCACAGCACACTTTGGAACGGACCGGAAGAAGTTGCAAAATTTATAGCTTGGAGACGATACATGAAAGACATGGGTGGTTATGAAGACCCAATTGTGTTTTGCCATATGTCCCACTTTCAAGAACCCACTTCAAAGCGTTATTCTCCAGTGGAACGAACTTTCCGAATGGCTTGGAATAGATTCTCATTGTCTCAGATTCTGAAAATGGCAAACCTTGTGCTTGTTGTGACGCCCATGGAAAAAGATTTTATGGTTAAAATGGGTGCTGACAGTAAGAAATGTTTTCTTTTTCCAAGTGGTACAAACGAAGAATTGTTTTTGCGATTTGCTGCCGCAGATATCAAAGACTTCCTTAAACAGCATCAGATATCAGAAGATGTCAAACTTGTGTCTTATTTGGGAACCCTTGAGGAGAGAAAGAATCCTATGGGCGTTTTGAAAGTTGCTGAACTACTCAAAGACAGACCCGACATCCATTTCATAATTGCTGGAAGAGGAGTTCCACATTATTCTGACAAGGTTAGAGAGAAAGCGAACCGCTTGCCCAATGTAACCTACTTAGGTGAGATAGATGAAAAAGAGAAAATCTTGCTCATTAAGTCTTCATATATTAACATCCTTTTAAGCCAATTAGAAGCACTTGGTTTAGCACAGCTTGAATTTATGTACAGTGGCGTTCCCATCGTGACTTCTGGTGTTGGTGGGCAGTCATGGCTGGTTCGAAACGGTCAAGAAGGCATACATACTGAGGGCCCAGATGACATAGCTGGGGCAGCAAAAGCTATAACCGATCTCGTCGATTACCAAGAAATGTGGAATAGGTTATCGGTAAGCGCTAGAGAAAAGGCAAGAAGTTTGACTTCTTCTAAGATCATAACAGAACTAGATAAGGCAATAACCAAAGAAGTGATAAAAGAAAGTGGTTTGAGGCAAATACCTCCTGAAGTTCTCCGAACGTTGGTGGAATCAGAACATGTTTTGAAAACATGGTCGGCAGGCAGCTGGGGTGCAGTTGCTACTGACAGAAGACTTTTCGTTAAGCGCGGGCGTTTCTCCAGAAAGGTTGCGGAGATTCCTTACACAAGCATTGCATACATTGAGCACACAAGAAGGTATCCCTGGAAAATTTTGTTCGTCGGACTTTTGCCGTTACTTATCCTGTCGCTTGAGCCTCTGTGGCGAGTCATTCTAAAAAGCACTTTCATTTCGGCGATAGAAGAACTATTAAATTCTATTACGACTGCGATTCCTCAATTTTCTTCTCCTCAAATAATAATGATAGTCTTCGCTTTAGTTCCATTATTAGTAAGTCTAGGAGCGTTTGCACTTCAAGCAAGAACTGGTTTTAACCTATATGGATTTGGAGCAAGACCAGTATACCTTCCACACAGATTTAGCGAAGTCGTGACATATATAAGGAAAGTCCAAGACAAACAGCTGAACCTTGCACGAATGAAAAACTCTAAATGAAGAATAAGGTTCCCTCTGCATAAGAAACCGAGTTAGACCTTTCAGATGGCTCCTTGGCGAAGTCATGCTCTAATGGTAAGTCTTGAAACTCTCCGCCAACAGTAACAACATTGTTGTAGTGCGCTTTGAGCGTGTGCCACTCAGTAATGGGCTCTAAGATGATTGCTTGACCCTTCTGATCTAAAACATCCTCAACTATGTCCGCAGCAGCATTAGACTTCCCATGCCCACTCATAGCTAAGATAGCAATACGCAGACCTTCCTTGCTGTAATCATCGGTGTCGATAACATAGTCTTCACTAAGACGAAGTTTCATACACTAATCACCTTTTCCTTTCTCCAAACTCTAACCTTCCAGACTGAAAACACAAAAAAAGAGGGGAGATAGACGAAACACTCCTCGGCAAATTTAGTATAAATTATACGCTAGAGTATGGTAGCCCGGGAGAGATTCGAACTCTCGTCGATGGGTCCAAAGCCCGTCATCCTTGATGGCTACATTCGACAAGAGACAGCCCTTTAACAGCCTGCAGCAATTCATGAATGCACCTTGTCACATGCCTTTTTTTTTGATGCATTAAACTTAGGGAGACTCATGCACGCGTGCGAGAAGATTCAGATTATTTTTTGATTAGTATCCTTTTTGATGGTAGTACAGAGACGAACTTCCATCCTTCTGCTAAATATTTCTGTAGTTCTTCTTCCTTTACAGTTATCTGTGGATCTGGTTTTTCTCTTGATTTTTTTAACTCGTCCTCGAATAGACGGATTTCTTCATCTTTGTTGAGTTCTCTTTCCATTTCCTTCTCTTTTGCAATTTTTACTTCCGTCAAGTCTATGCCCAGTAGGCTTTTCGCTATGCTTTTTAGGGCTTCTATTTTTGCCTCCTTAACTATGGCATTTTGTTCCAACATTTGCTTTGTAGCGTTTAGGTAGGGCTCACATTCCTTGTAGCACTTTCTCATATCTTCAATCATTTCTTCTGGCAGTCTTCCCTTGTTTGTGCTATATCTGGCTTCTATGTCGCCTTTGTGGCCAGCAATGAACTGTAAGTATGGATGGCTAATCTTTCCCTTTGACTCGGCAATGATCAGCTGTGTCTCGGCGTAGGCCCTGAGAACGTAAGGACGTTTTTGAATGCCAGCGCACCTCATTGATATCCTTATTAGGTGGGTTATCTTTCTTGTGATCATGAACCTCTTGGTTGCGGCTCCAGGTCGCTCATGAGCGATGATTGGGCTATCTGGCCTCAGATTTTCTCCGGACCTCAAGCGCTCTTCCAAGTATTCTGTGAGATATGTGCATCCCTCGCCTGAGAAAAATGTGAAATATTTGTGCCTAGCTTTGCTAAGTGTCGGCCTAACAACTACTATTGTCGGGATCTTTTCAAAAGATACCTTGCCTTCTTCCACTTTGAGTTCTGGCAAGTCTTTTATCGTCAGCCCGTCGTTTCCATTGTGGTTGCCCAAAGTTTCGGGTCTCAAGTCGGCGAAAGCCATCAACGCTTCCGCAACCCTCACTCTTGGAGGTGAAGCCCTGAAAATTCTTGCAAGCTCCTCTTGCGATGGCACCTGCTCGTTCTCTATTGTCGGCGTCGCAGATGCATTGCTCACCTTAATCTTGCGAGTTAATGTTACGTCGTAGTATCTAAGCCAGGACTTTGCCGTCTTCATCAAGTCCAAGATGTAGCCTGGCGATTTGCGTTCTGACTCAAGCGTAGTGACCATGTCTTCGAGAGAATCTTGAAACCCTTTAAGATCTTTTGTGGCCCAGGCAACCATGCCCTTCGGGGTTGTGTCAAGCAACTCACACAGCCGACTCAGCCTACGCAATGCAACCTCAGCGGTAATCGGACTGCCTCTGGCAAGGTTTGTGAACCACCGCTTCACATCCGAATCTTTAAGGAAGGTGGCATATTTCACGGCGCCCTTCTTGGCGCAAGCGCTTTTTCTTGACATGACTCATCAAGATGCAACTGTTGAACGAATTAATAAAGGTTCCGCACCTAATAAGGAGTGGACCGAGCGGGATTTGAACCCGCGTCCTCCTGAGTGCAAGTCAGGCGTTCATACCAAACTGAACTATCGGCCCTGACCGTTAGTACCATAGTCTTCACGTAGCTGCTGAAACAAGTCTACTGTTATTTCTTCCATTCTTAAATGCTTTCTTCCGGAGAATCTAATTGGATTTTATGAGTTTGCATAGTGCTTCTACGAGTTTCTCCTTCTTTTTGTAGGCGTCTTCGTTGATTAACATGATGAGTTTGTTGGTCACTTCTTTGTATGGTTCAATAACTTTGCTGATTGCATAGTCAATGAATTCATGTTTTAAGGTCTCTATGGCTGTTTCTTCATTTATGTCGTAGATGTGAATGGTTTCTGCTTTCACTTCTCCTGAGAGTTTTGAGGTGTTGTTGGGAGTCCATCTTACTTTTAGTTCATATCCTAGCTTTAGAATCTTCTTTAATTGCTCAAGTTTTGCTTCAAGTTTTCTCTGTAGATTATGCTGAACTCGAGATGTCATCTCAGATCCTTATCCTTCTGCTTTTTACGCGAACTCACAAAATCTCTGCAAGGTTCGTTGAACTTGTATTCGAAGACCTTCTTGTTGGTGAGAAATGCCTTACAAAGCCCAATCCTAAACAAAAAATGTATGCATGCATCTATATGAGGGTTCTAGAACTAAAGCATAGAATCCAGTTTCGTATTATCTTATATGTTTTTCCACGTAGTTTTGAGAGTTCATATCAGAAAAGGGCTTAATGATGAAGATGGATAAAAACGATGTTGAACATCGATTTGAAAGATCAGATGATTCTTTCAAAGCTTCTTTGAAATGGGAAGAATTTGTTAAAGAGTTAAAAATGCAGTGGAGAAAGATGTGGTGCGAGCGGTTTGATGATAAGGTTAGAGCTGAAGGTATTGCTAGAGAAGATTATTCTTTGCTTTTCTTAGAGCGTGGGGTGGTTGTTATAGCCACGAGAAAATACAAGTTTCCTGACTTTCTTGAGATTCTAGAACGTCATCGCGGACTTCTGGAAGCTGAGAAAACTGTTGAGTATGTTAATCCTTTTGTAGGTGGGTGGGGGAAATTCATCAGGAATACATTGAGCAAGCAGCAACACTCTACCAAAAGGAAGAGGCTAGAGCCTGCTAAACCAGAAGGTAAGGAGAGTTTGCAGAAGAAAAAAGGTGGCAGGGGATGGGTTCATCGACGTTGATTTCATTTTTATTTTATCCGAAAACTATATGATCGTATATTATAATGAGTGGAAGGTAATAGAAGTGAGAGAAGCTATAATCTTGGCTGGAGGAGAGGGATGGAGACTTAAGCCGGACACATGGGTACCTAAGCCCTTGTTGAAAATTAATGAGGAAACTTTGATAGACAGGCAGATATCTTGGTTGCAATCCTATGGATTTAGGAACATTGTTGTAGCGTCAGATAGAGATGACCTAACGACAATCAGTGTCAAGTATTCTGTTGAGAAGAACAAGCTTGGGACCGGCGGAGCAACTAAGAAAGCGTTTGAGCTGATTGACGGAAACATCGCCTACGTTATGAACGTGGACGATATCATTTTTTATAATCCTACAGAACTTTTTGACTATGGAGCAAAAGGCGCTGGAATCCTGCTTGCTAAACCAACTTTACCTTTTGGTAAGGTTACTCTTCAAGACGGTGCTAGAGTGGTTCGATTTGAAAAGAACCCGACTTTGGGCTTTTACGTAAGTGCTGGGCATCATGTATTCAAGAAAACAGTGGTTCAAGACTTCTTTCCAGATGAAGGGGACTTTGAGTTTAGCACGATGCAGAGGCTTGCCGACAAAGGAATGCTTCAAGGATATATATACAATGGGATGTGGCTTACAATCAATACTATGAAGGATTTGATTGGTGTTAGAGGAATTTTCGCAAAAGTTGCATCTTCATAAATTGGAGGGAGAAGGCAAGACTGCGCCTTAGACATGAAATGTCGATCACACATACATGCAAAACGCGCAACTGAAGACTAAGATACACTTTCATACATTTCGTGTACGCAAACGCTAGTGGGAATGGAAGATTTTAAATATTGAGAGATATCTAAGATAAATATTACTTTATAAAAAACAATTGGTGCTAGAATTGGCTGCCATCCGAAGTAGACTTGCTTACGTCTCGCGCCTTCCAATAAGGAGTCGTGCGGACATTATGGCTAGTATTTTGAATGAGGTGCGTTCGACTCGTAGTGGCTGTAGGAAAACGCGGCTTATGTATAGGTGCAATCTTAGTTTTAGACAACTCAAAATTTATTTGAAACTTCTTGTTGATAAGGAGTTTTTAAGGGTTGTTCTGACAAAAGGGAGCAGTGAGGATGTTGAAGTTTACCAGATTACAAGAAAAGGCCTGTCTTTTCTTAAGGCCTACAACAATATGAGAGATCGTCTTGGCGAGAAACGTTTAACCCGTTGAACTGATTTCTTCTTTTCTTCTTGTTTGATTTCCTTGAGGAATTCGTGTATCTCTTCAGCAACTTTTGCCTTTTGCCCATGTTCATTTAACAGTATGAATTTGTATCTTGCTAGGAAGTTTATGATGTCTGAGGTTTCTGGTTCGGAAAGAGAGGCTTTGTCGGCGATTTCGTCCAAGTTGTGCCATGCTTTTCTTTCATTTAGTAGTTCTAGAAGCAGGTCAATTATTAGCAATATTTGTCTTCCTCATTGTGGCAACGGAGATGTTGGGTTAGTGATTTTGGAAGATAAAGGGTTTGTGAACGCTCTTTCCGTAAAAGAAGTGCAAGTCTTATAGAAAATGAGGAGCGGAGATATAGAACTGTCTGGATTTTTTATGGAATTGTTTGTAAATAAATTATAGAAAATGAAGGCTGAAGATATAGAACCTGAGTCTATAAGTTCTTTTCTGAAGGCTTAAAAACAAATCATTTGCATTAAGGTTAGTGTGAAGTAGCGCGTTTACTTTGATGGTTTCTCATCTGCTCCCTTTCAGGGAGGGATTTCTGAGCTTCTTCTCTTTTTAAATTGGATGGATAAATTTTGGGTCAGTATAGGAGCAGGTTGCAGATTATAGCCGATATTCTAATGGTAATTAGAAACGGGGTTAAAAGTGGGGCTAGAAAAACGAGGATTATGTATCAGGCTAACTTGAGTTACAGGCTGTTAAATGAGTATTTGGACTATACCATGGAGACTAATTTGATTTCTGTCTCTCCTGAGGATAAGAGTCAATATGTTATCACGTCAAGGGGATATGAATTTCTTGAAAAATACGTTAAATATTCGCAACGTAGCCGGCAGTTGGAAGAGCAATTGCAAGATGTCGCTAATGAGAAAGCAATCTTGGAAAAGAACTACGTTGCAAAATCGGCGAATTCGGGATCAAGAAATTCCCTTGCAAGACAGAACAAAGCCCTGGAACCTTCAGCATAGTGGGTTTGCATTGTACTAAGGAAGGGTTGTGATTTGGCTAGGTCAGGATTTCTCTTAGGTTTAACTGGAGTTTTCTTGTTTTGTCTAGTTGTTTCTCCTGTCTTTGCAACAAGCGGTAAGCAGGCCCAAGTTGCGATTGATAGGGCGGAGGCCAGAATGAGTACAGCGTATGAATCTGTTCTAGAGGCTGAAAGAGCAGGGGCAAATGTTTCAAGTCTTCTGTTAAGGTTGAATAATGGTTCAGCATTATTGGCTAAGGCTAAAATGCAATATCAAATTGGAAATTTCAGTGAAGCAGCAGATTTTGCTAATCAATCTCTTGACTCTTTGAATGGAATCGAAATTGAAGCAAACAGGTTAAGAGATGGTGCTGTCATAGAGAGAAAGCAAAGAAAACTGATTGCTGGTGTTGAGTCTGCATTTGCTATTGGTGCGGTCCTGTATGCGGGTATTTTTGGTTGGCGTTTTTTCAGAGACAAATATTACAAGCGAGTTTTGAAGATGAAGCCTGAGGTGCAAGTCAATGACCCTCGATGAATACAGAACATTGTTTATTACAGTGACAATGGTGTTACTTTTGATTGGGGCTTCGCCTACTTTGAGTTTTGTTTTGACTTTTCCAGGCGGAGAGAAGTTTTCAGAGTTGTGGATTTTAGGTCCTGAGCACATGGCTGAGAATTATCCCTTCAATGTAGAGGTTGGAAAAGAATACAGCGTGTTTGTGGGAGTAGGTTGTCACATGAGTGGCTCCACATATTACGCTGTTTATGCTAAGTTTAGAAATCAAACTCAGCCATTGCCGAATGCTACAGCCAACGTTGCAAGCCCGTTGCCGCCATTGTATGAGTTTCAGGCTTTTGTTGCCGATGGGTTGACGTGGGAGTCACAGGTGAACTTTACTATTTTGGACGCGTTTAGGCAGGGTAATTCGACTTTTATGCGGTATTTATCTATAAACGATATTGTTTTTGAGGTGAATTCTACGACTATGTGGGATTCTGAGTATAAGGGTTTCTTTTATCAGCTTTTCTTTGAATTATGGATGTATGATGATGCAGTAACTGAATTCTGTTATCACAATAGATTTGTTGGTTTATGGTTGAATATGACTGTTTGATCAGTTCTTTAGCAGCGGGCTTAGGGCTGGTTTTCTCATATAGAACAATCGCATCGAATTTCCATGGCTGTTTATATAGAGCCATGGGGATGAGGGAATATGTGTTGCAGGGTTTAGTTTATCTAGAATGAAAGGAGAACGAAAAATGCGAGGTAAAATAAAAGCGACAATCGTTATCGTGACTGTTTTGGCAATGTTGCTTATCGAACCGTTGTATCTAAGAATGGTTTTTGCTCAGGAGTACGTAACTGGTACTCAGGATAATACTTTGGGAGTTTGGATGTTCAGTGCAGGCACTACGGTTCCGGCTGGAGCACCTACCGACGACATAATCGAAAGAGCAGTTTTCTACAACATACTAGACTACTTAGGCGACACGGCTAAAGAGGTCTACGATTTTGGTTGGGGACCGATCGAACCTACTCCAGGACAAGAGGACAAGACTCTGGCAGAGGTCATTCAGGGTCTTTCAGCCATAGACGACTTTGGCTTTCTCGATAACGCTAACGATGACGCAGCAAATTTCGACACGGGAAAGAATGGATACTTCTTGGGTGGTTTCGACCCTGACGACCCATACGTGATTGTCTCGGATGGTGTAAAGGCAACTGGAGTGTTGGGGCCGTCTGGGGCTACCACCGCAGAGAAAGCAGAAGAAGCCATTAACGGGTATGAAATCCTCATCTTTGAGGACGCCGAACTCAGCGGCATGATCGTGACCTTGAGCAACAGTTTAGGTCTGAGCATAACCTTCTCCATCGCTGATCTTCAAGTTAACCCGCCAACTCTGTATGGCGCCGACGACACTCTGATAGCAATCGACCTAGATAATATGACAGAATTCGACGGCACCTTCATCGATACCATTCGAATACAAGACGACGGCATCACTTCACCCTCCACATACGGGGATACGACTCTAGAGATAGACGCCATAGCCATAAGAAAATCTGCGAAAAGGCGGTGTGTCCCGGATAAACCCGGTCCACAGAACTTGTGGACGACAGATGTTAACGGGTTGAAAGAGATCGATAGATTTTTAATTGGTGCTTCAGTTTACTTGAAGACATCTGACGATTACGTTGGGTTCCCTCTAGTGCCGGGCAAGTACCGTGTTTGGCTGTTTGAAGGCAATCTTATACCATCAAATGGGATGATAATACCTGACGACTTTGGAACTCCTGTGGGTTTGACCCCTCTAGAAGTTACTACAACAAGCGAGGGACGGTTCGACGTAGTAAAGATTTGGGATATCCCACAAGACCCGTCACTAATCTACAATAATTACACTGTGATTCTTGATCAAATTGAAGTGGGTCTTGGCGGGGACGCGGAACCAGCTCCAAACCAGGGTGTATGGATTTACAGTCAAGACTATCGGGATGACCTCTGCACAGCAGACCCTACTCCCGCCAGCTTCTTCGTCATACCAGATGTGCCCCTTGGAACAATAATGGTGTTAGCCAGCATGTTCGGAAGTCTAGGCGTCTACATGTTAAGAAGGAAGAAAAACCGAAATCTCGAGAGAACATAATGCCCGCGCGATGGTGCCGTAAAAGGGTTAGGAACTAGTGAGTTTCTCGTCTAAGGAGATTGAGAGGTATCTTAAGGTACATGCTTTTATCAGCTTTTCTTTGAATTGTGGGTATATGATGCAGCAGGAAGCAGTTTCCAGTATCACAATAGGTTTGTCGGAATATGGCTTAATATGACAACTTAGTCAATAGTATACTCGTTGTTTTAAGGAGCATATAGACGTGCATGGCAGTTTTCTTATAGTGCTGTTCTCTAGAAGATTTTTGGAATGTTATAGAACAACGGTTATGGTTTTTCACATGTATTTTTACATGTGATTGTAACTGATATTATTTGAAAATAGCGTTTAGTATCATTCAATGACTTGGTGAATAACGTGGAGAACGAGCATAGCCATTCCATAACTGTGATAATTGCAGCTATGAATGAAGAAGAAGGCATTGGGCCTACTTTGATGGAACTGAGAGAAGAGTTGGAGGATCCAATGTGTCTTGTTGTTGATGGGAACAGCATGGACAAGACTATTGAAATCGCGAAAGAAATGGGGGCAAACGTTCTTGAACAGAAGGGGTCAGGTAAGGGACAGGCGCTAGCTCAAGCAGTTAAACATGTTGACTCTGCTCGTTATGTGGTTTTTATTGATGCCGATTTCACTTATCCTGCAAAATATATTTCTAGTATGATTCGGATATTGGAGGAAGACCCAGAAATAGGTATGGTGTCCGGGAATAGATTTAATCGCATGCTTAGATTGAGTGCAATGAACAGTCTCTATTATATAGGGAATAGGTTTTTAGCTGTGACACAGCGTTTTTTGAACGGCGTAGATCTTGAGGATCCGTTAACTGGTTTGCGTGTCATTCGAGCTGAAATATTACACGGTTGGGAACCGAAGTCTAAAGGGTTTGATATAGAGGCAGAGATGAACCATTTGGTTGAAAGGAAAGGGTATCGAACAGTTGAAATTCCTATCCACTATAGACCGAGACTGGGAACAAAGAAACTAAAGCTAAGGCATGGATTCAGCATTTTAAGAAGAATTGTGCTAGAGAGTCTCTAATGTTTGGCCAGGTTTTATCTACGTCCAACTATATGAAGAAAAGTCGTTGATTCTGGTCGAAAATATTCATTAGAGCAAATTGCAGGGAATGAATTTGAAAAAAGAAATTCGTGAAAAGAGTGCGCTTCAGACATGCAGAGGAAGGACGCTTAACCTTGAGATTGAAGAAGAGGGAAAGATCGAGACTTTGAAGTTAGAAGAGGGGCAGATCTGCTGGGAAGGGTTCAGAAAGGTGCATGGAAGGCTAGTGCGTGGCGTCCCTAGAAGGAATATGAAAGACTGTCTAAAGTATTGCTGCCATGAAGGCTGCGATTTCACCTAGAAAACGCGTAGCCGCTTAGGTAAGCAGTGAAAAATCATTTTCGCTTTTGTAATCATCAAAAATTTTGATCATTGATGTGTTTAATATGAGCAAGTTTTCTAGGATATTGGTAACGGGTGGGGCTGGTTTCATTGGAAGTCATTTAGTGAGCAGGCTTTTGACAGAAGGTTATTATGTAATCGTCTTAGACAATTTTCAGTCCGGAAGGATCAAAAATATAAGCGAATATCTAGATGCTGACAATTTTGAACTAGTTAAAGGGGATGTGTGCGATAGAAGTGATGTCAGGGATGCCATGGATAAAGTTGATGCTGTAGTGCATTTGGCAGCGTCGATTGATGTTGATGAATCTATGAAGAATCCTCTCGAGGTGCATGATGTTAACGTTAATGGTACATTAAATGTCTTGGAGAGAGCCAGAGGGGCGAAGGTAAAGAAATTTGTATTTGCCTCATCAACAGCGGTCTATGGAGAACAAAATCTGTTGCCGCTTAAAGAAGATTATCCGCCTAGACCTATATCGCCTTATGCTGCTTCAAAGTCTTCTGCAGAATGCTATTGTAGAGCATTCAATTATTGTTACGGCGTTAATACAATCATATTAAGGTATTTTAACGTTTATGGACCAGGGCAAAGGCATAACTTTTATAGTGGCGTTATAGCGAAGTTCTTACAGAATGGCTTAAGCAGTGAACCCTTAATCATATATGGGGATGGAGAGCAGACTAGAGACTTCGTATTTGTGAATGATGCGGTTGACGCTACAGTGCTAGCCTTAGAAAGTGATAACTCGACAGATGAGATTTTTAATGTTTGCACTGGCAAGTTCACCACCGTAAATAAACTTGCACAAATTGTAAAGGATTTTGTGGGACGAGACGTGCGTGTAGTATTTGATAAGCCTCGAAAGGGTGATATAAAGAACAATTATGGGGATCCTACAAAAGCCGAAAAAATCTTAGGGTTCAAAGCTAAGACAAGCTTAAAAGATGGACTAGAGAAGACTGTAAATGCATGTGCCCTTTTTTAGAAATAAATAATGGCTATCTTCGTTTTGGAACATATTTGAGGTCCATAATCTGCTTTTAAACTAATTGCCAAGCATAAAAGGTTGCGAGGTAAAAACTCGGTTGTCGGTTGTTACAACTTTGACAGAACGTGGAAAGTTGATCGATGATTTTCTATTGAAGACGCTGAAGCTGGGCGCATCGGACGAATTTTATGAGGTTGTTAAGCATCAAGTCGTAGTTGGGGGGAAGAGAATTAGACCTGCCATGACGATTCTATGTTGCGAGGCGGTTGGTGGAAGCGCTAAAGTTGCTATTCCTGCGGCTGCTGCTATTGAGTTGGCTCATAATTATACGTTGATTTTTGATGATATAATTGATCGTTCTGATTTGAGAAGAGGTTTGCCCACGGTTAGGGCGAAGTATGATGATGTTATGGCTATTCTGGCTGGTATGCATTATAGGGAGGCGATCTTTGAGGCTGCGAGGAGATCCCCGAAATCGCGGAGAATTGAAGCCATCTTCAGTGTTGCGCTTAGGAGAGTTATTGAGGGAGAAAGATTAGATGTCTTGTTTGAGCAATCTGGAAGAGATTCAGAGTATGTAAAGAAGATGATGCGTACATCGGTTTCTGAGAAAGATTATTTCGGAATGGTTGGGGCGAAAACTGCCATATTGTTGGAGGCCGCTTGCAAAGTCGGAGGTCTTGTGGGAAACGGGACTCGTAGTCAAGTGGACGCTTTGTCCGAATTTGGTTGGAATTGTGGAATAGCCTTCCAAATTCGAGACGACATATTGGATATAGTAGGTGATAGTGATGATTTGGGTAAAGAGGCTGGAAAAGATATTAGAGAACATAAGCTCGGAAATTTAGCATTATTGTATAGTCTTATGGAACTCCTAGACAAGGATAGAGAAAAACTGACCGCCCTACTTAGATCTCCATTTGTAAGTGACTTTAATGTGGGAGAGGCGATAGAAATTATTCAATCAACAAACGCTGTTAAGCGCGCCTACGAAAAATCCAAGAGTTACATAGAGACTGCAAAGTCGAGTATAGATCAAATTCAGCCATCGGAAGCAAAGCGCATGCTCATGAGCCTTGCTGATTTCATAATCGAAAGAAAATTCTGAATTCCAGTAACGAAAGCTTGGTAGAAAGAGAGGGACCAAAAACGGTCAGTGTATCAAAAATCTTTCCTATTTTTATCTCCTTTTCTTTGTGTCTAGCTTTTCTAAGTGTTATTCCATCTTACGCTTCTTCATATGTAGCGAACTCAATTCACAGTTATGTGAACAAGACGGGAATTAAAGTTATGGTTAATGATATTGAACTTTATTTTAACGCGACTAATGGAGGAGAGATCACGCAATACTATGATCTTTTTATTGATCCAAATCGTTCAAGAAATCTTGTGAATAATGGATGGGAGCCATATTACAATCTTCTTCCATTGTTCACATCATTGTTTTATAATCCATACTCTAGCAGGATATTGTCAACTGGAGGAGATTCTGATGCCATGGTATCGTTGATCGCTAATAGTAGTGAATATGTTATTTTGCAAACCTCTTCAAGGATCATGAGTCGTTCGGGTGAAATTGCTAAAGATGCGTACGGCAATGTTATTCTCATAAATTCTACTTGGGTCATACGGAGTAGCGGTCTTGTTTCCGTTGAAAGAATTTTTTCTTCAGGCTATGTGAATGTCCCTTCTGGGTGGCGGTGGTATCCGTTTTACTTGACGAGAACAGTCGGCTTTGATTATAATGGCACTTTCCTTGTGTTTAACACTACATCCACTTTTATTTCTGTTGTTAATGAAGAAACATACAGTAATGCCTATAGTTCTTTTCCCATTTTTCCAAATGACACGAATCATGTTTTCGGTGTTGCGGCACCATTCAGTAATATGAGTATTGGAGGAGATGGGGGACATAATATACTTATGCTTTACAAGCATGATGAACTGTTTAACATTGATGAATGGAAATCTGACAACTACCAAAGCAGTAGTTATGGAGTGACAGAATTCGGGGCAATACACGAGTTCAGCAACAAAACCGTACTGAAGGCTACGACTTACCACATCGTTATCAATTTCACACATGAGCCATTAAATGAAATTGTTGTCCAAAATTTTGCAAAATATTACGCAAGCAATACAAGCATGTCTTCTCTCATGAATTGTTCGGTGACAACGAATAAACAAGTATATTCGCCAGGAGATTCCTTCGTCATATATGGTTCAGGAACCGCTTACTATAACCTTACGGGGTTAATGGCAAAACTTATCATTAAAAATAGTTTAGACGGAACTATTTATCAGCAAAGTTATGGGCCAGGCAACATTACAAGTGGGCAATTATTTTTTCTTACACTGTTGACTGGGAAGGTTGGATCCGATGTGGCTACGGGAAACTACGCAGTCACATTTCAGATTCTTTCATCCGCTAAGATAATGATTGCTTCAGACAGCGAGGTTATCACGGTCATCCGTTGACAAGTTGTTAGATTCAGTTGGGAGCCAGTATTTGATTTTTGAAGAAGCAATCAGAAGGAACTCCTGTGACCTTTCAGTCGAGTAAATTGGTTGAAAGTTCTAAGGATGTGAAAGTGTTCTTCCTAGGTTTGGCAAGAGATAGTAAATATATCGATAAGAAAATTAAGGAGCTTAAAGATTTAGGTGTGCCCTACATTATCGTATGCGGTGTGAGGATAAATCACCCCAATATTGTCTATCGAGAGCCAAGAGGCAAATATGATGCCATAAATTTCGGTTCAAAGTTTATTCCGGAAGACATTGATGTTGTAGTTCTAAATGATGTGGACACAAAGATTTACAACATTTCTGCTGCGTTAAGGCATTTCAATTCCCAAAAGGTTGCCTTGGTTTTTGCAAGAGTATCAGTTAAGGAAGGCCCGCAGAAGTTCTTCTACGTTGTTCTGGATTTCATTAGAAGAAGGCTTCCGATAGCCGCTAGTGGAGAGCTAATGTTCATACGGCGCAATGTATTTGAAGTTATTCTCCCAATAAAGCCTTGCAAAGCTGAGGATAGCTACATAGTTTTTAAGATCTTAGAGTTTAAACATAAGATCGTTTTTTGCGAAGATTGCTATGCTGAGACTGAAAGGACAAAAAGCATTGAAAAAGAAGAAGTCTATAAGAGAAAGACGGTTTGCGGTATATACCAAGCTTTAGCTCATACTAGACCATCTCCTTTTATAAGGCTGTTTTATGTGCTACTGCCTATTTTTTCCCCTATGCTATTAGTTTTGGGAAAGAAGGGATATTTCTGGATGAGAGGGATTTTATTCGGCGTAACCGACTACTTACGCGGTGACCGCTCAGGAGTTTGGCAGCAGACTTACATGAAATAGGGTTTTATTAAGGCATGCATACATGCGTTTGCATAAGTTAATTATATGAATACTATTGGCACCTCTAATGTCAGCACAAATTCTTCTTTTGTAGGAAAAATTATGAAAACATTACTTATTCGACCAAGTTTGTCTAAAGAGAGCTTACTAGATATGCCGCTCAACATCTTAGTTCTTGGTTCATACATCAGGAAAATTTCCGATGTTCTTGTTTGGGACTTTTTCGCAAGGTATGGAATACCTCTGACGAGAGAAAACTATCTTTCAATCTCTGAAAGGTTCAAGGACGATATCGCTTCAGAAGAACCAGATGTTGTTGGTATCTCATGCACTTCTGGTGACGAATATGTTTCTACATTGAGAGCGGCACATGCCGTTAAGGAGGTCCTCCCTTCAGCGACGGTAACTGTAGGAGGATATCATGCCTCATCATGCGCAGAAGAGATGCTCTTAGAATCGAAAGATTTAGATTGTATTGTAGTAGGGAAAGGAGAAGAATGCGCGCCTGCAGTTCCTGGCAATGCATGCAGACAAGCAATCATCGAAAAACAAAGAAGTGGTATTCTTTTGAAACCTTAGAAGTCTATATTGCTTGGAAGGCTCTCTGGTCGCTCGAACTGTAGAGCAAATCGAATGCCCTATCATTTCATGTGTGCAGATTTTTGCATCGTCATTAGTCAATTGATCTGTTTCCATAAAGACAGATGTTTTAAATGACAGACGTAGTAGTTATAGGTGCTGGTCCAGCGGGCTCCATTACTGCAAGGACGATAGCAGATGCTGGATTTACTGTGAAATTGATAGAGAAGAGAAAACCTCTGGAGACAAAGGTGTGCGGAGGAGGTATTCCACATGAATTGTCTGCCCGGCTGTCTCTTCCTGAACAAATAATTGAGAAGAGAGTTTCATTTGAGATCCACTATTTTCCATGGGGACGAAAGATTTATCCAAATAAGCATGTGACCGTTCGCAGAGAAGCATTTGATAATTTTCTTGTCATTGAAGCTGAAAAAAGTGGAGCAGATGTAGTCTATGAGACAATCGTTATTGATGTCAAGAGGGATGAAGATGCAGTTTTCGTATATACAAAATCTAAAAAAGGCGAAGTCTTCTGCATACCTTGCAGAATCGTGATTTTTGCAGATGGAGTTGGAACATTAGTAAAAAAATGCTTCCCTTCCATTGGATTCCAAGCAAATCTAAACAACACAGCCTTAGGGGTAATTTACGATCTAGAATTTAAGAAGAACAAGATCAATCACTATGAATTGTATTATGGGTCACAATTATCATCTTGGGGGTATGGGTGGGTGTTCCCAAAAAATGATTCGTTAAACATCGGTGTTGGATGTTTATTATCCGACCTTAAAAAGTCGAAGAAAAAAATCGCAAGTATTCTACATCGTTTCCTAACTGAAGTTGTTCACAACCCGAGCAGGTTCAAGGGAAAAAAGATTGAAAAATTTGGGGCAGCTTTGATTCCATTAAGACCATCACGGAAAATTTTTGGGGATTCTTGCCTAGTTGCAGGCGATGCCGCAGGAATGGTCGATCCATTGTTAGGATGTGGAATAATTCACGCTGTGTCGAGTGGAAAGTTGGCTGGACAAATAGCTGTTAATGCTCTCCGCAGAGGTGATTTCTCTGAAAAGTACATGTCAAGATATCAGATCTTATGGCAACAATCTGCAAACTATAGGCAAATAAGAAGGAACGAAATCATAGCTAGATCTTTACATCCTTTTTCCAGCGTTGACAAGAATATGATATCGAAGATTGAATATTTGCTTCTTTTTGGAAAAAGATCTTCAACAGTCGAGAATTTGCAGGCCTTATTTTTCCCTTTGTCTCATTGAGTACTTTACCATTCCGTTACGTATATTCTAAAAAGGCACGCACGAAGGCTAGGATTGCTTTGGAAAAGTTTGACATCGCGATTATTGGGGGAGGGGTCGCTGGGCTCTCTACTGCCTTACATATATGTAAGGAGATCGATGCTACGCTTGTTTTGGTCGACAAGCGTGTAGTTGGGGATCCAAAAAAAACTTCACCATTCACTTTTCCAGATGTAGCTGAGCGTTTCAATCTTCTTGATGCGGTGCTTCAGAAATACACGCGATTTACTTACAGATCTCCAACTGGAGTTGCGGTATCTTTCGAGTATGAAAACCCCGCCTTTGTAACATTAGACTATCAGAAGATGTGTAACATTATGCTTAATCAGATAAAAAAGGAGTGCAATGCGACAGTACTAGAAGAAACTGAAGCTCTCAACTTGGAAATAGGCAAAGCTTTCTTTTCGACAGCCAACTTGAAATTGACCCTGTCAAATTCTACAACAGTCTCGTGTAATATTCTAGTTGATGCATCAGGAAAAGATCTCTTCGCATCAACCAAACTAGGAGTTAAGATACCCACTCTTTATAGCCACGCTTACGGCGAGTTTCTTAGAAAATGCCAAATTGAAGATCCAAAAGAAATGTGCATCTTTGCTGGTAAAAAATATGGAAATGGCGGAGGGTGGATGTATCCAATAGATAGGAATACAGCGCGATTTGGTTTCGCAACTGTTACCAGTTCGCCTGTTTATCCAAGAGATATTGTCGAGGGAAGTTTTAGGGAGGCAATCCGAGACTTCTTCCCCTATAATAAGATGTTGGCAGGCGCCGAGAGAATAAGGTCAAATTTTGGGACAATACCGATTGGCCCCATTAAGAAATTTGTGTATGGTAAAATTTTGATTGTTGGAGACGCCGCAGGCCAAGCAACGCCTTGGTACAATGAAGGAATACGCCCTGCATTGGAAAGTGGCAAAATGTGCGGCGAGAGCTTAGCCGAAGCCTACAAAAGGGGAAAGTTTAGTAAAAAAACCTTAAAAAGATACCAGTGTCTTTGGGATGCTAAAAATAGAAAATCATACTTCAGAGCTACAAAAATACGCGCTCGTACATATCTTAGAACTCAGGAACAGTGGGACAATTCTGTTAGCTCTCAAGCCTCGCTGACACCAGATGAAATGATCGCGAGAATCCGCTATGATAAATGGCCGAACTTGCGCGTACAGCGAGCAGATCGCCACTTTGCTTTAAGAGGCAGAAGAAATACAGGTCTGTGCGAAACTTTTAAAGGTAATGTCGTGATTATTTGCGGAAAGGGAATGAAATCCTAAGAGAGAAGGTTCACATGCGTACGCTCATAATCAAAGCTTAGTGAAGCCTTTTGCTTTAAACTGATCAAGGAATTGGTGCTGTTAATGTGGGGGCGATTTAGAAAGTTCACGATTACATTCTTGACAATTGTGATTGTTTTTGGTATGTCGTTCATCGCCAATGGATTTCTGAAAATTCATCTAGAAGAAATTCATCTAGAAGAAGTTCTAAATTATCTGGACTACAATTTGAACCGTCCAGGCGAAATAGGATTGGTTAATTTCGTTTGGACACTAGATAGCTACGACATACTTAAAGTGAATATTACGAAGAGAAGTCAAGTGATAAATTATTTAAATAGTTTACAAAATGATGAAGGAATTTGGGATTATGGCGGCATGTATGTAACCTCCCAAATTCTAATGTTCTATAATAGATCAGGAGTCAGGCCAGCAAAATCTTTAGAACCTTTTTTCTCAACTGTAGATACTTGGGATAAAGTTGTATCAATAGTTGATTTATATGGGTCACAGAATTATTGGGGATATTTATATCTCATTGTTAATAGTTACATTGTTTACAAAGGAACTTCACCCCCTTGGGCAAAAGAATTTTTAGATGAAGCAAACAAGAAGTTTGACACATGGGCTTACTCTAATCATCAAAGAACCCATTTGATATTAAATTTATTTGAATTGAGGAAACCTATCCCACGAATAGATAAGGTCGTCAACATAACTTTGCAACAACAGAAAGAGGATGGTAGCTGGGAGAGTTCATTAGCAGAAACCGTCTTCATGGTTGGAGCTTTAGAACTGATAAGAAACCAAACTTCCGTCGACCAAATCTTAATAGAATCCGCTATTAGTAAAGGTCTCGCCTTTGTCAGAAACTGCTATAAAAGGGTTGAATACGAAGGCAAAATTTATGGAGGCTTCGCCACAGATCCAACGATGCAATACCCATGGCAAAGAGAGACTGCTTTGGGTATATGGGCATTACTGAACCCTACAAGTGACGTTTGGACAAGATGGTTTAACGCACATGTGTTTTACACATTTAATGTTTCATGGAATGGCTCAAACTATACAATAATCTCGGTGAGCAATTCAACTATAACTAATTTCAATTTCAGCTATTCTTCAAAACAAATAAGTTTTGACGTGGCAGGTTTACCAGCTACTATGGGCTTCTGTAATACTTCCATTCCAAAAACGTTTATGGGGTGCGACTCTCCGACCCAATGGAATGTGACTGTTGACGGTTCTCCTGTAGACAACCTTGCAGTTATTCAAAACAGCACTCACACATTCTTGTATTTCACTTATAGTCACTCACCACACGAAGTAATTATTGGTGTTATACCAGAATTTCCATCAACCTTTCTACTATTCCTACTTATGATAATTACTTCCATTGGCGTTGTCCTTGCGCGCGCAATGCAACCTCCTGTGCGTAAATTATTGCACAAGTCTTATCTTGAATCGAAATAACCTAATCCAATGTTGGAATGTGAAAATTGAGAACAGCTCATGTGACGCCGTTTTTCTACCCCCGAAGTCGGAGGTATGGAAAATGTTGTATACGCGCGCATTTGGCTTCTCACATGTTTGTACAGGCGTTGAGGAAGGGTAAACAAAGCGGTACCATATGTTTTAAAGATAACTCGAGCATGCTCTAATGCGATAGTATAAGAAGGTATTTCTATGGGTGCCGCTCAAGCCAATTATATCACTCTATCACTCTTTACCCATGTCACGGCAATATACTGAGGCTTCTTTGAATTAGGACTTACACTTGATATACGTAGTTCGGAGCGATGTCCTCACAACTTTAGAGAGTTTCCGGAAGTTTAGAATATGTTCATTAACATGAAAAAGTCCAGAGACTTCTACGAGAAATTATATCGGTATGACGCTGAGCACTTTATGAAAGTTTTTAGAGATGTATATGATGTAGGAGGAACGAGGAGTACTAGGTTAAAAATTATTGGAGGTCTCATAAGGAGCACTTCCTACACAAGAATGCTTGATGTTGGTTGTGGTGTTGGCTATAACTTAGCTAAATTGGCAAACATAGCAGACTATGGTGTGGGCATTGATATCTCACTTGGTGCAATTAAAGTGGCGAAAAGGCTCCTGAAAAGTGCGCGCGAAGGAGATTATGATCTGCTTGTCACTGATGCGCAACTACTACCCTTTAGAAGGGGAACATTTGATTTGGTGATATGTACTGAAGTTTTAGAACATTTACCAGATGATAAACAGTCAATTACGGAAATAGCTCGTATACTAAAAAAAGGTGGCGAAATAGTAATTTCAGTACCTGTTTCATCTGAGAATAATGGTGATGGTGATGCATTTCAAATAGGAGGCGTAGACATCGGGGGGGACTTAAGAGATTACAACTACAATAGCCTATCGTCGCTTCTTCAAGGAGTGGGCCTAGGGATTGAAGCTTTTTCGTATTTGAATGGACCATTTTATGATGTTTTGTATAAGACCTATAAGTTCTTCTTAGGAGCTCTTCTCGGGCAAGATATCGAAGTGTTCAAACGAAAAGTCGCTCTAGGTAATGCTCAACCGAGAAGCCTTTTATCGTTCTTTCACAAAATTTCTGTCCTCACATCTCAACTCTTAGGGAGAGTAGATATGCTATTATTTAGAAATTGTGTAGGTCAAGATTTAATAGTTAAGAGTAAAGGTCGGTGAATGAGGGCGGTGCGTATATCCATAATCACTCCATTTTACCCTCGCTCAATTGGTGGAGTAGAAAAAATAACTAGCGATACGGCAGAGGAGCTAGCCCGCAGAGGAAGTGAAGTGTCGGTCATAACTACGACGTATAACAATGCATGGGAGAAGATTGCTGAGCTCGGGTCAGAGGTTGTGGGTGACGTAGAAGTTCACAGACTACAGCCTAGCTTGCTCAAGCTCGGCTACGCTACGTTAATGAGTGGTCTCAAGGAAAAACTAGTGACGTTAAGACCGGATATCGTTCACTCACATAACTTACATCCGCATCTATTTCAAGTGATTAGATGGAAAGCTGAGTTAGGCTATAGGATAGTAGCGCAGTTACACTATCCTGAAGCTACCCGCATAAGCCATTTATCCGCCAGATTAATGCATCCAACGGCCATATGGTATCTCAAGAAGAAGCAACGTGAGATAGACACATTCATAGTTCATTCGAATCTTGAAAGGAGGTGGCTTATCGGTAACGGAATTAGGGAGAAAAAAGTATACCGGATGAATTATCCGTGCGTTTCACATAAACTATTGGAGTACAACCCGAAGTCAGCGTTTAAGTCTAGGATTGATTCAGAACACATATTGCTCTATATTGGAAGGATAGTGTGGGAGAAGGGACTTCATATTCTTCTGCAGGCCCTACCTGAAGTTCTCAGCGATATTAAGGATGTAGTAGCGGTTATGGCTGGGCCGAAGAATAAAAAGTATTATGGGGAATTGCTGAAAATCGCGAAAAAACTAGACTTAAACAGTCACGTTATATTTAAATCAGCTGTTTTCGGAGAGGAAAAAAGCCAATATATGCGAAACTGCACAATCTTTGTTTCCCCAAGCATCAATGATTATACTCCAGCGACGTTAATAGAGGCTCAAGCATTTGGCAAGGCCGTTATATCAACTACTGTAGGTGCCATTCCAGAAATAGTGCAGGACACAAATACCGGACTTCTTGTGAGAAAAGAAGATCCGAAAGAGCTTGCTTCAGCTATCAAATGGTTGCTATTAAATGATAGAGAAAGAGAACAAATGGGTAAAAGAGCAAGAAAAATGGTAAAGGACAAATTCCTACTCGAATCTACAGTGAACGACTTGGAGAAAATGTATAAACGCATGAAGTTTTCGGGCTATCTCTCTTAGAAGCTCAAGCTTTTGTTAAACCTGTACTATTTGCTCATGAGGTCCGTATCTCGAAGATAGCTGCATTAATCCTATGCCTTCAAGCGCTCAAGGTTTCCCTATGACGGTGGATATTTCAACAGCACGTGCTGTCTTATGGAGGGTTAGTAGCTGATGAAGCTGATTCAAGTTTTCGGCGGACATATTCACGAGGTGATTGGAGGACATCAGTACGTTGTTAGGAGACTAAGTCAGGAACTGGCGAGGCATGGTTTCGAACCCAAGGTATTATGTCCGACTTTGAGCTCGAATTTGGGGCGTTACCAAGTGAACGGAGTTGAGTATGCAGAAATTCCATCGGTTAAGCTTCGTGATCGCGCCTACCTGCCGAGGTTCTCTTGCCTCAAAACAATCATCATTGTATTGAAAGAAGCAGAGTTGATTCATGTGCACAGTCCTGATAATCCCTTCTGTTTTATAGTTGCCTTAATGTCTATGCTTCTGCGTAAGCCGTTGGTAGCAACGGTATTGGCTTATTCAGACGACTTCAAGCACCATGACAAGATGAAGCGTTTACTTGGCTTCTGCACATCGCTACTGCAGACTATTTGTGTTTGGATGTCATCTAAGGTGCATGTGGAAAGCGCCTACGACGCAGCAAAGTTACACTTCTATAGTGATAAGGTGAGAATTATACCTTGTGCTGTAGAAGAAAATGTCTTGATATCTACCCCACCTCTGGGGCTCTTGCAGGATATTAAAAGCAGAATTAGGTATCATGACGGAGAAAAAATAGTACTATATCTTGGCAGAGTGCATAAGGCTAAAGGTATAGGTCATGCCATACTTGCAATCTCCATTTTAAATAGGGATGGAAAAAATGTAAGGTTAGTTGTAGTTGGCCCAGATGGGGGCTTCTTGGAGGAGGCTCGAAAAATTGCTAAAGAACTTGAACTTAAGGATAAAGTTGTTTTCTTAGGCTCGGTCTCTGAGGAGGAGAAAGTGGCAGTGTTAGATATAGCCGACATCGTTGTCATCCCTAGTTTAAGCGATGTGGTAGAGGCTTATTCGCTTGTGGCTAGCGAAGCGTGGGCTAGAGGTAAGCTTGTTGTGGCGTATAGCGTAGGTGCATTAAAGTATAGAATTAAGAACGGTGTTAATGGCTATGTGGCGGATCAGAAAGATCCGATTGATTTATCTAAGAAAATAGCCTTAGCCCTAAACAATGAGGGAAAAGAAGCGTTTGTTTGTGATGATGTATGGGGATGGAGTAAAATGGTTAGTGCTGTGATACAATTATACACACAAACTATTGATCAAAAAGGATGAGAATACGATCCGCCCAAACACATATGACTAGACTGTTGAGGAGACTGACTCTAATGAAAGCAAATGAGATTATCCTCTATACGAAGAGTTTGGGCAAACTTGTGGATGTTTTGGGATGGCAGAAGTGGTTTGGCGCCGCTGTTCTGGGCTTCGCCTTTGCACTTGGTATAAACAGCAATTTCTCCTTCCTTCAATTCCAAGGACTGATTATTGGAGTACCATTGATTTTATGCTATATCCAGTCTGTTAACGACTATTTCGACGTTGAAATAGATGAAGTAAAAGAGAAAATCACGGGCAAAGGGTTAATAGTTTCAAAGATAATTTCAAAGAAAACAACGTTGTCGATAACTGTTTCGATTCTTATGATTGGGTTTGTATCTGCTGTGATAACTTCTCTAGATTTTCTGTTGGTTGTTCTTTTGATGGCATTATTGGGAACGCTCTATTCGGTTCCTCCGTTTAGGCTCAAAATGAAGTATCCGTTCTCGACTTTGACGCAATTCGTAGGTTGCTTTTTGCCTTTTCTTGCCGGAATCGCTTCCATAGATACCATAACACTCCGAACAATAATAATATCATCCATTTTCGCGGTGCTTGCAATGGTTCATCGATTGCAACATGAAATCGGAAATTACAAGGCTGATCTCCAGACAGGTAAGGGCACCGTGGCTGTTGTTAAGGGACTGACAATTACCAAGATCTTTCTTAGTTTATGTGTCCTCGTTGGAATTAGTGAATTTGCGATTTTCTTCATTTTCGGCTGGTTCAACATAGTTTTCTCATTTCTCTTCGTTCTTTACCTGACTATGATTATTCTATTTCCTCTATCGCTTCGCTATACACCTAAATCTCTAAAGAGAACGTTTTTCCCCATATTGCACGTCTCAGGTTTAGTCCTTCTCTTCGCCGCTCTTGCTTTATACGGAAAATTCCCTATTTAGACAATGTCTTAACCCATGCGCGCGCGGTATGATGATAGGTGAGTGAAATAAAAATATGACCGATATTAACGTAGCCTTGATCGGCTGTGGCTATGTTTCGAATGGTCATCTCAAGGCTTGGCGTAGGATTCCCTATGCAAAAATTGTAGCGGTATGCGACACCAATAGGAAGGCGGCAGAGAAGACTGCAACAGATTGGAAGATTTCTAGAAAATTTACATCGGTATCCGAAATGAGTGATTCCAAAGATATTGCTTTATGGGATATTTGCACGCCAATACAGACACATAAAGACTTGGCAATCCAAGCTATGAGAAATGGTTTTGACGTTTTGATTGAGAAACCCTTAACAATCACTTCAAAGGATGCAAAAGAAATAGTCGACTGCCAAAAGGCTACTGGCAGAAGGGCCACTGTGATACACAATTGGCTATTTGAACCTCCTGTTCTCAACACACAAGCAATAATCAAACGACAAATCATAGGGGAAATAATTGGCGCACAAATAAGCATACTTCATCCTAGGTATGAACCAATGACTACAAACAAAGATCATTGGAGTCATCAACTTCCAGGTGGGCGTTTCTCTGAGATGCTAATTCACCCAATTTACTTGCTACGAAACTTCTTTGGCGTGGTTACAATAGAAAACCTGAACGTTTCTAAAGTTGGAGAATATCCTTGGATGAAATATGATGAGTTGTTCGTAACTTTTAGAGCTGGAAAAAAGCTTGCGGGAACTTACGCTTCTTTTAACGCCCCCAGATACTCAATTTTTATTGACCTTTTCGGTCGAGAAGGTATCATAAGATTGGACATGGTGAATGCCACAGTGGTCATTTTGCCCAATGCTGGACGCGCGCGGCTCACTAAAGTAATGGACTCTTTTAAGCAAGCTATTCAACTCTCTACTTCGACCTTCAAAAACGCTTTGAAAGTCGTCTCGGGACAATGGTTTAATGGGCATGAAATGTGCATACGATTGTTCGCAGAAAGCCTGGTTAATAATGGAAAATCTCCTGTGACATTAGAAGAAGCATATGAAGTTGTGAAAGTTCTAGAGGATGCATCAGAACGCATCGAATCGACATAAAAACATATTTAACTTGCGGGCAGCGCGTTAGATACTATCATTATGCTTATCCCAAACTTCTTAATTATGGGAGCCTTGTTTAGGGCGAGAGATAAGCGTCTTATTGCTTTCGTTAGAGGCGTTTCCCGTACCGTGTCCAATGGGGGCATCATATACTCTATTATAAATGGCTCGAAACAATGTCCCCTAAGCAAAGATATTACTCCTGCCTCTGAATATATTCGTGCCCTTTCACATCTTCTTCGTAAGAAGTTGGGCGCTAATGAAAAAAATGGAATACCTATTCCTAAGAGATTATGAATTTGCTTTTGACAAATCTGAATGCCATGCGTTTCAAATGGATAAAGCCTATTAGGAACCGTTAAGAACAATATCCCGCGGGGCTTTAAAACTCTCCTAATCTCATCTAAGACGACATCCGGCTTTATAACATGTTCAAGGACCTCGAAAAGTAGTATTAAATCAAAAGAGCCATCACGTAGAGGCAAACTTTCTCCAATTGCTTGGATCAAACCGTTAGCATTATTTCGTGCTTTTCCTTCCAATAAGAACCTACGTTCAGGATCCAGACCTACTGTAATAAAGCCACGTTTCTTAAGTAATTGCAACTCAGCAGCAATACCACATCCCACGGAAAGAGCCATTTTTCCTAGTTTCAAATTTTTGAGCAGATTTAGCCGTAACGATACACCGATTTCTTTACCTGTGCGCCCTCCTGCGGCGCCCCCAAAAAGCCACCTTCCGTCTTCTCTTTTCCAATGAAGTTCCACTTTCCCACTTTCCATAATTAACACCGTTAGTGCGAATTTTAAACATTTTGCGCGCACTAGTGTAAATTGTTCTGCTAATGCATGTGTAGTTTGTGGCACCTTAGGCATGCTAAGGAAATGGTGCATTACACGAAGTCGTCTTAAAACAAATATTGATCATTAGTCTTACACATTAACCATTTAGCTCTTTACAAGATTTTGTATATGGTTCTATATAGAAATATGCGCACGCGTAGCGCTCGTTGCAATGTCGAGTAATTTATGAAAAAGCAAGAAACCAAGCTTTTTAGAGCGGGATTTTTCTAAAATCGACTGGAAAACATTTACGAATTGAGGATTTAACGTTGAATGTTTTGTTTCTAAGTGAATTGTTTTATCCTCACGGCGGCGGGGCTGAACTTGCTACTTATTTATATGCTAAACTTTTGAGTGAAGCAGGAGTTAATGTTGTTGTGGTTACAAACAGGTTTGCTGGAGAACTGGAGACTTTTAAGAGAAAAAATTTGTTGATCTATCGAGTTCCTTTATTTAAGAGAGTTGGCAACACTAAGTATTCGATATTGAAAAAATTGGATGTTCTTTTCTCTTGTTTTGCAAAGAAACTGATAAGGGGAGCTGATGTAGTTTATGTGCCTAGGTTCTGGTATTCAGCGATTCCGCTTGCAAAACTGCATAGAAAGCCTGTTGTCGTGCATCTTCATGACTATATCCCGATATGCTCGTTGTCTAGTCTTTACAATGCATCTGAGGGTAGAACGTGCAGTGGAAGAAATGGGTTATGTTCTATTAAATGTATTTACAAATTGGAAAAGATGTATGGAAGAAAATTTTCAGAAACCATTTATTCCGTGGCCCTTAACTCAACCCTAGCCGTTCTATGGAAGAAATGTATAAAACTATGCGATGCTATAGTCTGCGTTTCGAAAACTCATAGGGGCTTCATCGCAAAAGTAGATGCGTCGCTTGGATCGAAAATTTACACGATATACAATCCCTTGCCTGACATTTCTCATATAAACGTTGAAGGCGATGGTTTTGGATACTTCGGAGGGCCCAACTTCTTAAAAGGTTTTTATGTACTACATCAAGCCGTCAAACGTATCAATAACAATAATGCGTGCGAGCGCAGTAAAATCATTGATGTTCATACCACAAATTCCTCCATGATTTCGGATCCATTCTTAGGTACTCTACACAATGACGGTTTCAAACTTTACGGGAGATTGGAAGAGAAACGATTTGAAGAACTCTATCGAAAGATTTCGTGCGTTATCATCCCTTCAATTTGGCCAGAAACCTTCTCGTACACGCTGGTGGAGGCGCTTCTTCGTGGTAGATTAGTGATAGCCTCAGAAATTGGTGCGATTCCGGAAATCTCTAGCGGTTGCGATGGTGCCTTACTTTTTCCTAACGGTAATGTTGAACAACTAGTTGATAGATTGCTGTACGTTAGAGACTTGAGCAAAGAAACCATAGTTGACTTGGGAATGCGAAGTCGAGAAGTAATAAAGGAAAAATTTGGCAATGAAGAGGCTATTAGTGAATTTTTGCGTCTTCTCTATAACGTTTCAGACGATGTGCGTTAATGACTTGAGTAGGTAGCCCAGCGCGCGCATAATTGGAAAAGTGCGCGCCTCGTGCAAAAGAAAGAGTGTTCTTGTTTCAGAATTTCTGGGTTTGTGCATGCAATTAGGAGAAAGCGATCAACATGCCTGAAAATAGAAATATTAAAGATGCATTTAGTCTGATTTTTTTGGTTGTTCTTAATTCAGTGTTAGTAATAACCAACACTGCCTGCTATGGTAGTGGTTCAAGCCTTGCGTCACGACTCGTCTTAGCTACAACTTTTTTCATTCTTGTAATCACGATTATTTTGTCCAATTCGTTCAAGAATCCTATGTTGGGGACAAAAGTTGTTCTCATCACTTTCTTTTTATCGTCACTGTTCTTTCTAATATGGCGTTCTTTCTACTTTACACCCGAATTTATAGGACGACGAGTTAACACAGAGGCGGTTGTATTAAGCCAGCGATACACTGCCAATAACCATTTAGTCTTTGACTCACCCCATTCATATTTCTTTTTGCAACCATTAGTTCTAAACCTACTGTGTAATCTCGGGGGGTTTTCTAGCGAGATTGGTATATATTTTTCGCTTATACTGTACGGAGTTTTAGCAGCTATCAGTGGTATTTTAGTTTATAAAGCCTTGTCATGGGGCTTGCAGAACAGCGATCAAAAAAATGGTCTTCTTAAAGCTGTTTTTCCACTTACCGCATTCTTGCTAATATCTTGTGAGTATTCTGAACGATACGCGGCCACAAGTTTTGGAGCGCACCTAATCGTGATGGCAATGTGGCTTCTTTTCGGCAAGAAAGTCAAGAAAAGAAGCGAAAGCATTGTTCTCTTATTACTCGTGACCGGAATTACACTCGGTGATCCGAACGGAATACTTGTGCTTATTCCCTTGTTTCTCTTGTTTCCAATTCTTGGAAGGCAAAAAACGGCGTTTCTCTATGCTGCAATACCGATTGCCTATTTCGTTTTCAGCGCATACTCCTATGCCTCAGTACTGGCAGGTTACACCAAGTTTGCTTATAATGGTCTTATTGAGTTTCTACAGAAGGTAATATCAGGACACCTACCCGAACAAGTCATTCCATGGCAGAGAACGGCTAGTCGCGTTACAGAAGACACATACATAGCTTCTGCTACATATCTTTCTTTATTTGGACTTTCCTTGATAGTGGTGGTCGTATCCCTGTTTCTCTGGATAAGAGAAAGAAGAAAAGCAAACAAAAATGGCGAAGATGCTCTGAATCGAGCAGGTCTGATTTGTTTATTGTTCTTTACTAGCATTGCTGCGGTAACATATGTTGGGGTTTCTATGGAGCCCGAAAGAACATTCTCTGATATAAGAACTATTACCATCACATTCTTATCATTGCTTTTACCATTTCTCTTTATCTCGAAGAGATTGATTGCCTATGTTGGTTCGAGGAAAATTTTGTTATCGTTTGTGATAATTCTCATAATTGTTGCGTCCATGCGTACAGTTTGGGATATATATCCTAAAAGCATTTCCGATCCGATTTATGTAGTCGAGGATGAAAGATTGGGGTCAACTAGTGTTTATGCTATTGCTGATTTTCTCAACACTTATTACAAAACTGGAGGAATCGTCGGGGACTATACGGTGCTCATTCATATAGACCAGTGGCTTTCCAACTCAGAATATGAAACGCGAAGGCTACATGAAACAACCCTCACCGAACCTTTTGCTCGTTTTCCCTATAGAAGCATTCTAGTCTTTAACATTGCAGGAACCACTTACCCTTCCTTGTATCAATCTAAAGAAGCATACGTGGCTGCATACAATTTCAGCATGACGCATAATCGCCTCTATGACAACGGCGTCGTAGTTATTGTTTCTCAGGAAAAAGGGACATCCTAGCTACACGTATTGGGAATCATCATCAGAAGCATTACGAATCGCTAGTAGCACGTGAACACATAAAGCTGATCCTGAAAAATGATTCGTGCGCAATAGGGTTTGAATCAAGGTGTTTAGTAAATGAACATCTCCAAGATGGTCAGAAAGGTTTGGCGATTTCTAATTGCTTCTAGTACATACACTTCAATCGAGGAGAGAAATCGTGCCCTATACAACCTCTCAATCAAGATATGCAAAATTGATAGGGTGAACGTCACTGGAAGCTTTTTGGATGTTGGCGCTGGAAGTGGCAGTGTCTCAAAGCATTTTCTGTCTCGTTTCGGTGACATATTGCTGTTGGATATGAGCAAGACGGAATTGAAAAAGGCGAGATTGGCGTTGCCTAGCGCTTTCTTAATATGCGCAGATGCGCGCAAAATTCCTTTTAAAGACGCTAGCTTCAATCAAGTGAATGTGTTCTCACTTATAGAACATATCAACCAGCCAGAAACTTTGTTGCGAGAGATTTCAAGGGTACTAAAGCTAGATGGTCTCCTTTTATTGCAATTTCCAAACTCAAGATCCCTTCTTGAGCTCCACACGGGCATAATACTTCCAGCGCTTGTGCCACGTTTGATAAAGGACAAGATCTTGCACGATGCGTTCCCAAGACTGTATGTTAACTGGAACATCACGGCAAAAGCTGTATCTAATATGCTAGGCAAGCTGTTTGTCGACATTCGGTTGTACAGATTTAGCTATCCGAAAGAAGTGGTTCGCAAACTCTTGAGACCATGGTTTCAAGTGATTAGAAAACTGAGATTTTTCGATCTTTTTCCAATGGGCTACGTAATTCTCGCCTCAAATCGCAGCTTGTGCGAATCAAAGACTACCAGTCATTTATCTAGCAAGGCAAAGAAAGTATATGGTGAAGGGTTGCCCTATGCGAGTTCCAATTCTTAGCGAACTGTCTCGCGCACGCCTAAGGTGAAATAGGTGCTCGTAGCAATGTGACGGTGTAACCACGAATGATTATGGGTTCTGTTGGGTTAATAAGACCGGTCTGCACCTCAGGATTTTCCCATGGGATAGTATTGTCAATTTTGAAAAAGTTTAATCGGGTTTGTAAACCTTGAATATAGAGAATTCTCGTTTGATCGATCTTGCAGATTATGAAGATGTTTAACATTCCTTCATGAACCCACCCCAGACTCCTAATGTCCTCAGAGGAACTTGTCGTATCTACTACCGTGTCACTTGGGGATAAATTGTTGCCAAGAATGTAATGAACGTAGTATGGATACCACGGTTTGTTGTTATCTGAGTTTACCATGCCGAATCCGGCACCACCTGTTGGGGTGGTTTTTCCGTACGATGCGCTACTCGCAAAGGCGGAGTAAATACTATAATCCAGACCCTTGAGAATGGACATTCTTAATACGAGAGCCATCCATACAGCGCCCACCATCTGCTGATTCCTTGGGTCCGTTCCATTTATCCAAGCGCTATTAAAGTTGGTTTCGGAATTGATTATTGGAAGAAGTATGCCCCGAGCATTAAACCATACTTTTTGGGCTTCTTCAATGGCATAACCTAAAGGCCATCTCCCGAAATGTTCGAGTTCTGCATTTGCTAACATTTTCGCGTCAGTATATCGTTCTGCAATCCAATCCCCATACTTATGAAAGTTTAGAGAATCAACGTCAGCTCCGCCATTTGTCAACCAAAAATCCAGTACTGGCCTAACCATGATTGAATCAAAGCTGATTGAAAGGTTAGAATTCTCTTGCCGCATACTTGTAGCAGTAGCATTAAAAAGCTGCATATAATTTGCCAATCTTGTATAATTAATAGGATTAAAACCAAAGTACGCAGGTGGTTCGTTCACAATCTCATAAAACCTTACCGGCCATCCCTCAGTTTTAAAGTGCCTAACCCACTCCAATACATAGGCAGCGAAACTCTCTGGATAAGGCAAATCGGTATGAGGGTTCACTTCCATACCTGCAGGAATCTGAGGCCCAGAAAAGCGTATATAACCCCCCAAACAAAAAAGTGGTTCAGCTCCAACTTCAAAAATCTTTTGAACAAGCACATCCACTCCTGTCCAGTTAAACTTCCCTGTTTTCGCCGATTCGTTCCAATATGTGCAAGGGCGAGGGCAACTACCTGGCCAATCCAAAATACGAACCAGCTTGAAACTGGCATTACGCGTGAGTTCTTCGGAAACAGGGCTTCCGCACCAAAATTTCCATTCCTGACCCATTCCAACGCCTAACGACAAATTGTTGATACATATCGCCTTGCCAAAATCTACGGTCACAAAGATCTCTGGATAACTGATTACCCCAAGTGATTCTATGGTTTGTGAACTACTAAAACTCGAAGAAGCTGAAATAATGGAACCACTTATCACAACCCATAGCATAATAATTCTGAAAAGGCTTTGTGAAGTTTTCGTCAAATACTTCTCCCACGAGGCGCGCCTGTTATGTTATGACTTACTACTCAATACTTATTGCTATGCGCCACATAAACTTTCTGGTATGAATGCCCAACAAAAATACAATACCGTGCAAAAGTAGTACAACTTATAAACAGGTACAAGCCAATGATCAAAGTGAATCTCTATTATTGATATATCATGGTTAAATAGCGAACATCTTGATTTCTAAAACCCTTCTACGACAGTGCGTGCGCACGTCACTTGCAGGTCCTTGTTATGAATGAGTGTGCGCTGGTATGAAGGCTTAACGAAAAATATACATGACACAGAAGCGTAGCACGATGCAAAAAATAAAGTTCCCAACGCTCCCGCAGTTGGCAGCATTGAAAAGTGTTAGCAACCTAACCATAACCATAAAGGCTTCAGCTATAGCAATCGCAATCGTAGCCCTATACTACCAGGACCTAAACATAATATTCAATGACGCACTACAAAACGAGGCGACAAGCCATATTTTGGCAATACCATTGCTGTTTGTATATCTCCTCTACAGAAAGAGGAAAATGCTTAGGGCGGTTATCCCATTCGAAATGTCAAACCAGCCAAGAAAAACAAGACATCTAGCAATGTTAAGCGGCATTCTACTCTGTACAACAGCTATAATACTCTACTGGCACGGATCGTACACATTCACGCCCTTGGAATACCACGTCATAACACTACCAGTATTTATAGGAGGGCTCACACTAATTTTACTCAATCCACAAACACTACGTCAAGTAGCTTTCTCGATATCCTTTCTCATATTCCTAACACCTCCACCATCAGAAATCTTATACGGCTTAGGCTCAACGCTGTCCGTAATAAGCTCAGAAATCTCAAACACGATAGTAAACGCGCTAGGCATACTATCAACAATTTCAAGCGAATACGGAAACCCAACAATAATCATAACAAGACCGGACAAAACAACAATAGGATTCACAGTTGACATAGCATGCTCAGGCATATACAGCCTCATAGGCTTCCTAATATTCGCAGCATTTATAGCCTACATTGCCAGAGGCAAAACATGGAAAAAAGCAGCAATATTCCTGATAGGCTTACCATTAATCTGCACACTCAACATAACCCGCATAACAACCATCCTCTTGATAGGCTATTATCACGGTGAACAGATAGCATTACAAATGTTCCACCTACTAGGCGGATGGACACTAATATTCCTAGGTACACTTCTGTTACTAGTGGTCGTAGAAAAAATTTTGAAAATTCATTTGTTGACAAAGAAAACTATCGTTTCTTGTTCTCAAGGCAACCCGGCCTCTCACTACAGACAAAACTTTTGTCAAACCTGCGGAAAGATGCTTAGATACCCAGATGTCAAATTGAATAAACAAGATCTTGCAAAGATATGTGCAGTTATCAGTAGTGTAATTCTGATAATTTCCATTCAGGCACCAGTGTTTGCGTTGACAAAAGGCCCTACGGACATACTAACCCAAATAGCGACAGACCAACAACCAACAACAGCGATACTGCCACAAATGGATAGATATAACCTGACATTTGTTTACAGGGATAAATACTTTGAGCAAAGAGCTAAACAAGATGCCTCACTGATCTATGCCTACTTCCCTGCGAATAGCACTCTACATGCCACATATGTAGGTTTAGAGATAGCCTCTTCAACATCAGTGCTGCATCGTTGGGAGATATGTCTGATAACGCGGCCGATAAGCTATGGATATCAACCTGACGTTGTTAAGTTAGACTTGAGGGACATTCAACTTCTCCAAAATCCACCGATAATTGGACGATTCTTCGCGTTTCAATACAAGAGATCTAATCAAACTCAAGTTGTGCTATATTGGCTTGAAACGTCCGTATTTTCAGCAAACTCAACGTTACTGGAGAAGTATGTGAAAATTAGCCTTGTTGCATATCCAGACGAGGCAGAAAACATCCAGGAAGTGGAAGATCAACTTTTAATTTTCGGGAAAGCAATAGCCAATCATTGGCAGCCAATCAAACCATGGTCTCAGACAGCCTTAATCATATCCAGGAATGGAAGTACTCTCACGATTTTTTCAGTTGGAATGTTGGCATTTGTGTTTGGTGCCTATATCATAGAAAATCTAAGGGAGAAGAGAAGAGACACAAACGCGTACACCAAGCTTGCTAGAGACGATCAGAAAATAATAGAAGCCGTAAAAGGTTCAGAGGGGGGAACAATTCCTTTGCTGCACAACGTCGCTTTGGAACTCCACGCCTTAGATCCTGCCACCCATAAAAGAGTCAGCAAAACAATTCCCACCTTAAACAATATAGTTTTAACATATCAAGAAAAAAATAAAGAGACAATCGATACCGAAATGCTTTTTCACAAACTAGAGCAAGCTGAAGAGATTGGGCTAATCTACAGAGAAATAGTAAATGAGCAAGATGAACCAATACTCACATGGAAAACCCAAATATCATTACCAAGAAAACAAGGACACACTCTACATTTATTATAGAAGACGTTGCTAAGTTTTCCATATCATTTTAAATAAGGCGAAACAAAACACTATTTAAGAAGTGACACTCATGCAAAAGAAAATACTAGCAATCGTGGTCATAACCCTGACACTATTCTTAGTCTACGCGATAACACCTGCATTCGCTGTAAACTCGATTACGGTAGACCCAGGTATAATAAACGTTGGAGAAACCACAAAGATAACGTTAACCGTCGAAAAGGCGGCAACAGGAAAACTCAAGGTCACATACAAGCCTACAGGCGACTTTTGGTTTGCAACAACTGACATTAATATTCCTGCTGGAGGTGGATCACAATCGTGGACATTCCCAACGGACTTTGAAGCAGGTGCTAACACAAACAACATAGGAGACTATGATGTCGAGGCCACTATAGACTGGGTACCGCCAGGGCATTTCAAAGTGGAGTTCTTCGTTATTCCTGACTTGCCGTTCGGAACAATAATGGCTATAGTAGCATGCTTCGGTGCTGTAGCAGGATACACAAAACTAAGACGACCCCCAATCAAAAATAACTAAACCATATGAACCAGTCATCTAAACACGTAGTTTTCAAAGCCCCAAGCACAAGACCTTTAGCGATGTTTTTTATAGAAGACGGCGACGAGTTTTCCATATTGTTTTAAATAAGAGAGAAACGAAACACTACGCTAAGAAGTGGTGAATATGCAGAAGAAGGCAACAGTCGTAATAGCCTTTACGTTAACATTATTCGTGCTCTACTCTGCCGCACCAGCACTCGCTTTGTCTACAGGACTCTACGTAGACCCAGGAACAATAACGACTCCTGGAGGATCCACTACAATAACTCTTGTAACCCCAGTTAGGGCTGTAGGAACGTTAACGGTCAAATGTGACGCTAGCGGTGAGGAATGGAGAGCCAGCATAGACACAGGAGTGACCTGCATACAAAGCTGGACATTTCCATCATCTGACTTCGTTGGCGCGACTCCACCAAACACAAACACTATAGGAATGTACAATGTCGTTGCTGAAATAAGTATGAACGTCGGCAACTACGTATGGAGAACAAATTTTATGGTTGAGTTCTTTGTTATTCCTGATTTGCCGTTCGGAACGATAATGGCCGTAGTAGCATGCTTTGGCGCCGTAGCAGGATACACAAAATTCAAGCGTGTTCCAGCGCAACACTAAACAGAACTTAAGCAAGGTACATCAATAAACCCCTCCTAGCCAAGGTTTCATCTTCTATCATCTTCTCAAGAAACTCTGGTAGAAATTTACTTCTCATGCCTCGCTTTAATGTTGCCAAGTCTCGCAACTTTTTCGGGACGATGCAGTTCTGCTAGAAACAAGATTGACAATAAGAATACCAAAAAGTCCAAATCTTTGTTTGAAGTCTGTGAAGAGTGGGAAACAACTACATGCGCATTCGCAATATTACATCATCAATACCGGAAAAAGAAAATAACATAATACTTGCTTTCATTCTCCTTACCATTGGGGTAATAGCACTAGTCTCTTCTATCGCATATGTCTCCTCAATTCTTGCCTTCATAGGCTTAGGCCTGATCCTTTGGGGAGGCTTAATTCTTTACATCGGTAATTCCAAGTATACAAAACTTAGTCTCTTGGATGCTACAGCAATCTCATCTCTTGCAAACATTGACCAAATAATGACAGAACTGAAATATGAAGGAAAGGGCATCTACCTTCCCCCAAAATATTTAGGAAATATTGAATCTGGAATAGTTTTCATATCCTCTAAGAAGGGTACATCGTTGCCCCTTCCAGAGGAAGTTAAAGAGGAAAAAATCTTCCTAAAAAATCCAGATGGCGCCTGCATCATCCCTCCAGGATTAGCTTTGACCAAACTCTTTGAAAAGGAGTTGGGAACAAGTTTCACTAGGGTGGATATGAGATATCTGGAAGAAAGTTTGCCGAAACTATTCATCGAAGACCTCGAAATCGCGGAAGGCGTGAAAATATGGATAGAAAATAACTCATTCAACGTGGAAATAACTGGTTCCATTTTCAACGAACTCTGTGAAGAAACACGAAAACTCTCAAAAATCTGCAACTCGATCGGATGCCCAATTGCAAGCGCTATAGCATGCGCACTAGCGAAAGCATCAGGTAGACCAGTCATTATTGAGAAAGAGGAACAAGCTTTAGACGATAGAAAAGTAAAAATTCAATATCTTCTCATAGATGAGGAAAATCAATGATGACTTTTCCACTGACCTTATGGGATATCAGCCTATGGCTAGCAGTAACAGCCATAATCTTACTAATAACAGCAGAACTGATATCCCCACACTACGGTCAAACAAACATACTCATCAACAAAAAAAGACTAAAAAACGTTGCACTAACAACAAGCATGCTTTTTCTGGCGACTGTCACAATAAGAATTATTGGAATGATAACATCGCCATAGAACCGGTATTAATGTCCAATGCGTATACAGCAAATGCATGAACAATATAGTAAAAGTTATAGAAAACACAAGCAACTTTTCCATACTAATATATTTGGATGGATTGGCATTCAAATTTTAGGAAACGTTTGACTTAAATGTAGAAGTGATAATGATGAAAAAGACTTTACTCAGAAATCGAAGTATCTGTGCTCTTTTGCTTGTATTCACATTATTTGCCAGCACATCCTTCGTCTCCATAGTCAAGGCAGGCCCTGCTTCCCAGATAAGAGTAATTCCGGTTGGAGGATCTCATACAGGTGAACCTATCGTTACGAGCAGTCCAGCTCAATTGATAATATTCTCTGAAAGTCAAACACCTATAGAAAAGGTGTGGCTTATACTAACGATAAACGAAGACACTTTCAACCATCTCACAAGCATCACAGCTCATTCAACACCCTTTGCCAAAAGCGACTTCAATGAACCCACACAAGACAAGATTCCTCCAGAGGCAGCATCAGGACCATACCCAGGGTGCCAACAGGGCGACCGATACGAAGTTAGTGCAATCAAGGACAAACTTGGAACTTCAGGTAAAGTATACTATTCATACAAGGCTTTCAGCATAAGCACGGTTACAACAACAATCCAAACATTCACTCTTACAGTGAATGCCCCAGGAGTAACTAACATGAAAGTTCTAGTCTTAGCAAACGGATACTACGCAAAACTCGATGAAGCGGGCGACAATAAACTCAATGAAAAGACTCCTTATAGTGGAAGCACACTTGTAATCCCTGAACCTGCCACATTGTTTATCATTTTGGCATCGTTTGCTGCGTTTGGACTTTTTGAAATTAAAGGAGCAAGGACTAGTATCCTACGAGTACATAAGAAATAAGCTAGACGGCACAGTCAAGAAGTAACTACATTTTTCCGAATGTGTAATTCATCATGCGCAACCTGCAGTGTGATGTAGGCAATGGCTAATTCCTGATTCGCCTTGTTTCCAGTCATCCCAGCAATATTATTGGTTCAATTTCTGCCTTTCTCTTCCTTTGTAAATGTACTTGTTGGACTTCTTGCATATCTCAGTATTTATCTAATTCTGCTTCCCGCAGCACGTATAGTAGATAAACCAGAGATGGAATCAGTTGGCAAAATTGCTGAAAGAATACCCATCCTGAGATATTTAGTGAAACCTGTTTTGCGTTTTGAATGCAAAGTAGCCTCCATTTTGGCTCATACCTAAACTCGCATGGACAATAAAGACATCGGCACTAGTGTTACTGGTGTTGAACCAACCCACGATGCATGTATGCATGAGTGGGCTCATAGCACCGAGAGATTGTGCACATTGCTGACAGACTGATAACGCCAGCGCAAAACGATAGATAAATGTTCTAGAAAAGTCTACTCATTCTTCCTTATTGTTTTATAAACATGCATGCATGCAGTGTGATTACTGAAAACGGAAAGGAATTTGATATGAACAATAAGAGAAAAGCATTAACCACAATGGCTATACTAATGTTGGCACTAACAATAACACAAGTGTTTACGATACCTGTCACCGCAGTACCAGTCCCAAACCCAGGCGTAGTTGATTGGGTTGACGATCCAGATACTCCACTAGTGATAGAAGGTGAAGAAGTCCACAAAACTCTAGCATGTGATCCAGAGTGGCTGAAAGTATGGACAGTCACTCACGTAAGTCATGATACATGGATAATCGTGCATGGTAAGGACACATTTGGCCAAGATATAGAAGCTAAGGCATTCATTCCAGCAAGTACTGATCCTCAACAGGAATTTCCATTGATTGATTGGCATAGCGGAGAAAATGTTGCCTTCACAAGGATAACTGATGTATTTCAGCAAGGAGGAGAACATTGCAATATCTTCCAAGTTCACACATTGCCTGAGCCTAAGCAAGATTGGCTAGGAACCTATCACACAGCAACAGGGTACGTTCCTCATTATGAAGCTGGCTATCCTGTCGAACCATCCAACCCAGATCCATTGAAAGTGGCGATCAACTGGGTAGATAAGCCACCATATGATGGACAACCTACCGAGGATGAATGCACGGCACCTGGCAAGCCTTCTACCATTACCATCAAAGGTTTGGATCAATACGGCAATGTGCAGGAAGTTAGTGTTATTATTCCATCAGCCGCTAAGATAGTCTATGTCGATGTACCATGCCATACTTGGTCTACAGTGTGCACTATATGGGGCGGTTCAGTAGGCATAAGCTACTACATCTTCACTCATCCCAAAGATCAAAGGGCTATATTCGAGTACAAGATAGCAGTACACCACATAAGTGTAACCGCAGATCCTAAGAACATCTTAGCTGATGGTACAAGTACATCTACGATTACCATAACCCTACTTGATATCGATGACCATGAAGTACACTGGACAACAGACGCCGACCCTGTAGAGATAAACGTGGCAGCCACTGGAGGAAAAGTCAAACCCTCACTAGACATTAAGATACCAGGATGCAATACTTTCGCAACCACAACGTTAACATCGGATACAAATGCTAGGATAGTCAAGGTGAGTGCACTTGCAATAGTTCCAGAAACACCTGGCCATCCAGCAATGCAATTGACAGGCTCTGACATGGTATGCTTTGACGGAATCAACTCAGTTCCACTTGCAGGCGGTTTATCTATCAAAGACATTGGAGGAACAGGTTCTGGAAGACACTACGCAGTATTAAGAATGCTCGTGAAAGGATGCAACCTAATCTCCATACCAGTGATACCTGACGAACACTTATCTTGGAATATGTTGCCATGTGCAAGTCAAAGCCTGATCAGCGTGGCTACATATCAAGGAGGAGTGTGGCTGTACTATGACTTCGTAACGGGTATTGGAGACATCATTCCAATCAAAGATGGCTGGGCCTACTGGGTGAAAGCTGAGAAACCATGCACAATAGTGATAAGCGGTAGAACCATGGACCAATACGATCCAAGCACAGGTTTTGGCCTGCCTCCAATGTACCCCATGAGCCTGGGCTGGAACTTCGTAGGTGTAACAACAACTAAGATGCCAATAAACACTGCTGACTATCTCGAAAGCCTCCATGATATGGGCTTAGGAGAGAAGCTCTGGGGACCTGTCTGGGTATACAGGGGCGGTCAATGGATTAGAAACCCACCAACGCTCTACCCAACAGAAGGAATGTGGCTGTTCACATACGACGGCATACTTGCGCCATAAACTAAACACATATATCGCAACTTTCCCCCTTTTTTTCTATGGTGAGTCAAATGAGAGATGAGACTCCACTACTAGCTATGATCGTAGTGATGCTAGTATCTTTATCAATTCCCATTGCTAAGGCTCAGCCTCCTATGCCGCCATGCTGGTTTTACGGTACAGTAAGTGTTAAAGGGTTGCCAGCCCAAGACAACCTGAATGTTACAGCCGCAATAATAGGAACCAATCTCACGTGGACTACCAAGACGAAGAATGGAACATACGGCTGGACACAGATGGGAAGCACCTCATTCTACATACCGTACGATAACCTGACGACTCCGAATAAGGATGGCGGCGTAGATGGCGATACAATTGAGTTCTATTTAAACGGAACCAAAACCAATCAAACTGCAACTTTTGAAAGCCTGGAAATGAAAAGAGTCGATTTAACGGTTGGATATCCTCCTGACGGTAATGGAAATAATGTACCGATTGCCTCCTTCACTGAATCCGCTGAAACCGTGCTTACTGGGGATGTCATCATTTTTAATGCATCTGCTAGCCATGATCCCGACGGTTCTATAACAGGGTATTTCTGGGATTTTGGTGATGGCATTAACGCAACCGGAGTTACAACCGAACATGCTTATGCTGATGATGGCGTATATGCGGTCACACTAACAGTAACGGATAATGATGGAGCGACAGCATCAACAACTGCTACAAAGACAGTTGGGAATAGGTCTTCAACATTTAACCCATACCTTTTGTATGTTGCGCTTGCGATAGTTATAGGAATAGGTTTGGTGGCTGTTCTTTGGATTCGAAGAAAGGGGTACCGACGCACGCGCACAACACCCAAAGCTGAATAGGTTTTGATATCCACTTAAGAATCAGACGATCATAGTGCGCGTATTTAACGAAGCCGATTCTATGCCTTGAATGTGGGATCACCCAAATTCTGTCGCATCAACGAATATGTGAGCCCACGCATACCTAGCTAGAAACCTAAGATTAACTGTTCGTGGAGGTGAAAAAACCATTGAGTAAGGACCAAGCGATGGGCGGAACAATATTTATCGCGAGTTTCGTGATTGCCATTTTCTATGTGGTTACCCTTTTCTACCCGCAGTGGCTCGAAGCACTGGGAATACAGGCATCACAATCAAACGTCCAATTCTGGATCATCGCAGGACCAGTCTTCATAGCATTCGTCGCTGTAATGGCCATAGGAGCATGGATAGGCTGGACCATGGCCACAACACCACCGCCAAAACCAATAGAAGAAATTGAGCAGCAAGAAGAAAAATAGAAAGGGAAACCGCAACCCAGCCGTAAGCGCATATTTGCGCATTCCGCATTGCCAATCATACAGCTGCTTCATGCACTTTTGAGCAGCGATTGGCCCTGCCTAGCGTAGCTACAAATGCGCTTTTCTTTTTTAATCCTGGCGACGAAATCGTCATGGAAATCAGAGAAAAGGAAGCACTAATCAAGGCAAGTATGAACGCTGAAGAATTCATTGAAAACTTCTGCTCCATAAAAGGAAAAAAGTTGACCAAGAAAGTCGACTTGGAGAAGATACTGGACGAAGAGGTTGAAGAAAGACTTGCATTACATTGACTCAAATGTGTTCATCTACCCAATCATTTACACAACAGAGGTGACAGATTCAAAAATGGCAAAAGAATTTTTGCTCAAAATTGCAAGGGGAAAAATCGAAGCTTATACAGCCTCAATAACATGGGATGAAATCGCATGGACAATGAGAAAGCTTTTCGGAGCCGAGGCTTCCATCGATGAAAGCCGAAAGTTTATCAATTTTCCAAACCTAAGGCTACTAGCAGCCAAGAAAACAACAGTTATGTTGGCACAAGATATTGCTGAAAAATACAGACTGAAACCAAGAGACGCAATCCATCTAGCCTGCGCTTTGAACCATGGAATTTTCACAATAGTCTCGGAAGATGAAGGCTTCGACAAAGTCAAAGAAATCAAAAGGAAAAATATACTAGATTTTCTACCACAATAGCAAAGCTACTCAAAGGTAAGTGTCAACTGGAAACAGAGCCAAACGAGAGGCTAAATGCATGCATGCAAACGCACGCATAAACAAGGATACTAAAACGCGCACATCACATTGAAACTTCTCAAAAAGCCAACCAGCAACGATATATTTTTTCCACGCATGTACACACTGATTTGCCCGGTGTTCACAACAATATGAACGTTCACATTTCAATACTAAACTGTTCACACTTAATACCATATTTTTCATCATATATTTCACTGATTTGCGCGCGCTCGCATGAGCGTCACAAAAATGAACAAACTTGCATGCATGCATGTGAACAAATTTTTTATGGAAAAATGCGCGCACATCGACCTACCTCTGTCACAGTGAAGAGGGTTTATAGAGTGAGAAGTTGCGCAGCGCAGCCGCTTGGCGATGATAGTTCCTTTGCCACCCATAATCTTTCTGCATGCACTAGCAACCTCATCCGCGCGCGCAAAAACCTCCAACACACACATAAACCACAACAAACAGATATTTTTCCCTTCGTGTTACACACCTTATTTACTAATGGTTTAATATCACGTTAACGCTTACCATTTTTGTAACAAAATGAAAACATCTCAATCCAAATATTTCACCGAGCAAATCCAAATAAATCGATAGCGTATACATCTGTATTTTTTCTATGACATCTTGCTACATGCATGATTTCAAAACAGCATCCAAATAAAAATTTGGATAACCACTACACAGCCATTCGTTCAGTGCGACCCGCCATGTGCTGCATAGAATGCGCGTAACAATCTTTCGAGTTCCGCCAGTTTCTTAATATCGCGGACCACGGAATTTTCTATTAAAACTTGTTTTCTAATTTTCTTCCCTTTCCGCCTCTTTTTCTTTTTACGGCTCAAAATCTCCATGTTCTCAAGACATCTTCTGTACCCTGGATCAGCACTGCAAAGCTCATCACATTGAATGTGAAGCAAAGCGGCCAAAACAGCATTAGGGTCGCCTGGATAACAACTCTCGGCTATGGCACAAGCTGTTACCGGATCATGGAAAAGTACTCGATGACCCTTTCCGAAATATTTGAAGGGCTCGTCCATTTTTCTATGAATTTTACTATAACTCCTTCCGAAAAACATCCTATCGATAAAACTGTGAACTCTCCAGCCTGGCACAATTATTCCTCCAACGCAACGGGATTTGCTGTTCTATGATAATGGATGTATGAGACAAGCTGGACAAGCTCATGCTCCCAAAGGGCGCCACTAATTCTGTAAGTAGTTGATCTTTGTATGGTACTAAAGACTTCGGACAAGATACATTCTTTTTCCTTTTCCATTTCACACACTGCCTTTTGCGACCAAAAACCGCGCCCCGGATTGTGTGTGTGAAAGGGTTCAGTTTTTAGTGCCTAATTATCCTCTTGTTTTCAAGGCTATAAAAACCTAACTGCTGAAAAACCGGTTTTTGCACGCATGCAATCCTTGTGGAGTCGGTGTAGAAAAAGAAAACCTGCAAAAGGAGCCCTATGGTCGTAGTAAAGCAGTAAGACAACAATGAACTTCAAAACAGTAATCTTCATAAGTAACCAATGACACCATATAATATAGGTGACTAAAATGGGTGAACAAGCTAAGGTGCTCCAGAAAGGCAAAATCACCATTCCAGCCGATATCAGACAAAAGCTTGGAATCAGTGAAGGCGACTACGTAAAACTGCAAATAATAGGCAATAAATTAATGCTCTTTCCCCCAAACACCGTTCCCAACCCAACAGAACTACTTTCCGGACTAGCAGAAGGAGTCCAACTAACAGAACCAGTGAAACAAGAATTAAGAAAAGCAACAGCGGCCAGAATGAAAAAGAAAGCCTCGAGGAGCATGCAATGAGATTCGTTGACGCCAACGTCTTCATCTATGTCCTAGTGAAATCCCCTGAAAAAGACTACGAAATCTCAAAAAGAATTCTCAAAAGAATCGAAAACGGCGAAGAAACCGCTACAAGCTTAGCCGTCATCCAAGAAGTCGTTGACTGGCTAGAATACAACAACCGAAAAAAAGAGGTCAGAAGCTTCCTCACAGCAGTCAACTCCTACCTAACCATGAACAAACTCAACATCACATGGGATGACTTACTCACCGCTCTAGAGGACGTGGATGAACACAAAATAGACTTTGTTGACGCATTAACACTACAAACAATGAAAAAGAAAAAAATAAACGAAATATACTCAAACGATACAGATTTCGACAGAGTAAAATGGATAGAAAGAATCTGGGAATAAACTGCTAGAAACCGTTTAAGCGCGCTAGCCTGCTTAGAAATTGTTTGTTAGATGCTTGTTCTCCGTTTTTCGTTTCTCTCATTTTGTAGGTTCAAATCGACCGATTGCATGCATGCAACGATAGCGACTTCGACAGGATACCTTGGATCAAGAGAATATTCTGAACGAGAGCTGGAAGACGGATCTAATAAAGTATGACTCAAAAGCAGCCATTCTAACAATGAAACTTAGAGAAGGCGCTAAAACGATGAGAAACTTCTCGACAGCGATGTAGTTCTGGGCTTTGACAAAAAAGGGGAACTGGTTGCCTTGGAAATATGGAAAGCCTCAGAAAGGGGGTTGCTAAAGACTCTAACAATCTCGCAAACGAGAAAAGAGAGCTGGTAGAAGCCCTACAGGTCGCAATTAACTGAGTGCGTAATCTGAAGCTTGGAAAACTACTTTTGAAAACAATGATGGTTGCATGTGTTGCAAGGCTTGGCGCGTACGTTCTAATGAAATAGCAAATTCTCCTTTCTAGAATGCAAGAGTTCTGCAGTGACCAATCATTCAGCTGCCTGCATGCATGCATCGTTTGGCTATACGCCCCCCCTTAATGTGCACGCGGCATGCCAGACTAGGCAACCAACCAAGACTATTGTTTGGTTTGTTTTTTCCTGAACTCTACGTATGCTTCGATTTGATTCAGTATCTTGTTTAGAATCGAGTTTGATTTGCGGATTTCATCTCTGATTTCTTGGAGGAGCCTCTCACTCATAAAGTTAACCTCACCATTTTTCTGTTATGACCTGAGTGTAAAGAAGATTATGAAAGCCAAATGCTGATTCGAAATAAGCAATCGTTTGTTTTGAACCAAAGTGTTTTCTTGGTTTTTCTGATTTCGGGAAAAAATAGGTTCTGTTCTGAATGTGTGCACGATACAGACATGAAATGTATCTATAGAACTTTGTGCCTGATTTTCCATAAATAACTAATACTTGGTATCCCAAATATTATTTGGTTTAGTGAAAAATAGGGAAGGAGAGATTTTGTCGAAACGATTCCTTATATCCATTGCTGTCTTGTTCACTGCTTTAGGTTTTACTTATGTTAGTAGCCTCTATTCTGGGTATCTGGCAAAATCTGAAATGCTTCATTTCTGGGTCTATTTCCCTCAAAGAGGCAAACCAACTACACTAACGATAGACGTTAACAAACAAGGAATACTGAAACGTCTCTTAAATCCATGGGTCGAAGCAATGTCTACCCACTGGATAATCAATACAGACAACAAACCGCACACCATACGACTAGAACTCAGAAACTGCACAATTCCAGTCGAATGGGAAGTCAGCGCTGGAATCCCATGGAACCCCTCGACCAAAACCTTTGAACAACCTATTGAACCAGGCAAAGGCATTCCTTACTTGGGAGTAGACTGGATTTTCCATATTCCTCCAGAAATGCGCTCCCAAAGCATCTGGTATCAAGGAGGCCTAGCCGTAATTGACGCAAACACCAATGAGACCCTAACTTTCATCCCAATAGTGATTTATGGAGGCTGGGGGCCAGATTGAAGAGCCTAAATCAAAAATTTGAGCGTCTAAAGAAGAACAAGTATAGATATATTTCCTTTGCGATTGGTTTCTTGTTACTTGTCGCTCCTTTCGCTTTTCTAGTTAGGCTTGTCTACTCCCTACAAGGGATTCCAGCTAACCCTACTCTTCATTCACCCTGCTACAGAATGTCAATAGAATGGATGTTCACCGGACGCTATTGGACCACAATTCTTACACAATACATTTACTTACTGCCACTAGTAGCACTGATAGTAGCGTTTTTCTTCGGACCCATCTTCTGTGGATGGCTCTGCCCAATAGCCTCAGTGTCCGAAAGCCTAAGCAGCGTTATCCCACGCAAACTAAAAATCGATGTTAGAAATAAACTGAATCTGTCCATGGTAAGATACGGCTTCTTAATAGGCTTCCTGATACCAGGAATACTTGGACTCATAGGTCCAACAACTCCAATTCTTGGTGGATGCTGCGCACCAGGAACAAAAAGCCTTGCAGAAACACTTGGTGTAGGCTCTATATGCTGCCGCTACTGTGCAGCCTCCTGTTTGCAGAACCTAGTTGAAGCAGGAACCGGAAACCTAAGCGCCATCGTATACTGGCACTCAGGATCCATAATCACCCTAATCTTCTGGCTAATCATCGGCGGCATGTTCCTACAAGGCGGCAGAGGCTGGTGCTGGGTCTGTCCACTAGGCGTTCTATCAAACTTTCTACACTATATTGGAGCAGAACTAAAATCAACATTCAAGATAAAACACGACCCTTCTAAATGCGTCGATTGCAAAGAATGCGAAAAAGTCTGCCCAACATGGGCAATAAAAAACTCTGAGGGAAAGAAGAAAATCAACAGACACACATGCATCGTTTGCAAGGAATGTGTCCACGCCTGCAAACAAGGAGCTTACCAATATTCCAGAGGATAAAAACTTGGGTGAAAGAATCAGGAAAAAACTTCGCGAGAAAATGAATAATATAATACTGCTTCTGATCTCCTTGTCTATCCCACTCATTACGTCGCTTAATGGAATCTGCAAAGGCTCATGCACATCTTGCGGCCTCTGTGTTCTTCTAATCCCCGCAGCGTTGCTATTTACCACCTTTTCTGGAATCAAGCAGAAGCTAAAATCCTTGGCTACTCGTTTACATCAACGAAACAGAAATGAGAAGAAGAACGAAAATTTATCTCAAAGTTGAAGACAACGAAAAACAATCAGCACTACAGAACTTGCATAGAATTATAGAAAACATTAGTGTATATTTCACAAATCTTATAAGTTTTAATGGAACATACCTTTAGTTCGCAGTCTCTTTGAAGGCTGCATAACCTTCCTAGGAGAGGTGAAAAATGAACTGTTGCAATGGAGGGAAGAGGGTATATTCCAAAGGTTATAATAAGGACGTTGCTTGGATTCTCTTATTCCTGCTTCTTTCATTGTCTCTGATTCCAATTATTGGTGTTACCTATTCTTCAGTGTCAATCTCTGGAAACAGTGGCTCATGTGGTAGTGGCGGTGGCGGCTGTAGCTCCGGTTTCAGCGGTGGTTGCGGTTCTCATGGAAGTTCTGGTGGCTGTAGCTCTAGTGGAAGTTCCAGCGGACATACCGGCCAAGTTGTTATGCAAGGATCTTCTGCAAGTCATAGTGAAAGCGATGTTTCTATATCGATAGCTAGTCCTCGTGGCGCATATTGTTCATGTTCAGCAGGGATTTGCATGTGCAGTTCTGAGGGTCAATGTGGTTACAGAGTAAACGATTGCGCAAAACATATCGGATGGTCATGGTGCCTTGATACCTCTTGCACATGCCCCACAGTCTGCTTGATTCATGGCTCCAGTTATGGAAAAAAATGCGATGGGCGGCCGCCTTGGGGTTGTCTTGGAGGAGTATTTTGTATTTGTGGCAACACATGCGGATGTCCAGGCGTGACTGGGGTACACCCGTCTCCATGTTTACAAATGTCACCTTCATGTACTTGCGGTTGGCCGAACTGTGACTGCGGCTATATGTGCACGTATAGTACATCAAATTGCAAAGGCTCGTCTAAGACCGTATATTGTAATTGTGGTGGTCTAAGCTGTACTTGTCCGACAGCGACTAAGTGTGCGAACTTTAGTGGAACCTACCAACCATGCGGCGGCACTAAGACAGTTTATTGTAACTGTGGCGGCACAGGTTGCACTTGTGCATCCGTTTACTGTAAGAACTGGAGCGGAACCTACCAACCATGCGGCGGCACTAAGATAGTGACATGTAACTGCGGCGGCACTAGCTGTACTTGCGCAACAGCAACTTATTGTAAAGATTGGAGCGGAACTTACCAGCCTTGTGGCGGCACTCAAACTGTGCCTTGCGACTGTGTTGGTGCAGTCTGCATCTGTCTGCCAGTGACCTATTGTAAAGCTTATACTGGAACATACCAGCCTTGTGGCGGTGCTAAGCTCGTTTCTTGTAGCTGTGGCGGTGCCAGCTGTACTTGCGCATCTGCGCTTTACTGTAAAGCTTGGACTGGACCTCACCAACCGTGCGGCGGAAAGAAGACACTGAACTGCACATGTGGCGGTCCAGACTGTGCTCCTCACTGCCCGCCAAAAGATTACTGCAAATCCTACACAGGCAATTATGAACCTCCATTAGGTTGCCCAACTGATTGCGGAATAACACCGTGTACTTGCGGTGGGCTAGGATGTACTTGTACATCACCGACTTGTGGTGGTACTAAGATAGTGACATGTAGTTGTGGCGGTGCCAGCTGTACTTGCGCATCTGCGACTTACTGCAAAGCTTGGAGCGGAACCTACCAACCCTGTGGCGGCTCAAGCATCGATAACTGCGGATGCGCTGCAGCAGGCTTTGGCTGTCCACAAACTGGAGTCTGTGCTCCCCTCAACAGATGCAAAAGGGTCTCTGATCCTTATCATCCATGTGCATCCTTTAGAATCTGGACATACAAAACCTCCTATAAAATTGGAGAAACAATGAAAGTCTACGTTCGTGTTAGGAATCCAGCCGTAGCGCTACCAGTTAGAGCCTTAATTTATCTTAAACTTCCAAGCGGAGCCCTATACGGTCCATTGCTTGACATGAAAGTCACAATTCCCGCAGGCTACGACTCAGGTGACGTCTTATGGCAAACGTTTACCATCCCCAGCGCACCACTCGGCAACTATTGCTGGATAGCAGAACTAAGAAACCCAACTACAGGAGCATTAATATGCAGCAGCACATGGTGGTGGCGGCTGCAAGCAGTAGCCCTAACACGAACTCCAAGCACCAAAGTCATCCTCCAAGCAAAACCTGAACACACTTCGCTCAGCGTACATATTCCCTCTCCTTTTCTTATATAGTGGGTGCGCTCTTCAAATTTCCACATGCATGCATGCATGAAACCAAATAAACGTGGTTCAGTAGTAACTTAATTCGATTTCTTATGCAAACGACATCGCCACATTCACAATAATGACCAGCAGACCAATTAGACTTGAAGCCCCTGCCACATTCCACAGATTTATTCTTACATGACTTTCAGTCGAATTGGCCTCCTCGTCAACTCGACCAATCTTTCTCGTTATCAAAGTCCACCACGAAGACGATATTGCAATCCAATAAAGCAAAACAAAAAGTACCGATGCCGGTGCGTTAGATAGTAGGCAAAAGGGGCAATAATGGAATGGAAGGTGAAGAATCCACGGAGTAAAAACTTCAGTCATCGTAAGAACTGTAATGGGAACCAACAGCACTGAAAAGAATCTCGCAATCCACTCAAACTTCTGTTTGCCAGCGCTTAGAAAAGAAGTTACTACAAATACAGTTGAAAACAGCAAAAAAAGCATAGCCATGATAGATTGACCGCTTACACCTCCAATCGGTGGCGGAATCGGTCTCGGTCCCACATCTATAGCACTAGAGCAGCAACTGACCTGAACAGGAGTCAATCTAACAAAGATTGCCAAGTCCAAGATTGAATCAATCAATAAAAATGGTGTTATCAGAATGAAAAACCCCGCCAAGATGCCAACTAACTGGTTTCTCTTGCATCTTGCATTTATGAGAGCCAGAATAAGCCAACTCCCATATAGAGTAGGTAAGAAAAATTTCAGGCCTAGAGCTGGCCAAGTGAATTCTGGCAAGGCATTAAAGACGCCCCAGAGACACATTGCCCCAGGAATCATCGGAACAAGCGTTTGCATGGTCCAAAAATAAAGTGGAACGATGGAAAGACGAATCGCAAGCGTAATGCAAGCTGCTGCAAATACAAGGTAAAAGCCTTTTTCAAGTTCGTATTTTTCCTCCATGTCTGATTTCTTCCACCGACGAAAGATTCTGTATGTACTGTCGAGTAGACCCAATCCTAGCACAAGAGCGCATGCTGAAAGGAGTAGAATCATCGAAGTTCCGAAAGTCATTATCATGTAGGTCGAAATCCATACTAGTGTTTTATTGCAAGTTCAAAGATTTGGTCGGCATATTTCAGCAGGTCTTCATCATGTGTTGCAACTATCAATGTTTTACCATCTTGCTTTAGCGTCTTGAATATTTCAACAATGGAGATCTTTGTTTCTGTGTCAACAGAGGCGGTCGGCTCATCGGCTATAACAACTCTTGGGTTTGTTACTAACGCTCGTGCGATAGCCACTCTTTGCTGTTCGCCTCCTGAGAGATGAGCTACCTTAAAATCTATTCTTTTCTCTAAGCCAAGCTTTTTCATGAGTCCGTCTGCAACTTCTTTCCTTTTATTTTTTAAAGCGTCTGTGCAGAGGAGCGGTAAAGAGACATTTTCCCAGGCTAAATAATTCGACAAAAGATTGTATTGCTGAAACACTATCCCGAAGTGGTCTTTTCTGAATTTTGTTTTCCATCCATCTGAGTACGATGAAACCTCTTCGTTTTCGAAGAATATTCTTCCGCTTGTAGGCATGGTAAGAAGGCCTAGCAGACTTAGAAGGGTGGTTTTGCCACTTCCTGATGGTCCGGTGATTGCCAAGAATTCTCCGCTTTTTATTTCGAGGGCGATGTCCTTCACAGCGATGACTTCATTGGGCTTGCCCTTGAAAAAAATCTTGGTCAGATTTTCTGTATGTATTCGCATATTTATGCTCCTCTCATCGCTATATCAGGTTCGGTTATTGCTGATCTCCAAGCGGGGATAAGACTTCCAACTAGCAGCGGAAACAATGCAACCGCATACAAAATACCAATTGAGCTCAGTTGCACAAATATTGGTAAGGGAAATGTTGGGTAGACTGAAGCCCAACCTAACATAAAGTCTCTAATGATAGGGGCTCCAAGATACAAATCGTAGACTATTGCCAGAAAAATTGAGATTGAAGCAGAGATAACCCCAAGAATTATGGATTCCATAAGTCGAATTTCAAGCACATCAAGTGTGCTGAAGCCAAGAGATTTCAGAATTCCGACTTCACGTTTTGATTCTGAGCTGACTGCGCTGGCTTGGTTCCACGCCACCATTACTACAGATAGCAGAAGGATATACCAAATTGTTGAGACGAATCCAGATCTTGCACCATAAGCGGTGATCAGGGCTTCTCTTAAAGCTGACCTAGTTAGAACTCTCGCGTTAGGAATAATCTGCATGATTTGAGTCGCTACTGTCCTTGCTTGAGCACTGCCTACGGTGTAAACACAAAGATCTGTTGCCAAATCTGAGCTTATGCCAAAGAAATTTCTGGCGTCATGGATGGGCATCAATATGAGGTCTGAAGTGTAAAGGTTGATCTTCATGGAAAAAATGCCAACAATAGTATAGTTGAAGAGCTTCTGAGATTCGTTATAGAGAATCAATGTATCATTTACACTAATACCGAAGGCATATGCAAAATAGCTGCCTACAACAGCCGAGCTGTTGTCATTTGGTTGCAGAAAACGTCCTGATGATATGGTGAAGCCAATTTCGTCGGAAATGGGCATATTACCCACATCAATACCCATCACAGTGTAGATCTTGTTCTTCTCATAGATATATCCCCAGACTCGCGGTACGGCTTTATCCACATCTTGAATTTCAGTGATGTTCTTAACAAAAGCCATGGAGACTGGGATTTGTCTTCCTGCTTGCAGCATTTGAACGGTAACGTCTGGCGCAAAAAGCGTGCTTAATTCAGCTTCCTTTTCTAGTCCGTCTGAGATGAAGGCAACAGCCCCCAAAATTGTCAATGCGATTGCAAGGGAAAATATTATCGCTATGGTTCTGGTTCTGAAGCGGAAAATTGATTCTAAGATGTATTCGAGAAAATTAATGTGTTTTTGGAGTCCCAATTTTGACCCTTATTGATGGGCAATGTCGATTTGGTTAGGCTGGTCAGCCATCACTGGTACGCCAACTATCCCGCAGGAGAGGTGGTAGCAATATCCTCCAGGTAAGTCACCTAAGCAAGCACAAATGGATTCGAGTACTGGATTGCGGGTGGCAGTGCATTCTGATGAGATAGCAGGACCAATATATCCTATCGCTTTTATCAATGGGCTAGAAATATCTGAACGGGCAGAGAATGATAGTTCGCTAGAAACAGCGTTTGCTAAGATAAATATGGTCATCGCAATGAGCATAATCAGTAAGGCTTTATTCTTGGACATTCTGCTCCACTTTTGTTGTCTTCTTTTTCTCCACTAGAATCCACTCCACTGGTGCAACAATTAGTACGGCTATCCCTCCGTATATCAATCCATATGTAATCTCTGGAACTTTTATAGGCTTGTAACCAACCGTGAATTGTGAGTATTTTGACCAAGCTATGCTGAGGGTTTGATCCATAGTCTTTGAAGGCAATGAGGTTGCCCAATCGTATTGTGTTCTCACATTGTTAGCGCATCCGTTGCTGCATACAAACTTGTTTTTCATGCATGACATACCGAACAACATAGTGACGTTGTATGTCCCGCCTAACGGGCTGATCGAAGTGATGTTTTGCTTCACAAGTTCGATTGTGATGTCTCTGCCACAACCAAAACAATGGGCATGAAGTGTCGTGTTTTCGTAGTAAAGTGCTACGACCATGGCGCACACTGGACAACATGCCCAGTGAGTCTCGCCTGCTAAAGATATGATACTCATGGTTGAGGCGTCGTCCTTTTGGACTTCCATACCGCACGCTTCACAAACCACTGTGGAACCTGCCTTGACTAGGTAGCTACTTGCTCCTCCTATCAGAAGTATAAAACCCACAACTGCAATTAGGATAGGAACTATCTTAGCCAATGTCCTTCACCTTCTACGATTTTACGTATATTTCATATTTAAGTTGACCTACAAACTCGTTGCTTGAGATTTTGATTGTGTTTTCGCCGATTTTGATTTCGCAAATGCACACTGTTGAGCATCCGCATCCGCTGCTGAGCATGACGTCACCTGTTGCAGCGACGGGTCCAGTAGCATAGCTTTTGTCGTTGATGTATACGGTGATTGCCCCTGAGTTGACCATGGTTTGGCAAATAATCTTCATTGAAGCGGGAACATTACAACCGGTAGTCATGTTTTGGTTCACGCTAGATCCGCTGTAACTAAATAGATCAGTCATAGAGTTCGCTGAAACGGAAATGACTCCACTTGCAACCATTTTTTCTCCACCACCTGGTTTATAGAAAAGGAAAACCATTAAGGCCGCGATAATTAATATGCCGACCACAAGTAGAAGTTTGTGGCGTCCAATTGTCCTAAAAGTTTTAGCCAATTTTGTCTCCCCAGTATAGTATTCTATTTAATGTTTTAAAACTTAACGATTATGGAATTATCTTCCACATCGAATTAATCTTTTAAGCAATTAAAATATTGCAGGCATAGGCTAATATTAAATACTAGAAAAGTTTCAGGCATTTTCCACAAGTCTTATAAGTTTTTCCGGAACAGAACTTTGGTTTGCAGCTTCTTTGAAGGCTGCAAAACCTTCCTAGGAAAGGTGAAAAAATGAATTGTTGTAAGAAAGGAGAAAGGACACGCTTTAGAGGCTATAAGAAGGATGTTGTTTGGATTCTGTTGTTCCTGCTTCTTTCGTTGCCTTTGGTTTCAATTAGTGGCGTCGCCTACTCTTCAGTGGCAATCTCTGGAAATGAGGGTTCGTGTGGTAGTAGTTCAGGTGTTGGCGGCTGCGGTTCAAACTCTGGCGGCTGTGGATCTAAATCTGGCGGCTGTGGCGGATCATCTGGCTGCGCGACTGGCTCATCTTCATGTGGCAGCAAGTCTGGCGGTTGTGGCTCAGGGTCGTCTTTTGGCGGAGTTAGTGTAGTCTCCGAGCCCTCACTTGGCTGTGGCGGATCCATAAGTAGCGATTACGTTTCGACTGGCTCTCAATGTTATGAATCCAAAGTTGGAACCGGGTGGCATGGAGCAGCAACTGGTTGTGGCCCTCCAAACACTGACGGTGCCAGCGTTTCTGACAGCTGTGTTTCTTCTGAAAGTTCAGCTTCTTCTTTTCCGACGGCGTCAGTTGATATCGATATAAGAGTGTCGAATTCTGCTCCAAGGGCTGGCGACAAGGTAGATCTAGTCTTAACTGTGAAGGCGTTGCAAAAGTATTCTAATGCAAGCTTAGAAGTTGTGCTGCCTAAAGAAGTCGAGTATGTGCTAGGGGATTTAACTTGGGAGGGTAGTCTTGCGAAAGACGAAGAAAAAGTGCTCACAGCAACTGTCCAAGTGTTAGCGGATGGAGTTTGGGAAATCTTTGGTAAAATGGTTGCCTCCGAGGGCGACGCTGACCGAATAGGGAAGCAGACTCATGTGTACTTGCTTGTGGGTGGGGAAGCATCTCAGCAGTACGAGGATATGATGGCAGCTCTCTCAAATCCTAAACTTGATGTCATTGAAGTCGCAAATCCTATAGTCACCAATGTTTCCATAACTCCAGCCGATCATTCGGGAGAAACTGTTACCATCAGAGGATACTTCGGCGTGTACGAGTGCAGATGCGATCCAACCGATGACAATAACTGCCCATGTTCACCTTGCACAGGTAACAGCTGCGCCGCAGGAAGTAGACATTTGCATGGTATTCCATATATGTTGGTTGAAGCTTGGGATGACAACTGGTTCGGGGACTCAAAGATAGGCTCCACTTACACAGATTGGACAGGATATTATAGTTTGACCCTAAACAACGATGAAACTGGGATATGGCCAGAAGGCGGGTCAGCCGACTGGTATCTAAAGTTTATTCTGCTTGGATGGCCATGGTTCCAAACTATCGGCGACGACGGATACGTCTGGGTACAGTCGATGGACGTTTCCAAAGACTGGCACAATGCCTACTATGGTACATGGACTATTGGAGAGATACCCGATTGGTCAGACTATTATGTTGGCTGGATTGTCTTCACTGACTCCAGAAAAGCCAACATCTTATATGCAGCGATGAAAGCATGTGACTGGATGTACTGGCACGCATATGGTTGGGACATGGCAACAGTTGCCATCTTCTACCCAGGCGATAGCAGCTATACTTACCCAAGCTCCTACGAAATATACATTGCAGGTCCGGGCAAGTCATCGCTTGACCACGCCATGGACGATGACGTAGTAATCCATGAATACGGACATGACGTGATGTACTTCTATTACGGAACGATGCCTCGCAGTAGCTGTTCAAGCGCAACAGAAGGCTGCGCTGTCTGCACGTGTACAAACCATGGTGGATCGTCAAACCACTGCAGTTGCGATGGAGTTAGCGAAGGCTGGGCAAACTTCTTCGCTGCTATAGTGCCTGAAGAATGGTTCACAAGAAACTGGGCAACTGACAGATACGTTGTCACCAAAGATGGCCTCGTCTACAGAGATCATGAAAGCAACGCATATGCACACGAATACCATGAAATGACGTTCGCAAGAATTCTTTGGGACCTTGTAGATCCAACTAACGACGGAGAAACCGCACAAGTGCCTTTCGACTTAGGAGTCGACTTCTGGGACTATGACCGAAACCCCATATGGTGGGAAATGGGACGTCAAACTATGGGCAACGACCATGGGTTACAGGAGGAGCCTTACACACTCGTGGAACTCTGGATCTTCTGGCTGGAAACCTTCCCATACGGAGATACAACAGTTGGTGAGTCTGATCTCTGCAACATTTACTCCCTACACTCGGTCACTCGCGACTTCACTAATCGCTGTAGCAATAACTGCAAGTGCGACGGAGCATGTGTCGCATGCTGTAGCTGTGGCGGCACAGGCTGCCCAATATCCAACTACTCATGCAATTGCGGAGGGACAAAGGGAAGCTGCTCCTCATCTACCATAGGCTGTGGCGGTGCTGGCTGCGGCTGTGCTGGTACATACTGCAAGAACGCTCCTTGGTCTGTTTTTCCATGTGACGAGATGAAAAAGATCGTTACGTGCAATTGTGGCGGTCTAAGCTGTACTTGTGCATCCGCGACTTACTGTAAGAACTGGAGTGGGACCTACCAACCCTGTGGCGGCACTAAAACAGTTTCTTGTGGTTGCGGCGGTGCCAGCTGTACTTGTGCAACAGCAACATACTGCAAAGCTTGGAGCGGAACCCACAAACCTTGTGGAGGAACAAAGACATTAACATGTTCTTGTGGTGGCAGTGGTTGCACCTGTTCCCCAGCAACATACTGTAACAACTATACTGGGAAACATCAACCTTGCGGCGGAACTAAGACGGTGACATGTAGCTGCGGTGGCACCGGTTGCACTTGTACAGCAGCAACCTATTGTAAATCTTGGAGCGGGACCTACCAGCCATGTGGGGGTTCAAGCTCTGACCTCTGTGGATGCTTTGTTGGAAAATGTCCACACTCTGGAACATGCGCTTCTGTCATTAGGTGCAATAGGGCGCCTGACCCGTATACTCCATGCAACAACTTGTGCGGGCCTTCCTTCGAAATCTGGACAGACAAAACTAGCTACAAGATTGGAGAAACAATGAAAGTCTATGTGCGTGTTAGGAATCCAGGTGCAGCGCTACCAGTTAGAGCCTTAATCTATCTTAAACTGCCAAGCGGAGCCTTATACGGTCCATTGCTTGATATGAAGGTTACAATTCCCGCAGGCTACGACTCAGGTGACGTCCTATGGCAATCATTCACGATTCCCAGTGCACCACTCGGCAACTATGCCTGGATTGCAGAATTAAGAAATCCAACTACTAATGCATTAATAGACGACGATGCATGGCCGTGGCAACTAACAGCTGCGCTTTCCATGGAAATTCCAAGCACAAAAGTCATCCTTCAAGCAGAACTCAGATAGACATACTCTTATCTTCCCCCCTTTTTCTCTTTTCTCGCAATCACCCCTAGCGGAATTCCTCAAGGTCTTACAACCGACAATTCATAACAATTCTAGATATTATCAAATTAAGATAAGAAAGAATGTGCGCTTTAGAGAGAAAAAAGGGGATTAAAGATTGCTTTTGTATCAGACGATGCTTTCTTGTATTGTTAGGTTGCGGGCACTTCGTTCCAGCCTGCTTGATAGACTGTCCAGACATTTCTCGTTTCGCGTGGGTTCAAATCCCATAGGTCATAGTAGATTGCAGCGTTTCCATCCATCCAGAGAGGTTTATTGTGACTTTGAATATCCATCTTACCTGGATCTCTTGTTGTATCCCATGTTGTAGTGTTCCAAGCTTTTATGTCGTCCCATGCGACTAGATCCACGTATCCAATCAAGTCTCCTAACGTAGCCGTTGGATTGGTGTATCCAGCAACGCTTAGCACAATCTCTCTGTTCAGGGACTGGTTAAAGTAAGATGCGTACGCGGCGTGAGCGTCGTTTGTCCAAGAGTTTACTACTGCCTGATGGACATCCCAATCTACAATCCTCTTGTAGAGCACGTCTCTAAGCTTGGCGCCAAGGTTGTTCGTAATGACCGTTTGTAGCAGAACGTACTTTTGGGGTGTCGGAAATGAAAATGCGAAAGTCAGCGTTAATGCTCCATCGATTGTTTTCATTTGAGACCAAAAGACTGCTCTGTTGTCAGGGTCATACATGTATTGTCCATGTGCCACATGCACCATTCTACTAAATGCTGGCGGAGGCCACCCTAAACTCGGCCACCAATATGCCTTGTTGTCTATCCACGCGCCTGTGGGGCTTTGAGTCTTGTAGAAGATGACGTAGCCTTCACCCCACCACCATATAGCAAGAGATTCGTATGGATCGCCGATTGGATATTGGAATCCTACGCCAGGATCTGATCCTTTGCCGACGCCAAATGTTCCACCCCAGTTTACTCCGATTCGTATGTACATTCCCGTATAGATATTACCCGGTATTGGAGTTGGTGTTCCTTTGGGAAGGAGGGAAGTAGCAGATTGCAGCGAAAGAAAAAGGGAGTTTGAAGAGCCTGCAAGCAGTGATTGACTTATCACCGAAACCAAGAGAGTACTAGCCAAGATTATTGCGAAGCCAGCTAGAATTTTCTTTCTTTTTTCCATAGCTTCACCCTTCTATAATGTCTTTCAACGCTTTATAAAAACAGCAGAAAAACTGCTTCGAAAGTTCTATGTGCATATAAAAAAGAGAGAGTGGAGAGGAACTGTCTTGTGGCTAGACTGGCACAAGTGTCACTGGAGTTGGGCCGTCAACTGACTTTCCGTTTGTTGTTCTGTACATGTTTCCGCGTTTGGTTGATATTGTCCCTACAATCAATGCCAACTCATAGAGTATTGGGTTGCCAAGGTCATCCTTTGTCCAGTCAATAGACATGTAGAAATTGTTGCCACTCGCTGTGCCCAGAACTGGCTGATTATGGTAAGTTGTTGCATTGTCTATCCCGTTTATTATTGAACCACTGACGCCTGCATGCAGCACATCACTGAATGGACTGAGGTTGAAGTGATAGGTTGGAGGCCATACACCACCGTTCGGTTCAATGTTCAGAGCCGAAGCCAAGCTTGGTCCCTCTGTTAATGGTTCTGTCGGCGTAATTAATGATAGTGTGACTGCTGTTGGGCCATCCCATGACTTTCCGTTTGTTGTTCTGTACATGTTTCCGCTTGCGGTTGATATTGTTCCCACAATCAATGCCAATTCATAGAATATTGAACTGCCATTGTCAGCCTTGAGCCAGTCAATGAAGAGGTAGAAACTATCGCCGCTAACCCAACCGAGAACAGGCGAGTTATGGTAGCCACCACCCATGTAGCCACCGTCAGCATCAGCATCTTCGGTTCCGTGAAGTAGTGATCCGTCATTGTGTATGTGCATCACATCAACGAAGGGATTTATCCGGAAGTGGTAGATTGGCGAGTGCCCAGCAGGCCAAAAGCTTACTTGGCCTATCCAAGTGCCCCAGTTCCAAACTGATCCTACTCCACAGTCTTTTGCCCATTCGCCATGGATCCATAACCTGCTGGCATCTGAGGGATCCCTTGCGATGCCAAAATAGTCACCCCAGCGAGTGCCCGTGATGTAGGTTGCTCCGGCCTTCAGCATAGCACTGGCTTGTGTAGCGGCGTCTGTGGTCTTCCTTCCTGTATAGTGTATTCCAGCGTACTCTGTTGTGCTGCAGCGAGCGAATACGATTCCTATGTTGTCTGACATGTCAGTGTAGATTGCTGGGAACCAGTAGTAGTAGTTGTCTCCTCCATATCTTACATCGAGGTCAGCTACGTTGGTAACTGTGTTTATTTTGACATAGCGAATCGCTGCTTCTACATTTGCTGGCGTACCCCAGTCATATTCTTCTGTGAAGGCAGTGTAGACATGGCCGTTCCGATACATGGCATTGTATAACCTATTATCGATTGTGTCAAGCTCCGCGGGTCCACCTAACTGCTTTGCGTTCGGTGGGAGGCTGTAGGCTCCTATCAGTACCGTAGCCTGCAATACCCAACTAACAGGTGTGGGTGGAAAAGTGGGGATTACCTTCCATAATGAAATGTAGTTGTCGTTCCCCCAATCGGTATTGACGAGGAATTCTCCACCAGGATTACCGAATGTGTGAGCGGTTCTCAATGTGAAAGCCTGCGTACCATCAGCATTCAGTCTGCCCCAAGCCCTCCAATAGGAGAATCCGGCTCCACTGTATAGAGCGGACTTTGGAAGAACGTTAAGCATAGCAGTCTGGAAAGCATTTGCCCAGCTGAACTGGTTGGAAGTGATGTATATTGCTCCACCAGATGCAGGTGTGATGCCATCAAAGCCTAGGTCTGGATAGTCAGCCCACGTGTCTACGCCATATGTTAGTTTGCCGTCGAGTTTCCAGTTCCACCAACTGCCCAGAGGATTAGAAGTTTGCGACACAGAGAGAAGGTACCAGGAAGCGGCGCTTTCCTTCACTAGAGTCACCATGAGCCAACGGTTGAGATAGTGATCGTAAGCAATGCGGGGGTCGAAAGGAAGGGAAGATCCACTGTAAACATTACTCCACCACCAGCTAAAGCTCTTTTCATTCACCAATACGCCTGCTTTGGTGTAGAATGCAATTTCTGAATTGACCATGACTCCAATGTGGTTTAAGCCAACTGCAAGAATTGGGTCTGGTGGCCTGTGGAGGTAGCCGTCTGGCTGTCCAGCGTCGTCGGGGCCTTCAAAGTTGCTGAGAAGATTTGGCGCTAGTGGCTCTGGCCCCAAAGTGGAAACTGCTGAGTCTTCCTCAATTGCAGGCAAGTTGCCAGACGTCTTGAACGGGTGCTTCTTCATTTTCTGTACTTCTAATGCATCTACTGGATATCCCATGAACGGTTCATGCTCCATTTGATTGGCACTGACAGGCGCGTTTGAGAGGTCAGTCCATGATCTTTGTGCTCCAGGACTGACAAAGACTGCTTCGCTATACGAATCCTTTGCTGATGATACTTTTGGAATCATTGCAATTGCCAATATGCAGACAAGCATAGTCAACACTATTATTCGAGATTTCAAATTCAAATTCTCCTTTCTTTATTCTTTCGTCGAGAATAGTTGTTTGACATTAGTATATAATACGTTATAGAAGACTTGGCTTCTTTTTCTATTAGCGTCTTCTATTCACATAATCTGTTATTGCGATTTTCAAACTAAATTGATCTGAAATAGAATAAGTTATAGGCATTCTATCTAAATGAAGTTATGTTTTGGGAGATGAATACATTGGATGAGACTGAAGCGCTTCTTAAAGATATAAGAGAGGAAATTCGCAAAACAGACCTTACGCTTGGCGAAATACTGAAAGAACTAAAAGCATACGTAGTATTTAGAAAAGCCCAAAAAAATAGAAGTTTCTTACAGACGATTGAAGCTGATGTTCTAACAACTCTTAAATATGGCTAGGAAAACACGTTACTTTCATTCTACGTTTGGACAACTTTGTTTTGCAAAGAACGATCTTGTCCTAAAAAGTAGAATAAAAAATGAAAAACTTAGAAAGGAGAAAAAAGAAAAATGAGAACAAATTCAAAAATGGCAATTCTACTGTTTACTTTGCTAGCGATTAGCATTGTTGCAAATGTTCATATGAGTTCTGCAGAACCTTCAAGCGATTCAGCAAATGTTGGAAAACCCAATGCCGAATTGGTTAATCAGCCAGTGACTTTGGACTCTTTGCAAGGTCCAGCAGGTCCAGCAGGTTCAGGTTGGAAGCCTGATGTCAATGCGAGCAATAACGGAATAAGTAATGACATCAACCCTTCGATCGGTACATATATAGATGCTGCAACTGGAGCTGTCAAGTTATATATTGCATATGTAAGATGGCATCCTAGCACTCCATGGGGCGCTAGGTACGAAGGCTGGATAGCTCGATCTGATAATCGAGGGGCAACTTGGTGGAATTGGTGGCACTTCTGGTGGGATGGAGCAAGGGGCATACTAAATCCATCTTTGGCTGTCAATGCTTACAATGGCACAGTTTTCGTTGCTACGGAGTTCTACCCAAGTGCAGGTGGAGACCACGGTATAGATGTTTGGCGTTTTCAAGAATATTGGAAGCAGTATTATATCGACGATGATGCTGACGACGACCGCTCTCCCAGCCTAGTCTCAGAATATTCGTGGGGAACGCTCAACTACTTGCACGTTTCCTATGAATTCATCTGGACCAGTGACGACCGAGACCTAATGTATGGAAGGTCTACAGACTGGGGTAAAACATGGACAACAGTAGATCTTCGTGGAGGTGCTGGTCCTGATATCGCCGACGTGTTCACACAGAGCGACATTGCATTTTCACAAAGAAATCTCTACATAGCGTACAGACACTCAACAGATTACTCAACACTAGGACATATCGAAGCCATGTATTCCACAGACTACGGCGCGTCATTTCTTGGACCATTCGAAGTCAGCGGCACAACAAAGATCGACGCTTGGGAACCATCCATAGCTGGATCTCGTGTTGGAGCCTCGAAAAAACCGACTACTTTATGGGTCGCTTTTCGGAATGCGAGTGGCGCTCCCACATTTGGTGACATCTTCGTTAGTTGGAGCAAAGACTATGGCAACACATGGTCGTCTCCAGGAGCCATAGCAAGTACTTCCAACGATGAAGCACAACCACAACTCAGCGTTGACGGCATGGGCACCGAATCCATGAACGTGCCAGGAAGATTTCACCTAGTATATTGGACAAGTGAATCCGCAGCACCTAGATACAATGGCATATACTACACGCAAATAGCTGACTACGAACCCAGCTATTATCCTGCCCCATCGGTATACTACTTCTGGGAAGGCTGGTCAACGCCACAAGGGCAAATAATCGACAACAACGGGTTCGCAAGTGCTGCCTATAACACTCCGACAATCACCACTTTCACTCGCACAGTTGGACTGGAAACATTATGGGTGCCAGGAGTCGCATGGACAGACTACCGAGGCTCAACTTATGACATATACTTCACTACATTAGATACAATGTTCACTGTTTCCTATTATCCAAGCACTCAATCAGTAGTTGCAGGCGGATCGCTTTCCTTCTATATCACAGTAACACTAAACTCAGGCACAACAGCAACCGCCACACTAGACATTACAGGACCACTCACATACCATGCAGCTAGCGCTCACGTATGGGGACACACCTTCAGTCCGCCAACACTCACACCAACAGCCACATCACTTCTGACCTTCAACACCGCCAATTACATAGGTGCTGGAACCTATTATCTTAATGCATCAGCAGTTATAGGAGGCTACCGCCGCTACGCCACAGTAACCTTCACGGTAGTAGCAGCTCCAACACTGACTCTAAACATTAATCCATCGACAGTTGCAAGAGGCCAAAAACTAACAATAAGCGGACAACTCACACCTGGAATGACTACAACAATATACATATATTACAGATACCCACACGCAACTGGCTCATGGGCTCTAGCAACTACGTTACCAACCCTCGCATCAGGAGCTTACAGCGTAACCGCAACCGTTCCAAACCTACCAACAGGAATCTATGACCTCATAGCCGTATGGTTCAACCCAGCCAACGGCTATTACGCAGCAAGCCCCATCAGAGTTCTAACAATAACATAACAAGAAGTAGACATCTGCAACCTTTTCCCCTCTTTTTTATTTGCATGCGTGCGAATAAGTAAATCAAATCACTTATATACATTCAGAAAACCTAAAGATATTTAGGAGCCATTTTCCTTGAGTAAGAGGAAAAAACCAGAAAACACAAAAATAGACCAATTAATTCAGCAAGTGTTAGAAGAAGAAAAACCAGAAAACGTTGAACAACTTGTAAAGCTCGTGCAACAGAATTCTCGTTTGCCTGAACAGCAAGTTCTTGAACATATTTTGCGTCTTCATGAAGAAAGAAAAATAACACTTAAAGATTCCATCACACCGACACTGCCAAAGATCATTGATTACATACGCTCCAGTCAAGCCTATTGGTACTGGGCAACAATAATCCTCTCCATAATAACTACAATACTTGTCTTCACCGTACCAGAGGACGCCTACCCCATTGTCTACGCAAGATACATTCTTGGCTCAATCTTCGTCCTATGGCTGCCAGGCTACACTTTCATAAAAGCACTGTTCCCAACAAAAGTTCCAATCCCAACATCGTCAACAGAACTTGACAGCATAGAACGTATTGCACTGAGCATAGGAATGAGCATAGCCCTAGTTCCAATAGTGGGTCTCCTTCTAAACTATACTCCATGGGGAATTCGCCTAACACCTATCACCGTTAGCCTATTTGCACTAACCCTCACATTCGCCACAGCAGCAATCATAAGAGAACACAAAGCAAATCTTAAACAAAACACCCTATACAAAAAAAGTAACTAACAATCACTTCTCAGATATTTTTCGCACTCGACGAAAACAACGTATCTATCAGTCACACTGCCACGTAGGAAGACGTGGCGACTGACAATACCCAAACCTGAACAGGTTTCATATCCCTGAAACCAAAAACTTCACTAACACCTTATATCTTGGCATGAAACATGACTACGAAGAGTAAACAAAATGTTCGCTGTAGGCCATCTAGCACTAGGATACCTGACGGGAAAAGCAACTTCAAAGACGTTCAAAACAGACGCAAACATCCCATTGTTACTGGTGCTCTCCATCTTACCAGACATCGACCTTCTGATTCCGGGTTTAAGACATAGGGGGCCAACACACTCCATAATCCTTCTAAGCCTTCTATTCATCCCATCCTTCGCACTCTACAGAAAGAAGACTGTGCCCTACTTTGTAGCCCTAATCCAACACTCTCTTTTAGGCGATTTTATTGCTGGAGGAGGAACGCAATTGCTATGGCCACTTACGCCTAATCTCTATGGTATTCAGATTCAAATGACAAGTCTAACAAACATAGCGATGGAATGGTTTTCTTTTCTCTTGTTTCTCACCGTAATGTTAGAAACTAAAGAAATGAAAATTTTCTTTCATCCTCATTCGTCAAACCTACTTCTGTCCATTCCCATATCAACGGCTCTACTTCCCACGTTCCTCAAATTTCCAACGTATGTTCCGTTAGCATTGATTGCTCCACATCTAGCCTACATAACATTATTTACTATTCCGATTCTGATAGACCTTAAGCATGGAATAAGGACAAAAATAGTCCAATCACCAAAAAAGTGAAACGCCTAGGTAACTTGATTCATTCTGCCGCAGAGATACTAGCCTATTGCAGAAATTGTTATGTCAAAACTGAAATTGGTTATGCCCGTAATGCTAGCAGATATTGAAAGAATAAGCTTAACCTGAACAACCTGGTTAGGAGACAACACCTGACCGACATAGTTCCAGCTGAGAGAAATATAATTCGAGGCACTTGAGGGACTCCAGTTGCTTGTACTCATGGACAAGGTTACAGAAGAAGTTCCCTCATTTCTAATGTAAACCGTAAAATTCTTCGTTGAACCAGGCTCAATCGCACCCCAACTAATCGAAGAAACTTTGTTAGTGCAAACAGCATCCCAGTAAACCCCGACACCAATGGTCTTTACACTGCCAGTATTTGAAATCGATATCCAAGAAACAACTGTACCTCCAACAGTAGCGACTAGAATCCCAAGACTCAACAATACAACCAAAAGCACGGCAAGGCGGTTCATTGATCATCCCAAATAAGTATTAAGTCTCACTATTTAATAAACCTTCTCGTACTTCTGTCCAACACACATACACGAGACAAATGCGCTTGCTCCAAATTGTACTTGCACCGAACAGCGCGCATGCATAAACTTACTTTCAGAAAATTTAAATTTGCACTATAATAAATAGTGCAACGATTTGAAGGGAAGGAGATTATAAGAGATGTGAAATATTTGAGTATGATAGTTTTGAATGTTATCTTGATCGTTGCTTTATCAATCAGCATTGTTAGAACCAACGTTTCAACAAATCAAACTGCATGCATTAGTTTTGTTGTTTCTTGCTATACTTAGCATAGGCAACTGATATTGCAGTGGCAAGTATGATTACAGAGACTAAAGGCATTAGAGGAAGTGTCCAAGGAAAAGGTGTTGAGTCGGTCTCGGCTATTGGAACCGAATAGCCTCCTACAGGTGCAGGTGGTGAAGATCCGCCGAGCACTGTTACTGTTCCGATTTGTAGTAAGGGTATATCTACTAAGTCCAACTCATTTAGAAGGAAGGCTGAGTCTATACTTACATCGCTTGTGCCTACTGCTTTCGAGCGGAATTTGATTGTGCACAATATCCCATCTCCACTTGTAGTATTGAACGTAAGGAATGCGCATGTCGCCTCGGGTATTCGACCTAGCTCTGGAATCTTTGATAGAAACACCGTGTTTGAACCAGGAACGCTCTTTAGGAATGGGCCTTCTACAATATCAACATCTGTTCCAGTCTCTAGCTCCAGTATAGTGGAGTCCCAGGTGATATTCGCTATTATCCACTGCGTGAGAGTAGGTGCATGTGTAATTATGATGTCAATTGTGAATAATTGGCTAGGTGCGTTAACAGTTTTGTGGGTAGGGTATACGCTTATGGTTGATGTTTGAGCATTAGCTGTCTTTGTGATTATTGGAAGAAACATTGACAGCAACAATATGGCTGAAACCAAACCAAGGGTCAATGAAGTCTTATTCATTCTTCTTTCTCCCAATATCAAATTGTTTGACCACAAAATAAAATTTGCGGATAAATTTTCTATGACCTTACGTCAGTACATCATAGTTGAAGAAGGACTTGAACAAATTCATAAGTAGCATCATTTTAGGCTAAATCTTATAAACAAATTAATGAACCTAGGCTGACTACTTCTTCTTCTATGGATTTCCTAGTATGTTTGTAGCTGTGTACTCAGTACACACAAGCCTATCTTAAGCTAGATAGTAAGAGAAATGTGGAAAAAGCTTTAGTAAATCAGCAGACTAATTGAGATTTGAAGAAGTGTGAAGAAGTGCCAAAGAAAGAAAAAGACACTGATTTGCTCAAAATTCAGCTCTTAACAGATTTCTATCAGTCTCGATTTAACTTTATTGCTTCTCTGTTTGTCGGTCTTTTTATTGGCTTAGCAATATCAGGCATGACAATCATGCATGCCCCTGACCACTTTTGATAGACAGCACGCTTACGGACGTTTTTCGCGTGTACACTAATCGCACCCGATAATTCGCATCCTTCTCTAGAGTAGATCTGAGCAATTGTCTTAAAATGTCACTAAATTGTTCCAGAATTGCGCGCGTGGCCTCTGAATCTCCGGCAAGCGCGGTATCTGCACCTAATTAGGTGTAAAGACCGCTCGGTCCACTCCTTTTTCGTGAGCACTAAATCTTAAACTGCTTAGCTTTTTCTTTCTCTTGGTAATGAATTTTCAACAATAATCACCCTTATCTACTCGTTGCTGTGTTCAGCAAACATCTCCACTTCTATCAGAATACGATGTAAACAACTAAAAGTTGCCTAAATATCCCAAGATTAGTTGAAAACTTTTTTTTGGCTTATGATAGCTAAATCTTTCTAAAAATAACTTCTGCTTTCTCTAGGGCTCTTCTATGTCTCTTTCAATTGTGGGCTCATTGGCTGAGGAAGAAAGAAATCCAGTTAAGTGAATTTTGCTTTTGCATTTATTACATTGAATCACTAGCTCTTGCAAGGCTTCACCTTTAAGTTTGGTGTCCAAAATGACATAGACCTCTTCGCTTTCATCGTCAGGGGATATAATTGCTCCGCAGCTGGGGCATGGAAAATCGCCGTCTCCCTCTATTTTTGTCAAATCTATTCTATATACCTGACTTTGCTTCATGGATTTTTACTCCTTTATCACCGTGCTTGTTAGTTCTGACAGATTTAATATAATAACGTTTGTGACCTAAAAATATGGATTTTTCAGAAAAAATGCTTAAGTACGAGATGAAAATAATAAAGGGGGTTTTAAGATATTTTTGCCCTAGAGGAGAAATGTCCCTTTGGAGAAGAAAAAAATAATCGAAAGAATAAAAAATGAAAAAGTTGAATTCATCGACCTTATGTTCTCAGATTTATCTGGTCGCCTAAAAAGTGTGACAATTTCGCCTAGAGAACTAGAAGACTGCTTGGACAATGGAAAATGGTTTGACGGCTCTTCGGTTGAAGGCTTCACCAGGATCCATGAAAGCGACATGTTGCTAACCCTTGATCCATCCACGTATATTCTTCTCCCTTGGCCAAGAGACGAAAAAAACGTTGCAAGAATAATTTGTGACGTGCATGAACCAGGGAAGACCCCTTTCGCCGGTGATCCTCGACAGGTTCTGAAAAGAATACAGGAAAGAGCAAGGGAAAAAGGCTTCATCTATAATGTTGGTCCAGAGATGGAGTTCTTTCTCTTTAGGTCGAAGGAGCAACGGATATATCATGACACTGCTAGTTATTTTGATTTTTCTCCAAGAGACTTGGCATCTGACATAAGGGCTGTGATGGCTTCAACTCTTGAAAAACTTGGAATAAATGTTGAGATGACTCATCATGAATGTGCACCGAGTCAGCATGAAATCGACATAGAATACTCTGATGCCTTAAAGATTGCTGACAACGTGATGATTTTGAAGCAGGCTATCAAAACTGTTGCTAATAGCAGAGATTTGTATGCAACTTTCATGCCTAAACCAGTTCTCGGCGTCAACGGAAGTGGGATGCATACTCATCAATCGCTGTTCAGTGAGAAGGGGAAAAATCTTTTCTATGATGGGAAGGATAAGTACAAATTGTCTCGCCTTGCTTACCATTTTATGGGAGGTCAACTAAAATACGTCAGGGAAATAGCTGCGGTCCTGTGCCCAACCGTGAATAGTTATAAGCGCCTTGTTCGCGGGTATGAAGCGCCTGTTTACATTTGTTGGGGTCAAAGAAATAGGTCAGCATTAATTAGGGTTCCAAAATACAGCGAAGGCAGAGAAAAATCTACAAGACTAGAACTACGCTGTCCAGACCCAAGCTGTAATCCATACCTTGCTTTTGCCGTCATGTTGGCTGCGGGGCTTAAAGGAATTGAGGAAGAAATTGAACCTCCAAACCCAGTTGAAGAAGATGTGTATGGCTTTGATGACAGAAAACTAGCCAAATTCTATATCAAGACTTTGCCTGCGGATTTAGGCGAAGCGATAGAAGAGTTTAGAAAGAGTAAGTTGATGAAGGAAACTCTGGGCGACCATGCCTTCAACAAATATTTGGAGATTAAAGCTATAGAATGGAATGAGTTTCAAAGAAGCGTAACAGATTGGGAGCTAAACAAATACAGAGACTTGTGAGGACAGCTCAAACAATTCTTTTGACTTCCACTTTGTAAAGTTCAACGTTTGCTCCTTTGCATGCACTAACCATGTTTTCGTCAAACTGTTCGCATACTATAAGTTTACGTATCTTGTTCTGGCTAATCTTTGCTTTTGATGAGTAACCTACAGCGAGTCTTGACACTTGAGCTACAGCAGACTCGCTTGCTTTAGTTTCTATCTCGACAGCGGCAAACCTATTCTCTGAATCTTGAAGCAGTAAATCGAGTACTCCACTTTCAGTTTCCACATTTACGCCGAGAAATTTCATTCCTTTCTCAAGGATTTCAGGATCATCTGCCAAAATCTTCTGTATAGGCTCTTCCAGTAATCCTTTGACGGCCAAATACGCTTTTGGGCCATCTTTGGCAATGCTTTCTAGTGATGTTTCTATGTCAAAGTAGGTTGTGCCTAAAAGGTGTGGAAAAACATTGACAGGTATATCATCATGGAACAGTAGAAGTATCGGAGTGTTAGTTAAATTAGGATTCTTAGTTTTTGATAAAGGCAAAACTCTACTACGGGAACTGACAATTTTTCCCCTCATCTGTGGAAGAATGCTACGTACATTATTCTTCAATTGGTCAATCTGGAGAGGAGAAAGACTATGCGCCTCTATGAGGCTATGCTCAACTTTCCATTTGCGTTTAATTTCTTCCAAGAGCGTCTCTATCTTAGGAATCCTTTCTGAATATGTGGCATCCTTTTCGTAGCATAGGGTAAACTTGTACGTCATGTTTCTTCACGACTTTTTTGAAGATAAGGCTTAACTCTTAATTAACTCTCTATTCCTTAAAAGTAAGGAACCTTAAAAGTAAGGAACCTTAAAAGGCGTTGGAATGAGCGAACTCGATTCAGAATACTTGAAATGGTATGTCCAATATCCGAGATTGAAATATGATTTGAGGTCAAGTGGCATCTTAGATTTTGAATGGTCCTTCAACTTGGAGAAGTTTAATCTGAGCGAAACATTCTCACACGGCAATCCAGAAGCAAAAGAGATAGTTGCGAAAAGATATGGGTTCTTTCCTGAAAATGTTTTTATCTCCTCTGAAGGTGCATCAGGCGTCAACACAAGAATAATCAAATGCTTAGCATCGAGGAAAGGCAAGAGACAGGCAGTTGTGGAATACCCGGTTTATGAACCCTTGCTACGGCAGATCCAAAGTTTCTTTTCGGACATTAAAAGAATCAAGCGAAAAAAGGGGAATGCCTATCAAATAGTCCAGAGCGATTTGAAGAAAGTTGTCTCAGATAAGACTGCGGTGTTAGTAATTACAAATCCTCATGCCCCAACAGGAGTGAAATCTTCAAAGGCTGAATTAGAAGAGATTATAGAATTGGCTTGCAAACATGAATTCTATGTTCTATGTGACGAGGTTTACGCAGAATTTGACCGTTCTAACATTCCAACACTGTTTTCCATCGAACCACAATGGGGAATAACATCCACTAGCTTTACAAAAGCCTATGGACTTGGCGGCCTCAAAATAGGCTTAGCGCTAGCTTCTGAAAAACTGGTAGAACAGTTCTATCAAAATGTTTTAAATACTATTGGATGCGGGTCTAATCTAGTTGAAGCCGCCTTGATTGACTTGCTGACAAAGGGCAAAGACGCAATGGAGAGACACAAGGAGAAATGGACTGAAGTTCGCCGAAAAACTGAAAAATGGTTAGAAGCCGTCGATGGCATTTCGTTTGTGCCGAATAAATGTGGAGTTACTTTTTGGCTTGAAATCGAAAAGATAAGAGATACTTATCGATGGACAAATGAGTACACTATTCCTAAGATTGACTTGTCCACGGTCCCAGGCGCATTCTTTCTATACGAAAACGGTTACACAATTGAAAGGTCAAATCAAGCAAGGCTAGGCGTCGGAAACATAAAGGTAGGCGAACTCGGTGAAGCACTTTCTGCTTTTGAAAAGGCTGTTAATGAAGGAATGAATTATTAGTACGCATAAGAAAAGTGCCGCGTTGCACAACAAACATTGGTGAAAATTTGGTTTTCAAATACTATCAAAGTATTGAAACTCAACAGAACTCCTAGCGTCGTCTATTTCAAAAACAGACAGTCAAAATCAAAGCTCCGCTTACCAAATGATGATGAAAACAAAAAATTTTCTCAAGTTATCAAGAAGAGTAGACAAGAGAACCTAAGCTAATCCACGCGCTTTTCGAATCATGTTGGAATCAAAATTTCCTCAAATTTTGATGTGCAAGGATAGCCGTCGGCCACCAGCATCTTTCTTTCGTTTGTCTTTGCGATTACGGAACGCAGTGTGTTGATTTCGTTATGAGTACATACAGGGATACTGTGGTCCGAAAGAAGTTCTCGCATAAATTTGTTGTCTACTTTGCCCTTTTTTTCATGAAGACGTTTTCTAGCAAAGTCATTCCTAGTAAGTGCTGTTGCCTCAGGAGACTTCATCTCTTCTGCGATTGGGGTTAAAAACGCGTTAGACGCAATCAACATACCTTCTTCCGATCTTCTCAAGCAGCTTTTAGTCAAACCCATTTCCATTATGACTGCTTCTTTTTTGTCAGCAAGCAAATAGCAAGTTCCGGCGTTATTAGCGAATCTAGGGGTCTGAAGGATGAAATCAATTGCTGTGTCAACAGAGATACAGTTCTCTAAAACCAACTGCATAACTTGCCTCGAAGACAAACCTCTAGACGACGGCAGTTCTTTTGGTTCCCAGCCAGCATCACCAATGAACAAGCCTGCGTTATTCAACCCTTCTTCAACTCCTAATATTGTAATTGTACTGCCTACGAAAGAGAGTTTCTTGTTTTTCCTCATCACAATTCGAAGTTGGTTGTATTTCTTAAAGTCTGACAGAAAGTCGTAGTTTCTGCCAACTAAAGGCGACCTATCAATTGTTGTGGTGCCAAAGGCGGAGATAATTGTGCAGTTTGAAGAAGCGCTAACTGTAAATGGAAAAGCTGTCTCAAGGAGTACATAGTTATATGGCAACTGTGCCCCTTCCGCCAGACCTCGAATCTCTTCCAGCAACTCTGGAAAATGTTTTGCGATAACTTTCTCATTTTCTAATGCCAATCTGAACCCATACTTCAGACTCAAGCCATCATCAGCCAATTCTTGCTTAAGGAACGAGATGTTATGAATGCAAACATCTTTTATCATTCTTCCTAGGGTCAAGCCACGGGCAAAACTGCTTTCACCCCTTAACTTGATGAATTTCAACTACTGTTTCCTCAAGTGCACGTTCATGAACCACTTTATGAAAATTTTGATTTGCTCTTGATAAGGGGAGAATGGAAGTAGTCATAATGACTAACTTCTTTCCTTACCCATCATAAAGTATATTGTACAGAGAAAGACGCAGATAGCCAATATGAGTGGAGCTAGTTTTCTTCATCACGTGGAATCGCCTAAGTATTCACCAATTTCTTAGAATTTTAATCTTCAATTATCTGGTCTTTGCGTTTATAGTAATAGCATAGCGCTAACCAGATAGAATAAGGTATCCATCCAAGCGTCAATATGATGAGGACATAGTGGATAAAGGGCATAAATAAAGCAGCGATTGCAACAGGAGCAATTATCCCAAACGAATAAAGGAAGACAGCTTTTAAAATAGAAAGATTTTCTAGTCTGCGAAACTTCGTTGGTCTCACTCTTCCTTTTATTTCTCCTTTCTAGCCTGCCATTCCTCAGTCATTCGTTAATACATTAACGTATTAACTGTATTATTTATCACTATCGCCACTGATGTCGGTCGTAAACATTAATACTTTGCAAATAAAATTAATAGTTGGAAGATTAAATTCTAGAACCCAAAAAAAGGGAGGAATAAACATGCCTCATACTGTTTGCCATTTGGAAATCCCTACCACTGATGTGAAAAAGTCTGGAGAATTCTACAAGAAGCTGTTCGACTGGAAAATAGATTATGGCTGGGGCAAAGACTATGCAACCTTTGACACTGGAGAAGGACAATTAGGCGGAGGATTGGACAGAAAAGACAAAATCACGCCTGGCAACATAATCATATACATGCAGGTTGACGACATAAACGCAATGCTTGCAAAGGCTGTAAAGCTTGGCGCCAAAAAGGTGAGAGAGAAAACAGAAATTCCAAATGTAGGCTGGTATGGCCTTTTCACTGACTTGGACGGCAACACAATAGGCTTATTCACTCCAAAGAAATAAGCCAACCTAATTTTTCTTTTCAATTTTCCTCAAAAATGGCAATTCTTATCTACTTCATTGCGAAGTAGGCTTAACCGTTAACATAGTATGGAATGACAAAAAATATGGCTGTTGCAGCAAAAGGCACTTCATTGGAGCAATTTCGGCTCAAAAAGTCACTGAAAACGCTGTCTTCCAAAGAAGGAAGAGGAACGGAACTTGTCTCGCTTTATGTTCCGCTAGGTCGCCAAATCAGCGAAGTACTTGCTATGCTGAGAGACGAATATGGAACTGCATCAAACATCAAATCAAATACCACGAGAAAAAATGTTCAAGATGCTATTGTGAAGGTTCAGCAGAGGCTTAAGCTCTTTAAAAGAGTGCCTGATACAGGCTTGGTGATATTTTGTGGAGCGATTCCGCAAAATGGAGGTCCAGGAAGTGAAAGAATCGAAACTTACGTCATAGTTCCTCCAGAACCCATACAAGTATATCTATACAGATGCGACGCCAAATTCCACACCGAATATTTGGAAGAATTCTTGAAAGAAAAAGAAACATATGGAATTGCAGTTATAGACGCGAGCGAAGCAACATTCGCAACTCTTCAAGGCAGACGACTAGAAATCGTGCAAAAGATAACTTCTGGCGTGCCTGGAAAATTTGCCAAAGGAGGGCAGTCTCAAAGAAGATTTGAACGTGCAAGAGAAGCCCAACTACAAGAATTTTTTGTGCGTGTTGGAAATCACATTACCGAGATTTTCTTGCCCATAACTGACTTGAAAGGAATCATAATTGGCGGCCCAGGACCCACAAAAGATGATTTTCAGAAAGGCGACTACTTTCATTATACTTTGAGAGACAAAATTGTTGCCACCGTTGATACTTCGGATGCCAGCGAATCAGGTGTGGACGAAGTAGTTGAAAGGTCACCTGAAATTCTTCGTCGAGTTCGTTATGTTCAGGAAAAAAAGGTGATGCAAGAATTTCTCTACGAAATCGGGCATGACACTGGATTAGCAACCTATGGCGAAAACGATGTGAGACAAGCTTTGGAACGGGGAGCCGTAAAAATACTGCTCTTGTCAGAAGGACTAGATATTGTCAGAGTTGCAGTGAATTGCACTTCATGTAACTACCGCAATCAGGAAACGATGAAAGAACGTACGGTCGTAAGTTTTGGGCAAAGTCTAGTTGGAAAGCCTTGTCCAAAATGTAGCACGCCAGCTCTCGTTATCGTTGAAGTCAAGGATCTTATTGAAGACTTTGCAGAGTTGGCAGAGCAAGTTGGGTCGAACGTGGAGATAATCTCAACCTCAACTGAAGAGGGGCAGATGCTGAAAAATTCTTTTGGCGGCATTGCGGCTACTTTGCGTTTTAAGCCTTCTGGCTAATATTCAGCGATAAAATGCACGTTACTGCATCCTTCTGCTTCTTTGCCTTCACCTTTCTCTGGCAAGATTTCGATTTTTTCGGCTTTCAATGTTCCAATGATATCTTCTCTAGCCATTTCCAGAATGTGCGCGCCTTTCGTGCTTCCACCGTAAATTGTTAGTTTCTTTATTGGCGCATTTAATGGTATTTTTCTTTCGCCTTTTTCTTTTCTGATGCTGCCTATCACTGCCATTATTAGGTCGCCGTATTTTTCTGCTTCGTCATCGATTCTTTCTACTTCTAGTGTAGGCCATGGGGTAACGTGTATGCTTTCGTGTTTCATGTCTTCTGCATACATATGCTGATAGATTTCTTCTGCAATATGTGGCGTTATGGGTGCGAGAAGTTGCAAGATGCGATAAATAGCCGTATAAAGCGTAAATTGCGCTGCTTTTCTTTTCTTTTCTCCATATTCCTCTGGCTTGTATAGGCGGTGTTTTATAGCTTCTACATAGAAGTCGCAGAATAAATGCCAAGTAAAGTTTCTGATGGTCTCTATTGCAGTGTTAAATTGGCAATTCTCCAACGCTACTGTAACGTCTGCTGTCACTCTCTCTAGTTTGCTAAGCAGCCATTTGTCTAATAATTCTAGTTTCATTTTTTTCTTGGGTGCATAGTCTTCAAGTAGCATGCTGACGAATCGTGCGGCGTTCCAGAGTTTTATGAGAAAGCGCCACCCGTATTCTACTTCTGGTAGGCGGAATGGTATGTCTGAACCCGTTGAGCCTCCGCCTACAGCCCATTGTCTCGAAGCATCTGCACCATATTTGCTGAAAACTTCTGGAGTTGCCACGTAATTGCCTAAAGACTTGCTCATCTTCCTTCCATCGTGACCTAGCACCATTCCGTTAATTAGGCAGCTTTTGTATGGTTTCTCGTTAAATAGAGCTAGATGCCGAACCACAAGATAGTATGCCCATGTGCGGATAATGTCAGTGCCAGATGGATGAATGTCGGCTGGAAAGAGTCTATGCCAATCGCTTCTGTCTGGCCAGCCTGCATGCACAGCACAAGAAATGGAAGAATCCATCCATGTGTCAAGCACATCTGTTTCTGCTACAAAGTCATTGTGACCACACTTTGGACACTTACTCATCCTTGGTTTCGTTAGTTTTGGGTCTATTGGAACCCAGTTTTCTTCTGCTAGAATTGTTTCGCCGCATTTGTTGCAGTACCATATTGGGATTGGTGTTCCGAATACGCGTTGTCTCGAGATTACCCAGTCCCAGTCGAGTGATTTTGCCCAGTCTATTAGGCGGAATTTCATGTAGTCTGGATACCATTTTATTTCATTTGCAGCCTTTTCTACTTCGTCTGTTAATTTGCGGGTTTGCATGAACCATTGCTCGCGTTCCAGAATTTCTATGGGGGCTTCACATCTGTCGCATGTGCCAACTTCTTGACTAATTTTTTCGATTTTTTCTAATAGTCCCGTGTTTTGGAGGTCTTTTGTTGTGGTTTTTTTAGCTTCAGTAAGCGTTAAGCCTTGATACTTTCCTGCGTTTTGGCTCATTTTGCCATCTTCAGTTATTGCTATAATAACGGGCAGCTTATGCTTGGCAACTGTTTTTACGTCTGCTTTGTCGCCGTAGGTGCATATCATCACTACGCCTGTCCCAAATTTTGGATCCACCATTTCGTCTGCAATAATTTTGACTGTTCTTTCTGCGATTGGAACTCGAATGTTTTTGCCTATATATTGGCTGTAACGTGTGTCATTTGGGTTTACGGCAACTGCTACACATGCTGGCAAAAGTTCTGGGCGCGTTGTTGCAATTATCAAATATTCTTTGCTGTTTTCTAGTGGGAATTTTATGTAGTTTAATGTGCCTTCTTTTCTTTCATAATTTACTTCTGCGTCTGCGATGGCGGTTTCGCATCTTGGGCACCAGTTCACTGGGTGTGTACCCTGATAAATGAATCCTTTCTTGTAAAGCAGTATAAAGGATAGTTGAGTTCTTCGCCAATAATCTGGATTCATTGTCTTGTATTCTGTTGTCCAGTCGTTGCTACAGCCTAAGCGACGCACAGCTGTCTTCATTATATCAATGTATTTGGCTACTAATTCTTCGCATAATCGGCGAAATTTATCTGGCGGAACTTCACTTTTCTTAATTTTGTTTTGCTTTTCCGCTTGCACTTCTATGCCTAAGCCGTGGCAGTCCCATCCCTGTGGAAAATACACGTTGAAGCGTCGCATGCGTTTGAATCGGGCAACTATGTCAAAGTATGTCCAATTTAGAACGTTGCCCATGTGAAATTCGCCAGAAGGATATGGAGGAGGAGTATCGATGCTAAAGGTGGGTTTTTTCCTGTCTTTCCAGTCGAAGTGGTAGATGCCCATTTCTTCCCACTGTTTTTGCCACTTCTCTTCTATGGCAAGGAGATTGATTTCCTTAGGCAACTGCCTCATCTGACGATTCCTCAAAGTAATGGTGACCGTAAGGAAATAAACACTCAAATAAATAACAGTTATTCTTTGTTTAGCGGCAAAGTGAGTTAAGCGCCTCGAGTTGACCAGACGATTTCATCTGAAAAATTCGTAATGAATCACGATAATAGTGGTGGTATCTCTAATCCCCTTTTTTCTTTTTAACGAAATGCATATGAATGTTAGAAACTCAAGCTATGAAAGTGGTGATGGACTCTGACTGGTAAGTTTGATAGTGTTAAAGTTGTGAAATCTCAAGTTGTTTATGACAAACATGGGAGACGCATTGTTGAAGACGTTCTAGAGTTTGCTGACGGTTCGAAACATGAGTGGGTCTACTTTAAAGGTTCAGGCGCTGTGGCGATAGCTGCCTTTACTAAAGACGGCAAGATGATTCTTACGAAGCAGTATAGGCACCCCTTTGGCAGGGTGATTTTTGACATACCAGCTGGTGGAATAAAAGATGGTGAAACACTCGAACAGGCAGCCTTGAGAGAACTGGAGGAAGAGACAGGCTGCACTGCGGAGAAGCTCGAATGGATAGGACGATTCGCATGGGCTCCAGGAGCCATGGGCCCTGGAATGGTTGAAATATTCTTCACAGAAAGCCTCAAGCCGAAAGGAAACTTCGACCCAAAGGAAATAATAAACGTTAAGCTGGTGGATTTCAATAAAGTCTTCAATAGGGTATTGAGAGGCGATTACATTGATTCAGCCTTAGTCATAGCAACTTTACTTGTCTCAGTGAAAAAGCTTATTCAACTTTAGGACTAAAGCATATCATATAAGTTGACTGAACCAAAATCTTCAACGTTCTTAGTGATGAAGAAGAAGAACAAAAAATAATTTTGAATTTTGCAGCAGTGGAGAGAGCAAACTAGCCAGCATATTTAGAATAATATGCTCAGCCTTTCTTTAATCCAAAGATCAGTCCAGCGGCGAAGCTAGCCGTGAAGGGTAAGCTTGCTACTGTTGCAAGAAGGAAATTTGTTACTTGCTCATTTGTTGCAAGTCCTGAAATTATTTCCAAGAATTTTTCATAATTAATGTTGACTACGCCTACTTGGCTTAGATATAGGAGCGAGAGAAAGTATAGTCCAGCGAAAAATGCGAGGATTTTAGCGATTTTTTTAACTGCATATCCGGCTAGAAATCCGCCTGTTCCGCCTACGCCGATTTGAAAAAGTAGGGGCTCAATCATTGAATCACCAGATTTTTCAATATGGATTGACGATATGTATTATGTCGCAATATTTAATAAACCTTTCTCTAGAACTGTACAACAAAGCAACAAGTCTACGTGAAAAGCATATAATTAGAGGAAAGGTTGAGTTATCGGCTTGTGGAAATACTTGATTTTCTTTCTATGATGTCTTATTTGGTTTGATTCCGTAAACTTTTATGCTTATAATTGAGCTGGTAATCTCTTTTATTTGTTCGGGTGATATTTTCACATTCTTGGTAATTGTCATGGCTGTCGGGTCATCAGTCACACACTCGCTGGGGAAAGATGTTTCCTCGATTATTTTGACTTTCTGGAACCCTACCTCTTTTATGGCTTCTATGTATTCGTCTTTCATTATTGCTCCCGCGACGCAACCAACGTATGCCTCAATAGAGTTCTTTATGAAGTCTGGCAGTTCTTTCAACAAGACTATGTCTGAGATCATCAGTCTCCCGCCTGGTTTTAGCACCCTGAATGCCTCTATAAAGACTCTTTTTTTGTCGGGTACAAGGTTGATGACACAATTTGAGATGACCGCATCAACAGAATTGTCGGCAGCTGGTAGATTTTCAATCTCTCCAAGTCTGAACTCTACATTTTTGTAGTTGCCTTTTTCAGCGTTTTCTCTTGCCTTTTCAATCATTTCTGGTGTCATGTCTACGCCGATGACTTTTCCATTTTTGCCAACTTTGTTAGCAGCAAGAAAGCAATCGAATCCTGCACCTGAACCAAGGTCAAGAACTGTCTCGCCTTCTTTTAAAGAGGCTAGAGCAACAGGGTTTCCACAGCCAAGGCCTAAGTTTGCATCTTCAGGGACGGTTTTAAGTTCTTCCTCGGTGTATCCTATCTTCTTACTAATATCCTCTGCTAAGTCAGTGTTTCTACAGCATGAATTTGTAGGAATGCAACAGGAACTATCTTGTTTTACAATTTTGGCGTAGCGTTCTCTTACGGCTTTCTTTATTCTTTCTCCTTTCATTCTAGTCGCCTCGGTTATGTTCCAAAGTAGTATATTCCAATGGAATATAGTCTTGCGGAATATATATAAATCTTGTGCAGCAATACTTTTCATGAGAGAGTAGAGAATGTGGTGTCTCTGTGGGCCAAGTGAGCTTTCGCCGCTTCAGTTTCTGTTACTTCTACTGTTAAGTCGGAAGCCAGCTCACGGTTATGAATTGTTTAAGAAGATTGATCAAGGCTTTGGGGAAAGGTGGAAACTGAATCCAGGAGCAATCTACAAGACGCTGTCTAAACTGACAGAGAAAGGTTACATTAAAGAGAAGATGGTGGAAGATGGCAAAACCATTTATGAGACAACTGTTAACGGTGAAAAAGCCTTGGTAGAGTGCCTAAAGTGGTCTGCTGATTGGGTTGAATTTACCAAAAACTGTTGCCCATCATATTGCATAATTGAGTTCAAGTTTGAAACAAGAGAGAAAGAAGTCTAGTTGTGGCGAATGTGCAAACGGAGCTTTGTTGCCACATTGAAAACAATTAAGCCATAAACTCCCTCTTTTATTTATTCAACTGTCAAAATAACTCTGTTTCATCAAATGAAATAGGCGAATCCTCCTGCAAAAACGGATTACTCCCCTTTTCCTCGCCTATAGTTGATGTGGGACCATGCCCTGGATAAACTTTCAAATGGTCGGGCAACACAGCTAACTTACGCTTAATCGAATCCATAATCTCCTTATAAGATCCATCTGGAAAATCTGTTCGCCCAATGCCACCTGCAAACAAAGTGTCACCAGTGAAAACAATGTCATCACATAAAAGTGATATACCGCCTTTACTATGCCCAGGCGTATGAAGAACCTTAAGCCTAATGTTTCCCACATTAATGATGTCTCCTTCATGAAGCATTTTGTCAGCAGGTGGAGATGTAGTTTTTTCACCGTACATATAAGAGAAATTTCTTTCACTGTTGGTCAACATGGGTGCATCATATTCATGGATTAAAATCGGTGCACCAGTCATCTCCTTCAAGATTCTGTTGCCAGAAATATGATCTGAATGCCCATGTGTATTAACAATATACGTGACGTGAAGTTTTTCTTTGTCAACTACTTTCATAATCTTCTCTGCTTCCTTAACTCCATCAAAACCAGGGTCAATCACAACTGCCTCTCTTTTTTCTTCACAGCCAACCATATAGCAATTTGTCCACTGCATTCCGACAGTAAACATTTTCACAATCATTATTCAGTGCTCCTTACAGATCTATGAAAGCGTGATTCCCTATAGTAATTGCCTTTTTTAACCTTACCTTCACAAGCTTAATAGACGCAGTGAATTAGATAAGAGAACTTGTAGAAATTCGGTGCATACTAATGGATAAGATAATGCTGATAGTTGGCACAAGACCTGAAATAGTTAAGATGGCACCCGTGCTAAGAGAATTGCAAGCCAAGTTCATTCGCTTTGTTTTCGTTCATTGTGGACAACATTATGATTACAACATGTCCCAACAATTTATCGAAGAATTGGAATTGCCTAAACCTGACTATGGTTTTAAGGTAAGAGTTTCTTCGCCAAGTCTTCAAACAAGCAGAATAATGGCTATCATAGGAAAAGTTGTGAGTGAAATCAAGCCAAGGCTCGTGCTCGTTGAAGGTGACACAAACGGAGTTTTAGCAGGTGCTTTAGCGGCTTTGAAAATGAACATTCCAGTTGGGCATGTGGAAGCAGGTCTCAGAAGTTTTGATTTACGCATGCCTGAAGAACACAATAGACGATTAGTAGACCACATATCCGCATATTTGTTTGCACCTACAGAAAATGCGCGAAAGAACCTTGAAAAAGAAAATGTTTGGGGCAAAATCTTTGTAACAGGAAACACAGTTATCGACGCTGTTATGCAGCATTTACCATTAGCAGAGAAAAAATCAGAGATTTTGAAAAAGATAGGATTTGATGAATTTGCGCTTGCGACAGCCCACAGAGCCGAAAACGTGGATGACTCAGTAGTGCTTCAAAACTTGATTGAAGCCTTTATTGAGGCACCAATACCAGTCGTATATCCTGTTCATCCTCGAACACAAAAAAGGTTGAGGCAACATGGAATGTGGAAGAAATTGGTTTTATCAAAAAATGTGCAGACTTTGCCGCCACTAGGCTACTTGGACTTCCTACTGCTCATGAAAGAATGCAGACTAATAATAACTGACTCTGGAGGAATACAAGAAGAAGCCACTGCTTCACCTTTGCGCAAGCCAGTCTTAGTAACGAGATTGTCTACGGAAAGACCTGAAGCTGTTAAATCTGGATTCGCAAAAGTAGTAGGAGTGGAGAAGAAGGGCATTTTAGAGAACATAAAGCTAGTTTTAATGGGAAAGTTTAGTTTTTCACAGCTTTGTCCTTACGGTAATGGCGACGCTGCAATGAAGATAGTTAATGTCGTGAAAGAAACATACTAACGCGCGCGCTATGTCTACCAGTTCCATGACTGAATGATTTATCTTCACAATGTTAGTCCTGTGAAGTTCGATAAGTCGGTCTTTAAGCTTGCCTAGGCTTTCCTTTACCTTTCCTTGCATGTCTTGACTTAGTTTTGACAGCATGAATTCCAAGTCTTCCTCGAACTTCTCTATTCTGCTCGTATTGTCTTCCTTTCTCCCACGCAGCCTTATGCACATCTGACAGTCGCACTGATATAAATAAGGTTACGATGCGCGCGTCTGATATCTGAGAGAATGTGTGGTGACAGATAAGACCCTGAAATGAAGGGGTTAGTAGTCGCAAGAGATTCTCTTACCGCATTTTCCAGAAGAGGTGTATTCTTCCAGAGTTTTTGTATTTTACGTCGCTTTTGGTCAAGGCCAATTGCATCAAAGTCTTTTGAGCAGTCTTTTGAGTTATGTTTATTTTTTGGGCGACTTCATTCGGCGTAACAGGCGCATCAGTTAACATCTCATATACGATTTCCTCGTATTTGCCTGGCATTAAGACACCTCTAATTTGTTTATATCGTACTCAATATAAGACTTTCTATAGTATTGCATATAATACCTTATATCGAACGAAACAGAATACTCTCTTGAAGGCAGTGACCCCCTTGACATATCCAGTTTGGAAATATTCAGCAAATCGAAATCACGACTATACGGGTTTCTCTGTCAAAATTAAATTGAGAAAGGGATTCCTGATTGACGAGTTTGAAAAGGCGGCTTGAGAATGTTCTCGCTGAGTTAACCATCATACGTGGGAGCCTAAACAATTCCAGCCGCTATCCCTCGTGTTGTTTGACAGTTCACAGTGATGGCAAAATCAGCTGTGATGTCACCGGTCCATTATCAGAGGAGCAGTTTCTCAAAGAATGTGAAAAGTGTCAGGTGTGGATAAAGAATATGCTGTCTCGCCTCAACCCAGACGGCGTTCAGAGCTAAGCGTGTAACCAAATTTGTACGTTGTTCTCTTCAAAAAAGGGGATGCGAGCTTTTCAGTCGCTCGCTCTTATTAGTCACCAGCTCTTGTATTCCTTTATGGTGGTCGTTGGCATGGTGTAGGTTTCGACGACACCTGTGATTGGGCGTATCTTACTCTGCACAAAGTTCATGGCGTTGTTGTGGGTGTCGGCTTCAAACCATATGCAACAGTCCCAAGCTCCGAAGACGTTGTAGGTGTGGTATAATGTAACACCGTTTATCGGCTTCTCCGGAAGCTTCCTCAAGTCTCGCAGAAAGTCGTCAGTCTGGCCTGGGTTAATCTTCACAAGAAGCAAATACATCGGCAAACCGGTTCTCACCGAGAAATAGGATAATCTTCTAGAATTAAATATAAAATTTGCTAACATAACAAAAAGGCGGTATGACCATGCTAAAATGTCGACCGCAGAGAGGACGTTTTTATTGCCGTGTCGTAGACAAACTTTAAACACAGAAACGTTAATATCCGACTGTTGAAAGTACAAAATCTACAGATTTAGGCAAACATTAAAATCTACCGACTACTTATGTTTTGTATAGAATGATTAATTGCGCGGTTCTGAGGACAATTGATTGAAACAGAGAAAGTCGAAGCAGAAGTTAAGGTTGTAAACGTGGTTGCTTCTGCATCATTAGGGCGAAGAGTAAACTTGGATGCCGTGGTCAAAGGTTTTCCAAGCGCTGAATTCGCCTCTGAACGATTTCCGGGGCTAGTCTTTAGACTGAAGAAGCCGAAGACTGCCACCTTAATCTTTAGTTCGGGCAAGATGATTTGCACTGGTGGAAGATCAGAAAACGAGGCAAGAAAAGCTGTTGAGAGTGTAGTTAGAGAACTCAACAAGAGAGGCATAATCACTTCTACAGGGTCAAAAATAAAGATAGACAACATCGTTGCTTCAGCAAACTTTGGACGAAACGTTGACCTCGAATCGGTGTCCAGGCTGCAAAGTACAATGTACGAACCCGAACAGTTCCCTGCCCTCATCTATCGGATGAACGACCCAAAAGTAGTGTTCCTCATATTTTCCACTGGAAAAATAGTTTGCGTTGGCGCCAAGACTGAGAAAGAAGTTCGTCAAGCCATTCGAAGACTCTTTCAGGAGATCGGCGCCGTGAAACCAAGTGAAAGTCCTTCTCTTCATAAACAAACCAGAGGTATTGAAACTAAGTGTGTGGAAAAGGTTCCTACAAGTCGCATCAATTTAAGGGACTTTACATTTTCAGAGTCCCGAGGAAAAACATGCCTCTATATACGTGGGTTATGGTGTCATAATGGGTATTGCATTGGCCCTTCATGCAGATTCGCCAATTTGATACAGAAAAGGGTGGATGACGGCTTCTACGGATGCTGGGGATTCCACTGGCGACAAGGATGGCACACAGCAGAGACCAAGAAATCGCAAAGAAAGTTTAATAATTGAAACAAAAGTCAATAGCAGCAGTTTCTATCCTAGAAAATTTCTGGTCATTTTCTAACTACAGTGTAGATTGTCATTTTCTTCTGTCGGGAACTCGATTTGACGTTTCTCCTCTTCTCGATGATAGTGAAGCCGCAAGAACATTCAAAGACATGGAGAATATCATCTTCAAGAAGGCCTATGTTCTCGTTAAAGTATTCAGTTATCTCTCTAAAGCTGTGCACGTGTGCGCTCATTTCGCTCAAGATTCATCATCTTCATTTGGAGTAAACAAAAGCGTTATGAAATGGAAATCAATATTGAGAGTCCACAAAGCCTAAGCGCGCGCGACAGAACCTGTGTAGTGTATAACAGTTAAACTGATAGACATAAAGTTTATTGTGTAGTATGAGTTAAGACATAATGGTGTTAAAAGAAGAATGCGTAAAAAACCGCTAGCCTTAGGTATCATCCTTCTTATTCTAGGTATTTTTATAGTCATTTCTAAGCCAAGTGCAAACCCCATAGATGTTTTGCTGTTCTACATCATTGGATATGTGATGAGTATCGTAGGAATAGTTTTGGCGTTAATTGGTTTCGGCACAATCATTGCAGAACGATTGTAAGTGCATCCAGTCACAAACCGATAAGTTTACAGAATCAGTTTGAGCAATATTTTGCGCGTGCGCGCATAACTGCCGAGGTTTGTTCGTTGTCTCCTTGTAAGAAACTAACACAAAGAAAGTGTTCCCCAAGGGTTTGAAAACTTCCTCAATTTCCTTAATGATTTTTGCTCTTTCCTTCTTAGCCGTACCTATAACTCTAACCTAAAGGTTGACGTCTACGTTTGGAAAGCTTACGTAAGCCCTTACTAAGACCTTACGTTTTTGCTTATCACTAACCTTACATAAGCCCTTATCAGTGCTTACGCTTGCTTAAAAAAACCTTAAGAAACCTTATGGCCCTTATGATTGCACATAAGCCTTACGCGGAAGGCTGCGGAACACCGAAAATAATGGAAAAAGAGCGGTTATGCCTCGATAGTTTCTGCCGAGGCTTATTCCTTATCCTGCACTCAAGGCTTAAGGGCCTAACGCCACTTAACCGCTACTACTATGAGCAGGAAAAAACCAGGACAGAAACCAGAAAGATATGCACATGCATGCTATTCGATCAGCCTAGCGCTAAAGACAAGCGATTTCAGCGAAAACTGTTTCCTTAAGCTGCGCATTGTATGAGATTAGCGCATGTTAGGCATTGGTCTGGAATCGAACTATCCTTTGGAAGACTTTTTAAATAGCCAAAATGGTGGGGGCATTCTGCAAGCATTGCCAACTTATTCCTTTCCGAAGCTTTAACGGAAAACCTGTGCATATTTTCTTCATTGTCTACAGTAACATCTACTCTAGATAGACAATGGGGGCAGGCATAGTAGGTTTCTCTAGGCACCTTTGAAGTATCGGTAAGCATCAAAGGTTTTCGAAAAGTTCTTCTACACTGGAAATATGGACAGACAAAGGCCTTGGACTCGAACATAATGTCTCACTTCGAACTCATTTCTATGTTATGTATTAATATATAAGATTCTTTCTACGCAAACCACAATATATCAAAAATGGATATAACAATGTTAAAGTGTTTTTACTATAGCGCGCTCTTTTATGTGACATGAAAAGCCAAATGCAGTTAAGTGAACAAACTTGTGCCTTCATCGCGTGTTCGATTTGATTGGAGTGAAAACTTTATTTAGAAATATGTCAGCATATAGACCTTCAAGGCGGTTTCATTGATTTCCAAGAACTACTTAGTTCTACTTAAGGGGGTTTGCATTTTCTAGATGAGCCCCCTAAGCTTGATCTCACTTTTCGTGTTTTGTGTTTTGTACGGTTGGACTTTGTATAATATACCCATTTTAGCTGCGGGTCTCAAACATTTATTGCGAAAATCACGAAAGGAAAGTGGAAAAAAAGCTGAACCCTTAAGTAAAGCGAATTTACCTCTAGTCTCCGTCATAGTTCCTGTGAAAGACGAGGAAAGAGTTATTGGTCGACTACTAGACTCGTTGTTAAGATTAGACTACCCTAAAGAAAGAAGTGAGATAATTATCGTTGAAGATGGATCTAAAGATAAAACCTTTGAAATATGCCAAAAATACGTAGACCAGCATTCAAGCCATATAAAGCTATTTCATCGAGAAACATCAAATGGCAAGCCCTCAGCCTTAAATTATGCCTTGAAAAAGGCTAAGGGTGAGATTCTTGCCTTATTTGATGCAGACTGTGTTCCAAACTCAGACGTTTTGTTAAGGGCTGTGGAATGTTTTAAGGATTCTTCGATTGCTGCAGTACAAGGGGGCGCATCCTCCATAAATGCAAATGAGAACATGTTGGCACGTCTGATTTCATACGAAGAAGCTGTTGTCTTCAGGACTTACGCTTTGGGAAGAAATGTTCTCAATTTGTTTGTTTGTGTATGGGGTAGTTGTTGTTTTCTAAGGAGAGACGTTGTTGAGAAGATAGGTGGATGGGATGAGGGTTCTCTATCTGAAGACTTAGAAATATCGGTTAGGTTAACAAAGGAGGGTTATTTGGTGAGGTATGTGCCCGAGATAGAGTCATGGCAAGAATCGCCTGCAAGACTTGGTGTTCTCGTAAAGCAGAGGGCAAGGTGGCTAAGAGGGCATATGGAAACCGCTTTGAAGTATGGAAAATTGATTACTAACGTTAACAAGAAGAGTCTGGACACGGAAGTTACATTATTTACGCCTTTCATTCAGATTACGGCCCTTTTAGGTTACTTTATGGCTTTATTTGCGTCCTTTCTGTCCATCCAGCTCGATTACATTTTGTCTATTCTGGGGCAGGTTCTTTTGATTCTCACGATAACTGTACTGTTGATGATTGGAACAGCCTTAATTTATATAATTAGACCTCGCAAAATGACAAGCCTACTATGGTTGCCCGTTGTTTTTGCGTATTGGCTTGTAGAAAACTTTATTGCATTTTATGCGTTGCTTCAAATAGTTTTGAGAAGGCCTAGAAGATGGACCAAAACAACGAAAACAGGAACCATTGATTATGATAGGAAACGATGTTGAATATTGGAGACACGTTCAGAATAGTTGGGGTGTTAAGGTTTGAGAAATATCTATCGCATGCTAATGATTGGTTTGGGAGCAGGTCTAATAACCCTTGGGATTGTTGGGATTGCGCTATCTGATCGTGTGGAGATTCAAAGGCGAGAAGATTGGGTTTTGGTGGGTCAGAGAGCAGGGGCATCCGTATCATCTTTTACCCTTAACCTTTCATATGGAACCTACAAGCTGGGAGTTTTTGTGTGGGTTCATAATTACGCTGAAGCTTTTTACTCAATTTCAGATGCCAACAGAACCATAGTAGTCACGCTTCCCCTAGAGACTACTGATCAGTTAAGCGAGTGGAAATATAGTGAAGTGCAATTCCAACTAAGTGATTCTGAATACTACACTTTTGAATTGGTCAATGCTACTTTTTCGAGAGTTCGTTCCTTTGCGAAATTGTTTCAGAAAAGATATGTAGACGAACGTTTATATCCATATCGAAGTTTTCTTTGGGCTGGAGTTTTCTCTCTGGTGGTAGGAGTTCCACTAGCAGTTGTGAGTTTAGCAAGCCCAATAATGCACGCGCGTGGAAAGAAGCAGAATATAGAAGTTGAAGGTTCCACTAATTGATGAAATATCCAAGGAATGTAGGCAACATTACAGTATCAGTGGTGATTCCAGCCTTTAACGAACAACAGACCGTTGGCCCGGTGGTTCGTCGTACTTGTCAGGTGCTTAGAGAGTTGGGTCTTTCTTTTGAGGTTATTGTAGTCGATGACGGATCTGACGATGATACAGCTTTAGTTTGTGAGAAGTATGGCGCCAGAGTGATTAAGAATGGGCATAGAATGGGAAAGGGAACAGCACTTAGAAAGGGGTTTCATGCCTGTAGAGGGGACGTAATAGTAACGTTGGATGCAGATGGCGGCCATAAGCCTAAAGAAATTCCTCGTCTGTTGAAGCCTATTTTAAATGGCGGTCTTGATATGGTGTCTGGGCTGCGAGTCTTTAGTTCCATAAGTTCTGCTGGAAGGAAGTTTCGGTTACTGGGTAATTTGGTTTTTAGTTATTTTATATCTTTGTTCGCTAGGAGAAAGGTTGTAGATTCGCAGTCTGGTTTTCGGGCTTTCAGGGCTGATGTGGTGAGGGGAATGAAGCTTTCGTCTAGGCGGTTTGAGATTGAGACTGAGATGTTGATTGAGGTAATTAGGAGTGGCCACAGTTTTGCTGAGGTTCCCATTATTATTAAAGATGCTTTGGGTTCTTCTAAGGTGAATGTTGTTGTGGATGGTTTGATAATTTTCTGGAAGACTTTTTCAAGCATTATTTTCCCACATAGAAAGTGATATGCAGGGCATCTTGGCATCTATTTTATGCGCTGGTGAATTTGGTTAAGCTCGTATTCTTACAGAAGATTTTTATTTAAAACGTATCGACGTATAGAAGCAGGTGATAAAGTTAGACGCTTCCGACCTACGTTTGTTGTGTGTGAGCTTGAGAGTTGAAGGTAAGGAGAAGATGCTATTGGGTAGAAAGCTCTGCCAGCTAAGTGTGATAATTCCTACGATTAATGAGGAGGATGGTATTGTCTCAACTCTTTCTGAGTTTCCGTTTGGGGCATTGGAGAGAATGGGTTTTGCGTGCGAGGTCATAGTGGTCGATGGGGGGTCAAGTGATCGAACGAAGGAGGAAGCTGAACAGCTGCGTGCGAGGGTCATCGTTGAACCTCGTAATGGATATGGGAGAGCTTATAAGACTGGATTTAGCGAGAGCAAGGGCGACATTTTAGTTGCCTTGGATGGCGATTATAGTTATCCTGCAGCTGCCATTCCAACGCTCTTGAAGATTATGATCGAGGAAGACCTTGACTTTGTTACAGCAAGCAGGTTAGAGTTGATGGAGCCAAAGGCGATGAGCTGGATGCATAGGCTGGGTAATTGGATATTGAGCGTGACGGTTAGGCTTCTTTTTGGGGTGAGGTTGAGAGATTCTCAGTCTGGTATGTGGCTGATTGGGAGGAATGTGCTTGACCGTATTTTGCCAGAGAGTGATGGGATGGCATTTTCTGAGGAAATTAAGATACGTGCTTTCAAATGCTGTAAATGCGCGGAGATTCCGATTAAGTACAGAACGAGAGTTGGAAATCCAAAGATCAAAGCAGCACTAGATGGCATTAGGAATTTACATCACCTTCTGCAACTAAGATTTATATATTTGCCGAGGGCTTTCCTTCGACGAAGGAGATGAAGGTTTGAGGAACGTGTTGGTGACTGGAGGAGCAGGACTGATAGGCAGCCACTTGGTTAGGTTGTTGGTGGAGGAAGGGCATGAAGTATTTGTAACAGACAATTTTGAGAGAGGGAGCAGAGAGAATCTAAAGGATGTTCAAAGCAAAGTTCAAATTATTGAATGTGACCTGACAGATCAATCGCGTTCTGAAATGGTTATTGCTAAGCATAGGTTTAATGATGTCTATCACTTGGCAGCAAGATTGGGTGGGGTTGGATACATTACGGAGCATCCGGCTGAATGTTTCACTCCCAATTTGCAGATGAACGTAAATGTTCTTGAGGCGTGCAGAAAGGCTGAGGTAGATAGATTGTTGTTTGCTTCAACTGCTTGTATCTATCCTGTAGAGCTTCAGGAAAGGCCTGATGCGCCTGCACTTAGGGAGGTGGATGACCGTCCTTACAATCCTGAATCTGGTTATGGATGGGCAAAGTTGACGGCTGAGCACCTTTGTAATGCGTATATCCGAGAGTATGGGATGAACATAGGCATCGTGAGGATGTTTAATGTGTATGGTCCTGGTGAGGATATGGGTGAGGACTCTCATGTTATTCCGATGCTTATTAGAAAGGCGATTAGGTATCCCGAAGAGGAGTTTGTTGTTTGGGGTTCTGGGAATGCTACAAGGGCTTTTACGTTTGCTTCGGATGCTGCTGCTGGGCTCATTCTTGCGATGCGGAACGGGATCAATAATGGACCGTATAACATTGGTGGGCATGAGAGAGTTTCGGTTAGGAGGCTTGCCGAAATGATTAAGAAGATATCTGGGAAAGAAAGTATGCCTATTGTTTTTGATAGGAGTAAGCCTGAGGGAGTGAGTGGAAGGGCGGCAGACTGGACTAACGCTAGAGAAGAGTTAGGTTGGAATCCACAGGTTTCCTTGAAAGAGGGGCTTAAGATTACTTATGATTGGGCATTGAAAAAACTAGAGAGTCAGGCTTATGCTTTGTAATCCCCAACATGCGCGGAGATTGAATTTTGCTATTGGTAAGTCCGTAACCAGTTTGATTTTGTCTACCTGAGCTGTAATCGTGACTTGTATGAACATTGTGATTTTATCAGAACCTCCTCGTGTCCGCAGTCCATTTAAGACAGCCTTAAGGCAAGCTGCAGGTTTGGCTAAGCGGAAACACAAAGTCTATTTCATAACGCAAAAACGCAATTTTGACGAAACAATATCTTTGCTTGGAGGGTTACCGCGAGGTATAGCCTATTTAACTCTACGCCCAGTACCAATGTTGTCACTCGTATTTGATTGCTTGACACGATTACATAGATACGTTGAAGGAAGCCCAATTGATATCGATCTTGCTGGTATGTTAGTTTCTGGCTTGCTTATGAGTAAGAAACTTTCAAACACACGCTTTGGCTGTCTCATTGCTCATTCAACTTTGTCATCACTTCAGATGTTTAATCTTTACATGTCGCATGACCTTAGAAAAGTTCTTTACTTGTACGACATTCCGATTCATGTTATGATGAAAATAGTAAACCCCAAGGTGAGTAGCTACCTGATTAATTGCGTAAGATTGTTTGAAGATCAGGTGGTCCGTAATGCTGATGTGCTTCTTTGTGCCACACGCGAGGCTGCTAAAAGTTGGAAAGAGACGTTTCATGTTGATCCTATCGTTTTCCGTCTAGGCTGTGACCCCTCACGATTTTTTCCTTACCCAAAGAGAGACTATATAATCTCCATAACAAGTTGGGAACCCCAGAGAAGACCTTTTCTTTTGCTGGATTTGATGGAACGCCTTGAGAATAGTAGGTTGAAGCTAATTGTAGCAGGGCGTTGGCAGAATAAAACCCTTCTGAATCAATTCAAGATTTCGCTTTTCAAGCGGAAGTTAGAAGACAAGATATTGGTCGCCGAAAATATAAGTGAATATAAGCTTTCTCAGCTTTATCGTAAAGCACGATGCATTATACAACCTGTGGGGCCGAAGCTTTATATGACTGCTCTAGAGGCTGCGGCTCGTGGTGCTCCAATAATTGCTCCATCCGGGTCGGAGGTATGGGAATTATTTGAACACGGCGTCCATGGTTTTAAGGTTGTAGAAGAAGATATCAGTAGCTACATCGATGCAGTTTTGAAACTTGAGGATGAAGACTTATTGTACAAAATGGGCTATCAAACTTGGAAGAAAGCACATAAATATAGTTGGAGGAGTCATGTGGCTAGTCTTGAAGAAATAATGCAGTGAATAAATATGGAAAACTATTTAACGTAATAGCATAAAATTGTTCTTACGCTTGGTGAATCATGTGTCTAAAAAAACTATTGATGTAGTTATTCTATCAATGTTGTATCCTCCCGATTTTGGAGGCATGTCATCAAGGGCTTACAGCATAGCCAAAAATTTGTCCAAAAGGTACACTGTTCATGTGATAGCTTCCGAACCTCGATACCCAAGTGGCAAACTGAATCATTCGCAATGTCGTAAAGAATGTGAAAATAATCGTATCTCAGTAACTAGGTTACCCATCCCTCCGATTCCATATAGAGGGTCTCTTAATAGACTGGTTCTATTCACTTGGTATTCTATTTTGACTTTTTTCGCTTTGATTCGACTCAAAAACGTTAAAACTGTTATTTCTGCATATCCTCATCCTGCCATAGATGTCGTGTCATCTTTAGCGAAGGCTCTGCGGTCCTTTAAGCTTGTAGTAGACATCTCCGATCTGTGGCCTGAAGCTATCACTTTGCCAAATCGTTTCCTTAATTATTTGCTTCAGGCTATCGGTTATAGTACTAATGTGGCACTTTTCAGGGGCAGTCCGGACGGTGCTTCAGTATACAATGAACGCGCCTTAATGATATTCCAAAAGCGGTATGGATTTAGCAAGCCTGCGGTTGTGGTTTACAACACTGCAGATATAGGAGAATTTGATTGTCGTCCCCACGTAGAAAATAACAAACCAGCTTTGAAGAGCTTATTGCATAGAGACGTTGAGGATAAATTTGTAATTCTTTATTCAGGAACTATTGGAGTATATCAAAATGTCGGAAACATTGTATGCGTGGCACAAAAAATAAGAAGTATGGGTAAGAGTGAGGTTATCTTTGTGATTGTTGGGGAAGGTGAAGAAAAAGATAAAGTAGTTAGTTTGGCGAAGAAATTATCCTTGGATAATATCGTGTTTCTTCCAAAATTGCAGAGAGATTCCTTGCAGAATATAATCCATGAAGCTGATCTTGCATTAGTGCCGATTTCATATCCGAATAGTATTGCATTATATGTTGGGATGCCGATAAAATGGGCAGAATATATGGCCTGTGGCATTCCAGTATTAGTACCGGCTAATAGCTTCATTGGAGACATCACCAAGAAGTACGATTCTGGATTTGAAGTGGACTTCTCTGATCCTGGATTAGTCGCCAAAGTTATAGCTGACGTTGTGAGTAATAAGGCGAGGCTTAGGTTTATGAGGAGAAATGCTAGACAGCTAGCGGTGGATATGCTTAGTGAGGAGAAAGCAATGAGCAATCTAAGTAATCTCATACAAAGCTTAATGAACGATTATTACGAAAGAGGAGTTGTGCGCACTAATTAAGTGAAGGTTGTTCTTCTGGCAAGTTTTCTTGCGAAACGTTATAGTAATCGGAACCTTCTTTTCTTTGGGAAGGACCCACATCTGGTACTTTCGCCCAGCATATGGAATTTTGTCTCTCCTCTCGTCAAACATGCTGGAGCGGTGCTAGATGTTGGTTGCGGAACAGGGATCTTGATCTTTAATTTAAGTAACAAAATGAAGCCCAACGCTGTCGCGGTGGGATTAGAGATAGATAAGAAACGCTGCGAGATGGCGTTACTCAAGACACACCGCGAGATAGTATGTGCAGAGGCTTTACATATGCCATTTGCAAATGAGACTTTCAACTTAGTGTTTTCGACAATGGTCATAGAGCATGTGGACGATGAGGCATTATTGCGTGAAGTTTCGCGAGTGCTAAAAGATGGAGGATTTTTGGTTCTCACTACGGTCTTACGAGGAGAAGACGCACACTACTTCTATAAGGATGAGGAAGGTCGACCATTATTGGCTCTGAACCACATTAGAGAATATGGCTCAGGGCAGGAAGTATTACAACTTATCAAATCTTATGGATTTGTTACGAGGGCTTCCGTCATTTATCCGTTCCGGTTATCTTTGCCAACAGCCTTTTTGAGCACTCTGTACAGACTCTTCCCGAACAAGATTCTTGAGGCATTGGCCACAACAGACCTTGTTAGCATCACGAGGAAGAAGCTAACTATAAATGTGCCAAAATATTTTATCATTGAAGTGGTGACGCAAAAATTTCGCTTAACTTAGAAATCTTGGTGGCTTGAATTGTCTAATTGTCGTTCGGGTGCCATAATCGTATCATACCTTGATTATGGTAAGAAAAACATCTTGGGATACGCATGCTAAGCACGCTAGGCTCGTTAAATATGTGAAGATAGGTACGTGGTCGGCATGCTAAGACGATTGAAGAACCTTGTAAAAGATCACAAAGGCGAATTAGTAAAAATTGGAAGAGATAAGGTTGATGTTAACATTATATATATGATATGCGGCTTCTTACTTTCGTCCTCGAGGATAGTAGGCTTATACAGATGGCTCCTTCCTATCCATGGGGTAGTTTTAGATTTGGGTTGCGGTCAAGGATTGTCGTTTAGGGCTTTGAAACTCATGCCCGGAAATAAGATAAACAGAACTTATGCTGTCGGGGTGGATATTTTCCGACGATATCTTGTGGAAGGCAAGAAGCAGGGCACATATGACGACGTGATTCGCTGCGATGTGAGGTATCTTCCTGTAAAAAGCAGATCTGTAGAGGCATGTTTGCTTTTGGACCTTATAGAACATTTGGAGAAAAAAGAAGGTTTAAAATTATTAGTTTGTGTTGAATCTATAGTGAAGAGGCAGATAATAATAACAACCCCAAATGGGTTTTCATCAGAATTCGCGCAAGAAAACCCTTTTTGGCTACATAAGTCTGGGTGGCATCCTCCAGAGTTTGTACGCCTTAATTATAAGGTGCGTGGAATCAAAGGAACCAAAGTGTATGCTAAGATCAGATATCATAGGTTCTTACACATTGTCCTAGCTCTTAATCCATTTTACCTGTTGCTCACATGGTTTGTCGCTTACTTCTGGCCTACTATAGCCTCAGAGCTACTATGTGTTAAATGTGTTCAGAATCGCTAATTAAGGTGAGCACATGTTCGCGTATGTCAGGAACGTGATAGCACGAATCTGTTCAGGACTTTCTAAACATATCTTCTTTTATAGCTGCATTTTTTCGTCTTTTTTGATCTTATTGGTAATAGTAATTTTAGCATATTATATCCATGAAATGTTGGGGACCAACCTTTTGCTGGGATGGGATTCTTCAGGATATGTGTGGCAAGCGAATCGAGTTCTTTCGATTGGTTTTGCTCATGCTATTCACGCTTGGGGATATCCTAGCTTGTATACACAACTGTCAGCACTGATCGGGTACGTATGTAAAAACACATTGATCGTGGAGAGAGTGTTACCCATCTTCTTTTATGCAATCTTAATATATGCAAGTTCAAAACTGGTATACAAAATCACTGAGAATACTTATATCGGCGGTCTCTCAGCTCTTTTTAGCGCGTTATCCTTGAATTTTTTAAGGGTTTTTTCTGATCTCCACCGTAATTTAATGGCTCTGTCATTAAGTTTTATGGTTTTTCTTTTAGTTCCAAGTCTCCTTCGTGAGAAGGTTTTTCTAAGCAAGAGATATTTTGTATTCATATCCGTTCTGGCAGTCATAGCTTGTACTCATTTTGAAACTTACTTCATTTTGTTTGCTTCCTTTATGTTATATGGATTAATAGGTACTAACTTGAAGAAACTATTGAAACTTGCTTTCGCTTGTGTAATACCTGTAATTGTCCTCGTAAGCTTGTTTCCTACATACTTTTTTGGATATATAAGTACCATTATATTTTTTCCGCGGATATTGTCTTTTAGTGATGTTCTTCCATGGATTGGAGGTTCATGGTTTCTCTTCATTTTTGTAATTGTGGGAGTATTTTACTCATTTTATAAAACAACCAAACGTAACGATGAGTTGTCTCCACTTATCTTTTCTTGGTTTTTCGTGAGTCTTGTTCTAGTAGGTTTGATGTGGCATTCAAATGCTCTTGCTGAATTTGTTTTACGCATCTTATTTATTCTTCCCGTTCCGCTATATTTGGCTATGTCAATAGCAGCCTTAAATGAACTTGCTGTGAGATTCCATTTAAACCAATTAACTTTTCTCAAAATTGCTAAACACACAAAGCACATTGGTGCTCGCCGAATATTGTTGTTTGGTGTATCTTTGTGTTTGATAACAGGGTCTGCTTTTGTTACTTATCAACGAGTAGGAGAGTACTTAACTCCATATCTTCCTCGCTCGAGTTACAAGAAACTTCTCGCTGCATGTGGTTATCTTTCGCAAAACGGTTGGTCAAAGCCTGTGGTTGTTTTTTATGGTGAACCGGGATTTTGGTATGCAAGCTTATACAGAAACTACATTGGAGTAGAGCTTGGAGAGCATTTTGCATATTATGGTAAGATAGAAGACTTGTTTTGTTTTGTTCTTTCGGACCCCTCAATTAAGTATGATCCATATTACATGGGTGTTGAAAGATATTATTCAAGACTTTATTATACAGAGCTTTTAGGTAATTGGAGTGGTTCACCGCCGCCTATGTATTGGCATGAATCGTATATATCAGATGTTCAGGATTTAAGGTCGCATCCCATAATCGTTGTGGCTCCTGACTTTTACAGTATTAATCTGCCATACTTCATGAAATCTTTCTATGTTGGTGATGGAATTTATGTTATTCCACCGCATTCATCAATTAATTTTACTGAAGTATTTTACGGTCCCGAAATAACCGTGATAAGAAATAGTGTTTCCAGCAATATAAAGACCGAGTACTCTCATATTGACCCATACAATCCTTATCTTGTCCATCTCAAATTAAACGCTTCATCTGGCTACCAATCCTACAACCTCACTAGTCTCCCATCCAACATGACCTTTGCTTGGATGGAACAAGGCAGCGACTTGAGTTATCCCGAACACAATCCTATGCGCTTAAACGGAACCAAAGCAATAGTCGGCAATGACCCCACTGAATCCCCTCAATACTGGACAACACCAATAAAAGAACAGGAAGCAACCATCCAAATAGACTCCTCCGCTAAAAAAGAAGGAAGCTCCAGCCTAAAAATAATCGGCAAAACAGATTCATGGGGTTGCCTCAGCATCAGCTATGATAGTCTTGGGGCATGGAATCTATCTGGGTATTCTTCAATGGGTGTGTGGATGAAATGCAACGAGTCTGCTTCATTCTCTATAACCCTCGTTGACCATTATGGAGGCTCCAGAACCTTCTGGGGAATAGAAGCAGAAGGTGGTTCAGCAACCACAAGTTGGAAAAGATTTGTGGTGAACTTGACAGAATATACTTCTCAGACGCCAGACTTCACCATCAGTTCAGTTGATCATATCGACTTGTTTGTTTATTCAACTGTGGGGAAGAATTTGTCTTTTTGGATTGACGACTTGACAGTTGACACTTCACTCAACTTGGGGAGGTTCGTTTATAAAGATCGGGTTCTAGTTAACGAGACAGTGGTTGCCTATTTCTACGCTCATATAGAAGATGCATAATAGTGCGCGCTCTTTTATCTTTCCAGACTTTTGGCGCGCGCTTCGGCTTCTTTCGCTTGTGTCTTTTTGAGAATTTGTAAGCTAGAAAAGCGATCACTACAATCGCCGTTAACCCTACTGCCACTTTGATGATTATGTCCCGGGAGTCTGTCTCAGGCTCGAGATAAGTGAAGACCATTTGTGGGCTGTATTCGCGCATTTCTTGAGTTGTTTGGTCTTTTGAGGCGAAACGTGAGAGCGCCATTCCTCCAAGTGTATTTTCAACCTCTAAAGTCAACGTTATATTCTCGTAGTTTTCTTCCATCGCTTTGCGAACGATATTTGTTACCTTCCATTCATACCAAAAGTCTATAGAGGCAACTCCGACAGCGCTTTCCGAGCTGGTTCTGAAAAATCCGCCGAATGAAACAAAAGTTAGGTTTTCTTCATTCCAAGTGTTGTTTGCACACCAGTGCACACCAACGATGTGTGGAGAAGTAAAATTGAAACAGTAGAGCCGCAACTTTATTTCAGAAGTAGCGTTAAAATTATATGAAACTTTCGAAATGTCAAACATTAACACAACAATAGAAAATCCATTTGCATATTCTGAAACTTCTAAGTAGTCTCTTTTCCCGTAGTTAGAGTTAACTGAAAAAGCGTCGACGTATGTGTCTGCTATCGGCGTAATCATTTCGTGGTCAGAGGCGTTTACAACAGGAAGTAGGGAGACGAAGAGTGTGAGAAGAATTGTAAACGCTAAAATCTTATGGTTCAAATTACATCGTGTTCAAGCATGTGTTTGCTTTCTCAATAAGAGTTTTTCTGAAATAAACGAGCACAAAGTTATTTTTTCTAATCCTCTAGCTAGATTTGCGTGTCTCTTCATTGATATTTGCATGCAGAAGGTTAGGTTTTGGTTTACGTAGTGCAGAGTAGATACGTGCACGAGCGAAGTAAATTGTTGTTGCGATAAAGATTATTGTCGTCTCAATAAAGACATACATCAAGTTTAGGGTGCTAGCTATTTCGCCTCCAAATTCGTACTTTGACTTTAGTTCATTGAAACTAGATTGTAAAGATGAATAGTCAGAGAGGAGGCTATAGTAAGTAGAGTTCAAGGAATCATAGCTATTTTGCAGATTGCTATAATCCGTTAGAAGAGCACTATGATTTGCTTGCAAGCCACTGTAGATATTTTGCAGATTGTTATAGCTGCTTTGAAGAGAGTTATAATCTGCTAACAGTTGATTGTAACTGCTTAGGAGTGAATTGTAGTTTGTAACTAGTTGATTATATGCTACCTGAAGGTTTTCATAGGGTTTGTTTCTTAGGTAGGTGACTCTAAATACACCATCGTTAGACTGACTCTTCCACAGGGACTCACGCCAAACCTTCCAAGTGCAAGACGTTTGACTGTATACCAAACCAGGATCTACATCTTCAGGGATGTCCACGTTAAAATTTTGGTCTTCAACATTACCGGAAGGCAGATCTACATTCTGAAAGGCATAGAAAACATTGAACCATCCAAGATAGCCTTCGGACTTGGAGCCGTAGATTCTGAAACGTACAGTGACCTCTTGAAGGTTTTCTCTTGCCTCAACTCTTACTCTTATAGTCATTGTCTGGTTTGGATAGGCTTGATAAGGAGCATAAATTTCGACATTTAGACCTTCCCAAAAGAAAGTCCAAACAAGTCTGGTTTCAATCGCATTAACAGAGGGTACAATACAAGATAGAAGAAACATTAAAGTCAGAAATGCAATTATTCTTTTCAAGATATCGTCTCCATTTCATTTTTGGCAATATCTATTTCGGTCAGTGGTTAATTAAGAATTGCGGAATAAACACGTTTTAATTGATATCATCAATGTATGCATAGATTCTCACATTTCTCTGGCAATGCGTGCATTGCGCGCGCAAAGTATTTCCTAGGTTTGAGTCTTTCAAGAGTTTCTTGCTAGCCTAGTCTACAGTCAAGTAAAGATAAGTCCCAGGCAAAAACTAGCGAGGCTTCTTCGCCGTTTCAACATCGTTTACGTTCCCTTAGGGTCTTATAGCAAGGTTTTGAACAAAAGGTCTTAATTAAGACATCTAGAAGGCTTTTAAGAGGTTTAAGGTGTCTTAATGCATGCATGCACACTTACTACGAGCTTATTTGCATGCATTCATCAAAACCAATTTGCAAGGGATTGATTAAGTTCATCTACATGCATGTCTTCTGACAATTTTGAAATGATAAGTTTCGCTATTTGAGTTTCGAAACTTGGATTTTGCTTTTTCAGGCATAAGTCAGTGAGAAGTGTCGTTTGTTTTGTTGCTATCTTGATGTTTTCATTGGCTATTTTTACCAATGATGATTGAATTTTGGCGAAAGCTTCAGCCTTTTCTGCGCGTCGATTTGCATCATCCTTTTCCCGTTTTAATCTTCCATTATCAGCTGTCAATTTAGCAATTTTTTCCTTTAAACTGCTGATTTCTGAATCTCCGGGCTTCATCAACACACTCAGTTCTGCATTTTCATCTTCCGTCATCTGATGGAGAATGAATAGCTTCCGTGAGCAGTTTTCACAATTTGGTCCAGTCTGTTGCCGCGACAGAAAACCTTTAGCCATAAAGAAAGATGGCAAGTCTTTATGTATGCTCGCGAGAGTTTTGGTCAAGTATGAAAAGGGCGATCTGTCATCTGTCTTCTGAATAGGTTTTAAGTCGATTGGAAGATTCCAACGCTCTCTAGCTATTAAGGCGGCAAAAACACTTTCCATGTCTATTCTCATATCGAGTGCATGTGATGAAAGGATGTCAATTAATTCGCGGTCCAATTTTTCATTATTTATCCTTGTTTCTTCTTCCTGCCGTTTCTCTCTTACGCGTTGAAGCCTAAGATAGCCTTTCTCTGTCAAGCAGTAGCTGTAGGTTCCTCCAACTTTCTGTCGACTTACACATCCTTGCCCATATAGACGTCGCAAATGCACCTGAAGGGAGTTAATACTTGGATAAATATGCATGCCATAGAATGCCGCTTGGAGATCGTTAACATTTTGCCAAGGTCTTTCTTCAAGCAACTCCAATATTTGAGTGGAAGAGACTTTGACTTTCTTGTTAGAGAACGTAAAAGCACGAGTAGACTCGAATTGTGATATGCTTATCGACATTTTGTTTCTCCACTTACTATTTGTTGCCTAGGTCCTTAAGAACTTACATCTAGAAGTAAGTTTAAGGTTTCAAGGAATAACATAGATGATCTCTCGGTAGTTGCTTCCGAGACGTTTTCGTTGTCTATTTCTAGTAGATTGCTGAGAAAATGGAAGAACTATTTTTCTCTCCATCTTGCCTTGAAACTTGCAAGCAAACTGAATGCGAACACTGTGGCTATCAGAATTAGTCAGTGGAAAATTGTGCTTTCTATGGGAAGGTAGGAGAGGCCTATGTAGCTTCGGATTAGGCTTGCAGCATTTGAGGTTGGAAAAACATATGATATCCAACTGAACGTGCCTAGAATAGATTCGGAATAATAGACGGGCGGAACAAAGACTAAACTGAAGCTTAGCATGCATGCAATGTACTGCTCTGAGTGAATGCCTTATCAGATATTTGCTACTTCGATGTTTTTTGAGTTCTTGAAATATCCTATGTCCAACTTTCTTTCTTGTAAGATCAAGGCTCTTCCGGTCTTAATCATTTTTTCCGTGAAACTTAATGATCTTTCTTCTTTTGGCACTATACCATATCTTGCTGCACAATTTGAGCATCTTAATTTACAACTGTTGCTATAGGTGATAGAAACTACTAAACTGCCTATACTGAACTTCTCTGCACAGTCATAACATTGTAGAAGCCTTGGGTTTCTGGAGAATCTAGTAAATATGCGTTTTGTTATTCTGTAGACTTTTAGCATATGGTCACCATGTTCACGCTAACAAAGATAACGAAACTAGGAAAAATGCCTTGAGTGTAACTAATTGGTAGCAAAATGTGCAACTTTACCTTTTTCGTTAAATATTTAGAGTGTAACCAGGTGGTAGCAAAATATGAAACCTTATTTTTACATTGAAAAAATCTTTTATCCTTGAGATTCTAACTAATACTGGGGTTATCTGGTTGAGGCGAAGGAGTACTATTGCAGTTCTTTACCTTATCCTAATGTTTGTGATTGTTACCTCTTTTCCCCTTCTTCAAGAAATTTCATTCTTGAGAGCCTATATACTGGTGATTTATGGTGCTGCATTCGTGTTTCTCACCATTGGGGTAATAGCCTACTTAATGATATTTCCTGCAATTGTGCTTGAAAAAGATCAGAAACTCAACCCCGAAGAAGGATTTCTAGCTTTCTTTGAAGGTGTTATGAAGGCCTTGCACGAAGACGAGAGGAAAGTCTGCATGGTGCTTTGGAAAGAGGGCGGAACCGCATTGCAAAAGGATGTAAGATGGGTAACGGGACTGTCAAAAGTGAAAACTCATAGAGTAGTATCGAGGTTGGCTAGTCGGGGAGTCATTGCAGTAGAAAAGAATGGCAAAGAAAATAGGCTGTCGTTAGCCTCTTGGCTGTATAAGCCTTGGCTGTATAAGAATAGTGCGGACAAGAATCCCTAACAGCCAAGATGCGCGTATGTTGCCGTGTCTGTCATGTATGTGTGCGTATATTTCCTCTTAGTGAAATGAATCGCGTAGGACGCACTCTATACCCACTAACTTTACGATTTTTGAGTTTCGGAAGTTTCTTCAAAGTAGACGCAATAAAACTGTATTCCGTTCGCGTGATGATGATTAACCAACAGTTCATAATGGATTCTTACATCACTAAACACTCGGCTGCTTGTTGCGTTAACATGGATTAGATATTCCTCAGACATAAATGACTCTTGGTTATCAAGAAGATCAATTGATAACGTAAAGTCAGCATCCGTGTAACCTGAGTTGAACAGTGTATAATTTATCTGTACATACTCAAATTCCCAACTTATGGGTATGACTTTCCACTCATAGCTGGTCAAGTGAACAAGGGGTTTTTTTAGGTTTTCCAACTCGGCAATTTGCGAGGTAAGTTCTATCATGTTAAAGGCGTACCATACATTCAGACAGATAGAAACTCCTAATGTGCACACTAAGGCAGCCATAATGGCATTTTTTTTGGTTATGTTCATTCTTCTTTTCACATCCTTCAATGTTAATCATATCGTAAACTTTTTAACTTTTTAATTATTTGCTAACTTTTCATGCGCATGCCTCTGCGATCTAGTTGAAACTTACTGCATAGTCATGCCCACGCACGCGCACATGCAAGGTGATTTCTGTTGCCTTTGCTGGAAAATGATGTGATAGAAATTTTTTATGGAGTTTACTTCTATAGTTTTATTCTAAATTCAGACTTGAACATGGAAAAACTTTTAAAGGTTTCCTTTGAACATATTGTTCACGCATTATATGCGTATCGTAAAAAAGAGGAAATAAGAAATGGAAATGTCAAAGAAGAAATTATCGGCGATACTGTTAACCTTGACAACGTTCTTAGCTATGTTTGCTGTTCTTGGGTCATCTGTTGCTGTTGTTGCTACGCAGTACATAAATGTGGATAGTTACTGTTGGATTGAAGGAGTACTTCATAATGACACTTACACGTTGTATCCGTATGCTCAAGAGAGCATGGATATAGGGTTCTCAAAGTACGGTGAAATGATAGGCTATAACGAAGTCACAAAGATAGGGCTTGGGCTACAATATCCTGGGTATTCAGGTGCAGGCAACACTTACGATCAGAAACTAGGGACTTCTGTTGATCCTTTCTGCAACGAAAAGATAGGCGTTGACTGGTGGATGAACGGATGGTTCATAGACATAAAGTATACTCCACTCGGCGGAGAAGAAAATAGGGAGATTTGGGCTTTCGCTCTGTTTAGTGACGGTTCAAAGCACGGAGGCGACTGGATAGTGATGCCTTCTGTGCCTGCGAATTCTCCAGCTAGACCCTTATGGCAAGAGAATCCACCTTACGCTAATCCTGCTTCCGCCGCATACTCGGGAATAGTTACTCCTATACCGGATAGTGGTGGAAGGAAGACCAATGGCTACTGTGAGACAGATCCCATAGAGATCATCTATAACGGACCGAGAAGATTAATAGCTATTTGCAGGACAAAGGTCAGTGACGTAGGTGCTGCTGCGGATCTGGTTGACCTAACTTTTACATTCGTTTTCAACAAAGCAGAGAAGAATGTCATCATACTTAAGGATGTTAAGCGGTTATACGCGAAGAGTGATATGAATGTACAGTTTGGCAACCGTGGCGAGTGGGACCTTGGCATCTATCCTGCCACTGACTCCTATATTCACTGGTACACTGATGAACCAGTCCAATATTGGGACCAGAATAATAATGGAATAATTACTGTCGCTGAAGAAGAGAGTTCGTTTAACTTCTTCAAGAGCTATTTCTTGGAATACAAGTGCCCGAAGAAGTGGTGGGACGAAGTACCTTCTGACGAGATACCAACAACAGTCTATGACGAATGGACAGAACAGCCAATAGATTTCCCAGGTGGTCGTTATACAGACGACATATCATGGAATGAAACGCAGCCAACTTGCTACGGTCGCGACTGGCACTATGATCAAACTATAAAGGAACATTCATACGCCGTGGCTCAAGTGATAACCAAAGCAGGTGACTATGTGGGCGCATTGGCTGTTTGGCCTCATCCAGAGTTCTGGGCTGCTCACAACCTTTACTACCCGCCAAAACGCACTACGACTGCAGGTGGAGGACTCAACCCGTCCTCTCTGTCGCTTATGCTTACACCAATATCAAGGTTGCTTGAATGGCACAAATGGACTGTGACTGAGGACCCAACAAGCGGCGACTATCCATACGGCTATTTGGCCGACAGAGATGACGTATGGGTTAAAATGGACGATGTAGTCTATGCGACTGGTGGCACAAAAGAACCGATCATTCCGTTCACGATCTATGAACATGACTTCTGGCTAAAATCAGATACACCTTCATACAGAGTAGTGTCAGTTTACATGTTGACTGACAGGCACGATGCTGATGACAGAGATGCACTGCGGGGAGCAAATGCCGAAGATTGGTCCGATGGCGTAAACCAGATTGACAGGGAAATCCAGTATCAACTTGACGAAATCTTTAACCCATGGGACATCTACGACGCAATGCACAAAAACACAAAGAGCTGGGTACAATTCTTCGACAAAGGTGTGGCTACTCCAACTACTGCTTGGACATCAGCGAACATGAAGGCTTGGGATGGTAAAACCTACCATTGTATCGAGCTTGACCATGAAAGAACGATAGAGACTGGCCTACGAATTCCGACAGTACCAGTCTATCCGGGAACTGAGCCTGGAGTTCGTCCGACTGATTGGGACAATGATCACGTTCTTTGCTGGGACGCATACTGTGCCGACACTGAGAGGGTTCTTGTAGACACGGGCTCTGGATATGAGTTAGTTCCAAGAGCTGTAGGTTTTGGCATTCTCGAAGAGCCGGAGGATTATGATCCTTGGTCTCTTACTAGCTACAACTTCCTCGATCCGGTTCCAGATACAACGCGCCACTACTACACAATTAACATGACTACAGGAAGAATATCCTTCTACGAATACAACGACGTTACAGAAGTTTTTGACGAGTGGTATCTACCTACAGGTTCTATGGTCAAAGTTCTCTGGTCAAGTGAACACGAAGCAACAACCGCTGGACAATGGGACGAAGATGACTTACTATACCCAGTCGACAACAGCACTTTCCGCTTCCCACTACACCACGACATAATAGACGAGTACAAGCCCGATACAGAAGTATTCCTAATTGAGCAAGGACCCGTGCGCCTTCTAAACGGATCAACGACAGGAACACGCTACTATGTCTACAGATCAGGCCAAACCACCATAACAATTTACAATGTCCGCAACTGCTCGGAAATTGACATAAAATACCACACTGCGGCATTAGCAGATTCGTGGGTGGAAGAGAAATTCCACGTAGACAATGCAAGAGGAAATCCTCCAAGTGAGACGTTTACTCTTGATTATACCCCTGACTACATTGAGAAGGTTTGGTATCACAGCGAGAAGGCACTATTAGGCGGAGACTATGTATTCAACAATAAAACCAAAACCTTATACATGCAAGACCCAGTGCCAGCAGGACAATGGCTACTAGTCAACTACACTGTCGGCGCCGTCAAATATGCAAACTTCTTCCTCGGCGACGGATCAAAAACCTCGTTCACACTACAAGCATATCCGAATGTAGGCAGCCTAAACGTCTCCAACACAGAAATACTGCAACAGATAGTGAACACAACAGCCTACCCAACAGGAGAGACACCATTAGGAATCAGAGTTCCAAAAGTAGAATGCTACTGGAGAGCAACCGACGGCGGCACCTATGTGAACGGAACTTGGATAAAATTCGGCGTCTTGGTAGAAAGAGAATGGCTAAACGTAGCCGACACGAAAGTCAGAGGCAACTGGATAATACGCGAAACAAGCACCTGCGACGAACTAGTCATGGACCAAGCACCACTAAACGCAACCCAAGTAAAAACAGGCTGGCCTGGACAAGAACTCAAAATAGTCTTCAAAGTTCCAAGCGGACGCTGGGAATGGGCGACAGTCGGAAAAACATCTGCACCTGAAGACTCACTTGGCAACACGATGGTCGTTGCAGCCTTCAAGAACAAACTAATAGAATTCGGACTCGGCGGACTAGACATACAAGCCACTACCACAGGACCAAGAATCCCATCGTTGATAGACGAAGCTAAAAGCCCAGACAAAATCGGCAGATACCACCTCCACGACGACTGGTGCTACTCACGCACCAGCGACTCCGACGCCAAGGACAAATCCTGGCCAATATCAAGCTCCAACATAATCACCGTGGGCGGAACAGCTGTCAACAACATAGCAAAATACACCAACGACTTCGTACAAGCAATGTCCGGCACCACGGTAGGAAGCGGCTACTACGCAGTAACATGCTGGGACAAAGCCTTAACTACATATGGCTTCTATGCAGGCAAAGCAGTGACAGAACGCTATGGATACGCAGTTATACAAACATACAAGGACAAAAATGGAACCATAATCTTCTTAGTCCGCGGATGGAATGCCCAAGACACCTACTACGCCGCGAAATGGTTCGACGAACACAAATTTGAACTACAACACCTCAACTTACACGTAACAGACCTAATATTGAGAGTCGAGTACAAGTACAGCGATGGCAAACTAAGGTGTATACCAATAGTTACCATCCGCGAGCATCTTGGAACAATAAGCGAAAAACCACCACACGATCCTTAAAATCGCCACAACCCTCCTTTTTTTTAATTTTATTCTTTTCCGAACTTCTTTTAGTAGAGAGAGAAATCTAGAGCACTTCAGAGAACGAACACTACTCCTACATCACCAAACCATTGAAATAGTGGATATAGACATGTAAACCCTATATGCAGAACCAAACGGGCTTTCACAGAAACAAAAGGAGCCAACTAGGCCTTGACAATGAGTTTAAAAATGGACGTTGAAGAATGGCATCAAGAACTTTGGAGAGGAACCAAAAAATCATTACAAAATATTTTGAACATAGACCCCCAAAAGGAACATTCATAAAGCCCCTACGAGATATTCTATCACTCTTCGAAAAAATCCACGATTCCGGACATGAACTAACCACCTAACAACAACCAGAGGTATGAATCATGGTTGAAATCTCCGCAATTCAATCGACTAACCACAATAAAAACCTATGGAACCAGTATGTACTCTCAGAACCCAATGCATACATATATCATCTCTGGGAATGGGGAGAAGTTATAAGCAAGACTTATAACCACAAAAAACATTATTTAACGATTCAAGAAGATGGAGATATCGTCGGAATCATACCTCTCATTCACATTAGAAGCAACTTGTTCGCTAACAAACTAATCTCACTTCCCTTTTGCGAGTATGGAGGTCCATTACTAGCAACTCATTTAGACCCATCAATAATCGAACGCACTCTCAAAATACTTTCAAAAAAACTCGCCATGTTAACTAAAATGTTGAGAACAGACTATATAGAATTGAGACAATCTTCATCAGCTCTTTTTCGCCTTCTTTCATCAACGAGAACGAGTTTCACAATTTGCCGAAAATCCTTAACCTTTGAAATAGATCTAACCAGAGAAGAATCAGTTCTCTGGAAAAACCTCGAAAAGCGAATACGCAGACACATAAAAAAGGCATTAAGGACCGGAATTGAAGTTAGAGATGTCGATTCCAACACTCTAACACAGTATTACAAGTTGTACTTAAAAACCCAAAAAAGACACGGTTCTCCACCCCACTCATACAATTTCTTCAAAAACATTTACGACGTTTTTAAATCAAAAGGACGACTACAAATGCTTTTAGCTACCTATAAAGAAAAGCCGATAGCGGGTAGAATGGTTTTCTGCTTCAACGGCAAAATAAACTGCTGGAACAGTGTCATCGACAGAAAATATGCAAGCTTAAACGCTTCAAATCTTCTTCTTTGGCATATTATCCGTTGGGGAACGAAAAACGAATTCAAGGTCCTCGATCTGGGAAGAACACGAATCGAAGACAAAGGAGTATACCATTTCAAATGTGGCTGGGGAGGCAAAAGAAAAATTCTTGAAGACTATGCATTCTTTTCCAGAAAAAGGGGAATTCCTGATCCTCTGCAAAAAAAGTACCTTTTCTTGTCCAATTTATGGTCCCTATTGCCCCAAACCATAACCGAAAAAATAGGTCCAAGCATAATTAGCAGTATAGGACTATAGCTTATGCATGCATCTCTTTCTACGTGATAAGGTGAAAAATCCTCTAGAAACAGCATTGCAAACAGACAACATATATGCCAAAGCTTGGAAAACATTTATTCTAACCCCTATTACACCACTTCTCGGGTATTTACTCCGAAAGAACCTAGGTGACGTTTAACATTATGCATGAGGTTTAGGCGTCTATGTTGCTCACAGTTGTATTGTGAACCCATTGCGCAGCATATGTCCAAAACAAGTTTGGCAACAACAAAGTAACAATACACAAATATAGGTATGTAACCTCCCCTACAAAATTCATTGGAAGCATCATAATCCTAAGACTAAGCTTCTTAAGAAATACAACTTTCTTAAACCCAAATTTGGAATATAAACGAAAAGCCCTTACGTTACTACTAAAAACTCCCAACAGAATAAAGCCAAGATGACACTCTCGCGCTATGTCAATTGTTTTCTCCAGTATCTGACTTCCGATTCCTCGACCACGCCATTCCTCACAAATATACAATGTAAGAATATTGAATACACTCCGTACACCACATACAGCCATGACATCACCATTATCATCTACAACAACAACCAAAATCTTAGAAGGCAAAAAAGCATTAGTCCATGGAATATTTGCCAACTTCGACTTAACTTCTCCAAGCCCAAAAACAAACCTCAAAAGAGGACACCTCTAAACCACAATTTTCTCCAACATGTCTTGAATAGGCTCCTTTGGGCAGTCAAAAGTTTCCAAAAGATTCTTTATAACCTTAAGGGTATATTCTCCACAATGCCTAGCGGCATAAGAACGAATCTCTCCTAGCCTCTGGGCATTAGGGTCTACATCAAACGGATGGATATAAACAATCGCCGGCATCCCTCTGCGAAGAAACCATTTGATCGCCGCCCTTGTGTAGGTTACTCCAAAATTCCTTAGAAACCATCCGCCAATAGGCAAACGCAAATAAGGAAAAATCGAAATAGGCACTTCAAAGAATTTACCCTTCTTCACATTAACATTATGTGGACCAAGTGAAACGTTGTAATTACTCCACCAACCCGGTATTCCTACAGATGGAACAGCAGAAGAATCGTAAACATAGCCTATTTCACTTAGCAAAGAAACAATCCTGGGAGTAATTCTAAAAAATGGAGCCCTAAACCCTTTCGGCGCTTCCCCAGTTATCTTTGCCAAAATACTGCAGTTCTTCCTTTCCATCTCCTCCAGCTCAGTTAACGAGATCCTCGTAAAATCCACATGAAAATATCCATGAGAAGCAACTTCATGTCCAAAGTCATAGATTTCTTCAACCACCTCTGGAAAAGTTTCGGCAATTTTGCCTAATACAAAAAAAGTGGAGCGCACATGTTCTCTTTCAAAAAGATTCAGAATGCTCCGTAGAGGTCCTATGAACGTCCCTTCTGGAGATTCATGCCTGTAGCGTATCATAGTCTTATGTGCACTTGGCCATAAACCATGAAAGCCTTCTTCGACATCAACTGTTAAGGTAATCATTACTTAACTTACTCTCCCTCTACGCTTATGAATTATTTTGTGTTTTACAAACGTTTCTTCACATTACTCGACTCATGATACTGAGCAACAATGATATCTCCTCCAGAATCAAGCAAACCAAATATCCCATATTCACCTCACGGAAGAAACGCGCCGTCTCTTCTTAGCAAGTTAATAAGTATTTACTGAATAAACGGTAACTTCCAAAGTCGAAGCGCTTGCACATTAGTTATCTATGAGTGATATACCCGAGCCAGTAATATCCCTTAAATATTACCGCGTTTTCCTTTTCTTTCATCGATAAAGCGAAAGGAGATTGGAAAATGAAAGGCAAAATAAAAGCGATAATAGTTGTGACGCTTTTGGCAATATTGCTTATCGAACCGCTATATCTAAAAATCGCGACCGCTCAGAACGTATCAGGTACTCAAGATGACACTTTAGGAGTTTGGATGTTCAGTGCAGGCACCACCATCCCGGCTGGAGCACCAACTGACGACATAATAGATAGAGCAGTTTTCTACAACCTACTTGACTACATAGGTGACACATCAGCAGAAGTCTACAAGTTTGGCTGGGGACCTATCGAACCAATTACAGGACAAGAAGACAAGACACTGGCAGAAGTTGTCAGAGGTCTTTTAGCCATTGACGACTTCGGTTTTCTCGCCAACGGAAACGACGACGACGCAAACTTTGACACTGGAAAAAATGGCTATTTCGTAGGAGGATTCGACCCCAACGATCCATACATAATTGTTTCGGATGGCACAAAAGCAACAGGAGTGTTAGGACCATCTGGAGCTACTAGCGCCCAACAAGCGGAACAAGCCATTGATGGATACGAAATTTTCATTTTTGAAGACGCCGAACTCAGTGGCATGGTCATAAGTTTGAGCAACCGTTTGGGTCTGAACATAACATTCTCGATCGCTGACCTTCAAGTCAATCCACCAACCCAGTATGGCGCTGATGACACACTAGTAGCAATCGACTTAGACGCTCTGCCAAGTTTCGACCACACTTTCATTGACACCATCCGAATAAAAGACGACGGCATCACTTCACCTTCGACATACGGCGATACGACTCTAGAGATAGATGCAATAGCCACAAGAAAATCTTTGAAAAAAAGGGAATGTCCTGTTACTTTCTACACTGATCCCTTCAACATTGGAAATATCACTTTTAAAGGCGAGACCTACACTTACGACGAGACTGACACTTTCCCATACGGAACTTCTGGTCTGGCTACTGCTAAAGCCCCTGTAGGCTGGGCTTTTGACCACTGGGTAGCCGGTGGCAACGTTCAGCTCTCAAGCATAACAGACAATCCAACAACGGTGACTGTTCTCTGTGGCGGCAACTTAACCGCTTTCTTCAGACAAGCCCAATGCACTGTTACTTTCTATACTGATCCCTTCAACATTGGAAATATCACTTTTAAAGGCGAGACCTACACTTACGACGAGACTGACACTTTCCCATACGGAACTTCTGGTCTGGCTACTGCTAAAGCCCCTGTAGGCTGGGCTTTTGATCACTGGGTTGCTACTGGCAACGTTCAGATTTCAAGTACAACAGCCAATCCTACAACAGTGACTGTTCTCTGTGGTGGCAACCTCACTGCTGTCTTCAAACAGATTCAATGTGTAGTTAAGTTCTATACTGCCCCCTCGACAGTTGGTAACATCACCTTCAAGGGCATAACCTACCTTTACGGTCAGTCTGACACCTTCCCATATGGCGTTTCAGGTTCAGCTACTGCTAACGCTCCCGTAGGCTGGGCGTTTGACCACTGGGTAACCGTTGGCAACGTCCAGGTTTCAAGTACAACAGCTAATCCAACAACCTTCACAATCAAATGTGGCGGCAACCTTACTGCTTTCTTTAAGCAGCTTCAATGTCCTGTTACTTTCTATACTGATCCTTCTACCATTGGTAACATCACTTTCAAAGGTGAGACCTACACTTACGACGAGACTGACACTTTCCCATATGGCACTTCTGGTTTAGCTTATGCTAATGCTCCCGTAGGCTGGGCTTTTGATCACTGGGTTGCTACTGGCAACGTTCAGATTTCAAGTACAACAGCCAATCCTACAACAGTGACTGTTCTCTGTGGTGGCAACCTCACTGCTGTCTTCAAACAGATTCAATGTGTAGTTAAGTTCTATACTGCCCCCTCGACAGTTGGTAACATCACCTTTAAGGGTGTAACCTACACCTATGGTCAGCTTGCCACGTTTCCATATGGCACCTCTGGCTTGGTCACTGCTAATGCTCCTGAGGGCTGGATCTTTGATCATTGGACAACCGTTGGCAACGTCCAAGTTTCAAGTACAACAGCTAATCCAACAACCTTTTCCATCACTTGTGGCGGCAACCTCACCGCTGTTTTCATTGAGCAAGGCATCGGAGACTTTGGAACTATAGGTTACTGGAAACACGTTTTCTACGTTTGGAAGACAGGTAAAGGAACATTCAAAGATTACGTGGAAACGCTTCTAGTAGACTATTTGGAAAGAATAAACGCAACATCAAGGGTATTCAGTGAGAATTACACTCTTACTATGGAAAGCGCATACGACCTTCTATGGAGTCGTGATTCAAGCATTAGAACAAGAGCTCTCAAACAGTGTTTAGCCTCATGGCTGAACTGGGCCGACGGTGCCACCACAATGACTCAAATGGTAGATACAAACTACGATGGGATTCCAGACATGACCTTTGGCGATGCCATGACAATAGTGGAAGATATACTCAGAGATCCAAACAGCAGCAGAGAAGAACTAGAGTACGCAAAGAACATATGCGACTCGATAAACAATATGTGAGTAACTAAGGTTAGTGTGCATTGCCAGCAACATAGTCTAAAAGTACTTTTTCTCATTTTCTCTTTTTTTTTAAGCAAATCAAAACATACCATCTTCGACATTGAAATAAATTTACAATGTTCAAAGTTTTTTGAGATTAAAGGATTCACTAGCACTTGATCCGAACTCAAACCTAGGTCATAATGTTTTCTAAAAAGAAGAAATATTACTACCATTAAGACAGCATCCTTGCTTATCAAGAAACATTCAGCAGGGAATGATCGAAAAGACAACGATGAAACTAAGCACTTTCTCAACAAGAAAGTTTTATAAATCTTGCTAATAATCATCAATGCGCGCGTGTTCCTAAGGGGAAGGGTTTGAGGTGAGTTTTTGACTAATTTTTCAAGTGTTCTTGTGACCGGCGGAGCGGGCTTCATCGGCAGCCACCTCGTCGACGCCCTCATATCCCAAGGAGCCAACATCTCAGTTTTCGACAACCTCACCACTGGAACCCTAAAAAACCTCAGACAATGGCTTGGCAATCCAAACCTGACTTTCATAAAAGGTGACCTCCTAAACCCAGCCGACCTCAAAAAACTAAGACACGACCACTACAAAATTGTCTTCCACCTAGTAGCAAACCCAGAAGTCAGAGTAGGCTCAACCAATCCAAAAATCCACTTCCAACAGAACATTGTTGCTACCAATAATCTCCTAGAACACCTCAGAAAAACCAGAAATATCTTCACATTAGTATTTGCATCCACATCCACAGTCTACGGCGAACCTGCAAAAATCCCAACACCCGAAGACTGCGCCCCACTAGAACCTATCTCCATATACGGCGCCACCAAACTTGCCTCAGAAGCCCTCATCACAGCCTACGCCCACACCTACAACTTCAAAGCAGTAATCTACCGCCTAGCCAACATAGTCGGTCCAAGAAGTCAACACGGCGTAATCCGCGACTTCATCCAAAAGCTAAAGAAAAACCCTAATGAGCTTGAAATATTAGGTGATGGAACCCAAACCAAGTCATATCTCCATATAGGCGACTGCATAGAAGCTATGCTCTTTGGGCTAGAAAAATCAACAGAGCAAGTTGAAATTTACAACGTCGGCTCAGAGGATCAAATCAACGTCAAAGCCATAGCCCAAATTATCATCGAAGAAATGGGATTCAAGAATGTTAAGCTCAAGTTCACTGGTGGCGTCAATGGTGGAAGAGGCTGGAAAGGAGATGTAAAAAACATGCTCCTAGACATCGGCAAGCTCAAAGCCTTAGGATGGAAACCCAAATATAAAAGCAAACAAGCAGTAGCAAAAGCTACAAAAGAACTAATAGTGCACCAGCGCTAATGGATTTTACTAACATTTGGACTCGCGATAGTTGACGAGTGTTAAGATTATCTGTGACAGCTTTTTGGCGCAACATTCTAATATTGCAAAGATGTTAATGGCGGGTATGTGCAGTGATTATTCGATTGAGCCTTCTGAAGAGGAATCTGTTCAGTCTGCCTCTTCGTTTGAGCAAGTGCACACAATTGTTGCCGAAGAGTTTAGCATAGAAGAAGGTTTTTTAGATCATGATACTCCAACTTTTTACATTAAACTTACACCAGAATCGAAAAATGCATTTTTGAGGCTTATGAAGCGTTTAGACGCTATCGGTTGTATTCCAGTTCTTAGAGAAGAGGAAAGAAAATATGTTTTGCGGATTGTCAGTAAGCCTCCTGTGAAGCCAAGTCGAATCAGCATAAACTTGCTACTATTTCTAGCAACTATTGGAACTACACTGCTTACGGGTTATCTTATTTCACCATCCGATTGGGTTGATCCGATCGTGGGCGCTGTAACATTCACTGCTTCGCTTTTGGCGGTAGCAGGGATACATGAATTAAGCCACAAATTAGCCGCCAATAAACATGGGATTGAAGCCACAGCACCATACTTTATCCCAGGACCTCCTCCTCCATTTGGAATAGGAACCTTTGGTGCTGTTATTCAACAGAAGTCTCTAGCGCCTAACAAAGATGCGTTATTCGATCTAGGCATCAGCGGTCCACTGATAGGTTTTGTCGTAGCTGTCATTGTCACAATTATCGGTATTTCAATATCTTTTACGTCTCCAGTTGCACCGCCTGAAGGCATTCCTCTTCCTTTGCCTCTATCTTTTATCTTTCTCATTCAAATGTTAGCAAATGCAGGATTTTTGCAGGGTGGGCCATATATATTGTTACATCCTGTGGCTTTCGCTGGCTGGGTCGGTATATTCGTTATGGTCTTTAATCTAATACCAGGCGGCATGTTAGATGGTGGGCATGCAGTTCGAGCGTTGTTAGGGCAAAAAGCAAGTCGTGTCTTACCGCTCATTGCGATAATAATACTTCTAGCTCTTAATCCTTCTTATTACTGGCTCATAGCAATAGTATCTTTCTTCTTCTCCATGCAGCGTCATCCAGGTCCTTTAGATGACGTTTCTGGGCTCACAACAGGCAGAAAGCTTGCTGCCATACTGCTTGTCGCGGTTTTTATACTCTGCATAGCTCCCTCTCCATACTTTCTATAAACTGGCAAATCTATCAAAAACATTTAATATTCCAACAGAGAAGTCATCAAGAAGTGATCCACGATGAAAATTGCAAGAAAAGCAGTTCTCCCGTTTTTGTTTGTAACCCTATTTTTCGGAACATTTCCAACTTTTACCAATACACCTATGATGCGCACATCATTCGCGCAGTTAGACGATAAAGTTTTTGAAAACTCATTTTTATCAAATTTACATTCTGGAAGCCCGTTTAGAAAATTCGTTGATCCAGAGCTTCTGAATTCAGTAGGTCTAGCCAGAGTTATTGTTACAGTCACGGATGATATGGCTTTAAACGATGTTTCAAAGCATATGGCATCTGCCAGAGCAACACCATCTTTTAAGGGTTTTCGTATAGTTAGGGGTCTCATGTCGTCAGAAAACATTACGAAGTTAGCTGCTGACTCCCGCGTACTCTCTATCATGAAAGACGAGAAAATCAACTACGATATGCCAGTTGAATTTCCTACTTTTTCTTCATTCCAAGATGTGCTTAAGTTTGGATTTCGAAAGCTAGAATCTGAAGAATGGGTGCTGGACAAGCCTGAGGCAACGCTAAGAGACGTTGTAAACATAACTGGGGCAAGGAAAGTGTGGGAAACATATGACATCAATGGAACCGGCACAACAATTGCTATAGTAGACACTGGAGTTGACTACGGGGCTCCAAGCCTAGGATACTCAGATGCTGTCGCAAGAGATTTGCTTGGATATCCAGCAACTTTTGATGCAGATGCAGAATCTCTGGTAATTACCAATACGATAGTAACGAATACTTTTACCGTTACTGGCACAGATACTTGGCTAGAAACCAACGGAACCGACCCATACGTGTACATTTCCTTTTTGGCTTTTCCACCCTATTACCTAGTGCCTCCAGTTGTCAGATGGTCTGATTTGAATGGCACTCTTTTTCAATTTCCTATGAATATTACGGGCATAACATCGCAGAGCGGAGAGTATCACTTTGGGCTAATGATTCAGTACTGGAATATGTTTCCAGAATGGTATGTATCGCAGATATTTCCGGTGCTTGTTGTAGATTCTGTCAACTCAGGAGTTTATGATACAGTTTACGTCGATATCTCCTATGATTGGGCGTGGCTTGGTTTCATTAGCTCGGAAAACCCTGATATTCTGCCTTACTGGCCTAGCACGTGGCCTCCAGAACTTAGTTTTGCTGACGAGACGCCAGTGACCCCAAAGGGCAGAACAGTTGCTGCTAGAGATTTTACCGAAGACGGAATCTATGACCTTTCAGCTGGGTCGTTAGGCTATTTCTTGGATGTGTGGGGAGCCTCTCCAAATATCGAAGATAGAGGTCAAGTTCTCAAGCCTATCGCCACAGATGGAGACTATACTGTGTTTGTAAATGATTGGTTTGGTCATGGAACTAGCTGTGCCAGTTGTGCTGCGGGAAGAGGGTTGTCTATTCCTTTTATAGATTCTGGAATGGCTCCTGGAGCAAAAGTAATGGGCGTAGTGGCATTATTTCTAGGAGATGTTATTGAGGCTGACTTGTGGGCAGCAGGCTTTGATTTGATTCCAGGCTCTGAAGGTTGGAGAAATGTTCCAGGCTATGGAACAGTTTGGGGAGAATGGAGCTATACTGGGAACCACAAAGCTGATGTCATAAGCCACAGCTGGGGATTTTCAAACTGGGCAGAAGAAACTCTAGGCATGCCATGGTACGATGTGCTGACAGTTTTTGAAGATGCGCTAACAATTCCAGGCTACTTTGCACCTGATTATCCTGGAACAGTGATAGTTCATGCAAGCGGAAACGGTGGAGCTGGTTACGGAACTGTTACTGAGCCAGCGTACGCTACACTTCCCATAACTGTTGGGGCCTCTACATCGCTGAATTGGACTCGCATTGCTTTTGGCTTCGCTGGTGGAAGCTATGATGAAGTTATACCATGGAGTGCCAGAGGTCCAACTCCACTAGGAAATGTCAAGCCAGATATGGTCAATATAGGTGCTAGAGGTTGGGCTGCAGAGCCAGCATGGTCCGGAAACGGAAACGGCTCATTGGCTTATGAACTTTTTGGCGGAACAAGCATGGCTGCACCTCTCACAGCAGGCGCAAGCGCTTTAACAATTCAAGCGTATAATCAAACGCATGGAGAAAAGCCATCACCAGAACTTACAAAAGTTGTCCTGAAATCTTCAGCCAAAGATTTAGGCTATGATGCTTTTGTCCAAGGATCAGGACGAGTAGATGCCTTTGCTGCTGTTGAACTAGCCCTCGGCATGTCTGGAATAACTGTCACCTCATCTGCAACTTGGGAGAATATTCGTTCAAAAATTGCCCATGCTTGGACTACTTCCTACAATTCCCTTGGCGAACCATTATCTTCCACACCGCCCACCGAGTCTATCTTTGATGTAAACTGGTTTGCTGGAACCATAAAGCCAGACGGATCAGCGACAACTGAATTTACCATTGAAAATCCAGCCAACCAACCTGTTGTAGCCACAATCACACCAGTGATACACGAACAAATAGGCACTCCTCTAGTCTATTATGGTCGTACTGGACCCATGCCCTTAGATTGGCAAATGTGGTGGAGCCCTTGGGCGCCAGATGGCTGGCAAAGAGGAAACTTTATCGCCCTCAATAGGTCTGACATACCTAGTGACACGGATCTTATGGTCGCTTCCCTATGGGTTTCCTATAGATATTTTGACCCATATAGAGACTACATCTGGGATCGCAGATGGGGTATAATGATACTAGACTGGGTTGATGCCAACCATGATGGAACTGTAAACATAAATGAGGTTTACCTTCTGAACTATGGATATAGTTTTGGCACGAGCAATGAAGCAAGAGTTAGTTTCCCTCTTTCAAAGATTAGGGAGGGGGGGAAACCTGTGATTTTTGTATATCAACGTGGAGTTTTAGATTCTGTTCTATTCAACGTAGGAATTAGTTACTACACAAGGAAAAATTGGGCATGGATTGAAACACCAACAAACATATCAGTTTTCGGCAGTTCTTTCGAAACCTTTACTGCAAACTTAACCGTGCCGACCAATACGCCTCAAGGTGTTTATGAAGGGCAAATAATAATCAATATAACAGTTCCATATAGCAAGATGATAGCAGTCCCGGTTTCTCTCCAAGTTCCAGCCATTTTGCCCACGAACAACCTAATGTATAACTTTACTCCATCGTCAACCGGTAGTCTTTATGAACCTTTTAAAGTCAGCGGCTACTTTGACTGGAGCTGGAGATATGAATCTGGCGACTGGAAGCAATGGGTTTTCAATTTGCAAGACTCTGCCGTCGTTGCGGCTTTTGTTTCATCTAGTTGGATTGGAGACATGACTGATATAGATATGTTTGGCATAAACCCCATGGGAATTATGGTAGATGGAGCTATGAGCCCTAACTTATACGGAGGCGCATTTCAATGGCAAACTAGAACTGGAACCAACGAAGAATATGTGGTTCTTAATACAAGTAATTTTGCCTATTCGCAACCTGGCACCTACACAGTTCTGCTTCACAATGTGCTTTTTGATGGAACAATTTACCCAGAAAACGTCACTGGAAAAGTGGAACTTGTCAAACTTTTGCCAAGAGGCCCCGTAAACGTTGCAGCACGCTCTGGCCAATCAGCCTCACAGAATTTCATGATAGCATCTGGAAGAAGATTAACGGGCATAAGTTTACTTGCTTATGATGATTTGAATCCATTTTCAATTGAGTTTACGCCTGGCTACATTTCCAGTATAAACGCCATGGGCTCAGCAGAATTCACAGTAAGAATTAATATCCCCAGCGACGTTCCAGAAGGAATCTACCCATCCTGTTTCTTATTCCAAGCGAACGAGTTGCCATTCCCAGTTCTTGCGCTCGTAAATGTAGTAGTAGATAACACGCCGCCGACAGTCACCGTTGTCTCACCAAAAAATGCGATAAATGTTCATGGAAGCATCCCAATTGAAGCGTATGCCAATGACACAAACGGAATTGAGGAAATGAAGTTTGAAGTTGGAACTACTTCGGTTACTATGACTTTTGACAATGTGACAGGTCACTGGATAGCGAGTTTAGATACTACCACGCTAGGAGATGGGTTACATACAATCAATGTCAAAGCTATAGATAAGGCTGGAAACGTAGGAAGCACAAACGTAACAATGACAATAGATAATACAGGGCCATTTGCAAACATTGTGACCCCAGCAAATAACAGCTACCTGCATGGCACAACTGAAATAAACGTCATGGGACAAGATGTCAACTTTAACAAAACAGAGTTATATATAAATGGGCGACTTGAAGCAGTATGGGATGTTAATGGAACAAACACCTACCAGTGGAATACGACAGCGCTTACAGATGGAGCATACGTAATTGTTCTAAAAGTTTATGATAAAGCAAACAACTTTGCCACAGATGAAATTTTGGTGACAGTCGACAACACTCCTCCCATTGCCGAAGTTAGAACACCCGCAACTTTAGACTATGTAAAAGGTGACTGTAACATTACTATCTTTGCTTATGACGCAAATCTAAACATGATACATCTATCTGTTAATGGTAGCAACCTTACTTCATGGACCACAAACGGTATCCACTCTTTCATTTGGAACACATCCTCAATAAACGGTGCACGCACAATAGTGCTAAATGCCTACGATAAAACAGGGGCAAAAACTGAAAAAACAATAACAGTGACAGTTGACAATACTCCTCCGGAGGTCAATATAACAACGCCCCAAGATGGAACTGAATTAAGCGGAACAATAACGATAAACTTTACTGCTTCGGATACTAACCTCGAATCAGTGCAATTGTTGATTGACCAAAGTACATTCAATGTTACTGATACAATATCCTATCAATGGGACACTACAAAAGTCGGTGATGGTGTACACGTTATTAAGCTGATAGCCTACGATAAAGCTGGAAGCACAGCCGAAACTTCAATATCGGCGATTACTATAAACTCAAAACTGAGTCTTGAAGCTAGCAAAAACTTGTATCTACTCATAGGAACGCCATTAGGCTTTATGCTTGGTGTTATTATCGCTTACATAATCTTGAAGAGAAAGGAATGAGCCTCTTATTCCCTATCTGTTCAACAATTTTAATGTTTTTCACAAGGTTTAAAGCATAGTTTCTCCTCTTGATAGCGCTTCTAAGGAGCGCCAACAATTTTGAACTATGAAGTAAAAGATTTCAATCGCGCCCTAAATGCATGTGAAACCTTAGCAGACATATTCGAGTTGGTCAAGCAGTCTGTCAAACGATTTCTAAATAAGCATAGGGCAGGTCTCATGCTTGGCTTAGCCAATCTAGGGATGAAACGAGGATATTTCATCGGTGCCTTTCATCCACTCGGCTCAAATATTATTGTAATGAATAAAGCATCACTTGAAGTTGCTTTGAAGTCCACCGAAAAGCAGGTTTTTAACGCATACTGTTTTCACTTATTGCTTCACGAATATCTGCACTCGTTGGGCTATGTTAACGAAGAAGATGTGAGAGAGTTGACTCGTGAAGTTTGCAGACTAGCTTTAGGCAATGATAGTCCAGCTACAATAATGGCGGAGAGAGGTATCGGCGCCTATTTCCCAAAGGTAACATATTTCAGGCAGGAATCTTCTCTTCCAAGGGACCTTAGAATTGAAATCATCCGAGATTTTGACAGGTCAAGCGTTGGCTATATTCATTAGAAAAAAAGAGAGTGGCTTTAGATTTCTTTTGCTTCAACAGCAGTTAGTGTTTCCATTGTATAGTGTGTTGCGAAACCAATTTTCATGGCAAAATCCATGGCTGCTTTCGCTGTGGGTGCTTCAAAAACGATGATGCCGTCATATCTTCCGAATGTAAAGTATGTATTGCGTATAGTGATGCCTTTTGGTGCTTTAAGTTTTTTAAGGTATTCAACTGCTTCTTCGCCTTTTCCTTTAGGAATTAGAAGCGTTATGAAAAGCATTTTCTCATTAACCCTCCAACTCTAGTAATTTATGGTTTTGTTGACTTAAACTTTGGCTTCTTTCCTCACTCTTGTGGAGAAATTGCTGTATAGAAGTATCTTTCACACGTCTTATATAATGGATTTTACTCTAATGTAAGATGCTCATCAACTGAAAAGAGTGAGAAATTAATGGTTGTAAATTTGAAAGAGTATGACTCAGCAACTGAAATTGTCAAGACAGTAGATCATGAAATTACAGAGACAAAGAACACTTTGAACGGATACTTACGTCGACTCGAAGACATTCGAACGTTAGCTGAAAAATCTAAGAAAATTCGAGAGATAGTTTCCAGATTTGCTGGCAAAAAAGCAATAGCTGAAAGTGCCGAAGTCTCTATCAGCGGAATAAACTTGAATTTAGATGCAAAAGCAATTCATGAATTAGCCGCTATTGAAGAAGTTGTGCGAAGTCAACAAGAAAAGCTCGTTGCATTGCAAAGAGCTCGCGAAGGTTTGAAATGGGCTGACCAAATCGGCGAAACCGAAGGAGTTAAGTTTCTGGTCTTAGAAAAGGATGGGGTGCCAGAAAAGGTTCTGCTTCGGTTTATGTCTGAGTCATAGCTACTCTGTTGCACCTACAGAATCAGATTTGATACTCTATTTAGTATCTTTTCTCATGTCATGCCCAATTGCTTCTAGCTTTAGACTGGTGGGAAAATTCTTCTAGAATCGTGTTCCATAAGTTTTATATCGATTTCACCTATAGAAGTAAGTAATACAAGGAGTTTTTCTTTGTAGCGCCGAGTGAGGGGCGCTCTAAATATACCCAAATTCAAAGGAGAAGTGAGAGATTGAAAATGCATGCATGCATAGGAATGTTATTGACGCTATTTCTAACGCTGGCGTTGTTACCAGTTTTACCTGCAGCTGCAGCACCAGAGGTAATGGTGGAAGTAATCTTTGAAAATGGTCTAAATGAGATCACTAAGGCACCCTGCAGCAACTTTGTCGCATCAATAAAAGTTACACTTCCAGCCGGAGTGGTAATAGATTTTTGGATCATGGAAATCCACTGGGACCCCGCTGTGTTAGAGCTCCAGACCGGAACCACAGCTGACGTAATCGAAGGGCCTTTCATGAAAGCCTTCGGACCCACAATATTCGTTCTTCGAGACCCAGACAATGTAAATGGCATATTACCAGACATAGCCTGTGGATTCTTCACAGCGGTAAAAGCAAGTGGCTCAGGCATATTATGCTACATAAAATTCCACTGCAAAGCACCTGGCGACGGCAACATCATCATATTTGATCCGTGTCCGCCAGGCGAGGAAACCATTCTCTTGGACGTACTAAACGTAGTGCCAATTGATGTCGTCATTAATGGTGTAGTGCACCAACAAACAGAACCAGAACCACCAAACGCTGAATTCACACCTGCAGACTGCACCTTCGTCTATGTATGCACCGACGTGATACTAGAGGGATCCGCCTCAACGGATGGCTTCGACACACTTCCATATCCAGGACACGTATGCCCAATAACTGAATGGAAATGGGAAATCGACGAAAGTTGTGATGGTACAATCGACTTAACCCTCTACGGAAAAGTCGTAGTGTACCACTGTGAAGCACCAGGAGACGTCGGCATAAAGCTGACGGTCTGGGCACCTGATCCGTCGCCGCCCACACATCCGCACTATGTGGAGTACGATTCGGAGACGCACATAATTCATCAAATAGGATGGGAGATTCCAGTATACGTTGATATTAAACCGGGCTCTTTCCCAAATCCAATCAACATAAAGAGTCAAGGACTAGTTCCAGTTGCCATTTGTGGCACTGCCGACTTTGATGTCACAACCATTGATCCTCAAACGATCCGGCTAACTCGGGAAGGAGTTGAAGATGGAGTTGCGCCGATTCGCTGGAGCTACGAAGATGTTGCAACACCATACACCGGGGAACCATGCGGCGGTCATGAGTTAGGTGGCGATGGTTATCTAGATCTAACACTCAAGTTCAAAACTCAAGAGCTAGTGGCGACGCTAGGTCTCAACGCTTTCAAGGGAGAGGTAATTGTCCTTATCCTCACAGGAAACCTTAAGGAAGAAGATGGTGGTACGCCAATTAGGGGCCAGGACTGCGTATGGATCCTAAAATACGTGCGTATACAAAAACTCATAGCACACATGCTTAGATACGAAGCCTATATGCAAAGTTTCTACAGCTAGAAAGAGACAAAAGCTAAAATCAACCCCCTATTCTTTTTTTAAATCTTCGTTTTATACTTTCGCTGGCTAAACCATCGTATTATTCTACATAACTTGCATGTGCACATTTGAGAAATAGGTATCAGTTTTTGTCTTCTATTGCAACATATACTGTTTTGTCATCTAGCTGGCTTTCATACCACTCGGCTTTAACTTCGGACTGTTTAAGGTGAAAGTGGACTTTTTTGGCTCTGACAAGTTCAGTCATTTCTGTTAGGTAGGGTTTTAGAAGTTTCACTGTTTCATGGTCTAGTTCGGCGAAATGAACGGCTTTCAGTATGTCAGTGGGCATAAATCCTAATTCTTTTCTTAACGCTTGAACACGGCGGGCCAAGTCACGCATGACCCCTTCGCCAAGTAGTTTTTCATCTCTACTTATGTCCAATAGGACTTGTGTGTCGCCTTCAGACGCTGAAGCCCATCTCTTGGAATCAAATTCTACATATTTTTCAGAGTATTCCACATCTTTTATGTTTGTGAGTTCTAGGAACTCTTCTTCTAAGGTTTTTAGGGCTTCTTGTACATGTTTTGGTGCTACAACCACTATCTTTCGCAGAGGCCATCTTCGTTTTAGCCGTGCCGCTTGTCGTGCCGAATATACTAATGAAACGCATCGTAGTAATGTTTCAAATTGCTTTTCCAAGTCTTCATTTTCTAGCTTTCTGTCTGGTTTTGGCCAACTTTCAAAGTTTACTGAGTCCGTTAAGTCTCTGTCTAGTTCTCTGTAGACTTTTTGGTATAGGAATTCGCTTAGGTATGGTGTTGCTGGGTTGAAAAGGAGCGTTAGTGTTTTTAATGTGTGCCAGAGAGTTGTGTAGACGGCTAGTCTGCGGTTTCGTGTTTCTGGGTCGTCGCTCCATAGTTCTCTGCGGACCATTGGCACATATTGTCTGCTAAGGTCTTCGACAACAAATTCCTCTAACTCCGACATTGCAAATTGGAATTCACATTTCTCAAGTTTCTTTGCAACTGTTCTTACTGTTCGCTGCAGTTTTGATAGTAGCCAGTGGTCTGGCGGTTTTAAGGAGTTGCTCTTCTTTGCCCACTCAAGCGTATGCTCTAGCGGATTGAATTTGTCGTATTCTGCGTTTTGCATGAAAAACCTATGCAGATGATATAGTGTGCTTAGGACTTGGTAGGGGCGTTTGCCCAATTCCTTTGCATCGAAGCTTATTGTGTCGATTGGGGAGCATTTCCAGAGTACGTGGAATCTGAAAACATCTGCCGAGTGTTTCTCCAGTGTTTGGTTGGCTTCGACTACGTTGCCTATGTGTTTGCTCATTTTTCTTCCTTTTGCGTCTTGCACGAATCCTTGGAATAGGAAAGCCTTGTATGGTGCTTCTGCCTTTCCGGTTAGTATGACGTGTTCTAGTAGTAGGGTGTTTGCCCAGCCTCGTGTTTGGTCTATAGCCTCTGTCAGAAAGTCTATAGGCATATAGGCTTTGAATTCTTCATCTGTGAAGCGTGCGTAAGGTGCGGCTCCGGCGTTGTGCCAACAGTCTAGGACGAAGGGTTCGCGTTTCATCTCTGCATCGCATTTTGGGCATTTTAGTGTTAGTCTGTCTACCCATGGCTTGTGTAGTTCAAAATGTCCTTGCGGCTTATCCATAGCCTTTTCCAATAGTTCTTTTTTGGTTGATACGAGGACTTTGTGCTTGCATTTTTGGCACACCCACACTGGGAGAGGTGCACCCCATACGCGTTCTCTTGATATGCACCATGGTTTTCCCTCTTTGAGCCATGCTAGGAAACGGTTTTTTGGCGCTTCATAGAAGTATTCCACTTTCTCCGCAGCTTCGACGACTTTGTCGTTTATTTTGTTTGTCCAGAGGAAGTATTCTTTTCTTGCGAGCCATATGAGTTTGTGATGCGAGCGCCAACATGTCGGATACTCGTGTCTAACAGTCTTCACTGAGACTAGCAGTTTTCTTTTTTGCATCTCTTCTACTACTTTTTTGTCTGCGTCTCTTGCGAATAAGCCTGCGAATTCGCCTGCATCTTCTGTGAATCTGCATTCTTCGTCGAATGGCACATAGACTGGCACGTTGCGTTTCTGTGCCGCAAGGAAGTCGTCTTCTCCATTGCCTGGGGCTAAGTGAACTACGCCTGTGGCTGTTGTTATGTCTACGAATTCTTCGCATACTACCGTGTGGACATTTGGCATTTTATCTAATTCTTTTTGTTTTTGCACCATGTCCAAGAATGGGTATTCGTATTTTTTGCCTTCTAGTTCTTTGCCAGATACGGTTTCTGTAACCTTATACCCGCTTATGCCGAGTTCTTGCATTACTGGTTCTACACGGTTTTTGGCTAGTAGCCATGTTTCTTCTTTGACTTTCACTTTAGCATATTCTGCTTCTGGATGTACAGCTAGCATGAGGTCTGTTACAAGTGTGAAGGGCATTGTTGTCCAGACTAGAAAATGCGTGTCTTCCGCCTTGCTGAGTTTCATTTTGAAGTATAAGCTTGGGTCTTCCACCTGCTCGTAGCCTAAGCCTACTTCTGCTTGGCTTAACGATGTTTGGCAGTGTGGGCAGTAGGCGACTACGTAGTAGCCTTCGCCCAGCAAGTCTTGTTGCCATGCGCGTTTGAGGTATTGCCATTCGCGCTCTATGTATTCGTCTAGGTATGTCCAATAAGCCTTAGAATCGTTTATGAAGACGCCTAATAGCATGTCTGCTTTATGCCATTCTTGATAGTATTTTTGAACTGTCTTTTTGCATTCTTCGACGACTTTTTCTTCACCGTATTTTTCTAATAATTCCCGTTTGTTTCTTACGCCAAGTTGTCTTTCTACTTCAAGCTCAACGGGCAGGCCTTGGCAGTCCCACCCTGTCCAGAAAGGCATGTAATAGCCTTCCATGGTTTTCCATCTATACCGCAGGTCTTTCATTACCCGGCCACGAGCATGACCAACATGTGGAACACCGTTTAATGTGGGTGGTCCCTCAACATAGCCTAACACGCCCTTGTTGTCTTTTAGTCTGAACTCTGACATTTTTTCTAAAACTTTTTTGCGTTGCCAGAATTCTCTTACTTCTTTTTCAAGCTCGAGTGGCCGATAGTCTAATGTAAGCCATTTGCGGTTTGTATCAGTTTTGAATTTGGCGGTCACCACTCATCTGAATTGCACCAGCCATCATGCAGAATGTCAGTGGGTAAATATAACCTTTTTGAATCATTGATTACTAATTGAGTGGAAGAAGGGTGTCTAGCAAATGAGTATAGACCCCCCTTATATATAGGTTGAATCCGCTATTCGTTCACTATTCATGGAGCCTTTTGGTTAGAATTGAGTAGTCTAGGTCGATGTGAGAGATAAGATTATTTTTGTTTCTCACCTACATAGGAGCTTATTGACCAGTTAAGTCTTAAATACAGTAACGTAGAAGGTTATGGTTGAGGGAAAAATATGGCAGTTTCAAAATATGTTATGGTCATAGGAATGGTAGTGATAGCGGTTGTGGCTTTAGTAGCGGGACTATTTGCAAGTCCAATTGTATTTCCACCAGCCAAAGAGCCAGCCAAACCAGCCGACCCTGTTTGGGCTCGTGTTGCGAACTCGAGCAGGATAATAGTTGCAACTGAACCTGGTTGGCCTCCTTACGAATTCTTAAACGCAACTGGCGGCGTTGTTGGCTTCGAAATTGAATTAATGGAAATGATCGCAGATGAACTGAATCTTACCGTTGAATGGAGGACAAACATACCCTTCGACTCCATAATTCCTGCTGTTGAAGCAATGGATGTAGATTTGGGAGTAAGCGGATTCTCAATTTACATAAGTAGGTTGGAAGTAGTTCAATATACAATGCCCCACAGCATAACAGAAGGGCAAGTAATAATGCTTCAAAGCAGAGCCAACGCTTTAGGTATCACAACACTGACTTCTCTCGCAAATCTGACACAACTTGGGCTCAAATGCGGAGCACAGTCAGGCACAACTCAAGCAGATGAATTGAACCAGATAGCGCCTAGCTCACTTAGAATATACACTGATTACCTCCTTGCACTTGAAGATATGAAAAGGGGTGCAATTGACGCTATCTACGCCGAAACTCCAATAACATCTAATTGGATACTCGAAGCGGAACAACAAGGAGAACCCCCAATAGTAGTTGTCTTCAGAAGACCTTACTTTCCAGTGGCATTTGTCGCTCACAAAGACGCCGACACACTTGTTGCAAAAATAAACGGTGTACTCGCAGAAAAAATAATAGCTACGGCCAAGCTAGACCAATTGAAACAGAAGTGGAAATGCTAGTCACAAACCAATGTGATGAACATTGGATGTCGTCCAGCAACTACTCCTCATGCTAAGAGGACTATCTACAACCCTATTTATTTCCATTCTTTCCCTTTTATTAGGATTAGTCATCGGACTTCTTTTAGCATTTATAAGAGTATATGGAAGCAAACCCCTTCAACTTCTTGTCGACGGATATGAGAAGGTATTTAGAGGTATTCCAGAACTTGTGTTGATGTTTCTATTCTTCTTTGGTATAGGATCTTCCATTCGCTTTCCATTCAAAGATACATTTTTCACAGCAACTTTCGTCTTGGGACTGAGAAGCGGGGCTAATCAGTCTCAGATATTTAGAGGAGCAATAAGGGGTATAGGAGAAGAACAAATGGTAGCCGCTAGATCTCTTGGGCTTTCAAGGTTGAAGTCAATAATTTTTGTTATGATGCCCCAAGTCTTTATTTTCTCCACTCCAGGCCTAGGCAGCGAATATGCTCTTCTCGTAAAAGACTCATCATACGCGTATCTGATTGGTGCTGTTGAAATTATGGAGACAACGGATGAAATTAGGAAAGCAACCTTAGATAATGTTATCCCTTTCTTCTTATCCGCCTCTTTGTACATATTACTCACCTTTCCACTCGCAACATGGCTAGACACGTGGGGTAGCAGAAAAAAGAAGCAACTGGGGCTGTAGAGAGAAAGATGACTGACATAGTAATGGAATGTAAAAACCTGTGGAAATTCTATGGGAAAATCGTTGCAGTAAAAGATGTCTCCCTAAAAATCCAAGAATGCGAAATAAAGCTTATATTCGGACCAAGCGGCTCTGGAAAAAGTACATTTCTAAGATGCTTAGCAATGCTAACACTGCCCACTAAAGGAGACGTTTTCCTTAGAGGAGAATGCCTAACAAAGGAGGCAGTAGACCTAAACAAGGCGAGAGCCAGAATAGGATTCGTATTCCAGCACATCTGGCTCTTTCACCACCTTACAGCCCTTGGAAATGTAGAGTTAGCACTGAGACGCGTACTGAAACTATCCAAGAAAGAAACCAGAGAAAGGGCAATGCAAGCTCTCAGAGATGTGAAGATGGAAGAATGGGCAAGTCATCATCCAGCACAACTGTCCGGAGGACAACAACAGAGAGTCGGAATAGCTAGAGCGTTGGCAAGATGCCCCGACATAATACTACTTGATGAGCCAACATCTGCACTTGACCCAGAACTAACTGGAGAAGTAATAGACACTTTGAGAGACTTGGCAAAAAAGGGAACAACCATGCTCATAGTTAGTCATGAAATGCCGTTCGCACGCGAAGTTGCAGACGAAATGATATTCTTCGATGAAGGCACAATAGTCGAGACAGGACCGCCCGAACTCTTCTTCACAAACCCCAAAAGTGAAAGAGCAAAAAAATTCATGGCACGATTGATCAAGCGAACAAAAAGGGAATGAAATGGTCGTAATCGAACATCTCCCAGATTTCCTTAACTGCTTTATTACAACAGTTGAGTTTACACTGTTTGGAGTATTTGCAGGGCTTGGCATTGGAACTCTTTTGGCAATAGGCGATTTATACGGAGGAAGAATCATTTCAACTGTAATTAGAATTTACGTGGAATTTTTCAGAGGAAGCCCAATTGTCATTCAACTCTTCATTTTTTATTACGCCATTCCAAATATGCTTAGGATAATAATAGACGCCTACGTAGTAGGTTTCCTAGTTTTTAGCCTAAACAGCGCAGCTTACCAAAAGGGCTACATAAAGGGAGCAATTGAAGCCATTTCCACAGATCAGATGACCGCTGCCCTTTCAATAGGACTCTCAAAGGTTCAAGCAATTGGTTATGTGATTCTTCCTCAAGCATTGAGACTAGTAATGCCTGCTTGGGGCAATGAATTCTGCTCCCTAACGAAAAGTACGTCAGCTCTGCTTGTAGTTACAGTGATGGATATAACAGCCTTTGGCCGACACTTAGCAACACTTTCCTTTAGGTATTTAGAAGTATACTCTTTTGTGGCAATAATCTACCTCATCTGGATCAGCGTTACGATGAAAATTTTAGACATAGTATATGAGAAAGTGAAAATACCAGGAATAGAAATATCCGCATAAGTTTTCGGCTCAACGTTTAACTCCAGTTACTATCACCACTTTTCTGCCATTATACTTTCTTGAAATAAACATAGCGATTAAAACGGCAGGGTCATAGTTTGGATATTTCTCACTCAATTTCAATACTGAATCTAGCTTGGTAGTGGATTCCACTTTTGCACATGTAAAATCTAGAAACTCTCTCTCGATATTTTCTCCTTCTTCTCCATGCGTATAAATCGAATTAAAAACTTGTTTGTAATATTCATGGATATCTTCATCTTCACATAGTTTGACGAGTGGATGATTTGGAAGTACACATGCATTAACGGTTGGCGGTTTTTCGATTATGCCTTCGGTTACCATTTCTTGAAAGCCATAGGCAGTTCCGTATGCTAATGTGAGGTCGGCGGAAGGGATGAAAATGTATTCTGGCTTTAATTCTTTCAGCTCGTAGCTGATTGCAATGTCTCCTCTCCATCTTTCTACAAATCCTGGCGATATATTAATGAGTCCTCGTTTTTGAGCTATTTCACTAACCAATTTGTATGAGTCGTAAAAATATTTGCCCTTAACCACAACTTCTGCTCCAAACTTTTTGATGGCTTCAATTTTCTCTTTCGGAGTAACTTCTGGGACCAAAACAATGGCCTTCTCTCTCATCCAGTAAGCCAAAGAAATACCTGCGTTACCGCTTGAAGATATGATATACTTTTTTTCTCGACTAAACTTGTTGATAAAGTAAAATGTTTCTCTATCTTTGTGGCTGCCTGATGGGTTGTTGCACTCTAGTTTTAAGAAGCACTTTAAAAAGTCGTCATATACAACCGGAGTCGAACCCACTTTTGGAGAAATTGCTTTTTCCTTCACTCTTCCACCTCAATACTTATTCTTTGTACTGGCGAATTACTTTTGTCCTTATACGGAATCAATGACATTTATGAAGTTGAATCACATTAATCATCATTTGAAGGCAACAGTTGTGGGAAGAATGGCTACAAGAATCATTATGCACGTTGACATGGATCACTTCTTCTCTGCAGTAGAGGAAAGAGAGCATCCAGAGTATAAAGGCAAACCTGTCATTGTTGGCGCTGACCCAAAAGAAGGAAAAGGAAGAGGCGTCGTCAGCACATGCAATTATGAAGCCAGAAAATTTAAGGTTAAGTCTGGCATGCCTATCTCTAAAGCATGGAAACTCTGCCCACAAGCAATCTACGTGCCAGTTAACTACAAGCTTTATGGACAAGTTTCATCGAATATTATGGCAATTCTTAAGCGATATGCGGACAAGTTTGAGCAGATGGGTTTCGATGAAGCTTTCCTAGACATTAGTTCAAAAGGCAGTTTTGAAGAAGCTAAAAAACTTGCACAAGAGATTAAGAAGGAAATTCTTGAAAAAGAAGGGCTTACGTGTTCTATTGGAGCTGGACCGAGCAAGCTTGTGGCAAAAATAGCAAGCGAATTTCAAAAGCCAGATGGACTGACCGTTGTTGCAGAAAAAGACGTTAAAAAATTTCTTTGGCTCTTGCCTGTGGGCAGTCTATGGGGCGTGGGTAGGAAGACAGAACGTAAACTGTATGAAATGACGATTAAGACAGTAGGCGACTTAGCAAACTATGACCCTTCACAACTAATAGAAAAGTTTGGAGGAGTTTTGGGCACGCAGTTTCACCTTATGGCACATGGGATAGATAGAAGCGAGGTTGTCGAAGGGTGGGAGGCTAAATCCATAAGCAGAGAATTTACTTTTGAAGAAGACACCTCTGACCCCGCTTTACTCTATAAAACGTTGGACAAACTATGCGAACAAGTACATAGCGATGTGAAGAATTCTCGTTTTCATTTTAAGACGATTTCAATAAAGATTCGGTACAGCAACTTTGAAACGCACACTCACAGCAAAACATTACCCTTTCTTACTGATAGGCTTAAGGACATTCAGAAGACATGCCACGAACTAATAGAGGCATTTCTTCAACCAAATAGAAAAATAAGGCTCGTAGGAGCAAAAGTATCAAAACTGGTCTCCAGCGAAAAACAAAAAACATTAGATCAAGAAAAATGATCCTAATTCTGCATCACAACGTTTTAATGCGTGTTCAAACTCAAAATCTGAAACTCGCGATAATACAAAAGGAAAGTCAATGACAATGAGCGAAGAAGAACTTGAAAAAATAAGACAGAAGAAACTAAACCAATTGCTAAGAAAAAGCAAAGGGACTGTGGCATCAGAAAATGTAGTGGCGCTAACCGATTCGACCTTTGACACAACAATAAAGAATGCTTCTTTACCGATTTTGGTTGATTTCTGGGCAGAATGGTGTATGCCCTGCAGAATGATGGTACCAGTAATAGAGGAACTTGCACATGACTACGCTGGGAAGGCAATGTTTGCAAAGATAAACGTTGATGAAAATCCTCAAACAGCAGAACGTTTCAACATTGTAAGTATACCCTTCTTCATAATATTCAAAAATGGGCAACCAGTTGAACAAATATTGGGTGGGGTGGGACGCAAACCATTAGAAGAAGCAATAAAGAAGCATCTGGCAACCTAACTACCATTGTTCCCGCGCGCGCATCGGTTGGGACCCCTGGAGTCTCTGATATTTCTGGTGGCAATTCAGGCAGTTCTTCTTCCCGCTTTCTCTTATGCAACATGTAAATCATAAAAAGTATGAGGGAAGCTATTATGATGACGAGTGCTGTATAGATTCCAATCGTTAGCAAATATGTTATGTACATGAAGCGAACGTTTGAACTCTCATAAGTCACGACAACACTGTAAGAGATTGTCTGTGGAGAGCTCAAATAGGTAAAATTCGCTGTCCATAATTGATGGTCTTCAATCATTAACCCTGTTTCTTGGTCATATGTAATGGATATTTCTCCAAAATAATCAGTAGGGATCATTGTTCCCTGATAGTTTACTGTTCTAGAGAAGTTGAATGGTATTTTGCTCGTTGTTAAACTACTAAAGAAGAGCCAACCGTGGAACTTCAGGCCGGAGTTAGAGAGCGCTGTTGTGTGGTTCAAAACCTTCACGACATCTCCCGCTCTGTGTCGTTCGCCAATCCATAAGTCATAGTATTCGCCGTGAGGGAGGAGTTCCGCAAGGGGTTCTTTTGAAAGGAGCACCGACCTATTTGAAAGATTGACATAAAATTTCAGGGGCGAGATTGCTCCGACGGATTCCGTTACCTCGATGTAGCTAGAGTTGACTATGTTTCCGGTGGTTAAGACAAAGGTTTGTGATGGAATCGCCAATCTTTGTTCTTGATAGTTTATGCCGAGAGAATACTTGACTTGCATGAAAGGAAAGGGCACTGGAAAGTTTCCTGAACTAAGAACGTATGGAGTCAAAAATACAAAGAAGCCCAGAAAAAAAGCTAGAAGCATCAAGCATTTTTTGCGTGACATTTTAGCACTTTATTCCATAATTTTACCATTAATACGTGGTTCCCTCTGTTCTGCAGGATGACCAATAGGGATTAGGTTAAGTGGAATTATGTTCTCTGGAATGTTCAGGGCTCTTCTTATAGCGTTAATACGTTCCTCTCCTGAATAAACACCAAGCCATACCGCACCAAGCCCCAAGGCACTCACTGCTAAAAGGAGGTTCTCTGAAGCAACAGAACAATCTTGAACCCAAAAGAGCGGTGAAATCTTTGTATCGCCACATACCACTATACAGAGAGGTGTCTTAACCAGCATCTTGCTATAAGGATGAATCTTGGCCAGATTGTCTAACATCTTTCGGTTAGTAATTACAATGAAGTGCCAAAGCTTCAGGTTGGAAGCTGACGGTGTAGCCATTGCAGCTTCCAACATTGTCTTAATGTCTTTTTTACTGACTTTTTCGTTAGTGTATTCACGTATGCTACGTCTAGCGAATATCGTGTCGATGAGTTCTCTATTCAATTTAGATTCCTCACGATAGTAATTAGAAGTGATTGCATCTACTAAAAATACTTGTGCACGCATAGACTATAAATATCTGACTTTACATTCCTCCCTATAGGAGAAAGGAGAATTGAGATGGACGGGGCAGTCACTAACACCATGGTTTTTGACTCTGCTTTCACTCAATTTCCTCGACATTTTGACAACAAACCCACACTACGAATCTAATCCATTTGCACTTCTTGTGTGGGAGCATGTGGGAATCTTTCTTTCTGCTTGGATTAAAATTGGCCAAGTTCTGCTCTTAGGAGCTTTATGTGCATGTACTGAGAAAATCGCCAAGCCGACTGAGTGGAGTTTCGCCCAGAAAATATTGCTGGGTATACTAATTGTTCTGGTAGCCTTCTATGTCTTCGTTGTGGCATGGAACCTTTACGTGCTCGCATTGCATGCATAAGGAAACTGAATTTTGAGTCAGAAGACAAAGATGAATAAAGATATATCCTTCCACACTGTTAGAAACTTTCTCAATCGTCTAGGAAAATAGTGAATGAACCTACTCCGTAAAAGTACATGCAGGAATTATCTATGGCAATCACGGACAACATCTTGCGACTAAAGAAACAAAAGAAAGCAATCATACTAGCCCACAATTATCAAAGACCAGAAGTACAAGACATAGCAGACTATGTAGGCGACAGCATCGAACTATGCAGAAAAGCCATGCAAGAAAAAAACGCAAAAACCATCATCTTCTCAGCAGTAGACTTCATGGCAGAATCAGCCGCTATTCTAAACCCAGACAAAAAAGTCTTCCTCCCAAGTCAAGGCGCAAGATGCCCCATGGCCCAAATGCTTCCCAGCGAACAAGTTAACGCATGGAAGAAAAAATATCCAAAGGCTACAGTAGTGCTTTATGTCAACACTCTAGCCGAAGCAAAAGCAGAATGCGACGTATGCTGCACTTCCGCAAACGCTGTAGAAGTTATAGGCTCATTGGATGCTGATACTGTGCTCTTTGGTCCAGACAACAACTTAGCATGGTACGTTCAGCAGAAAACTCGTAAGAATATTATTCCAATTCCGAAAAAAGGCTTCTGTCCAACTCACCTATTATTCTTGAAGGAAGATATTCAACTTTCTAAAAAGCAGAACCCTGACGCGGTAGTGGCTGTGCATCCAGAATGCACTCCAGACGTTCAAGCTATGGCAGACTTTGTTGGAAGCACCTCCCAAATCTGCAGATATGCCAAGCAGGCAAAGGCGAAAAAATACATCGTCGCCACAGAAGTAGGAATAATTCATCGCTTGCAGAAGGAAAATCCAGAAAAAGAATTTTTCATAGCCTATGACGGCGCTATCTGCCCAAACATGAAGCTAAACACATTGGAACGAATCTACCTGTCACTTAAAGAAGAAAAGCACCCGATAGCGGTTCCAAATCCAATCGCAAAAAAAGCCAGAAAAGCCTTAGAAAAAATGTTTTCCCTAACCCTTTAAGCGATTGTATTTATATATTTTGGTTCATTAATATGACAATTTGATCACTACAATGTCGTCGTCCCAACCAAAAGTAAGTAAAAGACTGGAACACCTAATAAGAGCCGGTATATGCCCAGCAGAGAGCGCATCCAAGTATGCAGGTGAATTAAAGCAGCTGGCTGACAAACTTGCAGATGTAGACTTCATTAGTAAACAGAGCAAATTTTTTAGCGCATTAGCAGACGAAACAAGACTTAGAATTCTTAAGCTTTTGATGATTAGGGAAATGTGTGTCTGCGAGATAATGGTTGCTTTGGATTTGACTCAACCTACTGCATCTCATCATCTGAGTCTGCTAGAAAATGCTGGATTAGTTAGGGACAGAAAAGAAGGAAAGTGGGTCTTCTATAGTATAGCAGACCAGAAAACAATCAAAGCTATGCATAAACTTCGCTTTTTATGACTGTTGTTTAAGGAATCGCTTGTAGCAACATATTTAAATATCTAAATATGAATCCTACTGGGAAACAAGAGGCATCCAAAAATGGCATTGAAAGAAGAAAAAAAGGAAGTCTTAGGTGTTTTCGAGAAATATCTAACCCTATGGATCGCGATATGTATCGTTGCAGGTTTGCTGGTTGGAAGATTTGTACCGCAATTTGGGCAACTTGTGGATTCTCTCAAATTTAGGCAGTTGTCGATTCCAATAGGCATTCTTCTATTCTTTATGATGTACCCCACGGTTTTGGGAATACGATTCAGTGATATAAAAAAGGCGGCGAGAAGACCAAAACCGTTGCTTGTCACCATAATAGCCAACTGGGTGATAGCTCCACCCCTAATGACGCTTTATGCAAACATCGTCCTAGCTGGAAATTCCCAATATATTGCCGGTGTCATACTTCTCGGTCTCTCTCCATGCACAGCTATGGTCATGTGGTGGATGTTCCTTGCAAGAGGTGATATGGCACAAGGGCTCATAAATACTGCAATCAATGCTTTGTTGATGCTCTTTCTGTACGCTCCACTAGCGGCTCTGTATTTAGGCGTAAGTAGCATCCCAGTGCCATGGGATCTAATCGCTATTAGCGTCTTTGTATTCATAGCTTTACCAGTGGCATCAGGTGCGATTTCTCGAAAGTACATACTAGAGAGAAAAGGAGAGGAGTGGTTTAATAGCACATATCGACCAATTGTTGGAAAGATATCCATCGTTGCTTTGCTGACAACTTTGATAGTTATGTTTTCCTTCGAAGGAGAAATTATTCTCAATAATCCTTTTCTGGTCGCTTACCTTGCGGCTCCTAATCTGATGCATTATGCTACTATGATTGTGTGGACTTATCTTCTTGGATATTTTGCGGGTTGGGCGTATGAAACAGTCATAGATACCACTCTTATAGGATCTAGTAGCCATTTCGAAGTTGCCATAGCTGTCGCCACAACTCTTTATGGCATCGGATCAGGTGCAGCCTTGGCAACGGTCATAGGACCGCTGATGGAAGTCCCGTTGATGCTTTCATTGGTAAAACTTGGTCTACGCACAAGGAAATACTTCCCAAGAAAGAAGAAGAAGTAGGAAATAGTAGAAAGAAGCGTTCAGAGTTATGGCTAAAGTCATTCATGTAAAGACTTGGGATGAATTCAAACATTTAGCATCTATTCATCAGCCAAAAACCATTGCATATACTCTGCAAAGAGCACCTCTTTCCAATCCACCCATTGGACTAAGACTTGTCTTCGCATCAAAAGATGTTCAATACGTATTTCTTGATGTAGCAGAAGGAAAAACCTTGAAGCGCACCAAAATTCCAGTTAGCACTAATTTAACAGGCGAATTTTACCTTGAAGAAGAAGACATCAAAAATTTTCTGAAAACAGAACTTAAAAGAACTAATCTGTCTATAATCTCTATGGAAGCTTTGGGTTATTGACTGACAATTGTTAGTCTTGTTTGTTTTACTCCCTTCTTCTTACCTAATTCTTCTGCTAGGTTTCTGATTTGTTCTGCTTCGCCTCTTAATGCAATTGTTTCGAGGCAGTCTCGTTCGCTTAAGTGAATGTGCATTGAAGAACTAATTATACTGCTATACTTATGCTGAGCATCTGTGAGAGCGGTTTCTAGGCCTCTGGCTTCATGATCATAAACCATAACCAACACGCCTACTTTCATTCCTTTCTGTTCTCTCAACCACTTGTATTCGCTGACAAAGTTTCTCACAGAATCCTGAATTGCCTTAGACCTATTATCATACCCTATCTTGCCTATTGTGTCATCAAACTCTTTTAGCAAGTCGGGTGGAAAGGTAACGCCGACACGAGTTATTTTAGCCATCTTTTCTGTCCTCTGAGATGAGTTTGTATATGGAGCCATAAAGTTTTTATCTCTTCAGTAACACTTTTGATAAAAAAGGTGTTACTGTGACATACCTTAATACTCGCCACATAGCAGCAATAGCAATGTGCGCCGCATACTGGGCAATTCTGAACAACACTTTATCTCCAATTCTTTTTAGACTAACTGGGACGCCCTTCCTCTGTGACCTTTTAGCTTTTACAACTCTAATATTAGTTGGATGGTGGACAAGAAAGTTCGGTGTCATATCACTTACCGGACTCTTAGTCACTGGATTAACATTTATGCTTCAACCCAATGCCTCTCAAATGATTGGGTTTACAGTTGCCAGCATCCTCTTCGACATTATGACAAAAATCATAGGATACAGCAACTCTTTTGATAAACCTGCTTCCAGCACCTTAATTTTGCTTTCATTCTCTACAATATGCGCATTGACAGCAGGTCTAATAATTGGAAGCCTATTTATGACCTTCCCGACAATCTGGAATATTCTAGTATGGGGAGGCTTGCATGCAATAGGCGGTCTCATTGGAGGCATAATAGGCCTTATTCTAGTAAGCGCCCTCAAGACTCGAATCACTATTCCAAGCTGATAGAAAGCAATTGAGGAAAAATAAGTTGAAACCTATTCACTTCGATGAATCCGCGTTGGCAGAAAAAATTGCTAAGGCTGTTGACTTTCATGGACATTTGGGTCCCTTTCTTGTAATGGGCGTCAGAATGGGAATCATTGGAATGAGAGAACTTGGGTTAAGGAGTAATAATGATGATAAGTTACGAGTTACGGCGCATCTTAAATATTCTATTCCCATCTCATGCACGGTGGATGGACTGCAAGTAACAACGAAATGCACAATTGGAAATCAAAAACTGAAGTTAATGGACTCCTCGGATATTGCAGCGAAATTCACACTTCATAACAGGAAAGAAGTAACTGTTGCAGTTAATCCCGCCATTTATGACAAACTGAAGAGTCAACTATTACCTGAAAAGAAATCTTCCAAGGAAGTGGAACGTCTTGCTCAGCTAATTGCTTCTATGCCTGAAGAAGACTTGTTCATGATAGGAAGAAATTTCTAGTTCCAAAAATTCTCAATTCTAAAGGGAATTATATATGCCCATTTGAAAAACTTACAGTGTCCATAACAAGTCCAGTAGAGGCTTATTCAAAGCTAAAATCCTTGATTAAAACATAATTATTGAAAGCGAAAAAATAGTAACGAGAGGAATAAGGATGTGTGAGTTTGAAGTTTCGCTTAAAGAGAAGACAGTTTTTAAGGATGCAATCTATGCAAGAGCAGAAGGAAACAAAGTGATTGTAAAAGATGTCTTAGGCACTTCAAAAGTATTCGAAAACTGCAAGATAGCAGAGGTAGATGTAGGTTCAGAACGCCTAATACTCTCACCCACTAGGACTTGAGTGATTTTGAGGCTTGCCATGAAAATTGCGGTTTCTGGTAAGGGTGGAGTTGGAAAAACCCTAGTTGCCGGTACGTTAGCAACGTTTTTTGCAGAAAAAGGTTTTAAAGTTTTAGCTATTGATGCTGATCCTTCTCCAAATTTGGCCTTGACGTTAGGCATTTCTCCAGATGAAGCAAAGAAAATTGTTCCGATATCTGAGAACACTCGGTTAATTGAGTCGAAGACAAAAACTGATTACCAAGGTGTCTATCGTCTCTCTTTCAGCGTTGATGACATTGTGAAAGATTTTTCTGTAAAATCCCTTTACGGCGTCAACTTGCTGGTTATGGGAACAGTTCGCTCAGCATGCACTGGATGCCTATGTCCCGCAAACGCCGTAATCAGAGTGTTGCTTCAACATCTTTACGTTGAACGTAGTGAAGCAGTTGTAATGGATATGGAAGCAGGAGTTGAGCATTTGGGCAGAGGAACTGCAAAGCATGTAGACGCAATACTTGCGATTACTGATTCAAGTTTTAAAGCCATGGAAACCGCTAAGAAAATTTATGAACTAGCCACAGAGATGGGTATCAAAAAATTCTTTCTCGTAGGAAACAAAGTAGCCGATGCAAATGAAAGCAAATTGATTGAACAATTCGCCGAAAGTAATAATATTTCATTGCTTGGGCTAATCCCCTATGATAAGCAGATAATAGAAGCAGACGTGCGTGGAGAGTCTCCTATAAAATATGTGAGCAAGTCAAAAGGCATAGAAGCTATTCGACAGTTAGGTGGAGGCTTAATCAAACAGGCAACTTAATCCTTCAAATTCCTTATGGCGCCTCATAGCCTTTAGCCTTTGTCGATTCTGGAAGCATCTTTTTATGAAAGCCATCTCTAAAAGCTGACCTTACAATATCTCGGATGCATTCGCCTCGGCTTGAATAAACTCCAGCCTTGATGAGGTCGTCAATTATTTCAACACATCTCACAGGCAGACGAACCGTGAACGCCAAGCTTTTACTCTTATAACTCAATTCTAACCACTTTCCAACTTTTTTGTGTCAAAACGGTTATAAAAATTCGATGCATGTTAAGTCACGTTCACCCTTTCATGAGAGACAAGTACATGGATAAGGATAGCAGGCTCGTCGTAGAAGAGCTGTTTGAGATTGATGCCTCCGAGATTGAGTTGTTGCTCAAAGAAGTGTGGCCAAAAACAGTAGAGTATCCAAAATCTTGGAGGGAGATGCGCACAATTAGCCAAGAACAAATTATCAACGAAATGAACGATGGCTTCGCATATTTTGGAATAAAAATAGATGGAAGAATTATTGGATTCTACAAAATTTTCATAGCGGGAAGCATTTGCATAGGCGAGCACCAATCAGTTCATCCGTCCTATAGAAACCTTGGGCTAGGAAAAGCCATGTACAAACACTTTGTAGAATTCGCTGAAAAAATCGGGTCCAAAAGAATTTACGTAAACATTTTGCCAACTCATGTTGCCAGTGTGAAACTCGCTGAGGCATTCGGGTTTAAGAAAATTGGAGAATTTGAACAGATTTCTGGAATGCGGGTTCATTTATACGAAAAAGAGATTGGGAAACTGGATGACTAGAAAAAATGAATGGCTCAAAGCTGACCTATTAGAGCTTAAAGTGGAACTACTCTGTAACGGAGCCAGATTAGGAGCAAAAATTGATAGAGGAAGAAAATCTGGGGCAGGCCCCTCTGGCGGAAGATACATCTTATTACCTAACGGCTCAGGCGTAAATGTGGCTTTATGGGGAAACTTTGTCAAAAAATCCATGTGGGAACTAACAATAGAAAATGAAGACTACTTTCTGCACAGAGACAATGGAGACAAAAAAATCCCAATAGAAATTGTTCCTAACCCAAGTTTCTACAATGAAAAAACTTCCGATGGAATCCCCATGTGGAAAGTTGCTTTGCTACATGGAACCGACTGCCTCGCAACAACCGTTTACCAAAGATGCACCTACTGGAACACTGGCAAAAAATGCAAATTTTGTGGAATAGAATTATCATTAGAATCACAAGCAACAATTTCAGCTAAGAAGCCTCATCAGTTTCGTGAAGTTGTCGAAGCTGCGGTCAAAGAAAACGTATGTAACCATATTACGCTTACGACTGGAACAACCGAGACTCCGGACCGTGGCTCAAAACTCCTAACTGAAATTGTTAAAGAAGTGAAGGCTCGCAGAGAAATCCCAATACACGTTCAAGTTGAGCCGCCCAAAAGCAACCTATACTTGGATATGTTAGCTAATGCAGACATAGATACTATTGGAATACACATAGAGTCCTTTGATCCAGTAGTTTTAAAGGAAGTATGTCCAGGAAAAGCTGAAACGAAGTTGGAGAGATATTTTGAAGCTTGGAAGCATTCGGTGGAACTTTTTGGAGAAAATCAAGTAAGTTCTTTCATAATGGCTGGTTTGGGAGAAAGCGATGACAGCATTCTAAAAGGTGCGACAAAATTGGCTGAAATTGGAGTTATACCATATTTGGTTCCATTAAGACCGCTAGTTGGCACGGAGTTTGAAAACAGACTGCCACCAGAACCAAGCCGAATGATTTCACTTTACAAACGCATAACAGAGATTCTAGAAACTTATGGAGTGAACCCAGCAAAAAATAAGGCTGGTTGTGTGCGCTGTGGATGTTGCTCAGCGATAAAAGAGGCAAGAGCCCAGTGAGGATAAATGAACTTTCAGATTTAGTTGTCAAGCTAAGAAACTTTGAAGGTCTAACTCGCAAAGCTGCACTCGGAGAAATTCTAGAAATATTCGAAGAGAAAAATTTCGATGATGCAGGATTTTTGGATATTGGCGACTTCAAAGTTGTTGTTTCCTGCGATGGAATAGTGGAAAGTCTTGTAAAAAATGCGCCTTCGCTTGCTGGCTATTATTCGGTTCTCGTCAATGTGAATGATGTAGTGGCTAAAGGAGCGCGTCCCCTAGGCTTTGTTAGCATCATCTCTTCAAGTTCAAGCAAAATACGAAAAAAGGTTTCTGAAGGCATGAAAGATGGCTTGAAAAAATATGGAGTAAGGTTGCTGAAAGGACATCTTCATCCCGACACTTCGTATGATGCTGTAGATGCTGCAGCTATAGGTGTAGCACGCAACATTCTTCCCAGCACAGATGCAAAAGCTGGAGATTCCCTCATAGTTGCTGTAGACCTCGTTGGAAAATACGATTCAAAAGGTTGGCTGAAAACCTTCGATTCGACGACTATGAAGTCAAGTCAAGACGTTTTACATCGTTTAGACTCGATGATTGAAATAGCAGAGAGAAAGCTGGCTCATGCAGCTAGAGACATTAGTGGGCCAGGCGTAATTGGAACAATAGCCATGCTCTGCGAATCCAGTAAAGTTGGTGCAAAAATAGATTTAGAGAAAGTGCCAAAGCCCAAGGACGTATGCCTTGAAGACTGGCTAATGACATACCCTGGAATTGGCTTTGTTATCTCGACAAGGCAACCTACAGAATGCTTACACTTATTGCAACATGTGGAATTGTCGGCTACGACTGTAGGAAAAATTACTTCTGAGAGGGAAATTTGGCTTTCGTATAGAAAAAGGCAAGAATTGTTTTTTGACTTTAAACGCCAATCCGTTTTTGGAGTTGATCGTTAGGAAGAGAGATTTTACAGAAATATCTTTAAATGACCTTAGAAGACTTTAATTGAAAGAGGAAAATAATCATGGACTCTTCAGAGCAGCGAATTATTGGCTCTCTTCTACTGCTTTTAGGCTTTACTTTTCTCACTATAGGATTGTATACTGGACAGTTGGCAGTCGTTTTGGACATTATAAAGAAAGTTTTTACGGTCTCTGTTATCGGCCTGCTCTAACTGCTTTCTTAGTTCACCAACTAGCAGATAATTCAACGGTTTGATTTTATAAGTTTATTAATCCAACGTAAAAATATCAGAAGAATTTGAGGGTTGAAAGTTGAGTCTCGAAAAACCTGACCCGTTAGACACCGCGTTGCAACAGTTGAGCACAACAGCTGAAAAATTGGGTTTGGACGGCGGGGTTCATGAGATACTTAGGCATCCTAAACGAGCGCTAATTGTCTCTATTCCAGTAAAGATGGATAATGGAGACGTTAAGGTGTTTATGGGGTGCAGGGTCCAGCATAATGATGCAAGAGGCCCATACAAAGGCGGAATCAGATATCATCCATGTGTTACTCTGTCTGAAATTACAGCACTAGCCATGTGGATGACTTGGAAATGCGCTATAATTGACATACCTTACGGTGGTTCAAAAGGCGGCGTCTGCTGCAATCCTAAGGAAATGTCCATAGGCGAATTGGAACGTTTAACCAGAAGATATGCGTCAATGCTTCTGGACTTTATTGGCCCATACCAAGACGTGGCAGCGCCTGACGTTTACACGGATGCGCAGACAATGGCGTGGATAGTGGATACCTACAGTCGTTTTAAGGGATATAGCGTTCCAGAAGTTGCTACTGGAAAACCAATTGTCATCGGAGGCTCATTGGGAAGGGAAGAGGCAACTTCTAGAGGAGTGACGTTCTGTGTGCGCGAAGCCGCCAAACATATGCGGATGCCGCTAAAGGGCGCAATTGTTGCTGTTCAAGGATTCGGAAATGTAGGATGGAATGCTGCGAACTTGCTAAGCGAAATGGGATGCAAAATTGTTGCCGTAAGCGACTCTCAAGGAGGCATATATAACCCTAAAGGCATAAACCCAATAGCAGTTTTTGTACATAAAGAGAAGACAGGCTCAGTTTTGGGTTTTAGAGGAAGCGAAAAAATTACGAATGAAGAACTACTTGAACTAAAATGTGACATCTTAGTTCCTGCAGCGCTTGAGAATCAGATAACAAAATCAAATGCTGCAAAGGTTAAAGCTAAATTGCTGGCTGAAGCAGCAAATGGTCCAACAACTCCTGAAGCTGATAAAATACTTCGAGAAAAAGGAGTTTTCATTGTCCCAGATATTTTAGCCAACTCTGGCGGCGTAGCTTCAAGCTATTTCGAGTGGGTGCAGAACTTGACGCGAGAGCATTGGACGGAAGAAGAAGTGAATAAGAAACTTGAGGTCAAGATGGTTAAAGCCTTTAATGACGTTTACGAGTTGTCAAAGAGGCAGAAAGTCGATATGCGTACTGCCGCCTTAATGCTGGGCGTTGGAAGGGTTGCAGAAGCAATAAAGACTCTTGGATTATGGCCTTAAAGTGACGGAGGCATAGCCAGTTTCTGCAAAAGCATCTACTTTGACCGTTCTAGATAAGTGGGCATCGGCAGTTTATTCTTTAAGCCTTAAAGCCATTGCTATTGCTGTTTGAGTCCGCATAACCCCTTTGACAGACTGAATCTCGCTTATGATTCTTCCAAGCTCGTTCATGTTAACGAATTCAGCATAGGCAATTACGTCGTATTGACCTGTAACAGCATGCGCCTTCTTCATACCTTTAATCCTCAGTGCTGCTTCAGCAACTTCCCATGATTTTCCGGGTTGAGTGTTAATCAAAATATAGGCTTCCAACTCATCACCATTTTATGTTTGGCAGAAGAGTCTAAAAGGTTTTTGGAAAATATAGGTAGGTGGAGTTGAATTATTTGTCGCTAGCTATTCGTCGTGCGAAACTGAAAGATGTAAGGGTTTTAGAGAATTTATTTCTGCAGGCTTCTAATTCGCCTCTTGAACGTGGTGAAATCTTGCGAAAAGTGCTGAAAGATGTCAACAGCGAATTGGTTGTGTCAGAGTTTAGTGGCGAAGTTGTAGGTTTTATTCATCAAGTCTTCGTTTTAGACCCTTTCCATGGAGGGCTGAATTCTTACATAGTGAATCTGTTTGTTAAAGAATCGTGTCGTAATATGGGAATTGGGTTGCAACTTGTTAGAAAAGCCTTGGAAAACGCTGAGAAAAGAGGTGTCATAGAGGTTCATGTGGACACTGAAGAAGACAATGTGAACGCCATTAAATTTTATGAAAAACATGGGTTCAGAAAGGTAGGAATAATACTAGAAAAATCCTGTCCGCTTCTGACTAAATTCTACGGGTAATCTAGTAACGTGAAGATGTGTTCCATAGGTATTTGAAGTAGTCTTTGGCGAATTTTACCAAGCCTATGTGATTTGACCAAATAACAAGCGACGGCTTCTCTTCACCCAGCAAAAGTAATGCTTCTTTGCCGTCTACTATGATGCCTCCTCCAAACATGTGTTCTCTAGTACGAACCACGGCAATCTTCGTGACTTCTTCTATCCCCAACTCTTTTACGTCTTTAGAAATCAGAAAAAGAATCTTTACGCTTTTATTTCGCAAGCTGCTGAGCATTGGAAAGGCTGCTTTAATGAGCGTTTTCGTTAAAATCGGTGCTGCAATCATCAGTTCATTCTTCGCCTTGTCCAGCATTTCTTGGAGTTTTGCAAGAATGTTAAATTCGCCTCTGAGAATCCAGATGTCTGGTTTTTCTTTTATTCCTCTCTTATCATAAAGTGGCTGCAACTCATTCAGTATTGCTTGTTCCCATCCTTTCATAGTGTCTTCCAATTTCAATTTTGCTGCGGTTAAGGCTTCTTCAGGAGATTTTGGATAATATTGGCTTGGTCTTCCTTTTTCACTTTTTATCCAGTTCTTCTTTTCTAGAGAGTTTAAGGTTTCATAAATTTTTGAGTATGGAACATTCGAGTATTCGCTTACCTCTGTCGCAGCCATGGCTCCTCTTTCAAGAAGCGACAGATAGGCACGAGTTTCGTATTCTGTTAGCCCCAATTCTTGGAGAACTCGTTTTGCCTCTTCACTTATCAAGCCTACAGACAAACCTCTTTCACCTTCTGAATGGTTTGGAAACCTTCATATATTATGTCTGTAACACAAGCCTAAATATCTTACAACTCTCAGTGGTGTCAAAATGCAAGTAATCAAACAAACCAAAACCATCTGCCCCGAATGCCTCAAAGTCTTAGACGCCACAATATTCGAAAAAGACAACAAAGTCTACATTGAAAAAACATGTCCACAGCATGGACATTTTCAAGACGTTTACTGGTCAGATTACGAGCAATATCAACGAGCTGAAAAGTTTAGGTATGATGGTGAAGGGCTTAGAAATCCACGAACAAAAACTGAACACGACTGCCCCTTAGACTGCGGCATCTGTCCCCAACACAAATCGCACACAGCATTGGCAATAATAGATGTGACCAATAGATGTAATCTTCGATGCCCAGTATGCTTTGCGAACGCTGCCGCAGCAGGCTACGTTTACGAGCCCTCTGTAGAAGAGATAAAAGCGATGCTGGAAAACTTGCGACGCAATGACCCTGTACCTGCAACAGCGTTGCAGTTTTCTGGCGGAGAGCCAACAATAAGGCAAGATTTATTCGACCTCATACGCATGGCAAAGGAAATGGGTTTTCGCCATGTAGAAGTCAATACGAATGGGTTGCGACTTGCACAAAGCGTAGACTATTGTCGTGGCTTGATGGAAGCAGGCATAAGCACAGTGTATTTGCAGTTTGACGGCTTAACTTCAGACGTGTACAAGTTCACTCGTGGCACAGATTTGCTTGACATCAAAATGAAGGCTATTGAAAACTGTCGCAAAGCGGGATTGCGAAGCCTTGTTCTGGTTGTCACATTGGTAAAAGGCGTCAATGACCATCAGCTCGGAGACATTATTCGATTTGCAGTTAAGAACTTCGATATTGTTCGATGCGTAAATGTTCAACCCGTCTCACTATGCGGCAGATTACCAGAAAAAGAGAGGGCGAAAATGCGTATCACGATACCGGACTTTATGAAACTTGTAGAAGAGCAAACTGAAGGAAAAATTAGAGTTTCAGACTTCTATCCAGTTCCAGTAGTGGTGCCTATCTCAAAGGCTGTAGGCGCCCTAAAGAATAAACGGTATGTAGAATTTACTACGCATCCTCACTGCGGCATGGCAACGTATGTTTTCGTTGAGAACGGCGAGATTGTCCCTATCACTCGCTATGGAAACGTTGAAAACTTTGTCAATGCAATGAAAAGAGTCAACGAAGACGCTGCAAAGGGGCATTCGAAGAGAGCGAAATTGCGATTATTAGGAAGTACACGTCACATCAAGTTTAGCCTATTAAGAAAGTATCTTTTGCCTATATTGACGACAGGTTCATACGAAGCTTTGGGCAAGCTGCAAAGAAAAGTGCTTATGATTTCATCTATGCATTTCATGGACCCATATAACTTTGATTTAGAAAGAGTGCAGCGTTGTTGTATTCATTATGCTGTGCCAGATGGCAGAATAATTCCCTTCTGCACCATGAATTCTATACATAGACCAAAAATCGAGGAACATTTGGGAACCCCAGTTGAAAAATGGAAAAAACAGCATAAAATAGAGATTAGTGCAGTAGCATAGTCTCAGCCTAGTACTCTTGAAAATTAGTTCTCATCTACTATCAAAATTTTCAAACCTAACAGAGCTTTCATTGGCGTCTCTTACAAAATCAGACAGCCAAAACCAATTTTTTTCAAAAGAGAGAGTGTGCAGTTATTTAAGTTTGCATATGGCAATGTAGTCTCTGAGTTTCTCATCTGTCTTCATCTTTAAGATTTCTAATCCTGCGTCTTGGAGAATTCTTGTGAAGTTTTCCATTGAGAATTCCTTCTTTAGCGCTGTCACTGCTATGACGGCTTGACTCTTGCTTATTCTTTTAATTTCTTCAAGCGTTGTCAATGGATTCGGTACGTTTTGAAGAAGAGTTATAGCAAAAACTACATTGAAAACTTTGTTTTGGAAGGGCAAGCAATCTGAGTCAGCACATATTATGTGAGCGTTTATGAATTTCTTTGTGTATTTCTTTGCTTTTTGGAGCAGTTTTGAAGATATGTCCACACCTATAGCAAATCGTGCTTTCGTCACAAAGGGGAAAAGGAGTCCTGTTCCGCAACCAACGTCTAGTATGAAACTTTTTCCATTCAGACTTATGAGGGGAAGTATTGCACTTATCTTCGCATTCTGCTCTTCAACATATTGCTTCTCATAAATTCCAGCAATTCGGTCATAATGCCTAATTACTTTGCGTTTTTTGCTCCATTCGTTCATGTCTACTCAGAAGTTTTATGTGCATTATTTGTCTTCTTTAACTTGTTGGCGATTCCAAATTGCCCAGTAGAAAGGCTGTTGTCAGTTTAGAGAACCCAAACGTCAAAGACGCTGCTGATTTAGTTAGGGAAGCGATTTCTGAACGCAAGACACTTGTCATAATTGGAAACTGTTGGGTCGAATACCGTGGACGAGCAAGTTCCAAGTTGCAGGCTGGAGAACGGATTGTCATGATTAAGGAAGATGGATCAGTTTTGGTCCATCGCCCAACAGGTTATGAGCCAGTAAATTGGCAGCCACCAGGCTGTATCTTTCAAACTCACGTGAGCGATAAGGTTTTGCAGATTCGAGCTGTAAAGCGAAAACCCCAGGAATCTATTCGACTGTTTTTTGACCGCATCTACTTGATTTCAGTCTTAAGCCTCACTGACTCCGGCGAGTTCTCATTACATGCAAGTGAGGAAGATATGCAGAAGGCAATTCTGCTTGAACCATCGCTTATTGAGCCCAATTTTAAGCTTATTTCATATGAGAAGAAGGTGGAGCCAGGCTTCATTGACGTATATGGAATTGACAAATATGGAAACTTTGTTGTAGTGGAAATTAAGCGAAAAACTGCCAGTCGAGAGGCTGCTTCACAATTGGCAAAATATGTGGAATCAATTAGAGGCGTGGTTAATCGTCAAGTGAGAGGAATTTTGGCAGCACCACATATGGGGAAGGGTGTACAAAAACTACTTGCCACATTAGGATTAGACTTTAAATCGTTAGACCCGAGGAAATGTGCCGAAATCCTAAGAAAATCTGAGACCAAAAAACTAGCAGAATTCTTTGAATAGCAAACTTCAACTAAGTTTTAGGTAGTCTGTCAACCTTTTTTGAAATAGCGCGTCTTGCAGTAGTTTGCTATCTTCTATCCACTGCTCAAGCGGAATTTGGAATTGACTGTCAATTCTTGCAAGTGCTTCGTCTAGCGTGTTATATTTTAGCGGTGTCTGCCTCATAGCATTTCTGACGTTTTCCCTTACCTGCCAAACACCAACCGGCATAATATAACCTGGATGTGCCTCTCTTAGCACAATTACAGTTGCTTGCCTTCTCTCTTTAGTCAGTAGTTCACATACTGCCAAACGTGCCGCGTAATAGCAGCCGCCTATGCTCGCGTATGTTGTGCGTCCCTCATACGGTTCCCAATCAGAATACATAACTATATGTTGTCCACTTGGATTCCACACTGTGCCAGGATACCAAGCTTCCATGGCTTCGTAACTCCAAGCATTTGGAATCATCAGAACCTCAAACCTATTATCCAAATAACGAGACTCGTAAACTCTGAACTCATTAATCTCTGGAAAAGTCTTGATTTGGTCCATCAAATCTTTTGATAAGACGCTGTCTACTGCTGTGATGCTCCAGCGGGTGGGCACAAGTCTTCTGTTATCTTTAAGCCCAAAAGAGCCTACGCTGAAGGCACGTTGAATTCTTGAGACCATGACGCCTTTTTCAAACAAGCCTTTAACTGCTTCTGCTGCTTTCAAATCTGTGTCATAGTAGGCTTTCTCTATTTGATGGTCCCAACGAGAAGGCACAACACGCATATCTCTAATAGGCGCAGAAGGGCCAAACGGTTGAATCTCATCATCTAAAACTAAAGCCCGATTCGGCTTCTTCTTCAAACCCAACTCGACATCTACTGAACCTACGGATAAGGCGAGCTCACGCGTCATATCCATAATCTTACCTGCATCCTCAAACTTCTTCACATGGACACGGTATTTTCCACGCAAAAGCATTGACCTAAAACCAACTATGTCTTCTATTGACTTTCCAAACCACAACTCAGGCAAATCATACTGCCGCGTATCCTCATGAACCGGCGGAACAAGCGGACCAGCATAAACGTATGGATATCCGATTCTGCCAACAAAAACGCCTGGCGGAGAAGCTCCGTCCATGTCCAAACTTTCAAGCAGAGGCATGGCTTTGAAGTAATATTTCAGCCTAACAATGATTGGGCATCTAGTTTTTCCACATAGAGCCTTAGCACCCTTGCAAACAACGCACATAGTGTTTCTTGCAACAGTTGTTAAACTACTTTTATTATAGTTGATGTCAGCAGCAACGTTTTGGTCATCAATTAATTGCAGAAGCCAACGATTGTCTCCAATAACCCTTGGCTTCTTAGCTACCGCTTCCTTCTTCCAAAGATTCTTAGTTCTAATTGCCAACTTTCTCATGCTGTTATTGCCGCCAAAGTTTTCAAATATTTTCTTTAGCGTCCAAATATTTTAGTATAGATGACTGAAACTATTCTACAAAAACTCGTTTCCAGAAACCCTCTTTTCCCTTTCTTATCTCCAGAATGAAAATTAGGATTAGGAGTGCAAACATTGAGTATGAAACAAGACCTGTTGGAGAAACAAAGGCACTCTTCAGAACAAAGGCGTCAAATGATTCTTTGACAAAAGGATACAAAAGAGGGTTAAAATCATGGTGCAAGGAATCAATCAAAACATGCGATAGGCTTCCAACAAGACAGCAAAACACAAGCATACTGGAGAAACGACATTTCTCTTCAATTTCCCCTTTATCTAACCTAAAGACAAATGAAACGGCTGTAGGATAAGCAAAAACTGTTAACAATACCGCTATGAGTGTGCCAAGAACAGCACCGCCCAACAGACTATGAAGAACCAACCTATTGTATAAGCCGCCTGTAGCAAAATAAATGAATGGGATCTCCAAATCAGGCACCATAGTGCCTACTATTAGAGCAGGCAGATTCAGTTTCCTTTGCAGTCTATTTAGCAAATAGGCGACTACAGGGTGAAGAGGAGGGACAGGCATTTTGAAGAGCTCAAAACATATACACACTTGATGGCTGATTTTAAGTGCTTCGTAGAACGCTGTCACCACTATTCGTAAGATTTATCTTTAATGCTTCACTTTTGACTGCAGAAAAGGGAGGGCATATTGTTGTTTGAAGGCTGGCTCACCGGCACATGGCTTATGATAGCCAATATTCTGCTCCTCCTCATTTCATTGGTTATTTTGAACAAAGCCAGCCACGTAACAATTACAAACGCTGTAAAAGTGTCAAGTGTAACTGGATTTGGAAAAACGACTATTGGCTTCTTTTTAGTTGGGTTTTCCACATCTCTACCCGAATTATGTGTCTCCGTAATCGCTGCTTTGTCCTATGGGCAAACGATAGGAGTTGCCATTGGAAACGTTTTAGGATCAAATATAGTCAACATCTGCCTAATAGCTGGAATAATCATAATTCTGATGGCACTAAAGAGTTCTCGAACCGCAAACATTTTTCCCCATATTACAAAGGAAGATATGGGAAGTCTCTACTTCGGCCTCCTAGTGGCATCAGTAATCCCATTGGCGCTTGTATACATCACATACGCAAGCCAAATAGTGGGCATAATTTTACTAGTTATATTCATTGTCTACCTGTATCAGCTGTCAAAAATAAAAACTATAAGAGAAGAAGGTATCTTAGGAGAAGAAAGACAAAAATTACCGCGGTACGGCGCCCTCACGTTTCTAGGTGCAATGTTTGTTGTCCTAAATTCATATTTCATTGTTGATACTACATCTTTTATTGCAACAATCCTAGGTGTGCCTTCGGTAGTCATTGGGGCAACGATTGTAGCGTTTGGCACAAGCATTCCTGAATTGGCTACGAGTCTTGAAGCAGTTAAACTGGGGCATCCTGAGATTGCTTTTGGAAACATCGTTGGAAGTGGCTTTATCAACATAACATTGATTTTGGGAGTACCATTAATCATATCATCGTTTAGGGTGAATATGACAGCTTTTCTTGACCTTGTAGTATTCTCTCTTATCGCCAACCTGTTTCTATGGTATTTCCTAACCAGCGAAAGAATAAGTTGGAGAGAAGGCGCAGTATTATTGAGCATATATGCTTTGTTTTTGGCAACAACTTTTGGAGTTGTTCAACTTAAGCCTTAGTGCAATATGGCGATAATAAGTGGAGCGAAAACAGATGCAATAAGAGACATAACCGTAATCATAGTATTAAGCGAAGGACCCGCCGTATCTTTGAATGGGTCGCCAACCGTGTCGCCTACAACCGCCGCCTTGTGGGCCTCTGAACCTTCGCCGCCAAAACCGCCAGCCTCTATATATTTTTTAGCGTTATCCCATGTCCCACCTGAGTTTGCCATGAACAAAGCGAATATTATTCCCGTTATTATGCTGCCTGCAAGAAAGCCTGCTAAGGCTTCTTTGCCCAAGACAAAGCCCACAACTATCGGCACAACCATTGCCAAGACGCTTGGAAGCACAAGTTCCTTCAGGGCTCCTTTAGCTGCAATATCAACACACTTGGCATAGTCTGGTTTTCCTTTACCTTCCAATAGTCCAGGTATCTCTTTGAACTGCCGCCTTATCTCCTCTACCATTCTGAAGGCGTTCCTTCCAACACCTAAAATCAGTAGTGCCGAAATCAATGGTGGCATCATGGCGCCTATAAAAATCCCTGCTAGGATGTAGGGGTCAGCGATGTTTATGATGTATAGACCAGCCTCATTTACTGGGATTTCAGCTATTTCTGCATAAGCGACAAATAACGCAATAACTGTTAAGGCTGCAGCGCCTATGGCGAAGCCTTTAGTTATCGCCTTGGCCGTGTTTCCAGCCGCGTCAAGTTTGTCTGCGACTTCGACAAATTCCTTCGCGATTCCAGCTTGCTCAGCGATGCCTTTTGCGTTATCAACTATTGGGCCGTAGGCGTCAGCTGATACTATCATCCCTACTATTGAAAGCATTCCTACTGCAGAAACAGAAATACCGTAAACTTTTGCGGCCACAATTTGTGTCGAAGACAGAGCTGGTAACCCGATAGTTGCCAAGTTCCATGAGGCGATTGTTGCGATGCAAATGCCGATAATAGGTGGAACTATGCTAATTATGCCATAGGAAAAGCCTGAAAGAATGTTGATTGCAGCACCTGTCTTTGCTGACTCTGCCGTTTTCTTCACCGGAGCTCTGTCAATAGACGTGAAGAAGTCCGTAGTCATTCCGATAACTATGCCTGCAATCAAGCCAGCGATAGTGGCGTAGAAAATGCCCCAGTTAAAGTCTAGAAGGTATTTCAACGCAAGGGTCAAGAGGGCAAAGACTATACATGTGGTGTAGGTGCCTCTATTGAGGGCTGCACCTGGATTGTTTTTGACGCCTATCTTCATGAATAACATGCCAAAAATAGAAGCGAAGATACCTGCACCTGCCAGAATCATTGGCAGAACCGCATAGGCTGGATTAATTGACGTTACAGTTACGCCTAAAATCATAGCGGCAACTATGCTTGCCACGTAAGAGTCAAACAGATCAGCACCCATGCCCGCGACATCGCCCACGTTGTCGCCCACATTATCTGCGATGACAGCAGGGTTGCGTGGGTCATCCTCTGGAATGCCGATTTCCACTTTGCCCACCAAGTCTGCGCCAATGTCCGCAGTCTTCGTGTATATGCCGCCGCCAGCTTTGGCGAAAAGTGCCATGGAGCTTGCGCCGAGACTGAAGTGAAGCACAATTTCGGGGTCATTAAAAATGTAGTGCAGCCCACTTATGCCGATTAATGCTAAGCCAACCACAGACAAGCCCATTACTGCTCCGCCGTAGAAAGCCGTCGGAAAGGCTTTGCTTAATCCGCTTCGTGCGCCATTTGCTGTGCGTGAGTTGGCTTTCAATGCCACGTTCATTCCGAAGTAGCCAGCTAAGCCAGAGCTTATTGAGCCAAGTATATAGGCTAAAGCTCTTGACGGTCCATGACTTATGTCATTTGGATTCCAGAAGGCTACAAGGAGCACTAATGCAACGATTATTACAAAGATGGCGAGGGTTGAATATTGTCTCTTTAGATAAGCGTTGGCACCTTCTTTTATGGCGCCAGAAATTTCGCGCATTTTTTCGTTTCCGCTATCCTGTCTACTCACATAGAAATACAGATAAACTGCGGCTAGAATGGAAATGAAGCCTGCAATAGGAGCGATGAGTAGCCACTCCACCTTAATTTTCTCCTTTTTTGCGGTTTGTCCTCAACCGTAAACGATTTATGTGCTTTTAACCATTTCGAAAAGTTTTATATGCGACGTCACAGTCAACCCTTCAAAATCTAATGGAGAATTAAGATATGAGTGAAAAACTTGCTAACCCAGCGCCACTTGGTTTGATGGGCTTCGGAATGACCACAGTTCTGCTGAATTTACATAACGCGGGATTGTTTGGGCTTGACACTATGATTCTGGCTATGGGCATATTCTACGGAGGTTTAGCACAAGTATTAGCTGGCATAATGGAGTACAAGAAGGGCAACACAATTGGAACAACTGCGTTCACATCATATGGCTTATTTTGGCTTTCTCTTGTAATCTTGAAAATAATGCCAATTAAGGGATTGTGGACTATTGCGAATCCAGACGTTTCCATTGCGGCTTCAAACATTTCTATGGCTGCCTACTTTTTCATGTGGGGACTCTTCACATTCGTCATGTTCTTTGGCACACTGAAAGCCAACAGAGCCTTACAATTTGTGTTCATGAGCTTAGCAATACTATTCTTCCTGTTGGCTATTCGTGATGGCTTTGGAATCGGTGGACTTTATGCTCAATTTGTTGGAGTAGAAGGAATAATCTGTGGATTTAGTGCCGTCTACCTTGCGTTAGCGGAAGTGCTGAATGAAGCCCACGGAAAAACCGTTCTGCCAATATGCCCAATGAAAAAATAGCAGATTAGCAACGATTTCTGTTATGCGCATGTTGGCTCTTTTTTAGGACAAGGCTAACTGTTAGCTCTACTTTGTCTTCTTGCGTTAACCTTATTTACTTTCATTGTTATCCCTTAGATATTTCTCCAAAAAAAAGGTGAAAATGTGTTGGAGCGGTCATCTCTTCCCTTTGAGCAGAGGCTTTCACCCACGACCAAAAAGTATCTTGAGTTTTATGAGGAATCCATCAAAGACCCTGAGAAATTCTGGGATGGTGAAGCAAGAAAACTTGAATGGTTTAGGATGTGGGACAAGGTCTTGGAGTGGGATCCACCTTTCGCCCGCTGGTTTGCAGGCGGTCTCATCAACGCTTCTTATCTTTGCCTAGATAGGCACATCAAAAATTGGCGGAGAAGTAAAGTTGCTATATATTGGGAGGACGAGTTCGGCAACGCCAAGACTTTGAGTTATTCCCAACTCTATTCTGAAGTGAATCGGTTCGCTTCGGTGTTGCAGAGGTTTAGGGTTGAGAAGGGAACGCGAGTGGCTGTTTATTTGCCCCTAATACCAGAGTTGCCGATAACCATGCTCGCAACCGCACGATTAGGGGCAATCCACACGGTCGTGTTCTCTGGTTTCAGCGCTCAAGCCCTCGCGGACAGAATTGACGACACCCAAGCAAGGGTATTAGTGACAGCCGATGGAAGTTTCCGAAGAGGTAACCTCATACCTCTAAAGAAAACCGTAGACGTAGCCTTGGAGAAATGCCCGTCCCTAGAGAGCGTGGTTGTCGTGAAAAGGGCTAACATTGACGTTCCGATGAAAAAGGGAAGAGACTTCTGGTATCATGAAGTGCTCAAGAGTGGTCGAGACTATGTTGAACCTCTTCCGGTGGAAGCCAACGATCCTCTATATATTCTTTATACGTCTGGAACAACGGGTAAGCCAAAGGGAATAGTGCACAGCACAGGCGGCTATATGGTCTTCAACCACTCAGCCTACAAGTGGGCATTCGACATACGAGATGAATCCGTGTATTGGTGTACCGCCGATATTGGTTGGGTAACGGGGCACAGCTCCATAGTTTATGCGCCATTAGGTCACGCTGCCACCATAGTACTCTATGAAGGCGCACCAGATTATCCCAAACCTGACAGATGGTGGGAAATAGTAGAGAAATACGGCGTAACCATTTTCTACACCTCGCCTACGGCAATACGAATGCTTATGAAGTACGGCGAAGAATGGCCTAAGAAACATGACCTTTCCAGTCTCGAAATTCTCGGGTCAGTTGGCGAGCCCATAAACCCAGAGGCTTGGTTATGGTACTATAAGAACATAGGACGGGAAAGATGTCCTATAGTGGATACTTGGTGGCAAACCGAAACAGGGGGATTCATGATTTCACCTGCTCCAGGCCTTGTGCTGATTCCACTGAAGCCGGGTTCTGCAACCTTTCCGTTACTAGGCATCCAACCTGAAGTTGTCGACGAAAATGGTAAGACTGTCCCTCCAGGCGTTAAGGGTTATCTTGTGATAAAGAAGCCTTGGCCGGGCATGTTCATGACCCTCTATCAAGATCCGGAAAGGTATAAGCAGGCATATTGGTCAAGGTTTCCGGGCGTCTACTACACTGGAGACTATGCCATAAGAGACGAAGAAGGTTACTTCTGGCTGTTGGGAAGAGCAGACGAGGTGCTGAAAATTGCAGGTCACAGAATAGGCACAATGGAGTTGGAAAGTGCGATGATTGCTCACCCAGCGGTGAGTGAGGCAGCCGCTATAGGAAAACCTCATGAACTCAAGGGTGAAAGCATAGCGATTTTTGCGATATTGAGGCAGGGTTACAAGCCATCGGATAAGTTGAAGAAAGAGCTGACGGATCATGTGCGCCAAATCATTGGGCCCGTGGCTACACCTGACGAAATATACTTTGTGCAAAGCTTACCGAAAACTCGAAGCGGCAAAATTATGAGGAGAGTGTTGAAGGCAGTTTTGATGGGCATGCCCATAGGAGACATTTCCACACTTGAAGACGAAGCATCGGTCGATGAAGTCAAGAGAGCCTACGAAGAACTCAAGAAACTGCTGGAAGCTGGCTCGTAAAGTTGACACCGCGTTTTTCATGATAATAGAGGGGCGTCGCAATACGCCCATAAAAACCCAGAAGCCATAAACGAAATAGGCTACGCAACATAAACATCATTTATCTTTCTTCACCAGAATCCTTCTTTGACAACGGATTGGTCAAAAAGCTATAGATTACTGAAGTATCTTAGAGAAAGCTCTATAAGAAGGGGTTTCAAAGAAGGAAAAGGCATTCACTAACAAACATATTGTAAGCTTGGAAAAGAGAGGCAACTTAAGATGGCTTCGTGGCATGAAAAAAGAATTGACGAAGTACTCCTCAGCTTGAAGACAAGTACCAATGGTCTAAGCCACGAAGAAGCCAAGCAAAGACTAGCCGAATACGGATACAATGAGTTAAAAGAAAAGAAACGAAAAACTGCGTTGCAGATGCTTCTTGAAGAGTTCAAAGATGTTTTCATTCTGCTGCTCATCGTCGCCACAATTTTTTCAGTCATAATCGGATACTACGAGTTGCTGAGAGGCGAAGCAACGGGCTTTTTGGACGCTTTTACCGACGCTATTACGATTGGAATAATAGTCATTCTAGTGGCTGTCGCCGGTTTCATTCAGGAATATCGAGCAGAAAAGGCGCTTGAAGCGTTAAAAAAGTTGGCCGCACCTAAAGCTCGCGTGATGCGCCAAGGCAAAGAAATGATTCTTCCTGCCCGAGAAGTTGTTCCAGGCGACCTCTTGCTCCTCGAGTCTGGGGATACCATTCCAGCCGATGCGCGGCTCATCGAAGCTATTGAAATGAAAGCGGATGAGGCTGTTTTAACAGGTGAGTCGACTCCTGTTAACAAAGAGGTGGTCACCCTCAAGGCGGAAACGCCTGTCGCCGACAGAAAGAACATACTTTTCATGGCAACTCACACGATTTATGGTAGAGGAAAAGCTGTTGTAACCTCAACCGGCATGAATACAGAGTTCGGAAGAATTGCCGAGCTTGTGCAGACCGCCGAAGGAGAGGAGACTCCGCTCCAAAAGAGATTGGATAGATTTGCTAAAAAAATTGCGAAGGTTGTTTTGGTTCTCTCTTTGATTATTTTTGTGCTTGAGGTGTTTTCTGAAGAGGTGCATATTACAGGCATCGCTGGGCTCATTTCGGCAACAATCGATGGGTTTATGACGTCTATATCCTTGGCAATATCAGTTGTCCCTGAAGGGCTGCCTGCCATAGTAACGATTACTCTAGCTTTGGGCGCTCGAGAGTTTGCAAGGCGCAACGCCATAATTAGAAGACTATCTTCAGCTGAAAGCTTGGGAGCCACCACCGTTATTTGTTCAGACAAAACGGGTACTCTGACTAAAGGTGAAATGACCGTACGCCGAATGTACAACAGCGGCAAAATCATCGAAGTGACCGGAGTTGGCTACGAGCCAAAGGGCGAATTCCATGGAAGTGGTTCTCTCGATCCAAAAAGTGACAAGGATCTATCGTTGTTATTAACTGTAGGCGCGCTCTGCAACAACGCCATTCTACAAAACGACAACGGCACTTGGCGCATTATAGGCGACCCAACCGAAGGAGCATTAATTGTTGCAGCCGCGAAAGCAGGTTTTGAACGCGCTGAATTAGAGAAACAGTACCTACGCGTAGGTGAGATTCCATTTACCTCGGAAAGAAAACGCATGGCTACGATTCATCAGATGTCCGAAGGAGAACAAATCGCTTTTATGAAGGGTGCTCCAGAAATTATCCTAGAACGTTGTACGCACATCCTCGAAAACGGCAAAGAAAAGAAACTGACGGATGTCAAGAGGAAGCAAGTCTTAGAAACCAATGAAAAACTTGCCAGCGAAGCCCTACGCATGCTCGGGATGGCTTACAAAGAGTTGCCCGGCACGTTGAAAGAGTTTGATGAAGAAACTGTTGAGAACAACCTCGTCTTCGTGGGCCTAGAGGGAATGATTGATCCGCCCCGTGAAGAGGCCATCGACGCCAACAAAAAGTGTCTAGATGCTGGAATTAGAGCTGTCATGATCACAGGAGACCACAAACTCACAGCCATTGCTGTGGCGAAAGAAATAGGAATTATGAAAGAAGGCAACCTCGTTCTAACTGGCGCTGAGTTGGATAAGATGAATGACGAAGAATTCGAGAAAATCGTGGAGAGCGTGGCTGTTTATGCCCGTGTGTCGCCGGAGCACAAATTGCGTATAGTCAAGGCGCTAAAGAAAAAGGGTCACATCGTAGCCATGACGGGTGATGGGGTCAACGACGCTCCAGCCATCAAAAGCGCCGATGTAGGCGTTGCAATGGGCATATCTGGCACAGATGTGACCCGAGAAGCCTCCGACATGATTCTCACAGACGACAACTTTGCAACAATTGTTAAGGCGGTGGAAGAAGGCAGGGTCATCTACGACAACGTCCGCAAATACGCTCGATTCCTAATATCGTGCAACTTCGACGAAGTCTTGGTCATAGGAACATTCGCCATACTTGCTGGACTAGGCGGAATAAATGGAGAGATACTATTCCCGCTGCCCCTACTTCCAGCCATGCTATTGTGGATAAATCTAGTCACAGACGGCGCACCCGCAGTGTCTTTAGCAACCGACCCACCGGACGAGGATGTGATGAAGCGCAAACCTCGCAAACCGGGAGAAGGCATTTTACATGGAATGGGCGCGTTCATAATAGCATCGTTTATTTTGCAGTCTCTTGGAACAATATTCGTTTTCTGTGCAGAATACTACCTGTTTCCATCTCATCCTTGGGGCTGGCCAAATGGGCCCTTCAATGAAGCAAACAGACTATTAACCCTCGATGAGGCAAGAACCACGGCCTTCGTGCAAGCAGCCATGTTCGAATTGTTCGTAGTCTGGAATTGTCGCTCGGAGAAACGTAGCGTCTGGCGGATGGGGCGCAGCGCGTTTAAGAACAAGTTCTTTGTAATCGCCGAAATAACGTCAATAGCAACCACGATTGGTATAACTTACATACCCATTACTGCACAAATGTTCCACTTGGTTCCTCTGAGCCCACTTGATCTGGCTTATGTGCTCGGTTTTGCCAGCTTAGGCTTCCTAGTGTTGCCAGAACTCTTTATGGGAAGAAAGATTTGGCGCTGGGAATAAAAGTAGCCTTGCGAATATGACTTTCACGCTGTCTGAGGGAACGGATAGTATTTTGGTTTTTGTTGTCTACTCTTTTTTTTGATAAATTGAGAAATTTTATTGTTTTTTCATCAACTGGTGAAGGGAACTTTGGTTTTGACCGTCTAATCTTGAAACAGAAGCCACTAAGAGTTCTGTTAGGTTTCACCGCTATGATGAAAATTGAAAACCAATTTTTCACGGATGTTTGTTATGTGCAACACGGCACTTCTCTTGCGCACGCAACTTTTCTTGAACTCAATTAGTTGCGTATGTGAAATCTGAATATTGATTGTCCTTTCACAATTTATATTCACTAGTATTGCGTGCTAGGAATGAGTGGAGACATATCCTTGAGCGTTACAAAATCTGAACAGGTTGCGCCATTCTATTTCTACGTTGACATCGGTGAATACACTGGAGTAAACGCAGCGTCATACGAAGATTTCTTGATAAGCATTAAGAAAGTCAAAGTAGAATCCTTGAACTTTCATATTAACCGAGGAGACTTCGAAAAATGGGCATTGAATGCTCTCAAAGATGAAAAGCTGGCTAAAGACATAGGAAGGCTAAAGGATCAAAAACTTTGGGGACAAGCTCTGCGGAACCGCCTCTATCGCATAGTATCTGAGCGACATAAAGAATTAACTGGAAAAACTCAATGAATGCGCGCGCCACTCCCTTTTTTATCTTGTTTCAAACGATACTTTTTTTACTTCTCATATTTTCTTAAAATCTTATCCTAGGTTGATTGGAAGATATTTCTGTAACAGGCTTTCCACGGTACTTATGCTCATACATCTATCCTTTAAGGTTCAATGTATGCTAGGATTTACTGTTTGAGGCAGAGTTGTATATTGGCAACACTCGCGCAATCGAAGGCGGTGGTTCTCACTTATTGACAGAATTGATTAGTCACTCAGCGTCTGGTCTTGCAGAGTCTGAATCTCCCTTTGCGCGCCGAATATAGGCATGATGTATTGCATCCAGATTGTTTCCACACCTTGGACATTTGCCCAAATTGCTTCCACATCTAAGACAATACCATGCGCCGCATTTCACACAGTGAAAGTTCATTTGAATTGTCCTTGTCTTGCACTTTTGGCATGAAGTTTCTGAAAACCTTGAATGAAACATTTTTTGTATATACATATTCGTGGTGAACAATGTTTCCCATCGAATATGTTATTGTAATCGTGAGATATAATACAACACCTTTGAACAAACCGTTCAAAACTTTGAACAAGAATACGCACCTAGAACGCGCGTGCAAAGGTTAACCTTAAAATTCTCAAAGTATTAGCCTAACCTCTATTTTTTATACATGCTCCAAACGTTCAGTTATTTTGAGTTTTCTCTCAACTTCTTCTAGGCGCTCAGACAGTTCATTGAGACATTCTCGTTGTTCCTCTCGCTCTGAAACAAGTTTCGCACCTTTCATAGATCCAAATAAAATATCGATAATAAAATCTACCCGCCTACGTCTCCTCAAATGCCTTCCCGCCTGCCAAAATGTTAAATGTATGTGTTAACATATTAGTTATAAAATCTTCGGTTCACACAAGAAAGAATCAAAAAATGCAGGCGCGTAAAAAAGGACTTTTGTGGACGGAAATAGGTTTAGATACTCGTTAAACCCTCGGATAAGGAATACTATGATTCTTAGTGTTTTTGCTTAGATTTTTTTGAGACGCCAAGTATATCAAGACTTTATAAGTGATTAATACAATTTGAGAGGGTAGGCGAGAAGAATGGGTAAGAAAGCTGTAATCGTGATTCGTCTTGTTGAGGAAAGTGCAGAAGAAGCGAATAAAGAAATTGAGAAGGAAATACTGGAGGAGCTTTCTACAGGTAAACCTAAGATATCATGGTTTAAGAGCGTGGAAAAGGTCACGGTTACTGAAGAAACTTAGAAGGGGGTCCTATTCGCCAATAAAAAGGTTCAATACCATTCCTAGAATTTTATCCTTTGAATTTAAAAATGCTTTAACGGTCTCTTTTCCCTGTTCAGTCAGCGTGTAAACCATTTTTCTTTTAGTCCGCTCACCTCTTATCAATCCATTTCTCTCTAAGAAGTAGAGGTTAGAGTAGATAGTACCAGAACTCAGCAGCACATGAAACTTGTTGTGAACGAAGGAGATAGCATCATAGCCACTCATTGAGCGTTTTCTCAATTCCATCAAAATCACCATGTCCAGAAAATTCTTAACGATTCGCTTATGCATCTGATCTAAAATTTCTAATTCCAAGTCGAGCACCGAATATGCTTCTAGAAGATAACTACATATAAGTTTTTTACTTTTGTCGATAAAATGGCTATTTTGCAGACAAATATTAAAGGAGGTGATGTGCTTTGAACTGGAAAATGATGATCGCTTCACATTGGAAAATCGCCTTGCTAATGCTTTGGCTTAGCTTGCTTGCAATAAGCTTGGCTTCGGGAAAGGTACTTGCAGAGCCAATTGACAACCCATTCCCTCCGTAAAAACTTAATACGATTGTTGAAAGAAGTATAAAGGGACGAGTAGAGGATACAAAAAAATGCGCAACAAACTTGATTTTCTCGATGTAAACATCCTAGAAGGTTTGGCAAAATACGGGCCTAGAAACATAACAGAAGTTGCAAAGAAGCTAAACATACCGAGAGGAACTGTGCTTTCAAGGATAAAACGCATGTCTTCCTCTTTTTATTTGAGATTGTCTGCAAACGTTTATCACACAAACTTGGGGCTGAAGAAAGCGGTCGTTTTTACAGAGGCAGACCCAGGCTATGAGGATTTGCTTTTTAATTGCATGAAGGTCAACAAGTTTTACATCTACTTAAGCCGATGCTACGGCATGTTTGAAGGTTGTCTAGGAATCTATGTCATCCCCAAAGATCAAACGACAAAATTTGAGCAGTTCATACAAGAGATGAAAAAAGTTGGAGTAGCCAATGAAATTCAAGTGTTTTGGTCGACTTGTTTTCATACCGTAAATCGAAAGAGTAACTGGTTTGATCGCCTATCGAAAATGTGGACCTTTCCATGGGATAAGTGGATTGAAGAAATTCCGAATAAGGGAACCGAGCTACCTTATACGCTAGTAGATCCTGAAGACTTTCCCATAAAGGCTGATGAAACCGATCTATTTATCATAAAAGAATTGGAGAAAGACGCGACTATCAGTTTGACTGCAATAGCAAAAAAACTCAGGACAACTTTGCAGAATGTTCATCATCATTATAGATTTCATGTTGTCGAACGGGGACTCATTGAGGCTTTTCAAATAGCCATCTTTCCTTTTGAAAGAACATTATCAGACATGTTCTGTTTTGTGTTCAAATTTGACGGTTGGGAGAAAATGGCCAAGTTTGCTTGGTCACTACTGGACAAGCCATTCGCATCCACTGTAGGCAAGGTGCTAGGTCAAAATGTCATAATCGCCTATGTATATCTCCCAAGGCTGGAGTTCAGGAATTTTATCGAGAAATTGTCAGAACTTGTCCGATCTGGGTTTCTTCAAAGCTACAATTATCGCATTCAGGACTTGCGCCAAGGAAAATGGTCGCGGGAGACAATTCCATATGAATTTTTCAAAGATGGGGCATGGATATACGACCACGAGCAACATATCAAAAATCTCCAAGATATAGTAGAAGGCTCATCCTCCAAGCTAATAACTCGTTTGCAACTTAATCCGTGATGACATGCATACGCCATATGCCATGGCTTCTTCTTTCTCCCCTTACCTAAGAAGTAGTTCATTTTTGGTCTAAAATGTGGACGGGCGGGTTTTGAACCCAGAACTTTCTCTTTTTCCAAAAGAGAGCCTTCACTAAGAGAAGGCTCTCTGTTGTTTTCACTCTCGCTCAAGTTATCTCACTTCCTTTCTTGGCTCTGCTTTCTACGTATTATGCGATTTTTTATGTTGCTTTAGCTAATGGAGAAGTGAATTTTTGAGAAAGGTGTAGCGTGATTTTCACGTTTGCGTATGAGAGGTCGTGGCGAATTAATGTGATATATACAGACTTTTGGGATTAGAACTTCACATGAAGGCATTCATAATTTGAGATTTGGACTTTTTGCATTCTTCATTTGCGCTGTCGTGTCGTTTATTGAACAGCGAAGATTCATTTGGTGGCAACAGCTTAGTGGGTCTTCAACCAATCCCTGACTACAGAGGTCACTGATTTTCTTTTGGCGGGGTCATGCTTCTCGGTTACCTTCAAGAAAAGGGCATGATAAAAGTAATGGTCTGCGTCTGGGAAGGTTTGAATGGACTTATCCTTGGCTGCCAGGCTGTCGAAGAGTCGTTTGGCTCCGGTCGGCAGAACTATCTTGTCCTCTTCCCCTTGAATTATGAGAGTAGGCTTCTCTATTCGTGAGGCATTCTGCAAGGCTTTATACTGCAAGGTTCTCCCTGAACCGCTTAACCAGCGTATACTGAGCCTTGTCGTACCTAATGGGTCTTGAAGTGCGATTTTTATTTCCTCGCTCTCTCTTTGGTCCGGAGGCAGCGTCTTGTAGGGCTCGTACATTCTCTTTGGGGCGAAGAGTAGCAAAAACAGGAATCGAATGTAGTCTCTTCCGGATATTCTTGGTCCTAATACTATGGCTGGTGCTGCCAGTATTATTCCGTCGAGAGAATCAGGATGATTTGCGGCATACCAGAGAGTGTAGCATGCTCCTATACTGTGGCCAAGCATATAGGCCTTTTTTCCCGGATGGCTCTTGCGCACGAAGTCAACTGCTTCGTTCACATCCTCCAGGTGTCTCTTGAAGTCGCTCGTATCCCCTCTCGGCAGACCTTCCTCCTTTGAGTTTCCGAAACCTCTGAGATCTAAAGCATAGACTTCAGCGCCGTCTGCAGCCAATTCCTGTCCCATGACTCTGAAATATTCGGAATGACTTCCCGTGCCATGGATGCAGATGACTGATCTCTTAATTTCTCCAATGGCTTTCCACCGCCTGTAGAATAGATCGAAGCCATCAGCCATCTTACAGTGTTCTTGAAACTCCTTCACATTCATGACCGAATATACACTCCATTGTATTGGTACTCGTATGGCGGTCCCGTATTACTTCAATGCTCTTTCTTCTATAGTTTTCAGTCTTTCGAACAAGGCACCCGTGATAGCGCAGAACCCACCTGATACCAACCAAATCCCTCCAACCAAGGGCAGAGCGATGCCTGGAGAAGAAAACCATACTGCAAGACTAATGAAGATCAAACCTGAAACAAAGCAGACGTGGCTAAACCACCACTCACCTTTCGTTAGAAACTTAGGCATGTTCTTCACCTCCCAATTTGATAATTGATGGAGCTTTAACATCTTAATGCTTGCGGGCAGGGAAAAATCGACGGGGTGCGCGGTAGGTGGACGCGGCGGGATTTGAACCCGCGTCCTCAGAGTATTTTCTATGGAGCATTTATTAAGTCTGTAGATTCATTCTAGTATCCTGTATCTTGCTTAGGGCTTTTAATGTCACTTCCATAGCTTTGTCGAGTATTTCTGTCATTTCTTTTTCCTGTGTCTTTGCTCGCCATTCACTGATTAGTTGCTGTTCTTTCCTGAATTCATCTTCAAACTCATCTAACCTGTTCTGTTGGTTCCTCCGCTGTATTTTGAGCATTTCCCTGTCGTCTTGGCATTGTTTATAATCTAAGGGTGATATATAGGTTGGGTCAACAAGCTTGAGGGCTTCGATAACATATAACACCTTCTCAATCCGATTATTCTTATAAGACGTGGAAACAACACCAATCCTACACCTTGTTCCTGAAACCATTGAAAAATTTGAGATAGTTCCATCAACAGCTGCCACTTTACCATGAAACAACTCATCCTCAGCCCATTTCAATAGACCTCTCCACTTGTCCAGCTCTTCTTCTCGAGGACGAATTCTTTCTCGAAGCTGAGGATCGCTCAGGAGCTTCTCTCTCAACTGTTTCCTCATATCAAGAGATTTTCGAATATCATCTTCAAGCCTCGCATCCGCACCCTGAATAAACGTTTCATAATCCTTCCATAGAGAAGGATCCACCAAACTCTTGAAATCTAGTTCTTTCGACTCATTGCCCATATAACGAGCCCTCCAAAACCCACATAGAGATAACCGCAGATTAATCACTCAGAAGCAACACAAATATGTTTTGCAAGGAGTAAGTCTAGACAAAATCCTCTTTGGTTGCGCTCCAATTTTCGTTCAAGAAACATGTATCAGCCCATTTCCAGCTGCATCCCTAGCAGCATCTACTCCGTATTCAGCTCTTCTTTCGCTTTGCCTATTTCCTCTTCACTTGAGCCCCGACTATTAAACACAAATCGAGTTAGACACCAATTAAAGCCACGCTGAAAAACAAAATCACGCTCAACCTCACTTCGAAAACGCCTATTCAAACGCTTAATCCTATCCAAAACAAAAAAACGATTAACACGATACCCTTCAAGTCTCTCAGCAATCTGACTAGTCGTCAATCCAGCAGACCCAGCAGCAAACAGCAACTCAACAATCGCCTGATCAATCTCATCCTGACAGGTCACAAGAAAAATATAGTCTTTAGGAGCATTGAGAAAATCACTTAAACCAGCAACAATAACCCTTGTTCTCTTATCAATCCTGTCTATCTTACCTTCAATTCGATGAAGCAACTTAATAATAAATTTGCGTCGACCTACTTTCTCCTCTTGAGAACGGCTTTTTTTAGGCTTCTCTGTAGCGTCTTGTGAGGCTGAAACAACCGCCAATCTAACATCAACCACAAATAATGATTTTGAACACGTTAGGACAAGCAACTTTGACACATCTTAATCGGGATAACCCACCACCGACATATGAAGACAAGGCAAAAAGCCAAAAAACACGGCCATTCCCAGAAATAACCCTAGAAAATGGCTCTTTCAAAAGCACATTTTTGAATGTTATGTGACGTGAAAAAGGTGACGAAATCCTATGAAGACACATGCGTTTATGGATACTCGTGATATGCGGAATCCTAACCAAGAAGCATCCTCCTACGCTCTTGCAGTCGAACTCGTCTTCTGCGTTTATCTCTCCCCTTCACTCCGTCATACTCTCCCGTCAGGCTCTCGCCTCAAAATGTGTTCAGGTACTCCGCCATTCTGCGACGTGCATTCCTTGAAAGTCTTAACCAGCTGACGCATGTCACTAGCTAATTCTTCAAGTAAGCCATTAATCGCCTCAACCTTACCCTCTAACGCTTTAACACGTTCAGGCATCAACAAATAATCCACAGCACCATCCAACGTAAAATGATCAATCTCACCCAACCCTTCAGACCTATCAATCTTCTTCTCATCCACAGAAATCTCAAAATAACGACTAAGAAACTCAGCCACAGGATCATCAACAGCAATATGCGGACGCCTACACAACTTACCCTCAGCCAAACGACAACCATACTTCTGCATCAAAGCCCTAGCAGTCCGATCAGCCAACTGCCTAGCCAAATCCAACAACTCAGCAGGACCCCGCCCATACAAAGTCTCCACATGAACAATAACCGAAGAAGGAGTCTTCTCAACAGTAACCCCACCCTCCAAACCTAATAACGCAGTCCAATTCATCTTCTGAACCCTACGCCAATCAACAGGCCAAACACCATCAGCAACCAAACCAAAACGATACTTAGCAGCATGCAAACGCCAAACACCACTACCAAACAAAACACCGTGACTTTAATGGATATTCACAGCTTTGCCTTTTTCTGAAGATACCTATAACATTGTTAGACTCGTTATTTGTTGAGTTTGCTCCTGTTCAGATATGCAAAATCCTTAATAGTTTTCTGATTGTGCTTACTGTGTCGAGGGCCGGTAGATCAGCTTGGAATGATCGCCACGTTGGCATCGTGGAGGACGCGGGAAGCCCAGCGTCTAAAACACTGCGCTCGCGAATTCAAATCCCGCCCGGTCCACCAACGAAAGGGGAGTCCCTTCCCGGCCCATCATTGCCTATTCTATGCATGCAGTATTTTGCCAAAACAAGTCCATCTAATCAAATGAGCAGAGAAATAGAGTGAAGAAGAAGATGAAGAACCAAAAATTATTTTTTCGTTGCTTTCTCTAAGGCTGCCACGCCTGGCAGTTTTTCTCCCATAAGAAATTCTATTAATGCTCCGCCTGCAGTACTAACGTAAGACATTTTATCCGCTAGTTTCAGTTCGCCGACAGCTGCAACTGTGTGTCCTCCTCCAACTAGGGAAAATCCTTTAGAAGCCGCAATCGCTCCAAAGATGCCCCTTGTCCCTTTCGCAAAATTCTTGTTTTCATAAACGCCCATTGGGCCACTAATAACAATTGATTTAGCCTTTCGGATGAGTTCACCATATTTCTTAATGGTTTCTTCTCCAATGTCGAAAATTGGATAATCTGTTGGAAGCGCTTTGACCAAGATTTCTTTTCTTTCCCCTTTCTCTTCAACAGCCACATCGTTTGGAACATCTATTTTCTTTGGAAATTCTTTCATTAGTTCCTGTATGCCAGGCACAAAGCCCATCAATTCCTTAGTTTTCAGAAAATCCATGCTAGGTTTACCCAAGTTTATACCCTTAGCTGCCATGAATAGATGCCCGACAACCCCGCCAGTTAGAACATAGTCTGCAATATTGTTCTTCAGCACGTATTGCGATATTTTCAACGAGTCATCTGCCTTTGCTCCGCCAAGAATGAAGACACAGGGTTTTTCAGGGGATTCCAAGACTTTATTCAAGGCTTTCAATTCTCGTTCCATTATGCGTCCAGCAACACTGGGAAGGGCAGCGGCAAAGCCCACTATTGAAATGTGAGCTCTATGAGCCGCTGCAAAAGCATCAAGAACAAACACGTCAGCAAAAGGAGCTAAGTTTTTCACAAACTCTGACTTAGCATGATCCTCAGGTGTTCCCTTCTTCTGCTCGTCCGCGTATGTGCGGACATTCTCTAAAACAAGAATTTCACCGCTTTTCAGTTCTTTGATTGCCTTCTGTGCCTTCGCTCCGAAAACATCGTCCACATATTTCACTGGCTTTCTCAAAATTTTGCCAAGAACCTCGGCATGCTGCTTTAAAGGAGTAAAATCTGGGTCACCTGGTCGTCCCTGATGAGCTAAGACTACTACTTTTGCGCCCTTTTGTGCTAATTCCTTGATTGTTGTTTCTCCGTGAGCCCGTATCCTAGTGTCGTCAAGAACCTTTTTGGTTGCAGGGTCTATGGGCGAATTAAAATCCACTCTGACAATTGCTACTTTGTTTTTGAAGTTGAAATCATCCATAGTCATGAATTTTGCCATTATTTCACCTACTCATAAAGAGAGGAATAGGGGAAGATATGGTATAAATAAATTTGGGAATCGGCTTCGCTTTTTCTATAGTTTTGCTTTCTTGCCGATGAGCTCGATTAGTTCCACCATTCGGCAGGAGAAGCCCCATTCGTTGTCGTACCAAGCGAGTACTTTGACGAAGTTTCCTCCGATAACCATCGTTGATTGAGCATCGAAGGCTGCAGAGTATGTGCTGTGGTTAAAGTCTGTTGACACGACTGGGTCTTCTGTGTATTCTAGGATTCCTTTGAGTGGTCCTTCTGCGGCTCTCTTAAACGCAGCGTTGATTTCTTCCTTGGTTGTGTTCTTTTCCAGAAGGCATGTGAGGTCAACTACCGAAACGTTTGGAACTGGCACTCGCAACGCGATTCCATTCATTCTTCCGGTTAATTCTGGCAGGACTAATGTTGCTGCTACTGCCGCTCCCGTTGTTGTTGGGATTATGTTTATTGCTCCAGCACGGGCTCTGCGTAGATCAGCATGAACCAAGTCTTGGATTCTCTGGTCGTTTGTGTATGCGTGAGCGGTCATCATGAGCCCTGTTTTGAGACCAAAGTTGTCGTGTAGAACCTTTGCAACTGGTGCGACGCAGTTGGTCGTGCATGAAGCGTTTGAGAGTATGTTGTGTTTCTCGTGGTCATATTTATCATGATTAACGCCCATCACAATGGTTACGTCTGGATTCTTAGCGGGAGCAGAAATCAGCACTTTCTTTGCTCCTGCCGTTAAGTGTTGTGCGGCTTTCTCTCTGTCTGTGAACAATCCTGTTGATTCTACGGCCAAGTACACGTCTAGGTCTTTCCAAGGAAGTTTGGATGGGTCTCGTTCCATTAACGTTCGTATCTTTTTGCCTTTCACTATTATGCCGTCTGGTACTGCTTCAACTGGGAATGGGGCCCTTCCGTGCACTGAATCGTATTTTAGTAAGTGAGCCAAGGTTTTTGGGTCTGTTATGTCGTTGACTGCGACGAAGTCGATCTTGGCGTTTCGTTCTACTGCTGCTCTGAATAGAAGGCGTCCAATCCTTCCGAAACCGTTTACTGCTACCTTTATTGTCATTTAAACCACCATTATTTTCAGTTTTTTAGAGTCTTTTCCATTCGTTTTTTCGCTTAATAACTTTATTGTTTAACTAATCTTCTTAGTCATTTGAGTTTCATGAGGGCGGTTTCTGCAGCAAGAACCATTGCTTCCCATGTTTCAGACAGTGGTGGAGCGTAGCATGTGTCTGCCTTTGCCAACTCTTTTGCTGTCATTTGCTTTGCTATGGCGAAGGATAAAGCGTTTATTCGCTGTGTCACCTCTTCTCCACCGACTATTTGCCCGCCGATGACTCTGCCCATTTCTTTTTCGACAATTATCTTTACTCTGATTGGTTGAGCGTCTGGGTAGTAGTCGGCTCTAGTTTTTGAAGTTATAGTTCCTGTCACGGTTTCGATTCCTTCTCTTTTTGCAGCCCATTCAGACAAGCCTGTGGCACCGATTTCTAGGTCGAAGAGTTTGGTTATTGCAGAGCCTAAAACTCCTGGAAAGATTGCGTATCCACCTGCAGCGTTTATTCCTGCTACTTTTCCTTGTCTTACGCCTGTTGTTCCAAGCTGAGGCGCAGCTGGTTTTTGAGTAACTAAATGCGTGTATTCTATGCAGTCGCCCGCTGCATAAACGTCTTTGACACTTGTTTCCATTCTTGTGTTGACTTTTATTGCTCTTTCACCTATTGCGATTCCAGATTTTTTGGCGAGCTCGATGTTGGCTCTTACGCCTGTAGCTGCAATGACCATGTCTGTTTCGATTTCTTTTCCGCCGACTAGAACGCCTTTGACTTTGTCTGTTCCGAGGATTTCGTCTACCGATTTCCCAAAGATTAAGGTGATGCCCTTTTCCTCTAGTTTGCGGCTTACTAATTCAGCCATGTCAGGGTCAAGCAATAAGGGTAGGGCATATGGGAGGAATTCTACAACTGTTGTTTTGACTCCTCTTTCTATGAGCGCCACTGCTGCTTCAAGGCCGATTGCGCCTGCGCCTATTACAACTGCTTTCTTTGTTTGTTTTAGGGCTTTTTCTATGTTTTCGCCGTCGTCTAGTGTTCTGACAACGTAGACTCCTTGTTTTTCTTTTCCCTTTATCGGTGGAACGAATGGGTATGCGCCTGTTGTTATGATTAGGCTGTCGTATGGGAGTTTTTCTTGTTTTCCAGTTTTGTCTTGAACTTCTACGGTTTTGTTTTGTGTGTCAATGTTTGTCGCTGTTGTTTCTAGTTTGAGGTTGAGTTTCATCATTTGATAGAATGTTTGTGGATAGACGATGAGGTTGTTGAATTTTTGTATGTGTCCGCCTATTACGAATGGGATTCCGCATCGTGAGTAGCCTGCACGATTTTCGGTTGTGATCAGCGTGATTTCTGCTGTTCTGTCTGTTTTTCTTGCTGCTGCAGCTGCTTCTACTCCTGCCGCGTGTGCGCCAATGATAACTATCCGTTTAGGCATGCTCTTGTGCCTTCTTATTGCCTTCTATTTGATGAGGCTTTTGTGCCATTCAACTGCTTTTGAGTAATCCATGAGATTCTTTATTTCAGCCTTGTTTGCTGGCGTTACGATTAGGAGCCATGCTTTTCCAAATGGGTCTTCATTTAGCAGTCCTAGGTTGCCTGATACGTCCGTGTTGACTTTTTCTATTTTGCCTGTTATTGGCGCTACTAGGTCTGATACTGCTTTTACTGATTCTACAGTTCCGTATGGTTGGTTTGCTTTTATTTGTCCGCCTTCGGCTGGCAATTCTACGAATACGATTTCGCGTAGTTGTTTTTGTGCATAGTCGGTTATGCCGCATCTGACTTTTTCGCCTTCAACTTTTATCCAAGCGAATTCTTTTGTGTAGTATAGGCCTTCTGGCACTTCATAGCCGTTTACTTTAGTCATTTCTATTTTTCACCTCTTGAAGAGATGCGTACTCTGTGTGTACTAGAGGGTTTTAAAATTAACTATAGCTTAGCTCTTTTTACTGCAACAGAAGTCAAAATTATTTTTGTTCTCCTTCTTCACCTGTTGAATTGAAGAAAGCCTTGAGTTTCGTTCAAGAACTTGAATTTCTAGGCGAGGTGGCGCAAGCTTTCTCTAATTTCGCCTATTTTATCCAAATTATTAATCACAAGATTAAGCCTATACGGGCTTTTCACTGTCTGCATTATCTCCCTAAAAATGAAACTTGGACGATAGAAGAAATTGCGAGAATAGTCATGAATCATCTGCTTAATAGTTTCTAAGGGCACTGTGTCTGGGCAAAACTCGGCTACACCCACTCCATTTTCCCAATATTTGTCCGCATCAAGAACACCTCTCATTAAAAGTTCATCCCACAAGTCGGTTCCAGGAAAAACTCCCAAAATATTGAATTGTGGAACATCGAGGCTTAAGCGTTGAGCAAACATCAAAGTATTCCTAATCTCCTCCTTTGTCTCAGTGGGGGCACCGACAATAAAGGAGCCAACTATAACATCTACCCCAGCCTTCCGAGCAGTTTCAACAGCAGTTTCAGCTTGCGTAGGAGTTGCCTGCTTATTAAAATAGTCAAGAATTCTTTGATTGGCACTTTCAATGCCATAGTAAACCATGATGCAACCAGCCTTCACGATTTCTCTTAACAGGTTATAGGAAGTATGGTCAACCCGCATTTCGCAGATCCATTCAATATCCATCTTTTCCCTTCGGATTTCATGACAGAGCTTAACCACTCTCTTTGGATTTGTGGCAAAACTGTCGTCGACAAAAAGAAACTGCCTATAACCCTCACTGACTAGAAGACGCAATTCTTCCATAACGTTCTCCACAGACCTTGGTCTCCAACGGGAACGAGCAAATTTGCGACACCCACAGAAACGACATCGATAAACACACCCACGCGAAGAAAGAATAGTGGAAAACTTCCTTGGTGCAACATTTGCTCCTGCAACATTAGAATGATACTCAGCATCTAGTAAATCGCGATTAGGGAACGGCAAAGCATCAAGGTCCTTTATAAGCGGACGATCAGGCGTTGAAACAATCTGACCCTTCTTCCTATAAGTCAAACCTTGCACGCTTTCAAAGTTACCTTTCTCCCTCAGGCATTTTACCAGTTCAAGACTCGCATGTTCACCTTCGCCTCGAACAATTAAATCTACCCAAGGATAAGTCTTCAATATTCTCTCTGCATTAAATGTCGCATGATAGTTGCCAAAAACTATGGTTATGTTAGGATTTTCTTTCTTCACCTCTTCAGCAACAATCGCCGCAGTACGACCTGAACTACTTAAAGTTGAAAAACCAAGAATGTCAGGTTCTTCCTTCTTAACCCAGTCAACCGTAGCCTTTATCGAAAGGTCTTTAGCAGCCTGTTCCAGTACGGAAACTTCAACTCCTTCCTTTTCCAGAATGCTTGCCACATATAGAATGCCTAATGGTGGCCATGAGCCAATAGCCTTCTTCTTCTCGCAAATAGGTAATTCCACATTGGGACTGGGATTTATGAAGGAGAACTTCATTTTTTCCGCCGTTCCTTTTTACTAATTTTCTAGGCAGTTATTTATATGCATGCATACAAAGCGTTAGAATACTAACGCAATAAGAATTAAGAAAAATAAGTTTTGCTTAGCATATTTGGAAAGTCATATATGGCATAAATTTGCAAACTGCTACTTGATGCCCCATGAACTTGTGGAAAGATATCCCAGCAGGCGACAAACCTCCCGAACTAGTCAACGTAATCATAGAAGTCATAAGCGGCTCAAGAGACAAATACGAATACAATCTGGAATGGGAAGTTTTCGTTTTAGATAGAGTTCTTCACTCGTCTGTCGTCTTTCCAGTAGAATATGGCTTTATTCCTCAAACATGGTTCGACGACAACGATCCATTAGACATAATGGTCCTAAGCTATGAACCTCTTGAAGTCGGTTGCGTCATCAAAGTCAGAACAATCGGTGTATTGATTATGGAGGATGAAGAAGGAGATGACCCAAAAATATTATCCGTGCCTGTGAACGACCCGAGATTCGACGGGTTCCGTGACATCAAAGACGTCCATCCACATATGTTAAGAGAAATTCAAGAATTCTTTGAAACCTACAAACGGTTAGAGCCCAAAAAATGGGTGAAATTTAAAGCGTGGAAAAACGCTGAAGAGGCAAAAGAACTCGTAAACTACTCGATTAATCTCTACAAGAAGAAGCTTTCATGTCAGAAAAAGCGACAACCTTATTAATTCAATGTTAATTACATCTTTATTGAGTAGTGGACACTACATTTGTATGGAGAGAGACGGTGAGCCTAGGTTGGCCAGTCTATGGGTAGAGTTTCGCTGCCCTGAACACGGTTTAGAACGTTATAGGATAAAAATTGTAAAACGCTTCAATATGGATCCTGATACAATGATTCCAAAGTATAGAACAAGGCCTAAGCCAGGCGAAATCAAATTTTTGGCTGTAGGCAGAAACGTTAGCAACCATGAAATTGAAAGATACTTCGTTGACTACTTCCGTGAAAGAGGCGTTTTGCCCATAAACATGAGACTGATACTGTAAGAAGCCTGTGATGCTTTAGTCTTCTTTGGTCTTACGACGAGTTACTGCTCTCTCTACTGTCTCGGGTTCTGAATGAATAGTGACTATAGTATCTTCAAACTTTTTTCTTATCTCTTTTTCGATGTCCGAAACTACATTATGTACTAAATCAACAGAAGCTGTTCTGGCAAATAGACAATCTATGTTAATGTAACGCTTGTCTTCGCTTTCGTAGGTCATAATTCTGTTTACTTTTACAATGGTTGCATAGCCTTCAGTGGCTTGCTTTATTATTTTGCGCATTTCTGCATCATCGATTAATGACCCTCTAAACGTTTTTGGAGTAGGCGAGTAAGGTTCAATATGTACAGTTACATTTTCTGTATTTCGGATATGATGTTTCACATTTTTCTCTATAATCTCTGCTATACTATGAGCCTTCTCAAGAGAAAGTAACGGTTCAACTTGTGCATGTAATGTTACGTAAAGCTTCCCATTGGCGTATACGCTACTAATATTGTGTACTTCTTTCACTCCCTCGATATTAGTTGAAAGACTTTCAATTTGCTTTTTCATGGGTATCGTTGTCGCTGGCTCGACATGTATGGTAACTGCGCAGTTGCCACAAGATTTGATGATGTCTGACTCAATCTTTGAAGATATCGAATGTGCCTCTTTTAGCCCTATATAATCAGGAACAATCACAGTCGCTTCAACAAATACCTTGTCGCCAACTTTTCGTGCTTTCAATTCCTTGCATTCTATAACTTCTTTAGTACGCAGAATTTCTTTTCTTATATCTCTAACAAGCTTAGGTGAAATTGCGTCACTCAAATCCATTGCACTATTGCGAATTAACGATGAACTCAAGTATAATAGAAGGATTCCGAGAAAAACTGAAGCAAAGGAATCGCTATACAAGCTGATAGTGGAAAAACCATAAAAACCAACTGATAAACCGAAGCCAATCAAGGCTATAATTGTAGACGCAAAATCTGAAAATGCATGATAAAGGTTTGCTTTCACAGTGACGCTTCCGCCTTCAGTCGCTCTGCTAAGAATCCCGATTCTGAAAAAATCTACACACAGAGTGTAGAAGATTGCCATGAACCCTATAGTCTCGGGATAGACTCGTGCTCCGCCTGAGACTATTCGAAGGATGGTTTCTCCAACTAAGACTCCGGATAAGGCTAAGAGAGCAATTCCTCCAACCAAGCCTCCGATGGACTCGATTTTTTCATGCCCGTAAGTATGCTCTTTGTCTGGCGGCTTCAAAGACAAACGTGTGGTTAGGAGTAGAATGAATGTGGCTGCCAAATCAAATAGAGCATGAGCTGCATCGCTTAGGATTGCGAGGCTATTTACTAGTACACCTATCACACTCTCTATAATGAAGGCACTTGAAATCGCAAGTAGGGAAAGTAGAAGCACCTGCACCTTGCTCAGGCTTTTTTTCTCTTGCATTTATCCATCGTTCATACAACGTTTTCCCAGAGATTTAAGGATTAAGGTTGAATATGGGAGTAAATATTTAGGACTGTAGCATACAATTAAGAAGGAAAGATGATGTGCAATGAAGTTTACGCCAATTCGAGACATAATAGCTGGAAAATACGACAGTAAAAGTGTCAACGTTAGAGGCTGGATTTACCGAAAAAGAGAGAGCAAAGACGTCATTTTCCTCATAGTTCGAGATGCTACAGGCATAATACAGTGCACGATGAAAAAAGGAAGCAAGTCATGGGATGATGCAGAAAAAGTCACCATAGAATCTTCTGTTGCATTAAGCGGCATGGTAAGGCGAGATAAAAGAGCCCGAGGAGGTTTCGAGTTATCTGCAGACAGTCTTCAGATAATTAGTCTTGCTGAAATCTTCCCAATATCAAAAGACAAAAGCGAAGATTTCTTACGTGATATTCGACATTTGTGGCTTAGAAGCCGCAAAATGAACCTTATCATGAGGATAAGAAGCGAGCTTTTGTGGTTAATTCATGAGTTTTTCAGAAAGAAAGATTTCATAGAGGTTTCTCCACCTATGTTCATATCAAGTGCTTGCGAAGGCGGCTCCACTTTATTTGGGTTGAAGTATTTTGATCAAGACCTTTACCTTACACAAAGTGCTCAACTACATTCAGAAGCCTTAATCTACTCTTTGGAAAAGGTTTACACTGTGGCGCCGTCTTTTAGGGCTGAAAAGAGCCGAACAATTCGCCATCTCACAGAATATTGGCATGTAGAACCTGAACAAGCTTTCGCTGACATAGATGATATGATGCGACTTGAAGAAGAACTGGTAAGTTATGTATGTCAAAAAGTTGCAAAAAAATGCAAGAGAGAACTTGAAGATTTAGGCGTTAAGCCTGAGAAATTGGCTTCTGTAAAACCGCCGTTTTCTAGGATTACCTATACTGATGCTGTTGAGATGTTGAACCGAAGGGACGTTAAGATTCGGTGGGGAGAAGATTTCGGCTTTGAGGAAGAAAGAAAATTGGCTGAAGAGTTTGGTAAACCCTTTTTTGTCTACGCTTATCCTAAACAGATTAGGGCATTTTATTGCAAGACTTATCGAGACAATCCTGAACTTGCTATGTCTGCAGATTTGCTTGTTCCAAACATAGGAGAAATCACTACAGGCGGTTCAAGAGTAGACGACAAAGACGAACTGATTTTAAGAATGAGAGAACTTGGCTTGAAAGAAGAGGATTATGAGTGGTATATTGACTTGCGAAGATACGGCACTGTTCCGCATGCAGGTTTTGGATTAGGAGTTGAGAGACTACTGACGTGGATGCTTGATTTAGATAACATAATTGACGCTATTCCTTTTCCACGCACAACAAGAAGATTCTACCCATAATCGCCTAAAGCCTATCTCTTTTCACACTTTTCTATTCATGAATAATTCTGGGAGAACGAGAATTCCCTACATGCTATGCCAAGGACATAAGCCAAATGCGGGCGCAAACGGTTAGAAAAATAACTTTGATAGATTTAAACGAAAATACTCACTATTTCCGTCCACATTTAAGCAAGATTCGAGCAATACAAAGGCAATTTATGTACTCAAGTTTTCACTAGTGCACGCTTCTTTTCTGAAATCCAAAAAGATATTACCGTAGCTACACTTAACATCATTATGACCGACAACGCCCATGGCCAAAACTCTTCTAGGACGCGTAATCTCCCAAGCGGAGTCTCCCAAGATATATTCAATGGTCCGACGGAATCTTTTATTTTCGTTAGGTTATACAGTTTATCATATACTCCTGAGATCTTGAATGTTCTAGTGCCTGGTGTATTGAATGAGTAACCACTACTTTCCCATATGTCCTTTTCACCTATCCAATTCATTGGATCATTAATAATGATCACGTGCATGTTTTCAGAAACATTCAGAAATAACTTACCCATTGTTCCTTTAAACAATCCATTATCATATTCATAGGCGCCTATAAACCAAACCGTCTCTGCTTGTCCTATATTTGTCTGTGGCTGTGAAACACCTCCTCCAATGATTTTTATTCTGTCCCAGATACACGAGACGGTGTTGCTTTTGAAAGCCGTTAGATGGTACTTAGGATCTACAATAGAAGATGTGGTAATATACCACTTGCCAACATTATCGTGGCTTCGAGTATCGTTAAACAGTGGATATCCCTCGAATATGGAATTGTCAGACTCGTACACACTAGCACCCCACGATATATCTGCCTCGCTACCTACATCTATCCTATCGTCAGCAACGTCAAGAATGATTTTGACACGGTCCCAAATTGTAGTTAGACTACGAGCCTTCTGAGTGAACGATTTTATATAATAAACTTTGCCATCATATACATACGTGAAATTGACTTTTTCAACGCTAAATGTCTTTTTTATCGGATTTGACGAGCTATTATCGAAATTTGCCCATCCCGTGCGATTAACATCTATCGCGCGTGCTACACCCTTGACTTTTACAGTGCCAGAAGTAGCGTCTGAGCTGTTGTGGGCCCAAATGACGTGAAAAGCGTAATGTTGAGCGGAGTTGACGTCACAACGGTTTGGAGCCTCTGAAGAAGCCCATGAATCATCAATTATTATATATCTCACTGTAACGCGCGTGATTATTGTCCACTCGGGTTTTGTACCATTTGCCTTTATCGAAAATTCTCCTACAGAAGGCCAAGGATCTGAGCTGTCCTTTGTCTTAACGGTTATCGTAATACTTGTGGAATTATTTGGACGTGTTGTACCATTCATTGGTGTAATTGTGAACCATGGATTCGGCTTAACCACGACTATTTCCCATGTGAGATTTTCGTTACCTCTGTTCCAGATTTTATAGTCTTTATTTGTTTTTGTCTCGTCTTTTGACATCACCGCGAAATCTATGTTACATGGATCATCACACTTCTTTGTTGTTGTACCCGTTTGATATTCAAGAGATAATTCAGCGAGACGCTGGATAGCCGTACTACCAGATTTTGGAGGAGCTTTATTTCCTGCCTTGTCATAAGCTTCAATTGTGAAATTCAGGGGTTTGCCTCCAGGCTGCTTAGGCATTACCGCTTTGTAATCATTGGTAGTTCCAATCCTTATCATTTCGGTTTTCCACACGCTGTCGTTAACATTGTATGAGAGGAAAACTTTGTCTACTCCGCTCGCATTTGTGGGTTCGATCACAGTTACAGAGATAGAGATTGTTTGATTTTCATTTGGTGGAGAAGGGACCACCTTGATTGTACCGATGGTGGGCGCCTTTGTGTCTTGTACATGGTATGGTGCTGTTAATGGGTAATTGGTTGAGTTTAGCCATACTGCACAGTACGCACGGGCACTGACATTGTATCTAACTTGTGTGCAGTAGGGTTTGCGCGTTATGTTTCCAGTGAACAGGTCGCCAGATACCCTCTTCATAGGCATCGTTTCACGTTTCGAATCAAAGGATACGTGGATTTTTGCTTCCTCAACTTCTACATCTTTCAATATGGTTGCATTAACTTTCACAACTATTTCGTAAGTAACTTCAGAGGGGGCTGGTTTCTGGACGACATTTTGTATAAGGAAGAGTGGATAGCGGTCTTTGCTCGCAACGTAAATAATGTACGGTGCATCGCAAATACCGTCAGGTAAGAGCGAACCACAGGGGCCATGCTCATCTTGGTTCACACCCGAATATATGTCGACACAAACAAAGTCGCTCCAATAGTTTCCCCCTCCCTTCTCCTTATCTGGCTTATATGGATAGCCGTCATCCCATATGTTAGACCCGTAATCTAAAGCTTGACGAGAGTTGCAGACAAATCTGTTCTGATAGATAACATTGTCTTTTGTATACTCATCACATTTAATGCCGACTCCATTATTTTTTATTATGTTTTTCTTCACTAAATTTTCTTTCCCTGCAACTATTTGGATGCCACTTTCAAGATTTGACATAATAATGTTGTTCGTCACGGTTGAGTTTGAACCATTTACGTAAATGCCGCACTTATCATTTGACTCAATAATGTTGTTCGTCACGGTTGAGTTTGAACCAACTATGTAAATGCCACAGCCAAGGCTGAATGTTATAATGTTGTTAGTGATAGTATTGTTCCAGCCATTTATGAAAACCCCACTTGCTTCTGCATTCTTAATGGTAAATCCGCATATCGTAACGTTACTGCATATCACTGAAATGACGTTTGACTTTCGACCTTCAGTCTTTATGAAACGCCCGTCAATCACAGTGGCATTCTTATCTTCACCAATAAGCCATACATTCTTCTTCGTTATTGTGATATTCTCGAAATAGATTCTTTTTTTGACGAATACTATATCTCCTGGATTAGCTGCATCTATTCCTTTTTGAATTGTTGTAAAGTCTTCTGGGATCTCAATGCATCTTCTTACTTCGATATCGTCGATGTATCCTATAGGTTGCAGGTTAGGAGAAGTCCCGTTGATGATTATCCTGTGGATCTGAGTGCATATGCCAGTGAAACTTGCATTCACGGCTTCTAAATGATCATCGATATGGATGTTATAAACATTACCTGGAATATTCATAATCATTTTGATTCTATACCATCTATTTGGGAGATATGAATCACGTAAACGAATGAGGTGCCCATCATGATCGCGATATCTAATGGTACTATCGTTCCCGAAGATTATGTTCGAACCAGCAAGATTACCATCGTCAACGCGAACCTCGAGACCTGCATTATTCCCTGTATTGTTAGTCAGTCTTATTGCAAACATGACAACAATAATGCCTTTTTGTTCGGTAAAGTTTCTATAAGGGATCGGAGAACCTAAGGTTGAGTTGTCAAAAAATTTTGCAGATTTACCAGATTTACCATAGTAAATAGTTTTATCAACAGTGAAACTTCCAAACCGTGGCGACGTACATGTGACCATAGTCCAATTCTTAGGAATACTTCCCGTAGTCTCATTATCAAAATTCTGACGAAAGACTATGCGCGTGCTCGCACACGGTTCGTCTCCTGATGCCACAGCGCACCCATTGACCCCTGTTCCAAAGGCGCGCGGGTGTGGGATGTTGAATGCCAACGTTAACATACTTATCAGAAGCAGTGTCAACACTATTCCTGAAACCGACTTCATATCCTTTTTTCCTCTTCGCGTACAGATGTTCTACAAATATACAATTTAAAGAAATAACACTTGTGAAATAATTTTCTAGTTGATTCTTCTGAATCTCAAAACCAGTCAAAAAAGAGGCAGACGCAAGCTTCGTAGTAATACAGTGAATGCTGCTCAGACCTTACTTGATGCTTACGTATACATGGGAAATGCAGAGGCAGTGGTGGATACTGAATAAAAAGCAAGATTCTGCAGACTCGCTTGTTGAGGTAGTGGAAACTCCATCAATCGCATCAAGCAACACGCCAATTTCCACTCCTGTCCAAGCACATGAGGTGGCGGTGGGGCTAGGATTCGATCACGCTGAAGTCCAAATAAATCTAAAATCAGTTTCACTTCACATCGAATCTAAATGCGAACCACTTTAAAGTTTTTAGCATAGAATTTCTTCTGAAAAGAAGCTTATGCCACGTAGGGTCTTGTTCCTTCAGGCTCCACGATCATTTCAGGTTTTGGTTTTCTAGGTTGCCTAGACTCGCCGCATTTTCTGCAGCTTTCTACACAAAGTTCCAGATAGGCCTCTTCATTTTCCATGACCGCCTCAGCAGCTTTACTACATAATTCACTTGGTTCGTCGCATCCTGCTTCTTTGCATAGTTTTGAGATGAATACACAGCAGTTTTTTGCGTCTTCCTTGTTGAACGCTGCCCTATTAAGGCGAACTAAAACGCATAGTTCTCTGGCGAGCACGCATGTTCTGAGTTGCTTGAACTGGTCGAGTGCACGTTCTCGCATCTTTTGTCTTGTCAACTCTAAAGTCATTGTGCTTACCTTCAGCCTACTCATGTGTTCGGATTCATAAATAGTTTGTCAATAAACTGCTATGTAAGCCATCTAGGTTTTCCATCTAAAAATTCGGTTAGAAATTTCGCAAATTCTGGATTAGATGAATAAAGCTTTACACATTCTTCGTTTACTAGAACTTCAAAATCTTTTCTAACTGATTCTGCAATCAAGTCTGGCATGCTTAAACTTTGTCTGCCTATTCCTCTCAACTTTTCATCAACTAACTTAACTGCGTCACTGTACCTTCTTTTTGTTTCAACTACCCAGCGTCCGCCTTCAATGTGTGGCCCAGAAACCGTCTGCGATGCACCTAAATGTTTTCGCAAAAATCTTTCACATTCTGTTATCTTTTCAATTGGTGGTCCCAAATGCTTCTTAAAAGGTGAAAGAATCTGCTGCTCCAATTCAAAGATTAGCACACTAAGGTTTTCTTCGTCACTCCAAACGCTGTCACGGATGACATTAAAATCATGTTGTTTGAGCATTGTTCGAAGAGTCCTTTGCGACCTGTAGAGTTGCCCCCACAAGATATCAGGAACAGCCTTTAGTTTTCCAAACTTTAGAAATACGAGTGCTGAGCCACGAGTTTTCAATGTTTGGGCAAGTTGCTCAATGTTGATGGCTTTCTTTTCTTGTGGATAAAAAAATTTCAGGTCTGGTTTTTGAACAAATGCTCTTGATGTAGCAATAAACCCGTATAGTCTTTCTTTTCTCACGGCCGCCGCTACGTTTCTTCCCTTATCTATTGGGTCAACGATGACTAGCGGTTCTTCAAAAATCTTTCCAATTTCGCTTTCTCTTCCACGGTAATAATTTTCATAGTCGATTATTCTTTTGCCTTTCCATTCGCTGAAGGTTTTCAAGACTTTTTCGAATGAGCCGTAGTTGAGGGTTAAGAGTTCGCATAGATAGCCGCTGAAGCCACCGACTTTTATTTCAGCCCCATAGACGCCTATTCCCTTCATAAACTTCTTTAACAGGCGGATTTCTCCGCATATTTCTTCATTTAGCAGAGGTTTCACATAGTCGGTGTGGAATGGTGTCCTGTCTGTGGCGCTTTTCCATTCGCCTTTTTCCACTTTATAGCATGGGACGATGTTCACTCTTACAGAGTCCACTATGGCTTCAAGATAAGGGTGTTCAGCAAATCTTTCACTCTGTTGACTTCCTTTTGTCGCTTTTCTGGCAATTCTTAGACATATTGTTCCAAAAGCTTCTCTGGGCATTGTGGTTGGTAAACGTATGAAGATATCGATGTCGGGCTCTTTGCTTAGCCATGTGTTCTTTGCGACTGAGCCTTCAACTCTCACCTCAGCCTTGACGTTTGCTTCTTCTGATGCGATTTGCACTTTTTTCCTCAATTCTTCTGCCAATGTTAAAATGTGTTCCTTTTCTTTAGGAAGTGGAGTAACCTTGCCTAGCACTTTTGTACAGACTTTTTCGAAGGTTGAAGACATAGATGCCACTGTAAACGCTTTTTTAGCCAGAGACTTCTTTCAAAGTTGAGTAAATTGGACCTTTCGGTGTTAGCACGCTTTTCTTTAGTCTTAAATATTCCGCCTTAATTATGCCACATTCGTAGTCTGCCATTTCTTCTATGCGTCTGGCGAGTTCAGCCTTGTTTCGTCCGGATTTGACGCGAGCAATTGTAAGATGCGGACTGAAACCTTTAGGGTCAGGTCTAAAGCCCAATCTCTGTAAACGCGGCTCTAACTGGTCAAAGACATTTTTAAGCTCATTTGCGCCTTTCTGAATCCCAACCCAAACCACTCTGGCGTATCTCAAAGTTGGGAACGCGCCTAAGCCTTTGAGTTCGATGTCAAAAGGCTTGAAAGTGACTTTTTTCATTTCTTCATAAATTGCGTCTACACTGGATGGCGATATATCTCCAAGAAATCGCAAAGTCACGTGAATATTCTTAGGCTCAACTAACTTCAAATCCGCTCCAGTATTAATTAGCGTCTTTTGAACATCTGACAGTCGTTTTAGCACTATATCGCTGTCGATGTCAAATGCGATGAAAGCACGAATCATTTCAGCCATGGCAAACCCTTCCAAGTGAATTGAGATACTTTATCAATAATACTTTCTAAATAACTTTTAACTAATAGATAACTTGAATACTTTTGTAAGACCTTGCCAATCTCTTCAAGAATTTTCCTTTTCTGCACTTTTCTTTGAAGGTTCTGGCTCTCCTTTCTTCAGAGTCTCGCTGCCTGCCACTAACCCTATTATTGCAAGAACAATGCCCACCACAGTTGTTGAGAAGTCTGGGTTCCTTTCTTGCATGCGCGGAACAATTACGCCAATTGCTAGAATTAATAAACCAGCTACAGCTATCCAATCCTCAAGTTTCATTTTCACATCTCTCCATAGTTTCTTCATAACATTTCCTAATAATCTTAATGGCTTTCTGAGTAAAGGAAATAAGTGGCGCTGGTGGAGCAAATATATCTTTGCATCTGTTTTCTAGATTTATTGGATGTGTTTTTAGTGCACATAAAAGATCAAGGACTTGGATTTTGGCGGAAGCTGAAGGACGTTTTGATCGGAGCAACCGTGTATAGCGCAATTAAAGATCTTGAGGAGAAAAGGATACGTACAGAGTATGGATTAATGCTAGTAGTGTTAGGTGACATGCTTGGGTACCCCGTCTCTTCTTATTACCGGTTGAGATTGCTCCCTCTCTGGTTGCCTATAGTTGGAGCATGGAAGCACTACTCGCTTAAAGAAAAGGATGTCACAGAGAAATTAGGGGAATAATAAGAACAATGTTTTTATCTTGAAAGCAAACTTCATATCCCAAAGTGAAAATCATGACTAAAAAAGAGAAGAAAGAAGAAAAAAAGGAAGGCGAAGTGAAGAAGGCAGTGAAAGGCTTAGTCTACGGCATGGCTATGCATGGTATGGTAAGCTACGCCTTAAAGACAAGGATGCACCTAGAGAACCTCTTTATGCTCATTACAATGGGCGACATGCTTGGTGTCCCAGTGCTACCTCCATACTATTGCCTAAGGCTTTTGCCATATTGTGTGCCACACATAAAAACATGGAAAAGAACATTGCTGAGAGAACGCGACGTTACCGACTCGGTTTTTGCTTAACAGAGGCTGTACGACTTGTCAACTGTCTTATCAATAGGAGAATACATAAAAACTCATCCAAACGTGAAGTATATTCTCTTCGGCGGTAAAGGAGGTCTCGGGAAGACAACCCTATCTGCCGCAACTGCATTCTGGCTCGCGAAAAGCGGGAAAAGAGTGGTTGTTTTTTCCACAGATCCTCAAGCAAGCCTTACTGACATTTTTGAGAGAAACATTTTTGGAAAAGGGGAAGTGGAGATTACTACTAACCTTTTTGCGCTGGAAATTGATGCTGACAAAAGGATAGCCGATTATCAAAAAGAAATTCGGCAAAAAATTGTGGAAATATATGGAGAGGTGCCAAAAGAGATAGAGGATTACATCGAGTCCTCTGCGGCGGAGCCAGCTATGGCTGAGTCAGCGACATTCGATGCCATGGTGGAGTTGATGACAAGCGGTACATACGATTATTACATTTTTGACATGATGCCACATGGGCATGCCATTCGTTTTCTAGGTATGTCGGAGATCCTTGACGCGTGGGTTAACAAAATTGTTGAGACTAGGAAAAAAGCCGCGGAATATGGTGATGTAGCATCGGTTATGAGTGGGAAAGGGGGGCTAGCTCAAGAAGACAAGATCTTAGAAGAGTTAGATTTCATAAAGTCGAGACTGGGGTTCGTCAGCAACATGATGAGGGACGAAGAGCATACGGCTTTCTTCTATGTCCTCATACCTGAACTAATGCCTATACTCGACACCAGGAAGGCATTAGAAATGTTTAGGGCTTTCAATATACCTTTAAGCGGTGTAATAATAAATCAAGTCTATCCTGCGGATTTGTTAAAGCAGAAAAACCTTCCTTCCTTTCTGAAAAACAAAATATCTATGCAACAGAAACACATGAAAACCATCCAAGCGGAGTTTGGGTCATTAATTCGTGGAGTCGTACCAATGTTTGACAGGGAGCCTAAGGGACTTAAAATGATCCCTGAAGTCGCCAAAACATTATTTAAAGGAGTCTCATCATGAGCATCAACTTTGGAGAATTTATTTCTTCAAAACCTCGGTTGAAGTATATGTTTTTCGGAGGAAAGGGTGGGGTAGGCAAAACTGTAGTTGCAGCTGGTGCTGCCTACTATTTGGCGGAAAAATTAGGAAAAAAAACGTTGATTTCATCTACCAACCCAGTTCACAGCCTATCTAGCGTTTTTGGTCAGGATATATGGGGCAAAGGAGTTCAAAAAATTAAAGGAACAGCAAACCTTTATGCCATTGAAATCGATATATCAGACACTATCAAGAGATACAAAGAGGAAATACGCGAGAAGATTCTCACGTTTTTAAAGTACGCAGACATCCCACTGGACCCAGAGCCCTTCGTAGATATAGCGACCACGAATCCTGCCTTTGAAGAATCCGCTATGTTCGACGACATGGTAAATCTTGTACTGAAGGCTGAGTTTGACGCCTATATTTTCGACACCGCACCTGTCGCCCACACTTACCGCCTCTTAGGGATGTCAAAGGTTTATGATCTCTGGTTGCATAAGATGGTTAAGAGCCGAGAAGAAGCCTTATCGCTCCGCGTCAAATTGTCTTTCCGAAAGGAAAAGATAATAGAAGAGATAAAGAAAGACCCTATGCTTGCTAGCCTCTTGAGCACAAGAGAACAAACAGAGAAGGGACGCAAGCTACTGACAGATAAGGAGAAGACTGCCTTTTTCTTCGTCACATTGCCACTTTCTCTTCCCATCGCGGTGATTGAGCGGTTCATCGGTTGGGTTCAAGCATTTGATATCCCTACGGGCGGAGTTATAGTAAATGAAGTTCTTCCTAAGGAGGAGTTTGATCTAAAAAACGCCACATCCTACATAGTCAACAAGATTCAGGAACAGGACTATTACCTGAAAATTATTAATAACAAGTTTCCAGGAATAGTTCGAGCCTATGTTCCCTTATATGAGACTGAAGTTGCTGACTTGAGCATGATTGCTTGCGTTGCTAATGCTTTGAGTAAAAAATAAAAAAGTGGAGGTTAAGCGGTTTTTTCCGCTTGTTTGGTTCTTAGTCTCTTGAAGGCTTTGGCTCCTTCGTAGCACATGAAGAGCCCAAGTATTAACAAGAAGATGTTTACAGCAGCTGCGATGAGTGCCCCGATCTTTGTGGGATCTGCAAGATACCCTTTAGGTCCCGCAATTCCATCGTATGCTAGGTACGTGAGAGCCGAAAGAGTTGTTACAAGCATGAAAAGCATTGGAATCATTGTGTATTTTGTGGGACGTTTTTCTCTTGTAAGCCATAGCGAAACAATCATCAGCGCCAATCCAGCCATAAGTTGATTAGCCCCGCCGAAAGTGCCCCAGATGTAACTAAATGCCGCACCAGTATGATCACTTGTCACTATGTAAACGATTATGGATATTATAATGGCACTCACATACTTGTTCTTGAAGATGCCGCCAAATCGTGGCCCAGCCAAATCAGACAGCACCAATCGAGTAATCCTAAGTCCTATGTGCATGATTGTTACTGCTAATATGATCAGCATTACAGCTGTCAATGCATTTCCAACGGCTGCTGGTATTCCTAGATTCCCTAGAAGTGTAGATCCGCCTATGACAAACTTGTCAGCTGCTGCCTTACCAACTATTGTTGCAGGACTTAAAATTGCTACTGCAGTCAATGACACAAGTGCCAATATTCCTTCCGCGAGCATGGCACCGCCACCGATAAAGTGGGCGTCTGGTTCAGTGTCAAGCTGTTTTGACGAAACTGAAGAGCCAATCAAGCTGTGCCAGCCTGATATTGCTCCACAAGCGATTGTTACAAACATCATTGGCCACAGTGGACCAGATGCCGCTACCTTTGGATCAAAGAATACCGTCGTCATTGGAGCCTGATAGTTGGGAGCGCCAATGAAGGCACCTAAGATTATGCCTATAATGCCAGCGTAGACAAGGTAGAAGGAAAGGTAATTGATTGGTTGTATGAAAACCCAAATTGGCAAGACAGCCCCAATGAAGCAAAAGAGCAATGTTATGAGTATCCAGAAGTCCACTGCATTCGGAAATACTGCGACAGCAGTAGATAGGGGAACTGTAATGGGCATCGCTATACCAGCCCAAATCCCTAGGAACATTATCACTACAGCGACTATCGTTGTGTAGACTATGTTGACTTTAAGCTTGTATGTTGCAAAACCTGCTAGAATTCCTACAAGTGCTACGATAAGCACCGGTATTGGGCTGACTGGATAAGTTGGGAATATCTGTTTGGCAACTATGTTAGAGAATGATGAAAGGATTAAGATGATGTACCAAAGAATGTACCAAAGCAAAATCGTTCGAGCCCTTGGTGAAATTAACTCATAAGTTATAGGACCGAAGGATGCACCCTCAGATCTTGCTGACACTATTAAGCTTCCATAGTCATGAATCCAACCAATGAAGATTGTTCCAAAGAGAATCCATAGAAGACCTGGAAGCCAGCCCCATTGAAGTGCTATTATAGGTCCGGTGACAGGTCCCAACGCAGCGATGCTTTTCCATTGAAAGCCGAAGAGAACATATTTGTTTGATGGGAAAAACTCTACGCCGTCCATATATGTGTGTGCTGGTGTTTCTCGCTTAGGATCGGACATTATGACGTTTCTGTCAAACCACTTTACATAGCCCCAGTATGCAATGGCGTACAATATTATACCAAGCAGAATAACAATTACTGAAAGCAATTATTACCCCTCGGACATTTTGTCTATAGTTATTTTAATATAAAACTTGCTATGAAATTATATAACAGAAACGAACACGCCAAGTTTAATGAAGGAGTTTAATATGTACGAGTTCACGATAATCTTTATTCTCGCTTTTCTTTTCATAGTAGTGTATTTTATTGGAGTGCGCCAAAACAGAAAAATCGCAGTCAAATACGCAAAAGCTGTAAAGGATTATATGTCTCCGAGAAGCGAGTTTGTAGGCTTCCGTCCATTCAGCCGCGGAGGATTCAGAGCCTTATGCAAACTGAAGGAAAACGAGGCTTTCACCCAAATTGAGATGGCAGTAAGCCTCGTAGACCGTGAGAACCTGATGCATTACCCCCTCTCGGTGTTGACAAAGGACCGCGACCGCCTTGCATGCTGGGGCTTTCTTAAAAACCCTGTACCTTTTGACATAGAAATCTTACCAAAACCAAGCGACAAAAAAATGTGCAAAAAAATGGCCTCGGAAAAAAACCTTAAAGAGGTTGCCGTAAAGAACAAATTGAACGAATACTTCGCTGTTTTGACCTCGAACCGAAATTCTGCAGATAAGTTTTTGTCCAATCATAGATTAGAAAAGTGTCTCTTGGAAGCAAAGGATTCTATCAAACGTCTGTCCCTAAGCCATAAGGATGCAAGAATATACTTGATAGGCGCATTGCAAGGTGATTCCTCCATAAAATCCCTTTTAGACATTCTCGTGCATACATCTGCGCGCTAGAAGTCTTACTAATAAAGTCGGAAAAAAGGAGTTTTTGCGGAGACTTCTCATTAGTATAGTTAAGTAACTTTTAACTAATACTAGCCTAAAATGTGGATAGGTATGGCAATGAAAGAAAAATTCATAGTTGGCGTAACTGGAATTTCAGGCTCTGGAAAAGCAACGGTCAAACAAGTAGCAGAAACCATGGGCTATTCGACGGTTGTTATGGGGGATGAAGTGCGAGAAGAGGCAAAGCGAAGAAACTTGGAGCCTACACCAGAAAATTTGGGCACAATCATGCTGAAACTTAGAGAAGAAGAAGGACCAGCAGTAGTAGCCAAACGCTGCATTCCAAAAATCGAAAAAGCAAAAAGTAACACTGTCATCGTAGACGGTGTCAGAAGCCTCGCTGAAGTTGAAGAATTTAAGAAACATTCTAAAGACTTTGTATTAATTGCTGTTCATGCTTCGCCTAAGACTAGGTTTCAGCGTCTTTTTCATAGGGAAAGAAGTGACGCGCCGAGAAGTTGGCAAACCTTTATTGAACGCGATTTGCGCGAGCTCAACATTGGCTTAGGAGCCGTTATTGCAATGGCAGATTATATGATTGTAAATGAGGGAACTAGAGAGCAGGTTAGGCAGAAAGCAAGAGAGGTTTTGGAGGATGCGATAGGAAGATGGATGAAATAAGTGTCTACATAGAAGTGGAAATTAATCCAACCGAAGACCCTGAAAAAGTGAAGAGAGCCGTGGAAAACGTCTTTGGGCAGGTAGACTTTGAAGTTAAGCCTCAAAAGCGTGGAAGCCTTCTAACTGCAGAAACAAAGGGCTTAGACGGACTCACAAAACTGCAGAATCTGCTTCGTAGAGAAAGAATCCGCACCGCGGCTAGAGGAGTTTTATTTGAAGGATTGCGTGGAAACTCTATAATTTTTTATCTAAATAAGCAGGTTGCATTTGTGGGGCATGTATCCTTCTCAAAACCTGTCGCAGAATCGCCGTTGGGTCCGATAAAAATTGAAATCCACTGCGATAATCCAAAGGAACTTATTGACTGGCTTGCACCAAGAATTACTTAAAGATGTGAAGAGAAACTATGGCGGAGAAGACAGATGATATCAGTACGATTGAAAAGTCTCTATCGAAAAAGAATCTAAATGAATTTATTGATGTATGGACTCAGAGGAAGGAGCATTATGCCGATTTCTACCGTGAAACCTTAATGCTTGTGAAGAAGAACCTTAGTGAAGAGGAAATTTTTGAATGGACGAAACATCTAGCCACTAGAAGAGAGACAAGAAGCTTAACTTGTCTGATGCTTGCGTTATGTAATCCTTATCTACGGCATGAAGATAAAGTTAAGAGACTTCTTTTAACTTTGGGCAATGATGAGAGCTGGGAAACAAGAGAATCAGCGGCTTATGCTTTTGCAAGTGTTCTAATGAAAAACTTTGACAAAGTGTATTCTCTTTTTCAGGATTGGGTTCGGCATGATTCAGAAAACATTAGGCGCGCGGTTGCTTTAGCAGCGAAGTATGTTGCCAAAGCTAGAAAGCCTGAATATGGCGAGCCTCTATTGCGTCTTATTGAATCTCTACTCAGCGACAGGAGCGTTTATGTGCGAAAGAATTTAGGCCCATTCGCTATCGGCGACGGCATTCTAAGAGCCTATCCTAAACTGACTATGCAGTATATTGAAAAGTGGTCAAGAAATCAGAATGAGCAGGTTTTGTGGAATGTTGCAATGGTTTTTTCATCTGCAGAAGGTGCTAAACACTATTATGAAGCCTTGCCAGTTCTTAGAAGATTAGCGGCGGATGAGAGAAGGTATGTTTGGAGAGCAGTTGCCTCTGCCTTGAAAAACCTTGGGAGGAAAAGACCTGAGGAAGTGAAGCCAGAATTGAAGCGTTGGCTTCTTGACAAGAAACGCAGAAAAGTAGCAGAAGTTGCTTTATACAGTATTGAGAGGAGAAAAAGAAAGTGAAGATTCTTGTTTTAGGTGGAGCTGGCGCCATGGGAATGGTTACCGCCAGAGACTTGGCAGAAAGCCAGTCAGTTTCAGAAGTAATCTTAGGCGATGTGGATACCAAAAAAGCAGAGCATGTGGCAAAGTGGATTGAAAGCAAAAAGGTTTCAGTGAAACAAGTAGGAGATAGGGCAAGTCTGCTTAAGGCAATGAAAGAAGCAGACGCTGTCGCTAATGCAACTCCATATCATCTGAATCTTGAAATGACGAAAAACGCTATAGAGGCTAAAAAGGACTTGACGGATCTCGGTGGCGTCTACTATATGACCTTAAGACAGTTAGAGCTGAATGATGCTGCAGAGAAGGCTGGGATAACAGTTGCTATTGGCTGTGGATTAGCGCCTGGAATAGCTGATATCCTTGCTAAGTGTGGGGTTGACAAGCTTGACCGGGTGGAAGAGGTGCACATAAGGTATGGGGAAGTGAATCTCACGCCAGCGAAGTATAAGTGGACTTTTCGTACGGTTTTAGAGGAATATACGAGTGGACCAGTGATTTATGAGAAGGGGAAGTTTAGGCAGTTGCCGCCTTTCTCTGGCAAACACACTGTCAAGTTTCCTGACCCAATTGGCGAGAGACCATGCTGTTACGCGTTATATTCTGGCATAGCCACGTTGCCAAGTACGATTAATAAAGGCGTGAAAATTGTCGACTGTGCCATGACTTACACAGAAGAGGATGAACAGAGAATCAAAGTCTTAAATGAGATGAACTTGACAAAGACTAAACCAATACTCCTTGATAGCGTGAAGATTTCGCCTAGAGAATTCTTGTTGCGAGTTGCACCGCCACCAGATGTAAACGCTAAGGATGTTGCTGGTATACTCGTTGAAGTGACTGGAGCAAAAGAAGGCGAATCTGTGAAATGTACATACAGCCTTGTTTATCAATACAATGAAAAATATGATGTAAGCGCGTTGGCTTATCTGACTGGCGTGCCATTGTCCATCGTAAGCCAAATGCTTGCGAAAGGTGACATTGAGCAGAAGGGAGTTTTGCCTCCGGAAACTGCGATAAAACCCAAAGCTATCATCAGTGAACTCTCGAAAAGAGGAATAAATATCAACGAAACAATTCAAAGGACTCGTAAACTCTAGCATTTAGTGATTTGAATGCCTAAACCAAAAATTGGCTTATCAATGCTTTTCTGTTTGGGCGCGCCTTTCTCTTCTCTTGTGAAAAATCTTCGCATGGTCAAGGTGCCCTATGTTGAAATTCTTGATGAAGGTCTACATAGGTTAGATGCGAAGCGACTAGAAACAATTAGAAGGATAGCCAATGAGAAAGGTTTTGAATTGACGTTGCATGCTCCTTTCGTGGACATGAATATAGCTTCTCCAAACTCCATTTTGCGACGTACAATTTTGAGGCAATTGGAAAAATCTATTCAGTATGCAAGCCGACTAAATTGTCGATTATGGATTTTTCATCCAGGCAAAAGGACAGGTATTAGTGAATTTTATCCGGGCTTAGATTGGCAACTGAACCTTGAATCTATGCACTATCTGTCAGAAATGGCTAGAAGACATGGTATTGAAATTGCTGTAGAGAACATTCCAGAACCTTTTCCCTTCCTACTGAAAAGTGTAGACGATTTTTCACGTTTTTATAGTGATTTTGATGGTGACATTGGGTTAACGTTGGACATTGGACACGCAAACATAAGTAGGCAAGTTCTGGAGTTTATTAGGCAATTTCCTAAGAAGATTGTTCACATTCATGTAAGCGATAATGATGGAACCTTTGATTTTCATCGAGGAGTGGGGTACGGAAATATTGATTGGAGGAAAGTTGCTTCGGCGGTTAAAGAGAGTAAGTATGATAATATTGTAATGTTGGAATCTGTTGACCATGTTGAAGAAAGTCTACAAAAACTAAAAAAACTCTTCGCCTAGCTTGTAAGAAGCCTATTAGATGTACGTAGTTGCATGCATGCATGCTCTGTGATGATGAAGATGAAATAAAGATAATTTTGACCCACTCTCATGGATGAGCCTCCCTTTTCATTTATGTATCTTGAAACGGTAGCTCAATTTTCATAAAGTCTTCTGCAACATCAACTTTCGAAAAAATCTTCTTCGCTTGCTCGAGCAAAAGACTTGTATCCTTATATCTTGCACTTATGTGAGTTAAAATCAACCATTTCACTTTAGCCTTCTTCGCAGTTTCAGCAGCTTGACTTGGCGTTGAGTGCCCGTCCTCTTGAGCTCTTTCAAGTAGTTCATCGTCAAATGTAGCGTCGTGAATTAGTAAATCTGCATTCTCGGCAAATTTAGCCAAATTCTCAATTGGCTTAGTGTCTCCAGTGTAAACAATCTTCCTTCCAAGACGAAGAGAACCAGTAACCTCCTCAGACTTTATAACATGCCCATCTGGAAGCCTAACACTTTCCCCATGCTGAAGTTTAGCCCAAAAAGGACCCTCTTCCACCCCAAGTCTCTTCGCCTTCTCTGGAAAAAACCTTCCCGGACGAGGCTTTTCAACCAATGCATAGGCTAAACTTGGAATAACATGCTCAGCCCACATCGCATGTATTTCATATTCTTTTTCTCTGCAAACTATACCGTCATCTTCTATTTCATAGACGTTAACAGGAAATGTGAGCACAAACTGGACAGTCTGCTTCATCGCTTCAACAAACGCTTTAATCCCTACAGGTCCGTAAATGTCCAATTTCTTCTCTCTTTCAAGTAGCGACATTGTCTGCAGAAGCCCCGGCAAACCAAGAACATGGTCCCCATGCATATGCGTAACGAAAACCTTCATCTTCTTATGAAACCCTATCTTCGCTTGAATCATCTGCCTCTGCAAGCCTTCACCACAATCAAACAGTATAAGTTCATCTTTCCGCTGAATCGCAACAGCTGGCAACGCCCTCTTAGGTGTGGGCACACTTCCAGAAGTCCCCAAAAAAACGACACTTAGACTCATCAAACCTTCTCCAACACGGCTATCTCTCTTGTTAGACTTCTGTGCACATAAACAAAATGCGACTCCAAATGCCTAAACCCCAATTCTTCAGCAATTTTGCCAATCCTAATAGACTTGGGCGAAGCCATGCAAATACGCTTTCCTTTTGAAATAACAGCTTCTGCCTTGGATAAGAATTTTTCAACAATCCGCTGAGTACTCCACCCTAAAGTTGTCGCTGATCTGCCGTATGGAGGATCAGTAACAATACAGTCCGTCTTTGAGATAGGGAGATGTTTGGCGTCAGCTAAAACCATTCCTTCAGGCTCAATGCCATAATGATTCAAGTTTCGGAGACTCCCATTAATCATCTGCCTTCGAACATCTAACCCAAATACTCGACATCCTATCAATCCAGCCTCTATCAGCATGCTGGCAGTTCCACAAAAAGGGTCCGTAACCAAATCGCCTTTTTTAGGTTGAGCCAAATTCACCATGCATCTTGCCAACTTCGCCTGAACAGCAGATGGATGAAAGAAAGGTTTCTTTCTTGGGCGCCTTTCTACAAAGGGTTTAGGCAATATCTCAGCCATTTTTAATCCAAACACGAATCTGTTTTGCGTTATTACACCAAAGAACGTTTTCTGCGGAGTATGCAAATTTACTTTTGTTCCACTAACCTTGTTCAAGATTAGTTCGCCAAGCTTCCGCTCTAGTTCCATGCTTACGAGGTTTGGCGCAAAATCTTTTACCTTTTTGACTCTGACAACAAAGGTTTCTCCACTTTCGATAAGGTCACTCAATGATGCGCAATTTATTTCTCTTACGATGTCAGAAAGAATAGGAGAGCAGTAGAATATTTCTTGGCTGCAAATTCTTGTCAAGGCTGCTCTACGTTTGACAGCGTCGATTGCTTTCACATCTACTTCGACCTGTAAAGCCTGAATAAGCCTTTCCAAAACTTTATTCTCAAACCCTTCAACTTCTAGGATGGCTGTTAATTCAGAAAAAGGTAGAGTCGGGTGCTCACCTGAGACGAGGAAGAATAGCCTAGCCACGTTTCCGTGCTTCCTTTTTGGCTAAGGCTTCTGCAATTAACGGTGCTATTGACACCTCGCTTATCGGGCTCTGAACAGAGTCTGTAGCAATTATTTGGTTTGCGCCAGCATTTAGTATCTTGCTTCTAACCTCTTCTGTCAGAAGTGGATGCACACATGCTACGTTTACTGTTTTTGCACCTTGCCCCTTCACATAGGCAACTGCTTTTATCATTGTCCCACCACTGCTTATGATATCATCGAAAATAACGACATCCTTTCCTTTTATTGGTAAAGTTTTCTCTTTTAACGTAACTGCTCCAGTCGTTCTATCTCTTTGGGTTGGGATGTAATCGTATCCGCCTTTCAGAACATTGCTAGCCTCGATTGCTGTGTCTAATCCTTTCTTACCGAGCGATAAAGAGACAGCATTGTACAAGCCTTTATTCTTATAGTGTTCTGCGAGCAACGGTATTGCTGAAAGGTCTTGAATGTGTATGGGCATTGTTTTCAAGATTGCTGGATTATGCGAATTAACTGACAAGATTCTTTTCACGCCGCATGTTTTGAGTAAGGTTACTATTGTCTTTAGGCTGAAGGCTTCGCCTGGTCTGAAACGTTGGTCCTGTCTCGCATAAGCGAGATATGGTACAACAGCTGTAATTGTTTTAGCTTTCAGGTCTTTTGCGTTATCTGCCATTAAGAATAGTTGAATTAGGTTTTCGTTCTGTGGAGGACTAGTTGTCTGAACAATGACTGCGTCGTCACCTTCTACGTTGCATTCAAATCGGATGCGTGATTCTCCATCTGGAAAGCGTGTAAATTCTATGGGCGAGATTCTTGCTTTTAATTGTTTGGCGATATTTTTGCCCAATTCTTGTGATGCTGGTCCCGGAATGATTATCATTCTGGTTTTTCCCTTTCATGCTAAATTTTTCCAGTCTTCTGATATTGTTCCACTAGTTCTTTTGCTCTATCTAAACGTATTTTGCGTTCTTTCACCATCTTCTGCACAACTAGGTCAATTAATGTGCCAGTTGCTCCTGCCGCCATAGCCATATTCCTAGCATGCAATCGCATGTGTCCTCTTTGTATGCCTTCATGGGCTAAGGCTCTTAGAGCACCTAAGTTTTGTGCTAAGCCCACGGCGGCAATTACTTCGCCTAGTTCTTTTGCTGTTTTGACGCCTAGGATTTTTAGGGCTATTTTTGCGATTGGGTGGACGTGTGTGGCGCCTCCTACTGTGCCTATTGCCATCGGCAACTCGATTGAACCGACTAAGTCGCCCTCTTCGCTTTTTTCCCAAACTGTCAGTGGCTCATATCGCCCGTTTCTAGCCGCATAAGCGTGCGCTCCTGCTTCTACGGCTCTGTGGTCATTGCATGTGGCTATGACTACTGCGATTACTCCGTTTAATACGCCCTTATTATGTGTGGCACATCTATACGGGTCTGCTTTTGCAAATGCGTAAGCCTGAATTATGCCGTCTACGGCTTCTGGTCCGCCTACTTCTTCTTTTGCGAATTCTGCCCATGCTCTTGCTAATCTTTCGGTTGCTAGGTTGCTAATTATGCGTAGGTAGACTTTTCCGCCTGTTAGGCTTTCCATTAGTGGCGCTACCGCTTCAGTCATTGTGTTAACTGCGTTTGCACCCATTATGTCTTTGCAGTCTACGAGTAGTTCTGTTATGACCATTGGTCCAGTGAAGGCTTCTATAACTCTTACTCGCAGGTCTCTTGCTCCGCCACCAAGCGAAACAAGCATCGGGTCTTGCTCATTAGCCTTCTTTAGGATTTCTTCTTTAGCCGTTAATATTGTCATTTTAGCCTTGTTTGGGTCTCTTATGCCGACTGTTTGTATTTGTCCTATCATTATTTGTTCTGTACTGCTTGTGTGGAATCCGCCTTTTGCTCTAGCCATCTTAGCCGCGTAGCTAGCAGCGGCAACAACTGAAGGCTCTTCTATTGCCATTGGAATAAGATAGTCTTTGCCGTTAATGAGAAAATTGACTCCAATACCAAGTGGAATAGGAAAGACGCCGACAACGTTCTCTATCATTCGATTTGCCAAGTCAAGGCTTAGGGAGCCTGTTGACTGAAGTAATTCGGCTTCTTCATCGGTTAAATCAGCGAATTCTTTAACAATTTTTAGTCTTTCTTTTGGGCTTAGCTTGTAGAAGCCCTTTAGTTCAGATGACTTGACCATGTTATGATGACACCTTTCAACCTTTCGTTTACTAGAAGAAACCATACTACATATGAATTTAACTGAATTCTAAGTTCTATGTGGGCGGAGTCCAATGTAAGCAAGAGAGAGAATTCCAATTGCTAAGAAAGTTAAGAAACCTGCAGTTAGCGTGTTCGGGTCTTTTGTTATGTCAGCTGCAGTAAAGAACCAAACACTCATCAGTGCTGCAATTGCTATTAATAATAGCAGAATCACTCTTACCCACTTCCTAACATTTTCTTTGGATTCCATTTTCTCACCGACAGAAACTTTGCCGCTTTTCAAATATTGCCTATTAGAAGAAACTGCGTGACATAAGAATTTAACTGAATTTATCGTGCGCTGCTATTAAGAAACTGTGGAACCCACTTTTTTGACGAAAAATTGAGGCCCCTTTTGTTTGAGGCCCCTTTTAGGATTTCATTAACAAAATAAATATCTAGCGAATGCGTGTCTGCGCCCTCACATAGTAGAAGAGATCTCTAAATTTAGTTCTTTGCGAAGAAAAAGAGATTTCATCTGGATGCACGTGTACATGTCTATGCAAACCATAAAGTTATTGGGCTCTTTATAGTAAAGTAAAACCATGCTACATAATGAAACTCTACGCTCCAGAATAATAATAGGAACACTCTTTGCCATTATTGTTGTGGTCATCCTGCTTGTGGTCTTTGCGGTTGCAGTTTATCCTTGGTGGATTACTTGCCAAGTTTGTGCATTGATGTTCGCATTGATTTTTATGATATTTATGCCGAGAGAAAGAGTTCTTGATACACTAGGCAGACACCACTTTTTGATGACGATTTAAGCGAAAAACTGATTTGCCGTAAGTTGCCCTTAATCTCGTTAAGGAGATGATGAATACGGGTATTTCCTCGAAAGAGTTCGCAAGAAGTCAAATGGAGAAATTGTTCAAAAAGAGGATAGAATGTAGCGGGAGCCATTTTACGGAGCAAGATAATCACTAATTTCATTTTGCCTCTCTTGGAGATTCTCGGATGGGACATACATGATGTGAACGAGGTAAAACAAGGTGGTTATCCTGTTAACAAAAGCAGAATATCTGAAGGCAACATACGCCGTACTGACAAGATTTGGTGAAACTGTAGTAATGATTTCAAAGACCAAATCTCAGGAAATTTCTTCATACACGTGCAAGAAAAGTGCTGTGTTGGAAACAACAAACATCAGTGAAAATTTTGGTTTTCAACTGCTATCATAGTTATCAAATCCAACAGAACCCAAAGCAATGTCTATTTCAAAATCAGAAAGCTAAAACAAAAGGTTCTTTCCACAGTTGATAATGAAAACCAAAATTTTTCTCAAATTATCAAAATAGAGTAGAGGCATGCGTTAAGCCATCTATTAGCCATCTATATATAAGGGGGGTCTATAGACTTTTGCTAGACTCATCTTCACTGCACTAGCCAACAAGTTTACGGAACCTTAAGAAACTAATGCTTATTAAATGACCTAATCAGAAAATACTGTGAGGTTAAGAAATAATGGTTTCTTTACGTGCTTTAGCCCCTTCACTTACAAGAATCACCATAGCCGCCGCCGTAGGCGCAGCGTTACATATAGGACAAGGCAACCAAGACATAGTAGACCAAAAAGCCATAGACTTCTCCAGAGCAGTCCTAAGCCAAACAGAAATAGACGGAGAAATAATCTCCTGCGAAGGACCAAAAGACAACGCACCAGCATTCAGTAGAAGAGAAAAAGTAGGCACAGGAACAGGCCCAAAACTAGAATTTGTCATGGACCCAGTCGACGGCACAACAGCAACAGCAAAAGGAAGAAAAGACGCAATCTCCGCACTCGCATGCGGACCAGTAAACTGCCTACAAGTATTACCAGACGACGGCTACTACTTCAAAGTAGCAACCGGACCACAAGCAAAAGGAAAAATCTCCCTCAACATGCCCATAGAAGAAATCGTCAAAACAGTCTCGTCATGCAAGAAAAAACCTCTTGAAAACCTCACCGTAATAATGCTTGAACGTGAAAGACATCAACAACTATTAGAAAGATTAAGGAAACTAGGCGTAAGAATTATTCTAATTCCAGATGGCGACATTGCAGCTTCTGTTGTCACATGCATTCCAAGCACTGGCATCGACCTACTACTCGGAGCTGGAGCTGGACCAGAAGCAACAATCGGCGCAACCGCAGTTAAATGTCTTGGAGGAACCATGCTAGTCAAAGTGTGGCAAGACAAAAAAGACGATTCACAGAGGATGGAAAGATTGAAACTAGAAGGCGTAGACATAGATAAGACCTACACGGAAACTGAACTCGCAAAAGGCGATCAACTGGTTTTTGCAGCTTCAGGCATAACAAAAGGGGAACTACTTGACGGAGTACGTTTCACTGCAAGTGGAGCAATTGTAAGCTCTATATGTGCCAGATTGCCAAGCGGAACCTACGAAAAATCAACAACAAAACTACGATTCAAGGGGCATCCCATCTACAGACAATTAATCTAAAATAAATGAAGATATTAGGATTCTTTTCCATAGTCGGCAGCGATTAAGACAATGTCAAAAATGTCGATGAGGTCATCATGCACCAAGTCTGCCATAGAGTTCCAGTTAGAATCGCTCGGTGTTGTACCAAAGGCTAAGGCAGCTTCATCAAGATCACCAATGTTAACTGCATTATCTCCGTTAATATCGCCCCTCAAATGTATGATACGCATTGTTGAAAGCGCCGCTATCTTAATCTGATTTCCCAAGTCGTCAGCTTCAACCCACTTCAATGTTGTGGTCGAAGTAGAATTGTCATACGACGTGTGAATCCAACCTGGAGTTCCAATGTCCCATTTATCAGAGTAAAGAAGCGGAAACGATTCAAACAATATACTGGATTTAACTGGAGTTGCATCATAAATTCCAAATGACGCTGGATCTCTGAAAACTTCATGATCCGAGGCTGCAGTTGGCTCCAACGTTGCGCTTATACCCAAATCTTCCGCTGCTTTCAACACATGCATGTCTAAGTCAAATCCGCCAGCAGCAGGATCTGTCTCCGTTGCAAAGAAGTCATCGCTGCCAATACAGTCTAAGTTAATCACTGCCACAATATCGCCCATCTCAGCTTTGTGCCGAGTTACATAGTCTATTGAGCCTAGTAATCCAAGTTCCTCACTTGTGAATGGCATAAACAGAATCGTATATTTTGGATGCAATAATCCGCTTCTGTTTGCTTCAGTGAACACTCGTGCTAACTCGATGACTCCAGCAGTGCCAGCTCCATTGTCGCAGAAACCACTGGACATGATAGTATCGTAGTGGCTGGAAACAATGACAAACTTGTCAGGATACTTGTAGCCAGTGAGTTTTCCAATAACATTGTAATGTGGACCATCCCCAATAACCGCCTCAATCTTAACATGTGCAGAAACATCCAAACTGCCTTCCTTGTTTCTTATCCATAAGCCATCGTTGTGGTTTACGAATCCAACTGGAATTCCCAGATCCCAGTAATAGATGCCAAAAGGACTCAGTGGGTATCCGCCGCCTGAAGAGAAGAAGTCTGGAAGAAACGACATCCAATCATACCACCAAGTGTAGATAACTGCCGCAGGTGTTTGCAAGCTCAACTTATTCACATATGTTCCTTGCCATTGGTAAGCCCACCGCACCTCTCTTCCGATTAAGACGATTTTGCCAGTAGTGTCAATTGCATTCCATTCCGCCTGATTGATAGGGTTCACGCCTATTTGATCACGGCTTGCCGCTGGTGGCAATGGCAGAATAACAAGGTCTGCAAATACCCCATTTTGGAGAGTTGGCTGACTATAATGTTCGCATTGAAAAGAGTTAATTGTAATCTGATCGTTTGTTGTGCCAGAGTTACCATCATCGTCAATGATTAATGTTGGTTTACTGAGTACATCCCAATTAGTATATTGAAATGACTCTTTATACGCCTCCAATCCAAAACTCTCAAACTGCTCAATAATCCAATCGGCTGTAGCGTTGGCTCCACTTGATCCCCCTGCTCGAAAAGAATAATTTGACAAAGTGTGATTAAATGCTATTTTCTCTAGCTCCAAGTCATAATTGTAAGCATTCGTTCCATCGACTAGCCCAACAATCTCTGACTCAAGTGATGTTAAACTTGCACTCCTAATTGGCTTTATGAAACTTGCACTGAACAATGCCGATAACAAAAGTGTTGAAATTAGAATCGGTAAGAAAATTTTCTTACGCAACTTCTTTTTCTCCTCTTAATTAAGAAATTAGTAACTTCACATTATTTAAATGCAATATGTTTTAGGGTATTTAAACACAAGTTTTAAGTCTAATCGCTCCATATTTGCAAGAAATAGACAATGAGTTTCTCTTTGTTGGGAGTTGTTTTCAGTATGGAAGAAAAAATAAAGAGAATGATTAAAGAAGAACTTTCCGGAGAGAAAGCCAAATTATATGTTCAACAAATCAGTCGATTTCATCGGATTCAAGCCTCTCCAATGTTTCACGAAGCAGCTGAATATGTAAAAGATACTTTACTGCAAATTGGGGTTAAAGACGCAAAAATTGAGCAGTTTGCTTCAGACGGCTCAAAAAAGTATTGGACACATATATCTCCAGTCGGCTGGGAAGTAAAGAGCGCTGAGCTTAAACTTATTGAGCCAGAAGAAAAATTGCTAGCCCAGTATGCAGATATTCCGATGAGTTTGCATGTCCACAGCAAGTCTACTCCTAAGAAAGGAGTTGTTGCTGAGCTTATTGATGTCGGCGTTGGCACAAAATCTAAGGATTATACGGGAAAGGATGTAAAAGGTAAATTTGTGCTGGCCACAGGCAGAGCTAGTCTGGTGCATAGAAAGGCAGTGTATAAGTATGGTGCTGCAGGCGTTATTACAGACACTTTAGCCTATGAACTGAAAGATATCCGAGAAAGCGTTGACATACCAGATGCACATTCCTATCAAGCAATTTGGCCTACAGGAAAAGATTTGGAAAAGGTAACCTTCGGATTTTCCATAAACAAAAGACAGGGAAATCATCTTAGAGATTTACTTAGAGAAGGCAAGAAAGTCAAACTTCAGGCGAAAGTAGATGCAAAATTGTTTTCCAGCAAGTTAGATGTAGTCACAGCCACTATTCAAGGTTCTTCTAAAAAGAATGAAGAGGTGTTTCTAATATCACATCTTTGTCATCCGAAAACAAGTGCAAATGACAATGCCTCAGGCAGCGGACTACTTTTAGAAATTGCTAGAACAATTCAAACGTTGATAAGTTTAGGGAAAATTACCAAACCAAAGAGGACAATCCGTTTTCTTTGGGTGCCTGAAACCTATGGAACAGTTGCACTTATTTATTCTCACCCTGGTTTAATAAGCGAGCTTGTTGCTGGAATAAATCTGGACATGGTTGGAGAAGATCAAGAGATTTGCAAGTCTACTCTGGCTTTGGATAAAACCCCTGACTCTTTGCCCTCTTACCTTAATGATTTCGTATTTGGTCTTATTGAACAATCTGTGAAGGAGTTTGATCCTGTTACCGCTTTTGGCTCTGCATCCACCTTCAGATTTACAGAGAACGCGCATACTGGTGGAAGCGATCACGCCGAATTTGTTGATTCAACAATCAAAGTTCCATGCGTCATGTTACTCCAATGGCCTGACCTATTTTACCATAGTAGCATGGACACAATTGACAAAGTTAGCTCAAGTAGTCTCAGACGCATTGGATGGGTAGCAACCGTCGCAATCTTGACCCTTGCAGAGGCTAAGGTAAATGAAGCGATTCTTTTTGCGAATCAAACTCTTCAGAGAGGGCTTTCAAGAATAAAGAAATTAGGAATTGAAGTTGTCCAAGCCCTACTAAACACCAAAATTGACCCCAAACTCAAAAAGAAACCAAAAGAACTAGCAAAGTCGTTACTAAAGATCGCCCAAGCGTATGAAGATAAGCTTAAACACATAGTCTGGCGTGAAGAAGAAGCAATAAAATCGGTAAGAAGACTCGCAACTAGCGCAGATTTAGATGTTTTCATTGCAGATTGCTTGAAAGAGATTTCAATATGCAGAAAGCAGGAGCTCGCCAAAGTTGAAAAAGTTCTTTCCTTCATTTCGAGGGAGAACAAACTAAAGATACCAGAGAAGTTAGAAGAAACAGAGAACGAAAAGAAGGCAAGGAGTATGGTTCCTCGACGACTGTTTAAGGGAACATTATCGACTGCTGATGTGATTAGGAAAGAATTTGCTGAAAAAGAATATGAATGGTTCGAAGAAATGACTAAGAAAGATATTGATTTCGAAAAAAAAGTGAAAGAATCGCTTAATTTTATGGATGGAAAAAGAACTCTTAGCGACATTGTAAAGGCTGTTTCAACAGAATATGACGAGATTAAAGTTGAAGATACCTTAAGATTTGTTCGAAACATGGAAATATTGAAGTTGGTCTCAATTTCAAAGAAGTGAAAAATTCAATTACATAGCTGACGAATATTCTATTCTTCTCTTTTCTCTGAATCTTTAACTAGAAACAGGGTTAAGAAGAAACTTGGGATAGCAAATAGGATCATAGCGAGAAAAGGAAGTTGCGGCGAAATTCTTTCGTAAATAATACCACCTGCTAAGCTTCCTAGTCCCATGGAAATATAGTTGAAGAAGTTTGAGGAGCCTATCACTTTTCCACGTTGCTCCTTTGGCACAAGATCTGCTTGCAGAGACATATAGGCAGACATGCCAAGCAGTTGTGATAAGCCTGTCAGCGGCATAGCGATGAAAACTCCGATGACACCACCGTATAAGAAGAACAGAACTGCAGGTATCATGATGATAGTAGATATTAATAGGGGTATTTTTCTGCCAATTTTGTCAAGAAGTTTGCCACAAGGAAACGATGCAATAATCATGGTCAAGAAAAGAATCGTTAGAGCAAGCCCCCAAGCTTCATCTCCAATTTGCAGAACTTTCAATGCATATTGAATGAAGTAAAGTTGGACCAAGGCAAATGAGAACCGGACGAGAAGGCTTGATAAGAATAGAAAGAACATGGAACGTGGTACTACTTTCCACACCGCGATGCCTTCCTTCAACGCTTTAGGATATGAACTGACGAATTCCGACGGCTTAATCTTCTGAGCATTTTTGATGCTTTCCTTTAGCAGAAGCCTAAGAAGCGCCGCCACAATGAAACCAAAAGTGACTAGAATGTATGCTATTCTCATGCCTGGCATAAATCCATAGTAAGTTACGAGTAAGAGCGCCACAGCCGGAGCTGGTGTAGTTGCAACGCTCATTATCAGGTTTATGATTGAAAATCCCATTCCTCGTCTTTCAGGAGGCAATGAATCTGACATCATCGCTAGTAATGCAGGCTGGTATATTAGACATAAATTGGCGATAACTGAACCAATTAGAATTAGGTGCCAGCTGGGAGCAACTATGTAGAAAATGTAGGAAAGGGCAACTCCAAAAGTCATTGTTGAGACAAGCCATTTCCTGCCTCTATCTGCCAAATAGCCACCTGGAAATTGAACAAGAGCTAGAGCTAACAGTGAAGAAAGTCCAATGAACCCAATGATAGATTCCGTGGCTTCAAGTTTCTCAACAAACTTGGAATAATATGCGCCTGCAAGTTCCCCGGCAAAATCCATTAGAATCCAACTTAAAATAAGAATCAGATAGTTTCCCTGAAAGAACGAAAACTCACTTCGTAAACGATCAAAGATTCCCACGTTTCTGCCTCTTCAATTCGCCTTTTTAGAGCTGTTTCGTTACGTCACAGAATATTTAACGTTGCCTTTTTCCAACAAAGAAGAACTTTAGTTAAATGGCCTATGGGTTTTGGCAAACTTGATAGAAAATATGTGCTAGGATAGATTTAGGCATGTGACTAGCTATGAGGCGATTGAATTGATTAGGTTATAGACCTTGCAGAATTTGCATTTCTCGTATTCTTTTTCGCTACAGCTTCTGCATATTATTTTGTTAAGTTCTCTGACTTCTGGTTTCATTTTCTAGCCTCATCTGTGATATATTGTATATTAATGCTTAATATACTACTTATTTCACAAAATGACATATTCTCTTTCTGCAATATCTTCTAGAAATCGGATGTGAAATATTCAAAGTGAATGTGATAGCTATTGTCAAATGAAAGGCGGGTGCGCTTCTCTCTACAGAATTAAGGGTTAGAGAGAAAGAAGAATGATGTTGTTTTTGTGCGCACCCGTTTCCCGCTGTTGAGGTTTGAAGAGTTTTGAGGAGAGTTGAGGGGGAAAGATTCGGTTTTTGACATTTCCTCTAGATGCCGTATAATTTTATCCTCAACAGTTTCGGGCTTATAGCAGTGTTATACGTCTAGATAAATTATGACGTATGCCATATTTAAACCTTGTGACAAAACTCATAACAGGCAAAAGGCATCTTATAAACGTAATTCATACTGGAAATTCATAATACATTTTAATAAACAACACACTTTCTGCAATCAGAATCGAAGTTGGAATCTTGATGGCTGTGACAACTTGTAATCAAAACGAAAATGGTATTTTCATGTCTCATAAGCAAATTAAAAATCGCGCTAAATGTATCAAAAAAGCCGTAGAAAATATAGAAGACATTTGCAGTAACTGCAATGGCTGCAAGCAAGCTATTCCTCTACCAAACGGCGTCTACTGCGGCAAATTGAGAGAACAAGTGTCTAACATTTCTAATTGTCCGCATTTTGATCTTGAACCTCCTGAATACAGGCTTTATAGAAGAATCTAACGAAGGGTGGCAAAAAGAATAATCTTATAGAAGATTATTGCAGAAATCTTAAAATTTAATAAAGTATAGAATCTTACTTATGGCAGAAATAAAAGCTACAGATGGGTTCTTCTTCTTATCTCCAGTACTCATGTTAATCTCCTATTTAATCATGTCAGATAATCTAGCTGGCTCTACGCCAGAATTATGGGATTTTCTCTTCAGCGTCAGGATAGATCTCATCGCAGCAGTAGTTTTTGCTTTTGGAGTAGGGTTTTTGGCAGTCGCTTTTGCAGAACGCTTAAAAATGGCAACAAATAGTGCAGTTTTTATGTTCTTTGAAGGCACAGGTTTAGTAACTGCAATATTAGGTTTCTTTGTTTATGGTTATGCAATGAAAGAGCAGATAAGCTCAGGGCCTACTTACACACTTGTCGTTTATCTATCTCAATTTTTTGTAGGCTTGCTAGTTTGGGCAATCGGAATTTTTCTGATAACTTTTGCTGGCGTATGCGCTGAGAAGAAAGAAGAGAAAATGATTTTCTTCTTAGTCTTAGTCACATTGACTGTTTGTGTTATCGCTCTATCTGTGCTTTTTCCACTAGAAGTGATAGCAATTTAGCCTTAAGCCTTAAGAACTAACAGTCTGTGGCTTGTGGTTAGGGAAAAATTTTACTACTAACGCCATAACTTATAGGTTAGTGATTGAAATGAGTCCAAAAATTTTAGTGATATATCATTCTAAGACAGGAAACACTGAAAAACTTGCTAAAGCCGTGGCTGATGGAGCCAGACAAGTGCCCGGCGTAACTGTTGAACTTAGGAAAGTTGAAACTGCAAATCTAAAGAAAGTTTTGGAAGCAGATGGCTACGCGATTGGGTCTCCTTCACATTTCAGCATCATGTCAGGCCAAATACTAACATTTTTGACTGATCTTTATGTGCATCGGGAGAAGTTGTATAGCAAACCTATGGCGGTATTCACAACTGGAACTGGTGGGCAAGTAACTGCCTTAGAAAACATTGAAAGAATCATGTGAGTATTCAATCCAAAGTTTATCAAGCCTGGAATAGCGGTTCAAGGTGCTCCAAAAGAAGCAGATAAAGCTCAGGCAATGGCTTTAGGAAAGAAGCTGGCAAATGCAGTGATGAAGAAATAAGTCAGATAGCATCGACATGTATCTTCTAATATTGTTGAGAAATTAGTGCCTCCTAGTCTGTGTAAGAGATAAAATTATTTTTTCATCATCATCGCTAGGAATGTTGTTTTCCATGCCAACTGAAGATACTAATGGAATCCTCTCCACAGGTTGAGATTGGACCGAGGTATGTTCATCTCGTCATGAGTTTCATTAGTATCTTTGAACCAACTATCATTGTACCGACCGTATAAGCGAAAAGCACAATTGCATCAACCAAAACCACTGTCATATCTCCAGACATAGTAGCAGTCTTTAACCCTTCAGTTGCATACGTCAACGGAAGAGCCCTAGCTACGACCGGAAGTAGCGACGGCATTAAATTGATGTCAAAGAAAACACCGCCTAAAAACATCATTGGAAATCTAAGAAGGTTTGAGAGCATCATGGCTTCCCTTGGTTCAGACGCCAATCCAGATATTATTGTTCCAATACCTGTGAAGGAAAAACTCGCAAGCACAATAATCAGGAGAATTAGACCTATGTTGACAAATGGAACGCCATAGAGCAAACTGCCTATAATAAGTAAGACAAGGGCGCTTATAATGCCCATAACTGCACCTGCAATCGTTTTCCCAACTATAATGGAAGTAGACGAAACTGGGGCCGCCAAGATTCGGTCAAACACTCCCAGAGATTTATCCCATACTATGCTCATAGTTTCGTTGATGCTTCCAAACATAGCGGTCATCCCCACAATGCCAGGTATGAGAAGATTTATGTCTGATCCGGAAGAGCCGTATCTAAAACTAAACGTGAACATCATGAAAATTGGAAAGAGAAGGCTCCAAACTACATGGCGCACTGACTTGAACGATTGGCGCAAGTCATTCTCAGCTATATAAACTGAATGCATCAACAGCCTGAACAGAGTGAAAGTTTTCATCGCATTCCACTCCGAGATAATCTTCTCTTGAGATAGTCTTCCTTAGACATAGGCTCCTCTCGGATGCTTTTTCCTGTCAAATTGATAAAGGCATCCTCTAAGGTGGGTTGTGCAACCGAGATGTTCTCAATTTTTCCACCATGCTTGTCAACGAGGTTCACAACAGTTGGAATCACCTGCGGCAAATCCTTGGACAACACTCTTATCTTTCCCTCGGCTAAGAATACGTTGTCTACGCCTTCAGCCTCGCCGATAATAGGAAGCCATCGTTGCTGGTCGATGCCGTTTAGAACTTTGATTTCGAGAGCACGCATACCCTCAGTACTATTTTTGAGTTCTTCCGGCGTGTTTAACGCGATTAAATGGCCGCGGTCAATTATGCCTACTCGTTGGCAGAGTCTGTCTGCTTCGTCAATTTGATGTGTTGTTAAGAGTACGGTTCTGCCTTCCTTGTTGAGGTCGACGATGATTTCCCTAACTAATCTCGCAGTTTGGGCGTCTAAGCCGCTTGTGGGTTCGTCCATAACTAGGATTTCAGGTTGATGGATGAGCGCTGCCGCTATGGTCAAGCGTCGATGCATACCCTTGCTATAGTACTTGACCAAGTCGTTCTGTCGTTCCTTCAATTGGAAGAGTTCAAGAACCTGATCGATACGTTCTCGGCGTGTCTTCTTGTCTAAACCATACAGTTTTCCCATGAACTCCAAATTTACTCTAGCGCTTAATTCCCCGAAAAGATTTGAGATATCAGGGACCAAACCGATTCTTCTTTTGACTTCCTCAGGTTTTTGAGATACATCAAAGCCAGCTACAGCAATTTTTCCACTCGTAGGTCTAAGCATTCCGCAAATCATGCGGATGGTTGTTGTTTTTCCAGCACCATTGGGTCCAAGCAAGCCGAACAGTTCTTTGCCTTTTACATCAAAACTGATTTGATCAACGGCTAACAATTTGCCATAATACTTTGTTAAATTTGCGACTTCCATGGCATTTTCGGAAGGCATAATTTGAACCTCATTTTGCTTTCAAAAACTCTTTGTAGTCTATAGCTTCTTCCCACTCGCTTATACATCCTCCTGCGGGAATCACAATGACTGTTATATCATCTGGAAGTTTTTTCTTTGGGTCATCTCTCACATCTAGCAGTTGCCCCGATTCTTCATAAGCAGTTATTGCTGCTTGTTTATAGAATCTGTTTTGAACAGGGTTGTAGATCATGTGAAGTAAGCTTTGATAATTCGGGACAGGAAACCTTCCCTTGCTACATATCATCATGTCCACTTCGCTTATTGCATCTATAACATTAGCCTTATCGTTAAGGTGCAGATTCAGTTCACTACCTATGAGTTTATTGATTAATGGTTCATGGATGATTATCTTTATTCTTTTCATTTTTCTACGCCAGTTTGATTTCTCAATTGAGCAACTTCAATACTTCACTTTCAACTTCTTCTTGTTCAACCAATCCAAGTTGACGACATGCTTCCAGTCCATTCTTGAAATACAGAGTTGTCGGAACACCTAGGACATTGTAGTCTTCCCACTTCTTATTCTTTGAGATATCCATCTCATAGAAGTAAACTTTGTCTTGAAATTTTTCTACTGCTACTTTTAAAATCGGCTTGAACGCATCGCACACTTGACAGCTAGCAGAAGTAAATACCACAACTACTGGCTTGTTCGTCTTTAGAACAAAATCTTCAAACTCATGGTCACTCACAAGTCTAAATGAAGTTTCTTCCTTTTTACATGAAAAAATCTTCGAAACTCTACCCAGAATGCCCTCGTATTTCTTGTAAGCGATTCTATAGCCTAATTCTTCGATTGTTTTCTCAATTTCAGGAATTCCAATTTTGCTTGGGTCATAGGTTACTACTACATTTTGCGTCATGTAGTTTACTTTGGCTTCCTTGGCGCCTTCCAGTTTTCCTAGTCTCTTTTCTATTGTTAAGGCGCATGCTGGACAATCCATTCCAAGAATTGGAAGAACTTTGCGACTATATTCGGACATGGAATAAACCTCATATGCGTTCAAATGGTTAAGTTATTTTTTGGCATGCTTCTTTGGATTCTTGTCAAATTCTACTTTACATGCGTTGCTGCAGAAGTAATAGGTTTTGCCTTCATATACTGACTTGTATTTGCTTGCTTCTGTGACGTTCATTCCGCAAATTGGGTCTTTCATCTTTGAGATTCACCTCCTTTTTTCTCCTTTCTTCTTAGATCATTGTAACTCTTTCTCCGCGCCTTTTTCAATCTTGTACGATTCTGCGCAGTGTTTGCAGCAAAAGGTAGTCTCTATTCCGCCGATGATTTCTCGGTATCCTCCTTCGTAAACTTTGCATCCGCAATGTGCGCAGATTTTGAGGCTTGGCTCAATCGCCGTATAAACTAGGGCTGAAAAACGCTTGAATAATCGTCTGCAGAGTTGTTTTCCCTCATCTGTGAGTTCGAAGACTTTTTTCTCTTTGTCTCCCACCTTCTCTACTGTATGTTTCACGAGTCCTTTTTGTTCAAGTTGCTGCAGAAAGGGGTAAACTAGGCTTGGGCTAACGTCTTTTCCCAGTCTTTTTCTGAATTTGTCCAATATGTTGTAGCCGTGACATGGACCTTCGTATAGAAAGGTAAGTATGTAGAAGCGGGAGAAATCTGAAAGGAATTCGTCAACGCTCAAAGTTGAAGCCTCAAATACTTCTATAGAAGATATATCTTAAAAAGATACATTTAAATATTTCTACACTTCTCTATAAGGTTAGGTAAAACTAAAGGCGCAAAAGGTGAAAACAAGTTGCCAAGAGATCCTGTTTGCGGCATGATCGTGGATGCTGACAAGGCTATAAAGCGAAAGATTGGGGATCGAACCTACTATTTCTGCAGTGAAACCTGCGCCAGAACATACGAGGCGCCAGAGCAAGAATTGCGGGCAATGAGACGTAAGGTCACTTTAGCACTTCTCGGCGTGATCACAGTCGCTGGATTACGAGTATTAGTACTACTAGGTTTAGTTGCAGCATTTATGACGATAGAGTATGCTGGCGTCAAATTCCAAGTTTGGGATGTCGCCTTCTTTATAATATCTGCGCCAGTAGTTTGGATAGCTGGATGGAGCATTCACTATGGGGCTTACAAGGCACTTAAAACACGAAACATTAACATGGATGTCCTCATCTCTACAGGCACGTTGGCAGGCTGGTTTTACGGTACAATAAGCGCATTCTTCCCAAACCTTGCGCCTGGAGGACATGGCTACTTTGAAATATCAATAGGAATTTTGGCTTTTGTATTACTTGGCAAATTCGTAGAAGAAACTATTAGGCGAAGATCTGCTGCGGCTATTCGTCAGTTGCTTGAACTACAACCAACAATTGCCAGAGTATTGAAAGACGGAAACGAAGTGGAAGTGCCCATTGACGACATACAAGTGGGAGACATATTAATCGTCAAGCCTGGAGAAAAAATTCCCACAGACGGCAAAGTTATTTCTGGCTATTCATCAGTTGACGAAAAAATTCTTACGGGCGAAAGCATCCCTGTTGAAAAAAGTGTAGGTAGCGAAGTCATAGGCGCTACGATAAATAAGGCTGGGCTCCTGAAAATTGAGGCTACAAAGGTTGGTGCTGACACCGCTTTGATGCAAATTGTCAGTTTAGTTGAAGAGGCACAGGCTTCAAGTGCTCCTGTCCAGAAGCTTGCAGATCGTGTGGTTTCCTACTTTGTGCCAATCGTATTCACTGCAGCCGCAATTGCCTTTTCATACTGGTTTTTCACCACAAATTTTGATTTCTCTAAAGCTTTCCTTGTACTGCTCGCTATTCTGTTAATTGCCTGCCCATGCGCTTTAGGCATTGCCACACCCGCAGCAATCTTGGCTGGGGTTGGCAAAGGAGCAGAGTATGGAATTCTTCTAAGAGGCGGCGAATACGTAGAGAAGGCAAGAAAACTGCACACAATAGTTTTTGACAAAACAGGAACTCTGACAAAAGGAGAACCAACAGTTACAGACATAATCGCTTACGGGCGCTATGGTAAAGATGATGTTTTGCGAGTTGCAGCGGGTGCAGAGAAAGGTTCGGAGCATCCATTGGCAGAGGCAATAGTGAAAGCAGTTGGCAACTCAAACATTCCAGACGCAGAGACATTTGAGGCAATTCTTGGACAGGGAGTGAAAGCCAAATACAAAGGCATGCAGATACTTCTTGGAAATCGAAAACTCATGAAAGACAACAATGTTAGTATTGAGCCTGCTGAAGAAAAACTTCAAAAACTGGAAGAACAGGGAAAAACAGCAATGATTCTAGCGATAAATGGTAAAGTCGCAGGAATTATTGCTTCTATGGATACACCAAAAGAAAATGCTACAACTGCAATAAAGAGACTAAAGAGTATGGGCTTAGAAGTTGCCATGCTCACTGGTGACAATGAAAGAACTGCAAAGACTATTGCAACTCAGTTGGGCATAGACACTGTTATAGCTAATGTGCTACCATGGGAGAAAGTTGATGTCATCAAGAAACTGCAATCTGAAGGCAAAGTAGTCGCAATGGTAGGTGATGGCGTAAACGACGCCCCAGCACTTGCACAATCCGACGTAGGCATAGCCATCGGTAGTGGAACAGACATTGCGAAAGAAACTGGCGGAATCGTCTTAATCAAAGATGATTTGAGGGATGTAGCTCTTGGAATCGAGTTAAGTCAAGCCACGATGAAAAAAATTAAGCAAAATCTTTTCTGGGCCTTCATATATAACACAATCTCTATCCCAATCGCTGCTGCAAATCTGCTAAATCCGGTTATTGCGGCTGCAGCCATGGCAATGAGTTCACTATTCGTTGTAAGTAACTCGGCTCTGTTGAAAAGACTAAAACTCACTATATGACCGTTCACGCCTTATTTAATTTGTGATTTTACAATTCTTTCAGCAACGGTTTTTCCAAGTTTTCGACATTCTTCTAATGCTTTTTCGTTCGGTGCATATTTTACTATTAAGCCAGGCTCAATGATTTCCATTTCAAATCTTTTCTTCATAATTTCAAGCAGTAATGATGGTGCCTCGCCGCTCCAACCATAAGAGCCAAAAGCCGCTCCAATTTTACCTTTCAATCTAATTTTCTTCGCTGCAACTTCTTCTAAAAGCCTTTTCATGTCTATGCTGATATCATGATAATAGGTGGGCATTCCAAGAATAATTGCGTCAGCATTGGCTAGGTCTTCCACTTTTGCATGGTAGACTAGTTCGACACTAGCGCCTGGCACTGACTTTGCTCCTTCAGCGACTGCTCGTGCCATCATTTCTGTGTTTCCAGTCTGGCTGTAGTATAGTATAAGCAATTTTGAGGCTTTCGACATGATTAACCCTCGACATGTTTAGCATAAGCGAGAAGATATCCTTTAAGCCTTTTTGAGTTACGCATCTTTCTTGACATTTTCTTCCATCAGATGCAAATGAAAATGTTAAGAAAAATATATTTATTTCTAGTAATGATTTGAAATACTATTTAGGAAATCATAACTTATTAATTCAAACAATTACCCTTTACCTCTTTGTTGAAACAACATTAGGAAGAATGTAGTAATGAATAAACGGATTCTGCTCGTATTGATTCCAATGATTTTCTTAGGTCTCCTTGGAAGTTCGAAAGTAGTCTTAGCCCTTCCAGATTCAGCAACAGTTTCGTTAAATCCAGTACTTAGGCGTGAAGTAGTTGGTAACGATATCTCTGTTAATGTGACGATTTCAAATGTTGTTAATCTTTATCGTTGGGAGTTTAAGCTATTTTATGAAACAAAATGCTTGAACGCACTTTATGTAACAGAGGGGCCATTCCTGAAGTCGTTTGCAGATGCTGGAACCTATTTTGCAACCCACTGGATAAATGATGCCTATAATAGTACACATGGTATTGTGTGGGCTTGGTGTATCATGTATGCAATGCCTTCGCATCCAGCCACAGGAAGTGGAGTGCTCGCAACAATAAAGTTCAGATGCTCTGACAGCGGAACATCTCACATGGCTCTAGCCTATCCAGAATCTGTATATCCAGTCAAATTGAGCGACGTATATTTAGGCTCAATTCCATGCATAACCACAACAGGCTCAGATGTCTTCATTGCGGGTCCTGAAACTGCACCACTAGACATCAATGTTGACGTCGGATCAATCTACTTCCCAGGAGAGCAAGTAGAGTGCTACATTATGACAACATATCGTGGTGTCTCTGTGACTCCAACTCACATCAACGCAATATTATACAATCCAGATGGAGAATCTATATCGCTTGTGCCGCAAGCGATATCCACAGGTTTTTACAATGCAATATATACAATGCCTGTAGATGCATCGTCAGGCACGTGGGCTATTGTTGTGGAAGCCACTTACTCCACAAATGTTCTCCAAGCGTATGGAACATCTTTCAAGACATACCTGCTCAGCTCAACTTTGAATTCTTTACAGTTGCATGTAACTGCAATTGAAGGATCTACTGCAACAATTCAGACAACATTAGGCACAATACAAGGAAAGATAATATCAATAAATGCCAACATTGCAACTATTCAAACAAACATTGGCATAGTCAAAGCTGACATTTCAACTGTCAAAGCTAATACTACACCAAAAGCTGTTGACTGGACCACAATTGGTCTCGACATATCTTTGGCGCTACTAGCGTCTATAGCGGTTGTCTTAGTGGTTCTCTACCTCTATTTGCGTGCTCGTTTCCGCTCGGAGACGGTTCCGAGCTGACACGCATCCTCTTTTTTTATCAAATTTTCGCTTATGTAGCGTAGACTCTTCGTAGAAAAATGTGGATTTTATTTTACTTTTTCTTAAAAAATAGCCAGTTTTCTTTTCCTTTAAACCTGACTAAGCAATAGAGACCTTTGAGTTTGTTGCCTTTGATTTCGAAGATTAGTTTATCCTCACTTCTTTCCTTCATAATGTATTCTCCTTTATCCCAAATTTCTACCACTCCAGCTCCGTATTGTCCTTTAGGGATTGTGCCCTCAAAGGTTGCGTATTCTATAGGATGGTCTTCTACTTGCACAGCCAGTCTTTTGACGCCACTCTCTGTAGGCGGTTCTTTTGGAATTGCCCAGCTCTTCAAGACGCCATCCATTTCAAGTCTAAAGTCATAGTGCAAGTGTGTGGCATCATGTTTTTGGATTACGTAAATTTTTCCATTTCCCAAACTTCTTTCACCTTGTGGATTTATTAGGAAATTAAGTTCTTTTTAGCACATAAAGATTGCATAGGCAATATGCAAATGGTGATTGAATGTTTCGAGGAAAAACGATTAAGCTGAGTCCAATAGGTTTCGTCAGAAGAAAAGCGAAGGAAGAAGACGTAAAGGACAAAAGTCTTGTATGTTCAATCATCGTTCGGAAAGGTTATGAGAAGGCTCTTAATGGCATAGAAGACTTTTCACATGTTTACGTTATTTTTTGGATGCATGAAATAGGCGATGCAGAAAGAAAAACTTTGAAAACTCATCCGAGAGGACGAATCGACCTGCCACTGTTAGGTGTTTTCGCAACTCGTAGTCCTTTGCGTCCAAATCCAATCGGCTTAACAATAGTTGAGTTATTGGAGCGGAAGGGTAATATTCTCATGGTTAGAGGGCTTGATGCTTTTGACGGCACGCCAGTTATAGATATGAAACCTTACAATCACTGGGATATAATTGAAAATGTAAAGGTTTCTGAGTGGTGGTTGAAATTAGAAAAAGAGAAAGAAGGAAGCTATTAGCTCCCTATTTTTCTTATCGCTAAGGTTGTTTCCCAAGTATCTGCGTGACCTTCTTCTTCAGAAACAATCTCTTCAAGCATCAGCCTACTGGTTGTGTCCCCAATTTTGTCGCAGAGTTTAATGTGTTCTTTATAGACTTTTATGGCATTTTTTTCGCCAGCCAAGTCGTCTTGCATCATTTTCTTGATGTTTCCACCAGTCTTTATCGGTGCCGGCTTTGTTGTTGGAATACCACCAAGATAGACTATTCTTTCCGCAAATTTCTCCAAATGCTTCATCTCATCTTTAGATATTTTTTCGAAGAGATCTATGATTTCTGGGCTTTCTAATCCCTCTGCGGTCCATTCGTGGTGCAGGTATTGAATTGTGGCACCAAGTTCTAATCCGACGTCGATGTTTAAAGCTTTGATAATTTTTTCTCTCTCCTCTTTGCTCATTAGGAAACTCATTTTTTATACCTCTTTATGATTAGTTTATATAATCTGCATAAAAGACTTTTTAAGCTTTTGAAAGTTGACCGTTTGAGTAAGATTGAAAAATGGTTTTGGTGCCTATTCTTCAGTTACAGTGATCGATTGGGTTGGGCACAAGTCCACGCAGGCGTAACAGGATATACAGTAATGCTCTTTTGTTGGGACCGATTTAACTGTGTCTAGACATTTTTTAGTTTCTTGAAGTTCAAAGACATTTACTGGGCAAACTTCTTTGCATGCGCCATTTCCATTGCATTTTTTCCAATTAACTTTAACTTTGATCATCTTCATTCCAGAACATTTTAAATTTCGATGCGCGCTTTAAATAGTTTTCAATCTTAAACTGCTGATTCAAAGATGCGCGCCCGGAAACAATCTTGGCAAGGAGAAAAATAAGATAGATAAATTTCTATCTTTTTCTATCGTACAATCAGAACTGAACATTTTGCATGATGGCTTACGTCGTCGCTTACGCTTCCAAGGAAGAATCGTTTTACTGTGCTTAGTCCACGTTTTCCAACAACGATGAGGTCGTATTTTCCTTTCTCTGCGACATTGATTATGGTTTCTGCAGGATTGCCGAACTCTAACTTCTTATCAAATTTTATTTCTTTCACTTCATTCGACGCCTCTGACAGGATACGTTCTCCAACCTCTTTTGTAACACTTGGTTTCAACTGAAATAACGTTGAGTGCTGAACATTGAGCAACGCGATGTCCGCCTTGAGCTTTGAAGCAAGTTGAACAGTATGTTTAAGTGCTTTTTTCGCATTTTCAGAACCATCAATCGCCACGAGAATTTTGGATATTCTTGCTCCTTTTGGAATAGATACTGGATAATTCTTGACAATCAAGACTGAGCAAGGAGCATGTGTGGTAATTTTGTCGGCAACGCTTCCTAAGGAAAAGGTTTCGACTTCACTTTCTCCACGATTCCCTATCACCACAAGATCGTATTTTCCTTTGCCAACTTCTTGTATTATCGCTTCAGCTGGATCCGCATATTCATCAAGTATGGTTTTAGCTTTAATTCCTTCTTCCTTGAACAGCATTTCTGCACTACCCATGACCCCTCTCCCTTGCTGGAGAAAATGACCCGTAATCTCTTTGACAACTGTTTCTGACATTGTGAAGGATTTAGGCTGCATCTTCCACCCTAAGAAGTCATGGGCCACCACATGCATTACTGTGACCTTTGACTTGAATTTCTTTGCAATTTCGGCAGTTAATTCTTGGGCTTGAATAGATGTTGGAGATCCATCTACGGCTACAAGTATGTTATCAAAATACGATTGTTTTTCCATTTCTTCATCTCCAATTTTGTTTAACTAAATATTCAAAAGCTATAATTTATGTCTTATTAGAATAGATATGGAATAATGCACGTGTAGCATAATGAAGGAAGTGTTTACATGGGAAAACTGCTCATAATCTTGTTTTCTTCACCGATTCAATTCCAAAACACAGACACAGTATACGAGTTTGCCAACGCCGCAATTAAGGAAGGCCATAAAGTCTCAATTTTCTGTGACATCGATTCCATCTATGGCTTGACTGCAAACCAGATCCTGCCAGATCAAAAAACGCCAGCGAAAAAGCTGGCTGAACTAATAGAGAGAGGAGCCTACGTTTTGGCTTGTCGAGAAAGCGCTAGACTCAGAGGCATTGACCTGAAAAAGGGATCTTTCAAAGGTGTAAGAGAAAGCAGTCTCGCCGAACTTGCACAGCTAATTGAAGAATCGAACCGAGTCGTAGCCTTTGGCTTTTAAGGTGCATAAATATGCCGAAAAAAATTCTTTTAGTCATAAAGAGTCCGCCGTATGGAAGCTTAATGACTGTAGAAGGGCTCAGAATAGCGACAGCACTTATTGCTATGGATATCCTTCCTCAACTAGTATTCATTGACGACGGTATCTACTGTTTGGTCAAAAATCTCAAGCCAGAAGATGCAGGGCTAGTTTCTTTTTATGACAGATTGAGAACCCTCGCAGATCTTGTCGGATTGTACGTCGCAAAAGACTCTTTCGCAAAACGAAACCTAAGAATCGAAGACCTTGACGAAACATATGGCGCGAAAGTGATTTCACTGACCGAAGTTGCTAAACTAGTTGCCGAAAATGAGATTGCCATCGCGTTTTAGGAGTGAGTGTTTTGTTAATAATTTTGAGCAAATCTCCGTTCGTTGGCAGTTTCGATTCAATTCTCAAAATGGCTTCGGAAATGGTTGAAATGGGAGAGAAAGTCGGTATATTACATATTCAAGATGCTTGTATAGCGCTTACTTTGCCAGAATATCTTAGAAAAACTGTGAATCATGGGCTTAGACTGTATGTGTTAAAGGCAGATTGCGAAGCTAGAGGTCTATTAAGAAAGATTGATGAGCATGTTACAATCGTTGACTACCAAGGATGGGTTAAACTAGTTATGGACGAATATGATAAAATAGTTTCTTGGATTTAGCTCTCCTTCTCAATCCACCAAATCCATCCTCTTCTTTCAGGAGAAAGCTGTCCCTTTATGATTCCTTTTAGGCGTAGTTTATTTAGGAAAACCGGAGTGTTATCTGGGCAGGCAACTAGTAGCTTTCTGGTTTCTCCCTCAATATCCCTTGTTGAAAGTGGCTTCTGAGCTTTTTTCAAGATGGAAAGAATTATCTTAGTAGCTTCTTTTTCGCTTAATCTATTCACGCTCATAATTGTGTCAATTCCCCTTCTTCTTTATCTGACGGTTTTTGAATAAGAGAATTTTGGCTTTTGAAAAGTCATTTTTAACGTTTAATAATTGCTAAGACACTAATTGCTTCAAAGAGGTAAATACGATGAAAATCCTTCACTATCAAGATGTTAAGGCAAAAGATGCAGATGAAGGAGCCTCAAAATTAAGGGTGAGATGGCTTATCACTAAGGAAATAGGCGCGGAAAATTTTGCAATGAGATTGTTCGAGATGGAGCCGGGAGGCTACAGTCCCTTTCACAACCACCCATGGGAACATGAAGTCTTCATTCTGGAAGGTGATGGCATTGTGGTTGGTGAGGAACTCGAAAGAAAGTTCAGAGCTGGCAATGCCATCTTCATTCCTGCAAATGAAAAACATCAATTTAAAAACGATGGCGAAAAAAGCGTAAAATTCCTATGCCTTGTTCCCATTCACGAATAATTTTCTAAGACTACAATGAAAGAAAATATGCGTAAAAAAAATCGCCTTGAACATGGCAAACTAAATTTTCATTTAGTTTTCAATTTCTATCATAGTGGTTTTCAATTCTTATCATAGTTTTCAACCCTAACAGAACCATTGGCTACCTCTGTTTTAAAATCAGGCAGCCAAAACCAAACCGTTCCTCAGCGGTTGATAATGAAAAACAAAAAAATTTTTCCGAATTTATCAAGAGGGAGTAGACAACAAAACTCAAGTTAAAACGATTTATGGGTAAAATGTTTCCATCCAGACCTATGAGAACTCTTATAAACAAGTGGTCGACAGCGTATCTGGGATTTTGAGTGAGTGAAAACAAGGCAAAGATTGACAAGAAGACACATGTCGTTAACATAATTGGATTGCTTGAAGAAGAACATCCAGACGCTAAAATAGCACTTGATTACACTAACCCTCTAGAACTCTTAATCGCCACTATACTCTCAGCCCAATGCACTGATAAAAGAGTAAACATAGTTACAAAGCTATTGTTCAAAAAATACAGAACCCCAAAAGACTATGTCAGCGTTGACATTAAAGAACTTGAAGAAGACATAAAACCCACAGGCTTCTACAGAAACAAGGCTAAAAACATAAAGAAATGTTGCCAACTCTTAGTCGAAAAATTCAATTCACAAGTTCCAAAAACAATGAACGAACTCCTCGAGTTGCCAGGAGTTGCCAGAAAAACAGCTAACATAGTCTTGTCAAACGCCTATGGAATAATAGAAGGTATTGCAGTTGACACGCATGTTCGTAGGCTTGCAAAGAGGCTTAGGCTCACAGAAAATGAAGATCAAGACAAAATTGAGAAAGACTTGATAGAAATCGTCCCAAAGGCGCAGTGGATGAAAATTACTGATCTACTCATATTTCACGGTAGAAGAGTATGTTTGGCAAAGGGTCCAAAATGTGAGAGCTGTGTGCTAAAAAAGGTTTGTCCTTCTGCTTTTACTTTCTAGTTTTGGGTTTTACCGAAAGACTGATATATGACGTATGTCATGTTCTATCGCTCGGATATCAAACCATTTTTACGGGCGAAACGAGGCTCAAGGTAATTTCTTTATTATTTCTCCTTCTTTATTCCTCACTTCAATAGTCAAAAGTCCTTTGTTCGTCAAATTTCTTGCTGCACACTTGATGCATGGGTCATAAGCCCTAATAACCATCTCCACACTGTTGAGTAGCCCAGGCTTTACTTCGCCTGATTTTATGAATTCTTTTGCAGCATCTTTCACGCTTTGATTTATAGCCGTATTATTAATTTGAGTTGGAATGATTAGCTCGATGTTTTTCGTTTTGCCAGTCTTATCTAGAACGTAGCGATGCACCAATGTGCCACGAGGCGCCTCCACCACTCCAATTCCAATTCCTTCTTTTGGTACAACCTTAACTCTCAAGTCAGTTTTCGTTATCTCTTTGTCTTTCAACAACTCAGTTGCTCTCTCGCAAGCGTAGAGTAGTTCAATCAACCTAGCATAGTCAAAAAGCAAAGTCTCATGGGCGAGTCTTCCAAATCGTATTCTGAATTCTCTAAACTCCATTTTTGCTAAAGGCGTTAAAATGTCGCCTATTACATTCATTCTTGAAGTTGGACCGACTTTCAAGATTCCTTCTGGCCAACCTAGGCTTTTCAGATAAGCGAATTTTGCGTATGTCCAGCCTAGTCTTTTTTCTTCTATGTAATCTAAGCAGTTTTCGGGATTAAATTCGGCGACTTTTTCTCCTGTTGGACCTACTATGCGCAGGTTTCCTTCATGAAAATTTAGCAGGTCGTTTTGAACAAGCCCCATATAGTGAGATTTTATGGTTGCAATGCTTTTGAATTCGTCCCATCTTCTTTCGAAGAGTTCTTTTCCCAACAAAGCTGCTGTTTGGGCTAGTTCTAAAGCCTTCTTTCCCTTATCAAGCAGATATGTTCTTTCGCTTTCTTTTAGTGGTCTGATAATTCCGCCTGGAATCACTGAGACCACGTGAATTTCTCTTCTTCCAACTGCTTGAAGAATCTGTGTTCCGAACATTTTTAGTTCTAAGGCTTTTCTTCCTAATTCTGGGTTTTCGCGCATGATTTCGAAAATATTTCTTCTTGAAGGGTCTTCTTCCAGTTTGAAGTAGAAGTCTGGGAGGACCAGGAAGAAGAAAACTAGAGAGTTATTTGTAATTACTTGACCCATAAGCAGAAGTTCTCGAAGCTTTTTAGCTGTTTCTGTGATTTCTATATTGTAGCCGTTTTCTATAGCCTTAGCAGATGCTATGACATGTGCTGTTGAGCAGACTCCACATATGCGAGAAATTATGAAAGGCAGTCTATCGGTTTCCATTCCGCGAAGAAATTGCTCAAATCCCCTAATCTCTGTGGCATGAAAGTGCGCGTCAGACACGTTTCCAGATTCGTCGAGAAGTATGGTAACCTTTCCATGCCCTTCAATGCGAGTTGTTGGAGAAATCGTTATTTGTTTTTGCTCTTTTGCTGTGGTCATTTTAGATTATTCGCTCCATCGACTTGAATCTCTCCATTTTTTTCGAGAAAATAAAGGCGTGGAAGACAAAGGGATTCTGATATAGTTCTTTTTTAACTTCTTCTATGTCTATTCCTGTTCTGCGTGAGGTTACCCTTATCAGAAAATCGTACAGGTCTCTTGATCTGTAAGTCAGCGAGTCTGGTGGTCCTCTGCATCCGAAGCATGTGAATCCAACTCTTGGGCATGGTGCTCCGCAGCCATCTCGTGTGAGTGAGCCGAGACATATGAATCCTTGGCTTAGAAGACAGATTTCTGGATTATCTGCTTCTTCATAGATTTTTTTAAGATGCCCAGGCTTGACAGCGACTATTTTTCTGTTGCATTCTAGGCAGACTACTCCTGTGTTTCTTTCTGGTTTTTCCCCTTTTAGCCAGCTTTGCAAAGTTTTATGTATTGGTGTTGGCATTGGGGGGCATCCTGGTATGTAAATATCTACGTCAACGAAGTTGTCTATCGGATACATCATGTCTTTGAGTTTAGGAAGCGAGATTGCACGTCTATAAACGCCGGGGTATTCTTCTTCTAAAGCCTTTTTCAATGAGGATACGTTGCCTAGGCTTGTTACTCCGCCGTGTGTGGCGCATATCCCCAAAGCCAACAGTGTGTCGGCTTTGGCTCTGACTTCTCGTATGATTTCTTCGTCTTCTTCTGTTCTGATGCCGCCTTCTACTATGGCTAAATCTACATGCTGAATCTCTTTTAAGTCTACGAATGTTGGCCAATAGATGACTTCTACTTCTTTTAGTATTTCGAAGAGGATTTCGCCAATGTTTACGAAGGAGGATAGGCATCCTGCGCAGCAGGTTAGGGATACGGTGCAGATTTTGACCAAAACAGTGACCACTTTACCTTATAGAGCCTTAGTGGTTTTCTATCTTATGTTTCGTTTTATATTATTTGCGACATATGTTCAGCAGATTTGGCCTCTCTTTTTGAAAATCTGAGAAAAATCTCTATTTTTTCATCAAACGACAGGGATTAGTTTGATTTTAGCTGTCTGATTTTGAAAAGGACGGCACTGAGAGTTCTGTTAGGTTTGCAAACTTTAAGAATTGCAAAGTCGATGCAAAATTTAAGGTTACGGTACCAAACGAAAACTCTTCTTGTGCGTTGACTCTACAAGAACTATATTTTCTTTAATCATAAAGTTTTAGAGACTACTTTCAACAAGTCTGAACGAGTTATTATGCCCACAATTTCGCCTTTTCTCACTATTAATACGCCAGGGTGATCCTCCAACAACGGTTTAATCATACTAATGTTCGTATCTTCTGGAACACTAGGCAAAGGCGCCTGCATTATCCTCTCAACCCTCTCATCCGCAATTCTAGAACTCAAATTCCTCACGATACTCTCTTCAGTAACCGTGCCAACTATCCTATTGTCTTCTACTATTGGCAATTGAGATATAGCATGCTCCATCATAAGTCTACTTACCTTCAAAATCTTGTCGCCTGGTCTTGCAAAAATAACTTTTTTCGTCATTATTTCCTTGCACTTTTTTCCTTCGCCCTCGGTTAATACTTGAAGAATCCTGTTCACAGTTGACAATCTTGGATCTACCTTTCCTTTTTCGATCTTGGCAATGTGCGCTTGTGAAACACCAACTAACTCTGCTAATTGTCTTTGAGTTATCTCAGCTTCTAGTCTTAGCTTTTTCAGCATAGCGTTTGTCACAATCATGTTGATAACCACTGATTATTTTTTATGCAATATTAATATCGCAAAATATATATTTCTTATCATTTATTATGTGCCTTCCATCATGGTGACTGACATGAGAAACATATTCGTCGACAGCTTAAAACAAACTCCTATCGAAGAACAGAAACTGGAAATTGTAGAAAGAAAGGGACTTGGACACCCAGACTCCATATGCGATGCCATAATGGACCAGGTGTCCGTAAGATTGAGCAAAGAGTATTTGGAGAGAGTAGGAGCGATCATGCACCACAATGTGGACAAATCTTTACTAGTCGCCGGAGAAGCCAAAATAAGATTTACCGGCGGCTTAGTCAAGCAACCCATGAATTTGGTAATCGGCGACAGAGCAACCTTTGAAGTCGACAGCATAAAAATCCCTGTCAAAGAAATAGCGGTTCAAACAGCCAAAGAATGGTTCAAAAAAAATCTTAGATTCGTAGATCCGGAAAAACATGTGAGATATCAGGTAGAGTTGAAGCCTGGTTCTCCCGAACTTGTGGATATTTTCAAGCGAAAGGGCAAAGTTTTAGAGGCAAACGACACTTCAGCGGCTGTTGGCTATGCTCCAATGAGTAGAACAGAAAAAATCGTCCTAAAAACAGAACGCTACGTAAACTCTAAAGATTTTAAACGCAAGTTTCCAGAAACTGGCGAAGATGTAAAAGTTATGGCATTCAGAAAAAACAATGCCCTACGTTTGACTATCTCCATGCCTTTAGTAGACAGATTCATAGAAAACGAAAGAGCCTACTTCAAGAAAAAAGCCGAAGTTCTAGAAGACATCAGCGAGTTTGTGAAGACGAATGTGGATTTTGAGAATGCTATAATTGACCTGAACACACTAGATGTTGTAGGTCGTGGCATAAACGGCGTCTATTTAACAGTTTTGGGAACAAGTGCAGAAAGCGGAGATTCAGGCGAAGTTGGAAGAGGCAACAGAGTAAATGGCATAATACCCCTAAATAGACCCTACTGCTCAGAAGCAGCAGCAGGAAAAAACCCCGTAAGCCATGTTGGAAAAATCTACAACCTCCTAACCCACCACATCGCCCATCAAATATATCAAAAAATAGAAGGTTTAGACGAGGCTTACATATGGCTACTAAGCCAAATCGGCAAACCCATCGATCAACCAGCCATAGCTGCAGCACAAGTTATCATGAAAACCGGAAATTCATTGAACGAAATTCATAAAGACATCGAAGAAGTAGTCAATTCAGAACTGGAAAACATTGACAAATTCTGCAACGACTTGGCACAAGGAAAAATCCCAATCTGCTAAATTTTAGAATTTCTGAGGTTATTGCTCCACCATCAAGTTTTAAACACACCCCTTAATTACTTGTTAGTGATGCAGATGGGCAGGTTCAGTGAAGCCATATTTGGTAGAAAGAGATTGCCGGAAAGATGTTTGATTTACGCGGGCTCCTATGTTCCAGAAAGAAAGGAATGGATAAAAAGTTCTTTCGATAAATGGAGCAGGATAAGAGGCGATTGGGTGAAATGCTCTTTTGCCACTAAAAAGGGCAGAGAGTACTTACTGGTTTTCAATGTCTACGGGGGTGCAATGATTCTTGAGCTTCTTCTTTTATTGAAAGATGGCGGTGTCAGGAAATTATTCTTGATAGGTTCGATGGGAGGTAAAGACCTGCCTATTGGTACATTAATTGTACCCACAAAAGTAATTGATAAAAGCGGACTTGTGTTGGTCGACAATCCATCAAAGCAAATTATGGAGCCAGACCAAAACTCTTTGAAACGGCTAAGAGAAGTGCTTAACCATCTTGGGAAAAAATACGTTGAAGGGGAAACAGCCTCTGTCCCATGTGTCCTCCACAACATAAACCACATTAAAAACTTTATAAAACAAAGAACAAGCACTTTGGGCGTAGATCTAGAAACTTCTACTTTTTACCATTACTCTCAAAAAGAAGGCCTACAAAACTATGCTCTGCTTTACATAAGCGACAATAAGGATCATGGCATTACTAGCAAAGCTAAGATCGCCCAAGAATCAAGGAAAAAGGCATTAAAAACCATCACACTTGTCGCAATAGAGACTTTAAATGAACAATCTTTAAGCGCTAATAAGCCACGAACCAATGAAAAATCAAAAGGTGCCAAACAAAGTGAAATGTCAACAATGTGGTGCCGAAACCTTCATGCCTTTTAAATGTTCCTATTGTGGCCAACTTTTCTGTGGCGAACACCGTCTACCAGAAAATCACGATTGCCCAGAATATCTGCGTGTCAGAGGTCCTAGAGAGCAGACAGTGGCAAAGACTGAACCTTGGTACCAAGGTGGCTTCACTGTGACGCCACCACTGAGACGAGGAGGCAAAATCATATGGTTCAGCTCAACAGAGCTTAAACATCTTCTGATAGGAGCATTACTCACTTTGGCTATAGGATTCTCAATGCCACTATATTCGATGCCTGAACTTTATGGATTTCCTGAGGTTCTCACAGTTCTGGCTATTGTATTCGCATTTTCCTTCATAACGCATGAGCTTGCACACAAGATCATCGCCCAACATTATGGGCTGTGGGCGGAATTTCGAATAACAATGATTGGAGCCCTTATCACCTTGCTGTCGATAATATCCCCTTTTAAAATAATCTCGCCTGGAGCAGTCATGATAGGAGGAATGGCGGACAAGAAAACAATTGGAAAAACCTCAATTGCAGGACCACTAACAAACATTAGTCTGGCTCTGCTTTTCCTTGTACTTGCGCGAGTTTTACACCATTCTATTGCGTTTGCCTTCGCCTTCGGTGTATTAATCAACTCGCTTATCGCATTGATTAATCTAATTCCCTTTGGCATTCTAGACGGCTTTAAAGTGTTTTCATGAAACAAGACAATTTGGGCAATCGTTTTCTCTGCATCCTTGGCGTTAATAATTTATTCCTATATAGTCTTTCCAATGCTATAGAAGCTTAAAGTGCACGCAAGATGAAGGCTTGAAGAAAAAGCGTTTCTGAATTGTGCGCGAAGATTTTAGAACTAACTTCTTTCGAGAGTTTTAATGGCTTTCATGGCCCAGTCTGGATCTTTTAAGAGTCCTCTGCCCACTGCAACCAAGTCAACTCTTCCATCCCTTATCAGCTTGTCAGCGTATTGTGGTTCTGTGATTCCTCCGACACCAATAACAGGTATGTCTACCACCTTTCTGATTTGTTGCGCTTGAGGGATGAAGTAACCCTGTATACCTTGAAGTTGCTCTGGTCGACTACCACATAATCCCCCAGATACGTCAATTATGTCTACTCCAGCCTCTTCTAGCTTCGCAGCTAATTTCTGAGAGTCTTCGATCCGAGTTCCTGCAGGATCTAAATCATCTGAACCTAAACGATAAAGTAGAAGTCTCCTTCCCACCTTTTCCTTAACCCTTTCAACAACCTCTAAAGGAAACTTCAGCCTGTTCTCTAAGGATCCTCCATAACCATCTCGTCGTCGGTTAGTTAAGGGGGAGAAAAACTGGTTTAACAGGAAACCATGCGCTCCGTGAATCTCGACACCATCGAAACCGGCTCTTATTGCCCTCTCAGCCGCCATAGTAAACGCTTCGACTAAAACTTTAATCTCCTCAACTTGGAGTTCTTCAGCGCTTTCGCTGGACGAAGGAGCAACAGGCTGCATTCCAGTTATTTCCATGCTGGCGGTACTTCCTGCATGGCTGATCTGAATAACAACTGGACTGCCAATAGCATGAACACTTTTGGAGAGTTTCTTTAGCCCCAAAACCAACTTGTCGTCGTATATTCCCAGCTGCTTCTCACTAAGTTTCCCGTCAAGGGACACATAGCTATGCTCAATTATGACCAAACCTAGCGCCTTCGATCTTTTAACATAGTGCTCGATGAGACCGCTAGTTACAGCTCCCTTACTAGTCGCTAGACCAGTATGCATGGGGGGCATCACGATTCGGTTCTTAAGCTTTAATCCCTTTACTTCTAGTGGATCTAATAAACTAGCCAAGGTAAATACTCCCTGATATGCTTCAAAGCAAATGCAATCTAAAAGCTTTTCACTATTTTGCAGAAAGTGCACGTAAGAAACTAATCGAATGCTCTAACTGCAAAAAGTATCTATGTGAAAAATACGATAAGGATTCTTTGCTGAGAATTTCATTAAGTGGATAAGAGAAGAACTGAGGGAATCGCGGTAGGTTTTATCTTTCTAATGTAAAGCTCTTTTTGTGCATGATTCTTGTTGGAATTCGATCTATTAGCATTCTTTCTTCCAATTTCTTGCTTATCTCTATCGGTTGAAGTTTCTTTGCCAGTTCTAGGGCTGCCTCTAATTTTGTGCTTCTTTCAGTGTATATCTCAAAGAGAACTCTGCCTTTTCTTATTTGATCTCCAAGTTTAGCTCTTAGCATGACTCCAGAGCCTTTTTCTTTTGGAGCACCTGCCTCTCTGGCAACCTGCACAATGCTCTCGTTGTTAATCCATAAAACTCTGCCGTCCTTTGTTGCTGTTACTTCTGCTTTTTTATCTCCGATTTTTATGTCATCGGGCATTATTTTCGGTTTTCCGCCCTGTGCCTCTATTATTTCTCGCAGTTTTCTTTCAGCTTTTCCAGATTGTAGAATGTTTTCAGCCTTTTTCTTTCCGTCTTCAACGCCAACCATTTCGAAAAGTATGCCTGCAATGCTTGTTGCTTTTTCTTTAAGGTCTGCTGGGCCGTTTCCAATGATTGAGTTTAGTGCTTCTTTTGCTTCTAAAGCTGGACCTATCGCGTATCCTAGAGGCTGTTCTCCGAAAGTGGTTGCACATTGAACGTTTATTCCCAAGCGTTTTCCTAAATCTATAAAATCGTAGGCAAGTGCATGTGCCTCTCCAAGGGTCTTTATCTTTACACCTCTTCCAACTGGAATATCTATAACTAAGTGTGTGGCACCTATGGCTTTTTTCTTACTCATAATCGACGGCAGAAGCATCGGGTCTATCCCTAGCGGGTATTCAACCTGGATGAACAGGTCATCTGCGGGAGCTAACTCCAGAGCACCGCCCCAAACCATACACCCATTTGTCTTATGCACAACTTCCCTTATCTCTTCAATAGTTAGGTTTACCGGGCACAGGTTTTCAACACGGTCTGCAGTTCCCGCTGCAGAAGTAACTGCCCTCGACGAAGTCTTAGGTATAATAAAGCCAGCTGCAGCAATAATTGGCACTAGCAGAATTGTTGTTTTGTCACCGGGCACGCCGCCTATGCTATGTTTGTCGAGAATTGGACTTTTGTCAAAGTTTAGAGTCTTACCAGTTTCCACCATGGCCTTCGATAAAACTTCGATTTCGCTCATGCTTAACCCGCGAATATGAAGGGCCGTTACAAAAGATGCAAGTTCAATATCGCTTAGGTGGCGTTCCACAACATCCCTTACTATGGTTTTTATTTCGTTTTCCCTTAATCTTTCACCACGTATTTTCGTCTGCACATAACGAAGTGCCTCTGGGATTTCTGCTAGCTGTACTTCAACTTGTTCTTCAGCTTTTATTCCAAGCGCTTTTGAAATTTCCTCGTAAACTCCAATGTGATTGCGTGGAAAATTGCTGGCTATGTTGACTATGGCGATTATTTGATGATTTTTATAGGTTATCTTTACTCTGTCGGAAGAGTGCACACCTAATAGGCTTGCGGTGTCATCGTCCAATATTGCTATTCTTCTTCCGCCAGCTTGGATGTCTAAAAGCTTAGCCTTGAGTTTCATTTGGTTCACACCTTCGTTGATAAGTGAGTAGGGTAGTTAAAGGTTTTAAGGAAAACGACGATAACCACTATGGAATTAAGAAGGTTGTGTAAGGTTTGCAGTATCTAGATTTTGTTGACCTAAAATACAAACCTAAAGAAACTGATGTCATCTGCACGTTTTACGTTGAACCAGAGGGCATCAGCATGGAAGAAGCCGCAGGTGGAGTTGCTGCCGAGAGTTCAATAGGAACATGGACAGAACTCACAACTATAAAGCCTTATGTTGAAAAACTTGCCGCCCGCGTCTTTAGCATAGAAGAAAACACTGTGAAAATAGTCTATCCAATAGAACTTTTCGAGTTCGGAAACATACCCAACATTCTAAGCAGCGTCTCAGGAAACGTCTTTGGATTAAGAGCACTCAAAAACCTTCGGCTCAACGACATCAACATTCCATCAAACATTGTTAAAAGCTTTAAAGGCCCAAAGTTTGGCATCGCGGAAATCCGAAAACTTTTGAAGGTTTACGACCGCCCCTTCGTGGGAACAATAATCAAGCCCAAGCTTGGATTGAAAACGGCTGATCATGCAAGAGTTGCCTATGAAGCATGGGTTGGCGGATGTGACATAGTAAAGGATGACGAGAACTTAAGCAGTCAAAAGTTTAACCCATTTGAAGAACGTATTACAAAAACTTTGAAAAGCAGAGACAAGGCTGAAGAAGAAACTCGGGAAAAGAAAGTTTACATGGTCAACATTACCGCGGAAACCGAAGAGATGCTGAGAAGAGCAGAGTATGTGCTCGATCATGATGGAGAATACGTCATGGTTGACATTTTGACATGCGGCTTCTCCGCGTTACAAACGCTACGTGATCAAGACTTTAACCTTGTAATTCACGCACATAGAGCTGGGCATGCAGCATTTACCAAAAACCCTAAGCATGGAATTTCGATGAGGGTAATAGCCAAAGTTGCAAGAATCATAGGCGTGGACCAACTTCACGTCGGTACTGTAGTTGGGAAAATGTTTGAAACACGTGAAGAAGTGGCAGAGAACGTTGAGGCGTTAAAAATGGATTTGGACGGGTTAAAACCTGTTTTGCCTGTTGCTTCGGGTGGTTTACATGCCGGACTAGTTCCTGCATTGATGGAGTTTTTTGGAAAAGACTTCGTTATTCAAGCTGGAGGAGGCATACACGGTCACAAAAATGGAACGGCGGCTGGGGCAACAGCCATGCGTCAAGCAGTTGATGCAGCTTTGAAAGGAATAACTTTAGGCGAATACGCTAAAACGCATAGGGAACTTGAGATAGCGCTGCAGATTTGGAAACAATAAGATGGGCTGGGCTTGGGCTTATTTGAAAATCCACGGGTACTTTCGATGCATTACCTCAATTATTGAGTGTGGAGAAATTATTCCCTCGTCGCATATTACGCCGTGAATGAAATCACGTCTTGTAACATCAAACGCCGGATTCCGTATAATCAAGTTTTTAGACTTGTTTTTCCAAATTTCTTCTGGGCTTCTTTCTTCTATTTTTTCATAATCGCCGTACATTGTTTCTGGGTCGAATTTTAAGAGTTCTGAGACCACGTAGAAGGGTGTTCTTGCTTCGTGAGCTACTAGTGCTATCATGCTTGTTCCAATTTTATTTATCACGTTTCCCTCTGAAGTTATGGCGTCTGCCCCTACAATTACAAGGTCAACTTGATTCATGAAAAAGCGTGCAGCCGAATCTATGATAAAAGTTGTCTTTACACCCAATTCCAACATTTCTTTAGCAGTTATTCTGCCTTGAAAAACAGGTCTCGTTTCTGTGCAGATGACTTCAAACGTTTTTCCTTCTTGTTGCGCTCTTTTCAGTAAGTGAGTTACCGTTGAAGAGTGGCAGTAAGTCAGAATAACCGAATTATCACGTATTCTTCTTGCTCCTATCCCTGCAATCTTTTCCTTTGAATCTTCAAGTTTTTCCAAAAACTGTTGCGAAGCAAATGAGACTCTTTTAGTCAGCTTGCTGACATTCTTCTCTTCACTTTTCTCTACTTGGCTTATTATCCATCGAACAGCATTTCTCATGAGTGGTTCAGTTTCTCTTGAAGCAAAAAGAATTTCCTTGGCTTTTGAAATTTCGTTCAAGAATTCTTTTTTGTTTTTTGCTTTTGTTTCCTTCGCCAAAGTTTCCATCGCTTTTATGGCGGCTATGGCAACATTTCTGGCACCTTGGACTTCAAGTTTCCTTATCTTCTCAGCGGTAGATTGGATTGACTCTAACAATAATATCACCTGCAAGAGCCGTTTACTCTTCTTAGTTAAAGAATGCACTATAAACTTTCGGTATGCATCCCTTCAAAGCGAAATAAAAAAGAGGGAATTCTAATGGGATTATAGGTTATGGACCGTACACAGCTTTTAAGCCGTTGATGTCGCCTAATCCTAATGTTCGTTTGTAGGTTTCTCCAAAATCTGCGTAGCCGTACATTGTTAGCCAGTAGTCCACATCATTGTATAAGTCGTCTAAGCCAGCCCAGTGGCCAAACTCATGTGTCATTATGTTTTGGACATCCATCTTGCCTGCTTCGCCTGAAAGACTCCACTTGTAAACGATGTTCATCCTCGTGTCGGTTTCAAGAATCTGTGAGCCACTATACCAAATGTATGTGACGGCTATTACGCCTGCTTGATAGCCGCCCCATGCCACAACGTTATAATTGTCCCGTTTTCCAGCACTAAGGCTTGTTGTGCCTTGATATGAAAATACGGCTGCGGCGGTTTCTTTATCCCATGTTTCTGCTGATGTTGTGATGGTTGTTACAACGGCGGATACTGAGAATCTGTAATTGTTTTTGGGGTTTATCCAATATTTGGCTGTAGTGTACCAGTAGAAGGGTAAGAGCTTATAGTCTGGGTTAGTCATGGAATCATCTGTTGGCGGTATAGCATAGACGATTACTTTCTGAGGCTCCTTCCACTCTATAACCATCAGATGGACGGATTCCTCTTTAGCCGATACAAGCAAAGGCAGCATTGAAACGAATGCAAGCAGAATAATAGTCAACAAGACTAAACTTTGGACTCTTCTCATTCTTATCTCCTCCTACGTTTATGCAACTAATCTTTGCCTTAAAAGTTTTTATGAATTTTGCTTACTCTGTCACTGCATGATAGTATTTCAGTATCGCTTCGGGAAGGGAAATTCCTCTTTCTCCCAATTTCTCTATCAATTTTATCGGAATTGGGCTAGCCACAAATGCTGCTCTAGTGTAAAATTTCCGTGGCTGTCCTAATTTTGCTTCTTCTTCTAAGATTAGAGACGAGTCTGAGTGCTGTTCAAGATGGGAACCTTTTCGTCCGATTATTGAAAATTGATGCCCACCCAGTCGTCGAAATATTCTGCTTATGTTGGCAACCGTTTTCGCTTCGCCCGAGTAGGATATGGATAGTTGAAAGTCGCCTGCTCTTGGTCTCGGCGGATTCATGATGTAAACATCGTCACCGAGCGCCCGTTTTATGTGGTCAAGTCGTATAAGCGTCATTTTTGCTACTTCATCGCCTGTTCCTTTAGAATTCTTGAACACATGGCAACGAGTTTCCAGTAGATTAATTGCAGACTTGTAGAATTCAGAATCTAGACTGTCATCAATCATTCTGCCTGTCGTTTGAAATTCTTTCTCCGCCAAACCGTAAGCGTCATCAGCCCGTACACCCGCATATATAGCGTCCACAATAGTTTGGAGAAGAAAACAACTCCCAAGTTCAAAAACATCTCGCATTATGCCAGTTTCTACATAACGATTATTCTTTTTCTTGTGTACCTCTCTCTTCCCTATGCTCTTCAACTCAAGTAAGTGCCCCACTTCCTTCGCCAATTTACCCAAAGAAGAATTTCTATTGGAAGTGATGACGAAAATTGTGAATTTCTTGGACCTTGTCTCTGCAATGTATCTTATAATGTCAGCGGCTACGTTAAGCGTATCTTCTGTTTCACCGCTACCACTGTTGAACAAGACAAGAATTTTCTGATTCTTATAGCGTTGTTCCAAAACTGGTGCGGCTTCGTATATGCTACCCCAAGGAAATTCGGGTCCTTCAAGGCTGAGCACGGTTTTTGGGTTTTTCATCAAAGTAGCCTGGCTTAAGGGAATATTCATCGCATGCTTGGATCTGCCTGTCGCCACTGGAATAATTATGGAATGATTTTTCAGACTTCTGAATAGCCATTTCAATTGTTCAGGTTTTATTCCAAGGACGTTTTCCTTGACCTTATTAATATACGGAATGCTACAGATTTTGCCTCTCATTTTAACCGCAAACTATTGAAGATTTGATGAGTTGAAAAGGTTTTCCACACGCAAACAAAACTTCTCTTCTCGCCTTCAAGAAAGAATTTAAACTATAAGAACGCATGCTATAAACGTGAAAAACAATGATTAAGATTAATGTTCCGTTTGTTCTCATAAACTTCAAAACTTATGCAGAAGCAACTGGAAAAAGGGCAGTAGCACTTGCAAGAACGGTAGAAAAAGTAAATCTAGAAACAGGCGTATGCATAGGTGTAGCCCCACAGTTCGCTGATATAGCGCCTGTGGCTAAAGCTGTTTCTATAGCGGTTTTTGCACAACATATTGATCCCATCATGCCAGGCAATTCTACAGGGCATGTTCTCGCTGAATCAGTTCGAGAAAACGGTGCAAAGGGTACATTAATTAACCATTCGGAAAGAAGGTTAAAACTTGCAGATATAGATGCAGTAGTTACTAGAGCGAGGGAAATAGGGTTAGTTTCGGTGGTCTGCACGAATAATCCTTCGGTGAGTGCCTCAGCGGCTGCTTTAAACCCAGATATGCTTGCTATAGAGCCGCCGGAATTAATTGGAACGGGAATCTCTGTGTCAAAGGCTAAACCAGAAGTTGTGACAGACACTGTAAAGCTTGTCAGAAACGTAAACAAGAAAGTAACGATACTTTGCGGCGCAGGCATAACCGTTGGCGAGGACGTAGCCGCTGCTTTAAGGCTTGGTACAGAAGGGGTTTTAGTGGCTAGTGGTGTTGTGAAGGCGAAACATCCAGACAAGGTCTTGCTTGAGTTTGCGAAGGCAATAACGAAGGTCTAGGAGGGGTCTTGAACTATTGAAGGTTGAAGTTGAATGCGCCTCTTGCGTGCTGCAGCGTGGATACTTACAGATAAGGGAAGCAACAAAGAATCCATCAATTCAATTCAAGGCAATGTCTGCCCTTCTGAATCTGTTAAATGAGGAGTTCAAGCCAAATGCAAATCCTGCAATTCTTGGCACTCAAAGAGATAGACTGGTAAGAAAGATAACTGGGAACCTAGACCCATATGCACAGAGAAAGCATCTAAGTAACCAAAAGGCCATGGAAACTCTCCGTCTTGTAGAAGATTTAGTTACAAAAGAGAGTTCTGTTCAGTCGCGATTCCGTAAGGCTTGCATGTGTGCTATCGTTGGTAACGTGATAGAATTTGACATTCCAGGGCATAATTTTGGCTACGAAGATATTGTTGGGCTAGTTAAAAATGCTGAAAGCGACTTGGCAATTGATGAAATTTCCAACTTCTTTGACTTAGCCAAGAAGAGAAAGACGGTAGTTTACTTGGCTGACAATGCAGGGGAAATAGCCTTCGATAAGTGGTTAGTCCATGAGCTGAAAAAACTTGGAGCAGTTGTCACAGTCGCGGTGAAGGAAGGCCCGGCATTGAATGACGCAACCATGAAAGACGCTGAATACGTAGAAATGGATGAGGTAGCAGATAATATAGTTACTACTGGAGCAGACGCCGTAGGATTAATTCCTAAAGAATGCTCTAAAGAATTTCTGAAAATCTACAATTTAGCTGATTTAGTTATAGCGAAAGGTATGGCATATGCAGAAACATTAACCGAATTTAAATTAAATTCTCCACACGTTTTACTCCTACGAACGAAATGTAACCCAGTTGCCAACTACTTCCATGTAGATAGAGACAAAAACGTTGCCAAGATAATGCCATAAGATGATACAAACTAATAGATGTTGGATGCATGTTGGAAACAGGTCTCCCAAAAATTCATCTAAGTCAAAATGTTCTTTCAAACTTTGACAAGGCAATTCAAACAGAGTGGATAATAACAAACGGGTTAGGTGGCTACTTGTCTTCTACCGTTTTAGGAATTAATACTCGAAAATATCATGGAATTTTAGTTGCCAGCTTTAATCCGCCAACAGACCGCAGAGTTCTTCTTACAAAACTTGACGAAGAGGTCAAAATCGGCAATAATACATACCCACTTGGATCAAACGAATTCAAAAACAACATTTTCCCTAAAGGATACGAATTTCTCTCCAGTTTCTCTCTGAACCCTTTCCCAACATACAAATACGTTGTGCATGGAGCGCAAGTCGAAAAAAATTTGTTCATGCCTCATAAAAAGAATGCTGTTGTAATTGTTTACGACATCTTTAACCCGCATGAGGATGAAATAGCAGTTCACATTTTTCCATTGGTGAACTCTAGACATTTTCACTCATTAACGAATAAGGATGAGTTAAACTGGAGTTTCATTCAAGAATATAACGAAGGGAAAGTAAGAATTCAAACGTCTATACCTCTTTCAACTCTACTCCTTTCTGCAAGCGGCGGACAATATTTTCCAAGTAAGGGAGAATGGATTAGAGGCATGTTTTTTCGAGTAGATAACGCAATGGGATACGATTGCTTTGATGATGTTTTTCAGCTTGGAAAATTTGAGTTCAAGGTGGCTTCTAAAGAGAGAAAGAAATTTCATATTTTAGCAGTCGCTGGAAAAGATGCTGAAGAAGCAGAAAATGTTTTCTCAGCAGTTCTCAAGGAGTCTAGAGACATTGATGTTTTATATGATAAGGAGTTGAATCGTCTGAAAGGTTTACTCACTAGATTTCATGAGAGATATGTGGATGTGGAAATGGAAGATTGGTTGAAATGGCTAATTTTAGCGGCTGACTCTTTTATAGTGACTCGGAAATCGGTTCAGAAAAAGTCCGTCATTGCTGGCTATCATTGGTTTGAGGATTGGGGGAGAGATTCTTTGATTTCTCTGCCAGGTTTGACATTTGTAACTGGCAGATTTGAGGACGCAAGGGAGATTCTTTTGACGTTTAAACAATATTGTCATGAAGGCATTATACCGAATCGGTTTCCAGACTCTGCTGGAGACAAGCCTGACTATAATACGGTTGATGCGTCTTTATGGTATTTTAACGCTGTTTTGCAGTTTCTTAAGTATACAGGTGATTTTGAGTTTGTTCGGCGTGAGTTGTGGGATACTTTGCAGTCTATTATTGACTGGCATGTTAAAGGTACTTTGTATAACATTCGTGTAGACAGTGATGGTTTACTTGCTCATGGTTCGCAGTTGACTTGGATGGACGCTATGGTGGATAATCAGCCTGTAACGCCTCGAGATGGTAAAGCGGTGGAGATTCAGGCTTTGTGGTATAATGCCTTGAAGACTATGGGGTTTCTTGCTAAACATTTTAATCAAGTTAAAGAAGCTGAAGAGTATGCTCTTATGGCTGAGAAGGCGAAGAAGAGCTTTATTGAGAAGTTTTGGGATAGTCAGAGGGGCTACTTGTTTGATGTAGTGAAAGACGATGTTAAGGATTCGTCTTTGAGACCGAACCAAATAATTGTAGTTGCCTTAGACTTCTGTATGCTTGACAAGACTAAGAGTAAGTCAATAGTAGACATTGTTTGGAAGAGGCTTTGGAGTAAATATGGGTGTCGTACTGTTGATAGCCTAGCCCCCTTATATATAGGTCGCTATTATGGTGATTGGGCGAGGCGGAATAGGGCTTATCACAATGGCACTGTGTGGGCTTGGCTTACTGGACCCTTTGTGACTAGTTTTCTTAAAGTATATGGCTATGAGAAGGATAAGCGAAATTATGCTTTTGAGAATTTTCTTAAGCCTCTTTTTACTGAGGAAGTGTATAGAGCTGGGTTAGGGACAATAAGCGAAATATTTGATGGTGATGTGCCTCATTTGTCTAGAGGATGTGTTTCGCAGGCTTGGAGTGTAGCCGAACTACTGAGAGCATACATGGAAGACATACTATTAGAAAGACCATTTTATGAGAAAAGGGTTCTTGAGAGTTTTAGGCATTAACGTTGTCAGATTGGACCGTTAAGTATTTAAATTATTACCGTTATAGTAATATTTATGTCATATTATGAGTTGTGGAATGTGTTGTGGAGTTGGAGAAAAGAATTCACTGTAAGGGAGTTCTCTTCTGTCTTCGTTAGTCCTGACCCTAACAAAGTTTTGCATGATATGGTCAAGAAAAGGTTTTTAGAAAGATGTGGATGGGGCAAGTACAGGGTTAACTCTCCAGAGGAGTATTTGGCTAGGAGGACTAACATTTCTAAAGCCTATGATTTGTTGAAAGAAGCTGATATGGATTATGCTTTGACAGGGCCTGACGCTGTCTTCTTATGGACGAAAGGTGGGTATCAAGTGGACAGGTTCTTTGGTTTTTATCCTATTCACTTGAAAGTCAAGAAAAAGGAATTGAAAGGATGGAAGAATTTCTTCAGTTTGAGGAAGCAGAGGTTTCAGGTCATGGGTCAGCAAATTAGGGAGACTTTGTTTGGTTTGTTTTATGTGTTGTATCCCGAAGTAGAGTTTGATATAGAGGAAATTAATGGTTTTAGTGTCATCCCGTTGAAGGAAACTGTGGACTTTTGTCAGAGAAACATCTATTCTTATGAGCCTGCTTTAGAAATGCTGGATGAGATGTACGGTTTAGGCTTAAAGGTAATGTATAAGGAAGCAAAGACTAACTTCTAGTGTTCAGCATGGAATTTGTGAAAAGGGAAAATGAGATAATTAGAATTCTTAAGAAATTGACAGAGAAGAAACTAGATTTTGTAGTGGTTGGAGGGTATGCAGTTAGTGGCTTAGCAAGGCATAGGTTTTCAGTAGATTGCGATATGGTTGTGTCGAGAAGAGATTTGGAGAGATTCGAGGGAGTTTTGAAGGAAGAGGGATTTGAGAAGCATATTGTGAAAACTGGGTTTGATGAAGTCTATTCTGGAGAGTTTGTTAGTTATAGGAAGGGAGTTAATGGGCTTCCAGTTTCGATTGATTCTCTTGTTGGAAGCCTAGTTTGTAGGGCAACGGAGGCAGCTTGGAGTTTTGATTATGTCAAGAAGAACTCGGTTGAGGCTAACATCGCTGGCATTGAAACTTCGGTGGTGTGTAGGATTCCTGAAAAGGAGTTGCTTATCGCTTTTAAAGTTCATTCTGCCAGAAAGGCGGATATCCGTGATATAGTTATGTTGAGGGAAGATGCAAGTCTTGAGAAGGTTTTGAAGCATCTTATGAAGGGAAGAGAGGAGGCGTTGAAGGAACAGGTTAAGGGGATTATTGAGGCGCTTAATGATCCGAATCTAGTAGACTCCTTGAAGGGTGTTTTCACTTTGACTGCAGATGTAAAGAAGCAGATAGAGAGTGTGCGGAAAGATGTGGATGTGATTCTGAAGAAACTAACTAAATAGGTTAATATGATTAGATTATGGGATGTGTTTTGTAGGCTTAGAGTGTAGCAGAACCGTTAAGAGCATACATAGAAGACAAATAACACAGAAAAACCACCACACGAACAAAAAATACTTGGAAATTATGGGTGTTCCATTAAGGATTTCAGATTCTGTTAGTCTCTGGAATATATGTGCGAATTCTAAAGATATCTTAAATACTCTAAACTCAGAATTACATGTATGCAGGATGAAGGAAGAGGCGTATTCTCGCAAGCCGAAAGAAGCTTTTTTATCTTACGCTACGCCGCGCCAGGATTTACTTTTATTCTAATTTCTGTCTTGACATCTTATCCTACATTAAATCCTATATTAAGGAATTTATTCCCGATTGCAGATGGGGCACTCATAGCGGCATTTCTTGCTTTCTTCTCTTTGTTAGGAGGAGGTGCCATTGGTTTTTTGGTTTCTCAGGTTTGGTATTTCATTGATTTCTTGTTTCTGTACGGAAGTTATGGGAGGCTCAAAAAATTGAGAGAGGACTTGAAAAGGGAATATCGTCTAAATAATGAGAGGTTTGACCAAACACTTTTCATAGATTATATATTTCGCCGTTTTTCAGGAAACAAAATGCAACTTTATGCCCAGAGACGCTATGACTTGATGCATACATGTGGTTCTACGCTTGTCGCAATAGTTCTTGGTTATCTGTTTGGGCTCTCAATTCGAATCAATATTTTTGGCAGTCACCCTAGTTTGGGGTACATGACTTATGATATTCAAGTATTACGTATTGTGGCATTTCTGTCCTTCTTTTTGTTCATTGGTTGGTTGCGAGTATCAACAGAACATGCAAGAATTATTGATTTTGCAGTGAGGAGAGTAGTGGAAAAAGGGAGATTTCCACGGTGGAAGGCTTGGCAAGTTATTCCAGAGGAATATTTCCGCTAAGATGAGAATGTGATATATATTGAATAAGTCAACATTATTAAGAGTTCAGAAGAAATAAATAATAGTAATTTAACTACGCTTGCTTTACCCACTAGCAATTAAGCCTATATACATAAATGTGAGTGTGCGGGAGGAGCCTAAAGACAGAAAATGCTTGACATATGCTTTATTTTCGAAGTTCATCAACCGTTTAGGCTCAACCGCAACTTCTCCGCAGACCTATTAAGCCGCAAACAAGTCACAAAAGAAGACCTATTCGAATTATATTTTGACAATCAACTAAACCGCCACGTCTTCGAAAGAGCAGCAAGAAAATGCTACTACCCCACAAACAGCGTCATATTAGAACAAATAGACAGATTCAAAAAAGACACAAAAAAGTTCAAAGTAGCATACAGCATAAGCGGCGTATTCATAGAACAATGCGAAAAATGGAACCCAAACCTACTAGACTCATTCAGGCAACTCGCAAAAACTGGGTGTGTAGAATTTCTAGAACAAACATACTATCATTCGCTTTCTAGCCTATACTCAGCTGAAAAACAAGAATTTATCGAACAAATCCAAATGCACCGCAAACTTACAAAAGACCTACTAGACTATGAGCCAAAAGTCTTCGAAAACACAGAATGCCTATTCAATAACTCAATAGCAAAAACAATAGAAGCCTTAGGCTACAAGGCAGTAGTAACAGAAGGAGTAGAAAGAATCCTAAACTGGCGCAGTCCAAATTATGTCTATAAGGCGAAGGGCACAAACCTACCGCTTCTAATGCGCAACTACAGGCTATCAGACGACATAGGCTTCCGCTTCTCAAGCCACTGGTGGGAACAATGGCCACTAACAAGCCACAAATACGCCAGCTGGCTCGTAGCAAACCAAGGACAAATAATACTCTTATTCGTCGACTATGAAACATTCGGCGAACACCACTGGCCAGAAACAGGCATACACGAATTCCTCAGATGGCTACCACAAGAAGTAATCAAATGGCAACACCTAAACTGGGCTACACCATCGGAAATAGTTCAATGGCACAAGCCAGTCGGCGAAATAGACGTCCACGAATATAATACTATTTCATGGGCAGATTTAGAACGAGACATAACCGCATGGATAGGAAACTCAATGCAAACCATCTGCTACGAGTCATTGAAAAGCCTAGAACCATTCGTAAAAGGAATAGGCGACCAAACCCTGCTAAAACTGTGGCGCTACATGCAAATGAGCGACCACTACTACTACATGAACATAAAAGGAGGCGGACCAGGCGACGTACATAGCTATTTTAACCCATGCGGAAGCCCAGTAGAAGCCTTCGCAATGTACTCAAGAATCCTATCAGACCTCGAAGCCAGAATAACACAAGAACTACAAAAGCCTGAACTCACAGCAAAAAGATTACTAAGACAATTACCTGCAGAAAAAGGATTCACATTCTTCACAGAGTTCGCAAGACCAACAAAAACAACCGTCCACAGCCTAAAAGAATTCCAATCATCACTGAAAGTTGTTGACCCCAAGTCTATCCAATTTCACATGGAAAGAGGAGACTTTGCAAGATGGATTCGCCAAGTAGTAGGCGACGAAAAACTAGCAGACGAAATAGCAAACCTGTCAAACAGGAAACTAGCTGGCGAGGTTCTTCGCAAAACGATTCTAAACACAGTCAAAAACAGAGTCACCGAATTGGAACAGACAGCAGCCAAACCTACAGCATAGAATTTAAATGAAGAAATTATATTGTCAAAATGCGCACATTATTTAGTGAGAAAAGACTACAAATAACTCGGACTCGGAGACCAAAGAGATGCATGCAGTTGTGATGGCTGGCGGTGAAGGAACAAGGCTTCGACCATTAACCACACGGCGTCCCAAACCCATGGTTCCAATAGCAAACCGCCCAATGCTGGAGCACACGATTAATCTTTTGAAACAAAATGGCATTCAAGACATAACTGCAACGCTTCACTATCTGCCAGAAATGATAGAAGGTTACTTTCAAGACGGCTCACAACATGGAGTGAAAATAACCTATTTGGAAGAGGAAAAACCCCTCGGAACCGCCGGAGGAGTCAAACGAGCTGAAAACTTTCTTGGCCAAACTTTCCTTGTATTCAGCGGCGATGTCTTATCTGACATTGACCTATCCAAAGCGATTCGTTTTCATCAACGAAAAGGCGCCGTGGCAACTATCGTATTGACAAGAGTGCCTAACCCAATCGAGTACGGAGTTGTCATAACCGATGAAGAAGGCAGAATCAAGCAATTCTTGGAAAAGCCTGGTTGGGGTGAAGTATTCAGCGACACAATCAACACTGGAATCTATGTTCTAGAAACAGAAGCCCTCAAACAAGTTAAACCCCAAACAGAATTTGATTTCAGCAAAGACCTGTTTCCAAAACTTCTAGAAATGGGTGAACCACTATACGGATATGTTGCCGACGGATACTGGTGTGACATCGGAAATCCAATTCAATATCTACAAGCTAACCATGACGCATTACGCGGTCTCATAAAATTGAAGATTCAAGGTCGCCAAAAAGACGGCATATGGATTGATTCAGGCGCAGAAGTCGAAGACAACGTGGAAATTAGACCGCCAGTTCTTATAGGAAGAAACTGCCGAATACGCAACGGCGCAAGAATATGGGAATTCTCAACAATCGGCGACGGAACCACGGTTGACAGCATGAGCACGATAAAACGGTCAGTCCTATGGAATCACAATCTAATAGGGTCAAAAGCTGATTTAGCAGGTTGCATAATCGGCGAAAAATGTCAAATTCGCGACGGAGCGACTCTTCTGGAAGGTGCAATTGTCTCAGACGAATGCGTAGTGGGTCGCGGCGCCACAATCAAGTCTGGAATAAGAGTTTGGCCAAGCAAAATGATCGAAGCAGGCTCAATAGTGCATATGGATTTGAAGTGGGGTATGCGGTGGATGACGACACTGTTCGGCGCCTATGGAATAACTGGGCTATCAAACATTGAAATCACTCCAGAGTTTGCCTCTAAATTAGGTGTCGCCTTTGGTTCATTTCTGGGTAGAGGCGCAAAAGTTGTTGTAAGCCGCGACACGCATAGGGTTTCAAGAATGGTGAAAAGAGCCATAATGGCTGGATTAACTGCGGCAGGTGTTGATGTCTATAACTTACGAATATGTCCAGCGCCAGTTACAAGATATATGATTCGCAGTCTTGGCGCAGATGCAGGCATAACTGTAAGAGTGCTTGAAATTGATCCAAGGTCTGTGAGCATTAATTTTTATGATTCAAATGGAATGGAGCTGGACCGAGCCTCTGAGAAGAAGGTTGAAGGAATCTTTTTCAGAGAACAATTTCAAAGGGTTCTCAGCGACGAGGTTGGAGACCTCATCTATCCCGCAAGAATAACTGACTTTTACAAAGATGACATACTAAAAACCATAGATAAAAAAGCTATACAAAAAAATGCGTTAAATGTAGTGATTGATTGTGCAAATGGAGCGGGATCAATGGTTGCACCCTCTGTTCTCGGTGAATTAGGATGTCAAGTGACGACCTTAAACGCCAGATTCGACGAAATTGTCGGACCTAGAACTTTTGAGCAAGTACCTTCATCAATTCTTAACTTAGCCAGAGTAGTGAAGGCGCTTGGCGCAGACTTGGGAATCGCTTTGGACGGAGATGCTGACCGCGCCATGTTTGTTAATGAAGAAGGGGACGTTTTATCTAGCGATGCTTCCCTCGCAATGTTTTCTAGAGAGATAATTCGAGAAAAGAAAGGGGGGATTGTGGTTATTCCAGCTAGCGCTTCCCGTATTATTAATCGAGTGGTTGAGCCAAGCGGTGGAGAAGTTGTTCGATGCAAGTTAGGCGCAAGACCACTGCTTGATGCTATTACTCAGCATAAGGCTGTTTTCGGAGGAGAAGAAAGTGGAGGCTTTGTTTTCCCAGACTTTCAGAAAGGGTATGATGGAATCTTTGCAGCCGCCAAAATAATTAGTATCATGGCTGAAAACTCAGTTAAGCTGTCTACACTTCATAGAGATTTGCCAAGCTTCTATATGGCTAAGCAAGCAGTCCCAGTTTCTTGGGACCTCCGCGGGCGAATCATGCGAAGTCTAATTGAAGAATTTAGAGATCAGCAAATTGACACAATCGATGGAATAAAAGTCTTTTATGACGACAACTGGGTTCTTATGCATCCTAGTTCAGAAGAACCAGTGATAAATCTCTATGCTGAAGCGCCAAACAAAGAAGCAGCAGATCATTTAATACAAGAGTATGCTGAAAAAATACGTGGATTAATAAAATAATTGTTCAGCCTTGGTGAAATATTGATGAAAGTTTGTATGCTCACCTGGGAATTTCCGCCTCTGATAGTGGGAGGACTAGCTCGCCACTGCCATGGTTTGGGTAAAGCAATGGCTGAAAAAGGCCATGATATAAATGTGGCTACTTTAGCGTTTCCTGGTACTCCTACCTCTGAGGAAATTGACGGCGTTAAGGTTTTCCGCGCTACCCCAGAAATTGGGCATCCTCACTTCATCACATGGACTCTTCTGTTTAACCATTTCTTAGAGAAACGAGTAGCTGACATAGATGCAAGCGCTGATTTTGATGTCCTTCATGTTCACGATTGGTTGACGGCTCCTGCAGGAATCTCTTTAAAACATTTTGCTAAGAAGCCAATGGTCTTAACAGTCCATAGCACTGAGTATGGGCGATCTGGTCTTCATAGTCCAGATTCATACGCTATTGATGGAATCGAATGGTGGGCAACATACGAGGCAAGTAAAGTCATAGTTACGACAGAGTTTATGAAGAGAGAGGTTTGTGGCCATTTCCATTTGCCGTGGGATAAGGTCTATGTCATTCCTAATGCCGTTGACTTGTCAAAGTTTAATGTCTTTGTTGACCGTGATTCTGTTAGAAGACGCTATGGAGTTAATCCGCATGAGAAGTTAGTTCTCTGTGTGGGTCGTCTGGTTCCTCAAAAAGGCGTAGAATATCTAATTCAAGCGATTCCTCGTATTGTTCAGAGGTATCCAGAAGCCAAATTCATCATAGTAGGCGACGGATGGCTAAAAGCACACTTGGAATACCTTGCAAATCAAACTGGTCAGCGATGGAGAATAAACTTCACTGGTTTTATTCCAGACTTGGAACTTGTGAGTTTAATAAAAAGCGCTGACGTATTAGTTGTTCCATCTATCTATGAACCTTTTGGCATAGTCGCTTTAGAAGGGATGGCTGCAGGCGTGCCGGTTGTTGTCAGTCAAATCGGAGGATTAACAGAAGTGGTTGAACATGATCGAACAGGAATTTTTGTTTATGCACGAAGTTCAGATTCTATTGCTTGGGGAGTTGATCGAGTTTTGTCTGATCTTGGTCATGCAAGGTGGTTAACTCAAAATGCCAAGGAAAAAGTGCAAAGTACTTATAGTTGGGAAGCGGTTGCAATGAAGACAATTGAAGTTTTTGAAAAGGTAGCGAGGTAGCATTATGAGTGGTCCATCATCTGGTTTCTCATATGGCCCAATAGTGCCTGAAGATCTTCGCCTTCTTTGTATGCTACATAATATTGGGGCGGTTGCGCCCGAGAGGTCATTAACTATCAAAGAAATTAGTGAGTGGACTACGGTGGAGACTTCTATGGTTCAATCTTATCTGCAAAAGTTTGTTGAGCAAGGCTACGTTAACCATATTAGGATTGGAGAAGTTGACAAATACCATTTGACACTAAACGGAATAAGAAAAGTGTTGTCGATATACTCGTAAGCAGAGTCTATTTTCTGATTCTTCTAATCTGGAATACCACTGGATTGTCAGGGTCTGGGCAGGCGTTGCTTAGGATATCTCTATCTTCTGCCCAACAAAATTCTGCGCCGTATCTCATAGAATAGATTTTTGGAAGCAACGTCATGAGGGCACTATAGCAAATATTTCCCTTTATTGTTTTTCCATCAAAATATATTATGTCGCCAACTTTGTGACCGAAAAAACAATTTCCTTTTACGCTTTTGACTTTGACTTCAATGTCATAAGACACGCTAATTCACCGTTTAACACATCGCCTACTATACTTAAAGGATTAATCACGCGCATGCAGTCAATTATGCACTAGTGCAGATTAAAGAGGAAAATTTCCCAAACGAAAAAACAAGCTAACAGCAATGTCAGCCAAGCGTTCAGAAACACTATCCCTTCTTCCTTTCTTCTAGCACTGATGCCAGCATAAGTAATCGAGAAGATTCCTATTGCCCAAATTGCAAGTCCTCCCCAAAACGGCAGAGGGGAAATAGTCAACCGATATAACGTCCCAATTGTTTCACGAGTCATTGCAGACCCATAAAAAGAGAAGCCAATTATAGCCGAAAATAAGCCAATGCTTTCAAGTGTCATAAAAGTTCTAGAATCTATTTCAGGAGAGTGCCCAGCCACACCAATAGCGATGAGAATTACCCCTAACGCAGACACCACCATTGCAGCGATGTTAGTTTGAATAGTCTGAATCAGAGCGTTTAGGTTTGGCGTTGCTATTTCTGTCATGAAAAAGAGAGAAATAAAAATCACTACTGGACCGAGAAAAAAAGCACCGTCAGTAGGTTTCAGTTCAGCCATACATGCCTCTATTCAAATCTCATATAATAAGATTTGTGAAGTAAGACTCTATAATACAACATCATAGCTAAAAAGGTTGAAAGGCCTTCTTCGTTACTTAAGATACATACATGAAGAAGGCAACATTAAAGGTGTTTCTTATGTACCTTAAAGTGTGCGCTATTCCCACTTCTCTATGATTATCTTATCGTCGCCAAGTTTGAACCATATTTTCACTCGCATAGAGGAATCTGTTTTAAGTGGGAACATGCTGTCTTCTGCCAAGTCTTTTGGAACGTAGATTAAGTATTTTTCATCTTTTCGTTTGAATAAGCGTCCTCTTCCTTCATTGACCATATAGATGCACCTCCTCATTGAGTCAAAGAACGACATTTCTGGTTATAATAAATTTAAACCTTGCCTTCATTTTTTATGACAGTTTGAATTAATCTTCAAAATGAAAGTATCCCTTAGAATCGTTCTTATCAGTTATATATCATATTAAAACAAATCCGAAGAACATCTTTTAGAAAAAATAAAGCAAGATTGGCTATCCCAGTAACCTTCCAATGTTGCATGTGACGATTTCAGATGAAAACTTTTTATGGCACTTAAACTCACGTTCTTAGAACCATCAAACAGTGAAAACGAAAAATGAATAGGAGAGCAGTAAGGTGGTGTCGTTCATTAGAAGACTTTTCGCGATAGGAACAGCAAGAAAACTTGCACAGCTTTTTTGCTTCTTTATTTTCAACGCTGTAGTTTTTGGTTGGACTCCTACTCCCCTATTGCTTCCAATTCTAAATGGTTTAGGCACACCTCAAAAGATAGTAGGCGATGCTTTCGCAACATTACAGCTTATACTTTATGACGCCAAAAATTTTCCTTGGCTTCCAATAGCTTCATTTCTTTTTATAGCAATCGTATTAGGCAGAGCTACTTGTGGCTGGATTTGTCCATTTGGCTTCATCCAAGATTTGTTAGGATACGTCAAAAGGAAGCACACCGAGATTTCATCAAGAACACATAAAGATATGGTCAATGTTAAATACGGCGTTTTGGCGTTTACCTTGTTTATAAGCATCGTTTCAGCGTTGACACTAGTTGCGGGGGTTGGGCAAGGTTTCAGAGGGGCTTTTGGCGTTTTTGCCCAAGCACCATTCGAGGCATTAAGTCCAGCTAACACTCTTTTCTCCACTTTACCAAGTATTGCATTAAATGCGCGTTATACAATTCCGATGTGGCTTCAGACAGGGGATGTACTAGGTCGTATACTTGATGGAATTGTGTCGATGCCGATACTTTTTTGGGTTCAATTCAGTATAATGGTAGCCGTAATAGTTGTGGGAGTATACGTTCCACGAAGCTGGTGTCGATATTTCTGTCCTCACGGCGCCGCCTTAGCTTTCCTAAATAAGTTTAGTTTCCTTGGATTGAAAAGAGAACCTGTAAAATGTACGAAGGCTAGATGCAATGCGTGCGTGGAAGTTTGTCCGATGAAGGTTCCCATCCTTGATTTGTCTTGGGAAAAATTCACTGACCCCGAATGTATTTACTGCCTAAAATGCGTTGAAGCATGCACAACAAAGGCCATAAAACCAAAGTTCCCCTAGAGCGACTCAAATCATTTTCAAGCTAGTTCTTTTCCGCAACGAGGACAGAATCTTGCGTCTTCGCTGAGCACTTGTCCACATTTGGGGCATACTCGGGTTATCCTTTGAAGTGCGGTTATTCTGCTTTCTCTCACTACGAGATAGAGTATCAGCCCAATAATATTGAGAAAAAAGACAATTAGAGCCCACAATAATCCGTCCATTCCACGTGACTCGGCATCTTGGTATACCCATATCAAGATTAGAATTCCAATTACAAACCAAACCAAGAAGAAGGGAATAATAAAAACCCATCCCCACCATTCCCACATTCCGTCCATATGAACTATCTGAAAGGGTAACAATGCAGGCACCTTGCTTTCATATGCTTAAGATGATTTATAAACCTTGTAATTCTTGCACTAAAGGAAAGAAAGAATTTTGCGATGACTATGCAGTGGAGTTTTTCTTCCAGCTTGTACAGAAATTGTTTCCTTTTAGTTCTGTTGATAAGCCAAGACTTATGTGGCGTTGCCTTTTGCTTCTAATGAGCGAATGTTTTTGATGAGCCAAAGCTTGATGGGGATACAGATAATAAGGTTTGCACACGCAAAAAACTTGCATAAAGAGTCGTTATTTGGGAATATGAAACAGTTATATATGGTACTATTAGAATCACATTTTTGATTAAATTGACGGACTCTCGCCGAGGGAAAAGAATGAATCAATACTCTAGAACCCTTCTTTTTTTCCCAATATTTGTCTGTCTCTATCTCTTGATTTGCCTCTTCATTTTCATTCTTTTCCAAGGCGATCTGCAGAATTGGTACGAGTTTATGAGGAACGACGCTTCGATGGCCTTATTTTATCTCTTTTGCATAACTGGAGTGATAGGAACCAGTATAATGATATTATTTAGGAGAGACATCAGAATTCTGGATGCGCCTCCTAAAGTTCTCATAATTTCTTTTCTATTGACCATTGTCATCGGATTTAGTGCGTTAACTTATCTTAATTTCTCTGCCACTGAAGCGAATTATGCTTGGATGAATGATGGGTTAGTTTATCAGCAAATGGGGCAATCCTTTCTTTCGCATCACGAATTCATTCTCAATGGGAATTATACCCACCATCTCGCTCCGATATATCCTATATATCTATCAATATTTTATGCTTTTTTCCCTGTTCAATTTGGAACGCAGATCGCTGTAGAAATCATTTTCGCGGTGTCTATTGCGGTAGTTTTTCTGACTTCGAAAAGATTGTATGGGACGATGCCTGCTTTGATGACAACAGGACTTATTGCTACTCTTCCAACTTATGTTTTTTCCACTTCTCGAAACTTCGCTGAACCCATGGTGCTCATTTGGTATGCTCTTACAATCTTTTTTATTATTGAGAGTCTTCAGCCGAAAAAAGAAAATAGAATAATATTTGCTGGCCTATGTGCTGCTCTAGGATATCTCACAAAATCAAGCCTTGGATATTTCTTTCTGATTACTGGAATAGCGGGTTTCCTATGGAGGTTTTACTACATGAGATGGCGCGTCCTCAGGAATAAGAAATATTTAATCGCAATCATTGTTTTTTTCACATTAGTCTTGGCGTGGGCAGCTAGGAATTTATACCATTTTTGGGATGGCACAATTTCAGATATTTTTGTATCATGGGACACTAGTGAGTATTTTTGGAAGGCGACAAATTACTCTCTCTATGAAGGCCTCGGTCGTTTTTTTGTAGAGTTTTGGTTTTTTATCGTTCTCTCAACTCTCTTCATGTTATCTTATGTCTGGATTTTCTTTGATCATATTAAGAAAACTTTTAGACGAATTCGTGACGAACGAATAAGTTGCCTATATTTGGCGATGGCACTACCATTCCTAATTTGTTGGATAATGGGGGCGATTTATTTCGTATTTGAGAATCATTGGATGCCCCCTAATTGGATTTCTTATGACCCTATTTCCCAAGTTCGTTACCTCGTTTTTACATTGGTGCGGTACTGCTTCATTGTTGTGGTGCCTTTAAGTTGGCTAGCTTATGAATCCCGAAGATTCGACATTGCATCTGGTAACAGGTCAACTCTGACGCTCCCAAGTGTTAGGGATGAATAGGATGAAGCAGAAACAGAACCAAAGAGAAAACAGCGGAGTAAACTTTGCAAATCAGAGTCTAAACTCCCATTCACACCAGAAGCCCTGAGCCCTCTTGTCTGGGGGACAAGCTTTGCAGACTACTTCAATTTTTAGATTCAGTTCTTCTGCAAAACTTTTTAAGTATCCAAATCTCACTTGCTTGCAAGGAAAAATGCCAAGTCCTTTGCGGATTCTTGCTTCTTGGATTCTGCATTCGGTTACTCTGAAAACAATGCGTGTCTTTGTCACATCAATCTCTTTTTTTGTTTGATATAGTGCCCAGCTTGTGTTTCTTAAGATTTCCAAAAGGGAAGGTAAGTCGTTTTCTTTTATCCCTAAGGTTTCTTTGAGTTCTCTTGCCTCAATTTTTCCCATCAATTTCCAACAATCTGCATCTATTTCAGTGGCAGCATTGGTGCCAAATTTCTCCTCTATGCCCAAGAAGTATAATCCATCAATTCTCCACAAGTTTCTGATATGTAAGAAAAATAGATCAAGTAATTTCTCTTTCGGCACACTGCTCAACATCTTACGGTCTTGCTCTTCGGATAAGATCATTTTAGACACCGATAAATCTTAGAAAAGATTCATTATATTCATAAAAAATTTATATCTTTCCTTTAAATCACAGAAAATTGTTGCCATAGTTGGAGCATTACTTATGGCTACAATAAAGAGGCCACTAATAGAGGAGTAGCGCGAATAAGAGGGACCGATGTAAAAAATCCTTTAGGCTTTCCACTTGATCTTGTTGACCGTGCAGTGATAATCGCAACTCAAGAATACGACCCAGATAGCATCCGAGAAATATTACAGTTACGATGCGAAGAAGAAAAAGTCAAGATGGAAAAAGAAGCCATAGAAAAACTCACTCAAATCGGATCAAAAAGTTCCCTCAGATATTCAGTTCAACTACTCAGCCTTGCAGCCCAAAATGCCAAGACAATGAAACGTGAAAAAGTCACAGTCGAAGATGTGGAAAGAGTGGACAAACTTTTTATGGATATTGGAGAAGCAGCAGAACATCTAAGAAAATACGAAGAGAAACTTATGACACATTAGCAATACTTTGTTGATAGAAAGATGTCATAACAGCTTCTCTCTTTAAAAACAACGACGCTCTAAGATTCCATATGAAAAGTTGTTTTTTTGCAATCCTTCGTTAAACTAGTTGAAAAAAGAATAAAAGAAACTTATGCGATATATCTTAAGCGTTAAAATAGAGGTGAAATAAAGTGAAAATTGGTCCAATCATTCTACTTTGCCTAGTGACGCTTTCACTGATATACGGTTGCAGTGCTGTGTGGCTTAACTATCAAATTCAAGGCACAAAACCTACTTCTTTTGCTGAAGGAATTGACTTCCTGCGATCTCTAGGAACCCCATCTTCCTATCTCCAAGCCGACCCAATAGACTCTCCAAGACCAAAGATCAAGACCTAGGGCACAATCGCACGCAAAGTAAGAAAAAATTCTGTTAACAGCAATGGGAGGCTTTCATGGTGAGTCGCCTTGAAGATTTTGAGTACATGCTTCAGTACATGAAAATGTTGGATCCAACAAACGCAAAGATATTAGAGGGATTAGGTAAGTATGGACCACGAAATCTTTTGTCTCTTGCCAAGTCTATACGTTTGCCTCCCACAACTGTGAGTTTTCGAATTAAAAAGTTGATTGAGGAAGGGCATCTTAAGATTAGATCGAGATTGGATTACTCTAAGCTTGGATTGATGAGGGCAACTGTCATCGCTGAAACGTTGCCCGGGTTTGAGGACAAGCTGCAAAGATTGATAGAGAACGTTGGCTACTGGACATACATTACTAAATGTTATGGAAAATTCAATGGGTTTTACAGTATACTGGCGTTTCCAGAAGAAAACAAAAAAGAACTTGAAACATACCTAAACGAAGCTATACGTCTTAAAGCGTTTTCAAGCTACACTTTCCATTGGACAACAAATTTTTGCGAAGTTGCACCCAACTTTGACTGGTTCAATTTCAAGAGAAAAGAGTGGCATTTCAAGTGGCGGGAATGGATTAACGAGGTTCTCAATGCCTCTCAGACACTTTCTCAGCGCCTTCTAGATCCTAAAGGATTTCCCATTATGGTTGATGAAACTGATCTACTGATCTTGAAAGAATTAGAGAAAGATGGAACAGTGGGATTTACTCAATTGACAGAAGTTGCTGGGGCAACGCCACAGAGTATTAGTTATAGATATCATAAGCATGTTGTCAAGCGAAAACTTATTGCTGACCATGAGGTCTCAATTTTTCCATATCCTCTTCATGTGTCAGATATGTGCAGTTTTGTTATTGACTTTAAGAATGAGAAGGTTTTGGCCAAGTTTTCTAACACCTTACAAAATAAGCCTTTTGTCCTGAGTTTTGCAAAAGTTATTGGAAAAAATTCCCTTATAGTGCATACGTATACCCCAAAATTAGAGTTTCCTCATTTAATTGAATCTTTGAGCCATCTAGCTAGGGAGAATATTATTTCGAACTTCTTTTACGTCACTTTAGACATTCTATCCTTTAAACGTCAAACAGTTGCCTATGAACTTTTTAAAGAAGACACATGGAGCTACAACCAAAGGGATAATGTAGAAAAGTTGAAAAAATCCATTAGCTTACCGTAGACAATCTTTTCATACAGCTATAGTGCCAGTCAATGAATTCGATGTACATTGAGGTTGCTAGAAACCGAAAAGTATGTTTTGTTTTTGCCAAAAAATAGCGTAAATTAAGTAAAAAAGAAAAAGATTTTTAAGTAGAACAAGCTGATATCTGTGTGTTGGAGGTGGAAACTGCAAGAAAAAATTGCTAGACCTCCAGAAACACGAGCTTACGTTAAGTATCAGGCCGAGGGATACAGAATGGAAGTCTAATGTAATTTACTTCTGTATTCTCAGAACTCCTTTCTCTTTCGGCATTATTCTTCCATTCGTCCAAACCCTATAATAATATTATGTAAAAGTATTGATTGAAGTAAGTTAATTTCTTGTTTTCGCCCAGAATTTGAGTATGCGATCCGAGATAGACATTTAATTTGCCTCTTGCTTTTATGTTTCACTGTTGAAAAATATGACAAGCCTTATTTTGCAATATGTTTGATTTGCATTGATGCATCATTGATGCAATTGGCTTTTCACAACCAAATCAGTTGTGCATTGGAATAAGTTTAGTGGTTAGACTCGTTTGCGATGTGAGATTTATATGTTCCATAGGTGAGAGGCAAAACCTTCTAAAGGATCTGCACACTTTGTAGTTCTATGCAAATTCGTAAATTAACTATTGACGATTATAATGAAATCATCCCCCTATGGAATAGAGCTGCTTTGCCCTACAAACCTAGAGGTCGAGATGGTAAATCCGCTATCGAGTTTCAGATAAAAAGGAATCCCGATTTCTTTTTGGGAGCATATGATAAAAATAGACTAGTAGGCACAGTTCTTGCGAGTTATGATTATAGAAGAGGTTGGATTAACCGTTTGGCTGTTGACCCTGAATATAGGCGAAGGGCAGTCGCTCAGAAACTTATTGCTGCTGCAGAGAAGGTGTTGAGGAAAAAGGGTGCTAGAATTATCGGCGCACAAGTGAATGAGAATAATGTTGCATCTTTAAGTTTGTTCAAAAAGTGTGGTTATGTGGAGCATCGTGATGTTGTATACCTCAGTAAGCGAGATAGTGACGAAGTTTAACGACACATTTCTGCTTGTTTTTATGATATGCTTCTTCTGAACACAAAGGTTGCAACAGCCATTACTGCAAGGGTCATTGTGACTATTATCCCTACGTTTGGCAGTATATTTGCCCAATCCCAGCCTTGTGTAGTTATCATTCTAATCGGTGTGATTGTGTGTGTTATTGGATTCCAGTCAGCGATAGCTTGAAGCCATGCGGGCATCAGTTCTTTTGGGAACAATGCGTTGCTTGTAAACATTAGTGGCATTGTCATGAAATTCATTACTACCATTAGAGTTTCATGGCTTTTGATGACTGCCCCTAAAGCAAGTGATATGCCTGAAAGCATTAAGCACAGAATCATCGCGATCAGTATCACAGCAACAACGCCAAGTGGACCCGTTGCAACATTGACTCCCATGACTATAGCTGCGCAAAGTATCAATGTTGCCTGAAGGGACGATATTAGGCCCGAGGCTATCATCTTTCCTATAGGTATTGCGGACCTTGATATTGGTGCTGCAAGCATCTTGTTTAGGAAGCCCAGACGTCTGTCCCAGACGACTGAGAGTCCTCCGAAAACCCCACCAAATATTGTTGTCATGACTACGATTCCTGGTGCCATATAGTCTAAGTAGCTTTTTATGCCGAAACCAGGTATTGTCGTAATTGCTTGCATCATGTTGCCTAAGAGGGCTAGCCATATTATGGGTTGTACGATTGACATAAGTATTCTTGCTGGCTGTCTTCTGAATCGTTTGAGTTCTCTCCAGCATACGTTCCATATGTCGCCTAGAACGCTCACATTCTTGTCCTCCTCATTCTTATTCTTTCTCTCATCAGGTCTTCTTTGTTGCTGGTTTCTTCTCGTAGTTCTCTTCCTGTATATGCCATGAATACGTCGTCTAATGTGGGTCTTTTAAGTGAGATTGATTCTATTACGGTTCCTGCTTTCTCTGCCACTTCAAAAATCTTTGGGACCGTTGTTTCTCCATCTCTTGCCACAACGCTGAAGGAATCTTTTATTGGCACAATATTTTCTATTGAAGAGATTTTCTTGATTTCTGCAAGCGCTTGATTGATATAACTGTTTGTTTCGTTTTTGAATTTTAATGTGATTATGTCGCCGCCAATTTGGCTTTTCAGTTCGTTTGGTTCTCCGACAACTTTGATTTGGCCATAGTCTATTATGCCGATGCGGTCGCATAGTTTGTCTGCTTCATCCATGTAATGCGTTGTTAGAAAGATTGTCATGTGGGCTTCTTCTCTTAGGCGCTGTATGTATTCCCAGATTTTGAGTCTCGTCTGAATGTCCAAACCAAGCGTGGGCTCATCTACAAACAGCACATGTGGTCTATGAATCAATCCTTCGGCTATGTCGAGTCTTTTTCTCATTCCGCCAGAGTATGTTGATACTAGGCTGTTTGCGCGGTCTGCGAGGTCAACCATTTCTAAGACTTCGTTTATGCGTTTTTCCAGAACTTCTTTAGGCAGATGATAGAAGCGTCCTTGTAGCAGTAGGTTTTCTCTTCCTGTCAAGTTTTCGTCCACAGCAGTGTCTTGGGAAACGTAGCCTATGCAACTTCTAACCTTAACTTGTTCCTTGGCTACATCAAAGCCACAAACAGTTGCTTTACCGCTTGTTGGCTTAAGCAACGTGATTAGCATGAGGATTGTTGTTGTTTTTCCAGCTCCGTTAGGTCCAAGAAAACCGTAGATTTCCTCTTCTTCAACTTCAAATGAAACATTATCTACGGCTTTTATGTTGCCAGGATAAATCTTTGTCAAGTTTTCAGTTTTTATTGTGGATGAGGACATGGGGTTTTCACCTCTTCAGTTTCTTTGTTATTTCTTCAATTTTCTTCGTTGCTTGTTCTAATGCCTCTTTTACCTCGGCTACGGCTTTTTCTGAATACGATTCTTCAAGTTTTTCGCGCAAGTCCCACATTGCCTTTGCTAGTTTCATTCTAGCTTCAGCCAAATCTCTTGCTTTTTCTGGAAAACCTAACCAAGGTGGAGGGATTGGTTCCATGAATGAAGGCACGAAGAATCTGAATCTCTTGCGTAATTCTTCTTTTTTCTTTATGTGTTCTTCTAGGAATGCTTTACCTTTGTCTGTGAGAGCATAACGCTTTATGCCCGCTTCTTTTTCAGCTGTTTCCTTTATGTATCCTTCTTCTTGTAGCCATGCCATAAGCGGGTAAATGGAGCCTGGGCTTGGTTTCCAGCATCCGTTTGTTCTCTTTTCGATTTCGCTTATGATTTCCGAGCCCGACATGGGTTTCTCGTTAAGCAATTTCAGCACATAATATCGCAGAAAGCCCTTCGGAACCGCTGCTGTATGTCTCATCCAATGTCTAAATGGACCGTGAAACATTCTCAATCATCTCCTATCAAATTTGATATCGCATTCGATATCAATAATGATATTTAAGGTTTTCGGAAAATTCATCTAACGCTTTTAGCTGCTGCTGATACGCGTTTTAGGCATTCTATGGCGCAGTTGTAGGTGGGGAATCCTCTGAGGCCGCATTCTGGGCCTGCGTACGGGACTTTTTCTGTGCCGAATCTTTCAACGATTTTGGTCAGTCTGTTTTTCATTAGGTCTACGCTTTCTAGGAAGGTTTCAGGTTTTATTTTTCCTGATTTGATGTTTTTCCATGTCTCTGCGACTTGGTCGCCTATTGTTAAGACGTTTACTTGTTTTTGTGATTCTTGGATTCTTTGTTTGATTAGTTTGTCAAAGTCATTTGTGCATATGCTGGCTGTTAGGGATTTGTCTGTTGAGTCTAGGAGTTGTTTTGTTTTTTTTATTTGGTATATTGGGTCGTCTACTGGTGCCTCGATGGCGTCTAGCGATTTTGTTTGCCAGATGATTTCGTCTGATGTTTTATGTAGGTGAAGGATTGTTTGTATTCCTTTTTCCTTAGCTTTGTTGAGGATTGTTTCCCATGCTATTAGTAGTTTTTCTCTTCCTTCTGAACCGTAGGAGATTAGGGGGTCGTCTAGTATGCCGATGAGGGGTTCTTCTAGGGAGAATATGGCTACGCTTGCATGTTTCTCTGTGAACATGTTGTTTTCTACTATCTGGGAGATTATGGCTGATAGTCGGGCGATAGTTTCGTTGTTTCTGTAGATGAAGAATGTGGAAAGTAGGTGTGGTCCGACTATGCATATTCTAATTTTGAGTGGTTCGCCTATTTTTTCGCTTATTTTTTGTGAGTTTCTCTTTATGACAGTGACTTCTGGTATGATGGTTTCTTCTTTTTTCATTGTTAGGATGCCTGTTTGCATGTAGCCTCCTTTGACTTTCTCTGCGCCTTGAATTGGTTCTAGAAACATTTGGTTTACGTCTCTGAATTGTGGATAGTTTGGTATGTCGATGCCTGCTTTTGCTTTGTCAATGAGCACTTCTATAACTAATTTTTCAAAATATTGCGCAGACTCATGGAGTGGGTTAGAAGAGTAGAGTTTTGCTCCTTCGAGAAACTTTTTTTCATTGAATCCTTCTGGGTTGGGTAGGCTGCCTGAGTCGTATGTTTTTATCATAGAGAAGCCTCTTAGTTCATCTTGAAATGTTCCCATCCTCTGGGTTCTATTTGAAGAATCCTTTTTTCAGATTTAAGAATTAGAGACCTTTCCTTTGTTACTTTTCCAATTTTTATTAGTTGAGTTCCAACATTTCTTACAGCGTCTTTTGCTTTTTTCCAGAGTTTAGGCGTAACTGTGATGACAAGTTCATATTCTTCTCCGCCGTATAGACTTAGTTCTATTGGGTTTAGGTTGTTGGTCTTTGCGAATTCTTCTGCTTCTTTTGCGGTTGGCAGATTGTCTATTGAGAATCCTATGTTGCTTGCTTTTGCGATTTCGTGTAGGCTCCATGCTAGTCCGTCGCTGGAGTCTATTGATGCGGTTACTGTTCCTGTCTTTGCTAGTGCTAAGCCCTCTTTGAGTCTGGCTTGGGGCATGAGAATAGCGTCTACAAGCGTCTGTTTTATTCCCACTGGAGTGGGCAATCCTTTAAGGAGGAATTTCAAGCCTGCGGATGTTTTGCCGAAGCTTCCTGTAACTGCGGCTATGTCGCCTGGTTTTGCTCCACTGCGTTTCATTAGAAAGCGTTTTTCAGTTATGCCAAGCGCCGAGCAGCTGATTATGAGGTCTGTGGCTTCACTTGTGTCTCCGCCTAAGACGTAGGCGTTGTATTCGCGGGCTCCTGCGTTCATGCCTTTACTGATTTGTTCTATGTCTTTTTCTGTATAGTCTTTAGGTAAGCCTAAGGATGTGAGTATGGCGATGGGTTGGGTTCCTTTTGCAGCCAAATCGCTTATGTTCATGACTACTGCCTTTCGTGCTGCTTGCCAGATGTTCATTCCTTTTGGGACGTCGGTTTTGCCTACAAGCATGTCAGTTTTGAAGACTGCAAGTTTTTCATGTCCAACGTCTATGGCGGATGCGTCGTCTCCAAAGGGAATTGGCATGTTAGGCATTTTCTCTAAATGCTCAAGGATTATTTCTATAATTTTCCGTTCGCCTAATTCTTCGAGTGATTTCAAGAGCGATAAACCTCTATCTTTAGGTTGTACAGATTTTCTTAAAAGCTTGTGTTATGTTTCATATTTGTTGAGTATTCCTCAGAGGAACAAAGAATGCGTATATCTCTTTTATACCTAGAAACCTAGTTGAACAGATAGAACATTTAGGCTAAGACAAACTATTTTTGCCAGTTAATTGCCTCGCTTAATAGAAAATGTTTTATTGCCATTGATGAAAGATGTGATGTTGAAGAAGGTGAATTATATGGCTAAGTGTCCTAAATGTGGAAGAGAAGTCAGTACTCCTAAGAAGACTTGGAAGATGGCTGGTAAACCAGATAAGAGTGGAAAGAAAACAGAACTTACGATTGGACTTTTTGAGCACTGTGGAAAATCTTTCAGAGCTGCCTTAGGCAAGAGAAAAATCTAAGTCAAATAGAAGTTCCAATCTTCATCTTCTTTTTTTCTAATATCATTTGGCAAACATTCTAGAATGAGGTTTCTAGCACGACAGGATGTAGATTGAGCTTCGCTTAGAACCTTACCTTGTCTTTTCTAGATTCTTTTCTTCGTATTTTTTCTGTCCATTCATAACCGCATACATTACACTTCTTGGAGTCAGCTAGAACTGTTATCTTCCTACTTCGACATTGAGGACATTGTTCTTTTCTTCCCATTGACCCAGCCAGCCACTGTCAGATAATATTCTTTTCTTGCTAATTGCCAATTATCTTTTTCTCATTCGTCGTTATAACACTACTAGTAGTCATAGTCTTACAGAAGAAAACATACTATTTAGCTAGCAATATCGGTTTTTCTAGTCCTAGCATAAGTCATAAAAACTGAAGAAGAATACAGAATCAATGGTGACAAGAATTGCTTGAAGGTAGGGTTGTGAACTTGAGGGTTGTAGAGAAGGGAGATTTGCCACTGGCTGCGGAATGGTTGAATAATCCTGAGTATTTTGGTGTTTACAATCCTCTGATGCAAACATCTAGAGCAGAGTTAGAAAAGAGGTATGATAATCTTCCTCCAGAAGAAAAATGGTTCATTATAGAGAAAAAAGATGGAAGCAAGATTGGGGCTATTTTGCACTCTCCTGTGGGGAAACAGTTTGAAATAGGTTATTCTTTGATTCCAAGTGAGAGGGAAAAGGGCTACTGCACCGAAGCAGTCAAAATCATGGTTGACTACTTGTTTCTTTCGAAGGATACTGTGCGTGTTCAAGCTCACATTGATCCAAGAAACATAGCTTCTCAAAAGGTTGTGGAAAAAAATGGATTCAAGAAAGAAGGAACAATACGCAGATGTTATTTTGCAAAGGGAGAATGGAGAGATATGCTTCTATATAGTATTCTCAGAGAGGAATGGAAAGAGCCAAAAATACTAACAAAAACAATTCTTTAAGAACAGAAAGGCAGTTCTGAAATCGTAGCAAAAAAAGAATATGGAAGAGTGTTCTGCTATGTTTTTGCTGTTTGTTGTTCTCTTTTCTTCATTTCGTTGTAGAGGTATTCAAACCACTCGTAGAATCTTGGTTCATTAAACTGTTTTCTCATGCCTTCTACTATAGGCTTCATTTTTTCCCATGTCATCTCAACTGGTAAGAGATCGGCAATCGTACCAATGTCAGCAAGTTTTCGATGTAGAAGAACGCCTGCACCTTCAAAGAAGTTGGCGACCATGATGATTGCGCCAGTGACTGGTTTTCCAGAAAAGGGTTGACCATACCTCTGCACAAGGTCGCTGTAGTCCTTGAATTCCAGGTTTATTGTCTTCGTCCATGCTTCATGAAATTCCTTTCTGTTTAGATCTGAATAAAGTCTCCAGACTAGGTCTGTTTGTCTTGCTTTAACTTGTTGCCGTAGATGAAAAAATAATAAACAACTCCTGCCACCACACTTGCAGCTGCAACTACTATTGAAATAGTTGGTACATCAACCATTTTTTGCACCTAAAAAGACTACATTATTGATGTTAGTATTAAAAAGTAATTCACTTTTACAGTTCGATTTTTATCGGTCCAGGATGCATTGACCTAAAACTCCTTAAATTGAGCTCTGACAATAAAAATATTTGTGCCTCGGTGGCTCAGCTGGTAGAGCGGCGGTTTCGTAAACCGCAAGTCGCGGGTTCAAATCCCGCCCGGGGCTCCACTTTATTGGGGATATAGTTTGATACAGAAGGGCATTCATTGTGATGTTAGATTTTTTAGGATTAAAATATTTTTTGCAATTTTTTGTTGCTATTCTTTTGTTTTTGATTCTCTTTTTTGTTAATCGAAAGTTTTATAACAAATACGCTAACATATACGTACCTAATATTTTGGGCTGGGGAAGGTGTTTGAAGAGGCGTAGTCGAGCAGAAGTTATTGTCGATATTTTATCTGAGGCTATGCATGGGGCGAATAACCCTCTTGAAACTGCAAAATTGAGACATAGAAAAGCGACCTCCTAGCTCTACATAATAGACAACAACACAAAATACCAATACACAACAACCACACCAACAACACAAAAAGAAAAGAAAACAAAACTAAAAATCCCCTGGAAAAAATAAACCTCTCAAACAAAAAATCATTCACTTTGATAAAACAGGTTATCAATTCTTATCATAGGAACGAAGCTCAACAGGCTTCAGAGCAACAGCTATTTCAGAATCAGAACCACAGAATCAAATACTCGCTGTGCAGTTGATGAAAAAAACAAAAAATTTTCTGAATTTTCATCCAGTATAGAAGATGAGGAAAAACAAAAAATAATTTTAACCTACACACTCTGAGACAAGAAAAAAGAAAATTATTTTGAAACACCATGCATTTGACAGCCTAAGTCACACAATATCGTTCAGACACACGAACATTCTTTTTCAGCCCGACACCTTGGGCGATTGGAAGCTGCAGGCTAAGCACCTCGATCCGAAGACCTTGATGCGTACACCCCAGCTCCATTAAACCCATCTTTTATGGGAGCCCTCGTCCATGACAAAGGCTTCGTTGCCAAAGTCTCAGGCCATGGAATGGCCGCCTCTTTTCGGGAGCAGCTTCGAGCTTAGATGCCTTCAGCCCTTATTCGCGACAGCGTGGCTGCCCGGCAAGTGCCCTATCGGACAACCGGTAAACCATTGGCTACAACGTCCCGTTCCTCTCGTACTGGGGACCCTTTCCCCTCAGGCGACCAGCACTCCCAGCAGATAAAGACCGACCTGTCTCACGACGGTCTAAACCCAGCTCACGTTCCCCTTTAATAGGCGAGCAGCCTCACCCTTGGCTCCTTATGCAGAGCCAGGATGGGAAGAGCCGACGTCGAGGTACCAAGCCGCGGGGTCGATGTGGACTCTCGCCCGCGACGAGCCTGTTACCCCCGGGGTAATTTTTCTGTCATATCCAACCCCCATCAAGGAGGATATGGATGTTCGCTAAGCCCGGCTTTCGCCTCTGAATCCCTTACTTTGGAGGATTCAGTCAGACCGGCTTTTGCCTTTGCGCTCTACGGCGGGTTTCTGTCCCACCTGAGCCGATCTTAGGGCCCCCTCGATATCTTTTCAAGGGGGTGCCGCCCCAGCCAAACTGCCCACCTATCGTTGTTCCAGCACCGCAGAGGGCGCTAGTAAGAGACATGGCTGCAAAAGGTCGGTGTTCCATTGTCGCCTCCTCAAGTCCCCGGAGAGACCTGGATTAACGGCTCCCGACTACACTCTGCATCCACAACCACATCCCAGCGACAGGCTGCAGTAAAACTCCACGGGGTCTTCTTATCCCTCTGGGAGTTCGTGGACTATTCGTCCACGTTATGTAGTTTCACCGGATACCAAGCGGGGACAGCGGGGTCCTCGTTGCTCCATTCATGCGCGTCGGAACTTACCCGACAAGGCATTTGGCTACCTTGAGAGAGTCAGAGTTACTCCCGGCTTTTGCAGGCCCTTAGACCGGTTGAACCCGGGTTTCAGGTACCTGTAGTGGCCAGAATTCAGAAGCCGTTCACACCCTTTCGGGCTTGCGGCTCCCTGTGTTTTTGTTAAACAGTCGGGACCCCCTTGCTATTGAAGCCTGCAATCCCAGCCGAAGCTAAAACCGCAGGCACCCCTTATCCCAAAGTTACGGGGCTAATTTGCCTAGTTCCCTCGCTCGGTGTACACCCGACACGCCTTAGGTTTCTCGCCTAGGGACACCTGTGACGGTTCTTGGTACGGTCACAGAGGATCCTTCCCAACATTCTTTTCATGGATTCCAAGGATTGACTGAACCGCCCTAAAAACGGGCGGCTATTCCCGCTTTTGCTTGGTTCTCGCCATTGCGGCACTCCCCACGCTTATACGGTTAAACAAGGCGATGACCTTGTTCAATCTACCCTGAAATGTCAAATGTTGAGCTTGTGTTGCCACATGTACCTCTGTGGTTCCGGAACTTTAGCCGGATTCCCTTTTGGCAGAATCAGTTAAGTTCTGCCTTAGGACCGACTTACCCCCAGCTGACGACGCATTGCTAGGGAACCCTGGCCCCTTCGGCGGAGAGGATTCTCACCTCTCTTTGCTGTTACTACTACCAGGATTATCAATCCCTGACTGGTCCACTGGACCTTACGGCCCAGCTTCCGCCCAATCGGGACGCCCTCCTACCAGATCACGACAAAAGTCGCGCTCTGAGGTATCGGCGACTGGCTTAGCCCCGTCCATTTTCAGGGCCATCAGCCTCGGCGGGTGAGCTGTTACGCTTTCTTTGAAGGGTGGCTGCTTCTAAGCCTACCTCCCCGCTGTCTGAGGCTGATGACACCCTTCGGTTTGACATTTAGCCAGTACTTTGGGGCCTTAACCTCAGTCTGGGTTGTCCCCCTCTCGGTTATGGAGCTTACCCCCATAAACCCGTCTCTTAAGGTCTCAGGCGCTGATGAATTCGGAGTTTGAAAGAAAAGCGGGACCTTTCGATCCCTTACTTTTCAATCAGTGCTCTACGCCACCAGCCGCCTCGCTTAAGGCTGGGCTGCGACCCACTTTGGAGGGAACTAGCTATCACCGGACTAGATTGGTCTTTTGCCCCTAGCCTCAGGTCTTAAGAGCAAGTTGTACATTAGCACCTCTTCGGGCCTCCACCAGGCTTTCGCCTGGCTTCGCCCTGCCCAAGGCTAGATCGTCCGGTTTCTAGTGTCACGGCGGTGACTCCAGGCCCTTTCAGGCCTCGCCCCTTGCCAGCACAAGGCTGGTTGTGGGCTTGTTGGTTTTCCTTTGCTTTCAGGCTTTGGTGAGCCTTTAAGCTTGCCACAGCCGTGAACTCCCTGGCCAGTGTTTCGAGACTGAATGTGCAACCCTGGTCGTCCTCTCTCGTACTATTACGTTGCCGTAGGTTCCTTTGGGAGGAGTCTGTCCTTCTGGGCTGCACACGTCTGTAACCGTCTGGTTTCAGGCACTTTTCACCCCCCTTCCGGGGTACTTTTCAACTTTCCGTCACCGTACTAGTGCGCTATCGGTCTTGAGGCATATTTAGTCTTGGAAGTTGATGACTTCCGGTTTTCCACACCCAAACCAGGGTATGGTACTCTGGGATCTCAGCCCATCTTCTTCTGTTTTACGCTTACGGAGCTTTCATCCTCTTCGGCGCGCCGTTTCAGGCGACTTCAACTTGACAGTTAGAAGGTGGCTAAGCCCGTAACACTACATCCGCCATAAGTTTCCTTATGGAGTTTGGTTTGGACTTTTCCCTTTTCGCTCGCTGCTAATGGGGGAATCCCGTTTGGTTTCTTTTCCTTCCCTTACTAAGATGTTTCAGTTCAGGGAGTTCCCACTCCTTTCGGAGTGCCACAAAGTCCGAAGACTTCGCAGCAAGAAGTCTCATTCGGGTATCCACGGTTCTAAGGCTGCATGCGCCTACCCGTGGCATTTCGCTGCTTGCCGCGCCCTTCTTCAGTGCTCAAGCCTTGCCATTCCCCAGACGGCGTAGCATGTCAGGCTTACTCGGTTGTTCGGTGTCTGCCTAACGTTGTGGATTATAGGCGTTTTTATGTCTGCATGGTGTTTCATTGCAAGCGTAATGGCGTATGCTTGCTTTCACCCTTCACCTTCGATTTTTATGTCGAAGGTTGCATCTTGGGATGGAGGTGATTGGGCGATTCATTTCGCCAAAACTATTCTTGAGGCAATCTTCGCAGATATAAACGTTGCTTTCGCCTCTAATAAGAGTTTAGTGTCTCGTAGTCATCTTTATTTATTCATCGTTTTATGGGTGGGAAGTATTTTGAAACGGCTGTTTTAGAGTTTATTTTTGAAAAATAGTCTCTCTTTTTTGTTTGTTGGCAGGGTTAAAGTTTACATAGACTGCTGGTTTTCAAAGCTGTCATTATGGGTCTGCGTGTTGGATATGTTAATTTTAATTTTCTTTTGGGCAGCTGAGAAAAATAAGCTATTGAGTGTATAATGTTGTAATCTTGATTTGTTGTTCATGACTGCCAGTATGCAGCTGTAAAGTCTGTTTTGATTGGCATTCTTCAATATTTGATGTTTTGTTGTCTACTCTTTCTTGATAAATTGGGAAAATTTTTGTTTTTCATTATCAACCGCTGATTTTGGAATAGATGTTGCTTTGGGTTCTGTTAGGCTTGATAACTATGATAAGAGTTGATAAGTGGTTATCAAGTGAATGTTTATGTGATTGTCAGCCGAAAGTTTTTTAACTTTTGTTTCCATATGGAAACTTTAGTTTACTTTTACTTTGGACTGGTTTTAAAGAAGTAACCAGACAATAGTGTATTCAATAGTGGTTCGCTAAGAACCTCTTAGCTTATATAGTGCTTATAAGCAAAAACGAATTCACCTGCAGAAAATAGGAAAGAGCAGTTTTATGCAAAAAGATTCCATACGTTTGTCAACTAATCGTATAAGTTTATATAATGGATTCGCATAGTGAATATTCTGAGGGAGCAATAATGGCAGTGCTTCATGAGCCCAAGCTGGATACTATCATGATGGTGGAAAAAGCTATCATAGATGCTGAGGACTATCCAACAAGGCTAGAACTCTGGAGAAGTCTTCCTAGGAAAGTCCAATATCAGACCTTCAAGCGCATTCTGGATTATCTGGAAGCATCAGGCAGGATAACGTTCAACAACAAGAGGATCATTTACACTGGAGTAAATAATCCGAAACTGCGCGCCCTCATGGAGTCAAGTGTCCGCGTCCGATAATTATCTTTTCTTGTAGCCAAATATCTTGTTATACTCGTCATGTGACATTATGTCCAGTATGTGAGGGCATACTCCTATTCCATCTTCATTAAAAATGGTGTAGCATAAACGATATCCCTTCGGATGTTCATAACGATATAAATTGTTCACGCCATAATTTCGAATATAGTAAGATGGTATCTGTCTCTTTTTTACTTGCTCGCCTGCGTATATGTTCTCTTTGAGGGCAATCTCCATTTCCTTGATCCATTCTCTAAGCTTGCTATCGGGCTTTTGGGTTTTCAAAAATTCATCAAGATCCTTAGACCGAAAGACAGCTGGAGAAGGAATGCGACCCATGCAAGATTTGTACAATAGTGCATCGCTCAAGGTTTTGCATACACTCCATTCGCGCGCAAGTTCCAGCCGAAGATGTTCAAACTCCTAAAAAGAAACGTTTTCAAAGTGAAAAAGCAATTCGACTAAAGTATATTATTCAGAAATGAAAGGATTAGGATCGCCGTCTGAACCGTGTTCCTAATACAAAAATGGATAGTTACTCACAAAAAAGCGAATACTCAAAAATCCACTTTCTTGCGTTAATAGAACGATTGCTTCAGCAATCTTAATCTTAACCTACTGGCAATGAAGAGTCAAAAGAGGAGAAAAAAATGCATGGATAAAGTGAAAGTTGCATTATACGGTGTTGGCGAAGTTGGCAGTCGCATAGCCAGACATCTTCTTGAAAAAGAGGGCATAGAAATCGTTGGCGCCGTTGACATGGCCAAAGACAAGATTGGCAAAGACTTGGGCGAAGTATTAGGTTCAGGCAAGCGTTTAGGCGTCCAAGTATCTGATAATCCAGACAAAGTCCTATCTGAATCTAAGCCAGACATAGCGGTTCATGCCACTAGTTCATTCCTAAAACAAGTCTACCCGCTAATAGAGGTGTGCATAAAGCATGGAGTAAATGTGGTCTCCACATGCGAAGAACTATCCTACCCATACGTCAGTGACTCGCAAATTGCCAAAAGACTTGATGCCTTAGCCAAACAGCATAAAGTGACTGTTTTGGGCACAGGCATAAACCCAGGCTTCCTCATGGACACATTAGTCATAACGCTAACAGGCTTGTGCCAAAAAGTCGAAAAAATAAAGGTGACGCGCCTAATGAATGCAGCCACTCGCAGAATTCCATTTCAAAAGAAAATAGGTGCAGGCTTAACAGTAGATGAATTCAAGGAGAAAATAAAGAAGGAGGATATAAGTGGGCATGTTGGTCTTGTGCAGTCAATTTCTATGATAGCCGCTGCGCTAGCGTGGAAACTAGATAAAATCATTATCGACGAAGTTCAGCCAGTCACTGCCACGAAGCCAGTATCAAGTGAAGCAGTTAAAGTTGAGAAAGGCAAGGTAGCAGGCTTGAAACAGATTGCAAGAGGCATAAAAAGCGGCAAAGAAGTCATTACACTTGAGTTTCAGGCATATATTGGCGCAGAAGAAGAATACGATGCCGTCGACATAGATGGGATACCGCCTATTCACGAGAAAATTTCGCCATGCGTTCACGGCGACTATGGAACAGTTGCAATTATCGTCAACTCAATTCCAAAAGTGATGAACGCCTGCCATGGACTGGTAACGATGAAAGATTTGCCCCTTCCAAGTGCAACATCAGAGGATATGAGAAAATACATTAGCGAAAGAATGAAGTAACAAGTTAAGGTGGTTCTTATGACTGGTAAAGGCATACATCAAAAAGGACAGTTTTCTCTGCAAGACTTGCTGAACTCAACTAAAGCGAATCCAGAATTTCACAATGCAGGCGCAATCATGATGTTCATAGGTGTGGTTAGAGGAAAAACACGGTTAGGCGAAACTGTGAAAAAGTTGGAGCTGGAAGCCTACGAAGAGAAGGCAAACGAGGCTATTGACAGTATTTGTAGAGATTTGCAGAAAAAAGAAGGCATAGTTGATATTCAGATTCATCATTTCATAGGAGACTTTAACGTAGGCGAAGATTTAGTCTACGTTCTTGTTGCAGGTTCTCATCGCCGTAACATTTTTCCAGTTTTGAAAGAGGCAGTAGAACGATACAAGAACGAAGTGCCCATCTTCAAAAAAGAGTACATAACTGATAAGAGGGGAAAAACAAAATCCTATTGGGTCAGTGAACACTGAAGCAAGAAGACAATAACCTTTCTTCAATTCACCTCAAGTTTAAGTTGAGAGACTCCAATGAATTGTCTAAAATCTTCTGCAGCTGACTTAATCTCTTTCAAGTCTTCTTTTTTGAGTTTCTGAAAAGGCAAAATTGACACAGCTACACTATTTTTTGTTTTCTTGTGTCTCCATGTTCCCGCTATGTCGTCATTAACTAGAATAGTGGCGGCAACATCTCCAATTTTTGGGCGAAAAACTTGTTTCATAAACTCTCTTTGTATTATGCGTGTTCTATCCTTATTCCCTAAAACGAAAGAGTCAAACTTGGGCAAAAGATGAATAGGAGATTTTTCATCTAAATCTATTTCCATGAGTGCTTTGTAGTCTTTCTTTTGCATCCAAAGTTGTCCCTTAACACCTTCTATTTTTACTTCTTCAAGCTCAGATGCTAAGTTTTCTAAGGTTTTTCTGGCGTCGCTTGTCATTAGTCCGCTCCAATATGCAAAGTCTTGAATAGATGCTGGACCATAGCCGCTGAGATATTTTAGAAGAAGTTTTTCCTTTGCCTGCTCTTCATCTAACATGTCCAAGTTTAGGTTTGGTAACCACTTGTCCAATCTTGCAAAATATGACTCAGCACCTTGTGGTTGAGCATGAACCGTTAAGCCTTCGTAACATGTTTCTTTGAGAATGCCGCCCCAGGCGGAGAACAATGTTTCGTAGGGCTTAGATTTATCTTTTAACAGTGAACACATTTTCGTCGTGAGTTCTTTGCGTTTTAGAGGCTTGTCCGATAAGGCTTCAAGAATATGTGGATAAATTATGTTTTCTATTTCTTCTATTGAAAGCCAATCAGGTCTATCCTTCAAGTGTCCATGTTGTTTGAACCACATTTTCTTCAAGGCTTTGTTGTAGATTGGTAAGTCGTTTGATGGGATAACATGCAGTGTTCCTCGCATGCACCAAATCTTTACAAGCGTCTTAGCCTTATAGAGGGCTTCGTCCAACATACTCCGTTCGAATCCTTCTACTCTGTTCCACAGCGAAATATACGGCGTCAATGGCAATTGAGCATGCAAGCCACATACGTCGCTTACAACTTTCTCTATCTCGTTTTTCTTAGCTTTACATAGCAAATGATGCTTAAGACAGTAGAATCTGCTCACTCTTTTCAGCGACACTTTTTCATGAGCCATAACGCTTGCATCTCAACCTACATTTGGTTTGACTTTCTAACGTAATTGCTCAAGCTTTTATATCTAATGGCTTCTAGTGAACTCTGTGGTGGCTTTTTGTGAAATGGGTTACTCGTGAACACGTCCATGTGGACCGAGTCGCATGTCCTTGGCTCATCACAAAGTTTGTTGACCCAAAAGCCGAATTCATTTTTGCTCCTGTTGAGAAAATTGAGGAAATAGTAAAGAAGGAAGGTGCTATACCGTTTGACGCGCCAAGAGTTGAGTTGGGACATAAGGGTGACAAATGCAGTTTCGACGCCATCATAGAAAAGTATCATCTAGAAGATGAATCATTACAGGAGCTGGCAAAAATTGTTAGAGCAGCAGATACAGAGAACAAGAGGTTAGCGCTAGAAAGCATAGGCTTAGAAGCGATTGCAAGCGGTTCAATGATGATCATTAAAGATGACCACGAAGCCATCAAAAAAGGCAAGTACATCTATGACTCGCTTTACGCCTACTGCAAACTCAGAATATTACGCGAAAAGTACAAGAAAGAATTGGAGAAAATGGATAGAAAACAGAGATTTGAGTTCTTGAAGAAGAAGATGAGGAAGAACTAAAAATAATTTTATTCTCAAACTAGCCCCAAAGAGATGACTCAAGAATAATGGCGAAACCAAATAAAGTATCTAACAATCTTGCAGCTATTTTCTTCTCAATATTATGCGTCATGGGATTTTTTGCGATTTTAAGTTCAACAATGTCAAAGAACCCCGTTCTAAATCCTTTCGCCAAATCCATTAAAACTCCTGACACCCCAGACTACCTGTTAGGTTTTGTTGCAGCTGCATCCACAATACCTGGAATCCTTGTAAGTCTTCCAGCTGGCAAACTGTCTGACATAGTGGGTAGAAAGAAAATTTTGCTGTTGTCAAGCATCATTTTCGCTTCTGCTCCATTTCTTTACCTCTTCATAACTTCGCTTTGGCAACTCTTGCTTGTGAGATTTTATCACGGTTTCGCCACAGCCATGTTTATTCCAGTTGCAAACGCTGCAATAGCTGAAAAGTTTCCTTTAGAGAAAGGGGAGAAAATGTCGACTTTTTCTTCAATGACTGTTGTTGGAAGAATTATTGCGCCGATTCTTGGAGGCTACATTTTATCGGGGGGCTTCATTTTGCCTATTACTAACTGGAATTATCATGGGCTTTACATTGCAGTAGCAATCGCTGGAACTTGTGCGTTATTCACTGCGTTAATACTTTTTGGAAGTGAATCATCGGAAAGGATGCCTCAAAAATCTTCTGAACGTAAAAGATATTTTCCCGGTGGGATAGCGCTTGTAAGTCTAGTAGAAGCGGCTCAATATTACACTTTTGGGGCTTACGAGTTTTATCTAGTGGACTACGTCACATCTATTGGTTTAGGGGATGCACTTCGCATCGGCATTGTTACTGGAGCACAACTTGCCGCAATCGCGCTTGTCAAACCTTTTGCAGGAAGATTCTCTGACAAAGTGGGAAGAAAAACTCCTATCGTTGTAGGGCTAATACTTGGAAGCGTGCCATTGATTACCACACCTTTCGCAAAATCTTTTTTTGAACTTATTTTAGTATCTGTCATGTATGGAATTGGATTCTCTCTTGTCACGTCTTCAACTGGACCACTTGTTTCAGATCTAGTTAGCAAAGAATCTTATGGGTCAGCTTTAGGTTTTTTGAGCACAATTATGGATGTGGGTCAAACTTTAGGCCCAATAATCACAGGATTCATTTTCGCCACAACGCTTGGCTATATTGGCGCCTTCGTTTCTCTTGGCATAATCCTTCTTGTCTTCAGTTTGGTCTTCTCTCTACAACAGTGATTAAGAAAAAAGATATTCGTAATGCTTAAAGTCTACAAACGGGCTATCCGAGCAAGCATTTCATCATTTGTGGACATGTCAAACAAAACTCTGGAATTGGAGCGTTTTTTGGACGTTTACCTAGATATCCCAAAAACTGTGGACAATTTCCCTCTTTTTCTTTTGTTGCATCTTGTAACTTTTCATCCGAAAAAGTTTCAAATGCCGTTTCTTGTTCTGGTTGAATAGGTTCTAGTTTGAATAGACAATATGGGCATACATAAGACCGCTCGTCTGATTGCTTCGCCAGATCAATTAGCTCCAAGGGTTTGTCGAAAACCCTTCCACACTTGTTGTTTGGGCAAGTCATGCTTTGAATGTTAGGCGACGCTTCTGATGCTTGCAGAAACTCCGACTGTTTAGCACCTGCAGATGATTCCTTTTCACCCTTGCTTTTGCGTTTCAAGATACCTGAAATATTTTTCTTCGTTGTTTTCACTTCTCCATGAAATCTATTAAGTATTAATATTTAATAAACATTTCCAAATTAACCTTTGTGAACCACAACTATGGTTTTAGAATTCTCTGAAAAATTTCTTCTGATGTAATCCTTTGAGAATGTCGTCGTCAACCTATAATACTTCTTTTGCCATGCATGCAGTAAGTTGCGGGCATGTTAGGCAAGATTCTGGAACTGGCGACCCTTTGAAATAGAGTTTGAGGTAGCCGAAATAGTATTGGCATCCATAGGAGGGTTTTTCTTTCGTTTTTCTCCATGGGCTGGAGAAGAATAAGGTCTTGCGGTCCATAACAATGTCTACTTTTGATTTGCAGTGGGGGCAAGCATAATATGTTTCTCTAGGTATTTTTGTTGGGTCCGTTAACATTATGAATTTGGTGAATTTCTTTCCGCAGTCATTGTGTGGGCATGTTAGGGTTTGCATGTCTATTTTGAACCTCCTAATCTTTATCTATAGTATATATTATGAATTACGATTTAATAAGTATTTCTGTTGAATTGTTTTACATATAAACAGTTTAACTGTTCTACACTAATACACGATTTACAAAACAAGCATCCCATAACTTGATATTGTTAAAACGATTGTGAACTATTAGAATTGATGTCATTTAGACAGGCAAGCTTACCTTCTTCAGAGTTTAAATAGGCATTTTGGCTCCTTTTCCAGATGTTGCCTCCTTCTAACCTTAACGTAAACTATCATAGGCCTCCTTTGTTTTTCACGATTAGGCAACATAGACTGCATAGTTAAGTCCGCTGGCTGGCAATTAGCAGTGTTCTGATGCATGGTTATTTTCTTTAGGTGATAGATGTTGGTGGAGGTGGTAGGGGTAGCGAAGGTTGAGCTGGTGGAGGAAGCGGAGCGACTGGAGGTTTTCTCCTACGCAATATCAGGACTATGGCAGTTATAGCAACAACAACGACAACTATGATAATCACCCATAACCACCAATCGAATCCTGCAAATCCAAATCCTCCACTCCACATGTTAGTTTCAGCAGCAACAATGGAAAAGCTTACATCACCTAACGAACCAGTTGCTTCAAGAAGCACTCCAGTTACTTGATCCCAGTAGATTCGTCCGGTCATACCTACAACTGGAGAAGTAGCAGTGGTGTAAACTGCTTTTCTACTATACCAGTTTTCTATGCTAGTAACTGTGGCAGCCTCTCCAGGAATAGCTTGTCCAACGGTTAAGTTTGCAGGGATTATGAACCCGCTACCTGAACCGCTTCCTGTTAAAATATCAAGCGAAAATGTTGTGTTGGTGGGTTGTTGCCCCGTTATGCCTGTTTCAAGAGTTCCACTAACTTGTGTACCACTCACGCTTATAACAGTGATTTTCGTCCATCCCTGAACGGTCTGTCCTCCGCCTGAAACACTAACATTGTATTTTATCCAGTCTCCACTTTTAACTCCAGTGGAATTTGCCATTACTGAAATATTCACTGCGGAAGTGAAGAAAAGCAGTAGAAGAAGAGTTATTTTTGCTTCAACGTTTTTCATGGTTTTTTCATCTCGATTAAAGCAATATGTGTTTCTCTTTTTATAATTTATGTTAACTAAGAGTGTATGCAGTTTTTGGTGCAGGGGGTGAGATTTGAACTCACGAACCCCTACGGGACGGGATCTTGAGTCCTCTTGACACGCCTAATTTCTAGGTAGTGAAGCTCCGTTCTAAGAAACGAGCCACCACAAATAATCTGTAGGTGAAGAAAATGACAAAGGTTACAAGCGACCCTATTGCAGAAAGGAAAGCCCATAACGCGACGGCCTTTAGCACCAAGGCTTCAAGTGTGAAATTAACAAACACGAGGCAAGTTATAGAAATAGAGAGAAAGAGTGATGTGATTAGCAATAGCCCAAAATTATTTTTATAATCATTGGCAATCCGCTGTCCCGCCAGACGTGTTTTCTCGTCTTTTTTATCTATGTAGGCGTCCATTTCCGCGAGAAAATCACGATGGTATAAAGCTACTATTGCTACAGTAATTGATAATGCAGTGGCAGAAATTGTGAGCAATGTTCGGGACAGTTCCAAGCTATAGGCAAGGTTTCCAGCGGCAACAAAGATACTAGCCACAATTAGCACCACACTGTTACCCGTCTATAACACATTAAGGGTCGCCTGTTCTTCTGCAACGATTGATACATGCCTTAAACTCTAAGGCATTCTGATCAAACAGTTCGAGGCATTTCTTGGTGCAGTTGATTTTTGACATTTGCTCTAGCTTCAATTCTAACTGTGTTCCAATATTTTGGAGCACTTCTTTTGAAGCCGCTTCACCGACTCGAACACGTGCCGCTTCCAGTTTATTCAAAAACGTTATCCATTTACCCATACTTACGCCTTTCAACAAGTATGGGCTGATCGACATCACAAATTTGTAAGATAATTCAGGATCAACTATCCTCCTCGGTTGCGTTGGATTGAATCCTACCAAAGCTTCGATTTTTTTGACCCCTGATAAAGAGATCAGGGTTTCCGACAGATTCGACATTTCATCATGGTTTTCTGTTTCTACAAGAACTGCAATGTCATATCTCCCAAAGACACTGAAGGCTTCTTTTACGCCTTTAATTTTGACAACTTCTTTAGTTATTTTCTGCTGAAAACCTGGCTCAGAAACGATTAGAATGAGAGCCCTTAGCAAAGATAACCCCCTAGTAAATGTATAATTGTTATCTTTTTAAGATTTTATTTTGCAGTGAAACATGCGAAGTCGATTCCCATTCTGAAGATGACAATTTTAAACCCTGAAAGCGAAATCAGAAACCAACTAGAATTTGAAGTCGATTTTCCACAATTTTCTACTCGAAATTGGTGAAATTTGAGCGAAATTGACATCTCCAAGATGGTGCGGCGGGCAGGATTTGAACCTGCGAACCCCTACGGGAGAGGATGTCTCCGTCAAGGCTTGAGTCCTCCGCCTGTTTAGGTCTTTTTGCGACATTGACCTGGCTTGGCGACCGCCGCTGACCAAGCACTTAAATTTGCATAAAGAATAATTAAGTATTACCTAAAAGAAAAACACTCAAAAGAAAGCGCCAAAAACAAAAAGTGGCTAAATAATGGTTGATTTGTCAAAAATGGGCAAAGGTAGGCATATTACTTAGCATCTGCCAAAAGAAGTTCTTGATATAGAAGTTGCAGAGCTTCTAGGGCTTCATGCAGGTGATGGTTACATTTCATGCGGAGTTTGGGGCATACGATGCAACCTTCAAGACGAAAACCTGGCTCAGCGAGTAATACACCTAGCTCGCAACGTTCTCGGAGTAGAGCCCTGTGTCAGAATAAGAGAAAACACTTTTGAAATACGCAGCGGGCAAAGGCAAGTAATTCGATTTTTCCGAAAGTATGGTATTAATGAAGGAAAGAAAGCCTACTTCATTGAAATACCAGACCAAATAACCCGCACAAACGATTTAAAAATCATCGAGGCGTTCTTGAGAGGCTTGTTTAGCTCTGATGGAAGTTTTAGCTTCAGGAAAAGAGATTATTCTCCTCGCATCGATCTGATGGTTAGGAGCAGATTGCTGAGAGACCAATTTGTCGAATTGTCCGCTAATGTTGGCTTTTCTTTTAACAAATCCAACGCTATAAGGGTAGAGAAGGGCTTTACAATGAAATCAACAGGCGCCTTCTTTAACGCAAACCTCACTTCGAGAGATGATGTGCTGAGATGGATGGCAACCATAGGCACTCTTTGCGACACTCATACCGAAAAGTTCAAACTTTGGCAATCGAAAATTTAACCGCGCATTTAGCCCCTGTTATTTGCGTGTTGTGGGTTTGACCATGCTCTGCTACCCCTGCACCTCTGCAGAGTCATTTTCTCTAACTTCGCTTGGTTTCTATTATCTTTTTCCAATGCTGCTTCTGTAAACTTATCCATCGACAATTAAATTATAGAGAAAAAAGGCTTACAAGATCTCACATATTAACCACCTATATATAAGGGGGGTCTATAGACCTTTGCTAGACTCTAGTGTTCACTACCAATAGCGCCAACAGGTATAGAAAAACCAAGTTGAAAAGGATTTAAGGGAGATAAGAGGTAGTTTAAGGCTTATTGTTTGAAGTGAGCAAAATGAAATTTATTTTCATAACTGGCGGCGTGCTAAGTTCCGTTGGCAAAGGAATAGTCACGTCGTCCATTGGAAAAATGCTCCAAGTAAGAGGATTCAGCACCACAGCGATAAAGATTGACCCATACGTGAATGTGGATGCAGGCACAATGAATCCCTACATTCATGGCGAAGTATACGTAACCGAAGACGGCGGCGAAACAGATTTGGACCTTGGATGGTATGAAAGATTCATGGACCTCAACTTAACCAAAGACAACAACATCACAACTGGACAAATCTATCAGGCAGTTATTAATAAGGAGAGACGCGGCGACTTCCTCGGAAGATGCGTACAAATTGTTCCCCACATTACGAATGAGATTAAGCATAGAATTCGCCTAGTCGCAAACAAAGAAAAAGTTGACGTCATTTTAACCGAATGCGGAGGAACAGTAGGCGACATCGAAGGACTACCATTCTTGGAAGCAATTCGCCAAATGCGATTAGAAGAAGGATACGAAAACACATTATACGTCCATGTGGCGCTTGTGCCAATCTTAGATGTTACAGACGAAATGAAAACAAAACCTCTTCAACACAGCGTAAATGAACTACGCCGCATCGGTATCCAACCAGACACAATAGTGGCAAGATGCAAAAGCATGATTGACACCGAAGCAAGAAGAAAAATAGCTCTATTCGGCACAATCCCAGAAGAAGCCGTATACTGCTCCTACAATGTTTCCTCAATTTACCAAGTTCCATTAATTCTAGATGAACAAGGCATGGGCGCATACATCTGCAAACGATTATGCCTACCAGAAAGAAAGCACGAGTGGACAAGGTGGAAACAATTTGTCGAATTAGTTGAAAATCCCCGTTACGAAGTAAAGATAGCATTAGTCGGCAAATACGCGGGATTAGTCGACAGCTATGTCAGCATGAATGAAGCATTACGACATGGAGGAGCGCTATGCCAAACCAAAATCTCCATTGAGTACATTGAAGCAGAAAAGTTCGAAAAAAATCCAGAGAAGATAGACACCCTCAAAAACTGCGACGGACTATTCATTCCATACGGCTTCGGACCACGAGGCACAGAAGGAAAAATGATGGCAATACAATTTGCACGCGAAAACAACATACCATTCTTAGGAGTATGCTATGGCTTTCAACTGGCAGTCACAGAATTCGCCCGCAACAAATGCAAATTAAACGAAGCCAACAGCACAGAAATCAACCCAGATACGCCACATCCAGTAATAGACCTGATGCCAGAACAAAAAGATGTCAAAGAAAAAGGAGCAACAATGCGTCTCGGAGCACACAAAATCATAATCAAAAAGAATACCTTTGCACACAAATTGTACGGCACAGAAGAAATATTAGAGCGACACCGCCATCGATTCGAAGTTAACCAAGAATACCTTGGGATTCTAGAAAAACATGGACTAGTGTTCTCAGGAAAAAGCCCTGATGGCAGAAGAATGGAAATCCTAGAGCTACCAAATAATTTCTTCTTTTTTGCATCCCAATTTCACGGCGAATTCAAAAGTCGCCCAGGAAAACCAGACCCAGAATATTATGGCTTCGTTAAGGCTTGCCTTGACAAAAAACTGGGAAAAGCGAATCCAGAATTTTAGTGGTGCAAAACGTTTTGATGCGCTACTCTGAAAAAAACTGTTGCCTTTTAAGTGAGTGAGATGACTTCGGAAAGACGTGCTTTAATTAAGAAAACTGTTCCTCTTTTGATAATTGGTTTAATAATTTTCATACTTTACCTGTATTTTTTTGTGGGTATAGATAAAATTGTGTTGATTCTTCAGAGCATTGACCCTTTTTACTACTCACTGACTTTCGTCACAGCTTTTTTAGGCATGGTAGTTTATTCTTTGACTTGGCAGAGTCTACTAAACCTTCTCTCGATCAAAATTGCCTTCAGAAAGACTTTCCTTTTCATGTGGATAGGAACCTTCGTTGATATTATTATACCATTCGAGTCGGTAAGCGGCGAAATTTCAAGAGCCTATCTAATGTACAAAAGCACAAACGAAAGCACAGGAAAAATTGCTGCTTCATTGGTTAGTCATAGAATTCTCACTATGGGTGTAACAGTCGCAGGTCTAATAATAAGCTCAGCACTTTTGATTCTGCAATACAAGTTTATGGATCCTTTCGTCCTAACTTTTGTTGCGATTGTTGTCACATGTGCTATTCTTGTAATTAGCTTGTTAACTTACCTAAGTTCCAGAGAAAAAGCGACCCAGAAGTTGCTCAATTTGGTCTTTAAATTTCTAGGGTTCATTTCACGTGGGCATTGGAAGCTAACGTACTGGAAATCGGCGGTTCAGGAGATGCTCCGAGCATATCATGAAGGGATCAACACGTTAAAGGAGCATGCAAAAGGTATTATCATGCCCATAGTTTTTTCAATATTAGCATGGTTCTCTGATCTGCTCATAGTACTTCTAACCTTCTTTGCTCTCCATCGTTTCGACATCTCTATAGTTTCACTTATTGTTGTATATTCCATCAGTGTCGCTATTCCAATGATCCCAATCAGCATTTCTGGAGTAGGTCCGACAGAAATTATTATGACTGCTCTTTACACGCTGTTTGGCATTCCTGCAGCCATGAGTGCGTCAGTTACTTTGTTGACCAGAATTGTGACTGTTTGGTTTAGGCTTATTGTGGGCTATTTTGCAGTTCATTGGGTAGGAATAGACATCCTCTCTAGACGTTTAACTGAAAGCATAATACCAAAGGCTTCTGAAGAAAAAGGATAGTGCAAGCGTTGGATAGAAGAACTAAATATGAGATTTATTCTGAGCTTTTAGAAATTGTTATGAAAAGAGGTTCTTGCCCAGTAACTAGGGCATCCTACGGCGCAAACTTGCCTGTTGATAGAGCTAAAAAGTTTCTTCGCTTTCTTGCTTCTCGAGGCTTCGTGAAAGAAGAAATTATAGACGATTCAACTAGGTATAGGATAACAAAAAGAGGCTTGGAATATTTGGAATCATTTAGAAAGATGAGAAAACTGTTTGCTGCCTTGTCTGAAGAACTGCCCTAATAACATTTTGTAACTACAGAATGTCATTTCTTGATGTGCGTCGCCTTTTAAAGCCTTCAGAACGCTAGTTTTCATTGTGAAGAAATGGGGTGATATAAATGGAAAACATAATCAAGCATGAAGAAAAAGAATTATGCTCAGATAGAACACAAAAGATATTTGGCATAATTAAGAATAAAGAGAAATTCCAAAACTGTGTCGAAGCATCTTTAGCTTTTTCAACTCATGAAATGGCAAAAGGACTTCTTAACTATAAAAAACAAACAGAACTAACAAGAGATAAGGCAATAATGCAAACTCGTTGCTTGACGAGACTATTATAAGCAACATTATGCCATCTTTCAAAAGCAGGTGAACAGAATGCCAAGAGAAACAGTGGTTCCGCCTAGAGCAACAATTACGTTAGGCTCTGTTGAAGGAGACCTAATTATTGAAAAAGGCTCAATTGTAAAAGGCGAAGGAACTCCACCAAAAGTAAATGTTTCAGGCACTGTAGAATGCAACGGAAGCTGCAAATTCGAATGCAGCCTAATCGCAGAAGAATTTGAAGGCGAAGGCGACATAACAGTTGAAGGCGACCTCGAAATCAAAGGTGACGTGGAAATCAGTGATGGGCAACTGAACGTTACCGGAAAAATGAATGCTAAAAACGTTGAAGTCGACAGAAGCTTGACAGTAGATAAAGATCTAAAAGCAGAGCAAATTGATGTGGGAGGAAGCCTCGAAGTAAAAGGCAGTGTTATAGCCCAAACTATTGATGTGGGAGGAAGTTTCATGGGATTCGGTGAAGTTAAAGTAGACTCTATAGATGTTGGTGGCTCAGTGAACATCGAATCGAAAGTTGAAGCAAAGAGCATTGATGTTGGAGGAAAAGCCATAGTGAAAGGTGGTCACATCGAAGAAGTAGATGTTGGCGGATCGTTCGAGTCAGAAGATTCTTTCGAATTTGATTCAATTGATGTTGGGGGTGCAGTAAGATTGACTGGAAAAAACGTCGGTGGAGACATAGATGTTGGCGGATCATGCAAAGTAGATGGAGACTTGAAATTCAGAAGGATCGATGTAGGTGGCGTCACAGAAATCTCTGGTGCAGCTGAAGGTGAAAGCCTAGATGTCGGCGGAACAGTTCGTGTTGGGGCGTCACTAAGGCTTTTGGGAAGTTTGGATGTTGGCGGAAAAGTTGAAGTGGAGGGAGAGTTATCTGCTCAAGACATTGATGTAGGTGGTAGCCTTGAAGCCAGAAAAGTTACCGCTGAAAACAGAGTTTCAGTAGGTGGCTCAATTACAACAGCAGACGGAGTTCATGCTCGTTACGTTGAGATTGGACAAAGAGGAAAAGTGGATGGTCCAATATATGCTGATGAAGTTCTGATACGCGAAAGAGCGATAGCAAGTGACATTCATGCCAAGTCGATAGATATGGAAAGGAAAACACAAGCAAGAAACATTTTTGGAGAAAAAATACGCTTAGAGTCTGATTGCCAGATTTTTGGTGAGGTTCAGTACACTCAAAGTTTAGAAACTGAAAAAGGAATAAAACTTGGAAAACCTCCACAAAAAGTGGAAAAATTGCCTTAAACATTATTTTTGGAGTGTTTCCAAACCGATAAATCAATAAACGTAAAAGGTTATTTTAAATGCTAATGTGAGCTGAAGTATATGAAATCAAAAACGCCTGAATTCTACCTAATCCAACTTGCATTGTCAGCTGTTATGGCTGGGCTAGTGTTTGTGGCAACTATGATTATAAGAATCCCAAATCCGATGGGGGGATATTTCAACTTTGGAGATGTCATGATATTTGTCAGCGCATTGACGTTTGGCCCATTTGTCGGAGGTTTCGCTGGAGGAGTTGGCTCTGCAATATCTGATGCCATTGGTTTTCCTATTTTTGTCATTCCCACTTTAGTAATTAAGAGTATTGAGGGCTTATTAGCAGGCTTGATAACTAACCGAAAAACTGCCTATCGAGATGTGTTTGCAGTGATTGTGGCTGGAGTTGAGATGATTCTGGGATATTTTTTGGCAGAGTATTACCCTTTGCAGTGGGGATTTGCTGGAGCTTTAGCTGAGGTTCCCACAAATATAGCTCAAATAGTTATAGGCGGAGTTATAGGAATTCCTGTCTCTATTGTCATACGCAAAAGACTGCCTGAAATTCTAAAATACTAAAACTCTTTGATAATGAAGTCTCTATAACAGGGAAGCTAATTAGAATGGTTAAGCGTTCTTTGTCCTTTGGCAAGATAAATCCTAGTATGCTTAAAGAAACTGTTTTCAGTTGCTTAGGCTCCTCTGATTCTCGTGTAATTGTTGGTCCTAAAATTGGCGAAGATGCTGCTGTAATAGACTTCGAAGACAGAGTTCTTGTGGTTCATTCTGACCCGATAACTGGTGCTGTCGAAAACATTGGTTGGCTAGCCGTCAACGTATGCGCGAACGATATCGCTACTAGAGGAGTGCGTCCTCTGTGGATTTTGACTGTTATACTTTTACCGAAGGATTTTAATTCTGCCCAATTGAAGAATATAGCGAGTCAGATTGATGAAGCAACCAGAGAACTCCATATTGCAGTAGTAGGCGGTCATAGTGAAGTTACCTCCAGCGTCTGCAGACCCGTCATTGTTGCAACTGTCATAGGCGAAACTAAGAAAGGAAAATTTGTCACATCTAGTGGAGCACGGGTTGGCGACTCGCTTATCGTAACAAAGGGTGCTGCAATTGAAGGAACAGCAATATTATCAGCAGAAATGAAGGAGCTTTTAGAGAAGAAAGTTGACAAGAATCTAATTCTTGCTGGTCAGAGATTCATCAAAATGACAAGCGTAGTAAAGGATGCTTTAATCGCTGTCAAAATAGGCGGAGTTCATGCAATGCACGACGCCACTGAGGGGGGAATCGCCAGCGGGCTTCAAGAAATTGCATGGGCATCCAACACTGGAATAATAGCGTACGAAGAAAAAATCCCCATATACGAAGAGACAAGAGAAATTTGCAAGGCTTTACACATTGACCCTCTTAAAACAATAAGTTCTGGAACACTAATAATTTCAGCACGCAAGGAGAAAGCAGAAAAAATAGTATTAGCACTTCAGAAAAACAATATTCAAGCCTCTATTATCGGCAAAGTAGTGGAAAAAACAAAAGGGCGATACATTATAAGGCGTGATGGAACTAGGCTTAATCTTTCAAAGCCAGTAAGGGAAGAACTCTGGAAAATTTCAGAAGCCCAGTGGTAAACGAATAAGTTCGGTAAAGAGATATTAAGTGAAGTAGCAGAAATAAAACGTGGATGGTGGAAATGGATAGTTTAATTACATCGTCACCCACAACCTTGCAATGGTTAAGAAAAATTAGATTCGAGATTGAAAAGAGAATACCATCCTTGACTTATGGAGAGTCCAAGTATTGGGCATCGTTCAAGAGCCCTAAGACAAACAGAAATATTAGTTATTTAAATCCTCAGAAAAGCCAAATCAGATTATTTACCAGATTAGAATTGTCTTATTGTAGCAGTTTGCAACCAGCGCCATCTTCGGGTGGCTGGGCTGAGGAATTTCCATCACTTTTTGTGATACGAACTGAAGATATGGTAGAGAAAGCAATAGAATTGATTACCAAATCATATGAATATGATCTAAAAAATCTTAAGGAGTAGGTGCGAGAATTATCGATAGTTATATGATTGAAGTAGGGCAAAGACTTTAAAGGCACCGCAAAATTTCGTTAGTTAATCTTGCCTTCAGGAACACATCCTTCGCAAGTCTCACGACTGCGTCATGATTTTCTTTTGTGGTTCCAGTGCATGCATCTTCAGCCAGAATAACATCATAACCTAAATCTGCACCATGAATAGCCGTTGCCAGAACACATTGGTCAGTTAAGAATCCAGTGACAATGATGCTCTCAATATCCATGTTTCTCAAAATGAAGTCAAGATTAGTTCCTGTAAATGCTCCCCCATTTGTTTTTGGTAAAATTAATTCTCCTTTGGCTGGGGTTACTTCTTCGAAAAATTTTCCTCTTTCCAAGTCCATGGGTAGAATAAATCCGACTTTTCTGTTTATTTTCGCTGTGTGTCTTGGGTCACTGGTTTGTGCGCCCAACTTTATGTGTACTATATCGTAACCTTTCTTTCTGCAAGCTTGCAATATTTTCTGTGCGTTTTTCACTGTCGTCTTGACTCTCATATCATACTCCTTTAAAGTCTCTCTAACCTCTTTTTCAGGCAATCCTGCATCTAATGCTTCCTGGAGGAGACTTTCTGATCTTATGATTTCTTGCATATCGATCAATAGTAAGGCTGTCTTCTTTGGCTTTATTTCAAAGTCTGGAAGCGGCTTAGCCAAGACCTTGAACAAATCTTCGATACTTAATTTTCCCATTTTCTTAACCTGAATTCCATTTTCGACCGAATGGATATAAGTAGCTATCTGTGTGGCGGGCCCGTGGGGATTTGAACCCCAGATCTCCGGCTCCGGAGGCCAGCGTCCTAATCCAGACTAGACTACGGGCCCCTAAAACTAGATTATTACCCTATAGCAATATAAATTCAGAGCCTGTAGGGAAAAGGGCACCTCAATAATCTTGGAGCACACTTGAAAACTTGGTTATCAACCGTTATCATAGCGACGAAGCTGAACAGAACCCAAGACAGCGTCCATTTCAAAATCAGAAGGCTAGAACTAAGCTTTTTGTCGGCGGTTGATAATGAAAACAAAAAATTTTTCTGAGTTTTCATCCCGAGAGAAGCCTTTTCTTATTCTTCAACTGATTCTTCTGTTATCCACCATGCCTTTTTCTTTCCTGAACGTTCTCCACCATAAAACTCTATGATAGATTTTCCAAGTTGCTTCTTAGAACGTTTCTGAATCTTTTTCAATCTATTTAGCGCCATCCATCTGTTAGTTCCGAGGAATGCTGAAAGCTCAGATGTAGTTGCGCCTTTGTAGTTTAGCAGATAGTCAACAATCTTGTGGTCAAGGTCATCGATGCAGAAGGCATGAGGATTCATTTTTCCCTTCTCAAATGTAAGAATCTCTAACTCAGCCAAATACTTCTTGATTTCTGAAAGACTGTCTTCCAATGCACCCATTTTTTGTTCTAGCTCAAGAATCTTGTCTGGTCGAGGTGTGCTCTGCAGTTTCTCCATTATAGCGTCACGAATGAAGTTGCTGCGTTCTCCTTCGGGAATTCTGAGGACTAGTTCCTTATACAAGTCTTCTGGCACCTTAACGGACACAACGACAAGTTTGTCCATAATCTTTCCCATATCTTTTCGTATTCCGAGAAATAAAACATTAACCTAAACCTATGCTCCATAAATCTTTAATACACAGTAGATTTTGACTGATTAGGAGCTGAAAAATTGGGCTTCGTTACAAACGATGTATTATTAAGAAAAGCACAAAAGGAAGGTTACGCGGTAGGCGCATTTAATGCTAATAACATGGAAATAGTGCAGGCAATCATTGGAACGGCGGAAGAGGAAAAAGCACCCGTGATATTGCAGGCTAGTCAAGGTGCAATAAACTATGCGGGTGTTGACTATATTACGGCAATAGTGAAAGTAGCCTCAGAAAAGGCTTCAGTGCCGGTTTCACTGCACTTGGACCACGGAACAGATTTTAACCAAGTGATAAAATGCCTAAGAGCAGGATTTTCCTCAGTAATGTTTGACGGTTCAAGGCTGCCATTGAAAGACAACATGGCTATCACAAAAAAAGTTGTGGAAATCGCTCACCCAGTAGGAGTTTCTGTGGAAGGAGAATTAGGCAAAATCGGAGGAGTCGAAGATCAAGTATCAGTGCAAGCCTTGCAAGCAACTATGACCGACCCGCAAGAAGCCTTAGAATTCGTCAACCAAACTGGAGTAGACGCACTTGCAATCGCAGTGGGCACAGTTCATGGAATGAGAAAACGCGAAGCTAAACTTGACACTAAACGAATCGAACAAATAAGGGACCTAGTGAAAATTCCTCTAGTGCTACATGGGGCGTCAGGAGTCCCTGACAGCGGTGTCAAACTTGCCGTGAAGGCAGGAATCTGCAAGATCAATATTGACACTGAAATTCGCAAAGCCTTTGTTCGCGGCATAAGCACGTTCTTGAAAGAAAATCCAGAGGAAATCGACCCACGCAAAATATTGAATAAAGCAAAGACCGAAATGAAAGAGGCAGTTAGAGAGAAAATGCGTCTTTTCGGCTGCTCAGGGAAAGCAACGTAAAAAAGGGTTTGACAAATGAAAATAGGAGTCCTAGCTGGAGGTGGCGATGCTCCTGGGTTGAATGCGGCGCTTAAGGCTGTTGTTATGAGTTCTCATGAGTATGGTTGGGAAATCATTGGAATAAAGCGTGGTTGGGCAGGCTTACTTGACTGTGACGTGCAAGCGCTGAATTCAGACATTGTGAAGCATATACATTCACAAGGAGGCATAATCCTATACACTTCAAGGACAAATCCCTTCGCTATTGAGAACGGCTCACAGAAAGTTATTAAGAATATGAAGAAACTTGGCCTCGACGCTTTGGTGGCTATGGGTGGAGAAGACACTCTCAGCGTTGCTCAGAAACTTTATGAAATGGGCGTTTCTGTTGTAGGTATTCCTAAAACCATTGATAATGACCTTTCCGGCACAGACTACACTATAGGGTTTGATACAGCCATTTCTATAGCTACAGATGCAATTGACAGGCTTCGTACAACAGCAGAGTCTCATCAGAGAGTTATCATAGTTGAAGTGATGGGCAGAAACACAGGTTGGATCGCCTTATTTGCAGGCTTAGCAGGCGGTGCACACATGATCCTAATACCCGAGGTGCCCTACAGTCTCAGCGAGATATATGAAACGTTGAAAAAGCGTCATTCAGGAGGAGAAGTGTACAGCATCATCGTAGTATCCGAAGGGGCAAGCCCAATCGACATGAAAAACGCCATAATAAAAAGTAAACAGAAAGATGAATTTGGTCACATGCGACTGGGAGGTATCAGCCAAGTTCTGGAAAGACTAATCGAAGAAAACACAGGCTTTGAGACAAGAGCCGTGACACTTGGACACATACAACGCAGCGGTGCACCAACCGCATGCGATAGAGTGCTTGCAACGCGATTAGGAGTAAAAGCAGTAGAATTGACAAAAGAAGGCAAGTTTGGAATGATGTCAAGCCTGCAGGGAAATAACATAGTTTCAGTTCCACTGAAAGACGCTATAATGCAAAGAAAGACCGTGAGCTTAGAGCTGTATAATCTTGCGCGGTCTTTTCTCAAATAACTGCTGATGTGTTTAGATTGGGGGTTTCATCGCCTAAACGAGAGAAAGGAGGAATGAAACAGAAAGGATTAGTCGTCAACCCCCAATAATTGTAGTTGTTTATTGATATATTTATTGTTAACGCTTAGAACAGAATGTTCTACTTTTCGAACAGAGAATCGCTAAAGTTTATAGTGAGCAGACAACATCTATCATTGAGAGGAACATGGCAATGGTTGAGGAAAACAACATAATAGAATTTTTGAAAGACCATAACAACCAAGCCTCACTAGATCAAATTTCAGAAGGCTTAGCAATTCCAAAGTATGGTCCAAACTCCGCCTACGCTCTACTTCAATCCTTAAGGTCAAAAGGAACTGTGGACAGAAAAGGCGAAATGTGGGTGCTAATCGCCCCAGAAATAACAATTTCTAAAGTAACCTCACAACCGGAGACGCGGCTGGAAGAAGCAAAGCCGGAAGCGCCAGAAGTTGAAAAAATCATGAAAGCAATGGCAAAAACATTAGCAGACGCCATGAAAGGCACCAGAGAACCCGTAGATGAATGGGAATTAGCCGAAAAACCAATGAAAACACAGATAGAAAGGAAGGAAGAAAAACTCAGCGCCCTAGTTCTTCGCCCAGATAAGGCTCCTACAGCGAAGAAGCCACTTATAGGATTGCCAACGGGTACTTTTCTTGACAACCTCTTTCTAACGCCTAAAGGAGAGATACTAAACGGGGTACCAATTTGTGGTCAATTTGCAATAACTGGGCTTCCAGGCGCAGGCAAATCCATCTTAGTTGAAGAAATTGCTGTAAAAGTTGCAGCTGCTGCCAGAAAAACTCTTTTCGCAACGGCTGAAGATACGTGGAAGAGTGCGACTCCACGTTTTGATTTGCAGTCTCGTATTAAACAGAAAGCAGATATCCTGGGGTTTGACTGGAGCAAAATCATGGAAAATCTTTTCGTTCTCGACACAGTTATGTATCCTGAACTACGAGACTGGACTACTTTCGCGGAAACTTACCGCTATGTTGTCGAGAAAGAAAAGATAGAGCTAGCAATCATTGATTCCGTGACAGTATTGGAAGCCTATAGGGGTGCATTGAAATATCGTGTCATGGAATTAGCGCGATATAATCAATTGAGAGGTGTAACTGGGCTTTACGTGAATCAAAGAAGCGCAGAAACATGGGACACCTACGACATGGCAGGAGGAATCGGACTCGCGCACAATCTTGACGGCACAATAATAGTCGATTATGGACGTGTATATTGGCAAGACCAACAACTGGACTTGGAAGCTAACAGAGGAGAATTTGTAAGAATAGCCAGGGTCTTAGATTGCAGAATGTGCAACTTTGAACGTAGGAGACTCAGGGTTGACATAACACCCGAAGGCTTCATCAGACCAATCGAACCCATTCCAAAGCCTGAAAAATAACTACTCAGTGAAAAATTCATGACTCTAGTGAGACCTCCATCGTTAGAGGAACTCATAAAAACCTACGGCAGCCCAAAAGCTGCAATACAGCATCTGATAGAATCAGGTTTTACGCCTGAAGAAATCGAGTGGAAACTTGACATCCCATATTACTTAGTCAGACTATACATAGAAGGAAAGCAACCAACAAACCCAACGCTTTTTTCAAGCATAGTCAAAACTTATGAGCGAATAGCCATTTTACGAAGCAAAAAGGGAAAAGAAACCGAGCTCGCCAATTTTTTCCAACGAAATGATTTAAGTCTAGAAATGAAGACTCGTTTTGCTCTCGGCATTATAACAGACGAAAGCCTGAAAGTTGGTCCAGGCACAGTTGAAACGGCGATCAGCCTTGCCACTGGCGAACCTAGCCGCAAAGTTAGGCAACTACTTTTGGATTATGGAGAGCATGGCGAAGTAGCTTTTCTCTTGATGAAGCCTAAAGAAGCAAAATTGACCGTAGAAGAAGTTTATGAGGCAATTAGACTTTTGCCTAAAATGGCAAAAACTATGGAACGTCATCTTCACATTGCAAGTCTTCTCAAAGTCAGCACGCCGGAAGAGGCAAAATACATTGTTAGACTTCTTTCAGGCGACTTGGAACTTGGCTACTACCAACGAACGGTAGTTGAGGCTGCAGCAAAAGCATATGGCGTTCCAGCAGAACTCATTGAAGGTGCTTCAGCAATAATAGGAATAACCGAAGGCATTATGCTAGCCCAAGCAGGTGAACTAGCGCTTTCCTCATTGAAACTTCGTCCTGGACAGTTTCTGAAACCTCAACTAGCTCACCTATACGAGCCAGACAAGGTAGAATATCCCGCCCGTGCCGAATTCAAATTCGATGGAAGCAGATTGCAAATCCACAAGTGGGGCACTCAAATCTGGCTTTATTCCAGAAGAGCCATAGAAAAATCGCAGACTTTACCCGAAGTTGTTGAGATAGCTGAAAACTTCAAGGCACAAAGCTGCATAGTGGACAGTGAAGTCATCGCAGTTGATGAAAAAGGCGGTTTTCTTCCGTTTCAATCTCTTCTAGAAAGAACAGTCCCAAAAGAATTGACCGAAGAAGAGCTAAAGAAAAGGAAGGAAAAAGTCAAGATAACCATTAAAGTTTTTGACATTATATTCTTAAACGGCAGAGAATTGACAGATTTGCCTCTCTCTGAACGACAGAAATATTTGCTCGAAGTTGTTCCAGCCGAGTATTTGGCAGAGGGAAACGACTGCAACAACGAAATCGAACTGATGAAATTTTATGAAGAAGCGTTGCATCAAGGTCTAGAAGGAGTTGTTGTCAAAAACCTTAATTCAAAGTACGAAGCCGGAGAAAGAACGTATACTTGGCTGAAATTGAAGCCTGAAAGAGACACAATTGACTGCACAATTGTAAAGGCATTATGCGGTAAGGGCAAGAGAACTGGATTCTACTCATCCTTCTTAATGGCTGTTCGAGACCCAGAAAAGAGACAGCTTTACACTATTGGGAAAGTTTCAAACTTGTCAGAAGAGGTTATGATGAACATACGGGACATTGTAGAACAAACCAGACTTAATGAGGATGAAGAAGGAGTCTTCATAAAGCCGTCAATTGTTATTGAAGCGACATATCAGGAAATACAGAAAACTGACGAATACACAAGTGGCTATGCGTTGAGAGTTCCAAAGATTGTCAGATTCCGGCCTGACAAGAAAGTGGATGAAATTGATGACATAGAAAAAATGCGGAAATTGTATGAGATGCAATATGAAAGGTATGTGCAACAAACAGTCTAATAGTTTAATAAATATGCTATAGATGTGACCGAAGAATTAGAGTAGTCTAGTCTATGTGAAAGATAAAAAAATAATTTTGTTTCATCTTCTTCATCATCATTGAGAGCGCTAATAGAATCCAAGTCTGCCAGTGGAGTAAAATTGTTTTTCACGCCTTCCCAAGGCAATTTCAACAAACTCTGGCAAAATTTCATGCATGAATCTTCTTGTAGGAATCCCCCATGTTAACCCCAGACAGGATAGGTCAACATAAACGAAAAAGTCTCTATCCTTATATCTATAGATGGCTTCACGGTCTCTACCATATTTAGGTTGCTCAAAGACCTTGAAAGGCCAAAGTTTGCAGGCTCTCGGTTTGCCCCCTCCCTGCAATCCGCACAGCCATGAGCCAGAGGAATTGTATAAGAAGATGCATGTGCCGTCGCCTTTCTTTCCTAAACATAACCTAGTTACGGTTGGCTTGATGGCACCTACTCCAAAATTTCTTATGATATTTGTCCATTCCCAATAGCCTAAAACTACATCGAATTCTTTGCAACAAATACCACAGGTGATGCAGTTCCAAGATTTTATATGTCGCCAAGGAATAGGTTCCATACAACAGCCTACCTATTCCATATTTTACTAAAGGGTATCTCACTCTTCCTATAATAACTGAATCATATAACTTATACATGAATGTTACTACACCTTTATTCCGTTTAGATTAACGCAGATTGCTGAATGAAGAAGTGGGTTTAGCTGAACGCAGGAGCGGGATTTGAACTTACGTCAAAAGGAGTTTTCGCCTGCAAACTTCCTTCTTTTTTATTTCTCGCGTGCGCTAGGTGTCTACACATGCTCATAAACTTGTTTGTCTGTATAGTTACCACTCGCCATTTCATTTTCTATCTCAGTGCGCGCACGTGAGATTGATATGTACGGAAAGAAGCATATTTCATTTTTCGTAATATTTCGGCAAGTGAAGTATCGATTCTTATAGAAGAATCTTCTATAATTCTGTATAATTCTGTGGGGGCATCGCTATTAGAAGGGCAATAATTGTCTGGATATTCGGCTTTTTGACATTTCTAGCAGTTTTGCACACTTTTGACGCTGTTCTCGGCTTTACTGGTGGAAACACAAGTTTTCTTCTAAAACTTTATCCCTTCAAAAACCTTTTAGGGAATGTGGACGTTGTGACATATTTTTGGGCATCTTTAGCTTCTGCCTTCATTCTTTTCGGCATTACATGCGCTGTCGCATTTCATAATCCCATAGAAGTGTTGATTAACAAAACACTCGAAGAAGTTGAATTGGAAGAGAATCCAAGCGACCGCACTATTGAGTCAAAAGCAAGTGTCTTAGAAATGATTAGTGACACATTAACTTCCAACAGTGTAGTCCTTCACTCGGTCAAAGATGATGTAAACGCTGTTAGATATGACATGTCCAATTTGAAGACAAGACTAGACAAACTGGAAAAAGACTTGACAAAGTTGAAATGTCCTTCTTGTGGAAAAGATATATCACCAGACTTTAAACTATGTCCATTCTGCGGAGAACTATTGCATCCGCATATATTTGTTGACACACGTCAACTACAACAGGTTTCAACTAGAACATCTTCATAAATCATCTTTCTACTCTTTTGGGGCAAGTCCTGTAGCGTAGCCCCATAATGCCTCATCTCGACTTGCTTCTTTAGCAAACTTGTACATCAGGAATGCAATTGGAATAAACAGGAGAAGACTAAAATCTGCAATAATGATTGGCAGAAAGTTCCATAAACCATGAACTAGCATTGCGACAACTAATCCAGGAATCAAGTCAAGAAACACTACTTTTCCTTGTCTGACCTTTGAAAGTCCAAGCCATCTTCCTACAAACCCCGTACAGAATGCATGCATTATTGGAGTGGCAGAGCGAACAAGAAAAATTGTGAGAAAACCAGTCACTGGCGAAAATTTAGCAATGTAATAAAAGTTCTCGACGGCGGCAAATCCTGATCCTGCTGCTGCACCATATATTAAGCCGTCGAGGTGATCATTGAATTCTTTTCCAAGCTTAGATTTTGTAGCTAACCAATATACGCCGAATATCTTTAGTGGCTCTTCAACCAGTGGAGCAACAACAAAACCAAGGGGAATCACCATCAGCAGAGCTGTATTCACAAATGCTGCAATTATTCCGCTGAAGACTCCCCATCCAAAAGTATAGGCAATTAATGCAATTGGCTCACGTTCAAACCTGTCGTTTGCATACATCCAAAAAACGTAAACTAAAGGAGCAATGGATCCTGCCAAAGTTATGCCAAATATCCCCAAGATTCCCGATTCTTGCACAACAACACCAGCGTCAAGCGCCCAAGTTATCACAAATCCAATCAGCGCCAAAATCGCTCCAACTATTAAATACGTATTGACTGACGAGTGGGGCATTTCCAGTTTCTCATAGACAACACCTGATGGGTAGTTCACAGGAGGATTGTTTCTGAATAAGCTGACAAAGGCTTCGAGCAATGACTCAATCAAGTTAGGTCTAGGTGGTGGCGCTGGCAGAGATGAAGCTTGCTGCTGCACAGGAGATGGCGGTGGAGGCGGAGGTAAAGGCGCTTTCAAAGCAATACCACATTTCGGGCAACGTTCATCCCTTTCAGATATAGAAAATCCGCAATTTGGACATTTTGCCATCATGAACCACTCTACTGTTTGCATTCTAGCCAACATTTCTTCTTATGATAAGATAAGTCTTTCATCGTAATCAGAATAGTCTTCAAGTTCTAAAAAGAGTAAATCCAAGTAAGAGCTACCTATGCAATTGAGCCTCTTGGAAGAATCTTTGCATTTATTGCTTATTTCTTATAAACGTAGATTGTGTGAGATGGATACCCAAGTCTTGGGTTTTCGCAGAAACTATCTATCTTAATAGGCTTCCATCCTAGAATTTCATAGTCATGGGATACAACTCTTGCTCCAGCCTTGAGTTCTGATTCTAGTTTCGGTTTGATTTTTTCGTTTGCGCTTGTTGTAAGGTATAGGAAGACAACGTCTGCTGTACGTAAATCTATGTTGAAGAAATCGGCTTGCAGAATCTGAGCCTTATCTTCGATGCCAAGTTCAGCAATTGTGCTTAAAGCACGTTTGGCAAGGTCTTCTCTTAATTCTATGCCTACAGCTTTTGCCCCGAATTCTTGAGCTGCCATAATGACAGAGCGCCCGTCGCCTGCACCCAAATCGAAAAATGTTTCGCCTTTTCTTAATTCGGCTAGAACAAGCATTTGGCGAACTACTGGCAAGGGCGAAGAGACGTAAGGTGCTACAAACAATTGGGTTCCTCTCTTGAAATTTGGTCATAACTAAATGTTGCTTATTATTTATGTTTTCCGAGAGATTTTAGCTTGATTAAGCCACATATGCAGACTTTTTGGGCATCGGTTGTTTCTGTTCTCCACATTTTCTACAGCTCAGCATACAGAGTTCAAGGTATTTTTCTTCGCTTATCGCCACTGCTTCTGAAGCCTTGCTACATAGATCGCTTTGTTCTGTGCACCCTGCCTCTTTGCATAGGGATGAAATGAAGGAGCAACATGCTTGGGCGTCTTTTATGTTGAATGCTACTCTGTTTGTGCGGACTAGTAGACAGAGTTCTCTGGCTAATACGCATGTTTTGATGTATTTGAAATGGTGTAACGTTTGTTCCCGCAATTTTTGGCGGCTTAATTCCAAGGGCATATTCTCCATTGGCGCTTGTGGGAGTGACATTTCTTGTTGTTTTATGTTATATAGTTTGAGAATTTCAAATATTAGTTGCGTATCCAATTCTTTTATGGCTAGGCTGAATTAGAGGAGGAGGATACGGGTTTGGGTTGCGTTTGGTATTTGCAAAGAACATCTAAAAAATTATGAATAATATATTAGTTTCTTATCCTCTAAGTTTTGATGAAGCTTATTAACAGCCAAATAAACGTCTTCCTCACGCTTAGCACCCGTGCAAACAAGTTTTCCGCTAGCAAACAATAAAATCACCACTTTCGGATCATCCATTCTATAAATAAGTCCCGGAAACTGCTCAGGCTCATACATTGTTCTTCCTAAATCATAGGCTGACTTCTCAAGGTCTATTGTTCCTCCCAAACCAGCAGAAGCAACAATATTCTGAATCTTCAACTCAGGCTTACTAATGATAATTATGCCACTCTTCTTCAATTCCTTAATAACCTTCATAACCGCTCTTCTCGCTTCTTTTTCAGATTTGGCGCCTGTGCAAACCATCTTTCCAGAATTGAAGATAAGTGTAGCAGTTTTCGGTCGTTTCAGCCTGAAAACTAGACCAGGAAACTGTTCAGGACGATACTCCACGCCTGGATAACCTTTGACCACAGCATTCAAATCAACTCTTTGTTTCAAAGTCGCAGACGCCACAACATTTTCAATGTTAACCGAAGCCTTAACCTTTGGCATATTAATCCCCTTCACTTCTTCGTTGCAAGTGCTTATAAATACTTAGTTTTTAAGCTTCAACTTGCTCCTGCGCTGGAACTTGTTCTTTATCTTTCTTCTTTGAAAATGGAATAAACTCTACGATTAATAGGGCAACAATAAGTACAATAATTATTATTCTAACGCTTGGGGTCTGCATAAACGTAGCAACTTGACCAAGAAATGGCGCATGAGCTATAACCTTGCCGACAACGTATTCCTCTGGAAGACCTGAAGGAAGAGAGGGATTTGAAGGAATGCGGGCGTGTGTGGTTAGGTTGTAATGAGTGTCAGGACCAGGATTCGCGTCTCCTTGAGTTATCAGATATCTTTTGCCATCATAGGTGAATTCTCCTACAGCTCTGTGCACCAAATCTATAACTCCCTCGGCTGAAGACCAGTGCCAAAAGATCACTATGTCGCCATCAGGATATGGCTTCGCATAAATTGTAGAAGGATCCGCGTATCCTTGAACAACAACTAAGTCTCCAACGTTCAAAGTTGGCACCATGCTGCCTGTAACAACAGCCATAAACGGGTATTCTGTTCTTAAAACTATTTTTATGCCGAATTGAAAGGAAAGCACACTACCTATAATGATTACAATTAGAATAGCGGTTTTTACGTAATCGTTCTTCAGTATCTCTCTCAGTTTTGATTGCTTAGCTGGGATTGTAGTCACTTTTACTCCATTCCTATAGACGATTTCTTGCAGAGCTTGTCTGCATTGAATATTAAAAACTTAGCGTTATATCCATATAAAAAGGGAGGAAGAGAAGAACATCATAGACTTTTAGATTCTATCTTTTTTCCTTTTTCAAGACAACTCTGAAGGGACCGCATGAAGGACATCTAAAGAGTCCTATTGTCAGCCAAACTTTCTTGCCCGATTTGTCAGGGCGACCTGCCATATCCCATTTCTTGCTGTAGCTTGCAACTTCTTTTCCACACTTCGGACATTTAGCCATGTTTTTTCCTCCATTAGTAAACGGTCATCATGGTTTGAATGTTAACGAATAAAAGATTTTCCATCATGGCGCTATAAGTAGTGCAAACTAAGCGTTTTTTAGCCTTTTTTGACTTCATTTTCCAAAATCCTTTTACATTTCCTTTGGCTTGTATCCTTCCTTGCGCTAGAGGCAAGTGCTTTGACAACACAGTCAGCAAACGCTTTTGAGTTGCTAGTTAAACCCATTCGTAGGTTGATTGAGCAGAAGGGATTCTCGAAGTCAACTGAGCCTCAAGATAAGACGATTCCAAAGATTCTTGAGGGAAAGAATGTCCTTCTTATCTCACCTACCGCCACTGGAAAGACTGAGGCTGCAGTTCTTCCTGTTCTTAACATGCTTATTCAAATGCCTGAAAGACCGCCGGGTATAAAAATTCTTTATGTCACTCCTCTTAGAGCCTTGAATCGAGATTTGCTCGAACGCCTTGAATGGTGGTGTAATAATCTTGATGTCAAGCTTGCGGTTAGACATGGTGACACTGATGTCAAAGAGCGTGCTAGACAATCTCGCAGTCCACCTGACATTTTGATCACTACTCCAGAGACTCTGCAGGCTATTTTACCAGGTCGCATGATGCGCCAGCATCTTCAACAAATCAGGTGGGTCATTACCGATGAAGTTCATGAGTTGGCAGATAGCAAGCGTGGCAGTCAAATGGCTTTGGCTCTCGAAAGACTTAGATTAGTAACTAACAGGGAATTTCAGTTAATTGGTTTGTCTGCAACTATTGGAAGTCCAGAGAAAGTTGCTCAATTCTTGGTAGGCAATGGACGCGATGTTGATATTGTTAAGGTGCCAGTTGCAAGGCTTATGCGATTGCAGATTATTTTTCCAGAGCCAAGGTCAAAAGATAATGAGCTGGCTTCTACTCTTTATACTCATCCAGAAGTTGCAGCAAGGCTTCGCATCATTCGTGAATTCATTGAAAAACACAAGTCTGTTCTTCTTTTTACTAATACTCGTGCTATTTCAGAGGTTTTGGCTAGCCGCTTTAAAGTTTGGGATATAAACTTTCCAGTTTCTATTCATCATGGCTCGCTAGCCAAGCCCTCGAGAATAGCAGCTGAGCGTGGATTGAAGAACGGTGATTTGAAAGGATTAGTCGCTACTTCTTCTCTGGAATTGGGTATAGATGTAGGCAGAATAGATTTAGTGATACAGTATATGAGTCCGAGACAGGTTACTCGCCTCATTCAGCGAGTTGGCAGAAGCGGACATAGAATTGGGCACATCGCCAAGGGGCTCATAATCACGATGGATTCAGATGATACGCTAGAAGCCATGGTTATTGCCCGCATGGCTGGAGAAGAAGAACTGGAGCCTGTTGATATACCGGAAAAGCCCTACGACGCTTTGGCGCATCAGATTGTTGGACTTTTGATGGGAAGAAAACGTCTTTATTTTCAAGAAATCTGTGACTTGTTCAATAAGGCGTATCCTTATGCAGATCTCAGTTTAAAAGATGTGGAAAAGGTTTTAACGTACATGCATTCTCGGTTTCCAAGGTTTGCTTGGGTTTCGTTTGAGGACCAGCTTGCTCTAAAGCCGCGTCGAACGAAGTCAATGTATGAGTATTATTTTGAAAATCTCTCTATGATTCCGGATGAGAAACAGTATCTTGTTGTGGATGAATCGTCTGAAGCAGCGATAGGGGTTCTTGATGAAGCTTTTATGGCAGAATACGGAAAGCCTGGAGTTAAATTCATTATTCGTGGAAGTCCATGGAAAATTCTGAATATTTATGGTGACAAGATATATGTAAAGTCCATTGACGACCCAACAGGCGCTATACCAAGCTGGATTGGAGAGGAAATCCCTGTGCCGTTTGATGTGGCACAGGAAGTTGGTTGGATTCGACATTTCATTGAAGAACAGATTGAGAAGGGAATGAAGCCAGATGACATTGCTATTGAGCTAAGCGAAAAATATCCTGCAGACAAAGACACTGTCTCGAGGGCGATTTTTGAAACAGTGGAACACGTAAAGAAAGGGTACATGGAGCCTTCTGACAAGCGGATTCTTCTTGAAAATTGGGAAGACTTTGTAATTCTTCATGCCAATTTCGGTTCACTTACAAATCGTGCTTTGGCTCAGCTGATTGGGCACGTATTGTCTGAGCGAATTGGAACTACAATAGCGGTTCAACATGACCCATACCGCATTTTTATTCAGACAACGGGCATGGCAGACGCAGATAGCGTCATTGCATTGTTGAACGAAATGAAACAAATGCCTGAGGAAACTCTACAAGAGCTGCTGACGGCAGCCACTGTGAAGACTGGTTTATTTAAGAGACGATTGGTTCATGTTGCTCGAAGATTTGGGGCGCTTAAGAAATGGGCTGAATTTGGCAGCGTAGGCCTTCGGAAAGTAATGAAGAGTTTTGAGGGAACCGCAATTTATGATGAAGCATTGAAGGAGACGCTTACAAAAGACCTCGATTTGGAGCATACGGTTCGAGTTTTGAACGAAGTTCGAAAAGGCGAAATTGAGATTATGAAGTTGGAAACCAATGGAGTAGCCTCTCCAGTTGCACGAATTGGCATAGAAAGAGTCAGCATGAAAACAGATTTGATTCCACCTGAACGACTGAAACTTATACTTGTAGAATCTGCAAAGGCACGTTTATTCGACGAAGCACGCACTTTTGTTTGCACTAGTTGCTGGGACTATTTGGAAATAGTTCGTGTGAAAGATTTGCCAGATGAGCCGAAATGTCCGCAATGTGGGTCAAGAGCCCTCGGAGTGCTTAGAAAAGAAGAGGAAGAAGTACATTCGCTTGTTGACAAAAAGGGTGAAAACCTGAACAAAAGTGAAGAGAAGATAAAGGAACAGGCTCTAGAAACAGCAAAATTAATGTCCAAATATGGCAAATTAGCAGCAGTAGCGTTTGCCGGAAGAAGACTCAAAACATCTGACGTAGAAAAAATTCTCTCAGAAGAAAAAACGCTTTCAGACAAATTCTTCGAGCTTGTACTAGATGCTGAAAGAAACGCGTTGAAGAGAAGATTTTGGTAAGGCTATGATGTTTTTGCGCCGCAGTTTGGGCACGCATCCTCTGCCTCGTTGTAGAGAGTATTGCAGTAGGGACAGCGAATCTTTACAATTTCTCTTATTATTTCTTTTTCTTTAATCACAGTCGGCACAGTTTCCAGCGGCTCAATGCTCCGTCCTTTCAAAATTCGATAAATTATGGCTGCAAAAAATGCTATTGAGATTGTGATGACAATCGCACTCATTATCTGCATTTGAGTGACAAATGAATCGAACATTGAAGAGTTAACCTCCCCTTAATGATTAGAGTCTTCTAGTAGGGATTTTAAGATTTTGGTGGCGCAGGTGGCTGCAGTTTCTTTGCTCTCTCTATAAGGTCGTCACGTCGTGTCAAGAGTTTATCAAATTGGTCATCGGTGATTTTGTCTTCAATAAAGTACTTGGTGATTGACCTTGACAAATTCTCTATTTCTTGATAAAACTGTGCGAAATTGAATGCGTAATGCTCGTATATGTTCACCATGCTTCTATATAGGCGGTAATATGTTTTTCGTCTGCTCCATATTCGTTTGCCACTGAAAGCTGTGTAGAAAAGTACTGTTAACGTCGCAAAGGCAACCCATGTCGAAGGTTCCGTTAACCAATGTCCAACGCTTTCAAGAAAGCTTTGTGTGACATCTTTTATCGGTGGACCGCTTGTCACAGTAAACGATGTTGGGTATCTGTCGCCTTCGTGAATCGTGAATGTAGCAATGTTCCCACTAAAAGTGGACATGTTCAAAGGTAAAGTGCTCCGCACTTCAGTGTTTGATGGCATAGAGATTTGGATTTTTTGCTCAACATTGTATGTTAGACCTTGGTACAAAGGAGAAACGTCGAGCTCAAGCGAGTATATATCTTTAAATTGGGACATAATATTGGCTGGAGCCTTGAAATAAATATAATAATATCTTCCGCTTGCCGTGATATCTTCCTTCCATTCAAGAGCCTCTAAGTCACCAACAGAAATGGATGTCAAATCAAAGCCTGTAAGCCAACTTTCCAACCGTTTTTCTCCCATAATGTACTCTGGAATATCAGTGATGCGGCACAATATGTCAACTTCAGCTGTGAAAGTAGTAGCATTAATCGTGGTGCTTACGCTGGTTCTGCTCAATGGAACACCATGCGAATTCGCATCTATGCCCCAAGCCCATTTTAGCCACCAACTTGGATCATTGATTATTTCATATGTGAACTCGTCAAAAGAAGAGAAATGCAGAGGAAGCTCTGGTTTTAAAGATGTCCAATTTTTGGTGTTTACAGCTGTCCAATTGAAGACTTCACTTAGGGAGACAAATATGTGATTATCAGACTTTATGAGACTCTGGCGCCTATGAGCCTCATACCACCTGCCATCAGATATCCATGAAGGCGGTACACTGTAATTTCCTTCTTCAATCCATTTAACATTGTCCAATGTAGGCGTTATGATGTCAGTAATGTTCCAAACCTGACTGCTTGCTGTCGGAGAAAATGCTAAGGAAGATATTCGCATTTGAGGATTACCTAGAGAGTTTGAAACTTCAAGAACAGTCATCGAAATGATAACAACTGAAATTGTTATGGAAAATATCTTTTTCATCTGTCTTCCTCAATGAGACTTGGTTAAAGTATTGAATGTTTTGAACTCGTTATTTAATTTAATCATCAACGTACTGAGCCTTTATTGTATCTTTTTTTCTTCTGCCAAAAAGGCTTCTCTCAAACTAACCGCCGCATCCTCAGGTGGAACGGCATTTATGAACATCCCAGTGCTTTTCTCGAATCCAGCCCATATTGCCAGTCTCGGATAGACTTCCAAATGCCAATGATAATGATTCTTTAACCCACAAATTTGATGAAAACCGAAATTGTAAGGAGGGTCGTTTAACAATGTTTTCAAGCCTCCTAAACTAACACGCAGAGTCTTGGCTAAAGCCTTAATCTCGCTCTGCGACAAGTCTAACAAACAGCACTGATGCTTTTTTGGGAAAATCCAAAACTCAAAGGGATGGACGCTTGCCCAAGGAGCAAAAACAAAGAAGCCATCACTCTCCCAGATCAATCGAGCACCTGCTCTCTCTTTCTGCAAAATATCACAAAAAATACAGTTCTTCTTCTTCACCCAAAACTTTTCACTCGTCTTCAGTTCATCTTCTACTATTTTTGGAACGATAGGTGTAGCGATTATTTGGGTGTGAGCATGTGACAGCGAAGCACCTGCCTCTTGTCCATGATTCCTAAAAATGGAAATATATTTTACATAATTTTTTGCAGAAAATTCTTGCATGCGATCAAGATAGGCGTTAACAACGTGAACTAATTGTGAAGTTTTCGCTACTCCTGGATGTTCATCATGATGGGGCGACTCGATGATGACTTCATGATGTCCAATCGCTCTGGTAAGCGTGGAATCTTCTTTCATCTCGCCTTTTTCTTCACTGTTGGGTGGAGTAAAAGCAGGATACATATTCGGAACGCATCTTATTAACCAGTTTTTGTGTCGAAAACCGTTTTCGTCTTTTTCTTTTCTAATTTTGCCGTTTGATGGAATGTAGACCAAGGTCGCTGGTGGAGTCATGTGCTCATTTTCTGGGCAGAATGCGCATGTTGCTGCTTTTCTTTCTTCCGTTTGTTTTATAAAATCTGTGGGGCGCTTCTTTCTGGCGGTAGATATTACAACCCATCTGTCAAGTAAGTAATCTTTTCGCATCTCGTTAATTGACATTTAGTATTTACTCCCGAACACACCAATTTGCCACAAAAGAGTTTTAGGTTTTTCTAGGTGCAATGAGGTCAGAATAAAGTTGAAGTGTTTTCTTAGCCACAGCATCCCAAGTAAACTCCTGCATAACCCTTTTTCTTCCGTTCTGACCAAGTTGCATCTTTCGCTGAGGATCTTCTGCAGCACTTATTATTCCCCAAGCAATGTCTGCAGGGTCACTTGGGTTAACATGGAAGCCACTTTGATTTGGACCGCTTGGAGAAACTACTTCTCTCATTCCACTTATTCCAGTAGCTCCAACGACCACTGGTTTCTCCATGCTCATGGCTTCTAAGGCTACTATACCGAAAGGTTCGTATAGGCTTGGGAAAACAGCAACGTCGCAGGCTGCGTAATGGATGATTCGTTCTTCTTCTGGCACAAATTCAAAACGAAACTTTACAGAGTCTTGAAGTTTTAGTTTTTGAACCAACGTTTGCAGATAGTCTTGCATGTCACCTAAGCCTACTATTACAAGCTTTAAGTTAGGAACTTTTTCCAAGACTTTAGGCATTGCCATGATTAATTTGTCTATTCCCTTAATCCATACAAGCCTTCCGACAAAAAGCGCCATCAAATCGTTACTTCCAAGTCCATACTTTTTTTTCAGTTCATTTACTTTATTTCCATTGACTTGATTTAAACTGTATTTTTCTGGGTCGACGCCGTTATGGCATACTTTAACTTTTTCTTCGGGAAAACCCAGTGCTACTAATTCGTCTTTCATGGCATAAGAAACCGTTATTACCAAGTCAGCCATCTGTCCACCGCGATATTCGATGTTGCTTACCACTTCTGAACCATTGCCTAACGTTCGCCCTTTCTCTGTAGAATGCATATGAAAAACGAGTGGTAAACCTAGTTCCTTTTTTATTGCGATGCCCGCGATGACTGAGAGCCAGTCATGTGCAACTAGCACGTCAAATTTGAACTCTTCTTTCTTAACAAGCTCGTTTGTTAGCTTTGAGGCGCTTAGGTAATTGTAGACAAGGACTCTGGAGAAGAATTGGATGCCTCTTTCCCATTTTCTAACGTCTTCTGCGATTACGTCTGGTAACGAGTCAGACACATCTATGTGAAGAGGTCTGTGGATTTCGATTCCTCTCCAAAGTTCTCTTGTTGGCAAACTCCCTTCGTCATCGTTCATTGTGAAGACAGTTACATCATGGTCTAGCAAGACGAATTTTCTTGTGATTTCAGCGGCATATGTTCCTAGACCTCCGACAATCTTAGGCGGATACTCGTAAACCAGCACTGCAATTTTCATCTTCTGTCGCTCCGAAAGGGCATAGCATCTCTTTCTTATCTGGTAAATAAAGGTATAAGTAGTATGGAGCTATCTTCTATCAAAAGTCTTCTTTAAATAGTGCGAAAACCTCAAAAGGTTCAAGCATTAATATATTAAAAGTATTCCGGAGGCGAACGTGAAATGAGCATAAGTGATGTTAAAAGAAGAGTCCTCGAAGTGTTGTCAAAGGCTGAAAAACCAATGAAACTTCAAGATATAGCCGAGAAAACTGGGCTGAATGTTAAATCTTCGATGATGCATTTGCTTTGGCTTAGAAAAATGGGATACGTTTCAATGCCTGAAAGAAACTTGTATTCGATTACGCCTCTTGGCAAACAGGCATTAAGTTTGCCCAAACAAGTAGTAAGTTTGCCCAGAACTGACAAAAAACAAGCAGAAAATATCTTGCGCTTGGTACCCATAGACAAGGCATTTCATTTCCACACTGGAGTAGGTCAATATTTAGGAGTTTATGCAACTAGTCTAAGCGATTTCTGCAGTAAAATCAAAACAGTCAACGTGAAATCCATTGAATTTCATGTTCCACGCAGAGATTTTGAATCATGGATAGGCAGTCTTGGAGATCATGAATTGACCAGAAAAATTGGGGCAATTCGAGTATCTGGCTTGCTTGGTGAAAATCTTAGACAAAAGGTGTATGAGACGGTGAAGTCAAGGTTTGATGAATTGTCGCAGATAATCAGCACGGTAGAAAATCCAAAAAATGTGGGATGCCCTTAGCGAATAAGGGCTCTTATGCACTCTTAAACCTATCTTTCAGCCTTTCCAAGACTTTGGGTAGAGTAGTATATTCCATAGTTTCTTGGCTTAATCTGGCAGGCTCGAATTCGCCCATCCTTCGCAAGGTGACAGCGTTTTCAACTGCTTCTCTGCGAGCTAAGTCGAAAGCAGGGTCATCGAATAAATCGCTTATTAGCAAGTTTCCTTTTTCGTCGCTGGCGATTTTGCCATTGGCAATTTGGAAGCCGATTGCTACCATTCTTGGCGGGCCATCGAAGGCTGTGCATTTGCTGTCCTTTAATCCCACTGGCATTAATGGGCCCCAATGGCTTCCTCTCATCCATCCTTCTACGAAGTAACTGTGCATGAATGGTGCTAAAACTTCTCCAACAGCAGGTAAGCCATGTTGACTTCTCACGATGCAAACTGGGTCATCTTTCCCTATATATTTGCCTGCAATTAGGGATAGTCTCGTTGTGCTTGTTGCTACGCATATTAGGTTGTCGTTGGCTCTCCAAACATGGGAAATCATGTAGCGACTTGGTGTGCCAATTAATGCTATGAGTTCGTACATTTCTTCTGGGCATTTCAGTACCACTTTTTTGTTTTCTTTCGAGTCTAAGACTTCGAGTTTGAAGCCGCCACTCATGTTTGGGTCGATTACGAGTCCTGCGGTGTTGAATGGGTCTGCGAATATGCGAAATAGTGGATAGTTGAAGCCTCCTCCACTCATTTTATCCGCTGCTAAGACAATGATTGGTTCTGATGCGCGTTCTTCGATTTCCATTTCTGCTATGCCTGGTCCCATCCCGCGTAGGTTTCCGCTGAAGGCTTGTTTTAATATGTCTTGTCCAGCGCCGTAGAGTTTGAGTTCTATTGCTTTTTTGGTTGCTTCTTGGAATGTGTCCCAGCTTAGTTTGTGGATGTCTGGGTTGTCTTCTCCTTTGTTGTGCACCATAAGTAGTTCAATATCGTCTCCTGCGTGAAACACATAAAAACTGTTGATTAGTCCTTTTTTCTGCGCTTGCTTTAGATTTTTTTCTCCTATATCTAACAGCGGTTTCGGGACTATATGATGTCCTGCTAAGGAGCCGACGTCGCATTTTATTACCGAGATTGTGGTCTTTTGTGCCATTATGTTTCGCCTTCATAAACAAAGAATTTTCGTGGTAGAATTTCTGAGTTGGCTTTAAAAGGCTTGCGTAACAGTTTGAACGTGCTGCAGATGGCTGAGAAATTAGTGTCTTCTAGTTGAGAGGAGAGGACTAAAATTATTTTTGTTTCACCATTATCTTCTTCACCTAGAATGCTGTTATTAGGCTTCCCATATGTGCAAGTTGGTCGAAGGGGAAGCGTAATCCTTAATATTTTAAGGGCAAATGTTTGGTTGGAGACTTTTGTTTGCTGTCCGCTTTGAAGCCTTTGCATGTGAAGTTGATGTTGATAGGTGGATTCATGCTGATAATTGGACTTTTTATGCCTTGGTACTATCACTCAACCGTCGCTGACGGGAAATATTATGAGATGAATGCTTTAGGCGGTACGCTTGTGGGCTTCTTGGAAAAGAAAGGAGAATTGCAATTGAATCCTTTATATTTCGATTTGTTGACCGCCTATTTTTCGATGATTTTTGCTTTGCTTTCCATTTTGTTTCCGATTGCCAGTGTGAGGTTGGCTGAGAAGAGTCAGAGGAGATGGATAGCAATTTTAAGCCTTTTAGGCGGAGTTGCTGCTTTGGCGAATATTTTTTATGTTCATTTTTGGCTAGGCTGGTATTATCCAGACGGGCTACTATTCTATTCTGATGCGAATGAAAGTCGCGGACCATTGCTTGGATATTTTCTAACATGGGCTGCTGCAGTTATGCTTTTTGCTTCTACATACGTCTCTAAGGGTTTAGTGCAAGTGCTTCCAGCGAAGGCTGAAAAAACCGCAACAAAGCAGATGTGACAAAACTACTATTTTTCTCGTTTCTTTTCTATATAGTCTTCTACCCATTGTCTCGCTGTGTCATCTGGCACTTGAATTGGCGGATGCTTAAACGCATACGATGAAATACTAATCAGTGACCCGCCTATTTTCCTATCTAACGCCAATTTGATGGCTCTAATTACGTCGATGACAACTCCAGCACTATTAGGCGAATCTTCTACATCTAGTTTTGCCGTCACAACAACTGGGCGGTCCCCAAATTTCCGACCCTTAATAAAAACGTAACAAATTTTCTTATCTCCCAAAAAGGGGACATAGTCTGAAGGGCCAATGCGTGCAGGAATCTTATAAGGTACTAAACTCGTCACAGCTTCGGTCTTGCTAATCCGCTTAGTCTTCAAACGTTCTTCAACAGTCATGTTCTCAAAATCTGTATCTCCACCTAAATTCAACTGATACGTCTCTTCAACCTCAACTCCCCTATCAACACATAATTTAACCAAGTTTCGATGTAGAATAGTGGCGCCTAACTGACTCTTTATATCGTCTCCAGCCACCGGCAACCCTTTCTTCCTAAACTTTTCACTCCACTCTTTATCAGAAGCGATGAATTCAGGTATGCAATTTACGAAGGCACATTTGGCATCTAAAGCCGCCTGCGCATAACAACGTGCTGCCTCAAAACTGCCCACAGGAAGATAATTAATCAGCATATCCGCATCAGCCTCCTCAAGCGCATCTGCCACGTTTGCCGATTTCACTTTCTGCTTGTCATAAACCCTGAATGACTCCCGCATATGTGGGGCAACACTGTCGAGAATGGGACCAGGCAAAACCTTGACACCAAGCCTAGGAACTTTGCTAAAAACTGCACAACAGTTTGGCTCAGTAAAAATAGCGTCACCGAGGTCTTTGCCAATCTTCTGCTTATTCACTTCAAAAGCTGCTACAAACCTAATGTCCCTAATGTGGTAGCCTCCAAAATTCACATGCATCAAACCTGGAACCTTCGTTTCTTCAGTCACGTTCTTGTAATATTCAACACCTTGAACTAAGGCAGAAGCACAGTTTCCTACTCCAGCGATGGCAACTCGAATCTCTGGCATGTCAAGCCCTCAGTTTGTTAAGTTTGTCTAAGCCATATTAGTCTAATTCTTATTTAGTTTTCCTAGAAGCAATTCATAGTCTGATAAGCCAAAAACAAGAAACCACAATAGTTAAGAGTTTAGTTATCCAGAACCTTGTTTACATTAGAATCATGTTGGAGAGTAGTAGGAATGAAGGAAGAAGGCATTCGTTATGAACCATTCAAAGAAGTCGTCATAATGGAATGTACAAGGTTCAACATTCCTGATGATCTTGCAAGGTTCGCAAATGTAGCAGCTGGTGGTAAGCCTACCGGAATCTACTGGGCAAAAGGAGTGGCATTCATCTATTTTCCATTGCCTGCAACAACCGATGTGGCAGTCAAGTCTATTTTAGAAGAAGGGAAACTCTATTGGGCATTTGTGAGTTATGCATTGATGCCTAAATACAGCCCATTAATAGAGACGAAAGAAAAAATAATTGTTCCAGTTATCGATATGTCTACTAGTCCTTTGTTCTCGAAGGCAGCTGAGTGGCTAAAAGAAAATGGAGCAAAAATATCCTAGCTTGGTGCTCTGACTCTTTTTTGAAAATTTTCTAAATACTCATCGAAGTAGCCATTTTTCTTCAGATATAGCCCATAATTCACAAGTGCAGCCATTGCTCTCGCAGCATCTTCTGGCGAAGAATAGGCGGGAATTTTAAGTTTGTCAAGTTTGGAGCGAATAAAGAGCGCCATCTCGGTTTCGCCTATGTCAACAGCCACAATAGGCTTTGCATGATTCTTAGCTAAATTAGATACTTTATCAATATAGTCTTCCTGCAAGCCTGGGACATGATGAAGCCCCATTAAAATAATGCCGTGAATCTCTGGGTCGTCGAGAAGTATTTTTGCACCGTATTCGAACATCACTGAGGTAGCAGAACCTGAAAGGTCAAGTGGGTTTAGGTTCGTTGCAAATGCGGGAATTTTGCCTTCTTTCTTTAAATTTTCAAATTCCTGAATTGTTTCGTCTGAAAACTTTTTGATTTCAAGTCCTCTGGATTCGCATTCATCGACTGCCATGATGCCAGGTCCTCCTGCATCGGTTATTATTGTAACATTTTTTCCAGCTGCTGGCGGTTGGAAGGACAAGGCTTTGCCAACATCGAAAAATTCTTCCATGTCTCTTACTCGTATGGCGCCAACTTGCATGAAAACACTGTCGTAGATTTTGTCGGAACCTGCGATTGCGCCTGTGTGCGACATGGCTGCTCTTGCTCCTGCCTTTGTTTTTCCAGTTTTTAGGGCGACTATGGGCTTTTTCCTTGTCACTTCTTTTGCGATTTCCATGAATTCTCTTCCAGCTTCGATGCTTTCGGCATATAGGAGAATAACTCGTGTTTCATGATCGTGTAGTAGGTAGTGAAGCATTTCTGGCTCACTGACATCACACTTGTTTCCGAAACTCACGAATTTGCTTACGCCCATCTGTTCGCCAGCTAAATAGTCTAAGGCTGAGACGCCGAAGGCTCCGCTTTGAGTAACCATAGCTATGTTTCCAGCCATGGGACGTGGAGTAGCAACTACTTCATCTCCAGTTGTGAGAACCTTTGTTTCAGGAAGAAAGAGTGTGTCAACACCTGTGCTGGAATCATAGATGCCGAGACAGTTGGGGCCAAGCACTCTGATCCCAGCTTTTTTTGCGATTGACTTCACTTCCTCTTCAAGTTCGTGTTTTCCGATTTCGCTGAAACCACCGCTGATTATGGCTGCTGTTTTTGCGCCTTTCAACGCTGCTTCTGTCATGACTTTTGGGACTGCCTCGGCTGGAACTACGATGACGACTAATTCTACGTGATCGTCAATTTCTGTGATTGATGGGAAGCATTTGAAGCCTAGAACATAGTCTTCATGTGGGTTAACTGGATACAACTCTCCTTTGAATAAGCCTCTTCTTTTGTTGTCTACAATGTTCTTGAAGATTACATGCCCTGCCTTCATTATTTTACGAGAGGCGCCTACAACCACGACCGATTTTGGGTTGAAAAATGAGTTCATCTGTTCTATGACGAGTTCCATTTTCTTCAACCTTCCATGTTGGCAAGCTTGCAAAATATCTTCTTGTTCACTTATTCAAGCTTTACCCCTTTTTCTCTCTTAAGATGACCAAGTTTTACGATGACTATTGGCTTGTGTTCCACTTTATCTAACATATCCCATGTCACGTCGGTTAGAGCTACTTTGAAGGTGTCCGCCATATCCCAAACGGTTCTTCCAGCGCCGAAACCTCTTGACCTGTTTGCAACCTCTGCAATCTCTAGTGCCATTTCAGTCTGTATTTGCGAACCAGTCACCGCAATTGGGGTAGCTCTTCGTTTCATCTTAAAGAATCTGCCAATTACGTAGGTGAGAATGCCTCCAAACGAATGTATCTTCTTGATTGGTTTTGGGCGAGGAGTGAAGTGAAAATTTCTGAGGGAATATGTTTTGTCGGTGTCAACTATCATAACAGCAACATTCTTTTTTAACTTCGCTTTTATGTGCTCATTAATTCTTTGGGCTAATTGTTGAGCGTTTTTTAAAGGAAGGCTTACATAGGAGTAAGGTAGGTTGCTCCCGTCAATTCCACCTTCTGACCCATGTATAAGTGCCTGTAATAATCCTGCGTATTTGAGGGCTACTTGTTTATGGGCACTGCCTTCCCTAATTGGATAAGCTTTGAAGCGTTCAATAGTTTTCTGTTTCAGATGGCATAATGGTCCAAGAATGTAGCCCCAAAGAAGGCGCATCCAATATTTTGCGAGAAAATGGGCAAGCAATTCATGTTGGATTTTGCTTTCGTCTACTAGATTGCCTAATGCAGTGGATATTGCCTTTTCAGAGATTGTTACAAAATCATCTTCTTCTACCCTGTTTTTGATAGAGTCAATTATTTGCTGAAGATAGTTTTCTCCAGGTCTCCAATAATGAGTTGTTATTGTCACTGTTGTGTATTTGGGAGTCACCTTATCATCTCGAATGCATATATGCCTCTTGTTTTGGAAATGAATAAAATTGTTACGATTAATATATTGCTCTGACAATTTATCATAAGAAAATAGGAAGCCAAGGAGATTCCAAAAACATGCCCAAAGAATCTGCAGATACACAGAGCACAGACATTTTCGCACTTCTCTCTAAGGCTTCAAAAAAGAAAAGAAAGGAGAAAAGGGCTCAAATTCTGCAGTCAATGGACGTAAAAGAATTCTTTGAAGAAGGAAGCATAAGCATAGATAAAAAAACTTGCAAAGGCGTAGAATGCAAACTCTGTATCAAAGCCTGTCCCACCAATGCTCTTTACTGGAAATCAGGCGAAGTCGGCATTGATGAGGATTTATGCGTCTTCTGCGCCGCATGCGTTGCCAACTGCATAGTCGACAACTGCGTTCGGATAAGCAGAAAGCGCCCAAATGGCGGCATAGAAACGTTTAGCAAGCCTATAGATGTTTTAATACTTCTAAATAACATAAATTCTGAAAAGAGAATAGATGCCATAAGACTGCTCTTTTCGGACAGCGAGGCTTACCTAAAAAAATATAGCAAATTAGCAACTTCTAGTAGCACTTGACTATGTTAATGACTCCTTATTTAGTGGAAACACCGTGGTTGCCCTTATGTCATTGGACCCTAAGACAAATTGTGTTACCCTGTTTAATCCAATCCCGCAGCCTGCATGAGGCATGCTGTGCTTCTTATAGAAGTCTAGATACCATTGGAAGTCAGATATGCTACCGCCTCTTTGCACCAATTGCCTTAGCATACTTGACTCTTCAAGTCTCTCATAAAGTGCTTCATACTCATATTCCCGTTCAGCTGCTCCAACTGCCTCTCCGCTGTGTGGAAGAATCAAATCTGTACTATTTACTATCTGTGAATTCTCTGAGTTTGTTTTCATGTTAAAGAATTTGATAGCCTTTGGATAATGTGTGATGAACAGTGGTTTGTCTCCATGAATTTTGACTAAAAATTGTTCATGATGACTTTTCAAGTCGTCTCCCCACTTTACTCTGTAAGCGGCTAAATTTTCGACTGCTTTTGTATAGGTTATTTTCGTGAAAGGAGGCTTAGCAGCCAGAAGTTTCTCCTCTCCGACTTTGAACAGTGCCAGCTCCTCTTTTCTTTCTTTCAAAACTTCTCGAATCATTGAAAAAATAACATTCTCTATGTGCTTCATTAACTGAGATAGATTGCCATTAAACTCAAGTTCTATCAGCGTAAACTCTGTCAAATGTCGGCCATCCACTGCTGGCTCTGCTCTGAAACTTGGACCCACACACCAAACTTTCTTCAAAAACGGCGTTAAAGTTTCAAGATAAAGCTGACCAGTTTGGCTAAGATAACTTTGCTCTCCAAAATAGTCTAGGGAAAACATCGTATCTATGTTTTCGCAAGCGCCAGTAGCTCTTGTTAAATGTGGAACAACAACTTCTACAAACCCATTTTTGTCAAAATATTTTCTCGCGCCTTTCAAGAGACTCGACTCTATCTTTGCTATCGCCTGCAACTCAGCAGTTGAGAACAGTTCATGCCTATTTCTTGTCTCTTTCAATTTTTCAAAAATTGACGTTTCTGCTAATCTCTGCACGGTTTCTTGGGCTGAAATTGGGCTTGTCAAGACCCGCGCTCAACATTGTTAGATAGAACTATATAAAATTTTTGTTAGACTGCTTTTTTTCTCTGATTAATTTTATTCTTTCAACAAGTTACTGTGAAATTCTAGGATCTCTTTTTGAACTCGTTTTTCTTTCTGAAGACTCGAACTTCTTTCTGCAGCTTAGAAGCTAAAAGGTTGATATTCTGTTTTGCATGGGTGCCCATCTGCTATCCACGCTGTTCTTTCTCCAAGAGAGGCAACTAGCGACCATAGAGTTCCTAGTTTTATAAAGTCTATATGTGAGCATATGAGATTTTCATGGTCTCTCAAAATTTTCTTGGCAAATTCAAGGTCTATTTTTCCCAAATTCAAGCTTAGCAGTCTGTCAACTCCGTTATATCTTTGTGGCGAGTCTGGAGGTCTTTCGTTCAGCGTTTCAAGTTCTTGCATCTGCGGTTCTTGGAACTGATTTGTGATGATAATGTAGTCACTTGATGGTCGTCTAACATGGATTTTTTTTGTTGTTACTTCTAAAGCAGCCATTTTTCCGCTTTTGTCCGCGAGAAGATAAGTCATAGATTTCAAATGTGGTATCTTTGTCGCTAGTTTTATGGCTTCATCTACGTCAGCGCATTTGTCTAGTAAAAGTTTGACAACTATAGGGAATATGAAGCCTGGCTGTCTCCCCTCAGAATGAACACTTGCCAAACCCACAGCAAGCCCCTTATCGTTTATGCCGTCTTCTCTGCCAATGAATATGTCTGTATTTCCAATGCTCGAGTTGGCACCTTTTGGATGTGTTGTGTATGTTTCAGCGCTTTTTTTCAGCCAATAAAACATGTCATAGTTTCTTCCAAAAATTGTCTTTCCATCCTTTGATGCATGACTAGTTGCTGCGAAGCATGTGCATGAAGGCGCGACGCCGACGGTTAGAACAAGAGACATGACCTTATAGTATTTGACTCCTGTAGCATCTGAGAAACCTCGCATTTCATCTAGTATTTCTGGAAAATACTTCTTTACTTCATCCTCGCTCTCTTGTGCGAGAACAAGTTTTTCATTAGTTGGCTCTGATAAATTAAATCCTTCTTGCTTCATAATTTCGCCATACTGCCAACCCACCTCATAATAGTCGCCTTTTAGCATGACCTTTCTCATTTGAGCCTCTCCTCTGCTAAGTTAATCTGCTGGAACAATCTTTAACTTTAACTATAGTTTTTCAGAACAGCCTAAACAGTAGATTTATCTAGTTACAATTACTAGACTTTAGAAAGTGGTGTGTGAATAAAATGCCAAGAGATCCCGTTTGTGGAGCTATACTTGATGACAAAACAGCTAAATTTCAAATGAAGTTTGAAGGAGACACATACTATTTCTGCTCAGAAGATTGCAAGAAGAGGTTCAAAAGGAATCCAAACAAATTCGTAAAATAACTAACTAATTATCTCCATTTTTCTTGTAGAAACTTCGGTATATCTGACGAATCTCGTGGTCCAACAAGTACCTGCCAGCCGCTTAATTCTTCAATTTCTCCGCTTAGTCTTGCTGCCTTGCCAGGTATGATAAGTTTCCTATGTTTAACTTTCTCCTCTACCTTAGTTTCCTTGATTGCGTCTGCCACTTTTTCTGCGGTTAGTTTTCTGCCTGCAACAGCGCTGTCTACGGCAATTCCCTCTGTGTCAACGACTATTAGATAGCAGTTTATGCTTGCAGACTCTATGTCAGAGGCTACGGTATAGAATGTTAAGGCAAAGTTTGTTGTAAACATGACTGGCGAGTTTTCGTCTGGTTTTCCAAAGATTTTCAAGCCAGTTTCCACTGCTACGGGTTTTCTTGGGTCTGTGTATATATTTTGCCTCAAAACAATTGTAGGTAGCAGCACCCATCCATCGATACTGTGCATTATTAGAAGGTCAGCGTATCTTGCAATAAGCATTGAAGCGACATAGGCTTCGTTCCAGGCATTAACTTCTGGGGCGTCTGCTTTCTCAGCCCAAGCCACAATTGGCGTGCCAATCATTGGGAAACCAAGTAGTTCATCGCCTTTTTTGCATGCCGCCCTACGAATCATAGTAAAACTGTTATTAGTGTCAGAAAGTCCTTCGCTTGGAAAAGTGCCGGGATCAAGCATAAGGTCTTGAACACCGTAGTCTAGCAAAGTTTTGGTTAATGACTTGAGAAGGTTAAGGTCATTTGGCGCAAAAATCGTTAGTGGACAATTGTACATTAATGCCAGTTCTGCCATGTCTTTCCAATTGTCTTTTGTAGCCGCATACAAGAGCGGCTTACTTTTCGGCGCAGACATTAAACCACTTTCAATAATGCTTGGGTTTAAAGAGCAGAGGATAATGGGTAGATTTGTATTCTCAACGACTTTTTTCACAGCTAATTTGAATTTGTCTGGGTCATTTGATGTGGACCGAACCGCAATCATATTGAGTTTCAGTTTTTGTCCAATATACTCATATGAAAAGTCTTCAGTCTTCTTTACTCTGCTTAGCAATTCTTCATCTGGCATTTCATCGGTGACGTCAATCGCGATGGCTGTTGGATTAAAATAAGTAAATTCGTGACGATACATTACTAGTTTGCCGCCAATTTTGACAGCGTTGCTGCCTGTGCCAACTGTGATTTCTTTAACTGGTGGCTTGAGCATTTCCCATAACGTTTTGTAGTTCTTTTCGTTTCCCTTCTCCAGAAGTGGTAGACACACTTCAATAGCGATTTCTCTGTTCACCACTTTTGCGGCAAAAGCCATACAGTTCTCTAAGCCACATTTTTTGCAGTTTGTTTTCGGAAGAAGCATGTAAATGTCAATTGGGCTGATTTCCCTAAATCCGCCTTTCTTGATTTCTCTTTCAGACATTCTTTTCACCGTTAAATTTTCATTGAAACCCAGTTGGTGATTTTTTCAGGTTTTCCTTGGCCTCCACTTGTCAACTCTTTGATAACTTCTTTCACCGTCTTAACAGCGGCTGGGTGCATCATCATAAACAGGTCAACGCCAGCTGACAGTAAGGTTAAGGCGGTAACTGTTTCCCATATTGGTCCCCTTAATTCTCGTGGTCCCCATTCTGGGTCCATTTTCATCCAGGCTTCTCTTGCAGCCCAAGCGTTTGTTGTTCCAGAAGACATGGGGTGCTGAAGTTCAGTGTCGCCCATTAAAGCCGCTAATCTAGCACGCTCCATAATGGTAAAAGCATAGTCTAGTCCATAGCCTAAGGCAGCGGTGGTTGTGTCCATAATGATTTGTTCTCTGGGAAGAAATTCGTAGAGCCTGCGGTTTAGTTCACGTGCCTGATTCATGTCCATTGGCGTAAACGAAAGCGCCACATGCCCATGCTTTTTAATGAAATTTGCCGCCTTTTCGATGTCCATGTCCTGCGTTATAGAGCTAATCAGCAATCGTTCGCCAGCTGCCACTTCTGCAACTTTCTCGAAAACGTCCAAATCTTTGTGAGGGTCGCCACAACCGCCCGCAATAATTGGAACGTCCACTGCTTGAAGAACATTCTCCATTGTCTTGGCGGCTTCCTTAGGCGGCGTATCTTTCAGCAATGGGTCAACGCTAATCAGATGCAAGGTAATCATCTCGGCGCCAAACTTGTCCACAGCCAACTTAGCCCAAGCAACAGGATCTTCCAAGACTTCTTCAAAATGCATTTTCACAGCCTTGGCTAAAGGTACTTTCATATCAAAAACGTCAAGTGAAATAACAGGCGGATGTGGCGTGGGATTTTCGAAACGGTAAAAGGCAGGAGATTTTTCGCCACCAATAACTACTGTTTTTCCACGAGTGCCTCCTTCACTTTTAGTTGCTCCAAGCTTTACTTCAACAATTTGCCCCGGATACCTCTCGATTGGAGGAGTGAAGACTGCTTCAAGAATAGATGTTGGCTTCGCTTTAGTTGGCACAGGCGCAACTACCTTCGGCATCGCTGCCACAGCTGCGCCTGGCTGCATCCAAATCTCCAAGTCCCCAACTTCTATTTCAACGTCTTCAAGCTCTATCTCATTAAATTTTCCAAGGAGGTCAAGAAAGTCAGGGTCAAATTTTGCGGTTTTCCTCTCTTCCCCCTTTTTTGTCACAGTATTTTCACCCCTTCTCTGCTTTCTCTGGCTTCTTCTCAACTTTTATAATGACCTTTTTAGCGTAGATTTTTGCGTCTTTGAGAATAATCTTGAAACCTCCAGCGGTTACGGGAAGTGTTGAAAGCTGTGCCACAGGAACCGCTGTTGGAACCTCTTTTTCTTCAATAGCCTCTGGCACCGCTTCAACTGGTACTTCTCTCCATTTTTCCACGATGGGATGTCCATGTTGTTTTAGAAATGTCTTTAATTCGTCAATTGCTTTTGCGTCGCTTTCTGTGGCAATTTTGTCGTTCAATTCTTTTGGTATGAAGTCTTTAACTCGTTCTTTGATACTCATAGGCATCCATACTATGCGCTTCCAGCCTCCGTCTGCTTGAAGGAATTTAGGCGACCGCATATACTCAATGGATAAGCCGTGGAACCCGTCTATCTGTCTTCCTCCAGCGGTTGAGTCAGCTATGGTTGAGAATGGTAGCCCATTTATTGTTGCCTCTTTGAAGCCTCTGTGAACGATTCCGAATCCGTCAACTTCCGGTATGTAGAAGGCTACTGCTTCAAAGCAACCGCATGAAGTATGTGGATAACCAAAGGCAGTGTAAAGCCATACTCTGGTAACTTCTCCCAATGACTTCTTCTTTACGGCTTCGTTTACTCCGCTGAATTCCCCTTTTACTGGGTCAAGCAATTCTCCTTTGTCAATTTCGTATACAGGTCCTTTCGGGTCAATTCTTGCCGAGGCTCGGCCATCAAACCAGCTAATAGAACCGCAGTTAGAATATCTTTGAGGAGTAATCACGCAGACGTGAGTTGGCGCGAAAGATTGGCAAAGTGTGCAGCCATAGAATTTGTCGACTTCTTCGTCTTTCAGTCCTCTAGCCTTTGCATCTCTAGCCTCATAAATGCCTAAGGCTTCTTTCCACATTTCCCTGACTTTTTCGGGCTGTGTGATGAAAGTAACCTGGATTCTTTCAATTATGGGTAGCTCGCTTTTGAAAAGTCTGAACAGGACTTTTCCGATGTAGTTGAAGGAGTTTAAGCCTTTTTCGAAGGATTTTTTGTTTAGGCGTAGCCAAATGTCGTAGCGTTGGTTTAAGTGCATAAAGCCCTCTATGAAGTTGCAGTATTCATGGATTCGTCTTTCTATGACGCCCTCTAACTCGGGTTCAATTTGTTTGCCAGCAACTTCCACAAAGATGCCGAACGGATGAGTGCTTCCCTCTTTTACGTCTTTTATGTCTGGTCCGATTATGGTGATTTTTTCATCTTTCACTTCTTCTGGGGGTTTGACTCTTACAAGTTCGAATTTGGCTTCTACGTCTGGACCGCCGAGTTCTACGTACATGTCTTTTCTTCTGATTCTTTCTCCTTCGTAAATTACGCCCACATCTACTGGAATGTCTTTGAACATTGACATTCTATTTTCCTCCAATTTTGTTCAAGAGTATGCTTAGATTTTCATTCCAATCTTTTTGCGAAAGGTTTGGAAATGACCATGTTGCATGTGGCTGATAAAACCTATCTAAGGTTATAGTTTTAAGGTTTGAGGAAAAGTGTTTTAACGATGACAAAATTGTCCACTCCATATAATATGGTAAACCTGTAAACAGTGCCAAGTCATATTGTCCCTTGCCGTCAAGCCCTTTCCAATCCATATCTTGTAACCTATTTGTGATGTCTACTGCAGGCATCCACGCTGTTGGCGAATAGCCTCTTTTAACAAATTCGCCCACTGTATGCGCTGTAGCGACAACTGAAATCTTTGCTGTCTTAGCCAAGCGAATTAAGTAGTCGATTAATTTTTCTTCGCCTAAATCAGATTCCACTGCTTCATGCCCAACTATTAGAATTGGGCGTTTAGCCTTCTTCACCATCGCGACAACAACTTCTGGCTTTGTGATAACTAAGGCTTTGGTTGGTCCTGGAATCTCTGCGGTTTGCCAAGGCTCTGCTGTCATGTTCTATTCCTTCCTCTTCCTGATTAGTCGCGGTAGAAGTGTTGGGTCTGGGATTCTTCCTTCTTTCCAACCCTTCTCTTCTAGAATCTTCATTATCTCGTCTTTCATAGTAATTGGAACATCCATAAAGTTGCGGACGTAAAGGTGAATGTCATCTGGCATTGTTCCGTAAAGGCGTTTATGCAAGTCAATATAATGAGTCAGTTTTATGGCTCTTCCTTTTGTCGTATCGTTTGGTCTCATGCAAAGCTTTGCAATCATAACCAATGCTTCTTCCTTAGTTTCAGCTGTGTAGAACAAGTGCTCTGGAGCTGGACCAACATAAACTCGGTCGCCTGTGCGTGCATCATAAACATACCAGTCTTCTTCATGGTCTTTTCTGCCCAAAAGCATACGACGATATTTAGAGCCTTGTGGTCCAACGACTACGGGGATGCCGAGTCGCCAGCAACCACTGGCTATTGCAGCTGCTTTTTGTGACATTGCGCCCCATGCAACACCTACTGCGCCAACTCGATTGTAAATGTAATCCGCGATTTCTTCATAATTTCCTCTTAAACTACGTTTTGCAAATATGTTTGCAATTTTGATGGCTGCTCCTGCGATGTGAGAGTTGGCAACACATGAGCCAACATTTACGATGCCTCCAGCCTCAAAGTCGCCTGAATAAATTTCATAGAGTGACTTTCCTTCTTCGTTTTTGTACATTGCAGCTGTCATGGCTGAGCAGCCGGAAGTTACTACGATGAATCTACGGTTGGCGAATTCTGTCATCATGTCTGCTACCTCCTTGCCGCCGTGTGGATAGTTTGGGCAGCCGACGAAGGCTACCACGCCTGGGATTTCGCCTAGAACTATTGGGCTGCCGACATTTCGTATTTCTACGTCTTGTATGGCGCCTCTTCCAGCCTGAATCTTAAATGTCTCTCCTTTCAATATGTTTTCGGCTGCTTTAACAATAAAACTGTGAATGGCTAGGTGGTTTGGACATGCTTCTTCGCATCGTCCACAGCCTATACATGTTTCGTACAAGTCTGCAAGCAGTCGTAGGTTTCCTTCTGCTGCTTCGGTTATTGCCTCTGGAATCGGGCTCATTTGTGGACAGGCGCGGACACAGTCGTTGCAGAGTTTGCATTTCTTAGCCTCTTCCATTATTTCTTTGGCGCTTGGAATAGTTTTGAATTTTCTTCGTTTGGGTGCGATTTCAATTGCTGTTCTAGATGCCACTTCACCTGCTTTTTCTGGGTCTAAGATTAGTGCGCCTTGTGCCTTTCCGTTGACAAGGTCTGCTACGATTGCGTCTGCTGAGTCGTTTGTTCGGTCTGATAGTCCTTGACAGTTTTTGTCGCTTGTTACGATTACTGGTGCCTTAATCTTCTTTGTCTCTTCAAGCGTATCTGCTCTTATGCATTGTTCATCAAGGATTACAACGTCTGGAACTCCGCTTCTAATGAATCGTAGCTGATATGAGATTGGACCGACGATTTTGGCTTTCGGATTATAACGAGTTGTATCATGAGCTGTGCAGCATAAGCCAGTGACTTCAACTTGGTCAATCAAGCCTTTCTCTTTTAAGTAATCTGTGATTCCAGCCGCTGGCAAAACATTATGCCCAACACACATGATTACAGGTTTCTTGTGGTCTATCGTGCCGAAGCCTAAATCCACTAAGGGTGCTTTTGGGTCTGCCTTCGGAAAGCCTAATGCTGAGATTTGTGCGATGTCTGCGACTTCTAGTGCCAAGTGGTCTATCATTCCTGCGTGGAACACTTTAGATTCAAAATCTATGTTGCTGCCTTCTTGCCCCGTATGCGTTGCTGCTAGAAGATGTGTAATCTGATCCTGAATATAGTCTAATACTACTTCTAGGTCGCCTAATGTTTTCGGTCTGATGCCACAAACAAGTCTTGTGATTGGTGCTTCGACTTCGATGTTCAAGCCGCCAATGTCTATTGGATGTCTGCGCCCAAACTTTTCTGTTAAGTGTTCGACCATGTGTTTTGCGTGTCCTGCGTGTGTTGCTGCGCCTATGCAGCATGCGAGGAGTACGATGCGTGATTGTTGTGTTGCCATGTTGATTCCGCAGGCGCCTCGTTTGTCTTTTGTCAGGTCGCATTTGCCGAAGGTGCAGAGGCAGCAGACGTCGCAGAAGGGCATATACATTGGCTTGTAGCGTTGTAATAGTTTGTGGTCCCACTCTCTAAGCGCTGTTACAGATGGAAACGGTGTTGGACCGATTGGCTCTGCCCAAGTTTCTTCAAAAACTCTTCCAAAAGATAATTCCAAATCTTTTATGACAGCTACGTCAGTTTTCAGTTCTTTTACTTTTACATGTACGCCTTTTCTGGACAAGGGAGAACACGCTGCCAAATGAAATTATTTAGAGTCACGGAATATCATGGGCGAATCGTATAAAGTTTTCTGGATTGGTATCTTTCAAATATGCTGTAGATTTGATTGAAATTAAAGCCTATAGGTCTGCGCAAGAGAAAAAAATAATTTTGTTCTTCTTCTTCTTCACTGTGGACAAGTGGTTTTGTTAGAAAGGATTATGAGATTGCCTAAAAAATAGTTATGACAAGCGTATCAGAAATGTCTGAAGAAGAAAAGCCTTCCAATGTTTTCAGTCTGCTTGCTAAGCCAGTTTGTGATACTTTAGTTAATCTTGGGTTTTCTGAGTCCACTGCCCCACAGGCTAAAGCAATTCCATCCATTCTTAATGGAGAAAATGTCCTTCTCATTGCTCCAACTGGAAGTGGAAAAACAGAGGCAGTTCTCCTCCCCCTATTCTCCAATTTCATTCAACAACCAGACAAGAGAGGAATCTCAATCCTATATATTACGCCTCTTCGCGCCCTAAACCGCGACTTAATAAAACGTCTTTCATTTTGGTCACAAAGCTTAGGCATTTCAATAGATGTGCGACACGGCGACACAGAAGTCAAAATTCGCCGAAGACAAGCACTTCGTCCACCAAACATGTTAGTAACGACTCCCGAAACCTTGCAAGCTATTTTGCCTGGAGTTCGCATGAAGCAACATCTAAGCCACGTTCGCTGGGTAGTCATTGACGAAGTACATGAACTTGTTGAAGATAAACGTGGGGTTCAGCTCACAGTCGCTCTAGAACGATTGTTCGAAATTGTTGGAAGAGAATTTCAAAGAATCGGGCTTTCGGCTACTGTTGGCAATCCTGAAGAGGCGGCTAAATTCATTGCTGGAACAAATCGCCCCATCAAAGTAATTGAAGTCTCATTGCCAAAAAGCTATCAATATGCCGTAGAAAGTCCTCTTCCTGAAGATACTGACTATGATTTAGCCCATGAAATTGGCACTGCTCCAGAAGCCGCAGCTAGGATAAGGCACATACTAGATTTGGTAGGTAGCCACACTTCGACTCTAATCTTTGTAAACAGTCGACAAAACGCCGAAATGCTGGGACACAAGTTCAATCAACTCACCTCAGATATCGCAGTTCATCATGGCTCACTGTCAAAAGAGGAAAGAAGCCTCATTGAAGACCAATTTAAAGCTAAGAACCTAAAGGCTATCGTATGCACCAGCACTTTGGAACTTGGAATAGACATTGGACACGTAGACTTGGTAATTCAATATCTTTCACCGAGACAGGTAAGCAGTCTTATTCAACGTGTAGGCAGAAGTGGACACAAACTTAACCTCATTTCAAAGGGTATTATCATTACAGCTTTTCCAGATGATACTTTAGAAGCCATAGCTGCCGTAGAAAGAGCAAGCAAGAACCGTTTAGAGCCTCTTCTAATACATGAAAACGCCTTAGACATTCTGGCTCATCAAATCGCCGGAATCTTAATGGATAAAAAGCAAGTGACTATTAAGCATATTATTGAGATTTTACATCAAGCCTATCCATACCGCAACCTTTCTGAGGCTAAAATCTTAGATGTCACAGACTATTTACGTAAGCTCGGAGAAGTTTGGATTGAAGGAGATACTGTGAAGAAGACGCGAAAAACGAGACCCTACTACTACGAGAATCTTTCCATGATACCAGACGAAAGACGCTATCCAATAGTTGACATAATCTCTGACCGAACTATTGGCACTTTGGGCGATGAATTCATGGCTTTGAGAGCCCGCATAGGACTAAACTTCATTTGCAAAGGAAAGGTGTGGCGAATCGTCCAGATAGAAGATGAAACAGGCACAGTCTATGTTATCCCCTCAGAAGACAAGTTAGCAGCTATTCCAGGATGGGACGGCGAAATTCTCCCAGTGCCATTAACACTTGCTCAAGAAGTAGGTCAGCTTCGGGAAGAAATAGCCAAAGAATTGAAAAAAGGAAATGCTGTTGAAGTTGTGGCAGAAGAACTTGCTAAAAGATTTTCCACAGACAAGTCTACCTTGCTTGAGCCGATTAAAGAGATTGATGAACATTTAAGGCAAGGCGCTCCTCTTCCAACGCATGACCACATTCTAATCGAAGCCTTTGACAAATACATAGTCGTTCACGCCTGTTTCGGCGAAGTTGTAAACAAGACATTAGGCTGCATTTTTGACTCTATTCTTTCTGATTATGAACTAATAACCGGCTGGTGGAATGACGGCTACCGCATTTTGATAGAAATGTCTAAACAAGCACGACCTCAAGATTTGGATAGAATGCCATCTATGCTTTTCAAGTTGACTCCGGAAGAGGTAGACAAGGCGTTTGAAGATTTTCTTAAATCTCGTTTTCCATTCTCATATAAGATGAAGTTTGTTGCTGAAAGATTTGGAGCACTTCCTCGCGGAAGAACAATGGGAACCGAAGCCCTAGCACAATTGCCAAGAAAGTTTGAGAAAACACCTATTTACGATGAAACAATTCGAGAAGCCATGACAGAAAAAGTTGACATCCTATCCGTGAAAAAGATTATGAAAAATGTGGCAGAAGGAAAAATTAGAGTCAGCACATTGCTTCGCCTAGAAAATCCAACACCATTAGCCTATCCTATTTTCGCAAAATACTCTGAAGTACCAGAACTTATGGCGCCAGAACGTGTTCTACTTACCAATATTGAACGAATGAAAAGAACGATTTTGGCAAGAAAAGCAACACTCTTGTGTCTCTCATGCGGGAACTGGGCGGAAGAAAAACGTGTTCGCGAATTGCCAGAAAATCCAGCATGCGAAAAATGTGGTGAAAGACTCTTAGCGCCTCTCTACCCATATCAAGACTCAAATCAGATTCTTAGCATTTTTAAACGAAGAAAAGCAGGAGAAAAGTTGGTTGCAGAAGAGTTGGAGCAGTTGGTACACGCCAGACGAACTGCAGACCTAGTTTTGAGCTATGGCAAAAAAGCGGTGATAGCGCTTCAAGTAAAGGGAGTTGGACCTGAAACCGCTTTTAGAATACTTGGAAAAATGCATACAAGTGAAGAAGATTTTTACATGGACTTGTTGAAGGCTAAGATTCAGTATTTGAGAACTCGCCCATACTGGGAAGACGAACGCTCAAAGACACCAGAAAAAGCGTAACTAGTGCCTTAATATAGCTAAATGAGAAACGTGGATACAATAGTTTAGGAGAGAATCCTATTGAAATGTTTTACAACTTTTTCCATCATAGCCAGATGCCCAAAAACTTCTGCTTTAGGCGTAAGTGTTGCAACAGCTGTTCCAGCGGTTGGAAGTGTTGTTCCACATGCAGAAGAACGGGTTGGCGCCATCGCAACTCAAGCCTTAACGGAAGTTTCTTATGGGATAAAGGGATTACAACTTTTGAAAATGGGTTTTTCTCCACAAACAGCCTTAGAAGCAATGCTCAAAGAAGATAAGAACAGAGAGAAAAGACAAGTAACCATCATAGACAAAGACGGAAGAATAGCAGCTTTCACAGGCAAAAAAACAATCGACTGGAAAGGACATTTTATTGGAAAGAACTATGCAGTTGCGGGCAACATGCTTGTAGGAGGCAAAGTTATTGAAGCAATGGCTGACACGTTTGAAAATTCAGAGGGAGAATTAGCGGAAAGATTGATGAAAGCGTTAGAAGCGGGTCAAAAGGCTGGAGGAGACAAAAGAGGAAAAGTGTCAGCTGCCCTATTGGTCGTAGGTAATAGACAAGTTGAAACTCGCCCATTTCTTGACCTAAGAGTTGATGAACATCAAAACCCTGTTAAAGAATTAAGAAGAATCTACGAGGCTTGTAAAAAATGGAGTCAAAGTCAATAACTATAGTCTATCTATGAGGGTGACAAAATGAATGAAAAAGACAGTTTGAAGCATATTTTTGATTACCAGAGAGAATTTGATAGAAAACTCGGCTGGAACGTTTACGAAAACCTTTCCACCACGAAAGATGTTGTGGACTATATGCAGTTAACTGTCCTAAAATTTACGGAAGAAGTTGGAGAAATAGCACAGGAAGTAAGAAGAATTTTGCGAGATAAGAAACCATATGACCCAGAAGCCTTTAAACAAGAATTGGCAGACATATTCGTTTACCTAATCCAAGCATCTATGGCATTGAAAATGGATTTAGCACAAGAATACTACAAAAAAATGAAAATGAATGAGCAAAGATTTCTTAAGTAATTTGAAAACTATCTTATCGCATATTCATTTATTGAAGTCATGATTCAGAATTACATAAATCACTTCCATTAATCGACACATTTGAAGAATCATTTGACACGAATGTTTATTACTTACAGCGCAAATGAATATTTATGAGCGCTGCTCGACTGAAAGGACCGCTAAATCTATCGTGATAGTGATGGAGACTGGATCGAAAAGAAGAGATAAGCATGAGATTGTATTGGACATTTTAAAGATAGCAAGGAGTGGCAAAAGAAAAACACAAATAATGTATAAGGCCAAGCTAAGCTATGGTCAACTTAAGGCATACCTAGAACTGCTAAATGACCGAGGTCTTCTAGAAAGCAACAACGGATTTTATCACACAACCAGCAAAGGAATAGACTTCATAAGAACCTATGAAGAATTTTCACTCTTCAAGGCACCTTCAGAAAATAAGATGACAAACAATTCCTGACCCTAACCACGTTTAAAGGCAATTTTCTTACAAAATCTCTTAAACAAAGTCGTTCCAGCGCCTTCCATCACATATCTGACAAGCGAATTTACATCTAGAATTTTCATGGAAGCCACCAACGTCACGCCATGCTCAAAGAACGGCTCAGGAAAAGGCGGAGTAGTCGGATGAACCAAAACCAACTCTCGTGCCCTCGAAGCCCACTTCCTAATCTTGTCAATTTGATCAATGAAAGTTGGCGGAAAAATAACAATATCAGCGTTGGAAAGTTTTTTTGGCAGTTTTGAAATAGGCAATATTTGAAAATCCCTTCTTCTCCCAGCAAGTTTATCGTCAAAAACTATCAATTTTGTCCGTCTTAGAACGCCTATTTTCGTTGTATAATAGTCAATTGTGGCTACCGTGTCCTTTTGCTTAATCCCTAAAATATTTAGAAAATCGCCTTCAATAAAGTCTGATCTTTTTTTGAGGTCATGCTGCAAAACAGCGTTTATGACTGCCATTCCTATGGTCCTCAAGAATGAATTATTTGACAAGCAGAACCTCGCTAGTTCTGATGTGTCATATTTAGTGAAGGAGCCTGAAGAATTGGACATTCCGATGCAGGAATCGAATGGTTTCAACGGAGTTAAGGCAAGTCCAACGTCGCCAGAGACAAGTTTTACAGCTGTAAAGCGTTGACCAATAAAAACTGTTTCTACCTTTTGAGGTCTAGATGAAACATGTGAAACTAATTCTTCGATTATTTTGCTCATTTTTTAGCAACCTCGCCACAACTAGCGAAGAACTTGGTGTGGGAAAATGAATAAAGGTTTTTATCTAATCCAGTAAGTATATCTAAGAACACTTAGATGCAATGTTGAGAAACTGGAGAAAAAATCATGAAAAGAATTGTTCTAGCATCGCTTTTTTGTCTTCTTCTAGTAACATCGATTGCACCTGTCTATGCATCGGTTACAATAGAAGCGCTTATAGACGATACTTTTCATGTCTCTTTCAACTTTGACTTTGGAAACAATTCTACTCTGTACGATCAAATTGTTGCGCAACAAGTATTCAGCATCTCAAGTATTCCAAGTACTATTGAAAGAAATTTGGAAAAACAAAACTTAACGAAAGTCTCATTGACCCAAATCCCTGCTAACAGTTTTTTCAACGACGATGAGAAATCGATACATATCGCATTCTATTTGGGAGGCGAACATATTCTGAGCTACACTGTCGACAGAACAGCGCTAACTAGAACCTACAATGCGAAGACAAACTGGATAAAATTCAACATCAACCTTACGAATACACTCGCATTAAATTTTACCAAATACTTTACTAACTGGCAAAGAGTCAGCTATACCATAAGTGGCAATGTTCATACGGCTTTCTTCTATAATTCGACTGCCGGCACAGCACCATTTAACGTAAATTGTTACTTCATCTTGCCCTTGGCAGCAAAGAATATCAAAGCCGTTGGAGACACGTTGACCTTTGAGATGCCCCTTCTTATAGAAGATAGATTGATTGATAGCCCAATTCTGATTCTCGGGGCTATAATAATAGCCAACATAATCGCTATTATCTATAGAAAAGTTAGGAAGTAATCTGTCGGCTTTCGGTTCCCAAAAGTAAGTCCACAAGCAGTTTTTGATCTATCTCTGCGCGCGTTCTCCAGTCAAGATACAACTGTCTGTTTTCATCTTCAGCCAAGTATCCAGACTTGATGTAGCGATTCATGTTTATGTCCACTCTCCATCCTGGAAGTTTGTCTCTCAGAAGTTCTTCTACTTCTTCTCGTGGAGCTTTTCCCTTCTTTGATATGATGTATGCAATAGCTGTAACTAAACCTGCAATGTCGTCGATGCGCCAGCCCATCATCTTAGTTTCTTTAGGGGTTAATCCGCCTCTAAGAACTATGTAAAAACGTGCTCGATCCAGCTGTTCAAAGCTTGGCTTTTCCACTGTTGGTTCTTCTTCGAAGACTGTTTTCACTTGCAGATCCAAATTTTCCAAGTAACTGTCAAGGATGCCCAAAACTTTTGGGTAGTCGGATCCAAGCCGTTTTCTTAGTTCCCATCCTTTTACGCCTGGTTTCTTGTGGCGCCTATAAAAGAGGAGATGCGTTGCCCGCTTGAGTTTTCTTGCATAAATTGCCTTCTTCTTCAAGCTTGTTCGCCTCTTTTCCATTTAGCCCATTCATCTACGCTTACAGAGACTGGGATAGAAATCAACTGGTTTTTTCCGAGGAAAGAAACTGGTTTTTCATAGGGTTTTATGAACATCTCTTCTTCTAAGCGGTGCACTTCTAACGTTGCGTATCCATATGTTACAAGAAAGCTAGTCATGTAGGCACGGTTTATTGTCTCTTCATACGTGTCTGCACCAACGAAATCCCAGTACAAAATCTTGCCTTCCTTTCCAGTTTTCTGCTTTAGTTCTTCCCAAAAAGCTTCTAACTGTATGGAAAATGCTTTTTCGGCAAGTATTCTTTGTTCAAGTAGCTCTTCACGAGTCGCTGTTCCAGTTTCTATTTCAGAGGGAACAGTTTTTAGCCATCTTTCATTGAGTGGGAGAAGATTTTGCCAGTATTTGATGGCTTCGGTTAGGCTGTTTGGAGATATTTGCTCTAGCTCTATGAGGGGGTGCCAGACTCTAAGAAATAGTGTGGCAAGTTCTATTTTACTCATTTTTCTTATTTTTTCTTCAAGTAGAAATGGGTCTGTGTAGAGGGATGTAGACCTATGCTTTACCCAGTCGCTTTGAAGTTTTATGAGAGATGCAAGTTCGTGTACAGCTTCTGCGTCTAGGCATAATTCTTCTGGTGACTCCCATTCTGGGAAATACTCTCTAACAATTCTTATGATGTCGTCAACGTCGACAACGAATGGGTCGAGTCCTTTGTCTTCAACAGACTTGCACATGTCGATTACTCGTTGAAGATGCTCGGTGCCCAGTTTCTTCTTCTGCCTTTTTGTGGGCAATTAGGCTACCTCTTTGACTATGGACTTTCCTTCGATGTTTTGCACTGTTATGACGTGTACGTCGTTGCCTGTGAAACTTAACTGACTTGGCGTAATCGCCAGATATTGGGCATCTGATCCCTTAACTGAGGAAATTAGTAGGTCGGCAATAATTTCTCTATTTCTTGGGTCCATGTGTATGTCGTATTCGTCTACGGCTCTGAAGGGCGATTTGACATGTTGCTGCAGGGCTAAAAGGAATGTCATGGTTGCTGTGCTTCGTTCTCCGCCGCTTTGTGTGTGGGCATTAAGTGGAAGTGGTTTGGCTCCCTTGAACCCGACTAGGATTTCTAGTCCTGCTATTTCGATGTCTTGTTCATCGGTTAATCTGACTTCTCCAGTTGCTTGAGCAAGTGCAAGAATTCCTTGATATCGAATGTTGACGTGTTCAAGAAGGTTTTTTATGACTGTTTTCCATGCTTCCATCCGAGTTTTTACTTCTTCTAAGGCTTTTTCACGGTTTTCTTCAACAATTCGAGCCTTTTCTTTCAATTCTAAGTAAAGTTTGGAGTAGGATTCATACATTCTTTCGATGTCTTCTGAAACGTCTGCAAGGGCGGCAATATGACCGTCCGTAACTCGGATTTCGTCTAAAATTTCTGCGACAGTTTTCATGGGCACTATTTGTGGTCCCATTTCTTCGGCTTTCTTTCTAAATTCGTCACAGTCTGCCAGCGAAAGTTGGAGTTCTTTTTCAAGTTTTTCATTACCTTTTCTTAGGCTCTCTTCTTTGTATTGCAGTAGGGCTAGGTTGATTTTTTGGTCTACTGTGCTGTTGTTTAGGCTTTCGATTTCAAAGTTCAATTTTTCTATCTTTGCCTTAATATCCATGATTTGGCTAGTTAGTTTTCCTAGTTCTTGGTTGGATTTTTCGATTGTTCCTTTGAGGCTTTCGTTTTTGTTTTTGAATTTTTGAGTCCATGTGTCTTCTAGTTTTTGGTAGGCGTTTCTTATTTCTGTTAATTGAGCCTTGAAGTCTGTTGGTTCTGGGTTTCTTTGTAGCATTGTTTCGAACTGTTCTATTTTGCTGAGCCATTCTTTTAGGTTGTTTTGATAGGTTTCCATCCACGATTGTGTTTCTTGTATGGCTTCGTTTGTCATGGAGATTGCTAGTTCGGTTTTTGCTTGTGCGCGTTCTAATGTTAGTCTGTTGTCGAAGAGTTTGTGCCATTCTTCTTTGAACTCTTTTAGCTTAGCCAGAAGAGTAGTGTTTAGTTGGCTATCTGCTGTTTTGATTTCGTTTTCGATTTGCTGGATTGTTTTTTGTCTTTCTCGGATTTGTTCTCTTATTTCTTCTGCCGTTTGTTCTCTTTTAGCGATTTCTGCCCATGCTAATTCTCTTTCTAGGAATCTTCGCTTTATTTGCAGCTGCTTTTTCTGCTGATAGCGGTCGTACTGTTCTCGCCAGTAGTTTAGTGTCTGTTCTGCGGATTCTAGAAGTTTGCCAACTGATTCTTCTTGGCTTAGGATGCGGCTGAGTTTTTTCTGGGCTTTTAACACGTTGTCTCTATATGACTCGAAGCCTACTGCGGCTTCAACGGTTCTTAATTTTTCTTGTGGCGCTAAGACTGTGAATTCTTCTACCATGTTTTGATGCATTATTATGAGCATGTTTTCTGGGTCTACGCCGAATCGTTGCAGGAGTCTTGTTACGTCAGCCTTTGATGCTGCTCTGTTCTCTAGTTCGCACCAGTATTTTCCATCACGCCTTAGTATTCTGGTTAGGTAAATGTAGTCTTTGGAGATTTTTTGTACTGGTCTGCGTCCGCTTTTTGGTGAATTGTCTAATACTAATGTGACTCTTGCTTGGTCTTTTCCCCAGCGTATCAAGTCACTTAACTTTTTAGAGCGTTCTGTGTAGGATTGTCCTAGGGCTATTGATACGCCTAATAGTATGGAGGATTTGCCTGAGCCGTTTGGTCCGCAGATTAAGTTAACGCCCTGTTGAAAGGGTATCCTAGCGTATTCGTAGGACATGAAGTTTTCAAGGATTATCTCTTTGATCAGCATTTGGGGCAAATCCTCTGTTATGAAGTGTCAAGATATAGAAAATAAACTACTAAATAAGGCATTTTATCAGACACATATATCAACAGATAACACGAAAAACATGCTTGACACATTGTCAAATCAACTAATTTACATCTTCTCTTCTTTTCTTATAGATTTATTAAAATCTAAACATTTTTATTGTAAATAAGCTGACTAATTTATGATCACCATGTCTGAAAATAGATCTCATTTCAGGATAAAGAAAGGAGAAGTTGAGATAGAGTATTCAGGCAAACCTGAAGAGGTAAGTGAACGCTACAAGGAAGCCCTTGATTGGATTGAGACAAGCACTGCTACCACTTCACCTACTGGTAAAGCACCGCCTAAAAAGAAACCTGAACCCGGTGTCGGAACAGGACGAGGAGGCGCCCGCTCTCCCATAGTCTCAAGAGGAATTGACGAAATAATTGCGGATGGTTTTCTGGACAAAGCCAAAACAACCAGCGAAGTCCATGCAGAACTTGAGCGAAAAGCGGTTCCAGGAATAACTATATTCAATGTGAGTGAAGCTTTAAAGCGGAAAGCAAGAAAAGGCGTTCTGGACAGAATTAAGGGTGCAGGCAAAGAGTATAGCTACATCAAGAAAAAAGCTGAGAAAAAGGCTTGATTCGGAGGATCATCTGCTGTCGTTTGATGTCTCAAAGCTATCTGATGAGGAAAGAAAGCAATACGCAACTTTAGAAGACCTGTTTACTTACTCCTATGGCGAGTTCAAGAGTGAAGAGAAGCTCTGTGAAGGGTTACTAGCTACCATTGATGATTGGCAGAAGAAGATGGGAGGCAGGAGTAGCTTAGAGTCTTATGTTATGCCCTATCTTGATAAGATTAGAGCCAAAGATATCGATGCTGCAAGGAATCTATACTTCTTCATAAGTCCAATCTTTTTCTACATTCATGTACTCTACGAACTATCAAGATCAGAGTGGAGAAACGCAATTTCTTGGAGTGGAATGTATTGTGAACGAGTATCTAAGAACCTATTGAGGGAATCTGACAGAAGGTACTCTACGAATAGTTATCAAGCAGTTGAAAAAAGCAAGTTTGAGAACAAGCTAGGAAGACTAAGATCTGACTTGGAATCCAAACAATTTAGTCTGGCAAATGAGCTGTGTAGCTTAATGGAAGTTATCTACTCCCTTCGAGACACAAGAGGTCCACACGATGTGCCTCCACCTGAACCTTTACGAGCTCAGATAAGCGCAAGTCAATGCCTCCCAGTGTACATAGACTATTTGGAAACACTAATTTTCTTGAAGAATGACTTGCTTAATGACTTCTCAGCCTTTGTCTCGTTCTTCAGTAACCTCACAGAGACCAAGATTTCTCTTGCCTTCGGAGAAGAAAGTGCCAAAATGACTGTTGATCATCTGCTAAAGAATGTTCTATATCGGGAGGGTTTCTTTGGTGATGAAGGAAAGAAGCTGTCTGAGGTTCAAACGAAGCTGAAAAACATGAGGTACAATTTCAAAGATTCTGCTGTTTCTGAAGCATTACATAAACTGTCAAAAGGCAAAGAAGCTGTGCTCACAAGAAAAGGAAAAAGAAAGAATTACACCTACCATGAGAGATTTCCACCAAAAGAGGTATTCAAGGCTGTGATTTAGCTTGGGATGGTGTTTATTTTATGCCTAGTGCATATTTCATAACTATATTTCAATTTCCTCAATTTGCTTCAGCTTTTCTAGAAGTGATTTTACTGATTTCGTTGTGTCCATGATTTCCTTTCCTTTTCAATGTATTCAGTTGCTTCAACATCTTTCCAGAGATTTTTATAAAGCCCTCTCATATGTTCTGTGTAGCTTATGGGCTTGGGTTTCATGATAATCTCACCATCTCTTACAGAGACCACTATTGCCTTGGAATAACTACTTCACCTATTAGCCATCTATATATAAGGGGGGTCTATAGACTTTTGCTAGACAGACTCTCAACAACTCAAAACTTAACCAAACTCGCATTTGCGCTAAATCCCCATCCATAACTCAGCATAACAGCACAGTCACCTCGTTTTAACCCGCCCTTACGCAACATCATATCCAATATAAAAGGCAAACTTGCACCAGCCAAATTCCCATAGCATTCAAGAACCTCATAAGATTCCCTAATCTTCTCATACGCTATACCATAAGATTTAGCAATAGAATCCAATATACGTTTGCTACCAGTATGCATAATCCACTTCTTCGCTTTATCCGCAGACAGAGATTTCCCCTGCGAAAACAACTTCTTCAAAACAGTAGAAATATATTCTAACCCCAAATTAGGTATGTCCTTACTCAACTCAGACTCAAACTCAAACATAAAAGCCTCATTCGAAGGCACAAGCTTCCCGTATCCCGCTGTAAAATCTGTTTTCCTTAAATTTGTAATGGTAGCAATACAAGTGATTTCAGGACCTTTCTCCTTGCCAGATGCAATTATGCATGCTGCACCATCACCGAAAAGAAAGAACTCAATAACCGCAACCCACTTCCTAAGCTCCCTAGCCTTTAACTCATCATTTTTCATAGCTTTGATTTCTTCCATTCCCTTAACGCCTCTCAATCCTCTAACTTGGTTAGAAAACCAAGGAGAATTCACCCCAGACAAACAAATCATCACATTATCGTCTGGATACCTAGCCAAATGATCCTCAGCCAGTTGAATGGCTCTAACAAAGGCTGAACACGCCATACCCTGAACACTAACATGCTTAACATCTGGTTTAAGGTCAAGTTCATTAGGTAAATAGTTGCTCAAACCAGGACAAAGAAAACTACTACTGTCATAGGCAGCAATTAAGTAGTCTACCTCCTTCGGGCTAACACTAGAATCTTTCAAAGCTTGCTTACAAGCTGCAATGCAAACGTCTGCAACTGGGTCTTCATCATCATGTGGCAGTTTCGACTTGAATAAAGAATCAAGAGGGTAAGCAAGATACCTTTCAGAAACGCCCAAATTCAGAATATTTTGTCTCAAGTCGTGTGAAAGTTTTTCAGGGAAAAGCTCTATCATCTCCTGGGTAGAATACCTATACTTTGGAACCGCTACAGACAACTGCGTCAAATGCATCTGAGTTTTCCTCGACCAGTATTCACTAACGACGATGTTTAAAGCCTTGCTCTCTCAAAGAGAGAGTTGAAAAATGCTTTTCAATTTCTATCATAGTTTTCGAAGCTAACAGAACCTTTAGTGGCGTCTGTTTCAAAATTGGACAGCCAAAACCAAACTATTCCTCAGCGGTTGATAATGAAAACCAAAAAATTTCTGAATTTTCATCCAGTATAGAGCCGAAAGAACTCATGCTCTCATTTAAACGAAAATTCGCAATTTGAGTTCCCTTTAGTCATGCATCTTTCTTCAGTAACCGTGATAGATTTCTTAAAAAGCTCCGACAGAAAGCCCGTCAAGAAACCTCTAAAAAAGTAGCAACCAAGCTGATCGCTTTTTCTAGCAACCGCCTCAAAAGAATTATCTATCCTGATTTTCCCGCTTCCACGCTTAAAATCAACACCCGTAAAAGAGATTTCCCCCCACTTTTCTTCACACTTCAGCTTAGAAAGTTGACCAAGTATATCCTGTTTCGTTTTTGCCACTTTACTTATCTTCTTATATGAATGTACACCACATTTCATTGCCGCAGTATGCAGAATTACCGAGGCAGCTGAGGGAGAAAAAATAAGTTCCAAGGCATTTTCGATTTGACCAAACGTCTCAAACTGCATAAAGAAAAATTCTTTCAAGGACTTTTCTGACGCCTCTCCCAAACTAGTGTACACCTTTTCTAGACATGTGCATTGGTATTCAATTACAGATGGTGTATTTGATACGTTCGCGTTTAAAAATTTATGCTCAATTCGAATCTGATTTTAAACAAAAAGAGGAAATTTAAGGTTTTGAACAAGACTTAGTGTTTTACAATTCCTAAAAGAAACCCAATTGCGAAGCTTGCCAACAATGGTAAATAGCTTGTGGCTGCTTGTAATATCACTGATAGTTGTCGTAGATTAAATAAATTTGTTATTCCAGCAACAAGTCCTTCGTAATTTACATTTATAGTGCCAACAAGCCCTAATGACGCCAGCAAGAAAACTATGATTCCAAGCCCGAGTAGCAACACTTTGACAATCCTCTTAAGTATATATCCGATGAAATAGCCGCCAACCCCACCTATGATTAACATATTGGCTAAAATTGCAAAACCTTCAACTGATGACACAGTTTTTCACCAAGTTTTTCATTTCTTAAGAACATGCATATGCGTCATCATAAAAATGCATTATGAATTTGAAATATTGATTTCAAATGCGCTGAGACTCAGGCACTAATCGCAATGGTTTGCATTTACGTTGTGCATGTACTTTTTGAACAGCTGCTTCAAAAGCATATTGCGGCTTTCTAAAACTTGATTACTCAAAAAATTTCACCTAGTCGTATTTTGTTTGAACGATTTTTTTGCGCATTTTTTTCATATCGTCGCATGCTGACTTAAGAAAACGCAGTTCTTCAGCGTCCTTCTTCAGCTCAGCGATTTTGCGTTGAATTTCTTCAACTCGCTTTCTCATTCCTTTTCACTGGGACGCCTCTCTAGTCTGCTGACCAAAAATCACTTATGAAGAGGAAATCAATATTCAGAATCAATATATGGGAGGAGTTATGCTTGGTTACAGCTGGAAAAGTTTTCAAGTTAAGTGAGCAAGTGTCACTGGCTGATATTGGGTCAAAACTAAGCGGTTACAGAACAGAAGAAACCTATGAAGAAGGAGATTACAAGTTTAACTTAATTACCGAGATTACTCAACTCATCCCCCGAGAAAACGCTCTAAATGGCGTATACTCTCATGACTATGTAAGCTACGCATTTCATCGAGGAAAAACTGTTCCCCTTCCCAGAACCATTGAAGCTATTTTTTCATTTGCACAGCGGAAAGAACAGATATTCTTGACCGTTGTTGAAAAGAAAAGGTTAGCCAACTTTATTGCCAACAAGCTTAGTGAAACACTATTTGAGAAAGTTGGAGGCATTGTGGAAGCACGGATACCGCCCGAAGTTCTTCGCGAATTTCATATAAAGAATCCAGAAGACACTAAGATCACGTTCTTTGACAACGTAGACATCCCAAACGTGAATAAGCTTTCGCTTTATGGACCAGATTTGGTGAGCACAACACTTTTTGAAGACTATTGTAAGCATGGCGACTTGTGGTATATTGTTGCTAGGTCAAAAGAATATGGCTACGTCGTTGGGGTAACCAGAGATTCTTCGGTCACAATTTTCAATCTGACAGACAAAAACAAGTATCTCGAATATGTTGCGAAAGAAATTATCCCACTATTTTCATCATCTAAACATTAACTTTAGAATGTACACTAGTATTGTTGCAACAAAATGCTGTCTTGAGCGGAAAATTTATATCTAGACTCTGTTTTCTAGTGACCGCATCAATTAGGAGGATTGTTTGAGATTGTCTCAGGAACTTGCTGGAACCCCAGTTCTTATATTAAGAGAAGGAGCCAGCCGCTCCCGTGGAAGAGAAGCCCTGCATGCAAATATTATGGCAGCTAAGATAGTCGCTGAAACCGTAAAAAGTGCACTGGGACCAAAAGGCATGGACAAAATGCTTGTAGACAGCTTCGGCGACGTCACAATAACAAGCGATGGACGCACCGTTTTAGATGAAATGGATATCCAGCATCCAGCAGCTAAGATGATGGTTGAAGTCGCTAAAACTCAGGATACCGAAGTAGGCGATGGAACAACCACATCTGTTATAATCGCAGGCGAACTTCTCGGAAAGGCTGAAGACCTGATCGAGAAGAATGTGCATCCAACAGTAATCATAGACGGTTACAGAAAAGCAGCTGAAAAAGCGCTTGAAACACTAGAGAAAATCGCTATTCCCGTTAAGCCAAATGAAAAAGAATTCTTAGAAAAGGTTGCAATAACCTCCATGGCTAGCAAACTAGTCGCCGAAAACAAAGAATATTTAGCCGATATCGCAGCAAAGGCAATTCTTCATATTGCCCAAAAAACTGAAATCGGATATACCGCAGACATAGACGACGTTATGGTGGAGAAAAAACCAGGCGAATCAATGACGGACACTAGACTCATCAACGGCATTGTAATTGATAAGGAAGTTGTTCATTCAGGAATGCCAAAGCGCATAGAAAAAGCAAAAATCGCGCTATTAGATGTTGCATTGGAAATTGAAAAAACTGAGTTTGACGCAAAAATAAACATTGAAAGCCCAGAACAGATGGACGCATTCCTTAAACAAGAAGAAACAATGCTGAAAGAAATGGTTGAAAAAATTGCCAAAAGCGGAGCAAACGTAATCATCTGTCAAAAGGGCATAGACGACCTAGCACAACACTATCTTGCAAGAAAAGGCATACTTGCAACACGTAGAGCTAAGAAGTCAGACATAGAGAAACTGGCAAAGGCAACAGGAGGAAAAATAGTCACAAACTTAGACGACATGTCCAAAGATGACCTTGGCTACGCAGAAGTCGTCGAAGAAAGAAAAATCGGCGACGACAAGATGACTTTTATCGAAGGATGCAAGAACCCACGATCGGTTGCAATACTAATACGCGGCGGAACAGAAAGAATCGTTGACGAAGCAGAAAGGTCAATTCATGACGCTTTGTGTGTCGCAAAAGATGTTGTAGAAGAACCCAAAGTCGTCGCAGGCGGAGGAGCCCCAGAACTAGAAGTAGCAAAAGAACTCAAAAAATATGCAGAAACACTACCAGGAAGAGAGCAACTCGCAGTAATGAGCTTCGCAGAGGCACTCGAATCCATACCAATCACATTAGCTGAAAACGCAGGACTCGACCCAATCGACATAATATCAGAATTAAGAGCTCGTCATGAAAAAGGCGAAGTTTGGGCAGGAATCGAAGTTCACGATGGCAAAGTAAAAGACATGAAAAAAGTAGGTGTATTCGAACCACTCGTTGTGAAGAAACAAATCATCAAATCCGCTAGTGAAGCTGCAACAATGATACTGAAAATCGATGATATTATTGCTTCAGGAAAAGCAAAAGCTCCGCCAATGCCTCCTGGAGGAGGTCCAGGAGAACCAGGAATGCCTGGAATGGGGCCAGGCGCTGGAGAGTTCTAGCCAAACGTCACACATCGAAGAAAAGAAAATCTGGATTGGCCCGCCTAAACTTACCCGTTTTGAAAGGGCTAGGATAGTAGGAGCAAGAGCTCTTCAAATTGCTATGGGTGCACCAATACTGATAGAGCCATCATCCAATCTTTCAAACCCAATCGACATAGCGCTCAGAGAACTTGAAAATGGCATACTCCCCATCACAATCCGTAGAACCTTGCCCGACGAAACCTACCAAGACATTCCACTTAAATGGCTCCTTAAAGAATAAGAATTTCCCATTTTCCATCTCTCTTTTCTTTCAAAATTAGAATAACTAAATCAGATTAGACTCTAAGGTCACTGCTTTTCTAGTGTCTCTTTTGCTTTTTTCAAGGTTGCATCTATTCTTTTCCAATGAGCGCCTTGCCAATATATTTGCCCGCATTTTGGACATTTCCAAAACTCGTTATAGTATGTGTAAGTCGTATTGGGAATGTGATCCGCTACTTCGTCTTTAGAAACAAGTTTAATCCTTGTATTACATTTTGGGCAATACGATGTGGCAACATCAATTTCTAGCTTTAGATTGAAACGCTTTGCCAATTCAGCAAGTTTTTCGTCCTCTGTTTTGCCTTCAACGAGAAATGTGTCTGTTCCTCGGCTTGTGGCTCGCTGATAAAGTTTGAGGTCTCTCGTAAGGAGAACACGTCCTTCTTCTTTTGCCATTGCAATTAGCTGGTCATCATCAAGAGACTTTGAATACTCCACATCGTGGCCAAGCATACGAAGCCAGCGAGTTAGCTTTCCAAGCATGCCATCAGTTAGAAACTTCAAAAACATTCACCTAACAACCTGACCAATTCCAGGTTTCGCCACAATTGAGTCTTCATCGAATACTAATTGCCCGTTTACAAAGGTCTTTATTGGCTTTCCCTTTACTTTGTATCCGTCAAATGGTGAATACTTAGCCTTGGAATGAAATTTTGAAGAATCAATTTTGTACTCTTGATTCAAATCTACAACGGTGAGATCTGCCCAATTTCCCTTCATGATGCTTCCTCTATCTTTTAGATGAAATATTTGGGATGGTTTCTCAGAAGACGCTCTAACAAGATCAGTAATTTTGAGTTGCCCCTTATTTACCTGTTTAAGCAGCAAGGGAAGCATTGTCTCAAGCCCTGGAACCCCAGATTTTGCATCCCAAACTGATTCTACTTTCTTCTCCTCAATTGCATGAGGCGCATGGTCAGAAGCCACAATGTCAATTAAGCCTCGTTGAAACGCGTTCCACACTGCTTTGACATCTTTTTTAGTTCTCAATGGAGGATTGGTAAGTGCCAAGTTTCCATAACGTCTCAAATGGTTGAAAGTCAAAAGAAGGTTATGGGGCGTAACTTCGCAAGTTATTGGAAGCCCTCTCTCTTTTGCTTTCATAAGAGCAACCAATTCTGCAGCGGAACTGACGTGACAGAAGTGAACATGTGAAAAGGATTTTTCAATCAGACGGATTACACGTTGTATCGCCTTTACCCCAGAATTAGGAGAATGCACTTTAACATAAGCACTTACGTCGTTGCATCTGCCTCGTTGCATTTCTCTTAAGGCATTTTCAAGCATTTTTCTATCTTCGGCGTGTACCGCAACTGGAATACTACTTTTTTCAGCTATCTTGAAAACCTGTAGAAGCGCAGTGTCATCATCTATATCTACTCCACCTATTTTTTGAGACAAGAAAATTTTGAATGCTACAGCTCCTTCCTTGACAATTGCAGGTATTTCTCTTACATCATCTGGAAATGTTGAATAGAAGGCAATATTCACTATTGCTCGTTTTTTTGCCGATTTCATGCGTTCTCTCAATGATTGTGTGTCCATGGTTACGGGTTTGTTGTTTGGCATATCAAGGACCGTTGTTACGCCTCCGACTGCTGCAGCCGATGTCCCTGTGAAAAAGTCTTCCTTATACGCCAATTGTTGATCCCGAAGATGCACGTGACAATCAATTAATCCAGGAAGAATGAGACAACCTTTCAGGTCCAGTTTTTTTGAAGCTTTAGGAAGATTTGTTTCTTTGGCTATTCTGAATATTTTGCCTTTGTCTACTGCGATGCCTGCTTCAACAATTTCTTCGTTGAGATAGACTTTGGAGTTGAGGAGAACCAAATCAACTAGCAAGTATTCATCCAGCGATTATCTTGAAGAAGTCTCGTTCAGTTATTATGCCAACCAGCCTGCCGTGGGCTATTACAGGCAAGGATCCTACATGCTTTTCTTGCATGAGCTTCGCAGCTTGACCTATATCAGTTTCAGGGTTAATTGTAGCAACATTTTTCATAGTTACCTCAATGACCGGCGTTTGTAGAACTTGAAGAATTGTTCCTGATTGCAAGTGCTTAAACACTTGGCTTGTACCAAAGAATCGCAGTATGCTGCGGACAGTAGCCATACCAACGAATTCATTATCTGAGACTATGAGGAGTCGTCTAAAGCGTTTCTCAATCATTTTCCTCTCAATTTCCATAATAGGTGTTTCAGGTTTTGCTGTGACGACTTGCTTTGACATCAAATCGGCAACTTTGGCCCCTCTTATTTTTCCGCTGAAGAGCATCACTATATCTCGCTCGGTTACAATGGCCCATACCTGATTGTTCTCGTCAACAACAGGTAAGCCACCGACTTTATACTTTTTCATAAGTTCTATTGCTTCGTTAATCTTTCCGGATGTTCGAATCGAAATTACTTCAGAAGTCATGATTGACTTCACTGGCTCATTAATTGCTTTGAAAAAATTGTCCCCGTATTTTTTTTGGATTATTTGGAATTTGTCGCCTCCGCCTAGATAGTTGATGAAGTCTGTTGCTGTCACTATGCCGAGAAGTTTTTTGGTTCCGGGATCCACTACGGGCATGCGACGAAAGCCCTCCTTTACCATTATTTTCAAAGCGTCATAGACTGGTGTTGTAGGTGCCATTGTGATTACAGGGCTTCTTGCAATAGTCATGATTTCTCCTTCACGTTTTTTAGAAGGGTGCGCCTTCAATTCTAGGGGACCTTTCTCTCTCAGAATGCGTCGAAAAGATGCCCGCGGTCTTCTACTTTGGTTTCCAACCATTTTGGAACTTCCTTTTTTATAAGATTAGTTTTGCTATGTCTTCACGGTCAACTATGCCAACGAGATTAGTTTTCTCGTCGACTATAGGTATGCGCCCAATGTTTTTTTCAAGCATCAGTTCCGCCGCTTCCCGAACAGTAGCAGTCGATTTCAAATAAACGATAGATGTCTTCATAATAGATGATATTTTTGACGACGATTTGAATCGACCTTTTTTAGATTCAAAAGCAGGAAAAGATGCTCCAGAGTTTAACATGTCCTGTTGAGTAACTATGCCCACAAGTTTTTCATTTTTTATGACAGGACATCCTACAAGAGATTTTTCTTGCATAAAACGCCAAACATTATCGACTTCATCTTCTGGGCAGCATGTGACAAGTTGAGTTGACATAATTTTGGAGAGTGGATAAGAAAGTTTTGGAGAACTTTGTTTCAAGAAGTCACGAATAAAGACACTTAGGTCAAGCATTCCCACATAAGAAAGATCTTGCGAAGACTTCGTGACTGGAACACACCACTCGTCAGAACGAATCATTTCTCGTAAAGCTTCAAGCGCGGTCGTATTTAGTGAAGCGACAAATTTCGGGTCCGTCATTATGCCTTTGACTTTAAGGGGAGAAATTGAAGAACTTATTGCCATTATATTTGTACGTGAGATAGTGCCTACAAGACGTTTCTGATCGTCTATAATGGGTATGACTCGCAACCCTTGAGTACGCAAAATTGCTCGAGCCTTTGTCGCAAGATCGTCTACGTATAGAAGAGGATAGTTTTTGCTCACCAAATCTTTAACAAACAAAATTAAAACCTCAATCTTCTGACCCAAGCTCCGCTCTGCAATCTTCACAGATAAAGCGACCTTCATTCTCTTCTAATGTGTCTGACCAGCTTCCACAATTGTCACAGTAACCTGCTAGCGGTGCATGCTCTGGAGGGGCTTCAATTGCTTTTCCTCTTTCAATGCTGGCTCTTTCTTGAATAATTTCTATGAGTTCTGGTGTTACTGCTAAGATATCCTTGCTTGAGACTAGTCCGACAATGTTGCCTTTGTATATGACACCTAGTCTTCTGATGTTAAGTCTGCTCATTCTTCTTGCTGCTTCGCTTAGGGTTACGTCTGGGTCAATGGTGATCAATGGCGAGGACATTACTTCTTTTGCGGTTATTTTGCTTGGCTGAGTATTCTTCGCCAAAATTCTTACAACCAAGTCTCTTTCTGTTATGATGCCTAAGGGTTTTCCCTGTTTGCTAGTTACAATGACGCAGCCTACATCATGCTTATCCATTAGTTGTGCGGCTTTATTAGCAGCCTCATTTTCATCTATTGTGACCACTGGGCTGCTCATTATGTCTTTGACCAGCATCCGTTCTCTAATGCCCATCTCAGCCATATCGACTCCCTACTCGAAATAAATGCCGATGTCTATTAAGTTTTGTCTTTAAAAGAAAGATACAAGCAGTAGTCTTTTTAAAATTGTTATTTCTTCTCTTTACATACTTGTACATGGGTTTGGATATGAAAGTAGTCTATGACGAAAAATATACAACCGTATATTCTTCAGATCCAGCAGCGGCACCTGGAAGGATAGAAAGCGTTTATAGTGTATTGCATGGGCACTATGAATTTGTTAAACCTAACGCAGCTATTGAAGAAGATTTGAAATTGGTACATTGGAAAGATCATGTAGACTATGTTAAAAGGAATAAGACACTTTATAGGGTTGCAAAACTTGCGGTTGGAGGAGCAATTAAGGCTGCAGAACTGGCTGTGCAAGGAAAACCAGCTTTCGGATTGATAAGACCACTTGGACATCATGCTAGCAAAAACTCTAGTTGGGGCTTCTGCTACTTTAGCAGCATCGCTATATCTATAGAAAGGCTTAGACAAGAAGGCAAAATCAAGAAAGTACTCATAATTGACATTGACCTATATTTCGGCGATGGAACTGCAAACATTTTTGCAAATACACCAGATGTCTTTTATTTTCATCCAGAAGCCGGCAACAGAGAAGAATACCTAAAAGAGATTTCGAAAGGCTTGACATCCAGTAGAGAGTGTGACATAGTAGCCGTTTCAGCTGGATTTGACCGCCATGAACAAGATTGGGGCGGGATGCTAAAAACAGAAGACTATTTTACAATAATTGGAGAAATGGTAAAGCAGTTTGCAGAAAAAGTATGTGAAGGAAGGCGATTTGCAGTTTTGGAAGGGGGATATAACCACTCTGTTTTAGGAACAAACGTGAACTCTCTGCTGGAAGGTATGACCTGAAAAGGCTACAAGACTTATTAAGCAAGCGAATATTTGTGACATGCATTTCTTCATGTTAAGAATTTTAAAAAGAGATATTGTAAAACTAAAGGGCATGCCTTTATCGGTTAAGTGGGCTGGCGGCATACTAATCGAATACAATGACGTAAATGTTATCTTTGACCCTCAAACCAATAGCCCAGGTAATTCAAGTATTTTCATCACTCACGCTCACTATGACCATGCAAAAGGCTTCAGTTTTCAAGACCAAAAAAAATATTCAACAAAGGAAACACATAGTCTCGCAAAAACCTTCAAGAACACGGAAATCTTGAATTGGAAGGCGATGGAAAGGAAACAGAGAATCAAAGTAGATGACTTGGAGATACGAGCCCATAATGCAGGGCATGTTCTCGGCTCAGTGCAATATGAGGTTATTTCTCCTGAAGGCAGCCTTGTATATACAGGAGACATTAATCCGTCAGACAGTTTTACTGCAGAAGCAGCAGAAATTGTTCCATGCGACATCCTAGTCATCGAAGCAACATTTGGCTCACCATGCATCTTTCCATCTAGAAAAGAAGTTGCGTTAGAGATCTGTGAATGGGCAGAAAAATCAATCAGTCTCGGAAAAATTCCTGCCTTTCAAACAGATCCACTAGGTAATGCACAGGAATTAGTTTGCATATTTAATCGACTGGCAAAAATTCCTGTGATGACCCACCCGAAAATTACTAGCATTAACAGAATTTACGAATCCTTTGGGCGCAAGTTAGATTTCGTTGACGCCAAATCTGAAGAAGCAGGGGAGTTATCTTCTTCAAAGAGGTGCGTGTTCATTGCTCCAAAGCAGTCAAACCTAACGCAAAATGATAATTTTAATGTTGGATACGTTTCAGGTTTCGCTTCCAGATTCTCGGGTGAAAGAACCCCATTCCTTTTAAGCGACCACGCGGACTTCTATCGGCTTCTTGAATTTGTGAAAGAGGTCAAGCCTAAAAAAGTTTTAACATGTCATGGTAGCCGAGGTGCCAGCGAAATCTTTGCAAAAAATGTGACAAAGATGCTTGACATTGAAGCTAAACTGTTATCGACAAAAGAAGAATTCTTACTAAAGGTGGGCAAGCAATTTGAGAAATGGAGAATAGACGCGTGTCGAGAGCAGATTCTGGATATACTTCGAATTCCTGGTTTCACTTACCCTAAAAACTGGATTTTAAGTCAACTTTTGAACACTCAGTGGGAATTTGCAGAAGGAGAAGCAAAAGAGGCGTTAGATAGTTTCACAAGGGAAGGAGTATTGAAATACGACCAAAAAATAGACAGTTATGAATTAAATAATCTTTATGAATAAGTTTCAAATTTGAAAACTAATATTAGCGCCTTTTCGTTTAACCATCTAATTGAAAGTGGAAGCGACTCTAATGCCAGCTAACTTGCCCGCAGAAGCAAAAGCTAAATGGAGTGAAGTTTCAAAAGCAAAAACTCCACAAGAAAAACTTCAAAAACTAGAGGAGTTTCTGAGCTTAGTTCCAAAACATAAGGGGACCGAACGCTTATGTGCTCAAGCAAAGAGACAAATGGCTCTTCTACGCAAAGAGATTATTGAAAGAAAGCAGAGGAAAATTGGTAAAGGTGGACTAAAATTCTTCTTGGAAAAAGAAGGTGCTGCTCAAATTGTGATTCTAGGCCCAACGAAGGTTGGCAGAAGCAGCTTGTTGGCAGCAATTACAAATGCGAAGGTTGAGATTTCAGACTATCCATATACAACTCGTGAGCCTACGCCTGGAATGCTTCAGTATAAAGACCTCCAATTCCAAATCATAGAAGCACCTGCATTGGCAGAGAGTTCTACTGAAGACGAATTCAAAGATATCAAAACATTAGCTCTTGCTCGCAACGCAGATGGGCTACTCCTAATGGTAGACTTGTCACAGAATCCTTCAAAACAGCTTTCCATGATTATAAATGAGTTAGAAAAAGCTAGAATCATCATCGAGAAGCCACGTGCAAAAGTGGAGATTGAAAAACAACATTTAGGTGCAGGTCTCAGAATTGCTGTTGTAGGGCGACTAGTTGACTGCAACCTAAAAGACGTCGAAAACTTGCTGAAAAGTTATCGGATTTCAGATGGCATCGTGAAAATTTATGGCGAAGCCACTTTAGACGATGTAGAAGATGCAATTTTCGAAAGCACCATTTATCGTCCAGCAATAGTCATAGCAAACAAGATAGACATTCCGGACGCAGCAGAAAAACTGCATGAATTAAAGAAACTCATAGGCACACAAACCAGAATACTTCCAATTTCATGCAAAACTCAAACTGGCTTAGAATCACTAGGAAAAGAAATCTTCGAATCTCTAGACATCATTCGAGTCTACTCAAAAGAGCCTAATAGAAAGGAGCATTCTCCAAAACCATTCATCTTGAAAAGAGGCGCAACAGTTCTTGATGTTGCAAAGCAAATACACAGCGATTTTTACAAGCAATTTGCTTATGCAAAAGTTTGGGCTGGACGCTTAACTTTTAGTCCTCAGAAAGTTGGGCTTTCTTTTCTTTTAGAAGATGGTGACATTATTGAAATACATACAAAATAAAGGCTGTTTTTAGCGAGATGAGCGGGCTACTCTTTCCATTTCATTACGTTTCTTTATAGCATTGCTTTTGACATCATTCTCCGATGCAAAAACAATTTCTTCGGCTAAATATTCTTCTAATGGTCTCGGGTTACCAAAAGACGCTTTTCTTGCTCCTTCCGAAAGTAGGCGTAGGGCTACGTCTACTCGTCTTTGAGGTGCTACGTCGACAGCCATGTGATACACTACACCGCCGTAGCTGATGCGAGTTGTGTCTTCGCACGGCGCAGAGTTCTCAATAGCTCTAACAAGAGCCTCAATAGGATTTTTGCCTGTACGAAGATTAATTATCTCAAAAGCGTTTCTTACAAGATTGATGGCTCTCTCCTTTTTCCCGGCGCTTCTGCCAGGGCGCATGAGAGTGTTTAGAAATCTTTCTACGATGTTTACTTCAGATTTGTGAAATCTCCCATGCTCATGTCTTCCCATGCTATGGGGAACAAGAACTGGTTTGAGTGATATGTAACGTTTAAGTCCAAGGTCTCTTACTTCGATTCCTTGGAAACTCCATTTGCCAAAAAGCTTTATGTCTAGCGGTTCTTTACTCAAATGCCGAATTCTCCTAACGCATTGGTTTTTCTTTCTTGCCCAACACCAACTGCTTAAGCGAAACTCCGTTTACTGTGATGACTCTCCATCTTACGCCTGGAATGTCACCCATAGCTCTTCCACGTGAGCCTCCAATGCCTTCCACGATGACTTCATCGTGTTCATCTACAACGTTTAGTGCGCCGTCGCCTGGAAGAAAGGCTGTGATTGTTCTGCCATTTTTGATAAGTTGAGTTCTAACGCATTTGCGGATGGCGCTGTTTGGCTGTTTACTTTCTACGCCTACTTTTTCTAGGACTATTCCTCGGGCTAAGGGGGCGCCCTGTAATGGGTCTGACTTAATGTCTAGTCTTTCCATTCGGCGTTTGTAGTAGATGTCGCTCCATCTGAAGCTTTTTCTTCTTTTGATTAGCTTTCTAGCTGCAAATTCGCCTCTTGGAGACTTTGAACCCATGTCTTTGCCTCTTTCCTCAGAGTATTCGATAAATCGGATATTTAAACTATGTATCCTCAATGTCTGAGTCTAGCAAAGGTGATATAGCCCCCCTTATATATAGGTGGACTTTAGATAGTGGTTGTTTTGTCTGAAGATGAGTTTACTTTCCATAATCTTGAGACCGACAAAGATATTGAACAGAATCTTGAACTTATGCGAAAGGTCTTCTTCGGGCCTAATGCAGCACTTTTCTTGCGTGCACATCTCACATATAGGGGAAAAAGGTTATTTACAATTTGATACTAAAGTAGAGTTATGTCTGCGAGAGTTTTTTTCGACCTCAGACATACAGTTCCTGGATATACATTTATTCTCTGGAACCTTTTGATCAATTTGAGATTTGTTTCATTCTTTTTCCTTGAACTTGTGCCAATGGCTAATCTTTCAGAAGCTTCAACATTATTTGGGATTGTCCTAGGTTTCCTCACATTGATGAGTGGAAGCGCAATTGGTTTTCTTGTTTCACAATTCTGGTGGCTGATATTTTACTATCTGAGAATAGAAAAGTGGCTAAATAGCCTCGATACAAAGGCATTTGGGGACAAGCAGCAAACCAAGAGACTAGGCGAAAAATACATGATTAAAAATAAGGAAGATGAAGTAATCGCTTCTGATCATATTATAAACTCTCAGAAAGATGAGCATGTTTTTCAATATATGACTCGCAGATGGGATCTTCTTGTATCTTTTGGTTCTACTCTTGTTGCGATTCTCTTAGGCTCTGTAGTAGGAATCTCATTGAGGAGGGCTGTCTTGATAGTTCCACCGCTTTATGAAAATTGGGCAAGTGCTTATGTAGACTGGATCTGTTTTGACCATATCATTTTGGTCGGCACAGTTCTCATATTTCTAGCAATATGCATGGGTTTCTACCAAGTCGCACATCAACATGCTGACATGAATAATCTTCTTATTAAGTTGGAAGCCGAGAAGCTAAATAAAGAAAAAAAAGAAAGTGAGGATGTATACGAATAGAATCTGCATCTGTTTCCAATATTCTAGATGCGGAAGAAAACTTGTTTACTATGTGGGTGTAACGAATATGTTAAGACTTCATGAGAAAATCATAGACAAGAATTATCCAGATGAAATCAAAACGCGACTCTCATTGTTTTATTCTTTCGAAGTGTATGATGTAGACTAGTTCGTTTTCGTTCCATTCCCCATATTGACTTTTCCACATCTTCTTAAACTCTTCCAGCGTATAGCCTCCCTCAGCCTTTGCATCGTCTTCAGTGAAATACTTCAGTCGCTTTCTTTCAACTGAAACTATACGTAAATCTGCAAAGTGTGGTTCCCAAACAGCAGCATGAACAACAGTGCCAGCCTTAATTGAGTCAGGAACGCCTTTTTTGGTGATTTGTGTTTTGACGCCCCCTAGAATTGGCTGAACACTTTCAAGCCCAAAAGACAACTCTGGTGGAGCTTCTGCTACTTCTCTGACCACTTCTTCTATGGGGCGCTCAGGCTCTTTTGCAGCAATCGCCACAACTTGCTTAGCTTTCTCTCTATGCAATGGGCTTTTCGCAATTTCTTTGGCTACTTCAATCTGCCTCTCTGACTCCTCGATACGGCGAGTTATCGCAACTGCAGTGGAATAGTCTAATTTGCCTTCTTCGCGTGGAACACCCGCCTTCTCTGCAGGTGCTATTATTTTTTGGAGTTCTTCAGGCGCCTTAGTAAGTCTAAGCCAAGCGCTAATTGATTCATTTGATACACCGATTTTTCTGGCAATAGTTCCCTGTGTCGGATATTTATCTGGAAACTTTTCCATAAGCTGTTTGCAGCAATTGCCCTTCTCCACCGCGCTCAAATCTTCTCTTTGAATGTTCTCAACCAAGTTTAGTTCGATAACTTGCTCATCTGTGTAATCTCTAATGATTACTGGTATCTTTTGCAGTCCTGCTTGCTGCGATGCACGGTAACGGCGTTCGCCAACAACAACTTCATAGCAGTCATCGGTCGGGCGAACAATCAATGGTTCAAGAACACCCATCTGCTTGATGCTGTCTGCAAGTTCATTTAGACGCTCCACGTTTATGTTAAGACGAGGATTAAGCCTATTAGGACGAATTTTCTTCAATTCAACTTCGCTTACTAGGTCAGCCAAGTTTACCACCATTTTTCATTCTGTACTTTTCGTTAATAAACATGCTATGAAAAATCAAAAAATTTTTTATTGTCCAAAAGTTCCTGCAATAAGAGCAAGAAGAAGGAAGAGAAACCAAATCAACACCAAATTCTTAATTTTCTTAGCATTCTTTCTGGAATAATCTCGAATTAACAATATAGATGAGACAATTAGTCCAATATCTGTGACAGCAACTGGTGGAAGAAACCATTGAGAGACTAGGTTCAGCAAGAGTGGAAACGGGCTCAAAACCACTGCCAGAATAAAGAAAATTGACGCCACAGCAGCTGCAGTTCTCTCTCCATACCTTACCGCTATCGTTCTAATATTCTGAGACTTGTCTCCTTCAACGTCAACTATGCCCTTTGCAATTTCTCTGCCAGTGTTTGAGAGGAAAGCCATGCCGGCAAAAAGCATGATCGCCGTTTCAAATCCTTTTCCGACAACAAAACTTCCATAAATGAATGGAACTGCAACGCAAATACTCACTAGAAAATTGCCCAGTAGACCTGTTTGTTTTCCCTTAGTCGCGTAAGCTGCGAAAACTATCCATGACAAAATAGCAATGATTAGGCTTGATATGTTAGTTAAAAAAGCGGCCACAAATCCAATAGCAGTCAAGAAGAAGGCATAAAGCAAGGCTTGTTTTGGACTAATCGTTCCTTTTGGAATTGGGCGATTTGGCTCATTTATGGCATCAATGTTTCTGTCATAATAATCGTTTATTGCCATTGAAGCGCCAGTCAAAGTAAACGCAGTGACAAACCCGAAAAAAAGACTTGAAAAAGATTGTGAAGAGAATATTCCTCTAGTCACCAACGAAGCGCCAACAATCACTGCAAGACCCATCATTATGCAATTTATTGGCCTGACTATTTGTAAGAGTGCCTTTGCTTTACTCATAATCAGTTCTCTTTTTGAAGGAATCTCTTCTCTGCCTCATGCAACATACCTACTATCGGCAATTTGTATGGGCATTTGGCTTCGCATTCTTTGCATTCAGTGCAACAATCAATTTTCGTTGAAAACTTTTGATAAACTTGCCTAACCCAAATTTTGATTCCATAATACGTAAAGTATTTATCTAAAATGAGTAGACGCGGTATGTTTAAGCCGTCAGGACAGGGCATGCAAAGTCCGCATGATCTGCAGAAAGGCTCTGAAGGCAATTCTTCAAACCTGAAAACTTCCATTTCTTCTTTTGTTAAGCCCTCAAACTCACTTGCAACTGTTGCAGCGCTTTCTACCTCCCTTAAAGAACTGAAGCCTGGAATTGTTGTGGAAATGTCGTGTGCTAGTACAAATCTGAGTGAAAGTCTCGTCTTGTCGATGCCTGTTCCAAAGATGCGGTCAAACTCTTTTCTATCTATAGTTTTTACTTCCACAAGCATTTGGTGCTGTACAAATTCGAGTTCTGTTCCTCCAAAAGGCTTCATAATTATTACGCCAACGTCTAGTTCTTTGGCTAAAGGTATCAGTTCTTCACTTGCTTCTCTAAATAGCAGATTTAACGGAACAAGTACCGTATCGAATTCGCCTGTTCTAATAGCCTTTGCCAGAACGTAGGGGCTGTGACCCGAAATACCTATAAAGTCTATCTTACCCTGTGAACGAGCCACCTTAAGCGCAGCAAGTGAACCTTCTTGACTTATAGCTTTTTCCAGTGTCTTTTCATCGTCAATTCCATGAAGCTGAACTAAATCTATTCTGTCCGTGCCCAAGTTGCGTAAACTTTGTTTAAGACCTATACGTGCGGCTTCTTCTTTCGTTCTCTGATGAGTTTTTGTGGCTATGATACATCTATCTCTGACATCTCTTAAAGCCATACCAAACTTCTCTTCACTGTCACCATACGCCCTTGCAGTGTCAAAGTAGTTGATTCCCAAATCGAACGCTCGCCTTATCATTTTGACAGCATCCTTTACGCTTGCCCCAATGATTGGTATGCCACCAAATCCGACGATGGAAACGTTTAGGTTGGTTCTGCCGAGTCGTCTTTTTTGCATTTTCTTTTCCTTCTTCTTCAACTTGTCTAATTAGATGACATATAATGCTATGAGAAAGAGTCTTTCATATTCGTTTTTCTAATGTTGGCTTGGATTTTATGAGTGACTTCGATGTACTTTTAGGTATTCGTTTAATGCTTTTTTTGTTATGACCCAGTTTCTGCGGAGTTTGAACGCCCCTATATCTCCCTTTCGTGCCAATAAGCTTAGGTACTCTTGTGTGTAGGGCATAAGCTTGCTACTAGTCTCCATTTATCTTAACTCTTCTTATTAATGTCGGCGGCGTAAACGTCAAATCCAAGCGATGCATATTCTCTTTTATGGTAAGAGGATTCGCAAGTAATTCTTTTATGCCATCAACATGTGCAGCGCCGACAACGGCTAGAATCTTAGGTTTTCTTCCTTCATCTAAACTCTTTGATATGATCCAAGCAAGTCTTGTAGCCATCAGAGTGTTCCGCTCATCAATTAAAACTCGCCAAACTGCAGGGGCTCGTCTGCGAAGTAATTCAAGTCTTCTTTGATTCGCATCTAATACTTTTTCTTTGAAGCCTCTTTCCCAAAGGTTGGCTTCATCTTCTTCATCATAGTAGAATGGCATATAGGCATAAGAGATGTAGCCCCTTGCGTTACTTGAAAATGGGTAAGCTGCCGACCTTATTCTAATCGCTATTTCATATTCTGACATGTCAATAAGCCAGATGTTTGCGTCACTATTGCCCAAAGCGTCAGTGGCGCCAACAAACTCACATTTCCTATCGCATTCGGAACGTTTAGGGCAAGAGGCACAGGCACCGTTAAGTACATTAAACCTTTGCAAGTCCAGTTCAATAGCCAAATCAGTGGGTTTCAGTCGCTCAACCGCTTCATAGACTTCTCTTACGCTTCGCTTTGTGAAATGTGCAGTTCCAAGCAGGTTAACAAACTCGTTATAGTCTAAGTCGCGAATTTCAGTCTGCAAGTCCATGGTAGCCTCCTTAGTCAATCTTTATTGTCTTTTTCTCTTCACCGACAATCTTCGTCTTCTTTGGAATTGTTACCTGCAATACGCCGTTTTTGTAATTCGCTGAGACCTTGTCAAATTCAACATCTCTAGTTGGCAATGCAATCTGCTTGTAGAAACTCTTTGCTTTGACCTCCGCATGCCTGCCATTGACACTAAGTTGTATGTCATCTTTTTCAACGCCAGGCAACTCCACATAAAGCTTAACAGCATCCTTGTCTTCAAACACGTCAACTAAAGGCTCTCGAACTTCATCTAATTCTTCCTTCGGAACAGTCAAAGACTCATTAAACTCGTTAGGTTCATTTCCGAACCTGAAGTGCCTCTGGGCAACATATCCTTTGACGTCTGGACCTTCGATTGGGCGGATATCCCATTCCCCCTTCATCTTTCCACTTTTAATAGCGTCGTCGAATTCGGCCATTTCCCGAAACATTCTCTCAATGATTTTCTTGAAGTACTTGTCCATATTGTCAAAGTATGTCATCTTTTTTCACCTCCATTTATTCTTCAAATTCTCGCATTGTTTGAAGTAATCGTCTCAAAGCCAAACTGAGCATCAGAAATTGAGCCTCTCCGAGTTCTGAACAACTGTATTTGCCGTCTTCAGATTTGACCAAAAGACCACTATCCCGCAATTTCTTTGTACTCTCCCAAACGATTTTTGGATTTAAATCCAAATCCTTCATGAAATCTCCAAAACCTATCTTACGGTTTTCGTCTTCAAACAGCCGCTTCATCATCCTTAACCTCGTCTCATGCGACAAAGCATCGAAAAGTCTCGAGAATTTGTCAAACTCTTCCTCGAAAGATGTTAACTCGTTGTCTAAGCGTTCTTTTGACCAATCCTTCATAGATAATGGTACTTCGAATAGGACTTTGCCATCTCCTATTAGTAGCAGTCTTAACTTCATTGTTTACTGCCTCCTTTTTCTTAGTTACCAGATGGTAATTTCCTAAATGGATATTACTAAAAGGTAATATATAAAGTTTCTTTTCGATCACTGCTAACGAGCAGTAAAGGTTATACATACCTTCATACTAGTATATTAGTATAAAGTGACTTATATGACCAACGAAAAGGAGTTGAATGGGCATAAAGTTTGTGAAGCACTAAGTCTTCCCAGCAGAGTGCGTATACTTCAAGAGTTAGTAAGGGTTTATCCAAGGAAGTTGACAATTTCTGATTTGGGAAAAATAACTTCAGAACCTCGCATGACAATATGGTTTCACATGAACAAACTTAGAGAAGCAAACCTAGTCAAACTAAACGGTTCAAAAAGAGGCTTCAAAGCTGCAAGAAGAGCCCTAACAATACGGTTCAACGGAAACGGAATACGTTTGGAGGAAACAGAATAAAATGCACAAAGAAGCCATGCTATATAAGCAGTCAGAAGGCAATATTGTTGACTGCCATCTCTGCGCAAGAAGATGTAAAATGCACGATGGAGGCGTAGGCTTCTGTCTCGTTAGAAAAAATGAGAAGGGCAAATTATACTCGCTTAACTATGCAAAAGCCTGCTCTGCTTGCGTAGACCCTATAAACAAGAAGCCTCTTTCACATTTTCACCCAGGCTCTATGGTTATGTCCATAGCGACTATTGGATGCAACTTTCGTTGCAGATTCTGCGACAACTGGATGATAAGCCAAGAAAAAGAGATAACAGGCTATGATTTTCCGCCAGAACAGGTTGTAAAGGCGACAAAAGAAAATGGCTGTCAAGGGGTAAGCTATACTTACACTGAGCCAACAATCTTTTTTGAATACGCCTACGACACTGCAGTTTTGGCTAAGAAAGAAGGTTTCTTCAATACCTTTGTAACTAATGGCTATATGACTCCTGAAGCAGTGAAGACCATAGCGCCAGTTTTAGATGCGGCAACAGTTGACTTCAAAGGAGGCGCTGACCCAGAATTTTACAAAGAGTTTTCTGCGGTCCCATCTGTGGAACCGATTTACGAATCGCTAAAGGAAATGAAGAAACATGGCGTACATATTGAAATCACTAATCTAGTAGTGCCTAAAATTGGCGACTCTTTGGAAAGAGTTCGCCAACTGGCATCATGGATAAGGGATAATTTGGGAAAAGATACCCCATTTCATCTATTGCGGTTTCATCCAGACTATCGTTTGGCTGAAATTCCATCCACTTCTGTAAAGGCGTTGGAAGAAGCCTACAACATATCAAGTGGAATAGGCTTAAACTACGTCTACATGGGAAACGTTCCCGGGCATCGATACGAGAACACTTACTGCCCAAACTGCAAGGAGCTACTGGTCAAACGCTTTGGTTTCGAAATTGAAAAATGGCATTTAACAGAGGACATGCGTTGCCAAGCATGTGGGCATCAGATTGCAATTAAAGGAAAGTTCCATCCAGGCGGCATCGGATACCCGCAGGCTCTAATCTAAACGAAGAGCCTCTCCCGACATATTTCTAAAGCGCTTGTACTTTTATTATCCTAGTCTGTGCGAATGATCAAAAATAATTTTGTTTCTTCTTCATCTTCTTCGCTGAGGATGCACCCGTCTTTCTACTCTTCGGATCTCATGAGAATTCTGCTTATTCGGTTTGAGTCATTTTTTCGTACATTTTCTCTAGAGTCCAGCGGATGCTTGACTTCAATTCTCTAATCCTTTCGGGTCCAACATTTCTAATCGTTATTTCACGAATTGTGTCGCCTTCACGCGTAATATTGTAGGAAATCATTTCGTCAGGAGTTATTTCCCCAGTCCTTACAGATTCGCGGTCTCTTTCCTGCATTTTTGCCAAAACACGTTCAACTAGAAACTGCATGAAGGGTGGAGTATTCACATTTAAGTTCTTGTCTTCAGCCAATATAACCCGTATAAAGTCTTTTCCAACGTATAAGTTTGCGAGGAATTCGCCATCTGCAGTCTTTAATGGAATTGTTTCTTCATATTCTACAACTGGCGGTGTAGTTTCTGGCAAAACTGAAGGTGGCTTAACTATTTCTGCTTTCTTGAATCCTTTCGTTAGAAGTGTATCGTTGGCAAATTCAAGCATCGCTTTTAATCCTTCTAACTCTGTTTCCAGTTCCTTTACACGCTTTTCCAAGACTGTCCTAAACTCTGCCATCTTCTTTATCTTCTCTTCTTCCTTCTCCTCCGCACTCATAGAATATCCCAGATAAATTGTTGTCAACTCCTTAACAAAACTTTTGGACAAACTATAAACCTCTGAATTACGTAGCAAGTAGAAGAGAAAAAATGTATAACTTCAACATACTTGTTTCTTATCCTTGGAACCAATATGCAAAGGCAAAGAAAGAGATTCAATATATCTTGAAAAGACTTGGTGAAGAAAATCCATTTGTAACCCGCACAATTGCGGAGGGAATAATTGGCGTGAAAACATGCCAAAATCCTCGTGAAGTTACCCAGGCTCTTCAAAGAATGTTTAACGAAGACCCAACAATTTTTCAATTTACTTCGAAATGGGTGCCAATAGAATTCTGGACAAGCTCGGACATAGATTCTATGAAAAAAGCGGTTGGGCAACTAAAAACTGAAATTCATGCGGGTGAAAAATGGCGTGTAACATTGGAAAAACGCAGGTTTACCAAATATCACAAAATAGAAATCATCGAGAGTATTGCTGAACTAATAGATGAAAAGGTTGACCTCAAAAACCCTGACAAAATCCTTCGTATCGACATAATTGGCAGATACGTGGGAATAGCCATTCTGAAGCCAAGCGACATATTTTCCACGTCGCGAGTATCAATTTAAAGTAAAAGACAGATGTTAAGTAGTTACTTTTTTTAGTTGACTTTGATACATTTCAACGATTTCTTTGACGGTGGTTGCATCTTCAGCGGATTTGTCTAGTCGATAGTTGCCAGTGAAACGTGGGAATCTAATAGCTAGGCCGCTTCCTTTTCTTACTACGTCCATAGCGCATGTGTGGATTGGGCTTAATGTTATTTCGGCGCCGATAGTTTCGATAACGACTGTTGGCTCAAACCATACGTCTGCTTCGAGAGTTGACTGAACTCTGGGGTGTCTGTGTGATATTTTGTGTTTTTCTAAGATTTTGGGAAGTTTCGCAAGGTCTTCATCGGTGAATCCCGTTCCACACTTGGTAACTGTTTTGAAAACGTCTTCCTCTTCGTCGTATGCGGCTAGAAGTAATGCCCCGTATGTGCCAGCTCTCTTTCCTCTTCCGTGGAAAGCGCCAACTATGACCAAGTCTACTGTGTCGGTCATTTCGCTTTTGTAGTCACGTTTATACTTTATCCAGAGCCATCCTCTTGCCCCTGCTTGATAAATAGAATCTTTGGCTATTGATTTGCACATTAATCCTTCACAACCGTTTTCCACTGCTTTTTCAAAAAATCGCTCCAGTTCTTCAATATTGTCTGTCACGATATACTCGGCTGTTTTAACACGGTCGCTTTGTGCAACAGTTTTTTCAAGATATTTGTGTCTGATTGGATAGGGTTCTAGTGTCAAATCTTTTCCACTAAAGTATAGAGTGTCGAACACAAAAAGTGAAACAGGATATTCTTCTATGGCTTTCTTGATGCCGTATTTGCGTCTTCTATGCATCAATTCTTGGAAAGGTCTCATCTCTCCAGTCTCTAAATCAATTGCGACACATTCAGCTTCAACTATTGCTTCTTTTGGTTTTACATGTTTTCTAAGTAGTTCAATGGCGTCGGGATACTGGTCGCTTATGTTTTCAAGTCGCCTTGAGAAAAGAGTGATTTGGTCTCCTTGCTTGTGGGCTTGTATTCTTTCGCCGTCATATTTGAATTCAGCCATGCATTTTCCTCCAAGTTTTTCAAGAATTTCTTGAGGTGAGCCTAGTCTTTCAGCTAGCATTGGTCTGATTGGTTCGCCAAGTGAGATTTCAAATTTTTGAATGGCTTCTATTCCCTTTTCTGCAACAGTTTTTGCCACTCTGCCTAAGTCGGATGAAATATTGTATGTTCTTTCTAAGGCTTCTCTTGCTTCTTTTCCTCCACCGTAGGCGATTGCCAAGGCGTCAAGAACAGTCATGTCAGCGATTCCAAGCCGTAATTCGCCTGTAACTGTCCGAATAACATATTTTGCTTCTTTTGGAGTGGCGTTTGTTAGAAGACCAGATAGAAGGTTTATTTTTGTGTCCATAGAGCCTGCACCAGTGGCTTTTGCCATTTTGTTAAAGCTTTCGTAGACCTTTTCAACGGTTAATGGTTCTTGAAAGAATGTTACTTGAGTTTTTTTCTCCAGAAACTTTGCTGTGGTTTCGCCTAGGTCTCCTATTTTTTTCATGTCTGTTTCAACGTCTTTTTCGCTTCGACCCGTTGCTTTGGCAACTGCGCGTATGGCTAATTTTTCTGCAACGCCAATTTCAACTCCTACAAAATCTGGATATAACTTGCCCTGCGTTAAGTAGACGACTTTATCGATTATGTCTTTAGGTGTTTGTCTTAGAAGGTCGACTAGATAGTCGGTCATTTCAAGTCGTTTTGTTGTAGCTTCGATTTTTTCATATGATTCTGCAATACGTGAATATCTCAAACGCCTTTATCTCCAACAAGATAATAGAATAGACAGAGCGATATTAAAGTTAAATTTTTCATCGATTTATCAACTGCTATCATAGTTTTCAACCTTAACAGAACCATTGGCTACCTCTGTTTCAAAATCAGACAGCCAAGACCAAAATTCCACTAGCCAGTTGATGATGAAAACAAAAAATTTTTCTCAATTTATCAAGAAAGAGTAGACAGCAAAACCTAAGCTAATTCGCGTACTTATCTAATTTTAGAAGGTTTCGTTGTGAACAATTTCTTTGAAAGCCCTTCTTGATGGAGCTCTTGGTTTTTCAGCAGTATGCCCTACTGGAATGATAGCGATAGGTCGTATATTCATCGGTGTGTTCAATGCCTTTTTAACTAACTCCTCTCGAAAGGCTCCAACCCAACAGGCACCTAAACCAAGCGCATGAACTACTAGCAGAATGTTTTGTATAGCTGCTGCAGTGTCTTGAATGCAATATAGGGTTACGCCTCGGTTTCCATATCCTTCATTTGACTGTGCTTCGTCAGCACATACTACGATTACGACAGGTGCTTCTTCGATAAATGTTTGATCCAGTGCAGCAGCAGCTAACTTTTGTTTAATCTCTGCATCTCTTACAATGACAAATTCCCATGGTTGAATGTTTCCAGCCGAAGGCGCACATCTAGCAGCATCTATCAGCTTCTCAACTTCTTCCTCAGATACATCTTCTCTTGTATAGGCTCTGACGCTTCTTCTGTGCTTAATTGCCTCCAACAACTCCAAGTAGTTTCCTTCCAACGGTTTCTTATGCTATTCGTACAGCGGTTTCTACGATTATTCCATGTTCAGATATGTGGAATGGGATTAATCTCTGTGCGTAGATGGCTCTTGCCATTTTCTTAATTCGTATTCTTCTGTCCACTGTTCCTCCAACATCTTGTGTGAGGAATTCCATTGTGCCATCTGTTAAATGCTCCATGGTTATCTCAGTCTGAGTGTCTTGCATCCCGCGTGTGAGGAGTAAAAGATGTATTCCACCATGCTTCTGTGCACTTTCTAACAATAACTCAACCACATCAAGAACCGACTTCAGTTTATGAGTTAAGAGAAGATAAGACAACGAATCTCCTATTGTCCAGCAATTCTGCTCAATTCTTAACGGTATCTCTTTGAGGTCATTGGCGAAAACCCAGAGGCCATCTTCCTCTAATGGTGAAATCTCCCAGCCAAAAGTTTTAAAGTCCTCTCTTAAGGCGTCGGGTGAGCGGTTAGTTGTGAAGTAAGCAACCTTCCCTTCCTTAAGCGCGTGGTAATACATGATTTGCTGGGCAAGGAGGGCATGTCCAGAGCCTGGTTCTCCAACGAATAAGATGACGCTCTTATCTGGAAGACCGCCTTCTAATACGTCGTCGAGTCCTTCTATCCAAGTTTTGACACGTCTCATAAAACTGTCCTTCTACGAATGCTTTTGCTGTTCCTTGATATAAAATTCATTCTATAATATGCTTAATCTTCCAGTTATTTTAAGTCTTAGGGAATTCATAATAGCATTTAGGACACATAATCAAGTCACAATTTTTCACGAAAGAACATGTTTGACACGCTTTTGTCGCCTCTTTCAAGTCAAATTTGTAACCGCATAGAGGACATTGAAGCGTCTCTTTCTGACTTGACAATTCCTTCCTTTCACCTCAGTAATCCTAAATATAGGATTATGCGATAGGCGAAACCGCCCACTAAAATGGCGAGAACAATTGTAAATAGCATCAAAAGAATAGCATTCTTCCACCCCAATTCTTTCCCAAGAACTGCAACCGTTGCTACACATGGAATGTAAATTGTGACTACCAAGGCGAATATGAATATTTGGAGAGGTGTCATGAAGTTTAAGAGGTTCTGAACCCCAGAGCTATATTGTGCTATTGCCAAAGCAACAAGCAGTTCAAGAGTCAATTCTTTACGAAGAACCCCCAATATCAGGCATATCCCAGCAACCGTTGGCAACCCTAACAAACTCTCAATAACAGGACCTATAGGCGCTGCAATAGCCCACAAGATACGCGTCTCGTAAAGTGCTCCCAAAACCAGACTTCCCAACGTTACAATTGGAAACGCTACAAATGCAAAGTCCCTGAACCTAAACCACGTTTTCTTCAATATAGCCGAAGGCGAAGGAACTCTGAAAGGAAACATCTCCATAACTAAACCAGAAGATTCTCCGGGAAGAAGTCTGTGCAACCCCCAGCCAACCATGGCAATGAGACCTAATTCAATGAGAAAAATGAGAACAGCATAGAACCATCCAACAAAATTTGCCACAGCACCAAGAATCACCGCAGTTCTTGCGCTACATGGAACCAAAATGATAAGAGCAGATGCCAAAACTCGCTCCCTCTTAGTCGTCAAAACTCTTGTGCCCATTATCGCTGGCACGTTGCAACCAGCACCAGTTAAAATTGGAATTATAGCTCTCCCATGTAGTCCAAATTTGTGCATAATGTTATCAGATAAGAAGGCAATGCTATTCAGGTATCCACTATCCTCTATAATCGATAGAACAAGGTAGAAAGTTATTATGTAAGGCACGCCAACGCTAAGCCATGCCAAAACTCCTTTATCAACTGCCCACAAAACAACATTGGAAATAATCCCTGTTCCAACGAGAAAATGGACAAAGCCTCCCATAGATGGAGAAATAAAAGAGTCCCAAAAACTGTTAACAAGTTCGCTTAGAAAACTGCCCACATAAAAAATGAACGCAAATATTCCTAATATCACTAGAATCATGATAGGAATGCCAGTTGTGGGAGCAACTGTAAAATGCTTCAGTTTTTCTGAGAAGAGAATGGGTTCAGCAATCTTACTTTGCACTGCATCTGCAATTGTTCCCGCAAAACCATGTCTTTCACGCGCTATTCTAGTCCCTATAAGTTCACCATGCTGCTCTTCAATCCGTCTAATCAAACTAGCCGCCAATTGCAGAACTTCATTTCCACTGGTTTGCCTCCAGCGCTGTCCCTTTCGATGTCGAAATCGATAACCATGCCCCTGCGCTTGCTGTCCAATCAATGAATCGATAAATTCTTTGTCGCCTTCAAGAAGTTGAATAGCTAATACTCTTGCCGACAAATCGTAAGGAATTTCTACTGAACTCTTTTGAATCGCTTCCTCAAGTACTCGAATGGATTCTTCAATATCTTGACCATACGTGATTTTTGGCTTTTCTATTTTCCTTTTCCCTTCTACTAAATCAATGATAGCGTGGATTAACTCGTCGATGCCTTCTCCACGGACTGCAACTGTTGGAATTACTGGCACTCCTAAAAGTTCTGAAAGTTTTTCATGGTCTATTCTCAGTCCAATTTTTGCAGCGTAATCAATAAGGTTTAGGCATATTATGACTGGAAGGTCTAATTCGAGAAACTGCAACGCCAAATATAGGTTTCTCTGTAAATTAGAAGCGTCTACCACAACGACCACAACATCTGGATGTCCTTCCAAAACTCCTCTTCTTGCAACCCACTGGTCATCTGAAACCGCGCTTATGGCGTAAGTACCAGGCAAATCGATTATGCCAATTTTAAAGCCATTATGAGTTGTGACGCCAAAGTTTAGATCCACTGTCTTGCCAGGGTAGTTTGCTGTTACTACATTGAGCCCTGTCAACTGATTGAAAATGCAGCTTTTTCCAACGTTTGGGTTACCTGCTAACGCAATCGTTAGATTAGTTTTTTCTTTCACTTCTTTGAAAACTTTGTGGCAAGACAACGCAGTTTACTCCTGTCGTTGTCTTTTAAGACCCTTGCTTTTTCTTGTAGACCCAAACTACTAGAGGAAGCGCTATAGCGAGATACGATAAGTGAACTATGACCCTCGCCCATTCAGCGCTGGTTGTGTAGCCAAACATGACTGCAAATATTGAGCCCACTACACCCTTATGGTGTAGCGGATTGTCGCTAGGTATGTTTAAGTTGTATGCTTTCTGGCCAAGCCAACCCCATGGAGTAGGGCCCGTATATTCTATGAGTTCGTGCACTCCATAGCCTACAAGTCCGCCAGCCAAAAGCACTAGTAAGATGCTTGTGAAGTAGAAGAATCGTCTTATGTTTATTTTCTTGCCTACAACAAATATTCCATAGACTAACGCCAGCGAAGTTAACGTTCCTAGGAATAGTCCTGCGACCGTGGCTATCGTATCAGTCACTAGGAAAGGCGTCAAAAACAACACGGTTTCTAACCCCTCACGGAAAACTGCAATAAATGCAAAAGAGACTAAACCAAAAATGGCGCCACGAGTAACAATAGCTTCTACCCGCCGTTCCACTTCGGCTTTAAGTACTTTGCCTTTTGTAGCCATCCAATATATCATCGAAGACAAGACAACAACCGCAATTAAAGCTGCAATTCCTTCAAAGAGGGCTTGAATGGATTTCGGCAGCGTCCCATACACTAACCAAATAAATGCACCAAAAACAACACTTACCACGGTTGCGGAAAAGACACCATACCAAACATAACGTGACAAAGGACGTCTGCCAGTTCGAGCTAGATAAGCCAACACTATCGACGTTATGGGTGCTGCTTCCAAAACTTCACGAAATGTTATTAAATATTGACCAAGCATTTTTCAAATAGCCTCCTTCTACGCTTTTTTCACCCAAATTACAGAGGCAACATTTCTCCCCAAAGCGTAGCTGGCGCCCATTGCCTTCACAATGATAGGTCCATTAAAAGGCGCTTTTTCCTCAATTTTCACCGATGTGCCAGGCACTAAACCTAACGTTGCCAAATACTGCAATAGATCGTGCTTTTCTTCAGTTATTTTAATGATGACTCCGCCTTCACCTGGATTCAGGCTTATTAGAAGTTCTGATTTTGCTTCATTCAGCCTTCCTAACTCTGATGGTATTGGATTTCCATGAGGGCATGTTTGTGGGTTTCCTAGGGCTTTCTCAAGGGGTTTTACAATGGTTTCTGAAAGGTTATGCTCCAATTTGCATGCTTCATCGTGAACATTGCTCCAATCTAAATGGAGAACATCCATTAACAGTCTTTCTGCCAGACGATGACTCCTTATTATCTTAAGGGCTAATTTTCGACCTTTTTCCGTTAGTTTTACTCCCTTGTAGGGTTCATGTGTTACTAGCCTACGTTTTTCAAGGTTCTCAATTGTGTTTGTTATTGAGCCTGGCATTACTTTCAATTGATTGGCAAGCTGCATAGTTTTTGCTGAGCCGTCTCTTTGTTCAAGTTTGTAGATTGCTTCGAGATATTCTTCGGACTCTTTTGAAATGGAGTTTTCATCCTTTTTTGTCATAGCGAAGCACCTCACTTTGAATTACGAGCTATCGTAATTACATATAACGACGTTATAGATAAACCTTACGTTACACTTAGTGTCCTTTGTGCAAAATGATTGTAAATGCTGATTTTGCCTTATTAGCACCAATTATCAACGGTTAAATATCGACCATAAGAAGCTACAAGGTAGGATGCACTTATGAAGTGCCCAAGATGCCGTGCAGAAATAATTTCCAATACGATGGAGACTTGCCCCTATTGTGGTAGCCCACTTGCCGTTCCTTCTGAAAAGAACAAAAAGGCAGAGCGTGCCATGAATCATGAGACTAGTGAGATAGCGAAAAAAATAAAGGAGGCTATTGAAGCGCAAAAAACCTTCTATAAGCCAGAAGCAGCAGGTACCACTAAAAAGTTGGAGAAAGTTGAGAGGGAAATTGAGACGAAAAAATATTCAACTTCTGACATAGCTATTCTTTTTGTTTCGCTTGCTCTAACGTTCATTGTTCTGACTCTAACTTTGTCTCTTCTACTCAGAAGATAGCAAGTCTAATATTTTCCAAGTGTTCCCGATTTTCGAATGTAGATATCTGTTAGGTGGAATATTGTAACGCCGAAGAGCATCTATGCAACGTCAAGTGCAAGAAGATGCAAAAACACGTTTCCAAGAATTTCTGGTCTATAGTCTTGCAGTAGGAAGGTGCGCATTCCAATTAAGCTAGGTGTGGTAGGTAATAGGAAACTGGCTTGTTGAGCAATATTTGGTAGCACAAGAAGTGGATAGGCAACGGGAGACAGAATCATAATGATACTGCGGAACCCTTCTGAAACTATCCATCCTTCTTTTAAAATCAACGTTAACGCTGATATGAAGACTCCAAAGCCGGATAACCAAACATCATAAACGCAAATATGACTAAGGCTAGCAGAACTTCTTCAACTTTAAGCGCAAAGCCAAAGATTCCTCTATGCTTCTTTTTTCTGAACACTTTAGTGATTGATTGTTTCGATGCTGCATTCTTCATTGTCGTGACTATAGCCCATGTTTTCTCCTTCAATAGCCTCAGAAAAAAGCGTATTTTCTCTTATTAACTTTTCATCTAATCGGTGTTTTCAGCGTTTTCTTTTGGTTTTTTGTTTTAGTTTTGTGAAGATTGTTGTTAGGGTTGCTATTAAAGCGATGTAGGGTATTATTGGTTCGGTTTTAGTATGAACTAGTATTGGGTATGAATAGCCTCCGACTGGAACGGCAATAACTGGAATCCAGTCGACAATAACATCTATAGAACCGCTTTGATATGCTTTTATATATAGCATATTGGTGGAGGGATCATAGTACCATGTGTTGTAAAATGCAGAGTCGAATTCCTGTTTCGTGTTGGATAGATGTATATAGCCTATGCCATCAATAAATACTGCTCGGGGCATGCCCTTGTTGCCCACGAAAACTTCGGTGGTGCTTGTTCCAAGTCCGTCTATGGTTAAAGTCAGATTATTGGATGAGTAAGAAGCGGAAGTTATGCCTTTGATTACATTGTTTGTATAGTTTGTCCCTGTTGGAGTTGTAAAGTCATTAACGTGCGCATACATTGCACTTGGCATGTTATAGACTTTCTTGAACAGTATGGGTTCGCTCATAGCTATTATGTTGTCTGAAGTGTCTCGGATTTCAACCCGCCAGTAGTTAGCATCGTTGGGCATGCTGAAACTCTTGGACACTGCATAAGTTGCGCTGGTTATGGTTTCATTTAAGAAATACGTGCCATTCCTTACCCAACATGATTTCCAACCACTTGTTAAACCTGTTGCTTTGAAGTACAAAGTTGCGCTGGTTCCATCTGCAATGTGGTTTACATAGCGAGCTGGATACGGTTCAGTTGAAGGTCTAATGTTGAATACCATCTTGCCTGTAAAGTTGTTTACCATAAGGAACATTCTTCCTTCGAACACGTTTTCCAGCAGCTTTTCCAAAGTTAATTCAGGAGAGTAAACCATAGTGCTCTTGTCGCCTTGGAATATGAACGTGTGACGGTCGGTGCTCCAAACCGCCATAATGCATACGCCTTTGTTTAATAGTTGATCCCAAATGGAAATTTCACCTTGACTTCTTGCTTCAATAAAGTCTGCTCCGTAGGCGCTGTATTCTACGACATCAGGACCCTCAAGACCACCTGGATGATTCATTTGAATTGGGTACCCCTGCAAATGTACAAAGTTGACTACATCACTGTTGCTAGATGCAATTTGGGTTGTATGGTAGTAGCCTTGAGAAGTTGTAAAGTTGTAAACGAAATGGTTGAAATGTAGGAATTCCGAGAGCTCGACGCTTGGAAAGGCTTTAAACGTGTCGGTGTTAAAGGACGCTAATTCTCCGTTTCTATAGGCGAACAATTCTCCGACCGACTTTGCTAGTTCTTTAGTGTAGAGCGCGACATCATCGAAGTACACGTCGCTAACTTCAGAGTTATCGGTTACACAGTTCAAGGAAATTACGTTTATTGCACAGTGAGGGGCGAGCATGGTTGGCAAGGATTTGACCATGTAGTCTGTAACGTTTAGGCTAAACGTATTCCAAGTGCCCAAAGTAACAGTGAAGTTGAAACCTCTAATTGTTTCATCTGCCTTTGTAACGTTGCCTTCCGAGCTAATACACCAAATCTTAAAATAACATGGTGTGGCGTTGTAACTGTGCCATTAGCCCATGTAACTCCGCCTTCGCACTCTTCCCACCAATACGTTTCCCACCCATACTTTAGACTGAAAACCAATTCCACAAACGCTCCAGCATATTCGGGGTTGCTTAAAGTCGCTGGGTAAAGCGAAAAGTTTAAGAAAACAGAGCCACGGTACAGAATTGGACCACGCCAACCAGTGTATCGTTGGCAAGAACTGTCTGAACTGTTCGACCTTAGGTGCAAACTATAGGTGCCTTTGTACACTGGGTCAGTTACAAGCTCTTGAACCTGTTCGTACCAGACGCTTGGAGAATACAAATAATCCCACCATTGAAGTGAATCGTCGAATGTTTTGTTGAAACTGCCAAGTGGATCCATATGTCTTCCCCAATCGTGGTCTGTCAAGAAGAAAGCGTTGTATCCCAAATCCTTAGCGTGTTGCGTAACCACACCAAGATCGTAATAGCCATCGCTGAATACTGAGTGATGATGCAACTCTGTCTTATACCATGAGCTAATTAGAGGGCTAATGCTTCCATGGACTACCTTAGCTGGTTGAATATCAAATGCAAATGTTAACATGCCTATTAACAGCGATATCAGCATTGTTCCAGAAACTATTCTATTGATTTTCCCCTCTCCTCTCTTCTCACTATACAGACTTAATTTATAGCCCCTTGCTTAAATTTTATGGATAAATCTTCTATTGTTTTGGTATATGTTATTGTGTTGGCGCCGTCGGTCGCTATGACTTGGCTAGATAGTTACTTTCCAGAGACCATAAAGGTCCCAAGTATAGTTTTCTTGTCTCTCTCCTGAAAAGCTACTAAAATCTAGCTAATTGGTGTTTTCAACGCTATAAGCTTAAAGGCTTCGATTCCAAATCTTTTGAAAGGGAAAAATGTTGAAGGAGACAATGACAAGCTTCGACATTGCAGCTGTAGTTCAAGAAATCAATGCGATAGTCAAAGACACATTCATCGATAATATCTATCAAATAAACCCTCTTACACTAGTTTTTAATCTGCGCAAACCAAGCCAAACACCAGTAAACCTACTCACCGAAGCGGGAAAAAGATTCCACACAACATCTTACCTTATTACCAAACCACCAAAACCTCCAGCCTTCTGCATGGCTATAAGAAAATACCTCAAAAATGGCAAAATCATTGAAGTTAAGCAACATGAATTTGAGCGCATCATAATCATTAAAGTAAGGGCGAAAGAAGGCGATTTCCAGCTGATATGTGAACTCTTCGGCGAAGGAAACGTTATCCTAGTAAATCAGCAAAACCAAATTTTACACGCATTAGCCTACAAGAGAATGCGAGACCGAAACATCCTTCGCAACGAAATTTTCCAATATCCTCCAAAAAGTGGCAAAAATCCCCTCAAACTAAGTCGTGAAGAGTTTGATGAAATCAGAGTTATTGAAAAATTGGAAATCGTGAGAGGACTCACACAGTTTTTGGGCATTGGCGGACTCTACGCTGAAGAAATTCTTCTCCGAGCTGACATTGATAAGAACACTCTATGCCAATCATTGTCTAGTCGGCAAATGGATGAAATCTTCAATCAACTCAACAACATTCTGTCTCTTATTACTACTCGAAAAACTGAACCACGCATCATAGTTGATGAAAAAGGCGAATCAACGGATGTGGCTCCAATTCAATTAAAGAAATATGATGGCTACAAACAACGGAAGTATGAGGCTTTCAACGAAGCTATCGACGAATATTACGCAGAAGCATCTTTGAAAGAAAAAGAAGTTAGCGGTTCCAAGGAATTAGAGAGGGAACTAGGAAAACTTGAAAGAATTCTTCAAAATCAACGGAGAACTGTAGAGGATCTGAAGAAAAAGATTGAATTAAACAAAAAAATTGGGGACTTGATTTACGCCCACTTTGGAGAATTGCAGTTTCTTCTTCAAGGAATTGTCGATGCAAAGAAAAGTGGGAAATCATGGGAACAAATAGTGTCTGACGTTGAAAGGAACAAGCAGTCTGGGCGTTCTCCTGCCACATTTTTCCATTCTTTGCAACCAAAAGGGCTAATCCTAAACGTTTCATTAGATAACCAAATATTCGCTCTGAACTTTCGCCATACAATACAAGATAATGCAGCAAATTACTATGCAGAAGCGAAAAAGGCTGAAAATAAATTAGACGGTGCCACTGAAGCCTTGCAGAAAACCCAACACAAAATTGAAGAATTAAAGCTGCAATGGACAATTCAGATGAAAGAAACTCAGAAGCCTTTACTTAAAGCAAGAAAAAGAGCTTGGTATGAAAAATTCCGCTGGTTTAACTCCTCAGAGAGTTTTCTTGTAATCGGCGGAAGAGACGCAATAACAAACGAAATTCTTATCAAAAAATACATGGAACCTAATGATATTGTCTTCCACGCCGACATTGTAGGTGCGCCCTTTGTCCTAATTAAGGCAGAGGGAAAAACGCCCACCGAACAAACCTTAAGGGAGTCAGCTCAGTTTGCTGCCTCTTATTCCCGAGCTTGGAAAGAAATGCCAGAAACAGTTGATGCTTACTGGGTCAAACCAGAACAAGTTAGCAAAAGTCCACCTTCTGGACAATACGTTCAGAAAGGGGCATTCATAATCAATGGAACAAAAAATTACATTAGAAACATTCCTTTGCAAATCGCTATGGGAATCAAATCTGAAGAAGAATATGTGAAAGTTATCGGAGGGCCAGTTGAAGCAATTGCAAAGCAAGCGAATGCTTATGTCCGGATAGTTCCGGGAAAGTTGACAAGTAGCAAACTTGCTAAGCAGATAAGATTTCTGTTGGCTAAGAAAGCTCCTGATTTCTTGCAAAAAGGGGTTTTGGAGATTCCTCTTGAAGAAATACAGAAATTTATACCGCTTGGTGAGGGGGAAATCAAGTCTTAACTATTTGCGAGTTTTCTTTTCTTCGCGCTTTCGTTTTTCATCTATTGCTTCTCTTATCCAATCTGATGGATTGCCAACCTCTCTGAGGTATTTTAACTGATCTATGCGCAAGCGTACTCCGTAATGGACCTTCTTATCGGGCATTTCTCATCAGTTGTCGTGTTTGATTGGGCTCAGAAATATCTTATGAATTCAATGTTATGATTTTCGATTCATCTCTTGAAGCATCATGTAAGCGCTAATGTTTCTTCTTGACTTTTTTCATCATATGCTTTACTTTTTCATGTTTTTTCTCGAAAAGCCACGGATATTGCTCCATGTCTTCGTATATGGGTCTGGGTATGCGAGCAGCAGTATAGATGTCTGGTTTCCCTTCTGGAGGAAGCACGGGATATTTTGGTTTAATATGCTTGATGGTTAAGCGATATAGCAGGTAGATGGAAAATAGAAAGCCTACTAGAATTATGGTCAACATCAGAATCGACTCAAGTATTATGGCGATAGCTAATGGAAACGAATATACAAAGGTAATAATGAGGAAGCCGACCCAGAATCCAGTCTTCCTGTCCAATTCCTTCCCTATTAAAAGAATAAGCAGAACCGACTCTTACATTTTGCGTGTAGGTTAAAATAAAATTGCGTTATGAAATAAGGTTTGAATATGGATTTAAGTCATAAACCATAATTTTTTTAAACTCAGAGCGTTAATTTGATCTGCATGAAAAAGGCTAAAGTCTTTTGGCGCATGCAACAGTTGTTCCATGGTTTTGGGTTGAGTTGCCTCGCTGGCGCTGTTTTTCTTCAGGTGTTAGTTTTTATGGATATAGTTCAGAAGGGCTATTTTGTGGCTGTGGAGAATAATCAAATGATAGTTTCGCTGGAACTTTTACTTGCAGTTTTTGCATGTATCTATTTTATTCACTTGTGTCAGAAGCTAATTCGGTCACTAAGGCGCTAGCATTCAAGAACATTTATATTTTCTAGCATAAGACTTGATGTGGGATTATTATGACTGGTGTCCTTTTAGTTAGGGATTTTATGTCGACGAATGTCAAAACAGTAAGAGTTGATGCGACTGTCAGAGAAGTTGTTATGAAGATGAACAAGTTTAGAATTGGCTCAATCATTGTAATGAAAGGAAAGAGGCCTGTGGGCATCATAACGGAACGAGATATTTTGGAAAGAATAGTTGAGCCTTGCATGGAGCCTACAGCGATAACTGCGAAGGAAATCATGTCCAGTCCAGTTATATCTACGGGTCCAGATGCTAACATTGAAGATGCATCTAGACTTATGGCTACTAAGAAAATCAAGAAACTAGCCGTAATAGAAAACAGTAAACTTGTTGGAATAGTGACTTCTATGGATTTAATAAGGGCAAGCCCAAAACTCATCAGTCTAATGGAAGAGTTTAGGCGAACCAAACAATAGAAGAATTAAAACTAATTCTAACTCAAAAACTTGAAACATATACAAAACCCGAAGGCAACTAGACTGACGTTTTCAGTAAAGAAGAAGGAGAAGAACCAAAAATAATTTCTACTCTAAATCGTGAGAGGAGAAGAAAAGTGGTTTTAACTATTTTGTTGTTTCCCTGCCTATTATGACTCTCATTATTTCGTTTGTTCCACCAGCCGAAACTGTTTCGAGAGCATCTCTAAGATAGCGAATTATGTGAAATTCTGGCAATGTTCCATATGCTCCATGAATCTGCATAGCCTTAATCGCGGTTCTTCTGGCAACTTCACTTGAATATGCCTTCGCCATTGCTATTTCTTTTTGGATTTCTTTGCCACTTTTGACATTGTCAAGTAGCCAAGCAGTGTAGTAGGCTAGCCATTTTGCAGCTTCAATTTCCATTGTCATATCTGCCAACATGAATTGCACTGCCTGAAGCTGCGCTATAGGCTTTCCATATAACGTTCTTTCTTTGGCAAACTTTAACGCTGCCTCATACGCCGCCCTTGCGATGCCCAGTGCGACGCCTGTGCATCCAGTTCTGCCAATTTCTGAAATTGTTGCCAATGAAGCCTTAAGCCCATCTCCCTCTTTTCCAATTAAGTTTGCTTTAGGTATTCTACAATTATTGAAAATGAGTTCTGACACTTCCATTGCTCTAAGTCCCGCATGCTTTTCTCTCATCCCAGCTTCAAAGCCGTCTGTGCCCTTCTCGACAATAAACGTGCTTAATCCGTTTGGTCCTTCACTTGTTCTCGCAATGAAAACACAGATGTCTGCTACGATACCGTTTGTGATGAAGCACTTGCTTCCATTAATAATGTATTCATCGCCTTTAGCTTTCGCCTTAGTCATTATTGAAAGCGGGTCAGAACCGCCTGAAGTCTCAGTAACAGCCATGCACATTATTTTCTCTCCTCGCACAACAGGCGGAATATACTTCTTCTTTTGCCCTTCTGTCCCAAAATGAAGTATCGCCCATAAACCCAAAGGCGTAGCTTGAAGAAAAAGCCCAAAGGATGCACATGCACGGGAAATTTCTTCTATGCTTATCATTCTCGCTAGGTGCCCCATCGGAGAACCGCCGTATTCGGCAGGAATAACAATTCCTATGAGACCTAAATCAGCAATCTTCTTTACGATTTCTCTGGGAAATTCGCCCTTTTCATCTAACTCAAGAGCCTTTGGCATCAATTCTTTTTCTGCAAACGTTCGCATAGCATTTTTCAATAGTTCTTGTTCTGTTGTGAGGCTGAAATCCATATTGACCCTCTGTCAATAATGATGAGAAGCTTAAATATAATTTGAGCTAATTTGCAAGCGTAAGGGGGACAGGTGAAAAAGGTTTGGACTTTGAGCTGGTAATACAGCTGATTGAGGCAACTATAGTTCCTGCTGTTCTAATCTCTGGCTGCGGACTGCTTTGCCTCGTGATTCAGAATCGTTATGGGAGAGTTATTGACCGCATAAGAATATTTAATCGAGAACATTTTGAGTTAAAGAGAAGCAAGTCTTCATCGAAGTATGGTGCAGATTACGAGAAGAGAATTGAAGAGATAAGGGTTCAAGTAGACATGCTTATGAAGAGAGGCAACTACCTGAAAATGTCACTTTTCTCCCTTTTCTCTGGAATCTTAAGTTTCATTTTAACCTCTTTTCTCCTATTTTCTGCATATCTCCTAGAGGTTTCAGAAATTTATCCCATAGTCATTATAACATTCTCTGTAGGCTTGTTACTCATAATAGTCGGAGTTTTATACGCTATCAGAGAAGTCGCTGTTTCATATGCCGCAGTAGTTCACGAAATCAAGAGTGAACAATACTGAAAAAGCATTATTGGACTATTAAGATGCCAAATTTGTAAGCTTCCATATTTTATGTCACGAAGGTGGAGGGGAGGCGGGGGAGGCGGAGGAGGCGGAGGAGGCGGAATAGAGGCTGTTGGCTTAGGCAGAGTGGATTTCCTTCCCACAACGAGAACTAGTAAAGCGATTCCAACAATCAAGCCGATTATGATTAATTCCCATAGAAAGCTCGGAATTTCAAATCCCTTTCCTATTCCCACTGTGTAGGAGAATTTGTCTGTTTCTTTCGTGTTTCCTTCGCTGTCAGTCGCAGAAATGTAAAACTCTACCGTTTTGCCTTTTGGCTGTTTTGGTATAACTGCTTCATAGACGGCGCCTTTGAGCATCATCGTTAATGTACTATGCACCCCTTGTATCGAATAGTTTAGCGAAACTTGGCTGACAGGTGCCTTTGCATTGATCACAGAGGCTGTTACAGTAACGTCGTTTTCCTCTTGCGGACTCTGTGGAATGTAGTTAACATCGAATATCATTAAACCCAAAGGATAAGAATCCCAGTTGCCATCGTTAAAGTCTGGAGGAGTCCACCCTAAAGGATTATGCTCACCTGTGGCTTCAACCCAAATCCAGCCTTTTCCCCTTTCATCATTCGGTGTGTCCCAATAATAGTTGGCGTTTGGATATTCTGGAAGCCAAATTAAGAGTGCAGCATGACGAGGTGCAAGCACCATAGCCGCATCAAATCCCGCGCCTATGTAAATTGTTGCACATAAGAAAGCCATGTCTTCACAGTCGCCTATGGCGACCGTGTTCGTGGTGGTGTTAAACTTGTGTGCCATTTCATCGGCGTTCCATGCCCACTCTCCTTGTGGTGTTCTATCCATTACGACATTGTCAACGTCGTATCCATAGTCTGTCCATCTCTGAACATACTTGAGAATTGCCTCAGCCCTTTGCACTTTACCTGCATAGCTGGTTTTGAACTGTTCTCCTATGCTGTAAGCTAGTTCTTTGTTGTTTCCAAGTGTTTCGTAGGCAATATTTGGCATGTACCCATGGACGCCGCTATAGTCATTTCTGTCAAAGCCCCAGCTGTCATACCAGTGTCCATCTGCCCTCGGTGTAAATTTTGGAGGATAACTTCTGCCACTTGGATACCCGCTAACTTCTTTTAATAAAAAAGCAACTAAAAGAAACACTGTTACCAGAAATAGGTTTCTTTTAGACCGAGTATTCATAGCCTTCATCTTCTAGCCTATAGCGGTATCGTTATACTTGCATACATGATGATTCCCAAGAACACTTCATATCCAAATAAGAAGAAGCCGACTGCAACTGGAGATTTGTTGACGTCATCCAGGTCTACTCCAAAAAAAGTCAGCTTCGCGAACACGAAATAGAAAAGCCACCCGAAAAGAAGGCTCGCAACGAAACTCAACACTACAATGAATAACCGTTCGAAGTTAATGTAGGCACCGAATATTGCAGCTTGCGATTGAAAGAAAGGTTTGTTCATTGATCCATATACGACAAGTCCTGCAAAAATGAGAAAACCACTTACAAAAAGACTTGTTGCTAAGGGGTCTCCTTTGATAGTTTTGAATTCAGTTATCTTTGTCGTTATATAATTTAAACTTATTACTCCGAGAAATCCGATTAATATACAGATGAGACTTGAGACGAAAGTTCTGACAAACCAGAACAATGCATTGATCAAGAATTCTGAACCTATTACCATTTTTCATCACAAAAAGAAGGTATATGAAGTTCAAGAAAATATAAGCGTTAAGCTTCAAACAGAAATTGTTAATACTTTGATACAAAGAGAAACCGTTGATAGTCAACCATCTAGAGAAGTTAGTTATGTCACTTGAAAAAATCGCATCAAGATATGAAGAGTTAAAAATAAAATTCACTGAACAACAATACAATCAAGAAGCAGGACTCGCATACGACAGAGAATTGATGAAAAAACTTTCAAAACAACTTATTGAAGTCAGCCTTGAATTTCTCAAAAACTTCAAGAAACCCCGAAGTATGTACCTATCCTCAATAGAAACAATCGCAGACGCTGAAAGAGTGGAAATCGACCTTGACCTTCACGACCAGAGAATGAAAAAAATATCAACCGAAAAATATGCGATTGCAGGAAAAAAGGTGAATTGGGGAAGCTGGCGTCAATTCAACTCTCAAACCGATGACCCTAAAAAACGGAAAGAAGTTTTCGACGAATTCATTTCTAAAGCTCCAGTTGTTGCGCCCATCGTTGAAAAGAGAATGGACATCGCAAAAGATGTATACAAACGATATGGACTGACGCCTTTAGACAGTTACTTAGAGTTTGAGGGCATCGCTTATGACGATTTGTACAATTTGCTAATGAAATTAGACGACGGCGCAAGAGACTCCTTCTTAACTGCATCAGAGCATTTTGCACCCGAAGTTTTGGGTAAGAAGAAAGTGGAATACTATGATGATTTTTACACTTGGAGAGGTCGCATATACAGACCGTTAAACAAGTATTTCGAGAAAATGAGCCCACTGAAGGAGATTAAGAAATTTCTCACAAGACTTGGCTTTGCCATAGACAAAATTAAGGTCGACGCGGAAGATAGGGAAAATAAAAGCCCAAGTGCATCTTGTTGGGGCATTCAAATTCCAAACGATGTCAGAATATTATTCCGCAAAGAATCGCCTTTTTCAGATTTTGGCAGTGTCTTTCATGAATTTGGCCATGGCATCCACGGTGTAAGCGCCAATCCAGAGGATTCCGTATGGAAAAGATATATGGTTGCAAGAGGAGTAGCAGAAACGTTCAGCACGCTCATCGAAAGTGTGGTAGATACAGAACTATTTCTTAAAGATTTAAAACTCGAAAAAACCACTGTCAATGATGTTCTTGATCGCACGCGTTTCATGAACTTAGCCTTTCTGGCATTCTACGCAGCAAACAGCATCATGAAACTAGAATTTTGGAAGAAAAACTACACCATAGAAGACGCTGCAAAGAGATGGCAAGAATTAACCAAAAGATTTTTCATAGAAACTCCAGGCGATTATTGGCTGCTTCATCATATAATGCCAAACTATGACTTGTATTCGCCGAGCTACGTTATAGCGTCTGTGAGAGTAGCTACAATCAGAAAAAGACTTGCTGAAGATTATGGAGAGAAATGGTGGAGAAACCCAAAAGCAGGCAAGTTCATAAAGGAATTAGCGCAAACTAGAGGCGAATTCAACGTCAAAGAATGGAAACTCTCCCCCGAAACCTATTTAGAAGAACAAAAGATGCTCAGTTTTCTCTAATCCTCGTAATATGCGATTAAAAGGCGTCTTGACTTGCCCAATCCTGCAGAGAGAAATAGAAGAATAGCACTTACAGAAGGCATACTTGCTGGAGTTTCCTTTGGAACAGCAGCTATCTTCCTTCGATTACTAAGCGATTTGAATGCCTATTCCAAAGCGTTTTGGCGCCTAATAATAGCCATCTGTGCTTTAGGCGTTGTTATCCTCGTTTCAAGGAAATCTTTTGAACGCTGCAAAATTAGAGAGAACATTCGCCAGTTCATAATTTTGGGCATCTTGTTAGGGCTTCACTTTATTCTTTTTGCGTCAGCAGTTGCAGATACCACACTCTTGAATGCTACTGTACTGGTGAATACGACTCCAATTTTTTCTATGCTGGTTTCTTCCTTTTTGTTTAAGGTAAAGCCTTCTTATGTGGCAGTAATTGGAATTTTAGTGTCCTTTCTGGGAGTAGGCATTATTGCATATGCAGATGCTTCGCCTTCTGCGTTGTCGGTTCATTTAAAAGGCGACTTTGAAGCTGTGCTTGCTGCAGTTGTTGAGGGTTTCTATCTGAATTATGGTAGGGAAGTGAGAGGAAAGTTGCCGTTGATACCTCTAATGATTGCGATATACTCCATGTCTGCATTGACAGTGGCGGTGACATCATTTGTAACATCGAATCCGCTGACCTTCACAATTAGTCAGCCCTTATCAATCCTATACCTAATTGGATTAGGAATCGTGCCAACAGCTTTCGCTCACACCTTCTATTTCTCTTCACTTTCACATCTCAAGTCATATGAAACTGCAACTATGGCTTTTTTTGAACCAATCGGCGCAACATTGCTGGGTATAGCTGTTTTCAGTGAGATTCCAAACGCACTTTTCGTTGTAGGCGCGCTTCTAGTTCTATGTGGCATCTTCTCCGTGGCTACAGCGCGATAGAAAATTTATCTGAAACAATTGCTAAACCAGTTTATCGGAGAGTTCTCAGTGAAAAGCAAGCAGAAGGCAGTGAAGTTTTGTCCCAAGTGTGGATCTACGAACATTTTTTGGGCGTATGGCTTGCCACAGCTGTGGTCCTTATGGGAATGCAGAGAATGCAGTTACAGAGGAGCATTCATAGTTGAAGACAGCAAGCTGGCGATGAAAATTAAAGAAGACTATCTGAGAAAAACCAAGAAGACTGAAAAATAGCCTTGCTCTCTCTATCGCTGTAGCAGAAAAATAATTTTTTGTTTCTCCATCTTTATCATCACCTTCTGCTAAGTCGAGAAAAAAGGACTCTATAATTGAAGAAAAAGAGAAAAGAGGATGTACGTTGTATTAGACTTTAATATAGGCAAAGATGAATCATATTTTGGCGAGTTTCATGTCTCAAGCCTCCGCATCTGACCTGGCCTTAATCGAATCGGAGTTAAAAGGCAAAACACTCCTTGTCTACTGGTATTTCCTAAAATCTCCTACATCAACAGTAGGGGTTCGTGAAATTCAGCGTTCCTTGGGTTTTTCCAGCCCAAGCGTCGCCGCCCACCATCTAGAAAAACTTCTCTCGCTTGGGCTAGTTGAAAAAACGAAGACAGGCGAGTATTTTCTAGTACAAGAGGTCAAAGTTGGCATATTAAGGTTTTTCACAAAGATGGGGCGTTTCTTGGTTCCACGTTATCTCTTCTACTCTGTATGGTTAACAACTATGCTAGCATTTTATATAATCTTTTATGTACCTACTTGGGACGTCCACAATCTCGTTGCCCTCATTTTCGGCATCTCGTCAAGTCTAATCTTATGGTACGAAACCTTTAGACTATGGAGGGAGCGACCGTTCTAAAATGCGAACAACTGTTCTAAAACGTAGATTTAAAAGGCTGCCATCACCTTTTTCATATAGATGGATGGAGAAAGCAAACATGAAAAAAGCTTTCCTATATGTGTCTCTAGCGATTGTTTTGGGAGTGGTTGTAATGCTTTTTCCATTATGGACATATTTTAGGAGTGTTAATGAAGAAGGTCCAATTGGATTCACAGACTCCATGCCTTACTTCAAACCCATGACTGCCTCAGAAAACTTGCCAGAATACATGAGGACAAAAACAGAAGCCATCCCAGCGTACGGTGGCTCTAATGTGAAAGCTCAGCCAACAGATGCGTCTCTACAGATTCTTGCAATTGGGTTCATTGTAGCAATGGTTGTTTATGTTATTGTCAGGAGAAGAGTGAGTCGACCAACGGTTCTAGAAATGTATAGATTTCCACGAGCCTAATCGATAAACCTCTCTCATTGTAAGGCTTTTCTTGCAGACGTAATGTAACCTGTGTGTCCAGTCATTAGAGTCTGCGGTCTTGTCTTTCCTCTTTCAGTCTGCATCGCCCGCATTATGCATTCAACCGTTTCTATGTCTATGAAGTTGTTTTCTTTCAAGGCTTCAACTGTTTTCACGACTTGGTCAATTGTTGGGCTGAAAGAGACAAGAAGGCAGCTTCCTTTCAAGGCTTTGTAGGCGTGCGGAATAACAAGCCATGGAGTAGCCAAATCTAAAACCACAGCGTCTACTTCTGTTTCATCTATGCCTTCTTTTATGTCCTTATTTTTAACCGTCACATAGTCCGACACGTTGGCTCTTTTCAAATTCTTCTCTGCAATTTCGATGAATTCTGGTCTAACTTCATAACTGTAAACATGCCCATCTAGGCGGACGTGATAGGCAAGGGCTGTGGTCAATGCTCCAGCGCCAGTTCCTGCTTCAACAACATGGCTGCCTGGGCCAACATTGCTAAACATGAGAATAAGTGCAATGTCTTTGGGATACATTATCTGGGTTTTTCTCTGAATCTTAAAAATATAGTCTTGTAAAGTAGGTTTCAAGACGGCAAATTCAACATTTAAACTGCTGTTAATGCGGATTCCATACTCTTTTCCAATCAAGTCGTCGAAGGAGATGAAGCCACGGTGAGTATGAAATGTTTTGCCCTTCTCAACTTTAACTAGATATGTTCTCTTTCTGTCTAAGTAGAGGAGAATGTCGTCGCCTTCTTGAATGGTTTCTGTCAAGGCTAAACACACATCAAACGCTCATTAAAGCATTGAATAGAATAATAACTTTACTAAATCTCCTTCTTCTTCACTGAAAATTGTTTTGCGAACAAGTCATCTAAGAAGTTATTTTGGATAAATATTTTTTCGAAGACAATGTGGTTACACGTGTTATGCTTTGTAGATATTGGGTAATTATGGTTCGTATCTGAATAGATGCCTCGCTGAAGCCTTGCGCTCTAATATCTCTTCTTGTGTTGGTCTTGCTTCCATTGCTCTTCTTATTGCAAATCTCATAGCCTTGTAATTGTTTATGTTCACCCGTTTTGGATTTGACGCTGTTGGATGCACAAACACGTTTGCTATCATCATTAGTTCATCTAAAGCATCTTTAGGCAGTAAGCCATCATTTACACTGTCAGCAATAGCCTTGCCAACTCCACTCATCGCATGCACATAAACACGTTCTGCCTGCTGCTCATTCCTAACCGTAACAGTAGGCGTAAGCATAGTCTTAGGCTTAACCTCCCTACCCTCAAACTTGACTAAAACTGGCTCATGACCAGCCCTTGGATTAGCTAACGTGTCTTCTATAACTTTGCCAACTGGACCGTCCTTTACCCCTAAAAGAAGGTCGATGTGGGCTACGTCTGCTGTCCCAGGCGAGGCAAAGGCTTCACCAACTTTCAGTGAAAAATCACCTATTCTACTTGGCGTCTGAGGGATAGCGCCAGAAAACTCGCTTTTGACAACAACCTTTGGCTTAAACTCCAACTGCAGAGGCTTTTTCTTCAGCTTGCCTAACCACTCCAAATGTAAACGAATCAGGTCTTCATCTTCATAGCGGAAGACACCGCCAGTTATGAGCGGTCTTCTCGTTGGTCCCACTTCTAAGCCCATCATATTAAGTCCTGCTTTGACGGCTAGTCCACCACCTTGCCTCGTAACAATCCTTACCAATGTCTGGATTTTTCTCTGCAACGCCTGTGCTTCTTCAAAATTGCCCTTCTTGACAAAGTTGTAGATCCGTAGCCAAATGTCTGGTATCAGATTTGCAGATGCCAAAATAAGTCCGTCTGCGCCTGCAGCAAGTGCAGCCATCGCAATCTCGTCATGACCACAAATAATTGAAATTTTACCGTAAACTTTCTCGAATAAAGCCATCATGTAGGGCATGTTGCCGCTACTGTCCTTAATCCCGACCACATTGTCAATTTCCGCTAGGGCTTCGACAACCCACCATGGAATCTCAACACCAGTAACCTGAGGAATATTATACAAAATGATTGGCAAGTCAACAGCTTCAGCAACTTTCGTATAGTGTTCAAAAATCTCTTTATCTGTGGGTTTGAGATAGAAGGGCGAAACAACGAGAGTAGCATCGACGCCAACATCGTTTGCATGCTTAGTAAATTCTATAGCGGCTTTAGTTCCAGCGTCGCCAGTTCCCGCAATTACAGGCACTTTGCCGTTAACTTGGTCTATCGTGATTTCTACAACTCTTTTTCTTTCTTCCACTGTCATACTGCTGAATTCGCCTGTTGTGCCACATGGGACTACACTTGTCACACCATTTTCAACCACGAAATCGATTAGACGCCTCAAAGCTTTTTCGTCTATTTCAAACTTCTTCGTAAATGGAGTCACAAGTGCTGGTATGACTCCTCTTGGCCAAAACTTCTTCTCTTTCATGCTTCTTTTTTCCTCCATAGCCCAAATGCTTTCAAAAGAGCCAATTTGACCCCATCATAAGTATTCATGTATAACAGACGCCTATTGACAACCGCTGGATGAACAAAGATTTTGACGATGACCGCAAACGTTTCCACAGCTTCTTCAGAAATTATTTCTTCTTCCACAGCGTCTGCTATGGCCTTTCCAACAGCAGACTGCACGGGCCCATAAATGATGCTTGCCTGCCTCATACTCTCAATCTTGACAGCTGGCACAACAAGAGTAATAGGCTTGACAGCAAGATTTGGCTCAACAATTGCGGTTAAAGCCTCGTATCCAGGCTCAGGATTTGCTACAGCCTTTGCCCAACCATAACCTACTGGGCCACTTTTTGGACCAGCTAACAGGGATATGTGAGTCTTTTCTATTCCTTCGCCCGCCGATGCTTCTGCAGTTGTGAGCTTGAAACGCTTTATGTCTTGGGCGGTGACGCCTAAATCTTTGAACCTTTCTTCTAAGACTTCTGAGGGCTCAAAGACCGCATTGACTTGTGTAGGTTTTATTTTCCCTAGTTTTTCAAGTTCCATCCGCATTTCCTCTTTGACCTCCAAAGATAAAACACCGCCACTCGCTAATGGTCTTCGAGTCTTGCCCACGTCTAACCCCATCATCTTTAATGCAGCCTTAACCGGCACTGCACCACCATGCCTAACAAAAATTCTTGCCAGCTTCTGTGCGTTCATTTGCAGTTCTCCGGCTTCTTGCATGTTGCCTTCCTTCACCGCTTCATAGAGTTTGACCCAAATGTCTGGGATAACGTTTGCAGAGGCCAATATTGCACCTTTGGCTCCCGCAGCCAACGCTGGCAAAACAACTTCATCGTGACCGCAGACAATGTTGATTTTGTCGCCAACTGTTTGCAGGAGTTCAAGCATGTATGGAAGATGCCCGCTGCTGTCTTTTAGGCCGACAACATTGCCTATTTGAGCCAAGTCTTCCACTACTTCTCTGCTTAGAAAACTGCCAGTGCATTGTGGAATATTGTATAAGACGATTGGGATTGTTGTGTTTTGTGTGAGTTCGTAAAAATGTTGAAAATCGCCTTTATCTGCGGGACGCAAATAGTATGGTGAAACAACTAAGGCTGCGTCTGCGCCTGCTTTCTCTGCATGTTTCGTCAATTCTATTGCTTCAAGAGTGGAGCTTGCGCCTGTTCCTGCGATAACTGGGACTCTTCCCTTGACTTCATCAATGACGGTTTCAACGGTTTTCTTGCGTTCTTCTTTTGACATGTAAATGAATTCGCCCGTCGTTCCACAGGGCACAACCCCAGTTACGCCTTCGTCGATAACAAAATTCACCAAGCGTCTCAACGCTTTTTCATCAATGTCCATGTCATTTCTGAACGGCGTAACTAACGCTGGATAAATTCCTTCTAGATTAAATTTTTTCATCTTCTTCATCATCACCGTAAGGAGTTTTGAGAAAAATGGTGAAGGGAGGGTTTTTAGGGTTTTGGAATTGCTAAATCTTTTGCGCCTACTTTGGACAGCTTAGCAGCTGGATAGTTTTTCTCTATCAGCGAAAGGATAATCTCTGCTTGTTTCACTTTCTCTCTAGCAAGAAATGCATGAGCCTCTGGACTGGTCCAAGGTTTGTATAATGTGCTCACGCTGGCGCCTGGCTCAATTTTGTAATAGCATGGGGCTGTAACTCTTGCAATTTCGGGGGTTTCCCAGAATCTGTTGAAGCCGCCGAAGGAGTCGAATAGGTAAACATGCACATCGATAGGAATGTCCACGACTTTTCTTATTGCTGCTAACATTGGAAGTGGCAAATCGGCAACCGGGTTGAAGGTGTTTGCGCCTAACATTTCTAGGACTTTTGCGCCTGCAGGGTTTGCGTGTCCTGCAAAGATTGATACTTTGAAAACTACGTCTTTTGGTATGTCGCCTGCTTTTCTCATTTGGCTTAAAAGCCATAGTAGGCCTTCGTCTACTACGAGGAAGCCTCTGAAACCGAAGTCGATTGCCCTTTTAATGTCTGCTATTACGTATGATAGGTTGTCTGAGCCTCTGAAGCGTATTCCTGAGATGGCGCCTTCGGGTGTTCTGATTTGTCCACCGATGTCCCAGAGCGTTCTCGGACCAGGCGTGATGATGATTTCGAGTTTGGCGTCGTTTGCTCTTTCTGCAAACTTTTCTAGTTCGTCATCTGTTAGTAGTGTGCTGCCCATTACGGTTGAGATAAGTCTGTGGACGGCTACGTGGCGTTTTTCCATTTCGTCGATTAGGGCTTCGAGGGTTGATAGGCGTTCAACGCCTGAAATCTCTATTCTATAGTGGCATTTGTCTGGAAACCTTTTCTCGGATGTTGGCAAGTCATATAAGTCTCTGCCTGGTATGCCATGCTTCTCCATTGCTTTTCTAATCTTTTCCAAATATGGTTCTCCTCCAAGAATGAAGTGATGTTACTACTTTACAGATATAAAAATAACATGCCTTAATATAGAGAAGCCATTTGATTATTTGGTTTTTCCCATTTTCTTGCAGAGGTTAGAAATTGCAAAAATTATGTGTGGCAGAGTAAAGATGCTGAAAACCTTTGTATATTTTGCTGACCCAGCATTCTTTATAGTTTCTTTTTCTCCTCCAGCTTCAAGGTATCCTTCAATAAATTCTCTAGTTACAAGTTCTGCAGCATCTGATGTGGAAATTGGAGGAACATAATGACCCGAATAATAGAGAAATTCTGCTACATCCCAGCTTTGGTCTCCATCTCTGGTTGCTTGCTCCAAATCCACAAAGCACACTTTTCCATTTTTTGTTACTAAAATGTTCTCAGGCTTGCAATCTCCCAAAGAGACGCCTATTCTATGAATTTCAGCGATTCTTCTGCCAACCTCTCTTACCAAACCAACCTCTGCTAATGCTTCCCTCTTTCCAGAGAGCAATTCTTTAGTAATTTCTCCAAAGTTTTCTCCTTCAACAAACTCTTTGAAAATTAGCCGTTCTTGAGGACTGACGTACAATGTTTTTGGAACAAGAATCCCTTTACTATGTAAGAACTGGTTGATTGCATATTCTCTTTCCAGTCTCGTTCTTCCAAGAACTGCGAAGGATTTAGTTCCCACTGACCACAATGCTAAAGGAAACCATTTGATACTCGCCCAATCCTTAAACTTCTTAACCACAATCTTTTGTGCTTCATGGTCTCTTTCAAGTGTGAGAAGGTACACGTCGTTTAAGACACCTCCAATGGGCTTAACTTCCATATTAAGAATTTCCCCAATGGGAACAGTTTTTCTCACAAAATCTTCGATAGTTATTTTATCTGAGAACGAAACTGGCCCAAGCGGTGTCGGCACAAAAACATGTTTCCTAGGGTCCTCAAGTTGAGAAACTAAGTTCTCAGATTCTGCATCCACATTCCTTTGGGTTTGTAGCAAGATTTCTTGATCATTCATGTAAGGTTTCATCATTTTTGGCAGAGCGCTCAAAATATTCAAAAATGCTGCCCTTTGAACAGCCCTTATGAAAGTTGGGATTCGGATTTTTTGTTTTCTAACGATGTCTATGAAGTTTCGTGTGATTTTCACATAACCGTTAGAGAAGACTATTTTGTTTTCTTCTGCCAACTCGACAAGTGCCATCTGATACCCTTTCATCATGGAATCGATATTCTTTCTTTTCACGTCTTCTCTCATCATGTTTAGATACGTATAGGCTATAGGCGGAAACAGTTTAGCTCTTTGTATTAAAGCTTCATACATAAAATACTCTTTTTCAATGAGGAGTTCTTGAGAGAGTTCTGGATACGCTAAGACAATGTTTTCTAAAAGTTCCCAAATTATTCTTTTTTTCACCTCAACTTCTTTCTCTTGCAAATATCTTTCATTTAGTAGAGGTTGGTATGGAATTATGAGTTTATTTGCGGCAAATTCTCCTAGCCATCCTTGCTTAACATCTCTTTCAAAGGAACCTTTATCAACCGCAAAGATGAAGGCTCTGACCTCATTTAAAGGCTTCAAATAACCTTTCAATATAGAACTATAATTGCGAATCACCAATAGGACGTTTACATCGCTTTTTTCATCAGCGTATCTACATACTTGTGGACCATAAAAGCAGGCAGCTACTATTTCACGGGAGCCAGCAATACGCTTACAGACGTTTAACACGTTCTCATCTAGATCTTCATTTTGAAACTGCATTATCATAGCATACTTTCCATATTCTTAGCCGCACGGAATTTCTGCGACAACTATTTCTTTTTTCTTTTCTTCTTTTTTAGGTTTAATGCGCCTGACTATCTTTTCTGTTTTTCTTTTTCCTTCTGGGCAGTTGTGTTCTTCTGGAAGACGATGGTCTTGGCAATACCATTCTTCGCATCTGGAGCACTGATAAGGCAGTGGAGTCGGCTGTAGACAGTAATTGCAGTGAGATGAAGCATAGCCTACTGTTGCTACTTCAATCGTAGATTTTGGAGCAATTCTCAGCAAAATCTTCTTTACCATTTCGAGGCATTTTTCTCTCGGCTCGTAATCTGGTAAAACTATTGAGACTTCACTTCCTCTCTGAACTACTGTATACCGTTGTCCATCAATTTTTCCGTCTCCAATTCCTTTGGTTCGTTCACGCAATCCTAATAGGCGAATAATTTCTTCCCACGTTATTCGAGAAAGCATTGCTCTGAAAATTAAGTTAGACATTTCAAACCTGCCTGTCGCATCTTGTCATTTTATAGTATGCTCGCAATGCCTTTAATGCCTTCGCTGCTTTGTCAGGCAGATTATAAACAGGTATCTCAGTGTCCCGCAAAACATTATAGACCAAGTTGAAGTCTTCTCCTCCAGCTGGAACATCAACCACAGGCTTGTCTAAGCTCTTTTTTGCGGTTTCGGCAATTGCTTTGGCATCTTCTGGTTCAAAGAAGCAGGATTTCAGCATGTTTATGACCATGACGCCGTCTACGTTGGGGTCTGTTAGGACTAAGGCTAAAACGGTTGAGTATCTTTCACTTCTTGCGTCTGCAATCAAATCTATTGGATTGATAACCTCTATTCCTGGATAATGCCTTTCCACTTCCTTTCGTGTCTTTTCTGAGAGGGTTGCTAGTTTTAAGCCGTTTCTTACTATTGCGTCGGCGGCGAGAATGGCTGGTCCGCCTACATTGCTTACAATTGCTATGTTGTCTCCACGCAGTGGCGGCTGCTTCACTAAGGCTACTGCGGAGTTAAGTAGCTCTTCGGTGTCTTCAACTCTGATGATTCCTGCTTTTTTTAGTGCTGCGTTAAATACGATGTCTGAGCCTGCAATTGATGCCGTGTGCGATAGAGCTCTTTTAGCAGCCTCCCTAGTTACTCCGCCTTTTAGCGCTAAGATTGGTTTTTTCTTAACAACCTCTTGGGCTGCTTCTATGAATTCTCGTCCTCTCTCGATTCCTTCCATGTAAAGGCATATTGCTTTTGTTTCAGAGTCTTCGTTGAAGTAGTGTAGCAAGTCTACGTCGTCGATGTCGATTTTGTCTCCCATGAAAACGAATTTGTTTATGCCAATTCTGTAGCAGTATGCCCAGTCTAGTAGGCAGGCGCCTACTCCTCCACTTTGAGAGATAACCGAAATGTTGCCTTTTGTGGGCATTAGGTCTTTTTCAAAGGTTGTGTTTAACCCGTTGGATGTGTTTATCACTCCCATGATTGTGTTTGGTCCAAGTATGCGTATGCCATATTCTTTCCTAATGGTGACTAATTGTTGTCTTTGTTCATTCTTGAATCCGCCAGTTATCATGACTAACGCTTTGACTCCGCTTCTGGCGCATCTTTCTGCCTCTTGCACTGCCAATTTTGGTGGAAGCATGATTACGCCTAAATCTGGCGCTTTCGACAAATTTGCTAAAGTCTTGCTGTCTTTTTCAATGTCAACAACAACGATTTGTCTCTGAAAGAATTTCTTCATGTTGTAAATAATGTTTTCAAAGAGTTCAGGAGATGACATCCCCAGTTTTTCTCGAATTTTGCCAGACCCAATAAGTACAACGCTTTTTGGTTCGAAGAGTGGCTTCACTTCATTCATGACATTGCCTTCTTTTCCAGAATTCCAATTTGAAGGTGAAGGGTTCAAGTATTCTCTTGAATAGGCTTAAACATTTCCTTTTCTCCTATTCGTGTGGTCTCTCTCCTCTGGATGAAAATTCAGAAATTTTCTCGTTTTCATTATCAACTGCTGGATGGAACTTTGGTTTTAGTCTTCTGATTTTGGAATGGGCGTTGCTCTGAGTTCTGTTAGGTTTGATAACTATGATAGCAGTTGATAAAAATGGTTTTCAAAATTGTTATTAGTAGAAGGAGGAAACAAACGGTTGAAAAATCATAGTATAGCGGAAAATCGTCTTAACCTCTTGCTTTTTCCAAAAATGGTTAAGCTTAATATTTTCCATTAACTTCTCTCATCTGCACAGTGGTTGCTATGATTTCAAAGTCTGAGTCAGCGGTAAAATTGAGTGATGTTGTTAAGCGTTATAGTGACATCGTTGCCGTAGATAATGTTGACTTGGATGTAAAATATGGCGAAATTTTTGGGCTTCTTGGCCCCAACGGCTCAGGCAAGTCAACTACGTTGAAGATTATTTTAGGTTTGGTTAAGGCTGATTCTGGTTCCACTAACGTTTTGGGTATAGATGCAGAAGAGAATCCTGTGGCTGTAAAACAGCAAGTAGGATATGTTCCAGAGTCACCGCATCTTTACGAGTTTCTGACAGGAATCGAATATCTTGACTTCATCGGCGACATCTACGGAATGAAGCCCACAGAAAAGAAAGAAAGAATAGCCGAATATTTACAGGCGCTTGATTTGGAAGGAAGAGAAGGCGACATGATAAGTGGCTATTCTGCTGGAATGAAACAGAAGATAGCAATAATATCCACCCTCATACATAAGCCTAAACTGCTACTCTTAGACGAACCCTTGACAGGTTTAGACCCAAGGTCGGCCAGAATCATAAAAGACTTACTTCACGAGTTAGCCTCAAAAGGCGTAACGGTCATTATGTCAACTCACATCTTAGAAATTGCTCAAGCTATGTGCAACCGCATAGCCATTATGTTAAATGGGAAATTGCTTGCGTTAGGCAATATGGAAGAGTTGAGGCAAATGGCGAAACTGCCTGGCTCAGATTTGGAAGATATTTTCCTAAAACTTACAGGAACAGAGGACATTAAAGATGTGGTTGAGGCCCTTCTCAAATGAAGTGGAAAAATGTTGCTAGGCTCATAAGCGTTGACATCAAGTCGGGGAGACTACTGAGAAGCGCACAGTTTAGAAGATATCAGGAAAGCAAGTTTCTTAAGTATATGCTTTACGTCGGAGCAGTTTTAGTGGGAATTGCAATAGCAGTAGGTGTCTTGAACGTATATGCGATGACAAAGGATGCATCGACAAAACAAATGATTCAAGAGGCAATCACGGCTTTCTCCCTTTCTTTCCCCTCTCTGATTTTCATTTACAGCCTTGTTTTAACCTTGATGGGGCAAATTCAGCGAATGGGAATAAAAGCTTCTATCCAACCGCCCTACTGGTTGCCCATCACATGGAGCGAGCATACGCTTGCATCAATTATAGCAATCCTTCTCGGGATCCCCCTTGCCTCAATACTCCTAATCGGCTCAATAATTGCGGTGCTCTGCGTTTTTATAGGACAAGTACAGTTGGCAATTTTCACCATCGCAGCGTCCTTTGCAAGCGCGTTCATAGCAAGCACGACTACAGAGATTTTCAGAATTTTGCAATTAAAACTAGTTGGAACAGTGTACAAATCTTCTGGCAGAGCTGCAATCTGGGTTAGATTCATAGGAACAATGCTTTTCATCCTAATCTTCTATTTAATCTGGTTTTCAATAACTTCTGGACCGAATTCGATTGCCTTCATGAAAGAAATTAGCAGTTGGCAAAGACTGGTATGGTTTATTCCCTACGTTTGGGTAGGAATGGCTCTATATTCATTCTTCTATGGATTTCTTATCGAAACACTCCTTTTCTTAATCGTGTCTATTTTCTTCATCCTATTCCTGTTTTATATCGCAGTTAAACTGAACACCAGATACGGGCTATACGAACCCCCTGCAATTACCATCTCGCAAGGAGTTTATTCACCAAAAACTGGCTTACTAACAAAGCTAGGCTTCTCATCCTTGGAAGCGGCAATCATCAGGAAGGATCTTAAGGCTTTCATTAGACGCAAAGAATTAATGTATATCTTCATAATGCCCATAGTATTCATAATTGTGCCAATTATGCAATCTTTTGGAACAACGAAAACTCCTTCAGCATTAACCCAACTTTTCTTCTCTGCATGGCTTCTCTTGATTCCAGGTCCCACAATGGCTGTGATTACGGGAGAAATGATTCTCGGCGAAGAAGGTGGGGCAGTATGGCACTTCTTCTCGTCACCAATCTCTACGAGTAATCTTCTCAAATGCAAGTATGCGGTTGTGGCTTCATTTTCATTTCTGGTGGCAGCTATTTGCAGCGTAATTGGTATAGCGATATTTCAGCCATCAGTTAAGGTAATTGCAATTTCTCTTATTGAATCCATCTTCTTAATTGTCGCTTTGGCTATGGTTTCGCTTGAGTCGGGAATAAGGGGAGCTGACTTTGTGGAAATTCCAAGACCGAGAATGATAAGAACTTGGGTAGCGTTTGCTAGTTTCATTTTATGCTTAATCACTGGGTTGGTGATACTGGTGCCTCTCTTGCCACACGTTGCAGTAAAGATGGGCTTTCCTATAACTTTGGCACCGTCTGACCTCTATATTTCGCTTATAGCAAGTGGGCTCATAGCTTCCGTCATCACATACATATCTTATAGACTAGCATTTAAAAGAGCAAAAGACTTTCTGATCAACGCTGAAGCCTGAAACGCTAAAGGGAAGTACACACTATAGCGTACCACTACTAATTACTAGCAGCATCCCTGCTCTAATGCCTCTGCAGAATCTTCATGTATGCAAAGATCGCGAGAAACGCAAACATCACAGAGAAGACGGCTACATTCAATAACATGAGTGGTGAAAAGGGGTAGTCAGAGAGCAGAAAGGAACGAATCATGTCGGCACCGTTGGTTAAGGGGTTGACCTCTGCAAAAATGACTAAGAACCCTAATCCTTTTGTGGCGAGTACTTGAATGACCGATAACGGGTAGAAGACCGAGCTGCAGAAGAATAGCATGTAGTACACGACGCCTCTAGCTGTCACAAACTTCTCAAAACTTGTAGTTGATACCGCGATTGAAATGCTGACTCCGGAAATCCCTATGGCTAACAATAGTAGCGTCAACAGTATAAGCAAAAGTTGAGGCGGAGTTGGGAAACGAAGCACGATGAAGTTGGTTATTAATAATGGCGTCATGTAAAGCATGCCTCTCAATCCGCCTGCCAGCACTCTTCCAATAGCCAACTCAGCCCGAGTCATAGGCAAACTAAGTAAGTAATGATGAATTTCTCGTCGAACTTCCATGTTGATTTCTCTACCAATCATGAACGCCGAAGCAAAAAGCCCAACAACTGCGAGACCTGGAGCAAAGAACTGAAAATAATTCTTCACAATATCTGGACTTGCCATCTGAGTAAAAACGATAGCACTAATGAATAGGTCAGCCAAATTCATGGCAATAAGCCCAATAATAAACCATCTGTAACGGAAGAAATTCTTGAAATCATATTCAATAACGCGCAAAATGGCTTTCATTGCCAGTTGCCTCCTTCAAGCCGTCTCTCGTAGAAAACCACGCCAACAAAGGTGAAGGCAAAAAAGAATATGAAAAGTCCAAGAACACCCACTAATGGACTAAATTGGAGAGTGCCTTCAGCTCCAGTGGCCCAGCGAAATAGGTCAGAAGCATAAGTGAGCGGATTAAAGTTAGCGATTGCGGCGTAAGCGGGCATGGCTCGTTGCATATAGAACATCGGGTACATTGTGGTGCTCAATCGCACAATCAACGCGTCCAATACGCCGATTAGTATGTCGTATTTGTCACCGGACTTCATGGCTACCGCTATTGTGATGCTCATGCCAGAAACCCCAAACGCAAACAAGAAAAGAGAAGCAAGGGCAACGAGTAGATAAAGTGGATTTGAAACACCCAAGATAAGCAAGACAATCACCAGTAAAGGCCCAACATAGACGAAACTGCGTAAGCCTCCGCCTATTGACCGACCCAACACAAGTTCTCTTCGACTCACAGGAAGCGTAAGCAAATATTCAAACACGCCGTGTTCCGCTTCCTCGAATATGTCGTATCCAATAAACATGGCTGTTGAATACAATGTTATTATTGTTACTCCAGCCACATAATAGTGAAAGTAGCTTATTCCTACATCTGTAGCGGCTGCTTGAACCATCTTGTTAACAACAAGTCCAAACAGGGCTACTTGCGCCGTGAACCAGATTCCACGCATGATTAACATGAACTTGTATTGGATGAACATGCGCAGGTCGCGTTCAATCACAAGCCAGAGTTTTTTCAAGCCCACCGCTACAGCCTCCACTACTCTTTCTGTGCCTCTTCTAGAGTCAAGCCTGTATAATGTGCAAACACGTCATCTAAGGATGGCTCACTCATATGAAGGGAGGCTATTCTTAGGTCATGATCATAGAATAGTTTCATTATTTTAGGCGTCACAGCCTCAACTTGGTTTAGGTACAGCCGCAGTTGGGTAGAGCCAATTTTTTTGACTGTGGAAACTTCTTTGAAGGCTTGTAGTTCAGCAAAAACCTTCTCTGGTGCCTCTTTTTCCAGTTGGACTTCCATGACGTCACCGCCTGGTATGTTGTCCTTCAGTTTCTTAGGCGTATCACACACGAGCAGTTTGCCCTTGTGCATTATAGCAACTCTATCCGAAAGGATGTCCGCTTCTTGTAGTTCATTTGTCGCCAGAATTATTGTAGAACCTTCCTTTCTCAAGTCGCGAAGCATGTTCCAGATTCTGTGTTTTCCAACCACATCGATTTGGGCTGTTGGTTCGTCCACAATGGCTATCCTTGGCCTCTGAATCAAGACTTTTGCTATTTCTACACGTTTCTTCATTCCTCCAGATAGAGCGTGAACACTCTTGCGACGGTCATCCCAAATGTTCACTTCTTCTAGCGCCCACTTGACTCTCCTCTTACGCTCTTGAGTGGAAAGCCCACAGACCTTGGCATGCCAGTTTAAAACGTCCCATGCTGTGCTCACCCAGAGAAGCTTGGGTTCTTGGAAGCAGATACCAATCTGTTCGCGGGCTTTACTGGGCGATTTCTTTATGTCGAATCCAGCTACTGTGGCTGTTCCTTCAGTTGGTCGGATTACGGTTGTGAGCATTAGTATGGCAGTTGTTTTGCCGGCACCATTGGGTCCAAGAAGCCCAAAGATTTCGCCCTCTTCTATTTCAAGATTCAAGTTGTCCACTGCCGTCAGTTTTCCAAATCTCTTCGTCAAGTTTGTAGTTTGGATGATTGGCACATACTCGCCTTCATAACTCAAATTTGGAAAGATAAGAAAAAGGAGATTGCAGATAAAAGTCTATCGCATTGTATGCGCTCTTGTTAATAAGTTGAAAGCCGTTTTCTCGGCATCTCTCATAACGTCATCTTCATCTAAAGTCTTGACTTTACGGTCCTCCATTAGTATTTTGCCGTGTACAATTACCGTATCGACATCGCTTCCACGAGTGGAGTAGACGATGTTAGCGTATGGGTCATGCAAAGGAGTTAGGTGCGGCTTCTTAAAATCTACAAGTATCAAATCGGCTTCTTTGCCAACTTCCAGCGAACCAACCGAGTTTTCAAGTCTTAAGGCTTTTGCGCCTTCTATTGTCGCCATCTTTAGGACTGTTTCCGCTGGCAAAACTGTCGGATCGTTATAATGTAGTTTCTGCAAGAGTGCTGCAATTTTTATGCTTTCAAACATGTCAAGGCTGTTGTTGCTAGCTGGTCCATCTGTGCCAATTCCGATGGTTAAACCTAAATTCATTAAATCTTTAATTCTTGCCACTCCTACAGTGATTTTCATGTTTGCGATTGGGTTGTAAGCGATTTTGACGTTATGTTTAGCCATTAGAGCCATTTCTCTCCTGCTTAGATGTATGCAGTGGGCTGCAAGATTATCAGGACCTAAAAACTTGAGGTTTTCTAGTAATTCAACTTCTGAAAAGCCATGTTTTTCTTTGATTTCTTTTGCCATTTCCTTTGATTCGGCTAAGTGGATATGAATGCCCACATTAAGCGCAGAAGCTGCTTCTCTAACCTTCATTAGCAGTTCTGGACTGCATGAGTATACTGCGTGTGGTCCAAGCTGCGTCGTTACTCTCCCATTAGCGTATCCGTGATATTTTTTGGCGAAATCAACATTTTCCTTGAACATTCTTTCTCCTCTTTCTCTGTTTCCCGCTTCGATGATTCCCTGTGCTAAAACAGCCCTCAGACCTGCTTTCTCTACCGCTTCTGCGATTTTTTCTTCATGAAAATACATGTCAGCGAAACATGTGGTGCCACTTTTAATCATTTCTAGACAGCCTAACAGAGCGCCATGGTAAAAGTCGTCTGGTTGAAGGTTTGCTTCCAAGGGCCAAATTGTTTCCTTAAGCCATTTGTCTAATGGCTGGTCTTCGGCGATGCCTCGAAAAAGGGTCATGGGCAAATGTGTATGACAGTTGATTAAGCTTGGCATAGCTATTTTTCCATGGCCATCTATGATTTTTTCGCCTTTAAAGGTGGGAGATTTTGCTTTTTTTCCAACGTAGGCTATTTTACCATTTTCTATTGCTATTGAGCCGTCTTCTATAATTCTGCTTTTTCCATCTATTGGAAGGATTAGGCAATCATGTATTATTATGTCAGCTTTTCTCATTTGGCTTCACTTTGACCTTTAACGCCTTAAGCGAACAGTTGTTTAGAATAATGCGAGTCTAGATAAATTTAAGTAGAACTCTCTCTTGGTGCTTAGAAATTTTTTTTGTTTGGTTGTGTTTTTTGGTTGTTTGTGTTTTGGTTTTTGTTTTTGTGTGGGTTGGTGTTTTGGGTTGTGTTTGCGTTTGGGGTGATTTATTGGTTTTTTAGATAATTCGCGATTCTGCTTTCTTTAAATGTTTCTTTAAATGCGCTAGAATTTGCCGAGATAAACTTAATTAAGTAAATTCTTCTTTATCCATCTCGGCGTCTTGGCCATTGACAGCCCTGGTAGTATAGTCCGGTCTAGTATAAGCGGCTGTCGCCCGCTAGACCCGGGTTCAAATCCCGGCCAGGGCGCTATATTCTTCCTTCGTATAGTGTAAATTGTTCGTAAGAAGATTTATATATCGATAAATAATTTGTTAAACAGTAGAGGTATCGTTTATGGGAGTGGTAACGCTTTCTTCGAAATATCAAATCGTGATACCACAGGATGTTAGGGAAAAAATGGAGTTAAAACCTGGGCAAAAAATCGTTGTCATCGAAAAAGACGGTGTCGTTCATCTAATCCCTCAAAAACCAATAAAGGAAATGAGAGGATTTGTAAAGGGAATAAATACGCATAAGCTTAGGAACGAAGAGGATCGTTTTTGATTCTGATCGATTCATACGGCTGGATAGAATACTTCGCAGACGGTCCATTAGCGGAGAGCTACGCAGCTTTTATAGAGAAGGCAGATGCTGAAAAAACCGTGACACCAACCATCGTCATTTTTGAGGTTTATAGAAGGATCAAAAGCATGAAAGGTGAACAGAAGGCGTTAGAGGCTTATGCTCAAATGTCCCGCACAAAAATTGTTGAATTGGCAAGCCTCATAGCCTTAAAGGCAGCTGACGTCAGTATGACCATGAATTTGAGGATGGCAGACTCCATTATTGTAGCCACTGCAGAAGCATACAATGCTGAAATTGTGACCAGTGATGAACATCTGAAAAGCGTAGAGAGAGTCAAATTTATCAACAAATAAAGCGATACGAGGGAAATCCCGGCTAAGACGCATTTTCACTTTAGACCAAAAATCATGGTGAATGCTGTGGTAGAATGTGCAGGAAAGCTTTATTCAACTCTTTTTTGCTTGGAGGAAAATATGTCTGTTTGGAAGCTTTACCTCTGATTCAAGGGTTATTCTATAATACTCTAAATACCTATCTATAGAAGTCAAACTAGTAACGTACGCTACTTTAAACCCAGCTTCTTGAACAAGATTTTCAAGCTCCTGACGAGTGAAAGGCGTATGAGTTTCACTCATTTCTTCTTGCTCAAGTCCAGAATTTAAGGCCCAGATCTTGGTGACAAAATCATAGAAATCGCGCATATTAGTTCTGATCCAGCCTTCACCCAAGTCATAATAAGTTATCTTGCGTGGTTTGAACTTTGATTGAAATTCAAGCAGTTTCTTTCGCAATTCTTCAGAGAGTTTAAAGGAAATTGGAGTTTCACCTGGATTAAAATGGTCTAAGATGATAAATTTGCCGTCTTTCTTCAATAAACCGAAAATATTCTGAAATGTCTCGACGAGGGCGTTAGCTCCTTTGAAGTGGAATATCTCATGGAGAACTTGGACAGCGACGACAAGATCAAAAAAACAGTTTTTCAAAGGTAACACTGGTATATCTCCTAATATTGTTAGAATATTCTCTTTTCTTTGTAACCTACTGAGAAGATACTTTGACCTATCAATACCGACAATTAGTGTTGAAGGAAATCTTTCAGCTAATCGAGTTGTCAGAGCACCAATTCCGCAACCCAAGTCCAGAACTGCAGAAACATCAGAGTTAACATGAGCTATTACAGCTGATAGCCTCTCCTCACGATGAGCCTTTGCAAGAAGTTCAGCCATCTCCTTTTCTTTTGCTGACATACTTTTCTACCGAATCGCTTATCATTGTCTCCTTCGTATGTTATTGAATTACTAGTATAAATTGTAATATTGGGCAATGTGTGTAGAGGTTCCAGTCAGCTAGAAATTTAACAAAAGCATGTAAAAGTTGAATTTCAGAGTTTGAATCAGAGTTTAGAGCAGGTTAGGGTGTCGAATTCTTCGAAAATTTATTAACCGAGATGCAAAAAAGCATCTGCGATATGGAGAAGGCATTAGAGGAAATTAAGAAGGAGATTTTGGAAAAGGTAAAGGATGTAGAGTTGATTTTTGTCTCTGGAAGCTACGCCTTTGGGAGAATGCAGAGATATTCTGACATAGATATGGACGTTTTAACCAAGACCAAGCCTAAGAAGACCCACATTTTCCGATTTATTGAGCAAGATGGAAGAAAGGTTTTGCTAACCATACATTTTAGAAAACTCTCAGAAGTTCCGAAGAGGTTCAAAGACCCAAAGGAATGGGTTTGGGACTACGAATCCTATAGGCATACAGTGGTTCTTTTTGATAAAAATCAAAACATGGCGAAAATAAAAGAAGAACTTGAAAAACATAAGGTCTCTTCCGAGGATTTTTTCAAATTTGTTCCGTTGGAAGCTTCATATCTCTTGGAATATGTTGGAAAATTGAAGAACGCCTACCTGGTGGAGGATGAACTAAACGTATTATATGCGGCGCGCACGATTGCGGAACTATGTTACGATATCCTGAAACCGTTTAATCCTGTCTGGAAATACACTTCTGAAACGGAGACCTATTCGTCATTTATAGAGCTTAAAAACAAGCCAAGACATTACGCTGAAGACTTCAAAATATGCTATGGCCTCACAATGAAAAAAAGATCAATCAAAGCCATTTACAGGTCAGCCATGAGATTAGCCAGAGAAACAATAAACTTTCTAAGGAAAAACAAAGTTGAAACAAAAATAAAAGACAAGGAATTTCTGCATTTCTTCAACAGTAGAGAATACATAGATTTTTTAAGATAAGTAGCTGACTTCTCTTTCTCCGCATTTTTCTTTGATCCTTTTTATCAAGTCATTGTTTAGTTCTATTCCGATGCATGGTCTGCCTACTTCTATGCATGCTTTGATTGTTGTGCCTGAGCCTAAGACTGGGTCTAGTATTAAATCGCCTTCATTCGATGATGTAAGTATACATTTTTTGATTAGTTCCGTTGGTAACTCATTTCCTGCTGTTTCAGTTTTGAAGTTGTATTTTCTTTTGAAGGTCCACACGTCTTCATCATAGTCCTTTTGCTTATTGAAAATGTAGTTTTTTGGGTTTTTTACCAGTAGCAGTATGTGATAATGGCTTGTAACAAATTTCCTTTTAGTGTAGACCCCGAACTGGTATTTCCATATTATGTGGTTTAGAATGTGGAAGCCTACTTTGTCTATTTCGTTTAAGACGGTTCTTAGGTTGTTCCAGCTGCTGAAAATGTACATGCTACCGTCGTCGGTTAACGCTTTCTTGCTAAGGCTTAGTAGAGAATGAAGGAAGGAAGAATATTCTTTTGGCGGAACTTCTACATACCTTATTGAGTCTTCGTCTCTGTTGTAGGTTTGTAAGTTGCTTTTGAATCCAATTCCAAAAGGTGGGTCAGCGATTATTAGTTTTGGCTTAACATTTAAAGTAGGCATTACTTGTCTAAAGTCACCGAAATAAACTTGATATTGCATCTGTTTCATCTCTTCTAAAAGACTGTTCTCTCTTCTTATGTATTTTTATTTCTTTTACTAAAGCATACGAGCCTCTAGCTCTTAGAAGGTAAAGTCAAAATTATTTTTTGTTCTTCTCCTTCTTCTTCATCTATGAATGTTGTTTTCCATGTTAGATGAAAGCAATGAGCGAAAATGCCTTTCTTGTTGCCCTTTAGATTTTTTCCATAAGCTTCCAGTTTTACAAGCTGGCTTCAGCAAGAAATATAAGTTACTTTCAAACCTTCAACTCTAAGAGTGAAGTAACATGAGTTTGTGGAAACTTCGACTTTCTCTAATCGGAACATTAGCCATAATAATAAGCCTATCAACATTATTCTTCACAGTTATTCTCAGCCTAACAGGACTCTTCAACTATCTGACACTCGCCATCTTCGTCGTAGCTTTCAGCATAATCCAATGGTTAATCACCCCATACCTTATTGAAGCCATTTACCGCGTAAGACAAGTTTCAAAGTCCGATCAACCAAAGCTCATTGAAATGGTTGAAAACCTAAGCCAGAAAAGTGGTATTAAAACACCTAAAGTCATGATCGCCAAAATCCCACTGCCCAACGCTTTTGCCTACAGCTCACCCTTCGCAGGAAGCAGAGTAGCCGTAACAGAAGGCTTGTTGAAAACCTTAGACAGAGAAGAAGTTGAAGCAGTTGTAGGCCATGAACTGGGGCATTTGAAACATAGAGACGTACAAGTGATGATGTTTGTCTCCATTCTGCCAGCATTATTCTATTACATAGGCTATTCTATGCTTCTATCTTCCCGCTATAGTAGAGAGGAAAGAAATGGCGGAGCCGCAATCATAGGCATTGCAAGCATAGCCCTATACTGGATCTTAACTCTGTTCACGCTTTACATCAGCCGAATAAGAGAATATTTTGCAGACCGCCACAGCGCCGAAATAGTTGAAGATGGCCCACGCAAACTTTCCGAAGGATTAGCAAAAATAGTCTATTCGACTAAGAACATGAAGAAACTTTATCGAAACATGGGCAGCCTACACTCTTTCAAAGCCCTATTCATATCAGACCCAGACCGAGCAGAAGCAGATGCAACATCAATAACACACATGGGTACGCGCTTAGGCGACCAGAAACTTGTCGAAGAAGTTCTAAGAAAAGAAGTAACCACTTTAGACAAGGTAGCAGAAGTATTTTCCACGCACCCAAACATAGTTAAACGTTTGCGAGCACTAAAAGAACTAGCCTAAGAATCTGTTTTAATCCTTTATACCTACGGTTTCTTCGACAGCATCTGCGAGTCTCTCACCTCTAATTAACTCTACAACAGTCTCGATGTCCTTAGACAATATCCTATCTTCTCTAAGCATGGGCACATGCTTCCTTAATAAAGAGTAAGCCACATTCGTTCCTTTTCCAAGTTTGTCTGGACCTCTAAAATCTATTCCCTGTGCTGCACACAGTAACTCAATGGCTATAATATGCTCCACATTTCTGAGAATTTCAACAGCCTTTCTGGCAGCTATCGAACCCATGCTTACAAAGTCTTCAAAGTTCGCAGAAGTAGGAATAGAATCAACGCTGGCAGGATGCGCAAAAGTTTTGTTCTCCGAAGCCAAAGCAGCTGCCGTATATTGGGCTGTCATAAAGCCACTATGTACACCTTTCTTCATGTCTTTGTGAATTAGGAAAGCGGGAAGTCCTTGACTCAAATTTTCATCGACAAGTCTTGCTATGCGCCTCTCAGACATATTACCCAACATCGTAAGTGCGATTGAAAGAAAATCCATAGCCGCTGAAATTGGTTGTCCATGAAAGTTTCCACCAGATAAGCATTCTTTATCCTCTAAAAAGATTAGAGGGTTGTCGGTAGCTGAGTTGATTTCTACCTCTATCACTTTTCTAACATAAGCAGTAGTATCCCTCACTGTTCCGAAAACTTGTGGGATACATCGCAAAGAATACGGGTCTTGTGGAGGCCTATTCATCTTTTCTTTAAGCATGCTATTGCTTGATTTAACATTTTTGCTACCAAAAATCAGTGACCGTATATTTCGTGCAGTTGTAATCTGACCCAAATGAGGTCTAACTTGATGTATTCTTTCGTCAAATGCGTCGTATATTCCGCTTAGGGCTTCTAAACTCATTGTGGCAGCGATTTCAGCAGTTTTGATTAATCTTTCGGCGTCATAGACTGCTAATGTTCCAATGGCTGCCATCATTTGTGTGCCGTTGTTTAAGGCGATTCCTTCCTTAAAATCCAGCTTGATAGGCTTTATTCCTGCCAATTTCATGGCTTGTTTTCCACTCATTCTTTTTCCATTAGATTCTGCTTCGCCTTCGCCCATTATCACTAATGTCATATGCGATAGAGGTGCAAGGTCTCCGCTTGCGCCGACAGAGCCTTTTTCAGGGATAATTGGGTGAACTTTTTTGTTTATCATTTGCACTAATGTTTCAAGGGTCTCTATTCTTACTCCAGAGTTGCCCTTAGCCAAAGTATTAGCTCTTAGAAGCATTAGGGCTCGTGTCACATCTCTGTCCAGCGGCTTGCCGACGCCTGCGGAATGACTTCTAATAAGGTTAGACTGCAGTTCTTTAACGTCTTCTAGAGAGATTATTAGGCTTCCCAACGCCCCAAAACCAGTCGTAACGCCGTAGACAATTTTTTTCTTTTTCACAAGTTCTTCCAAAATCTGACGGCATTTTGCCACCTTCTCTTTTACTTCCCGTGGAATAGTCACTTTTTCGTTTTTGCGGGCTACAGCGACTACGTCTTCTATAGTCAATTTTTCGCCGTTAATGCTTACCATTATTGTATCCTCCTGTTCTATTCCTACAATTCGGCGAGTATAATTATTAAATGTTGAAGTCTAGAAATGAAACTTGAGATCTAGAGGTGAACAATCTATTAGGAGAAAGATAAAAAAAGATTGTGAGGATTTTATGGTTTTTTGGCTTCTTCGAGGGTGCTTTCCATCGTAATTTTGAGGATAGTCGCATAGACCAGTATGGTACTGATTATTCCTCCTATCGCGAAGCCTACCATTGCGAGCCCGAAACCCGCCATAATATTACCGAAGTTTGGTTCTGTCTTAGCCATCTCCGTCATCAAGGTCCCCAACAAAGCCGCTCCGCCTATGATTGATCCAATGATTGATCCAACGATGATCCAGACTATAGACCATAGAAATATTATGAAACCTTTTTTGAATGCAAAACCCCAAGATACCATTTTTATCACTAAGGGCATGCTTATCATCTCATAGCGTTTATAAGCTTTTTGACATCAACTCACCATTTTAACATGGGCATCTTAACTCTCTTCTCTTCAGCAATCTTTTTGGCGCTTTCATAGCCCGCATCGGCATGCCTCACTATCGCCGTTCCAGGATCCGTGGTTAAAACTCGGATAATTCTTTTCTCCGCTTCTTTTGTGCCATCTGCAACTAGGCACATACCAGCGTGTATGCTGTAGCCTATTCCTACTCCTCCGCCATGATGCACAGAAACCCATGTTGCTCCAGCAACAGCGTTTAGTATGGCGTTTAGAATAGGCCAGTCTGCTATTGCGTCGCTGCCGTCTTTCATGCCTTCTGTTTCCCTATTTGGCGAAGCAACGCTTCCGCCGTCTAGGTGGTCGCGTCCAATCCATATTGGGCCTGAAAGCTCTTTTCTGCTGACCATGTTATTCATGATTTTTCCAAATTTGGCTCTTTCACCGAAGCCTAGCCAGCATACACGCGCTGGCAAGCCTTGAAACTTAACTTGCTCTTTCGCTTTTCTTATCCATCTGCATAATTCTTTGTTGTAAGCGAATTCTTTCAGAATAGCATCATCAAGTGTATAGATGTCTTCTGGTTGGCCAACTAGAGATGCCCATCTGAAAGGTCCACGGCCTTCACAAAACATTGGTCTAATATATTTGCGCACAAATCCTGGAAAAGCAAAAGCATCCTTAAATCCAGCGTTGTAGGCTTGTTGCCGCAGATTATTACCATATTCAAACACAACTGCTCCTTTATTCATCATTTTTACCATTGCTTCTACCTGAATGCGCATACTTTTTTCAGCTATCTTCATGTATTTTTCTGGGTTATTTTTGCGAAGTTTATCAGCTTCTTCCTTTAAAAGGCCAGATGGATAATAGCCGTTAAGCGGGTCATGTGCTGACGTCTGGTCTGTAACGATGTCTGGAATTATTCCTCTTTTCATAAGTTCAGGATGAACCTCAGCTGCGTTTCCGAGCAACCCTATGCTTCTTGCTTCTCCTTTTTCTTTGGCTTGTAAAGCCATGTTAACGGCTTCGTCTAGGTTGTCTGTCCAGGTTTCAAGGTATTCGTGGCTGAGTCTTCTCTCAATTGCCCTCTTGTCGATTTCAACGACTAATGCAACGCCTTCATTCATTGTCACGGCGAGGGGTTGTGCCCCACCCATTTCACCTAAGCCCGCTGTTAGCACGAGTTTTCCCTTTAGGCTTCCTTTGAAATGTTCTTTTGCAACTGCTGCTAAGGTTTCGTAGGTTCCCTGCAGAATGCCTTGTGTCCCTATGTAAGCCCAAGAGCCAGCGGTCATTTGTCCAAACATAATCAAGCCTTTCTGCTCTAACTCGTAGAAGTAATCCCATGAAGCCCATTTTGGCACAAGCATAGCATTAGCAATCAAGGCTCGAGGAGCCCACTCATGCGTTTGAAAAACTGCGACAGGTTTGCCACTCTGAATTAAAAGCGTCTCATCAGTTTCTAACTCCTTTAGCGTTTCAACAATTTTGTCGAAGCATTCCCAATTTCTAGCTGCCTTTCCAGTTCCACCGTAAACAATTAGGTTTTCGGGGTCTTTTGCAACTTCAGGGTCAAGAACGTTGTATAGCATGCGAAAAATGCCTTCAATCTGCCAGTTTTTACAATGCAACTCAGGACCAGTAATGCATTTAATGCCTCTTTTAGACCTTGACAAGAACTTCACCACTTCACAGATTCTTTGCCTTTCTAAGGTATTCGACTTTTTGCTTTGTCTCGTTTTCTACGATAAGAGCTGTAATAAAAGGTTCGCCTAATTCGGTGAAAACTTCTTTCCTCTTAGTCCTTAGGAAGCCTTTCGTTTCAATAGTCACTGCATGAGCATTAAAAGGACCAGTGATGGCTACGCTGTCTTTTGCAGAAACATCGAGGTCAGCTGGATACCTGACTAAGATTTTATCTCCAAACTCACTTTCAAGATAGAAATATGTTGCCGACGCTGTCATTTTGACGGTTGTAGGAATGATTTCAAAAAACCATGTGGCAACTGTTGCTTCATCTGTTTGATCGATGCTAATGGAAGTTTGCACAGAGCCCTCAACTTTCACTATTTTCCTGTTGTAGTTTTGCTGTTGGAGAAGTAGCTCCTTGATGCTCAACTTAATAGGAGCCAGTTGCTGAGAAATATGTGTTATCTCATATTCGGCAAAATTTGGCAATTTCAAGCTACAGTCTCACCTTCAAGAAATTGTCTATCTTAGTCTTTTAAAGATAATCTATAATACTCTAATTTGGCAGTTCATAGAGTAGGCGAATTAACTATGAAAACAGTGCTACTACTCGTAGAGAATGGTTTTGAAGATAGAGAGTTAATGTATCCCTATTATCGTCTTCAAGAAGCCGGCTACAAAGCGGACATAGTTGCTCCTAAAGTAAAGGAAACGTACAAAGGCGAATATGGACTTACCGTAACGTCTGATCTATCCCCTGAAAACGTGAAAATCGATGAATACGAGGCAGTAGTTATTCCCGGAGGGCGTGCTCCTGACCGCATGAGACTAAATAAAGGTTTAGTCCAGTTAGTTAAAGAAGCCTTTAACAAAGGAAAAGTTATTGCTGCTGTCTGTCATGGTCCCCAACTTCTAATCGAAGCAGAAGTGCTGAAGGGAAAGAAGGCTACATGCTACATGTCTGTGGCAACTGACCTAAAAAATGCTGGAGGAATTTATGAGGACAAATCAGTTGTGGTCGATGGAAATCTGGTTACATCCCGTTTTCCAGCGGATCTACCAGATTTTTGCCAAGAAATCTTAAAGTTGCTACAAACAAGGAAATCAAAATAATTTCATTTTGAAAACGGATTTTAGGAAAGAGCTGTCGTCTTCATATGACTACATTGTCAATAGTCGACTGCGCATATTTGATTTTGATCAGATAGCTCGCATTCGCATAGAGAAGAGTTCGATGTTTAGACTCGCGTATAATAGGTTATAATTTGGCATATATTTTGAGCTCACACATTCCCCTTGTCATTCTATGTACAATGAGTGTATTAAATATTACGATTTACTAATATTCTCTTCACAACAATATACCATTCAGCAAAATGTCAAATTTTTTTGAGGCGCCCAAAATTATGCTTTTAAGAAAATTCGACAACAAGTTTTCCATTTTTCAATACTTTATCAACAAGATTCACTCCATAACGGTAGCCTAGAAACCTGTGGCTAGGAATATCTAAAACAAGAACGTCGGCTTTTTTGCCAACTTCCAAACTTCCAACTTCTTTAGCTCGATTTATAGCATGAGCCGCATTTATTGTAGTCGCCACTAAAGCCTCTGCAGGAGTCATCTTCATTTGGTAGCAGGCTAAAGCTATTATTGTCTGCAGGTTTTCTACCCTGCAGTTAGGATTGAAATCTGTTCCCAAAGCAACTGGCACATTAAACTCAATCATTTTCCTTGCTTCAGCGTATCGCCCAAGCATAAGCGAGAACGCAGCCCCAGGAAGCAAAACAGCAACTACCCCCCTTTCTGCTAGCATCTTCATTCCCTTATCCGAGGCGAAAAGCAGATGCTCCGCAGAAACTGCCCCTATTTCCGCGGCTAACTCAGCACCACCAAGCCTTGTCATCTCATCTGCATGCAGTTTCGGCATCAAACCGTATTTTCTGCCGCTTAGAAGAATCTTCTTCGACTGCTCTAGGCTGAATACTCCTTTCTCGCAGAAGACATCACAGAATTCAGCGAGTTTGCAGTCAGCGACCGTTGGAATCATTTCTTCGGTTATGAGATCAACATACTTGTCTGCGTCATCTTCATATTCTGGCGGAACTGCGTGGGCACCAAGAAAAGTTCGAACAACTTCAACTGGCTGCTCCTCATTCAATACCTTCACAACTTCCAGACATTTTATTTCATCTTTCATGTTCAGTCCATATCCGCTTTTAGCTTCCACAGTGGTTGTTCCATGTTCAAGCATGACTTTTAGCGTTTTCTTACAGTTCTCAACTAATTCAGTTCTACTTGCTTTCCTTGTCTCCCGTACGGTTTTTAGAATTCCGCCTCCTTTCCTCAAAATTTCCATGTAAGAAGTGCCTTGTAATCTCATCTCAAACTCGTCTTCTCTTGAGCCTGCAAAAACCAGATGCGTATGCGGGTCTACGAAGCCTGGCATAACTACTTTTCCAGTGGCATCGAGACTTTCCTTGCCTCTGAATTGTCTTATTATTTTGTCTGTTTTTCCTACGGCTGCTATTCTTCCTTTGTCTACTGCTAAACCGCCATTTTTAATTATTCCTAGTTCCCTCATTTGCGTGCCTAAAAGCGGTTTTTGGCTACCGCCTGCAATCGTGAGAAGTTCGTTTGCATTCTTAATGATCAAGTCTACTTCTTTTTTTGTAGCCACTTTTAGCTCGCCTTTTTCTCTATGGCATTCTGTATGGCAGTTTCAAGCACTCGGTTCTCATCTAAGGCATCTATTTTCAGATAGTACTTGGCTACGTCTATTATTGCCTGCAAAGGCGTCATGCCACAAAACTCTGCTCCAACTATAGGCACATTATATCTTTCTGCCTCAATCCCAAGTAGTTCAAAAACTCTGTAAAGCGGCGTTTTCTCAAAATCTCCTATGCTCATTCCTACTTGGGTTATCTTCTTCTCCGGGATTTCTGCGGCCATTGCCTTAACATAGGCTAGTCCGCCTTTTTTCGCATGCAGTGCTTTGGCAATTTTCTTGGCGATTGATAGGTCTGAGGTGCCCAAGTTTACGTTGAAGCCTACCATAATTTTTCTGGCGCCAGCTGCTGTTGCGCCTGCTGTCGGATGCGGATGGTTTGGTCCAAAATCAGGCTTTCTATCTGGCTGTTTAATCATTTCTTTTAATTCTTCATATTCGCCTTTTCTTATCCAGTCCAAGTTGCTTCTTTCAACGCTAGAAGCGGCTTCTCCATACAAGTAAACTGGAACGTCGCATTTTTCTGCAAGTGTTTTGCCAAACTTCTTTGCAAGTTCAGTGCAGTCTTGTATTGTGGCGTTTTTTATGGGAATGAACGGTACTACGTCTACAGCTCCAAAGCGTGGATGCTGCCCCTTATGCTTTCTCATGTCTATTAGTTCAATCGCTTTCATGGAAGCGTTTAAAGCCGCTGTGAGGACTGATTTTTCGTTTCCGATGAAGGAAACAACGAGTCTACTATAGTAGTCGTCGAAAGTATAGTCAAGAATGTAGGCTTCTTCTATCTTCCTTACTTCATTTAAGATTGCTTCTACAACTTTTGGATTTGATGTACTAAAGTTTGGTACGCACTCGATCACTGTTTTCAAGGGTATTCACCTATTTATCTTAGCAGATAAATCGTGGTAACTGAATTTTAAGTTTGTCAATAAATTTCGCTAGATATAGCACACTGCTGTATCGTTACGTTTTCGCCAACAGAAAAGTCTTGTCCAACTAGAATTAGCTTATTTTTTCTTCGCTTTTTTCTCAGTTTTCTTCTTGGACGTGCACATGTTCTATTGTCCTCTTGAAAGTATTTTGTCTGAACTATAGAAAAAGCTTTTTGTTTATTAAATGTCAATTGTTCGCAGAGTATCTGCCACAAAATGTTGGATTCAAATGAGTGAAGATTTAGAGTTTGAAATTCCATCTTGGGAGCAAATTTACGAAATGCTTCTCAATTTAGCGGATAAAATTAGGAAAGACAGGTTTAAATCTGACATAATTGTGGGTGTTTCCCGTGGTGGATGGGCACCAGGCCGAGTTATGTCTGATTTACTTGAAAACCCGCAAATTGCAAACGTCAAAGCCGAATTTTATAAAGGGGTTGCAGAAACTAAAGGTGAGCCGATTATTACCCAGCCTGTTTCCATGCCAGTGAAAGGAAAAAAGATTTTAGTTATAGATGATGTCGCAGATACAGGTCGAAGCCTTCGCAAAGTGCAGTCGCACTTGTTAGAGCAGGGTGCGACAGATGTTAAGATAGCCACACTTTATTACAAACCTTGGAGCGTCACACTTCCCAACTACTATGAAAAAGAAACGAAGCGGTGGATTATTTTTCCATGGGAGAGAAAGGAAACTGTAAGGCATGTTTTGGAAAAGTATGAGCGACAAGGAAAAACTATTGAAGAGACTGAGGAGAAACTCATAAAGTTTGGTTTTGATCGCAAACTTGTGGAACGCTTTATTCAAGAGATTTGCGAAGGAAAGAGAAAAAAGTGATTAAAAAAATAGAAGGTTTCAACAAGTACGTCGCTATAGTTGGGTTTAAAGATGTCAAGATAAAGGATGCAAACAGCCTTCTAAGTCTTGTTCGAGAAAGAACTGGCGAGGTCGAGGTTCAATTTTTCGACGCCGAACTAATTGCCAGTTGGGAGCACCTTTATTTTGCCATTCTAAACGCTTTGAAAGCTTTTGAAAATAGATTAAACATTTCGAATAGTTTAGCTGTTGAAATTCTCCTTTACGCTTCTGCTCAACGGCAGATCAAGAAAGCCGTAGAATTGGTTGGAATTAAACCAAGTTCCTCAAAAGTTGCGGTTATCGTTCTTGCTGAGACAGAGTTAAGGGCAAATGAGATCTTGGAAATTGTTTTACATCTAATGCCGGGAAAACTTGATGACAGCGTTCTTGAATTGACTGATGAAAAATTTGATGGCATCAAAAAGTTATTTGGCATCTCTGAGTCTGAACTGAATGCTAAATTAGAGAGAAAGGGTATGGAAAATAAGGCTCTAACTGACTTGGTTATTGAGCATGTTGCTTTATTGGCAATCCAGCGTTAGCTAATTCGCTCCCTAGCGACAGAGAAGATGTCTGAGGGTTTTATGACTGATATGCCAGTGAATTTTCCAACAATTTCTATGAGAAAAATTTTGTCCGGCTTTTCTAGGCTTACCTTTCTTTCAATGTTTGCTGCTACAACTTCTACTATTTGTTCGGTTGGGAGTTCACTGAATCTTTTCTCCACACTCACTCGAAAAGTCTCTTCTTCCCCTATCTTTGAACTCAATTCTACAGATGTCTTCTCAATGTCTTCAAGGGTTGTGCGCACAACTTTTTCAATTGGGATTACTCTAAGCGTATAGCGGAACTCGTATGGACGTTCTCTCAATAATACTCGAAGTTTTTCTATAACCTCAAAAGGATTGAGGGCGGTTCTTGCAGCAACTAGTCCTGTTATGCCTGTTTTGTCAATGGTAACTGCTGAATCGCCTAACTCGCCTAGCAGATACCATATTTCAGAGCAGGCGTTTTCTTCATTGCCACGAGCTGTAGTGATTAGGAGATTGAAATCTTTCAGCATTTACTTACCTCTTTTTCAGGGGTTGCTAGCTGTAATCCAGAGACTATGAAAGGCATGAATATATGGAAATTAAAATCAGTATGATGACAATTTGCAATAAAGCATTTAACACAAGCATCGCTTCAACTGTTTTGCCCTTTTTCCACAAAACAGCAAAAAAGAGAATCGCAATTACAATTGCTATAAGCAAGATTCCAAAAAATGAAGGAAAAACCATATGTTCCCATTGTTGCGATGACATGTTCTTTCACTGCTATTAATTCGCTTCAGTCAAGATAAAACTCTTTTTATAAGTCAGGTTGCTCACATAAGAGAACAGCTAATATTTCTTTAAGGCTTATTGGGCCTTCACGGAGAAGTTTTGGTTTCGTAGAGGTAAAGTCTACTACAGTTGAAGATATGCCAAAACTTGCGGGTCCACCGTCTAGAATTACATCAACTTCTCTTCCAATTTGTTTAGTGGCTTCTTCAGCAGTTTGTGGAGGCTTTTTTCCAGTTTTGTTGGCGCTGGTTCCAGCTAAAAGTCCATTAGACAACTGTATAAGTCTAATCGCTACATCATGCCTTGGAATTCTTACACCTACAGAATTTTGATTATGGGTGACAATGTCTGGTAAAGATGGCTTCTTACGGAGAACTATAGTGAGCGGTCCAGGCCAAAACTTCGCTGCACAACATTTGGCACCTTCGGAAAGATAGGCAACTTTTTCAACATCTCGAATACTTGATGCCAGTATGGGAAGTGGCTTCTTTCTGTCTCCTTTCACTTGAAAAACTCTTTCAACTGCCCGGACATTTAATGGGTCGCATCCAAGTCCATAAACTGTCTCAGTTGGATACACAACTAATCCTCCGTTTCTAACGATTTCAGAGGCAACAGCAATATTTTTCTCAGTAGCCTTCAAAATTTGCATAGCCTTTCCATTGTGAGTAGAGGAGAGGCAAATATTAATTTCGCTATTTGCGCGTTTATACTGATTACTAGCTAATTTCAGAAAAGGAAGAAGTCGGCTATGAAAGTCATCATCCGATACTTAACATTATTACGTGAAATAACAGGAAAGCGTGGAGAAGAAATTGATGCAAAGGAAGGCTCAACCATAGAAGACATATTGAATTTCTTAAATGGAAAATACGGGAAAGAATTTGAAAGATATGTCCTCTCTGGAAAGGAACATAAAGGGCTAAGACTTTTATTTCTCGTGAACGGACAGAACATTGAAAGGTTGGATGGTTTGAAAACTAAACTTCAGGGCGGAAGCGTTCTGACGATAATGCCTCCAGTTGCTGGAGGTTGACTTGGTCATCCAAGCATGCATGGATCATTATAATGAGGCTTTTCTCTGTGGATTCTCTCAATAATATCCGTTTGGAAAACGTCAACTTTGCCTAGAGATTTTGAAATGTATTCCATTTTCTGCATTGCGGGCACAAATGCTAGAGTTGATTCCACATACGCACTAGACAAGCTTGCACAATATTTTGGTGAAACCTTAAAGACTTCAAGGATGAAACCTTTATCCACTATGCCTATTGCTTTAGCAGCAACCTCAGCGGCCTCGAGAGGCTTTCTTCTTATGAGGTTGCATGCTTCCTCGTGCAGCCTTACGAAGCTTTCTAATAATTCAGGGTAATCCTTTATCATCTCCAGAGTCGCTACGATTCCGTAGCTGGGATTATGTGGCCACATAGCACTTGGTGGCAAAACTATCTTTGCGTTCAGAAATCTAGAAGCTAAGACAGCCAAAGAAGGCGTACCACAGCCACAGTCAACCACATTGTCCTCCATGGCTTCAAGTATGAAGTCAGCCCACTCAAAATTCTTAACGACGACGTCTTCTTGCAATTTAGCTTTATCGATTAACCACCGTATGATAACATCGTGAATTGAACCTTTCGATGGCGTTCCTATGACTTTCCCTTTAAACTGGCTCAGCACCTTGTTTATAGTTCCTAGTTCTTTTAACGTTTGAAAACTCTTTTTGGCTACTAAGACCGTGCCCTCGATATGTCCGCCAGCAACGCATCTAATTTCTAAGCCATTATCAATTCCAATCATGGCTGGAGGAAGCCCCATATAACCCAGATCCAACTCGCCTCTGAAAAAAGCCTTAACCATATCTGGACCCGTAGGAAACAGTCGCCAATCCGTCTTGACTCTTATTCTTTCTTTGATCCATTCAGTGCCCATTAGAACAAAAGCCGTGTGATACGCCGTTGTAAGGTGTCCAATCCTAAGCCTCATTTTTTAATGCCTCAATTACGTTCTGCTTTATTTCTAGCGGGGCTAAGGGCACATCTGGAACATTCGCGTTTCCAGGTTTTGCCAATATATGAACAAAATTTGGTCCACCCTTTAAGCTTTGCAAAACTGACAAAATTTCTTCTCGGCTTGCGGCTTTGTATGTCTTCTCTAAGCCAAGTCCTCTTGCAGTCAATTCCAGGTCAACGCAAAATTTTGTGGCAGTGGGCTGATTTCCAGTTGTCCCGTGAACACCATTATCTACGGCTAAGATTGTTAGATTTCTTGGTTTCGCCAAGGCTATTGTTGAAAGTGTTCCTAGATTGGTTAGTAGGCTTCCATCTCCGTCAATTACTACAGTGTCCTTTGCGGTGAATAATGATATCCCAAGCCCTATGGACGATGCTAAACCCATGCTTCCAAGCATATAGAAATTCGATTTCTGATGCTTTATTGAGTAAAGTTCTTTGCATGGAGTTCCCAAATTGCAAACTATAATTTTTCCTTCAAGGTAGGGAACTGCAGCTTTAAGTATTTCATATCGTGTTAGGACGGGTTTAAGAGGCTTTTTCTCATGCTCTATGGAGCAAATTTCTTTTCTTTCTTCTCTCACGTCAGCTTCGTTATTATCTATGCTGATTTCCTCTTCCCATATTATCGGGTTGAGTAAAACTGCATAGATCGCATTATTTCCATATGCCTCACTTGCAGCTTCCCCTATTTGTGGAATATCCTCCCGGTCTTTAATAATGCTGCAACCAATGTCTAATGCGCTGAGAATTTTTGGCAGTTTCTTTCCTAAGGGTACTTGAGCGGGTATTTTTTCCTTATAAATGCCTCTCCAGCTGACTAAAATCAAGAGAGGAAGTTGGTAAGTTTTGGTTAAAGAGCAGAGTGCGTTAATCATGTTTCCTATTCCGGAACTTTGGACTAGCATCGCGGGCTTTGCACCAGCAAGAAATGCTCCTGCACAGATTCCGACTCCTTCTTCTTCTCGCGATAGTGAAATGTGTCTAAAATTTTTTGTAATCAGACTGTAAAGTTGTTTTACTCTTTCACATGGTAACATAGTAAAAAAATTCAGACCCACTTCTTGTAAAGTTTCAACTATGTTTTTTGAAGTTTCAAAGTTCATCTAAAGATCACTTAGTTTTCGAGAGAGAACGTTCTCTTTGGGATAGTATAACTTTTTTGATACGATTTGGTTTCAAAATGGTTAGACTATGCATTAGTGGTCAGCGCAGGTTAGTGGCAATCACTGCATAGGCTCCTACCGTCGCCTTTACATCATCCCATAGAATCATGACAGGTTCTACTTATTTATCCGTTTTGATTAACGTAGCCTTTAAATTCGTATCTTTCGCATGTAACTACTTCAATTTGACAGCGAGTGTTGGATTCATGCAGAAACCTGTAATTGTCGTTCACGGCGGTGCAGGCGCTTGGTCACCTGAAAGAATAGGAGCAGGGATTGAAGGCGTTAAAGAGGCAGCAAAAGTCGGTTTTGAAATCTTAAAACGCAATGGAAGCGCTCTCGATGCTGTTGAAGCTGCGGTTATGCAGATGGAAGATAACGAAGTCTTCAATGCAGGTCTGGGCTCAGCATTAACAATTGACAAAAAAATAGAGATGGAAGCCTCAATCATGGATGGAAAAACCCTCAACGCCGGGGCAGTAGGACTTCTACGCGACATCAAAAACCCAATCCATCTGGCAAGACTCGTAATGGAGAATACCGATCATGTTTTTATCGTGGGCCATGGCGCTGAAAAATTAGCTAATATTTTTGGCTTAAAAAGGCGAAATCCACTTACAGAATATCGAGTTCAAGTGTGGCATGAGGAAAAAGAAAAATTACCGAAAATACGCCGACTATCAAAACTACATAAACTGATTACGTCTTACCCGCGACTTTTCGAGTCAGAAACTGTAGGCGCAGTGGCGTTGGACAAAAATGGCGATGTCGGCGCAGCAACTTCTACAGGAGGATTTACCTTAAAGTTTCCGGGAAGAATCGGTGACTCTCCCTTAATCGGCTCTGGCACTTATGCAGACAACGAATGTGGCGCATGCTCTGCAACAGGTATAGGTGAAGTTGCTATCAAACTAGTTTTAGCAAAAACCACATGTGAATCGATGCGAAATGGGAATTCAGCTCAGGAAGCGGTTGAAAAATCAATAAGGCTTGCAAATCTGAAAATGAATGGTTTGCATATGGGTTTGATTGCAGTTGATATGTCTGGCAGACTCGGTGCCGCCCACAATTCTCCAAACCTCTGCTGGGCATATATGACTCCAGAAACTCGAACGCCACAGGGCAGCTCTGAAGTGTCTGTCATGAAAGACGTTTAAGAAGTCTATTTTGGGCTTCTTTCGAGTGGTTTATATTAGGAGTATAGAAACGCTTAAAAAATGACTAATGTGTCTGAGTAGGAGTGGACAAGGGATAGGCGTCGTTAAAGGAGGTGAAACAAATGGAAGAATGGGAAGAAGAAGGTGGAGAAGAGGAAGAGGACGTTGAAGAAGAATGGGAAGAAGAAGAATGGTAACTAAATTATCCTCTAACCTCATTTTTTCAAGTTTTACTTTTTCAATGTATTATTCCAACTTTCTTAAAGGCTCAAATTTATTACTTTCTTTTCATCTCTCATCAATGAAACGTGATTAGCTTATGGTTCGAGTTGCTGTGCTCGACGAAGATAGATGCAAGCCTAAACGTTGCGGTAGAATATGTTATCGCTTTTGTCCTCAAGTGAGAAGCAAGATAGAGGCTATCGTATTTGAGACTGACAAGCCTCTTATTGTAGAACCTCTATGTGTAGGATGTGGCATCTGCATCAAAAAATGTCCATTCAAGGCATTGTCTATTGTTAATTTGCCAGATGAACTTGAGGAAGAATGCAGTCACAGATTTGGACCGAACACTTTCAAACTATTTCGCCTTCCCATACTCTCTGCAGGTCTAGTGCTTGGGCTGTTGGGGCAAAACGGAATCGGTAAAACAACTGCTATTAAGATTCTTTCTGGAGAAATTAAACTAAACCTTGGAAATTATAAAGAGCCACCGAGTTCGCAAGAGACTATTGAGCATTTTCGCGGTTCAATCCTTCAAGAATATTTTCAGAAATTAAATGACAATAAGCTGAAGATTGTGCATAAACCCCAGTATGTAGATAAGATTCCGCGTGTAGTTTCAGGCAAAGTCAGCGAACTTCTTGAAAAAGTAAATGAAAGGAATAAACTAAAGACTTTAGCTGACGAATTGCAGTTTCAAACGATTTGGGACAGACAAATTAACGTTTTGAGCGGCGGTGAGTTGCAGCGGATAGCTATTGCAGCCACAATTTGCCGTGAGGCAGATGTCTACCTTTTTGACGAGCCATCTAGTTATTTAGATGTGAAGCAGCGGTTGCAGGTTGCCAGAGCAATACGCAGTTTGCGGAAAGAAGGCAAGACAGTCATTGTAGCTGAACATGACCTTGCTATTTTGGATTATTTATCCGATCAGATTTGTGTTTTCTATGGTGTTCCAAGCGTATACGGCATTGTTTCTCATGTTCACGGCGTAAGAGTTGGAATCAACATTTACCTAGAAGGTTTCATTCCCGACGAAAATATTCGATTTAGAAAGGATCCAATTATTTTTCATGTTAAGCCTCCGCCTTCTAGTGTTGTGGCTGGGGCAACTTTGCTGCGTTGGAGTGCAATGAAGAAGTCGTATGAAGGCTTTACGTTGTCTATTGTCCCTGGCGAGGCAAAACAAGGCGAAGTCATTGGAATACTAGGCCCAAACGGCATTGGAAAGACCACTTTTGTAAAGTTGTTAGCGGGTATTGAGAAACCTGATCCAGGAGAACCTTCAACCGAATATGGCTTGTCAGTAAGTTATAAGCCCCAATATATTTCGGCTGAGTATGAAGGAACCGTTGAAGGATTGCTGCGAAGCATTGCGAAAGATGATTTTGCTTCCAGTTTTTATCGAAGCGAGATTCTGCAACCGCTTAACATGGAATCGTTCTTAGACCGAGATATAAGCGAGTTAAGTGGTGGCGAACTGCAAAAAGTTGCTATTGCTGCTTGCTTGTCCCGGAAGGCTGATTTGTACTTGCTTGATGAGCCAAGTGCCTACTTGGATGTGGAAGAGAGGCTATCTATGGCGAGGACAATTGGGCGAGTTGTGGAAAGTAGAAATGTGACAGCATTTGTGGTTGAGCATGATGTCGTTGCACAGGACTTTATTGCCGACAGCCTCATGATTTTTACTGGGGAACCTGGAGTTTATGGCATTGCTAATCCGCCATCCACGCTTAGAAGGGGTATGAATAATTTCCTTAAAGATATGGAAGTAACTTTCAGGAGAGATCCGACAACAAAGAGACCTCGAGTGAATAAAGAAGGGTCAAAGCTGGATAGGTATCAGAAGAAAATTGGGGAATATTATTATGTGCCAACAAGAGAAAAATAGCATTTTTCCAGATTTTTCACTCTGTCTAGGAATTCTGCCTTTTCCTTTTCTACCTCTTCTTTTCTTTTCGATAAAAACTCTAGTTCTTCAGATATCTCTTCAAGCCACTCTTTAATGGCTAGACTACACTCTTTATCAGTCATTCTAGAAAGGTATCTTGAAACATCTTGTGGGGCACTCTCTTTCAATAGGTGTAGTGGATAATCAATCTGTTGAAATTTCGAGAATGGAAAAAAATGTCTAGTTGAATGTGGCTCCATTAAGCGCCCGCTAAGTCCTGCCGAGATAACCTCTTCAATGGTTATTTCTTCATTCGAATCGCCTGTGTATCGGTGGATTCTCCTTTTTCCAACACGAATTTTCGGGTTCTGGAAGACATCGACAAGTATAACGGGAATTAGCAAATAACCAAGGCCTTTCAGTGCAAGCCAACGATGCATCCCATCTAAGATAACACGCGTCTTTTCATCAGCTATTATTGGATACTTCAGCATGCCGTCTCTGAGGATTTCTTGCCTTAGAAGTTCCAAGTAAAGTGGAGAGCCTTTTTCGTGAGGTTTCAGCTCATCAATTGGCAACAGGACTATTTTTAGATTTAATTTTTCAGCTAGAATGGTGGATGTCAATTGTTCTTACCCTCTAACTAGATTTAACTTCAACTCTCCCGTTTCATAGTCCACATTGCTCATTCGAAATTTTTCAGTTCCCCATCCAGCCATGGATAGAGTTTCTTAAGCTTTTTCATAGCTTCGTCTACCTTTTCCTTTGGATACTCATATGGAGGCAGTTTGCCACGTTTGTAGTCATCATAGGCTTGCATATCAAAGTAACCGTGCCCACACAGCAAGAACAAGATGGCTTTCTCTTCGCCTGTTTCCTTGCATTTAAGGGCTTCGTCAACCACAGCCTTTATAGCGTGAGCAGGTTCTGGCGCTGGCAATATACCTTCAGTTTTGGCGAACAATGTTGCTGCTTCAAAGACTTGAACTTGATTGTAAGCCCTGGTCTTTACAATCCCCTCCTTACTCAGCAAGCAGAGTGTTGGAGCCTTTCCATGATAGCGCAATCCGCCAGCATGGATAGGTGGAGGTATGAACATGTGGCCAAGCGTGTACATCTTAACCAAAGGAATTATTCGAGCAGTGTCTCCATGGTCATAGGTATAGTATCCCTTCGTTATGGACGGGCATGCTGTAGGTTCCACAGCTATAAACTCAGGGTCACTAGGAGCTTTGCCAGAAACCATGTCGTAATAGAAGGGCCAGTACAATCCAGAAAAGCTGCTTCCTCCACCTATACATCCTACAATTGTGTCTGGGTAGTCATCCACTAATTCTAGTTGCTTCTGGGTTTCCAAGCCAATGACGGTTTGGTGGAGAAGAACATGGTTGACAACACTTCCAATAGTATATCTCGTCTCATCTTGATGGGTAAGGGCATCCTCCACAGCTTCGCTTATAGCTATTCCGAGGCTTCCTGGATTGTTAGGGTCTTCTTCCAAAAACTTCTTGCCACATTTTGTTCTATTGCTCGGGCTTGCGTAGACTTCGCCTCCCCAAGTTTCCATCATAGTTCTTCTGTACGGTTTTTGATCATAACTTGTCTTCACCATGTAGACCGTTGATTTCAGCCCAAAGAACATACAACCGAACACTAGTGCAGAGCCCCATTGACCTGCGCCTGTTTCTGTTGTTAGCCTTTTTATTCCATCTTTCTTTGCGTAGTAGGCTTGAGCAACAGCGGTGTTTGGCTTGTGGCTTCCTGGAGGGCTCACGCCTTCGTATTTGTAGTAGATTTTTGCGGGGGTCTTCAACGCCTTCTCAAGATTGGTTGCTCTGTAAAGCGGTGTTGGTCTCCACAGTCGGTATACATCTCGCACTTCTTCAGGTATGTCTATCCAGCGTTCTTCGCTGTACTCCTGTTTTAGGCACTCACTTGGAAACAGAATGGGGGGCAGTTTAATGGGTTCTCTTGTTTCTGGATGTATCATTGGCGGCAAGGGTTTTGGAAGGTCTGGTAAGATGTAGTACCATTGTTTAGGTATTTCTTCCTCGTCTAGCATTATTTTCTTGGGTGCCATTTTGATCTCCTACGTATCTTTTTATACCTTAAGGATCACTAAGAGACATTATAGCAACAAGAACATATTTATACTTTATTGCACAAAAATGTACATGAAGGAAACTGTAACATGTGGAACAATGTGAAAAAATATTTCGAAGGGCACCCAGAAAGGCTCAAGGTAACCCGCGTACTCATAGAAAACGGACTAAGCGTAAGAAACGGAAAGATATATCTTAACGAAATCGAGATCCCACCAATACGCATAGCTCGAGCTGCTGAAGTAGATAGGCGAACAGTCAAAGAAACGTTGAATGCAATCAAGTCTAACCGCGAACTTCGGCTAATATTTGAGGACATAAGGTCTGCTGGGCACTCGCTGAAGGAGATTGCTAAGCACTTGAACCTTGGAGTGGTTGAAATAACGCCTATCGATGCTAAACTTCCTGGCATATTGGCTAATTCCGCCATGATTCTAGCAAAAAACGGGCTAAGCATAAGGCAAGCAATTGTGGACGATCCGGAGCTTTCGCCGGAACCGAAACTTATATTGATTGCTGAGAAAAAAATCCCAGGAGAACTGATTCCAGAGATGCTGAACGTAAAAGGAGTAGCTAAGGTTTCAGTGTATTAGATAAATAAATCAGACAAAATGTGAGCATTGTGGAAGCATAATTTTACGCGCAAGACGTTTTTGAGAAAGTAAAATTGCTGATTGGATAGGATTCATGATTTCCATGTACACGCACATCACTTTATTAAGTTAAAGGAAAACTCGTTATTTTTTAGGGGTCGCATGGTTATGCGTGTTGCAGTATTGGCAACCGGTGGAAAAGATTCAACACTTTCACTATACCACGCCATCAAAGAGGGATATGAAGTAAAATATTTGGTCACTATGATCCCTCAAAGAGAAGACAGCTGGATGTTTCACTTTCCAAATATTCATCTAGTGGACTTGTTCGCAGAAGCCGTTGCAATCAAACTAGTTAAGACTGAAACAGCAGGAATTAAAGAAGCAGAAGTTGAAGACCTCAAACGCGTGCTTGCAACCCTCGACATAGACGGCGTTGTTTCAGGGGCAATAGCATCACAGTATCAGAAGAAACGCGTCGACAAAATCTGCCAGGAACTAAACCTCAAATCCATTACTCCACTTTGGCAAAAAGATCCACTGCATCTACTCGAAGAAATTGTTAACCTCAAATTTGAAACAATCATTGTAGGCGTATACGCTTATGGCTTTGATCAAAGCTGGCTTGAAAAAAAGATTGACTCAACGACTATTGACGCCCTCATAGAATTAAACAAAAAATATGGAATTTCGCTTGTAGGTGAAGGCGGCGAATACGAAACCCTAGTCTTAGATGCCCCAATCTTCAAAAAAAGAATCAAAGTAGTTCAAAAAGAAAAAATTTGGGAAAACCAAAGCGGATACTTGCTAATAAGAAAGGCAGAACTTGTAGACAAGACAGCATAGAAAATCAAGTTTAAATAAGTCTCCTTCAATTAAACTATAACCCCCCCATATATAAAGGTCAAAAAACAAGCGAAATCAAAGAGTGTGTTAAAATGGCTTACAAATACGTTGCGAAAGCTTGGAAAAAACCTGACTCTTCATTCGTTAAAGAACTTATGTGGCAGAGAACAATCGAATGGCGTAAGCAACCAGCAGTAGTCAAGATTGAAAGACCGACACGCCTCGACCGTGCAAGAAAATTAGGATATAAAGCAAAACAAGGATTTATCGTTGCTAGAATTCGTGTTGGGCGAGGAGGCTTTAGGAAAGTTCGGCCTGAGGCTGGTAGAAGGCAAAAGAGATTAGGTGTCGTCAAGTTCAAGCACGCGAAAAGCTTGCAGTTAATTGGAGAAGAAAGAGTAGCGAGAAAGTTTCCAAACTTGGAAGTCTTGAATTCTTATTGGGTTTGGGAGGACGGGCGCTACAAGTGGTTTGAAGTTATTATGGTTGATCCACATGACCCAGTCATTGAGTCAGACGAGAATATTAATTGGATTTGTGATGAGAGTCATCGTGGGCGAGTTTTCCGCGGACTAACAAGCGCTGGAAAAGAAATTCGTGGACTTCATCTCAGAGGACGTGGTGCAGAGAAAGTTAGGCCGAGTCGCAAAGCTGCGAAAAGACATAATTAAATACAGTTAAAATGCGTATACTAGCGCTGCTATGACGCTGCCATAATTATTTTCTGGCACCTTCAAAGTTTCTGTCCGATACGTGATTTTGCCGATTTCTATCTCCCTTATTTTTGCCATCTCTTTGATTTTCCACTCAAGCATATCTTTTAGCGCCTTCTGGTTCATGTTTCCATGTGCTTCGGCTACGATTCCATATTTCTTGCTCTTTTCCCATGTCCAAGCGATTCCAGCGCTTATGGTAGCTTCTTCTTTTCCATCCATTCTTGCAACTACTGCATATGTTATGGCGCCTATTGGTATGTCTTTCCATTTTCTCTCTTTGCATCTTGGTGGAAGAACTGAACTGACAGAGACTATGTTACATTGTGATATCCCTGCTTTCCTTAGTGCTAGGTCGAAGGCATTTAGTTCTGAGACTTGGCTCGTGGCTTTTCCACTTGTTACAAAGAATTCTTTGGGAATCATTCTCTTTTTTTCCTCATTTAACATTGCAAAACCAAAATGAGTTTGATTATTTAATCTTATGGTAAGGAAAAATGGCACTTGCTATGCAAAAGGTTCAAACGTTATGTCCTCCTATCTTACTTTTTCTTGCTAAGCCACCATTTGAGATATTCTTTACGTTCTTTCTGTCGCTGCTCTTCCTCAGTTTCAAATGTTGGTCTAAGCTTTTCACGTAATTCGATGAGTTCCTGATGTGTTAATGAAAGCCCGCAACTTTTGCACACATAACGTTTTGTAGCAGATGCGTAATGTAGTTCTCCACCGCATTCTGGGCAATAGCGCAATTTAAGATTCGCCTTCTACACTATATCACTGAGATATGAAAGAGAAGGCACGAAAAATATCTTTTGGTCTTGGGCGACTGCTTTTGGATTTTTGGCGATAAGGTCCTCTTCTTTTTCTTCCATAGAAAAAGCGCAGTTCCCAAGATGACGGCTCCAGCTGCTATTCCAATGAAAATGTAATAGTAAAATGTATTGTCAGTGACGGGAAGTTCAACAACAGTCACTATTCTCACCTTGGTATCTGTTGCTTCCTTGTTGTCTTTTACTATGAGCGCTACAGTATATGTTCCCTTCTTTAGATACGTGTGAATAGGATTTCGTTCTGCTGAACTATTGCCGTCACCAAAATTCCATAACCAGTATTTCACCGTTCCATCTGGGTCAGTTGATGTATCAGTGAAATGTATCTCCTGAATTTCTTTTGGTTCTGTTGGAGAGTATGTGAAGTTTGCTGTTGGAACCGTATTTTGCCATTTAGTCATAAGTGGATACCAGTCTACTCCTAGATGCGGTATCAGTGGAGTAACCCCATCCCCTATTCCGTCACCTACAACCCTAGGTTCATGCCATCTTCCCTCACCGCTTCCGTCATCAACGCCTCCATAATCGCTCCAATAGTTACCTTCAGTATGCGTGTGTGCGACTTCGGTACCATTATCCCATTTCGCTGGAGTGAACACGGATGGTTTATTAGTATTATTTATGAAGTTGTTGTGATAGAAAGTGTTGTTCTTGGATGATATATCAGCAATCCATACACTTATTGAATTCTTTTCAACCAAGTTTCCGACCACATTGTTACGATTGCTCGAAGAAAGACGAATCCCTGCAACAGTGCTGTTTGCTATCACATTGCTGAGAATATAACTGTCGTTGGATTCTCTCATTAGTAAACCATAATCACTTTGTCTTATTATGTTGTTGCTTATTGTGAGACCTCTTGAATGCCCTACGGACAAACTAGATGGTTCAAAAGGATTTTCACCGTTTTGTATAGTAAAGCCTTCAATTCTAACGTTATTCGCAACAACATGGACTGTGTTTCTTTCTGTTCTGTTGCCATCAATAATAGTATTCGACGGGTTTTCTGCAATAAGCCATACACTCTTGTTCACCAAAATAGATTCATTATAGGTTCCGCTAGCCACTTGTATGATGTCTCCCGAATTTGCAGCATTTATTGCGGCTTGAATTGTAGGATACTGTGTGGGCACATGCAAAGTTTTTGGATATGCAAAAACCCTAGGCACGGTCCATAATTCTAAAGTCGATGAAAGAAGAAAAGTAAATATTAGAATGAATGAAATCAGCTTCTTGTGCATCTTGAACAAATCTCCTGTGAAATTGGTTACATATCATAATAGCATGAGGTTAAAAGGAGTTTTGGTGTTCTGTTATGGTTATGTTATAAAGTTAGTTAGTCCCGCTTTTTTGGCTAATCTTATGGCTTTGTCCATCTCGTTTCTTGTCAATCTTCTTTGAAGTTCTGGGATTTCGTGTGCTCTCCATTCTGGTCGGTACTGAAACATGACATTTGTTCGAACCCATGTGCCCAGATTTTTGGCTATCCAATTTAAAACGGGCTCAGTACAGCATTCTAAATGCTCAGGTAAAACCAAGACTCGAATGAGTAATTCGCCATATTTCTTTCCGTATAGATGGTTGCGACAGCACACTTCCCAGTAATTCGGTGCATTAGAGATTCTTTCTGCACATTTGTCTGAACCGTATTTAAAGTCGAGAAGATAGACATCCACGAAGCCTGCGAGAAGTTTGGCTGTTTCTTCGCTGTAGTAGGAGTTGGAGTTCCATACGATGGGCACGTTTACTTTAGCGTGTTTAAAGGTTTCTAGCCATTGCTGAAGCCAAGGGGTTGGTTCGCCGCCGACGAGATTGACGTTTCTGCAGCCACTTTTACGTAGACTTTCTACCTCTTTCGCTAATTTTTCAGGAGAATAAATTTCGCCTTTTTCGTACCATTGTGATATAGTCCAGTTTTGGCAGTGGAGACAGCGTAAAGTGCAGCCCAATGTGAATATTGTTCCCGAAGGAACAAGTTCTGGCTCTTCACCCATATGTTGAAACATTGTCGACACAGTGATTTGGGTTCCACATTTGCAGTGTCCAAGTTCACCAGCAAGGCGGTTGAAACCGCATCTGCGAGTGCAAAGATGACAGCATTCAAGAATGCGATTTGCAATTTCGATTTTTAGGTCTAGATATGACCTTTCTGGCGTGCTTAGTTTTTCCCAGTCAGTTTTATGAGTATCGATTTCATTTTGAAGTCGATAGAATTCTTCTGTGAGACTGTCGTGAGTTTGCCAGAGCTTTGCTAACGAGTCTTCCTTGCTGAAGTTGGCTGACAGTCTTTTAGCAATTAGAAATTTGGCTAGTTTATAATCTTGCATCACGTCGAAATATCTAGCTAAACTTGCTCTCGCTTGCTTATCAGTTAAGACAGATGCGGCATCAGGTCTCCATATCGTCCACATGTATCTTCATCTTATGAATGGGCAAGAAGAGTAATATTTGTATCGCATCATAGTAGCGACTTTTCACACTCTTTTCTCATAACATGGAAAAATTAAAATCTCGTGATTCAACACAAGTTGCATCAAGGTGAAAAGATTGGATATACTCAATCGCCACCACTAGCTTTTTGAGAGGTAGATTTTTGTTTGGTGCTTGGCCCATTTATTTCGGTCCAGTTGGCTTAAATCTTAGCATTATCTTTCTTGGATTGTTTGTATTAATCTTGGCAATTATTGAGAAGCTGAGAGCAAAGCGAACTTGTCTTTTTGAGGTTTCTTTTCTGCTTTTTCTAGTGGGGTTTCTATTTCTTACTCTGCATGGTAGGCTGTTGCAGCCCATTTTTCCCATTTCGCTCCCAGAAAAGCCAATTATGGACAACAACCTGACTTTTAATTATGCTTTGACAAATCTGTTGGCGTATATGGTCTTTCCAGTTTTGTTATTGATTTTGCTGAAAAGCGAGGTTTCTTTTGAAAGAGTTGGTCTAAAAGTGATGGACTTTAAGCAGACAATGTTATATGCCTTTTTCGGGTTAATTTTTACTGTTTTCTCTTTTTTGCTCTCACACGCACTTTTTGGTTTCAGATGGATTTTCGAATATACCTTCGATGGCCTTGTTTTATGGATTTTGTTCGTTGCGGTTCTCTCGGTTTTTACTCAAACTTTCTTTTATATTGGAATATTATTCAATAAGTATTTGAATCGTGAAAATGGTTTTTTGCTAGCCATTATCTCAATTCTGGCTTTTCAGACGTTCACACAAGCATCTTTACCTTGGACCATTGTAAGCATTATCGGTTCCGCTGCAAAAATTGTGGTTACTTGGAAAACTCGTAACATTTACGGCGCAGCTTTAATGGGCATTACTTTAAACTTAATTGACATTATAATTCAAATCTTATAGCTTGTGTTGTGGGCACAGTGATTTCTCTCGTTTACTATCAGGGGCAAAAATAGCACAACCATGTTCGCATCGTATTCTTATCATGGATAATATATTGCCTCAAGAATAGGCTCTTTCACAATTTTTAAAGCTGGATAGAGGCTTGCCAAACCAAGGAAAACTAAGGCTGATGCCAACCACCCTGTAATGGAGAGAAAAGTGTTTGGAGTGAAAATTGGGTTGGGAATCAAAAATTCTAATGATATGAGGAGACCGCCAAGAATTCCTATTGACGCGCTAATTGCCAAGACGATGAGAATTTCTATTAGAACAATTTTTATGACAGTTTTGGGTTTGGCGCCTAAGGCTCTCATAATGCCGAAATCTCTCTTCTGCCCTGCAATTAGGAGCATCATGTAGGCGACAAGGCATAGAGCAGCGGTGGCTAAGGAGAGAAGGGGCAAAAACATAATCAGCGACCAAATTTTGTCAAGAAAAACTATATGCTCATTCAAGATGTCATTAAGTTCCAAAAAGCTCAATCCCATTGCATTTATCTCTGAAAGAACTTCGGCACGTTTTGATGAGTCAATTTTTAAAAAAACGAGATTGCATCCTGATTGCGGAACAAGTTCTGACATGGTTTTAATAGGAACGTACACTACATCCCCCCTGTTGAGCGTATCCAAGCAAACGCCTACGATTCCAAAATTCTTTTTGTAAAGATTCATACTTTGCACTTGGGGCTCATCAAATATTCTGGAAGCCAATGAATCGCCAATTACTACAGAATAAGAATCAGTCTCATTTAGAACTCTTCCATTAACTAACCAGTCATTTAATGCACTTTTGGGATCTATACCAATGATTAACGTTTGGCTTGATCGATGGTGACCAATGGTTGCGATTTTTGGAGGAGGCCCAGGATCGACTATGACATATCCTGGAAGTTCATATGCTGTAGTTTCGATGAGGAAACGTGAATCTGTCTTCACTACTCCAGTAATTTTGCTTAACTTTGAAATGCTTAATTCAGAAATCTGGAGTCTCGAATCAGTGTAATTGAGTGGTTGCATTTGTTGAAGATTGAAGAACTGTGAAAGAAGTTTTGAATATTGTGCAGTCATGTTTGGATGTCCAACGGCAATTATGTCTTCGCCAATTGCTCTGTGCACATAGTTTTGAGTGGTTTGGTTGCCAATCGTTCCGCCTGCAAGAGTCAGTGTGGTTAGCATTAAGACTGCAGTTAGGCATAGAGTTGAGTAGACAGTGACTGACTTTCTTCGTATCAAATTTCTGAGTGCCATCTTTAGTTCCGTCCCCAATCTTGAAGAAATGAAGCCTTTTCCCGTGGAAGGCATGGTAAGGAAAAAACTGGGAGACAACGCCTCTGTTGATTTAACCTTGATCCACTTAGCTACTATTCGACCGCCAAGGAGGTTTGGAGCAATCATAAAAGCCAAGAAAATGAAGAAAATTGCCCATAAGTTAAGAGAGGTGTCTGCCATAGAAAACCCGAAGGCATTAAGCACATTGATGGAAGCATAATACATGGATATGCCGAAAACTGTGCCAAGAACACAACTTAATAAAATCATGATGAAAAGTTCGACTGCGAAATAGCCAAAAACTATGTTTGTTAGGCATCCTGTTGCCTTCATTATACCAATGTCTTGCACACGTTGAGACATAGTTATTGAAACAAGAAATGAAGTTATGAGTAGACCTACCAGAAAGTCAAGAAGAATTACAAGAATTATGAAAACGGAGAATATGTAGGAAAAGCCAGTTGTTAATCTTCCTTTAGCTACAAGAAGAATTTCAAAGCCTATTGTATTTCCAAACTGCACAAGAAAAATTGTCGTCGCAACACAAATAGTTAAGCCTACAATAGTCAGTGTCGTCTGAAACCTTCTTCGAATTAGGTCTTTTATAGGAAACGCAAGGCTACTCATTTACTTGTAATACTTCCATTTTGCAGACGCACTGTGCAGTCTGCCAACTGCACTATTCGGTCATCATGAGTAGAGACAATAACAGTATACTTTTTTGATTTCAGTTTCTCCAAAACTTTAACAACTTCAAGCCCTGTCTCTAAATCCAAGTTTCCAGTAGGTTCATCAACCAGAACAAGAGGCGGATTGTTGACCAAAGCTCTCGCAAACGCAACTCGCTGCTGTTCGCCACCGCTCAGTTGAGAAGGAAAATGATTAATTCGATGAGATAACCCTACTCTCTTTAGGAGTTTTTCAGCTCTTTTCCGGGCTTCTCTTCCTGAAACCCCTGCTATTTCTGCTGGAAACGCAACATTTTCAATGGCGGTTAATGTAGAAATGAGATTATAGGATTGGAAAACAAATCCAATATATGAACTGCGGAAAGTCGCCAGAAACTCTTCATCATAAGACAAGAGGTCATGCCTAAGAACAACAATCTTTCCACTAGTAGGTTTGTCAAGACCGCCAATAATGTTGAGTAAAGTTGTTTTTCCAGCGCCAGATGGCCCATAGATGCAGACGAACTCGCCTTCTGCAACCTCAAAATTCACGTCCTTCAATGCATTAACTGTATGACTGCTAACTTGATACTCTTTACAGAGAGAAGAAGCGACAACAACCATTTCTCCCTTTGTTTCCATGCAGACACCAATGTTACCGAAGCTTTCTAGAAGAGAAGGGCGTACACGAAAACATAACGCTTACTCTTCTAGCTTCTCAAACATATCCTTCGGCACACCACAAACAGGGCAAACCCAGTCATCTGGCAAATCCTCGAACGCTGTTCCAGGTGGAACGTCGCCATCTGGGTCTCCTTTTGCTGGGTCGTAAACATACTCGCAAGCTGTGCATTTCCACTTAGCCATCATATATTTTCACCTTCAATCTTGAACTTGATGAAGAAGAGTATATTTTTGTATTTAAACCTAAATTGGCTAAGAGTTCAAACCTTATAGCACATAATTTACATAAAGAACTTATTAAATTGGGTGGATAAATGAAATTTATTCTTAAACCAAAATCACCATACAATTTTGACTTGCACTTGAAAGCTTTTTCTTTCAACAAACCACAACCAGAAGTATACGAAAACGGCACCTGGAAAAGAGCTTTGAGGCTCAATTCTGGAAAGATAATCCCGATAAAGGTTAAATCAATTGGTTCAATCGAAAAGCCAAAGTTGGAAGTAATAATTCTTAAAAAAATAGAGAAAAAAGAGAGAAAAGAATTGGAAGATAAACTTTCTTGGATTCTTAACACTAAAACAGATTTAGCAGATCTTTACAATTTCATGGACAAAGACCCCGTTTTAAGAGAAGTAAGACAAAAACTCTATGGTCTGAGGGCATTTAATTATTCTACCGTTTTTGAGGGGTTAATAAAATCTATAATTCAGCAACAGATTTCGCTAGTAGGATCTATGTATATAACCAATCGATTAATCGAAAGATTCGAAGAGAAGGTAAAGATTGGTAATGAAATTTATTACGAATTTCCATCTCCAGAATCGTTGGCTGAGGCAAGTTTAGCGGATCTGAAAAATTGTGGATTGAGCAGACAAAAATCGGGTTACATTAAAGAAGTTTCTGAAAGAATAGTTCAAGATAAAATTGACCTAGAAGGATGGAAGGGTCTAGCAAGTCAAGAAATTATAGAAAGATTGATGAAATTTAAGGGGGTAGGAAGATGGACAGCCGAATTGACGGTCGTTACGAGCACTGGAAAGGATGTTCTTCCTGCAGACGACTTGGGGGCTAGGAGAGCTGTCTCAAGATTTTACTTTAGAGGAGAGATAATGAGCGGTGAAAAACTGAGAGAGTTTTCGGATAGGTGGGGTAAATTTAGAGGTGCTGTGACCTATTATTTGATTTGTGCAGAACGATTAAAGATATTGAAATAATTTCCTGTTATTTGGTTACACACTCAAGCCCAAAGATTCCCTCTTCGCTATTATGTACTTCTCTATGCCGTTAACAGCCTTCAATGGGTCAGGCTCAAATACTAGTTTTCCACCAGTTAAGCCTTCAACATCTTCAGTCAATAGTTTAACTAGTTCCGATGCTCCAGTAATTGGTGGTGTCGGCGCCACATGAGTATAAAGGCCATAAGCTACAGCGAAAACTGCATCAATGGTTGCTTTTTGCTCCATATACTGAGGCGCAGTGACAGCAATTGGCAACGCTGGAATATCGACGCCCAAAGCATCAGCAACCGCGTTGACAAGTAAAGACAATCTGCCAACATCGGTGCATGTGCCAAAGCTTAAGACAGGCGGAACATTCAAAGCCTTACAAACTTTCTTTAAGCCTTCTCCAGCCAAGTTTATGGCGTCCAGATTTGTTAGGCCACCAACTTGAACTGCACCATTGCCACATCCAGCACTCAAAACGAGAATGTTTCTTTTTATCAGTTCTTTGGCAACGGCTATGGTATTTACATCTTGTCCACTGTCTCGCAAAGTTGTACAGCTTACTAAGGCGACTACGCCCTTTACGTCGCCTTTCTTTATAGCCTCTAGTAGCGGGGTTAGGGAACCTCCAAGCACTGTGAGAATTGCTTCAGTAGAAAATCCAGCAACAACCTTCTGCCTCTTTCTAGGCACATAAGCCTCAACATTCTCCTTTCTCTTCTTAAAATTCTCAATAGCAAGTTTGATTAATTCTTCTGCTTGCTTCTCCACTTCGTCGGGTTTATAGTCAATATGCCTATTAACGCCTGGCATTCGCACAAGCTTAGAAACTGTTACCAAAGTGGCACCATATTTTTCGCCAAAAAGACTCAACGCGGGTGGAGAACAATTCATATCCATGGCTAGCAAGTCAATGGCGCCAGTGGCTAAAGAAAACTCGATACCTAGCCAGTTTCCAGTCAATCCACGGAAGACTTCATCTTTCAGAAATCTTTGCTGCAATTCCTGCCCAGTTTCAATAGAGCCTACTATTCTCAAGCCTTTAGCCCCAGCATCTCTAGCCATCTTCTGCACTTTCTCAGTTTTTGCCGCTTTTATCAGAGCCGCGCCGACAAAAGGTTCATGTCCATTAGGCAGAATATTCACGTAGTCTGGGTCTAAGATGCCTAAATCAACCTCAGACTCATGAGGCTTGGGCGTTCCAAAAAGAATGTCTTGCCCAAGTTCAAGGGGAACTAAGGACCCATATGCGCATGCTATGCCAAGTCGCAAAGCTTTCATAGCCAATGACTTGTAGTCGCCGTCAACATTAGTCAAGCAGCTAGATGTAGCGTCCTTTATCTCATGCATTGGTCCGCCTGGAAAAATTCCAAGATTTCGCCAAACCTTTTTTCGTTTTTCTGGAGCGAAGATTTCAACCATTTTTGAAGGTTCATCTGAATCACGATTTATCTCCTTAATTATGAAGTCTGCAACTGAAATTGCCACATCGTTGATTGAGCAGGAAGTTTTTAGTCCAAAAAGTTTGGCAAGATAAAGCAGTTTTTCTTTGTTCTTGATTTCGAAAGGTGTTTTTCCTTCTGCGGTTGCTTTCAGGGTTTTTGCCACCTCAATAGCATGGAAGGTGTAAGTTGATATGCCTAAAACATTTCTTAGGAGCATGGTCCGCATCGCCATTCCGTTAGCGTCTATGCCGCATACTCCACGGTCAGCCTTCTTAGTAATTCTGCATGGTCCTTGACTGCAAAGTTGACAGCTTAAGCCTTGAGAACAGAATGGGCATCTAGTTGGCTGCTGCGCTTCAAACCTGTCTACAACATTTGTTAAGCCTTCTTCATGGACTCTTTCATACATTTCTCGAATAGATTCATGAGCACTAACTTTCTCTTTTTCTTCCAACATTCATCACCATTTACCATTGGTTCTGACATTGCATGCATGCATGCATTTTAATCACTATATTGTGATGATAATCCTTATAAGTTTTATGCGCACAGATAATAATGAAGGCTAAGACATGGCAAACGAGCAGAGACTTCCGTCGCTTCTAACTGGAACACGCAAGTCCATAGTGGCAAACTTGCTAGGCAACGATACAACCGCAGTTGAATTAGCCACTATATTGAAGATTAACGAAAGTGCCATAAGACGCCATCTTGACTCCTTAGAAAAAGAAGGCTTTATCACTTCTAGATTTGAGATTTCTGGCAGAGGGCGCCCAAAAAAAGTATACTCTCTCACATCGCAAGGGAGAAGTTTGTTTCCGCGAAAAACTAGAGAACTACTCTCTTTTCTGATTCAAAGAGTCACTCAAAGGTATGGAGAAAAGGAAGTAGAGTCACTGATGCTTTCGGTAGCAAAAGATTTCGCTAAGCAGCTAGTTACTAAGAAGGTAGAGGGAACTCTGTTCAGTCGGCTTAATCAGTTAGTTCAGTTCCTAGACGATTATGGATTCTTTACTTCCTTATCAAAGCAGAAGGGCAAATTTGTCATCGAATATAGAAATTGCGTTTTTGAAGACGTAATAAGCCAGTTTGGAAAATACATTTGCAAAATCGATGAAGAAATAACTCGGGAAATCGCCGGGAACGTCAATATTGAATGGAAAGAATGCATCGCAAAAGGTGATAGAAAATGTTTACAAGTGATTTCGCCTGCATGAACATGCATAAATACGAGTTTCGGTGCCTATTTATTCTTCAAAAGTTGCAGCACCTTCCACTCCTAAGGAGTAATACAAAATGCCCATGAAACAACTCAAAACAGAGACAGAAAATGAACTAAAAGTCGAAAGAATCTTACACGCAAAACGATACGCATTAACTTTAGACAAGAATCTATGCACAGGCTGCGGAATCTGCAAAATAATCTGCCCAAGAGAAGCCATAGAAATCAAAACAATTCCAAAAACAGCTGGACAGAAAACCAAGCACGCTATAATTAATGTTGATGAGCTGAAGTGCCATTACTGCGGTGTTTGCAATTCCATGTGCCCATTCGGAGCTCTAAAAGTGCAAGTTGATGGACAACATGTCATCCCAGTGATAAAGACTGAGAGTTTTCCTCAACTCATTCGTGAAATCGAAGTGGACACAAAAAAATGCAAACTCGACTGTGTAGAATGTGAAAAAGCTTGTCCCTTAGAATTGATTAAGGTGAGTTGGCGAACTCCAGACGGAAAAGAAGTTGCAGACGTAAAATCAGCATCAGATAAGGAGAATGTTTCAGTTTTTGTGGATATTAAGAAAGATTTGTGTCCAAGCTGTCGACTTTGTGAGTTAAAGTGCCCCGACGATGCTATTCATGTTCGAAAGATGTTTCATGGAGTCTTAAAGGTAAATAATGAGAAGTGTCCAGAAGGCTGCAAAGACTGCGTTGACGTCTGCCCAATTACTGGTACGATCATCTTATCTGACGATGGGAAAGTGCGTGTCAACGAGGCAAGTTGCATTTATTGTGGTGCTTGCAAGCTTGTTTGCCCTGCAGAAGGTGCACTTGATTTTCAACGCACTTATGTCTATCATACTCCTGTTCATTCTGGCGCTTGGAATAAAGCCCTTGAAAAGTTAACATCTACAACTGAGATGACTAAGGAGTTGAAGGCAAAAGGCGCTCTGAAAGCGCGTGAATCTGTTGAGAAAAGACTTGCATGGAGGGCGTCATAAATGTCTGAGGAACCACGTGTTGGAGTTTTCATATGTCATTGCGGACTTAACATAGCAGGCGTTATAGATGTGAAAGCCCTCGCAGAATATGCAAGAACACTGCCGAATGTAGTATTTGTCAAGGATAATAGGTATACATGTGCTGACCCGGGGCAAGAAGAAATTAGGAAGGCAATCAAAGAGTATAAGCTAAACAGAGTTGTTGTTGCCGCCTGTTCGCCGCGTATGCATGAGCCTACTTTCCGCAGAACCGTCGCCGAGGCTGGATTGAACCCATACATTTTTGAGATGGCAAACATTCGTGAGTTTTCTTCTTGGTGTCATCCTAGCACACCAAAGGAGGCTACTGAGAAAGCGAAAGAAATTGTTAAGATGTCTGTTGCTAAGGTTAGGTTGCTTCAGCCGCTTCAGACGATTGAGGTCCCTGTGACAAACAAGGCGATGATTTTAGGCGGTGGCATTGCTGGAATCAGTGCTGCATTGGATCTTGCTGAAATGGGTTTCAAAGTGTATATGGTTGAAAGAGGTGAAAGCATTGGCGGTCACATGGCTCAGTTGGACAAGACTTTCCCAACATTGGATTGTTCTATTTGCATCGAAGGTCCAAAAATGGTAGATGTCTCTAGGCATCCTAATATCGAAATATTATCGTATGCCGACATTCTAAGCGTAGAAGGCTTTGTTGGCAACTTTAAGGTGAAGATTCGTAAGAACTCGCGTTACGTGATTGCAGCCAACTGCACAGGTTGCGGTGAATGCAAAGACGTTTGTCCAATCGAGTTTCCAAACGACTGGGACATGAATATGGGTGTGAGGAAGGCAATTTCTGTTCCTTTCGATCAGGCGGTTCCTCTTGTCTACACGGTCAATATGGACCACTGCATCGAATGTTACAAGTGTGTTGATGCTTGTGGTGCTAGGCAAGCAATTAATTTTGATCAGAAACCTGAAGAAATTGAGCTTAATGTGGGCACAATTATAGTTTCAACAGGGTTCGATATTTATCTGCCAAACGACAATAGCCTTTATGGTTATGGTAGATTTGACAATGTTATTACCGCCTTGGAGTTTGAGAGACTAATCTTAGCGGCTGGTCCGACTGGTGGGAAGGTTGTGCGGGCCTCTGATGGAAAGAAGCCACATAGCGTAGTTTTTATTCAATGCGTGGGGTCGAGGGACATTAACAAGTACGAATACTGCTCTGGCTTCTGCTGCATGTATGCCCTCAAAAACTCAATTCTCTTGAAAGAGAAGTACAAGGATGATGTGGAAGTTTACATTCTCTTCATGGACATGCGAGCGCATTTTAAGGGGTATGAGGAATTTTATAATAGAGCCCGAGACTTGGGCATCACATTCATTCGGGGAAGAGCATCTCAGATTCTGGAAGATCCGAAAACAAAGAACCTGCTTATTCATGCTGAAGATATGATGCTTGGCGAACCGATAGAATTGGAAGCGGAACTTGTTGTCTTGTCAACTGCTGCTGTTCCGAGTAAGAAAAGCGATGAAATGGCAAGAATCTTGAATATTTCTCGTGGTGCGGATGGCTTCTTTATGGAGAGTCACCCGAAGCTTAAGCCTCTTGATACTCCTGCCGACGGAGTCTTTCTTGCTGGCGCATGCCAGGGTCCGAAGGACATTCCATATAGCGTTTCGCAGGGAAGTGGTGCAGCTGCACGGGCTGCGACTATTCTTTCTAAGCCTACTTGGAAGATTGAGCCTATTATTGCTCACGTTGATCCGTCTAAGTGTAGGAATGTGAAGGCGAAGTGTGGCATTTGTGTGAAGGCTTGTCCTTATGGAGCTATCGTAGCGCTTGATGGGCAAGCTGCTGAAGTCCGAACTGCTATGTGTCATGGCTGTGGCACTTGTGTCGCAGAATGTCCGCAAGATGCGATTACTCAGATGCACTTCACAGATGCACAAATCTTTGCTCAAATCAGAGCTGCTTTGGAGGAGAATCCTGAGGATAAGATTCTTTCCTTCTTATGCAATTGGTGTAGTTATGCTGGCGCTGACTTGGCTGGGACTAGTCGTTTTGAGTATCCGCCTCTTAGTAGGGCGATTAGGGTTATGTGCAGTGGGCGTGTGGACAGAGAATTTGTTATGGAAGCGTTTAGACTGGGTGCAGGTATGGTTTTAGTTGGTGCATGTCATTTGCCCTATGACTGTCACTATATTAGTGGTAACTGGAAAATGAAGACAAGGATGGAAGCGTTAGCTGGCATGCTGGAAAAATTAGGGTTAAGCAAAGAACGGTTTAGAGTGGACTATGTGTCAGCGGCTGAAGGGGTAAAGTTTCAAGGGTTAATTAAAGAAATGACAGAGCAAATGAAGTCGATAGGGAAGGAGAAGATTAAGGCAGAAAACGAAAAACTAAAACCAGTATTAGAAAAAATGCTAACAAGAAAGCAAACATAGTTTATTCATTGTACTAGTGCATTCTTAACATATGGCAATTCTTCTTCAATTTGCTCTTTCTGTCTAATTATTCTCGCTTGGTTTTCTTCAATCTCTTCTATTTCCACTTTCGCAATTTCTCCAAGTCGGAATTTTTCTATGCGCTCCAATTCTCTTTTGATCAAACTAAGAGAAGCATATTCCAGTATTTTCCCAAAAAATTGTATGCAATTTTCTTTTCTCAAACTCTCTATCATTGGGTCGCTATCAAGGGCTTCAGCGTCATATTCTAGAGCGAGCTTCCCGAAAAGGGATCTTAGATCTGAATATCTTTCGTGGCACTCGATGAGCTTTTCGCAAGATTTACAGAGTTCTTCCAGAGTGGAATTTTCAAGAATTCGAAAGACAATGTCCCGTGTTAGAGTCAACACTTCAGTAGTGCGCTCTAGACTATCTGGAAAGATTGAACACAAAATATCTGCATCAGACAATGTTTGCCTTTTCTGCAGTTCAGTCTTGAGTCTTAAAATGGAATCTACTTCTCTTGGGCATAATCTATTTTGTAAAAGCAGTTTGTGTATAAGCTCTGTATTTTCTATACTCTTTTTTTCTGGAAACGGAAGTCCTAATTCTTGCATAAGATTCATCAAGATCCTCTCTGGGAAACCTGCTCTATCTGCAGTAAGCCCAAGCGTATAATGTTCCAGTTCATAGTATTTCTCAAGTTCCAAAAGGAGTGAATGATAAGAAATCTTATGTTCTCGATCCGCTTTTAGAAGGTCAAAAATGTAGTCGGAAACGGAGTTATAACCCATTTTTTCTGCCAAGCTCTTGGCGTTTATCCAGTCTTCTTTCTCAACAATAAATAAGGTAGTTCTCGGATACTCACTCATTTTTTCATCTCCATTTTCATTTTTGCTATGCGTTTGTTACATTTTATAGCACTTTATAGCACGCTATAGCACTTTATAACAAGCAACGTAAGCTATATATACTTTATGTACTGCACATACTGTATGACCAGTATGGCTTCCTCTGCCTTAAAAAGAAAATTCATCTTCAATACTTCAGGGCTTCTTTTCTGCAAATCTATTCTAGATGAAGTTAGAGATAATTGTGAGATACTTGTGACACCTCTTGTAGATGGTGAATTTTCCAAAAAGGAAACAGGATATAGCGTCGAAGAGCCAAACGATGATGATAAGAAACGTGTTTACGAGATGATTCGCCGCTATCGAGACAAAGAATCAGCCATCAACTACAGAAAAGGAAGAAAAACCTTTCACGCTGGAGAATTTGAATTAATCGCTCTTGCGAAACGCTTAGGAATACCAATCGTAATTCATGATAACAGAGCAAGACAATGGGCAAAATGGGAGCACGTGGAGTCTTTGCATCCAATAGAGTTGCCGGATACCTTTCGTCATAAACTTACTAGAGAAAAACTTATCGAGTTCCTGACTTTTCATTGTAAAATGAAATATGCTCCAGCATGTGAAAAGCTACGAGAACTGCAAGAAGCACGTAAGATTTTAGATCAATAATTACATGAACTTTTTGGAAAATGTATGCTTTTTGACCTTGAATATGTGCAGAAATTTCACGCCAATTCTACAAAATGCTCGTAAAACGAAGTAAAGAAGCCAAAAGACACCTCAAACTCTTATTCTTTATGGAGATTAGTGTTTTCAACGGAGAAGAAGAACCAAAAATTTTTTTTCTTCTTGCTCAAAGCTACGGACTCACTCTATTAGAGATCTATTTATAGGGGGGCTAGATACTTCTTTGCTAAAGCCTATATCTCAAACTTCTCTATTATCCTCCTCTCCTTCTCGCCTACAATCTCTGCCTCTACATGCACATACTTTTCCAGTCCAGAACTCACAATCCTAGCTTTCAACACTCATCAATCAAAAGGTTAATCACAAAAGAATTTATGCTTTTGTTATGGCATCACGTGCGCATCTGTTTCATTCATAGAAAAAGAAAAAAGAGGTTGCTTGTAATCAGCTTAAATTGAAGGTGGCTGAGTTTGCCTACTTGGACTTGCCCGAACACCAAATGCACATATGACAATCAACTACAACTTGGGCAACATTGTCCAATATGCGGAAAAGAAGCCGAAGAATTCACGTTCAGCGAATTCGGTAGCCTACTGAAAGAGAAAGAGAGCTTCAAAAAATCGCTCAAAAAAACCAAGGAACACAATGACGCCATGAAAACGATAAAGTTTTGCCCAAAATGTGGTTCCACGAATATCAATTTTCCTATCTTTTACCTTCCGTCAATTTGGAAATGCTTAGACTGTGGCTACGAAGGCGCCTTCATAATAGAAGACAGCGAACTTGCAGAAAAAATTCAAGAGCGCTATCAGAAAGCCCTTAAAGAAAAGCAAAAGTATCAAGAAATGTCTACGAAGGATAAGAAATGAATGCTTGGAGACTGCTAAAACTAGAGACAAATGACGCATTCATGAACATGGCTGTTGACGAAGCCATTTTACAGGCTAGAATCGCTAGAAAAGTGCCAAGCACCCTACGCTTTTTCAGATGGCACCCCTCAGCCGTCTCGATTGGGCGTTTTCAAGAAGTCCAAAAAGAAGTTCATGTGGAAAACTGCAAGAAGTATGGGATAGATATCGTGAGAAGAATCAGTGGCGGCGGAGCAGTCTACCACGACTATAATGGAGAAATCACCTACAGCGCGACTGTTGCCACAGAAGATTTAGGGACAGGAGATGTATTTGCCGCCTACAACTTGATATGTAACGGACTGATTGAAGCAATCAAAATCCTAGGCATAAACGCAAACTTTAATCCTGGCGACCCAAAAAACTGCCCAAACGTATCTGTAAATGGAAGAAAAATTTCAGGAAGCGCCCAATCGCATAAAAGCGGTGTTCTTCTTCAACATGGAACTCTCCTAATTGACGTAGACCTGAAAAAAATGTTCACATTTCTAAATGTGCCATGGGCAAAAACATGCATGGAAATAGTAAACGTGGCTGAAAAGAAGATAACATCAGTAAAACAGGAACTCGAATCAAGCATTTCTATGGAAGAGGCATATGACGCTTTAGTGAAAGGTTTTGAAGAAGCATTAAAAATCTCTTTGAAAGAAGGCAGGTTAACAGGTTATGAGCAAAAATTGGCTGAAAAACTTTGCAAGAAAAAATACTCAACCGATGAATGGAACTTTAATGGCAAAACATCATTTACTTTTGGCTAAACCACTCGGACAACTTCATGTCTTTTTCTACTTCAAAACTTATATTCATAGGCTCAAAAGTCTGACCTAGCGCTGTTCTCAAATTGCGAATGTAGTCGTCAACGTTTATTTCTGCTGGGCTCTTCACGAAATCGGATGGTTTCACAGTGAACTTCTTGCCCTTATACATAAACGGTTTAACTTTAATGAAAGAAACAGTATCTCTCTTATTCACCTCTCTGCCAGAGTCCATAAGTTGCACAGCGCACTGGTATGGCTGATGCATGGCTTCATCTAAAACAAGTTTCTCTCCGGGGTCAAAATATAATTCCACAAAGTATTGCAAGTCGTCTAAGGGAATCTTTCTCTGCCTTAGAGTTTTCTCCGCCTCTCGAGCGATCTCTACGATTCTCTTCTTTGCTGCCTCATACTCTTCCATGTTCTTGACTTGGCTCAACTCCTTGACACAGTTTTGGAACACTTTTTGGAAAAACCTTGGCGAATTGGATTTGATTACAGTTAAGCCTTTAATGTCTGGTGTTCCATCTGGAAGGATTCCAAAATAGGCTTTCTTAGCTTTAGGCAAGACACATACTGAATATTTCTTTTCAACAGCCAAATCAAGTCGAAGCCTCTCTTTCACAGTTCTAATTAGCCATTTTACTCTTTCTTCAGAAGGATTGTCGAGGAAGAGGGAGTCTGTGTCGCCGTAAGTTGGATGCAGACCATGTGCTTCTGCCATGTTCCATGCGGTTTGTAAGATGTAGCGTCCATAACCCGTTATTGATTCAGCTAACGGTGTAGATGCAAGCCCATGAATTCTCACGGAAACGCCGTAGCTGGAAACAGTCAATAGTTTTAGCAGTTTAGCAATAGCTTCAGCTGATCGCCTTTCTTCTTCTGAAAGTTTCTGGTCTTTTGAAAGGGGTTTAAACCAGTGGATTCGCAAATCTTTCAGTGCTCCAAACAAAACTGCATAAAAGCCCCTTCTCCTGATGCAAACATGATGCTCTGTTTCAGAAATTTTGTTGCTTTTGCATTCTTCATGTTCGCAGTTAATGGTTTCATAAGACAAGTTGTAGCTGTCAATAACGCTTGGATAGAGGCTCTCAAAGTCTGTCACGACAGTGTTGAAGTAGATTCCGCTTTTTGGAGCGATTGTCAAGGCGCCTGTAACCGAACGCTTAAGCTCTCTTCCTCTACGCAGTTCTCTTGAATTAGGAATTAAGATGCCATTTTTTCTGAGATATGTATAAATTATGGATTTGATCCAGTCGCTCACATGTCTGCTTGAATACGCTTCTAAAACTGGTATGTTGGCTATTCTTGATAGCATAAAAGCAACATAATATCTCTTGGCATCGATTTCTTTAATGCCTATTATTTCTGGCTTGAGTTGTGGAACTGGCTGCTGAAGCAAATTAAACCAGTATTCGAGCATATTGTATTTTTTCGGGTCAATCTTTTTCGTTTCGCCAAATATACTCTCAAACTCTTGTTTTATCTCTTTTTTTATGCTTGAAAACGCATTGAATTGATTCTCTTGAAAAGAGTATTGAGCACCGAAAACTAGGCCATGATCATAAATGTATCCGCGAGTAAAATCTATTTCACTTTCCCAAGTATTCTCAAACATCTTGCTGAATTTTTCAATGTTCTCTGGGTTTTTGATTGAAACTTTGGTTAATGTTTTCACTTTGTCTGTAAATAGGTCGCGTTTTTGTGTTTGTGAGATTTTGCCCACGATTCTGTCGATGGTGTATGCGTCTTTTTGGCTGGGTGGATATGGTATTAGGAAATATGGTTCATACTGGTTGTCTATGATTTCTTTTGCTTCGTTGCCTGATGCATCACAGAATCTGAGAGTCATTGTGCCAGTTGTTGTTTTAGCGTCTATTAGATACCATATGTCCAATGGTTTTCCTTCTCAGTTTCAGGCGTATTCTTGAAATATATTAGAGATTGGTGTTTTAATGTGTTTTTGGGCGAGATAGAAAAATGAGATTTTGGCTTGTGATTCTAAGGGTCTGGTGGACCTAGGTTGTTGTAGCATTGTATGAATAGACCAAGGTCGAAGCCGTCACAAGATCCATCGCATTTGAAGAAGCCAGCTGCGCTACCAAGGTCGCCGAGATACATGTATTGTGGTGGAGCCAAGTCGTTGTAGCATTGTATGAATAGTGCAAGGTCCCAGCCTGTAATAGCTCCGTCGCATGCGAAGAATCCACCTGCGCTGCCAAGGTCGCCTACCTTTGTTATTAGTATCCAGCCGTCGGTGCAATTATTGTCTGCCTTGTCTGTTTCTATTGGAAAAGGCCAAGCATAAGCACTTATAGTGTAGTTACCCTTAGCAAAGCCTGTTGTGTTCCACGTGAAGGTGATGGTTGCGGAGTTTCCACCTGTTATCGTGATGTTTGTGAATGTTGATACTGCTGTTGTGTTGGCGTAGACAGTAATGCTATATGGTCCAGTATAGTTGCCTTGATTCTCAGCAGTGACATTGATGGGTACAGGGTATCCTTGTCCTAATACCGTCTTAAAGGGCGTGATGTTTAACAATGCAACATCAATGAGTTGTCCTGTATCAGGTGAAATACGCACTATTGTGAGTGCAGCAACTTTAATGTGGTTTTCAAGGTCTTCTACTTCAACCCAGTTGAGCGTTGTGGTAGAGGTTGAGTTATCGTATGATGAGTGTATCCATCCGGCTTCACTCATGTCCCACAGGTTGGAGTAGAATAGGGGATACGAGTCAAGCATTGCGCTTGATTCCACTGGTTGCGCGTCTGAAATTCCTGCGGTAAGCCCCCAATACTTGTTATACCAGTAGTCAGCGTCAGATGGGTTAAGAAATGAATAATGGTCTGAGGCGGCGGATGGCTCTGTGCTAGCTGGGACACCCAAGTCTTGAGCTGCGTCCAATATTGTTTGGTCCAAGTCAAATCCGTTAACTGGGTTGGTCTCTGTTACATAGAACTCATTGCTACCGATGCAGTCTAAGTTGACGACTGCTATGATGTTTGGCATTTCACTCTTGTGTTGTTTCACGAAGTTTATTGAGCCTACTAGGTAGAGTTCTTCGTCTGTAAATGCCACGAAAAGAATTGTGTAACGAGGTTTATAGATTCCTTTCTCAACTGCTTCGGCAAAAACGTTGGCAAGTTCTATAACTCCTGCAGTGCCAGCGCCATTATCGCAGAATCCGCTACACATAACAGTATCGTAATGACCTGAAACAATTACGAGTTTCTCTGGATTCTCGTATCCTCGGATTTTTCCGACCACATTGTAATGAGTTCCACTGCCGATGACTGCTTGGACGGAAACATAAGCAGATACGTTCATGCTGTTTTCTCTGTTTCTAATCCACACGCAGTCTTCGTGGTTCACGCTACCCACGGGTATATGTAAGTTCCAATAGTACGGTCCCAAGCCGCTGAGTGGTCGTCCGCCTGCTGAATTGAAGAAGTCTGGAACAAATGACATCCAATCAAACCACCATGTTCTTAAAATTGCTGCCGGTGGCTGCGCAATTATTTTGTTTCTAAATATTGACCCTCCTGCTCCTCCTTGGCACCAACTAACTTCTCTGCCGATCAAAACAACTTTTCCAGTAGTGTCTATAGCGTTCCATTCAGTCATGTTGATAGTTTTTGTGCCTAATTCATCTCGGTTGGCAGCCTCAGGCAATGGCAAGACCACCAAGTCTGCAAAAACTCCACTTTCAGGAGTTGGCCAACTATAATGCTCGCATTGAAAAGAAGAAATTACGATTTGATCAGAGGTTGTACCCTGGTCGCCGTCGTCGTCAGTTAGGAGAGAAGGTTCACTTGATAGGTCCCATGTGGTAAATTGGAAAGGTTCAAGCCATGTTTCGAGTCCAAAACTTTCAAACTGCCCTTTAATCCAATTTGCAGTTTCATTTGCGCCTATGGATCCCCCTGCACGAAAAGCATAATCTCCGAAGGCTATGTTCTCCAGTTCTAAATCATAGTCATACGCTCTTGAACCGTTAACAAGTGCGACGATTTGCTGTTCTGAGAAGGTTGAATCCCAAGCGTGGATAAGCGGATAACGATCTCTGTTGTATACGTCAATGGTGTATGGTGTATCGCCTATTCCATCACCGTCTGCATCTATGCCAGTGTAGTCGCTCCAATAGTTGCCGCCAGAAGGATAGCCATCATGCCAAAAATTACCAGCAAGATATGTGTAAGCATTGCGACTGTTCACGAAGTTGTTGTGGAAAACAAAATTCGGTCCACATTCCCAACACCATATGCCACGGGCATTATTTGTTATATTGTTTTCAAATATCATGTTATATTCTGAATCCCAAAATCCAATCTCTCCGCCAAGCAGGATGCCTCTTAGACTTCCTGCTATGTTGTTTCCTGAGAGAATGTTATAAGAGGAAAAAAAGACACGAATACCTTCTTCGTAGTTGTTTATTATGGTGTTTCCAACGATGCTATTATTGTTTGAAGATTCATCAAGAGTGACGCCTGCTCTGGAGTTTGCTGTAATGTTATTCCTAGATATGCTGTTGTTCAAAGATTCCCAGAGAGTGACGCCATTATAGCCATTTGCTGTTATGTTGTTTTCAGAGATAGTGTTGTTTAAAGAAGAAGCGACAAAGACGCCATCCATACGATTGTTTTCTATGTTGTTTCCAATTATACTGTTGTAGTTTGAAGAGCCATCGAAATAGATGCCCTCATGGTAGTTTGCAGTTAATTTGTTTCCTACTATGTGGTTGCTTGAAGAGTCTTTAAGATAGATACCAGTGGTGAAATTACTGACTTGCATGTTCTCAATTGTTACGTTACTTCTTCCTGTCAAGTTCACTCCATAAGTAAAATAAACACCTGCCCCTTGAACCCTATAACCTGCCCCGTCAACTGTAATGTTGTCTTTCTCAATTATTATTCCGTCAGTATCGCTTGAGATGTCATCAGTTAAAGTGTAGAGGTCCCCATTTCGTTGTATTGGTGCTGTTGGTGGGTCTATTGAGCCGTCAGCCCTAATGTAAATGGTTCCACTTGCCTTATTTGGTTGAACGTTAGATGCTAATGTTAACATGCCCACTAACAGTAATGTAACCATTATTCCAGAAACAATTCTCTTCATTCTTCTTTCCCCTTTTCTCTTATAATTATATTTCCATGAAAATGAATTAAGGTTTTCTGTAGCTAACTATAGAAAAAGATTCTATTTGTTATTGAGATTTTATTAATGCGCGCACCCACAGTCAAGCAACAATTTGAAAACCATTTTTATCAATTCATATCAAACAGTGAAAACCCGCAAAGGCTAAACCAACGCCTATTCCAAAATCAGAAAGCAAAAATCAAAGATCCTTTCGACAGCTGATAATGAAAACAAAAAATAATTTTCCCCACTTTCTAGACCTAGAGAGACGCATATGAAACTATAGTATCTGCTTCTCTATTTCATCTATTTCTTCTGACAAAGGCATTCTTGGATAGTTGTAAAGCGGCCCGCCTGGTCGTTCATTATAATAAGGTCGATTGCAGTCAGGACAGCCAGAAGTCAAAAACGGCTTGCCACCTCTTATCACTTGCAATAATTTGTCTTTGGAAACCCCAAAGTCAATTAGGCATCCATCACCGTTAATTGTCATGCTTTCGTATCGTGTCCTCTCATTTGCTATGAGATAGCGAGCAACCTGAATCCTTCTATAATGATCCAGTGAAGGCTGAGAACCACTCTCTAGAGCAGTTCCCGGAACTGGAGTAAATGAAAACAAGCCAGGATATACGCCATTATCAACACACCACTGAATCATTTTGACCATTTCCTCTTCAGTCTCTCCAAGACCAACAATAAGATGCGTACTCACCTTGCCTTTCCCAAAAATTTTCACAGCCTTCCTTAAGGCTTCTCGATGCCCCCTCCATATGTAAGGACCGTCCACTAAAGAACCCTTAATTTTGTCAAAGATATCTTCGGTAGCAGCGTCTAGCGGAATGCCAATTCTATCCACGCCTATCTGAGCTAACTTTTTCATTTCCTCTTCGCCGAATGGTTGACAAGAAACAGAAAGAGGCAAACTAACAACTGACCGAATTTCTTTCACCAAATTCAAAACATCATCAAAAACCATTGGATAATTTAATGCTTGAATACAAATTCGCCTTATCAACCTTTTTTCAGTATGAGCCTTCAGTTTTTGGAGCACTTGATTTGTCGAAAATGTTGGCCACGTTACTCTGGACAGCATGTCTGCTCTGCTTTTGCTTTCTCTGGCTTGAGGGCAGAATCCACAGTTCGCGGAACATTTGTCAGCTCGGTAAGTAAGCAAATAAATAGTTGTGGGCAAAGCATCTAATTTCCCACGCATCAGTCCAAGCACTATGGCTGAGCCAACAGAAACCCGAATCTTATTAGGAATTTTTCCGACTGAAGACTTGTGCAATTGCTAGTCGCCAAGTCTAATTTGTTGACTTCGTTTCCAGCTCTGCCTTTACAGATATTGGCTCTTTAAATATGAACACCACTGGGCAGCTTGCTCCTGTGCTTCTCCACATCGCTTCTAATAGTTCCTTTCTCGCCTTTCCTTCCACATGGACTTTCATGTTCACTTCAGACAATTTCGGTGAGTCAGCAGATTTTTCTGCTTCAGCAGCGACTGCTAACTTGCTTAATGTAACTCCACTTTTCTTTGCGACATCAGCATAGATTGTTACTGCGCAACCTGCTAGGCTCATTAGGGCAAGTTCTAGAGCTGTTGGACCAGTGTCTCCTCCACCCGAAGCCTGTTGCAGATCACATACAACGCTGTGACTTCTTGCATTGTCAACAACCAAACGAACGTTTTCCATCCACATAGCGTTTGCCTTGATCTTAGCCATCTGAAAATCACCTCTCTGCAAGGTTAAAATAGAAACGAAACTAATATTTATCCCTTCAATAGGAGTGAAGAAAAAAATCGAAGGACGCCAAAACCACATGTCCAGCGCCTTTGACTCAAAAGATTGGGAAAATCTGCTGAATGCAAACGAGAAAGAATTGGAAGCAATACTCTCAAAAGCCCAAAGTATGAGTTGGAGAAATTTTGGAAGAAAAATACACTTTTATGCGCCAAGTTTCATTTTCTATAAAACCGATTACTATTACTCTTCACGTTCTGCTTTTCCATCTATTTCGGTGACTGGCTCTTCATGCGCCTTAAAATGCAAGCATTGTGATGGAAGAGTTTTGAATACGATGTTTCCTGCGCTTTCTCCAAAAGAATTGGTTAGTTTGTGCACAAGGTTGAAGAACGAAGGCGCCATTGGTTGCCTAATAAGTGGTGGCTGCCTACCCGATGGTTCCGTTCCGTTAAATAGGTTTACAGATGCCATTTCAGAAATTAAGCGCAACCTTGACATGACAGTGGTTGTGCATACAGGCGTCGTAAGCCGTCCTATGGCAGAAAAGTTGAAGGAAGCAGAAGTTGACGCTGCCCTAATCGACATAATTGGCTCTGACGAAACAGTAAAGGAAGTTTATCAACTAAACGTAAAGGTTGAGGATTATGACAAATCGTTGGAGACTTTACATGAAGTAGGCATCCCATTTGTGCCACATGTTCTCGTTGGACTTCACTATGGCAAGCTTAAAGGCGAATTTCAAGCACTGCAAATGATTTCAAAGTATCAACCTTCAGCAGTAATAGTAATTGCTCTAATTCCGATTCATGGCACACCTATGGAGAATGTTAAACCACCAAGTCCAGAGGATATAGCAAAAGTTTTACTCTCTGCTAAGTTGATGTTGCCCAAAATTCCTCTAGTGCTTGGATGCATGAGACCAAAAGGCAAGCATAAAGTCAAAACTGATACCTTAGCAGTAAAAATGGGGGTTAATGCAATAGCGTTTCCCGCCGAGGAAGCGATTAAGTTGGCTAACTCAATGGGTTTGGAAACAGTGTTTTCATCTCTGTGTTGTTCTCAGATTTTTGAAGACATTCAACGAAGTAGTTTTTAGAAGCCTACAATTAGCGATTCGGTCGCCAATACTCCTACTATTGATCGTATTTTATCGGTAATTATTCGTGACAGTTCTTCAAGTGTAGATGCTTCTACTTGAGCGACTAAGTCATATCTACCAAACACGCCATAAACCTTTGATACTCCTTTTATTTTTGCTATTTCTTCTTTAGCCGATTTTGCAATGCTCAAATATTCTCCTGTTCCTAGTTTTATCAGAACTAGAGCCATCACCATACGCTTCACCTTTTTTCACCATTAAAATGGGCTATGAGAATTTAACGATTTTCTCTTGCGTTTACAAATTGTTGCGGTCCTGAATAGACTTTCAAACCTACTAAAATATTCCAGACGCGTGTTACTATTTGGAACTTTAAGTTCTGCCAATTCCATTTTTCAGAGTCATGAACAATAATTATATACTCTAACGTTACTTTCAACGAAGGCAAGGTGATACGACATGGAAATTAGAGTTTTCTTCTTTGATCGTCCAGGTCCTCAGAACACGGAACATGTTCTGCAAGCTGTTAGGGATAGATTGAGACGAGGAGACGTTAACAAGGTTTTGGTTGCCTCGGAGAGTGGTCGCTTAGCTCTGGAAGTTAAGAATGCTTTTTCCGATAGAACGGTTATTTGTGTGACATATGACGATCGCACCAGACTCAAATATAACAAACCCAAACTAATGAAGGAAGAGTTAGATGAGAAAGGAGTTATAGTTGTTAACAATATTGAAGAACCCATATCTCGGGAATTGAACTTCCGAAATTGGTGGCTTGGAAGGACTGTGAAAATGAAAGGTGAACAAGCTGATCTGTTCTGGATGAGTCTCATATGCGTGGGCGGCCATGGCTTTAGAACAGCCGTGGAGATAGTCTTCATGGCAGTTGAGGCAGGTATAGTTAAGGATGGAGAAAGAGTCGTGAGCATGGCAGGGACTGGCTGGGGTGCTGACGCAGTTATAGTCATGAAAGGGTCAAGATTTGAGGATACGGTAGGAGAATGTCCAGAGAAAAGGTTGAAAATAGAGGAAATACTAGCCATGCCCAAGCAAACGGAGTGGTCTGGATACGGGTAAATAGAATTTGGCTACTATTGTTTTAGAGAGCATGACCCTGAAAGGCATCAACGTATAATTTGAGGTCGAAATAGTCGAAATATTCTTAAATAAGAGCTAATGATAAACTCTGCACTTAAAGAAGGGTAAAGGCTTATGTCCAAACCATTCTACGTAAAATTTGAAGTTCCAAAAGAAGTTGCAGATGCAGCCTATGAAGCCCTACAAATAGCCAGCCAAACAGGTAAAGTAAGAAAAGGCACAAACGAAACAACAAAAGCCATAGAACGTGGGCAAGCAAAACTAGTTGTCATCGCCGAAGACGTGGAACCACCAGAAGTAGTTGCCCACCTCCCGCTATTATGCGAAGAACACAAGATCCCATACATATTCGTGCCAAACAAAGAAAAAATTGGATCCTCCATAGGAATAGACGTTCCAGCAGCCGCGGCATGCATAACAGAAGTCGGAGACGCCACATCGTTAACAAAAGAAATTTTCAAAAGAATTGAAGAACTAAAGAAAAGAGGAAGCAGCTGATGAGCGAAAGGGAGGCAGAGGAGCAATTAACCCCTGCCGAAGTCATTCAAGTGATTGGGCGTACAGGCACAACAGGCGAAATCTCACAAGTCAGAATTCGAATACTTGAAGGCAAAGACAAAGGACGCATCATAACAAGAAACGTAAAAGGACCAGTCAGAACAAGCGACATCCTAATGCTCAGAGAAACCGAAAGAGAAGCAAAGAAAATTTCACGTTAAAAGCTCAGATGAGGGTCAGTCAGTGCCAAAACAACGATCCTGCTCATTTTGTGGACACGATTTCCCATTTGGCACTGGCATCATGTACGTAAGAAATGATGGAACAATCCTCTGGTTCTGTTCAAGCAAGTGCCGAAAAAGCTCAGTCAATCTAAAGAGAGATTCACGCAAGTTCAAGTGGACAAGATACTATGGAAAAGAGGAGAAAGGAAAAGCTTGACTCAGCCCTCAGCTGAGCGCACCCTCGTTTTTTTAAAACCAGAAGCCGCAATGAGGGGATTGATGGGCGAAATAATCACCCGAATTGAAAGAAAAGGCTTCATCATATCCGCAATGAAACTTATACAATTGGCCCGAGAACAAGCAGAAAAAATATATGAAATCCATAAGGGCAAGGACTTTTACGAACCACTCATTGAACATGTCACCTCAGGTCCTGTCTTGGCCCTGATTGTAGAAGGCCCAAATGCTGTTTCATCCATTCGTAGCATGGCAGGAGAAACAAATCCAGTTGAGGCACAACCTGGAACAATACGTGGTGATTACGGCCTCATCACGAGAAAGAACATTATTCATGCTTCAGACACCCTAGAAAACGCCAAAAAAGAAATATCTATTTTCTTTAAGTCAAACGAGGTTCTAAAATATAAGAAACCAACCGAGTCGCAATACTTACTTTAGGCACCTTGTAACTTCTTTCCATAGTTCCTCGTTGTCAATGCAGCCGATGTCTGCAGCATTTAAGTTGCCATCGAAATACCCGTATGATCTAGCCCTACAGCCTCCGCAAATGTACATGTCTTCGCATTTTCCACAACCCACGGTTTGACCGTTTACCTTATAGGTTTCAAGTTTTTCTCTTGTCCTCAGTTTCCACAAAATTGGATTGTTGTCCCAAATGTTTTCAATGTCGTCTTTTAGAATATTACCTATTACAGTGTTTTCATTTGTTGGAAAGAAGACACATGGTTTTATGTCTCCGTTTGGCTCTAAGGCAATATATAATCTTCCTGCTCCGCATCCGCCTAAGAAGTTTGCGACTGCTTCGACACCTTTTATGGCAGCGTAGTGAGCAGAAACAGTGTATTCGTGTCCTTTCTCTTTTGCAATTTTCTTAACTACGCTCGCAAATTGTGGACATGTACTAAAAATTCTGTCTACCTTTATGCTTGTTTTCCCAGTTTTCTTCTCTTCTTCTTTAGATTTAATGTATAAATCAACGATTTTATTCCCAAATATTTGTAAAAGCCCAAGTCTTTCCTTTGGAGTTAAATCGAGTTTCAAATGTTCCTTTGCTCTTCCAGTTGGAATATAATTGAAATGCATGAACCTCACTCCCATCTGGTCTGCTAGTTCCATTATTTTCGGGATTTCATTCAAATTCTCTTTGTGGGCAGTCGTAGCGATGCAGGCGTCCAGATTTTCGTCTACACAGTTACGTATTCCTTTCAGTGTTTTTTCAAAACACCCATGAACCATTCTAAAGTTTTCATGTACCTCTTTGACTGCTCCGTCGAGACTGATTTCAGCATAGTCAACGCCTATTTCTTTAAGTCTTCTAACATTATCCTTTGTTAGCAATGTGCCATTGGTTGCTATGCTTATGAAAGGTATTTTCTTCTTTGCGTAGGCTACAATTTCAAAGAAATCTTTTCGCATTAGAGGCTCACCGCCAGAGAAAGACAAGGCAGGAACACCGGCGTTTGCTATTCTTGAGAGTTCATCTATGGCTTGGTATGCTTGTTCTGTTGAAAGCTCTGGGCGATTTGCCCCTGCATCTTCGTAGCAGTGTTTGCATTTTAGATTGCAGATGTATGTAAAATTCCAGACGATTTCAAAGGGGCCTGCAGGAGTAAATGGGATACGAATTCCATATTTTTTGATTCCCTTCATCATTAAAGCAAATCCCCTCAACCAAGCTCCGCTGTACTCATTATCAAAGAATTTGCTCCCCATGAAACTGGTATCAATACGCATGACTTTACAACCAATTTTGTAGAATGGTTTCGCGACCATGCGGTTTAAACTGCTACAACTTTTGCAGAGTTTGACATTTTCGCCGAGGAAATCTTTGAGAGAGTTTACCAGCAAACTGCCATCTTGCTCGCATTCAATGTCAAATCTCTTTATAATCGCTTTCAAGAAGGGATTCACTACTGGTAAGAGAGTGTTTTCAAGGGAGTCTTTTTTCATAGATTTCCTCTCTACAAACGATAATCAATCTAGCTTTATCCTTAAAAAGAATATTGTAATAGAAAATAGTTCTATGTAGGAACAATTGTTCGAAATAGTTTATAATATCAGCGTGCATTTCATGTTGAGGCTTATCTAAGCAGAGGCTTCCAGTAAGAAAAAAGGAAGAGAGACCAAATGCCTATACGACAACCAATTGTGGTTGTTCTCGGTCATGTCGATACTGGAAAGACTTTGCTACTAGACCAAATCAGAAAAAGCAGTGTTCAAGCACGCGAAGTTGGAGGCATGACACAACACATCGGAGCCAGCTTCTTCCCTCTTGAAACACTCACAGAATTATGTGGTCCTCTTCTGAAAAGATTGAAAGGCAAAATTCAGATTCCTGGGTTGCTTGTTATCGACACGCCAGGGCATGAAGCTTTCGCGAATTTGAGAAAAAGAGGTGGCGGAGTTGCAGACATTGCAATTCTTGTCATTGACATTTTGAAAGGATTTGAAGCTCAAACCTACGAATGCGTTGAAATTCTTAAGGCAAGAAAGACACCATTCATAGTCACAGCAAACAAGATTGACCGCATACCAGGATGGAAATCTAAGGAAAAGGAAGCCTTTCTAGCATCGTATCAGGAGCAAGACCATTACGTTCGCCAAGATTTAGATGAACGATTGTATTCTATTATTGGAACTTTTTCTAGCCTTGGCTTTCAAGCAGATCGTTTTGACAAAATAACGGATTTCACTCGAACAGCATCTATAGTTCCCGTGAGCGCCAAGACGGGTGAAGGGATACCTGAACTTCTTGCAGTTCTAGTCGGTTTGACACAGCAGTATTTGCAATCTAGTCTTCAGGTAACCGAAGGTCCAGCTAAGGGAACGGTGTTAGAAGTCAAGGAAGAGCCTGGACTTGGCATAACTTTGAACGCTGTCATTTATGACGGCATAATTAGGAAAAGCGACGTTATTGTTGTCGGCGGAAAAGAAGAGCCCATTGTGACTAGGGTTCGTGCGGTTCTTTTGCCTAAGCCATTAGATGAAATTAGGGATCCAAGAGACAGGTTTTCTTCGGTTGATGATGTTTCCGCGGCCGCTGGAATAAAAATTGTAGCGCCAGATTTGGAGAATTCTTTGGCCGGAGCGCCTATCTATGTAGTCTCTTCTATGGATAGGCTAGAAGAATATGTCCAAATTGTTTCTGAAGAAGTGAAGAAGATTAGGATTGAAACTGATGTTGATGGAGTTGTGTTGAAAGCTGATGCTTTGGGTTCTCTCGAAGCCATTACCCAAAGCCTGAAGCAAAACAATGTTCCAATACGTCTGGCAGATGTAGGCGACGTATCAAAGCGAGATGTGACAGAGGCAACGGTGGTTAAGGAGCATGAACCGCTTTATGGAGCAGTTTTAGCCTTTAATGTGAAGATATTGCCCGATGCAGAAGAAGAGGCGACTAATCGAAAGGTCCCAATATTTCGGGCGAATATAATCTATCACTTGATCGACGATTACACAAAATGGTTGAAAGCTGAGCAAGAAGCAAGGCTTCAGAAACAGTTAGATTTACTGATTAAACCTGGCAAAATAAGGATTCTTCCGGGCTACGTGTTTAGAAGGGCAAAACCTGCTATCGTAGGAGTCGAAGTCTTATCTGGGCAAATCAAACCGAAGTATGTGCTCATTAAGGAAGATGGATCAGAAGTTGGCGAAGTTATGCAGATTCAAGATAAAGGGGAAGTTGTATCTGAAGCAAAGGCTGGTATGGAAGTTGCGATTTCATTAGACAAAGCGATTGTAGGACGACATATCTTTGAAAAAGACACGTTATATGTGAAAGTGCCGGAAAGCCATGCAAAAGCATTGCTGACAAAGTTTCAAGACAGCTTGTCTCCTGAAGATTTGAGCGCACTAAATGAGTTTGTCGAGTTAATGAGAAAAAGAATACCTTTCTGGGCAGCCTAACCTGAAAACATTCTCGGTGAAGGAGGTGGAGAAGCACCAAAATTTTTTCTTCTCTTCTGAGTAGACTAGACAGCACTATTATCAAGTTTCCCTGGCAACTGTCAAAATCCTAACATAATCAGCCGTGTCATCACAGCTATCCGCAACGCATTCCATTGATTCCAACAAATCTTTCAAATTCAGTAACACACCTGGATCAACCTTGTTCCCATATTTGACAAACAAGCCCTTCACTTTCAAGTAATCTTTATCCACCTTCCCTTCAAAGACATCAACCTTCTGTGACAAAGCTCTAGCTTCAGCTGGATCGCTTCCAAGTTTTTCGATGCTTGCCCACAAAGTATTGGCACAGTCAACTAGGTTTCTAGCCATTTCAACATAAACGCTCCAAATTTCTTCTGGAACTTCTGAATCAATCAACGTTAGAACACTTCTAGCTGAATCTTTCACATGATCCGCCATCACATCCAATCTCTTAACAAGATGCATAATATCCTCCCGATCTTTAGGCGGCAAACTGCCTCTCGTCAACTCTTCGAAAATTGCCCTTCTGAGATTGTCAATTTCCTCTTCGGTTGGAAAAAGCTTATCAATCCATTCTCGCACTTCCTCTTTTTTACCCCTTGAAAACGCTGAAATTGCTTTCTCAAGTTCAGTAACTGTATCAATAGCAAGGGTCATCTCTCTGAAGGCAAAATCCAAAACTTTCGACTTACGCCTTTGCGCAAACCATTTTTCCATTTCAAACCACCTAATAGATACCTATGTTATTTAGAGATGTTTTACTTAAAAAGAATGTATAAATCTTTGCGCAAGAAAGGAATGGAAGATTTAGCATTCATATAGTTTATTAAGTGTCACGATATAGTATATCGATGAAAACATTGAACAAAGGCAAGCCTTCAAGTTCGTCAAAACTCTGCAGAGGCGTAAGACATGGGAGAGACTGAAGAACAGAAACAAGAATTAAAGCCAGTAGTAGTTAAGACCCTAGAAGACACTGAAAGAAAAAAACCAGCCACATTTCGAGAAGTCTATCCTATTTATGAGCCATACGTTTATGCCGCTGTTGTAAGAGAACCATCCACACACAAGATGAAATATGAAATAATCGAACCAACTCTGCTAAAGGAAGAAGAAAAACTACTTGAAGAAATCAAAAATCTCCTAATGGAAGAAGTTGACGTAAACCTCAAAGACCTTGAAACAAAAGAAAAAGCTGCAGAGTACTTGAAAAACAAAGCTTTAGAAGTTATCAGAGACTACCATGTAAAAATTGCTAAAGAAGCCATAGACAAGCTCGTTTACTATATATTGAGAGATTTTATTGGCTATGGAAAAATCGACGCGTTAATGAGAGACCATATGGTCGAAGATATTTCTGCAGATGGAGTTAACATTCCCATTTATGTGTGGCATCGAGAATACGAATCCTTGCCAACTAACATTGTCTATACAAATGTTGATGAATTAAACTCCTTTGTTACTAGGCTTGCATATCTCTCTGGGAAAAACATCTCTATTGCAACGCCAATGCTTGACGCCTCTCTGCCAGACGGAAGTCGTATCCAATTAACCTATGGAAGCGAAATAACAAGAAAGGGCTCAACATTCACGGTTCGACGTTTTCGCATAGATCCCCTTACAATTTCTGATTTAATAACCTTCAACACTCTTTCATCAGAAATGGCCGCACACTTTTGGTATGCCATCGAAAATAAAGCATCATTTCTAGTCGCTGGAGGAGTCGCAGCAGGAAAGACAAGTACGCTAAATTGCCTTTCGATGTTCATTAAACCAGAACTAAAGATTGTAAGCGTTGAAGACACCGCAGAACTAAACCTTCCTCACGAAAATTGGATTCCATCAGTTGTACGACTAGGATTTGGTCTCGAAGAAAAAGGAACAGGCGCCATAACATTGTTTGACCTTCTAAAGGCGGCAGTTAGACAGAGACCCGACTACATAATCGTAGGTGAAGTTCGAGGGAAAGAGGCGTATACGTTATTCCAAGCTATGGCTACGGGGCATTTGGGAATGTGCACAATTCACGGTGAATCAGTAGACGCCGTTATTCACCGACTAGAGTCGGAACCATTAAACATTCCAAGACCTCTCCTCAACATGATTGACGCTATAATGGTTCAATTGCGAACCGAAATCAACGGCAAACCAGCAAGAAGGATCACGACAGTAACAGAGGTAACTGCCTTAGACCCCAGAACAAAAGAACTTCTAACAAATGAAACATTTAGATGGGATACAAAAAATGACAATTTCGTATATTCTGGGCGTAGTCATATTCTAGAAAGAAATATGAAGAAAATGGGGCTTCAGGAAGATCAGGTTCAAGAGGAACTGCGGCGAAGGAGAACGGTCCTTGAATGGATGGCGAAAAATAATATTCGAAGACACAGTGACGTTTCTAATATTATTCGAGAATATTACCTTGATCCAGAACGCGTCTACAAAAGGGCGAGGGTGGGAATGGCGTGAGCCAAAGCAGAATGAGGAAGAGCCTTGAAAAGATTTATCAACGTTTTGCCCATTCGTTTCGACCACTTATATCCACAATTCTTACTCGCTTAGGTCAATGGAGTGCAAGGTTGCAGTTAGACTTAACAAAACCTCAGGTTTTTGCCTATCGAGTTATTGGAGAAAAAACTGCAAGATTCTTGCCTCTCTTTAAAGATGTTGATGCAAACTTGAAAAGGTCAGAAATAAAAATCAACTTTAAGGCTTATGTTAGTCTAACGATTCTCACAACGTTGCTGTTTTTTCTCGCTACATTCTTCACGATTTTCATCTCTTTATTATTCGTTGTTCGCCTTTCCCTCTTATCGTCATTTCTTTTTGGAATAGGCTCAAGTCTACTTTCAGGAGCTTCAACTTTAATTTGTTTCTATGTTTATCCTATTTACCGTGCAGACAACTTTAAAAGAAATATAGAAACTGAACTTCCCTTCACTACTGGTTATATGGCGATTTTAGCTGGAGCTGGAGTTTCTCCAGAAAGAATGCTCCGTTCTTTAGCGCAAATGGATGTCTCACTTGCGGTTTCAAAGGAAGCAAAAACTATAACGCGAGATGTAGAACTTTTTGGCTATGATATCATTTCAGCTTTGGAAGCCTCGTCCAAACGAACTCCTTCTGAAAGATTTAGAGAGCTGCTGGAAGGATTTATTGCTACAATTCATTCCGGTGGAAGCCTAGCAAAGTACTTTTCAGAACGTTCTCGCCAATATATGAAATTGGAAAAAATTGCAATGCGTCGCCTCTCTGACACTCTTGGTGTATTGTCAGAGTTTTATGTTACCCTACTCGTAGCTGGTCCTCTTATGCTTGTGGTGATGCTTGCAGTTATGGCTATGCTTGGTGGAGGTTCAGGATTATTTAATCCACACCTACTGTTGTATCTTCTGACATATCTTGGCATACCTTTGGGATCAATCATTTTTCTGATATTAATAGACGCTGTTTTTCCGAGGCGATAAGAATATGCCTAAAGTTGAAAAACGGGAGAAAAAAGTCGCTTGGATTGTTCCTACCTGCTTAGGTCTCTTCGTCCTCGTTACTGCATATCTAACACTTTGGGGAAAACCTCTCTTTGACGAGTATATCTTTTTTGCAGTGGTGATAATTACTTTTCCTCCAGCAGTTTTGGACTATGTCGATTATCGTTGGAAAAAGTCCGTAGATGAACATTTACCTGATTTATTCAGAAGTATTGTTCAAGCTCAACAAACTGGCATGACTTTGCCTCAAGCTGTGGAAGAGGCTTCAAAACGGCATTATGGATCCTTAACTGGAGAGTTAAGGAAAATGGTGGCTAAAATGTCTTGGGGAATGCCTTTCGAAAAATCTTTTCAATCTCTTAGTCAACGTGTTGACACTACATTAACAAGACGAACCGTTCCACTTATCATCGAGGCTAGCCGAACTGGAGGGCAAATTGAAAAAGTATTCGATCCTATGGGCAAATTTGTTCAATCAACCTTGACGTTAAAAAAGGAGCGTCAAACTCAAATCAGACCATATTTGGCCATCATATATGTTGCATTCTTTGTTTTCCTCGTTACGATAATCTTACTCTTTAAGACGTTTTTTGTCCAGATGGCTGACATTCCTATTATGGGTTTCGCCATTTTATCTCCTGAGGAAGCAAAGAAGATTTTCTTTCACATGAGTATAATACAGGCTTTTTTCAGCGGTCTCATAGCCGGAAAAATGGGTGAAGGAACGATGAGTGCGGGTTTGAAACATAGTATCATTCTGCTGGCTTGCGGATATATTGCCTTTAAGTTCATACTATAGCGGTGAAAAAATGAAAAGAATGTTTAGAGACAAAAGAGGAATAACTCCTGTTCTAAGTAACATCTTGCTAATGGTTATTGCTGTGGCGGGAATGGCAATTGCAATGACTGCTACATATGTCATTACTAGCAATCTGAAAGAGATTATGGGCGAACGCTTTATTGTTGAAGACGTATGGTTCAAAACTCCCAATGTAATTGCGGTGTATATTCGAAACGTGGGCAAAATGGCGATAGAGATATCTGCAGTTTATGTGAACTACACTTCACAATCGTTTTCATCTCTTAGATTAGAAACAGGTGAACATAATTGGCTAAATATCACTTACAATTGGAGCCCAAGCTCTGTTTATTACATTAACATTGTAACTCGAAGGGGAAATCAAGTTGCAAATTATTATGAAGCACCATCTTAAGAAAGACCAACGTGGCGTAAGCAACATAATAGTCGTCGTGTTAAGTCTCATAATCATTGTTGTAATAGTTGCCAACGTTATTTTATGGAGCTATCAGATGAATCAACTGGATTGGGAGAAAATGCAAGAAAGCGTTAGTATTGAAAATGTCACTCAAGGCACTTTAGCTTCCTATAATCCTTCTGGATACATGCTTATAGGATCAACAAAATGGGTATCAGGGAGCATTTCGAATCTAGCTTCTAATGATGGCGTTTACATGGTTTTTAGGAGCTATGCAAGTGCAACATCTGCCCAAACACTCTTTGCCCATCAAGAAACAACAACGATAGGCGCGTCAACATATTATTGGCTAAAACTAAATAGCTCTAACGCCGTAGGAACTACTTTGAGTGTTAGTGCAAAGAATGCAAGAAACCTTCTAGGGAAATTTGTTTATAGTCTTCAAGGAGTTTCTTCTATTTCAGCCAGCACTTGGACATTCTACTATCGTGCATATTCAAGTGACACACTTTCGCACATAGATGTTGACATCATCATCCGGAAGAGCGATGACACGATTAGGACATCATGGGTTCATGTTGCTAATAGTTCCGCTTTAGGCACATCTTATTCAACTGTTTCGGCTACATATACTTGGGCTTCTTACATCGTTGTAAACCAAACCGATTATCTAGAAATAGATTATTATCATCATAACACGGCAACAACGGGGACACCTAGAACAGCGTATCTCCGAATAGACGATAGCACATTGGCAATTGCTGACCAAACACGCGTAACTGGCGTAATGTTTCCAAGCGAGTATACAATGGAAGTCGAGTTTGCTGGTACATCAAATACGGAAACGTGGACTCGGCTCGTTTGGGCTATTGACAGCGCATGGACAACTGGCAACGTTTCAGTTAGATTACAGTTGTACAATTACACATTGGGCGCTTATCCAACAAGTGGAAATGGATACATTTCCTACATTTCAAGTTCAACTCCAGATACAGATGAAACAAAAAACCAAACCATAACTGTAAACACGGCTCACTTTCGCGACGCTTCTGGGAACTGGAAAATAAGAGTCAGAGGAGTTAAAAGCACAAGCGTGCTGTTTGACTCCAATGTTGATTGGGTTGAGGTCAAGCCAGCAATCGATGAAGCACGTTTCACTTTCAAAAATAAGGGAGCTTCAACTTCACACATAGTCTCCTTGTGGATAATCAATTCTACATATCATCAGCGCTATGGCGTAGACATTTTCCTAAATTCTGGACAAACTCTTTCTTATCCTCGAGCAGACATTCGCTTACCTAACGGTCAATATGTGGTTAAGATCGTGACGGACAGAGGCAATGCTGCTGTATATTCTTAAGGCTAAAAAAGATAGCCTCTTATTCTTCTTGCATTAGAATCTGCAACGCTTTTATGACTTCTTTTTGATCCTTGGCTTCAATCAAGTTAATCTTATAGAGGGTTGCTAATTTCTTCCCGCTTTCATTCATTCTTGGAATGGCTACCAAGCATGATTTATCTGGAGCGACATCATAAACTTTTGCAAACAAGGCTATGACAGGCTGTTCGGCGACAACACCATCGGTTGAAGCTGCCACATCAAGCACCGCTACATGTCTGAAAATTCCTTCCTTAGATGCGGTTATGTCAAACATGTGGCTTGCACCAGAAGCCCCCTTCAAGAAACCAGGAGTTTCCACTTTGAAACCACGTTCTTCCAAAAATTCCCTTATTGGCGCAATCAGAACCAAGCCCAAAGATGCTTCTTTTATAGCTTCTTCGCTTATGCTGTAGGAGTACACATCTTTGCAGACTGCTTCATCAAACATGAAACTCTTGTGGCAATTTCGACAGAGATGAGAAGCAATGGGCATGTCAAAACTTTTGTTGCATTCATTGCAGGTACACCATACTCCCGCTTTTCTAAAATCCACTTCAGGCTTGATTAGTTCTCTGTTGCATCTTGGGCAAACAAGTTTATCGGCTACTCGAAAATGTTCTTCTGTATCAATGTATCCACACTTGACATGTTCAATAAGGGAACTTTTTCTGATATTGAAGGCTTTGCAGTTGGGGCAAGAATAAAGAATTGAAACATTTGCTGAATCACAAAATGGGCAATAGACTATTTTGTCAAAGAGTTCTCTCTTCAAAATGCCGACATCGAACAAGTTTTTTAAGAGTTCTTCTGTTGCTGATGGTGTGCCCACTATAGCTTCTACAACAGGGTATCTGTAACCACGAAAAGGGTCATAAACTGGTTCTAATTTGCTAGTTTCTTTACTAGTGAACTTACTTAGAAGCAACTGAACACGATGGTCTTTGTAGACTTCAGACCGCTGAGCTTTAGAAGCCTTAGACATACACTCCTTGACCCCACATGGTTTTTCTTACCCCACTACAAACTCTATTTAATGAAGTGTTGTTTCTTTAAAACATTTTTTGAAAACTTTCCTAAAAAACCACTCTCTGCAGAAATACATTTAAAAGACAATAAATTGTGTTTCAATGATTGGTGTTCAAGAGAATCACCTATGTCACAGAGGAATAAGCGAATCGTTAAGTGCCCAAAATGTAATTTCATTTTTGACATATCTTACGGCAGAACCTTTGCATGTTCAGGATGTCCTTCACTTGTTCAATGTGGCATGGTAAAGTGCCCCAAATGTAGGCATGAATTTCCATTGCCAGGGCAACATGAGCATATTTATTCCAATATTCCGTAAGAAATGCAAGTGAACTAGCATTTAAATGAGTCAATTCCTAGACCCCACCGCGTTTTTTCTGAATTTCAAATTCACAATATTCATCGCCTACGGCTAAACACTTGGTTTCAACAGCTTCAACTGGTTGGCCAAACACCGCGCTGTGGAAACCAGCAATAAAGCCTCTTATCCAGTAGCAAACTTTGTAGGGCTTTTTTTCTCTAGCCAATGCTTCAAAACATTCCTTAACGATAACGGTTCCCGAAATACGTTTGAAGTCAATGTTTTTTACTTCTGCAATGCCCCAACCTGTCGCTTTTGATGCTTGAACAAAGGTTGAAATCAATTCCATGTCTTTGACGCCATATTTTTCACTTAAGTACTTGGCATTGTTGGCGCCATACTTTTTTCCGACATCATAAAGGACAGCTTCCAATCCAGAAGAGGTTAGAATTTTTTCGCATCCTTCCCATATTCCTCTGAAAGTTTCTATGGGCATTGTTATAGCTCTCATGTCTCCATGCAATATTGGAAAATGTATGACTTCAAAAGGTGCAGGATAGGGTCTTTCTAACTTGACATCTACTACAGCATCTAATTTGCGCAACTCCTTTACGATGTCGCTGACATCGCTTTTAGCCTTTGAAATGTCTATGAAAGATGTCCAAGCGCCTAATTTGGAACTACCTGGCAAGTAGAAAATTGATCCCGTTTTGATATTGATGTGGGCGGTTGCGAAAACCTTCGCTGTTTCAGCTAATGCTCCGGGGGCGTCTTTGAGGATGATGCATATCTCATAAAGATTCTCCCCAGGTTCTACTTCAACTACTGAAAAATCTCTTTTTGGAAGGGTCTTCGGTAACAAAGTTAGATATCTCCGTTTCATTTTTTAGCATAATTTCTATCTGAGTCTAATAAAGAATTTAGGACTTTGAAATCTTAATCATCAAAGATGAAAACAACATTAATAGGTAAGAGATGCTTAAAAATCAGCGTTACAATAACTGCTATGGGTGAAACACGTGTCTTCTGAAGAACGTTGGAAACGCTTAATTTTTCGATGGACTACCCAAAAAGGATTAGCAGCAATGGTATCATTTTTCGCACTTACCATCCTCACCGAATACCTTATTGTCGCCTCGTTTCTGTCCTTTGGACTAGCAGACAAACACCTCTTAACTCAGACTTTTCAATTTCCTGGAGCAAACATTTCTTTCACTTTGAGCATTAGCCCGCTTTTTCATCTATTACCAATAGGGGTAATATTTGTTCTCGGTGCCAACTGGATATATCTTACAAAATATGTGGCTGTAGTGCCTCGAAGAATAGAAGCTTCTAAAAAGCCATCTATGATGCCCAAAGGTCGTTATCAAAAGCCAAAATCAAAATCAAGACGCTTCAAGTTAATTAGACAATTTTCTAAGAGTTTGAGCAAACGGTTTGAGAAGCTCACTCGAAGTTTCAAAGCCTTTTCTAATCGCATAAGTGCTGCTTTCCTCCGAATTCGAGGAGTCTCATATATAACGCAACGATTATCTTTTGCGCGAGCAGCCGTAAAAAGTTCCGTTACTGTTCTGGCAGTTTTCATAGTCTCAGTTTTCGGCTTGTATCTTTTGGTTCAGCCGACGTTAATTTACGATGCCGTTATAGGATTTTATGCTGGCAACCCATCATTGCCAATGACGATAAAGGGAATAGCAGAAGGAATAGCCTCATCGCCGATAGGAGGCTTGACCACAGGCGTGAATAACGCTTTAACTGGAATAGCAATGGGGTTCTGGAACACTCTTGAAGGCGCTGGCAAGCTAACCGAATCGCTTGTCCATCTTGACTTGGTATGGAAATATGTTATTTGCCAGAACATTGCAGCATGGGTCTCTGCTCTTATGGTTTGGACTTATGGCAAGTATAGTTCTCAATTGTATCGACGTAAAGGACGATAAAAATTCTAATCAATCTTTCTTCATACCTAATCGACAACTGGTGACAACGCAAAATGGCAGATCGCCCCAGATTTGGTCCAGCTGGAATTCCATTGGCATTTGAGATGCTTAAGCGTCCTGTAGAAGACGTGCCAGACTATTTACGCAGTGAGGGACTTGATGCCTTTGAATATCAGGCAGTAAGGTGGGGACCTAAGCCTCAAATAAAAAAAGAAAACGCCGAAAAACTTGGAAATAAGGCTAAGAAGCATGATGTGCGACTGTCGGTTCATGGCTCTTACTTCATCAACTTCTGCGGAGATGCGTTAACTGTGGAAGCAAGTAAAAGGCGTTTAATTTCATGCATAACAGCCGCAGATTGGATGGAAGCACATGAAGTGGTTTTTCATCCGGGATTTTACAGCAAATCGCATGAGGAAGATTTGCAGCGTTGTGTAAAGGCGATGAGTGAAGTTGTTGAGTCTATAAAATCATCTGGAATAGCTGACGTAAGTCTTGCTCCTGAAACATCGGGTAGAATTTTCCAGTTAGGAAGTTTGGATGAAACATTAACCTTGTGCGAGAAAGTGGAGTCAACAAAGCCCACTATAGACTGGGCTCATCTTCATGCTAGAGAAAGAGGAAAACTGAAGAAGATAGATGATTTTAGGCAAGTAATTGACGAGATTGAAAGAAGATTAGGAGCCAATACTGTGAAGGAACTGCATTGCCACTATACACGCGTAGAATTCGGTCGAATGGGAGAAAGGCGACATCACACAATGGATGAGACGGAATATGGTCCAGATTTCGAGCCTTTGGCAATGCTAATTGCAGAGCTTGACTTAAATCCGGTAATACTTAGTGAAAGCCCAATTCTTGATATAGACTCTCAAAAGATGCAAGATATTGTCTTTAGAGAAATTAGTAAAGGAAACAAGCAATAAATATTAACAGTGCTGTCTAGTTTACTTGGGAGAAAGATAGAAATAATTTTGGTTTTTTCTCCTTCTTCTTCACCTTATCTGTACGTTGTTTTCTCTGCCATGTTGAATGGGTTGCGTTTTGCGATAAGTTTTTGTGTGAATTCGTTTGTCTTGCTGTTGACGTGACAAGACTTGACTCGCCTCGAAGGGTTTAAAAAATTGACAAACGTTGACGAGGCATTGTCCATTTTCTTGAAAACCCTAAAATTGAAAAGATTATCGGCCACTAAAGTCTCTTTACAATTTGCTCTAGAGCGAGTTCTTGCAGATGATGTTACAGCCAAAACTGATCTTCCAAACTTTGATCGCTCAGCAGTTGACGGCTATGCTATTAGGGCTCAAGACAGTTTTGAGGCATCACAATTTAATCCAAAAGTACTCGCCTTAACAGAAAATGAGCAAATCGGGAAGAATGAGGCTAAACAGATATGGACAGGAAACATTCTTCCAAAAGGTGCAGACGCTGTAATTATGCTTGAACATACAAAGGTAGTAAATGGCAAAATAGATGTTTGGAAACCTGTAACGCCTGGTGAAAATGTTTCTAAAAAAGGGGAAGATATTAGAAAAGGAGAAGTCGCGTTAAAGGCTGGAACTAGGCTGAAGTCTCATCATCTTGGATTGCTTGGAGCACTTGGAGAAACGAATGTGAATGTGGTTAGAAAACCTAAAGTTGCCATCTTGTCTACTGGAAACGAACTCATCGATTTAGGCCATGCACCTAGATTCGCTCAAGTGATTGATGTTAACCGATTGATTCTTTCTAATCTATGTCTAGAACTTGGCACAGAACCATACGATCTCGGCATCACAAAAGACGATGCAAACAAAATTGCTGACAAAATCCAAATAGGTCTAAAGCAAGCAGACATGGTTATCACTACAGGAGGAACAAGCGTTGGACTTGCAGACCTCGTTCCAATTGCTGTGAATCAAATTGAAAAGCCTGGCGTAGTTGTGCATGGGGTGGCTATGCGACCAGGAATGCCGACGGCACTTGCAGTTCTCGATGGAAAGCCTGTATTTGTTTTGTCTGGAAATCCTGTGGCTGCTATGGTTGGCTTCGAAGTTTTCGTTAGACCCATTCTTCTAAAATTGTTAGGAATTGAAAATGAACCAAGGCCAGTGTTAAAGGCAAAACTGACTAGAAGAGTTTCGTCTGAGTTGGGTAGGCGAGTGTTTTTGAGAGTTTATGCTTTTGAAAGAGAAGGCGAGTTTTTCGCTGAACCTATTCGTGTGAAAGGGTCTGGCATTTTGTCAACCATGACGAAAGCGAATGGATATGTAATTATTCCAGAGAGTTGTGAAGTTCTCGAAGAAAGTGAATGGGTTTTAGTTCAATTATTTGACAAAATAGGCATCAAATCAGCGAAATAAGTGTGTACTATTTTCGCTTTCTGAGTATCTTTTTGCCTTCCATGTCAGTGGCATATTCAAAGCCTGCTTCAACTAGTTTACATGCTTCGTCAAGATTGTCAACCGCTCTTACCGTGAAATCTTCGTTTTCAAGATTGATCAGCTGAGTGTAGATTAGAGTGCTATTGATATTTTTGTGCCCAAGTAACATTTGACATGGAGGATCTCTTTGGTTCCATGGTATTCTATTGTGGCTTTCCAGTGGCGAATGCATGCATGTAAATATTCGGAAATGAGAGCGATGTTCTGCACTTCTTGGTAATCCTAAGTTTGATTTCATAAACCTTAACTCCAAATTGGCTACGACCACTATGTGAGCGAATAGGAAAAGAGATGTGCGATTAATGATGAAAATCGAGAAATTGATGGTTAAAGACGTTATTACCCTACAAGCAGACGCATCCGCCCACGACGCTGTAAGACTTATGAATAAGAATAGAATAGGTTGCTTAGTGATTGTTTATGACGGCAAGATCGTTGGAATCTTAACTGAAAGGGATCTGCTTGAAAGAGTTTTAGAAAAATGCAAGAATCCCAAAGAAACTAAGGTTTCAGACATAATGACAAAGCACGTTATAGTTGGAAAGCCAGACATGCAACTTGTCGAAGCTACGCAACTCATGTTCAAAAACAAGGTGAAGAAACTACCTATAGTAGAGGGAAACCAATTAGTAGGCCTAGTTACGTTGACCGACATAGCTCGTGCTACAAGTATCGACAAAAAAACTATAGAACTAATTGAAGCACTGTCAAACATGCACATAGTCTAGCAAGCCTAAATGCGTGCACAAAAACAGAAAAAAGAGGAAGTGTGCGGGAACGCATATTTTATCATAGGGTGACATCACTACTAGAGTGTTATTTGACAAAATAGGTATTAAATTAGCGAAATAGGGAGTATCACTTTCGCTTTCTGAATGCATGCGTTATCATAAAAATACTGATTATATCCTTGCAGACACTCTTCTGACTAGCCACCTTGACAATGCTGTTCTAATGATTTTCTCAGCCTCACGCGTAATTTCTTCCACTTCTCTTTTTTTCTTAACGTTTTCATTGTATTCTTCAACGCGTTTATTTGCAACGGCTACTACTTTTTCAAGCCAGCCAAGTTTCTCTTCTATATTGTTTAGAGTAGTCACAAGCCTTAGCTCTTTTCCCACGATGATAACTTTTCTTTCCCAGAAATCTAAGCTTGCACTCAATTCATGTCCAAAATATGCTTGCCAAATGTAAGAGGGGTCGGAGTCTAAAGGCAAGCTGATAATATATGTGCTGGGATAAATTGGGTCTTTCTGAATGTTAATGCTATGGGAATCGATAGGATGTTTGATGTTTACTTTTTTGCCTAATTCTACCAAATTTCCTTCCCGAGTTAAGCTGCGCTATTCTTAATAGTTAAATCTTATGCCAGTTTTCATATATACATGCCTTGCATACTTACAAAGAAAGGGAGGACACCAAAAGAAACAAAGATAGGAGGATTGGAACATGTCTAAAAAACTAGTTTCCTTTAACGAAGCTAAAAGGATTCTTCAGCAAAGATTTTCTGCCAACCCTATTGGAACAGAGAATGCGACCTTATCAGAAGCGTATGAACGTGTTCTTGCCAAAGACATAGTAGCCCACATAGATGTGCCCCCCTTCAACAGAGCAACAGTAGACGGCTACGCCGTGAAGGCAAAAGACACGTTCGGTGCAGACGAAACAAATCCAATCACTTTAAAAATTTGTGGACGCGTAAACGTAGGTGAATTATCGCGTATCGCTGTAGAAAATGGTTCTGCAACGGAAATAGCGACTGGGGCACCCATGCCACAAGGCGCTGACGCCGTCATTATGTTTGAGCATACAATTCAAAAAGATGCTAACGTCATTTTATATCGCCCAGTTTCGAAAGGCGAAAACGTAATGAAAGCTGGTTCGGACATCAAAAAAGGCGATACAATACTGAAGAAAGGACAGGCGTTGTCTTCGTGGGAAATCGGTGCTCTGGCAGCGTTAGGACTGGCAAAAGTTGAAGTATATAAGCGTCCTAGAGTCGCTATAATTTCCACTGGCCCAGAAATAGTTGAGCCAGGAAAACTCCTTCTCTCTGGGAAGATTTATGATATTAACGCTCACACTTTAAGCGCTGCAGTCTTAGAGTGTGGTGGACAGCCGTTTAATTTGGGCATTGTTCCAGATGAAGCAGATAAATTAGAAACAGCGATTAGAAAGGCATTAGGCTCCGCTGATGTTGTCATAACTTCTGGCGGGGTTTCAGCTGGACCAAGAGACATCATTCCTGAAATTCTAAACTCATTGGGCAAACCTGGTATAATTGTCAGCGGTATAGCAGTAAAACCTGGAAAACCCACTACCATAGCAATAGTGGATAAGAAACCAATCTTCTCTTTACCTGGGCCCCCAACGTCTTCTCTCCTCATGTTTCACATCCTTGTCCGCCCAATAATAAGTAAAATAGCTGGAAAAACCGAAGAAGAATTTCCGTTCATTGAAGCAATTACCGGGGAGAAAATGTTTTCAGAGAAAGGACGACGAACCTTCGTTATGGTCAACCTGTCACAGGATAAAACTGGAAGAATTCTCGCCTCGCCAGTTCCAACAGGATTATCCGGAGCTATAACGACTTTGACAAAAGCTGACGGCTTTATTGAAATTCCTGAAAGTCAACAGTTCATCAACGCTGGAGAAGACGCGAAAGTATATTTGCTGAAACCCATTTTAGATTTGTCATTTGTCTTCACTAAAAAAGACTAGCAGAATAGACTCGGAGATAGCCCAAAAGTGAAACAACGAGTACTGCACGGTTCACATGTCGAAAAAAGAATGACCGTTAGTGTAGGCATCCCTGCATATAACGAAGATAGAACAATTTCTCAACTTCTACGCGCTATCCTAAAGCAACCAACTAATGGGTTCATGCTGAAAGAAGTTATCGTAAATGCAAGCGGATCAAATGATGATACAGAAGGCAAGGTTCAGGCTGTGGCCAAGATAGATTCTAGAGTTAAAATAATTTCTACAGGGATGCGGAGTGGAAAGGCGTCTGCTCTTAACGATATTCTTCAATGCATTAAAAGCGACTTGGTGCTCTTCCTAGATGCAGACGTTGTTTTAGAAAAAAATTCCATCTTGAATCTGATAACTCCTCTTCTCCAAGACGAAAAGATAGGCGTTTGCAGCGGCAATATAATGCCCTTAAAAGACTTGCAAAAAGGCTTCTTTGAGTTTACTTCTCTTTTCATTCGGGAACTACACCATGAACTTTGCACCTACTTGATGAGTAAAGGTTTAGCGCCTAAAGTAAATGGGACTTTTTTCGCCTTTCGAAGGGACATCGTAAATTCTTTCCCACGCATAGTTGTTTCCGATGATGAATACGTCTCGTGGCAGGCTCAAAAGAAAGGCTACAAAATTGTTTACGTGCCCAACGCGTTAGTGTTCACGAGGGACCCACACTCTTTTCGCGATTTCATCAGGTGGCAAGGAAGAATAATCGCAGGTCAGTTCTATATGAAAAGGCACTTCAATTATGACGTACCAACCATGCGGATATCGGTTGCAGTTAAGGGAGGTATGCTGAAACTATTTAGCAAATATCGGAGAAAATTTTTGTCTCTCTTAACTTTGTCTCTTCTGGGAGCTTTATCCTTTGTTCTCGCTTATGTAAAATTTGTACAAGGCGACGTTCCATACGTCTATTGATGCCCTAGTTTTTTAATGGCTATTCTGACGGCTTCTTCGCTGTTGCAGTCGGGTTTACAGTGTGTTACAAAAACTTGTCAGGAAGGAAAGAAGAGGTGAGATAGCTCGACTGCAAGTTTTAAATAATCAGTTTTAAATAATCAAACTTACAATCAACACAAAGACAGAAATGCAGTTAGGAGATGCAATGAGGATGTCAATTACGAAAATAGTGGCTATGTTAATTCCCATTATGACGGTTGTTATATGGATTTATCTCTTCCTAATGGCCACGGAGATTTCATTAACCAGATTCCTCTTAGTCAGTGTCCTTGTCCCGGCAGTACTTGCCTCTTTCTACATCGCAATTTTGGTGTGGCGTAAAAGCAAACCGAAAATATGACATTTCCCTTTTATAGTTGAAATTCTTTTCTCTTGGCTGCTATGTATAGAAAACAAAGTGTCAGAAATATTATATGTATAATCAATGCTAGATTGAACAAGAGCACCTCGGTGGTAAGATAAAATGAATACATCGTTGCTGAAGCATAAAGTGCAAATATTTCAAAAGTTATTTGGGGAAAAAAGAGGGCTACAACAAAGAGCACGGTCCAACTTTTCATTTTAATCAATCCATAAGTAATCATCAAACTTAAAAATCCGAGGAAAACGGTTACTAGATTATTGAAGTTAGATAACGCTAGGATAAGGAAATATGCAATTCCGCTGATTAAGTAGAAAACGGACATTAGGGTGATATCCCATCTTTCTATCTTAACTCTTGATTCCGATGTCATTTCTAAACCCCTTAAATTATCCGCTATAACGACGTAGACGAATAAATTAGTTTCCCTAAATTATTGGTCAAATACTCGTAAGTTAAACATTGGTATGAGAAAGAACCACCCTGCCAACTAAAAACTTTAGTTGATATATTTATATTTACAATACGTTAGAGTGTAAGAAACATGAGTTACCGTGAACTTTTTGTTTCTCAATCTCCAGTCTTTAGCGGTTGCCAAAGAACATTTGAAGAAGCAAACTACGTAATTTTAAGCGTGCCATTCGACTTTACTAGCACTTTCAGAACGGGCGCAAGATTTGGTCCACTCGCTATTAGGGAAGCATCGCAAAACATCGAAACCTACAGTTTCCGTTCAAACATTAATGTCGAAGATTTGAAAATTCATGATTTAGGCGACTTACACGTTACGGTGGAGACAGATGAGACTTTGAAACGACTTGAACTAGTTGTAAAAGATATTTTGGATGCAAGAAAAGTCACTATAATAATTGGTGGGGAACACACAATAACCTTAGGGACTACACGAGCTATCGGAAAAAACACTGCGGTCTTAGTTTTTGATGCCCATTTGGACTTGCGAAACGAGTATTTGGGGCAAAAGATGTCGCACACAACTTTCATGCGAAGAATTTGCGAGCAAGTCAATCCGGAGAAGATTGTGGAAGTGGGCACTCGCGCCGTATGTAAAGAAGAACTTAACTACGCAAAAAAATCGCATATTCAATTCTTCACAACGCAACAAATCAGGGAAGATGGCGTTAAAGAAACTGTTAAGAAAATCAACAAAGTTTTAGCGGATACCAGAAAAATTTACTTGACGATAGACATGGATGTTCTTGACCCTGCTTTTGCGCCAGCGGTGCAGAATCCTGAGCCAGATGGCCTATGTATGCGAACTTTTCTCGACATCGTATGCGAGGTATGCGATAGTCGAATAGTTGGTTTTGATTTAGTAGAAGTTGCTCCACACTATGATGCTGGCATAACTGCGATACAGGCTGCAAAAATAATTTTTGAAGTAGTGTGCCATATAGAAAAGGCAAGAAGACATGAGAAAAGAACTATTTGAAATCTTAGATACATACCAAGATTTCTCAGGTTATTGGATCTATGCATGTTCCAAAAGCGTAGATGAACAGATTCGGTTATGGCAAACTTCCTATATGAAGAAGTATCCTGAACTATTAGACAAGCAAGTGCAATGTTACAAAACTGAAAACATAGATTGGCAGGAAATTGCCAAGAAAGTTTTTCCAACACTGCCGACTCGTCTGCGACTTATGCAGAAAGCAAGGAATAACATTCTAGCCTCTTACAAGTCAATTTGTGCGAAAGCCTCACAAAGACTGGAACTTGACTTTAACATTGTGTTAGTTGTTTATGTTGGTATAGGATGCGGGGCTGGATGGGCGACAAAATATGGTGGGCAACCTGCAATACTTCTTAGACTGGAAAACATTGCAGAGGAGAAATGGCACGCAAAGAATAAACTTCAAGGGCTAATATCCCATGAAATAGGGCATCTTGCTCACATGAAATGGCGAAATGAATGGGAAACCTTTGAAGAAAAAGAACAAGACCCACTTTTTCATCTTTACAGTGAAGGTTTCGCTCAAAGATGTGAGCATCTGATTCTTGGGAAAGAAACATGGCATATGGCACAAAATAAAGACTGGAGCTTGTGGGGTGAACAGAATAAAGGTTGGTTAGCTAAAGAATTTCTTGGGAGACTAAACAAGCATGCGTCTGTGAATGATTTCTTTGGCTCTTGGTTTAGTATACAAGGCAAAAGGCAGACCGGCTATTTTCTGGGCCATGCTTTCATCCGGGAACTAGAAAAAGCCTACTGTTTAAGAGAAATAGCAATTTTGAAAGTTGAAGATGTTAGAAAACTAGCTTTGCAGTTTTTAAACTCAATCGCGCATTAAATGAATGATTCGTGTCTCTGGTATTTAGAAAATCCCGGAAAGAAGAAATGAGGTGACAATTTAATTCCATAAAACATGCATTTGAGAATATCGAAGCCGCTGCTTATGCGATTTAATGTTCTTACGAATATTCCTGCGTGTTTTTCATAAGATATTTTGCCAAACATTCCTACTAACCTCGACAGTTTATAGTCTTCCCCCACTGCCAACTCAGGGTCATATGGTCCAAACCCGTTATAACAGATTCTTAAGGCAACATCACGTAACACTGCTATGCTACACCCTGGAATACTGGCGCCAATAATAGGCGAGTCCAGTCTGTTTAGTGTTGGGAATTTTAGGGAAAACCACGTTAACGCATTTAGACCAACTGCACCAAATCGTCTACTAACTTTCTTGCTGTCTCTTGGCCTCAATGATGAAGCTGTTGCAACAATGCGCTTTCTTCTAAATGCATCATATATGACTTTGAACCAGTTGTCGTATTCGTCCATCTCATTGACATACTTGTAGTCCATTTCTGCGCCAGTGGAGAAGAGAGAATCTGCATCTTGGAACACGACTATTTTGCCTTTGGCATACTTAAAGCCGATATTTCTTCCTATGGAAGGTGTATCCCATCCTTTGTATTTAATTACTCCAGACTCGTAAAGTTTCTTCCTCTCCCCTTCATACTCTTCTGGAGAGATAATCTTCATAGAATTTATCGGAGAGAACTCTGCGTTTCCGCCTCCATCAGCAATGATAAACTCTACACTTTTGCCAAACAAGTCTCTAGCAGAGTTCCAGCTACTAAATGTTTCATTTAGAATTTCTTTGTTTTTCTCGTTCTTTGCCGTTGTTATAACTGAAAATATTGGTTCAGCCATGGCATTTGTCCTGCTTCTACTTCTCATTACTTGCTTAATCTTGTTTTAACATAGGATAATGAGTTTTGCCTTAAGAAATCTTCCCATGATGCCAAGAAAAATTATGGTAATAACATAGTTTAGCGACAGTAGAAGTTTTTCACAAGTTTTATTTTTGTCTTCAAACAATCTTAGGTTTGGAGAAAAGGAGGTGAAATGTCAAGATGAAGAGAATTCACTATATGGCCATCGTCGCTCTCACGCTTGCTAGTTTGACAATAATAACCACGCCCAGAGCATGCGCACGCATAGATTATGGAGCTCCTGAACAACCCCCAATCCCAACTGATGCCGTTCCGCCCTCCTATTCCTACCAGAACACAATTCACGAGTTCTACGCAAAAGGTGGATATCAAGGTAGATCGGTGAAAGTTGACTTGTCTAACGCTGGCGGCTACATACTCTATCATGGCGTTCAAATCAGTTTTATTGGCTGGTATAGCCAATACTGGGGAGCCTACCAACTGTTTCTAGTGCATCTCGTTAACGTTACAGAGACAAACTTCTACATTGCCTACCTCTATCTGATGGAATATGGAGGATACAAATGGATAGGCTTCTGGATCTACAGCTACATCAGCATGTGGGGAACAGGAAATCCATCGCAACATGAGTGGGTTGGATGGTTCCTTGGAGACTTCTGGATAGGCGAAGAGACACTAGCGCCTTCTGTTGACGTTCCCGAAATGGAGATAAGAGCTGATTCCAAGTGCATAAATCATCTCTATTCAGATGGGCCATATCTCATCATAAACGCATTCCAAGGATATACAGAAATGACTTTATTTGACGTAGACGTGGAGATGACACTATATCCGCTACTGAACTACTTATTCGTGTATGACCCAACAGTAGGATATTGGCATGAGCTATGGACGCTTGGAGTTGACAACTCTGGAAACTATTACTACATAATCTTCTATATGTACGAGAACTATCCAGATTGGGTGTTGCCGGGCTATATGCTTAGGTTAAATGACTACCGCTTGCAGCTAGGCTACTCATGGTACTATTCTCCATGGTGGTATCAACTCGAAGTCGGCCCATAAACAGTACTAATCCATGTAAGCAACAAGGCAGAAAGATTCACAATTCTGAAGACCCATTCTTTTTTTTATCATTGCAGAAAATCAGCTCAAAAAATTTTGGGCATTTTCTAGTCGTTGTAAATTGGCTGAAAAGATTACTTATTATCCTCCGGTAGCGCTATGACAATCAAAGTTCTCGCGCCTACGTATTCTGTGCCCCCGAAAACTTTCCACTGAATTCTGACTAGGTATGTGCCGGCGTTGACTACGCTGTGAAAGTTGAAACTGTGTGCTCCATAGCTTAGAGTAGTGTTAGCTGCTGGAGTGTAAAACACTTGTTGCGTTAATATGCTTGGCATAAGATGCTCTAGAACCACGTACAAGAGTTGACAAAATCCAAGCCTGTTATCTGGCTCTCTATAAATAGACCTATATATAAGAGGGGTAGGTCAACTGTTGCTAGACCGACCACAAAAACATACGCTATAAGCTCAAAACTGGATTATATAGAGTTCTAGAATAACTGTTCTAGAGGAATATCAAACAAAAGTTAATACACTACTATTGTTAAGTATGAATTGAGAAAGGAAGAGACGTCTAATGAACTTCGTAGAGCTAATGCTTGCAGAAAGCCTCCAAAACAGAAACCCTCAACTCGACCTTCAAGACACAGATAGGAAAGTTTTACGAATCGCCTGCGAGGACTTCATCAATTTCCTGAAGGTCCATTGGAAACTTGTTGGACAAGAAATAGTTGAAGTGGAGCTAACAGAAAAGATACGTCAATATCACCAGGAAAACCCAGAAGAGCTAGTGGAGTTCGTAAACCTATGGTCAGGAATATGGATGAAGAAATGGAGCGAACGGGTTAAACTTCTCTTGGCACAGGAAAACTCTGAACGCTGGAAAGAAGCCAATGCGAGACTTGTTAAAGCAGAACCAACGTGGAGGCGACTTCGAAACCGCAGCGAAATGGAAGATATGGTAATTGATGTGTTGGTCAGAAACGGAGAAATCTGCGGAACATACATCTTAGCCGAGAACCTATTGAAGAATGAATTAGTACCATACACCGATGGAAAAATCTTCACCAACGAGGAACTTTTAGCAATAACCACTAAGGCAATAAAAAAAGCAAAACAGCTTTCTCAAAGCAAAGGTCCATTAATTTTTGTCAAAGTTGACAGAAAATTTTTCCAATTCATAAAATAAAGTAAAGTCTCACGTTGACTGTTTATCAAAGCCTATTTCTACTTAAACAATCAAATTTGACGAATTTAAGGAATAAATCTTGGAACAGAAAATCAAAGCAACGATTGTCTGGCTTATCTTGAATGGAAATACGGAAAAAGCAATAACACTGCTCGCCGAACATTATAGTGTTAATGCGCCAAAGATAAAAGTTGGCTTACTCAAAGGACGCAAAAAGCAAGTCCTTGGATGCTATAAGGCTAGAGATAAGACAATTTTCGTTTTGAACAGCGATACGCTTAAGGAGCCCTTCATCATTCTACACGAGTTTTACCATCACCTAAGGACAGCTGCAGATGCAAAACATAGGGGAACTGAAAAGCATGCAAACGACTTTGCTAAAGAATTCATTCAAGCATACAAATCAATGATGACTAAGATTACGGGAAACATTGGTTAAACATAATAAATTGCGTATGCTCTATCCAATTAGGGTCTATGCATTCAGCTTTGGGTCTGTACGGTCGTTTGAAAATTTGATATCAATTATCTAATTCTATCTCTACTTAGAGTTTTAGTTTGCCAGGAATATTCTCTAATGGAAGCAGATTCCCCATATCCACATGCAGCGCACCGTTTTCTCTTTATATCGTAAGCCCTTCTTCCACATCGCCTGCAACGTATATGAAGAATTTTTCTAGCCCGTTTTCCAAAAGAAGGCGTACCCTTGCTCATCTTTCCCAATGTCTTCACCTAGGAGGTGGCGAAATTATTATGACATTGTCTCCACGCACTATGATAACGCCTAGTTTTTTTACATTCTCTCCGTCTGTTGTATCTTCTGTCTCTTCTAGCACTAAGTTAAGGTGCTGGTCAAAACCTTTCAGTCTTCCACGGAGACTTTTTCCACCTTTCAGTCTAACGAGAACAATTTTTCCAAGGCTTTCTTCTAAGAGTTGAGTTGTCATTTCGCTCATTATGTTAACCTCGTACTTACTTCAGAGTCTTTGTGCTTTTATAGGTGCGAATGTTCCATAATTTAAATGTTATTACATGAAGTAGGGGAAGTCGATGTCTAAAATCTTTCGAAGACATTCCCTTAGAGAAAAGGAAGCGAGAAATGTTATTCCAGAGTTTTCAAAGAAAGCTAAGGTAGAGGCTGAGCTACTATTTGAATCAAGGAAGCATATTGAAACCGTTGAAACTGCAGATGCCAAAGTTTATCTCATCGATGGAAAGCCTTTGCTAGCAAGTTCAGATGGGAGACTATTTCCAACCCTGTTCTTCAATGGAGTTTTTTCTTTTCTTCCAAAAATTGTGGTGGACATGGGTGCCATTTCATACGTTTGCAATGGAGCCGATGTAATGGCCCCTGGTGTTGTTCGCATAGAAGGACAGTTTGACGTAGATGATTTTGTACTTGTTGTTGATGAATGCCATAGTAAACCTTTAGCCATAGGCTCCGCTCTTCTAAATTCGCAGACTGCTAAACAAACTAAGCATGGAAAAATTGCCAAAAACCTCCATTACGTCGGAGATAAACTCTGGGCATCATTGAAAAATCAATGGTAGACAAATCTTTGCTTAATACTGGTTCGCAAACATTTTAAACACACGTAAAGCAATCTAAATCTACACAGATAAGCGTGTCAAAAATCTTGGAAAATGAAGAAATGTTAAAAGTCAATACAACAGAGTTAACTTAAGGAGAAAGATCTGTTGCCAAATTTAAGGAGAGCCATAAAGAAAATTGGCCAAAAAGTGAAGGGAACCGAAAACTCAGAAATATCTAAAGCAAACTCTGCATCTCCTTCTACAAATGACACGCAAAAGAGATATTTGAGAGCATTGCCTTTGCGTGCACTTGAAGATGTAGAAGTTGTAAAGGATGAGGTTAAGTCTGGAAACATTCTTATTCTCCGTATCACTCCGCTAGCAAAGAAAAGTGTTGAAGATGTAAAACAAGCTGTGAATGAATTATGCGAGTTTGTGGAGCATGTTGGTGGAGACATTGCCCGTTTAGGTGAAGAACGTGTGGTTGTTACACCTTCCTCTATTCGAATTTGGCGGGAAAAAGCATCTATGCCAACCGAGGAAACTGCAACAGCTGCATGAATTGCATTTAGATTTAGTCTTTCCAACAACAGCCTTTATCGAAGCCTAATTGTTTCAAGAATCCCAGGCGCTACAGTGTCAATTTTATATTTTCTTCTGAATAAGTTAGATATGCTTAAACATTTCATTCTCTCGCCGTGGCACACAATGATTTTTTCAAGCTTTGGCGAAACTCGATGGATATAATTGATTATCTGCCTTCTATCTGAGTGCCCTGAAAATCCTTCGATAGAATCAATTCCTAGTCTAATCTTGATTACCTCAATTTTTCCTTCGCCATTCATCATTGGCACCTCTGTTAAACCTTTCTGCACTCTTCGTCCTAGTGTTCCTTCAATTTGATAGCTAACAAAGATTACCATGCTGCGTTCATCTGGCGCTAACTCTCTAAAGTAATCAATCACTGGTCCGCCCTCAAGCATGCCAGAAGTGGCTATGATGATACATGGTTTTCCCTCGATGATTTCTTCTCTGGCACTGGGGTGCTCCACCATTGTGAAGTAGTCTGACTGAAATGGATTAACTCCCTCATGCAATATGCTATTTCGTACTTCTCTTGCTAAGTACTCAGGATACGCTGTGTGGATCGCTGTGGCTTCTGAAATCATACCTTCAAGAAATACGGGTGCTTCCTTTAGCAATCCGCGGTGCATGTAGCCATCGATGATTAACATAATTTCCTGAGCCCTGCCGACCGCAGGAACTGGAATCATAACTTTGCCGTCACGATTTAGGGTGTTATTTATTATTGATACTAATTTTTCTTCAGCCTCTATGCGAGAAGGCATTATGTCTTGGGCGGCGCCGTAAGTGCTTTCTGTTATTATTGTCTCTACTCTTGGAAACTCTGTAACCGCTGGCTCAAGAAGCATTGTAGGTGCAAACTTATAGTCACTTGTGTAAACAACATTGTGGATACCTTCTCCAATGTGTAAATGCACTAAAGATGAGCCCAGTATGTGTCCAGCATTATGCAGTGTCAAACGAACATCAGGGGCGATATCAGTCACGGATCCGTATCGTAGAGGCATTGTGTGCAAAACTGTTTCTCGTACATCTTTTTGATCATAAGGTGCCATAAACCCCTGCTTGCTACTTACATCCAAATAGTCTAGTTGAAGCAGTGTCATGAGATTAGAGGTTGGAGCTGAACAATAGACTGGTCCATCATAGCCATACTTGAACAGAAATGGAAGAAAGCCACAATGATCAAGATGCGCGTGACTAACCACTACAGCATCTAAGGAATCGAGATCAAATTGAGGAGCATCAAGTCTTGGGAAGGCTTCAAGTGGCTCTGATGAACCTGGGTTTATGCCACAGTCAAGAAGCACATGGCTTTCTCTTGTCTGCAAGAGTATGGCTGATCTTCCTACCTCTTGGAAACCGCCTAAAGCTGTGATTCTAATATCCCCAACTTTCAAAACTGTGGGCCTGAATATTCTTTCGCCAACTGTACGAAGTATTCGTTCCCGTTCTTTGCTTTCGCTGTGAAGATAATGTCGCATGCGATCTATTATTTTTGAAGGTATTGGAGGGCTCCTTAGGATGCGTGGTCTCCACTTTGTTTGTCTAACAACATCCTGCAGAATTGTTCCATTCTTTCCAATGGCCACTCCTGGTTTTTTCGCTTCAATGATCACTTCTCCAAGACTTGGATCGAAGCTTATGTCCGTGATTTCTGCTTCTTTTGGGATAATTTCACGTACAAGCCTCTCCACCTCATTCTCTTCCAATCTTACTGATGGGTCAGAGCGGACAACTATCCTTTTTCTGATTACGTTGACAATATCGGTTATTACGAAACCCTGTTCAATTAGCACTTCAGGTTTTTTTGTGTAAATTGCCAGAGCTGGCCCTTCGTATTCAATTCTAGTAATTTCTGCCTCTTTGGGAACATGTTCCAGTACATACTGGCTTATTTCAACTTTGGTCTTTTCCGGTGCTGTCACGTTTGTTTATCGCTCCTAAGAGCCTGCAAGAATTTTTCTTTTTTCTTCGTTGTTCAGTTCACGATAGCCTGTTTCATCAATAATTGACACATCAAAGCTGTCTCCGCTTGCAGCGTCCCTTTTCATAGCTGAATCGACTGCATGCACTACGATGGGGAGAAGGTTTTTGATTTTCATGTCTTCTTTGTATTTGTCTTCTAGAACGCCGTAGGCTATAGGAGAGCCTGAGCCGGTCGCTACACATTTTTCTTCTGTTAGGCTGCCTAATGGGTCTAGGGCAAATATGTGTGGTCCTGTGTCGTCTACGCCTCCGACGAGAACTTGGGCTATTAATGGTGCCATGCGAACTGAAAATAGAAGATTTGAGACAAGTCGGGCTGCAGATTTTATGGGTATGGGTCTTCCATTATTAATCCTATAAAGTTGGGCATTTGCCGTTAATATGTCCACAGTTCTCTGAGCGTCTGCAACTACGCCAGATATGGTCATGGCTAGATGGTTGTCTATTTTGTAGATTTTCTTTCCTTTCTTGTGGGCTATGAAATATCCCATGGTTACTCGCGTATCTGAAGCCAAGATGACTCCGTTTTCGCAAACTACTCCGATTGTTGTTGTGCCTTTTAGGGCTAATCGATTTATGGGTTCAGACATTTTCTGTTTCACCTGAAAATCAAACTTCTTATGTTCTGGTTTTGAACCAGAAGTAAGCGACATGTATTCATAACTGACTACTTAATTAGCATTACGGTAGTTGTTTCAGATATTAAGTGTTACTTCCATTTCCGATTCCTGAATAGCATTGTATATTCTGGTGTTATGCAGATGTATTCAAACCCTGCCTCAATGAGTTCAGACAAATAGATTAATGCACGCGCAATAGTTTGTGCTTTGTTGTCTACTCTTTCTTGATAAATTGGGAAATTTTTTTGTTTTTTCATCAACTGGTGAGGGATAGTTTGGTTTTAGCTGTCTGATTTTGAAGCAGACGCCGCTAGAAGTTATGTTAGTTTCATCAATGATAGGAATTGAAAACCAAGTTTTTCACCGATGTTTGTCATGTCCAATACGGCACTTCTTGTGCACGCAGAAAGTATGCATGCAAATATTTACTTACACCCCTTTCATTTTAACTTCGAGGGAATTGACGTTGGATATTTTTGAGGCTTTCAAAAAAGGAAATCAGTTAGATCATATGAGCCCGCCCCAGTTCCAGTTGAGACGCTGAGGAAAGTTTTAGAGGCGGCCAGGCTTGCTCCTTCGGCTGGAAACCTTCAGCCTTAGCGCTTTATCGTGGTTACAGATCCAGATAAAAGAAGAAAAATTGCTAGGGGATGTAGACTTGGTCATTTCTTGTCAGAATCACCCTTGGTTATTGTTGGATGTGGCGATCAGAAGGCTTCTCCGCGTTGGTATGCCATTGACACGTGCATTGCTATGGAGAATCTTGTGCTTGCCGCCACTGGCGAAGGACTTGGAACGTGCTGGATAGGCGTCTTCAACAAAAAGACAATCAGAGAAAGCTAAAAATACCAAGTCATCTGAAGATTGTCGCGCTTCTAGCTTTAGGTCATCCAAGAGAGAAACTGGCCATCTTAGCTAAGGTAGCTCATTTGATAAGGGCCTAAAAAGAAACTGGAGAAAATAGCCTACCTCGAAGAGTATGGTAAAAAGTTTCTAGTTCCCTCATAAAATATTCTCTTCCACCGGATGACTAAAAATAAATATGCATTCAAGCCTAAATAGGAATCAAGCACATACCTAAAATCGTGATTAACATTGACTATGCCTGCACATCGCATGCAGCTTCCAAGAGAAGTTATTGTCGGAAACAACACTCTAAAAATGATCGGTGATATCTGCAAAAGGCTAGGCTTCTCCAAATCTGCATTTATAGTAACAGGACCTCACACACGGGATATTGCAGGCAAAATGGTTGATGACTTACTTGAAGATGCAGGAATAAATGTGGGCCATATCATGGTTTCTTCTTCCACTTTATGGGATGTTAAAGCAGTTGAAGAAAAGATACAAGAGGTAAAGCCACAGGTGCTTCTTGGAATCGGCGGAGGCACAAAAATCGACGTAGCAAAACTTAGCTCAGCACGTCAAGGCATTCCTTTCATGAGTATCCCAACTACAGCCTCTCATGATGGAATCGCTGGTCCACTTGTTTCGCTTAAAGGGTTAAGCAAACCATACTCAGAAATGGCGCAGTCACCAATCGCCATTATTGCAGATACAAGTATAATAGCAAAGGCATCGCATCGATTAACAGCTAGCGGATGTGGAGACGTCATAGCAAAGTTTACGGCAGTTCGCGATTGGAAACTTGCCCACGAAGTTAAAAACGAATATTATGGCGAATATGCGGCAAGCCTAGCTTTGATGAGTGCAAAGCTTGTAGTGAAGAATGCACAGCTCATTCAACCAAGCAAAGAAAACGGTATACGCGTCCTTCTAGAAGCATTGATAAGCTGTGGCGTCGCAATGAGCATCGCAGGAAATAGCAGACCATGCAGCGGCTCCGAACATTTATTCAGCCACGCTCTTGACCATGTCTCACCAAACTCCGCCTTGCATGGCGAACAATGCGGCATTGGAGCTATAATGATGGCACACCTTTATGAAATGAATTGGAAACGCATTAAAGAAACGTTAGAAAAGGTTGGTGCTCCAACAACTGCAAAAGGTCTCGGGGTGAAACCAGACCACGTAATAGAAGCCCTTGTACAAGCATCTTCAATACGACCAGACAGATATACCATTTTAGATAGACAAAAAATGAACTACAATTCCGCAGAGAAGCTTGCGAAAATTACTGGTGTAATAGACTAACAATTCTCTTTTAGTCAATGTTCAGCGCGAATGTTTGGAAGCACTTTTGCAATTCTTCGCATTATTTGGGTTTTGGAGCCCTCTTTAGATACTATAAGTAAGCCTGCCTTTCGCCAAGGCTCTCTCGAATGTGCCGCATTAGTAATAGTTTGAGATCGAAGTCCTAATCTCTGAACTGCCTTTTCTAGCTCCTCTATCCTCGGAGACTGAATAGCGTAACCTTTTGGAATCTTCCGCCCTTCTGCTCTAGTTTTGGTGGAATCGAAGTAAACTGGCCAAAGAATGATTTTATCCTTTCTCTGCATATATATACCCAAATTGTTAAAAGATCTGGAGCTCTTTAATTATTGCGGTTCTACTCGTTCTTCTACAGCAATAGAAATAAGGAAGAAAAGAAGCCAAATATTTAAAGAGACTTTGATTTCTTCCAGAAAAACAGAACGAGGCACATACACTTTGAAAGTTTCTCAGAAACCTTTAAATAAAGCGCTTCGGACAACTTTTTAGCCTTTTGTGAGGGGAAAGAAGAAGTTTGGAGAGAATAGGTAAGGTCCTTCACATAACTTCTGACAAAAACATCATTCTTAAAGCGGAAAACCGTGCACAAATTGGCGATAGAGTTGTTGATGAAAACCTTAAACCTGTTGGAAAAATCTTTGACATATTTGGTCCTGTTTCTTCGCCTTACGTTTCAGTGAAAGCAGACACAGAAAATCTTCACTCTTTCATTAACAGAATTCTTTACATGGTCCCCTCCAAGAGTCCGAGAAAAGGAAGAGGAAAAAGAAGATGAGTGAAGAAGAAGAGGCACCTTTATCGCGTCTGAAGGTTCAACAGTGCTCCGAATGTGGAAGCACAAGAATCATGCGCGACTCCGAATCCGCTGAAATTGTGTGCATGGATTGCGGATTTGTCATCGCCACAAAACTTGCGGACAGAGGACCAGAATGGCGTGCATTTGACGATGAGCAACGCGCTAAACGAACCAGAGTTGGCGCCCCCTTAACCTATACAATTCATGATAAAGGATTATCCACAATGATTGATTGGCATGATAGAGACATTTATGGAAAAAGGCTTTCGCCTGGTCAAAAGGCTCAGATTTATCGGCTTCGAAAGTGGCAAAGGCGCATACGGGTCTCTGACGCGACAGAAAGAAATCTTGCATTCGCTCTTTCTGAGGTTTCAAAAATATCCAACTCACTTAGTTTGCCGAAAAACATCCTTGAGACGGCATCTGTTATTTATCGAAAAGCTGTCAAAGAACATCTTATCCGCGGAAGGTCTATTCAAGGGGTTACCGCAGCCGCGATATATGTTGCATGCAGACAATGCGGACTCGCAAGAACCTTAGAAGAAATTGCTCAGGCTTCAAACATTAACAGAAAAGAGATTGGACGTAGTTACAGGTTCTTAATAAAAGAACTGAACTATTTTATTCCCCCATTAAAGCCAAGCCAATACATCACAAAGTTCTCCAATCAACTTACTATGCAAGGAAAAGTTGAAGAAATTGCACATAAGATTCTGACTACCGCAAAAGATTTGAAACTAACTTCTGGCAGAGGACCAACTGGCATAGCTGCAGCTGCCAGCTACATTGCTTCGGTGCTTACTGGCGAAAGAAAAACCCAAAGAGAAATCGCTGAAATTGCTCAAGTTACAGAGGTAACTATTCGGAATCGTTACAAAGAGTTGGTTGAACGCCTACTGTTCATAATAGCTCTTTAAACTCTCTCTTTTATTTTGTTTTTCGACATAGTATGACGTTCGGATGAAAGTATAGCATTTATCAGAGTCAAATTGTATTTTGGAGAATATTCCATGGATATCAAGGTTCAGAAAAAAAACAATGTGACCAAAAATTGAGTCTCTAGTCAGTGTAAGAGCGATAAAAGAATAATTTTTGTTCTTCTTCTTCACTGAGAATGCCTAAGTAGTCAAGAACAAAAAATTACTTGGAACACTGACATAAAGGGACCTTCTAAAGAAGTTCTCGAAATACTCGGTTTCGTGGCTACCAAAGCACTTTCTTAGGTTAAATACTTTTGGTAATATTCTTGAGCTTTTTTAACAGCCTTTTCTGGATTTTTTAGAATAGGGTAAGCACTATTTGGCGATAATTTTGTGCATTTTCCGAAGTATTCCTTGACCTTTGCTACATCACCTTCATAGATTGCCAGTCTTCCTGCAATCTCATACCATATTTTCGCTTTCAGAGTATTTCCTTGCTTTTCGAATTCCTTTGCCTTCTTCGCGACATCGACAGATGAAGTGCCAATTTTTCTAGGGTCTAAATACATTGTCCTACTTAGTGCCTCATAGGATTCCTTATCACCCGCACAAATTTTTTCCAAATCGGTACCGATCGTCTTTTGCTTTGGGCTCTCTTTCTGCTTTTCTCTTTTCCTTCTTAATCTATCTAGTAACCCCCTGACTGTTGCCCCATTTTTAATTGTGCATTAATATAGTAAGTATTTAAGTTTAAACTTAAGAGAAGATAATTTTTCGTAATAGTTAACCTAAAATAATCATCTGCTTATAATAAGGAGTCATGCCTTACAAGTTCAGCTTTGATCTCTCGCGCATATCCAAATCTTTCTTCAGGGAAGTGGCTAGAGTCGCTCACGAAAAGAATGTGCATCGAACGATGGGTGAGAAAGCAAAGCACTTAGCTGAAAAATTCAAAATTCGCGAAATCACTGGGCTAGATGTTCCTGACGCTATTACACTTGTTGAAGACCTTGTAGACATCTATGTCAAAAACCTCTCAGACAAAGAAAAGTTTCAGAAGGTTAAAAGACGAGCCTTGTTTTTGCCCCACTGCTCAAGAAAGTATATGGATAGCAGATGTCAAGCACGCTTCGACCCAAAAATCCCATCTTACCTTTGCGCCCATTGCTCTCCAGACTGTTTGGTCAATCAAGGAACTACATTTGGAAAAAAGAAAGGCTACGATGTATACGTGTTGCCAGGCGGTTCTTGCGTCCTCAAGTTACTAAAGAACAGTTTTTATGAAGGCATTGTGGGGGTCGCTTGCAGTCAAGAACTGAAAATGGCAGAACAAGTTCTCAAAGGTCTTAACATGGCTGGACAAGCAGTTCCGCTTGCTAAGAATGGCTGTGCGAACACGAAGTTCAGTGTAGAAAGTCTTGAAAAAGTTCTTTAAGGCTTATTCTAAATCATGGCTTTATTTACCAATTCTATTACGTCGTACATTTTCAGTTTAGAACCATACTTATTTATGGCATCGTTCAAGTTTCGCCAGCAGAATGGACACGCAGAAACTATGGCATCGATTCCAAGCTTTTCTGCCTCTTTTACGCGTTCGCCAGCAATTTCAACAGCCCATTCCGGGTAACCAGATTTGACTCCTCCTCCTGATCCACAGCACCAAGCGTTTTCTCGGTTTCTTGGCATTTCGACAAGTTCTATGCTTGGAATATCTTTGAGTACGTTTCTAGGAGCATCGTATACGCCTACATGTCTTCCAAGATGGCATGGATCATGATAGGTTACTCGCATTTTGACATCTTTTTCGAGTTTTATTTCGCCATTTTTGATAAGCTGTTCTAGAAGTTGAGTTGTGTGAAGAATTTCGAAGTTATGTTTCGTTTCCAGTATGTCTTCATACTCTTCTGTGTAGTCGCGTTTCCATGTTCTGTAGCATCCGGAGCACGTGGTGACTATTCTTTTTGCATCAGCTTTCTCTGCCTCACTGATGTTGTGTTGAGCTATATTTTTCGCTGAAACCCAACTGGTTTCCCACTGTCCAGTTCTCAGAAGTGGCGAAGCACAGCACCATTCATCTTTAAGCGCTGTAAAGTCTAAATTTGCCTTTCTAAAAACTTCAACTGTTGCTTGAGCTAATTCCTTCTGCCTATATGCCGATGTGCAACCTGCAAAGTATACGTTTTCAGCTTTGCATGGTAGTTTGATGTTGTTTGGCAACCAATTCATGCGGTCTTTGTGTAATTCTATGTAGGGATTGTGTTCTTTGCCGATATGCATTCCGAAGGCTTTTTGTTTGCCTGGTAGGCCTGAGCCAGCTTTAACGCATTCTGCTCTTAGGGCTTCGATTAGCGAAATCATCCTATGCCTATACCCAACTTCAGGCTCTTCTAGCGTGCATTGTTGTTGGCAGCTTCCGCATGTGGGGCAAGCGAAGAGTATGTCAACTAGTTTAGGGTCTTTGATGTCAACTTTTCCTTCTAACAATGCTCTTGCAACCCATGATTTTCCTCCGCCGAAATAGGCTTCGAACTTGTATTTTTCCCCAGATGGGCATGTAGTCTGAAAACTTCCTTCTGGCCATACTCCTGGTTTAGTGGGCCACATCCACGTGAAAGTGCATAATCTGCAGTGCAGGCAGTTGTATGCGTCTTCTTTAAATTTTTCAATGTGCACCATGATTCTTCTCTCCTTATTTTAGGGCTAGTCTTTCTGGATGCATTATGCCGTTTGGGTCCAATGTTTTCTTCACCTTCTTCAGCAGATCGTAGTATCCAATTGATTTTGACATTGCCCTTGGCGCATGAATAGTGTTTGGTCTGTAAGGAATTCCACCAAGGCTCAAGAATCTTTCAGTCATTTCGGCATCTAATGCCTCTACTGCCTTGAACTCTTCAGGCGTTTTGGGATCGAATAAGACGATTGGCATTACAAGTCCCTGCCGACCATGGTCAACTGCTGCGAGCCAAACGACTGGAGAAAATTTGTGTTTAGTCATCAGTTTTTCTGCCTCCTCTCCGAATACTGCAGCGTCTTTCCATGGAACATACCATGTTACGAAGAGTAAGCCTCCGCCCTTATGCCCTGCATAGGGAACTGATATTCTGTTGGGTTTTGTTAATCTGGCTATAATGTTGCGCATGTCTAATTTCCATTCGAAAATGTTCTTTTCTCCATACTCTTTCTGATACTTCTTCAGGGCTTCGTTTATTTTTTTCTTCATGTTTTCAAGTTCTTCTTTGCTGTCGGCACCTAGCTCAAAGTTCATCCAAACGGCTGGTAGAAAGTCTGGCTTTGCTGGCGGCGGCCACTTATATCTTGCACGTCTACAAGTTGCTAAATAATGGTTTCCGCCTTGAGCTAAGTCTACAAACTCCATTTTTAAAACATCCAAACATGGGTCGATTATGTGCTTCCAGTCGTTTGCTCCAAAGGCTACTACGTCTCTGAACTTTGCCATAGGATATATTTTGACTGCCATTTTTGTGACTATGCCTAGAGTTCCTTGCGCTCCAAGAAATAGCCCTGTAAGATCTGGTCCAAACATCCATTTGTAGAAGCTTTTTGCTGTAGGCAACGCATATGAACCTGTGCGGACAACCTCTCCTGTTGGCAACACGACTTCAAGTCCCAAAACTGCGTCTGCGGCTGAGCCGTATCTTGTTGAGAGAAAGTGAAAGCCTCTGTCAAGATGGTCGCCTAAAATCGTGGCTGATGGCGGTGCTCCATCTGGGATGCCTGGGCGATAGTCTGGATGGTTTTCTTGCATGAATTTCCATGCTTGGGCAGAGGTTACGCCAGGTTCCACAATCATGTATCTGGCGTCTGTGTTGACTTCTATTATTTTGTTCATTCTTCGTAGGTCGAGAAGTATTGAATCTTCTCGCATTGGCGTGGCTTCTCCGCCACTTAAGCCTCCAGAGTGTGGAACAACGGGAACCTTTTTTTCGTTTGCAAGTGTGAGAATTTTTCTTACTTCTTCTACGTCTTTTGGTCTAACAACAATGGCAGGTGCTTTTGACTTTATTTCCATAATTCCCTTTGTGACATAGGATTCGCAAATTGGTTTGGCAGATGAAACATTTTCTGGACCAACTATTTCCTGTAGAATTTTTTCTAAATCTTCCATGAAGATTCACTGCCTTTACTTTTGTCTCGATGAAGGTTTTTATTAGATATAGGATGCTTAAAAACGAAACGATTTGCGAAATGTACATACGTTGGGTTGAGTTTTGTTGCCTACTCTCTGTTGAAAAATTTAGAATTTTTTTGTTTTTTTATCAACTGGTGAGGGATAGTTTGGTTTTGGTTGTCTGATTTTAAAACAGAGGTAGCCAAGAGTTCCGTTTGAGTTGAAAACTATGATAAAAATTGAAAACCACTATGATAGAAATTGAAAACCAAATTTTCACCGAGGCTTGTTATATCCGAGGCGGTAACATTCTTGCGCGCGAAACTCTGTCAAGGAACTCTTCTTTTTCTCTTCATTTTGGATAGGCGAACTAATAGTTCAAAGGCTTTCTGCTCCTCTTCCAGAGCCCTTGTTTTCAATACGCCCGCTTTCTCAGCACTTTCAAAAATCTCCCAGCCCTTCTTTGTGCGTATTATTGTGAAGGTCCAATTGCTTAGTCCTAATCCGCCAACTGAAATGTCAGCCAATTCAGAGGAGAAATCGCTGCATAGGACGCAGCTTGGTGTAGCATATTGTTTTGCTTCTGCCAAAGGAATTTCCTTGTTTTCGCCATTTTTCAAAGTGATTATCAGTTTTCCTTTGATGTTCATTTTCCTAATATCCAATGGATTAATGCCCAAAACCCCTCGAATATGCTTTTCAAGTAATCCTTCGTAACTAAAGCTTTCAGTGCACATGAGCCCAATTGCAAAACCCAGCTTGTCCACATACTTTTTTAGAGGAACCATTTGAATTCTCCGAAGGGCATGAATTTGACATGGAGTACCAACAAAAGCAAGACTGCGCTTATTCTGTTTGACACCTTCTTGAAAGGCTAAAAGATTTGGAGAATAGAAATAACGTGTTCCAGTACAGGCTAAAACTTCTTTCAGAGTTGTAGCAAGTTTTGGCACGGGGTAAAGCGGCTTTTCTTCACTGACTCCACAAACTGCTGCGCCGTCAATTATTCCATTCTTCATGGCATATGTAAGCAGAGCAGTTGCAACGCCGCCATCTTGACAAACCCGCAGAATGTTCTTATCCGTTGATTGAGCAATTGCAAGACGCTGATACACACCAAAATCTTCCTCAGCCTTGCTTTTTCGCCCAAACAAAAACTCCTCCAGCGCAGTCCATGGAAACTCATATCGAGGACAAACTTGAGGGCAAATCCCACAAATCTTACACTCTTTTATGACCTCAGGTTTCTGTTCCACATAATCTAAGCAAGCAAAAGGACAAACCACAACACAAGCAGCACAACCCACGCATTTGCCACTAAGAACAACATTCTTCTCTAAAGATTCTTCAAAACTCACCTTTTGAATCTTCATCCACTTTCACTCTCTTACTTCTTGCTATCTTTAGAAAGGCATCTTAAGACTCTCAAAGCGTTTAAAGTTACCCATTTACTTGGCTTACCTTGAACTTCAATATTGGCTTGCATTCTACCACTTGGAGTACTTTCCAAAATCCATGTTCCGTTAGGATATCGCTTTTGGAGTAGAATCTCCACTGCATCATTAAGACGTTTGTCTTTTGTTAGGTTATAGCCTAACTTCGCCATGACCAAAAGCCCTCTCAGAATGTCATATCTGTGAAACCATGGAAAACCAAACTTAAGCCACTCAGACTTGATTATCTTAAAGCCATGATGATCTGCCTTAAAGAGACGATGCATCAACATAAATTCCGCACTATTTTCAATAGCCTTTATCATGTCTTTCGTGCGTTTGGCTTCTGGAACTTCTGAAAAAGCTTCTAAAGGACATATCGTTCCGAAAAAGCAACCGTGAGTGTCCTTGATGTGTGCTTTCCAGTAAGGGCAAAGCCATCCGCCGTCTTGATTCTGAATCTTGACAAGCCATTCTAGAGCCTTCTTAACTCTCGGGTCATTTTCATATCCTATTCTGATCAATGCTGCCGCCATATTGCCAGTAAGACACGAATACTGATGCTCAAAAACCAACGAGGATGCCCACTCATTCGGCGAAGGCAAACTCTTTCCCTTTCCTCGTAACCACTCATACTCTTTTAACGCTCGCTCCAGAGTATAACTCGAAAAACCGCCTTCATCCAATTGAAACTGAAAAGTGTATTCGCAAGCATTTCTGACTCTTTCATCATTTTTGTCCATTCCTAACTGACCCAGCAGCATTATCGTCCAATAAGAGGACCTGTACTTGGGATGGTAAGGATTCGCTGGCTCTTCCCAATATTCCCCCGGCTTTTGCCTAGAGAATATTTTTGCTATCAATTTTGAGGTCGGAATCGCGGCTTTAGCGGCTTGAAGCTCAGAGTCGTCTTCTTTTCTGTCTAAGAGGTCTCTGAGAGCAAAATAGCGAACTGAAGGATTTTCTTCCTCAAGAAGCCATCCAATCGGACTAGTTTTCAATATCTCTTGCCAACTCCACATACCCAAGCCACACTTAAATCTAGCCCATCTCCAATTCATTCATTTATAAGTTTGCTCTCTAATCCTAAAATGCGTGACTAAAATCTAAGCGTGAAAAAAGTGACCTCCAAAAAATATCTTTCAAGCCTAGTTAGGAATGCTAACCAAGTGAGTGCCAACGAGTTCACTCAGTTAATTGAGAAATCTATAAAACAATTAAGGAATGAAACTGACCACATTGGATCTTGGCAAATTGTAGGCAGACTCGTAAAAATGCCGCCAAAAGGTGAAGTCATTATAGTAGGTGACATTCACGGAGACTTGAATAGCCTCATATATATACTAAAAAATGGTGGATTTTTGGAAAGGAGGCTGAAAGATGAAGACATCTACATGATTTTTCTTGGCGACTATGGAGATAGAGGCGTCTACTCACCCGAAGTCTACTACATAATATTGAAACTCAAAGAGCAGTTTCCTGAAAACATGATTTTAATGCGAGGAAACCATGAAGGTCCAGACGACTTGCTTGCTTCTCCACACGATTTGCCAAGTCAGATGCAAAGAAGGTTTGGCGAAAGAGGGCGAGAAGCCTACGCAAAAATTAGGGAACTTTTCAACTACTTGTACAGCGCAGTTCTCACAAGTGAAAGATATGTCATACTCCATGGAGGCATACCAAGCAAAGCCCTTACGATAGATGATTTAGCAAACGCCCACAAAACTCACCCAAAAACAACTCACCTAGAAGAAATCCTTTGGAGCGACCCCATCAACGAAATCAAAGGAACGTATCCTTCACCCAGAGGAGCAGGAAAACTTTTCGGAGAAGATGTTACAATAAAATTCCTAAAAATGCTCAATGCTAAAGTCTTAATCCGTGGACATGAACCCAGTGAAAACGGCTTCAAAACTAATCATCATAACAAGGTTTTAACATTGTTTTCGAGGAAAGGCGCACCATATCACAACAATTATGGGGCTTATTTGCAAATTGACATTTCAAGTAAAGTGGAAGACGCCACGCAACTCATACCTTACATACGCAAATTCTAAACAACAAAATTCTTTCAACTAAAGTATTTTATAGAAACTGAATGCCAATGCAGTATTATGAAACTGACAATTTTAGGTTCGGGCGGGGCAACACCAACCCCAAGACCCTTTTGCCAATGTCCCATCTGCGTAAAGGCAAGAAAGGAAGGTGAACCTTACAAGAGAAATAGTAGTTCTTTATTCGTAAATGATATTTTTACCTTGATTGATTGTCCTGAAGACATAGGAGATTCTCTAAATCGCAGAAACATCACGAGAGTTGATAACCTGTTTATTACGCATTGGCATCCAGACCATACTTTCGGCTTAAGACCACTACTGGAAGCTTATTTTAACTTCATCGAACATAAGGCAGACAAGCAAGTTACAGTTCACCTGCCAAAGAAAGTCTTAGAAGAGTTAAAGCAACATTACCCATCCACATCCTATTTTGCAGACGTTCTAAAAACTGCAAAAATCGAAAAAATCGAAAAAATCGAGCATGCGAAGTCTGTTCAATTCGGAAACATAAAAATAACCGCAGTTGGCTACAAGGGAAAGGATTCAAGCATTTTTGCTTATTTACTTGAAGAGAATGAGAAGAAGGTTCTCTACGCTCCTTGTGACACAATCAATTTCGAGCAAAAAGTCTTCGACCTAGATTTGCTGATCGACGAATGTGGCCTTTTCTCTTACGAAAAAATCAGATGCGAGATTTCCTTCCCAGCCGTGATGGAAAGAATAAAATTGCTCAGACCAAAAAGAACCATCTTAACACATATCGAAGAGATAGACGTTAGTACTTGGGGTTGGCATTATCTGGAAAAAATGAAAAAACAATATTCAAACATCAATTTTGACTTCGCGTATGACGGAATGGAGATCGAGGTATAGAATCAATGGCACTTTAGCGAGATTGCATTGTTTTTGCATAGAAAGCAATTTGTAAAGGCTACATCTTAATCCACTCATATAAGTTCCCTTATTGAATAGAGGAATACCATTGAAGATAGGAATTATCACTCGAAACGAGAATGGCTGGTGCTCAACTCAACTAAGAGAAACAATGAGAAAACGCAACATAACACCCGTATGCTTCAGTTTTCCCCAACTTGTTGCTCGAATTAAATACAAGCCTGAGGCATCGGTTAGCGAAGTTAACATACTTCACGATTTGAAGGCTCTAATTATGCGTCCTATCGGACGAGGTTCTTTAGAAGAAATTATTTTCAGAATGGATGTTCTACATCGCCTAGAAAGATTAGGAATGACTATTATAAATCCGCCGTTAGCCATTGAACGTTCAGTTGACAAATATCACGCCTTATGCCTCTTAGAAGAAAAAGGCTTACCTGTACCACGCACTGCAGTGACAGAAAACCATGAAGAAGCCTTGAAATGCTTCCGCGAACTAGGCGGAGATGTCATAATCAAGCCCGTTTTTGGGTCCAGAGGAATCGGCTCAACAAGAGTTTCAGATCCAGAAATTGCAACCAGAATATTTAGGGCTCTATCTTTCTATCACACTGCCCTATATCTCCAAGAGTTTGTTCCCCACGGATTCTCCGACATAAGAGCCTTCGTTGTAGGAGAACACGTTGTAGCCTCTATGCAACGAATAGCCGAAACATGGAAAACAAACGTAAGTTTGGGCGCAAAACCAGTTTCTTTGAAGATGGGTCAAGAATTGGAAAACCTTGCAGTGACAGCGGCAAAAATTATTGGCTGCAAAGTAGCAGGCGTCGACATTTTGGAAAGCCCAAAAGGACCAATAATTGTTGAGCTCAACAGTCAACCTGGATGGAGAGGTTTGCAGTCTGTTACGAAAGCAAACATCGCAGATGAAATTGTGAAGTTTACGCTTTCAGAATTGAAGACTTGAGGAAGGTCTTGATTGTGAAGGAAGTTCAAATTTCACAAATAGACGTTTACAACAGGAGACTGGAACAAAAGAAAGACTTCGTAGCGGAGGAAACTCCTTTACACATCTTCTTGAATCAAACACACTACGTAACCATTCTATGTTCTCCAAACCAGTTGAAAGAACTTGCAATTGGACATCTCATTTCCGAAGGCGTGTTGAAATCTGTAGAAGAAATAAAAGAAATACGTTTTGAAACAGGCGGAAAATGTGTAGTTCGATTAAAGACAAGTGTTGACGCTGAGAAACGAATTCAGGCTACTCAGCCTTTTGCGCGGCTAATTGTTTCTGCTTGCGGTTCTCCAGACTATTGGCCTCTTTCTAAGCTTATTGATAGGCTTCATGTTTCTAAAGTACCATCAAGTTTGCGTATAGAAGCTAAAGTCGTCTCCGATTCAATCAAGCGTCTTAACACACTTGCTGAAACATTTAGAAAGACAGGAGGGGTTCACATAGCTGCAGCCTATTCTTCAAAAGGTGAACTTAAAACTTTTGCAGAAGACGTTGGACGACACAATGCAATAGACAAAGTTATTGGAGCGTGTGTTTTAGGGAAGTTAGATTTTAACGACTGCTTTTTTGCTTCGAGTGGGCGGCTTTCTGGCGACATTGTACTAAAAGCGGCTAGAATGAAGGCTCAAGTTATTGCCTCATTAACGGCTGCCCTCAATTCTGGCATCGAAATAGCTCAATACATGGGAATAACGCTGATTGGCTTTGTTAGAGGAAGACGAATGAATATTTACACATATCCGGAAAGGGTAATCTACTAGACTACAGTTCAGAAGGCTAGATCGTTTGAGAAAATCTGCGATCATTCTTGCAGGAGGCTCATCTAAGCGACTTGGACAAGACAAAGGCTTAATTCCGCTAGCGGGAAAGCCTCTTCTCACTCACGTTCTAGATAAGATACACGACGTTGTCGATGAAATTGTTATAGTGGTCAGTTCTGAATTTCAGAAGAGAATATTTGAGGACTTGGTAAAACAGAAGGCAAGACTGACCGTTGACAGAGATAAAGCCCAAAGCCCACTAGTAGGTGCTTTGACTGGCTTTGAAAATGTCCAAGGCGAATATTCACTGTTACTTCCATGTGATGTCCCATTTGTCTCAAGTCAAGTTGCTTCACTTATTTTAGACTTATGCGTAAACAGAAGCGCCGCCATTCCAAGATGGCCAAATGGATTCCTAGAACCTCTTCAAGCAGCTTACCACACTAAATCCGCAGAGATCGCAGCCGAAAAAGCACTGGAAAACGGTAAAATGGATTTACAGTCTATGGTTGCTCTTCTCAGAGGAGTTCGGTATGTTTCAACGATGGTTCTTCAACAATTTGATCCCAAGTTGCTGACTTTCTTTAACGTGAACGCGCCCAGTGACTTGAGAAAAGCTGAGTCTATACTGAAGTCAGCATCGAAAATCTCAGATTACTCCTGATGCTTCATAACTACAATAAAGGAAACTCCTTTTTTTCCTTCGCATTTTGCCACAACCATATAACTATGGATTTTGTATACATGAAATAGCCTAAAAGGGAGATGGAAAGGATTTATTGCTTCTTTTTCTTAAGCTTGACGAAGGCTGCTGTTGCAACCAATGGAAGTATGAATGTTAATAGCCATATCCAGAGAGCTGGTACTTCAGGTTCATTCATTGGCATATTTATCGGAGTTGTTTTGCCACCAACTGGTAGCACATATATGGTAGTCCATTTGTGGCCTGGCAATGCGATCGTTTTGATTCTGTTGGTGTCTTCGTCTTCGAGCCAGTGGGACCAGACGTATCCGCTGTATGTTTCTGGCATCTCAAGTGTGTAGGAGCCTTCAAGTAGCCACTCCGTGTACGGTGTTGTTTTTGGAATTCCATCAATAGTGAATTCTATTCCTGTTATCGGTAGTGAGGTGATGGTTAGTTGATAATATGGCCCAGCAAAGTAAGCAGTCAATGCAATATTTGTGGTCATAGCAACCGTTCTTGATGGACTGGTATTTCCATCGCTCCATTGGTTCCAATAGTATCGTGCATCTCCAACAGTATAAGTTTCAGGCATTTCTAGATTCACTGGAGTACCTTCACTATAGGTTTCTGACCAAGGAGTCGTGTATGATATGCCGTCGACTGTAAATGTTATTCCATTGGGCAAGCTATGAACTGCAAGAGTATACTGCCGGAAGGAGGGTGTAACCCATTCGATCATGTTCCTGAGAAGCTTCCCAGCTCCTTCTTCGTGTTCATAGTATAGGTGAAAGTCTGGATCCTGATTGGTTATGGCGATTCGACCAGCGCCATATGCAGCAGCTAAAGTGATGGGTTGACCCGATTCAACCCCTTCGGCGAGCGCTTCCCAAACGGGATCGTAACCAGCGAAGTAACCATGGTATGAGAGCCCCCATCCACTGAGTTCAGTGTCAGTTAGACCTGACATCACTGGGTGCGCAGGGTTGAGGATGTGTACTGTATCTGCGTGGAAGCCAGAAGATCCACTTACCCACAGCGGTAGCCAAGCCCATCTGTTGACTTCTTCGAACTCGGCTAAGGCGACAATTCCGTTGCCAGCAGCTACCCAATCGGCGATGTCGGATTCGCGGGCAAACAATGCATCGACCAGAGCATCTCCTGGTTCCCAGCCAATGAACAGAACATTATAATGATATAGATCAACTGTGGCGAATTCGGTGGGTGTGACTAGTGTGTATTCGTATTCTAATATGTCTAGGGCACCTGTGTCCTCAGGCAATGGCGTATCGACGACTAACAGCCTTGGTAGATAGCGAACATGAACCGTCTTACTGACGAGATTATTTGCCGTGACATTTTCGTCGGGTAGTGGCGGAGCGTACGCAGTCAGGTTATACGTAGCCTCAACGGTTGGAGTCCACAGATAATTAATAGTATAGGGCTTGTCTACTAGAAGTTCGGGAATCGTCGCAGAGCTAACTACAGTTCCATTAATTACCAGATATAGCTCTACATCAGTTTCATTGTTTAGTCCTCGGTTTCGAACTGTTGCATTTAGTAGCACAGAATCGCCAGGCGAAAGCCTCCGTGGAGCATCCAAAGATACGACGAGCTCATGCTCGTATCTCACTGTCACCCAATCTATTATGTTTTCAAACATTATTTCATTGTCGTCAGCGTATAAATCGAAGGCAAAGTCATTTGATAAGCAAAGAACATAGCCTCCGGTTTCTGCGCCTGCGATCAAGATGTGCTCATTGTAGATATCGTTAGCGATGTAGTAGGCGGGAGCAGTTACCCGTAGCGAATTAACAGGGTTACTTGCAAAGATAAGACTCACGCCTTGCATGATCGGATGGAGTGGATCGAAATTGCTTGTGGAGCCACCTGTCCCCGAGATTCCTGTATAGCTAATACCATACGTGCCCAGTATTTCTTGAACATATATATCTAGTTCGTCCCCAATAGCAACAAAGCCTTTTCCAGAATCGATGTACGCCTTTACAGCCGCTATTTCTGAAGGCAACCAAGCGATATAACCCCATTCACCTACTATAATGACGTCATAATTGCTTAAGACATCTGGCGTAATTGTCGTAGTTATCTTCTCAACCACGTGCCCCAAACTTGCATAGTAGTTTGCTAGTTCTTCTGCATGTATGGTCTCACCATGCGTTTCAATTATTCCTATCATTACTGCATATGTGATCCTCGTAAATTTCGTACACCAATTGTTAACAGTGAAGTTCTCACCAGGCACTGGAGGTGCATTAGCTGTTATGTTGTATATGCCTTCAAGCGTGGGGGTCCACAGATAGCTGAGTGCATAAGACTCTCCAGTTAACAGTTCAGAAACGACCATAGAATCAACAATGGTATCGTTAATCAGCAGTTTTAGCTCAACATTAGTCTCATTGCTTAATCCACGGTTTCGCACAGTTGCGTTCAGCAGAACTGAGTTGCCGGGCTCAAGAAACTTCGGAACATCTAAAGACACAGCGAGGTCATGCTCTAGCTTGATACCAACCCAGTTGAATATGTTTAGCATTAGTTGCGTGTTGTCAGCCATTCCAAGCCCATTGTTGTCCATTATGTTACTATCAGATACGACTACCACTTCGCCAGCTTCAGTTACTGACAAGAACGCATAGAAATCAGGTGTCCATGCCAAGATTGTTGAAGGTGGCGTAGCCGAAATTTCCCTTGCGCCATCGACATAGATAGAACTCACGCCTTGTGTGATGGGGTGACTAGCAATATTTGTGGTGGGTCCATACCAACTAACTCTTCCAGTCATTTGTACGCCATATGGAGCCATCAATGCGTTTATGGTTAGTGGATAACCTCCGTCTGGTATGATAATCAGAGCGCCACCAGATGCAACCCAGCTTTGGATATCTGCTATTTCATAGGGCGAAAAGTCTAGCTCTGGGTCCATTAACACAAGGATATCATAGTTTGCAAGAACTGCCGAATTTATTGGGCCAATTGTTAATTCATCAACTATGAACCCATTTGCGGTTAACAGTTTGTAGAGAGATAGATAATTTCCAGTCAATGAATCTCCATCGGTGTCTTTGGTATTATCCCATAAAACAAACTTCATATAACGAACATGGAGTATTGTTGATTTAATATTGTTGCGGGTGAACTCTTCTCTAGGCAAAGGTGGAGCGTACGCGGTCAGATTGTAAAGTCCACCTTGTGGCGTCCACAAGTAATTGATGGTATAGGAAGAACCCAATGGCAGTTCAGGGATTATTGCGGAGCTAACCATGGTGCCATTGATTAATAGAAGTAGTTCCACATTAGTCTCATCATTCAATCCGCAGTTGCATATAGTTGCATTCAGTAGAACTGAGTTGCCGGGCTCAAGAAAACGTGGAGTCTTCAAATACACAGCAACATCATGCTCGTATCTTTTGGGCATATAAAGTAAACTGTTTTCTAGTATTAGGCTGAATCGGTGACTGTAGGCCCATTCAAGCGTTTGGGACGAAGCGATGATGAAACCTGATCCATATCTTAGTTCCAAGTATGCTGGCATACTTGTAGAGTCTTCAATTATTATGACATGAGCATCTGGTGGGTAGGCACTAAAGTATCCGTGGACTGCATAATTCCAATTGTCAAGTTCGGCTTCGGTAATCATGTTAGGCGTAGTCAACAAAGGACTTGCTGGATCGACCACGGTAACATATTGCCCATATTGATGAGTCCACTGTAGTCCTCCAGGAAGCGCGCCTACCCATTGACCACCATTCCAACCAAAGTCAGCCGCATGAATCTCCAATATACCGCCATTACTCACGTAATCCTCAAACCACCACCGATAAGTATCCATGCCATTGTAGAAAGCTTGATCTTGATCTGAAGCGATGATCACTTTTGTGAAGGCGCTTAGATCAACTCTGCCAAAATCGCTTGAACTGAACACTGTGTAGGGAATGCCGTAACGTTCAAGGGCTTCCTCATTTGATGGATAACCCCACGGGTTCCAATTCTGGAACAAAGCCATAGAGAGGGTTGAAACAAAGACCTTTACTGATTTGACGTTGTTTGCTATGTTGTATTCTTCAGGCACTGGCACCACATAAAGCGTAACGTTGTATAATCCTTCAATTGTTGGATTCCATAAGAGATTAACTGTTGCCGAATTCCCACTAACTAGGAGGCCTATTAACGTAGAGTCTGCTATGGTGTCGTTTGCCAAAAGTTGCACTTCTACGTCGGTTTCGTCGCTTTCTCCAAAATTTACTACTGTGGCGTTTATGATTGCCAAGGCTCCTGGTTTTACCCATGGCGGAGTTATCAAATCATAAGCTATTAGTTCATGGACTGGTGGAGTCGTCTCAACGGCCTTTCTGGCATTTACTCTTCCATACCCATAATAAACGTCGAAACCTGGGTCACCCAAATCGTCAGCAGTATATCGCAGCCACTGTCTCACCCAGTCTCTTGTCTTGGTCGGAAACGCGCTCCATACAAGAGCGGCTACACCAGCAACGTGAGGACAAGCCATAGAAGTGCCGCTCCAAGACTCATAGCCCCAAAGAACAGTCGAAAATATGTCGACTCCGGGGGCAGCGAGCTCAATCCAGTCGCCCCAGTTTGAAAACCACGCTTGATAGTCATATTGGTCTGTGGCAGCTACAGCAACCACCTCGTCGTAGGCGGCTGGATATGACTTCATGTTTGTATTGTCATTCCCTGCGGCGGCAATCACAAGCACTCCAGAATCATAAGCATACTTAACAGCCTCATGCAACAGTGCGCTTTCGCCGTATCCTCCTAGGCTCATGCTAATTATACGTGCGCCAAAGTCTGTTGCGTGTATGATTCCATTAGCTACCCAATCCCAGTAACCATTGCCCCAACTGTCTAAGACTTTTTCAGCCATGACTCGAACTTGCGCCAGTCCAGCTATACCGATACCATTGTTCAAGACGGCTGCGATGATGCCAGCACAATGAGTTCCGTGTCCATGGTCGTCTATTGGATCTGGGTCGTTATTCGCCCAGTCGTATCCACCAGTGGCATAGTTTGCAGCGATATCCTCGTGATAGTAATAAATGCCCGTGTCAACAACAGCCACAAGAACTGACGGATTGCCTATCGTAGTATCCCATGCCCAATCTGCCTCTATCCTTTGCGGTCCCCACTGCAAGCTCCAATAGGGATCGTTTGGAACAAACTGAGCCTGAACCTTCATGTCTGGCTCTACATAACTTGCTAAGCCTACTGCATGTATCTCTTCTACGAATGCCGCTACTGATGCAAATAAAAGTTCAACAACTACTGCTCTAACCTCGCTTTTAATTGAAATCTTGCTAACGATTTCTGCTTGATGCCTAGCCGCTATTTCCTGAAGTTCAAGGACGCAGGTAGGCTTCTTGCCGTTGACTCCAACTATTAGTCTTGTCTTGTTGCCATCCACGTAGGCGAAGCTACTCCATTCACTTGCGTCGTTGAAGCCCAAATTATCTCTGTCGTCTGGTGAAGTTTGACCAGAGTTCTCTAGAATTTTCTCTCGTCTGGAGTCTGATTTTCTATCTGTCACTGCGGAGTGCGTCATGGTGTCCAATGTCGAATGAACTTGATTTACGGTATCATCTACTATTCGGCTGTGTCCGGTTGTATCTGCTTCAACAGATTTTGCTTCTAAAATGAGTGGTATCATACTGGTGAGAAGCATTAGAAGCATTAAAATCGATCCTAATCGCCTATTCATCTCTCTCCTTTCTCCTTATTTCTTACGCTTATAGCACTTTAAAGACGAATACTATATTGCACTGAATCCGCATATAAATTATGTGGAATTTTGTTATGTAGAAAGGTTCTCAAAAGCCAAAAAGACCTATTGTATCAAATAATTCACAACAAACCAACACCAACTTAACCGTGAATAGAAAAATTGTTTAATTCAAAAATAAAGTGTGTAACTATTAGAGAGCCAGAGAAAAGAAGCAAGCCTACAGAACAAAAGACGTATCGTGTGTCAAAGAACTACTTGGACGCAAGGGAGTGAACAACACCATAATTTACATCAACCTTAAAAGAGCATTATTTAAAACAACGAATGATAAATTCACAGTTAGAACAGTTTCAACTTTAGACGAAGCATGCAAATTGGTTGAGGTTGGATTTGAATATGTCACAAAAGTCTATGGAAAAAAGATGTCCAGAGAGCGAAAGTAAAGGTGCATGCGATCCAGTGAAAACACCTATGATTCAAATAATCGGTGTGAAAGGTTTGCCAATTATAAAAGAAGGTGACGATATTGCAGAACTTATTTGTGATGCAGCAAAACAACACGGGTATCCAATTCAAGACAATGATATTATTGTTGTCACTCACGTTTTTGCTTCGCGCGCTGAAGGGAACGTTGTAAACCTCGACACGATTGTTCCTTCAGAGTTTGCAAAAGTTTGGGCTCAAAAATTTGATAAAGACCCTGCGTTAGTTGAGGTAGTTCTTCGAGAATCTAAACGGATCGTTCGAATGGATGATGGCAAACTTATCACAGAAACGAAGCATGGTTTCATTTGTGCTAATTCTGGAGTCGACAGGTCTAATGTTCTAGGAGAACGAAACGTGGCGCTTTTGCCTAAGAATCCCGACAGTTCGGCACGAAAAATTCGGCGAAGAATAAGGAAGCTAACTGGAAAGGATGTGGCTATAATCATTTCTGATACGCATGGGCGACCACTGCGACAAGGGGAAATTAACATAGCCATCGGTGTTGCTGGCATCAACCCCATTAGGGATCGAAGAGGTGAAACCGATTTGTTCGGATATGTCTTGAGGGTAAAGAGAACCGCTATTGCGGACGAATTAGCTTCTGCCGCTGAATTGGTTATTGGACAAGCAAACGAAGGTATTCCAGTTGCAATAATCCGGGGATATCCATACTTGAAATCAGAGAAGGGAAAAGCAACTGAACTAGTAAGACCGACGCGAGAAGACTTGTTTATTTAAAACTAACTGGGAGATCTAATTTTCGCGTACATAGTTTTCAGTTTCTGTAATAAGTTTCTCCAAGTCTTCTTTAGAATGCGCCCTGCTGAGCGCTCCTACTTTTGTTGGCAAGAAAAACACTCCCTTAGTGATAAGATACAAATGGTAATCTTCTAGTTTCTTCCTATCAGCTCGAAATACTCCTTCAACATCCTTAATTTTTTCATGAGTGAAATGGGTTTGAAATAGCGAGCTAATGCCAGTAACTTGAGCGTCAACATTTTTTCTCTCGAAAACCTCTGTGAGTTGCCTTCGAATATTGTTTCCACTTTTGTTTAATTGATTTTGAAGTTTTCCGTCCTCTAACTCTTTCAAAGTAGCTAAGCCTGCTGTCATGACAACGGGATTTGCACAGAACGTTCCTCCGTGGAAAGAGAACTTTGGTCTTTCATATAGGATAGGATTCATGCGCTCCATAACTTCTCTGGACCCAGCGATTGCGCCAACTGGGAATCCACCTCCCATAATTTTGCCTAGAATTGTGATATCGGGTGAGATTCCAAAATATTGTTGGGCTCCGCCTGGTGCCAGTCGAAAACCTGTGATTACCTCATCAAACGCAAGTAACGCATGCTTTTCATTGCATATCTCTCTTAATTCTTTTAGAAAGTCTTTTTCGGCTGGGATGGCTCCTCCTGCTCCGAGAACTGGCTCCACTATTATTGCGGCAAATTCTTCTTTCTTTAGTTTTTTTCTTGTTCCTTCCAAGTCATTAAATGGAATTGTAATTGTGTCTTTTGATACTCCGAATGTTATTCCGCTGGTTTCAGGGATGTCGAAAGGCGGTTTTACGGCTTTGTGAAGGGCGTCGTATCCGCCATGCCAACAGCCTTCGATCTTTACAATTTTTTCTCGATCTGCATACGTACGAGCTAGACGGGTGGCATACATTGCTGCTTCGGTTCCTGAATTTGTGAAGCGAACCATTTTTGCGCTTGGAACCATTTTTACGATTTGTTCAGCCATGGTAACTTCAAGTTCGTGAGACGTTCCATAGTGAAAGCCTTTTTCAATTTGATTTTTTACAGCCTTTACAACTTCAGGCGGGCTATGTCCTAAGATTAGGGAGTAGTGTCCTATCCAGAAGTCGATGTATTCGTTTCCGTCTATGTCAACTATTTTGCTTCCCTTAGCCTCTTTAATGTAGAAGGGGTAAGGTTCAAAATGCCGTATAAAATATGAGACTCCGGCGGGAAGAAACTTTTTCGCTTTGTCATATAGTTTGCGGGATTTAGAGGTTTTGGAAATGTAGCGTTTGAGCAACACTAGATTCCTCCTTCATCTGTAAAGTGATATATTCATCGTCACGTTTCCTTAAAGAATTATCTCTCAGTTAATATAGAAGAATTTAACTTTAGCCAGACCAAAGTTTTCAAAGATAGACAAATGGCACTTGAAAGAAATCTCCTTGCTTCCTCTCTAAAATTGACAAAATTCGGTCCAGTTCAAGAAGACCTAATTAGCAAAGACGCACAAATTCCGCAGCAAATTGCTGAAAAAATATTGAGTAAACTGCACAATGAAGGATTGATTCAAAGAGAGCATGGAGTAGTAGAGGCGTCTTTGAATCAACGTATCAAAATTGCTATTCAAGCAATCAAGCTGGGCGCAGACTTTGAAAAAGTATGCAGTTTTCTTGATTGGAGCGAATTTGAAAATATTGCGACAGCGGCTTTTGAAGATAACTACTTTACTGTTAAGAGGGGTTTTCGTTTTACAGGATCTGGAAGACGATGGGAAATTGATATTTTAGGCTTTAAGAAATCGGTTGTCGCTTGTGTGGATTGTAAACATTGGCATCATGGTTGGAGAACAGCAGCAACGATAAAGGCGGTTGAGGCACAAGTAAAACGAACCGAAGCGTTAGCCAACGCATTGCCAATACTACATGAGAAAATAGGATTAGCAAACTGGAAAAAAACTGTCCTAATCCCAATAGTCCTGTCTTTGTATCCAAGCCCACTTAAATTCTACGAGAAAACACCTATAGTCCCAATTTTACAACTGCAAAACTTCTTAAGCGAATTTCTAGCGCATGTAAATCAGTTAACACACTTTTTCCCGTGCACTGGTTGAAAATTTAGGTAAATTAATAAATACTGAACTGCAAACTCATTAAAATTTAAACAGAAATACATCAAAAATTCGAGAAAAAATGAAATATTATTGACTTATTTGTCTACAAAATTGAAATCTACAACTCAATTAAGTGCTTTAAGTTGCACAATTTGCCATATTGATAGAAATTTCTACCGAAGATTTTTTTGATATTTTAATTGAAATATGTTAAAATTCAAGAAGATTTTAAACAAGAAATATACTTTGCCTGATGTAAAATTACCCAACTATTTCGACAAATGTTCCAACGGCTTGCTGAGGTAAACCCCTTCTGAACATTGCCCTCACTAATCCTTTCCTTCCATGTAAAGCTACGATTTTTCCTTTGATCTTATGTTCATTTATAGGCCAGGCGACTTTGCGTCCAATAAATCGAGATGCGTCGTCAGATGATTTAACGTTTATTAATTTGAGGATACATTCTTTTGGATGTTGTGTTTTTGGGCCTGTTCGATAAGCCAGAACAATGCCTTTTGGAATTTGAGACATTTTCTACTGCTCCTAGGTGAGACTTTTATGGAATTGAGCCAACATATATTAATTTACCATTTTGCTAGAATTCTACTGTTTGCGAGGAATCACAAATGAAATCTATTATTGTCTATGGAAGAGCTTTAGATGGGAACAATAAACAGTTGTATGCTGCTTGCAAGAAGATTATTGGCAGCGCTGTTCTAGTCCGAATCATGGACATGTCTGCCTGCATCGAAACTGAAAAATCACGTTTTTGGTATGGAGATCAAGAAATAACTGGTGTTGATTTGTGTTTTCTTAGGTCTTTTGGACCGGGCTCATGTGAACAAGTAACTAAACGAATCAGTATGATGGAGCACCTTGAGTTTTCTGGTACTCATGTGATTAATCCAACCTATGCATATAGAAAGGTAAAAGACAAGTATTCTATGAGTTACACACTTGCCAAGGCTGGTCTTCCAATTCCGAAAACGTATGTAACCGAAATGGCAAATTGGGCTTATCGTGTCAGCCAAGACTTTTCGCAGATAGTGTATAAGCCTATTGTGGGAGCGTTAGGTTTTGGGTCGATGAAATTTGATAATTCCGACATGGCTTTTAACGCATTCAAAACCCTGGAGAGATTTGGGCACCCTCTGTATATACAGGAATACTTGGATAAGCCAAGTCGTGACATTAGAGCCTTTGTTCTTGGAGATGAAGTTTTGGCATCTATCTATAGGATTGCTCCTCCGGGTAAATGGAAGACTAATGTTGCACAGGGAAGCCAAGTTGAGGCTATTAAATTATCGGCCGAACTTAGGGAGATTTCCTTAAAGGCTGTCAAGGCTGTTGGTCTTCTTTATGCTGGAGTAGACATAATCGAGACTGATAATGGGCCAGTCATTTTGGAGGTAAATGGTTCTCCTAGCTGGCAAGGGCTTCGGCAGGCTACTGGCATAAATGTTGCTGAACATTTGGTTAGATTCGCCGCTGATATTGTGAAACATTGAAAAGAGAATGTTTTTTGAAAAAACCTAAATTTGCTTGAAAGTTATTTATCATCGTCTTAGGAGATTTGAGGAAACTTGTCATTTTATGATGAAGAGAAAGTTATTGAGGCGATAGAAAAGGTTAGCCGATGCGTAGTTAACGTAAGCACAGTTAGACTAATTCATGACTATTTCTATACAACTGTGCCAGTGAAGGGCATGGGTTCAGGAGCAATAATTGACTCAACAGGCTATATCTTGACCAATAACCATGTTATTGAAGGTGCAAAAGAGATAACAGTGACATTAGCAAATGGGCGCACTCTTCAAGGAGTCTTGAAGGGAACTTGCTACGCCACAGACGTTGCCTTAATCAAAGTCAACGAAAAGAAACTGCCAACCGTGGAATTTGGAGATTCGAATAAGCTAAGAGTTGGACAAAGGGTATTTGCAGTTGGCAATCCTTTCGGTCTTGTTGGAGGACCAACAGTCACTTCTGGAGTAATCAGTGCATTAAATAGATCCGTACGCGCAGAGGAAGGAGTCATAGAGAATCTTATTCAAACAGATGCTGCCATCAATCTTGGAAACAGTGGCGGACCCTTAATAGACATCCGCGGACGGGTTGTAGGCATCAGCACCGCGATTATTCCTTTTGCTCAAGGCATTGGGTTTGCTATCCCTATAAACTCGGCGAAAAGATGCACTAATGACATTATGGTTCATGGCAGAGTAATCAGACCATGGCTCGGCATTACTGGACTAAACATCACAAAAAAGGTTGCTACCTACTATAATTTGCCAGTAGAAAGCGGAGTAATAGTTACAGAGGTAGCCCATGGAAGCCCAGCTGAAGATGCTGAAATAGTTCCAGGAGAAATAATTATAGAAGTTGACAACGTCACCGTAAGAAGCATAGAGAACCTGCTTAAAGAGATTCATAAAAAAACTGCTGGAAGAAAAACAAAACTAACTGTTGTACACGATGCTAAAAAACGAATTATTGAAGTTACGCTTGCAGAAACGCCCTAAAGAGAAAATTAGCTATACTTCACTTGAAGTCTTGTTGATGCTTTTGTATCCAAAACTTGGCATATTAACTTCTAGTTGCTTTAAGTAAACATTAAAATCCTATGGTAATACCATAATAACCAATTTCACTGAATGTTATTTTTCTAACTTGAGTAAGAGGCAAAAACGCCTAGATTTGCCTACATTAAGAGTCTCACAAGCATATACTTACATTAAAGAACCCAAAATCAGCCTTTTTTGCAAGCGTCAAAATCTCCCTTTAACATAGAAGTCTAATGTGATATGCCTTCTGTGGATACAAAAGCATCAACGGAACTTCAAAATTTTCTTTCAACAGACTTGTGCTGTGAAAGTGAATGTAATCGTTAACATGGTACCTCTTATAAAAACCTTCGAAAATCTTTTACAATAGTCAGCTCCCATGCTAGTTATCACATTCACTTAAGTGAGTGCCTACTTGTGAAGGGTTTAGGCTAGGCTAAGTGTGTTAGTAATACCTACTCATGACCATGATGAAGCTTCATTTTAGGGATTCGCCCATGCGCTTAACATCAACTAAACCGACATAATACTCTAAGGCTCTTAACGATAACCCTGTCCATGATCTAACTTGCGCGATTGTCCAGCCTTCCAAAAAAAAGTTTGTTATTCTGCTGAGCCTAAAGAAATGAGGATACTTGAACACTCTTCGGACTATCAACCAGCCAGTGACTCTTGAATAAGGAAAGACTCTTTCACCTTTTCGTGTGTATCTAATTGTGTAGGCTATATCTTCAGCGTAAGGAGCTAACAATGGAATGTTTAATGGCGGAGTTTCTAAGCCATGCTTAAGCCTTTTTCCTACATTCCAGATTATTTCTGAGTCTGTTACTTTGAACTGTTCCTTTTTGGCTCTCAATACTTCTGATACTCTGCAGGCTGTATAATAAAGCAAAGCTACGAACGCCTTATGCTTTCTTTTGACGAAATAACCGTTTTTCATGCCTTTCAGGAAATCTTTATCATCCATTGGGATTGTTTGTTTTCCTTCTTTTGTGTAGTATGGCATAATGTCGCTTTCCTTTTAACGTTATGTAAGTAATGTTAAAAACACCATATATTTAATGCTTTCCAACCATGAAAAGCCCATGTTTTCCATACAGAGTACATGCACGTAGTAACGGCTAGAAAAAATTCCCCTAATGATATGTTCTCATAGCTATGGTTTTTTCCTCAAACACCATTTTCCATCACGGTATTCAATGTCGCCGCCTACCATTTCACGTAGCGGCAATTCCCTAATTGAAACACCGAGTTCCTGGGCAAGCTCAAGAACAGACATGTCTCGTTTACTAAGTAAATCCACGATTCTTTTTTTCAACTGTTCTTTATCCATCTCTATCGCCTGTCTTGTTGCGGCATTTTTTACATGGAACTGTAATACTTCTCCATGTGGAATTTTCGCTTAGTTCACTCATTTCTATTCCTCTTCTTCATCATAATCATATACTATTTTTGGAGGTTTCTTGGCCCAATAAAGCGCGCTAATGATGTAAGCGACTATTCCAGGTATAAACCAAAATAAGTTGCCATCGTTTATATAAGCAAAATACCCCAATACTAACAACACTGATGATAACATCGTTAGAAAGAACATATTTTTCTTGCGTTCACTCATGGCTTATTCCTTCTTTTCCTGCGTGCGCTTGCTTTGTCTCTATGGAAAAACAGATGAAGTCTAGTTGCCTAAGTTTCGCAATCACCCTAGTTAATCCTTTTTTGTCAAGGTAGCATCTTACGGGCTTGAAGAACTTAACTCTGTAATTTTTTGAAAGATGGCTTAGTATTTGCTTCCATTCGTTCACTGTGGAATATCCTCCCCTTCCCCTTACTTTGTCTTCATCCTTTTCGTTAGGATAGAACCACTCATAGACTATCACTCTCTTTCCATATCGAAGCAAATCTCTGAAAATCTTCCGTTCTTCAAATTTGTATATGCAACATTCTTCATTTTCCTGACATTCGTTATTCTTATCACGTTCATTCGCAATGCACTTACCAGTTCTGAGATGATGCAAAGTTTTGCTCACTAAGACAAAGTCAAATATACCTTGTTTTTCTTCTTTCAAGATTTTGCCAAGGTTTTCCTTGTCAAAGAAACTGCATTTGTATAGTTTGATCTTTGTTTTTGCAAAGAGTTCAGATTTTCGTTGAAGATCTGAGGCATAAGGATAGGAAAGGTTTTCGTCTATTCCTATGATTTTTTCTGGTTCATATTTGAGGGCAATGTAGAGAGGCTTAACACAGTCAGTTCCGATGTCAAAAATTGCCTTTCCATGAAGCTTGTTTATCATGTCCGTTTCGAAAGCACCTTCAATTTCAGATAATTCTTCTAACGAATTAATCCATGCATCCAGATCATCCTTTAGATTGTCCAATTCTTCTCGGCATTTCAACAGTTCTTCGACCATATCATCTTTCTTATACAACACAATTTCCCCTAAGCGCTAAGACCTTTTAGAATTTAAGATTGAGATATGTTTATGCGCGCGCAATAGAAAAAGATTTAGGAATTGATTCAACACTTTTTAGAGAGCATTCAGAAAACTGCGTCCAGAGGGCTGAATGTGAGCGGTCTGTTTAAAAAAAATTGCTACTGTTTGCCCTGCTTTTTCTGCTTTTTCACTTTCTCAAATTGTTCATGTAGAAACATGGAAACTTTGGCAGTCAAATTCTCAATAGAATCCCGAATGACCGAGTCCTCGAGCCATGCGCTTCTCAAAGATGAGTTTTGAATGATTGAGCTAGAGCGAAAATAGGGGACTAAGTTTAGGTGAAACTCTACCTTGTCAAAGTCTTTTTTGAGTTTTTCATACATCTCGGGCCATGTCCTTGCGAGTGAACAAAATTCATAAAAGGTCCTAGCCAATTCTCTTGAAGCACAAAGTTGACAAAGGCTGTCTGAGTTTTTCCAAAACTGATTAATGAAGAATTCAGAAACAGGTCTCGCTTCTTGACCCATAGAATAGGTTTGTTCTCTTCCTATAGATGGATTCGCAATAACTTTACCTTCTCTTATCATTTCCGAAATATCGATGGACATTCCTTCAATTTTTTGTTACCCAACCCTTTGTAGAATAAATGAAAATGCCTTTAACTTGGAAAAATTTAAAACAAGTTCCTTAAAAACAATGATAACGTTGATTTGGTGATAAAATTGTCAGCACAGGAGAAAATGTTAGAAGAATTGAGAAAGATAAGGGAAGCATTAGAGCCGAAGCCTTCTCCGCCACCAGAGAAGCCGAAAGGACTATGGAACGAGTTCATGGATTTTATTTCAAAATATAGAGTGATGGGATTAGCAGTCGCTTTCATCATGGGCATCTACTTGGGTGCATTGGTCAAAGCGCTTGTAGACGACTTTATCATGCCAATAATTACGTTAGCCACAGGGGGTATGGATTGGAGACAAATCAAAGCCGGACCCTTCCTTATCGGAGACTTCATCGGAGCCTTGATCACTTTCCTAATTGTAGCTTTCGTAATCTTCCTTATAGTGAAGATTACTAAGCGCTGGGGAATAGAATAGACAAGTTTTTCAAAAAATATTCTATCTTTTTTTCTGGGTTTCAAAAAGATAAAATACCGAGAGACATTGACTATTGAAAGCGAGGTATTATGGAGAAAATAGAGTTTAAGGAGGGTATTCATAAGTGGCGCAGAAGAGGGTTCTACAGCGAAGCAATGCTAGTCAAAATTCTTGAAAAATCTGGCTATAAGGCTGTCAGAGTGCCAGTGAGCAACCTAAGTCTTAATCCTTTACCTGACGTAATTGCGAGGCATGATTGGGAGAAAAACAAACTGCCTGAGCAGACAAGGGTTTTAAAAAGAGACAAGGACAATTTTGACTTGAAGAAAGGCGAGAAAAAATAAGGCAATTTGATAGAAAGAGGAATTGCAATGAAGGTTTTTAATGAAAGTTTTTCGTTTTCTACGAGGGGCGAGATAGATTTCCTTGACTTAACCAGCAAGGTTGAAGAAGTTGTTAGAAAGTCTGGAGTAAAGAATGGCTTAGCGCATGTGTTTGCTCCTCATGCTACAGGCATTCTTATCCTGACTGAATATGAGCCGAGTTTAGAGAATGATATTAGGAATGTTCTTGAAAAACTTGTTCCGAAGCGTGGTTCTTATCAGCATCCTTCTAACGCTCATTCTCATCTCAGATCGGTGCTTCTATCTCCAGACAAAACGTTGCCTATAGTTGATGGGCATGTTGCTTTAGGCACTTGGCAGTCGCTTATATTTGTTGAAACCGATGTTTATCCAAGACAAAGAACTGTGATAGTCCAAGTAATCGGCGAATAAGAATGTTCTTCCATTAGATGAATGTTCGGTCACGCTTCGACCAAATTGCTATGCACTAATGTTTTCTAACAATGTCAAGAAAAATTCTGTGCATGAATAAATTGCGTCTTTCAAATCAAAGAAAATAAATTCGATTAAATTCGAATCATCAATTTTAATATACAATGGAGCCGTACCCAAATTTCAGGTCACTTCGCTTAAAGAAAGCAACAAAATCAGCAAGAATGAAAAGCAAAAAGGCTTTTAAGGATAAAAAAAGTTCCTTGCAATTCATGCTGGTTACAGAGAATCGATGGCTTTTTGGTTATTTATATAATTCGCTGAAATTCGCTTCAGAAGTTCTGCGTTTGTATGAAATCCGAAGGATAGCAAGATGATATAATCTAGTCTTATTTTTTCTGAAGAATAATAATGATTGTTCCTAATGCTTCGGTAGATACGACACGTATTTCAATAGGAAACTCATCTACCGCAGGGAATTCAAGGGGAGGAAAAGGGTGAAGTTCGACTGTGACGTTTCCTCCTTTTAAAATCGTTCCTGTTCCAACAAGTTCCCACTGTGAGTTAGGGCATTTAACATATACGTTATGAGCATATCCCTTAGCAGATTTAATACTAAATCCAAGGGTACTGATTTGGATTGTGGAATTATTTCCTGTCGGTGGAAAATAGCTAGCGCCAAAAATTTCAAAGTACTCTGATGCTTCATATTTTGGTTTTATTGCTTCTTTTGAAAGCTGAATATTCGTAGCCGCATATGTGTATGCGTTTGTACTGTTTCCACTCCACCATTCAGTCATGTACAACGATTTTTTCGCTGCATTGGTCCAGTTGCCTGTCAAATTATAGATTGTATCAATGTATGTGCGGTTTAAGTAACGTCCTAAATATGTGAAATTGTTTTTGGCTAAGTTATAATAGCGGTTGGCAAGAGGATTATCGCCTCTAGTCTTGTTTACTTCCGTAATCTCTCTCCACAATGCTCTAACTTGATTGTGCTCCTGTGTAATCCAAGCGGAATAATAGTCTTCGACTATTTGCCTCATTTTCTCTTCAAAAGTTTTGTTATAGTTAGCGACGAACGGAAAGTTCGAGTCAAATGGATTTATTCGAGGATAAACCACTGTGGCATCTTCGTGTATTGGCAGTAGATATTTACCAATAATGTTCTGTGCTTGTTGAGTTAGAATAAAGTCTATGAATGCTTTTGCTTCGTTTAGGTATTTGCCCATTTTGAAAATGGCGATCGGATCTGGTTGCAAGAGTGTGGCGTCTAAGTAGGTGAAGTTAATGTCGGGAACTCGAATGGCCATCTTGTCGTAAGCGTAAAAGTCTGGAACAATTGCGAGTGGAAGATAGCCAGAAGACACTTTAAGCGCGGTGTCACCTTCGTCATTATCATATTCTTTGATGGATGCAGCTAGTTTAACTAGATATTCCCATCCTGCGGTCCAGTTTTGGACTCCGTTGATTGTTTGCATTTTGCTTTGTAAGATTAGCATTATAAAAGGTGATGTGAACTCTGAATTGGTGGGCTCAGTCATTGTTATGTTTTCCATGTATCTTTGGTCTAGAAGGTCAGCCCATGTTTGGGGTACACTCAAGCCAAGCAAGTCAAGGACGTGCTCATTGTACATTACGCCTAATCCGCTTTGACCTGTTGCATACCAGTATGGTGTGTTTCTATTGTCCATTTGAGTGAATGGACATGTTACATTTATGTCATTTTTATATGTCGAATTATACTGCAACAAGCCTGCTGTAGCGTTATTGAAGAATGAAACTGGTCCACCCCACCATAGGTCTGCTTCTGGGTCGATAGTGTAGGCTTTGGCTTTTTCAAGAGATGCTTGGAAACTAGTTTTTGTGATTGTTACCTCTATTGGGCGTCTATACCATGTTTTGAAAGCGTTTACTATTTCTTCTACCATTTCTGGCGAGTGAGTATATAGTATGCGGAGTTGTGAAGGATGAGGTACTCCATAATAGGAGTAAACAGTTGCTAAGATGCTTGCACCAAAAATTAGGACTAATAGGATTGTTATGCGGGAGTATATGGATAACTTCACTGGCGGTAAACCTCCATTTAATGGAACATCATACAACACAAATGCATTAAATAATTTATCGGTCAATTTAGAGAAGTTGAAAAGTTTGAGAGAACTGGATAAAGTGGAAATTATTGTTTAGAATTCGTTTTTTCCTTGAGGTCTCGCGCTTCAGCGATTATGGCAACCTGTTTCACGCCTAGTTTCCTGTTAGTTGCATTAACAGCTAAGCGCTCTCGCCAACCGCAGTCAAGGCACTCAAATTTTACAGGCAACAAGCCCATGTGCCCAGACATATCGCCGCTCATTGTGCCGACTCTGCGGACTCTTGGGCTCTTGCAACGTGGGCAAATTTGAATATCAACGTACTTCTGCTCTTTCTCCAACTCTTCTAAAGTTTCAAGTAATTCTGAGAATTGTTGGCTCTCAGCCTCTCTCTGTTTAAGAAGAGTAATCTGTTTCTGTTTTTTCTTCTTTTTCTGTTTCTTCTCTTCGGTCATAAGTTATCCTCGGTTTCACATTATTCTAAGCCACGAAGGAATTAATAAGTATCTTTGTTTTCGGTTCTGGTAACTCTTAGGGAGAGGGATGATTAATGTTTTGTCATGGTAACTTTCGGGAGATAGCGTTATATACCAATAGGTATAAAACACCTAAATGTGAAGCTTTCAATCGCTATCACTTGTATTCTAATATCGCTAACTGCTATTGTGCCCCTACTTCTACATGCTCTAATTTCATATCAATACTTAACTCTCTCGCTAAGTATCTCAGACTGGATACAAATATCAGTAGGAATAATTTTCTTAGAATCCATTTGGGTAGGAGCATTGCTTTTTTTATCGGTCAAAGAGCTGAAAATCGTAGAGAAAAGATTAAGAAACTAGAGGGTTTCTTGGAAGGTCATTCTAAAGACTTGGTGGATGAAGTCCTAAAGAAGTGGTTTGAACCTAAATCCACAATTTCAATAGATGCCAATGGATGTAGCTATAGCATACCTTTGGCGAGTATTTACTATGAACCTCACTCCAAAAGCAGAGTAAATGAGCCTAGTGAACCATTACACTTAAACTATGCGAATCAAGCGATTCAACATCTAGAAGCAAAAGATTATGCTGATGCATGGGATATTTGGCTTGAATACAAACGTTTAGCGAAGAGTCATTTAGGAAAAGTTTTGAAAGTCTGGGAAAGTATAGAAGAAAAATTAGCAACAAATCTCCCCAAAAAATTCACTGAGTGGAATGCTAGGGGCATTAGCCCACCCTACTGCTACATCTTAGACTATGCTGTTTGGGAAATTTTCAGAGAGGCTGAACATCTCAGCAGAACAGGAGAATTTGAGGAAACTTCATTTAAAAAGGATGATAGCGAGAAAAACTACTTTAGAGTTGGGATGGCAACTCTTTATGCAAAAAGTTCTGATGAGAGTTCTGGTAATGAGTTCATAAGAGTTGCACGCTCTATCATCACTGATAAAAGTCTTCTTGAGCAACTTAAATTACTTGATGCAGAGAAGGAGAAGATAGATAGTCTAGTGGAGAAATTTAAACAGGCACTCAACAAGATTATAGATGATTTCGAGAAAGGACACATTAATCTAAAGGGCACTTGTGGGCGTTGTGAAGACTGGTATAGCAAGTTAATTCATCTGAGCTAAATGTTCTCCTAGTATTTGCCTAACCACTTCTGGAATAGAAGCAATCTTCCGCTTTTTTCTTTCCTTTTCTAAGGCATCTACCATTTCTTGAGTCATAGATACCATTATTTTCTTCATAGCCATATTCCCATCACTTACCTATAGGTATCTGTAGCAACCTTTATATTTAAGATTATCGCTTATACCTATAGATACCCGTAGGTGTATGAAATGGCTTTAGAGAATCCGAGACAACTTAGAGGCTTAGCAATTCTAGCTCAAGGCAACCAGATTAAACGTATAGATGCTTCCACATATAGAGTGAACTCTCAGGCTGGAAATGGAAGCTATTTAGTTCAAAGGCATGGGTTAGCTTGGAAGTGTGGATGCCCAGACCATGTTTATCGTGGAATGGTTTGTAAGCATATTCATGCAGTCAACTTTTCTCTAAATCTTAGACAAATGGTTACTTCTCAAAATCTGGGAGTCATTGTTCCAGAGGAAAAGCCTGAAGTATGTGCTTCGTGTGGTTCTGTGGAAATGGTGAAGGATGGCTTACGAAAGAATAAGAATGGAGTGATTCAGCGTTTTCTATGTAAATCATGCGGTCACAGGTTTGTTACTAACTATGGTTTCCAGAAGATGAAGAATAACCCTAAAATCATCACGTTAGTCATGGACTTGTATTTCAAGGGTATTTCCTACCGCAAGATAGTTGACCACTTAAAGCAGTTTTATGGGCTTAAGATTAGCCATGTCGCCCTTATTAAATGGATTAGAAAATATGTTCAACTAATGAAGACATACGTGGATTCTTTCACTCCTCAAACTTCTGGGATTTGGCATACAGACGAAATGACTGTTAGCCTTAAGGAGAATAAACAGATGGATTGGCTCTGGAACCTTATGGACAACGACACACGCTTCTTATTGGCAAGTCAACTATCTCAGAAAAGAGAGATAGAAGATGCTAGAGACGTATTTGCAGAGGCAAAAGCTCTAGCTAAGGTTATGCCTTCCTTCGTAGTTACAGATGGGTTAAGAGCCTATCAAGACGCATTTAACAAAGAGTTCTTTACACTTAGAAACCCTAGAACAATGCACGTTAGGTTAGCGGGATTAAGAAAGGAAACCAACAACAATGTAATAGAGCGTCTGCATGGAACACTTAGAGAAAGAACCAAAGTCATGCGAGGACTAGACAGCGAAGACTCAGCACAAATTATAATTGACGGAAACAAAATCTACTACAACTTCATACGCCCACACATGAGCCTAAACGGATTAACGCCGGCAGAAGTAGCTAATATAAACCTACAACTTGGACAAAACAAATGGTTAGACTTGATAAAGAAAAGTGTAAGAAAGGAAGGCTTATCTTAAGTTTCTTTTCTGGAAATTAGCTTCTTAGGAGTAATTTTTACTTCTGCAGGGATTACTCTTAAACTGCCATCCTCTAGCCTAACAATAACAAAGTCTCCTTCTTTTATCCCTAGTAGTTTTCGAGCTTCTTGAAATATTGTGATTCGGCAACCAGTAAGAACCTTCTGAACTTGTTCTAGTTGGGACATTTTTTCACCTGTTAAGTAAGTTGTTGTAGATACACATTAAATTTTCGTAGAAAATCATAAATACAGAGTGTAGCAATACAAAAGGTATTGTGGTGTCTACTATGTGGCTATTACTAGCTTTAGCCTTTGCGACAGGCACTGTATACTGCATCGGAAAGGCTATCGAGGAACAAGCAAACGAGAATAGGAAAAGAGAAGAAGCCAGAGCTCAAACCTATGCTTAAGCGAGAATTTGAACTCTGACTTATCTCCCCTTTTTTTCTATACAGAAGATACTTAAAAAGTATGTTATCTCCCGAAAGTTACCATGAAAGAATTTTAATATGTCATCTCCCTAAGAGTTACCAGAACCTTGTTTTCAAAGAGCCAAGCAACGTAATATTGGAGCCCAACAATTGCAATGTCACTTATGAATAAGCCTGCGAGCATAGTTTACTGGCTTGCTGGCTTGGAAAACCTCTATCTTCTGGATGATAACAGAAAAAAATTTTTGCTTTTCATTATCAACCTCTGAGGAACAGTTTGGTTTTGGCTGTCTGATTTTGAAACAGAGGTAGCCAAGAGTTCCGTTTGAGTTGAAAACTATGATAGAAATTGAAAAGCAGTTTTCAAAAAAATTGTTGTTAGGAGAGGAAAGGAGCAAACGGTTAGAAATCGTAATGTAGTGCCAAAAGCCTAGTATTTTGCTTTCTTTTCGTATTGCTTCTCATATATTTCTCGGACCCGTTGAATAGTGTCTATTTCTTCTGGATTTTTGTCGTCTCGGATTCTTGTTATTCTTGCAAAGCGTAATGCCATTCCACACTTATATGTTGGGCTCTTCTGAATCTCGTTATAGGCTACCTCAACCACAATCTTCGGAACAACAATAACTCTTCCATGCTCCTCTTTAACCGACAATTCTTTTAGCCTTCCAGTCATATCAATTATTTCTTCGTCTGTCAGCCCTTTGAACGTCTTCCCTACTTGAAGCAACTCACCAGTTTCAGCATCTCTAGCGGCAAGATAATAGTCAGAAAGCCAGCCACGTCTTCTTCCATATCCATACTCTGCAGCAACAATAAGCAAGTCTAAAGGCTCTAAGATTCGTTTGATTTTAAACCAACGTTTTCCTCGGATCCCAGGAGTGTAGGGGCTGTCGAGCTTTTTGGCCATAAGTCCCTCATGCCCCTCTCTTATGGCTTCTTTAAGAAAATTTTCCGCCTCTTGCAGATTGCTGGTTACTGTTTGTTTGGCAAGCTGAATGCTTCCAGCTATCTCTTTGAGCTTCTTTCTTCGTTCCACATAGGATTCATCAATTAGGCTCTTGCCGTCAAAATATAAGATGTCAAAGAGATAGAGTCTAACTGGAATCTGCCTTGTCGTTTCCTCAATGTCATGAACTCTCCTAAATCTTCGCATTAAATGCTGAAAAAGCATTGGAGTGCCATCTTCGCCTACGGCTATGACTTCGCCTTCTAAGATGGCTTCACGAGCCTTTACTTGTTCACCAACCAATTTCACAACTTCAGGTAAGCTATCTGTGACATCGGTTAATCTGCGACTATAAACCTTGACATCGTTCCCTGACTTGTGAATCTGAATACGCGCCCCATCTAACTTGTACTCCAAAGCAGTTTCTCCTCCATGCTCTTTCAAAGCTTCATTTACATTTTCAGCCATTTGAGCCATCATAGGTTTAATCGGTCTAAAAACTTGAAATTGAAGATTCAGGACGCCATCTTTTCCTTTTGCTTTAGCTAATGCGGCAACTTCTGCTATGTCGCCAGTTAGCATACTTGCTCTTTGAACGATGTCCAAAGGAATGTCAAATGCTTTAGCCACAGACTGCTCCATCATTCCCTCATAAAATCCAGTTCGCATCTCCCCAATCAAAATCTTGACAATGTACTTTGCTTCTAAGGGATTTGTAGCGCTTAACAATGTTTCCAGTAAGCGTTCTTTCTTCTCTCTTGAGCCGTATCCAGTAGTTTCGGCTATGGTTTCTAAGCTATGTCTCACCTCAAGAATTGTAAGCGGCTTTTCAAAAAGCGTTGCTTGTTTCTGGATTCTGCCAACTTTTTCGAACACAATTTTTGTTGCTCCTCCTATGTCGCCCGTCTGGTTGAAAGCGTCTCTGAAGTCTTTCCATTCTATATTAGTCAAGCGTTTTATGATGTCGCTTAATGTCGCCCAACTAACCTCAAGAACCCTCTGATCCCATTTTGGAAGCGAACGACCAAGAATCATCGACGTAGCAGACTCCACTTCATCATCGCTTAATCTTTTCAAAAAGTCTGCCACTAATTCAGTCATTTGTAAACGTTTTTTTGTAGCCTCTAATTTTTCGCAGAGGTCAGCAAGAGCTCTAAATTCTGTTGGCATGAATCCAAATCCTACGAGCTAAGATGAGTCTTCTGACAAGACAATAAACATTTTCGTAAGAAACAAAAAATAGAAATTTAGAAGGCTGAAACTTTCTCTTTTAACTCTTTAATCTTCTTCTTAAGCTCTGTTGCCTTCTTTTCTTTTCCCTGCGCCTTATAACAGTCTAATGCATATTCTAGGGCGCCTAAGGCAAAGCGGTCAAACGCTTTTTCAAGAGCCAGGTCAGCCGATTTTAGAAAGCGCTCTATTGCGGTTTCATAATCTTTCTGCAGATAACTGCATTCAGCTGCCTTAAACAATGTATAAGACGCATCGAAATAGTTGCCAATGTGTTTATAGAGTTCACTTGCCTTGAGGAATTTTTCAATCGCCTCCTTATATTTCCCTTCGTCATATAAGGCAGTTCCTTCCCTGTGAATTTTAACTGGGTCTTCCCTAACAGATTCGCTACTACTCATGCTTTTCACGTCCATTTCTTTAAGCAATTACAGTCTCATGTTTTTAGGCTTTCCGCTTCCATTTTAACCCATCATATTAAACAACATTCTTGAATTAGCAACTAGCCAAAAAAAAGAGAAATTGTTTAAAACATGGCCGACTCTCCTAATAGCTTGGTCCTTAGATTGCCTATCTCTACAAGGCAAGCGACAGTCAATGATTTGGAAAAACTTTACGAGATTGAAAGAGAGTGTTTCACTGCCGAAGCGTTTACCAAGCAACTGCTAACACTTCTTTTGCAAGATGCGAACTCTGTAAGCCTGATTGCTCAAATAAATGGCGAAATTGCTGGATTTATTATAGGCTTAATACAGCATATTAGAGGAATGAAAACTGGTCACGTCTATACAATAGATGTAGCAATTAAGCATAGAAGAGGAGGAGCTGGAGTAAAACTTCTAAAAGAATTAGAACAAATCTTCGCCAAAAAAGGCGTTCAAGTTTGTTATCTTGAAGCTCGTCTAAATAATGTTGCAGCATTAGAACTCTACAAGAAGCAAGGCTATACGGAGATAGAAAGGTTAAACAATTATTATTTCGAAGGCGCGCATGGCGTACGCCTCCAGAAAAGACTATCACAGTAAAGTTATTCGTCAAATGACCACAGATTGAGTTTAGTTTTTTCATCGAACTTTCTTTCTAGCTTCATGCCCACAGCCTCAACTAACATTAGTTCAGCAGTCACAGAGATTAAGCATCCAAGTAAGACATGCCCGCCAAAAGTTTGACCTTTTTCATCTGAAACTGCCATATGCGCATGAACAATAGGTACTTTCTCCTTTAGAGATATGTTTCCTATGCAAGAAACTATTTCTAAGGGTTCAGTAATTTCGATAGGCTCATAGTTTCCGTCGCGATAAAATCCTATCTTTGCCTTTTTTAATGTTCCAATGAGAGTAAAGAAGCCAGCAGAGATTTTGGCATGTTTTGATGCAGAGGCGATTGCTTCAAGCAAATCCTCGTCTTCATAGAGCCTAGCAAACACAACTTTTCCAAGTTTTGATTCTCGAAGCTTCATATTATCAACTTCTTATAGCCAATTATGGGCTCAGCCTAACTGTACACTCAACAGTAGAAGGACATTTATAAGATTAAAAAGTTATGAGAGAAACTGTCACGATAATTAACCCGACTATTGGAGTTCATCCATTTGAACGCGGAAACCGACATTCGTAACGTTTTAGCGGTAGGCATCGATGTGGTTTCATTAGCCACATCAGCGAACCGGGCTGGCTACCAAGTTTATGCTGTGGACTATTTTGGGGATCAAGATCTTAAACAACTGTGCTATGAAAGCCGATCCATCATCAATCAAAGGGTGACGGAAAGTTGTGGACGACTAGGCAGAGATTTCAATCATAAAACTCTTCTTAGATTGGTGAGGGAGATTTCAAAGGAACACAAGATCGATGCAGCATTGCTGGCTTCAGGTTTAGATGACTTTCTGGATGTTTTACTTGAACTCGACGAGTCAATTCCCATCCTTGGGAATCGTCCTGACATTATCAAAAACGTTCGTAACAAAACAACGTTTTTTCAGGAGCTTAGGCACCTTGGAGTGCCGTGTCCAGAGACGGCGATTGTGAAAGATTTTGAAGAAGCGGAACGTAAGTCCAAGGATATTGGATATCCTGTAGTAGTTAAGCCTTCGTGTGGCTTTGGAGGCGTGGGCATAAGAAAAGCAAGGAATACTCAAGAATTGAAACAAGCGTATGAGAATGCTTCTCTCTTTAGTGATGAAGTTTTAATTCAGGAGCATATTTCTGGAACGTCAGCAAGTATATCTATAGTATCCTCCGCCAAAGGAGTTGCTCCTCTTACATTGAATGAGCAGCTCTTGGGTATGCGTGAAATGCATCAATACGAGCCATTCGGTTATTGTGGAAACATCGTTCCGCTGGCAACACCCAGAACCGTAGTGGATACATGTGAAGACATCACCGAAAAAATTACCTCACACTTTGGGCTTGTTGGCTCTAATGGCATAGATTTGGTGATTTCCAAAGAAGGAATCCCTTATGTTATCGAGGTGAACCCTAGATTTCAAGGAACTCTGGAATGTGTTGAGCGAGTTCTTGGAATAAATCTAGTCGAGAGTCACATCAAAGCCTGCATTTATGGAACGCTTCCGAAAGTCTCGAGGACCCCATCTGTTTTCTGTACCCGTCTAATATTGTTCGCTTCACAACAGTCAATTATGCCTAGCTTGACAACTCTTGATGAAGTTAGGGACATACCATTACCAGGAGTTCTGGTGGAGCAAGGTGAACCAGTCTGTTCTATCGTTACAGAAAGATTAAACAGAGACTCCTCATTAAGAAAGGCGAGAAGTATAGCCAAATTAATTCATAATTCTTTAAAGCCATGTAGTTAGTCATTATGGCTATTCAGAAAGGAAGTTCATTTTCCTTAGGACTACAATAAGTGGAGGACCAACTATAGCCGTGACTATAATGGACATCGCTACCTTTATCGGAGTTTCAACAGCCCCTAGAACCCATATTGACTGTAACGCTTCTACACCATAGTCATAGAAAAGCCTGTAAGTCTGACATGGTATGAATACGAAAATTCTGAAGAGCACATCAGCTTCTAATCCAATGAAGGTGCATAGAGCAACGGTATGAATAAGTCCTTTTGACTGGAGCTTCCACAATTTTAGTTTGACGATAAGCATAATGGCAAAGATTAGGGCAACGTATGCAAGATAGGTGTCCCACATTCCCCATAAAGGAAGCTGCCAACTAATGGGTGTGATGAAATATATCGTAAGCAATACTGTAAAATAAGTCAAGGATGCCTTCCACTCTTTTCTAAACAAGAACCCTGAAACCATTGTGCCGATAGGAGCGCCTAAAGTGAAGAGAAATTCGTAAGGGCCTCTAAAATATATGCAATTCCCAATCATAACTCCGATAAGAGTAGCTAAGAATCCTGCATATGGCCCGAGAATAATTCCAGTTATGGGTTCGGAGATGAAAATCCAGCTAAACCAAACGCCAGATGAAAGCTCTGGTAACCCCATTAACGAGTCGAGAATTATATTGAGGGAAGCAAAAACCGCTACAAGTGAAATAAGCTGAGATTTTTGCATTCTTACTCCTTTACACTATGCTTTTCTTGGGTCTGTTCAAAAATTTCGAAAAATAGCTCAGACAGATGATTGACGATGAATTTTTCGTTCACTAGTTCTTCATCTGGAACGTTTAAACCGCTACAGCATGGAATAAATCTGAGGATGAAAGAGTTGTGGCTTCTCTTTTTGAAGCTAAAGGGGTAGAGCCTACAAAGTGTAGGTCTAAAATCATAGATTAAGCATTTGTAAGCATTCGTCTTTCCTTCCATTGTAAGGAAGATGCACGAGCCATCTTCCTTGTTCTTAACCGCACTTAGCATAATGGAAAAGTTTCCATGTTGTCTTTTCGCAGGTTCGGTGAACTTACTCATGTCATATCCAGCGGACTTTATTCGCTCTATATCCTTCTTAGTTAAGCTAGGTCCGCCCAACTTGCAACAGAAGATGGCGCATCTTTTGCATTTGAATCGAAGATTTTTTTGGTAGAGATGAATATCGAGAATCCGTCTTGTCTCAGTATTGGCTGTGATTCTTGCAATGCTTTCTTTCAACTGTGTCAAGCATCCACACTTTTTCTTACAATGCATTTAGTCATATAAACCTAAACAGTTCATGGACTCGATACTTGTCAAGGTAGAGAACAGTTTTTATCCACAAAAACATAGAATATAAGAATTTGAGGAAAAGTGATGACTAGGCGAACAAGAGAAGAAGCACAAAGAATGATTAAATCAATAGCCATTCTCATTCGCAACACAACTTGGAAATGTGGACGAGTTGAAAAACTCATAGTAAACCACTTGCAGAGTCAAATTCGAAAGTGTGAGCGCCCACGCATCACAGTAAAAGAGATGTTACAGCATTTGAAGCTCAGTGGAAAACAGAAAAGCGAATTTCTAGACGCAATCAAACGACTAGAAAAACGACAAATAATCAGAATCGAAGTATTGTCCTAGATAACCTATTTTTCCTCTTCAACTCTACTAAAACCTCCCAAAAGATGCGGACTCTTCCCATATGTTTATAAGGTAAAATGCTGATTTTTTTCTAACTGAGATGGTGGAAGAATGAATCAGAGGACTTATGTTTGTCCTTGAAATGTCGCCGTTAAAGGAGTATGCTTTATCGAGAATAGTTCTTTCACCCAAAACAAAACTGATTTTAGTTAAAAGTTTGAAAAAGAAATAGAGGTAGAAGACATATGACTCTGAAGATTTTTAATACGCTTACAAAACGGAAAGAAGAGCTCAAGCCGCTAGTTAAGGATAAAGTGCGTATGTACGTTTGCGGTCCAACTGTTTATGACTATATACACATTGGTAATGCCAGGTCATTTGTTGCCTTTGACGTTATCCGACGCTACTTGGAATATAAGGGATACACCGTATATTACGTGAGCAATTTAACTGACGTAGACGACAGAACCATCAAAAGAGCCAAACAAATGAAAACTAGTCTTCAACAGTTGGGAGAGAAATACAGTGACTCCTACTTCGAAGACATTGCAAGACTTAACATAAAAAAGCCAGACATCAATCCCCGAGCAACTCAGCATATAGAAGAGATAATAGACCTAATTCAAACTCTAATGGACAAAGGATATGCCTACAAAATAGACGGCGACATATACTACAATGCAGCAAAATTCAAAGACTATGGCAAACTTTCAGGAAACAAGGCCAAGGCATTAAAAGCAGGAGCCAGAATCGACATAAATCCAGATAAGAAGAACCCAGCAGACTTCGCTTTATGGAAAGGACAGAAACATGGAGAACCCGCATGGAATAGCCCATGGGGTAAAGGCAGACCAGGCTGGCATGCTGAATGCTCCGCAATGTCTATGAAATACCTTGGCGAAACCTTTGATATTCACGGCGGCGGAAAAGACTTAATTTTTCCGCATCATGAAAATGAGATTGCACAGTCTGAGGGCGCAACTGGAAAATCATTTGCAAAGTATTGGCTTCACAATGAATGGCTCATAGTAAATGGAAAGAAAATGGCAAAATCACTTGGAAACTTTGTCACAACCCATGACGCTATCGAAAAGTATGGAGCAAGAGTCGTAAGATTCTTCTTGGCTTCAATTCATTATCGCAGCCCAATAGATTTCAATGAAAAAGATTTGAAGCAGACGGAACGAAATCTTGAGAGATTAACAAACGCGATTGAGAGTTTCAGAACGCTAAAAGAAAGCGAACAAAGAGGGTTTGATGATGGAGCACTTTTGCAGAAGGCAAAGGAGAGTAAGCAAAAATTTGAGGAAGCCTTGGACGACGATTTCAACACAGCCTTAGCCGTCTCTGCAATATTTGACTTAATAAAAGAGATTAACAAATACACAGAGGCTCATGTGGAAATAGAAAGACAAGTCAAGAAAGAAATTTCTGAAACTTTAAAGAGCCTTGTTGAAGACGTCCTCGGAATCACTATGGAGAGAAAGAAACCTGAAAGCGATAAGCTAGTGGAAGACTTGGTCAAGTTAATTCTTACCATACGACAACAAATACGCGAAAGAGGAGACTGGAAAACTTCAGATGAGATCAGAAGCAAACTTCAAAATTTAGGATTCATCGTGGAAGACACAACAGAAGAAAGTAAATGGAAAATAAAACAACCAGAGGCTTAAATTCTTGACAAAAGTTCGTGGAAGGAGGGAAAAGGAGGGCGAAATTCTCCTTCCACTTGGCGGGGCTCGGACTAGGTCCATTCTAATGAGACTCTTCCTTTCTCCTCTCGGCACATCTCAAAAAGATAGTAATGTCATTTCTTAATATACGGCTTATTTCGGTGTTAAGAATATGTCAATTCTCTTAATGCTTCGTAATAGGTAGCTTGTTGATTTTGACAAAAACATTGAAAGGGGTAAAAAATTGGCTATTTTCATTCTTACTATTGTCGGCGTTATTTTAGACGCTTTTTGTCTTCAAGCTAGAGTTCTTTTACTGCCTCAGAAATTCTTTTCAGAGCCTTTTCTATGTTTTCCACAGAGTTGGCAAACGATAATCGCAGATAGCCTTCTCCATAGCTTCCAAATGCAGTCCCTGACAATACAGCCACTCCAGCCTTGTTCAGGAAAAAGTCGGATAGTTTTCGACAGTCCATTCCGATACTTTTCACGTTTGGGAAAACATAGAAGGTTCCACGGGGTTTCTTGCATGTAATACCCTTGATTCTGTTTAATCCTGAAACTATGATCTCTCTTCTTCTCTTGAATTCTTCATCCATTTTTCTTGATTCATCTTGCGGGCCTCTAAGAGCTTCAACTCCAGCCATTTGTGTAAAAGCACAGGTGCATGAGTTGGAATTTATCATTAGCTGCGTTATCTTTTGAGCTAAATCCTTTCGCATTGCGGCGTATCCGAGCCGCCAGCCGGTCATGGCGTATGTTTTTGAAAAGCCATCCATGAGTATAGTTTGCTCTTTCATACCCGGCAGTGAAGCTATGCTTTCATGTTTGCCCTCATAAATGATTTTGCAGTAAACCTCGTCTGAAAGAACAAGGAGGTCTTCTCTGTTTTTCACTCGGTCTGCTATGGCTTCCAAATTGTCTTTGTTTAGCACTCCGCCAGTCGGGTTTTCGGGTGAGTTGAGTATAATCATTTTTGTCTTCTTTGTTATCTTATTGACAGTGTCTTCATTGTCTATTCTGAAGTCATTTTCCTCCTTCAGTGGCATGGGAACAGGTTTAGCTCCTGCAAAGTTTATCATCGACTCATAGATGGGAAAGCCAGGATTCGGATACATAACCTCGTCCCCAGACTCTACGCATGCTAATATACTGAAAAAAATAATTGGTTTCGCTCCCGGAGTCACGACAACTTCTTCGGGGTCAACATCAATGCCTCTACTCTCCGAAAGATATTCGGCTATTGCCATTCTGAGTTCTGGAATTCCAGCAGCGGGAACATAATGCGTGTAGCCAGCCTTCAAGGCTTTAATTGCAGCTTCTTTAATGTTGTTCGGTGTGTTGAAATCTGGTTCGCCTATTTCAAGATGAACTATTTCTCGACCTTCTTTCTCCAATGCCTTGGCTTTCGCGAGTACTTCAAAGGCTGTTTCTGTGCCTAATGAATCCATTTTTTTGGCAAATATTCGTTTCATATGTGACCACTTGAGAAAGGAGTGTAAAAGCTAGACAAGCTATTTAACGTTTGCAGTTCGTATGCGAGCACTTCTCGTTTCACACGCGATCTATGTTCGTTGTCAGATGAGTTTAATGTTTCTTACCCTTTTTTCTTTGTTTTCGTAACTTCGGGATTCACTAGGTTTGGTGGAGTTTTACCTTCAAAGAATGCAATTAGGTTTTCAGCGACCATTTCAGCCATTCTTGAACGCGTCTCGTAGCTCGCACTCGAGATGTGAGGCGCCACGACCACATTGTTAAGTTTCAGCAAGGGATTCTGCATCGGCGTTGGCTCTTGTTCAAAAACGTCAAGTGCAGCTCCGGCTATCCAACCTTCTTTTAGTGCCTTATATAGGGCTTTCTCGTCGACTATTGGACCACGCGCGTTGTTTATTAAGTATGCTGTCTTCTTCATCATCTTTAGCTTCTTTTCATCAACCAAGTGAAAGGTTTCTTTGGTTAGAGGCGTGTTGATTGTTACAAAATCGGCTTTTTGGAATAACAGGTCCATGTCAGTGAATTGTATATCGTATTCCTTCTCAAAGTCGGGTCTTCTTATGACATCATAATAAAGGACTTTCATATCGAAGCCCTTGGCTCTTTTCGCTATCGCGCAACCTATTCTTCCGAGGCCAACTATGCCCAATGTAGCTCCGCATATGTCTCTTCCCTGCATCATCATTGGGTGCCAGCTCACTTTCCAGTTTCCAGAGCGAACATATGTGTCGGCTTCAACAACTCTCCTCGCCACAGCCATCAACAGTGCCCAAGCAAAATCAGCGGTGGTTTCAGTCAGCACGCCTGGCGTGTTGGTTACGTAGATTCCTCGCTTTGTCGCTTCATTTACATCGATGTTGTCAAATCCAACAGCCATTTGAGCAATAATCTTGAGGTTGGGTGTGGCATCGAAAACTTCTGCATCAATTTTGTCTGACAAAAGTGTTGCTAAGGCGTCAACTTTGGCTACCTTCTCGATTATGGTCTTTTTAGGCGGAGGAGCATATTCCCGCCAAACTTCAGCGTCAAACCTTTCTTTAATAATGCGTAGTCCTCGCTCAGGCATTTCGCGAGTAACGAAAACTTTAGGTTTTGGCAAGTCTTATCACTTATAAATTTTTGAGGTTTTTGTTATGCTCGCAACAAACTTATTACGCTTGCGGCTTATCATTAATGGCGCAGCAAAACAAACACCATTCTGCGTGAGACAGATATGGTCAACATAAAGAATGCCAAAGAACTGTTAAAAAATGCTGGATCAAGCCTTGACAAAAAAGCCCGAGAACTAGCCATCAACGCTCTAAACTCAGCTCTAGAAGCAGTAGACCCTAAAGTCATAATCAAGTCTAAGGTCAATGTTAAAGGCGACACGCTGAAAATTGGAAATCTCTCGTTCAACTTGCATGAATTTAGAAACATTTTTGTTGTTGGTGGAGGCAAAGCCAGTGGATGCATGGCTGAGGCTTTGGAAGAACTTCTGGGAGATCGTATAAAGGACGGAATCATAAACGTGCCCTACGCCTGCCCTCTATATCAGACACGGAAGATAAAACTTCAACACGCCAGCCATCCCATACCAGATATTTCAGGCGTGAAGGGTGCAAATCGCATGCTGGATTTAGTTAGTCAAGCTAAAGAGAATGATCTTATAATTTGCTTGCTTTCCGGTGGAGGATCAAGTCTGATGCCTCAACCGTTGAGTGGCATATCTTTACAGAACAAGAGAAGGGTAACAGACGCATTACTGAAGTCTGGAGCAACAATCAATGAAATCAACACCGTCCGCAAGCACATCTCAGGCTTTAAGGGTGGATGGCTGGCAAAGAAGGCATATCCCGCAACGGTTGTAAATCTGATTCTCTCCGATGTTGTGGGCGACCCATTAGATTCCATAGCCTCTGGTCCAACTGTTCCCGACTCGACTACCTTCCATGACGCCATCGAAATCCTGAAGAGATACAAGCTCTGGAGCAAGGTTCCAAGCTCGGTGACGAAAGTTTTGCTCAATGGCGAGAAGGGGTTGATTCCGGAAACTCCGAAGACTGGTGACAAAGCATTCGCGAAGGTTCACAATATAGTTGTAGGAAACAACTTGACCGCCAGCCTCGCAGCCTACAACACTGTTCAGAACGCTGGGCTTAACGCTTTGCTTCTCTCGTCGTGTCTTGAAGGCGAAGCAAGAGATGTGGGCACAATGTTTGCCTCCATAGCCAGAGAGATAGTTGCATCTGGAAACCCCGTTCCTAAACCCGTGGGCATAGTCGTTGGAGGAGAAACCACAGTCACCGTTGTAGGGAAGGGAAAGGGGGGAAGAAATCAAGAAATTGCTTTGGGGGCGACACTGAAAATTGGCAACACAGATGGAGTAGTGATTGCTTCTGTGAGCACAGACGGCGTAGACGGACCAACAGATGCCGCTGGAGCTATAGCCGATGGAAAAACCCTGCTTCGTTCTCATGAATTCGGACTAGACCCGAGAAAGTTTCTCGCAGAAAATGATTCTTACTCTTTCTTCTCAAGATTGGGTGACCTCATTTTTACGGGACCAACGGGTACCAACGTTTGTGATGTGTCAGTAATTGTGGTATTGTAACTGTTGTTGGCTAGTTTTGTGCACAATGCCCTAAGATTCTGTTCCAGTGGGCATCCATAGATTAGCCCTTTCCGACAAGAAGTTTATTGCTTCAAATACATTTTTTCCAAATTCCAAAAGTTCTATAGCGATGAGCATGGCGAAGAATACTCGTAAATCGATGAGGATAGATATTGCCTCGAAGTTTCCTGTGATCACTCCACTGTTCAAGACTTGCACGAAGAATATCATGAAGGCCAATGCTCTAGCAGTGCCAAACACATATTGAAAAATTGTTCCAGACGCTAGCTGAATAATGAAAGCAAAGAAAATTGTTATTGCTGCAAATATGTTAATGAACGGTTTATATTCAGGTGGAATAATGCTGGGTATTATTAGTGTTGGAATGTAGAAGAGTAAAAAGTATAATACGACAGCTACTAAAGATGCTTTCAAGATTTTTGGCATCATCTTCTTAGAGAATGTTTTCCATCTTGTCCTATTATCCATGAAGTCACCAACTCTTTACGATTGGCCCAACACTGAGCGTTGAAGTTTCGAAAAAGACGCATATTTGACCTTCACGTGTCAGTTTTGATAGGTCAACATTCATTTCCACAGATTCTTCAAATCCAGAGCCAGAAGGCACTTCGATTATTACCTCTGCAGTGCTGACCTGTTCATTTTCACTATTGTAAATTTCAAGGCGCATAGTTCCGTTGATGCTGAAGAATGCGTGATTTTCAAAGCTTAATGGAACGGTCAATGTTTTTTTGGCATGGTTTAAAGAGATTTCGCCAATGGAGAAGTTGTAGAGTGGCGCCCCCCATGGCATTGTTGCGTTTGTTGACATTTGGATAGGAATCACGTTGGCAAACCTTAACGCAACGAACGTGTATATGTCAAAAACGCTGTCGTTGAAGGCTAAGTATGGAAGTTCTCTAGTCAGGTTTTTTAGGTTCAGCGTTATGTTGTGTGCTTTCTGAATATTGTTGCTTGGTGGTACCGTGGGCACTATGGTCGTAGATGTTGACACTGTTTTGTTGTCGCGGTCTTTTATATGTGTCGTGATGTTCAAATCTGCTATTTCGTAAAAACCTGTGTTATTAATGAATAATGGCGTAGATAATGAGAAAACGCCGTCCGAGAAGAAGGTTCTTGTTTCGCCGAAACTTATTCTTAGGTTTGCTACAGAGTATACCGCAGTTATAGAGAAGATGATTACGAGAATCCAGAGTATTTTTGTGGCTATGCTTAAGGCCCTTATAGCCTGTTTCATCCCTCTTTCTTCCGCTCTTTTTGCTCTGGCAACTTAGGTATTTCTGGCGCTTGCACCACTTCAGCGCTAGGCGCTGTCGTGAGGATATTCTTCTCTTCGGGCGCTTTGGTTTCATGTTTGAGCTGTGTGAGAAGTTGTATTCCTCTTATGGTTAGAATTGAGCCTATCCACCCCATAACGCCTAGATACATAATTCTGATGCAAGTTTCTATTAGAGGACCAATGGCTTCGCCAAATGCTTCTATGAAGTCTGTTGACAGAAGACGTATTTTCTCTACGAGAAACAAGTAGGCGTTTAAGAATGTGAACACCAGCAAACCGACTCCAACAAACAAAACAAAGTAGGTTAGAATCTCTGATTTCTCCATTTTTGTAACCTCTATAGCATTGTTGTGATTTAGGTGTATAAAAAAAGAGTGGATGTGGAAAGTGAATTCAGAACACGAATGCAAAATTCATTCTTATTTTGGGAGTTAAGGTTAATAAGGGGTCTCCTCTTCTCCTTTTGTTGGTGTTAAACTATGGGTGTTCGCGTTCCAGAGTAAGAAAAGGAATTTTAGCAAATGGTACCGTCAAATTTTGTTTGACGCTGACATCATTGATCAAAGATATCCCGTGCAAGGTTTTGTTGTCTGGAAAGGGTATGGAACAAAGATCATAGAAAACATAATGAAAATCTTAGAGAAGTTTCTTGAAGACACAGGGCATTCGAAAACATATTTTCCAATGCTTATTCCTGAAGACTTGTTTGGGAAAGAGAGTCAGCATCTGCGAGGCTTTGAAAATGAGGTTTTCTGGGTAACTAAAGCTGGAAAGCAAAGTCTTCCCAGAAAGTTGGTGTTAAGGCCCACCAGCGAAACAGGAATGTATGAAATGTTCTCTCTCTGGGTTCGCTCTCACAAAGATTTACCTATCAAAATCTATCAAACAGTCAGTGTTTTCAGATACGAAACTAAGACTACAAAGCCTCTAATTAGAGAGCGAGAAATGTGGCCTTTCAACGAAGCCCATACAGTGCATGCAACTTTAGAAGAAGCAGAAAAACAAATCTCCATCGGAATAGAAATCTACAAGAAATTGTTTCAAAAGTTAGCATTGCCATACCTTTTAGTTAAGAAGCCTCAATGGGAACTGTTTCCAGGAGCCATTGGCGCCTTCGAATTTTACACACTTCTACCAGACGGCAAAGTCTTGGAAACCGGGAGTGTCAACAATCTTGGACAAGCATTTTCACGTGTTTTCAACATCAAGTATGAAAAAGCCGATGGTAGCCATGAATACACCTACCAAACTTGTTATGGTCAATCAGAAAGATTGCTGGCAAGTGTTGTCGGCGTACACGGAGACGATAATGGTCTGGTGCTGCCTCCTTCAATATCTCCCGTACTTGTGGTCATTGTGCCAATCATGTATGCTAGAACTGCAGAGAAAGTTGTAGATTACGCAAAGTCAATTGAGAAAATGCTTCGTAAAAAGGGTTTCATAGCAGTTCTTGACTTCAGAGATTTGACTTCTGGCGAGAAATTCTACTATTGGGAGAAAAAGGGCATTCCAATACGCTTAGAAATAGGTTCTAAGGAAGCAGAAGACAAAACTGTAACTATTATTCGTCGAGATACGCTAGCGAAGGAATCAGTTCATCTAGAGGAAATGATTAAGGGAATAAGGCGAAAGCAGCGGGAAATTCATCGAAATATGTTGGAAAAAGCCAAAAAATCACTGGCAGCGAATATTGCTTTTGCATCTAATCTTGCGAAATTAGCAGGACGTAAAAGGAAGAAAAAGGCCATATTCAAAGCATATTGGTGTGAAGATGAGAAGTGTCGCAATAAGATTGAAAGTGAGACTAAGATGGATATTATTGGTTTGGCTGCAGAGAAAAGAATAGGTAAAAGAAAAAGATGTATAGTTTGTGGTGGGGAAGCAAGGGAAGTAGTTTATATTGCGAAATCTTGAGAGAAACTTTGTTTCTTTGTATCCTTCATTGTGCGTATAAGGTTCGATGCTTCGCGTGCCGTTTTCGCTGAGGCAATAATCTTTGTTTTAGCGAGGATTAATTTTGCTTCGCAGTATGGGCATTGTCTTGTTTTTTGGTCCATTCTAGCCAGTAAATACCGTCCACATTTGTAGCAGACTATAATTGCATGCGCTTTGTGCAAAAAGTCAGAGTCATGCAAACGTTCTATACCCCCCTCTATATATAGTTCCATTTGTGCTTTCTTGTGCGAAAAGCTTTTCCTTATAGTGCGTTAAAGTTCTGTGTTAGAGGATAAAAATATGAGTGCTTCATCTTCTCTTGCTGATCTTGCTACCACTTATTTTAGGCAGAGGGGTTATAAGATAGAGAAAAATGTGGTTTTAGAAGGCTTTTCTGGTCTTCCGCATACGTTTGATTTGGTTATTCGTAAAGGTAAGGAGCAGCATTTGGTAATGATTAGGGATTGGAAGAGGACTGTGGGCGTCAACATTATTATTAACATAGATAAGGCAGCGGAAGATGTTGGACTTCCCAATCCGATAATGATTTCAGAAAAATTTAGTAGCCATGCGAAGGCCTATGCCAATAGGAGAGGCATCACATTACTACCTAAATATCAAATTGAAAGAGGACTCGGATAACTTAGGATTTGGCAACGTTAGTTTTGGCATTTCGAAAGTCTCTTAGAAACAGCCGCAGTCGATCTTCTGCCTCTAGCTTTCCTAACCAGTCTACTATTCCAACTTTGCATTTCTTTTTGCCTTTCAAAATCAAAAGTATACATTCGACTACTTCCGCTATTCCCTTGCCACTTGCATCGATTTCACAAACTTTCTCAGAACCACAAGCAGATGTTGCGTCTACTAGACAGACATCTAAAATTTCTGCTGCAAGATTTTCATAAATTTTCTCTTCTCTGAATCCACGTTCTTCCATTGTCTTCTTCAGTTCATCTGGGTTTCGTCTTAGAACAAAAACCAAGTTAATACTATCCGATGGGACAACATCTGTGGCGTAATGCCCGTCAATTATAACATCGCAGTTGCAGTTTTTTATGATTTCTTCAACTCTTCTAGAAACCTTATCAATGTCCACAATTAGCGAGTTTCTGGCTTTGTCTACGCCGCTTGCTAAGTTTTCACGTTTGACGAGTTCTCCTAAATCAATGTGAAATGCATTTAGCTTCGAGGCTAGCAAGCGAGATACAGCGGTTTTTCCTACTCCAGGCGTTCCTGAGATTAAAATTATTTTTTTGGTCTTCTTCTTCATCATTATCACGGTTGAAGGTGTTTCTTCACTAGACACTTCTTCTGTCTTACATTAGCTGAAAAGCTTTTTACATTTGCTACTTTAACCTATATGGAGAGGTGATGTTGTTGGATACTAAATTGTTTGTGGATGGCGAAGAAATTGAGTTAAACGAGTTTGTAGTCAAAATCTTGGGCGGAACTATAGTTGGTGCTGTAATGTCTCTTCGTGGAATAAAGAAAGAATGGAAACAGATTAGGATAGAAGTCAAAAAGTAGCAACTTCTATTGTGAAATAACGTAAATTTTTCATATTTTAATTTCACTTTTATGTGCGCGCGCATGCATGTACGACAGGTCGCGTAAAAGCATGATGATGTCAAATCAAAAAACGAAACGAAACATTTAAGAGTTAACAATTCTGTGTAAAATTCTGAAGAAGGAGAGAGATAGCGGACAGGGAGAGGAAGACTTTTTGAAATCTCCTTTCTCTCTCCAACCCTGTTCGCTATCTCCCTTAAACTAACACATATTCGCTTCAAACCCTTTTATTTCTTGTGAAAGATTCTTCTATTTGCGCGCGCAAGAAAAGTGCCGCGTTGGACATAACAAACCCTGGCAACTAGCCCTATTATTCCAAAGAACTTACTTTCAATTCGTCGAATAATTTTTTCATTTCCGTAGTAGGAGCGCCTTTCTCGTCACTGATTTTTTGTTTTGCGGGCGGTTTCTCCATATAGTACGGTATTCTCTGAGTTATTCGTTCCCCATACGTGGGTACTAACTCGTTTTTGTAGAATACTCCGAGAGGAATTTTGTCTCCCCATTCTCTAGACTTCTTAAGTGCAGAAATCATTTTCTCGAACTCTTGTTCCAAACTATGGACAACTGGATCATATCCCGCATCTTCGAGCTTGTAGAGTCTTGAAATGGGCTTTCCCGTTTTCGGGTCTATGCGGTCTTCTCCAGCATACCATTCTTTCGTGTTAATGTCATTGTACGTAGGACAAGGTTGCAAAACATCTATGAATGCCAATCCCTTATGCTGTATCCCTTGTTTGATTATATCTTTCAAATGCTTAATGTCATAAGCATACGCTCTCGCAACGAACGTGTACCCTGCAACTAAAGCCAAGGCAATCGGGTTAATTCCCTCATTAATATTTGGTTTCGGAAGAGATTTTGTTCTTAACCCAAGTTTCAAAGTAGGCGAAGCCTGACCCTTAGTTAAGCCATAAACGCCATTATCATGCACTATGTAAGTCATGTCAATGTTTCTTCTTCCAGTATTAACAAAATGTCCCACCCCGATGCCTAACCCGTCACCGTCTCCGCCAACGGCGATAATCTCTAAATCTGGATTAGCCAGCTTAATTCCAGTTGCAAATGGCAATGTTCGACCATGCAAAGTATGAACCCCATAGGCATTGACAAAATGTGGGTCTTTTCCTGAGCAACCAATGCCTGAGACAAAGACAGCTCTATGCGAGTCTATCTGTAATTCTGCGAGAGCTATATGTACAGCGGATAAGATACCAAAGTCTCCACAGCCAGGACACCAGTCAACAAAGACATCGGTTCTGTAGTCTGACATTTTATGCGCCATGTGTCAACACCTGCCTCTTCGGTGCCTTCTTAAAAAGAATATTTTTGACTCCTTCATACACTTCAGTCGATGACATTGGTCTGCCATTATACTTCAAAATATAGTAGTCCATCATAACTCCAGTTTTTTCTCTAATTATGCCTGCCAACTGCCCAGAATGATTCATTTCAACATCGATTTTTACTGGAACCTCCTTCAAGATGCTTGCCACATATTCGTTTGGAAGCGGATGCACCATTCGCACTTGCAAGAAACTCAGTTCAAAGCCTTCTTCCGCAAGCATATTCATAGCGTCGAGAATGGCTCCTTTAGGTGAACCCCAACTAACAATAACTGTCTTTGACTTGGCTTTCCCAAAGAAATTGACTCTTTCTTGAATAGGAATCTCCTTGTCAGCAAGTTCAAGTTTTCTCATTCTCTTGTCCACCATGCTAGTTCTGTTCAAAGACTCCTCGCTGATATGGCCAAATTCGTTATGTTCGTCTCCAGTGTACCAGTGAACTCCTTTTGGCGTTCCTAGCAGAACTCTTGGAGAAACTCCGGACTCTGTGAACCTAAATCGCTTATATTCACCTTTAAGGTCTTTTTCGGTTAAAATTGACCCTCGCTCTATTTTGACTTCATTGATGTCAAAAATCTCGTAACTTTGAGTCGAATTTGCCAAGGCTTTATCGATCAAGTGTATTACTGGCATCTGATAGCGTTCAGCATAATTAAAGGCTAGTACCGCATCGTAGAAGCATTCTTTGATGTCTCCAGATGCAAGAACGATTCTTGGAAACTCGCCGTGAGAAGCATGAATTGCAAATCTTAGGTCGTCTTGTCCATGTCTAGTTGGCAAACCAGTGGACGGTGCTCCTCGTTGATAATGTGTGATTACTAATGGCACTTCATTGTTTCCAGCCCAGCCAAGACCTTCTACCATTAAAGAAAACCCTGGTCCAGACGTAGAAGTCGATGCTCTTGTGCCAGTTAACGCTGCGCTTGAAGCCATATTCACGGCTGCAATTTCATCTTCAGTTTGCATAACAATAATTGCCCCTTCTCCCTGCTTAGTTTCAAGGACTTGATGTGCTTCTAGATATTCGCTTTCGTCAGCAGCAGGTGTAATTGGATAGTATGTTTGCATTCGGCATCCTCCAAGAATTTTGCCTAGAGCCACTGCTATATTTCCCTGCAAGAAGATTCTCTCTTCACGAACTTGCAACTTCGCAAGTCTATGATTGAAAGTGTCTCCAAATCTTTCTTTGGCAAAATCGTAGGCTTCATCAAAGGCTGCGACATTCATGTCTGCAACCCTGGGTTTCTCACCGAAGATCGCTCTAATAGATTTTTGAACCAATTCTTTGTCATATTTAAGAAGACTGAAAGATATTCCAAGCGCTAGAACATTGATCATTCGAGTAATTCTGCTTAATTTTTCCTCTCCAATTTTAACAGCAACTTCCTTCAGCAAATCCAAGTAAGGGATAGGATAGATGCGAATATTCTCCTTTTCAACAGCTTCCAGAAGACTGCCTACAGTTCCTCCTATCCCTTTAGCTTTAAGGTATTCTCTAAATTCTGCCTTAAACTCCTGTGGCAAAGGTGGTATATCCAAAATTTTTGTCGAGAGAGTTGTTTGGTCGCAGATTATTCCGCCCTGTGGAACAACTTCTCTGATGTGCCTAACTATGGTTTCAGCATCAAATGCGGCAAGCATGTCTACCGCATCTACGTTTGATAGAATCTCTTTGTCGGATACTCTGACGTGAAAATAGCTGTGCATCCCCTTTATGTTGGAGTAGTATTCTCTTTTGCCATAGACGTAGAGGCCACCGTAGCCGCATGCTCTTCCAAAAATGTTGGCTGCGGAATCTACGCCGCTTCCTTGAGGGCCTCCAATCATCCAGTTAATTTCGTTCTTAGGCATCTAATTCACCCTTACATTTGATGTAGGCTAGGAAGCGGTTTAGCCTCCTGTAGCTGCGTTATATCCTATGCAGCAGCCACAAAGCGTGGTTTCGCCGCAGTATGGGCATCTGCATTTGCATTGTTCAAGTGGGTAGCCGCATCTTTCGCAGAAGACTTCTTCTTCAAACTTCACTTATCCCACCTACAAGCATAAAGACTGTTGCAAGTCTTATTATAATTTTAATTAGAGCATATCTACTATGTTTGATGGATTTGTGGACTATCATAAAAATACTAGAATCTCTAACTGCCTGAAAAATAGGAAAGAGGAGGTTTTATGAACTTTTTAGAACTTCTTCTTCAGGTGGAGGCTGTGGAATCAACCCCTTCTTCATCAAAGCCCCTGTGGATTCTCTAGCATTTCTAATAATAGAGACAGCTCTATCCCACAATTCTTCTCTACTCAACTTAACCCTTGCCACACCTTCTTCAATAGATTTTAAGGCGCATGCTACAGCTTCTCGTGGAAAGACTTCCCATTCCTCCATTCTTGGCGAAATATCTCCTTCATGAATTCCCCTTTCTTCAGCGAACTTTGCTAACTCTTTTCCAGCAGCGATGCACATGTCATCCGTAATGGTTTTTGCCTTCACGTCTAAGACGCCTCGGAAGATGCCTGGAAAACCAAGCGAATTGTTTATTTGATTTTCAAAGTCAGATCTGCCCGTTGCCACTATCCTAGCTCCGGCTTCTTTTGCTTCCCAAGGCCAAATTTCAGGAATAGGATTAGCACAAGCGAAGACTATAGAGTTCGTTGCCATCGTCGCCACCCATTCTTTCTTTATCGTGCCAGGTCCAGGCTGCGATGCAGCTATACATACGTCAACATTTTTGAATGCCTTTGAAATGTCGCCAGTTCTGTGTTCAGCATTTGTTTTTTGGCAAAATTCCCATTTCAACGGATTTTTCTTCTTCTCTGTTTCCAAGTCTTTTCTACCAAGATGAAGAATTCCTTTTGTATCGACCATTATGATATTTCCAGGTTTTACCCCAGCTTTCATGAGAACAATGGCAGTTCTTGCGTTTGCTGCCCCAGCACCTACAAGTGTGATTAATGCTTGATTTAATTTTTTGCCAACAATTTTAAGCGCATTTGTTAATCCAGCATATATTACTGTAGCCGTGCCTTGTTGGTCGTCATGCCACACGGGGATTTTAAGTTCCTTGCTCAATTTTTCAAGTATGTAAAAGCATTTTGGCTTTTCAATGTCTTCTAAGTTGATGCCGCCAAAAGTTGGCTCCAACCATTTGCATGCAGTTACAATTTCGTCCGCGTTTTTTGTGCCTAAACAAATGGGGAAGGCATCAACTCCGCCAAGATATTTGAATAACAATGCTTTCCCTTCCATTACGGGTAAGCCTGCTTCTGGTCCAATGTCGCCTAAGCCAAGTACTCTTGTGCCATCAGTGACCACTGCCACATAGTTCCATCGATTTGTAAGTTCAAAAACTTTCTCTGGATGCTCCTTTATTTCTTTGCATGGTGCCGCCACACCCGGCGTATACCATATGGCAAAGTCTTGTGGGCCGCGTATAGCACATTTGGGCATGACTTGAACTTTTCCTTCGTAAAACTTGTGATATGCTGGGGATAGTTTTGAAGGCTTTTTCGCTTTTTCCAATAATTCTTCAACGGTTACTTTCTTTGTCATCTTGTCTTCCTCTTTTTTAGCGTGTGTTGTGTTTGTTTGGATAGTGAAAAGATTTTCGGTTTGAAGTTGCCTATGCTGATTTAAAGTCTTGATTCGCTGTTCATAAATCCTAAGTTAATAGAGCAGCTTTTTCAATTGCCAACGAGTACTCGTATGCTTTCGTGGTTGACAGCAATGAAGAAGCAAGAATACGAAGAAGTTAGCAGAGTTACGGTTGAAGCCTCATCTGATTTGAAAGAAGAAGCAGTTATGCCTTCGAATTCTTTGAACATAGGAAGATTCATGATCTTACCTAAGAGGAAGGTATATTGCATTGCTATGAAAGGACCGCTTATGCAAGACATACCTCGCAAGATGATTGAACTTGCAGAGAAAGATAAAGTAGTTATATTATCTGGCATTTTTTCCTTAGATGACTCCAATTCAAAGACTGCGAATATTTTGGCATTCATGGACTTTACTAATTCATCTGTAAAACCTAAAGAAGCAGTGCAACAGCTTAGGCACATAGGATTTTTTAAGCATATTCAGCTATTTGCTCCAGAACCCTCAGGATTCGTATATGATAATTTCTTCTTTCCTTTGAAAGTTGGAAATGAGCGTGTCATAATTTTTAGAAAACCATTGTATGAGGCATTTTTTTCAGGGATTCGAAAGGAGTTTGGCTCTGCTGGAGAAGTTTTCCTTTATTACATGGGGTTAGAGAGTGGTTCTAGGCTTTTTGAAGATTACAAGAAGATTAGTGGTTTTACAAACCCTAGAACTATGGTTGACATGAGTTTCGCATTTGCTTTTAACATGGGATGGGGGGTTCCTAAACTTCAAGAACTAAACCTCAAGAAAAAAACTGTGAAAATGCGCGTATATGACAATTTTGAATGTACAGCTGGAAAAGGTGCTGGAAAACCTTACAGTCATTTTCTAAGAGGCGTCGCAGCGGGGCTATTTTTGCATTGTTTCAAAACAGCAGGAACTGTTGAAGAAACCAAATGTATTGCTCAAGGGGATGCTTTCTGCGAGTTTACACTTAGACCTACAAAGCCCTCGACAAAGATTTTGCACAGTCATATTTAAGCGATGATGTGGGTCATGGAATCAGCTGTTTTAGTCGTTTCAATGTTTGTACCCTGTCTTTATCGCCTATTTTTGCACTTTCAACAGCATGTTTTAGGATCTCTATAGATTCGTCCATGGCTTTTCTATTAACTGGATATGGAACTCCATCTTTTCCACCATATGCAAAACTGTATTTTACTGGGTCTTTCCAGCTTGGTGCATTGCCATAGATGAGTTCACTGACTAATGCTAAACCTCTTACAGTTGATGGTCCAACGCCTTTTATGCCTAAAAGTTCCTCGTAGTTTCGTGGCTGAAACTCATAGGCGCGTTTTAGTGTGTTCCAGTTTACGTTGCGAGGCATGGATAGGACATCTATGGCATAGGTTTTCCATTTTGCATCGGGTATCCATTCTTGTAAAGATTTCTGATAGGCTGGTCTAATTGATTCTAGCATTTTTACGACTTTGTTTGGCTTCTCCTTAACTATGTCCACAGATGTTTTTCTACATTGGTCGCTTTGCTTTGATGTCATGTCTAATGATTTAGGTCGTATAGAATCGCCCACTATTGCATTGTGTGGCTCTTCTACGTAGTTTGCTAAATTTTCTGATAGCCAATGATAGCGCCTTGCTGTTCTGTCCCGTACACTCATTCCTTGCTGAACCACTGCCCAACTGCCATTTTCAGCCAAAAAGAAGGCATGATGATAAAGCGGATAACCTGCCTGAATTGCGGTATTGTCAACTTTAGCGCTCATGCGACTAGCATACTGCAATCTACTTATGCTATCAGAAGAAAAACCAAACTTCTCGCTTACTTCAGCGATTTCCACAGGCGCTTTTCTTGAGGCTTTTCCTTTTCCGCCACAAACTGCCAAACCATGTAAATCTGGCTTTACTGCATTTTTTAATACTCCAGTCAAGACGGTTGTGACGCCTGAAGAATGCCAATCATAGCCTAGTGCACAGCCTAAGGCTTGAAACCAATAGGTGTCAGAAATTCTAAGTAGGAATTCGCTTTGCCCATATTCGCTGACGATTATAGTTGCCATCTCATGGGCTAGCTTAGTCATACGAGTAGTAAGCCACTTGGGAGCCTTACCATAATGCAGAGGGAGACTCGCGACACTTGCTTTCTTCAAATCTTAGATTTCTCCATCCAAAATAAAGTATACTTCCTCTTTTAATGATATTTCCTCGCCTACGCTTCTGCGGAGATGCTTCCAGAATTTCGTAAATAGCTTTAGGGTTCAATCTATGTTAAGGTTAGTTGGTTAGCTGCGTCAAATGTTTTTATGGAGGTGGCGGAATCGTTCTTGATGCTGAAAATTCATGTTCATGTGGGTGTTCATGTTTCCAGAATTCAACTAGAAACACTAGTATGCCCACTAACGCTAAAATGTTGGCGACTAACCCGATCAAAGATACTAACGTTAATTCGTCGGCCATTGCTTTCGTTTCCTCTGGAGTCTTCGGAGAAAGAAGCTTTGAAGTCCACTTGTAGTTTACATAGGCAGAATATACACCTAAAGCAAATGCGACCAACAACAGGATTAGCCCAATTCCATATGCCTTCATGTCTTGAACCTCGTTTCATTTAAGAGAGCCCTAATCAAATTAAAAACTTGCTATTAAAATGGAATATAGTTATTTCGTCAGTATTTGTCCTTCTCTGTCAATTTCTCCGCGCCTAATTCTTGTCGTAGATATAGGTTCATAATTATACGCGGGCACCATGTCAATAACAACAATATTCAATGGCTCTAATCCTTTCGCCTCACGCTTCTTGTTAATCTCTTCTGCAGTTTTCTCTGTTTCTTGACTTACGACAAGGGCGTCAACACAGCCTTTAGACAATGTTACGCCATAAGCGTCATGTAAAGGCATAATCTCAGCGCGTTCAAGCAGCCCTTCTCTACGGAGAAAACCCTTCAACTCCTCTAACCTAAAGTCGTAAGTTGAAATCTTATGGGGCTTACCCAACCGCTGAACTAACTCGTCAGTACTTAACCCTACTAGAACGCGGTCACCAACCTCAAAAGCTTTCAGAAGCAAGGCTCTATGTCCCTTATGAAATTCGTCAAATGTGCCGCCAACAGCAACAGTCTTAAACTTCTTTCCCACCGTTTACACATCACCTAACTAGATGCGCGCCTCGAAAGTCAATCTTTGCCACTAGAATTTTCTCTTTTGGCAAAACTTTCTTAAAAACTTCAACCACATCCTCAACCTTATCCTCCAAAACAAGTGCATGCACTGCTTCGCCAACCATATTCTGAGCAGCACCAATTGCACCAGCCTTCTCAGCATTTTCCATAAGCCTCTTCACCCTTTCGGTGGCAAAACCCGTCTTTATCGCAAACTCCTTACTTGCACTCATAAAGTTCTCAAGAGAAGGCTCAGCCAAGATCTTATCAACAGTTTCTCTACCCCACTTATTGACCATCTTCCGTTTTTCAGCAGAAGAAAGCACTTCCCTAGTCGGCAGAGGCTTAAAGACACCTGCAACAATTCTGTAATCCTCAGAAATAGGAAGACGTTCAATAATGGCATAGCCAGGAGCGCCAGGCTCAACTGTAAGAATACAGCCGCTAAGTAGTAGAGGACCAACTGTGCCCAAGCCAGTCTTGCATTTTATCTCAGCTACATGCACAATTCTGCCAATCTGTCCATATGTCAAGTCGATGCCTAAAGTCTTACAAAGAGCAAAACCTGTACCCAACGCACCTCCAGCACTTGTGCCAAAACCAGCGCCAACTGGCACAGAGACACGATGCTTAACAACAACCATATATTTTCCTTCAACCTTTTCTAGCAAAGTTTCAGCAACGGTTTCAGTTGTTTCAGCCTTAGGCGAAAACTTTCCATTAATAAAAACCCTTACATCATTCTTCTCTGCCTCTGCGACGCTGACATCCGTTAAAACTCCCTTCTCAATTCCAAAACCTCCACCACGGGCACCTACTCGCTCCAAATCAGTTATAGGCTTTCCATCAATTGTTCTATCGCAAATTTCAAAAAAACTCGAAATACCCGCAGGACTGAAAGCCTTTGCGCTTTTCACCATTATCTACTCTTTTTGTTGAGGCTTCAGAGAAGGAAAAGCTCTGTAGCATGCCTTAAGAATAGGAGGACCAAGCGTAACGAGGAACGGTATCTCCGTTGCGAAAGTCCAAACTAGCCATAGGAAACTAGCATAGAATGGAGCATTTCGTTCCCAACCTAATGCCAAAGGTAAAGGCAAAAATTGGCTATATGCCCAAAGACCAAAACCTATCCATGCGCTTCCTATTGCCAAACCTACGACTGAGGCGAATTCGTAACTTTTCCATTCAGGCTGCAAGTATCCAAGAACTATCGTAATTACGTAGCAACCGAAGAATACTCCCAGAAAGAGGAGTGCGACATCGAGAGACAAAATGGCTTCAGCTAGTAGATAAGCAATCATTACAATAATTATGCCAATAGATCCTAAGCCAATTGCGATATGTTTCCACCTCAAATTTCTCCTACCAATACTGCCTAGTAGGAAAAACCCTAAAAAGTTTGAGGGAACACCAACTGTTAAGCTCAAAAGGGCAATTCCATGCCCTGGATGTATTATGTCAGCAAAGAATATACCTATAGCGGCGCCTACTCCACCAACCCAGGGTCCAAAAAGGATGGCAAAAACAGCTGGAACTATAACAGAGGGCCAAAACCTGACTACTCCAACAACAGGGCTTATGATCCCCAAGTTTGTCAGGTATCCAACAATTGCGTAAAGTGCTGCACAAATTCCCATCATAGCAACTTCTAATGCTTTCATTTTCAACTCCTTCCGCATTTCGCATAGGTTTTTACGTTTGTCAATGTAGGTTTTTTAAATAAGAGTTTTGTATGAATTGTTTAAACATGTCCAAATATGTTTGCGATATGAAAAGCAGGCTCTGTAAACTTATCAATTAATGATTTACGAAAGAAGTGACAGTTAACGCTTGAAGAAAAAACTTTACAAAACCGACATTCATTCACAAGGTGCACCCATGTCAAGCCACCTATATATAAGGGGGGCTATAGACTATTTGCTAGACTCTAGTTTTCACACCCAACAACTAATAAATATACTGAACCGAAAAGCGTAAAGTTTAAGGGTTATGTGGGTGATTTGCACATTTAAACCGTCATAAACAGTTGAGAGGTTAAAGTTTGAACTTTGAAATGACAATAGAAGAAAGAAAAGCTAATGTTCTTATGAGCTTGCGTGGCTACAAAATGCTGAAACGCGAAGAAAAGAAAGAAGCTGTAAGCTTTTTGGCTAGGGTGCCAAGAGATAAAAGCAATGTCTTAATCTGGTGCATTCCAACTGAAGCCACAGTAGGAGTTCAGCACATTAACCAGATGAAAAAAGCTATGAAAGAAGAAGAAGTTGAAAGAGGAATAATAATCTCAAGCGGACGCTACACGCAGACGGCAAAGACCAACGCTGCAAAAAGGCACATAGAATTAATTCCCAGAATTTTCCCTTCATTCAACATATTCGACCACTCGCTTGTGCCAAAGCATGAAATTATGACGCAAGAAGAAAAGCAAAGACTCTTAGACGAATACAGAGTTAAGCCATATCAACTTCCACGCATAAAAGCCTCTGACTCTGCAGCAAAAGCGATTGGAGCAAGACCAGGTGACATTGTCCGCATTATTAGAGACAGTACAACAGCAGGAAAATATACAGCCTATCGCTACGTGGTAGAAGGCTAGAAAATAGGTTGCTGTAGCTCTATCTAGCAGAAGATGACCTACTCCCCCTTATATATAGGTCTTTATATAGTGGTTGTTTGTGTTTTGGTTTTTGTTTTTGGTTCTGTTGTTGTTTTGGGTTGGGTTTAGCGTGGTTTATTATGTTGTTTATTGGTGATTTATGGGTATTTTTTAGGTTGAGGTTGGGGGCATAGTCAACATAGGATATGACTGCTATAGTGTTGCAATCAAATAAAAAATAGGATTTTGCGGGAAGCTAATTGCTGCTATCTTTCTTTTGCAACCATAACTTCCGTGGCTTTGATAACGGCTTCCACATTGTCGCCATTCTTTATGTCAAGTTCTTCAACAGCTTCTGTGGAAATAAGAGCCGTTATGGTGGCAGGAGTTTTTACCTCAATTTTGACTTTTGCAACGATGTCGCCTTTTTCCACATTTCTAACAACGCCTTTCAACCGATTTCTTGCACTAATTTTCAATCCAACCGCCTCCCAATACTCTTCATCGCCCAAAACGTCGACCACATAATCTTCAACCATCTTATACTCTTTCAACAAATTTTCGCCTAACTCAGTCAGTGTTGCTCCTCCGCTGCCTGCTTTTCCACCTTTATAAGTGTCTACAATCGGCTTCTGCAGAATTCTCGCGGTTCTTGCTAAATAATTCCATACATAACGATATGACATGTCAATTTTTCTGGCAGCTTTTGAAATTGACTTTTCCTCTTTGATAGCCTGCAGAATTTCTGCCCCGCCTTTTCCGAGGATTGGCTTACCTTCGTGTTCGAGCCAAACTTTGCATAGTGGCTTGTGATTTTCTGGAGTGAGCATAGGGCTTCAAGTATTAATTGGAGGCGTTATGTTTATAAGGTTATTTCGCCGATATATTCTGTCAAACATATCGGCACATCGCGTAAAAGTGAATTTTCATGCGAACATGGATGAAAATGCTAATAGTCGCATCTGCCATAACCCTGATAATAATTGCAGGAACATTAATCTATTTTCAATACTTTGCCAGAAGAAGACTTCTGATTTCTACAACCACCAGCCTCGATGATACAGGCCTTTTAGGTGAAATAGAAAGAGTCTACGAATCCAGATACTTGATAGATCTTAACTTTATACCTGTAGGCACTGGCATAGCAATACAACATGCCCAAAATGGCGATGTTGACCTCACACTTGTCCATTCACCATCGATGGAAAAAGACTTTCTCACACAAGGATATGGCGTATGCAGAAAAATAATCGCCTACAACTTCTTCACGGTAGTAGGTCCAGTCTCAGATCCTGTAGGAATTGAAGGTTTGAATGTAACTGCTGCCTTGAAAAAGATAGTTGCATATGGGCGAAATCAAACTGGCATAAAGGTATGGTTCTCGAGAGGCGACAACTCTGGAACTCATACAAAAGAACAAAGTCTATGGAAAACCGCTGGCTTCAATTACACAATAATATCCGCAGAATCATGGTATGCAAGTGGAGGCGGCAAAATGGGTGAAACCCTTCTTAAAGCCGAACAATTTTCAACTTATACTCTTTCAGATACTGGCACATATCTGAAGTATTCTAAAGATGGTCGAATAACTTTGAAGGCTTTCATAACTGAAGAAAAAGCCCTTCTAAACGTATACAGTGCAATAGCAGTAAATCAGACGCGCCATCCAAGTGTGAAGTTTGACGACGCAATAAATTTCATTAGATATCTAATATCAGATGAAGGACAACAACTGATAGAGAACTATGGTAAAAATGATTATGGGAAAAGCCTCTTCAACGGTGCAGTTCAGCCTTTAAAACAGAACCCACCGTCACAAATAGTTCAATGGATAAAGAGCTACGCCTTCATTAATGGAGCTGAATGCCCACCACAATATATAGATGCGCGTGCACATGACCTTTATACTTAGGGTAAACCAGTTTGACTGACATATTGAATGCCATATTAACGGCATTAGAACTCATTTTTTCTGGGAACCCAAGAGTCTATGAAATTACTTTACGTTCATTATACGTTTCAGGTGCTGCCGCGTTAATTGCCATTCTGTGGGGGCTTCCTATTGCCTTGCTTCTTGGGCTCAAAAATTTCCCCGGCAAATTTTTAATAAAAGGTATTTTCAGCACTTTGATTGGTATACCAACGGTGGCTTTAGGCTTAATTTTGTATCTGGTTTTTTCAAAGGGTGGACCGCTTGGAATATTCAATGTATTGTACACTCCGACAGCGATAATAATTGGTGAAGCTATACTTGTGACACCTATCGTTGTGAGTTTTGCAACATCCGCCATAGAAGCTGTTGACAAAGAAATAATGAGCTTAGCCAAAACTTTGGGAGCTTCAGAGTCTCAAGCATCTATAGCAGTTTTAAAGGAAGCATTAAATGGAGTTTTTCTTGCTGGTATAGCAAGTTTCAATCGTGCAATTGCGGAGTTAGGAGTTGCCATACTTGTAGGTGGAGGCATAGTTGGCCTTACAGAGGTTTTAACAACGGGAATTGAGCTTGAGACATCAAGAGGCAACTTGGAAATTGCCATCGCTTTAGGCATAATACTGCTCATATTAGTTTTTGGAATAAATCTTGCAGTGAACCTCTTTCAAAGGAGAAGAAAATGAATTACATTGCGGAATTGAGAAACGTGACAAAAATTTTCGACCTAATAACGGCTCTAAATAATGTGAATTTGAAAATTAATGATGGAGAAATCTTAGCTCTTCTTGGACCCAATGGCTCAGGAAAATCGACATTACTGAAAATTTTGGCTTTTCTTGAAAAACCGTCAAAAGGTGAAGTCTATTTTCAGGGCAAAAAAGTCACAGACAAAAACATGCTACAATGGCGGATGGAGAGCACAATGGTTTTTCAAAAAACAATACTTTTCAGTTCAACAGTCTACAACAATGTTGCCTATGGCCTAAAAATTAGGAAAATGCCGAAAATCAAGGCTGATAAAGAAGTTAGCAGAGCGTTAAAGCTTGCTAGGCTCGAAGGTTTCGAAAAGCGCTATGCAAAGAAACTTTCAGGAGGAGAGCAGCAGAGAGTAGCGTTAGCAAGAGCCTTAGCCTTAAACACGAAGATACTTCTTCTGGATGAGCCAACAGCAAACTTAGACCCGAAAAACGCATCAATAATAGAAGAAGTGATATCTACTGCCAATCGTGAACTAAAAACCACGATAGTGATAGCCACGCACAACATGTTTCAAGCTAAAAATTTGCCCCACCGCGTTGCGTTAATGAACGATGGAAAGATAAGTGAAGTAGGAACGCCATCTGAAATTTTTGGAAGGTTTTCTAAAACCTTGACGAGTTTTGCCGCTTTAGAAAATACTTTTACTGGGACCGCAAAAATTATGGAGGACGGCACAACATTAGTGGACATTGGAAACGACGTCCAGTTAGTCGCAGCAACCCATAATAGTGGTCCAGTTTCAGTTTTTGTTAGTCCAGAGGACATAATCTTGTCTAGAGATTTGATAGTTTCAAGTGCAAGAAACATGTTTAAGGGAAGAATAATTGGCGTTTCAGACTTTGGTTCCATTGTGAAACTTCAAATTGATGCGGGAAAACAGTTTGTTGTCCAAATAACGAAGCGTTCTTTTAATGAAATGCAACTTAATGTTGGTTCTGAAGTCTGTATGGCTTTTAAGGCTTCATCTGTTCATTTGGTTTGATTTTGACTTGCGATTGGTTTTAGTTCAAACAGAATGACCATTGCTTCGCCTAGTGATATACTTAATTTTGCTGCCAACTCTTTTGGAGTTATGTCTGGCTGCTCGTTTAATATGACATCTCTTGTGTAGGCTTTGTGATGCGGATACATTATTATCGAGTGAACTGTTTCTTGCAGAATTGGCCAAAGAGGGTTACTTACATATTCTTCAAAACTCATCTAGACTCCCATACCATAATTGTCCATTTCATATTGAATTGGTTTTCTCTAGTTTGAAAGACTTCTCTAACCGCAAATTATATCTTATACGCTTTCTGCAGTAAAGCCTTCTATCAAAACCATGAAAAGGCGAGGTAACTTGACTATAAGGGCAGTAATCCTTGACATCGATGGCACCTTGATAAATTTCACCCTTGACTATAAGACATCGAGGGCAGAAGTAATACAATATCTTACCAAGCAAGGCTTTCCTCCATCACTCTTTTCCATAAAAGAAAATATCTTTGAAATGCTGAAAAAAGCAGAAATCTACATGAAAAACAACGGTGAAGAAGAAAGCAAGGCTAAGATTGTTAGAAAAGGCATGTTTTCCATAGCTGATCGTCATGAGATGGAAGCCGCAAATACAACTAATATGCTGCCAGGAGTTTTAGAAACACTCAAGACCTTAAAGAACATGGGGCTGCAAATGGCAGTTTTCACAATGAATGGGGAAAAATCAACAAACTATATTATGCGGATCTTTAGGTTAGAACAATTTTTTGATGCGACAATTACTCGTGAATCCGTATCGGCAGTTAAGCCTGATCCTGCGCATTTGGAGGCTGTTCTTTCAGCGCTCAACATTAGACCAGAGGAAGCAATTGTTGTTGGAGACAGCGCATTAGATATGAAGTGTGCTCGTGAACTCAATATCACTGCAGTGGGCATAACTACCGGAATTTCCTCGCCAAAGGAACTAACCTTCGCAGGAGCCTCCTACTTAATTTCGTCTTTCACCGAGATACCAAGGTTAATACAGCAACTTAATGAACAAGCCTAAGCCAAAAAGGCGGAATCGCATAGAATTGAAACTTCATCTTCTCAACAATGGATATTTCACCATCGACAAAAGCCTTCTCGTGTACGCAAAATACCAAGGACAAATCTACGAAGCAGCCTTGAAGCCATTATTAATCCAAACCGAAAAAGAAAATATTCTAATAGACACTGGGATAGGCGAACTTCCAGAAACGCACAAAAAGTTTCACACGGTTAAGAGAAAGCCAGACCAAACATTGAAGATACAACTGCAAAAATTCGGCTTAAAACCAGAAAACATAGACATAGTTGTCAACACGCATCTGCATTTCGACCACTGCGGCAACAACATGTTTTTTCCCAAGGCGAAGTTTTACGTGCAAGCTAAAGAAATTCGATATGCCTATGCTCCAGACCGATTTCAAGCAGCAGCCTATGTCCAAGAATTTTTCGACATAAAAGTAGAGTACGTGCCATTAAAGGGAAAGTATGAAGTAGCTAATGATGTGTTTGTCGTTCCCACGCCTGGGCACTGCCCTGGGCATCAGTCAATAATAGTCAAGGAGCGAGAGAAGAACTATGTATACTGTGGTGACGTTGCGCCGTTAAGGGAGAATTTGGAGAAAAAAAACATTCCTGGAGTCTTGTATCGTGCTGATGAAGCCTTAAAGTCTATAGATGATTTAAGACGCATTAAAGATGCAGTTTACATTTTCTCCCATGATAATGAGCAAATGACCTTATAATGGCGCAAGAAATATGCGTGGCCAATGCGGTGGAAATGGAGAAAAGGAAAGGATTTAGTCTATATTTTGGAGTCACTTTCGTAGAAAGATGATTTATCTGGCGATAAGATTATTTCCTTCTATTGTAAAAATTGTGATTACAACATACTGTATAAAGATATGAGAAGGAATAGGCATGAAAAAGATTGAGTGGAAGCTGATTTCTGAGCTTATGAAGAATTCTCGAAGAAGCGATAGAGAATTGGCACAAGCCATTGGAGTTTCTCAACCTACAGTCAGTAGAACGCTTAAAAAATTGGAAAAAGAGGGATACATAAAAGAATACACAGTGATACCTGACTTCCATAAACTTGGATACGAGATAGCAGCTTTAACCTTTGTCAAGCTTAAAAAAGGGCTTGGTGAAGAAGAAGTTGAAAAGGCAAGGAGAATCGCTGAGGAACGTTTAAAGGGGAACTCTTTGGAAATCATCATGGTTGAGAGAGGAATGGGTTTAGGATATGACGGAGTGTTTATTTCCCTTCATGAAGACTATACATCTTACATGAAGTTCAAGAATATGGTGAGTCAAGACACTCATCTGGAAGCATCGGGTATTGAAAGTTTCTTAATAAGTCTAAGTGAAGCTCACTTTCGACCTCTAACTTTTGAAACCTTAGCCAAGCATCTATTAAGGCTGAAAGAGAAGGAATGAAACAGTCGGAATCAAGGTTATGGTTTGAAGAAGTATCTTGGCCATGTAGGCCATTGAGACGGTAGATTCTTGTCAAAGTCAACTGTTAGATTCATGCCAACCTTAATTTTGTTTGTTTCTATTCCGCGAATCATGCCTATTAGGTTTGGTCCGTCGTCAAGTTTTACAATGCCAAGGACGTAAGGGCATATAGACTGAAATTGTGCTGGCGATACATGAATCACCGTGTAAGTTAGGAGTTTGCCTTTATTCTTGACTTCTTTCCAGCTCAAGTCTTTGGTTAAGCATTTTGGGCATATGGGTTTAGGTGGCAGAAGTATGTCTCCGCATTTGTTGCATTTTGCAGCCATCAGTTTTCCTTCGCCTACAAACTTATAGAAACTCTCTATCGTGAAAGAAATTGCCTGCGCCATTTTTAATCCCTCCTGAAAATGTGCACTACGCCTGTTGCGCCTAAACCACCTATATTATGTGTCAAGCCTATTTCAGCGCCTTTAACTTGCCTCTTCTCCCCGTGCTCGGTCAATTGTTCATAAATTTCATAAGCTTGTGCTGTTCCAGTGGCGCCCACAGGATGCCCCTTCGCTTTCAATCCGCCGCTTGTGTTTACTGCTATTTTTCCTCCGATTTGTGAGGCGCCTTCTTCGATGAAGTGTCCGCCTTCGCCTGGTTTGCAGAAGTCTAAGTCTTCGTAGGCTACGATTTCTGCGATTGTAAAGCAGTCGTGAACTTCTGCTACGTCAACTTTGTCAGGTGTGATGCCAGCCATTTTGTAGGCTTCTTGTGCTGCAAGTTTGCCAGCTTTCAGGCTGGTTAAATCGTCTCTTTCATAAAGTCCAATTGTGTCGCTTGCTTGTCCTGACCCAATTATGTGGATCGGCGTGTCGGTGAACTTCTTGGCTAAGTCAGGTTTTGTTAGGATTAGGCAGCTTGCTCCGTCAGTTATGAGTGAGCAGTCAAAGAGTTTTAGCGGCCAAGCAACAACTCTTGACGCCATGGCTTGTTCTAGGGTTATTTCTTTTTGCATATGCGCTTTCGGGTTCATAGCTCCATGATGGTGATTTTTCACTGCGACCATTGCCATTTGCTGTTCTGTTGTGCCATACTTGTGCATGTGGGCTGTGGCTACCATAGCAAATAACCCTGGAAAAGTTGCGCCATTCCACTGTTCAAATGGAAAGTCTGAAGCCATGGCTAAATATTCTGTGACGTCTGCTGTGGCTCGGTGCGTCATTTTTTCTACTCCACCAACCATCACTATGTCTGTCATGCCTGATAGTATGGCGAATGTGCCGCATCTTAACGCTGTGGCAGATGAACTACAAGCCGATTCTGTTCTGTATGCGGGTATATGTAAGAGACCAGCCCATTCTGCGGCTGTTGGACCAGTGTGTCCCTGATGTTCAAAGGATTCGCTCATCATTCCGGTGAATATGGCTTTAATGTCTTTTTTTGGGTTTAGGTTTGGGCATCTTTCAAATGCTTCTTTAGCTGCTTCGGCGAAAAGTTCTCTTCCATACATGCCGTCTATTTTTCCAAACTTTGACATTCCCGCTGAAACTATCGAGACTAGTGGTTTGCCAACCATACTTTTAGTCTCCAATTCTCCAATTAAGTATGATTTTTGATTTTGGAAGACGATAGTATTGCATAAACGAATATTTAAAGAAAGTAGTGGTCTCCCGCACACTTCCTTTTTTTATTTTTTGAGGTGTCGCGAATGAGTTTATAGTGATCCGCCTATTACTTCTAGGAATTTGTGGCTTGCATCATGTTTTGTGATATAGGCAGGCTTTAATAAAGAATCCTTCTTACCCTTGAATAGGCACCGAAATGATGAACATGACAACCGAGAAGATGCCAGCAAGCTTATTTATTGAACGAATCCTAGCAGTCATAACTGTTCTAGGGTTAATTTTTCTGTGCGTCGGTCTCCCTTTGCATATAGTTGGTAGGGTTTTCAATGTTTTAATTGTGGCTCAAGTTGGCGCATACATACTTCTAACTGGAGTTCTCTTCATAGCCATGAGAGTCTTCTACTGGATTTTGGAGAAGATAGTAGAATATGGCTAGGATGCACGCGTACGAAGCTGATGAAAAAATGGAAAATGAAATTTCAACTGAAGCATGACTATAGAAAAAAATATGAGTGAAAAAAAGAGTATAAGGTGGAGGATGGCGAAAACAAAATGAACGGAAACAGAAAGTGGGAGTATCAGATTGAGACTGTCGGAGTAACATTTGGAAAATGGCAGATAGACAAGATTAACAAGGTGGGGGAAGAGGGTTGGGAGGCCGTTGGTGTATTTTTTGGCTCAAAAGAGGGGCAGATGTACATACTGCTCAAACGCGAAAAGGTTGGGCAGACACTAGTTCCATCTCCGCCATCGCCTCCCGCTGCAGTTGCTCAAATGTGTCCTACTTGTGGTCAACCATTAGCATTCATTCAGCAATATGGTAGATGGTACTGCTACAACTGCAAGAAATACCCATAGCAAGACAGTTTTCGAATAAATCCTTTTTTTAAACACGCCTGCGATTAAAGAATTTGAAAAGTGATAGAGATAGCAAACTTGGAGTCATAGAAACAGCGAGTAGAAGCAAGAATATTTCGAAGGGCATTGTATGTTCGGGAGAAATCATCAGCAAGATTACTTGTATGGGCATTGCGAGCCAAAGCGCAAACAGTAACGTTTTTTGGCTATACCCTGGGAATAATCCGCTAACCTCAGAAAGAAATAGTACAGAGATCATGGGATAGACAAGCAAAAATAAGCCGAATCCAAGAAGCATAAAAAAACTCAGCGGAATGCCAGTCATCAGATAGAGTTGCCAAGGATCGCCCTTAGTGGTAAATCCTCCCAGTAACAAATAGCTAGGTTGAGTTGTTGTAGCCCAAAATCCCAACCAAAAGAGGAAAGACTTCAGATAAAAACCGCCTTTTCTATACACAAAAAATAGAAAAGTGAGAATTGCTATGCCTATTATGAAAGTGTTGATGAGCCCTCCAGCCATAGCCATAACTCTTCCAACATAGGACTCAGAATCAGGATACCATTTGCACCATCCGAAACCAAGCCAAGAAACATAGACCTCGATCGTGTCTGCCCCGAAAATCCACGCCCATAAACCATGACCTAAAAGCTCGTGAATGCCACAAGTGAGGAGCTTAGTGAAGTATGCCACTAAAATAACGAAAAGAAATCTTGCCCACAAGGGTTATGACACCTTTGTGGGAGCTTCACGTTGTCGCTTTGCCTTTATGATTATGAAAGAAAATACCGAGGACAGTACCAAGTAAAAAATAATGTCGATAAATAGTTCATACCATAGGACAGTGTATTGCGTCGGGGGTGGTGGTGGAAGGGCTGTCGTTTCCTTAAGCCATGCCATTGGGAAACCGTACCGGACAACTTTAAGACTGATTATAGCTGGGTCACCTTCGCTGTAGCCTAATGTTGAGATGGTGAAACATAGACCAAAAATAATTAACATTATGATTGTGAATTCATATGTCGTTTTCAATTTTCTTCTCCTACACACGAGACTATGCAGACAATAGTATCCATATTATTTAAGAGTAGAGTTTAGAACAGCCTGTCTATTTTTAATATTTAGTTGCGTTCTTCAACTTCAAAAGTAAAGTATAAAGCTTTTTGCCATTGAATTCTGTTCTCTCCCTAATTAAGAGCAGCTACATCTTGGTTACAAAAAATCTTGACAGAATTTTTAACCCCAAAACATTGCCGTAATCGGAGCTAGCAATGAAGAAGGATCCGTCGGATACGTAAAGCAGAGAAAAGATGAGAAGATAAAAGAATAGAAATGCAGCTTGTTAAAGAATAAAAAAAGAGAGTTTACTTATTTTAATGTGTCAAGCCATTTTTTGTCGGTCACTATGAAGTAAAGATCACGCACTGTGTATAGTGACTTCGAAACAAACCTTGGTTCCACTTTTTTACCGTTAAGTTCTAGATATCTCCCTGTGCCCATGAGTTTATTTAGCATTTGAGTGTTTTCAGCTGGATCTTCTGAAAGTTTCACAACAGTGGACATGACCGTTTTTGCATCGCCCATTTGAATGAAGCCAAGCACGAAGGGAATTTCGTCTATGAATGCTCTGCCAGCAAAGTTACATATTGATGATGTTTTAATGTAGGCTGGCTGTTTAGTGTAGTCTACCCACTCCATATCTGGAGATTGGCAGTCAGGACAGAATGGTCTTGGGGGTAGGAAGACACCATGTTTTTTGCATCTTGTGGCCAAAATTTTCTTTTCTTCTGCCAATGCTCGGAAGTATTTACTGTTTCGTCCGTAAGCCTTGAATTGATAAGTTGTATAATCACGGATTGAAATGACATTTTCTGGATGCCCCATCAAACGCTTACTTTCAGGCGGCACTATGCCTTTTACATTAAGTTTTTTAGTGTCCATGTCAGTGCCTCCTAATTAGTTTGGATGGAAATTTTGAGAGTGGTCTTATGCGTTCTAAATCGCTTTCCCTGTTGCTTAGTATAGTGTATGTGACGTGGCTTCCTGTGCCCGCATGGCTATGACCAGCACCCAGTCTGGCATTTGGCACTTGTATCGGTCTTGGAATATCCCTGTTGCCGTTGTATGGTTTGAAACGTTCATTCGATTTCTTGAAGACCGTGTCAATTTCGCCTCTCAGCTGCAGGTAAGTGAAGTATATCTGCCACACACCGCTGCTGCCGACGCTGTGACCCATGCCAATTAGACCACCTGATGGGCTGATTGCTACTTCGCCGTCAATGTTGGCTTTGCCGCTCTCGACAAATTCGCCGCCTTTCCCGTATGGGCATAGGCCTAAGTCTTCATAGGTTTGGATTTCGCTGCTGCTGAAGGCGTCGTGAATTTCAATTATGTCCATTTCTTTTAATGGGTTTTCAACTTGTGCCATCCAGTACGCTTGTTTGGCGCTCATTCTTCCGGCGCGGAAGCTGTTTTGGCCTGGATAGCGGAGTTTTTTGTATCTTTCTTGTGTTGCCTTATCCTCATGCGGCAAAACTAGGTCGTATTCGTGTAGTCCACCTACTGTGTCGTATCTGTCGCCGGGTCGCATCGTGTCCGTGCCCATTCCTGTGCCGATTATCCATATTGGCTTGTTCACGAGTTTGTGGGCAGTTTCTCTTGAAGCCAAGATAACTATGGCTGCTCCGTCTGTCATGAGACAGCAGTTTCTCAGCCGCAAAGGTGTTGCGCAATAGTCTGATTCCATCACTTCTTCTGCTGTTATTTCGCCTGTGACGTTTTCTCGTGATTCTTTTACACACCATGGGTTTAGCCAGCTAGTTTGTGCGAAGGGGTTTGATTGGGCGTTTCGTCTGTTTTTTACGCTGACTGCAGCCATTTGGCGTTCGAAAATATCGACTGGCATATTGAAAGTTTTCATGTATTCTGCTGCCATGGCTGCGTAGTATGCAGTGTAGTAGCCGCCATTTGCAAAGTCCCAGTCTGTGTCGCTGGCTAATGCGATGTATTCGTTGCCTTCCGCTGTGTCGACTAGGCTCATTTTTTCAAAGCCAACAACCGCTACCAAGTCTGCGAGTCCTGAGGCTATAAGTGCGTATGCGTTTTGGACGCCTATGCCGCCTGTTGCACCCCCGCCTATAGCCCTATAGCTTCTTTTTGGATTCAAACCCAGTGAATCTGCTATCATTGCTTCGCCGAGTAATTGGCCTGCAAAATGGTCGGAGAAGTAGCTTACGACTAGGGCGTCAATGTAACTGTTATCAAAAGGTTTGCCTATCTGTTCTGTTAGGTCTTCTCGTGCCATGTTGTAAGCTTGAACACACATGTCTGTGATGTTGCAGTCTGGTCTGCTTTTGCCGTGAGGAATTACTCCGCCACCGATTACCGCCACTTCTCTTGGTTTGAATGTCATATTTTGATTTCCCTCATTTCTTAGAGCATGCCGTATATGTATCTCCATTTCTTAAATCTTTTTCAATAAACAAAGAACATTCTCAATGTCTCAATGAGACTCTCTACTCTTGGAAAGTGAGTTAATATTTTTTTTCCTTCTTCATCATCTCTCAGAAAAATGCTTAGGTGTAATTCATATTTAGGCTTCATAAAAGATATTAGAATTTTAGAAGAGTTTGGGATTCGAGGAATAAAGATGCAGTGGTATTTAGTTCTTATGAAAATCGACCCAAACCACACTTCTGATGTGCTACACAACCTAAAGAAACTTCCAGAAAATCCAGTGCCGGGTGTAAATCTCTACTGCTCCTTGAATGTCTTTGGAACGTGGGATTGTTGTGTCTGGTTTAAAGCCAACAACTATGATCAAGCCATGAACTTCATCCACAAACATATACGTTCGATTCCATGGGTAACAGAAACATACGCAGTGCCAACAACCACTATTAAAGAATATAGGCCATCTAAAGAACATAGGTCATAAGTAAGATCGCTGGAAAAGCGATCTTCCCCATTTTTCTAAAACATGATCTTAACTGATTCTACTCTACTTGTTCGAAAAAATGTTTCATCGTCTTTCTGCATTTTCTGCATTCTTTTAGGAATTCTTCGGGTGAGAGTGGTCCGTTGGTATCGCAACTGAGTTTGCCATCCCTATATAGGGTTAAGCAGCAGGGTGGGAATTCGCTTGAGTTGTCAAGTCCGCTACGTATAATGTCTAATTCGGCGAGAACATTGTCAAGCCTTTTCCTCAAACTAGTCATTTCTCTCGCTTTCCCTACATGCTTGATAGAGGAAAGAAAAATAAAGCGATGCTTCCGATTTGCTGAATATGTCTGGATGAGAAATGGACTAGCCTAGTTTAGTAAGCCTCAGTCTTTGCGTGCGCCGCATGCATGCGTGGAAATAACGTTCGAAAGTATAATTTTTAACTCAAAAAAATACCTTTATAGGCTATTTATGTCTATGTTAAGGCAAATATGCACATTGGAGGCTTACACAAATAATGTTTGACAAACGCAAACTAGACGAAATAGTCAAAGAAAGAGAACGTTGGGAAAAAACTACTGTACCCGATTGGATTCGCCGCAATCCTGAAAGAAAAAAAGAATTTCACAACATCTCTGGGTTCAGCATGAAGAGGCTTTACACGCCAGAAGACATCAAAAACCTTGACTATATGAAAGATTTAGGGTTTCCAGGCGAATACCCCTTCACACGTGGCGTACACGCAACCATGTACCGCGGCAAATTCTGGACAATGCGCATGTTCTCAGGCTTTGGCACAGCAAAACAAACGAATGAACGATTCAAATACCTGCTTAAAGAGGGCGAAACAGGCTTAAGCATCGCTTTCGACTATCCAACCATAATGGGCTACGATTCAGATGCGCCTATTGCCGAAGGTGAAGTAGGTATATGCGGAGTAGCCGTATCATCGTTAAAAGATTTCGAAACCCTCTTTAACGGTATTCCACTGGATAAAGTCACAACCTCAATGACAATAAATGGTCCAGCAGCCATGCTACTGGCTATGTATATAGCTATAGGCGACCAACAAGGTGTGGCAAGAGAGAAATTGGGCGGCACAACCCAAAACGACCTCCTAAAAGAATTTTATGCACAAAAGCTATGCATATTTCCACCGGAACCTTCTGTCAAACTTGTCACTGACATTGTAGAATATTGTACTAAGCATTTGCCACGTTGGAACCCCATAAGCATAAGCGGCTACCACATCCGAGAAGCAGGCTCAAACGCAGTACAAGAACTAGCATTCACATTGTACGATGGAATTGCCTATGTAGAAGCCGCCATGAAAAGAGGACTAAAAGTAGATGACTTCGCACCACGATTATCTTTCTTCTTCGCTTCACATAACGACTTCTTCGAAGAAATAGCCAAATTCAGAGCCGCTAGAAGGCTATGGGCAAAAATCATGAAAGAACGCTTCAAAGCCAAAAATCCTCGGTCAATGTGGATGAGAATGCATGTCCAAACTTCCGGATGTACCCTAACCGCACAGCAGCCAATTAACAATCTCATAAGAGTTGCATTTCAATCATTATCCGCTGTTTTAGGTGGCACACAATCATTACATACCAATTCTTTTGATGAAGCCCTAGCGTTGCCGTCAGACGACGCTGTCAGAACTGCCCTTAGAACACAGCAAATCATCGCCCATGAAACAGGCGTAACAAATACAGTAGACCCATTAGCAGGCTCATACTGCATAGAAGCATTAACAAATGAGATGGAAGAGAAAGCAGTGGCTTACATAGACAAAATTGACTCCATGGGCGGCATCATCCCAGCAATAGAAAAAGGATTCCTGCAAAAAGAGATAGCAGACAGCGCCTACAAATATCAAAAAGAGATAGAAAAAAAAGAAAGAATTATCGTAAGCGTAAACGACTACACAGTTGAAGAAGACTGGATACCGGTAAAACTGCTAAGAATACATTCAAAAGTGAAGAAGGAACAGGTGGCAAACTTGCAAAAGATGAAAAAAGAACGCAACAACGGAAAGGTGAAAGCAGTTCTGGATAAACTGCATGACGACGTTGACCGCGACAAAAATCTCATGCCAGCAATAATAGAAGCCGTAAAAGCTTATGCCACACTTGGAGAAATATGCAATGTACTTCGCAACGTATATGGCGAATATAAAGAATTGATAGTAATCTAGAAATCATAAAAGAGGAAGATGCAATGGCAACAGAAAAGAAAATTAGAGTATTAGTTGCAAAGCCTGGATTAGACAGCCACGACAGAGGAGCAAAAGTAGTTGCAAGAGCGCTCAGAGATGCAGGCATGGAGGTCATCTACACTGGACTAAGGCAAACGCCAGAGCAAATAGTAGAAACCGCCTTGCAAGAAGACGTTGACGTAATCGGTCTAAGCATTCTTTCAGGCGCCCATACGGTCTTGTTCCCAAGAATAATGGAGTTAGCAAAAAAGAAAAAACTAGACGACGTCCTAGTTTTCGCGGGTGGAATCATACCTGAAGAAGATGTTCCAGCACTAAAGAAAATTGGGATAGCAGAAGTTTTCGGTCCGGGAACACCTACCGACGTTCTGGTCAAGTTTGTAAGAGAAAACGTGCAGAAAAAGAAATAGCCCTTTTTGCATCTGCCACCGAAAACGCATGTGAACACCCTTGAACCAAATCGACCAACTCATTAAAGGCGTATTGAAAGGCGACCGCAAATCAATAGCTAAAACAATATCACTTATCGAAAACGAAATGCCAGAAGCACAGAAAATAGTGTCATTACTTTATCCGCACACTGGCAACGCACTCATAATAGGGGTAACTGGACCACTTGGCTCTGGAAAAAGCACTCTGATAGAAAAAATTGCTAAGGAAATAAGAAAGAGGAAGAAAACTGTTGGCATAGTTGCCGTTGATCCAACCAGTCCATTTAGCGGCGGCGCATTTCTAGGCGACCGTGTACGCATGCAAGACTTGAGCACTGATGAAGGAGTTTTTATTAGGAGTATGGCGACAAGAGGCAGCATGGGTGGAATAGCCAAAGCTACGAAAGACGCAGTCAATGTATTAGACGCTTCAGGCAAAGATGTTATTATTGTTGAAACTGTTGGCGCAGGGCAAACAGAAGTTGACGTGATTAAAATTGCTCAAACAATTGTGGTGGTTTTGGCACCTGGATTGGGAGATGAGATTCAGGCAATAAAGGCAGGTATTATGGAGATAGGCAACATCTTTGTGGTGAATAAGGCTGACCTCGAAAACGTGGATAAAGCGGTAGGCGCGATTGAAGCTATGTTAGAGATGAATACTCAGAAAAAAGATTGGAAACCTCTAGTGGTGAAGACTATCGCTACAAGGGGAGAAGGAATAGTTGAGCTTGTTGAGAAGATAAATCAGCATAAGGCGTATCTTGATTCCGGTGCCATTCATGCGCAGAGCAGACAGAGAATTGAGATAGAGCTTGAAGAGGCAGTAAGGCGAAAATTAACCGAAGTTATTCTAGACAATTTGAAGCGAAGAGAAGAATTCCGCGAGTTGGTTGACAAAATTTTAGCAAAAGAAACCGACCCCTATTCTGCTGCAGACGTGTTACTGGAAGGGAAGTTGAAAAAATATAAGGATAATTAACGGATACATTTGTCTTTTACAAAGGAAAAACGATGAAAAATGGTTAAACCAAAACTGGAAAAAGGATTAGTTCAAGTCTATACTGGAAATGGAAAGGGAAAAACTTCTGCCGCCTTTGGACTTGTATTGCGGGCAATTGGGAACGGTCTTAAGGTTTTCGTGATTCAATTCATTAAAGGTGGCTTTGATTACGGCGAACTGCAAGTTGTAAAGTTTTTGCCAAATCTTGAGTTAAAGGCTTTTGGACGAGGCAAATTTATCATGCAAACGCCTCCGGACGAAGAGGATGTTAAATTGACAAGAGAAGGTTTTGAGTTGGCAAAAAAGGTAATTCAAAGCGGTGATTTTGATATCGTTGTTTTGGATGAGATTAATGTAGCTATGCATTTGAAGTTGATTAAATTGAATGAGGTTTTGGATTTGATTCGAAATAAGCCTAAGCATGTAGAGTTAGTTTTGACTGGAAGAGATGCACCTCCTGAAATTGTTGAAGTAGCTGACTTGGTTACTGAGATGAAGGAAATTAAGCACCCCTATGCTTTGGGTGTGCAACCTAGAAAAGGAATCGAATACTAGTTATGGAAATCAGGTTAGATTTGTCAGTTACGCCTTTCAATTTGGAGCATACTCTGCAGTGTGGTCAGTTATTTCGATGGAAAAAAATTGGCGGTTACTGGTACGGTGTTGTTAGAGAAAAAGTTGTCAAGATTAAACAAAGTGATGATACACTACAATTTCAAATCTTTCCCAGCAAAACGGACGATGAATTTCTTCGGCACTATTTCCGACTTGACGACGATTTACCTCACATTCTTTCACAAATCAAAAAAGATGAAACAATTGAGAAAGCTATTCATTTGTTGTATGGGTTAAGGATAATAAGGCAAGAACCATGGGAATGCTTGATTTCATATGTCTGCGCAACTTACAAGAACATTCCAGCAATTAAAAAAATGATCCAAACCCTTTCCAAAATGTTTGGAAAAAAAATAGAATTTGAAAACCGCAGTTTTTATACCTTTCCCTGTCCAAGTGACTTGGCTAAAGCGAGTCTCAAAGAAATGAAAAATTGCGGATTAGGGTTTAGAGCGAATTCTGTTTTAGAAACTGCCAAAATTGTGGAAAATGGAGATTTCGATCTAGAAGCCTTAAGGCGAATGGACTATGAGAAGGCTAAGCATGAGTTGCTGTCATTGCCTGGTGTTGGAAACAAAGTTGCAGACTGCATACTACTATTCTCTCTAGAAAAGTTGGAGGCGTTTCCTGTTGACGTTTGGATAAAACGCATTGTCTTAGAATTTTACTCCAAATCTTTTAGCCTAGAGTTCGTAGAAAAGGTTTCTGAGAAAAATTCGTTAGCTGTCAATGAATACTTGAAGATTAGCGAGTTTGGAAGAAAATATTTTGGAACCTATGCTGGATATGCCCAAGAATATCTGTATCATTGGAAGCGTTTATCTTTCATATCAAACGTTAGAAGAAAGTCTTGAATCCTTTTAGACGTACATGGTTGACGGTCTTTGAACAAGCAGTACTTGTTGAAGAAAATTTTCCTCGGGAAGTACGCCCACAAACTCTATTTGCTCGTTGATAACTACTTTTGGCACTCCCATGATGCTGTATTTTTGGGCTAAATGCGGAAATTCGGCGGCTTCAATTATATCTGCTCGTATTAGGTCATTTTCAATTGCAAACTTGTGAGCCAATGCGGTGACTAGGGGGCAGTAGGGACATGTTAATGTGACGAAAACTTGAATGTGCACTGGTTTGTCGATTGATTTTAGTTTCTGTTTTGTTTCTTCTGAAAGATCTGTATATCCTTTTGAAACGTTGATTATGGCTTCAATGAATGGGCTGAATTCATATCCGTAGGGTATGCCATAAATCCGTATGCCATAGTCTTTGTTCCCTATGATTGCAATGGCAGGTACTTTGTCTATTCGATACTCCTTAGCTTTTCCATTATCCTTCACAAAGTCGTAAACTTCTACAGCAATTTTGTCTGATAAAGTGGCAACTTCTTCAACAAGTTCCCTCGTCTGTTTGCAAAATTGGCACTCCATTTCTTGAGTAAACACAATAAGTCTAACGGGACCCTGCAGATTCTTTTCTAATTCTTCTTTTATATGCTGTTTATGTTCCTCTGGAATTATACTCACTTTCAAAGCCCCTAAAGGTGTTATTCTTCTTTCTCAAACTTAAGCCTTAACTTCTCTTGAAAACTACTATCAACCGACTCTTCTAGTACTTCAGGTTTTTGTGCAGAAATTTCCATCTATGTTTTACTTTAAAGCCCAGTTTTTTAAACATACTTACACTTGCAATGTTAGCTTCGCTGACATACAAGGCTACAGAATCCATGCCTTTATTAAAAAGAAAGTTCATTGCCCACCTTGCAAGCGCCGTAGCCAACCCCTTACGAGTATGCGAAGGCAAAGTAGCAACTGGTCCCAAATAGCCACGCCTAGCACCAAAACATCTATTGTATTCTACGTCGCTTCTCGCAACTACGACAGAAACAATCTCTCCCTTCAACTCAGCAACGTGAACCCATGTTTCATCAAGAATTTTGCCTTCTGCCTTCCACTGTTCAATTACTCCTTTTTGTATTCTTTTCCTTCCAAAGGCTGTATTGACGGCTTTAATAAGGGCATATTCTTCATCAGAGGCTAAATTTCTCAAGGCATAGCCTTCAGGCATAGGTGGAACTGGATATAGACAATTGAGTTTAGCGAACATGTGGAATAGCCCGCCTTCAACTTCATAGCCTCTGCGAACAAAATCTGCTACTTTGGCGCTTTTGGAATTTGCCATTAAACTTATTTCTTCACCTTTCACTTCTTTTTCAATCTCTGCAACAAGCAAATCTTCAGTCCTTTTTCGTTTAGGTCCAAGTTTCACACAAAGTTGCCGTATTTCTTCTCTAAAATGCCTTGAAAGCGCAACAAATCCTTCAATTTCGTTGTCCTCAGCGACCAATACAATTTCATTGTCTTCCTTAATTTCGGAAAGAAACCTTGCTTGAGTATATAGAATAAACTCGTAAAGGCCGTGAACTGGCCCAATCTTGTTTAACAATTTGACAATTGTCGGCAGGTCGGTTTCCACGAATTTTCTAATTTTCATTGAACTATACCTCAGCTATTCAATATTTACTCTTATTCCTTGAACTTTACCTTTGACCATCTGGAATGCTGCCATACTACCATCTGTTGAAGATAGAATCAGCCAGACAGCATCACCCCACAGCCTCATAAAACGAATATCTATGGCAGAAGGACTATGCGGTGCAGGATGCGAATGAAACAAACCAATAAAATGTAATCCTTCCCGTTCTGCATGTTCAAAGGAGTCAAAAACGAGTTGTGGGTCAATTTGAAATCGTGTTGTAGACTTTACAATGTTTGGGGCTATAGCAATTTTTGTCACAACTGCTTTTTCTTCAGCAAGTCTGCCAAAAAGTAGGGCACAAGCCTCTACAGGATACTTATCTCTTGCCTCTTTTCTTAATATCCGAACTTGTTCACTTGTCAACTGCAAAATTCTTGGTAAAAGACCGCTTTTACAAGACACCATTGTCTTTCAACAATCTCAATGCTAACTGCCCACTTGTTGTTGTGGCCGATATGGCTTCTGAAAGAGAGCGAAATGCTTCTTCATATTCGTTTGCGCGTATTCTTTTTGTTGCCTCCCAAACTTTGGCGACAACCTGTGCAAAATTCTTCTGTCCGGATACGCTTTCTGCCATTTTAATCTCGTTTTCCAGAGCGCCTAGAAATGAGAGCATAAGTTTTTTGGCGCCTTCAAGTTCACTGTCCTTTAATGTTTCTAACTGCTCTAAAAGTTTGGTAGCAATTATTAATTCTGATTTGATTCTTTCCGCATACTGAAAACAGACGACAGCATCTCGCAACATGATTAATCATCACTATCTCTATTCTAAATAAGTTAGATATAAGAAAAAATGGTAGGTTCACCTTTTTCGGTGCCGACGACAGAGGGCGATAGGCAACGCTAAATCTCTGTCACTAGTTAAGGCGGTGGAGGCGGTGGCGGGGGCGGTGCTGGCGCGAACACTTCTTTTACTGAAACCACTGTTGTTCCTGCAATGCGGTCAAAGTACCTTTGGCGTGGATCAGGTCCAGGGGTGGCAATTCCAATAATCCAGTCGATGATAAGAATAAGCCCATATATTTTACTTATGTTTCGAATAAATGCTTTGTTAAATGTTGCTTTACTGCCATCAAGCATTTGTACTTTTAAGCCCATGATCCTTTTGCCTAATGTTGCCCCAGATGACGATGCTTCCAACACTGTGCAGTAGAGAACCCAAAAAATGCCCCATAATAAAGGCCACAAAAGCCACCACACTCCTCCGAACCAACCTGCCCACCGCCAATAAAATGGATCCCTCCAGAACACCGCGTAGAATAAGATTATAATTATGATAGCCCATGGTATGCTGTCTATGATGGCTGCGACGATTCGTAAGAGCCAATGGTTTCCCATATCAACTTGCTGACCAGTACTTCCATATTGTGTTGACATTTTTTCATCTCGCGTAGATATTTCAATTTGATTCGTTTTTATTACTTTCTATCAATCTTACTAGGCGACATTATAAGTGTTTAGATCTTGTGTTTCCAAAACTGTCTCTCTGTCAAAGAATTGTATTCAGAAGTCTTAAAGCTTATAAAACATGTCGTCAACTAAGATTCGTATATAGTAAAAGTGATTAAAATGTCAAGACAAGAAAAAGAAAAAGCCATGACAAAAGACAGGCTTATAGACATGGAAGTCATTGACAGTGACGGATACACCGTTGGAAAGGTAAAAGATATTGCATTCACCGTTGGAAAAATGGGCATGACTCTAATTGTGGAGACGAAAAAAGGCGAGAGCAGAGAAGTTCCGTGGGAAGAAATTCAGGCTGCAGGAGATTACGTTCTATTAAAGCCTTCTGCCGCTCAGCCACAGGTTCTTGGGCCGCAACCAACGGGACCACAACCGATGGCTCAGCCACAACAGCCGCAGCAACCAGTTTGTCCCACATGCAGAGGCCCATTATCCTACATTCAACAGTATCAAAGATGGTACTGTTACAAGTGCCAAAAATACGCTTAGAAAGAGAAAGAAACTAAGAAGTATACAACGATACTCTACACTTTTTACCTTCAGCAGTTTTCGTGGTGGTGGGGGCTTTCCTATTGATATTTCTTGCAGTTAGCGCAGTACCATCTGTTATATTGCTGAATGAATGCTAATGGTTGACCACAAGTAGGGCACATTTGAACAGCTGCGGTTGGTGGGGGCGGAGGCGCCCGAGAAATGCGAGACAGATTGAATATTGTTGGCATCGCGAATGGTCTTCGTTCGAGGAATCCAGAAATATAGCCTCCTAATGAAAAGAATAGAAAAGCAAAGAGCACACTAATAATCCAGGCTATCAAGAAGTTTTCTGCTGGAACCCGTATTATAGCTGGTTTTGCACTCTCAGCAATCACGGCAGCTAATGTCACGAAGAGCTCAACAATCGTAGCCACGACTGCCGTAAAGAAGCCTGCACTGAGACCTTCCATTTCCAGTTTCTCACCTACACCATGGAATCTGAAATTAACATAGCCAGCTACGAAGCCGCCGGGTATGAATCCAAATATGCCTGCCACAAAAAGTAACGCTATGTATACCCCCCAGTTCCCAATTGCACCACTTGCAATTTGCGAAATAATGAACCCGTAAGCCAGTCCTATGAAACTTGCTGCAAGGTAATCGTGCAAATATCCTTCTCTAATGCTCACAGAAACCCTCACAACATATTTTCATGAACTCATGTTTTCTTTTTTCTAAGTATTTAACACTTTATCCCAATGTTGACTTTAGATGCAAAATCTATCTATCCTTTGACAACAGCTATAGGAACTAGTCGAGCTACTGCTGTTGCTATGCCAACTTTGTCGCTTACTTCAGCCACTCTGTCTACATCTTTGTAAGCTGGGTCTGCCTCTTCAGCCAATACAACTGCACTTGCAGATCTAACCACGATTCCTCGTTGTTCTAAGGCTTTTTTTATTTCTCCGCCCCAGAACTGTCTTTTTGCCGCTGATCTACTCATCATGCGTCCTGCACCATGCGCCGTGGAACCAAAGGAAACTTCCATAGCTTTTGGGGTGCCAACCATTACCCATGAGCTTGTTCCCATGCTTCCAGGAATTATAACTGGCTGACCTACAGCTCTATAATCTGCTGGGATTTCTGTACGTTCAGGTCCGAATGCTCGAGTTGCGCCTTTTCTGTGAACCCAAACTTTTGCTTGTTTACCGTTTACTTTGTGTTCTTCAATTTTTGCAATGTTGTGGGCTACATCATATATTAATTTTAGACCAAACTTTTCTGCTGGTTGTTTCATCACTTGGTCGAAACTTTGCCGCACCCAATGCATAATCGCCTGACGATTTGCAAAGGCGAAGTTAACTGCGCAAGCCATAGCTTGATAGTAGTCTTGAGCCTCGTTGCTGGTGCCAGGTGCGCAAGCAAGTTCTCTGTCTGGCAAAGCTATCTTATACTTATGAATTGCACGCTCCATTACACGCAGGTAGTCTGAGCAAACTTGATGTCCATAGCCGCGAGAGCCGCAGTGAATCATAACACTAACTTGACCTTCGCTAGTAAGGCCGAAAGTTTTGGCAACCTGAGGATTATATATTTTATCAACTTTTTGAATTTCTAGAAAATGATTTCCAGACCCTAATGTGCCGCATTGAGTTATACCTCGATTCTTTGCAGTTGTTGAAACCTTGTCAGGATTAGCTGCTTCCATACAGCCTCCTTCCTCACAATGTTTAGCGTCTTCCGCCCATCCTAGCCCTTGTTCTATGACCCATTGGACGCCTTCAGATGCGAGACGATCAAGATCATGAACCGTCATGTGGAAGTCCTTGCGGCGGCTTCCAAGACCGCATGGAACATTGTTGAATATAGCGTTTGTTAGTTCAGCAAGTTTAGGACGAATATCTCCTTCTGGTAGATTAGTGGAAAGGAGACGAACGCCACAATTGATGTCGTAACCAACTCCTCCTGGGCTGAGCACGCCATTCTCATAGTCAGTAGATGCGACGCCGCCTATTGGAAAACCGTATCCTTCGTGGCCGTCAGGAAGAGCAATTGAATACTTGTAAATGCCAGGTAAGTGAGCAACATTTGCGCATTGGTCAAGGGTGCGATCCGTTTTCATTTTGTCAAGAAGTCCTTCGTCAGCGAACACCATGCCAGGAACCCTCATGCCTGGCTTGTATTTTTGAGGAATTCGCCAACTATATTTGTCAATTTTTTCCAGAGGAACCTTTGGCGGTGGCCCACGATATTCTCTTTCTTCACCCATATTGAATCACCTTTATCTTAAGAAGTTGAGACGAAAACATATAAACAATTTTGGTGTTTGCACCAAAAAAGGTTATTAGACGTTTTGAGGGAAAAGAAGGAACATGTTTATCTCTGTTCTCAATATTGAATAAACGATGATATGACTCAATGACTGTAGTTAGAGAGATTTTGTGTAAATCCGTGTTAAGCAAATCTGGCATATCTAGCGTAGATTATGCGGTAAATCCATATGTTGGATGCCAACATGGATGCATCTACTGTTACGCGCGTTTTATGAAGCGTTTTACAGGGCACAAGGAAGAGTGGGGCGAATTCGTAGACGTAAGAGTCAATGCTCCACAAGTTTTGACTAGAGAACTTTCAAAAACTGCTAAAGGATTGGTGATGTTGAGCTCAGTTACCGACCCATATCAGCCTTTGGAGAAAAAATACGAGTTGACAAGAAAGTGTTTGCAAAAGCTGTTAGCGTATCAGTTTCCTATCACGATTCTTACCAAATCGTCGCTTGTTCTGAGAGATTTAGACATGCTCACTAGATTTTCGAATTGTGAAGTAGGGTTTACCATAACAACAATGGTTGATGACTATAGGAAAAAAGTTGAGCCCAATTCATCACCTGTTGAAGAGCGACTAGCTGCTTTGGAAAAGCTTCATGAAAAAGGCGTATTGACCTATGTTTTCTTGGGACCCATACTGCCTTACATCACTGATGAAAACGAAAATCTCCAGAGTATGATTATGAGCTTTGTTAAGGCTAAGGTTGATTATGTTTTAGTTGACCGCCTTAACATGAGATGGGGAGTATGGCCCTCCATTGTTAGATTCTTAAAACTACATTATCCTGACTTGATGCCTAAGTATAAGCAGATATTTTGGTCAAAGAGTGACTATTTTGAGTATGTGAAGTTCAAGATTTTGAAGTTATGCGATGAACATGGAATAAAATGTGAACTCTGCTACTGATTCAAGCAGAGTCTGTTAGAATTCGTATTGTTTGAAACGTTCAACTAGGTGCTCAAAATCCTTTATTCCCGGTCCAAGAACCCTTACTAGTTCAAGCGAACCTTTGCAAAGAATCGCTGTTGGAACAGCCTGTAGATAAGGAAAGTTTCGTCGGAAAAGGCTTGTGCGCACTCCTTCCTTGGACTTTTTCTGCCACTCTTTCTGTGTTCCAACCGAAACCGTGAAAAATTCTACGTCACCATTGTAACTGGAAGCAAAATTCTCGAAATCTTCCAAAGCGGTAATGCAGCCTAGGCACCATGATCTTTCTCCTTTGTCTCCTTTGCCTCCATGAAAAAGAATGATGTAGGCCTTTTCCGCTTTTTCAAGACTCTTGCTCAGAGAGATAAATTCCTTGTAGTTTTCAGATTCATGACTATGCTCAGTAGGGATTATTTCTTTCATAAGTATCGAGTTCTAGTGATGGCATTTATATCTCTTGTCAATAGCCAAAAAATTCTCTCTAATGCATGCGTTTTAGGTATTCGATGAAGCCTTGAACGTCTTGCTTTATTACTCCCTCTCTAAATATTAGGTTGTTCTGAATATAGCCAATTGCAGATTTCATTGAATTGTCTTTTTGCAGAATTTTTTGGTATATTATGTCAAAATCTTCTCCATCCTTTATGCTGTCTGAGACTATTTTTGCCCACAACTTAAGTCGATTTGCATACTCTTCCAATTTCTTAACTGCATTCCTTGCTGGACCAAAATGTGTGTAATATAGTTGTTTAGGCTTTAACGCGATTAAGCGATTGATTGAGGCTAAAGTGACTTCCAAGTTGAAAGGTGGCGGAGTTGTCGGAACAACTACATCGTATGCGTTTACATAAATTCCTGCAGCGTCGCCTGGGAAAATTCCTTGACTGCGATTCTCAGAGAAACTTAAGTGATGCGAAGCATGACCCAGCGTTTCCAAAACCTTCAATTCAATGTGATTTCCCAAGTCAATAACCATTCCATCGTAAGCGGTTAGAATCTGTTCCTTTGGAACTGGTTGAATCTTGCCGTATAGTTCGGCGATTTTTCCTAAAACTTGCAGAGTTTGCGTCCACAATTTTTCTGGTTCTATCAAGTGCGGAGCCCCTCTGGGGTGAACAATCAGTTTTGCGTTTGGCAGTTTTTGCAGAAGTGTTCCAGCGCCTCCTGCATGGTCTATGTGAATGTGTGAAACGGCTACATAATCGACTTCTTCATTTCTTATTCCAATCTCTTTCAATCCTGTAAGCAAGTTAGGAATTGATGTGGTTGGTCCAGTTTCAATAATTGCTACTTTATTTCCACGTAGCACATATGAAGCGATGACTCTCTCGATGTCTGCAGGTTTCAGGTCAATTAGGTACATAGAGTTGCTGAGTTGCTTGCTGAACATTTGCTTTTTCACGATTGGATAAGCACTATTGTGTGCTTTTAATGTTTTTCAGCTTTGGAAAATATTTCGGTCAGTGAACAAAAGTGCTTCTTTTTTCAAATTTTGCATAGGAATCTAACTTTTATAGAAAAAGTTTAATAGATGAGTCAACATTAGATGATGTTGCACGTGTAACTTTGGTTCTCATGTGAAATGGTGGAGGGGATAAGACAAGAGAAGAGGGATATTGATGAAAGTGTACAAGTTTAAAGTTGTGATTTTGGTGCTTGTTATTTGCTTGGCGGCACTGCTGATCTTGAACATTTACCTACTTTTTAACAATAGTTATGAAACTTCCAAAACGAGAACCTTTGTTTTCTATAACTCATTGAACAAACACATTAGAGGTTCACGTGTAGAAGCGGAAATTACCTTTGACTGGTCAACTAGCAACCTAACAATAACTGCAAAAATCAACGACAATGAAACTTGCAGGTCCGACCGCTTAGGCTTAGCTTTTGACACTGGAATGAATGAGCTTCACATGGGCTGGCTGCCTTACAATTACATGGTTGTGCTGATGGCTGATAACACGACTGCCGATGAAACATTGGGAGTAGTTATTGTGGAAAAAAGTGGAGCCATGGGATGGCTCGCATCGACGTTCTCTTTTCCAAGTAGATGGCATTATGCAGTATTCAACAATGAAAGCGGATATTTCTTTAGGTTTTCCATTCCAAAAGAAACCATAGAATTTAAACTTCCAATGCACGTTTACATAGCATTCACCGATGTTGATGTAGTGTGGACATATAAAACAACATTAGATGATGTAACAGCGACAGTATTCTGGGAGTTCGAGGTACAGTAACATGAAACGTTGTATCCTGTTGATTTCTATACTCCTCTTTTCTGTAGTTGTTATTTGTTTTCCAGTTAGGGCATCGAATCCAGCTCAGACATGGTGTATACTACTTGCTGGAAGGGACTTTGACTTTGGGAACGGTCGTGAATGGCTACGAAACACATACTACGCGTACTGGATTCTTCGTTATAGATTTGGCATTCTTGATGACCATATTCGCTACTTATACAACGACTACCCCCTTTCGATAAATGACTCTGTAGATGGTCGTTCCGACTTGACATCAGTGCGTGCGACAGTCAGAGATTGGCTTGGAAACAACAGACTTGGAATTTGTAGTGCCATACCAACATAACCAAGGCTTCGTATTCGTAATCGAAGGATGCAACATGTTCAAAGCGTAAACGCCTCAAGCCCCCTCTTTTTTCATTCCTCATCTTAAGTTCATCTAAACTGAGAAAAAGTGTTGCAGCATTTAGATACGATTATAAGGAGAGCAAAATATCCTAAAGTAAAAGTAAAAAATGCTGAATATGCTTAGTGAAAAAGGAATGTTGGTGAGAGTTGTCCGAAGGCTGATGGTTGAGGAAGTGCATCGAAGAATTGAAAGCTTCGAGAAACGCTGCGGCATGACATTTGACGAGTTTGAAGAATTATACCTAAAAAAGAGAGTTGACAGAGAACTGTTTGATTCATACTATGAGTGGGCAAGTTTAGTTCATGCCTATAGGGGATATGTAGAAAGCGGTGAACTAGACTATTTCATTGAAGAATTACTGGATTTAACGCCGAGCAAAATGGCACTCTTAACTCCAAAAAGATTAGAACTTCTTTACAGCCTCGCAAGCCTTCGAATAGAATCGATAAATGATTTGGCACAGAAAACTCGAAGGAACGTAAAGAATGTCTATGGAGATTTGCATGTGCTGAAAAATTTAGGCTTTATCACGTTTAAGAAGAGGGGAAAAAGAAATATTGTTCCAGAAACGCTGGTAGAAGAGATTACATTCCTTGTAAGATAGTCAACGTCTGATTAGTTTCTCTAACCATTCAATATGCTGAGTTTCCCTCTTCCAGAACAAGTCTTCAAAAACATAATGCGCAGCTAACTTTTTCCATGTTCCCCAACGTCTATCTATTTCATCTAGAATCATTTGTGGAGGAACCAACTCTTTGCCGAAAAGTAGTTGCGAATAGATTTTCTGTTCCCATGGGAAAACTTTGACAAACGCATCGTAATGATGTAGCGATTCGAATAGGAGTATGTCCACTGAGGCTGGTCCAACACCGTAGAGTTGCATCAATTGCTTTTTCACCTCTTCTTTGTCTAATCTGCGCAACTTGTATTCATCAACTTCATTGTTCACGAAGCTTTCCGAAATTCTTTTCAAATTCTTAGCTCTATAACCGACCTTCAGAACCCTTAATTCTTCTTCAGTTGCATCATGTAGCCTTTCTGGCGGCCAAAATGCGTAAAGTTCTTTTCCATCATAGCATGCTTTGGTTCCATACTTGCTGAAGAGTGCTTCCATCATCTGTATTGACCTTTTTACAGGCGCATTCTGTAAGACAATTGTTATGACTAATAATTCGTAGAGTGAATAGGCGCAGCTGACTCTCATTCCTCGCCATTTTCTTAAAACGGGTTCAAGCAAGTTGTCGTGTTCAAACTTCTTGCAAAATTCTGAAATGTCTCTGTTTAAGTCAAATCTCCATCGGATTTCTTTCACTAAATCTTCTTTTTCCTTGAATGGTTTTTCTGAAAAACAAGCGAGTTCTATAAGAGGGTTGTCAACGTTACCTTTATTTATCAACTTCAGCCCAAGCACTTTTCCCTTGTACAGCATGGTTTGCCAGTAAAAGCCTTTTTGATAATAATTGTCTGGGGTTGGAAAATAAGATGGCTTATGGACCGTGGCGTCAAAGTTGAAGGGTGCCTTGGCTTGATTTCAACTGAAAACTTTTCACTCAGTGAAACTGCATTTGCCATTCTGAATCACAGCGTAGATTGTTAAATATCTAAAATGAATTTCACCGTCACCATTTTCGGTTTCTTGATTATTTCCATCTGGTGATAAGTTACCGCTTTTATTCCAACTTTCTGTGGATGCTTTTCTGGATTGAAGGTTTCTCCCAAAATTCTTGCGTTCAGTTTGAAGCCTTTTGGCGTTTTTTCTATTCTAGAGATTTTGAATTTGGAGTAGAGGTTTTCTGTTGTCTCGAACTTGATTAAGAGTGCTTCTAGCCAATTGTAGAGAAGCGCATATTCGTCGTATCCTTCCGCTTCTACGTGGTCCTCAACTTTAGGCTTAACCTTTCTAATGTCAGTCATAGTTTCAAAAGTGGCGTAGGCAGCGTTTTCAAAGGCTTCTTCCAAGTTATTGCCATACGCTGCCACATACACGTCTGCGGTGTGCTCAAGAAACTCAAACCGTTTTGACACAGGCATCTTCTTATTACTCAGCCTCCAATCCAAACATGCGGTGAAAGGCTTTCAAATCGATATTCTTTAGCAATTAGTTTTCTTTCATTAAGTATTCATCGTATTCCTTTTCAAGCCTATTCTTATGCTTCAACTCTTCTTGTGCCAATCTGGAAAATAAATCGCCAATCTCTGTGCCTTCAAATCCAGTAGCTAACGAATTATAGTATTCGTAGGTGCTTTTTTCTCGTTTCGCTGCATAAACCAATATTCTCTGATAATCCGCATCTTCGGATAGGGTAGTGTCTTTCATTACGTCAACTATTTTGAGGTCTTGAATCCTTCTTGTATGCAAGCCTAGTTCTGAAAGTTTTTCTTTGTTTTCCATCATAGCCAAGAGTTTCTCCTTGTGCTTTAGTTCTTCCTGCACCAATTCTTTGAGAAATTTCTTAGATGATTGATAATTGACTTTTTCTTGCGCCATTGTATAAACCGCATACGATTGCTCTTCAATCTTAACTGCAGCTTCCAGAATCGCTTTCAAATCTAGTTTAGCCATCGTTGTCGCCTTCTAGAAACTTTAGCCTATTTTTTCAACATAAAGTTTCCTACCGTTATGTCGCAATGGATTTATTAGTTTGATTCGCGAATTACGCTCTTCTAAAAACTGACGATTGCGCGCCAAAAAGTGGTTGGACATGAGCGAAGTGCGCAGTGTTGGGATCAAGCTTGACGATACTTATTGTGGGCGATGTTCAATATGTCGCTCGGTATGCCCTTACGAGGCTATTTCAGTTGACCCTGAAAAAGGTGAAGTTAAGATAGATGCGGAGAAATGCCAGTTTTGTGGCATCTGTTATAGCGCTTGCCCCGTGACAGCCATAGACATAATCTACTATAATGACGAAACCTTGGCAAAACATGTTGAAAAACTGGCAGAAGAAAAGAATTCGCGCACACTAGTTCTCATGTGTCGAGGTAACAGTCCCTCAACATGCGAAGTTGAAGAAATCCTAAAAAACCAAAACATAAGCGCAAGCAACTACATCCCCGTGCGCGTTCCATGCGTTGGTCGCATAACCACAGAATTCATAATGAAAACTCTGGCTTCCGGCGTAAAAAGAATAATAGCAATCCAATGCGAAGAAGACTTCTGCAGATATAAACGAGGTAGCAGAATTAACACTCGAAGGCTGCTACTCACCAAAAAACTGCTGAAACAGCTGGACTTCAGAGACGATACATTAACACTTATGAAGTATGCCTTGAAAGCTGTCTACTTCACAGACAAATGCGTAGGCTGCGACAAATGCACCTTTACTTGCCCCTATGAAGCCATAGAGGCTGAAGCCTTCGCAACTCCGAAAATAAATCTTGACAAATGCGTAGGCTGTGGCGCCTGCGCCCTTGTTTGTCCACACTTGGCGATTCAGCTAAAAGGCTTCGAATACGAAACCGTGTCAAACCTTATTCAACGCTACGCCAAAGCGGCTAGACAGCTAAAAGCAAGCGGAGTAAAGCCAACAATTCTCGTTTTCTGCTGTCAATGGTCAGAATTCTCCGCATTAGACCAGCCAGAAACCAAGCTTTTCGACAACAAATCTGTAGTCATGGAAATACCTTGCTTTAAAGGACTTGACCCAGCGCATGTGGTAGAAGCCTTGCGTTCGGGTTTTGACGGCGTCTTAGCCGTTGTCTGTTCACCTGAAGACTGCAAACTCGAACTGGGCAGAGATGTCGCAGAAAGAAATGCCACTGTGCTACAGCAGACGCTTAGTAAACTGAATCTGCAGGACAGATTTGAAATCTACACTGCTTCACCAAGATGCGTCGGAGATTTCAACAGAAAACTCACTGCCTTCATTAAGAAAATAGGGGCTTTACCTCCATTGGATATAACCATACCTTCCCAAATTGTCAAGATTGGAGGTTCACGCAAGTGAGTGCGGTGGGCTACAAGATCGTTGCAAAAAAGGAGTTGGCGCCGAAAGTCAAACTCTTCGAGGTTTATACACCAGAAATTGCCGAGAAAGCCAAGCCAGGACAGTTTCTGATTCTGATGGCGGAAGGGAAAAAAGGAGAAAGGATACCGCTGACCATAGCTGGCTACAATGCGGCAAAGGGAACAGTGACCTTTGTCTTTAACGAGGTTGGCAAGACAACTAAACAGTTAGCTTGCCTGAATAAGGGCGACTTTATTCCTAACATGGCAGGTCCGCTAGGCAATCCGTCAGAGATAAGGAAGTTTGGGCGAGTATTATGCGTCGGCGGAGGCGTTATGATTGCACCATTGTTCTTGCAAGTGCAAGCTCTACAGGCGGCTGGAAATGAAGTAGTCACAGTTATCGGCGCCAGAATCAAGGACTTGCTCATTTTTGAGAAAGAAATGAAAAAAGCAAGCCACGAGTTTTACATTGCCACCGATGACGGGTCGAAGGGCTACAAGGGTTTGGACTTTTTGAAAGGCTTGCTTGAAGCGAAAAAGTTTGACCGAACTGTGGTTATGGGACCTATTGTGATGATGAAAACTGTGTCAGAGTTCACGCGACCTCTCGGCATTCCTACGTTTGTAACGTTGACACCCATCATGGTTGACGGTATGGGTATGTGCGGCGTCTGCAGAGTTATTGTTGGCGGCGAGACAAAGTTTACGTGCGTAGATGGACCTGAATTTGATGGGCACATGGTGGATTTTGACCAGTTGATTCGGCGGCAACGTATGTATCTGCCTGAGGAAAGATTGTCTTCCCTTTTGTGGGAGCGGTTAGGAGGATCTTGCCATGGCCACGCCTGAATCTAAACCTAAGCCTAAGCCTTCGCCGCGGAAACTTGTGAAAGAAGCTGTGGCAATGCCGAAACAGAAGCCTGAGATTCGGAGGCGCAATTTTGATGAAGTGGCTTTAGGCTATAACGAGGAGCAGGCTGTGGCTGAAGCGAATAGATGCCTTCAGTGTCCTAAGCCTCAGTGTGTGCCAGGCTGTCCAGTGGAGGTTTCGATTCCAGAGTTTGTTAAGCTTATTCGCGAGCGTAAATTTGATGAAGCCATAAAGAAGGTGAAGGGGAAAAACAGTTTGCCAGCTGTCTGTGGTAGGGTTTGTCCCCAAGAGGAGCAGTGTCAGAGGGGCTGTGTGGTTGGAAAGGCTGGCGATCCTATAAGCGTTGGACGTTTGGAACGCTTTGTAGCTGACTACGAGCTTGCGAGGGGCGTTGATCCGCCATCTTTGCCTCCTACAACAGGTAAGAAAGTGGCTGTGATTGGTGCTGGTCCAGCTGGATTGACATGTGCGGCTGATTTGGCTAAGCTGGGGCATGAGGTAACTATTTTTGAGGCGTTACACATTGGCGGCGGCGTTTTAATGTATGGGATTCCCGAGTTCCGTCTGCCCAAGCGAATCGTGCAGGCAGAGATTAACTATGTAAAGCAGTTAGGCGTGAAGTTGCAAACCGATGCTTTAGTTGGGCGAATTTTCACTATCAAGGAGCTGTTTGAGAAGAGTTTTGGCGCTGTTTTCATTGGCAGTGGGGCTGGGTTGCCACAGTTTACGCGTTTGCCCGGCGAGAACTTGGGTGGAATTTATTCTGCGAACGAGTTTTTGATTCGGGTTAATTTGATGAAGTCTTATGCGTTTCCTGAGTATGATACGCCGATTCGGGTTGGCAAGAATGTGGCTGTGATTGGTGGTGGCAATGTGGCTATGGATTCGGCGCGTTCAGCCTTGCGCCTCGGCGCTGGGGATGTTTATATTGTTTATCGGCGTTCGCGGGAGGAGATGCCTGCTAGGGCTGAAGAGATTGAGAACGCTGAGGAAGAGGGCATAATATTCAAGTTATTGACTAATCCTACCCGGTTTTTCGGCGATGAGCATGGCTGGGTTAAGGGCATGGAGTGTATTCGTATGGAACTTGGTGCGCCTGATGAAAGCGGTAGGCGGAGGCCTGTGCCTATAGCGGGTTCGGAGTTTGTTATGGATGTGGATACTGTTGTGGTGGCTATTGGCAGAACGCCGAATCCGATTATTCAGCGCACTACTGATGGGCTTGAGGTGACGAAGTGGGGCACAATTGTGGCAGATGAAGCCATGGGAAAGACAAGCCTTGAAGGAGTGTATGCAGGCGGCGACATTGTGACTGGTGAAGCGACTGTGATAAGCGCTATGGGTGCAGGGAAAAGAGCAGCTAAGGCTATACATGAGTACATAATGAATAAACTATGAATTAGAAGCGCACTAGGGTCAAACAAACTACATTCTCAGTGAAGAAGAAGAAGAACCAAAAATAATTTAGCTGGGAAAGATTCAGAGTTTAGAAAACTTAGTTTGAATATTGAACAAGAATTCAGAAGACCTAAGCCTATAAAGTGTAAAGTTTCTATTATGGAACTTGATTCAGTCTATATGGCTTTTCTTGACATATATCCCAAGAGAACTAAGTTCACATATTCAGGAAATATTAAGCTGTGGTTTGAATTCATTGGAATGAATGGTCAAGAAATTATAGACAAGAAGAAAGAAGACAAAGAATTCTTTTTTGAAAAGAAGATTTTGGAATTCAAAAATTGGCTACTTAATAGAGGATTCAGTGAGAATACAGTTAAAACAGCAATAGGCACGGTTAGAGCATTCTTCTCTTATCATAGAGTTCCTCTGAATCTTACAAGACAAGAAGGAAAACGATTATCGAAAGCTAAGCGGGTAACAAATGATTACGCTCTTCAGCTCGAAGATATTCAAAAGATGGCTATGATAGGCTCATTGAAGGAGAAATTAGTTCTCCTACTTGGCAAGTCACTTGGCTTAAGAGCTTCTGATTTCAATTCCTTAACTTTCGGAGTTCTGAGAGCGATTAATTTGGATTCTGAATCACCAATACCACTAATGCCAAATGGTTTAGTCACAATAAAGGAAGGTGTTCTAGCTTTTCCATTCATAGATAATGATGCTTTGGAAGTAGTTAGGCTATGGCTTGAAACAAATAGAGACAAACCTAATCATGCTAGGATTCTTGATGTAAAGCCTGAAGAGCTAACAGTTATTTTAAGAAACTTAACGAGAAGAGCTAATATTCAAACTGGCGACCAAATAGTAAGATTTCATTGTTTACGTAAATTCTTGTGTGATAAACTCAGTAATGTGATGTCTGAAAGTAAATGGAAACAAATTGTCGGAAAACAGATTTCTGAAGGAGCATACATTTCAAGTGATTTGCTTAAAGAAGATTACAAAAAGGTTCTGCAATATACTTTGATAAACAAGCTAAGCAATGGAAAAATTTCTACCATTCAAGAGACTGTTGATTTAATGCTTCAAGCTTTGAGACCAATGTTTGAAAATGCTTTGATTGAAGCAATGGATAGAAGAGATAAAGCAGTAGGTGGAAGAGCGAAATATGGTGGTAGAAAAATGACATATAAGCATACATTCCCTAAATCAAACACAGAGTTTCTGAGATATTACATTAAAGAACTTAAAAGAGTTAACAAAGAGTTTTCAAAGGCGTGGTTATAAATGCCTAAGTTCTTAAGATGTTCAGTTTGTGGAAAAGAAATCTCTGAATCTGAGTTCAGAGAGAATAATGGGATTTGTAGTGATTGTCTTCTAATTCTTGAGATTGATGAAGAAGACTATTAAGATTGTAGTACTCTTTTGGAATGTTATTTGGGAAAATTTAGAGATTGCTGATTTGTTTCTTTAGCATTTCAACATGTTCTGTCAAGCTCCAGTCTAATAGTATGACATCTATGGTTGAAAAGTAAGCATTGAGGTCAAATTTACCTTGTTTTTCTTCCAAATACGGAAAAAGCAAGTACTTAGGAACTTGCCAGTTCTTCATATCACCAAGCCGAGCATATGCTCTCCACATATGTTCCTTATGAGTTTGACTTCTGGGACGAGTCCCGTCAAAGTCTTCCATTTTTATCTCACCTATCAGCTTCACACCATAGTTCATCACTTCTGAATTTCGTTGTGTTGAATCCACGATTACGATATCTGGTTTCCACCAATTTCCAGAAACTCCTTGTAGCGAAAATGTTCCAAAATACCTTTCAAATAGAGGCTTTTTCTTTAAGCATTCAGTAATAAATTCCCATACCTCGTCTTTGAATGTCATTCTTCTCATATTCCTTTCCGATTTTTATTCTGAATGATAGCTCTTCTGGCTTGTTTCCGCTATTACTCTGAAAATTCAAAGAATTCCTTGTATGCATGGATTATTCGCAGAGTATCCTGTCCATCTATCACACCATAGTATATTCGCATTCCATTAAGTACTGATTTAGTTGTGGCAAACGCCTTCATCTGTTCTAGAACACTTTCGTCAATTTGATTCCAATATTGTACGAGAAAGACATCTGCAGGAGCACGGAACAACCGTTGAATCTGATCGCCTTGCGTTCCCATCTTCTTTGGAGTTAATTTACCTTTAGTGCCTTTTCCTTTTAAACCAAAGGCAACATTCAGTCGTTTTCCTTCAAGAAGTAGTCTAGTAGAGAAAAGATCATCCAATTCGCCTCCCCAATCCGTGAACTCTCCTTGTTCGCCAAGAATTTTCTGAAGTCCTTTTTGGAAGTCTTCTTCACGGATGGGTACTACCTTTGAATCTTGTGTCAATTGCACAGCGGTTACTTTGTTAAAAGAATCAATATCATCAATGGATATCTGTTTAATGTCTATTGCCTTCCTAGATACTGGAAGATTAACAATAACCGTTGATGTTTTTGGTGTCCACTTGGTTGGGAACCCTTCCAATGCACGTTTGTTTCCCGCAAGTCTTAGTATCGTTTTCTTGTTTTGGGAGAAGAAGTCATCTTTCACATACGCAAGTTCACTGTCGATTTTTTGTCGTCCTACAATTCTATTACTATAAAGAACACGAGCCTCTTGTAAAACTCTTATTCTGTCAAGACCTGTTTTTAAGGCAATTTCTTCAACAGTTTTAACACGCTTCTTGCCTCGATGAATCTCTTCGAAAACCTTCCGACGATCTTTTGATCTACCTATGACCTTTGCAGCATGTACTATTTGCTCGTTAGGACTCGATCTTATATCAGTTGTTTCAATAGTCATTCTGGAATCTTACCTATTCTCTTCACTTTTGGAAACATTCTTCTTATATTCCCTGCTCCCATGCCTGTTGCCAAGTCTATTTCTTCTGATGTAGCTCCAATCTTCAGCAATAGCAGAATAATGAGATTTCTTATTGATCGAAGCTCAGCTAACTCATCTCTTTTCCTTTTGTGCTTTTCTTCACTCACCAATTCCAGTCTCCTTTGGAGTCTCAGCTTCTTTCTTCAATTTTCTTTTTTTCACTCGACTTTTTAATGTGCTTACGGTGTCCGAGTCAGTTCCCAGCACCATCGCTATTTCTTTTGGTTGAAGACCTATCATTGACAGAATTTCAACTTGATCAGTTAGTTTTCTATCCTTCAATGTGTTCATTGCAGTCAATTTTATCAATATATCGAATCTTTTCTTCAGTTCTTCAAACTGTTTGTCGTTCATCATTCTCTTTTTCAACCTCTTGGCTCTCTTCCTTAGGTTTTGGCTTTATGGTCGGAATCTCAATGCCAAAATCCTCTAGTGAGAAAAGTCTCACTGCTCTTTGACCGCCTCCTTTTGTTGGCACAGCTCTTGCTATACCACTCTTTATCCACTTTTTTCCATAATTTGAAATGGTAGGAAGACTAACATTGGCAATTTCTGCAACTTGTCTATATGTAGTGTTCTCATTGCTAGCTTGATAAGCTATTTTTTCTTCTGAACTGCTGAGAATTTCTTCTAATAGGTTCTTCACTTGAGGTATGCTTGTGACTTTTACCCATCTAACAAGCTCCTCGAGTAACTCAATCATTCTATCTTCTTTGCTCACTCTTGTTCACCTTCGATTGTTTCTTCTTCCGCCTTTTCTACCTCACCAAGTTCCTTGACCTGAACGACCTCAATACCAACTTCTTTAAGTGAAAAGATCCTACGATAACGCTTCTTGTAGTCTGGATGGACTTCAACTATTCCAAGAATCGCCCAGTCCTTCCAATAATCACGAACAGTAGTAGGATCAACTTTAACGATTCCTGCAATTGTCGGACTAGATTTTCCATCACTCATTTCATAAATTAGTTTCTTAGTATCGTTATCTAGAGTGGTTTCCAACACCTGTTTTACTTTTTGCATTCCTTCAAACTTTGTCCATTTAAGAATTTCTTTTAGAATATCCTTGATTTCAGGATCACTGTTCATTGCATTACCTCACTCAAAAAGTCCCGAGGCAAGATAGTACACTTTCTTACCTCTTCTTTCGGTAACAAGGAATCCCATTTCTTTCAGCTCAGATAGTTTTTTCATTACAGTAATCTCTGCAACTCCAAGCTCTTTCGAGACTTTTTCGCAAATCTCAGAATAGCTCAGAGATCCATCAGAATAGCTCAGTATTTTGGCAAAAACCTTGTCGCCACTTACCTTCTTTTTATATTTCTCAATAATGTCAAAGTTGCTAAGTTTGGTAAGAATTATTAGTTGATCTAACTTGCTAGAGATTTCTTTGAGTATCTGTTGTTCCTTGCTCAGGCTTTTTCACCTTCTTTTCCATATTCATTTTCCATTCTGGAGGAACGTAATCAAATTTCCTCTTTGGGTAACCTCTCTTTTCAACAATAACAAAATCAACATTCTGAAGACTTTCTATAGTTCTCTGAACAGATCTCTGAGTCATGCCAATCTTATCTGCCATAGTTTTAGTGTCAATTTCACCATCACTTAATGCCCAAACGTATTGGCGTTCTTTTGTGGTGAGAATTTTTTCAAGTTCCTTCTTGAGATTATCCTTGACTACTATCTCTAGAAGTTGTCTGATCTTTACGATTTCATCATACAGTCCGAGGATTGTTTTTTCAGACATTGAGATCGTGTAACTAACTCTGGACACCAAAATAAATTTTTCTATTATATACAAAGTGAAATGGTTTCTTATAAGGAAATTTCGTTATTCAATATATACATATAAAATATTAGAAGACACTAACGAAACTTGTTATCATTCTGCAACGTATTCCAGTCACTTTTTCTGAGTGAATAAACCAAAAGGAGATGAGAAAATTGGACATAAAGAAATTGAAGCCTAACAAGTGGAACTTTAACAGAATGACAACTGAAGAATATGAATCTTTGAAGACACAAATCAAAGAAGACTATGGGAAAGACAAGAAAGTAACTTTTGCTACTAAGATAGAAGTAAGACCATCATCTAATGTTGACTATGAAATCATTGATGGAGAGCATAAAGTAAGAGTATGTAAGGAACTAGGGTTCTTAGAGATACCAGATGAGATGATAGAGATCAAAGAGATGTCTGATACTGAGCTCATTGAAAGACTAATGAAGCTCAGAACTAGAGGCACAGAGATAGACGCTTTCAAACAAGCTGAAGCTTTCAAAGAAATCAAAGAAGAGAAAGGCATTGAAGAACTAGAAAGAATCTCTGGGCTAAGTAGAAAAAGACTATACAACATCATGAACAGAATTGACAACATACCCCAAGACCTTAGAGAAAAAGTCTCGCTGGCGAGACTCTCAGCTTCAGCTATTGATGAGATAGCCTTCATAGATGACTGCTTCATTCAAAAAGAGGTAGTTGAAGAATGCATCACAAAACCAGAAATAACCAGAGAAGAACTTAGAGAAGTTATAGATACTATTAAGTCAAACATGGGATATGTTGGAAAAGGTAAGTATGTCTTCAGATTGGAAAATACAATAGCAAGAGCTCTGAGAGAATACTGCAAAGACAAAGGCTTAGACTTTGACCTAACACTAGAGAAATGGAATAATCAATGGCTTAAAGAATGGCTAAAGAAAGAGGGTTATTTGAAAGATTAACCTTCTCAAGTCTTTTGATTGTTTTTAATTTTTAAGAGGTGTTTTGAATGAAAAAGAGAGAGGATACTGTAGAAGCTAAGTCAAAGAAAATTGACTTAAAGGAAAGATTTGAAGAAATAGAAAGAGGACAGTTCTCAGACAAATCTCTGCATGAGACAGTTGAAGAGCTTGAAAGGAGAGGAAAGCATTCAGCTTCTGAATTTCTTGAAACCAAGACTAAGGAATTGAATGATCTACTGAATGAAGGAAAGCTTTCAGCAAAAGAATACACCTTTCGGATGAAATGTGCCTCAAAGAAAGCTAAGGCTTTGACAATAGAACAAAAGAAGAAAACTGTAGAAGAAGAAAGGACACCGACATTAGCTGAATATGCTCTCTTTCTTGAGACACTACCAGAGAATGTTTTTGTGCTAAGTCGAATGCTGAAGAGTGGGAAAGGTGTTGAAAAGAAATATTACTTCTTTTTGCCTCTTTGTCCTAACCCTTCAAGTGTCCGAAAGATAAATGGAAAATGGAAACTCATTGAAGACAAACCAAGACTAACTTCTCCGAAATCAATTGAATGGTCTGAGACAAATAGAAGAGAAAAAGCTCCTACTGCTGAAGAAAGAGAGCGACATGATGAAGAAGTCAAAGTATGGAGAGATACCTCAAAGAGTAGAAACTTAGAGAATATTGATCACTTGTGGTTCATGGTTAGGATTAGAGGATTCAGATGGAAGAGAATAAAGATAGATGACTGGTTGAAAGCTAAATACTGTCAACATAGCTTTGAACCAGTATGTCCATTGAAGAGATGCAATAGGAGAGAGAAAATAGTTCTAATGCCTCTACATGATCTAAGAGGATTGAAGGATCATGGAATATCAGAAGCAACTATTACAAGAGTAATTAATGATCCTCACTATGAAGGATTAGCTACTGATGAGGACATAAGAAGCCTAGTTTATCCTACTGAAGAAAAGGAGAAAGATGTTACAAAACAGAAGACTAAACCAATGAACCCTTATTCTTAAGACTAACTACATAAAGAGGCTAAAATGAGAAGATAGAAAAGGCTGTTCTACAAATTCAAGTAGTCTAATCTTCAATGAAATAATATTCTTTTCCAGCAACTTCACTAACCCTTATTTTTCCTCTCCGAACCATTTTCTTTAAAGTCTCTCTTAAGAAGACTTTATACATTACATTAAGCGAAAATGCCCCAACATTCTGCCATGTCCAATAAGAACCTTTCTCATCTGGAGCATAAGGGATTTCAGTTTTCCCAATACCTTTTATTATTTCTTCTTCAGTAAATGCGTTCCCTTTATTCCTTTCAAGAAAATGAGTAATTTTTACCTCTTCCTCTTCATATCCTTTATACTTTTTTGCATCTTCAACTTTAATAGGCATATCTTCCACCAATATCATCTGTTATTTGCTCTAAAACCTTAAAGAATTTGCGGTCAATAGTATTATACTCTGTAGGACAACTGTAGGGATAATCCTTATATATTACTCTAGCTATAGTATAAGGTAGAGGTCAATTGTAGATGACAACTAAGAAAGAAACTAAATGGAAGAAAACAAGTATTTATGTTCCAGATAAGAAGATGTGGAAGTTCTACATAGAGCTGTGTGAAGCTCTCGGAACTTCAGCTTCTAATAGAATCTGGAGCTTTGTCAAACATGATATTGAATTAGCTGAAGAAGCTTGTCAAATTTTGAAGGCACAGAGAGGTGAACAAAATGTCAACTGAAGAAAGAATAGAAGAAGCTTTAGAACTTGAATCAGATAGTGCCTTTCAATGTCCTTACTGTGGTGTGCCTTATGATAGCGTTGAGGAAAAAGATTTTCATGTTCAGAATTCTCATAAGGAACTTCTTTCAAAGATTGAGAGATTAAATGAAGTTATTGAGAAAGAATCTGAGAGCTCTGGAAAGACACCTTATCAAAGCTTGTTAGAAGATGAGGCTAAAAGAATCTTATCTCAAGCAACCTTAGAAGATGATTATCATTTTTTGAATGCTCTGAAGAAGGATTCAAGTCTCTTAGAAAAGAGAGCAAAAGAAAATCTAATGAAAAGAAGCTTAACAGAATCTAAGCATGATAGCTTTTCAAATCTTCAAGAAAGATTTAGACAAAGTGAGATAGCTAGAATACAGCATGAACTCGATTCGGACATCTGTCCTTCATGCCTCAAAAGTGGATTTACAGATGTTGATAAAGAAGGAAAAGTGATAAAGCGATTAACAGCTTTGGAACATCTTCAAGAATGTGCTAAGACAGACAGAAATCATGCTGAAACTCTCCGCTACTTTGAGAAAATAAGCCAGATGAAGCTTAATCCAAAATTTGCTGAAGAATATCCTTACTCTGAAATCTACTATACCGATATAAGCAAATATCCAAAAGCTAAGTATGGCTATAAAGGATTTGTATGTCCTAAAGGTTCAGTAGCTGTTAAGGGTTCTGATAATGTAGTCTATTGCTGTCCAGAAAAGTATTATGGAAAATATAAGATGTCAATGTCACAAGAAAACTTGAGTGAATCAGAGCAAAAGGAGAGACAAAAAGCAATAGCGATACTCTCAGCACTTTTGAGAGATTAAGGGTATAAGGCATAAGTGTTTTCTTGCATTGGCATGGTTTTCTTTTTCCATGTCTTTCACCTACCACTTATGCCTTTACTGAGAAGCTAGCACGGTTAAAGGCTTACCGACTAGCTTCTCACTTCCCTTCTTATTTGGATGGAGAGTAAAGAAAAACGATTAAAGTCCTTTCTTTTGGCAAGAAAGACAACCAAGCTTGGTCTCAGTATCAAGCTTGGATTTTTCTGTATTAGGTGAGTGAATTGGAAAAGGAAAATATTACTAAGATTCTTGCTGAGTTCTTGAAAGAACATTGTGAGAATGAGAATGCTATGACTTTTCTCGATTCTGCTATTTTGTTAGCTGAGGAAGTCTCTGATAATGCTATTTCACTGATCAAAAGTGAACTAAAACAGAGACAAGAAAATGCCGTGGAACAAGAAGAGAAAGGAGATAGTATATAGGTTGTCTAACCTTAGCTATAATATAATCAAAATACCCTTCTTTTCTTTGTTAGCTGAGACGGTAGAGTCTAAATGTCAACAGATAAATGAGTTCAGAACCAAAGCTGGAAGACACTATCAAAGAGTTTTCTCATGGTCTTCAATTGATACTAAAGGCTTAACAAAAGAACATCTAAAGACACTCTATAGGATCAAAGGATTCAAAGAGCTTCCAGACATAACTCAAATTGAGAATACTATCATTATTCAGTATAAGGATAAAGCTCCAATAGTCTTAGACTTAGATAAAGGTCAAATCCTAATTCCTAAGAGCTATGAAATCAAGTCTATCTATAATCAGCTAGAGAAAGTAATTAGAGTTCTGAGAATTGATGATAGAGTAAACAGCTTTCATGTTGCGACCAAATCAACTAAGAATAATGTTCCTTTTCTGGAGTGAGAAACAATGCCAAGAAGATCAAGATATGCCAAGTTCTTTGCACAGAAGAAGGAAGTCTCGCCAGCGAGACCTAATGAAGCTGAAAAAGTCTCGTCAACGAGACTAACAAAAGCAGACATTCTATTCAAAATTGATGAAAGTCAGTTGGGATTCTGGCATGATCCTCAAAACAATAGGACGTATTTTCTAATGCGAAATGGTTCTCTTGTTTATCTACCTACTGAAGTGTTCAAGAAATATTACCATTTAGCTTCAGATCAAGAAAGAGCTTTGAAGAGATATTGGCGACATGAGCTTATCTGGAATTCTCGAATATTTAAAGAAGGTGAAGAGAAGATAGGAACTTGGGAGCTCTATCAAGATACTGGAAGAGTGAAGACTTGGATAGAAAGAGATTATCCAGAAAGTGAAGATTTTTCAAGTCCTAATCCAAAATACCATAGACCTCAAGATTATGGAATAAGACAAGATGAAGATACAGAGTTACACAAGGAAGAAGACAAGCCTACTCTAACACGGATTATAGATTATGCTAAGAACCTTAGAGACAAGCTAAGAGCTGAAAAGCAATGACAGAGAACATATTGGAAGATTTTGAAGAATATCAAGAAAGAGAGTATGATCAAGAAAGTGCAGACATCCTTACTCCAAGAAGACATTGGAAGAGAAGAACTAGAATAGAATTACTAGATACAATAACAAGAAAGACTATTCTTGAACCTCTATTACTAGATTCATTGAAAGATCATTTAGAAATTGTTAGACATGGAAAGAGAAAGAATCCAAGACTAAAGCTGAAAGTATCTCCTTTTACTCTTGGACAGATAATCTATTACATGGAAAAATATCGTGGTGAATCTTTCTCTATGAAAACTTTGTTAGAATATAGAAAGAAGTTAGCTCAAGGAAAAGGATTGCCATGATATGTCCTATATGCAAGAAAGGAGCTTCAGAGAACTATCAAATTTTGATCAATGGTGAATCTATCTTCTTTTGCTCTGAAGGTTGTCTAAATACCTATGCTGAATCATTGAGGCTTAGAGGAATTCCTTTCACTTCTAAAACTCTCGGAACTTTTCCCATAACAATAGAATTATCTGAGACTGAAGAAGATACCAACTGATATCTTGATGTTATTTATCTTATTTAGCCTATTTAGATTATATATCTTCAATAGATTTCTATGTATAGTCTGGAAGATACAGAACCCTAAATACAGAAAATTATATAATTTAAAATTGAACCTTTCCTGACAACTGTTAGGTTTGTTCGACATCTACCTTTTGTCGTTCTCCTCTCTGTTTCTAAGTCTGTTGTTAGTTGTCTGTTAGTCTTGTGTAGAACATAGAACATAGAGGCAAGAGACAACGGTAATCTGAGCAGAGAGGACATTAGCCCAGAGTTCAAGAATCCCTAAAGTTACTATTCCCTAATCTTTATAGTTCTATGGATAGTGTATGAGTTACTATATCTAATGCAATTACTATGATGGTGGACTGTTCAACACATCTACAGCTTACTTAAGTCTTTATTTTTTTATGGCTTTTTGGCATTTCCGTTTATTACTTGTGAGGAGCTCAAGACTAAGAGCTTCTCTCAGAGAACACAAGTGCATACCACAACTGAAGAGCCAAAATAGAGCTCTGGAAGGACATAAAGGCATATGTCAAGTTTGAGCTCTTGCTTCAGCCTAAAACGAAGAAGGGCATAAGGGCATATGTTTGTGATGAGCTAAGTCATGAGTGACATGAAGCTTAGACCGCCTCTAAGCATGATGTCCAGAGAGACAAATAAGGTTAAGGTTTCCGAGCTTTCCTTAGTGCCTTAGATTAAGGACATGCTTAGGTTCTTTCTACAAAAAAGCGATAGAATACTTAGACATCTTTAGTTTGCAGAGCTTAGCTCTGGCATACCTCAGTTTTTCTTTATTTTTTAATAAGAATGCTGAGGTATGACTTTTTCTATATTTGCACCAATTTGAAGACTCCCTTTAAAAATCGGTGTTAGCAATGAAAAGCAATATTCCTTTAAATCTAAAAATAGTCTCTAAAACAGCTAATTCCCTAAATCTCAGTTTAAAAAATGAATATAGAGAGTTTAACCATGATAGAAGACAAATACAGAAAAGAATACCATGCTCCTTTATTTCTCTCTTTAGGTTATTGTAGAATCTCAGAAATACAATTGAACCTTAGAGATAAACAAATTATGTTTCAAGAGCTAAGAACCTTAGAAAACAATTGGGAAAGAAGTGTAGTCAAACAGAAAGCCAAGTCTCAAGTTTTCCAAAATCCCTTATGTAGCAAAAATTATTTTTCTAGAAAATATTTCCATTGCTCTTTAAATCCTTCTTTGATCTAAAATCATTCTTGAGGATGTTCAAAATGAAGCTGGAAGAAATTGGAAAAATTCCAGCTAAAAATAATTTTGACTTCTATAGCAATAGGGAGAACAGTCAAACCATAACTCCAAACATATAAGCACATCTGGATTTATTATATTGAACTTTAGAGGATCTAAGTTGCTACACGCAAGAAAGGAACAAAAAGCTGCAAGCATCTTCGTACTCTTTACAGATCCGCTTGGCGTCACTGACATAGGCGGCACACTAGCCAAACATGCCAAAGCAGGAGCCAAAGTACAAGCAGTAATATTATGGGAATACGACAGTGCAGCGATGAAACAGATTGCCAAAATGTCCTCAATCTTGGGAATAGAATCCAAAGTACTAGGATACAAACGCGGCGAAGTACAAGCCAACTTACCCACAAAGAAAAGAATCGTCAAAATGATACGCAAATTCAAACCAGACATAGCAATAACCTTCGACCCAGACTTTGCCGCCAACACAACCTACGGAGACCATATCACTACACATCAACTTATGATGGAGGCACTCGGACTCTGCTACCGCGAAAATTTTGCACCAGAACAATTAAAAGAAGAACTTAAAACCCATCTTGTCAGGAACGTTTACTATCCATTTTGGGGCTTAAGAGGACGACCCGACATTGTGGTCGACATCACAGAAACCTATGAACTAAAATTAAAAGCTACGCTCGCACTAACGAGTCAATCAGAGTTCGGAGGCAAATTTCTCAAAGAACTATATCCAGAAAATGTTTTGAAAGCAATGTTGCCAACATATGACCAAGTGAAGACAAATAACATAAAACTTGGAGAAGCATGGCAGAAAGAAAGAAGAAAAACAACAGCACAATTCATGGGAGATATAATTGATGTTCCGTTTGGAGAGCCTTTCAAATGCGTTTCACCAATCAGATTAGATTACTTGATAACATAATTCTCGCCTTGCCTCAAGTGAGATACGAGCTTACAGGAGGTTAAGCGTTGCTAATAGCTTCTGCGGGAGATGGATTGATGTTATCGCGCACATATGCGCCATATTTAATAGAAGAATGTTACTGAAAATTTAATATAGCAGTTGCCATCTTAACAATGTTACACTTAGAGAGAGGAGTGGAGATGAAAAAGAAAGTAGTTACGGGAATAATGCTTACACTTCTTTTAATAGGTATGTTAACATTCGCGTTTGATGTTCAACCAGCTAAGGCGAGTGGAACTATTTATATTCGGCGTGATGGCAGTGTTGACCCGTCCTCGGCGCCAATTAGTCGAGAAGGAGACATCTACACCTTTACGGACGATATTTACGACTACTCAATTGTGATTGAGAAGGACAACATCGTGGTTGACGGAGCAGGCCACATCATTCTGGGTCTCGGATACGGGAAAGGAATAGACTTGTCACATAGAAGCAATGTAAAAATCAAGACTATGCTCATCAGTGGATTCACCTATGGTATTTTTCTTTATGGTTCTTCAAGAAACATCATCCAAGGAACCCACATAGCAAACAACCAAATTGGCATTTTGCTCGAATCGTCTTCAAGGAACACTTTAGCTGGAAACGGCGTGATAACCAACTCTGATTGCGGCATCATGCTTTATAACAATTCTTCGAACAATACCTTAACTGGTAACATTATAGCAAACGAATATTTGGGCTATTGGGGCATCTATATCTTTGGGTCTCATAGGAACTTCTTATCTGGAAACAACGTAACAACTAACAATGGTCAAGGAATCTTGCTTTCTGAGTCTTCAAACAACACCTTGACTGGAAACAACATCTCAGGAAACTCTGTGGGCATCGATCTCCAATATTCTTCACATAATCTCATTTACCATAATAACTTTGTAAACGATCCTTTGCAAGTCTCTACATTTGACTCTTGGAATGTTTGGGATAACGGTTATCCTTCTGGTGGAAACTACTGGAGAGACTATTATGGCTATGACGTGTACAGGGGTCCCTACCAAAACATCACTGGCAGTGATGGAATAGGCGACACACCATACATTATAGATGAGTCTAATCAAGATAACTATCCACTCATGGAACCTTGGACACTCGTGCCTTCCACTCGGTACCCTTGGCCCATGTTCCATCACAACCTCAGACACACGGGCTACACTGAAAGCCCAGCACCAAGAACAAACCAAATACAATGGACTTACACAACAGGCAGTGAAGTGCGGTCTTCTCCCGCAGTTGCCGATGGCATCGTCTTCATAGGCTCTAACGACAGCAACGTGTATGCACTAGACCAATATTCTGGAGCGCTCGTTTGGAGCTTCACAACAGGCGGCTGGGTGCAATCTTCTCCTGCTATTGCTGATGGTAAAGTCTACGTGGGATCATTTGATGGCAAGGTTTACTGTCTTGATGCTTCGACTGGGGCGCCAATTTGGAACTACACTACAAGCGGCATTGTGTTTTCTTCTCCTGCTGTTAGTGGTGGCAACGTCTATCTGGGATCACTTGACCACAAGGTTTACTGTCTCGATAGTTCAACTGGAGCGCCAATTTGGAACTATATCACAGAAGACTGGATCACGTCTTCTCCCGCTGTTGTTGATGGTAAAGTCTACGTGGGATCACTTGACCATAAGGTTTATTGTCTTGATGCCTTCACTGGAGCACACATATGGAGCTATGCTACAGGTGACGATGTTGACTCTTCTCCTGCCATTTTTGATGGTAAAGTCTATGTAGGGTCTGATGATAGCAAGGTTTACTGTCTCGATTCTTTCACTGGGGCACGCATATGGAGCTACACAACAGGCAGTAAAGTACATTCTTCTCCTGCTGTTGGTGATGGTAGAGTTTACATAGGGTCAGATGACAACAAGGTTTATTGTCTTGATGCCTTCACTGGAGCACACATATGGAACTGCACTACAGGCGGCGAAGTGCAATCTTCTCCTGCTATTGCTGATGGTAAAGTCTACGTGGGATCATTTGATGGCAAGGTTTATTGTCTTGATGCCTTCACTGGAGATTCCATATGGAGCTACACAACAGGCAGTAAAGTACATTCTTCTCCTGCTGTTGCTGATGGCATGATTTTCATAGGCTCAGGCGACCATGCTGTCTACGCGTTTGGCAATGTTATTAGGGTTCCAGAAGATTTTCCGACAGTACAGGATGCAATCGATGCAGCGCCTTCAGAAGCCACCATCTCAATTGCTACAGGCGTCTACCACGAGTATGTGATCGTCAATAAGCCTTTGACAATTCTCGGTAGAGAAGGGAGTACTCCCAAGTACGAGGGCGGCGGATCTGGAACCGCTTTCACCCTATCATCTAATGCATCTGGAACTACTCTTTCAGGAATAATAATAACAAACTATGCGCAAGCCATATTCATCGACGGTGCAAGTAATTGCAAAATCTATAACAACATAATGACTGCAAATGTTAACAGTGGAATCGCCGAAGGCAACAACGCCAACAACAACCTCATCTACAGCAACGTATTTCAGGAGAACCCCGGCGTCGCCATCAACCTAACCCAATACTCAACTAGCACCACGATTTACAACAATACAATCATCCTAAACAACATTGGCCTCAACCTAAATTCTAGTGGCAACACCATCTACTGGAACATCTTCATAGACAATACTATCCAAGTGCAGGTTAAAGCTTCGCTATCCAACACTTGGGACAACGGATATCCAGATGGTGGAAACTACTGGAGCGGTTATACTGGCGTTGACTTGAAATGCGGTTCTGGTCAAGACTTGCCTGGAAGCGATGGCATCGGTGACACTCAATACACGATTGACGTCCCCAATAATATTATCGACAGATACCCTCTAATGAAGCCTTTCAGCCCACACGACCTGGGAATAGTAAGTGTTATCCCATCAAGAACTGTAGTCGCGCAAGGCTTCACCTTACGCATAGACTTAAAAATCCTAAACTACGGCATCTACAATGAACTTTTCACCGTAACGGTCTACGCCAAGACCACTAGCATAGCCACGCAAACAAACACCCTAACAAGAAGAAACTCTACAACCATCACCTTCACATGGAACACTGCTGGCGTTGTCAAGGGCAACTACACCATAAGTGCTGAGGCAGACTTAGTTCTAGGCGAAGTAGATACGGCAGACAACACCTATATTGACGGCCGGATATTCATAGCAAAGGTAGGCGATCTTGGTAGTGCTGGTGGCTTCTTCAAATGCGACGGAAGTGTTGATGGCTTTGACTTGGCTCTATTCATACAGTGCTACAACGACTTGGCTCCACAAAACGCCATGTATCTAGGCGACCTTGGTAGCGCTGGCGGCTTCTTCGCATGCGATGAAAAGGTTGACGGCTTTGACCTAGCACTATTCATACAATGCTACAACGAACTAGGTCCAGATCCCTAAGGATACGTTCATTTAGTTAAGTATTCAACAACTCTGGAGAATACTGTAATATATGTCTGTTTTCTTTTTCTATGTATTTTTGGTTTCTCTTGCTAAAGCATTCGTGTCTCTAGGTCTTGGAAAGTGAAGTAAAAAATAATTTTGGTTCTTCTTCACTAAAAATGTTGTTTTCCATGTTGGCGCCAGGCTGGGATGCAGCACTCCACTTTTTCTATAGATGTTACTCATCTGCGCTCTTGCGCCTTTTTTGCTTCCGCAGTTCCTCCAAGTATTTGTCTATCCTTTTTTCCAAGATATTATGGCTTGCTTCAGTGATTTTGCCATCGGCTAATAACCCTTCCAAAATCGTGTTTCTTATTCTGCAAAGCTCATCTTCGCACTTTCGGGGATTCGCTTTGAACCTTGAGTAAATTCCATCAATTTGATTCAATAAGAGTTTCGTAGTGCTCCTTCTTCTACGACTTCTAATCCACGCAGTTCCAATAGAAGCACCAGAGATTGCCAAGCCTACAAATGCCAGAATTACTTTCAGATCCGCAGTGGCGAGCAAGTCCTCCAACCAAGATCGTGGACGCACATAGTGAGCAACGGCTTCGCACGGATCATCCATAGCGACTACTATTGGGTTAACGCCCCGAGCCCAGCTTGCTCCGTCAACAGCCCAGTGATCAAACACATATCCACTTATTTCTTGAGCAGTGCAGGTCACTGGCGTACCGTTATCATACCATGGTCCCGGTAGAGAGACATTTGGCACGGGACTTAGTCCGATAGGATCTATGCGCACTACCAAGAAATATTGTGTTTTCCAATTCCATGTTATGCTTGAGGGTTTGTCTATTATGAAGGTTATAGCTGTATTTGTTCCAGACGTAGGAACACTTCCAGTTCCATTCCACCAAGTGCATATGTACCGGATGCCAGCTGGTCCTGACATGGGCGACGTGACCGACATGATGATTGATTCCCCAGATTTAAACCATCCACTTGTGGGCGTAGGCGAACCATAGAGAGAAGTTACGGTTAAGTAGTGCTGAATTTCGTATTCAGCTTCCAATGTCACTGTTCTGCTTACAAAGAGAGTTCTTGAATTTGCCTTGCTGTTATCGTTCCACTGAGTAAAGACTCTACGCGAACCGGGTCCGGTTAAAACGGTGGTCGGAACATTGACGATATAATAACCTGGCAAAACAAACACTTGGATTTTACCATAAGCATCCGTTGTATACGAATCTTCGCCAACCTTTATTTGGATGCCAAGGCAAGGCGTCAGAATAGTTAAGACGTACCCAGATAGATGGTATTTCACAAACTCGTCCCATTGGGTATCTATTGCAAAGGTTGTCTTTTCATAAACGCTTCCATAGGAATTGTAATATTTTCCCTTCTCGTCTGGGAAAAATATCGACAAACCATGGGAATTTGGACGGGCTTTATCGGCTTCTATAATTATTGTGTTCCCGATTGAAAGTGCAGTCATCACCTGATCGGCAGTGTTCCTAAGTTCTTCATCAAGAACATGTTGATAGGTTAGCTGCGCAAAATTGTAGAGGTCAATGTAATAGCCAGATTGGCCTGCGTATGGTCCTTCATATCCATCAGTTAGATTTCTGGCTAGGCTTATCTGTTCATGGTAGAGAGTTTCTTTTTCTTTCAACTTTAGAACAAAGTCGTCGAGTGCTGCCATTAAACTCGTAATCTTAGTTAAATCGGTTGCCGACATCGTTGCATTATTAATCTGTGCTATGGGCATGCACCAGCCTATGTAATCGGTGACTACCTCACTAGCAAAAGTGCTTGGCGACATTGATGAGTTGTTGGTTAGACTTAACAGGTATTGGTCGTAAGGGGGTGGTCCATAACCAAGTCCTTCTGGACCAACTAACACGTTCGCATAGTCTTTAATCTGATAGGCTACCTCTGTCATGCTCATGCTGCAAGCGTCAATGAGCACTACATCCATTATTGCGCGGAGCCCGCATAGAGATTGGCTGAGTTCTGGAAGGGATAAAGCGTCGTTCGCATTTGTGCTATCGAAACAAATACCCATGTAGCCAGTTCCATGATCCCAGAGCACTAGAAAGTAGTAATTCGCTGGGTAGTTGCATATTGTCCAGTTAACAAAATTCTTTAATGTATCAGGGTCACCCATGTTCACCTCAGTTAAATTTTCAGCTGCATTTTCAGGCGTGGGAATCATATCTTTAGTGACTTTGAAACGTTTACAATCCTCCCAATTGCCGTAACTACTGTTCATGCCAGGTATTCTATCCATTTGCACAACGATGTTCACCTGAGAGGAAGAGCCAACACTGGCCATTTTCAAGAAAATTTCAATGCCAGCCGTTTCTAGAGTATTGTCTGCGTCAAGATAGACCATAAATGTCCAATTAGCGACGGGTTCACTTCCAACAATAAATGGGGTAGTTGCAATGGGCCCATAACGCTTCCATGTGCTATTGAAATAATAGCTGTCGAGGTAAACTTCCACCTTCCAGTTTCCAACAGGAGTGCTTGAATTGATGGTGATATAGTTGTCTGAAGTGTATCCGTATTTCCAATAGTTCCAAGTAACATTGGTATCCTTGTAATCAGTGAATCTGCCTGAGTACGTTTTATACGTGCTACCATTGGGTTGAATCCAGACAGTTGTGAAATTGTGACAGTTTTCCAGTTCCTTGTTGAAGTAGGCGATTTTGTCAAACCTCAAATAATGGTATGCCTTATTGTCCACACCCATTGTGAACCTTGACTTCATATTAACTACATGCCCATTTGAATCAACATCTTCGCATATTCGAGGGCTATTTAGCCCACCGTTTGTTATCTCAAAGAACTCTGAAAATGAAAGAGAGCCATCCAAGTAAACGTCAACTTTATATGCTTTAGGGTAATATAGCCCACATCCCGCTATGTTAAGGTAGCCTGCATAGTGGTATTTTCCAGGGGATAGCACGGATTGGTTCCAGCTGTAGCAAAAAACCCAACTCTTAGATGAATTACTCCTATAATACCATCTAAACTCGATTGTATTATTGATTGAAACGGTTATCAAACATTCTGCCTTAGTATCGCTTGGTCTGAAAATTGTTGTGGGATTAATTGGATTGTAGTTAGTGTCATGATCTTTACACATTACGTGTTGAGTAAATGACGCAGAATTAGAAACAGAAGGCAATTGCAACATTTGATGCCCTCCATGGAAGATTCCGGCAAAATTCTCTTTAGACCTAGTAACTGTTTTATTAACTTCAATGCTCTCTGAACTTACGGCATTAGTAGTATTCGGAGATACTGAGCAATTTTCTTTAACTGGAGTAACATCAAAAAACGTTGCTAGAGACGCATTGACCTGTACGCCAAGTACGCACGACAAAAGGAAAAATGAAATTAGAACAAACAAGAATTTTTTGTTCCTTTTCAATTTAATCACCGAGGTCACGCGTGATTCGATTTGTGTGCGATATTAATCTGGTATATTTAGGATATAAGAATTCAGAAGCGCCGGTTCACGGGATCGAATTTTTAACCATGCTGAAACTGATGACATAGAGAAACAGAATGGAGATGATCAAGCAACTCGCGGCTAAAAAGTATAAATTATAGCCTAGGCAGTGTTCTCTCCGAGGCTTCCAAAACCGCTATAATTTAGCCATTAATCATTTAGGAAAAATATAATACGTTATAGTGAAAATATCTGTAATTGTAACGATTTGGAGATGATGCTCTTATGGAAGTGAAGTTGAAGAAAACTGAACCGATGCAAGTTGCCTTCGTTAGTCATGTTGGACCATACAGTGAAGCTGGCAAGCTATATGGGGAAATAGCAAAATGGTTAGGACAAAAACAACTAAAGATCACGGGTCCTCCGCTTGGATGGTTCTATGACAACCCAGAAGAGGTGCAAGCACACAAATTGAGAAGCGAAGTTGGATTTCCTTTCAAAGGTGAAGCAATGCCCGAAGGTAAAATAAAAATCAAGAAAATTCCCGCACAAGAGGTTCTCTATACGATACATAAAGGACCATACCGTGAAGTAGGACCAGCATATACAGCGCTATACCAACACGCTAAGGAAAAAGGCTACACCCCATCAGGATGCCCAATAGAAATCTACCTAAACGACCCAACCAAGGTTCCAGAAATACAACTCCTCACAGAAATACAACTACCAATAAAGAAAAAATAACAGAATTTCCCTCTCTTTTATGCCAAGTCAGCGCGAGCATATAAATTGATAAACTTGATAACAAGTGATAAACTTTTTATCATTTCGATGAAACCTAACAGAACCTAAAGTAACCACTATTCCAAAATCAGACAGCTAAAACCAAAGCGTCGCTCAGCAGTTGATGAAAAAACAAAAAAATTTTCCCAATTTATCAACAAAGAGTAAACAATAAAACCCTTCACAATCAAAGAGAACGTAACGCAGCAACCGATGGGACAACAAAGTCGGCTAGTTGTTCAAGCTTTTCCCGCGAAGTAAACCCAGTTAAAACACCTATACATGCTTTGACCTTTGCATTTCTTCCCATCTGCATGTCTGATGTAGAATCCCCCACCATAACGGCTTCATCTGGCTTGGTCTTAGTCTTTCTTAAGGCTTCAAATATCATGTCAGGCGAAGGCTTCCCATCAACTACGTCGTCGCTTCCAACTATTGCGTCGAAAAGAGAAGCTATTTTCAAGGCTTCAAATGACTCTACTGTACGCTTGTGAGTGTCAGTGGACGCAATTGCAAGCTTTAATCCATGCTGTTTTAACTGTTTCAGAGTCTCGGTTACGCCTTCTAGCAGAAATGAACCGTAAGGGGGCTCCATAGAATAGTCTGCTTCATCATAAGCTTTTTGGGCTATTTGCTTCGCTTCATTCCATGGAAATCCACTCAAATAAAACGCTGCAGTTGCAATCAAAAGTTCTTCTCGACGTGGCGCTGTCGCTAAAGGTCCAATATGATCTATTTTTCCGTCTTTCAAGTCTACGCCCACAATTTTTTCCCATACTTCAGTGGCTTCTTTTCCAACATACTTTTGGACGCTATTTTTGCGTGCCTTCGCCAACTCAAGCAGCAACAGATGCTGATTAACCAAGGTGCCATTTTTATCAAAAATAATCAATCTGCATTCTATCGTTTTATTCCCAGCAATTAACTTTGCCATAGCATATCTCTCTGCACTTGCTCGCTTTTGCAACTTGAAGCGAAACTATTTATCCTTTAGCTCCTCATGCTTAAATCATGTCTAATCAGGATTCACTTCGTTTAATTACTTACTGTGGTTTATACTGTGGTTTGTGCGCTCAACGTAGTCGTATTCCATAACAAGCACGTCAGCTGCAAAAGACTTTATATGAAGAAGGCTTCGACGATTTCTATCAATATGTGCCAGAAATGAAGGAGACCTTTCCTCCGTTTTGGCAGTTTCTGCAAAACCTCGCAACATTAGACTGCACATGTAGAACAGGCGGTGGACCTCCAGACTGCAAAATCCGCGAATGTGCCAAACAAAAGAACATCACAGTCTGCCCAAAATGCAAAGAATACCCTTGCCAGCATATTCAAGCCTTGGCAGAACATTATCCAACTCTGATTCAAGATGGAAAACGCCTACAAAAAATTGGCTTAGAAAAATGGGTAAAAGAACAAGAAAAAAGAGCAAAAAACGGTTTTGCTTATGCAGACATACGCTACCCATGGTAATAGTTACGTTGGCGCCGGGAGTGGGATTTGAACCCACGCGACCCTTGCGGGTCACAAGCTCTCTCGGAAGACGACTCCAGGCTTGAGCTCCATTATGGTGGATTTGCTCCCTACCTGGTTCCCCGCTTTTGGCTCTAGGAGATCCCGGCGTATGTTACGATGATAAGTTCTTGAGTGTTCTTTAGTTTTTTGCGATTAGGACTCTGTACCCGCTTTTTCTTGCATGTATTTTGATGTTGCCGAATGTTTCTTCTATCTTTGTGGTTAGTCGTTTTCCGCTTATTTTTGATCTTACAACTATTTGTAGTAGACCGCCTTTTGCTAAGTGTTGTGGTGCCTGCTTTATTATTGGTAGGACGATTTTCATGCCTGCGGTTGTTGGCGGGTTTGAAAGTATCGTTTCAAATTTCATGCCCTCAATGGGTTCGTATAGGAAGCCTTTTCTGACTTCCACATTTTCTGCTCTATTGCGTTTTGCGTTTTCTTTTGCAAGCCACAGTGCCCTTTCATTTAGGTCGGTCATGACAACGTGAAGTTTTGGATTAAATACTGCTGAGACTATGCCGACTGGTCCATATCCGCAGCCGAGATCAAGCAATTTGCCTTTTTCGGGCAGAATCATGGATTCGATGAGGAGGCGTGTTCCTAAATCTATGCGTGTTTTGGAGAAGACTCCTGAGGCGGTTACGAATTCGAATAGTCTATCTCTAAGATATGTTCTGATGATTCCTAAATTGACTTTTGATTTTGGTTTTTCTGTGAAGTAGTGTTCTGTCATTGGCTGCCACGCCAAAGTTTTGGATAGATGCTTCTTGGCATTAGGACGCTTTGGGTTTTTGCGACTAAGCCGTGGCTTATTTTCTGGATTTCTTCTGTTGATTTCAATGCCTTTGCCATGGCTACTGCTTCGCCTTTTTGGGTGAATAAGGCGATGGAGTCGTTTGGGGTTATGTTTGTTTCTAAGGATAGTATGCCTGGAGCTGCTAAGTTTGCTCCGTGGCAGACTGCGTCTACTGCTGAGTCTCTTATGACGATTTTTGGGAGTAGTTGTAGGGCTTTTTCCATGGGTTTTATGAATTTCTTGAGTAGTTCGGGGTTGTTTTTCTGTTGCCATGAAGCCCAATGGTAGGATATGTCATGTAATGTTACTAGATTATCGCTTTCTGTTAGTGGTCCTGCTCTTGTTCTGCGTAGTTCCTGCATATGTGCTCCGCAGCCTAATGCTTCGCCTATGTCGTAGGATAGTTTTCTTATGTATGTGCCTGCTTCACAGCCTACTCGGAAGAGTATTTCTTTGTCTTGGATTTCTAACAAGTCAATGTAGTAGATTTTTCTTGTTCTTAATCTGCGTTTGACTGATGACCTTAATGGTGGACGCTGGTATATTGTTCCCTGAAACTCTTCTAAGACTTCTTTTATTTTGTTTTCTGGCATTTGTTTATGTAGTCTTGTGACGCAGATGTATTCTTTTCCGCTTAATAGTAATGCCTGAATAACTTTTGTCGCATCTAGCAGCGCGATTGGTAGGATGCCTGTGACTTTTGGGTCTAGTGTGCCGCCGTGTCCTGCTTCTTGTATGTTAAGTATGCGTTTTAGCCAAGCGGTAACTTCGTGGCTAGAAGGTCCAGCTGGTTTATCTAAGTTGATTAGACCGAATCGTATGTAGTCGTTTATTGGTCTGTCTTCTGGTTTACAGCCGTAGCTAAAGTCTGTTTCCTCTTCAGCTTTAGTTAGCAGTTGGCGTTTGATTTCCCATGGAGCATTTAGTCTAGGCATTTTCTATTCTCTGTTGAAATGAAAGCATGCAGGAGCATTATAAATCATTGCATGAAGTTACTCTAAAAGTGTGGGAGAATGTTCTATCTTAGGCGAAAATGTATAGTTTTGGCAGAAAGATTTTTATTTGTCATTTTGCATGTTTTTTGTCGGTGATATGGTGTGTCTGTCGTTGTTGGTAGAGAGGGACGTTTTGTTCTTCCAAAGGAGCTTCGGGAGAAGTATATGGTTAGGGAAGGTTCGAGACTGATAGTTAGGGATTATGGTGGGCAAATCGTTCTTATCCCTGTTGTGCTTTATGAGAACCCCACTGAAGCTTTGTATGACAGTGTGCGGTTGAAGTCTTCTGTTGAAGAGCCGAAGGAAGTGGCTCGAAGGCATGTTCGGAAGAAGTTGCTTGAGGGTTTGGGATGAAGCGTTTTGTGGATACGAATGTTTTCGTTTATAGCGTTACTGGTCATCCTCGGTTTGGTGAAGATGCTAAGCGTATTTTGAAGCGTATAGAGAATGGTGAGGAGGCTGTTACTTCGACGCTTGTTTTGTGTGAGGTTTCGTGGGTGTTGGAGGCTATGGGCAGGCAAGGTGACATTAAGTCTACTCTTGAGAAGATTCTTTCTTTCAGGAGTTTGGAGGTTGCAGATTTTGATGCTGATGACTTGCTTGTGGGTGCGAGTAATATGGAGTTTTATGGTGTGGATTTTAATGATGGTTTGAATGTTGCTGTGATGACTCGGATTGGCGTTTCAGAAGTGTATTCGAATGACGTTAAGCATCTTGGAAAAATAGATTTCCTAAAACTAATCTTTGAGTAGTATTTCTATGTTGTTGGTTTTGTCTTTGTTTTTATTTCTTCTAGTTTGCCTGCTTTCGTTAATGCTTCAGTAACCTTCTCGTCGTCATCACCCTTCTTCACATCCACCTTAAACCCAGTAGGCACAACATGATTAATATTCACCCTTCTACGCTTCACACCACTCACCTTAAACGGACCCGTAACAAGAATCAAAAATCCAAAATAACCAACATAAGTTAAATATGTGCCATAGACTCCTTAGACATAAAACAATGATAATGCTATTCGAAAAAATAGAATATTTCTCTATATCATTGTTCTACAAAAAAGTTATAAGGAAAAATCGCACAAACGACTGGCTTTGCGCAGAAGTATAACTTATGCGTAGTTGAAAAGAAAAAAATTAGGAGAAAGGAGCATGGAAAAGAAGATAGCGACATTAGCTTTGTTTGCCATTCTGCTATTATCAATGTCTACTGTGTTGACAGCTACGACCAGAGCCGCTACCGAAGAGGAAATAGAACAGGCGATAAAAGATGGATTAGTGTGGCTTGCAGCGCAACAGAATTCCAATCTAGCAGATCCAAATTATGGCAGTTGGAATGCATACTATGGTCAACTGGAGGCAGGTACGGGTCTAGCGTTGTATAAGCTTTGTGACCGTGCTTATGAATTGAAAAAAGAAAACCCGGACATTGAATCACCGTTTGACCCTGATTATGAGTATAGCCAAAATGTCACCAATGGGTTCGACTGGGTATTCGATCACCTATCAGTTGTTGACATAGGCATCCAAAATCACACAGCTGGAGCAACAGGTACGATGGATAACCCCGACACCAATGGAAACGGAACAGGAGTATGCTCACTAAGTTGGTTCAGCAGTTACACCACAGGAATCTTATTAGCTGCAATCGCAACAAGCGGCACACCAGATAGAGTTGTCAATGACCTAAGCAGTCCCGTTTATGGATGGACCTATGGACAAGTCGCCCAAGATATGGTAGACTTTTTGGCATTCTCACAGGTTGATCCATCCACAGATTACGCTGGCTACATCGTTGAAGGTGGATGGGACTATACCCCCATAAACAACGGTACCGGAGGTACAGGCTGGCAAGGAGACCAATCCAACTCAGGCTACGCAGTACTTGGTCTTGGCGAAGCACAAGCTTTCGGTTGCACGGTTCCTGATTGGGTGAAAACCGAACTCAACTGGTGGATAGATTGGGTGCAAGACGACGTCAATTCAGATGCAGACGATGGAGGTTCACATTACTCTTTTCCAGGTGACTGGCTTGGGGTGAACATACTTAAAACAGGAAACCTCATCTTCGAGATGGCACTCGTAGGAGACACCCCTACAACTCCAAGAGTCACTGACGCAACAGATTACCTCGCAAGACATTGGAATGATGCAAGCGGAACCAATCAGCCACCAGGATGGAACGGCACTCCAGCAGAATATCAAGCAATGTTCTGCACCATGAAAGGACTTGAATACATGGGCATAGACACATTCGACAGCATTGACTGGTTTGAAGACTTCTCAGATGTCATAGTAGCGCAGCAGGATAAAACGCCAGGACCAACCTATGGCTCATGGCAAAGCTGCTCAGGAAGAGGAGAACCAATAATTATCACGGAGTGGGCGCTGCTAACGCTAGAAAAAGTAGCTCCCCCAACACCAGTGATAACTGTGTACGTGGATATCAAGCCAGGCTCATGGCCAAACCCAATAAACATAGCAAGCCAAGGAGTTTTTGCGGTTGCCATTTGCGGCACCGAAGACTTCGATGTAATGACAATAGATCCCGCAACAGTGAAAATATACGCTGAAGAGATCGAAGAAGGAGTTTCGCCCCTCTGCTGGCATTACGAAGATGTTGCGACACCATACATGGGTCCGCCTGGTGGTGGCCACGCCTTGAGAGGCGACGGCTACTTGGATCTAGTATTTCACTTCGACACCCAAACAGTAGTAACTACAATCACCTTAACCGGGCACATTGGACAAACAGTTCCTCTAATCATCAGAGGCAACCTCTACATAGAATTCGATGGAACAGCAATCCAAGGCCAAGACTTTGTAAGGGTACAAGCGATCAGATGGCGCAAAATATTCTAGAAGTTAGTGACTCCCCGCTAGATCGCATGCAAAAATCCCCCCTCTTTTTCTATTATTCTTGTACAGCATTTTATCATAAAACTATCGATATTCTTTCCTATTTGCATCCTTCTGGATAATCCTATGCCCAAAACCTTATTCAAAGAACAGAAAAGGAAATTTGCGAGAAAAATTACTGCTTGTTTTTTAAATAAAATAACACTAAATCATACAGAAGGCTTAACTTTCACCTTCATCTCGTCTAGTTTGCCAGCCTTACTTAATGCTTCAGTAACCTTATCGTCGTCATCACCCTTCTTCACATCCACTTTAGCCTCAGTAGGCTCAATGTGATTAATATTCACCCTTCTACGCTTCACAGCAGCTACCTTAAACGGACCCGTAACAAGAACAAAATTTTTGTCAATAACATCAATAATTACACATTTTCTTCCAGCTTCACGACCGCTTAACTTTACACAAATTCTTCCAACCTCAATCGCAGGCAATCACTCACTCTCCAAAGTTTATCGTGGAAAGCAGAATCATCTATTCTCATTTATAAACTTCATCATTCCTTCCTCAATAGATTTTCCACAACCAGAGAAATCGCAAGCAAAACCTCATCAGCAGACAAATCGCTCACATCAAGAATTAAATCAAAAGAAGAAAAATCTTCACCAAGGTCAAAGCCATAAAGCCCTTTATAAATCCGCTTAGTCCTCTCCTCTTTATCCCTCAAAGCCTTCAAGGCTACTTCAAAGCTTATGCCATCCCTCGTCGCCAACCGCTCCGCCCTCACCTTCTCAGAACATTCAAGCCACACTTTAAAGCCTCTTTTCAATAGCCATGGCATAGTCCAACTATCTAAAACAACATTACCCAACTTCGCAGCCTCAATCAATTTTTCATCAACTTGCCTATCAAATTTTGAGTCCATAGTCCTCTGCTGTAGAAAACTCAAGCCTTCTTTACTTTCCCACCAACCCCTCTCAACTGGCTTATAGCCAGCTTCAATGGCTAAACTCTTTAGCGCCTCTCCACCAGAACAATACTTAAGCCCATACTTTTCAGCCAGTTTCTTTGCTACAGTGCTCTTTCCACACCCTGCCATTCCACATACGCATACCACAATTTTTTTCCGCTTCTTACGACGGTCATTCATAGGTCGAATAATCCGCCTTATATAGCCTATAATGTCAACCGCTTCTCACAGACTGCTTCAGCAATTCCTGAAGACAAGTAGGGCACAGCGAATTTCCGTAGGGGCGTTCAATTTTTCTCTGGCTTGCAGAAAGCCTACGAATTTCCGACGGAATGAGGCGTGGAATTCCCGAAAGTATTCTTCCACATTTAGTACATTGGGGAGGTCTGATTTTCTCTCTCTTATAATGCGTTCCACTGCGTCCTCCAGGCAATTGAAAAGTGTGTCCTTTCTTGCTTCTTGTTCGCAAAGAACGCTTAGGCATCTATTCCTTCGCTCCCGTCGTTCCCATAGTCCCCATAGCCCCCATAGCTAAACCTAAAATGCGTGCAAACAGAGTTCCAAACAAGAATGAGCAGAGAAGATACCACCAGAAATGAGAGAGAGGCATAAATGAAGCGCCACCTTCAGAACCCAAAATATTTGGGATATACGCCACTGCTGTGACATACATGTAGGTTGGAGTGAGGAACAGAGACCAGAGAAGGATGAAAGGTATCATAAATATGAAGGACACTTTCATGGATTGCCACGTCATCTTCGACTGAAGCTTTGTAATCTGAGGTTGCCGCTTTTGGACTTTTGCAAGAAGTTTTTTGTCTCCAGTTTTTCTCGCCTTATTAAACTCCGCAGTCCACTCCGCAATTTCCCGTCTCCAAGCCCTCAGCTGATCCTGATTAGTTAAGAAACGGTTGGCGAGAGACGTAACTAACGTAAGAGACATTGACAGCAACAGAATGAACACTGTAGAAACTGGAATTGGTTGTAACATTTCAAACATGTTGTCATTCTCCAGTTTTGGTCATTTCTTTGTTTTTCAACTATTTATCAAGTTGAGTTATTAACTGTTTTCGCATAACTTCTTTAAAACAGTTCTCGACGTTATCCTCCAAAGAAACTACGTAAGGCTGGGTACATCTCTGCAACACGTTCTTGCATCAAGAGCTGATAATACTGATACAGAATACCCACAGAAAGCAAGACGCCCATTCCACTTCCGAAAACTCCGAAAAAGTCTGAAACTGCTGCAATTAATCCAACTATGAAACCTCCAAGTATCGTAACCGTAGGAATATAGCGCTTCAAAAGCAACTCAATAGGTTTACCAGACCTTCTAAATCCAGGAATCTGCATTCCAGAGTCAACAAGCTGCTTTGCAACCGTAGATGGACCAAGTCCTCCTACTTCAAGCCAAGTAAGTGAAAAAACTATACAGAAAGAAATCATTATACCTGCGAATACAAGTGCCCTCAAAGGGTCTGCAGCTACAATTGAGATGTCCCGAGGAGCTGTCACGAAGTATGCAAAACCACCTGTTGGTACTGGCTGAGTTTGCCCTGTGGGAACCGTATATGTACCAAGCAGATTCACTAGTAGATTATCGCCTCCATAGCTTGTCCCACCTGCGTTGCTCCAAATAAGTTGAGATATGAAGTATATGTTTGCGAAGAGGGCGGATGCGAAGATGACGGGTAGGTTTGATACGTACAGGAGTTTTATTGGATATCTGCCTCGGAATCCTCTGTACTGTGCGTGAGCGATTGGAAGTTCAACTCTGACTCCTTCCACATATATTACAATGATGAAAACAGCGAGTGTTGTGAAGAATCCAAGCATACTCGCAAGACCACGTTCCCTCAAAAAAATTTGAGACAGAGGAGCGCCTCTCGCGATGGTTTGAATAGTTGCAATGATGGCGCCGTGTGTATACCCGTCTGCCGCTATGAAGGGATTAAAGGATTCCCAAAATATCTGTTGGGCCACACCAGCCATGATGAAAAGGCTAATACCGCTTCCGATTCCCCAGCCTTTTTGCACTAATTCATCTAGTAGCATGACTATTATTCCAGCAAACAAGAGTTCAAAGAAAATGATGAGTAGTGTTCCAGAGGGTAGATCTCCATATACTCTTCCAATCAGATAGGCGCTAGCCTGCATGCATATCATTAGTATGGAGAAGACTTTACTGGCTGTTGTGAATAAGGCTCTGTCGTCTGGATCGGACATGTCGCAGCCAATTATTCCTGATCCGACAAGAAGTTGCAGTATGAGCCCTGCAGTGACAATTGGGCCTATTCCGAGTTCCATTAAGGTGCCACGGTTTGAAGCAAATATTATGCGGAGGTATGTTAGGTCCCATCCTCCTTTTCCGACTCCGTAGAGTGGTACTTCTGTCATGACTAAGTATAAGATGAGGGCTATGCCTGTCCAGAAAAGTTTTTCATTGAATCCAACTTTACGTGTTGGTGCTGCAACTTCAGGCATGACCCGTGATAGTGGTTTGAAAAGAGATAGAAATCTTCCAGCCATGTATTTTTTTCCCTTTTTATTTTTGGCGTTGTGGATTGATTTTGCAAAATTGCCTAATGTGGAAGAAACATATAAACTTTGACGAGTCTACTCTGGGTAAGAGAGTTAAAATTATTTTTTTGTTCTTCTTCTTCATCATCATGAGATTGTTGAGGCAGAGGAATTTAGGCTGTGAGTAGTTTCCTTTTGGCTATTATTTTTTCTATTTTCTTTTTTGCATCGACTCTTTGATATATTGCCAGCGCTTGGTTTAGAAGCGAGTAAGCCTTCTCTTTGTCGTCTTCTTCGTTTCTGTCCAGATACATTAAGCCGTATTCGTATAGAAGATCAGCGAATTGGTGGACGTACCATTTTTGTGCGTTTAAGGATTTGTATCCTTGAAGACTTTTTTCGAAGTATTGAATAGATTGTTCCCAGTTTTTCTGTTCTCTGAAGAGCATTGCTTTCAACATATCAGCATTGGCTATGACTAATCTGTTTTTTGTTTTTGTTGCATATTCGTAGATTTTTTCAATTAATTCTTTTGCTTTCTCAATTTCCCCTTTTTTCAGATTTAATCTAGAAAGAGCTGGAAATATGTCGGTAAGTTGGGCAGTTGGGTCTGCTTTTTCAATGATGGTGCTACTTTCTTTCAAGTATCTCTCAGCTTCTACATAGTCTTCCATTTCCATGAATAATTCTCCAAGCCATAAAGTAGCAACTCCAGAAAATTGATATTCTCCAGCTTTTCTTGCAATATCACGGGCTTCAATTAGATATTGAAGACTTTTGTCCCATTCTCCCAAAAATTGATAACACAATCCAAGACCGAACATTGCTTCCGAGATACCTACGCTACTTTTGATTCGCTTGGCTAATGCCAAGACTTCCTCAAGCATGGATATAGCTTTCTGTATCTCTCCCATACCCGCATAACACCATGCCACAAAAGAATCAACCCATGTTAAGTTGTACAACGCACCAACTTTTTTTGCTAATTCTGATCCTTTTTGAGCAGTTTCAAACGTCCTTTGAAATTCTCCTATACTCCAGTAGAGTTCGGAGAGGTTGTTGTACAGAGCGACAGCCTGACCTACCAAGTTATTTTCCAAGGCTATTTTCAGTCCTTGCTCATAGTATTTTGACGCTTTCTCGAATTCTCCAGACTTCAGACTTAATGTGCCAAAATCGTTATAACAAGCTGCGTGCACTGCGGGATCACCTAATTTCTCTGCAAGTTCAAAGGCTTTCTGCGTCCAAGGCAAAACCTCTTCAGCAGATTTACCACTTCGCCAAAGCATGTGCGAAATATCTTCATACAACCATGCTAATTCCACACTTTCAGGCTCCCTCTCAAGAATTTCTAAAGCCATGCGATGATGCTCAGAAGCCTTGTCCTTGTCGCCAACGATTTGCCAAAATCCCCATGCCCCTTTAGCATGAAGCCTAGCAACATCTTTCTTCTTTCCCAATTGATTCCACAATGTCAAGGCTTCATTCCAGTATTTCGCGCAGTCGTCAACTTTCCCCATCAACCCTTTCAGGTCACCAAGTTTCTCAATAATACGAGCCTTTTCTTCCAGATTAGCTTCCTTTTCTTCGAGAAGCTCAAGAGCGTGGTGGAGATAGGAAAAAGCTTCATTGTGAGCGTACACTTTCTCTGCTTTTTCCCCTGCCTTCAAAAAGTAATCAAGCGCCTTATCTTTGTCGCCGCTCTCCAGAAAGTGTAAAGCTAATTCTCCGAGATGTTCATCAATCTTTTTGGCGTATACTTTCTCTAAGGCGGACCCGACTACACCGTGAAGTCTTCTATGTCTTAAATGGCTAACTTCCTCATGTACTACATCTCTAACTATAATGTCAGCAAAGCAATACACATCTTCTCCACGGATAACTCTCTCCTTAACCAGTCCAGTTTTGAGAATTTTCTCCATTAATTCAAGCAGTTTATCCTCTTCAAGGCCAGTTACTCCGCATGTAGCTTCAAAAGCGAAGTCGTTTCCAACAAAAGAAGCCATAGTCAACACGTTTTGACATTCATCATCCAAACGACTAATCCTCGTCTTTATAACGCTCTTAACAGTCTTTGGAAATTCAATCTTTGAAACTTCCCTAATCTTCCATTTATCCTTCTCACGGTAGATAACTCCCTCTTCCTTCAGGGACTTTATCACTTCTTCAACAAAGAACGGATTACCCATAGTCTTCTCAAAAACCAGTTCACAAAACTCTCTAGGAACATCGTCTTGCTCCAAAATCCGCTTAATCACCTCAGAAACATCATCAAAAGACAGTCGTTTTAAAGAAACGGATTGAAGCAAACGCTCCCTATTTAGTTCTGTCAAAACAGGAGACAAAGGATGCCGCTCATCAATGTCGGTATCACGATAGGCACCCAAAAGAAGCAAAGGCTCCCTATAGATACCACGAGCCAAATAATGCAGCAACAAAAGTGAAGACTGATCAGTCCACTGCAGATCATCAAGAACAACCAGTAGTGGAGCTTCCTTAGAAACGTTGGTCACAAACTGCGAAACCGCTTCAAAAAGCCTGTCACGCCCTTGCTCAGGACTTATGGGTAAAGACTGAGGAACAGCCCCAAGCTTCTGCTTAATTTCAGGAACCAACTCAGAAACTTCGCTCGGATAAAAACCAATCACCCTATATAATTGCTCAGGAGCGCAAATCTCCAAATAATCTTTAATCACTTCCCTCCAGAGAACATAGGGAGGCACACCATCCATCCTAAACAACGCTGGACACCTGCCAAATAAAACTTGCATGCCGCGCAAACGTGCATAAGCCCCTAACTCTCTAGCCAACCTTGTCTTACCAATCCCAGCTTCTCCGTACAGAAAAACAACACCACCTTCGCCGCGAACCGCCCTATCAACAGCTTCTCTAAGAAGACCCATCTCTTCAACTCTATCGATAAGCTGAACCTCTTTAACAGCAGAAGGACGCGGACTCGGAACAACAATGGTTGGCTTATGAGAAGGCACAAGAACCTCCCTCAAGAAACATTCAGCAATCTCCCTCAACACTTTAAGCAAATCCTCAGCGCTTTGATATCTCTTCTCAGGCTCCTTCTCCAGAAGCTTCATGATACATTCAGCCAAAGCCTGAGGAACCTTAGGATTCAGTCTGCTCGGCGAAACTGGATGGTCATGAATATGACTAAAAATAATTTTCACGGGATCTTCGCCTGAAAAAGGCGGTTTGCCAGTTACCATCTCATAAAGCACTGCACCAAAGGAGTATAGGTCAGATCTGGCGTCAGCACCTTTTCCCAATGCTATTTCTGGAGCCACATAAGCAACGGTGCCCACTATCATTCCTTCCTGCGTTATGCTGGGTTGACCAAGCATCTTAGCCAAACCAAAATCCATCAGCTTCGCAGTGCCATCTTGGGTAATCAGAATATTCTCTGGTTTAATGTCACGATGCAGAACGCCTTGAGAGTGCGCATACTGAAAAGCATTGCAAACATCTATCCCCATTCTTAAGACAGTTTGTACGTCGCATTTGCCCTCTGGATATGTTTCCATAAGGGAGCGCAGACTCATTCCATCAACAAATTCAAGGACAAAAAACTGTTTTTCATCTTCTTTCCCAATATCGTAGATAGAAACAATGTTTGGATGATTAAGTTTCGCCACTACTTGTGCTTCACGTATAAAACGCGAATAAGCCTCTTCACTTAAAACTTCGCCCTTAAGCATTTTAACTGCAACAACACGGTTCAAAACCGTATCCCTAGCCTTATATACGACACCCCTTCCGCCTTCACCGAGCCTCTTTAAAATAGCATATCTACCATTCTGCAAATGCTCAAGAGACGACAAGAAACCTTCTCCACATCAACCTCTAGTCTCGCTTCCTATTTTACTTTTGTCTCAAATGTTTTTGTTAGAGTTTCTAGAATTTTTTGGGCACATTCTTCTGGGCTAAGCCTTTCTGAGTCTACTGTTACTTCTGGTTTTAGCGGCGGTTCATATGGTGCGCCTAACCCTGGAACCGTTGACGATTTGCCTGTTACGCCTTTTTTGTAAATGTCTTTTGGCGCGTGGAATGTTATTCCTCGTTTAGCTTCTCTTTCTATGCAAATATCTAATGGACAGCGGACATAGGCTTCTATGAATCGAGGTATCTGTTTTCTCGCCTCATCTCTATAGCGCCGTAAGTTTCCTGTGGCGTCTATGATGACGTTTACACCGTTTTCTGTCAACAATTTGGCGACAAAGACTAATGTAGCGTAAACTATGTCACGTTCTTCAAGCGAGTATGAAGGCTTTGGAGTAACAACTTTGCGAAGCATGTCAGAAGAGAGAATCTGGGCATTAACGGCTTTAGCCTTCAACATTTCCGATAAAGCCTGTGAAGTAACAGATTTGCCGCTGCCTGGCAGACCAGTAACCCAAACACACCAACCAGTAACCAAAATGGATTACCCACCTCTAAAAAGAGAAATAATGAGATGGTTAATCTATTTTGTCTTTTTTCTTCCTTTGCCTTTCATTTTCTTAACGATGTCTACTTGTTCTGTTGGAAAATAGTATGGCATTGTCTGATATGAGCTTGGAGGGATTCCCTTCTTCTTAACTGTCTTTTTCAATTTTCCTCACAGTATTCATATTGCTTAACCTCTAATATATGAGTTAACCTCCATAATGTCAAATTGATCCGTTTTAAGCACCCTTTTAACGAAATTGAACAGTTTCTTGCGCACATCTAAAGGCAAGTTTGGATACCAAACAGGCGACGCCACAACTAAACCTCTCCAAGCAAAAAAGGGCTGAACAACACTTAGCATTTCCTCATCTCCAGTCTTGTCTAAATAGTTCTTCCAGAAAAGATTCCACAAAGTCTTAAAGGGTCCTATTAATTCACCAGACGTTTGCAAAGAGTAGAAAATATAGTTAATTGTTAAGGCGCTTACATCGTCTGCTGGCTCACCCCATTCACCTCTACTGCGATCAAGAACCGTAAAGTCTACCCCTTCTCTGAACATTATATTCCATGGATGATAGTCACCATGAACTTGACATAGTCTATGCGTCATACGTTTAAGATGCCATCTCCAATCAACACATTTCTTTTCAATTTCGCAAAGGTCTTTTGCACTTATATACGAAAGGTTAGGCGGATAGCTATCCATCAACCCCATAATCCCTTCACCATGTCCAACCAAATCCCTAACACGCCGAACATAACATTGAGGCTCAACCTTCTTAACCCCATGAATCTCGGCAAGATAGTTAGACAAAGCCACGCATCTCTCTTCATCAAGAGACCTCAACGCCATCGTCGCCTTAATCCTATCCAAATCATTATGATACAACACACCGGTAATCAATTCGGTCACAATAAAAAACTCTTCACAGTCACCAAGAGTCTTCATGCCATCGTCGATAGTAAAGGCGCCCACATCCACAGACTTCACATGCCTAGGCAACTTATTAAACGCAGAATGCTGCCACAACAAAACCTGCGCACGGTCACTAAAATGGTCGTGACCAAAACCTTCGGCACGCATAGTCTCCAAAACAACATATTTTGCCTTGCCGTCAACACTCAACCCTACTAGGTAAGGTATACCGTAGCCAAAGCCCTTCAACTCTTTCTCAGATATCTCTCTCTTCTCGCCTAACTCGCCGACAAATTTGATTTCAACATTGGCTTTGTAGACAGAAGAAAGATACTCCTTAATCCTATCCACATTCAATCTCAACATTACTCTTGACCTTCCTACAATTGAGTAAAGCAAATTAAGTTAAAACTTTGCTTGTCTAAGACGAACAAAAATGAAAACCAAAAAGTTAGGTATAATATTCATCCTCGTAGGCTTGCTAATTATCCTACACCATTTTGTCATCAGTGGCAGACTATTCGATGTAGGAGACATGCTACATCACGAATTCTTCGAGGCTATATTTCTCGCAGCCGGCATAACAATGCTAATAACCTCACATAACAATTAGAGAGAAAAAGGCGAACACTAATATGACAAATTATAAAATAAAAGACCCAACCTTAGCAAGACAAGGCATTCTCCAGATAGAATGGGCTTCTGCACACATGCCAGTCTTGAACCAAATAAAACGTCAATTCGAAAAGGAAAAACCATTAAAAAATAGAACAATAGGTGCATGCATCCATGTAACAAAAGAAACAGCCGTTCTAATGGAAACTTTTGCAGCTGCAGGAGCGGACATAGCACTATGTGGATGTAATCCACTTTCAACACAAGACGAAGTTGCTGCCGCTCTCGTGGAAGAAGGCATAAAAGTCTATGCATGGCGCGGGGAAACAACAGAAGAATACTACTGGTGCATCAACAAAGTCATCGACCAAAATCCACAGATAACATTAGACGACGGCGCCGACTTAGTTAGCACATTGCACATGAAGAAAAAAGAAGCATTAAAAGACGTTAAAGGTGGAACGGAAGAAACAACAACGGGCGTAATGCGCCTTCGGGCAATGGAGAAAGCTGGAGCATTAAAATATCCTATAATAGCCGTAAACGACGCCTACACAAAATACCTATTCGATAATCGGTATGGCACAGGACAAAGCACAATAGACGGCATAGTCAGAGCAACAAACATACTTCTAGCAGGCAAAAACTTCATAGTGGCAGGCTACGGCTGGTGTGGCAGAGGCTTAGCCATGAGAGCAAGAGGCATGGGCGCTAAAGTCACGGTCACAGAAGTAAATTCCATACGAGCGTTAGAAGCAGTAATGGACGGCTTCAATGTAACATCAATGAGCCAAGCCTCAGAAATAGGCGATATATTCGTAACCACAACAGGCAACAAAGACGTCATCAGAAGAGAACACATGCAAAAAATGAAAAACGGCGCCATACTAGCCAACAGCGGACACTTCAACGTGGAAATAAGCATACCAGACTTAGAAGCACTGTCAGTGTCAAAGAGAACGATACGACCAAACTTGGAAGAATACAAACTCAAAGATGGAAAAAAACTATATCTATTAGGTGAAGGAAGACTCATCAACCTAGCCTCCGCAGAAGGGCATCCTTCAGAAGTAATGGACATGTCTTTTGCAAACCAAGCCCTATGTGTAAAATACATAGCAGAAAAAGACAGAATAAAACCAAAAATCATCAAGGTCCCAAAAGAAATAGACCACATGGTTGCCAACCTCAAACTGAAAGCAATGGAAATAGAAATCGATAATCTAACAGAAGAACAGAAGAAATACATAGCAACATGGGAAACCGGAACAATCTAACTCAAAACTACAACAAAATTTATAATGGAGTTAAAAACAAAACATGGCTACAATGTGGTGAAAAATGTATGGTTAGCAAAGATCAAGCCATCGGCGGAGTGATTTTTCTCGTCTGCGCGGTTGTTATAGTATGCTATTTGGCAGCTATGATCTATCCAAAATGGCTCTTGGATATTACAGGTATATCGGAAGCTAGCATTCGATTTTGGCTAATTGCAGTCCCAGTGGTCATCGCCTTCATCGCAATCCTATGCATTGGCGCTTGGATAGGCTGGACAATGGCTACAACCCCGCCTCCAAAACCAATCGAGGAAATCGAAGCCGAAGAGAAGGAAGAAGAGAAAAGAGAAACGAAGAAGGAAAAAGAATAAAGACTACAATTTTCTTCCATTTTTTCATTCATCACTCTAGCTTCGGTGCTGTTCATGGATAGGATTAAAGGGATTGTCTTATGCGGTGGAACAGGAGTAAGACTTAGACCGATCACGTATTACTTTCAAAAAACAATGATTCCCATAGGTTTAAAGCAGAAACCTCTACTTGAGTATGTGGTTAGACTACTCAAGTTTTACGGCATACGAGACATATCTTTTCTTGTGAACTATAAGGCAGAGCAAATTGCAAACTACTTCGACAATGGCTCACGATTCAATGTGCAAATTTCTTACATAAAAGATGATCCTGTCGTGAAAGGAACAGGAGGCTCTCTACTAACTGCCTTCTGGAAAGGGGCAATAAATACTGAAGATACGGTGCTTGTTTATTATGGGGACATCTTAACAAACATTAATTTGCAATACTTGTTGCATTTTCATGAGGATAAAGCATCGTCAGCAACAGTTGCCTTAGCTTCGGGCTTCACTGTACGAGTAGGTTTAGCAGACATTGATAAGGACGGAAAAATTCGAGGATTTGTGGAAAAACCAAAATTGGAAAAGCCTGTGAGCATAGGGATTCTTGCCTTGAAAGGAGAAACTTTGGAAGATATGGAACAGCTAATGAAAGGAAAACACACATTAGATTTAATGAAAGATGTAATTCCATATCTTGTTAAGATACGTAAACCTGTATATGGCTATTTGTCAAACGCTTTCTGGTATGATGTGGGCAGTGTAGAAGCCTACGAGAAGCTTGATCCAAAACTTGTTGAAAGTACGATGGCTTATCTCTTCAAAGAATAGCCTAAAAGGCGTCTGCTCTTAGAGTTTGGAGAGGAGTCAAAATTATTTTTGTTTCATCATCACCGAGAATACTGCGTCTATGTTATCTGATAACATATTGATAAAATGCTTCTTTTTAAGAGATGGCTAGTTTCTTAGTGTTGTGTTTGGGATTATTTTTCTTGCAATTCTTAGAAATGTCTTCAGTTCCTCTTGTGAGAAAGGTTTCAAGTTTCTGAAATTTGGATTTATTGTTTCCACATTTGTCTTATAATTTTGTAGAACGTATTTTTTGCAGTTCTTTATTTTTTGGCATATTTCTTCGATGTCTTCTTCCTTATGAATAGTTGGAACCACCGTGGTTCTAAACTCGTAATCGATCTGAGAATCCTGTAAGATGTTTATTGTTTCTAGAATTTTGTTAAGCAAGTTAGGAGTAGTAACACCTACCGCCACATAATATTTATCTTGTTCAAGCGGTGCCTTTATGTCCACAGCGATATAGTCGACTAGCTTTTTGTTAACGAGTCCTCGTATTAGCGTAGGATTTGTTCCATTAGTATCTATCTTTACTAAGAATCTTAGTTTTTTTATTTTTTCGCAAAGGTTTGGCAAGTCAACGTAAATCGTTGGCTCTCCTCCCGTTATCACGACTCCATCAATCCATTCTCTATTTCTTTCAAGATACCCTGCTATTTCTTCGAATGGTATTGTCCGCAGTTTTTCTGGGTGCAAGACAAGTGGTACATTGTAGCAGAATGGACAGCGCATATTACAGTCTGCAAGAAAAATGGTGGATGATACTTTTTCATCCCAGTCTACGAGGCTGATATCAACGAAACCCTTTATCTCCATGCAAAACACGCTTATTTATGCAACTTTTTTACTTTGCCCATCTCTTATATAGGTTTAGTAATAGTTAAAATGTGATGTGATAGAAGATGGCGAAAATCTTGGTCGTTTATCATTCGAAGACAGGGCATACAGAAAAAATGGCGTTTGCAGTTGCTGAAGGCGCGGAAAAAGTTAAAGGAATAGAAGCTACAGTTAAGAAAATAGATGAAACTAGTAACGAAGACTTGTTGAACGCCGATGGAATCATCGTTGGTTCACCTACCTATTACGGTCAAATGTCTTGGAAAGTCAAGAAACTTTTTGATAAATCTGTTAAGATTCATGGAAAGCTTGAAGGAAAGATTGGTGGAGCGTTCACGAGTTCAGGAGGAATCGCGAGTGGCGCTGAAACAACTCTCCTATCTATCTTATGTGCCATGCTTATTCATGGAATGATTATTCAGGGAAGAGCTGAAACTAAGCATTACGGAGCAGCTTCAGTAGGTTCCCCAAAAGATAAAGACATCGAAATTTGCCAAACACTTGGAAAAAGAACAGCCATTCTCGTAAAAAAACTGAAAGCCTAATATTTTTGACCTTTCTTTCTTTAAACCAGCAACCATTATTCCATTACATAGGAAAGCACCATTTCGTAAACGCAATTGAAAAAAAGATTCTATAGACTGGAAAATCTTTTCATAAAACTTTTATATCGAAAGGCTGTGGTTGTATTGAACTGTGGTATATTCATGGAGTCTAGTAAGTTAGAGCCGAGTAAAAAGCCATTAAATGTGTTGACAAAACAATTGAGTGCCCAGGTTATAATCACTCTAAAAAATGGAGTAGAATACAAAGGACGCATGACACGTTGCGATGGTCACATGAACATCATGCTAGACGGCGCCTCAGAATGTATGAAAGATAAGCTAATTGCTAATTATGGCACCGTGCTGGTTCGAGGAAACAACATATTATATATAGCGTTAGATACTGGACGCGGAAAATACTGAAACTCTGGTTAGTTGCCTTTAATGTTGGTCAAAACATCTTTTAGGTTAGTCTCTAATCTTAGCTTTTGTCGAAAGAAACGAAGTACATTTTGTACATCGCGTTGAAGAAGTTGCTCAGCATTTGGGTGCTTAACCGTTACGTATTGGGGCCAATCAATAATGAGAATGTGCTCATCTAACTGCACTATTACGTTGTACGGACTCAGATCGGCATGAATAATGCCAACGTCTTTGTAGGCTTTCTTTATGTTGAGCAAAATTTCGTCCAAAACCTTTCTAGGGTTGGGGATTTCTAAATAGTAAAGTTCTGCTCCTTCAATTATGCTCATAACGATGACATGACGGTTCTGCTTGATAGGTTTCGGAACTGAAACCCCTTTTGGATAAAGCATGCTAAGCGCCTCAAACTCCTTTTGAGCCGCTAAACGTGACTGATAGAGCCAAGTTGGCGTATAAGACTGCTCTGCCACATAGCCCCGCTTACGTTTTGTTTGTCGAAAACTTGTTCTGCCCAATCTATGAAACTTTACAGCAACTCGAGTGTTGTCTGGCATCAGGGCATCGTAAACATCCGACTCTTTACCAATTCCCAAAGGCTTACCAAAAGCCTGTAACACATCTGCTTTTACTAAGGCGTTTATGGCTAGGCAATCGTAGCCTGCCGCAATAAGGCGATAGCCCACATACGGAGTTGACTGATGCTGCAAAAGCCCCTGCTTAGAAAGTTCGTCAAGACGATAGGCAACTTCTTCACTCGGAAGCTTTGCATGCCTTGGAATTAGCTCTTCAGATATGAATTCGGATTTTTTCATTTGAATTTCGACTGCCCTAAGCGTTTTAAAGTCTTCAGGCTCTAGTGTTCGAAAAATTTTGACAGCAACATCAGCTGAAGACATAAGTGCTCAAGAAGAAATGATTATTCTTGAGCGATTTAAGGGCTTTCACAAACTTATAACCCTCAGCGACTTCATTGACTTCTCTACCATTTCTTCTACGTTTAGTTTCTTTTCTGCTTCGATTATTTCCTGCAGTTTTGTCATTGTTTTTGGTTTTGTTGATGTAACCGCGCAGACTCTCTTCTTCTCTGCTAACGGTGGGCCTATCCCTATTTTTGATGCCAATTCCTCTATTTCTTGCTTGTCAAATCCTAATAGTGGTCTATGCACCGGATACCGCTTAGCTGTTTGGCTTAAGAGATTTAAATCGTGTAGGGTTAAGCCTTCTGGCGTTCCTGCTGTTTCACCTGTTAGAGTTCCTTCTGCCCTAAACATTTCAGAAATCTTTTCTGTAATTTTATACATCATTCGTTTGCATAGCAGACATGTCAAATGGTCAGGGCACTTGTTCACAATTTCCTTTATATTCTGTTCATTGGGCACAATATACATGCGCCGGGGAAATCCTATCGCCCAATCAAGTAATGTTCTCGCATAATCAATTACTCTTTCAGTTGCGTTCTCATCTGTGTAAGGCGTGTTATCAAAGTAAAGTGGTATGATTGGGCAGCCTCGTTTCATGACTAGCCAACATGCTGCTGCCGAGTTGATTTCGCCGTTTAGCAATCCTATAAGACGTGATTGTGCGCCTAACGGTAACCCGCCTTGTCCATCGACCACTTTATCAAATATGAAAGCCTTGTCGTCTCGAATGTCAATTCCGAAAGTTATGTCTGGACATTTTAAATCGACTTTTAATCGATATTTTTCACCGAATTTTTCCAGTATTTGGTGACCAACTAGGCTGCAGACATCTCTGCTTCCGTAAGGGTGTGAACCGACTCTTCGACATTTAACTGCAAACGTACTTCCTTTTTCAAGCCTTTGATTGGCTAGAAGCAAACTTTTCTCCACGATGTCGTCTAGTCTCGAGCTAGTTTCTAAGGCAGGTGAAAGAGAAGAAATACCAAAGACTTTAGATACTTTTTGAGATGCTTCCTCTGCCTTTTCAGTTTTTATGAATAGTCTGCCATGCGTTCGAATGACTTTGCAAACGGGAAAATTGTGAAATTTCATGACACATTTTATATTGCGCAACACAAGTCGTTCATACTGGCGTCTAGTCCAAGTCTTCTTTGTCCAGATTTCGCCTCCAAACCGCACGATTATCGAGTCAAAGTTTACTGTGTTAGATGGCGTTTTTGCATCACCCGTTAGAGCAATGATTATACTGGGTATATCTTAAACATAGTGAGCAAAAATTAATTTAAATATGAAAGGTAGTAACCCATAAATAATGAACAGTGCGTCTGGAGGGCTGCTAGGAGGCGCGAGAGCGCAATATCAGTTTAGGCAGACATTTGTTTTCCTTAACATGCATCCCATCAATAAGCCAGAAGTTATTGTACCATTCGCAAACGAAAAAATTGATGAAAAAGGCAGAGTGACAGACGAAAAGACAAGAGAAAAAATAAAAGAATTACTTGAGAGTCTAGTTGCATGGACTAGAAGATTGAAAAGGTGATGTAAAATAAAGTTTTTACTGCATTGGTATTCTACGTTTGTGGCTTATGATTATTAGAATTGCAACCATTGCGATCACCAGGATAACGATTGTTGGTAAATATGAGATTTCGGTTCTTGCTAGTACAGTTATTGTTCCAGTCTTAGTCGCAGAGGAATATCCTGACGAGCCTACATATTCAGCCGTTATATCGTAGATTCCAGGTGCCTGCGAAGTGAATGCTAACATGGCTGTGCCATTACTGCCCGTAGTCAATATTCCTGTTAGGTTCTTTAGCTTGAAAGTTATCTCAGCATTTTCAATTGGTGCTCCACTTTCGTCTGCAAGTCTAGCGGTTAAGAATATTAGTTGTCCAATTTCTACGGTGAGAGGTCGTATTGTAAGCGACAGTTGAGTGTTTGAGGGTGCGAGTTTCATTTTATCTCTAATCATAAACATCTCGTTACTAGCCAGAGTTATTCCAGATTCGCACTGAGCGAACGAAATATTTGGTAACAAAATAAGCTCAGCTGATACCATCAAAGCAACCGTCAATAAACGACAAAAGACATACACTGATTTTCTTCTCATATCAACGCCAATTAGAAACGAATTCCTAGAAAAAGAAATAACATTTACGAATTCAGGCTTCATATTAAAATTATTCAGTCTTTGGGTACTGTAAGAATAGAAGAAAAAGAGGCATCTGGTTACAGCCAATCAATCTTCGTGTTCCATTAGGTTTTCTAGATGTATTCTCTTTGATCGGCGAAACTATATGGATGAGTCCGAAAGAGCCGGGGATGGGAGTTGAACCCATATAAAGCGAGTCTGCAGCCCGCCGCCTAAACCGTTCAGCCACCCCGGCACATCGCCTAATCATGAAAAAGAGGCATCGTGAAAGTTATAAACCTTATCAACACTTCATGCAATACGCCAAGAAGAAGATAAAAATGGAAAGAAAACAAGAGCCGCAAGCATCATTCTTTGTCAAGCTTTGCTTAGATAAAGCAGCGTATGAAGCTAGACTAAAGCGTCAAACAAGTTTTAACCTACTCCATGTGAAACAGTTGTTTGAGGCAGCTGGCAACTACCAAATACTCGTGGATACGCCACATATTCTTATATTGAAAAACTCAAAGGAAGTTGAAGTCACGTTTTCAAAGGATGGAAGAATAATAATCAAAAAAGTGGCAGACAAGGCAGAGGCAGAAAAAGTTGCACAAGAGATTTTTCAAACCGCATTTAAAGCGTCATATACCTAAAGCCTCAAAACCTCTGCTCCTCTTAAGTCTCGCTTAATCATGTTTTCAAAGTCTAATTTTTCTTCAGCCCTTTTTATCTCCTCTAATTTAGCGCGAGTTCTTGGCTGGGGCGGTGGAGCACTGCAGCAAAGGCCAGGTCTAGTTGAAACTTCAAAGGTTCCAATTTTACGCGCCAAATGCTCGACTTCAACCTTGCTCAATCCTATAAGCGGACGCAATACGCAAATGTCTTTCACAACGGTATTTTCAACCTGCAGATTCCTTAAAGTTTGACTTGCATGCTCCCCGATGATTTCGCCAGTCACAATAGCTTCAGCCCCTTCTTTCTTAGCCACTTTCTCTGCCACGCGATACATCATTCTTCTACACAGGATACATGTCAATCTTCTGGGACAATTTCTCAAAATATCTGTTAGGTCATCGCCGTGAGGAATCATGTAAATCTTAGCTTGCCGACCAATCAAATAGTCAGCTAATTTTTTTATTGTATCCAAAGCCCTTTGCTTGGTAGTCTCATCTGAGAAGGGATAATTGTCATAGTAAACAAAAATTGGTGTACAACCTTTTCTTATGATTAACCATGCTGCTACAGGAGAATCTATTCCGCCTGAGACGAGACAGACTGCTTTATCTTGAATAGGCAAGGTTTGACCACTGTCAGTGATTTAGGTTTATGTCTTTTCAGTAATACGTTCACATATGTCACAGTCTTTTGGCAATGAAGCAACATCTATGCGATGCAAATCGCAAACAACATCTCGATTTCTAAGAACCGTGCAGAGTTTGCAAAACGTCAACATGGGGTCAAGTGGGGATAGTTTCTTGGTGGCTATGCCTTGAGCAATCTCGCTTGCAGTAGACTGAATAGAGGGGATGGATTCAAGTTGCCTTAACCTTTTGTCACCACGTTTTGAGTAGAGATAATAACTTATCGTAGCCTGAGTAGTCCCAAGTTTTTCTGCAGCGGCTATCTGAGAAAAATTATATTTGCTAACTAGTTCTTTTGCCACTAGAGAACGAAAAGCAGGCAAAACGTATCGGACGACGAGTTCGCATGGTGGACGCAAATATCGGACACTCCAAAAATATTATAACCTTGTTATAAGACTTAAGGGTTTTCTAATAACTTATGGCTTTTTCCATACTTTTCAGCCCTCACTTTTTTCTCTCTTTTTTTCATGGCTAACCAATTGTTTGTTATAAGATCTTTCAAGTTTTATATAATGCACCTTTTAATACTCACTTTACCGAGTATTCTAATCGTTTAGATGTCAAAAATGGTTGACGTATCAACAATTTCAATAGTAATCGCAAGTGCAAGCGTTGTTGCAGGAGTCATTTATTACAGTTTTCAGATTCGCCATCAGACTAGAACTAGGCATACAGATCTAGTGATGAGACTATATTCAACTCGGACTACTATAGAATTTCAAGAAGCGTGGAAGAAAGTTATGACTAGGGAATTCAAGGACTACCATGACTATGAGAAATGGTATGATTGGACAGACTTCATAGTAGTTGGGATATTCTTTGAAGGAGTAGGTATTCTTCTACACAGAAAACTTATAGACATTAGTCTAGTTGACGATCTCTTCAGCTACATAATTAAGGTCACGTGGGAAAAAATAAAGCAAGTAGTAGAAGAAGTTAGAAAAAGCAATAATGCACCGCAGATATTTGAGTGGTTTGAATACCTCTACAACGAAATGCAAAAAGAGAGCAACAGCGCAAGACCAAAATGAAAAGGAGTGAAGGGCATTCTTCTATCGCAATTTATTAGTCTATGGATGCCTTCAATCCAAGTTTTGCCAAGACACCATTGTACACTCTTAACGCGTATTTTTCGTCTTCTACATTTTTTATTAGCATTCGCCCATGATTGAAAAGGCTGACCTCAACATCTCTATTATACTTGAACACAATTACTAGAGATGATTTGACAATTATTTTGAAATGACGCTTCAGGGTTTCATAGACTTTAGTGAGATTCATTGAAATAGGCTTTTGTGGATTCACGTTAACTGTATTGCGTCCACATAACCAGACTAATCCTTCTTTGCCTTCAACAGGCGTAATTTCACCTTGGCAAACTGGGCAATAAGGTTTTTTGAAGATATCTATGACGGCGAAGTACATGTCTCTAAAATCGCATACCATCAGTTTTCCTTCAAGAGGTTCACCTATTTCTGTCAGTAGTTTTATTGTTTCCATAGCCTGCATTGTTCCAATGATTCCTGCTGTCGCGCCTAACACTCCCCTTACCTCACATGTAGGCATATATCTATCATCGAGATTAGGTAAGACACATTCTAGACATGGAGTCTTAGGCGAATGAAAAACTGAAAGATTTCCTTCAATTCCTATCGCGCCTCCAAAAACATAAGGAATCTTATACTTCACGCAGGCACGATTCAAAAGATAGCGCGTCCGCATATTGTCTAATCCATCTACAACACAGTCCATGCCTCTAACGATTTTTTCGGCATTGCTTTCTCTTACGTTCTCTGGAACTGATTCCACTTTTACGTCGGGATTCGTTTGCTTAATTCTTTTAGCTGCAGCCTCAACCTTAGGGTATCTCAAGTCACCTAAATCATAGAGAATCTGCCTATGCAAATTGTTCATTTCCACCGTGTCTTGATCAACCAGCCGCAAGTAGCCTACTCCAGCTAAAGCGAGATAGAGGGAAGATGCGTTGCCAAGTCCGCCTAAACCAACTACAACTACTTTAGAACGATTCAGCTTTTTCTGACCTTTTGCTCCAAGTTCGGAAAGAACCATTTGCCTACTATAAAATTCTTTGGAATCAAAAGGCTGGAGGGTAACCAATATTTTTCACCTTTGAATCTTAGCTAATTTCTTTAACTAGTTTTTCAATCTTTCTTCTGATTTCGTCTCTAACTTCCCTAAATTTTTCAGGGGACTTTCCAGAAGGATCTTCAATGCTCCAGTCTTCTGCCTTCATGAATGGGGCTGGACAAAAATCTGCGCCGCAACCCATTGTCACAATACGGTCTACTTCTTTAGTCGTCTCTGAAGTCAATAGTTTAGGCTTCTGCTTACTAATGTCGATTCCAACTTCCTTCATGACTTCAACTGCTTTTGGGTTTACTTGATTTGCAGGTCTTGTGCCAGCGCTAATTGCAACCGCCTTACCCATAGCATATTTGTTAAAGAAAGCTTCAGCCATTTGACTTCTGCAAGCGTTTTCAACGCATATGAACAGAACCTTCTTCAACTAAACCAACTCTTAACCATTTTTAAGGCTTCATGTTATCAATCTTTCCCTAGAGGATGTTGCCAAAGCTTTAATATATAGGCAATGTGCAGAAAAGTGAGACATAACGCTTCTGTGGTGAAGCCTTAATGGAAACGTTGAACCTTATCTATTGGTGCAGAGTCGGTTTAGGAATTACTGCAGGTCTGATATGCGTTGTAGGATGGGCTCTAACCGATACATTATTTAAAAGTATCATTCAGGGAGTTTCATTAGCTTTAATTTTCTACATAATCACATACTATATTCTGAAAATGAAATTCATCACCAAAGTGGAAAAAACATCTAAACTGTTCACCCAAGGAATTGGAGCTTACCTTATGACATGGATAGTCTCTTGGACTCTGATACTCTCACTAATACTCTCACCTACTGTGCCCACAGCCATTTTTGTATACTCACCGAATAATCCAACAGTAGGTCAAACCGTCACATTTAACGCAACAGCAAGTCGTGCCATCGAAGGGAGACATATAACCAGTTATTCGTGGATTTTCGGAGACAATAGTCCGCCGGGAAGCAACCCAGTAGTAAATCACACATACGCAGCACCAGGTAATTATACAGTCTTATTGTATGTGGCAGACAATGTAGGATTAGTGAGCTCACCACAAATTGTCGTTGTGGAAATAAAGCCTAGCTGACTGAGACAACTCTACTCAAATGTTCTCTCTACTTATCTGAGTTTAGACTTCTATCCAGACTTGTTTGCACGAACTTCATAGACCTAACTTCTTCTGCTTTAGGTTCACTTTCTGTGGATTCTTCAGGTGGTGTGCACTGCGTTTCAACATGTGCTATTTGAGGTTCAGGAATATTCTCAAGTTTTAACAACACTCTGGTAAAGTCTGCCCATGCTGAAAAGAAGCCGCGGTCATATTCTGCATGAAGGCTGTCGCGAGTATGTTTCAGGAATTCGCGTCTGTGTTTTTCCAGAGCTGTTTTGTCATTCAGACTGATGTTTGATAGGAATGTGTACTGGTCGTTATTAGATTTGTTGGATAAAAGAATACCGTGAAGGGCTTGGAGATATCCTCTGTTTCTTTCAGTTTTTTCAACTTTTAACTTCACTCTTTCCAAGATTCTTTCTGCTTCTGCAAACTGTCTTTTTGCTACGAGTTGAAAGAATTGAGTTACTAATATTTTGGAGATGGGCATTTAACGTCGTCTCGGTTTGTCTTCTTCTGTTGCATCTTCTATTCCGTTTTCTGTGATTTTGAAGACGGCTTCGCCTTCGGGCAGGTATGGACTTGAGACAAGACGAGCTATTCTCACGGGTCCGCGTGCAGATTTTCGGAGAAAAACGCGAGTATGGCTGGTATGTGCTACGATGTGACCGCCTACAGGATGTACTGCTTCCCCGAAGAAAACGTCAGGTTTAGCCATCACCTGGTTTGTAACAATTGCAACCGCGTTGAAGGCTCGTGCAAGACGAATTAACTTGTGCATATGCTTGTTAAGTTTTTGTTGTCTTTCAGCTAGCATTTCTCTTCCGAGATATTCGCTTCTAAAATGGGAAACCAACGAGTCTACGATTATGAGGCGGATGTTGTTTTCTTTGATTATTTCGTCTGCATTGTCTACTAGGAAGGCTTGATGATCAGAAGTATACGCTTCTGCGAAGATTATGTTTTTTATGACTTTTTCTGGGTCTAAGCCAATGTGCTGAGCCATATGAATGATGCGTTCGGTTCTGAAAGTGTTCTCTGTGTCGATGTATAGTGCTCCGCCGTCGAGTCCTCCTCTCTCTGGTGGCAACTGCACGTTAACGCATAGTTGATGGCACATTTGGCTCTTGCCGCTTCCGTATTCTCCGTAGAATTCGGTGATTGTCTGTGTTTCTATTCCTCCGCCTATGAGTTCGTCTAATGCTTTGCTTCCAGTTGTTAGGCGTAAGACGTTTTGACGCATTTTCAGCAGTTCGTCTGCTCTGATGAATGAGACTGAGAGGCTTGAGCGTGCTTCTTGTATGACTTCTGCTGCTCTTTTTTCTCCTATGCCTGCGAGTTCTAGTTCTTTTATGGTTGCTGTGGATAGTGATTCTACTGTGTGGAAGCCTAGTTCGCCTAGTTTCTGTGCTGTTGTTGGACCTATGCCTGGCAAATCCTCAATAAACTGATACTTTTTCTTAGACCCTTGAGTGGTTGCCTCTGCTTCTGTCTCCTCTACTTCTTCCTCAGTCATTTTATATGACCCTTCTAGAACTGCGTATTCAAAGAGATTAAGGTAACGTGTATTTAAATTAAGTGAGGAAACAGATAAAAAATTCTCAGAGAGCTAAGTGAAACTAATACAATTTCAATTGACTTCTAGAAGGTATTTTGTCAAAAGGAACTTTAACAAAAAAATAGGCGCATTTCACCATATTTAAATAATCAAATCATACTAAGAATCGAAGGAGCGCTAATATGATGTCAATTAACGATTTGAGAAAATTGGCAGAGTTGAATCTTTGTGAGAAATGCTACCAAAAATATCTGGCGCTACTTGAACCTAGCATAAAATCGTTGTCTTTTAATCCTTTGAGTGATTGGAGAAAGGTTGAATCATACATAACTTTGCTGGTAATGAAACGTGAAGGCGTTTTTAAAAGCGACACAATCTTCATTTCCATCGATGAGGACGCAAACGAAAAATTTGCTGACGAAGTTGATGTGAGAGCTTTTCAAAAAATTAAGAAATTGGGGTTTAAAAAGAAAATAGATTATCTCCACAAGAATGGAATCCTTCAAGAATCTTCTCACAAATTCCTGAATAGGGTGAGAGAAATTAGAAATCGAATTCACGATATGTTCAGTGAGTTCTCTGAGAAAGATTTAGCTCTATTTCACTGGGCAAAAGCCGTAACCTCCCAGATATATTACGCCATAATGGTTGATTGGAAAGAAAACATATCTGAGAATATGAAATCTAATGCTGAGAATCTTGCCCAACAGTTACTATTGAGGATAAATGGGTAGATTTGAGTAATGCAAAAGCTATATGTGTTTCTTGTTTTGCTCTTCTATGCTTTTATAATATCAGCTTAATCATCAGTCTTCTTCTGTTAGTATATATTAGCCATCTATATATAAGGGGGGTTTATACTAGTCAGGTAGGCTATAGTCTCCTAAACAATGCAAAAGTTATATTTGCCACTTATTTTAACCTCTATCCCTCTCCACAACACGGAGGAAACAATAACAATTGAATATAGAAACCATAATCGAAGACACAGCCTTCAAACTATTACAATTAGCCGTAATCGAGTTACCAAAAGATGTGAAAGACGCATTAAAACGAGCCTACAAAGAAGAAACATCAGAAGCAGGAAAAACACAACTAGAAGCCATACTACAAAACATAGAACTAGCAGAAAAAACAGGCACTCCAGTATGCCAAGACACAGGAGTAATCATATTCTATGTCAAAGCGGGCGCAGACGTAAAAGGCTTAGACAAAATCGAGTCTGCCTTAAAGAAGGCTACTATACGGGCTACGAAAGAAGTGCCTCTACGCCCAAACGCCGTCGACCCATTCACACAAAAAAACAGCGGAGACAATACAGGCAACTACATTCCCTTCATCAACTGGGAAATCGTACCCGGCGACTCTATTGAGATTACAGTTATGCCAAAAGGTGGCGGCTCAGAAAATGTCTGCGCTTTAGGCATGATTCCACCAGGCGAAGGCATAAAAGGCTTGAAAAAGTTTGTCGTTGACACGGTTGTGAAGGCAGGTGCTCAGCCTTGTCCGCCAAATATTTTAGGTGTCGCAGCTGGCGGAGGAGCAGATATAGCTATGAAGTTGGCTAAGGCAACGCTACTTAGACCCATTGATAAGCCTAATGCCAATCCTGAATTGGCTAAGTTAGAGAAAGAACTCCTCGAAGCAGCTAATATGACTGGCATAGGTCCAATGGGTTTAGGCGGCAAATTCACAGTCTTAGGCGTGAACGTGGACTTTGCGTTTAGACATCCTGCCTCTTACCCCGTTGCTGTGGCATTTCAATGCTGGGCTGCAAGAAGGGCTACAGCAAAGATTCACTCAGGCGGGCATGTTGAGTATTTGACTCATAAGGTGGTGAAGTAACATGACTGCCTACAAGCTAAAAACACCTATCTCAGAAGCGGACGTTAGGAAACTGAAAGTAAACGATGTCATCTACATCAGCGGCATTATATTTACAGCTAGGGATCAGGCACACCGCAGAGCATTAGAATTACAGAAAGAGGGCAAAAAGCCGCCAATTGATATGACTGGTTTAGCAGTTTTTCACTGCGGACCAATTGTGAAGAAGGAAGGCGACAAGTGGATAGTTGTAGCCGCAGGTCCCACAACTAGCACACGCATGGACTTGTTTGAAGACGAGTTCATCAAAAACTTTAAGGTCAAAGTCGTAATTGGCAAGGGCGGAATGGGCAAAAAAACCACCGATGCAATGAAGCAGTACGGCGCAGTCTACGGCGCCTTCACCGGAGGAGCAGCAGTTTTAGCGGCTAAAGCAGTAAAAAACGTGAAAAACGTAGAATGGTTTGACTTGGGCATGCCTGAAGCGTTATGGATTTTCGAGGTAGAAGACTTTGGACCATTAACAGTAGCCATAGACGCACATGGAAACAACCTATTCGAAAACGTAGCAAAGAAAGTAGAAGAGAATAAGCAGAAAATATACGAAAAAATACTGAAATAGTGATTCTCAAGAATTATCCATTCTGGTCTTCCTACACAAAGGTTAAATATTCAGGACACTTTATTTCCATTTGGGAAATAAATTTGCTAGAAGAAAGAGTAGCTATCTTACAAGCGATAAATGGTCAACCATGTGGAGTTAGTGACCTAATAAAAAAACTGAAATTTCGAAATGAGAAGATAGTTTCTCTTCTGAAAGCAATGGAAAATGAAGGTCTCATAGATTTTATGGCAACCAGCAGGGGCGCTAATTCAACAAGGAGAGGTAGACCAAAGAGGATACCAGTAGTGACTGCCTTAGGAGAGCAGATGATAAAAGATTATATAAAATGCACGAGAAATATCATCCAGCTAAATAACAATGACATAATAAGATCTATGCACCAAATTTCCTTAAGGAAACTCCTTGAAGAGAATAACATCTCTCCATACCAAAGATTTTTTGAGGTGAATGAAGTTGCCTTCAGAATCAAAAACTCCATCATTCATTAAATCTTTACGAAAACTCGTCCAAGTTTTTGAAAAGGAAAATATAGATTACATGCTTATAGGGGGAATGGCCCTCCCCGCTTACGGTGAAATTAGAGCAACTCAAGACATAGACATGGCAGCTGCAATTACTAATATAGAAACTCTAGAACGTCTGTCCCATGAGTTAGAGCAAAAAAGTTTCGAGAAGACCGCAAAGCCAATGCTTAAAGCAGCATGCATCTATGTTTTGGATAGAGAAAACTTGGTTGACGTCGAGATTTGGTTGAAACCCGATGGAATAATATTTGATAAAGAACTTCTGACACGAAGACAGCGCAGGCAGATCTTAGATATGGACTTATGGATTATCGGTCCAGAAGACTTCATAGTCAACAAACTGTCAAGAAGTGACAGGAGCGCCAGAGATGAAAGTGACATCGTATCGGTCTTGATTGCACAGAGAGGGAAACTTGACAAAAAATACTTGGAAAAAAGGGCTAAGAAGTTCAGTGTACTTTCATTATTGCAAGCTCTTGAAAACAAAGTGAAAAAGATTGCTAAATGACTAATCTGTAGGTCATAGAGATGAAAGGTTCTTTCGGGCAAGATAGTAGTGCGATATTTGAGGACCGTACTGCCCGCTTATACAATGAACTACAAAAATGCATTTATCCTGTTTCTTGATTTTAGCAGAAGATTTATCAAATGCCTGTTGCTTATTCGTGTTTTCATTATTAGACAAAATGGATGGGAAGTGACGAATAATCTTGTCTTATGAAACCGTTGATACAGATGTTTTAGTTATCGGTGCAGGCGGTGCAGGAAGCAGAGCCGCCATAGAAGCAGCAAAATACAACCTCAACGTCACATTATTGAGCAAAGAACTGCTCGGCAAAGCGCATACGTGTATGGCTGAAGGCGGCTACAACGCGGCATTAGCAAACGTGGACACTGCAGACAATTGGGAAACTCATTTCAAAGACACAATCACTGGCGGAGCATGGATAAACAACCAAAAACTAGCAGAAATCTTGGTAAAAGAGGCTACAGACCGCATACTCGACCTAGAGGAATACGGAGCCGTTTTTGACAGGACACCCGAAGGCAAAATCATGCAGCGCCCTTTTGGCAAACAAACCTACCGCAGAACATGCTATGCATCAGACAGAACAGGACACGAACTAATGGCTACACTAACAGAAGAGGTAAGACGCCAAGACATCGCAGTCCTAGACGAGATATTCGTAACAAAACTACTCACAAAGAACAAGACAGTAGTAGGTGCCGCGGCAGTAGACATGAAAACAGGAGACTTGGTAGCCTTCAGAGCAAACGCCATAGTGTTAGCCAGCGGCGGCGCAGGACGCATCTACAAAATAACAACAAACGCACAACAAGACACAGGTGACGGGATAGCAGCTGCGTATCAAGCAGGCACAAGCCTAGTGGACATGGAAATGGTACAGTTCCACCCAACAGGCATGGTTTATCCCGAATCGCATCGTGGACAACTGGTAACAGAGGCTGTCAGAGGAGAAGGCGGAATCCTACGCAATAGTTTAGGCGAAAGATTCATGCAACGCTATGACTCGAAACTCATGGAACTAGCTGGAAGAGATGTAGTTGCAAGGTCAATAGCCACAGAAATCTTGGAAGGAAAAGGAACAAAACACGCAGGCGTCCACCTAGACGTATCACATTTGGAACCTAAAATAATCGAAGAACGCCTACCAAGCATGCTGAGACAATTCTTAGACGTGGGGGTAGACATAAGAAAAGAACCGATGGAAGTCGCTCCAACAGCACATCACTTCATGGGCGGAGTAAGAATAAACGAAAACGCAGAAACAGACCTGAAAGGCTTGTGGGCAGCAGGAGAAGTCACAGGCGGAGTACACGGCGGCAACAGACTCGGCGGAAACGCCCTAGCAGACACACAAGTCTTCGGCAAAAGAGCAGGAGAAAATGCAGCAAAATACGCATCAACGAAAGGTAAGCCAATTTTAGATAGAAAGGAGATTAAGAAAGAATTTGACCGAGTACGAGGCTTTCTCAAAAGAAAAGAAGGCATAAAACCCTCTAAAATCAAAAACAAGCTTCAATTGTTAATGTGGGACAAAGTTGGCATCTTCAGAACAGGACAGCAGATGAAAGAAGCCTTACAAGAAATAGAACAAATAAAGGTGAAAGATATTCCACAACTGTATGTTACTGGCAAAGGGATAAGATTCAACAAAGAATGGATAGCCGCTCTAGAAATAGAAAACATGGTAACAACAGCAGAAATGGTAGCCAAAGTAGCATTAATGCGTGAGGAAAGCAGAGGTGCTCATTATAGACGAGATTTTCCGAAAACAGACAATCAAAACTGGTTCGTGAACATCGTAATAAGGCAAGATAAAGGCAAGATGACATTCGAAAAGATTCCGGTAGTCGTGACTTCTTTGAAACCGGGGGCATAAAAATGGCAGAAACAGTTAAAGTGAAAGTTTTCAGATATGATCCAGACATAGACAATGCACCGCACTATGAAACTTACGAAGTTCCATATGTTGAAGGAATGGTCGTCTTAGACGTTTTGAATTATATTTATGAAAATCTTGACGGCACATTTGCCTACCGCTGGGCATGCAGAGCAGGACAATGTGGCTCATGTGCCACAATAATCAACGGCAAACCAAGTATATCTTGCAGAAAAACCGTGGAAAAAGGTAAACCGCTTACAATAGCGCCTTTGTTGCAGTTTCCAGTGGTAAAAGACTTGGTAGTCAACTTAGACAGGGGATTGCGCAGAATAGATAGAATAAGGCCTTATGTTGAAAGGTCAAGGAAGCCTTCAAGACCAGAAATCATCAAGAAAGAAGACATAGAACATGTAAAAGAGATACGGGAATGCATTGAATGTTGGGCATGTGTCTCAGCCTGTCCCGTTGTTGGAGAAGCATGGCAAGAATTTGCTGGACCACTCAGTCACCGTCAGCTAGCTCGACTTGAATTTGATAAAAGAGATGTCGAAGATAGAGTTAAAATGGCATTCCATGAAGGCTTATACGACTGCACCACATGTGGGACATGCAAAGAAGTTTGCCCAAAAGAAATTGACATTCCGAGGAAGGCTATTGAGAAAATGCGTGCTTTAGCGGTTCGCGAAGGCTTAGGCCCGTTAGAAGGCCAATTATCCTTTATTGAGGGCATCAAGAAAACTGGGCGCTCGGTAGAGAAACAGGCAATTCCGCTGTTGGAGCAGGTGCCAGAAATAGTCAACGTAACGGATCCAGTGGATGAAATTGGGCTTTTCACAGGCTGCCTAATCGATTATAGGCTGCAGGAGACAGGGCTGAATATGATAGAAGTCTTTAGGCGAAACCGAGTGAGAGTGCACATTCCAAAGGCACAGAGCTCATGCGCTTCTCCAGCCTTCAGAACTGGAGTAGTTGACGTAGGCTACGACCAAGTTAAGAAAAACGTTGAAGTATTCGAAAAATTAGGTGTAAAGAAAGTTGTAGCGGGTTGTGCTGGATGCACAAAGACAATGAAACAAGATTTTCCAGAAGTTATGCTTGAGATACGTAAGGAAGAGCCAAGATTCAAAGTCTATGACTTCTGCGAATACCTAGTCAACGAAATAGGACTGGAGAACCTGAACACAAAGGAACTTGGAGAAGTCAAAATGACAGTCACGTATCATGATCCATGTCACTTGAATAAGGTTCAGGGAATTCACGATGAGCCGAGACAATTGATTAAACTTGTTCCCGGTGTCAAGTTTGTAGAGATGGAGGAGGCAGACAGATGTTGTGGTGCTGGTGGTGGAGTGCGCACTGGAAGGCGACCATTGTCAATGATGCTTGCTAGAAGAAAGGCAGAGTTTATCATCAAGTCTGGCGCTGAGGCAGTTGTGACCGAGTGCCCATTCTGCTACATTCAACTGCGAGACATTCTGAATCAACTTGGCTACGAACATATCAAGGTTCTTAACGTGCCTGACTTGTTGGCAATGTCATACAAACAAGGTGCAAAATCGTAGTTTTCTTTTTTCATTTTCCTAATTCTTCTCTTTCTTGCACAAGTCTAATATTAATACAGTAAGTAAATATTGTCATAGTGAGTGGTGAATTTGGGTGGCTCGCACTCTAAAATTTCGTGAAGACGAGAAAGTTCTTGCTCATCTGGAACCTCATCCGTTGGCTTTCTTAGATTTCTATGCTTTATTCGCTTATCTAGTGTCTATTGGAGCAACTTTCTGGGTATTTGAACCACAGATAATAGGGGCTATAGGTCAGATTATTCCAGTCGGTTGGGGTGAAGAAGCTGCTCTTGCAATACTCTTCGCCGCATGTCTAATGATTCCGTTTTTAGTTGTTGCAATTCTTAAAATCACTTGGCGCTGGTTCTTCCTCTCTATTGGAATTAGCATATTGAGCATACTACTGAGATCCTATTTCCATATCTCTAATGGCTTGCAAATACCGTCTATATTAATTGGAATAGTAGGTTTCGCTTTAACTGACGTCTACAGAAGAAAATTTGACTTCTACATCACCGACCATCGCATTATCATCGAATTGAATTTCATTTCACAAAAAAGACGTGAAATACTCTACAGTAAAATCAGCGATTTGGTTGTGGAGAGAGGTGGACTTGGACGCGCCTTTAACTACGGTTCAGTTATTCCAATTACTGAATCAGGATTTGGATTGGGCGAAGATATATCAGCTGTAACGGTTGCGGGAACTGGTGCACCATTGCCTAAAGGTCCAAAGATTACTACTGCAGTTTCTGGTGGAAGAACAATAAGTGTTCCAAGAGGAAGAAGCTTCTATATTCTATTTGGAGTCCGTAAGCCAAATGTGGTTGCTGACATGATTTCACAGCTGGTACATGGATATGAAGAGGCGCCTTATTTGAAGAAGATAGCGGCAGGCGTCGAATCTTTAGTTAAGAAGGAAGAAGAGAAAGAAAAAAAGTAAAATGCCTTAAGACGGTTGAGAAATTATAGCCTCTCTATCTAGGTCTTTGTGAGTGAGTCAAAATCATTTTTGTTTTATCGCCGTCACTGAAAATATTGTTTCCATGTTGGTTGATAAATGTTAAAAAAAGCATGGAAAGAGGTATTTTCCTATAAAACTCGCACGCACTAGCCAATGTATGCTCTTTGTTTTGTAGTGTTTTTCTATTTTTTGCTAAGTATTATTTCCATTGTTGAAACCATTCTTGACCTGTTTTCGCCCTCTCTTGGTGGCATCTCTTCTGTTCCTATAGATACTTTGCTTACCTTTAGGTCTTTCAGGAAGCGGCTTCTGGCTATTTCAGCTACGTCAACAGCTGTGGTTATTGCTTGTCCTCGTGCTTTCAAGGTTATTTCTTTAGCATTGCTTGTGGAGAAGCTTGTGATGACTGCTAGAACATAGTTCATTGGTGGTTTACTTCCAACGAAAATAACGTTTGCATTTTCTGTCATTTTTTTCACTCCTTTTATTGTTGATTGCCGTGTGTAACGTTGCTGTGTCTGGTTTTCTGTTCAGCGACAGAACGTTACTGCCAATTAATTTGCAGTCTTCCTTATAAACACAACTAGTGCATACGTGCATGCCTATACCAAGAATATTCTTACTTTGCCTCTGCTACCCCAGAGCAAGCATCATCTTTTCATCAGACGACGTCGGTTTCATCATCGGCAATATAAGAATAGGTTAACAAACCATAATAAGATTTCGTGCATAAGAGAAATGTGAAATGTTGACAAAACTGAAACAAAAATTTCAGACTTGGATAGCATCAGTAGCAAAGGCGGCACATAGGGTAGGTTTGACTCCCAACCGAGCAAGCGCCGTCGGCATAATATTTGCCTTCCTTTCAGCATTCTCCTATTGGAAATGGCAACTTTTCAATCAACTTCTACTTGTCGCCGCACCAATATTTCTCTTGATTTCAGGCTTCTTTGATGCCCTAGACGGCGTCTTAGCCAGACTTTATGGACAAACTACCATATTCGGCGGCTTCCTTGACTCTCTACTAGATCGTTACGCTGACTCTGCAGTTTTTGTCGGAATCATTCTAGGCGACTTGCGCACTCTGAAATGGGGATTAGTAGCGTTAATTGGCTCATTACTAGTAAGTTACACACGTGCAAGAGGAGAAGCAGCAGGAGTGAAAATGGAAGCAGTAGGCTTGGCTGAACGTGCCGAACGCATCATCATATTAGCCATAGCAAGTTTTGTGACAATTGCTTGGAAAGAAGCATTAAGTTGGGCCATAATCATACTTGCAATACTAACGAATCTTACAGTGCTTCAGCGTGCCATCTACTTTTATAAGGCATCAAAAAAGAAGAAACAAGAATAATTTGTTAGACTCTTCTTAAAAGCGTCTTCTCTTTGGGGGACCCAGCCGTCGTTCATCTCTTGCCCGCACCTTCACTACGCCTCGGTGCACCGCACAAGAGACACAGTAGTATTTTGTTTGCTGAGCGCTGGCGATGTATGCGCCTTTTTGACGCAGTTCTTTGAATAAGACTGGGTCAACCATTGATATTCGTCTTGATTCCCTTTTTGCTTTGTCGCGTGGCACCTGTTCTCCACACATGCTACATTGTACTAGTGCGCTTCTTCCTTTGCTGCCTTTTGCTCTGCCTCTTGACTTACGTTTTATTGGCATTTATTTGTCCTCAACAACATCAATTTGCAAAACATGCTTATAACCTTAAAGAAAAACCCTTGTCCTAAAGAAAACCTTTTTATATGTTGTTACTGTTAGTGTGGTGTTTATCACGAGATTCATGCTAACCGAAGAGGTTTTTGAAAACTTCTTTTGATCATGTTAATTTTGTGATGAAGGAGGAAAAAATATGCATATGATACAATACTTTGAGGATTTACCTCTTAGCCCAGAAATCTTAAGAGGAATTCAGGAATTAAAGTTTGAAGAGCTCTTTCCAATTCAGGCTCAAGCTATAATTCCACTTTTGCAAGGAAAAGACGTAATTGGACAAGCGCAGACAGGAACAGGAAAAACTGCCGCCTTCGGCATCCCTATGCTTGAACGATTGCAACACAACAATAAACATGTTCAAGGCTTGGTTCTAGTCCCTACGCGTGAACTTGCCATACAAGTCGCCGATCACCTTAATCAATTAAGCAAGTATACTCCATTGAAAGCTTTACCTATCTATGGAGGCGAATCAATTCAGAAGCAGATATTTGCTTTGCAACGAGGCGTGCAGATTGTTGTAGGTACACCAGGTAGAGTAATAGATCACCTGAAGAGAGGAACACTCAAACTGAACACGGTAAAAATTGTTGTTTTAGACGAAGCAGACAGAATGCTTGATATGGGATTCAGAGACGACATCGATTTTATACTTGCCAGAGTGCCTTCAAACCGTCAACTCAGTCTCTTCTCCGCTACCATTGATCCTTATGTAATGAAAATCTCAGAACGATACATGAACAAACCAGAAAAAATACTTGTAAGCAAAGACGAAATCGCACTGCCGCAGATAAATCAGTTCTACACGGTAGTGAATCCTTTCGACAAATTCGATGTTTTACGTATCTTAATAGAAGAAGAAAACATAAGGCGAGCCATCGTGTTCTGCAGAACTCGAATTGGCGCAGCGAAACTGGCGAATATGCTTAGAAATCATGGTCATAACGTAGAAGCTTTGCACGCGGACCTGAGTCAAGCACAGCGAGAAGCAATCATTGAAGCCTTCAGATGCCATCGCATACAATTGTTAGTAGCCACGGATGTTGCAGCGAGAGGCTTGGACATTGAAGGCATCACGCATATATTAAACTATGATATCCCCTTCGATGCCCTGATGTATTTTCATAGGATAGGCCGAACGGCAAGAGTAGGAAAAGGTGGAACAGCCATAACATTGGTTGCATGGAGTGAACTATCGGAACTCGAAAGAATACAAGCTCTGACAAAAACAAGAATCGAAAAAATGGAAATGGAATAATACATAACCATTCAAATTTCTAAATTATTTCTAGTTTCTATGAGATGACTAGGCCACAATTCTCGATAACTTCTAGTTTGCTGTTTCTTCCCATTCTCAGTTGAAGTTCACCTCTATATGCTGCGACATTAGCATTTTCGATTTCAACAATGTTGTTGATGGAAAGCATATTTGTTCTGCTATTCCATAAAGTTAGCTTTATAGTGCCAGTTTCATCTGTCAAAGTAGCGTTTGCAAACATAACATAATCATTATACCTTGTCAAAGCTAACTGTGGCTTTGAAATTGCGAGAACACGTGCCTTCAAGTTTATCCGTTTCATTCCTGCCCTCAAATCTTTAATTTTAAAATGCCGATTTTCATTCTCGTTTCTTTTCTTCTGTAAAGCAAGTTTTTCACGTTCAATGATGTATGCAAATTCTTTAAGTGGAGTTGCTTCTTTGAGAAGATACTCAGGTATATGAAATTGTGCAACTACATTGTAGTCTGTGGTTATGAGAAAAATGGCGCGACCTCCCATTTTTGCGCGGCATTCAATAAATAATTCCTTACATTTGGATCTTCGATTTTCCCAAGCGTGCACAATTTTGTCGAAGAATTTGTTTGAATCAATCATGTGTTTTACAGAGATTTCTGCAAGATATTCAAGAAGTCTAGTATCAACTGGTGAATGAAAATTGCCTCGAGGGCGTCCTCGCATTGTCAATGTTCTATGTTGCATTTAATCCATTCCATTTATTATCCTATTGTTACCTCGCATCAATTGTAAGACATTGCTAATTTCCTTTTTCGTTCATGACCCTCTTTTTTGCCCAATTTCTTAATTCTTATATTCAGCCAGAATTATCGAGAAAAAAGTGAAAAGCGCTTAACCGTTGCTTAGCTCTACTTCTTCTCAAGAATTCCTAACTGTTGCAACTACTTTCATGATTGAAGTATATTAACTTGGTGATGAAAAGTTCTGTTGGTTGTTGAGCGCTGTGCTTCAAAGCAAGGGTTGTTTCAATCTCCTAGACTACATTTGTTAGGAACACGATACCTTTCTTTGTTTTAGTTTCAACATTTGAAGTCCACTTTGTAGGAGGGCGAGTTATTTGACTATGATATCTTGAGCATTTTATTGCCGCTAGTTTCCCGTCTTGCGAAACCCAAACAATACGGCTTTCTCCACCGCATTCTGGGCATTTAACGTGGTCGCCAATCTTTGCCATGTTCTATTCCTCTTATCTACTCTACTTTTTTATCCAAATCTTATTATATGTTCTTGTTCTCGATTGTTAGATATCCATTGCTTCTCAACCATTCAGCTTGAGTCTTTCTGTATCGCCAGAAAATGTCGCCTCTTGTGTCGGATTGAAAGTCCCATGGAGAGACTAGGACAATGTCTCCAATTCGAACCCAGACTCTTCTCTTTATCTTCCCTCGAATCCTGCAGAGTCGTTCATGGCCATCTTGGCACTTTACCATAATTCTGTCATAACCGAGCAACTTGACAGCTATGCCAAGCACGTCATTTGCAACTGGCAACTTCATGTCGCCAATTTCTCCTTCACTAATAACTTTTCTTTTACCCAACTTTTTCTACCTCAATTGAAGCAAGTTTAGCATGCGATATCTTCATCCAATTCTTCAGTCTTATCTGTTTCATCTTTTTCTTGTACATACGCTTCAATATCTGTTTCTTTGTTCTTAGCAAAGCAGAGTTAGAAGCATTTGTCTTCTTCATTTTCTATTCTCTCCATCTTCTCATGCATGGAAATGAAGCGAAAATTTGAGAGTCATTTATTAGGGGCTCCAGTCTTCTTATTATCCGTATACGTTTTTCTTCCTGTCCTCTTCTTTAGCGTGCATTGAACCTGTATAGATGATTTACACTTTCTGCAATTAGTTACCATACCTGCTCTTAGAGTGCACATTGATTTTCACCTTTTTTATATACTTAGAAAAGATTCCATTACTCGGCAGGACAAGCCTACAGGATAAAGAAAACTTCTCCGAACATAGTAGTGCTAGGCGCCTTATAAAGGCATGCCAAATTGAAAACAGTATTCTTGAACGAGAATTGACAAAAAACGCAAAAAATGCTAAAAAGATAGATAGTTAAAGAAAGTGGAATTGAATGTTTTTCTGTTCACGTTTTAACGTTTCAATGTGATTTCGATCGTTGAAACCATTCTTGATCTGTTTTCGCCTTCTCTCGGCGGCATTTCTTCGGTTCCTAACTCAACCTTGCCTACTTTCAAGTCTTTCATGAACCTATGCCTAACTATCTCTGCTACGTCTATGGCTGTTGTTATTGCTCGTCCTCTTGCCTTCAATGTGACTTCTTTGGTTTCAGATTGGTTGAAATTCGTTATGACTGCCAATGCATAGTTCATTGTAGGTTTGTTTCCAATGTATATGGTATTTAAATCTCTAGACATCCGATACACCTCCTGTTTTGCGTTATCTTCTTCAAGTGTTTTTTAGACGATATCGATTTTTCAGCAACTTGTTTGATCTGACTCGTAGATACAAACAGATGAACACGTTGCAATTAACCTTTATGGCAAGCAAGACCTTATTCGTTATCGCTGCGCTTATAACTTCACTTTATTCTCCATTATCTTTGAAGCGAAATGTTTGATTTAGTCACTGTGGGCAACTTCACCATAGACATAGTTGCTTCTAACAGGATAGCTAACCCATCACCTACCTTGGGCGGTCCACCAACATATGTCTCATTGTCAGCAAGACAATTAGGCTCAAGGGTATCGGTGGTTTCAAAAGCTGGAAAAGATTTCTCTGAAGAATATATTTCATGGCTAAAAGCGAATGATGTGGACTTGTCTGGATTAAAAATAGTCAAAGACGCTTCAACGACTAGCTTTGCTTTGCGATATAGAAACGGAAAACGCAAACTTCAGTTAAGAGATCAAGCACCACCCATACTCTTAGAAGACATACCTGCTTCTCTATTTTCAAAATCTATACACATATCGCCAGTTGCGAATGAAGTATCAAAAGAAATAGTGCATACACTAAGAACGCTGACAAATATCTTATCACTTGATCCTCAAGGATTTGTAAGAAAATTTGACAAAGAAGGAAACATGCGTCTAAGAGAATGGAAAGATTCTGACATTCTAGAGAAAATCGACTTATACAAATCGACATTGGAAGAAGTCAAAAAGATAACAGGAATATCTGATTTACGAATGAGTATGAAAATGATTCATGATATGGGCTCAAAAATTGTCTTGGTTACAAGAGGCGTAAAAGGATTAACGTTGCTTTTTGATGAGAAATTTTGCAGCATTCCATCCTGTAAACCAAAGGTCTTAAAAGACTATACTGGCGCTGGAGATACTTTGATTGGTGCTTTTCTAACAGAGTACGTTAAGGGTGAAAGCCCACTATGGTGTGCTTGTGTTGGCTCTGCGGCAGCTTCTGTTAAAATAGAGTCCATTGGACCTACATTGCTTGGTGGAAAGGAAGAAATCTATAGGAGAACTGCAAAAATTTTCAAGAAGGTGTGAGTTCTCAAAAGAAATAATATAAGGCTCATGTTATATGCACTACGTCAATACCAATTGAGGAGTAAGCATGGGACGTGTCGCTAAAGGCGTAAAATGCAGTATTGCTGGATGCGGTAAGGATGCAATTCGTTCACTTGCCACAGAGAAAGTTAGTGTTGCAGGATTAAAAGTCAGCGGAACAAGAAGGTCTTATCTTTGCAAAGACCATTACAAGGAGTATAAGAAAAGATCAAAGAAAGATAAGATGCTTGAGAAGTGGAGATATAAAGGATGAGAATCCTTCAACTGCACTCAGACTTTATAGAATATAAGCCCATAGGGAAAGAGGGCAAAGTTGTAGAAGAAGCAGAGAAGAAGTGGCAGAGATTTGAAGAACTTCTAGTCTTGTTTACATGTATTGAAGCAGGGGACGACGAAACGGTCGGTAGAAGAGCGATTGACGAAACCAAGCATGTTCTTGAAAGTCTGAAAGTTAATAGAATTTTGATTTACCCATATGCGCATTTAAGTAACAATTTGGCAAAGCCTATTGATGCTTTAAAAATACTTAGGGCAATGGAAGATTATGCGAAACAGGTTGGCATCGAAACATATAGGTCACCTTTTGGTTGGAATAAGCAATTTTCTATCGCTATAAAGGGGCATCCTCTCGCAGAAGCGCTGAAAATAATTACCTCAGCCGAAACCAAGGTTGAGAAAATTGCAGTTGCTAAGAAAGAATACTTAATTCTTGCTGAAGATGGTAAAACTTACTCTCCAATCGATTATAAGTTCAAGAAAAACGAGGAAGATTTCAGGCTTCTTGTGGAAAAGGAAGCCTTAGGCATGGAGATGAAAGGCGGTGGAGAACCAGAATACATTAGGCATATGAAAAAGTTTGGAATCGACTGGGAGACAATGTCTGATGTTGGGCATATGCGGTATGGGCCTCAAGCCTCATTGATTTTCGACCTTATAGCAGAGTATTCTGGGCATGTAGCTAATTCCATTGGAATCCCCGTTTACTCTTTGAAAGGAACAAACATGTTTAATCTTGACCTTCCGCCAGTTAGAGAGCATGCTGAACTGTTCGGTGACAGGCTTTATCAGGTTGATGTGGAGAAGAAGAGTTTTGTTATGCGTTATGCTGCTTGTCATCAGCAATTTGCGATTATCAAAGATTGGCAAATAAGTTATAGGCACTTGCCTTTTGGTGCTTTTGAAGTTGCAGACAGTTATAGGCTAGAACAGTCAGGTGAGCTTTTGCTTGGTTTCCGTGTGAGAAGAATGAACATGCCTGACTTGCATGTTTTCTGCAGAGATTTAGACGAGGCTAAAGAGTGGTCAATGAAACTGCATAAGAAAGTCTATGAGGAAATTAAGGCTTTGGGCGGAGACTATGTTTCTCTTTACAATTTGACTTCAAAAGAATTCTTCGAGGAGAACAAGGATTTCTTTAAGCAGTTAGTGAAACTGGAAAAGAAGCCAGTCTTGCTTTGCTTCTATCCGCCTGGAATCAACTACTATTGGACGCTAAACATTGAATATCACATAATAGACAAGATGAGTAGACCAAGAGAGATAGCCACGGTGCAAATAGACGTTGGAAACGCAGAAAGGTTTGGAATTAAATTCGTTGACAAGGAAGGAAAGGAGAATTATCCAATTATTCTTCACACTGCGATTATAGGAACTATAGAGCGCTATCTTTACACGATTTTCGATTTAGCCTTGAAGATGAAACATCCGATGTTGCCTTTGTGGCTTTCCCCAACTCAAGTGCGAGTGATTCCAGTGTCCGACAAATTTGAGAAAGATGCAGAAAAGATTGTAGAAAAGATTGAAAAGAATGATGTGCGGGTTGATGTGGATGACAGACCTTTGACAATGCAGAAGAAAGTTAGAGAGGCAGAAACTGAATGGATAAACTATGTTGTGGTTGTTGGTCAAAGAGAAATTGAGTCAGGTTTACTTGCTGTTAGAGATAGAATCGCAGATAGGATTAGGCAGATGAGACTTGAGGAACTAGTTACAGAGATTAGGCAGAACATGGTGGATAAGCCGTTCAAGCGGTCAGTGGTTCCTCGGCGTCTGTCAGAAAGACCACAATTCTAGTGCCTGTTTCGTCCGAAACAAGAAGTTTGCGGGTTATCACTATTTTGACTCATGGCCTCAAGGAGGTCCTAAGTCGTTATAGCATTGTATGAATAATGCTAGGTCTGTGCCGTCCACTAGTCCGTCGCATTTGAAGAATTGTGGTGGGTAACTGCCGAGGTCGCCTAGGTACATTGCGTTAGGTGGGGCCAAGCCATTGTAGCATTGTATCCACAGTGCCAAGTCTCTACCATCAATAACTCCGTCGCAGGCGAAGAACGTTGGAGCATTGTTAATTGGGCCGCCGAGATCACCCACCTTCGCTATGAGTATCCAGCCGTCTGTGCAATTATTGTCATCAATGTCTGTTTCGCCTAAGACTTGCTCTGCTACAGCGCTTATGGTGTAGTTGCCCTTAGCAAAACCAGTAGTGTTCCATGTGAAGGCTATGGTTGTAGAGTTTCCACTTGACAGTGTGACTTTTTGTGATGCAATAGCAGTCGAGTTGGCGTAGATGGTGACGTTGAAGTCTTCTTCATAGTGTCCTTGGTTTTGTATGGTTGCATTTATGCGGGTGGTGTATCCTTGTCCTATTGCTGTCTTGGCTGGTGTGATGTTGGTTGTGGCTATGTCTGCGATTGCGTATTGGATTGCGATGTTGTGGGTGCTGAGGGTGAATTCGAAGTAGATGAAGTAGTGAGTGCCATTTGTAGTGATGATAGGATAAGGTGGTGGAACTAGCTCGGTACCGTCTATGAATAGTTTGATTCCGGTTTTGTTCAATTCCATTGGAAGGGTGGTGTTAATATATGCTTTTTCTCCATCAGGACCTGAACTGGTAAAGTGTAGGGTGTTTCTGGTTGCAGTTGCGTTAGTAATTGTGGCGTTGCTTCTTATTGTAATAGTATATTCTTTTCCCTCTATTGTCACTGTGGTTTGGGAGATTAAGATTAGTCTGAATGTCGCGGTGTTTGCAGTCGTCTCCCCACCGTATCCTGAGCTTACATATACGGTGTAGGTGCCGAATCCCGCGTTACTAGGAAGTTTGAAGGTGAGGTGATAACTTCCATTGTTATCCGCTTGGGTCGAACTAGTAACGATTGAATCGCGAGAGGACGAGCCTAACCCTTCATAATCTATGATTTCGAATATTGCTTCTGCCTCGTTGCAGTAGGGTGTCCCCCCGTTCTTTGGCCAGTTGGTGTAGGCGTTGGCGTAGGCTGTTGTTGTTCCAAGAACGGCGTCTGTAGGTATTGGTATGCTGATTATGAAAGTTGGATTTGACCCTGGGGAGATTGTGACTTGAATTGAGGCAAATCCGAAGGGTGTGCTGTCATTATAATAGGTGTTAACTGTCATGAGTGCTCCATGTGGGTCAAGAGGGTCAAGGTTTGACACGTTTATTTTGAAGTATGCTAATGTTCCTCTTCTGAAGCTAAGTTGAGGACTACCTAAAAAGTCGCATGGAGTTACATTCCAAAGCTTCACGTATGGTACTGTTAGCGGAATAGTGCCCGTCGATAGTGTTCTTATGGTTAACAGTCTGTCTTCTGAAGTTTGCGCTTGTAGGCCTACAAAACCATCTTCAACTGGAACTTCATCTAGGGTTAGGTTTCCACAAATATGCAGAGTCACCTGCACAATAATCTTTTCTATCGCTATTTACGGTCAAGACTAGTCCGGAATTAGCTTGAAGCGTACGTGTGATGTTAACTGGAAATGCGTGACAACCTGTATTAACTATTGAAACCCATATTAGAAGGAGCGTCAACACTACTCCAAAGGCAAATCTCCCTAACAATTCTTCTTCACTCCGTAAGTTAATATAGTTAAGTACTAGATAGCATTTAACTATTAGATATAATTTGTGGATAAATCTTCTATCGCCGTTAATATTAGATACTACTAGATCCGAAAAAAGACTCTTCGCAAATTACCCGCATATCACATAAAAGAACAGAATTGAAAACCATTTTTATCAATTCCTTTCAAAACAGTGAAAACAAGCAAGGACTGAACTAACGTCCATTCCAAAATCAGACATCTAAAACAAAAGATTCCTTCGACAGTTGATAATGAAAACAAAAAATTTTCTGAGTTTTCATCCAAGAGAGAGACACAAGAAACTGCATACGCATTTAGGCAAAAAGTATATCTAACGTTTGCATAATATTCTATGGTTCTACAGGAGTAATGTATTATGGAGAAAGAGCTTTTCATCTATATCGACGGCAAATTCTACCCAAAATCAGAAGCAAAAATTTCGGTTTATGATCATGGCTTACTATACGGCGACGGAGTATTCGAAGGAATAAGAGCATACAACGGCTCCGTTTTCAAATTAAAAGAGCACGTAGACAGACTCTACAAATCAGCACACACAATAATGCTGCAAATTCCCATGACAAAAGAAGAAATGACAAAAACCGTCATAGAAACACTGAAGAAAAACAACCTAAAAGAAGGCTACATTCGCTTGGTGGTTACAAGAGGAGTCGGCGACCTCGGACTTGACCCAAGAAAATGTGCTAAGCCTACTGTGATAATAATTACACAACCATGGAAAGTACTCCACGGAGACGACGCAAAAGACAAAGGCATCACAACAATGATTTCATGGGTAAAAAGAGACCCAGTCGATGCAACAACACACGAAATAAAATCGCTCAACTACCTAAACAGCATTCTAGCAAAAATCGAAGCCAACACCGCAGGCGTAGACGACGCCATATGCCTCGACAAAACAGGCTTCATCTGCGAAGGAGTAGCAGAAAACATATTCATGGTCAAAGACGGCGAAATCGCCACACCTCCAATTTGTACAGGAGCCCTAGACGGAATAACCAGAAGAGTAGTTATACAATTGGCAAGAAAGCTAGGCTACAAAGTAGAGGAAAGAAACATGACTCCAAACGAAATGTTCAACGCAGACGAAGTATTCTTCACAGGAACAGCAGCAGAAATCGCGCCAGTTAGAGAAATAAACAAACGAATAATAAACGACGGAAAACCAGGCCCAATCACAAAACGACTAATGCAAGAATACAGCAAGCTCGTGAAAGACCCAAAAGAAGGAAACCCAATCCAATAGAGCATTTTCTAAGCATGCTTTGACATAAACTGCTCCAATTTATCAAAGGCAACTTCAAGCGTTTCAAGTGGCGGCAGAATAACACCTCTGAAATGCCCCGAACCATGCGGCACACCAAAGCCTGAACCATGCACCACAAGAACTCCAGTCTCCTCTAACAATTGAAGAACAAATTGTTCGTCAGTCCTCCATTTTGAGCCAATCCCATCAACCTTTGGAAACACATAGAACGCACCTTCTGGTTTGGCGCAACTGATTCCTTCAATTTTGTTTAGGCGCTTCCAAGAATAGTCTCTTCTTTCGCGCAGTTTTTTAACCATCTCTTTAATGTGGGTTTCTGGTCCCCTCAACGCTGCAGTAGCGGCTTTTTGCATCGGAGTATTCGCTGACAACCTAATTCTAGCTTCTTTCTCAACACATTCCTTAAGCTCCCTTAACTGACCATTGGAATCATGAAAGTATATGTAGCCTAGCCGCCATCCTGTCATGAGATAGGTTTTCGAGAAGCCATTCAACCCAATAACTGGCACATCTTTTGCTATATGAGATGTAGTTACAAACTCTTTTTCGTATATGATTCTGTCATAAATTTCATCGGAAAGAAGCGGAATATTGTGTTCTCCTGCTAAATCCACTATTTTTTTCGAGATCTTCTCACTACACAATGCGCCAGTAGGATTGTTAGGATTTATGACAACTATCCCGCGTGTCTTATCGTTTATCTTCGATTTTAGATCGTCGATGTCTGGTTGCCACCCACTTTCTTCCACAGTCTTGTAGGGAACAGGAGTTCCTCCAAAAAAACAGGCATAAGAAACATAAGGTGGATAAGATGGGCCTGGAACCAGGATTTCTGTGCCTTCATCCACTATTGTTGCCATTATCATTTGTATAGCTTCCGAGACCCCTTGTGTGACGATAACGTTTTCTGGCAGAATTTGAACATTGTTTACTCTCTTTTCTTTTTCACATATTGCTTCTCTTAGTTCTTGTAGGCCCTCAGAGGGCGAATACCAGTTAGAGCCTTCTTTCACCGCGTTGAAGAGTGCCTGTTTAATGTGTTCTGGTGTGTCAAAGTCATATTTTACTGGGTCGCCGATGTTTAGGTAGATGATTTTCTTTCCTTTCTTTTCCACTTTTTTAGCGTGAACTATTATATCGCGTATAGCGTACTCGATGGTACGTACTCTTTTTGTAGCTTGAAACATTGTTGTGCAACTCGTTGTTTTGTTGAGCTAGTTTTCTTAAAAGCTTATTGAATTTGTTTATTGAGGAGGCGGAGTTGTATAAAGAGAGGATGCCACATACCCTTTTTCAGCGTATACTGTGATTGTGACGTTTCTGCCGCGATAGTTGGTCCAATCCCATTGGCAAGTGAATGTAACTGTTGAGCCTGGATTAAGCAAATACGGAAGTGATGGTGCCACGTTAGACATTTGCTTCACTGTCCCGTTTTCGAAGGTTACGGTTATTTTTGTGATGTTGGCACTTTCAAGTGAGTGTGCAGAGTTTCTGACTGTAACATCGAAAACGTATGTATTTGTAGAGTCAAAAGTAATGCTAGTAATTGCCAGGATTTTTGGTATGACTTCGACAAATTGTGCTACACCGTTTTCCTCTGTTTTTACGGTGATTGTGACGTTTCTGCTTTGATAGCCTGTCCAGTTCCATGGACATGTGAATGTCATATGTGTATTTGGTTGCAGAGGAAATGGTAGCTGAGGCGATACTGTTGTTCCATTTATTTCTTTGACTGTTCCGTTTTCGAAGGTTAAGGTTATGTTTGTAATACGGACAAAGGTGTAATAAAGAGCCGAGTTGCGAACAATAACACTAAAACGAGTCATGTTTGCTACATCAAAAATAGCATCTGTGATTTCTATTGGAGACGGTGTAGCCTTACTATAACGGACTGTATAGTTCTGTGCTGTGAAAATGGAGACTATGACGTTTTTTCCTCGGTAGTGTGTCCAGTTCCATAGGCATTCAAAAGGTTGTGTAAAGTTTCGGTTCAGTTTGTATGGCAGCACTGGAGTTATTTGGGTTTTGTCTATCTCTTTTTCAGTTCCGTTTTCTAAAGTCAAAGTTATTTTGTTTATATTGACGGAAGTTGATGATTTCTGGCTGTTTCTAACCGTTACGTTAAAGTGAGTTATGTCTGGTTCTGAGAAGTGCACACTTGTAATTTCAACATCTAGTTTTGGAGTAGTCGTAGTGCTATAGGTTGTATAGCCTTGCGTCGTTTGGACCACTATAGTTATGCTCTTGTTCTGATAGTTTGACCATTCCCAAGAGCATTTGAAAGTCTGGGTTTTGTTTGTCTCTAGATTATATGGAAGAGCTGGAGAAACTTGATCTATTGACAATCCTTCGATGGGCAATGTTATTTGGGAGATGGTTACGTTAGCGGCAGATGCTTGAGAATTTTGAATTGTGAGGTTGAAGTGAGTGAAACTTATTGAAGAGTTGAAACGAGTCTCTAAAATCCTTAAGCCTACAAGTGGAAGGGGGGCAGTTTCATATGTTGGACCAGAGCCACCATCAATAAATGCAATTACTCCGATATTTTGGCCGGTGTAGTTTGCCCAGTTCCACGTGCACTGAAGGGTTATGTTCTGAGCTCTTGGAATTGGGTATGGTAGTTCGGGAGATGTTTGAGTTATGCTGTGAATTTTGTTGTCTGCTGTTGTCACGGCAATGCTTGTGATTTTCGCGTCTGATGGAGAATAGTATGGGGTAAGGAAGGTTACATTGAAGTAACTTGTGCTCTGATTTGAGAAATCCACACGGCTTATGGATAATGTAGTGTTTTTCGGATTGCTGACGCCAAATTTAAAGTAATAACCCATAACCATAAGGTAAGATAGGAATGCACCTAGTATGAGAGAGGCTGTTAGTAATATGATGAGTGAGAGTTTTGAAAGCGCTTTGACGTTTTTGGTTAGTTTCAAACTTTTCATCTCCCAGACTGTAGGCTTTATGGAATGGTTGTGTTGCTATTTCAAATTTCTTATGAGGTAGATAAAGTTTCAGTTGTCTTGAGTCGAAAATGATGTTGAATATTTGAGAAAAAGGTCTATAGCAATGGGTTATCTAGCCCCCTTATATATAGATGGCTAATAGGATGGCTTGCTTGTTATGTTGGTTGTAGTTGTTTTGCTCTTTCTGCTGCCTTTGTCACAGCGTTTATTATAACTGCCCTTATTTTGCCTTCTTCAAGCGCTAGTAAGCCTTCTATTGTTGTGCCTGCTGGTGTGACTACGTTGTCTTTAAGCTTAGCTGGGTGCTCGCCTGTTTCTATGACCATTTTAGAGGCGCCTAGTGTTGTTTGGGCTGCTAGTTGTAGGCTTATGTCTTTTGGTAAGCCTAGTCTTAGTCCTGCGTCTGCTAGGGAGTCTATTATTAGGTAGATGTATGCTGGTCCGCTGCCGACTAGTCCTGTGGCTAGGTTGATGTATTTTTCGTCTATTTGCATTACTTTTCCTATATGGCTTAGTAGTTCTGTTACTGCTTGTAATTGTTCCTTTGTTGTGTTTTCGCTTGGGCAGATTGTCATCATTCCTTCTCTAACGAAGCAGGCTAAATTAGGCATTATACGGATTGCTGGCACTTCTTTTGGCAGGTTTTTGGTTAGGAATTCTAATGTGACTCCAGCAGCTATGGAAGTTAGGATTTTGTCTTTTTTCATTAGTGGGGCTATTGTGTCTAAGACTTTCTTAACGTCGCCTGGTTTTACAGCTATTATTATGATGTCTGCGAATGTTACCACTTTCTTAACGTCGTCTATGCATTCGATTTTGTATGTCTGCTGTATGTATCTGCATCTGGTTTCGATGATTTCTTGTGCCATAATATCCTTAGGCGTATAAACGCCAGATTTTAGTAAGCCAGCGATTATGGCTTCACCCATCTTACCAGCACCGATAAGAGCAACCTTCAAAACCTTAACCATATACTAATCAACTCCAATTTAATTCAGCATATTCCACAAAACAAAGAAATAAGCCTTTATTCCGTGACCACCATAGATTAAGGGATGTAGCGAAAGGCAACGATAAGATTTAAATAGAAAAATATTTGTTGCTTCTATTTTGAGCTGATTGCTTGTCAATTGATTCGACTTCAAGTCTAAAAGATGAAGAAAAGCGAAAAGCACTCATTCGCATATCACAATTCGTTCTTGGAGATCAGATAGATGAAGTTCGAGATGATTTACAGGAAAACATAGTTGAGATGGCGTTGTTTTGGGGGACAAAGGAAGACCAGTTTGTTTCGAAAGAAAAGGCTGCAGAGTTAGTTCAAAAGGAAATCTATCTTATCGACTTTCCAGACTTAATTCTTGATGCTATTCTTTCAAGACTCTTGACAAAGGGAACTGTTGAGATCGATGAGAATGGACTCTATCGTCTGAGAGTCTCCAGAAGAACTGAAATTCAAGAACAATCCAAGAAAAGTGAAGAAAAGATCGGCTACATTAATGAACGGTTTATTCATAAATTAGAACGAGAATATGGGGAGAAACTTTCCCAAGAACAGAAAGAGGAAGCTTTAGAAAAAGTTCTACTCCTTCTTGACATCTCTGGTCATGGAAAAATCAGATGTTGTCGCTAGAGTAGCTACTCACAAGAATATTGAAGTGTTGCCAACTGAACTACCCATCCAAATTCTTAGTAAGATCCTAACTAGGATTAGTGAGGAGAAACTGCGAGAAGCTGAAAAGAGAACGATAGAATCCATGTTTAGGGATGCTACAGAGGACTTTTGTGCTTTCCTTTTCTCAGTGGCTCAAAACCTCGTATGTATCCAAATCCTCAATCTTGATCCTGAGTGTCAGTCATTAGAAAGAGAAGCCTTTAGGAGAAAGGCACTTTTTCTTGACACAAACGTTCTCATTGCACTTCTGTGCCCCACCAACTGGATGCACAAAGTGGCAGAGCATTTAGTGACCCTAACTCGGTTATTGGGAGCTAAGTGCGTCGTCACAAAAAGAACTTACCAAGAATACCTAATATTGCTTGACGAAGCGAACAATATTTATATGAAATGGCAAGCTCCATACCGTTTTCTTGAAAATGCTGACAATGAATTTCTCTCTTCCTTTTGGTTTGAAAAGAAGACTACTCCATCACAATCTTGGAGAGGTTATTACTATCGCATGAAACAGATTGAGGGTGTGTTGAAAAAACTTAAAATAGAGTATTATACTGAAAATGTTGATAAAGTCCTCAAGAATCCACATTTTGAAACAATCAGAGATGAAGTCGATTCGTGCTATAAAAAGGTCAAAAGAAAAAGAAAACGTAAAGAGGTTTGCGAACACGACGCATTTCACATGTTGCTTATGCGAGAGCTAAGAAAAAAGGATAAACTAACATTTTTGGGTCCAAATTACTGGTTTGCGACTGGAGATGAATCTCTTTTATGTGTTGATAACAAGATCAATACGTTGAGTGATTATTCAGACAAGACTCCTTCATCGATGTTGTGTGACTTGTGGCTCGAGATGATTTCGCCATTCCTTCCCATAAATGTTAGAGAAAAAGATGCTTACGAGGCTTTCTCAATGCTTATCAAACAACAATTTGCAATGATACCCTTTGAGATAGAAACTGACACTCTTCTTGAAATTCAGGGGAGTTGGATGAAATACGATTGGTTGGAAGCAAAAGACATTGTAAGAATCCAAAATGAGGAATGGACAAGGAGATACATAACTAAAGTCAGAGAAGCTCGAAAGGAAGGAGTTCCACCATCAAAAATGGAAGAACTAGCAAAAGTATTTGCTGACAAATTGGAAAAGGAATTGAAGATCATAAGAGATGAAAAACTCAAACAGCTATCACAAAAAATGCAAACTCTAAATGAGGAACAGATAAAGCTTTACAATGCTATCCAAGAGCAAAGGCAGACGATTGTAGTTCTACAAGAACTTGTCAAATCTAAAGAAGAAGAGCTAGAACAGAGACAAGATACTATAAAGATCCAAGAAAAGGAACTTGAGATAGAAACTCATTTTAAACGAATAATGAGAGTAATATCAGCAATAGCAGGGTTGTTCCTGATTGGTTCCCCACCAGCGTTTATTATTCTGAGGATTTTGCCAATTGACGTGACAACCGTCGCTTATTGCGCGGGTTCGTTTATAGTTGGAGCAATCCTGCTATATTTCGCAATAGCCTATGAAAAAGCAAAAGTTTCTCTTGAAGCTAAATTGAATTTATCAAAAAAGGCGAGCTAGCGAGCAATATTCGTTAGAAAAAACTGCGAAAAACCAGAAATAGACACGGTCTGAAAGAATGCGAGGTATGTCTGTAAAGGCTTTTGGTGTTTTTTCATTGTTTCTGTTATTGTCTGGTTAGTCTATTCTTAATGCTTTGATTTTCTCTAATGTAGGGCACTCCGTTCTGGTTCCAACCACACCTCTCATACACTGCATCCTTTAAACGTTCATGACAAAGTTCCAAATGTTTACTGTGTATGTATCTGGGACTATGAGTGCCATAAACTCTTGCATCAGCTTCAAACCCCTCTCATCTTTCATCGCACCTGCCATTTCTTTCTCCAAGTCTGCTAAGCTCGCATACTCAAATATCGAAACATACGTCCCGTAGACGCCGCCAAACATTTGAGTAAAGATCTTCCCCGACTTAAACTTGAACATCTTTGGATTATCTTTTGCATATTTAAGAAACTTCTTCTACAATGGCATAAACTCACTTTGCTTTTCTGTTTTAACCACATATGTTTCTACGTAGAAAATAGCCATTCTTTCACCTCCTCTTTTTATAGGCTGCGTATTCTGTTTCAAGTTGTATTAATAATTTGGGAATACCCTCTAAGATGGCTGCTTACTGATGTTTCCGCAGCGTTTCCCAGACATCTGGAAAATCTATTCCCAAAGCCTTGACTTTCTCTAAAGTCGGCACACCATTTTGGTTCCATCCACGTCGCTTGTAGACAGCATCCTTTAGTCTTTCATACTCTGCTTCCCTATACTTCCTAAGAATACTTATTTTTTCTTCTGTTGACTTGCCCCATGGGTCGATGCCAAGTTTCTCCTCAAGCTGCCTATCATAACGTTCGGCACGGCTTTCATACTCTTCCCTTGTCACTGGTCCAACCGCACGGTAAGGTATGACATCATATTGCCTTGTGCCAAATCCCATGCGCAAATTGAAAATGCGCTGGAAATTGTAAACCTTCTCACTCATCGCTATGATGTCGTCTGGTGTGGTCTTCTTACCCGTGACAGCAGAGAAGAATCTGGCATATCTTTTAACGTGAATCATAACCTTAGCTGGCTCCTTCGACTGCTTATTCTCAGGCGGAACAACATCATTCCAAGGCAACTTGCATAAACCATTCAAACCAAACCAAGTGCGGAACATTGGGAACCAATGCAAGTTTTCAGCCTTCTGCTCAAAAGTAGGCATAAGATTATGCACCATGTCGAGGAATATTAGCCAAGCTTCGTCATGTTGAGGTCCCTTTACTGCAAGTCCATAGCCACCTTGCTGCGCCAAAGATTCCTTAGTCACATATTCAGAAAATTCCAAGCCCTTAGCTTCCATGCCAATATCCTGCATAATCTTAGGGTCAGCACCATATTTTTCTGCAAAAATTTTCTTCATTCGCCTTATGCCTTGACCCGTTACAACTCCGAAGCCTTCGCCCCTTGCCATTTGATGAACCAATTCCAACGCTGCTTCTTTATTACCAAATCTTAGGTCCAAGCCTCCAGTTGCCTTCTTGTTTATTAACCCCCTTTCATAGCATTCCATAGCGAAAGCAGTGGCAGTACCAACAGAAATCGTGTCCAAGCCATAAATGTCACAGTAATAGTTCATCTCGATAACATAGTCTGCATTAAAGATGCCACAGTTGCTGCCAACCCCAGCAATAGTTTCATATTCTGGACCATTCACGAAAACCTTCCGCCCTTTATACGGACCAGTTTTGAGCTCGAAGTCTTTTACACCATGTGCGCAAGCCAGAGAACAGCCCATCCAACAGCCGTCAAAACCCTTGTGAAACTTCTTCCGGTAAACTTCTCTGCCCAAATTGTCTCCTTCAAAATGGCTACCAAACCTAAAGTTGTTCGTAGGCAGAAGATCAAATTCATTCATTATTGACACAAGGTGAGTGGTTCCAATTGCCGCCATTTCATTCTGCTTCGGGTCAAGTTCTCGTATTTCTTGGTTGTAGATCCTCCCAATCTCTTTAACCGTTTCTGGGTCAGCAGGACCATTGCTTTCAACAGTTATCGGTCCAGAATATTTGACAACTATGGCCTTTATCTTCTTGCCGCGGAGAACCGTGCCTATTCCGCCTCTTCCAGCTTGCTTGTACCTATGCATCTTGCGACCAGAATCATAGAATGAGAAGTTTAGACAGCCCATCAGCGTGTGCTCTGCTCCTGGACCTGAAGAGACCGTTGTGATGCTTCTGGGGTTGTCGCCTCCATACTTCTTAGCCAAAGCTTCTATCACTAAATGGGTTTCAGAAGACAATTTAGAAGCATCTTCAACCTGAACCACACCCTTGTCGCCATCGATAAATATAACTACTTCAGACTTTGGTTTTCCCTGAACCTCAAGGGCGTCCCATCCTGCAAATTTCAAGTAGGGGCCAAAGTATCCGCCGACATTGGAGTCTACGACAGTTCCTGTTAACGGCGATATTGTGACTGCAATGCTTTTTCCGCTACCTGGATAAACTGGTGTCCCGCCTAATGGGCCACAGGCGATGCAGACCTCGTTTTCTGGGGCGTCCCATTTTACGATTCTATCCTTGGGCAAAGCGTTCCAGAGAAGCCATAGGTTGAAGCCTCGGCCGCCTATAAAAATGTCTTTCATCTTCTGTGAGACTGGCTTACTTGCTATTTCATTGGTTGAAAGATTAACGTGTAATGTCCTATTGTTGTAGCCTCTTTCAACCTTGCTTAGTTCGTATTTGAACTCGGCAATTACCAACTCTTTCACCCTAATGCAAATGAGAAGCAAAAAGCTATGCGGAACATGCACATAGAGCTTTCGCATATAACTAACTTGGAGTGGTTCTCGCTCTCTATGCTCAGCAGAATTCAAAATTATTTTTTTGTTCTTCTTCTTCACTGAGAACGCTTATTAACTTAGATGGGTAGCAGTATTTTTCGGCGGGTGAGTGGGGGCTCACCTCCACCCGTTCCGCCAATTGAAAATATAAACCCCGGGAGTACGGAGGTGAAAAAAGAGTGAATTTCAAGTTTGATGCGAGAGATTTGGCATTATTCGCGCTTTTTGCAAGTTTGTATACGATTTTTAATGTTGTTCAAATGACTGCCACGGGCGGATACACAATTTATGGACCGATTCAGTTTCGCGTTGCAGACAGTTTGATTGCTTTATCAGCTTTGTTGGGATGGCCTGTTGTTACTGGAGTAACTGTTGGATGCTTCTTGACAAATGCCTACTACTTCCTCGGACCAGTGGACGTGATATTCGGACCGATAGCAAACCTCATTGCCGCTAGTCTTATACTACTACTTCACAGAAGGCAGTTTTTCGCTTGCGTTGTCGGCGCCTTGCCAGTAGGCTTTATTGTGGGCGGCTATTTGTGGACGTTTCCGTTTCTGGTACCAGCGTTTCTTGAATCTATGCCAGCGTGGACAACAATGATTGTGATGATTGTGCTTATCACCATTAGCAGTCTAATCGCTATAGCGGGAATCGGCTACGCTTTGCTTAGAGTTATGAACAGACCTGGAATAATTGAGTCGTTGAAATCTCGTGGACTAAAAACAGTGAGTTGACGTGAAAACATGTATGCCTATGTGCATACTATAGCAATATGTTTATTAAGTATTACTACACAATATTAATATGACTGTTTCCGAGAAGGTTAGATGATCATGAGTAAATGTGATAATTGCAAGCACGCCATCTTCTCCTCTACGAGATGCTATTGTAGCAAACTGGAACAACCTGTAGCAAAAGTGAAAAACTGCCCATTCTTTGAAGAAGAACCAAAAATCTACAAACTGTATGTAAGAGCATAAGCATTCAGACGACTATTTCATCTCACTAATCGGCTGTACAAAAACCGCATATTAGCCTCGTAAAAAGGCTTGAACAAGATCCAGTCGGCAAATGGCTCAGGTACAGGCTGGTTAGCAGCGTCATCTGCAGTACCCTTTTCAGTCACGACTTTTTTGGCCTGCTGGATAAGTGTGCGAATATATAGTCGCATCTTATCCAAGTCTTCCCTATCTCCTACTGGTCCGTGGCCTGGCACTACCACCTTTGCCCTTAGATTCTCTAACTTGTCCAAAGCCGATAACAAAGTCTCGGGGTCACCATCGCCGAGATATGGGTGGCTCCGTACGAACAGCAAGTCTCCGCAGAACAATACACTTTCCTGTGGTAAGAACAACACGCAGTCATTCTCAGTATGTCCACCACCGACTTCAATGAGTTGAGCAGTTCGGTCAATCCCGTGGAATGTCATCATACCATTGAAAGTCAGATCAGGTCGACACATCCGTATCTCGGGAAGCGAGGTTAAGATACCTTGCCAGTAGGGCAAAAAGAACGCCGCTATCTTCCGCTTTTCCGGATCCTCACTTCTGGCAAGAGTCTTCCACTCCTCAAGACGTTCATGAGCGCACTTCTGGTCTGCCTCTAGTTCAGCCTGTCCCAATGTTGTGATTAGCTCACGTGTACGCGTGGTAGACACTATAATGGCTTTGGTGAAGACTTGGTTGCCGCGGATGTGGTCATTGTGGTAGTGACTGTTTAACACGTAGTGGGGCGCCCGCCCCGTAAGAGCTATGGCTGCGGTACGTAAGTCATGGGCTGCTTTAGGAGTTATTCCGGTGTCGAAAACGAGAGTCTCATTTCCCAAGTCTATGACACCTGCGTTACAGATCAACCAACCTCTATCCTTGTGAAAAGCAGCGTAGACTCCGTCGGCGAGTTGCTCAATTCGGAAATGCTTTGATGTCGGTAAGGGTATTTTTCTGGTCATGATTCCTTCCTTTTGACCAAGTTTTCTTTGCTTATGAAAGGAAGATTGTTTCTCGTATTTAGTTTTTACATGAATCGTTCAAGCCTAGTCAATCCAATGATTTCGTCGAATTCCAAGCCTAAAGCATCTAAGACTTGGTCAAAAGTTGAATGCAAATAGCCCACATACTTATCTACATCTATTTCGCTATTTGACGCCAATTCAACTGGCTTCACATGAGGCTCCTTGGTAACTTTAACGAAACTGATCAAATCTCCAGCCTTCAACTCACGTCCATTCTTCTCTAAAATCTTAGCCGCCTTCACATGCTGAGGAGTAGTCTTAGTGTAAGCGCGTACATGTTCGCCCATAACCACATGAAATGCTAGTTCATCTAGGCTTTTCCATTCACGTCTCTTCAAACGTGTGTAACAGTCCACAACAATTCCCTTAATATCTTTCTTAGCCGCTTCAAACTCTGCAGGCGACTTCACTTTCCCAAGTCTTTCCTTCATTTGGTCAAAAGCGTCTTTAATGAATTTTGGAATATGCTTCTTCTTTCCCGTTAAACCTTTCACATCAACACTACCGTCTGGGAAGATGCCTAAATAATTCTTCTTACGTGAGCTAAAGACAGCATAGCGGTATGTCTTGTCTACGTCTAAGCCCATCTTCAATTCTGCTTCGCTCCAGTGTGCCAACTCGCTCATCTGCTGCTCTGAAGGATTCTTTAGGAAAATACTGTCTGTATCGCCGTAAATCACATCGATACCCAGCTCTCTAGCCTTATTCATAATCATAGTAATCGAGTGTCTTCCAACCGATGCCGTTGCCTCAGCCACGGGTGGACAGTAAAGGTCAAAGGTTTCTGCGCCAAAAACGCCATAACTTGCGTTTAATATGACTTTCAGAGCGCTCTGAATTACATCGTACCAACTACGCAACTCTTTTCCTAAGGCTTTATCTCTAGACTTTGGCTTATACCATGCGACACGCAAGTCACGAAGCGAACCGATTAATAGGCTTTCAAGGGCGCGCTTCTTAGTGCAAACCCAATGTGGAGTGTCAGGAACCCTATTATTTTGGCATTCTTCATGTTGACACAAGATTGTTTGATAACCCAGATTCCAGACCTTAATAATCGAGGGATATAGACTTGCAAAGTCCATTACAGCTACATTGAAATGAACGCCAGGCACTGGTTCAACAACAATTGCGCCTTTGTACTTTTTACCTTTAATAATGGCTTTTGTGGCTGTCTTACCCTTAACAGCAATAATGTCTGCTGTATTTGGAATCAGCATACCACGTCTACGATGCTCTGCATGCATAAAATTGCGAATCCACCGTGAAACCCCCTGTCTGCTTACATCTTCCATTGGCATGCGACTGATGCGAGCTAAGACAAGGATTAGTTTCATGGGTAAGTCGTCGTCAAAACTTGTCAGTTTGAAGGCTATTTCTGCGTCGCGAAAACAGTATGAGCCTAATTCAGTATAGGACAGTTCGCTTAGTGGACGGGACAATTTGATTTTTGTTAAGCTGATAAGTGCTTTGCCAACATCGTCTAGTGTTACGTCTTTGTAACGGTTGCTGAAAGCATAAATCTGTATGGAACGGTTGTAGAAGAATTTGTACAAGTCAATGTGAACCCCATAACGCAAGAGGCAGACTCTCTTACCTAACTCAATTGGAATCTCTCTCTGTGGAAAGCCAAGGTTCAAGGCTCTATGGGTTAAATATCGCAAATCAAAGTCGTCACCGTTGAAAGTTATGACAAATGGATAGGTTCGCAAAGCCTCGAAAATGGCTTTTATCAGTTTTTCTTCGCTGTCAAAATATTCGACGTTTATGTCTGCCTGAATCTTCTCTGAGCCTTCTCTTACGCCTTCTCGCTTTAAGAGTAGGATTCGTTTGGTGCCGTCTGATCCATATAGGCTTGCACAAATCACTTTTTCAGCTGCTTCACGTGGGTCGGGTATCCGTGTTGGGATAGGCGAATAGACTTCAATGTCCAATGCTATTCGCTTAAAAGTAGGTGCTGGATACTCAAGTAAACGTGACCAGCGTTCAACATGCTCCAACTCTTCCACAGATTCACTTTTGAACAAATCAAATGCCTTCTTCGTCATTGCCTCCGCAGAATCAATACATATAGGTGTCAATATGCCATTCTTGATTTCGTATGGCATACCAGGCGATAGATCACGGTCGTATATGTAGCATTGATAATATTTTATTGCGGCTTCCCAAACCTTCGCTTGGTTTTCTAAGCCTGAGATTTTTGAGTAATCTTCTGGTATAATGTCTCTTATACAGCCTTGCGGGCGTCCTCCAATTGCCAGAGGATCTGATGCCACAACCTTTGTCAAGTTTACTCTTCTATCTAGAAGTGGATCATATTTCTCCACTGACTCGAAGTGGTCAAATCCGCGATGTGATGTTAAGCGTGGGATTTTTTCGAGGTCTGGGGGTGAAAGGTTTGTTAATAAGTAAGGTTTGTGCCCGCTTGTGTCATGCCAGAAAATGATTTTTTCAGACTTGGGCTCGTATAATTTGACTAGGACAGAGCCTTTCTTGCCATCATAAGTGGCAGACACAAAGTATGAACATGACAAATCTTTTGCCGTGACTGGTTGAGAAGTCTTTTTCTCTTCTTCTTTACATGCTTCCATTTTTGAAAAAGATGGCAATGCCTTTGGCTCTTCTTTCGCTGTTTTAGTAGTTGCAAAGAAGTCGTCCAAGCGGCTCTTTGACATTTCTCTTTTCAGTCCCATTAAATATATTCCTTATTCACTAAAAAACTCTATGACTTAAATGGCTTATCTAAATGCAGGCTTTTTATTATCCTTATATTACATTCATGCTTGGTCAATGAAAGTGCTGAAAGATGCTTGGGCTCTTGCTATCGAAACCTATAGTTGGATAGAACTGCGAAGACTAAACGAACGCCTAGCATTAGACAAGACAGCAAAACAATTAGAAATAAAAGATGCAAAAGCAATTCGCCTAGCACATAAACTTGTATACGAAACAGTTCGTAGACAAAACTTCATCGACTATCTCATAAACTCACTCTTAAAGCCCCGTTCATTAGACGATTTGAAGCTAGGACTGAAAGCGTTTCTTCGACTATACACATACGAAACAAAATGGTTAAGACAAGATTTTGAAAAAGCTGTAAACATAGCTCGAATGGGACGCTCAATTCTAGGATGGCACAGTTTTCAAGAAATCGAAGAGGTTTTAGGCCAAATACTAACCGCAAACCCTACTTCCCTCCTGCACAAACTACCAGACGAAGAGAAAACCACTCTACTAACCTATCATCCCTCTTGGTTTGTAAAATATTGCTCCAAACTTTTCGGAAGAAAAGAAGCCCTAGCCTTCTTAGAAGGCTTAGTGAACGTCAAACCCACCTACATAAGAATAAACACACTCAAAACATCCGAAGAGACAGCGACTAAAAAATTAGAAAATGAAGGAGTCTTCTTAGAAAGAGATGAAAAACTGAAACACGTATACAAGGTGACTAGGAGTCAACATGCCATTACAAAAACTGAAAGCTTCAATCAAGGACTTTTCTACATTCAAGACAAAGCAAGTTGCCTAGCCACAGAAATCGCAAACCCACAAAGCGAAATGACAGTTCTAGACATATGCGCTGCACCTGGAGTAAAAACAACTCATCTAACACAACTAATGAAAAACAAAGGTGCCATCTACTCTGTTGACTACTCGCAAAGAAGAATGAAAATTTGGGAAAAAGAAGTAAAATGCATGGGCGTCAAGATTGCTATGCCAATAGTTGCAGATGCAAGAAAACCCTTGCCCATAAACGCAGCTGCAGACATAATAACTCTGGATCCACCTTGCACAGGCACTGGCACCTTCGCTGGAACACCTTCAGCAAAATGGCGACTGACAGAAAAATCTGCGGAGAGTATGGCCAAAATACAGTGGGAAATGCTGAATCACTGCAATGAATATGCGAAAGATGGCGGCAGCATAGTCTATTCTACTTGTAGCATCACTTTGGAAGAAAATGAAATATTGATTGAAAAATTCTTGAAATGGCATCCAGAATTTACATTAGTGGAAACTTTGCCGAAAATAGGTTTCACAGGGTTCAGAGGACAAACAAAGTGCCAAAGATTGTACCCGCATCTTCATGATTGCAACGGATTTTTCGTCGCAAAACTTCAGAAGTCTTAGATCAATCTAGTTAACACTATTAAAAAGAAGGGAGTACGCTGGAATGCAGACGCTTATTCCATTTTTCTTGGTTTTTCGCTGAAGTACGCCCAGATCGCTAGCACGAGCAGTGTAAGGACCATCCCAGTAAACCCTGAAACTATCCATTTACCCGATATGTTTGGAAGAGCCGCCAAGATCGCAGGAACCACTGCATCATAGAGAACGTTCGCTAAAATTCCAGCGACAAAGCCTAAAATGGCAAAGATCCCTAATATTTTTATTCTTTCACTCATTGCAGTCACCTTTAGGCTACCTTACGCCCTATGCTTTATATTTTAGTGCTTTTTTAGGTTAACTTACACAATTATGTCTATTTGACCAATTCAGACTCTAGCGTCTTTGCATATGAAGTTTAAAGAGCAAAGCAACGGTAAAACAGAAATATATGCCTAGATATATACCAGAATATTTTGAGCATATTAACAATGTAATAATACGCTCTAAATCTCCATCACTTCGGAGGAATATAATTTGTCCGAAAAATTTGCTAAAAAATGGGAAGATAGACAAGATCAAACACCAATTACTTCAAAACTCAAAGAAGCCGTTCGCCCTCCAGGTCCATTGAAGCCACGACTAGATTTTGCAGTGAGACGCATCGAACTGCAGGTTCAAAGGTTAGATAAGGCAAGTGAGCGTTTCTCAGAACGCGACAAATCAATATTCGCCCGCATCGTAGACGCATATTCAAAGCACGACATGCCCCGCGCCAACGTATTTGCCAACGAACTAGCAGAGATACGAAAAATGGAAAAAATGATTATGCACGCAAGACTCGCTTTGGAACAAATTGTTCTCAGGTTGAGGACAGTCTCCGAACTTGGAGATGTCGTTACCACTCTGACTCCAGCTGTAAGCGTCTTGCGTAGTGTCAGATCAGGAATGTCTAGCATATTTCCAGAAGCAGAAAGAGAATTGGGATCAATTGGGAATCTACTCAACGGAATAATTATTGACGCGGGCCAAAGCAGTGGATTGACAATTAACTTTGAATCAGCAAATGAAGATGCCCAGAAAATATTGACTGAAGCAGCGACAGTGGCAGAACAAAAGATCAAAGACAAATTCCCAGAATTGCCTGCGGGGCTACCAAGTTTAGGCGAAGCGGCTCCAACAGAGGCATAAAACAACAGAGGTACATTGAACAGGAAAAAGGGGATTATGTATGTCTAAACCCTCTTCCAACCCCCTTCTCTTTATTGGCAAACCAGTGAAAGACGAGTATGGTCGCCAAATCGGACAAATAGCATCATTCATAGTTACCCCAAACGGACGAGTAGACAGCATACTTGTAAAACATGGGAACGGAGAATTTTCACGTTATCCAAGCGAACATTTTAAAGCACTTGATGATGGCATGATTCTTCTACCACCACTAAAACTAAAGGTAAAGTCACTTTGTGACGAAATACCACTTATATGGCGAAAAGATCAAGCCTTAACCGAAATTATGGAAACCAAAAAGTTTCCCACTGACATGGTTGACAGTTTTCACAAAAATTTTGAAGGCGCCCTAAATCAATTGAAGACAGAAGCCAAATCAACCATGGAAGAAATAGACAGAGAAATTAGCAAGTACGACAAGCAAATCAAAGATTTGAACTCTGCGCTCGTAAACTTGGAGATTGAACGGGGAATTGGCAGAACCGACGAGAAATCATATCAAACTTCCATGATAATGATACAAGAAGGCTTGAAGCAAGCGAGTTCAGAGAAAACAGATTTTCAAACCATGAGAAACACGTTGTCAAATATGCTGCTGGGAGAAAAGCCAGCCGCGGAAACTGAGGCTAAGAGCCAAAAGGAACATACTCCAGCTCCTATTCCTGCTCCTACTACTTCTCTTCCAGAGCCTCCAGTTGTTGTCCACGTTAAAACTGTGAGTAAGATAAGTCCCTAAAACTTGAAGAGTGCGCAGGGACAGTGATCAAAAATCTCTTTCGCCACCCTCCAGAAGTTGGAGATGCAATTTATCAGGCAATCTATAAACTTAAAGTTCAACGAGTTAGACTTGAACAGGTAATCGTTAGGTTACGCGAAAGAGATAAAATTCTTTTTGAAACATGCGTTACGGCAATTAAAAATCATAACAAAGAACGTGCCTTAATTTTCGCCAATGAATTGGCTGAAGTTAGAAAACTGTTAAACACTGTTTCGGCGACTCAGATCGTAATTGAACGTGTCATATTGAGGCTTGAAACAGTTAAGGAATTAAATGTTCTCCTCGGTGAGTTAAAGCCCTCACTTAAAGTGCTTCAAGGTGTAGCTCAATGCTTAGACAAGGTTATGCCTGAAATGGCATACGAGATGGACCAAGTAAACGAAAGCATTAGTGACGCTCTAGCCATTTCAAAAGTTACCTCTACCGAACCAATCGCGCACGAAGTAAAAACTCCTGCAAGTGAAGAAATAATGAAGGAAGTTTCTGAATTTCTACAACAAAAGGTAGCGGAGAATCTTCCTGAGCCGCCAATTTCTGCTTCTGCTCCAAAGGAAATTGAGTCTACAAAGAATGTGACGCAGATGGTTGCACTTACCACTGGTTGCTCCTCTACAGTAGGCGATCAAGAACAAACTTCCAAAACTTACGTAGAACTGCAACGACTTTCTTTAATGGTGAAACATTCCTCGTCATTGGAAGATATGGTTCTGGAATACGCGAAGAAACATGAGGGGCGAGTGGACGTTATGCAGTGTGCGCTTGAGTTAAATGCCTCGCCAAAAGATGTGGAGGAAGCGCTCGAAAAATTGGGCGCACAAGGCAGAGTAGAGGTTCAAAGGTGATCTTATGAGTGCTTATCAGGAACTTGAAAAAATAGCAACTGCCCATGCGATGGAAGCCATCAGACTTGACAGGCAAGGAGCACGTGGAATGGCTATTACAATGTACCAGAAAGCCATAGAGACACTTCTAAAATTGGTTCACTTATACCCAGACTATGGACTAAACCAAGTTTACATTCAAAGGGCCATGGCATATCAAGAAAGAATAAAAGTTTTGCAAGTTGGCGGCCCAGCAGAACCTGTGGGCGAAACATCGTCTGGCACAACGGAAGCACCGCAAAAACTTGACAAAGCAAGCTATGATGAACTTGTTCTGAAAGAAAAACCATGTGTAAAATGGGATGAAGTAGTAGGTCTAGAACCCGCGAAAAGGGCGGTTAAAGAAGCCATTGTATATCCTGTTTCAAGACCAGACCTTTTCCCATTAGGATGGCCGAGAGGAATTCTTCTTTTCGGTCCACCTGGCTGCGGAAAAACTCTTTTGGCTGCAGCAGTGGCTACCGAAATCGATGCCAATTTCATTTCCGTGGATGCCGCGTCTATAATGTCGAAGTGGCTTGGTGAAGCTGAGCAAAATGTGGCTAGGCTCTTCAACTCTGCAAGGAAATTTGCTGACAATGGACGTCCAGCAATAGTTTTCATTGATGAATTAGATTCATTGATTGGAATGCACTCTAATGAGGTGGGTGGAGAAACTAGAGTGCGAAATCAGTTTCTTAAAGAAATGGACGGTGTAATAGACAAGGGGAAAAACATTCATGTATATGTTATTGGTGCCACAAACAAGCCATGGGATTTAGACTGGCCTTTCATAAGGAGATTTCAGAAAAGAATTCTTGTCCCACTTCCTGATGACCACTCACGTTTAAGTATGTTCAAGCAATATACGACTAACTTGAATTTGGCCTCTGATATTAACTTGCATGAATTGGCTAGATTATCCGAAGGTTTCTCTGGAAGCGATATACGTGACGTATGCCAGTCAGCACATCTGAAAGTTATTGGAGAATTTTTTGAGTCAGGTCAAGCAAATAATAAGAAAGCTCAGCCAAGACAGTTATCAATGGATGATTTCAAGCATATATTAGAGGAAAGGAAGCCGAGTGTGTCACCAAAGATGTTAGAGATGTATAACCAATGGTTTGAAGCATTCAAAGCCCTATAGGCATAAAAACCCTGATTGGAAAGGTTTGGAGAAAACCTAGTTTTCCCCTTAATAAAAAACCGGAAAACTCTCCTTTCTCTTTTAGGCGGACTCTCCAAACCCCAAAAATAGGGTTATAGGGCCTTTCAAACATTCTTTTTATGCTCTTTAATCGAAGCTCCCAGTTTTTCATTCACTAAATTAACTAATTTTTCTGGTTCTTTGAATGGGCTAATGTAGGGAATTTGTAACTTCGTTGCTTGAGATGGAAGAGGACCAACAAAGGCTAGTATAGGCTTGTAGCGTTTCGACGCTTCTAACACTTCTTCCATTGTCTTAGCCGCAATAATCTTGTGTACACTAGATTCTTTTTCAACCACTTTTCTGAAGCCTTCAAGGATTAGTAGGTCAAAATTGTTTTCGCATATTCTTGCGATTTGGTCTACGCTGAACTTTGTGGTGTCAACTTTTTTGATGATAGCTATTTCATGTGGCGCTACGCTGGCTACAGTTTGCGCTCCAGCTTTTGTGTATCTCCATGTGTCTTTTTGCTCTGCATCCATCGTGAAATCTTCTTCTGGAATATGTTTTATCGCAGCAACTTTTCGTCCTCTTTTTGTCAATCCTTGAATTATGGTTTCTATAGCTGTTGTCTTGCCAGATTGCCTACTTCCAACGACCGCAATTATCAAACGGATCACCATTTTGGAACAAGGTAAGAGGTGCTAATCTTTATGTTTTCGGGTCTATCAATAGTAGTTTTTAGATTCCTATCCCAAAAGCCTCTGCAAATCTTTCAATTCTGCCAAATTCTCTTAGGAAGTCTACGCCTCTATCAGTGAGGAGATAATGCGTTTTATCTTCCTCTTTACTTTCCGTTATAAGCCCCAATTTGATTAGCTGATCCAGGTATTTTTTTAGTCTGTCATGTGAAAGGTTAGCTCCGTAGAGGATTTTTGTGGGCCCGGATTTTCCGCCTTCTGACCTAATTGTGCGTAACATATCTAAGTAGATGCGAGTCTTAGATCGGTACGCTTTCTCTGAGGTCATTCGGCTTGGCTCACCTGCATCAACATAATTAGCAAGAAGAGAAAACCTATCATATTGACAAAGTGACCAAACAAGTAAAGGAATAGTGTCTCTTCAGTTGCAAATAGGAAGAACAAGTGACTAAGAAACATACATAGAAAACCAAGTGACACTAACACCGCGCCACTGCTTCGCTTCACAGCGGAATTGATCACAGATCTTGCCATCACATATGCAAGTAACACTGTTGCTAGTAGTTCTAAGAAGGGGCTATAAAATAGCGGAAACAGGGCTGGTGTTACTGTCTTCAATTCATCTGTTGCTTTAGTTTGGTAAGTGTATGTTATAGCAAACAGTGTATAGGCAATCAATTTTATTGAGGGATAAACGATTCGAGCAGATTCTATGATTGGTTTGATACGTCCTTCTTCTTGAATAATAACAATGGCATATGCGGTCGTTACTACTCGCAGAAGCATACTGACGCCCAGTATGACAAACCCAAAATGAAGGAAAAGCAGTCCTCGTTCAGAAGAAGCCTTGTATCCTTTCAACGCATAATATCCTATTAAGAAGCTTATAATGGCGCTTACTAGTTCCATAAGCATGTCAAATCCAAATAGGAATACCGGTGGAGCCAAATCATCACCAATGTATGAATCAACTTTCGATTCTTTTTGACTTTATGAATGATTCGTCTATAATAAAATAAAAACTCTTCCTTTCAACTAAGACTGCCTAAATTGGTTATGGTTTCTTCTATTTAAAACTGAAAGATTTGAAGCAGCTGAAATAAATCTCGCAAGATTATCCAAGAAACTGGCAACTTTTCTCCCCGATTCTGTAAGCTCATAAGTTAGTGGCATATTCTCAGTAAAAACCAGTCGCTTATCTCCGAGTCTACGTAAATACTTGTAAGTCCGTCTGAGAGTAATGCCGACCATTTTAGAGAGCTTTCGAGCAGATACACCTGTTTCCAAAATAGCATTAAGAACTCTTCTTTCTGTTGGAGAAAGTTTTCCATTGAAGTTTCTTTTAGTTTGGAAGTAGAAGACATGGTCAACAGATTGTTTCTTAGTAATTAATCCTTCTTCTTGAAGTCTTCTTATAACTCTCGGCAGACTTGGGACAGATTTTGCCAGTTCCTCATAGACTTTTGCTCCATGCAGCAACTCTCTTAAAACAGATTCTTCATAGCAACTGGAATGCTTCGGCAAAGCATTCTCCAAATTGAATCCTTTAAGCATAGTATTGATTTTTCTGCCATACAAAGTTGAAATGTACCTGTTGCCTTCCTTCTTAACAAGTCCTATCTGCAATAAGGGTTCAAGATATTCAGTGATAGTGCGGCAACTGTGGTAATACCCGTTGCTTTTTAAACGTTTTTGTAATTCCTTTATATCGCATGGCAATGCAGAAACTATGTCCAAGATTTTTAAGCGTCTCACATTTTTAATAGCGTTGAATAATTCAGATAGATGGTGGCTCTGGCCTAAGATTTCGCCAATCTTCAAGAATTCATTTTTCATTTTCCATATTTCGCATTGTTCGATACAATTCATAGGGGATAAGGGTTTGCAGTTATGGCAGTGGTCTTCGATTTGGCTAACAACTTGAGCAAAGTCAGCATTTTCTTTATGGGTATTTGTTAGTAGTTGTTGCAAACCTATTTGAGAAGCCATGTGTGATTCCCATCTGTTTTATATGACGTATGTCATATATTAATAATGACATACGTCATACTTATATAGGTTTCTGCACACAATCAGAGAACGGAGCGAAACATAATTGTCAATACCATGCGAAGTTGCAGTAAAATCAGTCATCCCAGCTTTGAGGGCATATGTAGCAAAGGAACTAACACAATCTTACGGGCTAAAACAAACCGATATCGCAAAGCTCTTGGGAATCACGCAAACCGCCGTAAGCAAGTATGCTACACATGTGAGAGGCACAGTTCTACAAATTGAAAACATAGACGAAGTACAAGTAATTGTTAAGGAAATGTGTGTATCCCTAGCCAACGGAGACATGCCGAGAAACGAAGTTATAAAACACTTTTGTGCAGCTTGCAGAACTATTAGACAAAAAAGGCTTATGTGCGAACTATGTAAGCGCTCAGATCCAACAATTGACATTTCTCAATGCGTTATCTGCATTTCAAAGTCTTCAACTTGCGAACCTTAACAAAGCAGCAGGTTATATCATTGAACCAAAACCGAATAAGAAGAACTTGATGAAATATGCGACAGCAGCAAGTATGGCAGCTTTTTTCCATGAAAGTCTGCCTAATGTACGTATAGAGACTGCACAAAGTGCAACGATCCCTATATCAAGACCTAGATTAGCAATAAGGGACAATGGATATGCCATAGTTGAATACCAAAAACATTCTACTATTATACTCGCACGAATAGAATCAGACACATTTAACGGTGGCCAAGAACTTAATGGAAAACTCAGCGCCGGGAGACTCAAATACAGTATTGCCCTGACAAGAACACCAACTATCGCGATGGCAAGCGTATATCCTATCATGATAAATAACGTGCGCCATGAACCTAATTTTTGATGTAATATCGAAGAGATAACAAAAAAGGATCCCAGGTATGTTATCCATGTAAGGAAGAAACCAATCACAGTGCTTGGTGGATCAATTCGTAAGATTAAAGCGGAGACAATAGAGTCACCAAATGAGTTTGTTGTGAGAAAAGAAAACGATTTCTTCACGAAGTACAGATCATCGATATTCATCGTCAGATTTGCTCTATAAGGAGATGCCCATTTTAACACAAATTCTAACCCAGTTATTTTTTCCCAACTTGGAGGATTAAGTGAGGAAACCCAGTCTGGGCTACCTAGACCGACATCAACTCCCGATACAGGGATACTCCAGTTTCCACTAAATTTTGATATTAAATTAGTCGCATTTAACTCAAAATATTGACTTTCGGTCATGGAGAACAATTTTAATGTCAAATTACTTGGAAATGCTCTCGATTGATGATTCCAGTTTATCCAAAATGACAATCTCTTATAACCTTCATCCCCTGAGCAGTTCAGCGTTCCTATATTAGTAATTTTCATCCAGATACTTGTGTTATTTGAAACTACGGATTTGACGCTGTAGTTACCAATCACGTATGTAACATTATCAAACGATACGGTTCCATTGGGTCCATTAGAACTCCATTTCCATGAGGAAGGAATTTTCGGTTCCGTCCACTCGTCATTTCCAGGCATTCTCTCTTTTGTAAGAAGTATTTTTGAACTAATAATGTACTGTTCAATCGCAGCAGATGCTAGAACTAGGGCCAAGATTATGATTGGCCCCCTAATGTCAGGCTTTTTGACAATTGATTCAAAAGCCTTGACAGGTGAATATATAACTCTTAATATGTCTTTCACAATCATTGATTCTTACATCTCCTTTTACTCTTTTCACACACGCTTTTCTACTTTATATTGGTGACGGTTCGATTCAAATAACCCCTTAATTATAGCCCAACCTTGAATCTTCTATACACGCCGTAGTCCACATACTCGACATGCCTATTCTCGGCTTGATACTGAACTGTAAATTTCTGACGTTGTCTCTTTTCTCCTATTTGGCTTGTTGTGATTAAGGAATATGCATCGCTGCCTGCTCCAGAACCATAGCTGGCGACGAGAATTCTTTGGTTCGGTTTAGCCTTGTCTAAAATCGCTGCCAAACCAAGAGGGGAAGCACCGGAATACGTGTTGCCAAATCTTGCAACCTGCAATCCGTCGAGGTATTGTTCTTCTTTGAACCCAAGTTCTGTGGCGACTTTAATTGGAAAGCGAATGTTTGGTTGATGACAAACAAAATAGTCTAAATCGCTTGGTTGAAGCTTCAGTTTTTCCATTAGCTTTTTAGCTGACTTTGCAATATGTTTGAAGTAGGCAGGTTCGCCAGTATATCTTCCTCCATGCCTTGGATAGGGTTCAAGGTCTCTCCTCCAGAAATCAGGTGTGTCAGAGGTGCAGGAATACCAGCCTTCTAGTTCAGCTATGACATCGTGCATGCCGAAGATGAAGGCTGAAGCACCGTAGCCGACAAAGAAGTCTAATTCGCCTCCAGGCTCATCTCTTGGAGCAGCTTGGGAATTGTCTGTGCCTATTACCATAGCATAGGGTATGTGAGCGCTAGGATAGTATGTAAGTGCAGCAGCGTCTTTAAACATGCTTGTAGCAGCTTTACATGCAAACTCTGTGTCAACAGCGTCGACGCTTTGAATACCGTCACATTTCTCTTCTTCTCCAAGCTTTAAAACTTGGGCAACTTTAGAAGCTATTGGCTTCACTGCATATGGATTGGATTCGGAGCCCACGTATATCTTACCTACTAGTGAAGGATCTATTCCTGAATGAATTAGGGCTAGTTTTCCAGCCTCAACAGCTGCTGTGATAGAATCTTCGTCCATGAATGGTATCGACCTTTCTATTGAGTCTTCTTTGATTCGGAATTTTGAGACATAGACTCCGTATCCTACTATTCCTGGTGTTTTGTACTCTTTGTTTGGCTTAATTACATCATGCTTCTGATATGGATAGTATTCGTCAGCGAATGTGAAAGCTAGCGAAATCGTTGGAATAACATCACTTTGTTCAACTGCGTGTCTTCTGCGGAATCTTGGAACAACTTCTCTATCTTCAATGCAGGAAAGAGCAAATTCTTCATCTTTTAAAATGTGGTCAGTTAATCTTCCTGGGACTCTGACTTTTCCATTGTGGAACGAAATGATGCCGTAAATGTATGCTCCTAGTTTGGTAAATTTGTTTGTCGGCTCTTTAATGATGGTGCATACTTCTAGCTTGCCTTTTTCATAAAAGAAGTCAATGTCTTGCATTTTGCCGAAGCTTTTTCTGCCACATTTTCCGCAGTAGTCTTTGGTTCTGAAGTATTCTTTTCCGCATATGCTGCATTTGCTTCCTCTGAGTCTATCTCCAATGTAGCATACTCTTCTTTCAATGGGTTCGCTGCTCATGTTTAGTCCCTCGCTAGAATGTGGACGTATGCTTTAGTTCCAAAGCCCTCAAACTCTAAGGCACATCCGAAGTGCAATTCCACGTCTCCTCTTACTTGTCTTTCTCCAGCCTTGCTTTGAAGCTGCGTAACAAGTTCGAAAATTTGTGCTCCACCAGTCGCGCCTAACGGATTTCCGTCGGCTTTGAGACCTCCATTCGTGTTTACAAACAGTTTTTGCCCATTTATCTCGTAGAAACCCGTATGATCTTTGCAACTGTCATGTATATCCTGCCATGCTTTTCCCCTTTGTGAAAATCCTAAATCTTCTAGCGCTATCATTTCCAAGAGGGTAGATTGATCATAGAGTTCGGCGATTTGAATATCACTTGCGTGAAGGTTTGCTGTCTTGAGTGCTTTCTTCATGGCTATTGTAGCAGCGGTGAACCCGGTTCTGCAATCGCGTGAAGGGAAAGTAACATAGTCGGTTACTGAAGAGGAACTTTCAATATAAATTGGTATTGTGGAACTGGTTATGGCGATTTCCGGATTTGTGAGAATCAGTGCTGTTGCGCCATCTGAAATTGGGGCAAAGTCATAGAGTCCTAACGGCTTATGCACCTTGGCTCTCTCTTTCAAAACTTTGTCCACATTAATTTCCATCTGGAACTGAGCATACTCATTTTTTGTAGCGTAGTGATGATTTTTTACTGCTATATGTGCCAAAGCCTCATTAAATTTCTCTAGTGCTTTATCAGAGATTTTATATTTTTTTATGTATTCTCTTAGCATTAGTTCATGATTGGCCTCTGGCGTGCATCCGGCATAATAGCTCCATGGGTCTTCTAGGAGCATTAGGTCGTCTCTGATTTTGTCCCAGCGGTCTGTCATTTTTTCTACTCCGCCAACTAGAACTATGTCGTATCTTCCTGATTGTACAGCGTTGCAAGCGTTGAGCAGAGCAGAGCTGAATGACCGCATTTTTTCCATGGGAATATTTAATTCTAGTAGTTCTGAAAGGAAGCCTTCTTCTATACCAATTTTGTTGGTTATTTGGAGAAAGTAATCTGAAAAGTAACAAGCGTCTAAATCTTTTCTTTCTAGCCCAGCAGATGCCGTTGCCTTCAGTACTGCTTCTTCGCCTAATTTCTCGGGTTCTCTCTCGTAGTGCTCGCCGAATTTTGTTCGTCCAACGCCGATTATTGCTGGGCGTTGTAGCTGCATTGATTCATGTTCCCCTTTCTTGGTCAAAGTCATATGCTTTCACAAATTGCCTATTAAGGATTTGCCAATATGGAGAAATTTATGTATCCAGTTAGTGTCATTATGCTTTTGGGAGGTTATCTTCGTGCACGAACATTATAGGCTGGTAATAACGGTTAAAGAAATTCGAGGCAAATGCCCAGTTTTCAAGGTAGGAGACAAAATTGTTGTAGAGATACCGAAAATTGTTCTAAAAGAGAACGATGCACTCTGTGCTCACGCGTTCGGGTCGATGATATCTATGATCACTGCGCTGAGTCGTGGGATCAGTTTCAGAGAATTGGGGTTAGCGACGAAAGAGGGAGATGTTGGCTATGTTCAATGTCTCGACCCTGGAACTCCATATACTGATGGTGGAACAGTCATTTTCGAGATAAGACGAGAAAGGATTAAGTGAAAAGGTTTTTTATGAGAAATTGCGGATACAGTGGAAGCATGATGTTACTTACACAGAAATTTGTGCTCGCTACTTTTCTTCTTAGCTTGATTTGGCCTACTCAAGGAACGCAGCAGTTTCCTTTCTTGGGTCCTTTAATAGCTTTTTTTGTTAATTTGATAGTTTTGGCTCTCATTCTTTATGTTGCAGGTCTTACAGTAGTCGGAGGAGAACGAGCCAAAATTAGCAGAGCGTTTTCGATTGCTTTTCTTGGAGCATTTGTAAACTTTGCTTTAAACGTGTTTTTCATCTTGCTACCGTTGCCTTTGAGCCTCTCTTGGGAATATGCATTTATTTTTCGAGTAATCCTGTCTTTCATTATTTGGTTGTCTCTGATAAAGAACTTCTACAGGACAAGCTGGTTAGGAGCCCTTGCAGTGGCGACCTTAGTGCTAGTTATGGTAGTCTTAGAACTTGTGCTGAGAGATTTCTTATTATCCCTAAAAATATTTGTTTGATAAAGGATATATTGCAAGAACAAATCTCTCAATTAAATAGCATATTGAGGAGATAGAAGATTATGCGCCTTTTCCACTATGCGACTGATGAAGAAGTGAAGAAAGGCAAAACTACTGACATTTACTTTGTAAGAACTAAGCAGATTCTTAAGGCAAAAGGGTTAGACAAGCTAAAAGTTGTGGCTGAAGTAACTCCAGGCGAAATTCATAAAGGATGGCCATGGGGCGTTCTCTGCGGCATCGAAGAAGAAGCAAGGCTGTTTGAAGGCTGCCCAGTAGATGTCTATGCTATGCCTGAAGGAAGCGTCTTCTACCACACAGACCATAAAGGAGTGCGTGAACCCGTAATGTTTATCGAAGGACCTTACGGCGAATTCTGCCTATTCGAAACACCTTTGTTAGGTTTAATTTGTCAGGCGTCTGGAGTGGCAACCAGAGCTGCTAGAATCAAGAAAGTGGCTGGAGAAAAGTTTGTCTTAGCCTTTGGAATCCGGCGCATGCATCCTGTTTTGTCGCCGATGCTTGACCGCTCAGCGTATATAGGTGGCTTCGACGGCTTGTCAAGTCTCATGGGCGCTGAAACTGTGGGAATCGAGCCTTCGGGAACAATGCCACATGCACTTATTGTCGCATTTGGCGATCAGGTTAAGGCTTGGAAAGCTTTTGATGAGGTAATATCGCCAAAGGTTCAGAGAGTTGTCTTAGTAGACACGTATTACGATGAGAAAATTGAGTCGATAATGGCTGCAGAAGCCCTGAAAGACCGCTTATATGCTGTAAGGCTTGACACACCGGGTTCGAGGAAAGGAAACTTCGCTGACATTGTTCGAGAGGTCAGATGGGAACTTGACGCTAGAGGTTTCAAACATGTGAAAATCTTTGTTTCAGGCGGCTTAAACGAAGAAACTGTAAAAACTTTAAGCGAAGCCGGAGCAGACGCCTTCGGCATTGGAACAGCAGTTAGCAACGCTCCCACAATCGACTTTGCCATGGACATTGTTGAGGTAGAAGGCAAATTGTCTGCTAAACGTGGCAAACTAGGCGGCAAAAAACAAGTGTGGAGATGCCCAAAATGCCTCACAGACACCGTGTTGCCATATTCAGCAGAGCAGCCGGAATGCCCAAAATGCCAAGGGAAAACTCAGCCAATGCTGCAACCGCTTGTCAAAAATGGGAAAATAGTTGCAAAACTTCCTAAGCCTTCGGAGATTCGTCATTATGTTTTGGAGCAGATTGCAAAACTGTCTTTAGAAGACTCTGTCTAGCAACAGGTGACTTACCCCCCCTTATATATAGGGTTTAAATAGGCGATTACAGATTTGGCAGAGGGTTGATGCCTATGAAACTGAAAGCTGTTCTTTTCGACCTTGGCGGCACATTGATTTGTACACCTGACATTTCTGAGGTCATGCAGCAGATGCTTGAGGCTAAAGGAGTTGTACGTTCTGTCGAAGAAATAGACGAAGCCAGAAAAGAAGCTGACAGACGCATGGGTTACAAGGATTTACCCAGTTTACGTGAAGAATTTTGGGTTAAATGGAACACAGAGATACTGAAAAAGCTTGGAGTCAGTAGAGACATAGAATTTTTAGCTAGGTGGATTAGCGTCGCTTGGTGGGACTATGCCAACGCTAGGCTCTATCCAGAAGTAAGAAAAGTATTAGAAAGACTAAGGGAAGAAGGTCTCAAATTAGGCGTTGTGACAAATGGGTTAAAGAGCGACGTTGACAAAGTTTTACCACAAGTCGGATTAACTAAAGCCTTTGACATAGTCGTAGTGACCGATTCTATTGGAAAAATGAAGCCAGACAAAGAGATATTTCTTCACGCCCTAAAGAAACTGAACGTGAAGCCTCACGAAGCCCTATTCATAGGCGATAGAATCGAAGAAGACTATAACGGTGCAAAAAATGCAGGAATAAAAGCCCTTCTGATAGACAGAGAAAACAAAATAGAAGGGAATGCAGGCAAAATTCAAAGTCTAGAAAAAATTTTTGAAAAACTTGATATGCAATAAAAGCAATTAGTCGTCACTATATACGCGCAAAAGTGCCGCTTTGGACATAACAAACCCTGAATTTTTCATCGATTTTTCAATTTCTATCATAGTGGTTTTCAATTCTTATCATAGTTTTCAAACCTAACAGAACCATTGGCTACTTCTGTTTCAAAATCAGATAGTTAGAACCAAACCGTTCCTCAGCGGTTGATAATGAAAAACAAAAAATTTCTCAATTTTCAAAACAGAGCAGAAAACAAAACTAAAATCAACATAAGAATCGAATGAAGGAGAAGAGTTCATATTCAGATTTTCAAAACTTTAATACCGTGATTAAAACAAAAGTGAAATTGAGTAGCCATGGCAATCGCTAAAATAAGGAAAAGAGACGGAAGAATCGTTGACTTTGATTCTAGCAGAATTAGGGATGCAATTCACAAAGCCTTCATTGCGGTTGAACTTGAGGATGGAGAAAGGGCTGAAAGCATAACAAGAGAGGTAGTTAAGCTCTTAGAGGAAAAATTTAAGGAGAAAATTCCATCGGTTGAAAATGTCCAAGACATCGTGGTAGAAGTTTTAAAGAGAAATGGCTACGAAAAAGTCGCAAACGAGTATCAGGATTATAGGAAGAAGAAAGAACAGATACGAGAACTAAAAGAGAAACTTGGAATAGTAGAGCCAAAACTAACAGTCAACGCTCTAGAAGTTTTAACGAAAAGATACCTCCTAAAAGATGAAGAAGAAAAAATTATAGAAACTCCTACCCAAATGTTTATGAGAATTGCCAAAGCCGTAGCAAACGTCGACAAACAATACGGCGAAGATCCAAGCGAAAGTGAAAAGATCTTCTATGAAATGATGGCGAAACTTGAATTTGTTCCTAACTCTCCAACCCTTTTCAATGCAGGAACAGAAATTGGCCAACTATCTGCATGTTTCGTTTTACCTGTTGAGGATTCTTTGGAAAGTATTTTTACCACAGTAAAAAATATGGCTTTAATCGAACAGACCGGCGGAGGAGTCGGCTTCGATTTTTCTAGACTAAGACCAAACGGGGATATCGTCAGATCGACTAAAGGAGTAGCATCCGGGCCAGTAAGTTTCATGAGAGTTTTTGACACTGCAACCGAAGTCATAAAGGCTGGAGGAAAAAGAAGAGGCGCCATGATGGGAATTTTAAGAGTTGATCACCCAGACATTATTGAGTTCATAACCTCCAAACAAAAACCAGGCGTTCTTTCAAACTTCAATATCTCGGTTGCTGTTACTGATGATTTTATGAAAACCCTTGATGAAAATGGTGAATATTGGCTAATCAACCCCCGAAACAAAGTAAAAGTAAGAAAACTTAAAGCCAAAGAGGTCTGGAATTTGATGATAAAGTCTGCTTGGATGAGTGGAGATCCCGGAGTTGTATTTATCGACGAAATTAACAGGCATAATCCAACTCCAGAGGTTGGGCGGATAGAGTCAACCAACCCATGCGGTGAACAGCCTTTACTTCCCAACGAATCTTGCAATCTAGGTTCAATAAATCTTTCCAGAATAGTTGAAGATGGAAAAATAAACTGGGAAAAACTAAGGAAAACTGTGAGGAACGCTGTTCACTTTCTTGACAATGTGGTAGATGCAAACAAGTATCCTTTGAAAGAAATTGAAGTGATAACCAGAACCAACAGAAAAATAGGCTTAGGAATTATGGGATTTGCAGATATGCTTATAAAACTTGGAATTCGCTACGACTCTGAAGAAGCTTTGCAACTCGCTGAAAAACTAATGAAATTTATTGAAGAAGAATCCCACAAGAAATCTGTAGAGATTGGTGAAGAAAAGGGGTCCTTCCCAAACTTCGAAAAAAGCATTTGGAAGGATAAATACAGTACAATGAGAAACGCCACAGTAACCACCATAGCGCCAACAGGAAGCATAAGCATAATAACTGGCTGCTCTTCAGGAATCGAGCCTATATTTGCAATCTCCTTCATGAGAAACGTTTTGAGCGGAACCAGACTCTTTGAAACTAATCCCTTATTCGAGATTATAGCGAAGGAAAGAGGATTCTACAGCGCACAACTCCTTGAAGAAATAGCAGAAACAGGATCAGTTCAGAAAATTGATGGAGTACCAGAAGACGTTAAGAAACTTTTCGTTACAGCCTTAGATATCAAACCCGAATGGCATGTTAGAATGCAAGCCGCCTTCCAAAAGTACACCGACAACGCCGTGTCAAAAACTGTTAACTTACCAACCGAAGCAACGATTGAAGACATTAGAAAAGTTTACGATCTTGCATGGAAGCTTAAATGCAAAGGCTTCACCGTTTTTAGATATGGAAGCAAACCTGAGCAAGTTCTATACATAGGAGAAATAAAAACTAAAGAGACAGCATTTGTTACTGCAGAATCAGACTACTCAGGTGGCTGTCCAACCAAAACTTGCCCGTTTCCAGGATGATCCTGCACGCGCAAAAGTATTGACGGTTGCCCAACACCATATTACCCATGGACCTACTAAAGCCATTCTAATCTTTTTCTAAACTCCATTTTACTGGAATTTTTTGTGAAAAAGAAAAAATTATTATATAAGTTTAAAGCTCTCTTATTATTGCCCTTTTCTAAAAAGGCGGGTGCGCGGATTAAGTCTCCTTTCAAGTTCAGCGGTCCTTTCAATTAGTATGAGGCGCACCCACATCTCACACGTGTTCTGTCCATCCTTTTTTCAATGTAATGTTTTGAAAAGTTGAGGGGAGGGGGGAAGGAGGCGCGCACGCAGTAAAAGAGATTCTCCTTTCTCCTTCGGCGAACGTTTCGTAAGGGGGAATGCGCGCCATCTAGAAAAAGGATTCGTCTCTCTTAAAGAGTTTATGTAAGATTCTTCTAGAACTTTTTCACTATTTAGAAAGTTTAGCGCGGTTGAAGTATCATTTTATGGTGAGTGCTTTTTCTTTTTGTGGAATTACTACTTCAATGTCTTTGAAAAGTTGTTTGAAAATTTCTGGATGTTCTGTGTGGACTGGTACAATCTGTTTGGGTTTTATTTTGTCCACGATTTTTTTTAAGTGTGGCTGGGAACAATGACCTGAGGCATGTATTTGATGGAACTCTAAGCCGAAGTGGTTTAGCCAACGATGCATTACCTCTTTGTCTATATCCTCTTCGCTGAAGGGTTCGCTCATAGAGTGTATGAAATGCCCGCCATTTGATGGTTTTATATCGATTAATTCTGTAAACTCTGTTAAGTCAAGGTTAAGCAGCACTTTTGACTGGTTTTTCCTTATGTACTCGTATGTTTTAGCCTTGTTTAAGAACGGTCTTTCCCATTTGTAGTAGTCTGTTTCTGCATATTCGCCTGTTTTTTTCCTCTTTTTGTAGAAAACTATTATATCGTCCTTCTGAACATCTGGAATCTCAAGTCTGGGATCATTTCTTAGCATACTCAATAAATGAGCTTTTCTAAGCGGAATCACAAATTCTCTGTCGTTTTCTTTTGACACTTCGTAGAAGGTTCTGAGACGATCTATGTCTCTACTATAAAACGTCGCGATAACTAAATTAGAAGTGTTAGATACAACGTCATTACATTTCTCCTTAACCTCTGCTTCTGAATTAAGAATTACTCTTTCTTCACTTGGACAGACACGTGTTCCCTCTGAAATCATTGCGATTGGATCATGCTTAGCAGCTAATTCTGTGAAATCGTTGGTCATTTGGGATGCAGGTCCGTGTAGTCTCAAGTCGCCTGTGTAGACGATCGTGCCGTTTGAAGTATTAATTATGAAGCCGTATGCCCCCGGAACTGAGTGGTCTACGTGGATTGGCTTGATTTCTAACGTATTCAAAGCAATCTTTTTGCCTGTTCGGAATGTGCAGTAGTTGTGTTCGCCTAAGTCAATTCTGCCCGATTCTTGCATTGCGTCTATTATTGTTTTTGTGCATTCGCCACAGTAAACTGGGATTTCTTCATGGATAAACGGTAGGTAGCCGATGTGGTCAATGTGGGCATGAGATAGTATTATGGCGTCAAACAAAGGCTCCTCATACTTGATTTTAGTGTTCTTTATCATTTCTTTGGCGTAAAGACCTGCTAAGTTGGGCAATAGACCGAATTCAAGATAGTCTCCAGCGCCGTTCACACTTCTTGCGCATAGATAGCCACAGAAATATTGAGCCTCGCCTGCGAAGGATAAGCCAAAATCAAGGAAAACTCTTGTGTCTTTATCTTCTAAGAGAATTTTGTTTCCGCCAATCTCGTTAACGCCACCAAAAAAACTGAGCTTTGTCATAATTAGATAATTAGGTTTTTTCAGCTATTTTAGTTTGAATTTTTCTTTGAGGTTTTCAATAGAATTTCCCACAACTTCGATTTTATTAATGTCTGCTTTTCCGAGACCTCTTTTCAAGGCTTCTTGTATCACTGGCATTTTCTTAGGATTCAAGCCGACAAGAGTAGCTCCAACTACTTCAACGGCCACTGCATCCCTACCAACCAAAAGGGTATTTGTTTTTAATTTTTTGTCCAAAGTTGGACCTGTATAAGTGTAGGTGCCGTCTATGACCGCAAGGTCTATTCCACCTATTGCTTCATAGATGTCAAGGAGGGTTGTTTCTAGCTTCTTATGGAACCTCATTTTCTTTCTGTCTGGAATCAAGCCTAAGAGATTCTTCAAAATGGATCCTCTTTCATATTTGCGTAATGTATGGGTGCTTACAAAGACATTAGGCTTGAAGAGTATATGCGATAAGCCAATTTCTTCGTCAGCAATTTTGACTTCTTGAATATCCATATCGTCTGATAGATTGAAGGGCATAACTCGTTCAGTGAAGAGTTCTTTCCAGATTTGCAATCGTTCCGAACCCTTTCCCTTGTAGTTGTCTGACTCAGTTAAGAAAATCTGTGGAGCCCTATTAAAGCTATTAATGATCGCGTTAGCTACGTTGACTGTGGTATGATGTTCCTTTCTATGATCGAAGACCCCTACTTTGATAACTGCAGATCGCTTCGTTGTGTTCAAGTCATCTATTTTTCCGATAAGTTTGAGCGCCTGCTTAAAAGATTCTTGAACATCTTCATTGAACTCAACTATAGCAACCTTCGATACCATACGTTCCACCTGCAACTAACATAATATGCATGCTTGCTCTTGAAAAACATTTAAGAGTGCTTTTGGCGGCAAATGATTAAGAAAGTTCCATCCTTAAGCCAATGTGGCCAGCTAACAATTCGCTACAACATACAAGAGAATGCAAACAAACTTTTAACCACGATTCAAGACATTTCCCAAAACTAGTCATATCCGCGATTTCTCTGCGCGCGCATCTACTTTGATGGTGACATCTCCCCAAACTCCCTTTTTTCTTTTTCCAATACGATTAGTTGCTTTTTAGGGCAAAAATGTCAGCTTTCGATTCAAAGAGATTTTATTTGCCTTACTAAACCATCTATGCTACTCACGCGCGTGCAAGCTGGGAATGTAAACCTACTTATACCCAAAAGCATAGATAATATTTGGTGGTTACATGTCTGCAATGAGAATTGAAAAAATTCAATATGGAACTGTGATAGACCATATAACTGCAGGGAAGGGAACAAAGGTAATCGAGGCTCTAGATTTACCTAAAAGTGATAAGATAGTTTCCATGTTGATGAATGTCCAGAGCAAGAAATTGGGTAAAAAAGACGTTGTAAAAATAGAGGGGATCCATTTAGATCCCAAAGAAATCGCACCGAAAATCTCGCCATTTGCACCTAAAGCGACAGTCAACCTAATAAAAAACTCTAAGATCCTAAACAAAGTGAGACTAGAATCTTTAAAATCCAAGAAATCCTAACATCCAATTTTCCCGTATGAAAGATGCGGTTTCTCCCGTTTACTAACGAGTAAACTGCGCGCGCAATTCGCATCTTTCTTTTCCTTTATTCAATTCTTATGTTGATTTTGGGTGTTGTCTGCTCTGTTTTGAAAATTGAGAAAATTTTTGGTTTTCATTATCAACCGTTGAGGGATAGTTTGGTTTTGGCTGTCTGATTTTGAAACAGTAGCCAAGAGTTCCGTTTGAGTTGAAAACTATGATAAAAAAATTGAAAACCTAACATATTCTTGGTATTGGATCCCCTATCGGTGGTGCCAATATTCTTTTTCCACCCACTATTGTTTGCATTGCTACTCCTTTGAACTGCCTTGTTGCCTCACCTATTACCTCGGCGTTTTTTCCTTCTTTGGTCTGATGTAAAGTTTCTAGCAGTTCTTCTGCCTTCTCCCTAACCAAGCCTATGATGATTTTTCCTTCGTTTCCAACTTCTAATGGGTCGATGCCAAGCATTTCGCATGCTGCTTTGACATCTGCTCTTATAGGAATTTTTTCTTCATCGATTAGTATTCCGACTTTGGATTTTTCGCTCCACTCATTCAAAGCCTCTGATAAGCCGCCTCTTGTCGGGTCTTTCATCGCTACGATTCCGCCAACATTTAACAGACGCATAATCATCTTGTTAAGCGGAGTCACATCTGACCGTATTTGGCTTCCAAAATCGTAGCCCTCCTGTGCAGATAACACTGCTAAGCCATGGTCACCTACGGTGCCAGATAGAATAATTTTGTCTCCTTCTCGCAAGTTTGAGTCTAGAATCCAGCGGACGTCAAAAAGCCTATGCTTTTTTACTTCTGCAATATTCTTTTCTAAGGCTTCTGTTCTTTTGCCAATCCCAGATGTATTGACTACACATCCACCTAGGCTTCCTTTTTCCACAACTTTCGTGTCACCAGTAATGATGTGGACATCAGCTTCTTTGCATGTTTGTTTCATACTTGCCAGAATTTTCTCAAAATCCGACAGAAGTAAGCCTTCTTCCAAAACGAAGCCACATGAAAGTGCTATAGGCTCAGCGCCTAAGACAGCAATGTCGTTGACCGTGCCTGCAATGGCTAGTCTGCCTATATCGCCGCCTGGAAAAAACAATGGCTTAACCGCATGCGAATCAGACTTTAAGACTATATCAGCAACCACTGCAGCGTCGTCTAATGCTTCAAGCGGAACCTCAACGTTGCTACCACCAAAATACTTCACGACATAATGTTTAATTAAATCTTGCATGATTGTTCCGCCTGCGCCGTGAGCCATGGTGATTCTCTCAGTCTTCATAGACATCACTTCGTTAGCAATGGAGGAAAAACCAGCATAAGAACATTCTTAGTGAAGGAGAAGGAGAACAGAAAAATAATTTTGACTTCTGTAGTAGCAGAGAGGGCAAGTCAGCACATTAGAACACATATGAAAAGTGTCAAACTATAATTTTTCTTCCATTAAAATCTCTTCTGAACCTTCCAAACTCACCTTTGACCCTTTCTAATTGCTTACCTGTGAACACTGGTCCATCCCTACATACACGGTAAATGCCTATCACACAGCTTCCACACAAACCAACCGCACAACGCATAAGCCTCTCCAAACTCACCTGCAAAGGCACATTATACTTCTCAGCTAAAGAAAGCATCTTAACCATCATCGGCTCAGGACCACAAGCATAAACCATATCAAACCTCCTTTCGGCAAGCATCCTTTCTGCAAGTTCTGTAACAAGCCCCTTCAACCCAAAACTGCCATCATCAGTAGCAACAATGACATTTGCAGATACCTTGTTAACTCTATCCAAAAACAACAATTCACTCTTTGTTTTAGATCCAAGCAAAAAAGTAACAATGGCACCAAGCCCCGAAAGATTCTCCGCTAAAACCGCCAAAGGCGAGAGCCCAGTTCCGCCTCCCACGATCAGAACATCACCTTTCGCATAACCGAAACCTTTCCCAAACGGCCCACGAACCCCAATCAAATCACCTTCCTTCATCTTATGCAAAGCCTTAGTAGCTTCTCCAACCTCAGCCACAGAAATTGCACAGTAATCGTCTTCGATAGTTGACAAACTCATAGGAACCTCATCAATACTAGGAATCCAAACCATAACAAACTGCCCAGGCACAGCCTTCTCACATAACTCATCATGAAAACTCAACGTCTTGACCAAAGGATTTTCTTCAACAATCCTCTGAATCTCTACGGTTCTTAACCGACCAACAGCACTGAGATGCTTTGGTTTGCTCTTCATCAACGGATTCAACTCTCTCCCCATAGCTCTTTGTTGTTCATGGGCTAAACCAACAATTTCCTTTACGCTGTCAAAACTTTTTCTCCTCAAATATTGGTCAATGCCTTCGGCAATCGTTCTAAAAACCTCGACATCATTCAATGCGATTGCGGTTCCTATCTGGACAGCAGAAGCCCCAGCAAGGAGAAACTCAACTGCGTCTCGCCAATTAGCTATTCCACCACATCCGATGACTGGTATCTCAACCATATGGAAAATCTCAAAAACACACCTCAAGGCAATAGGCTTAATTGCAGCGCCAGATAAGCCTCCAATCTTATTAGCCAAGATAGGCTGCATCGTTTCAGCATCGATTGCCATCGCCCTAACTGTATTAACGGCTGTAATAGCATCTGCCCCTGCATCAGCCGCAGCTACAGCGACTTCACAGATGTCATTAACGTTCGGCGTCAACTTCACAATAACAGGCACATTAACCGCCTTTTTCACTTTCTTCACAACTTCTGCCACCAACTGCGGATTCTGTCCAATTTCTGCTCCCGCCCTCTCTACATGAGGGCATGATACATTCAACTCTAAGGCATCTGTGCCATTCTTAGCCGCCTCTTTTGCAACCGCAGCGAATTCGTCAGCAGAAAAACCGAATATGCTGACTATGATTGGAATCCCAATCTTTTTTGCCTCGGCTATTTCTTCAACAAAATTCTTTATTCCAGGGTTTGGAAGTCCCATCGCGTTAAGCATACCACAGGGCACTTCGACCAATGTAGGATTAGCGTAACCTTTCCGTGCTTTTAATCCTATAGACTTGGTGACAATGGCGCCTGCTCCGGCATCTGCAATTCGTTTAAGGAAAGTGCTTGACATGCCAAGGATTCCAGCTGCAAGCATTGTTGGATTAACGAGTTTGATGCCTGCAATTTCTGTTTCAAGTCGGCTTGCCATTTAAACGCCTCTAAAATAAGAGTAAAAGTATTTCACTCATTATTTAAGCATGGGCTTCAATTCTATATCAACCTAACGAGATGATAACATTGGCGAAAGCAATCAGCGTCATAGGTTTACAAAAAATTCCGCTAATCAAGCATGGAGATAACCTTTCGAAAATAATTATCGAAACAGCGAAAAAGGAAAAGGTACCCATAGACGATGGAGACATAATAGTTATCGCCCAAAAAATAGTGTCAAAAGCAGAGGGTAGAACTGTAAAGTTGAGAAATATAGTCCCATCAGTGAAAGCCAAAAACATTGCACGTCAAACTCTTAAAGACCCCAGACTAGTTGAACTGATTTTAAAAGAAACTAGAGAAATAGTGAAGGCAACCCCAGAAATATTCATAGTAGAAAACAAGAGGGGCATAATCTGCATAAACGCTGGAATAGACAAATCCAACGTTTCTGGTGATGATTCATTTACACTTTTGCCCGAAGACTCTGACAAATCTGCACAAAAACTGTTATCTGAGATAGCGAAACTGACAGGAAAGAAAGTAGCAGTTGTGATATGTGATACTTACAGTCGCCCTTTTAGAAGAGGGCAGGTCGGATTCACGATAGGAATATCTGGCATAAACCCATTCATAGACTACCGAGGTCAAAAAGACTTATTCAACTATACGTTAAAAGTGAAGAATACAGCGGTAGCAGATGAAATCGCATCCGCAGCAGAATTAGTTATGGGACAAGGAAGAGAAGGGATGCCAATTGTCATAATCAAAAGCTTAACAAGAGTCAAATGGACAAGAGAAACATCAACAAAGGATTTGCTCATTCCAAAGCAGGAAGACTTGTTTGAAGGAACTCTGTGATCGTTCTTTGTTTTTGGAGGCTGACATTTGAAAAATAAATTTTTCCACCACGTCCCTATTATCTCAAAATCACAATTTCCATCACCTAAGAACATTGCTCTAACAGCTTGTTTTGCTACCCTATACGTTGTTTTCTCAGTCTGGAATCTATTTCCCATCATTGGAGCCCAAGGCAAATTCATCAGCGCAGCCGTTGTGACTGCTCCTTTGATAGGCATACTTTTAGGGCCAATTTACGGAGCCTTGTCCATCACATTAGGTGGCATAGCAAGCGCATTTTTGTCACTTTCAGGGGTTTTTGGACCTTTGAGTTTTCTACCACACGCTGCCGCAGCCTTTGCTTCAGGCATGCTGATCGTTAGAAAACAAGTAATCTGTATAGCGTCTTATCTTTCTCTTTTTGTTGTCTTCGCATTCTTTCCTTTGAATGGGCCAGCTTGGCTTTGGCCCCTTATGCTATGGCTTGACTTGATTGGCTTAATTATTGTAGCGTCTCCTCTGCAGGCCAAAGCTACAGAATATTTGAATGGGACATCGAATTCGCTTCATCTTGGTTTAGGTGTTTGTGTAACCTGTCTTTCAGCAACGCTTTTTGGCCATGTGACTGGGAATATTTTATTTGAAATCTTCTATTGGCCCATGACTAGTGAATGGTGGAGAGCAACTTGGCAAACTTTAACGTTCCTCTATCCAATAGAAAGGATTATGATTGTCATAATAGCTATAATTGTTGGAACCGCATTGATTAAGGCATTAAAGTTTATGACTTTGCAACATCAGGTTAAGCAGAAAGATGAAATCCACTCATAAAAACACATTCTTCAGATGAAATGCTCATATCGTTCACATTGATATTCTCTTCAGTAAAAACAACTGGAGCATTCCTAATTATGACTGCAGGAATTTTTTCATCCGATTCGCCCATCACTAAATGGGCTGTAGACGCTAGATCGTCAGCCACAGCATGGCGAGTAATACTCAACCTCTTTCCGTAAAGGTCTTTTCTGCCTCTCAAGTCAATTACAGGTTTGAAACCAGAAACAGCTAAGGCTATCCCTCTTGTGCCCATTCTGAGAGGCGCTACTTGACTATCTATAATCAAGACTCCTATCCTTTTACCCACACGCTGTTGAATTTCGTTTCGAATTTGATTTGCTCGGCTTTGAGGATTTAAAGGCCACAAAGCGACGTAGCCTGTTGGAGTATTTTTTTGGTCTATACCCGTGTTAACTGTTAAGATATGATTCTTTAGCGTTAAGATCGCCTTATAGACTCCGTCATAGACTCGGTCAGATTCTTGAAGGATTAATTCAACAAATTCTGGTGCTAAAGAATATTTTTTAGCTAGCTTTCTCGCCTTCTCCGAAGGTGATACTTTTTTCAACTGAACAAAATGTCCATCAGCTGCTACTAAGGCTTTAGATGCGATTGCTAAAACATCTCCATCTTCAAACTTTAAGTTCTGCTTCTTCATCGATTCCAATAACACATTGGTCAAATCGTCTTTTAGTCTGATTATCTGAGTGCAAATGGGAAAAACCTGCATACGAACGCTAACTCCAAGTCTGATGTTACCATGAGCATAAATAGATTTATTGGCAAAAAGTGAGCGAATAATCCAAACACCTTACTCTTGGGCTTTCCAGTCCTCCAAACGAGACTTTGTCGTTTCAAGTATGCTGTCAAATAGTTGATAAGGTATTGATGCCATAATCTCTTCCCTTGATAATCCGACGATATACCTGCCGCCAGGGTCTCCAATGCTAAATGAAGGTTTCTTTGTTAGATAAGGTCTTACAACAAGTGTGGAACACATGGCTGTACCAGTATGACCGTAAACAAGTTCTCCCGTGTTATAGGTGTAAGCCCATAGGAGAAGCATAGCCTGCTCTGGATTGCGCCTAACTAAGACCAAGTCTGGTTCAAATGACGTTTTTCCCAATGGCGATATGCAAATCATTCCAGCCTCTTCTGGCTTCAATGAAGGAAGACTTAAAACGTATTTATCCACGGAACTGTGAGAATGCGCGTGAACCTCTTCAACCCAGAAATGAGAAACAGCTTCTTTATCACTCCAATCACGCAAACCCAAATGATGCATCCCAGGGAAACAGTCATGGTTCTCGGCGGTTACGAAAAAGGCTTCACCCTTCATCGCCTTCGCCCACATTCTGCAAAACTCCATTTTATCCTTAAGCTTAGAGAGACTGGGGGGCGGTGCTCTTCCCAAACTCATAGCAATAGGGGGATATTTAAGTTGAAGCAGTTTTCTCAAAAAGATGCCCTTTTCCTTTTGACTAAAGGAGCCTAACATGTTCATCATCTCTCTGGCTAGTCGTGCCATCTTCACTTTATCATATCTTCCTATAAGTTTATTCAATAGTCAAAACAAAGATTAGAAATACTTCATGCTAAGATGAATCGATGATTGAGGGAGAATATTGAAGGCAACAATAATAGAAAGTATAATGGGTATTGTCGGCTTTGGAGAAGCAAATGAGCTTGTTGACAAAGTTTTCTTCCCAAAAGACCCAAAAGAAGTAGCAGAAAGACTGAGAAAAATTGAAGTTGGAAAAGTAATTGATGAACTAGAAACACTAATTGAAACACTACGTAGCAAGGGTTTTACGGTCTTTGTTTTTGAATCTCCTGAAGTTGCCCGAAACGTTCGTGAAAAGTTACATGTAGAAGTGGATGTGGCGAAACCTTCTGAAGCAGGTGAGTTACTGCGCACAAATCTTGAAAAGTTTGCTGTGGAACTGGGCTTTGTGAAGCATGGGGCAGAGCTTCGTGACTGGATTCATGAAGTTACTATGGAATTAACCAAGATACGGGTTAGAATGGCTGTTAAGAAACGGGATTTGATTGTGGCACAAGCTATTCAAACTCTTGACGACTTAGACAAAACAGTAAATCTGTTTATGGGCAGATTGCGCGAATGGTATGGTCTTCACTTCCCAGAATTGGACAGACTTTTAGAAAAGCATGAAACCTATGCCCGCCTTGTCCTAAAATTGGGAGCAAGAGACAATCTTACTATGGAGAACTTGGAAAAAGAGGGCATACCAAAAACGAAAGCGCAGCAAATAGCTGAAACCGCTAATGCTTCTATGGGAGCCGAACTCGTTGAAGGAGACCTAAATCAAATACAATCTATGTGTAAAAATGCGTTAGAACTTTACGATAGAAGACAGTCGCTTGAAAACTACATTGATTCCGCAATGGACGAAGTTGCGCCCAACATTCGCACATTAGTAGGAGCGCTTCTTGGTGCAAGACTCATAGCTCTCGCTGGCGGACTAAACAACATAGCGAAAATGCCCGCAAGCACAATTCAAGTACTAGGCGCAGAAAAAGCCTTATTCAGAGCGCTCAAAACTGGAACACATCCTCCAAAACACGGAATAATTTTTCAGCACACAATCATTCATGAAGCAAAATATTGGCAACGAGGGAAAATCGCTCGGGCTCTAGCTGGGAAACTCGCCATAGCTGCACGAACCGACGCCTTCAGCGGCAAATACTGTGGCGATCAATTAAAAGCAAACTTAGAAAGAAGAATAAAAGAGATTCAAGAGAAGTATGAAGAACCTCCTCAAATTAAGAAGCCTTCATTCAAGAAACCGTTTAGGAGAAAGGACCGTGACCGTAGACGTTAGGCCGCATCCACGTTTTCCAGAAATTTATTTCATCACTTTTGAGGATGGTTCTGAAAGATTAGCAACCAGAAATCTTGCTCCAGGAAAAAATGTGTATGGCGAACGATTAATCAGGCATAAGGGGACGGAATACAGAATTTGGGACCCTTTCAGAAGCAAACTCGCAGCTGCCATCTTGAAAGGATTAGAAACAGTCCCCATTCAATCAAGTCATAAGGTTTTATACTTGGGAGCGGCTTCCGGAACGACAGCAAGTCATGTCTCAGACATCGTAGGCGAAAATGGCTACGTATATTGTGTGGAATTCGCATCTCGCTCTATTCGAGAACTGGTCAATAACGTTTGCATGTTTCGCTTCAATATGGCTCCAATTTTGGCAGATGCTCGCTTTCCAGAGCAATACGAATCTATCGTAGAGAAAGTTGACGACATTTACTGCGACATAGCACAGCCAGAGCAAGCTAAAGTTTTGGCAGATAATGCAGATTTGTTTCTAAAATCCAATGCATGGATTATGTTGGCAATAAAGGCGCCTAGCATAGATGTTACAAAAGAGCCTTCTGAAGTGTACGCGCAAGAAGTAAAAGTATTGAAATCTCGTAATTTTGAAATTCAAGAGATCGTGCATTTGGAACCATATGACAAGGCACATATCATGATTGTCGCTCAACTTGCATAATGCAACGCAATAGTGTCCGATATATGATTCAAGTATATCTGTTTCTCATATTCGATGTATGACTGTAAGTTTATATGTGACTGTATCAATGTTTCTCTGTGGCAGAGGGGGATGATGTGAAGAGGACGGAAATGCTCGATGCCACTGAAACCATTTTGAAAACAGCCGGCTTCAATGTTTCTGAAAGATGTTGTGCAAGACCAAGTTGCTTTGATTTTGCGGTTAGAAGGGAAGAACAAACTGCCTTTATTAAAACATTTACCAGTGTTGAAAATATTGCTGCAAACGATGCCTCAGAGTTGAAAATGGTTTCAGACTTTTTCTCTGCGGCACCACTTTTTATTAGCGATAAAATGCGCTACAAGCCAATTGAAGACGACACTGTTTACGAAAGATACGGCATCAACGCTATCAGTGTTAAGACGCTTGAAGACATAATATTCCGTAAAATGCAGCCTCTTGTAGAAGCGGGTCCCGGAGGTTATTATGTTAACCTTGATAGCGATGTCATCAAAGAAACACGTCAAAAGCGTGGGCTATCAATTGGCAAACTAGCAGAAATGTTAGGAATATCGAGAAGAACATTGTATGGTTATGAAAAGGGGCTGTCCAAGGCCTCGGTGTCTGCTGCTTACAATCTTGAATGGGCTCTTGGCACTCCTCTGGTGAAGCCAATCGACATTTTTGAAATAAGTCATCAAAGCATGGGATTCTTTGCAACTGCCAAGCGCATGATTATTAGGAATCGTTTCCTACAGCGTGCGATGAGAAAGTTTGCGCAAATAGATTTTAGAGTTGCGCCTATAAGAAAGGCTCCTTTCGATTTTATAGCGCAGTCTTCTGAAGAGTCATTAAACATACTTGGCGGGGTCGTTAGCAGAAAAGAAAGAAACATTGACCAAAGAACAGAGGAAATTATGAGCGTCAGCAGAATAGTTAATGCACAACCAGTCTTAATTACAGATGGCCAAAAAACAAGAAGAGTAAGTATTCCATTTATCAGTCATGAAGATTTAGAAAAGATAAAACATGCAGGAGATTTCATCGCGCATCTCTAAGCCAATTTTACCTGTTTTGTTTCAACCTCTTTCCGGAGTCTCTTCGCAGGTTTCCATGATTGGCGCACAAAGTCTGGATACTCCCCATATTCTTTCATCCAGTTTTCTAAGAACTCTAAAGTTTGAGGGTCGGTAGGGTAGCCACACCCCATTTTTCCATATTTGCTTGTTAACTCTACAATTGCTTTATCACGTTCCACCTTTGCTATGATCGAGGCTGCCGAAACTATTGGATACTTTGCATCTGCCTTATGCTCTGATATTATTTGCACGTTGAATGGTAGACATTCTAATATGTGGTGTTTGAATCTGTCTGGCAATACGTCTGACGCGTCTACGTATGCTATGTCGGGTTTCAAAATTTCTATTACTTTAGCCATTGTTTGAGCTTCAAGTCGATTCAATTTGTGAAGTTTTCTTTTGGTCTCTACTACCTTATCAATTTCTGTTGGCTGCAACTTTATTATATGACATTTAAGTGCCAACTTTCTTATTTCTTCTGCAAGTTTTTCTCGTCTGCTAGGCGAAAGAACTTTAGAATCCTTCACACCAAGATTCTTCAGTATGGGCAAGTCTTCTTCGTTGAAGAGCACTCCTGCGATTACGAGAGGTCCGATTATTGAGCCGCGACCAGCATCATCTACTCCAACTATTCGCATTCAGTGTGCCTTCATTGATTAACGCTACTTTTGTAAGATTTTGAGAATTCTGGTAATAATAAGGTTGTGTATATTTTGCCTATTCTCATAAGTTACTTCGAGAATTTCAATGTCGTTTCTTGCTTTTATAGCGTTAATTAGTGGATTTTGTGCTCTGAAGTGTATTGTTCCTAAAAGAGGTTTAGTATTATCCGCAGCCTGAAGAATTGCGTCTTTGAAGGCTTGTGAAAACAGTTCCATAGGCCCTATTTCATCTACAACAATTATATCAGCAGTTTTTATGGCGTCAAGAATTGAATTAACTCCTATATTTCTTAGGTCGTCCAAATTGACTCGATATTTACCGACTTGTGGACCTGAAGGCTGCCTTATGTGAGCGAGCCAACCTTTTTGTCCCGTATGGAAATCAATGATCTCAAAGCCGACCCGTGTTCCTTGTTCACGAACTTCGCGACTAATCATGCCTTTGACGACGTATCCTTTAGCCTTGAGAGCGTCGACAACGTGAAGCAATACGCTTGTCTTGCCGACGCCAGGTTGCCCAGTCAGAAACAAAAGTCTCTTCATGCATAACCCTCTTTGTAGTGATAAGTTATTTAGAGGAGGATACTAACGAGTTTTGTGGTTGACATCTTAGAGAGGCTTTTAATTGAGTTTCAGTTTTCAAACAGAGGTTGTTGAGGAAGGGAAAGTTCGTTTTGCTGTGCCAAAGCTTGAAATTTATAAGACAAGTTCGAGAGAGTATGTTCCTTCTGGGGCGCCAGTGTTTTATAATCCAATTATGGAGTTGAATCGTGATATTGCTGTTTTAGTTTTACAAACTTATCAGAAGAGTTTTGGAAGGGAAGTCAGGGTTTGTGAGCCTCTTACTGGTTGTGGTGTTCGAGGCATCAGATTTGCCGTAGAAGTTGAAGGCATAAAGGAAGTTGTGATTAACGACATTAGTAGAGAGGCGGCTAAACTTGCACGTTTCAATGTTGAACAGAATACTCTGACTAGTCGTATTTTTGTTATGAATGAAGACGCAAACCTGCTTCTGAACCGTTATGCAGCGCCACGCAAAAGATTTGACTACATCGACATAGACCCTTTCGGCTCGCCTGTCTCGTATGTTGATTCTGCTGTTAGGGCTTTGCGTGACGGAGGCTTACTTGCTTTGACTGCTACTGACATGGCTCCTTTATGTGGTGTCTACTCAAAAGCGTGTATAAGAAAGTATGGCGGAAGACCCCTACGCACAGAGTATTGTCATGAACTTGCAGTTCGTTTGTTGGCTGGATGCTTGGCAACTATTGCTGCTAGACATGAGATGGGAATAAATGTGGTATTTAGTCATAGCACAAATCATTATATCCGCTTGTATGCGTTGGTTCATTATGGCGCGAAACAAGCAGATGTCAGCTTGCAGAAAATGGGTCATATACTCCACTGTTTTGCATGTTTTCACAGAAAGACATGTGAAGGCATTTTTTCTCACTTGAAGCAAGAGTGCCCAGAATGCGGTGCTCAATCAAAAGCTGCAGGTCCGTTATGGTTGGGGGAACTGTTTGACGAATACTTCTGTTCATCGATGGAAAAAGATGTTGAGAGAAGGCATTTGAAACAGGAGAAAAGAATAGTTAAGTTGTTGTCTTTGGCGAAAAATGAGGCAAAGGCGCCTATAACATATTTTGTGGTTGATAAATTCTGCGATAAACTGAACCTTCCTGCACCACCCATAATTAAGGTAGTTGAAGAACTGCGGAATAGGGGTTTTCAGGCGGTTTTGACTCATTTCAATAGTAAAGGCGTTAGGACTGATGCTTCTGCAAGGGTAGTGAAAGAAGTTATAACCAAAGTTCTTGCAATATAGAGAGTGATTTTAATCGTTTAGGTGTCTAAAATGGTTGACGTATCAAAAGTTTCGATAGTGGTTGCTTCTGCTGGTGTATTGGTTGCAGCCATCTATTATGTTCTGCAGATTAGGCATCAGAATAGAATGAGACAAACAGACCTTGTAATGAAACTATATGTGCAGTTCAGCAGTCTTGAATTCCAGAAGTTGTGGGAAGAGATTTTGAAGAGAGAAGCCAAAGACTTTGATGATTACCGTCACAAGTATGGTATGGCTGAATTATGGTCAGCTGGCCTGTTCTTTGAAGGAATCGGTATTCTTCTAAGAAGAAAACTCATAGATATAGACCTAGTTGACGACATGTTCACTACGCCTATCAAATGGACATGGGAAAAAATGAAGGATATAACATTAGAAGCCAGAAAGGCCAGAAATCAACCAGAGATACTCGAGTGGTTTGAATACCTCTACAACGAAATGAAGAAAAGACAACGCTAGTTTAGCCTAATGTAGAAGACGTACTCTCCTATCTGTTCCAAGTACTCTTCCTTGCATCCTCGTTTACGACATATACGCACCGCAGCAGGATGGTTCGCATAATACACAATCGAATCAAAGCCTCTCTTTCTCATAGACTCCTCAAAAAAGTCAAAAAATCTCTTTCCATATCCCTTTCTTCTGTGCTCTTTCTTTAGCCAAATCTCATGAAGCTCTACAAAATCCTTCTTTCCGCCAAGAAGCCTCTCCAATGCTTCTTTATTCCCTTTATCTCTAGAATCTCCCCTCCTATGTTCCTCAGTATTAGTTTCATGCCAGATAGCATGACCAATAATTTCGTTATTTTCTCTCCAGACAATAAGATGAGAAGGGTCCATGGCAATGATTTTTTCTTCTATGACTCCAAGTTTTCCATATTTGACGTCAGCAAGCCCCCGTGTTTTATAGTAATCGTGAATGTCAAGTGCCTCATAGTATCTCTTGAACTCTTCCAAGTCACAGCCAACAATAAATCTCAAGGTCTATCTCTTTCCTACTGTACGTTCAAGCTGACTAATGTCTACTTGTCCAGTATGTCTTATTTGTATTTGTAGTCTCTATTTTCTTCATTCATTATAAGGTAGTTTCGCAAGTCATAAAAACTGAGAGCAGAACACTGAATCAATGGAGTGATAGGAATTGCTTGAAGGTAAAGTTGTGAATTTGAGGAAGATTGAGAAAGAGGACTTGCCCCTAATTGCAGAATGGTTTAGTGAGCCTGAATTCTGGGGTGAATACAATGTTCTACGACAATGGTCCAGAACAGAGGCTGAGTGGTTCCTTGAGAACCCATTTGAACTGAAATCATTCATCATAGAGAAAAAAGACGGAAGCAAAATCGGTTACGTAAACCATTTTTACGTCCTACACCCTGATGGTAGGCAACTGGAAATCGGCTACAGTTTGGTTCCAAATGAAAGAGGCAAAGGTTACTGCTCTGAAGCTGCTAAGATTATGGTTGACTACCTGTTTCTTTCAAAAGACGTAGTCCGTATTCAAGCTCAAACTGACCTCAGAAATGTAGCTTCGCAAAAAGTTTTAGAAAAAGTCGGCTTCAAGAAAGAGGGAACAATTCGTAAATCCTTTTTCACTAGAGGAGAACCGAGAGATTACTATCTCTATAGTATTCTCCGAGAAGAATGGAAAGAACCAAAAATACTAACAAAAACAACTCCAAAGCGCTAGCACTAATAGGCTATTGCTGCTCTTAGCAAGTCTTTAGCCTTTTTTCCACATGCCACACATTTTCCATCAATCTTTTCTTCAAGGTCTTGCGGAGTGCCAAGAACCCTAGCACTGACTTCTCCTTCCAGCTTGTGACCACATTCTGGGTTGCCACACCACAAGACTTCTATGATTCCTGCTCTCTTTTTCAGTAGTTTTCTTACTTCTTCTAAGCTGTTGGTTCTGTGTATGTGCTGTTTCATCCATTGCCATGCTTTCTGTTGAATGTCTGCGGCTATTTTCTCCATTAATTCTTTCACAGTTGTTTCAACGCTATCTATCTTGAACGATTGCCTTTCTAAGGTGTCTCTTCGAACGATGGTTACTTCATTTCTTTTAAGATCTCTTGGTCCAATTTCGATGCGAACTGGAACGCCGCGTAGTTCCCAATCAAAATATTTAGCGCCAGGTGTCACATCTGGTCGCAAATCCATTTCAGCTCTTATTCCTGCCTTCTTCAATCTAAGAGCCGCATTTTTGCATGTCTTGATTATTGCTTCTTCCTTCTCTTTGTCTTTATGTGGAATTGGAATAATTATGACTTGTATCGGCGCCATTCTTGGTGGCAAGACGATTCCGTTGTCATCCCCGTGTATAGTTAACATGGCGGCGATGCCTCTTTCAGAGATGCCATAGCATGTTTGCCAAATATGCTCCTGATCTCCCTTTTCGGTTTCGTATGTGATTTCAAATGCCTTAGAGAAGTTTTGACCTAAATTGTGTACTGTTCCAATTTGCAGGCTTCTGCCGTCTGGGCAAACCATGTCAAGGGCTATTGAGTAGAGTGCTCCTGGAAACTTGTCCCATTCAGGTCGCTTAGATATACTGTAAGGAACTCCTAAAGCGTCAAAGAATCCCTTATAGATTTCTACCGCTTCCTTTACCTGTGCTTCTGCGTCTTCAAATGTGGCATGCGAAGTGTGAGCCTCTTTAAAAGTTGAAACTTCTCGCATCCTTAAAGTTGGGCGAGTAGCCTTTGTTTCATATCTGAAAACGTTTACAACTTGGTACAGTTTTAGGGGCAAGTCCTTGTGAGAGCGAATCCACAATTTCAGCATGGGCGCAATGGCAGTTTCGCTTGTTGGTCTTAAAGCATACTTAATTTCTAGTGGTTTTGTGCCTCCATGGGTTACCCAGTAACATTCTTCCTCAAAACTTTTCACATGAGTGGACTCTTTCATTAGAGAGGTTTCGGGAATCATAAGGGGAAATAATGTTTCATGATGACCTGTAGCATCTAGTAAATCTCTTAAAACTTGAAGCACATTTCTTCGCACTTTGAATCCGTATGGGAGCCAGACACCACAGCCTTTTATTGGATACCTATAATCCATTATCTCAGCATTTATTAGCACCTTACGGAACCATTCTCCAAACCTTTTGCTCCACTTTTCTCTTTTAATGCGTGTCATTGTGAACCAACTTAATTGCTTTGTCATCTGCAGAATTTTAGCGATTAAAAAGTCAAAATGTATTAGATTTTAAGTTTTCCATCTTCCATTATGGTCTTTTCATCTACTTCAACGGTTGGCCGCGTCATTATGAGGTCCCAATGAATGCTACTATTGTTCTTCCCGCCATATGCTGGACCCTTGTTATCTCCGATTGCGATGTGTATTGTTCCAAGAACTTTTTCGTCCACAAGTATGTCATTTATGAATTGTGCCTTAGGGTTCAGTCCAATAGCGAACTCGGCAATTTTGTCTTTGTCTCCAGTTGCAGTAGCCAACACATCTGCGAACTCTTTCTTTCCCTCTTCCACATCATAACCTATGATTTTCCCTTCCTTAAACTCTAGTTTTATACCAGTGATTTTGTGACCCCAGTAGTCTGTTGGAACATCAAAGAAGACTGTGCCTTCTGCACTTTCTTCGAGTGGGCATACGAAGACTTCCCCACATGGAAGATTAAGACCGACGTCTCCCAGTTTAATGTCTTCCTGACTGATTATGCCATCATCTATAATCCATTTTCTATCTTTCACTTGGAATTGTATGTTTGTTCCTCTATCAGAAGTAACTCTGACATTTACTGACCCAGAGACCGTATCGACGATATCTCTTCCTTTCTCAACAAGTTTCTTATAGTCTATATTCAAAGAGGAGAGAATAATGTCTCTAAACTTCTTCAGAGGTATTCCAGATTCTCTCGCTCTCCCTGGTGTTGGGTAGGTGATTCCAACCCATCGAATTCCCTTTTCGTCAATTTTATCTGATATGGGTTTTCGGCTTCTTCTCCATGCGCCTATTTTTGGAACTCGGACTTCGGCGAGAGCTAGCTTTCCGAGTCCTATATAGACGTCGGTTGATTCGATAGCGCTGAGCATATGCCGCGGTGTTATCTCAACATATTTTTCCTGAGTTTTTGTCAATGCTTTTTTCATATAATCGTCTGAGGAAGTTACGATTAATGGTTTGGCGCCTATGATGTCGCATTCGAGGGCTATGGTTTCAGCTAAGTCTAAGGCTTCTCGAACGGTCGCGATGTATACGGATTCTCCTTTGGAAATGCGCATAGATTCGGCAACAAGCTGTTTTGCAAACTTTTCATTAAATGAAGCTTCCATATATTGTCCTCCAATGAAATGTAGAAAAGTAGAGGAACGTTGCTTAAAAGCATTGGTAACTAGTATTATTGATTATAAGTTTGGAAAGTCTTCCTCTCTCTGGTCTGCGCAAGAAAAAAAATAATTTTGGTTCTTCTTCTTCATTATCATTATCACTTTCTGGAAAAATTAACTGTATATTTTCCAAAGAATTCTAATCATTGCAAAATAATAGATATTAGGTCTCTAAAGAGTTGGGAAACTGTGTTGGTGTTGATATGGCTAAAGAAGACGTTAGAATGAGAATTTAGCATCTTATGGAAGAAAGGGGCATTGCAACTTTTCCAAAACCCATCTTTCACAGAATCCCAAACTTCATTGGAGCAGAAAAAGCAGCGCAAAAGCTGAGAGAGTTACCAGAGTATAAAACTGCCAAAGTTGTTTTCTGTAACCCAGATTCTCCACAGAGACCAGTTCGCGAAATAGCCCTTAAAGATAATAAGATTGTTGTCATGGCAACGCCGCGACTAGAGAAAGGTTTCCTTCAGCTAGACCCAAAAATAATTCCTAAGAATCGAATCTTTGAGGCTTCAACTATTTATGGCGCATTTAAGCATGGTCAATCAATTGAGCCTTCCAAAGTGAAAATAGGCCTATTTATAGCAGGTTCTGTTGCAGTTTCATTAGATGGAGGAAGATTGGGCAAGGGAAAGGGATATTCTGACAAAGAATACGCCATTTTAAAGAATGCAGGCAGTCTTTCATCAAAAACAGTTGTTGTTACAACAGTGCATGATGTGCAGATTGTTGAAGAGATTCCCAGAGATGAATGGGATGTTCCGGTAGACGTAATTGTTACTCCATCGAAAACTATGCGAATAAGAAAATGACAAAAAGATAGTTATACTCAGCCATCAGAAATCATTCAGAAAACGAGAAAAGAGGTAAAGTATGGGCATCCTCACATATTTAGTAGCACAAATCCCAGACTGGGCTCAATGGTTTACACATCTTAGCTACTTCGGAATTTTTCTGCTAAGCTTAGTTGGCGCAATGTCAATATTTGTTCCCATACCATACACACTAGTTATCTTTTGGCTAGGAGCCTCCTCCCAATGGGATCCATTTCTACTAATGATTGCAGGAGGCTTCGGATCTGCTACTGGCGAACTTTCCGGCTACATACTAGGCTATTATGGACGAAAAATAGTAAGCCAAGAACGTCTAAGAAAAATGAGTTACTTAATCAAAGCTTTTGGTCGCTACCTGCCCATAGCTATTTTCTTTTTCTCTTTCACCCCTCTTCCAGACGACCTGCTCTTCATTCCACTGGGAATTTTAAAGTACAAGCTATTAAAAGCCTTTATTCCGAGTCTTTTGGGCAAGCTACTCATGTGTTTCACTCTTGCATATCTAGGCAAAATAGGTGCAAACTTCATCCTTCTCATATTTGGCGAAGAATCAAGTTGGATTGGATCAGTTATTCTGTTTGTCTTGCTCATAATTGTTCTAATAATCTTGTTCAAAGTTGATTGGGAAAAAGTGCTAGAAAAATACGTAAAGGTAGGCGAATCAAAAAATGAGAATAATTGCAGACCTACACATACATAGCAAGTATAGTCGTGCAACAAGCGAAAAAATGGATATAGACGAAATCACTCGATTTGCCAAGGTAAAAGGCTTGAATCTTGTAGGGACAGGTGACTTTACTCACCCTAAATGGCTAGAAGAAGTGAAAGAAAAACTAGTAGAAGTTCAAGGCACAGACTTGTATATGTTCCGCAAAGACCCAACATCTCAAGTGCACTTTATGATAACAAGCGAAGTCAGCACCATATTCACCTTTGAGAACGAAGTTAAGAAAATTCATCACGTTATCTTAAGCCCAAATCTTGAAACAGCAGCTCAAATAAATGAACGACTAGCCTTACATGGCAATCTTTCAGCGGATGGAAGACCTACGTTAGATATGAGTGCCCCACAACTCGTAGAAGAAATAATAGAAGTTTCTAAAGAAAACGTTGTCTTCCCATCTCACGCCTGGACTCCATGGTTCAGCATTTTCGGCGCTTTTAGCGGTTTCGACCGCATGGAAGATTGCTACCAAGACATGACAAAACACATCTTCGCCCTCGAAACTGGCTTGTCCTCAGACCCACCGATGAATTGGCGACTAAGTACACTTGACAGGTACACATTGGTTTCAAATAGTGACAGCCACAGCAGTTGGCCATGGCGGATAGGTAGAGAAGCCAATGTATTCGAGTTGGAACAGTGCACTTACTCAAACGTGATTGATGCAATTCGCAGTAAAGATGCAAACCGATTCAAATTCACCATTGAGACTGACCCTGCATATGGCAAGTATCATTGGACAGGCCACAGAAACTGCAAAATTTCCCTTTCACCCCAAGAGGCAATAAAATTTGGAAATCGCTGTCCAGTTTGTAATCGAAGACTAACGAAAGGAGTGGAGCAGAGAGTAGAAGAATTGGCGGATAGGCCAGCGGGTTTTAAGCCTGAAAAAGCGATTGGATACATGCATTTGTTGCCTCTTTCCGAGATTATTGCGACAGTTTTTGGAGTCACATATCCAAGTGTAAAGAAAGTTTGGGATGCTTACAACATGTTAATCGAAAAGTTTGGCAACGAATATGCTGTGCTCATAGACGCGTCAAAAGAGGAAATGTCTAAAATTGTTGAGCCTAAAATCGCTGAAGCCGTGGTCAGAGTGAGAGAAGAAAAAGTGAAAATTGTGCCAGGCTATGATGGAATTTACGGTCAACTAATCCTTTTTGAAAAGGGGCAAAAAGAAGAAAAGGGGACAAAGGAAGAATTACCTTTACAGCAGAAGAGGCAGCAGAGCCTCTTCGACTTCATGTGAGGAAGTAGACAAATATGCGCAAAAATGATTCTCAACTCTTACAAATTCTTTTTGACAGAAAGAGCATTAGAAACTTCAAGACCACACCTATAGCAGACAATGTTACAGAAAAAATCGTTGAAGCAGGTCAACGTGCACCATCAGCATGTAACCTTCAAACTTATTCTGTGGTTTGGGTTAAGGATGCAGAAAGAAGAGAAATAGTGTGGAAAGATTGTTTTGTTCCGAATGCTATTCGCAAAGCGCCCTTACTGTTCGTAATTTGTGCTGACCTACGAAGATTAACCAAAGTCTTAGACTATCTGGGTCATGACCATTGTCTTAAGCATGGGCAAGGATACGCATTAAAGCTTATGAGTGTTATTGACGCGGTGCTTGTGGCTGAAAACATGACTATAGCCGCTGAATGTTACGGTTTAGGTTCAGTCTTTATAGGTTCTGCCTTAGCAAACAAGAAAGTAATTGAAACACTCAATCTTCCGAAAGGTGTTTTGCCTCTAACTCTGCTATGCATAGGCTATTCTAACGAGCAACCGCCCACACGACCAAGATTGCCTCAAAAATCAATTCTTCACATCGACCAGTACAGAGATGTAGCAGGGAAAGAAATTGAAATTTTCCTGAAACACATGGACCTCACATTGGATAAAGAGGGATATTATCAAAAGTATAGTAGCAGAAAGCCTACTTACCGTTACAGAGACCACATTAAAAGTAAAACTTCTGTGAAGGTTCGAGAAAAGGAGGAAAGTGAAATAGTGGCGATTGTGAAGGAAGCAGGGTTCTTTCCTGGTGAGGCACTGTAGACTATTTCTTTTTAACCTGTTTTGTTATTGTCTTATACTCCTCTTCTGATATTGTGCCCATCTGGTAGAGTTTGTTTGCTGCTTCGCTTACCTTAAGCAGATAATGTAGCGTAAGGTTGTCTTTTGCAAGGTTTTCCTTTCCGCCTTCTTCCCTATCGACAAGCACTACAGCGTCGTTGACTACTCCGCCTTCTGCTCTTATAGCCGACGCTGCTTTCCTCAATGATTGCCCCGTTGTGATAAGGTCGTCTGTTAAGAGTATACGGTCTCCAGGCATTATTATGCCTTCTACTCTCCGTCCTCTTCCATGTGTTTTTACTTGCTGACGACTGTAAAGGAACGGTTTTTTCAGGTGATATGCGATTAGTGAGGCGAATGCCATTCCTGCTGTTGGAACGCCTGCGATTCTTTCAAAGCTGTCTGTGCCCAAGTCTCGTTTTATGAGGGTTATGTAGTAGTCGCTGATTTTCTGAAATGCCTCTGGAAAACTTGGCACTATTCTTAGGTCGATGTAATATGGGCTTATTTTTCCGCCTGCAAGTTTGAAGGTACCAAATTTTAGTGCACCTATTTTGGTTAGTATTCGGCAGAGTTCGGCTTTCATTTTCTCTCTTTCAGTTGTTGACAGTTTCGTCACCTCTATGGATACTTGTACGGTTTGCCCATTTCAATTAACATGCCTTTCACTGTGGGCATCTCTTTATCTAACAATTCTATGAAGGCCTTTAACTCTGTCTTAGGAGCATGATAGGGTATGGCAGTTTTTGGTTTTATCATTTTCACTATTTCTAAGCCTGTTCTAGGCGAAGCGCCTGGTGCTGGTGCGCCTACTGTGATGAAGGCTATATTCGGTGGGTCTTTGTCGCCTATATGCTTCATGTCTGGATATGGTAGACTGTCGGCTGAATGATATATTTTTAGTCCGTCTTCTGTTGTGATAAGGTACGTGACTGGCGACGCTGCTGGATGCTTGCAAGCTTCTGCTTTAACTGTGATATTGCCTATTTTGTGTGTTGAGCCCACTGGCGTTTCAAGTAGTTTGTCAGAGGCTATTATGCCTTTTAACATTTTATAAGATGTGGAGTCAGCGATTAAGTGGCAGTTTGTTCGTTTGTAAATGTCTTTTATTACGTATTCGTCTAGGTGGTCGCCATGCTCATGTGTTATCAAAACTATGTCAGCTGACTTGAAGCTTTTTGGATCAATTTCTGCAGGGTCTATAAGTAATGTTTTAGATGCCGTCTTTATTGCAACGCCAGCATAGGGGTTAAACCAAATGAAGGCTATTTCGCCTTTCTTAGGAGATATATTGTCAAGTGACATGCAATTTATTCCTCCCAAAGACAGATATTAGGGTTGCTGAGTTTTAAAGAACTTGCGCTTTTGTCCCTTACTCTTAGCATACGTTATGCTTAAAAGAAACATTCCTACAGTTCTCTAATTCAACATGGAAGGCGCAACTGAATGGTAGATGTATGGCTTCCTTATGGAAGAACTGAAATTTGTGCAAGAATCCCCGCAAGAAACTATTTGGGCAGTATAGAGCCAAAAGAAAAACCAGCGGTAGCTGATGCGAAGACGGAGATTGAAAGAGCGCTAAAAAACCCAATCGGTACAAAGCCACTGGCAGAAATAGCTGAAAAAGGCAGTAGAGCCGCAATAGTCGCAGATGATCACACAAGAGCAACACAAAGCCACTTAATGATTCCACCAATCCTAAACGAACTAAACAATGCAGGCATAAAAGACGAGGACATAACAGTCATTTTTGGCTGTGGTACCCATAGAGCAGTAAAACCAGAAGAAATGAAAAAACTAGTAGGCGAAGAAGCCGTCAACCGTGTCAAGATGATAAGCCACGACTGCAAAGCCAAAGACTGGGCCTATTTGGGCAAAACAAAAACCTATGGAACAGAAGTTTACATAAACAAAACTTTTGCAGAAGCGGACATAAAAATCCTAACAGGCGATGTAGGCTTACACTACTATGCAGGCTATGGCGGAGGAAGAAAAAGTATTCTGCCGGGCATAAGCGGTGCAGAAACCATACAACACAATCATGCCATGCTCTTGGACCCTAAAGCAAGAACAGGCAACTTGGACGGCAATCCAGTACACGAAGACATGGTTGAAGCGGCAAAACTTGCTAAAGCGGATTTTGTTTTAAACATTGTGACGAACAGCAAAAAAGAACTGGTTCAAGCCTTTGCAGGCGACCTCGAACAAGCCTTCAACGCAGGAGTAAGGCTGGTTGACGAAATGTACAAAGTGCCAATCGAACAAAGAGCCGATATAGTGGTTGCAAGTTCTGGCGGGCACCCACACGACATAAACCTGTTTCAAGCCTACAAGGGAATAGACAACGCCCTAAACGCAGTAAAGAGAGGTGGAGTAATTATCTTAGCCGCAGAATGCCCAGAAGGACATGGAAACGAAGTATTCTACGAATGGACAATGAAATTCAAGAATCTGAAAGATATGGAGAAAGAAATAAAACATCATTTCATCCTAGGCGGGCACAAATCTTACTACCTGCTAAAAGCACTGCAAAGGGTTCAAATCATTCTTGTTTCAGTAATGCCAGACTACCAAGCCGTAAACGTCTTCAATTTAAAGACGGCAAGGGCGGTTAATGATGCCTTACGCGATGCCTTTGAAATTGCGGGTCACAACTCAAAAGTTTGGACGATGCCGTATGGAAACATAACCCTACCAATTGTCAAAGCGGCAGAAGAAAAAGCAGAAACATGACTGTAGAAATCTAAAAAGATTTAACTTAGGCCAAACAAATTTTGAGCACACGCTGAGGGGAAAACGTGCAAACAACCTTCACGATAAGGCGATTCAAGCCAACAGACTTGGAACGTGTAATGTATATAAATCAAATGTGCCTTCCAGAAAACTACTCTAGCTCCTTCTTTTTGGACTTGTATGAGCGGTTTCCGGAAACCTTTGTTGTTGCAGAAGAAGACAGTCAAATTGTGGGTTATGCCATGTGTCGCATCGAAAGAAGCATACCTGGCTTTAGGTTTACGGGACTTGCAAAGAAAGGGCATCTAATATCTATCGCTGTTTTGCCAAAATATCAACATCAAGGCGTTGGAGAAGCGTTAATGAAGGAAATAATGAAAGCCATGTTAGGCTATGAGGCTAAAGAATGTATTTTAGAAGTGCGCGTAACAAACACGTCTGCCATAAGCCTATACAAGAAACTGGGGTTCCAAGTAGCAAGAACCTTCCATGGCTACTACTCTGACGGAGAAGACGCCTACCTGATGGCAAGAAAACTTCCATTTGAGTAAGAAAGGAACAACAACTAAAAACAACGTTTGCTTTACATTTTGTATAGGGCTAAAATATTGGGACAATGCCAAATCTGCAAGAAAAACTCAATTCTCATTTCTAGCCAGCTTGGAGTATGCCTACAATGTATTCGAAAAAAGCCTGAAGAATCGTTGGCAATCACGGACAAGGTTCATGCGGAGAGTAGAGGAAGATTTGGCCTTCCACCAAAGCCACCGAAAAAGCCAAATGGAATATTATGTGGTGTATGTGCCAACGACTGCAAAATAGGCACTGGCAAAAGAGGTTTCTGCGGCTTAGTTTTTAACGTAAACGGCAAATTGGTTCGAATGGGTGGAACTCCTGATAAAGGGATTTTGCAGTGGTATTACGATCCCTTGCCAACCAACTGCGTTTCATGGTGGTTCTGTCCAGGCTGTACAGGTGTTGGCTACCCAAAATACGCTTACAACAGAAGCGCAGAAAGGGGATATGCAAACTTGGCGGTATTCTACGGAAGCTGCAGCCTAGACTGCCTTTTCTGTCAAAATTGGCAATATCGAAACTTGTCTGCGCAGCTTAGTCCAGTGATGAGTGCCGAAATCCTTGCAGCCAAATCTGACTCTCATGTATCATGCATCTGCTATTTTGGCGGTGACCCTTCTGTGCAGTCGCCTCATGCCCTAAAAACAAGTGAACTATCTCTAAAAAGAGCTAAGGATGAAAAACGCATTTTAAGGATTTGTTGGGAAACAAACGGATACTGGAAAAAAGAACCTTTACAAAGAGCGGTCCAGTTTTCGTTTGTCAGTGGAGGAAACATCAAGTTCGATTTGAAAACTTGGAATGAAAACTTGAGCAAGGCTCTTTGTGGTGTTTCTAATTTTCCCACTCTTGAAAACTTCAAGATGGTTGCTGAAAAATTCTTTAAACAACGGTCTGATTTGCCAATTTTAGCAGCTAGTACATTGCTTGTTCCGGGCTATGTAGATGAAGAAGAAGTTCAAGGCATAGCCAAGTTTGTTTCAGAATTGGATTCGCAGATTCCTTACACTTTGCTTGCTTTTTATCCGCAGTATGTGTTGAATGACTTGCCAACAACTAGCAGAGAACAAGCTGAGAGATGCTATCAAACTGCTAAGGGATACTTGAAAAATGTTAGAATAGGAAACATAAACCTATTAAGCTAATATTGCTTAGCGTCGCTTAGCTTTGTGGCAAGCTTATTAATTGTGCGCTTAAATTGAAGTTCCTTTTCTGAAAGTTCTATGCCTTTTGAAGAAAGCTTCACAATAGTGTTTCGAGTAATGTCTTCTTCAAAATTGACATATCCTTCATTGACTAGCTTATCTAGAACAGATTTGACTATGTGTTCTTTGGGCATTTTGGGAAGCATATGTCTTAAAACCTTAATGTAAAGCCTTTCAACCGACAAATCATCCTCTCTATTTTCATACAGCACTGCTAGAACAGCTTTCCTAACTGCATTTACATGTTGCGAATCCACGCCCAACTATAATCACCAGTTTCAACTTCGGATGTTGGGTTCAAAAGGTTCCACTTTTAGATGTAAATTAGTTATGACGTATCAATCAATATTTAAAAATATAAGTGACGCTTGGGTATGTACACTAAAAATTATTAGTAGTCTAAAAGGCTAGTTTTGATGCTCCAGATACTATTTGAACTTCGATTTAAATCCCGTCTTATTTTCTTTTCTTCTCTGAAACAATTATTACCTCAAAAAAGTGTGGTGTAGGTGACCCTTCTAGTAAGGGTTCCACTTTTGCCCATGCTTTTTGTCGTTCATCGCTTAGGTGCATTGCCATAAAGGTTTTCTCACTTTCATGTTCCACAATTGCAACATAGTTTCCCTTCCCCTTCTTAGGCTTCAGTAATCGCCTTGATATGAATCCATCGAATTTCTCGTAGACAGTGTTCGACCATTCAAACCATTTTTTGAATTCGTCATCTTTTCCCTTCTTAATAGGTGGAAATTCAACCAAGTTTACAAACATAGTTTTCACCTCCTTGAATTTTGTCTTGTTGAATTGTTTGTCGGGTCGACGTGAATTACACAATGTTGACAACCGGTCTCTCGGCTAACTTTTTCTTTGACTTCGTGGGCTATTCTGGCTGCTTCTTCAATGAGGGTGCCTTTCGCTACTTCTATGTGAAAACCTGTGTGAACAATGTCTGGTCCTATGTACTCAGCTTTCAAATCATGGACGCCTAGAACACCTTTTACTGACTTTGCAGTCAGTTCCAATCTTTCCATGAATTGCTTACTAGGTGCTCTGCCCAAGAGATAGTGAACATTATCTTTAAAGAGGAATACCCCGCTGAAAGCGATAAATGTGGCTACGATTGTGGATGCTAACGGGTCAGCCCAATAATATCCTTGTGCGACGAGGACCACAGCTATTAGTGCAGCTATGTAAGAAAACTCATCTTTGAGTAGTGCTATCAGTTGCGCTTTTATTGAAGCACCCTTTGCCTTTACTCTTAGAATGTCTATAATCGGAATAGCGACCACAAACATGCCTACTAATATCACTATCAAAGCAAGATTTATGTTCTGGAATTCGCTAGCCTCTGAGAACTGGAAAAATTTTGGAATAGCTTCTCGAAACGTTTCAATGCTCATGAAAGAAACTAAAATTGTGGCTGAAACCAGTGCAGCAACGTTTTGGGCTCTCCCGTGGCCAAACATGTGAAATTCGTCTGCTGGTTTCCGCGACCAAGAGGCAGATAATAAAAGAAAAGTGGAAATTAAGACATCGCTTAACATTTCAAATGCTTGTGCTAATAACACCATGATGCCTGTCAAAAAGTATGTAGCTAATTGCAGAACAACTAGTATTAAGTAGCCTATTAAAGCGATTTTTATACCGCGTGTTTCAGTGGCGTGTTCTGTCATCTAAGCCTTCCTACAGCCTTAATGTTTGTGTTCGCCCACTCCTTCTTCGCCGTGTTCTCCGCCGCCTGCAATGTTTGTGTACAAGTGATGCGAGTACAAGACAAAACCAAGATTCGCCTGCACGTACTCTCTTGCGGCATCTACATTGTTTTCGTTGTAATTCTTCTTAGCCATGGCATGTTTGAATTTTTTTGCAGTTCCTCTTCAACAGCATGCGAAATGAAGTCTATTACTTCTTTTGCGTTTCCCTTTTCTATGGCTTTTTCCGCTCTTGGCACTACAGGACCCCAGTCAAGTCCTGCAGGTTTCAGTCCAGTATAAGGTGCTCCTTCGCCTTCCCTATGCAAACGGACAGCGGTTTCAAAGAACCAATAGTCAGCGACGCCCATGGCTTCTTTACCCTGTTTTCTAGCACGAAGAGTCTTTTCAAAAGCCTTTTTCAATTCAGTTTCCGCTTTTTTCGGTGCCCAAGGAAGAATAAGATTAACATTTCCTGTTTCTAAAGCCTTTTTTGCAGCTTTGACAACGGGTCCGTCTAACGTATCGCAATGTGGTGGCATATTCTCACCTCCAAATAAGCACGTATTTTGTTGTTTATATGTATAACTTTTGTTAGTTGTATAACATGTGCAGTGAAATTGCAACATATGGTAGGATAAAACAAAGCCTAGCATAATTAGTAGTATAAAACAGATTAAGGAAATTGTAGAATAAATAGACAAGCAAGTTTACAGAAAACGAAAGAAGGAATAAGTCATGAGTGAACAAAGCGAAAACAACTCTAGCGAAAGCCAAGCTGAGATATGCCCCAAGTGCGGTGGAGAGATGAAATCTGGAAGCGTCACTGCCTCTTTTCGTGTTTTAAAACCAGGTGATTTGCAAGGAGATAAACTATATGCTTTCTACTGCAGAGACTGCGGCTTCATTGAGCTCTACAAAGAACCGTCAACGAAGGAGCCATGGCGATGGACAAAAGAGCAGCAAGCACCCTTAACGAAGGAGCCACAACAACCAGAGAAGGAACCGCCTTCCCCTGAAACAAGAAAGAGGCTAGTAAGGTAGGACTTTCATGAGTGAGTCTAAAAAGTGTCCTAAATCTTAGTCAAGGTTCTTTTCAGAAAGCAAGATTTTTTGGTGCTTCGGCAGGGCACATACTGCATTCAAAAATGGGGGATTTTTTCAGAAGGTGGATTTGAACCCATAGAGAATCACTTCTTCTGTCTCCAGTGAACGATTGCAATGAATAACCACATCAATGCCAGAATACCGATGAAACCATAAGTGTATTCGAATGGTAACCTGAAACCCCCCGCAAGCTCGTTGAATAGACCAGTCGCAGAAATAGGGAATGGCCATAAGATAAGTATATTTCGAGTTATGCGAAAAACAATCGAGCCGAGCGTACCACAAGAAAACAGAAACCATATCTGAGGAATGTATGCACTATATCCAGCATAACTGATATGATGGAGAGAAAAAAGTGCTGCAGCAATGAGAATAGCTGGTATCGCCCCGAAAGCTTTCTCAAATCTTAGCTGAGCCCAACACTGAAAGAACATAGCAAAGAAAAGACCTGACACAATCTCAAACGATATCAGGGGTAAAAGTTCCATGAAAGGAGGGATGCGTGCGTATGCGCGCGCGTTAGAACTGTTTGAAGAGACAATCGCTAACACAATAAGACTCAATACCAAGCTTTTTTTCCAATGTTTTTTGCTTATCCCCATCTCTGAGAGAGGCCGCTTTTTCACGAGGCTATTATACGCTATCGGAACTACAATGCCCGCAGCAAACATCGAAACAGGTCCCCATAATAAAAAAAATACAACTGCGTTAGCCATTGTAACTATCTGCCAGGTTATGGAGACGCAGATGTGCAGAACAAGGAAAGTGACGAGAACGACAAGCAAATCCATCGATGGTTTAAACCTGAACTGTAGGAAGTCTCCTAATTTATCCCTATAGAATCGCGCTGCAGTCGCCCATGTAGCCTTTCGGAACATCGTTTTAGTCACGCCCTAGACCAAATTGCACCCAGCGCGCGTACATGTGTGCTCATTGTGCTTAAGATTCATCCTCTTCATTTGGAATAAACAAAAGCGTTATGAAATAGAAATCAGTATTGAAAGTCCACAGAATCTAAGTTTCTTTGAACGAGAAGCTCAAAGAAGGGTAAGAGAAATGCTGGAAAAAGAGATCCATAAGTTTGAATTCAAATTTGGTGCTTCGGCCGGGATTTGAACCCGGGTCTGTGGCTCGAGAGAGTGATACTATTGGGTTATCTCATAGTTATCCTCCATTGAATTGGCTTGAAGTTAAGGGGAATTTCTTAGAGTGGCTCAACAGCAGAGGTTATAGTAAGCGATGGAAGGATACTGTCGTCAGCTATTTGGACCGCTATGTCACTGTGCTTCAAGGACCTCTTGACGTTATCAGGGTATTCAGTAAGATTGAACGTGGAAGACGCAACGTAGCTTTAGCGTTAAGGACACTGTTCAATTTCTATGAGGCTGTGGGTTTTGATAAGGCGTATTTGGATGGTTTGCGTAAGGCTTTGCCTAAGGCCAAATGGGGCGTAGATCTGAAGATTCCTTGCGAAGCTGAGATAGTTGATTCTTTGAGAAAGTTGCCTAAAGCGCCACAGAAGTATCAGGCTCTCTATAATTTGCTTTTAGATTCTGGCTTAAGGTTAGTTGAAGCTGTAGCGTTGATCAATGTCTTTAGGGAGGCTGAGGCTGTTAATGGATTCTGTCGTTGTGAGCTCGGCATGTTTAGAGGTGAAAAGCAGGCTTACTATGCACATTTCAGTGAGGCTACATTAGACTTAGTTAAGCAAGTTAAGGAGAGGCTTGATGAGGGAGCAGCTTCACGTTACTTTCGGAAAATGCGTTATGCTTTGCCCAAGTATCTGAGGAAGTATGCTTTCGATAAGATGATTGAGCTTGACATTCCAGAGTCGGTTGCGGATTTCATCGAAGGACGTGTACCTAAACGTGTAGGAGCAAAGCATTACTTGGCGTTGGCGCGTCAAAGTAGCAAATTCTTTCCAAGATACGCAGTGCATACAATGCAGCTGAGGCAGAAAGCCGTCAGCTGACTACCTTAACCCCTCACTTTTTTTGGTTATTGAGTTTCGCCTCTGTTTTTAGCTGATCTCTCCAGAAGTGGTAGCAGTTCGCGATTCAAAATCTCGAGTTTTTTGCGGTCTCTATCCTCAATTGTAGCCTGTTCTGTAGGCGTTAACCATGCTCCTTCTGAGGTAGCCGTTCTTTTTTGGTGACTTTCACTTAGTGATTTCTCTCTCATCCTATGACACTCTCTCTCCTCTCTCTGCTCTCTCTGTTCTCTCTTCTTTATCTCTGCTCTTGCCTCTTCGCTCTCTTCGAGAATAGGTGTGAGAGAGAAATTTTCTATGGACTGTGGTTCTACTCTTTTATACACTCTTGTTTGAGAGTGGCGAATTTCGGGTACTATGGTTTCATTGTTGGCTAATAGCATGAACCATGTGTTGCCGCGCTTCTCAAAGTTGACGAGTCCCAGCCGTTCCAAGTAGCCTTCTCGTTTGGAGATTTTCTGTCTTAGTTCTATGGTTTTGTTGCTAACTGTTCCCGTTTGATAGGTTGCTCTTCTTTGAATCACTCGTGTCAAAACATCTGGCTGTGTTCCAAAGTAGGCTTTGAGGCTTGTTCTGTCCCAGATGTCTAATTCGACTTGGAAGATTTGTTTGGCTTTTTCCAGAGGTATTTCATAAGAGACGTTATGCTTCTGTTTTAGAATGGCTATGTAGTTTAGGCTGCGATTGCGAACTGTGTGGCAGCCACGTTTGATGCAGTGTTTGCTTTCAGTTTCGGAGAGTTTCTCTACAGCTTTTACGATTTTCACGGTTTTATGCAGAGTTTTTTCCCTAACATGGGTCTCAATGGATGTATTGAATGTTTGAGAATAACCTTTATCCATTCTCTGCAATGCTTCTTGTTTTAGGGCTGTGTCCTCTGGCGGTCCAGTCAACTACCCTTTCTTAGCCTCCTTGTTTCTGATCCAGTTCCAGAAGTCGGGCTCTACAAACTTCTCCAGGAACTGAAGCAAATCGTCTTCGTGTATTTCTCCACGAGGATCCACCAATACAAGTCGATTTGCGGCTAAGGTTGATTTTTCACCCATTTCAATGCTGGCTGGTAGGACCAAGACCCTGCTATATCTTCCGTGTTTAATGTTACTTCTTTTGTCTTTTAATCCCAAACTGGGCACCACTGTGATACTTTCGAAGGAAAGGCTTATATATCATACAGTCCTGATAGTAACCAACCTGAGTGATATTATGCCTTCTGTTAATATCCAAAGTGAGGGAGCAAAAAGCAGCAACAAGATTCTTGGGCTTTCGGCGAGGAGGAATGAAGTGCTTCAGTTCCTTGCAAGGGAGGGCCCATTAAATATTTATCAAATCCAGCAGAAACTTGGGTTGACCTCGTACTCGACCGCTCATGGCTCTGTCAAAGCCCTTGAAGAAGGAGGTCTTCTGGTAATGCAGTCGTTAGAGCAGACAGAGAAAGGTGTGACGGCGAAAGTTTATGGTTTGACCTTTGTAGGTCTCGCCTTCGCTATGACCTGTGAAGACATCTGGACTGGCTTGGAGAAAGTTGTTAAGGTTTGGGGGCATGTCGCACCTTTACCATTAAGGAAATACGCATACTTTGCCCGATGCGGTCTTAAAGATGAAGCTTTGAAGTGTTTCCGTCATGCCTTTGGAGTTGCGTTCAGGGAACTATTCGAACTTAGCAGAATGTTAAGGGAACTCTTCGGTAGAGGAGAGCGGGTCGAAGAGGTCTTGACGAAGAGCCAAAAGAACGCGGAAACCAAATTCAAGGAGATTTGGAGCCGAGTATTTCTGGAGTCTGCTATTGGCCCGCAGCCTATGGGCAGTCTGCTAAAGTGGTATAAAGCTTTGCGCGGCGACCAAGAAGTCAGAGACTGGGCGGTTCAAACCCTTAGAAAGGAAGTTTCCAAACATCGTTCTTGGGCCGACATTAAGAACGGCACCCTACAGATTGTCGATATGTCACAGGAACCTGCTTGGGGAGAAATTAAAAAGCGAGGAACTAAGTGGCCTGCGGAAATTTCATGGGACGTACATGTCTAAGCGAATGATTGCTTTATTCGAGTCCATTACGGTTCAAGCTTTCGAGACTGCCAAGAGTAGCATGAGGTATCAAAAAGATGGGTCCAGCCTTGTTCCTTGCGACAGTAAAATTTTTGGCGTCCCAGCTCGTTCAGTAATGCCAATACCGCTAATAATTCATCGTCTATGCATATTTCAGAGCTGACGACACTTGTCTCAAAGTGTTGCGATATCTGCAGTAGTCGTTGTTTGAAATCAATGTTGGTGACTACGCCTAAGGACAAGCGTACATGTTTGCAGGTTCCACAAATTCTCTTTAGATTCTGCAAAAAGTTGTCTGCCCCTAATCTTTTTTGACCCCCTACCCCCTACGTTTTTTTGGGAAATAGCATGTCTATACTTTGTGGTTCGAATGCTTCTACCACTTAGCGAATTCGGTAATATGGCGCGGGATTTCTACGTTGAGCGTTGGGAATCTTTTCTCTGGGTCCATGTTTGTTTTTTGGAATCTTTCGTAAAGTTCATTGTATTTTGTTTGTAGTTGGGTGAGTTTTTGGGTTTGCTCTTTGATTAGGGTCCTTAACTTCTCTATTTTGGTTAAGGTTTCGTTTGCTTCTTTGTTTATTCTGTCTGCTTCTCTTGTTATGGTGTATATTTGAAACTGCTTTAGTCTGGTCAAACGGAGTTTTCCTGCATATATGTTGCGTCTCTTTTCAAGTATTTCTAAACCTTTCTGGATGATTTCTTTGTCTTTCTTGCGGTTTTCTTCAATGAGTTTCACTTTCATAATGCTTTGTCTTTCGATTTGAGATTCCCCTATGGTAGAATGGGGCTGAACTCTGTTTGCTAAAATGCCTTTGAACCTTCCGATTTCACCGTCGTATTCCTGGACGACTCCTCTTAATCGTAGCGCTGTTAAGGTTTCTGGGTCCTTGAATTTGGGAACGTCGCTAATGAAATGGACGCTTTCGCCAAGCCATCTGGCAACGGTGCGACAAGCTGTTTCTAAGATTTGCTCGTCGTTTAATTCGGTTTTAAGTGTGTTCATGGTTTTCAACGAAACTTATTTGAATTAAAATGTTGCATGATACCTTAGAAGGACCCGTGCATGGCCAGGAAGATTGTTAAGGTCTATTTGACGCCTGAACAAAAGAAGCTTCTTGAGAGAATATGCCATAGCTTGGGAATGGATGAAAGCGAGGTTCTACGCCATGCTTTCATGGACTATGCAAAATCATTAAGCTTGGTTACTGAAAAAGTACACGGCAGGTTGTGAAAGCCCATTTTTTAATAGCAATCACTTTTGGGGCTCAAACTATGAAGTACTTAGGGCAGAGTTCTGCTTTCTCAACCCAAAAGGATACTCGTAAGTCTTTGACCCCAGGTATTTTGGCTATATCATTGCCTATCGCAATAAGGTGTTCGAAATCTTTGGCCACGCCGATAGCCAATAAATCGTAGTCTCCCACAGTCTTTGTGGCTAAGATTATGTTTCTCATCTGAATTAACTTCTCCAGAATTAGTGACGATTCAGCAGGAGTGGCCTCGGCTGCTAAGATTTGTGTCGGTGTGGCGTCTATCATGAATGCGGCCATGCCATGATAGCCAATCTTCTTCGGATTGATTACTACAGTGGATCCTCTGATGACTCCTTTTTCTTGCAGTGCTTTGTATCTGCTTATTATAGTGTCTGGTGAGACTTTGAGTTCTTCAGCGATTTTTCTAAATGATACGCGAGCATCCTCTGTCATCCTTTTAATTATGAACAAATCAATTTCATCCAATTTTCCACTACCTGTTGAGATGTTCAAATTCAAAATTCTCTGGGCATAGCAGTATCTCGTCAACCCAGATGCTCGTTGCCACCTCTTTGACCATAGGGTGTCCCTTTATCAAATCTTTTACTTGGCTAAGCCGTCCAACATTCTTAAGAATTGCAATACAGAATATATCATGTCTGCCCATGGAAGTAGTGCTGAAGACTATTTCTGGTATTCTTTGAATCACTTCAGCAACCTCTCTCAGGTGTGGATAGCTAACGTCAATCCCTAAGCCAGCAATACAGTCATAGCCAAAGCTTCTTGGATTCAGCAGTATCGTCGTCCCTCTGATGATGCCTGCTTTCCTCATCTTTCTGAATCGTTTACTTATTGTATCTGTTGACACGCCACAGTTCCTTGCTATGTCTGCAAAATTGACACGTGCATCCTTCTGTAGAGCCCTAATAGTGTTTACGTCCATCTCGTCAATTTTTATTTTCAATGCATATCCCTTATTCGAAATTAGTGTTCATGGTTTAAAAATCATACTGTTTTTGCCCAAAAATCTTACGATGTCGGAAGGACAAGACATTGTGCTTTTCTTTCCAACGTTATAAGGACTTATATGAAATCTATCTTAAAATGTCGGGAAATAAGGTCACTTATGTGAACAAAAAGATTAAATACTCCGTCAATATGCTTAAGATGTGTGATATCATTTGAAAGTTACAGAAATCATTAAGGAAATTGAAAACAGAAAGGAAGAAGGAGAATTGATCAAAAAGAGAGTTACTTGTGCCAGCTGCGGAAGCACATGGATTGAACTCGTTGGATTGGTTGTGGGGCACAAAGAGGGAACCGAGGATCTTTGTCTTCGAATTGGCATGGAATCAGAAAATTGTCATACGTGCAGGTACCGACCTTTGGAGTGCCCTGAGTGTGCCTCAAAAGATGTGTATGAAATAATGTTTGCTGAGAAGATTTCCGAAGAGGCACCCCTAAGCTTCAGGGGTATAAAGAGAGTTTCCAGAAGTTCAGGTGCCAAGACTCCATGAAATCTTCACCGTCAGCAACATGAGGAGCAGATAATTGACTCGAGAGGTGCTATGAAATTTGGCGCGAGGTTCTTCTGAGTACGACAAGGTCAACGAGATTATCAAAGGTCATTCTTATGAAAAGTCAGCGTTGATAATGATACTACAGGAAATCGAAAATTTACATGGTTACCTTCCAGCGTGGGCATTGAGACAAGTATCTGAGAAACTTAATGTTCCAATGATTCAGGTCTACGGTGTGGCATCATTCTATGATGCATTCCACCTAACCCCACGTGGCAAGCACCTCATTCGTGTATGCCTTGGAACTGCCTGCTACCTAAGAGGTTCCCACAGAGTTCTTGAAGCTGTGGAAAAAGAACTGGGCATAAAAGACGGCGAAACGACATCTGATCGCACATTTAGTCTTCAATCGGTTCATTGTGTTGGTGCCTGCGCGCTGGCTCCAGTTATGGTTGTCGGAGAACGCTATTTTGACAAAATGACGCCAACGAAAGTTCGTAGCGTATTAAAAGCAGGACAGAGTGAGAATGAAAAAGATTAGGAGTGCTCAAGAGCTCGAGTCTCTTCGAAACTCGCTGCTTCAACAGAGAGATCCCAATAAGCCTTGTGTAAGAGTGTGCCTCGGAACTGGTTGCCGAGCTCGTGGTAGCGCAGATGTTATGATGTCTTTCAAGGATGCGATTGAGAGGCAAGGTTTGGAAATTCAGGTAGATTGCAAGCAAACTGGATGTCATGGTTTCTGCGAAAGAGGCCCTGTCATCGTTATAGGTCCAAAAGAAATCTTTTATCAGAAGGTAAAGCAGAGTGATGTTTCTGAGATAGTTTCGAAGACTCTGCTCAATGGAGATGTTGTTGATCGCCTTCTTTACATTGATCCAATAACAGGTCAAAAAGCATTGTATGAGCATGAAGTGCCTTTCTACAAGAAGCAGACAAGGTTGGTTCTTGCTAACAATGGACGAATTGACCCCACAAACATACTTGACTACATTGCCATTGGCGGTTATCAAGCTCTTGCAAAAGCTATTACAGCTATGTCTTGCGAGGAAATTATCGACACCATCGAAAAATCAGGGTTACGCGGTCTTGGAGGAGGCGGTTTCCCAACTGGAAGAAAATGGAGACTATGTAAAGAAGCCCATGGAGACGTTAAGTTCGTAATTGGAAATGGAGACGAGGGTGATCCTGGCGCCTTTAGTGATAGAAGCCTCATGGAAGCGAACCCTCATAGCATTCTTGAAGGGATGGTAATAGGCGCCTATGCCATAGGAGCGAATCAAGGTTACTTATATGTTCGCGCCGAATACCCACTGGCATTAAAGCACCTCCAGACAGCAATAGACCAAGCGCGAGCATATGGATTCTTGGGGAATAACATATTCAATTCAAGATTTGACTTCGACATCAAGATAAACCGGGGTGGTGGTGCTTTTGTCTGCGGTGAATCTTCTGCCTTGATGGCCTCCATAGAAGGTAAAATGGGTGAGCCCAGAGCAAAATATGTTCACACGGTCGAGCGGGGGCTGTGGAATCAACCAACAAATCTGAATAACGTTAAGACATGGGCTAATGTGCCTTCGATTATTAACAATGGCGCAGATTGGTATGCAAAAATTGGAACGGAGAAGAGTAAAGGAACAGGGATTTTCTCTCTTGTCGGAAAGGCTAACAACACGGGCCTCGTCGAAATACAAATGGGAACCCCCCTTAAGACGATTATTTACGACATAGGCGGAGGAATAACGGGAGGTAAGAAGTTCAAGGCAGTCCAGACTGGTGGCCCTTCAGGCGGCTGCATACCTGAAGAACTACTTGACCTTACTGTCGATTTTGAAAGATTAACCGAAGCTGGCTCCATGATGGGCTCCGGCGGTATGATAGTGATGGATGAAAATACATGCATGGTTGATGTGGCTCGATATTTTCTCGACTTCCTGCAGAATGAATCTTGTGGCAAATGTGTCCCCTGCCGCGAAGGAATCAAAAGGATGCTTGAGGTGGTGACCAAGATGACTAAGGGTCAAGCGGGTGAAGAAGACCTGGAGCTTCTTCAAGACTTGGCAAGGATGGTCAAAGACTTTTCTCTTTGCGGTCTCGGTCAAACGGCTCCAAATTCAGTCTTGTCAACTCTCATGTATTTTAGAGATGAGTACGACGCTCACATTAGAGATAAAAGGTGCCCAGCTGGGATTTGCAGGGACCTGATTACGTATTTCATTCTTGAAGACAAATGCACAGGATGCGGTGCTTGTTTGAAGCTCTGTCCTCAACAAGCCATCGATGCATATGGTCTGATTCACACAATTGACTCCACCAAATGTATTAGATGCGGCATCTGTCGGGATGCTTGTCCATTTCAGGCAATATCAGTCAAATAGGAAGTGAGAGAGATGGTAAACCTCATCATAGATGGAGTGCAAGTGCAAGCCGAAGAAGGCTCAACAATACTTGAAGTTGCCAAGTTCTATGGGATCAGCATTCCAACTCTGTGCCATAATGATGAGTTAACCCCTTACGGTGCCTGCCGTCTATGCACGGTAGAGGTTGAAGACGGAAGAAGAACACGACTGGTGGCGTCTTGCCTTTATCCAGTTAGAGAAGGGATAAAAGTGAAAACACATTCGGAGAGGGTGATGAAGGGGCGAAAACTGATACTGGAACTATTACTTGCGAGATGCCCCAACTCTAAGACCTTACAAGACTTGGCCTCACAGATGGGATTAGAGCAAGTTAGATTCAAGATGGAAAATGAAGACTGCATCCTTTGTGGCTTATGTGTAAGGATGTGCGCCGAACAGATGGGAAGCGGAGCCATAGGTTTCGTGGGCAGAGGCCAAAAAAGAGAAGTGGTCACGCCGTTCCATACGGCCAGTGAAATCTGCCGCAACTGTGGAGCCTGCATGTATATTTGTCCTGTAGTAGACTTGCAGTGTCGTGGGGTCAAGTCTCCCGGAGAACTCTGCAACTCTTGTCTTGTAATAACCCCACAATGTTTAGGAAAGTATGACCAAGTCATGTGTACTTTAGAATCATGTGGAGCATGTGTAGAAAAGGAGAAAAAATAATATGAGCTATTCCAAACCAAATGCGAGCCCGGCAACCCTAACCAAGAATAGAACAGATCCATGTCCAGTCAGCGGACTCTGCGTTACATGCATAGATGGATGCCCAGGTCCATGCGAAGTTGCCAAGTCTGCAATAAGAGGCGGCGAAGTAATATACCCAGCGCCTTTCGGAGTAATAACCACCGCATCCCAAAAGAACTATCCTGTCGACCTTTCACACTTCAACATTATGGGAACAACCGTAGGAGCTGTCGGCATCGAAGCCGATAGTGACAAAGCCATATTTCCCAATGTTGACTTAGAAACCAAAATCGGTCAAGGTAAAGGTATAAGACTGAAAGTTCCATGGTTCACCTGCGCACTTGGATCCACAAAAATTGCCCTCGACAATTGGAAAGAACTGGCCATCGGCGCTGCAATATCAGGGACCATGCAAGTAATAGGTGAAAATGTGTGTGGCATGGATGCGAAGTCAAAATTCAACGATGGAAAAGTGATTCATTCTCCAGAACTGGAATATAGAGTGAAAACTTACAAGGAATGGAGAGAAGAAGGCTACGGTGCTATTGTTGTTCAAGCTAACATCGAAGATACAAGGCTCGGCGTCCATGAGTACGCGATTTCGGATCTGGAAGTAGACGCCGTTGAACTGAAATGGGGTCAAGGCGCTAAAGACATAGGCGGCGAAGTTAAAATCAAGGATCTGGAAAAAGCGCAGCTTCTAAAGAAAAGAGGATACATAGTTCTCCCAGATCCTGAAAACCCAGACATTATTGAAGCATTTAAGGCAGGACATTTCAAAGAGTTTGAACGACATTCCAGAGTTGGCATGGTTACTGAAGACAATTTTGTCAATAGAGTGAAAGAGCTCAGAAGCTTAGGTGCCAAGCAAGTTTTCCTAAAGACAGGGGCTTATAGACCTGCAGATGTAGCAAGGGCTGTAAAATTTTCGTCATTGGCAAGAATTGACCTACTTACTGTTGACGGTGCTGGCGGTGGAACAGGGATGAGTCCTTGGCGTATGATGAACGAGTGGGGAATACCCAGCATAGAAATATGGTCTTTGACCTATCAATATGCAGATAGACTGGCAAAGAAAGGAGAATACGTACCTAACATAGCCTTTGCGGGAGGCATTACAATGGAAGACCACATCTTCAAGGCACTGGCTCTTGGCGCACCCTATGTCAAAGCTGTGGGCATGTCCAGAGCTCCACTCACCGCAGCGATGGTAGGTAAAAACGTAGGTCGGAGGATTACCGAAGGAAATCTGCCCATCTACTATGGAAGATATGGAAACACCATCGAGGCAACCTTTATCGAAGCAGGCAGATTAAAGAAAGAGTTCGAAGAAAAGTTTAAAGACCTACCCACAGGCGCGATAGGTCTCTATACTTATAATCAGAGACTGATTCAAGGATTGAAACAATTAATGTGTGGTGCCAGAAAATTTGCGCTTCAACACATCACTCGAGACGACATCGTTGCTTTAACTCCTGAAGCTGCAAAAGTGTCAGGGATTAACTATGTTACTGATGCGGATAAGGAAGAAGTAGAGAAAATCTTAGGCTAACCAAACACCTGTGAAAAATGCTGACAGGGGATTTGCGGATGTGCCACTCTCGACTGGATTTTCAAAAAAGGAGAATCCAATGATATTTGCAATTAGAGGAGTTGCAAAAGCTTTTTAGAGAAATCAATTAGCAACCGGAATGAAACAATGAGCCAAATCGCTGAATTTTTCAGAACCCGTTTTGCGTGTTTGAAGTCGCTCAAACTATTCATACAAAGTCATTAAATAGCCATCATATCAAAGAAAAATCGAGGAAACAACCATGACTAAACAAGGCTACACGCATATTATCGTGCCCACCAAACTCCACCATACACTGAAAGCCCTCGCCGAACAGAATAACCTCTCCATAAGCCAACTCATCACCCAACTCGTCAACATTAACCTAAAGATCAATGTCAGTATTAATACCAGTATTAATACCGCCCAACTGAACACGGTGGATCTAAGCCACCCACAAGCTCTAAACCAACAAACCAGCCCAAATCAAGATGCTTTCGCAAAAAGGGAAGAAATGCAAATCTATGGTTCTCATCAGAGAAAAATTTTGGTGCTTCGGCCGGGATTCGAACCCGGGTCTGTGGCTCGAGAGGCCACCATACTTAACCAGACTATACTACCGAAGCGTCATGTCTAGAAAAATGTGTGATTGTGCTTAAATTCTTTGACATTTAGTAGAAATTGGAAAAAAGATAGGAGTTTATGCTATGTTAGTTATTCTTCTTCGCCTTCAGGCATTTCTCCAGGTCCTTTTCCTTCTTTTGGCTTTGTTGCTGCAATTACGTCGTCGATTCTCAGTATCATCGATGCGGCTTCTGTAGCTGACTTTACAGCCTGTTCCTTGACTTTTATTGGTTCTATTACCCCATTTTTCTGCATGTCTATGATTTTGCCTGTAAAGACATCTACTCCCATTATATGTCCGTTTGGTTTATCATGAGCTGATCTTAAACCTACAAGTATGTCGATGGGTTCTAGTCCTGCGTTTTCAGCCAGCGTTTTTGGCACAATTTCAATAGATTCTGCGAATGCTTCGATAGCGAGTTGCTCTCTTCCGCCAACCTTTGTCGCATATCCTCGTAATTCTTTCGCTATCTCTGATTCCACTGCTCCCCCACCAGGAACTACTTTGCTAACCTCAACCACATCAGCGACCACTGACAACGCATCGTTCATGGCTCTTTCTGCTTCATCAACCATTCTCTCTAGACCAGCACGAATTAGGATGGCAACTGAACGTGGATGCTTACACTCTTCCACAAAGACCATTTTGTCTTCGCCGACCTTGCGCTCTTCCACAAGTCCTGCTTTTCCAAGGTCTTGAGCCTTCAAGTCTTCTAAGTTCGTAATGATTTTTCCATCAGTGGCTCTAGCAAGTTTTTCCATGTCTGACTGCTTTACTCTTCTCGCAGTCAGCATTCCTGCTTTGGCTAAGAAGTGTTGAGCCATGTCGTCTATGCCTTTTTGACAGAAAACTACGTTTGCGCCTGATGCCTTAACTTTTTCAACCATCTGTTCTAGCATCTGGGTTTCCTTGTCTAAGAATGCTTGAATTTGCGTGGGATCACGTATTCTAATCTCTGCGCTAAATTCTGTTTTCTCAACTTCCAGTGGGCAGTCAAGTAAGGCGATTTTCGCGTTTTCTATTCTTTTTGGCATTTCTGTGTGAACGACTTCTTTGTCGATGATTACGCCTTTGACAAGTTGCGTATCAACGAGGCTCTTACCCTCTTTCTTTATAATTTGAACATTATCTATGTCGGCAACTCTTTTGTCTCCTCTCTGTTCGGCGATCTGCTTGACTGCGTCGATAGCTATTTCTGCTAGGTGCTCTCTTGCAAAGCCTACAGCTTTGCTGGCCATAGAAGTCATTGCAACTTTCTTCAAAGTTGAACGGTCGTCAAGGTTGACTGAGGTCCCTATTTTGTTGAGTGCTTCTATTGCCATTTGGGCGGCTTTTCTGTAGCCACTGATTAAAACTGTTGGATGAATATTCTGATCGAGTAATTCTTCTGCTTTTCTCAGTAGCTCGCCTGCTAATATGACTGCTGTTGTTGTCCCGTCACCCACCATATCGTCCTGGGTCTTTGCGACTTCCACCATCATTTTAGCCGCTGGATGCTCTACATCGATCTCCTTTAAGATTGCTGCTCCATCGTTTGTTATCGTTATGTCGCCAAGACTGTCAATTAGCATTTTGTCCATTCCACGTGGGCCAAGAGTTGTTCTTAAAACTTCAGCAATTACACGTGCAGCCATTACATTGTTTTTTTGCGCTTCTCTTCCCCTTCTTCGAGCGGTTCCTTCTTTAAGAATTAAGACTGGTTGTCCCGCTTGTGTTGTTAAATATGCCATTTGAATCTCCTCTAACGGAATTTCTAACACTGAGCAAATTCATCCGAAATATAAACTTTCTCTTTTGATTTATTGCCCATTCTCTTGTAGCCAAATTGAGTGTCGGCAAACTTTAATATTACCTCAAATGATTATGAAAGTGTTAAGTGATTTTTATGATAGAAGTCTTTGTACGCTCATCATCAGTAAGTGCAGAGATAGATGTTGGAACGCTCAGAGAAATGAGTTTACATTCTTATTGTGCTCCAGGCGCTTGGGAAGGATTGCTTAAGAGTTATGGATCAAAGTTCAAGGGGCGTGTACTTCCTCCTGAAGACCACGCGGTTTTAGAAAAGTTGGAAATGTTGGCTAACAAATTTCATGATGAAATCAAGATTTATGACGTTTCTCGCACATCTGACAAGATAAAGGCGATGAGGCAAGGAATTCGAAAGACGCCAACGGTCATTGTCCAAAGGAAAAAATATGAAGGCCTAGAAAAAATCTTGCAGTTAATAGAGTGAATGTTATATTCGCTGTTCCTTAATGCCTTACTTGCCCATAACCTTACTTGCCCATAACCTTACTTGCCCATAACCTTACTTGCCCATAACCTTACTTGCCCATAACCTTACTTGCCCATAACCTTACTTGCCCATAACCTTACTTGCCCATAACCTTACTTGCCCATAACCTTTCTTGCTGCTATCTCAATATCTTCTGCCTTAACGGTTTTTCGTCCTGCATGCATAGCATAATCTATTGCTTCTTTGGCGATTTTAACGCCAACATCATCCAAAACTTTCGCCAACTCTTCTGCTGCGGCTTCACTAACTCTATCTGCTCCAGCCTTCTTGCAAATCCTATGCATTGGAGCTACAGCCAATTCGGGATCAACCATAATAGCCCACTCCTTAGCCTCTTTTTTTCTCTTAAGCCATATTTAACCTTATCGTAGACTTTAAGTGCCAATATGCGTTCACAAATCAAAAATAAACATAACTAACGAATTTTCATTTTAACGAAGAAAAACATTTCACTGTTCTTGTAGACGAAAAATAGCAAAATCTTCAATACCGACATCAGAGTAAGCAAGTCGTCATGAAGTTTGTTGACGCGCACGTACATCTTTCAGATCCAGAATACAGCGACAAAATAAGTCAGCTAATTGAAGATGCCAAACGTTCCAATGTCATATCCCTAATTTCCAACTCAATGAACCTGGAAACTAGCTATAAAAGTCTTCAACTCGCGGAAGAAAATCCAAACCTCATTTATGCGGCCATAGGAATTCATCCATGGAACAGCCAAAACCTAAAACCCAACGAAATAGAAGAAACAGCAAAGTTAATAATCAAAAAGGCAAGTGCAAGAAGAATAGCCGCCATTGGAGAAATCGGCTTAGACCCTCAATACGCGAAAAATGAGGAACAACAAAAACTGCAACACAAAACTTTCTATGAAATGCTTTCAGCATCTGAAAAAACTTCTTTGCCAATAATCATTCATTCTAGAGGATCGTCTGAAGAAATCATGAAACTTTTACCCTCGTATCATGTAAACAAAGTTCTCTTTCATTGGTTCGTTAGACCCATAGAATTGCTACATGCGATAGTAGATCGCGGATACTACATTTCCGAAGGTCCACCATCTGTATTCTCAAAAGGAATCAAAGAAGTCATCAAACGTATACCCTTGTCAAACCTGCTGACAGAAACTGATGGACCAGTTCAATTCTTTGGGCCCTTCAAAAACAAAATGACTACACCATCTTTTATTCCTCTCATAGTAGATGCGATAGCCCAAATAAAAGAAGTTAAAGAAACTGAAGTAGCCGACCAAATTTTGCAAAACTTCACAAACTTCTTCGAAATAACAATAGTTTAACGAGATTTCTCAGCGGATAAGCGTAAGCAATAAAAGGCTCTTGATAGAATGCAACTCCTATATCATGAAAAATACGTGAAAGAACATTCAGTGAAATGGTGAAAACTTGGGAAACGTGCGACCTGAACAAGTGAAAAGAATAGCTAGAGAACTCATGCAACGGTATCCAGACAAATTTACAACAGACTTTGAGAATAATAAGAAGGCTGTTCAGTTGCTAACAACGATTTCTTCAATAAGATTAAGAAACAGAATAGCAGGTTATGTGACAAGGCTATCTAGCAGGCAAGTTGCACAAGCTTCAGAATCAAAAGAAACTGAATAAACGTTTTTTCAACAATACCTTTTATAATACTCGGTCATTTACGTTATTACACTCGAAAGAGGGTACGTGAATGTTGATAAGCGACTACCAAAAAGGCTGGGCTCTACGCTATCTTAGAGAAGCAAAGGCAGAATTAGCTGCTGCACAGAAAACGCCCTATTTGGCTCCAAGCCTAATTTTTGAAGCCATTCGAAAGGCGCAAGTAGCCATCTACTATAGTCTGGGTGAACCTGCTTTCGTTGAGGGGATTGTTCATGAGACGATAAGAAAGAAACAGTTTATCGAAGATCCAATTTTGAAATGTCTTGTAGAAATCGAACTCTCAGTACAGCAGTTGGGCCAAATGCCTGAAGCAAACCAGGGAAATGCGATGGAGCAGGCAAGCGGAATCATTCAAATCGCCTCAGACATTGTGGAACTTTTTACTAATGAAACTGTTGACTAACATTTTTAGAGAGACATCAACTGCAAGGTGACAATGTGCTTTTCCAATGCGTTATCTTTCATGAGAAATTGGCTCTCTAGTCTTGGATGGAATAAATGTTGACGATTAATGTTAAAATAAGAACACTTGGAGTTTTCAAAGATTTGTTTGGTAGTAAATTGTTAACGGTTGAGTTGGAGAGGAATGCCTCTGTCAAAAATGTGGTTCAAAAACTTGCTGGTTCTGAAATCAATGATGTATGGCTAAATGCCCTTATTCTTGTAAACGGAAAGGAAATTAGCGTCTTAAATGGTTTAGAAACAATAGTCTCAGATGGGGATGAGATAGTTCTTTTTCCTGTGTCGCACGGCGGCTAGCTGAATGACTTATGGTTCTGTAATTTTTATTGCTTGTGTGGGGCAGCTGACTTCGCATGCTCTGCAGAATATGCAGTCTGGCTCATTTTTTGGGTCAGATTTCTTTTCAGAAGTCGGGTGCCCATGCGAATCTACCATTTCGAATACGGAGACTGGGCAAACTGAGACGCATACTTCGTCTCCGTTGCAGACGTCGTGGTCGACGGCTACTTGAGTCCCATGGATGCCGAGTTTGGTTGGCGGTTTCACTTCTCTTCGAACCTTATGTCCATTGTGTTCGCCTACAACTTTGTATTTTGTCATAAATTCTGGGTCAATTGGCAATTTTTTCACACACTCTTCATGGTTCATGTTTTTTTCTTTCTCATTTACTTTTATTTCTTGTGCTCTCTCTTTAAGAGTGAAAAAAATAAATTTGGTTCTTCTTCACCTAAAATATTGTTTTTCTACGTTATCGGTGAGCGAAGTAGCAAGTCAACTTCTCATCTGAATTGTCAATTCTAACAAAACCAAAGCGCTCAAACTGCACAATCATGTTTGGTTTTAACTTCTTGCAAGATTCTTCAGCCACACCTTTCGCTATAGAAGCGTCTGGCATCACAACTTCACATAAAATACCAGTGTCAACTGGCAACCAATGAATCAATGGAGCATCCAATCTCTTTGCTTCCTCGTGGGATTCGCTATGAAAGGTAGCCTCTACTCTTTTTCCAGACTTTTCAATCTGAATGTTGAACAAACCCATCAAACGTATCTTTCTTCCCTTCTCCATCAGATTCATGTCTTGACTAGAAAACCAAAACAATGCCTTACCTTTCTCAGTCTTTATTTCAAATTGGCGAAAACCTCTTTCAGGATAATCTGGATGCAAATGAAGTTTCGCCTGAAATGTGTAGGGAATATTTTTCACAGTTATTTCTATGGGGTTGTGGACAAAGAAATAGCGATTTGCCTCCGGATCAATTAGTTTTCTATTATGCGCATACAGATTTTCCCAGCTTAAGGTCACGTCAGCAGTTTTCGGACCTACATCAATCATCAAAAGCCTAATCGCCTCAGCCATAATTCCTCTCCTCCTTAAAGCCGCAAAAGTAGCCAACCTTGGATCATCCCAACTTTTGAAAAAGCCAGTTTTCATTCCCTCTACAATCTTTGACTTACTGAGAAAAGCACCAGTTATCTTAAGCCTACCATAATGAATAGTCTCCGGATATTCCCATCCAAAATACTTGTACAAATACTCCTGCCTAATCTGATTTGTTAGATGCTCTTTACCACGTATAATGTGAGTTACACCCATCAAATGATCGTCGACGCCGCAAGCAAAATTGTATAACGGCCAAACCCGAAATCTACTGCCAACTCGAGGATGAGGATTCTTTTCTGTATCAATAATTCTCAGTGCAGGCCAATCTCTCACCGCGGGATTCGGATGACTCAAATCAGTTTTTACCCGAACAACCGCTTCTCCTTCCTCATATTCGCCGTTAAGCATATTTTTCCAACTTGCCAAATTCTCTTCAGGCGACAATTGCCTGCAAGAACAAGGCTTCTTTGCTAATATTTTCTTTCTAAACGCTTCTGGCTTGCAAGTGCATACGTATGCGCTTCCATTTTTCAGAAGCCTTTCAACATGTTCATAGTATATGAGGAGTCTGTCACTTTGGATGAATTCGTCGTCTGGTTTGCATCTGAGCCAAGCCAAATCTTCGCGTATGGAGTCATAAAATGGCAAACGAGGCTTTTTCACTTTAGGGTCAGTGTCCTCAAAACGTAAGTAGAAGAGCCCATTATATATTTTTGCATATTCGTGGCTGAGAATTATAGCCCTCGCAGACCCCAAATGTATAGCGCAGTCTGGATTCGGAGAAAAGCGAGTTACAACCTTCTTATACTTAGCAACGTTTGACAACGGCGGAAGCCTTTTTTCCACTTCAACCTTTTCTATGACTAACGCTTCAGGCCACTTCTCACTGACAATACGCTTCTGCTCATCCAAGGCTAACTGATTTACTTCTTTAACAACTTCGTTAACCAATGGGCTAATTTCTTTTATTTTCCCCTTCAGTTCTGGATGCTCAGCTAGTAGCTTACCAAAAACAGGTCCATTTTGCGCCTTCCCACCATAATGAACTGCATTTAGAAGTGCAATTCTCTGGATATCTTTTCGAATCTCATTTGTTTCTTGTGTAGACATTTTTTCACTTAAATTTTTCTTTCTACAAGGTAGCTGGCAAATTCTTTTAGTTTTTCTTTTGCCTTTGAAGAAGGCAAGAATCTTTCAATATTTATCCAGCTTTCTTTAACCAGGTTTTTTGAGAACCTTTTCGCGTATTCAATCGAGTCGTATTTTCTCATTATGCCTATTGCATCTTCTACTAGCTTCGTGTCAGTAGTGTACATGCGAAGTATTTCTAAAAGCCTTTTTCTATCCTTTTGAGTTGCTTTTTGAAGTGTGCGAATTACTATAAGTGTTCTTTTTCCTTCTGTTATGTCTTTTCCAAGTCCACCTTTCTTCTTGGCAAATTCTTCTCCGACCAAATCTAAAATGTCATCTTGTATTTGGAAAGCAACTCCTATGGCTTCAGCAAATCTTCCAAGATTTTCTGTTAATTCATCGTTTGCATCGGCTAACACAGCGGCCATTTTAGTTGACATTCTTGCAAGTGTTCCTGTCTTGTAGGCGCACATTTGAAGATACTGCCTCTCTTCTACTCTGTCTGCGTCTGCGAGTCCACGATGCCATGCGATATCCATTGCTTGTCCAAAGCTTAGGTTAATCATTTCAAGAACGTAAATTTCGTATATTCTCTTTAGTTTAGATGCTGGAAACTTGTCTCTATTCTTGATAAGAGGTAATAGCGGCAAGTAATACATGGCGTTTCCAGCGTTTATGGCGATGTCTAGGCCGTAAAGTATGTGTGTACATGGTTTTTCTCTTCGAATCTCTGAACCGTCTTCAATGTCATCGATTATCAGGGTCCCGTTGTGAATAAGGTCGGGTATTATGGCAAAGTCTAGAAAGTCTTTTGAATTTTTACCTAAAGCCTCAATGACTAGTAGGAATAAGGATGGACGCCATCTTTTGCCACCTCTGTCTAAGAATTCCCAGATAGGCTCTGCCATTGCCTTGTTTAACGCTTCCAAGTTGTAGCCATATTCTGGCTGACTGAGTTCAAAGACAACAGCATTTTTGTCAAACTCTCTTGGAACGTATTTTTCAAGCATCTTATTGATGACCGAAGCCTTTTCTTCCAAAAATTTTTCAATACTCATTCTACATCTTTCTCCTTGCATACTCTTCTGGATGAAAACCCCTCATGGTTAGCCATTCTGCAGTTTTGCCTGTTAGAACGGCTGGAGTACTTTTCAGCTCGTTTATAGATTTTGCTCCTACTAGGAACATTGTGTTTCTTAACTCTTCAATCATGTAAGTGAGTACTTTCTTAACTTCTTTCGGTCCATTTGTTGCAGCTTGCAGAATTGGTGAGGCGGTTCCCGCTAAATTTGCGCCTAACACGATTGCCTTCGCTACGTTTTCTCCGTTGCGCACTCCGCCTGAAGCTATGATGGGTAGATGAATTGATTGGGCTACCTCGACAAGGCTTATTGCAGTTGGTGTGCCCCAGTCCCAGAATGTTTCGCCTAGTCTCTGATGAAATTCATCCCGACGTTCTTTTGCACGATAATATTCTACTGCAGCCCAGCTTGTTCCGCCTACGCCCGCTACGTCAATGGCACTTACGCCAACGGTTTCAAGCATTTTGGCGTCTTCAGCAGATATGCCTGCGCCAGTTTCTTTAACAATGACAGGAACGTTAAGAGCCTGAACGATTTTGCATATTTTTTTTAGAACACCTTTAAAATTTGTTTCTCCTTCAGGCTGAACAACCTCTTGCAGTGGATTTAAGTGAATCGCTAATGCGTCGGCATTTATCATCTCAACTGCCTTTTTCACCTCTTTTATGCTATATCCTTTGACGAGTTGAGGACCGCCAATGTTGCCGATAAGAAAGGCGTGAGGTGCCTTTTTCCTAGCAATGGCAAAAGTTTTTTCCAGTCTTGGATTTTCGATTGCCGCTCTTTGGCTTCCAACCCCCATGCCTAGGTCTAATTCTTCAACTGCTTCAGCGATGGACGCATTAATTTCTAAACTTTTTTTAACGCCGCCAGTTATGGCTTCGACAATAATAGGTGCAGAAAACTTGTGGTTGAAGACAGTTGATGAAAGATTGATTTTGTCTCTGTCGGTTTCAGGTAAAGCCCTATGCACTAAGAAAACGTCTTCAAATCCGCTGGTTGTCTTTCTTGCCTGAACGTTTTCTTTTAGGCAGATTTGAATGTGGTCGGCTTTTCTTCCTTCGGTTTGACTTGGCATCTCTTCACCCTTTTATCGCATGTGTTACAATGACATTGTGAATTAAGGATTGTCAAAGTAAAGAGGTATCTTCTGCCTTTAAATCTTAAGATTCAAAGCTACGTTAGATGATTGGGTGCAAGTTTCTGTGAGGGGGCATATAAAATATAGTTTATGCTAAGTATGTTAGTCTTACTTGCACCCATTTCAATAGATGAAATAACGCCTCTAAAGCCTTGTGAATGATATTTCTAGACAAAATCTATAGAAAACTCTTATTCGATTAATGTTCCAATAACCGTTTGTCCTTTTAAGGCTTTGTAAACGTTATCTGGTTTCGAAGCATTCACAATCAAAACCCTGATCCCTGCCTCAACTGCGGGGATTAGTTCACTTATTTTTCCAAGCATGCCTCCAGTTACATCTGTTACCGTTGCCCCTCTAATCTTGTGTTGCATTTTCTTTAATTCTTGTAGAGTGATATGCTGGACAAGTTTGGCAGTCTTGGCTTTTTTTGGGTCAGACATGTATAAGCCGTCAACATCTACGCCAACTATAATGCGTTCTGCTGCAAGTTGTGTCGCAAGTGAAGAAAACAGTTGATCGCCAGACAATATGGCAAAACCCTTATCTGAATCAAGAACGGCATCGCCGTATAGAACTGGCACGAAACCTGTTTCAAACAATTTCTTCACTACTTTGTTGTCCATCGTTTTGATTCGGTCAGACTTCGTGATTATGAAAGAAGAAGGCTGCACCTCTACGGCTGGGATATTATGACTTATTAGAGCATCTATAACTATCTTGTTCAGCTTTGTCATCACTTGATGAGTCTTTGAAAACCCTATTATCTGAGACGAATCCTTGAAACCCTCATTAATTCTATAAGCCTTAGCGATTGGATGACCAAAGGAACCGCCGCCATGAACGATTATTAAAGGCAAAACATTTGCCCTTGAAATCTCATGGGCTAAACGATTTATTGCTTCTACATTAGGAGTTAAGGACTTCTCCTTATAAGTAATCACTGAACCGCCAAGCTTCAAAATGATTGGCCTAACGTTCAACCCTCACACCTTCATCACTCTTTTTTACCGCAAAAGCTTTTCCACCAGCTTTCTCAATGGCTTCACTAATCTGCTTAGTTCTTTCAGGTGGAGATAAGGCAATCATGCAGCCGCCACCACCAGCACCAGTGAGTTTTGCTCCGTAGGCACCAGCCTCTCTTGCGGCATAGACAAGTTTCTCTAATGAGTTAGTAGAGACGCCTACGGCACAAAGCAATGCATGATTAATGTTCATTAATTCGCCCAATGCAGTAAAATCATGATTTTCTAAGGCATTAACAGCGTTGAGAACAATTTTTCCACATGCTTTTATTAATGGGTTAATGATTGACGGATATTTCTCTCGCCTTTGCCGTACCATGGATACAAGTTCGCCAGTCGAACGTTCAATCTCAGTGTTGCCAATTATAAGCGGTATATCTTTCTTTACATCTATCCGCGTGAACCCTTTTCCTTTTCGAAATAATAGAATCCCGCCATAAGTGGTAACAGTGGGGTCTATGCCTGAAGGAGTGCCATGCACCAAACGTTCAGACTCAAGAGTGATGTTAAAAATGTCTTCTTCAGACAATTTCACATCTAAAAGATGGCTTACTGCTTTTACTACTGCCGCAACAACAGCTGCTGAGGAACCAAGTCCCGCAGCAACAGGAATAGAAGACCGAATTTCCACATCTACGCCAACACTTTTTCTAGCTATTTCAAAGACTTTTTGAACCGCAGTTTTGACGGGTTTAAGCTTTAACTCGGTATCTTGACTGCCGTGTTCTACAGTGAATCTGTTTTTTTCAAAGTAACCCGAAATTCCCAAATCTGCGGAATTTATGTAAATCTTACTATCTCTTCTAATTTTAACTGATGCATAGGCACGTTTATCAATCGCTAACACTATCGCTGGTTCGCCATAGACGACGAAATGCTCTCCAAAAAGTATGATTTTTGCTGGTGCTGAGGCATTCACCTCATCCAATGAGCACACCACAATTATTTGCTAAAGGCTACAGAAGCATAGCCCACTACCGCAGAATAGTCGCCTGTTATGTCACCGCTGGTTTTGTAGCATAATAGCCGAGCATTTTTGGCACCTAACATTTTTGCAACAGTGATTAAAGCAACTGTTGGACCATAGCCGCAAGTAGAAATATTGTAAGACTCTACTGTTGAATAATAGCGCGCTTCATCCATCTTCAAAGTAGAATCAATAGCCATCTTATCATTTCGTTCAGCCATCTTCTGCGGTTCGTAGTGAGTCATGTCAGTTGAGGCGATAACCACAACATTCTTCTCTGATAGGGCTTCTCCGACAGCTCGCCCAACTTCACGACTTGACTCCAAATCCTGCATTAAGAAGCAAATGGGCACAAACTTGAAGTCTGAACCATATAGAAATTGAAGAAATGGAAGCTGCACTTCAATAGAATGCTCATACAAATGTGCTGAGTCGTCAACATCAATGATACGGGACCTACGCAAAATCTGCTTAGCCACTTCAACATCGATTTCAACATCACCTAAAGGTGTCCGCCAAATTCCTTCATCCATCAGCGCCAGACCACTTCCCCGCCCAGTATGATTTGGTCCAAAGATTACTAAAACGTCAGGTTTTCCATCCGCAGCCAGATTATAGTATGCGTGAGCGGCTACTGGCCCAGAATACATGTATCCCGCATGAGGAGAGATAAGCCCAATCAAGCGTCGAGATCCCTTCTTGGTTACCGTGGGAATTTTGCCTGGTCCGAGACTGTGAGTGAAACATTTCTCTATTTGTGCTCTTAATGATTGGGAGGAGCCCGCGTACCACACTCCAGCTTGGCAAGGTTGTCTAACCTTCGTTTTCCATCCCCCACAACTACTCTTCTTTTGCCAGCTTTACTTCAAAGTCATCTATTGTTAGGCTTGGATTTCCGTCTGGCGGTATTTCCCCTCTTTCACGCAGTATTTGTCTGGCGAGAAGCCAATAAATTACAGCCAATGCTCTTCTACCCTTATTATTAGTTGGAATAACAAAGTCTACATCCGCGAAATCGTTGTCGGTGCTACAAAGAGCGATAACTGGAAGACCTATGCTCGCAGCTTCAACCACAGCTTGCACATCAGCTTTAGGGTCGGAAACAATTACTACGCTTGGCTCAATACGGTTCTTAGAAAGTGGATTTGAAAGTATTCCAGGAATAAAACGACCAACAACTGGAGTCGCTCCAGTGACCTCACAGAATTTCGTCACAGGCTCGCGACCATACAATCTCGCCGCCACAGCAGCGATTTTTGCAGGTTCTTGTCTGGCAAGAAATTTCGCGGCAATTCGAATGCGTTCATCAGTTTTCTTGATGTCTAAGACAAACAAGCCGTCTGGTCTTGTGCGGTATATGAATTTGTCCATGTCTTTTGTTTTCATTCTTGTTCCTATGTGGATTCCTGCGGATAGTATAGTGTCTTGTGGAAGTAAAAGTTCTATGCCAGCTATTTCAACTTCTTCTTTCGTATTCTCCGCTTCTTCCGCTTTTTCTTCCTCTGCTTTTTCTGTGTCCTCTTCAGCCATGTTTTCTTTCTCCTAAACATAGATTGCAGACATTTTTGCTTTCTTTCCTAAAATCTCTTCTATTCGAATAAGTTCATTAATCTTCGCCACGCGCTCTCCTCCAACTATGCCAGTCTTGATTATGGGGCAATTAAATGCTACTGTCAAATGGGCTATTTTTGTATCTGCTGTTTCGCCAGATCTATGCGATATAATTGGTGTACACTTTGCTTTTTTAGCCACTCTTGTTGTCTCCAAAGCATCGGTGAGAGTGCCCACCTGATTTATTTTTACTATAATTGCGTTTGCAGCTCCTAAACTCAACCCTCGAGTTAATCTTTCTTTGTTGGTCGCAAATAAGTCGTCGCCGCAAATTAAACATCGTTTAACCTTGTTTGCAAGTTCTGCAAAGTTTTCGAAGTCTTCTTCGTGGAAGGGGTCCTCAACATAAACTAGACTGTACTTCTTTATTAGGGATAGGACATAATCTAATTGTTCCCCAGAATCCTTTTTAACTCTGTCCTGAATGTATACATAGCAATTTTCTTTGGGATTCCACAAAGTAGAGGCTGCAAAATCTAAACCAATCTTACATTCGACTCCAGATTCTTCAGAGACCTCTTCACAGGCTTTGGCTACGATTTCCAATGCATCTTCATTCTTCGTGTTGGGCGCCCAAGCACCTTCGTCGCCCTTTCCACTAACAAGAGCGGCATCAATTTTCTTTAAGAGAGAGCCGACTTTTTGATGAACTAAAGTGTTAATTTTTGCTGCATCTAAGAAAGTGTTGGCTTTCAGAGGTAGAATTAGAAACTCTTGTATGTCCGGCGCTTTGCTTCTTGCATGCCTTCCCCCGCCTAAGACATTTCCAAACGGGAAAGGGAGCTCATTTGCAGAATGACCTGCGAGATGTTGAAACAAAGGTACGCCATATGAATTTGCGGCAGCTTCAGCGGTAGCCAAAGAAACAACGTACGCGGTGTTTCCGCCCACATTGCTAAAATCTTTTGTTCCATCAATCTCATGTAAAAGCGAATCGACTTCTTCCTGTTGATCAGCTTCCATGCCTATCAGTTCTGGGGCGATGATTTCCCTAACTTTTCTTATCGCCTGATCTACTCCTCCTTTAGGGTATGGAACCGCCTCTGCCTTACCTCTGCTTGCGCCTGCAGGAGCAGAAGATCTGCCAAATCCAGAGGCAGTTACTACATCTACTTCTATAGTTTCTTCTCCTCGAGAATCAAAGATTTTTCTTGCAAAAATGTCTTCGACAACAGTTGACACGCTTAACATGCCTTCTCTTTTTATAACGGCCTAGCTTGTTTTCTTTTTTCAGCCTCTTCATAAAATTTGAGAATTTCATCGATAATTTCTACATGTGATAGTAGCATGCGGCGGCAACAGTATCTGGTTACACCTAGACTATCTAAGACTTTTCCAGCGTCTTCGCCAGCCTTTACTCTTGTTGCAAAATCTTCCCATTTGTCGCCTACGAGTTTGCCGCATGTGAAACATCGTACAGGTATGATTATTTACTTTGCCTCCCTTAAACTTGTTATCTATAGCTTTTCTGATCCTTAGCTCTGGCGCCTGGACCACCAAATTTCTTCGGCTCCTTTCGCCTAGCATCTCCAGCGAACATTGTTCGGTCATATTTGCTGAAGGTTGTTTGGAGGCGGGCGCTTTTTGTCCATTTTAATAAAGCCCTTGCGATTACCATTCTTGCAGCTTCGGCTTGCCCCATGAAGCCTCCACCTGAGACTTTAACGTTGATGTCAATATCTTTCAGTGTTTCTTCGCCAGCATAAAAGAGGGGTTCCATGATTTTGTCGCGGGCAACTCTTGGTTCAAAAACTTCAATAGGGACATTGTTTACACGAACTCTTCCTTTTCCAAGCGTAACCATTGCTCTGGCAATGGCGGTTTTTCGTTTTCCACTCGTTAGTACAGTTTTTTTTGACCGTGACATTTTCATTGTTCGCCTGCCAATGGGGTCCATCCAATTTCTTTGGCTAATTCTCCAACAGTGATATACGGGCATTTTAGATTATCCGCGCTAACTTCTGGTATAGTTTGTATCTCTTTTCCTTTAAGTTCTTCAGGGACTTCGATGAAAACTCTAAGCCTCTTGTAGGCTTGTTTTCCTTTAGGTTTTTTCCATGGAAGCATGCCGCGGATAGTTCGTCTAACAATTTGGTCTGGTCTTCTTGGGTGGAATGGTCCTTTTTTTGGGTGGCCAACTTCAAGAAAGGTTTTAGCTTCTTCCACCCTACTTTGCTTTTTGCCAGAAATTACTGATTTTTCTGCGTTCACGACTATTAGTGTTTCTCCTTGGAGGAGTCGTCTAGCTATTATGCTGGCCATTCTGCCAAGTACTAGTCCTTTTGCGTCAATTATTATAGCCTGTTCTGTTGTTGCCATTTTTTCACCCAATGATTTTTACTTGACTGCCTTTTGGGTTTTTTTCTATTAGCTCTGGAATTGACATGTATTTTCCTTTTGCGTCTAAAATTTTTCTTCGTGCTTGTTCAGAGAATGCGAAGGCTGCTATGTTGATTGGGTGGTCTATTTTTCCTGCGCCTAAAACTTTTCCCGGAATCACCACGTTTTCACCTTTTTGTGTATGTCTGTTAAGCTTGCTTATGTTGACTGTTGTGCGTTTTTTTCTTGAGCGCGATAAGTCTTCTGCAATGTCACGCCATATTTTTGCTTCGTTCTCTTTTGCCTTCTTTCTTAACGAACGAGTGAGACTTATTAGCTCTGGATTTGTCGCTTTGAGTTGTTTCATTGTTCTTTCACCGTTATTTGGTTGTAGAATTCTTCGGATTTCTTGTCAAATATGTTGAGCGCTTCAAGCAATATTTGATCTGGGGTGAGGGCGCCTGTGGATTCGATGTTGAAGATGAAAGCAGTTTTGTCCCACGTGACTTCTATGGCTTTTGGGTTTTGTGGACAAATATCCATGCAGTCTTGGCAGAGAGTACATTCATAAATGTTTCTCGTTTCAATCCTTTTATCAATTTTTACAAGAATCTTTTTTGGGCACGTTTCTATGCATTTGCCGCATGCATCGCAGCGTCTTGTGTGGATTTTTATTTGCGGCATGAATTTGTAGGCACACATTGAAACTGGCTGCCATTTCGCGTGTTTCTTTCCTTTTCCCAAGCGGGCGTAGGCTTCTAGTCTTATTTTTTGTTCTGGTGCAAGTTTTACTATGATTATTCTATCGCTTACGGGTTTGATGTCAGGGTTCTCAGAGTGCAAGTTGCCTGAGTATATGACTTTAGTACTTTCATTTGCTTCTGCTTCTAATGTCAATGTGACTCTGCAGAGGTTGCATCCGAACTCGCTTTTGCATGGACATACTTCTGGAAGATTGTAAGAAGTTAAGTCGGTTTTAAGTGGGATTAATCCTATTCTGTGGGCTAAGATTTCATCATGAAACATAGAAGAATTCTCAATAATGACAATGTCGTCGATTGCCATAGAAGGAACTTCGGAAAGCATAATTCTTCTTAAAGCGTTTGCGAAGGGCACATCTACGCCTTGAATGAGCAGTCGCATAGATGTGTCATTTTTCTCGAGGATTTGGATTTCCATGATAGTTTGTCCTTTAAGAGGTTTGTATGCCTTTCATAAGGAAAACGAAGCATTATTTCAATATTTCTGTTATAAGCAGACGATGCACATACTATTGTATTTTAATGAGTTTATACTCTTCTTCCTCGGCGTCCGCCTTTTCTCCTTGTCCCATCATGCGGAATAGGCGTTACTTCTTCTATACGACCAATTTTAAATCCAGAACGAGCCAAAGCCCTAATAGCAGCCTGTGCGCCTGGACCAGGCGTCCTAGCGTCTGAGCCTCCTGGCGCCCGAACTTTAATGTGAATAGCCGTTATTCCTCTGTCCCTAGCGATTGTTGCCACATGTGCCGCTGCCCGCATAGCAGCATAAGGCGATGAGTCTAGTCTATCTGCCTTGACGAACATTCCACCGGAGCCTCTAGCTATAGTTTCTGCGCCAGAAATGTCGGTAACATGGATGACGGTATTATTGTACGAACTGAAGATGTGGACAACACCCCACTTATCCGCTTTCTTGCTCACTCTTCTTCCTCCACTGCTTAGCGTCTCCCAGAATGCGCATGTGTATCTTCAGAAACCTTGGACGGTTTCGCTTCAGCCACAACTGTAATCGACTGTTTCAAAGGGTGATCAGGAGCTGACAACGGGCTTGTAGGCGAATAAGCTATCTTAGGCTCTTCATCTCTCAGGACCAGATAGTTTGGTGTCAGAACTCGTTTTCCATCGATTGCTATGTGCCCATGTGTGATTAGTTGGCGAGCCTGAAAAATAGATTTGACTAAGCCTTTTCTGAAAACAAGAGTCTGAAGTCTACGCTCAAGAAGATCTTCTAAAGACAAGTCTAAGACTTCATCTAAAGCAGCGGTTTTAGGTAAGATACCCAGACGGTCCATTCTCTCAAGAAGCTGATTCTCCAATGTTCTACGTTGTTCGGTTGACATGCCTAAAAGTGATCTGGCGATGCCTCGAAACTTGGAAAGCATGGTTTTGTGATGCCATAGTTCTCGCTTGTTTCTTAATCCATATTGCCCCAGAAGATTGAGTTCCATTTGCAGAGTGTCTGTTCGCCAAGGAAATCTTGGGGTCTCAAATTTCTTTCTTTGCTTCTTTGGGTCGCCCATTAAGCAGCAGCCGCCTTTTCCCTTGCCCTTTCAATTAGGGCTTTCTTCTTTACACCTACGGCTTTTCCGGTTCTGCCGGTTACTTTTGTTCGTTGTCCTCGCACTTTCAAGCCGTAGGCGTGGCGATAGCCTCTCCAAGATCTTATCTTTTTCATTTCTTCAATGTCGTTTTTAATTTGAAGAGTCAAATCAGAGCCCACAAGATGTGAATCCTTTCCTGTTTCTATATCTTTTGGGCGGTTTAGAAGCCAACCTGGTAACCCGTATTTTCCAGGTTTTCTTATTATATCTTCAAGTTTGTCAATTTCGGGGTCTGAAAGAAAGCCTATACGCGCGTCTGGACTGACTCCTGCCTTTTTTATTACTATGTCGGCTAGTCCGATGCCTACGCCTTTGATGAGTGACAGTGCATGAGTTATTTTTAGGGTGCCATCTATGTCTGTTTCGGCGATTCGTACGATGTGTTTAAACTCTTTTGACATGTTTGAGTCGTCCAAGTTTGCGGGTTATCTACGAAGAGGCTTAGACTTTATTTAAACTTTCCTTTAAGCCTTCTCTAGATATTTTTTTAGACAAGATCATAATATATGTGAAGTTTATCGGTGAAAGCTTCAGTATACGATGATTCTTCGAATTCCTGGCAACATCCTTAGCTGAGTGATTAGTTCTGGAGGGAATTTCCCTTCCATTACTAGAATTATCTTAGGCTCAGAACTTATCTCAGGATGTTCTGCGAAAGCTTGCAAAATGTTCAGGCCTCTCTCAGATATTTTTCCTATGACTTTTGCCATTATACCCTTTTCAAATGCACTATCTGGCACAACTCCAATGGCGCTCATACCAAGCTCGTTGGCAACTTCATATAGTAAACATACTTGTCTAAGTTTTGCGTAAACCTTTTTGAGCATAGGATTTGAAAGAATCGTGTCTACGGTGTTGTCAACTGCCTTGCGCTCGACTCCTGCTTCTCTTGCAATCCAAGTGTATGCAATTCTTATTTCTCCACTCTTAATATCACCGTTTTCCGTAACTCGAAAACCTTTTTCGAAAAGAAAGTTGGCAACTTTCAACTGCGCGGGAGAATTCTGAAATTTGTCTTTAAGTTGATCCCACAATGTTGAGCCCCATGAAGTGTCATGATATCTAGATATATTGATGCACTCTTCTATATATTTCTATCCCTTGAAGTCATATACTGGTGCCTATAGACAAACTTATAAATTCAGGGTACACATATATACACTGTGGGCTTTATTTGAGTCAACCCATAATTGAGAAAGAATTTGGAGGTGAAAGATAGAGGAGGCAAGAATATGGTAACAAAAGAAAATGGAAGTGTAAGAGTAAAGCCGAGATGGAGGCATGGAAAGGCAAAGGTAGCTATGTTGACGTTTGTAAGCCTTTTGTTGGTGCTTTTTCTTTTAGAGCAAGTATTGATACAAAACACCTCTTTCCCAGAAGGCTTGAACAACTCTACTATCAAGCGTGATGCGAACTCCTTCATTGGTTTGAATATTAGTCAGATCTCTAAGGATGAATATAGAGGACAATCCTATCTATGTGTAGGGAAAATCATATTGCTCAAAATGAGTAATGAGGAAGCACATTAGATTGTTTTGATGAGGTGCATGAAATCTGAATATGTTTCAGACAATCTTTATATATCTACAACGTGCAGAGGGAGTGAATATGTGCCCGGGTAACGAAGAAGGACATTAGACTCTTCTAATATTTCCTCAAGTTTCGTCCGTTTTTGTTGGTTTCCAATCGAGTAGAAACCCATTTCCAGGAAAGAACACTCCGTCTACCGATTGAGAATAGGCTGTTGAGGATATTGCGGGGTTATGCACCTTGACACTGGGTTTTTTTGCAGCGCCAAACCAGTATACCTTAATCTTAAAACCTGGCGGATGCGTGATGTTAATTTGAGTGGTTCCCTCAGCAAAGGTGAGAAACTCTCTTAGAACGTAGTCGACCTTGTCTACTAAAAAGTCTTCCTCGTATGATAGATTGACTTTTTGCTTTGGTTCAAGTGTTTTATGATACTCAATTTCGTGTTTCACTCCATTTGTCCAATTGTTCAGGTCTATCCACTCGATTTTTCTCTTGTCTAGGTTCTTCAAAGTATCATCTATTTGAAATTCCTTAAATGAGAATACTTCCTCTGGATTCATCGGTTTCTTTGACTTGCCCATTGCAAGTGGAATTGTTGTACGTCCAGAGCATACTGCATTATCATGGAATAAGGGTTTACTTGCTCTCGACTGATTTATTGTATTACAAGAATATTTGACCTTAGCACGCAGTACACCCTCTCCACATCTTTCATCGGGCTCTAAGACTATGTTATAAGAACGATTCCTCGTGACAATACCTGTCAAGTCAGTAATTAGATGCTTTTCAAAGGCATCATAAATTTCTGAAGAGGGAATAGCTTCGTCCATCATTTCGATAACTATATCCTTAATTAATGTCTTAAGCTCTTGATCGTTAAGGTTTCTTAAGAATTTATGGTCAATTATCATTTCCTTAAGTACCGAGCGAAGATATACATCGTACCCCATGGCCTTGAATATCGCCCCAACTGTTGCTGCAGAAAACACGGCAGTGCTTATTCCTGTGATAAACACATTACCTAATGTATAACCAGCATAGAAGAAAACAAAACCAACAAAAGCAATTAATATCATTAAATAACTAAAGTATCTCCTTAATACTTGCTCTATTCTTTCTATCTTTTTTTCTTCTCTATTGCGATTCATATCTGTGTGGCACCCCAATTTTGTTGTATCTTAAGATATTTATATTTCTCTGCTTTCTCACCAAAGAAATTGATTTCAATCCAGAACCGTTTTAATTTACTATTCTTATTCTCATCCGCAGGCCCCTATTCGTCCTCAGAAAGACGCCCCTTCAGGTTCTAGTTTTTTCGTGCGAAACAATCTTGAAAACCATTTTTATCAATTCTTATCATAGTTATCAAATCTAACAGAACCCAAAGCAACGCCTATTCCAAAATCAGACCGCTAAAGAAAACTACACACTATATAAACCTATTTATAGGGGGCTAGTATAATCTTTGCTAGACAGAGAGAAGACTACCAACAAAACCCAAACCAAAACGCACGCATTTACCTTTAAATCTTCTTCAAATATGTGAGATGCTTGTGAACTACCTTGAACCCAACCTTCTTGTACAGCTCAATTGCCTTCGTTGGATTCGAATCGTCAACTCCCAAGTCAGCTTCAGTCATTCCTCTTGACTCCAAGTCTTTCATGCCATGCAAAATCAAGGCTGTGCCCACTCCTCTCCTTCTCAAAGGCTTTAGGACTCCTATGACGTTTATCCAGCCTCGTTTTATTCCCTGATGCTTGACGAATTTGGTGTCGATGCCAATGATGACAAAGCCAACTAGTTCGTTGTCAACGTAGCCGAAGTAGTATTCTGCGATGTCACACCCTGGACTTTCTGTTACCCAAAACTTGGTTTCTTCCACCGTTTCTGGTCTGTGGTCAAAATGCTCCTTGAATGTTTCGTTTCCTATCCAGTTTAGCAGTTTGATGTCGTCCAAGTTTTTTTCCATGACTCTAATCTTTAGTTCTTTGTATTCGCCGATGTTGGATGGAATCTGGTTCAGTTTTACTCTCATGACGCTGTTAACTCTTATTAATAAGAAGCCCATGGATTCGAAGAGTTTGCATGCTGGTTTTTCTCCTCTAACCCATTCTGCTTCCGCTGTTTCCATTCCTCTTTCTTTTAGGCTTTTAAGTGCTTTGTTCACTAACTCTCGTCCTATACCCCTTCTTCTAAACTCTGGAATAACACCTAAATGACTCACAAAGCCTTTCTTTTCCTTTCGCTTCTTGTCAACGAAGGCTTCAACTATTCCCACAGGCTTCGCATGAATTTCTGCAATAAACATTCCTTGTGGGTCAAAGTTTGGGTCTTTTTCACGAATTTCTATATCCTTTATGGTTCGTGGTCTAAACTCGTCTTCGTTGTAGTCTTTGAAGGCTGCATTCCAAACCTTAAGCCACATTTCTTCGTCTTTTCCCTTGATGAATCTTCTAAATGTTAATCCTTCAATCACTGCAGTCAACTCTAATGTAATGCCTTTCACTAACATGGGAACGGTGCATTTAAAAATTTCTTTTCCACATGACTATCCGTGAAAACTATTCTTTTCGTATGCTACGGAAACATTTGCAGAAGCCCCATGGCAGAAGGCTTCCTAAAGAAAATGCTGGAAGAAAGATTTGGCGACTCTAGCAAGGTTCAGGTTTTGTCAGCTGGATTAAACGCTTTTGGAGGGCTTCCAACAAGAGAGGCTACAGAAATCATGAAAAAAGAGGGAATAGACATTTCTGGCTTCAGATCAAAACGTCTAAGCCAAGAATTGATTGACAAGGCAGATCTAGTCTTGACAATGGAAATGGGTCATAAAGACGTTATTCTTTCTCTTCTTCCTCAATGCGCAGATAAAGTGTTCACACTGAAGGAGTTTGCTGGAGAGACAGAAGATGTAGACATTGTAGACCCTTATGGCTGTGGGCTGGCAACCTATGAGACGTGTGCAATTGAGATAAAGGCAACTCTGGCGAAAGCATTTGAAAAAATAGTCAAGTACATATTTGAATAAGAAGAACCAAAATTGTTTTTCCTTTTCTACTTCTCTCTTTGAAAAACAGAAAAAAATTTGTTTTTCATTATCATCTTGAGAGAGGAGCTTTGATTTTTGCGGTCTGATTTTGAAACAGAGACAGCGAGGGGTTCTGTTGGACATGAAAACTATGATAACTTTTGAAAACTTTTTTTTTCAAAGAATGTCTTTCTATCTGATGAAAAAACTTAGATTGGAATGGTTCAACGAAGCGATTTTGTCACTGCAAAAAGACTGCATTCATGAAGTTGTGTGCACTAATGAGATTGATGTTCTTGTCCTGAAGGAGTTGTATGCTGCTGGAGAAGATGGGAAGCTTCCGAAGGACATTGCCGCAGCCCTAAACAAGCAATTCCACACTAGACATTATCAACCTTGGCATGTTCGGTTTATGCTTCGCAGGATGAATCGCAAGTTAGAGTCGCAGATTGGCGAGCAGATTGCTGAGAAGCGTGGTATGCGGTGGGCTTTAACACGTTTCGCTAGAAAAGCTTGGGGATTGAGAAAGGAAGAGATCTCATCTGAATGCGCGCGCATAAAGAACGAGCTATAGAAAAGACTTTATTGTTCAAAGATGATGATTAGCTGAGGAGAATCGTCGTATGCCTGGAGAAATTTTTTCTTACCCAACCGTAAAGAGAGTGGCCTTCGAAATAAGATATCCAAATCTATTTTCCATAGAAAACAAAATAGGCGATTTCCAAGAGAAGATAATAAGCCAGTTTCCAGAATCTCAGGCACTGATCCGCCGACAAGTAGTGTTTGCTGATATTGGTCCTGAGGGAAAACTTATGAACTTGCCAGATCAATTCGGACAGGATGTAGGCAAGAAAATCTGGGTTTTCAAATCCAAAGACCAACACGAGATAAGTGTCTCGACAAACTCGTTGTCAATAACTTCAGATCATCATAAAACGTATAACAATCCAGGTTCCGATAAGAAGTTTAGAGACGTAATAGAATTTGTAATTAACAATTTCTTCCAAACAATATCCGTGCCAGTAATCAATCGGATCGGTTTGCGATATAGCGATGAGTGCCCCTTACCTTCGAAGGACAATGAAACATTGAAGAAATTCTACAATTCTAATCTTCCAGCTAAAAGATATCCAATAAATGATGTAGAGAGCGTCTATTTGGAGATTATAACTAAGAGGAAAAATCACCACTTGATTTACAGGGAGGCATTGGTAAAAGAGAAGGAGACATATAAAGTAATACTTGACTTTGATGGATTCGAGAATGAAGTCCTTTCGAAAGATTTTCTGAAGATCGCAGACGAATTGCATGAAATGATAGAGGAAGAATACTTCAACACGATAAAGGAACCAGTCAAGGAATACATGAGAACGGGGAAAGTGGGATGAGCAGCGAAGGGTCTATTGATTACAGAAAGGAAGACAAAGGGACTGGGAGCGCGCATCCAGAAGACACTGTTACGATCGTGTATCCTTTTAATAAGTATCTGATTGTCGTAAGACTAACTTCTGATGGACGGTTTATCGGAATAGAGGAGGTTAGAATCAACAAGGAATTCAGGTCCTACAAACGGACACCTCAGGAAATATTCCGTGTCATTGACGAATACGAGTCAGAATAAAGTGTTTTGGCATGTTCTATCTGGATACAGTTGGGAAAAAGTTAAGATTCGGTGATGTTCTAAAGGGATATTTGTTTACTGCACCGAACATCGGTAAGCCTTTTGATGAAAAAAGCCGAGACCCTTATAACATAGACGTTTGTTTACCTAAGTTTTCTGTGGTCATGGATCCTTGCTGCCACATCGGAGGTGGGTCAATTTCGCTGACACCACTGATACATGTAGAAGACCATTTTTGGGATACCCCGTGTCTTGCCGAAGATATGACGCGATTAAATCGCAAGGCAATGCCAAAAGATTTGATGCATCCTAAGACTTGGAACAAACTATCTGACGAACAAAAACTGGCGTCAATAAATGCAACACCAGATTATGGACATAAAACTTACTTTGTCTATGAAGGAAATAGTGAGTTTCCAGAATACACCGTCAAAAGGGAATGTCAATATAATGAAGTTATTGATACTCATAGTCAATTGCTGAAATATGAGGAAGCAAGAGCGGAAAAAGTGATTGTTACCAGGCATCATATGATAGATTTCAAGAATATCTATCACCTGAATTGCAAAAAAATATTTGGTCCTAAAAAGGTAGCAGATGAAGAAATTTTGCGATCGATAGTTCTTCAACTATCAGTCACAGCGAGAAATGAATTGAGAGATAAAATGGTCTCCTATTTTGCAGAAATCCCAGAAGAAGACATTATTTATGTGTAGGTGAGCGCGCGCATAAAAAGAAGAAAGGTCCTTCGTATGGTTTCACAAAAAAAAGATGGCTGGAAATGGGCTGCCACAATTGAATGCGTATAGTATTTCCTTGTGCGAAATATTTCCAATATGGGAATAAAGGTTTTATTGTAGGCATGATTACCCGTCGTTAAGTTCGACATGGAAACAGGAAATTACAAATACAAACTTGAAGGTGAAAAAGTTGCCTTTGAAGTGTCCTGTACCCGATTGTTCGAGTAGCCCCTTTACAGATTTAGATGCTTTGGCCAAACATGTCTTTCAGCTAGCTCGTTGGTATCAGTATAAGCGTTCTGGGAAGGGCGTCGGTATGAGACAAATCCATTATAATTGGCTTAAACAGAAAAACGTTACCCTAAAGTATGAAACCGTAAAAAGATATTTAGAAAACCTTTTGAGATTGAGCATATGAATGAACGTATCGAAAGACTTGACCGTTCTATGGATTTCGTTCTTGTACTCTTGAGCATTATATCTGCTGCTCTTTTTCAATTTGTCACAGCCTTACCATATGATTCCTCAAAAGAAACCGAAGTAGCTACATTTATTTTCTTCATGCGTTTTTCCTTGAAATTACTGTTTCTCCCATTTTTGCCATTAATTCTAATGTGGTTGGCTATGCATGTAATGCGAAACGAGAATTGGCGAATGCTCCTACGGAGTATGGTATGGGATTTTGCTACAACAGCTATGGCGCTCAATGTTATAGTGCTGATTATGCTTGGTTTTAATTTGAAAATGGAACCATTGAAATATCCTGATATCATCACTGCTACTTTTATCGTTGGAAGTGTTTTTGGTCTTTTCTTCATATTTGATGTTATAGTTGTAAAAGCCTATGAAGGGGCAATGATGATGGAGCCGAACGTTCCAGCACATGAGTTTTTCTTTGAAAAACGATGGAAATATTATCGTAGATTGGCGAATCTTATCTTGTCTCTACTTTGGTATGTGATATTCCTATTGTCTATATGGTAAATTATTTATGCATTCTTTGATTTTCAGGTTTTCGCTGATTGAGTAAATTGCATTATTTGAGACGTTGTCAATTAGAAAGAGATGTTTTTAGATTATTTTCATGTTTTATGGATCGAAATAGTTTTAATGAACTATCGCAAGTTTTTTATGTCTTCTCTTGCGTATTATTATTCTGTTCATGGCAGTTAGGGAAAGCAGTGGGCTTCATCTGGTCCCTAGCTGCCTGAGGCTTGCTGTTTTCTCTAGCTGACCTAACACTAGAGTTTGAGTTATCTTGCCGTGGGAAGAGACAGAAGAGTATATTCGTAGTGGACATCGCAGCCCAGAAGAAGATGAAGAAGAAACATAATAATTTTGAACTACTCAAGCAGCACTAGACACAAGATAACGAGAACTCCAGAAATGAAAGCAATTAGCTGTAGTAATGATTTGGAAGGCTCTGTTTCTTTGTGAAGTTCTGGAACAAGGTCTGAACCTGCAATGTAGATGAATTCTCCTGCCGCAAAGGATAGTAAGAATATTGTGAAGTTTTCAATGTAGGTGCTTAAGCCAAGGGCCAATAAAGCTCCCAAAACTGCAGTGAGAGCTGTCAAGAAATTGAATAGCAAAGCCTTATTTTTGCTGAACCCTCCATGCAAGAGTACTCCATAGTCGCCTATTTCTTGTGGAATCTCATGAAATACAACGGCTAATGTTGTAGCCATTCCTACTGGAAAACTTGCAATGTAGCTTCCTGCCACAACGAGACCGTCTATGAAGTTGTGAACTCCATCGCCGAAGAGGTTCATATAAGCAAAAGGATGAGGATGTTCTTCAGATGTTGGTATGTGGCAGTGTCTCCATTGTATCAACTTTTCCAAAATGAATGAAGTAATTATTCCTGACAGAATATATATTGGCACTCTCAATTCTAAGCCGTTTACTGCTGCTTCTGGAATAAGATGAATGAAAGCGTCTGCAAATAGTCCTCCAGCAGAGAAACTAACAAGATAGAGCAGTAGGCTTCTTAGTTTTTGCTCGTTTATTGGAAACGTGAGGAGACCAATAAGAGAAATTAAACTAACTGCCAACACGCTGATTAGAGCATAGATCCAAGTCCATACATCTGCCATAGATACCACATAAAGAGGAATAAAGATAAAAAAGGTTCTATAGAGTGAGCGCAAGCCCACAGAAAAAAGGGGAAGCAGTAAGGCTACATGTAGATTTCCAGCAGTTTTCGCTTGACCAAGATATCTATAATGAGCGCACTTATGAGAAATTCACCGAGAAGATAGCTTCCGTTGTAGATGACCGACCATGCAATAGGACCTATGCCTGCTGGAGCGTATGCTCCGAAGAACCAAACACCAGATACGAAGTGAAACACAAAGCGACCAAAGATTCCGGCAGCAACTCCAGCAAGGGGAAATTTCTTAAACCCCCCCGCTAAGCCAAGAGCGCCAAATGCCAATGGGTAGTCTAGCAAGGCTTGGATAGGATCGACAACGTATCCTCCTAAAGACATGTGAACAAGACCATAGACGAAACCTGCAAAAATTCCCCAGCGAACACCACGTCTTAGCGAAAACCACAGCAATGGGACCATGCCGGCTACTGTGATGGAGCCTCTTTGAGGAAGAGTATAGAGTGGCGGTAGAATATCTTTCAGAATGAACGTTAAACCCATTACAGAGACTGCTTCGGTGATTATCTTGGTGCGTTCTGCACTTTTACTCATTCTTGTTTTTTCCCTCCGCCAGTATTGTCTGGATCAGGTTCGATGGGTCGACAGCCATTAGCTGTCCTCTCAGCTGAGTTATGCTCAGCTCCCCGCCGTAGAATACAAAATAACCAGTATATAACATTTCACTATTTCATTCTAATTGCCTTGAGTGCTCGGTTTTGCTTCAGGTTTGAAAAGTCTTTTCTCATGTGCAGGTCTTTGCTTAAGTTTGCCTCTAAAACTCCTTATAGAAGATTGCTGCCGTTCTATATTTTTCAGCCTTGCCTGCACCTTCGCTATCTTAGTCATAGAAGGCTTTTTTATCGTTCGTGGCTTTGCCATCTGAGCCAGTTTCATTGCCCACGCGGCTGTGTCTTCTTTGCGTTTTCTTCGCTTCTTTACAGTTTCCACCGTAAAGTTTGGTATCCTTGTAAGAGTTACGTTTCTATCTTTCAAGTTGACATCTTCGACTTTCCAACCAGCATTCAACCATGCTCTTGCATGAACGCTACTTGTGCTAGTCCACCAGTTTTCGTCGCGTATGGCTGCGAAAGGAAGATTATCCGATATGATTCCTTCAACTTTAGCAAAACTTAGTGTGATTTGATTGGTGAAAAGTGCTCGCCACTTCAGATAGTTTCTAAGCAAATCAAACTTATTTGCTGGCGTCTTTGATGTGACAAGTTTTCTTGCACAGTTTAGGCAGATTATGTTGCCTTCTTGTAAGAGTGGAACAGCGTCGCGTCCTGTGAGGATGCAGTTTTTGCAGTATAGTTGTCCGCATTTGTAACATTGTTTTAGAGAGTAGTAGGGCATTATTCTGCCGCATAGTTTGCATTCTTCTCTCATGGCCATCATAGATAGGTTGTATGGGGGTTCAGATGAGTTTTATGGTTGCTGAGAACGTTTATATATGACGTATGTCATATTGCTCCACAATACATAACACCGTTATAACATCAATTGAGGAAAAACAGATTGCCAGAAGAAAACAAATCCCTTTCATGGGAATACGAAAGCTGCAGAGGTAAAGCCAACGATGACTCTGCACCAGGAAAACGAGCCTGCCATCTAACTTGCAACACTTGCATTCAACCTGAAAACTGGCATTACTGCAACGACTGCGAACTCGGCCACTGCAGACTGGCAATAGAACGCATCAAAAACTTGGATACGCATCGAGGAGAGTATTTTAAAGGACAGCTAACTGGCGAGGAAACATTGTACCATGTCCTAAACTTTGTAAACAGCCAACAACAAATGGTAAACAGAATTGGCGAGAAAAGGTACGTGGAAGAGTTAAATCGAGAAAATACAAAATAGTAAATGTTCTCTACCCACACTGTTATTATTCGCTTTTGAGGAGGTGAAAATATATGGTCAAGAAGAAGATGCTTGCGATGATAGTTGAAAGCGGCACTTTAGACAGACTCTACTGTGCCTTCATTTTGGCGTCAACCGCTGTAGCCATGGACATGGAAGCCCATCTTTACTTCACCTTCTTTGGCTTAAACATGCTGCGAAAAGGAGTAATGGAAAGAGCTGGGCTGCCTGCGACGTACAAGCATTTGGAAGAAGACCTAAAGAAGAAACTTGCGGCGATGAAGTATCCTACGCCTTATGAGATGCTTAAGAGACTAAAAGCTTCAGGCTTAATGAAAATGTATGCTTGCAGCCCAACAATGGAGATGTTCGGAATCAAAAAAGAAGACCTAATACCAGAAGTAGATGAAATCGCTGGTGCAGCAACATTCTTAGAAGTGGCTTCTAAAGCTGACATAACACTATTCATCTAAAACATGCGTGCAATCTTTCATCTTGAGAAACGGTCTTGTTTCCGCACGTCTGCAGTACCGTTATAGCCTCGGCTTTCACAGTAGCCAATCTCCTTTTTTGATGTAAATTCAATTTAGCTTAAACAGTTTATGCAAATACTTAATAAGCAATAAGCATAGAAAAAAATTGAGTGAGAACTTCATGAATGAACAAATTTTTAATAAAATTCTTGTTTCTACGGATGGTTCATATCCGTCTACAATTGCCCAAGAATTAACTGCCTTTATGGCTAAGAAATTCAAGTCAGATGTAACCGTCATTCATGTAGTAGCCCACGAGCCCCTGAACCTTCAACTGCAGAAATTCGTTTTGGATTATGGATACGTTCCCACGGGCCCTTCTGGAGTCGCACAACAAGTACAACGCTTTGCTAAGCCTCAAGCTACTTTACCAGAATCATTTTCCAATGAGGTAATCAGTTGGTATCGTCAAAAAGGTGAAAAAGTCATTGAAGAAGCTACAGCGCTTTTCAAAAGAGAAAGCATACCTGTAGAACGAAAAATCGTTGAACAACCTGATCCAGCTAAGGCTATCATAAAAGAAGCCAAAAAGGGAAACTACGATTTGATAGTAATAGGGTATAGTGGGGAAGAGGAACAAGAACCTCATCTAGGAAGTGTAGCGGAGAAGGTATCACGTCATGCCCCAACTTCTGTTTTAATCGCCAGAGGAAAAAGGAAAATATCAAAGATACTAGTCCCGATTGATGGGTCAGAAGGCGCAGAAAAAGCCCTACAATACGCTGTTCTTCTAGCCAAAAAGGCTGACGCCGAAATAACATTACTTTACGTCCAAGACCTCGACTTATTTAAGTTAAAACCCGAAATGGCTAAAGATATTGGAACTCGCATCCTTTCAAAAGCAGCCGATCAGGTCAAAGGAGTAGAACTAGATCGAAGGCTAGAATCAGGCGACCCGGCCAAAATGATCATTCAAACAGCAAAGAAAGGAGACTACCACCTTATTATAATGGGAAGCAAGGGTCAAAGTGTCATACGGCGACTTCTAATTGGCAGTGTAAGTGATCACATCATTCACTATACAGACCGCTCCGTGCTCTTGGTAAGATAAAAAATACAATATGAGTATCAAACAGAAGATACACTGCAACATCGTAAATTTGAGCCGAGTCCGGAGAGACAAATTCTTTTCTTCATCATCATTATCACTGAGAATGTTATCTTCTATGTTAGTTGATAACGTTGATGAAGACAAAAAATGCATTTGTCTGCTATAACTTACTTTCTGTAGTGCGCTGGATCCCTTCTTCCCGAATATTTTGCAGAGAGTTTTGGCGCCGGGAATGGGATTTGAACCCATGCGGACCCGCAGGTCCACAGGCTTTCTTGCACCAGTCATCAGTCTCAAGGCCTGCGCAATAACCGCTCTGCCATCCCGGCAGCCAGATTATCTAAATTCAACTCGTCTTAAAATCTTTATCAATTGTTAAAAGTAATTCGAAAGCGAATAAGCCTAATTTTCGCTCTAATCATCTAAAGTAATTCGATGCTTACATAAACTTCTTCAGGCACACGAATCCTCATAATCCGCCTCATTGCACGCTCTTCAGCGTCAATATCTATGAGCCGCTTGTGAATTCGCATTTCCCACTTGTCCCATGTTGCGGTTCCTTCGCCGCAAGGGGTCTTTCTGACAGGCACACGAAGACGCTTAGTTGGCAATGGTATAGGTCCGGTTATCTTCACGCCAGTTTTTTCAGCGATGGCCCTAAGCTCTCCGCACACTTCTTCCAGCTTCTCAAAGTCTATGCTTGTAAGCCTGATTCTTGCTTTTCTCACCATCGCCGTAGTTTCTCCCTAACGTGTTGCTCCTAATCCATTCACCTATCTTTTAAATACTTTTTCCTTTTGGCCCATTTCTTAATGCTATATTTTGGTTAACTTTATGTGGTTGTCTGAAATTATGAGTTAGGATGACTATTGGAGACACTATGCCATTGAAGCAAATGAGGATTTCTGCGATTATACCCACATTTATGGAGGAACAATACATAGCAAATCTCTTATCTCAACTAGCAAAAACAGAACCTCCCATTGAAATTGTAGTAGTTGACAGCGTAAGCCAAGACAAGACTGCTGAAATTGCAAAACACTTCACAGAAAAGGTGTATAAAATAAGGGAAAGAGGCATAGCAAAGGCAAGAAATTATGGAGCAAACTATGCAAGTGGAAGCCTTCTTATCTTTCTTGATACGGACGTGAAACTTCCTATGAACTTTGCAGAGAAACTGTATGAAACGTTTAAAGATGCTGAGGTCGTTGGCGCAACTTGCAATATCATGCCTGAACACGGTACATTTTTCGAGAAAGTCTTCTTCAAGTTCTACAACCGTTTAATTCAAATTACCTCCAAGTTTAAACCTCATGCTCGTGGCGAATTTTTCACAGTCCGCAAAAGAGAATTCATGCGAGTTGGCGGATTTGATGAAAGCCTACCATGCCTAGAGGATCATGACCTGGCGCATCGATTGTCAAAGTTAGGAAAATTTGTCTTCATAAATGACCTCACGGTTTACGAGTCGATGAGACGATTCAGAAAGATGGGTTTTTCAAAGGTTGTAGGTACATGGATAACAGACTACATTTTCTTCTTGCTACGTGGAAAACCTCTATCAAAAGTTTGGCAACCTGCCAGATGAAAACGCAAAAAGTTTAAAATCTGGGCAACTGTTAACCCTTCGTACAGCTAGATATCATTGTGAATTATCGGAGTTACACTTGATGAGGTTGTCTTCGCGGAAAGCTCTGAGCTTAACAAAACGTTCACTTACGCCCAACAAGCCTTATCATGCACAATGGTTGCTGACTCGCAGATGCAACTACCGTTGCAGAGGTTGCAATGTTTGGCGCCAGCAAGATGAGAAAGAACTATCCACTGAAGAAATCAAGATGGGCTTAGACGTGCTACATAAGTTAGGTGTGATAGAAATCGTGCTTTCTGGTGGAAACCCTCTACTACGTGAAGACATTAATGAAATCATTGATTACTCTTCAAAATATTTTATCACAACCGTCTACGACAATGGCAGTATGGCATTGGAAAAAATTGATGCCTTATGCAATGCAGACTTCGTTGCCATATCATTAGACACATTAAACGAGAAGAAAAACGACTACATCAAAGGGATGCCTGGCGCATGGAAAAAAGCCATGAACACTATTGAAACATTGCATAAAGAAGGAATCTTTGTAGGGGTATCGCCCACTATCTCAGCGCTTAATCTCAGCGAAATTGTAGACTTCACCCGATACTTTACTTCATATGGAGTTCCCGTATGGTATTGCCTCTACTGGTATGATTACCCTGCCGAAAGTCGCCTCTTTGAAATTGGTAAGAAACAAGATGACTTTGAAATAACTGATAGAAAGGCGATGGCTGACGTCTGTGATGCGCTCATGAAAATGAAAAAGGAACGACAAGGAGTCTTTATAACAGACAAAACTTTAACCGCATTGAAACAGTTCTTTCTCAAAGGACAACGCACATGGAAATGTAGAGCCTTGCAAAGTTTTCTTATGGTTGATCATCAAGGCAGAGTCTCAGGATGCCACGTCCGCGAACCAGTAACTTCTATTTTTGAACTACAAGACGCTTGGGATAGCCAAGAATTTGAAAACCTCCGAAAAGAATTTAGCAAATGCGACCGATGCATGTACTTATGCTATATTTTCTACTCTTTACATGCGAATGTGCTGAGTAATCTGGAAGTTTTGCGTGACCAATGGAAAAATGCTAGAACACTACTTTCTAAAATGCGAAAAACTAACCATTAAGAACGGAAACTGATTGTTCAGGTTTATCATCTTCTTTTGCATCATTTTCTGCAGTGGTTTCAGGAAATTGCATGCATGCATCTTGTAAAACGTCTTGACGTAATGGCTGACCATGTAAAAGATTCTGCGAAGAGCGTCATCGTCTTACTTGGAACAGAAGTCCCCAATGAAATCTGGTCCTCAAACGTCAAGGTCGCTGAAAAACTTGTCCAGAGCGCCACAACGCTTCGCAGCGGCATCGAAAAACTTGGAACGGACCGTATCAGAGCAAAAGAACTCGCCAAAAAAGTGGAGGAAATAGAAGGCCAAATTGATAAGGACTATTGTGAAACCAAAAAACTATTCATCAAATACGCACGCCAAGTTGACCCTAGAACGCTTCTGATACTGGATGCGCGCGCATTGAAATACTGTGGCTGATAAGGATAAGGTCTCGGCAGCAACTACCGAGGCTTCTCCGCTCTTTCAACATTGTGTTCAGTTGTATCCGATGGTTTAGGCTTGCGCTTTGCGGGCGCCAGGCTTAGGAAGTCTTACCGCAAATTCATCCATCAAATGTTTGAGAGAACCATCAAATCGTTTGATCCTATCATCGAAGCCGTTTGATTTTTCCATCAAACACAACAAATATATGTCTAAGCATGCATCGATTTTTTTGAACAAGTATGAACCTAGACATCAAACTGCTTCACAAATGTCCTGAATTGACGGACTATGAAAAGGATCTAATCAGACGCATCGACATCAACAATGAAACTCAAGCAAGCGTAGCCAAACATTACGGAAAAACTCCAAGCACCGTAAGTTTGCAGCACAAGAAAGCCTTGGAAAAGTTCAACGCGTGGATTCAGAATCGCAGCAAAAGAGAAGGCGACCTTGTAGAAAGAGATCTCGACAAGAAGGTTTTTCGACTGTTCAACCAAGGCTTGCCTCCAAGCAAAGTCGTGGAAAAACTGGGCAGGGCTGACTATGTGTTTAGGCTTTGGCGAGAGTATTGCAAACTTATGCAGGACGACTGGTCCGCTGCCCTCCAGATACTTGACAACTATGGCATAGAAGGGAGAGAAGACTCTGAGCGTCCCGTTGCAGAGCGTGTGGAAAGTTTGTGCAAAGAAAACTTTGGGCTGAGTTTGGAGAAGGCATTTATCTGGGATCTGGTTGAGAAGGCAGGCTTCACCAAGGGCTTGGACAAGAATGAAGATGGCTCAGCATCTGAAGCGGTCAAGAGGCTCAGCGAATACTACCAAGCAGCATTACGCGTAATAGGGCAACGAGACGAGACGATTGAATCCTTGAACCTAGCCAGCAGCAGAAAAGACAGGCAGATAGAAGCGTTGACAATTGAGAATGCGAAATTGTCACATCTCAGAAAATACGAGACTTTGACAGATGAAGAGATTGAACAGCGAAAACAAACCATACAGCAACTCGATAACTCCATAGATGAAAAGCGGAGCCAACGGGATCTCGCCAGACTCGATGCTGACGCCATGCAAAAGATTTGTGATGGTCTCAGGTCAAAGCCAAGAGAAACCCTTCTCTATATTTTGGGGCAGTTGAGTATGGAAGATGGCTTGGATCTGTTGAATGAGGCACAATGGAGCAAGTTACCTCCGAATCTGAAACAGGTTTGGAAACCCCAGACTGGTCGATGATCATATTGCACATGCGCGCGCTAGGGCAATCCTTGGGATGTTGGCAATCTTAGTGGTGGAGCTTTATAAGAGTGATCCAAACCCGTTAATCCACATATCATCAGCAAAACTAGGCGTCAGAGATTTTAGGACAGAAGTATTGTAACAACTTCATGCAGAAAGCCAATTGCATGCATTGGGGTGTCTCTTTGTGAGGAGTAGAACAACCACATAATTGCGAAGATATACTGGAACGTCCTTAAAGCGAATCGAAATCCGAAGTAGCTTAGTTACGTTCAATAGATATTTTAGATTTTCGGAAAAACAATGTTTAATTTGCAAAATTTAAAAGAAAGTGAAGAGGAGACATAGACGGCTTAGGAGCGAACTTAATTCAGAGTTTATAACCTATTTTTCGAAGAAGCTCTTTCCTTGCCTTTGCGTCCTTTTCTGTCTCAATTCCTTTACTTTTCATGCCGTCAACAACGCCCAATATTCCTCTGCCTTGATCTGTCTCTGTCACTATTACTTCGAGAGGATTGGCTGTCGCCGCATAAATGCTGCAAACCTCGGGTACTTGTTTAATTTTGTCTAAGACATTAATGGGATAAGCGTCTTTCATGAAGATTATGAATGAGTGCCCGCATCCTAACTTCAATGCATATTGAGCAGCGGCATTTTTTAGCTCTTCGTCATTTCCTTCGCATCTTATTAGGCATGGCCCAGAGCTTTCGCAGAATCCTATGCCAAATTTGATGTTTGGGGCAGAGTTCATTAATGCTTCGTATAAGTCTTCGACTGTTTTAATGAATTGTGCCATTCCTAACACGATGTTGCAATCTTTTTGTGCTTCGATTTTTATGATTTCAAATTTCACGAATAATCACCTCGTTCAGTATGTTTTAGGAGGTAATGTATTTCGTTTTTGTAATATTGCCCTCTTGGGAACACTCCTTTTTAATTTTGTCTTCGATGAATGTTATAGACGAATCTTATAGAATAAGTTTAGCGAGGTTTAATGTTGATAACGGGCTGGAAAGATTCTAAAGCACGAAAACGTAGAGACCGCCTCCATATAATAGCCGAAATCTTGGAGATATCTAAAAATGGATCACTCAAAACTCAAATCATGTATAAGGCCAATTTGAGTTTTGCGCAAATGACTGAGTATTTAGATCTTCTTGTTGATCTCGAACTTTTGCAAGAAATTGTGGAGAACGAGAAGAGGATGTTTAAGGCTACTGGAAAGGGAGATAAATATCTGCAAAATTACTACAAAATTAAGGAATTGTTAGAAAAGACTAATGAACCGAATCTTAAGAAGAATGGAACATTTGTTTACGTTGGAAAACAATCCTACAAAATATTGTAAGATTCTGATTAAATACATATACAGCAACGGCGAAGAAATGAATTTTATCTTCTAGAAAATTCTTCTGAACTAATTCCTCAGAAACTATTTAAACTTTCAACGTTATAAACTGAGTCTATTTGCAAGGAGCCTTTAGCCTTTGCTAATCATGGATGACATACTGAAGTTGCTTGAAGACGGAAAATGGCATGATATGAAAGAGATTATAGACAATTCGAGGTTGCATGATCTAAAGGTTGAAATGTTTATGGATTTCCTCGCCGAATATGATTTTGTTGAACTAGACAAAAAGCTGCGGAAAGTGAAACTTACGCCAACATTATACAAGTTTGTTAGAAAAATCAAGCTCATAGAAGAAAAGGAAGCAGTTAACGAGTTAAAAGTGCCCTAAGATTTTTGTACGCCTTAAGAAAAGCTTGTCCTTTGCCAGTGATTTCAAATAATTCTGTGTTATTGTTTCCTTCCACACAAACCACTTGTAGAAAGTTCTTCTCAATTAGGAAACTCAAGTAGGTTTGAAGTTGTCTAAAACTAAGATTGCATTTGTACATGATTTGGGTTTTCTTTGCGCCGTCTATGGCTTCTTTAAGAATGTTTGCAATAATATCTATTCTACTTCGATGCTGAGGTTCTGGTCTCCTTTCAACTTGAACCAAAAAGGGTTCACCGAACTGTATGTTCGTTCTATATAATAATCCTAGATATTCGTTCCTATTAAACTTTCTAGAAATTTCAATCTTTTCCAAGATTTCGCTGCGCTGGAAATGAATTATTGAAACTTGGTACTCGTAAGACGATTTTTTAAAATAAATTGAATATTATGTAAAAGCCGAATTTATCTTAAATCTTCTAGCAAGTTATTTTTTATCGTCAAAAAAAGTTAAAAAGACATGGAGTTTTGCAATTGTTGTTTCAAAAATTATGGAGTCAAAGACTAGAGCGGGACTTCTACCTCGTTCTGTTCTTGATTTTCCTCGCTGCTTTGATTGAGACTCACATTGCGTCTCTGGCTGTGTTTAGTCAAATCTAACTCTTTGGATATCTTGTTATGATCAACTTTTTTGTCCATAAATATGCTGAGGCGTTGGTCGCCGACAACTAGTGAAAGGACTTTTACATCGTTTCCTTCGATTATAACCGAGTTCATGGAACCAAGTTGAAAAATTTCTGATGTAACCTCCGCTGTTTCAAGTGATTCAGTAGATAGTATTGCATAGTCTATTATTTTGGTTGGATCGTTAATGTCAACGGATGCGTATTTTGAATTTCTTAGAATGTAGCCAATTATGCCTTCTTTGTTTCTGATATTTTCTAGATTGAAACGTAAGTTTGCGTATAGTTCTTCGGATTTGTCTTTGGTGCTCACTTTATTTTCCTTCAGGGGCTATGGGTTTGACTTTTACTGACTCTCCTTTTTCCACTTCAAGTGCGTGACAGATTTTTTCTGGGATTCTTATCAGATCTTTTCCTTTGAATTTTCGTTCGCTTATGGCTTTTACCTTGCATCTTGCAATTTTTCCGTTGGAGGTTTCGATTTCAATTTCGTCGATATGGGCGTTGTTGAGGTTTTTTGACCATTCTTTTAAGATTTCGTTGTCAACTTGGGTTGTTTCGCCGGTAAAAAGTCCAGTAAGGGTTTCTGCTATAAGATCTTGAGAAGAGGGGGCAGGTGTGAGGGGGGTAGAGACGAAGTTTTTGAGGAGTTTCATAACCGTTGGAATGATTATTCTTGCTACGGATTGGATGTATGTCGTGTCTGCTTTCTTTGACGCCGAAAGAGCCAAGTACATGTTGTTAACCTGAGAAATTTGGGCTATGCCTTTGTTTCCGTTTACCAGAAAAGTGTTTAAGCCTCCTATTGTGTCCGCTTTTTCTATTAGGCTCTGAAAATAATGTATCGTCTTTTCTGTGGATACTTCAGCGTCTTGTGCAGCTTCTGCGATTATTGTGCCTTCTTTGGTAAAAATGAAGGAGCGAGTGATATTTGGACAGATGTTTCGGACTTCAGTCAGTGCAGTTTTAAGTGCATGTGCATACATATCCTCGCTCATTGCATGTCACTTCGTATGCGCTATCTTTAAACGATTTTGAGTAAAATTTTCTTTGGCACTCCATTGTTTTCAAGCACTAGGAACTTGACTCCTTCAGTTTCGCCGATTTGGTCGACCCATTTTAATGCTTCGCGTGCTTTTTGTAGTTCTATGAGTTTTTCTTGTTGGCCTCGGACGACTTCTTCGATTGCTGTTAACTCGTGGAATGGATTGGCGTCTAGTATTAGGCTTAAGCCGCTGACATTAAGTTCTCCTGGGGTTTCTGTGAGTGTTTTCTTTCCTGCGAGTTTGTAGACTACTTCTCTGATTTTCTTTGATCTTTCGGCTAGTGCGCGGATGTCGTCTAGTCTTCTTAGGTATTCGCCTAGGGCGCTTTTTGTTTCTGCTATTTGGGTTTCTATGGATTTTGATATGTCGACCGCTGAAGTGAATTCTTTTAATTCGACTACCATTTTGTTTCTTATACCTCCTGAATTTGAAAGAGAATCTACTTCTCTACCCCAATCTCAACGAATTGGTGTGCTCCTCCTTCGTGTTATGAAGGAGGTGCTGTTGTGTATGGACCAAACGGATTGTTCTTCACGGTAATTACTGTGAAAGCGTAGTTAGCTCCAGCAGCAAAGTTGCTACCAGTTAGACCAGCTCCTGTTCCTTGCCAGCCTGACCCTGTAATATTGAGAGTCGTAACTGCATTCGGAATCATTGTCAACAATCCTGCTTGAACTGTCCATCCCGTCGTGATGTTGAGATAATTGTTTATTTTCACTTGGCTCAAGGTTAAAGATGCTGTTCCAGTGTTTTTAACCGTTAGTGCAACCCAACTAAATGGAGAAGAAATCGGCCATTGGATGTTTGTAAAGCTTAGTTGTTCTGTTGCCATGAATCCTGTTGTGAGGGCTCCCATCCATACTGCTACGGCTATGCTGACTGCCACTGTTACTGCGATTAGGATGATTGCTGCAACTACTGGGCTTAGTGCTTTCTTGCTTCTAAGGAGTTTTCTCATTTTCTTTTTTATCCCTCCTTTTTTGTACACACAGATAATAACGTGTATGCAGATTTAAATCTTACGATTCACTACATTATATTCAAAAACAAACAAAAAATCTCTTCAAACAAGACACTAGACTTTATCAAACAAGTCTAAAAGAAATTTGGCTAATTTCTCACCCAACACTGTCTTAACATAATACTTCTTCAACGGATCAATCGCTATCCCCTTAGCTAACCCCAAGTCTTCAATCTCTATCATCCTCGCACGAAAAGTTCCATCACTTAGCGTAAGCCCAAGCTTTCGCGTAAACTCCTTTGCATCTTTCCATCGTCCTTTGCCAAGATGCAAAAGGAATAGGCAATCTATTGCATGATCCTTTTCTAGCATCGACTTAATCGCAGCAAGTTTCCTATCTGTCAGAATATGTACAATTTTTTCTTCTGCCATCAAATATCCCACTTTAAGAGTATTGTTCAATTATACTGAACTGTTTAAAAATTTAACCTATATTACGATTTATGACTTATTATAGGATACTATAGCTTAGATTTTCGACACTATTTTCGCTTTCTGCACACGCAATAGTCTTAAAATAGTTTTGAAAACCATTTTTATCAACTGTTATCATAGCGACGAAGCTGAACAGACCCCAAGATAGCGTCTATTTCAAAATCAGAAAGCCAAACCCAAACTATTCCTCAGCGGTTGATAATGAAAACAAAAATTTTCTCAAATTATCAAAAGAGTATACAAGACCAAAATCAACATAAAAATTGAAGATAGAACAAGGAAGACGCGCTGTTGCGCGAACAAGCCATATTTTGAATTCATAATGCTTAAAACAAAATTGGATAGAGAACATCATGATTTAAATAGTAGGTGAACTCTTTGAAAGCCAAGTCTTCCATCTTCTTAATTATATTAATTACTAGCGTGTTCACTTTCACGATTAATCCTCTACTTTTCGTCAACGGTGAAACCCATGTAGAAGGACACATCATACAAGACACTGTCTGGACTTTGACAGATAGTCCCTTCGTAGTCATCAAAGATTTGTTTATTGACGCAGGTGCAACGTTAACCATTGAGCCCGATGTCGAAGTTAGATTTGGCGGAAACTTCTCGCTAGTCGTTATGGGAAAGCTCATTGCAGATGGGACAGAAGAAAAACCCATAACTTTTACATCAAATAAACTTCAACCAGAAAAGGGGGATTGGGTCGCAATCAATTTTACAAGCATGCAACCTTCTCATCTAGAACACTGCATCATAGAATACGCAGAAAACGGGATAGCAATTAAAGATGGAAACTTGGTAATAACCAGAAGCAACATAACCAATAACCTTCAAAACGGAGTTTACATAACTGGAGATAACAGTGCGAGCATATATGAAAACCGCATAGAAGACAATCAAAATGGCATATTCGTTAACGGAAACTCCTCAGGAACAATCATACAGCGAAATTACATATACTTCAACAATGAGACAGGAATTCGCCTCTCTGCAGCTAATTCTACACAAATCGAAAACATTCTAATCTTAAACAACATTCTGTCAACAAATCCTAAAGGAATTCACGTTTACGGTCAAGTTAATGCAGATATCACGAGGAACTCTATAGCCTACAACGAACTTGGGATTTTATATGAAAATGCTATAAACATCGCTCCATTGCACTTTAATGATCTTTACGGCAATACGCTTGGCGCAGAGGCACTATCAAGTAACCCTGTTGATGCGGAACATAATTATTGGGGCGACAGAGGAGGACCATACCATACATCATTGAACCCCTATGGGAAAGGAAATCGTGTTGAAAGCAATGGAACAGACTTGGACTTTATACCATTCCTAACCATAAATAATAGCTACATTAATCAACGTCCAATAGCAAATCTCTTAACAGATAAGCTGCGAGTATCTCCAAATGATGATGTAACATTCATTGGAACACTTTCAGAGGATGACAGACAGGTTTACAGATACTTTTTCAATTTTGGAGATGGCAAAAACAGCAGCTGGACAACCCTGTCCATTTTTAAGCACAAATATGATTCCGTTGGAAGCTATAATGCAATACTGACTGTGATGGACGACTTTGGCGTAACTAGCACAAACACCGCCATAGTAACAATAAACGTTCAAAACCTCAATCCTTTAAATGTACAACTTGAACTGGGCAATTATACAGTTAAGTATGGGGAACGAGTTCCAATCACAGTTACTGTTACAGATGGGCCTATTCCTGTTTATGGCGCTAGCATCACCTTAATTTCAGTAAAGGGCGGAACTTTTCAACCGTTATCAGGTTTAACAGACTTAACAGGCCACTTCACTTCAACTTTCACCGTGCCAAACCCTTCTCAAATGAGTAATATCAGAATAATTGCAACCGCCTCTAAAGATGGCTACGCAGACGGCTCAGACTATAGATACCTAAGAGTCCTGCCCCCACTCTTGGTCGAAATAATCATTGACAACCCGGTAATTGAGTCAAACGAAACTACAAACATAAGGGTTCACGCTACCTACAATGAAGAAAACATAAGCGATGCTTATGTTCAAATGCAGTTCATTATTGATGGAAACATTTCACAAACAAGTGGATACATAGGTGCAGACGGTTTTGCCACTTTCAATTTTACCGCCCCTCAAACATCAGTTTCTATCAACGCAACTGTGATAGCTATCGTAAGTAAAATTGGGTACGCTTCTGGAGAGGCACAAACACAAATAAGAGTCAATCCAAAAAAACTGGATATTAACGTAACTACTGCGCCAAACACCATAACTTCAGAAGAAACATCCACCATCTTAATCCTCGTAACATATAATGGAACACCAATAACCAATGCAAACATCACAATACTATCAGACAGAGGAGGTGAATTCGACTTCGTCACCAAATATACAGGCGAGGAAGGAAATGCAACCTTTATCTTCACCGCACCACCAGTCACTGAAAAAACAAACATCACCGTTACAGCAACAGTTACAAAGTCTGGTTATGCCGTCCGTAATGGCACAGCAACCATCGTAGTTGAACGCGGAATTCTCGAAGTCACAGTTGTACCATATCCTTATTTGATCACATCAGAAAAAACCTCCAACGTGACCGTCTATGTAACACGTAATGGAAAACTTGCTTCAAACGCCAATGTTTCTGTAACTGCTACAAGCGGAGCATTTTCTGAAACAACAGGTCTAACCAACTCAAACGGTTATTGCATATTTCTCTTCACAGCCCCAAGAACAACTTCAGAGATATCCATATCAATCTCGGCGAATGCAACAAAACTAGGGTACACAAATGCAGAAAATCAAGCGACAATAAACGTGACTCCAGAGACTACAGGAGGCGGTTGGCTTCTTACAACCATACTTATGATTGTTGTTCCAATAGTGATTGTGGCGATAGTTATTGTCCTGATTAAGTTAAGAATTATCGAAATCTCCTCTAAGGAAGAGGAGGCGTAGCCGCGAGGTATTATTACACTGGTTTCTGCGAAATGTGGGAAAACTCAACGGTTAATGAATGATAAGTATGCTTTAATAAGACACAATATTTAATAAACCGCTACATGGATTATTGAGTAGGAGAAAACTTAATGCAACGTGTCAAAAAATCCCTTCAGAAACTCGCAAGTTTAAAAAAAATAAAGCTTAAGCGCACCCGCACAAAGCCTCTCCCAAGTTCAAAGAAAACAAAACGTAGGCGCATACGCATAAAGCTTCCAAAGCTTCCCTCAAAGAAGTTGCGACTCAAATTTTGGAGAAAACGCGTACCAGAAATAGTTCCTGCACCTCCTCAGAAACCGTTGCCAAAAGGCTACAAAGTCGTTGACGGCTATTCCCTCTATGAGCCATTCGTACACGTTGCAATAGCACAGAATCCCGCTACCGGCGAATTCAAATATGTACTAGATGAACTTCAACTTGACGGTCTCGAAAGAGGAATTTACAATCAAATCTTAGAAATCCTACTTGCTGAAATTAAATCCCCGAAAGAGGAGATAAAGAACCCAAGAGAATTCTTTGATAAGGAAGCCAAAAAAATAATTGACAAATACCGCATCAGCCTAGGATGGCTACCAGACGTTTCTTGGGCAAAAATTCTGTACCACGCCGAAAGAGATCTAGTAGGGTATGGGCGAGTAGACCCCTTAATGCGAGATCCAAACATAGAAGACATCTCCTGTGATGGAGTCAGAAAACCCGTATATGTCTGGCACAGAAAATACGAAAACCTTGAAACAAATCTATTCTTCGAAGAAGATGAAGAAGTTGACAATACAGTTGTTAAACTAGTCCACATGGCAGGAAAACATGTTAGCACCGCTTTTCCCATAGTTGACGCTTCTCTGCCAGGAAAAGATAGACTGGCAGTATGTTATAGGCGGGAAGTAACACCTTTCGGAACAGCTTTCACGATCAGAAAGTTCCGAGAAGACCCATACTCAATTATTGACTTGATCAACCTTGGAACTCTTTCTGAAGAAATGGCTGCATATTTTTGGCTATGCTTAGAAAATAGAGCGTCTATAATGATTCTGGGTGGCACAGCAACTGGAAAAACGACTGCACTTAATGCCATCGTTTGTTTGATTAAACCAGGTAGCAAAATAATAACTATTGAAGAAACCGCTGAGCTCAACATACCTCAAGAAAACTGGATATCCCTAATAGCTAGAAGAAGCTATGGGCTTGGAGAAAACCTTGGCGGGGAAGTGTCCCTATTTGACTTGGTCAAGACTTCGATGAGGCATCGCCCAGACGTTTTAATAGTCGGAGAAATCCGAGGCAACGAGGCATATGTTCTATTTCAGGCTTTGGCAACAGGTCACGGTGGCATGTGCACAATGCATGCAACAGATATTGATTCTGCTGTTAAACGTTTGACTTCAAAACCCATGGACATTGCACCTGCTTACGTCCCCCTCATGAATATAGTAGCATCAGTTCAGCGGGTTCACTTGGAAGCCGCTGGCGAGATAAGACCATTCAGACGAATAGTTTCTGTAGATGAAATTGCAAACTATGAAGATTACAGAAACGTTTTCAAATGGAAACCAGCTACAGATTCGTTTAATTCCCCAGTCAAGAAAGGAATAATGCTCTCTTCAATGTCTGAACAGATTGGCAAAGACGAGAAAGAACTAATTGATGAATTGCAACATCGCCAAAATGTGTTGCATTGGATGAGAAAACGAAACATACGAAGCTACAAGGATGTCGCATCAGTCATAGCCGAATATTATGCCAGGCCAAAAGAGTTTTACAAGGAAGAAGTGGAGGCAGAAGTCGTTGCAGTTACTTGACACACTAGAAGGATTGTCTTATCGTCTTTTTGGAAGACTTGCTCCAAAATTTTTGGCTAATGTCTTTGAATTAAAAGACATGTTGGAGAAAGCAGGAATCAAAATCCATCCTACAACATACGTTTCACTGATGTTCTTCGTCACTTTATTATGTGTACCTATTACAATAGTGTCAGTCGTATTTTTGTTTCTTTTTCATTTTCTTCCCTTAGTTTTCTTAGTTCCTGTGCCTGCTTTTGTCATGATTGCCTTTATTATTGTGCCTATGTCAATGGCTGGTGAGAGGGCAACCTCTTTGGAGAGGGATATGCCTTTTGCAGCAACTTATGTCACTGTGATGTCTACGGGTGGCATTCCACCATATATGAGTTTTAAAAGGCTTTCAGAAGTGGAGTTGATGCCTGCTATGCGGAAAGAAGCGAGAGAGATAACAAAAGATGTGGAGTTGTTTGGGATTGATCCCCTGTCTGCTATGGAGAAGGCAGGCAGACAGAATCCATTAAATACTTTTAGAGATTTCGTTGCTGGATACGCTTCTACAGTAATTATTGGTGGAGATGTTGTGCATTTTCTTGAAACAAAGGCGCAAGATATATTCAGGGCGAGAGCTGTCAGAGTAAGAGCAGCTGCAGAACGCTTGGGGATGCTATTAGAGACTTTCATAATAGTAATGGTCCTCATGTCCCTCTGTTTCTATATTCTTTTCAGTGTTGATGCCATTTACAGCATAGGAGGGGGGCTTCAATCAACCATGCTAATGTACACATATGTATTTACTCCAATGCTTTCTATTGTTTTCATCTATCTTGCCCATGGCATGCAGCCTAAAACCCCTGTTACGGACATGCGACCATACAAAGTCTTCGCTCTTTCCATAATTGCTAGTATCCCTATTCTTCTTTTGCTTACAGGATTTTTTGGACTTGCACAAACTTCTTTTAGCCGTTTAATAGACATGCCTACAGTAGTAGGTATCTTCTTAATCGTCTCTACAGCACCTGCAGCGCTGTTGAAAGGAAGAATTTCTAGGAAGGTATTTGCTACCGAAGAAGGAATTTCGAATTTTCTGAGAGATTTGACCGAAGTCAGAAAGACTGGGTTGGCTCCTGAAAAGTGTATTGAAAGTCTTTCAAAGCGTGATTACGGCGAATTTAGTAAGGAACTGAATAGGATAGCGGCTAAGATTTCGTGGGGGGTCTCTGTGAAGAAGGTGATGTTTGATTTTGTTAAGAGGACAAAAAGTTGGATGTCTCAAATTGTAATGTTTCTTTTGATGGAGGCAATAGATGTAGGTGGTGGAACTATTGCAATGATTGAGTCGCTTGCGAAATTTAATATGATGACTCGGGAAGTTGAGAAGGAGAAGAAGACGAGTCTTCGACCCTATGTTTTTGTTCCCTACTTTGCCGCAGTTCTGTTGGTGGCGACAACACTTATGACCCTTTCATTCACGTCTAAAACAATTACCATAGGCGGGGCTATTAAAATCGATTTATCGTCTCTTATAACACTTTTCACGACTTCGGTGATTGTTCACTGCTATTTGATAGGGTTAGTTGCTGGCAAAATAAGTGAAGAATCTGTTGGTGCTGGGTTCAAGCATTCTGTGCTACTTGTGATTATAGCGATTATTGCGTCTAAGTTTACTCCGATGCTTATGGGTTTCTAGAATGGATATTGAATAGTAAGACTTAATATATAGTTCGCATATAGATTCTGAGTGTGCTAAGAAATGTATAAGAGTTGCAGATATAGACACGTTCTCAGATTTCTATCAGACAAAAGGGCAATAAGCGATGTGATTTCTGCAACAATGATGGCAGGCACGGTTATTACCCTAAGCTTTGTAGTGTTTGCTTGGTCACAGAGCGTTTCTTCAAGCTACAATAATCAGTACAATCAAACAGTGACAACAGAAATAGATAAGCTAAAGGAAAAAATAGTCTTCGAATACGTTTATTATGCTAGTGCACCGAAAAACGTATCAGTTTATCTTCTAAACTGCGGAACCATAGACACCATAAAGATAAAAACCGTTTATATCATTGACAGCAGCAATACAGTACTTGAAACTTTCTCGAGTCCAAGTTTGAGATACCTGAGCACTTGGAATCCCATTCCAGATCAATGGTTGGATAGAGGGAAGGAAAGACGCATTGTTTTGCATCTCTCAACAGGTTTGATAGATAATGCCTACTATTCTGTCAGAATCGTGACTGAAAGGGGGGCAACATTTGATTCGAGCTTTGTGGTTTAAGAAACTCTGGAAAGGACGTTCAAAAGGTGTATCTTCCGTCATCGGAACTGTATTTCTTATACTCGTAGTTTTCGCTATATCAACAAACGTTTTTCTATGGACAATTTCACAGAGCTCTACATATAATCAAGCAGTGAAAGATGCTAACCAAAAGAATGTTGACCGCATGAATGAGAATGTTATAGCAACACAAGGAAACTACACTGTAGTTTCAGCCAACAAAGTCAAAGTTGAAGCTAAACTTACAAATGCAGGCTCTGTAGCCACTCAATTAATCAATTTATGGGTTTTCGACACATCAAAGCAAACATACGGTTTCAACAACACGATTGCCTCAATGAGTGAATCGAACCTGAATCCTGGACAAGTATGGGACCTTACTGGCACCAACGCAATAATAGTGACTGTACCAAGTGCGGGCTCTTTAGACAATTTTAATGCTTGGTTTGTGACAGCAAGAGGAAATAATGTACCAGTTACCGTAACTGAAGGCATAATAATAGCACAGGTATCTCAAGGAATAGGTTCAGTTGGGATGGATTTCGGCTCTTTCGTTTATTACAACGTGACACCTGTCAGCGGAAAATATAAACTAGAAGTGTGGCCGAATGGCAAAGAAGGCTATTATGTGCCTAAAGGGCCATCTATAGCCTTCCGAGTTCTCTTGACCAATTTTGACACGAACAAGAGGACTATTCAACTCAACTCACATTCGATTCTTTGGATGATTTTCCCAACTTCAGATGTACCTCACTCTGTGTGGTGGTACATTGTCAATGTCAATGGCACTGGATGGATTTCATCGACTTTTTCCAACTTGTCTCTACCGTATGCTCAGCCGACAATGGTTTATTTTGCATCAGACGCAGATATGGGCATAAGTGGTTTCAGTCCAAGCAGTTCTGGAAGGTTGGGCTCAGCAGCCGTCAACCTTATATTGATTGGAAAGATTGGCGTCTCTACTTTCGGACAAAACATACCATTCGTCTCTGTATACTTTACGTAAACACACAGATCCCGTTAAAGCTATTGATGGGCTTCTTGCCGACGTAAACCTAGATTCTGTGGAGTTGCAACACTTGGTTAAAAGAGACTGATGATGTGCTTTTAACACTGGCTTTCTTTGAGCCATTCTTCTGGCGTCAAAATTCTTAATGGAGTTTTATTTCTATAATGTTTTATATTCCATGTGATTAAGGCTTCAGAAAGATTGCTCTCCCCAACCCAGACTATTTTTGCATCACCCAATCGAAGACCTCTCCTTATCCTCCTCATTAACTCAGTGTTATGCAAAGCCCAAAACTCTAATACAGAGGTGAATGAAAACTTAGGATATAATAGCTCCATGTCCTTTAACCTCATGTAAAAATCAAATATTAAGCTAGATTCTTGCGCCAGCCCCGCCGAAGCAACAATCCCACATAACTCAAGAAGATTGAAAATGGAAGTCCCTCGCTCAAGTTCCTTGCTCTTTTCCATGAATTTCTCAGTTATTTTATACCTAACGTCACTTTTGAAAATATGATGAATTGCTAAGACATCTGTGTCGATTAGAATAGTCACCGTCTCACCATTTCAATTATCTCTAAAGGATCATCTGTTCCATATGTTTCACACAACACCCGTCTAATCTCCTCAGAATCTATGGCACTATCGAGCTCATCCACAAATGATGTTTTCTCAACCTTGCCTGCAAGATTCTTGACAGTAAGCCTCCATGTCTCATCTTCACCAGAAACCGCTGCAATCAAATGTCGTATAGCGTCCACAATTACTTCGCTCCTATTTTGATACCACCCAGCTTCGCTTAATTCATCCAACTTCTTAGCTAAATCTTCTGGTATCCTAACTTGAATTAACTTACTCTTGGCCATATTCACCACACAAAGAAAAATGTATATACAATAATATAAGAATTTTGTAATGACATTAACATTACATAAATACATAAATACAAGAAAAAAAAACACTCATCTTGTCCGTAGCCTTGCCATGAAGCCCTAATAAAATGCACATGTACATTATCTTCGTGTAACGTGTGCAGCAACTTTTTCAATGAAGGAGAAGAACCAAAATTATTTCTGTTCTCCTTCTCTTCTCCTCTTTTGAAAAATGAGAAAAATTTTTGTTTTCATTATCAATTGCCGAAAGAAAACGTAATTCTAGCTTTCTGATTTTGAAATAGGCGTTGCTTTGGGTTCTGTTGGATTTGATAACTATGATAACATTTGATAAAAGAGGTTTTCAAAATTTCTGTCAAGACATGGGGAAAAAGCTTGTGCAAATAAGAGTGGCACAGCAACCATCGAGATTCCGCTAGTTTGCGTAACAGAAGGTTAATAAAATATGACTATCGCTTAATCAACGCGCGTTCAAGCTCTTTATACGTCATTGTCTTTACGGATTTCTTCGACGCTTCCTCCAGCTTCTCGTCTTCCGTTACCAAAACTGCTCCCATACTCTCTGCAACCTTAATAAACGAAGCATCATAGAACGTTAAATTCTCTTTATTCGCCATCACAAGTGCCGAAGAAAAGTCTAGTTTAGTGTAATCAACTAGCTCAATTACGTCTCTCATAGTTAATTCTTTAAGAACAGTGGCAACGTCTACAGCATCTTCTAAAGATATTGACTTTAGCAATGTCGCAAGTTTCCAGAGGCTATTGCAGGCTTCGTATACTGCGAGATCTGTTGTAACTAAATTCTCTCTGGAAGCCTCAACTATCAAATGCTTTCCACGTTTAGTTATTAGTGGCAAAAGTGCGGACGCATCAAGAAGATACTTCACCGAATTTCCCTATCCTCTCGCACAAGTCTAGCTACCAATTTTGGATCTATTCTGTTATTTAGGCGTTCTTTCAGTGACTCTAGTCTTTCTGCAAGATTCCTTAGCTCCAACTCTACGAGGTATTTCTCAAGCAATTTCCTCAGAGTTTCGCTCACTTTAATGTTATATTTTTCTAGTTTTTCTTTAATCTCCCTTGAAACTCTGATGGTGATGATACTCATCTAAAAGCACCGTAATACAAAATGTATTACATACTTAAAAAGATTTCCAACTTAAAAAAAGGCAAATGCAAAATTGACCTTTCGTCTCACTCTCACATTGCTAAGCATTTACAATATCAAACTTAGAATAGTCCATAAGATATCTCCGAAAACTAGTGCAACAATTAGACCAGCTGTAATAAAGACAAGCATTGGCAATCCGGGAGTAGCCCATACATCACCTTGAATCTGCCCAGCCCGTTTAGCTTCGAGGAGTCTTGAAACAATTTTTTCTCTCTCTTCATCTCTTGAGATTGCAATTAACTTTCTCCTTTCTTCCAATTTCGCAAAGTCTTCAAGTGGACTGAGGTAATTCTTTTTCTTCAATTCGGCTATTTTGACTTTATAGCCACTTAACAAAACCAGAATTTTACGTCCTAACGATTCCTCTTCGAATCCTTCAAACAACTTCTTCTTATTTCTATATCGCCATAAAAAGTTGCGCAATAGAATGAATATAACGCTGAATGATGCTATGAAAACGGCGTTAATGAATACGCTGAGAGGAAAAACAAGTGGAAAATACCCTATCGGCGATTGTAAAAGAGAGACAGGATAATCGGGAAGAGCGAGAGATAGGCAGATTAACGCTTTAGCGTCGGCTCCACCGAAACCCCCAGAATAAAAAAGAAACAAAGACAAGGCAAGAGTAACAACAAAAGGTATTGCATAAGAATAAAGCAAATCTTGGGGGGCAAACAAGCCATACTGCAAAATAGTCAAAATGAAAGCTAAAGGCGCAAAAATCGCCCAAACCCAATTACTTACCTCTCTCGTCTTAAAATCACTCCATGAAGCATAAACCAAAAAGACCAATGAAAGAAGAATACGGGAGCCATCAAGTAACTCATTCATCTTATCACACGTCCAATTCACGCTAAAATAAGTATAAGAAGAGGTGAAAAATATTGCGCAGAAAGTGATACTAAATAGTTGATAGTCAGAGCAAAAAGTTTGACAATGTCTTAGGACTTTAGAAGACTATGGGCGAGCCTCATTGAACTCGAGTTGTTGTCCAACTTCGGGAACAATTTTGAAGTAGTAGCGCGTCCCAACAGTAGTCGGATAAGCAACAGTAATTTTAAGTATGTCTGCTCCATTAGCGGAAACAATTTTGGTTGTAGGGTTATAAGTTGGCGTCTGTTCCACGAGATTTCCAGAAGATGTGCCGATATATAATGCTTGGATCTTGGCATTACTCGTGCCCGTATTTTTTACGTCAATAACAATGTGCGTATTATTGTAATACACGTTGGTCTTCACAAGGAATACTCCTGCTTGCGTTGTTGTGCTTCCTGTAAAAGTTAGTACCCATGCGTATGTGACAACAATTGCTGCCACAGCTATCACGATTAAGAGCAGTGTTGCAAGAATCGGCGATATTCCTCTCTTTGACTTCAACATTTTATGCAAGGTTGCATCACCGTCCTAGTGTTTCTTATGATACGCTATTTAATTTGTATGAACTTGTAATATGAATACTGTATCATTCGTTTTTTAGAAGACACTCATCAGAATGGATTGTATTGCAAATGTGAATCAGACAAATAAACAAATGACAAGAATTTTATTCAACGATTTCGAAGACTAGTGGAGAAATTAAGGTCTTTGGTTCTAAATCAACGCCCAAGAGCCTCTCTAAAAAGCCACGAAGGACTTCATGATTGTTAATGAATGGTGCTTTAAGAACGAGATACTTATCTCGTAAATAGATGTCACTCAAACCTTGAACACGCAAACGCTTGAAAACGTCTTGCCATTTCTCTTTCTTCACGGTTTCTAAATTCAGTGTAGCCTCCATAGAAACTCTAGCTGCCTCTCCAAGTCTTTGGCCAACGTCTCTCCACTTGTCCTCTGGAATAAACTGTAGAAGAATGTCAATGAATTCAACGTTTAGGAAGGCAACTCTACTGATGCCGCAATAGTATTCGCCAGGATATTTCCAGTCGTAAATCATCATGCTACGGTAGACATCGAGCATTTTTGATATAAGCGGCTTAATTCCCGGCTCTCTACCATCCCGAATCAAAGAATCGACATACTTGCGTTCTTCTTCGTCCAAAATGATAGTTGTCCTCTTAACCGAATGCTCTTTACTCATGTGGCATCACTTTATAGTATTTATATGCTCATATGTTTTTAAGCATATCTATATGTACAGGTCCATAAAGTCAAAAAGACTCTCACGATGAGCCTTTTCCTTTTTCCTTTGAAAAAACTCTTGCAAATAGGATTACACCAAATGCAAACGAGGCTAAGCTCAGAAGAACTAAAAGAAGATACGGGGCATTAAATCTTTGAAGAATATACAGAAAGTATGTGGGCCCCATAAACATTAAACCGACAGACAGAAGCGTAAGAAAAGCTTTTACCCAGGTCTTTTCCATAAACTTAGCGGATATCTTCCTTTCTTTCTGCTTTGCCATATGTAATCACATTGCCACTTGATACCTAAATGGTATTATTAATGTTTTTCATTGTTTTTCCATTAAATTCTCTGTTTTCACTTCTATTCCAAGGGTTTTCATAAGAAATTTGAAGACGTTATGTCCAGCGTTTCTGTCCACTCGAAGACCTGTTGTTGCACCCAACAGACATGCGCCATCTAAACCACGATTCTTTGCAAGTCCAAGCAGAAGACCTGTTGCTCCCATGATTCTGCCTTTTCCGTAAATCACTGCACCCTTTTCCATATAATCCGTGGCAAGTTTTTCAGATGTAGCCGCTACATAAACCTCTTTTACAGGACTTGCTACTGGGACTCCTCCAGTTGTCACAATGAATTTGCAACCATATTTTTCTGCAAAATCCAGAACATCGCCACAGAGTTCATAATGTGCAACCACATCGTCAAGTGATGGTTGGGAGTCTCCGGTCAAAATAATTAAATGCTTATCCTTTATGGACGCTGCATAAAATTCATATCGTGGAGGACGGCATATTCCATTTTTGTTCACAATTACGAAATCTGGGAAAAAAGGTGAGTAAAGCTCTGCGAAGAGTTTAGCATGAATGAACTCGATAAGGTATCTTGCTGCGACTCTTCCTACATTTCCGAATCCTGGAAGGCCCTCAACAAAGATGGGTTCTACTAGTTCTGGATGAAGTAGGTAACGAAAAAACGTTTTGTTCATGCACACACCAACCATTGACAGGCGTAAATGAATATAAGGGTTATTTCGCATGGCTTTAATAAAAACATTTAAGGCACTCTCTCCACAATTCAAAGTGGCGGGGAAAAAACCGTAGCGAGAGAATAAGACTCCTATATGGGTGGGGTAGCCAGGATTAACCCGCTGGGCTCATAGGGGCATAGATGCTCCGAGAGACCCAGAGATCAGTAGTTCAAATCTACTCCCCGCTACCAATCTCCAAAAAGTCTGCTTCACACGAAAATTTCCCATTGCTTAAGTAGAGAATTCTGTAATCACTAATCGTGAGAAAAAAATGCTTACACATAGAGAAGGATCGATAATGTACTGGTGTGAAGGTGACAGGTCAGAAGAAAGCCGCACTTATAGGGTAGCTTTATGCGCTCGCATGATGAGCGTGTGCAAGCTGATGAAAGAGACATAAGGGTCATAGAAAATGATGCTGAGATACCCTTCTGCATAACTGGATTGAATTCCACTTGGGCAATAGTAATGTTTGGAATCAATCTTACTGCAGCATGCATGCATACGAAACTAGGCTTCTTGTTCTAGTTAGATAGTATGTTTTCTTTTGTAAATCGTGACTGCCAGTAGTGTTGCAACCATGAATAGTGATAGGAGTAGAATCAATGGGAACTCGGGTATTATGTATGGGGTCATAAGTGGATAGCGGTCTCGATTATTCGCATAGATAGTGTATGGTATGTCTCCTATGCCATCACCGTCGGCGTCGACTCCTGTGTAGTCGCTCCAATAGTTGCCGCCAGAAGGGTAGCCATTATCCCAGACATTCGTTGAACCTTCAATCAATGCTTGAGCAGTATTTCCCACGAAGTCATTATGATAGATGACGTTGGCACTTGAAATATAAAAAAGAATGCCGTGCTCGTTGTTTTGGATGATGTTATTGCTGATGATGTTGCCAGTCGAATCCGTTTGAACTGCGATACCTACCCCAAAATATGGAGGTCTGTTATCTGTTATGTTATTTCCGCTTATGACGTTGTTGTCAGAGTCAACTAACTGAATACCATAGTAACCCATTTTTGTTATAGTCGAGTTCTCTATAAGGCAATTTCTGGAATTTACGAGCACCACGCCCTGTCCATTATTCGTCAAGTTCAAGTTTCTCATAGTGATGTTTGTAGAGTTTATGACTGCTACGTATCCAGCGTTAGCTGGTATCTGTTTGTCACGTTGATTTACCAAATAGTAGATGGGTTTTCCATCTATGGTGTTTGAAGCATCAATATCATGGACAAACTCGACAGAAACACCGAAATTCCACCGATTGCCAACAATTTGGTTGTTTCTGAGAATGATGCCAGTTGAAGAGCCTAAGTATAGGCCCCACTTACTATGGTTTGCTATGATATTGTTGTCTAAGATATTGTTATCAGAATACGTTAGAAAGATGCCATCCCAATAATTACTTTCTATGACATTGTTGCTTATTGTGCAACTAGGCGAATTGAATGGAAGAATGCCATATACACATTTTGTTATATTATTGTTAACCAAGGTGGCGCCAGTGGAATAAGATAGACTAATGCCAGTTGAAAATTTTGAAATTTTCGTATTCTTGACAGTTACGTTCCTAGTATTAGATAAATCGAATCCTTTACCAGTGTCATCGCCTTCAAGAGAGTATCCACCCCCATCTACCACTGTATTGTTTCTCTGCACAACAACAGACCCGAAAATGTTTGCAGTAAAAGTGTATACGTCTAGATTGCATTCAATTGGTGCTGTCAAAGGGTAAACCGTTCCGTCAGGTTTAATATAGATTGTTACTTTTTCACTGAAAGTATCGAAAAAGTAGATGAAAGAGGGCTCATTGTCAGAAGATCCCAAGTAGCCGACTGCAACAAGATGTCTGCCATCGGAAGAAGAAGCGATGTCATAGATAAAGGGGTCGTTCATTGTGTATTGTCTCTTGACAATGAGTTGGTTGTCCCAATACTCGCAAACATATACTCCTTTAACTGTTCCAAAGAAAGTGTATCTACCGTCTGATGACATGGTCATGGAAACTCGACAAGCCGGTAGAGATGCTGTGCGTATGCTATTAGGTCCATATGGCTGTATATTCATGTTGAATAGCATAAACTCACTTCTATTTGAATAGCTGACCGCAAAAATTGAACCGTTTGAAGACACTGCTAGCCCACGACGGGAAGGTAGTTCTGGAATTGATTTCTGATAGATGGGAGTCGAGCTTTGTCGAGCAAATTGAAAAATTCTGCGCTCACGTGTTGGGTCATTGGCGAATACTTGATCGCCTCCAGTTGCGACAATAAAATCGCCGGTACCAGAGATTTTCACTCCTCCACTCCAGTTTCCAAAACTGTAATGCCACAGAGGTATCTCCCATTCTCTTGCAAAAACGTACATGATCCCAGGCAAGCTTGTACTGGCGACAATGTAGCTTCCATTGTTAGATATAGAGAGGCTTTCTAAAATACCTGGCAACGTTTTTGTCCATGTTGGAGTTGACTGTTCTCTCTCAAACATGTAAAGTTTGCTTTCTGCATTCTGGAAATAGGTACTTGGCATTGCTCCGACCACTGCATACTTTCCGTCAGAAGAGATAGCGACCACTGAAGTTTCATAGTCTATTCCATAACTAAGAAGTGGAAGGGAATTGTCACGATCGAACAGATAGAAATTACTTTCTGTTCCGATCGCGATGTACTTGCCGTCTGAAGACATGGAAATAGAACTGATGTTTCCAACAGAATAATTCCAAAGCAAGAGGTTGCGTCGAAATAAATAGAATCTATTTGTATTTTTCGTTCCTACGCCTATGTAGTTTCCGTCTGTTGAGACAGTCACTATGGAAAATCTGTCTCCGTTTTCGTATGTCCATTCTGGTGTCATTTCTTGTTGCGCTGATGTCTCTATTAGAGTTAATTGGGTTAGTGTTGTCAAAAGTAGCATTGCGGTCAGAAAAATTGGGAATTTCTTTTTCCTGGTCATACCAACACTCTTGGTCTCGCACTTTCTTTTACTTTAAAATTTCTGAAGCTGATTTTTCGTTATCTTTGTTGGGTTCCTTGTCGATCTTCGTTTTCTTCCGCAGACTATAACTGCTAATAAGGTTGCTATCATAAATGGAGGTATAATTATGAATGATGGGAATTCTGGAACTATGAGTATTTCACGTGTTGAATGTTCATAGCTAAAGTATATCCATCTGTTTTCTCCATCATCGTATAGTGTGTAGTTTACGTAGTATGGTTCTGCGCCGTCGATGGTGACGTTGTATGGTTCATTCATTAAAACATGGGGAATGCGGATTCTGACGAAGCCAAATGTTTGACTCTGCGTCATATTGGAGACATGCATTCTAATTGTCTTGTTAGACTGAAAATACCCAAAGTCGTCAATGGTAGAATTGGAGATAAGGTCCACATTGTAGCCTATGGAAGTACTGAAGCTATGGAACATGCCCATCAGTGGATGGTTGTCTTGATTGCCTTCTTCAAGAATGTATGGTATTTCGCTAATCCCATCTTGATTAGTGTCTACGCCTAAATGATTTCTCCAATAGTTGCCTTCTAAGCCATTATCCCATGTATTCGTTGTCTTTACATCTTTGAAAATGTAGTTGCTTATGAAGTTGTTGTGGTAAATAAGATTGAAGTTGGAATAGTAAATCACAATGCTATAGGCCGCCATGGTGCCAGCCGCGTTGTTTCTGGTAACTCTATTGCTCGTTGAATAAACGAGGTCAATGCCGTAATTGACGTTGCCATTTACGATGTTTGAGTCGACAGTGCAGTTCTGAGACGTGAAAATACCGATGCCCGCCCAACCGTTATAGTTCGCATTATTTCTGCTGACCGTTGAATTGCAGGAATGCATAAATTTGATGCCGAAGTCGAAGTTGCCGTTTGCATTGTTTCCTATGACTGTGACGTTTGAAGCAGCGTTCACTTCGATGCCATTCCAGTTGCTCGTTGTGGTCAAGTTCCTTATGATAGAGTTTGTAGTGTGGGCGAATAGGATTCCTTGTCCGCTATACATCAGGTTTAAGTTTTTCACTGTTATGTTTGTTGAGTTTACCAAGGCGAGGTATCCTATGCTTGGAAGTGTAGAGGAGTCTATCGTCAAGTCGCGTTGATTGATCAGGTAATACACTGGTTTGCCGTTTACTGTGTTTGTAGTATCTATATTGCTGACAAAATCGGATAGGGAGTCTCCATCGACTCTGAGATTGTAGTTGGTTCCAACTATGTGATTGCGTTGAAGTGTGTTGTTTCCGGAATGATTGAGTACGATGCTGAACCATTCGCTGTTATTTATGTTGTTTTCGCTGATCGTGGAGTTGCTTGAGTAATCAGATTTAATACCGTAGGCGTTGTTGTTTATGTTGTTTCCCCTGATCGTGGTGTTCTTAGTGTGCCATAGCCAAATGCCTGAGTAGCCATTTCGAAGAGTAAAGTCGCTTATAGTGATGCTGTCTGCGTTTACGTAAAATAGTGTTCCTGTTCCTTCTAGTATCGTGGTGTCTTTGTTTTCTCCTCTTATCGACACTGCTTTGTTTACAACTACGTCTTCGTTATATGTTCCTGCTCTAACTCTGATTGTATCCCCTTTGCTTGCATTGTTTATTGCCCATTGTATTTTCGTGTAATTATCTGGTACCCAGATTGTTTTAGAGGTTGCAAGGATAGAGTTGTTTGGGTGCTTTTCTTGCCTATCATTGAGTTCTGCCTTGGTAGTAGTTGGGATGAGCGAAACAGAAAACAGAGTTAGTAGCAAAGTCCAAACAAAGGTTTTCTTCAATAACCCATTTTTTTGAATTAAACTTGAAAGTTCTCTGAACACAGTGTCAGGTCACCTTGTTGGAATTATTTCAGTAATGCATTTGTCATTCGCTCTTTTAAGTGCTCTTGAAATATCGAGATAGAGCCTAGACGACATGGTAATGCGCGCGCAGAAAGCTACGACCTCGTCTGTTGCCAAATCTTAACGAAAAACTTGCAAAGCAGTTTTGGTCTACTAATCTAGGCATATCTACCAAAAATTTTACTAAATCTTGGATGAAGCCTAAAGGGAAAGGAAAGTGCATCCATCCTCACGGTATTTGTAGAGCTTCTGTCTCGTCAAAAGAATTGCTACACAAAATTCTTTCGGATATTGACAAGGAATTCAAGGTTTCTAACACAAGTTTGTTCGAACCGTGATTTCTGATTTGAAATTCGATTTTTGGACAAGTTGTTTTTAATAATAACCCAGAGATCGGTAGTTCAAATCTACCCCCTGCTACCATCTATTTAGGATATTATTTGAAGGATCATTTTCAACATTTATAGAATATGCACGCGCATTTGGAGATGACAGTGTAGATTTGTCTCACTGTTGAGCTATGAAGGAAAAGAGTAGAATTTAGTAACATAAATCGTGACATATCCTACAGCTTGGGGGCTCTCTATGTAAAGACGAAGAGGATACCCTTTCTCATCCTCTTTTGGTTTTAGCACTCCATACACATATTGTATGGGTCCAACTTGCGTAGGTGCTCCTTGAATTAATATATCGAAGTATGGAGGATCTCCTATTATATATCCTTCAGGAGTTATAATAACATCCGTGGCATTCCCTTCAATAGCTGTAATCTTGAAGCCTACCTGACTTATGAGAATGGATTTATTTTCTGGATCCTGGGACTCTGCCACGGCAGTGGCGTCTGAAAACTCGAAATATTCATCAGCGGGCTTAGGAACTGGAGGTGACTGTGGGCTTTGACGCAACGCTGATAAGGTAATTATCGTACCCATCACAATAACGAATAACAAAATTGCTATGGTTTTCTTCCATCCTCTTTTTCTCTTTCTTCTTACTTTTATTTCTTTCACCACATATATTCCAGTTCACAGACTGGGAATTCATTTAGAGTACGATAAAGTTCAGATTGAAGTCTTTAAAATAAACATTGCTCTTATTGTTTTGAGACCTTCATAACAAGGAGGGATGAAAATAGCATTTTTGTAGTTCTGAACGTTTAACGAAGTGAAAACCACCGACCAAGGGAAAAAGACAACCTTTTAAAAATGGTAATTACATATTTTGATAGGGTTAAAAATGCGTAAGAACTGGAAAGAAAAAAACGTTGATTTAGCGTTGCTTACCACCCGCATAGGAGATTTTTTTAAAGTGAAAGATTTCGAGGCAATTAAAGGAGAAATACCGACTGGTTACCAAATACTTGCGCAAGATTCACCACGTTTTAAGATAATTGGATATGTGAGTGCAACTGTTGAAGGAAATCCAGACGATTTCACCGTAGATTTTGAACTCAACGAAGAAAAAAAGAAGCATTCCTTACCTCGTTCTATTTTCTTGGAATCAATGATCTTCGGTGGATATTTGCTTTCAAGAAAATTGAAATCGGAAGAATCTTGGTGGAAGCTGGAAAAAGAGTTTTGGAGCCATGTGGAAAACGCTGTGTTGCAACTAAGTAATTCTGCGAAAAACTCTGCACACTCGCCTGGTTAACGGTTCTCGAAACTTTGATTTAAGCCACACACTAACCACCGCAATTTCAACGCGAAGAAAGAAACTAAAAAATCAAATGCTAGTTATCGTAAATATTGTGAAAACTTCTGGGCAGTAAGGTATTCCACCAGCCGTAGGCAAATCGGTAAAAGCATCTGCATATGCTGTAGCAGTACCGACGTAAGCCCACGTCGGAATTTCAATAGAAATCATAAAAATCTGCGATGTACCAGGTCGTATTATGAAGCCGTGCAACACAACAACCCCAATGGGCACACGATTCTCGTCATAAGCAACAACCGTAAACGTTGCAGTCCTAGTGGTAAAAGCAATGTTTTTTGCGGTTAGGTTAAAGTAAATATGTTCACCTCTAGCAAAAAAGATCTTTGCTGCTCCTGTTTCATCTACCGTCAAAAGTTCTAGATTTTCTATTATCCAACCAACCCTAAAAAGGAGAGTGTCTGTTCCAATTTCTCCCAAAATTTCAACGCTGCCAAAAACAGTGTATATCCCAAAGGTGGCGTTGGAAGGCAGTCTGAAACTTGCATTAGCTATACCATACTGGTTGGTTGGGCTAACTCTGTATTCTATGACCTTTCCTGTAGGGTCTCTCACTTCAAATGTTACAAACTTGTATTCAATTGGTTCGCAATTCCAATGTGCTTCTCCATATAGAATTACTTCCTCCTGAGGCGCGAAAGCATCACTCCACGCGTTCGGGCCTCTGCCACTGTATGGCTCAGGTTTCTGTGTGTAGATATCTAGGAAAAGCCCAGCCACATTGAAGGTGAGTGTGTCGCTGACCTTCACCTCTGAAACTGAAGAGAGCGCCACTGCCATCCATGTTCCAATAATATGCGGCAAGCAGTCTACATATATGGTGAAGTTTATGCTTGCCACTCCATTTGCGTCTGTGAAGTTGCTTCTGTAAAGTATGGTTTCTCCAGACGCGTCTCTTACTTCGAAGGCTACAGGCTTGTACTCTACTGGAGAGCCATTGTACGTTAAAAAGGCTGAAAGTACCACTATATCTCCTGGCTTAAACCCTCCACTTGGCTGGTTAGGTCCTTGCCCTCCTTTCTGGTTATACAAGTCGATTGCTAATGGAAACGGATTCGGTAGAATTTTTATGATTTTTGACGCTGTTGCATTTGCTCCTGCGTCGTTAGTAACGGTTAAGGTTACCTCGTAGTTTCCATCTTTTTTGTAAGACTTTTCCACGAACCACCCGATGCCACTAGTGTTGTCGCCAAAATCCCAAGCGTAGCTTACGATACTTCCTTCGCCAGCCTTTGAGCGACTCGCATCGAAGGTTACTGTGTCGTTAACATAGGGAACGGCTGGTATAAAAGTGAAGCTTGCGCTTGGCAAGCTTGCATTCATAATCAAGGTTTCTTCTGTGGAAGCATGTGCAGTAGAAGGTTCAATTGCCATAAGAAAAACTAGAAAGAGACAGAAGACTGCTGGGAATTCTTTTCGCCTCAAAGTGCGTCGCCTTTCTCACTCATGTGATATATACTCTACTTCATCCTGGTGTGATAACGAATACCGTTGACTTTTCAGGGCAGTATGGAACACCGCCAGACCATGGCCATGTAGTGAAAGCGCAAACATGTGCTCCTGCCCCCGGTCCGATAAGGGCCCAATAAGGAATTAATACGTTAAACATCAGGCTGTACTCGTGAGTGCCCGGAGGAACTGTCAACCATATATCTGCCACACCAATCGTCTGATTGGTTTCATCCAACAAGCCAACGGTTAGCGTTGCGTTTCTTGAAGTGAACGCTATGTTTTTGACGTCCACGCTAAAGTATATTTGTTCGCCCCTAGCAAAGATAGCTTTCGGTAAACCATTTTGATCCACTGTCTCGACTTTTACTACTTCTAAAATCCAGCCCACCAAGAAGGTTAGTGTGTCATTCGCTGTCCCCTCGGATACAGAAACTTGAGCGACCACTGTATAGGCTCCAAAAGGTGCACCAGCAGCTAGTCTGAAGTCTCTATATGCAATGCCGTTTGCGTCTGTATTGTTACTTCCGATGAAGACTAGTTCGCCGTTTGGACCTCTTACTTCAAACGCTACCATTTTATTTTCTATCGGCTCATAGTTGTACTTTACTTCGGCGTATAGTATCACGTCGCTTTGTGGTGCAAAGGCGTCGCTTGGCTGGTTTGGTCCTCTGCCGCTGTATGGTTCTGGCTGCTGCGTGTAAACATCTATTTCAAGTTTGTAGAGCAGAACCTTTACGATGTGCCATGTAGAGTTTGTTAGATCATCATTATCTTTAACTGTTAAGGTTACGTTGTAATCCCCTGGAGATGCAAATGTGTGAATTATTATGGGGTTATAGCGCGTTGTGATATTTCCATCGCCGAAATTCCACGTATAACTTACAATAGTGCCGTTTATGTCGTAGCTTTTTGAGGCGTTGAATGTTGCTAGCTGGTTGTAAATCGGTTCAAGGGGGCTCCATGTGAAAATGGCCACCGGAGCTGGTCCTGGGGGAATAGGGGTCCATGGCTGCATGAGTGGGTACGTGTCTAATCCCTGATGCGGTATTAATGTGTCACCAACCCCGTCACTTGCATATCTGGGTTCTCCCCATCTTCCTACACCGCTTCCATCGTCAACCCCTTTGTAATCGCTCCAATAGTTGCCTTTCGCGCGAGCGGGTGGAGGCGTGTTTGTATCCCAAGTGTTTGATTTGTTTGTAGCTGGAACAGCATAATGCTGCTGCTGAATTGTGTTGTCGATGAAGTTGTTGTAGTAGAACTGGTTTTGAGTGCAGTTCCAAATGTAAACTCCATATTTGTTATTTTTCATTGTGTTGCCTTTGATAAGTGAGTAAAAAGTGTAAGATAGGCGGAGGGCATAATCCGTGTTTGTTTTTATCGTGTTAAGATACATTGTAGTGGAGTTAGCATACTCAAGCAGAACACCGTATCTACCATTTATAACAGTGTTCTCGGTTATGTTATTATAGCGCGAACGGGCGTAGAAGTTGATACCATAATAGCCAGATGCATTCACAAAATTTTTTGCAACTAGATTATAGTTTGAGTCGTATAGTCGTATGCCGTATGTGTTGCCTTGTAATGTGTTATTGGTGATATAACATTTTGAGGAACGGGAGTAAAATATGCCGTCGTTGCAGCCGATCACAGTGTTGTCGGTGACGTTAATGTTAGTGAAATATTTTGCTTGGGGGGGTTCAACATAAATGCCTTTGAAGGAGAGTGTTGGACCCCGAACGGTGAAGCCGCTTATTAACACGTTGCCGCTGAATGACACCGTGCCTATCTTCACGTCGAGAACTCTGGAAGGGTTTGCTGTTGCATTTCCAGTGATTATAGATTGACGATTAGTTCCTTTTAGTTTTACTGATTTGTTGACACACACGTATTCGGGGTATGTTTTCGGAGCAACCAGAATTGTGTCTCCTGCTTTAGCTGCGTTTATTGCTTTTTGAATTGTAGGATAGTCTTCAGGAACTTTAATCGTGGCGGCTTCAACTGTCGGCGTGTTAGCCGCTAGCCAAAACATGTTCAGTGTTAAGAAAATTATCATAAGAATCATGTTGATAGCTTTTCCTTTCAAGCTCAGTCTCTCCATTCTCAATGTAGTAAGTAGCATTTCTAATATAAATAATTTATTGAAGTATCCTCTAGTTTTTGGCAGTATAGTTAGGTTATGGGCATAAAGAAAAATAGGGGAGTTGCGAAGTGATTGCCATCGTTTTATGGGATTCTGATGGCGCCTCGCCGTTTACGAGACCAAACGGTTGCTGCTATGAGAGCGATTGATGTGGCTGTTAAGAAGAGTGGCAAAAGCATGGACGCTGGAAATTCTGGCATGACTGTTACATGTGCCTTCTGCCGGTCTGGGGTATCTACTATAGTTATTCCGTTCATGAGGACACAATACGCTATGTCTATGTCGCTCTCACCCATCGCTTTCGCCTTGAATTTGATTGTGAAGAAGGTTCCATCGCCGCTGTTTGTCTCCAATCCAAGGGTCGCACATGTTACTTCTGGTTGCCTACCTAGTTCTGGGGTCTTTAACAGAAACACTGTGCTTCCTGCGCTACTCAAGAAGGGCCCTTGCACGAAGTCAGCCTTTGTTCCATGCTCGAGCTCAATTATATCAGGGTCCCAAGTGATATTTCTTATTATATATTGAGTCATGAGGGGCGCATCTGTGATTGTAACGTCAACTGTAAACAATTGGCCAGGCTCATCAACAGTTATTGAGTCTGGGATCACAGATAGAGTCGCTTGTTGGGCATCAGCTGTTCCTACTCTTGCCAGAATTATGTATGATAGGAGTATGCAGATTAGTGGTAGTATTTTCTTTCCCATTTTCTCACCCTAATGCTATGTTTTTATTCTCACCTTGGTGCTATATTTGCGGCACTCGATATTTAGAACTTTCGTTGCTGAATTTGAAAAAAGACGGGAAATCGAGGGCTTAAAATGGACGTGGCTAGTATATGTTGTAGTTTTGGACGAATATGGATAAATCAAACCCGTCTATGTCACCGTCGAAATCCAAGTCTGCTAGTGGGTTATATTCGTAATTGTAGGCTTGTACGAATAAGCTGAGGTCAAACCCATCTATGTCGTCGTCAAGATCTATATCACCTAGGATGTAGACATTGAATATTGTAGAGTTGGCTGCTGACTCTCCAAGATATCTTGAGGTTACGTAAACTGTGTAGTTGCCTGGCGGAGCATTTTTGGTAAGCCTGAATGTTGTGTTGTAGTTTTCTGTTTCGCTGTTTTGTAGGGTTGAAAGTAGGTTTTGTGTGGTTTGGCTTGCTGCTCCAAGCGTGCCGTCTGTGATTTGGAATGTTGCATTTGCTTCCCTGCAGTATGGCGTGCCTGCGAGTTTTGGCCAGTTGGTGTAGGCGTTGGCGTAGGCTGTTGTTGTTCCAAGAACGGCGTCTGTAGGTATTGGTATGCTGATTATGAAAGTTGGATTTGACCCTGCAGAGATTTTGGTTTGAATTGCGGCAAATCCGAAGGGTGTGCTGTCATTATAATAGGTGTTAACTGTCATGAGTGCTTCGTGTGGTTCAATGGGGTCTTGGTTTGTCACGCTTATTTTGAAGTAGGCTAATTCTTTTCTTCGAAAACTGAATTTGGGATTGCCTTCTGTGTCGCAGGGTGCTACATACTCGATGAATAAGTATTCATATTCTGGACGAGGGGTACCTGTTGACAGTGTCCGTATGATTAGTAGTCTATCTTGCGAGGTTTGTACTTGTAAGCCTACTAAGCCATCTGTAACTAGCACTTCGTCCAGGGTTAGATTTCCATGAACTTGAACTATGTCTTTAGCATAGTATTTTTGCTTGTCGGTTTTTACGGTTACAGCTAATGCTGGATTAGCTTGAATGGCTACTATTCTAATTACTATTAAGGAGAAAATTAACATAAAAAAAGGGGGAGATAGGTAGGTTTTCACGGGTTTGCTCTCGTCTTAAGGTGTCTTGAGTATTATGAATATTGCTGAATCTTCTGGGCAGTATGGTATGCCGCCTACATATGGTTGTATAGTGAACACGTTGACGTAGATGCGTCCTGTGCCGACGAATGCCCATGATGGGATGGTTATTGTGTGACCCGCTGATATGCCGTCTTCTGGATCAACCGTGAAGAAAGATGTTGCCAATCCTATTGGTACGTTGCATTCGTCATGTGCAACCATTGTCAGGAACACGGTTCTGCTATTCATTGATATGCTCTGGAGATCGACGTCAATAGTCATGGTTTCGAGTTTGTGTAGCGATGAAGGCGTAACTGCTATGCCTCTGATGGATACTATGTAGCCAAATCTGAAAGCGACTATGTCTTGTACCGATTGCTCTGCGATGCTGACATCGGCGTAGATATACCAGTTGCCGAATAGGTCTTCAGCGTTTGAGCCTTCCCACGGGATTCTGAAGGCCACGGTTGCGACGCCGTTTGCATCTGTGAAGGCAACTCTGTAGTCACGTGCAACACCATTTGGATCGTTCATTTCGAAGGCCACTGGCTTGTATTCCACTGGCTCGTCGTTGTAGGTTACTTTGGCGTGTACCATTACTTCTTCTTGTGGACCGTAGGCGTCACTCCAACCAATTGGATAGGGTCCAAGTGGTCCTTTGCCGCCTCTTTCAGTGTAGACATCGATTGCCGGTCCAACAACTGGTGCCACTTGCATTATCAAGTGCTTCTCGCTGTTTACTGGATTGTAGGTGGGTGCTGATGGTGGCGTCGGGTCTGGGGCAGTGACTGTTAAGGTGATTGCTACGATGCCGGGTCCATCGCAGTGGAAGCTGTTGGTTATGCCGTATAGGGTCATTTCGATGGATCCGTCGTTGCCGATGTCGATTTCCCATTTGTATTCGGTTATTGGGCATGTTTCTCCTGGTGGTGGAAGTGTGTCATAGCCTGGTGTTGAGGCAGAGCCGTCTAGCACTACGTCGGTGCAAACGGTGATTAAGGCACCGTCTTCTGGTTCGAATTCGGCGTTTGGCGATGTCGCTGGTGGTACTGGAACATGTACTAGACCGTCGACCTTATCACATGGTACTGGGGTCATTCCGTTCAAGAGAACGTACCTTACCAATGTGATTGGGCTGTCGCCGGGTGCTTTAGCATGGAAATCTATGGTAGCCAACGTACCGTCGCCGCTGTTTGTCTCCAATCCAAGGGTCGCACATGTAATTTCTGGTAGTCGACCCAGTTCTGGGGTCTTTATCAGAAACACTGTGCTTCCTACACTACTCAAGAAGGGCCCTTGGTGGATGTCAACCTTAGATGGTGGTGGATGCACGAGCTCCAATACAGCGGGATCCCATGTGATTTCGGTGATCCACTGTGTTATTGGTGGTGTGCCTCTAATTGCTAGCGTTACGACGAAGTTGTTGCACGCGTTCTTGGTGATTTCGTGTAGTCCGTTTTCGAAGATTATTTCCATAGTTGTTGGCGAGGCTTTTACTGCCACAATTGGCATTACTGCCAACATCATTGATAGGGCGATTGCAAGGCTTAATATGGTTTTTCCTTTCATTTTTTTATTCCTCCATTACTTTAAGTTTACTAGGGACCTAAGTCGTTGAAGCACTGTATGAACAGAGCAAGGTCGAAGCCGTCAGTGTCTCCATCGAAGGCGAACCATATAGGTGTGTCGTTACCAAGGTCGCCGAGATACATGTATTGTGGTGGAGCTAAGTCGTTGAAGCACTGTATGAACAGAGCAAGGTCGAAGCCGTCAGCGTCTTTATCGAAGACCTCGAAGGCAGGTGTGTCGTCACCAAGGTCGCCATACTTGCGGTGGAACATAAGGGAATTGTCTGCTGTGTCGTCGTCTGTGATTTCCTGCATGTTATATGTCCAAATCCATCCTTTGCCTGGTGAGAGCACATGAACCCATTTACCTAGGCCAGAGTCCCATTTTGCAGGATAGGGTAGTGGTCCAAAGAATTTGATTGTTTCATCCGCGGACAGCAAGTTGCCTTTAAGGGAGGTCTTTATGCGAACTATGTCGGTATCTATGCAATATGGAATGCTTGCGTAGGCGTGGACTGTGATCTTCCATGTCGCCCCTCCAGTGACTACTATTCTTCCCCATGCATCGTGTAGGAATTGAACTGCTGCTACTGCTGCTGCTGCGTTGGCGAATTCCGAGCTGGCGAATTCGACAGTTATGTATTCGTACACAAGTTCATAGGGCATGTCGCCCCAGTTGTGGGCATCGAAGACCAAGTAGTTTGGTAGCGACCACTTCATGGAACTTGCCACATCTCTTACAAGATGTTTTGGTGTTAGATAAATGTCGGTTGATATTCTGTCAACATGGTACCAAGAAACTCTACCTTTTGCGTCTGTCATGTCTATTTGGTCGCTTACACTAAGACGGCCGTCGCCGTTGTCAACCCAACTAGTAAGATGGAACGGGCCTCTGCAATAGTTCGGACGAATTTCATGCCAAAGCGTAGTTAATGGATTGAGGAGTATAAACTCTGGGTCGTAATGGTAATCTACGTCCATGATTGTTGGCTTCTGTGGGAAGTCTTTGCGCGTCAGGAAGATGGTTATTGTTACTCTGTCCACGTGATACCATCTAACTTTGCCTCGCGCGTCTGTCATGTCTATTTGGTCGCTTTCACTGAGATAGCCGTCGCCGTTGTCAACCCAACTGGTTAGGTGATATGGTCTGCAATATCTTGGATAGAGTTCGTGCCACATAGTAGTTATTGGATTCACAATGGGAGCTGGAAGAACTCCTGCGTCTGAGTCCATGACCACTGGTCCTTGTCCCTTCCATAGCGAGTACACGTAAGTGCCTGGGTAGAGTATGTTGTAGTACCAGCCGTGTATCCAGGTTCTTTCCCAGTGTCGAGCAGTGGTTTGGACATTCATGTGTGTGTAGGCTTCGGCGAAGAAGATGTCCATCAACTCTTCATATAGCTTCTGCCTAAGGTTTGTGTCTGCAATATGAATACCTTCTTCGATTAGGCTGTCAACGTAGCTGTTGTTCAGCGCGGCAACGGTTTTGCCTGCATAGTTAGTGTATGGAAGTGGACCATACGTGTTCTTGTACCAGTTCAGGGTTGTTGGGTCAGATCCGTAGTCAATGTTCTGGAAGCCACTAAAGTCTCCACGAGAGTGCATATAAGGCTGAACCCAATTGTGGGGGTCTGAAAAGTCAGACAACCAACCAAGACAGAAGGATGCCAGCCTGTTGGCGTCCATTTCTGCAAGGTAGGGGTCCCAATCAATTGGAGTGGGTATGACGTCCGGTATGACGCCCCAGCCAGTTATTTCGCTCTGAATGACGACTTCAAGCATGTTAGCGTAGGCTTCTCTAAAGCCGCCAGGGCCAGTATTGAATGTTGCGTACATAGTGAATCCTAGGTTCCAAACGTCTCCTGGGATTTCGTCGCCATTAGTCTTGTCATTGGGGGTCGGGTCTGAACCACCCCAAGCCAGCTTAAAGTAGTGTTTAGCAAGGACAAGGTCTTTGTCATATATTGGCTTCGAACCGTTGAAGTATTTAATGCCCCCGATTATTGGGTTGCCTCTGGGGCTGCCTTGGCCCAAGTAAATGTCAGCGATAAGCTTTGTCATGTTGTTTACGTAATTGATTGCTAATCTCAGGTTTCTGTCACTGAACAAGTCATGCTTAGCTACGCCTCCAAGGTATGGAATGTATGAACTAAGTGGATCTGGGTCAGCATTGAAGAAGAAGCCGTCTCCGATCTGTGTCTCTAAGTTGTCTGCGAAGCGTATTCCAGGAATACCGTAAAGATCAGGTCCCCTTGATCTAGGAAGACCGATTACGTCAGCTTGCGTGGTGGTGTTAGACTTTAACAAAGTAATTCTTGTGCTTGTGCCAGCAGTCTTCCACAAGTATTTGTTGACATGTGGGTGATCAGACCACCCTCCCCAGTAGTCATCAAACTTTGCAAGTGTCCAAGTTTCCGTGCCGAGTGGCAACCAGGATTCAAGGTAGTATGGACCTGTTCCCATCATTACTGCTCCTGGTGGATCAGGATCCATCAATGGTCCTGGATATTCTGGATCATTATAGTCTCGCCAGTTGATATAGCCTGTGGCATCAAATCCTGGAAAGTTAGCGCCAATTGTGCCAGGATCATCGTCTATCATCCATTGCTTGCACATTATGGCAGCCCAAGATTGGCTTAAGATTTGTGCGAACGGGGGATAAGGCGATTTCAAGTTGAGCCACACATAGTCTCCTGCTCCCCCTCCTAGGTCAGTCCTGTATCCTGATTGAACAGCATCGTCTATCATACGGCCCACCAACTCTGCTTCAGTATCATTTAACAAGTCATAGTGCCTTGTGGACATTATGGCCAACAGAGGATCAAGGAGCAACCATACTGGACCACCAACGCGGTCCATCACCATAGTACGCTCGAAAGAGTACTCAACGTCCCCGACAGTCATGAAGCCGTACGCTGGATCTTGCCATGGCACGTTCTGTCTTATTTTGAAGTACCAAGTCTCCTCAGTGTCACCCACGTCGTAAATGTGGCCATTAATGACATAGTGGCCATTTGGGGCAGCTGGATCTTTCGGGGAAGGTATAGGAACGCCTCCTTCCGCATCTGAACCAGGATACCAGTCGGCGAGCTGGGGAACAAACTCATTGTATTTTGGACCATCAAAGAATATCAATGTCTCATAAACGTTGAAGATTATCGTTCCGCTAGATGTATCATAACTCCAAGAGGGATCAACAGTCTCACCCAAAGCACCTAAACCTACACATTCAATGTAGGTATCAGGGTTCGGCGGAGGTTCAAGCTCACCGTCTACCGGCAACGCTTTTGCAAATGGAATTGCAGATACAAGTGATAACATCAAAGCAAAGAGCAATGCTACTGCTAAAGTTTTATTATTCAATTTTTCCTTTCTCCTTTAATTTTTTTCAGCATTGAAGTTCTATCTCGAAACGGCTATTTAATCCTTATGGAAGAAACTTCTATACACTGCAGAGCAAGAAAAATGCGGCGTTGAGCATAGCGAACATCTGTGAAAATTTGATTTTCAATTTCTATCATAGTGGTGAAACCCAACAGAACCCAAAGTAGCGTCTGTCTCTAAATCAGACAACTAAAATTAAACTATCCTCAGCGGTTGATGAAAAAACAAAAAATTTCCGTAATTTATCAAAACAGAGCAGACAACAAAACCAAAATCAACATAATTGGATGAAATAGAAGAAAGGTATGAATTGCGGGCATATCCTACTTATTAATTCTACCCTTAGGAGTTCTCCCATCTATCAATAATCTTAAACAACCGACAAGGTTATAAATTGCAGCATCCTCCATTTTCATGGAGAAGGTAAGGCAAATGGGCATGGGAACATTCATAATTAGAAGGCTTTTACTCACGATACCAACTTTAATTGGTGTTACTCTACTCATTTTCGCGGTTATACAACTCTTCACGCCTCAGCAAAGAGCTATGCTTTTCGTCTCAACCGAAAGGGATATAGACATCCTTCCGAAGATAATAGCAAGATACCATTTGAATGAGTCTGTGTTTTTACAGTACCAGATCTGGATAGGGAAATTATTGCAAGGCCAATTAGGCTGGTCAAAAACCGCAAATATGCCTGTTTTAATGGCATTGATAAGAAAATTCCCTGCCACTGTAGAAACGGTCATGTTCTCTATTCCCCTAACAGTATTTGTGGGTATATATTTAGGTTCTAAAGCAGCCCAATATCGAGACAAACATATTGACCATGCAACAAGAATCTTCTCAATTATCGGTTATTCGCTTCCAACATTTTGGCTCGGCATAATGCTAATAGCGGTATTCTTTGGAGCCTTAGGATGGTTCCCGCCAGAAAGACTAAGTACCGATGTTTTCATGTGGGTTATCAACCCCAAAAACGGATGGAGACAATACACTGGATTACTCACAGTTGATAGTTTACTAAATGGACAGCTATGGGTAACTCTAGATGCACTAAAACACTTAGTGCTCCCAACCATAACCCTAACCACAATCAATATCGCACTTATCGTTCGAGTAATGCGTTCAAGCATGCTTGAAGCACTAGGCAAAGGCTACATCACAGCAGCAAGGGCCAAAGGCTTAACCAACAAAGAAGTCCTAAACAAGCACGCACGAAAAAACGCCTTAATTCCAGTAATCACACTCTCAGGACTAATGGCTGCTGGCTTGCTAAACGGCGTAACCATAACTGAAACCGTTTTCAATATTCCAGGCGTCGGACAATTTGCTGCCAATGCGGCAATTCGCCTAGACATAGCAGCAGTACTCGGATTCGCCCTTTTCTCTGGCCTCATCTATGTCACGGCAAACTTGATAGTAGATATCTTATATGCCTATATAGATCCAAGAATCAGGTTGACTTAACAAAATGAAACCCAAAGGCAAACTGGAAGAATTTATAGCTGGAATGCGGCCAGCTATAAAAGAACTAAAATTCACACTCAGCAGAATAAAGAAAAGCCCCCTCTCGATCATCGGGATCGCAATAATCTTATTTTTCGCCATTGTTGCATTACTAGCTCCAGTACTCGCTCCGCCAGTAGCCAGTGATCCTTATACCATATGGCGAGATACTTTCGCCGCAGAACCACAACCACCAGGCTCACCAATATTTCCCGATTTGTTAGGCAACCTAGCCATCGCCAGAGGATATCCATCACATATGTTTGGCACAGTTATGGGCTTGGACATCTACTATGGATGCATTTGGGGAACTCAAGTAGCCTTCAGAATAGGATTCTATGTTGTAGTACTCACCTTGATAATCGGTGTAGCCATTGGAGCTGTTTCAGCTTACTATGGAGGAGTCATAGACGAAATAATGATGCGATTCACCGACATCATTTTTGCTTTCCCAGGTCTAATCCTATCAATGGCATTCGTCCTTGCAATACCTTTTAGATGGGTGCTGGATATCGGTCTCGTGGCTCTCATGATCTTACTTCCCATAGTCATTGCACTTGTAGCTCACTTCGGTTTCAAACTCTCTGGCTTGTGGTCCGCATTAGCTGGATTCATAGGCTTTATTTGCATACTGTTAGCTCCACATATCGTCCAATTCTCTGTTTACCCGATGACCTTTTCATTGAACAATTTAGATAAGGTTTTGATAGCGCTGATCATAGTCGGATGGCCAGGCTACACCAGAGTAATACGAGGAGAGATACTAAGAGTTAAGCAAGAAGACTACGTCGAAGCAGCCAAAGCAGTCGGATGCTCAGATCTCAGAATAATGATAAAACACATTCTCCCGAACTCAATATATCCAATCCTAATAATTGCCTCTCTAGACATAGGATCAATTGTCTTACTCGCCGCAGCACTAAGTTTCCTAGGAATAGGCGCGCCCCTCGGCTATACAGACTGGGGACAACTAATAAGCTTATCACAAGAATTTATCTGGAACCCGTCAGCTAATCCGTGGAGACACTGGCACACCTTCGTCATACCAGGCGTATTCATAGTAATGTTCACTCTCGGATGGAACCTTCTAGGCGACGCATTCAGAGACATCCTAGACCCAACACTTAGGAGAAAATAAAAAATGGCAAGAAATCTTCTCGAAATCCAAGACTTACAACTAAAATTCTACACATACGAAGGAATAGTCGAAGCCTTAGACGGCGTTAACCTTGATCTAAAAGAAGGAGAAACGCTCGGCTTAGTCGGCGAAACAGGATGCGGAAAATCCGTAACTGGGCTCTCAGCACTCGTTCTAGTCCCTTCACCAGGAAGAATAGAAGGTGGACATGTCAACTTCTACGATGACAAGAACAAAAAGATGGACCTATTAAAACAAAAAGACAACGTTTTAATGAAAATCAGAGGAGAGGACATGTCAATGATTTTTCAAGATCCACGTTCAGCCCTCGATCCCGTCTACACAGTTGAAAACCAAATCGCAGAAGCCTTCCTGCACCATAGACTACGAGAACTATGCCAAAAAGCGCTTGAGGAAATCGAGAGAGATGTTAAGAAAGGTAAGAGCAGCTTCTTAGCTAGACTCGATAGACGCCTCCTCAACATGATGCTGAAAAACCCCAAATCATTTTCTCTTAGAATCATCTCAAAAATCCCTCTTCTAAACAGGTATAAACGCAGGTTGAATAAAGAAGTTAGGAAAGAATGTATCAGAATGCTCAGAGAGATGAGAATATCGGATCCCGAAAGAGTCATTGGCATGTATCCCCACGAGCTCAGCGGTGGCATGGCACAACGAGTTGTAATAGCCACGGCACTCGCATGTAACCCACAACTCTTAATAGCAGATGAGCCCACAACCAATCTAGATGTTACAATTCAGCTTCAAATCTTAAATCTAATAAGAGAACTCAGGCAGGAATATGGGTCATCTATCCTCTACATAACTCATGACATGGGAGTCATCGCTGAACTATGCGAGCGTGTTGCAGTTATGTACGCGGGAAGTATCGTTGAGATTGGAGAAGCAGTAGAGATTTTCAAGAATCCCCTCCACCCATATACTAAAGCTCTTCTAGAATCAATACCGAGACCTGGCAAAGAGTTCAAGTCGATAGAGGGAACTGTACCGAGTCTCATAAACCCTCCAAAGGGTTGCAGATTTAATGATAGGTGCCCCTACGTTACGGAAGTATGCACAACTGTAAAGCCAAAGATGGTAGAGGTGAAGAAGGGGCATTACGTTCAATGCCACGCTATGTCAAAGTGAGTTTAAATGAGCACCCTAATAGAAACAGTGGAACTAAAAAAATATTATCCCGTAAGGGGCGGCATCTTCAAGAGGAGAGTAGCTGACGTTAGGGCGGTTGACGATGTCAGCTTCACCATAAACCGTGGAGAATGTTTTGGCCTTGTTGGAGAATCTGGTTGCGGAAAGACAACCCTTGGCAAAACTATAATACGACTACTCAAGCCAAACGCTGGCCACATATACCTTGATACCTTGATTCCAAGTGACATGAGAGAAGAATTGAGAAAAGGAAAATCAGAGACATTAAAACATCTCAAAAAGAAATATGACATCGCAATGTTCAGCGCAGGAAAACTGAAGCAATTAAGACGAAGAATGCAAATAGTCTATCAAGATCCAACAACCTCACTAAATCCTAGAATGCTTGTCAAAGACATAGTTGCAGAACCTGTAGTGGTCCAAGGTACTAAAGGAACAAGGGCTCGACAAAGGGTAGTAGAAATCTTGGAAAAAGTAGGGCTTACAGAAAGGCACTTGTATAGATATCCACACGAGTTCAGTGGAGGACAAAGACAAAGGATTGCTGTGGCAAGGGCTCTAGTGAATAACCCAGAATTTGTAGTCCTTGATGAACCAACCTCTTCTGTAGATGTCTCAGTGCGTGCCCAACTACTTAATCTCTTCCAAGACCTGCAGAAAGACCTTCACTTAACCTATTTGTTTGTCAGTCATGACTTGAGTGTTGTAGAATGCATAAGCGACCGAGTTGCAGTTATGTACCTTGGAAAAATAGTAGAACTGGCGCAAACAGGGGAACTCTATAGTAAACCCATGCATCCGTACGCCATAGCTCTTTTCTCTTCAATTCCGATCCCTGATCCTACTCTGAAGAGAGAAAGAGTAATACTCACAGGCGAAGTGCCAAGTCCAATTAACCCACCTTCAGGATGCAGATTTCATCCAAGATGCTCTCAGGCAATGGAAATATGCAGCAAACAAGAACCTAAACTTGTGGACGTTGGGAACGGACATCTTGTAGCTTGCCACCTACATACAAAATAGTCAATTTGTAGAAGAAAGGTTTCAAAGTATCTATTGAGGCAAATTTTTTCAAATACGTGTCAGTGTCAAGTGCCCAAAAAAGCATTGACATGTGCCTTTATTCTCTTGATTTTAGATTGTAAAATCCTCTGATTTACATTTGATTACGTTTACAACACAAAATAAGGGTAGTGGTCTAAAACTGTCAACTGTACTTTGGAGGCTCATGGAAGCCTTTGCTTCTTCAATCAGTTCAGACATTGTTAGGTTATAAGCTGACTTGGGATAGAAATCTAAACGAGTTGTGCCACCAGAAATCGGATAACTACTTGTTTTTGATATAGCATCACCTAATTTTTTATGCTCATTTAACAACATATTGAGCAGATGAAAAGTTTCATTGTCTGTATCTTGTGGATAGACCACGTCTGTCCAACCGATATAGGCTTTAGCTCCTTTCTGAACGAAGGCTGTAGCCATTTGTTCACATCCTAGTTTTAGGCTCCAACAACCCATAGCAATGATTATGCTTTTTGGGAAGTAGCCCTGTAAACTTTCTATGAATAGTGGTGTAACAGCAAAATAAAACTTGCCTGACTCCCATAAATATTCGCCTTTAGTCACAAGTCCCAATTTTCGCTCTCTCCATAATTCGTCGGCGCGCGCGTCTGTATAATTTTCAGAGGTGAATAAATCCACTACTGGTGGGGTTTGGTTTCTTAATGCTGAGTGGGCTCTTAGGATTATTAATCCATAATTGTATTCAGCAAGTCCTTTGTAAAAGGTGACATTTATGCTTTCACTTGCATGATAAGATACGCTAAATCCAGCATCGTTTAAAAGTTCAGGGACCTCTCCGTTTACTGTATCGTTAAATTCGAAGTTTGGGAAATGTTTTCCAAGCTGGTCAATTATTGCAGCTTTTAAGGAAAATTTGATCTCTGAATTCTGAAAAAAGACCCTGTAACATATCAAACCTAAGACAATGACGGCAATGATTCCTGTGGAGAAAATTAGCTTTTTGTCTATAATTTTCCTCTTTCTGCGAATTTTCTTCCTTCTCTTCATTACTTAAAACTCCAGGTATCTACTAGAAGATAGGAGAAGGGGGGACTTTATTTTCTTTTGCGTCTAATCAGAGTTATGGCTACGCCGAAAATCGCTAGAATCATAGTGTAGCCAATTATTGGTGCTGTTTCCACTGGTTCAGCTAATGAGACCGAGTATCCCCCAACAACATATGTCTTTTCATAGTAGGCTGTGGCTGTATGGGGTCCGTCCATAAGAACTTGAATGGTGTAGCCAGGACGAGGATTTTCATCTACTTTCCATGTTATGAATTTGTATCCTGCAACATACGGAACTGTTAGAGATACTTTTGTGCCGCTGTCGTACCAGCCTTGGCCTGGAATTGTCGTGATGCCAGATGGACTTGTTCCGACAGTCAAATAATACTGAGTTTCCCAGTTCCATGTGATGCTTGAAGGCTCGTTCAACATGAAGGTCACGGATGTCCCGGTGCCGGTAGGTGGAACGCTGCCAGTACCAATCCAACCCGTACAGACGTGCTGTGTGCCAGTTGGACCTGGCCATGGTGAAGTAACTGAAGCAGTTATCAGTGTTCCTCCGTCAAAAAATTCACCTGGCGGAGGTGGAATAGGTGCGCCGTAAGGAGGCGAGCCAGAAGGAGAATAGACGGCGAAGTAGTATTGGACAATGTAATTCGCTGTGACAGTCTTAGCCTTGTCCATCAATGCAGTAGTGGTTGATGATGATGGATTAGTTATTTCATTCATGTCAACCGTTGTCCAGCCGTTGAATCTGTAACGTGAAGAGCCAGGCACAATGTCTACAATTGTGTCTGTTGTTATAGAAGCATAAGTGTTGGCATAATACCAGCCTGCACCCGAGGGAGAATCAACACCAGGAGGATTAGTTGCTAACGTTAGGTAGTATTGCGTCTTGTAGTGTGCTACTATGCTTCCATAAGTTGTTACTTTTATGGAGCCGCTTTGCAACGTTGATAAGCCACTTGTGGAGTTCCAAATATACCGCTTGCCAGCATTCACAACTAAGGGTGACTGGAAGGCGAAATTGTGGACTGAGTTTATCTCCCACTGGAACGATACAGGAAGCGTGCTATAGGGCATGCCGTCGATAATGACTATCGTACCCGTAAAGTCTGGACTAACACCTGTTTGATCAAATGTAATGCTGCTATGGACTACATAGTTTCCTATCACGCTTCCTGAAGTTGTGACGTGCAATGTCCCACTTTGAAGGCTTGACAGCCCAGAAGTAGACTGCCAAACATATTTCTTGCTAGCATCCACAACCAGTGGCGAAGCAAAGGCGAAATCATGATCGGAATCTTTGTCCCACCAGAATGGGTCAGTTGGCAATTCGTTGACTTTATAGCCAATGCCATCGATTGTTACCACTGTACCCGTAAAGTCTGGACTAACACCTGTTTGATCAAAAATCACTTGATACTGGGTCTTCCAGGTCCATGTTATGCTTGAGGGCTCGTTTAACGTAAAAGCCACAGAAGTTCCCGTTCCAGAAGGTGGAACGCTGCCAGTACCAATCCAACCCGTACAGACATACTGTGTACCAGCTGGACCAGGCCAAGGAGAAGTAACTGAAGCTGTTACGGGTGTTCCCTCGTCAAACCACCCACTTGTCGGAATGGGCAGGTCATAGTCAGAGGAGACAGATAGGTAGTACTGGGTCTTCCAGGTCCATGTTATGCTTGAGGGCTCGTTTAACGTAAAAGCCACAGAAGTTCCCGTTCCAGAAGGTGGAACGCTGCCAGTACCAATCCAACCCGTACAGACATACTGTGTACCAGCTGGACCAGGCCAAGGAGAAGTAACAGACGCAGTAATAGGCGTCCCAGCGTCAAACCATCCACTAGTCGGAGTGGGTGAACCATAAGGAGGTGAATTGGAAGGAGAAGAAACAGTCAAATAATACTGAGTCTTCCAATTTGCTATTGCATATTTTGGTCTACTCATGAATATTGGATCACTTTGTGCATATTCTGTTCCTGAAGCGTCTCCACTCCAGTGAGTAAAGACGTATTGAACCCCTGGAGCTCCTGGCACGATGCCCGTGTCTAAAGTTGCATAAGCGATGTCACCGCTGTTATACCAGCCTTCGCCACCTGGCGTGTCGTAAGGAGAAGTCACGGTTAAATAATATTGGGGTTGCCAGTTTGCTGTTGCGTCTTTCGGTCCATTCATGACTATAGGGTCTGAAGGAGATGTAGTTCCTGAGGCGTCACCGCTCCAGTGAGTAAAGACGTATTGAACTCCTTCGGCTCCTGGCACGATCAGCGGAGTTACCGTGGCATAAGCAGTGCTTTCACTATCATACCAGCCTTCGCCACCTTTTGTGCCGTAAGGAGAAGTCACAGTCAAATAATACTGAAGAACATAATGGGCTGTGGCTGTATGATCAGCATCCATAGTCACTGTGATCGGATTACCTGGCTCGGGGGTTCCATCAACGTCCCAATAATCGAACCTGTAACGGACACCAGTTGCAACTGGAACATACTCGGGAGCCTCCAAAGGCACGTTTGTACCTTCATCATACAAACCTTCACCAGAAATAGGTACAACATCCGGTGGATCAGTTCTCACAGTCAAATAGTACTGCTCTATTACTAGTGGGAAAAACTGAACCGTGGAGTCTTCACTAAGGGGGTTGTGAGTTACCTTACCCCTCTCATCAGGCGGAGGGGGAACAGAGTATAGGCTTCCGTAGGCATCAAAATGCATTCTCGCGCCAGCTGCGTTCGAGAAAGCGACAGAGACAGTTACATCAACATATCCTTTAGGTAGTATGGTTCCCACGTTAACGTAAGTGTCGTCGAGCCATGTCGGATAAACGTCACCGTTCGGCCATGTGTACAGACTATATGGCGTTGGTTCGCCGTTCCTAAAGGCAGTTGGTGGTACCGAAACAGAATTAACGGTGAGGCTTACAAGATTACTATAGCCTGCATCGTTGAGGGCAATTATTAGGTGCGTATCGTAGGAGGTATGTGCTTCACTTACGTCATTTATTCTTAATGTAAATGCTCCTGAATTGGCATTAATATCCAGAAGCCAACATTCCTCAAGCCATTTATCTGTATTTGCTCCAACGTATGCGCCAGCTGGCAAAGAAATATGCAAGATGGATGGGTTTGTCACTGGCACAATCTGTGTCGTGGAGCCTGTTCCACCTCCATTATCTGTTACCGTCAAAGTTACCGAGTAGTTTACTGTGGACATAGCCGTCGTGTAAGTGTGTGTTATGATTGGATTTGTTACAGTTGTGACTGCCCCATCCCCGAAGTCCCACGTATAGCTAACGATGCTGCCATCTGGGTCGTATGAAGCTGAGGCATCAAAAGTAACAGTTTCATATATCAACGGATTGGCTGGCGAGTATGTAAAAGAAGCTACAGGAGCTTGATTAGGATAGGTGAATATTACATTTGCTATTTTGGTCTGATCTGCCAGAGGTAACGTACTGTCATCAACCAACAACCGAACCGATTTTGAACTCTGCTTATATGTAACGTCAATGTAGTATACCACTTCCAAATAGTCTGTCTCATCAACAACTGCATAACCGGGCCAATCATATGTTCCTGCTAATGTTTGCCAAGCATTAACCAATGTTATGCTAGGTGAGTTTGCAACATTTGTTGCTATCGTTGCCCTGACTGTATTGTCGCTTCTCATAATCAATATGTCAACATCACCATGCGCAACAACTTGTGTTGCAGATGAGCTTTTCATGGCCCTATATGTGACAGTCCATGTCGAGGCTGGAATCGAAACGATTCCACTCAATGGATAGACCCATCTACCCATCTCCCACCTGCCAATGGATGCTGCTGAGTGGGATAATGTTGTTGCAGGTCCATCTGCAGGCGATAGTTTATGCAAATAATAAACATTGCCACCTACCAATGTTATTGTTTCCGAATGGGCATATAATGTATTGATCGTGTCACAACTCTTGACTTGTGCTACAAAAATCGGTAAAATCAATGAAAAAAGCACAAGAGCTATGATAGGCAAGCGTAACCTCAATGGTTTTCCCTTCTCCTTTCGGCACTAATATTTATGGCTGAATACAATTTAAGCCTTTTGGAATTAAGTTCTATATGACGATTCTGTCTACCTTGAATGATTGAAGCAGTGCAACTTCTGTAGATCTGTGAAAGTGAGTCAAAATTATTTTTGTTTTTCTTCTTCATCTTCTTCACTGACGATTAAATGCATGAAAAAGCGCTCTAATCGCAGGAAAACGAATACTTTCCTCAGCAGATTTAACGAACACTTCCAAACTTTCTTTAGCCACTCCAGCTTCTTCGTATTCTCTTGCTTGCAAACCCATCTCAAGCTTTTCCAATTGTCTAACAGCTTTCGCTTCAGCAGTCTCATTGCTAGCATATTCATGCCATACTTCAATATATTTGCCTCGAACCTCTTTAGGCAAGAAAGCCAACAGGTTCCTCATAGCGTCTTCTTCACTATTCTTATCCGCTCTAACTTTCTCTGAAGGCGTTAAATCCCCAATGATAACTTCAGGAAGGTCATGAATCAAAGCCATCTGCAACATCTTCAACTCATCCAACCCTTCCAAACTGGAAAATATCATACAAAGAAGCGCAGTTCTGAAAGTGTGATCGGCAACAGACTCTGGAGACTTTATTCCAACTCTTACCCATCCTGACCTAGAAACCTTCTTGAGTTGACCAGACCTCTTGAAGAATTCAACAAGTTTAATTAGATTATTTTTTGGCATCTTTTCCAACATCACAAATCACTCCACCGAAACATCAGCATCTTTCACTTAGCAAGTGTTTCAGCAATTTCCCTAACCGCTAAGGCAAATTTTTCAATCTCTTCTTTTGTGTTGTATAAGTATGTTGAGGCTCTGACACTTCCAGGTCTATGAAGAACACTTTTTGTCAGCGGAAGGGCGCAGTGATGCCCAGAACGCACCATAATATTAGCTGAAACATCAAGTGCCAACGCTACGTCATGGGGATTCAAATCATTTACATTGAAAGCGGTAATTCCAATCTTATGCTCAGGCTTTGGACCATAAATCTCAATTTTAGGCATTTCAATTAGGGCCTCATACGTTTTTCTTGCCAACTCTTTCTCGTGGCGCTCAATATTTTCCATCCCAACCTTTTCCAAATAATCCACAGCAGCACCAAGTCCAATAGCTTCTGCAATAGCAGGCGTTCCAGCCTCAAAACGTCTTGGAGTCTTATCCAACTTGTAATAGTCGAGGTCTACGTCGGCTATTGAGCCGCCACCTATGCATAAGGGCTCAACTTCCTCAGTTAACTCTTCCTTAATGTAAAGAGCGCCCGAACCTGTTGGCGCACACATTTTATGTCCAGTAAAAGCAAGAAAATCGCACCCCAGTTTTTGCACATCCACTTTCATGTGAGGAACTGATTGGGCACCGTCAACAAGAACATAGGCACCGTGTTCATGAGCAATTTTGGCTATTTCTTTAACCGGCGTTATCACACCCAAAACATTTGAAACATGAGTCAAAGCAACTAACCTAGTTTCATCATCCACCACTCTCTCAAAATCTGCAGGATCTAAAAGTCCTTGAAGCATAGGCGCTTTAGGCTTGACTAGTTCTACATTTACGCCATATCGGTTTTTCGCTCGAAGCCAAATTATAAAGTTTGAATGATGCTCAATAACTGATGTGACAACTTTGTCTCCTTTTTTCCATTTCAATCCACTTGCGACTATGTTTGTTCCTTCTGTGGTGTTTCTGGTCATTATGATTTCTGAGTCAGACTTGGCGTTTATGAAATCTGCAACTTTGGCACGTGCGCTCCCAAGTTCTTCGCTTGCTTGCTGTGATAGGCGATGTATGCCTCGATCAACATTAGCCCGATATTGATGATAGAATTCCAGCATCTTTTCTAAAACAGGCTCTGGTGTGAGACTGCTTGCTGCACTGTCTAAGTAGATTATGCCAGATTTGAGAATTGGAAAGTCTTTTCGGATTTTTTCTACGTTAAGCATTTTTGCGTCCTCCAGACTGCTTTACTATAGTTTAAGTTATAGATTTTTTAGTTTGGCAGGCGGGCTATAACAACGTTATAGCTCCTCAAAATATAAAGCTTCCACGAAGCAATAAAGAAATCTTCTAGAAGATTTCATCATCAGACGCTTTCAAGAATATTCCACTAAAAGAACTTCATTTTTTAACAGAGTCACCAGTCAAATTTTTTGATGCAAAATGCTTGAAGAAACAGCTTCCTCCGCCGCTCAACTACTCATCCTAATTCTATACTCTACGATAATTTTCATAATGATCGCTGGCGTAGTCTGGCTTGCAATACTCAGGAAATAGACTTGTAAAAGTGGTTTTGCGAAAAATCTTATCAAATAGTAGCCAGAATTCTTCTAAGTGAAAAGATAATGTGCTTTGAATATGCTTACAAAAATGTCATAGTCTCCGTCATAACTGGAGACATCACAAGACTGGAAGTTGATGCAATTGTAAATCCTGCGAATAGTATGTTAATTATGGGTGGCGGTGTTGCTGGCGCAATCAAGAGGGTCGGAGGAAAAGAAATCGAAGACGAAGCCCTTAAGTCTGCTCCAGTTCCAGTTGGAAAGGCTATAGCAACAAATGCAGGAAAATTGAAAGCAAAATATGTAATTCACGCTCCAACTATGGAAGAACCAGCTATGCAGACAACAGCTGACAATGTGAAACTAGCAATGAAGGGCGCATTAAAGTGTGCCGAACAGCTTGGCATTGAAAGTGTTGCTTTCCCTGGGATGGGCACAGGTGTCGGAGGTTTGAGCCTAGAAGAAGCATCAAAAACGATGGTGAAACAAATAAAAGAACACATTGACCTGCGTACATCGTTGAAGGAAATAGTCTTAGTCGGATTTTTGGATGAACTGGCTTCTGCGTTCAAGGATGCAGTTAACAAAGTGCGGGTTAAACGTTAAAAGGCAGTATTTCTTTTCGAAAAGAAAGTGTTAAATGCATCATAAACATTCTATTGCGAAAGGTTTGGGAAAAGGGACTCTTGCATGCTGAAAATTAGAAAATTCGTCGAAGGAAAAGATGAAGAAGTCTGGATAAGAGTTTGGAATGAAGCGTTCAAAGAATTTGAGGATGAGAGAGCAATGACCATGGAGGATATGACCCTGCGAGAGAATGACCCAAGATTCAGTGCTGAAGGAATGTTTATCACCGAATGGAAGGGAGAGCCCGTTGGGCTGGTAAACGCTTACGTAGATAAGAATCGAGAGGAGAAGAAAGGTTTCATCCGAGAATTTGGGGTAATTCCGAATTTTAGAAGAATGGGAATTGGAAGAAAACTTGTGGAGACAGCCATTAAGAGCCTCAAAGAACGTGGTATGGAAAAAGTTGAAGTTTGGGCAACTGAAGAAATGAAGAACGGTAAGAAACTTTTCAAATCTATGGGTTTTAAGTCAGTCAGAATTTTCAGCGAAATGAAAATCGGGCTTGATACTATTCCCTCAAATATTGGAGAAAACAAAGAAGTGACAATAAAGTCAATGAACAAAAACATAGAAGACATAAAATTACTGAACTGGCTAAGTAACGAGGCTTTCAAAGAACACTACAATTTCAGACCCCACACGATTGAAGAAACGCAGTATATGATTGAGAACAGCCCTGACATCGACATAAACGGATGGTTTTTCGCGTATCTGAACGAGAAGCCAATAGGATATGTAGGAACGGGAATCGACAAAAAATTCAATGAAGAGAAAAGAATGAAAAGAGGTTGGATATGGGTAATTGGTGTACTGAAACAAGAAAGACTGAAGGGAGTTGGCACTCTGTTAATATTGAGGGCTATGGATTTTCTCAAGGTCAAGGGAATGATTGAAGCCAGACTCGGAGTAGACGACACAAACCCAACAAAAGCAATTGAACTATACAAGAAAGTCGGATTCAAAATAGCCAAAAAAGAATTTACATATCTCAAGAACATAATCTAGCAAAATAGTGTCGAATTCTTCAGGAATTGCCCACGGGCATGGAAAGAAAAATCAAAAATATTCCGACACTTTTTTATACTAGTTCGACAAATCTTTCCACTAGGAGAAATGCATGGTGTCGGAATTTGACGGAAGAAAGCCGAGTACAAGAGAAGAATTAGTTAAATTGCTCTCTACAGCTAAGCAAAAGGAAGTGGAAATGAAAGAATCTATGAAAAGTAAGTCGACAAAACCGACAGTTTCTGGTGTAGCAGAAATATTAAAGGTGCATCGTGATACCCTTTATGATTGGATGAAGGAATTTGGTGTTAAGTTTGAGGAAGTCAGTGAGAGAGAAGTGCCGACGACCTTGGCGAAGAGGGAAGAGGTTGAGGGTTTCACTTATCTTATAGGTGAAGCCCTAGCCGGTGAAGGAAACGAGGTTGCCCATCTTGATTTGATAATTGGCGACAAAGCAGGTCCAGTAGGAGAAGCGTTTGCAAACGGCTTGTCAAACCTTTCAGCGGGGCATACGCCAATTTTGGCGGTTATTAGACCTAATCTTCCTCCAAAGCCGCATACACTTTTGGTTCCGAAAGTAACTGTCAAGAATCTTGAAGAGGCTGGGAAAATCTTTGGTCCTGCTCAGGCTGCTATAGCAAAGGCTGTTGCAGACTCTGTTGAAGAGGGAGTTATTCCAGAAGATAAGCTTGATGAATGGGTTATTATTTGCAGCGTTTTTGTGCATCCGGAAGCAAAGGACTTTCGAAGGATTTATTCATATAACTATGGTGCCATGAAACTTGCGTTGAAGAGGGCTTTGGCTAAGTATCCGCCTTTGAAGAAAATAATATTTGACAAGGATAGGGCAAAGCATCCGATAATGGGTTTCAGAGTGCCTCGTTTGTGGAGACCGCCTTACCTGCAAATCGCTTTTGATGCTCCGAGTGTGGAGAGGGCTAAGCAAGTTATTAGTCAAGTGCCAGAAAGCGATAGGATAATCTATGAAGTCGGTACACCTCTACTGAAAAAGTATGGAACAAAGGTAATTCGCGACGTCAGGGAAGTGGCTAAAGATACATTTATTGTAGCGGATTTGAAAACGCTTGATGTTGGAAAAGTAGAAGTTGACTTGGCATTCGATGAAACTGCGGACGCAGTAGTAGCCTCTGGACTAGCCACGAAAGACACGGTTGACAGATTCGTGTATGAGGCGCAGAGGCTTGGAATCTACGCATACGTTGACATGATGAACGTAGCAGACCCAATTGAAAAGCTTAAAGGACTTGAGTATTTTCCCGATGTCATAATTTTGCATCGTGGCATCGACGAAGAACTAACTGGAAAACCACATTGGGAACTCATCCAAGAGATGCGGCAAACTTTCAAGGATAAAAAATTCTTGATAGCCGTTGCAGGCGGAATCGTCCCAGAAACTGCGCCCGATGCTCTTGCGAAAGGAGCTAACATAATTATCGTTGGAAGATATATCACGCAGTCAAGAGATGTGGAGCGTTCGGTTAGAGAGTTCTTGGAAACAACCGCCGAGATGAGACAAGACATAGACTTGCTTAGAGAGCACGTAGAATAAACTACTCCTTTCCCTATTTTTTTTTGTTTGTTCTTAATTTGGGCAAGGAAAAATGAGAGGATTTGGTGTGACCTTAAGGGTCTGGAGGACCTAGTTCGTTGTAGCATTGTATGAATAGTGTGAGGTCGTAGGCGTCGACGTTTTCATCGGTTTTGAAGAATCCGCTTGCGTCGCCTAAGTCACATATATACATAGCCTCGCCTGCCAATCCATTGTAGGCTTGTATGAATAGGCTTAGGTCGTAGCCGTCCACAAGTCCATCCACAGCGAAGAAGCCGCCAGCACTGCCAAAGTCACCAACTTTTGCCAACAGTATCCAGCCATCCGTGCAATTATTATCCATTGCGTCTATTTCGCCTAGAACAGGCCAAGCATAAGCGCTTATCGTGTAGTTGCCCTTAACAAAGCCTGTAGTGTTCCAAGTGAAGGTTAGGGTTGTTTGGCTGCCTGGGTAGTATAGCCTAGCGCCTCTTTGTGTTCCTTTTGGAGGTAGTGGCAGTCCGAAGTAACTCCAGATGTTTTCGCCTTGGTAGTTCACGCATTGCGCCATGTCTTTCCCATCCACCCAGCCGTCACTGGTAACGTCGGCTGTGTTTTCACCGGGAGGACCATGCCAACCCCAGTTATACAATATAATGTTAACATCTGTTTGATTGATGTAGCCGTCGAGGTTTACGTCTCCCATGCTCCAGAAGGTTTTCCAGTTTTCAGACGAGGGGCTGATTACGCCTTCGAAGTAGGGAGCGACAATGCCGAACGTCTCTGTGCAATCACCTTGATTTTCCACAGTAACGTTTATGTTTAGGCTGTAGCCCTGACCAACAACAGTCTTAGAAGGCGTAACATCTGTGACGGCTATGTCATGAATGCCATAGTAAGCGGTGTATGTTCCGCCAGAACTGACTGTTATGGTTGTGCTTGTGTTGCCTGTGCTCCACTGATTGAATGGGTGACTATTTGCATCGGTGCTTGGAACGGTGAATGTGTGGGTGCCGTTTAAACCCGTAAATGTGTGAGAAGTCGTATAGCCTGTGGGGATTCCGTCCATTGTAATACTTACGTTTACATAAGCAGATTCGGCGTCGCAATATGCTCGTATGGTGTACGGAGGAGAAGAGAGCCCGCTTGGTGCAGAATGCGCTGGAGCATCTCCGTACATCACAACAATTCTTTTTGCACCGGGTCTCCAGTTGAAAAACTGGGTTTCATACACAACTCTGGTATAATCTTGGGGTATATCACGACCATCGTATATAGGACTAATACCGCTGATCGCATTTATTATTAGAGTGCGGTCTAGAGTGATGTCTTGATTCGTTAGCCATGGATAATCTCCTGCTTCTGGATTTCCATACGAACTGAAGATCCATCCGGTGTAATTGTAGTTTGTTTGAGGGTCATAAATACAAGGATAATCCACATGCGTGCCTAAACCAAACCCCACATTCAGAGTCGCCAAAGCGGCTACTATCCCTATAGTTCTAGTTTGCAGGTCTGAGAAAAGATTTTCGTCCCACGTGAAGCTTCCTGATAGGTCGAATGTAAATACTACGTCTCCCGGACCAGTGCCTATTCTTTTTTTGATTTCAGCTACAATTGCAGTATCCCAGTCTGGCATGGTATAGTTGTAGCAAACACCGTCAGTATAATTCGCAATATTTATGAAATTGGCGTGGGCATCTTCTTGCATAGAGATTGGCAGAGGACCATATCCAGGCCAAATTTGGCCATATTGACAGTCAACAGTCAAAAATGAAATTCCAGCGTCCCTGGCTGCTATTAAGACCGGAAAGTAGTCCAAATCGTCATCAGTGCCCATCACCCAATCACGCCCAGGATCTCCCCCATACGCAGAATTAAAGGAAACAGGTGCTGTTAGTGGGTCTATTGAGCCGTCAGCCCTAATGTAAATGGTTCCAGAAGCCACAACAACTGGCACATCAAACAAAACAAATACCATACTAACCAAGAGCAAAGTTAACATTAATCCGGAAACCACTTTCAAACCCATCCTTTCCCACTTCCCCTTCACTATAGGAAACGTCTCTCCTACTGCCTAATAATGCTTTAATCTAGAATTTAACACTTGCGGAACATTTTTTCCATGACCACAAAGATGAATAGTATTTCCTCTGTGATGATGAAACAAAAAAATCTTGACTCACTTTACAAGACCTAGAGAGACTGCTCCATTGCTTCTATGACTTGGCGTACTCTTTCCCTTTCCTGCTTTGTAACCTTCACTGCTACAATTCCTCTCCCTGGCTGACCATAAACTACCAGAGAATTTTCAGGTGCATAAAGCACCGCTGGAAGAGTCAGCAAATCTTCTTCGCCGTCCACAACAATCTTAGTTCTTTGCTTCTTCTCTTTTAATACATCTTGAACTTCTTTTAACGCTCTTTCAGTCAACGTGCTTGGAGGGTTCTTTATGTACCTTGTTTCGTCAGCTTTTGCCGAAAAAGGAGTAATAAATTTCCTCATGACCTTGTTGTCAACAATAAATACGTTGGGGAACACACCCCTTTTTATCATGCTTTCAGAAACTGCGTCTCCAACGGAAATAATCATCGACGGCTTTTCCTTCTCAATTAATTTCTTCAGTTTTTCTATTGTTTCATCAAAAGAACCTTCGATTAGTAAACCTAATGGGGACTTTCCTTCTTTACGCTGCGCTGGTGTGAGCCGACGCACTTATTTATCCTCGTACAGTTTGACTCAGCTAGAAAAATATAGAATAAGAACTAAGACTGTAGCATGTCAACTTTTATTTTTCTTTCTTAGCTGTCTTAGTTTTCTTCTTGGTTCCTCCACAACCACACGACACAATAGGCACCTCCCACATTTTCTATCTAACACGAAGCGCGTAACGTCCTTTCGCTTTCATCTTCATAGCCTTTGCTATAGCAGAACGTTCTGGGTCAAAAATGATAACCAGTCCTGCAAAATCGTCGCTTAAGCTAGTAGCCTTACAGTTCGGACAAGTATTTTCCACAGATATCATGTTGCATTCTGGACAAGCTTTCTCGCTCACTCTTTCGTCGCCTCTCCGATTTCAGTTTTCTTCGCACTCGCACCTTTCACTTTCTCACTCTTCTTTTCTGCTTCAATGGGGCCTTTGCCCCTTTCCAAATCTTCCTTAATCCATTCAAGTTTACCTAAAAATGGTTGTCTTGCTGTAACACCGATTTTTCCTGAACTTCCTCCGCGTCCCAGTGACACAGCTGTTATTCTAACACGTACGTGGTCACCTGTTGCAAGTTTTCTCCTTGTTTCTTTTCCCATCAGTACTCCCTGTCTTTCATCGTAGGAAATAAAATCATCTAGAAGCTGGGACACATGAAGTAAAGCATCAATCGGTCCCACGCGAAGAAAAGCGCCAAAATCAGCTATTTCAACCACTTCACCTTCAACTATTTCCTGAATCATTGGATAGAAGGTCAGAAGAGAAAACTCAGCCTTGTGATATGTGGCGCCGTCTCCTGGGATGATTTTTCCGGTGGGATTTACCTTAATGTCAGTGACTGTTATAACATAGCCTAACTCTTCATCAACCATACCATCATACTTTATTCTCAATTGCTCATGACCAACAGTTTCAATTGATTGTCCAAACTTTTCTGGTGGAATTCGAATAGTGTCTTCAAGAGTTATTAGCTTAAACATTAGTGCATACCACCCTCCATTTCTAGGCGAGATTTTTGCCGTAGATAGATAACAGGCACATTTATATGCCTTAACCTTTTTCTAAGCTCGCTATCATTTGTAGCAACTGGGCACTTCCATTTTGATGCCACTCTGACAATAACATCATCATGCGTTTCGTTGACTTGCTTTTTAACATCAACTACTTGGCATTTTTCAGTAAGCTTAAGCGCTATTGAAACTTGTTGACGCATTTTAGGGGAACCTTTCTCAGCCATATTCAGAAGTTCTTTATAAGTTGATGAAAGAAGGATTGGCTCATACCGTTGTTTCAAAAGATTGGCTAACTCCTCAAAAATATCCAGTCGGAATTGTGAAGGAATAAAAAAAAATTTGAATCCAAGATTATCTTTAAAATCTTTTTTCTGGCATTTGAAAACAAGATGTTGTCTAACTCCTTTTCCTAAATTTTGTCTCTCACCTCATTCTAGATGGTGGAGGTAGAATAAATCTTTTGCATGTGTGAGTTTTGAACAGCTTACGCTTTTATTGTTCCGTACCCTATCAGGCGCCATCTTCCAGCAACTTTCCTACTTATCGCTGCCATAAATCCTTCTTCCACGCACACTGGTCGTCCAAGTTGAAGGATAGCAGTATCTTCTTTTATGGAAACAACGTTTGCCACAGTGATTGCTGTCCCGACATCTAGGAGAAGAGTTTCACCTTTACTTGGTCTTTCTACCTCTACCAATTCCTTCATGCCAATCATTTTTTCAAAGAAATACGTTTCCAAAGTAAGCTCCGACCGCGTTGGTGGAAGTGTTTCTGGTTTACCAACCAAATTCCCGATAAGGTTATCCGCCTTTGTTAGAGAAGGGTCTAGAAGAGTTCCAATGCCGACCAAGCCACCACATTGAACCTCTTTAACTGTTTTGCCTCCTGTGTGCAGACTGGCGATTTCGGTGAATAAGGGTTCGTAGAACATTTTTCCTTGCTTTTCCACGCGAATTCCAGGTCGAATTTCAATTTCTTCTCCATATCTGAATTTTCCTTGAAGAAGGGAACCTCCAATTACTCCTCCGACAAGTTCTTCAATTGTGGTTCCTGGCTTGTTTACGTCGAAGGAGCGTACAACATACATTCTGGGAGGCTTTTCCAAGTCTCGATGCGGAGTTGGAATATGTTCCTCTAAAGCCTGTAAGAGAACATCAATATTTACGTGATGCTGAGCAGAAACAGGAATTATAGGTGCCTTTCCAGCAATTGATCCCTTAATAAAATTAGTTATTTCCTTATAGCTTTCTAATGCTCGTTTTTCGTCGACAATGTCGATTTTGTTTTGAACAATTACAAGGTTTTTTATTCCAACAATTTCTATGGCAGCCAAATGTTCTCGAGTTTGAGGTTGAGGACAAGTCTCATCAGCAGCTATGACCAGTATAGCGCCATCCATAACAGCCGCACCTGAAAGCATCGTAGCCATGAGAGCCTCATGCCCAGGAGCGTCCACAAAACTTACGGCACGCAAGAATTCGCATTCAGCTCCACATTTTGGACACTTTGATTCGGTTGAATAACATTCTGGAAGATCGCATTTAGGGCATTTATAAATCTGTGCATCTGCGTAGCCCAATTTGATTGTGATGCCACGCCTTAGTTCTTCACTATGCCTAGATGCCCAAACACCCGTAATCGCCTGAACGAGGGTTGTTTTCCCATGGTCAACGTGACCGATAGTTCCAATGTTGACTTCAGGCTGTTTGGGCAGTTTCTTCAGTCGATTTTCCTCCAGTTTTTTCTGCAGTTTCTTTTTTGGCTTCTTTTGTGGTTTTCTTAGAGAATATTTCTGTTTCTTTCTTTTTAGTTTCTATTTTTTCTTCTTCTTTCTCTTTTTTCTCTGTTTTCTTTGGTTTTTCCTTTTTCTCGACTTTTTCAGGTGTCTTAACAATTTTCATGTTTATTTGGACAATGTCTTCTGTGATAGTGTTTCCTCTGAGGGTTTTTCTCTTTCTTTCTCCAATTTGTGGTGGTTTGAATCCGACACCTTCGCTGAGGACTACGGTTGCTCTAACTCCTCCATGAATGTTAGGTCTCATTGGAAAGCCATCTTTGTCGGATCCGCCTGTTATTTGGAGTTTTTGCCCAGATAGTCCGACAACTGCTCCGTCAATTGTCTCTCCTAGTTTTCTTCCAACTAGAGGAACAGCGCGGGTTCCCTCTATTTCAACAAAATTGGATTTCCCAGTTTCTGGGTTTGAAACTATTACTTTGAACTTTGCCATGAAAGATGTTTGCTCCCTTTAAGATTCTAATTGTTACGCTAATTGTTCCGTTAACTTCTCCAGACTTAAGACATAACGCTATAAAAACCTTTATGCGTTGATGGTGTTCAACTAGACTTCAAGCTTTGCTACTCTTTTTCCATTTGTAAACGAAAACAGCTGCCAATGAAGCTGCAATTGCTGCTGTGGCTATTAATGCTCCTCTAAGCACTAGTTTTATGAACTCCCATGCGCTTCCAAAATCAATATTCATTTTCATTTCGTCCACCATGTAGACGTAGAAAGGATTACTCTGTATAAAATCTCTTAAACGGCGAGAAGCCCCTACATAGTCCGTGTGAGTAAAATTCATGTATTGAATTACTTCCTGCCCAGTAACAGCTGCTCCCCTGATTGCGTTTAAAGGGTTGGTGAGTTTCGGATCGATTAGCACGTATGTGAGGTCAACTGGCAACCATCCCCATGGAGGGATGTAAACTATCGCCCATCCATGCCAGCCAATTTGCTTCAGCACACTTGTCACGTGCCCTTGCCAATAAGTCTCGTTGCTGTTGCTGAAGAAGTCGTGTATTGCTCCGACTTGAAGGTATGCAGGGATTTTAAGAATGCGACATAGCGTTATGAGCAAAATGGCTTGGTCGTCACAATCTCCTTTGTGTTCAATAAGTGTTTCGTTAGGGTATCGAGGAACCTCTGCTGAATCATACTCTATGTTGTCGTCCTCTGCAATCCATCTGACAAGATTTTTGACAATCGATAGAACTCGTGTCTCATGGCCAGCTAAATTATGGGCAAGCGCCTTAAGATACGTGTCGTCAGTAAGCCATGGGCCTTCTTTCTTGCAATAATTGTCCTTTAAAGTGGCATTGATGTCTGCCAACGTTTGCGACTCTTCCTCTATTATGTCTGGTAATAAACGAGGTTGAGAAACTATGTCATACTTAACTGTATAACTCACATTCTGTCCAGGGCTCAGTTGAGTGAGATTCAAGAAACCTAAGCGATTCCCATCTGAATCATTTCTGACTGAAACTAAAGGAAGTGAATATTCTACAAGGCTGACTGATTGCCACGAATTATTCATAAATAAACTAATTGCATAGTCTTCTCCGGTGAGATTCCATACATTTGTTCCATTGTTAGAATAGGTAACTGTCGAGGTGATAGTGAATCTTCTTTCACTCGGTTCGCCTTTTACAGAAAGTGGACTCTGAAACAGTATTGTAGCAACTAACAAAATTAAAACAAATGTAGCCTTTGACCCTTTTTTCAAGTTCATTGCCCTCACAAGTTAATGTGAAAGATGCTTAAAGATATCTAATATACATTACGTTTTGGAATTCTAGGTGCTAATAAGTAAGTCTTCTAGCTGAAGTAGTTAAACACACGTCCTATGTAGCAAATTTTTTGTTTAGTTGCGCTAATATTTACAATTAACTGAGGCTACGGTCGAGTAGAAATGCTGAAAGTTAAGCCTACAAACAGCTAATGTAGAGTTGAAAAACAATCGCAAATAAAAAATGAAGACGCTAAGCATTAGGTTGATTATGAGATGTATATTATGGCAGAAGGAGAGGTTTTCGCTGTTACCTATGTTCGAGGTTTGGAAGAGGATGGTGCCAAGTTTTGGTTGAAAAGGGTCGGTTGGCAGCCGACAGATGTCGCGGAAGAAATTGTTAGGAAAAAAGCTGTAAGAGAAGTAAACTACATAGCTGACGTGGGTGGCGCTCATGGGCGCGACGCTCTCTATTTAGGTGAGCATGGATTTTGTGTAATTTTGCTCGAACCCAACAAGTTTTCTCTTAAATTAGCAAAGGAAAGAGCGAGGAGGAAAAAGTTGAGTGTTAACATTGCGCATTATACACTCCCTTATTTACCATTGCGTTCCGAAAGCATGGATATAGTCGAATTTTACTGGTGTTTACATAACATTCCAGATGAATACAAAGCTAGTTCATTAAGAGAGATTAACAGAATTTTGAAGACTGACGGAAAACTATATTCCACATCTTTTGGGAGCTGGGGGCGACATAAAATGCCAAACAGCATATACCCAGTCACCACAAAGGAAGCTTTCAAGAAGCTCCATGCACAAGCCGGTTTCAAGACCATCATTGAAGCTGAAGAGAGAACCGACACCATTATACCCTATGAAAAATACTGGTATGGCGAATTCAAAAAAGAGCCCGGAAAAGCACAATTTCGTAGATCGTCAATCTTCCAAATACTTTAGCTTTTATGAAGCCAAGGCTCGCTGGTACAGGAATTCTCATCTCTTTGTGTGGTGACATATGTAACGCCATATGTCACGACGTTTTCGCCAAAGGAGACATAAAATGAGCTTGTTTAGGGATGGTGCGGGGGATAGCGCTATAACTCGAATTTAAACCCACCTTATAAAGGTGTCATGACACATTTCAGGTTCAAAGCCCGGTTTTCTAGCAAGAAACAAATGTGTGGTGACATTGTCATGACATGCATGCATGCAGCATTTGCTCGGCATGGAAGTAATCAAAAAAGATCAAGCGTAATTTTTTTGTTAAAATTTAGTCCTCACACACTAACGACGACTAACTACTACTAACTAATTCTCTATTTTCACCTAACTAACTATACTACATACTTACTCTCTTCACACAATAATAGACAAAACACTCACACATGCGAGAGAGTGAATAATATACATATAGTGCTATAACATCGCCATAAGGCGCGCGCTAGTGGGATGATAAGAGGGAGTAGAGGTCTTCAACTTTGCTTTTGTCAACTCTTGACAGGATTAGATAGCATGATGGACAATAGGTCACTAGGGGTCCCTTACTCTCATCAATCATCTTTTTCGCTATTTCCATTGAAAGTTTAGGAGCATATGAGATTAGGTTGACACCACAACATGGATAGTGAGTTCTGTGGACTTCGTTGTCCTTGAGTAGTTTACTGGTGATTCCTTTCAATTTGCTCAGGTGATCTGGATAGTGTATCGTCAAAGTCAAGCCTCGTGGTAGATCCTTTGGCTCTATGACCTCCAACATGTGACGAACTTCAATACCTTTAAGGGGATAGAATGAATTGAATGCTAAGTAACAACCAGGACAAGCTGTGACTAACCGCTTCACACCCTCTTCTTCAAACATACGTATGTTTTCTTTGGCGACTTCCTTTGCCCCTTCAACATCACCCATCGTGTACAATATGTAGCCGCAACAAGTTTCGTTTGGAAGAAGCCGAAAATCAATTCCTGCATCTTCCAATAGGCTTATTGCTGAAAGCCCCATTTTTTGGATTCTTGGAACTAGTGAGGATGTACATCCCAAGAAGAGTGCTGTGTCTGAGGAAGTCTCAAAGTTTTTGCTGAGGAAGGCGTGACGTTCTCTTGGGCTACTGTATGGATTGCCATATTTTTTGATTGCTTTTTGTAGATAAGGAAGGTTATGAGGGATTATGCCGTTCTTCACAAGGTTCTGTCTCAGTTTATACCTTAAGCCAGCCATGCCGCATTTGTTGCAGGTTGTGCAGAGAAATATGGGATCTGTGTCGTTCTTGAGGGATTCCGCACCCCTTATCTTGAGCTTAAGGTATTGATAGAGAGTCATAAATGGGGTATATCTACGATCCTCTTTTATCTGATGTATCGGGCATGCGTTATCTTGCCTGAACTCAGAAAACCAGCTTCTTATACCCATTAATTCTCTTATCCCTCGATAATGGTTTCAATAATATCTTCTGATTAGTTGCTCA